>BNJU01005611.1_pt1 | contig 2515511 bp, 2520 predicted proteins | sample 8539281 | NCBI WGS metagenome assembly BNJU01 (sample SAMD00202456, study PRJDB9452) | human saliva metagenome | isolation source: human saliva | place: Japan | reverse complement strand
ACGATTCCCCCGGCGTGTCGAAAACAGCCTATTTGCGCTGTTCTGATACCAGAATAATCCGTTTTGCATTGCCGCTGCGTAACAAATTCATGTGTTCACCGGCGTGTCGCAAGAATTCGATTGCGTGACCATCCAGGTTCACCTTCTCGCAACCGGTCATCGCGTATGTAAAAAGGGACTTCCCTTTACGGGAAGTCCCTTTCAGTAGCTATTGAAGCTCGCTAGCCTCAGGCCAGGGTGTTCGGGTCAACCGGAACGCCCGGGTTCATCGTGGAGGTGATGGTTGCCCTGGTCAGGTAACGGCCCTTCACGGTGGACGGCTTCAGACGCTTGACTTCGTCGGCCACAGCCTTGAAGTTCTCGTCCAGAGCGGACTCATCGAAGCTCATCTTGCCGATGAGGAAGCTCAGGTTGCCGTTCTTGTCGACACGGAACTCGATCTTGCCGCCCTTGATGTCCTTGACAGCCGTGGTGACATCCATGGTCACGGTGCCGGTCTTGGGGTTCGGCATCAGGCCACGCGGACCGAGCACACGGCCCAGACGGCCGACCTTGCCCATCATGTCCGGAGTAGCAACCACGGCGTCGAAGTCGAGGAAGCCGCCCTGAACCTTTGCGATCAGGTCGTCATCACCGACGATGTCGGCGCCAGCCTCGGTAGCCTCGGTGGCCTTCGGGCCACGGGCGAACACGAGGACCTTGGCGGTCTTACCAGTGCCGTGAGGCAGGTTGACAGTACCGCGCACGAGCTGGTCAGCCTTACGCGGGTCAACGCTCAGACGGAACACAGCCTCGACGGTCTGGTCGAAGTTGTAGGAGGGCATGCTCTTGAGCAGAGCGATGGCCTCGTTGGCGGTGTAGAGGTTGTTGCGATCGACGCGCTCAGCGGCTTCGCGGTACTTCTTTGGAACGCTTTACCATCTGTCCTTCTCCTTATCAGTCCGTAACCGTGATGCCCATCGAGCGAGCGGTGCCCTCGATGATCTTCATGCCGGCCTCGATATCGCGAGCAGACAGATCTTCCATCTTGATCTCGGCGATTTCGCGAACCTGCGCCTTGGTGACAGAGCCGACCTTGTGGGTCAGCGGGTTCTCGGTGCCCTTCTCAACGCCAGCGGCCTTCTTCAGCAGAGCTGCAGCCGGCGGGGTCTTGAGCACGAAGGTGAAGGAACGATCTTCGTAAACGGTAATCTCGACAGGGATGACCTGACCCATCTTGTCCTGCGTCTGGGCATTGTATGCCTTGCAGAAGTCCATGATGTTCACGCCATGCGAACCCAGAGCCGGGCCCAGCGGCGGGGCCGGGTTGGCCTTGCCAGCCTGGATCTGGAGCTTGATCAGCGCCGAGACTTTCTTCTTGGGAGCCATATTATGGTTCTTCTTTCTATAACGCGGTTCGAATGGTCGCCGTCCTCAGGTTCGGCTGTCTGCCATCATGCTCGGTCTTGATTCATTATTTATCCGTGCATGCTGTAGGCAATCGGCCTGTGGTCGGTCTCCTCCCGCAACTTATATTGCTGTGCTGTGCTAGCGAGTCTCCTCTCCAGACACAAGCTCCCCTATTATGCAAATCCACCCGGACAACACAAAAAGCCCGACCACGATGGTCGGGCTCTGCAAAGTTTGGGGGTTAATCTAGCTTCTGAACCTGGTGGAAGCCAAGCTCCACCGGCGTATCACGGCCGAAGATGGACACGAGCACGGTGAGCTTCTGAGTGGTGGGCTCCACGTCGGAAACAACGGCGGCCATGGTGGCGAAAGGCCCATCGGTGACGGTGACCTGATCGCCAACGGCGTAGGAGACTTCGACCTTGCGCTTCTTGGCGGCGGCGGGCTTGTCGCCGGCGGCCTTGAGTGCCTCGGAAGCAATCATCGGAGCCATCATCGCCACGACTTCCTTGCGGGAGAGCGGCGCCGGATCCTTGGTCGGGCCAACGAAGCCGGTCACGCCTTCGGTCTCACGAACGATACGGCGGGCGTTCTCATCCGGCCACATACGAATCAGCACGTAGCCAGGAACACGCACGCGGGTGATGACCTTCTTGCCCTTTTCGGTGTGCTTCTCGACTTCTTCCATCGGCACCTCGACCTGGAAGATCTGGTCTTCCATGCCGAAGGAGGCGACGCGGGACTCGATGTTGGTCTTCACGCGCTTCTCGTAGCCGGAGTAGGTGTGCAGCACGTACCACTTGCCATCAAGGGAACGCAGGGACTTGGAGAATTCGTCAACGGCCTGCTGACCGGCATCGGTCTCCTCGGCCTGCTCGGATTCGTTGACTTCTTCCTCGTCCTCATCCAGAGAAACGGTCTCGGTCTGAGTGGAAGCAACGGGAGCGGATTCAGTCGCCGCCGGAGCGTCGGACTCAACATCTGCATTGTCGACGGATGCGTCAGATTCTGCGGAAAGGTCAGCGACTGGTTCGACCGGGGCAGCTGCCTCATCGGCAGCAGCTTCGAAAGCCTCGACAACAGGCTCCTCAGCCGGGACGGCGTCGAGGTTCTCGAGATTCAGTTCATCACTCATGCGTTGTTATTCACCTTAGGTTGTGCGGATCAGCCGAACACCCACAGCGTGGCCTTGCCTAGACCGAAGTCCATGCCAGTCACGAGGGCCATCAGCAGCAGCACGAAGATGAATACGGCCAGAGACCAGAAGAACAGTTCCTTGGCGGTAGGGGTCACGACCTTGCGAAGCTCGTCGATGATCTGCTTGATGAACAGACCGATACGCATGAAGACATTCGGCTTGACTGCCTTTTCACTCTTGCTCGTCTTAGCCATTCCGTACCTCGCATCAGCTGCTTGATTATTAGAAACTTGGCAGGGAAGGCGGGACTCGAACCCACAACCTACGGTTTTGGAGACCGTTGCGCTACCAATTGCGCCACTTCCCTAGTGAAAATCCACCTCGGCGCGCGTTCCGTAGAGAACGCTTCGCCACGGCGAAACCGCCAAGTCGTTATAATAACGGCTCCGGTGGATTATCGCAAATCGCGTGTCGCGCGCATAGCACGCGACTCTTCTCAGTTAGCCCATTCCTTGAATCGACGCATGCCTTCGGCTAGGTCTTCGTCGGCCAGTGCGTAGGAGAAACGCAGGTAACCGGGAGCACCGAAGGCCTCGCCAGGGACGGCGGCCACGCGGGCCTCATCCAACAGTGCGGCGGCAAAGTCAGCGGACGTATCGGACACTGTGCCTTTGGGACCCAGCGGCTTGCCAAGCAAAGCGGTGATGTCCGCAAAAGCGTAGAACGCGCCGGTCGGAGTCGGGCAGTTGACGCCCTCGATATCGTTCAAGGCGGTCACAATCGCACGGCGGCGCGCGTCGAAGGCCTTACGCATCTCGTGCACCTCATCCAGCGGGCCGGCCACAGCAGCCAAAGCAGCACGCTGGGAGATGTTGGCCACATTGGAGGTCATATGCCCCTGCAGCTTGGTGGCGGCCTTGGCTACCTCAAGCGGAGCGACCATCCAGCCGACACGCCAGCCCGGCATCGCATAGGTCTTGGCCACGCCGTTCAGCACCAGCAACTGCCCGCGGCATTCCGGCACGGCGGCACCGATGTAGGTGGTGTGCGCATCGTCATAGTTCAGGTGCTCGTAGATCTCGTCGGAGATAACCCAAATGTGGTGCTCGACGGCCCAACGACCGATCGCTTCCACGGTTTCCGGCTTCCAGACGGCTCCGGTCGGGTTGTTCGGGGAGTTGACGATGATTGCCTTCGTATGCTCGGTACGGGCCGCTTCCAGCGCCTCAAGCGAGGGCTCGAAGTTCACGTCGGCACCGGCGAATACTTCGACCGGCACACCACCGGCAAGCTTCACAGCCTCGGGGTAGCTGGTCCAGTACGGAGCGGGAATGATGACCTCGTCGCCATCGTTGAGCAAGATCTGGAAGGATTCATACACGGCCTGCTTGCCGCCGTTGGTCACCACGACCTGATCGGCATTGACCTCGTAGCCGGAATCGCGCAGCACCTTAGCCGCAATCGCTTCGCGCAGCTCGGGCAGGCCCGGCGTAGGCGTGTACTTGTAGTTCTTCGGGTCAAGGCAGGCATCTGCCGCAGCCTTGACCACGTTTGCGGGGGTCGGGAAATTCGGTTCACCTGCGCCGAAGCCGATAACGTCAAGTCCGGCGGCCTTCATGGCCTTGGCCTTGGAATCGACGGCGAGCGTAGCGCTCGGTGCCACAGTGTTGATACGGTCGGAAAGAGTCTGCCATTGCGCCATAGTCATGGCTCCCATGCTAAACCTACAGCACGAAAAATCGCCAGAGCCGCACTATGGTGATGGAATCTGTCGTGTGACAGATTCCATCAGTCACACGAGTACAAGATTGTCGCGATGAACCAGTGGGTGGGCGTACTGGGGGCCGAGGGAATGCTTGAGTTGGGCGGTGTTACGCCCGAGCATCTGCGGAATTTCTTCGGAATCGAAGCCGGCGAGGCCTCGGGCCAGGTGTTCGCCGCTTTCGGCATCGATCCAGACCGGATCGCCGGCGGAAAAATCGCCGTGCACTTCGAGCGCGCCGGCCGCCAGCAGCGAGGCACGCCCGCCGCGAATCGCCTGGCCGGCACCCGCATCGACCACAATCGTGCCGCGCGGGTCGGCGGCAAAACCAATCCACAAACGGCGTGATGAGCCGCGGGCCTTAACCGGTGCGAACACGGTGCCCACCGGATCGCCCATCATCGCAGGGCCCGCGTTCGAGGCGCAGGTGAGTACCGTGGGGATGCCCGAGACGGCCGCCACGCGTGCGGCCTCGAGTTTGGTGACCATGCCGCCGGTGCCGACCTTGGAGCCGGAGCCGGAGACCTGGATGTCGCCCAGCGCATCAATCACGTTGGGCACATATTCCACACGGCGGGAGCCGGGCTGCGAGGGCGGTGCAGTGTACAGCGCGTCCACGTCGGTCAATAGCACCAAGGCTTCGGCCCGCACCAGATTGGCCACCAAGGCGGAGAGTCGATCGTTATCGCCGAAACGAATCTCGTTCGAGGCCAACGAATCGTTTTCGTTGATAATCGGCACCACGCCGAGGTCGAGCAGACGGTCCAGCGTGCGTTCCACATTGCGGTACTGGGTGGCCCGAATCGTGTCTTCGGCAGTGATCAGAATCTGGCCGACGCGAATACCGAATCGACCGAACGCAGTCTCGTAGCGGGCCATCAGTAGCCCTTGGCCGACGGCTGCGGTGGCCTGCTGAGTGGCCACGTCCACCGGCCGTGAGTCAAAGCCCAGAGGCCCGAAACCGGCGGCGATAGCACCGGACGAGACCAGCACCACGCGTCCGCCCATCAATCGGACCTGAGCCAAGGCCGCGGCCAACGCGTCGAGCTTGTCCGGGTCGAGGTGACCGCTCGGCCGGGTCAGCGAGCTGGAGCCGACTTTCACGACAATGGTTCCGGCTGCGGCGATCATGCGCCGTACCTCGGCCTGACTCGGAGTGCTCATTTATTCCTCGGTTTCACCATCTTCGCTGGACTCACCGTGGCCGAACAGGCTGGTTTCGTCATGGCGATCGTCGTCAACGGTCGGGTCGGCCCAGTGGCCGGCCTTGCGTTCGGCCATCATCGCGTCGCGCACGGCGGCACGGGCGTCCATCATCTCGTGGTATTGGGCACGACGTTCGGCGTTGGAGCGGCGGTGCGTGCGCGGGTCCTGCTCCTCGAGACGCAGATCCTTTGCCTCGGGCACCGAGGTTGGAGCCGTCGAGCATTTCGGCACCAGCGGAGATGGTCGGATCCCAATCGAATTCGACCATGCGGGCACCGCGACCGATGCGCACTTCGTCGCCGGGGTGAGCACCCTTGCGGCGCAGCTCGTCCTCCACGCCCAGCTTGGCCAAGCGGTCAGCCAGGTAGCCCACGGCCTCGTCGTTGTCGAAGTTGGTCTGCATGACCCAGCGCTCCGGCTTGACGCCACGCACCTCGAAGAACACTTCGCCATTGCCGAGTTCGCGGCGCTCGACCGTGAACTCAAGCGCACTGCCACCCTCGTCAGCGCGACGCGGACGGCGGCCCTTGGTCTCCAATGGCTTGATGACCACGCGAGCCTCCTCTTCGGCCTGCTCGCGATTGGCCACTTCCTCACGCATCTCATGCACCAGCGCAGACAACGCGAAGTTGAGCTCCTTCAGCCCCTCATGAGAGGCAGTGGAGATCTCAAAGACCTTCAGCCCGAGTTTCTCGAACTCCGGACGCACGAACTCGGCCAATTCCTTGGCCTCGGGCACATCGATCTTGTTCAGAATCACGATGCGCGGGCGTTCGGGAATCGGAATGGCGCCCAGCGGCAGTTCGAGCTTATCGGCGTAGAGCGCCAACTCGTTTTCCAGCGCGTGGTAGTCGGACATCGGGTCGCGGTCCGGTTCAAGCGTGGCGCAATCGATCACGTGGGCGATGATTTCGGTACGTTCGATATGGCGCAGGAACTCCAGTCCCAGGCCCTTGCCTTCGGAAGCGCCCGGGATCAGGCCCGGCACGTCGGCGATGGTGTATCGAGAGTCACCGGCGATGACGACGCCGAGATTCGGCACCAGCGTGGTGAATGGGTAGTCGGCGATCTTCGGCTTGGCGGAGCTCATCGCCGCAATCAGGGACGACTTTCCGGCCGAGGGGGAAACCGACCAGCGCCACGTCGGCGATGGACTTCAGTTCCAGAATTACGTCGCGCTCCTCGCCGAGTTCGCCGAGCAGGGCGAAGCCGGGGGCGCGGCGGGTCTTGTTGGCCAGGGCGATGTTGCCGAGGCCGCCGGCACCGCCTTGGGCGACGACGCAGCGGTCGCCCTCGTGGCGCAGGTCGGCGAGCTGTGCGCCGGGATGCTCGGCTTTGCCTTGCTCGCCGCGCGCCTCAAAGACGACGGTGCCGCAGGGCACGGGCAGAATCAGGTCCTCGCCCTTAGAGCCGTCCTTATTGTCGCCCAAACCCATGGTGCCGCTGCCGGCGACACGATGCGGCATGAAACGATAGTCGAGCAGGCTGGTGGCGTTACGGTCGGCCACGAACACCACAGAACCGCCGTCGCCGCCATTGCCGCCGTTTGGGCCGGCCAACGGCTTGTATTTCTCACGACGGATGCCGGCCGAACCGTTGCCCCCATCGCCGCCCTTGACATGGACGGTTACTCGATCCACAAAATCACTCATATTGATTACCTTACAAAAAAGCCGCGTCCTTACGGGCGCGGCTTGAAAAAAAAAGCTTGACGCTATATCGCTCAGGCGATGACGTCGACAACCTTGCGGTCGCGACGCACACCGAACTTCACGGAGCCATCGGTGAGGGCGAACAGCGTGTGATCCTTGCCCATGCCGACGTTGTGGCCCGGGTGGAAGTTGGTGCCACGCTGGCGAACGATGATGTTGCCGGCCACGACGGCTTCGCCGCCGAACTTCTTCACGCCGAGGTATTGCGGGTTAGAATCGCGACCGTTGCGAGAGCTGGACGCACCCTTCTTATGTGCCATGATTCATGGTCCTTTCTATAACTCAGGCAATCGCCGTGATCTTGACGATAGTCAGCTTCTGGCGATGACCCTTACGGCGAGCAACACCAGTCTTGTTCTTGTACTTCTGGATGTCAATCTTCGGGCCCTTGGCTTCGTCGTTCACAACCTCAGCCTTGACGGACACCTTGGCCAGATCGGCGGCGGCAAGGGTGACCTTGTCACCATCGACAACGAGGGAGACCGGGAATTCCACGGTATCGCCCTTCTTGGCGTCGAGACGGTTCACGAGGATGACGTCGCCAACCTCGACCTTTTCCTGATGGCCACCGGCCTTCACAATCGCGTACATTATCGTTCCTTTTATGTTTTGGAAAGCTACCTTGCCTAACACGCACCGAGCCTGCGGTCAGACACCGAGTTTCGAATCTACACCACCATGCGGACTAAATCAAATGATTTGCCCGCGTGTCAAGCACGACACACCTGTTACTCTTCCGCTTACTCTTCCGCCGTGTTGTTGGCAGCGACGGCAGCGGCGGCAATCTGAGCCAGTTTGGCTTTGACGTCGGCGCTGGAACCAGCCGGTTCGGGAGCGGGAGCGGTGCCGCGACCGTGCTTGTTGGTTTTGACGAACGGGTCGCCACCGCGAAGCGCGTAGGGATCGTCGTAGTCGGCCGAAACGGTCGGCTGATCATGCAGGATGAAACCACGGCCCTTGCAGGTCGGGCATTCCTCGGAGAACGCCTCGACCAGACCCTGGCCGATGCGCTTGCGGGTCATCTGCACCAAACCAAGCGAGGTGACTTCGGCCACCTGATGCTTGGTGCGGTCGCGTGCCAAGCATTCGACCAAGCGGCGCAGCACCAGATCGCGGTTGGCGGGCATGACCATATCCACATAGTCGATCATCACCATGCCGCCGATATCGCGCAGGCGCAGCTGGCGGGCGATCTCTTCAGACGCCTCCAGGTTGCAGCGCGTCACCGTTTCTTCCAAGGACTTACCCTTGCCGATAAAGCGGCCGGTGTTCACGTCAATGGTGGTCATGGCTTCGGTGCGATCGATGACAATCGAGCCGCCGGACGGCAGGTAGACCTGACGCTCCATGCCCTTACGCAGCTGGGAGTCGATGGACCACTTGTCGAACACGTCCTTGCCTTCATGCTCGGCCGGGTCCCACTTCTCCAGCTTGTCCTTCAAGTCGGGGGCCATGGTGTCAAGGTATTCCTCGATACGGTCGTAGACCTTGTCGCCTTCCACGATGAGCTTGCTGAAGTCGTCGTTGAAGATGTCGCGCACCACGCGGATGGCCACGTCGGGCTCGCCCTGCAGGAGCTTCGGGCGCTTGCCGTGCCAGAATTCCTCGCGCTTGGCGTTGATGCGCTCCCACTGGCGGACCAGTGATTCGAGATCCTTGACGATGGCGTCTTCGGATGCGCCCTCGGCTGCGGTACGGATAATCACGCCCATGTCTTTCGGGGCGATCTTGGAGACGATATTCTTCAGACGGCTGCGTTCGCGCTCCGAAAGCTTGCGGCTCACGCCGGTCATGCCGCCGGATGGCACGAGCACCAGGAAGCGGCCGGCGAGCGTGACCTGAGAGGTCAGGCGGGCACCCTTGTGGCCGATCGGGTCCTTAGTGACCTGCACGAGCACCGGGTCGCCGGACTTGAACGCCAGCTCGATGCGGCGCGGCTGGCCTTCGAGACGAGCGGCATCCCAGTTGACCTCGCCGGCGTAGAGCACGCCGTTGCGGGCCTGGCCGATATCCACGAATGCGGCCTCCATGCTGGGCAGCACGTTCTGCACGCGGCCAAGGTAGATGTTGCCGACGGTCTGTACTTCCTGAATGTCGGAGACGTAATGCTCGACCAGAACATTGTCTTCCACCACGGAAATCTGGGTGTGGTGTTCCTTCTCACGCACCACCATCAGGCGGTCCACGTTCTCGCGGCGTGCGAGGAAGTCCTGTTCCATGAGCTGGCTCTGGCGGCTGCGCTCACGGCGGTTGTCACGGCGGCGCTGCTTCTTTGGCCTCGAGACGAGTGGAGCCCTCCACATCAGTGATCTCGTCGATGTATTGCTGCTTGCGGGAGCGGCGGACCAGCGGCTGTTCGCTGTTCTGACTCTGGTCGTCGGTGCCCTCGCCGTTCTTGCCGCCACGGCGGCGACGGCGACGGCGAGTAACGGTCTGCTCCTCATCGTCCTCATCGCGATCACGGTCATGATCATCGCGATCGTCACGACGGCGGGAACGCGTATCTTCGGCATCGTTCTCGGCGGTATCGTGCTCGCCGTTGGCACCGGTTTCGCCGCGTGAGCCGCGACGGCGGCGACGGCGCGAACGGGTGCGGGTGGCGTCGGATTCTTCGTCGCCCTCCTCTTCGGCAATCGGCGAGTAGGCGATATCGTCCAGCTCGAGGTCTTCCTCAATCTGCTCGACTTCGGCGGCTGCACGGCGCTCCTGAGCGTTCAGGCGGCGGGAGCGGCGCGAACGACGGGAGTCGGAGGTGTCATCGGCGTCGAAATCGTCGTGATCGGCGTTGGTATCGCCGGACGCGGCGTCACGGGAAGCATCACGGTCGGCGGCATTGCGGCCACGATCGTCACGGTCGTCACGGCGGCGGCTGCGCGGCTGCGCGTCGTCATCATCGTGGCTGCGCGAGCGGCGGGAGCGACGAGACGGACGTTCGTCGACGTCAACATCGTCATCATGAGTGTCAGCGGTATCGTGCGCATCCACAGCGGCGGGCAGTACCGGTTCCTGGAAGAGCAGGGACGTCATCGGCTTGCCGCGGCGCACGGTCTCGTGGCCAGAGGGCAGGGATTCGACCGCGTCGAACAGGCGCTCATCCGGGGTGTCCTCGTGCGTATCAGCAACTGCACGGCGAGAACGACGGCGAACCGGACGGTCCTCGTCATCATCATCCATATCCATAGACGCACGGCGAGAGCGGGAGCGAACCGGGTGGTCCTCGTAGTCATCATCGTCGGACTGGCGGGAGCGAGAGCGGCGGCGAACCGGGCGGTCCTCGTCGTAATCGTCATCGTCCACAACCGAACGGCGGCGGGAACGTGGGGCGTCATCGAAATCGAAATCATCGGCACTGACAGTGCGGCGCGAACGACGAGGACGATCATCCTCGCTATCCGAGTCGGCCACTGTGGGAGCGGCGCGGCGCGAACGGTGCGAAGTCTCGTCGTCATCATCGGTATCGCTGGAGGATGCGGCGGACGTACGGCGGGCGCGACGCGGCGTTTCGGCGGCATCGTCGGCCGTGGAAACGCGGCGCGTACGGCGGCGGGTTGGGCGTTCGGCGGAATCCTGGGAATCGCTGGATTCATCGGAATCGCTGGAATCGGCTGACTTGGAATCGGCCGCAGTGCTGGCATCGGGAAGCGCGGGGACTTCGAACAGCGGGGTGCGTTCCTGCACTTGCAGTTCCAGAGAAGCGCCGGCGGCACCGGCGCCGCGGACCACGCGACGGCCGCCACGACGACGGCGAACAGGTTCGGCGGGCTGGGAGGCGGCGGCAGGCGCAGCGTTCACGGCTGCAGCCGAATCGGCATTGGATACGGTTGAATTATCGGTTCCGTCGTTGACGAAACCTTCACGGTTGTCAGTGGGCACAATGCTCCTCGCGGCGCGCTGCATCACGACGCCTATTTCCAGGCCTATACGCTTGGCTCACACCACGCTCTCACCGTGGCCGCGCGAAAACGCGCCGCGTAAAGGCAACTTCGTCTCAAGTCTGTCCTGCGGGTGGCGGACACCGGCGCTTGCGTTGTCTCATTCTCGAGAGCCGCAAGGGGATCGACGCCATCTCGCACGCTGATGGTTATGCAGAACCACCATCCTTTAGTATGCCACATATTTTGTGCGGGCGTGGCCCGGCGAGGCTGACGTTCTATCGGCTCCCCTCCCTGCGGTGACAGCTCCCCTCAGAGAGGGGAGCTAGAGAGGTGTCAGACCAGCCAGTCGGTAAGAATTGCGGCCATGGCGGTCAGGTCGGATTCGGGCACCTGCTCGTCGTGCTTGTGAGCCAGCAGCGGGTCGCCGGCACCGAGGTTGACGGCCGGAATACCGAGCTGAGAGAAGCGTGCCACGTCGGTCCAGCCGAGCTTGGCCAGCGGGTCGCGGCCAGTGCGCTCCTTAACCAGTCGGACCAGATCCTGGGCGAGCGGGGCGTTCAGGCCCGGGCGCGCGGAGGGGCTTTCGTCCTTCATTTCGATGCCGTAGCCCTCGAACACGCCGCCGGTGGCCACATGCTCGCCATTGCCGAGTTCGGCACCGGCGTCCGCGCCCATCATCAGAGCCTTGGCCTCGGCCAGCGACTTGTCCGGGGCGAAGCGGTAGTTGACGTGTACGCGGCATTCATCCGGAATGACGTTCGTGCCTTTGCCGCCGGAGATCAGCGTGGCGTTGAGGCCCTCGCGATAGTCAAGCCCGTCCACGTTCACGGTGGCCGGCCCGTAGGCGTTGAGTCGGTTCAGGATGTCGGCCGCCTTGTGGATGGCGTTCTCCCCCATCCACGCACGGGCGGAGTGCGCGGCCACGCCGTGGGTCACGACGTCGAAGCGAATCGTACCGTTGCAACCGCCCTCGATGCCGCTGTTGGTGGGCTCGCCGATGATGGCGAAATCGCCGGTGATCCAATCGGGATGGGCCTCGACGACTTTGCGTAGGCCATTCTTTCGGCGACGACTTCCTCATGGTCGTAGAAGACGTAGGTGAGGTCGACTTTCGGGGTGGTTTCCGGCGTGCGGCCGTCGAGCGTGGCGGCGAGGTAGAGCATCACCGCGTCGGAGGCCTTCATATCGGTGGCACCGCGGCCCCACAGCACGCGGTCTTCGGGATGAGCGTGGGCGATTTCTTCGCGAATCAGCGAATCGCCGGGCTTCAGCCACTTTGGTGGGAAATTGTCGATGACCGGCACAGTATCGAGGTGCCCGGCCAAGATCACACGGCTCGGCTTGCCGAAGTCGGTGCTGGCCACCACTGTGTCACCGTGACGGCGGACGGCCAGGTGCTCTTGCTCGTTAAGGAAGGCCTCGACCTCGTCGGTGAGGGGGCCCTCGTGGTCGGACACGGAGAAGTTCTCCATGATCTGGGTGAGCAGGCTGTTCAGCTGCTCGACAGTGGATGCGGTGCGGTTCAATTCAAGCGTCATGTGAACAGCGTACCGCGTGGGCGGCGGGCCCAGCACACTCACTACATGAGATTTTGCGGCCGAATACATTTTTATGTGCCACACTGGGGTGGCGAAAGGGAGGATTATGCCAGGTCTAATCAGCGCCATGCAAGGCTTCTGCGTTATCGGCATCGTAATCGCGGTGGGATATGTTGCCGCACGAATGCGAATCGGCGGGCCGTCCGCTCAGATGGTGCTCAACCGGTTCTCCTTCTTCGTATCGAGCCCGTGCCTGATGTTCGCGATTCTCTCCAAGGAGCCGATCTTCGGCATCTTCCACCCCTCGATTATCGTGGCGTTCTTCTCCGCCGTGCTGGTAGGCGTGGTGTTTTTGGTGCTCAACCGCATGTTCTTCCACCTGAACGCCCCGGACGCCACCATCGGTGCCCTGAATTCGCTGTACCTCAATTCCAATAACATCGGCCTGCCAATCGCCACTTACATTCTGGGCAATCCGGCTCTTGTGGCACCGATTCTGGTCATGCAGCAGGCCATCTTCACACCGGTGGGCCTGACAGTGCTGGACGTGACCACCAAGGGCAAGGTCTCCATCAAGGAGATCGCCAAGCAGCCACTGCATCAGCCGCTGCTTATCGGCTCGCTACTGGGCATTGTGGTCTCTGCGATTTCCGCTAAAAGTGGCTGGTTCCCAGTGCCGAAATTCATTTTCGACCCGATCGACATGATCGGCGATTCGGCTGTGCCAATGATCCTGATGGCGTTCGGCATGTCCCTGCACGGCACCAAGCCGCTGCAGCAGAAGGGCGATCGCCCGGCCATCCTCACGGTCGCGGTCCTCAAGAACATCATCATGCCGATTATCGCGTTCCTGCTCGCCTACTTCGTGATGGGCTTCCGCGGCTCCGAGCTGTACGCCTGCGTGGTGCTTGCCGCCCTGCCCACCGGCCAGAACGTGTACAACTACGCGGCCTGTTACAACGTGGGCCTCACCTTCGCGCGCGACGGCATTCTGATGAGCACCATGACCAGCCCGGTGTTTATCGCGATCATCGCGGCGCTGCTGAGCTGATCCGGCAACTGTAATCACCGTAAAAAAAAACTTCCGCGAAATCCACCGTAGGATTCCGCGGAAGCCTGAGATATACGCTACTTGAGAATCGCCTTAATCGCCTCATACTGCTGAGCAGTGAGTTGCACCGCTGGCTCACGGATCAGGGTGGAAATGTTCAGTCCCTTGGCCTTGACCGCGCAATCACCTTGCGGGTGTGGCTGATTGTGTCGACCGTGTCCTTGATGCCGACGATGTTCGGGTGCGCGGCGGAGGTTGTTTTCGAAGAAGTCCTCGTCCTCGCCGAACGTGTCCAGCATGAGTTGGAAGTGCGTGGCAAAGGTCGAGTCGAGTTCCACAACCGGCCAGTTGGAGCTGTACAGCACCTTCTTCGGGCCGAATGTGTCCCGCACGTATTTCACGATGTCCGGGTCCACCGGGTTGTCACCAGAAACCTTGCCCAGACCAAGGAACACCACGAACATCAGCACAGCCGAAACGGTCATGTACACGCCAAGAATCTTCACGGAATCAAACTTGGTCATCTCAGGCCCAGGATCGCGCCCTTGCGGCCGCATAGGCGCTGGTCTTGCCTTGGTCGGTAAGCGCGGTCTTGGACGAGATATTCACGATGGATCCGCGGCTTTCCTTGAGATACGGTACCGCCGCGTGAACCAGCTCATAATAGTGGGTCAGATTGCCGTGAAGCGATTCCTCAAACTCACGCCAGGTAGTGGTCTCGAGATCCTTGTTGTCGTTCTTTCCGGCGTTATTCACAATGCCATCGATATGGCCGTCTCTGAGGCGGAGCCCCGCCAACAGAGGTCACGGCTCTGCACAATCGTGCAGCAACACTTCCGCCAGCCAAGCGATCGGTCGTACAGTGGGAACATCAGCAATCACCATGCGGGGGAGTTCGCCATGATCAGCGACGAAGTGCAGCAATTGTTCGACCAGAACACCCGGTTCCGCCACGGGGGCGACGCCGAACGTCTGGCAATCGAACACAAGCCTGAGCAGGTCAGGGCAATCATGGATCTGCCGTTATATGGACGACTCCCATGAACTGCACCGGCTTGACATATACCGGCCGGACGCGCCCGAGCCGCCTGAACCACCGGTTTCGATCAGTCTGCCCGGCCTGTTCGATGACCTGTCTGATCCACCAGCGCCGGCCTCATCCACCGGACCTGATTCCGATTCCGATTACGCGACCATCGCCGGCAAACCGAATCCGCTGCCGGTCGTTCTCGACTTCCACGGCGGCGGCCTGTACCACGGGCATAAGCACAACGCGGCCTGCCGCGACATGCACCTGGCCGCTTGGGGAGGGTTCGCCATCGTCAACGCGAATTACCGGCTGGTGCCGGAGGTGTCGTTCCGCGATCAGATCGCGGACGCCATCGCCGTGCTGGATTGGATGGCCGAGCATGCCGACGAATACGGCCTCGACATCTCGCGAGTGTTCCTGACCGGCGACTCGGCGGCCACACTGCTCGACCTGTATCTGTGCGCGGTGTTGCACTCGCCGATCGTGGCGGACCAGCTGCGCGTGAGCCCCGGCGCCAGCGGCATACGCATCCGCGCGCTTGCCGGCGTCTCAGGCATGTACCGGTTCACCGGCGGCGTGCACGGCAAGGCGCTGGGATACTACTACGAGGGGTTTTTCCCCACATTGAAGGAACGCATAGCGTTCGAACCATATCTGGATATGGACCGGCTGGTAGTGGACGGCGATCTGCCGCCCATCTTCATGTCCACCAGTGCCGAGGATTACCTGGCGGACAATACGCTTGAATTCGCACGAATCCTGCAGTACCGGCATCATGATTACGAGGTGCGCGTAATGCCGAACGGGCTTGATCATCGTCTCGATCACGATTTCAGCGTGCGTGAAACCGGCCTGCCGAATAACGCCGAGGCCATGTGCGTGGTGGACGATATCACACGGTTCTTCAAGCGGTATTGCTGAGACGTGCCTCGCGCCAATCGCGTTCAGGCGTTCCCGGCACCACGATGATAGGATGGCGCCTATCGATGCCGCATTCACCGTGGAATGCCGACGTCAAGCCGAAACGAAAGCGAGAGGTGTCATGCTTGAGGATCAGCGCCCAACTGCGAAACCGCATATCCCGGCAATGCCGTGGCTGGTGTTTGCCGGCTACTGCGTCATGTCGTTCGTTGGATCGGGTCTGCTGATCAATACCGCTGGCCTGTATTTCGACGCGATGAGCCACGATTTGGGCGTCAGCCGCGCCGCCTCCGCATTGCCGGTATCGATTCGTCTGGTCACGAGCGCCTTGGCCATGCTCATGGTCGGCCGGCTGTTCAACCGGCTGAATCTTCGTGTGGCGCTCAGCACATGTATCGTGATCTGCTCCGCCGCATTCGTGACATGCGCGTTCTGCGAGCGCATGTGGCAGTTCGATGTGGCGTTCGCCGTAATGGGAGCGACCTACGTGCTGCCGGTTACGATTGCACCGCCCGTACTGCTCTCAAGCTGGTTTCCGAGGGCGTTCGGCACGGTGATGGGTATTTCCGGTTGCCTGTCCGGATTCGGCGGAGCGCTGTTCAATCCGCTGGTTTCAACGGTGATCACACACTATGGCTGGCGCACGGCGTATGCGATGACCGGCATGGTGCTGGTCCTGCTGTTATTGCCGTTCACTGCGACGGTATTTCGGTTGGCGCCGGATTCAGCCACCGGTGCGCAGCCCGCGATGAATTGTCGGGATGTCGCGCAGTCGGGAAGCGGACGGCTCGACCGGCACCGGCGGCAGTACCAATGGCGGCACCGACAACGGCCGCGGCGAACAATACGTCGGACTCGGCCTGTGCAGCTGGGCAGCCTCACCATTCGATTTACGCGAGCCATACGTTCCTGCTGCTTATCGCCGCGATGGTGATGTTGCAGATCGTCGCCGGCATCAACCAGCACATTCCTGCCTACGAGATCTCGATCGGGCTGACGCTCACGCAGGGTGCGCTGGTGGTGACGAGCCGCATGTTCGGCGCCGCCGCCGGTAAGTTCGCCATCGGCCCGATGCTCGACCGCCTGCCAACGGTGCGCGTGTACGCCGGATTCGCCGCAATCGGCTTGGTCGGCTGGATTGGATTGTGGATGACCAATCGTCCGGCCGGTGCCATTTCGACGAGTTTTCTGGTAGGCATCGGGCAGGCCCCGCTGATGGTGGCGCTTCCCCCTGGACGATTCGCAAGGTGTTTGGCGCAGCCGATTATGCGCGCACATTATCGGTGATTGACGCCGCCGGACAAGCCACGGTGGCGATTGCGACCACCGCACACGGGCTGGTATTCGACCTGACCGGCACCTATGCGCCGTCGCTTATGCTCAACATCATGCTGTACGGCTGCGCGGCGATATGTCTGGTGGCCGCCTATCGTCGAGGGGCGTCACGGTAGTGTTCCCTCACATGGCCAGCAGCCGCTCTGAAGTTTCTCAGTTTTGGTTCAATACGCTAAGTGTTCCCTCACATGGCCAGCAGCCGCTCGGCCATGCCTTGATTCGTGGCCAGTCCGCTCATCAGACCGCCGACCAGACACGCGTGCAGGCCGTGGCCCGCCACTGTTCCCACGCCACGCCGATAACCAGCGGGATGTGCCTGAAATGATCAAAGTCGATGCTGATGGTGCGGTCGCACAGCGAGGTGCGCACATGCCGGCCCTGCGCATCGATATGATGCCCGCAGATGTGCCCCACGACTCCCGCCTCCTGCATTTGGCGGGCGACCGCCGCATCCTCGAACGTGCTGAAAATACGACCGGAATGTCCGTTGCGGATGGCGCCCACGCCCACGATGGCGATATCCGCACGATTACCCAGAGCGATCGCCGTTGCGATGACTTTCTCCTCGCGCACGGCGGCAGCAATCTTGGCCGACCCCATAATCAGCGGTGCCGGGAGCAGCGTATACGAGCAGCCCAATCGTTCGGCCATTATTCTGCAGATTTCCGGTGAATCGGTAAGCGGATTGTTCGAGGCCAGCGAGCCGAGCATTTGCGTGACATGCGCGCGCGGATAATCCAGCACCGGCAGCGCACGCACGGTGGCCGCGGTGGGTGTGCCGGTCGAAGTGACGATCAGCGAATCCGGTTTCAAATGTTCCGCCACCAGCTGAGCCGCACATTGAGGCACCAGCGTGGAGGCGATGTCGTCGTCATACGATTCCGCCACTCGCACACACTGCAACCCATATTTGCGCTGCAGATCCTCCTCCAGCGAGACCAAACGTTGCAACGGGTGCCCGATCGAAATGTGCACCACGCCGCGTCCCCGCGCCTCGGTAAGCATTCGGGACACAGACGAACGGGAGAACCCCACCTTTTTGGCGATCTGTTCCTGATTGAGGCCGTCCATGTAATACAGCTGCGCGACCTCGATGAGCTGCGCGATATGCTGACGCGTCTCCAATGACGCAAGCGACGGTGAGCTATCTTGCTTGGACATATGTGAATTATGTCCTTGGCGACGGACACCCTCAACCTTATAGAAATCAGTCAATCGCAACGATTTGAGATATATCGCGCAATTGTTTGCCGCGGGAAAGAAGAATATCGCTCTGCACAATTGTGCAAGCTTCTCTCTAGCGAACCGGTTTTATGCCATTTACGCTCTGATCATCGACTCGCAGATGAGTCGGTGTCACAGGGAGAGACGCCATCGGCGTCATATAAGGAGAAACAACCATGGCAAAAGCAGGCAATATATCAAGCAGCATGCGTACGGCGCAGGCACGATCCTAGCGGTGGTGCTATGCCTGCTGGGCAGCATACTGAGCAATGCGATTCAGACCGATTTCGGCAACGTCACCAAGGAGAACCTCGTCATCGAGTCCTCCTCCGGCCATCGCCTGGCCACGAACATGCTCAAGCCGAAGTCCGCGACCAATGACAGCCCCGCCCCGGCCATCGTGTTCGCACACGGCGGCAACGGTCTCAAGGAGAAGTGGGATTACTACCAGATCGAGTGGGCCCGCCGCGGCTTCGTGGTGTTCTCATTCGACTTGTACGGCCACGGCGATTCCGAAGTCATGAACACCACTGATTGGCTGGTCGACGGCCGAGGCCTGTACGACACCGTCAAGTACGCCGCCACGCTGCCATTCGTGGATGCCGATGAAATCGGCGTGTCCGGCCAGTCCCGTGGCGGCAACACCATTCACGAGACCATCGCGCTCGACAATGAGGCCGACACCCCGCTGATCAAGAACGTGCTGTACGTCAGCCGCGACGCGATCTACAAGGACGCGGAAACCCAAGGCTTCGGCTATGTGCCGGGCAAGACCACATCCGCACAGGCCGCGTCCAGAGACAACGGCGAATACTTCAACTACTACGGCAACCGCAATGTGGGCATCATCGCCGGCATGTGGGACCAGTTCTCCTTCAAGGAGACCGATGAGAAAACCGGCAAATGCTGCCGAACCCGGACTATCTCAAGCACAACAACGCCAAGTCCTTCCTCAACTTCGGTATCACCCCCACATCATCCACACCGGACGGCGTGAGCGGCAAGTGGTACACCAAGACCATCGACGGCAAGGAAGCCTCCCGCGTAATCTACCTGCACCCCGGCTTCCACACTTCCCAGCTTTTCCAGGTCGGTTCCACCGCGGACGCCGTGGCATTCATGGTCAAGGCGTTCGGCGTGGACACCAACCTCGCTTCGAACAATCTGATCTATCCGTGGAAGATGGTCGGTAGCGCCCTTGGCATGATCGGCATGTTCATGTTCGCCGTGTTCTTCGCACTGTGGCTTTCCCGTATGCCGGTGTTCCGCGGCACCTCTCGCGGTCATGCGGTTATGCGCGTTGCGGCCGATATCCCAGGCAGCAAGCGTTGGACATGGGGATGCCTCATCGTCAACACGCTGCTCGCCACCGGCAGCACGCTCGCCCTGTATTACATGAACGCCGACACCCACATCGGCACATTCTTCAGGCAGGGCCAACCACTGTTCACTGGCCTGATGTGCGCGATCTCCACGGTGTTCACTGCGATCATCACCTTGGTGTGGTACTTCTGCTTTGCCCGCAAGCACGGCATGAACCTTGATGAAATCGACGTGAAGACCTCACTGTTCAACTTCCTCAAGACCCTGGCATTGGCACTGACCGTCACCGGCGGCACGTTGATTCTGGTGTGGGCCGCTCAGTACTTCTCCAAGTCTAACTTCCAGTTCATGTACTGGGGCATCTACCCGTTCGCCTCGTACAAGATCATCGAGATGCTCAAGGTGCTGCCGTTCTTCCTGATCGCCTACATCATGTTCTCGGTGTTCGTCAACTGCCTGAACTACAACACGGCGTACGGCCGCAGCGAGGGCGTGAACATCTTCGTCCTGTCCCTGTTCAGCGCCGCCGTGCCGGCCGTCGTCTCCGGTATCGGCTGGATTCGCTTCATGGTCACGGGCGTCAACGATCTGTTCGGCGCAGGCTACACGCGCATCGTGGATAGTCTGTTCCAGACGATTTTCCTGCTGTTCGTCACGCCGGTCATCTCCCGCTCGATCTACACCAAGACCCGCAACCCCTATCTGGGCGGCCTGATCAACGCGATCCTCACGTTGGTGATCACCTGCGTGAACTCGCAGATCGCGTTCCTCGCCTGATCGTTCCGATCTCTTCCTGACGGGACATGTCGGGATATATCAACGCAGCCGGTTTCTCTGCCGGCTGCGTTTTTTCATGCGCCATGGCTCACACAGTTGTTATTGAGAACGATTCGCTGCGAAGCTCGGCTCAGTCATCAGCCCGATAATCGGCCAGATTCAAGCTGGCCGCCACACGATTTGGACGCGAACGCGCCGATGGAAACCAGCGCATAGCACAGCACAAGCCCGCCGAAGAAGCTGGCCAGCGTGGCCGGTTCGGTCATCGAAGCGGCGAACAGAGGGGCCATAAGCAGCATGGAACAGCCGCCGGCCACGATCACCACGATGTTGAGCGGGGTGAGTACCTCGATGAATCGCGCACGGTTCAAGGTCTTGACATCAGTGCCCTCCAACACCAACATGCGATATTCGCCGGCCTGATCGTACACGCTGCCGGCCTGCATCACACCGGAGCTGACCGCGGCAAGCACAGCGGCGAACACAAGCGTCAGAATGCCGCCGGTGCCGATGTCGCGAATGAACACGGTGAACGGGTCGTTGGCGTCACCGACCACGGCGGCCGATCCGAAGAATCCGCAGATCGAGGTGATGCCGGCGATGAACACGGCCAACGCGATGCCGGACACGTTGCGCCAGGCGCGCTTCGGATTGTCGAGAATACGGCGCATGGCGATCATCGTGGCCGCGTCCTTGGGGCCCTTGGCCTTGGCTTTGGCGCGAGCGGTGACCACCCAGGAGCCCGCGAGGTTCACCAGCGCGAAGCACAGCAGCATGAAACCGATGATCACGCCGTACATCACTACTTCACCGGCCTGAGCAAGCACCATCGGATTCTTGAACAGAAGAACGGCAATCACCATAATGACGGCGAACACCACCACACGCCAGCCGGACGGCAGCGCAGTCGCAACGCGTGAAGTGACGCCGAGTGGCGTGATGGCCACGCGCCGAAGCGTGACCAGCGAAGAGATCAGCGCCAACACGGTCACGCCAACAAGCGTAATGATCAAGGCAATCGGCCCCATCCACAGTTGCTCGAACGTAAACGTCTGATTCTGGAAATGCAGCAACATGATTAGGGGGATCAACACGCAGTACCCCGCGATGCCAATCAGCGCCCCCACCAACGCCTGCCCAGCCGCATCAAGCGCCGTAAGGCGAATAACCCTGGCCCGTGGTCGCGCCTGCCAAGCGCAGGGATGCGAGCCGAGCGTCACGACGGGACGCAGCCAATCGCGCGGCGGAACCGGCAAGCGCCACGAACGGCACGATCAGCAGCAGACAGGCAAAGAACGCCAGCACGACGTATGCCGTGGCGTATTGATCCAGGCTGTGGGGATTGGCGATACGCTGCTTCCAGATTTCCGCTGTTCCGGGTTTGCAAGCGTCGAGATTGATTGCGCATCCAATGGTGTGGTCGGCGGAGGCGCGCCACATGAACCCATGCACGCCGCCCAAAACGGTGAGAAAAATAGTGGTGGCTGCGGCAAAGCAATGATGGCCAACACCGAAGTATGGCCCGCACTGCCACGCGAGCCAGGGCGATGGAACAATCGCCACAATGCGAAAGTGCTCATCGTACGCCTCCCAGCTGGCCGTCCTGCATGGTCACGGTGCGCGAGCAGAACGCGGCGACGTTGGGGTCGTGGGTGACGACGACCACAGCGGAACCGTTGTCTCGCGCGGCGGCCATGAGAATGCCCATGACCTCGCGGCCGGTGGCTTGGTCAAGCGCGCCGGTCGGCTCGTCGGCGAAGACCACGGCAGGTTTGACGGCAAGGGCGCGGGCGATGGCGATGCGCTGCATCTGGCCGCCGCTCATCTCCCCCGGCCGGTGCGTGGCGAGCGCGCGCAATCCCATGCGTTCCAGCCACAGGATCGCCGTGTCGGTGGCGGTGCGGTAGGGCATGCCGTCAAGCATCATCGGCAGGGCGATGTTTTCGACCGCCGGCAGTTCGGGCAGCAGCTGGCCGGATTGGAAGACGAAGCCGAAGGCGTTGCGGCGCAGTTTGGTGCGCTCGGCGTCGCTCATGCGGCTCAGGTCGGCACCACGGAAGATGACGGTGCCGGCGGTCGGCTTAATGATGCCGGCGAGCGCGTGCAGCAAAGTGGATTTGCCGGAGCCGGACGGGCCCATCACGGCTACCGTCTCGCCCTCCCGGAGCGTGAAGTTCACATGGTTCAGGGCGAGCGTGTGCATGGTCGGCATGGCGAAGCCGGGCTGGGCTGGCTGGGATGGCTGGCCGGCCTGAATGGCACCCGGTCCGGCCGCAGCGGGATTCGCCGACGCATAACCGGCTCCCGTGCCGGCTGGCATCACGCCGGTGACGCCGTGCCCGGCCTGTGCGCGGGCCATGCTGGCGGTGTAGTCCATGACCAGGTCGTGCGCCTCGATGACCGGGGCCCACTGCTGGGTGTGCGATGCCGGCTGCTGGAACTGTTGGGGTTGCTGAGACTGCTGAGGCTGAGCCGCCGGTCCCGACGCCGGCTGAGGCTGCTGCAATTGCGATGCTGCTGTATTCATACTCCCGAGCGTACGGAGCGAACGCCCAGCCGACCATCGGGCTGTGGTATGAACCTTTCTGGATTATCGGCCCGCCCCTCATCCGCAAGGATTAGAGATACGCAGTCGACGCGACAATACATTTTTATATACCTGCATCTATGTAATAACATGTGCATTCAAACTCACATTTGCATAAAGAAATGGTGTCAGTATGCTGGCTGGTTTCTACACACTGAGCGCATTATTGCGCGGCAGCCAGCTTGTCCAGGCGGGCGGCGAAGCGGGGCCAGTCGGTCTTCATGGCGGTGAGGAGCTTGCGGTTGGGCACGTCGTCAATCGGGACCCAGCAGATTTCCATGCTTTCGTCGTCGTTTGCCTTGGGCTCGACGGTGTAGCCGGGCTTTTCGAAGGCAAACACGGTGGTGTAGGCCCACGGGCCGTGGTCCTCGCGGTAGGAGCCGACTACCTCGATGTCTTCGGGAGTGATGTTGGCTTCCTCATAGCTTTCGCGCAGCGCGCCCTCGATGGGCGATTCGCCGTCCGCGGTGGCACCGCCGGGAATACCCCACGTGCCGCCTTCGGCGCTCCACGCGGCGCGATGTTGCATGACCACGTGGGTCACCTTGCCACTCACCGGGTCGCGGCGAGCCAGCAGAATACCGGAAGCACCGTTGGTGCCCCAATGCTTGCGGCCGCAGGCGCAGTCCACCCAGCCATCGCCGGGCTGGTGTACGTTTTCGACCGGCGGCAGAATGCCAGCGTGCTGGTTGCCCGATGCCTTGCTTTCCGGCTCCAGTTCACCACGGCCGACATTCCACAGGTCAGTCCACGTGATGCCCAGTTCGCCGGCCAGATGCCGGGCCAGCGGCAAGCTGAGGCCGATGATGCCGTGCGGGTCGCCCTCAATGCTGTCGATGAACGCACCACCAAAGCCTTCCAGCGTGAACGATCCGGCGACTTCCAGCGGCTCGCCAGTGGCAATGTACCGTTCGACGTCGGCATCGGTGAATTCGCCGAAATGGACTTTGGCGTGGCTTGCGCCGCGCACGGTGCGTCCGGTCGCGAAATCGATCAGGCAGTGGCCGGTCCACAGTTCGCCGGTCGCGCCGCTCATGCGCTTCAGTCGTTCGCGGGCCACGGCTTCGCTGTGCGGCTTGCCGTAGCATTCGCCGTCCAAGAGGAACATCGAATCACAGCCGAGAATCAGCGGGCCGACTGTCGCCTCGGTCAGTCCCGGCTGTCCGGCAATAGCGGTGGCGATGGGTTCGGTGACGGTCGGCATATCGATGCCGGAGAAGTCGCGCGTGGTGGCGATTTCCGCCTTGGAATAGTCAATGGGCTTGCCAGCGGCGGCTTCACGCAAGTCTTCGACGGCAGCTTCGCGTTCCGAATCCTTGATCTCCTGGGCCTTGAGCGGGTAGGCGATCACGCGGTCACCGGTCGCGGCGGCGGCAGTATCGGCCACATCACGATACGCACGATGAACGGCCTCGGCCTTGGCCGCGGCCAGAATCATCACGCGCTGCTTGATGCTCAGATCGTCGACGGTGACGCCTTCTTCACGGGCGGCCGCTTCCAGCGCAGCCGGCTCATCCACGTGCGAGACGCGAATTTGTGGGGCAGATGCCCGCCGAATACAGCACGTCACGGCGAGGCTTGGACTTGGAAGCAAGAATTAGCGGAATGGACATGACTTAAGTCCTTATGCTCCCGCTGGCGGGAGCTGTCGAATGAGGTGAGACTGAGGGTGGCCCTACCGGGATGGCGGACCACCCTCAGACCGCCTGCGGCGGCCAGCTCCCGCCAGCGGGAGCCTTCTCCTCGACTTAGCGACGCTCGATTTCGACGCCGGCGGTGTTGATGGGCAGGTGAAGCACACGCCAATGGCCGGAAGCAAGCTGCTCCGATGCGATCTGGTCGATGGCTTCGCGGGCGTTGCCGTAATGCAGCACGAGCACGCAGGGGCCGGCACCGGAGACTGCGGTGGCATAGCCCTTGGAGCGGAAGAGCGCAATGAGCTCGGTGGACGGCGGCATCAGGGCACCGCGATACGGCTGGTGCAGTTTGTCCTGCGTGGCGGTGAACAGCAGCACGTTGGACTGGGCCTGAGCGGCCGCAAGCTCGTCGGCGAACGCCGATTCACGGGTTCCGCCAGCGCAAGCGCACGTATCGGCATCCTGAGCCGGGACAGCGGCGACGCCGGATTTGCCCTGCTGGGCGGCCTGAGCCAGCACCACGGGATTCATCGCAGCGGGCAGCAGACCCACGCGAGACACGTTGTAGACGGCGTCCTTGTATGGCAGTTCCCTAGGCAGCGCCTGACGGGCCTTCTCAGTGGACAGCTCATAGTCGGGCACGAACACGGCGGCGGTGATGGACGGGTCCACCGGGTAGTTGACGGCGTGGAATCCGCCGTGCAGCGGTTCACCACCAGGAACGGCGACCGAGCCGACGCCTTCTGCGGTTTCGAAGTCCCAAGAGACGGTCAGGCCACCGAACACAGCCGGGGCCACATTGTCCGGGTGTCCTTCAATCTGGGCGGCCATATCGAAGACGGCCGGACGGTTGAGGTCACCGGTCTGGGCGAAGGCCGCGGCGGCGGCGATGCCGGCCACAATGGCCTCGGCGGAAGAGCCCATGCCACGAGCCTGAGGGATGTTGTTGGTCGCTTCCAGCGTGAAGCCGAGTCGGCCGAGGCCGAACGTGGCACAGGCACGGCGGAAGGTGGAGACCACGAGGTGGGTTTCGTCGCATGGGAGGGTGTCGGCACCCTCGCCGTGGATGATCACGTGGGCAATGCCGTCGTTCGGGTCGTCGTTGAGCGTGAAAGTGAGCTCGTCATGGTAGTCGAGCGCCAGACCCACGGTATCGAAGCCAGAGCCGAGGTTGGCGGACGTGGCGGGCACGCGCACGTGAACGCTATTGCAGATTGGATTCATGGTTGTTCCTTAAAAAAGGAGCTCCCCTTGTCAGGGGAGCTTGGGTATTCAGCTTTCAACTCACGGGCAGCCATTCGACCGCCTCATCAGAGGGAGCCTAGACGGTGTCAGTCCAGCACGCGCAGGATGGACGGGTCGCCGGTGACGAAGTCGAGCGCCTGCACGGCCTTGACGGTGTTGCGCAGGGTTTCCTCGTCGGTCAGGTGGGTCACGATGCGCAACTGCTGAATCTCGCCGTCGTAGCCGGGGTCGGTCATGGTGGGCTTCAGATCTTGGTTCACACCGTTGATGGAGACACCGTTCTTGGCGAACTCAGCGGCGATGGCGGCCAGCACGCCCGGCTTGTCGTGGATCAGGAAGCGCACGGCGAATGCAGCCTTGGAGGCGGTAATCGGAGCCTTCGGCAGATTCTTGTACAGCGGGATGGACGGGCCGGTGCAGCCAGCAGCAATGTGGCGGGCTTCGGTCACCACGTCGCCCACGACGGCGGAGGCGGTCGGAGCGCCGCCGGCGCCACGGCCGTAGAACATGAGTCGTCGGCGGCCTCGGCCTTGACGAACACGGCGTTGAAGGAGCCATGCACGGAGGCCAGCGGGTGGTTCTCGTCGATCAGGGCCGGGTAGACGCGGGCGGAAACGCCGGCCTCGCCGTTCTCGACCACGGCGAGCAGCTTGATGACCTTGTGTTCGGCGGTGGCGGCGGCGATGTCGTCGGCGGTGATCTTGGTGATGCCTTCAACGGACACATCGTCGATGGTCACGGAGGTGTGGAAGCCGAGGGTGGCCATGATGGCGGCCTTGTTGGCAGCATCGTAGCCTTCGATGTCGCCAGTCGGGTCGGCTTCGGCGTAGCCCTTGGCTTGGGCGTCCTTGAGCACGTCGTCGAACTGGAGACCCTTGGTGGTCATCTCGTCGAGGATGTAGTTGGTGGTGCCGTTGACGATGCCGAGCATGCTGGTCACCTTGTCGCCGACCAAGGACTCGCGCAGCGGGCGCAGGAACGGAATCGCGCCACCCACAGCGGCCTCGAAGTAGATGTCGACGCCCTTGGCCTCGGCGGCGGAGTAGATCTCCGGGCCGTACTTGGCCAGCAGCGCCTTGTTGGCGGTGACCACGGAAGCACCGGATTCGATGGCGGCAAGCACGAACTTGCGGGCCACGGTGGTGCCGCCGATGAGCTCGATGACGATGTCCGAGTTGGTGGCCACGCTCAAAGTATCGGTGGTGACGATGGACTGGTCGATCCACGGGAACTTCTCAGTTTCCTTCGGGTCGAGGCAGGCGACGCCGGTCAGTTCGATCGGGCGGCCGACACGAGCGGACAGTTCGTCCTTCTGCTCGACAATCAGGCGGGCGGTCTGGGAGCCGACGGTGCCGGCACCAAGCAGGCCTACGCGAATCGGGGTTTCGCTGTTGTGAGCCAATTCAGGGTCCTTCCAAAAAGTTTTCTATATCCCACGCCTATTTTACGGATTATTTCCGACAGCAGACCGAAAGTACTCATCAAGCTGACGGCCCTTTTCGTATTATGACGGATTTGACCGCACATTACAGACTGTCAGGCGCTCACCTCTGCACGCTGATTACTCGCTGACGTCGAGGTTGAGTAGGTCGTCTACGGTCTGGCGGCGGAGCATGACGTGCGCGCCGGACTCGCTGACAGCAACCACCGCCGGCATCAGCGCCTGGTTGTAGTTGCTGGCCATGGTGCGGCCGTATGCGCCGGTAACCGGCACGGCGAGAATGTCACCGCGCTTCAAATCGGCGGGCAACTGCACCTCGTGAACCACGATGTCGCCGGATTCGCAGTGCATACCGCACACACGGGCAAGCATCGTTTCAGCGGAACCGGTGCGGTTCGCCAGACGCGCGGTGTAGTCGGCACCGTAGAGTGCCGGGCGAATGTTGTCGGACATGCCGCCATCCACAGACACATACACGCGCTCGGCAATCGGGTTGCCGTCACTGTCTTTGGCATCGGACAAGTGCACGTGCTTGATGGTGCCCACGCGGTACAGGGTTACGCCGGCGGGCGCCACGATGTAGCGGCCGGGCTCGAAGCTGATGGCCGGGGCGGGCATGCCGAGCGCACGGTTGGTGCTGTTGACTGCATCCGCCAAGCGAGTGAGTTCCACGTCAATGTCCATTGAATCTTCGCCATCGGTGTAGGCCACGGAAGTAGCCGCCGCCGAGGTCGATTTCGGGCAGGATGTAGGCGTCGGTGGCCCACAGGGTCTTGCGCAGCAGCATCATGCGCTTGGCCGCGTGAATGAAGGCGTCCGCATCGTGGATGTTGGAGCCGATGTGCGAGTGGGCTCCGACCAGTTCGAGTACGTCCTGGTTGGCGAGGATGGTCTTGAGCACGGCGATGGACGGACCGTCCGCAATGGCTTCCATCGCGGCGGCCAGCGCTTTGTCTGTGTCGGAGACTTCCTCGTGGCTCAGGTCGTACGGGTACTTGACGTCGTAGTGCAGCTCGCGCTCTGATTTCTCGGTCTTTTCCGCGCCATTTTCCGGGGAATGCGTCGCAGAGATACGCGCGTTGGTAGCGGCAGGCGTCACGTCTTTGAGGTCGTTCAGCACGTCGAGCACAGCGGCGTCGGCCCCGGCGGCCAGCAGCGGCACGCCGAACTTCTGGTCCTCGTGAGCAGTGGAGATGTACTCGTGGCCGCCGGCGTGGACACCGACGGTGACGCGCAGCATCACGCGGGCGCGTTTGCCGAGCTTGCGGGCGATGGCAGCAACGCGCTCCGGCTCGTCGGGCTCGTCGATCACGATTTTGGCGAAGCCCTGTTCGATGGCCAGCGCGATTTCCTCATCGGACTTGTTGTTGCCGTGCAGCACCAGACGACGTCCGGGAACGCCAGCGGCGAGGGCGATTTTCATCTCGCCCATCGTGCAAGTGTCCACAAACATGCCGGCCTCGGTGACCAATCGCACGACTTCTTGGACAAGAACGCCTTGCCGGCAAAGCTCACGTGCGTAGTGGAGGTGTTGAATGCTTCGGCGGCAGCGCGCACGAAGTGCCTAGCACGTGCGACTACTTCATCAGTGTCGATGAGATAGAGCGGCGAGCCGAACTCGTCAAGCAGCGATTCGGCGGTACGACCATGAAATTCGATGGAGCCTTCGGCATTCACAGCCGTAGCGGCCGGCCAAATTGGAGAAATAGGCATAATCACATCTTTTCGGGGGCGGTGACGCCGAGGAGGTCGAGGCCGTTGGCGATGACCTGCTGGACGGCGTCATTGAGCTTCAGGCGGGCGGCGGCACGGGCCGGCTCCGGGTTCTTGGCAATCTCCAAGGCCTTGCGAGCCTCGTCGTCGCCACGGGTTTCCGGATCTGTCAGGGCCATCGGCACCACGCGCTCTACGTTGTACCACTTGTGATAGGTGGCGGCCAGTTCTTCGAGGTAACGGGCCACCTTGTGCGGCTGGCGGTCGTCGGCCGCAGTGGCGAGCACGCTCGGGAATTGGGCGAGGGCGGCGAGCACTTCGCCGTCGGCCTCGGTGTCGAGCAGGGCCAGGTCGGCACCCTCGTAGCTGATGCCGGCGGCGGCTGCGTTGCGGTCCACGTTCTTGGAGCGGGCGTGCGCGTACTGCACGTAGTACACCGGGTTGTCGTTGGTGTGCGAGGCGAGCAGGGCCAAGTCGATGTCGAAGTTCTGGTTGTAATCGGAGCGGGCCAGCGAGTAGCGGGCGGCGTCCACGCCGACCACGGAGACCAGGTCGTCGATGGTCACGACGTTGCCGGCGCGCTTGGACATGCGCACGGGCCTGCCGTCCTTCATCACGTTGACCAGCTGGCCGATGAGAATCTGCATGTTCTTGCCGGGTTCGTCACCGAAGGCCACGCACATGGCCATCATGCGGCCGATGTAGCCGTGGTGGTCGGCGCCAAGCATGTAGATGGCCACGTCGGCCGGGTTTTCGGCACGGTGGCGCTTGTCCCAGTAGTAGGCGATGTCGGCGGCGAAGTAGGCGAACTCACCATTGGACTTGATGATCACACGGTCCTTGTCGTCGCCGTGCTTGGTGGATTCAAACCAAGTGGCGCCGTCCTTGTCGAAGATGTCGCCGCGGGACTTGAGCTCTTCGATGGCGGCGTCGACCTTGCCGTCGGCGTACAGGCTGTTTTCATGGAACCAGACGTCGAAGTTCACGCGGAAGTCCTTCATGGACTTCTGAATCTCGTCGAACATCATCGGTACAGCGCGCTTGCGGAATTCCTCGCGCACTTCGGTATCGGCCTCGCCGAGCGGTTCACCGTCATCGTTCAGGCCCTGATCCTGGTGGGCCAGTGCGGTCAGGTCCACGCCGTCGGACTCGGCTTCGGCCTGAACACGGGCGGCGATCTCGTTGATGTAGGCACCCTTGTAGCCGTCGCACGGGGTTTCGGTCTGGTAGCCGGCGTCGCCCAAGTTATTGGCCTCGGCCCAGTCGGCGACCAGCGACTTGGCGAAGCGGTTGATCTGCTCGCCGTGGTCGTTGAAATAGTATTCGCGCACCACCTTGGCGCCGTTGGCCTCGAGCACGCGGGCCATGGCATCGCCGACGGCAGCCCAACGGGTACCGCCGATGTGAATCGGACCGGTGGGGTTGGCGGAGACGAACTCGAGATTCAGGGTCTGGCCGCCCAGATGGGCGTTGCGGCCGTATTCGTTGACCTTGTTGAGATGCTTGTCGGCGTCGGTCACGGCACCGGCGGCGAGTACGGTGTCCACCACGGCGGCGGCCGAGGCGGAGTCAAGCGTGATGTTGATGAAGCCGGGGCCTGCCACCTCGACCTTGGCGATGCCGTCGGCTTCAGCGAGCGCGGCGGCGAACGGCTCGGCCAGATCGCGCGGCTTCATGCCGGCCTTCTTGGCCAGCTGCATGGCGATGTTGGAGGCCCAGTCTCCATGCGCACGGTCCTTCGGGCGCATCACGGCGAGCTTGTCGACGGGCGGAATCAGCTCGTCGGTCAACGCGCCGGCCTGGCCGGCGGCGACGAGGTTGTGGGCAATGCTGGAAATCAGTTCACTTAAGGCTTCAGGACTCATTCTTCTAAGGATACTGAGAACGGCGACACTTGCACCCTGGTATGCCTATATGCTGCCCCTGCTGGCGGGGGCAAGCACACAGCCGAAAGATACCAAACGAAAAAGGGTAGGCGACAATCTCCGGAATCGTTGGAGGCTCGCCGAAACCGCTATACATACCGTCGGTCGGTATCTATAGTGATCTGCAACATCAAGCACAGTAGGGAGGCCACCATGGCACGTAACGCTCACCCCGAGGTGACGCGCACCCGCATCCTCGACGCCGCACAACGGCTGTTCATGGCCAAGGGCTATGAGCACACCTCCATCCAGAACATCGTGGACGAGCTCGGCGACCTCTCCAAAGGCGCGATCTACCACCACTTCAAATCCAAGGAAGACATCCTCGAAGAGCTCACCAACCGAGACAACAATGCGCAGGACGACTTCAACGAATCCGTCATGAATCGCACTGACCTTACCGCCCTCGAAAAGTTCCGCGTGCTATGGCGGCATTCGATGACCGAGCAAGACCACGTGCAGATCATGCGAGCCGCCATGCCGATGCTGAGTGATCCGGTTTCGTTCGCCGCGAATATGCAGGTATGGAGCAAGCATCTGCCCGAACGCTTCCTGCCGCTGATCGAGGCGGGCGTCTCGGAGGCGTGCTGGCCGATCGCGTCAACCGCCGCACCATCATGGTGGCGCTCGACGCCATCTCCGCCGTGCTCGTGCTGGCGAGCGCCATCGTCTTCGCCACCACGGGCTTCCATATCGTAGCCATCGCCACCATGCAGGTGCTGCTCGCCGTGCTCGGCGCCTTCGAAACCCCGACTGTGCAGGCCGCACTCCCCCCAGATGTTCCGGCAGTACGGCCCGGCCACCATGCGCCAAGGCATGGCCGTGATCAATCAGGTCCAACAACTAAGCAGTCTGCTGCCGAGCTTCCTCGGCGGCGTGCTGTATGCGATGTTCGGCATCCGTCTCATGATGATCATCGCCATCGCAAGCTTCGCCGGCGCAGCCGCGCTCGAATGCTTCATCCGCCTCGGTGCCCCGGATCGCGGCGACGAGGAGCTGCCCACCCCACTTGAAGACCTCAAGGCAGGCGTGCGATTCCTCATCAAGGACCGGCCGAATGTATTCAGACTGCTGTTGTTCGCGGCGGCACTCAACTTTGTGCTTATCGGCTATTCCGGCGTCGGCTTCCCGTACACGATTCGTACAGTGCTCGGCTTCGACGCCACTGTCTACGGCATCGCCGACGGCCTGATCGGCGTTTCCGGCGTGGCGGGCGCATTCATCGCCGGCTTGTTCGCCGCCAGACTCACGATGCACTGGATGCCGGGGCTGATGGCGACGCTTACGCTGGCCATGGTCCCACAGGGCATTGTGTTCCTGCTGCCAGTCGACGCATGGACCAAACTCGTGGTGCTTATTGTCTTCGCCTGCGGCACAATGGTTGCCAGTTGCTTCACGAATCTCATCGCCGTGCCCGCCATCCAGCTCAGCACGCCCGAGGCGATGACCGGCAAAGTGATGCCCATGGCCGCGGCCGTGAGCATGTGTGCCCAGCCGCTCGGCCAGATGGTGTACGGCTGGGCCTACGACCAAATGCCGGTCGCCATCGTGCTGTTCATCACCACCGCCCTGTTCGCCGTGCTCACCGCGCTGATGGTTCCGCTCGCCAAGCAGTTCGAGGACTGACGATCGGCGCGCACGCCACATCCCGCCGCCCGGCCATAATTGAATCACTGCACGAAAGGCACGAAAAGGCACGAAAGAGGTACCTATGGCCGTGCTCAACCCCCAATCATTGGTCACGTTGTGGCAAATCGAACAGTATGGTTCGTTCTCCGCCACGGCCAAGGCCACGGGTTGGTCGCAGCCGGCCATCAGCCAGCAGATCAAAAAGCTGGAGGCACAGTGCGGTTCGACTCTGGTGCAACGCACCTCGCATGGTGTGGAACTCACCGCCACCGGTTCGATGCTCGCCCGCCACGGCGAGGCCATCGCCGATCGGCTGGAGCGGGCGTCCCGTGAGGTCGAGGATTATCGGCATCATCGGTTTGCTCACCTGCATTTGGTGGCCCCACCGTCAATCTGCTCTACTATCGCGGCCCGTACCGTGGTCAAGCTCAGTATGTTCACGGACATCGAGCTGAGCCTGATTCAGATGGAGCCGCCGGAGGCAATCGGCCTGATTTCCCAAGGCAAGGCCGATGCCGCCGCCGTGTTCCGCTACAGCAGCATCCCGAACTTCCTGCACATCGGCGACGACCTGACCTTCCATTCGCTGGGTTACGATCCGATGCGACTGCTGGTGCGCCGCTCCAGCGGCATCGCCAAACGATTCGAGGAGACCGGCGAACCTGTGCCGCTGTCCGCCGCCAAAGACGAGCATTGGATCGCCGGCTGCCCCACCTGTCGCGCAAATTTGGTGAAACTGGCCACCCGTGCCGGATTCAAGCCGGATATCCGCCACTGCACGGATGATTACTGGGCCACGCAGAACCTGGTCGAGGTTGGTATGGGCGTCTCGCTGGTGCCGGCGCTCGATACGCATATCAACTTGCAGGGCGATCTGGTGGCCTGTCCCATTGCCGACGATTTTGCGGCGCGCGAGGTCGGCATCGTGACTCGTGCCGGCGACCATCGCCCCGCGCTTGGTTCATTGCTCGAGGAGCTCGAGCGCACGTCACTCAAATATTTGAGTGCCAAGTAGTCGCACAGCGATAAGCAAGCTTGCGAGCGCCATCACGATTTCGGGGAGCCAGACCGTTGAGCAGCCCTTCTGCACCGGGAACAATGACATGTTATGAGCATGAACAACATTCCCCAGTCAACGACTTTGAGCAACGCAACCGCCGGCGCCTCTTGCTTTGATGCCAATCACATCGACGTGACGACCATCGAGGATCTGGAGCAGGTCGGTTCGGATAAATGGACCCGTTACCCCGGCTGCATCGGCGCATTCATCGCCGAGATGGATTACGGTCTGGCACCGTGCGTGGCCGAAGCCATCGAAGAGGCTACTGAACGTGGCGCGCTCGGCTACATTCCCGACCCGTGGAAGAAGGAGGTCGCCCGCTCGTGCGCCGCATGGCAACGCCGCTACGGCTGGGAGGTGGATCCAACGTGCATCCGCCCGGTGCCGGACGTGCTGGAGGCGTTCGAAGTGTTCCTGCGCGAGATCGTGCGCGCCGGTAACTCCATCGTGGTACCGACTCCGGCCTATATGCCGTTCCTAAGTGTGCCGCGTCTGTATGGCGTGGAGGTTCTTGAGATTCCGATGCTGTGCGCGGGCGCTGGCGAGAGCAGCGGGCGCAATGATGAATGGCTGTTCGATTTCGACGCCATTGAGCAGGCGTTCGCGAACGGCTGCCATGCCTTCGTGCTGTGCAACCCGCACAACCCGATCGGCAAGGTATTGACGCGCGAAGAAATGCTGCGATTGTCCGACCTGGCCGCCAAGTACGACGTGCGTATATTCTCCGATGAGATTCACGCGCCGTTCGTCTACCAAGGCCACACGCATGTGCCATTCGCCTCAATCAACCGGCAGACGGCCATGCAGGCGTTCACCTCCACTTCAGCCTCGAAGTCGTTCAATATTCCCGGCACCAAGTGCGCGCAGGTGATTCTCACCAATCCGGACGATCTGGAACTGTGGATGAGGAACGCGGAATGGTCCGAACATCAGACGGCCACCATCGGCGCCATCGCCACCACTGCGGCCTATGACGGCGGCGCGGCATGGTTCGAGGGCGTGATGGCGTACATCGAGCGCAACATCGCGCTGGTCAACGAGCAGATGCGCACGAGATTCGCCAAGGTGCGCTATGTGGAGCCGCAGGGCACGTATATCGCGTGGTTGGATTTCTCGCCACTGGGCATTGACGACCCGGCCGACTATTTCTTCAAGAAAGCCAATGTGGCGTTGACGGACGGCCGCGAATGCGGCGAGGTCGGGCATGGATGCGTACGCATGAACTTTGCCATGCCCTACCCGCTACTGGAGGAATGCTTCGACCGCATGGCCGCCGCACTTGAGGCGGACGGGCTGTTGTAGAACAAAATTGTGGCTCCCCTCAGAGAGGGGAGCCGAGGAACGGCCGAATTAATCGAAGTCGGCACCCAACGCTTCGAGTTTGCCGCGGAAGTCGGCGTAGCCTCGGTCGATCAGGCTGATGCCGTGCACGTCCGAGGGGCCTGACGCGGCCAAGGCCGCGATCAGATGGCTGAACCCACCACGCAGGTCCGGCACGTCGATGTCGCGTCCGGTCAGCGGGGTCGGTCCGAAGATCACGGCGGAATGCTTGTAGTTGCGCTGCCGGAAACGGCACGGCAGCGAGCCCAAGCACTCGCGGTACAGCTGGATGGTGGCACCCATCTCGACCAGCGGCTTGGTAAAGCCAAAGCGGTTCTCGTACACGGTCTCGTGCACAATCGACAGGCCATTGGCTTGCGTCAGAGCCACCACGAGCGGCTGCTGCCAGTCGGTCATGAACCCGGGATGCACGTCCGTCTCGATCGCCACGGGCTTCAAGTCCCCGCTCGGATGCCAGAAACGGATACCCTTGTCCGTCACCTCGAACTTGCCGCCCACCTTGCGGAACACGTTCAGGAACGTGATCATCTCCAGCTGGGTGGCACCCTTGACGAAAATGTCACCGTGCGTGGCCAGCGCGGCGGACGCCCAGGACGCGGCCTCGATACGGTCGGTCAGCGACGTGTGCGTGTAGCCTTGCAGCTCCTTGACGCCTTCAATGCGGAAGGTGCGATCAACGTCCACAGAAATGATCGCGCCCATCTTCTGCAGCACGCACACCAGATCCATGATCTCCGGCTCGGTGGCCGCGCCCGACAGTTCGGTCTTGCCCTCGGCCAGCACGGCAGCCAGCAGCGTCTGCTCGGTGGCGCCCACGGACGGGTACGGCAGGTGAATCTTCGCGCCGTGCAGGCCGTTGGGCGCGGTGATGTGGATGCCGTCCTTATGTTCCTTGTCCACCGTGGCGCCCAGCTTGCGCAGCGTCTCCAGATGGAAGTCAATCGGACGTCCGCCAATCGCGCAGCCGCCCAACGCGGGAATGAACGCCTCACCCAAACGGTGCACGAGCGGGCCGGAGAACAGGATCGGGATGCGCGACGAACCGGACAGTGTATCCACGTCGGCCACATCGGCCAGCTGCACGCGCGAGGCATCAATCGTCACGATGCCGTTCGCACCGTCCACATCCACGTTCACGCCATGCAGGCGCAGCAAATCGGACACCACATGCACGTCACGGATCTCCGGCACGTTCTTCAGCACCGACTTGCCCGGTGCCAGCAGCGCGGCGACCATCGCCTTGCTCACGAAGTTCTTCGCGCCACGCACCTTGATCGTGCCATTCAAAGGCTTGCCGCCCTCGACATGCAACACGTCATCCGGATTCTCAGCCACGCCACTCTCCTCAATCAATCAAGATTCAAAAAATGCTACCGTCCAGTTTGCCATAAGCCATGTGCCGACTCCGTGAAATGCACCCCAGCCGAACTTTGATCACCGTGCACAACGGATCCCATACCCCCCCGTCGAATCAAACCGATAACGTGATCTTCCTCACATTTGCCGCCACGGCGTTCTCCATACTTCTACGCTACGATTCAGGGCAATGGCATCAGACGCCATGGCCACAAGCAAAGGAGCATTTATGACCACAGTCGCCGTCATCGGCTGCACGCACGCCGGCACGTTCGCCACCACCTCGATTCTCGCCGAGCACCCCGATTGGACCGTCCATGTTTTCGAACGCAACGGTACGCTGTCCTTCCTCTCCTGCGGCATCGCCCTGTGGGTGGGCGACCACGTGTCCGACCCGAAGAAAATGTTCTACTCCTCCCCTGCCGCTCTGGCCGAAGCCGGCGCGACCATGCACATGCGCACCGACGTGACGTCCGTGGACCTCGACACCAGAACCCTCACCTACCGCGCGCTGGACGAGGCCGGAGACCCCGCCGAGCAGACCCTCGCTTTCGACAAACTGGTCGTGACCACCGGATCGCGCCCGGTCATCCCGCCAATCCCCGGCATCGACAGCCCGCATGTGCTGCTGTGCAAGAACTGGGATCACGCCATCGCCATCAAGGAAAAGGCGAAAACCGCCAAGTCCGCAGTGGTGATCGGTTCGGGCTATATCGGCGCGGAAATCGCCGAGCAGTTCAGCGTCACCGGCGTCAAGACCACGCTGGTCGACGGCCTTGATCGCCCGCTGGCCAATAATTTCGATAAGACCATCACTGATCAGTGGCAGCCGCGTTCGAGGAGCACGGCGTCACGCTCGTGCTCGGCCAGAAGGTGGTCGAGTTCCGCGACAATGACGACGACACCGTCACCGTGGTCACCGAAAAGGGCGAGTACACGGCCGAAATGGCGATTCTGGCCGTCGGCTTCCTGCCGAACACCGACCTGCTCAAGGGCAAGGTGGACATGCTGCCGAACGGCGCGATCGTGGTCGACGACTACATGCAGGCGTCCGCGCCGGGCGTGTACGCCGCCGGCGACTCCGCCACCGTGTTCTACAACCCCACCGGTCAGCACGATTACATTCCGCTGGCCACCAACGCGGTGCGCCAGGGCCTGCTGGTGGGCCGCAACATCGAGACGCCGACCGTGAAGTACATGGGCACACAGGCCACGTCCGCCGTGCAGCTGTACGACCTCTCACTCGCCGCCTCCGGCCTGACCCGCGCGGGTGCCGAACGCCGCGGGCTCACGGTCCGCGAGACCTCGCTCACCGAGGATTATCGCCCGGACTTCATGCTCACCACCACCCCAGTCACGTCGATTCTGACCTGGGATCCGGAAACCCGCAAGGTCAAGGGCGGCCAGTTCTGCTCCAAGGCCGATATCTCCGGCGCGGCAAACGTGATTTCCATGGCGATTCAGGCCGGCTTCACCATCGACCAGCTCGCCAACGTGGACTTCCTGTTCCAGCCGAACTTCGACAAGCCCGTCTATTACGTGGGTGCCGTGGCCATGAAGGCGGCGGCTGAGTAAGACGGCTGTACTCACCGCAAAAAAGAAACCCCGGCGTGATGGGCGCCGGGGAGAGAAAGGAGAGAAGAAGAAAGAGGTTAAGTTATGCAGCTTGCTCGGCCGCGATTACATATAACAACACCAGTTTCAATGCAACGTGGGCACTGGCTGGGAATCGTCTGGGAATCACGGCCCGTACAGGCTGTTTCTTGTTTTTGGAGCCGATTTACCGGCTGGCCTTGATCTTGCGGGCCAGTTCGGCATCCCACATCGCGCCGGTGGCAGACATCACCGAGTCCGCGCCGGCGCCACGGTACGCCTGATAGTCGGCGGGCGAGACCACGCCGCCGACGCCGTTGATTGCGAAATCGAGCCCGAGCTTTTCACGAATCGCGGCCAGACGGGCGACCATGTCGAGGCCGGCGCCACGAATCGCATTGCCACACACGCCGGAGCGATCGCGGCCTGCACCGGGCAGGGCCTGATTGCCATTGGCATCGACCAGTTTGGCGGAAATCGTATTGATGGTGCCGAATCCCTGAACCGTGCCATGGCCCACGGTGGAACGCACCATGAGTTCAAGGTCGTCGTCGCTGGGGATGTAGGCGAGCTTGACCATCAGCGGGATGCCGCCGATCTCCTGCTTCACGGCCTCGGTGATGCGGCCCACGAGCAGCGGATTGTGGCATAGCAGGCGGTTGTGGCCCTCGTTGGGGCAGCTGGTGTTCATCACCATAAGCTTTGGCACCGGTCTCCTTGACCAGGCGGGCGGTAGTGGCATGGTCGGCGATGTATTCCTCCTCGCTCATGCCCTCCACACGCGAGCCTTGGAAGCTCGGGACCAGCACTTGACCGGGGCCGGCGGCCTCGATGGCGGCGCGCATGTCCGGCTGCCAGGCATCCGGGCTTTGCGAGGGCACGCCGAAGCTATTGGAGATGGAGATCGGAGTCTCGTAATTGGTGTCGGCGAGCACGCCCTCGTCCAGTTCGGCGCTGCCCGGCGTCAGTGAACCGTCCGCCGCCTTGGGGTGTACGGCGAGCACGTTCGGGAACGGATTGCAGCCCCAGGCGCGCGAACGCACGGTTTTGTAGGTCGCCAGATCGAAGCCCATGCGGAAGGCGGCCGTGGTGAAGCGGCTGTTGAGCAGCGGGCCTGCGGGAATGCCGAAAGGCAGGTTGACCGGCTGGCCCAGGAAGGAGGCCGAGGCACCCTCGGGAGGCACCCTCGCTGGTGGTTCCGGCGGCATCGGCACCGTTGCCATCCTTCAGCGCCTCGGCAAACGCGCCGAACGGCCCTTGCTCATAGTTGTCTTCGTAGCTGCGGCTGACATCGTAAAACGGCTCAAAATCACTCATGCTTCAACGATAAGCCAACCTGCATGCGCACACGCACACTCAACCCATCATCGCGCCGGCAAACGAAATAATGGCGAAAGCGGCATTGGCTACCACAAAGATGATGAACGTCGGAGCTGCCCAGCCAAAGTACGTGTCTGGAATACTACGATTCGTACGGTGATATTGGCGCAGCTCTTTACCGTATATCACGAATATGATGATCGATCCGATCACGCCGATTACAGACAACGACAATGAGAATATCAAATATGCGTTGCCATCAAGATAGTTGCCGGCAAGGGTATCGATGGCGCCGGAAAGAATCGCATTGTTGAAGATGTGCAGTGCAATCGACCAAACCAACGAGTATTCCATGGCCACGAATCCCAGAATCAGGCCAAAGAGGAACGCGAATGTGCCTTGCACTACGTCGTCATGGAACAGGCCGAACACCATTGCCGAGGTGACGATGGCGAAGTTCTTGCCCAACGGCTTGAGCTCCTTCATCAGTACGCCGCGGAACAGTACTTCCTCGCAAATCGGAGCGACCAGCCCAACGTACAGCCACATGCTTACGGTGACGCTGGATTCGGCGATGCTGTCTGACGTGGGAGAGGCAAGATCGGTGCCCAGCATGGAACAAGCGACCTGCACCAACATAACGATGCCTTGCACGCCCATGCCCAGCACGATGAACATCAACGCCCAGAGAGGCTGCATGCGCCCGCCGCCATATTGGCTGATGTGGCCAAGCTGATTGGGCTCCCCGTACGAGTCGCGATGCTGGCCACCAAGCCAGAATTCGCAGGTGAAGATGTCACGGTGGCGCATGAGCAGCAGAAATCCGAACGCGACGAACACCGATATCAGGCTGATGATGCCATCCCACTGCACGCCGGACAAATCGCTCGCGGTTATTACGCCGACGATAATGGTGGCGACCATTGCACCCAAGAGCATCATGCCTTCATAGGCGAGAGTCAGTCCCATTACACGATTGACCACCTTGCGACGCCACGTGCGCCATGCACGGCGAGGATCGATCGGCACGACCACGGGCATTGCTGCGGGCATCGTGGCAGGCATTGCGTTGGGCATTGTGACGGGCATTGCCGGAGCCGTTTGCACGAATGGTTGCGGCGCAGCGGAATAGGGTTGTGGCGCATAGCCCACTGGTTGAGCGTAGTACGGATGAGCGAGGGGCTGCGGAGCCGACTGTTGCGCCGGGTATGTGGAATAGGCGGATTGCGCCGGATACGTTGGCTGCGTGGGATACATCGGCTGGGCAGGATACGTAGGTTGGACGGGATATGTCGGGTATACGAGCTGCGCGGCGTATTGTGCAGGCCGCACAGCAGGTATTGCGGCCTGCGGCACAGGTTGTGAAACACCTTGTGGAGGTAGCGGTTGTGCCCATGCCCCCGGCTGGCCCGCATATTGCGGCTGCATGCTCGGCCCAGGCTGGGCATACTGTGGCGTCTGCGGCATCGGCGTCTGTGACTGTGCCGCAGACTGCGGTGCCGGTCGAGGTGGCAACGGTTGCGCTGACAGCGATTGCGCCGGAGCCGTATCGGAATCGTTCGACGGATTCATGTCATTCATGGTCATGATGCTCAGCCTAACCGTCATTACTGGATGAACCGTGATTATGTCCACAAATGTGTACGAATTCAGGCACAGTATTCCGAACGCTAGGATGGAGTTCATGAGTGTTGGGAAAAGCGCCGCCACGCCGGTGTTGGTGGCTGCGGTGGATAACGACCGTATGGCGTTGTTGGTGGAAGTATTTGGGATGCTAAGCGAGTTGCTGCATTGGAACCAGACGATTGCGTGAAGTGACCCTATACGTAAAAGGTCTCACTGGTTCAAACCAGTGAGACCTTTGTTTGATGCGATGCGAGCGACCCAATAATCTCAATCAGACACAGAGCCAACGGCCCTGGGCCTGCAACTATGGACTCGCCTTTCGGCGAGGCTCAATGCTGGCCTCGCTGCTGTCGCAGCTCGGCACAGGGCCTGCCGAAAGCCCACCGGGCTTTCAGCAGGCCGATCGCGGCTAAATAATGCCGCGATCGGCCAACGGCCCTGTCCAGTCTGCGTCCTCCGGCTCGCGGGCGGACTCGATTTTTTCTTCGGGCCAGTGCTTGGCGGGAATGGTCTTGGGCTTGAAGGGGAACTTTTCGGCGCGCATCTTTTCGTAAGCGGCGATGTCGCCCTCGTGCTGCAGCGTCAGATCGATGTCGTCGTAGCCGTTCATCAGACGCCAACGCACGTAATCGTTCACTTCGAACGGCAGGGTCACGTCACCGCAAGTGACGGTGCGAGTCTCCAGCGAGACAGTCATCTCGCGACCAGGCTCTTCTTCCAGCAGCTTCCACAGGAGCTCGACGGACTCCTGCGGCATAATCGCGGCCAGCACGCCGTTTTTGGCGGTGTTGCCGTAGAAGATGTCGGCGAAGCTCGGCGCGATGACCACGCGGAAACCGTAATCGTGCAGCGCCCACACGGCGTGCTCGCGGGAAGAGCCGATGCCGAATTCGGGGCCGGCGACTAGGATCTGGCCCTTACCGGCGCATTCCGGCTTGTTGAGCACGAAGTTCGGGTCTCGGCGCCATGCGTAGAACAGGGCGTCATCGAAGCCGGACTTGGTCACACGCTTCAAGAACACAGCGGGAATGATCTGGTCGGTATCGACGTTGGAGCGGCGCAGCGGCACGCCCACGCCGGTCAGTGTGGTGAGTTTTTCCATAACAATTTTCCTTTCGGGGATCTCTCCCCCAGTCAGTCTTCGACTGACAGCCCCCCTCGTCAGAGGGGGCTCATGTGTATTGACTCAGAGATCGGCGGGGGACGAGATTGTGCCGCGGATGGCGGTGGCGGCGGCTACGGCCGGCGACGCCAAATGCGTGCGCGAGCCCTTGCCCTGGCGGCCCTCGAAGTTACGGTTCGAAGTGGAAATCGAGCGCTCATTCGGTACCAGCTTGTCGGGGTTCATGCCCAGGCACATCGAGCAGCCGGCATTACGCCATTCGGCACCAAAGTCCTTGAACACCTTATCGAGGCCTTCCTTCTCCGCCTGCAGACGCACACGGGAGGAGGCCGGCACCACGAGCACGCGGTGAATGTTCTCGGCCTTGTGGTGGCCCTTCATGATCGCGGCGGCCTGGCGCAAATCGTCGATACGACCGTTGGTGCACGAACCAATGAACACGGTGTCCACGGCGATGTCCTTGATCGGCATGCCCGGCTTCAAACCCATGTATGTAATCGCACGTTCGGCGGCGGCGCGCTTTGGTGGCGTCGGCGATCTTGTCCGGCTCCGGCACGGAGGCGGTGATCGGCAGACCTTGGCCGGGGTTGGTGCCCCACGTCACATATGGACCGAGCTTGGTGGCGTCAATATCCACCACCTTGTCGAATACGGCATCGTCATCGGTCTTCAGCGTCTTCCAGTACGCCGCGGCCTGATCCCACAGCTCGCCTTCCGGCGCGTGCGGACGGCCCTTCAGGTACTCGAACGTGGTCTCGTCCGGCGCGATCATGCCGGCACGCGCACCGGCCTCGATGGACATATTGCACACGGTCATACGTTCGTCCATGGTGAGGTTACGAATCGCCTCGCCACGGTATTCGATCACGTAACCCTGGCCGCCGCCGGTGCCGATCTTGGCGATAATCGCCAGAATGATGTCCTTGGCGGTCGCGTCCGCGGGCAGCTTGCCCTCGACGTTGATGGCCATGGTCTTGAACGGCTTCAGGACAGCGTCTGCGTGGCCATCACGTGCTCGACTTCGGAAGTACCGATGCCGAACGCCAGCGCGCCGAACGCGCCGTGCGTCGACGTATGCGAATCACCGCACACGATGGTCATGCCCGGCTGGGTCAGGCCCAGAATCGGGGCGAACGCGTGGACGATGCCCTGATCAGCGTCGCCCAGCGGGTGCAGGCGCACGCCGAACTCCTTGCAGTTCTTCTCCAAAGTCGTCAGCTGCAGTGCGCTCGTCTCGTCCGGGTTCGGGCGATCGATATCAACGGTCGGCGTGTTGTGATCCTCGGTGGCGATGAGCTGATCCACGTGACGCGGCTTGCGGCCGGCCAAGCGCAGGCCCTCAAACGCCTGCGGGCTGGTGACCTCATGCATGAGCATCAGATCGATGTACAGCAAATCAGGAGCTCCGTCGCCGCCCTTGCGCACCAGATGATCGGCCCAGACCTTCTCGGCCAGTGTCGTTCCCATAGTGATTCCTCCAAAATATTCCGCGCGAGGTATTGTGTTCGCGCCTTGTTCGTGGTATTAGCCTATGTGCTTGCGATGGGCCCGGCCATGAGCATGCCGGATATTGAGATACGGTCAAATGACGGCCTCAATATGACTCGGATACGACTCGAACATGACCTAGGCATGACTCGGTTCCACTCCAGAGATGTCTCTTCGGCGTCCAGGAACGCCGCTTCAACTTCATGACCACCCTGTGAGACACTTCCCCGATTTGCTATTTCACTATGTGAGATGGCATAATCGCCCTTATTATGACTGATTCCCAAGAAGAGCCATTGAACAACAGCTTGACCGAGTCCGAGCCGGTCGAAGACACCACCGCCAAGGACGATGGGGAAATCCATTCCGGCGTTGGCGTCCTTGATAAAACCGTAAAGATTCTTGACGCACTGGAGTCCGGCCCGTCCACGCTGGGACAGCTTGTGGCCGCCACCGGTCTCGCTCGACCGACCGCACATCGTTTGGCTATTGCACTGGAACGCCACCGTTTCGTACTGCGCGACCAGCATGGCCGATTCGTACTCGGCTCCCGTTTCGCCGAACTTGCCGCCGCAGCAGGCGAAGATCGTCTGCTGACCGCCGCCGGCCCGATCCTGCAGACCCTGCTCGATCGCACTGGCGAGTCTGCGCAGATTTACCGCCGCCAGGGCGATCAGCGCGTGTGCATCGCCGCTGTGGAACGCACCTCCGGCCTGCGTGATTCCATTCCCGTGGGTGCCATGCTGTCGATGGAAGCCGGTTCCGCCGCCCAGATTCTTCTGGCTTGGGAGGATTCCGACCGTCTGCACCAGGGATTGCGTCACGCCAAGTTCACCGCCACCAAGCTGGCCGCCGTACGCAAGCGCGGCTGGTCCGAGTCCGTGAACGAGCGCGAAGAGGGCGTGTGCTCGATTTCCGCCCCGATCCGCAACGCCTCCGGCCACAGGTCATCGCCGCCATCTCGATTTCTGGGCCGACCGGCCGCATGGGCGCCGCTCCCGGACGCCGCTATGCGCCGCTGGTGATGGCCGCCGGCAAGTACCTCACCGAAGCACTGGTCAAAGCCGTTCGCTGAAACATACCAGTCAATCCAACCGATAGCCCAACCGGCAGAAATCCCGCGTCACAACGAAAGAGGCACGTGATTTCTGCCGTTTTGACGGCCTGAAACGGCAGGAATCCCGCGAGGTATCCGTCGAGACGCGGGATTTCTGCCACTAATCGTCCAACACAGCGGAAGGCCCCCGAAACCTCGAATACTTCGCGCCGCTTTCCGCCTCTATCAGGAACAGTTACCTGAATAAACCGGGTTACCTGAATAAACCGGACAGTTGACTCCATAGCGACGGCTTGCGCAGCAAATCATCGCCCTCACCCTCGCCAGGCGCGGCCTGGTTCACCGCATAGGTGTAGGCGCGTTTGGAACTGGGCTTGCCCACCAGTTCGCCAAACTCCAGCAATTGCGTACGCGGTTCGTAAGGGTGACGGATATCAAATTCGATCAATCGCGTGGCACGTTTGGCCGGAGCCGGTCCGTACGTATTGAATCCGCAGGTTGGCGTAGCGATAAGCAACAGACCCTCATGTTCGCCGACGAAACCGTTGCGATGATCATGACCAGCTACGATGCCGAAATACCCCTCGCGCAGCAATTCGAATTCGTCTGACGTATCAGGGCAGGATATGCCTTCTCCCAAATATCCGCCGGGCTGGGTTTGCAATTCGTCCAGCACGTAGTAGGTATCGGCGTGCGAACGATAGCCCTGCATGGCAAACGCCGCATTGGCCGCCACCGGCTTCAGCACGTTGTAATACTCGGGCATCGGCATGTGTTGGAACACCATTGATCTCGCACCGATACGGTCGGGCACGGCGTTCAGGAAGGCGAGCGCTTCGGGCGATGGTGTGCCGAAGCCGCCGCCATGCACGTAATCACCGGAGTCAAGAATGACCAGACCCAGCACATTGCGCGTATGGTCAACGTCCATAACCGGCAGCGCGAAGGTGCCTGGTTCACCGGAACCCACTGCGGATGCGGGGGGAAGACACAGCAGAAGGCACAACAGCATCGGCACCAGCATCATCAACGACGCCCAGCGTATCAGCCTTCGCAGTAACCCCCGCACCGGAGCCAGTGGCACCAGACAGCGTCTGCACAGCGCCACCCGCTCCACAGGTGTATGCAATCTGGTTCGGCAAGGTCTCGCTTGGCGGGTTGACACAACCGGGGAACTCACGATAGATACCGTCCAGTTCGGCATTGCTTAGCCCGCATTGGAAATCATGGTTGCCATACGTCACAGCCCACGGGATGCCGCGCGCCGCCAACGGCTCAGTGAACTGGCCAATGGCCTTGCGCACCAGCGCTCGGGTATGGTTCAGTGCGGATCCGGCAATAGGTTCGTCACACCAGCGACGTTTACGGAATGAATCGGCGAACGCCGGATCGTAGCCGGCGATCTGGTTGCCGGAGAAAATCACCAGATCAGGCCGTGTGGCATCAAGGCTGGCCTCAATCAGGGCGATGGTATCTTTGGAGACTTTCGGCCCATCCTGAATGTCGGCAATCTGCAGCACGCGGAACTTGCCGGAATAGTGGAATTGCAGTCGTCCGAGACGCGCAGAGATAGAGACCGAGCGGCCGTCTTCGGCATCGGCCGGCTTGATACGGGGTTTCGACGACATCCCCTCTGGCGTACGCTGTGTTTCCGTCATGCCCTCCACTGTACACACAAACGAAAAGGCCCGCCGGAGCGGGCCTTTTCTACAAGTTCAACTACTGGAGCAGAATCTCTGCACAACATCATCGTTGTAACGGTAAGTCTTTCCAATGCCCGTCCAACGTAACAGTCCTCGTGACCATACACTATTTGTGAGCTCTGCTCTGTTCAGTTGTTCTTGTACCTCATAATCTATTCATCACTCCCGTTTCTCGCAACCTGCAGAGAGTCGTTGTGCGTTTTTATCACAACTGTTCAATCGCACTTTCTGGCTATCGGAAAACGAGCTGAACCGTTCACATCGAACCCGTCCGATGTTCGATTTCGTTCGTTTCACCGCCGCTCACGGCGTGTCGCGAGCGGCGCTAGCACACTCAAAACCAACCAACACCGAACTAACATGAACACCCGTTGAATTCTGGCGCGTTCAGTCGCTTTCCGGCCACGCCAAAGCTTACGATATAAGCTATGGCACAGATATTTGACGCACCTTCGAAGGCAATTCTGCGCAGCCAAATCGCAGAGCATATTGCCGAAAACGACAACAACGACCGCCGCGTCGATCAGGAAGGCGAGGCACCGCTGCCCAAGGACCGTTTCTTCGACCGCGAGCTCAGCTGGCTCAAGTTCAACCAGCGCGTGCTCGAATGTGCGGAGAACGAAGACATGCCCCTGCTCGAGCGCGCCAACTTCGCCGCGATCTTCGCCTCGAACCTTGACGAGTTCTTCATGGTCCGCGTCGCCGGCCTGAAGCGCCGTATCGACTCGGGCATTGCCGTGCCGTCTGCCGCCGGCCTGAGCCCGCGTCAGCAGCTGCGCGCGATCAGCGAGACCGCACACCGTCTGCAAGACGAGCACGCACATTACGCGATCGACACCATTCTGCCGGAATTGGAGGAGGAGCGCATCGTCCTGCTGACGTGGGACAAGCTCACATCCTCCGAGCAGGAGCGCCTCTCGCGCTACTACCGCCAGCAGGTGTTCCCGGTCCTGACGCCGCTCGCCGTGGATCCGGCCCACCCGTTCCCCTACATTTCCGGCGGTTCCATCAACCTGGCCGTGATTGTGGAGAACCCGGCCTCCGGCAAGTCGCACTTCGCCCGCGTCAAGATCCCGGGCAACCTGCCACGTCTGGTGCCGGTGGACGACATGACCGATGAGGAGTCCAAGGACGAGCGTTACGGCTTCATCGCCATGGAAAAGCTCATCGCCGCGCATCTGGAATCCCTGTTCCCGGGCATGATCATCAAGGAGGCCCGCTCCTTCCGCGTGACTCGTAACGAGGACATCGACGTGGAAGAGGATGACGCCGAGAACCTGCTCAACGCCATGGAGAAGGAGCTGCTGCGCCGCCGCTTCGGACCGCCGATCCGTCTGGAGATCACGGACACCACGAGCCCCTTCCTCTCCCAGCTGCTCGCCGACCAGCTCGGCGTGAGCCAGGACGAGGTATACCGTCTGCCTAGCCCGCTGGACCTGACCGTGCTCTTTGAGCTCGGCAGCGTGGACCGCCCGGACCTGAAGAACCGTCCGTTCGTGCCGACCACGAACCGTCAGATCGCCGAGGTCGAGTCCTCCCGCGCACAGGATATTTTCGCCGCCATCCGCGAGCGCGACATCCTGCTGCATCACCCCTATGACTCCTTCTCCACTTCCGTGCAGGCCTTCCTTGCGCAGGCCGCCGCGGACCCGAAGGTGCTGGCCATCAAGCAGACCCTGTACCGCACCAGCTCCAACTCGCCAATCATCGACGCCCTGATCGACGCCGCTCATGCCGGCAAGCAGGTGCTGGCTTTGGTGGAGATCAAGGCTCGTTTCGACGAGGACGCCAACATCGCGTGGGCCCGCAAGCTCGAACGCGCCGGCGTGCACGTGGTGTACGGCATCGTGGGCTTGAAGACCCACTGCAAGCTCATCGAGGTCGTGCGTCAGGAAGCGGACGGTCTACGCCGCTACTGCCACGTAGGCACCGGTAACTACAACCCGAAGACCGCGCGACTGTACACCGATCTGGGTCTGCTGACCTGCGACCCGGTGGTCGGCCAGGATCTGACTCGTCTGTTCAACCAGCTCTCCGGTTACGCGCCGAAATCCAGCTTCCACCGTCTGCTGGTGGCCCCGCGCACCGTGCGCACCGGTCTGATCCAGCGCATCCGCCGCGAGGAGGACGCCGCACGCGCCGGCAAGGAGGCCTGGATCAAGATCAAGGTCAACTCCATCGTGGACGAGAAGACCATCGACGCCCTGTACCGTGCCTCTCAGGCCGGCGTGAAGATCGACATCGTCGAACGCGGCATCTGCGCTCTGAAGCCCGGCGTTCCCGGCCTGTCCGAGAACATCCGCGTACGTTCGATTCTCGGCCGCTTCCTGGAGCACTCCCGCATCTACGCCTTCTGCAATGCGGACGGCCCGCAGATCGGCGAGGGCCCGGCTTCCGGCCCGGAGGTCTACATCGGTTCGGCTGACCTCATGCACCGTAACCTTGACCGCCGCGTCGAGGCTCTGGTGCGCGTCACCGCCCCGGAGCAGATTGACGAGCTCATCAAGTACGTGGACCTGCAGATGGCCGACTCCACCATGAGCTGGCACATGCAGCCCGACGGCACGTATGTGCTGCACACCAAGGACGACGAGGGCCGCCCGCTGGTCGATAGTCAGGAATACCTGATTCGCAAGCACCAGCGTCGCCCCAATTCGCATAACTGATTTCACTCGATGCTCCCTGTCAGCGCAAGCTGACTGAGGGTGGTTACGATGCCCGGCTCCTCTTTCGAGAGGATGCCGGGCATCGTTGTTCAGCGCGCAAAAACTACGTAGCAGCGGTCCAACGTGACCTACAATACAAGAGATGGGTACGAACAGTATGAGACGAATCGTGGAAGCCGCCGGCGGTATTCTGTACCGGTGGAAGGATGATGCCGAGCCGACGCAGGCATCATCTCCATCAGCGAAATCCAATATTGCCACCGATGGCACCATCATCGCGAACACCACGGATTCTGACGGCGAGACCACGGCAGCACCCGGCGCATCGGACGCGGCTTCCACCCCGGACCCGGCACAGACCGACAGCCCAGCCACAACGGACAACGTACTCAACCGCATCGAACTGTGCATCGTGCATCGCCCGAAATACGACGACTGGAGCTGGCCGAAGGCAAGGTCGACCCAAACGAATCACACCGGCATGCCGCCGTGCGCGAGATCGGCGAGGAATCGGGCCTGTCCGTGGAGCTCGGTCCCTATCTGGGCGACATCGAGTACCCGCTGTCCGAAGAGGGCAGCAAACAGCGCCATACCAAGGATCGGTCGGCGGACACCAAGCACATCCAGTTCTGGATGGCCACGCCAATCAGCGCCATCGACAATCTGCGGCGCACCCATGCGTTCGGCCCGGTGCATCGGGCGGACATCGACGAAATCGACGAAATCCTGTGGTTGACGCCGGCTGAGGCCCGCAAGAAACTCAGCCATTCCACCGATAAGGACATCCTTGCACTATTCGTTGACCGAGTGCAGGAGGGCGCGCTTGACGCCGTGCCGGTGATTATCGTGCGCCACGGCAAGGCAGAAGCGCGCAAGCTGTGGAAGGGCTCGGACGAGAACCGTCCGATCACGCCGCGCGGCGCGGCTGCGGCATACGCGCTGAACCGCGAGCTGGCGTGTTTCAATCCGAACCGACTGGCCACGTCGCCTTGGGTGCGCTGCCAGGAGACGTTGGAGATGTTCGCGTGGCAGACCGGACGAGACATGGTTCATCTCGATCCGCTCACCGAAGATGCATACGCCGCTGCGCCGGACACCGCATGGGAGTGTCTACTCAGCGAAATCGAGTTCGCACTTGAGCGCCGTCAGCCCATAGCGATATGCATGCACCGGCCGGTGATTGGTGGTATGTTCGAACACCTGCGCAGCATGTGCGTTGCGCCGTCTCTGAGCAAACGCCTAATCGCCAGGACACCGTTCATGCCGACCGGCACGGCGGTGGCGCTGTTCGTCACTCCGACGCCTCATGGTCCCAAAATCATCGATATTCAGAAGGTTCAACCGCTTGTCTACTAGACCCGTATTTCCTGATTCATCCAACTCCTCGGCCGCTGCCGCCGCAGCTCATGCCGCGCACAATGGTGCCGCCGGCAGTCTGGGCCCAGGCTTCGGCTCGTTGCGTGCGGCCGGAGCGGCATTCGGACCTGCTCGCATGGGTTCTTCACGTCCTTCGCGCCCGGCTCAGCTCGACCCGGCTGTGGCCGATGGATTGGCCGGCGGCATGGACCCGCAAGCGTTGAGCGAGATGAGCCATCTGTCCGCTGCCGCATTGCTGGATCGTGTGCGCCATAGCGAAGACCCGGCGGTTGTTGAGCGGGTGCTCACGTTGGTGGAGACGGTCGGCGTGGATGAAATCGCCGAACTGTGGAGCGATGCCGAGCCGGATTCGCTGCCTGGTGTGCTGTGGCGACTGTATATGTTGCGTACGTGGATGCGATCGAATCGCGACTCAATCGCGCATCTGTGGCGCTTGGGTGAGCCGGTGGCCACTACCGCCTCCGCCATCGCCGGCGTGGATCAGGCTCCCAGTGAAGATGACATCGTGCGATTGGCCGATTCGATTCTCTCCGGTGCTTTTGTGGGCGATTTTGCCGTGGCGCTTGAGCGTGCGGCGGCGTTTACCGATGTGGTGGCGTTGGGCTTGCGCGTGGAGGCGCGGCGCATGGTGACCCGGGCCGAGGCCAACGGCGGCTTCTCCTCGGATGCCGACGAAAAGGCGGTGCGCACCAAAGCCGCCCGCCTTATACACACCGCCGGCAGCCTCATGGCCACCACCAAGGATTTCCAGCACGGCGCCAACCTCTGGCGCAGAGGCCGGTTGGAGTAGCCCTGCTCCAGGCTCCCTCTGATGAGGGAGCTGTCACGGGCGATGCCCGTGACTGAGGGAGAAACCCACCAACCGCACCCCAACAATCAGCTACCGGCCAACACCACCCCTTCCCCGGCGCGGCGAGACCCATCGCAAGCTATACTAAGTACCCGCGTCGGACCGTGCTTAAGCCCCGGGCTCCATTTTTTGCCGCCGCGAGCGGCCCTTGCGCCGACAGGCGTTTTCGCGGTTCGGCGCTTCTCTTCTTTCCCTCACTCAAAATGCATGCCTCATGCAATCACAACGGCATCCCCATCATTCTCTACGCTGTCAGCAAAGCAAAACCACGATTAAACCGAAAGACCACCCCACTGAGCCCGTCTCAGCGGGGCAAAACCACGACCGAGTCAATGGTCCGCCCCGCTAAGGTCGGCGCGCAACGGCATAACCCCCAATCCCGCCGAATAATGCTCCATTTCAGTTCCGATTCAGCCGTAATCCCCGAGCCAAAGGAGAATTGGATGGGGTCGGCTTCGTAGAGCCAGGCTCCAGTCCAAGCAGCAACGACAAAACCGACACGGCGGAGGCCGCCGACCACGCCTGCGGATGGCAAGCCGCAGGATACGGAGAGGGGCCGTTCTCCCCCCGAATCCCCGGAGTACAATTCCGGGATCTGGTAGCCGAAGGCATCCGCAGCGCGAACCAATCCGTCGGCCACACGCAACGCCTCCGCCTCATAGCCTTCTGCACGAAGACCATTCATCACGATGGCACTGTCATGAGCCCACACAGAGCCGCAATGATAGCTCTCAGGCCAGTACCCACCAGCCAGTGTGCTCATGGTACGCACGCCATAGCCGCTGAGCATGTCATCACCAACCAAACGGGCCACCACATCGCGCACACCCTGTTCATCAAGAATGCCCGTGCCAAGCAGATGCCCAATATTGCTGGTCAAGGAATCAACCGGCTTCTTGTCTCGATCCAGCGCAATCGCCGGATAGCGGCCATTGCCGTCATCAACCCAGAAAACCTCGTTAAACCGGGTCTTCAGCCGCTTGGCCCATGCGCGCCAATCCTCAGCCCCAGGGCGCCCGAATTTCTCCAGCACATCCGCGCCGAGCATGGCTGCCTGATAAGCATATCCCTGCACTTCGCACAAGGCGATCGGGCCGTCGGCAATGCGTCCATCGTTCCAGCGTACGGAGTCTCCCGAATCCTTCCACCCCTGGTTGCTCAGGCCATGACCAGTGCGATCGATGTATTCCAAGAATCCATCGCCATCGCAATCACCCCAATCGCGCAGCCAGGCAAGTGCGGCCTCAAGGTTCGGCAGCAACGCCTCAATCTCCTGCTCCGGCGCACCCCAGCGCAACGCCTCGGCGAGCAAAATAATCCACAGTTCGGTGGCATCAATGGTGCCGTAGTACAGCGGGGGCAGGCTCAAAGTACCGACAAAGGTGCCTTGCGAGACAAGCTGTTCGCCGCGCAACTCATGCATAATCTTGCCTGGATCTGCATTGCTTTCATCATCGTGCGCGGTCGTCTGGAATCGAGCCAGTACGTGCAAGGTGTCCAACGCCAATGTGACGTCCAAAGGCAGCATGAATCGGGCAGCCCATAGGGAGTCGCGGCCGAACAAGGTGAAATACCATGGCGCTCCAGCCGCAAGAAAAGCATGATTCGGATCATCGGCAATCGTCATACGCAATGCGGCCAAATCTTCCAGCGACGTATTAATCCACCGGGAGACGCGGGTATCCGCCGCAACGGCACGGAGTCCATCCCATCCACATTGAGTCCTCGCCGCGGCGACAGGAGCGGCATGGGTGGACTCCACTGAAAGCTTCCAAGCAAGCTGCACCATGTCATTCGCCGGAACATCAATGCACCAAGACAGCACGGCTTCATTTCCGTTCCACACCACATGTCCTTCCGGCGCGTGGAGCGTGAATGCGTTGCCCTTACCATCCTCGATTCTCAGACCATCGGTCTCGACCGCAGCACGAATCTCGCCACGCAGTAACGTCTCAGACCGTGCTCCACCTTTGATTTCCTGCATAGTCGACATATCGGGAACAATCGTCACACGAACCGCTACCCGAACATCGTCATCTCTGCCAGACTCAATGGCAACATGTTGCTCAAAGCCTGACTCCACCACCTGCTCAGTGGTAAGCACCCGGAACCGTGGGTCGGCCGTCTGTCCCTCCAATGCGCGCGGAACGGACACCATCGTTCGCGTGCTTGCGTTATCACGACGAACCGAAATCGACACAGGTATATCACCATCAATATCCGTGACAATTGTGGACACAAGACGAGTGTCTCCCACATACAGTCCCGTCACCGGACCTCCATCAATGGAGCCATCGGCATTCGACCATAGCTGGCAGGGGGAATGCAGCAGCACCAATTTGTCGTGAAGCCATGGCTGCAATGTTTGTGTTTCAGGCATAATGCTCCTTTATCATCGTCATCGAAGGCCGGTCATCCCTTGACCGCGCCGTCCGTGACATTCATAATGCGTTTTTGGAAAATAAAGAACAGCACGGCGACCGGAACAGTCATCACTGCCGCTGCCGCGAGTTTCAATGGATACTGATTGCCCTGACCCAGCTGTCCACTGGCCAGAGTCGCCACGCCTTTGGTCAGCGTTGCCATAGATGGCGATTGCGTCGAAATGATGAAATGCGACAACTCATTCCATGATCCCTGGAACGACATGATTGCAATGGTCACAATCGAGGGCCGCGCCATGGGCAGCACAATCGACCAAAAGATACGGAAGGTGCCAGCACGGTCCACCATGGCCTGTTCTTCAACGCTGCGCGGAATCGATTCGAAGAAATTCTTCATGATGAACACGCCTCCGGCATCCACCAATAGTGGGAAAATCATGCCTGCATAGGTGTCGTAAATGCCCAGACTCTTGATAACCAGGAATTTCGGAATCATAAGCGCCACTCCCGGCACACTCATCACTGCCACCAGAGTGAGGTAGATCAGGTTACGGCCGGGAAACCGCAGACGGGCCAGTGCATATCCGGCCAGCGAATCGAAGAACACCCGTCCTATGGTGACAAAAATCGTCACAATCAACGAATTCTTGAACCATAGAGGGAAATCGGAATGTAGGAACAATCGGCTGTACGCGGCACTCGTCCACACCTGTGGAACCAACGACACCGGATTGGCAGAGGCGTCCGCATCCGTTTTTAAACGACGTACTCACCGGATGATAAACGGCATAATGTAGATCAGCGCAATGGCAATCAGCACCACATATAGCAGCACTCCGTTTCGTCGTATCGTTTTCCACCACAGACGGGCATCGCTCCGCCGCCGCGGTTCTATTGATTGCTCACTCATTGGTACCTCCTTGCACGGTAGAACCCGTATATGTTGCCGGAGAGGTCAGTCCAGCCCGGGACATGGCTCTAGCTTCTTCTTTCATCGCCGCGTAGTAGGCGCGTTTGCGCTTCGACATATTTCGATCCCGTAGCAGGAAGCGAACCACGGCCGCCATAACGATGATGACCACGAACAGGATGAAGGAAATGGCCGCACCTTGCCCCCACTTCTGATTTTGAAACGCTGCGGAATACGACAAATACGCCGGAGTAATGGTGGTTTTTGCCGGATCTCCCTTGGTGCCGGTGTAAATCTGGTCAAATACCTGCCATGTACTCACCACACCCAAAATGATCACGGTGAAAATAGTCGGCCTCAGTTGGGGCAACGTTATTTTCCAGAATCGCTGCCAAGCGTTGGCACCATCCATAATGGCCGATTCCTCGGTCTCATCACCGATGGCTTGCAACGCCGTGATAAACATCAGCATGAAAGTTCCGGAAGTGGTAAAAATGGCCATCAAAATGACGGCGAACATGGCCTCGGAAGGTCCAGCCAGCCAGTCCCACCAAGTAATTCCCAAGAACCCGTGCTGAGTCAATGAGGCGGGTCCTTTCTGCACACCGAACCAGCCAAGTATCACTTGGACAATGCCACGGGGATCATTGAACCAGTTCGGCCCCTTGATGCCGAACCATCCCAGCACTGCATTAATAGAACCGGTGGCGCTGAACAGAAACATCCACAGCACAGTGATGGCCACAGAGCTGGTAACCGAGGGGAAGTAGAACGCCGTGCGGAAGATGCCTCGGCCCTTAAGAATCTTCCGGTTCAACATCACCGCCAAGGCGAGTGAGAGCATAGTCTGCAACGGGATGACCAGCAACGTATACCATGCGTTGTTTCTCATAGCCGTTCCGAAATCGCTCTGAGAGAGTCCCGGCGTGGTCAGTACTTGCCTGTAGTTCTCCAGCCCCACGAAATGGACATTGCCGAAGAAAGGATTGCCTCGTCCAGCCCAATCGGAGAAACTCACCCACAGGGCCATCACGATGGGAACAAACAAAAACAGGCCAAGGATAATGATGATGGGAAGGCAGAACAGCCAACCGGAAATGGCTTCCGATGTTCTACGAATACTTTTGGCATTCCGCTCATCAGACGAATGATGTGTTGCGTTCAACATGAGACATCCTTGTTCCGATGATGTTCCTGGCGAATCCGTCGCACGGCCGATTCGCCAGGAATACCGTCTATTGCATAATCGCTTCGAGGCTCTTCTGGGTTTTGGTGAGAATGGATTGCACATCGGCGTCCTGCAGACCGCCGACCTGCGAGTTGAAATCGTTAATTACGGTCGACACATCTTTGTTGTTGGGCACGCCAACCGCATAGTCAAGTGCATCGGCGAATGCCGTGAGATCGGGGTACTGCTGCTTCCATTCATCGGTCAGACTCTTCTTTGCGGGCATAACGCCGAACGCCTCGGAAAAACTCATCACCGTCTCCTTGCTCGTTAAGTATTCAACCAAGTTGAGGGAATCCTTCTGGTTTTGGCTGTCTGCAGCAATACCCCATGCATTGGTGAACAACAGGGTCTTCTTGCCCTTGGGGCCTTCCGGCAACGGAATGAACTTGTAGTTGATATTGGGATAATCCTTCTTCATGCTGCCGGTCAGCCAGTTGCCTTCAATCGACATCGCCGCTTTGCCGAGGCCGAATGCCTCGCCGCCCCAACCAGCGTTGAGGTCGTCGGCAAATTTGGCAACGTCATCCTTCAGCATTTTCTGCACTTCAGTCAGACCGGCAACACTGCCTTCAGAATCGGCAATGGCCTTGGTACCATCATCGCTGACCAGGCCGCCGCCCGCCTGCTCCATGAATACACCGATGCGGGCAAATTCTCCGCTCATGGTCAAGCCGACATGGTCTGCCGTGGTAAGCTTCGCCGCCACATTCTCCAGATCATCCCACGTCTGCGGATAATCAGCGTCAGTCAATCCGGCCTGCTTCCACATGTCTGTATTAATAACGAGCTGCAATGTGGATACGTCTTTGGGAACGCCGTACAGTTTGCCGTCATAGGTGAAGGATTGCAGAATGTTGCTGTAATAGTCGCTCTTGTCCTGCAGCATGTCGCCATAAGCCAGCAATGACCCATTCGCCGCGTAACCCGCCACCAGCTCAGGGGAAAGATAGAACACGTCCGCCGGGGAGCCTGACGCGAAACCCTGAGACAACTGCTGGCCGATATCACTGGACACCACCACGCTCGCCTTATGGCCGCTCTTCTTGGACCATGCCGCCACAGCGTCCTTGACCGCATTGTCTTCGGCGTCACTCGAAGACCAGATCATTACTGTCATCGGCTTCGACGAATCCGATGTCAGCTCGTCCACACTGGTGGCGGTAGCGTCGCCCTCCGAAAATCCTCCGCCGCCGCATGCCGCCAACATTGCCACCGCCGCGATGCTTGCCGTACAGGCCGTCAGTCGTCCGCGCTTCATTTGATACTCCTTACCTTTCACTACTTTGTGATCTGGTTCATCTCCAGAGAATTTTAACGTTCGAATCTTCTTCCATGCAGAAAGTCAAGTAACTGTCGTTTTAGCATTGATTTTCTGCGTGTCTTATTTTTTAACGTTCAAATTCTGGTTATAATGTAACGCAGCGTTGAAATATGTCAAACACAAGCGCGCCGAGCAAGGAGGCACACCATGGACGAGTCGCGACTCATCACCATCAAAGACGTGGCGAAAGACGCCGGAGTCTCCGCGCAAACCGTATCCAACGTCATCAACACGCCACAGCGCGTTCGTCCGGACACCCGCAACCGCGTACACCATTCCATACAGAAACTCGGATACAAACCCAATGCGTCGGCCAGAAGGCTGCGCACCAGCCGCAGCGACACCGTAGCTCTAGGCATCCACCCCGCCGATTCGCCGATCTTCGATCGTTTCCTTCATGCTCTCACCGCCGAAACGGATATGAGAGACCTGCGTATTCTGCTGTACAAGACTGACACCGCAGAAGACGAGATCTCACATTTCGAATCACTGCTCGCCACATCGGACGTGGACGCCTTCATCCTGACTGACGTTACCTTCGACGACCCCAGACCCGATTGGCTACGGCAGCACAATCAGACCTTCTCCCCTGTTCGGACGCCCGTGGGGCGCCGACATCAATGATCCGACTATTTCCTGGGTGGACGTGGACGGGAGAGACGGCACACGCCGAATCACCCAACACCTCATTCTGAACGGATACCGCAACATCGGATTCGTTGGGTGGAGGCCTCCATCCAGCACCGGACATGATCGACTCTCCGGATGGAGAGACGCCATGATGGCCGCCAAGCTCTGCTCCGAAGAGCAACTCGAACGATTGACCGTATTCACTGATGATGACGTCGCCTCAGGGCAACAGGCGTTCCAGATCATGAGCCAATCCAATGCAGACCTCGACGCCGTGGTCTGCATCAGCGATACCATCGCCGCCGGCGTATACATGGAAACGCACGGGGACATAACCATCACCGGATTCGATGACACCCCAATATCCCGCTCGCTGAACTTCTCCAGTATTCGGCAGCCGCTTAACGACATCGCAAAGCCATTCTTGATTCTCTGCAGCAGCAGCGCACTCACGGCGAAGACGCCCGAATGCACCTCCTGCTCCCCCCGCAACTCGTCATACGTTGACGTCCATCTATTGTCCCTATTCATCATCGCATCACAATCAGCAGAGGAGCTCCCATGCCTTCATTCCCCCAACCGCGCATCAACCCCAGCATGGGACCGGATACTGTGCTGCAAGGTGACCGCTGGCGCATCGGCGTGATCACCGAGTCGCTTATCCGACTCGAATGGCAGGATGATGGCGTATTCGAAGATCACGCCACACAAATGGTCGCGAATCGAAACTGGGACGTCACCCCACAGTTCACCCATACCGTACGCAACGAGCTACTCATCGTCGACACTCCGACGCTTCGCCTCACTTACGACATGCAGCCGTTCAGCAAGGAGGGCCTCAGCATTGTGGTGAGAGGAGTGGCCAACTCGCAAATGAACACCTGGCACTACGGAGATGCACAAGACGGCAACCTGCACGGCACCGCACGTACGCTCGACACTGTCGACGGAGCAACCCAGCTGGAACCCGGTATCCTCTCGCGTGACGGCTGGGCCGTAATCGATGATTCCAGTTCCAATATCATCACCGATGCTGATGCCATCAATGGAGAGGCCAACCCGTTCGGTGTTTGGGTCACGCCACGCACCAATCCAGAGACTGACCTGTATTTCTTTGGCTACGGGAACCAGTACATCGAGGCCATACAGGACTTCTACCGCCTGACTGGCCCGACACCGCTGCTGCCTCGATTTGCGCTAGGCAACTGGTGGAGCCGTTATCATCGATACACCGAACAGGAATATCTGGCGTTGATTGACCGTTTCGAACATGAAAAACTGCCCTTTACCACAGCGGTTATCGATATGGACTGGCATTTGGTGGATGACGTCGATCCTCAGTATGGTTCCGGATGGACCGGTTACACATGGAATCGTGAGCTCTTTCCCGACCCCGAGCGGTTCCTCCGCTCATTGCATGAGCACGGTCTCAAGACCACGCTTAATGTACACCCGCGCGATGGCATTCGCGCTTTCGAGAACGGTTATGAGCGGGCCGCCCTGCACATGGGCATAGATCCAGCTAGCGGGGAACCGGTGGAATTCGATGTGACCAGTCCACGATTCATGGAGACATACTTCGACTTGCATCACAAGTTGGAGGATGAAGGCGTTGACTTCTGGTGGCTGGACTGGCAGCAAGGCGGCGTGACCAGACAGCAGGGCCTCGACCCGCTCTGGATGCTCAATCATATGCATTATCTGGATTCCGGACGCAATGGGCGCTGGCCGTTGACCTTCTCCCGATACGCCGGCCCAGGCTCTCACCGGTATCCGGTCGGGTTCTCTGGAGACACCGTGGTGACATGGGAATCGCTCCAATTCCAGCCTTATTTCACCGCCACCGCCTCGAACATTGGCTATGGATGGTGGAGCCACGACATCGGCGGACATATGTTCGGCTACCGCGACGAAGAATTGGAGGCCCGATGGTACCAGCTCGGCACATTCAGCCCGATCAACCGACTGCACTCCACGGATTCCCCGTTCAACGGTAAAGAACCATGGAACTTCCATGCCGAGATCCGTCATGCGATGAATGCCGCATTGCGTCTGCGTCACGAAATGCTGCCCTACCTGTACACGATGAACTGGCGCGCATCAGCGGCAGGACGACCTCTCGTTGAACCGATGTATTGGCAGGACCCGAACAACGCCATGGCCTACGAAATCGGACATGAGTTCCGCTTCGGTACTGAATTGGTGGTCTCTCCAGTCACTTCTCCCATTGACCGTGACGTGCAGCTTGCCAAGACAGACGTCTGGCTGCCACAAGGCACCTGGTTCGATTTCTTCACCGGCCGTCGGTATGAATCGAAATACAAGAGCGGCAGGAGCTTCGAGGCTTGGCGTGATTTACATGGCATTCCAGTGTTCGCCAAGGCCGGAGGCATCGTGCCTATGCAGCCATTAGATGCCAACGGACTGAACTCCACCAGCAACCCCTCCCATGTCATGGTGATGGTGTTCCCCGGAGCCGATGGAGCATTCACCGTCAAAGAAGATGACGGCACCAACCAAGCGCTGCCGGACGATTCCAAAGCCGCGTCCACCACATTGACATTGGGCTGGGGACCAAATGGCACCAACTCTGCAGATGCGGCGGCATTCACCATCGCTCCGGCCACGGGCAATATATCAGCCCTTCCCGTAGCCCGGTCATGGTGCATCATCTTCCGCGGCGTAGCGCCGGCCACCGTCACCGTTACCGTGGATGATGAGCCAATTACAGCAGATACCACTTATGATGAAGCGACGTTGAGCCTGTCCGTGTCGGTTCCATTAGTGCCGATCACGGCCTCAATCACCATCACTGCGGCGAATGGGCTGACTTATGCCAATGATCCGGCACTCGGTGATGCTTTCACCGTGCTGTATAACGCGCAAATCAACTACCTGACCAAGGAACGGGCCAATGCAATGATTCGCGCGTACGGTGCAGACGCACTGAACGCGCTGTACACGCTCGAACGCACGAGCGGCGCATTCCCACGTCATGATTTTGAGGAGTCCCATATGCCGCAATCTGTGATTCAAGCCGTTGCCGAACCTTTGCTGCGAACGTCAGGCTCCTTCCCAGACGAGAATAAGAGCTGAACAACCTAAGGAGAATCAATATGGTGTAAATCAACCCTTGTTTTGCACCATATTGATTCCCGGTTTTACACCTTTCGCGTTCCCGGTTTTACACCTTTCAGCAAGGTTCTCACGCACGCCATTATCCGTTCCAATTCGGCAGGTCGGCAAACTTGGACTAGGCTGGGAATCATGGAACTCCATGTTTTGAATCATCCGCTGGTCGAGCACAAGCTCACCGTGCTGCGCGACAAGAACACCCCCTCCTCCACCTTCCGCGAGCTCGTCTCCGAACTCGTGATGCTTGAGGCCTACGAGGCCACCCGCAACCTGTCCGTGGTGGCCGCGCCGATCGAGACGCCGGTCGCCCCGATGACCGGCAAGAAGCTCGCCTCCCCGCGCCCGATCATCGTGCCGGTGCTGCGCGCTGGCTTGGGCATGCTCGACGGCATGACCCGCCTGATTCCGACTGCTGAAGTCGGCTTCCTGGGCATGAAGCGCGACGAGGAGCACCCCACCCAGCAGGTGACGTACGCGAACCGTCTGCCCGAGGACCTGTCCGGCCGCCAGTGCTTCCTCATCGACCCGATGCTCGCCACCGGCGGCACGCTGGTCGCCGCCACGCACTACTTGGCCGAGCGCGGTGCCAAGGACGTGACCGCGATCAACATCATCGCGGCCCCCGAAGGCATCAAGTACGTCGAGGAGCACATCGACCCGTCCATCGACTTCAAGGTCGTGGTGTGCGCGGTCGACGAACGTCTTAACGACAAGTGCTACATCGTGCCGGGACTCGGCGACGCCGGTGACCGTCTCTATGGTGTAATTGACTGATTTTCCTGGCTCCCCTCCCTGAGGGGAGCCAATGTGATGGGCTTTTTATGCAAATCGACATTATTGCGCCGGGGCGCGTGAAGGAACGTTACCTTCGCGACGCCATTGACGAGTATTCCAAGCGACTTTCGCGCTACTGCAAGCTCAACATCATTGAAGTGGCAGATGAGAAAACGCCTGACCATGCCTCCGAAGGCGTTGACCGACAGATCAAGGCCAAAGAAGGCGAACGCATCGCCAAGCATCTGAAGGACGGCGCGTTTGTTATTGCCCTTGCCATCAATGGCAAGCAGCTGTCCAGTGAAGAATTGGCCGCCAAAATCAACGACCTTGGATTGCGTGGCACCAGCCATATTCAGCTGGTCATCGGCGGTTCAATCGGCCTTGACGACGCGATTCTGCGTCGTGCTGATTTTCTGCTGAGTTTCTCGAAGATGACGTTCCCGCATCAGCTTATGCGCGTGATTCTGCTGGAGCAGATCTATCGCGCTTATAAAATCAACGCTGGCGAGCCGTATCACAAGTAAAACGCCATACCTCATGGGGCGGGAAATCCCCCATGGGGCGGCAATTGCCCCATGAGGCGGCAAAATCCTCATGGGGCGGTATGCCAAAATGGCTTAATTCCGCGGTTTCACATATTCTTCAAACCGCCTCATGGGCAAGTTACCGCCCGATGAGCCTGTAACCGCCCCATGGGCACATCAATAACGCCCTCAACCTCACACTGCGTTGGGGACGAACGCTTCGAAGATGTGGCGGTCGAAGTAGGGGGCGCACTGGGCGAGTTCATCGCTGCTGCGCACGGTCCATGAAACCGGCATCGCACCCATCGAACGAGCGAGCTTGACTTGCGGCGAAGCGCCACCGGTCCAGTCATAAGCCACGAAATCAGGACGAGACAGCCAGTCGAGCGCCAGTAAGCCGGCGGCCCATTCAGCCGCACCATTCTTGCTCAGCTTCGCCGGCCAGCTCAGCTGACCGCGGCACACCTCAGGGTGATGCTCCTTGTACCAATTCACCGCGCCCGGGTGGAAGGATTCGATCACGTACGGGCCGTCATACGCCTCAAGCAAGGCGTGGCCCTTTCCATGAGCTCTTCGCTACGCTCATCCCAAGCCCTGTTGTTGCTGAACTTGTATTCCACAATCAGCGGAGCCCGGCCGGCCACCACGTCCAGCACATCGGAGAACAGCGGCACATGCTGGTAGTACCCCTTCGGCGCGGCGGACGGCGTGACCACCAGCGGCGGGTTCGCGTCGGCACCCGGCAGCGGGGCGGCCTTCAAATCGCCTGACTTGCCGTTCGGGAAGAGCGGAATACGGGTGAGTTCGTCGTAAGTCAGGTCTTCGATGCGGCACGGATCGCCGGCCACGCGCAACAAATCAGCGTCATGGACCACGACCACTTGGCCGTCGAGCGTAAGCTGCACGTCAAGTTCGATGCCATAGCCAGCCTCGCAAGCGGCGGCGAATGCGGCCAGCGAGTTTTCAGGAGCAATCGGACCGGTCATATCCGCACTGCCGTAGCCGGCCTTGACAGCCATGCGACGGGCAAGCGACACATAATCATCGTTTTCGGCGATGGATCGCTCAGTGGTATCGGCTTGGGCGCTAACCGGATTATCCCCACCATAATCAGCGATATCGGTATAGCCGACCAAACCAGAACCCGCATCATGCAAGCCACGGTGGGCATACCATACCTCCGGAATGGAGGGCACGAAATTACGACGCTTGTCATTGAACGTGCGCGGGGCCACGGCCCACACGGCAGCACCGGCGGCGGCCACGCCTGCCAGCGCCACGTTTCTCCAGAGCTTCGACGACATTGGAATCCTTCCTGTTGGGCTGCCTCTAGCCTAACGCTTCTGCCAGCCATTGTGGAGTGGTTGGATCATCCGGTCTCAGTGCGCGATCCGGGTGGTTGGCGCGCAGTGGCTCCCAGCTGAAATCTGTCAGCAGATCGGCGGGTTTGCAAGGAATTGGAGTGGGTTGCAGACGCAGCAGCCAGGCGCAGTATCCGATGATCTGTTCAGGGGTCACGCCACGGGCGCGCAAGGCTCCCATATCTAGCGAACGTTCGCGCTTTGGCTAAACGCCGGCCGGCCGCATTGTCGATAAGCGGCAGGTGCGCATACTCGGGGTGCTCGGCGAGAGGCTTTCCGTGTTGCCGCATTCCGGCTCAAAGCCGCCAGCCAACAGACACTGGCGAATCCACATTTGCAGCGCGGTGGAGCGCAGCAGATCACGGCCGCGCACGATATCGTCAACACCCATATCGAGGTCATCCACGACCACGACCAGTTGATAGCCGAACAGTCCATCGGCTCGGCGAATCACGGAATCGCCTACCTCGCGGGCCAAATCGTAGTGCTGTGGACTATAGACACGGTCGTTAAAGCATGCGACACCATCAACGATTCCGGCATCGCCCTGCTGTTCCGGCGGCACGGCTCCCGACAGCGCAGCGGAATCGTCAGGCACTGTACGTTGCTTTTCTCCCACTGCCGGTTTCGGCATGGCGATACGGATGGAATGCTGGTCGCCGCGAGACAGACGGGCACGGACCTCGTCGGGATGGTCGTGCAGCAGGCGGCGGCATGTGCCGGGGTACACCATAAAGCCGTCGCCCTCGTTGGGGGCCGAGGCGGCGCGAATGTCGGCACGCGAGCAGAAACAGGGGGTACAGCACACCTTGCGAGCGCAGGCATTCGAGAGCGTATTCATATCGTTCAGTGCGCTGGGATTGGAACATCGGTTCGCCATCCCAGTCGAGGCCGAGCCAATGCAGGTCATCCATCATGAGCTGGTCCGCACCGGCGACCACACGCGGCTTGTCCACGTCCTCGATACGCATCAGCATGCGGTCGCCACGCGAGCGGGCCGAAAGCCATGCACCCAACATGGCGTACACGTTGCCGATATGCATGCGCCCCGACGGCGTCGGCGCGAATCGTCCAGTCACTGGCCCTCCTCGTATGAAGTTCAGCACCATGGTAGCGAAAAGGCCCTCCTCCTCAGAGGAGAGCCAATATAGTGAAGCTCGCCAGCCCGGACTCCCCCTCAGTCAGCTTCGCTGACAGCTTCGCTCAGAGAGGGGAGCCAGTGATTGTCACTTATCTTCGGTGACGTTGTCCACGCTCACGTCCGGATCGTCGGAGACGATCTGGTCGCTCGCCCAAGCGGAGAGCTCCAGATGTTCGCCGCCGGTCTGGTCGACGAGCACGGTGTCGCCATCGTGAACCCTGCCGGCCAGCAGCATACGGGCCAGCTGGTCGCCGACTTCGGTCTGTACCAGGCGGCGCAGCGGACGAGCGCCATAGGCCGGGTCGTAACCGGTGTTGGCCAGCCATTCGCGAGCCGAGTCGGTGACGTCCAGCGTGATGCGGCGATCGGTCAGACGCTGAGCCACGCCAGCCACCTGGATATCCACGATGCCGCCAAGCTCCTCACGCGTGAGCGGGTGGAACATGACGATGTCGTCCAGACGGTTCAGGAACTCCGGCTTGAAGTTCATGTGGACAGCATCCATCACGGCCTTCTTCTTGGCGTCGGCGTCCATGTCCTCGTTCACGAGGAACTGCGAGCCGAGGTTAGAGGTCATAATCAGAATCGTGTTCTTGAAGTCCACGGTCCTGCCCTGGCCATCGGTCAGGCGACCATCGTCAAGCACCTGCAGCAGCACGTCGAAGATCTCCGGGTTGGCCTTCTCGACCTCGTCGAACAGCACTACGGAGTACGGGCGACGGCGCACGGCCTCGGTCAGCTGGCCGCCCTGCTCGTAGCCCACGTAGCCCGGCGCCGCGCCAATCAGGCGCGAGACTGAAGCCTTCTCCATGTATTCGGACATGTCGATGCGGACCATGGCCTTCTCGTCGTCGAACAGGAAGTCGGCGAGCGCCTTGGGCCAGCTCGGTCTTGCCCACACCGGTGGGGCCGAGGAACAGGAACGATCCGGTCGGACGGTTCGGGTCGGAGATGCCGGCACGCGAACGGCGCACCGCGTCGGACACGGCGGCGATGGCTTCCTTCTGGCCGATCACACGCTTACCGAGGTAGTCCTCCATGTGCAGCAGCTTCTCGTTTTCGCCCTGCATCAGGCGGCCGACGGGAATGCCAGTCCAGTCGGAGACGATCTCAGCCACCGAGTCGGCATCCACGCGGTCCGGAACCATCGGCTCATCGGCCGGGTTGGCCGCGCCGGCATCAGCAGATTCAGCATCCGCGCTCTCCGCGGCGGCAAGCTCCTTCTGAATGGACGGAATCTCGCCGTACAGAATCTTCGAGGCCTCGGCCAAGTTACCCTCACGAGTGAACTTGTCAGCCTGCACGCGCAGGTCGTCGAGCTTGGCACGCAGGTCGCCGACCTTGTTGTGGCCGGCCTGCTCCGCATCCCAACGCGCCTTGAGACCGCTGAGCTTCTCACGGGTGTCCGCGAGTTCGGCTTGCAGCTTGCCCAGACGCTCCTTGGACGCGGGGTCCTCGGCCTTCTTGAGCTGCATCTCCTCCATCTCAAGACGGGTCACCTTGCGCTGCAGCTCATCGATCTCCTCAGGCGAGGAGTCGAGCTCCATACGCAGGTGGGCGGCGGCCTCATCAACCAGATCGATGGCCTTGTCCGGCAGCTGACGACCCGAAATGTAACGGTTCGAGAGGGTCGCGGCGGCAACCAACGCGTCATCGCCGATCGTCACCTTATGGTGCGCCTCGTAACGCTGCTTCAGACCACGTAGGATGGCGATGGTGTCTTCCACGCTCGGCTCGCCCACGAACACCTGCTGGAACCTGCGCTCCAGCGCCGGATCCTTTTCGATGTTCTCGCGGTACTCGTCCAGCGTGGTCGCGCCGATCAGGCGCAGCTCGCCACGGGCCAGCATGGGCTTGAGCATATTGCCGGCGTCCATCGAGCCTTCGGCCGCACCCGCGCCGACGATGGTATGAATCTCGTCGATGAAGGTGATGATCTGACCATCCGCGTTCTTGATTTCATTGAGCACGCTCTTTAGGCGCTCCTCGAACTCGCCACGGTACTTTGAGCCGGCCACCATGGAGCCCAGGTCAAGGGAGATGAGCTTCTTGCCTTGCAGGGTGGTGGGCACGTCGCCCGCCACGATACGCTGGGCCAGGCCTTCCACGACGGCGGTCTTGCCGACGCCGGGCTCGCCAATCAGCACCGGGTTGTTCTTGGTACGACGGGAGAGAATCTGAATCACGCGGCGGATTTCCTGGTCACGGCCGATGACCGGGTCCAGCTTGCCTTCCTTGGCGGCGGCCGTCAGGTCGGTGGAGTACTTCTCCAGGGCCTTGTACGAGCCTTCCGCGTCCGGGCTGGTGACCTTCGCGCCGCCACGCACGCCGGGTACGGCCTTGCGCAGGGAGGCTGCGGTGACGCCGTTCTTCTCCAAGATTTCGGCCGACTGGTTCGGCTTGCTGGCCGCGATGCCGATAAGCAGGTGCTCGGTGGAGACGTATTCGTCGCCCATCTGCTGCATTTCCTTTTCGGCCTGGGCGATGACAGCGGTCAACTGGCGGCTGGCCTGTGGCTGCGAGGTGCTGGATCCGGACGCGCTCGGCAGCGCGACCAAAGCGTTGCGCACGGCGGCGCCGATGGCCTGCGGGTCCCCGCCCGCGGCCTCGATCAGAGAGCGCGCCACGCCGTTTTCCTGGCGCAGCAGCGCATCCATGACGTGCAGAGTCTCGACCTGCGCGTTTCCTGCGGCGGACGCACTCTGAATCGCGTCGCCGACGGCTTCTTGGGCCATAGTGGTGAACTTCTGTTCCATATCGTATTCCTCCATATCATGCGGTCTGCGCAGTGCGGCTCGCAGGCTTCGAAAGCTCTGCGAGCATTGCGGCAAACCGCAGCTTGTCGTTGTCTGATATGGTCAACCGACCTGGAACCTATTCTATTCCCAAAACTTGAGTGCATGTGACTCAAGTTTTGGATTTTGGTGGGGAGGGTGAACAGTAGCTCCCTCTGATGAGGGAGCTCACCGCTACTTCAGCGCGCCGACGGCGGATTCGGCGGCGGCGAGGACTTCGCCGGAGAGAATCGCCTCGGCCACGCCCTCAATCTGCGGGGTGGTCCAGGTGTCGCGCACGTCGGGACCGATTTCGTTGGCATACTGGCGCACCACGCGGTATACGGCGGCACCGGCCGCACCCGGACGGTACGGCTTGCGGAAGTCGAAGGAGCGGCAGGAGCACAGCAGTTCCACGGCCAGCACGCGCGCGAAGGCCGGAATCGACCGGCGCAGCTTGCGGGCGGCGGCCCAGCCCATCGACACGTGATCTTCCTGCATGGCGGAGCTTGGAATCGAATCGACCGAGGCGGGCACGGCGTTACGCTTCATTTCGGAGACGATGCCGGCGGCGGTGTACTGGGCGATCATGAAACCGGAGTCCACGCCCGGGTCACCAGCCAGGAACGCCGGCAGACCGCGGTTGCGCGCCACGTCGAGGAAGCGGTCGGTACGACGCTCGGAGATAGAGGCTATGTCGGCGGTCGGAATCGCCAGGAAATCGAGCACATAGGCCAGCGGCGCGCCATGGAAGTTGCCGTTGGACTCCACACGGCCGTCCAGCGTGACGCACGGGTTATCGATGGCGGAGGCGAGTTCCACGCCCGCCACGGAGGCCGCGTATTCCACGGTGTCGCGGGCGGCGCCGTGCACCTGCGGGGTGCAGCGCAGCGAGTAGGCGTCCTGCACACGCACGGTGGAGCCCGGACGGCCGGCCTCAATCAGACCAGAGCCCTTGAGCATGCGGGCGATGTTCGCGGCGGAATCGCCTTGGCCGCGATGCGGGCGCAGCGCCTGCAAGTCGGCGGCGAATACGCGGTCGTTGCCGAGCATGCCTTCCACGCTCATCGCGGCGGCGACATCCGCGGTCTTGAGTAGCAGGCGCAGATCGGTGATGGCCATACACAACATGCCGAGCATGCCGTCGGTGCCGTTGACCAGCGCCAGTCCTTCCTTCTCTTTCAAATCGACGGGCGTGATGCCGGCCGCACGCAGCGCTTCGCCGCCGCCGATCTTGAGGCCGTCAGCGTTGCGGGCCTCGCCTTCACCCATCGCCACCAAAGCACAGGCTGCGAGCGGCGCCAAATCACCGGAGCATCCGAGTGAACCGTATTCGTAGACCACCGGGGTGATGCCGGCGTTCAACATATCGGCGTAGACCTGCGCGGTTTCCGGGCGCACACCGGTGCGTCCGGTGCACAGGGTGCTCAGGCGCAGCACCAGCAGGCCGCGCACCACCTCGCGCTCCACTTCCGGCCCAGCACCGGCGGCATGCGAGCGGATCAGACTTTTCTGCAGCTGCGCGCGCTGTTCCTTGGGATGGAAGTGGAGGCGAGCGCGCCGAATCCGGTGGAGATACCGTAATGCGGCACGGTGTTGTCGGCCAAATGATCGATAACCGCGCGACTCAGCGCCATCTCATGCTTCGATTCGTCCGAAATCGCCACTTTGGCACCGCCGCGCGCTACGGCGATAACGTCCTCGATGCTCAGCGCTCCAACACCTACGGTGACCGTCTGCTCTGCCATGCTCATACCTTTCTATATATGTGCCGCATTCCGCATTCTGCATATACGGCATATACGGCATATGCTTCGCCGGGGATCCGCGACTGCCCGCATTCGCTCACCGCACCTGCCCACCAACAGCAGGCGACGCAAACGCGACCAATCGCTCCCCGAGTAATCAAACCTTGGCCATTTCACCTCAGTCGGATGCCCGCCATAAGCCACTTCGTCCATCTTGTGTCTGAAATCTCAGACATGTAAGGTGATGGAAATATGAGCCATGCCTCGCAGCAATACGCCTTCACCGAGCCACGTACCGTCAAGCGGGCGCAGGTGAAGCCATCAGAACGGGAACATCAGACATCATCATCCGCGCCATGTGTCTCGCTGGCTCCGGCGGCCGACCGTACGCTCGACATCCTCGAGTTCATCGCGAGCAATGGGCAGACGCAAGCCGCCACGCTCGCTCGCGAACTCGGCATTCCGCGCTCCACGGTGTACCAATTGTTGGAGATTTTGGAGCGTCACGGACTGGTCACCCGCCTTGCCGAGCAGCGCGCGTACGGCATCGGACTCAAGACTTTCGAGCTGGGATCGGCCTATTCTCGCCAACATCGTGTATCGCAGGTCGCGCATCCGGTGTTGGCGCGTCTTGTTGACGAGACCGGCGAAAACGGACATCTGGCCGTGCTGCACGGCAACGAAATCATTTATGTGATTGAGGAGCGCGCCGCGCATCGCCCGCCGCTAGTGTCAGGCGTGGGCGTACGCCTGCCCAGCCATCTGACCGCCACCGGGCGGGCCATTCTGGCCGCACTCCCCCGCAATCAGGTCCGCGCGCTATATCCCAATCGTCAGGCGTTCACCGACCGCACCGGCATCGGCCCCAAATCGCCCAAGGAGCTGGAGGCAACGCTCGCCGAAACCCGGCGCATCGGTTTTGCCGAGGAACACGGCGACGTGACGCCCGGCTTTGATTCATACGCCGTCGCCGTGCGCGACTACAACGACTTTCCCATCGCCGGGCTGGCTCTCACTTTCGTGAGCGGATCGCTGCGCCCCGAACAGGAGCGGTCGCTTAAGACCAAGCTGCGGCTTGCCGGCACGGAACTGTCCCGGCGTCTCGGCGCGGTCGGCAGTTTGACATGAGGATTCGCGAGATCATCGTGTTGGGCTCCTTCGCCCCAATCACGATCTTCTCAACTAAGTTCACCGATTCGCTGACCGGCAACGCCAAGCTCGCCGGCTTCTCGCTGACAGTGACGGCCATCATCAGCTTGGTGGTGACGACCGTGCTGCATGCGGTATTGCCGGGAGCGTAGGGGGAATTACGGGTCCAGACACGAGGGGAGCCAAAAAGAGCAATACTTCTATGTGATATCAATCACTGACTAAGCTGCATCACCGACTATGGTTAATCATCATGAGACCAGTTCGCCCTACAATTCAAGTTCTGTTGAGCATGATTGACAATCATCTCTTCAACTCAGAGAACCCTCAACAACTCATTGAACAGAACATGCGGACGGAAGCAGCAACGCCGTTCGAAGGTCTTGATTTCACCGCATTCGACGTCACACTGCTCAATATGGCTCGTCAGGCTTTCGCTGGTGACAAAATCGCTGCCACCAAGCATTCGGAATTTAGCGCTGTGGCAAAGCGCCCAGTCTATGAAATAAGGAACAAGCAAACCGGCTGGCGAGGCATCGTCATTCTTGACCAATATGGCGACCCGTGGATGGTCTATTGCGGATCGCATGGGGATTTCCATTCAGGCAATTGCAAATCAATCATTAAGGCTTCCAACGCCGGCAACTATATGCCCAGCGAAGAAGATTATCTGGTTCGGAAACGAGAAGAAGAACGTCAGCATTTTCTGGATTTCGAGCGACGAGTCGTTCAGGAGATGCTTAACAAAATTCGTGCAGGAATTTATGCGGGCCAAACAACTTCCCAGTCCGAAGCCCTCTCAGCGCTGGATATCCCCTATCAGATTTCAGGAGCCCTCGCAAAGGCCAGTATTCAGATTCAGCAAGATGACGATGACGACTCAGCAACTGTCAATCAATTCGTTGAATTGACCCTTGATTTCCGGTCGAGGAACAGGACAACAGTTCTCCATACGCCCGACTTCACCGCATCCTCTTGAGATGCTTTAACGCCATCTGCCAGCCCAAAGACCCCAATCAGCCAGCAGAAACGTCGTTGAAAACATACAGCGGCGGTCAGCAAAGACGCGCAACTATGTCAGCATTCGTGCTGCTGGAACCAGACGACATCAAGCGCATCACAAGCCCGAACTTCCTCGATGATTCCGAATCGTTATACAAGACGATAGGCGACACCGAGCCAGAATCTATGCTACATCGCGTACCCAAAGAGACTCTGCCCGACGCATATGTTGAAGGCACCCTCATCCGTTCTCTGTGCGGGAAATGGTTCGTGCCAACCAGAGATGAATACTCAGGACTTCCTGTATGCCCCGATTGCCAAGACATACTGGAAGTCAAGGAGTATCTGAGACGCAATTACACGCCTGAGCAATAGTCATGACTTGACGCATACCGGGTAAATCGCACAGACAATAGATTCACTACGATTCGTCTGAGACAATCCTCACTCTGCAGGAGAAACTGCGGCACTACTCGCTTTGATCGCTTCACGGCGATGCTCTGCAACTAAATCACGCATACGATTTCGACTTGTCTCAGACACCGGAGCGACTTCGTCAACCGCATCGGCAATATCCTTTGCCCGAGAATTGATTGCGTGGGCGTATTCCTTACGTCCCGCATCACGATTAACCATGTACGTCCGCAAAGCAAGTACCGTAATCCGATGATGACTGCCCACCATATGAGATTCGAGCAGTCCTGACTTCAGCAAACGAGTCACATAGGGCCGACTCACGCCAAGAATCTCAGCAGCTTGAGCAGGGGATAATTCTTCGTCCTTGCGAACCACCAGTACATTATCGTCAATAATGCCATCCAAAATTGCAGCGAGTACAGAGCCTTTTTGCACCAGCTCTCGGCACGCCTTCGCCTGATCCAAATCGCGTTCTGTAAGCTGTTCACGTTCTATTACTGCAGTCATAATGCACATACCTCATTTCATAACTGAAATAAGTGTAACATATAGCTTGGTTCAACACTTAGATTTCGCGAAAAATCATCTGTACATTAGACAGATGCATATATAGATGAAATATATGAGAGGCTTCTGCTGTTTTCGTGGGTTAGATTGCGGGTTGTGGCAGTCGTATGTCGGGTCCGCCGCATCGGAGCATGACCAGGGCGATGAGGTTGGTGACGTGGTGGAGGCCGTAGGCCATGCGGATGGTGACCTTGATCCTGTTGTCGGACGCCTCGAGCCTGGCGTTGGAGTATCCCAGCCGGATCGTGCGCAGGATGTCGGGCCGGGGTAGTGCCCGAACTCTTGCGCACTTTGGTCTTCGCCCGTCCCTGTGGCGGTGATCAGTTCGCTGCTGGTACGGTCTCACCGAGCCTTGACATGTCGAGGTAGCGGCGCGTCGACCACTCGTCGGATGTCACGTAGCGGACCCTCGCGCAGACGAGCATCAACGCGCTGCGTCCGTCGGGGAACGAGCCGACCACGCGGGTCCTGCGCCTGATCTCGCGGTTGAGCCGTTCGATCATGTTGTTGGTGCGGATCCGACGCCTATGCTCGCGCGGGTAGTCGTCGAGCAGGTAGGTCGTGGTCTCGCCGATGCCCTCGCGCAGGCATTTGGCGGCCTCCTTGAGTTTCCTTGGATTCCATGTCCCGGGCGACGGATTCGGCCTTCTCCAACGCCTTGTCGCGTGATTCCATGGAGAACACGGCCTTCAGTGCGTCGGCCGCCCAGTCGCGGTTCCCGGGGTTGACCCTGGCGAGTATGTTGCGCTCGAAATGCACCATGCACCGCTGGTAGCGGGCATCGGGCAGCAGCTCGCCCGCGGCGGCGACCAGCCCCGCGCACCGATCTCCCGTCACCAGTCTCACGCCCTTGAGGCCTCGTGCGAGCATGCCTTTGATGAATTCGCGCCAGCTTTCCGCGTCCTCCTTCATGCCCTCGGCCACCGAAAGCACCTCGCGCCGCCCGTCCATGCCGACGCCGATGGCCACCAGGATGCTCACGTTCTCCACGGACCCGCCCCAGCACCTTTTGTGCCACACGCCGTCCATGAACAGGTACGGGTAATCCTGTTCGAGGGGCCTGCCCCGCCATGCGTCGATATCCGCATAGACGCGCTTGAGCTTGTCGCTCAGGGTCTGCGAGGGCATGCGGTCGCCCCACAGGAGCCGGCTGACATCATCGACCTGGCGGGTGGAGACGCCGGCCAGGTACATGTCGATCAAGGCCTCCTCGACGCTCTCCTCACGCCGACGGTATCGTTCGATCACGGCCGACTCGAACACCGCGCCCTTGAGTTTCGGCACTTTCAGGCTCATTTTGCCGGCCTTGACGGTCAGGTCGCGCTCGTAGTGGCCGGCCCGGTACGCCTTGCGGTCCCCGCTGCGCTCGTAGCGCGCGGCGCCGGTGATCTCGTCGGCCTCGGCGTCGAGCATCGCGTTCAGGGTCTCCTCGACGCTTTTGCGGACCATCCGGTCCAGGGTGGTTTCCAACATGGCCTGGTCGACCTGTAGAATCTGCTGTGACATGGCTTCGTGCCCTCGTTTCCAATCGCGGTTTTCTAATGTCTGGCGACAGAAAATCGTACACAGGACACGGGCCATGCCCCTATCTCAAGCCCAAACCAAAGTGCGCAAAATCTCGGGCGTTATCCGGGCCGGCGCCGCCGGATCTTCTTGGCGAGTTCGACGATCTCGGGTATGCGCGAGTGGGACGCCCGGAACACCCAACGGTTCAGTTCCGTCGTGGCTTGGCCGATCGGGTGCTTGAGCAGGGTGCGCAGGAGTTCCTTGAGCTGCCATGCGCGGTAGAGCTGTCCCCTGGGATCCGCGCTTCTGATGTTCTCGAACGCCTCGGACTGTCTGCCGGTCAGGTCGCCGGGGTTCTTCAGGACGGCGTACTTGACGCCGCGCATGCGCTCCATGGTCTTCTCGTCCCCGTCGCGCCTCGCCTGGTTCCACAGGCGTTTGCGGACCTTGTCGAGCGCGTCGGTCATCCAGGAGACGATGTGGAACCCGTCCAATACGCGTTCGGCGTTCGGGCAGCGCTCGGCGACGCACGGGTCGATCCAGCGGGCCCCGTCGCCGGTGACGACCTTGATGGAGGCGCGCTGTTCGGGCGTCAACGCCTTGAAGAACAGGCCGAACACGTCCCTGCCGTACCCGTCGCGCGCCCGGATGACCCTGGTGCCGCTCGTGGTCGACGACCACGGCCAGATACGTGTGGCCCTTCCTGTAGCTGGTCCCGTCCACGCCGATCGCCGTCAGGCCGTCGAACGGCGAGGGCATCGACGCCTTGACGCGTTCGGCGACCCGACGGGCGACGTCTCCCGCGGTCCTCCACGCGATATGAAGGAAACCGCCGACCGTCTTCCGGTTGGCGACCGTCATCAGCCACGCGCACTCCGCCTCGAAATTCCTGGTGGACCGGCTGCCCGGCCCCGCCCACGGCACGGAGGCGACCGTGACGCCGCACCTGGGACAGTCCACGCGCGGCAGGGCGGCGACCAGTCCGACCCTCCGGCAGCCGAAGTCCTGGTGACGCCAGCGACGCACGCCGCCGCCCCGGTCGTAACCATGACGGCGTCTGCCGCATCGGGAGCATCGGAGCATGCCCCTGCGCGGGCGCGGGCGGATCTCGAGCACGGGCACGGGGCGCAATGGGGAGTCGACGATGCACGCGTCCTCGACCACCATGCCTTTGACGCTGAGAAGCCGGTTGCATATGCCGTCCATCAGACGCTTTGCGGTTGTTGTTTCTCTCGGTCGAAAACATCCTACCCAAAAAGCGCTCTTCACTTACTCCCACAACAACTCAACGACGAACCCACACCCACAAAAACAGCAATAGCGCCATATATGAAACAAAGCACGAAGGCCCGGACATCCCCCAAATAGGAAAATGACCGGGCCATGCGTTCGTCAGTCGAATCACGCCCGCACGATCACGTTGCGCAAGTCACCGATGCCTTCGACGTGCACGATGGTCTCGTCGCCTGGGTCGAGGTGGCCGGAGGCGTTCGGGGTGCCGGTCATGATGACGTCGCCAGGCAGCAGCGTGGAGAACGACGAAATCGCGGCAATCTGCCCGGGGATGCCGTGAATCAGGTTCGCGGTGGTGCCAGACGCCATCGGCACATCCTCGCCGTTGAGCGTGAAGGAAATCTTGGCGTCCTTCCAGTCGAGGTCGTCACGCATCACAATCCACGGGCCAAGCGGGCAGGAGGTATCGAAGCCCTTGGCGCGCGTCCACGTGGGGTCGATGCCCTGCAGGTCGCGCAACGTCACGTCGTTGACGCAGGTGAAGCCGAGCACGTAATCCATCGCGTTCTCGACGGTCACGTTCTTGGCGATGCGTCCCATCACTACGGCCACTTCCGGCTCGAAGTTCATGTCCTTGGAGCAGGCCGGGTACACAATCGGGTCGTCGGGGCCGATTACCGAGGTGGACGGCTTGGTGAAAATCACCATGTCCTCCGGCGCGTGGGCGATTTCGGAGTGGCCGGTCTCGTGCATGAACTGGGCGTGCGCCTCATAGTTCTTGGCCAGACCGTAGACCTTGGAGGGGATGACCGGGGAGAGCAGACGGATGCCATCGCCGTCGACCGGGTAACGAGTGCCGGTGGGCTTGACCTGGTCGCCGGCCAACGGATGACCGTCGAGTTCGATGAGGTAGTCCTTGCCGTCCGTTTCGTCCTTCTGCACGAAGGCATAGCGCGGCGAATCATTCAAAGAAAAACGTGCGAGTCTCATGCCTGTAAGCCTACTCCTTGGCGGTTCCTTCCGCAGAAGCATCCGTCCAAGGAGCAAGCAGACCGGCCTTCAATCGACCAAAACGCACGTTCGCTGGGATTGCTACTTTTCGGTCCAGGTTTTGTCATACAGCGACTGGCCGCTTTGCGTGTGCATGATGACGCGCAATGATGCCTTGCCGCTGGAGGTCTTGTACATCGAGCCCAGCAGATTCGCGGTGGATTGATAGGTGCTGTCCATAGCATCCAGTGAGGAAGCGACGGTATCGCCTAGCGAGGCATAGCTGTCGTCGAGCACGTACTCGTACACCAAGGTGTCACCGTCGACACGGTAGTTGAAGGTGATGCCGGTGTCTGCAAACGTATCCGCTTCGGATTCAATGGAGTCCTTGAATTCCGAAGAGTCGACGAAATCCTGAATCGAATCGTACAGCCCATAATCGCCGTCAGTCAGATCGTCATGGGTTTCGCCCAACGTGTCGTCCAGCGCATCGTCAAGATTATCTTGAGCTTTGCTCTTATCGCTGCTATCACCGTTGCCCGAAGAGGACTGACTATAGAAGGAATCGGTTTTCGCCTCATCTATAGCCTTGCTGGCATACGAGGCACCGCCGACGATCAGCGCGATGACCAGTATTACCTGTATCACCATGCCCGCCGCACTGATGATGATGCCGGCGATGGCCAAGCCCTTGCCCTTGCCGCCCTGTTTCTTAATCTGGTTGAGGCCCACGATGCTCAGAATCAGACCGAGGAGTGAGACAAAGAACGAGCAGATAAAACCGGCAATAGCCAGGCCGTTGTACTTCTGGTTCGCTTCAGGCGGCACACTGCCGTAAGAACCAGACCATCCCGGCTGGCCGTTCGGTTGACCGCCTTGCATATACGGGTTATAGGGCGTTTGCGGAGGCACGGTCCCGCCGCCCGGATATACCGGAGCACTGACGCTGCCGTAGACCGGAGGAACCGATCCGCCTGCCGGAGACGCCCCCGGATAGGACGAATTGGGCGCTGCCGGTGCGGGCGCAGGCGCAGCGGCAGGAGTCACTGGTGGCAAAGCCTGCGTAGGCGGTACCGGCTGATTGGCCGGCGCAAAAGGCTGGGTGGGCTGCTCGGCAGGTGTAAACGCCTGCGTAGGCTGCTCAACAGGAGTGAACGCTTGAGTGGGCTGTTCGCCCACTGCGATTGCTTGGGTTGGAGCATTGTTGGCGGCGGTTCCCGTTTCCGCCGTCATCGCATTTAACGGCTCAGTCGGATTGGCGTCAGCTTGTTGCCCCGGCACCTGGCCGTTCGGATTGACATTCGGATCAGTCATGACATGCACTCCTTCAACTGCATCGCACCCCACTTGCGAGATGCGCCCTTCGTCTTACACGCCACATTGTGCGTTACAGACAACTGTACTCCTCGTGGCGAGCCTTAGGTACCCTAGGAAATTTGTCCCCGTCATCGACGCGGCGTGGCACTTTACCAATTCAGTCAAATAATTGCTTCACGAACACCAATCACGCTCAAACTTTGTGCATTTGGCGCGGTCTCCAAACCAGCTGTTCAAACCACTCTCTGCGGAGCGATTCTTGCGTCAGAAGACGGGCAGCCCCTCGACTGGCTCGTAGCGTGTGGCGCGGCCACGACCACGAGATTGCGCAAAGCCGTCTTCAACGAGACTTTTCAGCAGTACCCGAGCACGCGAGACCCCTAATTCCATATGCTCCGCTAATTTGGAAGTTGATATGCTGCCTTGACTCACAAGATACTGTAGCGCTTCTGATTCCGATTTGGAGAGGTGTCCCACGGAAGTCCAGGATTTCATGGACTCGCTATTTGCTGGCGTCATAACAGATCCGCCAAGGTTTGTGTACCGTACTACAAGTTTTACGCGATCAGGACGAGTTAGCACTTCCAGCAGTGGATGCGGCGCGCCAACAGAATCACAACCAGCTCGCATCACATCAAAGCCGCTTCCTGCTTTTTCACCGATACCGATGAGAAAAAACATTTTCATGAGGATAGGATTGCGTGCGTCAGATATTCCACCTTGCTCCGCCTCGGCCTTTGTAACACGGAGCCGCCCAGGATTGGTGAACTCGATGGTTGATTGGCGCCTAATAATCACCGTGCCTCTTCTACCCATATAGTCCGCATGAACGATAGCGTTGGTTAACGCCTCGCGAATAGTGATTTCCATGGGATTTTCATCCATACGTCGCGCTTCTCCGTCCAAACGGAATGGGCGCGGCACCGCCTGCCGCAGCCTACCATATACTGACTGCCAAAAATCATATAAGTTGCCGGACCAAATTCCGTCAGTAGAGGTAATGCGATCATCCCAACGATCGAGTCCAATTTCTTCACGATAGTCAAGGAAATAATTTGCGAATTCCCGCACGATATCATATTCGCGCCCAAACATCAGCAATCCAGCAATAGTTGGATGCAACTGATTATCTTTGGTAGAACGAGCGAGCGCCTGCAGACGCATGAGAAATCTTCGTCATTGAGGTTACGCCACGGATGGTTCGGGCGAATCCTTCGAAAATAAGAACGGTACGAGGCAATCGTGCCTGAATCCAATGCGGCACTACCCAAATCTTCCACGATACGAAGATCCTGAGGAGTGTCACTGCCATCGCGAAACATTGCTTTGACTTCATCCCGGTCGCAATGGTAGTCATAGACTGTCTGGTAATTTGTCTTTGGCCTTTTTTCGCCTCAATACAATTATCTTCTCGAAGTAGCCTCACATCCGACTCGGAAAGGCTGGCAAAAGAAATCAACTCAATAACGTCAGAATTCGCCACTTTTTATACGCCTTTCCGCCAGTTTTCCATTCTGGGGAAGCCAAGCCATGTTCAAGCAGCGTCATCCCCCCACTTGCAACATTAAAAACACAGAAGCCTGAAACCGGCATTATTGCCTCAGCAATATTCAGTCGGTTTCAGGCTAAATCGTTAATCCTCTGGCGAAACGACGGTCTACTTCTTCAGCAGCGGTGCGACTTGCTCCTCGTAGGCGGTCAGGGCGGTGTCGATCACGTTGTGCATGTCGTAGTACTTGTACGTGCCCAGACGACCGCCGAACACGGTGTTCGGCTCGGCCTTGGCCTTGGCCTCGTACTGGGTGTACAGTGCCTTGTCCGCATCCGTGTTGACCGGGTAGTACGGCTCGTCGCCGCGCTCGGCGAAACGGCTGTATTCCTCCCACACCACGGTCTTGTTCGGGTTCTGGGCATCGTGGCGCTCCGGGTTGAAGTTCTTGAATTCGATGGCGCGGGTGTAGGGTACGTCCGCGTCGGAGAAGTTCATCACCGGGCAGCCGAAGTGGTCGCCCTCATCGTAGCGGACTTCTTTGAAGTCGACCGTGCGCCACTTGAGGTCGCCGAGCTCATAGTCGAAGTAACGGTCCACCGGGCCCGTGTACACCACCGGCACGCCCGCGGCCTTGAGCGCGGTCTTGTTGTACGGCTGGGACTCGTCGAAGAAGTCCACGCCGAGCTCCACGGTGATGCGCGGGTCGTCGATCATCTTCTCCATCCACGCGGTGTAGCCGTCGGCGGGCAGGCCCTCCCACGTGTCCTTGAAGTAGCGGTTGTCGTAGTTAAAGCGCACGGGCAGGCGCTTGATGATGGCGGCCGGCAGCTCGGACGGGTCGGTCTGCCACTGCTTGCCGGTGTAGTTCTTGATGAACGCCTCGTACAGCGGGCGGCCGATGAGCTGAATGCCCTTGTCGTTCAGGTTCTGCGGGTCGGTACCGGCCAGCTCGCCCGCCTGCTGTTCAATCAGGGCCTTGGCTTCGGCCGGCGTGTAATGCGCATGGAAGAACTGGTTGATGGTGCCGAGGTTGATGGGCAGCGGGTAGACCTCGCCGTCATGGGTGGCGTACACGCGGTGCACGTAGTTCGTGAAGCTCGTGAAACGGTTCACGTAGTCCCAGACGCGCTTGTTGGAGGTGTGGAACAAGTGCGCGCCGTACTTGTGGATCTCCGCGCCGGTTTCCTTATCCATGTACGAGTAGGCGTTGCCACCGATGTGATCGCGGATATCGATGATGTGCACGCGAGCACCCGTGTGCTCAACCGCCTGCTGCGCGACCGTCAGACCGAACAGGCCCGCGCCGACAATGACGAGATCGGGATAGCGAGCATCACCAGCCACAGACCATACCATGCGCGGTAAACCTTTCAATTCCGATATTCGATTCGAAACCAGCTTACCAATATGGCTCGCCAACTAGAGCCAATATTGCTCAGCGTATCATCCATCCCATGAAAGCACGAAAGGACCATACAATCAGCTAGCGCTCGGATTGTCAACGAGAAGCACGAAAAAACGAGGAATCTAAAAAAGTATGATAAAAAGCTTCCTCCAAAAGAATATTGTCGCGCACCCAACCGAATGATAAGTAGCGACATGTAGGGGAAGGGGGATATAGTAACAGTAATTTTTATTGGGCGGCATTGCTCAAGAATGGCCCAGAGAAAGGAACATGGCATGGGAAGGAATGCAAAGGACTCCTTGTGCTATAGGCATTCCGACTCTGGCTGTCGCTCGTTTCACAAATGCAATACTCTAGCCTCTTGTGCAGGCCGATGTTTCGTGGACGACGAGGTAGCGTCTGCGCGACTGACGCTCCCGATAGGACAGCAACATTTGTTTACTCAATACATTAAGAGTGTCGCATGTGCCGCGGCTCGCGGAGATCTCGATGTAGGTGAGGATCGAATAGTCCCTTCGGCTACTCAGCCAGATATCTGGGAGTTGCGCCTTCCCTTCCAAATGAAAGACAAGAAACAACAGTATAGAATGTATTATGCTGAAGATGAGGGTTCTAACCCGCCGATGGTGGCGATGCTATTTCATCTTAAGGAAACAGAGGAATTAACTGTAGAAGAACAGGATAAAAGACAGAATAAGCGAATGCACGAAGCCCAAGAACGTTGGAAGTTGTATAGAGACATTCAATGGGGCCACTCCGAACAAAATTGCATAAATTGTTTTAAGGAAAGAAAGATGAGGTGAGAGCAATGGCCGATCAACGTGGTATAGCCGATCTTTATGCTTCTGAAGACTTTGATGATGTTGCATATGAGCTCAATGATGATTTTCTCAGGCTGAAACATACTCTTGTCTCCCAGAGAAAAGAAAAAAAGCTCACCCAGCTTCAGATAGCCGAGTTCCTCGGAACCAGTGTGCAATGGGTCAATGATTTCGAGCAATACGATTACGATCCACCGGCATCGGAGATACGCGCTTACGCTTTAGCTGTCATGATGAGAATTCACACGGAAGCTAAGCCGTTTATTCCTCCCGAACCACAGATTGGTTGGATGACTTTAACTCCTAGCACTATTGGAGAAGATGATGATATTGACGCTTCCTCAATGAAAGATTATTCACGGATAGCTCGGATTCATTAAGGATTCATCATGGATGACAATAATGTGATAGGTGTGAGACTGGTGTCTTCAGGGGCAGAAATCCATGATTTCTCAATAGGAGATTTAACGAAGTATCCTCAGAGACTCGGCCTGTGGGTAAAAAGAAAATCAAAAGATGCAACACCTGAAGAGCATCCCAGCTATCTGGTTGAGATGAAGATTGACGTCGTACGGGGAAAACCAGACAATGTGAATGACATATCTGATTCAGATATATTAGCAAGTATAGCTTGCTCTTATTTACTACTGGTCAAAGAAGAGGTCACTTCTGATATTGAAGTTGTGCGGTATTTATGGCCTGTACTTCGTTCTTCAGTTATTTGCCAATCAGGATTAGTGGGAATTACGGCACCAAGAATTCCCGTAGTAGCTCCATCCAACCTATCTAATAATAAATAATGGCAATCCCCCATTGTGTTTAGTGGACCCCGCACATCGGGGTCCACTAAACACAATGGGGGGTGTTCCTATGTTTTTTGTCAACTCCTTGGGGAGTTGACGTGTCGGGATTCCGGCTGGCTGTCGTGGGCGCGCTTCGCCCTGCCGGTGGCGTCCGGCGTCCTTTCCCGTGTGGCCCGGTTCAGGCTACGAGGGCTGGTTCCTGGTAGAGGACGCCGTTTTTTTGAGCATGCTGTAGATCACGTCGCATCGGCGGCGCGCGAGGCAGATGACGGCGGCGTTGTGGTGCTTGCCCTGTTCGCGTTTGCGTTGGTAGTAGGCGATGGACGGCGGGTGTTTGGTGGACGCGACGAACGAGGACTGCCACAGCGCGTTCTTGAGGCGTTTGTTGCCCCGCCTGGGAGGGTCTCTCGCCCCTTGATGCTGGTGCCGGACTGGCCGGTGACCGGAGCGATGCCGGCGTAGGCGGCCAGGTGGGCCGCGCTTTTGAAGTTGGCGATGTCGCCGCCGATGCCGAGCGGGATGTTGCTTGCGGTCCTGACGCCTATCCCGGGCATCGACGCCGGGACCACGAGAAGAGTGTGGTCCTCCAGGAGCTTCTCGACCTAGCGCCCGACCTCGCGCCGCCGATCCTTGATGGCTCCGACGTCCCGGGCGATCGCGGGTATGATGGTCTCGGCCATGGCGGCGCCGGGCACGGTGACGGTCTGTGCGCCGATGGCCTTGAACATGTCGTCGATGATGCGGCCGGCGCGAAGCCCGTTGGACTTGGCCCAGTCCTTCACGTCCTCGATCCCGGCCCGTTTCATGCCCACGGGGCCGCCGTATCGTTCGAGCAGCGCGAGCGTCGCGTCGCGGGTGATCCGTTCGCCCCGATAACGCCCGAGATTTTGCGCACTTTGGTTTGGGCTTGAGATAGGGGCATGGCCCGTGTCCTGTGTACGATTTTCAGTCGCCAGACATTAGAAAACCGCGATTGGAAACGAGGGCACGAAGCCATGTCACAGCAGATTCTACAGGTCGACCAGGCCATGTTGGAAACCACCCTGGACCGGATGGTCCGCAAAAGCGTCGAGGAGACCCTGAACGCGATGCTCGACGCCGAGGCCGACGAGATCACCGGCGCCGCGCGCTACGAGCGCAGCGGGGACCGCAAGGCGTACCGGGCCGGCCACTACGAGCGCGACCTGACCGTCAAGGCCGGCAAAATGAGCCTGAAAGTGCCGAAACTCAAGGGCGCGGTGTTCGAGTCGGCCGTGATCGAACGATACCGTCGGCGTGAGGAGAGCGTCGAGGAGGCCTTGATCGACATGTACCTGGCCGGCGTCTCCACCCGCCAGGTCGATGATGTCAGCCGGCTCCTGTGGGGCGACCGCATGCCCTCGCAGACCCTGAGCGACAAGCTCAAGCGCGTCTATGCGGATATCGACGCATGGCGGGGCAGGCCCCTCGAACAGGATTACCCGTACCTGTTCATGGACGGCGTGTGGCACAAAAGGTGCTGGGGCGGGTCCGTGGAGAACGTGAGCATCCTGGTGGCCATCGGCGTCGGCATGGACGGGCGGCGCGAGGTGCTTTCGGTGGCCGAGGGCATGAAGGAGGACGCGGAAAGCTGGCGCGAATTCATCAAAGGCATGCTCGCACGAGGCCTCAAGGGCGTGAGACTGGTGACGGGAGATCGGTGCGCGGGGCTGGTCGCCGCCGCGGGCGAGCTGCTGCCCGATGCCCGCTACCAGCGGTGCATGGTGCATTTCGAGCGCAACATACTCGCCGTGGGTCAACCCCGGGAACCGCGACTGGGCGGCCGACGCACTGAAGGCCGTGTTCTCCATGGAATCACGCGACAAGGCGTTGGAGAAGGCCGAATCCGTCGCCCGGGACATGGAATCCAGGAAACTCAAGGAGGCCGCCAAATGCCTGCGCGAGGGCATCGGCGAGACCACGACCTACCTGCTCGACGACTACCCGCGCGAGCATAGGCGTCGGATCCGCACCAACAACATGATCGAACGGCTCAACCGCGAGATCAGGCGCAGGACCCGCGTGGTCGGCTCGTTCCCCGACGGACGCAGCGCGTTGATGCTCGTCTGCGCGAGGGTCCGCTACGTGACATCCGACGAGTGGTCGACGCGCCGCTACCTCGACATGTCAAGGCTCGGTGAGACCGTACCAGCAGCGAACTGATCACCGCCACAGGGACGGGCGAAGACCAAAGTGCGCAAGAGTTCGGGCACTACCTTCGCCCCTGAGCGTGCGTTCGAACGCGGGGTGGGTCTGCGGCAGCAGGCTCCGCAGGCGGTTGACGTGGCGGGTGGATTCGTGGGCGAGGTCCTCGTCGTGGCCGGCGAGCATTCTCAGCGCGGCGAGGGTCTCGTCGTCGCTTCCCGCGTCCCTGAGCGTCTCGGGCAGTTTGAGCGCGGCCCACGCGATCACATGCGCGTCCCTGCGGTCGGTCTTCGCGTCCCCGGGCAATAGCTGCGCGGTCCTGCGCATGGCCGTGCCGGGCAGGGCACGGCCTTCAGGGCGTCCGCCGCCCAATCCCGGTTCCCGGGGTCAACCCTGGCGAGGACGTTGCGTCCGAAATGCACCATGCACCGCTGGTAGCGGGCGCCCGGCAGCAATTCGTCTGTTTTCGGCACCTTCAGGCTCACTTTGCCGGCCTTGACGGTCAGGTCCCGCTCGTAATGGCCGGCCCGGTACGCCTTCCTCTCCCCGCTGCGCTCGTATCTGGCGGCACCGGTGATCTCGTCGGCCTGAAGCGTCGGGTATCGCGTTGAGGGTCTCCTCGACGCTTTTGCGGACCATACGGTCCAGGGTGGTCTCCAACATGGCCTGGTCGACCTGTAGAATCTGCTGTGACATAGCTTCGTGCCCTCGTTTTCCAATCGCGGTTTTCTAATGTCTGGCGACTGAAAATCGTACACAGGACACGGGCCATGCCCCTACCTCAGGCCCAAACCAGAGTGCGCAAAAACGGACGTTATCACGGCAGACGAACAGCATCGCACAATACATCAAGAGAAGGAAAGAGCCAATGCCGAATCGACGAATCTACACATCAGCCATTGCCTCAATCGTTGCCGTTATATGCGTCATCACCATTCAATGCTCCTATGCATCATATGCAGCTGCGGCTGAACCTCAACATACCTATACCGTCAGTGATGACGTTCAAGTGGAGAAAACTCATGCACCTTCTTTATCTGAAGCGCCTTTCATCTACGGTCCACAGACCCGTTCTTTCAACAGTGTCGCATCACCAAGTATCACTAAAAATCTTACTGGGCTTTCTACGGTTGGCGTTGAATGGAAGCAGCATAACGACGTTGCAGCCCCATCAATCCGTCTTCGTTATCTCAACGATGGTGCATGGAGCACATGGATCTCATTGAGCCCCGCCAGCGATAACACCAAGAACAGCAGCCCTATGCAATATACCGACCCAGTGTATGTCGGTAAAGCCAGTCAGGTGGAGGCTCAATTCGTCGCGCAACCAGGTACGTTATCGTCCTTTTCCGATATCGCATTAGTCGCTATCGATACCGGATATACGCTATCATCGTCAACTAATCAATCTGCTAGTTCCACTTCCAAAAATATTGCGAAACCAATAGCCGATAGATCGAAAACCACCTCCGCCACACAACCGGTAACAGGTGCCATTCACACCCGAGAAGAATGGTGGGTCAATGGCAATCCGGCAATGGACTGGGAACCAGAATACGGCAGCTGGCAGGGAGCAATCGGTCATCATACCGTCAACGTCAATGACTATTCGCAAGCAGAAGTACCTGCCATTATCAATGGTATCTATGTCTTTCATAGCACTGGACGAGGCTGGGGAGATATCGGCTACAACCTTATCGTTGACCGATATGGCGGAATCTGGGAGGGACGCGATGAGGGCGTACCCCGTCAGGTCAAACCCGCCAGCCAAGTTATTGGAGCACAGGCAAAAACTTTCAACTCAGCAATATTCGGCGTTGCGGTTCTAGGAAATTTCACCAACGACAGTCCCTCCAATCAAGCCGTGCAAAGCGTAGCTGCAGCGATTGCATGGGAATTCGACGCTCTCGGCATCTCTGACCCGAATGGCACATTCGACTATCACGGCACTCAGCAGCGAATCAGCGGTCACGGCGATTCCTCGCACTGGGTAGATTCGGCCAATAGGACACAATGCCCCGGAGTGGGACTGTCCAACCAAATCAGCAATATCCGTAATCTGGTATCTGCCTACATGCTTCCCCAGATTCAGCTCACATGGCAAACACGCCAGGAAGACATCGCAGTCGGGGCCGCTGTCTACGGTGCAACGGCTTCTCTTGAGTACAAATGGACATCCTACAACGTAGACACTAGCACCTGGAAACTCATCGCCGACTGGAACGGCGGTAATTGGGCAGGATGGTCTGATAATAAAGGAACATACTGGCTCCGCGCAGAAGCTCGCAATGCTCAGACTAAGGAACTAGTGGCCGAGAAAACTATCGCATTCGCTTATGCCCCCGGAAGCAAGCGCATAAATGGCACATTTTCCGGATGGCAAGGTAATCGAGTTCTCTTAGGCATGTCATCTGATGCCCAAAATGTCTCATATCAAATGAAGATATACGATGTCAGCAGAGGCACATGGATCGCTGGATTCCGCAGTCAATGGGCATACTGGAAACCCAGCAAAGGTATCTACTGGACACACTATGAACTATATACATCCACCGGCAAGCTCGTAGACACTCGTACTTACGCCTTCGGCGTGTAACCGTAAAGTTCACGACGTTAGTCAGGGATTCGAATCGTGTACCTAATCGACGCCGCCCCGCTTTGTTATACTGAGCACCATCCACAACACAAATAAAGGAAACAGACTTGACTCTGCAGACTACGCCTCTTGTATCGATTATCATACCGGTCTATAACGCCGAAATATCTCCGATACTGTATTGATTCCATTCTCCAGCAGTCATACACCAATCTTGAAGTTATTCTTGTGGACGATGGAGCTAAAGATTCATCCCCATCCATTTGTGACGACTATGCACAATCCGATTCCAGAGTAACAGTAATTCACCAACCCAATGGGGGCATCGCGAAAGCGCAAAACACCGGGCTCGACGCAGCTCACGGTGATTACATCGCGTTCGCCGACAACGACGATATCCTCGACAGCCGTAACATCGAGCTACTGTTGCACGCATTGAAATCAACTGGCGCTGACATGAGTAAAGGACGCTGGCGTCAATTCGGCGTCTCGCAATTACCGACCATCTGTAATGAAGCCGCTCAGGGCGCTGACGAACCACACCACATTACCGTATTTCGTAACCCGCTACGGGCTTATCAATCCGTATTCTGCAAAAGTCTGAGAATTATCGGAGAACGTTTCGGTCGTCATACTGAGGCGCGGTATTTCAACGAAGCAAACTGGTGCAGGCTCTACAAACGCGAGCTGTGGGACGGACTGCGATTCCCCGTCGGCCATTATGCACAAGACATCCGCATGGCTGGCCCCTTATACTCTCGTATGTACAAAGTCGCCGATGTTGATGCGACTTTGTACTACTGGCTTCAGGAACCCGACTCAGTCACGCACTCAAAACGCACCCCGACATTTTGGCACGATAATGTACTTTCCGCAGCGGAGAACTTCCAGTTCACCCTTAATCAGGGAATAGTGCCATACCGCAATTACTTCGGATTGACTGCGAGTGTTCGTGATGAAGGACGCGGGCTGCATCATGCGAACAGCAGCACAGGCTCTGCTCAGGCCCAGTTCACTATCTCAGCCGAAGATATAAAGAACTACCAGGACGACGTTCAAAACATGAAATCTCTTATTCGACGGCTGGCCCCGTCACAAAGGTTCCTCTGCAAGATACTGTACTTCATCCGATCAGGAGAAAATCTTATTTACAACCGTCGAATCCATTCCATGGAATGACCCAAACGCGCGCTCACTCTGGTTGTGGATACACCTCTTTTGTGAAGAAAAACATGCTGGTATTCGCAAAATGTCATACTTACATGCCCCGCTGGTACACTCTGTAGGTATGGTTGAAAGAATACTGGTCACTGGAGCCGGCGGTTATATCGGTAGGCATGTCGTTAAGGCGCTGCTTGATGATGGACAAGGCGTCATCGCCTCGGATCTCCGCTTGAACGATGTTGATGATCGTGCGGAACACATAGAGACCAATCTGTTTGAATCTGGTAGCGATATCTATTCCAAGCTTGGAAAGCCGGATGTCTGCCTGCATATGGCTTGGCGCGACGGCTTCAAGCACAACTCCGACAATCACATGGGTGATTTATCCGCCCATTATCGATTCATCAAGAACATGTTGGACGGAGGTCTTCCTCAAATCGCGGTTATGGGAACTATGCACGAAGTCGGATACTGGGAGGGTGCCATTGACGAGCACACCCCTTGTCATCCGGCTTCCATGTACGGCATCGCAAAAAATGCCCTACGCGAGGCCACGCTTATGCTCGCACAAGAACACAACGCAGCCGTGCAATGGCTCCGCGCATACTACATCGTCGGAGACGATCTACGCGGTAGTTCCATCTTCTCCAAACTGCTGCAAGCCGCACACGATGGCAAGCTGTCCTTCCCCTTCACGACGGGTAAATAAGTACGACTTTATCAATGTCGACGAACTTGCACGGCAAATAAGCGCAGCGGTTTCCCAACGAGAGGTGACCGGTATCATCAACTGCTGCACTGGAAAGCCTATATCCTTGGCTGAGCGCGTTGAGCAATACATCAAAGACAATGATCTCAACATCACACTGGATTATGGGGCGTTCCCCGATCGTCCCTATGATTCCCCCGGCGTATGGGGTGACGCGACCAAGATTCACGAGATTCTAGCGACACGATAGATCAACAAAACATATGGGTTGGGGCGGATTCCATCGCGATGGAATCCGCCCCAACCCATATCTGCTATTAGCAGCAACTCATTGAGTACTACTTCTCAACCTTTTGGAACATCCGCGATACATACGCCACTACTGCATCCGTCACGCGCAAAAGCATCCAAGACAAGACCGCAATAATCAACATATCCGCCACGAATAGTAGGTAGGCATTGGATACGCCGAGGCTGTCAGGATTGACAATGGTGTACACCTGCATGATGACTTGATGATGGACTAAGAAAATCGCATAGGAATATTTCGATAGTGAACCTATAGCCACTCGAACGGGTTGACGGTCGAACCACTGCGAGATCCACACTAGGAACAGGAAGAAGGCCACACCCACCAGTGTGACCGCCACGTTGCCTTTCAGGATATCGGTAGACTGCTGTACTGCGAGAAGCACTACCGCAGCTGCACCCACCACATGGGGCACTTTTTTGATAAAGCGGACAAAATACATCCCGAAGGCAAGTTCCGGCAACCGGGTGGTCAGTAACAAATCAGATGGCATACCTTGCGAGTCCGGATACAGCACAATCGCCAGCACATACAATATCGCGATGATAACGCCAGTAATCCAAGGATGACGCTTCACCCCATACCGCAGCAAAGGGAATATGACATAGAACAGCAGAATAAATCCCAGGAACCATTCGCCAAGTGTATAGAACGTCGGTATTCCGGCATTAGCCAGATAACCATCCATTCCAATCACGGAGAGCAGCACACTATATTTCGGTGCCTGTGCCGCGACGATACCGCCCTGGCGCAAGAACAGGTACACATTTGCCGCAATGAAAGCAATCCAGAACATGGGGAAGATTGATTTGCATCGCTTCCAATAGAACCTCTTTAGATCCAGCTTCTCCGCATCCTCATGCGAATACATCAATGCAGCGCCGGAAATAATGAGGAACTGAGAGACACCAAGCGAACCGATGTAAATACCGAACGGAGAATTCGCAAATTGGGTGTTCCACCAAATATGGATTATTGAAATGCGTGATAACAATCAATATCGCAGACAGTCCACGTACCCAATCTAGGTAGAATAGTCTCGGCTTACACTTCGTGACATTACCCGTCATGTTACTCATCCTCGTTTATGCCCAATTGCTTACGATGCAACTTCACCAACGCCGGTCCCAGCACCGGAACATGTTTAGTGACGTTCTTCATCACTCGCAGTAATGTGTTACGGAGTCGCTTTCCTTCAGCGATGGCAATGCAAGTTTGCTGCAAGTCCTCACGAATCCATGGCACAATGATGACCTTTACCACTTCTCGCAACTCATATGAGAGATTCGTAATCTCGATACGTGCATAACGATCCGAGAAAATATACGCTGGGTAATATCCATTGGCCTGTGGCACATATCCATAGGCCCGCTCAATGAAGTGCAATAACGTACCATCTACCTTATTGGGCTCCGGCGGAAAGTCCGTGTACTCCCATCCATGGTCCAGTAAGCCACGAAATGCTTCCGGACGGAACCAGAACATAGTGCCCATCGGTGCCACCGGTTCTTTGTCGGCATTCAACGGAACGTGCATATTCAGTGTCTGTTCCAAGAAGTCCTTGGTACCGGGGAAATTCGGTCCCCATGGGAACGTGTACCCCGGGAAATAGCTGGCATGGTTCGGAGGAGTCGGCATAGCGATGCCGAGGCGCGGATTTCTCTCGAACAAGTCGATAACGTTGGAAACATACTCCTTGCTGGCAAGAATGTTCTCAAAGCACTTATACGCGAACCCATCACCGATACTCTGAGGAGACAGCTGCGTAACCTTCTTGTCGTGGGCAAAACAAACGTAATCGTACTGGAACAGGTCTTCCCCGCAACCAACCAGCAGGGCACTGACATCACGTCCTCTGTTCTCAATCACCCTGACATCGAAGTTATATGGGAACTGCTTGCAGTATTCACGCACAGTTTCCGCGTTGGCTTCGGAGCCAACCGTAATGATGATGTCACAGCCTTCGGGCATCGACTGGATGTAGTGGAATGTGGACTCCAGCAAATCCATGTAATAAACATGAATTGCAAGTGCTATTTTCTTGCCTTCCGGCAGAGGAACGCTCAGCGATTGCGGCAATACATAATCAAGATGCAGGTTCTTCATCAAATCAGCGACGTTCATCGTGCGAAGCGCGTTCTGCCAGATCAAGTCCACGTCATAGTCGGTGTGGTCCCGCAAATATTCATATAAGTCCAGAGCAGCGTTGCCTACGGCCTGGGTCATCACATCACGATACCCGTGGAAGAACGAGCGACGTTTGAAAATCGGGCAACGCTTTCTGCGACCAGTCGTTTCGCCGCATAGGTAATGGGGCCGTACGTGAACCCTTCCAAGTCGGACGTATCGACATATACATCCCACTTGAAACCCTTATCGGCAAAACGCTTGGTAAACAGGGATTCATGCAGGCCCACAGAATCGTAATAGTCATTGATGGGAGGAATGTTATCCCAGTAGTCCCTGAACGCCTGGCTCGTGTGCAAACTTTTGCGATATGCATGGAAATGCGACTGAATGTGTTCCGGAAGGTAGGGGTATGGGCTACGGCCAAACGGATCATGCTCGACACGATGGAATTTGGTGATGCCCCAGAAATCCAAATCCCGCTTGTTCATTGCTTCGAACATTTCAGAGAACGGATACACCGGTCCCATGATGGTGGCGTTGAATAATACAATCTCGTCGAATTGTTCCAGCTTGTGCCAGCCGTAACTGTCCAAAGCGGTTTTGTATGCCCATACATCAAAACCCTTGTTCTCTCGCACAATCAGCTTACTGGTGTACCGCAGCAGTTTCTCGCGCCCGGCATCATTCAACTTTCCATTGCATACAATGGTCAGGGCAGAGAAGTGCGGCATGAAACCGTCAAGCAGCTTCAGCACATAGTCGTCCACAACCCCCTGAGCGTCGTAAAAGAAGAAAATTCCCAGACGATTGATAGGCGTATCAGACGTAAGAATCATGGATTGCTCTATTCCTCTTCCAAATGAAGTAAACAGACACAAGAATATCATATGGGCCCGTTATCATTACTGGCATCCGTCCCTCAGCCAGTATGATGAATACTGATTAGCTGTACCGTATCTGGATACTGGAGGAATGATGGGTAGAATAGCGCTATGCGGGGTCTTCGATATTCCCAACTACGGGGACCATCTCTTCCCCCTAGTATTGCGCGAAGAGCTCTCGCGCCGAGGATACGCCGGTAACGTGGTGTTGTTCTCACCGTTCCAAGCTGAGGAAAGCTTCGTGGAGAACTCTAACGTCCACTCGCTTGACGATCTCGAACGTATGCATATGGAAGAACCATTTTCCGCAATCGTTGTGGGCGGAGGGGAGATTATCCACTGGCATCGCTTTGGGCAAAAACGCACCTTCAACAGTACCGACTTTGAGGCTTATCCTATGGATAAGGTCTGGCTCGTCCCTTGCTTCATGAAGATGAAGTATAATGTTCCACTACTGTGGAATGCGCCCGGCATTCCTTTGACTTCGATGCGGACAAGGCCCTTGCCCACTACCTGTTCAGTAATATAGACTATCTGAGCGTCCGCAATGATTTCTCCAAGCAGGTGCTGATTGACTGCGGTATACCGGATGCAGCCATTCAACGCGTGCCGGATACTGGTTTCTCTTTGAAGAATGTCGCCACCGACCAAGAACTCCACGATGCGCGCAACCACGTGTTCCCCGGATTAGCGCATTATGCGGTGTTCCACTGCAACCGCTTTATCCCGGAATCCGAAATCAACAATGTCGTGGCCACACTCAAGGAATTGCATGACGATGGACATGAAATCGTGCTGCTGCCGCTGGCCTATACCCATGGCGATGAGGATATCCTCCACACCATCCACGATGCCTGCCCATTCCCCTGCCTCATACCCCAACACCCGCTCTCTTTACTGGAGATCATCGGCATCCTGTCAGACTGCGAAATCTATGTGGGTACCAGCCTGCATGGATCCGTAACTGCGTCCGTATTCGGCCGTAAGACGGTGAGCTTCGATTACCAGCAGACTAAGAAGACACGAGACCTGTACCACCAACTTGGACGTGACGCTTTCTATGTCACTGATGGCAATCAGCTTGCAGAAACCGTATCGGATGCTCTGAAAACGCAACAGCCGGTTGATTTCTTCGATACCCAACAACAACTCAATCAGCATTTCGACAAACTATTCGCACTGATTGCACAGGGGAACATCGTCACTCCTAATCCTTCCTCGCAGGCCACACAATTCTCGGACCTGGTGCAGAAATGCTTTGATGCAGAATATCGATCCATCGGATTGTCACAACGAATCGACGAACTGGACACGGCATTGGAGAAAAACGAAGGATTCGTGAATTACTTCAAACCGCGAGCCGAGTATTTCGAGAGTGAGTTGAACAAACAGCTGAATCGAGTACACGAACTTGAGGAGCTCCAACAGCGATAACGCCCGAGATTTTGCGCACTTTGGTTTGGGCTTGAGATAGGGGCATGGCCCGTGTCCTGTGTACGATTTTCTGTCGCCAGACATTAGAAAACCGCGATTGGAAACGAGGGCACGAAGCCATGTCACAGCAGATTCTACAGGTCGACCAGGCCATGTTGGAAACCACCCTGGACCGGATGGTCCGCAAAAGCGTCGAGGAGACCCTGAACGCGATGCTCGACGCCGAGGCCGACGAGATCACCGGCGCCGCGCGCTACGAGCGCAGCGGGGACCGCAAGGCGTACCGGGCCGGCCACTACGAGCGCGACCTGACCGTCAAGGCCGGCAAAATGAGCCTGAAAGTGCCGAAACTCAAGGGCGCGGTGTTCGAGTCGGCCGTGATCGAACGATACCGTCGGCGTGAGGAGAGCGTCGAGGAGGCCTTGATCGACATGTACCTGGCCGGCGTCTCCACCCGCCAGGTCGATGATGTCAGCCGGCTCCTGTGGGGCGACCGCATGCCCTCGCAGACCCTGAGCGACAAGCTCAAGCGCGTCTATGCGGATATCGACGCATGGCGGGGCAGGCCCCTCGAACAGGATTACCCGTACCTGTTCATGGACGGCGTGTGGCACAAAAGGTGCTGGGGCGGGTCCGTGGAGAACGTGAGCATCCTGGTGGCCATCGGCGTCGGCATGGACGGGCGGCGCGAGGTGCTTTCGGTGGCCGAGGGCATGAAGGAGGACGCGGAAAGCTGGCGCGAATTCATCAAAGGCATGCTCGCACGAGGCCTCAAGGGCGTGAGACTGGTGACGGGAGATCGGTGCGCGGGGCTGGTCGCCGCCGCGGGCGAGCTGCTGCCCGATGCCCGCTACCAGCGGTGCATGGTGCATTTCGAGCGCAACATACTCGCCAGGGTCAACCCCGGGAACCGCGACTGGGCGGCCGACGCACTGAAGGCCGTGTTCTCCATGGAATCACGCGACAAGGCGTTGGAGAAGGCCGAATCCGTCGCCCGGGACATGGAATCCAGGAAACTCAAGGAGGCCGCCAAATGCCTGCGCGAGGGCATCGGCGAGACCACGACCTACCTGCTCGACGACTACCCGCGCGAGCATAGGCGTCGGATCCGCACCAACAACATGATCGAACGGCTCAACCGCGAGATCAGGCGCAGGACCCGCGTGGTCGGCTCGTTCCCCGACGGACGCAGCGCGTTGATGCTCGTCTGCGCGAGGGTCCGCTACGTGACATCCGACGAGTGGTCGACGCGCCGCTACCTCGACATGTCAAGGCTCGGTGAGACCGTACCAGCAGCGAACTGATCACCGCCACAGGGACGGGCGAAGACCAAAGTGCGCAAGAGTTCGGGCACTACCCCAACAGCACCCGGTGAAAATATTATTGCAGAACATCAAGCATAAGTGAGGAACGCCAAGTGACAGCATCAATCAGCATGGATACAACTACAACGACTCAGAGTATCAGACAAGATGATATTTCCTCATTGACTAGTTACTCATTACAAGGATTTTTGCAATTTGTTATGCACAATTCTAAGCAAATAATTATCTCCATGTTGTTCCTTCTGCTTGCATTTGGGCAGAAGCTTTTTAGCAACACTTTTTCCATTGATACACAGGGCATCATCCAAAACAATGATGCACTCTATAAATCATGGTTTGAACTTGAACGTTTCGGCCTAGTGCTGTTTAAAAAGCTGACCGGCACCTATCTCTATAACAATGCGTTAGCTTCATTCACCATGGTGGTGTTCTTTGGCATTTCCGCTATGGTATGGGCATATCTCCTATGCTCAGCTTCTCACACCATGAAGTTACAGCCAGCGTTCTTCATAATCCCTTACGTCGCCTCACCCATTTTCGCCGAGATGTTGGGATTTCTGTTACTTGGCCCAGAGATTTCCATTGCAGCCATACTGATTGCGACCTCTCTCATGATGTGGGCCAATGCGGCAGCCAGCAGTAGTGCAAAACAGCGCATTCTGTTAGTCATAGTCTCCATTGTGTGTGCCACAATCGCATTCACGATGTATCTTGCCATGGTCACGATCTTCATTACGGGCACCGCCATGCTTTATGTATTGCGGTTTGGCAATCGTGCTCAGTGGGACGAACAGAAAAAGTCCTCTTGGATATTTTTGGCGGGAAGCGTACTCATCTTCGGCGCATCGTACCTTGCATACAAGATACTCAATGAAATCGCAATGCATCTTGTTGGCGTGACGACCAGCGCCTACATATCCGATCAATCTCGCTGGGGAAAAGATTCGCTCGGCACGATAATCCGCAACATTGGTCACCATGCACAAGAGTTGTATTCCGGCTCCGGCATCTTTTATAGTGCACTGTTTTCCATTGCCGCAATAGTCTTTGCAGTTGTGGCAGTCGCATGCTCCATTCGCAAGCGTATTACGGTTCTCGCAGTTTTTGTTTCTATACTGCTGCTTCTCGCTCCGATGATTATGTCTGTGGTACTAGGTACCGCCCCATCAGTACGCACAGAAATGACCTATCCTCTGGCGTTTGCCTTCATGCTCATGATGTTACTCTCCAGATTATCGCGCAACACAGTTCAACAAGCAATAGCGTGGATCCTCATCACTATTGTTGGATGGAACCAAGCCCTCATTACCAGCAGAATTTTCTACACCGAAAATATCGTATTCAATCAAGATGTGCTCACCGTGCAAGCCATTAAGAACGACATCGATAAGCTGGGACTGGGCGAATCCCCCAAGCAACCGGTTGTCTTTATCGGCAATCACACGGCAAAATGCAATGATGATTGTTTCACGCCAGAACAACTAGGAACCGCTCTGACGGGCCGTTCCATGTTGGAAATCGGATTTTCCACCGAGCACGGTACTGGCGTGAAGCAACAATTCATAATTGATGTACTCGGGATTCACTACAACAGTGCGACACCCCAACAGATGGAGGCCAGTGAGGCATTGGCTGAATCAATGCCTCACTGGCCTAATCCGGGAAGCGTGGCAGAAAAAGACGGCATCATTATCGTCAATTTCTGATCAACCCTGAATTTCAGATTTTGGTTTATCGACGCATTCACCGCGTTCACCGTGCTCATCATCGTCTGACGGCCTCGATGCACGCAGCTCCTTAATCACGTAAACGGTGAATATTACGGATAAGACCACATCTAGGAACGATAGTGTCTTGAATAGCGTATTGAACCAAAACTGAGAAACTTCAGATATGAGTCCGGCATGGTATGCCATCATCTCATTGAGGAAGGTCAATGCGGTGAACGCGAGAAGATAGAGCCTATCCGGCAATTTATTGCCGACACAAACGGCGATAAGCAGAAACGCGATAACAGGAATCTGATAGCGCTCATGCTGCTGAGTCGAGATGATGGATAACGCCCGAGATTTTGCGCACTTTGGTTTGGGCTTGAGATAGGGGCATGGCCCGTGTCCTGTGTACGATTTTCTGTCGCCAGACATTAGAAAACCGCGATTGGAAACGAGGGCACGAAGCCATGTCACAGCAGATTCTACAGGTCGACCAGGCCATGTTGGAAACCACCCTGGACCGGATGGTCCGCAAAAGCGTCGAGGAGACCCTGAACGCGATGCTCGACGCCGAGGCCGACGAGATCACCGGCGCCGCGCGCTACGAGCGCAGCGGGGACCGCAAGGCGTACCGGGCCGGCCACTACGAGCGCGACCTGACCGTCAAGGCCGGCAAAATGAGCCTGAAAGTGCCGAAACTCAAGGGCGCGGTGTTCGAGTCGGCCGTGATCGAACGATACCGTCGGCGTGAGGAGAGCGTCGAGGAGGCCTTGATCGACATGTACCTGGCCGGCGTCTCCACCCGCCAGGTCGATGATGTCAGCCGGCTCCTGTGGGGCGACCGCATGCCCTCGCAGACCCTGAGCGACAAGCTCAAGCGCGTCTATGCGGATATCGACGCATGGCGGGGCAGGCCCCTCGAACAGGATTACCCGTACCTGTTCATGGACGGCGTGTGGCACAAAAGGTGCTGGGGCGGGTCCGTGGAGAACGTGAGCATCCTGGTGGCCATCGGCGTCGGCATGGACGGGCGGCGCGAGGTGCTTTCGGTGGCCGAGGGCATGAAGGAGGACGCGGAAAGCTGGCGCGAATTCATCAAAGGCATGCTCGCACGAGGCCTCAAGGGCGTGAGACTGGTGACGGGAGATCGGTGCGCGGGGCTGGTCGCCGCCGCGGGCGAGCTGCTGCCCGATGCCCGCTACCAGCGGTGCATGGTGCATTTCGAGCGCAACATACTCGCCGTGGTCAACCCCGGGAACCGCGACTGGGCGGCCGACGCACTGAAGGCCGTGTTCTCCATGGAATCACGCGACAAGGCGTTGGAGAAGGCCGAATCCGTCGCCCGGGACATGGAATCCAGGAAACTCAAGGAGGCCGCCAAATGCCTGCGCGAGGGCATCGGCGAGACCACGACCTACCTGCTCGACGACTACCCGCGCGAGCATAGGCGTCGGATCCGCACCAACAACATGATCGAACGGCTCAACCGCGAGATCAGGCGCAGGACCCGCGTGGTCGGCTCGTTCCCCGACGGACGCAGCGCGTTGATGCTCGTCTGCGCGAGGGTCCGCTACGTGACATCCGACGAGTGGTCGACGCGCCGCTACCTCGACATGTCAAGGCTCGGTGAGACCGTACCAGCAGCGAACTGATCACCGCCACAGGGACGGGCGAAGACCAAAGTGCGCAAGAGTTCGGGCACTACCAGGACCCGCGTGGTCGGCTCGTTCCCCGACGGACGCAGCGCGTTGATGCTCGTCTGCGCGAGGGTCCGCTACGTGACATCCGACGAGTGGTCGACGCGCCGCTACCTCGACATGTCAAGGCTCGGTGAGACCGTACCAGCAGCGAACTGATCACCGCCACAGGGACGGGCGAAGACCAAAGTGCGCAAGAGTTCGGGCACTACCAGGACCCGCGTGGTCGGCTCGTTCCCCGACGGACGCAGCGCGTTGATGCTCGTCTGCGCGAGGGTCCGCTACGTGACATCCGACGAGTGGTCGACGCGCCGCTACCTCGACATGTCAAGGCTCGGTGAGACCGTACCAGCAGCGAACTGATCACCGCCACAGGGACGGGCGAAGACCAAAGTGCGCAAGAGTTCGGGCACTACCAGATGATGAATACTGTGTTATAAAATAGGCAAACCAATAACGTCAGAATCCGAACGTCCAGACGACCTGCTGTTCTCTTAATATAGGCAATCAGAATGGCAGTGATAAGGGCACAGATAAGAATGATGGCGATGTTGATTTTCCCGGCATCGAGGCCAAACGGGAAATCAACCTCTTGAAGATTGACACCAAAGCGAACGAAGATTCCCCAAGTATTAAAGGCACTGAGATTCAGGAAAGGGTACTTCCCCGATCCTCCGAGGTAAATGCGCAGAGGAAGGCTGGGACCGCTTACAACCATAAAAGGCAACCATCCTAAAAGCCCGATTGCCAGTCCTTCAAGCGTTGCGATCACAATCTTCCGTAATGGGTAGAACAGTATCACGATTGCCGCAAAGGGAAATATGAAATAACAGAATTGAAGTTTCGTCAGACAACCGATTGCATAGAAGGCAGAAGCCCAATAGATACGTTTCGTCGATACCGAATAAAAGCAGAGGAAAAGCAACAGTACGAGCAATCCGTCGAATTGGCCCCAAATGGCTGCATTAAATAGCAGTGTAGGACTAAAGGTGGCGACAACGACAGCCAAGGCTTTATCCATATCGGACAGTGACTGTTTCTTATCGACAATTACATAGACCGCAATCCCCAGTATCAGATTGAATGCAATGGGGAAAAGTTTCATAAGGAGAAATGTGGAAGCGCTTGCCGAGAAATATTGGAGCACCGGAGTAATCAGTCTAAAAAGTACCGGAACCAGTGGAGGGTAATCCAAGGAAGGGATTGAATATAAATGGAATATATTGTCGATCGGTGTGGTTGCCCATACATAGTTGAATGTCATTACATCGGCAACACCCTGATTTGAGAATGCCAACACGACTTGGAACAGCCCTGAAAAGACCAAGGAAAAAATCAGAATCATGAGCAGTCCGTCTACTGGCTGTCTTTTCTTTGAAATATGTTTCATGCGCTTCCCCTTAACGGTATCTCAATCACAGTAATGATTTAGAAGTTGACTATGACGACGCCATCTTTTTCCGCAACACTTCCTGGATCAGGCCAGTGAGGCATTGCGGAAGCATCTTGTTCGCTCTGACGTATTTGTTTATTGGTTGGCTGGTTATAATGCACGCCCAGCACCGCAATCATGAACTGTTTCTTGACTCCCGTGCCATGCTTAGTGGAAAAACCCACTTCGGGCAGAGAACGACCTGTGAGACCGAGTTGATCAGCCGGATAACAATCCGGATTGCCCTTGGCAACGTGATTCCCGACGAAAACAACTGGCTCTTTAGGTCGCTCTCCAAGACCCAATTCATCTATACGGGACTTTATTGCTTGTACGGTAAGCACATCTTGGTTAAAGACAACATTTTCTGTGTAGAAGATTCTGCTCGTTATCAATGCCTGATTCCATCCAATAGCGATAATCAGAATCCAAGCAACAATTGTGACGGCTTCGACACGTATGGACTGCACGTTTCTTCGTATATTGAAAACGATACCGGAGAATAAAACCATTGTGATGAACGAGAAGGCCAGCGGATATGTCATTTCCGTACGAACTGAGGGAATCCCTCCCAGTACGAATGACATGATCGTGGGAGATAGCACAATGAGGAGTACTACGAGGCAGGAGAAGAGCGATATTTTCTTAGTTATGACATGATATATCGCCGTGACAAACACACATAGTGCGCAAATGGAGAATATAACGCTATAGAAGATACCTTCTCCTGAGTATAACGCCAGCACATGCGAGCCTATGTTATGCAATATAACGCTGGACGAATCCTTACCCCAACGCGATTGGTCGCTGATGTATGCATTGGTCGTCACTCCTTTGACCTTCATCGCCAAAGCGTTGAGCAGCTTATACAATGCATATGAAATAACGAAGATAATCACACTACCAATAAGAAATACATGGGATTCGTTCTTGTCGTGATTCTGATATTTGCTGTCACTGTATTTCAGGACATAGAGTATGGCCGTTCCGGTGATGAAAAACGTGACCATAGCTAGATACATGGTAAATGAAAGCGTGGCGCATACGATTGAGGTTGCAATCAACAACGCTGATAGTTTTTTGGGTCTATTTGCGTTACTCCACAACATTAGGGACAACGCAACTAAGAAACTCGCCACAGATATTTCAGGGCCGAGCAACAGAAAACCGAGCATTTCCGCAAAAATAGGAGAAGCCACATAAGGTATCATAAAGAATGCCGGTTGAAGCTTTGCCTTGGTGGTGGATCCACAAAGCAAATACGACCATACTACCGCTGAGATCCCAAAGAAGACTACCATGGTGAATGATGCCAGTGCATTATTGAACTGGTAGGTTCCACTCAGTTTCTTGAAAACTACTAGCCCAAATCGTTCCAGCTCGAACCACGATTTATACAGCGAATCTTCATTTTGGATGATTCCCTGTGTATCGATCGAGAAGGTATTGCTAAAAAGTTTTTGTCCGAATGCGAGTAACGAGAATAGCACGGAAACGATGAGCTGCCCTGCATAGTGCTTACTGAATTGCAACAATCCGCGCACGGAATATACAGTCTTTTCCTCTGCGGTAGAGGTCTCTGTTGCCAGTGACATCAACGGTCTCCTCCCGGTACCTTGAAGTACCTCCTTAGCTCAAGTATCGTCAAACGCTGAGACCGGCACTTGCAATTCGATTGTTCGCAGTTTTGGAAACAACGGCATAAAATTCATCCAGGCACGGGAAAGCCTCGTCATTCCCCGTAATATCGGCAATGCCACTTACAGCATTGTTTCAATGTGATACCTTGGGCGATGCTTGGACTCCAGATAGATTTTACCTACACATTCGCTAACAATGCCCAATGAAATCATAATGAAGCCACCGATAAGCCATATCGAACACATCAGTGACCCCCATCCGGCCATCGCATGCCCCACCGTTAATGACACCATGACATAGACGAATATGACGATTCCGACCAAGACCGATAATGCCCCCCCACACCAGTCACGAAACTTAACGGCTTTGTCGAGAACGAGGTGATGCCCTGAATGGCAAAGGAAATCATTTTTTTCAACGGATATTTCGATTCGTCAGCCTCACGCTCGCCACACTCGTAATACACTTTGCTGGTCCGATACCCCAACGTAGGAACGATGCCACGGAGGAACAGGTTCACTTCGCCATATTCGGAAAGCGCCACGAGTGCGTTCCGTCCCATCAAATGATAATACGCATGATCGGGAATGGTTTCCGCACCCATCCACTGGAACACCTTATAGAAGGCCTCCGCAGTCGTACGTTTGAACCATGTATCTTTTTTACGGGCGGAACGTACCCCATAGGCGATTTCGTCGCCTTCACGATAATTTTTGATGAATTCATCCACAACGTTAACGTCGTCTTGCAAATCAGCGTCCATGGAAATCGCCGCATCACACCCAGAATGTAACGCAGTCATCAATCCTGCTAGTAAGGCATTCTGATGTCCTCGATTATGTGCGAGCTTTACTCCCCTGAATACAGCAGGATTCCCAGCATGCAAGTCCGAAATGATATTCCAAGTCTTGTCGGATGAGCCATCATCCACAAACATGATGCGGCTTGCAGCAACAATATCTTTCGACGCAACAAGGAGATCAAACTTATGATGAAGAACTTCGGCTGTATGGCGCAATCCTTCGGCCTCGTTGTAACAAGGCAACACGAAATACACAATAGGCTCGTCACGGTTTTCCTCATGTACCGCCAATTGCTCAGCATATTCAGTGGACAACGCCATATCGCTCCAGACTCCTAGCCAACCATACTCTCACGGCGACTTTGTAATACAGTAACCTTCACTGACCTACTACTATCAGTTATCTATTGCCGTAAACTGTATTGCACGGTCACTCAGCACACCCTGTTCGCCATTCCGGTCATTTCTGATGGCAAAGTAATAGCTATTGTCATCATTCGTGAACGCCAGGAACTCGGGCTTTTCGGCATCCTCATCGGTCTGTGCACGCAACGTAGCGAAATTCGATATTCACCATTGTTGAACATATCCAGTGGAATCGAATATTTCACTGTATGGTGGCCGGGTACGATTGGCATGCCCTTGCACTCCGTTTGCGTGTCGACGTCATAGACCTGTCCGCTTCTACGGGAATCCTGCAGAACAATTCCCAAATAAGCAGGGATATCCTCGTTAAACTCATACTCAATAGAGAATTCAAGAGGCGTCTTCCCATCCACAACCTTTGGCCCATCACTGGTCACGTTGAGGATCGGCACCCGAGAATTCAACCCGTTAGGATGAACGTATTTCTTTTCTCCCTTGGTCTTGAAGAAATCATTGTTCTGAGCATTTTCCAAGCTGTACTGGTCTGCCACATTACGAGGATCACCAGAACAAGCGATCTCCCCATCGCTTATCAGTATGGCTTTGTTGCAATACTTCTTCATCGAATCCATGCTGTGTGTGACCAGGATGACCGTTTTCGTTGGATCTTCCTTCACACTCTTGAAGAAAGCATCGCACTTCTTCTGAAATGCAGCATCACCGACCGCTAACACCTCATCAAGCACCAGTATGTCTCCTTGAGCCTTAATGGCGACCGAGAATGCGAGTCTTACCTGCATACCACTGGAATAGTTCTTCAGCTTCTGGTCCATAAACTCGCCAAGCTCGGCAAACTCAACGATATCGTCGTACATCGCATCGATTTCCGCACGGCTGAAGCCTAGCAACGCACCGTTCAGATACACATTCTCACGACCGGTCAGCTCAGGATTGAACCCAACACCAAGTTCGATGAATGGTACCAGCTTGCCACGAACATCCACAGTTCCCTGCTCGGGCACATAAATCTGGGAGATAATCTTCAATAAAGTAGATTTACCGGAGCCATTTCGGCCAACAATGCCGAAAAAATCACCTCGTCGGACATCGAACGTAATGTCTCGCAACACATGCTGCTCGGTGTACCCTTTGATTCCCTTCGTCCAGTTCAGGAATGCCATCTTCAAACCACTTGCTTGCTCGGTCGGCAACCGGAATGACTTGGCTACATGCTTGACGCTAAGAACAACTGGGCTCTGACGCTCCAGACTCACTTCATAATCACTTTTCATTGCTTACAGCACCTCCGCAAACTTGGCATTGTGCTTGCGGAATACATGCACACCCACCATCAGGATTACCAAGGTCAACACATACGGTACGAATGGTAGCCACCTGCTGTTGATATATGTCCACACTGTCGGCACATATTCCGGTGACAGCAAATTATGACGAATGTCCATAATGACCTGAGTACTAGGATTCAACATCAGGAACCTAGAAGCCCACGCAAAATCTGGTGCCCGCTGGGCAATCATGCTAATCGGATAGATAATTGGCGTGGCATAGAACATAGCTTGCATCAGCACTTCCCAAATGTGGGCCACATCGCGGAAGTAGACATACAACGTGCTCAGAATCAGAGATATCCCTAATGCCAACAAATACAACTGCAATATGTTAAATGGCACCAACAGAATACGCCACGTATAATGCGCGTGGGCAAAGAAACCAAAGCATATGACCACCACCATGTTAATGCCAAGGGAAATCATGGACCCCATGGTGTTGGATGCTACGATAATGTAGTTCGGGAAATGCACCTTACGCAATAAGTCTCCGCGATCAACGATGCCGCGCATACCAACGGTAGTGGCCTCCGTGAAGAAAGACCACAAGCAAGTACCACACAGCAGGGAAATCGGAAACGTTGGGGTGCCATCAGAGAATTTCAGGAACCGGACGAACACCACATACATTACGGCAAATAGCATGAGCGGTTTCAATACCGACCACGCCATGCCCAAACGAGCCCTGGTACCGAAGCTGGAAATCAGTTTTCACCAGCTCCTGAAATACCACTAATGAATAGCGGTACTTGTTCCTCACCCACTGCACAAGTTTCTTCATAAACATCCAATTCTAGCAAGAGGCGTATCAGCACCAGCCTTGGCTAGCGCAACACCCAGCTTACGCTCGTGTTCCAATTTTAATAGCTGCTCTAGAAATCTGAAGTTATGCCACCTGTTCCGTGCAATATGTCCATCCTTGTGAAGAACTCATTCTTATTAAGGCATCAGAATGCTAACATAGTACTCACTGACGGCTACCATATACACTATGACTCAAGAAGTGTTTACCCCGAAAAACATCATTGTGACCGGTGGCTGTGGCTTCATCGGCTCTAATTTTGTCCACTACGTATATAACAACCATCCGGATGTGCACATCACGGTGTTGGACGCACTGACATACGCCGGCAACCTTGACAACATCAAGTCATTGCTCGGCGACCGCGTTGATTTTGTGCATGGCAACATTTGCGACGCCGAGCTACTGGACAAGCTGGTACCCGGACACGATGCGATCGTGCATTACGCCGCCGAGTCGCATAACGACAACTCAATCGCCAACCCGGAGCCGTTCCTGAAAACCAATGTGGAGGGCACGTTCCGTCTGCTGGAAGCGGCGCGTAAATACGATGTGCGTTATCACCACGTCAGCACCGATGAGGTCTATGGTGACCTTGCCCTTGACGACCCTCATAAATTCACCGAGGAAACGCCTTACCACCCTTCTAGCCCCTATTCCTCCACGAAGGCCAGTTCGGATTTGCTGGTCCGTGCATGGCACCGCACCTTTGGTGTGCGCATGACCATCTCCAACTGCTCCAACAACTATGGTCCATATCAACACGTGGAAAAGTTCATTCCGCGACAAATCACCAATATTCTGGAAGGTATACGCCCCAAGCTGTATGGTGACGGACTGAACGTCCGTGACTGGATTCACACCGATGATCACTCATCCGCCGTGTGGACCATCCTCACCAAGGGTGTTTTGGGAGAGACCTACCTTATCGGTGCCAACGGTGAGCGGAACAATATCACCGTGCTGAAGGACATTCTTGAAGTCATGGGCAAATCCCCCGATGATTTCGACCACGTCGAGGATCGTCCGGGACATGATCGCCGTTATGCAATCGACTCTACCAAGCTCCAGACTGAACTCGGCTGGAAGCCACGTCACACCAATTTCCAAAGCGGTCTAGAACACACCATCAAGTGGTACACCGACAATCGTGATTGGTGGGAGCCCGTCAAAGCTGCAACGGAAGCAAAGTACAAGCAGCAGGGGCAGTGAGCTTGTTACCGCTTGGGAAAACGTATTGGAATCGATAAGAAAGACGGAATAAATGTCATTGGAATTCGAAAAGGAACTCAAGGTCACCAAGACCAATATTCCTGGCCTGCTGGTATTTGACTTGCCGGTTCACGGAGATAACCGTGGATGGTTCAAGGAAAATTGGCAGCGCGCAAAGATGACAGCTCTGGGACTTCCTGACTTCGGTCCTGTGCAGAACAACATTAGTTTCAATGCCAAAAAAGGTGTAACGCGCGGTATCCATGCTGAGCCGTGGGACAAATACATCTCTATCGCAACCGGTGAGATTTTCGGCGCTTGGGTAGATCTGCGCCCCGGCGACAGCTTCGGCCAGGTCTTCACCACCCGTCTAGACCCCAGCAAGGCAATATATGTGCCGCGTGGAGTCGGCAATAGCTTCCAGGCGTTGCAGGATGGCACCGCTTACACCTATCTGGTTAACGCCCATTGGAGCCTCGAACAGAAGAAGACCTACACGTTCGTCAATCTCGCTGATCCGGAGCTCAACATTCAGTGGCCTATTCCACTGGAGGATTCCGAGCGCTCGGAGGCTGACCTGCATCATCCAATGCTGAAAGATACCAAGCCTATGGCGCCTAAGCGCACCATGGTATTCGGCAGTAACGGCAAACTGGGCCGCGCTATCCGCCGCTATGCGGAAAGCCATGGCCTACACGGATTTGAGTATCACGACACCGATACGTTCGATATCGCCGATGCTAAAGCCTACGCCGCCATTAACTGGGACTTGTATGGCACCATCATCAATGCTGCGGCATTCACCGCCGTCGATGAAGCGGAAACGCCGGGAGGTCGCAAAAATGCATGGAGAACCAACGTTCAGGGTGTCAAGAATCTCGCCCGCATCGCTACTGAGCATCGCATCACGCTAGTGCATATCTCCAGTGATTACGTATTCGATGGTACCAAGGAGCTACACACCGAGGATGAGGAATTTGCTCCGCTCGGCGTATACGGACAGACCAAGGCCGCAGGTGACGCTCTCGTAGAGAATGTACCCCAACACTATCTGCTTCGTTCCAGCTGGGTGATTGGAGAGGGACGCAACTTCGTGACCCGTATGCTGGGACTGGCTCAGAACCACGCCCATGCCGAGGCACCTTCCGATCAGTTTGGACGCCTGACCTTTACTGATGACATGGCTAACGCTATCTTCCATCTGCTCGATGGCGGTGCCTCGTATGGCACATATAACATGACCGGTTCCGGGCGCATCGCAAGCTGGTATGACATTGCACGACTCGTCTTCCAAACTGCTGGAGTCGATCCCGATACCATCACCGCTAACTCCGTAGCTGAGTATGCCCGTGAACACCATGCTGCCATGCGTCCGCAGAATTGCTCGCTGGATCTCAGCAAACTGGAAGCTACCGGATATCACCCTCAAGATTGGGAGCAATCTCTCTCACGACTTATTTGGCAAAGGAGCTTGAGCAGCGATGAAAGGTATTATTCTGGCCGGGGGATCCGGCACACGCCTATACCCCCTTACCACGGTTACTTCCAAGCAGTTATTGCCGGTGTATGACAAGCCGATGATTTATTATCCGCTTAGCGTACTGATGATGGCAGGTATTCGTGATATCCTCATCATTTCCACGCCCAAGGATTTGCCTAACTTTGAGCGTCTCCTGGGAGACGGTTCGCAGTATGGCGTGAATTTCAGCTACAAGGTCCAGCCTTCCCCAGACGGACTCGCCCAAGCCTTCATTATCGGCGAAGAGTTCATTGCGGGCGAACCATGCGCTCTTGTGCTGGGAGATAATATCTTCTACGGCAATGGTTTGGGAAAGGCGTTGCGTCGAGCGGCATCCGTGAAGCATGGCGCAACGGTATTCGGCTACTATGTGGACGATCCGGAACGCTATGGCGTAGTGGAATTCGATAAAAACCACAAAGCGATTTCCATTGTCGAAAGCCTGAGCATCCAGCCAGCAACTACGCGGTAACGGGACTCTACTTCTACGACGAGCGCGTTACCGAATTCGCCAAACGAGTTCGTCCTTCCACCCGAGGCGAATTGGAGATCACCGATCTTAACCAGATGTACTTGGACGATGATTCATTGACGGTGCAGACGTTGGGTCGCGGTTACGCCTGGCTGGATACCGGAACTATGGATAGCCTGTATGAGGCTGGGGAGTTTGTGCGCACTGTGCAACGTGCACAAGGCCTTCCCATCGCCGTAGCCGAGGAAATTGCCTATGAAAATGGCTGGATTACTCGGGACCAGTTGCTTGAGGCCGCTGAAAAGTATGGCAAATCTCCGTATGGCCAGCATCTGAAGAGTGTGGCGGAAAACCGGATTATCAGTCAACCATCTGACGATCCACAGCAAGCCTGATTGCACTCTTTACAGTAGTTAGATTCTCAGATAAGGCCCGGTGCATTACTGCGTCGGGCCTTATCTGAGGCTTCTGCTGTTTTCGTGGGTTAGGTTCTTGGTTGGGGTAGGCGTATGTCGAGTCCGCCGCAGCGGAGCATGGCGAGGGCGATGAGGTTGTCGACGTGGCGGAAGCCGTAGGCCATGCGGATAGTGACCTTGATCCTGTTGTCGGGCGCGTCGCTCATCCAGCTGACGATGTGGAACCTGTCGGGCACGCGTTCGGCGTTCGGGCACCACCGGCCGACGCACGAGTCGATCCACCTGGCCCCGTCGCCGGTGACGATGCGGATGGAGGCGCGCTGTTCGGGCGTCAACGCCTTGAAGAACAGGTCGAACACGTCCTCGCCGACCCCGTCGTGCGCCCAGATGACCCGATGCCGCTCGTGGTCGACGACCACGGTCAGGTACGTGTGGCCCTTGCGGTGGCTGGTCTCGTCCACGCCGATCGCGTGCAGTCCGTCGAACCGCGAGGGCATCGACGCCTTGACGCGTTCCGCGACCCTATGGGCGACGGCGCCGGCGGTCCTCCACGCCACATGAAGGAAACCGCTGACCGTCTTCTGGTTCGCGACGCTCATCAGCCACGCGCACTCCGCCTCGAAATTGCTCCAGCGCCTGCAGCGGCAGCTCCTCGGTGCACATCGTCGCGGCGACCGCCCATCCGACAATCTTGCGCGCGTACGCGTCGGTCACGAACGCGGCGTGCGCGTTGGACCCGTCCGCGAGTTTGACATACGTGATGTCGGCCACGGTAGTGCCCGAACTCTTGCGCACTTTGGTCTTCGCCCGTCCCTGTGGCGGTGATCAGTTCGCTGCTGGTACGGTCTCACCGAGCCTTGACATGTCGAGGTAGCGGCGCGTCGACCACTCGTCGGATGTCACGTAGCGGACCCTCGCGCAGACGAGCATCAACGCGCTGCGTCCGTCGGGGAACGAGCCGACCACGCGGGTCCTGCGCCTGATCTCGCGGTTGAGCCGTTCGATCATGTTGTTGGTGCGGATCCGACGCCTATGCTCGCGCGGGTAGTCGTCGAGCAGGTAGGTCGTGGTCTCGCCGATGCCCTCGCGCAGGCATTTGGCGGCCTCCTTGAGTTTCCTGGATTCCATGTCCCGGGCGACGGATTCGGCCTTCTCCAACGCCTTGTCGCGTGATTCCATGGAGAACACGGCCTTCAGTGCGTCGGCCGCCCAGTCGCGGTTCCCGGGGTTGACCCTGGCGAGTATGTTGCGCTCGAAATGCACCATGCACCGCTGGTAGCGGGCATCGGGCAGCAGCTCGCCCGCGGCGGCGACCAGCCCCGCGCACCGATCTCCCGTCACCAGTCTCACGCCCTTGAGGCCTCGTGCGAGCATGCCTTTGATGAATTCGCGCCAGCTTTCCGCGTCCTCCTTCATGCCCTCGGCCACCGAAAGCACCTCGCGCCGCCCGTCCATGCCGACGCCGATGGCCACCAGGATGCTCACGTTCTCCACGGACCCGCCCCAGCACCTTTTGTGCCACACGCCGTCCATGAACAGGTACGGGTAATCCTGTTCGAGGGGCCTGCCCCGCCATGCGTCGATATCCGCATAGACGCGCTTGAGCTTGTCGCTCAGGGTCTGCGAGGGCATGCGGTCGCCCCACAGGAGCCGGCTGACATCATCGACCTGGCGGGTGGAGACGCCGGCCAGGTACATGTCGATCAAGGCCTCCTCGACGCTCTCCTCACGCCGACGGTATCGTTCGATCACGGCCGACTCGAACACCGCGCCCTTGAGTTTCGGCACTTTCAGGCTCATTTTGCCGGCCTTGACGGTCAGGTCGCGCTCGTAGTGGCCGGCCCGGTACGCCTTGCGGTCCCCGCTGCGCTCGTAGCGCGCGGCGCCGGTGATCTCGTCGGCCTCGGCGTCGAGCATCGCGTTCAGGGTCTCCTCGACGCTTTTGCGGACCATCCGGTCCGGGGTGGTTTCCAACATGGCCTGGTCGACCTGTAGAATCTGCTGTGACATGGCTTCGTGCCCTCGTTTCCAATCGCGGTTTTCTAATGTCTGGCGACTGAAAATCGTACACAGGACACGGGCCATGCCCCTATCTCAAGCCCAAACCAAAGTGCGCAAAATCTCGGGCGTTATCTCGGCCACGTGCAGCCGGTTCGGGGCCTCCGCCGTGAACCGACGGCCCACCGGATCGGGCCTGCCGCCCGCGCCCCGGGCCGGGACGGTGGTGACCGGCCTCCGGCAGCGGCGCGCGCCGCGTATGCCGGGCCCCCCGCATGATCCGGGCGACCCGGGTCCCGCCCGACCTGCGAGGGATCCCACCAGCCCTGCCTGACCAGCCGATGCCACACCTTCCTGTACCCGTACACGCGCATGAACACGTTCTCGTGGATGGCCGCGACGTCGCGGGCCAGCGCCTCGCGCGCATACGGCTGGGAGGCCTCACTGTGTCTGTTCAATAGAAAGTGGGCCGTGTGAGCGTGTGGATGTCTTCCATGTGAGCGGCAGGTTCTGGTCCACTTCAGCGTGTGGTGAGAAACGAACACCGGCCCGTCCTGCCTGGACTAGTTTCCCGAGTTGAAAGTCAAACCGTTCGGTTTTCTCGGGAAAGGAAAGGAATGACGGTACCGGTGTCCGTACAACAACGTATCAGGGTGCTTGACGCGCATGGCATGTCATGGAGGAGCATCGCGAAAGAGGTGGGCGTGGCCCGCGACACGGTCGCGAAGTACGCCGGGAGGGAGGATTGCTCTCCCGGACCGGAGCGCTCCGTATCGCGGCCGTCGAAGCTCGATCCGTTCAGGGCGACGGTGGACGGGTGGCTGCAGGCGGACCGGTTCATGCCCCGCAAGCAGCGGCACACCGCCAAGCGCGTGTACGACAGACTCGTGTCGGAGAAGGGCTACGAGGGCTCGTATTCGCCGGTGCGGCGGTACGTGAAACGGTGGCGCGAGGAGCATCGCCTCCCGTCGGACGGGTATCTGGAGCTCGAGTGGCATCCGGGCGAGGCGCAGGTCGATTTCGGCATGGCGCAGGCCGTGGTCGGCGGGGACCGGGTCGACGTGCATTGCCTGGTCGTCACGTTCCCGTATTCGAACATGCGCTACTGCGTGGCCCTGCCCGGGGAGAACGCCGAATGCGTGTGCGCGGGGCTGCGCACGGTGTTCGAGCACATAGGCGCGGTCCCCTGACGCTGGTGCTTGACAACGCCACCGGCGCCGGCCATCGGATCGCGTGGGACAAGGTCACCGTCGTGCACGTGTTCGAACTGTTCGTGGAGCATTACCGGCTGGAGACCAGGTTCTGCAACCCGAACTCGGGCAATGAGAAGGGCAGCGTGGAGAACGCGGTCGGGTTCCCTGCGCCGCAACATCATGGTGCCCATGCCCGACGCAGAGTCCCACGGCCAACTGACCCGGTACATGCTGGAGCGTTGCGACGCGATGGCCAAGGAGACGCATTACCGCAAGGGCGCGCCGATCGGCGGCCTGTTCGCCGGTGAGAAGATGGATATGCAGCCGCTTCCCGCCAAGCCGTACGACGCGATCCGTTGGGAGGTGGGGAAGGCCGACAAGGACGGGCGTGTGCAGATCGACGGCAACTACTACCTCGCCGGCCCCTCGTGGCGCGGCTGGACTCTCGACGTGGGTCTGCGCGCGTTCGACGTGACGATCCGCACCCAGGACGGACGCACCTGTGCCAGACTGCCGCGCGTGTACGGGGATTCGCCGGCCACGGTGCGCGACCCCGCCACGCTCCTGCCCGCGTTGAGCCGCAAGACCCACGCATGGACCGATTCCACCATCCGTGACGATTTCCCCGACAAACTCAGGATCGCCATCGACCGCATGGACGCCAAGACACGCAGGACCACGTTCCGCGTCATCGCCAAGGCCAGCGCCGCGTCCGGCTTCGAGGCCGCCGTCCGGGCCGGAGAGCACCTTGGTCGAACAGGGGCACGCGATCGACGAGGCCAGTGTGACCACCATGGCCCGGCGCATCGCCGCCGGCGAGAAGCCGTACGAGCAGTCGGCACCCGACCTGACCGGATACGACGTGTTCATGAAACCCCGACAGCCATGGGAAAGGAAGGAGGCCTGACCATGGGAACCCACCGTCCGCCGGTCGTCATGCCCGACATGAAACGCAGGCGCGCGTCCACCGGCGAAAGAATCGCAACGATCATGACCCTGGCCAGACGGCTGCCTCTGACCCGCCAGGTCCTCGCCGACCAGCTCGCGGACGCGACCCCCAGCCAGATGGAATTCATGGAATCGTGGATGAACGCCGAGATCGAATCCAGGGAACGCTCCAAACGCTCACGCCTGCTCAAGGCCGCCGGATTCCCCGCCGACAAGGAGCTCGGCGGCTACGACTGGACCCCGATCCGCTTCCCCGTCGACTACGGGCGCGGGCGGATCACGACCCTCGACTTCATCGCCGGCCACGACGACCTCGTCCTGTTCGGCCCTGCCGGCACCGGCAAGACCCACCTCGCCATCGCGCCCGGCAGGAACGCATGCCGCAAGGGCATACCCGCACGCTACTTCACCGCCGCGGGCCTGGTCATGCGGCTCCTCAGGGCCCAATCGGACAACCGGCTCGACCGGGAACTCGCCGCGATCGGCAGGACCCCGCTGCTCGTCATCGACGAACTCGGCTACGTGCCCATCGACGAGGACGGCAGCAGGCTCCTGTTCCAGGTCGTCACCAACGCGTACGAGACCCAGAGCATCATCTACACCACCAACATCGAGTTCAGCGGATGGGGCAGGATCTTCGGCGACCCCAACATGGCCGCCGCGATCATCGACCGCACCGTCCACCACGGACGGATGATCCGCTTCGAGGGCGAATCCTGGCGCAAGACCCACGCCCTCATGCACTAACCAATGCAATAACCAACAACCAGCAGGACCGGCCAACGCCGAAACGGCCTGAAACCCGCCGCTCACATGGACTAAAAGAAACGCCGAAACGGCCTACTCCAACTTGACAAAACACAGCCTCACCTTGAACGCGCGGTAGCCGCGCTCGGTCAGGAACCCGCGCCCCATCGCCGCCGACAGGACCCTGCATATCGGCCCGACCCCGAACCGGCCGCGGTACGCGTCGACGTACTCGACCTTCAGCGCCGTGTCGGGTCGAGCCTCGCCGCGAAAAAAGCCGACGCCGTCGTCAGGATCTCATTCGCCCTCCGCAGCTCCGCGTTCTCCGCCCGCAGGCGCCTGAGCTCGGCGGCAGCCGCCTCCGCGTCCCGGGAGGAATCCCCACCCGCCGCCCGATCCGCCTTGTTCCGCCACCGACGCAGCGTCTCCGGGGCGATGCCCAGAACCGACGACACCGAGGCCACCGCCCTCGTCTCCGACGAACGATTCGCCCTCGACCCCTCCAGAAGCCGCAACGTCTTTTCCCGGAACTCCTCCGTATAACGCACACCCTTAGCCATGATCCCATCATCTCCTATCAAACGAGGGGAAAAGACGGAACAAAAACCAGGTCACATCAAAACCAGGCCACTTCATCTTTAGACACCGAACGCATAAGTCTTAGTGTCCGCGAGTCTCCCATCAGAGGTATATACCTCATAATGAGTCCAATATATACCCTTTTTGGGCTTCCAAATCGCCCACGGTCCCTTGAAACCTTGCACCCATTTGCTGCGTTTAACATCATAGATTTTAATCTCATAATGGGCAGCCGCATTATTTGAACTTTCCCCCAGCAACACATGATTGTTCTGCCATCCCGCATATGTTGCCGCCACACGCGTTGTACCGGGTGCATACCTGAAGCGATTGTCTGCGATCCGATAATCTTGCGAGTCCGAGAGTCACGTGCTTCCACGTGTAGCCAATAGTCTCCTAACTGGTCCACCCAACCTGCCCAATTGGCACCTGTCCAATCGGTGATGGTTTTCCAACGTTTGCTGGATAAATTATACGATTGCCATTTGTAATCAATATCCGATGAAGGGTAATCAACCGATGCTCCGACAGCAATATCTTCAGAGCGATAAACCCAAGTTATTTGAACCGCGGGAGTGAATTGATAGTTGCCGAACGCATTCATATCCACGCGACCTGAAATGCCGTTGATGGAGCCGCCGCTCGTATACTGCCAGCCGCGGTCGTTCGTGGGGAACGCGGTGTACTGCATGGTGGAGCCATACTGGGCGACCCAACGGGTCTTGCCGTGGATGTTGGAGCTGTTGAGCGCGCTGTTCAGGTAGCTCTTGTACGAGTAGACGCTCAGATTGTTGTAACCGGCCGCCTGCAGTTTGCCGTACCAAGGAGTTCACCATACCGTCGTACACGCTCGGACTCGTTGGGCTCTTGTGCCCCGTGTACGTCCAGTTCTCCAGATCGTAGAACACCGGGTAACTCAGGTCGCCCGGATTCACGCCTGCCTGGCGCAGCAGGTTCACCACGTCCGCACCCTCGGATGCGCCGTCGGCCGCACTTTCCGCATACGAGAAGACGTACACGCCGAACGGGATGCCGAGACGCTTGCATTCGCTGATGTTGCGCTTCGCCTGCACGTCGAAGCCATTGCCCCAGCCGTAGCTCAGACGGATGATCGCGCCCTCGACGCCCGCGTTCTTCACCGCCTGCCAGTCGATCGTGTTCTGCCATGCGGACACGTCGATCACGCCCTTCGCCTGCTGGGCGAACAGGTTGTTGCGCGCGTCGAAGAACGCCTGCGTACCGTTGTACGTGCCCCAGTGCGCACCGTACTCGTTGTTCTGCAACGCGGCGAGCTTCACCGACGCGTTGGCCGCGCGCGTCTTCGAGGAGACCGCGTTCACGTCACCGCCGTTCGCAGCGACCTTCTCCTTCACATCCGCGGCACTCACCGGAATGAACGACTCGCCATCCGTCTTCGCCAACGGATCGGGCTGCTTGCTCTCCGTGCCCACGATCTTCGGATCGGTGACCGTCTCGCCCGTCTCGATGTCCTTCAACTCGCCTTCCGGCGTAGCCGCATATTGCTCGGACACCACCGTCGCGTCATCGGAGATCTCGGCGGACACCTTGTCCGGCAGCTCGGCATCCGGATTGTCCGGCATCGCGTCGGCAGCCGTCTCATCGGCGACCGTCACACCGTTCGCGACCGGACGCGTCGCGGAAGTCGCGGACCGCGCCTGCGAGCGCGCGTCGGATGAGGTTCCGTCCGAGGCGGCCGCGGAGGCCGTCACGGAGGCCGCGGACCGGACGCCGGACGCGTCCGCGTCGGCGTTCACATCCGCGAGCGCGCTGGCCGGAGTGACGCACACCACGCCCAACATCGCCATCGCCGCGACGGACGCCATCGCCGCAGTCACACCGCGCACCGCGCCGGATGCCGTTGCACGCGCACGCAACGCACGCAGCATGCCCGTCGCACCCTTCGCATCCGAGCCGTCGAACCGCTTCTTTCCACCATGTGTAACTCCTTGACGCACCCATCCCGCGCACCCGCACACCGCCACGCGTTCCGATGGTCGACCGGACTCTCACACGCGGGAACAGGCAGACGCAAACAGGCGTAATCACAACGTTTTCAACCGTGCTCCAGTCTAATGAGCAAGGCGGATAAGACAGACGGAGCGAAGCGGGCAAAATCGGCGGAGCTCCGCCATACATTCCGGCGACAGCATCATCCTATCTTTTGAGAAGATACTTCCTGTTTCTACTGCGCGGCGGCGCAGTGGCGAGAACGAGTCCACGTTTAACGAGCCGGCTCAACGCCTTACGCGTCGTAGGAAGGCCCCTCCCCGAGCGACGGCCGATTTCGCGGACATCAAGTGGCTTATCCGCTGACAATATGGACAGTATCGCGGATTCCGATGCCGTAAGACCCTTACGGCCCCCACTCGGCTCCCCACCATCGACCTTCTCCGCTAGTGCGTACCGATCAGGGCCAATTTCATCGGCCAGCCTCGCTTGGACCAATCTATGCAAAATCACCCTGATGTCGTCGGAATCCAGATACAGCGCGACATGCAACTGCGGAACCGTCATATCGCCATGCCTCTTCAACAAGAGCAACGCCATACGTTCATGACGAGTCAAAGGGACGCCCACATGATCAAGCCAGTCACGGTTCTCCTGCTGCTCCACGCCGTAGCGTCCAAGAACGACCGTGAACCGATCGGGAGTCGCGCGGAACACAGGTTCCCCCAGTGCATGGGATTTCATCTCGCGAATCACCAGAGGGATGCCGGAGCCACCGCCTTCCACGGTCACATCATTCGCATCGTCATACGGTATCTGATGAAGCAGCTGCATCAACGTCGCATTGCGGCAGCATGACACGCCGCTGCCGATCGTGGCCAGCGTGACCCCACCCCATAATCCGCCAGGATTCGACACCTCCACCCGATCGGGGTAGATGTCCACGGCCACGGATTCTCCGAGGAATTGCGCATCATATTCCCTGTGAACCACGGCATTGGCGACGACCTCACGCAGCACCTCCTTTGGAATCTCGCTATCGGTACGGGCTCCGACCCCCACGACGAACGTGGGAGCCCGCAGGTTTTTGGCGATGGCCTCCACCGCCTGTTCGATTGCCTCCGGCATATTGCCGTCGCATTGCACACGATCCACGAAACGCGGACCCTCAACCGCCGATTTCTCGACACCCAGATGTGCGACGACGTCAATGATCAGCTTGGGATAGTACTGCTGCGGGTACTGTCCGGCGGCCAACAGTCCCGCAAGACGCACTTCTCCAACCTTGTTCACCATATTCAATCTGGTCATGCGCTCAAGACGAGTATCAGTCCCGCGCAGCGCCTTGGAATTACGATGCTCGGCAAGCACCCTGTCCACCGCCTCGGCATTCAGATCGGAGACGTCGGCTTCAGGGACAACCATACGATCCGCGGAACTGAGCGTCAGGGCATGGGTCATTTCGAACACTTCGGTTGGCGACAATCTCAAATCCTTGTCGTCCATACGGCGGTACCCACCGGTTTGCGGCCCTCTCGCCGTAAGATAGCAGGGTTTGTGCTGAATGCCGTTTTCATGGATGTCGATGACCAGGAACGACAAGCCGTTCTGCTCGCATCGGGAAGCGTCATACTCCGGAGGATTCGTCAACCGTGCTCCTTGCGGATTGCCATCTCCCATACCATCCATGAACTGCGATGCAATATGGTTGGCGTCGAATCCCGGAACAGGCGAGAAATCCCCGTCCTCGCTGATTCCCAACAACAGCACGCCGCCCTTGGTGTTGGCGAACGCGCTCACACTCTCCCACACGCTGGTGCCGATGGTCCGCGCACAGGATTTCGCCTCGAAACGGGCGTCATCGTTGCCTTGGACGCGTAGATGTTCCAGCACCTCGGCGATATCGTCATTCGTCCACATCATCATCCCCCCTTGATCAGCTTATTTTTCTTATTTGTCTTATTTGTTGCGACCACATGGATCCAAGCAATCGCCTCCAATCGACCCCAAACCCACGTCTGAAATCTCATGATAACGTGAAGATAAATACTCTGTCATGAGCTTATCATGATTGCATCATGATAAGCTCATGACATCAAGAACCGGTTTATGACAAGCGGCACGAATACGCATGCCGAACAGCAACAGGAATCTGAGCGCAAGCATCAACATGTAAATATCGAAATTGACCGAACCGAGAAATCACGGAAAGTCACGCACGACATTACGCAAACAGCTAAACTATCTATAGCACATGAGCATGGGCCGGAACCGGGATGAGACGGCTTCGAACTGAGTATGAGGATGGGAAGATGATCTTCGAGACAAACACGCAGAAAGCGGACATCACGAGCACCGGTGGCGATGGTTCCGGCGAGCGCGCCGACCGCCGCGACCAGCCGGTCGTGTATTTTGTGCTTCCCTGCTACAACGAGGCGGAAGGGCTCGTGTACACGGCCGACGTGCTGGCCGCCAAAGTCGCACATCTTACCGAAACCGGACGGATCAGCAAACAAAGCCGCATCCTGTTCGTCGATGACGGTTCCAAAGACGACACTTGGAGCATCATCCGCAATCTGCACGAACGCGACGCACACTTGTTCGGCGGTGTAAAGCTCTCCCACAACCGCGGCCATCAGAACGCGCTCCTCGCCGGGCTCATGGCCGCGCGCGCCTACGGCTGTGACGCCGCCATCTCCATGGACGCCGACCTGCAGGACGATGTGAACGCGGTCGACGGGTTCATCGACGGATTCTGCAACGGCAACGAGATTGTCTACGGAGTGCGTTCCGCACGCAAGAAGGACACATGGTTCAAGCGCACCACCGCCGAAGCCTTCTACAAGGTGTTCGAGTGGATGGGTGCCGAGACGGTACCCGACCACGCCGATTACCGTCTCATGAGCCGCGAGACGCTCGACGCGCTCAGCGAATACCACGAAGCCAACCTGTTCCTGCGTGGCATCGTGCCCACACTCGGCTACCAGACCAACAAAGTCTACTACGAGCGCGGCGAACGCGAAGCGGGCGAATCCAAATACCCGTTGAAGAAGATGATCGCCTTCGCGATTCAGGGCATTACCTCGTTCTCCACGAAGCCGCTGAGCTTCGTCACCGGTGCCGGACTGCTGTCTATCCTGGTAGCGATTGGCATGTTCGTGCACATGCTCGTCTCGCTCGGGTTCGGCCACGCCATCGCCGGCTGGGGGTCCATGATGATCTCCATCTGGCTCATCGGCGGACTCATCATGCTCTCCCTCGGCATCGTCGGCGAATACGTCGGCAAGATTTATATGGAATCCAAACATCGCCCCCGTTACCGCATCGAAACCACACTGTAGGAGGGACCGGCGGCCAGCGGACGGCCCCTCCTACAGTGCTTGGATTGTATCTATTTTGTCCTCATCATACGGGTCAACGCGTATAGCAATGCCCCCTGCTTGAGGCGAAAATGAGACCGTCGCCGTTCTCCTGCCTTGCTATAACGAAGAGGTGACCATCGGCAAGGTGGTGCGCGACTTCCGTGCGGCGCTGCCCGACGCGGCCATCTACGTGTACGACAACAACTCCACCGACCGCACGGCCGAAATCGCCGCCGCTCCCGCCATGGTGGCCAAGGTGCTCGAAGGCTACGACATGGTGATCGGCGACCGCCTCTCCTCCACATACTTCCAGGAGAACAAGCGCCCGTTCCACAACTTCGGCAACCGTCTCGTGCGCGGCTCCATCAACCACCTGTTCCGCGCGCATGTCACCGACATCATGACCGGATACCGCGCGTTCAGCTTCACGTTCGTCAAAACCTACCCCGTGCTTTCGCGAGGCTTCGAGGTCGAGACCGAGATGACCATCCACTCGCTGAACAACAACCTGCGACTCTACGAGATGCCAATCCAGTACCGTGACCGCCCCGAAGGCTCAGTGTCCAAGCTGGACACCGTAGGTGACGGCATCAAGGTCATGAGCACCATCTTCCGCATGATCCGCGAATACAAGCCCCTCCCCCTCTTCGGCGGATTGGGCCTAATCATCGGCATCGTTGGCATTGTGCTCTGCGGCACCGTTACCTTCGAATTCGCCAAGACCGGCGTGGTCACCCACTTCCCCACGCTGATCGGCGCGGTGATGCTGGTCATCACGGGGCTCCTGCTCGTCATCGCCGGCATCATCCTGGACGTCATGGCCAAGAATGACCGCAAGACCTTCGTCATTGAAACCAACAAAATCGCATACAACAAGAGGCACTGACAGCGACGTACTAAAAGATGGGGGCGCAACCGTGAGTCGCACCCCCATCTTTTAGTGTCAGCCCAAACCGCAAAATATTTCCCCTCTGATTTGGCACGCATCAAAATGCCTTTCCAGTGGGAGGATTCGCGCATGCTGTACGGGCTACAGATGATTGACATGGCTCTTTTCATGTGTGGACGTGCGAGCGGCATCGACAGCGCCAAGAAATTAAATGACGGAGACAAAGCCGTGCTAAAAATCGTTGATGTTATTCGCCCTCCATCATAAATGTGGACACGGGTTCAAGGCTTCTCATCAGATGAAGTCATGCTCATCAAACCTACTTACGCAACATCCAACGCTGGGCATTAGTACCGTTGCTGAAATAGAGCTGAACGTTGGCACCATTAATGGGGGAACCGTTCTCCAAATCATACGTCTAGGACCCTTCCAGAACTGCCTTCAAATATCGCTCAATCACCACCAACACCTCATATATAGCGGGACATATGTCTGATGCCTCCGATGCCTCTGATGCTGTTTCTACTCCTTTGACCGTGTTCTCACGAGTGGCGGCGAGCGCTGCATGGAAGCGGCTGAACCGCCTGATGCCGGCCTTGGCTGCTGCAGTGATCTTGGCAATGGGTTTCGTGCTGATTGCGGTGACGACTGCCGGGCATATTCCAGACGCATGGGCGCACACATATCGCATCGACGGCATCGTCAACGGGGATGTGCTGGCTCGGCCAGTCGACTCGACCAGCATTCTGCATTCGGGCAGCGGCAATGTGGGCGGGTGCGTGAGCCATGATTGGATCCAGTTCGCCATCTCGGCCGATTCCATGGCACAGGCGCTGTGTCTGTTGTTCGCGTGTCTGCTGTTTCCTGCATGGCCGGCCCGCGCGCCGGTAACGGACGATTGGCCGCGCTTATGACCGTGGGCGTGCTGATGGACATGTCGAAATTCACGTTCACCCCGCTTCTGCTGCTGGGATTCCTGGCTTTGATACCGTGGCATAGCGCCGTATCCAAATCTACAGCCGTACCTTCCGTAGCAGACGCTGCACGGGCTTAAGCACCACGGTATCGGCTATCACCGCAAATAGCAGCGCCACCAGCAACGTAGCGCCAAACATCAGCACGCTGATACCCGCATACGACCATCCGTCCGTGGGCGCGGGAATCCTCGGGCCGATCAGCACCTTGGACAGCGGCGAATGCACCAGATAGATCGTGTAGGAGTACCCCGCCAGCCAGGTGATCGCCCTGCGCAGCCGTGCCGACGCCGGATGCACGTCGTACCGGAAGAACAGGAACACCGCGGCCACCACCACCGCGAAGGAAACCGTGAGCGTGCGGCCGACCTGAATCTGCTGGCCGGCGAACAGGTACGGCGTGGCGACGGTCCAGGCCAGGGCGAACGGCGCCAACGCGTACAAGCCGCGCCGCGCCCGCGTGGACGGCGGATAGTATTCCAGCACGAAACCGAGCAGATAGTAGACCAGCAGTCCCCGCCAGGGGAACGACTGCAGGAACGTCAACGGGTATCCGGCAAGATTGCAGATCTGCTCGGCGGCGGCCACGGCGGCGGCCAGGCCGATCAGCAGCCAGGCGCCCGACCGGCCTATCGCGCGCATCATCGCGGCCAGGAACGGCGTCGCCAGCACGAAACCGGCGAGCATGAACACGAACCAGTACACGGAGTCGTCATACCCGGAGAACAGGTCGAACAGCATGCCGGAGAAGGCCCCGCCGACCGGGCGATGGTCGACCGCCAGATAGGCCACGAACCCCATGCCGCCCGCATACAGCAGATACGGCACGATCAGCGAGACGAACCGTTTGTAGTAGTAGCGCGCGTACGGCGCGAGACCATTGGGGCGGGGCCGACCGGCGCCTTGCGCGGCATCGAATGTCAGGTTGAACCGGCCGGACACCATGATGAACAGCGGATTGCAGACCATGAACAACGCGAACAGCACGAATCGCACCGTTTCTGCGCTGCCGGCGAGGGTCATCTTGACAGGCATGTAATTGTTGATCACGTGGACGCCGATGACCAGACACATCGCCACCACGCGCAGCAGATCGTAGTTCACGTCGCGCGGCTTGCCGGCGACGCCGACACCGGCGGCGTCGGAAACGGAATCGGGCATGGTCATCACATGGATCCCGCCAGGGACTTCAGATCGACCGGGCAGCTGATCTGGCTCTTCAGCTTGTCCAAGGCGTCCAGGCCGGCCGAGGGATCGGAGGACGCGCCCTTATGCGCGTCGTTCCTGCCGCCGTCCGCGCCGCCGTTCGCACCATCGGCGCCGTTCGTACTGCTCTTATCCGCCGGGCACTCATCGGTCACCTTACCGTTGGAGCCCGTCTCGATGCCATCCGCATTCACCACCGGCGTGGTTACCACGTTCAGTGGATGTGTGGCATCGCTGCTGACCCGAACGGTATAAGCAATCATCAATTCTTTTCCGGGCTCGATCCACTGCTGGTTGAACATAATGTACTGACGGTCATACAGGCTCGCGGTGTTGGTACCCCATGAATCTATATCAGCCTGCACAGCGGTGATTTCGCCACCGTACGGGGCGGTAAGCACCACGCGGTACAACATGCCGCCGAGCACTGGATTCTCCGAGCCGCCATTAACGAAATCAGGCAACGATTCGGCCTTAGCCTTAGTCAGCGTGTTCTTCATGGTGAAGGTGACCGTGTATTCGTCACCGAGCTGATCTTCCGTAAACTGACCCAGATGCGTGTTACGCACGGCTGTCGTGATGCGCTTATCCAGCACGTCAGAATACAGGGCGTTCTGGCTGGCCGAGGCGTCGCCGCAGGTTTTGGTGACCGTGGTGGAGGTCTTCAGATACCAATCCTGCTTGCCTTGCTGCAGCTCCGAAAGATAGATGCCAGCTTCGGGCATCTGGCTGTCGGCGGACAACTCGCCACTGGCCTTGTCGTCGATGAGTCCGGTGGTAATCAGCGCCTCCTGCTCATCCGGATCAGCCATCCATAGCTTGAAATGACCGCTAGCGCTGGTATCTCTGATTGCCTTCAACAGCGGGGATGCGGTGGAAGCATTCGCGTTGCCAAGCACGTGGTTCATGATTGCTTGAGCCGCTTCGGAAACGAAGCTGTTCTGCTGCTCGAAGTCCGGGTAATCCGTGTACAGGTCTGAAGCGAAGAACGGCACCGTGGTGGTGCCATCCAGCACTCGGCCGTCCGAAAGCTTGACCTTGCCTGTGGCTCCCAGCAATGCCTGGAGGAATACGGGGTCGAATGACAATACACCCGCTACGTTCGCGTCTTCGTTGCCTTTCTGATACAGCCACATGTATTTGTTCATCTGTGCCACACGCTGGAATTCGGGGTCGATGGTCGTGGTGGCCGGGTACTGGTCAAAAGTGTCACCAAATACCTGGCGCTCCTTCAGCACCGTATCATCCATTGGCTTCTCAGGAATGTCCCAACCAGAAGTGGTGGCGAAATCACCGATGGTAATCGTGCCCTTATCTGCCGTGATTGCGGCGATGGTGCCCACCATGCCGCCCGCCGAACGCAGCTCGGCCGGGTTCTGCACCATCACCAGATACGTGCGCTTGCCGTCCTCGCCAAGCAGTTGCGGCAGCAAGTTAATGAGGCCATCGTATTCGCTGAGCATCGAATCCACGGTCTTGAGCGCAGCCTTTTCGGCTTCGAGCACGGTGGCCACCTTGGCGACGCTCGGAGTCGGCACCTTGCTGAGCTTGGTGAGCTGCTGCGAGATATCCTTATGCGCCTGCTTGACGATATCCGGCATATCCATCAGGGCGCTGACGTCCACCGAGCCATTCTTCAGGGAGAAGCCCTGCAATCGTTTGGATAGGTTCAGCAGATCAGTGAACGGACCGTTGACCAGCGTATCCACGGAAGCCAGCATTTCGCGGGCAGCGGTGATGTCGCTGCCAAATCGCGAATGGTCGCGGAAGAAGTCCCACTGTGGGCCGTTCAGCTCCTCGTTGAGATCATTGGTGGCATTGACCAACTCTTGGGAGATGTCCGACAGACTCTTATCGCTGCCGCAGCCAAGTGCCGAATTGGCCAGACCTTCGGCGGATGTCAGCACACGCTGCGCATCCGTGGCCATTCTCGAGACGGATGCCGCGTAGAGCGTGCCCACACAGGTGACGCTGGCCAGCAACGTCAGCAGCAGCACAACCGCCACTCGCGCCCATATCGGCGTACGGCTGACCAGCGAACGGCCGTTGCCACCCACGTGCCGGGGAGTCTTCAGGTTTACGGGACCCGTCTGCTGATTTGCAGCGCTATTCGTAGATGCGGAGCGATTGGATTTTCCGTTACCGGCATGACGGCTTCTCCTACGCCCCACAGCCTTATGGCTCGAATGCCCTGAAGTGAATCGCATACTTACCCTGCCTGAAAATCTGCTCAGCTCATACTCTTATCCAGCGGCACGAGGCCACGTTTCCGGATGCCGGACTCCGGGCGAATCCGGAATCGCAGACATGCCGGAGCACACGTAACGCCACGCATACCTCATGCCAGTGTACCGATGCCACCGAAATAGACCGAGGGTTTATCCCATACCGGGTGCAAATCCCCGCATGACCACCACATCGCTGTCAGAATGTTCTCAGACTTCATTGAGGGGTATAACAGTATTGCGCAAGAAAACGGTCACTAAACGCAACAATAGTTAAAGCCGTATTGATTTGTTCGGTTTAGGAGAACGGGAGAGGTAATTACATGTTCGTCCTCAGCAACGCCTGGCGGGCCCTGACACGTTCTAAAAGACGTACGGCCCTGACCGCGTTCATCACCTTGGCGGTCACCTTCGGCACAGTCGCCGGACTGGCCATCATTCGAGAAGACACCAACGCACACACCACCGCGTACGATCAGCAGAAGGCCACGTTGGGCCATTCGCCCGACTGCGGCTACGTGGAAGAAGGTCTCCGCTACGGACTCGGCTTCCACCAAGCATTATATGACGTGGACCTCATACACCGAATACGCCACGCTCGTTCAGTCGGCCACCAACTCGTTGAACTTCACGGTTACCGAAACCGTGCCGGCCCGCGTGAGCGGTGATTTGAGGCCCTGGACGGCGGATCGCTGGGCTCGGCCTCCGATGACGAGACCGGCGGCCAGCTCATTTGGCGAGCCTTCTGGACCAAGGATTCCGCCAAGACCAGCGACCTCGGCACCTTCGAAATCGTGGACGGCAAGGACCTGAGCTACAACAACCAGTCCTCCAACCCGAACACCACCGGCGCACTGGTCTCTGAAGCGTTTGCCTCCGCCAACAACCTGAAGGTGGGCGATACGCTCAAGGTGGCGGCCGCCTCGGACGCCAAGACGACGGCCAAACTCAAGGTGCGCGGCATCTACAAGTACACATCCGAATCCGCCGTCGCCAATCCGGTGACGGCCGCCCGCAACCGCGAGAACGCGATCTTCACCAACTATCAGACCTTCGCCAAGGCCGGACTCGACCCACAGTCCACCGACAGCACCGCCTCCGGCTGGGCAGTGCCGGATCTGGACGTGGTGTTCGACGTCGGTGATTCCGCTACATACAAGTCCTTGGTGTCCACCCTCAAGAAGTCCAAGCTGCCCGCCAAGGGTTACGAGTTCTCTTCCCCTTCGCTGGAATCCTACAACGCTTCTCTGGAGCCGCTGGATACGCTATCCTCGCGCGCGAAGACCGGCACCATTGTGTTGGTTGCCGTGGGCGGCGTGCTGTTGCTCATCCTCGTGCTGTCGGGCGTGTGGGCGCCCAAGCGTGACGACGAGATCGGCATGGCACTGGTGTCCGGCGTCACTCGCGGGCGTTTGGGATGGCAGTTCATGCTGGAAGTGTTCATCGTCACCCTGCCCTTCTACGTAATCGGTCTGGTCGGAGGCACGTTCGCCGCCAAGCCGATCGGATCTGCTCTGGCATCCGGCCATGCCACCCCGGTGACATCGGGCCTGATTTGGACCATGGTCTGGTATGGACTGGGTTCAATCCTGATCCTGGCGATTCTTGCCGCCCTGCGCCTTGCGTTCTTCGGCGCGAACAAGCTGTTCGCCGCCGATGGCGACTGGGGCACCGTGAGCGAGACCGAGACGACCACCACAACCGACGATGCGGAGGCACAGGCATGAGCGACAAGAACAACGATCAGGAACTCGAGAAGACCACTGACGCAACGGCTGACGAAGTGACTTCTGAGACTGAGACGAACGACACCATTGAATCCGTTCCGGCTGACTCCGTGCAGTTCAGCGTGACCTTCGATGACGTTGATGACGAAAGCACCGTTGACGATGGTATTTACAGCGCACTGGCATCTGCCGAAACCGGAGAAACCGACGAGACCAGCGAGGCCGAAGCAGACGCCATCGCTTCGGTCAACGCATCCGCCGAAGTGACCGAGCGCAATGCCGCCCGCGTCAACGAAACACTCCGACTGGCCAAAACCGATCACAAAGACGCATTGGCCGAGCATGCGGAGCCTCAGGGCAAAGCGGCCGAACCCACCATGACGCTGGCCTCGCGTATCGATCGCGTGTTGGTGGGCGGCGGTTCCGACGACATTCTGCTCAAGACCTACCCGACCTTTGCCCTGAACAAGGTGACGGTCGCCGGCCCCAAGGGCAAGGTCAACATCCTCGATGGCGCGAATTTCTTCTGCTATTCCGGACACGCATACGCGCTGCTGATCAGCGACGACCCCGATTCGGGTATCACCGCCGACGCCAAACGTCGCGCGCTGATGGGCGTGATGAGCGGTTTGGCCACGCCGGTGTCTGGCACGGTGATGAACAAGAGCGCCAACATTGTTGAGCTCGAGCCCGTGGAACTGCGCGGCCACCGTCTGGGCATCGTACCGCAGCTGCACGCCGCGCAACCGAAGCTCGACGCCGAACAAAACGTGCTATACGCCATGAATGCGTCCAACCGCAACTTCCTGAAGCCCAAGCCGGTGATCGTCCGCGAACTGCTGGCCAAGGTCGGCTTCTCCGAGGCCACCAGCGGCGTGGCCGTCGGCACGTTGCCTTTGGTGCAGCAGCGTTTGGTGGCCATCGCCCGTGCAATCAGCACCGAGGCCGAAGTGCTGATCCTCGACGAGCCGACACGAGGGCTGAACGCGGATGACGAGGTGACCGTGTTCGCCGCGCTGGCCAAGCTGGCGCACACCGGTGACCCGAAGCACTGCGTTATCGTGCTCACTGCGTCGCGCGAGATCGCCGAAGCAGCCGATACACTCTTCGAAATCTGATGTTCAGACCATAGAGCCCCCCTGTGATTCGATTTGCCGAATCACAGGGGTTTTTCAATGCTGCGGCTCATTGCCGCGCTAATCTGAGGATAAATCTGATCGTACGAGACGAAACCTGATAATCATGACCGGATATATTCCCACACTGGAGCAGATCGACGAGTTGCACCGCAAAATCGCGCCGTCCAGGGCGGCGTACGAGCTGGTGCACACGCATTGCGTGATTGTAGCGACCATCGGCTGCCAGATCGTGCGCCGGCAGAACGCGCTGTTCACGCGCCGCTGCACATTACCGAAGGACGCGGAGGTACCGCCCACCGCAGGCGTCACCGGCGGCCATGTGCCGCCGCGTCTGCTCGACGAGCATTTGGTACTCATCGGCGGACTGCTGCATGACATCGGCACCTACCGCGTGTTCAAGCATGACGGCTCTGACGGCGAACCGCTCAAATTCAGCAAGAAACGCTACATTCTGCACGGTCTTAAGGGCTACGAGTATCTGCTCGACGAGGGCGTGGACGAGTCCATCGCCCAGTTCTGTCGCAACCATACCGGCGTGGGACTTACGCGCGAGGATGTGGTGCGCCAGGAGCTGCCGTTGCCACCAGCCGACTATGTGCCGATGAATCTCGAGCAGGAAGTGGTGATGTACGCCGACAAGTTCCATAGCAAGTCAGTGCCACCGAAGTTCCTGCAGGTCGAGGCGTATACGGCCCGAGCCGAGCGATTTGGCGGAGAGAACAAGCAGCGATGGCTGGATCTGATGGCCAAGTATGGCGTGCCGGATATTCCGGCGTTGGCGGAGAAGTATGGGATGCGGATGATTTGAGGCTCTAGGGGCCTCTCCCCCAGTCAGTCTGTCGGCTGACAGCCCCCCCCTCGTCAGAGGGGGCTTATGAAGCTATTTCAGATGGAACGGAGACGGTAGGTGCCGTTGCGATTGGAGGCGATGATCATCTGGTCGTTCTCCAGCACGTTCCAGCCTTCCTGCTCATAGCCGGAAGAGGAGACCACCACACCGGCGGAGTCGCCGTTGTCGTCGTGCAGCTCACGGTAGCGCATCACACGGTAGTCGGCGGCCTGCTCGCCACGGCCGTACTCATCGTAGATTTCCACGATGCGCGGGCTGGTCTTCTCACGACCGGCGGCGCACAGGGCGATGAGCTGGTCCTCGGACTGAATCATGCAGTTGTAGCTGGACTTCGGGTAGGCTTGGCGCAGTTCGCGCACGGCCTGGGCCACGGCCTCGTCGAGCGGGAAGCCGAAACCGGTGTATTCCAGAATCACCGCGAAGAAGATAGCGGAGTCGGAACGGCCGCCGGTGGAGAGGAGCACGCTGTGGTTCACCGGGTATGAGCGGTTGGTGACGATGTTGCGGCCATTGGCGTCCGAGATATCGCCGTTGTGGATGAAGCTCAGGCCGTTCGCATAGAACGGGTGCTGGTTCTCCATGATGAGCGGCAGATTGGAGCTTGCCAAGCGCAGGTGCCAGATGGCACCGCGAGACGGTTCGTCGGCCAGCGTCTCAAACGTGCTGTCATGACGGGCCGCGATGGTCGACTTGTAGATTCGGGTGCCGGTTTCCGGGGTGGGTGCGCCACCGTCGCGCACGTGCGGCGCTTCGGCGGGATCGGGAAGCTGGGCTACACCCCAGCCATCATTGTGGATTTCAGACAGTTCACGGAAATCCTCGACATTGTCTTGCCCCAACACAGCGTTGAGACTCAGGTTGAAGCCTGCCGTCGCGTATCCCAGTAATCTGCACATGGTATTTCAACTTACCGAAACCGTGTGGCGACGTGCGGCGACCGTTATAGGCATTCTTTATAGAGCGCATCAGCACCGCTGCAAACTGGTATGTTATCGCTTCTGTTTGGCGGAGCGCTGAGGCTTGGCGGCGGGTTTGCCGTTCTTGGCCTTGCCCTTATCGCCCTTATCGCCCTTATCGCCCTGCTCAGCGGCGGCAGCGGCCTCAGCGATCTTCCGTTCCTCGGCCGATACGGCGGCATCGAGCTCCTGTACCAATCGCCCAAGCCCGGACGTGGTGTCCATCGGGTCGGGGACGGCGGCCGGGTCGGCCACTGCACGAGTCGGCGTGGGCGTCGAGATAGTCTTGGCCGTATCGGTGCGCTTCAGACGCGGTGGGCGGCGGGTGGAGACGAACAGCGGCTGCACCTCGACCAGCGGGTTGTAAGGTGCCAGACCGAACCACTTAACCGGCGAGCCGGCCATGCGGCGGATTGCGTACTTGGCTTGCAACGACAGGGCACCGCGTGCGGAAACCTTGGATTCCGGCATCAGGGCCTTGTGAATCAGCACGTAACGGATGGTGCCGATGTCCGGATCGGCGTCGACCTTGGGGTAAATCGATTTCTGCTTAGGCAGTTCGCCGGTTTTGGACAGGTCGTGCATGATCTGGTGGATGTACGCCGGGATGGACTGCGAAACCTTGAAGCCCAAACGGAAGCGCACGCGGTAGATGTAGTTCGTGCCGAAGTTCTCCACCGAGTATTCACGGGTGAACGGCTCGTCGGTGGTTTCCACGCTGACTGCCCACCAGGCGCGGGCGCGCTTGGGGTGGTCGGCGAAGATGGAGAAGAAGATGTCCGTGTCGAGTCGCTTGGTTTCCGAGTCGGAGGTCAGGTACACGATGTTGTCCGCAAAATACGGGATGCGGAAATCACTGTGCAGCTTGTCGAGCGCGGGTAGGAAGTCGTTGGGCCGCATGTGACGGCGTTGCGCACGTTCGAGCTTGGTGCCCTCATTCCACGTGTACATGACGAACAGAATCGCGGCGGTCAGCAACATGGTGAACCAACCACCGTGCAGAATTTGGCCATGGACGCGATGAAGAACATAGCCTGAATCGCCAAGAACAGCACGGTGAACACGATGGCACCGACCCGCTTGCCGGAATGCCATAGGTAGACGCCGAGCAACACGGTGGTGGTGATCATCGTAATGGTCAACGCCAGGCCGTACGCGGCGGAGATGTGTTCGGAATCCTTGAAGATGGCGAGCACGGCGAGCGTGGCCACGCACAACACGCCGTTGACCACCGGAATGTACAGCTGGCCGCGCGTACGGGCCGGGTAACGCACCTGCAGATGGGGCATCCAGTTGAGGCGGGTGGCCTCGGAAACCATGGTGAACGCGCCCGTGATCAGGGCCTGGGAGGCGATCACGCCGGCCGAAACAGACAGAATCACGGCCAGGTACCGCACGTTCGGGGTCATCATCTGGAAGAACGGGTTGAGCGACTTCATCGCGGTGTATTGCGGGTTATCGCTATTGGCCAACATCCACGCGCCTTGGCCGAAGTAGTTGAGCACCAGCGCAACCTTGATGAATGGCCAGGTGAAGTAGATGTTGCCGCGCCCCACGTGGCCCATGTCGGAGTACAGCGCCTCGGCACCGGTGGTCGAGAGGAACACGGTGCCCATCAGGGCGATGCCGGCAGCATTGTCCGGGCTGAACAGGAATTTGATGCCGTACACCGGGTTCAGGGCCGCGAACACAGACCAGTCGTTAGAGAGATTCGTGACGCCTACGATGGCGAGGAAGCTGAACCAGACCAGCACCATCGAGCCGAATACTTTGCCGATGCTTTCGGTGCCGCGCGACTGCACGGAGAAGAGAATCACGATGATCACGACGGTAATCATCAGGGTCAGGCTTGGGTTTTCGTCGAACAACCCTTCCAATGGCGGCAGGGTCTGCAAGCCTTCGACTGCGGAACTGATGGAAACCGCCGGGGTAAGTACCGAATCCGCAAGGAATGCCGCGCCGCCGAGCATGGCGGGAATCGCGAGCCATGCGCCGTACTTGCGAATCAACGAGTACAGTGCGAAGATGCCGCCTTCGCCATTGTTGTCGATGCGCATGGCGATGAGCACATATTTGACGGTAGTGATCAGCGTAATCGACCAGAAGACCAGCGACAGCATGCCGAGCACGGCCTCTCGGTTTACGCTGCCAAGCCCTCCCTGACCGGCAAGGAAGGTCTGCGCGGTGTAGAGGGGCGAGGTGCCGATGTCGCCGTACACCACGCCGAGCGCCACGATCGCCATGCCCCAAGGTAACCTTGTCTGGGCTGGATTGCAGGCGGACCCACCATCGGCCGAGGCCGCCTTTCGACCATGCGCTGGCGATTTTCTCGGCTTCCTTGGTTTCGGCTTCCCTCTGCTTGGCGAGTGCCTCGCGCTCCTCCTTGGTGAGAGTGCGGCGGGACACCTTGGGAGCGTTGGTAAAGGTGTCGGCCCTCAGCAGTGCTTCTTCTTCCTGTCGGGCCTTGGCTTTGGCGGCGCCAGCCTGGGCTGTCTGGGCCTTTGAGGCTTTTTGGGCGCGTGCGGTCCTTTGGTTCGACTCAGCCATACGTTCAGTCCTCCATTGAGGTGGAAATCATCCCCCTCGCTTATGTCAGGTACATCATGGTAGACCTCGTTCACAATTCTGACAAATTTTACAAGTCAACACATCGCCGCGACGGCCGCACACCCGGCCCTCACAGTCCGTATACGGCGCGGGTGGTATCGCGGGTGCCGCGCGCCACATCCGCGATGGGCAGGTCGAGCGTGTCGGTCATGGCGCGCAAGGTGTAGGGGATCATGTACGGCGCGTTGGTGCGGCCGCGGTAGGGCATGGGCGTCAGATACGGCGCGTCGGTTTCGACCATCGCATGGTCCAGACCCACGATTCGCAGCGATTCGCGGATGCCGTCGTTGCCCTGTAGCTCACAGTGCCGGAGAAGCTCAGATACCAGCCATGTTCGCGCGCGATCTCGGCCATCTCACGGTCGCCGGAATACGAGTGGAATACGGTGCGTTCGGGCGCGCCGTCGGCCAGCAGGGTTTCGATGACCTCGCGATGGGAGTCGCGGTCGTGAATCTGCATGGGCAGGCCCAGTTCCTTGGCCAGGGCAATATGCGCGCGGAAAGCTTCGCGCTGCAGTTCCTTGGCACCTTCGCCGGTGCGGAAGAGATCCATGCCGGTCTCGCCGATAGCCACCACTTGCTCGGGGTATGTGGTGGCGAGGCGATGCACTTCGGCGAGCGCCTCCTCGAAAGACGTGTCATGGTAAGGCTTGTATTTGAGGGGCAGACCATCCGGCCCCGGCACACCGCGATGCCCGTGGAGCACGGACTCATTGGGGTGTATTGCGAGCGCCGCGTGCACGTTACCTGGATGATCGAGGGCCATCTGGACGGCGGTCATCAGGTGCGGCAGCTCGCAACCGCAGTCGATGATACCCCCAATGCCGACAGATTGCGCCTGCGCCAGCAATTGGTCGACGTCATACACCGGAACTTCGGGCTGCCCCCTTCTCCTGCGCCTCATGGCTCATAGCGCGCGCGAAAGGGATTACGGAGGCCACGTGAGTGTGGTTGTCGATGGTCTGGGCGTCGTCCGGCAATGCTTCAGGTGCCGGGGCCCAGCTACGGTCGCGATGGTGGTGCTTGCTCATGGTTTCTCAGTGTAGGCTACCGCCAGCAACGCTCGTAAGGCAGTCCGGTAAGACGTTCGACTACACGACGGGTATCGTCGGTCACGTCCGCCTTGGCACCACCGTTGCGCAAACGGGTGATTTCAGCCAGAACGACGGAATCAGTGCGCTTGTCGATACTTACGGGCCAAGCCTTCGAGCGATTATATGCCGCCAATCTCGGCCGCCTGAACTTGCCGTTTCTTGCCACGAGCGCAACATTCCCGGGAAAGTAACGCAACCGGCAAGCGAGACGGCCGCCATCCTGCCGCCTTTTCTGCCTCATCAGCCCATTTTCTGCCTCATTTTGATAAAATATGATGCAGAAAAGTTCGCATGATGCAGAAAATGAGGCAGTATGAGATCATTCGACTACATCGAATCAGGTAAGACGTTGCTCACCCCCACACACCACGAGTTTGCTTGCCGCTATTCACGAGGCAAAAGGGCGTCAAAGCATACAGACAACGATCAGACCGGATATATTGGAGACGCTGGTTGCCGTCGCGCGCATCCAAAGCACAGATGCCTCAAACCGCATCGAAGGTATTTCTACCAGCGATAGCAGGCTCAACGATCTCGTCTCGGAGAAAGTCACACCGCGCAATCGCAATGAAGAAGAAATTGCCGGTTACCGTGACGCGCTATCGGTTATTCACGAAAGCCACGACTATATTCCGATTACCCCGAACGTCATTCTTCAACTGCACCGCGACCTCTTCCGACACACACCACTGACCTTTGCGGGGCATTTCAAGGACAGTGACAACGTCATCATCGAACGAGATGCACACGGGACCAGCACCGTGCGATTCGCCCCACCGTCCGCACTTGTCACACCGGAACTGATTGAACGCGCGTGTTCCGCCTACACGCAAGCAATCCGAGATGAACATACCGATCCATTGCTTGCCATCGCCATGTTCATTCTCGATTTCACCTGCATACATCCGTTCAATGACGGCAACGGCCGCATGAGTCGGCTACTCACGCTCCTGATGCTGTACCGCAATGGCTATATGGTCGGCAAATACATCAGTATCGAACACCTTATCGAGCAAAGTAAAAGCACTTATTATGAGGCGCTGGCCGCAAGCACCCAAGGATGGGACGACAACGCCAATGATTATGCGCCATTCACGAACTACCTGCTTGGCATCATACTGTCCGCGTGCAAGGAATTCGACGAACGCATCAATCTCACGGCAGGCGGCAGAGCGCAGGGAGCACCGCGAGTAGCCACCAAGGGAACGCGGATTGAAGCACTGCTTGATCAATCCCTAGTTCCACTCTCCAAGGCCGATATTCTCGCTCGCATGCCCGATACCAGCACCACCACCATTGAGCGCACGCTGAAATCACTGTTGGACTCCGGTACGATCATCAAAATCGGTGCTGGTCGCAGCACCCGCTACGTGAAACGCCGCTAAACACATCCTTGTGCGCAACATTCCCGGGAAAGTGTTACGAATCCACCACGCACAACCCTAATCCGCGACGCAATCCCGGGAATGCGTCGCCATTCCACCGCGGACCGAGTTTGGTCATGCCGATGCCGAACAGCGGCATCAGCGGCAGCGAAATCGCCGCGCAACCCAGCAACAGTGAGGCGAACGCAGCCGTATGATTCTAGTCGTACACCACGAAGAACACGAAGGTCTGGCCGAATATGTCCATCGAGACCTGCACCGATACAGTATTTCAACCTAAGACTTACCAAAAGACCTTTGCGGGGAGCCTCGTTGCCTCAACCGGAGAATCACCAAACTTCAACCACATATTTCACATACCCACAAAAGGCCGCCACCGCGGGAGGAGCCACGGTGACGGCCTGCCCCGGCGCCCTGTACAAGCGGCGCCGGCGACGGTGATGAGAGGAAGGAGGGTACGTGTAGTAAGTGAAGCGAACGATCGCGTGGACCGGTGCGGACAGGAGACGAACAGACTCAGCCGGCCGCAGCCAGTCCAGCCAGCCACAAGCCAAACCGGCCCAGCCAGACACAAGCCAGCCCACCCGGCCCGCGCGCGCCGTTTACTTCATGCCGGTCATCGCGATGCCTTCGACGAAGCGCTTCTGCACGAAGAAGAACACGATGAGCAACGGCAGGCGGAGATCAGCGCGCCGGCCATCACCACGCCGTACGGCGTGACGGACGAACCGTGACCGGTCAGCATGGCCAGACCGGCGGTGATGGTGCGGGTCTCCGGCTTGGAGGTCATGATCAACGGCCAGAGCAGGTCGTTCCAGTTGCCCATGAAGTTGAACATGCCCACGGTCAGGATCGCCGGCACCGCGTTCGGCGCGCAGGCCTATGTGCCCGAACGGCACCATGTCGGCGTCGGCCCAGTGGCCGGTGTTCTGGAACGGCGCCCAGCGGGCCAGGCGGGCGAACTGCTGGTAGATGTCTTCCCAACGGTCCCACAGATCGTCGGAAATACGCCACATTTGGGCGTTCTCGCGCAGGAAGTCGACGTAGCTCGTCGCCACCCGGCCGCCGGGCGAGAGAGACAGGTCAATCGAACGGCCGTATTTGGCTTCGGCTTTGGCGATGGCGCGATGATAGGCGGCGATTTCGTCGGAGTGGAACGGGGTCTGCATGTCGTCGACCTTGAGGAAGTCGAGGCCCCAGGAGGCGAACAGATCGAGCTGCGCGTCATACCAGGCCTGCGCGCCCGGGTGGGACTGGTTCAGGCCGTAGTTGTCCGGATTCCACTTGCACACGTGGTCGGGGTCGGCCACGTCCTTGGCGGTGTAGCTAGTGCCGTATACGGGCAGGTTCTTGTCCACGGCGATACGCGGGATGCCGCGCATCATGTGCACGCCAAGCTTCAAGCCCAGTTCGTGGACGGCGGCGGCGAGCGGGCCGAATCCCTTGCCGCCGGCGGCACTCGGGAAACGCACCGGGTCGGGCAGCTGACGGCCGTATTCGTCGAGAATCAGCGGCGCGTTGTCGTTGTAACCATGTGCGCGGGCGGTCGGGTCGTACCAGTCGATGTCGATGACCAGCGTATCCCAGCCGACGTTTTTCAGGTGTTCAGCCATGAACCGCGCGTTGGCCAGCAGCTCGTCTTCGGTGAGGGTCGTGCCGTACGAATCCCAGCTGTTCCAGCCCATCGGCGGACGCCATGCCTGAGGAAGGGCCTGGGGAAGATTCGCCATCGTATCCTGCTTTCGTTGATATTCGCATAAGTTGCCATACGGCGGTATGCCAGCCGCAAACCAATCGGCATCGCGCACGTACGGATAGGTGAAGAGTGACGCCACTCCCCCGGAGAGTCCCATCCCAACGTACGACGAACTTCATGGCCTCTTGGCACACCGCCGTATGTACCGTTACACATTCTTCCACCGGAACGATATCAAGCAAGCGCATGTTACGCTCGGCGCGTCATCACCCAAGCGCAGCATTTTCAGCGATTCCGGTACACAGCCACCATTTGCCAAAACACGATGTTGTGAATACCGTTACAACCATCGGAAGCATTACGGGCATTGTCCAATGCCCATCACAGGCGAAACATGAGGTGACGTTATGCCGAGCGGCAAACCAACATTGCGCGACGTAGCGAAGGCCGCCGGGGTCTCCCCCATGACCGCCTCGAATGCGCTGCACGGCAAGCCGGGTGTTAAGGATTCCACGCGCGCCAAGGTGCTGACGGTGGCCGAAAAGCTTGATTACCGCATCAATCTGACGGCCAGCATGCTGAAGTCCGGCCGCAGCAACATCATCCACATCATCGTCAACGAATTCGATTCGCCGTTCTACTCCAAACTCGTCGAATCGCTCGTCACCGAACCACCGAGCGCGGGCTGACGCCGTTCGTGGAGCAAACCCGGTACTCGCCGGACGCCGCCAAACACGCGCTGGCCAACAATCCGTTCTCCGGTCAGTTGTTCGACGGCGAGATTATCCACGCTTCGGGCCTGAATGCCGGTGTGCCGCTTTCCGCGATCAACCACGGCCGACCGCTGGTTCTGATTGACGCCTGCGAGGAAACGCCCACGTTCGATACCGTGAACTTCCCGAACGAAGACGGCGCGCGGGCGGCAGTGCAGCATCTCATCGAATGCGGATGCCACCGCATCGCCATCGTCGGCGACGGGTATTCGCCACGAACCGAACTGGCGCATGTGGAAAGTTCCAGCGGACTGCGCCTGCGCGGGGCCAGTGGCGCACTGCTTGACGCCGGGCTGCCGTATGACGAATCGACGAACTTCATTGGTTACGGTAGCGACAGCGGCATCGAAGCCGGTCATGCCATCGCCGAGGCGATGCTCGAAGTTCGCGCACAATCGGCTGATGGCATTACTGAGTCCCGTTCCTCGGACGCCACGCAAGCAGAGGGAAGCACCCCGGCCATCGATGGCATCTTCTGCATTAACGACTATGCCGCATTCGGAGTAATCCGAGGCCTTGCCGACTACGGCATCCGCGTGCCCGACGATGTGAAAGTCATCGGCTTCGACGGCGCCACGGCCGGTTCGTACACCACACCGACGCTGAGCACCGTTCAAGTGGATCTCGATCAGCTCGCCCAATTCGCGCTCGATATGATCACCCGCCGCGTGGAGCAGCGCGACCAGGGCGACGGCAGGTCCGACGAATCCGCTGGCATGCCGGCCACGCGCGCCACCATTGGATACACACTGGTTCCGCGCGAGTCCACTGTCGGTTCGGCAAACAGGTAACGCCGAAACGCCGAAATAGGGCGGCGATTCCCGACTGCCGCGCCCACTGCCCAAGTGCCGTGCGGCGTGACGTGCGAGGTTTCGGCATGCGTCAAACCGTTCCCAGCGCTCCCATGTGGTGGTAGCGCCCATGCACACTTTTCCTAGGGTTAGGACCATGGCCTTCCCCAATCACACGGTGTTGTAGAGGCGGGCGGGGAAGGCGTCGCGGTATTGGCCGGGGGTCAGGCCAGTGCGGCGCTTGAAGACGCGCATGAAGTACTTGGGATCAGCGTAGCCCACTTCTCGCGCAATATCCGCCACGCTGGAAGCGGTAGAACTCAGCAGTTCGCGCGCACGGTCGATGCGATATTCAATGATCTGCTCGGCCACACCCACGCCGAACACGCGCCGGTACATCGCGGTCAGATAGCTGGGTGAATAGTGGAAGCGCGCGGCCACTTTGGCCACGGTGATGTCGTCGAAGGCATTGGCCATAATCCACGAGCGGATGGTCAGCATCGGCGCTAGGCCGGATGGAACCGGCGACGGCACCGATGCCCCGCTATCAGGGCCCGCAGCCGCACCATGAGTGCCATTCGGTCCATCAACCTTTGTGATATGCGCCGATTTCGCGAGTCCAGCCCTAAAGCCATTGTCCAGCTGAGCTTGCTTCCGCTCTTGCCTGGCACGATCCATACTGGTGATGGGCTTGCCGTCGCCCCGGTAGCCGGCGAGCGTACGATGGGTGGCGAAGTCCGCCTTCAGCCGCTCCTGCGCGCTGGCCTCCAGCAGCAGGCCGGTGGCGAAGTAATCGCAGTAAGCGTTGGAATACGGGCCGAATCGCGCATAGATGTCGATGAGTTGCCCACACATCACCACCAGTCGGTCGGGATCGGGCAGGGTGCGTTCATCGGGCAGCAGCAGGCAATGGTCGTCCTGCGGCAGATTTGCGGCATCGGGAAGCGCACGCGCATCCGGCAATTTGAAATGCATCCAGTAGAAGTCCACGTCGGACGTGATGATGTCGGCGCCCGCATGCTCCACATTCGGCGGCAACAGTGCGATTTGGCCGGCCTCGATATGCAGGGTCCGCTCCCCTACCCGCATTGGCAGGACGAAAACTTGCTCTCTACGCGGCCCTACAGTCCAGTCCGCTCCCCTACCCGCATTGGCAGGACGCCCCGACGCACGAACATCAGCTCGAAGGTGTCGATGGTGCGCCGCATGTGGCGCCAGCCCGGTCCGGACACAAACTGCCCGACCGAGTAAAAGTCCACCGGCCCTTCGAGCCGACACATCGTGATGCCCATGGCTACCAGAGTAGCCGGGAGCAAATATCAGCCGCGCAGCCAGACGGTCATTTCGTTTTCGCCGCGGTTGGCCCAGGCGAAGTACGGGATGAGCGTGGCGGTGACGGGCTCGCGCTTGACCGGCGCATAGGCGGTGTAGAGCGGTGCGAACGCCGGCACCTCGGCCGCGCCCTCACCCGCGGCGGCCACAGCAGCCGGCAACGGCTCGCGCCAAGCCGGCACCTCAAGCTTCACCATGCGGCGGGTCACATCTTCCACCTCACCTTGTCCCTGCTCATCGATGCCAGTAGCGCCGGCGTGGAAGTCGAACTCCTCGACCTTTGGCCACGCTCGGGTCGGCCAATAGTGCCTCCGTATCCGCGTGCATCAGGTGCAGGTTCGCACCATTATCCTTTTCTTCAGCGCAGAAAGTAATCGGACCGCGCACAAACGCCACCTTGCCGGCGTCCTCGCGCACCAGCGGGTTGGCGGCCAGCATACGCACCGGCATCGGGAAGTCGAACGTCACGGTGTCACCGTCGCGCCACTCACCGGTCAGATACAGGTAGCCGTCGCGAATTTCACGGGTCACGCGGGAACTATCGGCCCCAGACTCAGACTCGCCCGTGGCCGTAATCGCGGCGGCAGCAGCGGACTCATCACCCACCCAACCGGGCAGACGGAAGGCCAGCGTAAAGCGAGCAGGAGCCTGAGCCGAGGCACCAGCGGCGTCATTACCCAAACGCACGACCGCCTTGCCATCGCCATACCACGGCAGGTTCGCCGTAACATCCAGCTCCACAGCCGTACCATTCAACTCAGCTTTGGCCACGCCGCCCATATACAAGTGCGTGAACAGCGTACCGCCATCCTCGGCAACCGTGTAGGCATATTCCTGCACCGACTCAACGATGCGGGCGACGTTCGGCGGGCAGCATGCGCAGCCGAACCACTTCTGACGCACCGGCTTGACGTGGCGCAGGCGGCTGTCTTTATGGCAGGCATACGGATTGACTTCCAGCGGGTTCACGTAGAAGAAGCTCTTGCCGTCCAGCGCCATGCCGGCCAGCGTGGTGTTGTACAGCGCCGACTCCATAACGTCCGCGTACTCGGCCTTTGGCGCGAGCTCGAGCATGCGACGGGCGAAGAACGCCAGCGAAATCGCGGCGCAGGTCTCGGAGTAGGCGGAGTCGTTGGGCAGGTCGTAGTTGTAGGAGAACGCCTCGCCGTCCACCGTGCCGCCGATGCCGCCGGTAACGTACAGTTTCTTATCGACGATATTGCGCCAGAGCCGCTCGGCCGCATCGGCGAGGTCCTGGTCGTCGGTCAGTCGGGCCACGTCCGCCAGACCGGAGTAAAAGTAGCCGGCGCGCACGGCATGGCCTACGGCTTCGTCTTGTTCGGTGACCGGCTTGTTCGCCTGGTGATAGGCGTACCGGTTGGGGTCCGTGTTGGGTTTGTAGTTGGCGTCGGCGTCGCGCTTTGCGTTCTCGTCTGCCTGAATATCGAAGATGTACGGCTGCCGGCCGCGCTCGGTCACGAAATATTCGGCCAGATCAAGGTACTGTTGCTCACCGGTGACCTCGTACAGCCTCACCAAAGCCATCTCGGCAATCTCATGACCGGGGTAACCACGCAGCTGGCCCGGCTTGCGACCGAAGCGCTCGTCTACGTAATCGGCGAAACGGCAGGCGGCCTTGAGCAACTTGTCTTTGCCGGTGCCCTGGTAGTAGGCCACCGCACCTTCAACGAGGTGGCCGAGGCAGTACAGTTCGTGATGATCACGCAGATTGGTGAACGCGCGATCCATGCCGTTCAGGATGTAGTAGGCGTCCAGATAACCGTTGTCGAGCTGGGCGGCACACACACGATGTCGATGGCTTGGTCGGCGGTCCGCTCGAGTTCAGAATCCGGGTGATGGGCTAGGAGTAGCCGACTGCCTCCACCCACTTGGAGAAGTCGGTGTCTTGGAACACGAAGCCGTAGAACTTGTCTGGGTCGGGATTGGCCGGGTCTTCGGGGAGCGCCTCAAATCCGCGGAACGTGTACTTCGGCGGCACGAACGCCTTGCCCAGGGTATCCTTGCGCTTGTTTTGCGCGGCAGCGGCCTTGAAGTTGTGCATGCAATAGCTGGGGGCCGTGCCGGGGACGTTATCGTTCAGGGCGTTCCACTGATAGGGAATCACAGCCGTGCGCACGAGTTCCTGCTCGGTGCGCCAGAACGAATCGGTGACGGTGACGTTTTTCAGGGCCAGCGACTTGCTATGCAGCGAAGTCATGACGTACTCCTTTGGACTATGCGACATTCGTCAACAATATGTATCGGTACATATGATACGTGCGCCCGCGCGGGCAGCAAGGTGGACAAATCGTTGCCGGGATGGAATCGCCGGCGCATATCCGCCCGTACGATTTCGCCCGGTGAATCGCCCGACGAATACACGGCGACTTATACTACCGACGGACCACAAACGTCGCCTACATGAATGGAAGATCAATCATCATGACAGCAAACGCCAGCGCACGGGCCATCAAACCCGAACTTCTGCGTACGTACACCGAAGACTTCAACAAAGACCGCGCCAACCTGATCGCGGCGGACGCGGCGGTCTCGGCCGGCGTGCTCAAGGCGGCCACCGACTATCGCGGCGTGCGTGCGCTGCCGCGCGACTTCTCTATCGAACTCAAGCAGGGTTCGATCACCGATCAGGAGCGTTCCGGCCGTTGCTGGATGTTCGCCTCCCTGAACACGCTGCGTTACGAACTCATGCATCGCTGGAATCTTGAGGATTTCGAGTTCTCCGAAACCTACCTGTTCTTCTGGGACGCGATGGAGAAGTCGAACACTTATCTGGAAAACGTGCTGCGCACGCTCGACGAGGCGACCGATTCGCGTCTGTTCGAGGCCATCAATGAGTCGCCTGCAGACGATGGTGGCTGGTGGCAGATGTTCGCCGCACTGGTGAACAAGTACGGCCTAGTGCCCAAGAGCGCCTACCCGGAGTCTGAGAACTCCCGCAATTCCGACGATTTCAAGCAGTATCTCAACTCCAAGCTGCGCGAGTTCGCGGCCGAGCTGCGCCGCCGTTCGGCTGCGGGGGCGTCTGAGGACGAGTTGCGTGCGCTGAAGGACGAGTACATGGGCACCGTGTACCGCATCTGCGCCGTGGCGCTCGGCGAGCCACCGGAGAAGTTCGACTTCTTCGCGCGCACCAAGGATGATGATGAGGATAAGAAGGGCGAGGCTTGCAATGCAAGGCCGAGGCCGACGCAGACGGCAAGGCCGAATCCTGCAAGTGCGGCGACTCCTGCAAGTGCGAGGGCAAATCCGACGCCAAGGCCTGCAAGTGCGATAAGGACAAGTCCGACAAACCGAAAACCGGCAAGGACGAGCGCCCGCAGATTCGCGAAATCGGCATCACCCCGCTTGAGTTCTACAAGAAGTACGTGCCGGTGGACGTCAACGATTTCGTGACGCTGGCCAACGCCCCGCTCAAGAACCGCCCGTTCAACCAGCGCTACCGCATCCGCTTCAGCGCGAACGTGGCCGAGGCTGGCGATATGGAATTCGTCAACGTGCCGCTGGACGTGTTCAAGAAGGCCGCGCTTGACCAGCTCACCGCCGGCCACCCGATCTGGTTCGCCTGCGACTGCACGCAGTTCGCCCTGCGCAAGGACGGTTTCTTCGACCAGTCCGTGGTGCGCGTCGACCAGCTGTTCGGCACCGAATTCACCGGCGACAAGGCCCACGGCCTCGAATACGGCGACAGCCCGAGCAACCACGCCATGACCTTCACCGGCGTGAACCTCGGCGAGGACGGCAAGCCGAACCGCTGGAAGGTGGAGAACAGCTGGGGCAAGGACGCCGGCAAGGACGGCTACTACGTCATGTCCGACGCCTGGTTCGACCGCTACGTTACCGAGCTCATCATCCGCAAGGAATACCTCGACGACGCCACCCGCGCCCTGCTCACCACCGAACCAGTCGAGCTCGATCCCTGGCAGCCCCTCACCCGTCGCTGCCGCTGACATATTCCGTCTATTGCCCCGCTGACGTGACGAGCCACGAAGCAAACAGCCCGCCGAGCTGTTTCAGGCGACGCCCGTCAGCGCGAGCGTATATTTGCGCCCCTTCTCCGTTCTCCGGAGGAGGGGCGTTTCCGTCTATTTGATGGGTTTTGGCACCTCACGCTTGGTATACGATTACCACATCGGAAATCATCAGCAATAAAAAGAAACCCGGCGGAGGGGGCCGCCGGGTGAGAGAGAAGAAGGGTTCAGTTATGGGGTTCGGAAAAACCTCGCCACCGGTATGAACTTCATTCCGTTGACATCTTCTATATAACCGTCTCTTTCTTGGGGATTCGATGCGCTTGTCTGGGAAAAGTCTTGGCAAACTGTGACGGGTTTGTAACGCCGCCCGACAACCGGCCTCGCTCTGTCGGGGCTTGGCCGCACATACGGCAACGGGCCACCCCGCAACACTTCATGTGCGAGGTGGCCCGTCAGCTACGAGCTAGCAATGCCGAATCACTCGGCGGCGAGCTTGGCCTTCTCAGCGGCCAGACGCTCGGCTTCGGCGGCACGGCGAGCAGCCAGCGCTTCATCGAAACGAGCCAGCTCCTCTTCCACGGCCTCGGTCGGAATCTTGGCGAAGATCGGTGCGGGCTTAGGCACCACGGCGCCGACCTCGATTGCCTCGCTCTTCCACGGGTGCACGTTCACACCGAGTTCGTAATCGCCGGTGATGATCGGGTACGTGAAGCCGGGCTTGTCGAGATCCTCGACTTCCTTGAGCTCAGGCAGCGGCGAGAAGGTGCCGGTGCCGCCGAGCGCCTCCCACACCTTCTGTGCGGAGTGCGGCAGGAACGGCGCGAGCAGGTGGTTCGCGTCAGACACGGCCTGAGCGGCCACGTGCAGCACGGTGCCGAGACGAGCCTGGTCGTCCTTAATCTTCCACGGTTCGGTGGCGGAAATGTACTTGTTGATGTCGCCGACCACACGCATCGCCTCGGACAGGGCGTGCTTCTGGTGGTGGGTTTCGATGGAGGAGCCGACCACGTCGAACGCGGCGGAAGCCTCTTCCAGAAGGCCACGGTCTTCGTTGGTCATCGAATCCTCGTCCAGCGGCGGAATCTCGCCGAAGTTCTTGTTGATGAGGTTGGCCACGCGGTTCACTAGGTTGCCCCACGAGGAGGCGAGCTCCTCGTTGTTGTGGCGCACGAACTCGGCCCACGTGAAGTCGGAATCCGAGGATTCGGGGCCGGCCACGGAAATGTAGTAGCGCACGGCGTCCACGGGGTAGCGGGCGAGGATGTCCTTGACGTAGATCACGATGCCGCGGGAGGAGCTGAACTTCTTGCCTTCCATGGTCATGAACTCGCTGGCCACCACCTGCTCAGGCAGGTTGAGCGGACCCATCGGGCCGGTTTCGCCGCTCTTGGAGCCCTTGCCGTTGTACGCCAGCATTTCGGACGGCCAAATCTGGGAGTGGAAGGTGATGTTGTCCTTTCCCATGAAGTAGTAGGCCGGGCAGCTCGGGTCGTTCCACCATTCGCGCCACTTCTCCGGGTCGCCCTGGCGGCGGGCCCATTCGATGGAGGCCGACAGGTATCCGATCACGGCGTCGAACCACACGTACAGCTTCTTGTTCGGGTTGTCAATCCAGTCCTTCACCGGCACCGGGATACCCCAGTCGATGTCACGGGTGATGGCGCGCGGCTTGACTTCCTTGAACAGGCCGAGCGAGAAGTTGATGACGTTGGTACGCCAGCCCTTGCGGGTCTCCAGCCATGCCTTATTGGCTTCGGCGAGCGCCGGCAGGTCGAGGAAGTAGTGCTCGGTCTGCTCGAAGCGCGGGGTTTCGCCGTTAATCTTGGAGACGGGGTTGATGAGCTCGTCCGGGTCGAGCTCGTTGCCGCAGGCGTCGCACTGGTCGCCACGCGCACCTTCGGCGTGGCAAATCGGGCACTCGCCCTCGATGTAGCGGTCGGGCAGGGTACGGCCGGTGGACGGGCTAATCGCCACCTGCTGGGTGCCCTTGTAGATGTAGCCGTTCTCCAAGCACTGCTTGAACATCTCCTGCACCACGTGCTCGTGGTTACCGGTGGTGGTGCGGGTGAACAGGTCGTAGCTCAGGCCGAGGTCGCACAGATCCTTGGCGATCACGCGGTTGTAACGGTTGGCCAGTTCCTGGGCAGTGAGACCTTCCTTCTCCGCCTCGACGAGAATCGGGGTGCCGTGCTCGTCGGTGCCGGACACCATGAGCACATCATTGCCCTTCATGCGCTCGTAGCGCGCGTAGACGTCGGAGGGCACACCAAATCCTGCAACGTGACCGATATGACGGGGGCCGTTTGCATACGGCCAAGCAACATTCACCAAACATGACTCATAAGGCTTGATTATCCGGCGCGGCGGGGACACGCCCGGATAGCTGCCGCGCCGCCATCCTCATCCCACTCACCTATCCACCCGCAACTTCCCCACATACTTATCCGTACACCTCTTGCGCGCTTATCCACATACGCATTCGCACACGTATCCGCGCACCCATCCGTACGCACGCCCACGCACATCCGCACACACTTCCGCCTGCCAATATCCACCGAGTTATCCACCGAGTTATCCACATCATTTGCGCATCTAGTAAAGTTATGCACTTATCCACCGTTTTCGCCTATCCGGTGGCGCGCAAGCCGCATTTCTGCATATTGTTCGGTCATGGATATCACAGCAGGTCCGATGACGGACATCACAACAGTCGCCTCGCCGGCAACCGCGCAGCCTGCGGTGCCGCCGATACTGTTTACCAAGGATCTTCCGGGACCGCTCAGCCTTAACCGTCTGGCAGCCTTCGGCACGTTACGTAAGCTCGACGATTCCGCCGGCTACTGGATCGAGCATTCGGGCACACTGTATGGTCGCGCGAAAATCGTCGCGGAGGTCGCCCCGTTTGGCACTGTGGTGTGTTCGATGACCGCCGCTTGGGTATGGCTGGGAGGCCCCGACTTTCCGAGCACCATAGACGTGATTTCCACATCGCACTTCCGCTCGGCATCCGTCAGCCGCCGTATCCGCGTATTCAAAAGATTGACGTTGCCGGAGCAAATCATCAAGCTCGGCGGGCTGCCTGTCACCACGCCAGCCCGTACGGCTTGCGACCTTGGTGATGAGTCCTGAAGACATCCCCGATCCTTCCACCGTCAACGCACTGGTGTGTCAGCTGATGTCCGCGTACCAGTTTCGGCCAAACGACTGTCTGCAAATCGTCAAGGAGCATCGGCATCACAAGTACGCCGGACGCGCACGCATGTTTTTTGAATCGGTGCAGCAGGAGATGGACGAACCGGCTTTGGAGCAATGCGCATGACGAGGGGGTTCATTGTCAGAGGCCATCGCAGAGGCCGCCATGCCACTCACCGTTTACGGCATTTGCGGCAGGCGCAACGGTTGCCTCGCCACGCAGCGGCGGCACACTCATCCGAATCCGCATCGCGCGCAATCTCGGATATGACCGCGCCGCCTGAACCGCCCATCAGACTTACGCCCGCGGTGGCATGTTCGCCCGATACGGATGTTGCCGTGCTCTGGCACATCGCATATCACGTGCCCGAACTGCGTAAATGGCTGGTTGCCAATCCCAAAGCCGACGCGCCTTTGCTGGAATTGGTCTCGCAGCGTGGTGGGCCCGGGGTCCGGCAGGCGTTGGAAATATTGTTCGAGTCGATGGAAGCGTAACGGGGAGATAATCGCCGGCTGCTGCGCTATCCCTTGATTTTCAGCACAGCCGCATACACCTGCTTGTGATTGGCCAACGATCCGTCAGCCAGTGGATGCTCCTGCACCACTTGCGCGATGGCGTCCTTGATACGCAGGCCGTCCTCCAAAGCACGGTCGATGGAGAGCACGGCCATGTCATCCACGCTCAACGTGCTGGGCGCGGCCGCTTCGGCCTCCTCGTTGGACGCGCCGCCAATGACCAGCACCATCTCGCCACGGGGCGGATCATCAATCACACTTTTGGCGAATCTCGCCAATCGGGCCGCGACGAATCTGCTCATAATCCTGGTGAGTTCGCGGCACAGGGCCATCGGGCGATTCGGGCCGAACGCGCCCAGCAGATCGTCCATCGAATCGGCAATGCGATGAGGCGTCTCGTAGAACACGATGGTGCGGCGTTCGGGCAACAGCGTGCGCAGATACTGCACGCGCTCGGAATGCTTTCGCGGTAGGAAGCCTTCGTAGCAGAAGCGGTCGGTGGGCAGGCCGGAGAGGGCGAGCGCGTCGAGCACAGCGGAGGGGCCGGGCGCGCAGGTGACGGGCAGACCACGTTCGATGGCACGGCGCACGATGGCCAAGCCGGGGTCGTTGATGGTGGGCATGCCGGCGTCGGACACGACGAGCACGGTGGCGCCGGTTTCGACCCGGTCGAGCAGGCCGTCGGCCTTGTCGCGCTCGTTGTGGTCGTGATAGGCGATGACGCGACCGTTCACATAGACGCCGAGGCGACGGGCGAGATCGTAGAGGCGGCGCGTGTCTTCGGCGGCCACGATATCGGCCCGTTCCAAGAGGGCCACCAGACGGGCGGAGGCGTCGCCAACGTTGCCGATCGGGGTTGCGGCGAGCACCACGGTGCCGGCGGGGATGGTCACGGCCGATTCGCGGGATTGGGCGACGGCGGATTCGCCGGCATGAACTTCATCATTGCGTTCAGGCACTTGCGTCACGCTACCGTCAGCGTCATACTGCTCATTCAACTCATCTGCGCTTGTCATACTCCCAGTATTGCCCATGCCACAGAGCAATCCACGACAATCCATGGCGAAATCGAGGCATTCTCCCTTTGCAGGGGCTGATTTCACATGTTCCGGAGGTCTACTTCCGTTTCAAGAGGCTCCTCATCCGGTGAAGCACCAGTACAAACGGCTTTGACGCAACGCTATTCCGCCATTTTGGCGGCGTATCTACTTGACCATCAGCCCCTCGAAACGCAAGTAGACCTCCGGCAAACCCCAAATCAGCCCCTTGAAACGCGAGATGGCAGAATTTCAACGAAAACAAATGAAAAAGACCCTCTGCGGTGGAATGAATGCAGAGGGTCTCGTGGAGCTGACGGTAGTCGAAACCGCGACCTCTTCGATGCGAACGAAGCGCTCTACCAACTGAGCTACAGCCCCTTGGATGTTACTTTGCTCCGCAAAGCAACTCGCAACAATATAGTACGGAGTGCGGTCAAACGCAATTTGACGCCGAAGTGTCGCACGCGTGTCGACACGGTAACGTTTCGGTGTCGCCGGTCGGGCCGCCGCAGGCGCAGCATCGCCCCAGCCGTCTGCCGGCGTAATAGCTCGAACTAAGACCACCACTCCGCATGGATACCGCGGCGGCACCCGGCAACGTCATCACGTCTCCAGCACGCCCAGCACCTTCTTCTCGTTGTAGAACGCGAACACGATGCCGCCCAGGCCGCACAGCACGGCCGCACACACACGGCGGCGATGCGGTAGCCCGCGCCGGACGCCATGCCGATGGTGGAGACGCCGGTGAACAGCAGCATGGCCACGGACTGGCCCATCTTCATCGCAAAGGTGCGGGCCGCGTAGAACATGCCCTGACGGTCCTGGCCGGTGGTCTTGGAGCTGGCGTCGGCGATATTCGCCACGATGGCCTGCGGCAGGATACCGAACGCGGCCATCGGAATCGCGCCGACCACCGAGAGCGCCAAGCCCTGGGCCATCGCCGGGATGAAGCCGAGCGCGGCCGAACCAAGGGCGCCGGCAAATGCGAACGCACAGGTGAAGATCACGAAGGCAACCAGCAGCAGCCTCTTCTTGCCGACCTTATTGGCCAAGATATTGACCGGCAGATAGAACAGCACAGAGACGCCGGTCATGAGCACGAAGTAGATGGTCGTGGTGGTTTCCGGCAGCCTGAGCAGGCTGGTCACGAAGAACGGCAGACCGGTCTGGAAGGTGGTGATGGCCACCCAGTAGACCACGTCGGAGCATACGAACTTGCGGAATTCGCCGTCGCCGAACGTCTGCTTCAGGGATTCGATGGTCGATTCGGAGGTGGGCTGGGAGTTGACGTAGTCCTTCTCGCGGATGGCCAGCGGCGGCACCAGCATGCACACGAACGCCACGGCGGCCATGATGGTGAAGGTCACGCGGATGGCGGTGATGCGGCCCATCATCGGCACGAACGCGCCCCAAATCACCGGCGCCACGTACGCGATGGCCGTACCGGCCACCCAAGTGAAGGAGATGGCGGTGGAGATGGTGAGTTGCTGCTTGGAGTCGTGGCCGAGTTCGGCGATGAGCGCGTTGTACGGCGTGCAGTAGAACGTAAGGGCGATGTAGTAGCCGATCACGGTGACGAACAGGAACGCCGCGTTCACCCAGCTGGTGCCGTTGATCGGGCTCCAGAACACGAGCACGGTGACTACCGCGAGCGGCAGGGCGGCGAATTTCAAGAACGGCATACGGCGTCCGGATTTGGCGTCGCAACGGTCGGAGAGGGACGCCACGGCCGGGTCCACGAAGGCGTCGAAGAATCGGGCGAAGGCGGTGATGCCGCCCACCACGGTCACGATGCCGAGCACAACCAGGCCTTGTGGCACGAATACGGTCTGGCCTTGGGAGATGGTCTCCTTGGTCGGGCTGATAGAAATACACGAGCCAGTTGGAGATAATGCCGGAAAGCAGTGCCCAGCCGAACTGGCCGACCGCAAACGCCCACACTTTGGCGATGGGGAGATCTTTGACGGCTGATTTCGCCGGTGCAACTTGCGCACCCGTTACACTTGCTGTAGTCGTATTGCCCATTCTCACAACCTCCGAATCAACATTGACACAGTGTCAAATCCAGTATACGCCGGCACACCATGCGTTCTACGATAGTGGGCATGACAAGTCTGACCGAGCAACTGCCATACGTATACGCTTTTCCTGATGCGTTGGGGACCGGATTACTGGTGCACACCGAGAGCGTATTGGACGATGAGATACGCGATCGTATTGGCTCGTTCATCCATGAATATGAGGTTGTATTATCTCGATTCCGCGATGATTCCATTGTCGGCCGGATGCGCACGGCCGCACATGGCGGCACGTTCGATTTTCCCGACTGGGCATCGGGCCTGTTTGGCCTGTACGACCGCCTGTTTGCGGCAACCGATGAGGCGATCGACCCGTGCGTGGGCGAGGATTTGATTCGGCTTGGCTACGACGAGTCGTATTTGTTTGCGGCTACGCCCGATGCCGCTGAACATGCAGGCGCGATCCACGGACGAGCCGTTTGGTCAGCCGACGTTGAGCGGCACGGCACCACACTTATCACCCACAGCCCAGTCGCGCTCGATTTCGGTGCGTGCGGTAAGGGGTATTTGATGGATTTGCTTGCGGGGATGTTGGGTGATGGCGCGGGTCACCCTCAACCCATTCAATACGTCATCGACGCCGGGGGTGATTTGCTAGTGCACACGGACGGACCAATCACCATCGCCCTTGAAGATCCTGCCGATCCGGCCAACGCCGTAGGTACGGTCGAAATCAGCCAAGGTGCATTCTGCGCGAGCTCCCCCCAGCCGCCGCCACTGGTCTGACGCCGCAGGTCACCAACTTCACCATCTGCTCAACGCCATCGACGGACTACCGGTTGACGATGTAGCCGCCACATGGGTGGCCGTCATACCGCACGCAGCATCTTGAGCACCGCACTGGCCGACGGACTCGCCACAGCCCTGTTCACTACCTCGGCCGCCCAGTTACGCGCTCACTTCGATTTCGAATGCGCCATCCTCAACGCCAATCGTGCCGCCGCACAATCCCCCAATTTTCCGGGCGGTTTTTCCACACACTAATGTACGAAATCATCAGTATCACATCCAGTGGAGCATTCCCTCGGACGGACCGATGGGTTGCTCCCCCTCAGTCAGCTACGCTGACGGCTCCCCTCGGAGAGGGGAGCCGAGTATAGCTAATCCGCTAATCCGCTAACGCAGGAAACAATCCGTCAGCTGGTGAGCGCGAACTGGCTGTTGTAGAGGTCGGCGTAAAAACCGCCCGCCGCCAGCAGTTCGTCGTGCGTGCCGCGCTCGATCACGTCGCCGTGGTTCATGACGAGAATCATGTCGGCGTCGCGAATCGTGGAGAGGCGATGCGCGATCACAAAGCTCGCACGGCCCACGGTCAGCGCATCCATGGCCTTCTGAATCAGCTCTTCAGTACGGGTATCGACCGAGGAGGTGGCCTCGTCGAGAATCAGAATCGGCGCGTCCTGCACCATCGCGCGGGCAATGGTCAGCAGCTGCTTCTGGCCCTGGGAGAGCGACGACTTGTCATCGAGCACGGTGTCATAGCCATCCGGCAGCGAGCGGATGAAGTGGTCGAGGCCCACGGCCTTGCACGCATCCTCGATTTGCTTGTTGGTCACGCCAGGCTTGGAGTAGGCGATGTTCTCGCGCACAGTGCCGCGGAACACCCACGTACCCTGCAGCACCATGGAGAACTGGTCGTGCACGTTCCAGCGCGGCACGGACTTGGTGTCCACGCCGTCAATCGAAATCGAACCGCCGGAAATCTCGTAGAAGCGCATCAGCAGGTTGACCATGGTGGTCTTGCCGGCACCGGTCGGGCCGACGATGGCGACCTTCTGACCGGCCGAGACTGAAGCGGAGAAGTCGTTGATAATCGGCTTGCCCGGCTCGTAGCCGAACCGCACGTGGCTGAATTCCACGTCGCCCTTCACTTCGTGGCCGTTGGCCCCAAGCAAAGCGGACTTGCCGGATTCGTCTTCCATCTCCGGCTCTTCAAGGAAGCCGAACACGCGCTCGGCGGCGGCCGCGCAGCGCTGCAGGTTCTGGAAGGCCTGCGCAAACTGCGAAAGCGGCTGAGTGAACAGGCGGACATACATCATGAACGCCACGATCACGCCGAACTCGATCTGCCCGTCGAGCGCGAGCGCCGCGCCCACCACGCACACCACCACGTAGCCGAAGTTGCCCACGAAATTCATGAGCGGCATCATCAGGCCGGAGAGGAACTGCGACTTCCAGCCGGACTCGTAGAGGTCCGAGTTGTACTTCTCGAAGCGACGAATCGAATCGGCCTCGCCGTTGTATGCCTTGACGATGAGGTGACCGGCGTACATCTCCTCCACGTGGCCGTTGACGTCGCCCAGCGCCATCTGCTGCCGGGCGAAGTACTTCTGGGAGGACTTCATGATGGCCATCATGACGATCAGGCCGATGAGGCTGGCACCGATGGCGCACAGGGTCATGATCACGTTGTTGTAGAACATCATCACCAGCGCGCCCACGAACAGCGTCACCGAGGTAATCAGCGAGCCGAGCGACTGCCCCAGCGTCTGGCCGATGGCGTCCACATCGTTGGTGATGCGGGACAGCACGTCGCCGTAGCTGACCTTGTCGAAGTATTTGAGCGGCAGTTTGTTGATTTTGACCGAGATCGATTCGCGCAGTCGCTGGGCGGTGCGCTGGGTGACGTTGGCCATCATCCAGCTTTGCACGTAGCCGAGCACGGCGTAGCCCACGTACAGGGCCACCAAAGTCCAGGCGATACGGCCGACCGCATTGAAATCGACCGAGTTCATCACCGGCTTGCCGTTAACGATGGCAGGCAGGCCCTTGACGATTTCGTTGGTCATGTCCTTGAGCTTGTCCGGGCCGATGATCTGGCAGACGGTGCCGGCCGCGCCCAGGATGAGCGCGATGATGATGACGGGAAGATAGTTGCGGCAATAGTTCACGAGCTTGCCCATGACTTTGCCGAAGTCGTTGGGCTTTTCGGTGGTGCGCCCACCGCCCATTGGTCCTCTTGGCATTTGTGTTACTCCTTAAAAGTCCGTATTGACCTCCCTCTGATGAGGGAGGTGGCGCGAAGCGCCGGAGGGAGAGAAGCCGTACGCGACTACCCCTCAGTCAGCTGTGCTGTTTTATTCGCTCGCTTATCAGCTCGCCTTCGCCTGGGAACAGCCCCTGACATGGGGAGCTACTGCTGCCGCCCCCTACGCCGTAAGCTCCGACTGGCTGAGCTGGGATTCGGCGATCTGGCGGTACACGTCGCAGTTGTCGAGCAGTTCCTTGTGCGTGCCCTGACCCACGACCTTGCCGTCGTCGAGCACGACGATGCGATCGGCGTTCATGATGGTGCCAATGCGCTGGGCCACGATGAGCTTGGTGGAATCCTTGGCCTCGCGGGCGAGCGCGTCGCGCACTTCGCGGTCGGTCTTGAAGTCGAGCGCGGAGAACGAGTCGTCGAAAATCAGGATTTCCGGATGACGGTACACCGCGCGCGCAATCGACAGACGCTGCTTCTGGCCGCCGGACACGTTCGATCCGCCCTGAGCGATCGCGGCGGAATACCCGCCGTCCATACGCTCCACGAATTCGCTGGCCTGGGCCACATCGGCCGCGGCCTTGATGCGATTCAGCTGCTCGGCCGGCATATCGGCACCTTCCGCAGCCTTGCCAGCGGCGATCAACGCGGCCTCGCGCTTGCGCCCGGCCGGGGTGGAGGTATCGGCCATCTCGACGTCCGCCGATTCGCCCGGCCGATCGCCGTAGCTCACGTTGGAGGCCACGGTGCCCTTGAACAGCACGGACTGCTGCGGCACGTAGCCGATCTTGTCGCGCAGGGCCTTCAGGTCGTAGTCGCGTACGTCCACGCCGTCGACCAACACCTGGCCTTGGCTGGTGTCATAGAAGCGCGGCACGAGATTGATAAGAGACGACTTGCCGGAGCCGGTGGAGCCGATGAACGCCACCATCTGGCCCTGCTCGGCGGTGAAGTTGATGCCTTCCAGCATCGCCTCGCGCGAATCCGGGTAGGTGAAGCTGACGTTGCGGAATTCCACGGTGCCCCTCTGGCCGGTTTGGCCACGTCGGCGGCGGTTTTGGTGCCGTTCTCGACGATTGGCTCAGTGTCGAGCACCTCCATGATGCGCTGCGCGGACACGTCGGCGCGCGGCCAGAGCACGAACACCATGCTCATGAGCAGGAAGCTCATGATGACCTGCACGGAGTAGTTAGAGAACACGACCATGTTGGAGAACACGGTGAGCTTGTCCTTGAGCCCGGCGGCGTCGATGAGGTAAGCGCCGATCCAGTAGACGGCGAGCATCAGGCCGTTCAGGACGGTGTTCATCAACGGCATCATGAACGCCATGACGCGGTTGGTGAACAGCTGGGTCTCGGTGAGGTCCTTGTTGGCCTTGGTGAATTTGGCTTCCTGGTAGTCCTCGACATTGTAGGCGCGCACCACGCGCAGGCCGGTGAGGTTCTCGCGGGCCACGAGGTTGATGTTGTCGGTGAGCTGCTGCATGGCCTTGAACTTCGGCATGACCATGGCCATCATGACGGTGATGGACACCAGCAGAATCACCACGGAGATGCCGGTGGCAAGCGTCCATTCGAAGCCTTCACCGGCGATCTTGCACACGGCCCATACTGCCATAATCGGCGATTTGACGATGAGCTGCAGGCCCATGGTGATGAACATCTGCACCTGCGTGACGTCGTTGGTGGAGCGGGTGATGAGGCTGGCCGTGGAGAACTTGCTCATCTCGGCCGGGCCGAAGGACTCGACCTTGCGAAATTCGAGCGAGCGCAGACGCTGGGTGAACGAGGCGGCCACGCGCGCAGCGATGTAGCCGGTGATGATGGCACACGCCACGGATCCGAGCGAGATGAGCAGCATCTTGCCGCCGGCAATCCAGATGTCCCTCATTTCGCTGCCCGGCGTCTCGACCAAGGTGGTGATATCTGACATATAGTCGGGCAGTTTCAGGTCGAAGTAGACCTGCCCGACGATGGTCACCAGGGCGATGAGCATCTGACCGATCTCCGCTTTGGAGAGGTATTTCATGATGCGAAACATTGGTTTCCCTTGTGTTGGTTGGGTTGGTTATTGGTTATTGACGATTGGTTCTTAAGTTGGCTGGGTTATCAGCGATTATCGGTTCACGATGTCTTAATAGTTTCCATTGTATGATTACTTACACTGTGAGATATTACGCGCACTTCTGTATGTTCGCTGTGAGCGTCCTCAATTAGCCTTGCCGATTAGTTCTCCGCGCGCTTAGCTGCCATGTGTTCAGCCACGCGCTTGTCCCTGCTCCACGAATGCCTCACGCACCTGTTCAGCAGTCGGCCGAGGCTGCCCCGGATGGCAAATCGACATATATGTGGTGAACTCAGACACCGGTCAACGAATTCGCGCGTGCGCCGCTCCCCCATTTGCGAGAAAAATCCAGCAAATCGCGGAACGCATTTCCTCTATCATCCGATGAGACTGCTCGCGCCCGGAATCAGTAAGATTCACGCGAATGATGCGCCGATCTTTGGGGTCAATGTCACGCGTGACCCAGCCCTTCTTCTCCAGAGACGACAGCACGGTGGAGATACGTCCGGAGCTTGCTCGCAGCGCCGACGCCAATTGCGATGGCGTTTGCGTCCCCTTCATGGACAGCTCCCGGAGCACGAACTGCTCACCATGGGCTCCACGAGTGAATTCCCTCTGCATTGTCGAACGATTACCCCACACGCTGGCATACAGTTCACTAACTGCTTCCTGCTCAAATCCCATAAGAGCACCATCCATTTCCATTCGCTACACGGCAGAGCGCCGCAAACATCCCAAGAATATCTCACACACCGTAAACAATTCACTACTAGAAGCTATTCCAGAAATGCACAACGCACACACTCCAAGCTCTTTGAGATTCTGAAAGCCGCATAGATATTCACTTTGGGGCGTCATCTAAAAGTCATGAGCCATTCGAATTGCGCTGGCCCAATCGCTACGAATCATATTTGCCGTAGCCCTTAAGTGAATCCCACTGCATCGAGATATCGCGCCCGCTATCCCTTCCGATAACGCCGACCACGCGTGTTGCCTTCAGCAATCATCTTTCCTTGCGCAACTAAACCGTTTAGGAATTTGCGGACTGTTCTGTTATCGAGCTCTGTTGTCTTGGCGAGTTCAGGTACAGTCACATAGTCGACCTCTGTCAAGCGTTGATTCATCGCCGACAGCATCGCTGTCCGCGAATCAATCTCACCCGATGCGGTTGCATCTGCTTTCTTACCATCCACGGTCTTCAGCGCAGGAACAATAGGAATCGTCGCCTCGAATATGTCACCATCGCGGAACTCAGGCTCTCGCTCAGTATATTGCCGGGACGCTCTTATCAGATTCCGTAGTCCGCTACCCAGCTGCTCGGCTATGCCAGTCTGCACAAACACATTAGCGATAATCGGATTCTTTGGCATTGGCGTGAACTCGCCCAGCTTCATTCGACCTTCAAAGAACGAGCGCGAAGCATTAACCGTCCGGATGGATTCATTATCAATGGTGACACGCGCCACCACCGGACTGGAATACTCCCGATGCATGAGGCTGTTTGCCACCAACTCACGGGCGGTCATCGTACGCGGGCTCACTCGCTTATCGCCCTTTAACACAAAGCGGTCAGGCAGATTCCGCTCAGTAAATTCACGGAGTTGCTCGTACGAATCGAGCAAGTTGGTCCGCACCATAAGTCGGTCATCGTATCGGTCAATATTGTCTCGCCGAACCACGGCATCAGTAATATACGCTGGGCAAACCGAGGAAATGACTTCATCCTTGCCCAAGAGCAGCACTGCAGCAAGATTAAAGCCCTCTTCGCCGGTCGTGTAATCACGATCGTATAGCTTGGCGCTGCGGAACAGTTCTTCGTCGGACATAGTTCCCCAAGGGTGCCCAGCTCGCTGAGCAACCGCCAGCTGCCGCATTCGCGCAATCAGCTCAGGACGCAAATCAAACGGAGTCACGTAACGGAAAATCCGCCGTTCGGAATAGTAGTTCTGCTTGCGAATATACATTTGACTAATCTGGATATCTCTTTCGATACGCGTATCCACATCAGCAATACGATCAAACACTGCGCCCTTGAACCGTACAACCGAAGAACTCGGAGCTACCCAAATACGAACAACAATCCGTTCGTCGTACTCGATATGTTCCGTTTCCACCATTGGAGCCGGTTCGAACATTTTACGATTAGACACTACGTTGGCAACGTTGCGCTCTACCTCACTAACGCGCTTAGAATCGACGCCGAGCACTTGACCGTCATCGTCAACGCCAAGATAAATGCTGCCACCAGAACGATTGGCGAATGAACATACAGTCTCAAAAGTATCCGCATGAGGCAATTCACTGCAGCGCTTGAACTCGACCATGGATGATTCACCGGCCTGCAGCACTTGCATAAGTTCATCCTGCGTCATCGCATTCCGCCCTTCATAGCGATAATTCATACATTAGGACATGGCACTTATCGTATTTTAGCATCTAATTAGGACATTGTTTTATGTCTAATGTACTAATCAGGCGGCTAATTGTACTAATACTTGCGCACTAATGTACTAATTTGATGATCGAATGTACTAATTGTCCGCGCAAATGTACTAATTGGATGACCGAATGTATCAATGAGACCTATAGGCAGCCGATTGGCTGACGATCAGCCCAGTCATTGACTATCGGCCGCTAGCCAGCCAGCCGCCAACAGCCACCAGCCACCAGCCACCAACTAATAGCCGCCAGCCAATCAGCCCGTTCAATCACTCCTTGTGTTCCAGCGAGGCCTTCAAATCGCGGCTACGGTAGCGTTCGCGCAGCATCGAGAATCCACCGAAGCCCACAAGCCACACCAGGCCGGCAATCGCGGAATTGCGCGTATCGTCCGCAAGGAACAACGTCAGGTAGATGAACACGAAGAACACGATTGCCACCGTATTGAGCACCTTCCAAGCGGGCATGACGAAACCGTCCGGAATGAAATCAGCGGAGCGACGGTACTTGCGGTGTGCCACCAGCGTCAGAATGTAGATAAACAGGAACACTGCGGAGCTGGCGGACGAGAACAGCACGAACGCTCCGGACACGCCGGGGATAGCGTTGACAATCGGCGAAAGCAGAATCAGCACCGCGGACACCAGAATCGCACGAGCCGGCACCTTGCGGTCGGACACCTGACCGATTTTGTTGAGCGTCGGGCTCGGCGACTCCTCGGCCAGCTGGTACAGGTGGCGGCCAGCCGAGTACAGCAGCGAGTTCAGCGCGGAAGATGCGGCGGTAATCACCACGAAAAACACCAGCGCAGACGCCCAATTCAGCCCGGCGTACTGGAACACCATAATGAACGGGGAGGCGAAGGAGCCGTCCTTGTTCGGCTTGAACGAGGTCCACGGCACAATGCACATGATGGCCGCCAGTGCGCCCACATAGAAGATGAGCACGCGCACGATAATCTCGTTGATGGCCTTGGGCAGCACCTTGCGCGGGTTCTTGGTCTCGGAGACGGTGACGCCCACGAATTCAATCATTTCGTAGGCGAAGAACACCATCTGGAAGCTCATGAGGAAGGCCATCCAGCCGTTCGGCGCGAACGAGAAGTTGGCGAACAGGTTGTCGAATCCGGCGTGGCCGGCCGGGCTCACGTGGTCCACGCCATGAATCTGCACGGCTGGGTAATGGTAGCCGATCACGATCATGGCCACGGCGGTGGCGATCATCGCGCAAATCAGCGTGATCTTAATCATCGAGAACCAGAATTCCACCTCGCCGAACACCTTGACGGCAATCAGGTTGATGGAGACCAGCACCACGAGGAAGCACAGTTCGATCAGCCATTTCCAATGGGTCAGGTCGATGCCGAACGTGTCGAAGAAGGTGATGAAGTATGTGGAGACGGCCGTGATCTCAGTCATGCCGAGCAGCACGAGCGCGGCCCAGTACGTCCAGCCGGCGAAGTGCCCCCATCCGTTGCCCAGGTAGCGGGTGACGAAGTTGATGAAGGTGTGCTGGCTGGGGTCACGGTACATCATTTCGCCGATGGCGCGCATCAGGAAGAACATGATGACACCGACCAGAATGTACACGAAAATGATCGAGGGGCCGGTTAGCGAGATCGACTTGCCCGAGCCCAGGAACAGGCCGGTGCCGATGGTGCCGCCAATGGCGATGAACTGTACGTGGCGGTTGCTCAGGCCACGCTCCATCTCGTTGGTCTGGTCCAGGCTTTCGACAGACCTAAGTTTGCCCGTAGCCTGCTGTGTACCACCATTCACATTCGTATCGGCCATACTGATTTCATTTCTCTTCTCTGCCGCCCGATTGTTACGCACCAGACGCGATACTCGTTCAAAACAAGTTCAGACTGTATCACCGAAATATGTCACGAAAACCGCTCAGCTCAAGAATACATGCGATGATACTGTAAATATTCCGCCAAAAAGTTCAATCCACCAACACCAAATTGAACTTCTACCTCTATTCCACGGACTTGAGCGAGCTGACCGGGTCTACGCGATCGAGCACTGGGTTGGTGAACAGCTGCACCAGCAGCGCGAACGCCAGCGTCGCCACCACGGCAATCGCATAGCTGTACCAGCGCACTTCCACTTCGAAATACAGCGACGGCATATTCAACGCAGCAGTCAGTAATCCGCCTATCCACCTGCCAAGCGGCAGACCAACCACCACACCCATACCGGTCAATATCATCATCTCGCGGTTCACGTAGTTGTGCACCTCGCGGTCATAGAAGCCCAGCACCTTCAGTGTGGCCATCTCGCGGATGCGTTCGGACACGTTCGTATTGGCCAACGTAAACAGCACCACCAGCGCCAGGCCGCCGGCGAGCCCCACAATCAGCGCCACCACGGCACCCATCAAATCGAACTTAAACGTGGCGGCTAGATGCGCACAGCTCACGGCCTTGAGCACCGACGATTCCTCGCCCAACCGATCCGCATATTCGGCCTGTTCGGTCTCGGAACCTTTCAGCTTGGCGAGCATCGCGTTCCACGTCAAGGTCGAGGCAGTGCCATCTCCCGAAGCCGAAGACGTCACACCGTCGGCCGCAAACTTCTGGTCGTACAGTCGCTCACTGATGTACACATCAGAGCCAATAAGATTGCGCGTCACGGCCGCGACCTGCACCTTGGCCCGGCTGCTGCCGCCATTGCCCAGCGTGACGGTGTCGCCGGCATGAATATTCAGCGAGTTGGCGGCGGACTGCGACACAATCACGCCACTATCGTCCAGCGCTACAGTGCCGCCACCCGCTTTGCCGAAGATATTGGGCAGTCCGAACCATTCATCATCGCCGGTTTGTTCCAACGTGACCATATCGTTCAAGATATTCAGCGAATCGTTGGGCACGGTCATCAGCTGCACGGTTTCGCTTTCCTGCGCTGCATTGCTCATCTCGCCGCTATCCACGCGCAGATTCAGCGTTTCGGTGGCCTGGGCCATCTTTTGCCACCTGCTTGCGCATCGCGGCGGCGTCATCGTCATTGGCCACCACCATCAAGTCATACTGGTAGATCTGCCCATATTGCTTGACGCCAGTCGTGTCGACGGTGTCGTTAATCGCAAATCCGCAGATAATCAGCGCTGTGCAACCAGCCACGCCGCCCACGGTCATAATCAAACGCGACTTGAATCGGAAGATATTGCGCGCAGTGACTTTGCCGAGGAAGTTCAGCCGGCTCCATACCGGGCGAATCCGCTCCAACAATATGCGAGCGCCCGCCTTCGGCGCCTTCGGCCGCATCAGCGCGGCGGGCGTGTGCCGTATCTCCTCACGGCAGGCGAGCGCGGTGACCACGCCCACACCGACCACGAACAGCACGATGCCGGCCGAGCCGTACAGCCAGTCGTATTCAAGCCGCACACCGGGCAATATATACAGTCCCTCAATCACCACCAGCAGGAATGCCGGGATGCCGAGGAATCCGACCAGCAGACCGATGCCGCCGCCGACCAAGCAGGCGAGCAACGCGAACAGCAGATACCGGCTGGACACGGCGAGTCCGCCATAGCCGAGTCCAAGGTAGGTGCCGATAAGTCCGCGATCTTCCTCGACCATGCGGGTCATGGTGGTCAGGCTCATGAGCACGGCGACCAGCAGGAACACAATCGGGAATGCGCGGCCGATGGATTCGATGGAACTGACATCTGATTTGAGCGCGCTGAATCCGTCGATCGAAGCGCGCGTCTGCACATACCAACGTGCGTTGGCCACATCGTCGATGCGCCGTTGCTGCTTGGCGAATTCGCTTTCCGCTTCGCTTCGCTTCGCATCGAGTGCAGACTGCGCATCATCCAGTTTCGCCTTGCCGTCCGCGAGCTGTTGTTCGCCTTCTTCAAGCTGCTGCTTGCCGCTGGCCAGTTGGGCGGCCTGCGCTTCAAGTTGCGCCGACTGGGTTTCGAGGGTTGCGGCATTCGCTTCGAGTTCCGCGGATTTGGTATTGAGCTGTGCCTCTCCTGCAGCCGCTTCCTGTTCCTTGGCGGTCAGTTGCGCGTTCTGCTGGTCCAAGGTGGATTGTGCGGGGGCAATGGTTTCGTTTAATGTGCGCTGCAAATCGGCTTTCTGCTGGGCCAGACTGTCTCGCTGCGTTTGCAGTTCCGTTTGCTTGGCGGTCAGCTGTTGCCGCAGATCGCTGATTGACGGCACTTCAGGCACGGTAATGCCAAGGCACGCGAGCAGTTGCTTGATGGCCTGCCATGTGGGTGAGTTGAAGTCGATATTCGGGTCAAGTTGCGCCAGTAGATTGTTGGCCTGTTGAATCAGGGGCAGCATCTGATCAATTTGCGCCACGCCTTGGTCGATTTGGGTAATGCCCTGTTCGATTTTCGTGCGATTGGCGGTCAGTTCCGTTTGCGCCGCATCGAGCTGTTTGCGAGCCGAGGTGAGCTGCGTTTTGCCTGATTCGAGCTGGGTGCGCGCTTCGGCTATCTGCTGGCGACCTTGCGCGATCTGTTGACGGGCCGATGCAATCTGCGCACGTCCATCGGCGAGCTGCCGTTCGCCATCGGTAATGGTTGTCCTGTTGTTCTCCAATTCGGTACGGCTATCTTGCAATGTCGTTTCGTTGGCTTCCAGCTCGGCCCAGTTGTCGTCGATCTGCTTCTGGGCTTCGTCCAGCTGCTCGTTGGCCTCGTCTTTGGCATCGTCCAGTTTGCGCTGCGCGCTGGAGACGATCTGTTGACGACGGGCTTTCTGGCGTGTGGTCTGTATCTGATGTTCGATACGGTCGGCCACGGTTTTGACGGCTTCATCATAGGCATCGGAAAACGTGTCAAAATCGGACGCACCGGTGACGGCAATCGATATCGCAGTGTATATATTGCCGGTCACGCCGTCGCTGGGTGCAAAGAACGTATAGTCCTCGGATGAGGTGGACCGGAAGGAGGTCATGCCCGAATAACCGTCTGGATTGCTGAGGTCGCGCGGGTCGAGCACGACACCGGTGATGGTGAGTTTCGTGGGGAACTGCGGGGATTGCTCGGCGGCGTCCGTATTGGCGTCGGACTTCGCATCGGATGCCGAGGCATTGGCGGCGACACCTACCGTATCGGCATTATTGGAATCGTCATTGGAATCATCATTGGCATCGTCAGTCTCCGTGGCCGCTACCGATATGACGGATGAAGAGGCGTCTTGTGGCGTCACAGTAATGGTGCCGCCAATCTTGAGTCCGCTATCGTTCAGGAATTGCTGCGTAACCGCCACTTCGCCGGCCTTGTTCGGCAGTTTGCCTTGTTGCAGGTACGGCTGATCAAGCCCCTCGGTACCGATTTCCTGCATGGTCACGGTTTTCTTGGTGCCGTCCACCAATGTGGTCACCGTCTGAGAACGTTCGGGCTGCACGGTTTGCACACCGTCGATTCGGCGCAGTGCCGCTGCATCATCATCGGTCAGGCCGTATGTGGATAGCACCTGCAGGTCATGCAGTCCCTGCTGATCGTAAAAACGACCGGCCGCCAGAAAAGCATCGCGGCATCCGGCGTAGATGCCGGTCAGCACGGCCACGCCAAGCAGCGTAATGACGGCGATCGAGACGAACCTCTTCCAGCTGCGCAGCCAGCAACGCAACGTATCTCTGGCAAATACCGCAGAAACGCCCGCTCCTCGACCGCCGCTATCGTCGAGGTTCCGCCGTTTCACAGAATGTTTCACGGGTTGTTTCACAAATTGTTTCACAAGTTGTTTCACAGGGCGTTTCACAGAGTGTCTTGCAGCGAGCATCGCCAATCACCTACCATTCGATATCGGCGATGGGCTGCGGCGTTGCGTTGACCTCCTCGCTGGCCACCTTGCCGGAGCGGAAGCGAATCACTTTATGAGCCATCGGTGCAAGCGCGGAATTATGCGTGATGATCATCACGGTCATGCCTTGCGTTTGGCAAATATCCTGCAGCAGCTGCAGTACTTCCTTACCGGTCTCGTAATCGAGCGCACCGGTCGGCTCGTCACACAACAGCAGCTTCGGCTTTTTAGCGATCGCGCGGGCGATGGATACACGCTGTTGTTCGCCTCCGGACAGTTGCGCGGGGAAGTTGCCCATCCTCTCCCCCAGTCCGACTTTGTGCAGCGTTTCCTCTGGATCGAAATGGTCAGGGCAGATTTGCGAGGCAAGCTCCACGTTTTCCAGCGCGGTAAGGTTCGGCACAAGATTGTAGAACTGGAAAACGAAGCCGATGTCGTTGCGCCGGTAGGTCACCAGTTCCTTTTTCCGCAGGCCCGTAATATCGCGCCCGCCGACCACTACGCGGCCGGTTGTGGCGGTATCCATGCCGCCCAGAATGTTCAATGCCGTGGTTTTGCCGGCACCGGACTGTCCCAGAATCACGCTTAATTCGCCTTGGTAGGCGGTAAAGCTGGCCTCGTCGAGCGCGCGAATCACACTGCTACCAGAAGGATATTCCTTGACCACATGGTCGAATTCGATATACGCCATCGCACACCTCCAACGCGCTCGTGGCAGCCACCTAGCCCCATAGGCCCCGCCAAAACTTCCTGCTATACTCAAGTAAAACAACACTGTGTCGGTTCTGCAACCAACAGTTGGATTGTGGGTTGTCGGAATTTGGAGAGAAGGCCATGGCCAAGGAATTGACGGAAAGCCGCCGCACCCGCTACACGAGACGTGCCATGCAGGACGCGCTTATCGAGTTGCTGCGCGATCAGCCGCTCGGCTCCCTCACCGTTAAAGCGTTGTGCGAGCGGGCCGATGTGAATCGTTCCACGTTTTACGCGCATTATGCGAGCATCGAGGAACTGCTGCACGACATTGAAGACGAAACCATGGCCTGGGTCACCACCGCACTCGAACAGCTACTCGCCCAGCCAGATTCTGCCGGCATCGAGCATGTTATTGAGCGCATCTGCCAGTACATTGCCGACAATCGCAAGCATCTGCAGGTATTGATGAGCCCGAAAGCGGATATCGGCTTCCAGCAGCAGCTGCTGGGATTGATTTACAGCCAGCGCGGTGTAGGCGAACAGTTGCAATCTTCGGCGGGTTACCCAGCCGAGGCGCAGATGCGTATGCGATTCGCCGCGTCCGGCAGCATTGGGCTTTTGCAATATTGGCTCGCCACCGATCTCGCGGCCTCTCCCGAATCGGTGTCCCACACCATCTTCACCATGTGTATGCCTGCCACGCAGTGAGCACAGTGAATTCAGTGAACTCAGTGAACTCAGTGAACTCAGTGAACTCAGTGAAGCGTGCGGTTCCATAAGCATCGCTCGCTATAGCTTCGCCTGCTCACCGGCCGCGCCCACGCCCGCGCTTGCAATAGCGCACAAATAGACGATTGACCATTTCTGAGACGATACGGCGGCGTAGAATAACGAACGTTGCGCATCGCGGCAAGCCCCGCGTGCGCCAAAACCCAAGAAATGTGAGAGAAGGGCACAATGAGTACTATTGATGCGCCTAAAAGAAGCCGCGCGAAACCGACGATGTGCCGGCGCCGGCCGCGCTGCGCAAGTCACTGAAGAACCGTCATATCCAGCTGATTGCATTGGGCGGCGCCATCGGAACCGGCCTGTTCTATGGTTCCAGCGAATCCATCGCGCTGGCCGGCCCCTCGATTCTGCTCGCCTACTTGGTCGGCGGCTTCGCAATCTTCATGATCGTGCGCGCGCTGAGCGAAATGTCCGTTGAGGATCCGAAGGCGGGCGCGTTCAGCTACTACGCCACTCGCTACTGGTCCAAGCGCGCCGGCTTCATCTCCGGTTGGAACTACTGGTTCAACTACATCCTCGTCTCGATGGTGGAGCTGTCAGTGGTGGGTTCGTTTGTGAACTACTGGTTCCCGGCGATTCCGACATGGGTGTCGGCGGCCGTGTTCTTGGTGATTATCTGCGCCGCCAACCTGCTGGGCGTCTCCAAGTTCGGTGAGTTCGAGTTCTGGTTCGCCATTATCAAGATTGTGGCCGTGATCGCCATGATTATCGGCGGTCTGGCCGTCATCATCTTCGCTCTGCCCACCACATCCGGCATCAAAGCGAGCTTTGCCAACTGGTTCACCTTGGAAGGGGGCTTCTTCCCGAACGGTCTCATGGAGCAGACTAAGGACGGCACCTGGGCCGGCCTGTTGATGGCGCTTGTCGTGGTGATGTTCAGCTTTGGCGGCACCGAGCTCATCGGCATCACCGCCGGCGAAACCGAGGACCCTCGTCGTACGATTCCCCGCGCCACCAATGACACTATCTGGCGAATTCTCGTGTTCTACATTGGCGCGCTCGGCGTAATCATGGCCGTAATACCGTGGAACACCATCGGCGGAGACGATGTTCCCAGCCCGTTCGTGCAAATCTTCGATTCCGTGGGCATCCACGCGGCCGCCGGCATCCTCAACTTCGTGTGCCTGACCGCTGTGATGAGCGTCTACAACTCCGGCCTGTACGCCAACTCCCGCATGCTGTATTCGCTGGCCAAGCAAGGCAATGCGCCCGCGTATCTGGGCAAGCTCAATGCTAAGGGCGTGCCGGTGGCCGGCGTGCTGACGTCCGCCGTGATCACCGCCATCGCCGTGGTCGTGGTGTTCGTGTGGCCTGAGTTCGCATTCAACTATCTGATGTCGATTGCCACCATCGCCGGCATCATCAACTGGACGATGATCATGTTCACCGAAATGAAGTTCCGTAAGGTGGTCGCCGCGGGCGGCGCTCCCGAGGATTCCGAGCTGGCCGGCAAGTCCGGCAAGGAAGCGCTCGACGCGATTCACTTCAAGCTGCCGTTCGCTAAGGTGACCCCGTGGGTGGTGTTGGCGTTCTTGGCACTGGTGGTGGTGCTCATGTGCTTCTCCGCCAGCTACCGCGTCGCCGTTATCGCCGGCGTGATCTGGCTCGCCATTCTCTTTGCGGCCTACCAGCTCACTCAGGCGAAGAAGTAGAGTCTCATTTGCGAATAGCTCTCACTGAGGAGTACTCAGTGAGAGCTATTCGCAAATGGAATTTATGGGTCAAATTCCTCTAGGTAACGCGGGATACCGCCCAGTATTGCGTAGGCCAGCGCCCCAGTGTCGTTGACTGTCTGATAGCTGCTTAGCGTTGCATGCTCTCGGGAGAATCCGCAGGATCGGCGAGATATGGCTTGAAAACACGCTCGGTGACGGGGATATGGAGCATCAGCATGGTGCCGTAACCAAGGATCACCAGCAGGAACAGTCCACCGGGCATGTGGAACCAGCTGGCCACCAGCAGCGCCACGAACACGGCATCCACGATGACCAGGGCCACGGTCATCGCGATGTGGGAGATGCCGAAGATGAAGGTGTTCTTCAAGGTGCCGGCCACGGTGTTCTCGAAGCGTGCCTGAAGCGCGAACACCCATTCGAAACCGATAAGCCAGAGGATGGTCAGCGCGAATTTGATGATGAGCAGCGGCGCGATCTGCAGGACGATCCATGACCAGACCAGTGCAATCAGCGCCACCAAGAACGGCAGCCACAGCAGCGTGGCTTTGATGAAGTTGGTTTTGAATGACTTGAAGTAGTTGGCGGTTACGCCTTTGCCCTCGCCCTCGATGGAGCGGCGGCAAGCATCATGGCCGGCAGTCAGGGCCGCACCGATGGTGATGATCGGAATCGAAGTGACCAGCATCAGAATGTTGATCCATACGCCGTCAACAAGATTGCTCCACGCGCGCATGAATTTCGAGTCCGGTGCCAGCCAGTTCATCAACTACTCCTTGTACAGCTTTTGGCTCCCCTCAGGGAGGGGAGCCAGATTGTCGGGCTCACCCCTTGACCGCGCCCGCCATGACACCAGAGACTATATACTTCTGGCATACCAAGTAGAAGACGATGATGGGGATGATTGCCAGCACCAGGCAGGCCATCATGGCGCCCATATCTACGGAACCGTAGCCGCCCTTGAGGTATTGCACGGCGACCGAGATGGTCTTGTACTTGCCGAGGTCGAGCGTCAGGTACGGCAGCAGGTAGTCGTTCCAGATCCACATGGCTTCGAGGATGGCCACCGAGACGATCGACGGCTTCATAATCGGCACTACGATCTGGAAGAAGATGCGTGGTACGGACGCGCCATCAATCATGGCGGATTCCTCAAGTTCCTGCGGGATGCCTTTGATCACGCCGGTGAAGATGAACACGGCCAGGCCGGCACCGAAGCCGAGGTACACGATGCACAGGCCCCACGGAGTATTGAGCTTCAGCATGTCGGCGATCTTGGAAAGGGTGAACATCACCATCTGGAACGGCACGATCATGTTGAACAGGAACAGGGTGTAGAGCAGCTTCGCAGCCCAGTTGTTCACGCGCACGATCCACCATGCGCACATTGAGGTGCACACCAGAATCAGCACCACCGAGCCGACAGTGATAAGCAGCGTCCAGCCGAAGGAAGCGAAGAACTGCGTGGTCTCGATGCCGCGCACATAGTTCTCAAGTCCTACAAACGCTTTGCCGGTCGGCAGGGAGAAGGCGTTCTTGGAGATGTACGCCTTCTGCTTGAAGGAGTTGATCAGCACCAGGACGATCGGGAAAATCCAGAACAGGGAGACGACGGCAAACAGCACGGCCCACAATGCGCCATGCTTCACAGGCTTGTTCTCGTTCATCAGGCTGCCACCTCCTTGCTCGTGGTGAGCTTGTTCTGAATCAGGGCGATGACCGCAACCAGGATGAAGAACAGCACGGCCTTCGCCTGGCCGACGCCTTCCCAACCCATACGGCCGTAGAAGGTGCGGGTGATGTTCAGCGCCAGACCTTCAGACATGTTGCTCGGCGCACCGTTGGTCAATGCGAGGTTCTGATCGTAGAGCTTGAAACCGTTGGTCACGGTCAGGAAGGAGCACACGGTGATGGATGGCATCATCAGCGGGATGATGATGCGGAACATGGTCTGCCGTCCGTTGGCGCCGTCCACGGCCGCAGCCTCCAGCACGTCGGTGGGCAGGGCCTGCAGGCCGGCGATGTAGATGATCATCATGTAGCCGATCTGCTGCCAGCACACCAGGATGACCAAGCCCCAGAACCCGTAGGACGCCTTATAGGTCAGGGCGCGTCCCCAGTGGGCCAGCACGCCGTTCAGGAGCAGCAGCCAGATGTAGCCCAGGATGATGCCGCCGATAAGGTTCGGCATGAAGAATACCGAGCGGAACAGCGTGGAGCCCTTAATCGCCTTGGTCAGCATGTAAGCGATGGTGAAGGCGATCACGTTGATCACGATGGTGGTCACGATGGTGAACGCGGTGGAGAAGCCGAGCGCGTGCAGGAATTCCTTGTCCTTCAGCGCTTTGCCATAGTTCTTAAGCCCCACCCATTCACCGTCGGTAACGGTGGTGAATTCGCAGAGGCTTAAGTAGACGCCCATGATGAAAGGCACCAAGAACCCGATGATGAATGCGGCGAATGTGGGGAGCGCGAACAGCGCCCACCATCTGCGTATCGCCTTGCCAGCCATGCTGATCATGACTTTTCCTCCTCCTTGAGTCCGCTGCGTTGCGACACTGCATCGTGCGCCGGCTGCGGAGTTCAACTCAATGCGAGCCTGCCGATCGAGAACCGCATGCACGGCCTGTTCTCGTTCAAGCCTATGTTCACAGTAAACGTCGAATCATTATATGTCAAACGTTGTCATTTCAGCGTTTCAAGCTCGAGCATACTCCGACTCCAGCAATCCTCTTTCAACTAAGATAATGGCTATATAAAGCCAATCTAACGCCGTCATAGACACTTTGCAAACGTTTGTAATACAATCGTTGTCATCGCCGCCAATCAATCAATCAGCATGTACATTGGAGTCAGTTGTGCATGTGTATTGCGATTTTCCATTCAACGCAAGGGGGCTGCAATGGCTACGAGCACTCAGGATGTCGCCCGCGAGGCCGGCGTCTCCATCTCCACCGTCTCACGTTCCTTCACCAGACCGGATCTGGTGTCGGCCAAGACCCGCGAGCGCGTGCTCGCCATCGCCGACAAACTCAATTTCTCTCACTCTCCCGCTCGGCTGCGGCCCTGAAATCCGGCCGCTCCCTGCGCATCGCAGTACTGATGAGCGGCCATATCCGCCTGTGGTTCACCGCCTCGGTCATCGAGGGGCTCAACGAGGTGCTGCACACGCAGGGCTACGATATTTCGGTATTCCAGATTTCCAGCATCGAGGAGCGCAAGGAATTCTTCGAGATGTTGCCGGTACGCCGTAACGCCGATGCCGTGATTGTGGCGTCTTTCGATATCGACAACAACGAAATCGCGCAACTGGCTTCGGTCGGCGTGCCGATCGTCGGCATCAATTCAGTCGAGCCCGAAGCCCGCGGCTTTACCGCCGCCGTCAATATCGACGATGTGCAGGGCTCCACGCTGGCCGCCCGCCATCTTATCAATCTCGGACATCGCCGCATCACTACATCAGCACCAATCGCGAGGTGTCGCTGAGCTTCTCCGTGCAAAGCCGATTCGACTCATTCACCGCCTGCTGCCGCAGGGAAGGCATCGAGCCGCAGGTTATCGTCTGCAAGGTCGATGACGATGGACGTTATGAAATCAGCGACGTAGTCAACCAACTCATGAGTCAAGACGAGATGCCCACCGCCATCGCATGCCAGGAGGATGGCATTGCTTTGCCGCTTATGTTCCAGCTGGAGCGCAATGGATTCTCCGTGCCCGGCGACGTCTCGTTGATCGGTTACGACGATAGTTTCTACACCGGCGATATCGGCCTGACCACCATCCGCCAGGATCCGGTGGAAATGGCCCGCGTGGCAGCCCGCATGACGCTCGATCTCATTGACGAAAAGCCGATTGAGCAACCCTACATCGTGTTCCCGGCCCAGCTGAAGGTCCGCTCCTCCACCTCCCGCGTTAAGTAGGCTCACACAACAAAACGCCACCATAGAAAAAGTGTGAGGCAACCGCACAATAACGCTCAATCGCACATTGTGAAGAATGGCGAAAAATCGCCGATTCATGGACTCACAGTGTGCGATTGAGCGGGTGCGTGCCTCACACTTTTTCTGTGGCGGACGATTTTGTGCGAGACTCAGCAATACAAAGCGGCGCCCCTGGAGAAGGAAATGGCAGGGGCGCCGCGGATTGTTACTTATCGGCCAAGGGACTCTATGAGACTCAGTGCGAGGCCTCGTATTCGGAAGCCCAACCGTCCACGAAGGCGGTCTTGACGGCATCCCACTTGCCGGTGCCCTGCGCGTACTCGAGCAGCGCCTGGCCGACCTTGTTCTTCCATTCCTCGGACGGCATCATGGTGAAGTTCCAAGAAACCTGGGTCTTGCCGGACTCCTGGTCTTCCACGGCGGCCTCGGTCAGCGGGTTGTCGCTTTTGACGTCATCGAAGGTCTTGAACGGGGTGGTGAAGCCCATGTCCTGAGAGAGGGCCTTCTTGCCGGCATCAGAGGTGATCACCCAAGACAGGAAGTCCTCGGTGGCCTTCTTGTCGGCGTCGGAGGCCTTGTCATTGATGCACCAGTAGTTCTCGGAACCGGTGGTCAGACCCTGCTTCTCCTCGCCCTTGACGCCGATGTAGATCGGCATCATGCCTACCTGATCGGCGGTCATGCCGGCCTTCTGCAGGTCGGCCCAGGCCCAGGTGCCGTTCTGGTAGAAGGCGGCCCCGCCGAGCGCGAACTCGGAGTTCGCATCATCTCCGGTCTTGGCGCTCAGCTGGGTGGGTTCGGTGGTGGAGTCGGTGATGTACAGGTCGAAGATCTTCTTGTAGTTCGGCAGGTAGGTGCCCTTGATCTTGGCCGGCTGCTCGGTGACGTTGTCGTCCTTGAACTCGTAGTAAAGCGGCAGATTGGCCAAGTGGGTCTTGAAGCGCCAGTCGGAGCTGGAGTCGAAGCCGGCGGAGGTGAACGCGCCCTTGATGCCGAGCTCGTCCTTGCGGGCCTGTATGTCGTCAGCCACGGCCTTCAGGGTGTCGAAGTTGTCGATTTCGTCCATGGACGTGGCCTTGGCGCCATCCAGCGCGAAGTACTTGTTGAGGATGTCCTTGTTGTAGATCAGGCCGTAGGTTTCCATCACGTACGGCACGCCGACCACCTTGTCGCCATCCTTCAGGGCCACATCCTGGTTGGTGAGCTCCTTGTACACATCCGTATTGGACATGTCGGCGGTGTACCTCTTCCAGTTCTGGTAGCCGACCGGGCCGTTGACCTTGGAACAAGGTCGGGGCTTCGGTTTTGGCGATTTCGGACTTCAGGGTCTGCTCGTAGGTACCGGAGGCCGCGGTCTGCACCTTGACCTCAACGCCCTTTTCCTTGGTGTATTCCTTGGCCAGAGCAGCCCACTGATCAGCCGCTTCCGGCTTGAAGTTCAGGTAGTAGACCTTGCCCTTGGCGTCATCGCCGGAGGTCGAGCTTCCGCAGGCCGCCAAAGTGCCGAGGGACATCGCAGCAATAGCCGCCATCGCGACTGCTGACTTGACTGTACGATTCATCATCGAACCTTTCTCTTTCATCGTCGACCCCGGCCGTCCCCGGTCAGGACAGGTACGCTAGCACGCACCCTTACGACTATCGACATGCACTATTGTGCAACGGTTTGCTTCTTTTTGCAAACGATAGCAATATCGGCGCGTCATAAATCATCATTTTCAGGCCATTGTCAACAGATATCCCATTAGTTCAGTCATTTTTGCCTCATTATCGCAATGCAAGCGTTCGCAATTATGAGAGCGCTAACATATCTTTCATGGCAATCGATTGCCACTTATACCCATCAAAAACAACACGCCGACGCTATCGTTTGCAAATCATTTATCGACATACCGCAATTCCCATCACAAACAATAAAGGTCCGCCCGCAGTAGCGGGCAGGCCAGCGTAATCACAGCGCAACCGGGGCTAGGCGTTCCACCGTTCGATGACGTTATCTCCCTTATAGACGCTGAGCACCGAGTAGTGTGCCGTATCCAAACGCAGCAACCGCGCGAAATGCGGGTCCACGCCCAGCCATTGCGAGGTGAGGATGCGCAGGATGTGCGCATGAGCCACCAACAGCACATTATGGCCGTCTTTCAGCAGCGGCGTAATCTCATCGATGGCGCTCTTGGCGCGTGCCGCTGCTTCTTCCAGCGTCTCGCCAGGCCCGGCATGGACCGGCACCTGCTCGCCCGAAGGCAAGGTCTCGACCCAATCGCCCTCCAGCATGGGCGTCAGCGAGCGCGGCCCGTCACGCCACACATCCCATTCAAAACCGCTGGCCTCACTCACCTGCTGGCGCGTACGCCCCTCGGCTCGGCCGTAATCCCATTCAGCGATGCTGTCCAACACACCGCAGTCCGCAAAACCAGCCAATTCAGCGGTTTGGCACGCCCGCTTCAGCGGACTGGAAAACACACAGCCCTGGCTGAATCCTTCGGGGAAAGCTTCGCGCAGGCGCCTTCCGGCATCCGCTGCCTGCTGCTCGCCGACCGCGGTCAACGGGATGTTCGTGCGCCCAGTATGCTGCCCGGATTCGCTCCACACGGTCTGGCCGTGGCGCAACAACACCAAATCCGTTGCCGCCACGAGAGTTCTCGACGGCAACGGTGCCGTTCACGTTCTGTTCGCTCATGCCTCCACTCTAGCCTGCGCTCGTTCATGACTCCACCATTAACGCCCATCTTTTGCGCTGAGATGATTGAGATGCTATTAGACTGAGAGTCATGAGCGACGAAACGAACACCGACTTCCCCTCCAGCGCCGACCGTGCGGTCGACAGCCTGCACCGCATCGACGAGAAGGTCAACAGGCTGCGCGAGGACCGGCTCAACGACCCTGATTCTCTGGGCGACAAGCTCATCAAGTCGGCAGTCCCAGCGCTGGCAGGCTTGGTTGCCGGCAAAGCATTCCAGATGATATGGGACAAGGGCACGAGCAAACGCAATCTGCGCAAGGGACTGGCGGCAGACGCGCCGCAAGGTCTGGCAATGAGCCTGGCATTCGCCGCCGTTTCGGCCGCACTCGGCGCAGTGGTTTCGCAGCTGTCGGACCGGGGCTCCAAGGCGTTCGTCGACCACCGCCATCGCAAGTCCAGCCGCTAACCCCCAGGTTGGATGATGGTTTCTGTTGGTTGGCTGATGGCTCATCGCTGGAATTTCGTCAAGGAACCATCAGCCAATCGGCAGGAACCATCAGTCCAGCACAGTTCCGCCACACAATATCGGCATTTCACTGTGAGGTAATCCACCGTGGCGTCCGGCGTCTGCCGTGCGACAATAAAGCCATGGTTACCAACGCAACAATCGAGGCTCTTCTGGGCCGCCGCTCCATCCGTAAGTTCAAGGGCGAGGCCATCGACGACGATATCCGTGCCACGCTCGAAACCGTCGCCCAACATACCGCGTCCAGCCAGTTCCTTAACGACTGGTCCGCCATCCGCATCACCGACCCGGCCATCAAAGCCAAGCTCGCCGAATTCGGCCATCAGCCGTATATCGCCACCGCGCCGCTGCTGTACGTGTTCGTCATCGACGAGCACCGCAACGCACGCATCGCCGAACGCAAGGGTATCGATCCCGCTTCCGACGAATTCCACCTCAAGTACAGCTATCGCTTCACCCAAGCTCAGAACGACGCCGTGCTGGCCCTGCACGCCATGGAGACCGCCGCCTATTCGCTGGGACTGGGCTGCGTGATTCTCGGCTCTCTACTCAACAACATCCCCGGCCTTATCGACGTGCTGAATCTGCCGGAATACACGTATCCGGTGCTGGGTCTGGCCATCGGCAAGCCCGATCAGAACCCGACCGTCAAGCCGCGCATGCCGCACACGATGCAGTTCTTCGAGAACACCTACCCGGCTGACGCCGATGGCGTACTCGACCAGCTGTCCGCCTTCGACGAGGAAGTTCACCGGTACTACGATCTGCGCCAAGCCGACCGTCCGGTGGACGCCTTCAGCGATCAGGTCGCCACGATCAGTCGGCAGGATGTCAGCCATCAGACACTGCTCGACAAGGCCGCCGCTCAGGGCTTCCGTCTGGATCAGTGAGACCAGGACCAACGAGATAGGCTCGGATGGGCTCGTCACTGAGTCGTCTCAGTCTCAGCACTGCGACGACTCAGTCCCAACACCTCAACATTTCATCACCGGATACCGGCAAAATTGCACAACCATCCCCGCCGGTGTCGCACCATCAACAAACGTCCACATATCAGTCCCATTATGCGGACAACCAACGGCCAGTTTTGCAAGAAAACCCGCCAAACCAGCAGTATCCGCACCAGTGGTGGGAATAGACTGCGTGTGGCCGCAATGACTACGAACCGGAAAAGAGGGACTGGATGCGGACGGTTTGGCAAGTCTTCCTGCGCGATTGCAGACGTATCTTACGCAATCCCGTTGCCGTTGTGGTGACGCTCGGCGTAGCGATACTGCCCTCGCTGTACGCATGGTTCAACATTCTCGCCAACTGGGATCCCTATTCAGCCACCGGCAATCTGCAAGTGGCCGTAGCCAATGAAGACCAAGGCACCACCAACGATCTGGTCGGCCATCTCGATGCGGGCCGGCAGGTCGTCAAGAAACTCAAGCAGAACGACGAACTCGGCTGGCGCTTCGTAGACAATGAGGAACAGGCCGTACACGGCGTGGAGACCGGCAAATACTATGCAGCCATCGTGTTGCCCAAGGATTTCAGCGCCAGCCTGGTCGAATCAGTGACCGGAACCTCCAAACAGCCGAAAATCAAGTATTACGTCAACGAGAAGAAGAACGCGATCGCACCGAAAATCACCGACACCGGTGCCACCACCATCGACGAGCAGATCAACTCCGCCTTCGTCACCACGGTAGCCACCACCGTTGCCTCGGCCGTTTCCGAAGCGGGAGGCGATCTCGACCAAACCACCGGCAAAGTCCAGCACGATACGATCGATGATCTCAATACGGTGATGTCCACGCTGAACACCGTTCAGGATTCACTCACCGACTTACAGGACACGCTGGCCCAATCAGACACGATTCTCGCCGACGCCAAACAGACCACCGTCTCACTCAAGCAGACCGTCGCGGCCGCGCAGAAGGCCTCCCGCCAGTCCGGCACACTGTTGGCGGAAACACAGGCCGGGTCACAAGCCTTCTCCACCACACTGGTCGGCGCGCTCGACACCAGTTCAGCACAACTCTCCGGACTGGCCGTTCACGTCAACAACGCCGCCGGCAGCATCACCGCCTCCTTCAACAGCGCGCAGAACTCCGTCGACACCATCACCAACACACTTTCGGCCCCACTGAATGCCACCCAAACGTCAATCAGCGATCTGAAAGACGCGCTGACCAAAGCCGGCATCGGCAAAGACACCACCGACCCGGTCGGCCAGAACATCTGGAAACAAATCGATGCGCTCGACTCATTGATCAGCAAACAGCAGACACAGCTCAACACCTTCCATACCGACACCACACAGTTCATCAACTCCGGTAAAGACGCCACCACGAATCTTTCCGGAGCCATGACCAACACCACCACCGGCGGCATCGCGGCGCTGAATACCGCGCGCGGCTCGCTGACCGGCACCGTAATGCCGTCGCTCACCTCATCATTGAACAGTTTCGCCGCCCTGAACGGCACACTGGATGGCACGTTGACTTCGTTATCCGGCACCTTGGATCAGGCCGACGGGCTGTTCGACCAGCTTGCCAATACACTGAACCAAACGAAAACCACCATCAGCAGCACGCAGGATTCGCTGCGCCATGTGGGCCAACGATGTCGCCACCGTACGCACCGATATCGCCACGCTCGATAGTTCCGCCGCTTACCAGAAAATCCGGGATACGCTGCATCTGGATGACAAGGGATTCGGCGAATTCATGGGCAATCCCGTCACCCTGACCACGAAAGTCGTGTACGCCACCGACAATTACGGGTCCGCAGTCACCCCGTTCTACACGAATCTGGCACTGTGGGTAGGCGGTTTCGTGCTGATTGCCATCTACAAGCTTGAGGTCGACCGCAAGGGCATTCGCCGTATCACCGCTACGCAAGCATATCTTGGCCGCTGGCTGCTGCTGGTCACCATCGGATTCCTGCAAGCCGTCATCGCCACCATTGGCGATCTGGTGCTCGGCATCCAATGCGAGCATCCGCTGCTGTTCATCTTGGCCGGAATCTTCTGTTCGTTCGTCTACATCAACATTATTTACGCACTGGCCGTGGCGTTCCGCCATATCGGCAAAGCCATCGCCGTAATTCTGGTCATTGTGCAGATACCCGGTGCCTCCGGCCTGTATCCGATTGAAATGATGCCGAACTTCTTCCGCGAACTGCACCCGTGGCTGCCCTTTACCTACGGCATCAACGCGATGCGCGGCCCGATTACCGGCCTGTACGCGAACCATTACTGGCTCGACATGCTGCACCTGTTCTGGTATCTGCCGGCGGCACTCTTCGTAGGACTTGTCGTACGCCGGTATGCGATGAACCTGAACGCGCTGTTCGACCGTCGTTTGGGAGATACTGACCTGATGATCACCGAGCACAACAGCATGGTGAACGAACAGGTGAGCTTGAACTCCGTATTCCGCACGGTGTCCGACAGCAAGGAACTGCGCGATATCATCGCTCATCGCGCGCACCGGTTCTTCGCACGGTACCCAAAGATGATCGTTGCCGGTCTGACATTGCTGACCGTACTCCCGTTCGTATTCCTGGTGCTGCTGTTCGTCACCCAAGAGAAAATCGCCATGCTGACCTCTTGGATTCTGTCGATTATTCTTATCGACGCCTATCTCATTGTGGTTGAATATGCACGCGAAACCTACGCCATGCAGCTTGGCGTCAGTGCCATGAGTGCCGACGAGTTCCGCAATGTGATGCTCAACGGATATGTGTGGCGGCGTTTCCACGGCCACGGACGTCACGAAGCGGCGATGGACAGCGATCCGGATATCGGCGAAACCACTGAACGACTCACACTGTTCGGCGATCAGGCCGCCGAGCCGACTGCGCACACCGCACAGTCCGAGCAGTCCGGTCAATCCGGGCAGCCTGAGCAACCCGGTCAGTCCGGGCAGTCTGGGCAGGGAGGCGCACGATGAAGCTTATCTGGAAAATATTCGTACGTGACGTGCGCCAAGCCACCCGCAATGTGATCGCCGTAATCGTGGCTATGGGATTGGCGATTGTGCCGGCACTGTACGCCTGGTACAACATCGCCGCCAGCTGGGACCCGTACGGCAACACCAAGGCCTTGAAGGTCGCTGTGACGAACGTGGATAAGGGCTATAAGTCCGATCTGATGCCGATCACCATCAACGTCGGCGAAACCGTGACCAATACGCTCAGGGCCAATCATGACCTTGACTGGCAGTTTGTGGATCGTGCTAAGGCCATCGATGGCGTGAACTCAGGCGAATACTATGCCGCGCTGATTATTCCAAAGAGCTTCAGCTCCGATATGATGACGCTGTTTTCACCGAAGATCAAGCACGCCAAGCTCGAATACTATCTCAATGAGAAATCAATCCGATCGCTCCGCATATCACCGACCAGGGTGCTACCACCGTGGCCACGACCATCGACCAGACATTCGTGAAGACCTTGGCGAGCGTGGCGCTGGATTTGGTTTCCAACGTGGCCGATTACGCGCAAAGCCCGCAAATGGAGCAGTACGTCGACAACGCCACCAGTCATATTGCCACCATGTCGTCTCGTTTGACCGGCACTGCGTCGCAGATGGATTCCTATGCCAATCTGCTCGGGGCCGCCAACAGCATCATTGATTCCACCGATAAGCTGCTGGGGTCAACAGGCTCAGCTGCGGCCACAACCAAAAAGGCGTTGAAACAGACCCGCAACGGCGTCTCCAGCCTCGACAAGGCATTGTCCGGAGCCACCGATGGCGTCGGTACGGCATTGCAGCAGGCCGGTTCATCCTACGACACCATTGCCAAGCAGATCGATGCCGCTTTTGCCGATGTGGGCTCACAATCCTCGCAGATATCAAACAAGCTGACCGATATGCAATCCAAAGTGGAGGCTCAGGCCGACAGCTTTGGAAAGTATGCCGCCGCTTTACGAGATCTCGCCAAACAAGTGGCTTCGCTGCCCATGGGTGGAGATACCGTTGCCGCTCAACTGAACGCGGCTGCAGACCAAGCCACAAAGGCGCAGCAGAGCATGCAGCAAGCCGCCACCGCGCTAGGCGATGCGGCCACGCACATAGCCAACGGTACTGCCGATGCCGATACAGCGCGTCGAGATCTGAAATCACAAATCGCCGCCGCCAAACAATCGATTACTCAGGCTTCAGACACGTACAAGAGCACGCTGAAACCGCAACTGAACAATCTGACCTCGTCCATGGGCGAAGTGGCCACGCAGGCAAGTTCCGTAATCGACGGGCTTGCGTCGACCGTCAGCAGCGTTTCAGGCCTTTCTGGCGGCGTTTCAGACAGCCTGACAGACATCCAGTCGGCCTTGACTGACGCAGCTAGCGCTTTGACCCGTTCAGCAAAGAAACTCGACAACTTGTCTTCCCAACTCACCTCTATCACCAGTGGCGGCGCCATCGACCTGTCTATGATTTCTTCTGCGAAGCCCGATGCCATTGCTTCCATGCTGGCGGCACCCGTAGCGGTCGACCGCATTGCGCTCTATCCCGTTGCCAACTATGGTTCCGCGATGGCTCCGTTCTACACGATTCTGTCTATTTGGGTCGGTGCGATCATTCTGGTCGCCATGTTGAAAGTATCGATTTCCGACCATGAGAAGGCTCGTATCTTAGGGTTGGGCAATGATCTGCCGCTCGGTTCGGAAGTGGGGCTTCGCGAGGCCATGATTGCCGGGCGGATTGCCGGACCGGCCGCCGCGTTGGATGTGCTGAAGAAGCCGCGTGCCGAGTCTCCCGGCAATGCGCGGCAGTTCGGTTTACGCTTGCACCACGAATATTTCGGCCGATACATGATTTTCGGTTTCCTTGCTTTGCTGCAAGGTACGCTGGTGTGCCTGGGCGATATGTTCTATCTCGGCGTGCAGTGTGAGCATCCGATTCAGTTCTTGATGGTCGGGTGGTTGTCTGCACTGGTGTTCTCGAATATTGTGTATACGCTGACCCTGTCGTTCGGTGATATCGGCAAAGCCATTGCCGTAGTACTGCTGGTTATGCAGGTAGCCGGTTCCGGCGGCACATTCCCCATTGAAACACTGCCGACGTTCTTCCAGGTCGTTTCTAAATGGCTACTGTTCCCCTATGCGGTGGATGCGATGCATTCGGCCATGGCAGGCTCATTCCGCATGGAATACTGGGTTTCCATGGGCAAACTGGCACTGTTCCTTGTCCCCTCATTGCTGTTGGGACTTATGTTGCGCAAGCCGGTAATTCGCTTCAACGATTGGGTTATCCGCAACCTTGAAAACACCAAGGTGATGTAAGTGTTGGACGGAGTGTGTCCGAGCGCCCTGAACGCTTAGCAGCCTACGACCTGGCGTGTTTGGACCGTAACCTGTCTCAGACACGGCGTTGGCGAGGCCTGTGGAGCTTCTGACGCTAACGTCTACGTGGCTTGTAGCCCTTTTTACGACTGTGTGGCTTGAGTTGCTGGTTCAGCGGTACATGTCGGTAACTGGATTGCGGATCGCGATGCGTGAGGTGCCAGCATCCGCAAAATTCGCAACGGTACACCCATAGCTCGACTCCGCGCTCGATCAGGCTTTGATCAGCGGCACGCTGAGCCTGCGCCTTATCGTGATACATGATTTTATTCGACGTAGCGCAACGTTTAGGGGTGAAGTAATGCATAGCAGAAGCCAGTGTAGAGCGACCCCATAACCAAGCCAGTTTCTGGCTCCCCTCTGGAGGGGAGCCGTCGACGGATTTTAGTGGTGGTTGCAGCACCTGTGTGTTTTGCCGCTCTTGATGGCGGTCTTGGATTGGTGCGATCGTATCATGCTGTGTTGATGAGTTCGAGTATTTTCTCGCTTGGTTTCCTGTAGCCGAGTGTTTTGCGGGGTCGGTCGTTGAGTTCGACGGCGACCGCGTCGAGGTAGTCCTCCGTGTATCCGCCCAGGTCGGTGCCCTTGGGGAAGCATTGGCGCAGGAGCCCGTTGGTGTTCTCGTTCGTGCCTCTCTGCCAGGGCGAGTGCGGGTCGCAGAAGTAGACCTGCATATCCAATGCGGTCGTCACACGCCGGTGCGGGGCGAGTTCGGATCCCCGGTCCCAAGGTCAGCGAGTTCCTCAGGAGTTTCGGCAGCGACCGCATCTTGCGGATGACGGCCTGCTGGACGTGCCCGGCGTCGTGCCCGTCGGGCAGGTGCAGGAGGATCGTGAACCGTGTCGGGCGTTCCACGAGCGTGCCGATCGCGCTTTTGCTGGCCGCGCCGCGGATCAGGTCGCCTTCCCAATGACTGGGTATTGCCCGGTCCCCGACTTCGGCGGGCCGCTCGCTGATCATGATCATGGGTTCGCGGAAACGGAGCTTGCGCGAGTCCGTCTGCCCGTGCGGCCGGCGTTGGGCGCGGCCGCTCCTCAGGGTCTTGATGACGTCCTTTTTCAGTTCGCCCTTGGCCTGGGCGTAGATGGCCTGGCGGATCGTCTCCGCGCACACATGCATAGCATCATTATCCGGGAAATCGGCGCGCAGGCGCCCCGCAATCTGCTCGGGACTCCAATGCGCCCGCAATCCTGCGCGAATGTATGCGGGCAGGCCGGGCACCGTATGGATCTTCGCGGGCTTGGGTCGTCTGAGCCGGTCCGCGCTCATCTGCCGGGCCCGGTACGGCTCGTGCATGCCGGCCGCGGGATTCGCGTTGCGCGCCGGCTCGCGGCTGACGGTCGACGCGGGACGATTGAGCCTGCGCGCGATCCCGCGCACGCCCATGCCGGCCTTCCGCCAGTCGGCGATGCTGATGCGCTCGTCCTGGGTCCAGATGCCTCGAACTGATCTTCTGGGGAATGTCCACGGCGGAACGATACCAGTCCGCCGACGGTTTCTCGTTCCTGCCGTTCGATCGTGTCCTGCCGTTGCGCCACGCCTTGCCGGTGCGTTTGGACACGCCCACGGCGCGGGCGGCCTGCGTGAAGTTCATGCCCGCCTCCGGCAGCTCGGCGTAGCGGCGCCGCCTCGCCGCGCACATCTCACCACGCGTCGCGTACTCCACACCCTCGAACGCCCACCTGCCCATCCGATCCTCCTGTCGGTCGATCAGATGTTGCAACGATCACTAGAACCCGCCCCGTCCGCGCGGCGGACCGGGGGGAGGCCCGGGCGTCGGGATTCCACGGTCACGGACGTGCCGTTTTCCGGATTTCCTGCGGAAATGGGAACGCGCCGCGCCGTCTCTCTTCGGCCCCGACGGCGGGGCCGGCCGGGAATGGTCCCGGACGTGGGTCTCATGAGTGCGAAAAGCCCCCGGTGTTTTTGTGGGGGTGTGTGGGTTTGGGTCGTAAGCGTTTCGGGTATGCGAGGAAGCCCCTTGGGGCGTGTGCTCCAAGGGGCTTCCTGTACGTGTGGTGCGGCGGCGTGCTACTCTCCCACACCCTGTCGGGTGCAGTACCATCGCCGTGCCAGGCCTTAGCTTCCGGGTTCGGAATGGGACCGGGCGTCTCACCTGGGCCATGGCCGCCGCAAATCTTCTCTTATACGGTCAGACGCTGGGGTCTGCCGGCCTGTGGCGGCCTGGGAACCGGATAGCGGACGCGATGTGTTGGTCGTTCGTATTGTGGCCAGACAATGCTCATTGTCGTCTGGTGTCGTTTGCAGGAGGAAGATGCGGTCCAACCGCCAGGGGTCGGAATGTCAGTGTTGCCTTTCGTCCGTTAGTACCGGTCGGCTCCACCCCTCGCGGGGCTTCCACGTCCGGCCTATCAACCACGTGTTCTGCATGGGGACTACAGCAGCTCGAGGCTGCACGGAATGCTTATCTTGGAGCAGGCTTCCCGCTTAGATGCTTTCAGCGGTTATCCCTCCCGAACGTAGCCAACCGGCCGTGCCACTGGCGTGACAACCGGCATACCAGAGGTTCGTCCACCCAGGTCCTCTCGTACTATGGGCAGGCCTCCTCAGCATTCCAACGAGCGCAGAGGATAGAGACCAAACTGTCTCACGACGTTCTGAACCCAGCTCGCGTGCCGCTTTAATCGGCGAACAGCCGAACCCTTGGGACCTGCTCCAGCCCCAGGATGCGACGAGCCGACATCGAGGTGCCAAACCATCCCGTCGATATGGACTCTTGGGAATGATCAGCCTGTTATCCCCGGGGTACCTTTTATCCGTTGAGCGATGCCGCGTCCGTACACCGGCACCGGATCACTAGTCCCGACTTTCGTCCCTGCTCGGACCGTCGTCCTCGCAGTCAAGCCCGCTTGTGCACTTGCACTCGCCACCCGATTGCCAACCGGGCTGAGCGGACCTTTGGGCGCCTCCGTTACTCTTTGGGAGGCAACCGCCCCAGTTAAACTACCCGCCAGGCACTGTCCCTGAACAGGATGACCGTTCGAGGTTAGACATCCAATGCGAACAGAGCGGTATTTCACCTTGCGGCTCCACGCGATCTGGCGACCGCGCCTCTCGGCCTCCCGCCTATGCTACACAATCCACACCGAATGCCAATACCAAGGTATAGTAAAGGTCCCGGGGTCTTTTCGTCCTTCTGCGCTTAACGAGCATCTTTACTCGTACTGCAATTTCGCCGAGCTCCTGGTCGAGACAGTGGGGAAGTCGTTACGCCATTCGTGCAGGTCGGAACTTACCCGACAAGGAATTTCGCTACCTTAGGATGGTTATAGTTACCACCGCCGTTTACCGGGGCTTGAATTCACCGCTTCACCCGAAGGCTGACGGATCCTCTTAACCTTCCGGCACCGGGCAGGCGTCAGTGCATATACAGCGGCTTGCGCCTTCGCATGCACCTGTGTTTTTGGTAAACAGTCGCTACCCCCTGGTCTGTGCCACCCCCAAAAGCTCCCCGCGCGAGGCGGTTCACCATCGGGGGTCTCCCTTAAACCGAAGGAACGGGAGTGATTTGCCGAGTTCCTTGACCAGGATTCGCTCGATCGCTTTGGTATTCTCTACCTGACCACCAGTGTCGGTTTGGGGTACGGGCGGCTTTGAGCCTGACGCCGAAGCTTTTCTCGGCAGCCGGGATCACCGGATATCGGGCCGAACGGCCCCCATCATCGCACCTCGGGCACATGCGGGACGGATTTGCCTGTCCCACGCCCTGCGTGCTTGACCACGGAAGACCACCTCCGCGGCCGGCTACCCCTCTGCGTCACTCCTGCGCTGACCTACTACAGCTACGGTCCCAACGCCCGAAGGCATCCCACCACCGAAGTGGAGGAAAGCCCGCGGCCGGAGGTTAGTACTCACTGCCTCGGTTTGGCGGCTGAAAGCCGGTACGGGAATATCGACCCGTTCATCCATTCGACTACGCCTGTCGGCCTCGCCTTAGGACCCGACTCACCCAGGGACGATGAACGTGGCCCTGGAACCCTTGGTCATCCAGCGGACGGGATCTTCACCCGTCTCTCGCTACTCATGTCTGCATTCTCACTCCCATGAAGTCCACGGCGCGTTCACACGGCCGCTTCGCCCCTCATGGGACGCTCTCCTACCCAGTACAAAACACTGCCGCGTCTTCGGTGGTGTGCTTGAGCCCCGCTACATTGTCGGCGCGGAACCACTAGACCAGTGAGCTGTTACGCACTCTTTCAAGGATGGCTGCTTCTGAGCCAACCTCCTGGCTGTCTATGCGACTCCACATCCTTTCCCACTTAGCACACGCTTCGGGACCTTAGACGACGGTCTGGGCTGTTTCCCTTTCGACGACGAAGCTTATCCCCCGCCGACTCACTGCCGGGATACGCGTCACCGGTATTCGGAGTTTGGTTGCTGTTGGTACCCGATACGGGCCCGCAAGCATCCAGTAGCTCTACCCCCGGGACGTAATGACCCGACGCTGCACCCAAATGCATTTCGGAGAGAACCAGCTATCACGGAATTTGATTGGCCTTTCACCCCTAGCCCCAAGTCATCCCCCCGGTTTTCAACCCAGGTGGGTTCGGTCCTCCACACGGTCTTACCCGCGCTTCAACCTGCTCAGGGCTAGATCATCCCGCTTCGGGTCCGGGACACGCGACTTTAAACGCCTTTTTAAGACTCGCCTTCGCTACGCATACCCCACACGGGTTATGCTCGCCACATGCCACTGACTCGCAGACTCATTTTTTTCGATAGGCACGCCGTCACCCCACAAAAAGGGCTCCGACGGATTGTAGGCGCACGGTTTCAGAGACTGTTTCACTCCCTCCCGGGGTACTTTTTCACCTTTCCCTCACGGTACTCGTTCGCTATCGGTCAGACAGGAATATTCAGGCTTACCCAACGGTCTGGGCGGATTCGCACGGGGTTCCACGGGACCCGTGCTACTTGGGAGACGCGATCGGCAGACCATGCGCGTTCAGGTACGGGGCCCTCACCCTCTGCGGCCCGGTATTCAACCCGGTTCCCCTGACACATGGTTTTCTGCAACTGCCGGCCGGCCCGTCGGAGCCGGCGCACGCGATCCCGCAACACCCGCGCGCAACCCCCGACGGGTATCACACGCGCAGGTTTGGCCATCATCCGCTTTCGCTCGCCACTACTCACGGAATATCCTTTCCTGCAGGTACTGAGATGTTTCACTTCCCTGCGTACCCCCCGGCCGAAGCCGGTACCGACCCATGACGGTCGGTGGGTTCCCCCATTCGGAAATCCTCGGATCAAAGCCCTGTCGGCGGCTCCCCGAGGCATATCGCAGCCTCAAACGTCCTTCATCGGTCCTGTCTGCCAAGGCATCCACCATACGCCCTTGCAAGCAACACACACGCAACATGCATGCGCCGCAAGATTCCTCCAGCAAATTCCCAGACGACAAATCATCACACTAAAAATGATCACAAAACGATCGAAACGAACAACAGAGTTCGATTCGAAATCAACAGCAAAACAAGGATCCAGAAAACCCTTGTTCTGCTCGCGTCCACTATCCAGTTCTCAAGCCACCACGCACCCGCCACGCCGACCAGACCGGAAACCAATCCGGCCCGACGGCCCACGGGGCACCGAATCGCGCCAGGCAAAAAAGCCTGGGGTGGCGATCCGGGAGCCCAAAAGCGCATCCGCACCACTCCGGCACCCACCGCACGACCGGCAGGGGCAAAAGCCAACGACATCTTCCACACCAGCAACCCCGCCACCGCCGCACCATGCGACGCGCGGGGCGCACACCGTCGGACGAACATCCGACTGAATTCTCCGTAGAAAGGAGGTGATCCAGCCGCACCTTCCGGTACGGCTACCTTGTTACGACTTAGTCCCAATCACGAGCCTCACCTTAGACGGCTCCATCCCACAGGGGTTAGGCCACCGGCTTCGGGTGCTGCCCACTTTCATGACTTGACGGGCGGTGTGTACAAGGCCCGGGAACGCATTCACCGCGACGTTGCTGATTCGCGATTACTAGCGACTCCGCCTTCACGCAGTCGAGTTGCAGACTGCGATCCGAACTGAGACCGGTTTTCAGGGATCCGCTCCGCGTCGCCGCGTCGCATCCCGTTGTACCGGCCATTGTAGCATGCGTGAAGCCCACGGACGTAAGGGGCATGATGATCTGACGTCATCCCCACCTTCCTCCGAGTTAACCCCGGCGGTCCCCCGCGAGTTCCCGGCATAATCCGCTGGCAACACGGGGCGAGGGTTGCGCTCGTTGCGGGACTTAACCCAACATCTCACGACACGAGCTGACGACGACCATGCACCACCTGTGAACCCGCCCCGAAGGGAAAACCCCATCTCTGGGATCGTCGGGAACATGTCAAGCCCGGTAAGGTTCTTCGCGTTGCATCGAATTAATCCGCATGCTCCGCCGCTTGTGCGGGCCCCCGTCAATTTCTTTTGAGTTTTAGCCTTGCGGCCGTACTCCCCGTGCGGGATGCTTAACGCGTTAGCTCCGACACGGAACCCGTGGAACGGGCCCCACATCCAGCATCCACCGTTTACGGCGTGGACTACCGGGTATCTAATCCTGTTCGCTCCCCACGCTTTCGCTCCTCAGCGTCAGTAACGGCCCAGAGACCTGCCTTCGCCATTGGTGTTCTTCCCGATATCTACACATTCCACCGTTACACCGGGAATTCCAGTCTCCCCTACCGCACTCAAGCCCGCCCGTACCCGGCGCGGATCCACCGTTAAGCGATGGACTTTTCACACCGGACGCGACGAACCGCCTACGAGCCCTTTACGCCCAATAATTCCGGATAACGCTTGCACCCTACGTATTACCGCGGCTGCTGGCACGTAGTTAGCCGGTGCTTATTCAACGGGTAAACTCACTCACGCTTGCTCCCCGATAAAAGAGGTTTACAACCCGAAGGCCTCCATCCCTCACGCGGCGTCGCTGCATCAGGCTTGCGCCCATTGTGCAATATTCCCCACTGCTGCCTCCCGTAGGAGTCTGGGCCGTATCTCAGTCCCAATGTGGCCGGTCGCCCTCTCAGGCCGGCTACCCGTCGAAGCCACGGTGGGCCGTTACCCCGCCGTCAAGCTGATAGGACGCGACCCCATCCCATACCGCGAAAGCTTTCCCAGAAGACCATGCGATCAACTGGAACATCCGGCATTACCACCCGTTTCCAGGAGCTATTCCGGTGCATGGGGCAGGTCGGTCACGCATTACTCACCCGTTCGCCACTCTCACCACCAAGCAAAGCCCGATGGATCCCGTTCGACTTGCATGTGTTAAGCACGCCGCCAGCGTTCATCCTGAGCCAGAATCGAACCCTCCACAAAAAAACTTCATGAAAAACATCCGAACAGATGACTCTCAAAACAAAAATTGACGAGCACGTCCTTAAGGAAGGACGCCCTCAAAAAACCCCACCATCATTCAACCCCTCCCGGGGCACCCCGCCACAAAAGACAAGGCTGACGATGAACTGGCAATCATTGACTATAAAGAAGTAGTACAAACACGCTCTTGAGTTCTCAAACCACCACCACACCAGCAAGACAGGCGACCAACCAGAGGAAGGAACCCGCCGCGCTGAGCGGCAACAGGTGAATAACTTACACGCATGTTTGAATTCGCGCAAATCGAGGCGCGCAAAAACCTCAGGAACCGTTGCAATCACACGATTCCCCCGGCGTGTCGCACAGAGCCCACTTTGCTCTGATGAGGCTAGGTTAACCCCTCAAATGTTTCTGAAAAGCATCAAATCCACTATTCGGCTGGCGTGTCGCGAGAGTTTTCAGCTTGTCGGCCCTGCGTTCATCTCTCGGCAACCACACTGCCGGCGCACAATCGGCACATGACAGCGCTCCGTCATCGGATTTCGTTCATGAATCGCGGGTATACCTGTAGTTGTGACCAAGAAGATTGCTGTATTAACCGGGGCGGGCATTTCCACGTCCGCCGGCATCCCTGATTTCCGCGGTCCAGACGGTGTGTGGACCAAGCATCCTGACCAAATGAGCGTTTACGACATCGATCTGTTCCTGCGCAACAAAGAGGACCGCGAGTACTCCTGGCGCTGGCAAAAGGAATCGCCAGTATGGAATGCGCAGCCCGGCACTGCGCATAAGGCGCTGGTCAAGCTGGAACAAGCCGGCATGCTGACGCTGCTGGCCACGCAGAACTTCGATGCGCTGCATGAGAAGGCCGGCAACAGCGACAACGTCATCGTGAACCTGCACGGCACTATCGGCACCTCGCATTGCATGAAGTGCCATCAGGAATATGCCACGGCGGACATCATGGCCCGTTTGGATGAAGAACCCGATCCACATTGCCATCGCAAACTGAAGTATCGCGGCGATATGCCATGCAATGGCATTATCAAAACTGATGTGGTGTATTTCGGTGAGGCGCTGCCGGACGGAGCGATGGAGAAGTCGTACAGCCTGGCCACCAAAGCCGACGAACTATGGGTAATCGGATCGACCCTTGAGGTGTACCCGGCGGCGAGCATTGTGCCGGTGGCCGCGCAGGCAGGCGTGCCCATCACCATTATGAATATGGGTCACACGCAATATGACCATCTTGCGAGCCGCTTGATTCATGAGGATATCGCCGTTGCCCTGCCGAAGTTGGTGGACGAGACGATTGCGGAGAACAAGTAGCCCTCAGCATAACGAAAGCGCCGGTGGGTGGGTTAAGCAACTGATGATTGTGCTTAACCCACCCACCGGCGCTTTTGCGCCACCTCCCGCCAGCGGGAGGTATTGGAACACACTTCTGCGCGGCCTCCCGCCAGCGGTATTGGAATCAGTAGATGCGCTTAGGCTGGAATCCAGCTTCCCTGAGTGCCACGAGGATGCGGTCGATGTGCTCGGGGCCGTTGGTCTCGACCGTGACGCCGAGAGACACCGCGTTGGTGTAGTGGCCGGATGCCTTGAACTGGTCGTGATCAAGCTGAATGACGTTGGCGCGCTGCTCGGCAAGCAGGGTGGCCACCTTGACGAGCTGACCCGGAGTATCCGGCAGCTCGACCTCGAAGTTCATGATGCGGCCGCGGGCGATCATACCTTTCTGAATCACCGCACCCATGGTCACGGTGTCGATGTTGCCGCCGGACATAATCGGAACCACCACGTGCGGGCCGGTGGCGGCGGCGAACTTGCGCGAACGCAGGTTCAGGTGTTCCAGCGCAGCCAGCGAAACGGCGCCGGCCGCCTCGACCACCAGCTTATGCTTCTCGAGCATGAGCAGGATCATTTCGTTGATGTCACGCTCGGTGACGGTGACCAGATCGTCCAAGAATTCGTTGATCAGAGCGAAGGGCAGGTCGCCGGGGTGCTTGACCGCAACGCCTTCTGCGGAGGTGACCACCTGATCGGCAGGAGACACATGGCCCGAGGCCAGCGAGTCCTTCCAGGCCGGGGAGCCCTCCGGAATCGCACCGATTACGCGCACTTCAGGCTTGAATGTCTTGATGGCGAGCGCCACGCCGGCACCCAGACCACCACCACCGAGCGGCACGACCACGTCAGTGACATTCGGCACGTCTTCGAGGATCTCCAGACCGATGGTGCCCTGGCCGCAGATGACTTCGTAATCGTCGAACGGCGGCACGTAAATCATACCTTCCTTGTCGGCGAGCTCAGCAGCGTGGGCGGCGGATTCGTCGAACACATCGCCGTACAGCACCACATCGGCGCCGTAGGCCTTTGGTGGCATCGACCTTCAGCGGCGGGGTGATCTGCGGCATGCAGATGGTGGCCTTCGCACCACGCTCACGGGCCGCATAGGCCACACCCTGGGCATGATTGCCTGCGGATGCGGTGACGATGCCACGGGCGATTTGCCCTTCGGTGAGCGATGCGATCTTGTTGTACGCGCCGCGAATCTTGAAGGATCCGGTGACCTGCAGGTTTTCCGGCTTCAGGAGAATCTCATGGCCGGTCATCTCGCTCAGCACCGGAGAAGGAATGATCTCCGTATGACGGGCAGTCCCTTTGAGACGTTTGGCGGCCAGCTTCAGTTCGGCTGCATGATCACGTTGCAGCGCCTTCAAAACATCCTTTTGTTCCATAGCTTTCCATTGTAAGCATCACAATGCCGAGAGACACCGGCTATCTCGCTTCACAGAGGTACATTCGGCCTTTTGCAGACAGCTATCTGCTTTCACAGGGGTACCGAGCATCGAAAACCCCGAGTATAAGCCTTGATTTTTCAACGCTTATACTCGGGGTTTTGGCGTTACGGTACCTCTCTCAAGACAGATAGCATTTCGGGATAGCCCCGAAGTACCTCTTTGGGCGGAGGAAGGCACTCAATGCACTACAACTGGATGACGGCTGCCTCCCACGGGTCGAGCTCGCGGTTGGCAAGGGAGACCACGGTGTGCGGAGCGTCATACGTGCTGATCACCACATTCGGCTCGGTGATTCCGACGGCGGCTAGTTCGGCAGCCTCACGTGGCAGGTCAACGGTTCGGCTGGACATATTGACTACGACCAACAACTTCTCAGCGTCGAGCTCACGGGTAAAGGCATAGACGTGCGGATCAGCGGCGTCAATCAGTTGCCAGTCGCCGGCGGCCACGACCGGGCTGTTGTGACGCAGCGCAACGAGCTGCTTGTAGAAGGAGTACACCGAATCCGGATCATCGAATTCACCGGCGGCGTTGATCTCGGCATGATTCGGATTCACGGAAATCCATGGCTCAGTGGCGGCGTCCGGAGCGGTGAAACCGGCGTAGCCGGAACCGTCCCATTGCATCGGAGTACGCGCGTTGTCGCGGCTGCGCGCGGCCAGACCGGCCATCATTGACTCAGACGACTGCACCTTGGCCTCCTCGACCCTCTGCCGGTAGGCATTCAAGGGATTCAAGGTCACGGTACTGGTCGAGACGAGTGAAGTGGGCGTCGGTCATGCCCAGTTCCTCACCCTGATAGATGTACGGGGTGCCGCGGTGCAAGTGCAGCATCAGACCAAGAGCCTTGGCCGAACGGACGCGGGATTCCTCCGCGGAGTCGTCGCCCCAGCGGGAGACCACGCGCGGCTGATCATGGTTGCCGGTGAACAGGCTGGCCCATCCTGCGTTCTGCACGGCGGTCTGGTAACCGGCCATAATGCTCTTGAATTTCGGCAGGTCAAGCGGCAGCGGCTTCCACTTGGTACCTTCGCAATCAAAATCAACATGCTCGAACAGGAAGAGCATGTCCAATTCACCGTTGCCCGGATCAGTGATGTGCTCGTTGCGCTGAGCCGTGACGCCTGGCGCCTCGCCCACAGTCAGGAAGCCTTCACGCCCCTTGAATACCTCACGTCGCATTTCAGCCAGGAATTCATCCTGACGGGGGCCGTCCGCACAGAACGGATTCGGGTTGGAATAGCCCTCCTCGCCCACAGGAAGATCCTCAAGCTCCGAGCCGGACTCGCCCGGCAGCTTGCCGTTCGAATCGGTGCGCTTGGAGATCAGGGTGATGACGTCCATACGGAAGCCGTCGACGCCTCGGTCAAGCCACCAGTTCATCATGTCGTACACAGCGCGGCGCACGGCAGGGTTCTCCCAGTTGAGGTCCGGCTGTTTCTTCGAGAACTGGTGCAGGAAGTATTCGCCGCGCTCGGGGCAGTATTCCCATGCGGAGCCGCCAAAGTAGGAGCCCCACTGATTGGGCTCGGCGCCGGGCTCGCCGGGCGTGGTGCCGGGACGAGCCGGACGCCACCAATACCAGTCCGCATGCTCGTCGTCTTTGTTCTTGGACGCCTCGAACCAGGCATGCTCATCGGAGGTGTGATTGACCACCAAATCCATCACGATCTTCAGACCGCGCTTGTGGGCCTCGGCCAGCAGCTCGTCCATATCATCGAGCGTGCCGAACAGCGGGTCGATATCCTGGTAGTCAGAGATGTCATAGCCGTTGTCGTCCTGCGGGGACTTATAGACCGGGGAGAGCCACAGCACATCCACGCCAAGATCAGCTAAGTAATCAAGACGCGACGTGATGCCCTTAAGATCGCCGAATCCATCGCCGTTCGTGTCTTGGAAAGAACGCGGGTAAATCTGATAGACCACCGCGTTGGACCACCACGGATTGGGGGTGGCGCCGTTGGTGCGGATGGCGTCGGGGATTGCGGTACGCTGCGAAGTAGTCATGATTCCAAACCTTTCTACGTGGGTGAGCGAACATCGTTGTTGACCGGATGGCTTGTAGTTATATTGAAACAGCCCGATGGTTTCATTCCCATCGGGCTGTTATTTTGGGTGTGGCGGAAAGTAATTACTTGAGCGGGCGGCCGATGCTCCCCTCAGTCAGCTTCGCTGACAGCTCCCCTCAGAGAGGGGAGCTAGAGTGAAACGCTACTTGACCGCTCCCCTCATCACACCACCGACGACCCACTTTTGGGCGAAGATGTAGACGATGAGGATCGGGGCCATGGCCATCAGGTAGCTGGAGAAGGCCATCGGGTAGTTGGTGGCGAACTGCGAGCTGAAGACGTACTGGGCCAGCGGAATCGTCTGGTTCGACTGATCGGTCAGGATGATCAACGGCAGGAGGAAGTCGTTCCAGGCCCACAGTGCGGTCAGGATGGCGATGGTGGCATTGATCGGGCTCATCAGCGGGAAGATGATGGTCCAGAAGATGCGCCAGGTGGATGCGCCATCGATGCGGGCAGCTTCTTCAAGCGATACCGGAATCGAGCGGATGAAGCCAGTGGCGATGAACAGGTTCGTGCCCAAACCAAGCACCGTGTACAAAATGATCAGGCCGACCTGGTTGTCCAGGTGCAGGGAGCCCATCTGCTTCGCAATCGGCAGCATGACGACCGGGAACGGCACGAACATGGCGGCGATGAAGAAGTAGTACAGGAAGCGGAAGAAGCGCTTATCCATGTTGCGGGCCACGGCGTAGGCCACGAAGGTGTTGGTCAGCAGGGTGAGCACCACGGCGGCCACCGTGATGATCGCGGAGTTGAGCGCGGCCTTCGGGTAGTTGACCTTGGCGGAGGCGTCGGCGAAGTTGTGCCACTGCCACGAGGTGGGCAGGGCGAAGGTGCCGGCTTCGGCCGGAGTCTTCAGCGCGGTGACGATGGTGAAGTAGAGCGGGATCAGAATGGTCAGGCTCAGCACGGCCACGGCGGCGGTCAGCCACCAGTTGATGTTGTGATCCCTGCGGATCTTGGCGGGCTTGCCGGCCTTGGACGGGGTAACTGTTGCAGTAGTCATTTCTTTCCTCCCCTAAATCAGATCTGTTCCTGGCTGCGGGAGATGCGCAGCTGCACGAAGGCGATGATCGCCAGCACGATGAAGAAGAGCACGGCGTTGGCGGTCTGGTAGGCGTACTCGCCACCGGTCAGGCCACCCTTCCAGATGAGTAGGTGACGGTTTCGGTGGAGGAGTTCGGGCCGCCCTCGGTCAAGGCGACGACCTGGTCGAAGGTGCCGAGCGCGTTCTTCATGGACAGCACGAGGTTGATGGTGAAGAACGGTCCGATCAGCGGGAAGGTGATCTTCCAGAACTTCTGCCAGGCGTTGACGCCGTCGATGGCGGCGGCCTCGTAGATTTCGTCGTCGATGGTCTGCAGGCCGGCGAGGTAGATGAGCACCGAGTAGGCGATGCCCTGCCAGACGGCGAGGAAGACGATCGGGATCCAGCTGAGCTGCTCATTGGTCAGCAGCGAGGTGGACAGCCACTTGATGCCCAGCGCCTTGCCGAGTTCGGGCAGCGGGTTCATGAAGATGTACTTGAACACGTAGCCGATGACCAGCACGGAGAGGGTGTAGGGGATGAAGAAGATGGCTCGGAAGCCATTCTTGAAAGCGATCTTCGAGTTCAGCAGCACCGACAGGAACAGGGCGATCACATTAATCAGCACCGTGATGAGAATGGCGATGAGGAACGTGAACAGGTAGGCGTGGCCCACGCGGTTGTCCTGGAAGAGGGCGATGTAGTTCTTCAGTCCGACGAACTTGTAATCGCCGTAGCCCTGCGAGTTGGTGAAGGAATACTTTACGCCATCAAGAAATGGCAGGTACAGGAAGAAGGCGAAGATGATGGCCGCCGGAACCACCATCCAGTAGTAGGCGGGGTCCACTTTGCGGGTGGAGAAGGCGGAGACCTTCTTCTTGGCCGGTTTCTTGGCAGCCGACTTGGCAGCGGTCTTGGTTGCGGTTGCGTGTGACATGATGTTCTCCTCTCCTACCGATCACTCGAAGGTCCTGGCTTGGACCTTGTCCCATTCGGTCTGCATCTGGTTCAGGAAGCGGTCGGTGTTGCCGGAGGTCACCATGGTCTGCAGGTAGCCGCCGATGTTGATGGACGAAGGAATGTAGTGGTCGCAGAAGTCGGCCAGTCGGTTTTCCTCGAAGAACGGGCGCACGGTTTCCAGCGCATCGTTGCCGAAGTAGGTGTCCTTCAGCGGCGTGATGGCGGACTGGGCGTCGGCGTAGGCGTCAAGCTGATCCTTCTGCATGAGGAATTCGACGAGCTTCATCGCTTCCTTGGGGTACTTGGTGTCCGCACCGATGGTGAGCATCACGTCGTCGCCGGCGGTGAGGATCTGCTCGCTGGCGTCATCGGTGGCCGGCATCTGGGCGAAACCAAGTTCGATATCGGGGTTGATCAGCAGGATCTGTGGGATGGCGTAGGTGCCGAGCGGGATGATCGCGGCCTTGCCTTGGGCGAAATTCTGCGTGCCCTGCTGGTAGGTGACGCCGGTGTCCGCAGTGGAGTAGTGAAGAGCTCAGATTCCTTCTCGACTGCGGTCTTCCACAGTTCCTGGAACGTGGTCTTGCCTTGCTTGAGCTCGGTGTACTTCGATTCGGGAACCAGCGTGCCGGCCAGGGAGGCGAGCGGTGCCTGGGTGGTCCAGGCGTCGGCCACGGAACCCTGCAGCGGGTTGATGCCGGCGTCCTTGAAGGTGTTGAGCATATCGGTGAACTCACTCCAGGTGGTCGGCGGGTTCTCCGGGTCAAGGCCAACCTTGCGGAACAGAGCCTTGTTGTAGATGTAGCCGGAGGCGTTACCCGCGAAGGGCAGGCCGTACAGGCGCTTCTTGGAGGAATCGGTGGTCTGCACCAGATTCTTGGCGATCTGCACCATGCCGGGGTTGAGGGTGTCCACAATGGGTTCATCGGTGAAGTCGTAGAACACACCGGAGGCGGCGAAGTTGCCGAAGCTGATGTCGCCGTTGAAGGTGATCACGTCCGGCACACGATTCTTGACGAAACGGGTGCGCAGATCGGTCTGGGCGTTGGCGGAGTTGTTGATGTTGACCTTGATGGTCGGGTTCTGCTTCTCAAAGTCGGCAACCATGGACTTGAACTGGTCGGCGGCCTCGGACTTGAACTGGAAGAAATCCAGCGTGACGGTGCCTGCGGTGCTGGAGCCGCAGCCTGCCAGGCCGAAGCCGACGGCGATCGCGCACACCACGGCGGCGGTGCGCACGGCCAGACGCTTCAGTCTAGGCGTTACATGTGGGGAATCGGACAGCATAATTGTTGACTCCTTTATCTTTCTTTTCCTCCGGCTTCGATGCCGGCGGTTCTTCCACTTTCCAAGGTAACGGTTCGGCCATTTCATTCCCAGCGCCAGCGAGCCCACTTGCGCGAGCAACAAAAAGCGCGGTATTTTGTGATTAACGCAATAAATACAGCGAAGGGGCTTGCATGTCTGATGCCAACGCGATTCCACAGTGGTTTTCCGGATCCGAGCATACGCATCGCGTGGCGGCGGCAATTGCCCAATACGGGCCGATAGCCCGCACTACGTTGGCACAGATGCTGGGACTGAGCCAAGGGGCCTTGTCCCGCATCACCAGCGATCTGATCTACGCCGGGGTGATCGAGGAGCTTCCGGCCGAGGCCGGCCCGTCAGGCAAGCTGCCCGAGCGATTCACGCCAAGGGAAAGTTCGGATCGTCGCGGACGCCCGCAGACTTCGCTGGTGTTGTGTTCGAACGCACGCACCTTCATTGGTGTCAAGGTTCATGGGATGTCGATTGTGGCCGCTGCGGTGAACGCGCATGGCGAGGTGGTGTCCGGCCGGCACGAGGTGCCGATCGGGGCGGATCAATCGGCTGAGTATGTGGTGTCGGCCATCACGCGGCTGGTGCGCGAATGTTCCGCCGATATCGCCTCTTCCGGACTACCCTCCCCCACTGCGGTGGGCGTTGCGGTAGGTGGGCATGTGGTCGACGATTCGATTGTGACGTTCGCGCCGTTCCTGCATTGGGACGGGGCCACGGACTTGGGGACGATGGTCACAGAGGCGACCGGCCTGCCGTGCGGGGTGTTCAATGATATCGATTCTCTGCTGGTGGATGCCTCCTGGTTCGGGCCGGGTGTCGGCGTGGATATGTTCGCCGTGGTGACCATCGGCGTGGGTGTTGGTTATTCGCTGGCCGTGAACGGCAAGCCAGTGCAGTACCCGGATAAGAGCTATGGTCTGGTGGGCCACGTGCTTATCGATCCGGAGGGGCCGCGCTGCACCAGCGGACATATCGGCTGTTCACAATGCTTGACTGACGATTCGATCGCCGAACAGTACTCTGCGATTGTGGGTCGCGCGGTCAGTTTTGAGGACTTTGCGCGCGATGCCAAGGGCCGCGTGCCGCAAGCCACGCAGTTGGTGAACCGGACGTGTTTCCGGTTGGGATCGCTGGTGGCTACGGTGGCGAACATCGCGATGCCCGGGCATGTGATGATTGCCGGGGAGTCCGCGTTTTTGGCCAAGCTCGGCACCGATTCGCTGCGTGACGGCATTCGTTTCTATCGTCACAGCCAGACCCAGCCGGTCAAGTTCACGATTATGAACCACGACTGGCAGCTCTGGGCCAAAGCCGCCGCCAGTCGCGTGATTGTGAAGCATATTGGTTAGGCCGTTCTTGGCTCCCCTCAGAGAGGGGAGCCAAGAACGTTGCGTCGCCACAGTTACTCCGCCACGGCTTTGAGCAATACTGCCTGCTGGGGGTGGAGGGACGGGGGACGGATGCCGTAGCGCTGCAGGGCTTCGCCGGTCAGGACTACGCCTTCCTCGTTCCACCAGCCGAGAGTGCTCTGACCGTTGATCAGACCGGTCAAATCCAAGCTCGGGTCGAGCGGGCTGACACGGTAGGTGCGCTCGGGGTCAAGTCCGGGCAGGTACACGGGCGCGGCCGGATAGGTCTGGCTGGTGGTCAGCTGGGTGAAGCGGTAGATGGCGGCGTCACGGTTCGGCATCACCATACCGTCCAGACGCACGGCCGGATCGTTGGAGTCGGCGTGCACGCAGGTGTCGATGGCGAACCAGTCGCGGTGCTTCTTGAATTCGGCCACCCACACGGCCAGCTTGGCGAGCGCCTCGTCCGGCTCCTTCAACAGGTTCCATTCGATGCCCATGTGGCCGAAGAACGCCATGGCCATGCGCAGTTCCTGGCTGGTGGCGCGCTGGGTGGAGTGTGCGGGGCTGGCGCCCACGTGCTCGCCCATCATCGCCGGCGGCACCAGCAGCGAGGTGTAGCGCTGGATGTCCGCGCGCTCGACCGGGTCCACGCAGTCGGAGACCCAGATACGATCGGCGTGCTCTAGGATGCCAAGATCCACGCGGCCGCCACCAGAGGAGCAGCTTTCGATCTCAAGGCCCGGATGCGCGGTCTTGAGGCCCTTGAAGATGTTGTAGACGGCAAGGGTCTGCGCGTGCACGGCCGGGCGGCCGGAGCGGCGGGAACCGGGCTCGGTGACGAGCTTGTTGTGGTCCCACTTGATGTAGTCGATACCGAGCTCGCCGACAAGCTGGTCCATGCAGCCGTAGATGTAGTCGAACGCATCCGGATTGGTCAGATCGAGCACCTGCTGAGTGCGGCCCTGCAGCGGCAGTCGGCCAGCGGTGGGCGAGAGAATCCAATCGGGGTGGTTACGGGCCACATCGGAATCGGGGTTGACCATTTCCGGCTCGAACCACAAGCCGAATTCCATACCCTTGGCGTGCACGTAGTCGGCGAGCGCCTTCAGGGACTTCGGACCATCGGGCCAGACGTCCTGCGCAATCTGCCAGTCACCGAGGCCGGAGGTGTCGTCGCGGCGGGAACCGAACCAACCGTCATCCACCACGAATCGTTCCACGCCGGAGTCGGCGGCCTTGTCGGCGAGCGCCTTCAGCGTATCGAAGTTGTGGTCGAAGTACACGGCTTCCCACGTGTTGAGGATCACCGGACGACCGTGCGAGAACAGGCGCGGATGCAGAGAGCGCACGTAGGAGTGGAAGCGGGCGGCGATCTCATTGAGGCCATCGCCATAGGAGCCGAACAGCCACGGGGTGTCGTAGGAGTTCTGGCCTTCGCCGGGGCCGGCGAGCGTCACTTCGCCGCCGAACAGGAGTTCGCCGCCGCCGATTACGCCGGTCGTGTAGGGCAGACGTTCGGCGGACAGTACGGAGTTGCCGCTCCAGCCCACGTGCACCGAATAGGCGTCGCCATGCTCGAAGCCGAAACCGGGCACGCCGGCGGTCAGGAGCAGGGATGCGTCGAAGTCAGGGCGGCCAGCGAGCTGCGGCTTTTCGAAACGGCCGACGGCCAGCGGCTGGCGCTGCGGGCTGCGTTCACGTAGATGGTGACCAGTGGTGGTGAGGATTTCGCCGACGGATTCGGGCAGCGGGAAGCCGAGCTCGATCTTGCCGATCTCGAGCGGGGCTCCGGCGTCTGCACCGAACAGGTTGGTTACGGTGGCCTTCTGACGGGCCAGGCCGCCGGGGAGCAGTTCGAGGTGCCATTCGACTTCCACGCCCTGCTCCTCATCGCGCGCGGTGACTATGACACCGGGCACGCGGGCCGGGCCGGTGGCGCGGGCATGGCCGGCCACATCGGTGTAGCTTTCGCCGGACACGGCATCGAGGGTGGCTTCCAGCACGCCGCCGGTCTCGATGTTGGTCACGGTGAACTTGGGGAAGAGCTCGATGCCGGCGCGGCGCAGCACCACGCGTTGCTCGCCGATCCAGCTTTCGGCCTGGGTGGGCAGGATGGACGGCCAAACGGTGTCGTCGAGCGCGCCGGACACGCGCTGCGGCTTCAAGGCGTCATAGGCGGCCAGCAGGGTGTCGGGCTTGGCCAGCGGGCGACCCCAGTGGACGATGCGCGGCAGGTCGCTGCCGGCAAACACCAGACCGATCGCCACATTGGCGGCGGGCTGGGTCAGGTAGACGGCGGTGAGTGCGGTACCGTCAGCGGCGGCACCGGTGAAAGTGGAGGTGTTCTCGGCCATATTGCCTCCTTCGACGTGTGTGGATTGGCATTGCACTACTGGTTTCGATGGTAGAAGAAATGGAATATGTTGCCTTGGTGCCGCGTGTTGGTTGCGTGAGGTAAGTAATGCGTCCGTGTCTATCGCCGCTGGGCGAAGAAATCAGTCAGGATGGACTGACACTCGCCTTCCAACACGCCGCCGTGCACTTCAGGACTATGGCCGATATGCGGATCGCGCGGAATATCCCAAATCGAACCGCACGCACCGAGCTTGGGATCCCAGGCACCGAACGCGATGGTGCCGATATGGGTCTGAATGCAGGCACCCGCGCACATCGGGCACGGCTCAAGTGTGACGGCCAGAGTGCAATCGGCGAGATTCCAAGCGCCCAAGGCTTGGGCCGCCTGACGCATGGCGATGATTTCGGCGTGGGCAAGCGGGTCACCATCAGCCTCACGCGTGTTGTATCCGCGCCCGACAATCTGGCCGGCCGCATCCAGCACCACCGCACCAACCGGTACGTCACCAGCGGCTGCAGCCTGACCGGCCAGTTCCAGTGCGTGACGCATCGCCTCATCATATTCCATACCAACGAGTGTATGCCTTTTTCTCATATCGTCTCATGATGTGCATAATCGGCCGCAAGCTTAACGTTTTCTTCATGGTTCCCCTATACTTTTGGTGGAAAAAATACGAGAAGGCGGCAACATGGCGGTATTTGAGCTCATCCTATGCATCATTGCGGCGGTGGTGGTGAGCTCGTTTGTCAGTCGCTTCGTGCCCAAAGTCTCCACGCCGCTGGTCCAGATTGTGCTGGGCGTGCTGGTTACGTATCTGCCGTTTTTCCCGGATGCGACGCTCGACCCGGAACTGTTCATGGTGCTGTTTATCGCGCCATTGCTGTATTTGGAAGCCCACGAAATCGATAAGTCGGCGTTGCTGAAAACGCTGGATCTGAGCCTATCGCTGGCTATCGGACTGGCTATCGTCACGATGGCGGTGGTCGGATTCACTTTGCATGCCGTCTGGCCGTCCATCACCTTAGCCTCAGCCTTAGCACTCGGCGCGGCACTCGGCCCGACCGATGCGGTGGCCGTCAGCTCCCTCGGTAAAGAAGCCTCGCTGACGCAGCGTCAGCGCAGCGTGCTGAAAGGCGAATCACTCTTCAATGACGCTTCCGGCATCGTCGGCTTCCAGTTCGCTCTGGCCGCCGCCTTCACTGGAGAATTCGCCGTGGGGCAGGCCGCCGGCGAATTCGTGATCTCCTTCTTTGGCGGCACCTTATTTGGCCTGGTGATAGCAGCAGTGGGCCAACTGGCTATTCGAGACCGTGCGATCCCTCGGCTGGGAAACCACTACCACACGTATTCTGATGGAACTGTTCCTGCCCTTCCTGCTGTATTTGGGCGCGGAGGAATTCAATGTGTCCGGCATTCTGTCGGTGGTGGCCGCTGGCCTGTTCATCCGATTCGACCGTACCGGCGTGGGGCCGAATGTGGCACGCACGAATATCGTTTCCACTTCAGTATGGGGTGTGCTGAGTTTCTCGCTCAACGGTGCGGTGTTCATTCTTCTGGGCATGCAGCTGCCGCGCGCCATGAGGGCCAGCTGGTCTGACCCGTATATCAGCAATACCGCGCTGATCGGCATTATTCTGCTGGTCACTCTGGTGGCAATCGCGCTCCGATTCTTCTGGATTGCGGCCATGCTGCGCGTTGCGCGAGATACAATCACCGGCCAGCGCCGCAAAATGGCACCCGAACGCTGGCGCTCGGCCGCAGTGATGACCTTTGGCGGCCCCAAGGGAACCATCACGCTGTCATTGATGTTCACCATCCCGTATTACATCGCCGGCGGTGCGCCGTTCCCGATGCGTGACGAGCTGATTTTCATTGCGTCAGGCGTGATTATCGTGACCTTGCTGCTGGCCAACTTCCTGTTACCGCTATTGGCCCCGAACCGTGGCAAGGATCCCAGCGCGGAAATAATTCCGGTGACCATCGATGTGTTACGCGCCACGGTGGAGGAACTGACCGGACGCATCACGCCAGAGAATCGCCGTGCGATTCTGATGGTAATCGACCAGTACACCAAGCGCATCGGGCGATTGCAGCAGCGCATCGGCGATACCGATCCTCAGGGATTCGAGCAATTGCAGATCGAAGCGCTGCATTGGGAAAAGGAATTCGTGCGCGACCGGCTTGCCGACACCAAGCACATCCGGCGGCGGATACGGCCACGCAAGAGCTGAACGTCGAAACCTGCGAGCGCATGCTTGACCAGATTATGAATACGTTGCGTCACACTTCCACTGATCCGACTTCAGGGCACGCGGTATCGCAGATTCGCGGTCGTGTACGCATGTTCCAGCGGCAGATGAGCAATTATGCCAAACGCACGGTGTCCAAGATTCGCCACACCACACCATTGGTGAGCGAGGACCAGATTTTCGCGCGCACCCGCGAACTGCAGGTCGAGGCGATTCATCATGTTATCGGCCGGCTTATTGACGAGATGGGCCAGGATACGTACAACACCGAGCATTGTTCGGCACTGTTGCTGGATTATCGTCGTGCCGAGGCTTCATTGCAGGCACGTCCGAATATGAGCGGCACTACGGAAACCATCACGCAGGTCGAGGACGTAAAGCGCGAGAGCTACGGTATCGAACTCGGTGTGATTCAGGACATGTACGAAGCCGGCGACATCAACCGAGCCCAAGCCCGCTCCCTAAGGCGCAACATTTACGTTATGCAAGTGGACGCTGATTCCGGCATCTAGTTTCCTTGGCTCCCTTCTCTGAGGGGAGCCAAGTTGGGGATTGCTATTCCCGTGTGATTCTCTTCAGTATGTGCAGTAGTGCTTGCAGTGCTCACTTCGCTCATGGGAGAACAGTCTATGACCGAGTCAGCCACAAGCGCCCTCGATGTCCGATTGCTGCGACGGCCGCGCCAATTCCAGTGATGGCGGCTGACTACAGCACGCCAGAAGTAATGTCGTTGTCAAGTAGCCACTGGCGCAAATCGGCGAACTCCTCAAGACTCACATTGTGATCCAGACCGTGGTAGCTCTTGGTTTTCAGCCACGTATGCTCTTCCAGCCAAGCGGCAGTGGCGAACAGTTCGTATTTCGGGATTACGCCATCGTTCTTGCCGTACGTATAGAACACGGGGATATCGTAATCGGCCAAGCGAGAGTCAGCGGGGGCCGTGCCGGGCACCTGACCGGGTGCGTTGAAGCCGGACAGGGAGACGACGGCCCGGTACCGCTCGGGGTTGATACGCAACAAATGCACGGCGACCAGACCACCTTGCGAAAACCCAAGCGGCACCACGTCACGGTCAGCGGGAATGTTGTCGGCCACCCATCGGTCGACTGCTGTGGCGGCGGCATACACGCCGTAGTCACGATCATCGCCGGATAGGCAGGGCATCGTGGAACCACGCGTAGTTGCCGGGGTCGGGACTGCCCTCACGGGCCGGCGCGAGTGTCAGCGGCCCGCGCAATGCCACGAAATCGTTACGGAGCGATGAGGCGCATGATGTCCGCCATGTCTTCTTCGCTGGATCCCCATCCATGCAGGCACAGGAACAGCGGATGCGCGGCATGCTGGTCGAAGCCGCCGCGCGAGGTGACGCTGTGTTCCACGGTGAGTGGCTCGCCAAAACGTCCGGGCACAGTGGTGGATTCGCGGCCGATCAGGGGCTGGCTGGCATTCGCTTCTTTGCTCATACCAATCCAATATAAAGGTCTTGCGCGCTGCGCGGAAACGATGGACCATGATTTCAATCACATTGGGTAATCCGCGCCGAATCGCCTTGGGACTTTCCAAGGGATACCGGCAATCTATCAGGCGTTACCGCTGTTTGCGGCTGCGGTGTCTGTGGCTGCGGTGATTGTCTCAAGTTCGCCGCTCCACTGCTGCTGCAGTGCGGTCATCTTGCTGGCCTCGCCGAACACCATCCAGCGTTTGCCGTTCAGCAATCGCCAATCACCTTTCGTTTGCTCATTATCAGCGTATTGGCTCAGCAGTTCAGAAATCTTGCTTTCGATAGGTGCCCGGCTGATGGCTGCGGACGATTCCGATTCAAAGGATACGAAGGCCACTCTCGGATCAGTGCACATCTGTACGGTGGTGATGCCCGGCAAACCGCCCGTATCAAGCCCCTGCCATCCTTCTTTGCACGCGCCGGCAGCTTGTTCGATGTCTTGCTCCATCTGTGCGGTATCTTCGACGGGTGCCTTGTCGTTCGACTGCTGAATCAGTCCTTCCGGGAACAATACGCCCACGGCCACGCCGATAACCAAGCAAACTATGGCGCACACCAGTGCGATGATGCCGCCCGCGCCCACTCCCCCGTGAGTGGCGTACCGAGGCATGGTGACTCGCGCAGCGATGACCAGAATCAGGGTGATGCCGATAAGCACCGCCGCAGTCAACGCAATGTATCGTCCTGGCACTGCCGGCATAAAGGAAATGACGTAAGGCGCGATTTCATGAACCGCCGAGGTGGCCGATACCACGACGGCTAGCAGTCCGCTGACAACGGCAAGTCTGCGGCACAACATCGACGTTGGGCTGCTGGCTTTGTAGCGGCAAATCGCCGGCCGGCATTCCGCCTGGATGGGCGTCGATTCTGTGCACGACGTGAGCTGCGCGAATCGTCATACTGACCATCGCCGAAGAAATCGTAGTCCTCATCGTTGCGGGCCATCGGTGCCCCCTTCCTGCCGATTACACAGCTAGTGTACCGCTATGGCTTGGGAATGGCGGTCATTCGGGGGAATGATTTTGGCCTATAACCCTGATTCAGGGCACAAAAAAGAACCCCGGCGGTTGCCCGCCGGGGAGAGAAAGGAGAGAGAAGAAGAAAGGGGGTTCAATTGTCGGGAACTGCTGCGGCTCCTGATCAGCTTTCCGCTGACATCCTTTATATAACCACTGCTTTCTGGGTCTACCTCTAAGTTTCTCTGAGAAAAACCTGAGAATACTTGCGATTGATGGACCGCAGAAGCGTGAGGAGCCTCTCACGTTTCCGCCCAAGGCGCTAGACTTGAAGGCAGTATTTATTTGCCCAAGGAGTTTTTCACATGCTGCTGTCCGACCGCGACATTCTCGCCGCACAGTCCGCAGGTCATATCTCACTTGATCCGTGGACCCCCGAAATGGTGCAGCCCGCTTCCATCGACGTGCGATTGGATCGGTACTTCCGTTTGTTCAATAACCACGCCTACACCTATGTCGATCCGGCGGAAAACCAAGGCGCACTCACCGAACAGTTCGAGGTGGCTCCCGACGAACCGTGGATTTTGCACCCCGGCGAGTTCGCACTGGGTTCCACGTGGGAATACGTCAAGTTGGACCCGTCCATTGCCGCCCGTCTGGAAGGCAAGAGCTCACTGGGCCGATTGGGTATTCTCACCCATTCGACTGCGGGCTTCATTGACCCCGGTTTCGAGGGGCATATTACGCTTGAGCTGTCTAATGTGTCGACGCTGCCGGTCAAACTATGGCTTGGCATGAAAATCGGCCAGATGTGCTTCTTCCAGCTGAGCTCGCCCGCTGAGCACCCTTATGGCTCCAAGGGCACCGGCTCGCATTATCAGGGCCAGCGGGGTCCGACGCCGAGCCGTTCCTACGAGAATTTCTACCGCGCGCACATCGACGACTGAGCGTTGCGACGTACCATTCGGCCGGCGGATGCCGGCCATTTGCTTAATCCCAAGGAGATGTCATGACCAACAGCGATGGCGGGTTCCAGTTCGACTTCCAGCAGCACGAAAAGCCGGTCAGGCCAACGGTTCCTCCGATTCCCGGGCAAGAGACAGCAGCATATAGCACGGAACCCACGGCACAAGCCACACCGGCTCTGCAGTTCCCGCAGTCTGTGCAGTCTGTGCGGGCTGCGCAGTTTGCACAGCCCGCACAACCCACGCAGCCCGTACAGCCGACGCAGCCCATCGATCCGGCCATGACGCAACCGTTCTCGCCGCAATTCCCGGCTGCGGTTGCCGCACAAGCACCACAGCCTGCAGCAGCCACGCAGCCAGTAGTATCCGAAACACCAATCGCCGCTGCGCCCGGCCAGCAGCAATACGTTTGGGATCAGACGACGCAAAGCTTCCGCCCGGTGGAACCGACAGCGCCGGTGACGCCAGCAGCACCAGCCGCACCAGCGGCACCGGCGACATCGCCTGTTTCGATAGCTTCAAACGCCGCGACACAGGCGTTCCAACCCAATCAGGCCGAGCAGCCTGCGGTAGATGCCGAGGCAACACAAGCGTTCCAGCCTGATCAGGTCATGGCAACACAGCCTTTCGAAGCTCAGGCCATGCCGAATGCCGAAACCGCGGCCACACAGGCATACGGCGCATCATCCACCGTATCCGGTGAGACCGTTGCCATGCCGGCAACGCAAGTAGCGTCTGCCGATGATGCTGCGGCCACACAGGTGTTCCAACCGGCCGCCCTGGCCGCTTCGGCACAGGCTCAGCCTGCTGTGATGCCTCCCTCCATTCCGTTGAATCAGGTCTCCGATGAGGACGATTCCGATGGCGCCGAGCCTCGTCACGGCGGTAGCGGCAAAAAGAACACCCGCAAAATCGTCGGCATTGCCGTAGCAGTAGTCGCCGTGATAGCGCTGGTTGTCGCCGGCCTGCTCTGGTGGCATTCCAACAGCAGCAAGGCAAGCCAAGCCGTGGCATTGGTCGAATGCAAGGTAGCGGCCAAGCAGTACACGAATGTCCAGAAGAAGCTCACCACCGCCATATCCAATGGCCAAGCCAGCGCGCAAACATCCACCAGCGATGTGGCCGATGCCAATACGCTCACCACGCTGAATCAGGCGTTGCAAGACGCCGGCAATCCGGTTGACATCGCCAAGTGCGATTCCAGCCTCAACACCACTGAGTTGAAGTCTCACACTAAAGAGCTGCAGAATGATGCCAGCGACATGGCTGACAAGACGGATGCCATCAACAATGCGATCAAGGCCGTTAATACTTCAAAGGCGACGGCCGATACCGACACACTGAAATCGAAGCTGAGCTCGGCTATTTCGCAGGCGCAGGGCACGCTGGATAATTCCGCGGGCAGTGTGGCCGATAAAAACACCCGCACCGCGCTGCAAAACGCCATCACCGAGGCCAATACGGTGATGAACGGGACCAGTCCGTCCGAATCCGACGTCAACAATGCGATTTCTAAACTGCAGAAGGCCGAGTCCGACGTCACCGCCTCGATGCAGGCCAAGCAGCAGGCAGATGCCGCCAAGCAAGCTCAGGAAGAGGCTCAGCAGAAGGCCGACCAAGAGGCACAGCAGAAGTCTCAAGATGAGTCCAACAATAGCGACAACAATAACGGCGGCGACAACCCCACCTCTACTGACGGCACCGACGGCAGCCACAACTGAGGTCTGCAGCGTTCTCCTGTTTCCCATGGGGGCGGTAACTTCCCCATGGGGCGGTTAGCACATTTCCTCTTTTCGCGGAATAATGCCGTTTTCAGCGACCGCCCCATGAGGAAATCACCGCCCCATGGGATAGTTACCGCCCCATGAGGAGCCGTTTGGATATAGCAGTGGGCCGGGCTCTGAATACCAGAGCCCGGCCCACTGCTATATGCCCACAATCAGGGCTATTGCGATGGCTTAACGCTTGGCCATCGCGCGTAGCACAATCTTGCGCAGTTCGGAGGCAATCAGCACGATTGCGGCCAGGCAGATGCATTCCACCCAAGCCATCGGGCTCAATGCCACGGTGCCGAACGGATCGTTGGGGAACGGCACGTAAATCACCACGAGCTGCAGCGCCACGGACAAACCAATCGCACCCCATAGCCACTTGTTGGAGAACAGACCCACGAATGCGGACTGCAGATGCGAACGGGAGGCCAGCGCGTTGAACAGCTGGGCAAACACCAGAATCGTGAAGCCCATCGTACGGGCCTCGGTCATCTGCGCTTCATGGCCGACGGCATCCACCGAGCGGTCGGTGAACAAGCCGCCGGACAGGTGCATGTCCATACCAATCAGCGTGACGATGGCCATGATGACGCCGATGTAGATGATGTCGCCCCACATGGAGGCGTCAATCACGCGGTCCGTCACCTTACGCGGTTTACGACCCATCACATCGTCGGTCTGCGGGTCCACGCCCATAGCCAACGCCGGCGCGGCATCGGTCAGCAGGTTGATCCACAGCAACTGTGTGGCGAGCAGCGGCACGGTGACGCCCACGGTTTCCGGCTGGCGGATGCCGAGGAAGCCGGCAAACACCACACCGAGGAACACGGTGAACACCTCACCCACATTGGAACTCAGCAGGTAGCGCAGGAACTTGCGGATGTTGTCGAAGATCACGCGACCCTCGCGTACGGCGGCCACGATGGTGGAGAAGTTGTCGTCCGCCAGAATCATCTTGGCGCTCTGCTTGGTCACTTCGGTGCCGGTGATGCCCATGGCCACGCCGATGTCCGCGGACTTGACTGCCGGGGCATCGTTCACACCGTCGCCGGTCATGGCCACGATGTTGCCTTGGCGCTGCAAGGATTCGACGATCTTGAGCTTGTGCTCGGGGGCCACGCGCGCGTACACGGACACTTCGGACGTGGCCTTGTCGAGCGCGGCCTCATCGGGCAGCTGGTCGAGCTGGTCGCCGGTCAGGGTCTTGCCGTCCTTTGGCGATGATGCCAAGGTCGGAGGCGATGCGGGCGGCGGTCAGCGGGTGGTCGCCGGTGATCATCACCGTGCGGATGCCGGCACGATGGGCCTCGGTCACGGAGTCGCGCACCTCAGTACGCGGCGGATCGATAATGCCGACCATGCCATTCCAGATGAGATCGGTTTCGATGGCTTCGGCCTGATCGGCGATGTCGGACACCTGGCCTGCGGCGTTGACGCTTACACCGGGCACATCAGCCAAAGAACTGGTTTCCAACGGACGGCAGGCCTCGCCAAGCGTACGGTAGGCCTCGGAGGAGAGACGTTCGACGGTGGCGAGAATCGACTGGCGATCGCCTTCGGTGAGCTTACGGACCTGACCACCCACGCGGATGCGCGTGCAGTAGCTCAACAGCACGTCGGGCGCGCCCTTGGCGAACACGGTGAGCTTGTCTGAATCGGTGCTGTCCTTGACGATGATGGACATGCGCTTGCGTTCGGAGGTGAACGGAATCTCGCCAACGCGCGTGTAGCGCTTGATCTTGCGATCGGCCTTGACCTTGCGTGCGGCCACGATCAGCGAGACTTCGGTGGGGTCGCCCACAATCTCCCAACGGCCGTTCTCCTCGCGTAGTTCGCCGTCGTTCGCGAGCGTGCCGGCCACGAGCGTGGCGACGACTTCATCGGCCACAATCTGGGTCTGCTCGGATTCGGGGCTGATGCCGCCGGTCATGACCATGCGGCCTTCCGGCGCGTAACCGGTGCCGGTGATCTGCACTTCGCCGGACGGGGTGACCACGCGCTCCACGGTCATCTCGTTGCGGGTCAGCGTACCGGTCTTATCCGAGCAGATCACGGAAGCGGAGCCCAAGGTCTCCACCGAATGCAGTTTCTTGACGATGGCGTTGTGCGCGGCCATACGCTGCACGCCGAGTGCCAGCACCACGGTCAGGATGGCGGCCAAGCCTTCCGGCACGGCGGCCACAGCCAGAGAAACGGCCAACAGTAAGGAATCAATCACGTCATGGACGTCGTCGAAGCCTTCCAGCACGGCGAGCGCCACCAGCACCACGACAGCGATGACACACACCGCAATGCCGAGGATCTTGGAGACGTAATCCATCTCCTTCTGCAGCGGAGTTTTCTCATCTTCGGTGGCGGAGAGCATGTCGGCGATCTTGCCGACCTGCGTATTCATACCGGTGCCGGTCACGATTGTGCGGCCGGTGCCTTGCGTCACGGAAGTGCCGTTGAAGATCATGTTGGCGCGGTCGCCCAGCGCCTTGGCCTCGGTGAGTGTGTCCGGCTTCTTACCGACCGGCACGGATTCGCCGGTCAGGGAGGCCTCGGCGATGCGCAGGCTGGCCGCGTTGACCAGTCGGCCATCGGCGGAGACCGAGTCGCCTTCCGCAAGGACGATGATGTCGCCGGGGACCACGTCGGCGGTGTTGATGCGCATGACTTTGCCGCCGCGCAGCACCGGGGTCTGCGGGGCCGTCATTTGGGCGAGCGCCTCGACCGCGGCCTCCGCCTTGGCCTCCTGCATGTAGCCGAGCACGGCATTGACGATTAGAATCAAAATGATCACGATTGCGTCGAACGGCAGCACTTCGCCGCCTTCCGCGCCGGGCTGCGCATTGGCCTTTTCGATGAACCATGCGATCACCGAGATGATGGCGGCCGCGATCAGCAGGTAGACCAGCGGGTCCTGGAACTGGGCCAGGAATTTCTTCCATTTCGGTACGGGCGGGGCGCTGGCGAGCTCGTTCGGGCCGAATTTGGCCAGTCGGCGCTTGGCTTCTTCCTCGCTCAGGCCCTGGGATGGGTCGACGTTCAGGGCTTTGGCCACGTCATCGGCGCTGGTCAGACTTGGATCAGTATCCCCCAATAGCGCTTCCTGTGCGCGCACCTCTTCCGATTCCACGACCCCGTTCGTTGCGGTCGTGGACACTGCGGATTGATCTTTGAGATCATCCATAATGTTCTCCTTGGTATTGCCGCGGAGTAGCCAGCCTTGCGGCCGCTGCCGGGTTTTCTCTCCCGGCTGGACGCACAGGACTGCGCGGTTATGGACACCGGCGCAACTGCTGCCGATGCATACGATTGCTATTATTCCATAACCACGTGGCGCACTTGGCGCACAGCGTAATAGCGTTTTGCCTAGAACAGGCGACGCAACCAGGCTTCAGCCAAATCAGGCCAACACTGCACGCATTCGACGATGTGCGCATAGAAGCCGTTGCCGGCGGTTTCCGCATTGGCCAAGGACAGGCCGTGGCTGCCTTCGGGGAACAGGTGTGCTTCGATGCTCACGCCGGCGGCCCGGCAGGCCTGGATGAGCATTAGCGTATTCTCCACGGGCACGGCGTCGTCGGTCATGGTATGCCAGACGAAGACGGGCGGCGTCTTGGCGTCGATGTGCTTTTCGATGGAGAACTTGTCCAACAAAGCCTGATTGTGCGCTTGGCCCTCTAGCAGGCATTGGAAGCTGCCGCGATGGGCGTACTTGCCGGCGGTGATTACCGGGTACGAGAGCATCAGCGCGTTCGGGCGCACGGCGTCCGGGTCCATGCCGCCCTGTTCGCGGATGTCTTCGTCGCCAATCGAGGTGGCGAGGTTGGCGGCCAGATGCCCGCCTGCGGAAAGCCGAGTACGGCCACTTGCGCGGGGTTTACATGCCACTGATCCGCATTGGCGCGAATCAGGCGCATTGCCTCGGCAGCCTCCAGCAAAGCCACCGGGTAGCGGCTGGGCTGCACCGAATAGCGCAGCACGAATACGGCGAAGCCTTTGGCCAGGAATCGCAGGGCCACTGGCTCGGCTTCGCGGTCAGAAGTCATGGCGTAGCCGCCGCCAGGCAAATCAGGATGGCCGGGCGTATGCGGTCCGGTTTCATCTCTTCGCTGTTGTCGGCCACATAGCCAAAGAATCGCGCCTCGCTGCCATCAATGCCAACGATGGTTTGTTGAATGTATTGCATGCCATACATCATACGCGCAGAGAATAGTTCTCGATAAGAACCACTCGCCATATGCGGTCTTGCCCGTATCTCCAAACCGAATAACGCTTACAGCGAATCGTGAAGACTGCGGGCCATGGCGCGGTCGCGCGAGCCTTTGGTGAGCTTGAGACCGAGGGTCACGGCAATCAACACAACAGTGCAGGCGATCCACAGCGTTCGACCGCCGAAGTTGCTGATAGTCCAGCCACCAATCAGCGGCGCCAGCGCAATCGACACCGACCACACTACGTTGTAGACGCCCTGATACGTGCCGCGCGCCGACGCGGGTGCCATGGCGGCAACTGTAGTGGTGGCGATAGGGAATGTGCCCAGCTCACCCAGCGTCCACAGCACTACGGCAAGCGCGAATCCGCCCCAAGAATGGGCCGCGGCCTGCACCGCATAGCCGATGACGGTTACGGCGAGGCCCATCACCAGCACGCGTGAATTGCCCATGCGCGCGAACAGTTTCATCGCGGGAATCTGCAGCAGGCACAACATACCGCCATTGATGGTGAGCAGCACCGAATACTCGCCCAGCCCTAGACCAAGGTCCGTCATGGCAATGGGCAGGCCGGAGGTGCTTTGGAAGTACACAAGGAAGTAGCCGAACATCAGCAGGGAGAAGCCGAGGAATGGAGTATCGGTGAGCACGCGCCGCCAATTGCGAGACATGGCGCCCTTGACACTGGCAGCCGGTGCGGCATCCGAGTGATTCGACCTCTCAATGCCGGCGAATTCCGCATGGGTAACACTGCATTCGTCTTCATGGCGCACCGCACTTGGCACCGATACAGTAATCCCCAAATGCCGCACCTCGCGGAAGAACGCAATCAGCAATATCGTGACGGCTATCATCACCGCCGCTTCAACGTAGAACATCAGCGAATACGAGATCTTGACCAGCTGGTTGGCCACAATCGGTCCAATCGCGTACCCAAAATTAATCGCCCACGATTGCAGTACGTATGCACGTTGCTGACGTTCGACAGGCACCACATCCGCGATATACGCGGCGATGGCCGGGCTGGGCAGCGAGGCGAACGCACCATAGACGAACAGAGCCGCGCCTAAAGACACAGGATCAGTGAGTACGGAAACGACCAGCAGGGCAGCCGCTGCGCCGATTTCGCCGATGATAATCATGGATTGGCGGCCGAATCTGTCGGACAAGGTACCGCCGAACAGGCAGCCGATGATTGCGCCGAAGCCGTACATGGCCACGACTGTGCCCACCACACTCTCATCGAGGCGCAGCGCGGAAACCAAATATATCGACAAGAATGAGGTCACGAAGCGACCCATCCACAGAATCAGAATCGCCAACCATAATCCCCAATACAGCAGGGACAGTCCGAATATCATGCGCTGCTTCTTCACTCTCAATACCTTACCGGCTACCGACGGCGGAATAGCCGCGTTTTGGCGCGGGGTGCTGGGACAATAGCGCCTATGGCTATCAAAAAGGACCGACCAAGGGGTCGGGTGGCAAGCATCGCAACAAACTGAAGGGCTACGGCCCCACTCCCAAGGCCGAGGACCGCGTCTATCACAAGGCGTACAAGGCCAAGAAAGCGGCCGAACGTCGGCAGATGGCCGACCCGCGTCTGGCAGCCCGCCGCCGAGTGGACAAGTTCGCTTCGGCGGATACTTCGGATCTGGTGTACGGCCGTAATTCCGTGCTGGAAGCACTGCGCGTAGGCGTACCTTCTTCCACGCTGTACATCATGTCCCGTATTGAACATGACGATCGTACTCGCGAAATCGTGAAAATCGCTGGTATGAACGGCCTGCACATGCTGGAGGCCGATCGTCTGGAGATGGATCGTATCGCCCGCTCTGGCAACCATCAGGGCGTGATTCTGAAGGTCGATCCGTTCCAGTACTCCTCGCTGAACGAGTTGGCCGATCGTGCTGAGAAGAAGGCCAAGGCAATGGAGGCCGCGAATTCGGCGGCCGCCCGTATTGCTGCGCGACCGCTGTTTATTGCATTGGACGGCGTGACCGATCCGCAGAACCTGGGTGCCGTGATTCGTTCGGCAGCCGCATTCGGTGCCAATGGTGTGATTCTGCCGGAACGCCGTTCCGCTTCAGTGAACGCCGCCGCTTGGAAGGTGTCTGCCGGTGCGGCCGCGCATATGCCGGTGGCGCGCGTGGTGAACCTGACTAAGGCACTTAAGGGCTTGAAGGAGCGTGGATACTACGTTGTCGGCCTTGACGGTGGCGGCGATAAGCTCGTCGGCGAGACTGGCTTTGAATCCGATCCGCTCGTTGTAGTGCTCGGTTCGGAAGGCAGCGGTTTGGGCCGACTGGTGCGCGAAACCTGCGACGCGATTGCCGGCATCCCGATCAGCTCGTCTGTTGAGTCGCTGAACGCTTCAGTGGCGGCGGGTATCAGCCTGTACGCGGTGTCCAACGCACGGCGCAAGGCTGCGGCGGAGTGATTGTCGCTTGAGGCCGTAATAGGTTGTACATACACGGAAGCCCCTCTATTTGAGGGGCTTCTTTGTGTGTGATGGGCTCACTACAGACAGTCCACCGGATTGTCCGCTTAATGACTCCACACTGCCGCATCCGGATCGTCATCGGGGTTGTAGCCGTCGTCGTCCGGGTCGTTGTAGGTGGATTCGTCGTCAATGACGCCGGAATCGGCCTCTTCGTTAAGTTCGACGAGTGCCTTGGAATCAAGGTTGTAGCTCGGCAGAACGTTGTCGATGTAGCTGGTCACGGCCTCGCCCATCGGCACGTCGTGGCCGGCCTTCTCCGCCAGGAACCAGCGATGGTCAAGCACCTCATGGAAGAACTGAGCAGGCTCGATCTGGGAGCGATATTCGCGCGGAATCATACGCACGGTCGGCTCGAACACCTCGCGCATCCAGTCGGTGGCTACGATTTCCAGATCCTCGCCCTCACGCCACGTGGAGGTACGGTAGGCGTCAAGGTCGTTGAGCAGACGACGGGCCTGGTTCTCCTGCACGTCAAGGCCGGTGAGGCGCAGCAGCTTGCGGTTGGCGTAGCCGGCGTCCACCACGCGCGGGCGGACCAGCACACGCTTGCCGTCCTCGGAGGTCTTCATTTCCAGCTCGTCCACGTCGAAGCCCAGCTCGTTGAGCTTGTTGACGCGCTGCTCGATCTTCCACATTTCGTCCGGGTTGAACTTGTCGGTGTCGGTCAGGGCGCTCCACAGCGAGTGGTAGCGGTCGACCAGGCGGTTGCCCACCTCGATCTCGTCCACGTCGCCGGGCAGTAGCTTGCCGGACGCCAAATCCATAAGTTCGCCGATGATGTTGGTGCGGGCCAAGTCGATATCGTATTCGCGCTGGCCGTCGGTGAGCTGGACTTGCAGGTCACCGGTCTCGGCGTCCACCAGGAAGGCGGAGAAAGCGTCGGCGTCGCGCAGGAACAGGATGTTCGACAGGGACACATCGCCCCAGTAGAAGCCGGCCAGGTGCAGGCGCACCAGCAGCACGGCGAGGGCGTCAATCAGTCGTTCGGCGGTGTCCGGGCGCAGGTTGCGGGCGAACAACGCACGGTACGGCAGCGAGAACTTCAAGTGCCGGGTGACCAGAATCGCCTCCAGCGGCTCCCCTTCACGGGTGTGACGGCCGATGACCACGGCGATCGGGGTCACAGTTGGCAGTTCGAGCTTCTGCAGTCGACGCAGGATCTCGTACTCTCGCTCGGCCACCTGGCGCGTGATCTCCTTCATGGCGTACACCTCGTCGCCCACGTGCACGAATCGCACGACGTGGCGGGAGATGCCTCGCGGCAGGTTGGCCAGCAGGTCCTCAGGCCAGGTGGCCAAGGGCTTGTGCCAGGGCAGCGTGAACATCTTTGGGTTCGAGCTGGCGGCGGTGATTTTCAGTGCTTGCGGTTCCGCTGAATTGGCGTGCTCGTCTTCGGCTTTGACAGACGTGGCCTTTAACGCACGCGGATCCATCTGGGGCAAATCGTTCAACTCCATGTGTTCGATTTTACGTGTCGTTCGCGATGTGTGCTCCTTTGCCACGACTTCGGCGCGTTATGTTTACGGGAAAAACACCGTTTGGTCTCTCCCTCAGACCGTCTAAAAGGCAAAAAGAAAAGCCCCGCAGCTATGCAGGGCTTTTCCAACGAGGTCATAAGAGGGGAAGAGAATAACCTCGTCTAATGGTTGACGAAGCTATTAGACCTCGCCAAGTATCTACTAGTTCAGACGCAGCTCGGTGGACGGTGCGAACAGGTGCATCTTGGCCGGATCAATCTTGATCTTGACCGTGGCACCAACCTGCGGCAGAGCGCGCGGGTTCACACGAATCGTGGTGAGCTTGTTCTGATCGGACATGACCTGAGAAGCCTCAGCTGCGGAACCATCGGTGACGATGTTGCCGTAGATGTAGCCATCGGAGCCCAGATCCTCGACGTTCACAACCTTCAGGGAGAAGGCGTTCGGGTCGTCAGCCGGGGCCAGACCAGCGTCCTCAGGACGGAAGCCGACCACGATCTGGCCGTTGTCTTCGGCGGTGAGCTTGTTGACGGCCTCAGCCGGCAGGTCCACGGTGTCCTCACCGATCTTCGCCTTGCCGTTGACCACCGGGTGGGTGTTCAGGTTCATCGACGGGGAGCCGATGAAGCCGGCGACGAAGACGTTGGCCGGACGATCGTACAGCTCGGTCGGAGCGCCGACTGCTGCAGGATACCGAGCTTGATGACGGCGATGCGATCGCCCATCGTCAGAGCCTCGGTCTGATCGTGGGTCACGTACAGGGTGGTGACACCCAGCTGGCGCTGCAGGGCAGCAATCTGGGTACGGGTCTGGACACGGAGCTTGGCGTCCAAGTTGGACAGCGGCTCATCCATGAGGAAGACCTTCGGCTCACGGACGATTGCACGGCCCATGGCCACACGCTGACGCTGACCACCGGACAGAGCCTTCGGCTTGCGGTCGAGGTACTCGGTCAGGTCGAGGATCGCAGCGGCCTTCTCGACGCGCTTGCGGATCTCGTCCTTCGGAGTGCCGGCGATCTTCAGGGCGAAGCCCATGTTGTCGGCAACGGTCATGTGCGGGTACAGAGCGTAGTTCTGGAACACCATTGCGATGTCGCGGTCCTTCGGCTGCATCGTGGTGACATCCTTGCCACCGATGAGGATGCGGCCCTTGTTGACCTCTTCCAGGCCGGCGAGCATACGAAGGGTCGTAGACTTACCACAGCCAGAAGGGCCGACGAGGACGAGGAACTCGCCATCCTTGATATCAAGATTCAGATCATCCACGGAGGGCTTATCGTTGCCCGGGTAGACACGAGTGACGTGGTCGAAAACGACTTCTGCCATAATTACTAATCCTTTCAGAGGCAGGTACGTGCCTCACGATCCGTTGTAAAGGGATTTGTTCTTTACTGTGCTTCCGCCCTCGCCACCGACGTACAACTCTGCTTTCGGAAACTGCAAGCTTCAGCGTTTACTTTTTTCCGGTTCAGTGAAGGTTCTCTTCGTTGAGCCGAGAACTACTATACACGGACCGTGGACCAAGGCAAGTGGCGTGTCTGAAATGTAGTTAACATTATGGGCGTTTCTGGGGGTGTTGTGTGGTTCGGCCCATGACACGCCTGCTTCTCGAACGTGCCATCGGCCACCTTGGTGACGCCCAGCTTGAGCAGTCCGAGCAACTCACGCAACGTTTCCGGTACGGGCTCATCGCCCTCATCGGCGGACTTGGTCAGGCCCTCGATGCGGCGACGAAGCGCGTCGGCGTCCTCGGGATCGATCTTGAGCCCGGCGATCAGCGACTGGCGCATGGTCTCGTAATCGAGGTTGGCAAAAAAATTCAGCTGTTGCAGCGTCATGAAGCCCTTGAGCTCGGGGAATCGGTGGACGATGTATTCCTCGCGGTCGTCGGCGGCGCGGGTCCAGTCGCGGGTGAGCTGCGGATCCCAGCTGGCGGTGATCGACCCCTCGCGCATGCGGTAGTGGTACAGCGCCTTGGGCAGACGGACCACGCGCGTGGCCTCGCCGATCACGTTGCAGATACGGGAGAGATCCTCGATTTTGCGACCCACCGGGAAGGAGAATCCAGTGCCCTGATAGGTGGAAGCGGGTGCCAGGAAGGCCCAGAAATAACCGTCAATCTCAGCCTTGACTTGCTTTTTGATGGCCTCGACCGGGGTCAGGACCTGCACCTCGGTGAAGTCGTTGTGGCGATAGTTGGACAGCAGCGGCTTGTTGTTCTCGGAGATGGTGTCGAACTGGAACATCACGAGGTCGGCGTCATACTCGCGCATGGCGTTCAGGCAGTCCTCCACCAACGTGGGTGTCACGGTGTCGTCGGAATCGGCGAAGTATATGTACGCGCCGATAGTCTCAGCGATACCAGCGTTGCGGGCGTCGGACAGGCCGCCGTTGGGCTTGTGAATCACGCGTATGCGCGGGTCGCGGGCGGCCCAGGCGTCGCACATGGCCGGGCAATTGTCGGGCGAGCCGTCATCGACCAGCAGAATCTCCAGATTGGCGTACGTCTGCGCGGCAACAGACGCCACGCATTCGTCGAGGAACTTCTCGACCTTATATACCGGAATAATGATGCTGACCAACGGATCCTGTTCATATCTCCAGCGTAGCGCCGCCGCACGAACGCGGACGGAATCCGGCCGATATCAGGGACATCGGGATAAGATGCTTGGAGAAAACATGACAGGGAGGTGCGGTCATGCGCGATATCAGGGTTGGAGTGGTCGAGGACGATCCCGCCTCCTGCCAACGGGTGCTTGACTGTCTCAATCAGTACCACAGCGAAACCGGTACGGAATTCACGATTTCCGTATTCGACGATGGTGAGCAAATCGTCGAGAAATATACGCCGATGTACGACATTCTGTTTCTGGACATCGAGATGCAGCACATGGACGGCATGGCGGCGGCCCGGCGCATCCGCGAGCGCGACAACACTGCGGTTATCGTGTTCATCACCGCCGCCCCGCAGTACGCGATCAACGGGTACGAGGTGCAGGCGCTCTCCTATCTGCTCAAGCCGGTGCCGTACTTCGCATTCCGCCAGGAGCTGAAACGGTCGATCGATATGGTGCGTCGGCGTGGCAGCGAGTCGCTGCTCATCGAGGCCGGCGGGCGGCAGATGCGCGTGGAGCTGGCGGATGTGTTGTATCTCGAGTCAATTCGGCACACGATCATCGTGCATACGTTGAGCGGCAAACTCTCGGTGTCCGGCACGCTCAAGGATTTCGAGGAGCGACTGGCCGGTCAGGACTTCTTCCGTTCCAACTCCTGCTATCTGGTGAATCTGCGGCATGTGGTGGGTGTCGAGGGGCAGGACTGCGTGATGTCGAACGAGGAGCTGCTGCGGGTGAGCCGGCCACGCAAGAAGGCGTTCCTGACCGCGCTGGCGAACTACATGGGCGCGGCGTGATGAGCACCACCATCACCAATGCGCTGCCGGACATCCCGCGCCTGTGCACCGGCATCTGCGAATGGCTGGCCTGCGTGGTCTATCTGCTGGTCATCTACCGGCGCGTGCCGCTGCGGCGCACGATTGCGGTCGGGCTTATCGGTCTGCCGGCGATGATCGCTATCCAGTATTTCGACGGCGTGATGCCCATCTGGTTCTGGATCATCGGTATGCTGCTTGCGTTCGCCGGCATGTGGGCGATTATCTTGTTCGGCGCGGGCACCGGCAAGCGCGAGGGCATGTATATTGCGGCGCGCGCGTTCGTGCTGGCCGAACTGGTCGCCTCGTTGCACTGGCAGTTGGTGATGTTCCTGAACTTTGGGCGAGAACCCCGAGCGGGCGCAGTTGTTCTCACTGCTGTTACTGGTGGTCACGTACGCCGCCTGCTTCACGGTGGCGTGGCTAATCGAACGCGGCAATTTGCCAATGATGCGCCGACCGTCGCCACAGCGCAGCTGGCAATCGGTACGGGAGCCATCACCATCGTGACGTTCGCCATGAGCAACCTGAGCTTTGTGTCCACCAATACGCCGTTCTCCGGCACAGTGGGCCAGGAGGTGTTCTACATCCGCACGTTGGTGGATTTCTGCGGGTTCGCGATTCTGCACGCGCAGCAGGAGCAGGCGCGGCGCATGGAGGCGAGCGCCGAGCTGGCGTCCATCAACGCTCAGCTGGAAAGCCAGCATCAGGAGTATCTGGCGTCCAAGGAGAATATCGAGTCGATCGGGCGGCTTGCGCATGATCTGAAGCATCAGATCGCGGCGTTGCGCGCGGAGGTGGACCCGGAGCATGCGGCGGCCGGCTTCGAGCAGCTGGAGGCTTCGGTGGCGCAGGCCAGCGCCCAGCAGCATTCCGGCAATCCGGTGCTGGACGTGATTCTGACCACCAAAATGCGCACGTGCGCGGATCGCGGCATCACGCTGACCGCCGTGGCGGACGGCAAGCTGCTGAAGGGCATGTCGTCGATGGATATCGCCTCGCTGTTCGGCAACGCGCTGGACAACGCGATCGAGGCGACCAGCAAACTGCCCGACCCGCAGCAGCGGCTGATCCGGCTCGCGCTGTACGGGCAGGGGCAGTTCACGGTGATTCGCGTGGAAAACTACTACGATTCCGCACTCAAGAAGGATTCGACCGGCGCGCTGCGCACCACCAAGCGTGATTCGTCGCGGCACGGGTTCGGTGTGAAGTCAATCCGGCACATCGCCATGCAGTACGGCGGCGAAGTGACGATTCGCACCGAGGACCACTGGTTTGTGCTGACGGTGCTGCTGCCGAGGTGAATCAGAAGTCCCAGTCGTCGTCATCGGTTTCTTCGGCTTTGCCCATCACGTAGGAGGAGCCGGAGCCGGAGAAGAAGTCGTGGTTTTCGTCGGCATTCGGGCTCAGGGCGGCCAGGATCGCGGGGTTCACATCGCAAATCTCAGCCGGGAACAAAGCCGGGTAGCCGAGGTTCATCAGCGCCTTGTTACCGTTGTACCGCAGGAACTTCTCGACGTCATCGGTCAGGCCCACGCGGTCGTACAGCGACTGGGTGTACTCCACCTCGTTGTCGTACAGCTCGTTGAGCAGGTCGTACGTGTAGTCCTGCAGATCCAGGCGCTCGGCATCGCTCAGCTGGGCGATGCCCTTCTGGTACTTGTAGCCGATGTAGTAGCCGTGGACGGCCTCATCGCGGATAATCAGACGAATCACGTCGGCGGTGTTCGTCAGCTTGGCGTGCGCGGAGAAGTACATCGGCAGATAGAAGCCGGAGTAGAAGAGGAAGGATTCGAGCAGGGTGGAGGCCACCTTGCGCTTGTACGGGTTGTCGCCCTCGTAGTAGTCGAGCACGATTTCCGCCTTCTTCTGCAGAAACTCGTTGTTCTCGCTCCAGTCGAATGCGGCATCGATCTGTTCGGTGGAGCACAGGGTGGAGAAGATGGACGAGTAGCTTTTGGCGTGCACGGATTCCATGAAGGCGATGTTGGTGTACACGGCCTCCTCGTGCGGGGTGAGCGCGTCCGGAATCAGGCTCACGGCACCGACCGTACCCTGGATGGTGTCAAGCAGGGTCAGACCGGTGAAGACGCGCATGGTGAGCGTGTGCTCGTCCTCGGTCATCTTCTGCCAGCTGGGGATGTCGTTAGAGACGGGGACTTTTTCGGGCAGCCAGAAGTTGCCGGTCAGGCGGTCCCAGACCTCAAGGTCTTTCTCATCTTCGAGGCGGTTCCAGTTGATTGCGGAGACGCGGTCGATGAGTTTCAGCGGTTTGCGCGGGATGGAGATAGGTGCCATGAGTAGTGTTCCTTTTACTCGTTGTCGTTATCGTCGTTGGACTTGTTTTCGAACTCCTCCGGCGCGGTCAGCCGGAGCAGTGCTCTATAGATGGTTCGTGACATTGTGGGTTCCTTAGAGTGGCCTCTGGTTGTTCGATGCGTGCGGAGACCGCCGTCTGAGGCCGAAGGCGTACGAAGGTACGTCGAGCGCCGAAGAAAGGCGGTATACGCTCCATCGAACAATCAGAGCATGCAGCTGACGCAGCCTTGGACTTCAGTTCCTTCCAGGGCTTGCTGGCGGATGCGGATGTAGTAGAGGGTTTTGATGCCCTTGCGCCAGGCGTAGATCTGAGCCTTGTTGAGGTCGCGGGTGGTGGCGGTGTCCGGGAAGAACAATGTCAGAGACAGTCCCTGATCCACGTGCTGGGTGGCCTCGGCGTACGTGTCGACGATGGCCTTCCAGCCGATCTCGTAGGCGTCCTTGTAGTACTCAAGGTTGTCGTTGGTCATGTAGGCGGCCGGGTAGTACACGCGCCCGATCTTGCCTTCCTTGCGAATCTCGATCTTGGAGGCGATCGGGTGAATCGAGCTCGTGGAATGGTTGATGTATGAGATCGAGCCGGTGGGCGGCACGGCCTGCAGGTTCTGGTTGTAGATGCCGTCCTTCAGAATCGCGTCGCGCAGGGCCTCCCAGTCGGCCGCAGTCGGGATCGCGATGCCGTACTGCTCGAACAGCGCACGGACCCGTTCGGTGCGCGGGGTGAGCGAACGACGAACATCGGTGTACTTGTCGAAGTAGTTGCCCTGGCCGGCCGGCTTGGCGTAGTCGCTCGTAGCGAAGCTGGCGAACGCGCGGTCATGCTCCACGGCAAGCGCGTGCGAGGCGCGGTAGGCGTGGTAGGCGACCGTCATGAAGTACATGTCGGTGAAGTCGAGACCTTCTTCGGAGCCGTACTGGATGCCTTCGCGGGCCAGGAAGCCATGCAGGTTCATCTGGCCGAGGCCGATGGCGTGGCCCTCCTCATTGGCGCGGCGAATCGAAGGCACCGCGTTGATGCTGGTGTGCTCGGCCACCGAGGTGAGTGCGCGGATCGCCGTCTCCACCGTGTGGGCCAAGCTGCCATCCATCGTCTTGGCGATGTTGAGCGAACCCAGATTGCAGGAGATGTCGCGGCCGACATGCGCACACGTGAGGTCCTCGTTGTATGCGCTCGGCTCCTGCACCTGCAGGATTTCAGAGCACAGGTTGGACATGGTCACGCGGCCTTCGATCGGGTTCGCGCGGTTGACCGTGTCCTCGAACACGATGTACGGGTAGCCGGATTCGAACTGCAGTTCGGCGATGGTGGTGAAGAACTTACGGGCGTCGATGTAGGTCTTCTTGATGCGGTCGTCGGCCACCATCTCGTCATAATGCTCGGTAACGGAGATGTCGGCGAACGGCTTGCCGTACACGCGCTCCACGTCGTACGGGCTGAACAGGGCCATCTGGGCCTTCTGCTTGGCCAGTTCGAACGTGATGTCCGGAATCACCACGCCAAGAGCCAGCGACTTGATGCGGATCTTCTCGTCCGCGTTCTCTCGCTTGGTGTCCAGGAAGCGCAGGATGTCCGGGTGGTGGGCGTTGAGGTACACCGCGCCCGCGCCCTGACGCGCGCCGAGCTGGTTGGCGTAGGAGAAGGAATCCTCCAGCAGCTTCATAATCGGAATCACGCCACTGGACTGGTTTTCGATGTGCTTGATCGGAGCGCCGAGCTCGCGCAGGTTGCTCAGCAGCAGAGCCACGCCACCGCCGCGCTTGGAGAGCTGGAGGGCCGCGTTGATGCCGCGCGAAATCGACTCCATGTTGTCTTCGATGCGCACCAGGAAGCAGCTGACCGGTTCGCCACGCTGGGCCTTGCCGAGGTTCAGAAAGGTCGGGGTGGCGGGCTGGAATCGGCGGGCGAGCATTTCGTCGGCGTATTCGGTGGCCTGCGCTTCGTTGCCGGCGGCGAGTTCCAAGGCCACTGCCGCACAACGCTGCGGGAAGTCTTCAAGGTAGAGACGGCCGTCGAATGTTTTGAGGGCGTAGGACGTGTAGAACTTGAAAGCGCCGAGGAAGGTGCCGAATTCAAAGCCGGCGGACTCGACGTGCTCATAGAAGCGGTCGAGGAATTCAGCGGAGTACTGGGCGAAGACGTCGGGGTTGTAGTACTGGTTGCTGATGAGTAGTCGAGGCGTTCGGCGGTGGAGGCGAACCGCTTGCTGTTGGCGGCCACGTGCCCGGTCACGTATTCGCGTTCGGCGGCCTTGTCTTTGTCGAACTGGATCTTGCCGTCGGAGTCATAGAGGTTGAGCATCGCGTTGAGCGCGTGGTAATCGTGCGTCGGATCGTACTGTTCCGCTGCGGTGTCGGCAGTATTGTCGAGCGGCAGCTCGGTGGCGGTAAGGTCGGTCATTGGAATCCTTATTACTGTTCGGTGAAGAAGCGGACTAGTCCCTTACGCACGGCGGCGGTGTCTTCTGGGGTGCCCATGAGTTCGTAGCGGTAAAGGTATGGAACGTGGCATTTGGCCGAGATGATATCTCCGGCGGCGCAGTACGCCTCGCCGAAGTTCGTGTTCCCCGAAGCGATGACGCCGCGAATCCACTCGCGGTTGGCTGGATCGTTGAGGAAGCGTTTGACCTGAATCGGCACTGCTTTCTTGACCACGCCGCCGCCATAGGTGGGCACCATGATGACGTACGGTTCGCGGACTTTCAGCGCCGGGTCGGCGGCCCGCAACGGGATGCGGTAAACGTTAATGCCTTCGTCCGGCAAACGGCATCCGGCCACGAACCGTGCGGTGTTTTCGGAGGCCGACGAGAAGTAGACCAATGCGCCGATCGTCTTGCCGTCGGCCGCGAATTCGGGCTGACTCAGACTCACGCGGATACCGTGGCGGCGGCGCGGTTGTCGGCGGCCACCTGCTGGGCGACTTCACGAATCAGGTCGGGGCGGTAGCCGGTCCAGGGAGTTGTCCGGCGTGATGACCACCGGGGCCTGCTGGAAACCGGCGGCCTGCAGCTGCTCAAGGGTGGAGGGGTTCTGCGTCAGGTCCACGGTTTCAAACGGCACACCCAGCTTGGTGAGCTGGCGCTTGGTGGCATCGCACTGCGGGCAATGCGGCTTGGTGAACACGGTGACGGTCATGGCGACTCCCCTTGATGTGGTTCTGATGAACAGTGAAGCGAAGGCCATATTACAGCGGTGTGATTTGAAATCAATGCACTATATGTAGTGGCGTGTGTCACACAACAAACCTAGATATAGGGTTTTTCGTTGATATTCCGCCATTCCCATGCACCCCCCGAAAATCGGCGTGCAGCGACCCGCCCAATCACATGTGGCATTGTTCACATTTGCGTTTGAACCGCTCTTCGACTGATCCTCAACCGCCCTGCAACCGCCATCTTGGGTTTCGAGGGGCTGTTTTGACCCTTGAAACCCACAATCTCGCGATTGTCACTCCGCATGACGCCAAAAGGCCCGGTCGAATGTCCACATGGGCATCCGGCCGAGCCAGAAAAGGATTACGGGGAAATCGTAAGTTCGCGGGGGCTCACTTGTTCTTCGGCATGATCCAGAACTTGAGCAGCGGGTAGCTGACAATCACGGCGAGCAGAGTGTTGACCACGGAGGCGATGGTGCCGGCCACTCCGGCGTTCATGCCCCAGCCTTGGCACAGGGAGGTGACGTAGCCCGGCAGCACCAGGTTGACGACCACGATCACCACGGCGAGGATCGCATACTTCCAGGCAGCGTCCTTGAAGCTGGAATCGGACTTGAACACCCACTTCATCTGCACGAAGAAGTTGACCACCTGCGCGATGACCTCGGCGAATAGGAAGGTGAGGAATCCACCCAAGCCGTTGCCGGACTCCGGATAGTTGAAGATCAGGAAGTGGAACGGCGCGGTGATGCCCATCGCGGAGACGAAAATCGCAGTGCCAATCCACGTGACCACGAAACGGGAGATCGTGGAGATGTTGGACAGCACGTTGAACAGGATGAACTCCCAAATGGTCGGGTGGTTCTTGATCCAATGGCGGATTGGGCCGAGCTGCTGCTCTTCGGCGGCCTCGCCGGGAGCGTTGGGGGCGGCGTTGGTGTCAGTCATTGTTCAGCTCCTTTGCGGTGCGCTTGTTGGCGGATTGGTTGCGGAAGTAGCCCGCGATGATGCCGCCGAGGCCGCGGAAGGTGTGGCCGTTGGCGATCTTGACTATGGCGTCGACCATGGTCGAGTCGACCATGCCCTGGGTCATCTTGCTCATGGCCCTAGGGGGCATGTTGAGGATGAACAGCATATTGAGGTCCGGTGCGCCGGTCTTCTGGCGAGTCTTGGCCTCACGGTTGGTCAGAGTTTTAGCGATGGTCCGGGCGACGAGACCCTTGGAATCGACCCAACTGGAGATCGGGTCGTTCACGCCGAAGGTCGTGGGTTTGCCGGGGGCGATGACCTCGTGACCGAACAGCACGGCCATTTCGGCGTCGGTCACGTGCTTGACGTCGCCGGTCAGGTAGTGGCCGAGCGCCGGGTCGGCGGGGGTGGCGTCCACGTCGCCGGCGACCGCGAATTCGCAGGTCAGTGGCAGGTCTTCGGCGTTGGAGCCGACAGCCAGCGTCCATACGCCGGATTCGGTACGCCATGCGTTGGCTGCCGTGTCGAAGTGACGGAAGGTGTAGCGGTCGAATTCGATGCGCACGGTCTTGGATTCGTGTGCGTCGAGCTGGACCTTGGCAAAGCCCTTGAGCTCGCGGGCAGGGCGCAGCACACCGTCGGACGGGCCGGTCACATACAGCTGGGCGACGGTGGCGCCGGGCACGTCGGAATCGTTGGTCACGGTGAACTGGACGCCGGTCTCATCGGCGGTCAGGTTGCTGTAGGTGAAGGTCGCGTAGCTCAGGCCGTAGCCGAACGGGAAGCGGACCGGCACGTTGGCGGTTTCGTAGTAGCGGTAGCCGACGAACGGGCCCTCGCGGTAGATGGCGTCGCGGCCGATGGCCGGGTACCAGCCGGCGGACGGACAGTCGACATAACTAATCGGCCAGGTTTCGGCGAGGTGACCGGATGGGTTGATCTGGCCGGTCAGGGCGCGCACGGTGGCGGATGCGCCCGCTTGGCCGGACAGGCCGACGTACAGGATTGCGGACACGGCGTCGAACCATGGCAGCTCGACCGGAGAGCCGGCCACGAGCACGACGATGACGGGCTTGCCGGTGGCGGTCAGGGCGTCGACCAGATCGTTCTGCACTTGCGGAATCGCCATGGTGGAGCGGTCGAGGCCCTCGGATTCGCTGCGCTCGTCGAGGCCGACGACGGCGATCACCGCATCAGTGGTGTCGGCGGCGGCGAGCGTTTTGGCTTCGTCGATGAGCGTCTGGTTCTTGGCTCCTTTGGCGGTCGTAGCCTTGCGCGTAGCCGGCCACGGTCACGCCGGTGGTTGCTGCGGCGTTCTTGAGCTCATCAAGGATGTTCTCTTCGCGAGTGGCATTCACCTTGGAAGAGCCGGAGCCTTGGAATCGCGGGGTTTGGCCATGTCGCCGATTACGGCCACACAAGTGCCGGACTGCAGCGGCAGCGTGGCGGAAGCGTTCTTGAGCAGCACGGACGAGTTCTCGGCCACCTTGCGAGCGATTTCGTGGTGCGCAGCGGCGACGGCATCTTTGAGCAGGTCGTTGCGGCCAACGCCTTCGGTTTTGGTCAAATGTGCGATCTTGGCGACTTCGGCGGCACGAGCGTTGAGGTCGGCCTCGGACAAGGTGCTGGCCTTGACCGCGCCTTCGAGTTCGCGCACGGAGGTGTAGCCGGGGCTCGGCATTTCGAGCGAGCCACCGGCCTTGACCGCGGCCACGGCGGAGTTGGAGCCGCCCCAGTCGGAAACGACCATGCCATCGAAACCCCACTCATTGCGCAAGATGTCTTGCAGCAGGTGCTTGTTCTCGTGCGCGTAAACGCCATTGATCTCGTTGTACGAAGTCATGATGGTCATCGGCGCGGCCTCACGCACGGCGATTTCAAACGCGGTCAGGTAAATCTCGCGCATCGTGCGCTCATCGACCACGGAGTTGGAGGCTTGACGGCGCAGCTCCTGGCTGTTGACCGCGAAATGCTTCGGGCAGGCGGAAACACCGTTGGACTGAATGCCGCGAATCAGACCGGCTGCCATACGACCGGCCACGATAGGGTCTTCGGAATAGTACTCAAAATTGCGGCCGCACAACGGGTTGCGCTTGATGTTCAGGCCTGGACCGAGCAGCACATTCACGCCCAGATCGTGCGCTTCGTTGCCAAGTGCCTTGCCCATTTCTTCGGCGAGCGCCGGATCCCAGGAGCTGGCAACGGTGCCGGCGGTCGGGAAGCAGGTGGCGGGCTTGGATGACCCCAGACCCAGATGGTCGCCTTCGCCGAGCTGGCGGCGCACACCGTGGGGGCCGTCGCTCATCACGAAGCTGGGAATGCCGGCCTTCTCGTTGCCGCGGGAATCCCATTCGGAGCCACCTGAGAGCATCGCGGCTTTCTCGGCGACCGATAGTTCTTCAAGTTCCATATCGTTCTCCCTTGCACTGTTGTACGGCTGTCTGACGAACCGTCTTGCGCCACACTGCTGGCACCGCATCCACGAAGTGCCTGAAGTTGCACACGATTCGTCGCTAGTTTGATTGAATCAGGTTTGCCCGGGCCGCGCTGCCCGCATTACACAACCTGTCGTTTCGCACGCACAATTGGTTGGGAGAGGCATAAAACTATGGTGCGGGGAATCGTTACCGTTTGATTATCTTCTTCTCGCGGCTTCTCTCTCCCCCAGTCTCACATACGCGAGACAGCCCCCTCGTCAGAGGGGGCTGCATATCCGCTAAGCACTAGGTCTTAGCGTATCTGTTCTCTCAGGCCTCGGTCGGTGCATCGGCGGGAACCGGTGCGGCCACGGCCTTGCGGCGCTTGAGGTACTTCATGATGGTCAGGACCTCGAGGCCGACTGCCAGGACAGCGGTCACGCCCCAGACCACGTACATCGCGATGCGCCAGACCGGGGTATCAACCTTAGGCTCACCGTTCTCGTACTGCCAACCGTTAGCGGTGGTGTACAGGATGTTGTGGGCGGCGGTGCGCATCGCCTTGACGGAGGTGGCGGACTTGTCGGTGATGTGGTTGGTAATCTTGGTGGTGGCCAGCATGGAATCGTTGCCGTTACGGATCTCCTGATCAGCATTCTGGTAGCCGTAGCCGCCGAAGTAATCGGTCAGAACGAAGCCCTTGAAGCCCCACTCGTCACGGAGCACGGTGTTCAGCAGGTTGTTGGAGGCACCGGCATAGGTGTAACCGATGTAGTTGAAGGAGCTCATCACGGCCTGAGCGCCGCCTTCCTTCACGCTCATCTCGAACGGCTTGAGGTAGATCTCGCGGATGGACTGCTCGTCCGCCCAGGTGCACACCATGTTAGTACGATTGGTTTCCTGATCGTTCAGAGCGAAGTGCTTCATGAAGGAATACACGCCCTTCTCCTTAGCGCCGGCGATCTCGTTGGAAGCCATAACACCGGAGATCAGGGGGTCCTCAGAGAAGTACTCGAAGGTGCGGCCGGAGAAAGCGCCACGGTGGATGTTCATAGCCGGAGCGTACCAACCAGCAACGTGCATGTCATGAGCCATGTCGCCGATCATCTCGCCGAACTGCTTGGCCAGATCCTTGTTCCAAGTGCAGGCGAATGCGGTGGAAGCCGGGAAGCCGATGGAGCCAACGCCGGTGAAGTTGTTGTTCAGCGAGGCCGGACCGTCAGCATCGATGAGCTGGATCTTGCCGACGGAGGAGACGGCCGGGGTGCCGTAGCCACCGTTGGCGATGAGGTTGTCCATATCATCGAAGGTCAGCTGGTCAAGCAGCTTCTCCCAATCAGCATCGTCGTAATCCTTGCCGTACATGTCAGCCAAGCGGAGACCATTCTTGGCACCGAGGGTCGGCATTTCGTCGGAATCATCGTTATACTTGGTCGGATCATAGTTGCCGTTGTTGGTGAAAGCAGCCTTGACTTCGTCGCTCATGGAGAAGTTGGTCGGGGCTGCGGTGGCTTCAGCGTAGTTCGCGAAGTGGTTGGCACGGGACAGATAGGTCACATCGCCAGCGGCATAGTCGAACTGGTTGGTAGCCACGGTCTGATCATCGTTGTGGGTGTTCGACTCGGAGTCGTAGGTGATGGTGTCAGCAACGTTGATCTTCTCGGAATCGATCACATGATGGGAATCGGACTGGATGGAGATGGCGTAATCACCCTTCTCCAGCACCCAAGCCTTGGCATTCTTGTTGTCATAGGAAGCCATATCGTCATCATCGAACTCGATCTTCACAGTCTCAGAGGCGCCCGGCTCAAGCTTCCCGGTCTTCTCGAAAGCGACGAGGTTCTTGGAGGCCTTCTCGATACCGCCATCGGTGTACGGCGGGTTGTAGTAGACCTCAACAACGTCCTTGCCGGCGGTGTCGCCAGTGTTGGTGACGGTCACATCAAACGTGACCTTGCCGTCCTTGTGGGAAACGTCACCCATCTTCTGCTCAAAGCTGGTGTAAGACAAGCCGTAACCGAACGGATAGATGACCGTGTCATCGTAGTTGATCAGACCTTCATCGGCTGCAGTCTCATAGAACTTGTAACCCACATAAATACCTTCGACATAGTTGACGAAGGACGGAAGCACTGTACTTTCCTGACCGGTGAAGCCGGTGTACTTAGCGGCCAGATCGTCGGCGTTATCGTAGACGAATGCACCATTGGCACCAACGGAAGACGAGCTGGCAGCAGCGGCACCATCAGTGTTGTTGAACACTGGGGTCTTGGTCAGATCCTTAACGAACGTGTCGGAAGTCTTGCCGGACGGGTTGGTTTCGCCAGCGAGCACGTCACCGAGTGCGGAGAAGCCGGTCTGGCCTGCAGGCGGGCACCACAACACGGACTTGATCTGCGGGTAGTTGCTCAGGAAGTCGAACTGGAAAGCATTTGCACCGTTATAGACGAGCGTGACCTTGTCGAAGTTCTTGGTGACCAGGTCAATCATGTCGTGCTCAGTCTTGCTCAGCTGCAGGAAGTGCTCACCATCCCGGAAGTCATCATAATCCTTGGAGTTGTTCTCGTAGGTAATGGTTTCGGCCTTCATGTTGGTCGGCAGATCAGCACCTTCGCCACCGACACGGGTGATCACCACAACAGCCTCATCGGAGAAGCTCTTGGCGTCAGAAATCAGCGAATCGGAATATTGGTCGGCCGGGACCTCAGGCAGGGTCCAATCTTGGGCCCACATAGCAACAACCGGACGGTCCGCACGGTAGTCGGTGTACAGCTTGCTCAGATCGGCGTTGGTTTCAAGACCAGCTTCCTTCATGCCATCAAGCAGGGAAACGGTGTCGTACTGGTCAGACATGGAGCCGGAGCCGGTGCCTCCATAGACCGGGTTGGTGGAGCCCCAACCGAACACGTTGACCTTCTTGTTGCTCAACGGCAGGTTGGAATCATCGTTCTTCAGCATGGTGATAGCTTCCGACTGCACTTCCTTGGCCAGCTCATTAGCCTTGGAAACAGTAGCGTCAGACAGCATGTACTTCGTGAGGGTCGCGTTGTTGAGCAGCGTCGACAGCGGACCGGACAGCATCATGGAGATGGCCACGACGATGCCCACCAGGGCGACAATCCAGGATTCAGAGCGAATGAGCTTGCGAGAGCCCACGTTCTTGACCGTCTTCTTGTTGACGGCAAAGGTGATGATGATGGCCAATACCAGCAGCACGCCGATAACCACCAGATAGGGGACCAGCGAACCAACGACGTTCATGACGTCGGCCATGTTGATCTGCAGCATGGTGTTTCTCCTCCTTGCTTCTTACCAAACTGCGGCATCCGAGTCCGATCTTCATCGAGTTCGATCAGCGATTGCACGATACTGCCTTGCACCGTGGTCATCGCATGAGATACGTCTGCCCGGCTCTCCATCGGGTTGCTACGCCGACACATCCTTGATGCCGATGATTCTAGGGTGGCAGATTCGCTTGGCCCGTACCCGCCCGCACACCTATCCTGTCATTTCGAGCGCATAATCTGCTACCACATTCGTGCCCATGACCCATCCAATATGACGTAAATGGCACTTCTTGATACGTAAACGGCATCTTTACCCAAATTTCTGTCGCTGAGCGCCCAAGCACCACCCCAAAGACGCCACCAAGCTAGGATGGAGGGCATGAGCGATTTGAACGCGTTGAATCTTGAACCGGGCGAAGTGGTTGGCGGATACACACTGGTCTCCCGACTCGGCGCGGGCGCCATGGGATCGGTATGGCGTGTACGCGACGATGGCGGCACCACCTATGCCATGAAGATCCTGCGCGATTCGCTGGCCGACGAATCGGGAACCCCGAACTCCGCCAGCACGGCAGCGCACGACCCGGACCTCAAACCCAACATCACGCCGCGCGAGCGCCTACGTCGTGAGGCAATGGCTCTGAAGAAGGTCAATCATCCGGGCGTATGCGGCATTGTGGATATGGAACTCGACGATACGTTGGCGTTCATCGTCACCGAGCTCATCGAGGGCCGTAATCTCAAGGAAGACGTGGAGGTCAACGGCCGTTATATCGGCGACGATCTGGAACGTCTGGCCCGTAAGCTCATCGACGCCACCAAAGCCGTACATGCAGCCGGCATCGTCCACCGCGACATCAAACCCACCAATGTGATGGTCTCAGCAGCCGGCCCGGTGCTGGTCGACTTCGGCATCGCCATGGGCGAGGGGGGAAAGCCACGTGACCCGCACTGGACTGGTAATGGGCACACCCGGATTCATAGCCCCCGAAATTATTGAAGGGGCTGAATCAGATGAAATGACCGACTGGTGGTCCGTAGCCTCCGTGCTCGCCTTCGCCGCGACCGGCGCACCGGTATTCGGCACCAAGCCGATGATGGCGGTGCTGGAGCGTGAAGCATCAGGCAACGCGAATCTCACCGGGCTGCCGGCCAGCACGATGGCCGCGTTCCGATCAGCGCTCAACCCCGATCGGTCGAAACGCTGCACGCCAGATCAGCTCTTGAATGCCATCGCCGTAGACGCTCTGGATCCCAACGTCTGGCAAGGCACGCAAGCCGGTCCATTCGCCGCAGGGGCCGTCGCCGGTTCGGCCGCCACAATCGCCACAGCTACGACTGACGGAACCGAGGCGATGCCCCCTTTTGGCGCAACCGCCGACGCGGATAGCGATAATCCGCGGGCCATCTGGCGTCAGGATGATGAGGCAACACAACTAGTAGGCAGCACCGCCGAAAACGCCACCGAGGCGATACACCCTGACGTCGAACGTACTGAGCCAATAAGCAATGAGCCACCGGTCGCCCCGACCACGCCGCTGTCTGAACGCACCGCCGTGCTGCCCACACCACAACCAGTGCCGCAGCCCATCCCTCAGCTAGCGCCGCAACCAGTCTCATTCGGGCAAAACGGGTGGAATCCGGCTGGCGTGAATAACACAGCGGTGGATTCAGCGATCCGCCCCTGCCATGCAGCACGTCATCAACCAAGCCGCGCAATCCGTGCCCACCGAGGCACTGATGCAGGTCCCGCCTGCGCCCAATCCCGCGGATGTGCGCCGCGGAATGTATTTGCATAACGGCGTATTGCCACTGTTTCTGCTTGCCGTGCCGGTAGCCGTGCTGGCCGCAAGTTTCCCGCTCATCGCCCTCATTGTGGCCGAAATACTGCTTTGGCTGCTATTGACGCTGGCGTACAACACCGAACCTCAGCTGGAACGTGAAGGCCGGCGCGGCGGCGAGCGCAAAAACTCTGATTCGCTGATTCGCGTGGCCACATTGCCTTGGCATATCGTCAAGGCCCTGCTGCTGTCAGCGCCAAGACTGCTACTGCTGGCTATCGTCTATCTCGCCGGTATCGTCGTCACCACAGTGCTCATGGGACTTCCCGTACACGAGCTTTCCTGGTATTTCACCGCAGACCGGAGCATTCCGATTCCACTGCTTGATGATGTGCCATTCTCCATGTGCGGACTGACACTCGCCGGATTCATGGCTATCGGCTGGCTCATCACCGTCTTCGGACCACAGTCAGCTATGATTCGCCTCGGCGCTGGCGTACTGCGCGGCATCACCAGCACACGTCAGGAGCCTGTGACACCGTTGCCGGCGAATGGTTCCCCCGCAACGCCGACCACCGAACGAGGTGGTCGCGGCACGGCACTGTTCACAATTTGGATTATCGTTACGCTGGCGCTCTGCGCACTGCCGCTGCTAGGTATGCCCATTAGCTGGACTCCATTGGCATAGTTCGGCCGCAGCCCTCCCTGTTACACCAATCACACTTTTACAGGGAATTCACCTTCCAGCTAATCTGAGCACGGTCTTCCTCAGGACTGGTCATTATGATGGGGCCAAACACCGAAGCGATCTCAAGGGGATATCCATGTCAGATCAGAAGCACCAAGCCAAGCGTGCTACTCGCGCTGAACGTCGCGCAGCTGAACAGGCCGCACAACAGGCACGGGCCGAACAGGCAGCCAAGGAGCGTAAGCAGCAGACCATCATCGGCTGCATTGTGGTGGCCATTATTGTGGTGCTGGTGGCCATCGCTGGATTCGCCGTATACAAGGCTATGCGGCCGTCCAACACCAGCAGCAGTAACCAGCAAAGCAACATGACTGTGGACGAGGCCTACAGCAAGCTCAAGAAAGTCAGCACCCAGCCGGCTAACGCCGACGACAAGGCCGGCTTCGTAATCTCCAACAAAGGGTATGGCCAGAAAGCCGAGGGGGCTCCCACCGTATCTATCTACATGGAACCGCTGTGCCCCGGCTGCGCCTCGGTGAACCGCCAGCTCGACCCAACGCTCGTCAAGCTGATGAACGCCGGCCAGCTCAACATCGATTTGCACTTCCTCAATTTCCAGGACAACAAGAGCTCCGACAACTACTCCAACCGCGCGTTCAACGGTGCCGTCTACATTGCCGAGCATGATGACGATCCCGTCCACCTCATGAGCTACCTCTCCAACATCTACGCTGAGGACTTCCAGCCGGGCGAATTGTCCAATTACGAGCCGGTAAGCAACGCCAAGCTGGAGAAGCAGGCCGTCAAGGCCGGCGTGAGCGAGGATGTGGCCGCCGCGGCGTTCAGCGGCAAGAACGAATACCTCGACTGGCTCACCGCCTCCAACAACTACACGATCCTGCGCCCCGAACTGTTCAACAGCTCCGGTGCCTTCTCCTCCCCCACACTCACCATCAACGGCGAATACTGGGATCTGAAGCAGCTCACGCTGGCGGACACGAATATGGTGGACGGCTTCCTCAAGTCCATTGGGTTGGATGCTGACCAGGTAGGAGTGGAAGGCAAAATGCCATCCATCGGTGCCAGCGGAAAGCCGATTTCGGTCGCCTCCTGATGCTGCGTGGCCGAATGAGTTGACGCCGCGACATATGCAATACCGCCTGCGGCTCGGCTTAAATTGACCACTCGGGAAGTACCGGTATACTAGTCATTTGTTCGCAACGATTTACGCGTTAAGAACAATCGCCTCTTTAGCTCAGATGGCCAGAGCGGCCGCCTTGTAAGCGGCAGGTCGTCGGTTCGATCCCGACAAGAGGCTCGTCGCGCAGAAAAATGGCGTATTATGTGATACGTAGACTTTTCTACGCATACAATTCTTACCTTGGGTAAGTCTCCAGGAGCCTTCCCCCAATTATGGGCTTCCTGGAATGAGGGCGGAGCGTCCCCCAACCAGCTCCGCGCCTTCAAGGGGGCGGGAACATCCCCTTCTCTCCCGCCCCCTTTTTCTTTTCTTTTTTTGAGCTCAGAACAATCTGACGAGCAGGAATGGTGACGGTGGCCGGCGAAACCGTAGTACGGGCCGGAACAACCGTTACGATGGGTGGCGTAATCGTTCACCCAGCAGGAAGAGTACGGCAATGGCACGGCGTTGGACCCCGCAGCGGTTTGTTACACTGCGTCGCATCCGCGTAATCGCTGGTATCGCGGCGACCAGCATCGCGCTGGCTGGATCATTCGCGTTCACCGCACGTAAATCCGTGGCCCTCAACATCAACGGGCAAACCACCCAAGTCACCACATATGCGATGACGGCCACCCGTCTTCTGGAGGAACAAGGGGTGGATATCAAGACCCACGATATCGTCACTACCTCGTCCGGCGACCAGCTCGCCAATCATGCCGTGGTCACCGTACAGTCCGCCTACCAGACCACTATCAACATCGACGGCACCGCCGTGCCGTTCTGGACCGTGGCCACCAGCGCCGACCAGCTACTGGGATTTTTCGAGGAAAACCAGAACAACGCCGCGAAGATCACCGTCGACATCAAGAACGTGTACAACCAGCTCACCGGCGGCCTGGTGATCAACCAGTCCGGGCCGGTCACCGTCATCGCCGACGGCAAAAGCTCGGTGGCCCCCAATGGCAAGCTGCCGGCCGCCTCCATCCTCGATTCCAAGGGCATCGTGCTCAACAAGGAGGATCGCGTCAGCGTTGAGAAAGACGGCGACGAGACCATTCTGCGCGTATGCCGCGTGACCCACGGCGAGGAGACGCGCACGTCCATGATTCCGTTCTCCACCCAGACCATCATCGACCCGAATCTGGCTGAAGGGCAGGCCGAGGTGCGCCAGCAGGGCGTCAACGGCGAGAAGACGCAGGTGTACGACGTCACCTATGTGGATGGCGTGGCCGAATCGGAGACGCTGAAATCGGAGACCGTCACCTCGATGGCCATTGATCAGATCATCGCCGTGGGCGCCGCCAAGTCTGATACCGATAAGGGTCCCGATAAAGGTTCCGATAAGAAATCCGACTCCGCCGATAACGGCAAGGCCGATTCCGGTTCCAACAATCAGCACGAGTCGTCCAACAACAATGCCGGCAACACCGGCGGCAACAACTCCGGCAACACCGGCGGCAACAACTCCGGCAACACCGGCGGCAACAACTCCGGCAACACCGGCAACTCCGATAACACCGGCAACACCGGCAACACTGGTAACACCGGCGGCGGTACGAACAACAATTCCGGCTCTTCTGGCTCCGATTCAGACACAACCACCACGCCTTCCGGTCGACTCTGGCATGCGACCGTAGCCCAGGCTCAGGCCTATGCCGCCGGTGCCGCCGCGCAGCGCGGGTGGACAGGCAACGACTGGGATTGTCTGGTCAAACTATGGACCCGCGAGTCCAGTTGGCTGTGGTATGCCGAAAACGCGAGCTCCGGTGCCTACGGCATTCCTCAGTCGCTACCAGCAGACAAAATGGCTGCGTTCGGTGCCAATTACCGTGACGATGCCGCCGTACAGATCGATTGGGGTCTGTGGTACATCGCACAAGCCTACGGCAGCCCGTCCAAGGCATGGCAACATTCCGAACAAATCGGTTGGTACTGATCGGTTACGAAGCCCACAAGGAACACACGCTTATGAACGACACCATTCCCGCCACCGGTCACCTGTTAGGTGCCGCCGATATCCGTCGTATCGCGGCCGATGCCGGCATCAGCCCCACCAAGAAATTCGGGCAGAACTTCGTCATCGACCCCGGCACGGTCCGTCGTATCGTACGCGAGACGGGAGTGACCGCTGCCGATCATGTCATGGAAGTCGGCCCCGGCCTGGGATCGTTGACGCTGGCGATTCTGGAAACCGGCGCCACCATGACCGCAGTCGAAATCGATCCGCCGCTGGCCGAACGACTGCCGGGCACAGTCGCCGAATTCATGCCCGAAGCCACGTCACGACTCACCGTCGTCAATCGGGATGCCTTAACCGTCACCCCGGAGAACGTGCCTGATTTCAGCGATGACGCATCGTTTACGCTGGTCGCCAATCTGCCGTACAACGTGGCCACGCCGATTCTGCTCACGCTGTTGGAGCGTTTCGACAACCTCGGCTCGTTCTTGGTGATGGTGCAAAAAGAGGTGGCCGACAGACTCGCCGCCAAGCCCGGTTCCAAGATCTACGGCACGCCGAGCGTGAAGCTCGCCTGGTATGGCACCGCCGAACGGGTGGGCACCATCGGCCGCAATGTGTTCTGGCCGACTCCCAATGTGGATTCCGCGCTCGTCAAATTCACCCGCTATCAGGCCGATGACCCGGCTGCCCCGGGAACTGCGAACAGCACAGACGACGGCACACAACGGGAACTCGTATTTCGTCTGATCGATGCGGCATTCGGTCAGCGTCGCAAGACCCTGCACGCGGCATTGAAGACCATTGCGCCCTCCGAGGCATTCTCCATCGCCGGCATCGATCCGACCCGTCGAGGAGAGACGCTCACCATCGCCGAATTCACCGCTCTGGCCAAGGCCATCGAATCGTGTGGAGATGGAGATGAGGCACAATGAGTCCGGTAATCTCACATCCACGCCCAGCCGCTGCCCGGCATCAGTCCGATGAGCTCTCCCCCATCACCATTACGGTGGATTGCCCGGCGAAAACCAATCTCACCTTGGAAGTGGGACCTGCTCACGACGAATGGGGCGGACGCCACGAACTGGACACCATCTACTGCGCAATCGGCGTATACGACACCGTCACCGCAACCGCCAAGCAACCCGGAGCAGGATTCTCTCTGGAGCTCGAAGGCGCTTATTTGGGCGACTTGGCCTCCTCACGCAGCGACATGCGCCGCAACCATGCGGTACTGGCCCTCTTCGCCATGGCCCAGGCGGCCGAGCGCGAGCCGGATGTGGCGTTGACCATCACCAAGCGCATTCCCGTGGGTGCCGGACTAGGCGGCGGTTCAGCCGACGCCGCGGCGACCATGCTGGCGGTCAATCGTCTCTGGGAGCTGAACTGGCCCATAGAGCGCCTGCGCACCATTGCCACCACGTTGGGCGCGGACATGCCGTTCTGCCTGACCGGTGGCCTTGCATACGGCACCGGTTTCGGCGAACGCATCACGGATATCGCCCCCGGCAGCCGCGATGAGCTGGCGCTGATAGAACAGGGATTCAGCGGCGAAGTATTGGTCGGCGCATACCAGTCGCAACTCAGCACTCCTGAGGTCTACCACACCTTTGACATCGTGGGAGCCGCAGAAGGCGACCGCAATCATCTGCAGGCTGCGGCAATCAGCCTGCATCCCCGCAGCGGGCAGGCCATCGACGCCGCCACGCAGGCGGGTGCCAGCCATGCATTCGTCTCCGGATCCGGCCCCTCAGTGGTCGCTTTCGCCGCCGACGAGGCAGCAGCACAACGCATTATCGAGGTGTGGCGCGATACGGCTGTGGTCGATCGTATTATTCGAGCCAAATCTCCCGAACACCCCAATATCAGCGTCAGACAGTGACGCTAAGGTAGCAACCAGCCACCCGACCCATGAAAGAAGTCCACCGATGACGTATCAGGTTGATGAACGTGAAGCCCGCAAGACGTACGTGCGCCGCCGCCAGACCATCGTCTTTTCCATCAGCGGCACGGTATTGGCAGTAGTGCTGGTCATAGCCCTACTGTCCAATTTCCACGTTTTCGGCCTCGGCGAAGTGGAGACTCCGGCCAGCCAGCCGAATTATGGCAACGCGGCGCCGTGCGCGGTCAAGGACAGCAGCGGCAAAGCGCAATACGTGTCCAACGCTTCGGTCGGCATTCGCGTGATGAACGGCACCTCTCACGGCCAATTCGCCAAGGCCGTGGGTGAAGCTTTGGCCAATCGTGGATTCAGCGTGCAAAAATCGATAACTATTCCAGCACCGACGTTGAACGCACCACCATCTACTTCGGCAAGAACGCCATTAATCAGGCGTATACGCTGATCGGCAATTTCACCGACGCCACCATGATCATGACGGCTCGCGAGGATCAGCTCATCGATGTGGTCATCGGCGCCACGTTCAACGATCTGCAGGACACCAACTCCTCCCCGCAATCCGGTAAGACCATCACCAATATCGAGGGTTGCAAGGCCGCCGATAGCATGACCAAGCTGCCCGCCGACACCAAACACGACGCATACACGGCGCAGTAAGGCGCATACAGCTTCATCTTCGCGAAAAACCGTACGCTGACACGTATTCAGCGTACGGTTTTTTGGTATCGGACTAGTATCGGACTACTGAATCTCGGCGTACCAGCGCTTGAGTTCTTCGACGGCCACATCGTGGTCCACCGGACCGTTATCCAAGCGGTATTCCAGCATGTGCTTGTAGGCGCGGCCGATCATCGGGCCGGGCTCCAGGCCCAGCAACTCCATAATTTCGTTGCCGTCCAGATCCGGGCGGATCGCGTCGAAGTCCTCTTTCTTCTTGAGTTCGCGGACGCGCGCGCTCCTCCATCTCATCCATGGCCTGGGAGAAGATCATCACCTTGCGCTTGTTTTGTGTGGTGGCATCCGCACGCGTGAGCCTGTTCAGCCGCTCATAGAGGTGCCCGGCATCCTTGACATACCGGCGTACGGCCGAATCGGTCCACGGCTCGTCCACATAGCCGTGGAAGCGCAGGTGCATATTCACCAGTTCTGAGACGTCCTCGACCAGATGGTGGTCAAAACGCAGCGCCTTCAAGCGCTTGCGGGTCATTTTGGCACCCACCGCGTCATGGTGGTGGAAGCTCACCTTGCCGCCCGGCTCGAACCGGCGGGTCTTCGGCTTGCCGATATCGTGCATCACGGCGGCCAAGCGCAGCGTCAGGTCGGGGGCGGGCACCGGGCCGTCCGGGCCGGTTTCCAGGGCGATAGCACGTTCGAGCACAATCATCGTGTGCTCGAAGACGTCCTTTGTGGCGGTGGTGTTCGTCAATCTGCAGTTGCAGGGCCGGAATCTCCGGGAAGACGATGTCCGCAAGACCGGATTCGACCAACGCCTCAAGGCCGGCGCGCGGACGGTCGGAGAGCAGCAGTTTGGTCAGTTCGTCGCGCACACGCTCGGCGGATACGATGTCGATGCGGTCGCGCATCGAGGTAATCGCCTCGGCCGCGTCCGGCGCGATACGGAAGCCCAGCTGGGCCACGAATCGCACGGCGCGCATCATACGCAACGGATCGTCGTCAAAGGACTGTCGCGGGTCCACCGGCGTGCGCAACACACCCTTGGACAGATCACTGGCACCACCGAACGGGTCCACGAATTGCAGGTCGGGCACGCGCAGGGCCATCGCGTTGACGGTGAAGTCGCGGCGGGACAGGTCGCCCTCAAGCGTGTCGCCATAATTGACCTCGGGCTTACGCGAGTCCGGATCGTACGTGTCGGAGCGATAGGTGGTGACCTCCACCTTGACCTCGGTGCCGTCCGGGCGGCGGCGCATGGCACCCAGCGTGCCGAACTTGCGCCCCATGTCCCAGAAGCCGTCATGCCCCCACCGGCGCAGTATCGGCTCGAACTGCTCAGGCCGTGCGGATGAGCAGAAGTCCAAATCGTGGCTCTTTCTATGGAGTAGCAAATCCCTGACCGGGCCGCCGACCAATGCCAGCTCGTAACCCTGTTCGGCGAACAGTCGACCAAGTTCGATGGCTTCGGGCCATACTTCGAAATCCAATGGACACCTTCCCGCGTGCGACGTTTTTCTGCCCTACCAGCATACCGTTACCCCACCTGCACACGGGGTTGAGTAAGGTGGAGAATATGATTACGCCCGCCGACCTTGCCCGCATGCTGGGGCAAACACCAGATTCGGCGGATAGCCATACCCAAGACCACCTGCTGTATACGTCCGAAACTCCGCGTCATTCCGCCGATTCGGGCGATTCTTCCGATGTCGGCGGCACCGCGAGCCACTCCACCAATCAGGCCGTTCATCAAGACGAAGTAGACGCAGTACCGACTGCGCAACATTCCGGTGTGCCCGGCACACCCGCAACGCCCGCCACACCCGCACCATCCGAATCCGAGATATCGGACGCCGCCAGCGACATGCCCGCACCGAAGCCGATGATGCCCACACCGGCCACCGTCTTCGGCATGCATGCCACCGTCACCATCGCCACTACCAGCGGCACTATCGAGGGGCAGGCTGATGGTATCGCCGGCGAGGCCGGTGCCGAGACGATTGCCGAGGTCGAGCCGATTATCGCCACGGCACAAACGTCCGTAACCATCGTCACGAACGATCCCGCGGCGACCGCTCACGCGGCCGTAGATGCTGCCGTTGCGGTCGCCAAGGCCGCCGCCGCGCACACCACAGCGATACCGACTCCGCGCGACGTGCTGATGCCGCCTGCGGCACGTACCGCACCGGCCGCAGCACCGGCTACCATGCCGTCTGCAGCACCAGTGAGGCCCGTAACGTCAGCGCATCCCACGCCGGCTACGGTCTTCGGTCGGCATCCGTCCGCGGATGTTGCCTCGCCGGAACCGGCAGTGCCGGTAGAACCGGTGACGCCATCCGGCCCGACTCCGGCCATGATGCCGCAACGCCGTACGTCGGACGGTCCGACCACATTCGCTTCACTGGATGCCCAGGAACTGCCGGTCGTACGCGAATATTCGGCAGGCGGTCTGATTTTCGATGACCAGAACCGCGTGGCCATTATCGCCCGTCATTCCCGCTCCGGCCATCTCGAATGGTGCTTGCCGAAGGGGCATATCGAAAAAGGCGAGACCCCGCAGCAGACCGCTGTGCGCGAAGTGCGTGAAGAGACCGGCATCCTTGGGCGAGGTGATCGATTCCATCGCCACCATCGACTACTGGTTCACCGGCACCACGCAGCGCGTGCATAAGCTGGTCCATCACTTCGCGCTCAAACAGACCGGCGGCAAACTGACGGTGGAAGGAGACCCGGATCATGAGGCGGAAGACGCCATCTGGGTACGTTTTGAAGATTTGGATGACGTGTTGAGCTATCCCAACGAACGCAAAATCGCGTGGCTCTATGCCAGGAAGAAGAACAGGCAGGCAAACGAGTGAACCTACCCGGAGTCTTACGACATTGCACACGTCTAGCACACGCACTGGCGGCTGGCGTCGCCGTTGTGGCGATGCTGGCCGCTCCATTGACCGCCTACGCGAACGATACGACGGACGCAACGGGCAATCAGACCGAGAATCAGCCCAAGCAGAGCATTGCCATCACGCAAAGCACCCCCATCGTCACTTCCAAATCGGGCTATCATGTCACCGCGGTCATCAGCAATACGGACAGCACGGCCACGTCAAGCGGCACACTGCACCTGACCACCAATACGCTGTTCACCTTTGTCTCGCGCACCGATATTCAGAATTGGGCCGAGAACAACGCCCCCATCCCCACCCCCAACGAGTTGGGTTCCGTTGACGTGCCATCGATTCCCCCCCGGCGGCACTGCCACCGTCACCGTCGAGGTGAACGCCAATCAGCAGACCCTTGCCTCCATAGGGAGCTGGGGACCGAAACCACTGATGCTGTCGTATATCGTTGGCAATCAGATACTCGCCGATTTGCCGAGTTTTCTGACCCGATCTTCGGATGGGCTCAACACCGCGACAACACCGGCCATGAACCTGACCGTGGCCATGCCCTACACCGCCAGCAGCTGGCAGGTCGATAATAAGGCCATCAGCAATCGCATCGCCGAAACCACCACTTCCTCGACATCAACATCGTCCAAGTCCAACAGCACGGACAAGACCGACAAGTCCGATAACGCCGATGCCAGCAACGCGGCCAAAGCCACTGATACGCAAGCCATATCCTTATCCGAGCAGGATGCCGATACCGCGCGATCCCTTGGGCAGACATTCGCCAAGCACCGCTCGCTGCAAGTGATCGCGGATCCTCTGTATTGGCGTCAGTCCGCAGTGCAACCGTCCATTGCCGGCATCATGCAGCCCGCCGACTTTGACATCACCGCCTATACCGCGCTGGGTGATACCGCGGCCTACGAAAAGGCAGGCATCACCACTGAGCAGTGGAACGCCAAGCAGGCGGCCGCATGGTATGCCGACGGAGGCGACTCCGAAACACCCTCCGCGTACGCATGGCAGGGCAACAACTGTTGGACGTTGGATGCGCTGACCGCAGCACGCGAGCAGGGCTATGACACGGTGATTGCCGATGCCTCTTTCGATGCCGACCAGACTGAAGCCGTACACACAGGCACCTACGTGGTGGATACGCCTGCCGGCGATGTCACCGTGCTGAAGGAGCAATCGACCTTGGGCACGCTGGCCAAGGGCCAAGCCACCAGCACGGACGCGCAGGCCGAGTCCAGCGATGCCGGTCGGTTGGCCCGACTGGTCGCTCAGAGCGCGTTCTACCAGATGGAACAGCCTATACATCCCGATACCTGCTTATGACGTTCTCCCGCACCACGGAGGCCAGCTGGATAGATCAGGTGATGAGTGCCTTCGAGCAGGCGTCTTGGTTGAATCTGACGGACCTGAAGACCATGGCCAAGGCCGATCCGTACAATGTCAGCGATTCGGTCAATCCCGACAAGGCCGATGATGCCAACACCGCCAATACCCGGTCGGCATTGAGACAGTTGGCCGACAGCCGGCATGACATCATGCGCATGGCCACCTCCATATTGAGGAACGAGATTGATTCCGACGAGGTCTCGTCGTTGGACCCGCAGGCCCTGGCCCGGCAGGACGCCAATGACACCGCCTCGCATAGCAACGATCCGACGCAATGGATTGGCTCTTTACTGGTGCTGCATGACGATATGGCGCTGCGGTCCATGTCTGGCTCCCCCCAGCCGACAGCCACGCGAAAAGCCATGGTCAAAGCCGCGAAAACACTGGCCAGCGATCTTCTGAACGGCGTACGCATCAACCCATCGGAATCAATATCCGTGTTCAGCGAATCCGCGAAAATGCCAATCACCGTCAGCAATGACCTTCCCTACGCCGTCAGCGTGCAGGTCAATTCACTGACTGACTCCATGCAGATCGTCACCTCGCGAACCGCTGACATCGATATTCCCGCGCATAGCGACGCTCAGGTGACCTTCACCATCCGCGTTTCCACTTCCGGCTCATCGACGGCCCATGTGTCGTTGACCGACCGGGAAGGCAACAGCTTCGGCAACACGCAGGACACCGCGATCACCAGTGTTATGCGCATCAGTGATGCCAGCGGCTTCATTATCATCGGCTTCGCCGTGCTACTGGGCGTTATCGGCCTGTGGCGGCAGTTCCATCGGAAGAAGGACCCCGACGAATGAGTTCAACCGTAGGTCGTAATTCCCTGATCATGGCCACGGGAACTGCTGCTTCCCGTGTGACCGGTCAGCTCCGCACGATTCTTCTCGCTGCGGCCATCGGCACCACCGGATTGGCGGCCAACGCCTATCAGGCCGGTTCCATGATTCCCCAATCCGTGTTCACGCTGGTGTCCGGCGGCATCTTCAACGCCGTGCTGGTGCCCCAGATCGTGCGCACGTTGAAAGAAAAAGACGCCCAAGAACGACTGAACCGCCTGATTACGTTGGTCATCGGCATCCTATTGGCCATGACCGTGGTGATGGCGGCGGCCAGCCCTCTGCTTGCCCGCCTGTACGTGGGTAGCGACAATCACCAGATGATAGCCTTGACCACCTCGTTCACCCTGTGGTGCATGCCTCAGGTGTTCTTCTACGGCCTGTATACGGTATTGGGTCAGATCCTGGCCGCCAAAGACCATTTCCTCACGTATGCGTGGAGCTCAACCGGTGCCAACATTATTAGTTGCGCCGGTTTTACTGGTTTTATTCTGCTGTTCAGCAAGGCCAATGAACAGCCCCTCGAATTCTGGACCGCCGACAAAATCGCGCTTACCGCAGGCACCTGGACTTTGGGCGTGGCCTTCCAAGCGCTGATACTGTTCCTGCCGCTGGCCCGTATCGGGTTCAAGTACAAACCCAGCTTCGGGCTTGGCGGCTTTGGACTCAGGTCTATGGGTCCCGTGGCGTTAGGCTCTTTGGGCGTGGTGATCACCAGTGAGATCTGCGGCATTATCCTTACCCGTATCGCCACATCCGCACCGCAGCGCGCCCACGAACTGACGGGTGCCAGCCTGTTCAGCGTGGCAGGCAACGCGACCTATCAGAATGCGTACACACTGTTCATCCTGCCCTATTCGCTCATCGCCGTATCGGTATCCACGGCGATGTTCCCCAAAATCTCCCGTTCCATCGCAGCTGCGAATCTGGATGAGGCACGGCACGACCTGGTCAACGCACTGAATAATGTAGGCCTGCTCATCATGTTCTTCGCCGCCGCCATGGTCGTGTTCCCCGAACCAATCATCCGCGCATTGCTTCCGTCCGTCTCGATGGACGAGACTATGCTGATCTCCTATGCGCTTATCGCCTTGTCTATGGGCATTCCATTGGGGTCGGCGTTCCTGTTGATCCAGCGCACGTTCTACGCCTTTGAGGACGGCCTTCACCCCTTCCTGTCCGCGGTGATGCAGTATGGATTCACCTCAATATCCATGATCATCGGCATGGCGGTATTGCCTCCTGAGCATTGGGTACTCGGCATCGCCTGCTCGGTGACACTCGGTGGATTACTGGCGTTGCCGCTGACATTGATGATGTTGCGCCGCAAGTTCGAAGGCAATCTTGGCGGTCGGGAGATCACGAGAACATATGCCAAGGCCATTGTGGCGGCGCTGGCTTCCGGAGTTGTGGTCTGGCTGATCAAACGACCGGTAGTCGCACTGTTCGGCGCGGATATTCGACCAGTAGGCGGGCACATGAGCTGGTGGTCTGCGCTGGCCATCTGCGTGGTGCTCACCATTGTGCTGGCCGTAGTATATGTGGCTGTGTTGTGGGTGGTGCACACCCCGGAACTCATCAGCGCCTATCACTCGATACTGGCCCGTCTACACAAGACTCCGGCCAGTGAGGACGTTGCTGTGACAGCCCAGCCGGAAAAAGTCGACGATACGCAAATCAATCCTGAGACGGAGCCCGTCAAGGATAGCCCCGCACGTAGAATATCTAAGACCAGTCTCGAACACCAATCACACGGAGCCGAACGCACTATGAAACCGCAACTCGGAGACACGATTCTCAACCGATACACCTTGGTATCATCGTTGCGTGAGGAGCCTGGCATTCAGGCATGGAAAGCCAACGACCGTGTGCTGGCAAAGGATTGCCAGCTGTTCATCATTACCAATCGCAGCGCTTTCGCCGCAATCGATGAGCTCGCTGGTCGCATCGCCGCCACTCGCCCTGATCGTGTGATTCCCATACTGAAATACCGTATGGAATCCGACGTACTCCTCATTGTCATGCCGGTGGATAGCGGCCAATGCCTGACTGACTACATGGTAGATACCGCCAAGCCGCTCAGCTACAACGCCATCCGGTCGATTATCGGAGAATGCGCCAACGTGCTGCGCGAGGTCATTGCAGATACTCCCAGCGGCATCGTCATCACAACCGACACCGTTCGAGTGACTACCTCCGGTGTGCAAATTGCCGATGCACCATGTGCCACGATGCTGGCCGATACGTCCGCTACCGATCTGCGTACGGACGGTCCTGAACGGTATGCGATTCGCCAGCTTGCGGCATTACTCTATACCCTGCTGACACGCACGCCAAGCCAAGCGACACCCACATTCAATCTGCGTGCCTTGCCGCAAGACACCCCTGGCGAATTCCGCATGATTTGCAAGCGTGGATTGGCTTTGAGCGAGCCCGACGAGCATACGTTGCCAATGGCTGCCCTTGTAGAACTCGACGCCTTGTTGGGTAATTGGAAGCCGCTCTCTGAACTGAGCGATGCTGATATTGCTTTGCCGAGCGTGGAAAGCGATTGCTCGATTACCAAGACGATACTGAAGCCTGCCAACGAGACTGATATCGTGCCTATTCCCAGCACGTTGATTAACAGCAGCAGTCTTCCGGAATTGTCTATTACCCCTTCCCTGCCGGTTCAGCCGGCCGCCGTCCCCGCTCCGCACGCGATGTCACCGGTTCCTCTGCCTGATGGGTCCAGTACTGCTGACGGCAACCAGTCTCAGTCTGATGCCCGCCGTCTGTTTGACTTCAACCTTTCTGACGTCTGGGAGCACGAAAATCTTTCCGGTGAAGGCACCGGTGACTGGTACAGCGAGATGAATCCGGCCCCCATCGGCGGTCCGGGTGATAATACTCGGTTGACAGGGCCTATTGTTACCGGCGGTATTTCCGATGCCACCGTGGGAGAGACAACCAGTCGTATTCCCGTGTTCGACGCCAGCGGCCGTGCTGTGGCTCCCGGTGAGGAATCGCTGCGTGCCTTGGAAGAGGAGCAGGCCCGCATTGCCGAAGTAAGCGCCATTCCCCCGAGCTTCACACCGAAGGATGTGCCGGATGACGAGGATGACAGCAAGCTGCCCGATGAACATCTGTTCGGCAAACTGTCGACCAAGGTCGTTGCCATCATTGTGGCTCTGATATTGGTAGTGGTAGCGGCTGTTTGGGCAGTGCATGCGTTCCGATCCTCCGGAGAAAATCCTGCCGATGCTTCCAGCAACTCCAGTGAAGGTGACTGGCCTGATATCAATGCTGACGCTGTGCCATTTGGTAGCAGCGAGAACGCGACGAACGGTGGCACCACTGACGATTCTTCAAAGTCGAGTGATGCCACTCAGAGCGAATCCAAGGACTCGGCATCAGACAAGGCCAAGAAGTCCGGCGATAAGGATTCCGGCGCTGTTCCGCAACCGCACCATGAGAACAACACGGCGTTTACGATTTCCAGCGCCAACTTCCTGTCGAATCCTGGCGGCCAATCCGGGTACGCATACTACATGCACCTTGACCAGCCGCAGGATGCGTACCGCATGGTTATCACCATCCGCACATCCGGTGGTAAGGGCTATATTCGCGCAAATACCACTGGAGACCCCACTCAAGGCAAGCAGGTGGCCGAATTCACCTTTGCTGAAGGTGACACTACTGAGGTGAAGTTCACCAAAGCCGTCAATACGCAGGATCTGCTGCTGTGGGTGCCATCGGATAGTCTGCCGCAGAACCAGCTGTACATCGAGAAGGTGGAGGTCTTCTAATCGGCATCTATACCGATGACTGACCCAAGAATGGGCGGTACCGTTCGCATACATTCGACGGTGCCGCCCATTCTTCGCGTCTGGCTGAATGACACGGAATATCGTATGAGGGTGTGACAATGTTTCACGTGAAACATAACGTCATCATTATCGGTTCTGGTCCCGCTGGCTACACGGCCGCCATCTATCTTGGCCGCGCAGGTCTCAATCCTGTTATGGTCACTGGTGCGTTGTCGCCAGGTGGACAGTTGGTCAACACCACTGAGGTGGAGAACTTCCCCGGATTCCCGGAAGGTATTCTTGGCCCGGATCTTATGGATCGCATGAAGGACCAGGCCAAGCGCTTCGGTACAACCTATATCGCAGACGATGTCTCTTCCATCGAGGCGTGTGAGAGTGATTCGGTCAAGCCGACCTATCGTGTAACGCTCTCCGATGACTCCCAGTTGGAGGCATCAGCACTCATCATCGCCACAGGGTCGTCATTCCGTAAGCTTGGGGTGCCCGGCGAACAGGAGCTGTCCGGACATGGCGTCTCGTACTGCGCCACCTGCGATGGCTTCTTCTTCAGGAACAAGCCTATTGTGGTCGTAGGCGGTGGCGATTCGGCTTTTGAAGAGGCATTATTCCTGACCCGGTTCGGTTCTTCGGTCACCTTGATTCACCGACGCGATAGCTTCCGCGCCTCGCAGATCATGGTGGACCGAGCCAAAGCCAATCCGACCATCACTCTGATGACCAACACAGTGGTGACCTCCATTACCGGCACCTCCTCCCCCACACAGAACACCGGTGCACCTATTGCCATTCCTGGCTTGACGCTCAAACGACCGGCTGTAGCACCGGCCAGTGTCAGCAGCATCGCCGTACGTAACGTGGTGACCGGAGAAGAAAGCACGCTGGACACCAACGCCGTATTCGTGGCTATCGGCCATACGCCAGCCACTGATTTTGCGGCCGGTGTTGTGGACCGTGACGATGATGGGTATGTCGTGGTGCAGGGTGCCAGCACGGTGACCAGTGCGCCAGGCATCTTTGCTGCAGGCGATTGCGTGGATCGTTCTTATCGTCAGGCGATCAGCGCAGCGGGCATGGGCTGCCGCGCAGCGCTGGATGCGCAGGCCTATCTTGCGGACTGATGGTGGCTTGCTGTTCTGGCTGCTGCCTGTGACATAGGAGCAACGCTAGGTCAGTGTTACAGCATGCCGCCCTTGGAGAGTACGTACCGGTCAAAGGCATAGAAAGACCCCTCAGGCGACGGAGAATCACGATGTGTGATTGTCTCCTCCAGCATGAGGGGTTTTCTATTGCGACAGGGGCTACAGCGCGGGCATACGCCCCTGCCAGGAATCACGCAGAGGCTATAACGTCTTGCGCATACAACGCACTGCACAGCAATAATGCCGGCGACAGCGACAAGCCGATACAATGCCAAGCGACAACGCTAAGCATCGGTGTTGTCGCTGACGATGCCGGCGACAACACGAATGTTCGTATCGCGTTACACCCATTTGGAATCGGCATCGCCTTGACTCGGCACCAGCAGCTGCAGGATACGATCCATATCCTCTGGTGACGAGAAGACGATTTCGATGCGACCATGCCTGGTGCTGCCCTTAATCGACACCTTGGTATCGAAATGATTTTCCAAACTCTGCTGGATAGCGGAACCAACCCAAGGATTGGTCTTAGACGTCTTAGGCTTCTTCGGCTGCTCCCCCGACGCAATCTTCATGGCGACGATTTCTTCGGTGCTGCGTACAGAAAGACCTTCCGCAATAATACGAGAAGCCAGCTTGTCCATTTCCTCCGGATCGCTCAGGCCCAATAGCGCACGCGCATGACCGGACGATAGCACACCGGCAGCCACTCTCTTTTGCACAGAGGCCGGCAGGTTCAGCAGTCGCAAGGTATTGGCGATTTGCGGGCGAGACTTGGACACCGACTTGGACAGTTGTACTTGTGTCAACCCGAACTCTTCAATCATCTGCTGGTAGGCAGCCGCCTCTTCCAGCGGATTCAAGGCCACACGGTGCAAGTTTTCCAGCAACGCATCGCGGAGCATATCATCATCCGCAGTGGTTTTGACGATGGCGGGAATCGTCTCCAACCCAGCCAACTGAGAAGCACGCCAACGGCGTTCACCCATAATGAGCTCATACGGGCTGTCCAAATGACCGGCAAACGGATTCGTGCTGGATTCCGTCTCGTCGTGCTTGGCGTCTTTGGCCGCAGCAATCTGGCTTGCCGGACGCTTGCGCACGACTATCGGTTGCAGCACACCAACTTCTTTAATGGAAGCAGACAGCTCATTCAACTCATCCTCGTCGAAGATGGTACGAGGCTGATGTGCATTGGGCCCGATATCAGACAGTTTGAGTTCAGCCAGATAACCACCGGCTACCGGCTTGAGCTCGTCCTTCTTATCTGTGTCAGCGGTCTTTGCCGCCGATGCAGTCAAAGATGTTTCACGTGAAACATCTTTGACAGTGACGGATGTACGATGTGCCGTCTGACGCGCAGACGACTTGCCGCCCTGCTGAGGTGCGGCGACCTTACCGGTTTGAGGTTTCTCCGTACCGAAAAACAGGTCGCTAGGATGAGTAATGGTATCCAATGCGGGCATGGATGCACGTTTACCGGCGGCTTTTCTTGGCTGCCTTGCTGGACGATACCGTCTGAGGCGCGGCAGGCTTTGATTCCTGCTGGGCAGTGGCCTTCTTGGCGGGGGTTATGTCAGCAGTGGCCTCCGGAGTAGACGAATCCTCCGCAATCATTGCGGGCTGTTCCGCCACCGGCTCCTCCCCGCAATGTGGGGAACAAAGCGCCAAGGCCCTTACCGAGTCGTGATTTTGATGCCATTACTTGTTCCTCCTCGCATCAATGGTGTCAAGGACTTGTTGCGAACGCTGTGCGATTTCCAAAGCTGCTTCACCATACGATATGGCACCTATGCCACGAGGGTCATAGGCAATCACCGATTGGGAGAAACTCGGCGCTTCGGAGATCTTGACTGAACGCGGGATGGTGGTATTCAGCACAATGCTGGGATAGTGTCCCTTAACCTCGTTATATACTTCACGGCTCAATAGCGTTCGGCGATCGAACATCGTGACGAGCATGGTGGACACCAGCAGTACGGGATTGAAATGCTCTTGCACCAAACCAATCGTGTTAATCAGCTGGCCAAGACCCTCCAATGCGTAATACTCAGCCTGAATAGGAATCAGCATCTCGGTCACTGCACACATGGCGTTGATGACCAAGAGGCCCAAGCTGGGCGGGCAATCAATAAACACGTAATCATAGTGTTTATCTGATTGACGTAGGTAGAGGTCTAGGGCCTCCTTCAGCAACGTGTTTCGGTTGGGCAGATCAACCACTTCCAACTCAGCACCGCTGAGATCGATTGATGCAGGCACAACATCAAGTGTGGGAAAATCAGGACAGACCGTGATAACATCACCCAGATCGGAACGCCCCTCGATAACGTCATAGACCGAGGGCTCTCCCAATGCATGAGATACACCCAACGCCGTAGAGGCATTGCCCTGCGGGTCCATATCGATGACCAACACCTGCGCGCCCTTGTTCGCCAGCGCCGCAGCGGTGTTTACCGTGGATGTGGTTTTACCCACTCCCCCCCTTCTGGTTGGCCACGGCGATACGACGAGTCCGTTGAGGCTTTGGGAAATCGGTTTTCTTGAGTACATCGTACCGTGAGCTTTCATCAGCCATTTGGCTACCAAGCACTGAACCGTGACCATCGAATATTCGCTGAAGCGTTTCGGAAGCCGATTCTATAGGTTCCGACTGATGATCCTTGGTGGCCATCGCTCCTCCTTGCACAGACGTAAGTTCCAGTGTTCTCATTCGTATGGACATGATGCTCGTTATCCACAATTGCGATATGCAATGTGGATAAGTGTGGATAAGTGTGGATGACGCTGAGTGTTAGATTGTGTATTCACAGACGAAAGACATTGAAAAATCACTGTTTTCATCATTGTGCACATCGTCCCGTAAAAATGTGGACAACTTTAACGCACATATGGAAATGTGGATAACTCAATCAGTACTCCACTCATCGCTTATCTACAATCACCACGTGGGTAGGCTCAAGATCCGGTCCGACAGCCGCCTCAACGACGCGTGGACGACGACCACCGAATTTGCAATCTCCTTGCCAGCCTTGTCGATTTCAGCCTGAGCAGACCGTCCCTTCAGTGCGATCAACTGTCCTGACGGTTTCAGCAACGGCAACGTCCAGCCGGAGAGTTTGGTCATAGGAGCAACCGCACGACACGTGACAACAGCGAACGGATGAATTTCCCGCTTCCGTACCTGCTGGATGACGGCATCGGAGCGTCCACGAATAATCTCAACGTTCTGCAGTTGCATCAAGTCAACACATTCATGCAACCATTCGATTCGCCGCTCCATTGGTTCAATCAGCGTGAAGTCATGATCCGGCAAACACGCGGCAGCCACCAATCCAAGGAAAACCACCACCACTGCCGACATCGGCAACTGTTTGAAGCGAATACCATTCGTCGCATTCCGAACGTACGGCACAATCGCAGCGGAATTCAGAATATGCCGTTCCCAAATGATATCGACGTCACGGGGGCCGATCAATCCACGATGTTCACCCTCTTCGGCAATCTTGGCATGGAAACGCTCCAACTTCGGCAACGCATCACCCAAGACCTCAGCAAGTACAGGTGACCCCTGCAGCTGATCCGTCATAGCCATCTCCCTCACCATGTTTCACATGAAACAATCAACATGGAAAAGGCGTCGCTCATTACGACGCCATTCTCCCTGCGGTCACTCCTGTTTGTTTAGAGACGACATCCGTTGAGCGTCTCTGTCATCTCAAAAACTCGTCGACCTATTACTCCTGATCAAGCTCGTCGTCTTCGGCAACATCCTCGACTTTGTTCTTGAGATACACCGTCACATAACGATGAGGCTCCTCACCGTGCGAGCGAGACTTCAGCCCCTCTTCCCGAACCACATCGTGAACGACTTTACGTTCGAAGGAATTCATCGGCTTCAAGTCATACGGCTCGCCGGAATCCTTCACTGCGTCAATGGCATCCAGGGCGATATCACGGAGGTGCTGACGCTTGCGCTTCAGGAAACCGTCGACATCCACAATCAGATGGGAACGCTCGCCGGTCTTCTGCTGTACAGCCAGACGAGTCAATTGCTGCAGAGCATCAACGACTTCACCATTACGGCCAATAAGATGTTTGATGTCGGTATCGTCATCAGCAACGATTTGCACGGTGGGGCGGTCATTACGCACGCCCATCTCAATGTCGCCCTCATAGTCGGCGATATCCAGTAGGCCTTCAAGGTAATCCGCGGCGATGTCAGCCTCTTCGTTGAGCTGGTCGATCGACTTCACGTCATCCTGTGCCATACGCTACTCCTTCATGTCGTGTTTGAATTCCAAGTCTAAGCCCTGCCCCCCGAACAGAGAAAGTAATGTCGGTGCGTGTTGAATGTTTCACGTGAAACATCGAACTCGCACCGACATAGTCGTCACTTCTTTTTGCGCTTACGCACGGGCTGTTGACGCTGATAGCCCTGAGTGGCCTTATGCTCGGCCTCTTCCTTGGCCTTGGCCAATGCTTCTTCTTCCAGAGAGGGCAGGCCGGCCTTTGCGCGGCGAGCATTCTCATTACGATGATCGCGCTTCTCCTTGTCCGCCGCAGCCGGAGAGCCAGGGGTCGGGAATGCGTACACCTGCCACAATGTGCGGCAGAGGTTGCACACGTTGTTGGTCAGCCAGTAGACCAGCACGGCGAACGGCATGGTGGCACCGGAGAAGACGTACATCACCGGGAAGAGCCACAGCATAGCCTTCTGCATGGTCTCGGTCTGTTTGTTCATCGAAGCAGCTGCCATGTTGCGCTTCATGCTGAAGTACTGCATAAACCACAGGCAGAAGCACATCAGGAACACAAAGATACCGATGACCGCCTTGCCACTAGTGGCAGCACTGGTGAAGTTATCGGTCACGCTGACAATGCCGAACACATCGGTTTGAGTGAATTGCTTGGCGGTTGCTACGTCGAACGCGCCCAACGCATCGCGTTTACCGTTGGCAATGTATGGAATGGCGGACAGCGTGTAGAACATGGACATGAACACCGGGCCCTGAATGAGCATAGGCAAGCAGGAGCCAGCCGGATTGGCGTCATTGTCTTGATACAGTTTCATGGTTTCACGACTCATGGCTTCCTTGGAAGCCTGATCCGTCTTACCTTTGTACTTGTTCTGAATACGCTGCATCTTCGGCGCCAATGCCTGCATCTTGCGCATCGACTTCATCTGCTTGTAGAACAGCGGGAAGATACAAGCCTGCACCACCAGCACCAGGATGATAATGGCAAGCACCCACGAGACACCAATCGGGCTCATGCCCAGCATCACGAAGAAGTCATGCACGATCTTCATGATCCAGGTCTGCAACCACTCAACGGGAGTCAGGATTTTATATAGAAATCCCCAAAACCCGCTATCAAGCAGAAATTCATTTGAGTTCATCGTTGGGCCTCTCTTTGGGTTGTGGCCAATGGTGTCAGTCGGGGCTCTTCATGAGCCTTCGACCACGAAAATCTGTAAAAAATGGAATACCGTTGTGGAACATCGTCGATTCCCCCACGACTCCACGGCCGGCAACGCAGTAATCTCAGCATGGCGAGCACTCCCCCTTTGAACGCGCCATACCGTTCCAATGCCTCAATGGCATAATTCGAGCACGTTGGATAATACTTGCAACAAGGCGGTGTGTTTGCCGAGATGTGCTGTTGATACCAGCGCACCCCACCAATCATCACCGCCTTGAAAGAAGCTGTCATGCCTCAGCCACCTTATGCGCCACTGTGGCAAAAGCCTTCGCGATCTGCCGATCTAGCGAAGCGAACGATGCGGTCGCGGCACTGGGCTTGGCGCGCAAAACGATATCGCAATGCGCGGGCAGCAGATCCTCATGGGCTCTGGCCGATACACGAAACCTACGCTTCACCGTATTACGGGTGACCGCATGTCCTACCGATTTGGAGACAGCTAATCCCAAACGGCGATGCACCGTCCGGTCGTCATCATCATGATGGTCGTCGGGCACTAAATAGTGCACGACGATATCCTTGCCACCTGCTTTGCGCCGGCGTTTCAGCACGGTGACGAAATCACGATGGCTTTGAAGCCGCTCCACCTCGACTATGCCTGTGGCACTGATCGGAATGATCAGGCGGAGAGGGACTTGCGGCCCTTGGCACGGCGACGGTTGATCACCGCACGGCCAGAACGGGTGCGCATGCGCAGGCGGAAGCCGTGCTTCATGTGGCGACGACGGTTGTTCGGCTGGAATGTCCTCTTCATAATCCATTGCTCCTAGGTCTATTCGGCAACGCTTCGCGCTGCCCTCACGTGAGTCAAGCTATACCAAAGTACTCTCACCCCTACCCTCAAGTCAAAACGGACGGAGTATTTTCACATTTCGACACGTTGCAAGACACGCCCCAAATCTCTTATAATCGGCGGAATACCAACCATTCACGGCCAAAAGTTATCCACAAATTACATGTTTGTTATTCACAATCCAGTTATTTCAACACGCGACACGGTGGATAACTTGTCTAAACCAGAGTAAATATTATCTGTTGTACATATTTCGCCACAGCGACAGAAGGGGCCACCATGGTTAACGCTTCCGGCGACCCCGTAATCGAGGCCGCCCACATCTGGTCAGACACGCTGACGGTGCTCAAACACAGCGCTTCGCTCAGCCCACGAGAAAAAGGCTGGTTGGAAGGCGTTGTTCCTGAAGGCGTCTTCGGTTCGACCATCGTGCTGTGTGTGGACAACAACGACACGCTTCAAGCCATTCAGGGTGATTTGAACGGTTCCCTGCTTCAGGCATTACGTACGGTAACCGGCGAAAATATGTTTCCCGCGTTCAAGGTCGTGCCGAAAACCGAGCCCGAACCGCTTTCGGAGGCAAAGCCGGCGCAGCCATATCCTTCGGGAAATTTCTCCGACTGTCGCCGAGTTCGGTAAAGAATCCTATGGTGCAAAGCCGGTAGCCGCACCGCGGGAACCGATGCCCGCCACCGAGCCGCAGTTCCCGGTCGGTCAGCAGAAGATGAATCGCGATCCCGAGACTCATCTCAATAAGAACTTCACGTTTGATTCCTTCGTGCCCGGCGATTCCAACCGTTTTGCCCGTACGGTCGCACTGGCCGTGGCCGAAGGTTCCGGTCAGGATTTCAACCCGTTGTGTATCTATGGCGGATCGGGCCTGGGCAAAACCCACTTGCTGAACGCCATCGGCAACTATGCACTGGTCAAGGATCCCGGGCTGAAGGTTCGATACGTCACGTCTGAGGAATTCACGAACGAATTCATCGACGCGCTGCAAAACCCGAACCAAAGCCAGGGTCAGATTGCTGAATTCAACCGTCGATACCGACAGGTTGATGTGTTGCTTATTGACGATATCCAGTTCCTCGGCGGCAAGGAAGCCACCTTGGATCAGTTCTTCCATACGTTCAATGCACTGCATCAGGCAAATAAGCGTATTGTCATTGCTTCCGATGTGGCGCCCAAGAATTTGAAGGGTTTCGAGGCTCGACTCATCTCGCGCTTCGAATCCGGCCTGACCGTAGATGTCAAGCCGCCGGATCTGGAGACCCGAATCGCCATTCTTCGCATGATCGCCTCGATGAACGGTTCGAAAATCCCCAGCGATGTGTTGGACCTCATCGCCGAACGCTTCACCGAGAACATTCGTGAACTCGAAGGCGCGCTTACCCGTGTTACGGCCGTGGCCTCGCTGAGTAATCAGCCGGTGACCCGCGCCTTGGCCGAGCAGACGTTGCAGGACTTCTTCACCACCGATGTGGAAATCAAGCCCACGGACATCATCAGCCAGGTGGCGAAGTACTTCCACCTGACGTTTGAGGATCTTGTCGGTAAATCGCGAACCAAACGTGGCTGTTCCTCGTCAGATCGCCATGTATCTGGCTCGCGAAATGACCAGTATGAGCCTGATGGATATTGGCCAGGTCTTTGGCGGACGCGATCACACCACAGTAATGCATGCCTGCACTCGAATCAGTGACCGAATGCAGCAAAAACAGGAGATCTATAACTACGTTATGGAGCTCACGGTTCGCCTCAAGCAAAGCAACACCAACTGACATAACGCTTCTGAGAGACGAAAAACGGCACTTTTTGGACTGACTTTCCGAAAAGTGCCGTTTTTGGTTGTTCAGGCGGATTCTGGTGGATACGTCGAGGCAACGGATTCGAGACATTAGATTCCTCATGGCTCCCCTTTGTGAGGGGATCCGTCATCGCAGACGACTGAGGGGAGTTTCGAAGGGGAACACGCAAAAAACTATGAAACGAGAGAATCGATTCTGAGGACCGATTTTGCGGGTTTGGGCGAGCGAGACGAAGAAAGTGCCGAAAACGGTCTCCAGAATCGATTCTCCTCGACGAAAAACAGCCTTCAACACGCCGTGCGAAAGTGCGAAAACCAAAAAAGTTATCCACATAGTTGTGCACAGATGTGGGTAAACTCGGCGGATAACTCGTGGATTACCCACTATTTTGTTGTGGAAAACTCGTGCATAACCGCGACCTCGATGTGGAAAACTCAAATTCGACGAACTGGCTGTGGAAAACTCGTCCACTTATCCACAAGCCATGCAGAATTTGTCCACAATTTTCAGGGACTTATGAACCGTTGCATTTGTAGGGCTCAACCCTACTTATCCACACTATCCACCGGCCTTATTATGGCGATTACTTACTCAGTTACGTGAAAAGCATCATCGCCGTAGTAACAGCCGGTCACCCATCGTACGTAAGTTCGCCACCTAACGGCTAGAATATTTCTCAGCCAATCCGACGAAGGGAACAATCACACATGAAAGTCGAAATCGATACCGCAGCCCTGGCCGACGCCGTAGCCTGGACCTCCCGAGTCATCGACGCACGTCCCTCCAACCCGATTCTCGCTGGCGTCAAGCTGGAAGCCATTGACGGAACGCTGCAATTCTCCGCCTTCAACTACGAGATTTCCGCTCGCCACCACATCGAAGCCGGCGTTGACGAAGCCGGTTCCGTGCTGGTTCAGGGCAAGCTGCTGGCCGATATCACCAAATCGCTGCGTTCGGAGAAAACGTACCTGGTCACCGACGGCTCCACGCTGACCATCACGTCCGGCAAATCGAAGTTCACCTTGCAGCTCATGCCCGACACCGAGTACCCGGATCTGCCTGTGGTACCGGCCATGCTCGGCCAAGTCGATGCCCCGACTTTCGTTCAGGCAGTGAACCAGGCATGCGTTGCCGTCTCCCGCGAAGAAAACCGCCCGGTACTGACCGGCGTTCGCATGCAATTCCAAGGCGACAAGGTCGTCATGACCTCCACCGATCGCTTCCGTTTGGCCCGCGCCAGCTTCACTTGGACTCCGCAGAACCCGGACGTCGACACCACCACGCTGGTTCGCGGCTCCCTGCTCAAGGATGTGGCCCGTGCTCTTGACGAGCATCAGAACATCCGCCTTGATTTCGATGCCGATAGCCCGACGCTGCTCGGCTTCGAAACGCCGGCCGCGTCTCCACCTCCCAGCTCATCGACGGTGAATTCCCGGCGGTCGACCGCCTGTTCGCCGACGAATACCCGATTCAGGCCGTAGTCAACAAGCAGGATTTGCTCGACGCCATCAGCCGTGTGGCTTTGGTCGCCGAACGCAATGCTCCGATTCGCATGACCTTCACCGGTCAGGAAGTGGCGCTGTCCGCCGGATCGGTCGACGAGGCTCAGGCCAGCGAAACACTGGACATCGACATGGATGGCGACGACATCACCGTGGCATTCAACCCGTCCTACCTGAAGGAGGGTCTGTCCGCCGTGACCGAACCATTTGTGCGCATCAAAATGACGACCCCGGTCAAGCCGGTCGAGTTCAACGGCCAGCAGGAAGCTGATTCCGACGAGTCCATGGACTACCGATACCTGCTCGTGCCGATGCGCTTTAACAACTGAAATCCCTGAATTTCCAACGATTCGCTAATGCACATCTCCCGTCTCGCACTCGACCACTACCGCTCATGGAGTCAGGTAGTGGTCGATTTCGTACCAGGCGTGAATATCCTGTTCGGCAAGAATGGCCTGGGCAAAACCAATCTGGTGGAAGCCGTCGAAGTGCTGTCCACCGGATCGAGCCATCGCACGTCCAGCACGTTGCCGCTGATCGAACGCGGGCAGACCACGGCCACCATCCGCGCGAACGTCGCTGATGATGCCGGTCAAACCACTACGTATGAAGCGTCGATTCATGCGCGTGGTGCCAACCGAGCCCGCATCAACTCGGGGTCGTCGCTGTATCTGCGCGATATCATCGGCAAGATTCCCAGCGTTTCCTTCACTCCCGAAGATCAGCGATTGGTGTCCGGCGATCCGGGAGCACGCCGCACCATGATGAATCAGGCTGCGGCTCTGCTCGAGCCCGGATACATGCAGACGTTGCAACAGTTCACGCGCATTGCCAAACAGCGTGCCACATTGTTGAAGCAATTGAATGCCAATGCCAACAATGGCCAGCCGATGGATGCGGTTCTGAGCGGTTTGGAAATCTGGACCGGCCAGTTCATCGAAGCCGGTGTGGCGTTGACCCGTATGCGCGCTCATGTGATCGGTCTGCTTGCCGAGCCATTCGCCACGATTTACGCTGACTTGGCCGGTGCCGGCGAGCAGGTGACGCTCACATATGCGCCTTCATTCGACGAAGTGCTGATGTTCGACGATCCGTATCCGCAGATTAGCGAGCATTTCCAACGCATCTACCCCGGTGAAGTGGCTCGCGGCGTGAACCTTATCGGTCCGCAGCGCGATGACATGAACCTTGAGTTGGCCGGTATTCCCGCCCGCGAGTTCGCTTCGAACGGCGAGATGTGGACGATGGCGTTGGCCTTGAAAATGGCATTGTTCGAAATAGTGCGTGACCGGTTGGGATTGCAGCCGATTGTGATTCTCGATGATGTGTTCGCCCAGCTTGACGACAGCCGGCGCACGCAGATTCTTGATTTCGCCAGAAAACAGGATCAGGTGCTGATTACCGTGGCCGCTGAAGGCGATGTGCCCGACTATGAATCGGCCCATCGCATCGACGTGGCCGCACTGGTCGAACCAGCTTCCATGATATTGCCAACTCTGGGCAATTTGTCCGATTCACGGGAAAGTGAGAGTTTGGGTAGATATGACGAAAAAACCGCGGTGGACAGCGCGTCCGTAGAACGGAAAGTGTCATGAACCCGCCGATCGCCCGCCAACTCAACCTGGACGAGACCAAACTGCCGGCCGAAATATTCGAGCGGCTCTCCCGTCGCGGGGCGACCTTGAAGGACTACAGACGCCGCCGTGAAGAGGCCATCGAAAATTTCGGCAAACCGGGGCGCGATCCGGCTGAACTGGGCAGCGTGATGACCACCATCGCCGGCAATGGCGTCTGGGCGGCGAATATGAAGCTTGCACAATTGCGCAACCATTGGGACCAAGTGGTGGGGCAGGCCATCGCCAGCCATTCGGCAGTCGCCGATTTCACTGACGGCGTACTGACCATTCGTGCCGAATCCACGGTCTGGGCCACGCAGCTGACCTACCTTATTCCCCAACTCACTGATACCATCCGTCGCAATCTCAAAGGATTGACCATCACCGAGATTCGCGTGACCGGCCCGGCCGCCGGATACACATGCAAATGGGCTCGGCGGCGGTAGTCAAGATACCAAACAAATTCGCAGAAGCCTCGCTATGGCGCTCGTCGGGTTAGACGAGTAAAATCACATGCAGTATGGTCAAATGGTTAGAAGAGCCCTTTACGGGCCTCGTAAGCTATATCGCCTCCGTGAATGACCTTCATGACGGAGGTTGACCCTGTAGTCACGGAAGGAAGCCTGTTGGCAGACGAAACCAGCAAAGAGGAGCAGCTGAAGGCGGCTGCGGAACGCATCAACAATGCGGAATTGACCGAAGGCGAACTTGACGAATCCATGGCCCCCGAGCATTATGAGGCCTCCGATCTGAGGGTGCTCGAAGGACTTGAGGCCGTGCGTATCCGCCCCGGTATGTACATCGGTTCCACCGGCCCGCGCGGTTTGCACCACCTGGTCTATGAGATCGTCGACAACTCGGTCGACGAGGCGCTGGCCGGATACGCCAGCCATATCGAGGTCACCATTCTGCCGGACAACGGCATCCGTGTGGTGGACGATGGTCGAGGTATCCCGGTCGATGAGGTGCCCGGCGAGGGTGTCTCTGGTGTGGAGACCGTGATGACCAAGCTGCACGCCGGCGGCAAGTTCGGCGGCGGCGGTTATGCAGTGTCCGGCGGTCTGCACGGCGTGGGCATCTCCGTGGTCAACGCACTCTCCACCCGCGTGGACATCGAAGTGCGCCGTCAGGGCTTCCACTGGACCCAGACGTACATCGACCAGCACCCCACCGCGCCCTTGAAGCAGGGCGAGCCGATGACCGAAGGCGAGTCCACCGGTACGTCTGTGACTTTCTGGGCCGACCCGAAGATTTTCGAGACCACCATCTACGACTTCGAGACGCTGCGTTCCCGCTTCCAGCAGATGGCCTTCCTGAACAAGGGCCTCAAGATCAGCCTGACCGACGAGCGTGAGAACGACCAGGCCGGCGACGAGGTGGCCGGCGACGTCGCGGACGAGCCCGGCGCAAAGCACCAGACCGTCACCTACCAGTACCTCAACGGCATCAAGGACTACGTCGACTATCTGGTCAAGGTGCGCAAGGCCACGCCGGTGGAAGAGGACGTCATCAGCTTCGAGGCCGAAGACTTGAAGCTCGGCATCTCCGCCGAACTCGCCATGCAGTGGACCACTGCCTACTCCGAGGCCGTGCACACCTTCGCGAACACGATCTCCACCACCGAGGGCGGTACCCACGAGGAGGGCTTCCGCGCCGCGCTGACTTCGCTGGTCAACCGTTACGCGCGAGACAAGGGCATCCTCAAAGGACAAGGACGAGAACCTCTCCGGCGACGACGTGCGTGAAGGCCTGACCGCCGTGATCTCCGTCAAGCTCACCAACCCGCAGTTCGAAGGCCAGACCAAGACCAAGCTCGGCAACTCCGAAGCCAAGACCTTCGTGCAGCGCGTGATGACCGACAAGCTTGGCGACTGGTTCGACGCCCACCCGGCCGAAGCCAAGAACATCATCCAGAAGGCCATCGAGGCATCCCGCGCTCGTCTGGCCGCCAAGAAAGCCCGCGAGAACACCCGCCGCAAGTCCATCTTCGAGTCCGCCGGCATGCCCGACAAGCTCAAGGACTGCCAGTCCTCCAACCCGGAAGAGTGCGAGCTGTTCATCGTGGAGGGTGATTCCGCAGGCGGCTCCGCCATCCAGGGCCGTAACCCGATCACGCAGGCCATCCTGCCGCTGCGAGGCAAAATCCTCAACACCGAGCGCGCCAGCCTGGACCGCATGATGAAGTCCGACACCATCGAATCGCTGATCACCGCGGTCGGCGGCGGCTACGGCGAGGACTTCGACATCTCCAAGGTCCGCTACCACAAGGTCATCATCATGGCCGATGCCGATGTGGATGGTGCGCATATCGCCACCCTGAACCTGACGCTGTTCTTCCGCTACATGCGCCCGATGATCACCGCCGGCTACGTGTACGTGGCCATGCCGCCGCTGTACCGCCTGAAGTGGACCAAAGGGCCCGCACGACTTCGTGTACACCGACGCCGAGCGCGACCGCGTGCTCGCCGAAGGCAAGGCCAACGGACGCCAGCTGCCCAAGGGCGAAGGCATCCAGCGCTACAAGGGTCTGGGCGAGATGAGCTACCAGGAGCTATGGGAGACCACCATGGACCCCGAGCACCGCATTCTGAAGCAGGTGCACATCGAGGACGCCGCCGCGGCCGACGAGACCTTCTCGATGCTGATGGGCGATGAGGTCGAACCCCGACGCCTCTTCATCCAGCGCAACGCCAAGAACGTGCGTTGGATCGATGCGTAACGGAATCCTCCAACCTCCCTCGTCAGAGGGAGGTACACAACGGACTTAGACAACTAAAGGAACAACAGTGGCAGATGAAAACAACACCGGCGACGAGCAGTTCACGCCGGACGGCTCGATGGAGCCGTTGAGCCCGCAGGAGGCGGACACCACCGACTACGGCCTGATGGACACCGGCGAACGCATCCAGCGCAAGGACCTGCAGCAGGAGATGCGCGAATCCTACCTGGCGTACGCCCTCTCCGTAATCGTCGAGCGCGCCCTGCCGGACGTGCGCGACGGCATGAAGCCCGTGCACCGCCGCGTGATCTACGCGATGTACGACGGCGGCTACCGCCCCGATCGCGGCTACAACAAGTGCTCCCGCGTGGTCGGCGACGTGATGGGTAAGTACCACCCGCACGGCGACTCCGCCATCTACGACACCTTGGTGCGTATGGCCCAGTCCTGGTCGATGCGCAACATGCTCGTCGACGGCCAGGGCAACTTCGGCTCCCCCGGCGACGACCCGGCCGCCGCCATGCGTTACACCGAATGCCGCATGGCCCCGCTGGCCATGGAAATGGTGCGCGACATCGACAAGGACACCGTCGACTTCGTGCCCAACTACGACGGCAAGACCCAGGAGCCGACCGTGCTGCCGGCCCGCTTCCCGAACCTGCTCGTCAACGGTTCCGCCGGCATCGCCGTCGGCATGGCCACCAACATCCCGCCGCACAACATGCGCGAGGTGGCGGACGGCATCCACTGGGCGCTCGACCACCCGGACGCCAGCCGCGAGGAACTGCTGGAAAACCTGATCCGCATCATCAAGGGACCGGACTTCCCCACCGGCGCCACCATCCTCGGTCACAAGGGCATCGAACAGGCCTACCGCACCGGCCGTGGCCTGATCACCATGCGAGCCGTGGTCAACACCGAGGAAATCAACGGCCGTATGTGCCTGGTGGTCACCGAACTGCCCTACCAGGTCAACCCGGACCGTCTCGTCGTCTCCATCCGCGAGGCCGTGCGCGACGGCAAGATCCAAGGCATCGCCGACATGCGCGACGAGACCTCCGGCCGCACCGGCCAGCGCCTCGTGCTGGTCCTCAAGCGCGACGCCGTGCCGAAGGTGGTCCTGAACAACCTGTACAAGCACTCCCAGCTGCAGCAGACCTTCGGCGCCAACATGCTGGCGCTGGTCGATGGCGTGCCGCGCACGCTGAGCCTGGACGCCTTCATCCGCCACTGGGTGAACCACCAGCTCGACGTGATCGCCCGCCGCACCGCGTACCTGAAGCGCGAGGCCGAAGAGCGCGACCACATCCTGCAGGGCTATCTCAAGGCCCTCGACATGCTGGACGAGGTCATCGCCCTCATCCGCGCCTCCGAGGACACCGACACCGCCCGTACGGGCCTTATGGGGCTGCTGGACATCGACCAGGTGCAGGCGGACGCCATCCTGGCCATGCAGCTGCGCACGCTGACCCGCATGAACCGCGACAAGATCGTGGCCGAGCATGAGGAACTGCAGCGCAAGATCGCCGACTACATCGACATCCTCGCCAAGCCGGAACGCCAGCGCAAGATCATCGGCGACGAACTCGACGAGATCGTGGCCAAGTACGGCGACGACCGCCGTACCAAGATCCTGCCGTTCTCCGGCGAGATGAACGTCGAAGACCTGATTGCCGAAGAGAACGTGGTGGTCACCGTGACCCACTCCGGCTTCATTAAGCGCACCAAGGCCGACGAATACCGCGCCCAGCACCGCGGCGGCAAGGGCATCAAGGGCACCAAGCTGCGCGAGGACGACGTGGTGGATCACTTCTTCCTGACCTCCACGCACAACTGGCTGCTGTTCTTCACGAACAAGGGCCGCGTGTACCGCATCAAGGCCTACGAGCTGCCCGAGGGCTCGCGCGACTCCAAGGGCCAGCACGTGGCCAACCTGCTGCAGTTCGCGCCTGATGAGTCCATCCAGACCGTGCTGTCCATCCCGAACTACGAGGTGGCCAAGTATCTGGTGCTCGCCACCCGCTCCGGCAAGGTCAAGAAGACCCCGCTGGCCGAGTACGATTCCCCGCGTCAGGGCGGCCTGATCGCCGTGCGCCTCATGGCCGACGAGAACGGCGAGAACGCCGACGAGCTCATCGGCGCCGCGCTGTGCAACGCCGAGGACGACATCATCCTGGTCTCCAAGCTCGGCATGAGCCTCAAGTTCCAGGCCGACGACGAGCAGCTGCGCCCGATGGGCCGCCAGACCGCCGGCGTGCAGGGCATGAGGTTCCGTAACGGCGACAGCCTGCTGGCCATGGATGTGGTCCCTGGCGACTCCGACAAGGACCTGTTCGTGGTCACTAACGAGGGCTTCGCCAAGCGCACCGCCATCAGCGAATACCGTCTGCAGGGCCGTAACGGCTTGGGCATCAAGGCCGTGCAACTGGTCGAGGGCCGTGGTGCTCTGGTCGGCGCGCTCGTGGTGTCCGAAGACGATCAGGTCATGGCCATCATGAAGTCCGGCAAGGTGATTCGCTCCAACGTGGACGAAGTCAAGCGCACCGGGCGCAACACCCAGGGCGTGACCTTCGCCAAGCCCGACAAGGGCGACACGATTCTCTCCATCGCCCGTAACGAGGAGAAGGACGAGCCCGAGGACAGCGGCGATGCCGCGGCGAACGGCACCGCCGAGACCGCACAATCCGGCGAGAATGTGAACAACGCGGACGAGGCGTGAGCAGCGTCCTGAAAAGCTGGTAGCCTCGCATACAGCAGAGGCTACCGCCAAGCCTGTTAAGGAGAAACGATGAGCGAGAATCTCGAAGACAACGAGCCCCAGATCATACCGCCGGCAGTCGGCAATACGCAGAACGAGCATGTCGAGCCGCTGATCGGTACTGAGCACGCTCTCCGCGTGGCACGCTCCGTGTCCAGCGATCCGGAAGAATCCACGTTGCCTTCTTCAGGTGCCGCCACTCCCGTGCGTCCGGCACCTCGCCGTAGCGCCCCCAGGGCTCGCCGCATGAGCTTGTCGCTGACCCGCGTGGATGCTTGGTCCGTGGCCAAGGTGACGTTCATGCTGTCCATCGCCGTGGCGATTATTCAGGTCGTTGCCTCCGCGATCGTATGGGTGCTGCTTGATGTGGTCGGTGTATTCAGCCAGATTACGCAGATCGTGTCTTCCACCGGTCTTGATGCAGGCGGTTTCGATCTCAAGAACGTGTTGTCCCTTACCACTGTGGTCTCCGGCGTCACCATCTTCTCGATTGTCGAAGTGGTGATCTTCACCCTGCTGGCCACCATTGCGGCACTGATCTACAACGTGGTCAGCTCGCTGGTCGGCGGCGTGCACGTCACGCTCGGCGACGACTGATATAGCTATACTGACGGAGCTCCCCTCAGTGAACCGCACCCCGGTTGTTGGACTGAAGTAATTCAGATTCGATGATCGGAGGTGCGGTTTCTTAAGTGTGGGGCTCGTAGGCGTCGTTGCTGGGCCGAGACTTGGGACTCCGGCGACGCTGGGGGTGGCAGGCGTCGGTGTTGGGACAGGTTTTGTATCTCTGACGACGCTGTGGAGGGCTTACCGTCGTCAGCGGTACAGATCTTGGCCCTCTGCCGACGCTGAGTGTGTGTTCTGTGTCGTTTGCGTCCAATTCTTGGCCTTCTGCCGACGCTGGGCAAAGCAAGCGTCGTTGCTGGGCCAAGTTTTGGACTGCCGCCGACGCGGAGAATGCACACAGCGGTGTTGGTCTGCCAGCGTGTGGCAGCTTGGCACCGTTGAGGAAGGTCTATGTGGTGTGGTTCCGCCAAAGGACTGGCAGGTTGGCACCGTTGGGGAAGTCATGAGTCCCATTCCAACCCATTACCATGTTTGGTATGGATACGCATATGAGCTTCGAGACTATGGCGCGCAAAGGTGGTATGCGCGTGGTGTTCTATGCGGTGCTCACGCTGGTTTTGGGTGCGCTTACCATTGCGGCGATTGCGGGCTTCGTGAACGGTGGTCCCGCTTTGCGTTATGCACTCTGTGGTTTTGCAGCACTCTTCGTTTTTGAGCTTATCCTTCGCCGCGCCCCGTGGGATTTCATACCTCGGTGATGGTATTGCTGCCTCGGGCCAATGCAAAACTGAGGCTTCTGCTGTTTTCGTGGGTTAGATTGCGGGTTGTGGCAGTCGTATGTCGGGTCCGCCGCATCGGAGCATGACCAGGGCGATGAGGTTGGTGACGTGGTGGAGGCCGTAGGCCATGCGGATGGTGGCCTTGATCCTGTTGTCGGACGCCTCGAGGCGCGCGTTCGAGTATCCCAGCCGGATCGTGCGCAGGATGTCGGGGCGGCGCCGCCGGATCTTCTTGGCGAGTTCGACGATCTCGGGTATGCGCGAGTGGGACGCCCGGAACACCCAACGGTTCAGTTCCGTCGTGGCTTGGCCGATCGGGTGCTTGAGCAGGGTGCGCAGGAGTTCCTTGAGCTGCCATGCGCGGTAGAGCTGTCCCCTGGGATCCGCGCTTCTGATGTTCTCGAACGCCTCGGACTGTCTGCCGGTCAGGTCGCCGGGGTTCTTCAGGACGGCGTACTTGACGCCGCGCATGCGCTCCATGGTCTTCTCGTCCCCGTCGCGCCTCGCCTGGTTCCACAGGCGTTTGCGGACCTTGTCGAGCGCGTCGGTCATCCAGGAGACGATGTGGAACCCGTCCAATACGCGTTCGGCGTTCGGGCAGCGCTCGGCGACGCACGGGTCGATCCAGCGGGCCCCATCGCCGGTGACGACCTTGATGGAGGCGCGCTGTTCGGGCGTCAACGCCTTGAAGAACAGGCCGAACACGTCCCTGCCGTACCCGTCGCGCGCCCGGATGACCCGGTGCCGCTCGTGGTCGACGACCACGGCCAGATACGTGGGCCCTTCCTGTAGCTGGTCCCGTCCACGCCGATCGCCGTCAGGCCGTCGAACGGCGAGGGCATCGACGCCTTGACGCGTTCGGCGACCCGACGGGCGACGTCTCCCGCGGTCCTCCACGCGATATGAAGGAAACCGCCGACCGTCTTCCGGTTCGCGACCGTCATCAGCCACGCGCACTCCGCCTCGAAATCCCTGGTGAACCGGCTGCCCGGCCCCGCCCACGGCACGGAGGCGACCACGACGCCGCACCTGGGACAGTCCACGCGCGGCAGGGCGGCGACCAGTCCGACCCTCCAGCAGCCGAAGTCCTGGTGACGCCAGCGACGCACGCCGCCGCCCCGGTCGTAACCATGACGGCGTCTGCCGCACCTCGAGCATCGGAGCATGCCCCTGCGCGGGCGCGGGCGGACCTCGAGCACGGGCACGGGACGTAGCGGCGAGTCGACGATGCACGCGTCCTCGACCACCATGCCTTTGACGCTGAGAAGCCGGTTGCATATGCCGTCCATCAGACGCTTTGCGGCTGTTTGTTTCTCTCGGTCGAAAACATCCTACCCAAAAAGCGCTCTTCACTTACTCCCACAACAACTCAACGACGAACCCACACCCACAAAAACAGCAATAGCGCCAAAAAACTAGTGGAACGCAAATGACCCGTGTTGCCTCATCTAATCAGGAGAGACAACACGGGTCATTTACGCAATGTGTGTAGCTTGCGCGGCGATATGCTCCGCACGCTATCGCGTCAGAGGCGTCACAGCACGCCCTGGGCAACCATGGCGTTGGCGACCTTGACGAAGCCGGCGGCGTTGGCGCCGAGCATCAGGTCACCCTCGTGACCGTATTCCTTGGCGGCGGCCAGGGAGTTGGCGACGATTTCTTCCATGATGGACTTGAGCTTGGCGTCGACCTCTTCGAAGGTCCAAGACAGGCGGTAGCTGTTCTGGCTCATCTCCAGGCCGGAGACAGCCACGCCACCGGCGTTGGCAGCCTTGGCCGGACCGTACAGCACGCCGTTCTTCTGGTAGACCTCGATGGCCTCCGGGGTGGACGGCATGTTCGCACCCTCGACGACCACGGTCACGCCGTTGTCCATGAGCTTCTGTGCGGATTCGCCATCAACCTCGTTCTGGGTGGCGCACGGCAGAGCAATGTCGCCCTTGACGGTCCACACGCCCTTGCTGCCCTCGTGGTACTCGGAGCCCGGAACGCGCTCGGCGTATTCCTTGATGCGGCCGCGCTCGACTTCCTTGATCTGCTTGACGACCTCGACGTTGATGCCGTTCGGGTCGTAGATGTAGCCGTTGGAGTCGGAGACGGTGACGACCTTGGCGCCCAGCTGCTCAGCCTTCTGAGCGGCGTAGGTGGCCACGTTGCCGGAGCCGGAGATCACGACGGTCTTGCCCTCGAAGGAGTCGTTGCGCAGCACGCGCAGGGCTTCCTGGGTGTAGTAGCACACGCCGTAACCGGTGGCCTCGGTGCGGGCCAGGGAGCCGCCGAATTCCAGACCCTTACCGGTCAGGACGCCGGAGTACTCGTCGCGGATGCGCTTGTACTGACCGAACAGGTAGCCGATCTCACGGCCACCGACGTTGATGTCGCCTGCGGGAACGTCGGTGAACTGGCCGATGTGACGGCTCAGCTCGGTCATGAAGGCCTGGCAGAAGCGCATGACCTCAGCGTCGGACTTGCCCTTCGGGTTGAAGTCGGAGCCACCCTTGCCGCCGCCCATCGGCAGCGTGGTCAGGGAGTTCTTGAGAATCTGCTCGAAGCCAAGGAACTTGACGACGGACTCGGTCACGGTCGGGTGGAAGCGCAGGCCGCCCTTGTACGGGCCAATGGTGGAGTTGAACTGGATGCGGTAGCCGCGGTTCACCTGAACCTTGCCCTCGTCGTCAACCCAGGCCACACGGAACTTGATGGCGCGCTCCGGCTCGACGATGCGCTCCAGCACACCGGCCTTCTCGTACTCCGGGTGCTTCTCGACAACCGGCTGCAGGGTCTCGAAGACCTCGCGAACGGCCTGCAGGAACTCCGGCTGATCGCCGTCACGGGCAACGACCTGGTCGTAGACACGCTTGATGTACTCGTCAGTGAGCATGATTCTCCTCGATTTGCTAGGGAATTAAGACGGTTTTATTCTATGCGCGCAGGCCCTTGCTGCATAGAGTCTCGCTCGGATAACGGGAAAGCTTTCGGCGTGGTTATGGAGTGGCTCAAGTTTCCGTTTGTTAGATTTTTCGGGCGATTGTTGGATGTCTGTCTGTGCATGAATCGGGTCGAAATGGAAGCTGCATCACACCGGAGGCGTGTTCATATAGTGGACATAAAGGCGGACTTGGGTGATGTCGGATGTGCCCGTTGGGAATCGTGCGCCGTAGGGGCCGAGGTCTTCGGCGCGCAGGTTACCGGGTTCGCGGTCAGTGCGCGAAATAGGTCTGCAGAATCATCGTGGTCTCGGTGCTTACCGGCACCGTGCGGTGGATGAGATTGAGCAATTCCTCAAGGGCGGTGGGGGGAGGCCACGCGTACCACCAGTACGAAGCTGGGGGCGCCGGCCACCGAATAGCAGGAGACGATGCCGTCGATATTGTTCAGCTTGTCCGGAATCGAGGATTCGGCTGAGTAGTCGAGCGGGGTCACGTTGACGAACGCGCTGATGGGCAAGCCGCGCTGCTCTTGGTCGATGATGGCCTTGTATCCCTTGATGATGCCGCGCTTCTCCAGCTTCTGCACGCGCGACTGGGCGGCGGAGACTGACAGTCCGGTCGCCTGGGCCAGTTGCGCGAGCGTGGCGCGGCCGTCGGCCTCCAGCATGGTGAGGATGCGCTGGTCGGTCTCGTCAATTGCGGTCATGATGTCTTCTCCGTTCGTTGTGCTCTGTGTTCACTGTACCTGTTGCCGGAATGCGATGGCTTTCCGATTTTGCCTGGTAATTTCAGTAGTTCTTCCTGTGTTTTCTGTTGTGTGGTGGAATGTTTACATCTAAAGTCCTAATTGGGTGTAATAATTCCTTTTGAAATAAGAGAACGACGAAATAATTCCATTGAGGAGGGATGATATGCAGAAGTTTCCAACATGTCTCTGTCCGAAGTTGCGTCTGCTGCTGTGCCTGCTACTATGCCTGCTGCCGGTCGGGCTGCTGTGCCGACCGCCGAGCCCGCGAGCCTGTCCACCGAAGCCCTAGATATCCCGCGCTCCGGCATCCGAGACGTATTCGACCGTGTAGAGCGCGTGCCTGACGCGATTTCACTGACCGTGGGGGAGCCCAGCGCCACGGCCGCACCGCATATCGTGGAGGCCGCTTGCGAGGCCGCACAGGCTGGCCGCACTCGGTACACCAACGTGCTTGGCATCCCCGAATACCGCAAGGCCGTGGCCGATTACTCCGCCCGCGTGAAGGGACTTACTTATGATCCCGAAACCGAGATTCAAGCCGTTGACGGTGCCACGATTGGCCTGTTTCTGGCGCTGAAAGCCGTGGTGGGCACCGGCGATGAAGTGATTATTCCCTCGCCGTTCTTCACTTCCTATGACGCCGAAGTGATGCTGTGCGGCGGCCGCCCGGTCACCGTGGCGCTGCGTCCGGAGCGCGGCATGCGCGTGAACGCGGCGGACATCGAAACGGCGATCACCCCCGCGCACCCGCGCCGTAATCATCAACTCACCGGGCAATCCGACCGGCGCGGTAACCTCTGCCGCCGAACTGGCGCGTATTGCCGAAGTATGCAAGCAGCACAATATTTGGGCCATCTCCGACGAGGTTTACCATCCGTTCGTGTTTGGGGAAACGTTCGGGGAAACGCTTGGGGGAGAGGCAGCCGTGGCCCCATCGATCGCCGCGGTGCCGGGCATGAAAGACCGCACCATTGTGGTGGAAAGCCTGTCGAAAACCTATGCGATGACCGGCTGGCGCATCGGCTACCTGTTGGCACCCGAAGCGGTCATCGAACAGACCGGCAAATCGCCGAACTCATGCACTCCTCGGTGAACTCCTTGGCGCAATACGCAGGCGTGGCAGCACTGGCTGGCCCGCAAGATAACGTGGCCGCCATGCGCGAGGAATACCGCGCCAAGCGCCAGATCGTGCTGGACGGTCTGGCCGGATGCCCGGTATTGCGTCTGATCGAGCCGCAAGGCGCGTTCTACGCCTTTGTGGACGTACGCCTGACTGGCCTTGACTCCGGTGAATTCGCAGACCGTCTGCTGGACGAAGAGCGCGTGGCCGTGGTCCCCGGCGAGGCCTTCGGAGAGGAGGGTCGAGGCTTCGTGCGCCTCTCCTACGCCGGAGATGCCAGCGAGCTGCGTGAGGGCGTCGCCCGTCTGCGCGCCTTCGCCGAACGGGTATGGAACCCCATCACCGGACACCACACCGCCACCTATCACCCCATGGAGGTGTTGGCCTAAGGCTTAAAACGAGCCTCAGCTGCCAATTCAGACTCGTCGGTGTGGGCGATGGCCTGCTTCTCGGCTCGCAGCACAATGTAGCCGAGTGCCAGCACGTTGGCCAGAGCTCGATGTTGACATCCGCCAAAACAACCGCATTAAGGCTGCCGCGTTTCGTATCGTTACTCGTAGGGGCTGGTTGAGACGTAATGCTGAAGAGCAACATTGAAGCGATGGCAATCAAGCCGATTTGAGGGAGAGAAGCACACGATGGCGTACTGCGGCCACTGCGGAAATAGAGTTGATGGGCCGGCACGATTTTGCCCGGCATGTGGAAAGGCTATAGACAGCGCACCAGTTGCGACGGCACCAGTAGGCCGCATCGCCAGCCGTACCGACTGCGTCGATACCGGCACCTGCTGTGCCGGCGTCTGCGGTACCACCATCGATACCAGCCGCGCAAATCCCGCAAGAAGCTGATCGCCGCTTCTCTGCGCGTTGCTTGCGGCGATTCTGGTGGCGGCCTTGGCAGTCATCATCCCCAACTTCACCGCCGTCAAAGCGATGCTGGGTTTCCGACCCACCAATCCGCTGGTCGTCACCTTCGACGCGATCAACTCGCTGTCCACTCTGCGCAGCACCAAATACGAACTCAGAACTCACAGCAGCACTGACGACTCCCTTGACGCGCGGCTGTCCGGCATGTATTCGCTGGGCACAACCACCAACGAATCCTGCGCGTCCGTCACTATCAAGACAGACGAACATGCAACGACCCTCGCTTGGTACAAAGGCGTGTTTGCCGGGAAAAAAACATCTGGTATGGTGAGGATCCCTACTACATCTACTACCCGGCTGACCAATATGAAGATGACTTAAGAAACGGCGTTGGTAGTGATGTGGCGGACTTGATACTGAACGTCAAGGATGTGTTGGTCAAGAACGGCGCGTGGAACCTCACCGGTGCGGAGCAAACGTTCTACGATCAGCTGGACAAGATGAACAACGATGGGTACTCGAACGACATCGACCGGGCCAAGGGGCACGAAAACGTCTGCCGAGGTGAAGGCCGAGGCCAGTAAATTCGTCCAACAACATTTAGAAAGATTTAAAAAGGATATAAAAGGGCGCAGAGCACCTTCCAGGAGCATCGAATCGGGACGGAAACGGGAACGGAGAGTGCCTTGGTGGATCGGTCTCATCAGCTTCGATGGGACGGGACTGGACGGAGGCGGGGACGCCCCTCCACATGCTTTGCCGCCGGTGGAACAGCAAGCATAGCATTGGGATGTTTCGCAGTCTGGTTGAACCACTTTGACTATCCCCTGAAGTGGTCCCGGGCCTTGACGCTTTAAAAGTAATGAGTATCATTTCGAGTATGTAGCCTGCTTTAGGAGGAGCTGACTCACTGCTGAATATTTCGAATAGAGGATTCCCGTCTTATCCGGAACATTCACCGTCTATTTGAACAAGAGGTCATCATGAAGAAGCGTGGTTTTATCAGCGGTATCGCCTCACTAGCGCTAGTGTGCGCTGCGTCGGCAGCGATCCCCACCGCGGCACAGGCATCAACTATTTCCGCAGGAGTTCACTCATCCGGTATTCAAATCATGAAACGATGCGATTTCTACGTTAACGGTCAATGCTATGACCACTGGGTTTCTTCGAGCGATTCATGCCGTAACATCTTCCAGACCAAGGCACCCGAATGGCAGAAGAGAGCATGCCTGGCATGGTCCGGCTACGGCAGCCGCGGATAGGGGAACATCATGTCATGGGGAACGATAATCACCATAATCCTGATAGCGGCGTTCTGTGTCACCCTGTCGATATTCTTCAGCGTCAGGCGTCGTTTGGATAAAAAATCCCAGGACGAGGCAAACCCTGAACTCCGTCAGGCATACCAGGATATCCGCAGACAGATAGACCGGGGTCACGGAGCAGCGGGAGGATTCTTCTTCTAACCAATTGTGGTTCACCCCAAGCAACATCGCGTGAACCACGATTTTCAATTACCGAAGCGCAATAGCCCGATGGCAAGTTGGTACGAGTCAAGCAGGGTTCTTGCGGGCAGTAGCCATCGCAACCAAAGTGACGAAGAATTCGTTTCTGAGGCATGTAGCGAGCTAAGAAAATGTTACGACATTTACGCTTGGCCGCACTTTCAGCGCACGACGAAAGCATCCCGACCGTCGATGCAGGTCGGGTCGCTGCGCTGAGCGTGAGGAAGAGAAAATCGGATAAGGGTTTGCTCCTCAAGAAGAAGTCTGAGAGGCAGGCAAGCATAGCAAATGTCAGACATCTGTCGATCCCATGGGCTGACGCCCAAACCTGGTAAGGAGCACGCGTGAACGGCGATGAGGACGCGTCTGGCCCCTTGACGACGAGAATCGGGCCGGATGAAGTCCTCCAGGGGCACTTTTTCGGACGTCAGATCAGGCCATCGGAAGGCACCTGGGGAGTCCCGCGTTCGGGGTTGACCGGCTCGTATGAGGGCGGCTGATATCCATCCGCCTCGTCGTTCGCCCATGGCTTCCGCCAGAGAGCCGAGCTGCACGAGACCGGCAGGCAGAAGGCCGACAAACGCAATCGCAGACAGTGGAAGCGCACGAGCGTGTCCCTGAACCCGCTCGACCAGAAGGCCAAGCTCAAGGCCCTGCGCGAATCCTGGGCGAACACCTGCAACACGCGGCTGCCCGAGACCGCGAGAATCGACCACAGGAGCCTCGAAGCAGCGTATCTGCCACATGCCCCCGCGAGTGCCCATGGCCAGGTGCCGTTGCACCAGGGGACGCAACCCCAATCCGTCCAGGCCGAGCAACACCCGTCCGTCGAACGTGCTAAACTCAATGTCAAGCCACACGGTATCCTTCACTTTTTCTTTCACACAACGAATGAAACCGCACGGCCCTTGCACACCAAAATCGGAAGAGCCGGGTAAATCAACGATTCAAGGGAGAATCAAATGAAAAAAGTAAGGAAATACCTCGCACGAATCATCGCCTGTATCTTGTCGATGGCGACATTGTTGGTGGTGGCTCCCGTTGCGAATGCAAGTGTCCCGGATGCTCAGTCCGATGGCTACGTTCCTTGTGCAGTACCGTCAGTGGATACGGAACTCGAGAACCTGCTCTGGAAAATCGTTGATGTCGGTGAATATTTCAGCTTTGAAGGTGATCGTCTCACCGTCTCGCTGTCAGAGGAGCAACTGAAGACCGATTACGGTTTCTCCGATGCAGAATATGTGTTCCTGGTCGATAACGTCCTCAATCCACCCACGGAGGACATCCAAGACATAGAGTCGCTTCCAACGACCTATGCCAGTTGCAGCGGCGTATACATCTCCTACATAGATTTCACCGTAGGATTCGCGGCAGCGCTTTTCACGGCTTCCTCGGTTAGCCCGGCGGCTCTTGCCGCAGCATTCACCGCAGTTGCCTCGGCAATCAGTGGGCCCGTCGGTACCATAATCGCTGGAGGCGTCGCTGTCTTGGGCATCGGATTCTTTGCTGATCTCGCCACAAAAATCATCGGCGCAGTTGCTCAAGGAAAGGGAGTATGCCTCACACTGGCTTGGGAATTCCCACCGTTGAAATCTGAAATCATGTGATGCAGTTGGAAGGCATTACTGTGATGAAAAAGTGGGATTGGAAGTCATGGCTCTGTGCATGGCTGTTCGCTTCTTGCTCAATTAGTGGAGCAACGGAGATCAAGCGCGGGGCCATGACCCCATTCGCAGTCGCGTATCTGATTACTGCCGTTGTGGCATTGATATTGTTTGTGTGGTCGTGCCTTAAAACACAGAACATAAAGCTTTCGGTTATTCTTACGACAGCGCTTATAGTGCCAGTAGCCGTTATGTTGATATTTAACGGGTCTCTCAGCAGATTTCTCGTCTACATCTATTTCGTAGCAATACTTTTGGCTGCGTTAGTGCACAAGTATGGCAGACCACAGAAAAAGCAGTAGCAGCCATGCACTTGCAAACAAGAAAGGCCCGTCCGGGTGTTGAAACTCGGACGGGCTGGCCGTTATCGACGGCTGGGTGTCATCGCCCAGATGGCGATTGCCATCACGACGAGGTCGGCCGCGATGGAGTGCATCGCGGGTGCGAGGCTGATGACGATGACCGCCATCAGCCACACGTGCAGGCCGCCGCGCGGCCCCCTTTTCTGATCTGCGCATGGCGCATCCTTTGCAGTAAGCCGCGCCGCGAATGGACGCGGCAACGTCGCCCGGCTGTTGCTGGACGGTCGGATCGCGTCCCCGCTAAAGGAAAGCCGAAGGCTGTGTTGTTGCGCGCCCTTCGTGGCGCGTCCTTGTCCTGGTGGGCGAGCCGCGTCCTCCGTGGCGCGGCGACGCCTGTATCCGGGTCCAGGGACGGCGTTCCTGGCGATGGGGTCAGGGCGGATCGCTCCGCCCGGCCGCCGGGGGCCCTGCCCGCGGGGAGGGCGGGTGTCGGTCAGGCTTCCGCGTGTTCCTCCAACGCGTCGATGATGCGGTTTGCCGCGCCCCTGACGTGCTGGGCTGTCTGCCTGATGTTGTCCGCGTCCATGTGGCTCCATCCGGCGACGTAGAGGATGGAGTAGGCGCTTTACGTCGAGTCCGGCCCATGAAGCCACGACGTAGGCGACGCTTTCGGCCTCGGTCTCGTAGACGCCCCGGTGTTCGGCGTATTCGCCGTTGGGCAGTTCGGAGTGAAGGAGCATGTGCGCGCTTTCGTGCAGGATGGTCTTGGCGTCCTGCAATGGGCTGTTGGCTGTGTTGAGCATGATGCGCTTGGACCCGTCGCCGCTCGTGTAGCCTTTGAGGGCCGCCTGCATGGTTTCGTGCCTGACGCTCCAGCCTTGGGTCTGAAGCCATGCGGTCATGCGTTCCGTGATCCGCTGGGGGTCGTTGCCTTCGAGGCCGGCGGGGTTGACGACGTCGAGCGGCTGCTCCATGCCTTCGATGGGGTCGGTCTGGCCGATGTCGAACACGGTGAGCACGGGCCAGAAGACGCGGTGGGTTTCCTCGCCGTTCTCGTCGAGGATGGGCTTGCCGTCCTTGTCCTTTGGCGACGACGGTGGAGTGGCCGATGATCTGGATGCCGTGCTCGCCTTTGCGCACCTGCCGGCCTTGGCCGGGGCGCGGGCGTTGACGGGTTGCGCGACGCCGGTATGATCCCAAGGCCTTCAGGCCGACCGGTCAAAGGAAACGAAGGGGATGATGCCGGCCCTCCGGGCCGGTTCCGATTCCCGGACGCCTTTCAGGCGTCGAGTCGGCCGGAGCCGAAGGGCGCAGGCCGGGTGATAGGGTGAAGCCCCGGCCTCTCGCGGCGCATGTGTTGTTGGGTGTGAGGAGCCGATGCTTCGTAGCGTCCTGGCGGGGATGCTGTCGCCGCGGCATTGTCCGCGGGGCATCGCCGTCGGGGCGTGGAGAAGCGTCGGCGACGAATTCGATATGGTTTTCATGCGCCGCGAGTGGCCGGCCATGCCTCCCGCTGGGCGGCACGTTCGCCCATGGCTTCCGCCAGAGAGCCGAGCTGCACGAGACCGGCAGGCAGAAGGCCGACAAACGCAATCGCAGACAGTGGAAGCGCACGAGCGGGTAGTGCCCGAACTCTTGCGCACTTTGGTCTTCGCCCGTCCCTGTGGCGGTGATCAGTTCGCTGCTGGTACGGTCTCACCGAGCCTTGACATGTCGAGGTAGCGGCGCGTCGACCACTCGTCGGATGTCACGTAGCGGACCCTCGCGCAGACGAGCATCAACGCGCTGCGTCCGTCGGGGAACGAGCCGACCACGCGGGTCCTGCGCCTGATCTCGCGGTTGAGCCGTTCGATCATGTTGTTGGTGCGGATCCGACGCCTATGCTCGCGCGGGTAGTCGTCGAGCAGGTAGGTCGTGGTCTCGCCGATGCCCTCGCGCAGGCATTTGGCGGCCTCCTTGAGTTTCCTTGGATTCCATGTCCCGGGCGACGGATTCGGCCTTCTCCAACGCCTTGTCGCGTGATTCCATGGAGAACACGGCCTTCAGTGCGTCGGCCGCCCAGTCGCGGTTCCCGGGGTTGACCCTGGCGAGTATGTTGCGCTCGAAATGCACCATGCACCGCTGGTAGCGGGCATCGGGCAGCAGCTCGCCCGCGGCGGCGACCAGCCCCGCGCACCGATCTCCCGTCACCAGTCTCACGCCCTTGAGGCCTCGTGCGAGCATGCCTTTGATGAATTCGCGCCAGCTTTCCGCGTCCTCCTTCATGCCCTCGGCCACCGAAAGCACCTCGCGCCGCCCGTCCATGCCGACGCCGATGGCCACCAGGATGCTCACGTTCTCCACGGACCCGCCCCAGCACCTTTTGTGCCACACGCCGTCCATGAACAGGTACGGGTAATCCTGTTCGAGGGGCCTGCCCCGCCATGCGTCGATATCCGCATAGACGCGCTTGAGCTTGTCGCTCAGGGTCTGCGAGGGCATGCGGTCGCCCCACAGGAGCCGGCTGACATCATCGACCTGGCGGGTGGAGACGCCGGCCAGGTACATGTCGATCAAGGCCTCCTCGACGCTCTCCTCACGCCGACGGTATCGTTCGATCACGGCCGACTCGAACACCGCGCCCTTGAGTTTCGGCACTTTCAGGCTCATTTTGCCGGCCTTGACGGTCAGGTCGCGCTCGTAGTGGCCGGCCCGGTACGCCTTTGCGGTCCCCGCTGCGCTCGTAGCGCGCGGCGCCGGTGATCTCGTCGGCCTCGGCGTCGAGCATCGCGTTCAGGGTCTCCTCGACGCTTTTGCGGACCATCCGGTCCAGGGTGGTTTCCAACATGGCCTGGTCGACCTGTAGAATCTGCTGTGACATGGCTTCGTGCCCTCGTTTCCAATCGCGGTTTTCTAATGTCTGGCGACAGAAAATCGTACACAGGACACGGGCCATGCCCCTATCTCAAGCCCAAACCAAAGTGCGCAAAATCTCGGGCGTTATCCACGAGCGTGTCCCTGAACCCGCTCGACCAGAAGGCCCAGCTCAAGGCCCTGCGCGAATCCTGGGCGAACACCTGCAACACGCGGCTGCCCGAGACCGCGAGAATCGACCACAGGAGCCTCGCAGACCAGGGCGGCGACCTCGAACCCACCTCCGGGGACGTGCTCACGGCCTTCCGCAGCGTCATGAGGGACGCAAGGAGAGGCAACGGCACCTGGGTGGCCATCGGCCTCGACGGGCGCGGCAGGGACGTGGAGATGGTCTACAAGCAGGTGGGCGACAGCGTGCTGATCTACCACGCGATGACCCCGCCCACGAAGAAGACCCTCAAGGAGATCGGCCGACTGAACCACGAAAGGAGCGAACGATGAGCGACTTCAGCGAACGCGACAGGGAGCTGCTGGCCAGGTTCGGCATGACCGAGGAACAGGTCAGGAACGACGTGGAACGCATGGAGGACGAGGACGCCGACCACGGCATCACCGGCCCCGTCCACTACGGCCTGCACATGCTCCCCAGGCACAAGGAGCGCATGATCAGCGTCACCATCAAGATGCCCGAAAGTCAACTCGAACGCATCACTGCCGCTGCGAAGCGTTACCACATCAGCCGCAGCGAATACATGCGCCGCCAACTCACCAACGCATAGACAAGGGTGGTCTTCACGATCTCTAATAGATCGTGAAGACCACCCTTGCGTCCCCTACAAGAGGGTATGAATCCATCAGGCGGAAGCCTCCTAATCCTCCTTGGAATCGGCGTCATCTCCTGCTCTGCGGATCCAAAGCATGAGCAAGAAGAAAGCCAACGTTTGAAGAAGGACATAAGCAATCCCCTTAACCGTTGCCAAGGAGCCAAATCCATAAAACAGTATTTCGAATACTGCCAACAGAATTGCGAAGACAACAGTCGACACAATCAGGCGAATTTCACTCATGCGATGGGTGTGCATATTACTTGCCCCAGCAGTCGATTGGACCCCAAACAAGTCCACCTACAATGCCTCCAACAGCTCCGACGGATGCTCCAGGAATACCGCCGCCAGCGACAGCTCCACCGATGGCACCGGTTATACCGCCGCCCAAGGCATGATGAGCAATGCAATTGACATATCCATTGGCGTCGTAAGTCATAATCGGCATGGCGATCAGTTCGGAATCGCTAATCATTCGATAAGCGATTCCGTGTCCTTCGTATTCCGCAGGCAAGGAATCAAGCGGCTTTCCGGACATGGACGTGATGGAGACACTCCCATCATTGTTCGGAACGAACTTAGCGTTATTCAGTTGAACATGAACGCCGTCATCTGTCCTCTTGGCTGTAAAAGTCGGCTGAGCGCAACCAGATTCCATGGTCTGCGGCATTGTATTCTCAGTACTTCCGGAAGGCTCGTCGGCCATCGCAATTGAAGGAGCCAAAGACAAAGCTCCGGCGCAGAGCAAAAATGCACTGCCAGTTGCTATTAACTTCCTGAATCCATGAGATCCAAAGTTGATGGAATCAACATTCTTCTGTTGCATCATGACACCTCTTTTGAAGAGCATCCAATGAACTCATTCTTTATGATAGGCATACAACGATATTAAATATGCCTATTTTTCCATGAGTAAAACCAACGCCAGCATCCAAGGAAAGCACTAGAACAGTGTCCCCGCGTTCTTGGCGTGCCGCTCACGATTGCGCGCGTCATACAGGCAGAAACGACATTCCCCGGTGTCCACGGTGCCGTCGAAGTGATCACGTGCGGCCGTCACGTCGAACAGCTCCGTGGTCGTGAACACCTCGCCGTAACCGGCGACGCTCGTCCAATGGCCCGCGTTCTCCGCCTTCTTCGCATCCACGGGTTTAGCGTCGATCACCGGAGGGGTCTCGCGGGCGAACGTGAACACGAAGCCCGACAGAAGCCGACGCTCATACTGGTGCTCGATCCTCAGATGCAGCAGAGGGCCACTTAACCCCTTTTTGGCCTATAGCCCGAAATACGCAGAAAATGCAAGAACAAAAACCCTCGGAATCGGCATGATTCCAAGGGTTTTGTTGTATCTGTGGAGCTAGCCGGGTTCGAACCGGCGACCCTCTGCTTGCAAAGCAGATGCGCTACCAGCTGCGCTATAGCCCCGTGAGAAAAAAAGAGCGGCTCGCGGCCGCTTCATTTTTCCTGTGGGCCCGGGAGGACTTGAACCTCCGACCTCATCCTTATCAGGGATGCGCTCTAACCAGCTGAGCTACGGGCCCGATCCATACGCTTCAAAGCGCACAGCTGATTACAATACCATTGAACGGCGGTATGTCAATAACGGCGTGTCGTGATTGTCGCTTGCGCCATGATTGCCGGCGCGGCGGTCAACGTCCAGCAACACAGCGGTCATGTTCAGCAACGCCACAGCCAATGCCCAGCTACGTAATCTTGCGTTCTCACACCGTAATGCTGCGGTTACACCTCCCGCCCTGCACAGAAATGTCCAATACATATAAGGCTTCTGCTGTTTTCGTGGGTTAGGTTCTCGGCTGTGGTAGGCGTATGTCGAGTCCGCCGCAGCGGGAGCATGACGAGGGCGATGAGATTGTTCGCGTGGTGGAAGCCGTAGGCCGTGCGGATGGTGACCTTGATCCTGTTGTCGGACGCCTCGAACCTGGCGTTGGAGCAGCCCAGCTCGATGGTCCTGAGGATGTCAGGCCCACGACGGCGGATCTTCCGGGATGGCTTGCCGCTTCTCGTACAACTGCACGATCTGCCGTTTGAACGCCTCGTCGTAGTGGCGGGGATGTTTCGGGTCGGCCATCGTCGGCCTCCAATCTCATGTCATTCGTCCCTCATCGGACTGTCTAATACGTTGTAGCCAATCCACGGCGTCACATCGTCAGGCTGTCCGGGTCGAGGAGGAAATCGTAGACGCTCATCGTGAGGATGCCGTGCTCGTCGTGGACGGGTTTGACCACGTCGCGTACGAGGACGATCTTCTGGAAGCTGTCGTCGATCTCGAGCAGCGAGGCCTTCTCCTGCGCGACCTTCTCCGGTGTGGGCAGTTGGTACGCGGATTGGATGTAGCAGCGCCGGTTGCCGAGGTTCGCCACGAAATCGACCTCGAGGCGTTTGCGGTACGGCACACCTTCGCTGGCGCCGCGCCGGTCGACCATGCCCACATCGACGTTGTAGTCACGTGTTCGCAGCTCGTTGTACACGATGTTCTCCATGATGTGCGTCTGCTCGATCTGGCGGAACCCCAGTCGTGCGTTGCGCAGCCCCATGTCCTCGAAATAGTATTTCTTCGGGCTGCCGATGTACTTGCGTCCCTTGACGTCGAACCGTCTCGCCTCCTCGATGACGAACGCGTCCTCGAGATGGCCGATGTATTGCATGATGGTGTTCGTGCTGATGCCGGAATGCAGCACGCTGGCGAACGTGGCCTTGATCTTGGGCGGATTGGTCAGAGCTCCGATGGAGGAGGCCAGCACGTCGACCAGGTCGTCGAGCTCCTGCGACCTGCGCAGCCTGTTGCGCGAGACGATGTCCTTGAGATAGGTCTCCTCGAACAGGTTCTTCAGATAGAGGGACTTCTGCTCGTCGCTTCTCATGGACAAGGTGAGCGGCATGCCGCCGAACATCACGTATTCGGCCCAGCCGTGCTGGACGTCGCCGTCGTACGCCTGCATGAACTCGGCGAACGACAGGGGGCGGACGCGGACCTCGTCGCCGCGGCCGCGGAACTCGGTCATCACGTCGGTGGACAGCATCTTCGAGTTGCTGCCCGTCACGTACACGTCCACGTTGCGCATGCGCAGCAGCCCGTTGAGCACCCCGTACAGACGGGGCGGCTCCTCGCCGCGCATCTCCTCGTCCGAGATCGCGTACTGCACCTCGTCCAGCAGCACGTAGTACGGTTCCTCGCGATTCGTGATACGGGATCTCACATAGTCGTACAGGGCGAGCGGGTCGCGGTAGCGCTCGTACATCAGATCGTCCAGCGCGATCTCGATGATGTGGTCGTCGTCCACGCCCTGCGCGCGCAGATGGTCCTCGAACAGGTCGAACAGGAGATAGGTCTTGCCGCAGCGCCTCGCGCCCGTGACGACCTTGACCATACCGTTGCCTTTGCGCGCGACGAGATCGTTCAGGTACTTATCCCTGGAGATGCGCATCGTATCCTCCGATCAATGTCCTGTTCTCATGCCGCTATCGCGTGGATTTGACATTTATGTCAGTTTCACTCAATAGGAACTCATTCTATTGCGCGATTTTGACATAGATGACACTTTCGCTCAATAGGATGGGTGAATCATGGGAGGACAGGGCGTGCGCGTGGGGGGGGTAAGAGGCGGTTGCCGATTCGTGAGGGGCGGCATTGTGTGCCGCTTGTTGTCCGCCGTTGTGCGAGAATGACTTGCGTGCCTTATCGCCGTCGTCAGTCCACCGCTCCGAAGTCCGGTGCGCCGAAATCCGTTCGGTCCGCTGCCGCCGGGCAGTCGTTGGATATTGATGGCATCCATCTGCACCTGACGCGCAAACCCATCAAAAACCTGTATTTGCGCATCAAACCGCCGAGCGGCCGCGTCGAAATCTCCGCACCGATGCGGATGAGCGAGAGTCGTATCGCGGATTTCGTCAAAGAGCGACATTCGTGGATTCTCGCCCAGCAGCAGCGCATGGCTGAGGCGCAACGGCGCTCCATCATGGCATTGAACGGGGGGGCCGGCTTCGAGAACGGAGGTCGTGGCGTAGCTGGTGCCAGCGGCCATGATGGAGGCGTTGCCGGTCGTCCGAAAACCGGTGATATCAGTCATCCGGGAATTGGTGACGCCGGGCCGGACCAAGCCGGTACGAATGTCCAACCGTATTTTGACCGCTCCCAAATCTGGACCGACGAACGCAAACGCCAAGCGGCGGCCGCGATTAACGACGCGTTGCCACAGCTGCTGGCCAAGTGGGGGCCGGTCATCGGCCGGCAGCCCACACATATCACGCTACGGGTCATGACCTCGCGCTGGGGATCGTGTACGCCGCGAACCGGCCGCATCCGCCTGAACCTTCAATTGGGACTGATGGAACCGCAATTCCTGGAATACGTCTTGGTCCATGAGATGACGCATCTGTGGGAAAGCGGCCACGGTGCCGGATTCCAGCGCCGCATGACCGCCTACCTACCCGGCTGGAAGACGCTGCGCCGCGACCTCAACCGCCGCGTGGTGCTGTGACGATGATGTTCGGCTTGCCGATCGCCGTGATTACCGCCGCGCGGTCGGCAGAGAAAGTTATTCGTCGGTGTGCGACTCCGCGCGGCCGGAGTGTCGTGTAAATTAACACACAAATTCATCCTTCCCCGAAATACGAGTTCGAGGGGGAAGATATGCAGAAAATCACCGGTATTTCAAGGAAATAAGAGGGAGTACCCGTACCCCCTAATGGGTGTACGACGGCGAGGCTCACTTCAACTAGCCTCACAAGATATAGGCGTATCGCCCGGCTTGCGGCATACGCGAAAGCACAGATAGATGAAGTTATGAAAAAGTTTTCAGAATGGCCCGCAGCGGGCAGGAGAGGCAAGCGGTTAGCGGCCATCGTTGCCGCCGTGGCGATGCTTGGTGGCGTGGCAGGGGTGAGCGTGACCGCCATGGCGGACGATGGAAATGCCTCCACAACACAATCGCAAACCACCGATGAGAGGCGGCCGCCAGCGTGCCTGCTCCTCTTTCCACCGGGGGGAACAAACGGTGTGCCGGACGATCCGACGTTGTCTGCTCCGGCCCGCGAGAAGACCGTTACCGCCAATGGAGACGGCACGTACAAGGTGGCGTTGAACGTCACCGGAGCGAAGAGCGCGGATACGGGCGAGATCGTGACGAACCAGCCGCTCGACATCGTGCTGGTGCTGGATGTGTCCGGTTCGATGGCCGAGAAGATTGCTAGCGGTTGGAACCAGCCTACGAAGATTGACTCGCTCAAGACCGCGGTCAGTAACTTCATCAATGCGACGACTGAAGAGAACGAGAAGATTACTGACCCGAGCCAGTGGAACCGCATCGCCCTGGCGAAGTTCGCCGGGACTGAGTCGCCTGAGGTCGGCAATAATACCTATTGGGATGGGTCGTATAACGAAAACTACACGCAGATCGTCAGCAACTTGACGTATGAAGTCTCCGGCCTGACGAGCGCGGTCAACGGCCTGAGTGCGTCCGGCGCGACCTCCGCCGACTACGCCTTCAACCGCGCCCAGGCGGCGCTGACCCAGGCCCGTCCCGATGCGAAGAAGGTCGTCATCTTCTTCACCGACGGCGAGCCGAACCGCCGCAGCGGGTTCGACCCCACCGCCGCCGCCACCGCGGTGAACAAGGCGAAGAGCCTGAAGGACGCCGGGACGACCATCTACTCGATCGGCGTCGTCAGCGGTGCCGACCCCGGCGACACCTCGCGCGACCTGAACAAGTACATGCATGGCATCTCCAGCAACTACCCGGATGCCATTGCAACGAATCGGTGGGGAAACGCTTCGTGGAGGAACCTGAACCTCGGGCAGCGCGCTGAGAACAGCAGCTACTACAAGGCTGCCACGGATGCCGGTCAGCTGAACAACATCTTCGAGTCCATTCATCAGGAGATCACCAAGACGGCTGAGTACGCCGACGTGACGATTCACGACAAGCTGTCCAGCTGGGTCGTGAGCTCCGACGGCGCCTCCGTGAATGGAGAGCCCGCGGGCTTCGCGTACACGAAGACCCAGAACGGCCAGACCACGGCGTGGGCTGATGCCCCGGAGGCGACGGTTGCGGATGATGGCACCGTGTCTTGGCCGGTCACATCCAGCGATGGCAAGCTTGAGGACGGCGTCACCTACACGGTGAGCTTCAATGTCAAGCCGACGCAGGCTGCGTTCGACGAGGCTGTTAAGAACCACAAAGACGATGCCAATGCCTCCGGCGACAACAACTTCTACACGAACGACAACCCCAGCGCCACCGTCGGCTACAGGACCGTGGTGACCTCCTCGCAGGGCGGCGCGACGACGAGCGATCCGCGGACCGCCCTCTACCCGCAGAAGCCGACCATCACCCTTCCGGTCTCCAAGATTACGGTGACGAAGACTTGGTCCGACGGCAACGAGAATCACGCGGATGATTCCGTGCAGGTCCAGCTCAGGCAGGACGGCAGGGATTATGCCAATGGTTCAGCAACTCTGAATGCCGCCGGCAACTGGACTCACGAGTTCACGGTGCCTGCCGGCCCTGAGGGACACACATACTCGGTTTCCGAGGTCAAGGTTGAAGGCTATGACTCCAAGGTTGATAAGACTGACCTCAAGCTACAAGGTTTGACCGCACAATCCGGTGCCTTCACGGTAACCAACACGCCTTCTTACGTGACCTTGCCCGCTTCGGATGTCAAGGTGACGAAGGTTGTGCAGGGACATGCTGCTAATTCGGACTTCAGCTTCAACCTGAAGTGCGTGGATAGCACGGATGCGAATGCTGGTAAGTGTGCTGACGTTACCGGCTTGGCCAACAATGGACTGACTACGACTGTGTCCAAGGACGAATTGACTGCTAGCGGCGCGAGCGCGACGGCTGGCTTCGGCAATGGGGACCTGAAGTTCAGGGTTCCGACCGGTAACGCCACGCAGCTCGTCTACAAGTTCAATGTGACGGAGGACCGCACCGATGTCCCAGCTGGCTGGCGTTACGACGGCAGCACGAAGACGGTGACGGTGACCATTGCCAAGAACGATGACGGCCAGTGGGCGGCGACTGTGAACGACAACAACCCGACGTTCACGAACAAGTACGTGGCTATCTCCAGCCTGCCGCTGACCGGTGGCACGACTGCCCGTGACTGGATGGTGTTCGGCGGTGGCGTGGGCCTGTTGGCCCTGTTGGCCCTGTTGGCTGGTGCGGGCTACACGGTTTGGCGTAAGCGTCAGCTGGTCTGATTTCAAGAAACTTGAGGTGGTTTTTGGCTCCTCTCGCTGAGGGGAGCTGGCCGCCGAAGGCGGACTGAGGGGAGTCAATGAGGGCTTCCCTCCCCGAAAAAAACAATAAGGATTTGCGGATCGCGGAGGCCCTGCTATGGGTCTCGGCCTCCGCGATTGTAGAAAAGTAGTACATAATAAGGAAGAGAGGGTTTCTCATGAAGTTGAGGAAGCTTTTCGCGGGTGTCGCTGCTGCGGCCACCCTGCTTGGTGGCATGGCGTTCGGCGCCACCACCGCCAACGCGGCGGATACCGCGTCCATCACCCTGAGCGACAAGACCGTGAAGGGTACCGTGTACACGGCGTACAAGATCGGTTCCTATGACACTGCCAGTGCGAAGGTCGAGAACGACAAAGCTCGCGTCCGTCGGCGTGACGACGGACCAGGCTTGGAAGACGGATGCCGAGAACGTGCTGGGCACCACAGTGACTAATACTCCGGAGTACAAGGGCTACGGTGATCCGCTGGCCTATGTGGCGGGCACCACCGGTTACTACACCAACACCCCGGGAATGCTGCCGAACGCCTCCGCGACCATGGAATCGTTCGTCCAGGGCCTGACCGGCAGGCTGGATGGCAAGACGGCCGTGGACCCGTCCCAGACGGTTGCCAATGATAACGACGACGTCGTCTTCTCCGGCCTTGACGAGGGCCTGTACCTGATTGTTTCCAAGACGGATACTGAACCCGTCACGGACGCCGGCTCCCCGCTGGCTATCGTCGGCACCCGGGTGACCGTCGACGGCACCGCGTACACGAAGTTGGGTGCGAACGATCAGACGCTGGGCGAGGCCGTGGTCAAGCCGTCCACCCCACAGAAGCCGAGCAAGTCCGCGAGTGACCCGAACCCGTACGTGGGCGCCACCATCACTTACACGCTTGAGGGCACCGTGCCGGCCAAGGCCAATTCCTTCAAGTTCGTCGATACCCTGAGCGTTGGTCTGACTGTCAAGCTGGATACCCTCAAGGTGAACGTTCAGGGCGAAACCGACCCGCTCGCCAACACCGAGTACACGGTCGACCCCCCGCCTCCGGCGACTTTAACACCTCTGCGGCTAAGCCGTCCTTCACCATCGCGCTGAATGACGCTACCAAGTACCAGGGCAAGCACATCGTCGTCAAGTACGACGCGCTGGTCAACGAGAAAGCCGACGTCGACGGCACCGACAACGATGTCAGGTTCGACAACTCCAACCAGACCGCTACCACCACCATCACCCCGAAGCTGAACACCGTGACCTTCACCAAAAAGGGTGTGGATGCCGACGCGAGTGCTCTGAAGGGCGTCGTGTTCCAGATCGTGGCTGATGCGAACAACGCAACCCCGCTGCCGGACGGTACCGTAACCGAGGCCACCTCAGGCGACAATGGTGTGGTCACGTTCTCCGGTCTGCCGAACGGCACGTACACCATCACCGAGAAGACCCCGGCCGATGGCTACCTGACCACCGCCCTGCCTTCGTTCACAGTTACCGTCGAGAACGGCAAGGTCACCAACGTCACCCCGACGGGTGTCGGCGCCGGCCTCGTGACCTTCGAGAACGGCTACGCCAACATCGTGGTGAAGAACGTCAAGAAGATCACCCAGTTGCCGCTCACCGGTGCCGCCGGTACCGCGCTGTTCACCGTGGTCGCCGTGCTCCTCGCCGGTGTTGCCGCGACCGTGTTCGCCAAGTCCCGTTCCACCAAGCGCGCACCCAACGCCTGATTGATGTGAACATACCTATGCGCTGATTCCAGCGCATAGTGCTCCTGAGGGGCAAGCCAGAGTTATCTCCGGCTTGCCCCTCATTACGTTTGTTATCCCCTTTGTTTGGCGCGTGATGTTCTTTTATTGACCCCTTCAATGCAGGTGCGGAAATTATAGGGGTTATGTATTTACTCCATAAAGGGGGATAAGGCGATGGGGGTCACGAGTGTTAGCATCGCCTTATAGAAGCCCTGATGGTATGTACTGCAGTGGTATGTAGTCATGGCGGATCCCATGTGGCCAACGGCGTGCCACGTGCGGAACCCCATCGACGGTCGACGGGGTAACACCTACTAAGGGGAAGATAATGGCTGCTGGAGGAGGGATGTTCAGTCCCGAGAAAGTCGAATACTTACGTACTCTGCCCGCAGTGGTGAGAGTCACCGAGAAACGCATCACCTATTCAGATGCGTTCAAAAACGCCTGTGTACGACGTTACTTGGCGGGTGAATCGCCGGTCAAACTATTCCGCGAGGCGGGCCTGGATCCGGCGGTAATCGGCTACAAACGCATCGAACGCTGCTTCGCAAGGTGGCGCGAACATGCCCTCAACGGAGATAATCCGTCCACTATGTGGAACTCCGAAAATAATCGGGGGTATTATTTTCGCCTTCAAATTCGGGGGTGGCGGATTCGCCTACTGACAAGGCTTCCGAGACGGCCGGTCGCCCTGACGGTGTGAAGACCGAACCCCGCGCCATCGTGTTCCACCCCCGAAAAAATGAACAGGTGGACATGCGCGACCTGATGATCTACCAACAAGTACGGCGCATCAGCGAACTTCAGCTGGAGCTGAAGCAGCGTGAAGGCCAGCAAGGGCGAGCTGATCGGTCCAGCCGAGCTACTCAGGCCAACCAATCCAACCAGTCCGATCAGACCGACCTAACTGATCAGAACGGGCCTTCTGACCAGTCCGAACCATCTGACCGGCCTGTACTTGTTGACTAAGTGTGCGGCCCGTCATTCGTTATGGAACATGCCGGCCATGTATACAGGCAGGTAGGTTACATTCCCTTCGACTGAGACGTTGCATGGGCCAAGCACATAGCCTGTATTGAGATGGTATTCAGGGTGGGCGAGCACGTTGTCCATTGCGCGATGGCGTTTGTAGGATTTGCCGGACTTCACCTCAATCGGCAGCACGTGATCGTTGCGGTCTTGGATGAGGAAATCGAGCTCGCCAAGCTTCTTACTGTTGTAGTAGTACAGGTCAAATCCGTGAGCGCGTAGCTCTTGGGCCACCGCATTTTCATAGATTGAACCGTAGTTGATATCAGGGTTGCCGTCGAGTACGTCGAGCGCGGTTTTCTTGAGAAACGAGCCGGTAAGCAGACCCACGTCGTTGTAAAAGAGTTTGAAGAGATTACGTTCCTTGCTCATCTCCAACGGTGTGCACGGTTCGTTCACGTTGTACGCGACGACGGCTACATCCGCATTGACCAGCCAATCGAAATCGGAAGCAACCGATTGGAATCTCATGTTCTTTTCGATTTTGGCGAAGGTAAAGCGCTTGTTTGGGTTATTTAACTCGCTGGGCACCAAATCGTAGATAGCGCGGATATGCAGCCGGTCTTCTTTGCGCGCGTATTGGCTGATATCGCGGCGATATTCACGCTTTATGTTCTCTTGTATAGTGCGCACGTCCGCAACGCTGCCGTTTGCCACGAACGAGTCGACCGCGGCAGGCATGCCGCCGATAACCAGATATTTGGCGTACAGCTCCATGAGCTGTTGATGGATGAACTCATCCACTTCCTGGTGCTTGGCAAAGCATTCGGCAAGCATATTGAATACGTCGTTGCCGATATACTGCGACCAGCAGAACTCTTGGAAATCCAGTGGATACATATCCAGCTCAGTCAGGTACCCGACCGGTACCGAGCGTATATCTTCGAGCTCGACTCCAAGTAGCGAGCCGGAAAGCGCGTAGTCGAACCGACCATCATCTATTAGGAACTTAATTGCGGTGACCATTTCCTTGCAACGCTGGACCTCGTCAAAGAAATCAGGGTTTTGCCGGGTACTAATGGCGTATTTACGGCCAGTTCCAGCCTCATCAGTAGGTTTTTGGCATCGCGTGGTCGATCGAATAATGCAACGAGGTCGGGGTTCTCGATGAAATTGAGCTCGGCGATATGGTCGTAATGCTGTTGGGCAAAGTGCCTGATGATATAGGTTTTGCCAATCTGACGGGCTCCGGTGACTAGCAGTGCAGTGCGTTTCGGCGCGGATCTCCAAGCTTCCAGTTGTGTCTCGATTTTTCTTCGCAGCATGAGAATCTCCAGTCATTTGTAGGCCTTGCATCTATGCTGGGCACGTTTTCCAACTGTTTATAGAGTATATTTTACACTTTTCCAACCATAAGAATGCGGTTTTGGCTACGTTTTCCAACCTCAAAATGGGGAGTTTTATACACTTTTCCAACTTATGTATGTGGAGACTCTCTATTTCACGTGAGACGAAAGTGGCTCCCCTCTTTGAGGGGAGCCACGGAATACGACTTTTACTTATGCCAGGTGAGAGCGCATGAACCACTGGAACTTTTCGAGTTCCTGCACGTGATCCTGGATGATGTTGGAGCTGATCACATCCAGCTCGTCCAGCTCGGCGATGGCCTTGCGGTCGTCGGCGATGAAGGCGTCGTAGTACTCGATCAGCGCCTTGAGGTACTCCTCGGTGCCCACGCGGCCCTCGGCGTCGAACGACTTCCACGTGCGGTTGCGCACGATGGCGTCAGCACGGCCATCCGGGGTGCCGCCTAGAGTGGCGATGCGCTCGGCGGTCTCGTCGGCTTGGGCCAGCACGGCCTCGACCTCGGGGTCAAGCATCTCGTGAACGGCGATGAAGTTCGGGCCGGTCACGTTCCAGTGTGCGTGCTTCAGGACCAGAGCGGCCTCCTGCTCCTGGCTCAGTCGGTTCTGCAGGATGGCGATGGCCTTCTCGCTGGTCGCCTCATCAAGGCCCGGCACAACAAATGCAAGTGTCATAATGTTCCTTCTTTCAGTAGGTGGAATGTTGCCCTTTCATTCTACGTTTTTCGGTTTTGCCCCGGGCCGAACGAATGGGTGGTGAATATCACGCGACTATTTGGCATCGTCGCTTTGTGATTCGGCTGGCAGCGGCGCATGGTCCGGGGCGCCGGCTTTGCGGACTTCGATGGTTTCGATGCGGCGGCCATCCACCTTGGTGATGACCATGTTGTAGCCGTCGTCGGAATGCAGCACGTCACCCACCGCACCCATCTTGCCGGTCTTGGACAAGAAGTAGCCGGCGACCGTCTCATACGGGCCGTCCTCCAGCTCGATGCCGGTCAGATCGGCGAAGTCCTCAATGGTCATGCTGGCCTCGATCGTGGCCACGCCATTGACGAACGCTGTACGGGTGGTGCGTTCGCCGCCCTTCTCGCTGGGCAGATCGTACTCATCGCGAATATCGCCCACAAGCTCCTCGGTCATATCCTCAAGCGTCACGATGCCGTCCGTGCCGCCGTACTCGTCGATGACCACGGCCAGATGGATGCCGCGCTTACGCAGCAGTTCCAGGCTCGGCAGCAGCTTGGAGGTGCCGGGCAGGGAGATGCCTTCGCGCACCACATCGCGCACGATCTTGGCGTTCGGATCGCGCACGTCCAGCAGATCGCGCACATGCACGAAGCCGATCACGTCGTCGAAATCCTTGCCGGTCACCGGGTAACGGGAGTACGGCTGGTCGCGTACGAACGCGGCGGCCTCGGCCAGAGGCTGGTCGCCCTCGATGAAGACCACGTCGGCACGCGGGCGCATCACCTCGGCGACGATGGTTTCGGACGCGTCGAACACATCGTCCAGAATCGTGCGTTCGTCCTTGGAGAGGTTGGTGTTGGAGCTGACCAGCACGCGCAGCTCGTCGTCGGACACCTCGGACTCGGTCTGCTGCGGGTCGAAGCCGAGCAGGCGGACGATGCCGTTCGTGTTCTTGCCGATGAGCCAGATGATCGGGCGGCAGACGGCGGCGAAGGCGTCGATGGCGGGCACCACGGCGCGCGCGATCTGCTCGGTGCGCTGCATGGCGATGCGCTTGGGCACCATCTCGGAGATCACGATGGAGCAGTAGGAGATGATGAGGGTCAGGATGATGTTCACCAGGCCGCCGGCGATGCCGGGGTGCACGCCCCAGCTTTCGACCACCGGAATCAGGTAGGGGGCGATGGAGGAGGCACCGAACGAGGCGGACAGGAAGCCGGAGAGCGTCACGCCGATTTGCACGGTGGAGAGGAAGGTGTTCGGGTCACGTGCGATTTTGGCGACTTTGGCGCCGCGAGCGTCCTCCTGCTCCATTTGCTCGATCTGCGAGCCGCGCAGAGAGACCAATGCCAGCTCGGTGCCGGAGAACACGGAACCGATAACCAGAAATACGAAAATCAGGAGGATGTTCAAACCAAGCGACATGCCTTTAACTCTAGGGGAGTGGCACGTCAAATTGGGGTGTGCTGGCTGGGCAGTAAGAAACTCGGCAAAGGGAAGGGCATTCTCATCACCATCGATGAGACGCAAGCGGCCTCACACGATGATTTGGTGGCTATTGCTACAGCCGTGCAGCACGTCATTACGGATGCCGAATGAATGAAGTAAGCCGGTTGCAGGCGAGTTGCAATCCGGTTCTACGAACGCCGACGCATCTTGGCCACGGCATTGCTGACGCAAATACGCAGCACAATGGTGAAGACGACCACCATAATCCCCAGAATGCCAATGTTGAACCAGAACTGATCCGTGGTGTGCTCCCACAGATCATCCTTTTTGAACATCGGCACCTTGGTGGGGCCATACAGCAGATCGTTGAGCCCGATATCCGAGGCGGCGGCGGAGAATCCCCAACGCCCGGGGAAGATCATGCTGGCCAATTCGAGACTGTCGCGGCCAGTGACCGGAATCATGCCGCCGGAGAACACCAACTGGGCCATAACCAGCACTACCAGCAATGGCATCGTCTGTTCTCCCGACTTAACCAGCGCCGAGCCGACCTCGCCCAACAATGCGGAAGTCCACGCAGTCAGCCAAATCGCCAACACCAGTTCGGGTATGCCGGAATCAGTGACCACACCATGGTCCGGGCCGGGCTTGCCGAGGCTGACCGCAGCGGTCAGAATCGCCGCCTGCAACAAGGTCTGCAAACCCATCACGATGAGTTTCGAGGCGGTGTATGACGTGGGCGACAAACCCACTGCGCGCTCGCGGTCGTAAATCGCTCGCTCGGAGACGATGTCTCGCACGGACAAAGCCGATCCCATAAAACAGGCGCCCAGTATGACGAGCACAAGCAGCTGGTTCGGCTCGGTGGCGGCGTCTTTGAAATCGGGCTCACCCAAGCCATGAGAGCCGGGTACAACCAGCGACAGCAGGCCTAGGAGCAATGGCAGCAACAGCAGGAAATCAGCAATCCGTGGTCGGCGATAATCAAATGCAGCTGACGAATCACCAGAGTGATGGTCTGTTTGATGCGGAATGGCTTTGCCGGTTTCTCATGCTCGGTGTGCCTCGTGATGGTGGACTCGGCCTGCATGGTGCACTGGCGTGAATCAGTAATCGAATACACCTGTTCCGGAGATTCGGCGACATCGTTGAAGATATCGGCTCATTCCTTGCCGTTGAACGCCTGACTCATCTCCTGCACGGTGCCGAAGAATGCCGGATGGCCGCCGGGAGCGAGCATGAGCGCGTTATCGCACAACTTGTTGATGTACGACAGTGAATGGGTGACCACGATAACCACGCGGCCGGCATCCGCCAGTTGGCGCAACATGGTCATCACCGTAAGATCCAGCGCCGGGTCGAGGCCCGAGGTCGGTTCGTCGAGAATCAGCAATTCGGGTTCGGTGAGTAGCTCGATAGCGGTGGACACGCGCTTGCGTTGGCCGCCGGACAGTCTGTCAATGCGATTCTTACGGCGAGACGTGAGTTCCAGCTCATTGAGCACGTTGTCGATGATTTCGGCGCGCTCGGCCTTGGTTGAGCCGGGCAGGCGCAGCTTTGGCGGCGTATTCGAGCGCCGCGTCCACAGAGAGCTTGCGGTGCACCACGTTGTCCTGCGGCACGAATCCGATACGGCTGCGCAACAGTTCGATGTTCTGATGCACGTCGTATCCATCAAACAGCACGCGCCCGTCCGTGGGGCTGTTGAGCCCGGCGACGATGGAGGTGAATGTTGATTTGCCGGCACCGGAGGGGCCGATCACGGTGGTGAGCGTGCCCTTGGCGAATACGGCGTTGATGCCGTCAAGCAGCCGGGTGCCTTTGCCCACAGTCAGTCCGATGTTTCGGCGATAACCGCATCGTTGCTGACAAACGGCGTGCGGTCGCACAGTACGCCTTCATGCACGATCAGATCGGTGTTGCCGACGGTGACGACGTCATCTTCCCGCAGCCAGATCTTCGCCACGCGGCGGCCATTGACATAAGTGCCGTTGGCGGAGTTCAGGTCGGTGAGCAGGATGCCGCTGCTGGTGGTTTCCAGCGAGCAGTGTTTGCGGGAAACCAGATAATCGTTGATGCGAATCAGGCAGGCGGCATCGCGGCCGATGGTGCCGGTGGTGTCATGCTCGGGGTTAAAGGACCCGTGCACGCGGTTGGTGGTGAGTTGGGACTCGAGCCTTATCGCCTGCGTGCTGCCTGCCAGAACAGTGCCGACGGCATTCGATGGGGAGGGAGATGCGGAGGGAGACGGAGATGGTGATGCGGGTGATACCGGCACTGGCGATACTGCCGTTGGTGCCGCTGCTGTTGGGCGGGGTTGCTGTTGCAGGCGCGCGAGGGCCGGGGATACGCGGTGCGGGGCCAGCGGGGCTGGCGTTGGTTGCGGTTGTGTCGGTTGTGCCGGTTGCGGTGCGAGTTGCGTGGGTTGCACTACTGGGCGTGCCTGTTGCGGCGCGAGTTGCGTGGGTTGTGCCGGTTGTGCCGATGGCGCCGGCGGTAGTGCAGGCTGGGCCACGTTTGCTGCAGGGTGCCTCGGGGGGGCTGTGCCGGCGTGGCCGGCCCGTTGGTCCCGACGATGCAGACGATGGTGGCCCCTTGTGCCAGTGTCACCTTGGTGCTGTTCAGCAGCAGTACGGAAGTGGTGTGAATGCCGTTGATGGACAGTCCGTTTGCACTACCCATGTCTTCCAAGAGCCAACCATCGTCGGTAAAGGTGACGCGAGCATGATGGTGAGATACGTACGGGTTGTGAATCACCAGATCGCAATCCGGCGCACGCCCGATGGTCGTGGCACGCGCAGGATTGGGGGTATAGGTGGCGGATCCGTAGTGAATAGTGAGAGCAGGCGGCATTGGTTCAGACTTCCGTGTTCCTCGATCTCTCTGCACACAGATGTACCACGACCGCATTACCCCCCCCCGGTGAACGGGGTCTGACTGATGGTCAGAAACTCAGCACCTCGACCTTGCCGGTGTCGAGCTGGTAACGGGCGCCAACGATCATCAACTGGTCGGCGGCCAACGCCTGCTGAATGATGGGGGACTGCTCCACCAGCGTCTCGATGGTGCGGGCCACGTGTACGCGCTCGATGTCTTCATGCGCGTCGAGCTCGGCTTCGCGCGCCTGCCAAACGGACATGCCGGCCTGGCGCAGAATAATCGATTCGGCGGCGGCGATGTGCTTGTCGAGGTCGTCCATCGCGTTCGCGGCTTCCAGTGAGCCGTCGGCTTCGGAAGTGATGGTGTGCATCAGGTCATCCAGCTCCTGCTCGGCGGCCTCGATTGCGCCGCAGTGCTCGTGACCGAGCACACAGATCAGGCTGACATGCAGTTCCTTGACCGCGTACTCCAGCGAGGCGATAACCGCACTATCGATGAGTTGCCCAGCGGTGCGCACGGTGAACAGGTCGCCCAAGCCCTGATCAAAAATGATTTCCGGAGGTACGCGCGAGTCCGAGCAGGAAAGCACCGCGGCATCCGGTTTCTGACCATCAAGCAGCGTCTGGCGGATCTCCTTGTCCTGCCATGGGTGGTCGGGCTTGTCCTCGGCAAAGCGCCGGTTGCCTTGCAGCATGCGGCTCCACGTTGCGTTCGCGGTTGATTCCTGTTCAAAGTCTGACTGAGCCATGAAACCTCCATCATCAGCGGGCTGCTGGTACCCATAGTAGCGATTGGAAGTGCGGATTCGCGACTGCATGCATAATCTGGCTTTGCCCAAAGCATAATGAGAACGCTCACAGTCGCGATTCGATTCGGCACGACCTGCGATGCCGGTCGGCGCAAGGGTTGCGGGTGGTGTGATAAGGCTCATACGTTACACCCGCGCGAGCCGTGGCTCACCACATTACGATAGGTGGCGGTAAACGCTTGAAGATTAACAATTCCCGAAAGGACCGATGATGACTCTTCTGCAGCATGAACTGACCGATTTCAAGGTGAACGCATTCCAGAACAACGAGTTCCATGAGGTGACCAAGGACGATGTGCTCGGCCACTGGTCCCTGTTCTTCTTCTACCCGGCCGACTTCACCTTCGTGTGCCCCACCGAACTTGAAGACCTGGCCAAGAACTACGCCAAGTTCAAGGAAATCGGCTGCGAGATCTACTCCGTCTCCTGCGACACCCACTTCGTGCACAAGGCCTGGCACGACGCCAACGAGAAGATCGCCAAGATCGAGTACCCGATGCTTGCCGACCCGACCGCCCTGCTGGCCAAGGATCTCGACACCTACAACGAGGCCGATGGCGTGGCCGAGCGCGGCGACTTCATCGTGAGCCCCGAGGGCAAGGTCGTGGCCTACGAGGTCATCTCCTCCAACGTGGGACGCAACGCCGAAGAGCTGCTGCGCCGCGTGCAGGCCTCCCAGTTCGTCTACGAGCACGGCGATCAGGTCTGCCCCGCCAACTGGACCCCGGGCGAAGAAACCATCGAGCCCAGCCTCGACCTCGTCGGCCAGCTGTGATCGACACTGAACATAGTTTTAGCTCCCTCTGATGGGCTGAGCCGTGAAGAAAACGCCTCCAGCATTTTCTTCACGGCTCAGCCCATCAGAGGGAGCTGCGCTATATCGCAAAAGGAGTTGTTATGTCTCAAAACGATTTGTATGACGTCGTCGTCATTGGTGGCGGGCCGGCTGGCTTGACGGCCGGCCTGTACCTGGCCCGCGCTCGCTACCGTGTGCTGATTCTCGAAAAGGACGATTTCGGCGGCCAGATCACCATCACCAACGAAGTCGTCAACTATCCAGGCGTCGGCCGCACCACGGGCCGCGCACTCACCCAGACCATGCGCCAGCAGGCGCAGGATTTCGGCGCCGAATTCCTCTCCGCCGAAGCCACCGGTCTCGACGTGGATGGTGACATCAAAACCGTGCACACCTCACACGGCGACCTCAAGACCTTCGGCATCCTCATCGCCACCGGCGCCAGCCCGCGCAAGCTGGGCTTCGAGGGCGAGGCCGAATACGCCGGCCGCGGCGTGGCCTACTGTGCCACCTGCGACGGCGAGTTCTTCACCGGCAAGGAAGTGCTGGTGGTCGGCGGCGGATTCGCCGCGGCCGAGGAATCCGTGTTCCTGACCAAATACGCCTCCAAAGTCACCGTGCTCGTGCGCGAACCGGACTTTACCTGCGACGCCGCAGTGGCCGCCGAAGCCAAGAACAACCCGAAGATCGACGTGCGTTATCAGGTCGAGCTGAAGGGCGTCACCGCCGGCCAAGGCGGCCTGCGAGAAGCCTCGATCCTGAACCTTGCCACCGGCCAGACCGAAACGTGGAAGCCCGCCGACGCCGGCACCTTCGGCGTCTTCGTGTTCGCCGGCTGTGTGCCCGCCACCGATTTGGTGCGCGGCGTAGTGGAGCTCGATGATCACGGTTACGTGGTCACGCACGACTACCTCGAAACCTCGGTGCCGGGCGTGTACGCGGCCGGCGATCTGCGCGTCAAGAACCTGCGACAGGTGGTCACCGCCACCGCCGACGGTGCGATTGCCGCCGTGGAACTGGAACGTTATGCCAAGCAGATGAGCGAGAAAACCGGCTTGGTGCCGCCGCGCCCCACTGCTTCCGCTTATGAGGAGTCCGAGGCCAAAGCCGCCTCCGCCGCCTCGGCCGCTGGCACGACGCCCGCCCCGGCTCCCGCCAAGCGCAGTGCTGATGCCGCAGCCGCATCCAGCGCCGCCAAGAAGTCCGGCGAACTGTTCCCCGCCGCCATCAAGCAGCAGCTTGGCGTGGTCTTCGGCCGCATGACCCGCCCGGTCACGCTCGCTCTCGAGCTGGACGGCACCCCGCTTTCGGCGGAATTGCAGGGCTTCATCGGCGAGATGGTTGCGCTGTCCGGCGGCAAGCTGAATTCGGTTGCCGTCGATGCCGCGGGGCTGATTACTGCGGTGGATGGTGCTTCTGTGCCTACTTCTTCGGTGGTCGGCGAACCGCTGTCCGTCACCTTGCCGGACGGCACCGAACTGCCTACTTATGGTTCGCTGGACGATTCCGGCCGTGCCACGTTCGGCGTCGCCGGCGTCCTGCCGCTCGCTCGTCCGGCCGTGCGCATCTGCGTGCCGGCTGGAGGCGATGGTTCGCTGGTCTTCACCGGCCTGGCCTTCCATGGCGTGCCTTCCGGCCATGAGTTCAACTCGTTCGTGCTTGGCCTGTACAACGCGGCCGGTCCCGGCCAGCCGCTGGGCGACGATTTGATCGAACGCGCGAAGTCCATCACGGACCCGCTGAACATCATGATCCTCGTCTCGCTCACCTGCACGATGTGCCCGGAAACCGTGCTTGCTTCCCAGCGCATTGCCTCCCTGAGCCCGGCCGTGCGCGCCGAAGCTTACGACGTCTCGCACTTCCCCGAACTCAAGGACCAGTACGGCGCGATGAGCGTGCCCTGCATCGTCATCACCCACGCCGACGGCACCCAGCAAGTCGAATTCGGCAAAAAGAGCATTCCCCAAATGCTCGAACTGGTCGGCGCGTAAGCGCGCGACCCCAGCCGTACCCAACAGCAACAACAACGATTCCGCCAAAATCGTGACGTGCATCGATTGATGCGATTGATGCGCCTGACTCCGGAAGAATCGTTGTTTCACCCCTGGCAATGCTATGGCCTAAGCGTTCTGATGGGGGCCACCATGACACCGTCTCGGCGGGTGAAACTGTATTCACCTGTGCCCGTCACCACCATAAGGAAACTGGGTTTTGGCATGGTGGTGGTGTCGATTTTGTCGGCGAGCTTTATCAGGTTGGCCGCACCTTCTTCGATGAGTCGGTTCCCTCCCAGCTTGACTTCGATGAGCCCGTATCGGCCATCCCGCAGGTGAAGGACCGCATCACACTCAAGCCCAGTTCTGTCGCGGAAGTGGAACACATCGCCATCGAGGGCGTCTGCGTATACGCGGAAGTCTCGTACGCACATACTTTCAAACAACAGTCCAAAAGTCTCGAAGTCTTTGATGAGGCCGGCTGGCCCGATTCCTAATGCTGCCGCTGCGATGGAGGGATCGACAAAATGTCTGGTATCTGAAGTGCGTATTGCACTCTTGGAGCGCAAATTTGGGATTCCACGCAGGCATATCCTCAAGAACGAATATTTTCCAGTGCGGATATGTAGGATTGCACGGTTTTGTCGCTGGGACTTTCGGCACTGCCTCGCACGTCCGCGGCAATTTGTGATGATTGCGACTGTGAGGATTCCATACGAGCATACGAACGCAATAAACGACGTGCCAGGTGAGGATCTCGTTGCACATCGTCCACTCGGGAGATATCTGACTCGACAATGGCATCCAAGTAATCTCGAGACTGTTGTAGCGCGATGCGCTCTGTTCGATCGATTGCCTTCGGCCATCCGCCGCGGCACAGCAGGAAAGCAATGTGTTCAATGTTGGAGTCCACCCGGGAGAGCGGCATGGATTCACCTTCGAACAGCGAAGCGAACGATACCGCACCTGTAGAATCTCCGGACTCATACAAGCTCATAGGCCTCATGCGTAGGCGAGCGATCCTGCCGGTTCCTGTGTGGGTAATGTCTGTAAAGCTGGGCGGTACACTTGAGCCGGTAAGGAGAAACTGATTGAATTCGTCGCGTTGATCGACTTCGAGGCGGACAGCATCCCACAGTTTGGGTGCAATTTGCGGTAGTGCCCGAACTCTTGCGCACTTTGGTCTTCGCCCGTCCCTGTGGCGGTGATCAGTTCGCTGCTGGTACGGTCTCACCGAGCCTTGACATGTCGAGGTAGCGGCGCGTCGACCACTCGTCGGATGTCACGTAGCGGACCCTCGCGCAGACGAGCATCAACGCGCTGCGTCCGTCGGGGAACGAGCCGACCACGCGGGTCCTGGTAGTGCCCGAACTCTTGCGCACTTTGGTCTTCGCCCGTCCCTGTGGCGGTGATCAGTTCGCTGCTGGTACGGTCTCACCGAGCCTTGACATGTCGAGGTAGCGGCGCGTCGACCACTCGTCGGATGTCACGTAGCGGACCCTCGCGCAGACGAGCATCAACGCGCTGCGTCCGTCGGGGAACGAGCCGACCACGCGGGTCCTGGTAGTGCCCGAACTCTTGCGCACTTTGGTCTTCGCCCGTCCCTGTGGCGGTGATCAGTTCGCTGCTGGTACGGTCTCACCGAGCCTTGACATGTCGAGGTAGCGGCGCGTCGACCACTCGTCGGATGTCACGTAGCGGACCCTCGCGCAGACGAGCATCAACGCGCTGCGTCCGTCGGGGAACGAGCCGACCACGCGGGTCCTGCGCCTGATCTCGCGGTTGAGCCGTTCGATCATGTTGTTGGTGCGGATCCGACGCCTATGCTCGCGCGGGTAGTCGTCGAGCAGGTAGGTCGTGGTCTCGCCGATGCCCTCGCGCAGGCATTTGGCGGCCTCCTTGAGTTTCCTGGATTCCATGTCCCGGGCGACGGATTCGGCCTTCTCCAACGCCTTGTCGCGTGATTCCATGGAGAACACGGCCTTCAGTGCGTCGGCCGCCCAGTCGCGGTTCCCGGGGTTGACCCTGGCGAGTATGTTGCGCTCGAAATGCACCATGCACCGCTGGTAGCGGGCATCGGGCAGCAGCTCGCCCGCGGCGGCGACCAGCCCCGCGCACCGATCTCCCGTCACCAGTCTCACGCCCTTGAGGCCTCGTGCGAGCATGCCTTTGATGAATTCGCGCCAGCTTTCCGCGTCCTCCTTCATGCCCTCGGCCACCGAAAGCACCTCGCGCCGCCCGTCCATGCCGACGCCGATGGCCACCAGGATGCTCACGTTCTCCACGGACCCGCCCCAGCACCTTTTGTGCCACACGCCGTCCATGAACAGGTACGGGTAATCCTGTTCGAGGGGCCTGCCCCGCCATGCGTCGATATCCGCATAGACGCGCTTGAGCTTGTCGCTCAGGGTCTGCGAGGGCATGCGGTCGCCCCACAGGAGCCGGCTGACATCATCGACCTGGCGGGTGGAGACGCCGGCCAGGTACATGTCGATCAAGGCCTCCTCGACGCTCTCCTCACGCCGACGGTATCGTTCGATCACGGCCGACTCGAACACCGCGCCCTTGAGTTTCGGCACTTTCAGGCTCATTTTGCCGGCCTTGACGGTCAGGTCGCGCTCGTAGTGGCCGGCCCGGTACGCCTTGCGGTCCCCGCTGCGCTCGTAGCGCGCGGCGCCGGTGATCTCGTCGGCCTCGGCGTCGAGCATCGCGTTCAGGGTCTCCTCGACGCTTTTGCGGACCATCCGGTCCAGGGTGGTTTCCAACATGGCCTGGTCGACCTGTAGAATCTGCTGTGACATGGCTTCGTGCCCTCGTTTCCAATCGCGGTTTTCTAATGTCTGGCGACAGAAATCGTACACAGGACACGGGCCATGCCCCTATCTCAAGCCCAAACCAAAGTGCGCAAAATCTCGGGCGTTATCCAATTTGCCACTCATCGATGAGTCGCGGTGTTGCTCCTTGCAGAAGCAGCGAAGGCTGCATATCCGCAAGCATGATGTTTTGCTCGCGGATATCAGGTTGTGCCATGTACAGCACGCTTTGTGCTAATTGCAGACATGTCGTTGTTTTCCCGCACCATTTCGGCCCCTCGACCAATACCGCACCTTTGGCTTCAAGACGGTGCCACAGCACTGTATCGTAAATTCGATTTCTATATTGCTTCATTGCGGCAAACTCCTGAAAAATCAACGATTATCTGTTCTTGCTTCCTATTATGACATAGTTTCGTTTCCAACCTTGACATGTTTTCGTTTCCGACTTTGACATGATTTTGATTCTTAGGATGACAGAAATTTTACGTGCCCGCCAACATCGGTGCAGGCCTGAAGCGTGAATATCGCCTTGAGTTCTTATGGACTTAGGTCGGTGAGGCATAGGGAAACCCGGAGGTGAAAAAAAAGGGGGAAGCCTTCGGGCTCGTTTGCCGTATGCAACACGCAATGTGTTAACCGGTTGACATATGGGATACCACGGTGTTATAGTGAATTCAACGCAGCGGTGTGAAAACAAATAAAGACTGAAATGAAGCCATTTCTGGATTTATTAAAAACAATCGACAACGTAGTGAAAGTGTTGAAATGCATGTACTATGTTACTCGGTTAACAGGTTTTCGGAACGGTGTGTGCGGCTGTGGTCGCGAGGGAAAAGGGAAAAACTGGAAACTGGAGCAAAGGAGCACCATGACTCAGCATATTATGAAGAGTCGGGCGATGTCCGTCATCGGTGCAGGCGTCGCGGCATTGACCATTGTCGGCACGCTTGCCGGTTGCGGTGGGTCCGGCACGGAGGTCACTAAGGACGATAGTGGCGCCACCGTCATCAAATTCGGCATCAATGTGGCTAACCCCGCCAAGCAGGAGCCGGCGACCAATGACATCGTTGAAGCATTCAACAAAGTCAATGAGGGCAAGTATAAGGTTGAGTTCGTTGCCGCTGACACCGAATCGCATGCCAAGAACATGAAGCTCGCTGCCTCTGACGGCACCTTGCCGCAGGTCTTCTGGGTCGAGGGGTCACAGGTCACCGAATTCAATGAAGCCGGTGTGCTCATGGATCTTACGGATTTTCTTGATCAGAACAGCGATGTCAAAGATGCGCTGAATGGTTCCGAGGCCGCGTTCCGGGACGGCAACGGGGTTCAGTATGGATTGCCATACCAGAGCAATGTGCAGGGCATCTTCTACAACAAGGATGTTTTCGATAAGGCCGGCGTCGATTATCCGACCGACGACACCACATACGACGAGTTCCTTGACATGGTTGCCAAGCTCAAGGACAGCGGGGTCACGCCACTGTCGATTGGTTCCAAGAACAGCTCGTATGCCATGTGGGAATTCAACATTTGGCTATCTCGTTATGGCTGGGGGGGATGACATCGCGTCCATCCTCGACGGTAAGGGGACGTTCTCCGATGCGGAGCTGGCCAAGGCCTTCGACAGGATCAAGGGGTTGGCCGATGCCGGTGCGTTCCCGGAGAATATGTCCACTATCGAGTACTTCGATGCCAAGCAGCAGTTCGATGAGGGCAAAGCCGCGATGTTCGGTACCGGCCAATGGGATTGCGCTGAATTCGATAAGAACATTGGCGATCGTATCGGATTCTGGTGGGGGCCGAAGTTCACGGATTCCTCGGCCGATCAGGAAATCGATATGAAGGTGCCTTCCGCGCCTATCGCAGTTCCGGCTACCGTTGCCGACAACGATGCCGTCAAGGAGGCGACCTATGCCTTCCTCAAGTTCTACTACAGCAAGGATGCCGCTGAACTGTCTTATGAGAGCTCCATGTTCCCGGCCACCAGTTATGACGGTCTTGCTCCGTCTTCGGACAAGTACGCGATGAATGCCATGGTCGAGGCCTTGGGCAATGGGTGGAAGTCGCCTACCGCCGCTCCTGATCTGACGGTGCCCTCCGCGGTGCAGGCATCGTTGTATGACGGGCTCTTCGGCGTTATGCAGGGAACCCATACTCCGGCCGATGCCGTCGCCAAGATGGATGAGGCGCTGGCCAACTCGAAGTAATGCATATCTTCTCCTCGATGGGTGTGGCCGGTCTCACAGCCGGCCGGCCGCACCGTTGCCCTGATCATCACATTGTTTTTTCGCAGAAAGTGTGCCGTAATGCATTGGCTTAGCAAAACGCGCTATAAGGTAGGGTTTCTGATTCCCACGCTTGCGGTGTATGTAGTGTTCATCATTTTGCCTATCGGCATTGCAGTGGCCTACAGTTTCACCAAATACTCAGGTATCGGCAAGGCCCGTTTCAATGGAATCGACAACTACGTGCGGCTGGTCAAAGATGATATCTTCTGGAAATCTTTGGCCCAATACTGCCATCATTTTCGTGGTGGCGTCGGTGCTGCTCCTGGTGCTTTCGTTTCTGTTGGCGCTGCTGCTCAACAACAAACTGGCATTTGCCGATACGTCCAAGGCGCTGGTGTTCTCGCCGGCCATTATCGCTCCGATTATCGTAGGCATTATCTGGGTGTACATTCTCGACCCGAAGATCGGCGTGGTCAATGGCGTCCTGCGGGCCATCGGCGCGGGAGACCTGGCCCAGCAGTGGATCGGCGGGACGACGCTGTCTCCGTATTCGATCGCGTTCATCTATTTCTGGCAGCAGCTTGGCTACCTGACCACCATCTTCATAGCGGGACTCAAAATGATTCCGGAAGAAGTGATGGAAGCCGTGCGCGTGGATGGCGCCAATGCCTGGCAGCGCACGATTCATGTGACCATACCGATGATGCGCTCGACCATTTCCACCGTGGTCGTGCTGATCATCACCGGAATCTTCAAGATCTTCGAGATCGTGCAGCAAACTACCGGCGGTGGACCCAACCATATGTCAGAGACGTTGGTCACCTACAGCTACTCGATGGCCTTCCAGTCCGGCGAGTACGGCTATGGCATGTCCATCGCCACCGTGACCTTCCTCGTGTCGCTGGCAATCACCGGAATCTACCTCCTGTGCTCCAAGGAAAGGGGCTGATCGGCCATGATGTCGAAACGTGCAAAAACATGGTTCACCATTCTTATGGTGGTGATCACCGTCCTGATGGTGTTCCCGCTCCTGTGGATGCTCATGATGTCGTTCAAGTCGAACGCCGAAATCATGTCCGACCCGTTGAGCTGGCCCAAGGCGTTGAATTGGGACAATTACCGCAATGCCTTGAAAACGCTGAACTATCCGAGGCTGTATCTCAATACGTTCGTGGTGTGCGTGGTCTCCCTGATCATCGAGCTGACCATCACTTTCTTCAGCTCCTTCGCTCTGGCCCGCATGACGTACAAGCGCCCCGGCCTGACTAAGGCGGTGTACGCCTTTCTCATTGCCGGCCTGAGCGTGACTCCGTTCATCCTCCTGTTCCCGGTCTACAAGATCAACATGTTCTTCGGGCTCAAGGAGCAATGGGCGTTGATCATGCCGTATGTCGCCTCATCGATTTCCTTCAACACGCTGCTGTTCGTCGGTTATCTCAAAGCGCTTCCCGCGGAGATCGACGAGGCCGCCGTCATCGACGGCTGTTCGATATGGGATCTGATGTTCCGGGTGATCCTGCCCATGACCAAGCCGGTGATCGCTACCGTGGTGATTTTCAACGTGCTCTACATCTGGAACGAATACCCGTACGCTTCCGTGATGCTGCGCAATCAGGCCGACTATACGCTGTCCATGGGAGCCAGCTTCTTCAAGGGCACTTACACCGTGGATTACGGCGGCATAGTCGCTTCATCGGTGATGATCATCATCCCTGAACTCATCTTCTACGGATTGTTCCAGAAGAAGATCGTCGGCGGCATGGTCGCCGGCGCGGTCAAGGGCTGACATTCGTCGCTGTCGATACCCCCCCCCAAAAAAAACAACAAAATCAATGACAAAGGAGAACGCCATGAGTGCAATCTCGGGAATGTTCAAAGACCTGACGAGCGTCCACCATGCTCGCAATGGTCGACTTGCCAGCTGGGATCAGCGGGGTAAGAACCAAGACTACTGGGAAGTGCCCGCCGGTGAAACCATCACGCTTGGAGAAATCGAAGGTCCAGGCTGTATCACGCATATGTGGATGACTTCCAGCTGCCGCAGGGTTGCTGCACCCTCCATTCTCGATCCGGTCGCGCAGGCCTCTGCCGCTCCCGTAATGGAGATCCATCCCGCACTTGGCGTGATCTGGGATGACTATGATCCGTTCTATTACCGCAAGGCACTCATTCGAATCACCTGGGATGACGAGGATACGCCAAGCGTGCTATGCCCGTTCGGTGATTTCTTCTGCATCGGCAACAGCTATCCGGGCAACTTCTCATCGTTGCCGTTCAACGTATCGCTGAAGCCGGAAGAGGCAGGCCGTTACGGGGCTCCCTGCTCGGTCTCGTGCTACTTCCCGATGCCCTTCAACAAGAAGGCGAAAATCGAGATCATCAACGAGAACGAGCTGCCATTCATTCTCTACTTCAACATTGATTATGAAATGTATGCCGAGCCGCTGCCCGAGGACACCGCTTACTTCCATGCGGCATGGCATCGTGAGAACCCGTGCGACGGCTGGGGTCCCGACCTGCAGGTCAACAGCCCGGAGGTCAACAACGTCACCAACTTCAAGGGCGAGCACAACTACACCGTGCTGGACGTTGAAGGCACCGGTCATTACGTGGGCTGCAATCTCACCGTCAAGCATTTCCAGGGCAGCTGGTGGGGTGAGGGCAACGACATGTTCTTCATCGACGGGGAGGAATATCCCTCGCTCAATGGCACCGGCACCGAGGATTACTTCAACCATGCATGGGGCATGCAGCGTAATGCCTATCCGTTCTTCGGCACCATCGTCCATGAGGGAGATACGGATGGCTTCCAGGTTTCGTATCGATTCCACATCACGGACCCGGTGCGTTTCGAGAAGCATCTCAAAGTCACGATCGAGCATGGGCACGCCAATCACCTGTCCGATGATTGGAGTTCCACGGCTTACTGGTATCAGACATTGCCCACGGCGACTCCGCTGACCATTGCCCCGGTCGAGGACCGGTTGCCGGTAGTGCCGCAGCTTCCGGAACGTGTGCTGCCTCAGCCTGAGCTGACCGATGAGCAGCGTTCCGCCCGCGAGGCATATGCGGCACGGTGGAAGGAATACAAGCCCGCGCGCGATGAACAGTTCCGCATCAAGGAAGACAAAGCCCGTCGCGAGTCCGAGCTGAACACGCAATTCGCCAAGAAGCTTCGCGAAGAATTCGACGCGAAGCAGTAAGGCGACATAACCCTAACCATTAAGGGACCAAGGAGAGTTCCCATGACAACAAAGTCCATGCAGCAGGCCATCGATACGGCCTCGACCTATATCGCCGAACACGCCCCCGAGGTAGCACAGGCCAGTATGCGCCAAACCTATCATCTTATGGGGCCGTGCGGCTGGATCAACGACCCCAATGGTCTGATCTATTACCGGGGCCAGTACCATTTCTTCTACCAGTTCAACCCGTATAGCGGGTTCTGGGGAAAGATGCATTGGGGCCATGCGGTCAGCGACGACCTGCTGCACTGGACCCAGTTGCCGATGGCGTTGGCGCCCAGCGAGCCATACGACGACCACCCCCAGGGCGGATGCTTCTCGGGCAGCGCCATCGAGAAGGACGGCAAGCTGTACGTGGCGTACACCGGCACCGCCAACCATGGCAATGGCTTTGTGCAGACACAGAACATAGCCATCAGCGAAGACGGTGTGCACTTTACCAAGTACGAGGGCAATCCCGTGATCGAGGCCCCCAGCGGTGTTCCCACGGATTACTTCCGCGACCCCAAGATGTGGGAGCATGAAGGGCTGTACTACATGGTGGTCGGCGCGCAGCGCGACGGCAAGGCGCAAGCTCTCTTGTACCGATCCGAGAATCTTCTTGATTGGGAGTTCCTTAACGTCATGCACGAGTCCCGTGGCGAGTGGGGATACATGTGGGAGTGCCCGGACTTCTTCCCGCTGAAAGACAAATGGGTGTTCCTATGCTCGCCCATGGGTGCCGGCGAGCGTACCACGGTGTATTTCGTCGGCGATATCGACTATGCCACGGGCCGCTTTGTCTACACGGTGACCGGTGAATCCGACTGGGGCTTCGATTTCTATGCGCCGCAGACGTTCGTGGATGCCCAGGGACGTCGGATTGCCGTTGGCTGGGCCAACGGCTGGGATTGGATGCCATTCTGGAAAGACTGGGGCCCGACATACCAGCAGGGATGGTGCGGATCGCTTTCGGTGCCGCGCGAGGTCGTATTGAACGATGACCTGACGCTGTCGTTCCGTCCTGTGGCGGAGCTTGATCGGCTGCGTGCGGACATGAGCGCCGAGGAAAACGTGACCGTGCGCGACGGGCAGAGGCATGTCGTCCAGGCCGGAGACGGCGTGCATTTCGATCTTTCCTTTGCGCTTGACCTTGAGGCCACGCGAGCGAAGCAGGTGGACCTGCTGCTCCGATGCGGTGAAGGCAAACGCACGGTATGCACATTTGACTTGGAGCATGCCGAGATGAGCGTCGACCGCAACGATTCCGATGGGTGGAGCAAGGGGAAGACCCATAGCCCGCTGATGGTCGCCGGAAGCCCCCGAATGGAAGTGGAAGTGATCGGCGACACCAGTTCGCTGGAGATCTTCATCAACGGAGGCCGTGTGGTGCATTCCCTGAACGTGTTCGCTCCTGCGACCTGCAATGAGATCGCGGTCGAGCCGCATGGCGGCGATGCCGCGCTTGCCGATATCCGGGGGTACGCGCTCAGACCCTAGGGGCTTGTCCATAGGCGGCGGGCGTTTCCCTATTAAACTGGTAGGGAAACGTTTGCCGCCAATTGCTATAACGGGAGAAAAACTCATGGCCACGATAACGGACGTTGCGCGGGTAGCGGGAGTATCCAAGAACACGGTGTCGCGCTATCTCAACGAACGTGGCTATATGTCGGAAAAAACCAAGAGCGCCATTCAGGATGCCATAGACCTGCTGCACTACCAACCCAATCAGATCGCGCGAAGCCTGACCACCAAGCGCACTAATTTTGTCGGATTGGTCATCCCCGATGTGGTGCAGCCGTTCTTCGCCACCATGGCTTCCCGCATTGAAGACGAACTGGATCGTCGCGGATACAAGATGATTCTGTGCGACACCATGCATTCCCCGGCAAAAGAGCGCAAATACCTGGATATGCTTACCGCCAACAAGGTCGATGGCATTATTGTGGGCAGCCATTCCGTGGACATCGATTACTCCGGCATTGGTTTGCCGATCATATCCCTGGATCGTTCCTTGGCCGATGACATTCCGGTGGTGCATGCAGACCATGTGCAGGGCGGACATATCGCGGCCGAGGCGTTTTTGAAGCATGGCTGTAAGAAAGTGGTGCAGTTTGTAGGCTACTCGAAGGTGCTGTCTCCTTCCGCGCAACGGCATAAGGTGTTTGCCGAACAGATGCGTGACCACGGCGTCGAATGCTTTACCTATGAGTTGCGACTCAACCAGTTTGAATTCTCGTCCTACCTGCAAACCGCCAAAATGTTCCTCGATCAGTACCCGGGCGTGGATGGTATTTCGCAGCCGATCTGGTTGCACTTGCGGTCCAGCGTGAGGCGCTTTCGCGAGGGCGTCGCATTCCGGATGACCTATTTGTATTTGGTTATGATGGCTCGTTCGTCCATAAGATCGCATATCCGCCGCTTCCTACGGTGATACAGCCGTATGAGGAGATGGCTGCCACTATTGTGGATCTGCTTGAACGGAGGATCGCCGGACAAACGCCGGAATTCCATTCGTATGTGATTCCGGTGGTTTCTTCCGAGAGCGTGCCGGATGAAGCGGATGGCGATCCCGTTGGCAACTATGATCTGACGGTCGCGCCTCGCTAGTGAGCGTATAGTGCTGACTAGCGAGAAACGACGACCTGTGCGGCTCCTCGGATAAGAGCCGCAAGCATCAATCCAGCGGCAGCGTCGATTCGCGCTGGATCAGGCGGCAGGGCACGTAATCGACACCGTGATGCGGATGCCCGTCGATGGCATCCATCAGGTATCGGGCGGCGCAACGGCCGATGGTTTCGGTCTCGTTGTGGATACGGGTGGGGGGGATGCGTCCTTCGGATGTGGCAACGCAGTCGGTCGGTTAGCGAAGCGATACGATGTATCTTATCGATGAGGTTCGTGATATGCGGAGACGATAACGATGGTGACCTTAAAGGATGTCGGCGAACTGGCCGGAGTGACCGCCACCACCGCCTCCGCGGCCCTGCGAGGCAAGGATTACGTCAAGCCCGAAACCACGCAGCGCGTGCGTGACGCCGCTCGCAAACTCGGCTACAAGATCAACCTGTCTGGCCGGTCCCTGCGTTCTGGGCGGTCCGATACCATCACCTTCCTTACCTCGGGCATCGAGGGCGACTATTTCTCCCAGCTGGCCATGTGCGTGGCTGAGGAAGTGCACAAGCGCGGCTCGCACATGCTCATCGAACTGTCCCGGTATCTTACCGACGACAACGATCTGTCGTACACGTTTTCGGACGGCATCATCGCCATCAATGCGTCACGCGCGGTCGATATCCTGAAGCGGCACCCGGCCGTCATGCTGGAAAACTACGACACCAGCCTGCCCACCGACACCGTGAACGCGCCGAGCGACGCCGGCTCACGGGCGGCGGTCCAGCATCTTATTACGCGCGGCTGTGCGCGCATCGGCATCGTCGGCGACAATCGCGATCTCAACAATCCCAACATCATTCCCGGCTCACGTGATATTCGTATGCGGGCCGCCAAGGAGACGATTCTCGCGGCCGGACTGCCGTTTGACGAGCGCCGCGATTTCATCAAATCCTCGTGGTCGATTGACGGCGGTATCGAGGCCGGGCGCGGCTTGGCTAAGAAAGGCAAGTGCAAGTATGACGGACTGTACTGCCTGAACGACGGTATTGCGCTCGGTATTCTGCGTGGTCTGGCGGGCGATGGCGTGAGCGTGCCGGGCGATGTGCGCGTTATCGGCTTCGACGGCCTGAGCCAGGGCGCGTACAGCGTGCCGACTTTGACCACCGTGGCCACCGATTTCAAGGGCATGGCGGATACCGCGCTGACTTTGCTTATGCGGCGTATTGAGAACCCGGACGACGAGTTCTTCCCGCAGACCGTGAACGTGGGGTACAAGCTTATTGAGCGCGAGTCTACTGCGGCGTGAAATGGCGTGAAACAGGGAAGTCCCACTCTGGCGAGTGGGACTTTACCGATATGCGCGGGTAAAAAGGAAACCCCCGCTGAGTCGCGGGGGTTGCTGTGCTGTGATGGTTTTTGTGCGCGCAAAGCTATTGCGCAAAAACCATCGTTACGTTTTGGCCTTGGGAAGCCCACCGGGCTTCCCAAGCGGTGTTGGGCCGCGCGTGCGGCCCAACACCGGCCAAAACGTCAGCCTGTGTTCTGCAGGCCAGCGGCGACACCTGAAACGGTGCAGAGGATCAGATAGATGAATCCTGCCTGCTGGCTTTGCGAGAGCTCTTCCTTGTCCACCTTCTTGCGCAGCGACTTGAGCGCCAGCACCTGAGTGACGGACAGCGCGTCCACGTACGGGGAGCGGATGCGGATGGCCTGGCCGAGCACGTGACGGTGCTGCAGCGGCCACTTGTCGCCCACGATGGCCAGAACCCACTTGCGGGTGAGCTCCATCTCGTTGAGCACCTTCTCATTGAGGTCCTCGCGGTCGCCGAGGGCGAGGTACATCTTGGCGATGCGCTCGTCCGTCTTGGCAATGGACATCTCGATGTTGTCGATGAAGGTGGAGAACAGCGGCCACTCCTCGTAGGCCTTGCGCATGGTCTCCAGATCGCCGAACTTCTCGCAGGCAGTGCCGAGACCGTACCAGGCGGCCAGGTTGATGCGGGCCTGAGCCCAGGAGAAGATCCACGGAATCGTGCGCAGGTCGTCGAGCGACTTGGCGCCGAGGCCACGCTTGGCCGGGCGGGAGCCGATCGGCAGCAGGCCGATTTCGGTCAGCGGCGTGACGATCGAGAACCACGGAGCGAAGCCGTCGGTGTTCAACAGGTTGAGGAAGCGGTTGTGCGCGGCCTCGTCGAGCTGAGCGGCCATATCGGCGTACTTCTCGGTCATCTCGGTGTTGCGCTTCTCCACGCTCGGCGCGGACTGCAGCAAGGTCGCCGCAGCCACGGACTCGACGTGGCGGATGGCCAGCACCGGGTTGCCGTAACGGGCGAAGATGACCTCACCCTGCTCGGTGAGCTTGAAGCGGCACTTGACGGAACCGACCGGCTGGGCGAGCACCGCACGGTTGGCGGGGCCGCCACCACGACCGACGGCGCCGCCGCGGCCATGGAACAGGGTCAGATCGATGTCGTGCGACTCAGCCCACTTGGCAATGCGCTCCTGAGCGGAGTGCAGGGCCAGCGTGGCGGAGGTCGGGCCGGCGTCCTTCGAGGAGTCGGAGTAGCCGAGCATGACCTCGAGCTTGTTGCCGGTGGCCTTCAGACGAGCCTGGACCTCGGGGATCTTGATCATTTCCTCGAGCACGTCCACCGAGTTCTGCAGATCCTCAAGCTGCTCGAACAGCGGGATCACGTCGATGGTGGGCACGTCCTCCGGGTGGGAGAAGGCCAGGCGGTTGAGCTCGTAGACATCCTTGATGTTCTGGGCGCTCTTGGTGAAGGAGATGATGTAGCGGCGGGCGGCCTTGAGGCCGTTGCGCTTCTGGATGGCACCGAGGGCGCGGAAGGTGTCGAGCACCTCGTGCGTCATCGGCTGCAGTTCGCCGCGCTCGCCGTGCAGGCCGTGCTCGCGGATATCCGCAAGGGCGCGGGCGTGCACCACGGAGTGCTGACGGAACTCCATCTCCACCATGTGGAAGCCGAAGGTCTCGGTCTGCCAGATCAGATCCTGCAGCGGGCCGTAGGCGGAACGCTTGGCGCCGGCGGCGGCCAGCGAACGCTGGACCACCTTGAGGTCGGCGAGGAAGTCGTCGCAGGAGTGGTACATGAGGTCGGCGTCACGCTCGATGGTGTAGTGCAGACGATCGGCCATTACCAGCATGACCGCGCGGTGCATCTCCTTGGTGGAGATCAGGGCGGCCTTGTCGGTCAGACGCTCGCTCATTTCCTTCTGGTGGCTCCAGAGGCTCTTGAGCTCGGCGCTTGGCGGCGTGGTCTCGGCTTCCATCGTGAGGTTGCGGCCTACGGTGCGGGTGGCTTCCTCAAGGGCGGCGATCACGTGATCGGAGAACTTGCGGGCCACGGCGCGGCTCACCTTGGCGGTGACGTTCGGGTTGCCATCGCGGTCGGAGCCGATCCAGCTGCCCGGGTGGAAGAACGCGGGGCAAGCGGGCTCGACGAGACCGGCCTTGTCGCCCAGGACCCAGTCGTCGAAGCGACGGTAGACCTTGGGGATGGTGTTGAACAGCGTGTTGTCGAAGATGTCGAGAATCGTGTCCGCTTCCTCAACCGGGGTCGGCTTCTTCAGCGCGATTGGAGAAGTGCGGAACAGGGCGTCGATCTCGTTGTAGAGACGGCGCAGGCATTCCTTCTTATCCGAGCCGCCGAGGCGCTTGTACTCCTCAAGCAATTCGGAAACGCGGCGAATCTTGCCTTCCACGGCCTTACGACGGGCCTCAGTGGGGTGCGCCGTGAAGACGGGGTGGAATTCGAGCTGGTTGAGCAGTTCCTTGGCCTTGGCCGGACCAGTCTCATTGATGAGCTGATGGTAAGCGACGGTGAGCTCGTTGATCGGGTCGACCGCCTGGTCAACGGACACGTTGTTCTCGCGCTCGTGGAGCACGGAAACGCGGTAGTTCTCCTCGGACAGGTTCGCCAGATGGAAATACGTGGCGAACGCGCGGGCCAGCAGCTGGGCGTCGTGCAACGTCATGTTGTCGATGACGTTCACGGCCTCCTTCAGGCCATCCTGGTCGGGGTTCGGATCCTCCAGCTCGGCGAAATGCTCGGCGCTGGCCTCCACCGCGTAATGACGCACGGTGTCGAACGTAGACAGCAGTTCGGGGTTGTATTCGCCCAGTACGTTACGCAGGATCTCAAGACACAGATCCATGTCGTACTTTAGGCTTTCGGGAAGATCATGCTCCTCCGGGCCCTTTCGGCCGGTCCCGGTAGTGACGATGGCGGCGTCAGCGGGAGTGATCTGTTCTTCAGGTGTTGCCATATAACCTCCTTTGCCGAATAACAGGTTGCTCGGTCTACTGGTCGTCTGCGGCTCCTCCGCAGTTGTTGAGGCCAGTCGTTGCGAGCCCACAGCCCATATTCAACGTGGTTGTTGTGTGGGCAATAGTGTATCTCCGCGAAATCGCTATTTGCGTTACGAAGTCCATATAGTGCGCCAAGTTGTCCACCTATAGAGACCGAATATCGGACAGCATATGAGACACTGTCCGATTCGCGGAAGATTTGAGCACCTTACGATTGCTGGCGGGGAAGGCAGGGAGTAGTAATGAGGGATGTGAGCGAACAGAAGAAGAAAAGTGCGCCCGAAGCGAAAGGCGCAACGGCTGTACGTAAATTCCACACCCACTCCATTCCGCTGGACATGGAAGATATTGCGCGCGATTGGGAAACCGGTGGTGGACGCCGGTATCGCCGCCAAAGCCAGCGTGATTGTACGAGTCGGCATGCTGGACCTGGGAGCCGGCACCGGCTCCTTCCGCGTGCGTGAAATGATGCACCGCATCGCCTACCCGCTGGGCGTGCACGTACGTGCCGACGTGAACCTGACGGATATCGAGGCCACCTGCACGGATGGTCGTAACCGCATCACCGAAGTCGTGGATTTGCCGACCACCGGCGTGAACACCGAACGTATCTGGCTGCTGGAACATTTCGCCGACTGGTTCTCCGTGAATCTCGGCAAGGGGTCGATGTATCACGTCGATTCGCAACTGTCCGATGGCGTGGTCAAGCATTTGGACGAACGTGACGCTTCGCAGTATTCGGCCGATCTGGCCAAGCGCCTGCGCGAACGTGCCAAGGCCGAGGCTGAGGCGGCCAACGGCAGCGTGGACGAGGCGCTGGATCTTGCGTCGAAAACCAAGGTACTCGTGACCTCCGTGGCCAAGTCCTTGGATGATGACAATGAAGAAGCCCACCGACTTTTGGCGGACAGCGCGGAAGTCACTCCGGTCGAAGACAAAGCGGCCGAAGAGAAGGCCTACGACGATGCCGAAGTGTTTACCGGTGACTCCAATGAGTCGGTTGAATCGGCGAACGCGGCGAATGCCGAGGCGGGCGCTGAGGGCGCGGCGGCGAACGCGGCGAACGGCGCAACCGCCGAAAGCCCTGCTGCAAGCAGTACGAAGCGCAAGAATCGCGTGCCCAAGGAATACGCCGAACACTTCAACGAGCGCTCCGACGAAGAGAAGGCCAAGGGCGGTATCACCGTGCGGCAGGCGCACGAGCGGCTCGATCTGATTGAGCGACGCAAGCCGCTGTACAAGCCGTGGTTCTCCGGTTTGGCCTCCGCCCTGGCCTGCGCGGCCTTTGTGTTCCTGCTCGGCGGCGGCCCATACGACATGATCGGTGCGTTCGTGGGCGCGGGCCTTGGCCAGTGGATGCGTCGCCGGCTGTTTGCATACCATCTGAACCAGTTCTTCGTCACCTTTGTGTGCGTGGCCGCGGCGGCGCTCGCCTGCACCGGCACCCTGCGACTCATCGGCATTTTCGACCCAGTCGCGCTCTCGCACGATACGGCCTACATCGGCGCCATGCTGTTCGTGATCCCCGGTTTCCCGCTCATCACCGGCGGACTCGACATGGCGAAAATCGACTTCCCCTCGGGCATCCAGCGCGTGGCGTACGTGCTGTGCATCATCCTGATGGCCACGCTGGCAGGCTGGGCCGTGGCCGTGATGGTGCACCTGCACCCGGAAGGCTTTGAACCGCTGGGGCTTGACCCGTGGGTCAACGGATTGCTGCGGTTCGTGGCGGCGTTCGTCGGCGTGTGGGGCTTCTCTGTGCTGTTCAATTCGCCGCAGCGCATGTGCCTGGCCGCCGCCCTGATCGGTGCGATCACGGACACGCTGCGCTTGGAATCGCAAGACTTCAACGTGGCACCCGAGATGGCTACCTTCATCGGCGCGTTCCTGGCGGGCATTCTGGCATCGGCGTGGCGTTCATCCGTGCGACGTGGCTGGCTACCGCCGCACCTCGGCTACCCACGCATCTGCCTGACCGTGCCGTCGATCGTGATCATGGTGCCCGGTCTGTATATGTACCGTGCCATGTGGTACCTCGGCAGCTTCCAGACCATGAATGCGCTGGACTGGGCGTTCCGTGCGTTCATGGTGATTATCTGTCTGCCGATCGGTTTGGCGATGGCCCGCGTGGTGACCGACAAGTCCTGGCGCTACGACATCTGACCGTCATCTTGGCTCCCCTCGGGTGAGGGGAGCTCGGATAAAACAGCGTCTCAGTATGGAAACGGTGGAAGGTGCTTGAGCCCTTGTATCCATTACCATCAGGCGAAGTGCGTTGCGGCCGTATTCACGGCTGTGACGGTCTGTATGACGCCGCTCCGGCGTCAATCGCATATCAGCACGCATATCAGCACATAGTTCTGCCATGGCGGTAGCCGCTTGACGTCATGATTGAGGAGGGGTCGCAGTTGGCCCAACGATTTCTGGATTCTGCTGGCCATGGTCATCTATTTTGCGGCCATGCTGTCCATCGGATTCATCTACTCCAAACGCTCCAACTCCTCCTCCAAAGAATACTTTGCGGGCGGGCGCGGCGTGGGGCCGTGGCTCACGGCCCTGAGCGCCGAAGCCTCCGACATGAGCGGCTGGCTGCTGATGGGCCTGCCGGGCCTGGCCTACTTCACCGGCGCGGCCGACCCGATGTGGACCGCCATCGGACTGGCGCTCGGCACCTATCTCAACTGGAAGCTTGTGGCCCGGCGACTGCGCCGCTACTCGGTAGTGGCCGGCGATGCCATCACCATTCCTGACTTCTTCGCCAAGCGTTTCCATGACAAGAAGGGCGTGGTCTCCACCATCGCGGCCGTGATCATCCTGGTGTTCTTCAGCGTGTACGTGGGCAGCTGCTTCGTGACCGTGGGCAAGCTGTTCGCCACGTTGTTCGGTTTCGACTACCACGTCATGATGATCATCGGCGCGGTGGTCGTGTTCGTCTACACCGTGGTGGGCGGCTACTTGTCCGTGGTGATGACCGACTTCATTCAGGGCATGCTCATATTCTTCGCGCTCGCGGTGGTGTTCATCGGCACCGTGGCCAGCGCGGGCGGCATCGACAACACCGTGGAATTCCTGCGTGCCATCCCCGGCTACCTGTCCGGCACGCAGGTGGCCGCGCCCAAGCTGGACCCGGCCACCGGCCAGCAGCTCGTCGAGGCGGGCAAGGCCGTGTTCGGCGCGCCCTCCGACTACGGCATCATCACCATCATCTCCATGCTGGCGTGGGGCCTGGGTTACTTCGGTATGCCGCAGGTGCTGGTGCGCTTCCTGTCCATCCGCAGCGTGGAAGAAGTGCGCAAGTCCCGAATCATCGCCACCTCTTGGTGCGTGATTTCGCTGGGTTGCGCAGTGTGCATCGGTTTGGTGGGGCGTGCGATGATGCCCACCGAACTGCTGACCTCCACCGATGCGGAAACCATCTTCATCGTGCTGGCGCAGACCCTGCTGCCGAGCTTCATGTGCGGCGTGGTGGTCTCCGGCATTTTCGCGGCCTCGATGAGCTCCAGCTCCTCGTATCTGATCATCGGCGCTTCGGCCATGGGCGAGAACATCTTCCGTGGGCTGCTGCACCGCAAGGCCACCGACAAACAGGTCATGATTGTGGCCAGGGTCACGCTGGTGGTCATGTTCCTGTTCGGCATTCTGGTGGCATACGACCAGAACTCGTCGATCTTCCAAGGTGGTGTCTTACGCGTGGGCCGGGCTTGGCGCCTCATTCGGCCCGTTGATGCTGTGCTCGCTATACTGGCGTCGTGCCAACAAGGCCGGAGCCGTGGCCGGCATGCTGTCCGGCACGGCGGCCGTGCTGATCTGGCACAACCTCGTCAAGCCCTTGGGCGGCGTATTCGCCGTCTATGAGCTGCTGCCGGCGTTCATCATTTCGCTGCTGTTCATCGTGGTGGTTTCGTTGCTGACCGCCAAGCCGAACGAGCGCATGCTCTACGAATTCGACCACTACATGGACGATCCGCTGCCCGGCACCCTGCCGTCCGGCACCGTGCTCGTTGACGAGCCCATGGAAGCCATGGAGTCCGAGGCCTGCAGCGTCAAATGACACGTGCCTGCTGTGCGGTCGGCTCGTATGACAGAGGAGTGGCTTTTTTGTGGTTCGGCAGGAACCATTGAGGCCAGATCAGCCCCTTGAAATGGGTTTTGAATACCGTAGCGCGGTGCGGACGGTGCGGACTGACTCTATCGGGCTCATTATTCCTGCGTCGTCGGAATAATTGGCAGCAGAGGCTCGAATTTCAGCCGTTTGTATTGTCCCTCGATTATGACCGTGTCTAGTGGAAAAGGCCATACAACCACTTTGACCCCCACAATGTGCCGTTTGTCATTGGCGTGTGGAACCGCAACAATGGTTGTAGTTGCAAGGCCTCTGTGTTTGCTTGATATGCGGGGTACTTCAATTGACAAAAGCTCCAACGCTGTTGTCAGGGCATAGGGTGGGCGCCATGCGCTTCGTCGTTGAACATCTGCGCACGTCTGCATTCGTTGGTACTTCTGCATTGTCAGCTCGGTCAATGCCGTTGAGCTACCCATGATGATCACCCCTTCGTGATGTTCGCTTTGTCCTCGCAGTGTAGAGTCCGGCTGCCGGCCCTGTCTACCGCCCCAATTTTTTTCGGTGGATAAATGTGGATAAGTCGGTGGATAAACTATGGGTGTTCATCGCAGTTGCAGGCCATCCCGCAATTACATGGAACGTAGGGGTTTGCAGGCAGCCAACGGGAATCGCCGCCGACGGCGCGATTCAGCTTGAACGAATCTCCATGGCGTTCATGCAAAGGTGGCATGATGGCGGGTATGAGTAGCTTGGTGCGTATTGTCAATGCCGGTGTTCCGGGGTCTCAGGACCGCGTGGATGTGGTGCTTCGCGATGGGGTTGTTGCGTCTGTCGGCCCTGCTGGAACGGTCTCGGCTTCGGACAGCACGATGCAGACTAAGGCGCATACGACATCGTTGGCATACGCGACGAATGCCATTGCTTCTGGCAGCGTCTCAATCCCAACGTCGGCCGCCGCACCCGCCGACGAAACCACCATCGACGCCGACGGCCTGTGGGTTATTCCCGGCCTGTGGGACTGCCACACGCACTTCACGCAATGGGCCAAGACGCTGGGCCGACTGGACCTCATCAATGCCCGTTCCGCCGCCGAAGCGATGGACATGTTGCGCCGTCATCTGGATGAACGCCGCGCCGTCGGCACGCTTGACCCAGATGCCTTCGTGGTGGGCATGCGATTCCGTCACTCGCTGTGGGCTGATGACGAGCAGCCCACACTGACCGCAATTGACGCCGTGACCGGCGAACAGCCGGTGGCCCTCTCCAGCGCGGACATGCACTGCGGATGGGTGAACTCCGCCGCGGCCCGCAGGCTTGGCGTACATGTGGACGAATCCGGTCTGGTCGGTGAACTCGAATGGTTCAACGCCTACATCGCCTTCGACAAGGCGCCGGGCGCTGCTGAAGAGACTGACCGTCTGCTGCGCGAGGCCGAACAGAACGCCGCGAATAAGGGCGTGGTGGGCATCCGCGATTATGAAATGGCCGAAAACATCGATACGTGGACCAATCGTTTCGCGGCCGGCATTAACGGTTTGCGCGTGGATGCCGGTGTATACCCCGAGCGGTTGCGAGCCGCCATTGACGCGGGTTGGCATACCGGCAAGAATTGCCGGGCAGCGCCGGGCTCGGCCATGTGGGCGTCATGAAGCTCATCTCGGACGGATCGCTCAACACCCGCTCCGCCTACTGCTCCACGCCGTATTCGGGCATCGAGCCGCTGACGTATGGCACGCTGAGCTACACGCCGCAGCAAATCGAAGACTATATGCGCCTAGCCACCGAGCATGGCTTCGACATTGCCTGCCACGCCATTGGCGACGAAGCGAACACCATTGCGCTCAACGCAGTCGCCGCCACGCACGCACATGGATCGATCGAGCACGCGCAGATGCTCAAACCCGTCGATATCCCGCGTTTCACCGAGCTGGGGCTCACGGCCAGCATCCAACCGCAGCACGCCATGGATGACCGCGACGTCATCACCCGTTTCTGGGCCAACCCGGCCGGCATCCCTTATCCGTTCAGGGCCCTCCACGACGCCGGTACCACGCTGCGCATGGGCTCGGATGCGCCCGTGGCCCCGCTGGACCCGTGGCTGGCCATTTCCGCCGGCGTGTTCGGCACCGAAAGCTCTGACCGCGAGCCGTTCCAGCCCGAGCAGTGCCTCGATGTGCATACCTCGCTGGCAGCCTCGACCGCCACTGGCCGTGACCGCCTTGCATCCGGCGACCCGGCCGATGTGGTGTTGCTGGACGCCGACCCATACGCCGCCGATACTCCGGAAGTCATGCGCGCTATGCCGCAACACGTCGTAATGACATTGCTGTGCGGGGAGCGTACGTATTGATGCAAGCCATCGGCATGAAGTGACCAGAGGTCCGTCTTGATAGCCGCGTTGCACGGAAAACATGTTGTGTTTTTTGAATTGAGAGCTACTAACGCTTGATTCTCCGTTTCAGGGGGCGGATTTGAGCCTTTCCGGAGGTCTATCTCCGTTTCAAGGGGCTGGTCATGCGCTCAATCTCAGATAAAATCCCATTCACGCCAACGTCATTCCGCCGTTTTTGTGCCTCGCCTACTTGAGCAACAGCCCCTCGAAGCGGAGATAGATGTCCGGAGAACAAGAAATCCGCCCCTCGAAGTGAAGATAGGACACAGCAGACGCCGCAATACAAAAAACGCCGTGTCAGTTGCCCAGTTGGGGCTGACACGGCGTCTTGCTACGAGCAGCGGGGAAATCAGTACTTCATGCCCATGGCCTCGCGCACCTGGTCGAGGGTCTCCTCGGCGATGGCGTTGGCGCGCTTGTTGCCGTCGTGCAGGATGTCACGAATGGAATCCATGTCCTTGGCCAGCTCGGCGCGGCGCTCGCGGTGCGGGGCCAGGGAACTCGTTGACTGATTCGATGACGTATGCCTTGAGCGCGCCGGCACCGGAATCACCGATCTCCTCGGCGATGTCCTTCGGGTCGCGGCCGGTCACCAGGCCGGCGGTGGTCAGCAGGGCGGAGACCTGCGGGCGGGCAACCGGGTCGAAGGTGATGCGGCGCTCGGAATCGGTCGGGCTCTTCTTGATGAGCTTGGCGGTTTCCTCGGCGGTGGCGCCCAGCATGATGGAGTTGCCGTACGACTTGCTCATCTTGCGGCCGTCGAGACCCGGAATCTCCGGTGCCTCAGACAGAATGGCGGCCGGCTCCGGGAACACCGGGTTCTTCTTGGCGTAACGCTCGTTGAAACGGCGGGCGATGGTGCGCGTGATTTCCACGTGCGGCAGGTTGTCCTTACCGATCGGCACGACATTGGCCTTGCAGAAGAGGATGTCGCACGCCTGATGCACCGGGTAGGTGAGCAGCAGACCGGTCAGCGCGTGGCCGGACGCCTCCATCTCGGACTTCACGGTCGGGTTGCGGTGCAGCTCGGCCTCGGTGACCAGGGACAGGAACGGCAGCAGCAGCTGGTTCTCGGCCGGCACGGCGGAGTGGGTGAACATCATGGTCTTGTTCGGATCGATGCCGGCGGCCATGTAGTCGAGCACCAGGTTCAGCACGTTGTCTTGGATGTGCTCGGTGGTGTCGCGGTCGGTGATCACCTGGTAGTCGGCGATGATGATGTTCGTGTTGATGCCGCGCTCCTGCATGGCGACACGCTCACGGATCGAGCCGAAGTAGTGGCCGAGGTGCAGCCGGCCGGTCGGACGGTCGCCGGTCAACATGGTGAAGGACGACGGCTTGGCCTCCAGCTTGGCGAGCGTTTCGTCCGAACGCTTTTTGGCCGCGAGGAAGCTCGCGCTCATCTCATTGCCTGCCGCTGTCAGTTGCTGCTCGTCGGTCATGCGAAATTCCTTTGAATATGCCTCAAATAAACGCTTTTTATGGTAAAAGTGTGAGCCGACAACGAACAAGCCACTATTAGTGGTACTCTCTATTGTTGATGAATCGAACAGCACAGTAATCGCAGGGGGTCAGATGGGCCGCGGACGTCAAAAAGCAAAACAGCAGAAATTGCCCGAAAGCTCAAGTACCTGACCACCGATACCGACTACGATGAGCTGGCAAAAGAGCTGAGCGAGCAGGAGCCGGGAATGGGCTCTCCTGACCCGTTCGCCGACATCGATGACCAGTATGCGGACAAGGATGTGGATTCCGCTGTTGATGACCACGCTTCCGGTGCCGTCGAGACAACTCCCGCTACGCAGGAGGATGACCTCGACGAGTACGCCAAGTGGGCTGCCGAAGCCGCCGCAAAGGCGACCAGCGGCGAGTTCCCGGCCTCCGCGCCTGCCGCGCCGAAGCCGGCCCCGCGCAAGCCGATTCCGATGCCCATGCCTTCCGCGCTCAAGCCCAAGAAGAGCTGAACGCCGGTCTTCTCGTAATAATCCCCTTGTGCTTGGTTGAGCACAAGGGGATTTGTGATTATGGCTGATGGTGCCGCCGCTGGTGGCTTACGCTTACGCTCCGCGCCTCACAGCGGCAGCAGGTCGCTCAGGTCGTCGCGCTCGCCGACCGCGCTGATGTGACCGGCGTCCTTTTCCTCCGCCCAGGTGGTGATGCCGCAGGCCAGTCGTAGCCAGACCTCGGGCTCCAGTTCGATGACGTCCGGTGGAGTGAGGTTGTGCGGGTCCGATTCCGGGCCGTCCAGGATCTTGACCGCACCCCACGGCGCAACGCGCACCTCCACGCCAGGGCCGGGTGCGCGCCGCTCCAGCAGAAACAGCGAGTAGCGCACGGCCATCGCCCACACCGGGCGTGGCAAGACAGGGGAGACGGTCAGACGATGTGGTGTGTTGTCTGCCAGCTCCCGGGCCGCGGCACGCCATTGCACCAGCGCGTCATGCCCGCGTTTCAGGTCTTTTTCAAGAATTACTGCCATGTATCCCATCATGGCACCGGAGCCGGAAGATCTTCCATAATGCAAACGGTGGCATACGGTGTGATGTGGAACATCGGGACATGTGCTACGCTCTCAATGAGAACGTATGCAAGAACGCTCCGCCATCGTCGTTACAGAGAGTTCATGCTTACGTTTGTGCGACGATACCTATCGCGCGGCATAATAAACACGGGCACTTATCCCGGAAGGAAAGTCAGAATGACCGAAATCACCGCACCGAAGTCTCCTGTCACGGCGGAACAATTCGCCGACGAGATTCGTGAACAACTGAAATACACTCAGAACGTCACCGCCGAGCAGGCCACCCCTGCTGACGTGTATGTCGCCGCATCCAAGGCCGTGCGCAACCACCTTGCCGACTCCTGGTTCGAGACCCAGGCCGACACCGTGAACGGCAACACCAAGGCCGTCGGCTACCTGTCCGCCGAGTTCTTGATGGGCAAGCAGCTGGAGAACGCACTGCTGCACGCTGGCCTGACCGACCAGTTCGACAAGGCTGTGGAAGCCCTCGGCTTCAAGCCGAAGGACGTCGTGGACGCCGAATACGAGCCGGGCCTCGGCAACGGCGGCCTCGGCCGTCTGGCCGCCTGCTTCATCGACTCCCTCGCCTCCCTCGGTGTGCCGGCCTTCGGCTACGGCATCCAGTACAAGTACGGCATCTTCAAACAGAAGTTCGACGAGAACGGCAAGCAGGTCGAAACCCCGGACTACTGGCTGGCCAACGAAGAGCCGTGGGGCCACACCGACTACAACCGTGATCAGAAGGTCTCCTTCGGTGGCAAGGTCGTCGAAAACGCCGACGGCACCAAGACCTGGGAACCGGCCTGGTCCGTGCGCGCCGTGCCGGTGGACTACATGGTTCCCGGCTACAAGTCCCAGCGTGTGAACACTCTGCGCCTGTGGACCGCCAAGAGCTACGACGAGTTCGATCTGCTCGCCTTCAACCGTTCCGAGTACATGGACGCCGTGGCCCCGCAGGTCAAGGCCGAGAACATCTCCAAGATCCTCTACCCGGAAGACTCCACCAAGGTCGGTAAGGAACTGCGCCTCGAGCAGCAGTACTTCTTCGTCTCCGCATCCCTGCACGACGCCATCCGCGTCTTCTACCCGGGTCAGGACAAGCCGGACCTGACGACCTTCCCGAACAAGATCGTCTTCCAGCTCAACGACACCCACCCGGTGATCGGCATCCCCGAGCTCATGCGCATCCTCACCGATGAGTACGGCTACGACTGGGATACCGCGTGGTCCATCACCACCAAGACCTTCAACTACACCTGCCACACCCTGCTGCCGGAGGCCCTTGAGGTCTGGCCGGCCAGCCTGATCGGCGAGCTGCTGCCGCGTCACCTTGAGATCATCGAGAAGATCAACGCGCAGTTCGAGGACGAGCTCAAGTCCAAGGGCGTCGACAAGAACACCATCAAGGACATGGCCATCTACACTGGCGACGCCGTGCGCATGGCCTACCTGGCCACCTACGGCGGCTCCCACGTCAACGGCGTGGCCGAGCTGCACTCCCAGCTCCTGAAGGACGTCACCCTCAAGAACTTCTCCGATGTCTACCCGGACAAGTTCACCAACGTGACCAACGGCGTGACCCCGCGTCGCTTCGTCAAGCTCGCCAACCCGCGCCTGTCCGACCTCATCACCGAGGGCCTCGGCACCGACAAGTGGCTCTCCGACCTGGAGATGCTCAAGGGCCTCGAGCCGCTGGCCAAGGACGATGAATTCGTCAAGAAGTTCGCCGCCGTCAAGAAGGCCAACAAGCACGCATTCGTGGGCTTCGCCAAGGACCACTACGGCATCGATATCGACGAGAACACCCTGTTCAACACCATGGTCAAGCGTCTGCACGAGTACAAGCGCCAGTCTCTGAAGATTCTCGCCGTGATCTCCACCTACGCCGACATCAAGTCCGGCAAGGTCAAGGCCGAGGACATCACTCCGCGCACCGTGTTCTTCGGTGCCAAGGCCGCTCCGGGCTACTACCTGGCCAAGATGACCATCGAGCTGATCAACAACGTTTCCCGCGTGATCAGCAGCGATCCGGCCGTCAAGGGCAAGCTCGCCGTCCACATGCTGCCGAACTACAACGTCGAGATGGCTCAGAACCTCATCCCGGCCACCGAGCTTGACGAGCAGATTTCGCAGGCCGGCAAGGAGGCCTCGGGTACCGGCAACATGAAGTTCGCCCTCAACGGCGCGATGACCGTCGGTACGCTCGATGGCGCGAACGTCGAGATCCGTGAGCGCGTCGGCGCCGATAACTTCTTCCTGTTCGGCATGACCGTCGACGAGGTCGAGAAGAAGTACGCCGAGGGCTACGATCCCGCCTCCTACTACGAGGCCGACCCGCGCCTGAAGCACGCCATCGATATGGTGGCCGACGGCACCTTCTCCAACGGCGACCGCAACGCCTACTCCCCACTCGCGGCCGACTGGCTGACCAAGGACTGGTTCATGACCCTGGCCGACTTCTCCGCCTACATGGACATCCAGTCCGAGATCGAGGCCCTCTACGCCGACGAGCTCGAATGGAACCGCAAGGCCTTGCTCAACGTGGCCAACTCCGGCTACTTCAGCTCCGACCGCTCCATGGAGGACTATTTGGAACGTATCTGGCACACTGCTCCTCTGGCCGACTGAGTCCACGAACATTCTGGCTCCCCTCAGAGAGGGGGGAGTCAGGTTCCTGTTGAGAGACGTAAAGGGCCCTGTACCCAACCACGCGGGTTGGATACAGGGCCCTTTTGCGTTGAAAGACTGCCCTATCAGGCTTCGGCCGGGGCGGCTTCCGCCTCGTCATCGGCTTCATCCTCGGCCTTATTCAGACCCAGGTCGACCGGCGAGGAGCTGTTCTCCCACGGCTCCTCCCACGGATCGTAATCCGGGTTCTGCTGCTTGTAGATGTACAGGCCAACAAGCGCGGCGAGCAATCCGCCGAACAGCAGCGCGAAGAACTTCCAACCGTTAGAAGACTTGTTCTCCATGACGGCTCCTTTCCCTAGGGATCGTCTGGTCGGTATGCCCATTCAGACCGACTCTGCTCCCTATTCTAGGCCGCTGTTTGTGACGATTGGGTGGAATGACATTCGTGGGCGATTCATCCGCGCCCGTCTGTCCTCGACCGGCTCAGCATCTTCGCGGCGCGTGGAACGCATCCGAGACCTTCGATACAGTGGACTGCATGCATATTCCTACACAACGGGAGATTCGATACCAGTGGGAGCGCGGTGGTCCGGTGATGACCTGGGCGCTGATTGTTGCGTGCGTGGCAGTGTGGCTACTGGAGGTATTGCTGGGATTTATTGCCCCGGGCCTGAGGGCTTGGTTGATGCACCTCGGCATGGCGGCTCCGGTCAGACTGGTGGCTGAGCCGTGGACGCTCATCACCTCGATGTTCCTGCATGCGCCGAACTCGCTATTGCATATCCTGTTCAACATGATTGCCCTGTATTCCGTGGGCCCAGTGCTGGAACGAATGATCGGCCACTGGCGGTTCTTGGGACTGTATGTGATTTCCGGCCTTGGCGGCTCTCTGGGACTTATGGTGTGGGCTGCGGTGGCTCCGGGAGGCATCGGCTGGCAAATGGCAGCATACGGGGCTTCTGGAGCCTTATTTGGCCTGTTTGCATCATTGCTGGTGGTATATCGCCGTATCGGCGCCGATATCCGCTCCATGTTGATCTGGATGGCGGTGAACTTCGCCTTGCCGTTCGTGGTCGGTGGCGTGGCGTGGCAGGCGCATGTCGGCGGCTTTGTAGTGGGTGGAATACTCACATGGCTGCTGGTGGGTGGTGTGCCGGCGTGGCGCGGTAAAAGCCTGAAATGGCGCATGCAGGTGTACGGCTGGGCCATGGTGGTGCTGGTCATTGCGTTGATTCTGTTGTGCAATATGGCCAATCCTTACGGGGGATGAGTTTCGGCTCCCTGCACTGATATGGCTTGATATGGCTGTAAAAAACACGATTGATGCCGGGCATTGCGGAACATGCAGTGCCCGGCATCAGTGTATGTGCGGAAAGCGGCGATGTGGATATTAGCGATGTGGATATCGTCGTTCGGCGAGTGGGTGTGTGCCGTATGAAGATATCCACAGTAATGAGATGCGCGCAATGATGAGTTATCCACGATGACGCGTTATCCACGATAACGAGTTATCCACAATGGTGACTTGTGCACAAGTGTGTAGAAAAGTGCATAAGATTGTGGATAACTTATGTGGATAAGTTAGGAATGCCGCGGTATTACTGGGTTTGTTGCAGTGGATAACTCGGGTGTATAACTGTTCCCTCGTTGTGGCGATGTGCGACAATCCAAAGTTATGCACGAGATATACACCGAGAAACGCCGCTTATCCACCACTTATCCACATGGTTTTCCACATTCGGTGGAAAACTACATGGGTGTAATTCATCCACAGGCTGTGGATAACGTAGTGGATAAGTGGTGGATAGCTGTGGATGAACAGGCTAAGGCACGAAAAAGGCCGGCCTCCGCATACGGGAGGTCGGCCTTTCTCATAAGAATTAAGGACAACCTAACGATAGAAAAACAATCTACCGATAGATAAGCGCAACGAGCCGGAACTCAGCGCCATCCCATCGTCATCAGGAATCCGATCATGATCAGGGCGAAGCCGATGCCGAGGTTCCACGCACCGATGTTCGGAATCGGCCAGGAGCCGGACGGGGAGAGGTAGTACACCACGCACCAAATCAGGCCGATGATCATAAACGCGCAGAACAGCGGCACGAACCAACGTGGGTTCGACTTGGTGCCCTTAATGGTTTCTTCAACACGCTTGGTGTTCTCCGCCTGACGGTTCATCATGCGCTGCATCTGCGGGGTCAGCGTGGCCTTATCGGCAGTGGCGTTGAGCACGGCCTGCACCTGCTCCATATTCACACCGTAAGCCGCGTCTTCCTCGGCAGAAGCGTTCTCTGCGTTCTGCTCGGTGTCTTTGTTGGCGGTCTCGTCAGCAGCGGTTCTGGATGAGGTCTCGCTCTGCCAGTCCTTCTGGTTGTTCGAGTCGGTTTCGTGCAGCTCTTCGTCAGCCATCAGCATAGTCTCCATTCAATAGGCTAAAAGTCATAATAGTGGCTACACTCGAAAGCGGCGACCAGAGTCGGCAAGAAGACAGGAAATTCATGGCCAGACATGTAGGTAAGCACGGTGCACGGCACTCCCTATGGGGTGGTGTCGCGGTATTCGTCGTCATTGCCTTGACCGGTTTTCTGCTGAGCACCAACGTGAGGGTCAACCGTACGGTTGCCGTCACCAACGATACGGCCGATCTGGTGGAGCAAGGCGTGGGCGAGGCCAACCAGCTGCAGCAGGACGTCAGCGATCTGACCGAACAGGTCGCCAATCTTACGGACGCGCTCAAGGCCGATGGCACCGACGGTACTGACAGCACGCAGAACCAAGGCAAGGACTCCAGCAATGTGGATTCCAGCCTGATGCTGCCCGCGCTCAGCGGCAGCGGCGTAACGGTAACGCTGGATGATTCTCCGTTATGGGAGAACGCCGTCAACAACAATGGCACGACCGCCAATATCAACGATTACGTGATCCACCAGCAGGACGTCGAATCGGTGGTGAATGCCTTGTGGGCCGGCGGTGCCGATGCGCTGATGATTATGGATCAGCGGGTGCTGTTCAATTCGGCGGTCATCTGTTCCGGCAACGTGCTGTCGTTGCACGGTAAGAAATACTCGCCGCCGTTCACCATTTCCGCGATTGGTGACCCGCAAAGACTTCGCGCAGCGTTGAACGACTCCGAAGCCATTACCATTCTTAAGCAATATGTGACCGCGTTTGGCATTGGCTACAAGGTGGAGAATGCCGAGGACCTTCAGTTCCCCGCTACCGCCGCCTTGCTGCAGCAGTTGAAATATGCCACGGTCGATACTTCAAAGACCACAGATGAGGAGCAGACTCAGCAATGAGACACGGCAGGCACAACAGCGGCGCACCGGCGCCCATTGATCTTGCGTCCGTGTCGGACGTGCAGCCCTTCCCCGAGGACGATGCCGCACGAATGGTGGCAGACCCGGCCAATGCCAGTAGGGCAAGGTCCCGTCGTGCCGCAGTACGCGGCGCGTCTTCGCCCCAGCGGAGCCCGGTCTGGCAAGCACTCGGCATCTGCGCCGAACTGCTGATTACCGCTGCCGTGATTTGCGCCCTGTACATCGTCTGGCAGATGTGGTGGACCGGTGTCGAGGCGGAGCGAGCCCAGAACGAAACCACCCAGTCCGTCGACTGGAGCGACCCCAGCAACAACGGGGAAACGGTCACCATCGCCAAAGCCCAGGAGGGCGATGCGCCGGTACAGCCGAAAGACGCGAAATATGGCGACTTGATTGCGCAGATCTACATTCCGCGCTTCGGCTCCCAATGGCACCGCAACATCGTGGAAGGCACCACGCTCGAGCAGCTCAATCGCCACGGTCTGGGCCATTACGACACCACCCAGATGCCGGGGCAGGTCGGCAACTTCGCCGTCGCCGGCCACCGCAACGGCTACGGGCAGCCGTTGGGCGATGTGGACAAGTTGCAGGAAGGCGATCCCATCATCGTTCGTACCAAGGATTACTGGTACGTCTACCACTACACCCGGTACGAGATTGTGCTGCCCACAGACGTGTATGTGATCGCCCCCAATCCGGAAGACTCCACTGCCAATCCCACCAAACGCATGATCACACTGACTACCTGTGAGCCGAAATACTCCACCCCCACCCATCGATGGATCAGCTATGGTGAGTTGGCGTACTGGGCCAAAGTGTCTGATGGCGTGCCCAAAGAGCTGGCTACTACTGATTCGTCCGGTGCAGTGAAGTTCTCCACCACCGAAACCCCCTCGATCGCTTCCCGCATTGGCTCGCTGGACAAGGTGGTATTCGGCGCGCTGGTAGTGTGGCTGGTTCTGTTTATCGCCGCTGCGGTGGCATGGCGCTGGCCGGTGCTGCGCGAGATTCGCGCGGGTGAGCGTCGCCGTCCGGATGCCAGCATCTATGGCGGACTGTTGCGTCTGCAGCCCGGCGTGGCACCGATTCGATGGCTGCTGCTGGCTCTGCTGTTGTTCGCAGCCGCCGCGGCGCTGTTCCAGTGGGGATTCCCTTGGGCCGCCGCCAATATCCCATTCCTACAGCAGATGTCGAACTTCGTGGCAGTGAGCTGACGGCAGCCTAGTACTATGGCTTGCAGTACATGTCCCTCAAGGAGAGCCCTATGACCGATTCCGCGCATATTTTGGTGGTGGATAACTACGATTCCTTCGTCTACACGATCGTAGGCTATCTGCAAACCTTTGGCGCCACTGTTGATGTGGTGCGTAACGACGCTATCGACCCGGCCGCGCCGGGTGTACTGGACGGTTACGATGGCGTGCTGATTTCTCCCGGCCCTGGCGCTCCGGCCGAATCCGGTGCCAGTGAGGATATGATTCGCCTGTGCGCGGCCAGCGGCGTGCCGATGTTTGGTGTGTGCTTGGGCTTGCAGGCGCTCGCCGAGGTGTATGGCTGCACTGTGGACCATGCGCCCACCATCATGCATGGCAAGACCAGCTTGGTGGAACATATCGATGACGAGATTTTCGAGGGCGTGGCCAACCCCATGACCGCCACCCGCTACCATTCGTTGGCCGTCGAGCCCGATTCGGTGCCGGATACGCTGGTGGTTACCGCGTGGACGCAGGGCGACCACATTATTCAGGGCGTGCGTGTCAAGGGCAAGTCGATGTACGCCGTGCAATTCCATCCCGAATCCGTGATGACCCAGGACGGCTACCGTCTGCTGGCCAACTGGCTCAAGGTCTGCGGCCAAGACAACGCCGTGGCCAAGTCCGCCGGCCTTCAGCCCAAAGTCACGAAGTAGCTTTTCCGCGCGCGGCGACGCTTTCCCTGGATTGTTGTTGCGCTGGGATAGCTCTTTATACAGCAAAGGGGAGGGGTGCAGAAGCCCCTCCCCTTTGTGTTGTGTGATTGCGTTGCGTGTTTACATTGCGCATGTGTTGCGCTATGTGCGTTGCGTATGCGCAACACACACGCCCGGCGCTGACTCACTCACGGGTTCCGCCCCCGTTGCCAGTGCCGTTGCCGTTGTTGGCACCGTTGCCGTTGCCACCGTCTCCGGTACCGGTGTTGCCTCCGGTGCTGCCGGCCTTCGTGGTAATGGTGACGGTCGATCCCGCATCTACCTTGGCTGCCAGCGCCAGGATTGATGCTGACTACCACAGCGGTGCTGTCGGTTGGACCACTGGCCTGAGCCTTGAGGCCCACGGCCTTGAGCATGAGTTCGGCGGTGACGTAGCCAGTGCCAGCGGTGATATTCGGTACAGCGACCTTCTCCTTGCCCGTGGACACCCAAATGGTGATGGACCCGCCCTGTGCGATGGAAGAGCCCGAATCAGGGCTTACACGGGTAATCAGACCGGCCTCCACCGTATCGGAGCTCTCCTGCTCCACAGTGAAGCTGAACTTGCCCTCATACTGCTGTAGCACGCTGTCCTTCGACTGACCGACCAAATTGCTCGGTACGGTGGTCATGCCGGAAGAAACATATATGGTGATGGTGGTGCCCTGGGAACCGACTGGCCGGCGGCAGGATCGGTTCTCGTCACCATATCCTTGGCGATGTCGGCGCTGTCTTCGGTTTTGACGGTGGCGTTCACCTTGAACCCGGCGCTTTCCAGAATGCTGCGCGCCTCTTCCTGGCTGCGCTCCTTGACATCCGGAACCTGAGTGGACTGCGGGCCTGCGGAGAACCACACCTTCACGGCGGATCCCTTGGCCACCTTGGAGCCGGCGTCCGGGCTCATCTTGGTGCAGGTGCCTTCCGGCTCGGTGGAGTCGGTGTCTTGCTTTTCGGTCATCTTCAAGCCCAATCTCTCAAGCTTGAGCTTGATGTTGTCCTTGGATGTGGAAGCGTTGCACACCTCAGGGATAGTGACGGTGTCTTCCGAGGACTTGTTGCCGGAGCCATTCATGGCGAACACGATGCCCACAATGACAAGCACTGCAACAATCGCCGCGATTACCGAACCGATGATGATCTTCTTGCGCTTCTTGGCCTTGGCCGCCGCCGCACGCTGCTGCGCACGGGACTGCAACGCCGCTGCATTGGCACCATTGGCCGGTGGAATCTGCTCGAACTGACCGGTCACCGGGTTGAATGCCTGGGTGGGTTGCTGATGCGGTTCCACCGGCGTGGTGGGCAAATCACGTTCGGCTTCCTTGCGGGCCTTCATATTCGACAGGTCCGTCAACGGGTTGAACGCGGCCGCCACCGGCACGCCGCCGTTCATGTAGGTCAGGATGTCGGTCTTGAATTCGGAGGCCGTGGCATAGCGATTCTGGCGGTCCTTGGCCATGGCCTTGGCGCAGATCGAATCCCACATCTTCGGCAGCCCCGGCACCACGGCGGATGGCGGCGTGGCGACTTCGGAAACATGCTGGTAGGCGATGGCCACGGCGGAATCGCCGGTAAACGGCGGGCGGCCGGTGAGCATCTCGTAGAGCACGCAGCCGGCGGAATACAGGTCGGAACGCATGTCGACGGTCTCGCCGCGCGCCTGCTCGGGAGAAAGGTACTGTGCGGTGCCCACCACGCCCTGCGACTGGGTCATGGTGGCTGCGGAATCGTCCAGAGCGCGGGCGATGCCGAAGTCCATGACCTTGACCACGCCCTGCTCGGAAATCATGATGTTGCCGGGCTTGATATCGCGGTGGATAATGCCCATGCGATGCGAATAGTCGAGCGCGTTAAGCACGCCCAACATCACCTGTTCGCAGTCGCGCTGGCTGAGTGCGCCGTTGAACTTGATGATGTCGCGCAGGGTTTGGCCCTTGACGTATTCCATGACGATGTACGGCAGACGCTCGGTATCACCGCTTTCGGAAGAAACCAGTTCTTCGCCCGAATCGTAGATGTTCACGATGTTCGGGTTGTTCATCTGGGCCACGGCGTGTGCTTCGCGGCGGAAACGGGCCAGGAAGATGTCGTCGTTGGCCAGATCGGCGCGCATGATTTTCACGGCCACGGTACGGCCCAGACGGGTGTCAAGAGCCACGTGGACCTCGGCCATGCCGCCACGACCGATGAGCTGGCCAAGCTGGTAGCGTCCGCCGGCCAATGCGGTGGGCATACTGGTGCTCATTGCTTATTCCCCTCCCAATCTTGAGGCCGGGGCCTCCAAAACAATGCGTGGCGTGCTGGTCACTCGGCGCGGCAGTCGATTGCCGGACGTGGCCATGGTGGTGTCGGCCATTTCGGTCTGCTGATCCAGCAGACGGCGTTCGATGCGTGCCAGCGTACGGGACACCACCAGCGCGTCTTTCGGGCGATCCAACGGGTCCTTGGCCAGCATTGACATGACAAATTCGCGTAACTGGACGTCCACCGAGTCCGGCAGCGGAGGCACGGGATTGTTCACGTGCGCTGCGGCGATATCGACCGGAGTGGTGCCGGTGAACGGACGATGCCCGGCAAGGCCCTCGTACGCCACTACGCCCAGTGAATAGATGTCCGATTGCGGCGTGGCCTGCTGGCCCTGCGCCTGCTCGGGGGGAGATGTATTGCGCGGTGCCCACCACCATGCCGTCCTGAGTGATCTGGCCTTGGCCGGTGGAGTAGCTCACGCCGAAATCGGTGATTTTCACTTCGCCGGTGTCGGAGACCATGATGTTGGCCGGCTTGACGTCACGATGAATCACGCCGTGCGAGTGGGCCACGAATAGGCCTCGCGCGGTCTGAATCAGAATGGGCAGCAGTTCGATGGGATCCATCGCGCCTTTGCTGTGGAACAGATCCGCCAACGATTTCGAGGGGACGTATTCCATAATCAGAAAGCCGATGCCGTCATGCTCGTAGTATTCGAACAACGCAGCGATATTCGGGTGCGCCAGATTGGCGGAATTATGGGCTTCGGCACGCAGGCGGCGCAGCTTGGCCTCGGCGTTGGTCACGTCCGAGCGCAGCGCCTTGATGGCCACTTCACGGCCGAGCTGAATATCGTAGCCTTTCCAGACCTCGCCCATACCGCCTTGCGCAAGACGCGAATCAAGACGATATCGGCGGTGAATAAGCTGTCCTTCGATAAGTTTCACTGCTGCAAAGCCTCCTGCATCATCGCGCGCATGATCGGGCCAGCGGCGAGCGAACCGTATACATCTGTGTTATGCACCAACACCGCGACGGCGATTTGCGGATCGTCCGCCGGCGCGAAACCGATCACCCAGCCGTCGATGGCAGAGTTGTCGGTACCGATTTGTGCGGTACCGGTTTTGGCCGCCACCTTGATGCCGTCGATGGCCAGCTGCGGATTGGCCTCGGTCACCACGCTTTCCATCATCGTGGTGAGCTTGTCTGCGGAATCCTTGCTGAACGCATTGGCCATGGTTTGCGGTTTGGTCTGCGAAAGTACGGTGAGATCGGCGGCGCGCACACGATCGACCAGCGTGGGCTGCATCAGTTTGCCATTGTTGGCGATTGCCTGCGCGACCATCGCCATCTGCAACGGCGTGGCCGTGGTGTCGCCTTGGCCGATGGACGCCAGTGCAAGCTTGTCGTCGGCCGGATCAGAGGGGAATGTGGACGCGGTGGCTGTCATCGGGGTGCCCGTGGATTCGGTGCCGTCAATGGTGATGGTGCTGCCGAACCCGAGCTTGGTGGCCATGTCCGAAACCTTGCTCGCGCCGAGTTTCACGCCAAGCTGGGCGAACGCGGTATTGGACGACCATGCGACGGCCTCTTGCAGGGAGATCTGCCCGTTGACGCCATCGGCCTGTGCCTCGGCGTTCGGCAACTGTGTGGCGGTTCCCGGCAAGGTATAGCTGGAGCCCGCAGGAATCTTCGTGTCCGTCTGATAATCGCCGGTTTCCAGCGCAGCCGAGGCGACGATGGTCTTGAACGTGGACCCTGGTGGGTACAGCTGCGAGGTGGCGCGGTTGATTAGTGGGCTATTTTGGCCCGCAGAAAGTTCGTTGTAGGCCTGAGACGCGGCTTTGGTGTCATGGGTCGCCAGTTTGTTCGGATCATAACTGGGCGTGCTCACCATGGCGAGGATACGACCGGTGCTGACTTCGATGGCCACCGCCGCACCATCGCGCATACCGAGCTGATCGTAGGCAACCTGCTGCAGCTTGGGGTCGATGGAGGTTTCGATGGACGCGCCCTGATCCGTAGTGCCGGTGAGCATGGCCTTGGCCCGCTGCCAGATCAATGAATCGGCCTCACCGTTGAGCAGCATGCTGCGGGAGGCTTCCAGGCCGCGATCGGCGGTCTGGTTGATGGAGAAGAAGCCGGTGACCGGAGCATACAGCGGACCGTTGGAATAGGTACGCAGGTATTTGAATGCGTCGTTGACCGGCTCGGATTTGGCCATGACTGTGCCGTCCGAGGCCAGGATGGCACCTCGGTAGATACCGAGCTGGTGGTACAGCGAACGGGCGTTGCGCGGATCGTTGTTCAGCGCGTTGGCCCGTACCGCCATGATGATGGTGGACGACAGGCCGAGAATCACGAACAGCGCGACCACGGCGGTGAAAGCTGACGAAGATATTTGTTCATACGCGAGTGCCTCCGTTAACGGGAGGAAGCGGGGGAATCGTGCCGGTAGGCGTGTACGGTTCATCGGCATCGGCATACGACGGAGTGGTGGTGTCCACAATGGGGTCGTCAAACGATTCCGACTCGGACTGCGACGCCGTAGCCGACGCGCTGCGAGGCTGAACGATCGGCTCAGTGGCGCGGGACCGGGCCTCAAGTTCCTTGTTGCGCAGCACGGCCAAAGCCTCGTACTGGAACGTATCCGAGGTCAGCTCCGGCTCGGGCGCATTGGCCGAGTTCGAGATGATGATGAGCAGGGTCGCGAGAATATAGTTGGCGATCAGACTGGAGCCGCCGGCCGCCATATAGGGCAGGGTCAGACCGGTCAGAGGAATCACCAGCGTGATGCCGCCGACCACGGTGAACACCTGGAAGGCCATGGTGAACACCAGTCCGGAAGCGAGCAGCTTGCCGAAGCCATCCTTGATTTTCATGGCGGTGATAAAGCCGGAGGCAATGATGAGCAGGTAGAGCATCAAAATGGCCAGAACGCCCATCAGACCGAGTTCCTCGCCCAGAGAGGCGTAGATGAAATCGGAGTTCGCAAACGTAACGAGCGAAGGATGGCCTTGGCCGAGACCGGTGCCGAGCACGCCGCCTGATGCCAGGCCGAAAATGCCGGTGACCAGCTGCCAGAGCCGCCGGGGGTCTTGTTGTATTGCTCATTGCTGAACGGGTGCAGCCAGGCATCGACTCGCTGACCCACGTGGCTGAACATGCCTGCGGCCAGCACGGCACCCGCAGCGAACGCGATCAGACCGATGATGATCCAGCTTTTACGGCCGGTGGCCGTGTACAGCATGGCCACGAACATGGCGAAGAACATAAGCGAGGTGCCCAGATCATGCTGCATGATGAGCACGCCCATCGAGGCGATCCACACCACGATGATCGGGCCGAGATCCTTTGATACGTGGCAGCTGCAGACCGAGCATCTTCTTACCGCCCACGGCCAGCTGGTCGCGATGGTCGAACAGGTAGGCGGCGAAGAAGAACGCAAGGAACAGCTTGGCGAACTCGCTCGGCTGGAACTGGCCCAGTCCCGGAATCTTGATCCAAATGCGCGCGCCGTTCACTTCTTGACCGACAAACGGCAGCATCGGGGCGAGCAGCAGCACTAGGCCCACCACCATCGACACGTAGGAGAAGCGCCGCAGCACGCGGTAGTCCTTCAGGAAGATGATGAGCAGCGCGGAAAGCACGATGGCGATGCACAGCCAGATCAGCTGACGTTGGGCAACCGCCCAACCTTCGCTCTGGTCGATGCGGGCGATCATGGTCACGCCGGTGGCGGTCAGCAGTAGCACGCAAGGCAGAATCGACAGGCTGGCGTACGGCTGGAAGCGCACAATCAGCCCCCACAGCACCAGAAACAGCACTACGACCAATGCCAGCATGCCGGCGTACTGCATAGGGATTCGCCGGCGGTACGCTGGAACATCTGGATGAACGCCAACGCACTGATTGCCATGGCAATCAGCAACAAAGAAATCTGACGTAGACGGGTAGCGATCATTGAGAATCTCCCGTGGCCGCGTTGTCGGCCGCTCCGATACCGGATTTATCCGAGGAATCGGATGAGCTTGACGAACCGGACTTGTCTGACGAGGAGCCGGACTGGCTGGACGAATCCTTGGCGCTGTCCTTGGAATCGCTCTGGGAACTGTCTTTGGAACTGTCCGGGGAATTGGACGCCTCGGCCTTCTTGGCGGCGTCGGCTTCCTGCTGCTTGGCCAGTTTGCGCATTTCGGTGCGGATAATACCCACATGCGACTGCGCTTCGTCCAACGAACCGACTGTGATGCCTTGGCTCAGCTGGTCACGCCATGTCTGAGGCAGGTCCGCGGTGGCGATATTGGTGGTCTGTACTTCGTGAGAAAGCTCAAGTCCAAAGAGATTGGTCGGCACGCCACGATAAATGGCCACGGTGCCGTTGCTATCTCCCACGTAGTAGTGCGTCTGGCTCCACGTGTACGCGCCCCAGCCAGCGCCGGCCAATGCCAGCACGGCAAGAATGCAGGTAATAATCACCGCAAGCTTATTGCGGCGCTTCTTGGTGCGCGTGGCCTTCTTCTGCTCGACCTGCTCATCGCGGATGGCTTTGGCCACATCCGGGTCGTTGGGGTCGGCGGACAGGCGCCCATCCGGCTTTGCACCACCGGAATCTCACCGGTATCGGGATTGGCTCGTTCACCGGTCTCCTCGCGGACGGTGGACGGCTGCACCACGCGTGTGGACGACGGTTCGGCCGTGGTTTGCGCGGTCTCCGCCTCGTGCGCGCTGGCAGGCTGAATCAATGCTGCGGCGCGCTGGGCGGGGGAATCATCCTCACGCAGCGCGGGCGCGGTAGCCACCGGCTCGTTGACGATGTCGGCAATCGGCTCAAGATTACGGCTGGCGGCACCGCCGACCAACGGCGTTTGGTGCGGCAGATCGAACGCATCGGCATCCAACGCCAACGTGGCATCCGCAATAACGGCCGTGACATTATCGGTGCTGCCCGCCCGCAGTGCCATCTGCACCAGACGCTGCGCGCATTCGCCCTGATCGGACAGCGTGGTCATCGTCTCTTCGATGGTGGAATCTTCCAGCACACCGCACAGGCCGTCCGAGCACAGCAGCCAACGGTCGGCGGGGTGGGCTCGGCGAACCGAAATATCCGGGCGCGGGTCAATGTCAAAATCGCCAAGCACGCGCATCACGACGTTGCGCTGCGGGTGGTTCTTGGCTTCGGACGGGGTGATACGACCGGTGTTGATGAGGTGCTGCACGTAGCTGTGGTCGCACGTGATGCGGCTCAGGCGTCCGTCGCGCAGCAGGTAGGCGCGCGAATCGCCGATATGGGCGATGACCCAGTAGCCGGCCACCAATGCCACTGCGGTAACGGTGGTGCCCATGCCGGCAAGCTTGCGTTCGCGCTTGGCCTTGCCGACGATGGCGTCATGCGCGGCCATAACGGAGGTTTCCATCATGCGGGAGATCGTCTCGACGTTGCCGCCGGTGTCGTCCTGCTCGATGTGGGCCAGTGACCGGATGGCGATGGAGGATGCCGTATCGCCGCCGGCGTGACCGCCCATGCCGTCGCACATGGCGATGAGATGCTCACCGGCGAAGGAGGAATCCTGATTGTTCGCGCGCACGGTGCCCACATCGGACACCGTGGTGGAATACAGGAACAGCGGTTGTGAAGCGGCGGATTTTGGCATGCGGCTACCTCAGTTCGAAGGTGGTGGCGCCGATGCGCACAGGAATACGAGCGGGCAGAATGGTGGGGCGGTTGATGCGCTGCTGGTTGACCACGGTGCCATTGGTGGAGTTTAGGTCTTCAATGGCCCACTGCCCGGAGCGCGTGTCACGGTAGACACGGGCATGGTGGGAAGACACGAATTCGTCATCGAGCACCACGGTATTCGAGGCGGCGCGGCCAAGCGTGATGTCGGCTTCGGCCAGCGGCACGGAGCTGCCGGCAAGCGGACCATCGATGATGACCAACAGGGTAGGCTGCGCCGAGGCGGCGGACGACGCGGAAGCGCTGGGCTGGCGATGCGGGCGCGGCGCAGCTGCCTGCGGCGTTTCGGCCTTGGCCTTATGCGCTTCACGCTCACGGCGGCGACGACGCGCGCGCGAAGGTCGCGGACTGAACGTCTCGATGTCCTTGCGCAGCGAACGTACGGCCAGCCAGATGAATATCCACAGCAGGATCAGGAATCCATACTTGAGCAGGGCGAATGTCAGTTCGGTCATAAGTGGACGACTTTCGGGCGTGTGCTCGACTACTCCTGGGCTTGGGCGGAGGCCCAGTACAGGATGCGGGTACGGCCGATGGTGATGGTGTTGCCGTCGAGCAGCGTGGCGGCGGGCACTTGGTGGCCCTCCACGTACGTGCCGTTGGTCGAACCCAGGTCGCGGGCGATCACGCCGTTATCCGTGATGTCGATTTCCAGGTGCTTGCGGGAGATGCCCGGATCGTCGATGACGATATCGCAACCGGAACCGCGGCCGATTACCGTCTTGTCTTTGGTGAGCAGGTACTGGTTGCCGTTCACCTCGAGCACCGGGCTATCCTCGGTCTGCGCATCGGTGGTGACCGGCACGGCATTGCCCTGCACGGATTCGGAGGTGAGGTTGAAGTTGCCCTTGGACAGGTCAAGGTCTTCCTCGAAGATCACGATCACCGGGCCCACGAAGGCGTAATGCTGGCTCTTCGCGTACTCGGTGAGGTTATCGGCCAGTTCGTTGGCCAGGGTCTCGCTACCCCATGCCTCGATACGGTCGAAGTCAGGAGTACTGAGCTTGAAACGGTATTCATTCGGGGCCACCGTGCGGTCACGGCCCACGGGCATGGCCTCGGCGTCAATCTCGCGCTCCAAGGCGCTGGAAAGATCGACAGGCTGCAGATCTTTGGAGCCAAACTTGGCGAATACTCCGTTGACTGCACCCTCCACGCTTTTTTCAAAACGGTCGAGAACGCTCATAGTCCTCCCTTTCTAATCTTCACCCATCCTACGCGGTGATGGGAATATGAGGCAAAAAACCGGTCTTTCACATGACGATGGGTGCAAAATATCCAAATTCAGGGCGGAAATGGGTGCGGCATCCCACCCGAGGTGCTTTACCGGTGGAGCACCTCGGGTGGGATGCGCGTGTTATCGATCTGTCAGGCCAGCGCGTCGCGCAGGAAATCGCGCTGGAGAGTGAGCAGGCTTTCGGCCACGGTCTCGTCGTTGGTCATATGGGTGATGCCCGTCAACGGTAGGAAGGTGTGCGGGCGACCCGCCGCCATCAGGGCTTGCGAGAGGCGTAGGCTGTGGGCGATGGTGACGTTGTCGTCGGCGAAACCGTGGATCAGCATAAGCGGGCGCTCGAGTTTCGGTGCGTCCTGCACGATGCCGTTGCGGTAGTAGACATCCGGGTCGAGGCCCAGATAGCGCTCGGTGTAGTGCGTGTCGTACAGCGTCCAGTCGGTGGGCGGGGCGCCGGCGCATGCGGCCTTGAACACGTTCGGCGCGTCCAGCACGGCCAGTGCGGACAGGAAGCCGCCGTACGACCAGCCGATCATGCACACCTTGTCGAGGTCCGGCATGGGAATCGCCTCCCGCTGGCGGGAGGTGGCGCGAAGCGCCGGTGGGTGGTTCTCGGCGTCTGCCTGATCGCCCGCAGCCAGCTGTGCCGCACGTGATTCCGCATCGGCGTTGAGCCGGGCGACGGCCTCGAGCAGGGCGTTGACGGCTTCAATCTGGTCGGCCAGCGTTACGTCCTTCATATCCTCGAAGATCTCGCGGTCCCATGCCGGGCCGCGGCCGGTGGTGCCACGGCCGTCTGCCGTGACCACCAGGAAGCCTTGGTCGGCCCACCACTGGCCCTCCCAGTAGAAGGACTGCGAGGCGATGACCTGCTGGAAGCCGGGCCCGCCGTACGGCTTCATCAGCACCGGCAGCTTCTCGGCGTGCGCGTACGGGCTTTCCGGGCTCGGCGCGATGATCGCCGTGTACAGCTGGTGCTCGCCCAGTCGCGTAAATGTGACGTTCGGTGTAAAGCCGGGTTCGGCCGCCGTGGACGCGATAGTGGCGCTCTGTTCTCCCAGAATATGCCGCATCTGGGCGCGGGCGGAACGCATATCGCGGCCGGAGACCACGATGCCGCGCTCGCCGCGCGAGGCGGTCCACTGGCCGGGATCGGTCGTGACCGGCGTGATCGTGCCGTTGTAATCGATACTCACCACGTCGAAACTGCGGGCGTCGTGGTCACCGAATACGGACTCGGTGGCGGCCGCATCGACCCAGGCGTCCGGCACCTCAGGCGCGATTTCGGGCGCGCGCTGCACCACGGCCAGCACATCCTCGTCGGTCACGGCGAGCACCGTGCGCACGTTCCAGCCAGCCGGCGTGAACGGGCGGCCGTCTACCGTCAGACGGTTGGTGTCCGTGGCCATATCGTTGAGCGAGCACACCAGACGACCATCCGGCGTGTAGGCGGGCGTGCCGTGAACCAAGTCGATCCACTGCTCGTTCGCGTGCTCCTCAAGCACACGCGTGGCACCCAGCGCGGCCCCATCCGCCGCGACCGCCACCTCAAGCACCTGATCGCGGGTCTGACGGCGGTTCTGCACCAGCACCAGCGGATCGTGGCCGCGACGCCAGTTCACGGCGGTCACATACTCGTACGCCTCACGATCCCAATCCACATCGGCGTTGCCGGTGATGCCTGCGTACCGGTCGTTCTCATCGAACGCCAGCGTGATCACGGTCAGGTACACGTCGGCATTGCGGGTCAGCGCGCGCGGGTAACGGCGGCCGGCGGCCGGCTTCTCGGGGTCGGCCGGATCGCTGATGTGCCAGGTCGGCTCGTCGGCGGTGTCGAAGGACTCGAACAGCACGTGCTGCGAATCCGGGGCCCACCAGAAGCCGTCGTACCGGTCCATCTCCTCGCCGGCCACGAACTCGGCCAGACCGATTTTCCACGTGTTTTCGGCCGGATTGCCGTCCTCATCCTCCACGCTCACGCCGTAGACGGCGGTGATGCGGTCACCTAGCTCGCCGCCGATATCGACCAGCATCAGGTAGCTGCCCGTGGTGTACAGCACATGTTCGCCATCCGGGGCGATGCGCGGGTTCAGCACCGGCGTGTACATCGCCGGGTCCTCATCGAGCCATTCGCCGGCCAGTTCACGGGTGTGCGGCTCGGGTGCGCCGGTCTCGCCATTCCAATCGATGTCGGTCAGGAACAGGCGGCCGTTGATGGTGAACACGATGCGATTGCCGTCGTCATCTGCGGAGTATCCGACGATGCCGGTGCCGCCTTCGCGCGCACGCTCGCGCCGGGCCTTCTCCTCGGCCGGCACGTCCTCGCTGTCGGCGGTTGCGCCCAGCAGTTCGCGCGGGCCGGCCAGCTTGGTCTCATGGTGTTCGCCGGACTCGTCGAACCAGCTCAGCCACAGTGCGGTCACCAGATCCTCGGGGCCGTCGGAGCGCAGGAACAGGGCCCGCGAGCCGTCGCCCAAGGTCTGTGCGGAGCGCGGCGCGCCGTAGCCGAACCGCAGCGTGCGCGCCCTGAGGCGCGGAAATGCTTGATTGCGTCATTGACATCATTGGTTTCGCTCATACCTCACAACCTACGCGCCTGTGCGGTCAGTGGCGCGCAGGCTTGCGACGCATTCCCGGGATTGTGTCGTGGGTGTGGGTGCGAGGTGTGGGCGTGAGGCTGTCCTAAGATGAGAGCCATGCAGGTGACGATGATCGACGAAAACAAGTACGCCGAAACGATGACCGACGTGGTGCTGCCCGCGCTCGAACAATGCCGCGAGGAGGGCTGGTTCGATTCGTCCGCCGCCGAACGTTCGGCCGGGATCGAGCCGCTGTCCGGCATTATGGACACCGGCGGCCGCTCGGGCCAGCTGCACTACCTGTGCTACGACTCCGCCAAATTCGACGCGATTCGCGAGCAAGGTGCCACCGCCACCTTCCGCGGGGCCGTCGTCATCAGCCACGGCTTCACCGAGTTCGCCGAGAAATACGACGAGCTCGTCTGGTATTTTCTGCTCGCCGGCTACTCAGTGTGTGTGCTCGAGCATCGCGGCCACGGCAAGTCCGCGCGCGATGTGGACGATCGCTGCATGGTGTGGATTGATGACTGGCAGCGCTACGTGGCCGATCTGGCCGGCTTTGCCGAAACCATCGGTCAGCAGTACGCAGCCGGTATGCCGCTGAACCTGTTCTGCCATTCGATGGGCGGCGGCATCGGCGCGGCCATGTTGGAGCGATACCCCACCCTGTTCGACAAAGCGGTGCTCTCCGCCCCGATGATCGCCCCCGCCACCGGCATGCCGCTGGGCGTGGCCCGTGTGCTGGTCGGCGCGCTGTGCGGACTCGGCTTCGGCAAGAAGCGCGTGTTCGGGCAGTCGGGCTTCACGCCGGAATTCTCGATGGAAGGCAACGAGGGCGCTTCCGAAGCGCGTGAACGCTGGTACTTCAAGCTGCGTTGCGAGAACCACGAATACCAGACCTACTGCGCGGCGTTCGAATGGGTGCGCCAAGCGTTGAAGCTCAACCGGGCCATACTGAACCCGTCCGCCTGCGCCGAAGTGGAGACGCCGGTGCTGCTCTTCCAGTCCGGACGCGACATCTGGGTACTCAATAAGCCGCAGAATCACTTCGTCCAACTGGTCAGGGACGGCGGCGGCGAGGCGAACATCGTGCACTTCCCCGAATCGCGCCACGAAATCTTCTCCATGCCCAACAGCACCTACAAGCCCTACCTCGAAAAGATCCTTGGCTTCTACGACGACCCCATGATTGCCAGCGCCGCGTACTGATGTAGCTCTTCACCCATTGCTCACCGTGCGGTCACCTTGTGGCCCGGCCCGCTTTAGATGGCGGGAGAACCATGGAATTATGGGCATAATCCTATGCTTTCAACGCCGACTAACCTGACAGACGGCGGGAAACATAGCCAATGCAAATGCCGAGTAGGGATTTACCCTACCCGGCATTTTGCTGTTTCACCCACCAAACCCCGCCCTGTTCGCGCGCCGGTCGCGTGCCGTTCTGCCGCTGTACACATCCGATGAGTAGAGTGACTTCGAAACGAGGCGAGAGAGGCGGACATATGGCGAACGGCGCACAGAACGCAAGCGGCACACCGGCACCGGCGGCAAGCCATTCCGCCGGCCACGTCGTATCCGCGCGCGCCACGACCATCGGCCTGATGGCAATCCTGCTGTGGAGCTTCATGGCCGGCACCGTGCGCATCGTCTCCGAAAACTTCGGCGCCACGCTTGGCTCGGCCTGATTTACACGGTCGGCGGCATCCTGCTGCTGATGTTCCGGCGCCCGGCCCCGATTCGCGAGTTCCCCAAGAAATACCTGATTATCGGCGGCCTGTTGTTCGTATTTTACGAATCGTCGATATCCCTCTCGCTGGGTCTGGCCTCTACCGACGCATCCTCGGTGGAAGTGAGCTTGGTCAACTATCTGTGGCCCACGATGATGGTGCTGCTGTCGGCGGGCGTATCCCATCGCAAGCACGCGGTCGTCAAGGTGCTGCCGGGCGCGATCGTGGCCACTGCCGGCGTGGTGCTGGCGGTCGGCGGTAATTCCGGGCTCGACTGGCATGCGGCCGTGCAGCATATCGCCGCCAACCCTTTGTCCTATGCGCTAGCGTTCGTGGGCGCGCTCGCTTGGTCGGTGTACGCGGTGTTCACGCCAGCCATGAGTCATGGGGTGGACGGCACTTCATTGTTCTTCCCCTGCGTGGCCGTGGCGTTGTGGATTATCCACTTCGCGTCCGGGCAGGGGTGGCCGGCCGAGCCGCCGAGTCTGGTCGCATGGCTGTTTGTGTTGATTGCCGCGGCGGCGATTGGCGGTGGTTATGCCTGCTGGGGCTATGGCATTCTGCATGGGTCTATGGAGCGGCTGGCTATTGCGTCCTATGCCACGCCGGTGCTGTCCACCGGGGCCAGTGCGGTGCTGCTGGGTTTGGCGCTGTCGCTGTCGTTTTGGTGTGGCGCGCTGCTGGTGGCCGCCGGATCGGTGCTCAATTACTTGGTCAGTGCGCGCAAATAGCGGGGTGGCTTTGCTCATGGGGCGGTGAAATCCCCATGGGGCGGTAAAACCTTCATGGGGCGGTATCCCAAAATGGCTTTATTCTGCCGTTTCACAATTTCTTCAAACCGCCCCATGGGCCTTTTACCGCCCCATGGATAAAATACCGCCCGATGGGCAGCAGCAACTTACTCGCCGCGGCGCTCGGACGGGCGGCGAATCGGGTCAAGCAGCGTATTCGGATCGGAGATGCCGAACATGCTGCGCCCGCCGGTGGATTCAGGGTGCTTGGCGAGAACGGCCAGCGAAATCGCCCCCGGAATCATAATGATCACCAAAAGGGCCGCCAATCCCCAGTTCACGAAGAATCCGAGCCCCAGTACGATGGCCACCACAACCACCACCGTGACGATAATCGTCAACAGTGCTCGACGTGGGTTGGTTTCCCTTGGCCCAAGAGGTGCTGGCTGCGGGTTTGCTGTTGAACTGGCCGCGGCGTTTGTGGCTGTTGTGCCATCAGCCGTGCCGGTCGTGGGCCTTGCCGCCGCGCTCGTCGCGGGGTCAGTGTTGGATGGTATCACGGTCGGTACGCCGGTTCCCTTGCCGCCGCGCTCGTCGCGGGGTCAGTAGGGGCGTCAGACACGTTATCGGCGGCATTGCCGGTCGCTGCTGGACGTTGTTCGTTTGCGTGAGTCATATCCACCAACATATTCCCTGCTTCCGGCTGAAGCTGGGACAAGCCTGCGCACCGCTAATCCAGCGCCGACACTGGCCTTGAGCTGCGGACGTCCAGGCCGGATGTGAACAGGCGCTGAACGGAGTCTGGGGAAACCATGAGAACTTGCGACAATTTTTGTGAAATTGGGTGACGCTCTATGAATCGCGCGCTAGTGTTGCGTGAGCTTACAAGGCGAGGAGCCTGGAGCGCGGGGGGTGAAGGATGAAGAACTCCGTTTGGAAACGTTCATGGAATTGTCGCTGGTCCGCGGAATCGTGCCGTGGACCGTGTTCGGACTGACCGCGACCGCGGCAATCATACTGATTATTGGGCTGGCATTGAGCAAGAAGCGCGGCCCGGCAGCAGACGGCCTGGCACTGGGCGGCCTGACATCGGACGGCGAATCGTCGGCCCAATCGCCCGTCGACCCAGATGACCAGCCGGCCAACCAGCCTACGAACGCGGCTGCTACGGCGTCATCCGCAGCTTCGACGGAAGAGACGTTTATTTCCCATGGCCTGCGTGCGCCGCAACGTCGTCACTTGCATCCGCTGGTCGCCTCACTGGTTGCCGCCGCGCTCGCCGGCGCGGGCGGACTACTGGCCACATGGCTGATGTCCGACGTGTTCATGGTGTTCGGCGTATCGCTGGGCTGGCCGGTGATCCTCACCGTCGCGGGAGGCTTCGCGGGCCTCGGCTTCGGGCTGGCCGCCGCCGTGACGTTGCGGGGGGCTCGTCGTGCGCTGGCCGTCGTGCTGGTGCCGCTGGTGCTGGCGTCCACCGCGCTCGGCGTGGACTCGATCTACGGCGAATACCAGACCATCGGCAATCTCGTCGGTTATATGCCATACCCCCCGCTCGGTTCGGTCACCGTGCGCAAAGCCTCGATGAGCGTCGGCGAGTGGCGCGACAAGGCGCGCAAGGACGCTCTGCCATCCATGCCCGACTCGGGCAGGGTATTCGCCGTCAGCATCCCGAACACCGAATCCAAGTTCAAGGCGCGCAAGGCGATGGTCTACCTGCCGCCCGCCGCGCTGTCCGACCGCCCGCCGGCCCTGCCGGTGATGGAGCTGCTCGCCGGTCAGCCGGGCAGTCCCGGTCGCCTCATCGACGCCGGCAACATCGCCGCCACGATGAACGCTTACGCCGCCGAACATGACGGGCTGGCGCCGATCGTGCTCGCACCCGACCAGAACGGTTCGGCCACGCACAACAGCCTGTGTGCCGACACCACCCGAGGCAACGCCGAAACCTACCTCACCAAGGACGTGGTGAACTGGGCCACAACGACGCTGCCGGCGGCCAAGTCGGCCCGTATGTGGGCGATGGGCGGGTTCTCGCAAGGCGGCACCTGCACCACGCAGCTGGTGCCGCGTCACCCCGACATCTACGGCGCGATGCTGCCGGTGGATGGCGAGCTTGAGCCGACCGATGGCAGCGTCGAGACGATGGTCCGGCGATATTTCGCCGGCGACCGCAAGGCCTACGACGGGCGGGTGCCGGTCAACGCCATCGCCGCCACCGGCACGGCCGACCAGGCGCTGTTCGCCGGCGCCGGCAAAGGGGATCGGCAGTCGGTCGCCAACATGCGCACCATCGCCGCGGCCGCCCGCGCGGCCGGCATGGAGACCACCGAACTGGTCGTGCCCGGCGCCGACCATGACTGGCATGCGGTGCAGGCGGTCTGGAACCCCGGTCTCGACTGGTTCGGCGCGCGAACCGGGCTGGGCGAAATGACGAAATCGTTGGAGGAATACCCACAAGTGGAGGTGTTGCAATGAGCGAAGAACAACAGCATGGGAACGCGCGGCCGGCGGCCATGCCGCAGACTCGGCGGCCCCTGCGGGACGCGGAACCCTCGCGGACGAAGCCCACCACGACCTCCCGAGCCACCAAACCGCATACGGCAAGGTCCAGCCATGCGGCGGAAAGCTGGCGTGAACTGGCCGGCGACGCGCGACAGTGGGCGGACGACCACCGGTTGGCCGTCACCGCCACGGCGGCGCTGGTGACGCTGAATTTGGCGACGTGGCTGGTGGCCGCGATGGCCGGATTCGCGTTTCCGCTGCGGCTCAGCACCAGCATGGCCGCATTCAACGCCGGCAAACTCATCTGCTCGCTGTTCCTGGCGCGCGGCGTCATCCAGCTCATTCTTGATGCCGTCCTGTGGCTCGTCATGCTGTCGATAGCCGAACCATGGCTCGGCCGTGTGCGCACCGTCATCACCGCGCTCGCCTGCGCGGCCGGCGGCGTGCTGGCGGGCCTGACCCTGTGCGCGGCGGCCGGATGGATGTTCGAGGACTCCCTGTTCGTCTCCCGCATGCGATTCGCATTGAGCCCACTGGTGTTGCCGGTCGGCGCGCTCATGGCGGCCAGCGCGTTCTGCAGCCACCTATGGCGCAGGCGCATCCGACTTGTCGGCTATGTGGCGATCCTGGTCACGTTGCTCTACAGCGGCAACCCCAGCGGCTACTGCATCCTCGCCGCCGCGCTGATCGGCCATGCCGCCGGCCGTGTGATGGCCGGGCCGCCCGCGCACGTCGAAGCCGAATGGCACTGGCTGCGCAGCACCTCCTTCGAGGCGCGGTGCATGTTCGCGGCCATCGCCGTGGTACTGGCCCTGGGGCCGGTCATCGCCATCACCTCCCATAACCATGCGGGCCTGCTCAGCACGATCGGCCTGCTCATGAGCCCGGTTTCTGTCGACAACGGCATGCTGGCCAAATGCCTGGCTGGTGACGCGCACAGCGGATGCTTCCTGCAGTTCGATCTGCTGCGGGCCTCGATGCCCGGCGCGGTGCTGCGCTCGCTGCTGCCCATCGCCGTGACCTTGGTGCTGGCGTGGGGCCTGTATCGCGGACGTCGGTTCGCGGCCATCTGCACCGTGGCCATCAACCTGTTCACGGTGGCCATCGCCGTCGCCTACTATCTGGTCGTGCCGCTGAGCTTCGCGCCGGACGGCATGGCCTCCCTGCTGCAGCACGGCGCGATCGTGGCCTGCGTGGCGAACGTCCTGCCCCCGCTGCTGTTCGCCATCGCCCTGCTGGCGGCGATGAAACACTTCCCGATCCGCATCGGCCGGCGCAGGCTGGTCGGCGGCATCGGCGCCATCGTGCTGGCCTGGCTGGCGTGCGCCGCCATATACCTGATATACGGCATCGCCCAACCCGCCACCTTCTCGCCACGCGCCACCGCCTCGTCGCTGCTGGCCGAACTGCCGGGGCGGTTCCTACCCATCGGCTTCCTGAGCCATATGAAACTGTCGTTCGTGCCGCGCACCCCGATGGCCTCGATCGTGTATCAGGGCGCCGGCCTGGTGTTCTGGATCGTGGTGCTGGCCGTGGTGATCCACTGGATGGGCGACGTGAGCGAATCGAACGAGCGGGCCCGGGCGCGCGCCGAACGTCTGGTCGAAACCGGCGGCGAATCGATGAGCTTCATGACCACGTGGGAAGGCAACAGCTACTGGCTGTCCCCCACGGGCAGATCGGCCGTGGCGTATCGCGTGCTCAACGGCATCGCCCTGACCTGCACCGGACCGTTCGGCGATCCGGCGGAATGGATGGACGATCTGAACGGTTTCGCCCAGCACTGTGCGGAACGTTTGCTGTCGCCGGTGTTCTACAGCGTGCATCGGGAACAGCGCGACGCGTTGCTGGAAGCCGGCTGGAACTCCATCGAGGTCGGCAGCGAAATGGTTGTGGACCCGCGCGGCTGGAAGACGACCGGCAAGAAATGGCAGGACGTGCGCACCGCCATCAACAAGGCCAAGCGCGACGGCGTGACCGACGTGCAGTCCACGTTCCTGGAAGCGTCGCTCGATGTGCGCGAGCAGATCGAGGACATCTCCGAGGAATGGGCGCGGCTCAAGGTGCTGCCGGAAATGAAGTTCACGCTCGGCGGCGTCGAGGAACTGCGCGACCCGCGCGTGCGGCTGCTGTACGCCATCGACGCGGACGGGCGCGTGCTGGGCGTCACCAGCTGGCTGCCCACCTGGCGCGACGGGCGTATCGTCGGCTGGACGTTGGATTTCATGCGCCATCGCACCGACAGCCCCAACGGCATCATGGAGTTCCTGATCGCGCGCATGGCCGAGCGGCTGCGTGACGAGGGGCTTGCGGATTCGGATCACGCCGTGGAATTCATGAGCTTGTCCGCGGCGCCGTTGGCCGGCATGAACCCCGAGCGAGACAATGCCCAGGAAGGCGGGGTGCCGGCCGGCGAAGGCACGCAGGTGCTCCAACACGCGCTGCAGATTGTGGCCGACTGGATGGAACCCGCCTACGGCTTCCACTCGCTGTTCAACTTCAAGCGCAAGTTCCAGCCCACCGAGGCGCCGGTCTACGTGTGCTACCCGGACCCGGCGGCGTTGCCGCAGATCGGGCTCGCGGTGGTGCGCGCCTACGTGCCCAGCGTGACGCCCGCCGAAGTAGCCGGCATGCTCAGTACGCTGCGGTCGTGAAGGTGTGCACACGGGTACGCAGGCTAGCCGATTCGAGCCTGAGACGGGGTATCCGCTTTCAGAGAGGTACATTTGGCCTCTTGCGGACAACTAACTGCCTTCAAAGAGGTACCTGAACTCTGAAATCCCGAGTATGAGCGTTGCAATGACGGCGTTTGCACTCGGGATTTCCCGTATTCGGTACCTCTTTGAACGGAGAAAGCATTCTGCAGAAGCCCGAATGTACCTCTTTGAACGGAGAAAGCCTGACAAGGAGGGCTCGGGAAAGCGCTATCTCCGTTTCGAGAGGCCAAATCAGCCCCTCGAAAGCGGGTTTGCCGGTGCAGAGGGTTGCCGCCCGTACCGCGAGCCGCCTCGACGTAGTAACGTGGGGCGCATGAGCGAACGTAACGAACACAATGACGGAAATACGCAAACCGCATACTTCGCCGGCGGCTGCTTCTGGGGGCTGGAGCGCTACTTCCAGAACGTCGACGGCGTCACGGACACCACGGTCGGCTACGCGCAATCCACCGTCGAATCGCCGACCTACGAGCAGGTATGCGCGGGCGGCACTGATACGGCCGAAACCGTGAAAGTCGAGTTTGACCCGGCACAGGTCAGCCTGCGGACGCTGACATTGCTGTTCCTGGAGGTCATCGACCCGTTCTCCGTGGACCAGCAGGGCGAAGACCGCGGCCGGCAGTACCGCACCGGCATGTTCTACACGGACGAGACGCAGCGTGCCGTGTACGTGGCGGCCTTGGAACAGCTGGTCGACCGTCAGCCGCAGCGCCCGGCCGTGTTGGTCGAGCCGCTACGCAATTTCTACCCGGCCGAGGCCCATCATCAGGATTATCTGATCAACAATCCCGGCGGCTACTGCCATGTGCCGATTGCGGCGATTGCGAACGTGAAGCGCCGCCAGAAGTACGTGGAGCGTATCTGGGACTTGACGCTCGAGCAGTTCGCGGTCACGCAGAACGCCGCTACTGAACGCCCGTTCGTCAACGAGTATGACGAGGAGTTCGAGCCCGGCATTTACGTGGATATCGTCAGCGGCGAGCCGTTGTTCTCTTCGCGGGACAAGTTCGACTCCGGCTGTGGCTGGCCCGCGTTTCCCGGCCGATTGCCGCCTCGCTGCTGACCGAGCATGAGGATCACCGCATTCCGGGCCGCGACCGCATTGAAGTGCGTACGTCGGACACGCAGATTCATCTGGGCCACGTGTTCACCGACGGGCCGGCCGATCGCGGCGGCCTGCGCTACTGTATGAATTCCGCCGCGCTGCGATTCGTGCCGCGCTCGCGCATGGCCGAGGAAGGATACGGCGACTGGATTGCGGTTGTGGATGGGGATGAGCAGGCATGAGCATGGAGAATATCGCGGGCGCTCGCAAGCCCGCCAAGCGTGAGGATGAGCACACGGTCGCCGGCGAGCATCGCATGATGCGCCGTGCGGACCGCGAGGTGACCAATCCCGAGCAGATCGCCGCGATTGTCGCCGCTTGCGACATCGTCGAAGTGGCCTATGCGGATGCCGAGGGCCTGACTATCGTGCCGCTGAATTTCGGCTTTGATTACGACAATACGACTGGCAAGCTGACGCTTTGGTTCCACTCCGCGCCGCGCGGCCGCAAGCTCGACGCGATTCGTACCGCAGCCGGCGGCCGTCTGCCCGTGGCCTTCACCATGCAGACCGACTGCGAGGTGGTGGCTGGCCGTACCGTGTGCAACTGGGGTGAGGCGTTCAAGTCGATTGTTGGCAATGGCGAGGCCTCGCTGGTCGAGGATTTGGACGAATGCCGCCACGGCTTGCAGGCGCTGATGGCGCAGCAGGCGCACATGCCGCACGTCGAATTCACCGACGCGCAGGTGCGCAGCGTCACAGTGTGGAAGATCGAGGTCGATTACTTCACCACCAAAGTCCGCACCAAGCCCGCGCCAGCGCACATGCATCAGCGTTAGCCGGGGATAGTGTGTACCTCCCGCTGGTGGGAGGCAGCGCGCGCCGCCGGCGGGTGGCCCAGACGGTCCGCCCGGAACGCATCATCATCGTGGACGACGGCTCCGATGGCCACGCATCCGTCGAGATGCTGAACGCCATTCTTGACGACTGCCGGCACAGGGCGATGGATACGAATGGTGTTGCCATCGACCTCATCGGCCAGGCGAACGCCGGTCTTTCCGCCGCGTCGCGTGGGAGCGCTGCGGCGGCTACGACGAGTCGATGCGCAGCGGCTTCGAGGACTGGGATTTCTTCCTGTCGCTGTTGGAGCGCGGATTGGCTTCGGAAAGCAACACCGGGGAAGACGCGGCTCATATCGGCATCGCCCCCGAGCCGCTGGTCGAATACCGCACGGCCCCGGCCTCCTCAAACGTGACCAGCATGACCAAGCGCCTCGACCTTATGCGCTTCCTGATCAACAAGCACTGCGACCTCTACGCCGCTCACCTCGCCGATGCCATTCTCGGCGTCGAAGCCATCTCCATGAGCCGCCTAGCCATGTGGGAATCGTTGATGCGCGGCGACACCACCGTCAGCCAAGCCTTCATGACCCACCCCACCTACGGCGACGGCGGAATGGCCGCCGCCGTACGGCTACAAAGCTGAGTCTGACTGTTAATACGCTTGATCTATCAACTGTTTGGTGAGATCATTGGCATGACGTAAGGAGCCGCTGATGTCCTCATACCGTATTGACGAATTATCCGTTGACCAACTCGATCGCATAAGTTTGCCAAAATTCCAACGAGGGTTTGTTTGGACAAAAAAGAAGCAGGAAGATTTCGTGCAGACCCTGCATGATGGATACCCCTTTGGTACTTTACTTGTTTATCCGGAGAACGATAACGATAAAGATGCGAAGCTCCAACTATTGGACGGGCAGCAGCGTCTATCTACTATTAAAGAAGTATCGGCAAGATCCATTGCAGTTTTGGAAACCGTTGAACAGGGAATCGTATACAAGCGTCTATCAGTCTGTAAAGAAGATGTTGCCGGAAGGGGATAAGTTCACAGAGCCGATATTTGATAAGCTGGTGAATAGCAATCCCAATAAAGTGGCATATTGGGCTATGGATTCGTTGAGCAGCAAAGAGGATGTAAAAGCTGCTATGCAAAGCATTGACGATCTTAAGCAACAAATCCGCTCATTCGTCAATCTTGAGCACCTTAAAATGCCGATGATTGTTTATTTGGGTGGATCTGCTCATATTGCTGACGTTTTTGCTAACCTCAATAAAGGTGGTGTCCCTCTGACCAAGTATGAAGTGTTTGGCGCTGCTTGGGTTAATGCCGCCATTCGGCTACGAGGGGCTGAGGAATCTCCGTTGCAAGATCAGCTGTTGCAGTATGTGAAAAATTACTATCTTGATATGCGCAAGCAAGCTGAATTTGATGTAGATGATTTTTCTGAAGATGAACTGACCCAGAATCGCACGGTCACGTTGCCGGAATTTGGTACAGCGTTGGGCCAGTATGTTGTAGATCATTTGTCGGCTCTTGTCCCTGGGACAACCAGTGCCGCTCCAGAGATTGGCTTCGGGCTTCTTGGAGTGGCCATGAACTTGGACAATCGTAAGTTGAGTTCACTCAATAAGTATATTCAGAAAATTAGAGACGAACTGGAAGATATTCTCCAGAAGACCGAACGCATATGCAATAATTTGCAGAGTATGTTTGAGACCTTATTGCGTCGATTTAAATCTACTGGCAATGATTATGAAAACGGCCTATCTTCGACGTTTAAGACGTTATCTTATTTCGCGGCATTGTGGGATTTAGATCCATCTTCGGAAGAATACACAACAGCGCTATCTAATATTAAGGCTGCATATGTGTATGATGCTATCACATCAGCATGGTCATCTCATGGTGATCAGAGGTTAATGGAATATTGTAATTCTTCTCGTGACTATGGCACGCGTATTTCGGAAGAACAATTTGATCAGGCCTTTGATCAGTGGATCGCAGATCAGACTCCAGGAATAAACTTTGGTAAAGATATTAAATGTCTGATAACAATTCATGCGAACTTAAGCTATCTTTCTGCGTCCGTGCCAAACGGAGAGACTTTTGAGTTGGAGCATATCATTGCTCGGAAGCGTATTGACGCGGCGGATTCTTCGAGGCCTCGACATATTTCGGGTAATTCGTTAGGTAATTGCATGTATTTGCCACGAGGTATTAACAATCCGAAGAAGGATAAAACCTTGTATGAGATTAACGACCATAACCGTTATTCTCAACTTATAAAGGAGTCGCAGTATTTTAGTGAGGACGAGATGCAGAAAGCCATGCAGGCTCTGACTGCATCCGATTACGAGTCAGTGAATGGTTTACTGCGTGAGCGTTCGCGACAAGTAGCCCATACATTGGTTCGTGCGCTACTTAAAGATTCTGTTTGATTATAACTGTTTAAAAGTTGTTCCGAGGGATCGGGACTAGATCAAAGGAGCCTCGTCATGATTCTCGTCACCACCACCCCGTCCGTCGACGGATACACCATCACCAACTACCAGGGTATCGTCTTTGGTGAAGTGGTGTCCGGCGTGAACATGTTCAAAGGATCTCGGCGCGGGCCTGCGCAACATGTTCGGCGGCCGCAGCCAGGGCTATGAGGAGGAGCTGATGCGCGCCCGCAACGAGGCCATCGCCGAAATGCAGCAGCGTGCGGAGGCGATGGGCGCGCACGCTGTGGTCGGAGTGGACATCGACTACGAGGTGCTCGGCGCCGACAACGGCATGCTGATGGTCACCGCGTCCGGTACCGCCGTGCAGATCGCGCGTACGGCCTGAGCCCATCGGGCACGGCCTGAGCCCGAACTCGTCCATCAAGCCGCACTTTGTCGGTTATCGTGACGCATTACACTGGCGCTCATGACCATACGAATCGAAGCATACGACCGGCTGCCCGACGCGGCCCGCGCCATACGTGAGCAGGTGTTCATCCGCGAACGCGACTGGCGGTCGGAGTTCGATGAATGGGATGCCGCATCCGTACATCTGCTGGTGTTCAATTCGGATAATGATGCGCCCAATCGCCCCGGCCCTTCCGCGCAATCGCCCTCGCCGATTCAGTCCGTCCAACCCGACCAGAATCACCCCGTGGCGACCTGCCGGTTCTATACGGACCCTGATCATCCCGACCAACCTGGGCGATACATCATCGCGCGACTGGCGGTGCTGCCCGAGGCGCAAGGCAAGCGCATCGGCTCGCGGCTGCTGGCCGACGCCGAGCGCCGCATCGCGCAAGCCGGCGGAACCATGGCCGCCGTGCACTCGGAAACGACCACTACAAGTTCTACGAACAGCGCGGCTACCGGCTCACCGACGAAGTCTATGAAGGCGGCCGTCACGGCTGGCTGGTCAAGGACCTATCTCGTAACGTATGAAGGCCCGCCTCGGTGCTGGGCGAGCGAACCTACAGCGCACAGACAATCAGATAAATCGCCACAACGTGGCAGGCATACCCGATGACCGTGCCCAAGTGAAACACCTCGTGAAACTCGAACCAGCCGGGGACGGGATTCGGCTTGCGTAGCGCAAAGCATACGGCGCCGGCGATGACGAGGAAGATGTTCGAGTAATCGATGCCGCCCAGCACGCGTGTCACCTTCGTGCTGCGCCACGGCACGACGTGCATTTTCCAGTACTTGGCACATATGAAAGAACCCCGGAGCGTTGGTATTCCAACGTTTTCCGGGGCTTCTCCCTGCGTGCGAGTGGGGGGGAGTTGAACCCCCACGAGCATACACTCACTGCCACCTGAAGACAGCGCGTCTACCATTCCGCCACACTCGCAGACAATCGACCAACTTACACCCGGCTGGGTAATCATGCAATCTTCGGCGTGTCGCGTGGGCGGCGGGGATATATCGCTCGTGGGTCTCCTGCGGGTGCCGTGATCTTTGAGGGTGGCGACACTCCCCTCAGTCACTTCGTGGCAGCCCGGCCGCAACGAAGGAGAAAAACTCACAACCCTGGCCGGCGCTCGCCGTTGCCGTAGAAGTGGGCCAGCGCTTCGTCGCGGAACTCATCAAAGTATCCGCCGTCGATCGAGGCGCGGATGTCGTCCAGCAGCTTCACGAAGAAATGCTCGTTGTGGATCGTGGCCAACGTAAACCCGTTGAACTCGCGGGCGCGCAGCAGGTGGTCGACGTACGCGCGCGAATAATGCTGGCATGTGTGTGGCAGTCGCATCCCTCCTCCAGCGGCCCGAAATCGAACTTATGCTGGGCACGCTTGATGTTGTACCGGCCGGCGCGCGTGTAGATCGCGCCGTTGCGGGCGCAGCGCGCGGGGGCCACGCAGTCGAAGGTGTCGCCGCCGTTCTCCACGCAAGCGAAAATGTCGTCCACGGAGGCGATACCCAGCACGTGGCGTGGGCGGTTTTCCGGCATCGCGTCGCAGATCCACGCGCAGGTGTCTCCAATGATGCGCTTCTCGATCGCGCCGCCGATGCCCACGCCGTCGAAGTCCAGCGAGGCGATCTGCGAGGCCGCGCGCCGGCGCAGATCCTCGTAATTCGCGCCCTGCACCACGCCATACAGCGCCTGATAGGGCTTGCCCAGCCGCTCAGCCGTCAGCCGCTGGTGCTCGTCCACGCATCGGCGGGCCCAGCGGAATGTGCGTTCCACCGAATCCTCCTGGTAGGAGCGGGTGTTCATCAGCGTGGTGAGTTCATCGAACGCGAACATGATGTCCGCGCCGATTTTGTGCTGGATGCCCATCGAAATCTCGGCGGAGAAACGATGTGCGTCACCGTTCAGAGGCGACTTGAACGTCACGCCGTCCTCGTCCACCCAGGCCATGCGCTCCTTGCCTTTGGCGATGATGTCGTCCGACTTCATGCCGGTCACGTCCATCGCCAGCGTCTTCTTGAAGCCGACGCCCAGCGACATGACCTGGAAACCGCCGGAATCGGTGAACGTGGGCCCATCCCAGTTCATGAAACGCGCCAGGCCGCCGGTCGCGTCCAGCACGTCCTCGCCGGGACGCTCGAACAGGTGGAAGGCGTTGGCCAGCAGGCACTGTGCGCCTAGATCCTTCATCTGCTCGGGCAACACGGCCTTCATCGCGGCTTGCGTGCCCACCGGCACGAAGGCAGGCGTGCGAATATCGCCGTGGGGCGTGTGAATGATGCCGGTGCGGCCGTATCGAGCACCGTCGCGTCCAAGTCCGCTGGCCGTGGATGGCAGGCGGGTGATTGTCTCGAAGTGGAAGGCGCTGCGGTCGCCGGGCTGTCCGGGCTGCGCGCCCAACGGATGTTCAAGAAGGCTGATCGTCATATGTTCACTTTAGGCAGAAGGGCCAGAAAAGGGCCGGAAATTGTGAAGAACTCGGTTTCGAGGGGCGGATTTCGCCGCTCCCGGACGTCTACTTCCGCTTCAAGGGGCTCCTGGCCAAGTAGGCCGGCTGCAAAAATGGCGGAATGGCGTTAAATGAGGGCTCTTGATACTCGGAATTGACCGCGCGAACAGCCCCTTGAAGTGCAAGTAGATGTTCCCGAAACAGGAAATCAGCCCCTCGAAGCCGAGATGCCCATAAGACTCTGCGATGATTACGCATAGACTTTCAATCAACGTTCAGAAAACCTCCAGATTGACTGCCTTTACTACTGAGGTAGCACACGAGAAGCGGCAATGGGCAAGCGCCCGAATAGCCGCCGAACAGTCGTGATAGGAATTTAGGAAAAGGAGCAGCAATGGCTGACGAATTCAACCCGCAGGGCGTCGACCAGACCCCGCGGAATAACGAAAACCCCAATAGTACTGCCGATACCGGCAACGCCGAGCCGAAGAACCCGTTTGTAGGCGGCGACTCGGTCGATGCCGGCGACGCCAGCGATTCCAGCGAGCAACAAGCCCCGGTTTCCCCGGCCGCCCCCGCTGCCGATCAGCAGCCTACGCAAGCCGCTACCGACACCGCCGCCACCGAGCCCATCCTGGACTGCGCCTCCGCCAAGGGCGAGAGCACGGTGGTCTCCTCCTCGCCGGCTTCTCCGGCAGCGCCGGCCGCAGACCAGACCTCGGCCACAACTCCGCTGTACCGCCCGGCCCCGGAATACGGCGCTTATGGACCGACCCCGACTCAGGCACAGGGCCAGCAGGGCGGCCAGGCCGGCAACAATGCCCAGCCCACGCAGCAATTCCCGTTCGGTCAGCCTGCACAGCAAACCCCACAGGGCCAGCAGGGCAACCGCAATCCCTACTACACCAATAACCCGCAGCCGCAGGGCAACGGCAATCCGTTCAATCCGCCCACGCAGCCGCAGCAGAACAACGGCAACCCGTTTGCCAGCCAGTCCGGTCAGAATGGCCAGAACGGCCAGCAGCCCCAGCAGGGCGGTCTGTTCGGTTTCGGCACTCCCGGTACCGGTACGCCGAACGGTCAAGGCCCTGCCCAGCCGGGACAGCCCGGTCAGCCCGGCCCCGCCAAGCAGGGCATGTCCAAGACGGCGAGCAACATCCTCATCGCCGTGGTCGCCGCCGTTCTGGCTGCGGCCCTCTGCCTGGGCCTCGGCTACGGTGCCCTCACCAGCGGCCTGATCACCTTGCCGACCAGCAACTCGCTCACCAACGTCAGCTCGAATAAGTCCGGCTCCGGGTCCGCCACCGCCAAGAGCGGCGAAGCCCCCGACTGGCAGACTGTCGCCAGTGATGTCTCCGGCTCCGTGGTCTCCATCCAGACCGCGTTGAGCAACGGCACCGCCAAGGGCTCCGGCGCCATCATCGACACCGAAGGCCACATCATCACCAACAACCACGTGATCTCCGGTGCCCAGCAGATTCAGGTGACGCTTGCCAACGGCAACATGTATTCCGCCACGCTCGTCGGCACCGACACCACCACCGATCTTGCGGTCATCAAGCTCGACAACCCGCCGAGCGACCTCAAGGCCGTGAAATTCGCCGATTCCGACAAGCTCGCCGTCGGCGAGAACGTGATGGCCATCGGCAACCCGCTCGGCTACGACGACACCGCCACCACCGGTATCGTCTCCGCCCTGAACCGCCCGGTGACCGTGACCGACGACAACAACAACGAGATCGTCACCAACGCCGTCCAGATCGACGCGGCCATCAACCCCGGCAACTCCGGCGGCCCGACCTTCAACGCGGCCGGCCACAGGTGATCGGCATCAACTCGTCCATCGCCTCCACCGCCACCTCATCCGACTCCGCGGGTTCGATCGGCATCGGCTTCGCGATCCCGTCCAACCTCGTCAAGCGTGTGGCCGACGAAATCATCAAGGACGGCAAGGTCAAGCACGTTGCCCTCGGCGTGGTCATCAAGTCCGACACGGTTGAAGCCGACGGCGTGACCCGCGGCGGCGCGACCATCACCAAGTCCAGCGCCACCGGCAGCGCGGTCGTCTCCGGCGGCCCGGCCGACAAGGCCGGCCTCAAAGGAGGGCGACACCATCGTGGCCTTCAACGGCAACGCGGTGAACAACAACTACTCGCTGCTTGGTTATGTTCGTGCCGCGGCTTTGGGAGACAAGGTGACGCTGACCATCGTGCGCGACGGCAAGACCATGGATGTGGACGTGACGCTCGATCAGGAGGAGTCGTCGGTGAACGGTTCGTCCAGCTCCGATTCCAACGGCAACAGCCAGAATAAGCAGAACAACCAGAACGGCAATGGCCGGAACGGTTACGGTAACGGCAATGGCAATGGCAACAGCGATGGCGGCACCGGTGACGGCGGCGGCTTCTCCGACCCATTCGGCCTGTGGTAAAGCCGACCCGACAACATCACACGGTGTTGAGCGGTAACCGCTGAACACCGTGTCAGACAAGCAAAGGCCCGTGGCAGTGAGCAAACTCCTGCCACGGGCCTTTCGTATGCGCTATTGTGCCCTGCGCCCATGCCGCCAACGTAGTTTCGATATCCGGCATGTCGCGTGACGCTCGCTGATAGGGTAGGCCAAGCACTGGGTTCGGGCGGTGCTCCGAACACAGCGCATAATTCAATACAAAACTGAACATTTCTTTACGCCGTGTATCGGAAGGTCGCGCGGGAGCCGAGCAAAGCGAAGCCCCAGGCAAAGCCGCCGGTGGGTTAACAAGGCGTGACCGCAGCGCCGATTGCGCGGGCCACGCTTGCCGTGCCGCAATCGACTCCGTATACGAGCGTAAGGAGCAATGATGGGCGCACTCATCAGATTCTTCATCAAATTCTCGACATCTGCAAGCTTGTGCCGATGCTTCCGGTCGTCGTCATCGCCGCAATTCCGTTGGCTTTACTAGGCGATTGGCGTCCGTGGGGCAATGCGATGGCGATTCCGGTACTCGGCAATCCGGGCTTCGGCCAGTGGCTGGTTATCGCACTGGTGCTGATTATCGTGATTGACACTGTGCGCGGCATGATTGACGATTTGCGTCATGGGCAGGTTGGAGTCGATGTGCTGGCCGTGGTCGCGATCCTCTCCACCGTGGCCGTCGCCGAATACTGGGCAAGTTGGGCGGTGACGCTGATGATCACGTCCGGCGAGGCCATTGAGGAATACGCCCAAGCCAAGGCCGAGCGCAGCCTGACCGCGCTGATGGAGGCCGCGCCGCAAACCGCACACGTCGTCAACCTGCCTGGTGTGGGGCGTGGGTTTGCTGCCGATAAGGGCGAGTCGTCCGATGGCTTCCGGCGTGTGGGCTTGGCAACGGCTGCCGCCGCCGCGCACCGCTTCGACACGGTGCCGGTCGAGCAGGTGCAGCTGGGCGACGTACTCATGGTGCTGCCGGGCGAAACCGTGCCGGTTGACGGCGAGCTGCTGTCCGGCACGGCCACGCTTGACCTGAGCAATATCAACGGTGAGCCGGTGCCGCGTGAAGTGTTCGCCGGCGCCCGCGTGATGTCCGGCGCGGTGAACGGCTCGACTGCATTGACCATGCGTGCCACCCAGGTGGCCGCCGATTCGCAGTACCAGCGCATCCTCGAGCTCGTGGCCTCTGCGCAGGAGTCGCGCCCGGCCGTGGTAAAAACCGCCGACCGCTTGGCTGTGCCCTTCACCGTGCTCTCGCTGGTGATTGCCGGCATCGCATGGGCGATGTCCGGGGTGCCGACGCGATTCGCCCAGGTGCTGGTGCTGGCCACGCCCTGCCCGCTGCTCATCGCCGCCCCGGTGGCGTACATCGCTGGAACCGGACGCCTCGCCGCAGCCGGCGTGCTTATCAAAGCGCAGGACGTGCTGGAAAACCTTGGCCGCGTCACGCAGGTGTTCTTCGACAAAACCGGTACGCTCACCGTCAAGCAGCCGCAGGTGGTGCGCGTCGAGATGCTGCCCGGCGCCACAACCCGTCTCAACGAAGACCATGTGCTGATGATGGCCGGCGTGGTGGAAAGCTACTCGGTGCACATCCTGTCCAAAGGCATCGCCAAGGCTGGCGTGGAGGCGATGGCCCGACTGCGCCAGCGGTTCGAGGATGGTCAGCGCCTATGTCCCGAGCCGGAGGCCAGCTGGCCCGGCCATGGACGGGAGTATCCGGTCGTCAAGAACATCAATGAAGACGCCGGCAAAGGCGTTTCCGGCGAGGTGAACGGCCACGCGGTGCGCGTTGGCCGGCTGTCTTTCGCGGCCGCCGGGGAGGATGGATTCCTGGCGGCCGGCGAGGCTGACCCCCTCAGCCCGCGAAGCGGCCAGCTCCCCCTAAGAGGGGGAGCTCAGCAAAAAGATGACCTGCACACTCGCTTTGGCCTGCTGCAGCCGGATGAGATGGCGTCCTACGTGTCCGTCGACGGCCAGCTGATCGCACGCATCGTGCTGCGCGATGTGCCACGCGCCAACGCCAAACGGCGCTCGCCGATCTGCATGAACTCGGCGTTACCAAGCTTGCCATGCTCACCGGTGATAAGCGTGCCTCGGCCGAAATCATCGCGAACGAAGTCAGCATCGACGAAGTCCACTCCGAACTCTTCCCTGAAGACAAGGTCGCCGCCGTCAAGGCGGCCACGGAGGCAAGCGCCGTGACAACCGGGCGTGCGAACCATGACGACACCAACGTAGTCGGTGCCGCCGCCGGCGTTCGGACCGACGATTCCCAACCGTCGCGTTCTCGATACGGCCACGCCGCAACCCGCAACCCGGTCACGATGATGGTCGGCGACGGTGTGAACGACGCCCCGGTGCTCGCCGTCGCTGATATCGGCGTGGCCATGACCGACGGCACGTCCACCGCCGCTTCCGAAAGCGCTCAGGTGGTCATTATGAATGACAATATCGCCGCCGTGCCGCGCGCCATCGCCATTGCACGCCGCACCAAGCGCGTGATGCTTCAGGCCGTGCTCGCGGGCCTCGTGCTCGCCACCATCGGCATGATTGCCGCCGCGTTCAACCTCATTCCAGTGGTCGTTGGAGCCTTTCTTCAGGAGGCCATCGATGTGGTGAGCATCCTCTGGGCTCTCACCGCCCTGATTGATCGGGATTGAATAATGATGGCTAACGCATGTTGCGAACTGAGTTTGGCTATAGTTCGTAGTGGATATTGAATATCGACTGTCAGGAAGAAAAAGTCATGCCTCGCAAGCACACCGGAAACAGGTACCAGCGCATTCCCACGCAGGAACGACTGCTGCAAATCATTGACGAGGCGACGCTGCTCATCAGCGAGTATGGATTCCACGGTTTTACGCTGCGTGATGTGGCCAATGAGTGCGGCATCACCGAAGGCGGTGTGCTGTATCACTTCAAATCGAAGGATGATCTGCTCATCGCCGTGCTCAAGCACCGTGATGAAGCCGATCGCATGATGCTGTGCGAAAGCCTCGGCCTGGAGAAGATGGAGGGCGACCCATTCCCGGTCGGTTTGCGGGACCTGACCTTGGCTACATGCCGCATGAATGTCGAGCGCCCGGAGATCGTCCGACTGTACATGGTGCTGCAAGGAGAGTCGCTGAGTGAGGACCATCCTGCATGGCGATATTTTCAGGATCGTGAACAGTGGGTGCTCAACGAATACCGCCAAGCCGCTAAGCGAGACAAGGTTGAGAACCCTACGGCCATGGCTATTGAAGTGCTGGCAGCTATGGATGGCCTGCAGTTGCGTTGGCTGAGAAGTGGGCGAACCCTTGATTTTGTTGGGTTATGGAAGCGGTACATCGACCGGGTGATACCGGAATCATCCAACTGAGTCTCAACTGAGTTGAAACTCAGTTCAAGAAAGTAGACACCCCTCAAAAGGGAGTGATTCGCACAAGAATCGTTCCCCCTCTGTTGTTCGGTTGAAGCGAAAGCATAGCGTAGATACGTCTTCTTCCGCCGGGCAACGAGCGCATAAAATGCTGCGAAAAGCCAGTAAATAAGCCGATTTATAAGGGACAATGCTCGTCTGAACCCGCGCCCGCAGGATTGTTCCCCGCAAACCTTCCTCAACACGTCGGCATTATTTCGAACTGAGCGCTGACTCAGTATATAGTTTGGGTATCGGTTGAACAATCAACCGAAAAAGGAAAGTCACACAAAGTCGTTGTTGACGTCACCCTAAGTTCGAGGAGGAACAGATGAAAGGAACATTGAAGACGAAGGCGATCAGGTTGACTGCGGCGATCGCAGCCGGTGCCACCTTGATGTCCGTCGCGGCTTGCGGCGCACAGCCGGGAGGCGGTTCGGCCAAGGCCACCGGCGCGAACGCCACCGTATGGACCCTGACCGACAGCACTTGGGCCAGCGTCCAGCAGACCTTCGAGGATTGGAACAAAGCCAATCCGGATGCGCAAATCAAGAACGAATTTTTCGCCAACGATTCCTACAAAGAGAAGATCCGCACCGCCATCGGCTCCGGCAACGCGCCTACGCTGGTGCTGAGCTGGGGTGGTTCGCCGGTCACCGACTACTGGTCCAACGAGAACATCGTTGACCTGACGTCCGATCTCGACTCCACCGTCAAGAGCAAGGTGCTCGACTCCGTGGCCGCCGAAGGCTACCGCGACGACAAGCTCGTGGCCGTGCCTGTCGGCCAGGTCCAGCCCGCCATCCTGTGGACCAACAAGGCCGTGCTCAAGGAAGCCGGCATCTCCGATGCACCCACCACGTGGGACGAACTGCTCGACGACGTCGCCAAGCTCAAGGACGCCGGCAAGACCCCGATCGCCCTCGCCGGCGGCAGCAAGTGGCCCTACCTGATGTGGGCCGCCTACCTCATCGACCGCATCGGTGGCCCGGAGGTGATGCAGAACATCCTCGACGGCAAGGCCGACGCCTGGAGCGATCCGGCCGTCATCGAAGCCATGACCAAGATTCAGGAACTCGTGGATGCCGGCGCATTCGGCGACAGCTACCAGTCGATGTCCGCCGACGATAAGAAAGACACCGCTCTGCTTGCCAACGGTCAGGCCGGTTTCGATCTGATGGGCTCCTGGGTGTACGCCGACTTCGGCACCATCAACGCCGACTTCGCCAAGAACGACCTCGGTTACGCCGCCTTCCCGTCAGTCGATGGAGGTAAGGGCGATCCGTCCATGCTCACCGGCAACCTCGCCAACTACTGGTCCGTGGCCGCTTCCGCCGGCAAGGAATCCCAGAAGACCGCCATCAATTATCTGAAGGAGAACACCTACTCCGACGGCATCGTTGACGGCCTGCTCAAGAGCGGTGGCGTGCCGCCGGTCAAGGGCATCGAAGACAAGGTCAAGTCCGCCGACGACGGTTCCGGCTTCCTCACCTATGTCTACGACGCTGTCAAAGGCGCCTCCAACTACCAGCTCTCCCTCGACGTGGCACTGCCCGCCGACCAAGGCCAGGCCCTGCTCAACAACCTCGAGCAGGTCTTCCTCAAGCAGATCACCCCGCAGCAGTTCGCGGACGCGATGAACAAGACCCTGTAAGGGTTTCCCCGGTTTTCCCAGCCTATCCCGGCGATATCGGGCCGGAGCAGGCTGGGCCAGGAAACCGGGAGCCAAGAGAGGTTATCTTCATGTCTTCGCTCACTACTCGCAAAGCAGGCAAAGCCAGCAAGCCCGCCAAGGCCAACAAATCCGGCAAACTCCACAAGGGCCCGTCCCTGTGGTACACGGCTCCGGCCCTCATCTTCTTCGGCATATTCGCCCTCATCCCGCTCGTCGGCGTGCTCGTCCTGTCGTTTATGAACTGGGACGGCCTCGGCTCCATCACCTTCAACGGCATCGGCAACTGGACTCGCATGCTCTCCGATCCGCTGGTGCTCAACGCCTTCAAGCTCACCATCATCCTGACCATCGTCAGCTGGGCCGTACAGACCCCGATCTGCATCCTGCTCGGCACGTTCATGGCCGGCAATCAGAAGTACCGCGCATTCCTCGCCGTCTTCTACTTCCTGCCGCTGCTCTTCAGCTCCACTGCCGTGGCCATCACCTGGAAGAACCTGCTCGACCCGAACTTCGGCGTCGACAAGGCATTCGGCATCGGCTGGCTGGCCCACAACTGGCTCGGCGACCCGAAAACCGCCCTGTGGACCGTAATCTTCGTGGTCTCCTGGTGCTTCATCCCGCTGCATTCGCTGCTGTACCAGGGTGCCGTCCGCCAGATTCCGCAGACCATGTACGAGGCCGCCACCATCGATGGCGCAGGCCCGGTCCGCCAGTTCTTCTCGATTACGCTGCCTCAGCTTAAGTACACCTTCGCCACCGACTCCACACTGATGATCGTCGGCTCGCTGACCTACTTCGATCTGGTCTACGTGATGACCGGCGGCGGCCCCGGCAATGCCACCCGTATCCTGCCGCTCGACATGTACCTCAAAGGTTTCAAGAGCTACGACATGGGCGGGGCGAGCGTGGTCGGTGTGATCATCCTCGCACTCGGCATCGCGGTATCGCTGATTCTCAACAGGGTGTCCGGTTCGGACAAGATGGAAAGCCAGATGGAAGGCGCGTGATCCAGTCATGATTCGCATCAAGAACAAGCAGTACAACATCCTCGGCGGATTCCTCGGCTGGATGTGGTTCGCGCTCATCGTCATTCCAATCTACGACATCGTGGTCACCTCGCTGCGTGACCAGAGCGAAATCTACTCCGAAAACCCGCTCTCGCTGCCCAAGCACTTCACCTTCGACGCTTACGGCCGCGTGTTCGCCAACGATTTCCTGCGCTACATCGGCAATACGCTGTTCGTCGCCGTCGTGACCGTCGCGCTGATTCTACTGGTCACCGTGATGGCCGCGTACGCCATCACCCGCCGTGCCGATGCCGGTGCCCGGTGTCTGGCATGTCAGCGTACCGAACGCCCTGTTCGGCAACTTCAATCCCCTTCGCCAAGCCCCTGCGTGGCGACTGGCTGGAGCGGCCCAACGACTGGACGATGAGCCTCGGCGAGGTGTATCTCGACGGCACGTCCATGTACGAGGCACCCAGCGTGGACGCGGTCACCGCCGCCGAGCCGCGTACCTTGGCTATGGGCCAGACTGGGTATCCGTCACTGAGCCCATTGATGATCCGAGCAAGACCATCTGGCAATGGCATGCGCAAGTAGGGGAGGGGCCGAACAGCGCCACTGAAATCTGGGCGAACTTCCACGACGTGAACCCCAACGAGCACCTGACCGAAATCAATGTGCGCGAAACCTGCTTCTACCCGGAACGTACCGGCGTGAGCTACCTGACCGTGCGCGGTTTCGAAATGGCGCAGGCTGCCTGCGGCTGGGCCCCGCCCACCGGCGATCAGAAAGGTCTGCTCGGCACCCACTGGTCCAAGGGCTGGATTATCGAAAACAACGATATCCACGATGCCTTCTGCTCCGGCATCAGCTTTGGCAAGGATTACTCCACCGGCGACAACGAAGCCTCGCGTTTCGGCCGCAAGCCCGGCTACCAGATTCAGCAGGAAGTCGTGTTCCGCGCAATCCGTAACGGCTGGTCCAGGGAGACGGTCGGCGGGCACATCGTGCGGGGCAACCACATCCACGACTGCGGACAGAACGGCATTGTGGGGCACATGGGTTGTGCGTTCTCATTGATTGAAGACAACCACATCCACAACATTGCCACCAAGCACGAGTTCTTCGGCCATGAAATCGGTGGCATCAAATTCCACGCCGCCATCGACACCATAATTTGCCACAACCACATCCACGACTGCGCGCTTGGCACCTGGCTGGACTGGGAAATGCAGGGCACGCGCATCACGCGCAACATCTACCACGACAACTGGCGTGACTTTATGATCGAGGTCACGTCCGGCCCGTGCCTGATCGACAACAACGTGTTCGGGTCGTTCTACAGCCTCGACAATGTGGCCCAAGGCACCGCGTTCGTGCACAACCTGTTCTGCGGCACCGCGCAGCCCAGGCCCGTGCTCAACCGCTCCACGCCGTATCATTTGCCGCATTCCACCGCCGTGGCCGGCTACGCCTGCGTGTACGGCGGCGACGACCGTTTCTACCAGAACATGTTCGTGGGCGGCCCGGAATTCAGCAAGGTCACCCACCGCGGCACCGCATACGCGGACGGCGTGCCGACCAGCGAGGCTGAATACATGGCTCGCGTGCATGTGAACGACCCGGGCGATGTGGAGATGTTCGAGCAGGTACCGCAGCCGATGTACACCAACGGTAATGCGTACCTGCGCGGTGGCGACGGCACAGTCGCGCCTTCGTTCGCCGGCGAGCAGACCAAGTATGCGGCTCAGACCGGGGCCGTGGACGACGAAGGCACCAGTGCCGGCGCAGGCGCCGGCCGTGAGCCAGTCGGCGTCGAAGGCATCCGTGACGCCATCGCGCAGGCCGCCCAATCCCAGGCGCGCATCACCACCGAACCGGACGGCTCTGTCTGGCTCGACCTCGATGCCGATGATGCGCTGCTTCTCGCTGCCGACCACCGTAATCGACAGCGAGCTGCTCGGCACTCCGCGCATTGTCACCGAGCCTTTCGTCAACCCGGACGATACCGCGCTCGCCGTCGACACCGACCTCACCGGTGCCGCCCGTAGCGCAACCCCGATGCCGGGTCCTGTGGAATCCTTGACCACTGGCCACAACCACATCCGGCTGGCTTAGGGGCTGGATGAAAAGTCGGCCTGAGCGTTAGAGGGAAGGAGGGCACCAACGTATGCGAGAACTTCGGTCATAGGAACGGCTGAAGTCCTCGCGCTGTTTGATCTAGGAGAGCGTGATCGGCAGTTGACTCTCCGGTGATTCAAGACGATGAAGTCAAGTTATCTGTGCTCTGCAAGGTTGCGGCGCATATGAGAAACAGGAGAACCAGATGAAAGAACCCTATAGGCGCTTTGGCCTCCGCGGAGCCATTACGGCAACCGCAGTCGCAGCTCTGCTGAGTGGAACAATGTTTGTGCCAGCAGCCCAGGCATACGACGTAACTGTTAGAGACTTGGTAAGCCCCACTGCACAGGATCGGCGGGACCAGAACAAACAGAATTCGGTGCTATACCCGAAAGTAGCCGAATTGCCGAATGGGCGTCTTGTCGCTGCTTATGAGTACAGCATCGGAAACCCAGTCGGACAAACTATCCCCTTGCAATATAGCGATAATCATGGCACCACATGGCAATCGCTGACTAATGTGGAAAGCTCCGGCCTATCTCACCGATGATGAGCAGTATGCGAAATACACCAGCAATTGGACCAACCCGTATCTTTATACGCTGCCTCAAGATGTAGGTGATTTGAAGAAGGGCACATTGCTGTTGGCCACCTTGGTTTCTGGCGATGATGAATACTATCAGGAGATGAAGGCCAAAAACCCGAACTGGGTACCGGATGACGACGGCGATCGCCGTGATTTGGCTATCGCGCTATATGCAAGTGATGATGGCAATGGCGAGCAGTGGCGATTTGTGAACATCATTACGGCCGGTGGTTGGCAAGCCAATTACGGTGATACTTTTGCGGCTGCCAATACCTATAAGCAGCAGGATCCTGTGTGGGAGCCGTATCTTATGGTGTACAACAACCAACTTGTTGCCTACTACACTGATGAAGCTGACTACACGGGGTATGACCCCAATACCGGCGAGCTCATTGCGGACCCGGATTGGCAGACAAAATATCCCGATTCCGGCAATCAGATTCTTGCACATCGCACATGGGATGGCACCAGCGGATCGACCTGGAGCAAACCAGTTGCCGACGAGGTCGGTACCATTGGCAGCAGCCACAACAATGGCAGCGGAGACTACTTGGGAGCTAATCGTCCAGGCATGACCAACGTAGTGCCTACTACCGATGGCAAATGGATAATGACTGCCGAGTTCAATGTGCTGAAATCGCAGATAACCCACTAGAGTTCTGGAAAGCAGAGAAGCTCGATACTCGACTCATTGGGGGTATAAGGGGCTACGGCAATCCAGTCATTGTGAAGATACCGAATCCTACTGACCCCACGAAGTGGAGTCTTGCCTTTAACGCAAGTTCGACCGACGGAGACATTTATGTCAACGAAACCGGTGCCAGCGATGGCGTATGGGTGAGGCATAGGACTGCGCTGGCGGGCGGTTACAGCCGTAATATCACGTATGTTTCAGCAACCGGCAGAGTGGTATTGATGCGCAGTCAATGGGGTCCAGCCGCCGCGATTCAGTATTCCGAGGTTGATCTGGGTCACTCGAATGGTGCCTACTACCAGCTGGTCAATAAAAAAACCGGGCTGGCGCTGAGTATGGGAGATCAGACCAATGATGGCGCGAGAATCATCAATGAAGTTGCTGATGCATCGCGCGATACACAGTTCTGGCATATCGTCAAAGGCTCCGATGACAGTGTGACCTTGCTCAACAAGGCTGGAGGTCGTGCGCTCGCTATTGACGGAGGCACTATTGCTTCGGGCAGTAAACTGCTTTCTTGGGTCGACGATAACGGCAATGACAAGCATTGGGCGCTTGAACAATCGGATAATGGCGCTTATCGTCTGAGGATTGGCGACTACTATGCTCTTGGCTCTGCAGACGGTGCCCAGTCGGTGCTTGGACCTCAAGCGACGGATGGCTCTGATGAGTGGAGCTTGGTGCGCGACCCGTCTCAGGTTGCGGGTGCTACGGCTGATGCGTTGACCGATGTCTCGGTGAAGGCCGGGACCGATCCGACGTCCGCTTTGCCGGCTTCGGTGGAGGTCACTATTGCCGGTGGTTCGGTTGAGTATGACGACGATTCGGTGGCGGACGCCGCGCCGATTACGTGGGATGCGATTGATGCGTCCTCGTACGCTCAGGCCGGCGAGTTCACGGTGAACGGTAAGGCAAAGGTGACGCTGACCGGTGTGGATACCGAGGTGCCGGTGTCGGTGAAGGTGGTCGTGTCGGCTGCCGAGCCCGATCCGGATCCTGAGCCGACGCCGAAGCCCGATCCTGAGCCTACCAACCCGACCGACCCTGATACCAACACCAACAATGGCAACGGTCAGCAGGACAATGGTAACAATCAATCCTCGCCTAAGCAGAATGGTGCCATGCCCTCGACCGGTTCCGACATCGCCGGCCTTGTTGCAGCAGGCGTGACGTTACTGCTGATTAGCGGTATCTTGTTCGCCATGCGTCGCCGTTCGAAGCTCAGTTAAGCCGAGGTTGGCGTCTGTCTGCAGAACACCACACAAATCAATGCGGCTGTGCCGCCGGAATCACATGGTTCCGGCGGCACAGCCGCATTCGCGTTGTGTTGTTGACCACCAATCATCGTGGAGGTTCTTTACCGTCGGCCTTCCAGCCAATCACGGGCGGCAGTGACATGGAGTCCTTGCGAAACGTAACTTTGCTCGACTCGGCTCGCTACATATTGCTGCTCACGTGATATGCCGAGAACGTCCCCGATTAGGGTCAGGTGCCGAGCGAATCGGTCATGATAGGTTTGTCCGGATTTGATTGCTATGAGCATACGGTTGTTAGGATCGGTGAAATCCAACAAATCCACCTCGACCTTGCTGGCATCGCGGTAGAAGAATAATTGTGGCTCCTGATTGGCGTTCAAATGTTGTTTCATGGTTTCCGCAATGATGAGGTTTTCAAATATGTCGCCGAACTTGGGGTGCGCAACCAGTGCTTCGACCGTCCGAATGCCCAAGAGATGACACAGCAAGCCAGTGTCATAAATAGAGTTTCGGCGTTTTGACCACCTGTTTGCGTGCGTTCGTGTAGAACGGCATGAGATGGAATGCGATGTAACTTGATTCCAGAATTGACATCCATGCTTTTACGGTTCGCGGACTTACACCAAGTTCGTTGGCGATGTTGGTGTGGTTTATGAGTGCTCCGGAACTGAGTGCGCAAAGAGTCAAGAATCGGCGGAAGTCAGCCAAATTGCGTACATCAAGATATTCGGAAACATCACGTTCGATATAAGTGTCGATGTAGTTCGAGAAGAACAGATTGAGCGGCATTCTCGTGTCGTAAATGCGTGGATAACCGCCTTGCAGCATAAACGTATCCGAAGTAAGGGCCTGATCCGCCTCGCATGCTTCTTGGAATGAGAACGGCAATAACTTGACCAATAGGAAAACCCATAATCTGACATTAGCAGTGCTCGTAGGTTTCCCAAACGCGCAAACTATGGCCTAATACACAGAATTCCCACCACTCGCCCTCTGTTGCAACGGAAGGCTTTGCGTTAGGCTAGAGCGCGTGACTGAATCTGTGAATACTGAACTCCGCATTGCTGTAATTGGCGCTGGTCCGGCCGGCGTCTACTCATCCGATATCTTCCTGCGCCAGCTCAAGAAGCTGGGCGAAGAGCTCGGCCTCGGCACCGAAGCGCGCATCGACCTGTTCGAGAAGTTGCCCGTGCCGTTCGGCCTGGTGCGTTACGGTGTGGCCCCGGACCACCCGTCCATCAAGTTCATCGCCTCCGCGCTTGAGAAGACGCTCGATAACCCGAACATCCACCTCTACTGCGACGTGGAATTCGGCAAAGACGTGACTCTTGACGACCTGCTGGCCCGTTACGACGCCGTGCTGTTCGCCACCGGCGCGGTCAAGGACAAGCCGTTGAACCTGCCCGGCGCCGACCTTGAAGGCGTGTACGGCGCCGCCAAGTTCGTCGAATGGTACGACGGTTACCCCACCGGTGCCCGCGAATGGCCGCTTACGGCCGAGAACGTCGCCGTAATCGGCGGCGGCAACGTGGCCATGGACGTGGCCCGCGAACTCATGCGCAACGCCGACGACCTCAAGGCCAAGACCGACATTCCGGACAACGTGTACGAGGGCATCGGCCAGAACAAGGCCAAGGTGCTCCACCTGTTCATCCGCCGTGGCGTGGCCCAGGCCAAGTTCAGCGTGCAGGAACTGCGCGAGATGGAGAAGCTGCCCGGCGTGCAGCTCGTCATCAACGAGGACGACTTCGATCTGGACGACGAGACCATCGAGGTGGCCGGCAAGGACAAGCTCATCCGCCAGATGGTCGAGGAGCTGTTCGCCATCCGCGAGATGGCCGAAGACATGGAAGACGACGGCGACGTCGACTTCGAAGGCAACCCGGCCGACCGCAAGTACTACGTGCACTTCAACTCCGCCCCCACCGAGATCCTCGGCGAGGACGGCAAGGTCAAGGCCATCCGCGTGGAGCGCACCGAAACCGGTGCCGACGGCAAGATGCACCGCACCGGCGAGTTCACTGACTACCCGGTTGAGGCCGTCTACCACGCCATCGGTTACCAGCCCGCCGACGCCCCCGGCATCACCTACGACGAGCACGGCGCCCACTTGGCCAACGCCAACGGCGACGGCCGCATCACCACCGAGGCCGACGGCGGCGAAGTGCGCGACCGCCTGTACGCCACCGGTTGGGCCAAGCGCGGCCCGGTGGGCCTGATCGGCTCCACCAAGTCCGATGCGCTCGCCATCGTGACCAACATGCTCGATGATCTGGCCAAGGCCGCTGAAGGTGGCCGTGTGGCAGCCGACCGCGACCCCGAATCCATCGACCGTCTGCTCGCGGAACGCGGCGTCAAGCCGATCGACTTCGCCGGCTGGAAGAAGGTCGACGCTTTCGAGCGCGCCGAGGGTGCCAAGGAAGGCCGCGAGCACAAGAAGGTCATCGAGCCCGACCAGATGCGCGAGCTCGCCCACGCCTGACGGCCCGCCCACGCCCGTCCGGCATTCGTCCACCCGGCCGCGCCCCGTGCGGACGCGGCCGGGCTCGGGGCCGGACGGGCCTGGCGAATATGGGACATTGCGCGTGGCGCATATCCAGCAATCATTCAGCCTGCGATTTTAGTGTGTGCATTATGGATGCCAAAGTACGGGTGCACGGCCATTTCAACGGCCTGAAAACAACGCTGCTGTTTGCCCTGATGTGGGCCATCATCATGCTGATTTGGTGGGCCACGGGCGGCAGTCGGCAAACCCTGAGCATCTATATCGTCATCGGCCTGATTACCACGTTCGGCACCTACTGGTTCTCCGACAAACTCGCCATCGCCTCCATGGGTGCGCGGGAAGTCAGCGAACAGGAAGCCCCGGAAATCTACCAGATCGTGCGCGAACTGAGCGCCAAGGCCGGCAAGCCGATGCCGCGCATCTACATCGCCCCCACCATGAGCCCGAACGCCTTCGCCACCGGACGCAACGAACGGCACGCGGCCGTCTGCTGCACCCAAGGCATCCTGCAGATTCTCAACGCCCGTGAACTGCGTGGTGTGCTGGGCCACGAACTTATGCACGTGTACAACCGTGACATCCTGACCTCCGCCATCGCCTCCGCCATGGCCACCGTCATCTCCTATCTGGGCTACTCCCTGATGTACTTCGGCGACGACCGGAGCGATGATCGCAACGATTCCGGCGGACTCGGCCTGATCGGCGCGTTGTTGAGCATGATTCTCGCGCCGATCGCCGCCTCCCTGATTCAGATGGCCATCTCCCGCACGCGCGAATACGACGCCGACGAGGACGGCAGCCTGCTGACCGGAGACCCCGAAGCCCTTGCCTCGGCGCTGAACAAGATCTCCTATGGCGCGCAGTCCGAGCCGATGCGCAAGACCGCGGGCACCCAGTCCGTCTCCGCGATGATGATCGCCAATCCGTTCTCCGCGGCCGGTTTCTCGAAGCTGTTCTCCACCCATCCGCCGACCGAGGATCGCATCGCGCGTCTCATGCAGATGGCCAACGAAATGAACGGCACGCCGATCGCTCCGCCCACCTACTCCACACGAACTATTCGCTAAGTGCCTCCTACGTAGGTCTCCATCATTGTTTTTTTCGTTGTTCATGGGTGAGCCACGTCTTTGTCGGGCAACTGTAATCGCTGTTTTCTAGCGTGTACTCGCTGATGTCGCTGAACCGTGGAAACACGTGAGCGCATGAGTCTGAACACAAGGAGAAAACAATGAAAAGACGTTACGCTGTACCTGTGGTGTCAGCTGTGGTTATGGTGCTAGCTAGCGTTCTGGCAGCTCCGTCCGCGCATGCCGAGCAGTCTGCAACATGGGATTTGCCGCGAGATAAGGATGTCGTGGCGCGATTCGGTTTCGGCAGTGATATTCACGTGGGGCGCAACAGCGGCAAATATGGTTCTGCTGTAGACAAGCTCAAGAATGCGTTGAGCGCTTACCGCCAAGCGGGCGTAGATGCGGTCGGTTTCCGGCGATCTTACTGATTCCGGTCAAGTCGGCCAGTACCAGACCTTGATGGATACGTTGAACACCGGCACGGATGATTCCGAGCAGGTCATTCTGGCTATGGGCAATCATGAAACACTTGATGCGGGTGTGTCAGATTCGCCGCAACGTTTCAAGAAGTACACCGGGCAAGAGATGAACAAACTGGTCGAAGTCAACGGCGTCGATGTCATCACGATGGGACCGCAGAACGAGGATGACGATTATCGGGCGGATTACGATTTCCTGAAGACTACGCTTGACCGCATCACCTCTCGGGCGAACTACGATCCGAACCGCCCGATTTTCGTGCTGACCCATCATGGCGTGCAGAATACCGCCTATGTGACCAACGAATGGTACGGCGAGTACGGTGCCGGTACCGACCACGACCTTGGTGAAACTCATGCAACAGTATCCTCAGATCATTCAGGTTTCCGGACACTCCCATGCCACGTTGGAAGACGCGCGCTCAATTGATCAGAGCTTGGGATACACCAGCATCCAAGACGGTACGATTGGTGCCTATTTCGAGAATGAAAGCGGCAAGGTGGATCCTATTACCGGTACTGCTGCCACTCGGCCGGCCGATTCCGAGCTGGCCTCGCAGGGGTTGTTGGTCGATGTGTATCGGGACGGCACGGTGAAAGTGCATAGGATGAATTTCGCAACCGGCACGTGGATATATCCTGACGAACCATGGACCATTACCGCCGATGGAGCCAAGGCTAACGTGTATGGCAAGAATCGTCCAAGTACCCCGGCCGTGTTCCCGGACGGCGCGTCGGTAGGTTTTGACACTGCGAAAACCACCGGGAACAGTGCTGCTGTCACCTTCCCGGCAGCCAAGCCCGCTGACGGCGCGAACAACAATATGATTCACTCATATCGCATCACGATGACGCCTAAGAACGGCGGCGAGACGGTATCCAAATCCGTGTTCAACGATTATTACTATGCCAAGGCTGGGGTCGGGGCTGCTGGAGCCGTGCCGACCCAGAAAAGCAGGTGGTCCGTTACCGTTAAAGGCCTGACGCCGCAGACGGAATACACAGCCACGGTCGAGGCGCTGACCTCGTTTGAAGAGGAGAACGGGGCTGCCGGTGCCGTGATCGCCAGCGGCCAGACAAGTGTGACCACCAATGAGGCCCCTGCTCCCAGCCCGATGTTCGATGTTGATTTTGGTAGTGGCTCGGCCGATGACTACTACGCTCACCAGTCCGTTAAGCAGGGTGGCGTTTCCGCAATCGAGGATAACGCCGAGCTCGGCCAGCAAGTGCTGCATGTGCGTGGCGGAGATGGTGGATACCGGTACACGATGGAAGACGAGGATTACAACGCCATCGCCAACGGATTCACCACGGATGTCGTATTCTCGATTGCGGATGTGCAGAAGGACCAGTGTGTCTTTTCCAATCAGCAAAATGCGGGATTCGGCTTTGAAGTCGAGAACGGCAAACTGGAATTCTGGCTGAATGCCGGGAGTGGCCGAGCCAAGCCAGCAGTGGCTATTCGGCCCGATACTTGGTATCATGCCAGTGCCGTATACGATGGCAACACCGTAACGCTGTATTTGAACGGCGAGAAGGTTGATTCGGCGTCGGCTAAGAGCGGCTTGGTGATTCCGTCCAACGGCGCAAAATACTTCTTCATCGGTGCGGATACCAGCGACTCTGGCGCTCCAGAATACCAGATGAAGGAAGGGTACGTTGCTCTTGCGCGCATCTCCAACCAAGTGTTCTCTGACGATGAAGTTGCCGCATCATATACCAACGCGATGGGCGACGGCCCGGCCGCCAAGCAAACGGTGCGCCAGGCCTTGACTACGGCTAAGCGTGTGGTTGAAGCTGGCCAGGGAAACTATAGCGATGCAACGTGGTCTGCGTTCGTCGATGCCTATACCACTGCGCTGGTGCGGGTCGAAGACTTCCGTGCCGCCCCGGCCGACCTCAATGCCGCTGCGGTCGCCCTGCGTTCAGCACAGCAGGCATTGCAGGAAACGAATAGCGGAGATGACGGGAATGGCGGCAATGGCGGGGACGGTGGATCAGACGCTGGTGGCCAGGATGCTAATCAGCCAGGCGGTTCGCACGATTCCGATTCCGGTGCGGACAAGTCCTCCGCCAGTCAGGGAGCCAATGCTGCTGACCGTTTGAGCGCAACAGGTGTGAACACGGCTGGATTGTTGGCCGTAACACTGGTACTTGTTGGTGCGGCGCTGACGCTGAAAGTCGTTCGGCGTAGATAGGCCCGGAAAGGCAATTCGGGCATTGTCTAGATGTGAATAACGCCAAAGGCGTGTGGTGGAGCATTGTTCAAGTTCTGGCACACGCCTTTTCCAGGTAGAGAAGTCATGCTAGAGTGACTCTTCGTGCAATACGCCAAGAGTGTTGGCAGCGCACGTGCGGACGTAGTTCATCGGTAGAATGAAAGCTTCCCAAGCTTTAGAGGCGGGTTCGACTCCCGTCGTCCGCTCCATCAGAAACCATTGGAATTCCAACGGTTTCTTTGTTTTTTCGGGGTGCTGGCGGCGCTTCTATGGCATGGCGCGGCCGAGCGGAATGCGCTCCGGCGGCGAGATCCAGACCGGCCGCGTCGGCGACTCTGCGCCACCAGTCGACCAGCACCGGCATGGTGGCGTGCGCGTTCAACCCGCTGGGCTGGGGAATCACCCACAGCTGCGCGCCTCCGAACCGGCCGGTCTCTTCCGCGGTGAGGTCCTGCAGCCCCAGCGCGGCGGACTTATCGGCGAACGCCTGTCGGTACGCCGTGATGCCCAGTATCGCAATGGCCCGGGGATGGACCCTCGCGCACAGCTCCCGCAGCCGATCGGCGCCCTGACGCAGCTCGGCGGTGTTCAGCTCGCTCGCTTTCGCGGTGGCGCGATTGACGAGATTGGTAAGCCCGATGCCGCGGTCGATCATCATGCGCTCATCGCGAAGGCGCAGGCCGTAACTGGCGTCCACCTGCCACGGCGTGAGCCCCGAGGCGAAAAGCGACGGCCAGAATCGGTTGCCGGGATAGGCGAAGGGTGCGTTGACCGCGGCCGTCCATAACCCGGGGTTGATGCCCACGATAAGCAGTTTAGGGTGCGGGCAGCGGATGTCGTCGACCGTGCCGTCGACGAAACCGGCGAGCTCGGTGCGCTTCGGCCGCCGGCCTTCCAGCGGAGAATGTCGAATATCGCTCACGGGTTCCATGGTAGTCGTGCCCCGCTTACGGCGGTTTGCGGCGCAGGTTCGAGTTGCCGGTACGCCGGACAGTAGTGAAACCGGTTGTCCCGGGTCAAATGACGCATGTCAAACGTTATATGTGGGGGAGTGTCCGAGAGCGTGCACCGACAACTCGACTGTACCGTACCAAAGCCCCCTCACGCCATCTGCATCAGCTGATCGAACGCAGGAATGACCCCATGGGTTGCCGCGCCTCGAGGCCTTTCGCGCCCCGTTCCGCCGGCATACCGCCATTCGGTGAGCTCCGCGCCTCGCGGGCAAGGTGATCTTGCGCACATTCGCCGCCGAGGCCTCCCCGACAATGCGATTCGTCACTCGGCGGCGGGATAATGGAAGCCATGACTATCGCAACTGCCGAACGCTATGCCGAAATGTTGGATGCCGCCCGCCACGGCGGATACGCCTATCCCGCGATCAACGTGACCAGCACGCAGACGCTCAACGCCGCGCTGCAGGGATTCGCCGAGGCCGAGTCCGACGGCATCATCCAGGTGTCGGTCGGCGGCTCCTCCTACTTCTCCGGCCAAAGCGTGAACGACCGCGTGGTCGGGTCGCTCGCGTTCGCCGCATTCGCGCACGAGGTGGCGAAGCGCTACCCGAACATCACGGTCGCGCTGCACACCGACCATTGCGCCAAGCAGTACCTGGACGGCTGGGTCCGCCCGCTGCTCGCGCACGAGGCCGAACAGGTCAAGCGCGGCGAAGAGCCGACGTTCCAGTCGCATATGTGGGACGGCTCGACTGTGCCGCTGGAGGAGAACCTGGACATCGCCGCGGAGCTGCTCGAGAAATCCGTCCGCGCGCATACGGTGCTGGAGATCGAGATCGGCGCGGTCGGCGGCGAGGAGGACGGCCATTCCGCGGAGATCAACGAAAAGCTGTATTCCACGCCGACCGACGGCGTGCGCGTGGCGGAGCGGCTCGGCCTCGGCGAGCACGGCCGCTATATGGCCGCCTTCACCTTCGGCAACGTGCATGGCGCATACAAGCCGGGTGTGGTCAAGCTCCGCCCGGAACTGCTGCGCGACATCCAGTCCGAAGTGTGGGACGCGGCCCTCGACGGCCGTCTTGGGTCGCTGGGCGCGTCGGCGGTGTCCACATGCGCGCTGCCGGACATGCCCGAGCGCAAGCCCTTCGCGCTGGTGTTCCACGGCGGTTCCGGCTCCACGCCCGACGAGATCGCCCGCGCGGTGAGCTACGGCGTGGTCAAGATGAACATCGACACGGACACGCAGTACGCCTTCACGCGCGCGGTCGCCGGCCACATGTTCGCGCATTACGACGCCGTGCTCAAGATCGACGGCGAGGTCGGCAACAAGAAGCTGTACGACCCGCGCTCCTGGGGCCGCGAGGCCGAATCGGCCATGGCCGCCCGCGTGGTCGAGGCGTGCCGGCAGCTCGGCTCGGCCGGCAAGGCACTGAAGTAGCGAAGCGGCGGGCGGCACCGCTGACGGGCTACGGTCATGTGATAAGATCAGGACATTGATGGATTGTTCGCCAGACGGATGGGGACTGCAATGAGCGCACCGGCGGAGGAAGATCGTATCATGAGGCCGGATGTAGTGTGCCTGCGGCAGTTATCCCTGCATAATTACCGCATGTTCTCCGACCTGTCGATCACCTTCCCGGATATGTCTGACGATCGCGCCGATGGCGATTGCGATGGCGCCGTCGAGGCAGAAGGCGATCGAGGCGCCGATGGCCGTGGCAATTGGGTGACGGTGATCGTCGGTGAAAACGGCTCGGGCAAAACGTCGATTCTCGATGCCGCCGTCATTGCCTTGGGCACGTATCTGGTGAAGATCCCCGACATCGACAAACCGACATTCAACCGTACGGATGCACGGCTGGCCCGTATCGAAATGCACAATACGTCGACGGTGGATTACCAGCAGCAATTCCCGGTTTCGGTGAGCGCGCACGGCGATGTCATGGGGAATTCGCCGTCTTGGGCTCGTTCGCTGAAAAGCGCGAATGGGCGTACGACGATCGGCGACGCTCCCGAGATGGTCCGGATATCGGATTTCTACCAGCGGCAGGTGCGTGAGGGAAAGATGATCCATCTTCCCCTGATCGCCTCTTACGGCACCGATCGCCTGTGGCCGCGCGACCGGTCCAAGTGGGCCACGCATTCCACTGCTTATTTGCAGGGAGGCAATCGTTTCGATGGATATGATGACTGCTTGAGTTCCGAGGTCAGCATCAAGAAGATGTCGGTCTGGTTCGAAAAAATGACCGCGCGGGAGTACCGCAAGGGAACCGTGATACCGGAATTCCGGGCGGTGCGGCGCGTGGTCACGGATTGCCTTCGCCTGTTGACCGGCTTCGACGACGCCAGCATCGCCTACGACGGCGGTTTCGTGGTCAGTTACACGGCATCCGACGGAACATACATGGAGGATCAACCGTTCGAAACTCTGAGCGACGGCTATCGCGTAGTCATCGGGTTGGTGGCCGACATAGCGCGGCGTATGGCACAGCTCAACCCCTTCCTCGCCGAACAGGCTGTTGCGCGAACTCCCGGAGTGGTGCTTATCGACGAGGTGGATCTGCATCTGCACCCCAAATGGCAGGGGAAGATCCTGGGCGTTTTGCATGAATTGTTCCCCTTGGTGCAATTCATCGTCACCACGCATGCCCCGATGGTGATCTCCTCGGTACAATCCAAGAATCTACGGGTGATCGAGCCGGTCGATGGCGGTGACGGCAAGTACGTCGCCGTCTCTCCGGACGACGAAACGTACGGTGTCAACGCCGGGGTGATACTGCGCGAAGTCATGGGGACCCCGGATAAGCCGGCGGCGGTTCAGGACAAACTGGATGAATTCGGCCAGTATCTGAACGACAAGAATACGGCAAGGCTCAAGCGACGCTACGAGCGTTGCAGAACGAGGTAGGGGAAGACAACCCGGATCTGAGCAACGCGTGGGCCGCGTATTATTTCCATAGCCGTGGCAGGGGCTCTCATGCTGTACGTGGATAAGGCCGGAGAGAGTCCGCTGCTCGGCGACCTTAGCCGAATCAGGGCTTGCCTGCAGAGCGGGCACCAGCAGATCAACTATGACGCGGCTGGCAGGTATCCGGCGGCAAAGCCGGTTCTGTCGTCGCTGATCGATGGATTGGTGGACGAGCAGCGGGGATTGTGCGTGTATTGCACACGCAGGATCGCCGGGCACATGACGGAGCGGCTCCCACTGTCCCGGATTCTAGGTCCCGATGACATGGACCGGCCGGTTGACGCCCATGTGGAGCACTATGTCCCTCGGCACCCCGGACCTTGGTATACCGGCAAGGGCAGGACCTCCGCCGACGCGCTGTCGCTGGACTATCGCAATCTGTTTGCGGTATGTAATGGCCAGGGCGGCACTTGCGACAAGTCCCGTGGCAACCAGAGGCTTCGGGTGGATCCTCGGGATCCGTCCGATATCCGGACCATTTCGTACACGGTCGGTGGCTATTCCTCGGGTCAAGCGGGGCGCGTGCGGTCCAGTGACGTCTGCATCCAGAGCGATGTCGACAAGGTGCTGAAACTGAACGTCGAGCGGCTGCGGGCAAGGCGTGCCGGTGTGCAGCAGATGCTGTACAACATGCTTGAGGGTCTCTCCGATGAGGAAACGGAGGAATTCTGCGAGGACATACTGCGTTCCTTGGGAGAGTGACGGCCGCCCTCCGTCGTTTGCTCCCATGCTGGTGCAGATGCTGGAAGACGAGATCGCGGCTCTGCGCGGACTGCCGGAGGCTGCCGTGCCGGCGCCGGACGCGTGAGGGCGCGCGGGTGGCTTGGACAGGCCGGCGGCTGCATATGGCGCGGCAGCGGTAGAGGCTGTACGGTAGTCTGTGTTCGGCGGAAAAGGCGATGTTGCGGAGGTGTATCATGCCTGGAATTGTTCTTATTGGTGCTCAGTGGGGCGACGAGGGTAAAGGCAAGGCTACCGATCTGATCGGCACCAAGGTCGATTACGTCGCGCGCTTCAACGGCGGCAACAACGCGGGCCATAGCGTGGTGGTCGGCGATGAGTCGTACGCCCTGCACCTGCTGCCCTCCGGTATCATCAACCCGAACCTGACCCCGGTGATCGGCAACGGCGTGGTCGTGGACCCGGAAGTGCTCTTCGAGGAGATTGACGGCCTGGAATCCCGCGGCATCGACTGCTCCCACCTCAAGGTGAGCGAGGCCGCACATATCATCGCGCCCTACCACCGCACACTCGACAAGGTGACCGAACGCTTCCTTGGCAAGCACAAGATCGGCACCACCGGCCGTGGCATCGGCCCGGCCTACGCGGACAAAATCAACCGTGTCGGCATCCGCGTGCATGACCTGTTCAACGCCGACCATCTGCACGACAAGGTGGAGGCCAGCCTGCATCAGAAGAACCAGATGCTGGTCAAGCTCTACAACCGTCGTCCGATCGACGTGGACCAGACCACCGAGGAGCTGCTGAAGCTCGGCGAACGCCTCAAGCCGTACGTGGCCAACACCGGCCTGATTCTCAACAAGGCGCTTGACGAAGGCAAGACCGTGCTGTTCGAAGGCGCTCAGGCCACCATGCTTGACGTGGACCACGGCACCTACCCGTTCGTCACCTCTTCCAACCCGACCGCCGGCGGCGCCTGCACCGGCACCGGCGTGGGCCCCACCAAGATCACCCGCGTAATCGGCGTCTCCAAGGCCTACGTCACCCGCGTGGGCGAAGGCCCATTCCCCACCGAACTGCTGGACGAGTCCGGCGAATGGCTGCGTCAGCAGGGCCACGAATTCGGCGTGACCACCGGCCGCCCGCGTCGCTGTGGCTGGTTCGATGCAGTCGTCAACCGGTACGCCTCCCAGGTCAACGGCCTGACCGACATCGTGCTCACCAAGCTCGACGTGCTCACCGGCCTGAAGGAGATTCCGATCTGCGTGGCTTACGACGTGGACGGCGAACGTCACGACGACATGCCGACCGATCAGGCCGCTTTCGCCGCCGCCAAGCCGATTTACGAGACCATGCCCGGCTGGGATGAAGACATCTCCAACTGCCACTCCTTCGATGAGCTGCCTGCCACCTGCCAGGCCTACGTCAAGCGTTTGGAAGAGCTGAGCGGCTGCCGTATCTCCGCGATCGGCACCGGTCCGCAGCGCGATCACATTATTTCCGTGCATTCGCTGATCGACTGATCGGCTGCGTCAACAATCGTTCGACCGCAATCCACAGTCGATACAGCCGGATAGATAGCCGATTCGTATGCAGGAACCGACGCCCAGCACCCAAGAAATCTCGGCGGCCCAAGTACGCGCCCAGTCCACGCCTTCTCCGCAAGGCGCGGCTGCTGCCGCACGGCCGCCGCAGATTCCGCTTGCTCCCATAAAAAAGAGTCCAGGCCCGCTTCAATCCGCTGGCCGACGGCATGATGTACCTCGTCGTGTTTTTCGGTGGCATGCTGGGCACGGCCATGCGCTACGGCTTGAATCTGGTGATGCCCGCCACCGCCGCCCCGCACGGGTTCTGGCATTCATTCCATGTGCCCACATTCACGGCGAACATGATCGCCTGCTTTATCTTTGCATGCCTGACGTCCTATCTGTCTCAGGCATCCTGGATTCGCAAACGCATCCGGCAGCTCACTTCGCGCGGCATCGGCATGGGCATGTGCGGAGGCTTCTCCACGCTCTCCGCGCTGGCTATCGAGGAACTCACCAGATTGCATGCGGGCCATATTGCCGGTCCCGTATGTTATCTGCTCATCAGCTTCGCCGGCGGCCTGCTGGTCGCCTACGCGGGTGCCCGACTTGGCTTGGCGCTCACCGTGCGACGTATGACGAAGATCGCCGCCGACGCGGTAATGAACCAGCGACAGTCGCCGAATGGTTCCGGCCGCCACGTGACCGCCGGAGAAACCATCGTCATGCCCTCTGGCTCCGATGACTCCCCCCTCAGTGCGCCGCCATCCTACGAGCCCGCGCCCATTACCGATGAGATTCCGCTGACCGGCGACCTCACCACAGGGGAGGTGCACTGATGACGTTCCTGCTCGTGTGCATGTGCGGCGGCCTCGGTGCCGTGGCCCGTTTCGTATTGAACACGTCGATTCAGCGATGGTGGAACCGACTGTTTCCGTTGTCCACGTTCATTATCAACGTAGTCGCCACGTTCTGTGCCGGCTTGGCCGCCGCCACATTCGCCCACCAAGTGGTGCCCGAATCGACGTACCTGCTGTTCGTCACCGGCTTCCTCGGTGGTTTCTCCACGTTCTCCACCGCAATCAATGAAATGGTGTCGTTGGCGCGTAACCGGCATCTCGCCATGGCCGCGTTCTATGTGCTGGTCACCATCGTGGTGCCGGTGATCTGTGTGGCGTTGGGCTGGATCGTCGGCAGCCTGGCGCACTGATGCGCCTGCGTTCGTCCGCGCGCGAGATACCACGATTACCGACTAATCGTCCATAAAACGTCTGTTATTATCCTGTAACGAACCGGCTGCCCGGTAACGAGAGAGAAATCTCGGCGCAACCGCGCGCTGATTTCCAAGAACCCGTCCGTTATCATCGGCCCGCCGTCCAGCGGCGTGGTCAAGAACACGTACAAGCAGGTCACCACCGCCGGCATTCCGATGATTTCCGAAGGTGCCACCTCCACCTCGCTGTCCGGCCTTGATCCGATGTTCTTCCGCACGATTCCGCCGGACACCGTGCAGGGTGCCGTGCTGGCCAGGTCATCGCCCAGGATGGCGTGAAGAACCTGGCCATCGCAGTGTTCAACGATGAGTACGGTACGCACTTGCGTGACGTGGTCGTCAAGACCGTCGAGGACGCCGGCGTGAACGTCGTGTACGGCGAAAAGGACGCCTTCGACCCGACCGAAACGAACTTCTCCTCCATCGCCACCGCAGTCAAGGCCTCCAACCCGGGCACCGCCTCAATCGGCATCTACAAGTTCGACGCCAAGAACAGGCCGGTCTTCGATCACGCCCAGCAGGGCTCCGTGCCGAAGGGCTGATGCGCCGTCCGGTTCCGGCTCGCTTAGAGAGAGCCGATTGCAATCGCTGCAATGGTGCATTCCGCCGGTAATTGGCGATTGACGGCGCCCTCCGGCATAACGAAACCCCACCCCTTACCTATTCGGGTGGGGTTTCTTTATGTTCGGCGTCGAACCGGTTCGACACGCCGGCGATTGGACTGTAAGATGCTCCGGCGTTAGCATCGAATTGGTTCAATGCAACGAGAACGTGATGGTAAAGACAGCGGTTTAGTCGTACACATCCACGTCATCGCACGCGCCCGAGTCCCGGCAGGAACAATGCTGACGCAACCGGAAACACAACACAGGAGTTGCCATGAAGAACACAGTTCAACTCATCACCTACGCGGATCGTCTCGGCGACGGCACCATCGCCAGCATGACCGACATTCTGCGCACCCGCTTCAACGGCGTGTATGACGGCGTTCATATCCTGCCGTTCTTCACCCCGTTTGACGGCGCGGACGCCGGCTTCGACCCGATCGACCACACCAAGGTCGACCCGCGCCTCGGCTCGTGGGATGACGTCGCCGAACTCTCCACAACCCACGACATCATGGTCGACGCCATCGTCAACCACATGAGCTGGGAATCCGCCCAATTCCAGGACGTGCTGAAGAACGGCGGGAACTCCGAGTACTACCCGATGTTCCTGACCATGAACTCCGTCTTCCCGAACGGCGCTACCGAAGAAGACCTGGCCGGCATCTACCGCCCGCGCCCGGGCCTGCCGTTCACCCACTACAACCTCGGCGGCAAGACCCGTTTGGTATGGGTCAGCTTCACCCCGCAGCAGGTGGACATCGACACTGATTCCGCCAAGGGCTGGGAATACCTGATGTCCATCTTCGATCAGATGGCCGCCAGCCACGTGCGCTACATCCGTCTCGATGCCGTGGGCTACGGCGCCAAGGAAGCCGGCACCAGCTGCTTCATGACCCCCAAGACCTTTAAGCTCATCTCCCGTCTGCGCGAGGAGGGCGTCAAGCGCGGCCTTGAAATCCTCATTGAGGTCCACAGCTATTACAAGAAGCAGGTGGAGATCGCCTCCAAGGTGGACCGCGTCTACGATTTCGCCCTGCCGCCGCTGCTTCTGCACTCGCTGTTCACCGGTCACGTCGAACCCGTGGCCCACTGGACCGAGATCCGCCCGAACAACGCCGTCACCGTGCTCGATACGCACGATGGCATCGGCGTGATCGACATCGGCTCCGACCAGCTCGACCGCTCCCTCAAGGGCCTCGTGCCCGACGAGGACGTCGACAACCTGGTCAACACCATCCATGCCAACACCCACGGCGAATCCCAGGCCGCCACCGGTGCCGCCGCGTCCAACCTCGACCTCTACCAGGTCAACTCCACGTACTACTCGGCCCTCGGCTGCAACGACCAGCACTACTTGGCCGCACGCGCCGTGCAGTTCTTCCTGCCGGGCGTGCCGCAGGTCTACTACGTGGGCGCGCTCGCCGGCCGCAACGACATGGAACTGCTGCGCCGCACCAACAACGGCCGCGACATCAATCGCCACTACTACTCCACCGCCGAAATCGATGAAAACCTCGAACGCCCGGTGGTCAAGGCCCTGAACGCCCTGGCCAAGTTCCGCAACGAACTGCCTGCATTCGATGGCGAGTTCAGCTACGAGGTCGATGGCGACTCGTCCATCACCTTCCGCTGGACCGCCGCCGACGGCACGTCCACGGCCGCCCTCACCTTCGAGCCCGGACGCGGCCTCGGCACAGACAACACCACCCCGGTCGCCAGCCTTGCCTGGAGCGATGCCGCCGGCGACCACGAAACCCACGATCTGCTCGCCAACCCGCCGGCCGCCAGCGTCGACTAATCGCGGAATCGAGACACCAATCATGACTGAAGCATCGAACAACGTAATGGAATCACTCGAAAACGAGGTTGCGCAGCGTGACCCGATGGCCGATAGCTACGGCCGTCGCCCGTCCGTCATGGACGTGGTCAGGCTCGGCACCGGCTTCACGGTCAGCCTGATCATCACCGGCATCGTGTGGGTGTCGCTGTCCTCGATTCTGGTGCCCCAGCTGGTCGACCAAATCGCCCCCGGCCAGCGCGAGGCGTTCATCGGCGCCATCAACTCGGTCGGTTCGGTGGTGGCTCTGGTGGCCAATATCATGTTCGGCACCTTCTCCGACCTGACCCGCTCCAAGTGGGGCAAGCGCACGCTGTGGATCATCAGCGGCGGCCTGCTGTGCGGCGCGTGCGTGGCGGGTCTGCTCGTCACCCGCTCGCTGCCGGTCATCCTGCTGCTGTGGTGCGGCATGCAGCTGTTCTACAACTGGATGAACGCGCCGTTCGTGGCCACCATGTCCGACCGCGTGCCGGACAAGTTCCGCGGCTCCGTCTCCTCCTTCATGGGCGCGGGCGGCGTGCTGGGCCAGACCGCCGGCTCTCTGGTCGGCTCCCTGCTCATCAGCAACATCAACATGGGCTTAACCGTCGGCGCGCTCGGCTTCGCGCTGGTCGGCATCATCGTGGTCGGCATCTGGCCGCGCGAACCTTCCAATGCGGACGAAGCTCGCGAGCCGCTGAGCCTGACGATGGTGCTCAAGGCATTCATCCCGCCGCACGGCAAGGCGCACGCAACTTCTACTACGCACTGTTCGGCCGCATGATGATGGTCGCCGGCTACCAGATGATCAATGGCTACCTGCTGTATGTGGTCAAGTACTACACCTTCTCCGACTCTGGATATGGGCCGGATGAGCTCAAGAAGGCCGCCGCCGGTGTGATCGCCACCATGTCCGTGATCACGATGGTGGTCTCCCTGATTGCCGCGCTCGTCTCCGGCCCGATCTCCGACCGTCTCGGCATGCGCAAGGTTCCGGTGGCGCTGGCCAGTGTGCTGTTCGCCGTGGGCGCCGCAATGCCGTGGATTTTCCACAATGCGTGGGGCATGTACCTGTTCGCCGCCATCGCCGGCTTCGGCTACGGCGTGTACAACGCCATCGACCAGGCGCTGAACGTGTCTATTCTGCCGAACCCGAAGGAAGCCGGTAAGGATCTGGGCGTGCTCAACATGGCCAACACCCTGTCCACCGTGCTTGGCTCGCTGCTCACCTCCGGCGTGGTCATGGCCACCGGCGGCAACTACGGTCTCGTGTTCCCGGTGTGCATCGTTGTGGTGCTTATCGCAGCCTTCCTCATCATGCAGATCCGTGGCATCAAGTAGGCGCAAAACCCTAGCCCAAGTAGTGCGCCCGGCGTAAGCTGGGTTCATGGAAAGCAGACCGCCCGCAGTGCACTGAAGCCAGTGCGCTCGGGCGGTTTTGCGTATGCGGGGTTGAAGGTCGTGCTCCTGCGGGCGCGGCCCAAGCATCCCGCCGGAATCGACGAGACGAGCAGCAGAACAGAGAAAGAGCAGCATCATGTTGGAACCGTATGTGCGTCCGGGTATTGATGATCGCCTGGATTTGGACAAGGTCCTAAGTCCTGAAGACAAAGCCGCCGTGGCCAGACTGGCCATCAAGAATCGCCGCCGCCCGCCCGAAGCGTCCGCCGACCAGCCCGAGGCCCAAACTGTGCGATTGGCTTCCGCCGGTTCTTCGACAGCCGCTGCTGCAGCCGCCAGTGTGGACACTCCCGCGCCGGATATGTCGTCCGCCTACCTCGACATGCGCGACCCCATGGTCGCCGTCAATGGCCAACGCCCTACCGCAGGTCAGGTCTCCCGACTCAACTGGGGTTTCTTCGCTGCTTCAATTCTGGTCGGCGCACCTTGGGTGGCGTTGAACACCATTGCCATGCCCAACGCGATTGCGCGTACGTTCGGCTATGACACTGCTGTTGCCGGTCATATCGCCATCAATCCGGGCACTGGCCGCCCGTTGCCCGTCGCCACCGAATTGGCGATGCCTCTGGCCGTGTTGGTGATTGTCGGCGTAGTGGCCTCCATGTTTGCGATGCCGCTGATTTCAGTGTTGTCCGACCGCACGCGCACGCCATTGGGCCGTCGTACCCCGTGGATGGTTGGCGGAGGTCTGCTGTGCGCGCTGATCACGCTGATTCTGGGGCAGAATATCGGCATCATTGTGCTTTGTATTTTCTGGGTGTTCCTACAGTTCGCCTATGCGATGCTTTCCGTGCCGTTGACCAGCGCCATCAGCGAACGGGTGCCCGACAAGTTCCGCCCTCGCATCGAACGCTGGCATGGCATCGGTGTGATGCTCGGTCAAGTGCTTGGCGTGTGCATGGGTGCGCTTGGTGTGATGTTCAATTCGTTTACGCCGTTTAGTTACACCGCCGTGCTATTTGCAGTGTCCGGTATTGCCACCGTATTGATTCTGCCCAAGGAGCCTTCTAGCACTGAGCAGCCGAACCAGCTTTTTGACCGCAGTCAGGTACTTGACCAATTGTGCCTGCCGGCCCACGCTCCCGAGTTCTCCCGGGTGTTCGCCGCCCGTACGTGCATGATGGCCGGTGTTGGGCTGACCGGTGTGTTTCTGTGGTATCTCGTACGTTTCTGGGTTTATGGCAAGGCCGTGGTATTCACGTCCGCCCCGCTGACCATTCCGGCCGGATTCCTCATTGCCGGTATGGCTGTGGCCACATTGATCGGTGCCGCGCTCGCCTCCTGGGCCGCCGGGCCAATTTCCGAATCGATTGAAGAAAAGAACATTCCCACCACACGCGTGGTGGCCGGTGCTTTGCCTGCTGTATGCGATTGGTCTGGGGCCCGCATGGGGCCTTGGCGTCTGGTCCACCGGCACTGCCCGTGAAAACGGCATGCTGCTGTTTGCGCTGATCTCCGGATTCGCCTTCGGCATTTACGATTCGTTCGGCCTTGAACTGGTGATGGACTCTTTGCCCGACCCGCGCCGAGCCGGCCACGACCTCGGCATTTATGCGCTCGCCAACTCGGCCGGTCTGGCGCTCGCCGCCATCATCGGCGCGCCACTGGTGAACGCCTTCGAGCACAGCTTCGGTTATTACCTGCTCTTCCCGTCCGCCATCGTCATGGTGCTGCTGGCCGGAATCGTCACCCTCACCGCCAAATCTGCCGAATAATAAACCGGTTCGAGTACACTGGTCAGCAGTGATCCAGTCCAGTACTCGCAGGGGAGCAAAACCATGGTCGGCATGCGCGACGTAGCCAAAGCGGCAGGGGTGTCCTTTAAGCACCGTTTCGTTGGTGGTCAACAACACCGGCTACGTCTCGGCCGATATGCGTGCCAAAGTCGAGTCCGCGATGCGCCAGCTCAACTACATTCCCAACGAGCTGGCCCGCAACCTCTACCGGAACCGCACCAACACCATCGGCGTGATCATACCGACCGTCGCCCACCCGTTCTTCTCCACACTCACCGCGCATCTGCAGCGCGAGTTCGCCGCGCGCGACCTCAAAACCCTATTGTGTTCCACCGCCGATGCGGACAAAGGCGAGGGCGAATACGCCGATATGCTGCAGCGACACATGATGGACGGCATCATCATGGCGGCCCACACCGAGCATCCGGCCGACTACTGGACCTCCATCCATCGGCCAATTGTCGCTTTCGACCGCACGCTCGGTGAGGGTGTGCCGGTCGTCCGGTCTGATCATGAACAGGGAGGCCGTCTGATTGCCCGTCAGCTCATCGATTCCGGAGCGCGTCATGTGGTGCTCGTCGGCGGCCCGCGCTCCCAGTTCGCGGCGGCCACCACGTTCCTCACGATTCGCTACCATCTCACCGTTGAGCGGATGCTGGCCGATGCCGGCATTGCCTGCGATTACGTGGAGGCCGGCGCCGTGGCCGACACCGCCGCCCACGCAGCCACCGCATGCGCCATTTTCGAGCGGTATCCCGATGTCGACGCCATCGTCGGCTCCGATGTGGTGGCATCCGTGGCATTGCAGGAAGCCTCACGCCGGGGTATCGAGGTGCCTGCTGATCTGCAAGTCATCGCCTATGACGGCACTCTCATGGCCGAAACCGCCGGCAAACGCCTGACCGTGATTCGACAGGACTTCCCGGCCATCGCCGCCGCGCTCGCCGTCCGCATGGACTCACAGATCGCCGCCGACGGTGGCCCCGCCTCTCCGGCCAAGAACGATAGTGCTTCGGACGTTGACACCCAACCCACTCCCGAAGAAGTCATCCCCGTAACCTTTATCCCCGGCGAAACCACCCGGTGACTCCTATCTTGGCTCCCCCTCTCTGAGGGGAGCTGGCGGCGTAGCCGACTGAGGGGAGCCGAGGCACAGCCGCGCACAGTCACCCATCTCACATGACTCCTACGTCACAATGTCCACAATGTGAACCCTTGCTGGATTGGCAAGACAGCCAAACCTATGTTTACATTCCAGTTCAGGTCGAACGGCCTGAGGAAATACCGAAAGGAGGCCACGCGATGACTGGATTCAATGCTTCTGCGTTTGTACCCGCACGAATTATTAGCCCGTCTTCGCTGGCGGACTAATTCGGCACTGATGCTTGAAGCCCCGTCAACGAAGGCAGGGCCAATCAAGCTGACACAATCGGTAAGGCCCTGCAAGATGCGGGGCTTTTTTGTTGCGCTCACAAGGCTTACGGCAGAATCCCGCAGACGGAAACGGTAGCGGACAGTACACGGCAACAACACAGCAACAGAACAACAACCTCCCTGTGAGACGAAATAATCGCCCGCCAATGAGAGTGAACGAGAGCAAAACAGGAGTAACAATGACTGCAGCAGTCGAAGAGACTGGCTTAGGGCAGGCGGCAGGTAAAGCCGCTACCTTGGTACGCGATTCGGTCAAGACCGTAATCGCCGCGTCGATGGTCGGTACCGCCATCGAATTCTATGACTTCTACGCCTACGGCACCGCCGCGGCAAACTATTTCCCGCACATCTTCTTCTCCGCGAAGGACAACCCCACCGTCGCACTGCTGATGAGCTTGCTGACCTTCGCCATCGCCTTCATCGCCCGCCCGCTGGGCTCGCTGATCTTCGGCCACTTCGGTGACCGCATGGGCCGCAAGACCACGCTGGTCGTCAGCCTGATGACCATGGGTGTCGGCACCTTCCTGATTGGCTGCCTGCCCACCTACGATCAGGTCGGCGTTGGCGCAGTCGCCATCCTCTGCCTGCTGCGCTTCATCCAGGGCATCGGCCTGGGCGGCGAATGGTCCGGCGCGGCACTGGTCGCCACCGAGAACGCGCCTGAAGACAAGCGCGCACTGTACGGTTCCTTCCCGGAGCTCGGCGCCCCGATCGGCTTCTTCCTGTCCAACGGCACCTACTTCGTGCTCGAATCCTTCAACAATCAGGACGCGATGCTGGCTTGGGGCTGGCGTGTGCCGTTCCTGCTGTCCGCCATCCTGGTGATCGTCGGTCTCGTGGTCCGCGTTCACATGGAGGAGACCCCGATCTTCCGTATGGCTCAGGAGCAGAAGAAGGTCGTCAAGTCCCCGCTGACCGAGGTCTTCCGCAAGTCTTGGCGTCAGGTGCTGCAGGCCACCTTCCTCGTGGCTGTGACCTACACGCTGTTCTACACGCTCGCCACCTGGTCCCTTGCTTGGGGCACCAAGGACACCGCGAACGGCGGTGGCAACCTCGGCTTCACCAACCAGGAATACCTGCTCATGCTTATGATTTCCATCTGCGTGTTCGCCCTGTTCATCGTGCTGTCCTGCCTGTACGCGGACAAGATCGGCCGCCGTCGCGTGCTGACCTTCTCCTCCTGCGCACTTGTGGTGTTCGCCGTACTCTTCCCGTTCCTGCTGGACGGTGGTCTGGTCGGCCAGAAGAACTTCTTCGCCAGCATGGTGTTCCTGTGCGTCGGCTTCGCCCTGATGGGCATCGCCTTCGGCCCGATTGGCGCCTTCCTTCCTGAGCTGTTCGACGCCAACGTGCGCTACTCCGGCTCCGGCATCGGCTACAACCTGGCCGCCATCGTCGGCGCGGCCTTCGTGCCGACCATCGCCACCTGGCTCGCCCACAACTGGGGCGTCCACTCCGTGGGCCTCTACCTCGCCGTGATGGCCGTGTGCTGCCTCGTCTCCGTGCTCACCTGCAAGGAGACTAAGGACGTTGACTTTACCAAGTAAAGTCAACGACTGGTTTCCTACCCTCACTCAGCTATCGCTTCGTTCGGGCGTCGTCTACAGACAGCCCACTGGGCTGTCTGCTTAACGGCTCCGCCAGGACGTTGATTTCACCAAGTGAAATCCTCCATAACTAGATATCGCCAAGTTCACAACGTGAAAAACCTCAATTCCACTAAGTGAACCCCTGCAGGGCTTTTCCGATGCGACAGGACTAAACCTGCATATCGGAAAAGCCCACAAGGAAAGCCACAACAGAATATCGCTCAGCGAAACCCCGCAGAACGCAAGAAAATTTCAACCCCATAAATAAACAAATAAATAAAAGGAGCGCCAAAAATGGCAGCAACTATCTGGTACGAGAAGGACGCCGATCTGTCCGTGTTCGATGGCAAGAAGGTGGCCATCCTGGGCTACGGTTCTCAGGGTCACGCCCACGCGCTGAACCTGCGTGACTCCGGTGTCGACGTGGTCGTCGGCCTGCGTCCTACCTCCAAGTCCGTGGAGTTCGCCAAGGAGCAGGGCCTTGAGGTCAAGCCGGTTGGCGAGGCCGTCGCCGAGGCTGACGTTGTGATGATTCTTCTGCCTGACCAGTACCAGGCAGCCGTCTACAAGAAGGACGTTGAGCCGAACCTGAAGCCGGGCGCTGCCCTGGCATTCGCCCACGGCTTCAACATCCACTACGGCTACATCAAGCCGTCTGAGGATCACCCGGTGTTCATGGTTGCCCCGAAGGGCCCGGGCCACATCGTTCGTCGTGAGTACGCCGCTGGCCGTGGTGTGCCGGTCGTCGTGGCCGTCGAGCAGGATCCGGACGGCAAGACTTGGCCGCTGTGCCTCGCCTACGCCAAGGCTCTGGGCGCTCTGCGCGCCGGTGCCATCAAGACCACCTTCACCGAGGAGACCGAGACCGATCTGTTCGGCGAGCAGGACGTCCTCATGGGTGGCATCAACCACCTGTGCGACATGGGCTTCGACGTGCTGACCGAGGCCGGCTACCAGCCGGAGATCGCCTACTTCGAGGTGTTCCACGAGCTGAAGATGCTGGTCGACCTGGCCAACGAGGGTGGCCTGAACAAGGCCCGTTGGTCCTGCTCCGACACCGCCCAGTACGGCGACTACACCTCCACGGTCATCACCGAGGAGACCAAGAAGCGTATGCAGTATCAGCTGAAGCGCATTCAGGACGGCTCCTTCGCCAAGGAGTTCATGGACGATCAGGCCGCCGGTGCGCCGAAGTTCAAGGAGCTGCAGGAGGAGTACTCCCACCCGCACCTCGAGACCGTCGGCCCGAAGCTGCGCGCCATGTTCTCCTGGAACAACGGCCCGGCCAAGGACCAGGACGAAGCTGAGTCCTTCAACGGCAAGATCGCTCGTACCCAGGTTCAGTGACCTATGACCTCCCTCTGATGAGGGAGGTGGCATCGCGTAGCGATGGCGGAGGGAGAGATCGTTAGGATTAAATCCCTTTGTACAAGCAAGAAACCGCCGTTCCCGTTCATGCGGGAGCGGCGGTTTCTTGTGTTCAGTCGAATCAGCTACAGCCCACGACTATCGAGCGCATCGGCCAGCTCGTCGGACTGCTTCAGGATAAGCACCAGCAGAGGCACCGCCCATGCGGTCACGCCACCATGACCTCCACGGGCCTGATTCGCTTCCCGCACAATTCGCACATTGCGATTAATCAGTGGAATCGCTGAGATGGTCAATGCGCACAGTAGCCCAATGCGGTCCGGATTGACGCCGAATCGTCGCAATGGCCGCAATGCTGCCAGCACGGTATCCAACATGTCTTCAGTGCGGGTGGTGAGTGTTACCAGATTTGCGATCATGACCAGTTCAAGTACGCGCACCGCATTGAACGCCGTGGTTTGCCATGGCACAAAGAACACCTGCACTACCACGGTGAATGCCACCACCCACCACGCGCTCCACAATTGACGAGCGAAAACGTGCGGACCAAGGCCGGACATGGCATACCATATTGCGCATAACGCGCCGCAGGCGGCTATCACCCACCACGATAAATGCGGAATCACCAATACCGTTGCCACCGCCAGTGACACGATGAGTTTCACTGCGGCAGGCATCGATGCAGCACGCTATCGCCTGCGATATACAGCGAAATCATAGGGATGTCTCGGCTTCTTCGTTGTCCGTAACGCCGCAGTCGGCAAGATATCGCGCGATAACGTGGCGGGGCTCGCCGGTTTCGAGAATGTGCCCATCGGCAAAGCGGACCGCCATATCGCAGCGTGCAGCAAGCCGAAGATTATGGGTGGAAACAATCAGTGGGCAGGCGATATCGTGTATCAACAGGTTTTCGATGCGCGTCGCATTGGGCAAATCGAGCATGGTGGTCGGCTCGTCGGCAAGCACCAGCTCCGGGTTGCGCACGAGCACGGCGGCAAGGGCCAGCATTTGCTTCTGCCCGCCAGACAGGCTGTGCGCCGGAGTACCAGCGTGAGGCGTTAGGCCGAATGATTGCAGCTGACGGTCAACCAGTGCCGAAGACTCGGATTTGCTCAGCCCCATGCCCCGCAGCGAAAAGGCCACGTCTTCGGCTGGTGTAGGCATGATGATTTGCGTGTCAGGGTCGGTGAACACGAACCCCACTTTGCGGTGCAGTTGCTTGGCTTGCCGTGTGGGGTCGAGGCCCATGACACGTATCGTGCCTGATGTGGGCTTGGCCAGACCGTCAATCAGACGGAGAAATGTGGATTTACCTGAGCCATTGACGCCAATGATGGCAATACGGCGAGGGCCTGAGCCCCCCAGCGAGACCAAGGTCAAGCTGGCAACTCAGGTCATCAATAATGCGTTTGCCTTCTGCCTCGACTCTCACATGGTCGAAGACGATCATTTGCTAGCGCGCAACGATTCGGGGAATGCGGCCGGGTATGCGCGCATCAGCGCGGTGGCAATCAACGTGGCAATCACCACTTTGGCGATATCACCGGGAACAAAGATCATGCCGGAAATAATAACACCCTTGAGAGGAGCGCCCATAACCAATGCCTGAACCGGGAATCCGATGGCATACGGAATCAGTACGCCGCCAATCAGGCTGGCCGGCGCACTCTTCCACCACACCAGACGATGACCCTGATGTGCGATAAGTCCGATCACCAAGGCTCCAAGAATCCAGCCGTACAGATATCCAGCGCTTACACCCACGAAATCGCTGGACCGCCGTTGCCGCCAAGCAGGGGAATGCCGACGAAGGTGAGTACGAGCATCAGCAACACCGACAGCATTCCATTCACCGGTCCCAGAATCAGACCCGCTAACATCACAGCAAGGGTTTGCAGAGTAATCGGTACCGGGCCAACAGGAATGCGGATAAAGCTGAACACACTGAGCAACGCGGCGAACATGGCAATGCGCACCAAGTCGCGGCTCGTGAAATGAACATGCGAAGCCATGATAAATACAGTCCCTTCATAGTAGTTGCCATGTGCTTTCGGCCGAATCTGTCCCTCCGCCCGATGCTCCCCATGGAGCTCGTGCGGCATATTGCTTGCACGAGTGTGGGTCGCAGACCGCTGCACATGACGAGTTGTAATAACGAGCACTCATGCTAGCGATGATGATCGGCGTGCGATTGGTTGGCCTGTACAAAAATTGTGCATTTACTTGTGCAACACTGAATATTGGTCATAGCCGGAAAAGGGAGGCATGGTGAACAGCGTGCGTGACGGATCGCAGGACAAAGGCCGGAATCCAGCCATTCGCGGGCGTCTCGTGGATGGTCAGGGGCGATGTGTTCACTGGCATTCGCCATTGGATGTTGTTGCGAATCGTTTCGCCTGTTGTGACGAATATTACGCTTGCTACCGATGCCATGATGAACTGGCTGGGCATGATCGTATCGCGTGGCGAGACATGGATTCGCTCGCTGTGATGTGCGGTGTTTGCCGGCACCAAATGACGCCTCGCGAATACGAGCGGGCGATGGAGTCTGTTACTCCGTGCTGCCCTTGCTGCGGCGCACGGTTCAATCCTGGATGTGCCCTTCACCACGATATCTATTTCAGTGATTGATGGCGGCAGGCGCTGGCGCAACTCTTGTTTTGGAATTGCTATGCGGGGGGTGGCAAGTCCATTTCTCATGCTCTGGTGTGAAATAGCTCACGTTGTGGACTCTGACCGGGCTATGGCCACGTTCTCGGTAGGATTGAACTCGGTTTGAAGGACACAATCCTCGCAAAACAGGACTTATCTGCACACCGTAGATACCCCGGCGCCCAGCGGCGCCACAACCCACTACTGAAAAGGAGTGCCAATAATGGCAGCACAGATCTGGTATGAGAACGACGGTGATCTCTCTGTTCTCGAAGGCAAGAAGGTCGCAATCATCGGCTACGGCTCCCAGGGCCACGCCCACGCGCTGAACCTTCGCGATTCCGGTGTCGACGTGGTCGTCGGCCTGCGTCCGACCTCCAAGTCGGTCGACTTCGCCAAGGAGCAGGGCCTCGAGGTCAAGTCCGTGGCCGAGGCTTCCGCCGAGGCCGACGTGATCATGATTCTGGCCCCCGACCAGTACCAGCGCACCATCTGGGCCAACGACATCGAGCCCAACATCAAGCCGGGTGCCGCCGTCGCGTTCGCTCATGGCTTCAACATTCACTACGGCTACATCAAGCCGTCTGAGGATCACCCGGTGTTCATGGTTGCCCCGAAGGGCCCGGGCCACATCGTTCGTCGTGAGTACGCCGCTGGCCGTGGCGTGCCGGTCGTCGTGGCCGTCGAGCAGGATCCGCGTGGCGACGGCTGGGCTCTGACCCTGGCCTACGCCAAGGCCCTCGGTGCTCTGCGCGCCGGCGCCATCAAGACCACCTTCAAGGAAGAGACCGAGACTGATCTCTTCGGCGAGCAGAACGTGCTCATGGGTGGCGTGAACAAGCTCGTCGAGATGGGCTTCGAAGTCCTGACCGACGCCGGCTACCAGCCGGAAATCGCCTACTTCGAGGTCTGCCACGAGCTCAAGATGCTCGTCGACCTGATGAACGAGGGTGGCTTGAACAAGGCTCGTTGGTCCTGCTCTGACACCGCTCAGTACGGCGACTACGTCAACACCGTCATCAACGAGGACTGCCGCAAGCGCATGGAATACCACCTGCAGCGCATCCAGGACGGCTCCTTCGCCAAGGAGTTCATCGACGATCAGGATGCCGGCGCCCCGCACTTCAAGGAGCTGCAGGAGAAGTACTCCAACGAGCGCATCGAGACCGTCGGCCCGAAGCTGCGCGCCATGTTCTCCTGGAACAAGGACGGCGTCAAGGATGCCGACGAGGCCAACTCCTTCACCGGCAAGATCGCCCGCGCCCAGGTTCAGTGAGCCCCTGTAGCTCCCGCTGGCGCATAAGCGCCTGAGGGGGAGTACCCAGCACGTACCAAAAGGCCGCCGCTCCGATTCATTCGGAACGGCGGCCTTTCGCATGGTTCCCACCACGTAGTCAAACCTCCATCGCGAGGTGAAATTCTCACGACGTAGCGAACTGCCCACCACGCGGTGACGCAAAACGGTTCTATTCCACGGAATGCAAAATTACGCTGACATCGTGGTGGGATGGGCCACCACGTGGTGAACCACAAAGTTACTTAATGACCCACACAGAGGTGTCGGTGGGGAGCTGGCCTTCGGGGGTCAGCGGGCCGGACGCCAGCACCACGGAGCCATCGGGCAGCGCGACCGGAGCGTCGCCGAAATTGGTGATCGAGGTGAACGTGTGCCCGCCAACCGCTGCGCGGGTGTACGCCACCACATCGTCGCCCATGTCCACCTGCTCGGCCGTGGCGTCGCGGGTGGCGGTCAGCGATTCCTGACGAATCGCCAGTGCGGCGCGATACAGCGCTAACATCGAATCCGGATCGGCCTGCTCGACATCCACGGCGTAATCCTTGAACCACAGCGGCTGCGGCAGATGCGGATCAGCGGCAGCCGTCACGCCGTCGGCTCGCACGGCGGGGGGAGAAGCCGAAGGACGCGCCTGTACCGAACTGGCCGGCTGCACACAGCGGCACATGGTTTTCGCCGGTACCGTCATCGGCCGGAGCCGGACGGCTGAAATCGGCCAGGCCGGCTCGTCGGCGGCGGTCCACGGAATCGGCACGCGGCAACCGTCGCGGCCCTTGTCCATCGTGGCGCGAGCGGTGTGGAATGCGGTCGGATCCTCCAGATGGTCCCACGGAATATCGGCAACCTCGAACAGACCCAGCTCCTCGCCCTGATAGATGTATGCGGCACCGGGCAGACCGAGTTCCATCAGCGCGGCGGCACGGGCACGGCGAGTGCCCAGCTCGCGGTCTTCCGGGTAGGTGGTGCCGTTGCGCAGCAACCAATCGTGCGGCAGCTGGTGGTAGGGCGCGCCCTTGACCTGCGGCAGGCCGTAACGGGAGGGGCTGCGCGGCACGTCGTGGTTGTTCATGACCCACGTGGTGGTGGAACCGCCGGTTTCGGCCGCCGCCTTGAGTCCGGCGGCGATGGCCTTGCGGAACTCGTCGGCATACCAGTTGGCCTGCGCGAAGTCGAAGTTGAAGGACTGGCCCAGCTCGTCCATCGAAGCGTACAGGTGCTGGTGCTCGGGCACCACCCACGCCTCGGCCACGGCAAAGCGCGGCGGGTTGTACTCGTTGAACACCTTGCGCCATTCGCGGTAGATATCGTGCACCTCGCGACGGTCGAACAGCGGGTGGCTGAAGTCATGATTCAGCACGCCGACCACGCTGTATTCGCGGCCGAGCTCTTCCAACGGCTTGGATTCGAGGTCCTTGGCCAGGCCGTGCGCCACGTCGATGCGGAAGCCGTCGGTGCCGTGGTCGGACCAGAAACGCAGGGTCTTCTTGAACTCCTCGTGGATGTCCGGATTCTTCCAGTTGACGTCCGGCTGCGCCTTATCGAACAGGTGCAGATACCACTGGCCGTCGGCCACGCGCGCCCAGGCCGGGCCGCCGAAGAAGGATTGCCAGTCGTTGGGCGGGAGTTCGCCGTGCTCGCCGCGGCCGTCGCGGAAGATGTAGCGGTCGCGCGCCGGGGGGCCGGGCTCGGCGGCGAGGGCCTCCTGGAAGAACACGTGCTTGTCAGCGGTGTGGTTGGGCACGATGTCCACGATCACCTTGATGCCGGCCTTGTGCGCGGCCTTGGCCATCGCGTCGAAGTCGTCCATGGTGCCTAGGCGCGGGTCGACGTTGCGGTAGTCGATCACGTCGTAGCCGCCGTCCGCCAGGTCCGAGGGGTAGAACGGGGAGAGCCAGATCGCGTCGACGCCGAGGTTCTTCAGGTAGTCCATCTTCTCGGTGACGCCGGCGATGTCGCCGAGTCCGTCGCCGTTGACGTCCTTGAAGCTGCGCGGGTAGATCTGGTAGACGACGGCCTGCTTCCACCAGTCGTCATTGAGGTTGTTGGCGGTCATGCCGATTCCTTCCTGTTCGTGCGTGGCTGTGTGGCTCACGTGGTTCGCTGCGCCCGATTGATAAGGGCTATTGATTATTAGTTATTGGATTCAGCTGGGCTCGAACTGCAGCGGTGAGCCCATGCTTGTTTGTTGTATTGATGACAACGGTATCATGCAAATGATTCATGCGAAAGTGCATGCATCGGCGTTTTGCGGTGATAACGTAGTCACGCTTGCCTTAGCCCGCGCAGAAAAGGGCATCGCGGGGAGAGGCGACGCGGTGTACCGCGCCCAATCACCCCTGCGCAGGCGCAGCAGGAGGTGCAGTAGTCTCACGCAGCACAAGCGGCGCGTCGGGCTGAATGAACGCCGGTTCAATCGACTCGCCCGCAATGGTCTCCAGTGCCATGCGCCCAGCATCGGCGCCCATGGCAAACGGGTCCTGATGCATGGTGGTCAGTCCCACGGCCTGAGACATTTCAACGTCGTCAAATCCCACAATCGAAATATCCTGCGGCACGCGTTTGCCGTACTGGCGTAGGCGATATAGCGCCGGCAGCGCCAGCTCATCGTCCTCAAAACAGAATGCAGTGGTGCCGGCCGGTGCGGTCAGCACCGTGTTCAAGCCGCGCTGGTCTCCGATGCGCCGCGTGGCACCTGAAGGTTGGTCACGGTGAGTTCCGGGTGCGCGGCCTGGGCGTTCAGCACGCCCTGCAGTCGCGATTCGGCGCTATATCGCATGTTCGTCTCGGCGGGAATGCCGCCAACGAATGCGATGCCCCGATGCCCCAGCGCGATGAGGTGTTCGACGGCCGCGCGGGTGGCGGCTTGGTCGTCAATGCTTACGCCGGCGTCGAATCCGTCCGTGGAAGGGATGTTGATGCCGATGATCGGCACATGCATGTGCTTGAGGCGCTCCACCTCGGCCGGCTCGATGTTGAATGAACTGACGATTACCGCGTCTGCATTGCGGCGCACGGGCAGGTCGGCAAAGAAATCGTGGCGCTCTTCGGCGTTGCGCATCGGGTAGGCCACGGTGTCGTAGCCGGCAGGGCGCAGCACTGAGTCAAGCCCTGCAAAGATGTTTGCATTGAACCAGGTGGTGATGGTCTCGCTGGCCAGCAGCGCAATGCGGAACGACTGGCCGGACTTCAGTGCGGCGGCCGATCGGGAGATGGAATAATCGAGCTTTTCGGCGGCGGCCATTACCTTATCGCGGGTTTCGGGGAGTACCAGATCGGGCTTGGCAAAGGTGCGAGACACTGTGGATGCGGAAACGCCGGCTTCTTTTGCTACTGCCTGAATGCTTGCTTTTGCCATGGTCGCTATCCCTTGTTGATGTGTGCTGTTGCGCTGCGCTGTCGGTGCGCGTGGTCATATATCGTCATCGCTGTGACAACGGTATCATGCTCGATGGGCTATATAGTGGTTATTGCTTGGTTGTGAGAAGCCGTTTGCGTTGTGCAATGCCACCGAGTGTGGGGTGGCGGAATTAACGGATGCACATTCAGCTTCGACACGTATTGACATCGTTTGCAGAATAATCTTTGAGTGAGACTTCTTGATTGGTAGCTGGGTGGCTGCCCTGTATGGCGGTGTTTTCTTAGTGGTGATTATTGCATAGGTATGCAATACGTAGCTATCCCCTAATAGGGGTATGTGATTTCGACACGCCGGGCGGAAATGCCTGTATATTGAACAGGTTTTGCTTGTAGCTATGCGGGAAAACGCAACTACTGCACCCGTAGTTAGGGGTATGGGGTTGAAATAATGACAACCTTTGCAGTATGACATCGTGCACACGAGAGAAGTGATGCACGCCGAAGTCGGCCAGTGGTGATTAGTTGTTTAAGGTCGACTTCGGAACGGCCGAAAGCCAACGTGTGCAAAACTGATTCCGCCAATGAAGTGGATATACTCCGCAAAGCTGCATGTCCACTCCACGACCCGTAAACATAACGAGCGAGCTGTAGCGTACGCCGATACATGCGTTAGACGACAGTTCGCCGGAGACGAGGAAAGCATGAAGATAGCGAGAGGTTTCGGGGGGAGGGTAGCGAAATTCAAGGCTGCCGCCGCTGCCCTGCTTGCCGCTGCCGTGCTGGTGACGTCAACTGGCTCACTCGCATTTTCGAATAACAAACTTGCCTATGCCGCCGATGGCACCGCCGGTATTTGTGTGCCGGAGACGCATAATCTTGGTGATGACACCGCTGTAGGCAGTATGAATGACACGGGTGTTGCCACCTATGTTGGCCGTAATTTCTTTGTAGGTACTCCTATCCACTGATCAAAACAAACTCAATACGGCTTCGGGTCCTGATGGCTCTTATGCTGCGGAAATTGAGGGTCTGACAGTCGTTAAGGGTGACGCCCTGTTCCATCCGCTCAAAGGCTTCTTCTCGATTGGCACGGTGGCTTTCGGCTTGCAATTTATTCCGCCAGCCAACAGTACGGTGCTCGCTGTAGGTGGAGAAAATAGTGGCTTCGATAAAGTTGCTAACGGCTCCAATGTGAAAGTTATGGCATGGGGCTCATCGGCCGGTCTGAATCAGAAGATGACCTCTGATAAGAAAAAGCAAATTACCGGTTACAAGGCCAAGCTTGCTGGCGACAAAACTAAGTCATGGGGCGGAACACAATACAGCGTGTATCCGTATACCTATGACGGTAATGAGTCAGGTGTGGATACGCCGTCTGTGGCTTGGGGCCAGGCTAACGTGCTCTCCAATGTGAATGGCACTGATTACACCAATCAAACCACGGAAAATGCCACGCTCTCCGCGGAGCTTGCCAAGATTCCGCAAAACGGCGCCGTAACGGTAAGCAAAGCGCCTCCTTTCAATGGATACACCCGATACAAGTACGATAACTCGCAGTCCTTCAACGGCTTTACTCATGCTGAAAGTTGCTTACCTTTACGGGTGATGGCGAATCTTTACTCCAGTCGTTCACTATTGATGCCAATGTACTGAGCCAGATTAAGGATTCCACGGGTGTGAGCTACTGGTTCCGTAACATTCCGGAAAACGCTTCTGTGGTGGTCAACGTGACCGGCACCACCGATGGTATGAATGTTTCCTTCCAAAATGGCTGGCGCTTCTGGTGGGGCGGCGATGCAAAATCGACTATTGGCAGCAGCGATGTCAAAGAAATCTCGAACGGTTACGTCAAGAACAATGAGAACGCTGAAGCTTACGCTCATGCTGCGCAGTCGATTATGTGGAACTTCACTGGAATCCGGTCCGGTGGGACTCTGAAGATTCAGGGTGGTCAGAACACTAAGAATGATGATGATCCAGCCGCAGCTATGCTCGGCAGCATCCTCGTGCCGTATGGCAGTTTTGAATCACACGTGACCACCAACGGCCGAGTAATGGTTGGCGAAGATTTTGCTATGCCAATCCGAGAGTTGCGAAAAAGTTCGGCAACACGGATTCCGCCTCCATCATCGATATGGATCAGGAACGCCATAACCTGCCGTGGAACGGTTCGTACACGTCTGAGTGTTCAATCATTGGCTGGCAGAAGGTCGACGCTGATAATACTGACACCAAGCTTGCAGGCTCGAAGTGGGGCGTGTACGCAGATGCTAATGCCACCCAGTTGCTACTGACTGTGTCGGATAACGGCAGCAACGATTCCGATGCGAATGAGGGCGTGCTGACCGTGCGCAATCTGAATCCGAATGCAACGTACTACATCAAGGAGTTGCAGGCTCCGGATGGGTACCAGATAAAGGAAACCGTATATTCGGTAACTACCAGCCAAACTGGCGAAGCCATCAACTACGTAACGGGTGATGTGATCGACGACACCACCGGCAAAATCACCAACAAAAAGTCCGGCAATGAGATCGCTTGGTCAAAGGTCGATGCCGATGACACCAGCAAGGAGCTCGCCGGCTCCGAGTGGCAGATCCAGCAGGCTGAGAATGGCTCGGCCAGCAAGAGCTGGAATGTCAAGGACAATACCAATGAGGCGACGAACGTTACGGCCTCGGCTTCTTCAACGACTCTGGATTCCGACAATCCAACTGCCACGCTGACCGCAACCGTTCAACCGGGCGGTGCACTGCAGAAAGTCACCTGGGCATTTACTGATCAGGCGGGCAGCACCTCCGAATCGTCATCGGAAGCCGCGGCATTGGGCCGCACCGGCGATTTGACCGCCGCCATCACCGGTACCAGCAGCACGGACGTCACTGTGTATGTGAAGGCATGCTCGGTTTCCAACCCTGATGTGTGCAGCGACCCAGTCGCCTTCACGGTGAAAGCCATGAGTGTCAAGGATTTCAGCGTCAAGGATTCCTTGAACAAGACGGTTGAGAGTGATTCCACCGTCACTGCCGCTTCGGTCGGCAGCGCGCTGACGTTCACCGCTTCCTCCACTCCGGCTGTTCCGATTACCTGGTCTTCGGGCAACGCGAGCGTGGCAACGGTTACTTCCAGCGGCGAAAACGGTCAAAAAGCAACCGTGACGATGACGGGGTTCGGCTCTGCGGTCATCACTGCGAAGGCCGGCGATCAGACGATTTCGTTCACGGTTAAGGTGCCGTCCACCACGGTGTACTTCAAGAAGTCGCTGGTGTCGGACTGGTCGAAGTACTACGTGTACTACAACGACGGCAATAATAACTGGAAATTCGTGGAGATGAGCCAGAGCTGCGGCGATTATGTGTATGCCATATTGCCGAAGCAGTCGCTTCGTACGTATTTTTTGTTCCACGGTGACGATGAAAACACGAGCACCAACAAGTGGTACCAGGGGTCGAATAAGAGCAATTTCGAGTTCATGGGCAACGAAGTGCAAGTCGTGAACCAGTATAACGATTCACAGGTCTCCACCGCCCCGGCCGGCTGCCCTGCATCTGCCGCAGCTGCTGCCCAGTCGAATGATGCGGCGGTGCTCAACGAGAACGCCATGGTGACGCCCGCCGATGACTCGCAGCCCAGTGATGCTGCCGGCGTTGCCGAAAACGCTGTTGACGATGGTGCAAAGGCCATTTCCTGCACGGCATCGGATGGCGCGGACGGCAATCCGGGCGTGAAGTGTGATACGGACACCGCAGCCGGTAAGTTCAAGGTTGGCGGTCTGGATGCCGGCACGTACTGGCTCCATGAGATCACGGCTCCGGACGGGTACACGATCAATAAGACCCTGTACCAATTCACGATTGATGCCGATGGCAATGTCACGTGGAACGGCGGTTGGGCCAGCGGCAATGCGACTGGCGATATTGATGAAAATCTGAAGCCGGGTGCTGACAACGCAATCTCGGATACGCCCACCGAAGTGACCTGGAACAAAGTCGACACCAAGGGCGGCAAACTTGCCGGTTCTCAGTGGAAGATCGTCGGTCCAAGCCCTGTAACGGACGTGTACTGTGTGGCCGACAACGTGACGGTTGATACCAACGGCGACACCACGCCGGCGGGCACCGAGTTCGCAGACTGCACTGGTGAGAAGCTGTCAGATGCCGATACTGAGTACGGCGTCATCAAGGTCAAGGGCTTGCCGGTCGGAACATACGCACTGACCGAAACCAAGGCTCCAGACGGCTACGTGGCAACAACCACGGTCTACACGCTTACCATCTCTGGCACTGAAGCTTCCGCTGTCGTGGCTCAGCCCGCGACCGAGACGCCCGCAACCCGCTCCGGCGGCAATCGCGGAACTGAGGCCAACGTTCCCAACACTTCGGCTCCAGTAAACATCCAAATCCCGGTGAAGAAGAGCGTGAAGTACACGTCTTGGCCGAAGGACGGCAACGGCAACTACGTCAGCTTCAAGTTCAAGGTTGAAGCGACCAGCCCGACTGTAGACGCGAACCCCGCCGCGCCTATGCCTGCCGAATGCAGCAGCGACGAGGCCAAGAAGAACTGCACAATCTCTCTGGCCCCGGAGTCCGGTGCCACTGACCTGACCAACGTCATAGCCAAGTTCGGCGATATGACGTTCACCGACGCGAACCTCGCGGCGGAAGCTGGTGACGGCAAAGACTATGCCAAGACCTATACCTACAAGATCACCGAGATTGCGCCAGATTCCGCCGACGCGGTGGAAAACCTGCGCTACTCAAAGGCGGGGTACCGAGTCGTGGTCACGGTCAAGCAAGCCAAAGATTCCATCGGAAAGCTGGCTGGTTTGTCCGTGCCCGTCACGATGACGCGCACTACCGATGACTCCGGCAACACCGAAGCCAATGGCGGAAAGGTGGTCGGCACATGGTCGTCAACCTCCACCAGCAGCACCACCGGAAATGCCGTCGAAGCAACCTTCGTGAACACCAAGGTGCTCACCGGTCTGCCCACCACGGGCACTGACTGGACCGGGCATCTGGTGCTGCTGGTCGGCGGCGGATTCATACTTGCTGGCGTTCTCATCGCCGGCGGATATCAACTAGTCCAACGGCGACGGGAGGAGGACTCCGACTGATTTTTCTCCCTGGGCCACTTCGATTGGCCACCTATCAACACTCATAACTGAACAACCAATATTCAACACAATCTTCTTCTTCATTTCAGAGAAAGGAAAAGAGAAATGAACACCATATTCAAGAGGGTGATCTCCGGAGCCGCCGCTCTGGGCATCGCCGTCAGCGGTCTAGCCATAGGCGTCTCCACCGCGTATGCTGCGGATCCGACCACCGGCAGCATCACCATCAACAAGTCAAACTGATCAGGTGGACCACAGCTTTGACGGTTGGCATCTGGCGTCGCTGACCAACATCACCAAGGATAACAGTGACAATATCAATGGCTTCCTTATCGACACCGATGATGACATGGTCGGCACCATTGTTGCCGCGATGACTAGCGGTCAAAAGGATGCATACGAGAAAGACGCTAACTACTTCAGCACCGACAACACCGTCGCCAACCCGATGGGGTATTTGGTCGAGAAGGTGTTCAAGGACACTAGCGGCAAGGCGCTAAGCGAGCTGACCAGCCCGTGGGGTGGTGACAGCTCCTCGCTGCGTGCATTCGCCGAGTCGCTGTCCAAGAAACTCGCCGAGACCGGTGCTCCTGCTGCCTACAAGACCGGTGACACCGCTCTGAAGACTGGTGAAAATAAGAACCTTGAGCAGGGCCTGTGGTTCCTTAAGGATGTCACGACTACTGACGATGTGAAGGGCACCAACTCCATCCCGATCATCACGCCGACCACGTTCGATGGTGCCGACAGTTGGGGCACGGTGACGCTGAAGAACACCACCACGACCATCGACAAGAAACTGGTTGATCCCCAGGACGACGGCACTTACACGCCGAACATTCAGCCTGATTACGCAGTTGGCGATGATGTCTACTACGAGCTGACCTCCACCGTCCCGGTCTACACCGTTTCCGTCACTGGCTATGGCGATGCGAACACTCCTGACACCGATGCCTACAAGGGCGGCCACGTGACCACCATCGACCTCGGCAAGTACGTCAACAAGGCCGAGGGCTCCAAGTCTGCCACTAGCGGCATCCTCGAAGGCGCCGCCGTCACCGTGATCGTCAAGGCCAAGCTCAACAAGGATGCGCTGATTTCCGAGCCCGACAATCTGCAAAAGAATCCGAACAAGGTAGACCTCGAATACTCCAACCGCCCGGAGGACGTGAACCACGCCCATAAGGTTCCTGGCTCGGAAGTGCCCGTGTACGCCTACAAGTTCGGTGTTTTGAAGACTGATAAGGCCGGTACCACCAAGCTGCCCGGTGCCAAGTTCACCATCAAGGCGGTCTCCGGCACCAGCAAGCATAACGGCAAGTACCTCGGTTCTTATGGCGAGAATGGCTGGAGCTACCTCGATAGCGAGCCGGCGGCCGCCGATACCGATGGTGTGTTCACCACCGACGCCAACGGTAAGATCAACGTCTCCGGCCTCGATGCCGGCACCTATCAGGTGCACGAGATCGCGCCGCCGACCGGTTACACCTCCATCGGTCTGCCGACGTTCGAGTTCGCCATCACCCCGGCTGTTGGCGATGAGGATAATGGTCACAAGATCATCACGAATGTTGCCCTTGGTGATCCAACCGGTGCTAATGGCGGAACAGTTGATGCACGCGTTTCCAAGGACGCCTCGGTTACTTACCAGTACAACGTCTGGAACGCCAAGAACATCACCGAGCTGCCGAAGACCGGCGGTGCTGGTCTGGCCATGATCGTGGCCGTCGGCGCACTGTTCATCGCGGCCTCCGTCATCTTCGCTCTCCGCGCTCGCCGCAAGGCATGAGCGCCTAGATAGCTAAGGGACGGCGGCCGGCGCAACGCACTTACCCCACGCCAACCGCCGTTCCCTGCTCCGTCTCCGGGCGCATCATCTGTTCCCAATCGATGTGCCCGGAGACTTTTCTGTATTGCTTTATTTTTTCTGATTCCGGAGAGCCGAATGGTGCAAACAATCTTCACAAAGTCCCATATTCGTAAGGCTTTCTTAGCCCTTGGGCCAGTGTCATTTATTGCAGGCGTAAGTATGGCAATTGGCGGCATTCTTTATGAGAATGCCGCTGTGGCGATGGCCGGCTATATCGTGATGCTCGTCAGCACGATTCTATTTTCTATTTCCGGTTTCATGGATTCAAAGCGTAGAAAAGATGGGAAATTCGCGATTGGTGGCGTATTCCCAATCATGGACGCGATTTGGGGCTTGCTGATCATAATATTGGGCGTTCTCTATGGCGTTCATGAGAATGATCCAATTGAGTGGGATGCAGCTGCCATAATCATTGCCGTAGGTGTTTCTGAATTGCTGTTGCCGGCTCTCATCGGAATTAAGACATTACGCAAATACTACGTGGATAATGATTCAGAGTTAATTGGAGACTTGGCGAAATGCTTTGTATCTCTGGTCTCTTGGATATCTGCTGCTGTTCTTCTGTACTTTGGTGCTACGAGTAGGGCGGGAAGCATTGTGATGTCTACGCTTTTCTTGGGACATATATATTTCTTTGCAGAGTCACTCTTTAAAATGTTGATAACACGTCCTGAGAAGGGAAACGAAGCAGACAGGCAGGAGCCGGCTCGAAAACAATGATTTTGTGAGCTGGATTGTAAGTATCGATATTTCTATGTCTGTTTAATTGAGCGGAGATGAGTCCATCCAATGCGAAGCAGTACTGGAACAAAACAAAGTGGCACACGCACACAGTCGCGCGTGTTTACTGTGCTGTCGGTGCTGTTTTTGCTGATTGGGTTTGCCATCATTACCACGCCGTTCGTCATGCGCGCCATCAGCGAGTACCAGCAGAATGCCACTGTGCAGCAAACGCAGCGCGAGGTGGATGGCTGTCCGTACCCGCAGGCGGAGAACCAGCTTAAGGCCGCCCGCGAGTACAACAAGAGGCTTGCGGCTGGTAGCCAGACCACCATTGGCGAGGTCAAGGATCCTTTTGCCAGCAATGCCGGCCAGTCCACCACTTCCGGCGCGGATGATTCGATGGCCGCCAAAGACCAGGAATATCAGAATCTGCTCGACGCTGGTCAAGGCGTGATGGGCTCCATCCGCATTCCTGAAATCGACGTCAATCTGCCTATATACCACGGCACCAGCGAAGATGCGCTCGCCGTGGGCGCCGGCCATCTCTATGGTACTTCGCTACCGGTCGGAGGCAAATCCACGCACTCCGTAATCACCGGCCATCGCGGTTTGCCGAACTCGTTGCTGTTCACTCGCCTTGATGAGATGAAGAAGGGTGATTCCTTCTACATCGAGGTCATGGGCAAGAAACTTGGCTACAAGGTCGACCGCATTACCGTGATCAAGCCCGACGATTCCAGCAAACTACGCATCACCAAAGGTGAGGATCGCGTAACCCTCATGACCTGCACGCCTTATGGCGTCAATTCTCATCGCTTGCTGGTTTCTGGCGTGCGTGCCGAAATCCCAGAGGAAGTGCCTGACCCGGACGATGTACACGGCGTCAACACCACATGGCTGGCACTGGGAGCCATAGTGCTGCTGGCCGTGCTGCTCGCTTTCATCGTCATATTGATGCGGCGCAAGCAAAAGCGCGATCGGGAATTTGCCGGCCTCGCCCAGCATGCCGCACGTCCGACAAAATAAGCGCCGCGTATCTGCGATTCCGCGTTGGTAATATGAACGGTTTCGGGTGCCGGATTATTCAAAAAAGCAGCCAAATCTTCGTAACTCGATTTCGAGGGGCTGATTTGGCTCGTTCCGGAGGTCTACTTCCACTTCGAGGGGCTGGTGCCAAAGTAGACATAGCTGCAAAACGGCAGAATGACGTTGGCGCAAAGCCGCTTCTACTTCCGTTTCAACGGGTAAAGAGCCCCTTGAAGTGGAAGTAGACCTCTGGCAAACGTGAAATCAGCCCCTCGAAGCCGATTTAGGCAGTCTTTCTACCATCAGGAAGCGTTTCAGCGCTTCTCTCGGCGCATCACGGCGGACAGGGACTGCACGCGCGGCAGGTCGAAGACCTCTTCGGTATGCACCACATGTCCTTCGCCATCGGCCAGCGGCACTCGCCAGTTGGAATACTCGCTGGACGTGCCCGGCTGATTCTGCGAGCGGCATTCGCCCACGCCGTCCACCAGCGCGGCCTGCAACAACAGCGACGGCGTATCAGTGAGCATGGCGTGCATGGCTTCAACGATCTCCTGCACGTGGCCTTCCACATCATCGGCCACGGACTGGGCGATGTAGCCGTTCTCCACCAAACGATTCATCATCGCGGTGCGTTCGGCCATGGCCGAGGCGGCGAACGCCTCCACCGGCTCGCTGAGCAGATGCAGTTCCTCGCGCAGTTTCACATGCTCGAAGTTCAGATAGCCGGCGGTCGGCGGCAGGTCGTGTGTGGTGACCGACGCCAACGCCTGTTTGCGGTAATCCTGCGGTGCACGGTACGGGTCGCCGGCGTTCGGCGAATCGTCCACGCGGTTGAACCACTCCACATCGGTGCCGAGCACGCCGTGATCGGCCAGAATGCGGCGCACGTAATCCGGTACGGTGCCCAGATCCTCGCCAACCGCCATGCCTCCGGCGCGCGTGGCCTCGATGGCCAGTACTCCCAGCATCGCCTCGTGGTTGTACATCACGTAGGCGCCATTGCGGGCGCCAAGTCCCTGCGGAATCCACCACAGGCGGAACAGTCCCAGCACGTGGTCGATACGCACCGCGCCCGCATGCTCATACATGGAATGCACCATTTCGCGGTACACCTGGTAGCCGGTGGCTTCCAGATAACGCGGGTTGAACGGCGGCTGGCCCCAATCCTGGCCCTGCTGGTTGTAGAAGTCCGGCGGGCAGCCGACCGTGACGCCACCGGAGGCGAAACGCTCCGGGTTGGCCCACGCGTCGGCGCCGAGCCCGTGCACGCCAACGGCCATATCCTGCATAAGGCCAAGTGTCATGCCATGATCCAAGGCCGTGTGCTGAGCGTCGTTCACCTGCTCGGCGGCGATCCACTGCAGCCAGCGGTTGAACTCGAACAGATCATGATGGTCCTTAATCAGCGCCTGCACGGTCGGGTCGTCGATGGTCTTCTCGAAGAACCAGCGGTTCTCGCCCCAAGGTGCGCCCCACACCCCGAAGCACAGGCACCAGGTGGCGAAGGAATCGAGGTCCGGGCCGGCCGTGGCCTTGAAATGCTCAAACTCCAGCTCGCGCTTGTTGTTGCGGCCCGCATCGAAGATCAGGCGCAGGGCCGGGCGCTTGGCCTCCCACGCCGCGTTGATATCCATCGGCGTGGATTCATCATTGCGTGCGGACACCGAGGCATGCAGTGCATCCACATGGGCGCGCACGTCATCCGGCAGGGTGGCGTATTCGGGAATGTCTTGCGGGCGAATGTACGTCACGTTGAGGAACCGGCGCGATTCCGGCAGATACGGCGAAGGCTCGAGCGGCGGAATCGGCGCACCGGCGTGAATCGGATTGATGAGCATGAAGTCGGCCTTGGACTTCTCGGCGGCATCCGCCAAAAGACGCTTCAGATCGCCGTAGTCGCCGATGCCCCAGGAATCGTGGGAGCGTACCGAATACATTTGCGTCATCCAGCCCCAGCGCTGATGCCCCTCGACCGCCTTCGGCACGGCGATGCGTGCGGGGGCGGCGATGATGGTCGTCTTGCCTTCGCGCCCGTCAACCGTGACGGTCAGCGTGTGGTAACCCATCGGCAGGTCAGGGGCGATGGTGAGATCCGGCTGACCGGAGTTGAGATTCGGCAGCACGGAGAAGTGGTCGTATGCGGTGCCGTCTTCTAGGGTGATTGCAGCGGTGATGTCCGCGTCCGACTGGCAATTCAGGGTCAGACTTGTTGGCTTGCCGGTGGTGGCCACGATGGTGGGTGGTAGCAAACGTTTGCTGTTTTCGGCCTCAAGTTCGATCATGGAACGTTTTATAGCCTCGTCGCTGGAAGCGTCCACATCGAGGGCCTTGAGCACGGCGACTAATGCGTCGTCGCTGATTTCGGTGTAGATGCCGAGCTGATCGATGAACGAGGTCGCAAGCCCGGATGCTTTGGCCAATTTGATCAGCGGTCGAGCTAGGCGTTTGGCGCTTTCCGTTCGTTGTGTGGTGTCTGGTGCATTGGTTGTCGCTTCATTGCTGCGCGCCTCGGTCATAATGGCTCCTTGCTGTGCGTCCATGTACTGCTGTTCGTTTGCATTGCTGTTTGAAGGCCGCTCTGCGTTGAGGATCCGGCAATCTGACAGACCAATGTTGAACCTGTTCCGCTCTTACCGTAGCTCATATTGACAACGATTGCAATAGGGCGGTGAGTTGGGCTGGTTCGGAGGCGTCGGCGGTGTTCTGCCCCCCCCAGTCAACTTCGCCGACAGCCACCGCCAGCGGGGCGAAGCTGAACGGGTTTAGCCGAGGACGGCGAACGATTGGGCGGGGAGTGTCAGGGTGCGGCCGGATATGGTCGGGGAACCGAGGGCAAGTATCGGGGATGCGTCGGAGCGGAGTCCGTCTGGCAACTTCACGGTCTCGGTGCCTCGTCCAGGATTCATGGCGATGAGCAGAGGGCGGCCTGCGGCGTCGCCGCGGTCGGCGGTGGAGCCGGAATCTTCTCCGGAATCCATAGGCGTGCGCGGATGGGCGAATGCGTGGCCGTCTGTTGGCGTGCGCAGGTAGGCGAATGCGCGGCCGTCCGAGGGGGGGCCGCCACCACGTCGAAGCCGCCAGCGGAAGCCAGTGCGGGCTGCTCGGCGCGCAATGCCAGCACCTCGCGAACCCAGTTGAACAGTGAATCTTCGCGTGCGGCTTCGCTGGCAACGGTCGGCGCATCGGCGGCCGAATCGACCGGCAGATATAACGACTCGGTTGGCGCGCTGGAGAAGCCGAGGTTCGGTTTGTCGGCGTCCCATTGCATCGGGGTGCGGCTGCCGGTGCGCACATAACCGCCCTCCTTGGTGGGCAGCGAGCGGTATCGCATGCCGATTTCGTCGCCGTAGTAGAGGAACGGGCAGCCGGGCATGGTTAGCAGCATGCCATACGCCACCTTGAGCTCGCGCTCGGTAAGCCGCTGTGCCACGCGCAATGTGTCGTGATTGCAGGTGATGAGGTTGAAGGTGCCGCCAGCTTGTTCGCAGTCGTGCAGCTGCGGCAGATACTGTTCGAGGAACGGTGCGATCGAAGTGCCGGAATCGGCGTTGAAGTAGCTGACATCGCCCTCGTGGTCCAGCGGCGTATCCGTATTACGCAGCAGCATGTTGTAGCCGTTCGGATGGCCGTCCCAGCGCCAGTCAAGATAGAAGTCCATATCAAAGCCGGCCTGCATCGACTCGTAGGGGCGGCCCCATTCGGCGACGAACGCCGCCTCAGGAAACTCGGGGCGAATTTGCGAGAAGATGTATTGCCAGGTGCGGATGGTGAAAGGCTTGCCGTCGTCGTCATGCTTGACGAGCTGTCGGCCATGTCCACGCGGAAGCCGTCTGCCCCGCGGGAGAGCCAGAAGCGCATCACGTCGATCATCGCCTCGCATGTGTCCAGTGCTTCGGGCCCGAGCGCCGGCTTCTGCCATGGGTGTTTTGGGTGGGCGAAGCCGTAGTTGAGGGCGGGCTGGCATTTGAAGAAGTTGAGGATATAGGTGCCGTCGCGCTCGGTCTCGCCGCCGATGAAGGGTAGGCCGTCGCCGCCGGCGATCCAAGGAGTCGGTCCAGATGTAGCGGTTGGAGACGTTAGTGGGCTGGTCTCTCCCCCAGTCGGCTTCGCCGACAGCCCCCTCCTCAGAGGGGGCTATGGTTAGGTCTCCGGTGTTTTCTTTACGGCTCGGCCCGTCAGAGGGGGGTGGAGTGGTGCGCTCGGCAGGGTTCGGGCGGGAGCTGGCTTGGAACCAGTGGTGTTCTTCGCTGGTGTGGCCGGGGACCAGGTCGAGTAGCACGTGCATGTCGCGCTGGTGGGCGGCTTCGAACAGCACGATCAGGTCGTCATTGGTGCCGTAACGCGGCGCGACTTGCGTATAGTCGCGCACGTCATAGCCGGCGTCCTTGAACGGCGAGTCGAAACAGGGGTTGATCCACAGCGCGTTGCACCCCAAAGCGGCGATGTAGTCGAGCTTGCCGGTGATGCCGGGAATATCGCCGATGCCGTCGCCATTCGAGTCGGCGAACGATTGCGGGTAGACCTCGTAGAATTGGGCGTTTCCAACCAGGCCGGCTTGGGGTAAGTCTGGGGCTGTTGCGTTATCGTGGTCCTTTCTTCAGGTGTGATGAATCTGGCTTCTCTGCCGGGTTCGAATAACGGTTGTTCTTACAGATTCTTGCGGGATGTTGCTTAATGATACTGCATGATTGCGAACGCTGTCAATCTGGAGAAACGCGGGGTAAACGTTGAAATATCAAGGATTTAAGACTCTGCAATTATGGCTGATTGCAATTGGCTTGCATACGTTCACAATTTCAGTTACACTGAACTCAAGCAACAACGACGCACCCTCGATCTTCCGCGATTCCCCTGTATCGGGCCGAGAACGGAAACGTAGTACCCAAGGGTGTGCGTGGCAGGAGCCGATACTGAAGTCGGCGTCCGAAGAAAGGAAAATCAACGATGATGGCACGATGGAAGAAAGCCCTGGCGGCGATTTCCGCCTGTGCGCTGTTCCTCACGGGCCTGTCCGCCTGCGGGTCCGCAAGCGCGGGCGGAGACGCGGAGCACATCACGCTTGTGGTGTGGGCCTCCCAGGAGGACCAAGCCAACACGGATTCGTGGCTGCAGACCATGGAGGCCGCATTCGAACAGCAGCACCCCGAATACAGCATCACGTGGAAACCAGAACGTGGCCTCGGCAGACGCCGCCGGCATAGCCAAGCAGGATCCGACCGTAGCCGCAGATGTTTACACGTTCGCCAGCGACCAGCTGGGCACCCTGCTCGATGCCGGCGCCGTCGGCCAAGTGAGCGACCCGACGATGAAACAGCTCGCCAAGCAGACCAAAGGCAACGCCACGATGCTACAGACCGTCACCGGCGAGGACGGCAACGTCTACGGTGTGCCGCTGGCCGGCAACACCTGGTTCATGTACTACCGCAAAAGCAAGTTCACCGAGCAGGACATCACCTCGCTGGACGCCATGCTCGCCAAGGGCAAGGTCTCATTCCCGCTGACCAACTCCTGGTATCTGCCCGCCTTCTATATCGGTGCCGGCGGCACACTGTTCGGCAAAGACGGCACCGACGCCAAGTCGGGCGTGCAGTTCGGCGGTGCAATCGGCGCCGCCGTCACCGATTACCTCGTCGACTTGCGCAACAACCCGAACTTCGTCAACGACAAGAACGGCTCCGGCCTGGCTGGTCTGAAAAGCGGCAAGGTCGACGTGGTCTTCACCGGCAACTGGGACGCCGCCACGGTCCGTGAGAATCTCGGCGACGACTGGGGCGTGGCCAAGCTGCCCAGCTTCACGCTCAACGGCAAGCAAGTGCAGATGAAGGCCTTCGCCGGTTCCACCATCTACGGCTGGAACCCGTACACCAAGCATCCGGTGGCCGCCGACCAGTTCGCGGCCTTCCTGTCCGGCACCGAATCACAGCGCAAGCACTATGAGATGCGTTCGGTGATTCCCTCGGACAGCGAGCTTGCCTCCGATCCGGCCATCGAGAAGGATGCCGTGGCACAGGCCCAGATAGACACCATCGCCCAGACGTCCGTGGTGCAACCATCCATCGCCGAGATGAATAACTTCTGGGTGCCGTGTGAGAACTTCGGCAATTCCATCTACAACAAGGAAGTCACCCACGCCAACTCGGCCAAACTCACCGAGCAGTGGATGGCCTCATACCAGAGCCTCCTGTAGAACGCGAGAAGAAAGACCAATCATGGAAACCACAGCCATGCCGCGCGCAGCGAAACGCGCACCACGCCGCCGCAAGGCGGACTACATTCCCCGTCGCGCTACACGTTGCGCGCGGCGGCCACCCAAGGCGATGCCCTGACCCGACTGTCGTTCCTGGTATTGGGCGCAGGCAACCTGGCCCGTAAGCAGGGTGGCCAGGGACTGGTGTTCCGGCCATCGAAGTGGCGTATATCGCCTACATGGTGACGGTTGGCGGGCCGGCGCTCGCAATGCTGGGCTCGCTCGGCTCCCGCACCCAGACCAAACAGAAGATCGATGGTTATTGGCATTACGATGCCGGTGACAATTCGGTGCTGCTGATGGTCTATGGTGTGGCCGCCGTGTTCATCACCGTACTGTTCCTTGTGTTCTGGTCGTATGCCGTGCGCAGCGCGTACAAGGCACAGGTGCTCGCCCGAGAGACCGGCAAGGCGCCGACCTTCATCGAAGACCTGAAGAACATCACCGATCGCAACGCGCAGGTCACGTTCATGGCGTTGCCGGTGGCCGGCATCCTTGTATTCACCGTCCTGCCGACGCTGATTATGATGTGCATCGCGTTCACCAATTACGATCCCGATCACGTGCTGCTGTTCGACTGGGTCGGCTTCAAGAACTTCACCCAGCTGTTCAGCGCCACCGGCGAGATCAATGCCGCCCAGTTTGGCAGTGTGTTGGCCTGGACCCTGATTTGGGCGTTCTTCGCGACGTTCCTGAACTTCTTCCTAGGCCTGTTCCTCGCGATGATCATCAATCGTCGTACCACCCGACTCAAGGGCTTCTGGCGTGCGGCGTTCTCGCTGTCGATCGCCGTGCCGCAGTTCGTCTCGCTGCTGGTCATTAACCAGATGCTCCAGCCGGAAGGTGCCATCAACCGCCTGCTGATGTCTTGGGGGTGGGTCGATAGCCCGCTGCCGTTCTTCACCGACACCATGTGGGCCCGCGTGACCGTGATCGTCGTCAACCTGTGGATCGGCATCCCGTTCACCATCATGCAGATCACCGGCATCTTGCAGAACATCCCCGCCGAACAGTACGAAGCCGCCACCATCGACGGCGCGAACTGGTGGCAGACCTTCACCCGCATCACGATGCCCTACCTGGTCTTCGTGCTCACCCCGTACCTGATTACCACGTTCACCGGCAATGTGAACAACTTCAACGTCATATATCTGCTGTCCGGCGGCAACCCGACTCCGGTGGGAGATACGGCTGGCAAGACCGACCTGCTTATCACCTGGCTGTACAAGCTCACGGTGGACCGTGGAGACTACAACCTGGGTGCCGTCATCGGCATCTTCACGTTCGTCACCTTGGCAGTGGTCTCCCTGATTACCTACCGCAGTAGCGCTTCCTACAAGAATGAAGGAGGATTCCGATGAGCAGCAACGCGCAGACCGTGACCCCTCGTACCGATATCGCAACCCCTAAGTCCGTCAGCAATCCGTTCTGGCATGACCAGCGTAAGCGTCGCATCGTGGGCGATGTCCTAAGCCATCTGTTGCTCGCCGTGCTTGCGGTGATTTGGGTGATTCCGATTGTGTGGGTGGTGCTGGAGAGCTTCAACAAGAATCCCGGCCCCTACAACGAGACTTTCTTCCCCACCGAATACACGTTGGAGAACTACACCAAGTTATTCACCGACACCCACATCCTGAACTTCCCGCGCATGTTTATGCATACGCTGGTGATTTCCATCGTGGTGTGCCTGATCAGCGTGTTCTTCGTGCTGTGCGTGGCGTTCTGCATGAGCCGCATGCGCTTCCGTTTCCGCAAGTCGTTCATGAACATCGTGCTGGTGCTGGGCATGTTCCCGGGCATCATGTCCGTGGTAGTGATCTACTTCATTCTGAAGTCGCTGGGCCTGACCCAAGGCGTGGACGTCACCGTGGCGTTGATTCTTGTCTACTCGGCTGGTGCCGGCGCGGGCTTCTACGTGATGAAGGGCTACATGGACACGATTCCGATGTCGCTTGACGAGGCCGCCTACCTTGACGGATGTACTCGCTGGCAGGTGTTCACCAAGATCATCATCCCGGTGTGCAAGCCGATGCTCGTCTATCAGGCCCTCACCTCGTTCTTGGGCCCGTGGCTTGACTTCGTGATGGCCAAGGCCATCGCCCGCACGCAGGATAACTACACCGTGGCGCTCGGTCTCTACCAGATGCTCAGCCGTGAGTATCTCAACGATTGGTTCGCCCGCTTCGCCGCCGCCGCGGTAATCATCTCGGTCCCGATTGCCATCCTGTTCATCGTCATGCAGCGCTTCTACCAGGAGTCGATGTCTGGCGCGGTCAAGGGCTAGTTTTTAGCTCCCGCTGGCGGGAGCTGTCAGCGAAGCTGACTGAGGGGTTCGTGGTGGAGCAACCCCGCTATGAACCACCCACCGACACTTCGCGCCATCTCTTGCCAGCGGGAGGCCGGATGCATTGGAAAGGAGGGACCCCCCATGGAACAGCAGATCTCCGCGTTGGCGGTAGACGATTGGACGCCAGCCGAACTGGCGATGCCCTGCCCCGATTATCCCGTCTATCAGGATGACGACCTCGGTGCGTTCCCGGATGCCAAAGGCACTACCTTCCGCGTCTGGGCGCCCTCGGCCGGCGGCGTCACCCTGCGCCTGTTCGACTCCGGCACACCGGAAGATCCCGCCGAACCCACGCAGACCCGCGACCTCACGCCAGGCGCGGACGGCACCTGGCTGGTGCGCTGCGACGGCATCGGCCACGGCACCTACTACGACTATCTGGTCCGATTCGCGGACGGCACCGTCAATCGCACCGCCGACCCGTGGGCCCGCGCGGCCGGCGTGAACGGCCGGCGCAGCATGGTCGTCGACCTCGACCAAACCAACCCGGCAGGCTGGGCCGAGGACCGCCGCCCGCACATCCCCAGCCGCGACCTGGTGATTTGGGAAACCCACATCGGCGACTTCAGCAACGACGAACACAGCGGCATTCCGGAAGAGCATCGCGGCACCTATCTGGCCTTCACCCACCCGGACACCAGCGTGGACGGTGCCGGCGAGTTCCCCACCTGCATGGCCTACCTCAAACGGCTCGGCATCACCGCCGTGCAGCTCATGCCGTTCTACGACTACGGTTCCATCGACGAATCGATCCCACGCACCGACCCCGCCCACGGCTTCAACTGGGGCTACGATCCGCTCAACTACAACGTTCCCGAAGGCTCGTACAGCACCAATCCGTATGATGGCGCCGTACGCATCCGCGAATGCAAACAGATGATCCAGTCGCTGCATAATGCCGGCATCAAGGTGATCATGGACGTGGTCTACAACCACATGTTCTCCACCGACAACTGGTTCGAACGTATGATTCCCGGCTACGCGCTGCGCCGCCGCGCCGACGGCACCTTCGCCGACGGCTCGGCCTGTACCAACGACGTGGCCACCGAACACCCGATGATGCGCAAGTATATCGTCGATTCCGTGGTCTACTGGGCGCGCGAATACCATATCGACGGCTTCCGATTCGACCTCATGGGCCTGATTGACGTGGACACGATGAACGCCGTGCGTACCGCGCTCGACCAGCTGCCTGGCGGCGCTACGATCTCCATGTACGGCGAGCCGTGGGCGGCCCGCGAAACCGCGCTGGTGCCCGACACGATTCTGGCCGACAAGCGCGGCATGCCCTACCTGAGCCCGCGCATCGGCGCGTTCTGCGACTCCACCCGAGACGCGGTGCGCGGCCATGTGTTCTACCAGTGGGTGCCCGGCTACCTGACCGGCGCGGCCGCCGATTACGCTGACGACATCCGTCATGCCGAAGACGGCTGGCGCGGCACCTTTGCGCGAGACCGCCAGCGTGGGGCAGGTCATCCAATACGTTTCCGCCCACGACGACCTGACATTGTGGGATAAGCTGTGCGCGGCCATGCGCCGCATCCCCACCGATACGGACTATTCGGCCGAAGACGAGGCGTGCGAGGATCTGATGCGCGCCAACCGACTGGCGGCCGGCATCGTATTCGCCTCCGCCGGTGTGCCGTTCATGCTGTCCGGCGAGGAATTCGCCCGCACCAAGCACGGCGTCTCCGATTCGTTCAGCAGTCCAGCCGCGTTGAACCAGCTGGATTGGCGCCGGGCGCAACGCATGGGCGATTTGGTCGACCATTACGCCGCGCTGATCCGACTGCGGCGCGGCAACCCGGCCTACTTCGGCGGCGCTCGCATGATCGTGCCGCGCGACGACGAGACCGTGGTGTTCCGCGTCGGCGACGATTGCGTGGCCATCAACCCCACCGGCAGCCCGCAGACCCAGCTCGCGACCGATCTGGAGATGCCCGACCCGTACGGCGAGGTTTCGAAAATCGCACCCAACGAATGGCAGTGCATCTACTGTTCCGGCAGCGACATGCCGGGCGCGGTGGAACGGCGACTGCTGCCCTTGCCTCCGTACACCTTCACCGTCTGGCGCCGCAGTCGTGGCTGACGGCGATGCTCGCTCCCGCCGGCGGGAGCTGTCTGGCAACGCCGGACTGAGGGTGGTCGATGAGGCCGACACCGTACCGACCGTGGATGCGGTGTTTTTCGATCTATACGGCACTCTGGTGGATATCCGTACCGATGAGACATCGGCTGCCGCCTGGGATGCGTTGCGTTCGGCCTTGTCCGACTGCGGCGTGACGTACACCGGCAACGCCGAGCTCCAGCGGCGATTCGAAACCTTGGCACAGCCGATTCGCGATGCCGCCGTCGCCGCGCACGGCGAGTGGGTCGAGCCCGATTTGCTGCCGGTATACGCGGCGTTGGCGGGGGGGAGTGCCGGAATGACGACGCTACGGCACGATCGTTGGCATGGACGTTCCGGCAGGCGAGTACCAGCCTACTGCGGATGTATTCGGGCGCGCCGGAACTGCTGGCGCGATTGCGAGCCGCAGGAAAGCGCGTTGTACTCGTCAGCAACGCGCAATCCTGCTATACGCGCCCGGAACTGGCCGCGCTTGGGTTGGACCGGGCGTTCGATCGCATCGTCATTTCCAGCGAGGTGGGCGTACGCAAACCATCGCCCGCAATCTTTCTCCGGGCGCTTGAGGCCGAGCATCTGACGCCTGACCGCGTGCTCATGGTCGGTAACGACGAACGTGCGGATATCCTGGGTGCAGCGTCGGCGGGCATTGCCGGCGTCTATCTGCGTACCGAGATTTCGCCCGCCAGCGACCCGCAGGCCAGTGCGCATGCCGCCTTGTCGCTGGCCGGCCCCGATTATGCTGAACTATTGCAATACCTGACATAGCCCAATAAAGCCCCGCTGGCGGGGGCTGTCGGCAAGCCGACTGGGGGTGGCCGCCGGGGCGCCACACAACTCCCACAGCCCAAATGATCACAACAACGGAGGAACACATGAACGAAGTCGAAATGGAGAAGACGCGGCGCGGCGAGCAGCGCCGTCGCAAGGGACTGTCCGTGTTCCGCCTCAAGGTGATCGGCGCGATCTTCATGGCGCTCAACGTGGCGAGCGTCGCGATACTGCCTACGTTGGTGGGCGACCCGAGCCAGGACATGGCAGCACTGACCGCGGTCGTACTGTGCGCGGCGGCTTCCTGGATCGCCGTGCCGATCTATTCGTGGCTGCTGTTCGACGGCTACCGTCATACGCATAACGCATGGGCGTACGGGCTGCGACTGCTCGTCGTGGCTGTGGTCAGCGAGGTGCCATACGACCTGATCATGACCGGCAAGCCCTTCAGCCTGAGCGTGCAGAACCCGGTGTTCGGACTGCTCATCGCCCTGGTCGTGCTGGCGCTGGTGGACTGGCTGGCCAAGAAATACCACGGCGCCTTCCGCTGGACGCTGACTGTGCTGGTCATTATCGCGGGCCTGCTGTGGGATTTGCTGCTGCACGTGGGCGTGGATCAGCGCGTGCTGTACACGGGCGTGCTCACGCTGTCGTTCGTGATGGTGTTCTACTTCCTCAACGCACGCGAGAATTCGATGATGTTCACCGCCGGACTGCTAGGCGCAGTAATGTGCATCACACCCGCCATCGGTGTAGCCTTCCTGCACTACCGCAACGGCGAGCAGGATTTCAAGCAGCCATGGATCAAGTGGGCGTTTTATGTGATCTACCCGGTACTGCTGGTGTTTGGCGCGTTGGTGGCGGCGTAGTCTCGGAATCGGCCTTTGGCCGATTCCGTTGGCCGATTCCTCCCCCTACGCCATCTTCCCAAACGGCATATCCGTGCTGCGTGGCACGAGTTGCGCCTCGATCACCTCGTGCGGGGTGCCCGGCGTCTCGCCGGCGATGAGCTTGAGCGCTTTTTCGGCCGCCGTGCGTCCCATCGCATACGGGTCTGCCTCATGGTGGTCAGGTTGATGGTGTCGGCATAGGGGCTGTCGTCAAAGCCGACAATCGAATAATCGCGCGGCGTGCGGTGGCCGTAACGTTCCAGCTTGAGCACCAGCGGAATCGCCATCATATCCATCTGGCAGCAGATTGCGTCCGGGAACTCATCCATCGCCAGCAGCGCGGATAATGCGGAGTCGGCGAAGGCCGGGCCGCGCGGCACGGAGAGCACTTCCCAATTGATGCCGTGCTTGCCTTCGGCGTCCTTGCAGGCGTTGATGAAGCCCTGTGCGCGTGCGTCAATCGAGGAATCCAGCCCGGCGGCCTCGGAACAGGGGTAGACGATGTGCTTGTGACCGAGGTTGATGAGATGCTGCGCGGCCGTGTACATGCCTTTTTCGTCGTCGATGCTGATGGTGGCGTCAAAGCCTTCGGAAGACGGCGTATTGATGCCGATGATCGGCACATGAATGCGCTGCAGCTGCTCGACCTCGTGCGGATCGATAGCGAACGAGGCCACGAAAACGGCATCGACATTGCGGCGAATCGGCAGGTCGGTGAAGAACTCATGACGGTTTGCGGCGGTATCGATGTGCTGGAACAGCGAGATGTCATAGCCGGCCGGATGCATCACCGATTCGATGCCCGCGAACGTTTGCGTATTGAACCAGCTGGTGATCTCCTCATTCATCAGCATCGCCACACGGTAGGTCTGTCCGGACTTCAGGGCGGTGGCGGAGCGGGAGATGTTGAAATCGAGCTTATCGGCCACATCCAGCACCTTGCGGCGGGTCTTCGCCGAGACGAGTTCCGGGCGGGTGAAGGCGCGCGACACTGTAGAAATGGAGACTCCGGCCTCCTTGGCTACTTGGTAGATGTCTGCCTTGCCCATGTTCCTCCTCGTGCAATTCGTGGTATCAGCTATGCCACGTAATCCCCCCCTAACGGGTTGCGCCATCCACGATGTGTAATCATTTGTATCATACGCTGCAAACGTTAGCGCGAAGCTAGGGGAAGTGTTGCTTGATGTGGTATGCTGATTGGGACATAGTGTTGCGAACGTATGCAGTCTGTCAACTGTGCTGCATGCCATTTCTGCAGGAGTGGTGTTGAAAGTGTTGCAAACGTTGTCAACGGTCTGACTGTGCGATAGGGGGTGTTCCCCTTCATGGTTCGTGCGGTCAATGCTCAAGGATGAGAGAAAGGACTCATATGGCCGTACGACGATTCAGCTCGCTCGCCAAACGCCTTGCCGTAACCGGCATAGCGGTGGCAATGTCTGCCACAACGCTGGTAGCGTTGCCGGCTTCTGCGGACGAGACCGAGGCCAATGCACAGGCGCGCACATCTGTTAGCGCGCCGGGCGATGTGATCGCCATCGCATTCCAAACCAACTGGAATTCGGTGGCCAAGGAGTGTACCGAGGTTTACGGCCCCGAAGGTGTGGGCTACGTACAGGTCTCCCCGCCGATGGAGTCCATCCAGGGCACTGAATGGTGGACCTCCTACCAGCCGGTCAGCTACAAGCTCGACTCCAAGCTCGGTACGGAAGCCGAGTACAAGACCATGATCGCCACGTGCAACGCGGCGGGCGTCGAGATCATCGCCGACTCGGTCATCAACCACACCACCGGCGCCGATTAGGGCAAGGGCACCGGCGTCGCCGGCAGCAAGTACGACGGCGAGGGCAACTTCCCCGCAATCCCGTACACCAAAGAGAACTTCCACGACTGCACCAAGAACATCGGCGACTACACCAACGCCGACGAAGTACAGAACTGCCGCCTGACCAGCCTGCAGGACCTCGACACCAGCCAGGAATACGTGCAGGACAGGCTCGCCGAGTACATGAACCATCTGCTCGACCTCGGCGTCTATGGATTCCGCGTCGATGCGGTCAAGCACATCGCCACCGATGATGTGGCCGCCATCAAGGACAAGCTCGCTGAGAAGTCCGGCCGCAACGCCGACGATATCTTCTTCGAACAGGAGGTCATCGGCAATTCGTCCGAAGCGGCGGCGATTCAGCCGAGCAACTATCTGGCGAACGGCAAGGTGTCCGAATTCAACTTCACCAACCACCTGTCGGTCGCCTTCGCCGGCGACATCACCGACGAATCCAAGGGTCTCTCGAAGGTCGGCGGTGACGGTTGGGTGAGTTCCGACAAGGCCGCCGTGTGGGTGACCAACTGGGATACTGAGCGCGGCTCGGCCATCACCTACAAGAAGGGCTCGAAGTACCTGCTTGCGAACGCGTTCATGCTCGCGTACAACTACGGCCAGCCGCACATCTATTCCGGCTACTACTTCGACAACTCCGACGACGGCGCTCCCGGCGCCACCGAAACCTCCGTGCCCGACATGGAGTGCCCGACCGGCGGCTCGATGACCTCCGGCACCTTGGCAGTGCGCTGAACGTTGGACCGCGATCCGCGGCATGATCGGCTTCCACAACGCGGTCAACGGCACCGACGTCACCAACTGGAAGGCGTACGACACCAACGTGCTCGGCTTCGGTCGCGGCGACGTCGGCTACCTCGCGCTCAACAACAGCGCCGACGACTCCAAGCAGACGTTCCAGACGTCACTGCCCGCCGGCGAATACTGCAACGTGTACGCCACCGGCGACTGCTCTGCAACTGTGACCGTGAAGGACGACGGCACGTTCGACGCGACGCTCGCGAAGAACTCCGCCATCGCGATCTACGCGGGCGCGACCAAGGATTCCTGGACCGGCACGACCAAGTCCGATCCGTCCGATCCGGACTGTCCGTCAACGACGAGACCAAGAAGGCCACGGCCGACACGAGCCGCACCATCTACTACAAGCTGCCCGACGGCTGGAAGCAGGCGTACCTCCACTACGGTATCGACGGCTGGGCCGAGCAGGGCCACGAGCTGATGGCCGACGCCGGCAACGGCTGGGTCAAGTTCACGGTCGATCCGAAGGGCAAGTCCTTCGAATACGTATTCACCGACGGCGGCGACAACTGGGACAACCCGAATGGCGGCGGCAACTACACCGCGCAGGGCCACTGGACGGCGGTCGCCGACCACGAGGCCAGCGCCGGCGTGCCCTCCGACGTGCAGTCGTACCAGCCCAAGACCAAGGTGATCGTGCACTACAAGCCCGCCGAAGGCGACGCCGTCGCCGATCGCGGCGTGTACATGTGGGGCATCGACAAGAACGGCGCCACCCTGAACGGCGCGTGGCACGCCTTCACCGGCGAGGACTCCTACGGCAAGGTGTTCGAGACCACCATCGATGGTGCGTACGACGCCGCCAAGATCGGTGTGATCGTCACCACCGAAGGCTGGGACAAGGTCGGCAGCGACCGTACCATCGACGGTTCCACCGGCACCGCCGAAATCTGGGTTGACGGCGCCAATCCGGACGAAACGCTCACCGAAGCCCCCGACGGCTACAAGAAGGCCGCCAACCAGATCGACGTGACCATCCACTACCACCGCCTCGCCGACGACTACACCAGTGAAGACGGCATGAAGGCATGGGACATCTGGGGCTGGGCCGACGGCGTCAACGGTGCTGCCTACCCGTTCACCGAGCACGACGACTACGGCCTGATCGCCAAGTACACGCTCAAGGGCAGCGGCATGAGCACTCCGCAGTTCATCGTGCGCTACGGCGGCGACAGCTGGGAAGCCAAGGATCCGAACGACGAGAACCGCACGATCCCGCAGTCCGCCATCACCGTGAACGCCGACGGCACCGCATCCGCCGAAATCTGGCTGGTGCAGGGCGACACGACGATCTACACCAACGGCACGCTCTACGACGCCAAGGGCACGATCGTCTCCGCCGAAATGACCGACTTCAACACCATCACGGTCAAGCTCAACAAGGCGCTCGCCATCGACAAGCCGGCCGACGCGGTGTCGGTCGAGGGTGTGAAGATCAAGGACGTGAAGGCTAGCGGGAACACCGTGACCATTACCACGGCCGACGATCTTGACGTGACCAAGGCCTACAAGGTGACGATCGAGGACTACGGCACGCAGAACGTGTCGCTCGGCGCCGTCGTGCGCTCCGACGCGTTCGACAAGAAGTACGCCTACGACGGCGATGATCTTGGCGTGACCTACAAGGCCGAGAAGTCCATGTTCAAGCTGTGGGCGCCGACCGCCACCAAGGTGACGCTGCGCCTGTACGCCAACTCCACCGATCCGAAGGCAGCGCAGACCGACGCCGTGACGCTGGAGAAGTCCGGCAAGAAGGGCGTGTGGACGTTCGCCGTGGACAAGGATCTCAAGGATTACGCCTACGACTACGAGCTGACCTTCGCCGACGGCACGGTCAACACGTCCGCCGACCCGTACGCGACCGCCGCCGTGGCCAACGGCGAGCGATCCGTCGTGCTCTCCGACAAGGAGAAGGGCAGCGCCGGCAAGCGTATGGAGTCGTTCAGCAAGCCGACCAATGCCATCATCACCGAGGCCAGCGTGCGTGACTTGACCATCGACCCCAGTTCGGGCGTCGATGAAGACAATCGCGGCAAGTTCCTTGGCATGGTGCAGAAGGTACTACGGTCAACGGCGTGGAGGGCGCGGCGTCTACTGGCGTCGACTACCTCAAGTCGCTCGGCGTCACCCATGTGCAGATTATGCCTTCCTATGATTTCGGTTCCGTGGACGAGACCGGCGATCTGAGCTACGGCGCGCAGTACAACTGGGGCTACGATCCGGAGAACTACAACGTGCCGGAAGGCTCGTACTCCTCCGACCCGAGTGACCCGAGCGCTCGCGTCAAGGAAATGAAGCAGATGGTCTCCGGGCTGCACAAGAACGGCCTGTACGTGGTGATGGATGTGGTCTACAACCACGTCTACAACGCCTCCGAACACGCCTTCAACAAGACCGTGCCTGGCTACTACTTCCGCTACGACGCCAATGGCAACCTGACCAACGGCTCCGGCTGCGGCAACGACGTGGCTTCCGAGCGTGCGATGGCCCGTAAGTACATCGTCGATTCCGTGAAGTACTGGGCAACCGAGTACAACGTGGACGGCTTCCGCTTCGACCTCATGGGTCTGATTGACCAGACCACCATGAATCAGGTGCGTGCGGCGCTTGACGAGATCGATCCGTCGATTCTCGTCATCGGCGAAGGTTGGGATATGACTGACGCCATTGGCAACCAGGAAACCACGCAGCCCAATGCCTCCAAGGTCAAGGGCGTGGCGTTCTTCAACGACTCCCTGCGCGACGCGATCAAGGGCAGTGTGTTCTCCGACGAGGACACCGGCTTCATCACCGGCAAGGCCGGCAAGGAGAACCTCATCGCCACCAACGTGCTCGGCTGCAACAACGCGCGCGAGGGCATCGATGAGAACGGCCACTGCAACAACGGCACCGCCGACACGAACTACGGCGGCGCGGATCAGGTGGTGCAGTACGTCGAGATTCACGACAATCTGACCTTGTACGACAAGCTGGTCAAGAGCGCGCCTGCGGATTCCGAGGAGACTCGACTCGCTCGCGCCAAGCTCGCGGACTCGCTGATTCTGCTCTCGCAGGGCATCACCGATATGCAGTTCGGCCAGGAGTTCCTGCGCACCAAGGGCGGCAATGGCAACAGCTACAACGCCGGCGACGCGGTGAACGCCATCGACTGGAACCGCACGGTCGGGCAGGCGGATTCCGTGAACTATGTGAAGGGCCTGATTGCCCTGCGCAAGTCCATCGGCGCGCTGCATCTGAGCAGCTACGATGACATCGCCAAGAACATGACGGTGCTGCAGCAGTCCGATGGCGTGGTGGCCTACCAGCTGAAGGACGGCAGCGACACGTATGTGGTGGTGTTCAACGCCAACGAATCGGCCGCAACGGTCGAGGCCGTGCCGGCTGGCAAGTACACCGTGCTGGCCGCCGATGGCAAGGTGACGGAGACGCAGGATAAGAATGCTGCAACCACCGTGGGCGCTGACGGCTACCAGGCCGGAGCGCTCGCCGCTGCCGTGCTCAAGGCCGGCGCCGACGATGATTCGACCAAGTCCGATGGCGGCAAGGACGATGACGCCGCCAAGCCGGACGATGGCAAGGACGATTCCTCCAAGCCGGGCAACAACGACGGCAAGGACGATAACCAGTCGGGCGGCACCGCCACCCCGGGTACTCCGGGCGATAGTGGCAACGGCAATGGTCAGACCGGTGACGGCAACGCCTCCAACGGCGCATCCGACACCGCGGCCGGCCAATCCCAGCAGTTCGGCGCTGCCGCTCTGCCCAACACCGGCGTAGCCCTGTCCGTCATGGCGGTCGCCGTATTGGTGATGACCGCTGCCGGCATGCTGTTGCAGCGGTTCTCCAAGGGCGGCAATGTCGTCAACAGTAAGGAGGGCTTCGAACAGTAGTCCACACCGCGTCAGTTGCTGAGTGGCTCCCGCTGGCGGGGGCTGTCAGCGAAGCTGACTGGGGGTGGCTCAGAGCCGCTCCAAAAAACCTGAGCCTACATCGCTCAACTTTTGTGATGAATTTGGGAATAGAACTTGCCAAACAGAAGTTGAGTGATGTAGGCTCAAGTTTTGGAAGGCCCAAGAACCAACCAAGGAACTTGAGCAAAGAACGTAAGAACAAACGAGTAATTAAGGAGCACACATTATGGCACGTGCAGTTGGTATCGATCTGGGAACCACGAATTCCTGCATCGCAACTCTTGAAGGTGGCGAGCCCACCGTTATCGTCAACGCTGAAGGCGCGCGCACCACGCCGTCTGTGGTGGCCTTCTCCAAGTCCGGCGAGATCCTCGTCGGCGAAGTGGCCAAGCGTCAGGCCGTGACCAACGTTGACCGCACTATTTCTTCCGTCAAGCGCCACATGGGCTCCGACTGGACTGTCGACATAGACGGCAAGAAGTGGACCCCGCAGGAGATTTCCGCGCAGATCCTGATGAAGCTGAAGAGGGATGCTGAGGCCTACCTCGGCGAGCCCGTCACCGACGCCGTCATCACCTGCCCGGCATACTTCAACGATGCCCAGCGTCAGGCCACCAAGGACGCCGGCAAGATCGCCGGCCTGAACGTCCTGCGTATCATCAACGAGCCGACCGCAGCCGCTCTGGCCTACGGCCTTGAGAAGGGCAAGGAAGACGAGCGCATCCTGGTCTTCGACCTCGGCGGCGGCACCTTCGATGTCTCCCTGCTGGAGATTGGCAAGGATGACGACGGCTTCTCCACCATTCAGGTTCAGGCCACCAACGGCGACAACCACCTCGGTGGCGATGACTGGGATCAGAAGATCATCGATTGGCTGGTTTCCGAAGTCAAGAACAAGTACGGCGTCGACCTGTCCAAGGACAAGATTGCGCTGCAGCGTCTGAAGGAAGCCGCTGAGCAGGCGAAGAAGGAGCTCTCCTCCTCTCCACCTCCACCAGCATTTCCATGCAGTACCTGGCCATGACTCCTGACGGCACCCCGGTGCACCTGGATGAGACTCTGACCCGTGCGCACTTCGAGGAAACGACCTCCGACCTGCTGGGTCGCTGCCGCACGCCGTTCAACAACGTGCTGCACGACGCCGGCATCTCCGTGAGCGACATCGACCACGTGGTGCTCGTCGGTGGTTCCACTCGTATGCCCGCCGTCAAGGAACTCGTCAAGGAGCTCACCGGTGGTAAGGAAGCGAACCAGTCCGTGAACCCGGATGAGGTTGTGGCTGTCGGTGCCGCCGTGCAGTCCGGCGTCATCAAGGGCGACCGTAAGGACGTCCTGCTTATCGACGTGACCCCGCTGTCCCTCGGTATCGAGACCAAGGGTGGCATCATGACCAAGCTCATCGATCGCAACACCGCCATCCCGACCAAGCGCTCCGAGGTCTTCTCCACCGCTGAAGACAACCAGCCGTCCGTGCTGATCCAGGTCTACCAGGGTGAGCGTGAGTTCGCTCGCGACAACAAGCCGCTGGGCACCTTCGAGCTGACCGGCATCGCTCCGGCTCCGCGTGGCGTCCCGCAGATCGAGGTCACCTTCGACATCGACGCCAACGGCATCGTGCACGTGTCCGCTAAGGACAAGGGCACCGGCAAGGAGCAGTCCATGACCATCACCGGTGGTTCCGGCCTGCCGAAGGACGAGATCGACCGCATGGTCAAGGAAGCCGAGGCTCATGAGGCTGAGGACAAGAAGCGCAAGGAAGACGCCGAGACCCGCAACCAGCCGAGGCCTTCGCCTACTCCACCGAGAAGCTCGTCAACGACAACAAGGACAAGCTCTCCGACGACATCGTCAAGGAAGTCACCGACAAGGTCAACGCTCTGAAGGAAGCCCTGAAGGGCGACGACACCGAGAAGGTCAAGACCGCTCAGACCGAGCTGATGACCGCCGCCCAGAAGATCGGCCAGGTCCTCTACGCCCAGCAGGGTGCCGAGGGTGCTGCCGCCGGTGCGGCTGGCGCTGACGGTGCCGGCGCTTCCGCTGACTCCGCCTCCGGTTCCGACGATGACACCGTCGAGGCCGAGGTCGTGGACGACGATGACGACAAGGACAACAAGTGATGTCCGAGTTCAACAAGGACGACTACCTGAACGACCTGCCGGATCCCGACCAGGCCGCTCAGGCCTCTTCAGAGGCTGACGCCTCCGCCGAGTCCGGCTCTGCGCAGGATTCGGCTGCCCAGGCTCCTTCCAATGAAGGAGCTGACGCGGCTCCTGCCGCAGCTGAGGGAGAGAAGTCGGATGCCGGAGAGAAGACTGGCGAAGGCCAGTCCGATTCCGCAGACACCCTCACTCCCCTCGGCAAGGCCAAGAAGGAAGCCGCAGACTACCTCGAAGCCCTGCAGCGCGAGCGTGCGGAGTTCATCAACTACCGCAATCGCACGCAGAAGGAGCAGGAGCGCTTCCGCCAGCACGGCATCATCGACGTGCTGACCGCGCTGCTGCCCGCCCTTGACGACATCGACCGCATCCGCGAACACAGCGAGATGGACGACTCGTTCAAGGCCGTCGCCACCAAGATCGACAAGGCCTTCGAGAAGTTCGGCGTCGAGAAGTTCGGCGAAAAGGGCGAGGACTTCGACCCCACCAAGCATGACGCGATCCTGCACAAGCCGGACGCGAATGCCGAAAAGGAAACGGTTAACACCGTGGTTGAGGCCGGCTACCGCATCGGCGACCGTGTGATTCGCGCCGCCCGAGTAGTAGTAGCCTCCCCACAAAACTGACGGCCAGCTCGCTGCAATGAGTTGACAGTGCCTTAGCTCCCTCTGATGAGGGAGCTGTCAGCGAAGCTGACTGAGGGAGAGAAGCCGGCCGCAGGCCGCGGAAGACAGAGGGCCACATTCTTGATGCCCATAGTCTCCGCTATCTCTCCCTCCGTCATCGCTGCGCGATGCCACCTCCCTCATCAGAGGGAGGTGCAATTACATAAAGACTTTTCTAGAAAGGAGACATGAATGGCTGAAAACGAATGGCTCAGCAAAGACTTCTACAAAGTCCTTGGTGTCTCCAAGGACGCTTCGGACGACGACATCAAGAAGGCGTACCGCAAGCTCGCCCGCAAATACCATCCTGACGTCAACAAGACCAAGGAAGCCGAGGAGAAGTTCAAGGACATCTCCGAAGCCTATGACGTGCTGAGCAAGAAGGAAGATCGCCAGAAGTACGACGCGATTCGTCAGTTCGGCATGGGCGGTGCCCGCTTCGCCGGCGGTTCCGGCGGCTTCGATGCTTCCGGTTTCTCCGACATCTTTGGTTCCATGTTCGGCCAGGGTGCCGGCGGCAATGGCTCGCGCATCCGCTTCTCCACTTCGGGCGGCGGCCCCAACAACATCAACGACATCTTCTCGATGTTCGGTGGCGCTGCAGGTCAGGGCGGCCAGTCGTATGGCGGCTACGGCCAATCGCCGTACGGCAATGCCGGCGGCTATGGCTATGAGGAGGCCCCACACCCCGAAAACGGCGAGGACCGCAACTCCAAGATCAGCCTGACCCTGCGTCAGGCGGTCAAGGGCGCTACCGTGTCCCTGTCCGTGGACGGCAAGAAGTTCAAGGCCCACGTGCCTGCGGGCGTCAAGGACGGACAGAAAATCAAGCTGGCCGGCAAGGGCAAGCCGGGCATCAACGGCGGCAAGGTCGGTGACCTGTACCTGCACGTCACCGTCAAGCCCGATGCCACATTCTCGATGCGCGGCCATGATATCGTCATGGACCTGCCCGTAACTGTGGGCCAGGCCGTGGCCGGTGGCAAGGTCGAGGCCAAGGATATCGACGGCAATCCCGTCACCTTCAAGGTGCCGGCAGGCTCCAGCTCCGGCGCGGAAGTCAAGCTCGCGGGACTTGGCGTCCAGCGCAGCAACCAGCCGGGCGACCTGATCGGCCGTGTGCAGATCATGGTCCCCGCCAAGCCGGGGCTGGCCGTCAAGCACGCCGCCAAAGAATTCGACGAAAAAGCCGGCGACTATCTCAGCCTGTAATCAGGAGGTGAACAATGGCGCGGTTAGCCAACCAGATGAAGCAGTTGTACGCGATGTGCGCAACCGCGCTCGTGATGGGCAGGGCCGATCTCGACGGAGCCGATGACGTCGGCTTCGACATCGAACTGCCCATCTTCACCGTCGGCCAGACCGCCGAGTTGGCCAACATTCACCCCCAGACCCTCCGTCAGTACGACCGCCTCGGTTTGGTTCGTCCGCAGCGCACGGATGGCGGCGCTCGCCGCTATTGCCTGCGTGACATTGCCCGCCTGACTCGCGCTCAGCGCCTGAGCCAGGACGAAGGCATCAATCTTTCCGGCATCGCACGCATTTTGGTCCTCGAAGAAGAGAATCGCCAACTGCGCCGCGAAGTCAAACGCATGCAAACCGGCGACCAGGAGAGCGTTTTCGCCGCAGGCCGTGACGGCAATATCGTGGAGGTACAACGCTCCAACCGCGCTCGCCTCTGGCGCAACGCCATCCGCCGCGAAACCCGCGAACTGCCCGGCCGCGATACTGCCGTCGATACCGTTGCCGGCGCCACCGGCGACTCCAACTCCACTCCCGCCGACTCCAAGTCCATGGTCCTGTGGGGTTGGTGATTTGCTGTTCGGCTGTCGTGCGGAGTTGGTGAGATAGGTATATCGAATACGAATAGTTGAGGATTCACTGCGACGTACGGAGGTAACCATGCTGCTCAAGGCCGTGTTCTGGGATTTGGACGGAACGCTTATCGATTCGGAGCCGCTCTGGCATGACGGTGAAATCGAGATCGCGCACAACAATGGCGGCGAGTGGAACGAAGACCTCGGTTGGGAGTGCTCCGGCACTCCGGTGCCACACGTGGCAGAGGTCATGATTGCGTATGGCTGCACATTGAGCGTTCCCGAAATCGACAAACAGCTCAAGGATTATGTGTTCAAGGCGGAGGTCGAACGTCTGCCGTGGATTCCTGGTGTGCTAGACGTGCTGTGCTCGCTCAAGGAGGCCGGCATTCCGTCCATGCTGGTCACCACGTCGCCGCGCCGTATGGCGGAGAACATCATGAAGCAGTCCGAGGGACTGTTCACCGGCTACGTCTGTGGCGACGATCCGTACGAACACAAGCCGAACCCCGCGCCCTATCTGGCCGCAGCCGACAAGCTTGGCATCGCCCGTGAAGACATGGCCAAGTGCGTGGTGCTCGAGGATTCCTCGGTTGGACTTCAGGCCGGCGTGGCCTCGGGCGCGACTCTGATTGCGCAGACTGGCTGGATTCGCACCGACACTTCCGGCCTTGGCCAGTTTGCCTCCATCGACTCGTATGAGGGCATCGATGCGGCCGCGCTGGACGCCTTTGTGCGGCAGCGTTTGGGGGAGTAGAAATAGGCCGATTGTATCGGCAATGCATTCCGGCGTGTCGCAAGTATTTGCAACGTTTATATCAACCATTTGATGTCTGTTTTGACAAACTTCTGAAACGTTATAGAATTGTTACCAACGAAGAAACCTGAAACGTTCTAGAAAAACCGGCGCACAGCAGCGTCGGTTGACTGGTTTTCCGCTCCGGCAAAGCATGCCCGAGTATTTTTTGTGGCCAGTTTCTGAAATGTTACAGAAAAAGAAGATGAGGTACCAAGGGAGGTCATCATGACGGCAATTCAGGAAGCCGTTCCCGCCGCAGCGGGGGCAGCGCAAAGCCGTGGGGGAGAGGTGAGCAACGCGGCTGCGGCAGCCGGCAAACGTGTTCGTGCCCGCAAGCACAGCGGCGCATCGCAGAACTCATGGCAAGCAGGCTGCGCCCCTACCTGTTCATCGCCCCGCTGGTCATTCTCTCCGGCGTCTTCATCTACTACTGCATCGGCTTCACCGTGGCCACATCCTTCACTGACTGGGACGGCATCTCCAGTGAGATGGACTTCATCGGCCTGAAGAACTACACCAAGCTGCTCGCTCCCGGCTCCGTGTTCTGGACGGCCTTGATGAACAACATCATCTTCATGGTCGTCACCGTGGTCATCCAGGCCGGGCTCGGACTGCTGCTCGCGGTGATCCTCAAGGAGCGCCTGCGTGGTTCCAGCTTCTTCAAGGCGATCTTCTTCATGCCCATCGCCATGGCCCCGGTCATCATCGCCGCCATCTTCCGCATCATCATGGATCCGAACGTCGGCGCCATCAACGAGGCCCTGCGCTTCCTGCACTTGGACTTCCTGGCCCAAAGCTGGCTTGGCGATCCGCACATCGCCCTCTACTCGATCTGTGCCATCAACATCTTTGAATGGATGGGCTTCTCGATGATCATCTACTACGCCGGTCTGATGTCCATCTCCGATGACATCTACGAAGCCGCCAAGATCGACGGCTGCGGATTCTGGAACACCCTCTTCCGCATCACCATTCCGAACCTGTCCGGCACCACCAACACGCTTATCCTGCTTGGCATCGTCGGCTCGCTGAAGACCTTCGATATCGTCATCCAGACCACAGGCGGCGGCCCTGGCCGTTCCACCGAATTCCTGAACACCTACCTGTACAAGGCCGGCGTGCAGCAGTTCAACGGCGGTCTGTCCGCGGCCATCGGCGTGATGGTCCTCATCATCGCCGTGGTGCTCTCCCTGATTCAACTTGCCTTCAACAAGCGTGCCAACAACTAACGAAAGGACGTCATCATGAAGCGTAAAACCAGTGCGACGGTCATCATGTACGCCGTCCTCGTATTCTTCTTCGTCATCTGGATTTTCCCGATTTACACGGCAATCACCAAGTCCCTGCAGGCGGGCGGCTGGAACAGCTACTGTCCGTGATCAACAATAAGGACGTGCACTACTTCCGCGTGGTGTTCAACAGCTTCTTCATCTCCGTGGTCACCGCCGTGATCGTGGTGGTCATCACCTCGCTCGCCGGCTACGCCTTTGCCAAGATGAAGTTCACCGGTTCCCGGGTGATCTACGTGCTGCTGCTCGCCTGCATGGCCGTGCCGATTGCCTCCGTGACCATGCCGCTGTTCTTCACCATCAAGACATTCGGCCTGACCAACACCTACCTCGGCATGATCATCCCGTTGGTGGCGTTCAACGCCCTGCAGATGCTGCTGCTCTGGCGCAACTACTTCAACGGCGTGCCAGACGACATCATCGAAGCCGCCCGCGTGGACGGCTGCGGTTCCCTGCGCATCTGGGCTCGTATCTTGATGCCTATCTCCACCCCGATGATCGCCACCACCGGCGTGCTGACCTTCGTCTACTCCTGGAACGAATACCTGATTCCGTTGCTGCTCATCCGCGACGAATCCAAGTATCCGGTCACGCTGGCCTCCACCTACTTCATGGAGACCCGTAGCCAGACGCCGGAGATGGTGGCCCAGGAATACGCCGCCCTGATTCTGATGACGATTCCGTCCATCATCGTCTACCTGATCAGCCAGAAGTGGCTGCAGTCCGGCATCGCCGCCGGCGCCGTCAAGAGCTGAGGTGACCCAAAATGACCGCAACCATCAGCAACGGTGTATCCGCCAGTTACAGCCCTGCGGAAGACGAGCTCGGCGCAGCTGACCCCACCGCCTTGCTTGCCGAATCTGGCGATTTGAAGCCGCTGGCCGAACGCACTTATACGAATCCGGTTCCATATGCGGACGGTAAGTCCCATACCGCGCCCGACCCGTTCGTGCTCAAATACCGCGACCTCTACTACTGCTACGCCACCGACGAGCACGGCATTCTGGTCTCCACCTCACCGGACATGGTGCATTGGACCTCACATGGATTCTGCTACACCGAAGCCGGACGCAGAAACTTCTGGGCCCCATCGGTGATTCTCATCAACGGCGTCTTTCACATGTACTTCTCGAATATGCCGGCCGAGGAGACCGACACCCACACGGAAATCATGCGTGTGGCCGTGAGCGAGGATCCGCTCGGCCCGTTCGAAAAGAAAGCGGAGCTGTTCAACACCTTTGCCATCGACTCCCAAGTGGTCTATGGCGATGACGGCCAGTTGTACTTGCTTTACGCCGACAATCAGGTCACCGGCCTGAGCGATGACCGGCCCGGAACCTCCGTGATGATCGATCGCCTTGCGTCCCCGTATTCGCGTGAGAACAAACCGCGCCCGCTCATCGTGCCCACCATGGACGAGGAGATCTTTGCCCGCAACCGTTTCGGCGATGGCCGCGACTGGCACACCGTGGAAGGCGCCACATACTTCGCCTACCGTGACCGCGCGTTCATCACCTACTCGGCCAACGCCTACGAGCATGAGGACTACTTCGTCGGATACTCGTACGCACAGCTGCCGAACAAGCAGGCCGGCGCCCACATCGATCAGCTCGATTGGACGAAACAGCTCAACGAGAACCGCTTCGATCCGCTGCTTATCCGCAGCCCAAAGGTTGAAGGCACGGGCCACAACTCCATAGTCAAAGCGCCCAATGCCGTTGATGACTGGATTGTCTACCACGGTCGTAACGCCGATGACGAGCTGTATGTGGGCACCGAACAGCGCGTAATGCGCATCGACCCGCTGTACTACGCCGAAGGAGGGCTCGACACCCCAGGACCTACCGCCGCCGCTCAAAGCGCACCGCTGTATGGCACTGTGCATGATGATTTTGCGGATGGCCTGAACGCCGGATGGTCGGTTATTTCCGGCGCGGCCCACACTGAATCTGATGCGGACGGTCACGCGCTTGTTGCCGACGAATCCAGTGTATTCATCGCTGTGTCGGGCAAATCGTCCGCAACCCAAGTGATTGACGTCTGGGCCAAAGCTCCCGTCACTCCACGGGGCGCACGATTCGGCATCGTGGTGCGGTACCAGGATGCCAACAACCTCACCAAACTCGAGGTGGATGCTGGCCGTCAGGTAATTAGCGTGGTCGATGTGATTGGCGGCGTTGCCTCCGAACGCGTGACCAATGCCGACCTCCATGACTTCGATTCCCATGCCTGGCATGAGTACCGGCTTGAGCGCCGCTACTGCAGGCTGGAGATCCGCATTGATGGCCGTTTTGCCGCGTCCTGCACCATCAGTGATAAGCCCGGTCGGGCGGGATTGTTCTCGTTGCGAACGGGGGCCGCGTTCAGCGCATATGCGGCCACTGAACATGTGAATCTGTGGGGTGCCGGATTGCGGGATCTCGGTCGAGAATTGCATGCTGACCGCCGACTCGTTATCGACGGCGGCGTGAGGCCCAGCGGCGTGTGTCCGGTAACACTCGAATTGGCATACCCGCTGGTCAGCAACCGTTTCGTCCTTGATTTCGCTGAACAGACGAGCCGCGGGCAGGCGCTGTTGTCTCTTGGCGAATACCGTTTATCCGGCACGGCATCATCCGTGGAGTTCATGCGCAACGGCAAGTCGCTGCCTTCCACCCCGGAGCCGGCCAGGCTGCGTGTCTTTGAAGACAACGTCCGCCGTGACCGTTCGGGCCGAGCCGTGCTCACCATCCGTATCGAAGCTCTGAACGGCACGATGCGACTGCACCTACGTGGCAAAACCTGGCAGGTGCCGTTTGCGGACAATGCGGCCCGTGCCCGTATCACTCTTGATCGCGCATCCCTGACCGGATACGAGAGGACATCGCTGGAATCCAGCATCGAGGAAAGGAGTGCGTCCGGCAATTGAGCCAACATCAGCCGCACATATCGGGTGTGGCTGGCTTCACCATCCAATTCCGATGATCTTCCACAACGAAGTGAACCAATAAGAGAAACAAGGAAAATAAGGAGAACAATCATGTTCAACATGAAGAAGGCGATCGCCGCAGTGGGCGCTCTCGCTATGTCTGCAGGTCTGCTTGCCGGATGCGGTTCGGGCAGCGGCGGCTCCGATGAGGGAGTCGGTACCAAAGGACAGCCCGGTTGAGCTGACCTTCTGGACCTGGCAGCCTACCGATGCCCAGTGGAAGTCGATTTACGCCGCCTTCCAGAAGAAGTACCCGAACATCAAGATCAACTGGTGGCGTACTTCTGAAATGGCCGACTACCAGAAGAAGCTGCAGACCTCGATGGCCGGCGGCGAAGGCCCGGATGTGTTCGGTGTGCAGGCCGGTTCCACTGTGGAACAGTATGGCCGTTTCGCCGACGATATGAAGGAGCTGGCCGACAAGTACATGCCCGGCTGGGCTTCCAAGGTGGCCGAGGGCGCCGTGGCGCAGACCACCAACAAGGATGGCAAGATGGTGGCCATGCCGACCATCACCTCCGGCTCCGAATACATCCTGTACAACAAGACGCTGCTTGACGAGCAGGGCATCAAGGTGCCCACCACCTACGACGAGCTCGTGGCTGCCAACAAGGAACTCAAGGCCAAGGGTCTGATGCCGCTGGCCCTCGGCGCCAAGGATGGCTGGCACCTCGACGATATCTTCGTGTGGCTGTCCAACCAGTACGGCGAAGGTGACGTGTACAAGGCCGCCGAAGGCAAGGCCAAGTTCACCGATGAGACCTTCGTCAAGACCATGAAGGCTTGGAAGCAGATGATCGATGATGGTCTGTTCCAGGATGGTGCAGTTGGTACTGCGACCTACCCGGATGCTCGCGACAACTACTTCTACGCCCGCAAGTCCGCTTTCTTCCCGACCGGCTCCTGGCACGCTTCCGCCGTGCTGCCGAACGATGAGACCAAGGGCACGGCCGTTGAGAAGGACGAGCTAGGCATGATGGAATTCCCGCAGGTGGGAGACAAGGCCACCGGCCCGACCACTGGTGTGGACTTCGGCCTGAGCGTGAACAAGGACTCCAAGAAGAAGGAGGCCGCCATGAAGTTCATCGAGTTCATGACCACCGGCGAAGGCCAGCAGGAGTGGATCAACACGCTGCAGGGTGCTCCGGTCGACAAGGGCATGAAGGTCGAAGTGCCGTCTGACGCCACGGAATCCGCCAAGGCCAGCATCGATTTGGTGACCAAGGGCCAGGCCTCTTCCAAGCTTGAGCGCAAGCTCACCTCCCAGGAACTCAACGACGAGATCGGCGTGCAGATGCAGAACATCTACACCGGCGACGCCACCGTTGACTCCGCGCTGAAGGCCATTCAGCAGGTCAACGAATCCATCGAAAGGTGAGCCTATAGATAGGAATATCGCATAGTTTCTACTCCTCGAGCGGGCCCGTCCGGTACGAATTCTCGTTGCCTGGCGGGCCTTCTTTGTTGGTTTGCCGAAGTGGCCCTGATTTATTACCGCCGGCGGAGTCTGTTGACGGTTGCAGCGGGAGTCGTGGGCGGCGTGTCGGACCCGTCCCTGCTGGCGGGGCTGTCGGCAAGGCCGACTGGGGGTGATTCTGCGGACGCCTGAACGAAACGGCCTGCGGGGCGATATCCCACATGGTTTATGCTGGAAACACACATCTGAAACGTTCGGCAACCAGTATGGCGACGTGGATGGTGCCATGCCGAGTGGTTGATGGACTGAATATGAGGGGGCGCTATGGTTGCGAGTTCGCGCAAGGCGACGCTGCACGATGTGGCGAAACGTGCGCACGTGTCCGTGGCATCGGTGTCCAATTACCTCAACGATTACCCCTATATGAAGCCGGCCACGCGCGAACGTATCCAGCAGGCCATTGACGAGCTGGGCTATGTGACCAACCAGCAGGCTCGCAATTTGCGTTCCGGCCGCACAGGACTCATCTCATTGTCTCTGCCGGATTTGAACCAGATTTACTTTTCCGAACTGGCCGAAGAGATGATCACGCGGGCACGGGAATATGGATACCGCATCATCATCGAATCGACCGGCAACGACCGCCAGCGCGAGATCGAGAGCGCACATGCCATGGCCAGCAATATGACCGACGGACTTATTTTGAGCCCCACGGCCATGCGGGCGGAGGATGTGGCCGAGCTCGAGGGCGACTACCCGCTGGTAGTGCTGGGCGAGCGTATCTTCAACGCACCTGCGCCGCACGTGGTGATGCCCAATGAATTGGGTGCCCAAGCCGCTACCACGCATCTGCTGGAGGCCGGATGCCGCACCGTCGCCGTGGTGGGCGGAACGTTGGACGAATCCGTGCCGTCCTCTCGTTCGATGCGAACCAAGGGGTATCTCAGCGCCTTTGCGGAACGTGGAGTGACGCCTGATCTGAACCTGATCCGCGAGTGCGGCGAATGGACCAGTGCCGAGGGCGCTCAGGCGGTACGTGAGATGTATGCGCAGGGCATTCGACCGGATGGCATTTGCGCTGAATGATTTGCTGGCGATGGGTGTTATCAGTCAGCTGCGGGAAATGCGCGTGCGAGTGCCGGAAAGCGTGCGTGTGGTGGGCTTCGATGATATCGATGAGGCTAAGTACACGATTCCCTCGCTGACCACGGTGGATCCGCAGCGCGCGCGTATTGCTGAGATTGCCATCACGTCGATTCTTGATCAGGTCAAGACGGGGGCTCGGGCGCCGAGGCGGCGTATTGATGTGGAGTATTCGTTGCGTTACCGCGCTTCCTCGCCGCAGGTGTAGCAGTTGTGTTGGCCGACTGGTAGGGTATTTGACGGTTTGCATATAACTGTCTGGTTCATTGGGCTGGCAGCTCAATACAAGATTTAGGACTCATAGGAAATACATGGGCTTCGTTAATTTCATCCTCGAACTGCTGAAGAATCCGCGTGCCGCGATTGCCGGTTGGATTGCCATGGGCGTGGCGCCGACCCTCGGATTCATCTTCCTCATCATATTCATCGAAACGGGCGTGGTGTTCTTCCCGTTCCTGCCCGGTGATTCGCTGTTGTTCGCGGCCGGCGTGTTCGCAGCCCCGGATGCTGCGACCGGCAAGGCCGCGCTGCCGCTGTTCTGGTTGCTGCCGGTGGTTTGGTGCGCGCCGATTATCGGCGACCAGTGCAACTACTTCATCGGTCATTTCTTTGGCCGCCGTATTATCCAATCCGGCAAGGTGAAGGCGCTGACTCCTGAGCGACTGGCCAAAACCGAGGGCATGATTGAAAAGTGGGGCCCGCTGGCTGTGTTCCTGGGCCGCTTCTTCCCGTTCATTCGTACGTTCATGCCGTTCATTTCCGGTATTTCCGGTATGCGTTGGAGCCGTTTCACGCCGTTCTCAGTGCTCGGCGGCCTGTGCTGGTCCACGTTGTTCACGCTGCTGGGCTACTTCTTCGGCAACATTCCGGCCGTGCAGATCACTTCGAACTAGTGATCGTGCTGATTCTGCTGGTTTCGCTCGCCCCGACCATCATCGGTCTGCTCAAGGCCAAGTTCGGCAAGAAGAAGCCGGCCAAGGTGACCGATGCTCAGTTGGACGTCATGGAAGACGGCATCAAGAACCTCGATAAGTAAGCAAGAAATGTAGATTACCGCATAAGGAATCGTCGTGAAAATGAAGGCCCTGACTGTGCATATGAGGTCAGGGCCTTTTCTGCATGAGATGGGCGTGAAACAGCAGCGTGGTTATCCACATTTGTCGTGGACGACATGCCGGGGTGTGGATAACTCGGCAAGCTAGAACCACAATGGTCGATTCGTGTTGAGCATTGAACTCGGACACGTTTCAATCGGCTTATGAATAGCAACACCACACCCCGCGTGGCGCGTAGGATTACCTCGCCAGCGGTAGCACCTCCGGGCATTCCGCTGCCCACGGACGATACGCCGATTCCAGCGCATCGCTACTACACTCCGCCGCCCAGGCCGTTGGCCTCATGCGAACGGCAGAGATCGGGCGAGGCTCCGGCACTCGCCCTAAGTATAGACACCAGCTTCCATAACATTGTGACGATGACGTCAGGTCATGGAGGCGTGGGGTTGAGTGTCATGGCTTCCATGCTTGCATGGACATTGGCGAGACGTGAACACAGCTGCGCTCTCATAGACGCTGACTTCGTGGCCGGATGCCTTGACCTGCTGCTCGGTGTAGAACGAGAGCCGGGCTTGCGATTCAGCCAAGTCGACGCGCCCCTCGGCCGTATCGAGGGTGAGGCGATGAACCATGAGCTGATGACGTGGGAGGGCGTGCGAGTACTTCCCTATGACCCTTGGAGCGCGCGCCAGCCTGACTGGTGGGAAGTCCAAGCGGCTATTCGGGCTTTGGCGGAAGCGAACGATGTTGTCATCGTAGATGCCGGGCAGGGTGGACTCATTGAGACCGTGCCCGATCTGCGTGGCGGCGTGCAGGTGATTGCCGCGGAATTGTCGGTGATGGGGTTGGCCAGAGCCAAATCGCACCGGTCCAGATTGGATTCATGGGGCTGTGAAGCGCCACATATCGTCGGTGTGGAACCACGTGGCGCTCCACGTGGGAGAGGCCACGTGGGTATTGGTGAGGCGCAGGACTATTTGGCTGCCACAGTATTGGGTCCTGTCAAGCCGAGTGTCAATCTGTGCGGAGACGTACTGGAAGGCCTCGGCATCAGATCGGTGACCAAAGGCAGCCGCAAAGCCGTGAGCTTGCTTGCCGATCTTGTTGAGCAGGCCATTCGCCCGGTTTCGGGAGCTTCTCGCAAGGACCGGTGATGCGGTATGGCTGCCGTAATCACTCGGGCTGATGAGCCCGGCGCAGTGCCCAGAACTGTGTTCTTCGGTCTATTGAATGATGTGGCATCCGACCCGCAGGTTACCGATCTGGCGGTGACCTGTGATGGCCGCGTTTGGGCGGACCGCGGTAACGGCATGCGAGAAACAGTATTGCGTGTGCCGTTTCGCTCGCCGCAAGTAGTTCGAGAATACGCCGTCCAACTGTGCGCGCAGCTTGGGCGCAGGCTGGATGATGCCTGCCCGATAGCGGACGCCGCCAGTCCAGACGGCATCCGCGTGCATGCGGTGATTGCCCCATTGGTGCCACAAGGTGCCGCAATCTCCATACGGTTCCCTGACAGAACCATGGCATCGCTGCAACACCTGAGCCAATTAGGCGTATTCCCGGCTGCTTGGCTGCCGATGTTCGTGGGATTGGTGCGCAAACATGCCACAGTGCTGATTACCGGCGGAACAGGCGTGGGCAAGACCACCTTGCTCAAGGCGCTGCTGGCGCAATGCGACGTGAACGAGCGTATCGTCACCGTAGAGGGAGTTCGTGAACTGGGAGAACTGGGGCGTGGCGATCATGTGTCGTTGGTAACGCGCGAGGCGAATGTGGAGGGCGTCGGAGCCATAAGTCTGACGGACTTGGTCAAAGCGACGTTGCGAATGCGCCCCGACCGCGTGGTGCTGGGCGAATGCCGTGGCGCGGAAATCGTCGACCTATTGCGCGCGTTCAATTCTGGTCATCACGGTGGCATGACCACCGTGCATGCGGACGGCGTGAACCGAGTACCGTCCAGGCTGATTTCGCTTGGATTACTCGCCGGGATCAGTCCACAGGCGTTGGCCATGCTGGCGGCAGGCGCTTTCGACGTGGTGGTGCATTTGGAGCGAGTGAACGGACAGCGGCGTATCACGCAGATCGGCGAACTGCGCGTAGCACATGGTGGACTGGCAGGAACACCGCTGGCGGTATGGAATGGCTGCCATCCTCCTCGGTATGCCGCCGAATGGGGGCACTTCATTGAACGATGGGGCATCGTTCCCGGGCCGAGTGGCGGTGGGTGATGATGTGGTGTGCTGTTCTGGTGGCGCTCGCCGTGCTGATATGGCCGGGGAACAAGTCCGGGAGGCTGTACCGGCTGGCTTACCGCGGGCGCGCGGTCGATTCCGCAGCCATAAACGAACCTCGATATGCCGACTCACCTCGCGTGGGCGTTGCGCAGGTGATTACGTCCGCTATCGCACGATTGCGAGGTGGCGGCACATTGGTTGAAGCATTCGAGGAACAATCCAGCAGACGCTTCGCCACTCACCACATTACTGTGGAACGACTCATAACGGTGTTTGAACAGCGCCGGCTGCCCGACGAATCACCAGCACAGGTACTCGAGGCTGCGCGAGAGGTCAATGCCGCAGCGGTTTTGAGCGATGAGCTCGGTTGCCAAGCGGTGCCATGTCTGGAAGCGGTATTGACTGCTTACCGGCAGATGAGGCTGATGCAGAACCTGCGATCGCAAGCATGTACCGTTCCTAAAGCCACTGTGGGGCTGCTGAGCGCGCTTCCGGCCGTCACTGTGGCATTGGGCGAGTTTCTGGGAGCTAGACCATTGGCGTTCTTGATTGGATCGCCGCGCGGTGTGGTCTGCTTGATATTAGGGGGGATGTTGTTATGCCGCCGGCTTGGCATGGATGCGGGCATTGTTGAAAGGCAGCGGATTATGAGTACGGTGTGGGTACACGCCGCGGCAGGCTGTGCGGCGATCGCTAGTTGGCTGTATAAGGCTCCGTCTCGTCATGACAGCCGCTTGCCGGGCGAGGAGCCGGCCGTAGCGCATGATTGCGGGTCGTCATGGACCATACTCATATTGCGTATGTTGCAGTGTCCTTGTGTCAGGGCTCCTCGATTCCCCGGGCGCTTGACATGGTGGGCAAAGCCGTCGGCGGCGACTGCGGCGCTCGCACGAGCGAGGTCGGGAGCTCCCTGACCAGAGGGGTTCCTTGGGCTGATGCGTGGCATGCCGCTATGGCTGTTCAGCATGAGGGTGCGCCAGCTGATAGTCCATCCAAGGGAAATACGAATACCACGCAACGAGATCTTGGCCTGCTGCAATCGGCTTTGGAATCGTCATGGACGCATGGCGATATGCCTGGCGTGCGCCTCGAATCCGCCATTGAACAGCTGGACCGTGACGAGCGTGCTGCCATCGAACGGAATGCCGCGAAGCTGTCGGTAAAGCTACTGATGCCTACAGGGCTATGTTTTCTGCCGGCATTCGTGCTGGTAGGAGTCATTCCGGCGATTGCGTCCTTCATGATGTGAATATAGGCGTGAACTGAGTGCGCTTAGGTTGAATTTTGTTGTATTGCTCAGTATTGCACTTGGCTGCGTTTGGTTATCCACATTGGTGGTGGACGACACGTCGGGGTGTGGATAACTCGGCAAGCTAGAACCACATACCCCGTTTTTCCTGGTGCATGAAGCGTTGATAGTCCACAGTGGTATGCACCCCGCGTCAACCCGGCGCGGGGGCCAACCACTCACACACACGCATGGGGAAGGTGCGAAGCCACTGCGCAGCTTCCCCCCTCCTTACCGAAAGGAACGCCAATGAATACCCCTATCCCCGTCATCGTCGACGGGCAGGCCGGCATCTTTGCGCACAGCAAGGCTCGTGTGGCCACGCTGAACGCCAAGGCGAAAGAACGGCTATGCCTCATGGACGCACGTATCCGCACCCTCATGGCTGAGCCCGAAGAAGGCGCGGCCACTGCGGAATACGCAGTCGTACTCGTTGCGGCTACAGGCTTTGCGGCGGTGCTGGTCGCCATCCTGAAGTCGGATGCCATCAAGACGTTGCTGACCAACATCATCAAACAGGCTCTGAAAGTCGGGTGACAGCCATGAAGACCATGACATGCCGGTGGCGGCTCGCCAGACTGCCGCCAGACCTATGCACGGGATCGGCCACCGCCGAATTCGCGATCGTATTGCCCAGCATTATCGCCATCGCCGGGCTGATATTGGCAATAGGACGTGTGGTCATCGTTTCCATGGACTGTCAAAGTGCCGCGGCAGCGGCTGCACGCGAGTTTGTGGTTACCGGTGACGAATCATCCGCGCGCAGCATAGCTGCGGACGTTGCCGGGGGGAGAGCCCCACGTCAGCATTACCCACGACGGCCAATCGACGAGTGTGATGGTCGAATGTTCGGTATTGCCCGGTCCGCTGGATGTAACTCCAACGCGGGTTACCGGCAACGCTACGGCGATAAGCCAATAACTGGTCGGCTGGCCGGGCGGCCGCAACAGAAAGGAACTGCGGTGCAGGGAATGCGTTATGAGGAGGGATCGGGCACGATGGCCGGAGCCATGCTGGTTATGGTGGTGGGCATTGCGCTCGCGGTGGCGGCAAGTGTGGGCAACCTCATGATCTGCCAGAACCGAGCGCGTTCCCTCGCCGACCTTATCGCTTTTGACGCCGCCTATGCGCTGTGGCATGCGGATATCGGTGATCCATGTGCGCTCGCCGCCAACATGGCTGAAGCGAATGGTGTAGTTTTGGGCTCCTGCTCCGTGCGGGATGAAGACGTGTTGGTAACCATCAAGGTGGAAACCATGGTCCTGGTGGCATCATCCGTGGAGCGGATGGCTCGGGCCGGACCGGTGAGTTGTACGGAAGGAGACAATTATCACAATAATGGACCGTAAGCACCGATACTCTGGCGGGCTTCTGGGCCTTTGGCTAAGGTGAGAGCATGAGCGAGAGTGAACGCAACGAGCGCCGTCGCGTGGTGGCCATGGTGGGCAACCCCACTTCCGATAAAGGCCGTGGCGCTAAGGTGGACGCGCAGGTATTGGGTCTGCTGGAGGAAGCCGGCCGTGCCCATAACTTTGACGTCATCGACATCACCGGCGTAAGTTTCGACGATTCCCTGAATCAGGCGCGTGAACGCGCGCACGAGTACGACTATCTCGTAGTGGTCGGCGGCGACGGCATGATCGCACTTGGAGCAAACGCCGTGGGCTGCAGTGGCAAGCCGTTGGGCATCGTGGCCACGGGGTCGGGCAACGATTTCGCACGAGGACTGAAGCTGCCGGTCAACCGTATCGAAACCGCAGTGGAAGGTATCGTCGGTGCTGTCGTGCGCGGATCACACATCGATGTGGACATGGGACGCGTGACCTCTTTGGACGGCGGCTATGCCGTGGATCCCTCCACTGGCGAGGAGTACGAGTACCAGGAGAGCAAGTCCGCCGAGCATCCGGTTGACCGGTACTATGCGGGCATGCTGTCCTGTGGTCTTGACGCGAGCATCAACGACCGTGCGAATCATTCGCATCTGCCGACCGGCACCATGCGCTACTTCGCGGCGGTGCTGGTGGAGCTGACGCATATGAAGCGCTATGGTTACCACATCAAAGCCACATTGGCGGACGGTACCACGGATGAACGAGACATCATCACACCATTGCTGACGATTGCGAATTCGAGGCATATCGGTGGCGGCATTGAGGTCTCGCCGTACTCCTGCTTCTCCGATGGATTGTTGGACCTGGTGTGGATGGACCACGTGCCGAACTTCGGCGAATGCGCGGTGGCCATTTCGAATGCCTATAACGGCAAGCTACTTGCTTCAAAGGTGTTCGGCTGGAAACGTATCCGTGAAATCGAAGTCACGCGAGCCGCAGAAGGCGACGAGCCTCCGGTGCTGATGGCGGACGGCGAATATATCGGGCATTTGCCATTTAGGGTAGTGGCCGAGGACTGCGCGTTGCGCGTGCTAGTGCCGCCGGCCGTAACCGCCCGTGAGGTGGATTCCCGACAGGAAGTGCTCGACGCCATTGCCCGAGATGGTCGCGATCCCGTGACCGGCCAGTTCGCGTGACCCGATTATATTGGCTCCCCTCATTAGGCTGAGCCGTAAAGCAAACAGCCCAGTGGGCTGTTTATAGGCGAGGGTTCGACGATAGTCGAACCAGAAGAAAGTCAGCCGTAGGCTGTCCGCAATTTGCGGACGAGCTGGCCGCGAAGCGGACTGAGGGGAGTGCGGGAGAGCGGTACCAGAGCCAATGGCCGTCAGACTTCAGACGACATAGCTTTCGATATGCAGCGTCTGCGCCATGACCTCTTTGATGGTTCGGTCGCTGATGTTCGGATGCGAGCGAATCAGCGAGATTAGCCCCACAATCAGTGTGAAGAATGTCTCATGGACGTTGGTGATTGGCAGACCATGCATCTGCTCGAAATCACGTACGGTGGTCTGGGCAATGTAGTCGGCAATACGGTCCGCCGCGCGGTCAATGAACTTGATATACAGTTCGGCGTTGCCGTCTTGGATCATACGGTTTGAGAAGGGGCTCTCGTCGGCGATCAGGGAGCGGAGCACATGCACGATGTCGTCTAATGCCTTGTTCACGTTGCCTGTTTCGCGCGCTTGGTTCCACTGCTTCAACGTGGTGAGGATTTCGTCGATGACGTTATCGAGTACTGCGTCAGCTACGGCTTCCTTGTCTTCGAAGTAGTGGTAGAACAGCGAACGCGTCATACCGACTTCGCTTGCGATATCGGAAACGGTGATTTTGGAGAAGCCTTTTTCCAGACACACCTTGCGCGCGGCTTGCACGATGGCGTCGCGCCGGGCATCGCCACGGGTGGGGCGTTTCTCGTCGAGGATATCGCTCATGGGTACCTCCTGACTACAACCGTTATTGACACTATGTTAATACAAAGAAAGCGGTTAATAACAATAAAAATGCGGTAACCGTTGTCAGGTGAATGTCGTTGGAATATAAAGAGTTTTCACGATTCGGCAACTATGAGCCCGGTTTATCTTGACTTTTTATCGGTTAATTCTGAGGGCAAAGGTAGGTTAGTAGCTATGGCACTTGCACTGTATCGTCGCTATCGTCCGGACACCTTCGAAGGGGTCATCGGCCAGGACCAGGTCACGGTCCCGCTGATGCGCGCCTTGGATGAGGGCAAGCTCACACATGCCTATCTGTTCTCAGGGCCGCGAGGATGCGGCAAAACCAGCTCCGCGCGTATCCTGGGGCCCGTTGCGTCAACTGTGCCAAAGGGCCGACTTCCCACCCCTGCGGCGAATGCGAAAGCTGCAAGGACCTGGCCACCGGCGGTCCGGGTTCCATCGACGTGGTCGAAATCGATGCGGCCTCGCACAACGGTGTGGATGATGCTCGAGAATTGCGAGAACGCGCTGGTTTCGCCCCTGCGCGTGACCGCTATAAGATTTTCATTCTCGATGAGGCCCACATGGTCACGCAGCAGGGCTTCAATGCGCTGCTTAAAATCGTTGAAGAGCCGCCTGAACATGTGATGTTCATCTTCGCCACCACCGAACCAGACAAGGTGATCGGCACCATCCGTTCGCGCACCCACCACTATCCGTTCCGTCTGGTGCCGCAGGAAGTCATGGGTCCCTACCTGGAGACGATCTGCGACAAGGAAGGCATCAAGCCCGAGCCCGGTGTGCTGAAACTGGCGATGCGCGCCGGTGGCGGCTCCATGCGAGATACCCTGTCCGTGCTTGACCAGCTGATGGTTGGTTCGGTCGAAGGCGTTATCACCCATGATGCCGCTGTAGCCCTGCTCGGCTTCACGCCGGAGGCACTGATCGGCGAGGCCGTGGATGCGGTAATCGATCACAACGGCGAAGCCCTGTACGGCGTCATCCAGAAAGTCGTGGTCGGCGGATTCGATCCGAGACGATTCGTCGAAGATCTACTGGCTCGTGTGCGTGATCTGTTGGTGCTTACGTTGGCCGGGAACCGTGCGGAATCCGTGCTGTCCGACACGGCTGAGGCCGAGGATATGGACGATCTGCACCGCCAAGCCAAGGCGCTGGGACTGGGCGCACTGACCGCAATGGCAGACATCATCAACACTACGTTGGGTGCCATGACCGGAGCCATTTCTCCGCGTATGCGCTTGGAACTGCTGGCCGCGCGATTGTTGGCCGGCAGTGAATCAGGCTTGCAACAGCCGCTCCCGCGCCAGCTTCTTCTGGTATGCCGCCTGCGGCTGCTTCTTCGACTTCGACTACGTCAGCCGCTTCCGGTACGGGTGCCAGTGGTTTTGCCGGCGCATCACGAGGCGGGTTTGCCGGAGCCTCACATGGCGGATTCTCCGGTGCTGCACGCAACCAGCAAGCAGCCGCGCCTCAGAGCACCGCTTCCCATGAATCTGTTGGAGACAATGGCCCTGTCAACGGCCCGGTCAGCGACCGACCCGCGGGCTCTCCGTCTGTGCAACCTGCTGTAGCAACTGCTGCTGCCGGTGCCGCTCCTGCCGCCGATGCCGGGTGGGGCGCTCCCGCCGCGTCGCCGGCCGTCCCGGCTCAACCGGTGACCTCGCCTGCGGCATCGGATAATCGGTCCATCGACGAGAAGTGGGATGCAGCCGTCGCCGCTTTGCCGGAAACCATTCGTGAATATGTGTCACGAGACAAGGTGCCGACCGTAAAATTCGGTCCCAACCGTAAGGGTCTGCCTTGCCTGTCGATGACGTTCGACAAGTCGCTGAGCCAGCACGCTTTCGCCTTGGCCGTGGATAACAGCGGTAAGAAGGCGGCGGCCGTAGTGATGGATGCCGTGCGCAACGAGTTCGGTGCCAATGCGGTTATTGCACCTTCTGCGGTCGCGGCGAATGGCGAGCGAGTCGAATCCGTCAAACGTATGAGCCCGGAGCAATTGGCCAAGGTCAAGCAGCAGATTGCCATGGCCAAGGCTGGATTGGCCGCGTCGAGTTTGGGCGCGGGCCTGGGCATTCATATGGGGAGCGAGCCGAAAGCTCCGAAGCCGACTGCAACAGGCCGAGCCGAGGATACGGATGACAGCCATCGAGCCGGCCAATCCAGTGCATCCACGGCGGCGAAGAACTGGAGTGACGATGACCCTTGGGCCAAGCCGGCCGTAAGCAACGCTTCGCCGCAATCTGCAGACGGGTTCGCACCTAACGAGCCCGCTGCTACGCCTGCGCCCGAAGAGCGTCACAAGAAGCATGTTGCGGTTCCGGACATCAGTGACGGTGTTGATCCGTGGGCCGCTCCGGCTGCTCCTGTTGCACCCACTGCGTCCGTTGCGTCCGCTGGACCCACTGGACAGTCCACTGGGCAGCCAGCCACCGCATCTTCCGTTACGGCAGTTGCCGGCGCGAGCGACGATCCATGGAATCAGACGCAGTCTCAGGCCGCGGTCTCACCGGCGTCGCAACCGGCCGAAGCCGACCCGTGGAACCAGCCATATCAGCAGTCTCCTCACGATGATCCGTGGAATCAGCCGCAGGGGGACCATGCTCAGGCGGCTCCGCAGCCAGGAGACGACCCGTGGAACCAGCCCCAATCGGTTCCGCAGCCGGCTGCCGGCGATGACCCGTGGAATCAACCACAGCCCGCTCAGCCTTCAGCGTCAGCGGCTCCGGCTGATGATCCGTGGAATCAACCGCAGGCAGTTCCACAATCGGCTCCGCAGGCCACCCCGCACGGTGATCCGTGGAATCAACCGCAACCCGCACAGCCGACCCCGAATGCCGACCCGTGGAATAGCCGGCCCCAGCCCCAGCCGAAACCACAACCGCAAGTCGCGGCCGAGGATGACGAATACTCGATGAGCGACCAGTCGCTCGGCGAGGCGACGGCCATGAATCTCGACGATCTGAAAAAGCTATTCGAGGTCAAAAGAGTCGAGCAATTCGCGGCAGATGATCCGAAGAACCCCAAGAACATCCAGCCTGCCAAGAAGCACTCGGATGAATAATGAGGACGAATAACGAGGAATACCCATGGCACTTGCTTATGACGGCGCAATACAGCGACTGATCGACGCTTTCGGGCGGCTGCCCGGCATCGGTCCGAAGGGCGCGCAGCGTATCGCCTTCTACATGCTGTCCGCGCCCGAAGATGAAGCGCGCGATTTGGCCGAGGCCATCGAAGAGGTCAAGGCCAAGATCCGCTTCTGTGATATTTGCGGCAACGTGTGCGAATCCAGCCCCTGCCCGGTATGCGCCGACCCGAGACGCGACCGTTCGGTGATCTGCGTGGTCGAAGAGCCCAAGGATGTGATGAGCATCGAGCGCACGCGCGAATACCACGGCCTATACCATGTGCTCGGCGGCGCAATCAACCCAATGGCCAACGTTGGCCCTGCCGACCTGCGTATTCCCGGTCTGCTCAAACGCTTAGAAGGCGATGAGGTCAAGGAAGTGATTATGGCGCTCGACCCGAATATTGAAGGCGAGGCCACCACCAGCTACTTGACCCAGCTATTGCGACCCGTAGGTGTCAAGGTCACCCGACTTGCCAGTGGTCTGCCGGTGGGCTCCGACTTGGAGTATGCCGACGAAATCACGCTGGGCAGGGCACTGGCCGGTCGGCGCGAGGCCTAGGCTAGCGTATCATTGGCGCTCTCGCCCTTGCGGCGCATCCACGGCCAGAATGCGCCGTGGCGGATGATGCGCGCGGCCTTGTGCCGTCGTGCCAACCAGATGATGAACAGTCCTGCCGCCAGTATGCCTAGACCAACACCAAGGGCGATATTGCGCGCGTCAAGCACGTCATTCGGCTCGGGGGCCGGCATTGGAATCGCCACGCGGTGCCCGGAGATAAGCAGTCGGTGCGTGTTCACGCCATATGGCGTACAGGTCATCAAGGTGGCACGGTCCTCACCCGGCACAATCTTGAGCTTCGACGTGTCATCCGGCAAAATCACCGAAGTGCGGTCCACTTTGTAGCCCAAAGTTTCGCCCATGACTTCGATGTAGAAGAAGTCGCCCTCTTTCACCTCGTCCAAACGGGTGAACATCAGCGCTTCAACCAACCCGCGGTGCCCGGTAATGACCGAATGGGTGGATTTACCTCCCACCGGCAGCGACGTGCCGTACAAGTGGCCGGCACCAGAAGCCAGTGCTTCCTCGGAAGTGCCGTGATAAATCGGCAGATTGATGGACTGCTTGGGCACCTTGATTGTGCCCATCACGCCGTTGCCGGTATTAAGCAGTGACTGGTATTCCTTGTCTTTCTTTGAGGCGGAATCCTCGCCGCTGGCTTGGGATCCTCCTTGGTCGGCGGAGAACGGATCGACGGCTTCACCCAAGATGGACTGGCCGGATTCAGCGAGCTTCTTGTTGTATGCGCGGGCCGCCGTGAGCTTGTCTTCCGCCTGCGGGTAAGGCCAGCCGGCTACTTCTTTGGCTGTGGTGGCGGTGGTGGCGGCCAAGTTGCGGCCGGACTCGAATTGCAACGCTAGCGGGAAGCAGGCCACGGCGATTGCGGCGATCAGCAACACAATGGTGATGATGCGCATCGCCCACAGATTGTGTTGCAGGCGTCGGCGCTCGGCCACGAGATCGCTGATATCGATGACTTCGTCAAATGGTGTTGGAACGAATGCTGAGGGCTCGGGACGCGCTGAGGAAACGTTGTCATTTGCAGATGCGTCATCCGGCATGGCCGCGTTGTTTTCCCACATTTTCTGTGAGGCACGCTTACTCGTCGAACGTCGATGCAGCAATGCCATAGTCGCCTGTTCCTCCGTTTGATCTGCTCATGATTTGCTTATACAAGACGGCCGGGTCTGTCTTAGTCGTGCATGGCATAGGTGCTGTCGCAAATGGCAACACCGCACGCGCCACACTGCGAAACGTTACTCCGCACCAAGCCTTTCATGCAACATGCCGACGGGGCTATATGGGGGCAATGTAGGGGGCATAAGAAGTCTGAAAAATGCGATACGAACAACGTTGCTACGGCTGTCAGTGATGTGGCTTACTTCGGACAAGCCGTTGAGATGCAAGGGGCTGCAAAGGATTGCAAAGTATGGCAACACGATAAGCCGCGGCGTCGGCAATATTTGGCAGAGCTTTCAAATAGGGGGTATGAATGCATAAAGAGGGAATATATTGCCCCGATAAAAGAGGCGCTATTGCTGCGGGACCGGGCCTTGAAAAGGAGAGAGGAAGAAGAAGATATTCAGTTATGGGGTTCTGCGGAAACCTCGCCGGTTTGCTTTCGTTTGCCGGTAATTGATAGTTAACCGCTCGAATCTCAAAGGATGGATGCGGCTGCCTCAAAGAACCACCGGTGAAAACTTGAATATTTGCTGAACAACGCAGGCCATGCCCGCGTCCACATGTCGGCGCGGGGTCGCGGGGTGAACGCGGCAACCTCTATAATCGTTGCGTTTGCGTAGAATATCGAGCAAACTCCCCTAAGCGAAGAACAAAGGACAGCAGTGGCTCTCATCGTGCAGAAGTACGGCGGCTCGTCGGTCGCCGATACCGAATCGATCAAACGTGTGGCCAAGCGCGTTGTTGAGACGGAAAAGAAGGGTAACAAGGTGGCCGTGGTGGTCTCCGCCATGGGCGACACCACCGATGACCTTATCGATCAGGCGCTGAGCATCGACTCCAACCCGCCCGAGCGCGAGATGGACATGCTGATGACCGCAGGCGAGCGAATTTCCATGAGCCTGCTGGCCATGGCCATTCACGCCGAAGGCAGCCGCGCCCACTCCTTCACCGGTCAGCAGGCCGGCTTCTTCACCGACGCCCGTTACGGCGCGGCCCACATCAAGGCCGTGAGACCGGACCGCGTGAAGAACGCGCTCTCATTGGGAGACATCGCCATCGTTGCCGGCTTCCAGGGCATCAACGCCAAGGGTGACGCCACCACGCTCGGCCGCGGTGGTTCGGACACGTCCGCCGTGGCACTCGCTGTGGCCCTTGGTGCCGACATCTGCGAGATTTACACCGACGTGGACGGCATCTTTACCGCTGATCCGCGCATCGTGCCTTCTGCCCGCCGCATTCCGTCCATCGACTATGAGTCGATTCTGGAGATGGCCTCCTGCGGCTCCAAGGTGCTGGCACTGCGCTGCGTAGAGTACGCTCAGCGTTTCAACATGCCGTTGCACGTGCGCTCTTCGTTCTCCCGTCGCCCCGGCACGCTGGTTGTGCCTGACGGCATTGACCCGCGCACGCTGCCGAACCTCGACTGAGCGCGGCTACAGCGAACAATAATCGTAAGTAATTTCAAGCAAGACAAGGCAAGACATGACTGAAGAAGAAGCGAAATCCATGGGCGACCTGTTCCCTGACCTGGGCCCCGAGGCACCGGTGATTTCCGGCATTGCCCACGACCGTTCCGAGGCGCTGGCCACCGTGCGTGGCGTGCCGAACGAGCCGGGTATGGCCGCCAAGGTGTTCACCGAGCTGGCCACCGCCGGCGTGAACGTGGACATGATCGTGCAGGCCGGCGCATCCGTCGGCACTGCGGACATCTCCTTCACCGTGCCCGAATCGGCCGTCAAGCAGGTTCAGAACACACTGCTCGACAAGCAGGAAGTGCTGGGCTACCACTCCTTCGATGTGGACACCAACGTGGGCAAGGTGGCCGTGGTGGGCGTTGGCATGAAGACCCACGCCGGTCTGGCCGCCAAGTTCTTCCAGGCCCTGAGCGACGAGGGCATCAACGTGCTGATGATTTCTACCTCCGAGATTCGTATCGCCGCGCTCGTGCCGCTCGATCAGCTCAACGACGCCGTCAAGGCGCTGCACACCGCATACGGTCTCGATGCCGATCAAATCGAAGCCGTGGTGTACGGCGGTACTGGCCGCTGAGCCACTGAGCCGCGTTTTTTGCGGTATATACGACGAAAGCCCTCCTCACGGAGGGCTTTTGCGATTTTAACGAGATTCAACTACTTCTTAGTGATGTAGCCGAGAGCCTTGAGCATTTCGGCGCATTCAGGGCACCGCCGGCTGCACCACGCAGGGTGTTGTGGGCCAGACCTACGAACTTCCAATCGAAGATGGAATCCTCACGCAGACGACCGATGGAAACGCCCATGCCACCCTCGTAGTCCACGTCGAGCTTGACCTGCGGGCGGTCATCCTCGGTGAGGTACTGGATGAAGTGCTTCGGCGCGTGCGGCAGCTCCAGTTCGGCAGCCTTGGACGTGTAGTTCACCAGACGGTCGATAAGCTCTTCCTTGGTGGCCTTCTTGCCAAAGTTCAGGAACACGGTGGCGGTGTGGCCGTTGAGCACGGGCACACGGATGCACTGCGAAGTGATCTTGAGGTCGCCGTCGAACGGCACGATTTCGCCCTTGTCAGCGTCCACATGGCCGAACACCTTGAGCGGTTCCTTCTCAGACTTTGCTTCCTCACCGGAGATGAACGGGATGATGTTGCCCACCATCTCGGGCCAGTCCTTGAAGGTCTTGCCCGCGCCGGAAATCGCCTGGTAGGTGCTCACAACCACCTCGCGCGGCTCGAATTCCTTCCACGCGGCCAGCGCCGGCGTGTAGGCCTGAATCGAGCAGTTCGGCTTGACGGCGATGAAACCACGAGTGGTGCCCAGGCGCTTGCGCTGGTGCTCGATCACCTCGAAGTGCTCCGGGTTGATCTCCGGCACCACCATCGGCACGTCCGGGGTCCAGCGGTGGGCGCTGTTGTTGGAGACCACCGGGGTCTCGGTCTTGGCATAACGCTCTTCAATGGCGCGAATCTGGTCCTTCGGCATGTTTACCGCAGAGAACATGAAATCAACGCCAGAGGCCACGGACTCGGCATCGTCGCCATCGACGACCACCATGTTCTTGACATATTCGGGCATCGGGGTTTCCATCTTCCAACGGTCGCCGACCGCCTCGGCATACGTCTTGCCGGCGCTGTGCGCGGAAGCGGCAAGCGTGACCACCTCGAACCACGGGTGATTCTCAAGCAGCGTGATAAAACGCTGACCGACCATACCGGTGGCACCAAGGATGCCGACCTTCAATTTTTCGGACATGATGACCTCTATGACCTCTGGGTTTCGATGGATTACTTACGTCGGACGGCCGTCATGTGGGTGGCCGTAAAACAATGCAATTGTACGAAACGCGCGGAACAACGGCAGTGGTCTTCCCAGATGGTGACTGCCCAATGAAGCGAAGGTGATGTTCTACACTGGTAGCCATGTCTATCGCATCAGTAGAGGCCCAAAAACAGCTCGACCGTATCGTGGCTCTCGGTTACCCGGATGTGGCGGATATTTCCGCCGCCGCATTCCGCTCGCTGGCCCGCCCCCTGATCGGGGCGCTCGAGCATTCCGATTTGGGATCGAACATCCTGCTGGTGCCCACGCGTGAACTGGTTTCGCCTGAGTCGCTGATCGCACGAACCTCCATCAACCGCATGGCCGGCTTCACCACCATGCCTCCGCGTGACATCGCCAGCTTCCTGCCTCAAGACGGCTTCATGCCGCCGGAAGGCCCGTTCTATCTGGCCGTCAATCCGCACACCGGCACGTGCTATATCAATCGCGAGCCGGATGTGGCCCGCAAAGCTTATCGACTCCGATGAGCGCCTGCCGCTCACCCTCGAGGAAGGCTTTGGCCATCGCCACCCAGCACCCGGAGTGGCTGCTGGAAAAGAACGGCTTCAATCTGCTCGGCTCACGCTCCGCAGACGGCCGCGTGCCGAGCATCTGGATGAGCCAGAACGCACCGCGACTGGGAGCCGTCTGGCCCAATTCCCGCCATACCTGGCTGGGCAACGCGTATTGCACGGCCCGTCGCGGGGTGAGTCTGTTCCGTTAAAGCGATTCTCTAGGCTGCCATTGCTTTTCCCAGTAGAATGAGGCTAGAGTGCGTCATTCGAAGAGAGAAGAGCGATGATGATCTGTAAGAATTGTGGTGCTGACAATGATGGGGGAAGCCGGTTCTGCGTGCACTGTGGCGCGCCGCTAACCGACGTGAGTGCTCCTGCTCCTCAGGCGGCGGCCGGCCCAATTCCAGTGCCGCTGCCGGACAATACCATGACGGTGCTTGATCACCCGCCGCTGCCCGGCTCAAACGATGGGAGCGCCTATAGGCAGCCCGGCGTTCCGGCATCGAGCGGTGTGGCAGGAGCACCGACCGCACCGGGGGCAAGTCAGACCGGGCCGACTGCGCCGGGAGCATTGCCGCAGGCCGTTCCGGGTGCGTCTGGTGTTCCTAGTGCTCCGGCTGCTCCTGTCGCTCCGGGCGCAGCCACGCCGCCGAGCGGCACAACGACCGCAACCGCCACATTGCCGAATCCTTCGGGCAAGCGTGGCCCGAATACGCTGATTATCGCGCTGGTGGCGGTGCTGCTGGCGTTGATCGTAGCCGGCGTGGCCACATTCCTGACGTATCGTGCCGAGGTATGGGGTGGTAAGTCGCTGCCTGATCCGGCGTCCATCGCCGCCAGCGTCACCGATAAAAACGCCAAGAAAGCATCGGTGATCAAGGCCAAGGATGTGACCGAGGCGTTGAAGGCCAAGGGCCTGAACGCGAAGACGGTTCCAGTGTTCTCCGGCGAGGATCGTGGCGTGTTCCTCGGTTACGAGGGCACGAATCCCGGCGCCCGCGTCAAGGCTGGCTCCACGGTCATAGTGCAGGAGTCGGCCGGCCCCTGGTGTGCCGAAGGGCACGGTCGGCAAGGATGTGAACAAGGTGGTGAACACGTTCGCGGATATGGGCGTGCCAATCCACTACAAGAAAGTCGTCATCTCTTCAGACAGCAAGACTCCGGAAGGCCAAGTCAGCGTCACATACCCAGCTCCCGGTGTAGGGCTCACCGATGACGAGAAGGACAACGGCATTTACATCGGCGTGGCCTCCAAGGGCGATGGTATCCCGGTGGATATTCTTGGCTCGGATAAGAACAAGGCCGTCAGCGATCTGGAATCGCAGGGCTACAGTGTGGATTCGGAACCGCATTACTCGTCAGAGAAATACGTGGGCAAGATTTCCGGTTCGTACCCGGCTCCGGGTTCCACGTTGAGTTCCGGTCAGTCGGTGACCTTGTATTACGGCATCGACAAGTCCAGCAACATGGACGTGCTGAGCAAAACCAACTCGTATGACAATATCAAGATGGCCAGCATCCATGCGTCCGCAATGATCGGTATGTACTGCAAGAGCGAGGTGACGGATGCCGCCAAGGATTGCATCACATTGGAGCAATCCTCGATGAATCCCTTTGGCGCTACCTCACCCGAGGATTATCAGTACCTGCAAATCAAAGGCCATGAGCCTGAAGACAAGGCCGATGTGCTGGGCCTGACCAACTTCTCCCAGGATGTCAGCGGCGCGATGCTGGAATCGGATTCAGAACATGGCATGTCCGCGGACAAATTGCCGATGAAAAACCATCTGCTGTTGAAAGACTGGGGCATGTTCGAGCTCTACGCGGGTATGGATTTGCCGAACTGCGGCTCAAAGGTGATGTCCGCTTCGATAGGCGAGTACTGCGTGAACGGCAACTATGAACGGGCGTCGTTCGACGATGGCGAAATGACGCCACCGGCCGGTGCGGAGAACGGGTCGACCGGCATGACCTACGACATGAAGGACTTCCTGGTCTACTTCCCGGCGGGTTCCGATGCCGAGTCGCTGGATGATTCCGGATACTTCGACGCCGCCGAACTGGCGAAGGCCAAAAAGCAGAAGGCCGTGGATACCAGCCGCCCGTACATTCTGGTTCGCGACAAGAGCCTGTACAGCGAGACCAGCGTGAGCGTCAACTTGGGCAAGGACGTGGACCCGTTTGTGCCGACCAACCGCAGTATCAATAACTACCAGAACAAGATGGAGCCGATGAAGCCGGCTCCCAGCGATTCGACCGTCTACTATCTGGTGGAGCAGAACGGTGATCTCGACTGGGATTCTCTGCCGGATGCCGAAGTCAAGGGGACCGGTGACAAGTCCAAGGACAGCGGCAAACAAGACGCCACGTTCAAAGAGGCTATGAAACAGGCGGCAGGTAACTATAGTTTCGGTTCCGGTGTCGGCGCATGGGGAACCGTAATGAAAGTCAATAAGGATGGCACCTTCTCCGGCTCCTACCATGACTCGGATATGGGGGCCACGGGAGATGGTTACCCTTATGGTTCTCGTGCCGAATCGAACTTCACTGGCAAGTTCAAGTCGGCAAAAAAGAACAGTGACGGCACTTACACGCTGCAATGCGATGCCAGCGCCTTCAAAATCGATGGCACCGTCGGCGAATCCCATATCGAAGATCAGATAAAAGTCACCATATCGGAACCTTATGGCATGGAACCGTGTAACGAGTTCACGCTATACACCGATGGCACTGATCTATCGACGTTCAGCGATGCCATGAAGACGTGGAGCAACGGCTATCTCATAGGAAACGACGTCGATACGCTGAACGGCAAAGCATTGCTCAACGTGACGAGCGGAGCGGATAAGGGATACACGTTCTACGATTTCTCGTAGTGATTCAGCTGCCGTGCGGAGCGGCGGGAAACGTGAAGGACCGGCGCGTATGCTGTGCGAAACAGCATTACGTCCCTAGACTGGTGAGGCATGACGAACCTGCGATTCCGCGAAGACGGCAGCTTCCGCGTGTTGCAAATGGCCGACATCCAAGACGGCCCCAACGTGCTCCCCGATACCATCCGCCTTATCCGTGAGGCCATTCGCAAAGCCGACCCGGATCTGGTGGTGTTCACCGGCGACCAGATTCGCGGTTACGATCCTGCCTACATCGACACTTTCCTGCGCCGCCGTGGCGAGGAACCGGGCGCTCGCGTGCGTGCGGTCACCGAAGTCGAGGCCAAGCTGCGCGGAATCAAGCGGCGGGCCAGAGACCGCGTGAACAATCGTCTGCTGGCCATGAAGTCTGACGGCAGCAATCCCGACGCCCAACAAACCGCGTCCACCGCGTCCACCGCGTCCACGCTGGTCTACTCCACAACATCCGATCCACAGGATGTGCCGACGACTTTGGACGAGCTCATGGACGAGACCCGTGACAAAGTCCGCCGCACGTTTGCCGGCTTCCTTGGCCCGGTCATCGAAGCGGAAGTGCCGTTCGCCGCCACCTACGGCAATCACGATTTCCAGTGCGGCATCTTGGCCGACGAGCAGGACGGCATCTACCGCGAATTCCCCGGCTGCCTGAACCCGGTCGACAGCCCAGAGCCAGGCACTTTTGCCCTGCCCATTGAGGCTTCCGACGGATCCGGGCGCGTAGCTATGTCCGTCATGATGGTGAATTCCGGCGATTACGCCGGCAAGCCTGAAGAGAACGACGCCCAATACCCGGCCTATGTGGTCAATCCGCGCGGTCTTGATTTGGCTGATTCCGATGGGTATGGCACTCCAAGCCCCGAGGCGATCGATTGGCTGGGAGCCGTACAGTCCGAACTTGGCGAACGCAACGGCGACGGTAAGCCGGTGCCTGCCATCGCCTTCCAGCACATTCCGCCGCAGGAATTCTACGATTGCCTCAAAGAGGTTCCCGCATGGACGCCGAACGCGGTGGAAGGCGCACGCACCCACGCCGGCCATTGCTACGTGCTCAACCATGAGATTTGCCGGCCGGGATCGCGGCTGGGTGAGGCGATTGGCTGTGCGGACGAGAACGTCGGTGAAGTGGACGCCTTGCGTGAGGCAGGCGGCTACTTCGCGCTGTTCTGCGGTCACGATCACAAGAACGCCTTCGTGGGCCACGCGCATGGCATTGATTTGGGCTACGCGCCCACCTGCGGATTCGAATGCTATGGTCCCAAGTCGCGCTATCGCGGCATCCGCCTGTTCGAATTCCATGAAAGCAATCCGGCCGGCTACGTGACCCGCATGCTCACCTGGGGTGATCTGGTGGGCCGATACTCCAGCAACGAGGTGCGCGTCTGGTTCGAGGACCACTGCGTGACCGGTGCCATCAGCATGCGTAACGAATTGCGCCGCCCGCAGGTATTCGCAGTGCTGGCCGGTGCCATGAGCCTCGGTTTTATGGCCGTCATCCGCTCGTTGGTGAAGAAGCGGTGACGACCATAAAACCGGTTAATACATCAATTCTGCTGATACGGCCTGAATGCGGAATAGGCGGCATCCTCGTCGTATAGCAGGTTATCGGGCTCTTCCGGTTTTGGCGTGTAAGGGCATGTGTCAGAGGTGGGTTTGGATGGCGTGTCTGAAGCCGCCGGCGTGCAGCAGGCTTCTGGTGATGTAGTTGTCGAGGTTGCGGAATCCCAGGGGCTATGCCCCTGAGGGTCTCGAGCCTTCCGTTGATGGCCTCGGTGGGCCCGTTCGCGCTGTGCTCCCGGTCGAAGAACCCGAGGACGTCGCCCATGCGCCCCCCCACGCATAGCTGTAAGTAGTAGTGCTGCGTCGGAACGCTAAGTGTGCTGGCATATTGTGAGATGAACGGGGTGTTGGAATGGGCCGTCGCTAGGATAGAGGAAGTTACGCGTGTTACCAATGCGTAAACGAATATCCAATAAGCGATTGTATGAATGGTTCACACAGTAAAGGAGGAACAATGGGTCAGGATCAATCATCCGTTTTTGATCTCGCAGCGGTAGCCGCAGCGTCCAATGGGGGGAACAACGACCCGCTGCTGCCTCCGGCGCGATTCATCGGCGATTCGCAGAAGCCGAGTCGTATGCCGTACAACAAGTACGCCGCCTACGACAAGCAGATCCCGTTTGATTACCCGGAGCGTACGTGGCCGGGCAAGCGACTGCAGCGTGCGCCGCGCTGGTGCTCCGTCGATCTTCGCGACGGCAATCAGGCCCTCGTCAACCCGATGGATTCCGAGCGCAAGCTGCGTTTCTGGAATCTGCTCGTCTCCATGGGATTCAAGGAGATCGAGGTGGGCTTCCCGTCCGCTTCCGAAACCGATTTCGACTTCATCCGTATGCTCATCGAGCGTGAGCTGATTCCGGACGACGTGACCATCGTGGTGCTCACCCAGTGCCGCGAGCACCTCATCCGCCGCACTTACGAGGCGCTCAAGGGTGCCAAGCGCGCCATCGTGCACTTCTACAACTCCGTGTCTGTGCTGCAGCGCGAGGTCGTGTTCCGCAAGAACAAGGAAGAGATCAAGAAGCTCGCCACCGACGCCGCCGAACTGTGCAAGGACCTCGAGAACGAGGCCAAGGGCATCGACCTGTACTACGAGTACTCGCCGGAATCCTTCACCGGCACTGAGCCGGAGTACGCCGTCGAGGTGTGCAACGCCGTGATCGGTGTTATCAAGCCGACTCCCGAGCACCCGATGATCATCAACCTGCCCGCCACCGTGGAAATGACCACGCCGAACGTGTTCGCCGACGAAGTGGAGTACGTCTCCACCCACCTCGACGACCGTGACTCCGTGGTGCTCTCCCCTCCACCCGCACAACGACGAAGGCATGGGCGTGGCCGCCACCGAGCTGGCCGTGCTGGCCGGCGCCGACCGTGTGGAAGGCTGCCTGCTGGGCAACGGCGAGCGTACCGGCAACGTCGACTTGGTCACGCTGGGCCTCAACTGGCTCACCCAAGGTATCGACCCGCAGCTTGACTGTCCAACATGCCCGAGATTCGCAAGACGGTTGAATACTGCAACCAGATCAAGATTTCCGAGCGTCACCCGTATGCCGGCAACTTCGTGTTCACCGCGTTCTCCGGCTCGCATCAGGACGCCATCAAGAAGGGTCTCGAGGCTCGTCAGGTGGCCGCCGAGCGCGCTGGCGCCGATCTCGACAGCTTCGTGTGGCTTGTGCCGTACCTGCCGATCGACCCGAAGGACATCGGCCGCACGTACGAGGCCATCATTCGCGTCAACTCGCAGTCCGGCAAGGGCGGCATGGCCTACCTGCTCAAGACCAACCACAATCTTGACCTGCCCAAGCGTCTGCAGATCGAATTCGACAAGATCGTGCAGAACTACGCTGACACGACCAAGAAGGAAGTCAAGGACGAGGATATCTGGCGTCTGTTCAAGGACGAGTACCTGCCGGTCGAACAGTCCGGCATGACCGCCGCCGGTGTGGTTGTGGGCGATACTCATGACGCCTCGCTCGCGCCGTGGGGCCGCTTGAAGCTGCTCAAGGTGGCCGTCAGCTCCGGTGAGGATGGCTCCGACACCGTGCTCAAGGCTCGTCTGCTCGACCGCGGCGTGAGCGTCGGGGTCGATGCGCCCGTGGAGCGCGAGGTCTCCGGCATCGGCAACGGTCCGATCGCCGCTTTCCTCAACGCCATTTCCAACTTTGGCGTTGACGCCTCGATTATGGATTACGTGGAGCACACCATGTCCGTCGGCACCGACGCCATGGCCGCCTCGTACGTGGAATGCCAAGGTCGGCGAGGCCGATGACGCGCAGATCGTATGGGGCGTCGGCATCGATTCGTCGATCACCACCAGCGCTCTGAAGTCGATTATCTCCGCCATCAACCGTTCCCAGCGCAAGCGCTGAGCGCTAACAACAAAACAAAGCTCCCTCTGATTGCATCAGAGGGAGCTTTGTTGTCTGTGCTTTACTTACTACTGGGTGACGCCGTTGGTGCCGGTGTTCCCGCCGGTGCCTCCGGAATTACCATTATCGTTGCCGGTATTGTTCCCGTTGTTCCCGCCGGTATTGCCGGTATTGTTGCCATTGTTGCCATTGTTGCCATTGTTGCCATCTCCGCCGGTAGTGGTGCCGGGATAATTCGGACACTCGGTGGAATAGCTCGGATTGGCGAGGCACTGCTGGGCGAACTCCTGGGCCTGCTGTTGCTTCTTGGCTTCCTCTTCGGCCGCCTTCTGCTGTGCGTCCTGCTCAGCCTGCTTCTGCGCGTCTTCGGTGGACTGCTTGTTGGTGTTGTTGGACAGGCCGCTGCTCTGTCCCTTGCCCAAGCCCCAAGTGCCGTCGGATCCACCGATCTTGCCATTGTCTTTAGCGGTCGGGAACTGCTCCACCTCGGTGCCTTGCAAGGCCTGAGCCATGAACTCCTGGAACAGGTGGGCGGGGTATCCAGTGGAAGAGATGCCGTATCCGGAGAAGGCCGGCACCGCCTGCGGATTGCCCTTATCGTCCGGGTTCCAGATAGCCCACACATTCATCATGCTGGGGGTGTATCCCACGAACGACGAAGCCATTTCGTCGTTGGCGGTACCGGACTTGCCGGCGATGGGTCGGCCCAGCATGTTGGATGTGCCGGCCGCCGTACCGTACGTGGTGGTGCCCTGCATGGCCTTCTGCACCAAAGCGCAGTCGTTGGCATCGAACACCTTGGTGCCTTTGCTGGGCGCGTTGTATATGTCCTTATTGTTGGAATCAAGCACTTTGGACACCATGTGCAAGGTGCTCTTCACACCATTGTTGGCGATGGTCGAATGGCCTTGCGCCAAATCCCACACGGTCAGGGCGTTGATGCCCAGCACGTTGTACATGGAGTTTTCATCGATATCGCCCTGAATGCCCGCTTCATGGGCGATTGCGGCCGTGCGCTTCGGCGTCAGATGCTCATTGACGTTCATGAACACCGTGTTCACCGAGTTGGCGGTGGCCTGATACAGATTGATGTTGCCCCAGTTGTTCTCCAGAGCGTTATTCACCTCTTGATCCAAGCCGGTGAAGTGCTGGTGGGAATTGCCGTTGAACAACGTATCGAAGCTGACGCCGGATTGCGCGGCCCCCAGCAAAGCGAACGGCTTCATAGTCGAACCCGGTTCGAATACGGCCTGATCGGCATTGTTGAGCTGCTTGGACAGATAATCTGAACCGGCGTATACGGACAATACTTCACCGGTCTTCGGGTCCAGCGCTATGCCGCCGATTTGTAGGGATTCAGGCATGTCGTCCAGACGGGTGTCGCCGATGGACTGCATAAGGTCCTGCTTGCTCTTGTCGATGGTGGTGATGATCTTGTATCCGCCGGTATCCAAATCTTCTTTGGTAAAGGCCTTGGACTGCACCAGCTCGCGGCGCACCATATCCAGCAGATAACCGTTCGGCCCCGCGTATTCGTTCTGCTGCGCCACCGCGGCAGTCTGCGGGAACTTGGCATCAGTGTGCTGCTTGGCAGTGATGTAACCATCCTCCTGCATGATGTTCAGCACACGCTTGAAGCGCGATTTGGCCATATCGGCGTTATCGGCCGGATCCCACGTGGACGGTGACGGAATAATGCCGGCGATCATCGCCGCCTCAGACAGCGTCAGATCCTTGGCGTCCTTATTGAAGTATGCCTTGGCCGCTGCCTGGATACCGTAGGAGTTACGGCCCAGATAGATGGTGTTCATGTAATTGCACAGCACCTCGTCCTTGGACTCGGTCTGCGCGATTTTGATGGCCATGATGGCCTCGCGCGCCTTGCCCACATAGGATGTGGTTTCGCCCATGTAATACCGCTCGGCATACTGCTGGGTGATGGTGGAACCACCTTGGCGCGTGCCCTTTGGTCACATTATTAATGAATGCGCGGGCGATGCCCTTCAGATCAAGACCTTTATCCGTGTAGAACGTACGGTTTTCGGACGCCACAATCGCGTTGCCGATGTAGTCCGGCAGCTCCTCGCAAGAGATGATTGAACGATTCTGTTCCGCGTAGGAGCCGATCGCGGTGGTGCCGTCCGCGTAATACACGGTGGTTTTCTCGGCCAACGCGAACTTTTCGGGTTGCGGGACCTCGGTGGTGGTGTACAGGTATGCGAATACTGCGATACCGGCCAGCAAGCCCAGTCCAATCAGGGAGAAGAAGACGCCCAGCACCCATTTCAGTACACGGTGCTTGCCTTTTCCTGTGTTCTTTTTCTTCCTGTTCGGGGCTCGACGGCTATTGGAAGCCTTGTGGCTTGCGTGGCGGGAACGGCTCTCCTGGGGCGTATAGGGGCCCTCCTGTGCGGAGTGGTCGGCTCTGCTTTGCGCGGTGCGCGGTTGCCTCAGAGCGGGGCCATTGCCTCCCGAATGTGCACGACGAGTATAAAGAAGCCATGGTGTCCACCGTAACTGTTGGCCTTGAACAATCGTCTGACGTGAGCGTAACCACACGCATTTATGCCGGTATTTTTCCGGAATTCTTACAATTGGGCACGCTTCTTGATGCTGCATGAATATTGCCTGAATGCGCTGGTTGGCCTGCCGTGCGACCCGGCGCGCACGTTTCGTGTCGCTGCGCTGGTCCATACGTCTCCATAGACTTGTCCCCAGCCTCCACGCGGCGCTATGTCACCCAACTCCCCCAGGGCAGGAATGCAGCAAGGGTAAGTGGCCTCTGACGGGTGCGTGGAGGTTTTCCATTTGTGCGGATTTGGCCGTGAGCTGGCACGAGCACGGCTCCCTGTCCGGGGCGCGGCCGTACAGTCGAACGTATGAATGACGCACAGACCCCTAGAATTCGCGACCCGCATGCGGCGGTCAATCTGGTCGGCTCAGGCGCAGCGCAGCCTGACTCGTCGTCGAACGTTGTTGACCCATTGGCTGCGCTCGGCCCGGTCTCCGGTCTAGATGCATCGACATCCACATCAGGCTCCTTACGGGATTTCAGGCCGCTGGGCATGGACGATGCGGATGGGGCATCTGATATCGACCGTGGCTTGGCCCGGCTTGACCCGCTTACCGTGCGCCCGCGAATCTCCAGCCGCGTACTGTGCGTGGTATTCGGTCTGCTCCTGATCGCTGTCGGCTTCGGCGTGTGGTGGGGGTGCGTGTTTACCGAGAACGGACAATCGTACGACGAACTGGTCTGGAAACCTGCATAACGATGTACCGTCCTGGACCACCGGCGTGATGAACGCCGTCGCACAATCTTGGCTGGTTATCGCTGTCAGCTGCACAATTGCCGCAATCGGCATTATTACGGCGCTGATTCGACGCCGCTGGTGGTTGGCCGGGCAAATCGCCGTGTTCGCCGTGGTCTGCTTGGCCGTCACCCGTATCAAGGGTCTGTTGCCGCGTCCGTTCATCATCAACACTGAATCGCCTGCCGCTAATTCCGCGCCTTCCGGGCACACGATGCTGGCCGCAGCCTGTGCGGTGATTCTGCTGCTTACCGTGCCTCGTGCGGTTCGAGCTTTGGCGGGCGTCATCGGCATGGTTTGGGTGGTGACCGTCGGTGTCTCCGTGATATACGGACAATGGCATCGCCCTTCGGATGTGGCGATGTCCATCCTGCTGGTGGCGGGATTGGCCTTGCTCGCTCTGGCGGTTACACGCAAGTCCGGCATGGACGAGCCGGGCCACCGCGTCTCCTCAGTGAGCGTGCAAATCGTCGGCAGCGTGCTGATCACCGGGGGCCTGCTGTTGCTCGCCTACAGCGGTTATGTGATCTGGCAGGTGGTGCCGGGGCTCAATGTCAGCGCCAGCTGGGCGGTTCAGGGGGCGAATGTCAGCGCTGTTGTGGGCATTACGGGTGTGGCCATGCTCGCATTCGGACTGTTGCTGGCCCTGCGTCAGATCACTGCAGCGCCCTTAAGCCGGCTGGGTCTGATCGGCGCTCCGCCGGCACCGCCCAAACGGTAAACATGGGGTGCGAACGGCCGAATTTGCCCGGCACAACGGCGGAATTTGGCAGTTGGATATGATTCATGAGTATTATGACGCCAGAAACGTCGTGTGTTTCGCGCAATACATAAGGAGTGGGTATGGCTACCAAACTGGTGATTGTGGAGTCTCCGACCAAGGCCCACAAGATCGGTGACTACCTGGGCAAGGGGTACACCGTCATGGCGTCGGTCGGTCATATCCGCGACCTCGCGCAGCCCAGCCAGGTGCCCGCGGCAGACAAGGCCAAGTTCGGCAAGTTCGGCGTGGACGTCAACGACGGGTTCAAGCCGTATTACATCGTCGACGGCGACAAGAAGCGTACGGTCAGCGAACTCAAATCGGCCCTGAAAAACGCCGACGAACTCTATCTGGCGACTGATGAGGATCGCGAGGGCGAGGCCATCGCGTGGCACTTGGTGCAGACCCTGAAGCCCAAGGTTCCGGTCAAGCGCATGGTGTTCCACGAAATCACCAAAACGCCATCAACGCCTCCCTGAACAACACGCGCGACGTGGACGGCAATATGGTCGACGCGCAGGAGACCCGCCGCATCCTCGACCGTCTGTACGGCTATGAGCTATCGCCGGTGCTGTGGCGCAAGGTGGGCCCGGGCCTGTCCGCCGGCCGCGTGCAGTCCGTGGCCACCCGCCTGATCGTGGAACGTGAACGCGAACGCATGGCATTCAAGCGTGCGCCGTACTGGGATATCGTCGCCATGTTGGCCGCGCCTGACGCGCTGGGGGAGCGTGCCGAATTCTCCGCCCGCATGATCGCGCTCGGCGGCAAGCGACTCGCCGGCTCCAAGGATTTCGGTGCCGACGGACAGCTGACCCCGGACGGGTTCGCGGCGAACGTTCGCCAGCTTGATGAGGCTGGTGCCACTGCCGTGGCTGAAGCGCTGAAGACCGCCGATTTCACTGTGATGTCGATGGAAACCAAGCCGTACCGCCGCCGCCCGCAGCCGCCGTTCACCACCTCGACCCTGCAGCAGACCGCCGGCAATCGCCTCGGCATGGGTGCTCGCGCCGTGATGCGCGCGGCCCAAAGCCTGTACGAGAACGGCTACATCACCTATATGCGAACCGATTCGGTGACGCTGTCGCAGGAGGCCATCACCGCCGCCCGCAACGCCGTCTCCTACCACTTCGGCGACAAGTTCCTCTCCGCCGAGCCCAAGCAGTACGCCACCAAAACCGCTGGCGCGCAGGAAGCGCACGAGTGTATTCGCCCGGCGGGCTCGCGCTTCCACGACCCGGATGAGCTGGCTTCCAAACTTCCCGGCGACCAGCTGCGCCTATACACGCTGATCTGGCAGCGCACGCTTGCCTGCCAGATGGCTGACGCCACCGGCTCCACCGCCACCGTGCGCCTGTCTGCGCCGGCCGGCCCCACCGAGGGCGAGGCCGCGTTCCAAGCGTCCGGCACCGTCATCGAATTCCCCGGCTTTATGAAGGCCACGGGGGGAGGGGCGCAAGCCCAAGGCCGCCGCTCCCGGCGCTGGGGCTGGCTCGGACCAGGCTGCTGCCGCCGGCAAGACGGACGCCAAAGCCGTCAGGGGTGACGCCTCCGAATTCAACACCTCCCTGCCGCCGATGAGCGTCGGCCAGCAGGTCGAGGCAAGCGACATCGAACCGGACGGCCATGAAACCCAGCCGCCGGCCCGTTATACCGAGGCCACGCTGGTCAAGACGCTGGAAGCCAAGGAAATCGGTCGCCCGTCCACTTACGCGAGCATCATCTCCACAATCATGGATCGCGGTTACGTATACGAGCGTGGCCGTGCGCTGATCCCCAGCTGGCTCGTCTTCTCCGTGACCAAGTTGCTCGAGACGAACTTCCCCAAGCTGGTCGACTACCAGTTCACCGCCGAGATGGAAACGGCCTTGACCGCATCGCCCACGGCGAGGAATCCGGCCGCGATTGGCTCACCCACTTCTACTTCGGTTCCGGCGAGGGCGCCGCCCGCAACGCCGACGAGGCGCACGAAGGCCTGCAACAGCAGGTTGCGCAGCTCGGCGAGATTGACGCGCGCGCCATCAACACCATCGACATCGGCGACGGCCTGCACGTGCGCGTCGGCCGTTACGGCCCGTATCTGGAAGACATGGAGCATCTGGACGCCGAAGGCAACCCGAAGCGCGCGTCTCTGCCGGACACCATCGCGCCGGATGAGCTGACGGTGGCCGTGGCCCGCGATTTGATCGACAACCACTCCGGTGGATCGCGCGAGCTGGGCGTTGACCCGGTATCCGGCGGTACCGTCGAGGTGCGTAATGGGCGTTTCGGCCCGTATGTGGCGTTGGTGCCGCCGGCTGAGGCTTCGGCTGGCGCTGCTGGCGATACTGCTGGTGCTTCTGCGGCCAAGAAGGGTTCGAAGAAGGCCGCGGTCGCCGCCGCGTCGCGCCCGAAGATGGCCTCGTTGTTCAAGACGATGAGCCCTGAATCGCTGTCGCTGGAAGACGCGCTAAAGCTGCTGAGCCTGCCGCGCGAAGTGGGCACATACGAGGAAACCAACGCCGAAACCGGCGAGGTATCCGAATGCACGGTGGCCGCCAACAACGGTCGCTACGGCCCCTACCTGACCAAGACGGGTGCCGACGGCAAGTCGGAGACCCGCTCGCTGTCCTCGGAAGACGAGATCTTCACGGTCGATATCGACAAGGCCAAAGAACTGTTCTCGCAGCCCAAGTACGGCCGCGGGCGTGGCCGTGGTGCCGCCAAGCCGCCGCTGCGTGATTTGGGCAAGGACCCGAACACCGGTAAGAATGTGACCATCAAGGACGGCCGTTTCGGCGCGTACATCACCGATGGCGAGACCAACCGCACGGTGCCGCGTCAGTACACGCCTGAGTCCATCACCCCTGATGACGCCTTCCGACTGCTCGCCGAAAAGCGTGCGGCTGGTCCCTCCATCCGTGGCCGTCGCGGCCGTGAGCGTGCCGGTGCCGCGAAGTTGGGAGCCAAGGGAGCCAAGAAGGGCGCTGCTTCGGCTGCGACCAATGCCGCCGAGGCCAAGCGCGCCGGACGCCGTGCCGAGGTGAAGAAGCTGGCAAACAAGGGCTGGTCCAACCAGCGCATCGCCGAAAAGCTCAGCTCCACCGCCGCCACCGTCAAGAAGGATGTCGACTGGCTGACCGCCAACGAGGGCTACGAGCGCCCCGCCGTAATTCCCAAGCGTGGCTGAGCGGAATTATTGCTCTACTTGCGTTTCAAGGGGCTGGTCATCTGCTGAACCACGAGTATGAACGGCTCCGCGCCAACGTCATTCCGCCGTTTTGGAACGTTGTCTACTTGGGCAACAGCCCCCTCGAAACGGAAGTAGACCTTCAGAAAAGACCAAATCAGCCCTTTGAAACGGAGGTAGAGCTGGTTTAACTGCCTGTTGGACGCAACTCTGCGCCTAACGCTAAGGTCAATAGCATGAGCGGTCTGTTTGTTTCGTTTGAAGGTGTCGATGGCGTGGGCAAGACCACGCAAGTCGAGCGGCTGCGTGCGTATCTTGAGGCTCAGGGGCGTACCGTGGTCGTTACCCGTGAGCCGGGAGGCACTGCGCTAGGCAAGGCCATTCGCCAACTGCTGTTGCACGGTGTGGATGGGGGCGCCGCCGACATCGCACCGCGCGCCGAGGCGCTGCTATTCGCTGCAGACCGAGCCCAGCACGTTGCCGAAACCATCCGCCCGGCATTGGAGCGCGGTGAAGTGGTGATCACCGACCGCTATTTAGACTCTTCCTTGGCCTATCAGGCCGGTGGCCGCGAACTCACGCCAGAAGAGATTCGATCCTTAAGCATGTGGGCCACCAACAACCTGCTGCCCGACCGCACATATCTGCTGGACATGGATCCAGCGCTTTCCCACAATCGTCTTGAGCATGCCGAAGATCGCATGGAGTCGGCCGGCAGCGACTTCCAGTCCCGCACCCGTCAGGCGTTCCTCGACTTGGCCGCGGCCGAGCCGAATCGTTTCCACGTGATCGATGCCAGCCAGTCCATCGAACAGGTGTGGTCCGCCATCGAAGCGGACATTCAGACACTGCTGCGGGACAATGTTGCAGATGTGGATACGGTGATGGCGCGATCCGGGGCGTCTACAGGAGCTGTGACGATGGGCGGTGTCCGATGAACGTATGGGATTCGCTGGTCGGCCAAAAGCCGGTAATCGACATGCTGAGCCGTATCGCGCAGGGCGACCCGAGCCAGATCACCCAGTCGTGGCTGATCTGTGGACCTCCCGGATCGGGCCGTTCCAACATGGCTCGTGCGTTTGCGGCTGCGCTGGAAAGCCCGGATCACGGTACGAGCGCTGAACCCACGCGCGTCACCCAACAGGTGCTTGCCGGCACGCATCCGGATGTCACGGTGCTGACCACGAACAAAGTGACTATTGGTATCGATCAGGTGCGTGAGATCATCACTACCTCCGAGCAGATGCCCGCCACCGCACCGTGGCGCATCATCATCATCGAAGACGTGGATCGCATGCTTGAGCGCACCACCAACGTGCTCTTGAAAGAGATTGAGGAGCCGGCCGAGCATTGCATCTGGCTGCTGTGCGCGCCCAGCGCCCAGGACGTGCTGCCCACCATCCGCTCGCGCACACGCATCGTGAATCTCGCCGTGCCCTCCACCCAGACGGTGGCCGGATTCCTGACCTCCACTACCAATGTTGAGCCGAAAATCGCCCAGCGTGCGGCCCGACTCGCCGAAGGCCATATCGGCATCGCCAAGTTGTACGCCACCGACGAACGGGTCATGTCCGACCGCGATGAACTTGTGGTCGGTGTGCTGAATCTGGTCCGTGCCTCGGATGCAGTGTTGTTGGCCGGCAATCTTATCGACAATGCCAAGGCCCAGGCCGAGGCGGACGCGAACCGCATCACCGCCGGCCAGGAAGCGGAATTCCGCCGCATCAACGGACTGGCACCGAGCGACCGCATCCCGCCGAAACTGCGTGGCGCGTTCAACCAGATTGCCAAGAAAGACGATGTGAAGCGTTTGGTCACCCGCCGTACGCGCGACGTATTGGATCGTGCGCTGAACTCCATCGCTTCCATCTACCGAGATGTGGCGGTGCTGCAGAACAATGCGGAGGATTCGGTGGGCCTCATCAACCTGGAGAACCGCTCGTCGATCACCGAATTGTCGGTGCGGTTGAACCGGGCCGGTGCCGTGACCCGTCTGGACGAAGTGGCCCACGCCCGCAAGCGCCTAGCCGGCAACGGCAACCCGCTACTGGTATTCGAATCCCTCTTCTGCGCCCTAATCCCATAACCCGACGCAACCAGCCCCCTCTGACGAGGGGCTGTCGAGCGCGGCGAGACTGGGGAGAGACCCCGTAACGCACAGCCCCCCAGTACGTCACACATATGAGCGATACTGGGACGTATGAAGATTTCCGCCGATTTCACCGTCATTCCGGACGATTTCGCCAAGGCCGCGGCCCCTGAATATTTCAATGGTGGCGTGCCGGTCGTCTCCTTCCCGTTCTACATCGATGATGTGAACCCCGAGGCCCGTTACCTGCACTGGGAGTTCGTGGACCCGGATTCGATTCCGGTCTGCGGCTTCGAGTGGATTCACTGGTCCGTGGCCAATCTGCCGATTGATGCGCTGATGTACGACTTCAATGATTCGCATGCGTTGGCCATCCCGCCGGACTTCTCCCGTCAGCTGCCGGCCATGATTCCCGAGACCGTGCAAGGCCGCAATTCTTCGGCCTCCCAAGTTCTTGGGCTGCAGCACTGACCCAGCGGTGATCATGCGGTATAACGGTCCGCAGCCGCCGGACAAGGACCACGAGTACTACCTGCAGGTGTGGGCCACCAAGAAGCCGTTGCCCGGCTTGAATCAGGGCTTCTGGCTCAACGAGCTGTTGCACGCGCTGCGTGCCAGCGGCGAGACGCCCGACACCGACGGCATCTTCCTGACCGGTAAGGCGTGATTTTTAGTTGGCGTATGTGAGCTCCCCCTGATGAGGGAGCTGGCCGCCGTAGGCGGACTGGGGGAGAGACAGTTAGAGTGACTACCCCTCAGTCTCGCTTTGCGAGACAGCTCGTCCTGCAAATTATGGACGGGCTACCGCCCGCAACATTTATGGTGGGACTTATCGTCCCACCCTCGCCTACAAACAGCCCACCGGGCTGTTTGCTGAACGGCTCAGCCTGACAAGGGGAGCTTGAATAAGAGAAAGGACACCATCACACTATGGCCTGCACCACGATTCTGGTAGGCAAAGACGCGAGCTATGACGGTTCGACCATCATCGCCCGCAACGAGGATTCCGCGAACGGCGAGTTCAACCCGAAGCGCTTCATCGTCGTGAAACCGGAGGAACAGCCGCGCGAATACAAATCAGTGATCTCCCACCTGACCATCACTCTGCCGGACGACCCGCTGCAGTACACCGCCGTGCCGAACGCGGACCTCAAGGAAGGCATCTGGGGCGAGGCCGGCGTCAACGAGGCGAACGTGGCGATGAGCGCCACCGAGACCCTGACCACCAACGAGCGCGTGCTCGGCGCCGACCCGTTCGTGGAATACACGCCGGCCAAGGGCGATGAACCCGAGGTTCCCGGCGGCATCGGCGAAGAGGACTTCCTGACCATCGTGCTGCCGTATGTCAAGACCGCACGCGAGGGCGTCCAGCGCCTCGGCGCGCTACTTGAGGAATTCGGCACCTACGAGATGAACGGCGTCGCCTTCTCCGACTCCAACGAAATCTGGTGGCTGGAAACTGTGGGCGGCCATCACTGGATTGCCAAGCGCGTGCCGGACGAGGCCTACGTGACCATGCCGAACCAGCTCGGTATCGACGAATTCGACCTTGAGGACGCTCTGGGCGACCAGGAAGCGCACATGTGCTCCGAAGATCTCGCCGAATTCATCGAAACCAACCGCCTGGACCTCGCGGTGGAGAACACCACCCCATTCAACCCGCGCGACGCCTTCGGCTCCCACTCCGACTCCGACCACGTGTACAACACCCCGCGCGCCTGGTACATGCAGCGCTTCCTCAACCCGTACGACGAGGTGTGGGACGGCCCGGACGCCGACCACAAGCCCACCTCCGACGACATCCCGTGGGCCCGCCAGCCTGAGCGCAAGGTGACCATCGAGGACATCAAGTACGTGCTGAGCTCCCACTACCAGGGCACCCCGTTCGACCCGTACGGCCAGCTGGGCGATGAGCGCACCCGCCACATGTACCGTACGATTGGCATCAACCGCCAGAGCCAGCTCGCGGTGATGCAGATCCGCCCGTACCGTCCGCAAGCCTCCCGCGCCATCCAGTGGATGGCATACGGCTCCAACCCGTTCAACACGCTGGTGCCGTTCTTCCCGAACGTGGACACCACGCCCGCTTACCTTGAGGACACCGCCACCCGCGTGACGTCCGAGAACTTCTACTGGGCCAACCGCATCATCGCCGCCCTGTGCGATGGCGCCTTCCGCTCCACGTCCAACGCCGTCGAGCGCTACCAGGAGAAGACCGGCGCGATGGGCCACCGTTTGGTCGCCGCCACCGACGAGCAGATCGCCCGTCTGGGCTTGACGGCCGCCGAGGAAGCCGCGCAGTCCGCCGCTGAAGAGGAATTTGAGGCCGACAACGTGGATGGCGATGTGCAGCCGATGACCCCGGACGAGACCATCGCCGCGCTGCGTAACCCCGAGGTGCGCGAGATTCTCGCCGCCGCCAACCAGACCATGGCCGACCAGCTCAAGGAGGAAACCGAAAAGCTGCTTGACTCCGTGCTGTACACTCGCAGCATGGAAATGAAGAACGGCTTCCACATGTCCGACTTTTAGTCCGTATTGAGCTCCCCTCCTTGAGGGGCTAAGCCGTTAAGAAAACAGCCCAGTGGACTGTTTTTAGGCGAAGAGGCGGCGACTGCCGCCCCACCACACAAACACAGAAAGGCTTTATATGACCACCATCGAAGACTTCACCAGCCAGTACGGTCTGGTCCAGAAGATCGACGCATTCGGCTACATGAAGTACCTGGCCGAGAACCCTGACGCCCCGCGCAAGCACGGCAAGGTGGTGCTCGTCACCGCCGATACGCCGCTCAAGGCATCGCGCGGAGAAGGCAAGACCACCACGACCATCGCCCTGATCGACGCCCTGAACAAGCGCGGCATTGATGCGACCGCCGTGCTGCGTCAGCCGAGCATGGGCATCACCGCAGCCGGTTCCAAGGGCGGTGCCTCCGGCGGCGGCAAGGCTTCCCCTGACCCACCCCGAGCTCATCGACTGGGGTCTGTGCGGCGAAATGGGCGCCATCGAGGCGGCCCAGAACCTGCTCGTCTCCTTCGCCGAGAAGGCCATCGATGACGGCAAGCTCGACACGATTCTCGTGCCGCGTGTCTCCGAGGTGCCGAGCCGCTCTCTGCGCTCCACCGCCGTGGACTACGGCAAGGGCAACGTGCCGGAGAAGGTCGTGCTCACGCCGACCTGCGAGCTCATGCAGATTGTGGTGCTCTCCCGCTCGATGGACGAGATTTCCGAGCGCGTGTCCAAGATGATCGCCGGCACCAAGGACGGCAAGGCCGTGACCTTCGGCGAATTCGTGGACCTGTGGCGTATCACTGGCATTCTGGCCGACGCGGTCAAGCCGGCCAAGACCGAAACCGTGAACGGATCCCCGGTCTACGTGCACGGTGGCCCGTTCGCCAACGTGTCCATCGGCATTCCGACGCTGGTCTCCGTGGAAATGGCCTGCGCCTGCATGACGTGGTCATCGTCGAGGCCGGCTACGGCACCGACGCCGGCGCCCAGAAGTGGCTGGACATCGCCTGCCGCGAATACGGCGCGCAGTGGCCGTCCGCCGCCATCGTGGTGACCCGTGCCTCCACTTGGCGCGACGATCCCGAGCTGGCCTGGCGCTACCCGTTCCACGTGCAGCGCCTGGAGAACCTGGACATTCCGACCTTCCCGCTCATCAACCTGTGGGAAGGCGAGGACGATCAGGTTCCGTCCCTGAGGGCCACCGCCGACGAGCTGGGCTTCCGCACGCCGATCATCGACAACCTGTTCCGCGACGGCGGCGAGGCGCTGGCCCCGCAGCTTGACGGTTTCGTCGACGCGTTGCAGAACGGCTCCATGCCGGCCGAACCGCACTCGCACAAGGGCATGGCCCTGACCGAGAACGCCAAGTGGGTGGCCGAAAACGCCTACGGCGTACCGGCCGAGCGCGTGATTTACAAGCCGGGCTTCACCGAGTCCGTGTCCGAGGCCGTGGAACTGTGCCAGAGCGCAGGCATCTCGCTGGACGATCTGGCGTTCGTGGCGGTCAAGTCCCCGGCGACCATGACCGACAACGACCGTGCCCCCGAAGAAGAGCGCACCGTGACCCTGAAGAAGGTCGAGGTGCATGCCGGTGCCGGTCTGGTCCACGTCAACCTGACCACCAGCCTCACCACCCCCATGCCCAAGATTGTGTGATGACAGGCATGAGGTGAGGTAACTCGCTTTCGAGGGGCGGATTTCCGGTTTTCCGGAGGTCTATCTGCGTTTCGAGGGGCTCTTCGATTGCGAAACCCGGAGTATGACCATTGAAATTGCAATGTTTATACTCCGGGTTTCTTGTTTTAAAAGCCCCTTGAAACGCTAGTAGAGCTTCTGAATGTTGGAAATCAGCCCCTTGAAACGTAGAAAGCCCGCCACCGGCGGGCTTTCTACATCTGAGCTTCCCTCTTTGAGGGGAGCTGTCAGCGAAGCTGACTGAGGGGAGCCAGAATACGCAAATTAGAAGTTGCTACCCTGAGTCGTTAAACGGAAAGCCCGGTGGACTTTCCGTAGGCGATGCGAACAGCTATGCTGCGAGGAGAATGGTGGCAACTAGAAGTTGCCGCCGTTCCAGCCCCAGTCGGTGGTGACGGTGTAACGGATGTAGGTGCGGTCCTCGGGAATGCCGAGCGTGGAGTTCAGCGCGGCCATAATGCTCTCGGTCAGCTTTTCCCAAGCAGAGCCCGGCACGGAGCGGCCGAACACGTTGACCTCCACATAGGCGGCGGGCTGGTCATCGCTACCACCGAAGTAAATCGGCATATTGTCCTCGAACGGGCACATTAGCCAGCCCTCGGACTTGCCCGGCACGGCGGTAATCGCCTTGCCATAGGCGGCCTTCAGTGCCTTGCGCTGCTCAGGGGTGGTGGACACGGACACATGAGTGTGAATAACGGGCATAATTCCTCCTTGATTCGGTTCGCTTCCAGTCTAGCCTCAGCGGCTGCTGTTGAACATGGCAAGCGGACGTAGGAAGCTGCTCGCAGAACGGACCGGGGCAAGGCCAATTGGGGAGATTATTGGCCTTTCCAGCCAATATATGTTCCGCAGTCAGCCCAATAGTGTTGAATACTCTTGTGAGAAAACTGATTGAACAACTGATGAAGTTCGGCATTGTGGGCGTCATCGCCTTTGTTATCGACTGGGGTATCCTCAACCTATTGGTTGGCATATTCCACATGCACAACGTGCTGGCTGCCACCATCTCTTTCATCATCTCGCTGATTTTCAACTATCTGGCGAGCATGAAATTCGTATTCAAGCATCGTGATGACATGGCGCGCTGGATGGAGATTCTTATCTTCGTGGCGGGCGCTGTAGTCGGTCTGTTCATGAATGACGCGATTATCTGGATTTCCACTTATGGCATGAACCATGATGCCTATGTATCGCAGCATGCCGAATATCTGTTGCGCACCAATATCGGCAAGTTGGTGGCCACTGCCGTGGTGATGATCTGGAACTTCTTGATTCGCAAGTGGCTGCTCGACGATACGCACACCAATGCGATGAACCGTCTGAAGTCCGCTGAAAATCGACTGAATGCCGAGGAGCTTGAAGCCAAGTGGCAGAACAGCTTCTCCCACAAGCTCGGCATCTGGTCCCTGGAACACACGCCCAAAGGCTGGCCGAAGTAGCGGTTTGACGTATTAAGCCCCCCTCGTCAGAGGGGGCTTAGTTTTTGTCTCACACACTCACTTCAGTCAAGGTCGGCTGCTCGGTGGAGCTCTTGATCTGCTTGAAACCAATCAGCGCAATCATCAGCGAGGTCAGTGCCAAGGTGGTCACCACCATGAAGCCTCCATGCGAGCCCATGCGGTCGATGAACTGGCCGGCAATCGCCGAACCGGCGGAGGAGCCGATAGAATTCATCGCCCCCATCCACGCCATGCCCTCGGTCAAGCGAGAGGGCGGCACCAGATGCAACATGAGCTGGTTGCCGTTGATCCACGTCGGGGCCTGGCATACGCCAATAATCAAGTAGATGATCATGATCACCCACAGATGCTTGGCGAACAGGAACGTACTGATGCCGATGTTCACCACGGCCAGGCAGAAGTAGAAGCGCTTCCACAGGGCAATCGACCAGTTCTTCGCGCCATACACCAATGCGCCCATCAGCGAGCTGAAGGAGAAGCAGGCAAACACAAAGCCCGTGTACTGCTTCATATTCGCTTCGGTGGCAAACGCAATAATCGAGATGCCCGTAGCCGACTGGAACGCGCCCAAACCGAACCAGGTGACGCACACCGCAATCAGACCCGGACCCCAAATGGACGCCTTCTTGCCCGAACACGCATCGGCGACCGCCTGCTTAATGGCTGCGTTAATCGTGGCCTCATCGGTCACGCCTTCACGCTCAAGACGGCGGCGGGTCTCCTCGGCGGCGGTTTCCACCTTCAGCGCCTCAGCCTTGGCGGCCTCGCGCTCACGGTATTCCTTGCGGGAGATGCCCTCGGCGCGCGCCAGCGCGGTCTGCGATGGCGGCTCAGTGGTCAGCTCGGTCAGGAACATCAGCGCACCGATTACCACGCACATGCCAGTGAACGAGAACGCCAGCAAACCGGAGATCACCGCCAGCGTGGAGGCCAATGGATTGCCGATTACCCACATGCATTCGTCGAGCACGCCGCACAGCGACAGCGCGCGGTTCGTGCGCTCCCGGTCACCCTTTAAGAATCTTGGTCCAGCGCGCGCGGCTCATCGCGCCCCACGGCGGAATGGCGGCCAGGAACGGCGTCAGACAGTACAGCACCCATTCCGGCGCGCGGTTGGTAATCGCCGTCACCAGCGCGATGGCGGCCACAATCCAAACGATAATCGTCGGAATCGAGACCTGCCTCTGGCCGAACTTGTCGGTCAGCTTGCCTAGCAGCGGCGTGGTCACGGCCAGCGCAATCGCCTGAATGGCGGTGAGCATGCCGGCCAGCGAATAGTTGCCGTAATAATGCTGTACGGAAATGGTGATGGTCATGCCGACCATCGGGAATGGCATGCAGGCGATGACCGAGCCGATGGAATAACGGGCGGTATGCGGAATGCGCAGTAGTTCCGCATACCCACCAAAGACTTTGTGGCCTACTTCCTTGATGCCGGCCAGAATGGTGCCCGAGTCCGAGTTGGACGAGTTATTGGGCATAACAGCACTACGCTCCTTTCCGCTCCCGATTGGATGTCCCCCGCTGGCGTGGCGTTGCCGGCGAAGCCCTCATCGAATGATGTGTTGTCCATGGTCGCGCAAAGTTTGCGTCGGATTTCCCATCCGCATATTTGCGTCACGGATATTCTACGGGTGTCCACTCCGCGACACGCGGTAGATTGGAGATATTAAGACAACGTTCTCATGCCCTTCAGGGCGGGAAGCAGAAAGGCGGCTCATGAGCGCTACTACCATCCATTTCGTCCGGCATGGCAAGGTATATAACCCCGACCATCTGCTCTATGAGCGGCTGCCCGACTTCCATCTTTCCGACCTTGGCCGTCGCATGGCTCAAGCCACCGCCACGTACTGGCCAAGAATCCCCAAACCAATACGATTGCAGCCGTCTACTCCTCGCCGCTCGACCGTACGCGCGAGACCGCCGGCGCGATTCTCGATGCGCTGAACCCCGTGCGCGAGGCTCGTGGCGAGGCTCCGCTCACGCTCACCACTGATGAACGGGTGATTGAGGCCGGCAACGAGTTCCGTGGCAAGCGCATCGGCCATGGCGAGGGCGCGCTGTGGAAGAACGGCAACTGGAAGCTCGTCGCCAACCTGTACAAGCCGAGCTGGGGCGAGTCCTATCAGCACATCGCGGCGCGTATGGACGACTTCGCCCGCGAGAAGGTGGCCCAGCACCCCGGCGAGCAGATTGTGGTGGTCAGCCACGAATCGCCGATTTTCAGTTATCGCCATTATCTGGAGACCGGCCACCCCGAGCACTGGATGTTCCTGCGGCACACGGCGCTCGCCTCCGTGACCTCGGTGACGTACGACAACGAAGCCGGCCGTGTGATGTCAATCACGTATGTCGACCCAGCGGCCAACGTCAAGTAACGGCACACTGGTGAATAGTTGAGACATAATCTAGGCTCCCCTTGTCAGGGGAGCTGGCACCGTAAGGTGACTGAGGGGTAGTCCGAGAGATCTGGCACTACAATCGAGTGGCGGACGCAAAGGAGCATAGATGACCATTGAACTCAATCGTGAGGCAATCGCACAGGTCGCGGCATTGCCGGCGGTAACTGAGGCCGCCGAAGCCGGCTCGGCGCTGATCAGCCTGTGGCCGTTGACCGAAGCCATGCAGATGGACAATGACGCCAAGTACGCGGAGAATCTGCAGTTCGCGTCACGCGCGCATTCGCCCGCGTGCTGACCGGTGAAGACGTCACGGTGCCCGATGCCGAATTCGTCTATGAAGGCGCCGATGAGATTCCCGGCCGCCCACAGAACATCGTCGATACGCTGCTGGCCGCCAACGATGCCTACGACACGATGGCCGACTACTCCGAATCCGGCGATGTACAGCTGATCTTTGACGCCGCCGAAGCGTTGGACGTTCGTTGGGACACCGATGTTGCGGCTCACGTCCGTGAGACGATTGCCGCCGTGGAAGCCCAGATTGAAGACGACGCCGCGCAGGGCCGTCTGTCTACGTCCAGCGAGCCCGCTGATGTGGCCACCCGTTTTGCCACCGCGCTCGCCGTGTGCGATGCGCTGCTGAGCGTGGTGACCGGTGACGGCGAACACGATGGCGACGCCGCAGCTCAGGCGGTCAAGGTGCTGCCGATTCTGCTGTACGTCAACGAGCTGCGCGAGCAGTGCTCGATTCCGCGCATATGCCTGACCGATCAGCAGATTCTTGAGCTGATTGATACGCGCGCTAAGGCCGCTGGCGCGGACACGCTGACCGCCACCGCCGAATACATCGCCTGCTGGCCGGTGCCGAGTGGGGCAAGCATCGTGACGATGTGCTCTGGAACCCCGACGAGGCTAAGCGTCAGGCCAAGGAAGAAGACGAAGAGCGCAATAAGGAGGCTCTGGCCGCCAAGTTCGCGCATGTCAAGGATGATCCCGGCAAAGAGACCGTGGAGTTGTAAAGAGTAAGGGCGTTGCTCTGGCCGATGCTCCGCTCGTAACGGTTAGAGGCCTGGTGCCTCTCCCTCCGTCATCGCTTTGCGATGCCACCTCCCTCGTCAGAGGGAGGTGGGGTTACTGCTTATCGATTACTGAGCCGCGATCGATGAGCGTCGGGTCCACGTAGATGTGGCGGGTTGTAGAATCCGGGTTTTGGATGCGGTTCATTGAGTGGGGCCTCATTGTTGGGCTTCATGAGTGATGCGGCGAGCTTCTTGAACGAACCTCGCCGGCGTCAGTCACTGGCCTTGCCAGGGTTTCTGTGCGTTGTCGTCGGTGGGAGCCGTGTGCGGAGACAGCACGGTGGACCTATCATCAACGTTTTCGGGATTCGGCGGAACCTGGCCGTACTGTGGGGCCTGAGCGTCGGGCTGGCCGTACTGCGGAACCGGTACCTGACCGTAATCGGGCGTAGGCACAGCGGGCTGGCCGTAGTCAGGAGCTGGTGCGGTCGGCTGACCATAGGCCGGGGCTGGCTGGTTGAAGTCAGGAGCGGGTGCGCTCGGAGCGGTGCCCGGAGCGGCGAAGTTCGGAGCGGCCTGGTTGAAGTCCGGGGTTGCGGGAGCGCCGTACGGTGCGCCGTAAGCACCCTGAGGCATCGGGGCAGCTACTGCGTCATCGTCGAAACGTGCGCCTTCCGGCTTGCTGGGCATAGCCATGAACACGATGTAGACGATTGAACCAGCGAGCGTAATCAGTCCGCCAATGACCATGGCACCGAGGCCGCCGGTTGCCATGGCTCCATAGCTGGAGTCGCCAAGGCTGCCGAAGGCGCCATACAGTGCTGCGCCACCGCCGGCAACCATGATGATCATGCCGAGGGCCATCGCGCCATAGAAGATGGCGACCCACCAGCCGGGCTTGTCCGTGTCATGCAGACGGCGAACGGCGAGTGCCAGACCGGGAATCAGGATGGCCAGAGTCCAAATGCTGGAAAGGAACCCGAGCTTGCCGTCCGTGGCCTCGCTGAGGAGACTCAGCAGGACGCTGATGCCGACAGAGGCCAACGTCCACCACCAGAACTCGCTGCGGGAGGCACGTCCCTTGAAGGCCACATACTTCTTCCAGAAACGGAGGAATGCCTCAGGGAAGGGGCAGTCGTAATACGGCTTGTTCAGCGGCACGGCTGCTGTGGCAGTGGGAGCGGCATACTGGTTGTATGCGGGCGGCACCTGACCGTAAGCGTTGGCGTCCGGTCCGGGCTGGCCGTAGGTAGGAGCCGCGCCGGGAGCGGGGAACTGCGGAGCTGCATTCGCCGCGTACGGGTCGGCGGCAGGCTGGCCATAGGCGGGAGTTGCACCGGGCGCTGCGCCGGGTACGGAAGAATCGGGAGCGGGCTGCCCGTATGCGGGCTGGCCGTAGGCCGGCTGTGCGGGGGCCGGGGCATTGAATTGCCCATAATCTGGCTGTGAGGGGGCCGGAGCAGGTGCACCGTATTGTGGCGTGCTGGGATTCTGCTGGGCCGGGGTACCGTTGGGCGCAGGCATCTGCGGCAACGGCACGTTGTTGGGATCGGTCATTGATTCCCCTTTCATAAGACGATTGCGTCGACTCCTATTCTTCCATTGTTTGGGTAAAAAACTCAACAATTGCGCCAAATGGTGTCGAAGCCTTGCGTGCGGGCGTGTGGATGGCGCCAAAGTAGGTGTCAAAACAGGTGTGAAGACAGGCATCAAGATATCGGGCACTACCAAAGACAGGCAAAAGAGATTTCGTTGGAAAATGACCGTTTTGGGATGGTGTTGGCCCGAAACGTCAATAACGAAGCAAAAGAGCGAGGAGCACTGCTCTCCGCGTCCGGCGCGCGCGGCACAATAGGGGATTATGACTGATGCTGAAAACACCAAACCCGAACTGCCCAAGAACGTTCGTGTTCGCTTCTGCCCGTCGCCGACCGGAACCCCGCATGTCGGCATGATTCGTACCGCCCTGTTCAACTGGGCGGAAGCTCGCGCCACCGGCGGCACGCTGATCTTCCGTATCGAAGACACCGACGCCGTGCGCGACTCCGAAGAAAGCTACAACCAGATCCTCGAATCCCTGCGTTGGCTGGGTATCGACTGGGACGAGGGCATCGATGTGGGTGGCCCTCACGGCCCGTACCGCCAGTCCGAGCGTACCGCCATCTACAAGGATGTTGCCGCCAAGCTGCTCGAAGCCGGCTACGCCTACGAGTCCTTCTCCACTCCTGAGGAAATCAAGGGGCGCAACCTTGCCGCCGGCCGCCCGGCCGAGTTCGGCTACGATGGCTACGACCGCAACCTGACCGATGAACAGAAGGCCGCCTTCCGCGCCGAGGGCCGCAAGCCTGCGCTACGTATCAAGATGCCTGATGAAGACATCGCCTTTGACGATCTGATTCGCGGCACCATCGAGTTCAAGGCCGGCTCCGTGCCTGACTACGTGATCGTGCGCCCGAGCGGCGACCCACTGTACACGCTGACCAACCCGGTCGACGACGCGATGATGGAAGTCAACGTCGTGCTGCGCGGCGAGGACCTCCTGAGCTCCACCCCGCGCCAGATCGTGCTTTACCGTTACCTTATGGAACTCGGCATCGCCAAGGAGATGCCGCTGTTCGGCCACATGCCGTACGTGATGGGCCAGGGCAACAAGAAGCTCTCCAAGCGCGACCCGGAGTCCAACCTGTTCAACCACCGCGACAACGGCTTCATCCGCGAGGGCCTGCTCAACTACCTGGCTCTGCTCGGCTGGTCCATTGCGCCGGACCGCGACGTGTTCTCCATGGACGAGATGATCGAGAAGTTCGACGTGCGCGACGTCAAGGCCAACCCGGCCCGCTTCGACATCGACAAGGCCATCTCCATCAACGCCGAGCACATCCGTATGCTCGAGCCCGAGGACTTCCTGCGCCGCTCGGTGCCGTACCTGCACCGCGACGGTGTGGTGTCCGCCGACAACTGGGATGCCCTGACCGACCGTGAGCGTGAGGTACTGACCGCCGCCGCTCCGCTGGTTCAGCCGCGCGTGCGCCTGCTGGGCGAGGTCGCCGGCATGGTCGGCTCCCTGCTGTCCACCGAGGAGTATCTGGAGCCTGCGGACGACGCCAAGAAGCAGCTGAAGGATTCTGCCGGCGAGGTGCTGGACAAGGCCATCGCCGCACTTGAGGCTGTGGATGAGGCTGACTGGAAGACCGACAACCTGCATGAGACCCTGAACAAGGCTCTGGTTGAGGAGGGCGGCTACAAGCCGCGCCTCGCTTTCGGTCCGGTGCGTGTGGCCATGTCTGGCCGTCGCGTGAGCCCGCCGCTGTTCGAGTCCATGGAGATCGTCGGCAAGCCGGTTTCCCTCGCTCGCCTGAAGGGCCTGCGCGAGCACCTGTGAGCTAAGGTTCCTTCCGTGCTCGGCTGAGCTGTAAGGACACTCAAGGTGGGCGTCTGCATGTGCAGATACCCACCTTTTCTTGTATTCATTGATGAGCTGGAACAGCTGGAAAGTCTTACCGCTGCGCCGCATGCCAGTGAGAATATGTACGAGGTTGAACATGGCTGGTTTGTGCAGTGAGGTCACGAAACGTGCCTTGTAGGTGGTTTCGCCTTCATGCGTCCATGAAACGGTTGATAGGTAACCGGGCGGCGGTCTTTAACGTGACATTGCATTACAAGCATCGCGACGCGCTTGCTGTCGTAAGGGAACATAAGCGCCTCATTTGGTTCTTGAAGGCTGATTTGCCGGCTATGAATGTGCAAGGCAAAGATCATTGCCTCATCTGCAATTTCATCAGTGTATTAGATGGTAATTCATCAGTAGGGCTTATGATAATCCGCCAGTAGAGTTCATGCAAATTCATCAGTAGTGGTAGCGTAGCACTTGAAATCATAGGGCTTTGAACTATGCGCTGCATGGAATGTCATTTGATTCCGATGTTGGGTGGAATATGGATATGCCGTTTGTATTGATGTGGAACTGACGCTTGCGGTTTTTCCGGTTGCGCTGAATGCAGAAGTGGAGTCTACGGGGCGGGGTGAGTGGCTACTTCGCCGCGTAATCGGGGTATGGGCCATTTGGGTGCTGGCGAGAGCTATGGCGTGAAATCGTTGAAATTCCGCGCGACACGCCGTAAGTTGCGTAAGGGTGAATACTTGCGTATATTTATCACTCGTTGCGCAGTTCGCCTCGCAGCCGGTTGAAAAACTGAATATGCCCCCATCGTCTAGCGGTCTAGGACTACGCCCTCTCACGGCGCCAACACCGGTTCAAATCCGGTTGGGGGTACGACGAACAGCTCCTTGGAGTTGCTACGCCAAGCCAAATTGGGATGTGGTGTAATTGGCAACACAGCTGATTCTGGTTCAGCCATTCTTGGTTCGAGTCCAGGCATCCCAGCCAATGACCCTCGCGGAATGCGAGGGTTTTTTGTTTTCAGGGAAGTAGCCGCTTGAAAAGCGACTTCCCTGCACATGAGTGCACATAAGAGCGCTAAGAGCGCATACGTGTGTATGAAAGTACGAGAATGAAGGAGATTGAAGTATGTCCGCTGGGCAGCAGACTGTACCGGCAAACAACGCCAACAATGCAAGCAATGAAGGCGCTCGGAAGAAGCACATGTCTAAGGCGGCCGTCGCCATTATCGCCGTGGTGGTCGTGGCCATTATCGTCGTGGCCGGTGTGTTCGGCTTCCGCGCCTACTCCGATGCTCAGTACAACAATGCAGTCGCCGCCTGCGCCACCGCTTCCGAAAATGTGCGCAACGCCACCAACGACTACAACGGCTTGGTCAATGGCGATGCCGCTGATGCCGCCGCCCTTACCGAGAAAGATGTGAAGGATTCCTCCACCCTGGATGCCCTCAACAAGGAGCTGAGCGTGGAACTGCCGGTCTACGAAGGCTGCGTGGCCGATGATACCGCCGGCTTCAAGTCCGCCACCGATAAGCTCAACGAGCAGACCGACTGGTACAAGGCCCGCACCGCCTCTCTGAATAAGGCCGTGGATGCGGTGAACGCCTCCAAGAAGTGAGCTGCTGACACGGTAGCCGTGGAATGAGGCCTATGGAATAGGAAATAAGGCCTGCTGATTATTGAAGCGCTGTCTTGCGGAATCCGTAAGGCAGCGCTTTTCTTCTGTATTGCTGTATTGCTGTATTGCTGTATTGCTGCATGCGGCGCGTGATGCGCAGCGTCCAACATGCGCATAGTTTTTGGGTTGATTTTTGTTGTCAATCCGGTGACGCATTCAAGCGTCATTGCGGTCTCAGTAGTGGGACGCAACTGCAAATTGACCCATATTGCAGTTGCGTCCCACTCTTATGTGGGGTTCTCGATTGCATTTAACCGCATTGAGCGGCGTATCAAGCGGCGAGCTTGGCCTTGTAGTCTTCGCCCCAGTTCCATAGAGCGTCGATGACGGTTTTGAGGCTATGGCCAGTGTCGGTCAGAGAGTATTCGACGCGCGGCGGCACTTCGGGGTAAACCTCGCGATGCACAAGTCCGTCGGCTTCCATCTGTCGCAGGTTCGAGGTGAGCACCTTCTGCGAGATGTGCCCGATTGAGCGACGCAGTTCGCTGAAGCGCTTGGTACCGGTCAGCAGGTCGCGCACGATGAGAATCTTCCATTTGTCGGAAATCAGTGTGAGCGTCGTCTCCACGGGACACGCCGGGAGCGTGTTGACATCGATCATAGCATCACCTCGTGTAATCGTTGGAATCATGCAATAGTTCCTTTTAGGTGACTATAGCACTTTAAAGTACCTTCTTCCCAAAAAGTAAGTACTCCAATATTGTACTGTTTCAACGGCGGAAGCACCAGGTTCCGCCGTTGAAATCAATTAGGGCACAGCGTGTAACAAGCGCAATGGATTACTACATAGGAGCCCATCATGACCCAGAACATCGCAGTTATCGCAGCCAACGGCAAGTCCGGCCAGCTCATTGTCAGGGAGGCCGTTGATCGCGGACTTGACGTGACCGCTGTTGTGCGAGGGGAGAACAAAACCGTCGCCCAGCACGCCATCATCAAGGATCTGTTCGACCTGACCGCAGCAGATCTCGCCGGATTCGATGTGGTCGTCGACGCATTCGGCGCATGGACGCCGGAAACCTTCCCGCAGCACTCCACGTCGTTGAAGCATCTCGCGGACGTCCTCTCCGGTGCTGACGCGCGACTGATCGTGGTTGGAGGTGCCGGTAGCCTGTACGTCAACCCGGAGCATACCGTGCAGCTGAGCCAAACCGATGGCTTCCCGGAGGCGTTCCTCCCGCTCGCCACCGCGATGGGGGATTCTCTCGCCGAGCTGCGCGAACGTAGCGACGTGCGTTGGACCTATGTCTCTCCGGCCGCCGACTTCCAGGCCGACGGGCCGCGCACCGGCAAGTATGTGCTGGCCGGTGAGGAGTTCACCGCGAACGAGGCCGGTGAAAGCGCCATTAGCTACGCCGATTATGCGATTGCGATCGTGGACGAAGCGACGGCGGCACCGGAGAATGCGCACGTCAACGAGCGTATTTCCGTGCGTTGGTAAGCGCGTATATGCGGGAAGATATGTGGGAAAGCGCTCGCCGAATAAGCAGCACCCCGAAATCAAAACGATTTCGGGGTGCTTGTGCGCGTGTGGGCAAGACCCCAACCTTCATGGCGACTCAGGCCTGCTGCCGCTTGGGTTTTCGGACTATCGCGCGCTCGCCGTGTCGTTTCGGTTGCCACGTCCGCGGCGTGTCGTGGTGGGGCTTCGCGTCATTGCCTGGGGCGGGACTGCGCTCAAGCCGTTTGCTTCGACGCTGTCGTCGTAGTGCGGCTTTCGCTGAATGTTTCACTGAATACACTGAATTCAGTTATTAAACACTGAATTCAGTGTAAAATTCAGTGTATCAAGAAGAATGCGTTGGATTGGATCCCTTTATGGCACATGAATATGGCAAGGAAACGTTGTCGCTCGAGTTCAAAAGCGATTTGAAGCGTCTGCCAGATGACGATCTACTTGATGCCGTCGTGGCGTTGGCGAACTCGGATGGCGGTACGGTGTATCTGGGCGTCGAGGATGACGGCACGCCGACCGGCATCGACAAAGTGCATCAGGATGCGGTCGGTTTGTCGGCGATGATTGCCAACCGTACGGTTCCTCCGGTTTCCGCTCGTGCGCAGATCGTCGGGACGGAGAAGACGCCGGTGATGCAGATCGACGTGCCGAAATCCCGCAGCGTGGTCTCGACCAAGTCGGGCAAGGTGTTGCGACGCCGTATGAAGGTGGATGGTACGCCGGAGAGCGTGCCGATGTACCCGTACGAGATCGCCACGCGCCTGTCCGATTTGGGGCGTTTGGACTTTTCCGCGCAGCCGGTGCCGGATGCGACCCGTGATGATTTCGATCCCCTTGAACGCGACCGTCTGCGCCGGATTATCGGCACCTACCAATCCAGTGACCGTAATTTGTTGGAACTGACCGATGAGGAGCTGGAGAAATCCCTGCAATTGACGGTGACCGTCGATGGCAAGACCATGCCGACGCTGACCGGTTTGCTGCTGCTGGGCAAGGGGGAGTCTCTGAAACGCTTCGTTCCGACTCATCGGGCGTCTTTCCAAGTCATGTCTGGTACGGATATCAAAGTCAACCAAGACTATGCCGGACCGTTGCTGAAGACCATCGAGCAAATCAACGACATGTTCTCTCCTTGGAATCCAAGCGTCGAGCTATCCGTCGGTCTGTTCTCAATGATGGTGCCGGAATTCGATCATCGGGCGTTCCGAGAGGCGCTGGTGAACGCCTTCGGCCATCGTGACTACACCCTGCTGGGACGTGTGCGCGTGCAGTTGGATGATGCGGGGCTTACCATCGCCAATCCCGGCGGGTTCGTGGAGGGCATCAACATCCATAACCTGCTTACCGCCGAACCGCATGGTCGCAATCCCTGCCTGATGGATGCTCTGAAACGAACCGGATTGGCCGAGCGTACGGGACGCGGCATCGATCGCATCTGCGAAGGGTCGCTGCACTATGGACGTCCCCTGCCCGATTACACGGCGTCGAATGAGCGTAACGTGTCCGTGTACCTGCAGCGCAGCGCACCCGACGTCGAATTCGTGCGGATGCTTGCCGAGGAACAGGAGCGCACCGGTAAGACCATGCCGGTCAACGGTCTGCTGATTCTGAATATGCTCAGGAACGAACGGCGCTGTACGTTCGAGACCATGAACAAGAAACTCGATATGAGTGAGCAGCGTCTGCGCGCTATGCTGGGGCAGCTTACGGAATCCGGCATGATCGAAGGTTCTGGCAACGGTTCTCGGCGGACATACACTTTGGGGTCTACGGTCTACCGGCGCACCGGCAAGACCATCGAGTACGTACGTCAGACGGGCATCGACCGTGTGCGATGGCCAGAGCTCATTATGAAATTGGTTGCAGAGCAGAATGATGTCATGCGGGCGGATGTCATGGAACTGCTGCATGTCGATGCGAACCAGGCGTACTACCAGCTGTCCAAGCTCGTTAAGGGTGGAAAGCTGAGGGTCATTGGCCGTGGCAAGGGGGCGCGCTATACGATCGGTGGCTTTACCGGGCGAAAGTGATGTGCTGGCGGATGTGCCTGTGTGGGTGCTTTGTGCTGGGCATCGTCCGAACTTGGGAAGTCGTTTCGGTACAGGAAGGTACCTAGGAACCTGGGAAGTGGTGTGGGTAAGGTTCCTAGGTTCAGGTGCGGGTTAGTAGTGGTTCAGACTTGCCGTCGTTCGAACTTGTAGGCTAGTGCGCTCGCCGTGCCACCTCGGTTGCCACGTCCACGGCGTGTCGTGATGGGGCTTCGCGTCATTCATGGGATAGCTGCGGTGGGGTGAGGATTCGCCATGTGCCGCGCCGGTCCGAGCCGGTGCGTTCGATCAGTTTGGCTTCCTGCATCGCCCGGAACGTGCGCCATACGGTGGTGTAGGACACGTCCAGCGCGACCGCCGCCTGACGGTACGTGATCGCCGGATTCTCGCGAAGCAGTTCCAGAAGACGCCGCTCCCTCGGTGCGATGCCATTTACAGTTTCACTTACAGTTTCACTTGGGTCGAAAAGCCTTCTCCCGACTGGGAAACAGGGAGCCACGACACGCCCGACAATACCCACGGGGGCAAGACCCGAGAAACCGACAAAATAATAACAACAAACGAGAAATCGGGAGGAAAAGAAAAAGGCCGGAAGCCCTAGAAAAATAAGGCTTCCGGCGAGGGCGGAGGATACGAGATTCGAACTCGTGAGGCTGTTACACCAACACGCTTTCCAAGCGTGCGCCATAGACCACTAGGCGAATCCTCCATGCTTTGCAGCGCGCAGTTGAACTGTGTTCCGCAGGCAACTCGAATAAGTTACCACAGGTTTCGGATAAGTGCACGCTTCGGCGTGGCGCGTGTCGCGACGCGGATGCGAAGAATGATTACTGCGGGTGAAAGACCCACTGGAAAGTTCCGCGCAACATCTGCACAAGGGCCGCATGCTTGTGCAGGGCCCACACACCCGCGCGCGCGATTCCTCCCTTACCTGCTCACGATCGCTATCGCCTGGCTGCCGTGGCTCATACTCACCTGGCCGGGCTCGATGCGCGACGATACGCTTGCCCAATATCTGCAATCGTCCGGTTTGCACCACTACTACACCCAGCATCCGCTGTTTGATACGCTCACGTTCGCCCTGTTCTGGCATATCGGCAGCGCACTCGGCTCTCCCCTGATCGGGCAGGCCTATACGCCGTGACCCAAGCGGTTCTACTCGCCGCCGGCATCAACCCGCATCGCACCGATGAGACCTTCCGCACTCTGCGCGAGCACCCTAGACCAACCGCGGCGCAACGACTCGCGGCCCTGCGGATCTGGGTGCAGCGCGGCCTCGCGCATCCGGTTGAATATGTGGTGTTGCCGTTCACATTCCGGGAAAGCCATCCTCTCTGAGCATAGTTATCTCAGATAGTGAAATAATTACGGGGTTAAAAAGCACTAAAACGCCTCTTCTATTACCTCGCACCCGTCAGAAAATCAAGACTGTTGTTCAAGAATTTTTTTCTATAGAATTCATAGTTGTTTTTTGGACCATTCGAGTACTTGAAGTGAGAGGAATTCAGCATGGTTCGTCGCGCCTGCGCGCAGTCCGCTGAAATGAACACGATTCGGGAACGTGATACGCGCGTTGCCGTTTCTCGCGTGCGCGCGAAGTCGGGCAGCACCGGTCGTCTGCAGTCGGCCACGGTCTTGGCTCGTGCATTTGCGGCCATCGTTTTTCTGTTTGCGATGATCGCCGCGACCTTCCTCCCCTCCGCCATCATTCCGCAGTCCGCGTTCGCCGTGACGCCGGCAACCACTGCCACTGCTGCCACCGTCAAGAGCGACGACACCACCAGCGTCGATTACGCGACCTGGGCCGACGTTGCCAAGGCCGTCGAAGCGCAGTTGCAGGAAGGCCTTAAGGAATACAAGGACGGCAACCCAATGGGTGCCAAGTCCGATTTCGGGGCTGCATACACCACCGTCTACGTGACGTCCAACTTCAACAAAGTGGTGAGCGACACCATCGGCGCAGACAAGCAGACCGCGCAGCAGCAGGCCTTCCAGGACCTGCAAAGCCAGGTGTTCACGTCAGGCCAGACCGATCAGCTCACCCAGAAGGTCAACGACCTGACCGCCGACCTCGACGCCACGGCCCAGCAGCTCGATGCCAACACCAACCTCGCCAACCCGAAGCAGTACTCCGAAGACCTCCAGAAGCAGATCGCCAAGGAACGCAAGGAGCTCGGCGCCAAGAAGAAGCGCACCAAGGAAACGGCCAAGACCTGGAAGGAAGTCGCGGACGCGATGCTTCCGATCTTGGACAACGCCTACAAGGCCTACGAGGGGGGCGACGCTGCCAAGGGTGCCACGCTCGTGAACGATGCCTACTACCAGCACTACGAGAAGCTCGGCTTCGAGAAGACCGTGCTGAGCGCCATCAGCGGCAACCGCGTCTCCCAGGTGGAATACCAGTTCAAGCTGTGCCGCTCCTCGATGAACACCGGCAAGCCTGCTTCCGAAGTCAAGAAGTACGTCGACGACCTGAAGAACATGCTGACCACCGACGCCGCCAAGCTCGACGGCGGTGCCGCCGATGAGGAGGGCGGCTTCCTCAAGTTCATCACCAGCTCGGTCGGCCAGGCGTTCCTGATTCTGATTCGCGAGGGTCTTGAGGCCCTGCTCGTGGTCGCCGCTGTGGTGGCCTACCTCGTCAAGTCCGGCAACAAGCGCTTCACCAAGTGGATCTACGTGGGCGTGCTCGCCGGTCTGGCCGGTGCCGGCATCGTGGCGGTCATCTTCATGCTCGCATTCGGCGGCTCCGGCCCGCTGCAGGAGATCATGGAAGGCGTCTGCGCGCTCGTCGCCATGTGCATGCTGCTGTGGACCAGCAACTGGATGCTCAACAAGTCCTCGGTCGAGGCTTGGAACCGCTACATCAAGGAAAAGACCGAAGCCGCGGTGGCCTCCGTCTCCTCGCAGGTTGAATCCGGCGAGAAGGTGGCTTCCCGCACGGTGATTTCGCTTGCCATGCTGAGCTTCCTCGCCGTGTTCCGCGAGGGCGCTGAAACCGTGATCTTCTACCAGTCCATCTACACGATGAGCCAGGATACGCATGGCATGGTGGTCGGCGCGCTCGCCGCCGCCGTGGTGCTCGTGATTATCTTCTTGGTGATTCGCTTCACCTCCGTAAAGATTCCGATTGGCCCGTTCTTCCTGGTCACCTCGATCCTCATGTCCGTGCTGGTGGTTGTCTTCGCCGGCGGCGGCGTGCACGCGCTCATCGAGGGCGACCTGCTGCCCGCCAGCTACCTGCCGGGCGTTCCCACCAACGACTGGCTTGGATTCTACCCGTACGTCGAATGCATCATCGCCCAGGTACTGGCAGCCATCGCCGTCATCGCGCTGTTCGTGGTCGGCTTTGCCAAACAGCGTAAGGCCAAGGCCCAGCTTGCGGCCGGTGCGAGCAAGTCGGACGCGAAGGCTGACGAGGAGAGCGCGCAGGCGTAGCACAACGCCCGGTGCGACCATCTCGCGCAACACAACTTGCGACATGGCAACGGAAGCGATTCCAGCCCACGCCGCCACAACTAAAAAACAGATAAGTCGTGAATAATCCATTCACCACAACAAAAAGGAATAAAAGAAATGATGAAGAACAAGAAGCTTGCCGCTCTGCTCGGCATGCTGCTCGCCGGCTCCATGGCTGTTTCGATGGCTGCTTGCGGTTCCACCAACAACGCTTCCGATACCAAGTCCTCGACCAGCTCCTCCGACACCGCCACGAAGGACGACTCCAAGAAGGCCGACGCCCCGACTGAGACCTCCGGCTTCGAAGAGGTCCCGGTCGGCCCCTCCGGCACCGCCGAGGAGCAGGACAAGGCCGCTGGCCCGCTGACCGTGGGTGCCGTCTACTTCCAGCCCATCGACATGTACCCTGCTTCCATGGGTCTGAAGGCTGCTGACGCTTCCTTCCACCTGGAAGCCGACATCCACGCCTCTGAGGAAGGCACCGACTACGGCTACGGCAAGGGCGACTTCGTCCCTGACCTGACTGTGAACTACACCATCATCGACAAGTCCACCGGCAAGGAAGTCGAGGGCGGCACCGCCACCTCCGGTACCTTCATGCAGATGAACGCCTCCGACGGCCCGCACTACGGTGCCAACGTCAAGCTCGACAAGGCTGGCACCTACCAGCTCAAGCTCTCCATCGAGTCCCCTGAGAAGAACGGCTGGATGCTCCACGTTGACCCGGAGACCGGTGTCAAGAACCACAAGTTCTGGACCGAGCCCATCGAGGTCACCTTCGACAACTGGGACTACACCCCGCGTCAGTGGTGATTGACTAAGCGTAAAGCCCCCTCGTCAGAGGGGGCTTTACGCCGCTCTAGGGAGATAATTCTTAGGACGGTCTAAAAAACTCCCCTCAGTCCGCTTTGCGGACAGCTCCCCTCAGGGAGGGGAGCCTAAGGTGAACAGAGAAAGGACGCGAATGCTTGAACAATTCGTGGCAGTGATGCCGGGCACCTTGGCCCCCACATTGCTGGTGATGAGCCTGAGCGTGATGCTCACGGTCGGCGAGGGGCGAGATAAGCCGATAAGCTCGCATTGGCGTCTCATCGGCCTGACCGTTGGCCTGATCGCCGCTATCATATTCGCCGGTCTGCGTGCCTCGGCCGTGATCAACCAGCGCACGTTCGTCAACTATCCGGTGCTGTGGTGCGCGATCATTGCCGACATCCTCACCATCGTCGTGGTGGTGTTCGCACGCCGCATCACCACCAATTGGCAGCAGCACAAGGTGTTCATGCACATTGCGAACGCCGTCGCCGCCATCGACATCGCGCTCACCCTGTTCTACGCGCTGCCGGACGTGATCCTGCAGCTGACCATCTGGGTGGAGCCCGGCGACCCGATCTTCACGTCCGCCATGCTGCTGCGCGCGCTCGGCTTCGCGCTGGGACTGGCCATGTCGATTATCGTGGCCGCGATCTTCCGCACGATGCGTTCGACCGCGGTGCGTGCCTCGTTCACCGCCGCCGTTCTCGTGGTGCTGGTGATTCTGTTCGTCCAGCACCTGACCGGTGTCATGCAGATCCTGCAGGCACGCGGTTTCCCGATGGGCCACACGGGATTCGTGGCCCTCGCCTGGTCGATCAACCACAACGACTGGATGATCATGGCCCAGGCGTTCGTGTTCCTGATTCCGGCCGTCGCCTCCGTGGTGGCCGGCTTCCGCATGCCGCTGACCGGTGCGAACGAAGCCATCGGCCGCAAGCACAAGGCGTTCCGCCGCCGTGCCGTGGCCTCCGCCGTCTGGAGCCTCATGGCCATGATCGGCGTCACCGCAACCCTGACCGTGGGCGTCGCCGCGACCCATCAGACCATCACCCTTTCGCCGCCGGAAGCCTACTCGCTCAAGGACGGCGTGGCCACCATCCCCTTCAGCCAGGTCGAGGACGGCCACCTGCACCGCTTCGAATACAAGGCCAAGGACGGCACCGTCATGCGCTTCATCATCATCCGAAAGAACGGTGGCGCGTACGGCATCGGCCTGGACGCCTGCGAGAACTGCGGCGCCGCCGGCTACTACGAGAAGGACGGCAAGATCATCTGCAAGAAGTGCGAGGTGGCCATCAACCTGGCGACCATCGGCTTCAAGGGTGGCTGCAACCCGATACCATTCCCGTACAAGACCGGCCACGGCAAGATCACCATTCAAACTACGGATCTGGACGCGCTGAGCGCCCACTTCCAGTGAGTCAGGCAGGAGGCAAGAATCATGTTCTTTCTGCGTATGATTACTCGCTCGTTCACCCGACAGCTGCGCCGGCGCCTGCTTATCGCGCTGACCGTATGCCTGTCGGCGACCGTGTCCGTATCGATGCTGGGCGTCGTGTTCGACGTGGGCGACAAGCTCAACGCCGAGCTGTCCACCTACGGTTCAAACATCACCGTGCAGCCCAAGGCGGACGCGGTCGTTTCCGACCTGTACAACACCGAGTCGGGCGGCGCGGCGTCCACCAGCGACCCGACCGCTTTTCTGAAGGAGTCGGACGCGGCCAAGATCAAGACGATCTTCTGGTCGTTCAACATCACCAACTTCGCGCCGCAGCTCAACATCCATGCCACGGTGAACGGTACCAACGTGCCGGTCGTCGGCACGTGGTTCAACAAGAACCTCAAGATCTCCACCGGCGAGACCACCGTCGTGGGCGTGGAAGGCATGCGCTCGTGGTGGCAGCTGGACGGCAAGTGGCCCAAGGACGATTCCGACCAGGGCGTGATCGGCAAGACGCTGGCCTCCGAACTCGGCGTGATCACCGGCGACACCATCACCCTCAACAAAACCACCGCCTCGGGCAAGAAGAACGAGCAGAAAATCAAGCTCACCGGCGTCTACGATTCCGGCGACGAGGACAACGGCTCGCTCTACATCGTCTCCTCCACGGCCCAGGTGCTCGCCGACCTGCCCGATTCGGTCGACAAGATCGAGGTCAAGGCCCTGACCACGCCGGAGAACGACCCCTGGCCCGTAAGGCCGCCGCGAACCCGGCCGCGCTGAGCCAGGAGGAATGGGAGACCTGGTACTGCACCGCCTACCCGAGCTCGATCGCCTACCAGATCGAAGAGGTGATTCCGGGCGCGGTGGCCAAGCAGGTGCGTCAGGTCGCCGCGTTGCAGGGCAATGTGCTGCAGAAGACGCAGGCCGTGATGATTCTGATGACCGTGCTGAGCCTGATCGCCGCAGCCGTGGCCGTGGCCAACCTGATGGTCGCCTCGATCGGCGAACGGTCGGGCGAGCTGGCGTTGCTCAAGGCGCTCGGTGCCACCGATGCCGCGGTATCCCGCCTGATGCTGGCCGAAACGGCGGCAATCTCGCTGCTGGGCGCGATTGTAGGCGCGTTGCTCGGTTCCGGCGTGGCCCAGCTGATAGGCCGGGTGGTATTCGGTTCCGGCATCACGATGCGGCCGATGGTGTTCGTGCTGGTGTTCGTGCTGCTGGCTGTCACCGTGCTGCTGGCGTCCGCCTCCTCGATTCGTTCGATTCTGAATCTCAAGCCCGCGGAGGTGCTCCATGGTCGCTGAGTTTATCTACGTAGGTGTGGAAGGAGGAAGCCGATGACCAACACCGGTATGTTCTTCAGAATGCTGTTCAGCGCCGTGTTCCGCCGGCGTTCGCGCGCGGTGATGGCCGTGGTGGCGTCGCTGGTCGGCGCGGCCACACTGTTCTGCCTGGCGATGATCTGCCTCGCCGTGCCGCAGCAGATGAACGAGGAGATGCGTGCGTACGGCGCGAACCTGATTGTCACGCCCACCGAATCGACCAATGCTGACGGCAAGGCCGGCATCGACAGGCGATGGTGCAGCACACCACTGAAATGGTCAAGGCCAAGGGTTCCGCGAAATACGCCACCTACCGCTACGAGAACGTGCGCGTCAACGCCTCGCCGTACGTGATGGCCGGCGTGAATGCGGCGCAGGTCAAGAACCTCAACCATCACTGGGTGGTCGACGGCTCGTGGCCGACCGACGGCAAGGTGCTGGTCGGACGCGACATCGCCGACGCCATCGGCCTGAGAATCGGCTCCGCCATCACCATCGGCTACCGTGCATCCGATAACGCCAGCACCAACGGCACTTCGTCGAACTCCTCGATCGACCAGCAAACCAAAGACGGCCGTGTCTCCAGTGACATCATGGACACCTCCGGTACCGAATTCCGCGTGGCCGGCATCGTGGACACCGGCGGCAGTGAGGACTCGATCATCTACGCCACCAACGCCGACGTCAACAAGCTCACCGGCATCACGCGCGGCGTGGACGTCATCGAGTATTCGGCCGGTGCCAGCGATCTCGCGGGCTTGGTGTCCAGTATCAACGACATGACCTCCATGCACGTTAAGGCACAGCAGGTCACCAAGATCACCGCCTCCGACACCCGCATCATCACCATGCTGCAGACGCTGTTCTGGATCGTCTCGCTGGTGGTGCTGGTGCTGACGCTCGTCGGCGTCGGCACCACAATCAGCTCGATCGTCTCGCAGCGACGCAACGAGATTGGCCTGCGCAAGGCCCTCGGTGCCAGCTCGCGTGCCATCGGCACCGAGTTCTACATCGAATCGTCGCTCTACGGCCTGATTGGCGGCCTCATCGGCACCACAATCGGCTACGGACTCGCCAGTTGGCTGTGCGTGGCGGTGTTCGAACGCTCCATCGTATTCAACTGGTGGCTGGCGCTGATTTCCGTGCTGTTCAGCGCGCTGGTCGCCATCGTCGCCTCCATCCCGCCCGTCCACCGCGCCACCCGCATCGACCCCGCCGTCGTGCTTCGCGAAGAATAAAGAAAGAGAAACGTCATGCTACTTGAACTCGACCACATCTCGAAGATCTACGGCGACCTGCATGCCGTGGACGACCTCAATCTGACCGTGCCGGAAGGCGAATGGCTCGCCATCGTCGGCTCCTCCGGCTCAGGCAAAACCACGCTGATGAACATGATTGGCTGCATGGACACGCCCTCCAAGGGCTCCGTGAAGCTGGAAGGCCGCAAGCTGGAGGACCTGAACGCCACGCAGCTGGCCGACGTGCGCAAGAACCTCATCGGACTGGTGTTCCAGAAGTTCTATCTGGTGCCGCACCTGACCGCCGTGGAAAACGTGATGGTGGCCCAGTACTACCATTCGGCGGTCGATGAGAAGCAGGCCATGGAGGCGCTGGAAAAGGTCGGCCTGAAGGACCGCGCCCACCACCTGCCCGGCCAGCTCTCCGGCGGCGAGCAGCAGCGCGTGTGCGTGGCCCGCGCGCTGATCAACGACCCGAAGCTGATTCTGGCTGATGAGCCCACCGGCAACCTCGACGAGAAAAACGAGAAAATCGTGCTCGACCTGTTCCGCAAGCTGCACGAGCAGGGCACCACGATTATCGTGGTCACCCACGATGCGCTGGTCGCCAGCTGCGCGCAGCGCGAGATCATGCTCAACCATGGCGTGCTCGTCGGTGAGAAGTGGAATGACGAGGATGCGCGCAAGGCCTATGAGGCGGCCGGTGGCAAGCCCGCCTCCACGGGCGCGCAGGTCGAGGGCGCGCAGAACGGCGAGACCGCCATTGGTTTCGCTGACCCCACCAAGGCCGCGAAAACCGGCGGCGAGGAGTAGGGCCGTCAGGGGTATCGAGCAGTATGTGAGGAATACATGGCAAGCTGATGGTCTCTCCCCCCAGTCAGCTTCGCTGACAGCCCCCTCGTCAGAGGGGGCTTAAGGAGCGTGAATATGACCGAAAAGAATACGTTGAAGAAATCCGCGACATTGGCGGCGGCCGGACTGGTCGTGGCTGGCGCGCTGCTGGCCGGGTGCGGCGAATCCAAGGCTACGCCGATGGACGATGCGTACGCCGGCAACTCGGGCGAGACCGAGAAGTCGCAGGAAGAGCAGTCGCAATCCCAGTCGAACGGCTCCGATAGCTCCGACGGCTCCGATTCCGGTTCATCGCACAACGACCCGTCCACCACCACGTCCGACAAGAAGGACACCGGCAACTACAAGGACGGCAACTACTCGATCAACGGCCAGTACGGCCCGGTAGGCGAGGATTCCATCGACGTCCATCTGACCATCAAGGACGGCAACGTCGAGACCGTCAAAATCATTGGGCACCCGTTCACCACGATTTCCAAGAACCATCAGGACGACTTCGCCAAAGCCATTAACGGCGTGGTGGACGGCAAACCTCTGAAGGGTCTCAAAGTGGACAAGGTCGCCGGCGCCAGCTGGACCTCCGACGCCTTCAACAAAGCCCTCGAAGTCGCCCGCCAGGAGGCTTCGATTCAGGAGTAAGACCGCTACTTCAGCAATGCTGGCCACAGCAGATCGGCCATGCGCGAGGCCCAGGCGGTGTCGTCGTCCATTGCTTTGCCCTCGATGGCCTCATACGCCACCAAAGATCCGATAATCGTGGACAACAGCAACTTCTCGTCAACGTCCTCGCGAAACACGCCCTGCGCGACTCCCTGCTTGAGGAACGCCCCCACACGCTCCAGCCACGGGGTCACCACCTGGTCGACGATGTGCTGGAAGAACTCGGCCTCGCTGGACAATACAATGCCCACGCGCTTGACGTCGATGTCGTTGTCGCGCACCCAATCGACCAATCGGTGCAAAAGTTGCGTGAAATGCTCACGCGTGGGGCTGGGCACTGGGTCGGAATCCGGGATGGCCAGATACATCGCGCTGATCTCGTGCAGCAGCTCGTCGGCATTATGATATCGGCGGTAAATCGTGGTTTTGGCCACACCGGAGCGACGGGCCACCTCCTCGATGGTCACGCCGCTGATGCCGCGGTCCACCGCAATCTGCAGCGTGGCTCGCATGAGCTTGCGATCCGTCGCCTCGCGCGTGCGCTCACCGCGCGGTGTCGCCGTCGTGTCTGTCATCTCCGCCATCTCTTCTCTTCGAAATATGCTCTCGTACGCTCCCGCCGGCGGGAGCTGGCTGGCAAAGCCAGACTGAGGGTGGTAAGTCCATGCCGTTTGTAGGCAACTCCCGGATAATACCTACTAGCTCAGCACTTTAGTGCTCTCGACTTTGGCTACATACCACTGGTTGAACCGCACCAGTGGCTTCCTGAGCAACAGCCCAAGCAACAGTAGCGGCGGCACGAATGCCAGCAGCATTCCGACGGCCCGCCAGTAATCCATGTCGTAGATGCCGGCGATGGCCGCACGCATCATCGTCACCGCATGGGTGAGCGGCAAGAACGGACTGACTTTGGCGATGAAGTCGGGCAACATCTGCACCGGGTAGGCAGCGTTCGCACCCGAAATCTGCACGATGAGCATAAGCACGCCGATTGCCTTACCCACATTGCCGAAACTCACCACCATCGTATAGGTGAAGAACGAGAACACCAGCGAGGCCAGCCATCCAGACAACATAAACAGCAGCGGATGCACGGCCTGCACGCGCAGGAACAGCAGATCGCCACCGAGCGACACCGTGGATTGCAGCAGCGCAATCAGCGCGAACACCCCGTAATGCCCAAGGAAGAGCCGATGCGGCCGCGGATCGCCCAATGCTTTGCGCGTCCGGCGAGACACGGTGGTTTTCAGCGTCACCACCATCAGCAGCGCGCCCACCCACAGCGGCAGCAGCGTGTAGAACGGTGCCATCGACGAACCGAAATTCGCCACCGGGAATACGGCCTTGCGCCTGAGCTGCACCGGCGCGGCCAACGTACTGGCCAGCGTTTCGGGATCATTGCCCAGCACCTCTTTGACCATGCTCATATCGCCACTGTTTAGTGCGTCGCTCAGTGTGCTGTTGAACGAAGCCAGTTCGGCGCCGGCGGAACGCAGTTTGCCGGACACCTTGTCCAAGGTAGTGCGAGCGTCGCTGAGCATATCGCTGGCGTCGTCGGAAGTCCCCTTCAGGTCGCCGAGCGTGGAGTCCAACTGGGTGGCGCCGGAACTCAGTATGCCGGAGGCGTCAGCGACGGTGGACGACAGGGAGTCGATTTGCGGTTTCACCGTGGCCGAGAAATCTGACTTGATATTGGCAATACTGTTCTGCGCTTGATCAGCCAGATTCTTGACCTGCGCATGCTGATCCAGCGCGTCCTGATTGCCTTGGCGAATATCGGTCGCCGCCGTATTCAGCGCTTGCCGCAGCCTGTTTTGTCGTGCGATTGAACGGTCAATCGCCGTGATGATGGATGAGTCGTTGCCCAGTATGCCGGCCAACGTGTTGCGAATTTCAGTGTATTTCTCCGTCTGCTTGCCAATGGCCGTGGCTTGACGGTCCAATTCGTCGGCGGCCGTGGTGGCACCATCATCCGCGTCGGAATACAGCTTGTCTATGGAATCGGACACCGCGCCGAAACTGGAGGCGCTCGCGTCCAGTGCGCTGCTCATCGCGTCAGCGGTGGTGCCCAAGGCTCCGGCCACGCCGGTGACTTCCTGTTTGGCGCTGGCAAGATCCTTGCCGCCTTGTTTGGCGGCAGAGGAAACCTGAGTGATCAGTGAGTTCGAGGTGTCGAGCAAAGCGCCGGCCGTATCGGTCAATGCGCTGTATGTGCCAGCAGATCCGCCGTATCGTCAAGCTGTGTGGCGAAATTGGCGATGTTGGCGTTGAAGGTATTCAGTTGCTCTTTGGCCTCGGGCTTGGACAGCTGATCGGCCAGCGAAGACGCGATTTCCAGCCCGGCCGAAGTGATGGTCTTAGCGAACGTGGTGTTGATTTCCGCCGCAACCTCATCCGTGCCCTCGTTGAGCAGATTCGGTGCCAGCGCGTTCTTCTTCTCGTTGCGGTAATAGGTCAGTTCGGCATGCTGCACGTCGTCGGAGAAGAAGGTCATCATGTCTTTGCTGAACGACTTCGGAATTACGATGGCCGCGTAGTATTTGCCGGATCGTGCGCCCTCGACGGCATCGGCTTTGGACGTGATCGTCCAATCGAGCTGACTGTTGGCGCGCAGCGCGTTCACCACCTGATCGCCGACCGTGACTTTCACCGGGATCAGGTCGGAACGATACCCCTCATCCACATTCGCCACCGCGAATTTCAGGTTCTTCATATTCGAGAACGGGTCCCAGCATGCGGCCACGTTGAACCAGGTGAACAGGCCAGGAATCATCACCAAGCCGATCACGATGATGATGGAGACCACGTTGCTGGTCAGGCGTTTGATGTCGCCGGTAAACAGTTTCCACATGGTGTTCATCGTGCGTGCCTGCCTTCCTTGGTCGGCGGAATAGTGGGGATGATTGCGGTAACGGCGGCGCTCGGGTCCGCTTCTTCGTGGCGTTCGGCGGAGGCGTCGCGACGCTTGGCATTATGCCCGTACAGCATGGCGCGGATCGACTCGTCGGAGAGGTTGCCGAGCTCGGTTTGGCGGCGGATGGAATCGCGCATGAATTCCACGACCATCAGGAAGCCCATGATGATGAGCACCCATGCCAGCCATGTGCCCATGACTACGATTTTCTCGCTGGTGGTCAGCGCAAACACGATAATGAGCGCGGCCGGCACCACGAATCCGGCGATAAGCGCACCCAGCAGCAGCCGGGGATACTGGTAGGCGAATTTGGCGGCCCGACGTTCGATGGCATGACGGTATTCGTCGCGGTCGGCCAGTGCTGCAATGGCCTGAGTGACACGGTATTCGCTGCCGGGCAGGTGCACCGGCTCGCCGATAATCATGTCGCTTTCCTTGATTTCCCGCACGAACAGGCGGTTGAGATTGGCCAGTTTCGGCCGGGCGCCGAGGCCAAGCGCAAAGGCCAGAACCGCGAAAACCAGCAATTTGCCGATATAGGCGAACCAGAGGCCGTCGTAGAAGCCGCCGATGGTTTCACGCATTGCGTCAATCGAATAGGTGAACGGCAGCAGCGGGTAGATGGCGCGGAAGAACGCGGGCATCATTTCAATCGGGTACAGGCCGGAGGCGCCCGGCACCTGCAGAATGACCAGCGCCACGCATACGCCTTTGCCCACGTGCATGAACATGGTGGAGAGGGCGAAAATCACCGACATATACACCAGTGAGGTGATGACGCAGGTGAGCAGAAACACTGGGGCGCTCGCGCATTGAATGCCGATGACAAGATCGCCGGTGGCCGTGACCAGGCCTTGGACGGCAGCCAGTGTGGGCCAGCAACAGGAAACGACCGAGATAGCCTTGGGTTGGCGTGAGATCGTCGATGCCCTCGTCGTCGGTTTCGAGTTTGGGAATGACCACGAGCACGAACGCGCCCACCCACAAAGACAGGGTGGTGAACAGCGGTGCCATGCCGGAACCATAGGAGGCGACCGGGTAGACGGCCTGTTCGCTGATAACAGTGGGGGAGAGCATGAAGTCGGCGATTGTGGCGGCATCCAGCTTGCCGTCGGTGCCGATCAGGGAACTGAGTGAACTGGAGATGCTCAGGGCTTTGATGTCGGTGGCCAGCGTATCGAGTTTGGTTTGCACGCCGGCCAGCGCCTTATCGGTGTCGCGCAGCGCGGTCACCGTGGTGGAGGTTGCTTTGTCGAGTTGGTCGAGGGTGTGCTTCGACTGGTCGATGAGTGAGCCTTGCGACGTGATGCCGGTCGACAGAGTGCTGGCGGTCGATCTGAGGGCGTTGAGACCGGTGTTGAGCTGAGGAATGGCGCCGGAGGTGATGGTGCCGCGAGCGGTATTGGCCTCGCGCACCGTGGTTTGGGTGGCGGTATTGAGATGCTGCGCCAATCCGGCGGTGTCTGTGGAGGCGTTGCCGATAGTGGTGTTCAGGCTATCGAGGTTGCCCAGTGCGCCGGCAAGCTCGCTATTGCGGCTTTCCAGTGTGGCAATGGCGGATTGCAGCGGTTCTCGATTGGTGTTCGGCAGCCCTTTGAGCTGGTCGATGATGTCGGCGTTCGCTTGGTTGATGTCTTCCGCCGTATTGATCAGTCCGCCTACCTGCTGATTGGCGGCGCTGATGGTTCCGGTTACCGTGCCCACGCTTTGGTTGGCCTGCGCTGCGGCCTGGCTCAGCAGGCTTGAGCCTTGGTCAAGTGCTTCGGACGTGGAGGTGACGAAGCCGTTCAGACTGGTCTGGGTAGTGCCGATCAGGGTGGAGACGCCGGCCAGACCTTCTGCAGTGTCGATGCCAAGTGTGCGCGCGTCGTCCAGCGCCTGACGTGCGGTGCGTGTCTGCTCTGGGGTATCGGTGAGTTTGGTGGTGAGCTTGGCGATGGTGCTGCGTGTGTGCTGCACATCGCCGGAGGCCTCGGCAAGGGCCGTGAGGGCCTTGGCTTTGGTGGTGTCTTCGGTACTGATGGCTTTGCCGTCAACCGTATTGATGACTTCGGTAAGTACTTCGGATACGGTGGAGACGAATGTGGAATTGACCGTGCGGTCCACAGTGGACGCGCCGACGTCGGTGACTTTGGGGGCGATGGCGCTGGCTTTTTCGTTGACGTAATACTCCAGAGTGGGCCGACTCTTGCCGCCGGTCACCACGCCGGCGAGATCGTCGGAAAAGTCTTTGGGGATGATGATGGCTGCGTATGCCTTGCCGGATTCCACCTGGTCCATGGCCTCGGCTTCGGTGACGAAGGTCCAGCCGAGCTGATCGTTGCTTTTCATCTGCTTGACGATTTGATCGCCGAGGTTTTGCTTGCCGATGAGCGCGTTGTCGGTGCCGTCGTCATTGTTGGCGATGGCGACGGTGATGCCTTTGGTATTGCCGTACGGGTCCCAGAAGCCGACGATGTTGTACCACGAATACAGTGGCGGGATAAACACCATGCCGAACAGGATCACCCATGCGGCCGGCACCTTGAACAGGCGTAGGAAGTCGCGTTTGAGGACCTTGAAGATATTGCCCACTGATACCTCCGGAGCTTGGTGTTGCTTGGTTACTACGTTTTCCGTAGCGATACGTTAATCGTAGCGCTACGGTTGTAGTAGCGTAATACGGCTGCTGGAGATTAATGGGGTGATTGATGATGTTTTTGGCGGAATAACGCCGCTGCCCAGCGGCTTATCGTGCGTCGCTGGGCAGAGCGAAAGGCGTTCTGGAACTTATTGACAAGATTTCTGGATGGTTTTTGGACGTTTCCTGAACGCGATGGATAGGCTCAGTGCTCGGCAATGTAGACAGACATGTACCGACCGCCCATCAAGTTCGGCAAAACCGCAATCGGGTGATAGCGTGAGGGGACGCTATGTGAGGAGGAAACCATGGTTGAATTCAAGGACGATGGCACGGCCACTACCCCCGGCAAGCCGCGGGAGAACCGTGACGCCGAGGTTGCAGCCGTGACCGATCTGGTGGCCGCCGAACTGGACGACACCGGCTTGAACCTGAACGCCAAGCGATTACCGATTCTGGCGCGCATCTATGGCGCGGTCGTGCTGCTGGACGGACTCGCCACATTGCCGATTATGGTGATTTCCATCCTCTATACCGTGCGCGAGATTCTGGATGGTCATGTGCACGTCGATGTGATGAGCCTGACCTTCATCCTGTCCGCGATTCATGCGGTGGTGCTGGTAGTCAGTGCCGCATGCCTGATTGTGTTCGGCGTGATGCTGCTGCGCAATCATCGCCGGTATGCCGCGCGCTGGACCTACGTGCTGATGCCGTTGACGTTGGCCGACGGCATGCTGTCGCTGGCCCTGACCGGCCTTGGCTTCAACCTGCTGCTGCCGCTGATTCAGATGATTATTCTCGTCGTGATTTCGGTGACCGCCGATCCCTCCCTGAGCGGGGAACGCCGTCTGCAGCGCGCGCTCAGGCGTATGGACGATCGCGATGATTATGAATCGGCTGTGGCGGCCGGCATGCTAGGCCGCGACCAGTCCGGCAAGGGCTATATTGCGCTGGACTTCTTCAATATCTTCTGGCTGTTTACCATCGCTTCGGTGGGTGGCCTGATTGTGGAGACGATCTACCATATGGCGCTGTATAACGGTGAACTTCAGGACCGCGCGGGTTTGCTGTGGGGCCCGTTCTCGCCGATTTACGGCTGTGGTGCGGTATTGGTAACCGTGTGCCTGAATCGCCTGTGGAAGGCGAATCCGTTCTTGATTTTCTGCGCTTCGGCGGTGATCGGCGGCGCGTTCGAATATTGCACCAGCTGGTTCATGGAAGTGGCGTTTGGTATTACCGCGTGGGATTACACCGGCCGATGGCTCTCGATCGACGGGCGCACCTCCGGGCAATTCATGTTCTTCTGGGGACTGATTGGTGTGGTGTGGGTCAAGTGGCTGTTGCCGCGACTGCTGGCTTTGATTAATCGCATTCCATGGAAAGTGCGGTATTCGCTGACTGCGGTATGCACGGTGCTGATGGTGATCGACATTGCCTTCACGCTGATGGCCTTGGATTGCTGGTATGGGCGCATGGCCGGCCAGCCGCAGGATTCACCGGTCGCGATGTGGTTCAGCGAACGCTACGGCGACGCTTACATGGGCCAATCGCTTCCAGACCATGCATATCGACCCTTCCAAGGCCGGGCGTATGTGAATGGCTGGCAAGTGATTACGCTTCGCGGGCAGAAGGTGCGTAGAACTAAGACAGTCCTCGCGTGTGGGTGGTAAGCGGGATACACTTTCAAGCGTTGAAGGAATGATTCCCTCCGCTGATGCGCTGGTTTGTGACGCGCGTGATGACGATGGGACAATCAAACGAAAGGCAAGGCACATGGCCGAAGCTACAGCAAACATTGGTGTGATTGGACTGGCCGCAATGGGCTCCAATCTGGCGCGTAATCTGGCGCACCATGGCAACACGGTGGCGTTGTTCAACCGTCACTACTCGCGTACCGAGAAGCTCATGAACGAGCATGGCACCGGAGGCAACTTCGTGCCGGCCGAAACGCTCGAGGAATTCGCCGCGTCCCTGAAGCGTCCGCGTACCGCCATCATCATGGTCAAGGCCGGTGCTCCGACCGACGCGACCATCGCGCAGCTGGAAGAGGTGTTCGAACCGGGCGACATCATCGTCGACGGTGGCAACTCCTTCTTCAAGGACACCATCAAGCGTGAGAAGGAAGTACGTGCCAAGGGCTTCCACTTCGTGGGTTGCGGCGTGTCCGGTGGTGAGGAAGGCGCGCTCAACGGCCCGTCTCTGATGCCTGGTGGCACTGCGGAATCCTGGAAGACCTTGGGCCCGATTCTTCAGTCCATCGCCGCCAAGGTGAACGGCGAACCGTGCGTGACCCACATCGGCACCGATGGTGCCGGCCACTTTGTCAAGATGGTGCACAACGGCATCGAGTATGCCGATATGCAGTGATTGGTGAGGCGTATGACATTCTGCGCCGTGGACTCGGCATGGATGCCGAGGAGATCGGCGACGTGTTCGCTGAATGGAACAAGGGCGATCTTGATTCCTACCTGATCGAGATCACCGCTGAGATTCTGCACCACAAGGATGCCGAGACCGGCAAGCCGTTCGTGGACGTGGTCGTGGATCACGCCGGCATGAAGGGTACTGGTACGTGGACCGTGCAGACCGGTCTGGAATTTGGTTCTCCTGTGGCTGCCATCGGTGAGGCAGTGTTCGCTCGCGCACTGTCTTCGCACGGTGAGCTGCGTGAAGACGCTCAGAAGGAAGGTCTGGCTGGGCCGAATAAGACCATCGATCTGGCCGGAGAGGACAAGGCCGCGTTCGTCGAGGACGTGCGCAAGGCTCTGTTTGCTTCCAAGGTCGTGGCCTATGCTCAGGGCCTGAACGAGATTCAGGACGGTGCCAAGGAATACGGCTGGGATATCAACCTGTCCGAAGTGGCCCGCATTTGGCGTGGCGGCTGCATTATTCGCGCCCAGTTCCTGCTCGACCGCATCACCGAGGCCTTCAGGGGCGATAACCCGCCGGCTTCCCTGCTGTTCGATCCGTACTTCGAGAAGATCATCGGCGAATCGCAGGACGCATGGCGTCGCGTGATCGTTCGCGCGGTGGAAGCCGGCATCCCGACCCCGGTGTTCTCCAGCTCCCTGGCTTACTACGATGGTCTGCGTTCCAAGCGCCTGCCCACCGCCCTGACCCAGTCCCAGCGTGACCTCTTCGGTGCCCACACCTACGGCCGCGTAGACAAGCCCGGCGTGTTCCACACGTTGTGGGCCGAAGAGGGCAAGCTCGAGATCGAGGCGTAGCCTCGCGATCTCGGGCTTAGGGGAGTCCGGTGGGCTCCCCGGCCCTCTTCGGAGCGAGGCGGATAAGCCTGAGATCGAGGCGCAGCCATAGACAAATTAAGCCCCCTCATCAGAGGGGGGCTTAATTCACTCACAACTCGGTGACGGTTTCTTCGGTGGAGAACCAGGTGAACTCGTCCACTCCGTTGGCGTAGGAGGACGGGTAATCCGGGTTGTTGGGCTGCTCGAAGACATGGGCCAGCGATTCGGCTTTGCCGGCACCGGCGGCGAAGAACCACGTATGGCGTGAACGCGCGATGAGCGGCGCGGTCAATGAAACACGCAGCGGCGGCATCTTGGGGGAGTGGTTCACACCCACGGTGAGCCTATCGGTAACCTTGACCTCATCATGACCAGGGAACAGCGACGCATAGTGACCGTCCGGTCCCATGCCGAGAATCATCAGATCGATTACCGGTTCCGGCCCCAATTCATTCACCAACTCGCGCTCATAGTCGCTCGCGACATCGTCCAGCAACGCATCATTCGCGGCATCGGCGGCGGCGCGAACGGAAGCATCATCGCTGTCGGCCTGATCCATCACATCGGCGATGTCATCGGCTGAACGGGTATCGGCCGCCATCTCATGAATATTCGATTCAGGCAGCTTGCCATCTGCCACCAGCTGGTCAAGCAGCAGCGACGGGCCTCCAAAGCATTGCGATCGGTGTCGTAAGCCGGCACAAAACGTTCGTCGCTCCACCAGAAATGCACGCGCGACCAATCAATCGCATCAGCCAGCGGATCGCTCAGCACCAAGCCCAACGGCTGCGCGGCCGAACCGCCAGACAGCGCCACATCCACACGCGTGTGATGCGTGCCATCGGGCAATCGTTCGGCGAGCAAATCGAGTAGCGCCAAGACAAAACGTTGCGCGCCAGCCTGAATCATCAGATCTTTATTCGGATACACAATGAGTTTTCGAGTTGCCATGTATGGTCCTTGTATGGGGTATGTGTCGTACTTTGCAATGTGGATTGTGTTGTCAGTTGACAACGCATAATACGGGTGGCATGGCGGGAATCTAGCCATTTGCAGCAATGAAATGTGTTGTCAGTTGACAACACAATGCACATTGTGCGACATCGCATATGTCACTTTATTACTCCGCGGGCATGAGCTTCGGCATCGCATGAGGTAGGAAACGATGAGCAACGGCGTTAGCATGGCTCGGCCACAATTGCCGAACTCATGCCAACGCCGCTGTGGCAACGGGTTCTACCGACTTCAGTGACGAATCAGATCCCAGCCCTCGTTGATGACCTCGGCGTAGATCTCATCGGGGTCGATGCGACGCAGTTCCTCGGTCAGGCAGTCCTCGATGGTGCGCATCGGCACGGACACTTCCTGCGGAGTCTGGCCGGGCAGCAAGATCAGCGCTTGGTCCTCATACGGGCGTTCCAGCGAGATCACACCGTCCTCACAGGTCAGGTACACGCCGGTCACGGCCTGCGCGTCGGGCACGAACTCAGTTTCGACTGGTACGCCAAGTTTCAGACGCAGCCATGCGCACAGCATTTCCAGAGGCAGGAAGTCGGCCTTGCCGGTCACCTTCACGACGGTGATGGGCAGGTGCGGCGGCTGATCGAGCATCGAGGCGAGCATTGCGCGCCAGACGGTCAGTCGTGTCCAGGACAAGTCGATATCTTCCGGTGTCCAATTGCGGCGCAAACGCTCAATCGTGGCCTCCGGATTATTGGAGTGCAACGCGTCGGTGATGCGACTGCGGGCCATCGCACCCATCAGATCCTTGGCCGGGTTCGACGGCGGTGTGGTCGGCCACCACGCCACTACAGGCGCATCCGGCACAAGCAGCGGGATAACCAGCGTATCCGGGTGGTTGATAAGGCCACCGCGCGGACGCAAGATGATGATCTCACCGGCACCGGCGTCCGCGCCGAATCGCACTTGGGCGTTCAGGTTGGAATCGTTCGGATCGTTCGGGCCGTCGGTCAAATCGACGGCCGGATTATCGCGATTCGCGCTCACCTCGGCGGCCACTTCGGCCGCGTTCGGTTCGCCTTCGCCGGACTGATCGGCAGGATTGGTATCCGGTACTACGGCAATCACGCGGCACGGGTGCTCACGGCTGGCCGAGTTCGCGATTTCCAGCGCATGCTCTAGGTCCGCGTCCTCGGTGGCGATGAGCAGCGTCAGCACGCGGCCGGTCGCCGATTCGCCGCGCTCCTCGTGCAGCTGTTCGATTTTGTGCGCAATCTCGCGGGTGCGGGTGTTCGGCATATCGATGATCATGGCATCCTCCAGTGGCGGCCGTCGCGCGCCAGCATTTCGTCGGCCTGTGCCGGACCCCACGTACCGGCGCGGTAGGCCTGCGGCTGGCCAAGCGCGGACCAGAATTGTTCAATCGGATCGAGGATCTCCCAGCTGAGGTTCACCTCTTCGGTGGTCGGGAACAACGGCGGATCACCGAGCAGCACGTCCAGAATCAGTCGCTCATAGGCTTCCGGCGAGTTCTCGGTGAAGGAGCGGCCGTAGCTGAAGTCCATGTTCACGTCACGGACCTCCATGGTGGAGCCGCCCGGCACCTTGGCTCCGAAGCGTATGGTGACGCCCTCGTCGGGCTGCACGCGAATCACGATGGCGTTCTTGCCGAGTTCGCGCACGGCGGTCTGCTCGAACGGCAGATGCGGGGCGCGCTTGAACACCACGGCGATTTCGGTTACACGCTTGCCGAGGCGCTTGCCGCAACGCAGGTAGAACGGCACGCCAGCCCAGCGGCGGGTGTCGATATCGAGGCGGATGGCGGCGTACGTTTCAGTGGTGCTCTTGGGGTCGATGCCTTTTTCTTCCAAGTAGCCGACCACTTCGTGCGAGCCCTGCCAGCCCTTGGCGTACTGGCCGCGCGCGGTGTTGGCCGCGAGGTCCTTGGGCAAGCGCACGGCGGAAAGCACCTTGGTCTTTTCGGCGGTCAGGTCCTTTGGCGGTGAAGCTCACCGGCTCCTCCATGGCGGTCAGAGCCATGAGCTGAAGCAGGTGGTTCTGGATGACGTCGCGTGCGGCGCCGATGCCGTCGTAATAGCCGGCGCGGCCGCCGATGCCGATGTCCTCGGCCATCGTGATCTGCACGTGGTCCACATAGTTGGCGTTCCAGATCGGCTCGTACATGGCGTTGGCGAAACGCAGGGCCAGCAGGTTCTGCACGGTTTCCTTGCCGAGGTAGTGGTCGATGCGGAACACGGAGCTCGGGTCGAACACTTCGGATACCACGCTGTCGAGTTCCTTGGCGCTGGCCAGATCATGGCCGAACGGCTTCTCGATGATTACGCGGCGCCATGCGCCCTCGGACGAGCGCGACAGGCCGGAGGCGGCCAACTGCTTGGCAACCTGCGGGAAGGCGCACGGCGGCACCGACATGTAGAAGGCATGGTTACCCTGCGTGCCGCGGTCGCGGTCAAGCTCCTGCACGGTGGCGCTCAGACGCTCGAAGGCCTCCGGGTCGTCGAACGTACCCTGCACGAAGCGGATGCCGGCGGCCAGATTGCGCCAAGTCGACTCCTTGAACGGCGTACGGCAATGCGCCTGGACGGCGGCCTTGACGAATTCGATGAACCGTTCCTGTGTCCAGTCGCGGCGGGCGAAGCCGGTCAGACCGAAGCTCGGCGGCAGTAGGCCACGGTTCGCCAAGGTCGTAGACGGCCGGCAGTAGTTTCTTTTGTGCCAGATCGCCCGTGACACCGAAAATGACGAGGCTGCACGGGCCGGCGATACGGGGCAGTCTGAGGTCGCGCGAGTCGCGCAGGGGATTGCTCCAATTGGGGGATTCACTCATAATGTACAAGGGTAGTCGCCGGCGGCTATCTATCGTTAGAGGCGATATGCGATTTGGGCTGCGATTTGGACCACATTGCGTGTGCTGTGCCGTGCGTTGGGCCAATCGCGCACGCAAACGTGTACGCAACGCCGTAGTTGAAATATCCCAAAACGGTGTGTATTTTAGAAGAGTTGCCCCTTTAGCTCAACGGTTAGAGCAGCGTCCTTTTAAGTCGTGGGTTGTGGGTTCGAATCCCACAGGGGGGCACAACAAATCCTTGGAATCGCAATGGTTCCAAGGATTTGTTGTTTCGACCAGCCTGGCTCCTAGAGTGGTGTCCCATGTCATGCACCACGATTCTTGTCGGCAAAAATGCCAGTTACGACGGTTCCACCATCATCGCCCGCGATGACGATTCGGGCTCGGGCCGTTACGATCCCAAACGCTTCGTCGCCGTCGCCCCCGACGACCAGCCGCGCCACTACCGCAGCGTGCTGAGCCATGTCGAAATCGAACTACCGGACAATCCTTGCCGGTACACCATCGCACCGAACGTGCTGAATAATCGTGGCATTCTGGCCGAAGCCGGTGCCAACGAACACAACGTGGCGATGAGCGCCACCGAAACCATCGCTGTCAACGAGCGCGTGCTCGGTGCGGACCCGATGGTCGAGTTGCGGCCGGCTGTCGGCGAACCGGACAGCACCGATTATCAGGCCGAGCAGCCCGGCGGTATCGGTGAGGAAGACATCATCACCCTTGTGCTGCCGTACGTCACCACCGCGCGCGAGGGCGTCGCGCGGTTGGGCGAACTGCTCGAAACCTACGGCACCTACGAATCGAACGGTGTGATTATTTCGGATGTGGACGAGATCTGGTACGTCGAGACCATCGGCGGCCACCATTGGATCGCCCGCCGAGTGCCCGACGACTGCTATGCCACGATCCCCAACCAGCTCGGCATCGACGACTTCGACCTCGCCGATGCGTTCGGCGAGCAGCGCGAATACCTATGCAGCGCCGACCTGCGCGAGTTCATGGCCACGCATCACCTCGACCGCACAATGGGAACGCCGGTCTCTTCCAACGGCCGTCACGTGCATAGCGCCGGATTCGGAACAACCGTTGCCCTTCCCACCCGCTTCAACCCGCGCAAGGCCTTCGGCACCGCGACGCCGAAGGACCATATCTACAACACGCCGCGTGCCTGGTACATGCAACGCCGCCTCAACCCCAGCGAGGACTGGGATTCGCCGGCCGCCCGCTACACGCCCGAATCCGACGACATCCCGTGGTGCCGCGTGCCAGAAGACAAGGTGAGCCTCGAAGACGTTGATTTCCTGCTGTCCTCGCACTTCGAAGGCACGTCGTACGATCCGTACGGCACGACCGGCACGGCGGAATCGCGCCACCGTTACCGTCCGATCGGCGTGAACCGCACCGGCCATATGGTGGCGATTCAGATCCGCCCGTATGTGCCGGCGGCCAATCGCACGGTGATGTGGGTATCGTTCGGCTCCGGTCCGTTCACCGCCGCCGCGCCGTTCTACGCGAACGTCAACGACACGCCTGCCTACCTGCGCGACACCACGCCCGAAGTCTCCACCGGCAACCTGTATTGGACGAACCGCCTGATCGCCGTCGTGGCCGATGCGCATTGGTATGAGACGAACCGGTTCATCGAGGGCTATGCGGAAGGCATGCGCGCGCGTTCGGGCACCGGCTCATCGAGCGCACGGATGAGCGGTTGCTTGCTCGAAGCGATGCCGAATCGACGGATACGAATGCATGGCCGCTCGATGGCGGCCACGGCGATGAGAAGGATGTGCAGGGCGTGGCGGATGTGCTCGAAGCGGCCAACGACGAGATGGCCGACTACCTGCGCGAGCACACAACCAAGCTGCTGAACGACGTGCTATACACCTCCAGCAACCTGATGCACAACAGCTTCGCGATGTCCGACCGTTGGGCCGAGTAGAAAAACCTCGGCTGGGGAGGTAATAGGGATGCTCTGCTGATAACGCGTCAGCAGGGCAAAACCACAATCCGAATCAGTTAAAGCCGACGATGCGTTCGGCGATGAGATAGCCGTTGCGCACGATCCAGCGGCCGGTTTTACCGGGCAGATTGAGCGTGCGGGACATCAGCTGCGAGCGCACATCCTTGCCGATGGCCGGAGAATAGGCGTCAATCGCATCCCACAGCTCGGTTTCTTAACGTAGTTGGCCGGGTTGCGCGAGAGAATCAGGAACACCGAGGTAACGCACGATTCGATCGCCAGGAAGTGAATCATGTACCGGTACAGCCCCTCCGGCACCGTACCGCGTTCGGGCGTGGCCTCGGTCATCAGCCGATTGACGAGCCGCAACTGGTCCACACGCTTAATCATCACGTCGGTCTGCACGCTCTGACCCTCGCGCCCGATGAAGTAGTGGTAGAACGGCACATCGAGGTACTGGATGCGCTTCACCCACGGGAACGGCTGGTACGAGTAATAGAAATCGACGTAGAACGTATGCTCCGGCAGCTTCAGCCCGGAATCGCGCACCACCTGCGTGCGGAAGGTGAGCGCATGCATGATGATGTACTGCGCCAGACCGAACTTGCCCAGGTCATCCCAGCCGAGCACGCGGCCGGCCTCCATCACACGGCGGAAGTTCACTACGGTCTTGTGCCGCTTAGCCGCCTTGTCATACACGTAATTGGTCACCAGCATGTCAATCGGTTCGTCGGTGTCATGCTGTGCGCGCAACGTGGCCAGAACCGTGTCGATGGCCTGCGGATCGACCCAATCATCCGCATCCACCACTTTGATGTACATGCCGGTCGCCGCCGCGATACCGGTGTTCACCGCGCCGCCGTGGCCCTTGTTCTCCTGATGAATCGCGCGCACGACGCCCGGATTGGCTCGTTCCAGCTTGCGCGCGTACTCCAGCGTGCCGTCTTTCGAACCGTCGTCCACAATCAGCACCTCGAGGTCGCTGATGTCGCTTGCCGAAAGCAGCGAGTCCACGCAACGGTCGAGGTAGGACTCCATATTGTATGCGGGGATCACAAAGGTGAGCGTCTTTGCCGTGCTGGCCATGAAAGTCTTACGTCCTCACATATTTAGTCGTGATGTTCAGTTTCCTGTTCAAACCGTAGCACTTCGCCTCCCGACTCGGCAGAGTGTTGCGCAACCTGTGCCCCTGAACTCATGTTCTGCAACCCTGAATCTTCCCCGGTGGCGTGCTCGGGATCCGATTGGGTAGAACTTGTCTGGTCTGAATCCGGGCTGCCGGAATCGGATTCGCGCTTGGCTCGGCGCTCGGCCTCCTTCCGCGCCTTGGCGCCCTCAAAGAACAACTGGGGCTTGGAGTCAAGCCGGCTCAGGCCATGCCAGGCCAAATCCACAATGTATGCGGCCAGCTGCTCCTTGCTCACCTTTGGTCGGTCGGCCCAGTACTGCCCGGTGAATACGGTCATGCCCACCAGCATCTGCGCGTAGTACGGCACGCCCTTGGCAGACAGCTTCTGCCGTTTGAATGTTTCGGAAAGAATGTCTTCAACGCGTACGGCGATGTCTCCCATCAGCGAGCTGAATGAGCCGGACGGGTCGGTGCTCGGTGAGTCGCGTACCAGTACCTGGAACCCCTCGGCATTCTCTTCGATATAGGTGAGGAGCGCAAGCGCCGTGCGTTCCACAATCTGGCGCGGGTGCACGGTCGGATCGTCAAGCGCGGCGGTGAGCACACTGGTCAGCGCGCGCATTTCACGATCCACAATGACGGCGTACAGGCCCTCTTTGCCGCCGAAATGCTCATATACGATTGGCTTGGAGACTTTGGCGTGCGCGGCAATCTCCTCCACGCTTACCGCCTCGAAGCCTTTGGACGCAAACAGCGCGCGCCCGACCTCGATCAGCTGCTCGCGGCGTTGCAGCGATGTCATACGTGAAGAATGTGCCATGCGGTTCAGCTTAAGTCGCCGGGTGGAATTGTCGGCCTGAGACTGCCGAATTCGTATGGATTCCATCTGCGGACTAGACTTAACAGGTATGGATATGAATACTGTGCTCGCCGTTCTCGGCGTGATTGTGGCGGCGGTTATCGTAATCGCCCTGAGCATCTGGTGGGGCAAGTCCCGCAAGCGCGATTTGGATCGTGCAATGGGCAAAGCTGCCCCCGACAACAAGAAGATCCGCGATGCCAAGGCCGCCGCCGACGCTCGGCTGGCCGCCGAAGCCGAGGAAGCTAAGGCTGCGACTGCCGCGACTGCCGCCGAGCCGGTCAAGTCAGCCGAATCGGTCAAAGCCGAGTCCGCGTCAGCCGTGCAGGCCGAACCCGAACCGGCAGCTGCTCCCAAGCCCGAGCCCCAACCTGCCTCCAAGCCCACTCCCGCCAAACCTGAAACCCCCGAATCGGTCGGCTCTCGACTGACCCGACTCAAGGCAAAACTTGCCGAGTCCGGCAACCCGTTCGGCAAGGCCCTGTTCGACATCCTCGCCAAAGACAATCTCTCCGAGGCCGATTGGGAAGACGTCGAAGACACACTGCTGCTTGCCGACGTCGGTGCGGATGCTTCCGCCCAACTGGTCGATGACCTGAGAACCGACGCCCGCATCACTGGTAAAGCCGACCCAGCCGAAGTACGCGCCACGCTCAAGGAGAAGCTGCTCGATCTGGTCGGTCGAGATACGGACCGCCGCCTCAATGCCGAAAAGCCGGGTGCCGCCAAGCCCAGCGTCATCATCATGGTCGGCGTCAACGGCACCGGCAAGACCACCACGGCCGGCAAACTGGCTCGACTGTTCGTGGCCGAAAACAAGCAGGTCATGATGGGCGCGGCCGACACCTTCCGCGCGGCCGCCGCCGACCAGCTCGAAACCTGGGGCGCACGCGTCAATGTGCCCGTCGTCCGCTCCGACAAGGACGGTGCCGACCCGGCATCCGTCGCCTTTGAGGCATCCGCCAAGGCCAAGGAAGCGAACGCGGACGTGCTCATCATCGATACTGCCGGCCGACTGCAGAACAAGTCGAACCTGATGGACGAGCTCGGCAAGATTCGCCGTGTTACCGAAAAGAACCTGCCGGTGGATGAAGTGCTGCTCGTGCTCGACGCCACCACCGGCCAAAACGGCATGGCCCAGGCCAAGGTGTTCGCCGAAGCCATCGGCATTACCGGTGTGGTGCTCTCCAAGCTTGACGGTTCCGCCAAGGGCGGCATCGTGATCAGCGTGCAGAAGGAGCTCGGCGTGCCGGTCAAGCTCGTCGGTCTTGGTGAAGGTCCGGACGATTTGGCACCTTTCGATCCCGAAGGTTTCGTGGACGGCATTCTCGCGTAAGCCAACGTCCACGTTGTGGGCGCGGGAAACGCCCGCAACGCACCAAACTAGTCCCGAATCATATTCGAAACATGATTCGGGGCTTTCCCATATCTGTTGGAATCATGCCGGAATCAGCCCACCCGACATCAACCTGACTGTCAGGTGCGCTTAACAATCGCGTAACTTGCCGTAACGAAACCAAAACGAGACCGGCTTTTACTGACGAACTGTTAGCCCCCACAAGGGGGACGGCATTGTAGAGACAAAGTCGACGCCGGCCGCGCAAAGCCCCGGTGCCCTGAATGAAAGAGAGGGAGGTAGACATGGGAGCAATTGATTCCGGTAACACCGCATGGATCCTGACATCCGCGTCCTTGGTTTTCCTCATGACGCCTGGTGTGGCGTTCTTCTACGGCGGTATGGTTCGTGCCAAGGCCGTCCTGAACATGCTGATGCTTGAGACGGCCGCGCTGTCGGTCACCATGATTATCTGGACCCTGTGGGGTTGGTCGATTGCTTACGCCGGTTCCGACATCGGCGGCATCTTCGGCGATCCGGCCAGCGGCTTCCTGCTGAAGGACTCCATGGTCGCCCAGGACGGCGTGTTCACCGCCACCGGTCTGAACGGCAACAACTACCCGGTTTCCGTGGACGTCGCCTTCCAGGTCGCTTTCGCGATGATTACCGTAGGCCTGATCTGCGGCGCCATCGCCGAGCGTGTGGAAGTACAGCACCTGGATGATCTTCGTGGCGCTGTGGGTCACCTTCGACTACGCTCCTATGGCCCACATGGTCTGGAACGGTGGTCTGCTGTCTGCTGGCGGCGCTATCTCCAAGGCCATCGGCGCGGCCGCCCACGATTTCGCAGGTGGTACCGTGGTGCACATCAACGCCGCAGTCGCCGCCTTGATTATCGTGCTCATCATCGGCAAGCGTAAGGGCTTCGGCACGCAGCCGTTCCGCCCGCACAACGTGCCGTTCGTGATGCTCGGCGCCTTCCTACTGTGGTTCGGCTGGTTCGGCTTCAACGCTGGCTCCGCCTTCGCCGCCAACGGTACCGCTGGCTACGCTTGGGTTTCCACCTCCGCCGCCGCCGCAGCCGCAATGCTCTCTTGGGGCTTCACCGAGAAGATTCGCTCCGGTCACTACACCGCCATGGGTGCCGCCTCGGGTATGGTCGCCGGCCTGGTTGCCATCACCCCGGCCGCCGATGTGGTCTCCCCGCTGTGGGCCATCGTGATGGGCGCCATCGCTGGTGTCCTGACCTGCCTGGCCTGCGGTCTCAAGTTCAAGTTCGGCTACGATGACTCCCTCGACGTCGTCGGCGTGCATGGCGTTGGTGGTTTCACCGGCACCATCCTCATCGGCTTCTTCGGTGAAGGCACCGGTCTGCTGGCTGGTGGCGACTGGAAGCAGCTCGTCGTTCAGCTGGTCATCGCTTTCGTCGCCATCCTCTACTCCGCAGTGATCACCGCGATCATCGCCTTCGCTCTGGAGAAGACCATCGGTTGGCGCGTCACCGAAGCTCAGGAAGTCGGCGGCATCGATCTTGCCGACCAGGGCGAACGTGCTTACGATTTTGCTGGTACTGCCAGCTCCGTCCTCAAGGAGGTGAAGTGAAATGAAGCTGATCACCGCTATCATTCAGCCTCATAAGCTCGACGATGTCAAGAGGCCCTCGCGGCCGCCGGCGTGCACGGTCTGACCGTGTCCGAGGCCAACGGCTACGGCCGCCAGCGCGGCCACACTGAGGTCTACCGTGGCGCTGAATACACTGTGGACCTGATTCCGAAGATTCGCGTTGAAGTGCTGGCCGATGACGCCGACGCCGAGACGCTGGTCGGTGTGATCATCAAGTCCGCCGGCACCGGCACCATCGGTGACGGCAAAGGTGTGGGTCGCTCCGCTGGACTCCGTGGCCCGCGTGCGTACCGGTGAGACCGGTTCCGCCGCGATCTGATAACACAGACGTCCATGCCTAGAAGGGGATGGACTGCATAGGAAAGGTCCCCGCACGCTGCGAATTGAACGCCGTGCGGGGACTTTTTTGGCAATGAAAGATGAAGCGATGACTTCAGCAGTAGATGGCTTGAAACAACGATTCATGGATATGAGCCAGCCGGATGACGACGGCGTCTACCGGAATGGTGCGACCAAGCGCAAGGCTCGCACGGAACTGGCCATGCAATGCCTCACGGAGCTGTGGAATGCGGCCTGCAAGGATGTCTCTTTCCCTGTGCCCGACTCTGGCATCGGCTTCGCCGCGGTAGGCTCGCTGGCACGTGGCCAACTGGGCCCCAGCTCCGACCTCGACCTGGTCATCATCTACGAGCCTCGCACGTTGAACGACCAGCAGCTCAACGAGTTGGCCAACAAACTCTGGTACCCGCTATGGGACAGCGGTCTGGACCTCGACCACTCCATCCGCACGCGCGCCCAATGCGAGGGAAGTCACCGACCATGACCTTCCCGCCGCCATGGGCTGGTTGGACGTGAAGCCCATCGCCGGCGACACCGCTCTGATCACCACCACCGCCACGTCCATCCTCGAACGCTGGCGCAAGGCCGCCCGCAAGCGCCTGCCCGAACTGCTCGACTCCCGCCAAAGCCCGACTCGACGAATTCGGCCGCCTCCAATACGTCAATCAGCCCGACATCAAGGAGGCCCGTGGGGGTTTACGCGATTCGGTGCTCGTCTCCGCGCTCGCCGCCTCATGGCTGGCCGACCGCCCGCACGGCATCTACGACGAAGCCGTGGAACGTCTGCTCGACGTACGCGACTGCATCCATCTGGTGGCCGGCAAGGATACCAACCTGATGCTGACGCCCTATCAGGCCAAAGTGGCTGCCATGCTTGGCCTCGCCGATCCGACTTGGCCCGAAAACGAGCGCGCCGCCTACTCGATCGACGATTTGCAGACGCTACTTGCCCGTATCGGCCGGCGCATCTCCTTCTCGCTTGATTCCACCGCATCCCGCGCTGGACATTCGCTGACCCACGAAAGCCGCGATTCGCGTTCTTCCAGATGTTCTCTCAGCGCTCTGGCGGCAAGCGCGAAGCCCCGCAATTCGACGTGGTGGCTCCCGGCGTGGCCAAGCACGAAGGCGAATTGGTGTTGGCACCCGGTGCCGAGCCTGCCAAGGATGCCAAGCTGGCGTTGCGTATGGCCGTGGCGGCCGGCGAATTCGGTCTTCCCATCAACCCGTCTACCTTGGTTAATCTGAAGCGCTGCCCGATTCACGACAACCAGTGGGATGACGAATCGCGCGAGCTGTTTATCCGTCTGCTTGCGTGCGGATCGAATCTTATGGAAGTGTGGGAGAGCATCGATTTCGTGGACATTCCGGGTCGATGGATGCCGGAATGGCTCGGCGTCCGCAACCGTCCGTCCGCCTCGGCCGCCCACCGATACACCATCGATCGGCATATGGTGGAGGTCACGTCGCGTCTGGGGCGCGAGACACCGTTCGGTGGACGGTACGATGACGATCATTTCAAGGCATTGCTGTTGGCCGGTATCACCCATGACATCGGCAAGTGCGCGTTCGTGGCCGATCACGCCGCCGAGGGTGCCCGCCATGTGCCGGTGATTCTCAAGCGTATGGGCTACGCGCCGGACATCGTCGACTGGGCCACCGTGCTGGTGCGTGAGCATTTGACCCTATCCGAATTTGCCACGGGTAAGGACCCTTATGATCCGGCCGTGGCGGAGGAGTTGGCCGACCGTTTGCACCACGACAAGATGCTGTTGGATATGCTGTTCGATCTGACCCGGGCCGACGGCTCCTCGCTCGGTGCCACCGCCGGTGAGACCATCACCAAGCAATACGGCTGGTCCAAGTGGCGCGAACAGATCGTGCGCGGCATGTATTCCGCCGCCCGCGCCGCGATGTAAACGGAATCGCCCAGCGCTTTGCGCGGCCGATACCTACTTCATCCATGCGTCCGAACGCACGCGCAGCCCGTTGGACAGGCCGCGCCCGCCCATGAGCACCACGTTGAACGCGGCCCAGAGCACGGCGGTACGCATCAGGTCGCTCGTCAGCGCCGGCGTCACCATATTGGCCAGTATGAGTATGAGCGTCACATACACCACGGCGGTCAGCGTGCATGTGCCGGCCAGATAGCGGTAGTCGCGCGCGCCGATAAGAATGCCGTCGATTGCCATCATCCAGCCTTGCAGCGGGAAGAAGATGCCCATCGTCACCATGCCCACGGCGATCAGCGTCTGAATATGTGGCGTAGGGGAGAAGAAGTGCCCGGCGATCAGGCCGACTACCGCAAAAGCCATGCCGATTACCGCGCCGGTGACCAGCCCCGCACGCCCGGTCGCCCGCGTCAGCCGCCGCGCCTGCTGCACGCTGCCAGCGCCCAGCGTTGTGGGCCACCAGCGTCTGGCCGGCGATGCCCACGGAATCCAGCATGTTCATCGCAAATTCCAAGAGGAGTTCACGGCCTGAAACCCGGCCAACACGGCAGTACCCATGCGCGCAGCACAGGCGACCGTAGTCACCATGGCCGCACGAATCGCCAATGTGCGAATGAACAATGGCAGTCCGTCGCCCCCGGCTGCCGCAATACCGGCCAAACGAGGCCGCAGACTCGCACCATCCGCCCGGGACCACAGAATGGCGGGAATCACCAGAAACAGTCCCATGAACCACTGAGCTACCAGCGTCGCCACTCCGGAGCCGGCAATGCCCCAATTCAGCACAATAACGAACAACACATCAAGCACCGTGTTCACCACCGCGCCGCCCACCGCAGCGATCAGCGTGATACGAACCTTCTGCAATCCTCGGAAAATGCCGTTCGCCGCATATACCATCAGCATGCCTGGCGCACCCAGCACGATTGCGCGCGTATAGGTCACGGCTTGTTCCAATACTTCGCCCTGACCGCCCAGTGCCCGGCATAATGGCTCGGCAGCCGCGAACAATCCCAATCCCAGTACGGTGCCGATGCTCAAGGCCAGCCACAGGCCGTCAATGCCTGCCTGCAGTCCCTCGCGACGACGACCCGCTCCTAGCAGATGTGCCACCTGCGCAGTGGTCGAGTAGGCCAGGAATATGCATAGTCCGACTGCCGTGAGGATGATGGTGGAGCCGATTGACAGGCCGGCCAGCGCCGCATCCCCGATATGGCCGACGATGGCTGTGTCGATAAGGATGAAGGTCGGTTCGGCGATGAGCTGGCCGAAGGTCGGCAGGGCCAGCGCCATGATCCGGCGGTTGGTGGAGCGGGCGTCGGTCGGGCCGTTGCTGACGTTTGTGTTTGCGCCGGCATGCGGGGTGCCGAAGCCATCGTGGCTTGTAATATCGCCGGAACTGGTGGCTTTGGCGTCGGAAGAGTCTATGGGCACGCTCACACGCATATCACGCCTGACCACGTTGCGCAAGCACCTGTTGTGGACGCGGAATGTTATCCCCAGACTATCCACTAAGTTATCCCCAGTATGTGGATAACTTAGTGGATTATCCCCAGAATTATCCCCAAAATGTGGATAACTTATTTTTCTATCCACATTTACCCTCTCCGCGTGTCGCGGCGCTGACTCATGGGTGAATAAGGAATGAACCGATGCGGGCAACCGTTTCGTTTCCATGCGATATCGTTCACCTGCCACGCCACCTCCTATACTTGAAGGCTATGGCAGAAGGAAGTGAACACTCGTATCAGAATGGGTTCGGCGGTGGCTCGGATCGTGGCGATCGTGGCGACCGCGCGGGCCGGGGCGGCGCGCAGACGTCGGCGGCCGGCGACCCGATTTCGACCGCGTGCCCCCGCATGATGACGACGCGGAAATGGCCGTGCTCGGCGGCATGCTGATGAGTAAGGATGCCATCGGCGAGGTCTCGCAGACCATTGACGTCACCGATTTCTACCAGCCCAAGCATCAGACGATCTATAACGCGATCATCGATCTGTTTTCCGCCAGTCAGCCGGTGGACGTGGTGCTCGTGGCCAACCAGCTGTTGGCGGATGGCAGCCTCGACAAGATCGGCGGCGCGGACTATCTGCACAGCCTTGTCGCATCCGTACCGACCGCCGCCAATGCCATGTACTACGCGGAGATCGTCCATCAGCGGGCCATTTTGCGCAATGTGATCGCCGCCGGCACCAAAATCGCCCAGCTCGGTTATTCCGCCGAGGGATCGCAGGCTGAGGATGTGGTTAACCTCGCCCAGTCCGAGATCTACGAGATGTCGATGGGCAAGGTGCGTCAGGACTATGCCGCCATCGGCCCGGTGGTCCACGACGCGCTTGACCAGCTGGACAAACTGCAGCAGGGCCTCGTCAACAAGGGCGTGCCGACCGGATTCCGCGACATCGACGACGTGACCCAGGGCCTGCAGCCCGGACAGATGGTCGTCGTCGCAGGACGTCCGGCCATGGGTAAGTCCACGCTCGGTATCGACTTCGCCCGCGCCGCCGCGTTGCACCACAACATGACTTCCGTGGTCTTCAGCTTGGAGATGAGCAAGGTGGAGCTCGCTCAGCGTATTATCTCCGCCGAAACCAATATTCCGATGGCCGCCCTGCGCCGCGCCGACGACATCACCCCCGAACGCTGGAACACCCTGAACCAGTTCTGGACCAAGATGCAGAACGCGCCACTGTTCATTGACGACAGCCCGAACATGAGCCTCATGGAGATCCGTGCGAAATGCCGTCGTCTGAAGCAGACCAACGATCTGAAACTCGTAGTCATCGACTACCTGCAGCTGATGACCTCGGGCAAGGCCGTGGAATCCCGCCAGCAAGAGGTGTCCGAATTCTCCCGTGCCCTGAAGCTCTTGGCCAAGGAACTCGAAGTGCCGGTTGTGGCCCTTTCCCAGCTGAACCGTGGCCCGGAAATGCGTAACGACAAGAAACCGCAGCTCTCCGACCTGCGTGAATCCGGCTCAATCGAGCAGGACGCCGACGTGGTGTTCCTGGTCCACCGCCCTGACTTCTACGACAAGGAAGACCGCCCCGGCGAGGCCGATATCATTATGGCCAAGCACCGTAACGGCCCGACCGAAACCTTCCACCTCGCCTTCCTCGGTGCCACGTCCAAATTCAAGGACATGCCGCAGGACTACAACAGCAATCAGGGGGTGTGATGATGGCAAGCAACGTTTCACGCGGTGTTTCGCAAGACCAATCGTCCGTGGTGCAGACCTGCAAACCGTGGTATGCGTTCGCCACCGTGGCCGCAGGCCGCTTCGTGCGGTTTGCATCCCGCGTCACCAAACATGGCGGTTCGGCTTTGCCCGGCAAAGTCGTAGAAAAGATTGACCCCGGCTTCCTGACCCGTACGCTCGGGCAGTTGCCGCTTGGTGTGGTATTGGTGTCCGGCACGAACGGCAAGACCACCACCACCCGCATGGTCGCCTCGATGCTCTCCGATCTGGGATTGAAGGTGTTCACCAATCCGACCGGCTCGAACTTCGTGCGCGGCGTGGTCTCCGCACTGCTCACCGAAGTCACGCTCGGCGGCAAATTGGACGCGGACATCGCCGTACTTGAGCTCGATGAGGCGTACGCCGTCCACTTCGTCAAGCAGGTCAAGCCCCGTTATGCGTTGCTGCTGAACGTGATGCGCGATCAGCTTGACCGATTCGGTGAAATCGACACCACGGCCAAACTGCTCAGCCATGTGGTTGCGACGACTACCGGCACTGTGGTACTGAACCGCGAGGACCCGCGTATCGCCGCGCTCGCCGCAAAGGCCCCGGCTGACACCACAGTGCGATACTTCGGCCTCGCCGACGATTTGCGCCACTATTTCCCGTCCGATGACGACATGGCCACGACCGTGTCGGTGGAAGGTGTGGCCGGGCCGCTCTCCTCAGTCAGAACTCCCCTCAGTCCGCGAAGCGGACTGAGGGGAGCTTCCGCAGGCATGGCAGAACTTCCCGCCGACGTGACACTTACCGCCGTGGGCGACCACAAGGCCGCCTTCCAGATGGACGGTCAGGGCTACGCCACCGACGTCAAGCTTGAAGGCGTCTACAACCTGTACAACGCGGCCGCCGCGCTTGCCGTGGTACGTGCGGTGATGCAAGACAATGCCGCCGCATCCAAGGCCACCGCCGCAACCAACGCCTGCGCCGTGTCCGCCGACGAGCTCATCGCCGCCGTTTCCCGCGTCACGCCGGCTTTCGGCCGTGGCGAGGTCATCGACGTCAACGGTTCCCCGGTCGAACTGTTGCTGGTCAAGAACCCGATGGGCTTCCGCCTCTCGCTCGCCAGCTTCGACCCGACCAACGCGGACACCATGATCGCCATCAACGACGAGTATGCCGACGGCCGCGACATGAGCTGGCTATGGGACGTGGACTTCACCTCTTTGCGCGCGTCCGGTGTCGCCATGGTCTCCGGCGTGCGTGCCTGGGACATGGCATTGCGCTTGGGGCACGACCAAGTGCCAGTCGCCGATACGAACACCGACCTCGAACAGGCGGTCACCGCATTCGTCAACGCCAATCCCGGCACACGCAAGCACATCTACTGCACCTACACCGCCATGCTCAAAACCCGCGCCGTACTGGGCTGCATCACCGAAGTATGGGACGCGGGTGTGGGTAAGTAACCACTCTCCGGCGCTCGCGCGCCACCTCCCGCCTGCGGGAGGACATGGTGAGGAATAAGACTTCCCCTTAGCGGGAAGACATCGACAAGGAGAACGTGACATGGCCAGAACAATTGATGTGGTGTCCCTGTATCCCAAAGACATGAACATCTACGGCGATTCCGGCAACGTGCTGACTATCCGCCGCCGGCTGGAACTGTACGGTTACGAACCGGTCGTCCACCAGTACAATCAAGGCGACGACTGGCCCGACCAGGTGGACCTTATTCTGGGAGGCGGCGGCCAAGACACCGGCCAGAAGAAAATCATCGACGACTTCTACCATCGCGCCGACCTGTTGCGTTCGCTCGCCGCAGGCGGTACACCGATGCTGATGATCTGCGGCCTGTACCAGCTGTTCGGCGAGTACTTTGAAACCGTGGACGGCACCCGTCTGGACGGCATCGGCGTTATCGGTGCTTATACCGTGGGCCAGAACGTGCGTATGATCGGCAATCTTGTTGAGCATTCCGACCAGTTCGGCGATGTGATTGGCTACGAGAACCACTCCGGCCAGACCTTCCTGCGCGAAGGCGTTCAGCCACTCGGCACCGTCGATCAGGACGGCCGAGGCAACAATGGCGAAGACCATACCGAGGGCGCGCGCGTGCACAACGTGATCGGCACCTACATGCACGGCTCGTTGCTGCCTAAAAACCCCGCCATCAGCGATTTCCTTATCGAAACTGCCGTGACTCGTCGTTACGGTACGTTCGATACGTCCGATCAGACCCCCGAACAAGCCAAGGAGCTCGCCCGGCTCGATCAAGTAGCCACCAACGCGCGCAAGGCTGCCGCCGAACGTCCTCGGTGAATTCTCGGTGAGTCCTCGGTAAGTACCAATCAGCGAAAAAACAGCCGAAATCAGTCTGAGGGTCTAGTACATTGCCCTGTTGTTTGCGCTAGGCTTGGTGGTACGAGACATGGCACCAGGCCATGTCGGACCTCGAAGGAGGGGTATCATGGCTGATTTTGATTTTCTGGGTGATGGCCTGCGCAAGGTCCTGCTGGCGGGCATCGGCGCCCTTGCCACTGGATATGAGAAGAGCAGCGAGCTCGTCGACGAACTCGTCAAGAAGGGTGAGATTACGGTCGAGCAGGGCAAGGCGCTGAACACCGAGCTCAAGCGCAAGGTGAGCGAGACGGTGGATGACGCCAAGAAGGCCGCCGCCGCAGCCGGCACCAGTGCCGCCGACAAGCCCGCTGACGAGGGCAAGGCCGAGTGACCAAGCCCACACGCACTACGCCGGAATCAGAGTCGACCCCGCTTTCCAGCAGGGGCGACCCTATTCTGACGCCTGCGAAAGCCGAACGTGAGGCGGCGGCGAACCGGTCCGTCGACACGTCGGACACGCTCAGCGGACCGTTGACAAGGCGACCCCCAGCGTATCCGATGAAACGCTGGCATTGTTCGGACGCAGGAACGATTTCGCCACACGCTACCATCTGACGCGCCGTGGCAAGATCAAACGACTGGGGCAGATCACCAGAATCGTCGAGCAATTCGGCGTGCTGCACGGCCTGACTCCGGTCAAAATGCGCCTCATGTTCGAGGCGCTCGGTCCCACGTTCGTCAAAGTGGGCCAGATTCTGTCGATGCGCTCCGAGATTCTGCCGCAAAGCTTCTGCGACGAACTCGCCAAACTGCGCGCCGACGCCGACCCAATGCCGTATTCCACGGTGTTGGATGTGCTTGCCGCCGAATACGGGCGTCCCGCTGACGAGGTGTTCGCGCATATCGATCCCAAGCCGTTGGGCTCTGCTTCACTGGCGCAAGTGCATCGTGCCACGCTGAAAACCGGCGAAGATGTGGCCATTAAAGTGCAGCGCCCGGGTGTGCGCGAAACCATGGCCCAGGACGTCTCCATCATGCGCTCCATAGCCAAGGCCGCCACTAAGGTGATTCGCACCTCACAGATCGTGGACCTGAAGGGCGTGGTCGAGGAGCTGTGGGACACCTTCGAATCGGAGACTGACTTTCTGATCGAGGCCCGCAATCTCGCCGAATTCAAGTGTTTCGCCGCCCGATTCAAATACATGGACTGCCCGACGGTGTACGCCGAACTGTGCACCGAGCATGTGGTGGTCATGGAGTACATCGACGGCATCTCCGTCTCCCACCCGGGCCAGCTCGTCGATGCTGGTTATGACTTGAAGGAGATCGGCACCAAGCTCGTCGACAATTACGCCACGCAGATTCTCGACGACGGCTTCTTCCACGCCGACCCACATCCGGGCAATATCATCATCCGGGGCGGCCAGATCGTACTTATCGACCTCGGTATGACCGGTCGGCTCGACCAGCGCACCCGTGCAGTCCTCAAAGAGATGATTTTCGCCGTCGCCAAACAGGATTCGCCAGCTCTGGCCGAGGGGCTGCTGCGATTCGCCGGCACCGAGGCCGATCCGGAGGACTACCCAGCACTGCTGGCTGATCTGGACGTGATCGTCAAGGAATTCGGCACCGTGGATCTGGCCGAACTGGACATTGCCGCCTTCCTGACCGCACTGACGCAGATGGCCGGCCGCCACAACATCGAGGTGCCCAGTACGGTGACCACCGTCGGCCGCGCGTTGGTTACGCTCGAAGGCTTGCTGGACGAGTTCATTCCTGATGTGAATATGATCGAAATCATTTCCGACCATATCGCCACGTCGAAATCGCTGAAGAACGCCACCAAAGACGAGATCAAGTCGCTGGGCGTTGAGGGGCATCAGGCTTTGCATGCCACGCTCGGCACCATGACCGAACTTAAGACCGTGGCCCGTATGCTGACCCGTGGTCAGTTGCGCGTCAACATGGAACTGGTCGGCTCCGAAGAGCCGTTCCAGTTGCTTTCGGATATGGTGAATCGTCTGACGATGGCCCTGATTGTGGTCGGTTTGTTCGTTGGCTCGTCGATTGTCTACTATGCCGGCATGAAGCCGATTATCTTCGGCATTCCGGTCATCGGCTTCATGGGCTACGTCGTGGCCTTCGCCCTCGGCGTATGGATTGTCATCGACATCTACTTAAAGGGCCGCAAAACCAAGAAGCGGTAGGGTATCGATTGATATCAGTCCAGCGGGAGGGTGGATTCGCGCTGGATAAGGCGGCAGGGTACGTAGTCGACACCGTGATGCGGGTTGCCGTCGATGGCATCGACCAAGTATCGTGCCGCACGCCGTCCGATGGTTTCGGTTTCGTTGTCGATCGACGTCAGTGCGGGCCTCGAGCTGGAGGTCAGTACAGACCAGTTATCGTGGCCGATAACGGCGACGTCATCCGGAATGCGCAGCCCCTGCTGTTTGAGCACGTCAATGCAGCCTCGGGCCAGCTGGTCGTTTTGGCAGACCACAGCATCAAACGTGACGCCCTGATCGAGCAGCAGGCGGGTGGCGGCGCGGCCCCAGCCTTCGTCCCATTTGCCGTACCGGATTGGCCCGGCCGGTTCGATGCCTAGCTCAGCCAGTGCCTCGAGCGCACCCTTGGTACGGTCGGTGGCAGCGGTATAGGTTTCGTCGCCGCCGATAATGGCGATGTGTCGGCGGCCGCAAGAAATGAGATGGTTGATGGCCATGCGACCGGCGTCCACATTGTCACAGGTGACCGAACAATCTTCGGTATCGGTGGAGGGGCCGTAGACGTAGACCAGTGGCACGCCCCAGTCATGGCCAAGCGTGGGCCTGGGGTTGGTTTCGCACTGCACGATGAGTAGACCGTCGACCTTGAGGGACAGCAGTTTCTCGACATGCTGACGTTCCAGCGCGGCGTCGCCACGAGCGTTGGCCAGCAGTACGGAGGTGGACTGGGCGCGCAGTTCGTTCTCCGCGCCGATAAGAATCGGTGTGGAGAAACGGCCCTGCAGATCGGAGGTGACCAGGCCGATAGTGCCGGTGGTGCCGCGGGCCAGGGATTGGGCGAGTTTGTTGGGGGAGTAGTTGAGTTGCTTGGCGGCATCCAGAACGCGCTGCTTGGTTTCTTCGCTAATGCGGGGCTTGTTGTGCAGTGCCTTGGATGCGGTGGCCAGCGAGACCCCAGCCAATGCCGCCACATCCTCAAGTCGCGCTGCCCGTCCGGTTGCTGGCTGGGTCATCATGCCTCGATTCTTTGGTTCTTCAACGGTATATAGCGCATTGTTTTGCGATGAAATACAGGCCTTTTGCTGTTTGTGGTGGGTGGTTGTGGTGTGGGGTGATGCCGGCGGGTGGGTTGGAGGCATGGATGCCTCTTGCCTGTTCACCGACGCATTGCAGTTGCAGGAGCCTTGGAAGGTCGGGTCCGTGGATTCAGGGACGCGGGCGACGGCGGGCGGGAACCGCGCGTCGCGATCGTCTTCGGGCCCGGCGCGCGCTTCCATTGCCCCGAGACCGGCTGCCCCGAGACCGCCTGTCCGGTGCATGACACGAGGGAACGCGTGTGGCGGCATCCGGACTTCTTCCGGTACAAGGCGTTCGTCCACGCCGCCATGCCGCGCGTCACGTGCCCCGTGCACGGGGCGAGGACGGCGCCCGCCCCGTGGGCCAGGCCCGGCAGCGGCTGAAGACCGCCCGCGCGTGCCGGATGCGCGAGGTCCTGCAGGGCATCTGCATGGACAGCCGCCCGCCCGCCGGGGCATGGGTCGGGCTATACCGCCTGTGCTCGTGGATGATGCGCTCGAGGCTCGAACCCGTGAAGGAGCCCGCCCGTCTGATCCGCCGCCACTTCGCCGGGGTTGTCGCATACTTCGAGCACCCGTACGCCAACGCCATCCTCGAGGGCGTCGACAGCGTCATCCGGAACGTGAAGAGACCGGCCCGCGGCTTCCGCAACATGGACTACTTCGCCACCATGATCTACCTGACCTGCGGCAAGCTCGACCTCAAAGCCGTCACCGCCGCCTGACCATCACCCACCACAAACAGCGAATAACCGTCTTGTGAGTTGCTGAAATCACGCGGCAAGAACATCGGCTTGCAGCGTTTCGGAGAACAAGTGTAGTATGACAAATGAGGCGTTATTGACGTTTACGCATGTACTGTCCGTTTTTTCTGGGGGGCATGTGTGGTCGATATCAGCGCCCAATACTGAAAGGATCAATACCATGAGAGGAAGGTTTATGACACTCTCACACAACATGTCCGCGGGGGGCGAACGTTTCGGCGCAAGCTCGTAGCAGCGGTCGGAGCGATGGCTCTGCTCGCCACGGGTTTCGGCGTGACCGGACACCTGGCAATCGCCTCCACTCCTGCGGAGGCCGGAGTGAGCTATCCCGGCTTCAATCAGGATGGCGTGTATCAGACCGGCAGCGGTCAGCAGCGATACACCTATACGGATCAGGCGAGCAGGTACAAGGATGCCATCGAGTCGCCGTCGAGTGTTGACGGCACCAAGACGATTACCGGCCAGGTGTATGTGCAGCGTTACGGCAACTACAAGGTGCATCTGAACGACGCCGGTTTCCCGCCCATTCCCATGCAGGGCGTGCGCGTGTACGCCCAGTGGATGGAGAAGGATGGATTGGTCTCCCCGATCTACACGACCACAACGAACGCATCAGGCGAATATGCTATTAAGATGAAGGATTTTACCACGGAAACTGGTAAGACCTACACCTTCGATGCAGATCCAAATCTTCCTCAGGGTGAGAAGTGGCGTATTTGGGCGGATAATCCTGATAAGGATCACCTCACTCAGTTGTCGAATTACTACAACGGTAGCTGGGGTCCACGCGATTATGCATACGATGCTGAGATTGGTGATGGCGTTGGACCGGACCGTCTTGATCATGTGAACATTCGTTACGGTCTCAAGCCCGAGAACGAGGTCATGCACAATCTCAAGAACGTCGAGGAGAATGTTCCTGCGTTCAAGCTCGGCATGGTTCGTGGTGATGTGCACTGGGAGCTGGTTAAAGCTGCTGGTGCTCAGGGTTGGTCTAGTGGTGCAGCCTTCCCTAAGTACTACTTCGATAAGGGTATTGATGCTGCTGCTGAAGACGTGACGGTATACGCCTCGTATCTCTCCGACTACGCGCTGGAGAAGATTTACGCCGAGCCAACCTCTACTTTTGGCTCTTCTGCCAAGACCGTCCGCGGTGCTGGCTGGACCATCGACAATGAGGCCCGCCTCCAGGACTGGATCCGCGTGCAGATGGCGAAGGAAGGCCAAGACAAGTGGATTGCTGAAACCGCCTCCGCCAAGGTGGGGGGCGATGGATTGTTCAACATCCAGTTCAAGGGCACGTATGGCGCCACATGGAACAATCCAGGCACTATGCCTTTAATTAAGGCCAACATCGACAAGGTGAACAACGCGTACCACAAGATCGCGGAGTCTCCGAGCATTGACCGCTGGTCCACCTCCGCAGGAGATGTCGCTATGCTTGGCGGAAATATTTCCAAGCATATTAACCGCGATTGGTTGTTTGTATCCACCGACATGAAGCCGGGTGTTGCTTTCGGTACGCCATGGATGACCAACGGCTACATGGGCCTCGGTCAGTACAACGGACTGCTGGCAACCTGGCAGAACAACTTCAACTGGAATGAGGCCGACGGTATCATTTGGCTGTGTATCCAGATTACGTGAACTTCCGCGTAACCGACGGTAAGGGTATCCTCAATTCTGGTGTTCCTGGAGATATTGCAGAAACTGAAACTTCCGGTTTGCCAAACCAATTCGCAGGCGGTGTGAAGTACCAGATTGAATGGACCGATACTTCTACAGGTAAGGTTGTAGCAACCGGACCAGTTGTAGCTGCAAACGCTGACGGTACTATTCCTTCCTTCCCACTCAAGACTACTGGTTTGGGATTGACGAAGACAACGAACTTTACGGCTACGTTGTATCCAGTTAACGCAGAAACAGGAACTCGTGGTACATCGTTTGGTGTAGATACGTATACCGTTATTGTTGGTTCTCGACCTGTATATGACGATGTGAGTGTGAAGGCAGGTTCTACCGGAACGTCTGATGTAAAGGGCTTCGACCTGACCACTACAGATAAGCAAGAGCGCATTCCTGCCGATCAACTCGATCCAAAGTTAGCAGCGAATGAACCGTTCAGCATTCCTGGGACCTACACTGCTCCAGAGGGCTACAAGGTCTCCATCGATAAGGCGACCGGTGTGGTGACTGTCATCGCTCCCGCTGATGCCAAGCCTGGCACCAAGATCGATGTCCCCGTCGTGGCCACGTTCACCGACAAGACCTCCACCGGGGCCATGGCGCACTTCGTCGTGGCCAACAAGGAGGACAGGAACGTCTACGATCCCGCATACAAGGACGTGGCTGTGAACGAGGGCGATCCGATCCGGATCGCCGCTCCGGTGTCCGATCCCGCAGTGCCGGAAGGCACGAAGTTCGGGGTGGCCAAGGATGGCGGCCTGACCGGTCTCACGATCGATCAGCAGACCGGCGCCATCTCCGGTACCGCCCCTCAGGTGGACAAGGATACCGATTACACGGTGACCGTGAAGGTGACCTATCCTGATGGCACCGCCGAGGAGAAGGCCGTCAAGGTCACGGTCAAGAACGCGAAGCCCGACAGCCAGACCCATGATCCTTCGTATGAGGACAAGACGGGCAAGCCTGGCGAGACCGTGAAGGTTCCGCAGACCGGTGATGACAAGCTGCCCCAGGCACCACGTTCTCCGTTCCCGAGGACTCTCCGGTGAAGGTCGACCCGAATACGGGCGAGGTCACCGTCGTGATCGACGGCAATGTCAAGCCCGGCACCGAGATCAAGGGAACCGTGACGGTCACCTATCCCGATGGCTCCAAGGAGGACGTGCCCGTCAAGGTCACCGTCGTCAAGAAGGACGACAAGGATCTGTACCAGCCGAAGTACAAGCCGGTGACGGTTGTTGAGCTCAACGCCTACACGGTTGCCGCTCCGGTCTCGGATCCCGCCGTTCCTGCCGGCACGCACTTCTCGTTCGGCGATACCAAGCCTGCCGGTTTGGGCGACCTGACCCTTGGTGCCGACGGTTCCTTCTCGGGCACCGCTCCCGAGGTCGATGCCAATACCCCGTACACGGTGAATGTGCTGGTCACCTACCCTGACGGTACGACGGAGACGATCGGTACCGTGGTGACCGTCCCTGGATAAGCCGAAGCAGAACGCCGAGCACTATCCTTCGTATAAGCCGGGTCAGGGCAAGCCTGGCCAGAGCGTGAAGGTTCCCCAGACGGGTGACGACAAGCTGCCCGAGGGTACGAAGTTCAGTGTTCCCGATGGCTCGCCGGTGACGGTGGATCCGCACACGGGCGAGGTCACGGTGACGGTTCCCGGGCGCCGCCAAGCCTGGTGACGTCATCGAGGAGACCGTGACGGTCACCTATCCTGACGGCTCCAAGGACACCGCGAAGGTCACGGTGACGGTTCAGTCTCCTGACAAGGTGCTTGATCCCCAGCCTGAGTATGCGCCGGTGGTCGCACCTGCGGGCAAGACCGTGACGTCGACGCCGAGCAACAAGGGCGACGCGTATCCCAGCGGCACGGTGTTCTCCATCGACAAGAGCTTCACCGCTCCCAAGGGCTACACGGTGGGCATCGATCCGAAGACCGGCACCGTCACGGTTACCGTGGCGCCTGCCGGCAAGGATGGAGCCGATGAGGAAGTGCTGCAGGTTCCGGTCGTCGTGACCTACCCGAAGGACTCCGGTGCGGTTACCGATCGCGCCAATGCCGAGTTCCAGCTGGACACCGATGGTGACGGCACGCCGGACATCAAGGATGACGACGATGACAACGACGGCATCAAGGATGACGACGAGAAGAAGGACGGTACCGATCCGAAGAACGATGACACTGATGGCGATGGCCTGAAGGATGGGGAGGAGAAGGACCACGGTACTGATCCTTTGGATCCTGACACCGACAAGGACGGCGTGAACGATGGTGACGAGGTGCATGGTTCGAAGAATCCGTTCAAGGACCATAAGTCCGATCCGAACGGTGAGCCTGGCAACACGGATCCGAAGAATCCCTGATTCCGATGGTGACGGTGTCAGGGACGGCGAGGAGCTGAACACCAAGGTCGACCCCGACACCGGCAAGACCGTGGATGATCCCTCGCAGAAGGATCCCAAGACCGATCCGAACGCGAAGGACACCGACGGCGATGGTGTCGATGACGGCACCGAGAAGAAGGACGGTACCGATCCGACCAAGCCGGACACCGATGGTGACGGCGTCAATGACGGTGACGAGAAGAAGGACGGCACTGATCCGTTGAATCCCGATACGGATGGCGATGGCCTGAAGGATGGGGAGGAGAAGGACCACGGTACTGATCCTTTGAATCCTGACACCGACAAGGACGGCGTGAACGATGGTGACGAGGTGCATGGTTCGAAGAATCCGTTCAAGGACCATAAGTCCGATCCGAACGGTGAGCCTGGCAACACGGATCCGAAGAATCCCGATTCCGATGGTGACGGTGTCAAGGACGGCGAGGAGCTGAACACCAAGGTCGACCCCGACACCGGCAAGACCGTGGATGATCCCTCGCAGAAGGATCCCAAGACCGATCCGAACGCGAAGGACACCGACGGCGATGGTGTCGATGACGGCACCGAGAAGAAGGACGGTACCGATCCGACCAAGCCGGACACCGATGGTGACGGCGTCAATGACGGTGACGAGAAGAAGGACGGCACTGATCCGTTGAATCCCGATACGGATGGCGATGGCCTGAAGGATGGGGAGGAGAAGGACCACGGTACTGATCCTTTGAATCCTGACACCGACAAGGACGGCGTGAACGATGGTGACGAGGTGCATGGTTCGAAGAATCCGTTCAAGGACCATAAGTCCGATCCGAACGGTGAGCCTGGCAACACGGATCCGAAGAATCCCGATTCCGATGGTGACGGTGTCAAGGACGGCGAGGAGCTGAACACCAAGGTCGACCCCGACACCGGCAAGACCGTGCCGAATCCGGATGACACCGATGCGGTGACCGATCCCAACGTCAAGAATGTCGCATCTGGTGACCAGGGCGACAAGAATGACCAGGGTGGCGAGGATGACGGCAATGCGAAGGATGCCAAGAGCGCCAAGGGTGCCCGCAGGCTTGCCAAGACCGGCGCGGACATCGCGCTCATGCTTGGTGTCGCGGTTCTGCTCGTGGCGGCTGGCGTGCTGATGCTGCGTCATCGCAGGAGCTGATGATCCATCAGTGATCCCCGGTTGAGTTGGCCGGACGGAGGAATCCCCCTCCGTCCGGCCAATCTCGTTATGCCACCCGTACGCCCTTTCTGGACTGTGCAGGGACTTACTCCCCTTCTGGACTGTGAAGGGACTTGCCTCAGGTGTCAATTTTTAATCCTTGGGATTCCGCCATTTCTGGGATTCCTTCACAGTCACAACCCTTCACGGTCCAAAAAGGCGATTCGTGGGCCGCGACGTTGCTGTTGTACAGACTTCGAGTACGTCCAACTTCGGGGGGGTCTCCGTCTCAGCGCCCACTGGACTGTGAAGGGATGTGACTGTGAAGTGATGCTCAAAACCGCGGAATATCAACGATTAAAAATGGCCTTTCGCTGTTTGTGGTGGGTGGTTGTGGTGTGGGGTGATGCCGGCGGGTGGGTTGGAGGCATGGATGCCTCTTGCCTGTTCACCGACGCATTGCAGTTGCAGGAGCCTTGGAAGGTCGGGTCCGTGGATTTCAGGGACGCGGGCGACGGCGGGCGGGAACCGCGCGTCGCGATCGTCTTCGGGCCCGGCGCGCGCTTCCATTGCCCCGAGACCGGCTGCCCCGAGACCGCCTGTCCGGTGCATGACACGAGTGGATTGGCTACAATGTATTAGACAGTCCGATGAGGGACGAATGACATGAGATTGGAGGCCGACGATGGCCGATCCGAGGCATCCGCGCAGGTTCACGGAGGGGTTCAAACGGCAGATCGTGCGGTTGTACGAGAACGGCAAGCCGCCTGTGGAGATCAAGACGGAGTGCGACATCTGCCATTCCACCCTGCACCGGTGGGTGCGGGGGGGATCCGCAACAGCGGCTCGACCAGGGCCACCGACGACCGCACGCCCGGGCAGAGCGAGCCGCTCGCATTGCGGAAACGCAACCGTCAGTCGGAGATGGAGGTGGACGTTTCAGAACAAGCGGCGCCGGTATCCGCACGAAAGCAGGCGTGATACGGTCCGACGCCGGCCGCTGCCCGATATCGGCGCAGTGCAGGATCCTGGGCGTTGCCAAGTCGACCCACTGCTGGATGCTCGACCACCCCGAGACCGAACGGGCCGACCCCCATGAGGAGGATGTGGGACGCGTGTGGCGCGACAGCGGCAGGGTGTACGGGGCCGGGAAGATCAAGGCCGAGCTGCGCCGCGGGGGCATCGTCATGTCGCGCCGCCGCATCTGCCGGATCGTGGAGGCCGGGGGCATGGCGGGCTCGTATTCGAGGGCCCGGTACCGGCCGCATCCGGCCAGGCCGAACGACGATCCGGTCCCGAACATCTTCGGCCGCGAATTCAATGGCTACGCCCCGCGCACGTACATCGCCGCCGACCCGGCCTACGTGAGGGTCGGCAATTCATGGGCGTGGATATGCCTGCCCGGCGGCCTCGCGAACCGCGGGATCGCGGGCCACGCCGTCGGGACGCGGCACGACGCGGATCTCGTGCTGGCCGCGTTCGCCGCGCTGCGCTTCCCGTTGGGCGGCATCGAGGTGTTCCGCGCCGACCGGGGCGGCGGGTTCACCGGGGAACGCGTCGGGCGCATGCTCGACGTGTTCGGCATCACGCGTTCGCTTTCCAGACCGGGCAGCCCGTACGACAACGCGGTGGTCGAGTCCACCGACCGTCTCGTCAAGAAGGAACTCATATACGCCAACACATACACGAGCGTGGAACGGCTGCGCTCGGACCTGAACAGGTACGTGTGGTGGTACAACCACCGACGGCTCCACTCGACCCTCGGATACCTGAGCCCCGTGGAGTTCACACAACAAGGAAACACCCTCTAGAAACAATCCAACACACCGTTGCCAATCCACGTCGGTACGGTGAAGGATGACGGTCTGCCCGCAGAAGGCGACGTCACCACCACATGGTCCCAGGTCTCCGGTCCGGAAGGCGGTATTGCGAAGTTCGTGGACGCCTCCGCTGCCAGCACCACCGTCACCTTCAACAAGGAGGGTGACTACGTCCTGAAGCTCACCGCTTCCGATGACGAGAAGGAAGGCTCCAAGGGAAATCACCGTTCACGGCATCCCCTCTGACGGTACCGTGAACGTAGCCCCGCAGTCGAGCGCCTCTGCCAGCTACGCCAACGGCTACCAGCCGAAGGACAACGCCAAGAAGGTCATCGACGGTCAGGTGGTATACACCAACACGCCGAACGAGACCTGGAACAACTGGGGCGACAACACTGGTGTGGAGCCGTGGCTGCAACTGAAGTGGGCCGGCAAGGTGCCGCGGAAGAAGGCCAAGGTCTTCTTCTGGACCGATGGCGGTGGCGTGCCGATGGCCTCATCTTGGAAGCTCCAGTACGCTGACGCTGACGGTAACTGGCAGGATGTGAAGCTGGCTGACGGCCAGTCCTACACGGTCAACCAGAACGAAGGCAACGGAGTGAAGTTCGCCGACACCGTCGAAACCGACAAGCTGCGCGTGGTCTTCCCGAAGGGCGCCATCGTGGGTGCTTCCGAGTTCGAGGCGTACGCCATCGAGCCGGTGAGCGTGGACGAAGTCAACCGACTGGTGCAGACAGTTCCAAGGCCGATGATTTGAAGCTGCCCTCCACCGTGAGCGCCGTATACACCGACGGTTCTCGACGTGACCTCGCCGTCACGTGGGATAAGGTGACCGACGCCCGGCTGGCCGCCGATGCCGTATTCGATGTCAAGGGCACCATCGCCGGTGCGCTGAGCGGTACGGTTGCACACATCGCGGCTCGTTCCGATACCGTATCGCAGACCGTGGGTACTGCGCAGCCGGTTGAGCAGACCGTCTACCAGAACGCCAAGGCCATCGACCTGCCCGCCACGGTTCCGGTGAAGTTCCCGAACGGATACAACGACGACCGCAAGGTCACGTGGAAGGATGCCGACATCAAGGCCATCGACCTGACCAAGGTTGGTGACTACGAGGTGGCTGGTACCGTCGACGACGGTTCGTCTTCCGCAGCTGCCGAGCTCACTGTCCACGTGGTTGCCGACCCGAACGGTTCCTCCACTCCGAAGCCTGAGCCGTTGGTCGGTTGGATTGAAGGCAAGGCGACCAAGACCACCATTTCGCCTGATTCCGAGGCAACCTGGTCACCGGCCGAAGGCAAGCTCAACGACGGCGTAGTCGTCGATGATACTTTGGCCGACCACGGATGATCAGAACGTCAACGACAAGGTCTGGGGTTCTTGGGGCAAGGCAAAGAACGGCATGTACGCCCAGTACGACTTCGGTCAGTCCGTGACCGTTGACCAGAGCCGCGCCCAGTTCTGGGCCAACTTCGCTGAGACTGACGATTCGAAGGGTGGTCTGGAAGTCCCGGACGCTTGGAAGATTCAGTACCTCGCCGAGGATGGTTCTTGGAAGGACGTCGAGCCCACCGAGGATTACACCATCGTGCGTAATTCGCCGGCTTCTCGTGCGGATACCGATGCCAAGGGTTGGAGCGCTGTGACCTTCAAGCCGGTCACCACCAAGTCGCTGCGACTCGTGCTCACTCCGCACACCGGCAGCAGCACCTTCGGGGCCGCCGTGGCCGAGTGGGGCGTGCATGGTATTGACGGCACCGAGCCTGAACCTACCCCGGTCGACAAGACCGCGCTCAAGTCGGCTCTTGACACAGCCAACGGCCTCGATGCAAACCGCTACACCGTCGCTTCATGGGCTGAGTTCCTGCAAATCATTGACGCTGCCCAGGCTGTGTACGCCGATGCCAATGCCGCCGAAGAACAGTCGCCGAGCAGGTGACCAAGCTCGAGGACGGCCAGAAGGCCCGGCTCCCAGCAGCCCGGCGTGACCGACGGCAAGCAGAACGACAACAAGGGCAGCCTGACCAACACGGGCGCGGCTGTGCTCGGTGTCGGAATTTTCGCTGTGCTGTTCGCCGCCAGCGGGGGCTTAACTTTGTTCAATAACAAGCATTATGTGCGATTATGCGGCTACGATGGTGGGGAATACGACGACAGGGGTAGCAATGACGGCATATATGGATCATAAAGACCTCGCAAATGAGGTTATCGAGCAGTCGCGCGCGCGTGAAATCACTGACGGTGTGCATCGGGTGCTTGACCGCATCGCCGAAGTCGAATCAGTCGCCGGGCGTGAAGCCGGGTCAGTGCATCTGCTGGCCGCCATCAAAACCCGTGATGTAGGGGAGATTCTGGCTGCAATCGACGCTGGTGTTCATAGAATCGGCGAAAACCGGCCGCAGGAGATTGTCGTCAAAGCGCCGGGACTGGCCCGGCTGCTGGCCGAACGTGGGTATTCATTGGGCGTGGTTGAGACCGAGGGAGGTGCCGCGGCCGATGCTGCCCACCACATTCCCTTCCATCTCATCGGCCAATTGCAAGCCAATAAATCGGCAAGGTGTTGCCGGCGGTGGACACCATCGAATCGGTGGATTCCATCGAACTGGCGGAAAAGATCGCCTGCCGTGCCACCATGCGCGGCATCACGGTCGGCGTGTTGCTGGAGGTGAACGAATCCGGCGAGGAATCGAAGTCCGGCTGCGCACCCAGCCACGCCATCGACTTGGCCCAACGCATCGGTGCGATGGGCGGACTGCGCTTGCAGGGCTTGATGACTATTGGTGCCCATGTGGATGATGAGCGCACGATTCGTGCGGGCTTCGCGCACCTGCGCTGCACGCGCGACCAGATTCTTGCCTCCGGTGCCGAAGGCACGGCCGACTGCACCGAACTGTCAATGGGCATGACCCACGACATGGCCTACGCCATCGAAGAAGGCTCCACCATCGTGCGCGTCGGCACCGCCATCTTCGGCGAGCGCGCCTTCATCTGATTGGAGCTATACGGAAAAACGCCGCTTGATCAATAGCCAAGCGGCGTTTTTCCGTGAGGGTTTTCGGCGTATCAATCACGCATAGATATTGCGCGGATGCATGTCTTCAGGCAGGCCGTCGAGCAGAATCGCCACAGAACCTTCCTCGAACACGGAGCGAATACCCGCGGCCAGCAGCGGTGCGCAAGACAGTACGGTCATATTCGGCAGGCGCTTCTCTTCAGGAATCGGCACGGTGCCCATAAACACGATTTCATGCGCGCCACAGTTGGCCAGTCGCTCCACGGCCGGACCGGAAAGCAAGCCATGAGTGGCGACCAAGGTCACCGACTTGGCGCCGGATTCGTTCAGGGTGCGCACGGCTTCGCAGATAGTACCGGCGGTATCGACCATGTCGTCGATGACCACGCAGTCGCGGCCGTCGACATCGCCGATAATGCCATGTGCCTCGGCATGGTTCGGACGAGTAATATCACGCTGTTTGTGGATGAACGCCAGCGGCAGATTGCTAGCTTGGCGGCCCACTGTTCGGACACCCTGATACGGCCGGCATCCGGGGACACGATGGTGGTGTTGCCCAGATCAAGGGCGGAACGCACGTAATCGAGCAGCACCGGCATGGCGGTTAGATGATCGACCGGACCATCGAAGAAACCCTGCTCCTGAGCGGCGTGCAGATCGACCGTCATAATGCGGTCGGCACCGGCGGCGTGGAACAAATCGAAAATCAGACGGGCGGTGATGGGCTCACGACCGCGGTGCTTCTTATCCTGGCGCGAGTAGCCGAGGAAGGGCGCCACCACGGTAATCGACTTGGCGGAGGCGCGCTTCAAAGCGTCGATCATGATGAGCTGTTCCATAATCCACTTGTTGATATCGCCCGAATGACACTGCAGCACGAACACGTCCGCACCACGCACCGGTTCGGTGAAACGCACGTACATCTCGCCATTGGCAAAGTCATAGGACGTGGTTTCGAGGATTTCGGTTCCCAAGCATTCGGCCACCTTCTCAGCTAGCTCGGGGTAGGCGCGGCCCGTGACCAATACGAGTCGTTTATCCGGAGTGCCTTCAAGAATCGCCGACATGCGTTCGCATCCTTCGTTTGAGTCGCTGTGTGATTTACGCCTTAACCAGTGTACAAGCACCCCGCCGCAGCGAACGCCACGGCGGGGTGCCTATTTCGTAAGAGTGTTGAGATTGCCGAAATTACTCGGGGAACTCGACACTGACCTTATTGTCTTTGATGGTGAAGTTGCCGTACACCGAGAAAGTGCTGGAATCGTCTTCCGGCTCCCAACCATCGCTGTAACGGTACTCGTAATTCGCCGTCACGTCACCTTCGTCGGTGTTGAACGAGCTATCCGACAGGCTCACGCTGGTGACCTTCGGGTAACCGTCAATCGTCCACTTGAAGTTGCGGTATCGGCTGGAATTGGAGGTGTAGTAGCTGAACGGGCAGCCCTGCGGTTCCGCATCAGTGGAAGCAGCACATTCATCCAGCTTGCTCTTCACCGCCGTGTCGATTTCCGACGTCAACTTGTCCGTAGGCTGAGCGTCAAGAGTGCCGCTATCGGAGCTGTTGGTGCTCAGAGACACGGTCTTGGCGGTGTAATAGTCGGACTTCACCACGCCAACTTTGTAGACACCGGGGTACACCTTGAGCTGGTAGTTGCCGGTTTCGTCCGCGTCGTTGTTCACAGCGTTCTTGGGCGTTACGGTCACGCCATTGACGGTGATGCTGCCCAGCGAGCTCGGCGCATATACCGAAATGGTCTTGACCAGCGGTTCGGCGACGGTCCAGTTCTTGAAGATCAGGAACTTGCTGCCGTTGGCCACCATCTTGATGGAATCGCCGGTGACCTCCTTGCCTTCAAGCGTGTATGTCAGCTGGGCGCTCACGGTGCCATCGACATTGTTGGAGGTCTGCGAGATGCGCGCGTTGGTGATGCGCGTGTTCTCGCCCGAGGATGCCTTGCTGGTCAGCAGTGCGCGCTGGTTTGTATCCACGTGAGAATCGGCGATGGTGTTGGCCTTGTCGTAGTCGCCGGAGGAGATGGCGGCCACATAGCTGTTCGCCACGCTCTTCGCGCTGAACACGGCGGAAGACAGCACGCCATACACGATACCGAACAGCACGAGGAAGCCGGCCGCGGCACCAACGATGATGAAGATTTTCTTCTGCTGCTCATTCATGGTGGTGGAGGTCGCGCCAGGTGCGGCTACCGGTACCGCTCCGGGAGTGATGGGAGCCGCGGTTGCGAATGCGGTACCTGGGGCACCGGGGGTTGCAGGAGCGGCCGGGGCACCCGGGGCAGCGGGCGCGGGTACACCGACACCGGCAACAGGAGGCTGGCCGGCGGACGTCGGCGTGACGTTGACGTGAGGCTGCGCAGCGTTTGCGCCCGTACCCATACCGGCGCGCGGCGTGCCCCACGTGGGCCACTTGCCGACCATTGCGCCGCTGGCATAGATGTAGTCGGCCACAGGCTGAGGCGTGGCACGCACAGTGCCGCCTACAAGCAGGGTCCACAGTCCCGGCATGGAAACCACCATGGTCGGGCCGAACGTCAGCGCAACGACCTCAACCAGGAATGCCCACAGGCCCATGACCAGGAAGTACCACATGGCAGGTCCGATGGTCTGAACTTGCGTGACGGAGGTGCGGTCGCCCATAGTGCCCATCAGCAGCGTGGCAATCGCCCAGAACACCATGATGGCGATCGGGGCTTTCCAGCAGTGCTGCCAGCCCATGTAGGCACGGTCGTACAGGTTGCGTGCGGAGACGCGCAATGTCGTGTAGAAGGTGAGGACCAGGAACACGGCGAACAGGATCCAAATAGGCCATACGGTAAAGCTGAGGTTGATGCTGAACAGGCTGAGATCCTGCGGCAGCTGACCGGACTCGGTCAGTGTAATGGCACCGAAGGTTCCCCAGGTGAAGAAGAACTCGCCGATCATCAGCAGTGTGACCGGGAACGTCAGTATCAGGATTCCCTGACCTGAGGAGAATGACACGGCAGACAGGGTCACCAAGCCGACGATGAAGAGCAAAGCCAGCTGGAAGCTCAAGACGCTGACCACCGTGCGCGTGTATCCGCGAACGCGGTGTGCCCACTGCCAAGTAGCTCCGAACACGTTCTTGGAATCGGGAGCATATTGGGCCAGTGCATAGCCGGCCAGAGCACCGAGTGCGGAGAGCAGGTAGGCCATAAAGAACGTACGCACTGTGGCACCGGTTACCTTGGCCACGATGGTGGTGCCACTGGCGAGTGGTGCCGCAGCGATGACCGCAAGCAGCGTGATGACCACGGCCGGCAGCAATCCGGTGATAAAGCCGGAGATCAGGCCGGTGAACTTGAATCGAATGCTCTTGGAACGGGCCAGCATGAATGCGCCGAATGCGGTGCCGATCAGCAATGCCAGGCCGGTGAGTCCCAGTGGGTACGACATCATGTTGCTGGCGTCCATGCTGGAGGATGAGAGGTCGACGATGTCGAAATGAATACCGCCAGACAGGCCCATGACCAACGACAAGAACAGGTAGTGGAAGAAGTTCATGCCGTTGCCGGTGATGAACATGCTGCCAATGGCTTGGTTCAGTGTTGAATCGGCCCCGAGGCTGGGCGCTGCGGTGCTCATGGAATTCATTGCGATTGCAGGGAAAATCGAAAGCACCAAAGCGGCTGCCGTACCGATGACGGCCGCAATGCCGATGGTCTGCATGTTGGGGGCGCCGAACAGTTCCTTGACCAGCGGGCTGGAAGAGATGGGTTGTACCGGAGCGGCGGGAGCCGGCGATGGGCCGAGCTGCCCTGGGTTCGGCATGGCCGTGGTCGGTGCGGTGAATGCCGGTCCGCCTGCGGGCTGGGCCTGCGGCTGTGCAGCGGGCTGAGGCGTCGGCTGCCCTGCTGCTGCGCCGGGCAACGGAATCGATGGTGCGGGAGCCGCGGGCTGTGCGGCCGTGGGAACGGCACCGGTGGGTCGACCGGGCGTGGGTGCGGCGGGCGTCGCTGCTGCTGGAGCTGACGCCGCGGCAAGATGGTTGCCGCAGGAAGCGCAGAATTGCGCTCCTTCGCGCACAGCTGCTCCACAATTAGACAGAACATATCGTCCCCCTTCTTTTGATACTTCTTCGAGCACTATCGTACCCGCAAAATCAGCGCCATGACCATAGGGGCGAGGCTCGAAATGGACAATGCTGGGTGATGATGCGCGGGGGCTTGGTCGTGCGGGTTGACTGCGCGGGCTTGGCCAAAACGGTGGGCATCGCGAAACCGGCAAGAATATGGCCATACCCTGTCCCGCCTTATATATAGACTGTCCAAGTTGCCCGAAGATGCGGTGCCGGTTTGGTGCTGCGTCATGGGCTAACACGCATACACACTCCTGCCACGGAACGTCCGTGGCCGAATAGTCCGAAGGAGGTGGGTGATGTCTGCGCACAAGTACGAACTGATGTTCATCGCCGATCCTGAGCTGGATGAGCGCGGTCTGAAGAAGCTGACCGAGCAGTATCTGGAACTCGTCACCAAGGAAGGCGGCTCTTTCGACGAGCCCGATTACTGGGGCCGTCGCAAGCTCGCCTATGAGATTGCCGGTAAGACCGAAGGCAACTACGTCGTGGTGAAGTACACCGCCGAGCCCGCTACCAGCGATGAGCTCGACCGTGTTCTGAACCTCAACGAATCCGTGATCCGTACGAAGATTCTTCGTAAGGGCTGAATCAAGCGTTTAGTCAGCTGAACAACTGGTATTCAAGGTAAGTAAGAAGGACCGTTATGGCAGGCGAAACCGTCATCACCATCGTGGGCAACCTCACTGCGGACCCCGAGCTGCGCACTATTGGCAGCGGCGCGACCGTGGCGAGCTTCACGATTGCTTCCACCCCGCGAACCTGGAATCGTCAGACCAACCAGTTCGAGGATGGTCAGGCGCTGTTCATGAGGTGCTCCGCTTGGCGTGATCTGGCCGACCACTGCGCCCAGTCCCTGAAGAAGGGCATGCGCGTGATTGCCACCGGTCGCCTCCAGCAGCGTTCCTATCAGGCACAGGATGGTTCCCAGCGAACCGTCGTGGAGATGCAGCTCGATGAAATCGGGCCCTCCCTGCGCTACGCCACCGCACAGGTGACTCGCCAGTCGTCCGGTCAGGGCGGCTTCCAAGGTCGTTCCGGTGGTTTCCAGGGCGGTCAGCAGCCCAATCAGGGCTATGGCAACCAGGGCGGTTACAACGGTGGCTATCAGGGTGGTGGCGCTGGATACTCCCAGCAGTCTGCCGCTCCCGCCAACCCGTCCGCTCCTGCGGTCGACCCGTGGAGTAATGCCGGTGCATCTGATGCCGGTAGCTTCTCCACGTTCGGCGCTTCCTCCGATTTCGGCGGCGGCGATTCCGACCCGGAGTTCTGATCAGTACTTACCTCCCCGCTGCCAGCAGCAATCAATATCAAGATTTATAAGGAGAACATCATGTCACGTAAGAGGCCGCAACCGCCGGTCAAGCCGTTCAAGAAGAAGCCGAACCCGCTGAAGGCCGCCAAGGTCACCGAGATCGATTACAAGGACGTTGCGCTGCTGCGTAAGTTCATTTCCGATCGCGGCAAGATCCGTTCCCGTCGTATCACCGGCGTGACCGTGCAGGAGCAGCGTGAGCTGTCCAAGGCGATCAAGAACGCCCGCGAGATGGCCCTGCTGCCGTACGCCACCTCGGGTCGCTGAGTTAGGAGGCTTTGAACAATGGCTGAAACCAAGGTTATTCTCACCAAGACCGTGGCCAACCTGGGCCACTCCGGTGACGTTGTCGACGTGAAGTCCGGCTACGCCCGCAACTACCTGTTCCCGCAGGGCCTCGCTTTCGCGTGGACCAAGGGTGCTGAGGCTCAGATCACCGCTATGAAGCGCGCTCGTCTGGCCAAGGCCGTCGCTACCCGCGAGGACGCCGTCGCCGCTAAGGCCGCCATCGAGGGCACTACCGTCGAGATCGCCGCCAAGGTGTCCGAGTCCGGCAAGCTGTTCGGTGGTATCTCCAACGAGGCCATCGCCATCGCTCTGTCCGACAAGGCCGCGGTGAACCCGAAGGCCATCGAGGTCGAGACCATCAAGACCACCGGCGATTTCCCCGCCAAGGTGGCCCTCCATCCGGAGATCACCGCTTCCTTCTTCGTGAAGGTCGTGGCCGAGTGAGTCATTCCGGCCTAGTGCTGGAATCACACAGACCAAGAGTCTGAGCTTAAGCATCAACCCCTGTGCGGTTCGCGCCGCATGGGGGATTTTTGTATTAGCAAAAACGCCGGAAATAGGCGCGACACGCCGAGAGTTGCATTCGCTTCAAATCTGAGTATATTTATCACCTGTTGCAAGGAACACTTCAACATCTAACCAGCCCCTGTAGCTCAGTTGGTTAGAGCAGCTGACTCTTAATCAGCGTGTCCAGGGTTCGAATCCCTGCGGGGGCACAGACAACCGGAATCGAAAGATTCCGGTTTTTGTTTTTTCCAGCATCGGTCCGTAGCTGGTGCGGAAAGGCCGTCTTCGCGCGTGACGGCCGGACGTGTAAGGAGCGGCGTCATGTCTCAGGAATTCACGTTCACCGTATCCGACCCCGAAGGCATGCACGCCCGCCCAGCTGGCCGGTTGGTTGCCAAAGCGCGGGAATATGAATCGAGCATCACCGTTGCCTACGGTGGAAAATCCGTGGATGCCAAGCGTATCTTCGGTGTTATGGGACTTGATGTTCAACAAGGTGACGAGGTTACGGTTCGGGTGCAGGGCAACGATGAAGCTGTCGCTGCCGCAGAGTTCGAGCGATTCCTCAAGGAGCACCTGTAATGAGAACGATACAGGGCGTCGGCGTATCCGCTGGCATTGCTATCGGCACGGTCCGCGTGCTCGCCGCCGTAGATCATGCTGTAGAACGCCGCGTAATCGACGATCCGCAGGCTGAGATGGATCGATTCCGCGCGGCCCGTGACATGGTCGTCGCTCAGCTCAAGCAACTGCGTGACAACGTCACCGCCGAGTTCGGCGAAAACAAGGCCGAACTGTTCAACGCCCATTGGCTTATGCTCCAGGACCCTGACTATGCGGAATGTGTCGAAGGTTTGATTGCGCAAGACAAGGCGAACGCCGAATTCGCGGTGAAGGGCGCCGCCGAACAGTTCGCCGCCATGTTCGCTGCGATGGATAGCTCGACCATGCAGGCTCGAGCCGCTGATGTCAAGGATGTTTCTCGCCGCGTGATGAACGTGCTGCAAGGCAAACGCGATAGCACGGCGCAGGATGGCAGTGTACAAGGCGATGCTGTGCAGAACGGTACTGTGCAGAACGGGATTGCACAGAACGGGATTGCACAGAACGGCGAAGCCACATCATCTTCGCCCAAGATCTTGCTCCCAGCGAGACCGCGCAGTTCGACCGTGCTAAGGTTTTGGGCCTCGTGACCGCCAAGGGCTCAGCGAACTCGCACACCGCGATTCTGGCGCGCACGATGGGCCTGCCCGCCATCACCGGTATCGGCGACGCCTTCGACCCGACTGATGACGGTCACGTTGCCGTAATCGACGGCGCCAGCGGTGCGGTGTTCGTTGACCCGGACGAGGCCACGCTGACCGAGTGCCAGCGCAGGAAGGCCGAAGCTGAGGAACACCTGAGCCTACTGCGGAAGCTCAAAGGCAAGCCCACCGAAACCAAGTCCGGTCAGCGGGTCCACCTGTACGCCAACATCAGCCGTCCCTCTGACGTAGCCGCCATGCTGGCCAACGATGCTGAGGGCATCGGCTTGTTCCGCAGTGAGTTCCTGTATCTGGAACGCGAGGACTGGCCGACTGAGGAATTTCAGTTCGATGCATACAGACAAGTCGCACAGGAGATGGGCGGCCGTCCGGTCATCATCCGCACACTCGACATCGGCGCGGACAAACAGGTCGACTACTTCAGTCTGGACCACGAGGATAACCCCGCGCTTGGTTACCGGGCAATCCGCATCTGCCTGACCCGCCCGGAGATTTTCAAAGTCCAGTTACGCGCATTATTGCGCGCCTCAGCATACGGCAACATCGCCATTATGCTGCCCATGATCACCTCGGTGCAGGAGGTGCGCGACGCCAAGCGGATTCTTGAAGAAGCCAAAGCGAGCTGCGCGGCGAGCACACCGACTTCAACGAGAGTATCCAGATCGGCGTCATGATCGAGACGCCTGCGTCGGTCATTATGGCCGACGAGCTGGCCGCCGAAGTCGATTTCTTCTCCATCGGCACCAACGACCTGACCCAGTACACGCTGGCCTGTGACCGTCAGAACCCGAGTCTCGAACGCTTTGCCGACCCGCATTCACCAGCTGTGCTGCGCATGATCCAGATGACTATCGAGGCTGCCCATCGTCATGGCATCTGGTGCGGCATCTGCGGCGAGCTTGGCGCAGACCTGAGCCTGACCGATACGTTCCTGCGCCTAGAATCGACGAACTGTCCGTCTCGCCCACCAGCGTCCTACCCCTGCGCAACGTCATTCGCAACCACTGAGATTCAAGGTCGCTTCGGCTGATTCCGGTGGCTTTTTGGGCATTGCATTCGGCTGGACATTCGACATCGCGTCCTGCCGGCATTTCGTCGTGGGGCAAAGTGTACAATCGCCACGTTTGCTTTCGCGCCCAGCGTAAATCGCGTCGCCGGCTCCGCGAACGGATTTCCAATCACACAGAATGCCGTGAACAGTCAGCCATGCCTGTTGCGCGGCGAAGAGAAAAGAAGAAGCAGTGGAATACTCTCTCTTTACCAAGCTGGCCGCCGAGTTCTTCGGCACCGCCATTCTGATGATCTTCGGCAACGGCTCCGTGGCCAACGTCGAGCTCAAGAACACCAAGGGTCACCACGCCGGCTGGCTGAACATCGCCATGGGCTACGGCTTCGGCGTCATGTTCCCGGTGCTTATGTTCGGTAGCGTCTCCGGCGCGCACATCAACCCGGCCATGACCATCGCCCAGGCCGTCAACGGCCTGTTCCCGTGGAGCGATGTGCTGCCGTACATCGTCGCCCAGCTGCTCGGCGCCCTGCTCGGCCAGTTCATCGTCTACCTGACCTACTACCCGCACTACAAGGAGACCGAGGACGCCGACGCCATCCTCGGCACCTTCTGCACCACCGACGCGGACAACCAGAAGGTCAACTACTTCCTCAACGAGATGTTCGGCACCCTGGTGCTCGTCTTCGGCGCCCTGTGCTGCCTGTCCCTGGCTTGGGGCAAGCAGGATTACGCCGCCGCCTCCATCGTCGTCGGCTTCATTGTGTGGGGCCTCGTGACCTCCATGGGTGGCCCGACCGGCCCTGGCCTGAACCCGGCCCGCGACCTCATGCCGCGTCTGCTGCACGCCATCCTGCCGATTCCGCACAAGGGCTCCTCCCGCTGGGGCGAGGCCTGGATCCCGGTCGTGGCCCCGATCGTCGGCGCCATTATCGGCGCTTGGCTGTTCGTGTTCTTCTTCGCCAGCTGATTCGTTGATAACGCCCGAGATTTTGCGCACTTTGGTTTGGGCTTGAGATAGGGGCATGGCCCGTGTCCTGTGTACGATTTTCTGTCGCCAGACATTAGAAAACCGCGATTGGAAACGAGGGCACGAAGCCATGTCACAGCAGATTCTACAGGTCGACCAGGCCATGTTGGAAACCACCCTGGACCGGATGGTCCGCAAAAGCGTCGAGGAGACCCTGAACGCGATGCTCGACGCCGAGGCCGACGAGATCACCGGCGCCGCGCGCTACGAGCGCAGCGGGGACCGCAAGGCGTACCGGGCCGGCCACTACGAGCGCGACCTGACCGTCAAGGCCGGCAAAATGAGCCTGAAAGTGCCGAAACTCAAGGGCGCGGTGTTCGAGTCGGCCGTGATCGAACGATACCGTCGGCGTGAGGAGAGCGTCGAGGAGGCCTTGATCGACATGTACCTGGCCGGCGTCTCCACCCGCCAGGTCGATGATGTCAGCCGGCTCCTGTGGGGCGACCGCATGCCCTCGCAGACCCTGAGCGACAAGCTCAAGCGCGTCTATGCGGATATCGACGCATGGCGGGGCAGGCCCCTCGAACAGGATTACCCGTACCTGTTCATGGACGGCGTGTGGCACAAAAGGTGCTGGGGCGGGTCCGTGGAGAACGTGAGCATCCTGGTGGCCATCGGCGTCGGCATGGACGGGCGGCGCGAGGTGCTTTCGGTGGCCGAGGGCATGAAGGAGGACGCGGAAAGCTGGCGCGAATTCATCAAAGGCATGCTCGCACGAGGCCTCAAGGGCGTGAGACTGGTGACGGGAGATCGGTGCGCGGGGCTGGTCGCCGCCGCGGGCGAGCTGCTGCCCGATGCCCGCTACCAGCGGTGCATGGTGCATTTCGAGCGCAACATACTCGCCAGGGTCAACCCCGGGAACCGCGACTGGGCGGCCGACGCACTGAAGGCCGTGTTCTCCATGGAATCACGCGACAAGGCGTTGGAGAAGGCCGAATCCGTCGCCCGGGACATGGAATCCAGGAAACTCAAGGAGGCCGCCAAATGCCTGCGCGAGGGCATCGGCGAGACCACGACCTACCTGCTCGACGACTACCCGCGCGAGCATAGGCGTCGGATCCGCACCAACAACATGATCGAACGGCTCAACCGCGAGATCAGGCGCAGGACCCGCGTGGTCGGCTCGTTCCCCGACGGACGCAGCGCGTTGATGCTCGTCTGCGCGAGGGTCCGCTACGTGACATCCGACGAGTGGTCGACGCGCCGCTACCTCGACATGTCAAGGCTCGGTGAGACCGTACCAGCAGCGAACTGATCACCGCCACAGGGACGGGCGAAGACCAAAGTGCGCAAGAGTTCGGGCACTACCGATTCGTTGATTGATTCATATATGCAAATGGCCTCCGCTCGTTTTGGGCGGAGGCCATTGTCGTTGAATCAGGTAAACGCAGAGACTACTGCTCCAGAACACCTGCGGGGCCTTCATGAAGTTCGTGGCGCAGTGTTCGCCGCAGAAGTAGTAGGACTTGCCCTCATACTCGCGCGTGATCGCATCGGCGTTCACCGCCACGGTCATGCCGCACACCGGGTCGATGGCGGTTTCGCCGTCGGCCGGGGTGGCGTGGTGCATGTGCATTCCCATATCCATAGTGTTCTCCTTGTTGGTTGGATTATTGGATTGGTCAGATACGTGATTGGTTTGATTCAGCGTGGTGCGGTCGTCGATGATGACGGTCGGCTCGTGAGGCGCGTTGGATGTGGCGGAGCCGGTGATGTTGGCGGCGTTGGCTGATTCGGCCGATCCGGCTGATTCGACATCCGCCGTGCTGCTGCCCGAGCCAGCGGTGCTATCGGCAGCACCCACGTTGATGTTCGTGCCATGCAGCCGGTTCGCGTTCAGCACCAGGCACACTGAGCTCAACGCCATCGCCAGACCCGCGATCATCGGGCTCAACAGCCAGCCGGTGAACGGGTAGAGCACGCCGGCGGCCACCGGAATGCCGATGACGTTGTAGCCGAACGCCCAGCCCAGATTCTCGCGGATGTTGCGCATCGTGGCATTGGACAGGTTGATGGTCTTGATGACGCCGCGCAAGTCGCCGCTCATCAAGGTCACGTCCGCCGACTGCATCGCCACGTCCGTGCCGGTGCCGATGGCGATGCCGAGATCCGCCTGGGCCAGCGCGGGGGCGTCGTTGATGCCGTCGCCCACCATCGCAATCAGAGTGCGGGATTGCGCGGCCGTGCGGGAGGTGCCGTACGCGGACTTGGCGGCGGCCTCGTCGCGTTCGCGCTGCAGTTTGGCGATCCAGCAGGCCTTGCCGTCCGGCTTGACCTCGCAGATCACCGTATCGATGCCGACTTCGCGGGCGATGCGCCCGGCGACCTCGGCCTTGTCGCCCGACAGCATCACCGTGCGGATGCCGCGTGCGCGCAACGCCGCGATGGCCTCACGCGAGCCTTCCTTGACTGTGTCCTGCTCGTAGCTCGGCTTGTCCCAGTCGGCGGCCGCGTCCACCACGCCGCGCGTGATGGTGCCGGTCTTGTCGAACACCACGGTGCCGATGCGACGCGCCTGTTCCAGCGCCTTGGCACTGGTGACCAGCACGCCGTTGGTGGCGCCCAAGCCCAGCGAGACCGTCACCGACAGCGGCGTGGCCAGTCCCAGCGCGCACGGGCAGGCGATGATCAGCACGCTGACCGCGGTGACCAGCGCGTGCGCCAGTTGCGGCGCCGGGCCCAGTGACACCCAGATGGCGAACGTCCAGATGGCGATGATCATCACCGCCGGCACGAAATACCGGGCGATCTTATCGGCCAGTTGCTGCACCGGCGCCTTGGTCGCCTGGGCGCGGGCCACCATCGCCGCGATCTGCGAGAGTACCGTGTCCGCGCCGACCTTGGGTGGCGCGCATCACGCAGTCGCCCTTGAGCAGCACGGTGGCCCCGGTCACCGGGTCGCCTGCGGTTTTGGAAACCGGCTTGGATTCGCCGGTGATCATCGATTCGTCGATACGCGCCTCGCCGGCCACGATCACGCCGTCCGTGGGCACGCGCTCGCCGTTCTTGACGATCAGCAGTCGCCGGTGACGATGGCGTCGATGTCGGTGTCGGTGAAGTTCGCCGGATTGCGCCATTCGATATGGTCTGCATTGTCCGCGGAAGTCCCGTTGAGTTTATGCGCGGTGCGCGGGCGCAGTTTGATAAGCGACTGCACCGCCTTGCCGGTGCCTTCGCGGGCCTTGGTCTCCAGCAGGCGGCCGACCAGCACCAAGGTGATGACCACGCCAACCGATTCGAAATACGGTTCGCGCGAGCCTTCCGGGAACACCCACGGGGCGATGCAGGTCACCAGCGAATACAGGTAGGCAGCCGAAGTGCCCAGTGAGACCAGCGAGTTCATGTCGGGGGAGCGATGCGCCAACGCGGGGAAGCCGACCGTATGAATCGGACGCCCGCAGTAGAACATCACCGGCGTGATCAGGATGGCCTGCAACCACGGGTTCACCATCCAATGCGGCACCAGCGCGGGATTGGCCATATGCAGCATGGCGACGGCGAATACCGGCAACGTCAGTACCGCGCCCACAATCACCAGCTTCGTCAGCGCCCTGATCTCATTGGCGCGTTCAGCCGCCTCCCGGCGCTCCCCCCTCCGCCGCATCCACGGCGGCAGGTGCCGTATACGAAGCATCAGGATGAGGAAGGGGCGTGTTCTCATCCGAGCCGTCCTCTCCCTCAACCCTCAACAACCCATGCACCATATTCATGCCGCACGCAAACGGATACCCGCCCGCCGGCAACGCCGGCAGTTTCACGTCGGAGGTGGCGTTGCCCGGCAGCATGGCGTCAAGTCCCAGATCAGCAAACACCACATGCGAGGTGCATTCGCCGGTCTCCTGCCGGTCGAAGGTCAGTGTGATCGGCGTACCCGCACGCATGCTCACCACGGCGGGGGGGAGTACCCGCCCTTGACGGTGATCGTCGCGGATTGGCGTTCGCCGGAAACGTCCATGGCCCCGGCCGTTGCCTTCTGCGTTCCGAAGAAGAACCGCAGGACCAGCCATGTCAATGCGGCCGCCACTATCAGCGCCGCGACGGTCGAGAAGATGCTGAACTCCATAACTGTTCCTTCCCACTCCTAATGTACTGGACAACAGTGTATACTCTATACCCCTAGAGGGTATATAATGGGGTGTGTTCAGCTGACGGATAAGTATCAGGGGGTTTGCGATGCATGGTTATGACGAAGACAAGGCCAAGGTCATCGCACGATTACGCCGTATCGAAGGGCAGGTGCGCGCCATCACACAGATGGTGGAGGATGACAAATACTGCATCGATATTCTGACACAGATCTCGGCGTCGAACTCGGCGCTGAAATCCGTGGCGTTATTGCTGCTGGACGATCATCTCAACCATTGCGTGCGGCAGGTGTCGGTCCAGGGCGGCGAGGTGGCCGATGAAAAACTTGCGGAGGCTTCCGCGGCCATTGCGCGTCTCGTCAAATCGTGACGAGTTTTACCGTCATTCACCATCGATGACATACTGGGTACCATGTTTGAGCAAATAGGAACCGTGATTATCGTCATCGTCGTGCTAGTGGTTGGTGCGGGGCTTGGCCTCGTCGCCGGCTTCGTGCTGGGGCGTCATAAGGGTCAGGAGATGGCTCGAGGCATCAAAGCGAGGAGCTGGAGGAGGCCAAGACCTCGCTGGAGAATGCGCGATTCGAGAATGCTGAGCTTAGCGCTCGCAATGCTGCCGCACAGGCTCAGATTGAAGGCGTGAACCAGCAATTGGCTTTCGCCAAGTCACAACTTGCCCAGGCGCAGCAGGCTGAGCAGATTCGCATTCAGCAGGAACGTGAGCGTGCAGCTGCGGAGGCAGAACGGAAGCGTCAGGCGGATGCTCAGGCCGCCGAGGCCAAGCGTGCTGAACAGGAAGCACGTTTGAAAGAACAGAGCAAGGTGCTCGAGGCGCTTGCGCCAGTGGCCAAGAATCTTGATACCTTGCAGAACAAGGTCACGCAGATCGAAGAGGGCCGCAAGAGGGAAATGGGCGCATTGGGAGCCCAACTCAAGGGGCTCAACGATCAGCAGGCCCGTTTGGACAAGGAAACCAGTTCCCTGTCCGCCGCATTGCGCAACAACAAGGTGCGTGGCGCGTGGGGCGAGGCCCAGCTCAAGAACATTGTCGAGTCCGCCGGATTGCTGGAACATGTCGATTTCGATACCCAGGTGGTGGTCACGGATGCCGATGGACGTACGTTGCGCCCAGATATGATCGTGCATCTGCCGGGAGGCAAGACCATTCCGATTGATGCCAAAGTGCCTTATGCCGATTACCAGCGTGCCTGCGAAATCCCGGACACTGCCAGCCCCGAGGATATTGCCCGCCGCGATGATTTGCTGCGGTCCCATGCCAAGGCGTTGCGCGAGCATGTACGTGCTCTCGGCGAAAAGGCCTATTGGAATGCCTTTGATGTAGCACCTGATTTTGTGGTGGCCTTCATCCCCAATGAGGCACTACTGCAGGCCGCGCTCGAAGCCGATCCCACACTGATGGATGATGCGTTCTCTCGCAAAGTGGCGCTCACCTCGCCGGTCACGCTGTGGGCCGTGCTGAAATCCGTGGCCTATGCCTGGCAGCAGCAGTCGCTCACCGATGACGCCAAGCAGCTGTTCGATTTGTCCCGAGAACTGTACGAACGGTTCTCCACGTTGGGTGATTATGCCATCAAATTGGGCACCCAGATTACTAAGACGGTCAGCGCCTACAACAAGTTCGCGTCCAGCTTGGAACGCCGTGTGTTACCCACCGCTCGCAAGCTGCAAAAAATCGAACCGACCGAGATCATCGAGGAAGTACCGATCATCGAATCAGATAAAGGCAATGTGAGCGAACTGTCCGCCCCTGAAGTGGTGCCGGCCGATGAAGGTGATACTCATCTGACTGCCTCAGGCGATAGTCTGGAGTCATGACTGAATCTGGATTCCGCCCCACTGGTACCCCGGGCCTTGCCGTCGCGAAGAGCCATAATGACTTTGCCATGCTGGAGCCGCGTGAACAGCTAGCCACCTTGCTGAAGGAGCATGTGGTGGGCCGTCCGTTCTCCGAACTTGCCGCGGTGACTTTCGACCACCGTGCCGCCACTGTCATGGGCCATGTACTGATTGACGCTTTGGAAGATGCGGGCTATTCGGTTGATGACTTCGATGCTGTTGGTGCCTTGACCGCAGCATCTGTGCCCATGGTGTCTGCCATGATCCAGGCCGCCGCCTCTCGTGGCGAGGACCTAGATGGATTCGTGATGGACTTCGTCTACCCGTCCATCAAGGGCCCCTCCATCGAAGGCCGCCGTGTGGTGCTGTTGGATGCTTGGCTGTCCGAAAAGTCGTACGTGCAGACCAGCTCGCTGGTCACCCTGCGCAACGGCAATGAGCTGAGCCTCGACTTTGGCATAGTGGAGCAGCTGGGTGCCAAGGTCGTGGCCATCGCCTCGCTGGTCGGTGGCGGTGCCAAAGACATCAATGTGGTCAACCCCTCCACCGGCGACGAGCAAACGCTCCCCTTCATCCAGGTCTTCGACGAATCCGAACTGCGGTAAATCCACCTTTGACTTCCCTCGCATAAAGTCAGCCGGGCTGAGCAGCGAAGCTGACTAAGAGGAACCGGTGAATAGCGTTATCGAGGAGAAAGATTGCACGCACCCAACCAGATTTCTTTGGCTGCCAAGGCTTCAGGTGAACCGGAATTCCGTGAAATCGGCCTTGGGCCGTGGTCTGAGACCCATCCCGGTGAGCCTCGTCCCGATGATCCGACTTCTTCGAATTATGACGGTCGTTTCGACTCGGTGCTGTTGAACGACGGAGACCGCCGCAACGTATTGGACCGTTACCGCTACTGGACCGTTGCTGCCATTAAGGCCGATCTTGACGCTCGAGGGCGTCACGACTTCGAAGTTGCGGTGGAAAACTGGACCCACGATTTTAACATCGGTTCCATGGTCCGCACCGCTAATGCCTTCCAGGCCAAGCGCGTACACATTGTCGGTCCACATAAGTGGAATCGCAAGGGCGCGTTGATGACCGAACTGTACCAGCACGTCGAACACCACCCCTCCATCGCCGAACTGGTGGAAAGCTGGCATCATCGCATCGCCGGTGAAATCGCCTATGAACGAGCCAAGGCCGGTGCCGCCGCCATCCATGCGCATGATGTGGCTGTGGATGGAGACAACAAGCACCTTCATGAGCTGCTGGCCGAAATCGATGCTTGTGATGCGCGCATCAAGGAGCTTCAAGCCGCCCACGTCATCGCCCTCGACATTATTCCCGGCGCAGTGCCGATGGAAACCTATACCTTCCCCAAGCGGTGCCTGCTGCTCTTCGGTGCAGAAGGCCCCGGATTGAGCGACAAGGCTCTCGCATTGGCCGACGATGTGGTCTACATCTCTCAATTCGGTTCTGTGCGTTCCATTAATGCAGGCGCTGCGGCGGCCGTGACCATGCACGCATGGATTGCCCAACACGCCGTATCAGGCGTGTAGCCATGCGCCGACAATCCTGCCGCATGGATCGGCGGTCTCATCGCCACCAGAAAAAGCGGATATCAAATAATGGCCCGAGTGCCTGCCCTGTTGAATATGGTCTCAAAGGGTAGGAAAATGCGGTTTCCCGACAACTGCGTGTCACATACGGCTCATATAGTTATGGCCATGCCAACATTTTCACGCGAAGAAATCGTGCATTTGGGCGATCTGGCCCGAATCGCGCTCACCGATGAGGAAATCACCCGTCTGCAGGCGAACTGAACGTCATCGCAGACTCCATCAACAAGGTCCAGGAAGTCGCCTCCGACGATGTGCCGCCGACCGCCAACCCGGTTCCGCTGGAAGCCTATCTGCGCCCGGACGTCGCCGAAACCCCGCTCACGCAGGAAGAGGCGCTCGCCGGTGGCCCGAAGACCGAGGCCGGCATGTTCGTGGCACCGCGAATCCTGGGAAGCGAGGAGTAATCGATGAGCAACGAAACCGCAACTCTCGTCAAACTGTCTGCTGCCGAGCAGGCCGCTGCCATCAAGAAGGGCGACGTCACCTCTCGTGAGCTCGTCGAAGCCCACCTCAAGGTGATCGAGGCTGCCGAGCCGTCCATCAAGGCCTTCCTGAAGGTTTCCGGCGATGTGGCTCTCGAGCAGGCCGACGCCTTCGACGCCAAGTCCGCCGAAGACAAGGCCGCCCTGCCTGAGCTGGCTGGTGTGCCGATCGCCATCAAGGACATGATCGTCACCAAGGGCATTGAGACCACCGCCGCCTCCAAGATCCTCGAGGGCTGGGTGCCGCCGTACGACGCCACCGTCATCGAAAAGCTCAAGGCCGCCGGCATGCCGATTCTCGGCAAGACCAACCTCGACGAATTCGCCCAGGGCTCCTCCACCGAGCACTCCGCCTACCAGACCACCCACAACCCGTGGGATACCGAGCGCGTGCCCGGCGGTTCCGGTGGTGGCTCCGCCTCCGCGGTCGCCGCATTCGAGGCCCCGATCGCCCTCGGCACCGACACCGGTGGCTCGATTCGCCAGCCCGGCGCCCTGACCGGCACCGTGGGCGTCAAACCCACCTACGGCGGCGTCTCCCGTTTCGGAGCCATCGCCATGGCCTCCTCGCTCGACCAGATCGGCCCGGTCTCCCGCACCGTGCTCGACTCCGCACTGCTGCAGAAGATCATCGGTGGCCACGACAAGCGTGACTCCACCTCCATCCCCGAAGGCCCGCGCCCGATGGTCGCCGCCGCCCGCGAAGGCGCCAAGCGCGATCTGAAGGGTATGAAGGTCGGCCTCATCAAGGAACTCGGCGGCGACGGCTTCCAGCCCGGCGTCGAGGCCCGCTTCAACGAGGCCATTGACAAGCTCAAGGAGATGGGTGCCGAGGTCGTTGAGGTCTCGGTTCCGCACATCGGCTACTCGCTGGGCGCCTACTACATCATCATGCCGTCCGAGGTCAGCTCCAACCTGGCCCGTTACGATGGCATGCGCTACGGCCTGCGCGTGATGCCGCCGACCGGCGTGCCGCAGACCGCCGCCAACATGATGGCCTACACCCGTGAGGCCGGCTTCGGCGACGAGGTCAAGCGCCGTATCATCCTCGGCACCTACGCCCTGTCCGCCGGCTACTACGACGCCTGGTACGGCTCGGCTCAGAAGGTCCGCACGCTGATTATCGAAGACTTCAAGAAGGCCTTCGAACAGGTCGACGTGCTCGTGGCCCCCACCAGCCCGTCCACCGCCTTCAAGTTCGGCGAGAAGATGGACGACCCGCTGGCCATGTACATGAACGACATCGCCACCATTCCGGCCAACCTCGCTGGCGTGCCTGCCATGTCCATCCCGGCCGGCCTGTCTGACGACGGCCTGCCCGTCGGCTTCCAGTTCATCGCCCCGCAGCAGCGCGACGAAGTCATGTACAAGCCGGCTGCGGCCCTCGAAGCCGCGCTGGAAGACAGCTGGAACGGCCCGATCTGGAACGACCTCAAGACCCCGTGGCTTGACGGTCTGGGCAAGTGAGCATCGGAAGGAAAGAAACAACATCATGGCTGAAAAACTGATGAAGTACGCCGATGCCACCAAGAAGTACGATGTGGTCTTCGGTCTGGAAACCCACGTGGAGCTGTCCACGAACACCAAGCTGTTCTGCCCGGCCCACATCGAGTTCGGCAGCGAGCCGAACACCGAGCTGACCCCGGTGAGCCTTGGCCTGCCGGGCTCCCTGCCGGTGATCAACAAGACCGCCGTCGACTACGCGATCAAGCTGGGCCTGGCCCTGCACTGCGAAATCGCCGAGTGGAGCCAGTTCGCCCGCAAGAACTACTTCTACCCGGACATGCCGCGTGACTACCAGATCTCGCAGTACGACAAGCCCACCAACGGCAATGGCTACCTGGACGTCGAGCTAGAAGACGGCACCGTGTTCCGTGTGCCGATCGAGCGCGCCCACATCGAAGACGACGCCGGCAAGAACACCCACGTGGGTGGCGCCGACGGACGTATCGAAGGCGCCGACCACTCGCTGGTCGACTACAACCGTGCCGGTGTGCCGCTGATTGAGATCGTCACCAAGCCGATCGAGGGTGCGGGCGACCGCGCTCCCGAAATCGCCGGTGCCTATGTGCGCGCCATCCGCGACATCGTGCGTGCGTTGAACATCTCCCACGCTCGTATGGAGCAGGGCAACATGCGCGCTGACGTGAACGTCTCGTTGCGCCCGAGCCCGGACGCTCCGTACGGCACCCGTTCCGAGACCAAGAATGTGAACTCGTTCCGCGGCATCGAGAAGACCATCCAGTACGAGATTCGCCGTCAGGCCGCTCGTCTGGACGACGGCAAGGAGATTCTGCAGGAGACCCGCCACTGGGATGAGGCTACGCAGACCACCGCTGGCGGTCGTCTGAAGTCCGATGCCGACGACTACCGCTACTTCCCGGACCCCGACCTCGTCATGCTCCACATCACCAAGGAGCACATCGAGGAGATGAAGGCCCAGATGCCGGAAATGCCGCGCGAGCGCCGCAACCGCCTCAAGTCCGAGTGGGGCCTGAGTGATCTGCAGATGCGCGACATCCTCAACGCCGACGCCCTCGACCTGATTGAGGAAACCGTCAAGGCCGGTGCCAAGGCTGCCGGTGCCCGCAAGTGGTGGCTGGGCGAGCTTTCCCGCGAAGCCAACGCCAAGGGTGTGGCCCTCGAAGAGCTGCCGATCACCCCGGCCGATGTGGCCGAGGTCGAGAAGTTCATCGCCTCCGGCAAGCTCAACGACAAGCTCGCCAAGCAGACCGTCGAAGGCGTGCTTAAGGGCGAAGGCACTCCGGATGAAGTCGTCAAGAAGCACGACTACAAGATCGTCGAAGACAACGGTGCCATCGAGGCGGCCGTCGACGCGGCGTTCGAAGCCAACCCGGACGTTGTCGAGAAGCTCAAGAGCGGTAACATGAAGCCGATGGGTGTAATCATCGGTGCCGTGATGAAGGCCACGCGCGGTCAGGCCGACGCCAAGGCCGTCACCAAGGTCGTCATGGGCAAGATCAAGGGCTGATTAGATTCACTGGCTCCCGCTGGCGGGAGCTGTCGAACGGAGTGAGACTGAGGGTGGTCGCCATGTACGGATGACCACCCTCAGTCCGCTTCGCGGACAGCTCCCGCCAGCGGGAGCACTTATTTGTAGGGAAATCCTCCAGTTCAAATTCGTTGGACAGCTCCCGCCAGCGGGAGCCTTTATTGATTCTGTAAGAAAGTCGTCTCAGAGCATTTCCAGCGTTCACCCAGTCGAGTAAGATATGTTCGGCACTGGACCGTGAGCCGAAACAAGCCGAACCGGGGGATGTATACCGATGACCGCAACCAACGAGACGCTGAGCATGGCTACCGAAGCGCAACTGAAGCGTGATCTGCCACAGAGCATCGTCATTCCGCCAATCCGTGGCGAAATGGTGCACCTGCGCCCCGCCACCGTCGAGGACCTGGCTCGTTTGGATGAACTTGATGCCTTCTATGGCGCATCCAAGATCACCGGCAAGGATGCGGTCACCGAACGCGCCATCGTACACACGTGGGTTCGCCGCTCCCAGGCTTGGGAAGCCGGTCAGGCACCCGCCGAATCCGGTGTGGGTGATCCGGAATCCCGCCGCACCATCGCATGGGCCGTATTGACTGACGCCGACCATGATGATGACGGTCAGCTCGATGCGGCCAGCACCGATAATGTCATCGGCATGATTTTCCTTATCGACATCGACGGCTGGTCCAAGTCCGCCCGCATCCAGATCATCTTGGGCCGTGAATACCGTGGCCGCGGCTACTCCCGTGACGCCATGCCGCGTGTGATGACTTACGGCTTTGCGCCCGAACCGGCCGGCCTGGGCATGCACCGCATCTGGGTGAGCGTGCCGGAAAGAACAGCCGCTCGATTTCGGTCTACCAGTCGCTCGGCTTCGTGCCGTCCGGCACCTCGCGCGACGCGTTGTGGGATGTCGAAAACAACAAATACCAGGACCTTATCGTCATGGACACGTTGGTCGACGAGTACGATCCGATTCGTTCGCTTGACGCTTTTGGTATGCACTTGATTGAGGACAACCCGGGTGTCAAGGAAGCGCTGTCCGCGCGTGAGCATTCCATCGCCATCCAGCAGAACAAGCCGGAACCCGAGCCGACACAGCGTGGTGAGGCAGCCGCCGTCACGACGAGTGACGTGCAGTCCCAGGCCCAGACGCCGGCGGCCGCACAGCCAGTCGAGCCACAGGCCGAGCACCACGACGATACGCAGAAGAACACGCGCCACAGTCTCGAAGAGGAAAGCAACTGGCCGTACGGTCAGGCGGAACGCAAGCCCTCAAAGGAAGCATGGTGGCGTACGCTGGGCCGCGGCCGCAAACGCGATACGGAAAGTGAGTGAATAAGCAAGCATGAGTGCCGAGGATCTCGACAATTACGAAACCGACGCCGAACTCGCGCTGTATAGGGAATATCGTGACGTCATCAAGCTGTTCACCTATGTGGTGGAGACTGAGCGTCGCTTCTACTTGGCGAATAAGGTCGATTTCAACGTGCGTTCCGCTGGTCAGGACGTGTATTTCGATGTGCAGCTGACTGACGCATGGGTATGGGATGTCTACCGTTCCAGCCGTTTCGTCAAGTCCGTGCGCATCGTGACCTTCAAGGATGTGAACGTCGAAGAAGTCCAGAAAACCGATATCGACATTCCCGACGATATTCACTGACAGGCAATCGTCTGATACAGCCTGTATTGACAATGCGCGGCATTCCGTCATCTTACGGCGGGGCGTCGCGCATTGTTCATACAACGCATAGCAAAAGTTCAGATTCGTAACCTTGCCATCGTGTGTCTTGTTTGCTTGCGGCTGATAGAAAATGCTGCATGAACACACACCATATGCAGCAGAGCCTTAAGGGCTCCATTGCGGGCGTGGTTGCTGCCGTCACATTGCTGGCCGGTGGCATTCTGACCGTTCCGCACGCCATGGCTTTGGAGGCCGATGGCCAGTATTACAGCAGCAAGCAGCCATATGTGGCCCCTAGCGAAGCGACCACTGCCAGCTATAGCCAGGCGCCGGAAGGCTACGAAACGGTATACACCGAGTCGATGTCTCGCCACGGTTCACGCGGCCTGTCCAGCTACAAATACGACGCATTGCTTATGAAGATGGCCGAAGCCGCCGAAGCGGATAACGGTTTTAAGTCTGATGCCATCAAGTCCGAATTCATGAAGAATCTTGAAGCCATCACCGCCGCAAATGTGGAGAATGGCTACGGTATGCTCACCGGTCAGGGTGCTGACCAACATCAGGGCATTGGCGCACGTGCCTACGAGCGCAACAAGACGCTGTTCGACAACGCAGCCGAGGACGGTGGCAAGATTGCCTATCAGTCCTCTGGCGAAGCCCGCGCCACCGAGTCCGGCGAAAGCTTCGCACGCGGCCTCAACGCGGCTTCGAACAATGAGCTGGCGAACAGCACCGTAACGCCCGCCGACCCTGCCGGCACCGGCGAGGCGGCGGCCTTCGACAAAACGCCGAATACGCTGTATTTCCACAAGTCCGAGAACCCGGACGGCATCGAGAAAACCGGCGAGGCCAAACAGCGTGCCGACGATTACCAGAACTTCGTGGAAAACGATGCGATTATCGCAGGCGCTGAGCAAGCCATCGCCGAAAACGAGGATGTGAAAACAGCCTCTCACGATTTGCTTTCACAAATCTTCACCGACGACTTCCTCGCCAAACTGGCCGACGGCACATACACTTGGTACAGCACTGCCGATGGCACCAGGGGCGGCGATGCCAACTGCGCGCCGGGAGCCGACCCCAGCAAGGACGCCGACGCCTGCGGCGAAGCCAAGAAGAAGATCGCCTCCGAATACGATGCCGCGATGGATCTGTACAACCTGTACATCATCGCCGCTGATATGGAGAACGAGAACACCGGCAGCCATACCTTCGACTTCAACCAGTACTTCCAAGGTGAGCAGGCAGACGACGCCAAGTTGTTCGCCTGGGCGCTTGACGCCGAGGACTTCTACGAGAAGGGCCCGAGCTACGCCGGCCAAGACGAGACCTACACAATCGCACAGCCGCTGCTTGACGATTTCTTCTCGTCGATTGATGAGCGCGTAAACGGCGGATCCACTGTTGCTACTTTCCGCTTTGCCCACGCCGAAACGATGATGCCGTTCGCCGCGCTGCTTGGCCTTCCCGGTTCCACCCAGCAGGCGGCCGCCAGCACCACCGACGTGTACACCTACGCCAACAATGAATGGCGTGGTGAATCGGTGACTCCGATGGCTGCCAATGTGCAGTGGGATGTTGCCGTCAAATCCAGCAACGACCCGAAGACCGGCCGTGCCTACACGCCGCTCGTTCGTATGCTCTACAACGAGCAGGAAATTTCTTTCCGCTCCGAATGCACGCCGATTGCCGATGGTCCCACGTGGTACAAGCTCACTGAGCTCAAAAGTTGCTTTGGCTTCCAGCCACCAAACCCTAGGCGACGATGCGCGTCTGACTGATGATTCCACAACGCAGCCGGGCGCAGGACCTAACACTGGCGAAGGAACGAGTACCACTCCGAATAACAATGGTGTGGGAACTCATCAGCCCAGTAACACTCAGGCTAATGGTACGGAAACGAGTTGAGTCGTACCGGTGTTGCCGTTACTGGTATTGCGGGGATTATGATGCTGCTTGCACTTGCAGGAATCTCGCTGAATCTATGGAAGGTTCGTCGCTGACGAATTAGCCCAAGACCAAACCGATTCGCCGCGCTGTGCGTGACGCAGCGTTGCCGAATGCCCCTACCTCACGATTGGATGCGGCGCCTTTCTGCTGATGGAAGACGGCGCATCGGTCGTATATCGGGAGAATTCTGTAAGCATTCGCTCATCTTTCGGTGTGCGATTCCGGGGCTTCTAGTAGACTGTCTCTGATTTTGCGTTTATAAGGAGCATAATGACCGACAAGCAATCCGTAGTGATTATCGGCGGCGGTCCGGCTGGACTTACCGCCGCATGGGAACTCATCAAGGACGGCGGTGCCGACAAGTACGACGTGACCGTGCTGGAGGGGACCCGCGAATTCGGCGGCATCTCGCGCACCGTGAAGCACAACGGCAACCGCATGGATATCGGCGGCCACCGTTTCTTCTCCAAAGACGAACGTATCATGGATTGGTGGAAGACCGTTCTGCCGCTGCAGGGCGCACCCTCCTATGATGACAAGAAGCTCGGCCGCGACCACGACATGGAGCCGGGCGGCCCCGATCCGGAGACGGAGGACAAGGTGATGCTCAAGCGCCACCGCGTGTCCCGTATCTTCTGGAACCGCCACTTCTTCGATTACCCGATTTCGCTGAGCCCCAACACGTTGAAGGCCATGGGCTTCAAGCTCACCATGGTGGCCGGCTTCAGCTACCTGAAGTCCATGTTCCACAAGCTGCCGGAAGACAACCTGGAGAACTTCTACATCAATCGTTTCGGCCGCAAGCTGTATTCGATGTTCTTCGAGGGCTACACGGAGAAGCTGTGGGGCCGCCACCCCTCCCAGATTTCCGCCGACTGGGGCGCCCAGCGCGTCAAAGGCCTGTCCATCATGGGCGTGCTCAAGAACGCCTTCCAGAAGCTTAGCCCCAGGAAGCGCTCCAACGCGGAGGTCGAGACCTCGCTGATCGAGGAGTTCTGGTATCCGAAGTACGGTCCCGGCCAGCTGTGGGAGACCGTCGAGTCCAATTGCGAGGCCGCCGGCGTCAAGGTGCTGACCGACGCCAGGGTGGTCGAGGTCCGCCAGACCGATGGCGCCGTGTCTTCCGTGGTGTACGAGGATTCCGAGGGCAACCGCACCGAGCTTTCCGGCGACCAGTTCATCTCCTCGATGCCGGTCAAGGACCTGGTCAACGCCATCGACGCGGCCGGCGACGATCCCGAGGCCGCTGATTCCAAGCCCGCCCCGGCCGATATGACCGAGGTGGCCAACGGCCTGCCGTACCGCGACTTCGTGACCGTGGGCCTGCTGGTCAAGCACCTGAAGCTCAAGAACACCACCAACATCCCCACCCTCGGCAATCCGCCGATCGTGCCGGACTGCTGGATCTACGTGCAGGACCCGGGCTACAAGGTCGGCCGTCTGCAGATCTTCAACAACTGGAGCCCGTACCGGTCAAGAACGTGGACGACACCGTGTGGGTCGGCCTCGAGTACTTCTGCGAGGAGGGCGACTCGTTCTGGAACATGAGCGAGGAGGACGTCACCAAGTTCGCGATCTCCGAGCTCACCCGCATGCGTGTGATCAACGGCCCGGACGAGGTCATCGACTCCCATCGTGAGCGCGTCAAGAAGGCGTACCCCGCCTACTTCGACACCTATGAGCACATGGACGAGCTCATCGAGTACCTCGACGGCTTCGGCAACCTGTACTGCGTGGGCCGTAACGGCCAGCACCGCTACAACAACATGGACCACTCCATGGTCACCGCCATGGAGGCCGTCGGCAACATCAAGACCGGCAAGACGTCCAAGAAGAACGTGTGGTCCGTCAACACCGAAAAGTCCTACCACGAAGAAAAGTAAATAAACCTTGTTGAGCTCCCTCGTCACAGAGGGAGCTTTTTTGGTTTTCGGCTGGCCGTTTTGCGTTGGTCGAGTTGGCGTTGTACAGTAAACGAAGTTCGCGAAGACTCAGAGACGCAGCGAACATTCATGAGCGGTGCAACCGCAATAATCACTCTTAACGCCTGGATAGGCATGGGCCTGTTCGGTATGGAAAGGGCAACCAGTGGCAAATAGCCAGAATCTTGAGGATATGAAGCTGCCTGAGCTCAAAGAGCTCGCTAAGCAGATGGGCCTGCGCGGCACGTCGACCATGCGCAAGCCCGAGCTGCTCGCCACCCTGCAGGCGGCGCGCAATGGTGGAGAGCCGCCGGCCGGTGTGACCGTGCGCGCCCCCAAGGCCGCCAAAACTGCCAAGGTCGTCAAGGCTCCGCAGTCCGATGCCGCTGAGGCCAACACCACAGACAATGCTGGCGTGGCCACCCAGTCGCCGGCCCCGGCTCCGGCCGCTGCGACCCCGGCCTCAGCTCCGGCTGCCACGGAACCGCAGCTCGATTTGCCGCTTCCCGTGGCCGACGATGCCAAGAAGGACGAGACCGAACCGCGACGCACCCGTCGTAGGCCGCCGATGATGCCGCATCCGAACCGCGTGCGGCCCGCCGTCGTCGCGATGACGACCAGTCCGATTTCGCTCGCCGCAAGCCGCGCAAGAAGGCCGATGAGGCCGGCAATCTGCTGGCCACGCTCGATTTGGGAGATGCAGCGCCTACCGAGCGTCGCCGCGAGCGTCACGAGGACGTGGAAGTTCCGCTGATTCGCCGAGTCCGTGATGATGAGGACGAGCAGCCTCGCCGCCGCCGTCGCACTGCGGAAAACAGCGAAGAAACCGTGCGTGACCTCGACGATATCCTGGCCACGCTGCCCACGCAGAAGCACGAGGAAACGTCCGAAGACGGCGAGCAGAACGACGATCACGAGTTTGTGCGTCGTAACCGCCGCGACCGTAGCGATCGCAACGATCGCGATAACCGTAATGATCGCAACGATCGCCGTAACCGCCGCATGCGTGGCCGTGATCGCGACAACGCCGATGATGATCGTCGCTATGATGATCGCGATAATCGTAGCGATCGCAATGACCGTGATAGCCGCCGCGAAGAGCCGCAGGAGGATCTGGTGCCGGTGGCCGGCATCGTCGACGTGCTCGACTCCTACGCTTTTGTGCGCACTTCCGGCTACCTGCCCGGCCCGAACGACGTGTACGTTTCCATGGGCCAGGTCAAGAAGTACGGCCTGCGCAAGGGCGATGCCGTCCATGGTTCGATTCGCGCCCCGCGCGAAGGCGATCGTCGCAACCAACGCCAGAAGTTCGTGCCGCTGCAGGCCATCGATTCCATCAACGGCCAAAGCGTTGAAGAAGCGCTCAACCGTCCGCAGTTCTCCAAGCTCACGCCGCTGTACCCACAGGAGCGTTTGAAGCAGGAGACCGCCCCGAACAAGCTCACCGGCCGTATCATGGACATCGTTTCCCCGATCGGCAAGGGCCAGCGTGGTCTGATTGTCTCCCCGCCGAAGGCCGGTAAGACCATCACCCTGCAGAACATCGCCAACTCCATCGCCGCCAACAACCCCGAGGTCCACCTTATGGTGGTGCTCGTGGACGAGCGCCCCGAAGAGGTCACCGATATGGAGCGCACGGTCCAGGGCGAGGTCATCTCCTCCACCTTCGACCGTCCGGCCTCCGATCACACCACGGTCGCCGAACTGGCCATCGAACGCGCCAAGCGTCTTGTGGAGCTCGGCCAGGACGTGGTCGTACTGCTCGATTCCATGACCCGACTGGCTCGCGCTTACAACATCGCCGCCCCCGCCTCCGGCCGCATCCTGTCCGGTGGTGTGGACGCGCAGGCCCTCTACCCGCCGAAGAAGTTCTTCGGCGCGGCCCGCAACATCGAAAACGGCGGCTCCCTGACCATCATCTCCTCTGCACTGGTGGAAACCGGCTCCAAGATGGACGAGGTGATTTTCGAGGAGTTCAAGGGCACCGGCAACATGGAACTGCGCCTGTCCCGCGAGCTGGCGGACAAGCGACTGTTCCCGGCCATCGACATCAACGCTTCCGGCACCCGCCGCGAGGAGCTCATCACCAACCCGCAGGAACTGCCGATTATCTACCGTCTGCGTCGACTGCTGGGCGGCATGGAGCCCGAGCAGGCCTACCAGACGTTGGTGCCGCGCCTCAAGAAGACCGCCACCAACCGCGACTTCCTCGCCGCCATCGTGCAGCAGGCCAACACCGGCAACGCGGTCAACGGCAACTGACCAGACCGCTGAACAATAGTGTAAGGGCTGCACCCCGATTGATACGGGGTGCAGCCCTTGCCGTATATGATGCAAATACATCAACTATCACATTGCAGTTGTAGTATTGCCGTCAACGTTCACATGCACGCTGACGATATATGAGATGAAAGAGGCATCAATGGGTTCGATTGTTTTGGGAGTGGGCAATGGTGCGGCCATGTTCGGCGATGCGGATGCCAGCCATATCCCCGACGGCGACTATGACATCTGAGATATCTGACTTTGCGCATCGTGCAAAGCCGTAATCGGGAGTATCCTCGAATCTATGAGCGAAACGAGCAGCGACTGGCAAAGGACCACCATCGACTCCGCCCAGGCGGCGGCCCACCCGGAAACCGCACAAGCGGTGGCGCGCATCAAAGCGCTGCGCCAAACCATCGATAACATCGATTCGGCGGCCATCGCATTACTGGCCGAGCGGTTCAAGGCCACCTCGCAGGTCGGCGTGCTCAAAGCCAGCGCCGGATTCGCGCCCGAAGACACCAAGCGTGAGGACTATCAGATCGAACGCCTCCACCGCATCGCCATCGATGCCGGGCTTGATCCGGAAATTGCCGAAATGTACCGTGAATTCGTGGTTACCGAAGCCAAGAAGCGCCACCAGCGCATCGCCGATGCCGGTGGCGACCCGGGCGTACTCGACGTATTCGCCTGATTCGCCCGCAGCGAATGGGCACCTTTCGGATATTCGTCTATAGGGCAAGTTGCCTGCAGCGACTACATTAATACGGGAATGGAATGCCCATAGTGGCCGACTGTATGAATGGGATACGTAGATGAGATGTGGTGCCGCACTGGTCAGTTGCGCATTGTGCGTGGCTTCGATTCTCGGCGGTGCTTGGATGTCTCGTCCGACTCCGGTTGATTACGGTCCGGTGCTCGCTACGGCAAGTGATATGTACGCCGTCACCGATGCCGAAGGGGAGCCGGTCCGTTGGTATGTGGTAGGGAAGGGCGGCGCCGGCAATGGCGCCAGTGCCGATTCCGGCAATAGCGGTTCCACTGATACCGATTCCGCCAATAGTAATTCCGGCATGTCCAAGGTTTCTCGTATCCCCGCTTCCGCCGCCACCCTGCCATGGAAAGTCAGCGTCACCTACTCGCTTGACGGTCCGAACGTCGAGGCAAACGAGGTTGCCGGCGCATCTGGACTGTTCGGCGTGTATATCGATATTAAGCCGCAAACCAAGGAGGCCAACCGTACGATCCCGGTTGTCGCCTTTACCGTGCCTACGCAGGTAGCCGATGATGTTTCCGCTGACAACTCCATTACGGTAACCACGCAAGGTCCCAATACCGTAGTCGCCGCAGCTGGAAAGCCGCAACCGGCTTGGAATTCAGCTGCTATATGAACGCCAAAGACTTCTCCATGAGTTCTGTGGCGCTCGCCGTATTGCCTTCCAATTCCAGCAGTCCGGCAGTTGGTGCTAATCCCGATGCCGCGAATGCCGCGAATGCCGCCGCACAGCCTGCTGCCGATACGGATGTCGCCCAACTCACCGTCTCTGCCGCCACACTGGTCGATTCACTGACCGACGCCGGTTCTGGTGAACAGCAACAGCTCATCGAGCAGCTTCAAACCCTGCGCGATAACGAGCGTGCGCTGAACAAGTCTGTAGTGGCCGAACGCGAAACCGCCCATAAGCGGACGTTTGAAGACTATATGGCCGCGTATGTGGGCTCATATACCACGCACCTGTCTGGATCGATTGGCACCTCCACCCAGTTGCCGGCGTTGATGGGCACGGCCGGCGAACTGTCCGGGGACACGCCTTTGGCTCAAGCCGTACTCGACTTGGCCAACGCGGTGAACAACGTCAGTGCCGCACATCAGCATGCCGGTGCGGTCGATGCGTTGGACGAGGTGATTCGCCGCATCCAGCAGCAAGGCACCACCGGACTGGTGGATGATTTGACCGCCGAGGCTTCGGAGGAAGCCACTCGAGGCTCCAAGCAATACGCCGATGGCCAGAGCCAGCTCTCCGCCGCAATGATTCCGTATTCGATGAAATACACGGACGTCTACACGGCCAATTTGAGCGCCCTGACCGGCGGCACGTCCTCGGGCGCCACCGCTTACGAGAGCCAAGCCATCGCCGAAACCAACGGTAGCGATGAACTCGCCGACGCTCAATCCAAGGTCGATGCCGCGATGAGCACGCTTGCCACCGTCTCCGAGCATACGGGCAAAGCCACGGCCTTGCGCCAGATTGTATTGCGATTCTCCGATCAGTTCGAAGGCGGCGCGTCCTCGGCTTCCGGCAGTGATGGTGATGGTTCGTCCGGTGATGTCTCTTCCGGTCCGGTGACCGAGGCTCAGGCACTGACCGGCTTGGTCGATTCGCAATCGCAATCGTTTTACGGCAAGACCCGGGCCGCCCAAGCCAAGCGTAAGGCCGATGCCGCCCGTAAGCAGGCCAAAGCCGCGCAACAGCAGCAGTCGCAGCATTTCAAGACCTCACTGGTCGATGACACCATGTCCATGTCTGCTGGCGATGTGATGAACTATGCGGGTGGTCTTACTTCGGCCATCGGTAGTGGTGATAAGTCCGACTCGTCTAAGAGCGATGGTTCGGGAACGAACGACTCAGCCAAGTTGAGCGATACTGGCGATTCTGGCAACAATCTTGACACCGCTCCAGTACTGTTCGGCCTTGGCACTGGCGGCACGCTGCTCAAGCACGATATGAACGCGCTGATTAATGAGACCGTGAAAATCAGTGATGCTGGTACGCTTTTGGCGCAGGCCGTCGCGCAGCTCGACAGCCCCAATACGCAACAAAAAACCGCCGAAACCCGATATCTCATCGTGATTCCGACGGTGTGATGGTGTATGCGGGATATTTGCGTGCCGTCCCACAGTCGCGTCATCCGAACGTCAAAAAACAAAAGAGGGGAACCTCAATAGGAGGTTCCCCCTCTTTTGTTGCTGCGCGCAACGCTCAGTGCTTTGGCTTCTTAGCTGGCGGCTCACCGAGCTCGCTGGCTTCGACGGCGACCTCGGTTTCGGGCGCGTCTTCGGCGGATTCCTCGGCGTGCTTGGCCACCAAATCGAACTTGCCGACCACGCGACCGGCCTGCGCGATATCGCCCAAGGCGGCGTGAATCGCGTCCACACCTTCCGAAGCAGCGGACAGTGCCACAGACAGGATTGGGGTCTTCATGGAGACCTTGGCCTCGGACTTGATCTTACGCAGCTGCTCCACTGCCTTGCCGGCCCAAGTCAGCAGCTCGGGAGAAGCACCGGTGGCGGCCTCGACATACGGGTCCACGACCGGCCAGGCGGCGCGATGCACGGAACCGGAACCGGCGTGCATCCAGCTCCACACTTCCTCGGTGGCGTACGGCAGGTACGGGGCCAGCAGACGTGCGAAGGCGTCCAGGCCCAGACCCAGAGCGGTGCGGGCGGACTTCACAGCCTTCTCGGACGGCACATTGCCGTGCTCGTCCGGAGTGCCATAGGCGCGGTTCTTGACCAGCTCGATGTAGTCGTCGCAGAACTGCCAGAAGTAGGACTCGATGACTTCCAGCGCCTTGGAATGCTCGTAGGATTCCAAGGCCTCGGTGGCCTGGCGCACCACCAAAGCCAGCTTGGCCATAGCGGCGCGATCCAGCGGTTCGGTCACATCGGCCGGGTTCCACGCGGCCTCGGCGGCAGCGCCCACGTGATGGTTCTCATCCTCACGGCCGATGGCCAGCGCGAACTTGGTGGCGTTCAGCAGCTTGATGGCCAGTCGACGGCCAATCTTCATCTGGCCGATGTCGTAAGTGGCATCGAGGCCCAGGCGAGCGGCGGCGGCCCAGTAACGCACGGCGTCCGCGCCGAACTTCTCGATTGGCTCGTTCGGCACCACGACGTTGCCCTTGGACTTCGACATCTTCTTGTGGTCGGGGTCCAGAATCCAGCCGGACAGCGTGGCATGGGCCCACGGCAGGCACTTGTTCTCCAGTGCGCGCGGTCCACAGTCGAGAACAGCCGGTGCGGATGATGTCCTGACCCTGCGGGCGCAGGTCCATCGGGAAGGTGGAAGCGAACAGGGCCTTGGAGGCCTCGTCCGGCTCGGCCCAGTGGGTCACGATCTGCGGGGTCAGCGAAGAGGTGGCCCGGTGTCCATGATGTCCTTTTCGGCGGTGAAACCACCGGGCACATCACGCTGGGACTCGTCGTAGCCCTCCGGCACGTCGATGGTCGGGTCGATCGGCAGACGATCCTCGGACGGAGTGATCGGGTGATCGTAATCCGGCTCGCCGGAAGCGTTCACCGGGTACCACAGTGGGAACGGGACGCCGAAGAAGCGCTGACGGGAGATCAGCCAGTCGCCGTTCAGGCCGTGCACCCAGTTCTCATAACGCACGCGCATGAAGTCGGGGTGGAACTCGAGTTCCTTGCCACGCTCGATAAGCTCGGCGTTCAGCTTGGCGTCGGTACCGCCGTTCTTCAAATACCACTGGCGGGAGGTGACGATCTCGAGCGGCTTGTCGCCCTTCTCGTAGAAGTTCGTCATACGCTTGGTCGGGGTCGGCTCGCCGTCCAGATCGCCGGACTCGCGCAGCTTGTCGACGATGATCTTGCGGGCGGAGAACGTGGTCTTGCCAGCGGTTTCGGCAAAGACCTCGCGGCCGGCCGGGTCCTCGATCCAGTCCGGGGTATCCATCACGATACGGCCGTTGCGCTGGATGATCGGGCGGGTGGGCAGCTTCAGGTCGCGCCACCACTCGACGTCGGTTACATCACCGAACGTACAGCACATGGCGATACCGGCACCCTTGTCCATTTCGGCGGCCGGGTGCGCCAGAATCGGCACCTTGACCTTGAACAGAGGGGAGTAGACGTACTGGCCGAAGTACTGCTTGTAGCGTTCGTCGTTCGGGTTGGCGATCAGCGAGGTGCAGGCCGCCAGCAGTTCAGGGCGGGTGGTCTCGATGTAGATCGGGGTGCCGTCCTCAAAGCGGAAGGCCACCTTGTGGTAGAAGCCGGGGTATTCGCGCGATTCGAGCTCGGCCTGGGCCACGGCGGTCTGGAAGGTCACGTCCCACAGGCCGGGGGCGTCCTGCTGGTAGGCCTCGCCACGGGCGAGGTTGCGCAGGAAGGCCTTCTGGGCCACACGCTGCGGGTGTTGACCGATGGTGTGATAGGTCTGCGACCAGTCAATGGACAGACCCAGCTTGCGCCACAGGGCCTCAAACAGCTTCTCATCCTGAGCAGTCAGACGCTCGCACAGCTCGATGAAGTTCTTGCGGGAAATCGGCACCTGATCCTTGGCGTCAATCTTCTTGCCATCAGTGCCTTCAAACGGCGGCTTGAAGTCCGGGTCGTAAGGCAGAGACACGTCCACGCGCACGCCATAATAGTTCTGCACGCGGCGCTCGGTAGGCAGGCCGTTGTCATCCCAACCCATCGGGTAGAACACGTCGTAGCCGCGCATGCGCTTGTAACGCGCAATCACATCGGTGTGCGTGTAAGAGAACACGTGACCCACGTGCAGCGAACCGGAGACGGTGGGCGGCGGGGTGTCGATGGAGTAGACGGCCTTGCGGTCGCGGGTGTTGCGGAATTTGTAGGTGCCGTCTTCATCCCAGACGGCGCGCCACTTGTCCTCAAGTCCGTCCACGCCGACCTTGTCGGGCAGCGGGGTGAGGTTGGCGTTGATGATGGATTTGCCTTCAGTCATAAAGCCAAAGTTTATGCACGTTGCATGACAAGCCGAACTGTACAGTAAACAGCCCGGTAGGCTGTTCGCAGGCGAGGTACGAACGATCGAACGATAGTGAGCCAAGGACTATCGGGCGTAGCCCGTCCGTGACTGAAGGTTGCCTACTTCACCGTCAACCCGGCCAGCGGCATGCGTCGATTGATCATCGAGGTCGGGTAGCCGGAGACCTTGGTGGACGCCACAGTGAAGCATTTGCGGGTATACAGCCAATCACTGGCCGCATCCTCGCTGATCAGCCGGGCGTACGCCTTCATTCGTGCCTCATAATCGGCGTTATTAGTGGCGGCGCGAGCATCCGCATAGGCCTGTTGCGCTTCGGTATGGTCGTAATGGAACATGGAATCGGGGTCGGCGAATATGCCGGCATCATCCGTGCCGTCCATGCTCATCACGGTCAGTTCCCATTTGCCGTCCTTGATTCGTTTGGCATAATCCTCATCGGAGAGCACTTCAAGGTTCACCGTGGGGCGCGGCTGCCGCTCGATCTGCTGCTTGATGGTTTCGGCCAACGACCGGTATTCTTCGGGAACCACCAGATTCACCGTAGTCAGGTATTGCGCGCCGAAGTAGGAGAACATCTGCCCGGCTTGGTTTTCGTCATGCGGGTACAGTCCGGTCAAATCTTCGTATCCGGGTTCCGGCGGGCTGATGGGGCCGCCCAATGCTCCGGCTGCGTCGGGTTGGGCGGAGGCGATGCCGGCTGCGTCGATTTGATAGCGGAAGGCTTTACGCACCTGTTCGTCGGAGAGCAGCGAATCGGTGCCGTTGTTGTAGGCCAGCAGCACCTTATCCGTAGTGGCCCCCCTCCTTGACGGTCAGGCCATCCTTGCCGTTCAAACCGGTGGCCGTCGAAGCCGAAACCGGTGCCGCCATATCGAGACTGCCGTCGGTCAGGGCCTTGCTGAGCGCATCGGCGTCGGAGTATTGCATAAATTCAACGATATTGCTGGCCGCTTTGGTGCCATGGTAGGTATCGCTGCGCGCCAGCTTCAGGGAATGGCCAGGCTGGAAATCGGCCACGGTGAATGGTCCGGAAGCTATGGCCTTGCGTTGATAATCGGCACTGGACGACTCGGAATCGTAGACAATGCCGAGCCTGCCGGACAGCGCTCGCAGCAGCGTCGGATTGGGCTTGGCGAGCGTAATGACCACCGTGGTGGCGTTCGGATTGGTGACCGATGCCAGATCGCCCAACTCGTCGACGTCCGCCACCTTGTTGGTCACGTTCTGTTGCAACGACCACACGGCGTCCGAGGCGTCCAACGTATGATCGTTCGAGAAGGTGACGCCCGATTGCAATGTCAGGGTGACGGTCAGTCCGTCATCGGAAGTCTTCCAGCTTGTCGCCAGTCCCGGCTGAAGCTTGTTGTCTTGATCGACGGTCACTAATGTCTCATACACATTGTCGACGAGCAGGCGCTCGGCTGCCGCAGAGGAATCGGACCGAATATCCAAGGATTGCGGCATGTCGTCAATGCCAATGGTCACATCGGCATCGAGGGATGATCCCGGCTGGAACTGGTTTTGCATGAACGTCCATCCCACAACCACGAGTGCGCCGAGTGCCACGGCGACTCCGAGAAAAATCCCCCACTTGGACCATGTATTGTTCCGCTTGCTGTGCTGCATGGTTTTCAGTCTAGCGGTGGATTCAGCCTAGAATCCGCAATTCACTATGATGAGGTATGAGTTAGCGTTTGGACGTGCTCTTGCCGGCGGGCGGCGCATAGCTAGGGCAGGTGTCGGACAGCGGGCAGTTGGCGCAGTCGGGGGTACGTGCGTGGCAGGTGGCCCGGCCGAACAGAATCAGTCGGTGGCTAAGATTCGTCCATTCTTCGGGCGGAAAACAGGCGGTGATTTCCTTCTCGATTTTCACGGGATCAGGGTGTGCGGACCGCCAATCCGACCGCCAACGCAGTCGTCCGGTTACGCGCATCACATGCGTATCGACCGGGAATCCGGGGATATCGAACGCGTTGCCGAGCACGACGTTCGCGGTTTTGCGGCCGACCCCCGGCAAGCTGGTCAGTTCATCCATCGTGCGCGGCACCACGCCGCCGAACTGTTCGTCCAGTGCCGTGGCCAGTCCGATGAGATGCTGGGTTTTCGAACGGTAGAACCCCAGCGGATGAATGATGTCTTCGACTTGGGCCGGGTTCGCGGCCGCCAAGTTACGGGCGGTGGGGTAGGTGGCGAACAGTTCCGGGGTGACCGTGTTGACACGCTTGTCGGTGGTCTGGGCGCTGAGCACGGTGGCGATCAGCAATTCGAGCGGATTCGAGAAATGCAGTGCGCAAGCGGGTGCCGGAATCACCTGGCGCAGAATGTCGTATTCGTCATGCATGCGCGTGAGACGCGCGGATTTGGTTTCTCTCATCGTATGGACTTAAGCGGCGTAATGTCGATGATTGATGGTTTGCAGCGCTGCTGGTCTGTCAGGCGGCGGTGTTGAGATCGGGGGTATCGTCATCGGTGCCGATGGCGGCAGAGGATGCTTTGGCGGCCTGCTGTGCGGCGGCAGCTTCCTTATCCGTCTCCGGCGGGTCGAATCGGTAGCCCACGTTGCGCACGGTGCCGATGAGGTGTTCGTATTCGCCGCCGAGCTTGGCGCGCAGACGACGGATATGCACGTCGACCGTACGAGTGCCACCGTAGTAGTCGTAGCCCCATACTTCTGCAGCAACTGGGCGCGCGTGAACACGCGGCCGGGGTGCTGGACCAAGTACTTGAGGAGTTCGAACTCCTTGTATGCCAGATCGATGGGGCGTCCATGCAGGGAGGCGGTATAGCCGTTGGTGTCCACAATGAGGTCGCCGGAGCGAATCTGGCCATCTTCCACCGTGGTGGTGGATTCGGCGGGAGAACCGGCTGCTGCGGCTGCGGGAGCGTTGCCGCGCTCGGAGACCAATCGCAATCGGCCCTCGACTTCAGCCGGGGAAGCGGTGGCGACCACCACATCCGCAATGCCCCACTGGGAGTTGACCACGGTGAAGCCGCCTTCGGTCAGCACCAGCACGATTGGCGTGGACAGGCCGGAAGCGTGGATGAGGCGGCACAAGGTTTTGGCGGTCGCCAGATCATCGCGTGCATCCAGAAACAGAATGGTGTTCTCTGGCATTTTCACCAAGCTGGCTGCGTCCATCGGCAGTACGCGGACGCGATGAGAAAGCAGGGCGAGTGATGGCAAAACGGTGGCGGGGTCGCTGGCGAAAGTCATCAACGTAAGATCCGTCACGCTAATCCCCCTTTATCCTGCAATGTGTTACGCAATTGCTCGGTGTGGCTGTACGAGTCGTCGGCGGCGTTATGCCGCTTTCGCACGGTTTTCATTATTCTACGCGCTTGTAGTGGACACATAGGTTACAAGCTTGCGGAATATGGAACGGCAGACGTCCATCAACCGATGATACGGCCGAGCACCAGTGCGGTTGTGGCGATGGTCACGCCCATCAGCATTACCGGCATCAGGCCGGTACCGATCCACGGATAGCGGATATCCGGGTCCGGATCGGCGTCGCGCACCCACAACGTGGAGGCCACGGCCAAGACCAGTCCCAAAACGATGAGGATGATCAGGGCAACGGTTCCCGCAACGGTGCCCTTGGCGAGCATCGCGCCCAAATCAGGCAGGAAGCACCAGCCGGCCACGGCGAGAGCTGCCACACCGGAAGTCACGGCGTGAGAGAAGTGCGCGGATAAGATGTTCGCGCTTCTCACGAGCCATCTGGCGCCCGAAGGAGAAGACCACCAGCACCACCAGCAGCAGGCCCATGGCCAGTGCCCATGAATACCAAGGAAGTACCGAGCCATCCGCAGCGGTCTGATCCGGCGGAACCTCGTCGGTTGGGAAAGGTACGATGACGAAAATCAGAGAAATCGCGCCAAACACCAAAGTGACGATACGATCCAGCATGCTGCCGCGGAACGGCCAGAACACGACGAACGCGGCCAACGTCAGAGCGGCGATAATCAAAGGGATGATGGGGATGGCGCCAGGGGGAGGGAATGACCGTGGCTGCGATGAACAGTACATAGGACGTCAGTTGGGCCAACAACATGCTCAGAGCTTTGTTCTTCCAACCCTCCTGGGTGATCTCGGTCATGATACGCCTCTCAGATAATCGAATTTCTATCCCAATCCTACGTCGGGCATTGGAACGGTGAAATCAAACAAAATAGCCCCTTCTGGTGAAGGGGCTTATGGCACTAAATCAGAACGCGATAACGCCCAAATGCTCCAATAGCACTTTGATGCCGAGTAGAATCAGCACCACGCCGCCGGCGATCTGCGCCGGCTTCTGCCAGCGGGAACCGAACGCGCGGCCAATGTGTAGGCCCGCAGCGGAGAACAGTCCGGTGACCACACCGATGCTGAGGATGGCGAATGCCGTATGGGCTTTGGTGAACATGAAGGCCAGGCTCACGCCCACGGCGAACGCATCGATGCTGCAGGCCACGGCCAGGGGAAGCATATGCTTCCAATCGAACTGGGCGGTCTCCTTGGAGTTTTCCTCATCTTCTTCGAAGGCTTCGTGAACCATGTTGCCGCCGATGAACACCAACAGGGCGAAGATGATCCAATGGTCGAATTGGGTTACGTATTTGCTGAATGTAGATGCCGCGAAATAGCCGAGAATGGGGAACAGCATCTGGAATCCGCCGAACCAGAGGGCGCTTTTCACGGCTTCTTGTACTCGTACGCGGGATACGGTCAGGCCTTTGCCAATGGATACGGCGAATGCATCCATAGCTACGGAAACAGAAATAAGCAGGATTTGAATGATTATCGAAATCATGGTGTGACAGAAGGTTCATCGCCGGATCACCGCGCGATGGGCCTCGACCAGCGTTCCTACACGCCGCCTACGCCTAGTTGAAAAGACAAAGCACCACTATATCACAAAATACAAGCTCCCTCTGTTGAGGGAGCTGGCGCAGTGAAACTGCGACTGAGGGAGAGTAGAGCGGCTTTGCCACGAATACAACAAAAGGCCCCCGAAGGGGCCTCCTGTTAACGATTCAGAATCGAATCACTTCTCGGAATCAGCGAGATGCTGACGAGCCGCGACGATTTCCTTTTCGGCATGCAATTACGGACGGCCTGCGGCCGACTCAATGCTGGCTCAGCCGCTGTCGCGTCTTCGCACGCCGCCGCCGGAAAGTCCACCGGGCTTTCCTAAAGGAAATCACTTGCCTTCGTTCGCGAGACGCTCACGCGCGGCAATGATTTCCTTTTCGGCGGCGTCAGCACCAGTCCAGTAGTCGCCCGGCAGGACTTCCTTGCCCGGCTCCAGAGCCTTGTACTGCTCGAAGAAGTGCTTGATTTCGGCCTTGTGGTACTCGTTGACGTCGTCGATGTCCTTGATGTCATCGAAACGAACGTCGGCGGGCACGCACAGCACCTTGTCGTCGCCGCCGGCCTCGTCGACCATGTGGTACAGGCCCACGGCGCGGCACTCGACCACGCAGCCCGGGAACACGGAGTTCGGAATCATCACGAGAGCGTCCAGCGGATCGCCGTCCTCGCCCAGGGTGCCGTCGATGTAGCCGTAGTCATCCGGGTAACCCATTGCGGTGAACAGGGTACGGTCCAGGAAGACACGACCGGTCTCGTGATCGACTTCGTACTTGTTCTTGGAGCCGCGCGGAATTTCCACAACGACGTTGAAGGTTTCTGCCATGTCATTTCTCCTTGAAAATCGACAGTTACGTTATCGTCTCACCACAATACCCTGTTTGCGCCTGCAAAACAGGTGCGGAACTCAAGAAACCGTGCTGAGATTATGCCGACACTATGTCTAAACAGACGAAATCCTCCCCTTGAGGGGAGGATTCCTAGCGGTTTACGCGCACGATAAACCCATGCACGTCAACGGCATCACTGTTGCATTACCGTTGCAGTACCGTTGCAGTACCGTTGCAGTACCGCATCACTGCACGGACAGATGTGGGCCACATCCGCCCAAGGAGCCAGAGACACGTAGTTGTCCCAACCCCACTGGAATTCGCGGCCGGTCAGCTCGTCGCGCACGTTGAGCGGGCGGTCGGTGGGCAGACCCAGCTCGCCGGGTTCCAGGTGAATCATCGACTGGTGTGCGTTGTGTCCATCGAGGTTCACGACCACAATCAACGTGTCCGCTCGGCCGGTACCGGTCAGTTCGGCCGGCGTGTGGCGTGCGAAAGCCAGAATATTCGGGTCGGACGTGGGCAGCACGGTGAGGTTGTGGTAGCTCAACGCGGCCGGGTGGGCGCGACGAATCTTGTTGAGCGCGGTGAGCATCTCGGTCACGCCGTACTGCTTGGCCTTGCTCCAATCGCGAACCTTGACCTCGTACTTCTCGTTGTCGATCTGCTCTTCGAAGCCGGGGCGCTGCTTGTTCTCGATGAGTTCGTAACCGTTGTAGATACCCCAGGACGGCGAGCCCATGGCTGCCAGCACCGCACGCACGCAGTGGCCGGCTACGCCGTTGTCTCGCACGTAAGCGGTGAGAATATCCGGCGTGGTGGGCCAGAAGGTGTTGTGCTGGTAGTAGCCGTCGTCGCCATTGGTGACCGGCAGATACTCTTCCAGTTCGTCCTTGGTGTTGCGCCACGGGAAGTAGCAGTGGGACTGGGTGAAGCCCACGTAGCTCAGGGCGCGCATCATGCCCGGGCGGGTGAATGCCTCGGCCAGGAACAGGATCTCCGGGTGCTTCTTGGTCACGGCGGCAATCACGTCCTGCCAGAAACGCACCGGCTTGGTGTGCGGGTTATCGATGCGGAAGATGGTGACGCCCGCCTCGATCCACAGATTCATGATGCGTTCGACTTCTTTTTCGATGCCGGGCATGTCGGCGTTGAAGTCGATCGGGTAGATGTCCTGATACTTCTTCGGCGGGTTCTCGGCGAAGGCGATGGAGCCGTCCGGCTTGTGGCGGAACCAGTTCGGGTGGGCCTTGACCCACGGGTGATCGGGCGAGCACTGCAGGGCGAAATCAAGCGCGATTTCCAGACCCAGTTCATGTGCACGCTGGCACAGGGCCTTGAAATCGTCCATGGTGCCGAGCAGCGGATCCACGGTGTCGTGGCCACCTAGCTCGGAGCCGATGCCGAACGGTGAGCCCGGGTCATCGGGGCCGGCGACCAGCGTGTTGTTGCGGCCCTTGCGGTTGGTCACGCCAATCGGGAAGACCGGCGGCAGGTAGACGATGTCGAAGCCCTCGGCAGCGGCGCGTTCGAGGCCGGCCATCGAGGTCTTCAGCGTACCCTGAATGATCTTGCCGGTGTTCGGATCGATGGTGGCGCCTTCAGAACGCGGGAAGAACTGGTACCAAGCCGCGAAGCTGGACTTCGGGCGTTCCACCTTTGAAGCGCTGGGGCTGGCTGGGGGAGATGCCGTCGCGCAGCGGGTGAGTCTCGTGCAGGGCGGCGATGGTCGGGTTGTCGCCGGCGGCGAGACGATCCTCGGCGCTCAGCGTCTGATCGGCCATGGTCTCAGCGGCCTTCTCCAAGGTCTTGCGATCGCGTGCGGTCAGGCCGGCGTCCGGGGTTGCGGCCCAACGGGCCAGCAGCTCGGCACCGGAATTGAGTGCGTTGTCCACGTAGTCCATCACACGCACCTTGATGCGGGCGTCGTGCAGCCAGGAGACGTACGCGTCTTCCCAACCTTCGATGGTCACGGTCCATTCGCCGAGCTGACGCTTGACGGCCGCGTAGCCATCCTCCCAAGGCTTCAGATCGCTGTGCTCGCCGCACTTGACCATCACGGCCCAACGATCGAGGCCGGGATTTACGCAGGTCATGGCCCGACGCATGGTTTCCTTGCCGCGCGGGTTGCGCACGATGGCGGTGGCACCCACCTTGGTACGGCCTTCGATGAACACTTGGGCGGTCATCTCAAACGGTTCGCCGAGTTCCACACGGGCGGGGAAGATGCCGCGCTCCTCGGCGGGAGTGATGTCCATGACATTGATGCGGCCGAACTGGCCGGGCTCGTTTGCTTCGATGGACGGTGCGGGGGCTTCGACAGCGAGGCCTTTCAGCGCTGCTGCGGCGCGTGCCGTTTCGGCGCTGACTCTCTTGCGCTTGGTTGCGGGGCTCTTTCGGGCAGAAGTCGCCTTTGACTTCGTTTTCGTGGTGTTGTTATCGGTATTACTAGTGCGCGTGGTCGCGCGATGTTGTACTGCTGCCATAAGGCCCTATTCTAAGGGCTTTTGGGGCTATAGGTCAAAATGTGTGTCCGGCGGTCTAGTCGTTCGACTGCCATTCGACCCTGGTGTGGAACTCGTTCCGGTCGATGCCGGTGCCGTATCTTGCGGGGATGCCGAACGTCTCGTACTGGCCTTGCGGGCTCCTCTCCCATGCCTGCCGGTAGAGGCGCTCGAGTCGTTCGTCGGTCATCGCGTTGGCCGCGAGCCACGCGTCGGTCTCGGGATGCGCCGTGTGCTGATGGCACCACCGGCAGATCGCCTTCAGCCGTCTGACCAGCCGCAGTCCGCGGTGGCGGCGCGGCATGTCGCGCAGGCGCGCGTTCCATGATTCGACGAGGTTGTTCGTGGACGGTATCGGGCCGACGGACGCGAGCCCCTCGTCGAGGAACGTGAACGGCCGGCCCTCGCGGATGCGCCTGCGGATCATGCGCCGCGCCTTGACGAGCCTTTGGCGCATGTCGTTCACGCCGCCGTCGGCGTATTCGCTCTCCTCGTCGAGGAACGAGGCGAAGTCCTGCCTCCACCGGTTGTAGGAGACCGGCCATTCGGCCGCGCCGCCCGCGTCCCCGACGCGGGGCAGGGACAGGGCCACCCGGCGCAGCCGTCCGCCCGCCTCGAGCCTGGGCCGCCTGCCGGCCGGTTCGAGGATGTCGGCCTGCACGGGGAACAGGCACCGCTGGACCCTCGTATCCGGCCACGTGGCCTTCGCGGCCTTGAGGACGCCGCCCCCGCCGTCGCACACGAGCACGTCGGGCGGCGCGATGCGTGCCATCAGGCACTGCCATGCCGCCGCTTTCTCGCTTTTGGCGACGTGCCAGCCGATCACGTGCCCGCCGGCCACCGCGATCAGGACCACCGCGCCGCGGTGCAGGTGGATGCCGTCCACATGCACCACATGATGCACCTCGTCCGCCAGGGGCACGGGCGGCCACAGGCCCCACATGAGCTCGCACCGGCGGCGCAGCGCGCGTGCCGGCAGCCGGTGCTCGGCCTGCGATTGTTTCGAGAACAGCCAATCCAGACCGCACCGCAGATCACGGGCGCTGTTGTCGCGCGACTGGGTGCGTGAGCTCCCGCAGCCGGCGTTCCGGCACCGCCACCTGATCCGTCCCGAGCTCGTCCTTCCGTTCCGCTTCATCGGCTCGCCGCACACGGCGCAACAAGGTGTGTTCATCCACCCAATCTGCCACGCCAACTCGAAAGTCACTCAACCGTTGTGCCGCAAGGCCCCTGACCGGCCATTCCGGACACACATTCTGGCCGACCCCGAGTTCCCCGCCCATACAACTCGAACAGGAGGAACGCCCACTGCCACAAAGGAACACAAGCCAAAACGGACACACATTTTGGCCTATAACCCGGCTTTTGAACATATGTTGCGCATTGTGGATAACTATCAGGTAAACGTTCGGTCAACCGCATGAGGTGGATAACTCGGCGGAAGAGTTATCCACAACTCGCCGGCAAACGGCAAGCTCGGACCACATAGGTCGAAAAACCGGCTGTAGCGAATGAAAATCTGCCATGATCGTGGCCTACCCGCACACAGTGCAGTATGCGGGGAAACGTACCAGGAAAGGACGAATGATGATAACGACATGGCGGCAACGGGGCATGGCCATCGTAGCGATGCTGACCGGTCTGATAATAATGGTGGGAGTGGTGTTCAGCTCGGCGAATACGGCGTATGCCGCGACGTTGACGCCCGCCGACGAAAGATATCACGTGGCGTTTCCATACAACGATACGGAATATTACGTCGGTGTCGCGGGGCTGGACGCTTCGGGCAACAAGTACTACTGCATCGAAGCGGGGAAACTGAGCGACTATGTGATAGGCCCCACCACGGTGCTTGCCTCCGATGAGAACGCCCGGCGTATGGCATGGATCCTTGACCGGTACCGCGACACGGATGCCACCACCCATGCGGCGATCGGCATCATCGTGCAGGATCATTTCGGGCGCGATCGGGACGAGTGGGCGAGACAGATGGCGGTCATTCAAGGCCGGTACCCCGAGATCGTGGCGAAGGCGGCCCGGATATGGGATCAATCGGCCGGCAAGACGCCTGCGGGCACGACGGTGGAACGCACCGATGCCGAGGCTTTGCGCAGCGGTTCCATCTCGGTGAAAGTGGTGAACCGCGCCGGTGACGCGATCGCGGGAGTGCCGTTCACCGTCACCTTGCAGGGGGCGGCGCGGTTCGTCCAAGGCGGCAACACGTTCTCGGGGGTGTCGACGAGCGCCGGGTCCTCGATCGCGTGGGAGGCGACCGGCGCCGGCGAGGTGACGGCGAACACCACATACGAGTATGGGCGGATGCACGTCATGGACAGCACTCAGGACATGCTGGCCTTTGACTCGATGGCTTCCACTGGCGGCGCGTCGACGACATTTCGGGTGCGTAAGGATTTTGTTCCGGCGGTATCCACCAAGGTCTCCGAGAAGGTGCTTGATGTGGCTTCTCCGGTGTTCGATGACGTGACCAGTGGCGTGGCGGATGCGGACAGTTATTGGGTGCCCGATTTGGAATTGCAGGTCCGCGGATACTATTTCGATGGTCTTGATACGGGCGATGTGGGCAATGTCATTACGCCGAATGCACAAGAGAGTGCCGATGCTTTCTTGCGCGATTGGCGACTTTGGGTTATGAGCCGGTGGCCTATGGCAAGGCCTCTTTCACCGGGGTGGGGCAGCAGGCACGTGTGCAGGCCATGACCAAGCCGGATGACGGTGCCGCTTACCGGACCAAGCAGAATAGCGGTTTTGGCACATGGGTATGGGTGTTCCGGCGGTCCGAGCAGAGCAAACAGGCGCAGGAATACCTTATCGGCGACTGGATAAGTCCGTTTATGGAGGCTACGGAAAGCAATACAAGTCGCAGGAAGCTAGAAGTCATGTCGACGGTCACCGAGCATTCGGCGGATATCGGTGCCGAGCTCAGCGACACCATTACCGTATCGGGGTTCCCTGCGGATCATGGCCAGTATGCCGGCAACGAAGAGTATGAGTTCGCGGCGGATCGGCCGTATGCGACGGTGAGCGTATGGTGGTCCGGCGATCCCGACAATCCTTCCAATGATGATGCATATAAGCCGTCCGGAGCCGACGTTCCCGAGGAAGACGATAACCATCAGTTATTGGTGACGTGGGAAGTTCCCGCGGTGGACGGCACGTTCAGAATCGGCGCTGGATCGTTGGATGCGCATGGCGCTCCTATGTATCTCACTGCGGAGCGTCATGGCTGGTATGTGTTTGTTTGGACATTTGCGGGGGATGGTCGCGTTTCGCCGGCATCCAGCCGATACGACGATGCTTGGGAACGGGTGCGTGTGCTCGAGCCGTGTGAGCCGGAGGAACCTTGTGAACCGGAGGAACCTGAGGAACCATGTGAACCGGGGGATTCGGATGAGCCGTGTGAGCCGGAAGAGCCGGAGACCCCGGATGAACTCGAGGATCCAGAAACACCGGAAGAGACTGCGGGGCCCAGTCCCGAATCTTCATTGCCCATTACGGGTGGCGATGTGGCGGTTGCGTCGGTCCTGGCCGCAACAGCCCTTGCAGTAGGACTCGTATTGCTGATTATTGTTCGACGCCGTCAGTTGTAGCAGTAATGCGGGCCGGGTCTTGCCAGCTAATTAGGCCATGGTTCCCATAGTTTTTGGCTCGTTGATTGCTGAGAAAACAAAAAAGGTCGGAACCCAATCGGATTCCGACCTTTTCATGTTGGTAGCGGGGCATGGATTTGAACCGTGTTCCTCTGGCAACATGGTGTGCCAGAGGAACACGGTTCAAATCCATGACGGCCGATTATCGGCTTATAGTCTAGCGGCGTAGCGTGCTGGTGGTGTGATGGTGAACCATGAGCATGAAACGAACGCCACCGCCGGCGTCATGGGCGGAAGACATCAATGATTGGCTTGAATCTCTGAAGGCGGCCGGTCTCAGTGACGAAACGGTGCGGTGCCGGCGCTGCAAGATAACCAAGGCCGCACGTGATCTGGCAAAGACGCCTTTGGAAGTCACGGCTGAAGACATGGTGCATTGGATGGCGGCGCAGAAATGGAAACCGGAAAGCCGCAAGGGATACCGCAACACGCTGAGCAGCTTCTACGGATGGCTGTATACCACCGGCCGGCGCGGCGACGATCCGAGTGACGAACTCCCCAAAATCAAGCGTCCCAAGCCCAAGCCGAGGCCATGCCCAGACAAGTACATCATCGCCGCTCTGCACAAGGCCACCGAGCGTGAGCGGGTCATGGTCAGACTGGCGGCGGAGTGCGGATTGAGGCGCGGCGAGATAGCGAAGGTGCACAGCCGCGACGTGATGGACGACCTTTTAGGCAAATCGCTGATAATCACCGGCAAGGGCGACAAGCAGCGCATAGTGCCGCTGCCGGACGATCTGGCCGATTACATCGAGCATTGCGGCGGCTGGCTGCTGCCCGGCCGATGGGGCGGCCATGTCGAGCAAAGCTATGTCAACCGGCATATCTCGCGGTTGCTGCCGGACGGGTGGGGCTGCCACAGCCTGCGGCACCGGTACGCGACGAAGACCTACGAGCAGACACACGACCTGTTCCTGGTCGCGCGTCTGCTCGGGCATTCGTCGGTGGAGACCACGCAGATCTATGTGGCGATGCCCGACAGCCGTCTGCGTGCCGCGTTGGATGCGGTCACGTTAGTCGGCTAGTCGTTTGGCGAGTTCGGCGGCGACCTGTGCGCCGAGGTTGGTTTTGAGGCTGTCGGCGAGTTTGGCGAGCTGGTCGTCGCTGATGCCCTGGCCGTCGATCTTGCCGACCAGTCCGAACAGGCTGTTGAGGTTGTTGAAGATGGCGGGCAAGTAGTCGAACTGGTAGCCCTTGACGGGGCCGAGGCGCTGGCCGAGGCTGTCGAGCCTGTGCTTGAGGTCCTGCAGGGCGTATTCGACGGTGACGTTGTTGCCGTCCCAGTTGATGGGGTCTGTCTTTACTGGCATGTCTGTTTCTCCTTGGATTGGTTGTTGGTTTGTTGGTCGCAAATAGCCGAGGCTTGCCGGCGTGTCGGTCATGATCCGCGCGTTCTGCGTGTGCCAGGCGTTCTGGGCGAGCACGGTGATGCGCGCTCCGGGTGCCGCATCCTGCAGTACGATGGCCACATGCGTGTCGGGGTGGGCGGAGTCCCTGCCCCAGATGGCCACGTCGCCCTTGCGCGCGGCGTTGCCTGCGGGGATGCGCGTGAACGCCTGCCCCTGCCACGTGGATGTGGGATAGCCCGTCCACAGGCTTCCCGCGTAGCCCGCGTACTGCGCGGTGGGCGACGTGTTCGTGGCGCCGACGCCGGGCGCGCCCAATACCTCGGTGCAGTAGGCGGCGTACAGGTCCCAGCATTGGGCCCCGTACGCTCCGTCCAAGTCGCGCCATGCGCCCGTGTTGGCTTTGGCCCAATCGTCGAATGTGGTCACATTCATGCTCCTTCCGTTTTGATTTGGTGGTTGATGAGGTAGTGTTCAGCGGCGTCTACGACCCAGCAGGGTGCCGTCGGGGGTCAGCGGGCCGTAGTCCATCACTTGTCCCCTTTCTCTTTTTCGGAACGGAACAGGTCGAGCAGGGGGCTGTCGCGCAGTTCGGGGTTGAGTTCGGCGATGTTCTCGATGATGCTCGAGATTTCCGTGATGCTGATGTACGCGGCGGCGGGCACGATCAACGGCACCGCGTAGCCCATGTCGAGCCATGACTGGCCGCGTTCCACGATCTCGGCCAGCAGCATGACGAGCACGAGCCCGCTCTTATGCCACAGGCCCTCGCGCATCTTCTCGCTGCTGATGTCATGCGCGTGGACGGCCTTCATGAGGCCGGTCAGGTAGTCCATGGCGATGAGCACGCCCACGATGCTCAACGCCGCTACTTCCGTTGCTCCCATTGTTTTTCCTTTCTGTCTATTTCGCCACGTAGGTGAGGGAGAATCCCATTTTCTCGTTGGCGTTGAAGCCCACATCCGTTCGGGCCACGATGTTCAGGCCGCCCTCCTTCGTGATGTTCGCCGTGAGGCGACGGTCCCAGTAGCCCTGGCCGTTGACTATCGCCGGGAAGATGAGGGAGACCGCGGGCGAGGGGAGTTTCCCGTCGTCGAGCAGTTTTCGCGTGTTGCCCGTGTTCATCGACCATTTCGTGTTGTAGTACGCCTCCACATGCACGGTGACTACGTTGGCGCTGCGCGTCACGGTGATGGCTCCCAGAAGCGCGTACACGGCGAGGGTCTGCACGGTCGAGGCGACGCGCGAGCTCAGCGCGTCGAGCATCGCGCCGGTCGCATATGGCAGCCATGCGCTGCCGGACCAGTAATAGGGGCCGTTGTTGCCTTCGGCGGGGTCGGCGGTCACGTAGCCGGTCTGTCCCGTAACGCCGGTGATGCCGGCCAACGTTTCCAAGGTGGTGGCGATGGCGGGTTTCACGCCGGCCGGGGTGTTGCGGCTGTCCACCTCGTTGAGCGCGGTCTCGACGCCTTCGGCCATGTTTTTGAACTGTTCGGGCGCGCTGCTTACGAGGTCGTTGCCTTCGAGGTAGGGGATTCCGTAGATCGGTGTGGTTTTCATGGTTGGATTCCTTCCCAGTTTGGTTGGTCGAGGACGGCGGGCTGGCCGTATGCGCTGACCAGTCCGAGTTCGGCGAGGCTCATGGCGGTTTGCGCCCATGTGGGCGGCCATGCCTGCATGTCGGCCCATGTGGCTTGGTGGTCGGTGTCGAGCGGGATGGGCCACAGGGTGACTTCGTTGCGCAGTACCGGCGTCTGGTCGGCCCATTCGAAGGTCAGGGTGCCGCCGATGGCCGTGTATGCGCCGCCGGTGGCCGGCCGGCTGGTGTCGTCAGCCAGTGTGCCGCTTCGTGCGCCTTGCAGGGTGAACACGCCGGGCGGCGAGGTTCTGTATAGTTCAGGACGGTCGGCGGGGTCGATTTTGCGGCCGTCGAACACGATGGTTTCGGGTGTGAGTCGGCGGTCGATGGTTTCGAGCCAACGGGCGGCGGCGATGCGGTTCTGTTCGCTTGGCGTCCAAATGGTGCCGTTGGCGCGCCCGAGGATGCCGCCTGTGTCATCCTGGGTGGCGATGTCGCTTTCCACAGGGTGAAGCTCGACTGGGTGGCCGTCAGGTTCTCGGGCAGAAGCCCACGGTCTCCCATTTGGGTTTCGTCGTCCTCGAACGAGAGCACGCCGTCGTCGTCGGCTGTGGCCTTCTTCGCCTTGAGTGTGATCTGGGTCAGGGGTTCGGGGACGGTCAGGGTGAAGTCGTCGTCGGTTTCCACCAGAGGCGCTGGTATGGCGGGGGTGACGGTGCCCTGGTCGGTGATGGTCAGGGTGCCGTCTGTGGACGCGCCCATGGTCACGGGCCGGTTCAATGGCGTGTATTCGATCACGCTCGCGTCCTTGTGCGGCACCTCATACCACAGGGGCATGTGGGGGTGGTGGGCGTAGAGGCGGTGCAGCAGGTCGAGTTGTGTCGGGTAGTCGGTCGTGTCGTAGGATGCGGGGGTGCCGGTGGTTCCAGTCCGGCCGCGTCGGCTTCTGGCGCGTTGACTTCTCGTGCGCGCGTGTTGAGTTCCGCGAGCCGGGCGGCGATGGTGGTGGTGACCCAGTGTTGGCCGGCCCATCTCACGTCGGTGGATGTGGGGCCTTGTTTGGCCAGGCGTTTCCAGAGCAGCAGGCGGCTGGACGCGGTGAGCTTGAGTTTCCACCCGGTTTTGTGTGCGGTCGCTGTGCCCCCGTTGCTGACGATGCCGTCGAACAGAGTTATGGCGGTGCTGTCGGGATTGCTGGGGATGGGTGGCGCGTATGCGGAGTGCAGCCGGTTCAACGGCATCCTTTGTACCTTCCATGTGCCCATCGCGTCCGTGAGCATCGCCCAGGTGGGTTGTTCGCTGATCTGCACGAGGATGCGTGCGCCGGCGAGGGTGAGCGCGCGGCCGGTGAGCCATCCCCTGAGGTCGCGCAGGGTGAAGCTCATCACGCTGGGGTCGGGTTGCTCGTCGGCGGTCTCCACGCCCCATTGCATGCTGAACTGGGCGAGCACGGCGATGTCCTGCAAGGGGTCGTTGAGGCTTTTCCAGCCGTCGCCCCAGTCGATGAACATGAATGGTTTCTGCATCTATCTCATGCCCGCTTTCTGTCGTAGTCGCGGAGGATCTTCTTGAGTTTGCGGGCCGCGTCCTCGCCGTCCAGCACGCCGTTGATGACGATGCTCACGGTCATGGGTTGCGCGGTTGCGGTGCCGTTGGTGCCGGGCATGTCGAATGACATGGCGGACAGGCGGCCGTTGACGCGGGTGATGGCGCGGGTCACGTCCTGGTCGAAGCCGAGGCCGAGGCCCTTGGCGAGGCCCTGCATGATGAGGCGGCCGTTTCTGATGAGCAGCGCCTTGTCGTATGCGGCGGGGCCTTTGTGTTCCGCGATCCAGTCGGCGATGCCTCCGATGAACCCGGTCACGTTGTCCCATGCGGCCTTCAGGCCGTTGAGGAACCGTCGATGATGTTCTTTCCGGCGTTGTACAGCAGGCTGCCCACGTTGCCGATGGCGGACAGGATGCGGCCGGGCAGTCCGCTGAACCAGCTGACCACGTTGTTCCACGTGTTCTGCGCGAACTGGGCGGCGCTGGAGAAGAACGCGCCTATCCTGCCGGGCAGTGATTGGAAGAATCCGATGATGTTGTTCACGCACGAGCCGATGAAGCTGGTGAAGTTGCTCCATATCTGCCGGCCGCTTTCGGTCTGGGTGAAGAAGTAGACCAGTCCGGCCACCAGGGCGGCTATGAGCGTGATGATCAGCACGATGGGGTTGGCGTTCATGGCCGCGTTGAGCGCCCATTGGGCCACGGATGCGGCCGTGTTGGCGATGCTGAACCCCTGCAATGCGGAGGATACGGCGGTGATGACGCCTGCGACTTTGAACACGGCGAAGCCGGTGCCGATGCCGACCAGGGCGGCGCTGATGGGTTCCGCGTTCGCGCTCACCCAGTCGGAGAACGCGGTGAGTTTGTCGGCCACGTCGCCCACGATGCCGGCCGCGCCGTTGAAGGCGTCGCCCAGCGCGGTGCCGGCGGCGGACGCGCCGCCGAACGAGTCGGTGAGCGGCGCGAACTGGGCGAGCACGTCGCCGGCGGCTCCGGCGAGGCTTTTGCAGGTCTCCCACACGTAGCCGAAGATGTCGCTGGCGGTCTGCACCGGGCCTGTGTCGTTGAACGCGGTCATGAAGTCCGTCACGGCGGTTTTCGCGGTGTCGAACGTGTTGGCGGCGGTGTCGCGCACGGTGAGCAGGAAGTCGGTTATCGGGCTGTCTTCCTCGATGTTGAACGCCTCGCGCAGTTCCGCGCTGAAGTTGCCGTCCCTGACGAGGGTCATCACGCCTTTCAGGCCGGTTGTGGCCTTGCCGCTGAACGCCGTGATCTTCTCGGCGGCGACGCCCATGGCGGAGGTCACGGCCGGTTTCACGAGGTCGAAGGCGTCGGTGAGGCCGCCGACCACGGACGCTTCGAGGTTGCCCATCGCGCCTTCGATGGTCTTGGTGCTGGTGGCGGCCTCCTTGGCCACGTCGCTCATGCCGAGCTGGATCAGCGCCTGGTTGAACTCGTCGGCGGTGATTTCGCCCTTGGCCATCGCGTCCCTGAAGTTGCCGGTGTACGCGCCGTTGGCGAGCATGGCCTCCTGGAGCTTGCCCGAAGCGCCGGGGATGGCGTCGGCCAGCTGGTTCCAGTTCTCCGTCGTCAGCTTTCCGGCTCCGGCGGTCTGGGTGAGCATCATGGCGACGCTTTTGAATGTGTCGGAGTTGCCGCCGGCCACGGCGTTGAGGTTGCCGGCGGCTTCGGTCAGTTCGGTGTAGTTGCCGATGCCGTTTGCGGCGAGCTGGGCGGTGGTGTTCTGGATCGTGGTGAGGTCGTACACGGTGTCGTCCGCGTATTTGCGGGTGGCCTTGGTGGCGGCCTCCACGGCGCTGGTGTCGAGGCCTGCGAAGCTCATGGTGTTCTTGAACTTGTCGGTCGAGTCGCTCATCTCTACGACCGCGCCGCTGAAGTTCCGGAGCGTGTCCCACAGGGCGGTCACGCCCTTCAATGCCGCGCCGCCCATGAAGCTGCCGAACGCGGCGGCCTTGCCGGTCGCCTTCTCGAACGCCTTCACGGCGTCGTTCGCGTTGCCCGTGATGCGCACGGACATGATGGCGCTATGCCCCGCCATTGTCCACCTCCTTTTCGGCTCGTTCCATTTCCTCTGTCAGCAGGCGTATGCCGGTGCCCCAGTCGAGTTCGCTGGCCTCGTTCCTCCATTGCCACGGGGTGCCGCCGAAGCGGCGGGCGAGGATGAAGCTGAGTCGGCCGAGCGAATCGTCGGGCCACGCGGCTAGTTCGTAGGGTCCAGCTGCGCGTCCTCCGTGTCGTCGGGCGTGTTGATCACCACGTCGATGATGCTGTCAAGCCACTGTTCGTAGGGGAGTTTGGTCTTGCCCTGCTGGCGTGCGGCGGTGTAGGCGAAGTAGTAGACGAACCGGATTTTGCAGTTCTCCACGGGCCCCCACCCGTTGGTCTGGGCGTGTTCCTCGGCCTGGCATTGGGCGCGGGCGGTGAGGATCACGGTGTCCTCGTGGCCGTCCTGATAGCAGATGGTCGCGGTCTTCTTCAACATGGCTTATGCTCCTTTGACTTGTTTCATGGTTTTCTCCACGAACGCCTCGTATGGTTTCATCCAGGCGTTTTCGCTTCGGGCCACGCCGTTGTTCACGTACAGGCGTGGTTTGATGTGGTGGCCGGGCCACCCGTAGTTGACGGGGCCGGCGTAGGGCACGGCCTTGCGGCCCGCGCGGATCACGCCGGCCTTTTTGGTCGCGCCGGCGCGCAGTGATTTCGAGAGTCTGCCGGTCTTGCCGACGGGGGCGAGGGCCTGCACGGCGGGGAGGGCGATTTCGGCCGCTTCGCGGTTCACGCCCTTGAGTTCGTCCAGGTCGGCGCCGGCCTTGCGCATGGTCTGTACGAACCGTTTCTGGCCGACGACCATAAGGGCCTTGCCGGTGTTCATGCGCTGGCCGGGGCCGTGTAGGTGGTGTGCTTGAGGTTCGTGACGGGGAAGCTGAAGTCGTTGGTGTTCTTCGATTTCACGTCGCCGCCGACGGCCACGGGGGTCACGGTCACGTCGCCGGTCCATTTGATGGCCCCGGTCTTGTTGGGTACGAACTCGAACGGCAGGGTCTCGTTAGCGTGGTCGAAGCACCACACGCTCAGGCCCTCGGCGCTGAAGTCGTCGCCGATGGTGCCTTCCATCGTCCATGTGGTGGATGTGTTGGCCTCCTGCGATCCGTCCAGATAGGTGGTGGGGTCGTCGCTGGAATTGCTGGGGTTGAGCTGCGCCTTGGTCAGGTCGGCGCTGAAGTCGCGGCCGTTCTTCTCGTCGGTGATGTTGAACGAGCCGGGGCCGAGTGTGCGCACCTTGCTTGCCATGATGGTTCCTTTCAGATGATTTCCAATGGGTTGAGTGTGAGCTGGTAGGCGGCGAGGTCCCCCGCGCCGGAGAGGCTGAGGGTCACGGGCCGTGCCGCCTGGATGTTGAGCTCGTGTTCGGCCATGAGGCCGATGGCCCGCATGACGAGTTCCAACGCGGGGGCCTGAGTGGCCATGGTGCCGGCGATTATGTCGAGCCTCCACGTGATGTCGGGCTCGTTGCCCCATTTCTTGTAGGTGAGTTCGGGCGGTTCGATGAAGACGGCCACCTTGTTCGGCAGGGGGCGGGCCTTCTGCTCGTCTGCCGTGACGATCTGCACGAGGTCGCCCAGGCAGTCTTCGAGCAGGCGGGTGAGCGCGTCGCGTTCCTGGATGACGAGGCTGCTCATCATGCCACCGCCAGACTGCCGGCCATGACGCCCACGGCGTTGAGTTTGGGGTACACGCTGCGCAGCGGGTCGGTGGACACGCGGAACGGTTCGAGCGTCGAATCGGCGACGCTCATCACGCCGAACCGCGCGTCACGCGAGTTGTAGAGGTCGGCGGCGCACGACACGATGCAGTCGCGGCGCACGTCGGCGGGGCATGTCTGGCCGGCGATGGCGGCGTCCACGTAGGTGGTCGCGGTCCGTATCTTCGCGGTCAGGCGTTCGTTGTCGCCGGCGGGCATGTTCACCTCGTCGCGCAGCAGGGCCACGAGTTCGCTTGTCTCGTCCGTCATGGTCAGGCCGCGAACTTGATGGGGATCAGGCCCGTGGGCAGGGTGGCGGCGACGGCGAGGTAGCCGTACACGCTGTAGCTGTCGGTGAGCTTGGTCGGGTCGGTGGCGGACAGTTGGGTGGGGCCGCCGGATTCCCAGACGGTCACGGCCTCGGGGTCGATGAAGCAGGCGGTGCCGGCCGGCGCGGCGGGCAGCATCTGCACGGGCAGGCGCAGGAAGCGGCCGGCGATGCCGGTCAGGTCGAAGTCGCCCAGCGTGTCGCTGCCGTCGCCGCTCAGGTCGAAGAAGCGGCTGCCGGAGTCCTTGAGGGCCACGAGCGCCTTCATCACGTCCTTGCTGACGCCGAGGCGGGTCAGGTTGACGTTGCGGTCGTCGGCGAGTTCGGCGGCGTCGATGATGAGGCCGGCCCACTGGTCGATGGTCATGGCGTTCAATGCGGCGGGCGCGTCGAGTTTGTTGGGGTCGGTGGCCGCGTCGCGCTGGGTGGCGATGGTGTCGTAGAGGAACTGGCGGACCTTGTTCTCGGTGGCTTTCGCGTAGGCGTTGCGCAGGGCCTTCAGCGCGGTGTTGAGCATGGGCGTGGTCGAGCGTTCGATGGTCTGGCGCGACAGGTGGTGTAGCCGCCGTAGGTGCCCACGGTGGTCACCTTCGTGCCGAACGACACCTTGCCGAACGCGAGCGTGTCGCCTTCCTTGGCCTGCGCCGTGACGTTGGTGGTGTCGGTCTCCACGACGTTGTATTCCATGCTCATGCCGGTGGAGGGCAGGCTGTCGTGGGTGAGGATGCCCATGACCTTGCGGCGCTGTTCGATCAGTCGCAGGTCGTCCGCGATCCAAGGTGCTGGTGTTGCCGGTGTTGCCGGTCACGATCAGGTCGCGGCCTTCGCGGTACAGGTTCACGGCCGCTTCGTCGCCGTCCACGAGGGCGCGCAGGTATTCGCCCGCGTTGCGGTATTCGCCGCCCATCGTCTTGCGTTCGGGTGCCGTGCCCTTGGCCAGCGCGGCCTTCATGCCACGCTGTTCCTCCTGGATGCCGTCGAGCATGGCGCGCAGTTCCTCGTCCATGTGGTTCTCCTTCTGGTTGTCGGTTTGGTTGTTTCCGGTTTCGGACATGTTTCGTGGGCTTGTTCGCGCTGGCCGGTGATGACCGCGTTCGGATACGCGGGGATGCCGGTGACGGCCACCTCGAACAGATCGACCTTGCGTCGATGCACCTCGGTGACGCCGTCGTCGGCGGCCACGTTGCGGTTGTCCACGGGGATGAAGCCGACGCTGAACCCGTCGTAGACGCCTTCGCGCACGAGTTGGATGGCCTCGCGCGCGGCCTGGGTGCCGGCGAGCTTCGCGGTGATGTGCAGGCCGTCCGCCTCGGCGTCCATGCTGGTGACGCGGCCGATGAGCTCGCCGTGCTGCCGGCTGATTTTCACGCTGTCGCGCGAGCCGAAGTCGGTGTCCGGGTCGAACACCTCGGCGTAGTCGCCCCATAGGGCGTACCTGGTGTTGAACGGCACGGCGATGCCGGTCAGGATGCTGCCGTCCCCGTCTTCCGCGTCCCTTACCTGGATGCCGCGCACGTCGAGCGTGCGCCGTTCCATCAGTCTGTCGTTCATTGCTGGTTCTCCTTCACTGGTTCCGGCGTGGATGCCAACGGGGGGGCAGTCCCCGGTCGGCGCGCACCTCGTCCACGGTCATCCACTGGTGTTCCAAAGCGCTGGCGTAGGCCGCGTACCGTTCGCTGGTGTTCGTGCGGCCGCTCGAATCCCAGTCGAACCGCGCCTCGCGGCCGCGCGGCAGAAGACGGTTGAACAGTTCCTCGATCTCGCCCGCGTAGGCGGCCAGCGTGTAGTCCGCGAACTCGATCCAGCTTTGTTCGATGTTCTGATAGGTCAGGTTGCTGCCATCGACGGCCGCGAGCATGATGGACGCGGGAATGCCCAACAACCGCGCGATCTGGGTCGTGTCGAACTTCTGGGTCTCCAGAAACTGCAAATCGGCGGGCTTGAGGTCCAAGGGCACGTATTTCAGGCCATCGGAGACGAAACGCACCTGTGGCCGGCCTGGCCGTCCTTGCCCCAGTCGTCCTTCAACGCCTTCAACGTGGGAAGGCTGACCTTCTGCTCGGTGGTCACATAGCCCTTGATGTTGCTGGAATCGGTGTAGAACTTGGCCTTGTAGTCGCGGGCCATCTGCGCGGACTCGACCTCTTCGCGGGCCGCGCCGATGGGTCCCAAGCCCCTGAGCCGTCCGGGCACGTTGAGGAACTTGCAGTGCACGATGTCGTCGGGCGTGTAGTCGCGGCCGAGATAGCCGTAGCGCAGGCGCGGGCTCGCGGGGTCGTGGCCGTCGTCGCTGACGGTCACGAGCTGCGGGGGCAGCACCTCGCAGGTCACGATCTCGCCGCCGTATCTCACCAGGCGGATGAAGGCGTTGCCGTCGAGGACCATCGAGGCCACTATGTCGGCGAGGAAGTCACGGCGTGAACGGTTGATGTCGGGGCGCTGGACGAGCGCGCTGACGGTATCGAGCTTGATGCCGTTGCGGGTCTCGTTGATCGGCAGGCCGGTGATGGCTGTCTGCAGCACCTGCACGCCACGGAACACGGTGGACAGGTGAGCGGGTCGCATTCCGCGCGGCGGGCCGGGGGCAGGATGCCGTCGGGCACGTCGTCGAGCGCGGCCGCGCCACGGGTGACGATGCCGCCCGCGAGCTTGAGCCTGCGCCAGAATCCAAGTCGTTCGTTCATGCCCACAAGAATGGGGCCGAAGGCGGCGGGCCGTCCAGCACCGTGAAGCCAAGCGAAGCCAAGCGAAGCCAAGCGAAGCCAAGCGAAGCCAAGCAGCGCCATCAGACTATGAACGGCGTGGTCTCCTCGGGCTGGTGGGTCGCTCCCCATGCGGCCAACATGCAGCTTTCGAGCGGCGACGTGAGGCCGGTGGAGCCACGGCGGGTGATGCGCCATGCGTCGCCGCTCCACGTGCGCGCGCTTTTGGCCACGCTCATGTCCAGTTCCGTGTCGAGCGCGTGGGTCACGGTGTGGTTCTGCAAGCCGGAAACGTAGGCCTGGCCGACCGCGAGGTAGTCGGCGGCGGAGAGTTCCACGAATCTCACGAGCGGGTCGCCGTAGCTGTCGGTGAGCGATGCGAGCCGGTCGCGCAGGTCGGCGTTGGGGCCGCGCGTGTCCATCACGAGCGGTGCCGCGTAGTCGGTGCACAAACGGGTTATCTCGTCGGGGGCGTTGCCGGTGCCGGCCAGCACCTTGAGCAGTTGGGTGGTGACGGTGCCGTCCTGGTTGACGATGCCGACGCTCACGCTGGTGTTGGTGGCGTCCACGTCCACGGCGGCCGCGAACACGATGGGCCGGCCGTCGAGCTCGGCGGGCTTGATCGGCGCGACGGCGGTGGTCTCCCATAGGTCGGCCGCTATCACCCTGTCGGAAACGCCGGTGTCGCGCCTGTTGCCGAACGCGCGCGCCCAACCGGCCACGTTGTCGCCGAACCCCTCGCGGAAGTCGCGCAACTGGGGCTTGTACCACAGGTAGCCGGCGGCGGGATGGTAGCGCATGACCACGTCCGGTCCTCGGGGTCGGCGTCCTCAGGGTATCCCGAAATCGAACCAGCAGGTGCGTTCGGGCACGTCCCCGGCGCGCAAACCGTCCAGCAGCGGGTTGAAATAGGTGCTGTCGGCGTTGCCCTCGGTCGAGGTTATCCACCGTTGCGCGGCCACCCCTGTGCGCATCAGACGAGTGTTCATGGTCGGGATGATGGCGTCCATGATGGTGTCCCCGGACTCTTTCGTCAGCGAGAACGCCTCGTCGATGGTGACCTTGTCCATCTGCTTGCCGTGGCCGGCTATCTTGGTCATGGCCATAGGGCTTATCGTGCTGCCGTTCGTGAAGCTCACGCTCATGCCGCCGTTGGAGAACCGGAACTTACGGACCTTCTGCATCAGGCGCGTGCCCTGCATCAGTTCGGCGTACTCCTTGAAATGGTCCTCGGCGTCCTTGCCGGTCTGCGCCGCGTAGGCAATGCGCCGGCGGCGGCCAAGTGATGCGTTGAACGTGTCCGACGAGTCCACCAGCGCGCTCTTGCCGCACTGGCGCGGCGTGCTGATCACGATGGTGTCGTAATGGAAGGTGCCGGTGTCTTCGTCGAGCTCGCAGGCCACGTCGGCCACGTAGCGTTGCCACGGGATCAGCGGCGTGCCCATCATGGCCGCGATGCCCGCCAATCGCGGCCCCAACGTCCTGCGCGTCTCGTCGCGCCGGGTGCCGCCCCTAATCAGCATCGCCGGCACCTCCCGACCATGCGGCCTCCACGTCGTCGTCCGCGACGACCTCGGCGGGATACATGTCGCGAATCTTCCACAGGGCGTCGATGTACTGCGCCATGTTGCGGCTGATTTCACGGCCCGCCCGGTTCTGGCTGTCGATGTTGGCCGCGAGGGAGAGCATGGCCTGGCAAAGACCATCGCGGATGGGGTCGTATTCCGGGTGCGAGTCCTCCAAGTCCTTGACGATGCGGCGCGTGGCCTGCTCCTGCGGGCCGATGTTCCGGCCGGTGTCCTCGTCGAATCCGTCGAGCATCATGCGTGGTTTGCTCCAATCATAGAAAAGGTGTATCTTGTGTTTTTGAAGAGCGATACCCGGAAAACGTTGATATTCCAACGTTTTCCGGCTTTTTTATTCTTGGGTTGGGGGGGGAGAAAAAACTGGGCGCGGGGTCTTGGTCGAGGCCGGCGAGTTTAAAAACCCGCGTTCACCACTCAGGCCGCGACGCGACGCTGGCTGCGTCGGAGCGAAGGCCCAAGGCCGTGAGACGGGCCCGCCGGGCGGCCTGCCTTGCATCCACCAGCGCCTGCGAGAGATGCAGCGAGTACCATCGACGCACCAGCACGCGCTCGTCCTCGGTGACCGCATGGTCCCATGCCTCGGCGTAGTCCATATCCATCACGTGTATGTCGTAGTCCAGTGCCAGCCACTCGTCCAGCATCCGCGGGTGCCGGCGGCTGGACGGGAACGAGCGCACGCACCACACGTCCAACGGTTCCGCGCATGTGGTGAAGCTGCGGTACGCGGCGCTCCACGCCATGCCCACGGCCACGCGCTCGGCGCGCGACTCGTGCGCGGCCACGCCCATAGCGTCGGCCAGATACGAGTACGCCACCACAGGGTCGACACTGCGCGAGTGTTCGGTGATGTAGTCCAACGCCACTGCGTCGCAACCCGGTGGGCACACGATCATGTGCAGGCGTGCGCCGTAACCGTACAGCACGCGGTCCTGGCGGCTGGCGTTGCAGTGCTTGCAGGCTCGGCGGATGTTGGCCACGGTCGCTTTGCCCCCGTGCGAGTGGGGCACGATGTGGTCGTCCTCCTCGCCCACCACGGTGCATCCCGGCAATCCCAGCCAACAGGTGTTGCCGTATGTGGCGATGACCTCGGCGCGCACGCGCGGGTCGATGACCTGCCTTCTGCCCATGGTCATCTCTCCTTCCGTGCGGCGAGCCACATGTCAAGGTCGGCCAGCTCGTACAGAATCGGGCTGTTAGGGGCCTCGCCGCTTCGGAAGTACGCCGGCCCCGTGCCCTGGTCCCGCATTCGCTGCATCGTGCGCCGCGACACATGCAGGTACCTTGCGGCCTGGCTGACGGTGAGCTTCGCCCTCGGATTCATCCAACCCCCTAGAACAGATTCAACTTCGATTGCATCGATGCCTGCGATGGGGCCGTCTGGCCAGACTGCGCGGCCTTGCGCCGGAACACCGATATCTGCCCCTGCGCCCACAGGTCGAACTGGCGTGCGTCCAGCGTCCACGCGCCGCCGACGCGCCCCGCACTCCCATTGCCGGCCAGTCGCCTCCCAACGCGGCCAGTTCGGTGCCCTTGCACAGACGCAGGGCGTTCAGTACGCGCATCGAATCCGGCAACCCGGTGTGCTGTTCCTCGGCCAACGCAACGATGGAGAGCCGGAAGCCCTCCAACAGGTCGGCCGCATCATGCGGAGCGCTCCACGGGCTCAACGCCTCGGCAAGGCTCGGTTTCGTGCGTGCCATCAGTCCACCACCCAAGCCCACGAGCCGGTCCACCGGGCCAACGCCTGCATGGCCTCGCGCGCATCCCAGCAGCGCATCCCGTACTTGCGGGTCTTCGAGACGGGGCATTGCGCCAACTGCATCATATGGAACGCCTGGTTGTCGTCGATGCGCCCGTTACGCCTGGTCAATCCGGCCCAACGCGCGATCTGCTCGATGGTCACCAGAAACGATTCCGTGGTCTTCCTCGACTGGATGAACTCGTTGAGCTTCGGAAGCAGTCGGATACCCGCGTCCTTCAGATTCATCTCGAACGTTGCTCTGCTCATAATCCGTAATCCCCTTACGTTGGTTTCTCATGTCCCTTTGGGAGTGAGGCTGGAGAGGTCAAGACCCGAAGATTCTCGGCCGAGACGCGCAACGCGAAATCTCGGCCGAGAATCCTCAAGTGGGTCTCGCTTTCAGTCGGTCGGCCGTCGATTGCAAGAGCAGGCCGAAGCCTGCCGGGAATGGTCCCCAAATCCAGCCCCACACAAGCGTGTGGTGATGCTGCCCGATTCCGCCTTTACCAGCGGCTGGATAGGGTCGGTGGCAACCTCTTAGTCTCACAAGTACCGCAGTTGCAATGCGGCCGGCCTCCCCGCCACCACAGCGGGCATAGGTAGGGCTAGGCGTAGCCATACGCGCCATCACAGCCATTCCATTCTCAGTGACCCGATAGCGTCGGGCACGCATACGAACGCCTAGAGGCGTCTAAAGATACCTAGAACTACTCGGGCCCGTCCGGCAATACAGCCAGCGCCTCGATCAACGCGCGCACCTCGTCGGCCGTGAGCACGTACACCTTGCTGTGGAAGTCGCGACGCCGCGCGTGCGGCGTGATGCACAGCATCAGACACCCGTTCGCGGTCACCGCGCTCTTGAACACATAACCCAGCTCACCGTTCGGCATCATTCCTCCTTCAGCCAGTCGCCAAGATTCACGGCCGCGAGACACACCCCGAAGCCAACCAGCAGCAACGGCGACGCCACGACCAGCACCAACGCCTGGCAGCACTTCCTAAGCACCCTCACGATCGCCTCGATTCAGACGGGTGGACACGCGCTCCGGCACGTCGGCCAGCACCATGCCCGCACACAGGCAGGTGACGCCGACCAATGCCCACAGACCCATGACGGCCAGAATCAAACCCACGAACACCGCACAGAACGTGAGAACGCATTTATACAACCCGTGCATGCTTCGCCTCCCTGATAACCCTGGCGAACTCGCGGTTGATACGCACCATGTCACCCATCGACATGCCACCAACCGCGAAATAATCACCATCCACACTGAAACGAATACCGAACTCATACGGACTCCCCGCATCACCGGTCAGCCTAAACTCCGCATTGAAACGGTTGCTGCTCGATTCCGGGTCAAACACCGACATTGTCAGCCCTTTCCAAAGCCTCATCGATCACTTTCCGCCAAGCCAGAAGGTCGGCGCGGGAAACCCGCATGCTCAGACCGACACCCGGACCGAAATAATCCGGGAAATCAGCCAAGCAACCCCTGCCGTCGCTGGAATCGGCCACAACAATCTGCAACTCCTGACTCATCGCCCCACCTCCATCGGTGCATCTGCTTTGCAAGCAGAGGGTTTACGTTTAGGTTCCTTCCCCCGCCTTAAGCTTGAAAGCACCACACAAACAAGCCGAAGAAGGAAGAGGAAGGAAGAATCAATGAACAATCCTGCGCAATACCTGCTGCAACTATTCGAAGCAGCAGAACGAGATAATGGGCAGACGTTCACGGCGCGTGATTCATCGGCAGCCATGGCGGAAATTGAGCGCCAAGCCGCAATGCTTGAAGCCGGCGGGGACAGCGCCATGCCCATGATTCGTCGGGCGTTCCCGGAAATATGGGAAAAGATATTCCGGTCATTCCTGCGCGTGCAGAACAACAATTTCAATGCAGGCGGCATCGCGGACCAGCAAGTGCTGTCGCTTGGCGCGCAAATAGCCTTAGCCCAAATGCGCAAGACGAATCCATTCTCCGTATCAACGTTCTCGGAAACACAACGAGAATCCGCCAGAACGTTTGCGCAAGAGTTCGCGGAGACTGTCAAAAACGACCGCACCTTGCCGTTGGAACTCAGGGAATACGTTGCCTCGCTCGTTGTCGAAATCCAGTCGGTATTGGATAAATACGAGATGACTGGTGACTTCGTTTTGGCCGATGCTCTGAATCGTCTCTTTGCGGCGGTTTTCATGGCGGAAACGCAGACACGGGATAAATCCCGATGGCAAAAATTCAAGGAAGAAAAGGCCGGCCCGTTCATGCAAGCGTTCCTCGGTCTCGCTTTGCCGAACATTCTTTCGGCCGCTCAGCTTGTTCTCCAGATAACCCAGGGTTAAGGAAAAGCCGGTAATTTTCGAATAGTCCAAGCCTGAAAAAGTAGGATGCGGCGGTCTGCTGGGCGACCGATACCATGGCAAGACCAAAAAGAATTTGCCATGTCTCCGAGGCCAGCAAGCCGGCTACAAATGCCCACAGTCCACAGGCAATCTCGCCGAACGCGAAGAACAGCGTCCACCCATTTGGTTTCTTCTGTGCGACAAACATTACGCAACCTCCAAAGGCTTCGCGTAGTCGGAACGACCAAGAAGGAAATCGACGCTCACATCGAAGAAATCAGCAATGCGGGTCAAGTCGCGTAAGGTGAACGGTCGCGTGCCGCACATTTTGTTGGAAAGGTCTGCTCATGCATACCGAGAGCGGCAGCAAGGTCGCGCTGCGTAACTCGGTTTTGCCGGAGTAAGCATCGCACATTTGCTGTAACTCTGACGTTCTTAGCTAAACTCACATGTTAAGTATTACAGCCCAATGTGCATGTTTGGCAATTCTCGGCGTGTTGCAAAGTTAAACAACTGTGTTTAATATGGAACCTATGACAGCAACAATAACAATGCCCAGCACCGCCAGCATGGCGGCCGGCGATGTGGCTATAACGAACATCAACATGATTATTTCTGTCCGGCATATCCCCAAGAAGGATGTGGCGGCGATTCTCGGTAAGTTTCCGCAGTCGTTCTCGCGCATGCTCAAGATTGGCTATCCGTGGACCTTTGACGACATGGTGAAAGTTGCGAATTACCTCGGCGTAACGCTTAACGATCTTACTGACGTTAATTTGACGGCGGCAAAAGTCCTGCAAATGCGAAAAACCGCCGCCCCGGATAATTCCAGGAACGGCGGTCAAATGGTAGCGGGGCATGGATTTGAACCATGGACCTCTGGGTTATGAGCCCAGCGAGCTACCGAGCTGCTCCACCCCGCGTCGGCTTGTCTCTCAGACAGCTCTATCTACAATAGGTGCAGATTTCAGAAAGTCAACATCGGCGTGTCGCGTCATCTTCCCACGGTTTTAAAACGTGAATCGGCTCACGCAGCGAGGGGTTTGGGGTGGAGCCGGAGTCGGGGTGATAACGCGCCATAAATGGCCGTTATGGGAATGCCCTGAACCGTTATCCCGAATATTGACATAATAGGAACATGCCTATCAAGATCCCCAGTGGCCTGCCGGCCAGAGATATCCTCGATTCGGAGCGCATCTTCGCTCTGGAGAAGCCCGAGGCGGAGCGTCAGCGCGTCCGCCCGCTCAAACTGGTGATTCTGAACTTGATGCCTAAGAAAATCGAGACTGAAACGCAGCTGCTGCGTCTGATTTCCAAGTCGCCGCTGCAGGTCGAAATCGACTTCATGAAGACCTCCACGCATGAGGCCACGCACGTTTCCGCCGATCATCTCGTCAAGTTCTACGAAAACCTCGATGCGTTCAAAGACAACTATTACGACGGTTTTGTGGTCACCGGCGCGCCTGTAGAGCATATGCCGTTCGAAGATGTGAACTACTGGGACGAGTTCAAGACGATTCTCGACTGGGCCTCCACCCATGTGTTCTCCACCATGTATCTGTGCTGGGGTGCGATGGGCGCACTGTACTACCGCTACGGCATCCACAAGGTGGATTACCCCGAGAAGATTTTCGGCGTATTCCCGCAGTACCTGCAGGACGAATACTGCTTCCTGACCAATGGCTTCGACGAGATTGATCTGCAGCCGCACTCCCGCCTCGCCGGCGTGAACGAAAACGAGGTACGTGCCAACCATGACCTTCAGATCTTGACTTGGGGGCCGCAGTCCGGCCCGGGCCTGATCGCCACGCGTGACTTCTCCGAAGTGTTCGCGCTCGGCCATTGGGAGTACGGCAAGTACACGCTCGCCGAAGAATACGAGCGCGATGTGGCCAAGGGCATGACCAACGTGCCCTTCCCGAAGAACTACTTCCCGCATGACGATCCGAAGCTGGAACCGTTGTTCGCCTGGCGCGCCCACGCCAATCTGCTGTGGCGCAACTGGCTCAACTGGGTGTACCAGACCACGCCGTATGACCTGACCGAGGTGCCGCAGCTCAGGGCTGAGAAGAAGCTCGGTACTGATCGTTCGATTCGGCATGAGCCGGGCGGGCCGCGCCAGGATGATTTCGAGCCGTTCGCCCACGACGGATACGGAGTGATCAGAAGGTAGCGCAAATGCCGCACATCCTCGTATTGTGACTAATAGCGTACAACGCTTGCGCAACATACGAAAAACCTTGCGCCGCCGCCGATTCCAGAAGACGCGCCGGTGTAGTATTGACATTGTCTAGACACAGGCAAATAATCACTCTTCAGTCATTCAGAGCCGAATGCCCAGCGCAGACTCCGTGTCCACGCCCGGCAGACTCCACACCGAGGAGACGAAAAAGACGAAAGTAACGAGCACGTCACATTTGCCTACCCGGTGGGTTTAAACTGACACCTGACATTGAAGAAGCAGGAGGCGTGATATGGTCGGTTCGCTCAGCGCAGGATTGCTGTTGGCTGACGAGGCAGGCGCTCATCTGCCCTCGGTTGATGACTTCCTTCCCCCCGGAGATTCTGTTCCAGGGAACTCCGTTTGCCATCAACCGCATTATTTTGATTCGTATCGTGGCAACCATCGTGCTGTTGGTGGTGCTCGGCGTGACCGCAAAGCGCGCCAAGCTCATCCCCGGCCGTTGGCAGGGCGTAGTCGAGTATGGTCTCGACTTCGTGCGCGACAAGGTCGTGTATGAAGTGATGGGTGAGGCCCGCGGCAAGCGTTACGTGCTGATGATTACCACCCTGTTCTTCACGATCTTCATTTCAACCTGTGCGGCATCATTCCCGGTATGAACATGGCGGCCAACGCCACGGTGGTCATGCCGCTCGTGTTCGCTGTCTGGACACTGATCCAGTACTGGATCGCCGCCATCCGCTCGCAGGGCCTCGGCCACTATCTGCGCCACGAGCTGTTCACCCCCGGTGTGCCGTGGCCGGTCTATTTCCTGCTGGCTCCGATCAACCTGCTTGAGCTGTTGATCATCCGCCCGGCCTCCCTGACCATCCGTCTGTTCACCAACATGGTTTCCGGCCACCTTATGGTCGCCACCTGCTTGGCGTTCGCACAGTTCTGGATGGTTGACGCGGCCAACAAGCTGCAGGGCATCCCGGTGGGTGCGCTGTGGTTCGCCGGTGGTTTCGCCATGACCTGCTTCGAGGCGTTCGTCGCCTTCCTGCAAGCCTACGTCTTCGCGATTCTTTCCACCGTGTACATCAACCTGAGCTTCCCGGAAGAGTGACGGGCGACTAACCCGCCGCTTCCGGTCCCCGGTCTGGGAAAATCGCAGACCGACCAAACCCCAAGATTTATAACGTCGCCAAGTACGTTAGAAAGGAAACACAATGGATATCATCACCCTCGCAGAGGTCGCCGGCAACCTGTCCGTCATCGGTTACGGTCTCGGTGCGATTGGCCCTGGCATTGGTCTGGGCATCCTCTTCGGCAAGGCCATGGAATCCACCGCTCGTCAGCCTGAGATGTCCGGCAAGATCCAGACCATCATGTTCATCGGCCTGGCTCTGATCGAGGTGCTGGCACTGATCGGCTTCGTCGCCGCCCTGATTCTCTGATCTGCGCAGATAAACAGACGAAAACCGATTATGTCCATCACTGAAAGGAGGGCTTGATGACACAAGCAGCAAGCGGGATTGACCTGTTCATTCCTGAGGTTTATGACATCGTATGGTCGCTGATCATTCTTGTCATCGTTGCGGTGTTCTTCTACAAGTTCTTCATGCCGAAGTTCAATGCGATCTTCGACGAGCGTGCCGCCAAGATTCAGGGCAACATCGCCAAGGCGGAGCAGGCTAAGAAGGACGCCGACGAGGCCAAGGCCAAGTATGAGGCCCAGCTGAGCACCGCCCGTGTGGACGCCGCCAAGATTCGCGACGACGCCCGTGCGGAAGCGTCCCACATCATCGCCGACGCTCGTTCCCGCGCCGAGTCCGATGCGGCCCAGATCACCGCATCCGCACAGCGCTCGATTGAATCCCAGCACCAGCAGGCCATCGTCTCGCTCAAGGGCGAGGTCGGCGCACTTGCCACCGCCCTGGCCGGCAAGATCCTCGGTGCCAAGCTGGAAGACAGCGACGTGCAGTCCTCGATGATCGATTCGATGATCGACAACCTGGGCGCCAAGAAGTGATCGTGACCATCCGTAACCAGAAAGGGAGGTGACCATGCGAGGAGAGGCATCACGTATTGCAGACCGCGAGTCGCGTGATTCGCTGGCCCCGAAACTGCGCGACACCCGTGAGGACGCGTGGCGGATCGGCAACGAACTGTTCACGATCACCAAGGTGTTCGATGGCAGCATTCAGCTGGAGCGTGCACTGACCGACCCGTCCCGCCCGGTCGCCGACAAGGTGGCCGTCCTGAAGGAACTGCTCGGTGGCAACGCGCATCCGATGACCATGGAGATCATGACCGACTTGGTCTCCCGCCGTTGGAGCCGTGTGCGCGACATCGCCAACGCGGTGGAGGACTTCGGCGTGGACGCCATGATGTACTATGCGGACGCCACCGACGCCACGCTGCAGGTATCCATCGAGCTGTCCGAGCTGCATTCCGCACTGCTGAACCTGCCGGTCGTCCGCTCCAAGCTGTACGACTACCAGGCCACCAGCGAGGCCCGCGTGAGGCTGTTCCGCGAGGTGTTTTCCGGCAAGACCCTGAACAAGGTCACCATGAGGCTCGCCGAACACGCCACCTGCAACCTGCGCCGCCGCCGCTACTTGGAGACCATCCAGTGGCTGATCAACAAGTTCTCCCGCCACATGGGCGAGTCGATGGTCACCGTGACCACCGCCACCCCGCTGAAGAAGGAGCAGATCAAGCGACTGGTCGAGGTCTACTCCGCCAAGGTGGGCCGTCAGGTGCACATCAACTCGGTGGTCGACCCGACCGTGCTGGGTGGCATGCGCATCCAGGTGGGCGACGAAGTCACGGACAACACCGTGGTCGCGCAGCTGCAGAACCTGCATCGCAAGGTGCAGACGGAGGCGACTCCGGCCTGACCGGCCGAGTCCATCCGTCCAACACCACACACAAGCAAAGACTTGACTGAACAATAACCAATAGAAGGAGTGATCATGGCAGAACTGACCATCGATCCCGCCTCGATTCGCAAGGCCCTCGACGACTTCGTGTCGTCGTACAAGCCGAGCGACACCCCCACCCAGGAAGTGGGCTATGTCGCCACGGCCGGTGACGGCATTGCGCACGTGACGGGATTGCCTGGTTGCATGGCCAATGAGCTGCTGACGTTCGAAGACGGCACGCTCGGCCTGGCGTTCAACCTTGACGCCCGTGAGATCGGCGTGGTGATCCTCGGCGATTTCGCTGGAATTGAGGAAGGCCAGGAAGTGCGACGCACCGGCGAAGTGCTCTCCGTGCCCGTCGGCGACGGCTATCTCGGCCGCGTCGTGGACCCGCTGGGCAAGCCGCTCGACGGCCTCGGCGAGATCCAGGGCATTGAGGGTCGTCGTATCCTCGAAGCCCAGGCCCCCGACGTGATGCACCGCCACCCGGTCGACGAGCCGCTGTCCACCGGCCTCAAGGCCATCGACGCGATGACCCCGATCGGCCGCGGCCAGCGCCAGCTCATCATCGGCGACCGCCAGACCGGTAAGACCGCCATCGCGATCGATACCATCATCAACCAGAAGGCCAACTGGGAATCCGGCGACCCGAAGAAGCAGGTCCGCTGCATCTACGTGGCCATCGGCCAGAAGGGCTCCACCATCGCCTCGGTGAAGCAGAGCCTGGAAGACGCCGGTGCCATGGAGTACACCACCATCGTGGCCTCCCCGGCAGCCGATTCCGCTGGCTTCAAGTACATCGCCCCGTACACCGGCTCGGCCATCGGCCAGCACTGGATGTACAACGGCAAGCATGTGCTCATCGTCTTCGATGACTTGTCCAAGCAGGCAGAGGCCTATCGTTCGATTTCCCTGCTGCTGCGCCGCCCGCCGGGGCGTGAAGCCTACCCGGGTGATGTGTTCTACCTGCACTCCCGCCTGCTCGAACGTTGCGCCAAGGTCTCCGATGATCTGGGCGGCGGTTCGATGACGGGTCTGCCGATCGTCGAGACCAAGGCGAACGATGTGTCCGCCTACATCCCGACCAACGTGATCTCCATCACTGACGGCCAGATCTTCCTGCAGTCCGATCTGTTCAACGCCAACCAGCGCCCCGCCGTGGACGTCGGTATCTCCGTCTCTCGAGTCGGTGGCGCCGCACAGACCAAGGCTCTGAAGAAGGTCTCCGGTACGCTGAAGATCTCCCTGGCACAGTACCGTTCGCTGGAATCCTTCGCCATGTTCGCCTCCGATCTGGATGCGGCTTCCAAGGCCCAGCTGACCCGTGGTGCCCACCTGACCGAGCTGTTGAAGCAGCCGCAGTTCCACCCGTACTCGCCGGAACAGGAAGTCGTGTCCGTATGGACCGGCACCCATGGCAAGCTCGACGACCTCGACCTAAAGGACGTCCTTCCGTTCGAGCAGGGACTGCTGGACTACATCGACCACAACACCGATATCCTCAAGACCATTCGCGAGACCGAGGAATTCACCGCCGACACCGAGGCTGCCCTCGATAAGGCCGTGGACGAGTTCCGTTCGACGTTCGTCTCTTCCGCCGGCAAGCCGCTGGTCGAGAAGAAGCCGGACGTTGACAAGGCCGCGCCGGTTGATCAGGAAAAGATCGTGGCGGGAGAAAAGTAAGCCATGGGCTCGCAACTCGCATTGAAATCACGCATCCACTCCACCGAGTCGTTGGCGAAGATCTTCAACGCTCAGGAGATGATCGCGTCTTCGCATATCGCCAAGGCCCGTGATGTGGCCCTGAACGCGAAGCCGTACACCGATGCGATTTTCGATGCCGTGCAAGCGTTGGTGGCCCACACCCATATCACGCATCCGATCGCGGTGAAGGACGAGAAGAACCCGCGCGTGGCTGTTCTCGCCCTCACCTCGGATCGTGGTATGGCCGGCCCGTACACCTCTTCGATTATCCGTGAAACGGAGTCGCTGCTGTCCCGCCTCGATGCGGCAGCAAGCAGCCGGAGCTGTTCGTGTACGGGCGTCGCGGTTCGACGTACTACAAGTACCGTAATCGTGACATCGCGGTGACGTGGGAAGGCGACACCGACCAGCCCGGCGTGGAAATTGCTGAAACGATCTCCAACACTTTGATGGACGCCTACATGAAGCCGGCTGAGAAGGGTGGAGTTTCCGAACTCTACATCGTCTACACCGAGTTCATCAACATGGTGGTGCAGAAGGTGCGCGTGCTGCGCATGCTGCCGGTCGAAATCGTGAAAAACGAGACCAAGGTGCCCGATCCTGATGAAGAGGCACCGGCTACTGCGGATGTCGCTCCGCTGTATACTTTCGAGCCCAGCCTCGAAAGGTACTGGACGCGATTCTGCCGAAGTACATTCAGTCCCGCATCCACGAGTGCCTGCTGACCGCGGCCGCGTCGGAAACCGCAAGCCGCCAGAACGCCATGCACACGGCAACCGACAACGCACGAAACCTGATCGACGACCTTACGCGCAAGCTCAACGCTTCCCGCCAGGCCTCGATCACCCAGGAACTTACCGAAATCATCGGCAGCGCTGACGCGCTGACCAAGAAGGAAGAGTAGGAACGCATATGGCTGACAACCAGACCACTGCGGCCGAGCCTACCAACGGTCGCGTCACCCGCGTCCAGGGCTCGGTTATCGACGTTGAATTCCCGGTGGGTCATCTGCCCGACATCTACAACGCCCTGAAAGTAACGATCGTCAACACCGGCGCCAAGGAAGAAGGCGAGGCGAAGGAGACCGAGATCACCCTCGAGGTCGAACAGCACCTCGGTGATTCCACGGTCCGTTGCGTCGCTTTGAAGCCCACTGACGGCCTGGTCCGTGGTGCCTCCGTCTCCGACACCGGCGCCCCGATCTCCGTGCCGGTCGGCGACGTGACCAAGGGCCACGTCTTCGACGTGTCCGGTAACATCCTCAACAAGAAGCCGGATGAGACCATCACCGTCTCTGAGCGTTGGCCTATCCACCGCAACCCGCCGGCCTTCGATCAGCTGGAGTCCAAGACCCAGATGTTCGAAACGGGCATCAAGGTCATCGACCTGCTGACTCCGTACGTGCAGGGCGGCAAGATCGGTCTGTTCGGTGGTGCAGGTGTGGGCAAGACCGTGCTGATTCAGGAAATGATTCAGCGCGTGGCTCAGAACCACGGTGGCGTGTCCGTGTTCGCGGGCGTCGGCGAGCGTACCCGTGAGGGTAACGATCTGATCGGCGAAATGGCCGAGGCCGGCGTGCTTGAGAAGACCGCACTGGTCTTCGGCCAGATGGATGAGCAGCCGGGTACCCGTCTGCGTGTCCCGCTGACCGCACTGACCATGGCAGAGTACTTCCGTGACGTGCAGAACCAGGACGTGCTGCTGTTCATCGACAACATCTTCCGCTTCACCCAGGCCGGTTCCGAGGTGTCCACCCTGCTGGGTCGTATGCCTTCCGCCGTGGGTTACCAGCCGAACCTGGCCGATGAGATGGGTTCCCTCCAGGAGCGCATCACCTCGACCCGTGGTCACTCGATCACCTCGCTGCAGGCCATCTACGTGCCGGCCGATGATTACACCGACCCGGCCCCGGCCACGACCTTCGCCCACTTGGATGCAACCACCGAGCTGTCTCGTGACATTGCCTCCAAGGGTATCTACCCGGCTGTGGACCCGCTGAGCTCCACCTCGCGAATCCTCGATCCGCGTTACGTGGGCCAGGCTCACTACGACTGCGCCAACCGCGTCAAGGCGATTCTGCAGCGTAACAAGGAGCTGCAGGACATCATCGCCCTGATCGGTATCGACGAGCTCGGCGAAGAGGACAAGACCACTGTGAACCGTGCTCGTAAGATCGAGCAGTTCCTCGGCCAGAACTTCTACGTGGCTGAGAAGTTCACCGGTCGTCCCGGCTCCTACGTGCCGGCCGACGAGACCATCGAAGCCTTCACCCGCATCTGCGACGGCGTGTACGACGACGTCCCGGAGCAGGCGTTCTCCGGCATCGGCGGCATCGACGACCTCGAAGAGAAGTGGCACAACATGCAGAAGGAACTGGGTGCGTGATGGCTGCGGAAAAAACCACGATGAAGGTCAACATCGTCGCCGCTGACCACCCTGTGTGGCACGGCGAGGCGACGAGCGTGACCATTCCCGCCTCTGAGGGCGGCATGGGCATCCTGCCCGACCATGAGCCTGTGCTCACGGTGATCAAGCAGGGTACGCTCACCGTGGTTGAGCCCGATGGCGATCGCCACATGTTCGAGGTGACCGACGGATTCATTTCCTTCGACTCGAACAAACTCACCGTGGCGGTCGAGCGCGGCCACGACGTCCAGTACTCCGGCATCGCCGAGTGATCTGAACCAACTCCCCTTAAGGGGCTCTCTGGTTTTCCAGAGAGCCCCTTTTGCTATGTATGCCATGTGTTGCGCTACAGTGGTGGCCTATGCGAGTTATTGTTGCCGACTGTTCGGCCGAGTATTCGGGCCGCCTCAACGCCTCACTGCCCCTGGCCAAGCGCGTATTGCTGATCAAGGCCGATTCCAGCCTGTTGATTTTCTCCGAATTGGGCTCCTACAAGCCGCTGAACTGGATGACCGCGCCCTGCACGATTCGTGAGATCGACCCAGCCGCCAAATCCGCGCAACATTCCCGGGAAAGTGTCGCCGCTGGTGAGCCGGAAAGGTGCTACGTGTCAGCGCCGACAAGGGTTCGGACATTCTTGAAGTGACGCTGCAGCACATCTACTCCGACCAAACCTATGATCTGGGCGAAGATCCGGGTCTCATCAAGGATGGCGTGGAAGACCATCTGCAGCGCTATCTGGCCGAGCAAATCGAGCGAATCGGCAAGGGAGCCAAGCTGGTGCGTCGCGAATACCCTACCGCTATTGGTCCGGTAGATATTATGGCCGTGAATGCCGAGGGCGAGCATGTGGCTGTGGAAATCAAACGTCACGGCGGCATTGATGGCGTCGAGCAGCTGACTCGCTACTGCGAACTGCTCAATCGAGATCCGCTGCTGGCCCCGGTGCACGGCATCTTCGCCGCACAAACCATCACGCCGCAAGCCCAGGTCTTGGCCAAAGACCGCGGCTTCACCTGCCTCATCCTCGATTACGACGATATGAAAGGCACCGAGGACGACAGTCTCAGGCTGTTCTGATTGTTCTTGGCTTCCCTCTTGAAGGGGAGTTTTCGAACGCATATAGAGAGACTGAGGGGAGACCATCACGGTATATCCCGTGAGGCCTCCCCTCAGTCAGTTTCGCTGCCAGCTCCCCTCTTAGGGAGAGCCAGAGAGATTGCTTAGTACGCGGCGAGAATATCGATTACGAAGACCAACGTGGAGTTGGCGGGAATCGAACCTTGCTCCTTATCTCCATAGGCCTGATCCGGCGGAATCACCAGCAGAACCTGAGAGCCGACGGTCTGGCCGACCAGACCCTTCTGCCAGCCCTCGATAACCTGATGCTGGCCGCTGGAATCGCTGAACAGATCGGCGTCGATTGTGGAATCGCGATCCCAGGACGAATCGAACTGCTTGCCATTCGTAAGCCAACCGGTGTACTTGACCACCACGGTGTTCTTGTCGGTCAGCTTGGCGCCGTTACCCTTGATCAGCGTCTGCGAGATCAGCGAATCAACCGAACCCTGACCGTTCATGTCGATGGACGGCTTGCCATTCTTGGCGCGCGTCACCTTCGGCAGATTGGCCGGCACATCCTTGACTTCCTCGCCAGTGGCCTTCTCCAAGTCCTTTGGATTTGGACACAAACGTCATCGCCAGGATGTAAGAGTACCCGGACGAATCCTGAGCGTTGACGCCAAAGCCAATCGTGGTGTTGATCTTGGCACCCTTGATCTGGTTGTAGTAGGTCGAGGAGAGGGTCTTGGAATCCACCTTCAGCGAGCAATCCGGCATGTTCTTGGTCCAGGTGTCCATGAGCTCGGTTCCGTCTTTAACGTTGAGCGCGATGCCTTGGGCGCAGACGCGGTCGCCCTCCTCGATCACGTCGCCATCGCCCTTCTGCAGCACCACATAAGAGCCGTCGAACACGGTCATCGGCGTATTAAAGGAGATGGTCGGCTTCTCGCCGAGCTTGCCCTTGGCGGTCACGCCGGCAATTTGGCCCTTCTTGTCAGAAGAGTCGGAAGATGAAGAGGAATCGGAAGAAGAGGATTCGAGTCCGAGCTCGAACTGGAGCAGGCGGCCAGCGACACACACATCGCCAGCGAGCAGGCAAGAGCAACGGCCTTGCCGAAGGGAGATAACATAGACTTAATAGACTTACGCATGACACACCACCCTACTGGTAAACCTTGATTTTCTGCGCTCCTAGGTAATAAACAGGTGAAGATTGTAGAATGGTTAAGTTATGAGTGCTGAAGAACAGACTACAAGACCGGATAAGGACGCCAAGCGTCCATCCCGTCATGCCAAAATCATGCGTGGAGTGGTGACGCCTATCTTCGGCCTATTGGCCGTGGCGGCTGTGGTGTTGGGGTACATGAATGCCACGATGTGGAAGCCCTCCACTGAAATCACCGCTTCCGCAACCATGAGCGGCTCCCGGTATGCCGTCACTGATCCGAATGTGCTGACCTTGTTGGATCAGAATGCCACGATAACCGTGGACTCGGGATCCTCTCAGGACGAGGCGTGCGTGGCGTTGGGTTCGTCCAAGGATGTTGCCGGATGGGTCGCGTCCGAGAAGTCCTATACCCGCATCACCGGATTGGCATCATGGAGCGAGCTGAGCACCCAGAAGGGAAGCAGCACGAGTCAGGGGGAGCGCCTACCAGTGCCGATGACGCGGTGTCGTTCAAGGATTCCGATATGTGGACTGCCGTGAAATGCGGCACTGGGTCCGTTTCGCTGAAGAGCAAGAAGGCCGGCGCCTCGACGGTAGCCATTATGGATTTGGGCGAAAACGCCACCAACGCCAAAGGTGCAGCTGCACTGGGTGCGCTCCGAAGTGCCGGACTTTGCGATGCCGTTCTATCTGTCCGGCGGATTGCTGGCCGTGCTGGCCGTACTGTGCGCCTCCGTGTTCGCCATGCCGCCGCATAAGCGCCGCAAGCGCATGGTGGAAGGCACGGCAAGCGCCGTAATTGAGGAAGAGGCACCCGCCAGCATCGCAGTGTCCGGGAAGCCGGATGGTGCAAGTCGACGTAATCGTCGCCGCCACGCCACACATCGGCGTTCGGGCCGTGCGTTCTCGCAATCTGAAGCCACCGAAACACCGGTTATCATCGACCCAAGTTCGCGTAACCTGGTCGCCGACCAGCAGACCGGTGCCGAAAGCGGCGCTGAGACCGGCTTCAGCGCCGGCGATAACGAATCGACTTCGGTAATCACCCCTGACGAACTGCAGGCCTACTTCTCCCGCTTGGCCCAAGAGGTCAATACCGGAGACGACTCGGCCGATGACGGACAGGAGGAAAGCTGATGAACAAGCGATGGAACAAACTGTGTGTGTCCGCCCTCGCCTGCGTGGCGTTGGTCGTGCCGTTGACCGCCTGTGAAGGCCAACTGCCGACGCCGGCTGCTGATACCTCCACCAAGGTTGCGCCGGATTTGACCGAGGCGCAGGAGAAGAAGATTCGTCTGAAGATTCTCAAGACGATCGATAAAGCCGATCAGGCCAAGAATCCCGATGGGTATGCGACCGTTATGGGCGGGCCCCAGCTGGACATTCGCATCAGCCAGACCACGATCAATCAGCGTGGCGGCGGTATGTCCGAATATGCGACCATTCCCAAAGGACATCGCCCAGACGGTGATTCCTACGGACGACGGATGGCCTCGCTCGGTGTTCACCATCACGACCACCACCGAAGATCAGCAGTCCAAGCGTTTGCTGGTCTTCGATCAGGAATCCGCCCAGCAGAATTACAAGCTGATGGCTATGGCTCGACTGTTTGAGGGCGCCAAGCTGCCAAAGTTCGAGATTCCGACTATTGGCTCGCAGATGGGCACCGCAAAGGATGAGAAGCTGGTGGCCACTCCAGCCGATGCCTTGACCCAATACGCCGATGTGCTGCAGAACGGCTCCAAGAGCCAATACGCTTCCAAGTTCGCAGACGATTTGCTGCGCCAGGAACTGGCCAATACCACGGTCAAGGTGCAGGAAGGTATGCAACGCAACAACGGTACGCAAGAGCAAAAATTCACCGCTGTGCCTGAACAGATGTGGGTGATGCGTGCTGCAGACGGTGCCGGTGATCTGGTGGTTGGCCGTATTAACGGCGAATGGACTCGCAAGGCAGGGGATGGCCGCGAATCGCAGCCGGCTTCTGACGACGAGAAGGCGCTGTTCAATAGCGACAAGTACACCAGCACCATGAAGGTCACGTATGTGAACGTGGTGGCCTTGTACATTCCGTTGGCAAGTTCCGGTGAGCAAATCACCGCAGTGGGCGCCGACCGTCAGCCGGTAAAGGTCGAAGCGCTGTAATTGTTGCCGCCACCCACCGCGCGGTTAACGCCCCACCACGATGTGATTCGTCCACCACGATGTCGATAAAATTTTACCTTTCGCATAATGGTGCCGTTTGGGGTCACATCGTGGTGGGCGTTTTGCTACGTGGTGGGAATTTCACCGCGTAGTGGAAGAATCCCTACGTGGTGGGAATCGGCATTACAATCAATGTCAGCAAATGTGATTGTTGTTGTACGCGAATCGCGTGGAATCGGGAGGCATTATGGCAGAGCAGCAGTTCAATCCGGGGGTCTCATTGGCGGGCGCCGTCGATTTGGAGGCGCTGAAGCATCAAGTCAAGGCCGAGCCCGGACAAGCGGGCGGCGCGCCTGCCGCTGGTGGGTACGTGATCGACACCACCGAAAACACCTTCCAGGCAATGGTGCAGACTTCTGCGACCTTCCCGATCCTGCTGCTCTTGTGGGTGCCGACCGATGACCGCCTGTTCCCGATGGCCCGTGCACTGGGCGACGCGGTGAATGCCCTGAACGGCCAGATTCAGCTCTCCCGTATCGATATCTCGTCCAATCCCTCGATTGCCCAAGCGCTGCAGGTGCAGGGCGTGCCCGCACTGTTCGCGTTGATTGCCGGCCGTCCGATGCCGCTGTTGCAGGCCTTCCGGGTGACGACGAGCTCAAGCAACTTACCGACGAGGTGGTTCCGAAGATCATTCAGGCCGCCGCGCAGTCTGGTGTGAACGGTACCGCGCCGTACTCGGGTGATCCTGATTCCGATGCCGCCAAGAGCGCTGGTGCCACCGGTGCCGTCGCGGGTGCTGAGCAGGTGCCGCCGGAGCATGCCGAAGCCCATCGTTTGGCCGAGGAGGGCGATTACGCCGGTGCCGCCGCCGAATACGAGCGCGTGCTCGAATCCGACCCGTCCGATGCACTGGCCGCCCGCGAACGTGCGAAGGCGCTGTTGCTGGCCCGCTCCGGGGCCGCTGATGTACGTGACGTACGTGCCGCTGCCGCCGCAGCGCCGGACGATGTGGAAGCGCAGTTGGCCGTGGCTGATATCGACATGATTGGTGGCCAGATTCAAGACGCTTTCGACCGTTTGCTGGACTTTTTGGCCGCCGGGCACAAGGCCGATATCGAGCAGGTTCGCAAGCGTCTGCTCGAATACTTCGCCATCCCCGAACCCACCGACCCGCGTCTGACCCGCGCCCGCCGTCGCCTAGCCACCCTCATGTACTAAGTGGTTTTGGCTCCCCTCTTTGAGAGGAGCTGTCATCGTAGATGACTGAGGGGAACTCACGAGCGTACTCGATTGCTTTTCCCTAAACCATCCGATTCTTCCCGAAATACTGCTGGAACCTTGGCCCCCTCCAGCGCCAGCTCCTCCTCGAAATCATCCGCCCACTTACAGAACGGACGGTTGGCGAGACCATCGTTATTGAATCGCGCCTGATCGGTGATTTCGGTGATGCAGAATTTCGGAATCGTCAGATTGGTAACCGGCCCGGATCGTTCGGCCTCGGCTACGATGAGCGGCGCATTCGGCCCGCCGAACACATCCACGCTCCAGCCGTCTTCCGCAATCCACACGGAATACCGGTTCTTGATGATTACCGAGCCGCCGCGCTTGATGAGTTCGGCCGCGATACGCGTATCGATTTCGCGCTTGACTTCGTAGCGCGTGCCGCCCACGGACGGACCTTTGACGGTGACATATGCTTCCGAGAACCGGTCGCGGTATTCGTCCAGCACGGCCACCGGATTTATGTCGGGCGTCATGTCGACGTGAACCTTGTGCGAGACCAGCCGCACGCGCAAGGCGTAATTGTCGGCATGCACGTAGTAGCTCTGAATGATGAGGGTCGGGGCGTCGCCGTCGTCGTATTCCGCCGGCAGCTCGCGGCAGAAGAAGCGGCGTTCGTATTCGAAGTCATCTGTAGGTTCCGACATAACCCCATTGTAGAGCCGATAATGGCGATTTTCTCGTTATTTTGGCGACGTATGTGCCGCATGCAACGTGATGTGGTGTACAGTAAAGAAGTTGCTCGGGTTTGTAGCTCAGTGGATAGAGCGTCTGTCTCCGGAACAGAAGGTCGTGGGTTCGATCCCCATCAAGCCCACCAGCATGGCTTTCGGCTAACCGCCGGAAGCCTTTTGCATATTCGGCGCGTGCAAGGCTGGTGATGCTGGCTCGCTTGGGTCGTGGAAAAACCGCCCGGTTTGGCGAGAAAGATAGCCGAATCGTCTGGAATCGTCTGGAATAGCAAGGAATAGTCTGTTGATGGCCGTATGCCGGGCATCATGCGCGCTAAACGCGACTTCGCTCAGTAGACTGCTACGTAATCGGCATTGCCAATCGTTGCTGATCGTGCGATTGGTCGTAGCCGGTGGTAATGTGTACCGGCGCCGGCCGCAGCAGGTGGGCGCCCCCAAGATGAGAAGGAGCACAATATGAGCGAAAAGATGGAAGCCGTAACCACTTCCGAGGCGCCGGCCGCGCTGGGCGCATACAGCCAGGCGGTGAAGGCCAATGGTTTCGTGTTCGTATCCGGCCAGCTGGGCATTGATCCGGCCACCGGCGAACTGGCGGGCGAGACCGCTGGAGAGCAGGCTGCACAGGCGCTGAAGAATATTAAGCACATTCTCGACACTGCCGGTACCGGCATTGAGTATGTGTGCCGTGCCACCATCTACCTGAAGAACGTCGAGGACTTCAAGGAAGTGGACGCACGTTACGCTGAGGCGTTCATCGGCTCCGTCAAGCCCGCCCGCGTGGCCTTTGGCAACAACATGATTCCCAAGGGCGCGCTCGTGGAGATTGACGCCATCGCGGTGGAGTGATTCGAACGTTTCCCCGGCGGCCCGTCTGCGCGCATGGTGTGTGCAGACGGGCCGCCGCGTATTGTGCGACGCATTCCCGGGAATGTCGCGCTGGAATCGTTGGGCGGTGGTCCGTGCCACAATAGAGACCATGGCATCCAAAGGAAAACCGTCGCCGCGTTCGGCCGTGAGCCCGCTGAGTGATGAGCAGGTCAAGCGTCTGGCCACCCGCCACACGCTTGTGGACTCGACACAGTATTACCCGACCGGCCCTCGCACGCCCAATCAGCCGGAAATCAACGCCCAGAATCCCAAGGCCACCAAACGACTGCTGGGAGGGGGTGTCCATTGTGTTCCGCGCCAGCTGCAAGACCAAGGCCTGGGGCTTGGAACAGGTGCCGGAAACCGGACCGTTCATCACCGCCGCCAGTCATATCACCATGTTTGATGTGTTCGTGCCGATGATGAGCCTGTTCCACATGGGCCGCCGCCCCCGTTACATGGCCAAGGCCGAGATGGCGAAGTGGCCATTGATCGGCAAGTGGTTCCAGTTGGTCGGCATGCAGCCGGTGCAGCGTCATTCGGGCAAGGCCAAGCAGATCGAAGAGACCTCGATTGATATTCTGACGTCCGGCCGCCCGCTGACGGTCTGGCCGGAAGGCACCGTGACCCGCGACCCGAAAAAGTGGGTGATGAGCATTAAGGAGGGCGTGGGATATATCGCCCTTGAATCCTCGCGCAGACTGGGGCATCAGGTGCCGCTGTACCCGGCGGTGACGTGGGGTGCCGCCTCCATCAACCACTGGTGGCCATGGCCGCGCAAAAACGTGGTGATGTGCTATGACCATGCGCTCGATTACTCCGATCTGCTTGCCGACATGGACTCATGGGGTGAAGAGCCGCCTGCCGAGGCCGTGAACGAGCTGATGTGGCGCGTGCTCAAACGCATGAACACAGTACTGGAGGAAATTCGTGGCGAGCAGTTCCCCGCTGAAGGCTACTGGGACTACCGCAGCATGAGTCGTGAGCCTTGGCCGGAAGCCGGCGGCCCGTTCCCGGCTGAGAAGTAGCCGCACCGGTTCCCGTACGGGGAGCCTAGGCGAGTAGCATGGCACAAGATTGTGCCGATGAAGTTGCGCGACAAGCGAAGGTAGGAATTTGATATGGGTAAATATAACGGTTCTCGGTGCAGGAGCATGGGGTACTGCTTTCGGCCAAGTGCTGGCGGACGCCGGCAACACGGTGACCATGTGGGCCAAGGAGCAGCAGATCGTCGAGGGCATTCGCGATCACCACCACAACGCCGTGCGCCTGCCGTCCGTCGAAAAGTTGCCGGACAGCATGACCGCCACTGGGGATCGCGCCGAAGCCGTCAAGAACGCGGACATCGTAGTCGTGGCCATCGCCGCGCAGTTCGCACGCGTGGCCCTCGTCGAATTCAAGGGACTGATTCCCGATCACGCCATCGTCGTCAGCCTGATGAAGGGCATCGAGCGTGGCACCAACAAGCGTATGGACGAAGTCGTCCGCGAATCCCTTGACTTGCCGGCCGACCGGTTCGCCGCCATTTCCGGACCGAACCTGTCCAAAGGAAATCGCCGATCGTCATCCTGCCGCCACCGTGGTGGCTTGCACGAACCTCGATAATGCCACGAAGGTGGCCGAGGCATGTACCACCTCCTATTTCAAGCCGTTCGTGACCACCGACGTCATCGGCCTGGAAATGTGCGGCAGTCTGAAGAACGTGACCGCGCTGGCCGTGGGCATGGCCCGTGGTGCCGGCTACGGTGAGAACACCGCAGCCATGATCGAAACTCGTGGACTGGCCGAACTGACCGCGCTGGGCGTAGCCGCTGGCGCCGATCCCAAGACCTTCTTCGGCTTGGCCGGTGTGGGCGATCTCATCGCCACCTGTGGCTCTTCGCTGTCTCGTAACTATACGTTCGGCGCGAATCTCGGCAAGGGATTGACGGTCGAAGAGGCCACCAAGGTCAGCAACGGTGTGGCCGAAGGCGTGCCCACCACGGATGCGGTGGTGGCTCTTGGCGATCAGCTTGGTGTGCCGACCCCGTTGGCGTATCAGATGAGCCGCGTGCTGAACGAAGGCATTTCCTGCTCGGAGATGCTTGCCGGACTGTTCGGGCACGAGGTTACCGGCGAATAACGAGAGAAGCGACGTATACGTGGCGTATACGTTGTACGTGCAAAGTCGCGTGGCGTATACGTCGTTGGCGTGCGCGAGTAGACTGGTGTGCGTCTCTTGTACGCGGCGGTTCGAGCGCGGTTCGGTCCGGTTGGCGGTGCAAAGCATAGGCTTGAAAACGGTTGTAGTTTCAACAAAAGGATGGTTATGGCCAAAGAAGCGTGTTGTGGTGCTCTATGGTGGGCGTGCAGACGAGCATTCGATTTCCTGCGTCTCCACTGCCGGTGTGCTGGGGGCCATGGACACTGAACGGTTCGAGCCGATTCCGGTCGGCATCACCAAGGACGGCAAGTGGATCATCAACGGCGAAGATCCTCGTGGCTGGAACTTGGACGGCGGCGAGCTGCCGACCGTACAGATCACCCCGGAATCGCGCCCGGTGATGCTTGACCCCTCTCGCGGACAGGACGGTTTCTTCGTCGGCGAGCCCAGCCACATCAATTCCGCCGATTCCGGCTTCGGCACCAGCTTCGTCAGCATGTCCGACCCGGAAATGCACCATGTGCTGACCTCCCTTGGCCATGTGGACGCGGTACTGCCGGTGCTGCACGGCCCCTATGGCGAGGACGGCACGGTTCAAGGCCTGCTGGAAATGATGGGTGTGCCGTACGTGGGGTGCGGAGTGTTTGCTTCCGCCGCCTGCATGGATAAGCATTACACCAAGGTGGTGCTGGGTGCCGCCGGCATTCCCACCGCGCCCGGTGTGACGGTCGATGCGCGCAACTTCACCGCCGCCGATGTGCTTGCCAAGATCGAGGATGCCGGTCTTGCCTATCCGCTGTTTGTCAAGCCTTCGCGCGCAGGTTCCAGCTTCGGTGTGACCAAAGTCGAGAAAGCCGATGACCGCGAGACCCAGCAGGATCGTCTGGCCGCCGCCATCGCCACCGCCGGCGAGCACGACTGGAAGGTGCTCGTCGAACAGGGGATTGATGGTCGCGAAATCGAATGTGCCGTGCTGTGCCCGAAGGCCGGTGACGAGCCCGAGGCCAGCTGGCCCGGCGAAATCGTGCTCGATCATCAGAACGACGACCAGTTCTACGATTTCGACTCCAAGTACATGGATGCCTCCGCCAGCCACGTGGAAGTGCCGGCCAATCTGCCGGTCAGCGTGCTCGGGGACGTGCGTGACGTGGCCCGTCGCGCGTTCAAGGCCGTGGATGGTGCCGGCTTGAGCCGTGTGGACACCTTCGTGACGCCTGATGGCGCGGTGATGGTCAACGAAATCAACACCATGCCCGGCTTCACGCCGATTTCCATGTACCCCAAGGCTTGGGATGCCACCGGAGTGAGCTACACCGAACTCATCACGCGATTGATTGAGGGCGTGCTGAGGTAAGTGTAGTGCGGAATCGGCCGCAGGCCGGTTCCGCTATTGACACATCACCCATACCTGTCAGTAATTCATGCCAAGTTTTCCTAAGTTCAACAGGCGTACGGCAAATGGCGAACGCAATTCACTTGCGCGCCAGTGTCAGGACAGATTAGGCGCATAGTTTCTTTTCTCGGATTCACGGGCCGCGCGAATGCCGCGCATACCAAGCCCGACTCCCCAGACTGTCGTCTGGATGATGTTGAGAAAAGGAACATTATGAACAACCTGCGTAAGATCGCGGCCGGCTCCCTCGCCGCCGTGCTCGCGTTCTCGATGGCCGCCTGCGGCTCGAGCAACGCCTCCTCCGATGGCACCGGCGAAAGCACCGGCAAGGCCGTCACCGTGAACGAAAAGTCCGCCAAAGCCACCTCCCTCGCCGACTTCGGCACCATGGAAGACCTCGAGAAGGCCGCCAAGGAAGAGGGCGCGCTGAACGTCATCGCCCTTCCGCACGACTGGTCCAACTACGGCGAGGTCATCGAGGGCTTCAAGAAGAAGTACCCGGAGATCAAGGTCACCGAGCTCAACCCGAAGTTCGCTGGCACCGTGGCCCTCAACGGCAAGCCCGCCGAGGCTGGCGCCGCCTTCAACGGCTACCTGATGGCCAACCAGCTCGCCGGTGGCGACATCAACAACCTGCAGCCCGGCCTTGACTTCTTCAAGAAGCTCAAGGAGGCCGGCAACCTGACCACCGTCGACGTGACCAACGGCACCATCGACTCCGGCCAGACCGGCGTGGTCTTCGACTGGACCTACAACCAGGCCTCCTACAAGAAGGAGCTCAAGGACAAGGGCGTGAACTGGAGGTACAAGACCTTCCCGAAGGCCCAGGTCGTCAGCTACTACAACCAGGCCATCAACAAGGACGCGCCGCACCCGGCCGCCGCCCGCCTGTGGGAGGAGTACCTGTACACCGCCGACGCCCAGAACCTGTGGTTCAAGGGCGGCGCCAACCCGGTGCTGCTCGATTCCATGAAGGAAGGCGGCACCATCGACCAGGCCACTCTGAAGGACGCCATCACCATCGAAGGCGAGCCGGTCTCCTACACCAACGACGACTCCACCCGCATCACCGAGTGGCTCCAGAACAACTGGGACAAGACGATCGGCAACTGAGGCACAGACCGATGACCGCCGCAATCGCACCCATTGCATCGAACGGACCTGCTGCCGCCAAGGCTGCGGGTCCGTCCGCTACTCCCGCTTCTCCTCTCTCCTCGGCGATGGCCAAGCACCGCCAGGAGCTGGGCACGCTCGCCACCACGCTCCCGTTCTTCGCCTACACCGCCTGCTTCCTGCTCGCACCCACCGTCATCGTGATTGTCGGTGCATTCCAGGATCGCAGTGGCAACTTCACGCTCGCGAACTTCAATAAGATGTTCGAGGCCAACACCATCGCCGCATTCGGCACCTCGATTCTGGTGTCTTTAGCATCCTCTCTGATCGGCGCAGTGGTGGGTGCGCTCGCTTCCTACGCACTGGTCATTGGCGCCAAGCCGAACGGCCTGCTGCGTCGTATGGTCTCCGCCATCTCCTCCGTGCTTGCTCAGTTCGGCGGCGTGATGCTCGCGTTCGCGTTCATCGCCACCATCGGCATCAACGGTATCGGCACCATGCTTATCAAGACACTGACCGGCTACACCGTGAACCCGAACTGGCCCAGCTCGTTGCCGGGCTTGGTGACCATCTACTGCTACTTCCAGATTCCGCTGATGATCATCATCTTCCTGCCCGCGGTCGATTCGATCCGTCCACAGTGGCGCGAGGCATGCGAATCCCTCGGTGGCAACACGTTCCAGTACTGGACGCGCGTGGCCTGCCCGATTCTGGCACCCCGCTTCATCTCCGCATTCCTGCTGCTGTTCGCCTCCGCGTTCTCCGCATACGCGACCGCCGCGGCCCTGTTCTCCCAGCGTTCGATTCTGGTACCGCTTATGATCCAAGGTGCCATGCGCAACGAACTGGACCCCAACCAGCAGGGCTTTGCCCAGGTGCTGGCATTCGCAATGATCATCGTCGTGGCCATCGTCATGCTGTTGAGCCACGCCGTGGAAAAGAGGGCCGGACGTTGGCAATGACCGAAACTTCCGCAACCAAGCCGCCGCAGCTGCGCGCCGCTCGTGCGCGTAAACAGAGCATCATCAAATTCGTGATCCTGTTCGTCACCCTGGCGTTCCTGTTCGTGCCGCTGCTGGCCATGCTCATCTTCACCCTGCGTCACCCGCTGTCCGGCCGCTGGTCGGCCGCGCCGTGGATCGCGATTTTCACCGGCAACGGCGAGTCGCTGGGTGCCGACCTGACCGTGCTGTGGCAGGGCATCGGCACCTCGCTGGCCCTGAGCGCGGTCACCGTGGTGATCATGCTGGTGCTGCTGCTGGTGCCCACTATGGTCATCGTGCATATTCGCTCCAAGGCTTTGGAACGCGCGATCGAATGGGTGGCCACGCTGCCGCTGACCATCCCGGCCATCGTGCTGGTGGTGGGTTTGGGCCCGATCTACCGCTGGCTTTCGGCCGACGTGCTGAGCACCAACCCAATCTGGCTGTGCTTTGCCTACGTGATTCTCGTGATGCCGTTCGCTTTCCGCGCGATCGCCGTGGGGCTTAACTCCATCGACGTCAAGACGCTGGTCGAGGCATCCCGCTCGCTCGGTGCCTCCTGGCCCAAGGTGTTCTTCAAGGTGATCATCCCGAACCTATGGCAGTCGATTCTCTCGGCATCCTTTATCTCCATCGCCGTGGTGCTGGGCGAATACACCGTCGCCTCGCTGCTCGGCCGTATGAACCTGCAGGTCGCGCTCTACCAGCTCGGCCAGTCCAATTCTCAAATCTCCACCGCCATGTCGCTGCTGGCTCTGCTCTTCGGTGTGGTGCTCCTCGTTGCGCTCGACCTGATCTCCGACGCAATGCGCAAGTCAAGGGAAGGTAAAGTAACCTGATGAACAGCAATTCGATTTTCACCCGTCGCCATGCCGGTGCCGATGCCGCGGCTTCTGTTTCGGCACCCGCCACCACGTCCGCTGCCGCCGAGGACGCCTTCAAGAACGATCCCACCGCCACCCTCGAAGGCGTGCGCGGCAAGGACGTGACTAAGGCCGCCAAGGCCCTGCTCAAAGACAGCGCCAAGCGCGGCGGCGGCTCCATCCAGATGCGCGACGTCGTCAAGATCTACCCCGGATCCACCGTTCACGCGCTCGACGACTTCAACCTGGACATCAAGCCCGGCGAAATGGTCGTGCTGCTCGGCGGCTCCGGCTGCGGCAAGTCCACCGCGCTGCGCTCGCTCGCCGGCCTCGAAGACATCCAGGACGGCCGCATCATGGTCGGCGGCCAGGACGTCACCGGCGTGCCGGTCAACAAGCGCGAGATGGCCATGGTGTTCCAGGCCTACTCGCTTTTCCCGCACATGACCGCCCTGGAGAACGTGGAATTCGGCCTCGAAGTGCGCGGCATGGGCAAGGCCGAACGCCGCAAGATCGCCATGGAACAGCTGGAGCTCGTGGGGCTTGCCGATCAGGCCAAGAAGTACACGCAGCAGATGTCCGGCGGCCAGCAACAGCGCGTGGCCCTGGCCCGCGCGCTGGCCGTCAAGCCGCGCGTGCTCCTGCTCGACGAGCCTCTTTCCGCGCTCGCCTGCTGAATGGCGTTGCGATGATCGTGCGGTTCTGTTCTGTTTTGTGACTGTACGATCGTCGAATAGCTTATCGGCAATGATGTGTGTGGGACGGCGGCGATTTTTGGGCGATTATCGCGTGCCGTCCCACGCCGGTGTGGGATGGCATGAACGTCAAACGATGTACATTCGTGCCGTCCCACAGATTGTATTGAGAAATCGTTGCAATGACGCCATTTCTTCGTGCGGCGTCATCAGTCATATGTGGAGTGGTGTGGGCCGCCGCGAAAAAATCGGGCAAAATCGCGTGCCGTCCCACAGCAATCTTGCAGAGTAGGGGACTTTCTCGGCATTGGGAATGATTGACGTTGATCATTCCTTGCCCATTGATGATTTCCTCCCCATTCCCAATGCAATCGAAACGCCGTGCCGTATTCTTGAAGAGTATTGCACGTGTGATCGGTCCGTTTGCGGCCAGTAACTATGGGGGATAAGTATGAGCGAACCAATGCCGCCGGCGCAGCAACCTCAGCAACCACAGCAGCCGCAACAAACCCCACGCGATTGGTGGTTCACGGCCCATCGCCGGTTTTTCGACAATCGGCTCGGCGCTCGCCATTATGATGGTGTTCTGGATCGGACTGAATATTCTGGCCACTGAAGCACTACGAACGCTGCTTGGCGCCGATGTGCCCGCTTGGGCTGTGCTGCTCGCCTCCTCCGGACCGCTGTATGTGGTGGCCATGCCGCTGAGTATGTTGGCCTTCACTCGCGTACCGGTTATTCGCACCCGGCAGTACCCCATGAAGGCGGGGGAGTTCATTCAGATTTTCGTCATGTGCATTCCGGTAATGTTCTTGGGCAATATGATTGGCAATATATTGTCTGCCGGAGCCACTGATGGTCAGGCCACCAATCGCATCAACGACGTGATTCTTGGCAGCGACTGGCGGGTGAACGCATTGTTCATAGGCCTGTTGGCACCGGTTTGCGAAGAATGGATCTTCCGCAAGGAGATTATCTCCCGCCTGCGCCGGTACGGAGAAAAGACCGCAATCATGTTCTCCGCATTGACATTCGCGCTATTCCATATGAACGTGTTCCAGTTCTTCTACGCCTTTGGCCTAGGACTGATGTTCGGATATGTATACACACGCACCTCCCGACTGCGGTATTCGGTGGCTATGCACATGCTGATCAACCTGAACGGGTCAGTACTCGCCCCATTGGTGATACAGCAGATCGATCCCCGCATCCTCGACGGCACGATCAGCGAGGCCGAAATCATGCGTATGGCTGAAACCGGCAACATGAGCGGCATGGGCATCATGATGTTGTACGGCACAGTGATGTTGGGCCTCTGCATTGCCGGTATCGTGCTGCTTATCACCAAGCGCAAGAGCTGGGAGTTCTATCTTGCGCCAGAGGAGTTGACTGCGGGGCTTAAAATACGCACCGCCTATGCCAATCCCGGCGTTATCGCGTACCTACTGCTGACTGTGATGCTTACCGGTTGGATGCTGTTCGCATGGCTGTCATAGCCGGACCCAGAGAGGCGAGCCGGGAGATATCACAGATTGTCTGACGAGCCGCCATCTTCAACAAGGTATTCGGTGCCCGAACCGGCGATGGCTCGCGCCGCCATATCTTTGATGGTGGAAGGCAGCACACCTTCGCGTGCGAACACAAGTACTTGACCGGTCATGCCGTAAGGAGAAAAACCGGTGAACTTGACCAATGGCGGCTGACCCTCCAGCGCCACGTCGGCGGTGGCCTTGGTCACGCGGTCGAGAATATCCTGACTGATCGCAGACGGGTCACCGGAGGCCTTGGCCGTGAATTCAAGCGTGGCCATGCCTTCGCTGACCGGCGTGAGCTTGGTCAGGGCGGCGGTATTGAGTACCGAATTGGGGATGACCATCATGTCTCCGGAACGGGTGCGCACCACGGTCTGACGCCAGGTGATGTCGTGCACGGTACCTGTGACGCCTTGAATGGTCACCAGATCGCCGGGTTGGATTACGCGGCTCAGCATCAGGCCGAAGCCGCCGATGATGTTGGCGATTGTATCCTTCAGACCCAGCGAGATCGCCACACCTCCAACACCAAGGGCGGTGATAAGTGTGGTCGGATTGATGCCGAATACGGGCTGCAGTACCATCGCTGCACCAGTGGCCCAGATGGTCACGCGCGTGATGTTCACGAAAATCGAGGCGCTGGGAATCTGAGAATTGTCCAGAATCTTGCGCAACACGCGGCTGATGACGCGGTCGGCCACAAATACGATGGCCAATACAAATGGCCAGCCAGATGAGTTTGCCGGCGTTCACCTGAAACCAGCGTGCGATGTCTTCTGCATATTCAGTCATACGCCTACTGTATCGGTCGTTTCTGGTGAAGTCGTGGAGACGGGGTGGCAGAAAGCGGAATCGGCCTACGGCCGATTCCGCTACTCCTGGTGTTCGCGGCAGGTTTGGCCGAGGCCGCGGGCCAGACGAATCGGATCGAGAATCTCATCCAACTGCTCGGCGGGCAGGTCGGTGCGTTCGCCGGCCACCTCACGCACGGTACGGCCGGTGTGCACGGCTTCGGCGGCGATGTCGGCCGCGTGCTCGTAGCCGATGTAATGGTTGAGCGCGGCGGAAATCGACGGTGAGGACTGGGCATATGAACGCCCTAGGTCAGCATTGATTTCGATGCCTTCCACGCAGTTGACGCGGAACGTCTCCATGGCGTGCGTCAGCAACGCCATGCCGGTCAGCAGCTCATGCACCATCACCGGGTCGAAGGCGTTCAGCTGCAACTGGCCCTCGGCCACAGCCCAGTTCACAGTCACGTCCATGCCGAAATCGTGAAGCAGCACTGGTTGACGCATTCGGGGATCACAGGGTTCACTTTGGCCGGCATAATCGACGATCCGGCCTGGCGAGCCGGCACGTTGAGATCGTTGAAACCGCAGCGCGGCCCGGAATTGAGCAGTCGCAAATCGTCGGCGGCCTTCTTCAGGTGCACGGCGAGGCTCTTGATGGCAGCCGACGTGGCCACGTACGCGCCCATATCCGTCATGGCGGCCACCGGATCGGGCGCGGCGGTGACCGGCAGCCCGGTGATTTGCGCCAGATGCTTGATAGCGGACTTGCGGAATCGCAGATCCGCGCAAATACCGGTACCGATGGCGGTGGCACCGAGGTTGAGCTGGGCCAGCAGCGGCACCACGCGATCGAATACAGCCAAATCAGACTTCAACAGCGTGGCAAACGCATGAAATTCCTGACCATAGGTCATTGGTACGGCGTCCTGCAGCTGCGTGCGGCCAATCGTCACGTCATTGATATGTTTGTCGGCCAGATCGTGGAAGGCCTTGGCGAGTTTCTTGGTGGACTCGGCGAGCGGCCCGATCGCGTCGATAAGCGCGAGTTTGCAGGCGGCCGGGTAGGTGTCGTTCGTGGACTGCGACTCGTTGACGTCGTCGTTCGGATGGATGTATGTGTAATCGCCGCGCTGGTGGCCGGCGATTTCCAGCGCACGGTTGGCGATCACCTCGTTCATGTTCATGTTCGACGAGGTGCCGGCACCGCCCTGCATCACATCGACCGGGAACTGATCGGCCAGCTTGCCGGCCTCGATTTCCAGGCAGGCGGCGCGAATGGCCTCGGCCTTGGCCGGGTCGATCAGGCCTAATTCCTCATTGGCGATGGCGCAGGCGCGCTTGACCGTGGCATAGGCGCGAATCAGCTCGGGATGTTGGCTATCGGTGATGCCGGAGACCGGGAAGTTGCCGATAGCGCGCTGGGTGTGAATACCCCAGTAGACGTTCGCCGGCACCTCCATCTGGCCGATGCAGTCATGTTCCAGGCGGGTCTTGTTCGATGTTTCGCTCATGCTTCCATCTTCCTGTGCGTGGGCTGGAAACGCCAGTATGAGAGGCTGATTGCGCCTTGTGAGAAACCTCGCGCGGGGTTCGTTCGGCGGAAAACGATCCAGACTCGCTGGTTTTCGGTCAAGCGGTGTACCCGGGGAATCCTGCGGGGCCGTTCGACGATGAGATGGTGGATGGAGCGGCATGCGTGGCGGCGGCCGGCATGCCGGGGGCGGTCGAATCCTGCGCATTGTGCACGAAGATGCGATTCCAGTAATTAAGCATGTCCTTTTGGCTCATGGCCAGGTATATGCCCATGGCCAGCACGGCCACATCTTCTTTAAGCAGGTCTTTGATTTCGATGGTGTCGCTCAATTCGGGCCAACGTTGCAGCACGGCGAGCATGCCGCCCACGGTGAACTCGACCATGAGATCGGTTTTCAGGTCAAGGTTCTTGGGGTCGCGTTGCAATGTGCTGAGCATTTGCAGACGGCAGAAGTCACGCAGCGATTCGGTCAGTTCAGGCGTGCTGTGCGGGCCTGCCAACAGGGCCAGGCGGTCGAGGCGCTGCCGCTGCTCCGGGTCGGAGAGCGTGGCGGTGACGCGGTCTCGCCATTGTTCCTCGGGATTGCCGTTCGGATCGGGGGTGCGGTTGATCGGAATCGATTCGACCTGATGCAGGATGGCTGAATCGGCCAATTCGGGCAGGCTGGAGAAGTGATAGTAGAACGAATTACGGTTCACGCCAGCCTCACGCACCACATCGGTAACGGTGATCTTGCGATAGTCGCGGTCGGCGAGCAATTCCCAGAAAGCGTTCTCGAGGCGTTCTTTGGCGGGCAGCACCTCGGAATCATGGCGTGGACGTGGCATCTCTTCCTCCTGATGCACCAGCGTGATATGGTCACGCTGTCTGATAACTTATTGGGCAGTATAACTATTATTTGTGGACATGTCTATGAGCTAATCGGCGATTTCAGTTGCGTCCTCCGCTGAGGGCGAAGCTGCGGTGTCAGTGTCGGTGTCGGTATCGGCGCTGGCCGGGGCCGCGCTATCTGTTCCTGTCGCAGTTCCTGCTGGGGTTTCGGCTGTTCCTTTGGCGGTCGCAGAACTCGGCGCGGAAGCCGGGGCGGGCGTCGGCCTGCGTTTGGCAGTGGACGCCTTGAACAGTATCGCCAGGGCCTCAACCAAATGACGCCGGTCTGCGGGAGTCAGCCCTACATACGCGCCAAGCATCGCCGGAATCGAAGCGGGGGGAAGTTGCTTATCACCTCGCTGAAGCTGGTGGCGCCGTTGGCGTGCAGCACGGTGAACAGCGCATCCACCGCACGCTCGCGCTGTTCGGGCGTAAGCGTGGCGATCCAATGGTTCAGCTCCTCGTTAAACAACTGCGAGCTGGAACTCAAATCCGGCTCGGTGATGGACTGGTCGCCATCCAATAGCCAGGTGAAGGCGGAATGCTGCATGATGCCATCCGAATCGGAAGAGACCACGCGGCAAGGCTCCGGGGTCTCGAAAATCATGCCCACAATCGACGAACTTGGCACGATTTCGTCACCTTCGGCTGGATGGTGCGGTAGGCGGGGCTGGTCACAATCTCCGGCGGGAAACCGGGGCCATCCAGTGAATAGACATGCTGAATGCGCTTGCGCACCTTGGGATCGGCGTTCATGGCCGCGTAAATCGCCAGATTGCCTCCCTTGGAATGGCCGACCAGAATAATCGGACCCTCCCACAGTCGCGCCACCGTATCCAGATAGGCGCTGGCTGAACGTTGCGCCGGCACCGGATACTGGAAAGCCATATTGAAATCTTCCTTCCATCCGATGAGCGAATCATCGGTGCCGCGGAAGGAAATAACCAACGTGCCTTTGTAGGTCGGCTTTCGGCGCTTGTGGCCGTCGGGCAGCTGGAAGGTGGCGGCGGCGAATTGGGTTTGCTCACCCTGATTGATGTGCTCGACCACCGCGCCCAGACGAACGTTGGCGTAGCGGGGGTTCTCGCCCGCGGCCTGGAACAGGTCGTGGACGAGGTCCGGATTGACCACTGAAACCATTTGGGCTTCGTGCGGCTTGTCGTCGGCATGTGTTTCCGGCGAACGATGCAGCTCGCGGTTGGCCTCGTCAAGGCTTACCGATTCAAGCTCGGGATGCCAGATACCCTTCAGCCAGATCAGTGGATGCTTGGGTTCGAAAGCGCGAATGCGTGCGGCGAACGAGCCTGACCGCGTCTCATCCAGCATCAACGTCGGACAGATACTGGCCACATCCTCATAGATGAGCGTGGAGATGATCAAGGCGTCGATTTCGTTGAACGGCAAGTCGGCGAAGGAGCGCGTTTCGGTGTGCGCGTAATCGATAATGCCGGTCATACGCACCTCCTGCTTCCGTTGATATTGCACATCCCCTTAGGTCATGTGGTCTTGCGATCGCGTGCGGCCGTGCGGCTGCGCGCAGCAATTAACCATACGCATTCCATTGTAGGGATTGTACGGTTTTGGCCGGCGTGATCGAGCAAGACTGCACCGACGGCGAACAATTCGTGGAAGGATTCCCGTCAGCTTGTCGAAAATTGTCGGGTAGCAGGGTTGCGATGCCAGCCAGCCGACCACCCTCCGGCGCTGCGCGCCATCTCCCGCCGGCGGGAGGGGTAACCACTCAATCCTTTGACGAGGCGGACCGCTGGGCCCGTCAAAGGTTCGGCAGATCGAAGCGCGCCAGATCCACGCCCTCGAGTTCAAGCAACTCGGCCTTGATGTCGAGTCGGCCGCCGTAGCCGCCAAACGCGCGGCCCGAGCCGACTACGCGGTGACAGGGCACGATGATGGTAACTGGATTGCGCTTCACTGCGCCTCCGACCGCCTGCGCGGCCATGCGGCCGCCGCCGCGTCGTTCGGCCAATTCGGCGGCGAGTTCGCCGTAACTTACCGTCATGCCATAGGGAATTTCGGCCACCAGATTCCACACTTCATGTTGGAATGGCGTGCCGGCGGGATGCAACGGCGGCACCTGATCCGAGCCGGGGCGTTCGCCGGCGAAATAGGCGGTCAGCCATTCGCGGGTTATACGGAATACGTCGGGTTCACTATCGGATTCGCGATTCGAATCGAGAACGGCTTGGTGATCGGTGGCCCACCACCAGTCTTCAAGACAGAGTTCGGTAAGTCCCTCGCCGTCGGAGGCCATCATCATCCTGCCGATGGGCGTTCCGACTGTGGCCCGCATCAGTTGTCGTTGCGTCATACCGCCATTATCGCGCGTCTAGAGTGCCATCTCCGTTCAAAGAGGTATATTTGGCCTCTTGCGGAATGACATCTGCTTTCAGCAGGGGTATCTCAAACGTGAAAGCGCGAGTATAAACGGCTTTGCGCCAACGTTATTCCGCCGTCTTTGTGCCGCGTCTACTTGGACAGATACCTCTTTGAACGCAGAAAGTCTTCCGACCCGCGTGAATCGGAAGACTTTTCATGTTCGGTGTAGTGATTCGATTGCGCCAACGACAGGCGCTAGAGCTCTTTTTACGCGTTGACGAGCGCCAGGAAGGCGGCGGCCACGGCGGCTGTCGGGTTCGGGAATTCCTCGTCCTGGTTGAAGAACGGCACGTCGGCGTAGTTCGGGAACTTCACTTCGGCACGGTCGCCGATCAAGGCCTTGGCCTCTTCGGCCAGCTGCTCGGTTATCGTCATGCGTTCCTGATTTCCACGGCCATGGCCGTGCTAGATGTGCCCATCGCATGGTTCTACCCGCTGTTTACGCTGGCCATGCCCATCGCCTGGCTGCTGTATATGGCCGCCACGAGTTATGTGCACGGCGGCACCCGATAATCGTTGGAAAACCGGTGGGACACGCGGGGGCTTGGCTTTTTCCTGAGATTGGCGTATCTTTGTCACCTGTTGCCCATGAAGGTAACACATGCGGACATAGCTTAGTTGGTAAAGCGCAACCTTGCCAAGGTTGAGACCGCGGGTTCGAGTCCCGTTGTCCGCTCTCGGATGGTTGATTCATGTTGATTGATTCGACCGGATGATGACCCGGGCGGTTGGCGCAGTGGTAGCGCACTTCCCTGACACGGAAGGGGTCACAAGTTCGAATCTTGTATCGCCCACTCGATGAATCGCCGGCAGATTGTTGCCGGTTTTTTCCATCACAGGTTCGGGCGATTGGCGCAGCGGCTAGCGCACTTCGTTCACACCGAAGGGGTCGTAGGTTCGATTCCTACATCGCCCACCCGAGATTCACGCTCGTTGGCCATGTGGCCGCGAGCGTTTTTTTCCATAATCGACGTATTCCGATTATTCCCGAGACTGATTCCTTTCTATGCATCGTGACGTTCTGCATCTGTGATGCTTTGAACAAGCGCATGATTGTGTGCGGTGCATTGCCTGAGAAGCGCAATATCGACGGCATCATGACTGATGGCAATATTTGCACGATTGCCAACGAACTTTTCAACATATGCCGGGTCCAATCGGAGTGCAGGCTAGAATGCCGCGGAGCCGGCAGAATGGCGGGATTCCGCCGATGCAACCTGTGGTTGCGCGCGAATATGCAACCTGAAGATGGTGGCGCGGAACTGGTTTGCCGTGGCATAGTGAGGGCATCGGCCGAATATGTCATGATGAGCATTACCTATGAAGGGACACTCCGATGAGCTTCCGCACCAACCTGCAATACCTGCGCGCACAACGCAACATGACCCAGGAACAGCTGGCCATGTTGCTCGGCGTCTCGCGTCAGGCCATCTCCAAATGGGAATCCGAGAAGGCCTATCCCGAGATGGACAAGCTGCTTATGATCTGCGACCTGTTCGGTTGCACGCTTGATGACCTGGTACCTTGGCGATGTGAGTGCGAGCGTGAACGTGGGCGTGGCCGCGCGCGGTGCAGCGGAGGACGACCATGGCTCGGCTGCCGGAACCGTAACCGGGGAGGGAGCCGGGGAACCCGCGTATATGAAGGATGCTGATGGGAACAGCGGTGAATCAGCGCGGTCCGGCGGTGACGGCATCGATGGACCGAGCTCCGCAAATGTATTGCCCGGCGAAACGTTGTGCGGAACCAGTTCATCACGTCCCGGTGCACTGGCTAATGTGGTTGCCTTACCGCAGGATCTGACCGGCTACGATGAACACCGCTGCCGATTCGCACTGCTGATTGCCGGTGGTGTCGCGGCGATTATCGCGGGAGTCGGTGTCGGCAACCTGTTCGATTCCGATAATTCCATTCTTGGCGTGACGCCACTCAACGATTTTCTGACATTCCTGTGCATCTGCGTGGGCGTGATTATCGGGCTGGCGATGCTGATTCCGGGCGACACGTCACATACCGACTTCAAACGGCGGCACCCTTATGTCGAGGATTTCTATACTGAGGAGGATCGCAGCCGGGAACTGCGGCTGCTGGTCATCGGTATCGTCGGCGGAATCGCGGCTATCCTGATTGGCATCGCGGTGACGGTCTATGCCGATGATGTGCTGGGCGTCTCCGATGGCTGGCCGGCCGCAATCATGCTGCTGCTGTGCGCACCCGCCGTTTTCGACTTCATCTACTGCGGCATTGCGCGGCGATTGGTCGGACGTCGGGTCGAGCGCCGCGGACGGGGCGATGTTCTGGTTGCCGTGGCCGATTGGTGTTGTGCTGTGCGGCGTTGCGGCCGTCGCCATTCAGCTGATCAAGGATTATCGCGAGCGCAAGTGATCAAGTGGCGATGGTCCATTGCTATTAGGGCCCGTTGCAGGGGCTGTGAGATGTCGCCCTCGGCGCAGAGTCGCCGAGGGCCGGCAAATCACTCCCGCGTCGGGTCCTTTTGCAGGAGCAGGAAGACGAGCGCCACGACGAGCAGGACGGCGATGGAGAGCACGCCGAGCGAGGCGTTGCCGGTCAGGGACGTGGTGGTGGCCACCAGGAAGGTGCCGATGATCGAGGCGGTCTTGCCGAAGATATCGTAGAAGCCGTAGTACTCGTTGGCGTGATCCTTGGGGATGATCTTGCCGTAGTACGAGCGGGAGAGCGCCTGGATGCCGCCCTGGAACATGCCGACCAGAATCGCCAGAATCCAGAACTCCACGGCCGACTTCAGGAAGAACGCGGCGAAGAACACGATGCACATGTATGCCACGACCGCCGCCGTGATCATCACTTTGCAGCCGAACCGGCCGGCCAAACGACCGTAGAGAATCGCGCAGGGGAAGGCCACGAACTGCGTGACGAGCAGTGCCACCACCAGCTGGGTGGAGTCGATGCCAAGCTCGGCACCGTAGGAGGTACTCATCGAAATCACCGTGTTCACGGCGTCGATGTAGAAGAAGAACGCGATCATGAACATCCACAACGGCTTGTTCTTCACGATTTTGCCGAACGTGCCCGCCAGTTCGCTGAACGTGCCGCGCACGGCCGAGCCCAGCTGGTCACGGGTGGCGCGATAGTGCACTTGGCGGTAGCTGGTAAGCAGCGGGATGGTGAATGCCACCCACCAGATGGCGGTGATGATGAACGAGGCGCGCGTGCAAGCCACCGTGGACCAGTCGAAGAGCGACGGGCCGCCGAAGATCAGCGCGATGCAGAAGATGAACGGCACGGTGGAGCCGATGTAGCCCCAGCCGTAGCCGTGCGAGGAGACCTTGTCCATGCGCTCGTTCGAGGTGGCGTCGATGAGCATCGAATCGTAGAACGTTAGCGAGCCGTTGAGGCCGATGGTCGCCAGAATGTAGACGACTAGGAACGGTAGCCAGGTCAGGGGCAGGGCCATTGCGCAGCAGGTGACCACGCCAGTGCCGAAGAAGCCAAGGAAGAACTTGATTTTCATGCCTTGCACGTCGGCGATGGAGCCGAGCAACGGCATGAGCAGCGCGATGACCAAGGAAGCAATGGTTTGCGCGTAGCCCCAGGCGGACACGATGTTGCCGTCCGCCGGCATCAGCGATTTGGCGTAAATGGGGATGACGGCGGTGGACAGCAGCACGAATGCCGAGTTGCCGACGTCGTAGATGATCCACTTCTTCTCGCGGGCGGTCAGTTTGGCGCTTTGCGGCACCGGTTCGCGGACATTCGTGGGATCAGTCATATACACTCCTCGACAGTATTCAACTCAATCTATCGTAGAAGCGCGGACTAGGGTAGGGGAACCGTTCCGGTTAAACGGCAGATGAATAATGCCGGGCCCCTTTCTAAGGGGAGCCAGAGCAAAAAAATAGCTCCCCTCGCTGAGGGGAGCTGGCCGCGAAGCGGACTGAGGGGAGCTACCTATAGTCGACTATTCGCCGATCAGCGCGATGGCCTCGTCGTAATCGGGGCATTGCGGCACGCCGTTGAGGCTGTGCTGGATGGCGATGGATGCCGCCGCGTTGGCGATCTTTACCGATTCGGCCAGACTATGGCCCTTTGCCAGCATCGCGCACATCACGCCGGTGTGGCAACCGCCCGCCGAACGGGTGTGTACGGCCTTGGTCGGGTATCCCTCGATATGAATCGTCTCGCCACCTGGCTCACGAATCCAAGCGCCGCGGGCGCCGACACGCACCACCAGCGGCGCGCGTAGTGTAGCGCCCAAGCCGTCGCACAACTGGTGCATGAAGTCGTCAAGTCCGCCGCCAATGGTGACTTTTCTGTCGTCGATTGGCACACCAAGTCGCTCGGCTAGCGTCATGGCCTCCTGACGGTTGCAGGACCAGACCGGGCGTGCGAGCACCAGGTCCTCAAGCATATGGTCGTTGACCAAACGCAACGTATTGGTGGGGTTGATCACCAGCGTGTAGTCGCGTGCAGCCGGGTCGGTACCGGCCTTGAGCAGGAATCCGTCCACGCCGGTGGCCGTGTGGTCCATCAGTGTGTTGCCGCTGATGTGCACCACGTCTTTGGGCTGCGGTTCCAGCGTGTTGAACGTGTCCGCGTCGCCATGAGCCTCGGCGCCATAGGAAGCGATGAATGTCTTCTTCGGCGCGCCGGAGCTCAGCACCACGCGGAAGCCGGAATCCTCATCAAGACGATCCTGGGCCGATATGCGTAATGCCGTTGTCTTGGAATGACTGGCGGATGAAATGCGCCCACAGGCCGTTGCCCAGAATGCCGGCGTGCTCGGTCGGCACGCCCATGCGGCTGGCCGCCTGCAGCACGCGATAGCTGCCGCCAATGGAGGGCTTCGGATGATCGGCCACGGCGAATCCGCCCTGTGCCGGCACCTCGTCCACATTGAGCATAATGTCCACCCAGACTTGCCCCAGTGAAATCACGCTGGGCTCGTGAGTGCCGATACCTCGCCTGAGATTCAACATGACAGCCTCCTTCGTCGTAAGTTGCACGAGGCCCCCTTCGTCCCCTGCCGTCTCTTATACCGAAATTATATGAGAGCTTGCTGGATGCGGAATAGGAAGGCCGGCGTGTTTTATCGGGTAAACGCTATGATTTGCAGCGTAATTCGCCGCTGGCGAACTGCTGACGAACTACTTGCGGACCGCTGGCGGACCAATGCCGAGCCGCTCGCGAACCGCTGATGACCCACTCGCAAGATGCGCTCGAACCGCTTACAAACCGCCGAAGTTCGCCCATGATACACGCAAGAGTTGCGGTTGTCGGTATTGGGCTATATATTTGTGAAATTGTGTGTTCGGCATGTCGGGTGAAACCGGCGGTCGAATGCGTGAAAGACTTGACACATCAAGGTTAAGGGAGTCCATCATGGCAGCTCGTTGCGCAGTGTGCGGCAAAGGGACCGCAGACCGGTTTCACCGTTTCCCATTCGCACCGTCGTACCAAGCGTAGCTTCCGCCCGAACCTGCAGTCTGTGCGCACCACGATTGATGGCGAGAACACTCGCCTGCGCGTGTGCGTCAAGTGCCTCAAGGCTGGCAAGGTTCAGCGCGTGGCCGCGTGAATCGCGTACTAACGTGGAGCAAAACCCGTTTGAGCTTCGGCTTGGCGGGTTTTGTTGTTTCTGCGGCCTAAAGAGGCCGTGCGAATAGAATAGGCCAATATGAGCATCACTATGGGCACCACTCTCGCTTCGCTGGTCACCAACAAGCGTCGCGTGTCCGCGCTCAAATCGCTGGGAATCGTCACTGTCGGCGACGCCCTGACCTACTATCCCTTCCGCGTCACCGAACCGGTGCCGCTTCGCGCCATCCGCGAGGCCGCACCCGGCCAGCAGATGGCATTTGCCGCCGTGATACGAGACATGCGCGTGGTGCCGATGAACGCTCGCCGCGGCTACCGACTCGAGGCGACGGTCGATGACGCCGACTTTGCCCGTTCGCGTCGCGTACCCGGCAGCACGGCCCGGCTCACGTTCTTCTCGTATCGTAAATCGTATGTGGATTGGGTCAGCATGCGGCTGCGCGCCGGCACGTCTGTGGTGGTCTCCGGTATGCCCAGCGAATACATGGGTCAGCTGCAATTCACGCACCCCGGAATCCTCACTGTCGCGCCCGGGTCGGCCGGAGCAGGAGCGGGGCTTGAGGGTTACGCTCGGGGCGCGGCATCCGGCAATGGCGCGTTTGCGGGAAGTGCCGATCCGTATGCCAGTGCGCAGTCCGCGTATCCGCCGGCCGCGACTGACCCTTCCGGGGCCGCGCTGAAATACGGTGCCGATACCGTGCAAGAGGCGCTTACCCGCGTCTGCCGGCCCCGCCCGGTATATCACGCCAGTTCGCGTATTTCATCCGAACATATTCATGAGACGATTCTGGGATTGCTGTGGATGATGGGGGCTCGCACGTCATCCACGCCTGACGGGCAACTCGCTGGTGCTGGGTCAGCCGGCATTGTGGCTCCCACGACTGACACCATCGTCGTCCAAAACGGGGAAGAGAAGTCCGGCACGATCGCCGAATCCGGTGCTGAGGCGCTCTCCCAATCCATCCCAGATGTGCTGCCCGAATCGGTGCGCAAGGCCAAGAACCTCATGCATCGGGCTGAGGCGTTCCTGGCCATTCATGATCCGGCCTCCACGGCCCGGTTCAAGGAGGCCATCGAAACCCTGCGCTATGAGGAGGCTTTCGTTTCGCAGACCTCGCTGCTGAAGGCTCGACAGCACGCGCACAAGTCATCGGCGCATCCTTGCCCGCTGAACGAGGTGCTGGAAACAGCTCGAGCATCGGTGGGCGAAGCGGCCGCGGAGCCAAGTACGCAACCAGAAGCATCGGAGCGCGGTGCTGCGACCGATCTGCCTGATCTGCCCAATCTGCGTGACCGTTTCATCGCATCGTTGCCGTTCACACTGACAGCCGGGCAGAGTCAGGTGGTGGACGACATCGCGGCCGATCTTGAACGTGACTGGCCCATGCAGCGTCTGTTGCAGGGCGAAGTCGGCTCCGGCAAAACCGTGGTGGCGCTCGCGGCCATGCTGCAGGCGGTCGGTGCCGGCTATCAGGCGGTGCTGGTGGCTCCCACTCAGGTGCTTGCCGAACAGCATTACGAGACCATCAGCAAGATGGTGTCGGGGTTGACCCTTGCACAGCCGGGTGCCAAGGAGACCGATGCCGCGGCCGACGTTGAGGGCGCGATGGGCGCGTCCGGTGCTTCGACGGTCTCTTCTTCCAAGGTGCCTGCGGAAATTCCCGTCACCCTGCTGACCGGTGGTATGAAGCTTGCCGCCCGGCGTAAGGCGCTCGCTGCGGCCGCCAGTGGTGAGCCGGGCATTATCATGGCCACGCACGCGGCGTTTTCCAAGACCTTCCAAGCCCCGCACTTGGCCTTGGTGGTAATCGACGAGCAACACCGGTTCGGTGTGGAACAGCGCGAAAGTCTCAACGCCAAAACCGATGACGGCACCACGCCGCATCTACTGGTGATGACCGCCACGCCCATCCCGCGCACCGCCGCCATGACTTGGTTCGGCGATCTCGATATTTCCTGGCTCACCGAATTGCCCGGCGGCCGCAAACCGATTCGCACCGTGGTGGTCAATGAGGCCGACGCCGCCACCATGGGGCGTATGTTCGCGCACATTCGCGCGCGAGTCGACGCGGGGGAGCGGGCCTATATCGTGTGCCCGCGCATTGATGCGGATGATGAGGAGAACGAAGGCGGTTCCGGCGTTTCGGCAGCAGCCGGTTCTGCCCGCGGACGCGCCGCAGCATCTGGTTCCAGTGCCCGCACAGCTGCGGGCGGCCGTGCAACGCGCGCGGCGGCCGACGCCATCGGCATCGACGACCCCTACGAAACCTTCGACGAAAATGGCGAAACCGTGGCTCGCCCGCCACTGCATGCGGTGGCCGAAATCGCCGACCGGTTGCAGAAACTTCCACAGTTCCAAGGCATTCGGTTTGCGACTCTGACCGGCCGCGACAAGGATGACGTCAAAACCCAGGTCATGGCCGATTTTGCCGGCGGCGAGACTCTGATCCTGGTGTCCACCACGGTGATCGAAGTCGGCGTGGACGTCAAGCAGGCCAGCTGCATCGTCATCTTTGATGCCGACCGATACGGCCTCTCTCAGCTGCATCAGCTGCGCGGCCGCGTGGGGCGTGGCGGCACCAACTCGTGGGCGTTCCTTATTTCCCGTGCGGAACCCGGCTCCCCGGCCGAGCAACGGCTCGAAGTGATTCACCACTCGCTCGACGGTGCCGAAATCGCCCAAGCCGACTTGGAATTCCGCGGTGCCGGCGATGTGCTCGGCGACGCCCAATCCGGCGGCAAGTCCAGCCTGAAGCTCCTGCGCGTGGTCAAGGACGCCGACATGATCGCCGACGCCCGCACCCGTGCCGAGCAGCTTCTGGCCGCCGACCCCGAACTGGCAGGTGAGGTCCAACTCGCCGGTGCCGTCCTCGACTTCACCCGAGGCAACGAAACCTTCCTGACCTCAAACTGAGGCGCCTCCAGCTGAGGCTAGGGCTGCGCCCCCGTAATCGCACGATATAGATTTTCCGTATGCCGATCGTGAGGAAATCACGGTCGGGAAGCCCTCGAATGTGCTTCAGTGGAGGCAAGACCATTCGTGCATAAGGTGCTCGAAGTGCATGTATCATTGGTGCGCTTCGAGCACCCCATTGTTGTTCATGATTGGTATGCGCAGATGAACCTGTACAGTGAAAGCTATGCGTGTAATTTCTGGACGATTCAAGGGTGTGGCGCTTGCTACGCCGAAAACGGGTACCCGGCCTACCACGGATCGCACCAAAGAGGCGATTTTCTCGCACCTTGACTCATGGGGAGTGCTGGATGATGCCCGTGTACTGGACCTGTTCGCCGGTACTGGTGCGTTGGGCATCGAAGCGCTGAGCCGTGGCGCGCGAGAACTCGTGGCCGTGGAAAGTTCCCGGCCTGCGGCGGCGCTGATTACCAAGACCTTGGCGCAGCTACAGAAGAATCGTTCATGGGATGCTTCGCTCAAGGCCCGTGTGCTGGTCAAAAAAGCCGAGCAAGTGGCTGGCGGCTTCGGCGAACCATTCGACGTGATATTCATCGATCCGCCCTATGCCTATGAGACCGCTGAATGCAATCAGCTACTGTCCGATCTGGCGGCGGGCAGCGCCACCAACGAGAACACGGTGATCATGCTCGAACGCTCGGTACGCTCGGATGATCCCACCGCCCCCGAAGGCTGGGCAATCACCGAGCGCCGCAACTACGGCGAAACCGCCGTGTTCTATATCGAGCCTGCGCTGCTTGGTGAGCAAAGCGGCCAGTCCGAACAAGGCACGTGACATTATGTTCACTCTTGAGGCCTCGCAGCGAATGTTCCACATTGATCGGAACCTTGATTATGAATCGGTTATCGATGGTGACCGTCACGAATCATGGGGATGTTCTCCGATTTGCCCCGCCATTGTCCGCGTGCATACGGAAATGCCCGCTCAGGATGTGCCATTGCACTGGCATCTGGGCAGTGAGCTTATTTATTCCCGGCATGGGCGGGTGGACGCGTTCATAGACGGTGAACAAGTGACCGTCGATGACGGCCAGGTGTGCCTTATAAGCCCCAAAAGCCTGCATTCCATTCATTCCCGCCCATACCAGGATGGGCAATGTTCGCTATCCGTTACTTTCGACGGTGAGTACCTATCCCGGTTGAACACTGGTCTATCCAACCGTCACTTATTCCAAGGTGTGCCGCTGGGGCGTGGTTGTAAACATACTGCCGACAAGCTGGTCGATTTGTGTGAACGTATGATCGATTGCGTGTTCGATGCTTCCGGTATGCGGCTAATTCGCATGAACATGCTGCTGTTCGAAATGCTATGCCATATTGATGATGCATGGACCATCGATGACAGTAAGGAATCTGCGACCTCCTCTACTGGTGATATCCAGCGCATCACCGATTACATGAGTGCGCATTTCGCCAGCGACATCACCATCGCCGAAATCGCGCAACAATTCGGGTACTCGCGCGAATATTTTTCGCGCATGTTCAAACGTTGCTCAGGTGTGACGCCTGATCAATATCTGACTGAGATTCGTCTGCAATCATCGGTGGACGATCTATTGAATGGCGACTTCACCATCGCACAGGTCGCTGAGCGCAACGGATTCTCCCATCCGCGCTCGCTGGCCCGTGCCTTTGCCGCCAGATTCGGCATGACTCCGGTCGTGTTCCGTCGACATTATCGCGTGGGGTCCGGCGATGCCGGCGAACGCTGACATCGCATGGCAGGAGCACCGGTACGACTGCGGCCGCAACGATTATCGTGGTGGAACAAGTCACAAAGTGACGGATAAAGGTCAATTTATTGACCAAACAACACTATGTGAACTCCGTATGCTGAAAGCACATTTGCAAAAGAAAGCAAATAGGTCGAAAACAAAGGAGCTTCATAATGAGCAACGAACCCGCCATCTTCGGCACCTAGGATACCGTGGCCGCACTGCCGCAAAGCGGTGGTGCACGCGCCCTGCTGAAAAGCGCGATTCTATCCCTGTCCCTGCTGCTGTGCAGCGTTTCCGTGACCATGGCCGTGGTCTCCAGCCTGAAGCAGGACTTCCCCAACGCCTCCACCATGGAGCTGCAGTCCTTCGTCAACGTGCCGGTTATCGCTGGCATCATGACCTTCGACTGGCACTACTTCTACTTCGTCTACTTCTTCGCTCTGCTGGTCTTCTTCTTCGTGCTGGTGTTCGTGCCGAACAGCGTGAACGAAATCGGTAAGGTCCACAAGAGCGAGCAGGCCGGTGCGGCAAAGCCGAAACGCACCAAGATGCCGTTCGGTGCCTACTTCGGCATGATCCTGCAGATCGTGTTCGCCACCGGTTACGGCTTCTACACGGTGAACCTGTCTCTGGCCGCTGAAGAAACCGGCGTGATCACTGCCGTCCAGGCCGCTACCGTGATGACCGTTGTGTCCATCTCCTCCTTCATCGGTGGCTTCCTGTTTGGCTTCGCCAAGCGCTTTGTCGGTATGTTCATCGGCATCATCGCCATCGCTATGGAAGCGGCCGGCCTGTTCCTCTGGGCCAACACCGCATCCCTGGGCGCATGGTATGCCGCTGCAGTGCTCTTCGGTGTCGGCTTCTGCTGGTTCATGCCGTACGTGAACTTCCTGGTCAACGAGCACACCGATCCGACCATCTCTGCTCAGGCCACCTCCTACGCCTTCTTCGGCAACTCGGTTGGCTCCTTCCTGCCGACGTACGCATTTGCCGCACTTGGCGCCCTCACTGGCCTGACCAGCACGTGGAAGTCGCTGAACGAAGCTGGCGTGATGATGATTATCTGCATCGTCATGGTGCTTGTCTTCAACGCCTTCGATAAGAAGAAGCCGGCAGCCGTGGAGGCTGAGCCAGCCAAGTAATCAAATAAGTAATCAATAATCTTGAGGGCGCTAGCCCCATGCATTGAATTCCCAACAGGCGGCGGTCGTATGGCCGCCACCTTCATAAGACAGGTACGCCATTGCCAATCCAATACGCCAAGTATTCCAATACGTCCGCCTGAATAATTTGGTCTATCAGCAATGAAGTTAAGGAACTATCATCATGAACTGCCCAACCGCTGACCACACTGCCCCTGATATCGAATCCATGGTGGCTCCGCCGTCCGCCCAGCCGCTTGACCCCATCCCGGCCCCGATTCCGGAAACCAAGAACTTCCCCCCCCACATTGACGAAGTGCCGGAAGGCTGTATCGTACTCGATGAGCCGACCGAGGATTCCTTCGGCTACCCGGTTGATATGGAACAGGTCACGTACGCCACCCGCCAACTGGCAGACGGCACTTCCGTTGATATGCCATTGTGGGTGTTCACTCCCGGCACGGATAACATGCCTGAAGGCCAGATTCCGGAAGGTGGCTGGCCGATAATCATATTCGTGCGCGGCTCCGCATTCCATGAGCAGAACGTGCTTGACTACCTCAACTACTATGTGCGCATCGCCGAGAAAGGCTTGTGGTGGCAGCCGTCAAGTACCGTGCCAGCGACGACGCCCCATTCCCCGCGCAGATGCAGGACTGCAAGACCGCAGTGCGTTTCATGCGTGCCAACGCTGAACGATTCCACGTCAACAAGGATCGTGTGGCGCTGTGGGGCGATTCCTCCGGTGGTCACACGGTGTTGATGGCTGGTTTCACTGGGGATACGGCTCCGGATACGCCGGATTATCAGCCGGTGAGTGCTGAGGTGAAGTGCATTGTGGATTGGTATGGTCCGACCGACTTCGCCATGATGAACCATTACCCCAGCTCCCAGAACCATCATGTCCCCGAATGCCCGGAAGGCATGGAGATCGGTGGCGTGAACGTTTTGGAACACCGTGATTTAAGCCGCAATGCCTCGCCTATGACCTGTCTGGATGCTGATCGTCCGACTCCGCCGACGTTGATCATGCACGGCGGCCGTGATTTGTTGGTGCCGTTCAATCAGAGCTGCCGCCTGTATGTCACGATGAAGGCGCTTAATAAGAATGTGACCTTCTACAAGCTTGGCAATGCCAGCCATGCTGCCTATGGATTCCGCAGCAATCGCGCCGTCGGCATAGTGCTCGATTGGCTTGCCGGGCGTCTGTAGTTCTTATTGGTATCGCCCTGCCCGGGTATTTCTCGCGTTGAGTAACAAGAAACGATAGAAATACTCGGAGATTGGGTTTTGTTCCGAAAATGTTGCGTTGACCCGTTCGGAGCGGGACACTCTCGAAAGCAGATGAGAACGGTCAGAGTTCGATTTCCCGGCCGATTACTCGGTCGTTTTTTCCCCCAATCGGTCCTCCGGTCAATCCGCCAGTCGGCGCGGATGGGCGGCGGAGACCTCCCAGCCCAAGGCCATCAGGGTCTTGCGGTCGGCCTTGCTCAGTGCCTTGCAATCCAAGGCCTCGATAAGATCAGGGCGAATCTCGGCGGTACGGGCCAGCGCTTCGTCGCGGCGAAACGGTCCACCTTGCCGTGGTCGCCGGACAACAGCACGTCCGGCACCGCAATACCACGCCACACGGCCGGTTTGGTGTACTGGCGATGTTCAAGCAGCGCGCCCTCGCCGGTGTAGGATTCCTCAACAATCGAATCTGGGTTGCCCATGAACCCGGGCATCAGACGGGTGATGGCCTCAAGCATCACCGATACCGCTACTTCGCCGCCGTTCAGCACATAGTCGCCGATCGAATATTCGCGTACGTTGACGCCCTGGGCGCGGTAGTAGTCCGGGATGCGCGCATCGTAGCCCTCATACCGGCCGCAGCCGAACAGCAGATGGTCGGCATGGCTGAGCTCGGTGGCGTCGCGCTGGGTAAACAACGGGGCCGATGGGTTCGGGAAGATGAGCACCGGTGCGCCGGATGGAGCGGGGGACTCAGACGGCTGCGAGAATCCCAGCAGCTCGTCCAGGCATTCGCTCCACACTTCGGGCTTCATCACCATGCCGGCCCCGCCGCCGACTGGCGTATCATCCACCGAATGATGCACATCGTGGGTCCAGTCGCGCAGGTTGTGCGCCTTGATCTCCAACAATCCCTTGGCCTGGGCTTTGCCCATCAGGCTGAGGTTCATCACCTCAAAGTATTCGGGGAACACGCTCACGATATCGATCTTCATGTCATCCAGCCTAACGGTAGCCCCTCCCGCATTACACGGCCACCACTACACTATTGCGGTGATGAATACGACGATGAACCTCCCCACCCGCAAAAAGCCCGAAGTGTTGTCCCCGGTCGGCAACCTGAGGGGCCTGAAAACCGCGGTCGATTATGGTGCCGACGCCGTCTACTGCGGCGGCAAAGCCTTCGGCATGCGATCGGCTCCCAAAAACCTTAGCCTTGAGGATTTCGAGGAAGGATCGCGCTACGCCCATGAACGCGGCGCTCGCGTGTACGTGACCTGCAACGTGCTGCCGCGCAACAACGAGATCGAAGCCATGCGCGAGTACGTCGGCCAGCTCAAAGACACCGGCGTGGACGCGCTGATCGTCTCCGATATTGGCGTGATGATGATGGCCCGTCAAGTGGCTCCGAATCTGGAACTGCACGTCTCCACCCAGGCCGGCGTGACTAATTATCAGGCTGCGAACGCCTTCTACGAGCTTGGTGCTCGCCGTGTGGTGTTGGCCCGCGAGATGGACTTGCAGGCCGTGCGTGATATTCGCGCTAACATTCCCGATGACCTCGACATCGAATGCTTCGTCCACGGTGCTATGTGCATGGCCTTCTCCGGCCGCTGCCTGTTCTCCAACTATCTGACCGGCCGCGATGGCAATCACGGCGAATGCGCCCAGCCATGCCGCTGGAAGTATTCGATCGTGGAAGAGAAGCGCCCCGGCCAGTACTTCCCGATCGAACAGACCGAGAACGGCGCCTATCTGTTCAATTCGCAGGACATGAATATGCTGGGGCACTTGGATGATTTGATTGACTCCGGTGCCACCAGCCTCAAAATCGAAGGCCGCGCGAAAAGCGCCTACTATATCGCCGCCATGACCAACGCCTACAAAACCGCGGTTAATGAATACATGATTCAACGCGGTTTTGAAGACGCTGATGGCAATGTTTTGAAGCCTTTCCACGACCGTGTGATTCGCCCGGGCGACCCCGATTTTGCCAAGGAACCGAAGATCAAGTGATGCGCAATGCCGATGCCGCGTTCGCCGGTGTGGCCGATGAGGGATATGACCGTGGCTCTGATACTGCGGTTGCCGATTCGGTCATCGGCTCGGTTGCCGCAGAACGTGACCGCGTGACGGTTGCTGATGCCGCCGACTCAACTGCCTCTGGTACGCCGGCCGGCACCGCCGTCGAACCCGACGGCATGAGCTCTCACGCCCGTTCCACGCGCCGCAAGTCCAACACCGCGGTCGAACAGATTGAGACCGATTGGAAGCATGCGGCCGTTCGCCCGGCCCCACACGTCGAACTGCCCGAATGGCTGCTCGAGGAAACCGACAAGGTGGCCCACCGCGACTACTCCACCGGCTTCTATTACCCGGAGCACAAGGTCACACAGAACACCGACCGCTCCGCCTACTTCCGCTCATGGCTGGTAGTGGGCGAAGTGCTGAGCTGGAGCGCGGACGAAGACGGACGTGTCACGCTGATGAGCCGTAACAAGATCGAGCCCGGTCAACAGGTCGAATTCCTGCTGCCTGGCGAGAGACCATTGGTCTTTACCGTGCCGGAAACCGGCCTGCGCGATGCCGATGGCACGCCGGTACCCGCCATCAATAATCCGGCGCACGTGTTCTCGATGCCCTGCCCGCACCAAGGTGCCCATCAACGCCGCCATCCGCTCGCGCGCCAAAAAGCCCACCCTCAAAGCCGAATAACCTACCACTTCGCCCCCGCTGACTGGGGGGTGGTCATGAAAATCATGAACACCGCCCGCACCCAAGAAAGAATGCCTTATGCCTGAATACAGCGAAGAAATCCTCGATTCCAACAGCATCAGCTCTACCGATAAAGCCGGTCGCCCTATTCCGGTGACCATCCCCATCGCACTGGCCTCCGGCATCAAGGTGGTGTACACCACGCGACTGGGCGGCCTGAGCACCGGCGATTACGGCAACCTGAACCTCGGCGGCAAGTCCGGCGACGAACCTGAGGCCGTGCTGTCGAACCGCATCGCACTTGCCGAAGCGGTGCAAGCCCGCCTATCGCTGGTCTCCCAAGTACATTCCGGAGTGGCTGTGGACGTGGACGACTCGTTCGTCATCAACACCCCCCTTCGGCTTCGATGTGTCCGGCACACATGGTGAGACTGACACTCCGCACGTCATCGAGGCGGACGGCCAGGTCACCGCACAATCCGGCATCGCCCTAGGCATGTTCGCGGCCGACTGCCTGCCGGTGCTGCTGGGCGACCCAGTCACCGGTATCATTGGTGCGGCCCACTGCGGCCGTCGTGGTCTGGAGCGTGGTGTGATCGGCGCCACGGTAGACCTGATGAAGAGCAAGGGTGCCGACCCGGCGAACATCGTCGCCACACTCGGCCCGCGCATCTGCGGCGACTGCTATGAAGTGGGCGACGAGATCGCTGACCAGTTCATCAAGCGCTTCCCGCTGACCAAGACGAAGACCCGCTTCGGTGGTGCCGGCATTGACATCGCCGAGGCGGCAATGATCGACCTCGCTTTCGCCGGCGTACATCAGGTGGTCGATTCTATGCCGCGCGTGCACGCCGCCACCCAGTACCTTGAGGAAGATCCGGAACTCGCCGAACTGTGCCGCACGGACGGCGAAGGACCGGCCGAGCTCGCGGAGCGCATCGACAACATCAGCCACAGCATGTGCACGCTCGAAAACCCACTGTGGTACTCGCACCGCCGCGCCGCGCTCGCCAACAAAACACACGAAGGCCGCCTCCTCGCCCTCATCGTGCGTGACTAAGCGGAGAATGCGAGCACATTCCGTGGAGAAGATGTGATGCAGTTCACGGACGGCCAGCCCTCACCCTACGGTGGTGCCTATGACTGAGAGAGATTTCGATACCCCCGTCGAGACGCCTACCGTCCAGCCGGCCCCCGCTCAGGGCGCCAAACCGGCGCAAACCGTGCCGGTGGTGGCCGTAGTGCTGGCCGCCGGCTTCGGCACGCGCTTCGGCCCCGATAATCCCAAGCAGCTTGTCTCCGTGGGCGGCAAGCCCATCGTGTGTTGGAGCATTGATGCCTTTGAACATTGCGATCGCGTCAGCGACATCGTGGTGGTGGTCAATCCCAAGGTGCGCGGTGAAGTGGAAACGTTGGTTGGCGAGATGGGTTACACCAAGGTCCGCGTCATCATTGACGGCGGTGACGAGCGTGTGGACAGTACCGCCGCCGCGCTCGACATGCTGGCTACGGCTGGCATTCCGGACGATGCCAAGATTCTGATCCATGACGCCGTCCGTCCGTTCGTGGAACAGTCCGCCATCGACGGTTCGATTGATGCGCTCGACCAGTTCACGGCCGCGACCGTGGCCTACGCCTCAACCGACACCGTGCTGTTGACCGAGGATCTGGGCGATTTGAAAGTGGTCAAGTCGGTGCCGGACCGCCCGAACACCTTCCGCGCGCAGACCCCGCAATCCTTCCGCTTCGCGACGATTCGTCACGCTTACGAGTTGGCTGCCGCCGACCCGGACTTCCATCCCACCGACGACACGCGCGTAGTGGTCGATTATCTGCCTGATGAACCCGTCGCCATTGTCTCCGGTGCGGAAACCAACCTGAAGATCACCACGCTGGAGGATATTCCCACAACTGAGCGTATCGCCGAGGAGATTCTCGGTCGTGATCCCAAGGAAGAGGCCCGCGCCCGCATGCACGCCCTGCTGGCCCAAGCGGCCGGCCAGATGCATCGCTAGACTGGCATTATGCGTGAACTCAATGTTGTGATCTCCGGCTTCGACCACTATGACGGCGTGGAGGTCAATCCCGCCGTCGAAGTGCCCAAGGCCATCGCCGAGCAGGGGCTGGGCGTCTCCTCTGCTCCGGACGATCCGTTGGAGCAGGTCGCCGTCACCGTCCATGCCGTCAGCATCCCGGTGAGCTTCGCCAAAGCCTGGCCCACGCTGAAGAGACGATTGAGGCCACCAAGCCCAATATCGTCATCGCCACCGGGCTCAAGCACGCAGCCCGAGGCGTGATGCTTGAACGATGCGCCACCAACCTGATGGACGCGATCAAGCCGGACGCGGACAACGTGACCCCACGCCGCGAACCCATCGACCCCAATGGCCCGGCCGCCTATTGGACCCGCCTACCGTTGCGCTCGATCCTGAATGATTTCACGGACGATTCGATCCCGGCCACCCTGAGTTCGGACGCAGGCACGTTCGTATGTAATTCACTGTTCTACAACTTGCTCAACTGGACCGCCACCCAGGAGCGGGTGCTGGGCGGATTCGTCAGCTTCCCGCCGGTCGTACCGGCGGATTCCAGCCAGCGTGGTCTGCCACTCGACCAGCAGATCGCCGCTGGCCGTGATGTGGTGTGCGAAGCCGTGCGCTACTATCTCAAGCCCTCCAGCTCCGACATCCTCATCGCCTAGCACGCTGCGCGCCACGCCGGAATAGAACATGGTTCGCACGCATTGTAACGATTGCGCGTCGCTCAACGCCCAGCGTTAGTGCGATGCGCTACAGTGCTTCAAGGATGTGCCAAGAGCTTTATGCGTGTGCGAAAGGAATAAACAGCGATGGTGGATCGTTTCCCGGTGGTGCTGCGAGGATATGACAAGGAGAAGGTTGATGCTGCCTTCGACGCTACTCAGGAGAGTGTGAAGCGTGCGCAGCAGACGTTGGCCAGCATGCGTGAGCAGATTGCGGCGGATGACGACCGTATTCTGCAACTGCAGGCCCAACTTCAGGAAGAGAAGAACAAGAAGCCGGAAGGCAACAGCTTCGCTTCCCTGGGAGCGAACGCCCAGCAGATGCTCGCCTCCGCCGAGCAGACGAGTACCGAACTGCTGGAACGCGCCAAGCAGGACGCGTCCTCCATCCGTACCACGGCTCAGGCTCAGGCCGAAACACTGATCAACAACGCCAAGCTGGATGCCCAGCATATCGTTGACGACGCCAATGCCAAGGCCGCCTCGATTCTGACGAACGCCAACAATCAGGCCGAATCAGTGACCACCTCCGCCAACGAGGACGCCGCACAACTGCGCTCCGAAACCGCCAAGACCATCACCGAACAGCGTCAGACCGTCGAGCTTGAGCTCAGCAACGCGCGCGAAGAGCACACCAAGAAGATGGCTTCCGAACGCTCCACTCAAGAGCGCGAAATCGCCGACATGAAGGCGGAAGCGACCCAGCAGGTTGCCGCAATGCGCAAAAGCGCCAATGAGGAGATCACCAAGTTTAAGTCTGATTCCAACGATCAGATTGAGGCGGCGCTCGCCGAGGCCAACAAGAAGCTCGCCGACGTGCGCGAGCAAGTGTCCAAGATGATGACCGAAGCCCAGCGCAAGGCCAGCGAAATCATTGATGCGGCCAAAACCAAGGGTCAGGAAATCACTGATGAGGCCGAGGTCAAGCGCACCAGCACGATGAGCCAGGTCAACGCCGAGGTCGAGCAGATCCGTCACGACATCGCCGCTCAGCAGGATGAGGCCACGAAGAAGGTCAACGAACTGCTGCAGCACCTCGAGAGCGTCGTGTGGCGGCCAAGCGGGAAGCCGATGAGTTGGTCGGCCAGGCCAAGAACACTCGCGACCAAGCCGATTCGTATGCCGCGTCCAAGCGCGAGGAGGCGGACATCCAGGCCGCCGCAATCGTACATAAGGCGGGCGAGGAAGCCGATGCGCAGATCGAGGAGCGTCGCGCCGCCGCCCAAAGCGAGCTTGACGGTCTGTCCAAGCGCATCGCCGATCTGCAGGAACGCGAGTCCGTCATCACCCAGCGTGTTTCGGAACTGCGTTCTATGTTCTCGCAGGCGTTCTCCGGATTCGCTTTCGGCGGTAATGCGGCGGCCTCTGGTCAGGATCAGGAAGCCGCTGCCGTGGCGTCATTGCCGGTGGTTGCGCCCGTCCCGGAAGTCAAGCCTGTACACAACGAGGCCGATGATCAGCCGGGTGAGTTGAGCGGAAACGAGTCGGCTGCCGACGATCACAATGAGACAGATGCGGCACCGGCTGATTCGGCTGATTCGGCTGATTCGGCTGCACAGAATGAGCAGTCCGAATCGTCTGAGCCGTCCGAGCACCAGACACAGGGCGAACCGGAGGCCCCGACTCAGGAGAATCCAGCCGTATCTGAGCAGAACGGCGAATGACAGGCCTTCGATTAGACTACTAGCGGTAAAGAATTACGGCACCTGCGCTTTCGAGCCAGGTGCCGTATTCGTTTGAATCTGCGCCACAAGCGCACCATCACAGAAGGAGTATGACATGAGTGAATTGACGCCTCTGACCGACGAAGCGTTGAATACCCTGCGCGGCGATTTCGCACAGAGCGGCACCAACCGTCTGGCCATGAACGCGGTGACCGCCGCCGGCATCGACAAGGTGGCTCGCAATTATGACCGCGCTCGTCTGATGCAGCGTCGTTTCTCCACCATCGTTGACAATGGCGAAGCCACCCATCAGGATCGCTCCGGCCGCTGCTGGCTGTTCAGCTCCCTGAACGTGGCCCGTTTCGTGGCCAAGAAGAACATGAACTTGAAGGAGTTCGAGTTCTCCCAGAACTACGCGATGTACTACGACAAGCTGGAGCGCGTCAACTACTTCCTTAAGGATGTGGCCGCTCTGGTGGCTGCCGGAGAGCCTTCCGACTCCCGCCTGATGCAGCACCTGCTCGCCGACGTGATGGGCGATGGCGGCCAGTGGACCATGGCCATGAACGTGTACAAGAAGTACGGCGCTGTGCCCAAGGACCTGTTCCCGGAGACCGAATCCTCCAAGAACACCGGTGAAATGAACACCCAGCTGCGCCACATGCTGCGCACCGCCGTGGCGCACATGTACGCCGCTGACGGCGATGCCTCCAAGGTCGAGTCGATTATTGCCGACGCCACTGCTGCCGGCCACCGTATTCTGACCATCCACCTTGGGCGAGCCGCCGGTTTCCTTCGACTGGGAATGGACCGACAAGGATGGCGAATTCCACCGCGACGGCGAGATTACACCGGTTGAGTTCTGGAAGAAGTACGTGGGTCCGGCTGATCTTGAGGACTACGTGTGCCTGGTGGACGATCCGCGCACTGAACACGCCAAGGGCAAGAAGATCGGCATCGAGCACCTCGGCAATGTGGCTGGCGGCGACGCCACCGAGTACTCAACGTGCCAAACCAGTTCATGAAGGACTGCGTCAAGCAGATTCTCGTTGAGCAGGGCATTCCGGTATGGTTCGGTGCCGACTGCCACCCGTTCATGGACCGTGAGAACGGCGCTTGGGCCACCGACCTGTTCGAGTACGGCCGCGTGTACGACGTGGACTTCGATTTGGACAAGGAAGCCCGCGTGCGCTTCGGCGACTCCGCCATGAACCACGCCATGGCTTTCGCCGGCGTTGACGTGGCCGACGACGACACCACCCGCCGCTGGCGCGTGGAGAACTCTTGGGGCACCAAGATCGCCGACAAGGGCTACTTCACCATGTCCGACGACTGGTTCACCGAATACGTCTACGAGGTAGCCGTCCCGAAGGCCCTGTTGCCGGAGGAATACCAGAAAGCCCTCGAAGAGCCAGCCACCATGCTCCCCGCATGGGACCCGATGGGTGCTTTGGCCAAGTAGCACGCGAAGCGTGCGTCGGCCAAAGCGCCTGAGGCGACAGGCCGTGAAACGAACAGCCCAGTGGGCTGTTCGTAGGCCTGGCTCACGGTCGTAAGACCGTGAGGGACGCCGAAGGCAGCATTGAGCCTCGCCGTAGGCGAGTCCATAATCGCAAGGGCTCGGAGAGCATTGGCCTGATAGCTGCTATAGTTGGGCCTTCGTGCAACGTGCACGCAAGGCCCAACTTTATAGTCGTATACAAGGAAAGGAGTCGAGCAATGGCAGCACTACGTGGTCCGGATAGTTCCGAGGATGAACGTCGTTTGGGGGAGCAGGCCGTCTTTCCCGAGACCGTCGATGTCAACATTCGTCAGCTTGACCCCATTCCCGCGCCGCGTGCCTTCCTGAGGGAGCAGCCGCTTACCGATGAGATGAGCGAGCTCGTGCTCCACTCGCGGCAGGAAATCCGCGATGTGCTCAACGGCCGCGATGACCGACTGCTCGTCATCGTGGGCCCCTGCTCAATCCACGACACGAAGGCCGCGCACGAGTACGCAGAAAAGCTGGCTGCCGTCAAGCGCGAGTTGGAAGACCGACTCGTGATCGTGATGCGCGTGTACTTCGAGAAGCCGCGCACCACCATCGGCTGGAAAGGCCTCATCAACGACCCCGATCTGGACGGTCGCTTCAATATTCGTAAGGGCATGTGGCTGGCCCGTAAGGTGCTCACCGACGTGCTGAGCCTCGGCTTGCCCGCCGCCACCGAATGGCTTGACCCCATCACCCCGCAGTACATCTGCGACGCGATCAGCTGGGGTGCCATCGGCGCGCGTAACACCGAATCCCAAGTCCACCGCGAACTGGCCAGTGGCCTGTCCATGCCGGTGGGCTTCAAGAACTCCACCGACGGTTCCATTAAGGCCGCCGCCGATTCCTGTTTCGCGGCCGGCTTCGAGCATCACTTCCTGTCCATTAACTTGGACGGTCGCGTGATTTCCGCTGAAACCAAAGGCAACCCGGACTGCCATCTGGTTCTGCGCGGTTCCAGCCACGGCCCGAACTACGATGCCGAATCCGTGCGTCAAGCTCTGGAAGACCTCAAGGTTTCCAAAGCGTCCGGCCCGAGCCAGCATGGCCTCGTCATCGATGCCGCCCACGGCAACTGCGGCAAAGACGAAAACCGCGAAGCCGAAGTCATCGAAGAGATCGCTGAGCGCCTGGCGCACGGCGAACAAGGCATCACCGGCGTAATGATGGAAAGCTTCTTGGTCGGCGGTCACCAAAAGCCGGCCCCGCTCGACCAGTTGGTCTACGGTCAGTCCGTCACCGACTCTTGCGTGCCGTGGGAACGCACCAACGAGCTGCTGCACACCCTAGCTGACGCCGTCACCGCTCGCCGCTCGGCTAAGTAGTTTTGTCTTTGTAGAAGTGCTCACTGAGACCCACTCAGTGAGCATTTGCCAATAACGGTGGTCATGTCAGTTTGTTCCCGTGACATCTTATCCTTGGGAAAGATACTGACCCAAGGAGAGATGTTATGCAGCAGCAGGAGGAAGCAGCACATTCGCTGCATCCGTTGCAAGTCGGTCCGCAGCCGTTGAACACCCCAGAAGAGCTTCGCGCCATTCGTCAGGCGATGGGGGAGGGGAAGAACCCGCTCGTTGCCACTGATGTGCCGCGCTGGGAAGATCAGGTGGGTGTCAGTCGCATCATCAACCGCCGCGTATTGGAGTTGGAGCCGCTGCCCACGCCTGCGCAAGTGCTCGCTGAGCTCCCGCTGACCGATCAGGCTCAGGAAATCGTCGCCTACTCGCGTGATGAGATTCGCGCGTGCCTGTACGGCCAAGATGACAGGTTGTTGGTCATCGTCGGCCCCTGTTCGGTTCATGACCCGAAGGCCGCGCTGGACTACGCGCATCGATTGGCCAGGCTGAAGGACGAGCTCGGCGAGCAGCTGCTCATCGTCATGCGCGTGTACTTCGAGAAGCCGCGCACCACCATCGGCTGGAAGGGTCTGATCAACGACCCGGATATTGATGGCAGCCACAATATTCGCAAGGGCCTGTTGCTTGCTCGCAAAACCTTGCTTGGTGTGCTGAAGGAAGGATTGGCGGCCGCCACGGAATTTCTGGAGCCCACCAGCCCGCAGTTCATCTCGGACGCGGTGAGTTGGGGCGCCATTGGTGCGCGCAACACGGAAAGCCAGATCCACCGCCAATTGGCCAGCGGGCTTTCCATGCCGGTCGGCTTCAAGAACGCCACTGACGGCTCGGTGAAGGCAGCGGTCAACGGTTGCTTCGCCGCTGCTCAGCAGCACACGTTCTTCGGCATTGACCATCTGGGGCGTGCCTGCGCAGTCGAGACCCTTGGCAACCCGGACTGCCATGTGGTGTTGCGCGGCTCGATTCACGGCCCGAACTACGATGCCGAGTCCGTGGCCAAAGCCATGGAAGACGTACGCGCCGAAATGCCCGCCGAATCCGCAGCCTCGCACGGTCTGATTGTTGATTGCTCGCACGGTAACTCCGGCAAGGACGAGCATCGTCAGGCCGAAGTCGTGCGCAATATTGCCAGCAGAATTGCAGCTGGCGAACAGGGTATTACCGGCATCATGATGGAAAGCTTTATTGAAGGAGGCAATCAGAAGGCCGCGCCGCTTGATCAGCTGGTCTATGGCAAGTCGATTACCGACAAGTGCATCAGCTGGGAAGAAACCGAGGCCTTGCTGCGCGAGCTTGCGGAAGCCGTGGCCACGCGGCGTTGGCACTGAGTTGCGTCATCGGCTCTCTCACGGGAGCAATGTAACGAAACGTCTGACTACCCTTCAGCCCGCCATTCGGTGGCCAGCTCCCCTGACAAGGGGAGCCGAAAGTGTTTGTGAAAGGAACTTACGTATGGGGATGAAAACTGTAGCTATTATTGGCGCATTGGATGAGGAAGTGGCGCTGATTGCCAAATCGCTCACGCATGTGACGCACACCGCCAAGGGCAACCTTGACATCGTGTCCGGCACGGTCGACTCCTTCGGTTCTGACGTCATCAAGGTTGCCGCAACGGTAGGCGGCATGGGACTGGTCAATGCGGCCGCCACCACGCAACTGCTGATTGACGAGTTCGCCCCGGACGCCGTGATTTTCAGCGGCATCGCCGGCAACCTCAACACCCACCTGCACATCAACGACGTGGTGCTCGGCGGCACCCTGCGCTACCTCGACACTGACATGCGGCTCGTAGGCCAGTGGAAGCCCGGAACTGCGGACGCTCCGGTGGAGGAATTCCACTCTGATGACCGTCTGCTGGAAGTTGCCGACGAAGCGCTTGCCAATGCGGGCATTATCCACATCACCGGCATCATCGCCTCCGGCAACTACTTCGTGGACACGCCCCAAAAGGTCGAGGAGGTCATCCGACTCACCGGGGCTGACGCCGTGGAGATGGAAGGCGCCGCCGTGGCACAGGTCGCCGCCCGCAATGACGTGCCGGCACTGGTGATTCGTGCCCTTTCCGACAACGCCGACACCGATTACGAGGTATTCAAGGAGTTCGACATCTCCGAGTACGCCGATACCGCCGCCCGTCTGGCTGTCGACATCGTCAAGCGCCTGTAGTCGGCGGGCTGGCCCGTCTCACCATCCACGTTTTGGGTATGATGACCACTATATGAGCGCTTTCAAACTATTGCTTATAACCTGAGCCATACTCGGTGTGCGGCACAGCGATGTGCGGGGTTCATCGCTGGGGCCACAAGCTGTACCAGTTCTTCTCCCGCATGCCGGTCGCTGTGCTCAATTCGTTAAGCGACGACAACACCGTCGCGAAGCATTGAATACACAATGCGCACGCTGCACTGGGGTTTATCTGCAGCATGAGGAGAGGAAAAAATGACTGCAAGTGCAACCGCGGCTGTGACCAAACCGGTGAAGAAGGATTCGGTTCCTGAGATCATCGCCGCTTCCATGGTCGGTACGGCCATCGAATTCTACGATAACTACTGCTATTCCATTGCCGCTGCTAGCTACTTCGGCATGATCTTCTTCACGGACGTCGCCAAGTCCAACCAGACCCTCGCCACGCTGATGGCCTTCGTGACCTTCGCCGTTTCGTTCCTCGCCCGTCCGTTCGGCTCCATGCTGTTCGGCCACTTCGGTGACAAGCTCGGCCGTAAGAAGACGCTGGTTATCGCCCTGATGACCATGGGCATCGCCACCTTCCTGGTTGGCTGCCTGCCCGGTTATGAGCAGATTGGCGCATGGTCCGTCGTGATTCTGTGCATCTGCCGTGCCTGCCAGGGCGTGGGCCTCGCCGGCGAATGGTCCGGTGCCGCGCTGGTCGCCACCGAAACGCTCCGGCCGACAAGCGCGCCCTGTACGGTTCCTTCCCGAACCTTGGCGCCCCGATTGGCTTCTTCTGCGCTTACGGCCTGAACCTGCTGCTCGAATCCAACCTGAGCAAGGAACAGATGATTGCTTTCGGCTGGCGTATCCCGTTCCTGTGTTCCGCCGTGCTGGTGATCATCGGCCTGTACGTGCGTGCCCGCATGTCTGAGACCCCGGTGTTCCAGAAGGCCACTGAAGAGAAGCGCACCTCCAAGCACCCGCTGCGCGACCTGCTGCCGTACTGGAAGGAAGTCGTGCTCGGCACCGTAGCCATGGGTATCACCTACACCCTGTTCTACGTACTCGGCACTTGGTCGCTGGCCTACGGCGTCAAGGCTTGGGCTTCCAGCAGGGCGAGTACCTGCTCATGCAGATGTGCTCCGTGGTGTTCTTCGCCATCTTCATCGTGGTCTCCTGCGTGTACGCCGACAAGGTGGGTCGCAAGAAGGTCATGATTGCCGTGACCGCCGCCGCCTTGGTGCTCAGCTTCTTCGTGCCGATGCTGCTCGTGCACTCCGCCGCCCACATCATGATCTTCCTGTGCGTCGGCTTCGTGATCATGGGTGGTTTGTTCGGCCCCTGCGGCGCCTACCTGCCTGAGCTGTTCCCGGTGCACGTGCGCTACTCCGGCGCCGGCCTGAGCTACAACCTCGCCGCCATCTTCGGTGGCGCATTCGCTCCGACCATCGCCCAGGCCCTGGTTGCTTCCAAGTTCGGCGTTGCCGGTGTGGGCTGGTACATGGCCATCATGGCCGCCCTCGCCCTGCTCGCTCTGTTCCTGATCAAGGAAAGCAAGGACAAGGACTACGAGCTGTAAATAAAGCTCCCCATATTATGCTCCCGCCAGCGGGAGCATTTTGTTATGTCATCCCGCCAAAAATGAACAATAGACGAACTTACGTAGTTTGGGCATCTCACTACGCCTTGCACGTTTTACTCTGGAAATCATGGATATCTGGCAGATCGTCGTGATTGTGGTGCTCGCCGCGCTGATACTGGCGTGGGTTGCCGTCATCGCCTACAACAAAGGCCGCGTTTCAGGCCGGCTCGCCGCCGAACAGGACCTTTCCCGCGACGAGGATACGCGTTCTCTATTCGGTGATGATGCGCCCGTGCGCCCCACCGAGCGTCGCCTGATTGAAGTCCTGCCCGAAGCCCTGATTGTTACCAACCGCAACGGCCTGGTCCAATATTCAAGCTCCGGCTCAGTGCCATTCGGCCTAGTCTCCGGCGACCGACTCAACTCGCGCGAAGTCGAGGACATCCTCACTCAGGCCGCCGCCGACGGTGGCGTGCGTGAGCGTGAGGTTCAGCTGCCGGTCAATCGCAATTCCTATCCGTCCTCTAATGGCCGAGGACTGGAGGCCGGCCAGTCACGCCCGTCCAACACGCTGTATTTGCGTGTGCGCATTGGCGATATCGGCGATGACCTGTACGCCATCTTCATCAACGACATGTCCGAGCAGCGCCGTTTCGAGGCCGTTCGCCGTGACTTTGTGACCAACGTTTCGCACGAACTCAAGACTCCGGCCGGTGCCATCTCGCTACTGGCCGAAACCGTGACCGCCGCCGCCGATGATCCGGACGCCGTACGGTATTTTTCCGGCCGTATCTCCAAGGAATCCGCGCGCCTGACCGAACTGGTGCATCATCTTATCGACTTGCAGAAAGCCCAAAGCCCGCAAAGTGTGATTGATGCGCGGCGCATTTCCGCGCTGGATGTGGCACGCGCCGCCATCGCCGCCAATCAGACCCAAGCCGACTCCCGCCATGTGGATATCCGGCTGAGCGTCAACGGACAGTCAGTGCCCACGAAGGTCGAGGAGTTGACCGATGGCGGAGGTTCCTTGGAAGAATCAGGCAGCCCAGCCACGAGCGGTCCGATGATCAAGGCCGACAAAGAGGCCATGCAAACCGCCGTCAAGAACCTCGTGGAGAACGCCATCCATTACTCGCCCGAACACACCACTGTGGCGGTCGGCGTGGGGGAGCGCGATGGCAAAGTCACCATTCGCGTGGTCGATCAGGGCATCGGCATCCCCGCCAAATCACTGGACCGCATTTTCGAGCGGTTCTACCGGGTCGACCCGGCCCGCTCGCGCGAGACCGGCGGTTCGGGACTCGGCTTGGCCATCACCAAGCACTGCGTGCAGGAGAACGGCGGTCGGATTTCGGTCTGGTCGCGTATGGGGGAGGGGTCGACGTTCACCATCGAGCTGCCGGCCGCCCCGGATGAGGATGACGACGAGGCCCGGCCGGACGAGTCGACACAAGCGTAGGGCCTTGGTTGGTGACCGATATGGTGCCATTCCATTGCCACACAATCACACAGTGGGCGAGGTGCGCACACCGCGTGTAGCCCAATTACGCAATTACGTACTTTCAGGAAACAGCAGGCTAACGGAGAACAAATGGTTACGATAGTGTCGGAAACTTTGCGCCTATGCGCACGGGGACATACCCAAGAAAGGCTACTATGACACGCATTCTTATCGTCGAAGACGAGGAATCCTATCGCGAGCCGCTGGTATACCAGCTCACACGCGAGGGATACGACGTGTCCGCCGCCGCCACTGGCGAGGAAGGTCTGGAACTGTTCACCAAGGGCGGCATCGATTTGGTGCTGCTTGATTTGATGCTGCCGGGCATTGACGGCACTGCACTGTGCCGTCGCATTCGTGAGCAGAGCCGTGTGCCGGTTATTATGCTCACCGCCAAGAGCGCCGAAATCGATAAGGTCGTTGGCCTTGAGATTGGTGCGGACGATTATGTGACCAAGCCGTACTCTTTCCGTGAGCTGCTGGCCCGCATCCGTGCCGTGATGCGTCGCAATCAGGCCACGGCCCAGGCTTCCGGCACTGTGGATGACGATATTCCGCTGGTGTGCGGCGATATCGCCATGCAGGTAGGCCAGCATCAGGTCACCGTACGCGGCGAAACCGTGTTCTTCCCGCTCAAGGAATTCGAACTGCTCGAATACCTCATGCAGAACAAGGGCCGTGTGATGACGCGTCACCAGCTGATCGACCGCATCTGGGGTTCGGATTATGTGGGCGACACCAAGACGCTCGACGTGCATGTCAAGCGCGTGCGCTCCAAGATCGAGGAAGATCCGGCGCACCCCAAGTATCTGACTACCGTGCGTGGTCTCGGATACAAGATCGATACTCCCGCGGAGTAAATGGAAGGCGGCCTTCGGGTCGCCTTTTTTGTCGTGGATTGTGGGCTCGCCGCAGGCGAGTCCGCTCCAAAAAACTACGTAGCCTCAACGTAGCCCACAAACATCCAAGTGTTCATCTTCTGTTTACTGATTTCGGTTTTGGGCCCTTGAAACCACCAATACGCTTGTAGTTGTCATGAATTGACCGGGCAGCGCTGAGCCGCCCGCGAATAGTTGATAGAGGGATTAAGTAATAATCATGCAGAAGAACATCCTCGTTCGCTCCATTGCCGCTCTGTCCGGCATTGTGATGCTCGCTTCCGTGGCCGCCTGCGGCGATAACACCGCCACCACGACCGACAACAGCTCCTCCTCCGATTCCGCTTCCAAGTCCACCTCGATCTCCGGCAACTTCTCGGGCGCCGGCGCCTCCTCTCAGCAGGCCGCCGTTGAAGCCTGGATCGCCGGCTTCCAGGGCACCAACCCTGAGGCCAAGATCGCCTACAACCCGTCCGGTTCGGGCGCTGGCGTGCAGACCTTCCTGACCGGTGCCACCGCTTGGGCCGGCTCCGACAAGACCCTTGCCGATGACGAAGTTGAGCAGTCCAAGTCCGTGTGCACTGAAGGCACCGCCTTCGATGTCCCGGTCTATATCTCCCCGATCGCCGTGGTCTTCAACCTCAAGGGCGTTTCCGATGCCGGCAAGCACATCAACATGGACGCTGCCACCATCGCCAAGATCTTCGACGGCAAGATCACCAAGTGGAACGATCCGGCCATCGCCGATCAGAACAAGGACCTGAAGCTGCCCGACACCGCCATCACCGTGGTGCACCGCTCCGATAAGTCCGGCACCACCCAGAACTTCGTCTCCTACTTCAAGGACGTCACCCCTGACAACTGGACCTACGACCTCTCCGAGAACTGGCCGAACGAGGTTGGCCAGGGTGCCAAGGGCACTTCCGGCGTGATCTCCACCGTCAAGCAGGCTGACGGCACCATCGGCTACGCTGACTTCTCCCAGGTCGACGACCTGGGCACCGTGGCCGTCAAGGTCGGCGACAAGTACAACAAGATTTCCGTCGAGGCCGGCTCCAAGGTCATTGGGGATTCCAAGCAGGACGACACCGTTAAGGGTGACAACCGCATTGTCATCAAGATTAACCACGCCACCGAGGCCGAGGGCGCTTACCCGATCGTCCTGGTCTCCTACGACATCGTCTGCCCGGCCTACAAGGACACCAAGCAGGCTGAGTTCGCCAAGGCTTGGCTGACCTACGTGACCTCCGTCGAGGGCCAGAAGGCCGCTCAGGATGCCGCCGGCACCGCTCCGCTGCCCTCCTCCCTGAAGTCCGAGATCACCAAGTCCATCGAGGCCATCAAGACCAAGTGATGACGTCGGCCCGCAAGGGTCGTGTGGACTGGACCTGACAACTGAACGATAGACTGTAGTAGTAAGAGCAGTCGCCGCCAACTTTAAGCCGCAGTCGTAAGCCATACGGCTGCGGCTTAAGGCGGGTCAGGACCCGAACGGTTTGGCAACGTTACAGACGAAAACCGCACCACTTGAATACTTGATAACCACCCTATATAAGGAGAATCCGTGAGTTCGCAAGACAAAACGGCTGTGCAGCCAGTTGGTGGCAAGACCGCCGACAAGGTGTTTCGCGGTGTGGCATCCGCCTGCGGCATCCTGATCCTGTTGTACTTGCCGCTGTGTTCCTGTTCCTGTTCTCCCGCGCCTGGCCACTCATCGGTGGCGATCAGGCCGCCAACAGCCAGACCGTGTCCAGCTTTACCGGCGGCAAGGCCAGCAGCTTCTGGGGCTACGTGCTCCCGCTGTTGTTCGGTACTGTGCTCGTGTCTTTGCTGGCACTGCTGATTGCCTTCTTCGTGTCCATCGGCATTGCGCTGTTCATTTCGCATTATGCACCTAAGAAGCTCGCCACCGCGCTGAGCTATGTGGTCGATCTGCTGGCTGCCATCCCGTCCGTTATCTACGGTTTGTGGGGCGGCCTGATTCTGGTGCCGGCCATCTACCCGTTCTGGAACTGGGTTGCCAACCACCTGGGCTTCATTCCACTGTTCGAGGGGCCGGCCGCCAACCCGCCGCGCACCGTCGCCACCGTGGCTGTGGTGCTCGCCGTTATGATTTTGCCGATTATCACCTCCATGTCCCGCGATATCTTCATGCAGACCCCGCGCCTGCACGAAGAGGCCGCGCTGGCGCTCGGCGCCACCAAGTGGGAGATGATTCGTCTGGCCGTGCTGCCCTTCGGCAAGTCCGGTATCGTGTCCGCCTCCATGCTGGCTCTCGGCCGCGCGCTTGGTGAGACGATGGCCGTGTTGATGATCCTGTCCCCGGGCCTCAACTACTCCATCAAGTTGCTGCAGGCCTCGCAGAACCAGACCATCGCCGCGAATATTGCCGCACAGTACCCTGAAGCCAACGATCTGGGCGTCTCCACGCTGATCGGAACCGGTCTGATTCTGTTCCTGATCACGTTCGTGGTCAACTTCATCGCCCGTAAGCTTACCGAGAAAGCGACTGCGTGATGACTGCTGCTGAGAACACTGAAAAGACTCCGATGGACGGCGCGCCCGAAATCGACTTCGATCGTTTCCGCCCGACCCGTTCCGCCATCCAGCGCCGTAATATCATGGACCACTTCATGTGGGTCCTGATCGCGGTGGCGTTTGTGATCGCCTGCATCCCGCTGATCTCCCTGCTGTGGACCACTATCGTCAACGGCATCAAGCGCCTGAACCTGAACTTCCTGAGCTACAACATGACCGGTGTGGTCGGTGGTAACCAGACCGCGTCCGGTGGTTACGGCGGCGTGCTGCACGCCATCATCGGTACTCTCGAAATCACCGCTGGCGCTATGGTTATCTCCATTCCGATCGGTTTGATGTGCGCCGTGTACCTGGTCGAATACTCGAACCGCGGCAAGCTTGCCACCACGATTTCCCTGCTCGTCGACGTGATGAGCGGCATCCCGTCCATCGTGGCCGGCCTGTTCGCCTTCTCGATGTTCATGATTCTGCTGGGCCCCGGTACCATCAACGGTTTCGAAGGCTCCGTGGCTCTCTCCCTGCTGATGCTGCCCACCGTGGTCAAGTCCAGCGAGGAAATGCTCAAGATCGTGCCGAACGATTTGCGTGAGGCTTCCTTGGCTCTGGGCGTTACCAAGCAGCGCACGATTACCAAGATCGTGCTGCGCACCGCTCTGCCGGGCATCGTCTCCGGTGCCATTCTGGCCATCGCCCGCGTGATTGGTGAGACCGCACCGTTGCTGATGACCGCCGGCTACATCTCCAGCACCAACATGAACCTGTTCTCCGGCCAGATGACCACCCTGCCGGTGTTCGTCTACCAGGAGTACTCGAAGCTCAGCGCGAACTGCCCGCCCAACGCCGACGCCACCTGCGTGACCACGATTCCGATGGAACGTGCGTGGGCTGCGGCTCTCGTGCTGATCGTCATCGTGCTGCTGCTGAACCTCATTGGCCGAATCGTGGCGAAGGTCTTCGCCGTCAAGACCGAGCGCTAAGCCAATCGCTAAGCCTAAGCCTTAAGAACACAAGGAAATATAAGGAAACATCATGGGACAACGTATTGACGTCAACCACGAGAACATCTACTACGGCGACTTTCTGGCCGTGGAAGATGTGAACATCAACATCGAGCCGAACAAGGTCACCTCCTTCATCGGCCCGTCCGGCTGCGGCAAGTCCACCGTGCTGCGCACCTTGGACCGTATGCATGAGATCATCCCTGGCGCTCACGTCGAGGGCGAGGTGCTGCTCGAAGGCAAGAACCTGTACGACAAGGACGTGGATCCGGTGGCCGTGCGCCGCGACGTCGGCATGGTCTTCCAGCGCCCGAACCCGTTCCCGACCATGTCCATCCGCGAGAACGTGCTGGCCGGTGTGCGCCTGAACAACCACCACCTGGCCAAGTCCGACGCCGACGATCTGGTCGAGTGGGCTCTGCGCGGTGCCAACCTCTGGGAAGAGGTCAAGGACCGTCTTGACAACCCTGGCATCGGCCTGTCCGGTGGCCAGCAGCAGCGTCTGTGCATCGCCCGCGCCGTGGCCGTCCACCCGCAGGTGCTGCTCATGGATGAGCCCTGCTCCGCTTTGGACCCGATTTCGACCCTGGCTGTCGAGGATCTGGTCAACGAGCTCAAGAGCGACTACACCATCGTGATCGTGACCCACAACATGCAGCAGGCCGCCCGTATCGCCGACTACACCGCCTTCTTCAACCTGAAGGCCGTGGGCCAGCCCGGTCACCTCGAGTACTTCGCGGACACCATCACGATGTTCAACAACCCGCAAAACGAAGAAGCCGAGCGCTACATCTCTGGAAGGTTCGGCTGATCGTTTCCTGCGCGCAGCGTAATGATTTGTGCGTAGGAGAAACGACAAAGCCCGCCGCAAGGCGGGCTTTCGCATATTTAGCGCGAGTATTGCCGAGTATTACCGTTCTCGCAACGGAGCGAGCTGGAATACTTCGTCAGACTGGGCGGCGACTTCGGGGCTGTGGGTCACGATGATCACGCATTCGTTCTCGTTATGGGCCAGATGCTTGAAAATCGCCATAATGTCGTCCTGCGTGGCCAGATCGAGATTGCCGGTCGGTTCGTCGGCGACTTCCCGCTTCGGTCGATCGACGGGAGAACGGCGGTAAAGTGGTACAAGACAAGTCCGCACGATGAACACTCTGTGATAAATTTTCTGTTTACGTGCGAGTGTGGAAGAATGGTCACAGCAAGGTCCAGCAAAGGAGCATAGGTGAGTACTGGTCTGATCGTCAGCATCGTCGTTGTCGTTATTATCGTTGTCTTGATTGGTTGGGGCGTCAGCGCCTATAACAACCTGGTGACGCTGAAGAACCGTGTGAAACGGTTGGGCGCAAATCGACGTGCAGTTGAAGCAGCGCGTCGACCTCATCCCGAACCTGGTGAATACCGTCAAGGGGTACGCATCCCATGAGTCTGAAGTCTTCACTCAGGTGACCGCCGCCCGCGCCGGCGTAGTGGCTGCGGCCAGCAACCCGAGCACGACCACTGCTCAGCGCGCCGCCGCTGAAAACCAGCTGTCCCGCGCCCTGTTCAACCTGCAAGCCACGGCTGAGGCATATCCGCAGCTGCAAGCCAACCAGAACTTCATGGATCTGCAGAACCAGCTCAAGGAACTGGAGAACAAGATCGCCTACGCCCGTCAGTTCTACAACGACGTGGTCCTGAAGCTTAACACCGCCATCGAAACCGTGCCGACGAACATCATCGCCGGTCTGTTCCACTTTGAACAGGCGCAATACTTCGAGGCCGATGATGCCTCCCGTCAGGTGCCACAGGTCCAGTTCTGACCCGTTCCAGGCCCGTCCGGTAAGCCGCCGGCCGGGCCCGTATTGTCTTAAGAGAGGGAAGATATGCGGATACGATTCATTCGCGCCGGAATCATCAGCATTGTTGCCACGGTGGTGTTGGCAGTTATCACCTTGGCGATAATCGGGACTTCCGCGTTCGGCGATTCGGCCGACCTCAGCTACCGCACGCTGGACTATGACGTGACCGCCACCGCGAACGGTGATTTGAAGGTCACGCAGCATATCGACGTCAAGATGCGTGAGCGTACCGACAGTGACGACAACACCAAGCCGTGGAAGCAACTGTTTCAGCAATACACGCTGAACTCCGGCACCCTGACTGATATCAGTGATATCAGCGTGCGCAACGTCACCGACGGCATCGACTACGCACAACAGAGCGAGCCCAAGCTGCCCAGTGATGTCTCTTCCGACAAGGAATGGAACAGCGACTACGCCAACCATTGGTATGTCGCCGATGTGAGCGATGGCAGCGACCATCCAAAGGCATACACGCCCGGTACCGATGGCCTCAAGCCCAGCGCCTCCGCCACCGAAGATAACACAACCGTGGAGATCGGCTGGAATATTCCGGTCACCACCGAGGCCGACAGCATGAAGTTCGATGTAAGCTTCACCATGCACGATGTGGCCACCAAATGGAAAGACGTGGCCTCCTTCCAATGGGAGCCGTTCGGCAAGAAGAACCAAGTGCCTATCGGCACGGTCACCGGCACCGTCCACTTCCCCAACGGCATCACCGGCAAAACCTCATGGGCATGGCTGCACACCGAGCGCACCTCGGAAACCAAGCGCAACAGCGACGGCAGCTACACGTTCACGGCCTACAACATCCACAATGGCGACTACCTCGATGTGGTCGCGGCGTTCGATGCCGCCAAAGCCAAGGGCATCGCCCGCAAGGGAACCGGCAATCATCTCAAGGACCTGAAACAGGACGAATATAAGCAACAGCAGCGCTGGCTCGACAAGCAACGATTCGCTGCCAGAGCTCGTCTCGTGTTCTGGATTGTCAGCATCGTGCTCGGCATCGCGTTGTGCGCGTGGGGTATCTGGGCTGTGATCTCCAGCAACCGGCATGCGCAATACAGTGGCAGCGTCGAATACTGGCGCGACCAGCCCGGCATCAGTCCGGCTTCCGCAGCCCGTCTGATTCGCGTGGTCGATCCGTCGACGCGCCAATCCGATGAAGACCGCCAGCTGACCGCCACCATGCTGTCGCTCGCCGTCAAGAAGGCCATTGCCGTCTATCCGGGGCCGTCGGACATGTATCGCGGCATCGACATGAGCCGGGCCACGCCGGTGGGCTTGAGCCAAATGATTGCCGCCGACCAAGGCAAGCGGTATGCGGCAGGCATCACCAGCACCATCGTGATTCTGCCGCTCGCCATTGATGAGGCACCCAACGCGCAACAGTTGGGATTGAGTGAATCGGAAGATGCGCTGCTGAACCTGCTCATCGTCATTTCGCAGCGCGTGGGCAGCCCGGTATTCGACCTGAACCAGATGAAGGCGACCTGCCAGAACTGGCAAGACGGCTATATTGAGCTCGGCAAATTCACCGGTGCATGCAGCATGGAATACCAGCGGCTGGGTGCCGCGCGCTCTGTGGGCTGGCAATGGATCCTACCCGGCGTATTGGCCGCCGTGCTGGGATTTGGTTCGCTGCTGGCCAACAGCTTTATCGGATACCCGGTGGCTGGTCTTATCGGGCTGCCGGTATCCCTGGTCGGACTGTTCTGCTCGATGGCCGGCGCGATGACCGTGCTCACTGATCAAGGGCAGGATATCGCCGGCCGGACTCTGGGCCTTAAGCGTTATATGGAAGACTTCTCCAACTTCACCGACCGGGGTGCCGCCGATTTGGCCTTGTGGGATTGGTATATGGTCTACGCCGCCGCGTTTGGCATTTCCGATCGCGTGATGCGTGAACTGGCCAGAGCATATCCTCAGGTCAACGACCCGGCTTGGCTGGATGCCAACGCCTCCAACTCGTTGTTCTACTGGAACTACCGCCCGTATGGCTGGTACAGCCACCGTCATAATGGTCCATTCGACCACGATGCTGCCGGGCAGATGGACCTAGGCGTTGGCGGCCCAGCTCCGGCTTACGGAGGCACATCGTTTGCCGGCGGATTCTCCGACCTCGGCTCGCAGCTGAACTCCGGTCTGGCGGACATCAGCTCGACCATCAGCGCGGCAGCACCATCCGCCGATTCCGGTGGCGATTTCTCCAGCTTCGGCTCGGGCGGCGGCTCCGGTTTCGGCGGCTCGTTCGGCGGTTCCGGCGGTGGTTCGTTCGGCGGTCGTTAAATACGCATTACCCCTTCTTTAGCTCCTTTTTGTACCGGGGGCTACTCTTGATGCCCGATGGCGATAGGGTGCCCCTATTGACGTAGGCTTATTGGGTTGTTTGTGGGTTGATCTCCTTATCGTCTTGACAAGAGAAGACGGAAAGGAGTTTATGATGCGTCTGTTTGGCAATGCGGTAGGCCGCGTGTGTATAGCGTTAATTACAGCAATGGCGTTGCTCATCACCGGTGTGGGATTCACATCCGTGGCGAATGCGGCTGATATCCCCGATTTCAATCCGAGCAGCCCGTCACATAACATCGGCGATGGCACGACGAGTACGGTTACCGCCGAGTTTTACAAGGACAATAAGGGCACGCCGTTCGACCCGGCAACGGATAAGCTCAAGCCGGGTGATACGCTGTACGGCAAGGTGACCATCAAGTTCAGCGATGCAGACAAGCCGACGTTGGATAACCCAAACATCAGATACACCTTCCCAGACAACATTGACGTGAAGAACGTCGAGGAAAGCGATCTATACGCAGACGGCGTGCTGGCTGGTACATGGCTGATCAAAGACAATGTAGCGATGTTCAAGTACAACGAGGATTGGTTGAAGAACCACTACACGGATATCTCCGCATACGTGAACTTCGATCTCACCCTGAACAACGAGCCGAGTGAGACAGGGGATGGGACCAAGATACATTTCCCCGGCACCAAGGGTGACATCACCATCGTTGCCGATAAGTTCGAACTGGGCGGCAAGAAGACGTGGAAACTCAACGGCGACGGCACCGTGACCTTCTCCGTTACGCTGAATAACAAATTAGATGCCAAGAACGTGGTCGTCACCGATACGATGGGCAGCAACTTCGTATTCCGGGACGGTTCGTTCGCGCTCGACGGCACGGCATTGCCCGCCGGTAATGTGTCCATCAGCGGGCAGGTGGCCTCGGTCACGCTTGGCGACCTCAAGACCGGCGAGCACACGCTGACCTACACCGCCGACCTGAGCGATGCGGCGAAGCGGACGCTGCTCGCTGGCGGCAAGCTCAATGACGCCAAGAACACCGCACAGTGGACTTGGGAGGGCTCCGACAAGCCCGGCGAGGATGACACCACACCGAACTTCAGCTACAACATGATTAGCAAGAAAGACGGCACCGGCACCGCGGACGACATCGCGTGGGAAGTGACGCTCAACTCCGGCGACCTGAAAGCGGACATGGGCGGTTACGTCTTCACGGATACGCTTGAAGGCGGTCAGCACTACAAGGGCACGTTCGAAGTCGTTGACCCCAACAACTGGAAGGTCATTGATACCGGCAAAATCCCGGGTGATGCCACGAGCTTCACGTACACATTCGGCAAGGACGCGGGTAAGAAGCAGTATGTGATCCGTTACCACACCAAACTCGATGACCCTTCCTCCATGGACAAGGTCTCCAACAAGGGCACGGTCACCCCGCCCGATGAGGGCAAACCCGGTGGCTCCAGCGAGGGGTCGTTCCAGCCGAACGATGCCAAGACGTACGTCACCAAGCAGATCGACAAGAACACCGCCGCCACCGACGGCAAGGTGGAATGGTCGTCGCTGGTCAAGATGTCGTTGATGGATAAGGGCACCATCCCCACCAAGATCGAATTCATCGACAACGGCCTGCGGGGCGCTGGATCGGGCATCACGTTCGACATGGAAAAGAAGCCCGTGCTCACGCTGGGCAGCAAGACCCTTGTTGAAAGCGCTGATTACACGCTCACCTACGAAAAGAAGAACATCAACATCACGTTCAAGGATTCCACCGACATTCGTGGCGCCATCGGTTCCGCGGACGTGAAGGTGACCTACTGGACCATCGGCGACACCGCTCCCGGCTATTACGACAACACCGCACAGGTGAAGCTGAACGACAAGACGACGTCCGCCAGCGCCCAGTACAACATCGAGAAGAACAACCTGGTCGAGAAGTCCGGCAACATGACGTGGGACAAGAACTTCAAGTGGAGCGATGTTGATCCCACCGACACCACCGTGGGCGCATGGGTGGCCGCATGGAAGGTGAAGGCCAATATCGATCAGTCGAATATAGGCCATGGCAAGGTCGATGTGAAGGGGCAGCCCATCACCGTCACCGACACGCTGCCTAAGGGCATGAGCTATGTGCCCGGGTCCGCGAGATATAGTGCCCGTTGGTGGCCGTATGCGGTGCCGGTGACGGAGATCACCCCCACCATCACCGGTGGTACGCTGAACTTCTCCATCGACACCAAACGCCTCACGCGAGCTGACGGTACCTGCTTCGCCTACGCCGAAGTCACCTACAAGACCGTCGCCAAATCCACCGGCAAGGACGTGGTCTTCTCCAACCATGCCGAGGTGGGCTCCGGCTCCACGAACTTCGGCAGCAGCAACGCCACGGTCAAGGGCACAACCGATGTGATCGACAAGAGCGGCGCGCAGGTCAGCAACTCGAACCACATCAAGTACACCATCAAGGTGAATCCGCAGGGTGCCGACCTCATCAAGAACAACGACACCCTCACGCTCACCGATGTGATGGATGCCAAGGCCACCTTCGTCAACTCGTCGCTGAAGATCACCAACTCGCTGACGGGTGCCATCGTGACGGCGAAGGTGACGGTGGACAGCGTCAAGGACAAGGACGGCAACCCCACCACCAAGTTGACCATCGATTTGCCGGATTCCATCCCGATCACCGTTGAATACGAGGTCATCCCCTCCGGGGAAGTCGGTGACAAGGTGCACCTGTCGAACACCGCCCAGTTGAGTGGCATGGAAGAGGGTTCCTCCACCACCGAAAACGACTGGACCATCTACAACGCGGGTGCCGGCACCGCGGGCACGGCGGGTACGCTCCAGATCAACAAGGCCGACGCCTCCGATCCGAGCCATTCGCTGCAAGGTGCGAAGTTCGAACTGCACAAGGTCGATATGAGCAAGCTGCCTGCCGGCACGGTGAGCGACAAGCAGGTGCGCGATGCGTCGAAGAAGGTGCTGGACGGCACCACCAACGTCGATGGCATCGTCACATTCGGCAGCACCAAGAGCCCGCTCGAGACCAACGTGCTGTACTTCTTTGTGGAAACCGCAGCTCCGACCTCCTACGAACTTGACCCGAGCCTGCATTATGTCATGCTCAAGGGTACGGACAAGGACGCATACGACAAGGCGCTCAAGCAGGCGAACGACCACGGCATCACGCCTTCCGCGAATCAGACGTATAACGTCTACGACAAGCGCAAGCCTGCCGAAGCCAAGGCGACGGCCCAGCTGTACGCGCAGAAGAAGCTTGACGGTCGTGCATGGCAGGATGGCGACAGCTTCGACTTCAAGCTTGCGGCAGCTGATAATGCTCCGATGCCTGAGGGCGCGGCTAACGGTGAGCTCACCAAGACCGTGACCGATGGCAACACATTTGGCTTCGGCGAGATTAACTACTCGCAGGCCGGTACGTATGTGTATCACATCAGTGAGGTCACGCCGGCACAGGCACAGCAGATTCCGGGTGTCTCCTACTCGAACGAGCTATACACGGCGACGGTCACCGTGCGGGATAATGGCACCGGCAACCTCGTCGCTTCCGTGAAGATGGACAAGACTTCCGGTGGCAAGACTGAGGCCGTGCCGAATCAGGATGGCCATCCAACCGCAGTGATTGCGAACACCTACCAGCCTGCGCCTACTACCTTCGCGTTCGGCGCGACCAAGACCTTGAAGGGCCGTGCCCTGAAGGATGGCGAGTTCCGGTTCGAGCTGCGTGATGCGGATGGCAAGACCGTCGAGACCGTGAAGAACTCGGCCAACGGCAAGGTCGTGTTCGCTCCGGTCACGTTCGATAAGGCCGGCGAGTACACGTATACGATCCGTGAGGTCGCGGGCAAGGCCACTGGTGTTGCTTACGACAAGACGGTGTATACGGCGAAGGTGAGTGTGGTCGATAATCTCGATGGCACGATGAGCGCCACGGCATCCTATTCGTCCGGCCTGTTCGGCGCGGACCACAAGGCGCCGGCGTTCGAGAACACGTATACGCCGCCGCTGTCCGAGACCGGTTCAAATACGTTGAGTATGGGCATCGCGATGATCCTGTTGCTCGGCGGTGGACTGATCATGGTACTCGCCCAACGCAAGGAGGCCATGGGATCCCGTCTGGGTTCGCAAGGTCGTCACTCCAAGTGAGGTAAATCGTCTGGCGTGATGCGCATCTCGGCTGAGATGTTGGACTACCTTCCGGCAATCCAACACTAGGCTGAGACCGGTGGCTAGACGAGCAAGTCACAAGATGAAGGCCGTTCGGCAGTTACGCCGAGCGGCCTTCATCCGTATTTATAAGCCGGAGACGGACGGCATTCCGATCTATCAGACCCGGGCCGAATACCGAAAATATGACCAAGGGCAGGTTGGCAAGCGGGTAAAGGATTTGGAGATTGGCTGGAACATCCCGGCCACTCGGTCGGCGCGCAGCATGAAGTTCGACGTGACCATGACGTTTGTGGGCGTCACCACGCTGTACAAGGACATCGCCCGCTTCCAGTGGGAGCCGATTGCGAGCGACAATACGGTGCCGGTCGGCGATTGGATTCGTCGTAGAAATTCCTATGGTTTGGCGCACAGCAATATGGCAAGCAGGTGTTGGGATTCTGCCGGTATCTGGCGGATTTCAGCGACTTCTCCGATCGTGGATCCGTGGATTTGGCGTTGTGGGACCAGTACTTGGTCTATGCCACGGCGATGGGCATGTCCAAACGGACGCTGAGGGAGCTGGCCAAGGCATATCCGCAAATCCAGAACCCTGACTGGTTGGACGGCAATGCCACTGACTCGCTGGTGTATTGGAACTTCCGCTATGGGTCGATCGGCGCTACTTATGATGACTCGTCGCGGACGGGTACTGGCAATGGCACTGGCCTTGGTTCTGGCGTCGGTACGGCAGGCTCCGACCATCTGGGTGCCAGCTTTGGCGGGCATCCTCGATTTCGGTGCGCAGCTAGGCTCCGGATTCAACGAGATCAGCGCCACGATTCGCGGCGCAACCCCAGCGTCGGCGTCCAGCGGCGGGTTCGACGGCAGTTTCTCGGATGGCGGCGGATTCGACGGCGGTGGCGGTGGATTCGGCGGCGGTTCGTTCGGCGGGCGGTAAGCGGTGTGCTTCTGAAAGTCCCTATAGCTTTGAAAGTAAAAGGCCCGGTGTCATAAGACATCGGGCCTTTCTCTCAAAATCGAGGTGAGGAAACCTCAACAGTCAGGTCCAACGGGGCGAAAGTCTGTGGCGCCGCCGAGAAGATTGCCTCGAAGCTAGCGTGACCTTTCTGCTACAACACAGCATACCAGCCTCCATCGAAGCTCACCAGTACACTGGACTGACCAAACCAAGGTCTACTAGCGTGGCACTTTGGCGCGGTGTCGTTGTGTCAACCGGCATAATGACGTCTCAAAATTCAAGAGGAGGTTCTCATGGTAGGCAACGACCATGACAACCGTCCGAGACAAGACCGGCAATACCGGGAAGGTCTGATGACCGGCCTGTTGATCGCCCTGGGCCAATCAAGTTGGACAGGGGTGGTCGACGGCCATCATCATTGCCGCACTGGTATTGCTGGGAATGAGTCTCAGACGAGGCCACTGATCTATCAGCGGAACAGCCGGAATCCATGGGGTTCCGGCCCCTCGTTTTCGCTGAACTGGGTATGAGTAAGTTGCGTTTTCTATTCCGTGAAGTTGCGGAAATTTCATAGATTGATTGTGCGGGCAGGCCGAGAGTGTGAAATCCAACGGGATGCTTAGGCTTGATCGTGGATATCGAGTTTCCATAAGTTTCACGAAGGGAATCACTATGGCATTGTTCCGTAACCTCGGACCGTTCTCCACCACCGCCATCGGCCACGGCGAAATGCCGCTGACCATCGAAAACAATCGCGGCCACGAGGTCGGCATCGGAACCCTGCATGCCTCGCTGGACGCCGGCTGCCGCCACATCGACACCGCTTGGGCCTACTACTGCTCCGGCGCCGAAGAACAGACCGGTGAAAAGCTGGTGCGCGAGGCCCTTGAGACCTGGAAGGGGCCGAAAGACGAGGTGCTGGTGGCCACCAAGGTGGGCCACTTCCGCAACTTCACCGACGGCCGCCCCACGTGGGATGTGGACGGTCGCCCGGAGAACCTGATTCGGCGCGGCAAGGAGAGCGCACTGGCGCTCGGCGTGGACACCATCGACCTGCTGTACTTCCACCGCCCGGACCCGAAGGTGCCGTACAACGAGTCCGTCGAAGCCATCAAGCAGCTGGTGGACGAGGGCGTGGCGCAGGAGGCCGGTATCTCCAACGCCTCCATCGAGCAAATCGACATTGCGCGCGGCATTCTGGGCGACAAGCTCGTGGCCGTGCAGAACCAGTACTCGCCGATTCACTTGGAGACCCAGGACACGCTCGACTACTGCGCCAAGGTTGGCTTGGCCTTCGTGTGCTGGAGCCCGCTCGGCGGCTACCGTCACCCCTACGATGAGACCAAGTTCGACCCATTCCGCGAGGTCGCGGCGGCCCACGGCGTGAGCTACCAGCAGGTCGTGCTGGCATGGGAGCTCGCCAAGGGCGACCACATGTTCGTGATTCCCGGCGCCCACCACCCCGAGACCATCCTCGACTCCCTCAAGGCCAACCAGCTCGAACTCACCCCCGAAGAACTCGCCAAGCTCGGCTGAACTTTCTCAGCTCCCCCTTGTCAGGGGAGCTGTCTCGCGTAGCGAGACTGAGGGGTAGTCGCCGGAATAGTCCCGGGTAGTCCCGCAAGGAGATAATTGTGCGCAAAAAACTCATCCTCGACCTCGATACCGGCATCGATGACGCGCTCGCCATCGCATATGCCCTAGGCAGTGCCGACGGGATTGATCTGATCGGTATCACGGCCACCTACGGCAATGTCGCGGTGCCGCTGGCCGCACGCAACGCGCTGGCGGTACTGCACTTGTTCGGCCGTGACGACGTTCCGGTCTATCCCGGAGTCGACCATCCCATCGCCCCGGCAACATTGCCGAAATGCGTGGCATCACACCAGACGAGCGGGCCCAGGCCTACGCGCGCTGGCAGAACGGCGGCGCGGACGGCTGGCAAACGGACGCTTCGTGGTCACCAACTCCCGGCTCGGTGGCGGTCCACCATCCCAACGGCATCGGCGGCGCAATCATCCCCGGCTCCCCGCGCGCTCCGGAAGCACCGGGCTCGGCGGTCGATTTCATCATCGCCGCCGCGCGCGAATACGGCCCGGACCTGACTATCGTACCTACGGGCGCGATGACTACCATGGCCACCGTATTCCGCAACGCTCCGGACCTGAAGGATTCCGGCGTGAACGTGACGTTGATGGGCGGTGCGTTGACGCTGCCCGGCAATGTAAGCCCGGCCGCCGAAGCGAACATCTCCCAAGACCCAGAGGCAGCAGACTATCTGTTCAAGTGTGGCGCACGCACCACCATGATCGGCCTCGACGTGACCCACCAGACCGCGCTCACCCGTGAGAAAGCCCATGAATGGGCGTCTCTGGGGACGCCGGCCGGCGACTTCCTCGTCACCATGACCGACTACTACATCGACTTCTACCTGAAGAACCAGCCGGAGATTCGCGGATGTGGACTGCACGACCCGCTGGCCGTGGCCGCCGCGCTCAACCCATCGCTGGTCACGACCTTCGGGTTCAACTTGCAAGTCGATCTCGAAGGCCCGTTCCGAGGCCGTACCATCGGCGATCGTTCACGGCTCAGGACCCCGACAAACACACCCAAGTCGCATTGGGCGTCAACGTGCCGGGGTTCCTGGATCGTTTCATGGGGCGCGTCACCGCCGCCGCGCGCGGGTGAACGATTACGCTTCGGCAGGGAATAGAGTTCTGCATCAAGTGCGTTTGCGACTCGCATGATGGTGTTGAACGAGGGCTGCGAATTCGGGCGAAGCGCCTTATATAAGGATTCGCGGCCGAGGCCGGATTTTCGGGCCACATTGGTCGTGCCTCGTGCGCGTGCGACCACACCGAACGCATCTTGCACAAATGCGGGATCATCCTCTTCGAGTGCGCCATTGAGATATGCGATGGCATCCTCGTCCGAATTGATGTATGAGAATCACCAAAACTCAACCACCTATTTCACATACCCGAAAAATCAGAAAAAAGAATCAGATGGTCGCTGGATTTTCCCTGCTCTTTTCGATTTGACGTTTGAGATATTCGCCCAGCCCATCCACGCACCAAAGTGGGATGTTCGTCAGCCAAGATTGCTTCCTATAGCCTATTTCTCCTATACGGATACCGTGGAGCCCGTATCTGTTGCAGACATACGAGAGACTTCTCGCACGAATATTGGAAGAGGACTTCACTTCGATGGGAAAAACCTCGTCTCCCTGTTCCATTACGAAATCTATTTCCGCATTTCCTTGAGGATTTGGGTTAGCCCAATAGCGGGGTTTGATTCCTTGAGCTACCAGCTGCTGACATACGTATTGTTCTACGAACGCGCCCTTGAATTCGGAAAAGAGCTTCGACTTGTTCACCAGAGTATTCACGTCGAGACCGGACAGTGCGCCCAGTATGCCCGTGTCTTCCAGATAGATCTTGAACGTGTTAAGACTCTCATATCCGGTCAGAGGAATATGCAGAGCATCGAGGCGGGGGACTTTGGTAATGATTCCGTAGTCCGTCAGCCAAGTGAGCGCTTCCTCATATTCGCGGGCGCGGGCTCCTTGCCTGACAACACCGTAAACGAATTTGCGATTCTCCTTGGCGAGTTGTGATGGCAGTGTGTTCCATACAAGCCGGATACGCTCGCCCAGCGTATATGCGGCATGCTTGGAAAAATCAAGATCGTAGGCGTTGAGAATATCTTGTTGGACAGTTCGCACATCCTGCGGAATCCCGTTATCCAGGTGAGCGCTTAATGCTGCTGGCATGCCGCCGACCCACATATATGTTTTGAGTAGGTCATTCATCTGAGGTTCGAGAGCTTGTGGAATGTCCTCGAACCGGCCTTCACGTATGGTGTCGGCGATCATGTCTTGTCCGATGCTGTCCAGATATTCGGCGAAGGAGAGCGGATGTAGGTCCATCATGGTGACTTTCCTACAGGAAAAGAGGTTTTGCCGTGCTTGGATATTCCCATGTAGGAGCCGGTGGCGATGATGTCATAGTCAGGTGCCTGCTCGGTGAAGTATTTGAGAGAGGTCAACGCGAGCGGACTTTCCTGTATCTCGTCAAAGAAGAGCAGTGTTCTACCGGGGAGTATCCGTTGGTTGGCGGCGAGTTCGAGCTGACGGATTATTCGTTGCGGGTCAAGATCCTGCTCGAATATCCCGGATAGGGATGGCCGCTGCATGAAATCAACCGAGACGATGTTGTCGTATTGTCCATTCGCGAACTCGTTGACAAGCCATGTCTTGCCTGTCTGCCGTGCGCCACGGATCAGGAGAGGCTTATGGTCAGGTGTGGTCTTCCACTGCTTGAGCGTTTTCAGTGCTTTTCGCTGGAGCTTCATGACGGATATCCTATGATAAATGTGCGATGCTTACACATTTATCATATCATAAACGTGTAAGCGTCACATATTTTTTATAGTTTATTGCAGTCGCAGTAGTTTCAGCGCAACGGATACCAGCCGATCGGTACGGGTCTTGATCGCTTCGGCATCCCATTTGGCTATCTGTGAGGCTCAGCCATATTACGCGGTATAAACGTTAAGGAGCAATCAAAGGGCGGTCTTTCTGAGACTAATCTCAGAAAGACCGCCCTTTGCAATGGAATAAATTGAGTGTGGAACTCGGTATTGGTTTGAAAGACTGTTTACAGCCCGGGAATCAGACCACCGGGCGGATCGAGCGTGAGGTATTGCTCCTCCAGATCGATGTCGGGGACCAAGGCCTCCACGAACGGGACCAACGCGGTCTTTTCGACCACATCCTCGCCCTTGGAATTCTGGCCGGTTACCACCGGCTCGGTCAAACGAATCTTGAGCAGGGATTGGGCGGGGGAGTCGATCACATCCACCACTTTGCCGACCACTTGGCCGGCGGGCAGTCCCAGACCGTTGCCTTCGACTAGGCGGGCCTCAAGGCCAATAAGATCCTTGGGATACCATTCGTCGGCTTCGAGCATGTCCTCCGGGTCGTCGGCTTCGCCATAGAGCTCGACGCCGTTCAGGGCCTCGGCGGCATTGCGGTCGTCGACGCCCTCAAGCTTGAGAATCCAACGATCCTTGAACGTGCGCGAGCCCTCGACGAGGTACTCGGTCTCGCCATCCTGACTGTAGAGCACGGAGTCCGGCTCGAAGCGCCACTCGGGATCATCGGTGTACAGGCGCACGGTGACTTCGCCCTTCAGGCCCTGTGCGCGGCCAATACGAGCGACCCTCAGCAACTCGAGCTGCTGAGGGTCGTCGTGCATGTCTTGCTGTGCCATGCTGTGAATCGTTCCTTATCGGTTATCGACGGACGTCCATGATGTCAACGCGGACCTTGTGGTCAGACAGTGCCTGAATCACGGTGCGAATCGCGTTGGCGGTGCGGCCGCCACGGCCGATCACACGGCCGATGTCTTCCGGGTTCACGCGTACGCGAAGCAGTTCGCCGCGCGCGTTCTCATGAGACTTGACGGAAACATCGTCGGGAAAATCAACGATGTTCTTGATGAGGTGTTCCACAGCCTGTGCGAGCATAGCTAGCCTTTCGTTTCCGCTCAGGCCTCAGCCGGAGCTTCCTCGGCGGCCTCTTCAGCCGGGGCTTCCTCAGCGGCGGCAGCGGCTTCGGCTTCAGCCTTGGGCCTTGGCGGCAGCTTCGGACTTGGCGGCCTTCAGCTTCTGAGCCTGGTTCTCGACGGCTGCGATGCGGGCCTCGGCGTCCGGGCCAGCCTCAACGGTCTTCAGGGTGCCTTCGGCACCTTCAAGGCCCTTGTACTTCTGCCAGTCGCCGGTGATGTTCAGCAGCTTGAAGACGGGCTCGGACGGCTGAGCGCCGACGCCGAGCCAGTACTGAGCGCGGTCAGACTTGATCTGGATGGTCGAGGGCTGGGTGTTGGGGTTGTAGGTACCGATCTCCTCGATGACCTTGCCGTCACGCTTCTTGCGGGAATCGACGACCACCACACGGTAGAAGGCGTAGAACTTCTTGCCCTGTCGCTTCAGACGAATCTTGGTTGCCAAAATGGCTCTCCTTGTAATGCTAGGTGTGCGGGTTCTCGGTTTGCCATGTGGGGCATGGCCGGCCGGAATCCACGTGTCCTCGCGGCTCGGGGTGTAGAGGGCGCCACGCGCGCGCGAATAACTGGCCCATTATAGCGCGCAGGGCCGGACTGGGCGTGGCGCCCTGTGGTTGCGGTGTGGTGCGCAACATTCCCGGGAATGTTGCGCGAAAATGCCGGCTATCGCAGTGCAAGCGTTGCGGTCAGGGCCAGATGATCAGTGCCCTCGACCTCAAACGGCTTCACGCCGGACGGTTTGAGCCCGGGAGTGAACAGCACGTGATCCAGCTCGATGCGCGGCCACTTGAGCCAGCGCGGGAACGTGAGGTTCGGTCCGGCGGCTTGAATCAGGCTTGCGTCCTTGAATCCGGACTTGAGCAACGCGCGGAAGCTCGGGTGGTCGGTGCTCGAGTTGAGATCGCCCATAACGACGACGATATTGCGATTGCTGACGGATTTTGCACGGGCGAGTTCTCGCAGACCCAGAATGCCGGCCGACCAATCCGCGCAGCCGCGCATCGGCGATTTCGGGTGAGCCGAACAAAGCGTCACCGTGCGATTACCGGAGGTTTTGAGGGTGATGGCGGGAACGTCGGCGGCGGGGATGGAGACCACGTTGGGCACCGCTGCGCTCGGCTCGTAGCGGGAATAGATCACGTTGAATCCGCCATTATCGGTCTCTTTGGCGTCTCCGAACTGATGGTAGGGGAGAAGTTCGTTGATGTCGGCTTCGGTAAGACGTGTGATGAGGTCGTCGGTGACTTCCTGCAAGGCCAATACGCTGATATTGCGTTTGCGAATATTGCGAACGATTTCAGCGGCGTCGGCGCGTCCGTATCGACAATTCATCGTCATAACCGAGAACTGGGGCGAGAGTGTTTCACGCGTTGTTTCACGGTGCCCATCGGGGACTGTTTCGAGCTCTTCCTTCGGAGTGTTTGAGGTGCTCGATGTATTGCTGTTATGGTTTTTTGACAGCGTCGGCGAAGTTGTTTCACGGGCTGTTTCACGGTGGGATTCTCTGCGTTTGCCGGCTGGGTCGATTGACGTACCCCAGTAGTTGATGCGCTGTGAGCTGGCAATCAGCGCGACCACAATAAGCGACGACATCGCAGTCCATTCATGTTGCCATGCGGCAGCCGCGGCCAGAATCATCAAAGGAACCCACAACAGCGGAGTCAGGGCAATCATGTACGGAAGCGGCATGCGGGCCTCGAGACCGGCGGGCAGCGCGCTTAAAGCCGTCCATAACAGTGCGATGATTGCCACCGCGCTGAGGATTGTCGTCATGGAAGTTCCTTTCGAAATATAAATTGAACCGAGATATAACTTGGCTCCCCTCTGCGAGAGGAGCCAAGTTGTGAGATCAGCGACCGAACAGTCCGCCAAGGCCTCCGCCGAGGTTCGGCGGCAGTTCAGTGCCACCGTCGACGTTGCCCATCATCTGTTCAAGGCCAGCGGGCAGGGCCGGGTTCTGTGGCTTCTTGGCGAAGGCGGAACCGCCGGTCGAACCGGAGGACTTGCCGGCCAGCTTGTCGCGCAATGCCTTCTCCTCGGCCTCGCGCTTCATCGGATTGCCGGACTTGCCGCCCTTCTTTTTGTTCTTGCCCTTCTTCTTGCCGCCGCCCATAGCCGGGCCGCCGAAGCCGGGGATGCCGCCGCCCATGCCGCCACGATTGGACATGCGCTTCATCATCTTTGCGGCCTGCTCGAAACGCTGCAGCAAAGCGTTCACCTGAGAAACCGTCACGCCGGAACCATAGGCGATACGGGCGCGGCGGGAACCATTGATAATCGACGGATCGCGGCGCTCGGCCGGGGTCATCGAGCGAATAATCGCCTCGGTGCGGTCGATTTCCCTCTCATCGAACTGCTCGAGTTCCTTGCGGTGCTGGGCCATGCCCGGAATCATGCCGAGCAGCGACTTCATCGAGCCCAGCTTGCGCACCTGCTGCAGCTGATCGAGGAAGTCGTCCAGGCCGAAGGAACCTTCGGAGATTTTCTCGGCGGCCTTGCGGGCCTCTTCCTCATCGAACTGCTTCTGCGCCTGCTCGATGAGCGTCATGATGTCGCCCATGTCGAGGATGCGCGAAGCCATGCGGTCCGGGTGGAAGACCTCGAAGTCCTTCAGGCCCTCACCGTTGGAGGCGAACAGGATCGGCTTGCCGGTCACGGACGCCACGGACAGCGCGGCACCACCGCGGGCGTCGCCATCGAGCTTGGAGAGCACCACGCCGGTGAAGTCCACGCCCTCGTCAAAGGCCTTGGCGGTCTTGACGGCGTCCTGGGCCGATCATCGCGTCGATGACGAACAGGATTTCGTTGGGGTGCACGGCATCGCGAATGTCGCGGGCCTGCTTCATCAGCTCCTCGTCCACGCCCAGACGACCGGCGGTATCGATGATCACCGTGTCGTAGAGCTTCTGCTTGGCGAGTTCGATGGAATCGCGGGCCACCTTCACCGGGTCGCCGGAGGTCTGGCCCGGAGCTGCGACGGCCTCGCCGCCATCGGATTGGACGCCCTTTTCGGGAGCATAGACGGGCACGCCGGCGCGTTCGCCGACTACCTGCAGCTGCGTCACCGCGTTCGGACGCTGCAAATCGGCCGCCACCAGCAGCGGCGTGTGGCCGGAATCCTTGAGCCAGTAGCCGAGCTTGCCGGCCAGCGTGGTCTTACCGGCACCCTGAAGGCCGGCGAGCATGATGATCGTCGGCGGGTTCTTCGCGAAGTTCAGCGGACGGTCGACGCCTTGGCCGAGCACGTCGGTGAGCTCCTCGTTAACGATTTTCACCACCTGCTGGGCGGGGTTGAGTGCGTCGGACACCTCGGTGCCCAGTGCACGCTCACGCACCTTGCCGGTGAAGGAACGCACCACGTCGAGCGCCACGTCGGCGTCGAGCAGCGCGCGGCGGATTTCACGGATCGTACCGTCGATATCCGCCTCGGAAAGCTTGCCCTTGCTCTTCAGATGCTTGAACGCATTCGAGAGTCTGTCTGTCAAAGATGAAAAGCTGCCATAATGGGCAACAGTCTAGCCGCCACGCGGGAAATTGCGGTGTTGGGGACGACGCTTTCCGGGGATTGTGTCGCGTAGTAGTCAGGGATGTTGGGCATTCAGACGGCAAATGCCGTGCCGTCCGCTCGTGGCGAAGCCAATCGAGTGCTTCCGATACCATGGAAATCGTAAAGAATCCTGTGTTTTTTTTTGGAATGCTTACGCTGTTTTGAAAATCGCTGGACGCCGCTTATACGCAGACTGCCGTGCGCTCCGAACCATGACGTTCGGGCCGACGCAGACATGCCGTGCAATAAGGAAGGCCCACTGATGCCCACCCAAAAACTACTCGAACGCAAAGCCCTGATCGTTGGTATCGTCATCAACGTGCTGCAGGTCTTAGCCGGCATGGCCGTGTTCTTCATGACCGGTCTCAAGGCCATGTTCCTCGACTTCTCCTTCACCGCGATTTCCGTCTTGTCCGGAATGGTGGCGGTGTACCTCTCGTCGCGCACGGTGCGAACCACCGAGCGCTTCCCCAATGGCATGTTCGCACTGGAACCTATCTACGCGATTTGCAAGGCCATTTTCACCATGTCGTTGTTGGTGTATTCGCTGATTGACGTGTGCCGAGTAGCGTACGACTACTTCGTGTTCGGGTCCGGCGAACGCATTGAAACCGGCCCGGTGGTCATCTACGAGATCTTGACCGTAATCGTGTGCTTCAGCCTATACACGTATTACCGGCGCTCCAACCGCTCCATCGGCGATTCCAGCACCATGCTCACCGCCGAGTGCAAGAGCACGTTGGTCGACGGATCGATGTCGTTCGGCATCGGCGTAGTTGCCATCTTCCTGATGCTGCTACCGGCCTGCGGTCCGCTTGACTTCCTGCACTACACCGGCGATTTCTTCATCATCGTGGCTTTGGTGGCATTGACCATCAAGGAGCCGCTCAGCGTGCTCAAAGAGACGTTCGTGGAATTGGTCGGCGGCGTGCATGACGACGATGAAACCAACGCCTACGTGGAGGCCGCGGCACAGCGCCATCTGCCTGCCAACACCGACTACGAGCAGACGCTGATCTTCAAGACCGGTATGAACTACACCGTTGACGTGTATCTGAGCGGCATCGGCGAAACCATTGATGTAGCTGACCTCATCGAATGCAAGCGCTCGCTGGAAAAGGAGCTCACCAAGCGCCTGCACATCGTGGACGTGGACTTCGTGTTTGACTGATATGGCGGGTTCGAAGCGACTACTTCAGACTCCAAGTGGAACCCTGCGGGCCGTCTTCGATGGCGATGCCGGCCTCGGTCAGGGCGTCGCGAATCTGATCGGCCTTGGCGAAGTCCTTGGCCTTGCGAGCTTCGGCACGGGCGTTGAGCTGCTCGGCAATCAGTGCCTCCAGCGCTGCATGCTCGGGCGACTCGGCCGTGCCATCAGCGGCACCGCCGGCAGCGCCGGCGGACACCCACGGCTCGGCCAGCGGGTCGAGACCCAAGGTGTCGAGCATGGCACGCACGGCGAGCAGTGCCTCACGCACCTCGGCCTTGGCGGTTTCGGAATCGGCGCGGTCAGCCAGCTGTGAAAGCAACGTGTTGCCGGAACGGATGGCAGTGAAGATTGCGGCGGTTGCACCAGACACATTGACGTCGTCATTCATGGCTGCCACGAAATCGGCGGGCAAATCGTCGGCGGAGACGGTAGTAACTTCCTCGCGAGAAGGCTGGCCACCCAGCGCCACACCGGCACGCTCGATGAAGTTCGAGACGCGGTCGTATGCGGCCTGCGCCTCGACCAGCGCCTGATCGGACCATTCGAGCATCGACCGGTACTGCACGGAGCCCAGGGCGTAACGCACCACCCAAGCGGAATGCTCAGCCAACACGCTCGGCACGGACAGGCCGGTGCCCAGCGACTTCGACATCTTCTCGCCCTTGGCGGTCACCCATGCCGAATGCATCCAGCGCGCAGCGGAGGGGTAGCCGGCCGCACGGGTCTGCGCCATTTCGTTTTCGTGGTGGGGGAAGCGCAGATCCAAGCCGCCGCCGTGAATGTCGAAGCCATCGCCCAGGTAACGGTGGGACATGGCAGAGCATTCGATGTGCCAGCCAGGGCGACCCACGCCAAACGGTGTCGACCAACGGGCGTCCTCGGGATCGGTGTCCTTCGGAGCCTTCCACAGGGCGAAATCACGCGGATCATGCTTGTCGGGGGAGGCGTCGGCCGGGTCGACCGGATTGTACTTGTCGGCACCGGTGGCGTCCACGGACGGGCCCATGCGGTCGGCCACGGCGGCGGCCTCATCGACTTCGGAGGTCTGCTTCTGGTGGGTGAGTTCGCCGTAATGCGGCCAGGATGCCACATCGAAGTACACGTTGCCGGTGGGCTTGCCGTCCGCATCCGTGACCACATAGCCGTGGCCGTTGTCGAGAATGCGCTGAATCAGGTCGATCATGTCCGACATGTGGCCGGTGGCGCGAGGCTCCACGGTGGGCGGCAGTACGCCGAGCGTGTTGTATGCCTCGGTGAATTCGCGCTCGTAGTAATAGGCGCGGGCCCACCAACTCTGGCCTGCGGCCGCGGCCTTAACGAGAATCTTGTCGTCGATATCGGTCACATTACGCACAAAAGTGACTTTGTAGCCGAGCTTCAAAAACCAGCGGCGCACGATGTCGAACGCCACGGCGGCACGGATATGGCCAATATGCGGTGACGACTGCACAGTCGCGCCACACACATAAATGCCGACTTCGCCCGACTTGAGCGGCACGAAATGGCTGACCTGGTGCGAGGCGGTGTCATACAGATTCAGGCCTTCTGCGGCCTTGGCAACATGCACCGGCGTCAGGCTTGAAGGCATGACGGAAATGTTGAAATCCTGCGGTCCTTGGCTGTTTCCCATAACACTCAAGCGTAGGGTCCGAACCAGACATGCTGAATCGTTACTCGAAGCGCTTGATGAACGCTTCACAGGCGGGGCCCGAACGAGGTGACAGACGGATGAGAAGCAGGACAACAGTCTCGCGAGAACACGTCTTTGACCGCTGCGGAAACTGCGAGATTCATGGATTTGCCCTGCTCGTTACGCAAACGGGGAACGCTCGTGCCACAATAGAAGTCATGGCCACACCACAAGTGCTCATTTTGCAACATGTCCCATGGGAACGCCCGGGACGCATATTGTCGAACCTCGAGGACATCGGTCTTGAGGCGGTGACGATGAATATCGTCGACAAAAAGAAACCGGACTTGCCTGATTTCGGCGAACTGGCTGGCGTGGTAATCATGGGTGGACCTATGGGAGCGCTTGATTACGACAAGTATCCGGGGCTGAAGGCGGAAGCCAAGTTGGCGCGTGCCGCCGTGGCTTCAGGAAAGCCGATTCTCGGTGTATGCCTGGGGCATCAGATTATCGCCACTGCGCTTGGTGCGCAGCTGCGCAAGGGCGATGCGCCGGAGATTGGGTTCGCGCCGATCAAGCGTGTGGACAAGCATGACTTCTTCTCCATGTGGGATAAGCAGCTGACGGTGTTGCACTGGCATAACGACGTGGTGGGTTTGCCCGAGGGAGGCCAGCTGCTGGCGCGTTCGTCTTCCACCAAGGTGCAGGCATTCCGACTGGGATCCGCGCTGGGCATGCAGTTCCATCTTGAGGTGTGCGGCTCGCTGCTGGACGAATGGCTGGATGAGCCGAGCATGGTCAAGGATCTCAAGGCCGCGGGTGGGTCCAAGTCCCAATTGCGCGAGCAATTCGCCCAATACGATCAGCTACTGCATCCGCTCGCCGAGCAAGTGTTCTCCGGTTTTGCGGTCCGCTGCAACTCCTACGCTCAGACGCTGAACGAATAACGTTTGCGGGCCGCCGCTGGGCAAGCGTGGCGCTACATTGGTGAGTCATGCCGACTTATGACATTGGACTGGAACACGTTTCGCTCGCTTTCGCTACCAAAACCATCTTCACTGATGTAACGCAGGGTGTTTTTGAAGGCGACCGCATCGGCATCGTCGGCAAGAACGGCGACGGCAAATCCACGTTGCTGCACCTGTTCCGCGGTGCTCAGGAGCCGGATTCCGGCCGCGTGACAAAGCGTGGCGGACTCACGTTCGGCATGCTTGACCAGCGTGATCCCCTTGATGACAACGCCACCATTCGCGAAGCCGCACTTGAGGGGCGCGCCGACTACGAATGGGCGTCCGATAACACTTCCCGTGAAATCGTCGAGGCATTGCTCGGCGGCATGAGCCTGGATGCCAAGGTCGGCTCCTTGTCCGGCGGCCAGCGTCGCCGCGCCGATTTGGCCCGACTGCTGCTCAAGGATTGGGATATTCTTGCACTTGACGAGCCCACCAACCATCTCGACGTGGTCACTATCCACTGGCTTGCCGAACATTTGAAGAACCGCTGGTCCAAAGGCCAGGGCGCTCTGTTGCTCGTGACCCACGATCGCTGGTTCTTGGACGAGGTCTGCGAATCGATGTGGGAAGTCCACGATGGCGTGATCGAGCCGTTCGAGGGCGGCTATTCCGCATATATGCTGCAGCGCGTGGAACGCGATCGCCAAGCCGATGTGCGCGAAACCAAGCGCCGCAATCTGGCTCGCAAGGAGCTCGCATGGCTTTCCCGCGATGCTCGCGCCCGCTCCACCAAGCAGAAGTTCCACGTCAAGACCGCACGCGAATTGATTGCCGATGTGCCGCCGATGCGTAACACACTTGAATTGAAGCAGATGGCCACCTCACGTCTCGGCAAACAGGTGGTCGATTTGGTCGACGTGACGCAGATTTTCGAAAAACCGCAGGGCATGGCCGATATCGACCCGGATGTGGCGGCGCTCTCCGCGTCCGCTTCCCGCGTGGATGTGGTCAACGCCATGTACGCCGAGCCGCAGCTGCACGGTTCCGTTGAGGTGGCGGTCACCGACATGACTGACCCGCGCCTGGTGGACGCCGGCGTGCCGGAAGCCGTCGAGGCCGCTGAGGAAGCGCGTAAGAAGGCCGAGGCTGAGAGCGGCAATCCGCAGCTTGCTGACGATCGCGAGGTTCGTCGCATGAACACGGGTGGTGAAACCATCGGCGGTGGCACTGCTGCAACGGATTCGGATGATGACACTGCTGCAGCCGGTGTCACCTCGGCTGCACGCAAGGTGACGGTTTCCGGCCGCGAGATTTTGGATGATGTGACTTGGCTGATTGGCCCCGGCGACCGCTTCGGCATCGTCGGTGCGAATGGTGCCGGCAAGTCCACGCTGCTTAAGTTGATTGATGGCACACTCACCCCGACCGCAGGCCATGTGAACATTGGCAAGACGGTGAAGTTCGCGGTGCTCTCGCAGCGCCTTGATGAGCTGGAGAAGCTCGGCAAGTACAAGATCAAGGAAGTGCTTTCCCGCTATAAGCCGAGCTACATTGTGGATGGCAAGGAAGTGACGCCGGGACAGTTGATGGAGCGTCTCGGCTTCGAATCCGCCCAGCTGATGACACCGATCCGCGATCTCTCCGGTGGTCAGAAGCGCCGCATGCAGTTGCTACTCATCCTGCTCGACGAGCCGAACGTGCTCATCATGGACGAGCCCGGCAACGATCTGGACACCGATATGCTCGCCGTGATGGAAGACCTGCTCGATACTTGGCCGGGCACGTTGATTGTGGTCTCCCACGACCGGTACCTGCTGGAGCGCGTCACCGATCAGCAGTTCGCCCTGCTCGGCGGCAAGGTACGCCATCTGCCCGGCGGCGTGCAGGACTACCTCGATATGGTTGAGGCTATTAAGAACGGCAAGGGATTGCCGGCTGACACGCCTGGCTTCGCGGGCACCGGTAGCAGCTCGGCGAAGTCTGGTAAGGGTAAGGCGGCCGCCGTCAACGCTGCCGCATCTCTCCCTCAGTCCGCTTCGCGGACAGCTCCCTCGTCAGAGGGAGCCAATAACGGTGAGGACTCCACCTCGAAGCTCACCGGCAAGGCTTTCCACGAGGCATCCAAGCGCGTAAACGCCATCGAACGTAAGCTCGCTAAGCTTGAAGAGCAGAAGGCCGATCTCGAGGCGCAGATGGCCGCCCATGACCCGAGCGACTACGAGGGTCTCAACAAGCTCAATGAACAACTCATCGCCGTCAATACTGAAGCGATGATCTCGAAGCCGAATGGCTCGAACTCTCCGAACAATTGGAGTAGCGGGAGAAACCGTAACGTTCACAAGGCCTCGGCAGTTTGCCGGGGCCTCCCGCTATGCAAACTCCCACGGATTAATCAATTCCACGTCGGTACCTTCGAAGTCCTTGATATTGCGCGTGGCTATGGCCGCATCCCAGGAACAGGCAATTGCCGCAATCATGGCGTCTTGAATACTGGTAGGTGTGCCCCTGTGTTCGCGTTCGACAAGGATATGGGCATAATCCGCAGCTGCCTGAGTGTCAAATGCGAACGTCCTGTCCTCTAATGTCATAAGCGCCAGCTTGACGGTCGTATCTGTGTACTTTCGTCGTTTGCCTTCAGGCATGCGACATATTCCGGCCAACAACTCGGCGACGGTGATGGTGGTGGTTGCCAAATTGCTTGTATCTTGGTTCCTCAGCCAATTGGCAACGTGTTCGTCTGGCTGTTTCTTGATGATTTCGCTGATGACGTTGGTGTCCAGAATAATCATGGCTGATTCCTATTCAAAAGATACTGGTGGTCGGGAATCGGCGGAATTTCGCTCGGATAGTGGGAGTTCCCCCTTGTCGAGTCCCTCAAAATCCATGTTCTTCATGAATTCGCGGATTTCGTCATAGAAATTGGTCTTTCGCGTGATTTCATGCGCCACCGTGCCAGCCAGCCATTCTTCAAGAATGGATCGCACCTGAGATTCCATGGAGCGGTTGTTTTTCTCAGCCACTTCTTTGAGCTGCTGAATCTGCTCATCGGGTATTTTTTTCGGATGGTCAATGTTGCCATGATGCACCTTCTTGTTGCTGTCATAATGCTAGCATGAGGTGCTGTCGTTTTGCTTGCAGTACGGGTGATGAGGTATGCACGCATGAAAAAAAGGCGGATATGCATCATGCACATCCGCCTTTTGAGCTTGGACTGGGTCTTCCCGCAGTCGCCGAATCAGCGCCCGGTAACCTCGGAACCGACGACCTTTTCGCTCAGGGCGCGCGGGCCGCGGGTCACGGCTACGGCACCGGAGCGCACCAGCTCAATCACACCGTAATGCTCCAAAAGCCCCAGCAGGGCGTCGATCTTGCCTTCGGCACCGGTGGCCTCAATGGTCAGCGATTCCGGATTCACGTCCACCACACGCACGCGGAACAGGCGCACGATCTCCAGCACGTCGGAACGGTTGGATTCGTCGGCGGCCACCTTGATGAGCACCAGTTCGCGTTCCACGGTGGAGTTCGGGTCGAGTTCCACGATTTTGAGCACATGCAGCAGCTTGTTGAGCTGCTTGATGATCTGCTCCAGCGGCACGGCCTCCACGTCGGCGGTCACCGTGACGCGAGAGATGTCCGGGCGTTCGGTGGGGGGAGACGGACAGCGAGTTGATGTTGAATGCGCGGCGGGCGAACAGGCCGGCGATACGCGCCAGCACGCCTGGGCGGTTCTCCACCAGCACGGACAGCGTATGACGCTGGGAACCAGGCTGGGATGCAGGATAGTTAGCCATGAGTGTTCTCCTCTCCTCAGTGCTCGCTCGCAGTGGCAGCGGCGGTCTCGTGCTCGAACACGCCGGTCGCATGCTCGTCCGGACCGGTTCCCGGAGCCGGGGTGCCGCCAGCCAGCGGCTTGATGCCGGGCTTGTACGTCATCTCGTCGTTGGGGGCGCCGGCGGCTACCATCGGCCACACCATCGCATCCTTCCACACGCGGAAGTCGATCAGCACCGGGCGGTCGTTGATCTGGTTCGCCTTTTCGATGGCGGCAATCGCCTCTTCCTCGGTGAACGCGCGGATACCCACGCAGCCGTATGCCTCGGCCAACTTGATGAAATCAGGCACTTCGAGCGGCGCATCGCCGTCGGCCAGTGCCGACGCACCATCGGCACCGTGCGCTTCACCATCGAGCAGGTTGGTCTGCGAGTAGTGGTGCTCGTAGAACAGCGTCTGCCACTGACGGACCATGCCGTATACGGAGTTGTTCAGAATCGCGATCTTCACCGGAGCGTGGTCCAGGAACGCGGCGGCCAGCTCCTCAGAGGTCATCTGGAAGGAACCGTCACCATCGATCAGCCACACCGGCTTCTTTGCCCTCGAACTCGCGGGCCGAGCCCACGGATGCGCCGATGGCGGCTGGCAGGCCGTAGCCCATCGTGCCGAGGCCTCCGGAGGAGATCCAAGCGTGCTGGTTCTCAAAATCGATGAACTGCGAGGCCCACATCTGGTGCTGGCCCACACCGGTCACCCAGATGGTGGACGGATCGGCCATCTCAGAGAGCTTCTTGATGACCCACTGCGGGGCCAGCGAGCCGTCGGTCGGCTCATCCCACGTCATCGGGTATTCTTCGCGCCAGCCGTCGATCGCCTTCCACCAGGGGGCCAGATTCGGCTTGCCCTGAATGGCCTGCGTGCGCTGGATTTCGGGAATCAAGTCGTCGAGCACGGTAGCCACATCGCCCACGATCGGCACGTCGGGCTGACGGTTCTTGCCGATTTCAGCCGGGTCGATGTCAATGTGAATCACGCGGGCGGTCGGTGCGAAGGCGTCGAGCTTGCCGGTCACACGGTCGTCGAAACGTGCACCGATGGCCACAAGCAGGTCAGCGCGCTGCACGGCGCCGGTTGCGGCAATCGTACCGTGCATGCCCAGCATGCCGAGGTTCTTCGGGTCGGAGTCGGGAATGATGCCGCGTGCGGGCAGGGTCGTGACCACGGGAGCGCCGGTCAGGTCGGCCAGAGCCTTGACCTGTGCGCCGGCGTTGGAGCGGGCGGCGCCGCCACCTACATACAGCACCGGGCGGTACGACTGAGAGAACAGCTTCGCCGCGTCGGACAGCACACGGCCGTGCGCCTTGGTGGTGGGGTTGTAGCCGGGCAGAATCATGCGCTGCGGCCATGAGTAGTACATGTCGCCGGTCTGTGCGGTCTTGGTCAGATCCACGACCACCGGGCCGGGGCGGCCGGTGTTGGCGATGTAGTACGCCTCGGAAAGCACGCGAGGAATGTCCTGCGCGCGGGTCACGAGGAAGGAGTGCTTGGACACCGGGTAGGTGATGCCCACGATATCCGCCTCCTGGAAGGCATCAGTGCCGATGGCCTGCACGCCCACCTGACCGGTAATCACGACCATGGGCACGGAGTCCATGTTCGCGTCCGCAATGGCCGTGACCACGTTCGTGGCACCCGGGCCGGAAGTCACGATGCACACGCCCACCTTGCCAGTGGCCAGTGCGTAGCCTTCGGCGGCGTGGCCGGCGGCCTGCTCGTGGCGCATAAGCACGAAGCGGAACTTCGTGTTGTCTTTGATCTCGTGGTAGACGGGCAGAATCGCGCCGCCAGGAATGCCGAAGACGTCCTCGACGCCGAGGTCCTCCAGCGAACGAATCAGCGCCTGGGCGCCAGTCATCTTCTCGCCATCGACGATAGTCTGCTTATCGGGGGCCGTGTTGATTTTCGGCACACCGCTGAATGCCTGCAAAGGCGTGGGTAAAGCCATGATTCCTCTCACCTCATAGATTTTGTCGCGAACCTGCCCGACCTTGGGATGGGGGCCGGGTGCCCGCGTGTCTGATTCCAGTCGCTTCCCCGAGACTTGTGGCCCCGACACGACTCGTCGCTCATGTTGGTATTAGTCTATTCGCAAATCCGACAGCGGGCTTACTTAGTCCGCGTCTTGAGCGAGTCCAGTGACTTCCAGCCCGCTTCGGCGGCCGCCAGCTGCGCCTTACGCTTGCTGGAGCCCTTACCGATGCCGATGATGTCGCCGTTCTCGCCCAATGAGACGCGCGCGGTGAAGATCTGCGCGTATTCCGGTCCGGAGACCTCCATATGGTAGACCGGCTCATCCTTGCCGAGGCCGTGCGCCTTGACGGTCAGCGAGGTCTTCCAGTCAAGTGCCGGGCCCTCGGTGGCCACTTCGGCGAGCGTGTCGTCAATAAGCCGGTGAATCACCTTGCGTGCCTCGTCGATGCCGTGTTCCAGGAAGGTCGCGCCGATGAGCGATTCCACGATGTCGCACAGAATGGAGTTCTTCTCCGCGCCGCCCTGCTCGGCTTCCCCGTGACCCAGCAGAATGTAGGGGCCCACCTTGAGCTTGGTTTTGGCGATGGCGCTCAGCGCGTCTTCGGAGACGGCCTTGGCGCGCATCTTGGCCAGTTGCCCCCCTCGGTCATATCCGGGTGAATGGTGAACAGCGTTTCAGTGGAGACCAATTCGAGCACCGCGTCTCCCAGGAATTCGAGGCGTTCGTAATTGGCCACGCCGGGGTGCTCATGCGAGAAGGAACGGTGGGTGAGTGCCTGCACGAGCAGATCCGGGCTAAGAGTGGTGCCCAACGCTTCAAGAAGCTCGTTGGCCGGCGTCGGCTGCTGTGGGGTTTCATTACTCATGATTGTTGTATGGTCCTTCACGCGATGGTGTTGTGTTGTGTTGTGTTGTGTTGTGTTGTTTGCGATGCGATGGTGTACGTAATGGTGCACTTATGCGAAGGCCCCGCCACCCGTCGATGGCAGGGCCTTCATTCAAGCCGTTATCGCAGGACTCACTTGGTGTGAGCCGGCTGGATGGCGGAGCGGTAGGTGCGGCCGCGGTAGTTACCGCAGCTCGGGCAAGCCATGTGCGGCAGGGCCGGAGCGCCACAGTTCGGGCAGTTCACGGTCGCAGCAGCGGTGGCCTTCCAGTTCGCGCGACGCGAGTGCGTGTTGGCGCGCGAGGTCTTGTACTTAGGCAGTGCCATTTGAGTATCCTCTATTTCGTTCGAACAATTGAGCTTAAGCGTCCGTTATCTTAACGCACGGCTCGTACAAACTTCGTTCAGGCGCGCGTCACTCGGCCTGCTCGCCGTTCTGCTCGGCCTCGAGCTGGGCCTTGAGCCCCGTCAATCCGGCGAAACGGATATCCGTCACATCGTGATGATGTTCGGGATCCTCGTTCAGATCGGCACCGCACTGCGAGCACAGACCCTTGCAGTCCGGTCGGCACAGTGGCTGCAACGGCAGCGATTCGACCAGCGTGTCGCGGATCATCGCCTCGATGTCCGCGAATGCGCCGTTCTCCAGCAGCGGATACGTGTCTTCCGACTCGTCCTCGCCGGCGATGATGTCGATCTCGTCGTCCTTCTTGTTCTTGCCGCCCTTGCCGTTGGCCTTGTCCTGACCCGACTCGTACGGGAAGAACACCGTCACATCAACCGGCCAGTCCTCGTCAATCGGCTTCAGGCAGCGCGTGCACTCGCTGACGAATGGCGCGACCAGGCGGCCGGTGAAGATCAGGCCGTCCACAATCGAATCGAACTGCCCGCTCACGTGTACGGGCTCACCTTCCTTGATGCCGACAATGCTGTCGCCAATGCCGGAAGGTGCCGGGAAATCGGCGTCAATCGGCTTGGATTGACCGGCGCGCGAAGCAATCTGCGCTACCGGAATGGCCCACGGGGAATCTTCAACTCGTGCCATGGTATGTTCTTGGTGCCTTTCGTATGTTGGCTGGAGTTATTCGTTACTGGCGTTATTCGCGTTACTGATGTTGCTGGTGTTACTGGGCTTCGGGATAGTCGTTCAGCGTCAGGTGCGGCATCTGTTCGCCGGCCGCGCGCTGGCGCTCTTCCAGCACGTTAAGACCGGCCTGCACATCCTGACTGAGTTTGCCGAGCTGCTGGGACAGCCCTTCCATCACCGTAGTGCAGTACTGGTCCGCGCCATGGGTCAGATGGTCGGCCTTGGTCTGTGCCTGGTCAAGAATCGCGCGCGCTTTCTGCTGTGCAAGCTCGGTGACGTTCTCTTGGCCAGCCAGGAACTGTGCCTGTTCGTTGGCGTCCTTGATCATGTCGGCTGCGCGGCTTTGTGCAGAGGCGACGATGGCGTTGGACTGGGTCTGTGCCGATTCCAGACGGCGCTCGGCCTCGCGCATGAGGGCGGAGGCGCGCTCCCAACTGCACCGGCAGCATTTTCTTCAACTCGGAAAGCTGGTCGGTGAATTCGTCGCGGTCAACCTTCACCATGCCGGGGGCGAATATGCTGGACTTCGCTTCGCCCAGTGCCGCCTCGAGCTGGTCGATGATGTCATACACCGTGGTGAATTCCTCGCGGCTCTTGACCGTGGCCGGGTCGTCGTCCGTGGTTTCTCGCAGGTCGGGCATTTCGTTCATGAACGAGGGGCGAATGCCGGCGGTCTGAGCGGTCTGAGCTTGTGCCCGGGTCTGCTGAGCTGCTTGGGCCCGCGCTTTGGCCTGCATCTGTGCCGGAGTAGGGGTAGGCGCGGCGGGCGGCGATCCGGCGAGAACATCGGCCTCTTCGGTGGGTGCCGGCGCGGCTTGCGTAGACGCGGGCGGTTCCGGGGCGGACGGCTCCGGAGTGGACGATGCGGCGTCCGCATTCGGTTTGGTCAGATCGACGTATCCAGTGGGGTGGTCATCGCTCATAGTCATTAGTGCATCAGTCCTTCCGCTGACGTTCCTCGGCCAGGGCATCGGCCAGCATCGGCACGACGCAATCGGGCACCATGCCGGTCACGTCGCCTCCATGGCGGGCCACGTCCTTGACGATGGAACTGGAGATGTGTTCAAGAATCGGATCAGCCGGCAAAAACAGGGTTTCGATGCCAGCGAGCTTGCGATTGACCAGCGCCATGCCGAGCTCGGCTTCATAGTCGCCGTTCTGGCGCAAACCCTTGATGATAACGGTGGCGCCGACCTTCTTGCAGTAGTCGGTGATCAGGCCGTCGGTGGAAGAAACGGTGACGTTCTTGCAACCGGCTTTGTCAAGGGCGCGGCGGATCACGTCGACTCTGGTGGCTTCGGAAAACATCGGTGTTTTCGCGGCGTTGACGGCCACCACCACATGCACTTCGTCGAAAAACCGCGCCGAGCGCTCGATTACATCCAAGTGTCCGGCGGTAACGGGGTCATACGAGCCGGGGCATACTGCGATAGTCATGCTTTATAGCCTACCGCTAGTGGTGTGCTTCGCGCTGCCGAGCGTGCATTGTTGTCGCGTCGGCGTATGAGGCAGTGTGTGCGGTGCCGTATGTGGCGTCGGTGCGGCGTCGTGTGCGGCATTGTATGTGGCGGGGTGGCGTGATGCGCGACATGGGTGTGTGGAGGTGTGCGGATTACGCGCCAATGGGTTTCGCGGGTAACGACGGGAATCTATGATGGAGTGCAGTCGAATCGTTGAATACGAGGAAAGAAGTGCACCATGACTTTTGCCGAGATGTTCGTTGATGATGCCGAACCGCTGCGCAACCCGGACCAAGGTGCCGGCACGTCGGTGCTGGAGCGTCCGGAGACCAAGGAGTCGCCGGTTCGTGACGATGGTGGCGACGCCGATCGTTTTGCGCACTACGTATCTAAGGACCGTATCGCCGAATCACGCGCGACCGGTCGTCCGGTGGTCGCCCTGTGCGGCAAGGTCTGGGTGCCCAAGCACGACCCGTCCAAGTACCCGGTTTGCCCCGATTGCAAGCGCATCTACGAAGAAATGACGCGCTAAAGGTGGTATTTGGCTCCCCTCAGCGAGGGGAGCCAAAATGGTCACCGAGCCGAAATCTCGTCAATAAGCTTGAGCTCCTCGTCGCTGAAGTGGGTGTTCTTCAGCGCGCCGATGTTGTCGAGAATCTGCTGCGGCTTGGAGGCTCCGGTCAGCACGGAGGTCACCTTACCATCGTGCAGCAGCCATGCCAGGCTCATCTCGGCCAGCGTCTGGCCGCGTTCGGCGGCCAGATTGTTCAGGTCCACGACCTGCTTGTGCAGTTTCTCGGTCAGAGCGGAATCGTTGAGGAATCGCGGATCGTGAGCCATGCGGCTGTCGGTCGGAATGCCGTTCAGATAGCGGTTGGTCAGCAGCCCCTGTGCCAGCGGGCAGAAGGTGATAAGGCCTTTGCCAAGCTTGTAAGCCGTCTCCTTCAGACCGTTCTCCTCGACGGTGCGATCGAGGATGTTGTACTTGTTCTGGTTGATGATGAACGGCACGTGCAGGTCGGCGAGAATCGCGGCGGCCTTTTCCATCGTCGGACCATCGTAGTTGGACAGACCCACGTACAGGGCCTTGCCGGAGTTCACGGCCTGAGCCAGCGCGCCCATCGTCTCCTCAAGCGGGGTTTCCGGGTCCGGGTGGTGATGGTAGAAGATGTCCACATAATCCAAGCCCAAGCGTTCGAGCGACTGGTCGAGGCTGGCGAGCAGGTACTTGCGGCTGCCGAGGTCGCCATAGGGACCGGCCCACATTTCGTAGCCGGCCTTGGTGGAGATGACGAGTTCGTCGCGATGGTGCTTGAAGTACTTGGCGAGCAGCAGGCCGCAGTTCTTCTCGGCCTGACCGGGCTCGGGGCCGTAGTTGTTGGCCAGATCGAAGTGGGTGATGCCGTTGTCGAAGGCGGTGAAGACCAGGGACTTCATCTGGTCGAACGGCGTGATGTCGCCGAAGTTGTGCCAGAAGCCGAGTGAGACGGCCGGCAGCTTGAGGCCGGAGGTGCCGGCGTGGTTGTAAGTCATCGTGTCGTAACGGTGCGGGTTGGGGGCATAGATGGCGGTTGGCTCGAACATTGAGTCTCCTTACAATGTCATTTTTGTTCTTACGAATGCTTACCTGCGATGGGCAAACCGACGCCGATTGAGTGGCATTCGTAAGTGTTCTTGGATACTATGGTTCCAGTTCAAGTGAACTTGAATGCAAACGGCTGCGACGCTTCGGCGTGTCGCCGCAGTAAGGAGTCATGGTGTCCTACACCATTCGTCAGGTGGCCACGCAGTTCCATATGCAGCCCTCTACGCTGCGCTATTACGAGGATCAGGGATTGCTGACCAACGTGGAGCGCACCGAAACCGGCCAGCGTATATACGAAGACTGCCATATCGACCGTCTGTGCGCGATCTGCTGCTTCAAGAACGCCGGCATGACCATTGACGATCTTAAGAAGTTCTTCGTGTATGAGTCCAATGAGCCCGAGCATATCGATGAAATCCTTGATCTGCTGGAATCTCGCCGCGAATCCTTGGACGAGCAGCGCCGAGCCCTCAACGAGGCGGCCATGCACGTGCAGCGCAAGCTCCATTACTATGGCGACATCAAGCGTGCCATCGACGCCGGTGAAGACTGGCCGGATTGGCGCGAGTACAAAAACCGCGCCTATTCCATTGAATGCTGAAACCATCGAGTGCTGAGCTGGATGCCGGCTGGGCACTAAGACCGATGTGCGTCGATCGTGGGTGCGTCTATCCGAGTAAGGTCTTGCTTGGCAGTGCGCGGTCGAGCAGCCAGACAACGAGCGATATCACGAAGAACGCTATGGCCAGCTTGCCGCAGCTAATGCCGAACCCTTGCCAGCCGAGTGCGTCGAGGTTGATGAAGTCGTACGGATACGGACTGCCGCCGGCCGCCGGTCCGGACCCCGGCCAAATCGTCGCACGGGCCAGCACGAAGACCAAGTATGCAGGGAAGTACGCCAGCCACGAGAACATGTAATGCCAGCGGAAACGCCGGTGCGGGTCGAATAGCACGAAATCGATAACCGCCATAATCGGGGCGATTTTGTGCAGCATCGTATTGGTCATGATGCCAATAACCTGTGGCACGTATGCCGGGTCGTCCGGAGGCATCAGGAAGAACGCCACCAGTGCGGTGACTATGGCGTACACAGTCAGGCATCCCTTAAGCCATGCAGGCGGCTGAATGCCTTTGAGCAGTGTGGCCGCGCCGGACCACAGCATCACGATGCCCAGCACGAAACCGGTCTGGAACGTGAAATACACCCAGAACTGCGGTTTGGACCATGCCTCATATGTGCCCACGAAGCAGAACCCGGCGATCGCAAAGCGCCACAACGCCACGATGAATCTCATGCATCGAGTCTACCGCTTCGCCAGTGGGCTGTATGGTGCGGCTGGCGTATTGGCTGGGCGTGATGATTGTGGTCGGTGTGACCGACCGCCATAGTGCCGATGAATATGACGATACTGAACCCGGCAATATCGAATCTGGCATACGAGAATAAGACGAGCCCTTCCCGCCCGGCTTTGCCCGGACTACACTTAGGTGCAACTTCACCACTTATGTAGGAAAGGCCTTGCAATGGTCGATTATTCGCCGGCTCTGATGACCGACATGTATGAATACACGATGCTCGACGCCGCTCTGAAAGACGGTACCGCCGACCGCAAGTGCGTGTTCGAGGTGTTCACGCGTCGCCTGCCCGAAGGCCGTCGCTATGGCGTGGTGGCCGGCACCGGCCGCATTCTGGATGCGCTGGAACATTTCCACTTGGACGAAGCGGACCTGAAGTTCCTTGGCCGACCGTCACGTGGCAAGCCTCGCGACCATTAAGTGGCTGGAGAATTTCCACTTCTCCGGTACGATTCGCGGTTACCGCGAAGGTGAGATGTTCTTCCCGAACTCCCCGATTTTGCAGGTCGAAGGCACGTTCGGCGAATGCACGCTACTGGAGACGTTGATTCTATCCGTGCTGAACTACGATTCCGCAGTGGCCTCCGCCGCCTCACGTATGGCGTCGGCAGCCAAAGGATCGTCCTTGCATGGATATGGGCGGACGCCGCACTAACGAGTGGGCCGCCGTGGCCGCCGCTCGAGCCGCCGTAGTGGGTGGATTCAAGGGTACCGCCAATCTGTTGGCCGCCCAGCTGTATGGTCTGAAGGCCATTGGCACCGCCGCGCATTGCTTCACGTTGGTGCATGATTCCGAGCGTGACGCCTTTGAATCGCAGATCGAGGCATTGGGCAAGAACACCACGCTGTTGGTGGACACCTACAACATCGAGGAAGCCGTGAAAACCGCCGTCGAAGTGGCCGGTCCCGAACTGGGTGGCGTGCGCATCGACTCCGGCGACCTAGCCGCCATGGCCCAGCGTGTGCGCAACCAGCTGGACGCCCTGGGTGCCACGAACACTACCATCACCGTGACCAACGATTTGGATGAATACGCGCTCGCCGCATTGCAGACCGCGCCGGTCGACTCCTATGGCGTGGGCACCATGCTGGTCACCGGTTCCGGCGCTCCCACTTGTGCGATGGTGTACAAGCTCACCGAACGTGAAGGCGCTGACGGCACGATGGTTCCGGTCATGAAGAAATCCAAGGACAAGGCCACAGTGCCCGGTCGCAAACTGGCATTCCGCTCCTATGAATACGCGTTAGCCGAAGCCGAACACGTGATTTCCGGCTCGGAGGAGAAGCTGGCCGGATTCACGCCTGAACCGACGTGGAAGAACTTGCTGGTCGACTTCGTGGATCATGGGCAGATCGGCGCTCAGTGGCAGGGCCATGACGCCATCATGGCCGCCCACGACTACCACGCCAAGGCGTTGTCCGAACTGCCCATCACCGCACAAAGCCTGATGAAGGGTGAGCCAGTGATTCCCACGGAGACTCAGGTTCTCTGACGAGAACTTTCGTCTCCATAGGAATCCGTCGCAGCATAGCCGCTCCCCCTCACCTACGGACAGCCCACTGGGATTGTGGGATATGATGATCGCGGTTTGATGAAATGACCGGGAAATCGACCGAGGCAAGGTGGCTTCGATGAGTGAAACTCTCAATGGTGATAACGCGGCGGGCAACGATGACGTATCAGAGCGGCGCGATGTAGTTCGATGATGGTTGACGAGTTGCTATCCAGGCATAGAGCGGATGGCGTATGCTGGGGCGCATGGTTGAAATCAAAGACATGCTTGGCAATCACCAAATAATTCGTGCCGACGGCCGCAAGGTCGACGAACTGCGCCCCGTGCGCATCACCCGCCACTTTACCGACGCCCCCGAAGGTTCCGTGCTCATCGAATGCGGTAACACGCGCGTGATGTGCACCGCCACTTTTACTCCCGGTGTGCCGCGTTGGCGCAAGGACTCCGGCCTCGGCTGGGTCACCGCCGAATACTCGATGCTGCCGCGTGCCACCGCCGAACGCACCGACCGTGAATCCGTACGTGGCAAAATCGGTGGCCGTACCCACGAAATCAGCCGACTGATTGGCCGCTGCCTGCGTGGCGTCATCGATATGAAGGCGCTCGGCGAAAATCAGATTCAGCTTGACTGCGATGTGCTTCAGGCCGATGGCGGCACTCGCACGGCTTCCGTAACCGGTGCGTACGTGGCTTTGGTCGACGCAGTTAATTGGGCGGAGAAGCACCGCCATATCAAGTCCGCCAGCCGCGTGCTTAAGGACTATGTGTCCGCCGTATCGGTGGGCGTGATCAACGGCACTCCGATGCTTGACCTGCCATACATTGAAGACAGTCAGGCCATGACCGACATGAACGTGGCCATGACCGGTTCCGGCACCTTCATCGAGATTCAGGGCACCGCAGAACACCGTCCGTTCAACCGTGCCGAACTCGGCACCCTGCTTGACTTGGCCGAAAAGGGCAACAAGGAACTGCAAGCCGCCCAGCGTGCCGCTCTGTCCCTAGACTAAGCCAGCTCCCCTGACAAGGGGAGCCTTCTTAAAGGAGAACCTCATGCAAATCGTCGTCGCAACCCATAACGAAGGCAAGCTTGTGGAAATCCGCCGCATTCTCGAAGAGGATCTTGGCGCGGATGCCGAAAACATCGAACTGGTGTCCGCTGGCAGCCTTCACCTGCCGGACCCGGTGGAAACCGGCGTCACCTTCCAGGAGAACGCGCTACTCAAGGCCCGCGCTATGGCCATCCGTACCGGTCTGCCCGCTGTCGCGGATGATTCAGGTCTTATCGTCGATGTGATGGGTAACGCTCCGGGCATTCTGTCTGCTCGCTGGGCGGGTGCTCACGGCCACGACAAGGCCAATAATGCGCTGCTGCTCGCCCAAATCGAAGATATTCCGGATGACAAGCGTACCGCGCGCTTCCGTTGCGCCGCCGCGCTGGTGGTCCCGGACACCGAGACCGGTGCCGACGTGACCGGTGGAGTGGCTGCCGACGGCATCACCGTTCACACCACGGCTGCCGATGGGAGCCCTGCCCCGGTGCATGCTCGATACGCCATCAAGTCGGAGACTGTGGAGCTCGGCGACATGCCGGGTCGCATCATCCGCGAGGCTCGTGGCGAACACGGTTTCGGTTACGATCCGCTGTTCGTCCCGGACGATCAGCCTGCCGGTCGCGTCAGCACTGAGCCTGACCATGAAGACGAGCCGCTGACCAGCGCCGAAATGACTCCGGCCGAGAAGAATGCGATTTCCCACCGAGGCAAGGCGCTGAAAGCCTTGGTCCCCGCCATCGAGGCCCTGCTGCACTAAGTCGTCAGGCTGTCTAGCTGCACTGAGCCGCGACTAAGCCACAGTTGAGTCGCGGCTCAGCACTCAGCCCCCGAATCGGGCAAGTGTCTAGCAAGCGCCTATGACCTAGCAAGAGCGATACGAAAGAAGGCCGGCGCATAGTGCGTCGGCCTTCTTGATGAACAAGAGCCACCCGATAGAATCGAACTACCGACCTTCCCGCGAACGAGGGGGATGCTCTACCACTGAGCTAAGGTGGCGTGGCTTCAAGAGCCAAGTAGAGAGTATAGCACTGCGTTTGATTCACTGCAAGCCGGACATTCATCATCTTTTGGCCATTGTTCTTTGGACCATCGTGGCGGCAATAGTGCGAACGATGTGCACACCTCATCTGCTCGGACGCCATTCGTCGTGTGCGCGTTATGCTAGCATGGTGAGCCTGATTGACTCGGAGGCAAAGGGAAGCATGCGTGATTTTGTGCTGGTGAAGTTGACAGACGAAGAGTTCGATGATTTCTCCGCCAGGCATCCACAAGGCAATTTCCAACAAACCTCGGCGATGGGACGCCTTCGCGCCGCGCAGGGGATCGACGTCGAATATTTGGCCCTCAAGGAGGGCGAGAAGATCGTCGCGGCGGCACTGTTCGAAACTCACCGCTCTCGATTCTCTACATTTGCGGCCATCCATGATGGCCCGATGTGCGACTATCACGACACCGAAGCATTGACCTTCTTCATGGATGCGCTGAAACGCCATGCCAAGGCAAAGGGTGCTTCACAGCTGGAAATCACCCCTGAATCCCCATATCGGCTTCGCGACACCAATGGAGCTTCTTTGCCGGATGACCAGAATGGCGCTCCCGACAATAAGCTGATAGAACAGCTCGAGGCGATCGGCTTCACTCATGGCGGTTTCACCGTGGGCTACACGGCGGTTCCGCGTTGGCGCTACCTCAAGGATCTGACCGGCATCACCGATGAGAAAAGTCTGCTGAAGTCCTATGACAAGCGCACCCAGTGGAGCGTGAAGCGTGCCCAATCAATGGGTGTGCACGTGCGTGAGCTGTCGGACGACGAGCTGAGGGTATTCGCACGAATCGAGCAGCAAACCGCTGAACGCCGTAGCTTCGAATACCGTGGCGAAGCATATTTCCACCGTTTCAAGGAAGCGTTCGGCAACAAGGCGCATTTTATGGTTGCCGAGATCCACATCGACGAATACGTAGCGGACATGACGGCCAAACGTGAAGCACTTTCGGCCAAGGTGGCGGCATTGACCGCCAAAAACGCCGAACACCCCACCACCAAAACCGAGCGTCAGCTGGGGGGAGGAGACCCGCAATCTGGCAGCAGCCGAAAAGCGCCTGAACGAGGCGGCCGAGTTCGCCAAAGACGGGGATGTACTGCCGGCTGCGGCATCACTATTCGTGGAGCATCCGCGCGAGGTCATCTACCTGTTCTCCGGTAGCGTCGAGCAGTACAAGCCCTTCTACGCCTCCGCGCTGATTCAGCATGACGCGATGCTGCATTTCTGCGTGGAACACGGGCTGTCTCGCTACAACTTCTACGGCATCGACGGCGTCTTTGATGATCCCGATGACGAGGGGCGTGGTGTACTGGAGTTCAAGCAGGGCTTCAACGGATACGTCGAGGAGCTTCCGGGCGAGTTCGTGCTGCCGGTCAAACCGGTCGCCTATGCCATGAAGCAATTTGCGCACAAGCTGCTGTCGCGGTAAACGGACGCAGCACACAGGCCATTCCAGAGCCCAGAGCAACGATCAGAGTAACGACAAGTAAGAAGGTTCGATTATGACGCAATCCGATGCAGGCGTCGCCTCACTCACCCCTACCAAGATCACTCCTGCCGAGCTGGATGCGTTCTCCGCAGCTCAAGTGCAAGGTAGTTTCCAGCAGACCTCGCAGATGGCCGCCATGGGAGCGTTCAACGGTCCGGTGGACTATGTGGGTGTCAAGCGCGGTGACAAGCTGATTGCCGCCTGCTACGTGGTGTACACGCGGTCCCGTTTCGGTTTGGAAGGCTCGGTCTGGTGCGGACCGCTGTGCGATTATGGCAATCCACAGGTGGTTGAGGCGATGACCGAAGCCCTGCGTCGTTCGGCCAAGGCCCATCACGCCATCAGCGTATCCTGCTGGCCGGCCGCAGTCTACCGTCTGCACGATCTGGACGGCAAGCCGACCAGCGACCCGGACACCACGATGATGGACAACATGGCCCGCTTCGGTTGGAAACATGGCGGCTTCACCGTGGGCTACGAATCCGTGGTGAACCGCTGGAACTTCGTCAAGGGGCTTGACGGCATTCATAACGAGAAGGAACTGCTGGCCTCGTTCTCCAAGTACCGCCGTAAGAACATCCGCATCGCCCAGGGATTCCGGTCTGCGCGTGCGCCGACTGGAACGCGGCGAACTGAGCACTTTCGTCAAGCTGTGCGATATGAGCGCCGCACGTCAAGGCTTCAAGAGCCGCAATCTGGCCTACTATGAGCGTCTGTTCGATACCTTCGGCGACCTGATCGAGTTCAAGGTGGTCGAAACCCATTTCGACGAATATCTGGACACCCTGCAATCCAAGCTGAATGCGGCCTCCAAAGACAAGCGCAACCTCGAACGCCTGCTCCAGCGCGCGCAACAGCAGCCGGAAGGCACGGCCAAGAAGGGTGCCTCCGACCCGGCAACGCTGGAAAAGCGCATCGCCACCGCAGACAAGAAGATTGCGGCGCTGGAAAAGACCATCGGCGAAGTCAACGGCATCATCGCCTCGGACGGCCCGGTCATTCCGGTGGAAGCCGGTGTCTACTTCTGGCATCCGAACGAGGTCGTCTGCTGTCCAGCGGCGAGGACGATCGTTTCATGGATTACTACCCGTCTTCCCTAATCCACTTCGAGGCGATGCTTGACTGCATCGCCCGTGGCGTGGAGCGCTTCAACTTCTACGGCATTTCCGGCATTTTCGACGCCAACGATCCTTCCTACGGCGTCTGGCAGTTCAAGACTCGCTTCGGCGGATTCGTGGAAGAGCTTCCGGGCAAGTTCACGCTGCCGGTGGACGGACTGCGCTTCGGTGTATCCGAAGCCGCACACAAGCTGCTGCATCGCTGACAAACAGTGGCGAGCACGGACACAGAAACAAGGCACAGGTGACGACGAGATGAGCGCGACTGCGAATCGAACAGATACGACGTATACGTTTGGCGTGATTACGCCCGAAGAGCTCGACCGGCTTTCCGAAGCCACAAGCCAGGGCAGCTTTCAGCAATGGTCCGGGCAGGTCCGTCTTGCCAAGATTCGTGGGCATGAAGCCGAATGCGTTGGCGTGTGCGACGTATCCGGCAATCTGGTAGCCGGCTGCGTGATTCTGTACCTCAATGGTTGTTTCGGTGCAGATGGCTCCGTGTATTTCGGTCCCATCGGCATTAGCGATGATCCGGCTCTGCTGCGGGCCATAACCGAGGCGATTCGTGAATCGGCCCGTCGCCACCATGCTGTTTCCGTGGCATGCTGGCCTAACGTCGCCTATCGTCTGTATTCCTCGGACGGGCAGCCCGACGGCGAGCCGAACGATGCATTGCTGGCCGGATTCGCCGATGCCGGCTGGGCGCATGGCGGATTCCATACCGGTTATGACGTGGTCTGCCAGTGGATGTACGTCAAGGATCTCACCGGCATCACCAACGGCAAGGAACTGCTGGCATCATTCGGCAAACGCGCTCAATGGAGCGTCAAGCGGGCGCAGTCGATGGGCGTGCACGTTCGCGAAATCGGCCCCGACGAGTTCGACGTGTTCGTCGATATCGAACGGCGGACCGGTGAACGCCGCGGGTTCGCGACGCGCGGCGCGGACTATTTCCGCCAGTTCAAGCAGGCGTATGGCGCGGATGCACATTTCATGCTCGCGGAAATCCACATCGCCGAATATGTGGCGGATATGACCGCCAAGCGCGAGGCGTTGCAGGCCAAGGTAGCTCGATTGCAGGCGAAATACGATGCGCGTCCGACCACGCGCATCGAACGCCAGCTGGGGGGAGGAATCGCGCAATCTCGCGGCCGCCGACAAGCGTCTGGCTGAGGTGGAGGGATATGCCAAGAAGGGCGATGTGCTGCCGGCAGCGGCTTCAATGTTCGTCAGTCACCCCAATGAGGTGGTCTATCAGTATTCCGGTTCGTTGGAGGAGTACAAGCCGTTTTACGCCTCGGCGCTGATTCAGTACGAAGCGATGCTGCATCTGTGTGTGGAGAAGAGCGTGCCCCGCTACAACTTCTACGGCATTTCCGGCGTGTTCGACGATCCGAACGACGAGGGCCGCGGCGTGCTGGAATTCAAGCAGGGCTTTAACGGCTACGTCGAGCAGATGGTAGGCAAATTCACGTTGCCGGTGGATAAGTTCCGCTTCGGCGTGAGCAATCTGGCGCACAAGCTGCTGCACCGGTAGCAGCTGGCGGCCGGGGGACGAACCTATGTGGGCTGCGTCTCGCCTGACCGTGCGCCCGCCGTGTGCCTACTCGCGCATTTGCTCACACGCCCATCAGCGCGTGAGCAAATGCCATCATCACCAGTGAAATCATCGCGGTGATTGCCAGCGAGAAGCCGGCCAGTTTGGCGTTGCCGAGTACTTTGTCGGTGAACAGCGTGGAGAAAATGGCGATTGGAGCCAGCGCGCAGATCACCATCACGGCGCGAATCGAAGCCGAGAACGGCAGCAGGAACCACGAGATCAACGCGAAGGCGACACTGAACGGTATACGCCAAGCGATGACGGCCATGACTTCCTTCACATCATGCTTGGACTGGGGCAAATCCATGAGCATGCCCACCATCAGCATCGACACCAGCGCGTTGGCACCGCTCAACGGCTGGGTTATAGAGGCGATCCAATCGGGAATCTTCAAGTGGGCGACGGTCAACGCGATCATGAGCAGATACGTGTCGAACGGCACCGAGCCGAAGAAGCTCTTGCCGATGGTGCGCAGCAATGCGCGGCGGGCAAGCCGTTTGGCGTCGCGATCTTTGGGCTTTTCGTACGGCAAGGTGGGAACCGAACCGGCGTGTTGTTCGGCAAGTGTTTTGCCGGGCTGAATATGCAGCAGTTGCTGGGTGAGCACATTGGTGCCGGCAGCCACCATCACGCAGTTGCCGATATCGAACATCGCAGCCGGAACCACCGCGCCCGCACCCCAGAATGACTGGACGACCGGGAAAGAAAAACAGCCGAGATTGAAGCCGGCGCCATTGAGCATCAGGAAGGCGCGGTCGGTCACATTGCGCTTGCGGGTGGCCAGAAAGATGAACACGATCGGGATAAAAGCAAACAGGAATACGAATACCGAAATAAGCAGCAGCGAGATGTCATGCGGATTGGTGGCGAACGAGTATACGATGGCACCGGGTAGCACGATGTTGAATTCCGCGGTTTGCAACACGCGATAATCCTTCTGCCCGAACAGGCCGAACCGCTTGAACAGATAGCCGGCGAGAATGATCAGCAACAGACCGACCGGCGTAAGAATGGCGGACATACACTTCTCTCCTTGACTCACACAGGCTCACGGCGCACAGGCTCAGACCCACAATGCTGTGGCCCATTATATTTGCCGCCTTGGCATTGCTATATGTAGAGGCGTCCGCAAGGGCTTGCAGTTGCCGTGCGCATATAAGAAAAGCCTCCCGGAATCGTTGGCAATCCAATGCTTCCAGGAGGTTCAAACCGGTGCGCGAGATGGGACTTGAACCCACACGTCAAAGACACAGGAACCTAAATCCTGCGCGTCTACCAATTCCGCCACTCGCGCGTGCATATCCGCGTTTCCACAGGTGTGGGAGATATGCAAAACCCTAGGCCGGACAGCCATTACAGACCGACCAGCCTAGGGCATCCGAGCCACTTGTCAGAATCGAACTGACGACCTGCTCATTACGAGTGAGCCGCTCTACCGACTGAGCTAAAGTGGCTTGGTTCGCGGAAGGCATCTCGCCAGCCGCGCACAAGAAGTTAAGTATAAGACATCCCCGTGAAAAGTCCAATCGGTGGGTTGGCGGTTGTGTCGCGACCGCTCAGTCGAAGATGACGGTTGCACCGCGCCACGAACTGTTCGATAATGCAAACGATGGCAGTCCGACATCGCTGACTGATTTTTTGTTCTGTTCATGTCCGAATTTGTGAGTATTCTGTTTGGCGATACGGAGCGCATCCGAGCCGTGAGCGAAGGCGCTCCAGTCACTGATGAAAGGAATGGAATCCTATGGCCATCAATCCGCCCGTTGACGCCACCCAGACCCCTGAGTGGGCTGCCCTGCAGAAGCACTATGACGAGCTTCAGGCCGAAGGCGTGAGCCTCAAGAAGTGGTTCGCCGAGGACGCCGAGCGCGTCGAGAAGCTGTCCTTCGACGCCGGCGACCTGCACTTCGATCTGTCCAAGAACCTGATCAAGCCGGAAACCCTCCAGCTGTTCGCCAACCTTGCCAAGGCCGTCAAGCTCGATGAGCGCACCAAGGCTATGTACACCGGCGTGCACATCAACAACACCGAAGACCGCGCCGTGCTGCACACCGCGCTGCGCCGCCCGGTCGAAGACGAGGGCAAGTACATCGTTGACGGTCAGGACACCGTCAAGGACGTGCGCGAGACACTCGATAAGATCTACGCTTTCGCTGACGACGTGCGTTCCGGCAAGTGGACCGGCGTGACCGGCCGCAAGATCGAGACCGTGGTCAACATCGGCATCGGCGGCTCCGACCTGGGCCCCGTCATGGTGTACGAAGCTCTGAAGCCGTACGCTGACGCTGGCATCTCCGCCCGCTACATCTCCAACATCGACCCGAACGACCTGGCCGAGAAGACCAAGGGCCTCGACCCGGAGACCACCCTGTTCATCATCGTCTCCAAGACCTTCACCACCCTTGGAGACCCTGACCAACGCTCGCGAAGCCCGCACCTGGCTGCTCGAAGAGCTCACCGCCAACGGCGCCATCGCCGAGGGCGACGAGGCTCAGAAGGCTGAAGCCATCAAGAAGCACTTCGTCGCCGTCTCCACCAACCTGGAGAAGGTCGAGGAGTTCGGCATCGACCCGAACAACGCGTTCGGCTTCTGGAACTGGGTCGGCGGCCGTTACTCCGTTGACTCCGCCGTCGGCACCTCCCTGGCCGTAGTCTTCGGCCCGGCTCGTTTCGAGGAGTTCCTGCACGGTTTCCACGAGATCGATGAGTACTTCGCCAACACCCCGTTCGAGAAGAACGTCGTGGTGCTGCTCGGTATGCTGAACGTCTGGTACCGCAACTTCTTCAAGGTTGCTTCCCACGCCGTGCTGCCGTACGACCAGTACCTGCACCGCTTCCCGGCCTACCTGCAGCAGCTGACCATGGAGTCCAACGGCAAGTCCGTGCGTTGGGACGGCACCCCCGTCACCACCGAGACCGGCGAGATCTTCTGGGGCGAGCCCGGCACCAACGGCCAGCACGCCTTCTACCAGCTGATTCACCAGGGCACCCAGCTCATTCCGGCCGACTTCATCGCGTTCGTCAACACCCCGAACCCGACCAAGGACGGCGACCAGGACGTGCACGAGCTGTTCCTGGGCAACTACTTTGCTCAGACCAAGGCTCTGGCATTCGGCAAGACCGCTGACGAAGTTCGCGCCGAGGGTACTCCGGAAGAGATCGTTCCGGCCCGCGTGTTCTCCGGCAACCGTCCGACCACCTCCATCTTCGGTGTGGCTCTGACCCCGTTCGCAGTCGGCGAGCTCATCGCCCTGTACGAGCACATCACCTTCGTGGAAGGCACCGTCTGGGGCCTCGACTCCTACGACCAGTGGGGCGTCGAGCTCGGCAAGCAGCTTGCCAAGCAGATCACCCCGGCCATCTCCCTGGACGACGACGCCCTCGCCGCCCAGGACGCCTCCACCCAGAGCCTGATCAAGTTCTACCGCGCAAATCGCGAATTCTGATTCGCTTTGCTCGGTCAGAATTCGTGATTCGCGCGACCGCAGCTGTGCTGTCTGGTGAATGGTCTGGCGACCATTCACGGCGCGAGTTCTGATTCGTTCCTCTGGCTCCCCTCGGGTGAGAGGAGCTGTCAGTGTAGCTGACTGAGGGAGTCTCTCTCTCACGACTAGTGCCCGACATCTTCGGATGCCGGGCACTTTGCATATACGGATTGCTGTCAGTCAGATGAGTCGAACATGGTCATATTCCGCTTCGGCATCTGTTTGCAGACATAAAGGCACTATCTAGCCAACTCACGTGGCTGATTCGCTTATTCGCCCTTATTCGCCTCATCCAGGCTCAGCAGATCGTCATCGGCATCGTAATCGAACAACTCGCCGTAACGGCCCCACTCCACGGCGATGGCGAACTGCTGATGCGCCTCGTCGTTGGAGTAACGGGCGCGCAGCAGGTCCAGCATGAGCTCGCCGCGGAGCTTGCCTTCCGCAGATTTCCGCAGTGCATGCTCAATGTTGCGCACCAGCGGCGCGTGTTCCATCGCCAGTGAGGCGAACACCTGCTTGGCGCGCAGAATGTCCGCCTTATGCCAGCGTCGCCCGCCTCGGTGATCTGCACATGGCCGTCGCGTACCACGATGACGCGCAGCATCGTACCGGCATCCACCAGCGGGAACAGGTCGTCCACCTCGAACGAAAGAGCCGAGGCCAAATCTGCCAAGTCGATGCCGTGAGGATGCTCGGCAACCACATCCAGCAGACCGGCAAGCCCGCCCGGCGTGGCGTTGGGCAGCGGATGCTCCTTGATTCTCTCGATGGTCTTGGCGGGCTGAAGGTCTGATGCGTCCGTGACAGGTGCGTTCGTGAGCGATGCCGATGGCGATAGAGCCTCGGCTTGTTGCGTAGGCTGCGAGGCCTGTCCGGTCAAATCGCGTACAGTCGGTCCACCATCGCCTCGAATTCGACACTGTGACGGTCGCGCGGGCGCTGCAGATCAACCCGCACATCGGCAATCAGATGCCCCGGGTGCGAGCCCAACACCACCACTCGGTCGGCCATCTCCACGGCTTCCTCGATGTTATGCGTGACCATAAGCACCGACTTGATGCTGCGCTGTTCGCTCGACCACAGCTTGAGCACTTCCTGACGCAGGTTTTCGGCGGTCAGCACGTCTAGGGCGGAGAACGGCTCATCCATGAACAGCGCGTCCGGCCGCAGCACCAAGGCGCGTGCAATGCCCACGCGCTGCCTCATGCCGCCAGACAGTTCCTTCGGATACGCCGATTCGAAGCCGTCCAGGCCGATCATGTCGATGGCATCCAGAGCCAGTTTGGTGCGTTCCGCACGTGGTACGCCGCGCGCCTTCAGACCGAGTTCCACATTGTCTTGCACGGTGAGCCACGGCATCAGCGCGAAGGTCTGGAACACGAGTGCGATGCCGGGATTCGGACCGGTCAGGGCCTCGCCGCGATACTTGACCGTGCCGCTGGTCGGCTTGACCAGTCCGGCCAGCGCACGCAGGAATGTGGACTTGCCGGCACCCGAACGGCCCAGAATGGCCACGATCTCGCCCTCGTACAGGTTGAACGAGATGTTGTCCAACACGGTGAGTTCGGTGCCGTTGTCGGCCGTGAAGCGTTGGCCGACGTGCTGGGCTTCGATGATGGTGTTCTGCGGGGTCACCGCCCGCAGCGAACGAATGGTTTCCATTGCAACAGTCATATTATTCTCCTTAAGTCTTTAGTTCAGTGTGAAACGGCGCTCGGCCATGCGCTGCAGCGGGTTCCAGAACAGGCGGTTGACGGCCACCACGAACACGCTCATCACGGCCACGCCGATGATGGTCCTCACGGTGTTGCCGTTTTCGGTGGCCTCGGCGATATACGCGCCCAAGCCGGAGGCGGTCAGCGTATGTCGCCCATAACTTACGATTTCCGAGACAATTGAGGCATTCCACGCCCCACCGGCCGCCGTAATGCCGCCCGTGACCCACGAGCCGAATACCGCCGGCAAAATCAAATCGCGCCACCGCTGCCAGCGCCCCAGCTGGAAGCTGCGCGTCATCTCACGCAGATCGTCGGGAATCTGGCTGGCCCCGGCGATCACATTGAACAGGATGTACCACTGTGTGCCCAACGCCATCAGCAGAATACTGCCCCAGTTGATATCCACGCTGCATGCCACGAACCAGAGCGTGACGAACGGGAACGTGAAGTTCGAGGGGAAGCTGGCCAGCACCTGCACAATCGGCTGCATAAACCGCGAAACGCGCGGATTCATGCCGATCATCGCGCCAATCGGCACCCAAATCACCGAGCAGGCGAGCGTGAGCAGCGCCACGCGCAGGAACGTCACCATGCCCAACACGAACGCCTGCCCGAGCTCGCCGAATCCCGCATCGCGATGAATCACCAGCATAAGCTGCACCAGTCCGAACGCACACGCTGCCAACACCAGTACTGTGAATACCACGTCAAGCGCGCGGCTGCGTGCGGACTTCACGTCCGCCGCCCAACGTCCACCGGTCCGACCCAACGGGCGGGTCAGCGTGTCGAACAGGTCGCCGAGAGGCCTGAACAGCCAAGCCACCATCTCATCGATATGTGACTGACGAATGATGGTCAGCACCACACTGGTCTTGCGCGCCGCCGACTCGCTTTGCGTAATGCGGAACTTCTCCGCCCACGCGGTCAGCGGCTTCCACAGCAGTACGTCGATAAGCAGCACCACCAGCACCATCGTCACGATGGCCCAGCAGATGGCCGCGAGATTCTCCTCGGCCGCCGCCTGTGCCACGAAGCTGCCGATGCCGGGCAACGCATAGGTGCGATTGTTCACCGAGATCATCTCGGAGGCGGTCAGGAAGAACCATCCGCCGCCCACGCTCATCATGCAGTTCCACAGCAGCGGAATCATCGCGTTCGGCACGTCCAGTGTCCAGAATCGTTGCCAGCGTGTGAGCTGTAGTGAGCGGGCCGCCTCGTCGAGTTCAGTTGGTTCGCTGGTCAGGGACCGGGTGAACGAGAACGCCATGTTCCAGGCCTGACTGGTGAAGATTGCGAAAATCGACGCGGCCTCCACGCCCAGCATCGAGCCGGGGAACAGCACCATCCAGATGGTGATGGTGGCCGAAAGAAAGCCCAGAATCGGTACCGACTGCAGAATATCCAACAGAGGAATCAGCACGCGGCTCAGGCGGCGGCAGCGCGCGGCCGCCGTGCCGTAGATGAACGTGAACACCAATGAGAAGAACAGTGCCACGAACATGCGGAACACCGAGCGCAGCGCGTAATACGGCAGGTCGGCGAGATTCGTACTGACTTGTGATGGCACGCCTTTCGGGCCGATCGGTTCGCCGATCGCCGGCAGAATCCAAGCGATCAGACCGAACAGCGCCAGAATACCGGCCACGACCAGTACGTCGGAGGCCAGACGCACGGCGAATGGCTGGCGGTCGGACGCGGCGGTGGAAGGGTTGCGCGTCGACGCATTTGGACGCGCGTCGACGCGATTGAATGAAAACATGGTCATGAAAAGACCTCCCTATGCATAGGAAAGACGAATTATGCAAGGGTTATCCGGGGAGCCAAGGAACACTACAGGCGAGAGCCCGACTTCCGGATAACGGAATATAAGAAAGCATGGTCATCACCACCGCAACTATGACTGTTGCCGGCGGCGGAACTACTGGAATAATCACCGTCCATCGGACTCTCACCTCCTTCAAGCCGTGCGCTGAAACGCTAAATCAATACCATCGTCGGTATCCATGCGACCAGCAGGAGGGGCGGAAGGTATTCGAATCCGCCGATTCGAGCCATCGTTCAAGCTTCAGCATCGCAGGGCGGTGGAATTGCGTTAGTTCATGCCTTGATCCGACAAGAACTGCTGACCTGCGTGCAGTGTCTCCACTGTTAGCGGCAGCAACCCATATCCCTGCGGTAGCCTCGCATACCGACGCTCCCAAGATAAAGCCCGCCCGCAGGTCTGTCAACTACGTCGCAGTGCCTTGGTGTTGGAATGCCATCCGGCAGCCATTCTGTCCGCAATAATCCGTACAATTGACGATTGCTGTGTCGAGAAGTGGGCCGCCGCATAAGCCCGCGTTTCCGTGGGTCCAGTCCGAACGGCCGCAAGGCCTGACTTTCGGCGGATCGGCAGGCTTCCCAAGGGCAAACCCGAGGGATAACGAGAACAGGCCAACGCACGTGATACGCAATCGCGTGGATGGCCCCAGATCTGTGGCTGATATGCGGCAGCACTGAAGGAAAACAATGGTTAACGCTGTTGAGGCTTTTGACGCCAAGCACATGAAGCCGGCCGAGGAAATCCCGGCCTTCCGTCCCGGCGACACCGTCGACGTGAACGTGAAGATCCAGGAAGGCAACAACTCCCGTATCCAGACCTTCACCGGCGTGGTGATCGCTCGTAAGGGCGCTGGCGTGCGTGAGACCTTCGTGGTCCGCAAGATCAGCTTCGGCGCTGGTGTGGAGCGTCGCTTCCCGGTGCACTCCCCGTCCATCGACTCCATCAAACTCGTGCGTAAGGGCCGTGTGCGCCGCGCCAAGCTGTACTACCTGCGCGCTCTGCGCGGTAAGGCCGCTCGTATTGCCGAGCGCCGCGACAACTCCGCTAAGTGAGTCGATTCGCGGGTGCAATCGTGAGCCTGATGGTGCAGGTGCGCGAATAAACCGTGAAATTCAGCCCGGAACCGTTTCGGTTTCGGGCTGTTTTCGTGTTTTCCACGTATGATGGACGGGCGCCGGCACCCCTCATATCCGGCAGCATGAATCGCGAGGAGATGGTATGCAGGACGATCAGGATAACGCCGAATTCCCGATTTCCGACAATCCGGAGAGCAATCAGACCTCGTATGATGACGAGGCCGATGCCCGCGATTCCCGTACGTTCCAAGTCGCCGACCACGGCATCGCCCTGTCCCCGGTTCCCCCGGCACCGGCGCGCCCGGCGCACGCCGCTTCTTCCGCTGGCGCGGGTGCGGCCGCTGGTGCGAATGCCGCGGCAGCATCATCGATGGATGATGACCACTTCACCCTACGCGACTTTTTCCTGTGGTGCGGCGTCCCCGTGCTTATCGTGCTGCTGATTCGCATTTTCGCCGTCGGCTTTTACGAGATTCCTTCGCGCTCGATGATGGACACCATGGTGCCCGGCGATCGCGTGGTCACCAGCAAGCTGACTCCCAAGATCTTCGATCTGCAGCGCGGTGACGTCGTGGTATTCAAAGATCCCAACAACTGGTTGAACGAGGAGCAGAGCAGCGCTCCCGGTGGTGGTTACCTTATCAAGCGACTGATCGGCCTGCCCGGTGACGTGGTCGAATGCAAGGGCGCGGGCCAGCCGGTGACCATCAACGGCGTGGCCATCAATGAGACCTCCTACATTCGCCCCGGCGTGGACCCGAGCGCCTTCCCGTTCTCGGTAACCGTGACCGAGGGCCACGTGTTCGTCATGGGCGACAATCGCGCCAATTCCGCCGACTCCCGCTATCATCAGGATGACGGCGATCGCGGCTTGGTTCCCATCTCCGATGTGGTCGGAGTCGGAATCGCGAAATACTGGCCGCTTGACCGGCTTGGTGCGATTGATGACCACCACGAAGTCTTCAAGGACGTGCCTGACGCTTTCGGCTCGAATTCCTGAGTCTTTTTTGAACCGTGTGAGTCTTTGAACTGGTTGAGTTCCGGGCCGTCTGAATCCTGAGCCATTTGAACCTGGACCGTCTGAATCCTAACCATTGTGAGACGATGGGAGCCGCGCATGATTACCCCGACACTTGACTTGGAACGCAGCCTTGCGGCCCAGGGCTATGACCTTATTACTGGATTCGATGAAGTCGGCCGCGGCGCGCTCGCCGGCCCGGTGATGGTCGGGTGCGCCGCCATTTGGGCCCGTGATCTGGCGCCGCTTGACGGCGATGATTCCGCCGAACTGTCCGGGCGGACCTACCTCGGCGTACCGGACGGCGTGGCCGACTCCAAAATGCTCACCGAACATAGGCGCGAGGCGATTTTCGACGAACTGCGCGACTGGTGCGCGGCCTACGCCGTAGGCCAGGCCAGCAACACCGAGATCGACGAATGGGGCATCACCTACGCGCTTGGCGTGGCCGCCCTGCGCGCGCTCAGCCAAGTCGAACGCGAACTTGGCTTACGGCTTGGAGGGAATCGACGATAAAAAAGGCTTCGAGGGAGTCTGCGGGGAGATTGTGGAAGGTCGTCCGGGAGGCTCCGTAGGGGAATCCATTGAAATTGTGGGGAAGCGTTCGCGCCCTGCCCAAAGTCGCCGGAATTCTCGACGGGCCGAGCGATTACATCACCAAGGCGCTCAACACGTTCGACGCGCCGGACGTGCCGATTCCAGCCGATATAACGACCAAAGTCAAAGGCGACCAGCATTGCGCCACCGTCGCCACCGCGGCGGTCATCGCCAAAGTGACCCGAGACCGGCTGATGGTCGACCTCGCGCAAAGCAACTCACGTTACGCCGCCTACGAATGGGCTCATAACAAGGGCTATGGTTCCGCCGCACACCGTACCGCCATCGCCGAGCACGGGCCGACTCCGCTCCATCGTGTCTCATGGCACCTGACCTGAGCCGCGTGCGACACGACGGTGTGAGCGCTAACGCAAAACTGTTGTGGACGCGCTAAAGTCAGTATTGATTAAGGTACAAGACTGGCCGTGCATGGATGCCGGCCGCCAACGGGGAGGTTAGGCAATATGGTGACCAGCCGCAAGCCAAGCAAACGTCCGTCCATGTTCGAAGTGGCCAAGCTCGCCGGAGTCAGCCACCAAACCGTCTCCCGTGTGATCAATGACTCGCCGGACGTTTCCGACGCCACCCGTGCGCGAGTCCAGGCCGCCATTGACCAACTCGGCTACCGCCCCTCCAACTCCGCGCGCGCACTGGCTTCCCGCCGTTCGCGCACCATAGGGCTGATCGCCGGAGGCCTCAAATTCTTCGGCCCGATTTCCTCCATCTCCTCCATCGAATCCATGGCCCGCGAACACGGTCTGTTCATGAGCGTGATGATGGTCCACGAGGCCTTGTGCGCGCAGGCCGACTTCGACAACCTGTGCGACACCTTCAACGAGCAGAACGTCGACGCCTTCATCTTCCTGACCCCGACCGACGTGATGTTCGCCGCCGCCTGCCGTACGCGAGTCACTCAGCCGCGCGTCATCGTCACCGCCACCCATGGCCAAATGACCGTGCGTGAGGGATTGGGCCTTATCTCCACCGAAAACAAGCGTCGCACTGCACTGGTCGGTATCGACCAGTGGGGTGCAATGGCCAAAGTGGTGGCCTTGCTGGGCGAATACGGGCACAAATCGGCTCTGTATTTTGCCGGTCCCAACGAATGGCGCGACGCCCACACCCGACTGGATGCGTGGCGCAAGCTCGCCGCCTCCCGATCCATCGATTCGCAGATCGTGCGCTGCCATACGTGGGATGCCTCTGAGGCATATGCGCACATGAATCATCTCATTGATGAGTATGGGCGTCGAGGCGCGGCGTTGCCCACCGCGGTCGTCGCCGCGAACGACAATCAGGCAGTTGGCATCATGCGCGCGTTGCATGAGCATGGGCTTCGGATTCCGCAAGACATCAGCGTGGTCGGATTCGACGACATGTCTGGCGTGGATAACATGTACCCACCGCTGACCACCGTGCATCCCGATTTCGAGGGGCTCGGCGTGGCCGCCATGCGCGAGACGCTGCGCTTGCTGGGGGAGGGCGGCGAGCCGACCTTCCTGACCACCCAGCACGGCATGGGGCTGATTCCCGCCGAGGTGCGTGTTCGGCGGTCCTTGGGGCCGGCTCCTCGGCGGTAAATTGGCGCTGTTATCAAACCGTTATGATGCGTGACACGGTATAAGTTGTGTCGAATGCAGGTTATCGATACAATGTTTTTTGGAAATTGTGAGCGCTAACATCCTCCCCAAGGAAGGGGATAACAACGCCGGCGCTCCAAGGCAAAGGAAAGATATGGCAGCAACCGACAACGCGGCCGAGCAGGTCGCCCACATCGCCGAGAAGATTCGCGCTGGCAAGACCACGCTGGGCATCGAATTCGGCTCCACCCGCATCAAGGCCGTCCTCATCGACGACAACTTCCAGACCATCGCCTCCGGCGACTACAGCTGGGCCTCCCACTTGGAGGATGGTCTGTGGAGCTACACCACCGAGGAGATCTGGGGCGGTTTGCAGTCCGCTTACGCCTCCATGGCCAACGACGTCGAAACCGCCTATGGCGAGAAGCTCACGCACATCGGCCACATCGGCTTCTCCGCCATGATGCACGGTTACCTCGCATTCGACGAGGCCGGCGAACTGCTGGTGCCGTTCCGCACCTGGCAGAACACCAACACCTCCGAAGCTCACAAGAAGCTCTCCGAGCTGTTCCAGTACAACATCCCCGAGCGTTGGTCCATCGCTCACCTGTACCAGGCCGTGCTCAACAAGGAAGAGCACGTCTCCAAGGTGGCCTACTTCACCACACTCGCCGGTTACGTGCACTGGAAGCTCACCGGTAAGAAGGTCCTCGGCGTGGGCGATGCCTCCGGCATGTTCCCGATTGACCCGACCACTCACACTTACGAAACCGCATTCATCGAGAAGTTCGACGCTCTGCCTGAGGTCGCAGCCCAGCCGTGGAAGCTGGAGAATCTGCTTCCTGAGCCGCTCGTGGCCGGCATTCCGGCTGGCGAGCTGACCGAGGAAGGCGCCAAGCTGCTCGATCCGTCCGGTACCCTGAAGCCCGGCATCGTGCTCGCCCCGCCTGAGGGCGACGCCGGTACTGGCATGGTAGCCACCAACTCCGTGCGCGTACGCACTGGTAACGTCTCCGCCGGCACCTCCATCTTCGCCATGGTGGTTCTGGAGCACAAGCTCAAGGCCCTCCACCCTGAGGTTGACTTGGTCACCACCCCGGCCGGCGATCTGGCCGGTATGAGCCACGCCAACAACTTCACCTCCGACCTCAACGCTTGGGTCGGCCTGTTCGGCCAGTTCGCCAAGGCCATCGGCCAGCCGGTTGACGCCGGTATGCTGTACGGCACCCTGTTCCGCGCGGCCATCGCCGACGACGTGGACGCCAACTGCGGCGGCCTGCTGAACTACCCGTTCCGTTCCGGCGAATTCCTGGCCGGTCTGCCTGAAGGTCGCCCGCTGTTCGCCCGCAGCCCCGAAGCCAACATGACCCTCGGCAACTTCATGCGCGCCCAGCTGTTCTCCGCGTTCTCCCCGGTCAAGATCGGCATGGACGTGATGACCAAGCAGGAGCGCGTGCAGGTCGACTCTCTCGTGGGCCACGGCGGCATCTTCACCACTCCCGAAGGTGGCTCAGAAGATTCTCGCCGCTGCCTTCAACACCCCGATCAAGGTCATGTCCACCGCCGCCGAAGGTGGCGCCTGGGGTATGGCCGTGCTCGCCAACTACCTGTGGAACACCAACGAGGATCACAGCAACCTCGCTGACTTCCTTGACGGTTGCGTGTTCAAGGACGCCCAGTTCACCACTGAGAAGCCGGTGGCTTCCGATGTGGTTGGTTTCGAGGACTTCTTTGCCCGCTTCACCAAGGGCCTGCCCATCGAGCACGCCGCCATCGAAACCATCAACCTCGAAGATAAGTAAGCCTTTCTGACCTCCCTCTATTGAGGGAGGTCCTTGAGATTTTGAAAAAGACGTCCATCCGTCACAGTGGAAAGGAAACCAATAATGGCAACTTTGGCTGATTACGGCCCCGAGGTTCGCGCCGAGGTCAAGCAGGTTCGTGAGGTCGTCTCCGACCTGCACCAGCAGCTGATCAAGTGGAACCTGGTCGTGTGGACCGCGGGCAACGTTTCCCAGCGTCTGCACACCGCCGACCTGTTCGTCATCAAGCCCTCCGGCCTGCGCTACGAGTACCTGACCCCGTCCTCCATGGTCGTGTGCGACCTCGACGGCAACGTGGTCGACGGTGCCGAAGCCCCGTCCTCGGACACCGCTTCCCACGCCTACATCTACCGCAACATGCCCGACGTCTACGGTGTCGTGCACACCCACTCCACCTACGCCACCGCTTGGGCTGCCACTGGTCAGAACATCCCGTGCGGCCTGACGATGATGGGCGACGAGTTCGGCGGCCCGGTGCCGGTCGGCCCGTTCCGTCTGATCGGCTCCGAGGCGATCGGCGAGGGTGTCGTCGAGACCCTCAAGAAGTACCCGAAGTCCCCGGCCGTCCTCATGCAGAACCATGGCCCCTTCACCATCGGCAAGGATGCTGAAGGCGCCGTCAAGGCCGCTGCCATGACCGAGGAAGTCGCTCACACCATGTGGGCCGCCCGTCAGCTCGGTGACATCATCGAGATCGACCAGGCCGACATCGATAAGCTCAACGACCGCTACCAGAACGTCTACGGTCAGCACTGATTTGATGGAGTGTCCGCCGCGTTACGGAAGGCTCGACGTACCTTCGTACGCCTTCGCCTTCCGCGCCTTGCGGACACACACATCAAATCAGCGCTGACTCCGCCAGCACGGTGGTGTCTTGGCTCTCCCCTCTCTGAGGGGAGCTGTCAGCGATAGCTGACTGAGGGGAGCCTCGGTCGGCGAATGAAACTTAAATACAAACCTCATAAACAAAGAAGTAAAGGAAGTAACCCTATGGTTATGGAAAACCCCTTCGAGGGCAAGGAAATCTGGTTCGGCGTTGGTTCGCAGGACCTGTACGGCGAAGAAGCCCTGCGTCAGGTCGCCATTCACTCCGCTGAAATGGTCGACTACCTGAACAACACCGGCAAGATTCCGGCCAAGATCGTCCTCAAGCCCACCCTGAAGTCCTCCGACGGTGTCAAGGAGTTCATGGTCGAGGCTTCCGCCAACCCGAACGTCATCGGCGTCATCACCTGGTGCCACACCTTCTCCCCGGCCAAGATGTGGATTCGCGGCCTCGAAGTGCTGACCAAGCCGCTGCTGCAGCTGGCCACCCAGCACCACAAGGAAATCCCGTGGGAGACCATCGACATGGACTTCATGAACCTGAACCAGGCCGCCCACGGCGACCGTGAGTTCGGTTACATCGTCTCCCGCCTCGGCATCAAGCGCAAGGTTGTCGTCGGCCACTACACCGATCCTGAGGTCGCCGAGAAGGTCGGCACCTTGGGCCCGCGCCTGCGCCGGCTGGGATGCCTCCAACAACATGAAGGTCATGCGCTGGGGCGACAACATGCGTAACGTCGCCGTCACCGAGGGCGATAAGACCGAGGCCGAGCGCGTGTTCGGCGCCTCCATCAACACTTGGGCCGTCAACGAGCTCGTCGCTGCGTACGACGCCGTCAAGGACGACCAGGTCAAGGAGATCATCGAGGGCTACAAGGCCAAGTACGACGTCGACCCGGCTCTGCTGGACGCCAAGTACGACTCCCTGTTCATCGCCGCCAAGGAAGAGGCCGCGATGGTCAACATGATGCGCGCCAACGGCTGCACCGCCGGCGTCGACAACTTCGAGGACCTCGGCGCTCTGCCGCAGCTGCCGGGCGTTGGCCCGCAGCGCTTCCCGTCCGAGTACGGCTGGGGCTTCTCCGCTGAAGGCGACTGGAAGACCGCCGTCCTCGTGCGCATCGGCGCCGTCATGGGCTACGGCCTTGAGGGTGGCGCCTCCCTCATGGAGGACTACTCCTACAACTTCACCGAGGGCGACGAGCTCGACATGGGCTCCCACATGCTCGAGGTTTCCCCGTCCATCGGCACCATCGCCAAGCCGAAGCTGGAGATCCACCCGCTGGGCATCGGCGGCAAGGCCGACCCGGTCCGTCTGGTCTTCTCCGGCAAGCCCGCCAAGGACGCCGTCGTGGTCTCCATGTCCGACGTTCGCGAACGCTTCCGCCTGCTCATGGACGTCGTCGACGTCGTTGAGCCGCAGGGCTCCCTCAAGGAGCTTCCGTGCGCCCGCGCCGTCTGGGAGCCGAAGCCGAGCCTGAAGACCGCTGTTGAGTGCTGGATCACCGCCGGTGGTTCTCACCACACCTGCATGACCACCTCCGTTGGTCGTGAGGCTTGGGAAGACTTCGCACGCATCGCCGGTGTTGAGCTCGCCGTCATCGACGAGAACACCACCGCTCGCCAGTTCGAGAAGGAACTGGAGCTGTCCGAGATGTACCACCGTCTCAACAACCAGCACTGATTGGCGGAGCGTATACCGCCTTTCCTTAGGTTCGACGTACCTTCGTACGCCTTCGCCTTCGGACGGCGGTCTCCGCACGCGCCAATCAGCGCTGGCAAGCCAGCACTGATTGGCGGAGCGTATACCGCCTTTCCTTAGGTTCGACGTACCTTCGTACGCCTTCGCCTTCGGACGGCGGTCTCCGCACGCGCCAATCAGCGCTGGCAAGCCAGCACTGATGACTAAATCAGTCTGCTGACTGCTACCGCTGAAAAAGGGGCTGTTCCGGGAAACCGGAGCAGCCCCTTTTGCTGTTATCGGCAACTCCCCACAAACGCATCAAAAATCGCCTGCGAGCGTGGATCTACCTTGTAGAGAAACTCGGGATGCCACTGCACGGCCCATAGGAAGTGGCTTGCCGGCCGCCACAGGGCCTCGATCACGCCGTCGGGCGCGACGGCCATGACCTCGAGTCCAGCAGCAGGCTCACGAACCGCCTGATGGTGATAGCTATTCACCGCAATCTCAGTCTGCCCCGCGAACAATGAAGCCAGGGGAGTGCCGGGCACCAAGGAAACGTTATGTCCGAACGCATCGTACGGCGGATTCATATGGTGTTCGATATCGCTCGGATGCTGGCTTGGCAGATCCTGCCACAACGTGCCGCACAGCGCTGCATTGATGAACTGAATGCCACGGCAGATGCCCAGAATCGGCTTGTCCCAAGCCATTACAGCTGGCAGCAGAATCGATTCCATTCGGTCGCGCTCAGGAGAGAGCACCTCGCTACGGCCGGTGGCGGAGGCCGCTGCACCAACCATCGGTCCCACATCCGGCCCGCCCGTAAACAGAAACGCGTCAAACCGTTCGGCGCATTGCGCAAGAATGTCGGCGTCATCGGTCAGCGGCAACATGACGGGCGTACCGCCGGCCCGCATTATCGCCTCCATATATCCGGGCAGCATCCACAGACTATCGCGCCCGTAATCCATCAGCGGAGTCACCGCAATGAGCGGTCGATTCGTAGTCATGCCTGCCTCTTTTCGCCCAAGTGTTGTTTTCGTCGTTCTGCCGCAAATCGCTTGATTCAGTGGCCGATAATGCCGCCACTGTACCGAACCAATGTAACCGGTCGGCCAACATTATTTCGTCAGCCAGCCGCGACGAGATCGCACAATGTGCCAATGATGGGGCATTCGGTGCGACCTTGTCAATGTTCGGACCATTGCACTTTTAGCGGGAAAGCATGCCCCGACCGCGCATCATGATGAACGAGTAAGGTTGACGGGGAGGGAGAATCACATGAACCAGGCATGCGTACGCAACGACACCATCGACGCGGGCAACCATCAAAGCCGGGCGCAATACCGGTCGTTCCTGCGATTTCTGACATCGCAGGAAAGCAACGTCATTTGGCTGTTGCTGGCCATCGCTTTTCTTCCGGTGGACGGCACCACGCTCGGCCTGTACGCGCCGTTCTGGTCGCCAATCAGTCCGGCGTTGTTCGCCGTGTACTGCCTATGCAATTGGCGGCAACTGCGCATCGCAGCCAACCGGTACCTGCCAATGTTCCTCCTACCGGTGGCCTGCATAATCCTGTCCATCCCGGGATGGCTGAAGTTCGGCATCCACCTCAACGCCGCGTTCATGAGCATCACCGGATTGCTGGGCGTGCTCGCCACTTTGGGTGCGATCGCCCTTGCGTTCGACATCAAACGCATTCCGTGGCGTACGCCATTGCGGATTCTCATCGCATCATACTGGGTTTCCTTCGGAGTGGGCGTCGTGCAATGGCTGTCCATCCGTCTGCACGCCAAACCGTTGACCGACTATTTCTCGCACCTCATGTACCGGCAATACATCAGCGACAACTCGGTGTGGGGCGGCGGCCGCCCGCAGTTCCTGTTCGCCGAGCCCAGCTATATCGGCATGCACCTGTTCGGCATACTGCTTCCGCTCATGTGGCTCATGCGCGGGCGCGACCGCATCTACGCCAAACGGCTGCGTGACCTCATCGTCACGTATGCCGTCGGCGCGGTGCTCATGCAAGCCGGCACCAGAATCGTCATCGATTCCGTCGTGGCGTTGCTGATCGCTCTTGTGGCGCGCACCGATTGGCATGACGGCGCACGCCGCGTCCGAGGCATGCTGCAGATTCTCGGCGCATGCGCACTGGGCCTGCTGGGTGTGCTGGCGGATTCCAGACTCTCCGCCATCGCGGAAAACGGGGCCGAGGGAGACGGCTCGTTCTTCGCGCGGATCTATCAAAGCCTCGATCCGATATGCGGATTGCTCACCCATCCGTGGACGCTGCTCACCGGTTATGGCGCGGGCAACATCATCAATGCGGTGTGGGCCGGCGCGGCCAAAGTCGGACGGCTGCTGGACGGTCCTGGCATGAACGGCGGCGCGGCCACGGGATTCGCGGCCGGCGTGAACGCGGACACGGTGTGGACGATGTGCGCGTATACCAGCGTCATCGCCGAATACGGGCTGATCGGGCTGGCCATGCTGGTCGGAGCCTCGATGGTCTGCATGACGTGCGGGAGGACGGTATGCCGTGACGGTGCGGATGGCGCATCGTCCGACGGGCTGGCGCACGGTGTTTGTGTCACCGACGTTGCCGACGTTGCTGATGTTGCCGGGGGTAATAGTGGTGATGGCGTTGCCGGCGCGGGTTCGGGCGAATCCGGCGTTTGGCACAAGACCGTCATCTGCTGGCTCGTCCTGGTCGCATACCTGTACATCCAATGCGAGAACTATGCGTTCGCCGCTCTGCCGCTCCTCGTGTTCGCCGCCTCGAAGGTGAGGCGCGAGCGCTGATTCCTCGCGGGCCGACGCATCGACGCGGCCCGAGATGGACCAAAATCCAGAATAACCGACATTCGCCGCTGTTCCGTTTTTCGCCCAAGGCGTATCTCTCCCCGTATCTTGAGGTGCATCATGTATTGTCGCGGCTAACTAACCGGCGAAACGCGGCGTGTTTCGCATTTTGGGTGAAAAGCCCAAGGCCCACAGGAGGTATTGATGACGTTCGTTGCACGGTCGGTGCGCTATGTGCTCAGAAAACGAGTGCGAACTATAGCGCTCCTCATAATACTGACCATCATAACGGCGAGCATGCTATCCACGATCGCGGTTTCTCGGGCAGCTCAACAGGCCGCCGGACGAATCGAGAAGGAAGCGGTCGGTGGATTCGTGCTGTCCAGCAACCTGCAGGGCAGCATGCTCACGCCTCGCGGAGGCGGCATGGTACGTCCCGCCGACGTGCGCAGGATCGTCCAACTGCCCGGGGTCGATTCGTATATGGTCCGTCAGAACGCCACCGCCGATCTCGTGGGGGCGAATGTGGCGGAGGTCCCCGGCGGCGATGATTACGATGCGACCAAGGAGCAGCAGTTTGGCAACGCCGCCAACGTCATAGGCACGAATGATTCGTCGAAACTCAACGTGTTCACGTCGCGCACGCTCGGCATGGCCGAAGGACGACATCTGAAGGCCTCCGACAAGTACACGTCGATGATCCATGAGGATCTCGCCAAGCCAACGGGCTCAAAGTCGGAGACACGCTCACGCTCAAGGCCAACGCCTATGACGCCGACAACGAATCACATTCGACGGCGACCGTCAAGACCACCATCGTGGGCATATTCAAGGGCGACAGCGCTAGAAAGGTATCCAGCCGAGCGGAACTCACCGCCAACACCATCTACACCGATCTGGATACCACACGCGACCTGTACCAGTACAAGGACGGCAAGGAAATATACCAGGACGCCACCTTCGTGCTGTCCAAGGGCGTTGACGTGGAGAAGACCATGGATGCCGCGAGGAAACTCCCGGTGGATTGGGACAACTATCAGATCACACGCAACGACCAGTATTCATCGAGCATGCTGCATGCCGCCCGCGGCGTGCGCTCCATGATGCGCGGCGCCCTGATCGGCGTGACCGTCTCGGCCGTGCTCGTGCTCAGTCTCATGCTGCTGCTGTGGATGAACGACCGCCGTCAGGAGATGGGCATACTGGTGTCCCTTGGCGTCGGCAAGCCCTCCCTGGTCGCCCAATACCTCGCCGAGATGATGCTGATCGGTCTGCCGTCCCTTGCCCTCGGCTGGCTGTGCGCGCAGGGAATGGCCCAATGGCTCGGCGCCACGGCGCTCCATTCCGTGAACGCCTCCGCGGCGAAGGAGCTGAGCAGCATGGGGCAGGTCGGCGGCGATCTTGAATCCAGCATGTCGGTGCGCACCCTTGGATTCGCTCACGGTGTCGGTCGACGGGACCGCCATGCTGTACGTGGCGCTCGGATTGTTGGCGGTGATGCTGGTGTGCGTCGCGGTGGCGTGCATGCCGATGCTGCGCAAATCGCCGCGAGACTGTCGGAGATTCGATGATGAGCATGAATGTGTGGAAGCGTGCCACGTTGGCGATCGCACGCAAGCCGGTACGTAGCGGCATCATCGGTCTGCTGATGCTGATGGTCTTCACGAGCCTGGTGGCGCAGGTCGGAGTCTCGACGGCCCTGCGTACCATGTCCGACGGCATCGGCGCGGGCATGGGCATAGGGTTTACCGTCAGCGCCGGCGAGAATCCCATCAGCGCCGAGGAGGCGAGCCGGTTCTCGCGTATCCCCGGTGTGACGAAGACCGCCTATGCGACGAAGACCTTGGCGCAGGTGGATGGCGCGCGCCCGGTCATGCCCCGGCAGGGCCCCCGATTGGACTCCGATCTGGCCATGCAGGTCAGCGTGCTGGGCACCACCGATTCCTCATTGTCCGAGGAATTCCAGAGCGGCCTGTACCGCCTGGAGCAGGGCCGCCATATCTCGGGCGACGGTGACAATGTGCTGGTCCACCGCGACTTCGCGCTGCAGAACGGCCTATCGGTCGGCTCGGCATTCCGTCTCCGGCAGGAGGGACGCAACGCCACGGTGCGTGTGGGCGGGATCTTCTCCGGCAACGTGCAGGCCCAAAGCCCCCTGCCCTCGGACACTTCCGAGAACCTCATCTATTCGGGTAGGCGAGTGGCTTCCGCTCTGACCGGAAACGACCGGATCGACATGATCCGATGCCTGTCGGATAATCCGCAGGACCTGTCCGCGGCTGTTGGACGGGCCAAGACCATGGCCGGCGGCAAGTGCGACGTCACCGACGATTCGGCCCGGCTCTCCGGCGTCCTGCAATCCGTGCAGACGGTGCGTGATCTGGTGCGCATGGTGCTGCTGTCCGTCTGCCTCGCGGACGTACTGGTGCTGGCGATGGCGCTGGTCTTCTGGATTCGCTCACGCATCCATGAGATAGGCACGCTTCTGGCCCTCGGCATCGACAAGATGCGGATCGTTGCACAACTCGCCATCGAAACCGGACTCATGGCGGCAGTCGCCGCCCTGTGTTCGCTGGGCACCGGCGCCATGCTGTCGGGATACGTGTCTTCCCGACTGTTGCGCGATTCAGGCGTCGCGCCGTTGGAATCGTTGCACGTGGAGGCCTTGCCGCCTGAGCAGACGATGCTCATCCTGCTGCTCGGATGCGCGGTCATCGCCGTGGCCCTTGCCGTGTCATGCGCCGCCGTGCTGTCCAAATCCCCGAAATCCATTCTTTCCTCTATGCGTTAGGAGTCACTAATCATGTCTAACTGTCTGCAACTGGACCATGTCGATTACGCCTACGGCGCGGCGAAGATCCTTGTTCTCTCGGATGTCAGCGCGGATTTCGAATCCGGGAAGATGTATGCGATCACCGGCCCGTCCGGCGCCGGCAAGAGCACGCTGCTGTCGCTGCTGGCCGGTCTGGACGCCCCCCTCCCGGGGAGTGGTCCGCTTCGAAGGGGAGGACATCGCCGCATCGGGCTATGCGAAGCACCGTCGGGAGCACGTGTCCCTGGTGTTCCAGGACCATAACCTGATTGACTACCTCACCCCCGAAGAGAACCTGCGGCTGGTCAGCACCAAGGCCGATATGAAGATCCTCGAGGAACTGGGTTTGAGCCGTGAGGAATCCAAGCGCAACATCATGCACCTGTCGGGCGGCCAGCGTCAACGGGTGGCGGTCGGCCGCGCGCTGGTCGCCCCGGGCCGCGCGATCCTCGCGGACGAGCCGACGGGCAGCCTCGACCCGGAGATGACCGACGAGGTGATTCATCTGCTGCAGCACGCCGCCCATCAGCTCGGCAAATGCGTGATCGTGGTGACGCATTCCAAGCGCGTCGCCGATTCCGCCGATGTCGTGCTGCGTCTCAGGAGCAAGAAACTGACCCGGGCGTGACCCACCTGGGCCGGGCGGCACCCATACACCGCTTCGGCATTTCGGCACCCCGGCGACCGGGCACTCCGGTATCCCGGCCCTTCGGCATTCTGGCACCCCCGCGCTCCGGCACCCCGGCGACCCACTCGCGTTGCCGGGGTGCCGTATTCGTTCTGCGCCATAATGTGCGTGATAATGGAACCATGCCAGTGATGAATGATGAAGTGCCCGGCGAGGTTGAACCGCACCCCGATTGTTGGACTGGAGTAATCCAGATTCGATGATCGGAGGTGCGGTTCAAAAGGCCTTTCTTTGTGTCGGATTACGAACCGTGCGTCTCACCGCTTGCCGTTGTAGATCTCGTTGTCGATCACATCGGCGAACACGCGGTTGACGGCCGGGCGCACTACCTTCAGCGACGGCGTCAGGCACTTGTTCTCCTGCGTGAATTGCGTGTCCAGCACGGCGAACTTGCGCACGGATTCGGCACGCGAGACCGTCGCGTTCGCCTTGTTCACGTACTGCTGGATCTCCTCGCGCGCCGCAGCGTTCGTGGCGAGCCGGTCGACCGGCGTCTCCGTGGACAGGCCGTGCGCGGGCAGCCAAATGGCCAGCGACTCCGGGTCAAGCGTCACCAGCGCGCCGATGAACGGGCGCTGGTCGCCCACCACCACGCAGTGCTCCACGATCGGGCACTTGGCGATCTCCTCCTCCAGCGGGATGGGGGAGACGTTCTTGCCGCCGGCGGTAATAATAATGTCCTTGATACGGCCGGTGATGATGATGTGGCCGGCGTCATCGATCTCGGCCAAGTCGCCGGTCCTGAGCCAGCCGTCGGCGGTGAATGCCTCGGCCGTCTTCTCCGGCAGATTGTGGTAGCCGCGGAACACGTTCGGGCCCTTGACCTGCAGTTCGCCTTCGTCGGAAATGCGAATCGAGGAGCCGGGCGCGGGCTGGCCTACGGTGCCGATCACATTGTCGGTCACGCGCGTGGCGGCGAACGGGGCGGCGGTTTCGGTCATGCCGTAACCCTGAATCATCGGCAGACCGATGCCGTTGTAGAAATGCGCCAGATCGAGCGACAGCGGTGCGCCGCCGCAGGCCACGTACTTGATCTTCGGGCCCAGAGCACCGCGCACCGTGCGGTAGACGAGCGTTTCGTACTTGGCGCGCTCGGCGATTTCGGCAAATGTGTGCTGCTCGCCGGCCTGCTCCTTGCGGCTCCAGACGCGCGCGGCCTCGGCGGCTTTGACAAACAGGCGGCCCTTCCAGCCGGCACCGGCCTTATGCGAGGCGGCGTTGTACACCTTCTCGAACACGCGCGGCACGCCCAGCAGGTAGGTCGGTTCAAACGAACGCAGGTCCGGCAGCAGGGTTTTGGTGTCCGGCAGATAACCGACCACGCCGTCATCGGAGGCGATGGAGGCGTACTGGATGAATCGTGCGAAGCAGTGGGCCAGCGGCAGGAAGAGCAGCAGGCGCGGATGGTCGTCAAGCACCACTTCATGCAACGCCTGCGAGGCGGAGATGGTGATGGACACGAAGTTCTTGTGGGTCAGTTCGGCACCCTTCGGGTTACCGGTGGAGCCCGAGGTGTACACGATGGTGGCCAGGTCGTCCGTGCGCACGGTGGCCACGCGCTCGTTCAGTTCCTCGTCCGAAACGGCCACGCCTAGCCTTCCAAAGCGTCCAGCGCGTTGCCCTCGATCATGAGAATCTGCTTCAAGGCGGGGCAGTGGTCCTTGACCGAGTCGAGCCGGTCGAAGCGATCGCGATTGTCGGCAAAGGCCAGCTTGACCGCCGAATCGTTCATGATGCGCTGGGCCTGCGGGGCAGAGTCGGTGTCATAGATCGGCACGCTTACCGCGCCCACCGCGGTCAGTGCGAAATCGAGAATGCCCCATTCTAGACGGGTGGAGGAAAAGATGGTCACCGCGTCGCCCTTGGCGATGCCGAGCGCGATCAGGCCCTTGGCGGCCGAGACCACGCGCTCGTGGAATTCGCCGGTGGTGACGTTCTGCCAGCGGCCGGGGCCGATTTTCTTGGCGGCGATTACCGTGTCCGCGCCGGTGCGGGCAAGGCGATCGGTAAGTAGGGAGTAGATGGTCTGGTTGTCGCGGATTTCGATGGATTCGCCAGGCGTGGTGTAGTGGTCAAGCATAAGCGGGCCGTGTCCTTACGTGCGTTGCGTGATGGCTGTTGACAAAATCGAGCCATTCTGACAAGTTAGGTTACGCTGGCGTAAGGTTGCGCGCGTTGTGGGCAATGGAGAAGTTGTCTGTCTGGTTTTGTGGATTGTATACAACGCCGTGTCTAACCGGTTTGCTCTACGGTTATGACACCGTGTCCATTTCGGGAGCCATCGACTTCCTGCAGGACAAGTACGCGCTGAGCCCGGCCCTGCAGGGTCTGGCCATCAGCTCCATCATCATCGGCGGCGTGATCGGCGCCGGCTTCTCCGGCTTCCTGTCCGATAAGTATGGCCGCCGCCGAAGCACTGGTCGCCGCGCAAAAGCAGCACTAGGCCGCGCTTGCTGCGTCTATTGGCGAATTGATCATATGGGTCGTCTGCGTGCAGACGACCCTTTTGCGTTCCGTCGGCTTCTGACACCGTAGAAACGTGCTTTCTCGGCTTCGAGGGGCTGATTTTGCCTTATCCGGAAGTCTACTTCCACTTCGAGGGGCTGATGCCCAAGTAGACGCGACCCTAAAACGGCGGAATGACGTTGACGTGTAGCGTTTATACTTCCGATTACATGGATGAGGAGCCCCTCGAAGCGGAGATAGACTTCTGGCAAATGCGAAATCAGCCCCTTGAAACGGAAGTAGACCTCCGGCAAACGCAAAAACTAGCCTCCTCGAAACGGATAAATGCACGTATTGGGTGTAGTGGATGCTTCAGCCCCTGATATCGAAGCATATTTTTTCTGGTTGGCGCGTCTAGCATGCGCACTCCGCAATCGAAAATTCTGTGGCCTCTCTCACTTTAAAAGTCTGGCGTGTGCGAGGGCGTTCGCTTAAGGTGAATGGGATTGCGCGGAATGTGGAGCGCAGGTACACATGACGAGGGCACACCGCAACAACACGGCAAGGGGAAGCGAACCATGTTCGACAAACGACTGTTCCAATTGGCGCCTGGCTTGAAAAACTCATAGCCGGCAAAGTGGCCCTGATGTGGGTAGGTCTGCTTGCCAACATTGGTTTTATGCTGTCGCTGGTAATGCTGCTGAACAGCTTGCTGACCGCTGTGGCACCGCCGCTGCTCCAATGCGGCGGCACTTCGCAAGGCGCGGCCTGCCCCGTGCCGTTGTCTGATCGGCACGGCGCGGGTGTGCTGCCCATGGCTGGCGACGTCATGATTTACGTGCTGCTTGCGCTGGTCTGTATAGCGGTCCGTTACACGGCCACCACGCACGCCACCCGTCTCGGCACCGAAGCCGCCGAACGAGTCAAACTGGCTTTGCGATCCAAGCTGTACCGCAAAATGGTGGCACTCGGCCCGTCCTACAAAACCCGCATCAAGACCTCGGATGTGGTGCAATCCGCCGGCGAAGGTGTTGAACAGATTCAAAGCTTCTTTGAACTGTTCTGCCGCAGCTCTTCTATGCGATTCTTGCGCCAATCACCTTGTTCGTGGCCATTGCGCCGATTAACGTGCCCGCTGCTGCCGTCATGCTGGTCTGCGCGCCGCTCATCATCATCGTGACCGGCATCGTCTCCATGACCGCCGCCCGCGCCTTCAAGAAGTACTGGGTGCGCTACACCGATATGGGCGCCGCGTTCCTCGACAATCTCCAAGGCCTTGAGACCCTGAAAAACTTCGACGCCGACGAGCGCGCCGCCATCGAGATGGACAAGAAAGCCGAAGGCTTCCGCGTGATGACCATGCGGGTGTTGCAGATTCAGCTGCGCTCGCTGACCGCCATGGACATAGTGGCCTACGGCGGTGCTGCGGCCGGCATCGGTGTGGCGTTATGGCAATACGCGCATATTGGCGATGCTTTTGCCAATGGTGCGTCCGGCTGGTCGCCAATCGCACTGGCCTCACATCTGCCTGGTGTGCTTGCCTACGCGGCATACGGCCTGCACTATCTCATCCCGTTCGGGGTGGGCTACCCGCTGTCTCTTACCGGTCTGCTGTTCATTGTGCTGCTGTCCGCCGAATTCTTTATTCCCATGCGTCAGCTTGGCTCGTTCTTCCACGTGGCGATGAACGGCATGACCTCCACCAAGCGCATCTTCGCTCTGCTGGACACCCCGGAGCCCGAGCATGGCACGGCGACCCTGCCGGCCAACGATTCCGATTCCGCTGACGACGGTCTGACGGTCCGCTTCGACCACGTCGGCTATTCCTATGATGATGCCGGGCACGGCGACTCCAAGTCCGCATCCGCAAAGGCCGATAAGCAAGATGAAACCAGCCCCAATTCCGCCGTCGCTCCTGCGCTCACCAACATCACCTTCGCCGCACAGCCCGGTCAGTTCACCGCCATTGTTGGCATCTCCGGTTCCGGCAAGTCCACGGCCGCCTCGCTGCTCGCCGGTACACTGGCCGGTTACCGAGGTTCGCTCACGCTGAACGGCGTCGAGGTATCCGATTTGTCAGGCGAAACACTGGCCGGAGCCGTCACTGTGATTGGTACCAGCAGCCATCTGTTTGCGGGCGCATTGCGCGAGAATCTTCTGATGGCCTTGCCCGATGACGAGATTCCTGATTCGCCGGATTCCGCGGACTCCCGTCTGTGGTCCGCACTCGAGCAGGCGCGCATTGCCGACTTCGTGCACGCACAGCCGGACGGACTGGGCATGCCGATTGAGTCCGATGCCGCCAACTGTCCGGCGGCCAGCGCCAGCGCATCGCCATCGCCCGCGCGCTCCTGCATGATTCGCCGGTATTTGTGTTCGATGAGGCGACCAGCAGCGTTGACATGGAATCCGAAGAGCTGATCCTGGATACAATTCGCGAATTGGCACAATCCCGCGGCAAGACGGTTATTATGATCACCCATCGCATGGCCAACGCCGAACACGCTGATCAAGTGGTGGTGCTCGAACACGGCAAGTCGGTTGAGAGGGGCGCCCATACCGAGCTGATGACGGCGGACGGCGTCTACGCCAAGCTGTTTACCACGCAGGCAAATATTGAGAACTTCGGAGAAGGCCATGCTCGGCGTGTGCTGCAGGTTGGTCCCCGCAAGCAGAGCTGTCCGACGACAGTCGGACTGGGGGTGGCGCAGCGCACGTAAGCGCAGAGGCGGGTATGACGGTTGACTGCCTGCAGTCAGCTTTGCCGACGGCTTCCGCTGGCGGGAGTGAGCAGGCCTCGGCTGAGACTCCGGCTGGTGTTGCAAATAGCGATTCGTCTTCCAAAATGAGCACATTCCAAGTGATCAGACGACTGCTTAAGGAAGCCCGACCGCTGGCAGGACTGATGGCAGCGGCCTCCACCGCCGGCACCATCGGCCATCTTTCGGCCACCTTCCTGCCCGTGTTCGGCATTATCGCGGCATTTGCACTTACCGGTAATCCGGTGTGGGGCATGGGTGTTGCGCCCGCCGTCATCATGATGATTATCTGTGCTCTTCTGCGTGGCATCACTCGATACATTGAACAATATCTGAACCACAATGTGGCATTCCATCTGCTCGCACTCCTCCGTTCCAAGGCGTTCGCCGCGTTGCGCAGACTGGCGCCGGCCAAGCTCGCGGGCAAAGGTAAGGGCAACCTTATCGCCATGCTGACCACCGATGTGGAACTGCTTGAGATCTTCTTTGCCCACACCATCAGTCCGGTGGCCATCGCGGTAACCTCCACCATCATCTACACGATTGTGGCCGCCACCCTAAGCCCATGGATGGCGCTGGCGTTGATTGCCGCCCACCTGGTTATCGGCATCCTTGTGCCGCGATTCTTCGCCACCGGCGTACGTAACCTTGGCCCTGCCATCCGTGGCGCTGCCGGAGAACTCGACAATGTGATGCTCGATGACATGCGCGGCCTGGACGAAATCATCCGATTTGGCTGCGGCGAGGAACGTGCGCAGGCTATCGAGGACCGTACCCATGCGTTGTGGAAGGATCACGCCAAACTCAGCAAGGTCAACGGCCGTTTCACCGGAATCAGCGGACTCTTGGTGGCTGTGCTCACAGCGGCTTCGATCGTCGTGGCTATTGCCTGTGCCGGCGCGAACCCGCAGAGCATTCCGGCTCTGATTGACGCCTTCGTGCTGTTCGCCAGCTCGTTCGGACCGACTTTGGCGCTCGCCGCCTTGCCCGCTAACCTGACTCAGACCTTCGCGTCCGCTAGCCGGCTGTTCGGACTGATGGACGAGGTGCCCGCTGTGACCGAGAACGGCACTGTTGTGCCGCAGGAGTATATGGGCATGCGTCTTGATGACGTCACCTTTGCATATGCGGGGGAGCACGAAGTCCTGTCCGACTTCTCGCTTGACGTGCCGCAGCATGGCGTGCTGGGTATCCAGGGGCCGTCCGGCCGGGGCAAGTCCACCATGCTCAAGCTGTTGCTGCGCTACTGGGATCCGCAGCGCGGTCAGGCGACGTTGTCCGGCACGCCGTTACCCGAGGTCGATGTGCATGCTCGCCGACGTATTCAGGCCATGATGAGTCAGGAAACCCACCTGTTTGATGGCTCTATCCGAGACAATCTGCTGATTGCTTTGCCTGAGTCCGAGGTTGAAGCTGCAAATGTTGCAGGCAATGGGGAAGTGGGTGCCAAGACCATTGATTCCCGACGGCAGCAGTTGGCGGCGCAATCGGCAGAGGGCGATGCCGTTCAGGTGGCAGCAGCTGGCGGTCTCGACGCTCGTTTGCGTCAGGCTCTCGCCAAGGCCTCCGTGCTTGATTTCATTGATTCCTTGCCCGATGGCCTTGATACTCAGGTAGGCGAGCTGGGCGACCGTCTATCCGAAGGTGAACGCCAGCGTATCGGTTTGGCTCGTGTGTTCCTGCGCAATGCTGATCTGGTGCTTTTCGACGAGCCGACCAGCCGTTTGGATGCTTTGAACGAGGCTATTATTCTACGTTCCATTCACGCTATGGCCGTGGGTGAGCAGCATGCAGACAAGGAGCGCGGCGCGGCTGTGGTGCTGGTCTCCCACCGCGAATCCGCCATGCGCATTGCTGATGCGGTACTCAATCTGTAGCTGCCTGTAACTACGCGGGAATCACATCGCATTGCGTTACGTTACTGCGTTGCACTGCGGTTCCTCGCGGGTGGCGGCGATGCCATCTCCGGTCGTCATTGCGTTGCTGCGTTTGTGTTGCGATATGTGATGTGGCAACGCAGCAATGCGGCAATGCAATGTGATGTGGCAACGTGGCAACGTAGCGATGCAATAACGCGGCAACATGGCAATGCAGTAACGCAACGGAGCATTCACGCCTTGATCAAAGTGCCGATGATGAGCGCCTTCCGCAGCCCCGGGCGGAACAGGTCGTGAAATTCATGCGACATTTCGGTTTCGAGTTTGACCGATGCATGGATGTCGTCAGTGCGAAGGCGTGCCTGTTCGGTGCCGATGATGTGCTCGAGCACCGCGAATCCCTCTTCGGTTCTGCCGGCTTGAATGAGGAATCGTGGGCTTTCCGGTGCTCGCACCATGGAGAGCAGAAACGCGGCGGCCGGAATCGCACCCAGCCTCAGCATCCAACGCCAACCGGTGTTGACATCCCAGCTTCTGGAACCGTAGGAGGCGATGATGTAGTTGATGACATTGGTCAGGAAGATGCCGCATACCGCGAGGAGCTGATAGGAAAAGGCAAGCAGACCGCGGATATTGGCCGGCGCTTAAGGCCAGACCGAACGTATATTTGCCCGATCCGTGAGTACGTATGGTTGTTCCCAAGGGATTGCGCTGCTTGGAAGCAGCTTGAAACAGGCCCGCCATGTGCTCTTCCTCTCAATGCAGCTATGGGGGTGCCTGTTCATGCTAGTCAGATTCTTGTCATATGGCGTTGAATATCTACAAATGTGGGCACTAGTGAGGCGACTGAGTGGTGGAATCGCGCCGTGGTGTGTGGTGTTGGGGACTCACGAGCATGCTGCGCGTTATTTGGTGGTGTGCTGAGAGTCGTGACCTACTCACGTTGGGGGAGGGGATGAAGAGCCTCTGAGACAAGTTGCTGTTCGACTGGAGATTTGCTCACGTGGAAAGCATGGAAAAGGCGAAAAATCAGGCGTGTCGGGTGATTTGACAAATTGGTACACAGGTGTATCATCTTAGGTATTGGTACACGGGTGTACCAAAGAAAACACCCCAAGGAAAGGTGGCCAGAGGAGACTTCGCAAGCGGCCAAACGAATTGAAATCCAACGCAGCAGTCGATTCGTTTTTGGCAATCGGAAGGCAGTCGTCAACAATCGGAAGGCAGCCAAAGACAGCCGGAAGATAACCGAGAAGTAACCGGACGAAAACCGGAAGCCAGTCGGAAGAAAGCCAACCACCCGCAAGCCAACTCCAATGGTCCAGGAGGAGATAACATGCGCAACACCAAGAAGGTCATCGCGGCAACGGCAGCCGTGGCCACGCTCGTCGGTCTCGCCGCCTGCGGCAGCAGCAACGACAACAGCGCCAACAAGGGTGACGCCGACAAGGCCGAACTCGTGTTCTGGGGCTGGGATTCCGGCAACTCGATGAAGGAAATCCTCGCTGACTTCGAGAAAGCCAACCCCGGCATCACCGTCAAGTTCAACAACACCGGCACCGCCGAGAAGACCTCCACCGCGCTCTCCAACGCCATCGCCGCAGGCAACGGCGCCCCTGACGTCGTGATGCTCGAAGATCCGACCGTCACCCAGTTCGCCGTCACCGATGGCCTCGTGGACCTGAGCGAATTCGGTGCCGACAAACTCGCCGACGACTTCGCCGCCGGCCCGTGGAACAAGCTCCAGTACAACAACAAGCCGTACGCTCTGCCGATTGATTCCGGCCCCGAAATGTTCTTCTACAACAAGGCAGTGTTCGACAAGGCCGGCGTGGACGGCGAGTCCATCAAGACCTGGAACGACTACTACGAGGCCGCCAAGAAGATCCGTGCCACCGGCTCCTACATCACCAATCTGGCCGGTACCTCCAACGACTATCAGCCGTTCACCGCCCAGATCTGGCAGGCCGGTGCCCAGCCGTGGAAGGTCGATGGCGAGAACATCACCATCAACATGACCAAGGACGAGGGCATGCAGCGCTATATCCAATTCGTCCAGAAGCTCATCGACGAAGACCTCGTGGACACCAAGACCCCGAACTGGTCCGACGATTGGAACCGCGAGCTCAACGATGGCACCCTCGCCTCCCTGACCATCGGCGCTTGGATGCCGATCAACCTCATGACCGGCGCCCCCGATCAGGCCGGCAACTGGCGCGTCGCCCAGCTGCCGCAGTGTGAGGAAGGCAAGGAAGTCTCCGCCGAAGACGGTGGCTCCGCACTTGCCGTCACCTCGCAGTCCAAGAACCAGGCCGCTGCCTACAAGCTCGTTGAGTACATGACTCATGGCGAGGGCGCTCAGACCATGGCCGACACCGGTACCTTCCCGTCCCTGAAGAAGATCCTCCGGTCCGACTCCTTCACCGACCCGACCACCGAGTCCAACAAGAAGACCAACGACTACTTCGGCGGTCAGAACGTCAACGAAGTCCTTTCCGCCGCGGCTCAGCGCCCGACCGAGAAGTTCCAGTACCTGCCGTACAACCCGTACGCCCAGACCGCTTACGGCGACGAAGTCTCCAAGGCCTACTCCGGCGACATCACCCTGGAGAAGGCGCTTGAAAACTATGCCAACAAGCTCGCCGAGCAAGGCAAGCAGCAGGGCTACAACGTCACCGTCAAGTGACGCAATCCGATCTATTGCCGGTACATCCGGCACTGACCAACAATCAAAACCTGCGGCTAGGCCACTCTCCTTCCGCCTAGCCGCCCGATCTCCCAAAGCGGGGATGCTCCCCAGTGTCCCCGCTTTCCCATGCCCTCGCCTGACGTGACCGCTCCAATCGAGCGACCCCCTGGTAGCGGGCGCAGCACAGCAATCCGTATTCCAAGAAAGCAATCGATTATGTCCGATCAAACAATGGCCGCAGCCCCGCAGCCAACGGTGGGAATCCTGCCTGAGGAGGCGGATCTGCACACGGCCGAGGCCCGCGTCAACAAGCACAAGGCCGACTGGCGCGGCTGGAAGTTCATGTGGCTGTTCGCCGTGGTGTTCGTCTTCGTGTTCATCATCCCGATTGTGTACGCCATTTACATCTCCTTCTTCAAAAAGCAGATGGTCGGCGGCACCAAGTTCGTCGGCTTCGAGAACTACGCCCGACTGATTCAGGATCCGCAGTTCTGGAGCTCGGTGGGCCGCGTCACTATCTTCACCGTATTCCAGGTGCCGATCATGCTGTTTCTGGCCGCAGCCATGGCCCTCGCTTTGGATTCGATGAAGCTGCATGGCACCAAGTTCTTCCGCATCTCCACATTCCTGCCCTATGCGGTGCCCGCAGTGGTCTCCACCATGATTTGGGGCTTCGTGTATGGCGCCAAATACGGTCTGGTCGGCTCCCTCAACGACTTCCTCGGCACCAACATCGATGTGCTCAACCCCGACGTGCTGCTTGCATCCATCGCGAACATCAACACGTGGGAATATGCCGGCTACAACATGCTGATTTTTTACAGCTCCCTAAGCACCATTCCGCACAGCTTGTATGAGGCCGCCTCCATCGACGGCGCTTCGGAGTGGCAGATTGTTAAGAAGATCAAGCTGCCGGAGCTGAAGGGCTCGCTGGCCATCACGGTGATCTTCTCGATCATCGGCAGCTTCCAGCTGTTCAACGAGCCGAGCATTTTGCAGAACATGGTTCCGGGCAACGCGATCACCACGTACTACACGCCGAACATGTACGCCTACAACCTGAGCTTCACCGGCAATCAGAGCAACTATGCCGCAGCTCTGGCCATCGTGATGGCCATCATCACCATGGCCATTGCGTATGTCGTCCAGCTTAAGAGTATGAAGGAGCAGATGAAGTAATTATGAGCACTGCAACCATGACTTCAACAACAACCATGACCCCGGCCGATCTCAAGGCTCAGGAAAAGGCCGCCAAGAAGGTCGAGAAGGAGCGTCAGAAGCGCATCGACGCCGACGAGAAGGCCGAGCGCAAGCGCGCCGCCAAGACCGGTTTCTCCAACCCGGCGAACCCGACCCGCTCGATGGCCCTGACCATCGTGTGCGCGATTTTCGCGGTCTACTGCCTCTTCCCGTTTGTCTACCTGATGATTAACGCCACCAAGACCCAGTCCGACTTCACTGCGACGTTCGGCCTCGGTTTCGGCAAAACGTTCGCCCTGTTCGACAACATCGCCACGGTGTTCACCTATCAGGACGGTATCTTCGGCCGCTGGTTCGTCAACACGATTCTGTATGTGGTGGTCGGCGCCGGCGGTGCCACCTTGCTGGCCATCATGGGCGGCTATGCGCTGGCCAAGTTCCGCTTCCCCGGCCGCAAGCTGTGCTTCGTGATCATCATCGGCGCCATTTCGGTGCCGGGCATCGCGCTGGCCGTGCCGCAGTTCCTGCTGTTCGCCAAGATGGGCCTCATGAACACCCCGTGGTCGATGATTATCCCGAGTTTGGTATCCACGTTCGGTCTGTATCTGATGTGGATCTTCTCCGATCAGGCCGTGCCGGATGAGCTGCTTGAGGCCGCGCGCGTGGATGGTGCCGGCGAGTTCCGCACCTTCTTCCAGATTTCCCTGCCGCTGCTGGCACCCGGCATCGTGACCACTGCATTGTTCGCCATTGTGGCGACGTGGAACAACTACTTCCTGCCGTTGATCATGTTGAAGGATTCCAACTGGTACCCGTTGACGATCGGTCTGAACCAGTGGAAGGACCAGGCTTCAACCGCAGGCGGTCAAGCTATCCAAAACCTCGTGATTACCGGTTCGCTGATCACGATCATCCCTCTGGTGATTGCGTTCCTGTGCCTGCAGAAGTACTGGCAGTCCGGCCTCGCCGCAGGCGCCGTCAAGGAGTAGTTGCTACTCCTTCTGGTTCTCCTCAGTCCGCTTCGCGGACAGCTCCCCTCAGAGAGGGGAGCTGGAGAAATGGGGTCTTGTCTCCCTTCTCTGAGGAGAGCTGTCGAACGCAGTGAGACTGAGGGGGAGCCAAAGCCCAAACCGGCAAACACAGCACCGGCCATAAGCCGATACAATGAAGGACTTGATTGATATGACTACTCGCAGAGCATTCCGTTGGCCGTCTTTGTTGACGCCGAATGGTCGTGGCATCGCGTTCGGCGGCGACTACAATCCGGATCAGTGGCCGGAGGAGACGCTGGACGAGGACATCCACCTGATGACCCAGGCTGGCGTCAACACTGTGGCCCTTGCCATCTTCAGCTGGGACAGGATCGAACCGCGCGAGGGCGAGTTCACGTTCGAGTGGCTTGACCACGTGATCGACAAGCTCGGCGCGGCGGGCATCGCCGTGGACCTGGCCTCGGCCACTGCCACGGCCCCGTTGTGGCTGTACGAGCGTCATCCTGAGGTGCTGCCAATCGACCGATACGGCCATGTGGTCAACGCGGGCTCACGCCAGTCGTGGCAGCCTACAAGCCCGGTGTTCAAGGAATACGCGCTGCGCCTGTGCCGCAAACTTGCCGAACACTACAAGGACAATCCATACGTGACGACCTGGCACATGGGCAACGAATACGGCTGGAACAACCGCTACGACTACTCCGACAACGCCCTGGCCGCGTTCCGCACGTGGTGCGAGGCCAAGTACGGTACCATCGACGCGTTGAACGAAGCGTGGGGTACGGCGTTCTGGTCCCAGCACGTCAACAGCTTTGCCGAGGTGCTTCTGCCTCGCCACATGGGCGGCGACAGCATGGTCAACCCGCCCCAGCAGTTGGATTACGAGCGGTTCGGCAACGACATGCTGCTCGACTTCTACAAAGCCGAACGCGACGCCATCGAGCAGATCTGCCCCGGCAAGCCGTTCACCACGAACTTTATGGTCTCCACCGACCAATGCACCATGGACTACGCGCAATGGGCAAACGAAGTGGACTTCGTGTCCAACGATCACTACTTCCATGAGGGCGAATCCCATCTGGACGAGCTCGCCTGCTCGGACGCGCTCATGGACTCGCTTGCGCTGGGCAAGCCGTGGTACGTGATGGAGCACTCCACCTCAGCCGTGCAGTGGAAGCCGCTGAACATGCGCAAGCGCGCCGGCGAGCTCATGCGCGACTCCTTGGCCCACGTGGCCATGGGTGCCGACGCCATCAACTTCTTCCAATGGAGGCAATCCGCATCGGGTGCCGAGGCATTCCACTCCGCGATGGTGCCCCACGCGGGCTCCGATACGAAACTGTTTCGAGGTGTGTGCGAACTCGGCGCCGCGCTGAAGACGCTGTCCGACGCGGGTGTGCAAGACACGGAACTGAAGCGCGCGGACACGGCGATTCTGTTCAGTGCGGAATCCGAATGGGCCACTCGCTCCGAGACCCTGCCCAGCATGAAACTCAATCACTGGCATGACGTGCGCGACTGGTACCGTGGCTATCTTGATACCGGAGCGCGCGCGGACGTGGTACCGCTCGCCTACGATTGGAGCGGGTACCAGACTATCGTGCTGCCCACCGTGATCGCCCTGTCCGACGAGGATACCCGTCGCATCACAGACTTCGCCGAAAACGGCGGTACGGTCATCGTCGGCTACGCCACCGGCCTGATCGACGAACACTTCCACATCGGCCTCGGCGGCTACCCCGGCGCCGGCAACGGGCTCCTGCGCGACATGCTCGGCATCCGCTCCGAAGAATTCAACATCCTCGGAGAAGAAGCCGAAGACGAACCGGTCGAAATCGGTTTGTCGAATGGACTCACGACCCGTCTGTGGCAGAATGACGTGACCTCGGTCGCTCCAGACACTCGCGTGCTTGCCACGTACATGGGTACAGCCGCTGCTGATTGGGAGCTCGACGGCGTCCCCGCCATCACCAGTCACCCCCACGGCCAAGGCACCGCCATCTACGTGGGCTGCGACCTCAACCGTCACGACATTGCCCAGCTGCTCAAAGCACTTGGCTCCCGCTGGCGGGAGCTGTCGGCGCAGCCGACTGAGGGTGGTCAAACTCCAACCTATCCCACCACAGATCCCCGCATCCTGCGCACCATCCGCCGATCCGCAGACGGCTCCACCCGCTTCGATTTCTACCTCAACCGCTCAAACCAGCCCGTCGCCATCAACGGTGTGGAAGGAGAGCTCATCATCGCCTACCGTTGCGAGGCCGACACCACCGGCTATACGCTGAATCGCAATGCCATTCTTATCGCTAAAGCGTCCTGCTAGACCGCGCTAGAATGGCAATGTTGTCCAGATAGAGGAGTGCGGCATGAGCGACGAGAAAACAGCCAAGCGTCGAGTGACGCTACGCGATGTCGCTCAGGCCGCCGGTGTATCGCTCAAAACTGCGTCGAACGTAATCAATGGCTCCGGGCGTATGACCGATGAGACCCGTGCCAAGGTCGAGTCGGTCATTAAGGACCTCGACTACCGAGTCAACGTGGCCGCCCGCAACCTCAACCGCGATCACACCGGCTTCATCACCCTCGCCGTGCCTTCGCTGATTCCGCCATATCTGGCCGAGCTCGCCAACCGCACCATCGAGGCCGCCCGTCAGCGCGACTATTCCGTATACGTCACCACGTATGCGGAAGGCTCCGCGAAAGGGCGCGCGCGATCTGCTGAAGAAGTTCAACTCCACGGTGTCCGATGGCATGATCCTTTCCATGAGCGAGGTGGAAAACATTTCGCCCGATGATCTGAAGGTTGATTTTCCGCTGGTCATCGTTGGCGCGCGTACCACGTGGGACATTGTGGATCACGTGACCCCAGACGATGTATCCGCAGCCGCCATGGCCGCAGGCTACCTGTATGACCGCGGTTCCACCAGACTTGCAGTGATCGGTGCCCGCGACGTTTACGACGAAGATGCATTGCTGAATGCCGTAGAAGGCAACGCGCAGCTGCGTCTGCGCGGCATCATCGAAGAGACCCGTAGGCGTGGGCCCTCCTTTTGGATCCGCAGCTGATTGGCAACACCGATCAGGATTGGACCATCGGAGCCGGTGCCCGTGTGACCCAGCGGCTCATTGATTCCGGCGTGCCATTCGACGGTGTGATCGCCCTGAACGATCAGTTGGCCATCGGCGCATTGACCGCTCTGCGCGCCGCTGGTTATGAGGTGCCCGCGCAGGTGCAGGTCATCGGCTTCGACAACAACGAGGAAGCCTCCTACCTGCAGATTCCGCTGACCACCATGGATTCCCGCCTTGACTGGACAGCTCCCACGGCAGTGAATCGTGTCCTCGGACGCATCGACGGCAGCATCACCAAGCCCGAACTGCTCACCACCGAATCCCAGGTCATCGCCCGCGCCTCCACACGCTGACATGTGCCTCTCCGTGTACAGTGGCGTGTAGTCGCAGCAATAAAGGAGCATCAAAGCCATGACCAACGGACACATCAACCCCGCCAACGTGCCGGACATCGCCTTGAAAGACGGCCATTCCATTCCGCAAGTCGGTCTCGGCGTGCTACGCATCGATGACGAGGGTGTGGTCCCCGTCGTCGAATCCGCGTTGGAAGCCGGCTACCGCCATATCGATGGTGCGGCCGGCTACAACAACGAGGCCGGCGTGGGTCGTGCGCTCGCCGCTTCCGGATACAACAAGGGCGCCAAGCGTGAGACCCTGTGGGTCACCACCAAGCTGCGCGACTCCCAGCAGGGCTACGATTCCGCGCTCAAAGCTTTCGACAACTCGCTGGAACTCCTCCAGCTCGATTACGTGGACATGTACATGATCCATTGGCCCACGCCGTTCGACTGGCGCAGCACCGACACCTGGAAGGCGTTCGTCAAGCTGCGCGACGAAGGCATGGCCCGCACGCTCGGCGTATGCAACTTCATGCCCGCCGATCTGAAGCGTCTGCACGAGGAGACCGGCGCATGGCCGGCCGTCAATCAGATTGAGCTGCACCCCACGTGGCAGCAGCGCGAAGTGGTGGCGTTCTGCAAGGAGCACGGCATCGCCGTGGAGGCCTACTCGCCGATGGCGCGTGGCGCCGACCTCAACGCCGGCGACGGCACCATCGAGAAGATCGCCGCCGCCCATGAGGTCAGCCCGGCCCAGGTGATTCTGCGCTGGCACATCGAAAACGGCACAATCATCATCCCCAAGTCCGTGCATGCCGACCGCCAGAAGGAGAATCTCAACCTGTTCGGCTTCGCCCTGACCGCCGACGAACACGCTGCCATCGACGCCCTCGACGGCCCCACCCGCGCCGGCCACGACCCCCTCACCTTCACCTATGCGTGATTGATGGCACGTCGTAACGCCCACTTCCGCCGTCGTTTCAACGCCTCTGGACCGCTGGAGCGCGTGCTGATTCTCGTCGTTCTCGCCGTAGCAATCGGCGTGACCATCGGCCTGCTACTGCCGCAGGTCAGCTCCGACGCGGCCAAAATCACCGGTGGCTACACTGCCACCGGTTCAGCCGCCGACACTTTGAACGCGCTCGCCGTAGACGACAACCAAAGCTCCTCCGGCTACGACCGCGATTCCTTCGGTTTCCGCACCACCGACGTCGACGGCAATGGCTGCGACGTACGCGACGACGTGCTCGCCCGCGATCTCACGGACATCACCTACAAATACGCCGGTTCCTGTGTGGTCGAGTCCGGCACACTGGCCGATCCGTACACCGCTCAGACCATCCATTTTGTACGTGGCCGCGCCACCAGCGCCAAAGTGCAGATCGACCATGTGGTGGCCCTTGAAAACGCTTGGCAATCCGGTGCGCGCGACTGGTCCACTGCCAAACGCCATGAATTCGGCAATGACCCCTACAACCTGCTGGCCGTCGACGGCCCGACCAATCAGGAGAAGGGTTCGGCTTCCGCCGCCTACTGGCTACCCACCAACGCCGACTACCGTTGCGACTACGTGGCCCGCCAGATTGGCGTCAAAGACAAGTACCAGCTCACCGTCACCTCCCAAGAAAAGGACGCCATGCTCGCCGTTCTCCACACCTGCCCGGGCCAGGCTGTGCCCGCAGACCAGTAAGAGGGAGAGTATCTCGCTTGAGAGAGGTACATTAGGCCATTCGCAGAGTGCTATCTGCTTTCAAAGCAGATAGCACTGTCAGCTGCACTTTCATGAGCGAGTTTTCCGCCGTCTGGCACATTTCATGAGCGAGTTTTCTAGTAACTTCCTCATTTCATGAGCGAGTTTTGGCGGTTTGTCACATTTCATGAGCGAGATGGCGGGAAATGCCAGCTGCCAGTCCGCCAGTCATCCATCAATCGTCCGCAGATTGTCCGTCTGTTGACGCGGGAAACATGCCTGCGCTATAACTGTGCGCGGTATGAAGGGAACAGGTACAAACGATATGGCAGTAACACACACCGCAGCAGATGCCACTGCGGCAACCACTATGACGAACGCCGTGGCAGACATCGAACAGGAAACACCGGAAATCGAGAAGGAACGCCAGCTTGCCGGAGTCGGAACCGGGGCCGGAGCAGGGACGAACAACAAGAAAAAGCCGCATGACCATGCGCTGGCCAGCATCCTTGGCCCCGCGTTCGTGGCGGCCGTGGCCTATGTCGATCCAGGCAATGTGGCGGCCAACATCACCTCCGGTGCGAGGTACGGCTACCTGTTGGTATGGGTACTGGTGCTCGCCAACGCCATGAGCGTGCTCATCCAGTATCAGTCCGCCAAACTCGGCATCGTGACCAACAAATCCCTGCCGGAACTGCTGGGCGAGCGTATGAGCGATGCCGGCCGGTTCATGTTCTTCATGCAGGCCGAGGTCATCGCCATCGCCACCGATCTGGCCGAGGTGATCGGCGGCGCCATCGCCCTGAACCTGCTGTTCGGATTGCCGCTGTTCACCGGCGGTCTGGTGATCGGCGCAATCTCCACGGTGATGCTGTGGTTCCAAGGCGGCAAGACGCAAACCACATTCGAGCGCATCATCATCGTGATGCTGCTGATTATCACATTCGGCTTCATCGCAGGCCTGTTCGTAGCCCCGCCGAACCCCGGCGAAGTGGTCAAAGGCATGATTCCACGCTTCCAAGGCGCCGACTCGGTGTTGATGGCCGCCTCGATTCTGGGCGCCACCGTGATGCCGCACGCCATCTACCTGCACTCCACGCTGGTCAACGACCATTACGCAGGCGGCGAAAAGCCGTCGATCAAAACGCAGCTGAAAGGCTCGAAATCGATGTGGCCTGGGCGCTGTTGCTGGCCGGCACCGTGAATCTGGCGATGCTGGTGCTCGCCGCCAACTCGCTGCATGGCATGTCTGGCACGGATTCCATCGACGGCGCACAGCGGGCGATCACGCAGGTGCTCGGCCCGGTGATCGGCACGATCTTCTCCATCGGCCTGCTGGCTTCGTCGCTGAGCTCCACATCGGTCGGCACGTATGCCGGCTCGGAAATCATGCACGGTCTGCTGCACGTTAACGCCCCGATGTGGGCCTGCCGTGTGGTCACGCTGGTGCCGGCACTGATTGTGCTGTGGTTCGCCAAGGACCCGACTCAGGCGCTGGTCATCGGCCAGGTGGTGCTTTCCATCGGCATCCCGTTCGCCGTGATTCCGCTGATGCGATACACGCATAACAAGGAACTCATGGGCAAGTGGGCTGATGGAACCGTCAAGCACGTGATTTTTATGATTGTGGTGGCACTGATTGTGGCGCTCAACGTGCTGCTGATTGTCCTGACGCTGATGGGCAGGGCGCAATAGACTCCAGCTGAAATCCTGCGATAGCACAACATAATAAGAAACCCCGGTTCCAACACCGGGGTTTCTTATTATGTTGAGAATGGTTGAATCTGCCGTCAGTTCGCAGCCATACGCCGCGCACGTCGTTCGCGCAGCGCGCGCAAGGAAATAATGTCTCGCGTACGACCGGCGCCGTCGCCCTTGACGCCGAAGAACACCATCAACACCATTGCCAGGCAGATCATTGCGGAAATGCGCAGCGCCCATTGAATGCCGAAAATCGAAGCGGCGACGGCGGAGGCGCCGCCCTGCTTATGCAAAGCAGCAAACGTTTCCATCAGAATCACCAACACGGGTGCGCCCACAGCGCCCGCAATCTGACGCGCGGTATTCGTCACCGATGATCCGGCGGACACTTCGCTCGGCCCGTTCAGGCAATTCAGGGACCACGTGGTAATCGGCATCAGCAGGAAACCCATGCCGATCTGACGGATGAACTGGCAGATCGATACCCACCAGATCCACGTATCCATCGCCACCAGCGACATGCCCAAGGTGCCAAGGGTCAACACAATCGAACCGAACAAAGCCACGGGTCGTGCGCCGAATCGATCCATCGCACGGCCGCCGAAGAACTGGGAGACGCACTGGCCGATGGCGCCCGGAAGCATGATCAGACCGCTCATCGTGGCCGAATAGCCGCGGTCAGTCTGGATGTAGAGCGGCATGATGACCAAAATCGAACTGAAGGCGAAAAATGCCAGCGACGCGGTAATGGTGCCGACGGTGAACGAACGGTTCTTCAGCACTTCCAAGTCCAGCAGCGGCGGCTGGGGGAGTGCCGACTTGTCCTTGGCTACGGCCTCGCGATACCGCTTGCCAGCGCGCAGGTTGCGCATCACAAACCACACGATGCCGACCAGTCCCACAACCATGGGCCCCCACGTGACCGGTGCCGCGAATCCATAGGTCTCTGAATTGGTGAAGCCGAACATCAGCCCGCCAAAGCCGATCACCGACAGGCACACCGAGAAGAAGTCCGCGCGGGCCGAAGGGTCGTGTGAACCGAAATTATGCAGTCCGAACATGGCCGCCAGCAGCGAGACCACGCCAATCACGGTCATGGTCAGGAAGATTGAACGCCAGCCATTGGCGTCGGTCTGCCAGCCGCCCAAGGTGGGGCCGATTGCCGGAGCCACGCTCATGGCCATGCCCACGGTGCCCATCGCGAAACCGCGGCGAGACAGCGGGTAAATGGAGAACACGGTGATTTGCAGCACCGGCCACATCACGCCTGTGCCGGCAGCTCCGAGCACGCGCCCGACCAGCACCCATACGAAGTTTGGCCCCAACCATGCCAGCACGGAGCCGATTGTGAACACCGCCATCGAGCAGATGACGATCTGGCGGGTGGAGAAGCGCCGGGTCAGAAACGCGGTCAGCGGCACCATCACGCCCATGACCAGCTGGAACACGGAGGTGAGCCACTGCCCGGTGGTTACGGAGATGTGGAATTCGGAAACGATAATCGGCAGCGCGGAACTCAGCTGCAACTGCGTGAAGTTGCCCACGAAGGTAATAAAGGTCAATATCGCGATGGAGATGAACGCCGCCCGGCTGAGTTTGCCGTCTACATATGATTCCTCGCGGCTCAGCACCCGCTGCAGTTCGCCGCGACGATTCTTGATTCCCTGAGCTCCGTTCATTCCACCCACGTGCATACTCCACTCTCGCTGATCGACCGCAACAACGCATCAGGCGGTCTCTCAAAGCAACCCCGATACGCTACACCCAGGGGTAGTCCGTGGGGTAGTCCGTCGAGATGCAATGCCGAGATGGCTGGCCGCCCGGTTGCAGAGCAAATTAGTCCCGTTATTCGAGACGTCAAAATGAACGTAGTTACTATCCGATCACGTTCGCTATGTGGTTTTCTGCCCCCCTAGCGGTTAGGGGTGTGAATCACTGGGTGTTCCGGGCCTCGCATAGCCGCATCCCCGAGATCGTCGAGCTTTCCAAAAAAACAGGAGACGCCGCCCCGACATCCCACGCACCATCGAACCGGGCTGCTCCAACGCCAGGCTCGAGGCGTTCAGCAACAGGATCAAGGTCACCATCCGCATGGCCTACGGCTTCCACCGCGTCACCAACCTCATCGCCCTGATCATACTCCGATGCAGCGGACTCGACATCCGACTACCACAACCCACAATCTAACCCACAAAAACAGCAGAAGCCTCTCAAGTATCCAACTTTTTGTCCGCACCCCCCCACAAGGTTCTAATCAGGCATTACAGAAAGCGCGTCACCGGTTCCGAGAGGAGTCGGCGGCACGCTTTCATAAGGGCACACAATCCCAAGATCACACCCACAGATCAATACCGATCAGTACTCGTACGTGATCGCGGGGTCGCCGATGGTCGGCGTCTGATCCAGTTTGAGGTTGGCCGAGCCGGCCGCGGTGGTCACGTCGTATTCGATGGTCACCGTGTCCTGAGGTGCCAGAGAGATGTCGTCCATGTAGGTCATATGGTCCTTGGCCTGCACCTGCGCGAAGGAACTGCCGTTCGACGCCGACACGTTGCTGACCTCGCCTCCGGCAGGCGTGTAGATGACCACGCGGTTCACCGCCACGCCTCCCTTGGCGTTCGCCGTGATGTATTCCGGCAGGGATCCGGCCTCGCCCAGCTGCAGGGTGTTGGTGAACGAATACGTAACGTGGTAGGTGTTGTCGCTGGTCCTCTTCACCGTCGACTTGCGCTGGATGTACCAGTCCATCTTCGAGGCCTGCATCTCGTTGAGGTAGACGCTGGTCACCGGGTTCTTCACGTCGTTGGTGATCTCGCCGGTGACGCCGGCGCTGCGCAGCACCGCCTGATCCTCCTCGTGGAACGACCAGAAGTACAGGTGCCGCTGCTCGGCCATCCGGAGCATCGTCTTGGCGACGGTCATGAGCTTCTGCGTGTTCATGTCGCCGAACAGGTGGGCGACCGCCTGGGCGGCGGTCTCGCTGAAGTACTGGTCCTGAGCGGAGGGCGTCAGTTCCTTGTAGGCGCCGTTGAGCAGGAATTCGGCGGTGTTCGACCCGTTGAGCACGCGCCCGTCGGACAGGGTCACGTCGCCGGTGGCGCCGATCATCGCCTGCAGCGCGACGGGGTCGAGCGACATCACGCCGTCGGACGATCCGCCGAACGGAGCCGCCTGCCAGAACTTCTGGGCCATGGACGCGACGCGCGGGAAGTCCAGCGTGGACGAAAGATTATGGATGACTTGACCGAAGTACAGTCCGCTGTACAGCGTGCCGTCACCGTCCTGGTTGACGTCATCCAACGCGGCGTTGGAGGGGAACTCGGCATCCGCGTGGAACTCCCCCACCGCGATCTTGCCGTTGTCCGCGCTGAAGGAACCGGCCGAACCGATCAGGCCGCCGGTGCCGCGGATCTCGGAATTCGTCTGGGCCAGCAGCACGTAGTTGCGGGCGCCGTTCGCACCGAGGAAGTTCGGCAGCATGTTGAGCATGCCGCTCAGGTTTTCGGTCACCTGCGCCAAGGCGGCCATCTGCGTCTTGCCGTTCTGCAGCGCGTTGTTCACCACGCCGAGTTTGGCGTCGGGAAGATCCTGGATCGTCCTGGCCTGCGATTGCACGGACTGGTCGACCGCAGCAAGCTGCTGCGCCGCGGCGATGATCGGCTCCATGTTGAGCTGCCCATCGCCACTGGAGAGGCTGGCACCGGTCAGTGTGGTGACGACCTTGCCCAGCTGGGCAGCGTGGTCTGCGCGAAGTCATCGATGGTACCGATGGCGGTGCGCGCCGTCTTCACGTCACCACCGACCACGGGCATCTTCTCCGCCAGCGTCCACAGACCGCCGCTGACATCCTGCTTGGCGGCGGCCGCCTCCTTCTGGATGTGGCTCACGTCGGACAGCGCCTTGACCATGTCGTCGGTGGAACCGTCCTTTTGATGACCTTGGCCGCGTTGACGACATTGTTGAGGTGCGCTTTGGCGCTCATCGCCGACTTGTACAGTTTGAATCCGCTGAAGCCGGCCGCCGCGGCGCACACGACCAGCAACAGCAGCACGACGAGCAGCGCGTTGCGAACGCGATGGGTTTTCCTGGTGACCGTGCGTGCGTGTGATGGCATGGGCTACTTCCTTACGTTATGACATGTATCGATACTGGCTGGCTGCCCGGTTACGCTTTCGCTGGACGGGTAGCTCGGCGGACGGCACGTAGCAGTGCACGACGTGCACATCGCGTATGATGCCGGGGGTCAGCGCGGCTGACTGGGGTGGCCGCGGACCGGATGGAGCACCGGCCCCGCCGGCGTCGTATAGGTCCGTGGGGAACGTGATCGGAGGAATGTCCCAGAACGTATCGACGATGTCGTGATTGGCAACGGGGAATCGCCGTGCCCGCCGGTTCGGACGGGGGCACCGGAACGCCGCTCATCGCCTCCGTGGGCTGCACATCGCCCGGTTGGGCAGGCCCGGACACCGGAGACTGCACCATCGTGGGCTGATCCGCGACACTGTTATGCGACGCCGGAGCCGTTGGCGTCGTATTCTTTTCCGGATGGCCACCCGTTCCCATGAGCTGGCATGCACCTTTCAGCGAGTATTTCTCCTACCGCATGCCAGTCTACCCATGCCCGCGGGATAACCCAAAAAGCCCTGCAAGAATACCGATCTTTGAGGCTTCTGCTGTTTTTGTGGGTTAGATTGTGGGTTGTGGTAGTCGGATGTCGAGTCCGCTGCATCGGAGTATGATCAGGGCGATGAGGTTGGTGACGCGGTGGAAGCCGTAGGCCATGCGGATGGTGACCTTGATCCTGTTGCTGAACGCCTCGAGCCTGGCGTTGGAGCAGCCCGGTTCGATGGTGCGTGGGATGTCGGGGCGGCGTCTCCTGTTTTTTTGGAAAGCTCGACGATCTCGGGGATGCGGCTATGCGAGGCCCGGAACACCCAGTGGTTCAGCTCTCCCCTGGCCTGGTCGGGGGAGCCCGAGCAGGGTGCGCGGCGGTTCCTCGAGCCGCCATGAACGGTAGGGCTGGCCCTTGGGGTCCGTGCGTCGCGGGCTTCCGAATGCCTCCGACCGCCCGGCGGTCAGCTTGTCGGGGTTCTTCGGGACGGTGTATCTGGCGCCGCGCATGCGCCCGGCCGCCTCCTCGTCGTGCCCGTGGCGCGCCTGGTTCCACAGGCGTTTCCCGACCTTGTCCAAGGCGCCGGTCATCCAGGAGACGATGCGGAAGCCATCCGGCACGCGTTCGGCGTTCGGGCAGTGCTCGGCGACGCGCGAGTCGATCCATCCGGCCCCGTCGCCGGTCGCCACTGTGACGGACGCCTTCCGCTCGTCGGCGAGCTGTCGGAAGAACAGGTCGAACACGTCCCCGCCGACCCCGTCGTGCGCCCGGATGACCCGATGCCGCGAAGGTCGACGACCACGGTCGATCCTGCTCAAGACCGCGTCCCTGCGCACCGACAGGCAGGAGGTGCGCGCCGACGATCTGCTCGCCGACCCCGCGAACAAGCCGCTCACCCTCGCGCACGGCGCGTACCGGAAGATCATCTCCTGCCACGCACACGAGGACCGGCGCAAGGGACGGGGCATGATGGCCGAGCTCATCGAATCCCTCGCCGTCAAAGGCGGTGCGCCCGGATGTCCCGGACTCGCCACGCTCGGACGCACCCTCAAACGCCGTATGGGCGACGTGCTCGCGTTTTTTCGACCACCCCAACGGCGCGAACGGCCCCACCGAGGCCATCAACGGCAGGCTCGAGACCCTCAGGGGCATCGCCTTCGGCTTCCGCAACCTCGACAACTACATCACCAGAAGCCTGCTCCACACCGGAGGCTTCAGACAAGCCATCCAAACCCACCTCTAACCACACGCCATACACGCCAAAATGCGAAGAGCCGGCAACAAGCCGCAGACCCCGGCCAACCAGTGCAAGGTCGAGCTTTCGCAAACCGGTGCCACAGCGGAGCCGATTGCGGCCGCGCTGCTGTTTATGGCGTTTGCCGGAATCACCCTTCTGCTGGTTCGTCGCAAGACCAACCGCTGATTGCTGATTACTGACAACGCATAACCAAAGAGCCTCTGCCGGACCATGGGAGCTGTCAGCCACAAGGCGGCTGCCTGAGGAGAGAGACCAAAAACAAGAGGGCGTCAGCAAAAAGCTGACGCCCTCTCTACATTGCAGAACTACATGCCAGTCCCATTAAATACTGCGCCCACTGTCTTCAGCAGAATCGCGATATCCCCCGTAATAGACCAATTCTGAACATACGACACATCCGCATACTCAGACTGTTCCTGAGACAAATCATTACGTCCGGAAATCTGCCAGGGGCCGGTGATACCCGGCTTGACCAGCAAACGGGTGGAATACAGCGGCGAATACTGGTCAACCTCATATTGACGCTGCGGGCGCGGACCCACCATAGACATATCGCCCTTCAGCACATTGAAGAACTGGGGAACCTCGTCAATGGAAATCTTACGGATAAACTTGCCAATTTTAGTAATACGAGGATCGTCCTTGACCTTGAATGTTGTTCCCAGTTCCACGCCAGCTGCGGCAGCCACTTCGGCATCCATCTTATCGGCGTTCATTCGCATGGAACGGAATTTGTACATAGTGAAAGGCTTGCCGTAGATGCCGATACGAGTCTGTGAGTAGAACACGGGGCCACCGTCTTCTCGCTTAACCTTATATGCAGCCCATAGCATGATGGGCGAACTCAGAATGATTGCCACCAGGGAGAGAACGATATCGCACACACGCTTAAAGATGCGAGTCGGCAGAGAATACTGCGCAAGCCGAGCTGTCAAAATCGGCATAGAGGGGTCATTATGCAGCTGCAGATTTGCACCGCTCAGATCCGCAACAGAAGCAGTGAGAGCCAGCTCAATAGCCATAGATTCAACGGCGAGCGAAAGTGTACGCATGGTCTCGGAATCATGCGTCAGCACATCAGCGATCAGGATAGTGCGAACCTTCATCCGCTTGGCGGTCTGAGGCAAATGGGAGTTCAACGCCAACACCTTGAGCCGCGCTTCTTCATCATTGGCAGGAATGAACGGAACCGATACAAGATGCTGAGCAGCATTCGGGTCATCCGAATCACACACAGAGGCAACAGGGCAGACCGCGATGGGTGCATACCCCAGGCTGAGGCATGCTTTGAGCTGCTTTAGCGTTTTACGGATGCCCTCCGGAGAGCCAATGATAATAGTGGGGTAGTTGAACTCGCCTTTTGCTCGATTACGGTGAAGCGCACGACGCATCAGCCAGCGTTCAACGATAACGAGGATGAGGGAAAGGATAGGAATAAATACATTCAGGGAACGCGGCACATTCAGATGGAACAAGTAGCCCAATGTGCAGAGCATAATGAAGTCGATAAAGGCCGCATTAAGCAGCTTGGCATATAGTCCGTATCCCTCGCCCATAGTGTGGCGTTCGTAGCTTCGAGCTGCATAGAGACTGATGAGCCAGGAGATGCAGGCTAAGCTCAGGAAACTGAGTACACCATAATCGGCCGGTCCCATGTTCTGTACATTGGCATATGCTCCTGGATTGCACGCGAATACGATGCAGGTGGCGATGATGGTCATCAGCAGATCCAGAATCACCATTGTCGTATTGTACAGATAACGCCATTTGGGCACCGAATATTCGGTGAGATGAGGCCTATCGCCAGCATCGTTATGAGTAACGGTGCCATCCGGAGAAGATGAGAAGTAAGTGCCATCAAAAAACGTTGGTGCAGACGTATTAGGAGTTGCGTCCGCAATGTGAGAATCCGTATGTGCTGCCTGAGCACGGCTGATTTGCACTCGGTGCGGTGTCTCAGTCTCTGCTGTAGCGTTGTTCATATGTTGAGCCGTTGCTGATGCCGTGGTGCTGACTCTCGACACGGTACGTGAACTTCCTTTCCCCCCCCCCTAAGGTATTTCCTGCAACTGCAAGGAAATCATGTTAATTTCATCTCTATTGAACACCCTACCATGAGTCCGCCCCCCCCCCTATAGCAAAATCGCTTAAAAAAACGAATTTCCCATTAGCATTCTGTGAAGATGAAGTGATGGTGGGTGGACGCGGATTGGTCACAGTCCGACGTATCGGACTAGAATGGTGCGCCAGTGGTTTGTACGCAGGCCCGCAAGGTAGCGTTGTAAGTGTGAAGAAGGACTGAGCCCATGCACATTATGTTCGTCTGCACCGGCAATATTTGTCGTTCTCCCATGGGCGAGCTGCTACTCACCCGCTACCTTTCCGGTACCACAGTGCAGGTTTCCAGCGCGGGCACGCATGGTTTGCCCATGCACCAGATTGATCCCAACAGCGCCCTGCTCATGGAAAGCGTAGGCATCGAACCGAGTGGGTTCCGCTCTCGACGCCTGACACAGTCGATGGCCAAGTCAGCTGATCTGATCCTGTGCTTTGAGAAGGATCAGCGCAAAGACATCGTCACGCTGGCACCTACTGCTGTAAAGTATACGTTCCTGTTGGGTGACTTCGCCAACATGTGCGAGTACTGCGCGCGCAACGGACTGGTCAAGGGCTTGACCATTCAGGAACGCTTGCAGTCAGTGATTGACTCTGCTTCCATTATTCGGCCCATGCTTCCCGAACCCGAGGATATTGAGGACCCGCACGGCAAGGAATACGCAAAGTTCCGTACGGCCGCCGAGCAGACAAACAAGGCGCTGCGCACCATCCTGACCAGCATGCGCAAGCACTACTGCGTGGAGGAAGCTCCGGTGCGCCCTCAAATCACGCGGCAGTATGCTTACACGGTCTGAGTGTTTATTGTGATACGGGTATCTATACTTCATGCTTCCAGATGCGGAAGATAGTCTCGTTCAAATATATCGACAATGACGACCTTGACAGCAAGGTATAGTTTTTCTGCCAATCCGGCAGCGCTTCGTATATTGAATTCGTCGGCAGTTCTCATGAGCTGCGGAAATACAGGGTTTGCGGTGGATTGCAAGGAATCTGCTTCTGCTTCGCTTCGTGGGACAGCATCATTGCGAACAACAACAAGAGCAATACATTGATTGCGGCTCACGGCGAGATTAATAAGTCCCTCATATTCCAACATGAGTACTGAGTCGTAGAGCTTTTTCTCAATATTCGTGGCCGGTTTTGACTTGAGTGTTATCTCGTTGGTCTGCCCGTTTTTAGCTACGACATTGCCGTTTTTATACTTCACAAAGAATAAACGCTCACAATGCTTGATTGCATTGAGTCCATCGCACGAAGCCGGCCGAATCATGTCTGGGTGCCGTGTCTGGAATAGTTCTGCATACTTGTCGAAGTTGTATTGTTATTGTTTGCTTTCAGAGACCGAGCGACAGGCGTTTTCATCAAATGACAATTGATCAATAGTCGCTAGCTCTGTGTGCATGTAGATCCAACTGAAGCAATCTTTAAAGTTCAGCATGATTGCCCCCCGTTAGGTCATTGACGATATCACGCTCCAAGGTCAGGAATGGCTGTGCCATGTTTTCAAAGATACGAGCGATACCCTGTTGTCTTCTTCTACGATAATGGATTGATTGGTTTGAGACTGCGCGCTGTACACGGAGAGTTGCTGCTTGAATCCGAAGAGTTGCGAATAGGTGATGAGTGCTTGCAGGAAGTAAGGGCTATGTGTGGTGAGTAGTACGCGTACTCCTATTTTTTGTGCAGCTCCAACGATATAACGTGCATATGCAATTTGCAGTTGAGGGTGCAGATGAATTTCAGGCTCATCGAGGATAAGAAAGTCCCCTGAACGAAGCATATGTTCTTCGAACAGATAGCGAAGTAGCATGGTTGCTTTGCCTCCAGCGGAGGCATTGGAGGCAAGTATAGGTTCAGATAAGTTGGATTTACTGCCGGATATGAGCATACGTCCATCTGAACTGGGACTTATCTTGAAAGGGAATGCACTGGCAAGGTGGGCGGTAAGTTCCGACAAATCTTGTTGTGCAAGAATCTGATTAGCGATCGATGATTCGCTTCCATTAGGGCCGCTTCTGCCGAGCAGACGTCGCAGTGCTTTCGTCTCGCGTTCGTATGGACTTTCCCATATCCCATTGGATCGACGCGATATATTATCCGTGTTGTCGAAGGTATCATCAACGGCTTTGGGATCGTCAAGCATGACTACACGTGTGGAATTCGGCATCATGAACGAAGCCTGTGATACTTGATCATTGGCAAATTCCATTTCTGAAAGAATTTTGCCGTTTTTCAAGCGCAGGAATCCGCCCACGGTCTTCCGGCTGGCGACCGCCGTCAGCCACGCGCACTCCATCTCGAAATCCCTGGTGAACCGGCTGCCCGGCTCCGCCCACGGCACTTTGGGCGACCACCACCCCATGCTCCGCGCACGCCACGCGCGGCGCCAAGCCCATGAGCTCGACCCCATAGCAGCCGAAGTCCTGGTGGCGCCATCGCCGTTCGCCGCCCCCGTCGTCGTATTTGGGGCACTTGCGCCCGCAACGCGAGCAACGCAACGCGCCCCTCCTGCGCCGCACCTGGACCACCAGGACGGGAGCCGGGCGCAGCGGCGAGTCGTCGATGGACACGTCCTCGACGACCATGCCCTTGACGTTCAGCAATCGTTTGAGTTAGCTCTTCAACTAAGGCGCTTTCTTCGGTTGTATTTCTTGGTCGAAAAACAAACCTACAGGAAGCGCCCCTCACACATTGGGATTCAACGGCTCACCGACGAACCACCACCCACGAAAACAACACAAGAGCCAAAAAACATCGGAAATCAAAGCCAGAGCGATAATGAGCCAGTAAATCGTCATAACGTGTTCTCCAGTTCCGGGGCCGTCATTCGCACGCCGTGGACGGAAACCATGTGAGAGCGTTTCGTGTTTTGCATGTCAGAAGCTCTTCGCGTATTTCCTGCCGGCGAACTTGGCCATGAGAATCCCGTGCCCTTCTTCCACCAGTCGGTCGGTTCCGGGCTGGTAAGGGGCAATTCGACGACATCCTGTCCGTTTGTTTTGAGCCACACGTCCAGCAGGAACTCGCTGACCCTACCGGGATAACGTTTCTCGAATGGGGTGTATGCCGAGGCGTTGATCCGTTTAGTCAATTCGTCGATCAACGGGAAGAGCCATGCGCAGTACGCGTCGAATAGGTCGGCGCGCATGACGAGCATATTGAACATGTGGCCGCCGGTAGAGGCCATGCACTTGTCGAACATGGGAACGTATTCGGGCGTCTTCGACGCGAGAATGTCCCTCATAACGTCCAGATGGGATCCATCGAGCGTGTGCGCATAGTGCGAGCGCACCGTCTCGATAAAGTAGTTCCGCCTACAGGGTACGGCTGCGCCGATCTTCTTCAGCGCTTCCCTAATCTCCTTGCCGGATGCGATTCGAACGAACCGGTCTTTTTGCAGTCGGTTCGCGAGACTGGGGGACGCAAACAGCCTGCGGTAGCGGACAAGGCCCTTGTAGTTGGCGCCGCAGTTCTTCTACATCCAGTACAGGGCCGTCAGTTCGGAATAGCTTGCGTTGAGGGACGAGATGTTATCGCCCTCGTCGTCTCCCTGAATATCGGGTAGTACGTCCGGGTGCAGAGCTGCCCCGACGTGGAGCGGCAGGTAGGCCGGGTCGTCGGGCGTGCGGTACGGCTTGTGCATTGCGACTGCTATGCGGATCGACTCGCTCAAATCCCACGGACCTCCGTAACGGTCTCGGAAAGCGGAGTGCAGACGGCGTGCCCGCCAAAACCGACATAACGGCCGTTATCGACTCTTTGTCTATTTCGAGACCATAAGAAAGGTGTCAAAATCAGGTTTTGAGCAAGGCCTTCAAATCACGAACAAGCAAAGTGTTCATGGGAAACCTGTGAAGAGCACCCCTGAGGTATGTGGCGGGACTGGGTGTGTCTAAAGGGGGTGCAAGAATCAGCACTGTCAGATAATGAACGGGATTGGGCGGCTCCTGTGCGGTTCGCGCTGCGATTGAAACACCAATTCGGGGTTCATTTGAAGGGAAAGGACGGGACTCACATGCCGACCGCAGGTCGATTGATTGCAAGAAGAGTCGACAACGGCCGTTACGTCGGTTTGATTCCGGTTCAGGGACGGTAATTCAGTGCCGATTCGCGTAGCCCAAGTGGTCGGCAGGATGATGGGTGGTGGTGTCGAAGCCACCGTGATGAACCATTACCGCCATATCGACCGTTCCCAAGTGCAGTTCGATTTCATCGTACAGACCGACTCTACGGTGGTTCCCAAGGACGAGATCGAGTCCTTGGGCGGTCGAGTGTTCTACGTTCCTCCATACAGCAACCCAGTCAAGTACGTGAACGCCTGCCGGCAACTGTTCCAGCAGATCCGCCCGCGCATCGTGCACTCCCATATGAACGCGGTCAGCGTGTTCACGCTCATGGCCGCAAAACAGGCTGGAGTCCCGGTGCGTATCGCGCACAGCCATAGCACCTCGAATCCGAACGAGAAAGCCAAGACTCTGGTGAAGAACGTGCTCAGACCGTTCTCCAAGGTTTACCCAACACACTTGGCCGCATGTTCGGAATATGCCGCACGATGGCTATTCGGCGATCAGGTCGTTGATGCGAAACAGGTCCATATCATTCACAACGCCATAGATATAGATAGGTTCATGTTCAATCCCCAATCGCGCGCGATTAAACGTGATGAACTCGGAGTTGGCGATTCGCAGCTGCTTATCGGTCAAGTCGGCCGTATCTGCTTTCAGAAGAACCAGGTCTTTACGATCAAGGTTCTTTCGGAGCTGTTGAAGAGTACTTCGAACGCAATCCTTGCGATAGTGGGAGATGGCGATGACTCTGAGCTACGCAAAGAAATACGTAATTTAAAGATTGAGCACAACGTAAAACTACTTGGCGTCCGTGATGATGTTGCGGATTATTACAGTGCATTTGATGTTCTTGCTTTCCCCTCAACATATGAGGGCTTGGGAATGGCCAGCATTGAGGCACAGGCCGCTGATCTTCCTGTTGTGTGCAGTGGCAAAGTTCCCAAAGAGGCAGATTTAATTCCGTCATTGGTACGACGCATTTCACTTGATGCAGGTCTCGAATCTTGGGTGTCAGCTTTCGATCTACATGAAAGCGATGCGTCGGGCCGTATCTCGCATGCGCAAGAAATGGCTAAACGGGGATATGCAATTCACTTGAGCGCTGCGGAGCTAGCTCATTGGTACGAAAAACTGTGAATCAAATTTCAAGTTAGGTATACAACAATGAAAAAACAAATTGCTGTCGTCGGACATAAGCCATTCGAAGTTCCATCAGATTCAGCATATCTTGGAATTCAAGTAGGAAATGGTCCGGATATTCCTTCCCTGGTTAGGGATAATACTGCTGACAATATAAGTTCAAAAAACGCTTCGTATTGCGAGCTTACCGCTCAATACTGGCTTTGGAAGAACAGCACGGCCGACATCAAAGGCCTTGTACATTATCGAAGGATACTGGGATCTCCTAACGTTCATGCCGTTCCTTTTGAATCAATCGACACTCGTCGCAATAAAGCTGTGGCAGGGACGGAAATCGAGTCGCTTTAAAAACCCATGATGTGATTCTTCCTAAATCCCATAACTATGTCTCAGAAACGGCGTTGGGGCATTATGAACGCTCTCATATTTCAGGAGAAGGTTTTTCAATTATCAGGGAATACTTGGTATTGAAATACCCTAAGTATGTTGACAATCTTGATGTTGTTCTCAATAGTAAGCATTCACACTTACTTAATATTTTAATTGCGAATAGTGATGTTTTTGATTCGTATTCAGAATGGCTATTCGATGTACTAGGCGAAGTGGAATCAAAACTGGATATCAGTAATTATTCACCGGTTGAAAAAAGAGTTTTTGGTTATTTAAGTGAGCTTTTGATTGATGTTTGGGTCAAGACGAATCACTTGTCTTACGCTGAGTTGCCAACGCTTTTCTTGGAACATCAGAATTTGCCGAAGCGTTATTTCATAAGCGGGCTCAAAAAGCTCGGAATTGTTGATCCAGCTTCTCAGGAAAGAGCCAAGCTCAAGGAGCAGATGAATGAACAAGAATGAGGTGCTCTTAACTGTTGCCAAGTCTTTAAGAGGCTGCCTTTCCGCTCTTTTGGAAGATCGTTCAATGCTCACAGGCATTCATCTATCAGCACCGCAATTGAACCATTATGCGATCAGGCTGTGCGTGAGATGAATGATTCCGGCGTGGACGTTCGGTTCGAAGAGGCCGTGAATGATGGACCGATCTGGGTGTTCTGGTGGCAAGGTCTAGATAATGCTCCTGATTTGGTGCGGTACTGTGTTAACACCATTAACACACATGCCGGTCATCGACGTGTAATCGTAATTGATAAAAATAATATCCACGAATATGCAACGTTGCCACGACAAATATTTGATTTAGTGGACTCTGGAGCAATAACACTTACTCATCTTTCTGATTTACTTAGATTCAATTTATTATATAACTATGGCGGTCTGTGGATGGATTCTACGCTGTTGTGCACCAGCTCACTTGATGCCATTCATACTGAGACTTTATTCACGTGTTCCGGATTCTATGATTCAACATGGTTTAACGTGTCTAGGGGCCGGTGGACTGGGTTCCTTATAGGAGGACCAGCTGGTGATCCTTTATTTAGGTTCATGGACAGTTTTTTCATGATATATTGGAAAACCAATGAAGAATTGATTGATTATTTTCTCATCGATTATGCGCTTAATTATGCATGGAAACACAATATTGGTGGATTTCATGAAGCGTGTATCCGCAATGAGGGGAATCAGCCCCATCTATTTGACTTGCATTTAAATCAGTCTCTAAATTCTTATCAATGGCAGAGCTTAATCGCTAGTACCATTGTGTTTAAGCTCTCGTATAAGAAAGTTAGTACTTCACAACTTAATGCGTTGAATCAGATTCGAGAATTAGATATCAAGGAATAGTCGCAGATACTCGCCTTCATATAAGGAAAAGATGATTTATTTTTTTACATTCGGAATATCAACACTCACTTCCTTATTATCAGAAATTCTGATTCGGGAGAGTCCTCTCGGAAGAAGAGATGTTAGAGCCTGTTTCTTTGCTGCCTTGACAGTTTTTGAAGTTGGTATACTAAGTGGAATAAGAGATTATTCAATTGGCACGGATATTCAGGTATATGGCAATCAAGTTTTCTCGTATGCAGTTCAATCGCATTCCATAACAAAATTTTTAAACTTATGCGTGAATGATATAGGAATGACAGAGAAGGGTTATGCGTTACTGAACTATATTGTTGCCATCTTCTCAAGTAATCCTCATTTTCTGTATTTTATTCTAGGGTTATTGACTAATGGACTGATTTATTATGGTCTTTTACGCCTGCACAATGTCTGCAGCATATCCATTGCATGGTTGACATATCTATTGGTTTTTTACGCTTCAACACTTAATCTCTTACGGCAATCACTTGCTATTGCAATCATATTTGTTATGTGCACATATGCATTCAGTAGAAGATATGTTACTAGCATATGTTTGATTGTGGTTGCATATTCATTTCATCACAGTGCCATAGTTGGTATTTATCTATTATTTTTCATTTGGCTTTTTCAGCGAGAAAAAACTGAATACAGAAACTTGCCTCTTATGCTTCTGTTTTCCTTCTTGACGGCATTAATGCCTGTTGCCATTAGTTGGCTTAATTCTGCAGGGTATATGGAGGATAAATATTCACAATATGTCATCAACATCTCATCGCCTATTAGCTTATTGAATTCAATTCTTATTCGAATTCCTTTTGTGATTATGGCATTGTTCTTAATTGTTAAGCACTCAAGAATTCCGGCATTAAAACAATCGATATATATTTTTATTATTGGTGAGATGTTATTATTGCCGCTACAGTTGGTTTCTGCTACAGCTTTTCGAATCAGTCTATATTTTGGAATTTTTAAAATTGTTGCATATCCAAGTATCTTGAAAGAAATACGCACAATTAACATTGGCAAGCATATTGTTTACGTAGCGTATCTACTTTTCTATTTTGTTTGGCAGATAATTATTCAAGGCTCCAATGAAGTTTTTCCGTTTATCATAGCGAATGATTTATCAATTATCTAGGGAATCAATAATCATACTATGTCAAATATATATTAACAGTTATAATTCCTGTATATAATATGGGCTCAAGTGTAGGTGCCTGTCTATCTTCTTTGTTCAAAGAAGACATTCCTGAGATGCAGGTTGTTGTGATTGATGATGGCTCCACCGATAATACAGCTGCAGTGTTACGTTCTTTTGAAGGACACAATGGCTATGTACATATGTCTACTCCCAATCAAGGTGTTTCCTCAGCCCGTAACAGGGGAATATCATTGGCTAAGGGGGATTACATTTGGTTTATCGATGCGGATGATCAAGTTGATACCACATTCATCTCTCCGACCATTTCTATTCTTAAACAGGGTACGGAAGATAAAACCCCATGGGATCTTGTTGCCTTTGGCTCATTAAATATGTTCGCATCTGGTGCAATAACTGCGCATGCAGTAGCGACCGATTTATATTTAAAAAACTTCCAACAGTTTCGTGAAAAATTTGATGTGATATTCAGTGCGATTCCATATAATGTACCTTGGAATAAATTTTTTAGACGTGAAATCATTGTGCGGCATCAATTGTCATTCCCGTCAATGACCACGGGCGAGGACGCAGCTTTTATGACCTCATATCTGCCATATGTAAACAGTTGCTATGTCTCTGCTAAGACTCCGTATCTTTATCAATTAGAATCTACGACTTCTATGCGTTCCACTCACCAGGCGTTGAAAGAATACCAAGATAACCGGAATCGTATTATCAATCAGATAGAAGTATTCCAAACTTGGTCTAACACGAAGCAAAGTTACCTCTGAAGCTGTATACAGACTCGTCTTTGGCACTTATATACTCCTTTATCGAGATGCTCGTGACGCACATACAGGCATAAAAGGTTTTCTAGATACTGTCCACATGATGCCTTCGCTCAGGGATTTCATTGCTCTTGCCAATGGAATCCCAATTACTCCTCACATACGGGTCATCCGTTTTCTTGCAAATCATCCATTCGTTTTTTATATCTATCAACACATGAGGAATATGTAAAATGACACCCCGATTGGCCGTATTCGCTTATACTGCAATTAAATCTTGGAGACGATTTGTTTCTCAGTAATCTCTTCCAACGATACCCTAATGCCCATTTCTCTCTCAGTGCTTCCAGCTGTTATGCACATATGTTTCCGCGAACAGATATGCATCTCATCTTAGATGGAATAAGCATCGCTGAATTACGGTCAATGCATTAACAGCGAACAATTATGTGGCACTTGGCTCAGAACAAATTCATAACCTTCGTGTCCAAGCGCTGAACAACAGTTCCGAGGACTCGATTCATAAATGGTAAGGATGACTGAACGCGATGGGAAAATATAAGCAGTTAGCAATCAATATTAGTATATTTGCGCTGAACTTCGTGGCCACTAAGCTCATCACTTTTTTGCTGGTACCGCTATACACCTACTATTTGAGCAAAGCAGAGTTCGGACTGACTGACATGTCAGTTACTGTGAACATGATGGTTGGACCATTAGCGACATTGGCAATTGCTGATGCGGTAATCAGGTTTGTGATTGAAGATCACGAACATTCGGGTAGGTATGTACTAACGGGGGTTACCGTCACGCTGCTGGGTACGGTTGTCATAGCATTACTGCTTCCTCTGTTGGATCTGCCATTTTTCGGTGGTCTTGGTAACTATCGTTTCCAATACCTCTGCACATTTATATCTAGCAACTTCTTTTCCCTATTTGGGGAAATCGCCCGAGGGCTCGGCATCCTTAACCTTATCCCCGTTTGTGCCATCACTTCCTCAATTGTGACTACAGTATTAGCAGTAGTGTGCATTTCATGGCTGGGAATGGGCGCGAATGGTTATTTTATCGCGGTATCTGTCGGTCCTACGATTGGCTGTCTCCTGTATCTCATAATTGGTGGTCTCGGCAAATCATTTTTTTCGAAATACGAGAATTGAAACACAATGTTCGCGGATATCTCGCTGTACAATATATCAGCTTCCGTTCAATGCTGCGATATTCGCTTCCTCTTGTGCCGAATTCATTGTTCTGGTGGATTGGTACTAGTATTAACCGTTTTTTTCTGACAGGAATTCTTGGTGTTGCCTGTTCTGGTTTATTCGCCGCAGCAAGTAAAATTCCTAGTTTGCTAAGTATGGTTTATCAGGTATTTCTACAGGCCTGGCAGATATCAGCCTTCCAGGAAGCTCATGATAACCCATCTGTTTTCTTTTCAAGAATTTATGCAGTATTAAGGCCTGTAATGTTTATGGCGTCCTCGGCTTTAATGCTGATTTCTCCCTGGCTGGCTTCTTTGCTGTTACAGAGAGAATTCTATCAAGCATGGACCTTAATCCCGATGTTATTAATTGCGATTCTGTTCAACGTATTGAATTCTTTTGTGGGCACTGTCTATACCACCACAATGAAAACTAAGGGGCTTATGTTTACTACGCTGCTGGGTGCAGCAAGCAGCGTGGCACTAAATGCCATGCTGATACCAGTATGCGGCGTTATGGGAGCATGCTATGCCATGGCCATCAGTAATGCGTTGGTCTTTGTACTGCGCATATTCGGTACTAAAACCATTCTCACTTTTGATATGCAGTGGGGCAAATTTACTATTGCTGCAACATTGCTTGGTCTACAAACTATAGTGGTGAGTAGCCAGATAAATGGGTATTTTCTAGTTTCTGCTTTTATTTGCGCGGCACTTGCTATCATTGAAATTTTTGGCATGCGTCGATATCTTGCCTTGCTTTTAGGAAAAGTTCTAAATCCAAATCGATCGAGATAGCACTTTCGAAACGTGACAGTAAGCCGATACAGCAAATCCTACACGATGAAATGATGTTATTTAAGACAAAGGTAGAAAAATGATTACTAATAAGCAAGAGCTTCGTGAATACATGGAAGCAGACAGAAATGTGCAACCGCCTCATCATAATCTGATTATGCGTTTGCTATATGGACGCATGTTCAGACTGAAAATGCATTTACGAAATATGAATACCACTATAATGTCATCTGACACAGTATTACACAAAAGAATATCACAGGATTGCCTACTACTTGCATTTATATTGGTTGCGGAAAATAAGTGCATCATATTGCACTGAAATACCTATTAATGTATTTGGAAAAGGGTTGAGGATATGGCACGGACAACGCATCATCGTCAATCCGAATGCTCGAGTTGGAGATTACTGTCGCCTTTCCAGTGGTGTGGTCATCGCTCAGGCTCATGACGAGAATCCGGTTATTGGTAATGATATTGAATTCATGGTGGATTCAGAAGTTCTTGGAGGAGTGTTTGTAGCCGATAATGTGAGACTGGGAACCAACGCAGTAATGCTAAATCAATCGATGAGACGGATACCACATGGGCTGGATGCCGGCTCTTCGCATTTTGGTGTGTAAGGGCCGTGCGGTTTGATTCGGTGTGTGATTGAAAAAGTGAATGAAACCGCGCGGCTTGGTATTGAGTCTAGCGCGTTCGATGGTCGGGTCCTGCTTGGCTTGGACAGGCTGCGCCTGAATCCCGTCTCGCAAAGGCACGTGACCGCGGGTTCGCGTGCCGGAGTGTGGCTGATCGGCTGCGAGCCGGCGGACGGGACCGCCCGGTATTGCCGGGAATGCGGGTGGATTGGCTACAATGTTTTGGACTGGTTCATGCGGGACATGACAACGAAGGAGTTGATCATCATGGCCGATCCGAATCGTCCCCGTCATTACGAGGAGGAGTTCAAGAGGCAGATCGTGCAGCTGTACGAGAACGGCAAGCCGTCGTCGCAGATCAGGGCGGAGTACGGCATCCCGCGTTCCACGCTGCAGCGTTGGGTGCAGGGGATACGTAACAGCGGCTCCACGAAAGCGGCCGACAACCGCACTCCCGAGGAGAACGAGCTGATCGAATTGCGGAAACGCAACAGGCAGCTGGAGATGGAGGTCGACGTTTCAGAACAAGCGGCGCCGGTATTCGCACGAAGGTAGAGGTCATACGGTCCGACGCCGGCCGCTGCCCGATATCGGCGCAGTGCAGGATCCTGGGCGTTGCCAAGTCGACCTACCACTGGATGCTCGAACACCCCGAGGCCGAACGCGCCGACCCTTACGAGAAGGATGGATAACGCCCGAGATTTTGCGCACTTTGGTTTGGGCTTGAGATAGGGGCATGGCCCGTGTCCTGTGTACGATTTTCTGTCGCCAGACATTAGAAAACCGCGATTGGAAACGAGGGCACGAAGCCATGTCACAGCAGATTCTACAGGTCGACCAGGCCATGTTGGAAACCACCCTGGACCGGATGGTCCGCAAAAGCGTCGAGGAGACCCTGAACGCGATGCTCGACGCCGAGGCCGACGAGATCACCGGCGCCGCGCGCTACGAGCGCAGCGGGGACCGCAAGGCGTACCGGGCCGGCCACTACGAGCGCGACCTGACCGTCAAGGCCGGCAAAATGAGCCTGAAAGTGCCGAAACTCAAGGGCGCGGTGTTCGAGTCGGCCGTGATCGAACGATACCGTCGGCGTGAGGAGAGCGTCGAGGAGGCCTTGATCGACATGTACCTGGCCGGCGTCTCCACCCGCCAGGTCGATGATGTCAGCCGGCTCCTGTGGGGCGACCGCATGCCCTCGCAGACCCTGAGCGACAAGCTCAAGCGCGTCTATGCGGATATCGACGCATGGCGGGGCAGGCCCCTCGAACAGGATTACCCGTACCTGTTCATGGACGGCGTGTGGCACAAAAGGTGCTGGGGCGGGTCCGTGGAGAACGTGAGCATCCTGGTGGCCATCGGCGTCGGCATGGACGGGCGGCGCGAGGTGCTTTCGGTGGCCGAGGGCATGAAGGAGGACGCGGAAAGCTGGCGCGAATTCATCAAAGGCATGCTCGCACGAGGCCTCAAGGGCGTGAGACTGGTGACGGGAGATCGGTGCGCGGGGCTGGTCGCCGCCGCGGGCGAGCTGCTGCCCGATGCCCGCTACCAGCGGTGCATGGTGCATTTCGAGCGCAACATACTCGCCAGGGTCAACCCCGGGAACCGCGACTGGGCGGCCGACGCACTGAAGGCCGTGTTCTCCATGGAATCACGCGACAAGGCGTTGGAGAAGGCCGAATCCGTCGCCCGGGACATGGAATCCAGGAAACTCAAGGAGGCCGCCAAATGCCTGCGCGAGGGCATCGGCGAGACCACGACCTACCTGCTCGACGACTACCCGCGCGAGCATAGGCGTCGGATCCGCACCAACAACATGATCGAACGGCTCAACCGCGAGATCAGGCGCAGGACCCGCGTGGTCGGCTCGTTCCCCGACGGACGCAGCGCGTTGATGCTCGTCTGCGCGAGGGTCCGCTACGTGACATCCGACGAGTGGTCGACGCGCCGCTACCTCGACATGTCAAGGCTCGGTGAGACCGTACCAGCAGCGAACTGATCACCGCCACAGGGACGGGCGAAGACCAAAGTGCGCAAGAGTTCGGGCACTACCGAAGGATGTGGAGCGCGTGTGGAGGGACAGCGGCAAGGTGTACGGGGCCAGGAGGATCAAGCACGCCCTGGGGCACGAGGGCGTGGCGCTGTCCCGCCGCCGCGTCAACCGGATCATGGAGGGGAACGGCATGGCCGGCTCCTATTCCAAGGCCGCCTATAGGCCACGCCCGGCCAGGCCGAACGACGACCCGGCTCCCAACATCCTCGCCCGCGAGTTCAATGGCTATGCGCCGCGCACCCATCTGGCCTCCGACCTGGCCTACGTGAGGGTCGGCAGTTCGTGGGCGTACGTCTGCCTGCCCGGCGACCTGGCCAACCGGCAGATCGCCGGCCATTCGGTCGGCGTCAGGCACGACGCCGATCTCGTGCTGGCCGCGTTCGCCGCGCTGCGCTTCCCGCTGGATGAGATCGAGGTGTTCCACACGGACCGCGGCGGCGGGTTCACCGGGGAACGCATCGAACGCATGCTCGACGTGTTCGGCATCACACGTTCCCTTTCCGGACCCGGCAACCCATACGACAACGCGGTGGTCGAATCCACCGACCGGCTCGTCAAGAAGGAACTCATCCACAGGAACGTCTACACGAACGTGGAGCAACTACGCTCGGACGTCAACCGGTACGTGTGGTGGTACAACCACCAACGGCTCCACTCGACCCTCGGGTACCTGAGCCCCGTGGAGTTCACACAACAAGGAAAAACCCTCTAGAAACAGTCCAACACACCGTTGCCAATCCAGGACGGCGTGAAGGCGATCGGCGTGGACGAGCACGGGCGGCTGGTACGTGACCGTCATCGTGGACCTCGCCCCGCGCGGGCATGGTCGGCCGGCCCGACTGCTCGACATGGTCGGGGGCAGAAGCGAGAAGGCGTTCGCCCGATGGCTCGCCGGGCGCCCGCGGTCGTTCCGCGAGAAGGTGGAGGCGGTCGCGATGGACGCGTTCGCGGGCTGCAGGAAGGCCGCCGCGCGTCAGGTACCGCATGCCGTGGAGTTCCTCGACCCGTTCCACATCGTCAAGCTCGCCGGCGACAAGGTCACGGCCGTGCGCTGCCGGCTCCAACGCGAGGCCACCGGCCGGCGCGGCACCAGGACCGATCCGCTCTACAGGGGCAGGAGGATCCTGCTCAAGACCGCCGGTCTCAGGACCGACAGACAGAAGAAGCGCGCCGACGAGCTGCTTGGCGACCCGTCCAGCAAGCCGCTCGCCCTCGCGCACGGCGCCTACCGGAAGATCATCGCCTGCTACGCGCAGGAGGACCGTGGGAAGGGACGGGGCATGATGGCCGGGCTCATCGAATCCCTCGCCGTCAGGGGCTCGGCGCCCGGATGCCCCGAACTCGCCACGCTCGGACGCACCCTCAAACGCCGCATGGCGGACATCCTCGCGTTCTTCGACCACCCCGACGGCGCGAACGGCCCCACCGAGGCCATCAACGGCAGGCTCGAGACACTCAGGGGCATAGCCCCGGGCTTCCGCAACCTCGACAACCACATCACCAGAAGCCTGCTGCACGCCGGTGGATTCAGACAAGCCGTCCACAACCACCTCTGAAACCACACCCTTACACACCAAAATCGGAAGAGCCTGGATGCCCTGCTAAGAAAATCAGCAATAATGGTACGATTGAAACGCCTTTGCCCCAAGTCGGTTCATATAAGAGAGGATTCCTACAGCTGTTCAAATAGAACTTTCGTATCACAGATAATTAGCGCAAATTGTAGGAAAATGTCATGGTGGATGAAACTCACAAGCATGCGTATCTAATCATGGTTCATAAGTCGTTATGCCAAGTTGAAAAATTGTGCCATCTGTTAGACGACAGGCGTAATGACCTCTATATTCACGTGGATGCGCGTACACCCAATTTCGATATGTGGAAAATGCGTCTCATGGCCGCAGTGCACTCATCGAAAATCTTCTTCGTTCCTCGTGTGATAATTAGTTTTTTTTTGGGGGGGGGGTATCGCAGATTCGCGCTGAGCTCGCATTGCTACGGACAGCTACAGAATATTCTTTAGATCGGGATAAGGCATACCGTTACTATCATCTAATTTCTGGAGCCGATCTTCCACTCAAAACGCAAGATGAGATTCATGCATTCTTTGAACATCACCAAGGACAGGAATTTGTACATTTAGGAACGGCTTCATATCAGGAAGAGATTCAGGAACGTGTAAGATATTGGTATTTATGGCAAGAGCTTATAGGTCGTGGACATGGAATGCTGTCCCAAACATTGCATGCAATGCAAAAAGTTTTTTTTGGAAATACAACGAGCACTGCGTGTGAACATCAATCGAGATAATCCCATACAACGCTTTTATGCGGGAGCAAATTGGTTCAGTATTACGGATGCTTTTGCGCGTTACATAGTTGACCATGAACAATGGGTGCTTGATACATTTTGCAAGGGGAAAAATGTAGATGAGCTCTTCGTGCAGACCTTGCTCATGAATTCAAGTTTTGCCAATCACCGTTTTCTGCCGGTTGCTTTCGACGAAAACTATCAATCGATCATGCGAGATATTGACTGGCACCGTGGTTCACCGTATATATGGCGAACATCTGATTACGATGAACTCATGAAGTTTGAGTTCCTTTTTGCTCGCAAATTGGTAGTGCCCGAACTCTTGCGCACTTTGGTCTTCGCCCGTCCCTGTGGCGGTGATCAGTTCGCTGCTGGTACGGTCTCACCGAGCCTTGACATGTCGAGGTAGCGGCGCGTCGACCACTCGTCGGATGTCACGTAGCGGACCCTCGCGCAGACGAGCATCAACGCGCTGCGTCCGTCGGGGAACGAGCCGACCACGCGGGTCCTGCGCCTGATCTCGCGGTTGAGCCGTTCGATCATGTTGTTGGTGCGGATCCGACGCCTATGCTCGCGCGGGTAGTCGTCGAGCAGGTAGGTCGTGGTCTCGCCGATGCCCTCGCGCAGGCATTTGGCGGCCTCCTTGAGTTTCCTGGATTCCATGTCCCGGGCGACGGATTCGGCCTTCTCCAACGCCTTGTCGCGTGATTCCATGGAGAACACGGCCTTCAGTGCGTCGGCCGCCCAGTCGCGGTTCCCGGGGTTGACCCTGGCGAGTATGTTGCGCTCGAAATGCACCATGCACCGCTGGTAGCGGGCATCGGGCAGCAGCTCGCCCGCGGCGGCGACCAGCCCCGCGCACCGATCTCCCGTCACCAGTCTCACGCCCTTGAGGCCTCGTGCGAGCATGCCTTTGATGAATTCGCGCCAGCTTTCCGCGTCCTCCTTCATGCCCTCGGCCACCGAAAGCACCTCGCGCCGCCCGTCCATGCCGACGCCGATGGCCACCAGGATGCTCACGTTCTCCACGGACCCGCCCCAGCACCTTTTGTGCCACACGCCGTCCATGAACAGGTACGGGTAATCCTGTTCGAGGGGCCTGCCCCGCCATGCGTCGATATCCGCATAGACGCGCTTGAGCTTGTCGCTCAGGGTCTGCGAGGGCATGCGGTCGCCCCACAGGAGCCGGCTGACATCATCGACCTGGCGGGTGGAGACGCCGGCCAGGTACATGTCGATCAAGGCCTCCTCGACGCTCTCCTCACGCCGACGGTATCGTTCGATCACGGCCGACTCGAACACCGCGCCCTTGAGTTTCGGCACTTTCAGGCTCATTTTGCCGGCCTTGACGGTCAGGTCGCGCTCGTAGTGGCCGGCCCGGTACGCCTTGCGGTCCCCGCTGCGCTCGTAGCGCGCGGCGCCGGTGATCTCGTCGGCCTCGGCGTCGAGCATCGCGTTCAGGGTCTCCTCGACGCTTTTGCGGACCATCCGGTCCAGGGTGGTTTCCAACATGGCCTGGTCGACCTGTAGAATCTGCTGTGACATGGCTTCGTGCCCTCGTTTCCAATCGCGGTTTTCTAATGTCTGGCGACAGAAAATCGTACACAGGACACGGGCCATGCCCCTATCTCAAGCCCAAACCAAAGTGCGCAAAATCTCGGGCGTTATCGATACGAATGTATCGTTGAATTGGCGGGTGAACTGCTATTGCTTTTGAAAGAGAGGAAATGCTGAATCACAGATATAGTTCGTTTGGCTAGAAACGTGTGCAATATCAGTATTGCTTAGCTTTAGCGGAGAGTTAACGCATGGTTGGGGTGCGCAGTGATGGATACGCATTCACTATCATCGGCCGGCGAGCGTGCCGGTGGTATTGTCGATTCTGACACGTCTGTTCGTGGCGTCGTGCTGTGTGACCGCGCCACATAGTTACGAAAAGAGGAGAAGAGGGCACGGTGTCTTTTCTGATAGCTGTACATGTCAACGAGGGTATGGTATTGGCGAGTGATAGGAGATCCACCTACACGAACACAATCGTGAACGGAAACGAGACGATTGTGAGAATGGGAGTTCATTCAACTGATTCCACATGCAAGACATTCGCGTGTCCGAACGGTGCTGGGATATCCACCTGCGGAGACGCTAGTCTATTGGGGAAACCGCTGACCGGCTTCATACAGGAAATGATTCGGACCACAATTCTTCCAGAGACCCCGGTCGAAGAGATTCCCCAGTCGATTATCAGCTATTTCAATGACCTAGAGGAGACGCCGGATACGAATTTCATCGTTGCCGGATATTCTAAGGACAAGGTCAGCCAGCTTCTGTATCGGATCAATGTCAAGGAGAAAACTATGGAGCTGCAGGACACCTCGGCTCAGGGGGGCGCTGTGGGATGGGGAGACTTCTACCTTGACTAGACTGGTGCAGGATGTTTGGCTGAGGCTAGATGACGGCAGTTACGCCCCTCTTCCTTCCGAAGACATACCTTGGAACTACTTCACGTTGCAGGACGCTGTCGACTTCGCTAGATACGCGGTGGAGACGACTATACAGACTATGCGTTTCAAAAACGTCGTGAAAACAGTTGGGGGCAGCGTCGATATCCTTCTGATTACCCCGGACGGCACCAGATGGTAGCAAAGAAGGAAAATCACCTGACAGGTAGCGAAAGACAGGCTTGGCATATATAACGAACCATGCTCGCCATGTCGGGAACCAGGGGGCGTAACAAGGAACAGTACGCTCCATCTGTCCATCGCCAACTTCACGGTATCCCCAGTACACGTTGATAGCACGTACCGACAATTTGCCGCTAAAATACAGTTCAAGGGCTCTTATTTTATTCCATTTGATTTCATCACGAACTCCAATCCGGACGCCCCTAATGTCCAACTTTTCGTCCGCACCCCTCATGCTTACCGTGTTGTGCTTGCGGTCTCGCCTAAAGAGAGTTCATAGCCAGACCTGCTGAATCCTTGCATACGTAATTGTTGTCGTTTGACACAGACTCTGTGATTATCTGGAATTAGGCGTTGCCCTGCTGCTTATTGGTGTGAGGGTGGGATTTGACTACTTGTTCCTTTATTTCATCGTACCAAGCGTTAGAAATAGCTTCTTGCCGTATCCATGCGATAATTGGGGTAGATTTTTTGTTTTCTGAATAATAATTCCATTCGTTGGTTTCCAAAATTAATTGACAAAATGGGCAATGAAGTGTTTCTCTGGTGTCATCAAACAAATAAGAACGACTGCTATTATCCTCTCCAGCCCATTCGGTATGCCAGCCATATTCAGCGTGCATCACAATAGCAGTGTGGGTGCAAGAAGGACAACTGTATATAGCAAAAGATAATTTATCAGCAGTGGTGTTGCCTTTGATTAAGGCATCAAAAGTTTTCATGAATTGATTATATGGTGAATAATTAGGGTCTTTTCTCTTCCCTGTGAAATTATTATTTCTAGCCTGAAGAATAATATCACTAACCTTTTTATCTGTAATATTTGACCATTCTTCATATTTGGCTTGAGATGGTTCGTCGAGAAGATCTCGTAATTCAGGTCGGCGTGTGCTATCCATCACAAAATGAATCCAATTTGAAAATCTTTCTCGCAACTGGGGTATTGTACAGAATGCATAATGAGCGTGAGCTGCTATGTTCCTCGTTTTTAATAAGAAACGAGGATTATCCAAACAGATGCTGGAATCCCCGATATCTGTTTCAGGTCGTAATAGTTGGATTCCAGGAAGCAGAAGCTTGTTTATATCAGCATTTATCAGCGTGGCCTCAGCACTGTCGTCGTTGCGATTTGCAGCACGTAGAAAGAGACTTGTATCCTCATTCTTGTTGGCTAATAATGCGGGTGATTCCTTCGCCAATCGAGCCTTAATAAAAAGTTCAATGCTCATTCCGGCATGTAGACATGCTGACACTTGTTGGTCATAATTGGGGTCATCTTGAGCGCAGATGTTAAATGTCTCTATTGCATGCCATCGGGCTCCATGATAACGACGCAAAACATATTCCGGTTTATCACGAGAACTTTTTGACATGCTACTACCGTATCAGTTTTTTGAGTCTTCGCCAGTTTGTGTGGTGGGAAAGCCCCGGTGTCCGTTGCCGGGGCTTTTTCGTGTGCGGGTATGGAAGGGGCGTTCTCCTGTTAGGTTTGTTTCCGCCAAGAAATAGAACCGAGGAACAGGGGGGGAACGCCTGTGCCCACCATATCAGCCGGCGCGCTCAAGCGCATGCTGGGCCTGCCCGCGAACGTCGTGGCCGGCGTGCCGCGCGTCGAGAAGTGTGTTTTGTCAAGTTGGAGTAGGCCGTTTCGGCGTTTCTTTTAGTCCATGTGAGCGGCGGGTTTCAGGCCGTTTCGGCGTTGGCCGGTCCTGCTGGTTGTTGGCTATTGCATTGGTTATTGCATGAGGGCGTGGGTCTTGCGCCAGGATTCGCCCTCGAAGCGGATCATCCGTCCGTGGTGGACGGTGCGGTCGATGATCGCGGCGGCCATGTTGGGGTCGCCGAAGATCCTGCCCCATCCGCTGAACTCGATGTTGGTGGTGTAGATGATGCTCTGGGTCTCGTACGCGTTGGTGACGACCTGGAACAGGAGCCTGCTGCCGTCCTCGTCGATGGGCACGTAGCCGAGTTCGTCGATGACGAGCAGCGGGGTCCTGCCGATCGCGGCGAGTTCCCGGTCGAGCCGGTTGTCCGATTGGGCCCTGAGGAGCCGCATGACCAGGCCCGCGGCGGTGAAGTAGCGTGCGGGTATGCCCTTGCGGCATGCGTTCCTGCCGGGCGCGATGGCGAGGTGGGTCTTGCCGGTGCCGGCAGGGCCGAACAGGACGAGGTCGTCGTGGCCGGCGATGAAGTCGAGGGTCGTGATCCGCCCGCGCCCGTAGTCGACGGGGAAGCGGATCGGGGTCCAGTCGTAGCCGCCGAGCTCCTTGTCGGCGGGGAATCCGGCGGCCTTGAGCAGGCGTGAGCGTTTGGAGCGTTCCCTGGATTCGATCTCGGCGTTCATCCACGATTCCATGAATTCCATCTGGCTGGGGGTCGCGTCCGCGAGCTGGTCGGCGAGGACCTGGCGGGTCAGAGGCAGCCGTCTGGCCAGGGTCATGATCGTTGCGATTCTTTCGCCGGTGGACGCGCGCCTGCGTTTCATGTCGGGCATGACGACCGGCGGACGGTGGGTTCCCATGGTCAGGCCTCCTTCCTTTCCCATGGCTGTCGGGGTTTCATGAACACGTCGTATCCGGTCAGGTCGGGTGCCGACTGCTCGTACGGCTTCTCGCCGGCGGCGATGCGCCGGGCCATGGTGGTCACACTGGCCTCGTCGATCGCGTGCCCCTGTTCGACCAGGTGCTCTCCGGCCCGGACGGCGGCCTCGAAGCCGGACGCGGCGCTGGCCTTGGCGATGACGCGGAACGTGGTCCTGCGTGTCTTGGCGTCCATGCGGTCGATGGCGATCCTGAGTTTGTCGGGGAAATCGTCACGGATGGTGGAATCGGTCCATGCGTGGGTCTTGCGGCTCAACGCGGGCAGGAGCGTGGCGGGGTCGCGCACCGTGGCCGGCGAATCCCCGTACACGCGCGGCAGTCTGGCACAGGTGCGTCCGTCCTGGGTGCGGATCGTCACGTCGAACGCGCGCAGACCCACGTCGAGAGTCCAGCCGCGCCACGAGGGGCCGGCGAGGTAGTAGTTGCCGTCGATCTGCACACGCCCGTCCTTGTCGGCCTTCCCCACCTCCCAACGGATCGCGTCGTACGGCTTGGCGGGAAGCGGCTGCATATCCATCTTCTCACCGGCGAACAGGCCGCCGATCGGCGCGCCCTTGCGGTAATGCGTCTCCTTGGCCATCGCGTCGCAACGCTCCAGCATGTACCGGGTCAGTTGGCCGTGGGACTCTGCGTCGGGCATGGGCACCATGATGTTGCGGCGCAGGAACCCGACCGCGTTCTCCACGCTGCCCTTCTCATTGCCCGAGTTCGGGTTGCAGAACCTGGTCTCCAGCCGGTAATGCTCCACGAACAGTTCGAACACGTGCACGACGGTGACCTTGTCCCACGCGATCCGATGGCCGGCGCCGGTGGCGTTGTCAAGCACCAGCGTCAGGGGGACCGCGCCTATGTGCTCGAACACCGTGCGCAGCCCCGCGCACACGCATTCGGCGTTCTCCCCCGGGCAGGGCCACGCAGTAGCGCATGTTCGAATACGGGAACGTGACGACCAGGCAATGCACGTCGACCCGGTCCCCGCCGACCACGGCCTGCGCCATGCCGAAATCGACCTGCGCCTCGCCCGGATGCCACTCGAGCTCCAGATACCCGTCCGACGGGAGGCGATGCTCCTCGCGCCACCGTTTCACGTACCGCCGCACCGGCGAATACGAGCCCTCGTAGCCCTTCTCCGACACGAGTCTGTCGTACACGCGCTTGGCGGTGTGCCGCTGCTTGCGGGGCATGAACCGGTCCGCCTGCAGCCACCCGTCCACCGTCGCCCTGAACGGATCGAGCTTCGACGGCCGCGATACGGAGCGCTCCGGTCCGGGAGAGCAATCCTCCCTCCCGGCGTACTTCGCGACCGTGTCGCGGGCCACGCCCACCTCTTTCGCGATGCTCCTCCATGACATGCCATGCGCGTCAAGCACCCTGATACGTTGTTGTACGGACACCGGTACCGTCATTCCTTTCCTTTCCCGAGAAACCGAACGGTTTGACTTTCAACTCGGGAAACTAGTCCAGGCAGGACGGGCCGGTGTTCGTTTCTCACCACACGCTGAAGTGGACCAGAACCTGCCGCTCACATGGAAGACATCCACACGCTCACACGGCCCACTTTCTATTGAACAGACACACGAGAAGGACCCGCATGGCGGGGCCGTCGTCATCGTCCCGGTGCGCCCGTACGCGAAGGACATGGACCGGTGCGCCAGATGCGGGGAGCATGGCCGGCCGTATGACCGTCTGGGCGTGCGCCGCTGGCGGCACCTCGACATCGGCTGCACGAGGCTGCTGCTGGAGCACGCGCCCCGGAGGGTCGATTGCGCGGAGCACGAGGTGACGATCGCGATGGTGCCGTGGGCGAGACGCAAGAGCGCGTACACGCGTGACTTCGAGCGGCAGGTCGCATGGTTGAGCGTGCACGCGCCCAGGAGCGCGGTGAGCCGGCTGATGCGCATGGACTGGAAGAGCGTGGGCCCGGTATGCAGACGGGTCGCCGACGGCCTGCGAGCGGAGCAGGGTCCGGGCCAACGAGACCCTCTGGGAGGTGTGCAAGCCCAAGGAGCGCCTGCGCATGATCCTCAGGCAGACGGCGGACGGGGCCGCGCCCATGCTGCGCCAATGGGCCGCGGACGCGTCCCTGTCGGGCATCGAGGAGTTCTCGAAACCCGGCGAGAAGATCGACCGACGCCACTTCGACATCCTGCGCACCATCCGGTCCGGACCATCCAACGCTCGCCTGGAGGCCGTCAACAACAAGATCAAGACCACCATCAAGATCGGCTACGGCTACAGGAACCTCGACAACCTCATCGCCCTGGTCATGCTCAAATGCGGCGGACTCAACCTCCAACTTCCCGGACGCCAATAACCCGTAAGCCAGACCAGTGATTCACATCCACACAAACATCCGAAGAGCCAAATCATCACTTGTTCCGCATCGGGCACTGGTCATAATCCCACGGGCATCCATTACGATAGGTCAACTGCTTATAACCGTCAGAGACGCTCTGCCCGATCATGCGTGAGCAATAATCCAGATCGATGATTCTCGCCAGACAATAGATGGTCACTCGTTGCGCTCCAGACTGTTTAAGCATGATGGAGGCTGATTCGGCGGTGCCTCCCGACGTCCATGTATCGTCGATGAGCAGTACATGTCTTAGTGTCTCATCCGAATACGAGCCATCCAGCGAGAACGTGGATGGTGCAATCGCTCGATGTTTCTGTTCATTAGCCAGCAATTTCACCTCCGGGATGGTTTTATTCAGCATCGGCGAGACCAATCCGTTGAGTGGGTGTGGCTGACCATAGCGTTCGCTGGTTGTGGTCGACGGTATGGTAGCCCATGCGCTCGGCATCACTCCATCAGACGTATGAGTTAGACAACTCCAATGGACGACAAGCGCATCACCAAGCACATATTTCAGCGTCTCGCAGTAATCCTCCTTGGATTCAGGGCGGTTACGCTTGTATCCATCCATGACGCGGTACATTTGATCGAATTTAATAGCGTAGTTGGCAATCCTGACCCGATCCGCCATCAGATATGCGACGCCGAGAGCCTCAGCCTGTTGGCGCAGACTAGTGCAGCTGTAGCAAAGCGATGTGCTGTCCCGCTTGGGACCGCCGCAGGTAGGGCAGACATGATGCTTAGCACTGCGGTATATCACTGTTTTGGCATAGCTGCCCAACCTCCACCCCATACTCTGTTCAAAGCGGGCGTATGCAGCCAGCAGATTTAGATTCAGCGTAGAGTCAAGCATATTGCGCCTTCGCGTCGAGAATGTTTCCCAGCAATGTGTCTACATCGTTGTCGAGGAATGAGATCCTATCAAGTGCTTTACCGACCTCTTCGACACTGTGCACGACGAACACGCCTGGCTTGTTACGATATTCCTGCGCCCATTCGGTGCGTTCCAGTACGACGTCACGGAAAATCAACGGGCGTCCGTGACGTTGCGCCTGACGGGCCTGAATACGTGTGCCGGAATGTTCCGATGCCTCAACCACCACAGTGGCCAGACCATATCCCGACATCAGCGCGTTGCGCATCGGGAATGTCTGTTTGGTTGGCGGACTGTCAGGCCAGAACTGGGATAGCACCAGTCCCCGCTTTTCGATGCTTTTCTGCAGTTCACGGTTGGATGCGGGATAGCAACGGTTAATGCCCGTGCCAATGAATGCGACCGTTCGTCCGCCTGCTTCCAATGTTGCACGGTGGGCGAACGAGTCGACGCCTTCAGCCAGTCCTGCGATTACAGTCAATCCACGTTCGCACAGCATGCAAGCCGTGTCATGGGCGAACGTGGCACCCTCCGGCGAGCATTTGCGCGATCCCACGACGCTAACACCTAAATCGTTCGAGAACAGAGAACCCTTGGCGAACAGGAATGGCGGCACGTCTACGACCGATCGCAGCCGCGAGGGGAACCGGTCGTCGAACACGGTGACCAAGTCAAGACTTTGCTCTCGCCACTGCGTCACCTTCTGGTTGGCTTGATTCCACGCGGCATTCGCTTTCGCCGTGTATTCGACGGATGGCATGTCCTCCACCTCAAACAGTGAGCCCTGTTCATTCGTCGGCACATATTCGTGTTCACGAAGCGGATTATGCAACGGATCCATCCGATGCCTGAGCACACGCACAGCACTGCCTTCAACTAGACACTCGTTGGCCAATGAAGACCACGTATCAGGCCGTTCGCAGCACTCAATCAATGCGATCAGAGCAGCGTTTTCAACATCGAGCTGTCTCCTATCATCAAACCGCAACTCCCAATCACCTCCAACATCGTAGAGCCTCGCCCAACCGGAAAACAACGAGATATCGACATACCATTTTACCGGCAAAGAAGTAAATTATGGCGCTATTGCTGTTTTTGTGGGTGTGGGTTCGTCGTTGAGTTGTTGTGGGAGTAAGTGAAGAGCGCTTTTTGGGTAGGATGTTTTCGACCGAGAGAAACAAACAGCCGCAAAGCGTCTGATGGACGGCATATGCAACCGGCTTCTCAGCGTCAAAGGCATGGTGGTCGAGGACGCGTGCATCGTCGACTCGCCGCTACGTCCCGTGCCCGTGCTCGAGGTCCGCCCGCGCCCGCGCAGGGGCATGCTCCGATGCTCGAGGTGCGGCAGACGCCGTCATGGTTACGACCGGGGCGGCGGCGTGCGTCGCTGGCGTCACCAGGACTTCGGCTGCTGGAGGGTCGGACTGGTCGCCGCCCTGCCGCGCGTGGACTGTCCCAGGTGCGGCGTCACGGTCGCCTCCGTGCCGTGGGCGGGGCCGGGCAGCCGGTCCACCAGGGATTTCGAGGCGGAGTGCGCGTGGCTGATGACGGTCGCGAACCGGAAGACGGTCGGCGGTTTCCTTCATATCGCGTGGAGGACCGCGGGAGACGTCGCCCGTCGGGTCGCCGAACGCGTCAAGGCGTCGATGCCCTCGCCGTTCGACGGCCTGACGGCGATCGGCGTGGACGGGACCAGCTACAGGAAGGGCCACACGTATCTGGCCGTGGTCGTCGACCACGAGCGGCACCGGGTCATCCGGGCGCGCGACGGGTACGGCAGGGACGTGTTCGGCCTGTTCTTCAAGGCGTTGACGCCCGAACAGCGCGCCTCCATCAAGGTCGTCACCGGCGACGGGGCCCGCTGGATCGACCCGTGCGTCGCCGAGCGCTGCCCGAACGCCGAACGCGTATTGGACGGGTTCCACATCGTCTCCGGATGACCGACGCGCTCGACAAGGTCCGCAAACGCCTGTGGAACCAGGCGAGGCGCGACGGGGACGAGAAGACCATGGAGCGCATGCGCGGCGTCAAGTACGCCGTCCTGAAGAACCCCGGCGACCTGACCGGCAGACAGTCCGAGGCGTTCGAGAACATCAGAAGCGCGGATCCCAGGGGACAGCTCTACCGCGCATGGCAGCTCAAGGAACTCCTGCGCACCCTGCTCAAGCACCCGATCGGCCAAGCCACGACGGAACTGAACCGTTGGGTGTTCCGGGCGTCCCACTCGCGCATACCCGAGATCGTCGAACTCGCCAAGAAGATCCGGCGGCGCCGGCCCGACATCCTGCGCACGATCCGGCTGGGATACTCCAACGCCAGGCTCGAGGCGTCCGACAACAGGATCAAGGTCACCATCCGCATGGCCTACGGCCTCCACCACGTCACCAACCTCATCGCCCTGGTCATGCTCCGATGCGGCGGACCCGACATACGACTGCCACAACCCGCAATCTAACCCACGAAAACAGCAGAAGCCTCTAACTTAAGTGCAATCTGACATATACTCATTGCCTGTTGTGCGCAATATTTCAAATTAGATTCTGTTTATTGATTTCAGCCATACCATTCATGTCGTGCGACATGAGGGGAAAATACTGTAGAGGCATGAATCCTCGGTAACTGAAAAACCAGGCCTCTACAGTATCCACGAAATCGCAAATTAAGCGAAAAATCACTCGGCCTTCTTGCGGCCGCGGCGCTTCATAGTGCCGGCGGTGGCGTTGGCAACGTCGAAAATCACAGTCTTGTCTTCCGGGTAAGCAGTGCCGTTGGTGGAAACGAAAGAGACTTCACCTTCCGGAGCCTCGGCAAGCGTGAAGTATTTAGAAATTGCTTCAACAAGCACGGCATCCTTGATGCTTACAGACGTAGTCTGCTTGCCTTCACCCTTGCTGAACTTCACGGCGTTGTCTGCCTTGGCGGTAGTCGGAGTGACGGCAATTTGTTTGGTCTTATCGTTGATGAGGATTTTGACCTGTGCTGGAAATTCAGCACTTCTGCGGTGGCCTTATTAAAACGTACAACGGAATCGGTAACGGTCATTACCGTTTTGCCAACGGGCTTAACTAGCTGAACTTCTTCAAATCCTTGAAGCAAGGATGCCATAATATACTCCTTCGCACTGCATAAATATTATTGACAATATTGATTGTAATGAATGATGATTCGAATCACAATTTTGCATATCACATTTTTAGTTTCAATTCATAATATGGGATAGAGAAATATCGTCGTCGCAGGGTATATCGCGAAACTTTACTGTAATTGCAATCGTGTGCAGTTATTTGCGGCTGTATCAAGGGTTTCAGGCGATGCCCATGGTCTCGAGAAGTTCCCCAGTAGGTGCTAAGTTATGAATCATCTGTGAGAATTTCCCGAAGAGGTAAGGAAGAACATTGACCATCGCTGACTTGCTGCAGATTGTTCGCAAGCATCTCGCGTCTGCGATTATCTCGTTCGTGGTGGTGTTTGCTGCAGTCGCAGCTGTCACGTTCATCATGCCGCCGAAGTACACGGCTACGGCTGAAGTGTTCGCCACGTATGCCGGTCAGTCCGGCGAGACGCAGACCACCAACGATATGAGCTCGGGTGCCAATTATTTGAACACCCAGATCAAGACGTATCCGGAACTGGTAAAGACCGAAGCCGTGCTTCAGCCCGTCATTAAGGATCTCGGCCTGGATATGACCACGACCGATCTTGCCGGCGTGGTGACCGCTACGAACCCCACGAACACGTTCATGGTGGATATCTCGGCGGAAGTCGGCGATCCGCAGCAAGCGGCCGACATCGCCAACAGCGTGGCGAAGAACCTCTCCGATCAGATTTCCTCTGACCTGTACAACAACTCCTCTTCCAGCGGTTCTCCCATCAGGCTCACGGTAGTGCAGAAGGCCCAGACTCCTACCAGCCAGAGCTCCCCGAACATTCCGCTGTACCTGGCCGCCGGCCTGATTCTCGGCATCATCGTGGGTATCGGTGTTGCTCTGCTGAAGGACATCCTCAACACCAAGGTGGACTCCACCGATGACGTGCGCGAGCTGACCCATGCTTCTTCGCTGGGTACTGTGCCGCAGGCTTCGATTCTTGACGACAGCCGCCCGGTCGTAGTCGCTCAGCCGGCCGGTAGCGAGGCTGAGGAATTCCGTCGTATTCGCATGAACCTTTCGTTCCTTACCACCACCGCCACGCAGGGTCATGGCCGACTGCTGGTCATCACCTCTACCGATCCGTCCGAAGGTAAGACGACGGTTTCCTCCAACGTTGCCGTGGCTCTCGCCGAGGAAGGCAAGAGTGTGCTGCTTATCGACGCCGATCTGCGCCACCCGTCCGTGGCCCACAAACTCGGCATCGAAGGCCACGTGGGCCTGTCTCACGTGCTGTCTCGCCAGGCATCTCCGGCCGACGTCATCCAGAAGTACTGGAAGCCGAACCTGCACATCATGCCGGCCGGTAAGCGTCCGGCTAATGCCAGCATTCTGCTGAACTCCGATCTCATGAAGGAAATGGTTAATCAGGCTCTCACCCAGTACGATTACGTGATCATCGATACTGCTCCGCTGTCCATTGCCAGCGACGCCACCGTATTCGGTCGTATGGCCGGTGGTCTGGTGCTCGTGACCGGTAAGGGCGTTGTGGAGAAGAAGGAGCTGAAAAGCACCGCTACGGCTCTGCAGACCGCCGAAGTGCCGATTCTCGGCTTCATCTTCAACTTCGCTGGCCCGAAGAAGATGCACTCGAAGAATTATTATTACTACTATTACGAGGACGGCAACATGCGCAGCTCTCATAAGGGCGCCAAGAGCAAGGGCTAGGGCAAGAAGGAAGGCCGCAAGTAGTAGTTTCGGCGTTTGCCTATTGTCTTGCAATATGGACCGTGCGGTACCTCTGTGCCGCACGGTTTTTACTGTTATAAGACTGAATTATTTGGGTGCATGATGCTGGCTGTATATCGAATAGTAAAGAATTGTGACATTCTTGAATACCAGCTGGCACGCTCGGCATAGGGCTGGATAAACTGACAGTTTGGAATGACTTCAATGACGCAAAGGAATGAGAAGAGCATGGGAACAGACGAACGCCCTGAACCGAACGCGGAATCTGGTTCCTCTACGTCGCCGGCTCGCGGCGATATCGTCGATACCTTCTGGGACATACCTCCTATCTCGTTTAACGAGAACGCAGGCAGCGCTGCGCCGGGTGACGGCAACAGTACTGGTGCTGTTGCGGCGAATACTGATGGCGGTGCCTCTCCCTTTTCCGATGCTGCGGAGAGCGCTCAGTCGCCTCAGCAAGATGGCATTGCGACGCTGCCGCTTTTTGCGCCGGTTCCTGAAGCCAAGCCGCAACGTGATAGTGCCACAGACGATCTGAGCATCGATTTCAGTGCCATCGAGCGGAACCCTGAACCGGTGGAGGAGCCGGAGGGAGACCGCGCGGCAGAGGTGTCTCGCGGCGGCAAGGGCGGCAAGAAGAAGACCAAGGGCATTATCGTTTCGGTGATTGCTGCGCTGGTGGTGATTGCAGCGATCATTGGTGGTGTATGGTACTGGCGTTCCAGCGAGCAGCGTCAGGAAAGCCATCAGCCGCATCAGGATGCGTTGACGGCATGTACTGAGGCCGTGGACCAGAATTCCACCGCTCAGAAGGCGCTGACCAAGGCGTTGGCTGATACCAAGAGTGCTCAAAGCATTACAGCTGATCAAGTGGCTGACGGTGCGACCGTGGATGCGCTGAAGAAGACAATCGCCGCGGTAAAGAACGTGGAAGCGGTGGAGTGCAAGACTTCAGCTTCTACGTCGGACCTCAAGGAATATGCCAAGACGGCCACTAGCCAGACCAAGACCGCCAAGAAGAACGCCACTGCGATTACTGCCGCGGCAAAGGCCGTGACGGACAGCAAGAACGCTAAGGATCAGGCTGACGCCCAGCAGGCGTTGCAAGGCAAGATCACCGAGGCACAGACTTTGCTGGACAACAGCCTGTATGCCGTCGACGATAATTCAACGCGAGTGACGCTGGAAAGCGACATCGCCAACGCCAATACCGTGCTGTCCCAGCAGGGCACTGACGTAAAGACCATGCAGGATGCCGTCAACACGCTGACTGCGTCCATGGATGCAGTAAACACGTCCATGGCCAACTACAGCGCAGCTGTTGAGGCTCAGCGTGCGCAGAGCCAATATCGGTATCGCTATTCGAACCAGGGAACGACCACTACGACGCCCCGTGATACTACGACCACGACGCCCACTACTCCTACCGAGCCTACTACTCCGACGCCACCTACCACCCCAACTACGCCTCCTCCTCCGCCCGCCCCCCACGCCTCCCCAGCCGGAGGATCCTAAGAGATCGGAATAATTTAGTTCGATGACAAATGAAGGCCCTGCAGATTTTCTGCAGGGCCTTCATAAATCCAAAACATTATTTTGTGAGGTCATCAAACCAATCTTTAGTGCGCTCCCATAATGCCCATTTTTTGTCATCGATTATGAAATCCTCGACATATTGGTATATGCCAAGAAAGTTGTACGTGCCCTTTTGCTTTAAGAAAGTAGCACGTTCATGACCGGGCTTGGTATGGTCAAACCGCTCTAGCAAGTATTTTTTGTCATATTCATCTGTGTTGGCCTTCTTTGATAAGCAGTTGCCATATGTCCCATTGTCTCCATTCAAAAAGACGACGATGTAATCGGTAGGTGTTGATTTGTTATCTGCCATATAAGAAATATTTAATGGGCCTACTCCGCGCATGTTTTTTGATTTGTAATCAGTCCCACACATGTCGTTCACCGCGTCTGCAATGATTCGGTAACCATGATCTGTCAAGGGCTTTTTGAATTTTCTAGTTCCAATATTTCTTGCTCGTCTATTGGCCATGTCAACTTCCTTGTATCGTGACGCTTCGGAGTTATCTAATTATATAAAAGTTTGTTTAGTGACGAGACAAAATATTGTCTTGCCTAAAGCAACACACCGGCGTCATGGCATTCATTGATTAATCTAATTGGATTGGGCGTTCTCTGGCGAAGCGGCCGGAGAACACCCAATCATCGCACCGCTGTGGCGTGAAATATTGGGCCTACAAACGACGACTCAATGTTTCGCCGCGGGACGGTGCTGCCATAGGTGTCCGCTTTCCTGTGTAGGTGGAAGCCTGTCTCCCTGATCGATGTGTACGATGCGTGGATTGGCAACTGCGCCTCCGCGCGGTCCGACCTCCACGTAGGTTCCCGGGCGGCGGTTGTCTTCGCCGGGCTTATGATTCGAAGCCATAGTGGTCTCCTTTATAGTCTGGAGCTCTATATCCGCATGGGGGTGGCCATGAGGCAATCCCACGCGGTAGACTTGCGATGTCGTTTTCTCAATGACATGCGAGTCCAAGGGCTCGTTCCGGACTCCGACCTGTTCCCGCAGGCCGGAGTTTTTCTTTACCGCGGCCCATGTGGACCGCTTAGCATAGCGTATCACTAGGAGCATTGAAAGACAAATCCTTATTGATTTGAGACATAGATGTCATTGATTAAAGTATGCTGATTAGATATCAGTTGGAGTCGAGTGAGCGGATTGTGAGGGCGCATAGGATCATGAAGAAGAAAGACGTGCTGAACCTGATTCGGTACCACGCTGAGCATAACGATGCGGCATTCCGCAATGAGGCGTATGGTATCGCAAAGGATTTCGACCGTTCCGGCGATGTGCAGTTGGCATCCTATATCATCGCGCTATTGTCGGATGCTAACACTTTCATTCCACAGGTCGCAGATTCGGCCGCGCGGTCAGAGTTTCTTACGAAGAGGCCAGTGGTAAAGACGTCGCTGCCTTTGCCGGAGCCCATTACAAACGATATCCAGGGGATTCTCAATGCAATCGGTCGGAACGTTGGTATCCACCGGTTTCTGTTCCATGGTCCAGCAGGTACGGGCAAAACAGAGTCGGTTAAGCAAATATCAGCCATCCTACGGCGTGATTTGTACGTGGTGGATTTCAGTATGGTCGTGGACAGTAGGCTCGGACAGACGGCGAAAAACATTGCAAAGTTGTTCGATGAGATTAACGGTTTCACTCAGCCAGACCATGTGATTGTGTTGTTCGACGAGATTGACGCTCTCGCATTGGACCGTGTCGATTCCCATGATGTGCGCGAGATGGGTCGGGCCACGTCTGCGCTGCTGCGCCGGATGGACGAGCTGTCGGAGCAAGTTATGCTGTTCGCTACCACTAACCTGTTCACCAAGTTCGACAAGGCATTCGTCCGTCGATTCGATGCTGTCATTGATTTCGGCAGATATACGCGTGAGGATTTAGTTGACGTAGCCGAAAGCATCATGAACGACTACGCCGGCCAGTTCTCATTCATCAGCAAGAACATACGATTGTTTCGTAAGGTTCTTTCTCTGGCCGAGCGGCTACCGTATCCGGGCGAGATGGAGAACCTCATCCGCTCATCTATCGCATTTAGCAAGCCTAATGACGAGTTCGACTATCTACGGCGCCTCTACGTCGCGCTGGTATCTGACGGTGCAAAGAACATCCAAGATGTTCGAGCGCTGTATGGTCAGGGATTCACGCTACGCGAGGTGGAAATATTGACAGGTATTTCTCGTAGCACCATCGCACGGGAAGTGAAGGAGCGTGACAATGAATAACGCACTGCGACTTAAGGGTAAGTTCCAGACTAGGAAGGCCCAGCGTCCTGGAGCGCCCACACTGCCAGCACGCGCGAAGGTCTCTGCGGAAGACGTGGATGACAAGATCAAGCAACTGCAAAGTGTGCATGATTTGGAACAGACGGAAGGCGCCTGTCTTGCCTCTGGTTGAAGTGCATTATAGAACTGTGGTGGCAAAGAGCAATCGTATACGTCAACTGCTGTCTGGACCGGGGAAAAGAGCCAACGACTCTATCGTCGGGGCCTACTTCGAAGAGATTAACGGCCTGCCGTGCCATGTCATCACTCATTATGTGACTATGCCAATTATCGAATCAACTATCGCCGATTTGAAAGCATGTCGGACGATATTAGAACGACATGACGGTGACATCGACGCGGATGGTTTGGCTGCGCTCACCAAGGCTGGTCTCGACCGGATCGACTCGAACACTGGTCTAAGCAAGACTGCCTTCGCCCAGATTGTCCGAGACGTGTATTATATCAAGCGCTTCGATGTCAAGCAGCATGTTGACGAGCAGATGGACCGTTCTCTGGTTACCATCTATAATACCAATCGCGATATTCCCCAGACCGTGACGCTGCTGAACTCCCTAGGTGTGGACGTTATCTCAGCGAATCTGCTCGATTCCACCACCATCCGCATGACCCCCGACCAATACGATGTTCTCGCCAAGTCCGCGCCGTATCTGGTCGCCATGTCGTTGAAGGATGTTTCACAATTGGAGTTTGAACCGGCTTCCACACGCGATGAGTATGCGCCCGACATTCCCGAGCCGGGCAACGAGCCGATTATCGGCGTCATTGACACGCGATTCGACATGGGTGCATACTTCTCTGACTGGGTAGAATATCACGATGAAATCGACCCCAATCTGGGCGAGAATTCTGACGATTATATGCATGGTACAGAAGTCACATCGCTCATTGTTGATGGTCCCACTTTGAACCCGAGTCTTGATGATGGGTGCGGTCGTTTCCAAGTACGTCACTTCGCTGTTGCGAGGGAAGGGCGGAACAGCTCGTTCGCCATCCTCACTGCGATACATCGTATTGTTTCTGCAAACCGGGACATCACCGTCTGGAACCTGAGTCTTGGCTCAACTTTGGAGGCACCTGAGAACGCCATCTCACCCGAAGCGGCCATCCTAGATAGATTGCAGAACGAATACGGCGTAATCTTCATCGTTTCCGGAACCAACAAGACGGCAGCCGACGACCGGAACAAACCAAAACGCATCGGCGCACCTGCGGACTCTATCAACGCGTTGGTCGTTAACGCCATCTCCATCCTCAAGGAACCAGCAAGCTACACGCGAGAAGGTCCTGTGCTCCAATTCTTCCGCAAACCCGATCTCTCATGCTTCGGTGGTGACGACACTGAACGCATGGCCGTCTACAAGCCAGGCGGCATCGCTCTGACGGCTGGTACCTCGTTCGCGGCCCCGTGGATCACACGAAAGATGGCCTATCTGATACACGTTATGAACCTGTCACGGGAAACAGCCAAGGCTCTGCTCATTGATTCCGCATCTGGGTGGGGTGCCTTCCCATCTACTGGAATCAAGCTCGGTTACGGTATCGTACCCACGCATATCAAGGATATCTTGACTACGCCGTCCAATGAGATACGGTTCGTGCTCGAAGGTGCCGTCAATGCTTTCGAGACCTACAACTGGCGTATCCCGGTGCCAGTCGTGAATGGAAAATATCCCTATATGGCGAGAGCAACACTCTGTTACTTCCCGAAATGCGACAAGAACCAGGGTGTCGATTACACGGACACTGAGCTGGATCTTCATTTTGGACGGATGAAGGCCGATGGCGTTGATTCGCTCGACAACAACGTACAGGGCGACCCAACCGCGCGAACTTACGAAGGGGACGCACGAAGGCTCTATCGCAAATGGGATAACGTGAAACATGTCAGCGACATTGAGAAATCCCGTTTTGTGCCCCGAGCCACCCGAGGTATCCCGTACTGGGGCTTCAAGATTCGCAAAACCGAACGTTTCGACCCGCAAATCGACGAGAACGGTATTATAGGGGCCAATGCTGGCGACGGTATACGTTTCGGTATCGTGGTGACCCTGCGCGGTATGGATGGACGCAATCACTACGACGAGTTTAAACAAAACTGCCAGCTGCAGGAAGAGCCATGGATTGTCGAGGAAATCGATATGAATACTAATATTGAGCTCTACCACGAAGCAGACGTGAACATCGACTTTGATGATGATAATGAATAGAAATGAGCTTAGTTTTGTTTCGTGTGCTAACTAAATCGGCGAGATTAGACTATTCCGTTACTGGAACAGTCTGATGGCTGACCGTTTTTCTGAATATGCAAAAGCCCCGCGACTTAGGCGGGGCTTCAGATGCATGGCTTAGTAGCTCTTGTGTGCCTGCCAGTATGCGTACGCGCCGGAAATCGAACCATAGCGGCCGTTGCAGTAGTTCACAAACCACTTGAACTGGGTCTGGTAGTTGGTCTGCCAGTCTGCACCTGCGGAAGCCATCTTGCTGCTGGCAGCGCCTGCGGCAGGCCGTAAGCACCTGAAGACGGGTTCGTGGCGGTGGGGCTCCAGCCGGATTCGTGGCTGATGATGAAGTTGGCGGCGGTGAAGTCGGCCTCGGAGTAGCCGTTGGAAATCAGGTAGTCATGCGCCCGGACTGAATCTCGCCGGCCGGCGTGGTGGTGCCGAGGCTGGCGGCGCTGGACGAAGACACGGTGGCGGTGCCCACCAGAATCACCTTGTCGACCGGTGCCTTCTTGACCCATGAGGTGAACACGTTGGAGGAGACGACCTTATCGCCGGAGCGGGTCACCAGAGACGTGGTCTCCAGCACACCCTTCTCACCCTCGGTCTCGACCTTCTCCTGGCCATTGGGCAGGCTCGAGGTCTCTTTGCGTACTTCATTGAAGGCGATATCGGTGTCAGTGGTCTCCACCGTGGTGTTGGCGCGGTCGACGGAAATGACCGTGGACTCGGTGACCTTGGAATCCAGGCTTGGGCTCACGCTATCTTCCGGATCGAGAACGATATCACCGGTTTCCAGCACATCCTTGACGGTGGTCATGTTGTCTTTTTCGCCGAGAACCACGCGGGACTTGCCGTTGACCTTGACGGTCACATAAGTGGTGCTCTTGAGCGCGCCACGGGAGGCCGAGCGGGAAGCTGCGCCGTCGGTGGCGGAGAATGAGGTTGGGGTGATGGGATGCGTAGCGGTGCTCGCCTGATAGAAGTCGCGAGATATAATGCCTGCAGCGGCAATGAGACCCACTGCGGCTACGGCCGCTGCGATCTTCGCCCACTGACCCCGAGATAGGGTTTTGACGATTGAGGTTCGCTCAGCGTGCTTCGACATTGCGCTCCTTGGTTGGGTACACACTGCTCTCCATCATAGGACGTTGAGTGGATGAATAAAAAATGGCTCTTCGGGTGTTTGTGTGGGTGTGAATCATCTGTCTTGCTTACTGTCTATTGGCGTCCGGGGAGTTGGAGGTTGAGTCCGCCGCATTTGAGCATGACCAGGGCGATGAGGTTGTCGAGGTTCCGGTAGCCGTAGCCGATCTTGATGGTGGTCTTGATCCTGTTGTTCACGGCCTCGAGCCTTGCGTTGGACAGTCCGCTGCGGATGGTCCTGAGGATGTCGAAGCGGCGTCGGTCGATCTTCTCGCCGAGCGGGACGAATCCCGGGATGCCCGACAGGAACGCGTCCGCGGCCCATTGGCGCAGCAGGGGCGCGGCCGTCTCCGCCGTCTGTTTGAGGATCATCCTGAGGCGTTCCTTGAGCTTGTACGCTGCCAGAGGGTCTCGTCGGTGTTCGCCACGCATTCCAGTTGGGCCTTCTGGCCGGCGGCCAGGTCCGGCCCGTTCTTGAGCAGCGCCCACCGGGCTCCTTTGATCGGGTCCTTCGCGCCCTTCCCGGCCGTGCCCGTCTTCCTGGCCTCGCGCCATGCGGCGGTGCGGACCTTGTCGAGCGCGTCGGTCGCCCAGCCGACGATGTGGAACCCGTCGAGGATGCGTTCGGCCTGCGGGCACCAGCGGAACGCGCACTCGTCGATCCATCTGGCCCCGTCGCCGGTGATGACCCGGATGGATTCGCGCTGGGCGGGCGTGAGCTGTTGGAAGAACAGGTCGAAGACCTTCTCCCCGTGGCCCTGGTGCATCCAGATGACGCGTCCCCGGTCGTGGTCGACGACGATCGTCATGTACTTGTGCCCGCGCTTGTAGCTGGTCTCGTCCACGCCGATGGAACGCAGATGGTCGAACAGGCCCGCGCCCTGTTCGGCGCGCAGCTCGTCGGCGACGCGCCGGCAGACCGGACCGACGCTCTTCCAGTCGACGCGCATCAGCGCCGATACCGCGCTCCTGGGCGCGTGCACGCTCAACCATGCCACCTGCCGCTCGAAGTCATACGTGTACGCGCTCTTGCGCCTCGCCCACGGCACCATCGCGACCGTCACCCCATGGGCCCCGCAGTCGACGCGCGGCGGCGCGTATTCCAGCAGGAGTTTCGCGCAGCCGATGTCGAGTTGCCGCCAACGCCGCGCGGGCAGACGGTCGTACGGCCGGCCATGCCCGCCGCATTCGGCGCAACGGCCCGTGTCCCTCGCGTACGGGCGCACCGGTACGACGACCACGTCGCCGCCACGGCGATCCTTCTCGATGCGCGGCGCGCCGGTCACGACGTTCGCGGGCAGGTGCAGCATGCGCTTGAGCGCGCCGGCTGATATGGTGGGCACAGGCGTTCCTCTGTTCTTCGGTTCTATTCTTGGCGGAAACAAACCTAACAGAAGAACGCCCCTCTCATACCCGCACACGCGAAAACCCCGGCAACGACACCGATACTCACACCCTCACCACACAAACTGGCGAAGACTCTAAAAAATCCGTGGTGGGTGTTCGACCCGCCACGGATGGCATATGTAGTAGTCATCAGTGCAAGGAAGCACTATATATGGGCTTTTTCCCGTGCTTCCGCTGCCGCAGCGTGATAAGGCTTACTGCTGCTCCTGTGCTGCCTGCTGTGCTTTGGCGGAGGCCAGATCCAGCGCCTTGGCCTGGGCGATGAGGTCGTCCAGATCGGAGGCCTGCAGCGCGCCGGCCTGCTGGAAAATGACATCGCCCTGCTTGGCAATCATCAACGTAGGCACAGCTTGAATGCCGGCAGCCTGAGCCAGATCCTGATTGGCGTCGATGTCCACCTTGACGAAAGCGATGTTCGCATTCTCCGGCTCGTTGGACGCAGCCTCGAAAATCGGGCCGAATGCTCGGCACGGACCGCACCACGTGGCCCAGAAGTCAACGAACACGATTTCGTTGTCGGTGATGGTCTTCTCAAACTCAGCTGAAGTGATGGCGGTGGTGGCCATTGAAGTTCCTTCCTCAAACACAGTGCTTGATGCTATGTACCAGCTTCCCAGCATCACCCAACATTTCGGCAAAAGTTTGTGCCCCAAGCTGAATGGATTGTGGGCGCATGGAGGCGATGAGGCGCTTTGCTGAGAATTCACAGACAATTTTTCGGTGAATTGTGCCCATGTTCATCAATGCGCGCGATAATGAGACCATGCCAGTCATGAATGATGAAGTGCCCGACGAGGGCGATTATGATGCCGGCCGTGGCCGCGGCGAATTCGACAACATCACGCCCGAGGACTTCATTCACGGAGGCGGTTCGGGCCACGGCAACCCGCCGGGCTGGCTGGGACCGGCCGACATCAACCGGGCGCGCCATCAGATGCCCATCGCGTACGTGGAGATCGTGCCCGTGCGCACCGATGAGATGGGCCGCATCTCCCAGGTGGGCTCACTGCTGCGCGTATCCGAGGACGGGTCGATCGAGCGTACGCTGATTACCGGCCGCGTGCTGTATCACGAAACGTTGCGCGAGGCCATCGCCCGCAATGTGGCCAAAGGACTTGGGCGATATCGCCTTGCCGCTGCTGCCGGTCGGGCTCCAGCCGTTCACCGTAGCCGAATTCTTCCCCACGCCGGGACTAAGCGAATACTACGATCCGCGCCAGCACGCCATCGCACTGTGCTACGTGGTGCCTATCGCCGGCGACTGCAAGCCGCAGGACGAGACGCTGGATGTGGAATGGGTGGATCCCAAGAGCGACGTAATGAACACGTTCGTGGCGCAGATGGTCAACGGTCATGGTCGCATCGTGCGGCAGGCGTTGGCCTGGGCCGGAATCTGACAGTTGTTCTGCTTCCCGCTGGTGGGACGTGAATGTGAAGGAGTAATTCATGGCAATCGAATTGGCCAATCATATCTATCGCGACGGCGAAGGCGTGCCGGTGGTGCTGATGAACGCCTACCCGGTGGACCACCGCATGTGGGACGTGTGCGCGAAGGCGCTCGCCGATTTCGCCGATCTGAACGATGTGCCGGACTTCCCGATTTGGGCGCCGGATATGGCCGGCTCTGGCACCTCCCCGGTGCCGAGCGAGGCCGATTCTGGCCCCCGCATGGCGAACGGCGCGTACAGCGAGGCGCTGGATCGCCTGGCCGGAGCCTACGTGGACCTGATCAAGGCCGCCGGCTATGAGCAGGCGATTTGGGTCGGGCTGTCGATGGGCGGCTACGTGGCGATGGACATCCAGCGCCTGTACCCCGAAACGGTGGCCGGACTGGCCTTGTGCGACACGATGGCCGCGTCTGACGGCGTGGGCGGAGAGAACCGACTGAAGATGGCGGACGCCGCCGGACAGACGAACTCGGTCGAACCGGTCATGCACTTCGCGCAGCCGGCCGATGGCGATTCCACCGTCAAAAAGACTCCTGAATTCATCGCGACCATGACCGGCTGGATCAACGAACAGAACCCGGCTGGTCTGGCCTGGCGTCAGCGCATGACCTACGGACGGCCCGAACTGGGGGCGGTGCCGGAAACGATCAGCGCACCGAGCCTGGTGGTATCCGGCGAACTGGACCCCTCCAGCAATCCGAGTGTGATGCGTCCGCTCGCCGAACGAATCACCGGCGCCGAATTCATCGATATTCCGGACTGCGGCCATTTCAGTGCCGTCGAACATCCGGATACCGTGGCGCGAGCACTGCTCTCGCTCGTCAAGCGCGTGCAGAACGCGCAGAAGAACGCATAGGAGACTTCGATGACCGCTGACATTCATTTCTCGCCTCTGGCGCTGACCCATGCGTTGCCGTTCCTGCCGCTCGCACAAGGTGACATCGACTATCAGGTGGACCGGCGAAGCGAACCCGGCCTGATCGACGAGCTGCTGGCCGAGCCGACCACCAAAGTCGTGCTTACGCGCGGCGGACTTGTCGCCGTACCGCGCGGCCAGGCGAGCTCGTGGACTATGAGAACGTGAAAATGCGGCTCGCCACGTTGCTGGGCGCCTATGTGTCCGCCGAACTGGCACGCTACCCCGAAGCGGTCGCCATGTTCCTCGGCTCCTATGTCGGGGCGCGCGGCGAATCCGTGGTCGCCGTGGATATCACGCGCGTGCCGGAAGCCGGCGTTCCCGGTGTTGGCGGGATTGCTGGTGTTTCCGGTGCTGCCGGCGGCGTGCTCGGCACCCAGGATTCCGGCACTGTGGACGGCGCGCTGGGCAAGAACGGCATCAGCGGAGGTGCTGCCGCCGGAATACGGCAGCCGGGAAACACCAAGGGCAATGGCGGCGTAGCCGCAGCCAAGATTTCCGGGTCGCTCGGTGTACCGGATTCGGCCGGGCAAGGTGCGGACGATGCCTTCGATGATTCGGTCGGCGCGCCCGTACAGCCCTTGGCCCCGAAGCCCACGCTGCTGCAACAGGCCGTGACCCGGTTCGACTGGGTGGACCTGCGCGGATTCGCCCCTCACGCCAACGCGCGCGAGGCCGGGCAGCCACCAGTGCCATCACCTTAAGCATCTGGCACAGCCGCCAGCGGTTCTGCCCCACCTGTGGCGCGGCGGTCCGGCCGGCGCTCGCCGGATGGGCGCAGCGATGCACCAACGAGGCGGACGGCAACCGTGTGCTGTTCCCACGCGTGGAGCCGGCGGTCATCACCGCCATCGTGGACGGGCACGACCGTCTGCTGCTGCAACACAACGCGGCATGGAAGGATTCGAGGCTGTATTCGGTGTCCGCCGGATTCGTGGAGGCGGGGGAGAACCTTGAACACGCCTGCCGCCGCGAAGCCATGGAAGAGACCGGCATCAAGCTCGGCGAGGTACGGTACCTGGGCTCGCAGCCGTGGCCGTTCCCGGCTTCGCTGATGATGGCGTTCAAGGCACATGCGATCACCACCGACGTGCGTGTGGACGGCGAGGAGACCATGACCGCGCGATGGGTCACACGCGACGAATACACGGCCGAGCTCATCGCCGGCCGTATGGCGGCGCCGGGCCGCGCCACCATCGCCCGCTACATGATTGAGGAATGGCTCGGTCGCGAGCTGTGACGGACCGCGAAGATAGGTTAGACTTATGACTATGAGTGATGACAACGAAAACGAACAGCCGTTGAACCTCGACATTCCCGACCATCTCGAATACTCCGAGGAGCATGCGTGGGTGGACCGTTCGGTTGACCCCGCAATCATCGGCATCACCGAATACGCCGCCGACCAGCTTGGCGAACTTGTGTTCGTGGATCTGCCTGAGCCTGGCGCCCGTGTGGAGGCCGGCGACGAGATCGTGGAGCTTGAATCCTCCAAGGCCGTCCAGCCGCTGATCAGCCCCGTGGCGGGTACGGTCAAGTATGTGAACCGTGACGTGGCGGACGACCCGTCCGTGGTCAATGGAGATCCGTACGGCGAAGGCTGGCTGCTGAAGGTCGAGCTTGACGACGATGAGCCGGAGCTGCTGAGCGCCGACGAATACGCGAAGGTCGTGCGGTAGTTCTACCCGTGGCTCCCCTCAGAGAGAGGGGAGCCAGTATGTGGCATCAAACCTATATGCACCGTGCCTCTTATGGAGGGGAGCCAAGAAAATGAGGCGTATGGCCTATATTGGTGTCTATGAGAAGCCCACGCGAGGATTTTGAGGCGGCAGGCAAGCGACTGCCTTGGGATGCTGCTGCTCGCAATGCAGTGCTGTCCGCCACCGCGCCAGTCTCTGACGTCAAGGCATCCGCCAATGGCGCCGACAATGTCAGCAATGCTGAACATTCCGATGACATGCCCACCGTGCCGATTCCCGCACGCAAGGCTGCCACGACGTTCGACACCCCCCTCCAAGCGTGAGCGCATCGAGGTCAAGCCTCCGATCACCCGATTCATACGTCGTGCCGTCACCCGCGTGTTCGGCGTATGGTCACGCGTCTCCACTCAGGTGGTGCGCCAATGGGGGTGGTATCCGCGAGTGGAACCCTATGTAGGTTATGGCACCGGTGATTACTCGCGTCTGATCTGCCGCACGGTATACGCCCCCAAGCACGCGCAATCCGGCGAACTGATCCGCGGCATCCGCGGCATGCTCGCCGTATCCGCGCCGCGCACCCACGTGCAGGCCAGCATTGATGACACGCCGCTCAACACCGTGCAGATCGGCGTCTCCGAGGTCTATGACAAGGTGGACCGCACGCGCGATCTCGGCAGCGAATACGCCATCTCCGATTCCGCCGGATACCTCGACCTCGTGGCCGAGCATCGTCTGGTGCCCGGCATCCATCGCGTCTCCTACAGCGTGGTCAACCGCAAACCCGTGAGCGCCAACCTGTACACCATCCCCGCCAGTGCCAAAGTCGGCATCATCTCCGATGTGGACGACACCATCATGATCACGCAGGCCCCGGTGCCATGGAAGGCCGCGTACAACCTGCTGTTCCTCGACCCCAAGAAGAAAGCCTCCGTGCCGGGCATGAGCGTGCTGTTCACCCGCATCGCCGACTTGTTCCCCGGCGCACCGTTCTTCTATCTTTCGACATCGCCCTGGAATGTGGAGAGTTCGATTCGCAACTTCATCACTGACCATGGTTTTCCCGAAGGCCCGCTGCTGCTGCGCGACCTCGACCCGAGGCCCAAGACCTTCGTACCCACCGGCCCCCAGCACAAACTTGAGTTTGCCGAACAACTTATGGCCGACTTCCCAGACATGAAGTTCATTCTGGTGGGCGATGACGGGCAGAAAGACCCGACCACGTACGCCACCATCGCCCGCAGATATCCCGGACGTGTACTGGCGATCGTCATTCGTGAGTTGAGCCCGCGCGAATCAACCGGATTGGCGTCGGTGACGGGGCTCACCTCGACCCAGCCGACTCCGGTAACCGATGTGCCAGTGTTCACCGGCACCACCGGCTCGAACATTCTGAAGACCATGCTGCCGTATCTGAAGACGGTGTTGCGATAGGCGCGGCGTAATGAACACTGAATGCGTCCCGGTGCGGTGCCTCGCCTATAATCGCGTGGTATGACTGACGAGAGCATAAACGCCGCGGCCGCGATGCCGCCTTACGCCAAGCGCGAGCCGAAGCGCCGCGAATTCCACGGTGACGTTTTCGAAGACGATTACGAGTGGATGCGAGACAAAGACTCCAATGATGTGCGCAGCTACGTAGCTGCCGAAAACCAGTACTGCGAGCGTCGCATGGCGCATCTGGCGGATTTCCGGCATACGTTGTTTGAAGAGCTGAAATCGCATGTGGAAGAGACCGATATGTCGGTTCCCACGCGCGTCAATGATTACTGGTACTTCACCCGCACGCAGCAGGGCAAACAGTATGGCGTGCAATGCCGCATCCCCGTGCGCGATGCCGATGACTGGGGCCCGCCGGTCGTGGATCCGCAAGGCGCGCCCGGCTCCATGCCCGGCGAACAGGTCGTTTTTGATGCGAACAAGGAATCCGAGGGGCATGACTTCTTCCGGCTCGGTGGCCTGGATCTGAGCAAGGACGGCCGTTGGATGCTGTACGGCGTGGATGTTGCGGGAGACGAACGATATGATTTCCGCATTCGCGACCTTGCCGGGCTGGAGACCGGGGAGCCGGTCAGCGAACTGCCCGAACAGTTCACCGGCATTGGCAGCGCATGCTTCACGCCGGACGGCCAATGGGTGTTCTGGGTGGAATTGGACGATTCCTGGCGGCCGCTCGCTGTGTGGCGGCATCGTGTTGGCACGGCGGTCGAATCGGATGTGTGCGTGTACCGAGAAACCGATGAACGGTTCTGGGTGGGCGTTGGCATCAGTTTTGATGAGCGCAATATCGTGATCGGCACCGGTTCCAAAACCACCACCGAAGTGCTGATGCTGCCGGTGGCCACGCCTGAAGGCGAATTCCAAGCTTTCATTCCGCGCCAGAACGATATTGAATATGATGTGAGCTTTGCCTGTTTTGAAGGCGCGGGGGAGAACGGTGCGGATGTGCCACTCGCCGTGGTCTACCACAACGCCGCCAATCCGAATTTCGAAATCGACGTCATTGACATGCGTGGCCATGAGCCGCCGTACCGACTCGGCGAAGGCGTGTGCATTGCCGCCGGGTCGCCGTATGGCTGTGAACATGGTGAGCCGGATAAGTCGATTACCGAGGCATACTTCAACGTCGCCAATCCGGCGATATTGCAGGGTGCCCACGGTCTGGGCATCGAAGGCATCGCGTTGCATCGCAACTTTGTGTCCCTGAGCTACCGTGCCGACGGCCAGCCGCACGTGGCATACATGACCAAGAGCGCGGCTGCCGCCGACTTCCTGGGCCGGACGGCCGTGGCGGTTTACGGAATTGCTGCCGCCTGCCCTGGAGGATGACTGGGACATGGTTGCCGCCGATCGCGAAGACTTCACCGGCGATCATGGCGAAATCTTGTGGGCCGAAGATGAGGCCCCCACGGATCACACGTCATCTTCCGATGGTGCCAGCGACGACCAACTGCCCGGTGAGACCCGGCGCTTGTACACCATCGGCGTCGGCGGCAACCCCTCGTATGAGGCGCCGCGCATGCGCTACTCGTTCGCCAGCTACACCCGCCCGGGCGAGCTGCACGAAATCGATCCCGCCACCGGTGAAGATGCGCTGCTGAAGCGAGCCACCGTGTTGGGCAACTTCAATCCACGCGATTACATGGAACGCCGTGTGTGGATTACCGCGCGCGACGGCGAACGCATTCCTGTTTCCCTGTCTGGCACCGCGATTGCCCGGCGCAGGATTCGCCGATGTTCATTACCGGATATGGTGCATACGGGATTTCCTCCGATCCGGGGTTCTCGGTCTCTCGTCTGAGCATGTTGGATCGCGGTGTGCTGTACGCCGTGCCGCATATTCGTGGCGGCGGCGAAATGGGACGCGCCTGGTATGAACAGGGGCGCAGACTGAACAAGAAGCATTCCTTTGAGGACTTCGTGGACGCCACACGCGCGCTGCAGAAGGCGCATTTGGCTGATGCTTGGCGCACTGTGGCCAACGGCGGATCCGCTGGCGGCCTGCTGATGGGCGCGATTGCCAATATGGCGCCCGAATGCTACGCCGGTGTTGAGGCGGATGTGCCGTTCGTGGACGCGTTGACCTCCATTCTTGACCCGGACTTGCCGTTGACCGTCACCGAATGGGACGAATGGGGAGACCCGTTGCATGACCCTGAGGTGTATCAGTACATGAAGTCGTACACGCCATACGAGAATGTGCCGGTCGCCGTGCTCGAGGGCGGCAACGACGAGGCTGCCGGTGACGGCAGTGCTGATGGGGCTGCCACCGGCGCGGTCGCCGCCGCGCAATTCCCGAGAATCTTCATTACCACTTCGATGAACGACACCCGCGTGCTGTACGTCGAGCCGCTCAAATGGCTGGCCCGGCTGCAGTCCGCCGGCGTGGACGCGGTGGCCAAGATTGAGGTCGAGGCCGGTCACGGCGGTCTATCCGGGCGTTACAAGCAATGGGAAGAGGTTTCCTATGAGAACGCTTGGTGCATGGATGTGATGGGACTCGCTCATTAGGCCATGTCCACTAGCTGAGCGGGTTCGGGCCGGCAGGTGATAGCGCGAGTAGGCTCCTTGAACTATGGCAAAGACATATAAAATCGCCGTTATTCCCGGCGACGGTATTGGCAAGGAAGTCACTCCGTGGGCTCAGAAGGCTTTGGAAAAGGCCGCTGAAGGCGTAGCTGACTTCGAGTACGAGAACTTCGACTTGGGTGCCGAGCGTTATCTGCGCGATGGTGCGATCCTGCCCGAGGACGAAGAGGAGCGCATCAAGGCCAACGACGCGATTCTGCTCGGTGCCGTGGGCGATCCACGCATCAAGGCCGGCATTCTGGAACGCGGGCTGCTGCTGAAGCTGCGCTTCGACCTCGACCAGTACGTGAACCTGCGCCCCTCCAAGCTGTACAAGGGCGTCACCTCGCCGCTCGCCAACCCCGGCGACATCGACTTCGTGGTGGTGCGTGAAGGCACCGAAGGTCTGTACTGCGGTGCCGGCGGCGCGGTGCGCCGCAACACCCCGCAGGAGGTGGCCACCGAGGTGTCCATCAACACCGCATACGGTGTGGAGCGTGTGGTGCGTTACGCCTTCAAGCTCGCTATGAAGCGCAAGAAGCACGTCACCCTGGTGCACAAGAAGAACGTGCTCGTCAACGCCGGTGATATGTGGCAGCGCATCGTCGACAAGGTCGGCGAGGAATACCCTGAGGTCACCCACGACTACCAGCACATCGATGCGGCCACCATCTTCCTGGTTTCCGACCCGAGCCGTTTCGATGTGATTCTCACCGACAATCTCTTTGGCGACATTCTGACCGATGAGGCCGGCTCCGTGGTGGGCGGCGTGGGCTACTCCGCCTCCGGCTGCATCAACGCCTCCGACGAGTTCCCGTCCATGTTCGAGCCGATTCACGGTTCCGCTCCGGACATCGCCGGTCAGAACAAGGCCAACCCGACCGCCGCCATCCTTTCCGCCGCCATGCTGCTCGAGCATCTCGGCTTTGATGATGCGGCCAAGAAGATCCATACCGCCGCCGAAGCGGACATCGAGGAGCTCGGCTCCACCGTGCGCTCCACCGACCAGGTCGGCAAGGACATTCTGGCCCGCATGTGACCTCAAACTTGGCTCCCCTCCAGAGGGGAGCCAGAAAACTCTCTATACTGAGTTGCATGCAAATGCGACATGGGGAATGCAAAACCGTTGGCAGCAAACTAGTCGCCGTGACCGTATCCGTCGATGGTGACGGCACCGCACAGTCATGCCATATCAGCGGTGATTTCTTTATTGAATCAGTTTCGGATGCCGAATCTCATGCTTTGTTGCATGACCTGGAACAAGCTCTAATTAGCGATGATTCATTGCGGTCCGTATTGGACGCTCATCCTAGTTGCCAAATTATCGGCACAGATGAAATTGCCATCAAAACCGCATACAGCCGAGCCGTAAGCAGCAACTTGCCCCCGCTAGCGGGGGCTCCCGCGCAGCGGGTGGGGGTGGTCAGCCCCGATGCGCCGAACATCCCAGCATCCATCAATACACAAACCAAGCAGCCCGACAAAAGCTCTGAATACCGGGAGCGCTGGAACGCCCTCAAGCCTCAACTCACCGTGATCCACGACCATCCGCGTACTCCGGACGAGCAAATGGCCATTGACGAGACCTGGGCGCGTGAAGTCGCAGCAGGAACACGACATCCGACCATCCGATTATGGGAGTGGGCGGGCCCGGCTGTGGTCATCGGCCGTTTCCAATCGGCCCAGGACGAGGTGAATCTGGACATTGCCAAGCAGCTCGGCTTCGACGTGGTACGCCGTTGCACGGGTGGCGGAGCGATGTTTATCGAACCGGGCAACACCATTACCTATTCGCTGTATGCACCGTTCGATTTCGTTCAGGGCGTAAGCATCGAAGAATCCTACCAGCTCTGTGACTGGTGGCTGATCGAAGCGCTGCGCGAACTTGGCTTGGATGTGCGGTTCGCAGGCCTCAATGATATCGCCTCGCAGTACGGCAAGATCGGGGGAGCGGCGCAACGGCGCTTCCCCGTAGGCTCAGGCGGCGCGGTGCTGCACCATGTGACCATGGCATATGACATCGATGCGGCCAAGATGAGCCGTGTGCTCAACACCAGTCGCGAGAAGATGTCAGACAAAGCGGTGAAATCAGCAGTCAAACGCGTGGACCCGATGAAAAGCCAGACGGGTCTCAGCCGCGAACACATCGTCGAACGCCTTATTGACTGGTTTGCGGCGTGATTTCATCAATGGCCGTATACGATTTTGCCGGTGGCCGTGCGTGGTTTTGTCATGGGCGAGCGCGGTAACCGCGACAGTGCCGTTTTTCGCGGTAACACATTCGTCAGCATGTCGTACGGCTATCGGATCGCGCCACACATGAAGTGACGAATGATGGCATGCTTCTGACGAAACCTGTGGGGCGCGTTACAATATGACGGATGGCCGACGACGGTCGTAGGACAATAAGGATGGTGCGATGAGCTTGGAAACGCCAAACGCTTTTGCTGACGAGGAGAACATCCTGCTGCATACGGCATTGTTCAAGCAGGTATCGCCAGCCGAAGCCGAGGAGCTGCTGCCGCATTTGAAGCGTGCGACCTTCGATAAGGGCGACTATATCTTCTCCGAAGGCGATACCGATCAGCGCATGTATCTACTGGAGCAGGGGCGCGTCAAGCTGATTCGCACTTCTTCCGATGACCGCGTGCAGCTGCTGTCCATCCACGCGCCGGGCGAAGTGCTTGGCGAGATTCCGGTATTCGACCCTCATGGTGGCCCGCGCACCGCGTCCGCGGTGTCCATGAGCCATGGCACGCGCGTGGTCTGGCTGGAGCATGATGCCCTGTTCGCATGGCTTGATGAACATCCGCGTGTGGCCATCGACATGTTGCAGGTCATGGCCAACCGCCAGCGCGGCAACAACGAACGCATCTCCGACTTGGTATTCATGGATGTGCCGGCGCGTCTGGCTAAGACATTGCTCAACTTGGGCTCACGTTTCGGCGAGCCGGTGGAACAGGGCCTCAAAGTGCCGCATGACCTGACTCAGGAAGAGCTGGCCCAACTGGTGGGCTCCAGTCGTGAGACCGTGAACAAGGCGTTGATGGACTTTTCCAACCGCGGATGGATCGCACGTGACGGCCGATCGATCATCATCTTCCAGCCAGGTATGCTGATTCGACGCTCGCGGCGCTGACCGTTCGGCTGACTTCCAGCCAATGTTACGCTAGTGCGGTTCTTGTGATGATATGTTCACGGGAGCTGACTGTGAGCCCGGTTGGTAGGGCACCCCATTTAGAATGGGGCCCATGCCCAAAAAGAAGTCCCTCACTCTCCAACGTGTGCTTGTTCTCCTCTTGGCCTATATCATGCTTGCCGTCTGCGGTGGCGTGGTGGCCAGCGTGTTGTTTGTACCGGGTGTGGTCGGTGCCAGTAAAGCCGCCAAAGCGGTGATTCCGTCGCTCAAGGTAGAAAACGTGGACTTCGACGTGACCAGTCTGCCCCAGAAGTCGACGATGTACGCGCGAGACGGTTCCACCGTTATCGCGACGTTCTACAACCAAAACCGTATCGTCGTGCCGCTGAAGAAGATTTCCAAAACCATGCAGCAGGCAGTGGTGGCGCGCGAGGACCGTCGATTCTGGACTCACGCCGGCGTCGACGTGCAAGGCGTGATGCGTGCGTTCGTGCAGACCTACCTCGTCAAAGGCTCCCAGCAGGGTGGTTCGTCGCTGACCCAGCAGTACGTCAAGAACGTGCTGCTCATGCAGGCAATCGGGGACGACGACCCGATCGCCCAGTACCATGCCACCGAAGACACCGTCGCCCGCAAGATCCGCGAGATGCTGATCTCCGTGCAGATGGAGAAGAAGTATTCCAAGGCCGAGATTCTGCAGGGCTATCTGAACATCGCCCAGTTCGGCAACAACCTGTACGGCGTGGAGACCGCGGCCCAGCGCTACTTCAGCGTGTCCGCCGCCGACCTGAACGTGGTGCAGTCCGCCACCATCGCGGCCATCACCAAGAACCCAAACCAGTACGATCCGCTGGTCGAGGAGAACCAGAAGGAAAGCGAGAACCAGCGCAACATCGTGCTCAAGCTGATGCTGCAGGAGGGGTACATCACCCAGGACCAGTACACCGAAGCCGTGGACACGCCGCTGAAGGACACGCTGAAGGTGCAGGCCGTGAACGTCGGCTGCCAGGACACCGGCGACTACGCATACTTCTGTGATTTCGTGGTGCATCGCATCCAGAACTCCGAAGAATTCGGCAAGACTCGTGCGGAGCGTAACAAGCTGCTGCAGGAGGGTGGCCTGAAGATCGTCACCACGCTGGATGTGGAAGCGAATTCCACGATGATGGAGACCGCGCGTAATACCATTCCACCGGACGATTCCAGCGGCATGGAAATAGCCATGGCCGCAGTCAAACCGGGAACCGGCGAAGTACTGAGCTTTGGCCTGAATCGTTACTATGACGCCACTCCGGCAGCCGCGAACGATCCGACCAAGTCGGGCCAGAACTATGCCGTCGATCTGGTGGACGGCGGCGGCTCCGGTTGGACCATTGGTTCGTCTTGGAAGCCGATCAACCTGATTGCGTGGATGGAGGCGGGTCATTCGATCAACGACAACCTGCAGACCACCACGACGTACCCCACGACCGACTTCGCCTGCAACAACTACAAGGGCGGTGCCGATTCGTGGAACGTGTCGAACGCCATGGGCGCCGGCACGGTGAACCCGGAAAGCCCGTTCCTCGGTCTGGTGCGATCGCACAACACCACCCAGGCCTCCATGGGCGCCATCCTCAAACTGTGCAAGGTGGCGGACACCGCGACCGAACTGGGATACCATGACGCCGCCACGGGTGAGACCATCGACAAAACCCAGGTGTATACACCATCCATGATGATCGGCTCGGTGAATGTGTCCCCGCTGACCATGGCGAGCATCTTCGCCGTATACGCCTCGAATGGTGTGCAATGCGACCCGATTGCCATCAGCAAGGTGACCGATAAGGACGGCAACGATCTCAAGGTTCCATCCGCGAACTGCCATCAGGCGGTGGATAAGGACATCATCCAAACACTCGCTTATACCCTGAACCAAGGCACGGTGCGGCCGGATGGTGCCGGTTGGTCATTCAGATTGGCTGACGGGCGTAAGTCGTTTGGTAAGACCGGTACCAGTGAGGACCTTGCGGTGTCCGGTGGATCGTTCATTCCTAATCAGATTGCGGCGTTCGCTGTGGTCGGCGATGCACAGAACCCGTACACCAACCGTATTTCCAACATTGCCATCAACGGACGGTACAACAGCTATTGGGATGGTTCGACAATCGCAGCTCCGGCCGTTACCAACTTCTTCAATAGCTACATTTCCAAGAAGAAAATACCGATTGACAACGATTACGGCCAGCCCGTCTCGAAGTACACCACGACTGGCAAGTATCTGGGCATTGGCGGACGAACGTTCAGCGTGCCGCAGACCACTACGAATGGCAACAGCCAATCGCAGACGACCACCAATGGTCAATCCCAGTCGCAGTCTCAGTCGCAGAACACTGGGCAAGACAACACCCAAACCCAGGGGCACTAATTCAGAGCAGTTGTGAATGATGGCCAGTGATTAGTGATTGGCGTTTGACATTTGGTGATTGCAGGCCGGCTGAGTCTACGTAACATGGCCGGCTGCGATACCCAAATTACGTAGTTTGCGGGCGTTACCTGTTTCAGGTGACGCCCGTTTTACAATACTTAATGACAACGCCAGCGCGTTCATCGAATATTCGCCATGAACGCGCATCGGAAAGGGGAACGATGAGCAACGACGATCTGACGCATGAGAATTTTGATTTTCGTGGATTCGACGTGCCGGATCTCAAAGCGGTGACGCTGGCTTCGTCTTCGGACGGCGATCAGTCCAAGCAGCCGAAGACCAAGCACGATGATGCATCGAAGAACCGTAAGCACGGTAAGAAGAAGTCAAAATCCGACGCACGGTCCAAGAAGCGGGCCGGCACGGGCAAGACGAACGAATCGTTCGATGATTATGAGGATTATGAGGGAAGGGAAGCTGTGAGCAAGGCAGATAAGGAAGCCAGCAAGGACCGTCTTGGGCTGTTTGCACCAATGACGCTGCGCGAGGTGACCGTGCATAATCGTATTTGGTTGCCTCCGATGTGCACGTATTCGTCGTTCGCCCGCGACGGTAGGCCCACGCCATTCCACTACCAGCATTACGTGTCTCGCGCGTTCGGCGGATTCGGCATGGTGATCGTCGAATCCACTGCCGTGGCTCCTGAGGGGCGTATCACGCCGTGCGATCTGGGCCTGTGGGAAGACGGGCAGATTGATGCTTGGCGCTGGATCGTGGACGGTATTCGCGAGGCGGGTGCGGTGCCTGCCATCCAACTCAACCATGCGGGGCGTAAGGCTTCGACTGGTTGCTTCGCCGTTGGCTACGACGGTCAGAGTGCGCCGGAGGAGGCGGGCGGCTGGCCCACCATGGCACCGTCTGAAATCGCGTTCGACGGGCTGCGTACGCCGCGCGCGCTGTCCGTGGATGAGATTCATGGTCTGGTCGGCGCGTTCGCCTCGGCGGCGGGCCGGGCGGTGGCCGCCGGCTTTCAGGCGATTCAGATTCATGCCGCGCATGGCTATCTGATTTCTCAGTTCCTTGACCCGCTGAGCAATGAGCGTGATGACGAATATGGTGGCGATTTGACCGGTCGCTCTCGGTTCCTGGTCGAGGTTGTGGATGCCGTGCGTGGGGCCGTCCCTGAGGGCGTGCCGGTTCTGGTGCGCATTTCGGCCACGGATTGGGCCGCTGGCGGTTGGGATTTGGACCAGACCATCGCACTATCCAAGGTGCTGAAGGAGCATGGCGTCGATGTGATGGACGTGTCCACTGGCGGCATCATGTCGGGAGTGTCGATTCCGGTCAAGCCGAACTATCAGGTGCCGTTCGCCGAGCAGGTTAAGGCCAAGGCCGATATTCCGGTGACCGCGGTGGGTCTTATCACCAAGCCGAAGCAGGCGGCCAAGATTCTGGCCCATGGCGAAGCCGATGCCGTGGAAATTGGCCGCGCCGCATTGCGCGATCCGTACTGGCCGTTGCGTGCGGCCAACAAGCTGGGCATACCGTCCATAGAGGTCCCCTACGCCCCGCAATACGTGGCCGGTGCGTACTAAATCCTCATGGGGCGGTAACTTTCCCATGGGGCGGTAAAACCCTCATGGGGCGGTAACCCAAAACGGCGGTATTCTGCGGAATGTGAAATTTGGCTAACCGCCCCATGGGACAATCACCGCCCCATGAGGGTTTTACCGCCCCATGGGTAATAGGGCAATATGTGAGTTCACTCCACGTCTACGCCGACGGCGTCGGAGACGTGCTCGAATCCGTCGCGGCGCAGCAGCTGGGCCAGACCGCGCTTCAACACGGTGATCTGCTGCGGGCCTCGGTACATCAGCGAGCTGATGAACATGACCAGGCTGGAGCCGGAACGAATCTTCGCATAGGCTTGCTCGGGGGTAAAGACGCCACCGATGCCGGCGATGGCGAACCGGTCGCCATATTCTTTATACACCTTGCGAATCAGCTCGGTGCTGGCGTTGGTGCACGGGCCGCCGGACAGGCCGCCCTCCCAATCGCGCGGAATCTCGAGGCCGGTGCGGTCCTTCTGCAGATTGGCGATGGACAGCCCCTGCACATTGTGCTCGGCCAGCACATCGAGCAGCTCCTTGTACTCGCCCCACGGCTTGTTCAACGGCATCTTGACCAGCGTGGGCTGCGGGCGGTCGATCTTGTCGAGCGCCGTAAACAGACGGTCGAGCGCTTCCGGAGTCGCGGTGAACGGTTCGCCGACGTGCGTGTTCGGGCAGGAGACGTTGACCTCCACCATCGCGGTGCGGCCGGCGGCGCGGCGCATTGAAATGCAGTAATCTTCAATGCCTTCGTCCAAATCGCCGCACTGGTCGTCGTTGGTGCGGGCGATCGACACGGACAGCTGCATCTGGCGGGCCTGAGTCCAAGCCTTCTCGGCGCGCTCGATGACCTTGTCCGAACCGATGTTGGCGAGGCCGACGTGCACCATCATCGAATCGTATTCAGGCAGACGGTGGAACCACGGCTTGGCGTTGCCTGGGCAGGGACGTGAGGTGGTGGAGCCTACGGTTTCGAAGCCGAAGCCGGCATGGTCCAGCACCACGGGCATCTCGCAGTTCTTGTCGAGGCCGGCGGACAGGCCGAACGGGTTGGTGAAATCGGCGCCCATCACATTCGTTTCCAGAATGGGGTCGGTGTAGTCGAGCATCAGCTGCTCGGCGAGCAGCAGCGGCGGGACGTTCTTGACGACATGGCAGAACTCGATCATCTGATCATGTGCCTCGTCGGGGCGGTGGTTGAACACGAAGTTCGGTTTGATGATGTGCTTGTAGCCGAAGGTGAACAGATCGGTGGTGGCTTTGTTGACGGCGTCGTGCCAGAAGCTTTCAGAAACGTAAGTCATACCGCCTATTGTCTCACGCTTGGGCTGGTGCGGCTAGGCGATTCCTGCCTAGGCGAATTGTGGGGAAGGGGCTACCGCGTGTCGAGGCGCACGCAGGCGTCGGCTCGGCAGAAGATACATGAATCGGGACGCACTAGGTATCAGGTGTGACTCGCCGCTGAGCAACGCGCGCTGGAGAGTCGTCGGTCGTGAGCTATCGCGCTAGTGGTCGCTGTGAGAATATCGGTTCGCACAATGTGCGATTTTGCGCGGTTTTGTGGAAATGAACACCTGAATTGCCCGGAATTTTCGAGAGATTGTCCCCAAACGCTCAAGCCGGTTTGGTTTGTGAGCTTTTGTGTGCGATAATGTTCACATGATTTCGTCACAACGTCAGCACCTCATCTTGAGCAGGTTGCGCACACGCGGGGCAGTGCGCATTACGGCGCTATCGAAGGAACTGGGTGTGTCAGCGATGACCATCCGCCGCGATATCGCCGAACTTGCCGACAAGGGACTGCTGAAGCGCGTCCATGGCGGCGCGGTGACTACCAGTACTTTGCTCAGCGAACCCCTGTTCTCTGTCAAGTCCCAGATGGATATCGGCCTGAAGGGCGCCATCGCCCAGGAAGCCATCAAATATGTGGCTCCCGGCGACGTTATCGCCATCGGCGGCGGCACCACGGCCTATGTCTTCGCCCAGCATCTGCTCGAATCGCAGCAGTCCAGCGGCATCACCATCCTCACCAATTCGATTCCCGTGGCCGAGCTGGTCCAGGCCCTCGAATCCAAGGATGTGGAGGTGATCGTCACCGGCGGCGTGATTACCCGATCGAACTCGCTTGTCGGCCCGATCGCGGACAAGGTCGTCGCCTCGCTGCGTGTCAACACCGTATTCCTCGGCACCCACTCGGTGTCGATTCCCCGTGGTTTCCTGATGCCGAATTCGCTGGAAGCCGCAACCGATATGGCGATGATGGACATCGCCGATCGCACCATAGTTTTGACCGATCACACCAAGTGGAGCTGCACATCGCTGTCGCTGTTTGCGCGCTTCGACCAAGTGGACACGGTCATTACTGACGACGGGCTCGACCCCGACTCCGCCGCCAAAACCAAGGATTTGGTGAAGGAACTCGTGCTGGCCCACCAGAGCGAGACCATTGAGGAAAGTGAGTAAACCCATGGCTGATTTCGCCAACTACACCCCCGGGGAGTATGCGAAGGAGCACATCCGCATCACGCCGACGACGCTTGCCGACGGTCGTGACTTCTTCTACTTGGACGACGACCCCGAGTTCGTCTCCGGTGCCAAGACCCGCGAGCTCAAGGACCCGCGCCCGCTGGACTACCGTTTCGCCCCGCACCTGGACGCCGACGGCAACGAAGTGCCGTACGCCGCCCCGCAGATGCGCCGCGACCCGCTGACCGGCGACTGGATCCCGATGGCCACCGCCCGTATGAACCGCCCGATCACCGCCGGCCCCGGCGCCACCGCCAAGGGCAACCCGCTGGCCGCCCGCAAGCCCGGTGATCCGTACCAGGACGGCGAAGTGCCGGACACCGACTACAACGTCGTGGTGTTCGAGAACCGCTTCCCCTCGATGGTGCGCGTGCCCGGTGTCTCCGAGGACGTGACCTACGTTGACGGCAACCCGCTGTGGGAGAAGAAGCTCGCCGCCGGCCGCTGCGAAGTCATCTGCTTCGACCCGAACGAGGACGGCCTGCCGGCCGATTTGCCGGTCTCCCGCCTGCGCACCGTGGTTGAGGCTTGGGCCTTCCGTACCGCCGAAATCTCCAAGATGGAAGGCATCGAGCAGATTTTCCCGTTCGAGAACCACGGCCAGGAGATCGGCGTCTCCCTCGCCCACCCGCACGGCCAGGTCTACTGCTACCCGTTCATCGCCCCGAAGATGGAGAAGGAGCTCCAGCACACCGAGGCCTACCACGAGAAGACCGGTGGCAACCTCTTGAAGGACATCATGAACGCCGAGCTCGAAGCCGGCGAACGCATCGTGATGCGCAACCACAGCTGGGTCGCCTACGTGCCGGCCGCCGCCCGCTGGCCTCTTGAGGTCCACGTGGCCCCGGTGCGCGACGTGCTCACCCTCGACCAGCTCAACGACGAAGAGCGCTGGGACCTTGCCTCCATGTACTCGCACCTTCTGAAGCGCGGCAACGCCTTCTTCGACAAGGGCGACGGCAAGGGCATGGACCTGCCGTACATCGCTGCCTGGCACCAGGCCCCGATCCACGACAAGCGCCGCGAGAACTACCGCCTGAACCTGCAGTTCTTCTCCTTCCGCCGCGCCGCCAACAAGATCAAGTACCTCGCCGGCTCCGAATCCGGCATGGCCGCCTGGATCTCCGACACCACGCCGGAACTCATCGCCAAGCGCTTCCACGAGCTCGGCTCCATCGACATCGCCGACTGATAGGAAGAAAAACATCAATGACTGCTGTTGAATTCATTGAGCCGCTGACCCATGAGGAAGGCGTCTTGCAAGCTACCAAGCTGTTCGTCGACACCTACGGCGCTGCGCCCGAGGGCGTGTGGGCTGCTCCGGGCCGCGTGAACCTGATCGGTGAACACACCGATTACAACGCCGGTCTGTGCCTGCCGATCGCTCTGCCGCACCGCACCTTCATCGCTCTGAAGCCGCGCGAAGACACCAAGGTTCGCGTTGTCTCCGACGTGGCTCCCGACAAGGTTGCCGAAGCTGATCTCGATGGCCTCAAGGCCCGTGGCGTGGACGGCTGGTCCGCCTACCCGACCGGCGTGGCCTGGGCGCTGCGTGAAGCCGGCTTTGACAAGGTCAAGGGCTTTGACGCCGCTTTCGTCTCCTGCGTGCCGCTGGGCTCTGGCCTGAGCTCCTCCGCCGCCATGACCTGCTCCACCGCTCTGGCTCTGGACGACGTGTACGGCCTTGGTTACGGCGATTCCGACGCCGGCCGCGTGACCCTCATCAACGCTGCCATCAAGTCCGAGAACGAGATGGCCGGCGCCTCCACCGGTGGTCTTGACCAGAGTGCCTCCATGCGTTGCACCGAAGGCCACGCGCTGCTGCTCGACTGCCGCCCGGAGCTGACCCCGCTGGAGAACGTCTCCCAGCAGGAGTTCGACCTCGACAAGTACAACCTCGAATTGCTTGTGGTCGATACCCAGGCTCCGCACCAGCTCAACGACGGTCAGTACGCTCAGCGCCGCGCCACCTGCGAGCAGGCCGCGAAGATCCTCGGCGTGGCCAACCTGCGCGTCACCGCCGACGGCATCGCCAAGGCCGACGACCCGTTCCAGGCGCTCAAGGAGACGCTGGACGCGCTGCCGGACGAGACGATGAAGAAGCGCGTGCGCCACGTCGTCACCGAGATCGAGCGCGTGCGCTCCTTCGTGCGCGCCTTCGCCAACGGCGACATCGAGGCCGCGGGCCGCCTGTTCAACGCCTCCCATGATTCGCTGGCCGTGGACTACGAGGTCACTGTGCCCGAGCTCGACGTGGCCGTGGACGTGGCCCGCAAGAACGGTGCCTACGGTGCGCGTATGACCGGCGGCGGCTTCGGTGGCTCCATCATCGCTCTGGTCGGCAAGGGTCGTTCCCAAGGAAGTCGCTCAGAAGATCGCCGACGAATTCGAAAAGCAAGGCTTCCACGCTCCTCGCGCTCTCGCGGCCTATGCCGCTCCGAGCGCTTCGCGCGAGGCCTGAGCCCGCATCTGAGCTCCCTCTGACGAGGGAGCTTCGTTTTATCCTGCGACACGCGGGGCGGACTTACGAAGAATCTTGAATCGTATTACGGTGACGGATTGTTTTGAAAATCGCATGGCTTCTGCCGAAATCACATGGCAGGCCATGCGATTTTTGTTGCCGTCGTTGGCCCGGACGTTAGGGGCGTAACGACATTTTCGCGCGACGGCAATCTGAGAGGTAATCCAAGAGAGGTTTCGTTGTCCGCTATCCAGACAACTTCCGATAACATCATGCCCGCCGGCGAATCCGGCACCGCTTATTCCCGTAGCCCCCGCCACGCTTCCGAAACCAGGCATTTCGACCATCCGCATAAGGTGATGCTCGGCCTGTATATCGGCGCATTCCTAGGCATGCTGTCCGAGACATCCATGAACATCGCCCTGCCCGATCTGATGGACGAGTTCTCCGTATCCTCCGGTACCGCACAATGGATGGTCGTCGGCTACATGCTGGCCATTGGCGTGGTGCTGCCGTGCGTGGGTTGCATGCTCAAATGGATCAAAGCCAAAACGCTCGTGCTGTTCGCACTGGCCTGCTTCCTCGTCGGCGCTTTGGTATGCACCGTGGCCACTAGTTTCCCTGTGCTGCTTGCCGACCGAATCGTGCAGGGCATCAGCACCGGCATCGTGCTGCCCACCATGTACGCATCGATCATGCGCGTATTTCCACCTTATAGGATCGGTGCCGCCAACGGCGTGGCCGGCCTGGCGGTCATGTTCGCGCCGGTCATCGGCCCCACCCTGGCCGGCGCGCTGATTGGCGCGTTGAGCTGGCGTGCGATCTTTGCACTGTTTGCGGTCGTCGCTGTCATCGCCATTGTCTGTATAGCGGCGTTCTTCGTCACCCCGATTGAATGCACGCGCCCGGCGGTCGATATCCTATCCATCATCGCCTCGGCGTTGGGCTTTGGTTGCCTCGTGGCCGGCGTGAGCCTGATCAGCGACATGGGTTTCTCCGTGGCGGTAGTCGGTTTGTTGGTGATTGGCGTAGTCGTTCTTGCCCTCTACGCCTACCGTCAGCTGCACATCGCCGACCCACTGCTTGACCTGCGCGCGCTTGGCATTGCGGCGTTCCGTACGCCGGCCATCATGGTCAGCTGCTCGTTTGCCTGCACCTTAGCGTTCATGTATTTGGTGCCGCAGGAATTGCAGCGCGGACTGGGCATGAGCTCTACGCTCGCCGGTCTGCTCATGCTGCCCGGCGGCATCGTCAACGCGGTGTGCACGCTGATGGCCGGTCGCCTGTTCGACCGTCATGGTGCGAGGGTGCTCGTGTGGATCGGTGTGGTGATGGCAGCCATCGGTGGTGCGTTGTTCTTTGCCATCGGTGTTGACTCGGGTGTTGTGCTGTTCTTGGCCGCGCACATCATCGTGATGGTGGGCATTCCGTTTATTCAGCAGTCGGCGCAGTCCGCTGCGCTCAAATCGTTGCCGGACCGCATGGCTGCTGATGGCAGCACCATTCTCAACACCATGCAGCAGGTGTGCGGTGCCATCGCCACCGCTGTGGCCACCTGCCTGCTGGTCCTGGGTCAGACCGGCTATGCGGCCGGTGGCGGCACCAACGCCGCGCAGGCTTCGTGGACGGTTCGCGCTACGGCTATATGTTCGGTTTGGTGCTTGTGGCAATCGTGCTGGTCTTCTCCTTTATGCTCAAGGGCGGCAAGGAAGAACCGAAGCTGGTGCCGGTGCAGGTCGACGACGGTGCGGTTGAGAGTCTGGCCGTGTGAACATGACCCAACGGACTCGATGATTCCTGAGAGTCCGCGAATCCGGAAATGGAACAGCATGAATGGCGTGATGCAGTTTGTGACTTGTCTGAGCTGTTCCATTCCGGCGGTATTGGTGCCTGGCAACGGTCAGACGACAGACGATACATACGTTATACGATTAATGGCGTGTCGCGATGTGGGTGATTCCGGTGTTCTGCGAGAACGGCAGTATGGAGCCGAAGTTTACGTTTGCGGCGCTGGGTGAACTGGTCAATGAGAGCGTTAACTATTGAGATAAACGATTAACGTTTGACATTAAACGATTAACGATTTATAGTGTTGACCACCGCGAAGAAACAGTCACAAAGCAAGTGGCTGACGGTCTCGTACAGGTGCGTTTTACATCGGTACGAGGAGGAAACATCAAGGAAGAAGGAGCCTAATCATGGCACGAAGGAGTGTTCGCCTGTTGGCATCAATCGCTGCAGTTGCGACTATGGCCACGGCGCTTGCCGCCTGCGGCAACAAGCAGGCCACCACAGATGAGAATGGCAAGCCGATTGTCAACATTCTGGTTCGTCGCAACGTGACCGACCATCCGATGCAGGACACCCAGTACACCAAGGATCTGGAAGCCGCCTGCGACTGCACCATCAAGTGGCAGGAAGTCTCCGACAACGCGTGGGGCCAGCAGAAGAGCGCCAAGATGGCCGCCGGTGAATTCCCGGACATTGGCTTGAGCTTGTTCAGCATGGTGGATGCGGCCAAGTACAGCACCTATTTCGAGGATCTGAAGCCGCATCTGGACAAGATGCCGAACGTCAGGAGTTCCTCAAGGCCCAGCCGGGCGCCGCGAAGTACGTGACCGACGGAACCAAAATCGCCATGCTACCGTCTGATCGTGGCAAGGGTTACGAGGTTTCCGGATAACGCCCGAGATTTTGCGCACTTTGGTTTGGGCTTGAGATAGGGGCATGGCCCGTGTCCTGTGTACGATTTTCTGTCGCCAGACATTAGAAAACCGCGATTGGAAACGAGGGCACGAAGCCATGTCACAGCAGATTCTACAGGTCGACCAGGCCATGTTGGAAACCACCCTGGACCGGATGGTCCGCAAAAGCGTCGAGGAGACCCTGAACGCGATGCTCGACGCCGAGGCCGACGAGATCACCGGCGCCGCGCGCTACGAGCGCAGCGGGGACCGCAAGGCGTACCGGGCCGGCCACTACGAGCGCGACCTGACCGTCAAGGCCGGCAAAATGAGCCTGAAAGTGCCGAAACTCAAGGGCGCGGTGTTCGAGTCGGCCGTGATCGAACGATACCGTCGGCGTGAGGAGAGCGTCGAGGAGGCCTTGATCGACATGTACCTGGCCGGCGTCTCCACCCGCCAGGTCGATGATGTCAGCCGGCTCCTGTGGGGCGACCGCATGCCCTCGCAGACCCTGAGCGACAAGCTCAAGCGCGTCTATGCGGATATCGACGCATGGCGGGGCAGGCCCCTCGAACAGGATTACCCGTACCTGTTCATGGACGGCGTGTGGCACAAAAGGTGCTGGGGCGGGTCCGTGGAGAACGTGAGCATCCTGGTGGCCATCGGCGTCGGCATGGACGGGCGGCGCGAGGTGCTTTCGGTGGCCGAGGGCATGAAGGAGGACGCGGAAAGCTGGCGCGAATTCATCAAAGGCATGCTCGCACGAGGCCTCAAGGGCGTGAGACTGGTGACGGGAGATCGGTGCGCGGGGCTGGTCGCCGCCGCGGGCGAGCTGCTGCCCGATGCCCGCTACCAGCGGTGCATGGTGCATTTCGAGCGCAACATACTCGCCAGGGTCAACCCCGGGAACCGCGACTGGGCGGCCGACGCACTGAAGGCCGTGTTCTCCATGGAATCACGCGACAAGGCGTTGGAGAAGGCCGAATCCGTCGCCCGGGACATGGAATCCAGGAAACTCAAGGAGGCCGCCAAATGCCTGCGCGAGGGCATCGGCGAGACCACGACCTACCTGCTCGACGACTACCCGCGCGAGCATAGGCGTCGGATCCGCACCAACAACATGATCGAACGGCTCAACCGCGAGATCAGGCGCAGGACCCGCGTGGTCGGCTCGTTCCCCGACGGACGCAGCGCGTTGATGCTCGTCTGCGCGAGGGTCCGCTACGTGACATCCGACGAGTGGTCGACGCGCCGCTACCTCGACATGTCAAGGCTCGGTGAGACCGTACCAGCAGCGAACTGATCACCGCCACAGGGACGGGCGAAGACCAAAGTGCGCAAGAGTTCGGGCACTACCGGTTTCCGGCACTCACATGTTCATCAATCAAGACTGGCTTGACAAGCTCGGCCTCAAGATGCCAACCACTTGGGACGAGCTTGAGAACGTGCTCGAAGCATTCAAGACCCAGGATCCGAACGGCAACGGCAAGGCTGATGAGGTACCGATGAATATCCGCGGCCTCGGCTTCGGCCTGTGGAGCCCCCCCTGACGCTGATGAACTCCGAAGGCGTGGTAACCGCCTTCATGGGCGGCGGCGCTTCCGAACAGGGCTACTACGTGGACAACGGCAAGGTCAAGAGCTACTACACCTCCGACGCGCTCAAGAACGTCGTCTCCTACCTGCACGGACTCATGGCCAAGGGCCGTATCCCGAAGGATGTGCTTACCCGCGACGCCTCGCAATACACTTCGCAGACCGTCAGTGACGGCCAGACCGCGCTGACCGGCGTCTCCTTCGGCTGGTCCAACTACGCCGAATACGGCGACAAGCTTGGCGACCAGTACGTCACCATGCCGCCGCTGAAGAAGGACACCTCCACGCCCGACTCCCAGGTCAAGTGGGATTATTCCCAGGACGCCTGCCGCTGGGCCTACTCCGGTTCTGGCCTGACCGTCAACCCGAACGCCGCTAATCAGGACGCCATCTACAAGGTCATCAACGCCATGTATGGCGAGAAGCTTTCCGTGGCCGGTTTCTTCGGTTCCATCCCGGATATCGTCTCCGATGATGGCGATCACCAGTACACCATCGACAAGAAGAAGGCTTACGCCGAGTATCCCGACACCCGTGCCATCGCCCTGCAGGACCGCTTCGGCGGCTGGATCCGCGACGACGTGAAGATGGTCAACGACACCAACGCTGACCAGGTCACCGCCTCCGACCAGGCCATCCGCGAGGCGCGCAACCGCGTCGACGGCGTCAAGGACGTCATCCCGATCTACGTGCGCCCGAATACCGAGGACTCCAACACCTTGCAGAACAACAACACCGCCATCTCCAACTACGCGAACAACCAGATCGCGAAGTGGGTCCAGAAGGGCGGCATCGACAAGGAATGGGACGCCTACGTGAAGAAGGTGTCCGAACCGACCCTCGGCCTCGACGCCAACATCAAGATTTGGCAGAAGTGGTACGACAAGTACACCAAGTAGCCAAGCAATACCGCGGGGTCCATCGCACGGATTCGTTTCTCTCCTGTGACTGCCACCGTCGGACCCCGCACTTTTTGTTCCCTAGTAATCATCCTAAATTGGAGACCAACATGAGTGCACAAACATCGCAAGGCGTTGCTGCACGGACCGTGGCGATGGAAGCGGCTCCCGACCGCAAGAAACCAGGTCTGCTCGATCGCATCGCCGACCATTTACGTCGCTACTGGCAGTTGTGGATTCTTTCCGCTCCGGCATTGTTCTTCGTGGGACTGTTCTCCTACGTGCCGATGTGGGGCATCCAGCTCGCCTTCCGCGAGTTCGATCCGACCAAAGGCCTGACCGGCGGCAAATTCGTCGGTTTCAAATACTTCCTGGAATTCTTCCACAACCCGCTGTTTGGTGAGATTATGACCAACACCATCCGCATTTCCCTGTGGACATTGGTCATGGGCTTCATCTTCCCGATTATCCTGGCCCTGCTGATCAACCAGATCGGTTCTAAGAAAATCAAAGGTTTCGTGCAGACGATTACCTACATGCCGCACTTTATCTCCGTGGTGGTCATCGTCTCCATGCTCAACATCTTCCTGACTCCTGGCACCGGAATTCTCGGTCGCTTCTTCGGCGACGAATCACTGATGGGTTCCACCAGCGCCATCACCGCGGTCTATTGGATTTCCGAAGTCTGGCAGCATGTTGGTTGGAACTCCATCATCTACCTAGCTGCGCTCGCCGGTGTGGACACATCGCTGTACGAGGCGGCGAAGATCGACGGTGCAGGCCGTTTGCAGCTGATTCGCTACGTCGATATTCCTACGATCATGCCGACATGCGCGATTCTGCTCATCATGAACATGGGCTCCGTGCTCAACGTGGGCTTCGATAAGATCTACCTGATGCAGAACTCGCTGAACATGCCGTCCACCGAAGTCATCGCCACATACACCTACAAAATCGGTATTATCAACGGCCAGTACTCGTACTCGACGGCAATCGGTCTGTTCAACACCTTGGTCAACTTCATCTTCCTGATCACCGCGAATGCAATCGCCAAGCGCGTTTCCGATACGAGCATTTTCTAGAAGGGTTTTATCATGTCTGCAACAATTGAGGCTGTTACCCAGAACAAGAACGACATTCCCTGGAACAAGCACGTGCGTCAGAAGCAGAAGCCGGGTGACTGGGCGGTGTCGGGCATCATCAATGTGCTGCTGCTCCTGACCATTGTGGCGGTGCTCTACCCGCTGTGGTTCGTGGTCATCGCATCATTTTCAAATCCGAACGCCGTGGCCGGCGGTGAAGTGCTGCTGCTACCCAAGGATGTGACCTTCGCTGGCTATGCTAAGGTGTTCGCCAACCAGCGCATCTGGCAGGCTATCTCAACACCATCATCTATTCGGTGGTCGGCACCGCGGTCAACATGGCAGTGACCATTCCCTGCGCTTTCGCGCTATCCCGTCGCGAGTTCAAGCCGCGACGCGTGATCATGTTCCTGTTCACCGTGACCATGTTCATCGCCGGCGGCCTGATTCCGAACTACCTGCTGTACAAGAGCCTCGGCATCAACAACAGCATGTGGGTGTTCATCCTGCCTGGCGCGGTTTCCGTGTACAACGTGATCGTGGCCCGTTCCTTCTTCGAGACCTCTATCCCCGAAGAGCTCTTCGACGCGGCCCAGATCGACGGGCTGAGCTACTTTGGCTACTTCTTCAAGATTGTGCTGCCGTTAAGCTCCGCGATTCTGGCTGTAATTGGTCTGTACTACTTTGTCGGCCACTGGAACGACTTCATGACGGGCCTTATCTTCATCACCGACGACACGAAGCAGCCATTGCAGGTGGTGTTGCAGCAGTTGCTGCTGGTGGCGCAGGGTACTGGAACCAATGTCAACGCGGCTGCGCAGCAGCAGGCCGCCGATCAGATCAAGTTCGGCATCATCATCGTCTCTACCCTGCCTCTGCTTGTGCTCTATCCGTTCTTGCAGAAGTTCTTCAACAAGGGTGTGTTGCTCGGCGCAGTCAAGGGCTGAATCAAACGCAATCCGACAAGAGACTACCAATCCAAAAGCCAGCCGATAGAAAGGATTCGCTATGCTTGCCCGCTTCTCTGTGGCCTACGAGCGGCTCTGCCGTCTGCTAGTCGCGATTTTCGTGGTCAACGTGGCCATACTCGCGCACACTCTGATGGGAGCAGTCGTGCTGGGATTTCTCCCCTCGTTCGCGGCTGCGCAGGCTACGTTCCGTGCGTGGCTGCTTTCTGAGGACTGTTCAATGCGGGCCAAGGAAGTTTGGAAGACGTTCCACGGCTTCTGGAAAAGCGAAGTCAAGCGCGCGAATCTTTTCGGTTGGCCTTTGATTATTCTCTGGGCCGTGGTTATCGTCGACTACTACGTGATGAACTGGCATGCTCGCGGCGATTTCGACATCATGGTTTCCGGCGTGCTGCTGCTCATCATCGTAGTTTTGGCGGTGTTCTCGTCCTTGGTTTGGGTGGTACGCGCGAACTATGAAGAGAGTCCCGTCTGGATTGTTCGTACAACACTGGCGATGATTGTGGCACGCCCGTTGTGCAGCCTTCTGCAGGTCGGACTGCTGATTCTCACCGTGCTTGTATGGGTGCAATGGCCTGGAATTCTCATGGTGTTCGGTTTGTCGCTGCCGATGTTCTGCACAGCTTGGATTGTTTATTCATTCGGCCGTCTGCCTGGAATGGACATTCATGACCGCATGGAACAGAGCACGGGCCGCGCCCGAAACCAGACATCGTGACATGTTCGCAGAAAAAGGGGGTGATAAAATGTTGCAGTCGTCAGTAAGTCAACGAGTGAACAGGTCCAAACGATTGGTATCTATCAAAGACATAGCTAAGGAAGCGGGTGTTTCCGTATGCACTGTGTCTTTGGTTATGAACAACAAGGATCACAATCGCGTCAGCAAGGCGGTTGCGCAGAAATCCGTGCGACTGCCGAGAACATGGGGTACAAGTCTAATTCCGTGGCGCGCACCTTACGCACCAGCAAATCCAATACTCTGGGATTCGTCACCGATGAGATAGCCACGACTCCGTATGCGGGCCGGGTGCTCCAAGGGGCGCAGGACGCCGCGCGCAAGCTTGGATACATCCTGCTTACCGCAAACACCAACAATGATGCCGAACTTGAAGACCAAGAGATATCCGCCCTACGTCGATACAACGTGGACGGCTTCCTGTACGCCATCATGTATCACCGTAAAGTGGACATCCCTGAGGCATTGGAAGGCAGTCTGACAGTAGTGGTGGATAGTGAGGACGCCGCAGGGAAGGTTCCTTCAATCTACCCTGATGACGAGATGGCCGGGTACGATGCCACCAACCGTCTGATTCAAGCCGGATGCAGACGCATCGTTTACTACGGTTCCGCAACCACCATTATCGCGCAGGGGGAGCGTCTGAATGGCTATCGGCGTGCGCTTGCGGAAGCTGGCATTGCATTCGATGAGGCGTTGGTCGTCAATGTATTGGAGACGACCAACGCTGCTGCTGAGGCGGCGCGGGTATTCGACGAAATCAAGCCGGACGGCATCTTCTGTTTCAACGATGTGCGCGCCACCTTCATCTATGAAGCTGCGCGAGAACGCGGAGTGCGCATCGGAACCGACGTGTCGGTGATTAGCATCGACAATCAGCCGTTCATCACTGATGTGATCAAACCATCTCTGACCACGCTGGAGTTGCCCCATTATGAAATGGGCTTCGAAGCGGTTCGGCAGCTGGTTGCCATGCTTGACGGCGATAAGGCCGTGGCGGATCTCGAATCCGATCATGGCATGGCGGTACAGAGACAACGAGATGGCGGCAAAACAGCATTGCGCTGCCGCATCATCGAACGCGATTCCATCGCGTTGTGACGGGTGTTCCCCTTTTTTCATATCTAGTTTTCCGATTATCGGTTTTTCAATGCGTAGCCACGTGATATCTGATCATGTGGCGCTGTGGAGGAGATTATTATGCCTGACAACTATTCCGTTGCCATCGAAACCGGCGGCTACCGTTTGCTGGAATTGTTCGCCGAAAGATGCGGCGATGACGCTGCCGTCACCATTGCAGACGGGGACGGCCATCAAATCGCCAGCCATGCCATGCCGGTGGCCGAGCGTCGCCACCGTTTCTTGATTCCGGTGCCGACAAACGTGCGTCTCACGGTGAGAGCGCGCCAACTGACCGTGCGGTTCGCCTACTTGTCCGAGTGTGAGAATCTTCTTGATGAAGGCGTGCGTTTCATCAGCATGAATCCATATGACAATGAATGGGATACGCAGCCGACGCTGGAGCAGATCTATGATCGTTTCGCTCGCCCTGCGGCGCATTTCGAGCCATTCGCTCGCTGGATGAATGATCCTAACGGCCTGTGTCGTTTTCAAGGACGCTACCATCTGTTCTACCAATTCAATCCGTATGGTTTTGGCTGGGACAATATGCACTGGGGCCATGCAGTGAGCCGCGATCTGGTGCATTGGACGCATCTGCCAATCTTCCTCGAACCGCAGCCGGAGCTGCAGATCGACGAACGCATCGTTGGCGGCGCGTTCTCCGGATCCGCGGTGACGGTGGATGCGTGTGACAATCCCTGCAAGGGTGATGATGCGGCCGCTATTCGCCTGTATCTAACCCGGCACCTGGAGACTCGCGGAGACGAATCGTCTGTTACTGAATACCAGACCACCTGCTTGTGTGAGGATGGCGTGCATGTGAGTGTCGAATCTCCAGTCGCGTTGCGCGTTAACGATGGTTTTGGCTTCGATTTCCGTGATCCGAAGGTGGAAACCGGCATGTCCGGCGAGGCGATCAATCCGGAACGCGCTTACATGGTGACCGCCACGAATCTGCCGGTCGCCGAATTCGATACTGATGTTGTGTCCTCCGCGGCGCCTGGCATCAGCGTACAGGGTACAGACGGCTGGTTTACGTGCGGTCCGCAAGGCATGCCCGGCACCGACAAGCCCAATATGGATACGGTGCCTGCCATGGCGCTCTTCTCCGCGAAGAAACCGCTCAAGCGCAACGTGACGTGGCAGTATGAAGGACCGGTGCTCGCCGACTTCGGCCACCAGCTGTCGCGTACCTACGAATGTCCTGACCTGTTCCAGCTCGACGGCAAGACGGTCGCCATCGGAGCTCTGATGCACTACCGTGACAAGCAAGGTCGTTTCCAGCAGGTGCGTTGGTATGTTGGTGATCTCAAGGACACCGCCGATGGCCCACGTTTGCAGGAAGGGAACAGCGATTGGTGCGATTTCGGTACTGGCTACTACGCGACACAAAGCTTTGCTGCCGACGACGGGCGTCGTATCGTGTTCGGCTGGTATACCGACTTTCCCGCGATGCGTGTGGAAAAGCCGTGCATCGCTAACGGCATGATGTCGCTGCCACGTGAACTGCACGTGCGTGACGGCCGCTTGACCAGCCGTCCTGTCAAGGAAGCGTACGAGCAGCTGCTAGGCGATCGTTTGGAAGCGCATGCAGACGAAAACGGGACCTTCTTTATTGTGCCGAACAACGCGTATTATGCGGACATGCATCTGGCTGACGATGATGATTTCACAATGCTCATCGCGACCGGTACCAATCCCGCCAATGGTAATTCGATGGAATTGCAGCTGCAGCGTCGCGACGGCGTGACCCGACTGGTCACGAAGGGAACAGTCGTGGACGACATCGATTTCGATAGCGGCATCGCCGATGTGCGTCGCGTCGAAATCTTCTTCGACCGTAATGTGGTGGAAGTCTTCCTTAACAACGGCGAAGCGGCCGGCAGTATGCTGTTCCAAGGTGCGGACGGCGATGGCGAGTTCCGTTTTGTTGCTGACGGCAAGGTCGATTGCGTGGATGTGCGTGTGCTTGACGGCATCTGGCGGTGACATACAGCTGCTGCAGCGGCAGGTGGTAACCGGCAGTCATCTCAGTATGTAAGGCAAAATAGACGAAAGGCACGTGTTTTGGCACGTGCCTTCCCTATACTTGAGGGCACGTCCGGCAATTCGCCAAGACGGTAACTGGATATTCACACCTCACGTTTAGGGAGCGCCATGAACAAGGCAATCATCACCGTCGTCGGCCAGGATACTGTCGGCATCATCGCACGCGTCTGCACATACCTTTCCGAACATCAGGTCAACGTGCTTGACATTTCCCAGACCATCATCGACGGTTTCTTCAACATGATGATGATCGTGGATTATTCCAAGGCCGACAAGGAATTCGGCGAGATTGTGGACGATCTCGACAAGCTCGGCGAGGAGATTGGCGTGCGCATCCGCTGCCAGCGCGAGGAGATCTTTACCAAGATGCACCGCATCTGAGCCGGGCCTCAAAAGAAAAGGACTTAAGGGAATACCATGCTGAATATCATGGAGGTCCACGAGACCAATCAGATGATCGAGCAGGAAAAGCTCGACGTTCGCACCATCACGATGGGTATTTCGTTGCTCGACTGTGCGGCGGATTCCGTTGAGCAAACCTGCGACAATATCTACCGTAAAATCACCACGTATGCCAAAGACCTGGTCTCCACAGGCCAAGCCATCGAAAGCGATTATGGCATCCCGATTGTCAACAAGCGCATCACCGTGACTCCTATTTCTCTGGTGGGCGCCAGCTGTTGCAAGACTTCGGAAGATTTTGTGCAAATCGCGCACGCGTTGGATAAGGCAGCCAAGGAAGTCGGCGTCGATCTGATCGGCGGTTATTCGGCATTGGTCTCCAAAGCCATGACCCCGGCCGAAGAACTGTTAATCAAATCATTGCCGCAGGCGCTTTCCGAAACGGACATCGTCTGCTCGTCGGTAAACGTTGGCTCCACGAAAACCGGTATCGACATGAATGCGGTGGAGTTGCTCGGCCATATCATCAAAGACATCGCCGAGCGCACCGCAGACAACGATTCCTACGGTTGCGTGAAATTCGTGGCCTTCTGCAATGTTCCGGACGACAATCCATTCATGGCGGGCGGCTTCCACGGCGTTACTGAAGGCGACGCCGTGATCAACGTGGGCGTTTCCGGTCCGGGTGTCGTCTCCCGCGCATTGGATGCGGCCAAAGGCAAGGATTTCGAGTTCCTGTGCGAAACCATCAAGCGTACGGCGTTCAAGATTACTCGTGTCGGTCAGTTGGTGGCTCAGGAGGCTTCCCGCCGCCTCGGCATTCCGTTCGGCATCATCGACCTTTCCCTCGCTCCGACCCCGGCTGTAGGCGACTCGGTGGGTGAAGTGCTGGAGAAGATCGGTCTTGAGCAGGTTGGCGCTCCTGGCACTACCGCGGCTTTGGCCATGCTGAACGATCAGGTGAAGAAGGGCGGCATCATGGCCTCCAGCTACGTGGGTGGCCTGTCTGGTGCGTTCATCCCGGTCTCCGAAGACAAGAACATGATCGACGCGGCTTCTTCCGGTTGCCTGACCATCGAGAAGCTCGAAGCCATGACCTGCGTATGCTCGGTGGGTCTTGACATGATCGCCATTCCGGGCGATACCTCTGCTTCCACCATCTCCGGCCTGATCGCCGACGAAGCCGCCATCGGCATGGTCAATCAGAAGACCACCGCCGTGCGTGTGATCCCCGTGGCGGGCAAGGGCGTGGGAGAGATGGCGAACTTCGGCGGCCTGATGGGCTACGCGCCCATCATGCCGGTCAACCAGACCAGCTGCGAGGCCTTCGTGACTCGTGGCGGTCGTATTCCTGCGCCGATTCACAGCTTCAAGAACTGATTCAGTAGGGTATCTGCCTCCAAAGAGGTACATTTGCGCAGATAGGTATCTGCTTTCAGAGGGGTACCTCAATCAAGAAACCCCGAGTACAAGCGTTGATATTTCAACGCCTATACTCGGGGTTTCGTCCTTTAACAGCCCCTCGAAGTGGCAATAAACCTCCGGCAGATGCCAAATCAGCCCCTCGAAGCGCCGATAGACCCATTTTCTGCGTTCATTTCCACAATGATGGTCGTGCTGCGAGGCTCAGGGTTTCCTCTCTCACGCCTGTCGGCGTTCGTTCGGCGTCGCTACTCGAAGGCCCACCGGGCCTTCTCCTCAGCGCCCTCCAGCGAAGTTGAGTTGGCGCCAGGCTTCGTAGATGGCGATGGACGCGCAATTGGTGAGGTTCAGGGAACGCAAGGACGGGCGCATGGGCAGTCGCACTTGTTCGGCCACATGAGGGCCCTCCATGATGTCCATCGGGTCGGGGATGTCGCCGGGCTCGGGGCCGAACAGCAGGATGTCGGTCGGCTTGTATTCCACCTCGGTGTACAGCTTGGTGGCATGTGCGGTGAACGCGATGATGCGCGAATTGGGCATGGACTCCACCAGGTTGTCGAAATTCGGGTGCAGCACCACGTGGGCCATGTCGTGGTAGTCGAGGCCTGCTCGGCGCAGCTTGGTGTCGCGCAGGTTGAAACCCAACGGCTCCACCAAATGCAGGATGGTGCCGGTCACCGCGCACAGGCGGATGGCCGAGCCGGTGTTGCCGGGAATGCGCGGTGAGTAGTAGCACAGATGCGGTGTTACGGTTTCGGTGGTGGCGGCCTTTCCGCCGAGAGCATCGCGTCCACCACGGAGATGGGGTTGCCATGCGCGTCGGTTACGAGTTCGTCCGGTCCGTAATTCGATTTACGGTACCCGTACTCGAACATCTTCTCGACTTTTGTTTCGGGATTCTGTGCGTTCTGCGAATTCTGTTCTGCCTCGTTCGTCATAGCTGCTAAGAATAGGAACGATGAACGACACAGCAATTTCTTTACGGCTCGGCGCATGGTGGGAGGCCAATGCGCGTGACTTGCCATGGCGCTTCGGACGGGCCACGCCGTGGGGCGTGCTGGTCAGTGAGGTGATGAGCCAGCAGACGCAGATGAGTCGTGTGGTGCCGTATTGGAACGATTGGATGGCACGCTGGCCTGACGCCCGTGCTCTTGCCGCAGCACCTAAAGCCGATGTGATCACCGCATGGGGCCGGCTTGGCTATCCTCGCCGTGCGCTGCGATTGCAGGAATGCGCCCGCGTGGTGGCGGAAGAATATGGCGATGAGCCGCCTCGCACCTACGACGAGCTCGTCGCTCTGCCTGGTATTGGCGACTACACCGCCTCCGCCGTGCTGAGCTTTGCATTCGGTGAGCGCATTGCGGTGATCGATACGAATATTCGCCGCGTGCTGAGCCGCGTATTCCTCGGCACCGAATCTCGCGGGGGAGCGGCGAGCCCGGCCGAACGCGCGCTCGCCAACCGCATGTTGCCCCAAGACAGGGTTCGTGGGGACGGTGCCGATTGCACGGACCATGCATACCGATCCGGCGAACACACTTTCCTGCAGCGCAGCGAACCTCCATCGGTCACGTGGAATCAGTCGGTGATGGAATTGGGCGCGGTGGTTTGCACGGCCAAGACGCCGTTATGCGAGATTTGCCCGATTGCGGATGATTGTGCATTTCTCAAAGCTGGCCGCCCCGGACTGGGGGAGCGGCGCACCCGCCCGCGGCAGCGATTCCAAGGCACTGATCGTCAGGTGCGCGGACTGGTGCTTGCGGCGTTGCGCACATTGCCGGCGAATGACACGCTTGCCAGAGTGGATGCCGAAAACCTATGGAAAGACCAGATTCAGCTCGACTCCTGCATCGCGAGCCTTGATGATGACGGGTTGATCGAGATTCTGGAGAATGGTGCCCTTCGTCTGCCCCACGGCTGATTCCGTACAGTGCTATAAAGTGGTTGAACCGCACACGTGTGAGAGCGTACGCGTGGATGAGCGGATGATATCGCTGAGCGGAATATTGGCCTTGGCTGACATTCTGTGAAAAATATGGGACTGCCGTGCGTGCATGGCGATGACGACCGTACACTGAAGAGGTTATGGCAGTGCAGAGGAATAAGTCAGGTGCGAATCCTAAAAGCGCCGGAGATGGTCGTGGCGGGTGGGGCCATCCGATGTCTCGCGGCAAAAACACCTCTCGCAAGGCTGCTTCTCGGAAGTTCTCCAATCCCGTTCGCTCCGGTAGGACTGCCAAAACCGCGATACCTGCAAAGACCATCCGGTCTGCCAAGGCAGGTGCTGCCACAAAGCGCACCATCAGTAAGAAGAAGCAGGTGATGTACCGTCGCCGCCGCATCGTGGTTGGTGTGGCATTGGTGTTAGTTCTCGCGTTAATCGTATTTTGCGTCTACAGCCTTGGCCGTGGTGTCGGAGCCATCAACACGGCAATTCATCATGACGAGGTGTATGCCATTTCCCGCGACACCGTGCCGACGCCGAAGAAAACCAGTGGCGTTAAGGATTGCTCGGCCAAGAATTTGTCGCTTGATCTGAGCTCGGCGTCCCAATCCGTGCCGGTTGGCGGGTCATTGGAATTCACCGCCAAGATCGTGCATGACGGTTCCGACAGCTGTCTGGTCGATGGATCCGATGCGGGCCGCGTGCTCACCATTACTTCCGGTCAGCAAACCGTCTATACCTCCGCCTTGTGCGCCACGGATTCCCGCATGCTGTTGATGGCCAAGGGAGACAAAGACATTCAGCAGCTCAAATGGAATGCCGATTCCAATGCCGCGCTGACCGGGTGCACGGATGAGGCGGACTGGCCTCGCGTGAACGCGGGAACGTATGTGGCTCAGCTGAGCCTGAAGGATCATCCCAAGGTGAAGAGCGATCCAGTGACGTTTACGGTGGAGTAACTGCAACAAGAGTAACTAGGCTGGATTCGCTGTGAATGGGCTGAGGGTACTCTTGGTGATAATCTACTCGCGCTGTCCCGCAGTTTGCGGGAGTGATCCGATAAGACAGATTTGGTTGTCGACTTCCCTGCAGTTGCGGGGGTGTGATGGCTGTAGTATGCTAATTCATTATTAACAAGATAAGCCAGAAATGGTTTTAATTTAACACTTATTTCGATAACTGTTATTACAAAGGAGTGAACATGACAGATCAGGAGCTAACACCGATCTCGGTTCCTCCTATGGGCAAGGAGCCGCACTTTTGGCACCCAGACAGTGATGCGTACCTTTCCCGCTCTGAACGTGTGAGGGAGACAGGCGAATACTGGTCTGCGATTCCTGCAAGCATTGCTGGATTATCTGTAATTGTATCGACTGATATTAGTGCGACATTGGAGGAGTCTGCTCATGCATTAGGAGAGCTAGATATATATGCCGGCGCTAAATTCGGTATAAAAAGTAGGGTGCTTGGTCCGATGTCTTCGATTCTGCTTCGGACTGAATCCACGTCATCTTCGCAGATTGAAAATCTCACGGTTGGGGCAAAAAACCTTGCTTTGCAGGAGTTGGGCGAAGGTAAGGGTGGTAATGCTGCGGTTGTGGTAGGCAATGTGCATGCTATGGAATCCGCGCTGGCATTGTCTGAGGAGTTCGACAAACAGCATTTGCTTAACATGCATAAGTCGCTATTGTTGGCGCAGCCTGGAATGCAGTCCTATGCAGGCCGCTTTCGCGATCAGCTTGTTTGGATCGGGGGAAGTTCTGCGGGGCCGGTGCATGCGCGGCACGTCGGTCCGCAGCCCGAACTCATCGAACCTTTGATGGATGATTTGCTGCTGTATCTGCGTCGGAATGATCTTCCTGTGATTTGCAGTGCGCTATCGCACATGCTCAATTTGAAACCATCCATCCGTTTGCGGACGGCAATGGTAGAGTCGGTCGTGCTCTGGTTCATGCAGTGCTGCGCAATAAGGGGCTGATTCGCAATGTTACGCCGCCAGTATCTGCTGGCTTGCTGACGGATACAGGTCGATATTTCGATGCGCTAATGGCATTTCGTGACGGCAACGCTCGTCCCATTGTTGAATGCTTTGCACATGCATGTCGCTATGCCTCTGCAACAGGGATGCAATTGATTGATTCATTAGATAGCCAATTGAACCAGTCGCGGGAATTATTATCGGGCCTACGTAAAGACGCTGCGGCTTGGAGTGTTCTTCCGGCTCTTATCGAACAACCGATTATCAATCAGGAATACCTAGTCCAGCATCTTGGACTGGGAACAATGACTGCTCGACGAGCCATTGAAACGCTTGCAGAGCGAGGGGTGCTTAAACAGATTACTGGTGGACGACGTAACAAGGTATGGATTCATCGAGGAATCTTGCAAGTCTTGGATGAGTATGCCGCACAGCTGAGGAGGCGGTGATTATGCATGACGCTCATTTTTCGAAAGGCCGTCCGAATCTGTCTGCTAGGGCGCTGTCGGTGTGGGCAAAAAGCGTGTATCTCAATCCGGGTGATGACCATTACCTTCAACTGTGGCAGCATCTGGAGGATACTGGCGAGATTGCTTTACTCGTATGGGATAAGTTCGTCGCCGATGATATCAAGATAATAATCAGCGAAGATGTTGGTTCAGAGCGTGCAGCTCGGCTGTTGTACCGATTCATCGCGGCGATTCATGACATAGGCAAGGTGTCACCTGCCTTTGTGGTGCAGATGTCACGCCTCGCCGATAGTGTTCGCCAGACCGGGCTTCGCATTCATCCAAGTATCGGGAACAGTCAAGATCGGTCGCAGTTCCGTCACGAACTCGTTGGTTGCGGGGCTGTTGAATCGTGGATGGCTCATAAGGGTTTTCGTACGGGAATCGAAACATTGGCGCATGGTATTGCAGGTATTGTTGCAGGGCATCACGGCACATCGCTGACTGACACCAAACAGGAACTGTTACATCGGTGGGATTGCGAACTGTTCTCCGGTGATCAAGCATGGCAGGATGTGCGATTTGAAATGCTCGACTGGGTTGCCGACGTCACTGAGTCTGTGCCGATTCTGCAAGAACTGCAGGAGCGTCCATTGCGCAGGAGAACACAAATCCTGTTGACTGCGTTGGTCATCATCGCTGATTGGATTGCCAGTGACAGCAGGTTATGCCCGCTGAATGTACCATCTTCGGATAATCGAGACGAGACCCGTTTCAACCCGCAACGTCGTGCGGCACGGGCGTGGAACATGCTGGGGCTGCCAAAACCTTGGAATCCTGCACTAATAATGCGTGATCCCGATACATTGTTCGGGGAACAATTTGACATTCCTGGAGCCCGTTTACGTCCAGTGCAGCGTGAGGCCATCCGTATGGCCCAGACAATAACCGAACCCAGTCTGATGATTGTCGAAGCCAACATGGGAGAGGGCAAAACTGAAGCGGCGTTGCTGTCCGCGGAGATTCTCGCGTCGCGATTCCACTGTGGCGGCATCTACTATGCGTTGCCCACGCAAGCAACTGTCAACGCGATGTTTGGTCGTGTCTTGGATTGGATTGAACATCTGCCGGCCGCCGACCGGTGTATGGTGACATCGCTTTTCTTGGCGCACGGAAAACGTGAATTGAATGACGATTATGAAACTCTGCGGGAACGCTGGTTCGATGATGGGCACGGACTTGCTCGCTCGTTACAGACTAGGTCTTCGGAAGGCTTTGTCGATGGTGACGCCGATAGCGCCAAATCGTCTGAGAGCTTGCAAGCCGTAGTTAATTCGTGGCTTACTGGTCGAAAGCGTGGCAACCTGTCTGATTTTGTCGTAGGCACCATTGACCAGGTGCTTATGGCAGTTTGCGTTGCAAGCATGTGGTGCTCAGGCATATGGCGCTTGCCGGCAAGGTGGTGATTTTGGATGAGATTCATTCGAACACTGCCTACATGAATGTGTATATGGAAACTGTGTTGGCTTGGCTTGGCGCTTATGGGGTGCCGGTGATTATGCTCAGTGCTACATTGCCGCAATCGAGGCGTAAAGCGTTTTTGGACGCTTATCAGCAAGGGGCAAAAGCGGCAGATACGGTGGAGTGCGTAGAGGAACGACAGCAAGTATGCAATGATGCTGGTTCGATGCAATCCCAAGGTCGGCGAAGATTGCTGGATCGCAAAATGAAGTACAACCGTTCGGTATCGGTAGCAGCGGTTGAGGGAGGAAATGCCAAACAGGTTGCAGGAACTGTTGACATGGCGCCTGAGGTCATTCCTAATCGTTTGGATTTGCGTTATCCGCTGATTTCGGTATCCAATGCCGGTGGTTTTGTTGATGTATCTCCGGAACCATCCGGTCGTGCCTTGGATGTGACTATCTCTATGATTTCGGATGATGATGACGCGTTGGTCGGTGTACTGAAGAGCTATCTTCGTGATGGTGGGTGCGCGGTGGTCATCCGTGATACGGTCGCACGGGCACAACATACGTATGATTTGCTGTCGCGATGCATGGATGTGGATGTCGTGTTGGCTCACTCACGGTTTTTAGCCTGTGATCGTGCCCGTATCGATCGGAACCTGATAAACCGGTATGGCAAGTACGGCGACCAGGGATGTCGCAGTGGTGTCGTCGTTGCCACGCAAGTCGTGGAACAATCACTGGATGTCGATTTCGACCTGATGATTACCGACGCGGCTCCAATAGACCTGATTTTGCAGCGTGCAGGTCGTCTGCATCGGCATCGGCGCGGCATAGCGGAGTGTGAACGTCCAGAACCCCTGCGTTGTGCCCATATGATCATCACTGGCGTGGAGAAGGTCGATGATGAACAACCGCCGCGGTTCGCGAGAGGATTAGAACAGGTATACCAGCGGTACCTGTTGATGAGGTCTCTATCGGTGCTGCGCATAGGCTCACAGAGTTTCACGACAATCTGTGTCCCAGATGATATCCCTCAATTAGTTCAGACGGTGTATGGCTCCGATGATATTTGTCCGGATGCCTGGAGACCAGGTGAGGATGGTGAACAATCGGCACGCACTTGTATGGAAGGAGTGATTGCGAACAGTGAGAATCAAGCAAGTCAGCTGCGGATTTTCACGCCGATGGATCGTCGCCAGCCGTTCTCTCTCGATGGATGGCTATATGTGAACATGCCCGATCCTGATACTCCGGGAGGATCTCGGGAGCAGCTGGTATCCGCTGGGGTTCGGGAGAGCGACGATTCATTCGAGGTCATAATGCTGCAACGAGACATGGATGGCAACTTGCAATTGCCTTCATGGACGTTTCGTCATCTGCGCCGTTGCCGGCGGGAACCGGAGTTCCGAACCGGCAGCAGGTCAGAGACATCCTGTCCTGCACGATTTCCTTGAGTCGATCTTCGCTGAAAGGATGCAGTATCGACGCAGTTATCGAATCACTGGAGAACGACGTTCCAGAGCAATGGAAAGTATATATGGAAAACCGCGAACTGGCCGGACAACTGCTTGTTGTACTGGACGGCGATGGGAATGCGACGTATACCATTCACGATTCGCGCAAGGAAAGTGAGACAATGAAAACATTGCATGTGCACTATTCAATGGAGAAGGGGCTGACAGCGGATGTTGAATAATAATGAGGTCTCGTTCAATCTGATGAACCGCCCATGGATTCCGGTCACGATGCTGAACAATAACGAGCATAGGGAGCTGTCCATCATCGAAACGTTCGAACGGGCATGCGACATCAGAAGCATCGACGGGGAAATCCCATTGCAGCGGTTTGCGATTGTCCGCCTGCTTGTGGCCATTTTGTACGGCCGTTTCGGCAGCGACATTACCGCTGAGGAGTGGAAAGAAGATCTCTACGACGCTGGCGCTGATGATCCTGACATCATGTATGCAATACGTGATTATTGCGAGACATGGTGTTGGAGATTTGACCTGTTCGATGGCAAAGCGCCGTTTTACCAGGTCGCTGGACTGCACACTGCCAAACATGAAGTCTCTGGGTTGGAACGACTAATTCTGGATGTGCCGAGTGGAGAACCGTTGTTCACGACACGGCTGGGCGAAGGCCTACGGTCCATCAGCGCGGCGGAAGCCGCACGATGGCTGGTCACCGTGCAAGCGTATGACGCTTCGGGTATCAAGTCGGGAGCAGTCGGTGATCCGCGTGTCAAGGGAGGCAAAGGATATCCAATAGGGGTTGCATGGGCCGGGCATCTTGGCGGATATCTGATTGAGGGCGCTAATCTCTGGCAGACGTTGATTCTCAACTTTGCAGGATGCGAAGCTCTGGGACTCGGCATTACCAATGCCCACTGGTCGGACGATATCCCGGTGTGGGAACGCGAGCTGTTGGAATCACATCCTGCCACGGGATTCGATCAACCAGTCGAACGAACTGCGGACACCTCGTACTTCCACGGGCCAGCGACGCTGATGACATGGCAGTCCAGACGCATGTTGCTCACCCATGAAGGAGAGATGGTCACAGGAGTATTGGTATGCAATGGAGATCGGTTGAAACCGCAAAATGCGCAGTACTTTGAGACCATGACCGGTTGGAGGCGCAGCCCAACGCAAGAAAAGGCTTTAAAGCGGCAAGTGGTTTATATGCCGCGCAAGCATGATTCCGCGCGCGCTTTGTGGCGAGGATTGCCGTTGCTGACCAGTGGTGAGGACACGAGCAATGCCAATACGGACAATGCGTTGCGACCATATACGATGACGTGGCTCTCCCATGTGCGATCAGCAATGCGTTGGAATGATGCAATACCCATCCGGCTGCACGCATTCGGCGTTGAATACGGAAACAATGATGCGGTCATTGATGCTGCCGTTGACGACATGCTTGACCTGAATCTCATCGTAATCACATCGAGGAACCCGAAGATGGGACAGATGCTGCGGCAGGCAGTAGACAACACCGACCAAGGCGTTTCCTCGCTGCGCACCTTAGCGGCCAACATTGCATCGGCAGCCGGACTGCCATCTGAATCGGCGCAACGTCAGGCATCGGAGCTGGGGTACACCACATTCGATCGCGTGTTTCGCCAATGGGTACGAGGCATCGATCATGACAACGATTTGTATGAACTGCAGACACAATGGAGCCGCACCGCCAAAACGATTCTTCTGCGTCTGGCGTCCCAAATCATGGCGCAAGCATCTCCTCAGGCCATCGTTGGCAGGGATGTGACCGACAGCAATGGCACTGTTCGGCATTACAGCGTGGCACTCGCGGAAATATGGTTCAGAAGCAGATTGAAATCCATCTTTTCGACGGATGCTTCGGCATCTGGATCGGTAGTTCCTGAACCATCACAAGACAAGGAGACTGAACAATGACGGAACAAGACAAGGAGCGAGCGTCACGCCTCACCTCGTTCGGCATGTGGGTCAGTAGCCAAGTGCGTCGTCTGGCGACTGGTGGCCGTGATGAAGCGGGCATTTACCGTGCTGGATATCTGCGAAACGATCCATATTCTATCGCTGCGGTTGCACGTTTACGTCATGCCGTAGGACGTGAGGTGGGGGCCGATCCCGATATATTCGTCTGGACAATTCCTGATCCCACGAAATCAGATGTCTGCGGAACAGACGTCGACTGTTATACTGACACCCCATCGCCTCGTGAACGTGCTGCGCATGCCACGCTCACATTGTTTGCAACACACCAGCAGTCTATTCATGATAAGTCGATGCATACCGATGCGGATGTGTCTCTGGGACGCGCGGTGGGGCGGATGGCTTATGGCAATTTCAATGAATCCGGTATCAGACGAGTATTCAGCCAGATGCAGACGGCCAGTAGTTGGAAGGAACTCGTCCGCCACGCACGTAGCCTGATTAGTCTGCTCAGACGTGAGCGGATTGCATTGAATTATGGCCTTCTGGCTCAGGATTTGTTGGCGTTACGATCCACTCGCAGTCATGCAAACGCCGTGCGCGCCAGATGGGGGCGGGATTTCCAAAGCGGTTACCGACGCAAACAGACTGACGATAGTGTTGGAGAATCGCCTGAAATCATCTGATTATTCGGATCATTTAGTGGAATTTGAAACGTCTGAACCAAACATCAGTTATTGCGTCATTCCATATTTTTAGAAAGGAACTCACTCATGAACGCATCCAATAACTCGAGCCGCACTATCGTGGAAATCCATATCTTGGAGACGACCGCGGCAGGCAACCTGAATCGAGACGATACAGGAAGCCCCAAAACGGTGGAATATGGTGGCGTTACTCGTGCTAGAGTTTCCAGCCAGGCATGGAAACGACCTACCCGCGAGACATTTAGGGACCTGCTAGATCCGCGTGATCTAGGCGTCCGTACCAAGCGGATCGTGGAACTGTTGCGTAATCGCATCCTCGAACAGACTCCTCAGACTGACGCAGAACTGGCAGCTAAGATTGCGGAAAGTATTCTTAGCGACGGAGCTGGCATCAAACTGACCAAACCACGGGCGAGAAAAAATGCCGCAGGTGATGCCGGTAATGAATTGCAACAGTCTGGCTATCTGTTGTTTATGGGCAATCGGCAGTATGACCGTTTGGCGGACATTGCGGTGGAAGCTTTGGCTCAGAATGATCCGGTTAAGTTTGTGAAGTCGGAGAAGAAACGTATCAAGCAGATTGTGTCGGACGATCGGTCCATTGATGTGGCTTTGTTCGGTCGTATGGTCGCCGATGCCACCGATCTCAACGTGGATGCCGCGGCTCAGGTCGCTCATGCCATCAGCGTGCAGGCGGTTGATGCGGAATCGGATTTCTTTACCGCAGTCGATGACGTCAAGCAGAACAATGATGATGAAAGTGATGCTGGAGCGGCCATGATTGGCCAGATTGAGTTCAACGCCGCGACTTACTACCGGTATGCGAATGTCGATGCGAACAGGCTGAATGATACGTTGGGCGATGCCAGCGTGACCGCCAAGGCTGCTGCGGCATTTGTGCAGGCATTCGTCACCAGCATGCCGAAAGGCAAAATTAATACGTTTGCCCAAGGCACTTTGCCGGATCTGGTAGTGGTCAACATTCGTGATACGCAGGCGGTGAATCTTGTCGGTGCATTCCAGAAGCCAGTCGAACCCGATTACGTACGTCATGCGACTGAGGCATTGGTGCAGCGAGAGCGGGAGCTTGACGATGCGTATGGCATTACGCCAGTGAATACGTGGGTAGTACGTATCGGTGATGCGACGGAGGCAGCTGAAGGCCCGGACGGACTGGTCGAGCGACGCTCCACCCTGCGCCAGATGTTGGAATGCATTGAGACGACGGTGGCACAGCGTCTTTCGGAACAATCGAACCAACCGACTATGCAGATGGGCGTTCAGGAGTCGTGACATGCCGGTACTGCTCATGAGATTGGCCGCGCCTATGCAATCATGGGGTGCGAGCAGCAGGTTCACCCGTCGCGAGACCGAGATGATGCCGACGAAAAGCGGCGTTATCGGTATGCTGGCTGCCGCATTGGGCATTGGTCGAGACGAACCATTGACACGGTTTGCTGGGCTTCGGTTCGGTGTGCGCATTGACCAACCGGGCACCATAATGTCCGATTTCCCACACAGCGGAAGATTTGAAGAATGAGCGTCCTGGAAGTTCGAAGAAGGAAATGCTGCCGCTATCGATTCGATATTATCTACAGGACTCTGTGTTTTTGGTAGGTATTGAAAGCCGGGATGGTGACGAATTGAAACAGTACCGATGCGCATTGGCATCACCGTACTACCCAATTTTTCTCGGGCGACGATCCTGCCCTCCCGATGGGCCAATACAGACGTGGATGTCGGACGAGACGCTGGAGAACGCGTTGCATAATGCTCCGTGGCATGCTGACGAATGGTACCAACGCAAGGCGCTACGTGGCTCGGTGACTTTCCCGGAACGGTGTTTCGCGCGGATTGTTGTGGAACCTAGTGCGAATGATACGGAAACAGGAGCGAATTCATCGACACGATTGCAGATGAGCCGGTGAGCTTCAATCCTCGTGAACGTCGATGGAGTACACGAGGCGTCATGCATCTTGCCGATGACACGAAGCCAGCTCCTACCGTTGAAACGACGGAAGGTGCGGGCCATAATGGCACCCTCGACGGAGGGGATGCAATATTTGATGCCGTTCGAAATGCCACGCAGGATTCCGGGACACATCACGAATCATACGATGCGAAGGAGGAAACGTGATGACACAGTTCACCAGGATTATGGTGGATGCTCGCAGCAGGCATGCTCGCTGGGCGATGGCATCGTTGGAACGGCAACATGCCATTATCGCCAAATCTCTTGATCCGAATCGTGTTGGAGGTAGACGATCGCTTTGGCGCTTGGATAAGGGTCGGGGCGGAGCGTCAAGCCGGTTGTATGTTGTATCTGATGCCGTGCCGGATATTCGGGTATTACATGACGAACTCGATGTGGGACCAAGTGATTTGGCGTCCTGTGCATACGAGCCGTTCCTTGACCGTCTGAGCATCGGACAAGAATGGGGATTTCGTCTTCGGGCCAATCCGACTAAATCTCTTCCCTCTGCAGAGCGTGGTCGGCGTGGTCGGCGTGCGGGCATTTCTCGCATTGACGAGCAGCTGCAGTGGTTGCAACGAAAAACGCGGGAATGTGGATTCCATATGCCTATCAATCGTCTGGAACTACCGGAGGTAGTGGTAAAAGACTCTCAGACGATTGATTTCACCAGACAAGGTTCAACCGTCACCCTGACATCAGCCGTATACGACGGTGTGTTGGTGGTTGATGACCCTGAGTTGTTGCGTACGGCTTTGCTGGATGGCATAGGGCGGGCCAAGGGATATGGATTTGGATTGTTGACGCTCGTGCCATTGGCAGACGATTATCGTACGGGGAACAGCGCACTATGAGTAAGATACCGGGCGTCAGACCGCCGTCGTTGCCGTCGTTGGTGCGCATGCAGGATCGCATGACATTCCTATACGCTGAGCATGGTAGTGCCCGAACTCTTGCGCACTTTGGTCTTCGCCCGTCCCTGTGGCGGTGATCAGTTCGCTGCTGGTACGGTCTCACCGAGCCTTGACATGTCGAGGTAGCGGCGCGTCGACCACTCGTCGGATGTCACGTAGCGGACCCTCGCGCAGACGAGCATCAACGCGCTGCGTCCGTCGGGGAACGAGCCGACCACGCGGGTCCCTGGTAGTGCCCGAACTCTTGCGCACTTTGGTCTTCGCCCGTCCCTGTGGCGGTGATCAGTTCGCTGCTGGTACGGTCTCACCGAGCCTTGACATGTCGAGGTAGCGGCGCGTCGACCACTCGTCGGATGTCACGTAGCGGACCCTCGCGCAGACGAGCATCAACGCGCTGCGTCCGTCGGGGAACGAGCCGACCACGCGGGTCCTGCGCCTGATCTCGCGGTTGAGCCGTTCGATCATGTTGTTGGTGCGGATCCGACGCCTATGCTCGCGCGGGTGGTCGTCGAGCAGGTAGGTCGTGGTCTCGCCGATGCCCTCGCGCAGGCATTTGGCGGCCTCCTTGAGTTTCCTGGATTCCATGTCCCGGGCGACGGATTCGGCCTTCTCCAACGCCTTGTCGCGTGATTCCATGGAGAACACGGCCTTCAGTGCGTCGGCCGCCCAGTCGCGGTTCCCGGGGTTGACCACGGCGAGTATGTTGCGCTCGAAATGCACCATGCACCGCTGGTAGCGGGCATCGGGCAGCAGCTCGCCCGCGGCGGCGACCAGCCCCGCGCACCGATCTCCCGTCACCAGTCTCACGCCCTGAGGCCTCGTGCGAGCATGCCTTTGATGAATTCGCGCCAGCTTTCCGCGTCCTCCTTCATGCCCTCGGCCACCGAAAGCACCTCGCGCCGCCCGTCCATGCCGACGCCGATGGCCACCAGGATGCTCACGTTCTCCACGGACCCGCCCCAGCACCTTTTGTGCCACACGCCGTCCATGAACAGGTACGGGTAATCCTGTTCGAGGGGCCTGCCCCGCCATGCGTCGATATCCGCATAGACGCGCTTGAGCTTGTCGCTCAGGGTCTGCGAGGGCATGCGGTCGCCCCACAGGAGCCGGCTGACATCATCGACCGGCGGGTGGAGACGCCGGCGGTACATGTCGATCAAGGCCTCCTCGACGCTCTCCTCACGCCGACGGTATCGTTCGATCACGGCCGACTCGAACACCGCGCCCTTGAGTTTCGGCACTTTCAGGCTCATTTTGCCGGCCTTGACGGTCAGGTCGCGCTCGTAGTGGCCGGCCCGGTACGCCTTGCGGTCCCCGCTGCGCTCGTAGCGCGCGGCGCCGGTGATCTCGTCGGCCTCGGCGTCGAGCATCGCGTTCAGGGTCTCCTCGACGCTTTTGCGGACCATCCGGTCCAGGGTGGTTTCCAACATGGCCTGGTCGACCTGTAGAATCTGCTGTGACATGGCTTCGTGCCCTCGTTTCCAATCGCGGTTTTCTAATGTCTGGCGACAGAAAATCGTACACAGGACACGGGCCATGCCCCTATCTCAAGCCCAAACCAAAGTGCGCAAAATCTCGGGCGTTATCCTGAGCATTGTGTTGTCAACCGTGCGGACAATGCAGTAACCATCACCGACTCTCGGGGCACAGTCCATGTGCCGGCCGCCGCGCTGAGCGTGCTGATGCTCGGACCTGGTAGCAATATCACTTATGCGGCAATCTGCTTGCTGGCGGAATCCCGTTCCACTTGCATATGGGTCGGAGAGAGAGGGGAGTGCGATATTACTGTCACGGAGCGTCGCTCGCCCAATCCTCACGTTTGCTGGAAGCACAGGCGAAACTGGTATCGTCTGAACGTACCCGGGTGAAGGTTGCCCGTCGTATGTACGCGATGAGGTTTCCGGACGAGTCGACGGAAGGCCTTACCATGCAACAGCTGCTCGGCAAGGAGGGAACGCGAGTTCGACGTGCATATGAACATGAGTCTGAACGTACCGGTGTTCCATGGTCTGGTAGGTCCTACAAGGTCACGGATTTTGATGATGCCGATAGCGTGAATCGTGCGCTTTCTGCGGCAAATACGGCGCTGTACGGCGTGGTGCATGCAGTGATTGTTTCACTCGGTTGTGCTCCTGGATTGGGCTTTGTCCATGCGCGAAACGAGAGAAGCTTTGTATATGACATCGCTGATTTATACAAGGTTAATATCACAGTGCCTTTGGCATTTGATTTGGTGGCAGAACAAGTCTCGGATGTAGATGCTGCAGCTCGCAGAGGTGTGCGCGACCGGATGAAGGATGGCAAATTCCTCAAACGTTGCGTACATGATATCCGGTCGCTATTGCTATCTCCAGAGGAATTGGATGACTCGCCTTTGGAAGTACAAGACATCACTACGAAGTTGTGGGCAGGTGCTTCTGGATATCAGGAGGCTGGCAAGAATTACTCGCCGGAGATTGCTGACGGTAATCATAGTTCTGTATTTGTAGGAGAGGACGCTGAATCAGCTATTGCCCTATTCAACGACGATAATCCCGATTTCTAAGCATAGGGATGTACTCGAATGATTGTAGTTGTGCTTACTGTATCTCCTCCCAAGTTACGCGGACATCTTACTCGGTGGCTGATGGAGATTTCTCCGGGAGTATACGTGGGAAAGGTCACGGCGCGTGTCCGCGAACTGCTATGGAATCAAATACTTGAAAATATTGGGGTCGGCCGCGCCATCATGGTGTACCTGGCCGATAACGAACAGGGAATGTCATTCAAGGTATGCGGTCAAGAATGGCAGCCTGTCGATTTTGACGGACTCGAGCTCATCATGAGGCCGAATACAAATCAAAAGCAGCGTAAGAACGAGGCAAAGAAACTGGTTGGAGTAAGGCCTCACGTTATCGGAGATATGGAAGAAGATAGTGATGCCGTGTACGGTGACGGAGGTTGGTTTCATGCGAGATGAGGATATCTAGTCCCAATGGCCTCCCTGCCGCTATACCGATGCCTCATTCCGGATGCCTATTGAGCTGAGGAATCAACGGATCATCCCCGCTCGTGCGGGGCCAACGCTAGCCACGATCACGCACCGGCAGTGGCGAACGGATCATCCCCGCTCGTGCGGGGCCAACCGATTTCTTGGCCGGGATATGCACCAGTTGCCTGGATCATCCCCGCTCGTGCAGGGCCAACGACGGGGTATGGCATAAACCGGTCACGCAGAGCGGATCATCCCCGCTCGTGCGGGGCCAACGGTTCGTCAACCGCAACCTACATTCGCCCGCTCGGATCATCCCCGCTCGTGCGGGGCCAACAATGACATGATGTCGATATGCAAGGGCATATCCGGATCATCCCCGCTCGTGCGGGGCCAACGTAGATTGTTTCGGTTCGCACGTCGTACAGGCCGGATCATCCCCGCTCGTGCGGGGCCAACTCGACTTCTTCCTCGGCGGTCTTGTCCGCTCCCGGATCATCCCCGCTCGTGCGGGGCCAACCAAAATCACGAGCCTAGACGACACGCAGAAGTCGGATCATCCCCGCTCGTGCGGGGCCAACTGCCGGTTGTCCAATTGCAGTCCGTGGGCAGGCGGATCATCCCCGCTCGTGCGGGGCCAACTCAACGACCCGGACGGCGCGGGATACCAGAAGCGGATCATCCCCGCTCGTGCGGGGCCAACAGACGAGCGTATCCCTGACCCGTATGCGTCAGCGGATCATCCCCGCTCGTGCGGGGCCAACCTTCCGGTAACGGACGCGGTAGCGGGTCTCGCCGGATCATCCCCGCTCGTGCGGGGCCAACTTGGGTCATCACGGTTGCCGCCTCGGTCCTGCCGGATCATCCCCGCTCGTGCGGGGCCAACGCAACGCGTTCGCGAGCCTGCCCGCGGACTGCAAGGATCATCCCCGCTCGTGCGGGGCCAACCAATCCACAGCATCCAGAAAGTTGTCTGGAGAAATCCCCGGATCATCCCCGCTCGTGCGGGGCCAACTCCGGCGAGGTGAATGGGGCCTTCCCCGACAGCGGATCATCCCCGCTCGTGCGGGGCCAACGATGTAGCGTGGGCCCGTTGCTCCGGCTAGCTCGGATCATCCCCGCTCGTGCGGGGCCAACGTGCATAATTTATGGTGTTAGCCATGATACTCCGGATCATCCCCGCTCGTGCGGGGCCAACATCACGTTCCCGCATAGCAAACCCGGCGTGTTCGGATCATCCCCGCTCGTGCGGGGCCAACTTTCCGTTGAGTTTTCTACTCAAGGAAGGCTGCGGATCATCCCCGCTCGTGCGGGGCCAACCACTCATGCGACGACCTCCCGACTTGCAGATTCGGATCATCCCCGCTCGTGCGGGGCCAACGGGCTTCCGGTCCACGTGGTCCTTGGTCCGGCCGGATCATCCCCGCTCGTGCGGGGCCAACCAAAATCACGAGTCTAGACGACACGCAGAAGCCGGATCATCCCCGCTCGTGCGGGGCCAACCCGCGAACATGGCAAAGGGTTTGATTAGGAATCGGATCATCCCCGCTCGTGCGGGGCCAACCTTGTATCGGTTTTTTCAGGTATTTTGCGAACCGGATCATCCCCGCTCGTGCGGGGCCAACATATGGAACAGACCCGAGGAAGTCGGCGGCGACGGATCATCCCCGCTCGTGCGGGGCCAACAGTCTGATTTTACGAGGAAAAAGCGGGTTGAGTCAAATAAAAATATTTGATTACAGCAGTGGTATATGGCAATAGGGGAATCGCAAGCAGAAACTGGGTGATGTGTTGAAAGGTAATACGCATACTCACCCCTTCGCAAGCTCTATTGCCAATCGTGTGCCGAAATCACATATATTGACAATATACAGGATTTTGTGGGGGTCATCATTTACGCTGCGATATTGAGTTTTTCTTCGTGGAATGCATTCGTCTATTTGTTTGCGATAGAACATGGATTCCGTTACATTAACGCGACGTCAGTAATGGCAAAAGGTGGATTTGTCGCGCCATACCGCTATCCTTTTGACTTCGCATGAGGTGTGTCATATTGCGGGCATGCCGCCGACAATGAAGCGTCCGCATAGGCATATGGTGGCCATGCCGGCGCTCCCAGGGGAATTACCACATATTAGCGAGCGATAAGGAACGTCCATTGGCTACTGAGTCTACGACGAACACCACCACCATCATCGCACGCGCCGACCAGCATGACATTGACCTGCACAAGGCGTCGGATCGCGTGAACTTCGGTTCCATCAAGGAACCCATCGATGTGCCCTACCTGCTGGGCGTGCAGACCGACAGCTTCGATTGGCTGATCGGCTCCGACCGCTGGAAGAAGCGCGTCGAAGAGGATGAGGCTAACGGCACCAACACCGTGGCCCACACCTCCGGTCTCGACGAGGTCTTCAACGAGATCTCCCCGATCGAGAACTTTGCACAGACCATGTCCCTGACCTTCTCGGACCCGTACTTCGAGGAGCCGCGCCACACCGTGCAGGAGTGCAAGGAGAAGGATTACACCTACTCCGCTCCGCTGTACGTGAACGCCGAATTCGAGAACGGCGACACCGGCGAGATCAAGTCCCAGACCGTGTTCATGGGCGACTTCCCGCTGCAGACCCCGCACGGCACCTTCATCATCGGCGGCACCGAGCGAGTCATCGTCTCCCAGCTCGTGCGTTCCCCGGGCGTCTACTTCGACCGCCGGCAGGATCGCACCTCCGATAAGGAAGTCTTCGGCGCGAAGATCATCCCGAGCCGTGGTGCATGGCTCGAGTTCGAGATCGACAAGAAGGACCAGCCGCAGGTGCGCGTGGACCGCAAGCGCAAGCAGTCCGCCATCGTGTTCCTCATGGCCATCGGCATGACCAAGTCCGAGATCGCCCAGGCATTCAAGGACTACCCGCTGGTGCTCGACGCACTGGAGAAGGAAACCCTCGAGACCCAGGACGAGGCCCTCGTTGACCTCTACCGCAAGATTCGTCCGGCCGACACCCCGACCCCCGAGGCCGGCAAGAACCTGCTGGACTCCTTCTACTTCAACACCAAGCGCTACGATCTGGCCCGCGTTGGCCGCTACAAGATCAACCGCAAGCTGGGTGTCGAGGCCGATTTCAACGATCGTTCCCTCCACCAGGAAGACATCATCGCCACGATCAAGTACCTTGGTGGCCTTGCACGACGGTGCGGCGACCTTCCCGGGCAAGCGCAACGGCGAAGACGTTGACCTGCGCGTGGACGTCGACGATATCGATCACTTCGGCAACCGTCGTATCCGTCAGGTCGGCGAGCTGATTCAGAACCAGCTGCGTACCGGTCTGAGCCGTATGGAGCGCGTGGTGCGCGAGCGTATGACCACTCAGGACGCCGAGGCCATCACCCCGCAGTCCCTGATCAACATCCGCCCGGTGAACGCCACCATCAAGGAGTTCTTCGGCACTTCCCAGCTCTCCCAGTTCATGGATCAGAACAACCCGCTGTCCGGTGTGACGAACAAGCGTCGTCTTTCCGCACTGGGCCCCGGCGGTCTGTCCCGCGACCGCGCCTCCATGGAGGTGCGCGACGTGCACCCGTCCCACTTCGGCCGTATGTGCCCGATCGAGTCTCCTGAAGGCCCGAACATCGGTCTGATCGGCTCCCTGGCAACCTTCGGCCGCGTCAACCCGTTCGGCTTCATCGAGACCCCGTACCGCAAGGTCGTCAACGGCCACGTGACCGACGAGGTCGAATACATGACCGCTGACCGCGATCTTGATCACGTCATCGCCCAGGCCAACCAGGAGCTCAACGAGAACGGCAACTTCGTGCAGAAGTCCGCCCTTGCCCGAGTCGGCGAAGAAGAGGCGGTCGATGTGCCGGTGAGCTCCGTGGACTACATGGACGTCTCCCCGCGCCAGATGGTCTCCCTCGGCGCCTCCCTGATTCCGTTCCTGGAGCATGATGAGGGCCACCGTGCACTGATGGGTACCAACATGCAGCGTCAGGCCGTGCCGCTGATCGAATCCGAGCGCCCGTTGGTGGGCACCGGCTCCGAATGGCGCGCTGCCAACGACTCCGGCGACGTCATCAAGTCCGAGAAGGACGGTGTGGTCACCTACGTGTCCGCCGACCTGATCCGCGTGATGAACGACGACGGCACCACCAGTTCCTACAAGCTGGCCAAGTTCCAGCGCTCCAACCAGACCACCTGCTACAACCAGCGCCCGATTGTCCACGACGGCGAGCGTGTGGAAGCCGGCTCGGTTATGGCTGACGGTCCCGCCATCCAGAACGGCGACCTGGCCCTGGGCAAGAACCTGCTCATCGCCTTCATGCCTTGGAACGGCTACAACTACGAGGATGCTGTGATCATCTCCCAGCGCCTCGTGCAGGACGACACCCTCTCCTCCATCCACATCGAGAGTACGAGATCGACGCCCGCGAAACCAAGCTGGGTGCCGAAGAGATCACCCGCGACCTGCCGAACGTCGGCGAGGACGCCGTGGCCAACCTCGACGAGCGCGGCATCATCCGCATCGGCGCCGAGGTCGAGGCCGGTGACATCCTGGTCGGTAAGGTCACCCCGAAGGGTGAGACCGAGCTGACCCCGGAGGAGCGCCTGCTGCGCGCCATCTTCGGCGAGAAGTCCCGCGAGGTGCGCGACACCTCCCTGCGCGTGCCTCACGGCGAGACCGGTACCGTTATCGGTGTCAAGGAGATCACCCGTGAGGATGCCGAGGAGGACGGCGACGAGCTGCCCAACGGCGTCAACCAGATGATCCGCGTCTACATCGCCCAGCACCGTAAGATCACGGTGGGCGACAAGCTCTCCGGCCGCCACGGCAACAAGGGTTGCATCTCCCGCATCCTGCCTGAGGAAGACATGCCGTTCCTCGCGGACGGTACCCCGGTCGACATCATGCTGAACCCGCTGGGTGTGCCTTCCCGAATGAACCTCGGCCAGGTGCTCGAACTGCACCTCGGCTGGATCGCCCGCGCCGGCTGGGACATCTCCCTTGACCCGAACATGGAAGCCGAGTGGAAGAAGCTGGTCCCCTCCGGTGCCGAGAAGGCCGAGCCGGGCACCCCGGTTGCCACCCCGGTGTTCGACGGTGTCAAGCCTGAGGTCCTGAAGGGCCTGCTGTCCACCACGCTGCCGAACCGCGACGGCGACCGTCTGGTCGGCCCCGACGGCAAGGCCACCCTGTTCGATGGCCGTACCGGTGAGCCGTACACCAAGCCGATTTCCGTTGGCTACATGTACATGCTGAAGCTGCACCACCTGGTCGACGACAAGATTCACGCTCGTTCCACCGGCCCGTACTCCATGATCACCCAGCAGCCGCTCGGTGGTAAGGCCCAGTTCGGTGGCCAGCGCTTCGGCGAGATGGAGGTGTGGGCCCTTGAGGCCTACGGCGCCGCCTACACGCTGCACGAGATGATGACCACCAAGTCCGATGACGTCGACGGCCGCGTGCGCGTCTACGGTGCCATCGTCAAGGGCGATAACCTGCCGCCGGCAGGCATCCCCGAGTCGTTCAAGGTGCTCCTGAAGGAAATGCAGTCCCTGTCCCTGAACGTCGAAGTGCTCAACGCCGAAGGCGTGGCCATCGACATGAAGGATGAGGACGACGATCCGGCCAGCTCCGCTGACGACCTCGGCTTCAACATTGGCGCCCGCCCCGACGCGGCCGCCAAGGAAGACCAGAAGGCCGAAGAACCCGAATACCAGTGATCCCTCGGGCTGCATGCGGTCAATACGCCGCGTGTAGCTCCGCCAACGTGAAATAAATAACGTACAGAGACCTTTCCGGTTTGCACTACCCCTCAGTCAGCCTTGGCTGACAGCTCCCCTGACAAGGGGAGCTTGGGAAGGTCTCAAGAACAGAAACGGATTAACAAGTGCTGGACGTCAACGCATTTGACAAGATTTGCATCGGCCTTGCCACCGCCGATGACATCCGTGGTTGGAGCCACGGTGAGGTCAAGAAGCCTGAAACCATCAACTACCGTACGCTGAAGCCTGAGAAGGACGGTCTGTTCGGCGAACAGATCTTCGGCCCGACCCGTGACTGGGAGTGCGCCTGCGGCAAGTACAAGCGCGTGCGCTTCAAGGGCATCGTCTGCGAGCGATGCGGCGTCGAAGTGACCCGCAGCCGCGTGCGTCGTGAGCGCATGGGCCACATCGAGCTCGCCGCCCCGGTGACGCACATCTGGTTCTTCAAGGGTGTGCCTTCCCGCCTCGGCTACCTGCTGAACGTCACCCCGAAGGATCTGGAGCGCGTGATCTACTTCGCCTCCTACATGGTCACCGAGGTGAACGAGGACGAGCGCCACAACGATCTGCCCGGCCTGCAGGACGAGTTCGATTCCGAGATCAAGCGCCTTGAGCAGCGCCGTGACTCCGACATCGAAGCTCGCGCTAAGAAGGTCGAAGAGGATCTCGCCGCCCTTGAGGAGGCCGGCGAGGCCAAGGGCCCGGCCCGCACCAAGCTGCGTAACGGTGCCGAGCGTGATATGGCCGCCATCCGCACCCGCTACAACGACCAGATCGCCCGTGTGGACGCCGTCTTCGACAAGTTCAAAGAAGCTCAAGCCCGGCGACATGATCGACGACGTGGACCTGTGGCGCGAGATGCAGGACCGTTACGGCGATTACTTCGACGGCTGCATGGGCGCCGAAGCCATCAAGAAGCGCCTGCAGTCCCTCGACCTGGAGACCATCTCCAAGGAACTGCGCGAGGAGATCAAGGGCGCTTCCGAGCAGCGTAAGACCAAGGCTCTGAAGCGCCTCAAGGTCGTCAACGCCTTCCTGACCACCGGCAACAAGCCGGAGGCCATGGTGCTTGACGTGATCCCGGTCATCCCGCCGGACCTGCGCCCGATGGTCCAGCTCGACGGTGGCCGTTTCGCCACCTCCGACCTCAACGACCTGTACCGCCGTGTGATCAACCGTAACAACCGTCTGAAGCGACTGATCGAGCTCGGCGCCCCTGAAATCATGCTCAACAACGAGAAGCGCATGCTCCAGGAAGCCGTCGACTCCCTGTTCGACAACGGCCGTCGTGGTCGCCCGGTCACCGGTGCCTCCAACCGTCCGCTGAAGTCCCTGTCCGACATGCTCAAGGGTAAGCAGGGTCGTTTCCGTCAGAACCTGCTCGGTAAGCGAGTCGACTACTCCGGCCGTTCCGTTATCGTGGTCGGCCCGTCCCTGCGCATGCACCAGTGCGGTCTGCCGAAGCCGATGGCCCTCGAGCTGTTCAAGCCGTTCGTCATCAAGCGCCTCGTGGACCTGAACTACGCGCAGAACATGAAGTCCGCCAAGCGTCTCGTGGACCGCGGCGACGCCGAAGTGTGGGGTGTGCTCGAGGAGGTCATCTCCGAGCACCCCGTGCTGCTCAACCGTGCACCTACGCTGCACCGTCTGGGTATTCAGGCGTTCGAGCCGATCCTGGTGGAAGGCAAGGCCATCCACCTGCCGCCGCTGGCCTGTGCCGCCTTCAACGCCGACTTCGATGGTGACCAGATGGCAGTCCACCTGCCGCTCTCCGCCGAAGCCCAGGCCGAGGCCCGCTCGCTGATGATGGCTTCCGACAACATCCTGAAGCCGGCTGACGGTCACACCGTGACCATGCCGTCCCAGGACATGATCCTCGGTCTGTACTACCTGTCCACCGTGCTGGAAGGCGCCAAGGGCCAGGGCCGCGTGTTCTCCTCGCTGGAAGAGGCCGAAATGGCCCTCGACCGCCACGAGATCGACATGCAGGCCAAGGTGCTCATCCGCCTGCCCGAGAGCTTCGTGCTGCCGAAGAACTGGGAGCCCGGCGAAGTCAAGGTGCTCGACCCGCGTGAAGGCGAGGACGAGATCACCAAGGAAGAGCGTTTCCACGATGGCACCGTGCTGTTCGCCACCTCCTACGGCCGCATCCTGTTCAACGAGACCCTGCCGACCGACTACCCGTTCGTCAACGAGCAGGTGGCCAAAGGGCCGTCTGTCCAAGATCGTCGACGACATCGCCATGCGCTACTCCACCCAGCAGGTGGCCGCCACGCTGGACGCCCTGAAGGATCTCGGTTTCACCCGTGCACCGTGGTCCGGTGTGTCCTTCGCGTTCTCCGACGTGAACGAGCCGCCCGAGCGCGACGAGAAGATCGCCGAGTACGAGGCCAAGGCCGACAAGGTCAACGCCAACTACGAGATGGGTCTGTTGACCGAGGAAGCTCGTCGTCAGGAACTCATCGACCTGTGGACCGAGTGCACCGCCGAGGTGTCCAAGGAAGTCGAGGAGAAGTTCGACCCGACCTCCAACCTGGCCATCATCGTGCAGTCTGGTGCACGAGGCAACATGATGCAGATCAACCAGATCGCAGTATGCGAGGCCTCGTGGCTAACCCGAAGGGTGAGATTATTCCTCGTCCTGTGAAGTCCAACTACCGCGACGGCCTGTCCGTGCTGGAGTACTTCATCTCCCAGCACGGTGCACGTAAGGGTCTGGCCGATACCGCACTGCGTACCGCAGAATCCGGTTACCTGACCCGTCGTCTGGTCGACGTCTCGCAGGACGTCATCGTGCGCGAAGAGGACTGCGGCACCAAGGCCGGTCTGCCCATCCGCGTCGCCGAGCGCGACAACGACGGCAACCTGGTGCTCGTCAAGGCCGCCGACGGTGGCCCGTACTCCCGTCTGCTCGCCGCCGACGTCATCGACCCGGCCGACGGACAGACCGTGCTGTACAAGCGCGACGACGCCCTGTCCATGGACGTGCTCAACGACCTCGTGACCCACGGTGTTGAGGAAGTCAAGTGCCGTTCCGTGCTGACCTGCGAGTCCAAGCGCGGTGTGTGCGCCAAGTGCTATGGCTGGTCCCTGGCCACCAACAAGCTGGTCGATGTTGGCGAGACCGTCGGTATCGTCGCCGCCCAGTCCATCGGTGAGCCTGGTACCCAGCTGACGCTGCGTTCCTTCCACTCCGGTGGTGTGGCCGCAGCCTCCGATATCACCCAGGGTCTTCCCCGTGTCACCGAGCTTTTCGAGGCCCGCACCCCGAAGGGTGAGGCCCCGATCACCGAGTTCGCCGGCAGCATCAAGATCGTGGAGAACGATCGCGGTCGCCAGATCATCCTGACCCCGGACGCCGATTCCGGCGCGCCGAAGGAAGACGGCGTGATCAAGCCAATCACCTACCAGGTCTCCAAGCGCGTGCCGCTCAAGGTTGCAGACGGCGACCACATCAAGGTCGGCACCCAGCTGGTCGAAGGTTCTGTGGACCCCAAGAAGATCCTCACCATCCTCGGCAAGCGCGCCGCCCAGGTCAACATCGTGGAGGAAGTGCACACCGTGTACCGCTCCCAGGGTGTGGATATCCACGACAAGCACATCGAGGTCATCGTGCACCAGATGACCCGTCGCGTGACCATCATCGACTCCGGCGACACCGACCTGCTGCCGGGTGAGCTGGTGGACAACGCCCGCTTCCGTGAGATCAACCGCAACATCGTCAAGAACGGTGGCCGTCCGGCCGTCGGTCGTCCGGCGCTTATGGGCATCACCAAGGCATCGCTGGCCACCGACTCCTGGCTGTCCGCCGCATCCTTCCAAGGAGACCACCCGCGTGCTCACCGAAGCCGCCCTCTCCGAGAAGGTCGACGACCTCAAGGGCCTCAAGGAGAACGTCATCATCGGTAAGCTCATCTCGGCCGGTACGGGCCTCGCCCGCTACCGCAACGCCGTGGTCGAGCCCGACAAGGCCATCCGCGACACCATCTACCCGAACTTCGGTCTGGGCGGCGATGGCGATCTCGGCGACGCGAGCTTCTCCGACGCCGACCTGTCTGACCTGAACTTCTCGAACCTCGAGTTCGGCGATCTGAAGCTCGGTGACGACTTCAACCCGGATGATTTCTACTCCGATCAGGGCGGTCAGCCTGACATCGAGGGAGTAACCCTCCTCACCCCCGATAAGATGGCCCGGAACTCGTGTGGTTCCGGGCCATCTCGCATTTTCAGACAGCAGTATTGTTCTTGTCGATTTACGGGGGTAGTGTGGCAACCCAGGGGTGTGGGTACCGCCCCCAGTGGTTTGTGGCTCGGTACGTGCACGGAAGTCGTAAGAGAAGAGACAAGTGTTGGAGGGCCACCTATGGTGGGGTTAAACACATTGGTCGGCAAGCGGTACAAGATCCTTGCCCAGATCGGCAAGGGTGGTATGTCCACCGTCTATCTGGCAATGGATTCCTCGCTGAACAAGCAATGGGCCATCAAGGAAATTCGCAGTGCCTCTGATCCGGTGCAGCGCGACTTGGTCATTAAGAGCCTGACCGTCGAAGCCAATATGATTAAGCGCTTCGATCACCCGGCGATTCCGCGTATCGTCGACCTGATCGAAGAAAAGGGCAGCCTGTTCGTCGTTATGGATTACGTCGAAGGCCAGACCTTGGCGAGCCTGCTCAAGAAGGAAGGCCCGCAGTCCGAAGAAGACGTGGTCGATTGGGGCATCCAGCTGTGCGATGTGCTCGACTACCTGCACCGTCGCAAGCATCCGGTGATCTTCCGCGATATGAAGCCCTCGAATGTGATGCTGACCCCTGAGGGCGCAATCAAGCTTATCGACTTCGGCATTGCACTGGAGACCGGCAAGGATGCGGACAGCAAGCCGCTGGTCGGTGACGACCGCCAGCTCGGTACGCCGGGCTTCGGCGCTCCCGAACAGTTCGCCGAGAACGGCACCGTGGACGCACGTACCGATATCTATGCGCTCGGTGCCACCCTGTTCTACCTGCTGACCGGCTCACACCCGCGCAAGAACGGCATTGTGCCGATTCGTCAGATCAACCCGGAGCTTTCGCAGGGCTTGGAACTGGTGATTACCAAGGCCACCAGCAAGAATCCGGACGATCGCTTCCAGACCTGCGCCGACTTCGCGTATGCGCTGAAACACTACAAGCAGGAAGACGCCGCATACCGCAAGGCGCTGAATTCCAAGTGGTGGGGCTTCCTCGGCACGGCGATCGCCTCCGTGGTCTGCCTGGCCCTCGCCGGCGGCAGCCTGGTGCTAGCCAACCACGCGCAGAACACCGATTACGACTACTGGATGAACCAGGCGGCGCAGACCACCGACGCATCCGCCGCAGAAGCCGCCTACGTGCGCGCAGCGGAAATCAAGACCAATGCCATTGAACCGTACGAGCAGCTGATCAAGCGTTACACCGCTGACAGTGATTTCAGCGACGACGAAGAGCAGATCTACAACACGCTGATCAACCAGCACGCCGACTCGTTGCGCAAGGACTCCACCAAGTGGGCCGAGCTGAGCTTCGACACCGGCCGCATGTATTGGTACTACTACTCCGGCTCCAAGATGGCCGGCCAAAGCGCGTCCGCCGCCAACACCGATCCGCAGCGGTATGCGCGCATCCGCGCCGCTTCGCAGTGGATGCACAACGCGGCACAGGAGAGCAGCTTCAGCAACGTCAAGCTCGCCAAGATCTACGCCGACATCGCCGACTTCAACACGGAGATCGTGCCGCTGATCAACGAAGGATCCGATTCAGGCAAGTACAAGCCGTACTTCAGCAAGCTGAACGAACTGGTGAAGTCCGCCGCTCAGGAAGATAACGGTGTGATCAGTCTCGAATCCGCGAACCTGACCTTGGACGCGTTGCGCGTGTACCCGCGCAAATTCCGCGCGGACGGCATCACGCAACAGCAGATGAGCGATTTGGCCGATGCCGCCGCATCGCTTGCCGACAAGACCGAAACCACCACCGATGAGCTGGATGCCAGCAAGAAAGCCGCGCAACAGGCCGAAAAGCCCACTAAGGACGCCATCGCCAACGCTTTCGTTGATATCAAGGGGGACGCCAAGTGAACGCCGATATCTATAGGACTCTGGCAGTCGTATTCCTGGCTTTGGCCGTGATTCTTGCGGTCGTGGCCGTAGTGCTGTTCCGCAAGTTCAACATTCCCGCCGTGCGTGACGCCCTGACCGGCAAGCGCGCGGAACGTGAGATCGCCGAACTGCGTGGAGTGCGCGCCGGTTCGTGGGCCAACGCCGAGAATCTGGGCGAAGGCTCGCGCCGCAAGCGCAAGAAGGGTGCCCTTTCCGATACCACCACCGGTACGCATGACACCAGCGACATCGAATTCCGCCCGGTGACCGGTACCGGTTCCGGTTCCGGCTCTCTGGGTTCCGCCAGCACCAAGGGTGGCATTACTCGCCCCGGCGAAGACAAGCCGTCCGCAGTGCCCGGTGCCAAGCAAAAGGCTTCCGCCGCTCCGGCCGTGGTGGACGAGGAAGACGAAAGCACCCGTCTGGGTACCAAGGCCGCACTCGAATCTGTGGTTGAGATTCCGGTGTCCATGGCTTCCGCCGCCGAATTGGCGGACGAGGGCGAGACCTCGCTGATGCAATTCCGCAAGACGAATGAAGCATCGTCCGACGACGATGAATCCCGTACCATCCTGGTTCGTGGAGGGAAGAACAAGTAATGAGCTTCGTGACTAATTCCAGTTTCTGGCGCAAGTCGTTGATCGGTGCGGCCGTGGCTGTGGCGGCTCTTGCCATGGGTGCTACCGCCGTGGTAGCCAGCGCCGATTCGACTTCCGACCTCAAGCCCGAGCAGACCACCGGCTCCGTGGTGTCCGCACGCTCCTTCAAGGCCGTCAAGGCACAGTCGGCTGCCGCCACTACGCCGAAGATGGATTTGGCTTGGTATGCCGCCGATAAGGACGGCAAGGTGGCCGATAATGCCCAGCCGCTGGCCGATGGCCGCACCAATGCCTCGAATGTTCGTCTGGGCGTGACGATTACTGGGTTTGATGGTTTCCCCGCGGGCCAATTTGACCGTAACGGACAATACGTAGGTGAGGATAAAGACAAGGTTGTCTTTACCGTGACCGTGGGCATCTTGGGCGTCAAGGAAGTCAAGTATGGCGACTTCCACCGTACAGGCAATGTGCAGGACGGCTACACCTACACCGTTGAGCCGAATGATGGTCCGGCGTTCGCTCTGAGCGGTGATCCGGTTACGCTCGATGTGACGGTTGCCGCGCCGGCTGATCCTACAGCGGCAAATGCCGCCATTGACCTGAATCAGTTCAAGGATGACGACGGCACGAGCACCATCACGGCTCCTCAATTGTCCTATAACAGCACCAAGCCCGCCGCCGTGGATACGGCGGTGTTCGGCGGCGTTGCTGATACTGATTGGCTGAAAGGCAAAGACGCGACCGACGGTACCTGGTTCACGACCACGTCGCCGTCCGTAACCTTTACTCCGGTTGCGGCTGAGGCAGCCAATGTCGTGTCTTATGAGGTGACGTATCCGAATGGCAACGGCACCAAGACCGATACGGTCAAGGCAGATGAAGCATGGACCGTGCCTAACGGCAAGACCGACCTGACCAAGACCACGGTTACGGTCACCAATTGGTTCGGCAGCGCTTCCGATGCGAAGCCGTTGAGCGATTTGCTCGACGCGAAGACCGTTATTGTTGACCCGAATGCCGGCACTGGTCTGTCCCTGAATCTGACCGGTACCACCCCAGATAAGGGTGCTGTCAACAACGGCACCACGTATTACAGCAAGGTCGGCGGCTTCTCGGTGAGCAGCACGAGCGCATACTTCGCCGATGAACTCGCCCTGCTCAAGGCGAACGGTATCAAGTTGCTGACCGTTCCGGCTGCCGACGGCACCGGTGCCACAATCCCGGTGTGCGATGCCGCTGATCTTACGAATGGTGCCGTGGACTGCGGCAATGCCGGACTGGTCCTGAAGACCGGTAACCACACCATAAACCTGAACTCCGCGCTGCCGGGCGCGCCGACTGTAACGCAGTCGTTCACCATCGACACCACCGCTCCTACCGTTGCGTGGAAGGGCTACTCCAAGAACGGTGGCATTGATATTCCGTTTGGAAAGACACTCTTCGCAGTCGACCGTAAAGAACGTGCCCTGACCTTCACCGTTACGGATGATGGTGCCGGTGTGGGCAAGGTGATTGCAAGCGGTATCGATCCTGAGACGGGCAAGCAGGCCACGGTCACGTTGACCAACAACGGTGACGGCATCTACACATTCCCGCTCACCAAGGCCGGAACCTACGATCCGACGGACTTCACCATCCAAGCCACGGACAATGCAGGTACGCAGTCCAAGGCTGAAAAGGTAAACGCAATTGCCGGCGATAAGTTCACCTACACGAAGATTCGTATCGGCAAGAATGTCCAGCCGAAGACCACGGTATCGGTAAGCGGCACCGACTACATCAACGGCACTCCCAAGGTCACACTGACCGTCAAGAGCAACCCGTGGCTGTCGGACGAACTGAAGGGTCTGCAAGAAGGTGCCGGCACCAAGGACCTGAACCTGCTCACCAGCACATTGACCGCCGGTGGCAAGACCGTGTACCAGGGCGCGTTCCCGGTGGCCGACGCCACGGTGAACGACGCCGGTGACGAGATCGTGATTTCTGCGGATGTTGCCAAGCCGTTGATCGACGCCAAGAACACAAACGGCCAGTATGCCATTACGGTAACCGATAACCCCACATTGCTGGCGGTGTTGGGTGACGTGACCAATAACGCCAAGACCTTCGGCGTGGATACGCAGGCCCCGAGCTTCACCGGTGCCGCCTACCAGGCAGGCAGAGATGAACTGACCTCCACCAAGGACGATTCCATCAGTGTCGTGTCCCGTTCTGCCGCCACCATCACTTTGGACGCGCGCGATCTGCTGCCCGATTCCACGGCAACAGGTGCCGGCAAAGACGATGCACATACCTCTGGTCTGGCAAAGGTCGAAGCCAAGGTCGATTACACCACGTGGAATGGCGATAAGGTCACCGGCAAGTGGACCGAACTTCAGCGTGTGAACAACGACCCCAACAAGGTCCAACTGACGCTCGGCGACCAGGACGGCAAGTACACGCTGGCCGGCGTATCCCTCAGAGCCACCGATAAGGCGACCACGAAGCCCAATGTCAGCGATGCCGAAACCACACTGGCCACGGTAAAGACCGCACTGTCCAAGTCCACTGATACCACCGTGGCCGCTGCGGCCAAGCAGCTGCCGGATACGCTGGGCGTGAGCAAGCAGACCGCGAAGGCGACTCTGCAGCTCAACGATGCCGACCTGCAGAAGACCTACAAGGAAGACCTCACCAACATCTCCCTCAAGGTCGCCGGTGACCCCGCGTTCGCCTACCGCTGGGATGTGGTCAAGGCTGGTTATGCCAATACAGACTTGCTGACCGGCGCGGTGCAATACGGCGACGCCGGCTCGAAGGACTTCACGTTCAAGATCAGTGATGCCACCTATAAGGACGGCGTCATCACGCTGGGCACCGCAAACCTGCCCGAGCGGATCGAAACCGACAAGGATGCCACCGGCAAGCAGTTCAACGGCGACTACCAGCTGACGCTCCAGAAGAACTTCGGCAACAATGTCGAGCTGTTCAACGCTCAAAGCACCGGCACTACCAACTACCTGTTGGACACCAAGCGCCCAGTGCTGACCAAGATCAGCGGTCCGGCCGGTGCCAAGGGCGAGACCATCGTCGATACCACCGTGCAAGGCAAGAGCTACACGGTCTTCGCCAAGGCAGGTGCACAGACGTTCACGGTCTGGATCAAGGATCTGCTGCCCAACGGCCAGTCCACGAACAGCTCCGCCAAGAACGAAGCCCATACGTCCGGCATCAAGGATGAATCCGTCAAGCTGACCATTCCTGACGGCACTGATCTGAAGGGCAAGACGCTCGCCGAGGGCAAGACGGTGAATGTCACACTCGACAACGAAGGCAAGGGACAGTTCACCCTTGATCAGGAAGGCTTCTACGACTTGAGCAAGATCACGGTAAGTGTCAATGACAACCTCGGCAACGCGCTGGACAAGGAAAGCTTCAAGAAAGCTCCGGTTCAGGACAATGTCAAGGATTACGACGCCGTCGTTGCCGATGTGAATGGTGACGACACCAAGGCATCCTTCGCGGTCACCAAGTTCGACAACTCTGTGCCTGACTCCAGTGATAACAACAACAAGTACTTCCGTGGCAAGGTCAAGGTGGCCTACACCATCACCGACCACTGGTTCCCGATTTACGCCAAGCTCAACGCCGGCAAGACGAACCTGCTCGCTGGTAGTACTTCGAACACCACGCCGTTGACCGGTGGCCAGAACGAGCAGAACATCAAGCCGTTGGATGCCAGCGATGCACAGTGGACTGAAGGCGATGGCTACACGTGGACGCTCTCCGGCCAGAAGCTGTTGATCAACGGCAAGACCAACGAAGTGGAAGGCAATTACACGCTGCACCTCGCCTATGCCGGTCTACAGGCAAAGGCCAATGAGGCATCTACCCAGTCCAAAGACGTGGTGCTCGACTGGACCGCTCCGAAGCTGGGCGACCTGACCGCTTCCAGTGAAGCACCGAAGAAGTGGGATTGGATCTTCTCCACTGATGTCTTCACGGCCACGCTGAACGGCATCAGCGATAATGTGTCCGGTGTGACTGCGGACTCCACCGCGTTCTCCACCAAGCACTTCGACAACTGGCTTTCCGGCAAGAACGACCCGGCTCCCGTCTATGCGGGCGACGCGGCCGCCGGCAGCATCAGCTTCACGATGGATGGCGACAGCCAGCGCGTCTACCTTGGTGAAACCAGCCTCACCATTCGCGATGAGGCCGGCAACCCGGTCGACACCGGCAGGCTCAACGCCTACGAAGGCGTGAACGGCAACCAAGCCGCCAACGCACTGAAGGGATTGAACGGCGTGGCCATCGACACCGTGGCTCCCACCATCGCGGTCTCCTACGACAACAACGATGTGCGCAACGGCAAGTACTACAAGGCCCACCGTACCGGTACCGTGACACTGACCGAATCGAACTTCGATTTCTCCAAGAAGTATGAGGACGATCGTGCGGTCGTCACCACGTCGATCGACGGCAAGAAGGCCACCATTCCGGTCTCCTCCTTCAAGAACGTGAGCGGTGACCTGAAGACGTACGTGGCCACCTTCGCCGCCGACAGCGACGGCGACTGGACTGTGGACGCCGCCTACACCGATCCGGGCGATCACCCGTCGAATACGATTCACGAGGAGTTCACGGTCGACACCGTGGCTCCGAAGCTGACCCTCACCTTCGACAACAACAACGTGAAGAACGGCAAAGTACTACGCGGCCGATCGCAACGCTACCATTCGCGAAGTCGAGCGCAACTCCTCCAAGGACGAATCGGTCATCACCGTCACCGCCAAGGACGATAACGGCGCGGACACCGCAGCCCCCGGCCCGGCGGGCTGGCAGCGCACCGGCGGCACGCGCGAATCCACCGAGTGGACGAACTCCGTGGCATTCACGGGCGAGGCGCACTTCACCATCAAGGCCACCGCCACCGATCTGGCCGGCAACAAGGCCGAAGAGGTGAGCGAACCCGAGTTCGTGATCGACAAGACCAAGCCGCAGATCAAGATCGACAGCGTGGAAGACAAGACCGCGTACGCCGGTACCGTGGCACCGTTGATCGACTTCAACGATGTCAACATCGACATGAAGAACGTGAGCTACACGCTGGTCGGCGACCATCGCGACGAACTCAAGGGCGACAAGATGCCCAAGAACGTCACCACCGATACGGCCAACGACCGCACCGTGGACTTCACGGACTAACGCAAGGTCGACTTCGATGACGTGTACACCATCAAGGCGCACGGCACCGATCTGGCTGGCAACACGTTCGAGACCAAGAAGACCTTCTCCGTGAACCGCTTCGGCTCCACCTACACGTTCGATGCGGACACCACGAACCTGCGCGGCACCTACCTGAAGAAGGCGCAGGACGTGCAGATAACGGAGATCAACGTCTCCGGTCTTGACCTGAGCAAGCGCCAGATCGTGATCGCCAAGGACGACAAGGCGACCACGCTCACCAACAACGACTACAAGGTCGCGACCTCTGACGACAAGGGCTGGAGCCGTACGGTGTACACCGTGCCGGCATCCCGCTTTAACTCCGACGGCTTCTACCGTGTGCAGGTGCAGTCCATGGACGAGGCGGGCAACCTCTCGCAGAACACCATGGACAAGAAGAACGCCGACCGTAAGGGCACTGCCGAAGTGAACTTCGCCGTCGACTCGACCGCGCCGACTGCTTCGCTGCTCGGCATCAAGTCCGGCACCGTGTACTACAGCCAGCAGGGACAGCCCGCGTCGGTGGACGCCAAAGACAACCTCGGCATCAAGTCCACCGAAGTGTATGTCGACGGCCAGCTCAAAGACAGCTGGAAGGGCGATGCCACGCTCAAGTCCACGCCGAGTCTGACGTTCGACGCCGACGCCAAGAGCCACGAGATCGTGATCCACACGATCGACAAGGCAGGCAACGAGGCGACGTCCACCTACGACAACATCTACGTGGCCTCCAACTGGTGGCAGTACGCCACCCACACCCCATGGCTGCGCAACACGATGATCTTCGGTGCGCTGGTGGTCTTGGCCGCCATCGCCGGAGCGATTGTGATGGCGCAGCAGCGCCGGAAGCAGTTTGCGTACCGCAAGAACCCGTTCGAGCGGTGAGGTGACTGCGCTCGTTTCCCGTTAACGAGGGTTGTTTGCGGGGCGTTGCGGTGAGTAATTGCTGATGCCATAGTGGGCCAGTCCAATTGATTCTGGGCTGGCCCACTACCGTTGATGAGGGATTGCGTGATGTGGTGTTGGCTGGGTATGGGTTGTCTGGTCACCGGCTGTGGTGTTGAACGGCATCGCTTGTCGTGCGTAGACGTTGTGTGTGTTCGAGGATGTGCTGGAGTCCCTTTCATTTGTGCATGCCTGCTGCGAATCTATGGGCAGAGCGATGATATAAATTAATCAGAAGATAGGCGAGGGGGAGAAACTGATGAAGGGTTTGGTTACCATCCACGATGGCATTGCGGATGTGCGTTTCACTGCCTATCTGGATGTGTCCGGTGATACGTCGATATCCGCTATTCTTCCTTCGCTGTCCAATATTGTGGGATTTCAGTCGCCTTTGGATTCCATGGGTTTGGCCATAGATGGTAGAACTGTGCCTCCGACCATTACCGTGTCGCAGGCGGGTTTGCACGAGGGCTCGTGGATTTCGCTGTTGAAACGTGATCGGAAACCATTGAATCCTTATGCCAATACCGGTCTCAATGATGGTTATGTGCAATTGCGGTTTGTCAGCGGCGAGAATGCGGGCGCTGTATATGATGTGTCTGCCGGCACGATGTCGATAGGCACATTGCTGAATCCTGAACGAAACTCCATGAATGCGGATTTCATGTTGGATGTCGGGGCAGACAGTGACGTACGCCTGATTCCGCATGTGCGTGAAGGCAAGCTGCAGAAGCGCGCCGCATGGTACCGCAAGCGCAAGCGGGAAATTCATTCCGGTGTTTTCATCGATGGCAAAGAAGTCATAGAACCGGTATCACTGAATAACAGCACCGAAATCGTGCTGCCGGAATGCATTGTCACCGTGACCCACGGCCGTGAGACTTCCGTGCCGGTGGATACTGAAGAAATGGAAGGTCGCTGGCTGTTCGCTAGGCCGCCGAAGATTCGCGAGGTGGTCAAACAGCGAAAGTTTACGCTGCCCGGAGAACCGCAGAAGCCAGAGAAAGCGCCGATTCCCCTGCTCACGAGCCTGCTGCCTCTGGCAATGGCTGCAGTAATGTGCGTGCTTCTGAAGAGCTATACCTATCTCATGTTCGGTCTGATGAGCCCAGCGATGATGATTGGCTCGTATATTTCCGGTAATCGTGCCGGAAAGAAGCGATACAAGCAGCAGATGAAACGCTTTGCGGAAAACACGAAGCGTATTCGCGGCGAGGCGCAAAAAGCTGTTGATGCTGAGGTGGCCCAGTCACGACGGGAGTATCCTGATCCCACACAGGTATTGGATATCTGCGCTCGTCACACCGCACGGTTGTGGAACCGCCGCTCCACTGATGAATCGTGGCTGCGTTTGCGTGTGGGCACGGGAACCATAGACTCGCACATCACATTGGAAGACCCCCAAAAAATGGAGTTTGAGCGGGTCACCAAGTGGCAGTTGAAGAATTTCCCGGTAACGGTATCTCTGCCGGATGCCGGATGTGTTGGCTGCACTGGAAATGCCGACGTGTTGTATCCGGTGGTGTCATGGATGACCGCGCAGATGGCGGCATTGCATTCCACCCGTGATCTCACGTTGTATCTGCTGTCTCCTCGCCTTAAGGATCGAGGTCAGGCGATTGCTGGCATTGATTGGTCGTTTGCGCAGTGGTTCCCGCATTTTGCGTCGCATTTCGGCCAGAATGCGGTGCGTACCATGGCGGTTAGTGCGGATGATTTGGCTCTGCGTATTTCTGAGCTGACGACGATGCTGGATTAACGCAGCAGTGAGCAAAAGCGGCAGTCCATCAAACACTGGGTGGGGCCAGCGGTGGTTGTCATCATGGAACATGCGCACGTGCTGCGCTCCATGCCTGGCATCATACGACTCCTGCAGGAAGGGCCGGCACTTTGGTATATACGCACTGTGCATCGACACGGATGAGCGATTATTACCTGAGGAATGCCAGACCGTGATTACTGCTACCCCGAAAGACCTTCGTGTGGAAAGCAACAAAGCCGACGATGTGTTTGACATCATGCCTGATTTGGTATCGCAGGATTGGCTTGGTGCCGTGGCTGGTGCGTTGGCTCCCATTGAAGATGGCAGCCCTGCCGAAGGGCAGTCCGCCATTCCCGATCACAGTCGTCTGTTGGATTTGCTGGATTTGACGCCTACGCCGGAGCAAATCGAGGCGCGATGGGCAATGTACCCACGTTCTACAGCGTGTGTGATTGGCGAATCCGTGGATGGTCCATTCGGATTGGATATTTCCAAAGACGGCCCTCACGGATTGATTGGCGGCACCACCGGTTCTGGTAAGTCAGAATTATTGCAATCCTTGGTCGCATCTCTGGCTGTGGCCAATACGCCACAAGCGTTGAACTTCGTGCTTGTGGATTACAAAGGTGGCGCGGCATTCAAGGATTGTGTGAAACTACCTCACACCGTGGGCATGGTCACCGATTTGGATAATCATCTTGTTTCCCGTGCGCTGACTTCGCTGGGTGCCGAGCTCAACTACCGTGAGCATTTACTGGCACGGGCTGGAGCCAAGGATCTTGAAGATTATATCGATATGCGTGAGGCCAAGCCCAGCCTTCCAGAGATACCGCGATTGCTCATCGTCATCGATGAATTTGCCTCGCTCGCCCGTGAACTTCCTGACTTTGTCACCGGTTTGGTGAACATTGCGCAGCGAGGCCGTTCGTTGGGCATTCATTTATTGCTTGCCACGCAGCGACCGGGTGGTGTGGTTTCCCCGGAAATCCGAGCGAACACAAACCTGCGCATTGCCTTGCGCATGACTGATTCCTCAGAGAGCCAAGATGTGATCGATGCAAAAGATGCCGCACTGATTTCAAATCCACACCGGGCCGTGCTGTGGTACGTTTGGGTTCCAGCTCGCTGATCCCGTTCCAATCGGCGCGTGTGGGCGGAAGATATATCAATCCGTCAAAGAATAAGGGATCACAGCAGACTCAGACTCCGTTTATTCGTTCAATGGCGTTCTCTCAACTCGGCGGCGCGGTGCCACAACGGCCGAAGAGCAAGAAGGACAAGGGCGATGTGAATGTGACCGATTTGAAGATGCTTGTGGATAGCATCAACGAAGTCGCGCGTCGTGAGCATATCCCTCAGCAGCGGCAGCCTTGGCTACCGGCATTGTCCGAACATGTGGATTTGAACCAGCTGAAAGAGTTTGAGGCCTCGACCGATAAAGATAGTCAGGGGCATGTGATTATCCCATTCGCTTTGGGCGACTATCCTCAACGCCAGCAACAGACAGTAGTGTCTATAGATGCCAGTTCCTTTGGCAATATGTTCATTGTCGGAACGTCGCGTTCCGGTAAATCTACGGCATTGCGCACTATTGCCTATTCAGGCAGCATGGCTTATACGCCGAGAGAACTGCACATCTACTGCATCGACGCAGGCAATGGCGCGATTTCACCGTTGACTGCTTTGCCGAATGTAGGCGCGGTGGCGTTACGCAGTGAGACGCAGAAGATTGAGCGTCTGATAGGCAAACTTGAAGCGGAAACTAAACGCCGAGCGAGTCTGCTGTCTAAAGATGGTTACAGCAGCATCGATGAATACAATGCGAGCGATGTAGCTGCACGTGAAGGCGCATTACCGCACATATTGGTATTGCTGGATTCATGGGATGGTTTCAACTCAGTATTCCAGAGCTACGATGGTGGCTCCCTGATTGAGCGTCTGCAGATACTGATGCGCGAAGGCCCATCTTCAGGTGTTCACTTTATTCTCACAGGAGATCATCTACTACTAGCCGGTCGCATGTCGGTGCTTTCGGACAGCAAGATACTGCTGCGTTTGGTCGATCCATCCGATTACACGGAAGTCGGCATGTCGTCACGTGATGTGCCGGAAAACATTCCTGATGGGCGTGGATACCGATCGGAAGATGGCGCTGAAATCCAGGTTGCAAGATTCACGAAGGTCTTTCCGGCCAAGAGGAATCAGAATTGATTCGTGCTAGCGGAACCAAACTGAAGTCTGGTCGTGACCGCGGATTGCCACGTGCGGTCATGCCCTTCACTGTAGAGCAGCTGCCTGAAGAGATTACTTTGTCCGCAGTGCACACTCGTATCAGCGACTATGGCGATGATTATCTTCCGGAACGTGGAACAAAACACCGCATTCCGCTCGGCATCGGTGGCGAAGACAACGAGCCAATATTGTTCGATCCAGGTGAGACGCCCATGTTGCCGATTTACGGTACGTCGCAAAGCGGCAAGACCACTATGCTGGTCACCATTGTCAATGGCGCGCTAGCCGGTGGGTATCGCGTGATTCTCGCAGCCCCCAAGAACAATGCATTGCGTGCATTTGTCGATAAGCCGGGTGTAGAACGGATAATCACTCTGCCATCTGAGCTTACCGAGGAACTGCTCTCTCAATATGCAGATGATCCCAAAACGTTATTTGTGTTCGATGACTGCCAACTGCTGAAGGATGTTCCAGCTTCGAACTGGTTGCAATCGAAGATCGGTGTACTTGATGCTAATTCTGCGGGATTCGTCGTTGCTGGAGATGCGGCGGAATTTCCCACTGGATTCGGCAATTGGGGATCCAAGGTTAAGACGATTCGTCAAGGCGCGTTGTTGAAACCGGACGAGGTGATTTACCAAGATCTCATCAATATTCGTCTTCGCCGCGCGCAGTTGACGGCTGATGTGCCATCTGGCCGAGGATTTGTACATATGGGAGCATTGTCCGTTACTATGCAGGTGGCGTCCAGCGAACCTATGGATGGAGTTCCTGAAGCCGGGCCTCAGGATACACTGCTTACCGCAGTCGAAGCAATACCGGCTCCACCCATGCCACAAGAGCCGCAATCGGAGACGCCAGCGATACCTCCAGCACCGCGCACGGGGAGATGACGATTATGTTTGGCAAGAAGAAAAAGGCATCAGGCATTATTGCTGGTACGAGCCCCGCGCAGGTGTATCGGGAACTGCCTGTGCTGCCAAGAACCAGCCAGACCAGTATCCGAGATGAATGGAGTCGTGCCGCTTTGGAAGGGTCTTCATTTGGCGAACCACCAGTACGTGCTGGTCAACCGGTCTCTGCCGAAGTGAATCTGCCCTTGCATCGCAAAATTCCGCGGTATGTGATGGAGTTTTCGGATGGGCAGCGCATTGAGGTGAAATCGAGATGTGGTGCCGGGCGGATGCCACCTACGGCAGAAGATGGATATGAGGCATTTGCGGTGCTGCATGATTCCAGCCAGCAGACTTCGCGCAGACATTTCGAATTTGGTGTGACCGCTATAGGGCAGGTCTGGGTGATGGACTGTGATTCTGCCAATGGTACATGGTTGGAATCTCATGGTTCCAGAATTGAACTGCCTAGCTTACCAGGACCAGCATGGTTCCGGGTGATGTGTTACGTTTCGGCGGCATGAGAGCAAAGTTGGTGCAGGTCAGCTAGTTTTAAGAGCATCGTTCTACTGTTCTTATTCTGGCTCAATGTATTGTCAAGACCGTATATCGGGGTATTCTTACTCATGGATGGGCATGGTTGTCCATTCGGCGTCGGCGGCGGTATGGACCGGTGGCGTAAGGTTCCGTATGGGAAGGGTTAGTCCTATGGCCAACGTAAATGTAACGTATGATGACATCCAGCGTGTGAAGAGCAGCCTTGAGAGTGGCCGCCAAAGTCTTGTCGATACGCTTGATCAGTTGAACAAGACCGTGAGCGAGTTGGTGACGAGCGGCTTCGTCACAGATAAGGCTTCCGGTGCTTTTGAGACTTCGTACCAGCAGTTCACTAAGGGTGCAACCGATACTGTGAATGGTCTTAATGGCATGCAGCAGTTCCTGCAAAAGACGCAGGATGCTTTGACCGAACTCGATTCTCAGTTGGCCAGCGCGCTGCAGTAATACTGCCTGAATTGGCAAAGTGAGCGGCCTGCGATGCAGGGGGTTTGAGGCATTGCAGGCCGTTGCTTATTTTGTACTGTTTTCCAGTACTTGTATTGGGAGAGTGTATGGCTGAGTCCAAGATAGTCATTATTGATGAGTCCATTGTCCGTATGAAGACTGGCTTTGAGAACATTCAGCAGACACTGAATTTACGTGGCAATGATGATATGAAACCTGACAAGGGCAATGTGGGATACGCCCCGGTTATTAATGCCTTGAGCAAATTCAATACTCAGGTTTCATCCACGAAGAATAAATACAAGATTAAAACCGAGAAATTGGTTGATTTTCTACAGAATGTCAAAACCGGTTCCGATAAAGTCGATGAGCAGATTCAGGCTTCGTTGAAGGTTGATCATACTTCTGGCAGTGGGAGCTGACGTGTCTGGTGGTAGATGATTGATTCTACAGGCATGAGGCATTGAGCTTCTTTAGGCCGTATCTTCAAGGGGGATGGGATTGACAAACGAGCAATATGTTATCTCCATGGTTCCACCACAAGGGTGGCATGAGATTGAAGTGGATCCAAACATCGCGAGATAGAAATTGAACGTCAGCTTGGTCAATTGCGCTATGTTGTGCCATCATGGCGAACGGTTTATCCCGCGTTGCGCCGTTACTTGGTGAAGGCATATGCCGATGCGTGGAAGTCCGGTGTCCGATATGCAATTGCGACGGATATTGATCCTGATGATGCTGTGCAGGTAATGGCGACATTCATGATTGCACAATTACCTCAGGCCAGTGTCTTAGGTGATTTGGATGATGAATTGGACGCAGTTATTGAAACGCTTTCCAGCGAACAGGCTGAACTTGGTGATGGTGAATTCATGTCGTTGCAGAAAGTGAATTTGCCGAAAATGGGGACTGCGGTTCAGGCGCAATCAATAACGTCGTTGGTTGATGACAAGGGTGATAAAACCAATCGTCATGTGGCGTCGCTTCGAACTTTCATCCCGTGTGGGGAGCATGTGTTTGTGGTAACTGGTGCCACTCCGCAAATTGATATTGCTGATGTTTTGTTTAATTTGTTTGCTTCGATGGCGGATACGGTGAGTATTGAGTTTGTGAATTCCAGCGCGTATGCGTCGACGAGTGGGGAGGAAATATCGTGAATCTCGATGGTGAGGATTGGGGTTTTGTCGGGTATTCGGGGAATCAGGTTCCTGGGAATGGTGGATTCACTGCCGACTTGGCGGGGCGATACTCGAACCTGCAAGGCACTTTCAATAAGATGGCAGATGATTTGGATCATTTGCAGACCAAGGAAGGCATGAGCGGCGAATGGGTGACCAAGTTCGTTGACAAAATTGGTACCATGCCGAAGGATTTCCGCAACTTTGCCACAGGGTTTGGGGATGTCGCGAAAGCACTGGACACGTGGAGTTCAGACATCGATAGCTATCAGCGTCAGGCTTCCAATGCCTTCGTGGAGGTGGAGAATGCCAAGAGAGCGCAGGCGAATGCTCAACAGAATGTAGCGTCAAGCCAGCGTGAATTCGATCGTGTGCAAAGTGCGTATTCCAATCTCAGCCCTGATGCCAGTGACGAGGATTATGAGCGTGCACGGGATCGACGCAGACAGGCGCAGAGCATGGTCGACCAGTATGAGCAAGGACTGTCCACGGCCAATAGAGATTTGGAAGCGGCCAAAGCAGCGGTGCATAGGATCGTCGACAACTATAAGAAGGCTGGCGATGAGCAGGCCAAGGCTATTGCCGCTGCCACGCGTGAATCGCCGAAGTTGCATGGTTTTGCGGAGCAATGGCAGTATTCCGATGCTTGGCAGATTACCGTGAAGATTCTTGAGGTCGCCTCCATTGTCCTTGGTGTTATTGGGTTGTTCTTCGGCGGTTGGATTGCTGTTGCTTCCGCGGCGGTGGCCGCGCTGCTGTTCGTGGACAAGCTGTTGGCCAAGGCGAACGGTGATGCGTCGTGGTGGGAAGTTGTGGTATCCGGTTTCTGGGCATTATTGGATGTTGGGGCCGGCTTGAAAGCTGTAAGCAAGATTGCAAATGCCAAGAGCGCTGCTGGGCTCATTGCGAAAGATGCCTTCCAACGCGGAGTTGGTGGAAGAGACACGGTGGTGATTAACGCAATTTACAAAAAAGCTTTACGCGCAAGACTGTGGCAGCCGACTAAGTGGGGTAAGAAGCTTCTGAAAATCGCGGATTCCGAGGGTGGATTCCATAAGCTACTAAGTGACGGAAGCGAGTGGATAATGCAAACGCGGGAGCACGTGTTGGATACTTTGAAGCATGACCCGAATTCACTTTGTAAGTGCAACGTTCGTCTTTGGGTGGCTTGTCTTTGACATTACCTTGCCGAGTTCGCGGTACCAAACCTCGTTGGGCGTTTCCCGGTTCAGGACTTTCATGGGGGTGTCGTTGATCTCCTGGACGATGGCCTGCAGGTCCGCGTCCGTGAGGTCGTCGAGACTGGTTCTCTTGGGCAGGTAGCGGCGGATGCGCCCGTTGCGGTTCTCGTTCGTGCCGCGCTGGTATGAGGAGTAGGGGTCCGCATAGTAGGTGAGCATGCCGAGGGCCTCGTCCACGAGCAGGTGGCAGGAGGATTCCGTGCCGTTGTCCCAGGTGCGGTCGATGCGCGCGGGCGCGGGGATGCGGCTGTAGATGTCGTATTCGGCGCGCGCGGTCGCCAGCGCGCCCTTGTCGGGGATGAGGCGGGCGAACAGGCGGCGGCTCTTGCGTTCGACCTGCGTGTCGATGCACCGCTTGGACGGGGACGCGCCGACCACGGTGTCGGATTCGAAGTGGCCGAACTCATGGCGCGAGTCCACCTTCTTCGGCCGGTCCGTGATCGGCACGCGCATCGGGATGCGCGGCCCCTTCGACCGGCGTCCCCTCATGCGGGTGCGATGCCGTTTGCCTCTCGGCAGGTACTGCCTGAGGTCCAGCTTCCTCTGCGGTTTCGCGTAGATCCACTGGTAGAGGCATTCGTGGCTGACGCGCATGCGCGGGTCGGACGGGTATTCGGCTTTGAGCCTGCCTTCGATGCGTTCGGGCGTCCATCCCTTCCTGAGCGCGTCCAGGACCCATGCGAGCAGCGGGTCGTACGCCATGCGCCTCGGTCTGCGCGATCTGCGGGCGCGGGTCTCGGCCTTCCTCTGCGCGGTCATGGCCGAATAGAACGGACGGCACGTCCACGGCCCCGTCTTCAAGCGTTTCGGCCGATACGAGTCGTTCTCATTGGACGCGAACCACAATCCGCGTTTCAGTTCTCGGCTGACCGTGGCCTTGTCGCGGCCGATCCTCAGCGCTATCTGGCGCACGCCGAGCCCGTCCCTGTTGCGCAATTCGTCGATTCGGATCCGTTCCTCTGCCGACAGGTGGGAATAAGCTTTCATATCGAGCGCAGCACTTTCTCTTCGGTTGTGGACTTGAACACTTCCAACCATAGACAGGTGTTGCGCTTCTATTTAGAACTCAGGTTGTCACCGAAGTTGAAAGATATCAAAGAACCCGTGGCAGGAATGGATTGGTCATTTGCTCAATGGTTTCCTCATTTTGTGCCTCATTCCGGTCAAAATGCGGTGCGTACCATGGCAGTCAGGGCGGATGATTTGGCACTTCGCATTTCTGAGCTGACAGCAATGCTGGATGAACGTAGCAATGAGCAAAAGCGGCAATCTATCAAACATTGGGTGGGATCTGCCGTGGTCATCATTATGGAACATGCGCATGTGCTGCGCTCCATGCCAGGCATTATACGGCTATTGCAGGAAGGGCCTGCGCTTGGTATATACGCACTGTGCATCGACACGGATGAGCGACTGCTACCCGAGGAATGTCAGACCGTAATTACTGCCACCACGAAAGACCTTCGTGTGGAAAGCAACAAGGCCGACGATGTGTTTGACATCATGCCTGATTTGGTATCACAAGATTGGCTTGGTGCTGTGACTAACGCGTTGGCTCCTATCGAAGATGGCAGTCCCGCTGAAGGACAGTCTGCTATTCCAGATCACAGTCGTCTATTGGATTTATTGGATTTGGTGCCTACGCCGGAGCAGATTGAAGCACGCTGGGAAATGTACCCGCATTCCACTGCATGTGTGATTGGCGAATCTGTGGATGGTTCGTTTGATTTGGATATTTCTAAAGATGGTCCTCATGGGTTGATTGGTGGTACCACTGGTTCCGGTAAATCAGAGTTATTACAGTCTTTAGTCGCTTCCCTAGCTGTGGCGAATACCCCGCAAGCCATGAACTTCGTGCTGGTAGATTACAAGGGTGGTGCTGCATTCAAGGACTGCGTGCAGTTACCACACACTGTAGGCATGGTTACTGATCTCGACAATCATCTGGTATCGCGTGCATTGGTCTCGCTTGGGGCAGAACTTAACTATCGAGAGCATTTGCTTGCGCAGGTCGGTGCTAAGGATTTGGAAGACTACATCGACATGCGTGAATCCAAGCCGAGCATTCCAGAAATTCCTCGGTTGCTGATTGTCATCGATGAGTTTGCCTCACTAGCTCGTGAACTTCCTGACTTCGTGACCGGTCTGGTGAATATTGCGCAGCGCGGTCGTTCATTGGGCATTCACTTGATTCTTGCTACGCAACGTCCTGGTGGTGTGGTGTCTCCTGAAATTCGTGCCAACACCAATCTGCGTATTGCTTTACGCATGACTGATGTGGCTGAGAGCCAGGATGTTATCGATGCCAAGGATGCAGCATTGATTTCTAAATCCACACCAGGTCGTGCGGTAGTAAGGTTGGGCTCTAGCTCTTTGATTCCGTTTCAATCAGCCCGTGTAGGAGGTCGATACATTGATCCGCTGACTGACAAAACTGCTGAACAGACTCGACCTCCTTTCATACGGTCTTTGCCTTTCCCTCGTCTTGGCGTAGCTGCTCCGCAACGTCCTAAATCCAAGAAGAGTAGTGGTGACGTCAACGTAACAGATCTTAAAGTTAGTGGATGCGATTAATGAGGCAGCTCGTCGTGAGCATATTCCGCAGCAGCGTCAGCCTTGGTTGCCGGCATTATCGGAGCGCGTGGAGCTTTCTGACCTGCAAACGATGATTGTTCGGGATACGATAAAAGCTAGTGCTGAAGCTGAAGTCTCAATCCCATTCGCGATTGGAGATTATCCGCAAGAACAAAGGCAGAGTGTGGTGTCTGTTGAATTGAGTTCTTTGGGAAACATGTTCATTGTTGGCACCTCTCGATCTGGCAAATCTACGGCGCTACGTACCATCGCTTACTCTGCGAGCGTTACGTACTCGCCCGAATACGTGCATATTTATTGCATCGATGGAGGCAATGGTGCAATTGCACCGCTACAGGCTTTGCCCAATGTGGGTGTGGTGGCATTGCGCAGTGAGACGCAAAAGATTGAACGTCTTATGAGCAAGTTGGAAGCGGAGTGTAAAAGACGATCGTCTCTGCTGTCTCGCGATGGTTATAGCAGTATTGATGAATACAATCTGTCGAGCAAGTCTTCGAACGGTCGATTGCCGCATATTATTATCATGTTGGATTCATGGGACGGTTTTAATTCCGTGTTTCAAAATTACGATGGTGGCTCTTTGATTGATCGTATACAAATACTGATGCGTGAGGGGGCGTCCTCAGGTATACACTTCATTGTTACTGGTGATCATTCATTATTGCTCGGTCGTATGTCCGTGTTGGCTGGTAGCAAAGTACTATTGCGTTTGATAGACTCCACTGACTATACAGAAGTGGGTATGTCGGCTCGTGATGTGCCGGATGAAATTCCAGACGGGCGTGGATATCGATCGGAAGATAGCGGAGAAATACAGATTGCGAAAATTCGCAAAGACTCGTCCGGCCAAGAGGAATCAGAGCTGATACGTGCTACTGGTGTTCGACTACGGGCAACAAGGGATCATGACTTGCCCAAAATCTTGAGGCCGTTTACCGTTGAACAATTGCCTGATGAGATTACATTGTCGCAGGTGTATTCGCAAATGACCGGATCTCGGGATGCAGATCTTTCTGATAGGGAAGAGTGCATCATATCTCTCGGAGTCGGTGGCGAAGACAATGAGCCAATTCTGTTTGATCCGAAGCAAATTCCTGTGCTGCCAATTTACGGCACACCGCAAAGTGGCAAGACCACTATGCTGGTGACTATTGTCAATGGTGCATTGCTGAGTGGCTATCATGTAATCATTGCGGCACCAAAGAATAATGCTATGCGTTCGTTTGTCGGTATGGACGGTGTGGAGTGTGTTGCCACCACTCCCGTTGAAATTACTGAGGATCTTTTAAACACTTATGTGAATGATTCTCGGGCGTTGTTTATTTTCGATGATTGTCAATTGCTTAAGGATATTCCAGCATCTAATTGGATTATGGCAAAAATAGGAATGTTGGAGCCCGACAACGCTAGCTTCGTGTTTGCTGGCGACACTGGAGAGTTTCCATCGGGCTTCGGTAATTGGGCTTCTAAAGTGAAAACGATTCGGCAAGGTGTGTTGTTGAAGCCCGAGAATCTGATGGATCAAGATTTGATCAATATTAAGATTCGCCGATCACAATTGAAGAGCGATATGCCCGTTGGACGTGGATTCGCACACCTTGGCGTAATATCGGCTTCCCTACAGGGAGCTCTTAGCGAGCCTTCGGATGTAGACGATATTAGGCGACACATTATATCCATATCATCGGAATTTCCTTCTGTATCGTCATTAGCGAGGAACTGATACTGAGTGAACATAAGAAAAAGAAATCAGTGATACGTACTGCTTCCAATACGGCTCAAGTGTATAGCGAATTACCCGTATTACCTAAAGAAATCCAGCCGATTGTGAGTGAAGAGCGTGATCGTAATCCAACGGTAATCCAGAGAATGCCGGTATCCGTCCCTGTAGTATCACAAGGAGCGTCGCGGATATCAGCAGTGCCGATGCCTTTACCGGTGAATCGGCGATATATGCTGGAGTTTTCTGATGGCCAACGTGTTCCCGTGCGGAATCGTTGCGGAGCGGGCCGTATGCCGGCGAGTCCCTCGGACGGGTATGATGCATTTGCGGTGCTGCATGATTCGAGTCAGCAGGTTTCGCGGCGACATTTCGAATTCGGTGTCACTCCACTTGGTCAAGTTTGGGTTGTGGATTGTGATTCCGCAAATGGTACGTGGCTAGAGGCACACGGAACCAGAATACAGCTAACCAAGTTTTTGCGTACCGGCATGTCTTTAGGTGACGTATTGTGTTTTGGTAGTATGAGAGCGAAATTAATAGAAGTAAAGTAGATTCGATTCGTTTCTGAAGCGAGGTCATATGGAGCGTGTTCCATTACCGAATGGAAGTCCGATACCTGCACGACCATCGCGGGTGAACCGGGCACAGTTTCGCGGACGGGGAACGGTCGCAAATTGGGTGATACCCGTGTTGATTGTGTTAATCGTTGTGATTGGAGGCATGGTGGTGTGTGTGAATGTTTGGCATAATGCGCGTGAACGTGAGCAGTCGCAAGTTGCCGATCGGGTGCGTGATGCGGAAGAGTATTTGGCCCGTTTGACGGTGGCGAAGTATTCAGGGGTAAAGAGCATCGAATTTGAGCCGTATTGGTATCATCGTTGGGCCGGTACTACGTATCGTATGCGCGTCAATGGGGTGGAAGTTCTTGGATGGTGGATGGGGAGCCGGGCAGCATAGAAAACCCGGTCGAGAGTGGGACCATCAATGATGACGTGGCGTTCGACGAGGGATGGTTCGCGGGAGACCGCGGTTCCGGCGTCAGGAAGCGTGACGCCAAGCTGGACGCGGATTCCGTGACATTGAACGATGTGGAAGTGAAATATTGTTTGCAGAAGGATGAGTAGAGACTATGATTTCTGATGAAGAGTTGAAAGAACTATGTGATAAAAGTTATGCCATCGATCCGATGAAGCAAGATTCCCGTCGTCCTCAGACTAACAAAAGTATTTACATTGGCGATACGAAATTCAAAGTAATTCAGGCGATTAGTCGATCAGAAACAGGTTTTCAAGGGATGATTGTTGCTCCAGTGGTCTCAGATCATCAGATTGATTATTCACATGTAACAGTGGTGTATGCAGGTACCAATTCCAAAGATATCAAGGACATTAATCAAGATGTGCAGACGTTTGGTATGGGATCTCAGTCCGGTCAAGTGCAGGATGCTAACACCATGGCTGATTATGCCATGCGTATTGCGAAAGAACATGGTTATGATCATGTAGAATTTTCTGGTCATTCGTTGGGAGGCGGACTGGCTCTGTATGAGGCTGCTCGCAAGGAACAGGCAGCCCGTACTTTTAGTGCGGCAGATCCGTGGAATGCCTTATCCTGATTCTGAGTTGTCGATACCTGCTATTTGATGTTGTTTTGCCATGTTGTGCAGTTCGGATTGATGATTATTTTTTGTAAGTATAGTCTTTAGACATAATCATTTACGGCATTGGAAGATTTATTGTTCGGATGATTGGCTAATGCGTGATCACTAATGCTAAGGCGAACTGGCCCGATTTATTTCATGGAGGAACTGCTATGGCGAAACGTGCGAAACGGCAGCCGAGGGTGAAGCTTGAGGGCCTTGGTGTGCTGCGGTATGTCGATGACGACATGCGTGTGGTGCCGGACGGTGTCGGTCCAGTGTATGCGATGGGCGGCGTGTATTGGCGGATCGGCGTGCTTGCCGCTTTGTCTGTGGCGGATATGTTGGCACAGGCATGGTGGGTGAACATGAGCCTGAGCATCGGGTTTGGTCCGTGGTGGCTGGGCGTGCTGGGCATCGATGGTAGCTCGTTCGATTTCCTGGGATTCATGGCCGGCGTGTGTGCCGTATTGCCGGTGGTTGGCATACTGTTGGTCTTGCCCGCGTTCATCTGGCCACGTGAACGCACGTTGTTTCACATCATGATGCTGTGCTTCTGGGAAGGCACTTCGCGCATGCTGGGTGCCGGTTTGGGCCGAACGATCCTCTATATGCGTGGCGTACGTGACGGCGTGATCGATCATTTCGCGGGAAGCGGCGTGCCTGGCCCGTTGAAGGAATCGGACACGGTAGTTGGGATGTGGCCCGCAGTGGTAGGGGGCATTGTGTTTGCCGTGATTGCTTTCGTGTTCGCCGTGATTCCTCGCAGACAAAGGCAGGGTGCGGCAAAGCCCATGATTGGCATTGGAATCGCGGCAAGCATCGGCTTGTTCGGCATAGTGCTGGTGGAATGCGGTTGGGTGCCCATTTCTTTTGTGCTGTTGTTGGTCGCCCTGTTTATGGCTTGGGCGGTGCTGCCAAGCGAAGTGGCGATTGCCCGTCAATGCGCCAGCAAGCGGGTCGAACCGTTCTGGATGTGGTATTCCGCCGAACTCATCTGGGTCGAGACTCTGTTCATATTCCTTGCCATCATGGTTGCCATCTCAGGAATCTGACATGGCCGGTGAAGCTTACCGGGGCTCATGCGCAACGAACCATTTCCAAGCGGGCACTTGTTTGATGACATAATTGCTGTTGCGGTATTCGCGCTCGATTCCATCGCCGACGATGATGGTTCCTTCATGGAGCTTTTGTTCGGCCATGAGTTCCCAGAGCGCGCGGGTTTCTCTCTCGATGGTCCGATTATCATCCATGCGTGCCGTGACCTGATATAGCTCATATTGTTCATGTTCGAGTGCATCGCCCATCACAAAATCAACTTCATAGCCATGTTCCTTGGTATGGCATGACGATATGCCGTCGCGACGATAACCTGCGGTTCGGCGGCGTAGTTCGAGATAAACGGCGTTTTCCAATCGTTGGCCATCATCTCTGGCGCTTGCCATGCTTGAGGCTGCGGCCAGCCCGGGATCTATGGCGTATATTTTTGATGTGGAAGTGGTGCTCTCTTTGAGCGACATAGAGAAGTCTTTCATTCGAAACACCAGATAGGCGTCTTCAAAATATTCCAATAAATCTCCCAGTAGCACACGGCTGGTGGCTAGTCCGGCTGAACGCAATTCGTTTTCTATCTTGCGAATAGACAATGGCTTGCCGTTGCTGCCAAGCAAGCGTCGTGCCAATGCGGAGGCAACTCTTGGACGCGCGATGTCATAACGTTCCACTACATCGCGGGATACGACACGCTGCACATATGACTGGAGCAGGGTCACACGTTGAGGCGTTGGCAGTCCCTCGATTGCTGGGAATCCGCCCTCTTCCAGGTAGGAGATCAATGCGGCCGACAGCATTAATCGTTCTTTGGTGGAATATCCAGCTGCTTCGTTCCGGCTGAGCAATTCTGATTCGGCGATACCTCGCGCGCGGACAAACTCACGGAATGAGAAAGGCAAAAGCTCGAAGTCCAATGCTCGGCCTCGAAATTCGGTGGAAATTTCTTTTGAGAGCATTTTCGAGGAAGAGCCGGTGACATAGATCGTTGCTTTTGTGGTGTCTACGATGCGACGTAGCCAAGCGCCCCAGTTCTGCATTTCCTGTAATTCGTCAAAAAACAGGTACAAGCCGGTGTCTAGGCTTTCGGGATGCATGGAGCAAAAGGTTTCGATTACTTCATCGCCCACACTTGGAGTGATGTCGCCGAGCCTGTCATCTTCAAAATTGATATAGCAGATTTGGTTCCAGCTGACACCGGATGTATGTAGGGCCTCTATCTCTTGGAATAGGCGGTAGCTTTTCCCGCTGCGGCGCATGCCTACGATGACCTTCACCAGATTGCCTACTCTCGGGGTCAGTGGCTTACCTAGATCCAAGTCGCGCGGCACAATCGGGTGGAAATCTTCGATTCTAAAATCGCGCAGCTTTTCGGCGATGATCGGATTTGCCATAATGTGCCTTTCAAGAAAACGGTAATGCTACCTTACCAATATTGAGGAAAACTGGTAACCTTATCTTACCAATTTTTAGTTTTGGTAAAGTTACTTAGCCAGAGTTGTGTTACTGTGTTGACGAGTTTTGCGTCTCCGCAAAGCGTTGGCCTTGGTACAGGACTAGACTTAAGTGCTATGAGAGCGAAGACTGTTAAGGATCGGCGTACGGGGGCTCAGACGCTGACCATACATACCACGCGAGGCGAGTCGTTGGATCTTGGGCAGGCACAATGGCTTGCTGAAGGCCATTGGTATATGCTGCCGTTCCGGTTTGAAAGTAATGGCGCGGAAATCCTCTTCTATTACGACGTGACTCATTGCGAGACCATGCATGGCGTGTTGAGGTCGGTAGTGCCTGGCGGCCAATATGTGGGCATACTCGTGGCGGTATTGTCCGTTATGGAGCAATGCGAGGAGCATCGCGTGCCGCTGTCGTACGTGCAGTGGGACCCCAAAAGCGTGTATATCTCCGCACAGGGGTATCCGCTGTTCGTGGTGGTGCCGGCGCTGGGACTGGAACCCGATCGCAACACCGCCACCACTTTGCTGCAGACATTGGCCGATGCACGCCGGACCCGGCTTGAGGATGCCGTTGTGCAAGGCTATCAGCGTGCGCTCGCCGAGTTCCTGGGGCGCAATTCACTGGTTAATGCAGATGCTCTGCATGATTTTATGGCGTATTTGCTGCCCGGCACTGTTCAGCCGCGTCAAGCGCAGTCAGCGCAGTCGACTCATGAAGATAATGGTTCGGAGACGCAATTTGGGGCGACCGTGGTATCTGATGGCACCATGGTCGGTGCCACGCGATTTGGCGCCACAGTATTGAGCTCCAAGCCTAAACTTCAGACGACGTCGGCATCAGCCACGCCGTCAGCGCACGTAGCGCCGGTGACTTCCACAACGAGGGGAGCGCACGCGGCACCGGTGGGTCTCGCAACGAGGGGAGCGCACGCGGCACAGTCGGCTTCCGCAACGTCGGCACAGTCGGCTCCTACAACACCGGCACAGCCGACTCCCGTAACACTGGCCGCGCCCGTCGTACAGCCGGCTCCTGCAATGCCGCCCCGCAAGCAGGAAGCGCAGCTTGCCCGCGAGAACCCCGTTCGCGAACAATATATCAGCGAAAATCCCACCCTTGATAATAGGGGAGCGACACCAGATGTGTTGACTAACGCGGTCTCGGGTGTCACCGCTACTGCCGCCGCGGTCGCGGGTGGCGCGACAACTGCTGCCGTGGGCGAGACCAACGCTGCAACAGCCGCTCACGGCGCGAATACGGTCAACAACATCGATGCCGTTCGGGTTCCCATCACTAGCAGTATCGCTCGCCCCATCATTCCCGTCAGTGCCGTTAACAGCGCGCTGCACGCCGACGAGAACGACAGCGAAGGCGAGACGATGCTGCGCCTCTACACGGACAAGTCCAGAGGCTTTACCGTCACACGATTGCGCGACGGTAAAGCAATAACGGTGCACGCCACACGAGCCACCATCGGACGGTCGAAAACCGCAGACATTCACATGGGCGGCAATACGAACGTCAGTCGTATCCATGCGGTGATTGACATGCTGGATGATGGACGTTTTTGCATCACTGACAATCATTCGGCCAACGGCACCGCGGTAGGTGGCCGCGAACTGGCAAGCGGCGGTTGCGAATATGTGGCATCTGGCGGCGATTTCACGCTGGCCGACGACACATTCGTGATCTCTCCTACAATAGAAGGCAGAGAAGAACCGAAGCGATGACGCTGATAGCGGGGGAGAAGAACCATGAAACGATGTGCACAATGCGGCAATGCAGTTCCTGACAATATGATGTTCTGCACGCGGTGCGGAGCCCCGGTGCCAGAGGATGCCACGGTAGTGGCATCGCGGGGATTCCGCAGCCGGGTGCTAGTGTGCCGCAGCCAAACATGCCGCAACCGGGCGCACCTCGGCCGAATACTCCTCAGGCGAATATCCCACAGCCCGGCATTGTGAGGCCAAACGGCTCGACGCAGAACGGTTCGATCCCGGGTATTCCGGCACTTGGCAGTCCGATTCCGAGCGGCCAGACGCCCGGAACGTATGCTGGCTCTGCTGGTGCCGTTCCCCAGGCGGGAACTCCGGCCCCGAACAATGGCATGCCAGCCGGTGCCGTCCCTTCAGTGGGAGCTCCGGTACAGAGTAATGGCAATGTCGTCGGCAATACTCAGGGCAATACTTCGAACGGTGACGGCAACAACGGCAAGAAGCCTCGTAAAATACTGCCGATTATCATAGCGATTATCGTGGTGATAGCGCTGGTAGCCGGCGGCGTTACGGGCTTTATTTTCTGGCGCAATGCGCAGCAGAAGGCCGAAACCAAGTCTGCGACCACGTCCGCCACCAAGTCGAAGCCCAAGGCGAAAGTCAAGACCAAGGAGAAAACCAAACCCGAGCCCGCCAAGCCGGCGGTCACCGAAGTGACGATGACCGATTTCTCATGCGACGGCAACTCCGCACGTGACTGGAAGTGGACTGGCGGCGCGATGGTCTCGAACGTCATCCACTGCTGGGATGGAGATTCCTCGGTTGATTCGGATTCGTCATCCAGATCCTCAAGTGATTCCCTGGACGGCAGCGGCGAGTATGCCTTCGGCATTTGGACGCCGTCATTGGACGAATCGAAGGAAATCCACGTATCCATGCTCGAATCGGGGGAGAAGGAGTACTCCGAGCCGCAAGTCGCCGCCACATACGGCGATAATCCAGCCGTATTCGTGTTCTACGCGGTGAAGACCAAGGCGGTGGGCACCACGCCGGAAAGCGTGCATCTGTTCGCTCACGAAGTCGATCTTGAAACCGGCGAATTGTCCGACCGCATCGATTTGCGGACCGAGGAAGACAATCTCATCGATTATGAGCAGGGGTACGAATATTCGCTGCTTGCTGAATCCCGCAATATGGTGGCCATCAAAAAGACCTGGCATAGTGATGAGAAATACACCGCCAACAAGAGTGAGCAGTCGGCTACCATCAACCATACGCAGGTGATGGGTGTGACTCACGACAGCGATGCTGCCAAGGTATTGCAGACCTTCCAGGACAAATCGTAATCACCGCTGATTCTGACGGATACCAGTATACGAAACAGGTCGAGGCTTCTGCGAGCGGCGTGAGTCTGTACGACGCATATCTGGTGAAGGACAATTCCTACCACCTGTATTCGGTCGAAGACAATAAGGAAATCACCAGTTTCCCGCTGAACTACTGTAATCCAAACTATTCAAGCTGTGATTTGAGCCGAATGCGGTATCTCGGCAAGAATATATATGTGACCGGTAATACCTATGACTATAGTCATGTCATCGATAGCACGACCGGCAAACAGCAATCGTTGAAAGACGTGCTGGGACTAAGCAAGGATGAAGACGTCAGAGCCGTTGACCAATTCTCCGACGGCACCCTCTACGTGCAGACGGATGGTAACGGCAACGAAAGCAAACGCGTGTTCCTGCTGTCGTCCGATCTGAAGCCCACGGAAGTGTTGGATGGGCCGCAGTGGGGTCGTCTGTTGCTGACCGACGGCAGTTTCAAGGACATCAACTATCTGACCAAGACCATATACGTGAAGACCACGGATGAGCAGATCATCGTTGATGCGCAAGGCAAGTCCGTGGGCAAGTACACGCAATTGCCGTTGAACGATGATTCCATGGTATGCGACCATTCCGTTATGGAATGGATGGCGTGGAGTCCGGAATCCAGCGGAGACATGATTGTGACCATCGGTCAGGCCCCGGGCGACCCCGCGCCGGATCTGAGCAACAGTTCGTCGCAAAGCGAGAGTGATTCGGATTCGTCGGACTCGGAGTCGGACTCTACGGACTCATCGGACTCGTCAAGTTCGTCGAGCTCATCCAGCGATAACAAGTCAGACTCGAACAAGTAACTACTGCGTTCAGCGGTCAGTGACCGCCCAGCCCGGTATGGGCATAGCCGAGCAACCGTCACTGACCGCCCGCTAACGGCAACAATAAACCGCAGGTACCGTACGGGTACAAGTTGTTCTCACAGCTTGCTTGGTACGTTACCTGCGGTTTATTGATATCTGGAGTATTCGCTGGCCTGTACAGTCCAGCGGTCACTGCTGTTCGGAGAACTGGAAGAACTGGTCTCCGATACGCACCGTGGCAGGCGCGCTGAGCTTGAGCGGTGTGCCCTTGGTGACTTGTGTCTCCTGGCCATTGGTGATGATGTAGGTACCGTTCAACGAGCCGTAGTCCTCGATCCACAGCGCGCCATCGGTGTCGATGCTGATGGCGGCATGGTTGCGGGACGTGGTGCGGGTCGGGTCTTCGATACGCTCCGCCTTGGCACCCTGCGGCACATCCATGGAAGGCTTGCGGCCCAGCAACGTGCTCTTGTCGATCACAATGGTCTGGCCGGTGACATCGTTATGCAGCAGGTACGTCTTCTTTGGTGCCTTGGACGTGAACGAGGAGGAGAGCACGGTGCTGTCCCAATCCTCGATGTCGTTTTCGGCGGCGTGCGGTGTGGTGTCTACCGGAGCGGCAGTGGGCTCAGCGGCGGCAGTGGCGGCGGGCTCTGCGGTAAAAGCGGCATTGGTTGCCGCTTCCGCGGTGCTGGGCTGCCCGTAGTCGTTCTGCGGTTCGGCTGTGCCAACTGCGGAATCCGGGGTGCCTTCCACCGGATCGTCAGAATACCAACCCAGTTCAGGTGCTGGAGGGTAGGGAAGTTTGGCCATGATGATGCCGTCCTTTCACTGACGGGAAGCCAAAGCGGCGTTGATCGCCGGGTCGCCGAGCTGGCCCAGCCATTCGATCAGTGCCGGATAGGTGTTGGGATTACGGGCGATGCAGGCGCGTAGTTCAGGCGCGTACTGGGCAATCTGGGCGATTTGCATCTGGTCGGTGGTGGTCAGGGCCTGTTCGGCGGTGAAGCCATAAGGATTGGTGGCCACAGGCTCCTCGAATGCCGCTTGAGCTGCGGGCTGCTGGGCTGCGTACTGGTTGGCCGCATACTGGTCAGTCGTGGGCTGGGCTGCGTACTGGTTGGCAGCGGGCTGAACTGCGGCGTACTGGTCGGCGGCGTAAGCGTCTGCAGGCTGCTGCTCGGCAGCCTGCAGGGCCGCCTGTGCCGGGGCTTCCTGATCCTGAACCGGGCCGCCGAATGTCTCGGCAGTGAACCCGTATTGCGCTAGGTCTCGCGGGCACGCTCATCGCCGAACTCGGCAATCCAACGCTTCAAGCCGGGGTAGCAACGCGGATTTACTGCGACGTTTGCGCCGAATTCCGGATTCTCGTAGGCGATTTTTGCCAACAGAATCGGGTCCGCGTTCGGATCCTGTACGGCAGCGACCGCAGCATCATAATCAACCATGGGATTACCTCCTTATGTTCGCTCGGTTATGCCGAACGTATGGTCCGTAGTGTTTGTAGTGTTGCGTCTTCAATGGCGCCAATGTCCTCGCCCTCGTCCAGTTTAAAAGCGCTGAACGCGTGATGTTCGGGTTCGGTCAGTGGCATATCGGCCACAATCACAGTGATATTGTCGGTTCCGCCCGCATCGAGCGCGGCCGCCACCAAGGCGTCCACGGCTTCCTGCGGACTGGAATGCGCTGCGGCAATGGCCGCAATCTGTTCGTCTGACACTTCACCGTGCAACCCATCCGAACAGATGATGAAACGGCCGGTCAGATCGGCAACATATACGTCGGGCACTATGCCATCCGGGTCGCCCAGGCATTGGGTGATGATATTGCGTGGAATGGTCGCCTCCGCCTCTTCCGGCAGCATCTGACCGGAATCGATGGCTTCTTGGCGCTGGGAATGATCCCGCGTGATGCGGGTCAGCGAGGAGGAGGCGTCCCACACGGGGATGGTATCCGTGGCGGGGGCATCGGCATCCGGCAGCGGGCTGAGATGGTAGGTTCGGGAATCGCCGACATTGACCACATAGGTCTGGTCCGAGAAGTCCTGATCATCGGCGTCGCCAAACAAAGCTGCGCTGTGGGCATTGATGGCATCTGCGTAAGGCTGGGGCAAAACCAGTCCGGAGCAGGTCGTACCGGCCACGCCGCCGAGACGGTCTCCCAAATCGAGAATGTCGTGCTGAGCCTGTGCCAGGGTGTCGTCGATGTCATGGCGGGTGCGCGAGGGCATGGAAGCCAGCTGCGCGAAATGCTGGGCAGCCAACTGGCTTGCTTGCTCGCCGCCTTTGCCGCCGCCCATGCCGTCGCAGACCATGAACACGCCCTGTTGGGCGAATCCGGTGTCTTGGTTGTTCTTGCGCCTAAGGCCCACGTCACTGGTCATCGCGATACGGATGGAGCCTGTGGTCATGACGCCTTCCCCTTCTTACGCGCGCGCTTGACATGCGTCGTGTGCGGCTTGGCTGCGTGTCTATTTGACAGTATAGCCACGCTTTTCAGGGAAAGTCGTGTACGTATCCTCCTGAAACGCGGCAAAGAAGCGAGCATTGCCTTGCGTAATTGGTCGACTCCTGTCCAATATGTGGTGGCTTGGCCCGATTCAATGTCTTGCCCCGAGAACGTGGCGTAGTCGGCTTCCCGGCCAAGCTGGATCAAAGCCTGGTCATCTGTGCCGAGTTGACGGGCGATGGCACCGGCCTGATCTCGACGAGTGCCCTTGGCTGTGATGCCGCTTTGCTCGGCAAGCATGCGTATGGCATTCCAACCTGCTGCCACACGGGCTTTCGGACTGCCATGCCGCCGCGCTCGCGCCAGCAGCATGGCCTTGAACATCAGAATCAGACCGCAGACGATGAGTAGGGTCCACAATGGGCTGCCGTACAGGGCCACCTTGCGGGTCACTCGCCAGAACCGCACCCAGAACAGGTTGGTCGGCGAATCATCGGCGTCGGCGCCGGCCAATGAGCTTTGGCCCCTGGCTTGCGTCTGATCGCGCAGCGGATCGGTCAACGGCACTGGTGGTTGCCGGACCAGCGTCTGCGGATTCGGCGGCGTCAGGTTCTGGTTTTCATCAGGCACCTTGGTCTCCTTGGGCGTCGGATAGAACGCCACCCATCCCAGGCCCTGCAATTTGATTTCCACCCAAGCGGTGACATCGTTGCCGGTGAATTCGATTTTGGTGCCATTGCCCGAGGTCTTCTCCGTGCGGGCATCGGTGATTTCGCCATCCTCGTTTTTCGGCAGGAAGCCCAGGACCACACGGGAGGGCAGTCCCAGCTCACGAGCCATCAGTGCCATGGCGGAGGCATATTGCTCGGAGTCGCCCACCATGGCTGTGCCTGCCAGCAGCTTGTTGATGCGGTAGTTGCCATGGCCGGCATCGGAGGGATAATCGCCTTCGAGTCCATGAGAGAACCATCCGGAGTCTTTCAATGTGTCGGCCAACGCCGTGGCTGCGGCACCGCCCGAGGACTGTCCGCCGGCAATGGACGTGGCCAGTTTGCTGGCCGAATCGGGAACATCCTGGGCTTCCGGTTGGGTGATGCGGGCCGCGGCCGCACTGCTGATCTGCTTATCGGTGGGCTTGCGGGCGATAATGCCGGATTCGGTATAGGTGAGGCTTTTACGCGTGCCGGCGGGAATAATGGCGGAATCGGTATCCGTGTTGTAGTAGAACGTGTCATTGCCGTTGTCGGCATCGTTGGCGGAGCTCACGCCAGTGGCCGCTCCCGCCAGCGGCAGCCAAGGTGTCGGTCAATCCCTGATCGACGGTGAAGGTCGCAGTGAAGGATTCACCCTGCTCATCCGCCTTGATCGTGGTGCCCACGCGATGATAATTCGAGGAGTCCGTGGCTTCGGAAGAATCGGACAGGTTCCATACTGTGCCGTCGAATCGATCCATCACCGCAAGTTTGACCGGTGTTCCGGCCGGCAGATTATGGACGGTCAGCAACACGTCTTTTTTGTGGTCCTTGATATAGGATCGCATGCCGCTGAGCGGGCTGGTGTAATCGTAGGGGCTTAACGGCGGATCGTAGCGGTCACGCAGCACGAAACGGTCCTGCGGCACCAGCAACGCGCCTCCGAAAGCAAGGCCGGCAGCGAGCACGACGATGATCAGCGCGGATATCCAGCGCCCCCATTCCAGCAGTTCAAGACGCCAAGACAGCCAGATAATCAGCAACAAGGCAAAGGCAATGCCGCAGATGTCACGTTGCCAGCCGCTGTCCGTACCCAGCAAAGCACATACGGCCACGGCCGCCGCAAGGGGCAGCACTCCCACCAGCGACAACCAGGCGTTGGCATTAATGGCAAACACGCCGGTGAGGAACGTAAGCCACAGGCCGATGGTCCATACCGCCATCAGCACGCCGTCTTGCGTGCCCAGAGGCGGATCGACGGAAATAATGTACTTGAACGAGCCAAACGTCATTTCCCAACCTGAACTCAAGGTCTTCAAGGTGGGAATCACGTAATGGGACGTGGTGGAACTCAGCGTTACTACCGGGCCGATGATGAATTGGGCGAACGCCAGAAACACGATTTGCCACCACAACCGTAACGCCGGCAACATGCCCGCCAGAGCGATGATCGCGCCCAGCAAGGTGGCCGGTACGGCGGCAATCGCCCAAGTGGCCACGCCGCCGTACACGTCGATGAGATTGGCTTGCGCCAGCAACATCATCGCCGCTATGAGTACGAGGCTGGCGATTCGTTTGCCCCACGGCTGGCGACTGAGGCCCATGCCGCGAAGCACATTGCCTCTGGTCATCCAGATAACCGAATGTGTGGAGTCGGCCCAGGAGCCGGTGGTGGCGGAGGTTCCGGTGTGCGTGCCGGAGGAAGTGCCGGTGTATGTGCCGCTCGATCCGGCGTACGCAGCGGTATTGGTATTGGTGATACTGGACTGGTCGAAGGTCATGCGAGCACCCCCATGATCAGTGGGGAGATCATCGAGTTCGCCGATGGTGGCCAATGTGAAGTTGGCGAATCTTCTGATGCCGCGATTGGCGCCGGCGCTGGCCTGCAATACCACGCAGCTGGCCGATCGGGGGCAAGGCCAAGGTCATGCGCTTGATTTGCTCGATGTCTTTCAGCGATCCAACAGTGAAAAAATAGAACGAAGCATCAGGACTGTGCTTCAGCGTGCCCTCGGCGAGATTCGGATTATCCTCACGATCAGGCTCTATGGCACTGGCGTTGTCGAGGAACTCCATGGCGTTGCGCGGCTGGCCGTGCGCGTTGCCCGCGTGACAGAACAGCGGGCGATCCTGCAGCAGGCATTTGACGCCGATGGAGGAGTGGATGGACACCGCCATCTCGAATTCCTCGCCGTTGACGTACTCATCCGGGTTCACGCTGATGGTCACCGAGGTGTCGGTGCGGCGCGTGGCTTCATATTGGCGAATCATCAACGTGCCGGTTTTCGCGGAGCTCAGCCAGTGGACGTTACGCACGTCGTCGCCCGGCTCGTATTCGCGCAATCCGTAGAAGTCGAGATCATCATCCACGATCTGGCCGGATGGTTGGCCTTCCAGATCGCGGGGCACGCCGGCATTCAGGGTATCGAGACGCACGGTACGAGGGTGGATGAATACGATGATGCGGTCGGCCAGCTCCTTTTCGTGACGCACCAGGCCGAACGGGTCTCCCTTGCGGATGCGCAATGGTCCGATGGGCAGTATTGCGCGCGATACCGTACGGAACTCCACATCGGTTTGCTTGGATTGCCCGGGAGCCAGCATGGGGATGTTGAATCGTTCATGCGCATCGCCGATTGGCAGATATCCGCGTGCCGTGGTTGTCGGCGTTCTGCCGGTGTTGTCGATGCCGACGATAACGGATATGGTGTCTCCCACGGTCACGCGATGATTGGATACGGCGATGGACGCGTGGAAGCGTGTGTTGCCGAGGGAAAGCGCGATTGCCGCGAGCATCATCACCATCGCCACGATGCCGAATACGAGCAGCTCATACCAGCCCAGAGGTGGGAACGCAATAAGACATGCGATGCCTGCGCCCGTTACCGCCCAGCCCAAGGGCGAGACGTAGGATGCGAAGAACCGTCTGATGCGTCTTACCGCGCGCTTGAACATGCGTTCAGCGCGCCGGCGACGGCGTAATGCGGCGGATGTAGATGCCATGGTCGGATACCTTTCCAGGCCCTATCAGGAACCGATGGTGGGGGAGGGAACGTCTTCGAGCACCTGTGCGATTAGGCTTTCCGGAGTCGCGCCATCGAAGGTGGCTTCCGGAGTCAGCGTGATACGGTGTGCGAGCACGGCCACTGCAAGGTCCTTGACGTCATCCGGCACCACGTAGGCACGGCCATCGGCCGCGGCCCAGATACGGGCGCATCGAGTCAGCGCCAAAGCGCCACGCATGGAGGAGCCGACTGTGATCTTCTCGTTGTGGCGGGTCGCCTCGACGAGCCTGACGATGTATTCACGAATCGCATCATCCACATAGATTTCGGTGGCCACCTGACGCAGCCGCATGACATCGTCACCGCTCAGCACCGGGGAAATGGTCTGCGCACGGTCGGTGATATCGACCTGCTTGAGGATATCGACGGACACATCATGGCCCGGGTAGCCGATTGACGTCTTGATAAGGAATCGGTCCATCTGCGCCTCAGGCAGCTTATAGGTACCGAGCTGCTCGATGGGGTTCTGGGTTGCAATCACGATAAACGGCTGCGGCACATCATGGGTGACGCCGTCAACGGTGACTTTCTGCTCTTCCATAACCTCCAGAAGTGCGGACTGCGTCTTCGGCGATGCACGGTTGATCTCATCGGCCAGCACGATGGAGGCGAAAATCGGGCCTTCGCGGAACTCAAATTCTCCGCGCTTCTGATCGTAGAAAGTCACACCCACCACATCCGAAGGCAGCAGATCGGGCGTGAACTGAATACGCTTGAAACCGGTGGAAATGGAATTGGCCAAGCCTCGGGCCAACTGGGTCTTACCGGTGCCGGGGTTGTCTTCAAGCAGAATATGGCCACCGACCATCAGTGCGGTGACGCATTGCTTGATAGGGATGGTCTTGCCGATAACCACCTTGGAGACATTTTCGACCAGCGCATTGAAGGACTGCTGGAAATCCAGGACCTGAGCCGTGGGCTGGGGCAGTAGTCCGGAATTGATGCTGGCGGGCAGTACCGATGCGGCTGCTTGCGCGGCTTTGCTCGACTGACGCTGCGGCTGGGATTGCGGCTGTGATTGCGCGGCGGCCTGCTGCGGGATGGCTGGCGTCGATCCCTTGCGCGGCTTGAGCACGGTGCTGTCATCGCCCGCAGGGATGGAGGCGGCGTCAGTAGTAGGAGACGGCTTTTCTGACGGCGCTTGTGACGGCCGCTGCGGCAGGTTAGGCGGCGCAACGGACTGCGGCGCCGACTCGGTGCTTGGGGTCGTGCCGGTGTGTGGTGCGGATGCTAGGTGCGTGGCGTCGGACAAGTGCGTGGCGTCGGATAGCTGCGTGCTGTCGGACAGACGGGTCGTGTCAGACAACTGCGTCGCGTCATCGATGTTCTCGCTCATGGATGTTCTCCTACTGCTTGTGAATGGTGGTTGACGATATTGGGGTATTGCCGAAACCAAGAATCCAAGGGGTTCTTGGCCAAAGTAGTGACATCGGTACCGGATTTAAGCGACTCGGTCCTCTCCGAGGAGTCAGAGGGGCGTGCGCCCGCGACGCTGCCTCCGTCCGCAGTGTTGTCGAGACCGGAGTATCCCGGCCCGCCGGTGACTTTGACGCTCCACGCGTAGTTGCCATCGGCGGCCACGGCCAAGTCGGTGACGTCCAATGGCTGGCCGGAGTTCCACGTGAACGGTTGACCATTGATGATGATTTGTACAGTGGCCGACTTGCCATAGACATCAACCGAACCGCCGGTGACGTTAATGACGTGAGCGTTGACTGACCAGCGCAGCTCCTGCGGTTTGTTGATTACAGCCTTCTTCTCATAGTGTAAGGAGCGCCATTGTGCGGGCCTCCGATGGCGGCATCGCTGGTAGCGCCGTTGAACACCTGTTGCACCGATGCGGTGTTGCATTTGGCCCAAGGACTCATTCGGAAGTCGAGTGAGTTCCGGTTAGTAGCTGTACCAGAATCGATGCCATCGGCAGTCACGCTGTAGGACTGCGCATGTCCCTGCTTGGTCCAATGCACGGTGCATGTACTGCCGGATCCGGTGGTGTAGACGTCAGTGGGCGGCTGGACCTTGTACTGCGGGACAAAGCTGCTCTTGCCCGTGCCGGCGGAAGCATCGCGCTGCGGCACCACGGTGGCTGTTACGGTGATTTCCCGGGTGTTCAAATCGTTCTCATTGATATCGAACGTAGCGCCACTGTCACTGCAATCGATGGTGTCCTTGACATCTCCTCCCAAGGAAATTCGCCGGCAGCCGGCATTGCGGTTGTTGCCGAGAGTGACTTTCGCCGTTACTGTGGTGTCGTTGTTCGACAACGCAATGTTCGGCGCATCCGGGTCTCCCCAGATCTTCTCTGACGGCGATGCGGCGGACTCGGCGCTCCAATTGATTTTGTTATGGGCTTTGACGGTCGCCGTAATGGCGGTGCCATCGGAAATGTCGTTGTTGTTGAACGTAAACGACAGCTCGGTGGCCGTATTGCCGGTTTCCTTGGTCTGCGGAGCACCTGCACCGGTGACGGTCACCGAATAGTTGTCGACGGCGCTGAAATCACCGCTCGGTGCCTTCCATGTCACCTTGGCGGTTTTATTGCCACCCGTGACCGTAACATCGGTGGGAGCGGACGGCACCTTGTCCGGTGTGGCTTCGACGACGGTGGACGGCTTGGACCAACCGACGTCATTTCGCGCGGCGACGGTGAAGGAATAGGTTTTGCCGTTCTTCAGACCAGTGACCTTGGCATGAGGTGACGGCACCGCAATCCTTCTCTCCGGTGGCGGCACCGGTCCAACTGACCTTGTAGTTGGTGATCGGGCTGCCATTGGCGGCACCGGGCGTCCATGTGAGGCTGACTGCGCTGTCCTGCGGTTCCCCGGCTACGGGGGGAGAGCAGTGGCGGCTCGGGCTTGTCGATCACGGACACGGTAATCGATGCGGTGACCTCACGATCCTTGGACTTGGTGCCGTCTTGCACGGTGACGAGCACGGTGTTCGTGGAAGCACCCACATCGGATGCGACGGCGATGGTGACGTTTCCGGAAGCATCACATCCGGCGATGGTGAGTTTGGCGGCGTCATCCGCCTTGCAGCTGATGACGGTCAGCGAGGAATCGGGGAACGGATTGTACGCGCCGGTAAGCACGTTCACGGCATCGCTGGCACCGGCCTTGATCTTCAACGTCTTGTCGCCGACGCGTGCCAGCGGACGGGTCGAAGACACTACGCGCACGGTCACACCGGCATTCACGGTGCCCGCGCCGTATGCGATTTGCACGGGAATGGACGCGGTGGTGCCAAGGAGCGGCATCCTTGGTGGCGGAAACCTGCAAGCTGCCGGAACGGGACAGGTTAGCGGTGATTCGCCCGGACGATGAGCTTCCGCCGGAATACGTGTATTGCTTCTCGTCGTCATACACGCCGGACGGTGCATGGGTGAGCGCCGTCAGATCAACGGTCTTGGGGTCCGCGCCCGCCTCGACATCAATAGTGGAGGACGAGAACGTGGGCGGCGGCACATCGCGGCCTATCACCGTGATCTGGAGAGTGATCACTGCGGAATTGATGATCTTGGTCTTATCCGATCCCTGCTTGCCATCCACAGCGGTAAAGGTAATGGAGGCGGGGCCTGCGTAGTCTTTTGCCGCAGTGAACTTCAGGGTCTTGTCGTTCACGTAGAAATCGGAGTTGGGAAGCCTTGGTGGCGCTGACGGAATCAGCGCTTTCGATATACGGTTCTTTGCCGGCGCCGACGCGGACATAGTCATTGATGTTGATTTCAATGGTCTCACGCGAATTGACCTTCAATTCCGGTGCCTTGGGACGCAACGTGGGCGGAAAGACACCATAGGCCGGTACCTGGATGAACGCGGTGGAGGTGATGTTGTATTTCGTATTGGTCACCGTGTAAGGCACGGCTCGCGCCTGTGACGTCAGGTCGACGGTGATGGTGGTCGAATGCTCGCCGCCCTTGACGTGAGCGTGAGCGCTGGCGGAGGGATGCACGCCGACCTTGAGCTCATTGGCTGTGCCGGAAGGATTGGCGATCCACTGGGAAACATCCACATCCACGGACTTCTTATCGATGGTGGCGGCGGACGGCACACGATAGTCGTAGGCGGTAGGCGGCTCGATGGCGGCATTCGGATCCACGTTTACCGTGAGGGTGGCCGTATCGGACAAGCCGGCCTTGTCTTTGACCGTGTAGGCGATATAGGCGGTGGTGGCGCTGCCGGGCGTGGTGAAGGAGATCATGTTGTCTTTCACGCTCACCCCGTCGAGACCTTGGACCTCGACATGCTTGTCGACGGTCAGATTGGTGTTGTCGCCGGAGATGTCGTTCTGCGCGGCCGGCACGGTTGCGGCCGTATTGGGCCTCAACGTGATTTCGTCATCCCTGGCGTATACGCCGGAGTCGGACGATCCTTGGAATACGCCCACGCGGATCTGCGCCTGTGCGCGCTGACCGGTCCAATCCTCCACGGCATAGGAGAAGGTGTCGGTGCCGGACGAATCCGGATACGCTTCATAGACCAAGTAGTCGGAACCGACTTCGGATATGCGGCCCAGCGTGGGTGCCTTGTTGCCCAGACCCAACAGCTGATCGTCGTCGCCATCCGTGTCTATGCCGGTCAGTGTGATGGGGATGCGGACCTTCTGCCCAGCGGCAACCTGCGCTTCGGCGTCATGCGGGGTTGGCGCGGCCTTGCTCGCTGCGTCGCTCTTATGCACGGTAATGGTGATATTGGCGGAAGCCACATTGCCCAGATTGTCTTCAACCGTATAGGTGATGGGGAAGTTGCCGGTCTCGCTGGATGCTTGGTAGCGGACCGTGTCTCCAGAGACGAAGGCCAGACCCTTGAACGTCTCCTTGTCGTATTGCAGGTTGTTCTTGAGTTTGACCGTGGTGCCATCCGAGTAGGCCACATGGTCAAGCACATCCACGGACACGATGCCGCCGGTGCGCACTTGGGCATTGATATTGCTGGCCTTGGGCACTGAATTCGAGGTGGTCAGAGTCGGTGGCTGCAACACGATGGTGCCCTTGGCGGTTCCGGAGGCGTTGGCCACGGTGTAGGTAAGGGCGACGGGTTTCGTGGGCACCTGACGCGCGGTGATATACACGCGCTTATGGCTGACGAGACCAACCTTGATGCCGGAGTCGGCTGGTGCGCTCACCGTGGTGACGGATAGCACGCCGCCCATCGGATCGACGTCATTGGTGAGCGGCTCCACAATGGCGGTATTATCCGCGCCAAGCAGGGCGACATCGTTGGCGGCAACCGGTTTGGCGGCCTCGCCGGTGGCGGGCTGTACCTCGACGCGAGCCAATCCGGTGGCCGGAATCGAGCCTTGAGTAATGGTGTAGGGCACATAATAGGTGCCGGGATTGGTGGCCTTGAACGTCAACGACATATCCGCCGCATTGGTGGTCGTCGAAGCGCCGTTGGGCGTATCCACCTGAGTCAGTTGTGCCGGCTGCAAGGAAGTGCCATGCACGTAAGAGGACAGCTTGACGACGGTATCCGTGTTGGGAACGGTGGTTTTCGCTACCGGGTCGATGACTGCGGCCAAGGTGTTCGCGGGCTTGACCGAGAAATACACCATGCCGGTGCCGGTCGCCGTGCCGTCGGAGACGGTGACCTCGACGCCCACGCGTCCCGACGCCAGCGCACCGGTGTTGAACGTAAGCTGGCCGTCGGCTCGGGTGGACACCTGCACCTGGTCGGTGTTCTGGGCCACAGCGGAGACCAGAGTGAGCGGGTCTCCATCCGGATCGTTGAAGCTGCTCAGCGCATTGGCGGTATAACTGGCTCCCTGCTCCACATCGATCTCGGGAGGAGTGTCGAACTGTACGGGAGCGTGGTTGCCTCCATCATTCAGGGTTACGGTCACCGTGGCGGAAGAGGTCTGGCCGCGGCCATCGGAAATATCGTAAGTAAAGGTAACGGTGCCTGCGGATGCGGCGGAGGCATCGAGTTGCAGATACCGGCCGTCGTAAATCGGTGAAATGGTGACGTCTTTGTTGTTTGGTGCGCCAACCTTGGTGATTTTCAGTACGGAACAATCGGTCTGCTCGTCATTGCGCAGCACGTCGAGAATCTGTTCCGAACCGGCTCGTGCGCCGATTTCATCATCCTCGGCTTTGATTTGGCCGGATTGTGCGGAACAGGTCTTGGAGAAGTCGTGGTGGTTGTTGGCCGAGTCGTTGTTCTGCTGTTCTTTCTCGGTCTGCTCGGTCTGTATTTTGTTCCACTGTATTTTGATGACTTTGGTGGAATCCTCAGGTTTCCACACATTGCCGTTAACCGTGTCGTTGAGCACCACAAGGCGATGGTTGGTGCGGAACACCAATTCGGAAGTAGTATTGACGGATTTGAGGGTTTGCGGCTTGACGCTGGTATCCGCGGGGGAGCAGGCGCGAATGTAGTTGCTGGCCTTCTGGCTCCAAGCCGAGTACACGCAGCCCTTGGACGATACCGGTCGTGCCGGATTCGCCTTGCCCCCGTTGGCTATGAAATTCGCCTTGGCATTGGACTTCAACGGGATAAGCGCAAGGCCTCTCGGTGATGCCGCGGCCACCCAATCGGACTGTACGTCATCGGTGGGAGGCTCCTGAAGGGTGAGGGTGCCGGTCGTGTCGACATCGACGCGGCCGCCCTTGAATATGACGGTTTTGCCGGTTGCGATTACCGGCGTGCTCCCGATGACGGTAAAGCTTTCAACGGTCTGCTGCTTGCCGTCGGTCAGCGATTCGAGGGTTTTGGCCTTGGCGCTGCTGGGATTGTCAAGACGCAGCACCATACCGTCGGATGGACGGTATCCGTAGACCTTGCCATCGTGGGTTACTACGATGCGCCCGCCCTCGCCCAGCTTCATTTTCGGATCGGAAGTGGTGGGGGCCACGGAATCAAGGTTTTCCGACAAGCCGGTCCACACATTGCCGGTCTTCTCGTTGATCAGGGCTACGGTATCCCCGCCGACCACAGTGGTGGTGTTGGCTTTGATGTCGGTCTTGACTCCGGTGCTGACCGTGGATGCCTTGATGGTGGAGGCTTTGGTCGTTTCGGTCAGGATGGTGTCGCCATTATGCTGCGCGATGTCGAATCGTGGGGCGGAGGAGGAGACGCCGGCGTCGGCCTCCTTGTTCTTTACGTTGAATCGTGCGGCCTTCTGGTTCTTCAGCGAAGTGACCCATACGGTGCCATCGTCCAGTTGCACATGGCGGCGCGTGACGGTGCTCATGATCACCGCGCCGGCAACAAGTCCCAGAAGCAGCAGGAGCGTGATTACGGGAACCGTCCACGTATGCCCTCCGGAGGGCATAAGGCGGCGCAAAGCCGCGCTGATGCGTCGGCGACGATCGTATGACTGGGACGATGTGGCCATCTGAACTCCCTGAACCCTGGTTTCTCTGGTTGCTAGTGTAATGACAACGCTTTACGGTTCCAATACCTGCCGTTCCTGTTGTCCGTTTGGTGAATTCGCCACTGCCGAGCGCATGCCTGATGCGATATGCAATGCCAAGGTGGTATGCCCGGCAGTGGCGAGCGGATCACTCTTGCGGCTTGGCTGCACAGGCGATGGCGGGGCTGCCGGACATCTGGCGGTTCTTGCGCACAATGGACACCTGAATGCAGGTCTGCGAGCCTTCCTGCGCGTTGACGGTCACCGTGGGATCTGACGTTGTGACGGTTGGCGCGCTCTGGTCGGTATTGCTGCCCTGCACTATGGCCCACGCATAGGTATCACCGCTTTGCGGGTCTGGATTCGCCCAGGTGAACGTCACGGATGACCCATCCGCCGCATAGGTGCCGTTCAGATTCTCCGGGGAAGGAATCTGGGCGTTCGCGGTATCGGTGATCACGTCATCCTGATTATTGCGGTTGTTGTCATCATCCTTGGTGCCGGGCGTCGCCACCTGTTTGGTATCTGATCCGGTGGCGCTGTCCATGCGGGGAACGACCACGAAGGCGAATATCAGTGCCGCTGCGGTAATCGCCGCAAGTATACCGACGATAATACCCACCGGTTTGACCCATCGCCGTGACGAACGGGTGATCTGATCTCGCTGGTCCGTGGCCCGGCGCCGACGCTCGATGTCTTTGGGGTAGGCCGGCATCCCTTCTACGGTAACGAGAGTGGCATGCCCGAAATATGCGAATTGCACACGCTGCATGGCACGTGCGAACTCCAACGCGGAGTAGTACCGCTGGTCGGGGTCCTTGTTCAGGGCCCGGCGCAGCACCGCTTCCACATCGGCCGGTACGTCGGGGCGGTTGAGGCGAGGCAATGGCTGGTTGACGATCAGCGAAATCAGTTCCGATTGCGAACGTGGATGATATTCGTGCTGGAATGGCGAGCAGCCGACGAACATGGCGTACAGGGTGGCCGCCAGTGAATAGATGTCGGCGGCTTCCGAACCATTGGTCAGATGCTGAAGCACTTCAGGCGGTGCCCACGGCGGCGAGAATCCGGTTTCGGTACGGTCATACACATCGGTGGAGATACCGAAATCACCCAGAACAGGCAAGCCCTGCGAGGTGATGAGAATGTTGCTGGGCTTGATGTCGTGATGGATGATATTGCTGCGATGCGCGGTGAACAGCGCGCTTGACAGCTTGATGCCGAGGTCGAGTACCTGCTCGCAGGTCATGGACCGGGCCTTCATAATGCTGTTGTAGGTGCCGCCCGACGCATATTCGATGACAATGTAGCCATGGCCATCGGAGGTGACGCCGGCACCATATACCGGCAGAATGTACGGGTGGGATGACAGCTTGGCCATGAAGTTGGCCTCGCGGTTGAACAGGGCAGCGGCCCGTGGGTCAAGGGTTTTGGCGCTGACCTTTACCGCCACCGGGCGTGCGGGCATACGCTGGTTATATAGTACACCGTGGCGGTGGCACCGCTTCCCAACATCTGGACGAAATCATATCCGGGCAGCTTCGGCGGCCTCATCGGAGTATTGGACATCTGTTCCCTCCCTCCTTGGAAATGCGTTCTCCCTGCATTCGTTCTACAGGATACCGTCAAGGGTACGATTCTTCGTCGGGTTCGGTAAAATTTTTCCCTCTGTGACGGTCGGGTTTAGGCTGGAGCCATGATGACGAGACTTGAACCTGGAACAGTGCTGGACGGCATCGACCGTGATGGAGCGGCGAGGCTGATTGTCGGCACGTCTGGAAGCGGCAAAACCGAATTCGCCTTATCGGTGTTGATGGCGGGGCTGCGCCGCTACGGTGGCACGCAGGCGGTGATGGCCGTATCCGGCCGTGTGGCCGCCGACGCATTGGGCAATCGGGTGATTCGTGAGCTCGGGTTTCCGTGCAGGCCAGGCCGGTCACCACGCTGGGTGCCGTGGCATTCCGGGCCATATCAGCTTCGCGCGAGGGAACTGGATTGCCGTCGCCTCGATTGTTGAACGGTGCGGAACAGGATGCTTTGCTGCGTCAAGTCATGGCCGTGCATCTGCGCCATGCCGTAGCGGGAGATGATTGCGGCACCTGTGATCTGCTGTGCGTCTACTTTGCCCAGGATGACTGGGTGAAACTCATACGCGATGCCGGTACCGGCGAGATGCCCGGCTCGGCCGCTTCCGCACAATCAAGCCTCTCGCAACAAGGGTCGGATTCGCCGTCTCCGACGTCGGCAGGCGGCTCGACCAGCGCGGATAGGTTCACTCGAGGTATTTCAGATGCGTTTATCAGCCAGTTGCGCGATATGCTGGCCCGATTGGACGAGCTCGGTGTAGGCGTTCACGAAGAGCCACGTCTCTTGGACGCCGTGACGGAGGACGCGCGATTGTCTGTGCAATGGCGTTTGGCTTTCGCGTTGCGCCGTGAATATATCGCAGCCCAAAGCGCGGCATATCCGGGGCAATACCGTTTGGATGCCTCGTATTTGCTGGTGGCAGGCGCTCGTGTGGTGCATGAGGCATTCGCCGCCGATCACGCGGATGATTCCGGCCGGCCTATGCGTATGGAGGCGTTGGGCTTGCCCCGGCTGCTGGTTGTGGATGATGTTCAAGACACCACGCTGGCCGGCATGCGCTTCTTGGAGGAGTTGGGGAATGCCGGCGTCAAGTTGGTGCTGGTCGGCAACCCGGATGAATCGGTGCAGACCTTCCGTGGATCGTATCCGGAATATCTGATGCGCCGTTCCGTGGAAGGGCGGCTGAAAGCCAAGGAAGAACAGCTGGTTGGCGGCAGTACCGGCGCTGATCAGTCGCACATGACGATGGCTGATGTGATCGCGTCTCGTATTTCGCTGTCGATTCCCTCGCCGGAAGACGAGCCGCTGCCTCCGGCCGAGCGTCTCGGCAAGCTGACCGCCATACTGGGCGGAGTCGATGCAGCGAATTATCAGTCGGACGGCACAGTGACCGCCGGCCTGTACCGATCCTCACGTGAGGAGCTGGATGATGTGGTCTGGCGCATCAAGCGGGCGCATCTTGACCGGCATATTCGGTGGAACGACATGGCGGTCATCACCCCACGACAATGCCGCCGTGCGGCTGTTCGGCGAACGACTGCGCCGAGATGGCGTGCCGGTGCGGTATTCGTCGGTCACCCGTCCTTTGAAGGACGAGACTTTCGTGCAGGGATTGTTCGCGCTTGTGGAGCTTGCCCGATTGCGTGCCGAGGGAATGGCGGAATGCCAGATGACGTTGGCTTCCTGCGCGGCATATATAAGGACTAGAGTGGCCACGTTGATGAACGGCCCGTTGGTGAGTGCCGGGGCCAGACCCGGTCAGGGGCGTCCCGCAAGGCTTGCGCCGATCGAGTCGGCCATGGGGTCGTTGGAGTCGCTGGCGCATCTCGCCACGGATGATGCCATGCTGACCTCTCTGACGACGGCATGGGAAACATTGCGTGAAACATACCATGAAACACGGCGTGAAACAGGTCGTGAAACATCCTCGTCAGTGGTTTCGACGTCAGCGGTTTCGTCGTCAGTGACTTCGTTGCCAGTGTCTGTCGAAATACTCGGTGAACCGTCCGACGATGACTTGGCCTTTGGCGTTGACGCGCTGTACGTGATGCTTGCCGTTGATGTTGCCGCCGCGCCGGCGCAGGCTGCGCTCGCATCCATCCATGCGGTGCTTGGCAACGACCCTCAGGCCCGCGCTTTTGCGAACCTGTGGCATCTGGTGGGCAGCGTTGCTTCCGGCTTGGAGCGGCTGCCGGCAAGCCAGCGCGTACAGCCGCGTTATGCACTGTCTGTTGCCTGGAACGCCACCGGTCTGGCACCGGTCTGGCAGCGTGCGGCATTATTCAACACGGCAGAGGGGGCGCACGGCCAATGACCGGCTGGACGCGGCAATGCGCCTGTTCCAGTTCGCCGATGATTCCACCGCCAGCCGAGACATCACGTCATTCATGGCACAGGTGCGGGGCATGGAAGTGCAGGCCGATTCCTTGGCCCACATAGGGCCGGTGGAAGACGCGGTGACATTGACCACGCCGGCAGGCGCGGCCGGACGTCACTGGGAATATGCGTGGATACCGGTGGTCCAGCAAGACGTGTGGCCGAACCTCGCCGGGCGCAACACCATGTTCGGTGGTGAAGACCTTGCCGAGCTCGTGCTGAGGGGAGCGCTTGAAGAAAGCGACAAAACCGGTCATGATCCGCGGTTCGCGGCTGTGCTGTCGGGCGAGAAGAAGGGTTTCCTGGTCGCGCTGACCCGTGCACGGCGAATCATGATCAGCGCGGTATGGAACGACAGCATGAGCCCCTCGGACTTTCTTTTCGGGTATCTGCCGGAATACTATCCGCGCAACCGGCAACAGGCGCCTTTCACCACAGTGGGGCGCATACAGGATCCGCCGAATATGATCTGGCCGGATTGGACGCCGACCCACGTGGGTTGGTCAGCGCCGCCCGCGCGGTTCTGGCCACTGCTCAACCGCAGCAGGCTGCCGCAAAGGACGCCGCGGTTGCGTTGACACTCCTGTCGGAGCATGGTGTGCGCGCCGCAAATCCGCAGAGCTGGGCGTTCGTGGAATCGCCGGCCCAATCGGATAGCGCGTCATCTGGCGGTGCGTCATCTGGCGATGCCTCATCTGACAGTGCCTCATCCGACAGCGCGTCATCTGGCGGTGTACAGTCTGACGGTATCCAAACGGGGAAAGGCAAGACGGATGCGCAGGCCGCACCCATGGTCACCCTGTCTCCATCGGCGGTCGACAGCCTATGGGCATGCCCGGTGTGCTGGATGCTGGAGAACCGGTTCGCCGGTCCTCGCCCCAGCTCCGTGGCCACCAGCTTCGGAACCCTCATCCATGCGGTTGCACAGCAAGGCAGCGAGGAAGGGCTGGACCATCTTTCCCGCAATGCCCAGACGTTGGCCACACTGGGCTTGGACTCCACGGCCGGCACGGAACGCCGCATCGAGGCTGTCACGGCACGGCTTAATGCCATCTATCAGAGCAAACGCCCCGATCCGAATGCCATAGCCGACACCCGGAACCGCTATGAGGCCACCCGTAAGGACGAGTCCGCGGCGGATGCCCTGCGCAACATCGCCGATTACTTTGTGCGCAGCGACGCCGATCCGGAAACGTATCTTGGCAAGAACTCCAGCAACTTCAGCATTGGCGCATTGGCCGGTGCCGAATGCGAACGGGAGTTTGCCGCACGATTCGATGTGCGTGACATACTCGACGCATACAATGCCGTGCCCGGCATGCACCCGATCGATCGGAACATGCTGGTCCGTCTGATGGGAGCACTGGTCGGAGGATGGCCGGAAGGCATGGACGAGCATCTGACCGTGAGACTGTCCGGGCGCATCGACCGTATGGAAACCCGCGTACTCGCAGACGGCGGCGAATGCATTCGCCTCATTGACTACAAAACAGGCAGAACGCCCACGGTCAAACAGATTTCAATGATTTGCAGCTCGTGTGCTATCAGCTTGGCCTCGTGTTCCCCGAAGACGGGCCGCGCGGTGCCAAGGCACTTGCCGCAATGCCGCATATCAGCCAGAGCGCGTTGTTCCATGTCGGGCAGAATGCGGCACCAGCCAGAAGCTACGCCCCGGAAGGTGCCTTCCAGCCGCCGCTGTTCACTGATGGTTCGTTGAATGCCGAACCGTTCACGCCACGATACTGGTATAAAGACCCCAACCGTTTCTTCGACATACCTGCCATAGATCCGGCTACTCCTCCCGAAGGTGTGAGTGCCGAAGCGTGGGCGCAATTCGCCGCGCTCGCCGGTACGCAGACGTTATGGTCGCTGACCATGATCGCCCGCGTATTCTATGCCGCGGCGGCCAGCAGGTCGGCCATCATCGAGGCCCATCCGCAAGGCACCCATATCGGATTCTGCCGTATGAAGAACGTCTGCCCTGCCTGTGCAGGCCAGATCGACACGATTTTCGAAACGAGGCAAGCATGAGCACGTTCACTCCCAGTGCGGAACAGGCCGCCATCATCGATGCGCCAGTCGATGCTGACGTACTGGTGGTTGCCGGTGCCGGTTCCGGCAAAACCTTTACGATGACCCAACGCATCATCGCGCTTATCAATCGAGGTGTGGCGCCTGAACGCATCCTTGGCCTGACCTTTACACGCAAGGCCGCAGGCGAACTGCTGGAACGCGTCTCCGCCGCAGTGGCCGGTGATATGGCGGGCTCTACGACCGCCACGGTGTCTGATCGGGCATTCCTCAAGCCGGCCATTTTCACGTATGACGCCTTCTTCCAGACCATCGTGCGCCAATATGGACTGCTTGTCGGATTCGATCAGAACACGCAACCATTGAGCGCAGCCGGAGCGCTTCAACTGGCCACCGAAGTCATCGACAGTCACATGGATCTGGCGTTCAGTGAGGATTTTGGCGCCTTCTCCAGTTTGGCGAACCGTGTTCTGGCGTTGTCGGATGCCATTGGCAGTGCCATGATCGGTGCCGGCTGCACCAGCTTCGATGATGCGATCAATCGAGTACGGCAATGGGATTCGGCATTCATCAATCGATTGCAGCAAGCCGTCGCAGACGAACCCATGCCCGAGGACGAGCCGAAATCCCCAAGATCAAACGACTGAAGAAAGATACCGACGCCAGCTGGCAAGCCAAGCTCGATGACCGTGCCGAACATTTGCACGCCCGCTGCGCCTATCATTGCGGTGCGCTGCTGGAGACCACACGCAAACGCGATATTCTGCTCCAGCTGGTGGAGGCCTATGCCCAAGCCAAGCGGGAACGCAATATGGCCGAATTCTCCGACTTCACCATTGCCGCGTATCAGCTTATCGAGCGCTTCCCCTCCATCGGAGAGCGCACGCGCCGCAGGTACAGCCATGTGCTGCTCGACGAATATCAGGACACCTCCACCACGCAGGCCGCTCTGCTGGCAGCACTGTTCCATGTGGATGCGTCACGGAGGTCCGCCGTCAACGCGGTGGGTGATCCGTTCCAGTCGATTTACGCATGGCGTGGTGCCAGCCCTGGGTGCATTCCGTATGTTCCAGCAAGATTTCCACCTGCCTGCCGGATACAAGCCATTCCCGTTGTCCGTCACCAGGCGCAACAGCCGTATAGTGCTCGAAGCCGCCAATAATCTCACGCTGCCGTTGCGCTCCAATCCGTCGCGTCCCTCCAGCTCATTGATGCGTGAGGTCGATGTCTCATCGCTCGACCCCATGCCTGATGCCCCCGAAGGAACATTGGGAGTACTGGGCTTCGCCACGGCCGGGCAGGAGATCGACGCCGTAGTGCGTTTCTGCAAGACGGCCATCGCACGGCACCGTTCCGCAGCCGAACAACAGGAACAGATGCCGGGCGAACAGAAAGCGCCGGTCGCCGTGCTGTTTCGGTCCAAATCACATATGCCCGAATACCAGGCGGCATTGGAACAGGCCGGATTGACCACATTCGTGGTCGGCTATTCCGCGCTGCTGGAACGTCCGGAAATCCGCGATCTGATGGCGTTGCTGCACGTGGCCGCCGACCACACCGATACGGGATCGCTGATGCGCTTGCTGGCCACGCCACGATTCACCATGTCCGCAGCGGATTTGACCATGTTGGCCCGTTTTGCTGAAGAACAGAACACGGAACAACGCTTCCAAGCATTGGTGCAGGCCGGCCTTGCCCAACCGGATACACCAGCGAATGAATGGGCGGCTGTGGTGCGTGAGTACCGCGATCAGGTGGCCCAATGCGGTATTCCTGCCAGACGTATTGCTACGCGGCGACCTGGTAAAACTGCTTGAACGGTTGAGCGCACACGGGCGCAACGCCATAACCCGGGCCGCAGTGATGCTCCGTCAGGTGCATGATGCCGTCGGGCGGCCACTGGGCGACGTGATTCGCGCCGGCATAGAAGCGTTGGATCTTGACATCGACACCGTATTGGCCGGTATGCTGCATAATCCGCAGCACCGCGCCAATCCCGCTTTGGCGCATATGCCTATGGATGCGATTGTGGATTTGGTGGATACGTACACGCAAGAGATTGCCGCTGAGCAAACTCCCTCGTTGCATGGGTTCATCACATGGGTGGATCATCTGGCTTCGGTGGAGGATGAAGCCGCCAGTCTCCCCGACGCTCCGGTGGATGTGGAACTGATGACCGTACACCAGTCCAAAGGATTGGAATGGGATGCCGTTGCGGTAGTGGGGCTTACCGCCGGCGGATTCCCCAGCAATCAGGGCGACCATCTCAAGATCGTGCTGGACGAACACCATACGGGAGGCACCGAGCAAGGTCACTGGACCGCACCCGAATATCACGAGACCGCCGACTCCTGGCTCACCAACCCCACCGCCGTGCCCGTGCCTATGCGCGCCGATGCCGGCATTTTGCCGCGATTCCCCCATGATGCCGATGTGGAAGCCGACCCCATCGCATCATTGGCGGCTTTGGATGATGTGGAGCTTATCGATGATGAAGTGTTCGGCTCCATGCGCGAATTCGGCGATGGCGTGGAAGAAGTGGATGCATCCGGCTGGTATTTGACGCAGGCGGAGGAATATGGGCGCCGGCTGCATGCCGACGAACGTCGATTGATGTATGTGGCGCTTACCCGTGCGCGAGAAGATGCCCTGATGACCTATTGCGCCTATACGGGCGAATCCGGGCGGGACCCGTCAGTGGTGCCCAAAGGCTCTCACGCCGCTCAGCCATCCAATTTCTGGCTTGAAGTGCATGACGCGCTCCAAGCCCGTGAACATGCGATATCGGCTCAGGACTGTGTGGAACGGCTGCAAGCCGCCAATGCCGGGAAGCCCATGCTGATCTCGGCGCAAGGCGAAGCGATTGCCCCTCCCGAAGGGTTCTTTATCGGAGAGCATGCCGCGGCATACGGTGACGCCGTGGTGGGGGAGGCATGGCAAACGCCGATTACGCAGACGGATGCCGCCGTTGAATTGCCGTGGCCGGCTACCCTCAGCGACGCGGTGCATGAGCAGCTGTCACGTGGCATCGATGTCATCGCCGCAGATTCCTCGTCACTTGAGCAGCACCAAGACGCCGGCCCACTGCTGCAACGGGCACAATTGCTGGTGGACGACGCCGATTTGATGGCCGATGCCGCCAACGGCCAGTCGCTTGATGAGGCAGTCAAAGCCAAGGCGCAACGCGTTCTGGCCGCAGGGCGCCAAAACGTGACAAGCCTGCAAGCCCGCGTAGGTGGCATGAGCGAACGGGAGGAGCGCCTCTACTGGCGTAGCATTATCCGCCCGATTCCGCGCATATCGTCTCCGGCGGCCGAGGCCGGCACGCAATTCCATGCGTGGGCTGAGCAATTCATCAATGCCGGTAAGCCGGATGAAGCGGTACTGGCATATGAAGCCGAACCAAGCATGCCGCATACAGGTCAGGATGCGGGATTCGTTTCCCGGGAAGCCATGTTGGCCGATTTGGCCGAACGGGAGCGGCAATGCCGCAAGCCGTCCACACGGCAGCCCGCTGTCCCACAGTCCACGGCTCAACAATCCGCATCCGCCGTCTCCGCCGTATCCGCCACTTCCATAAGTAGCGACAATGCCACCGAGTCCAAGCTGGTGGCGTGGCAGCGCAGACTGGCCGAATCATCGTGGGCCAAGCGCATCCCGGCGTGGACGGAGCGTGCCATCGTCGTGGACGTACCGGGCGTGGGCCTAGTCAATGGAAAACTCGATGCGGTATTCATCGGTGGACTTGACCCGTCCAGCCCCACCGCACGCTTTACCGTGGTCGACTGGAAAACCGGTCGTCGGCCCACCAAGCCAGACGACATCACCCGCAAACTTGCCCAGCTCGACATGTACCGACTGCTGCTGGCAGCGGTCGAAGGTGTGGAATTGGACAGTATCGACGCCACTCTCTACTATGTCAGTGAGCCCGACGAGGGCTTGCGCGAGCTTCACGCCCGTGCGAAAACCAAACAGGAAATCCTTACCGAGTTGAGCTCCGGCATTCCCGAACAATCTGACAACGACTGAGCCCAAAGGCTCATGACCTGTACAGCATCGGACGGTCTTCACCGGTGGAGAGACCTTATGCATCGCAAGGCATCTCCGACGATGAAGACGACTGGCCACGTACCGGTCCGCGGTTGAAACGCACCGCGTGACGTTGCTAGGGAACCGCTACCCTCGGATGGCACGTGTGGGCGGGCGCACGTGCCGGACAACGCACCAGTAAGGAGTTATTGTGTCCACGACTCGCGCGGTTTCGAAGTCGTCCGTTGCCCACTCGCCCTATCAGCGCCTGTTCATGCTGCCCGGAGCCAAGGCGTTCTGCCTGTCCGGCGCGGTGGCACGATTGCCGATCTCCATGATGAGTCTCGGCATCGTTCTGGCGCTCAACCATCTCTACGACAATTGGACCATCGCCGGCACCATGAGCGCCGCCTATGTGCTGGCCATGAGCTGCGTCACCCCGTTCTACGCCCGCGCCTTCGACCGTTTCGGTCAAGCCCGCGTGGGCCGGCTTGCGCTCGCCATGCAGATCGTGGCCATGCTCGCCTTCGCCTTCGCGGCGTTGGTACGCGTGCCGATTCCGCTGCTGTTCACTCTGGCCATCATCATGGGTCTGACGCAGTTCTCATTCGGTGCATTGGTCCGAACCCGCTGGTCCTATGCGTTGCGCGGTGTGGAAGATGGTGAACAGCTGCTCAACACGGCCTACGCCATGGAAGCCGCCATTGACGAGATTGTCTTTATTCTGGGGCCGATTCTGGCGGCTTGGCTGGCCACCTCCGTGCATCCGGTATCCCAACTGTTCGTGCCCACCGTGGCATGCGGTATCGGCGGCACCATATTCTTCTCGCTGAAATCCACCCAGCCACCGGTTATCGTGGAACAGGTCACCGTGGCCGCGCACGATGACGGCAGCCCTGCTGCAAGCGAAGATGCCGACCAGCTGACCCTGCGCCAGCTCAAACGCAGCGGTGCCAAGCCCAAGAGCGTATTGCTCTATGCCGGCGTACTGCCGTTGCTCGCCGTGTTCATCGTGTTCAATATGAGCTTCACGTCCTTCGACGTGTCCATTACCGCCACCATGAAATCCATGGGACTTGAGCCCTTCCTCGGTCTGCAATTGGCGATGTTCGCGGTCGGCTCGTGCATCGGCGCGCTGGTGTTCGGCTCTTGCCAACTCAAAGGCTCCCATTGGGCGCATATGGTGATGTTCCTGTCGCTGCTGACCGTCGGCTACGTGTTCTTCCGGCTGTCAATGGACAATCTCATCCTGCTGGGCGTCTTCGAAATCCTCGCCGGCCTGACCGTCTCGCCGACGTTCGCCACCGGCAACCTCATCGTCAAGGATCTGGTGCCGGCAGAATCCCTGACCGAAGGACTGAGCTGGGTAACCACCGCAGGCACGGTCGGCACATCGATCGGCTCGTCCGTGGCCGGCATTGTGCTTGACGCCTCCAACCCTCATGTGGGCATGATGCTGCCATTCATCTTCACGCTGGCGTCCGTGCCATTGGCGTTGGCCGGATGGGCCTTGGCCAAGCGGCGTGGATGAAACGGAATCAGGCTACGCCCGATGGATGGTTGGCGGCTTCGCCGGGGTCTCTCCCTCAGTCCGCTTCGCGGCCAGCTCCCTCATCAGAGGGAGCTCGACTTCACGGTTCGGCTCGTCAGAGGGAGCTTGATTCTGTGGACGGGATATTGGCGTGAGGGCTTGGCGGTGATGGTAGTGCCCGAACTCTTGCGCACTTTGGTCTTCGCCCGTCCCTGTGGCGGTGATCAGTTCGCTGCTGGTACGGTCTCACCGAGCCTTGACATGTCGAGGTAGCGGCGCGTCGACCACTCGTCGGATGTCACGTAGCGGACCCTCGCGCAGACGAGCATCAACGCGCTGCGTCCGTCGGGGAACGAGCCGACCACGCGGGTCCTGCGCCTGATCTCGCGGTTGAGCCGTTCGATCATGTTGTTGGTGCGGATCCGACGCCTATGCTCGCGCGGGTAGTCGTCGAGCAGGTAGGTCGTGGTCTCGCCGATGCCCTCGCGCAGGCATTTGGCGGCCTCCTTGAGTTTCCTGGATTCCATGTCCCGGGCGACGGATTCGGCCTTCTCCAACGCCTTGTCGCGTGATTCCATGGAGAACACGGCCTTCAGTGCGTCGGCCGCCCAGTCGCGGTTCCCGGGGTTGACCCTGGCGAGTATGTTGCGCTCGAAATGCACCATGCACCGCTGGTAGCGGGCATCGGGCAGCAGCTCGCCCGCGGCGGCGACCAGCCCCGCGCACCGATCTCCCGTCACCAGTCTCACGCCCTTGAGGCCTCGTGCGAGCATGCCTTTGATGAATTCGCGCCAGCTTTCCGCGTCCTCCTTCATGCCCTCGGCCACCGAAAGCACCTCGCGCCGCCCGTCCATGCCGACGCCGATGGCCACCAGGATGCTCACGTTCTCCACGGACCCGCCCCAGCACCTTTTGTGCCACACGCCGTCCATGAACAGGTACGGGTAATCCTGTTCGAGGGGCCTGCCCCGCCATGCGTCGATATCCGCATAGACGCGCTTGAGCTTGTCGCTCAGGGTCTGCGAGGGCATGCGGTCGCCCCACAGGAGCCGGCTGACATCATCGACCTGGCGGGTGGAGACGCCGGCCAGGTACATGTCGATCAAGGCCTCCTCGACGCTCTCCTCACGCCGACGGTATCGTTCGATCACGGCCGACTCGAACACCGCGCCCTTGAGTTTCGGCACTTTCAGGCTCATTTTGCCGGCCTTGACGGTCAGGTCGCGCTCGTAGTGGCCGGCCCGGTACGCCTTGCGGTCCCCGCTGCGCTCGTAGCGCGCGGCGCCGGTGATCTCGTCGGCCTCGGCGTCGAGCATCGCGTTCAGGGTCTCCTCGACGCTTTTGCGGACCATCCGGTCCAGGGTGGTTTCCAACATGGCCTGGTCGACCTGTAGAATCTGCTGTGACATGGCTTCGTGCCCTCGTTTCCAATCGCGGTTTTCTAATGTCTGGCGACAGAAAATCGTACACAGGACACGGGCCATGCCCCTATCTCAAGCCCAAACCAAAGTGCGCAAAATCTCGGGCGTTATCGCGGTGATAGGCTAATTGCCGATTGGAAAACGTTCCGGGTACATTGCCGGGCAGGTACGGGTAGACAGGGAAGAAGACATGATCAAGGTTTCGGTGGTCGGAGCAAAGGGCCGCATGGGCTCGCACGTGGTCGAAGCGGTGAACAACGCCGAGGATACGCAGCTGGCGCTCGCATTGGATGCCGGCGACGACCTGACCCAGGTCACCACCGACAACACCGATGTGGTCGTCGAATTCACCGTGCCGTCCGTCAGCCTGAACAACGTGCTGACCCTGATCGGCCAAGGCGTGGACGTGGTGGTCGGCACCACCGGTTGGACCGACGAGAAACTCGCCCAGGTCAAATCCGCCATCGCCAACGGCCCGAAGCCCGAAACCCAGAAGGTCTTCATCGCACCTAATTTCGCGATCTCCGCCGTACTGGCCGACTACTTTGCCACCAAGGCCGCGAAATACTTCGAATCCGCCGAAGTCATCGAACTGCACCACCCCACCAAGGTGGACGCCCCTCCGGCACCGCCATCCACACCGCCCACGGCATCGCCGAAGCGCGCAAGGCCGCAGGACTTGCCCCGTGCCGGACGCCACCGAAACCGATGACGGCTCACGCGGCCGGTGGTCGACGGCATCCACGTGCACGCCGTGCGTCTGCGCGGCCTCAACGCCCACGAGGAAGTGCTCTTCGGCAACGCCGGCGAGCAGCTGACCATTCGGGCCGACAGCTTCGACCGCACCAGCTTCATGCCCGGCGTCCTGCTTGCCGTGCGTAAGCTCGCCGGCGACGCTCCAGCCGGCCTGACCATCGGCCTCGACCACTTCCTCGACCTGTAATCGACCCGCAGTCGACCCGCAGCCGACCCCGCAATTCAGTCAGGGAAGCGCGCCGGGACGCGCATCACGGCATTACCACCGGTTCCGGTCATAATGCCACGCATTCAGCAACAATCAAGGTACGTAATATAAGAGTCCACAATGGGAAGTACGGTGAACACTATGAGCGAGCATGACATGCACCTTCTTGAGCCAGCACCTTTCGGCCGCATTCTGCCGGCTATGGTCACCCCGATGAAATCCGACGGCAGCGTCGATTTCGCCGCCGCGCAGAAGCTCGCCAAATACCTCGTCGCCGATGGCGCGGATGGTCTGGTGGTCAACGGCACCACCGGTGAATCGCCCGTCACCCATATGGATGAGAAGGTCGAGCTGGTCAGGGCCGTCAAGGAGGTCGTCGACGTTCCGGTGATTTCCGGCGCCGGCTCCAACGACACCGCACACACCGTGCGTATGGTCGAACAGACTCAGGAAGCGGGCGCCGACGCGGTGCTCGTCGTCATGCCTTACTATTCCCGTCCCTCGCAGGACGGTATCGTCGGCCACTACAAGGCCGTCGACGAATCCGCCGAAAAGCCGATCATCGTCTACGATGTTCCCGGCCGTACCGGCTTGAAGGTCAAGGTCGAAACCTACGACCGACTGGCCGAACTTGAACACGTCAAGGCTGTCAAGGACGCCACCGGCGATCTTGCAGCCGCAGTGGAGAAGCAGCAGCGCACCGGCCTCGCCTGGTATTCCGGCGATGACGGCCTGTTCCTGCCGTTCCTCTCCATCGGCGCCGTCGGCATCATTTCGGTGATTGCCCACGTCGCCTCCAACCCCATGCAGCAGCTTGTCCAGGCATTCGATCGCGGCGATATCACCACCGCCCGTCGCCTCGCCAACCAGCTTGCCCCCCTTGTCCACGCGTTGAATGGCGACGGCTATCAGGCCGTCATGGCCAAGGCTGCGCTCAAGGTCAAGGGCGTTATCCCCTCCACCACCATGCGTCTGCCGAACATCGGTCCCGACGCCACTCAGCTTGACAAGGCTGAAGAGGGCATGCGCGCTGCCGGACTGCTGTAAGCCCGAAACGCTGCATACGGGTTGCCAGCCCGCCGCCCCTGCATGACAGAGCAGAGGCACCACAACAGAAATCCCAAAAAGGTTATGGCACAAGAACAAAAGAAAACAAGCAAGAACACGAATTCTCGCCGTCGCGGTTCCGCGCGCGGCCGCAACGCCAACGGATCCAACAGCCGTACGCCGTCCCGTAAGATCAACGCCACCCGGCAGGCCACCGCACCCCAGCAGGATGCCGTGCTGATCGCCCCGCCGAAGTACCGCAAGGGCTCCATGCGCATCACGCCGCTCGGCGGCTTGGGCGAAATCGGCCGCAACATGAACGTGATCGAATACAACGGTCACCTGCTGCTCATCGACTGCGGCGTGCTCTTCCCCGAGGAGGAGCAGCCGGGCGTGGATCTCATCCTGCCCGATTTCAGCTATATCAAGAACCGTCTCGACAAGGTCGACGCCCTGGTGCTCACCCACGGTCACGAGGACCACATCGGCGGCGTGCCCTACCTGCTCAAGCTGCGCCCGGACATCCCGCTGATCGGCTCCAAGCTGACCCTCGCCTTCGTGGACGCCAAGTGCAAGGAACACCACCAGAACCCCACCAAGGTTGAGGTTGCCGGCCGTGAGAAGCTCAAGGTGGGCCCCTTCGACCTCGAATTCGTCAACGTCACCCACTCCATCCCGGACGCCCTGGCCGTCTACGTCAAGACCCCGGCCGGCTCCCTGATCGACACGGGCGATATCAAGCTCGACCAGCTGCCGCTCGACCACCGCATCACCGACCTCGTCGAATTCGGCAAGATCGGCGAAAAGGGCGTGGACCTGCTGATGATGGACTCCACCAACGCCGAGGTGCCCGGCTTCGTCAAGCCCGAGACCTCCATCGGCCCGGCCCTTGACCAAGCGTTCGCCCAGGCCACCCGCAAGATCATCGTCGCCAGCTTCTCCTCCCACGTGCACCGTGTGCAGCAGGTGGTGGACGCCGCCCACAAGTACGGCCGTAAGGTCGTGTTCGTCGGCCGTTCGATGGTGCGCAACATGTCCATCGCCGCCGACCTCGGCTACCTGCACATCCCCGAAGGCACCGTCGTGGACCTGAAGCAGGCCAACGACATTCAGGATGACAAGCTCGTCTTCATGTGCACCGGCTCCCAGGGCGAACCGATGGCCGCACTCGGCCGCATCGCCGACGGCAACCACCGCGACATCCACATCAACGAGTTCGACACCGTGATCCTCGCCAGCTCCCTGATCCCGGGCAACGAGCACGGCGTCTACAAGGTGATCAACAAGCTCGTGCAGCTCGGCGCCAAGGTCGTCAACCGCGACAACGCGGCTGTGCATGTGTCCGGCCACTGCAACGAGGGCGAGCTGCTGTACATGTACAACATCGTCAAGCCCAAGTGCGCCATGCCGATCCACGGCGAGAACCGTCACCTGGTGGCCAACGGCCTGATCGCCGTCAAGACCGGCGTGGACCCGCAGAACGTGGTCTTGGCCGAAGACGGCGATGTGGTCGACCTGTACCACGGCAAGGCCGCGGTCGTCGGCTCCGTGCCGTGCGGTTACGTGTACGTCGATGGCGATTCCGTTGGCGAGCTGACCGATGACGAGCTGGAAAAGCGCCGCATTCTCGGCACCGAGGGCTTCGTCTCCGCGTTCGTGGTGGTCGACACCGACAACCACGAGGTCGTCACCGGCCCGAAGATCTACCTGAACGCCGTGGCCGAGGACGAAAGCGAGTTCGACAAGGTTCGTCACCAGATTGTCGAACAGCTCAACGACCAGATGGTGCAGGGCACGCGTGACACCTACAAGCTGCAGCAGACCATGCGCCGCACGCTCGGCAGCTGGGTTGCGCGCCAGCTGCACCGCAAGCCGATGATCGTGCCCGTCGTGGCCGACATCGCCCAGGACGTCGAAACCGTAGAAACCAAGTAGTCCGGATTATCCAGGGACGACCGTAAGGAGTAATTGAAGTCATGCCCGGTTCTAATCTCACTCGTGTTGAAGCCGAAGAACGTAAGGCCGTTATCGAAGCGCCGATTCACTATCACGTCGACCTTGACCTGACGGTCGGCGCGAAGAACTTCGGTTCCAAGTCGCTCATCTGCTTCAACGCGAAGCCTGGTTCATCGACATTCCTTGACATGATTGCCGATGAGGTCACCGCCATCGAGCTCAATGGCAAGTCTTTGGACCCGGCTACGGCGTTCCAGGACAACCGCATCGAGTTGACGGATTTGAAGGAGAAGAACGAGGTCACCGTCGAGGCGCTGTGTCGCTACTCCAACACCGGCGAAGGCTTGCACCGTTCGGTCGACCCGTCCGATGGCAACATCTACCTGTACTCCCAGTTCGAGGTGCCGGATGCCCGCCGCGTGTACGCCGTGTTCGACCAGCCTGATTTGAAGGCCACCTTCGATTTCAAGGTCCTGGCCCCTAAGAGCTGGATTGTCACCTCCAACATGCCGGTCGCCACCATCGAGGACGATCCGCGCGAAACCCTGGACGGCACACTTGGCGATAAGCCGAACGAAAGCACCCGCCTCTGGGACTTCGAGCCGACCCCGGTGATGAGCTCCTACTTGACCGCCATCTGCGCCGGCCCGTACGCCGAATGGCACACCGAATACCTGAACGAAGACGGTCGCACCGTGCCGATGGCCCAGTACTGCCGACAGTCGTTGGCCAAGGCCTTCGCGAAGGACGTCGACTACCTGTTCGACATCACCAAGAAGGGCTTCGCGTTCTACGCCAAGACCTGGGGCGTGCCCTACCCGTACGCCAAGTTCGACCAGATCTACGTTCCCGAATACAACGCGGGCGCTATGGAGAACATCGGCATGGTCACCATCCGCGACTCCTACGTGTTCGAGTCCAAGGTGACCGACGCGCTGGCCGAGCGCCGCGTGGTCACCGTGCTGCACGAGCTGGCCCACATGTGGTTCGGTGACTACGTGACCATGAAGTGGTGGAATGACCTGTGGCTCAACGAGTCCTTCGCGGAGTTCACCTCCACGCTGGCCACCGCCGAAGCCACCGAATGGCATGACGCCTGGGCCACCTTCTGCTCCGGTGAGAAGAGCTGGGCGTTGCGCCAGGATCAGCTGCCCACCACGCACCCGATCGTCGCCCCGATCAACGACCTCAACGACACCTACGTCAACTTCGACGGCATCACCTACGCCAAGGGCGCCTCCGTGCTGAAGCAGCTGGCATTCTACGTGGGCCGCACGCAGTTCTTCGAAGGTATCCACAACTACCTGAACCGCCACGCCTACTCCAACGCCACCCTGGCCGACCTGCTGAGCGAACTGGAGAAGACCTCCGGCCGCGATCTCAAGGCCTGGAGCGCCAAGTGGCTGGAGGAATCCGGCATCAACACGATCGCCGCCGGCCTGACCATAAACGCGGACGGCACCATCGCCGAACTGAAGCTCACCCAGAGTGCGCCGGCCGAACACCCGGTGCTGCGCCCGCATCGCCTGGCCGTCGGCTTTTACAACGAAGACGCCGAAACCGGCAAGATCGTGCGCACCGAGCAGTTCGAACTCGATGTGGATGGCGAAACCACCATCGTCGAGGCCGCAGCAGGCAAGCCGCGCCCGGCATTCGTGCTGGTCAACGACGATGACCTGACCTACACCAAGATTCGTTTCGACGCCGAATCCCAGGCATTCGCCGAAGCCAACCTGCATCGTTTCGACGATGCCCTGGCCCGCGCCGTGACCTGGCTCGCCTTCTGGGATATGACCCGTGACGGCGAATTCCCGGCCGAACGCTTCATGGACATGACCCTGCGTCTGCTGGCCACGGAAACCGAATCCACCACCTTCCGTTACGCGCTGGCCTGCATGAGCACCACCGTCCACCACTACGTGGCGCCAGCCCGCCGCGACGATGTGCTGCGCCACGTGGCCGCCGAACTGTGGACCCTGGCCAACGCCGCCGAAGCCGGCTCGGACACCCAGTTCCAGCTCACCACCGCCTACCTGGGCTATGGCGAGGAGGGCGACGCCGCATTCGCCGCCAACGCACACGGTCTGCTGGACGGCACCGTGCGTCTTGAAGGCCTCGAAATCGACAACAACTTCACGTGGACCATCGTCCAAGCGCTCACCTCCGTCAACGAGATGACCAACGACGACGTGGACGCGCAGCTCGCCAAGAAGGAGACCACGGAAAACCGCGAGTTCGCCTACGGCGCCCGCGCCTCCATGGCCACGACGCAAGCCAAGGAATGGGCTTGGGATCAGGCACTCCACAACGACGAGCTGACCAACTCCCAGCTCGAAGCCGTGGCCCGTGGCTTCTCCGCCACCCCGCGCCCCGATCTGGCCGAGCCGTTCGCCGCCAAGTACTTCGAGACTGTGGACTGGGTCTGGGCCAACAAGACCTACCACATGGCCGACGCCCTGCTCAACGGCCTGTACCCGGGTTACGCCGATCCCGCCACGCTGGTCAAGCTCGGTGACGCCTGGCTGGACGAGCACATTGCCGCCGACAATGCCCTGAAGCGTCTGATCGTCGAAAACGTGGCATCCTCCCACCGCACCCTCAAGGTTCGCGAATACAACGAAGCGCTCTGATTTCCTTCTGGCTCCCCTCGGGTGCGAGGGGAGCTGTCGCCTCAGGAGACTGAGGGAATCGCTTCCGCGAGGAGCTACGTCCACATTCCAACATAAAACCCGCAACCAATCCTCAACAGCGTATTCTCGCTCAAGGCCGGCAATGTGCCGGTCGATGAGCGACAAGGATACGGGGAATGATTGCGGGCTTTTCCATAACTTCATTACTACTGATTCTGTTGGCCGGAATCGGCGCAGGATTCGTGGGCTATGCGGTAGGCGCATCGTCACTGGTCTCATACCCGGCCTTGCTCGCGTTCGGCATTCCGCCTGTATTGGCAAACGCTTCTAACACCGTTGGCGTGGTCGGCACGGGCATCGGTGGCGTGATGGGCGCGCGCAAAGAACTCAAGGCCAAGCGGTACGCTCCATTACGTATGTGGTCATCGGCGCGTTCGGCGGGGTGGCCGGTGCGTTTCTGTTGCTCAAACTCGACCCGAGTGTCTTTGAATTCGCCGCACCAGTGCTGATTTTGCTGAGCTCGCTGATCATCGCCATCAATCCGCGCGGCCGCATGCAGGCCAAGCAGGCTGCCGCGGATGCCACCGCGCAACTCAAGCACATCGATGCCACTGAAGCCACCGATGCCACTGATGCCACTGATGCCGCCAAGCGCGCAACCACCCCTACCGCACCTCACCGCACGCCGGAACAACTCGTGCAGCCCATGAGTCAGGATTCCTGGTGGGTATGGCTGGGCGTGGTGGCAGTCGCCATCTACTCCGGCTACTTCGGCGCGGGCGCCGGCACCCTGGCTCTCGCCGTGCTTGATGCCGCCAAAATCGGCCCATTCCACAAGATTAATGCATTGAAAACCCTGATCGGCACAGGCGCGAACATCAGCGCCTCAGTGGTATTCATCATCCAAGGCGCGGTCGATTGGCCGGCCGCCATCATGCTGTGCATCGGCTGCTTCATCGGCGGGTACATCGCCCCGCCCATCACCCGCAAGATTCCCGCAAACATCATGCGCGCCGCCGCCGTAATCGCCGGCATCATTCTCACCATCGATCTGGGGCTCAAAATCTATTGATTCGTGCCTTACACTGATGCAGTGAAGCATACAGCATGGCCGCCAACCGCAGCGTGGCCGCAGACCCCGATAAGGTGGCCAATGTCTGGCATTTGGCGACTGCGGAACCTGAGCGCCTAGAAGCCAGCGCGGCAGGCGAAGCGGTGAGTGACTTCCTCGATCCGCCAGACACGTCGCAGATTCACGGCGTTGCGTGCCATGCTGATTGGTGGTTCGCGGCGCGAGCAGGTGCTGTTCGCCGGCGTTATGAAGGAGCTACTCGCGCCCATCAACAATCCGCGATATGTCATCATCGGCAAGGAATGGGGCGTGCGCACGTACGGTGTAAGCTTCCCATGCCCGTCCGTATTTGCCCGCCACCAACAGGACGCCGAAATACTGCGCCGGCAGTTGGACCGCTGCCTGACGCATTGCACCATGGTGTACACCCGCACTGAGGAAGACCGGCGTACGCTACTTCGTTGCCAAACGCGTTCTTCCTCAACCGTGACGAACAACTGCCGCGCATACTGACCACAACATCGGAGTGATAGATCGTTGCATGCATAGCCGAGACCACCCCGGTAGAGGAGATGCCGTTGGGTATGTTCATCGCATGGCTCAGCGTGTTCCTCGCCGTTGTTCTGTTTGGTGTTGCTTTGCCGGTTATCGATGTGCGCTGGGTAGTTCCGTTCGTCGTATTCGCCGTCGTGTTGTATACGACCGTTTCATGAACCCCGGTTTGGAGTCGCAGATGCTGCCGTTGGGCAGCGAGTTGTGCGGTCTTCTTGCCGGGCGCGTGTGATGTGTATTGCGTACGCGGCGATGCTGGTCGTATGGTGGTGTCATGCCGTTCTTTGAGAGGCCGTCAGGGCCCACGCGTCATATTTTCAAGTATGGTCCGTCTCGTATTTATTGTTACGATCGGCCGGATTCGCTGTTGATGCCGGTGGGTGCCCGGCGCACGTACAGGACGTTGCTGAAGTGGGAGCGGAAGTTGCCTTGTGTCACGCCGTTGGATGGGATCGCGCGTGACTTGGGTGCTTTCTGGTTGTTGGACCAGTGGTTCACGGTCGGTCTGCATGGGTGGGCCGAATCGATGATTAGTTCCAGTCTGTCGGATCGTAATCGTACGTTCTGCCAGTCCGTGTTCCGTGCGTCCGATGCCGCGAACCCCAAGTATGTGCCGTTATTGAAGGAGCATCGCGATATGCTGTTCGACCGGGTGCGCGGTGGTGTGGCGGGGTTGGATTCGGCCGCGATGGATTATGTCGGACTTCGCGCGGCCCGTTGCCGTGCAGGCGCAGGAACTTTGTTTCGTGCGAAAGATTCGGTCCGGTATGTGATCGTTGTGATATCGCGTTTTGCGGTATGCTTCTCGTAAGTTCGATGAGAGAGAAAGGGCGATGATGCGCGGCTGGGCAGGTTTGGGGAAAACGGGGCGGATGACGAGCGGGATTATGCCCATATGCTCGGCTGTATTGGCTGCTGCCATGGCCTTTAGTGTGTCGCCGTCCGCGTATGCGGATGATATGGGTGGCCTGTGGCCGGTGAAGGACAGTGCGGTTGTCTCGGCGCATGAGGCTGGTCTGGATGGTTCGGGTGTGAAGGTCGGCATGTATGATATGCAGGTTGTTTCGGATTATCCGGGGTTGTCGGACGCGAAGGTGAAGTATCAGGTCGGTTCGTTCGTCGATACGGATGGGGAACCGGCTAAATGCATGTTGGATGACGGTGATTTGCAGGCGACAGTTATGTCTAGTGACAGCGGCTTGTATTATTCTCATGGTACGGCGATGCTCATGTGGCTGGTGGGCAATGGCAAAGGCTGGGATGGAAGCCAAGGGGTGCCTGGTCTGGTGCCGAAGGCCGATGTCATGTTTGTGACTGCTGGCCGGGGTACGGTTCTCATGTCGGCGGAGGATTGCCAAAACCTTGCAAGGCAACAGGTCGGACCGGACCTTATGTCTATGGTCGATTGGGGTGCTCGCGTCATCAACATGTCCAATAACGGGTACATGGAGGCGAAGAGCTACGAGGGCATGCTTGATGCGTTGCGTCATGGCGTGATTATTGTTTCGGGCCGTTCGAATGACAAGGAGACTGATGCTGTTGTCAATGGCAGTAGCACGGATGCGATGACCGGCGATCCGAGAAGCTGGGATTCGTTCCCTGGTGTGATTCGCAACAACGAGGTCGGTCCTGACGGGAACATCGCCGGTATCTCGGATGTGGCTGATGCGAACGTGAACATCCTTTCCCCGGGCGATCAGGTGCTTATGTCGACGTATGACAAGTCACGGGACATGTCGGTGGATACGGGTGGTACGTCGACTGGTTCGGCTGTGTTGTCTGGGTATTTGGCGTTGGCGGTGCAGAAGTGGCCTGATGCGACGGGTAATCAGATTCTGCAGTCGTTGGTGCGTAACACGAAGGGCAATGGGTCGGGTGAGGCGAAGCTTGACCCGGGGCATAAGAGGGGTTATGGCCAGGTGGATGTTGCCAGGCTCCTGACGGTGGATCCGACGCAATATCCGGATGTGAATCCGATTTTGGAGGCGCAGGTGACCGCGGCGGCGAGACTGTCGGATGATCGTGCGAAGTGGTATGCGCAGGATTGCTCCAAGAACCCCGACGGCATCGGCGACGTACTCGATGACTCGCTTCCCGTTCCTTGCCAGGCCGGTGAGGTCGGCAGGGAGTATGAGCGTCAGAAGGCGGCGTGGAAGAAGGTGGAGCAGTGCAGGTCTGATGGTGGTTCGGATTGCATGAGGTATTCCGCCACGAACACGGCTGATGAGACCGACGGCAAGACCGTGTTGCCGGATACCGGCGATGGGAAGGATGGCGTGAAGTCGTCCGGTGTGCCACTGTGGGTGTGGTTTGCCGCTGGCGGCATGGGCATCGTCGTCGTGGTCGGCGGCATCGTGCTCGCCGTGGTGCTGTCGAAGCGCAGCAAGAAAGGCCGTTCACGGCATGGCGGCCCTGCGTCGGGCAGGGGGCCGTTGCCGCCGGTGAACCCGTATTCTCCTCAGGTGCCCGGTACCGGCAATGGCATGGTCCCGCCGCCGGCCGCAGGCCAATACGCGCCGCAACAGCAGGCACCATACCCTTCAGCGTTCCCGCAACAAACACCGTATCCGGCAGTACCATATCCGGTGCCTCCGCAGCAGGCGGCCCAACCGCCCGTAACACCAGGCAATACACAAAACCCGTATACCAACAACAACCGTAATAACCGTTGAGCTGCGTTGGCACAGATGATAGAGGGACATCCTGATGGCGAAGGTTCGTGTTGGTGGCCCATTCAGTTTCCGTAAGGTGGAGGATCCCTTCGATTTCAGGGAGCGTGGATGGGAAGTGTTAGATCCATTCGTTGCTGATGGCACTACGATGTCTTTGCCGTCGTGGTTGACGTTCATGTGTGCGTCGGGGCTACCGTGTTTGAGAAAACGCCAATGTCGGACGGTCCTATGTCCACGGTGCGGTGGGTGGATATGGCGGTCGCGCCGAGCGGCAATGTGCAGCTCATTCTCGATATCTTCAACAAGACCGGGGTCCCGGCGTATGTGAGCAGGCTGTGCTCGGGGGGCATAATGTCGTTACGCAACCACGTGGCCGTGGACGTGGTACAGTTCGTCTCGCCTGTGGCCAGCGTGGCCACGCGCGGCCGATGGTCGCAGGCGCTGAACGAATCATTACCGGCCAATGAGCCTTCGGCCGTTGCTCCGGGCGTGCGGGAACGGCGCGTTCTGAAGTTCGCCGACCGGCTCAACCCGTGCGTGGCGCGTACAGTGCGCGTGCTGTCCGCGCCGAGACCGGGGGGAGACCCCATACGTGTACATCAGCGAGGATGGCGGCGTCAACCAGCTTCAGGTGCGGTTCGCCGCAGCCGGTGCCGCAATGTGGATGGTGAACATCTACCCACGCATGCTGGTGCAGCAGGTGGTTCCCGGCGCGATGTGCGGAGCGCCCCAGCGATTCATGTAATTCATATAAACCGAATAAGCCGGTATCAGAAGACATCGATTCGTTTGACTGATGGATTTCGTTGTTATACCGAAGTCCGTTGCCTTTTCCCACGCAAACCAACAATCCATGCGATGCTCCACAAGCACAGTACGCAGATTGCAGCAATGGCCACGATCTGTTTGGTCCGGGCATTGCGGTCCTGAGTGGGATGCAACACGATGGTGTCTTGGTAGGAGCTGGATTGGAAGGGCTTGGATAAGCCATCCAACTGCGGGCCGCGCAAATTGCCTGACAGGGTGACAGATACAGCGTTCATAGGTCCATGATGCCCCAGCCGGTCAGCTGGTCGCGATTGTCTGGGTCGGCACGGTTGGCGGTGGCAAGAATACGTTGCCGCCATTGTGCCGGCGACTCATTAGGATACATCGAGGCCACCAGCGCGGCTTCTCCGCTCACGTATGCTGTGGCGAAGCTTGAGGAGGCTGCATCGGTGGCGAACACACAGTCCACTCCTCCCGGAATCGTTCCGGCCGTCTGCATACCAGGAGCTGCGATATCGACTTGATCTCCATGTACGGAGTCGTCGGTGGGCTGTAGGTCAGTGTTCAACGCCGTCACGCCGATGACTCAGGATAGGCGGCTGGGTATCGTTCGCCATCTTTGGTACTGGCCGAGGTGAGGCGATTGCCGGCACTGGCGATGATGAGACTGCCGTGCGTTTCGGCATAGGACACTGCCTGCTGCATCTCGGGAATATTGCGGGTGTCGCTCAGGGAGATGTTGATGATTTTCGCACCGTGATCGACTGCATAAGTGACTGCTGCCCCGATTGTTTCCATGGAGGGGGCACCCACTTGTCTGCCGTTCTCCTCCCGAATGGTATCGAACACGCGAATCGGCATGATGGTGGCACCGGGGGCAATGCCCTGAACGGATGAACCGTCTACTGGACGCGCGGCGATGATGCCGGCAACCGCGGTGCCATGATTGTAGGTATCGATGGTTCCGTTGGATGGGTCGCCCTTAACCATGCTGGTGCCCGGTATCACGGCACCGCTCAGATGCGGGTTGTCAGTGTCCACGCCGGAATCGATGACGGCGACAATCACGTTTTGCCCGGTGGCATGCTGATGCAGAGTATCGAGCTCGAATAGATTATTGGTCCAGGGCTGCTGTGTGACGTAATTCTCGATGCCTGCCTGGCATTGTGCTTGCCCCGATGAGGTTTGGGATGATGAGTCAGAAGAGTCAGATGAGTCGGCGTATGCGGCTTGTGGCGCCGCCGCGCATATACCCGCCATACTTGTGGCCAGACCAACTGCAAGCATGGCGCTCAGAGTTTTGGCTACGGTGGCGCGTGCTGCTGAACGCAGACGCGGCATAGCGGGAAACGGCATACGATTCATAATCAGTTCTTCCCGGTCTGTTCGAGCACAGCTTGCGGGTTGGGCGCATTGCCTGCGGCTTCGGTGGTGAGCTGCACTCCTGAGGGGAAGATGTCTACCCATGAACGCGGCACGGAACGAACATCCTGACCGGTGTAGCCTAAACGGTTCAGTATCTCTTGTGTTGCGTGGGGAATCGGATATGCGGTACCGGTGGAATCGATGGCGAATACCGTTCCCTTGTCGGTATCTCCGATCGCCGAACGCAACAGCGCCCCGGTGCCACCAGTAATCGTGGTGGAAACAGTGCTTTTTTCGCTGGCATCGGCTCCCGATGCAGTATCCGCCCCTGACTCGGCGGAGGATCTGACCGCAAGCCGCACGCGTGAAGTAAGTCGTTCGTGGCCCGATGCAGACAGGGGGAATGTGGCGCATATGGTCGGCGTGCCGCTCACCTGCTGCAACGCACTGGTGGGCCAATTCGTCGGAATAACTGATGATGTGGCGTTGGCTAGGCTTTGGAAGTCGTGGGCAGACAGCGCTGTGGGGCGTGCGATGGATTCTGGTTTGCCGATGATGTACAGGTTGTAGAGAAGTCATCTAGTGCGGTGATCTTGCCGCCCTCCTGCACAAGGTATTTTGTTGACTTCGTCTCGCCCTGCTGGGTGACGATGCCGCCGACCGCCACTTCGGTGCCATTAACGTTGACGAACGAGCCCGCTCCGGGAACAGTGATGGGTTTGATTGGGCTTCCGGCTTCGAACAGGTTGATCCACTGTGCGGTTGCCTTGATGGTTCTGGTCTGTGGTACTCCGAACACACGCAGGAAACTGTCTCGAATTGAAGATTCCGATGGCAGTTCGTAACGCTTGGAACCGGAAACAAGGTAACTGGTGTTGTCCACAGTGGCGACGATGGCCGTACGACTATCGGCACCAGTAGCTAAGGCGGTATTGCTAATGGTGTTGCTGAGCTTCATATTGTCCATGCAGCTGGTCAGCGAACCGGATATCAGCTGGTTTTGTGCAGGGAGTGAATCGGGGGCTCCCAGAATGCCAAGAGTCGAACCGATGGGAATTCCCGCCAACTGGTCGTCGTCCACGGTCAATACGTCGAAATCCGAGGAGGGGGGATGAGCAGTCGCGCACTGATGGCATTGATAACCGGGTGAAGCGTGCCGTTGACACTGACATATCGTGCTGCGGAATTCTTGGCCACGATGAGCTTGTTGTTTCCAATCCGAGGGCAGAGACGGGCTCATGATGCCGTAGAACACGCTGATGAGTATGGTGATGACCACCAATCCCAGTCCCACAATCACCGGCGTCTGGTTCTTCTTCGGCGTGAGCTCCACGCCGGAAGGAATGCCGCTGGTAAATGCAGTGACCAGTCTCCTACGTGAGTAGCTTTGCGCTTCGGAAAGATCCTTTTTATCAGCCATGGCCTATGTTTTCCGTTTCCCTGAAAAGTTCTTGTGACGATTCCCCATCGGATTTATCTGGCAACCATCCACGCTCACATGGTGATGGCGAGATAGGCAAGTGGCGGCAGCAGCACGAGGCACAGCATCTCGGCGGCGTCCGCCATTCTGGTGGCAAACAATGACTGCTGACGTGTAACGTTCGTGAGAATGATGGTCGCCAAAGCGCTCGCCAGCATGATGAGAATAAGCGGTATGTTCAGTTCGGGGTGAGCCTGGCTGGCGAGCAGGCCGGTGGCGATAATGCCGATTCCGGCGGCTCCCACGGTGACGATCATCTCCCTAAGCGTATAGATTTGGCGGGAATCGAGCAGCATGCCCATGAATGCCAACAGGCAGATGGCCGCTCCCAACGGTGTGCTCAGCGAAACCAGCAGCGGCGTGGCAATGAGCAGCAGGGAGGCGACGGCGATACGCCCGATGAACAACATGGTGGAACCGAAAATATACCGCTGTTTGATGTCTTCATAATCAATGTCTTCAGGCAGTTTGAAGATATCAGATTCGCTGTGTGGGCTGTTCACGCTGATACGTGCCAGCGATAGGCACATAGAGGGCAGTGCGTTGGCGGCGAGTGCAACGGCTGTGGCGGTGAAAATCCATATCTGGGGCTCATTGATGGGGAACATGAATGCCAATCCGCTGGGTATCACCGCAATCACGCCGATGACGATGGGGATGAGAGAGTACGGCCTGGTTCGTGATGCGGCAGCGGCCATCAGTCCGCCATCGACGATAAGCCCTGCCGCAGCTCCCAGCAGAGGCAACCCATGGAAAGGATGCCCCGGGAACAGCGTGGAGATGAGCTGGTAGCCGCCGATCGCGGCGAACACGCTAGAGATGAGTCCCATGGCCAATGCCTGCGGAATCATATTCTTGCCGCTTAATACCGAGCAGAGTGCAATCAGCACCAATGCGAAGCCGAATCCCAATGCCGCATTGACAATGGATGGTGGGAATACCGCGAGCAAGCCGGCGCTGATGGCAAGCATTCCGGCGCTGATGATAAGGGAGGTCAGCGTGGTGTGGTCGTTGGTCCATGGTTTGTACACACGCTGCACGCTTGCGCCCACCGCTTCAACGACATCGTCATACATGATGTCCGTTTCGTTCAACGCCCCGGGTTCGAGAGTAAGGGTGCTGCCTTCTTCCACGTGTTGTTCGTCAAGCGTTTGGGAAGGGGAGAGGGTCTCGCCCTCGCTGTTGAGCAGACGGTAACCGCCATAGACTATTGCCGGGTCAAGCACGCCCAGTCGGCGGGCTATGTCGGGTAGCAGATCGGCCACAATCGGTGTGGGGCCAACGGAGAGTTCGATGGTCCTTGCCTTGTATGCAATGGTGATATGGAGCTGCCGGGTTGCTTCCGGGTCCAATGGCGCGGCCTGCGATGCCGTAGGCGCTGCGGGAGCCGCAGGTGCCGTAGACATGGGTGCCGGAACGGCACCCGGCTGGAATGGTGCGGAAGGTGCAGCGATGCCTTGATAGGGGGTATGGGCAAGGGGCGCGGGGCCTGGTGTGGGGAGCGGCGGCTTGTTCTGGCTCGAATGCATGCGTCGTGGTGGTATGGGGGTTCTCGCTGCCATAGACTTCCCTTCATGTGAGCATGCGGCGCTGCCGCGCGCACTCTTCTCTGATGGAGACTCACCGGCCCCAAGTGCTCCGGCGTGCTCTCCGTCTCCATTCATCATACGGTCTTACTCGACGTGTTCACAGTGTTGCTTGCGAATACCGGAAAAATGTTGGACAAGAGCTGAATGCCGGGTATGATGGGCCGTGCTGTTGTATATGGTGAAGAGAGAGTCAAGGGTGATGTACTCGTTGGCGGGAAAATCAAAGTTGTACCTTCCCGGTGGCCCGATATCATCCGGCTTGATCATCAGCAGTCGCAATGCGATATGAGCAAGCACTCATAAGAAGGGATGCGAAATGGCTGAGAAGATCAGGGCAGGCGAAGGCGCGCTTGAGAAGGGCGCCACGGCTGTAGAAACGCCAGGACCGGCATTGATAGCCGAATCAAGGACATCGATAGCAAGATGGCCGAGTTGGGGTCGTTCTGGAGCGGCGACGCTGCCACCTCCTACAACACGTTGATGGCGAACTGGCAGGAGAAGGCCAATAAGCTGAACAACATCCTTAACGATTTGCGTGACAACCTGCGCGGAACCGCCAAGGACCAGGCCGCGAACGAGGAAGATAACCAGTCTCGCACTTCCCGACTCCAGTCGTTGCTGAGCTGAGCCGGATTCGATAACCAATATAGGAACGCTTAGAGTTTAAGGATTATCATCATGTCTTCTATTTCCGTTCGTCCGCAAATGGTGGACTCGCTGTCCACCGACATTGCCAACGATGCCAAGGGCATCGGCCAGGAGCTGGAGAACCTCGACGCCGAGGTCCGCACCCTTATCGACCAGTGGGATGGTGCCGCGCAAGAGGCATACCACCGCGCCCAGAACGATTGGACCACCAAGCTGCAGGAGATGAACCAGATTCTTGGCCAGATTTCTCAGGCCACCGCTGAAATCGCCCAGCAGTATGTGGAGTCCGACAACCGTTCGGCTGCGCGCTTCTGACTCTCTTACCAGTTCGGGTGCCGCATGGGTAATCCACGCGGCACCCGAACGTATCGGGGGTTGTATTGTTTGCATTGGCCGGATTGGCCAATGGTTGTGTATGGTGAAATTGGTGTGAGGGGAAACACATGGCGAATGACATTCATGTCGATGGCGATCGGGTGCGTGCCGAGGCCGCTAACCTGTTGACTGCCGGCAAAGACATCAAGGATGGTGTCGGCGCACATTGGGATGGCAGCACGCGCAGCAACCCTAATGATTTCGAGAAGGGTATGGAGAAGTATCTTCAGCAGGCGGCCAAGGTGTTCCAGGAATCGCGCGCGAATCTTGAGGCTTCCATTCGTCAGTATTCCGATTCGCTAGTGCGATCCGTTGCCGAAATCGAAAAGGGCGAGCAGTCCCAAGAAGAGACTATGGCCGGTGTGAAGGCACAAGTCGAAGCCGCTTCGGATGTGCAATTCGCGGATGAGAAAACCAAGGATATGTTGCGTGAGGTACTGCAGCCGCTTGACGACTTGCTTGGCACGGATTTGGCAGGCACGGTGCCGGATACCATGCCACTCACCGAGGTGCCGATGCCGCCTCAGCAGTCGGGGTCGGTCCCGTTGCCTCCGGCACGAGTCTAATTTTCCTGCGGCTGGGAGATGTTTTTATGGTGAAGGGCTGGTCTGTGAAGCGGTACACGCGGCGTTTGATTGGTGCTGCCGTGACTGTGGTGATGGCTGGTACGGTGTGTACGCCGGTTGCGATGGCCGATGATGCTGATTCGTCTGCCAGCTATTGGTATGTGGATAACATGGGCGTGCGTGACGCATGGAAGCAAGATATCACCGGCAAAGGTGTGAAGGTCGCGGTTATTGACAGCCAAGGTGGTGTCCGATTATCCGGGGTTCGCCGATGCGAACATCTCGTATAAAGCGGTGCTGAAAAACGGGCTTGCATCGTGCACTGCTCAGACTAAACGGGGAACAGGCATCTTGAAGGCGTCGGATTCTTCGCTGAAGGCGGGGGAGCGTGGTATATATGCGACCCATGGCACCGAGATGGTGGCTCGTATTGTGGGTAATGGAGCTGGCTATGACGGTTCGCCAGGAATTATAGGCGTTGCTCCGGGAGCTGAGATCACCGCATACGCGGATGGTGTGGATAGCGGTCTCGGCGGTTCCGCAATGGATAAGAAGTGTAAGGATGACGAGGGCAACATAGCAGCAAACTCACTTTGACGTTATCTGAAGTGATTCGGCATGATTATCGAATCATCAACATGTCATTTGGTACCACTATTGATATCACAGCCGATTTTGTGGCTGCGTATGTGTCCGCGTTGCGCAAGGGCATTATCCTTGTGTCGGGTCGTGACAACGACACCGATCCGGGAACCAATGATTTTGTGGGCATGCCTTTGAATAATTCGTATTTCCCGGGAGAGATAACGGTGAATTCGATTAATCCCGATGGGTCGCTGAGCTCCACTTCGGATGTGATGGATGGTAATGTGGCCATTCTTTCTCCGGGTACGAACATGCCGGTTTATCCTTGGGGGGGACAGCAAGGATGCTGAAGTCGGTGATGGTGGCACGTCTTCCGCGACCGCCATTCTGTCTGGGTATTTGGCGTTGGTGTTGCAGAAGTGGCCCAAGGCTACCGGCAATCAGGTGCTCCAGTCGTTGATTCGTAACACGAAGGGCAATGAGTCGGGTGAGCCCCGGTTGGATCCTGAGCATAAGCGTGGGTTCGGCGAGGTGGATGTGGCCAAGCTGCTGAGTGTGGATCCCACCCAGTACCCGGATATCAATCCTCTGCTTGCCTGGGCGTATGAGACCAGTGAGAAGCATGAGGAGACCCGCGGCATGTACACCGACCACTCCGATTGGAAAGACGGTGCATATGGGGAGTCTGACCCATTCTCGCCTGACGGAGAAAGATTTCCGTAACTAAAAACACCGATTTGGTGGGTCGGGAGTATGAGCGTCAGCAGGCCGCGTGGAAGAAAGTCGAGCGGTGCAAGGCTGACGGTGGTTCGGATTGCATGAAGTATTCCGCCACGAACACGGCTGATAAGGCTGACGGCAAGGACGGCGGCAGGACCGTGCTGCCCGATACGGGCGGTTCGAAGCTGCTCGGCGTGCCACTGTGGGTGTGGCTGGCCGCTGGCGGCGTGGGCGTCGCCGTGGTGGTCGGCGGCATCGTGTTGGCGGTGGTGTTGTCGAAGCGCGGCAGACGCCGTTCGCGGCATGGCGGCCACGCTTCAGGCAGGGGGCCGTTGCCGCCGGCGAACCCGTATCCGCCTCAAGTGCCTGGCGCTAATAATGGCATGGTCCCTCCACCGGCCGCGGGCCAGTACGTGCCGCAACAACAGGCACCACACTCTTCAGCGTTTCCGCGACAAACACCGTATCCGGCAGTACCATATCCGGTGCCTCCGCAGCAGGCGGCTCAACCGCCCGTGATGCCGGGCAATACACAAAACCCGTATACCAACAACAACCGCAACAACCGTTGAGCTAGAGACAGGAGCTGAGAATATGGGAGTGCATGTAGTCGCTTCTAAAAGCGCTGAACAGCAATTGGGAGGAAATCGCTCGTTCTGAACGGTGGGATATGCCACGAGCGGTGACGCAATACAAGGATGCGCTTGATGAAACCGTACGTGGATTGCAGAAAATAGCCGATCGTCTGGAAGAACCCTCTGTTTATGAATGCAGGGCGCGCGGACAAGCATCACAATATTGTCGGGATATTGTAGGGAAAATTCAAGAAAGCAACGTAAATCATCAAATCGAAATGATTCAGGATCGTATCGATGACTATAACGAGGCGATTCGAGCTGCTCAATCGGTGTCTCTACCGGGCGATGCCTTGGACGAGTCGTCTCAGCGGGCCATCATGAAAACCACTGAGCCGATGAACTGGGTGGTTCCAGGTCTTGGAACGCTAACAGGTATTGCTGGAATTGCGGGAGTCAATGCCATTAATCGGCTATTGGCAACTAATCGCAATGATGTCGCACAAGAAAAATTAGTCTTTATACTTAACGGCATAAGGAAAGATTCTTTCCCCAAGAACACTATCCCCGTCGTTGATCCTCCTGCCCCTGACGACGATGATAATTCCATTTCTGGTGGCGGTTCGGGCAGTGGCGCGGGAGGTGGCTCGCTGACCTCTCTCGGCAATCTGCCGGCGAGCGTAACTTCGGCGGCGGCATTGGCCGGTGCCGGTGGTGCGGGTGCCTATGCGTTGTCTCGTGCCGGAGCATCTGCAGGCAGTGGCTCTGGTGGCTCTTCCATACTGTCCTCTTCGGGGCAGTCGGGCTCCTCCCCATGGGAGTGGTTCGTCTTCCCAAGGTGGTAGTTCCTCGCCGCAATACCAGCGTGTACCTGCGGGTTCCGGTGGCAATGGAAGCGGTTCCGGTAATGGTGGCAACGGTACAATCAACTCCGGAAACCACGGCTCCTCAACCAACGGCGGCCGGGATGAATACGGGGACTACTACTATGATCCAGTCAAGAAGCAGTGGGTTCACAAGGATAACGACTACGTTTCCGTGGACAGTGGCTCCGGTGGTCTAAACGGCAGCTCCACGTTCGGCAAGGTCGCTGGTACGGCCGGTGTCGCCGGCCTAGGCGCTGGCGTTGGTGCTGGTGGCGCGTTTGCAGCTGGCAAGCTTGCTGGTGGTGCGGCTGGCGGTGCCGGTCTGACGGCGGTCGGTGGCGCGGGCGGCTTGGCCGCAGTCAGCGGTGCCGGTGGCGTGGGCTCGTATTACGCGAACACGCCGGTGCACGCGGTTCCCGCGTCCTCATCCATCAAGGGTGCAACGGGCATGGCGGCTGGATTGTCCTCATCCTCTGCAGCATCGTCCGCTGCTTCGGGTGCCGGAGCGCGCACTGGTGCTCCAGGCATGATGGGTGGCGAGGGCGGTGCCGGCAACGGCAAGAAGCAGAAGCGCCGTGGGCTGGGATACATCGCCCCAACACTTGAGGATGATGAACAGTTCGAAGCGAAGCCTCTCGCCGCCATGGCGGGCCGCAGAAAGCGCCCGAACGAGTAGCGATCAGCACGGTTGGTGGCTGGTGGGTTCCTTACCCTGAAACAGGGAACCTCCAGCTGCCAGTCTGGGCGTTTGCAGTGTGTGAGCATCCGCATCCCGTAATTCGCATGTACGCATTACGGTAGTGCCCGAACTCTTGCGCACTTTGGTCTTCGCCCGTCCCTGTGGCGGTGATCAGTTCGCTGCTGGTACGGTCTCACCGAGCCTTGACATGTCGAGGTAGCGGCGCGTCGACCACTCGTCGGATGTCACGTAGCGGACCCTCGCGCAGACGAGCATCAACGCGCTGCGTCCGTCGGGGAACGAGCCGACCACGCGGGTCCTGCGCCTGATCTCGCGGTTGAGCCGTTCGATCATGTTGTTGGTGCGGATCCGACGCCTATGCTCGCGCGGGTAGTCGTCGAGCAGGTAGGTCGTGGTCTCGCCGATGCCCTCGCGCAGGCATTTGGCGGCCTCCTTGAGTTTCCTGGATTCCATGTCCCGGGCGACGGATTCGGCCTTCTCCAACGCCTTGTCGCGTGATTCCATGGAGAACACGGCCTTCAGTGCGTCGGCCGCCCAGTCGCGGTTCCCGGGGTTGACCCTGGCGAGTATGTTGCGCTCGAAATGCACCATGCACCGCTGGTAGCGGGCATCGGGCAGCAGCTCGCCCGCGGCGGCGACCAGCCCCGCGCACCGATCTCCCGTCACCAGTCTCACGCCCTTGAGGCCTCGTGCGAGCATGCCTTTGATGAATTCGCGCCAGCTTTCCGCGTCCTCCTTCATGCCCTCGGCCACCGAAAGCACCTCGCGCCGCCCGTCCATGCCGACGCCGATGGCCACCAGGATGCTCACGTTCTCCACGGACCCGCCCCAGCACCTTTTGTGCCACACGCCGTCCATGAACAGGTACGGGTAATCCTGTTCGAGGGGCCTGCCCCGCCATGCGTCGATATCCGCATAGACGCGCTTGAGCTTGTCGCTCAGGGTCTGCGAGGGCATGCGGTCGCCCCACAGGAGCCGGCTGACATCATCGACCTGGCGGGTGGAGACGCCGGCCAGGTACATGTCGATCAAGGCCTCCTCGACGCTCTCCTCACGCCGACGGTATCGTTCGATCACGGCCGACTCGAACACCGCGCCCTTGAGTTTCGGCACTTTCAGGCTCATTTTGCCGGCCTTGACGGTCAGGTCGCGCTCGTAGTGGCCGGCCCGGTACGCCTTGCGGTCCCCGCTGCGCTCGTAGCGCGCGGCGCCGGTGATCTCGTCGGCCTCGGCGTCGAGCATCGCGTTCAGGGTCTCCTCGACGCTTTTGCGGACCATCCGGTCCGGGTGGTTTCCAACATGGCCTGGTCGACCTGTAGAATCTGCTGTGACATGGCTTCGTGCCCTCGTTTCCAATCGCGGTTTTCTAATGTCTGGCGACAGAAAAATCGTACACAGGACACGGGCCATGCCCCTATCTCAAGCCCAAACCAAAGTGCGCAAAATCTCGGGCGTTATCCGCATTACGGGATGCAGCTGTATTTGGGCGCTTAACTTGCGGCGAACACACGTATGGCAGCGTACTCTCCCAGAATGCATCCGTGACTTGTAATGGTGTCTGTTCCTTGGACCGTGCGCGGTGTGGCGTTGACTTTGTTATGTGCGGGGCCAGGATAGAGTGTTGCTATGGCTAGAGTTTATACGAGCAGACATTTCACTAGGCGCTATGTAGAAGACCCGTTTGATGACAGTGAGCGTGGTTGGAAAAGTCTAGCCGACTATGATCGGCCGTTGTCCATGAAACCGAGTTTCAGCATGCCTTTATGGTTGCTGTATATGTGTGTGTCCGGGCGCGATGAGCCATGGCGCAATTGGCGAGGAACGACCAAGCATGGACCTGTTCGGGTCATGACACTTACAGAACGGGATGATTGGCTTATTGCTGGGGCACCGAATACCACTTTTAGCTGGGACAGTAGAGATTATTCTGCAGGATATCAGCCGGTGAAGCCCCTGGGGTCATACTTTTGTGCGAATATGTTGAAGGCACCGTTTCCGGTGACGTTGGATGAGGGTTTGATTGCGTATGCTGCGTGCAGCATCGGTGAGACGGAGTGGGTGCCTTTTGCCCCGCTGATTAACGGCCGGTGCTCGTCTGAGATGCTGCATTTGATGAATTCCTTCCCGCATAAGCCGGCGTATATCGTGTATGAGGGTCATCTGTTCGTATGGATTAATATTGAGCATTGGGAGCATGTTGAGCCAAAGGTGTCTTATATTTATCCGCAGCCGTATATTGAGCTTGAGTTGTTCCGTGCGTATCGTGCGTATTATGAGCTGTTGGTTCGTGAGTTGCCCATGCCGTATAGGGGTCCGGTGACATGGCCGGATCAGTGTGATCCTCGTTTTCCTTTGTCGACTGATCCTCGTGGTGCGCATTACGGCATGTGGCTGTATTCGGGCGGCCTGACCTACGGCGAACATGCCCATGGTGGGGGACTTTCTCAGAATTCAGTTAGGAATCGCCGATTGAATCTGTAAGAAACATTGACGAACGCTGTACATATGGCACAATGGAGAACACAATGGGGTAACCAATTGTGAAGAGTACAGGGAACTAGGGGAAAGACAATGATGCATCATGTCTGCATCGCTTATGCAGGTAGACCCTGACGATTTGGGCACAGTATCTGATTCCTTCAATCAGGCGGCCTCTCAATTCGCCAGCGCGAAAGCCAATTTGTCAGTTCAGGAAGTCCGAATTTCGGAATTCTGTTGAGTTTTGTTAAGCCGTTTTATGGCATTGCCAAAGACTCCACAGTCAGCTATTTGGGCAATATCGAATCGATGTTGAATTTGATTTCCAGTGCGGTAGAAGGCACCGCCAAAGACACCAAAGCCACGGAACAGTCGAATCAGGAACTGCTCAACAAAATCATCCAGCTGCTGGAAGAAATTCGAGACAACCAGAACAAGAACAATGAAGCATCTGTTGATTCTGGAATGCCCGGAGGCGCCGGCGGCGGGGCGGGGGTCTCGGCGGTGGCTCCGGTTCTGGCGGCGGTGCCAGTTCTGGCGGTGGCTCAGGTTCGGGTGGGGGAGCCGGTTCCAGTATGGATGCCGGCCAATACCAGCCTGCGCAACAGGCCGCTCAATCGTCAGTGACTCCACAGACTCCATCAGCAACGCAGCCAAGTCACGATCAGGATACGAATGCGGGGCAGAATACTGGTTCTGCTGACGGTACCGGTGATGATCAGAACACCACCGTACCGGTCACTCCGGGGAATCTTGGAACGTCTACGCCCGGCGCGGGAAACACCAATCCCGGAACTGGAACTCATCAGCCAGATGTTCCTGGAGTCACCCGCCCGGATACCACGAATACCGTTGGTCTGGACACCGATGGCGATGCGACCGACGACTATTCCGTGAATCTCACCGAAGGCGGTACGCACGCTTCTATAAACGACGATGGTTCGGTCACCCTGTCCAAACAGGACTCGTCCACCGTACCGTTGCCCCCGGGCAGTGGCAACAACTCTGCGAATAAGGGCAACTCGTTTACGGTCGACGCCGACAATGACGGTCGTGACGACATTGCCCTCACTCCGGACAGTGGGGATGATTCCCGCGTGAGCGTATTCGAAGATGGAGATTCCCAGTACGCCGCTATCGACTTCGACAACGACGGCGATTATGACGCCTCCGTACGCATCGGAGACTCGGCGGCCGCTTATGAGAAGATGCAGCAGGAGGCCGAGGCGAGCGTCTGGGCGGAAATCTCCCGCAATGATCCTCTCGGACGTTCGGTGGAAGAACTACAGGCGCTCTACGCCGACAGGGATGTCATGACATTGCCCGAGCAAACTGAAATCAATACCGGTAACGTAAGGAGCATCGCATAATGGCTGACAGCAACGACGATAACTCGGGCAACGATCTTCAGTTCGGTCCCATTGGCATTGACTTTCCTGACAATTTGGATGATGTAGAGCGTGATTTACGGTTTTACCAGCATGTAGGTGAGTTCGCCGACACCAAGCAGTTGGGGAAACTGGCTGATGCGCTGGGCCAAGATAAAGACCTCCACAGGAGATATCGCCAATGAAGTGATGAAACACTATAAATATACGGATGCTAGGGGAGTGGCACACACTCTAGATGAATTCCCAATTGGGGATGTCGCGCAACGTTTCTCTAAAGCAGCGTCGGACCTTGACGCCGAAATAAGAAATAGTCCACTACGTTCTGCAGCGCGCGACTTAAGCGAGACATTCAGCACAGGTATATCTCGTGCACGCATGGCTTTGAGTGTTGTGGATTTCGTCTCCAAACATCTCTTCGGAGTGAGCATCGTCGATGAATGGCTGAAGAAGCCATTCTTTGGCGACTGGGACGAGCTCCAGGAAACCGCCGCCAAGTGGGATGCCATGTCGGCTGCGCTATCCGGTGTACAAGGAGCCATCCAAGAGATGTCCGGCAGCGTGAATGAAACGTCGTGGTCTGGTGCCTCCGCCGATAAATTCGTTGCGCGCAACAACGCAGTAGGTGAAGTAGCAGGTCAAGGTTGCCAGCCTTGTTCCGAAATGTCGCAGGCATTGAATGCGCTTGCCCAGAACGCAGAGGATGCCTTCGATCTTATTCTCGACACTATCGATGAAATCATATCCTTGCTTAAGCTCATCGCCGGTGAGCTGATTATTCCCGGGCGCGGGCCCGGTGCTGGTTGCAGTGACGGCTGCCGCCGAAGTCACGCAAGCCATCCAATGGGGCATGGAAATCGTCACCTGCCTGAACAACCTGTACACCGCATTCAGCGGATTCGCGAACTGCATTGGCACAATGCAGCAGCTGGTGAACGTCTCCGAAGGTGTGAAGATGACCTTTGGCAATGGATCCGGAAACAACAATGGTGGCGGTGATACTGGGACGGTCGTCTTGGCTGGCAGTGGCAGTTCTTCCGCTGCTGGTGGCGGCGGTGGCGGTGCTTGGTAAGCCGATTTGGCACAACTGATACGTTAAGCAAAAGGAGCAACCATGGCATCCCCAGAATTTGAAGCGTTCATGAAGCAGATGGACGACTTATCCAACCAGATCAAGGAACAACGTGCCCGATTCGAAAAGGAGAAGGCAAAGGTCGACGCCACCATCGCCGAAAAAGCAAGGATATCGAAGAGAAGCGGCGTAAAGGTGAATACGGCCGTGCCTGGCAGGTGTTGCAACAGCGCATCGATATGGGCAAGACCTGCGAAAACGACATCTACGCCGGTATCGACAAGTCTCCCGAGGCTCGTGAAGTGCGCGGTTATCTTGAAGCCAACATGGTATATGTGCGTGACTATGTTACGGACACCGACGATGAGGACAACGAGGCTGCCAAAGGTCGTAGCGAACTCGACGCCGGTATGCGCAAGCTGCATGATTTGGAGGCTCAAGCCGGCCGCAATTAGACGGAAAAGCACATACTGGGCCGCAACCCATATAATGGCGTCTTGAGAGAAGCGGCGGCAGAAGGAGCAGCACATGCGCAGCGAACATGAGGGGGTAACTCGACGCGACCTGAACCGGGTGGCGTTGATTATCGCTGTGTTGTTCGCGGCGATGACCTCGCTACTGTTCATGCGTTTGGTGCCGGCGATGCACTCTACAGGCTCGTCTTGGTGGATGACGTTCATTCTCGTTGCCGTGTTCATTATGGCGGCATTGGTATGCAATAGGCGTTGCCGCCGCCAAATCGTATGGCATAACCGTGTGATGGCGGTGTGGTTGGTAGTAGCCGGAGCATGTTTTTCCATATGCGCGGGCGCTACCGTCTCCACATTGCTTGAGTCGGGTAATCCGGCAACCGTGGCCGTGTTCTGCTCATCAGCATCGTGGTGGCGGATATGGCGTTGATGTCCGTATGCGTGCGCGAGCCAATGGTGCGTGGTGTAGTGAGCGCGGTGTCGTTCGTGGCATTGCCATTGGCCTTGGCCAGCGCGGCAACCGTACTGTTTGATCTGTCAGTGCAGTTGCTTGCCGGCATGGTGGTTGCCGCGAGCGTCTGCGGTATCCAGATGATGCCGAACATTGTGGTACATGTGCCTGACCGCTATCTGGTGGAATGGCGAACCTACATGACCCGGCGATGGACGGTACGTGGAAACATTCCCGAGGAAGCGCGAGTGCTGACCCGCAAGGACGTTCGGCGGGATATGGACTCGTTTCTGGCCCAATACTCCACGGGGTTCACGCTGTGCGTGGTGCTGAGTGTACTGGGGTATGCCGCGCTGACGCAGTGGACTGACTACCACAGCCTGTATGACCCGTATAGGCTTTCTGGTGCTGAGCGTGCTGTTGATGTTGTTCTTCGAACTGAAACCGCGTCAATCTGGACGGCCATTCGAACGATATGTGATGCGTGCGGCCGGTATTGCAATCCCCCTGCTCTGGGTTGGGCATGCCACTCAGTCAATTCCCGAAGGAGAAGCGATGCTTCCCTTGATGTGCATGATTACGTTTGCCGTGCTGGGACTGGTGCTGGGTTTCAGCATGATTGTGCAGCACAATGGTTTCCATTCTTTGGCGTTATCCCGAATCGGCGACGCGCTGTGCTTCATCTCCATGATGCTGATACCGGCAGCTTCGTTTCTTGCAGGTGGCGCACTTGAGTTTCTCAGGAGTATGTCATGGTAACGGCCGCAGCAACATCAGTCGTTTCGCATCAGGAACGTACCATCACCGGATATGGCGCAGCTTCAGCCGGCAAACAATGCGCCGCTTCATTGATTGACGTGTGCTGTGTTGGCGTTAGGTACCGTCGTGGCCATGGTATTGTCTCGCAATCCGGTGGTATGCGTGATGATAGCCGTGGGAAATGGTTCTCGTATTTGCCGTATGGGAGGCTGTGCGTGGCGAAACCCCGGGCAAGGTGGTGCTTGGTGTGCGCACGGTGCGCGTGGAATGCCAACGAGATCACCGCAACGGAATACTGCCTGCGGGACTCAGCAGAGCCTTCGTCAAATATCTGGTGCTTCTGGCCTCTTCAATGGTGTTCGGCATCGGATTGCTGATTATGATATGTTCGCCGATGTTCTCGCGCTCTGAGCTCAGACAAGGATGGGCGGATAAGATCGCCAGACTTGCTGAAGCGGATATCCACAAGCAGGTCACAGCCGCGCTGCCGGTGCAGAAGCTCCAGTTCCATACTGTTTCCTCCTCCACAATGCACGAGTCGACGACCTCCGGCTCTGCATTATCTGTCCCGGCACCAGAACCCGCGCCCGCGCCGGTAATTCCCAAGACTCCTGTGTCTCCCGCAGTGCCTTCTGTGCCACTCTCGGCTCCTGCACCGGCATTGGCTCCCGTCCCCATCGTTCGCGCGACCCCCGCTGCTCCGCTGGTTCCTGCCGTTTCTACGCCTTCCGTGCCTTCTGCGACCACGGCAAAATCCATGCCGCTCCCCGTGGCACAACCATCCGTGAGGAAGGTAAAACATACTGCATTGCCCAGTCCGGCTGGGAATGCCTTACCTTCACGCCCCGGCAACGTGCCGCCTGTACCTCCCAAGCAAATCACCATTTACTTCGAAGACGGTTCCCGCGAACCACTGGTCATTCCTTCCAATGTGGTGCTTGGACGTAACCCATCACCGCAACAGAATGGTGACGTGGTGTTGGCTGTTCCCGATCGTACTGGCACGGTATCACGTAATCACGTGCGTTTGGAGATTACCGCCGGACATATGTGGATTACCGACCTCAATAGCACTAATGGCACCCGCGTCGTCAATGAAGACGGCGAGGAAATCGATCTCGTTGCCCAGCAACGACATGCCATCCAATCGGGTGCGCGAATTTCACTCGGCGATATGGGCTGTAGCATCATCATGGCGAAAAGCAGGGGGCGGCGTTCATGACTTCCGAAACCCAACAGAACAGGCTTGAAGGGCCTAAGGCTCCAAAGGTCGGGTCGTGCTCCAACAGCCACCTGAGCTTGAGCCCAGCGACGGCGTCAATACGCTGCTGACCTCGCTGGTACCGTTGCTGGGTACCGCCAGCGCCATGGTGATGATGCTCATGACCAATTCCGGTCTGACCGGCATGCTCACCGGTGGCATGTTCATGGTCTCCTCGCTGGGATTCGTGGTAGTCAACGGCTTCCGTCAACGCTCCCAGCGCATGGCGAACCTCACTTCGTCACGCCGCGAATACCTTACCTATTTGTCAGGTCTACGCAAAACAGTGCGCACAGCCGGGCGCAAACAGCGTAACGCGGCGTTGTGGAATGCTCCGGCACCGCAATCGCTTACCGCCATCTCGCAAGAACCAGCACGCCGATGGGAGCGTATCCAATCCGATGGGGACTTCATGCAACTGCGCTTCGGCGTGCATGATGAGCCTCTGTGCATCACGCTCGAAGCGCCTGAGCTGCCGCCATTGGCACAACTAGACCCGGTTTCGGCGTCGGCCGCTCACCGATTCATGTTGGCGCACGAATCATTACGTAACATGCCATATGTTGTCAACATGCGGCAGTTCAAACGAGTGGAGCTGCTGGGGGATCTTGAACATACCGAGGCGCTTGCGCGTGCGGTGCTGTGCCAAGCGGCAACCTGGCATGCCCCAGATTGCCTGCGTATCGTCGTGCTGGCTTCCGAAGAACGCATCGGCCAGTGGGACTGGGTGCGGTTGCTGCCCCAAGCGGCGGGGCTGAATGACGAACTCGCCCAGGAACCGACGGAGGCTCTTGCCTCCACAGTGGGGCATGGACGCTATATGGTCACATCGAACATTCATGCGGTCGACCTGCTGGTGGGATCGCAAGCGCTCGACCGCAACCGGTATACCGGTGGCGACTATGAAATCGTGCCGCATGTACTGGTGGTCAACGACGGTTTTGATCGGGAACAACTTGCCCGGAAACCCAGCTGTTCGCCTCGGATGGTCTTGACGGTGTTACCGTAATTGACCTGCCCGACGAATGGGGCGACCTTGAGGAAGACAATGTGTTGCGTGTGCTGTTCTCTCAGACGACGGTTGAAGAGGGCCTCAATGTGCTCGAAACCCATGAGGAAGGCACCGTGGAGCTGTTCTCCACGACTATCAAGCCATTCGACATCAAGCCGGATGCACTTACGGTGCGAGAAGCCCTCGCCATCGCTCAGCGACTTGCCAGCGCCCCGGACGAAGTAGAGGATGCGGAATCCGCACAGGCCGCTTTCTCTGCCGGGCACAAGAAGTCCAACGAACTGCCGGCATTGCTGGGTATCGACGATATACGTCACATTGATCTTGCCAAACTATGGGCTTACCGTACAGGCAAGGAACGCCTTCGCGTGCCTATCGGACTGCACGACGACACCAGCACCGCATATCTCGACATCAAGGAAATGGGTCAGCACGGTATGGGGCCGCACGGTGTGCTCGTCGGTGCCACGGGCTCGGGCAAATCCGAAGTGTTGCGCACGCTGGTGTTGTCTTTGGCGCTCAGCCATTCACCCGACCAGCTCAACTTCGTGCTTATCGACTTCAAGGGCGGTGCCACGTTCGCGGGCATGGGCGGCATGCCGCACATCTCGTCCATCATCACCAACCTTGGAGACGAGGCCTCTCTCTCGTCGATCGTATGGAAGATGCGTTGGACGGCGAAATCAACCGGCGCCAGAACTGCTGCGCGATGCCGGCAACCTGGCGAACATCACCGAATATGAGGATGCGCGAGTCAATGGCGGGCGCACGGATCTCGATCCGTTGCCATCCTTGCTTGTGGTGGTCGACGAGTTCTCCGAACTGCTCAAGGCAAAGCCTGACATCGTGCAATCCTTCGTGCGCATCGGCGCTGTTGGACGTTCGCTTGGTGTGCACCTGCTCATCGCGTCTCAGAGACTCGAACAGGGCAAGTTGCGCGGCCTTGACGAACATTTGTCGTATCGTGTTGGCCTCAAAACGTTCTCCGCGTCCGAATCCCGCGCAGTGCTGGGCATCCCCGACGCATACGAACTGCCGAGTCTGCCGGGTATCGGTTACCTCAAGACGCCGGCCGGAACCATTACCAGATTCCGTGCCGCATACGTGTCCGGCGTACCCAAGGGCTTGGATGGAGACACCACGACGTTCCAGTACGCCGTCGACCAGATGCGAGGCAAAGGGCAGACCGGCACACGTGGTGTGGTTGCCGCCTCTGGTCGTGCCGAACACCTTGGACGAGTTCATGCCGGACCTCACCGTCACAGCGGAATATGGCCTGATTTCGCCGTCGTGGCGTAAGCGCGGCGCGCTGATGGCGCCTTGTGCGTTGGAAGACAAGCCGCGTGAACAGAAGCGTGACGTCATGGCGCTTGACCTGTCCGGTGCTGGCGGTCATGTTGCGGTCGTCGGCGGCCCGCTCAGCGGTAAGAGCATGATGCTGCGATCCATAGTCACTTCATTGTCGCTGTCGCACACCCCCTTGGAGGTGCAGTTCTTCGTCATCGACTGCGGCGGTGGTACATTCACCACGCTGGAAGGACTCGATCATGTCAGCGGCGTTGCCGCAGGCAATGAGGAAGAGAAGGTACGCCGTACGCTCGCCGAGGTTTCCGGCATTATCGACGCTCGCGAGCGGTTCTTCAAGGAACAGCGCATCGACGGCATGGATACCTACCGCAGGCGCAGGGCCGCAGGCCAAGTGGATGATGGCTACGGCGACGTGTTCCTGGTGATTGACGGATGGGGCGTGTTCCGTGGCGATTACGATGAGCTGGAACCAAAGGTGCAGCAAATCGTGGCGCGAGGCCTGACCTTCGGCGTTCACGTAATTCTTAGCGCCAACCGTTGGATGGAAATCCGAGCCAACATCGGCGACCTCATCGGCACCAAGTTCGAACTGCGTCTCGGCGATCCCGGCGATTCCCAAATCGACCGCAGGATCGCGGCGACCGTGCCTAAGGGCGCGCCAGCCGTGGACTCAGCCCGGCGAAACTGCATACGCTTGCCGTTTTGCCGCGTATTGACAGCAATCACGAGGCAGCCACCGTGTCGGATGGCATTGCCGATCTTGTCAACAAGGTGCATGCCGCGTGGAAGGGCAAGCCCGGTCCAAAGCTGCGCTTGCTACCCACGAAGCTTCCTTACGAACCGATGATTTCCGCGGTTATGAAGCAACCGAAGGCCGCCGAATTGCTGACCAGAGGAAGGGTCGTCCTCGGTATTAATGAGAACGCGCTGGCACCGGTCGTGCTCGATCTGCAGAAAGAGCCGCACTTCTACGCATTCGGTGACACCAAATCCGGCAAATCCTCACTGTTGCGACTTCTCGTGCACGAGATTGTGCGAGGATACCCGGATGGTAAGGCGAAGATCTTCATGGTCGACTACCGCCGAGCCAATCTTGCGCAGATACCGGACTCGCATCTCGGGGCGTACATCACCAATGACGAGACCGCCACGGAACAGTTCCTCGACCTTGCGGACTATCTCAAGACCCGCATGCCGGGGCCGGATCTGACCCCGGAACAGTTGCGCAACCGTTCATGGTGGACCGGATCGGAAGTGTACGTACTCGTCGACGACTACGATTTGGTCGCCACCAGTCGAGGCAATCCGCTGAAACCGTTGGTGCCGTATCTGACACAGGCGACGGACTTGGGTCTGCATGTCGTGATTACTCGACGTACCGGTGGTGCCAGCCGAGCCATGTATGATCCACTGCTGCAGTCGTTCCAGGATTTGGGCATGACCGGCATATTGCTGTCCGGCGATCCCAACGAGGGACAGCTTATCGGCAAGGTCAAGCCGAAGCGTGCCGTTCCCGGCCGTGCGCAAATCGTCACGAGAGATGATGGGCTGTTCGTGGCACAGCTGGCATACACTGCACCCGTGGAGTGATTCAAGGCCGGCCCGCCTGATTCGCTGATTCGTCTGATTGGGTAGGGCTCGGTGTGGCTCGGGAATGCCATTGTCTGGTCCTAGAGCAGATTCCGTGGCGGTTTTTTGCCGAGTCGGGTCCTAGGGTGGAGCACAACGACTACGATGGTGCGGGTAACGCGATACAAGGAGTGGAACTTCATATGCCGAAGATGTTTGGAACCGATGGTGTTCGAGGACTGGCCAATAGGGATTTGACCGCACGTCTGGCGTTGGATTTGGGCGATGCCGCCGTGCGTGTGCTCGGCGACGCGGGCACCCAAGACGATCAGCCTGAGGGGCGTCGCCGCGCGCTCGTGGGCCGCGACACCCGTGTGTCCGGTGATTTTCTGGCTTCCGCCCTGTCCGCGGGCATGGCCGCCGGCGGCTTCGACGTGATCGATGCCGGCATCATCCCCACCCCTTGGCGTGGCCTACCTGACCTCCGTGCTCAACGTCGAAATGGGTGCCGTGATCTCCGCCTCCCACAACCCGATGCCCGACAACGGCATCAAGTTCTTCGCACGCGGCGGCTTCAAGCTGCCCGACCAGAAGGAAGACGACATCGAGGCCGTGCTCGGCCAGGGCTGGGACCGCCCGACCGGTGCCGGCGTGGGCCGCGTGAGCCACGACCAGACCACCGCCACCAACCTGTACATCGATCATCTGGTGGCCACCATCGCTCCGCTGAACGATGACAAAACCCAGCCCAAGCCGCTCAAGGGCCTGAAGATCGTGGCCGACTGCGCCAACGGCGCCACTTCCGTGGTGGCTCCCGAAGCCCTGCGCCGTGCCGGTGCGGACGTAATCGTGATCAACGCCTCGCCGGACGGCTACAACATCAACAAGAACGCCGGTTCCACCCACCCCGAGCAGCTGCAGGCCATGGTCAAGGCCACCGATGCCGTGATGGGCGTGGCCTTCGACGGCGACGCCGACCGTTGCCTCGCCGTGGACGAAGACGGCAACATGATCAACGGCGACCGGATCATGGGCATTCTGGCCCGCGCCAAGCAGCGCGAAGGCAAGCTCAACCACGACACCCTCGTGGTCACCGTGATGAGCAACCTCGGTCTGAAGCTCGCCCTGAAAGACATGGGCATCAAGACCGTGGAAACCGCCGTGGGCGATCGTTACGTGCTTGAGGAAATGCTCAAGGGCGATTACTCGCTTGGCGGCGAGCAGTCCGGCCACGTGATTAACCGCGAGTTCGCCACCACCGGCGACGGCACCCTGACCGCACTGACCCTGTGCAACGAGGTCGTCAAGTCCGGCAAGAGCCTGAAGGAGCTCGCCGCCGACTTCCCACAGCTGCCGCAGGCCCTCATCAACGTGCCGAACGTGGACAAGAAAGCCGCTGCCACCAGCAAGCGCATCCAGGATGCCGTGGCCCGCGAGGAGGAACTGCTGGGAGACACCGGCCGTGTGCTGCTGCGCCCCTCCGGCACCGAACCGCTCGTACGCGTGATGGCCGAAGCCGCCACCCAGGCCTACGCCGACGAAGTCTGCACCCGCCTCGCCAAGATCGTCGCCGAAGAACTCGCGCTGTAGCACCCTTCCCTAAGGAAAAACAATGTTTGGAAAGAACGCCAAAGTCGACCTCGAACTCAACCGTGATGTCGAACAACTCATCAAAACCGGCGGCAAAGGAGAAGCTCCTGCCCATCGTGCAGGCCGGCGAACCGGTGTTGCGCCAACGGACCGTGGCCTACCATGGCCAGCTTTCCAAGCGTACGCTCGCCAAACTCATCGATACGATGCACACCACCATGCTGGAGGCGCCCGGCGTGGGGCTCGCCGCCACCCAGATCGGCTTGGGGCTCGCGCTCGCCGTGGTCGAAGACCACGTGCGCGACGACGAGGATGATCCGCGCGAAATCGCGGAATTCCCCTTCCACGTGATCATCAATCCGAGCTACAAACCCACCAGCGACAAAACCGCCTCGTTTTACGAAGGCTGCCTGAGCTTCGACGGATACCAGGCCGTGCGCAAGCGTTGGCTCGACATCACCGCCGAATGGGATGATGAAGACGGCAAGCACCACAGCGAGCCGTTGCACGGCTGGCCCGCACGCATCTTCCAGCACGAGACCGATCATTTGAGCGGCGAACTGTATATCGATCGCGCCGAAATCCGTTCGCTGACCACCACCGAAAACCTCGAGGATTATTGGTGCGACGACCCGGTACCCACCGAGGCCACCGAAGAACTCGGCTTCGCACTATGATCGACCGCACATGGCTGGACGCCGCCAAGGGAGACATTCCCCAATGGGCGGCGTCCATGCCCAAAGACGCCGACGGCACCACCATTGACTGGGACTGGGTGCGTTCGCTGGACCTGATGCATGGCATCAGCGCATTGCTGGCGCTTGCTGCAGATGGTGAGCAATATGGCGAAACCGCAGCACAGCCTCAGCTTGGGTTGGACCAGCTGGAACTGACGCCACAAGCTATCCACGACGCATTGAAGGTCGATTACGCCACACGCGAGCATCTGGAATCAATCATCGCCCAATGCAACAGCACATTCATGACCGATTACGATCGATTCATCGGCTCCTATCGTCTGCCTCGCGCGCTCGCCTACGCCAATCGTCGGCTCAACGACAACATCAACACGCTGTTGCATCTGGGTGAACAGCAACACCTATGGGTGGTCAGTCGCGAACGGCGGGGGAGGGCTACCGTTGCCGTGCTCAGGCCGTACTCCGGCAGCCGCCCATCGAACGATGACCAAGGCATGCTGAATCTGAGCGGTGAAACCGGTGACGCATCTGCCGGAAACACTGCTGCCGAAAACAGCGATGTCAAGTTCCCCACAACAGTCGCCTTGGACGATATCCAAGACCGTACGGCGGCGATTCTTGACGCACGCGCCGAACGACGTAAGGCCCAGCGCTTCCAGAAGCGTGCGGGCGATGCGGCGATGGCCCGCGCCAATCTCTCCGGCGCGACTTCGCCGGGTGGTGCCGCCTCGTCTGGCAACGCTACCGGCCACCATCCCAAGCCCGACTGGCGCGACGCCTATCTGCCCGGCCGCGACGTGGACGCGGTGATGGGCATCGACATCGAAACCACCGGCATCGATCCGGCGCGTGACTACATCATCGACGTCGGCTTCGAATTCATGAACATGGCCAGTCCGCGCCCGGCCGGCGAACCCGAGACATACGCCTATGAGCAGGGCTATTACGCCGCCGGCGACGCCTACGGCCAGTCCCGTCTCGCTTTTGGCGTGCCGCCGGAAAACGCGGCGCTCGGCAACGCCCTCATCGCCAGACTCACCGGCATCGATGTACGCGGCCGCAGCAGCGAGGCCGTGTACCGACTCTTCGACGAATGGCCCCAAGCCCAGGCCGGCCTGCTCGCGCGGCTTACCCAGCAGCCGTACGTGGCGCATAACGCCACCTTCGAACATAGCTGGTTCATGCTGAACGTCGCCGGATACGCGGAAAGCTACCGCGCCGGGCACATCACCATCATCGATACCCTGCCGATGAGCCGGCAGTGGGACCCCGACGCGGTACCCACCAACGAGCATCCTTACGGAGACAACACGCTCGATGCCTACGCCAAACGTCAGGGCGCACTTGATTCCGCCCACAACGAACGTCACCTGGGCCTTGAGGATTCGCACATCATGCTGGTGGCAATGAAACACCATCTGGCGGCGCTGAAAGCGCAAGGGAAAGGGCCGTGGGGGCCCGCCGGCAGGGCGGGCGTCGGCGGCAAGTCCTGCGGTCGTAAGCGGTGAGTACACTACTGGTCTCGTGAGTAACTATCAGGACAGCCGACAGCAGCGTGAGAACCGCCGCCGCACCATCGTGCGTGTGGTGTGCGTCGTCATAGCTGTGGCCATGCTCGGCTCTCTGGTCATCCCGGCGATTTACGCGGGGCTTTGACGTTGCCTTCGCATATTCGTGCCCGCAGTTGAACACGTCTGATGCGAGGGATTCGTGAGGTCGCCCGGCCGACTATCGGCAAGGCAGGCCCAGAACCTTCTGGCAGCATGGATTGCAGGCGGATGCGCGTGTGGTGCGGCAATGCCCGCCAACGCCAGAGGAATGTGCGAAGGCTGTCAACAAGGACGTGACTTCCCAAGGAATCTCAAAGAATCAACAGTAAGGTAAACCACGATGGCAGAATTTGACTTTACCCAGGCGATCGGCGAAGCCCGCGCCAAATACGAATCCATCGCCAAGGCGCTGGACGTCGACCGGCTCAAGGCCGATATCAAGGATCTCGAAACGCAGGCCGCGGCCCCGGGCCTGTGGGATGACCCGGAAAACGCCCAGAAGATCACCAGCCGGCTGTCCGCCGCGGAGTCGCAGCTGAAGCGTCTGAACTCCGCCTCCCAGCGCATCGACGATGTGGAAACGCTCGTCGAACTCGGCCACGAGGAGGGCGACCAGGACTCTCTGGACGAGGCGCAAGGCGAAATCGGCGAGATTCAGAAGGATCTCGACCAGATGGAGATTCAGACCCTGCTCGATGGCGAATACGACGAACGTTCCGCCTTGGTGACCATCCGCTCCGGTGCCGGCGGCGTCGACGCGGCCGACTTCGCGCAGATGCTGTTGCGCATGTACCTGCGCTACTGCGAGCGTAACGGCTTCAAGGCCAAGGTCATGGACACCTCCTACGCCGAAGAGGCCGGCATCAAGTCCGCCACCTTCCAGGTGGACGCCCCCTACGCTTACGGCCGTCTGTCCGTGGAGGGCGGCACCCACCGTCTGGTACGTATCTCCCCGTTCGACAACCAGGGCCGCCGCCAGACCAGCTTCGCCGCCGTGGAAGTGGTGCCGCTGGTCGAGGCCACCGACCATATCGACATTCCGGATACGGACATCCGCGTGGACACCTACTGTTCCTCCGGCCCCGGCGGCCAGGGCGTGAACACCACGTACTCGGCCGTGCGCATCACCCACCTTCCCACCGGCATCGTGGTGACCATGCAGGATGAGCGTTCACAGATTCAGAACCGTGCCTCCGCCATGGCCGTGCTCCAGTCCCGACTGCTCGTGCTGCGCCACGAGGAGGAGGCCAAGAAGAAGAAGGAGCTCGCCGGTGACATCAAGGCCAGTTGGGGCGATCAGATGCGCTCCTACGTGCTGCACCCCTACCAGATGGTCAAGGACCTGCGCACCGGCTACGAAACCAGCCAGACTCAGGCCGTGTTCGACGGCGACATCAACGCGTTCATCGAGGCCGGCATCCGCTGGCGCCATGAACAGCGCCGCGCCGCCGAAACCGAGGAGTAGATAGCATTATGGCACTGATCTCACTGGACAATGTGTCCAAGATCTATCCCAAAGGCACCCGACCGGCGCTTGACGACATCAACCTCGATATTGAACGCGGTGATTTCGTGTTCCTTGTGGGTGCGTCCGGCTCCGGCAAGACCACGCTCTTGAGCCTGCTGTTGCGCGAGGAAGAGGCCACCAACGGCGAGATTCGCGTGGCCGGCAACGATCTGCGGCGCATCACCAACCGTCAAGTGCCGCAGTACCGCCGTTCGCTGGGCTTCGTGTTCCAGGATTACAAGCTGCTCAATAACAAAACCGTATGGGAGAACGTGGCGTTCGCCCTTGAGGTGATCGGCACGCGGCGGTCCACCATCAAATCGTTGGTGCCCAAGGTGCTGGATACCGTGGGACTCACCGGCAAGGAAAAGAACTATCCGCATGAGCTCTCCGGTGGCGAGCAGCAACGTGTGGCCATCGCCCGCGCCTACGTGAATCACCCGCAGATTCTGCTGGCCGACGAGCCCACCGGCAACCTCGACCCGACCACTTCGCTGGGCATCATGGAAGTGCTGGACGCCATCAACCGCACCGGCACCACCATCGTCATGGCCACGCATAACGAAGAGATCGTCAACTCGATGCGCAAGCGCGTGGTCGAACTGCACAACGGCAAGATCGTGCGTGACGAGGCTCATGGCTCCTACGATTCCGCCCTGTTCTTCCCGGATGCCGAAGTCGAAGCCAAGTCCGACACCGTCCATCATGTGCTGGCGGCGGCGACCAAGGCCATCGAGGGCAGTGACGAGCCGTCCGAAGGCATCGCCCGTTTGGCCAATTCCGTGCATTCCGGCCGCACCGGCCGCTATGGCGAGACGTTTGCGCCGCTGGAAGACACGCTGACCTGGGGCAAGGGCATTCCGTTGGACGAGCAGGCCGCCGCCCTGGAAAGCACCCAGGCGTTCGACCCGTTCAAGGACGAGTCCGGCGAGACCGCCGCGGTTGCCGATACGTCCGTGTCATCCGCCGCCGAGCCGCCGGCCCCGCCGGAGCCGCCCGCACCGCCGGAGCCGCCCGCACCGCCGGCCAACGAGCAGTCCGCCGCCGAGCAGCCTGCTGACGAGCAGTCCGCCGGCGAGCAGTCCGCCGCAGACCAAACATCCGACGATCAACCCGCTGAGGGCGCGAAGGAGTAAGGGAGATCATCATGCGAGCACGATTCATTCTGTCCGAAACGTGGGCCAACCTCACCCGTAACCTGTCGATGCTGCTGTCGCTGACGCTGGTCACCTTCATCTCATTCCTGTTCATCGGCGCTTCGGTGCTTACTCAGGCGCAGATCACCAAAGCCAAGGGCGACTGGTACGACAAGGTCGAGGTCGTGGTGTGGCTATGCCCCGACGGCACCAGCCAGTCCGCGAACTGTGCTTCCGGCAAATCGCCCTCAGCCAATGAGATCACGGCATTGCAGAAAACCATTCGCGATGAACTCAACGGCGTGGTCTCCAACATCGACTATGTCAGCAAGCAGGATTTCTACGACAACACCTTCACCAAGCAGTACCCGAACGGTGAATTCCAAGGCCGTACGCTGACCGCGGACGATATGCAGGACTCCCTCTGGCTCAAGCTCAAGGACCCCACCAAATATCAGGTGGTCTCCGAAGTGCTCTCTGGCAAGGAGGGTGTGGAAGACGTTACCGATCAGCGCCAGATCTTCGACCCGGTGTTCGCCGTGCTCAACCGAGCCACGGCGGTTACGGCTGTGCTGGCCGGCGTGATGGTGGTGGTCGCCATCCTGCTGACCGGAACCACCATTCGCATGTCCGCCGCATCCAGACGAACCGAAACCGAAATCATGAGGTACGTGGGTGCCTCGAACTGGACGATTCGTCTGCCGTTCATTCTGGAGGGCACCATCGCCTCGCTGATCGGCTCGGTGCTCTCGTGCCTGATGCTTTCGGCCATCGTCAACGTGTTCATCACCGGCTGGCTGGCGAAATCCGTTACATGGATTCCTTATGTGAATCAGCTCACGGTACTGGTGATATCGCCGTTCCTGGTTGTGGGCGCGATACTGCTGTCCATCATCGCTTCAACCATCTCGTTGCGGCGTTATTTGAGGGCGTAACGCGACCGGCTTACCCGCGAGAAATGTGATGACATCGTGTGCAAGCCTCTCAGGTTCGCATGTTATGGTATTGGCTTAAGTGAGCGAAAGGACTATTCACATATGACGAATGTACGTGTGATCAAGCCCGCACTGGCGGCACTGGTGGCCGCCGCAGCCTGTGTGGGAGGTCTGGCGTTCAGCTCGGCACAGCCTGCCCAGGCAGACGCCTATTCCGACCTGATCAATGCGCAGAACCAGCACGCCGCGTCGGTACAGCGCGAGGCCGAACTCAAGCAGCAGCTGGCCGGTGCCAGCCAGGACCTGGCGAATAAGGTACTTGAGCTGGACGATCTGACCAACAACAAGATTGTCGCCGCCCAGAACAAGGTCACGCAGGCCAACGAGGATGCCGCCACTGCTCAGGACGAGGCCGATGCCGCATCCGGACGTCTTTCCGCCGCGCAGAAAGACAAGGAGACGCTTGAGGAGCAGATCAAGCAGACCGGCAAGGACTACGATGACGCGCACGCCGCCGTGGCCCGGCTGGCCCGTGACGAGATGCACGGCTCGAATGCTTCCGACGTGATGAGCGTGGTGACGGGTGCCACCAGCACACAGGACTTCGTCAATTCCATGCAGTCCCGGGACGCGTTGTCCCGCAACGAGGCGAATGCGGCTTCCTCCGCCGCGACCTCACTGAGCACGTCGAAGAATCGTGGCGAACGCTTGGCGGCCATCGAAAAGCAGATCGCTGTGCTCAAGACCCAGGCCGATGAGAAGGCCGCTTCCGCACAGACCGCCGCCGAAACCGCGCAAAGCGAACGTGACGCTTTGGATAAGCTGCGCCAGGAAGGCGAAGCAAGGCGTGACGAACTGTCTTCCATGATCGACAGTCTGGATTCCCAATCCGCCAAGCAGGCGGCCCAGACCGTACTGATCGACTCCCAGGTCGATTCCTACAATCGTCAGTACCAGAAGGAACAGCAGGACGCCGCCAACCGGGTGGATACCGGTAACCAGGGCGGTACGCCGTCTACTCCGGTGACTCCTACTCCCACTCCCACACCGACGCCGACCCCCACTCCGACGGTTCCTGGCGGTGGCGGCAGCAGTAGCAGCGGCGGCCAAGGCACGTCAAACGGTGATTACGGCAACGCCTATGCCACCGGCCAGTGCACGTATTGGGCGTATGAACGCCGTAAGCAGATGGGCATTGGCACGCCGTCCTATCTCGGCAATGGCGGCGACTGGTGGCGCAACGCCCCCTCGTACGGCTTGCGCGTGGACCACAACCCTCAGGTCGGTGCGGCGCTCTCCTTCCTGCCTGGTCAGGATGGTGCCGACGGTACCTATGGCCATGTTGCCGTAGTCGAAGCCGTGTATGGCGACGGCACATTCCAGATTTCCGAAATGAACTGGGGTGGTCCGTGGATCATGCACTACCGCACCTTGACCAATTTGGGTCAGTACTGGTTCGTCCACTGATCGGTTGGTTCGGCCGATATATGCGGTTGAAGGGTTCCTCTTGAAGAGGAACCTTTTTTCGTATTCGAGGCCGGTCCGTGATATCGTCGGATGTTGCGTTGCTACCCACGAGTTGCTACTCACGAGTTATCGCCCACGAAAGGAGGAGACATGCCCAAGGAAACCGGTGAGAAACTCATCGTCCAGAACAAGAAGGCCCGGCATGACTATGCCATCGAAGACAAGTATGAGGCAGGGCTGGCCCTGACCGGCACCGAGGTCAAGTCGTTGCGCGAAGGCCGCGCATCGCTGTCCGAGGCGTTCATCTCCATTGACCGCCGTGGCGAGATGTGGCTGGAGGGCGCGAACATCCCCGAATACCTGAACGGCACATGGAACAACCATGCGCCCAAGCGCAAGCGCAAGCTGCTGCTGCACCGACTGCAGATCACCAAGCTCGCCCGCGGCATCGAGGCCAAGGGATACACGATTGTGCCGCTGAGCCTGTACTTCAAGGACGGTCGCGTCAAGGCGGAGATCGCACTGGCCCGAGGCAAGAAGGAATTCGACAAACGCCAGGCCCTGCGCGAAGAGCAGGACAAGCGCGAAGCCCTACGCGCCATGCGCTACGCCAACATGCGCCACTAGTCCCGTCCCTTGGCTCCCCTCCGGAGGGGAGCCAAGAGTAGGATGTCCGCGTTGTGGGCCATTTCGCCCACGATTAACGCTTCCGTAGCATTGCACTCCTACGCTCTGGAACCATCTGGGAAACATACCCGCCCAGCTGACTATCCGGAGAGAGGAAATCTAATGTCTCTAAGCAAGGGAATACAATCCGCTGCGGCCGCCGCCCTGAGCGCGGCCATGCTGATCGCCGTGGCGGCCTGTGGCACGACTGACAGCACCGACACCGCATCCAAGAGCGGCGATTCATCCAAGGACTCGTCCAGCACTTCGATTCAGGACTTCGACACCAGCAGCATCCAGAAGGACGACGAAATCGCCGCACTGCTGCCCGATTCCGTCACCGGCGACGGCACGCTGACCGTCGGCACCGATACCTCTTACGCTCCGGCCGAATTCCTTGGCCGAAGACGGCAAGACCCCGGTTGGCTTCGACGTCGACCTGTCCAAGGCCATCGCCGCTGTATTCGGCCTGAAGGAAGAAACCATCTCCTCCACCTTCGACTCCATCATTCCGTCCGTGGGCTCCAAGTACGACCTCGGCATCTCCTCCTTCACCGTGACCAAGGAGCGCATGCAGGCCGTCGACTTCGTCACCTACTTCAAGACCGGCTCCACCTACGTGGTGCGGAAAGGCAACCCGAACAAGGTCGACTCCTCGAACCTGTGCGGCGTGAAGGTGGCCGTGCAGACCGGCACCACGCAGGAAGAGGAAGTCAACAAGGCCAACGAGCAGTGCAAGGCGGACGGCAAGGATGCCATCGACATCCAGTCCTCCAAGCTGCAGACCGATGTGACCACCGCCGTGGCTTCCGGCAAGGCCTCCATCTTCTACGCCGATTCCACGGTGTCCGCCTACGCCATCAAGCAGACCGGCGACACCTTGGAGGTGCTCGGTGAAGACACCGGTGTGGTGCCCGAGGCCGTGGCCATCAAGAAGGGCGACACCAAGACCGCCGAAGCCGTGCAGAAGGCCATCCAAAGCTGATGGGTGACGACACCTACAAGAAGATCCTCGACACTTGGGGTGTTGGCTCCGGTGCCATCGACAAGGCTGAGATCAACCCGGCCGACGCCGCCTGATTGCCAGGTGTCCCTGTTCGCTCCCGCTGGCGGGAGCTGTCGCCGAAGGCGACTGAGGGTGGTCTGTAGCATAACAGCCACCAGCAGTTGTATTCTTATGCGACGGCCTCCCAGTGGGAGCATTCGTATATGTATACGTTATAATGTATATTTATACCTGATTATTGATAGCCGCTATAGGGCGGCTCCACAGAGAAGAAGAGAGAGATCATGCAGTTCAACAAGCTGAAGACCATTGCGGCCGCCGCCTTGAGCGTGGCCATGCTGTTCTCCGCCGCGGCTTGCGGCACCTCCGACAAGGCGAGCGACTCCGGTTCCGATAAGGGCGGTTCCTCCAAGTCGGTCACCATCACCAGCTACGACGTGAGCTCCGTGAAGAAGGACGATGCAATCGCCGCACTGCTGCCTGAATCCGTGACCAAGGACGGCAAGCTCACCATCGGCACCAACCCCTCCTACGCCCCGGCCGAATTCCTCGACGCCGACGGCAAGACCCAGATCGGCTACGACATGGATCTCGCCCGCGCCATGGGCAACCTCTTCGGTCTCGAGACCGAAATCGTCTCCTCCAACTTCGATACGATCATTCCGGCCATCGGCTCCAAGTACGATCTGGGCATCGCCGCCTTCACCATCACCAAGGAGCGCATGGAATCCGTTGACTTCGTCTCCTACTTCACCGCAGGCATGGGCTATGCAGTGGCCGCAGGCAACCCCAAGAACGTCGACGAGAACGACCTGTGCGGTCTGAACGTTGCCGTCGAGACCGGCACCGTCGAGGAAGAGGCCATCAACAAGACCGCCAAGCAGTGCAAGGCGGACGGCAAGAAAGACATCACCATCCAGTCCTCCAAGCAGCAGACCGACGCCACCACCGCTGTGGTGACCGGCAAGGCCGACGTCTTCTTCGCCGATTCCCCGGTTGTCGGCTACGCCATCGCCCAGACCGATGGTCAGCTGGAACAGCTCGGCGAGGACTTCGATGAAGTGCCGAACGCCATCGCCATCAAGAAGGGCGATTCCCAGACCGCCGAAGCCGTGCAGAAGGCCATGCGAAAGCTCATGGACGACGGCACCTACACCAAGATTCTCCAGCACTGGGGCGTCGAATCCGGCGCACTGGACAAGGCCGAAATCAACCCGGCCGTCGAATAGTCGACAATCTGTCGCGAAATTCGAATGGGGCGCACTGTTTGTAACACAGTCGCCCCATTCGTGCACTAAGGTTCAACGCTAGTTGCAACTTGCAGTTCAGGCTGCCCAACACATCCAAGGAACCAAATTATGGCGAAGAAAGAAGTCGACGGTGAGGGACTGAACATCCCCAACCGCATCAAGGCGCTGCCGGTCAAGCGCCCCGGCCCGATTGTGGCCGCAGTGATTGTGGTGCTGCTCGCCGCGATGCTCATTCAAGGCTTGATTACCAATCCGCGACTGGATTGGCCCACCGTCTGGAAGTACCTGTTCAACGAGAACGTGCTTGAAGGCATTCGCTATACCTTGGAGCTCACCGTGATCTCCATGGTCGTGGCGATCATCCTGTCGGTGATTCTCGCCATCATGCGCAAATCCATCAATCCGGTGCTGCGCGGCGTCAGCTGGTTCTTCATCTGGTTCTTCCGCGGCACGCCTGTGTACACGCAGCTCATTTTCTGGGGTCTGTTCGCCGTGCTGATTCCCAAGATTAGCCTCGGCATTCCGTTCACCTCGGTGGAGTTCTGGAGCATCGACTCCAACGTGGTGGTCACCGCATTCAACGCCGCATGGATTGGTTTGGCTCTGAACGAGGCCGCCTACCTGTCCGAAATCGTGCGTGCCGGCCTTGAAGCCGTGGACCCCGGCCAGACCGAGGCGGCCAAGGCATTGGGCATGAACCGCACGCTCATCATGCGCCGCATCGTGCTGCCGCAGGCTATGCGCATCATCATCCCGCCCACCGGCAACGAGACCATCGGCATGCTGAAGACCACCTCGCTGGTCACCGCCGTGCCGTTCACCCTCGAACTGCAGTTCGCCACCAACGCCATCGCCAACCGTATCTACAAGCCGATTCCGCTGCTTCTCGTGGCCTGCTTCTGGTACCTGCTGATCACCTCCATTCTGATGGTTGTGCAGTCCCGCCTTGAGGCGCACTTCGGCAAGGGCTTCAACGCCCGCCCGGTGGGCACCAAGGGCAAGCAGCCGCCATACGATCCGCCGTACCCTGGCAAGTCTGACGGTGAGCCGAAGGACGATGTGAACAAAATCAATCAGACCACCTTCGCTGGGCTGAATGCGTAAGGCGGGAGCGAGAATTATGACTACGAACGACATCACCAACTCCGCTCCGGTCGTGCGCAAGGCGGCTGACGGTTCCGTGATTCCTGCTGTCAAGGCCGTGCAGGTGCACAAGGCGTTTGGGCCGCTGCATGTGCTCAAGGGCATCGATCTAACCGTTATGCCCGGTACTGTGACCGTGATTCTGGGGCCCTCCGGTTCCGGCAAGTCCACGTTCCTGCGTCTGATCAACCAGCTGGAAACCCTGACCGGCGGTTCCATCGAGGTGGACGGCGAACTCATCGGCTACAAGCACGTGACCAAAAACGGCCAGGACATGCTGCAGACCCTGGACGATAAGGAGATCGCCGCACAGCGCTCTCGCCTCGGCATGGTGTTCCAGCGCTTCAACCTGTTCCCGCACATGACCGCGCTGGAAAACGTGATGGAAGCCCCGATTCATGTGCAGCACCAGTCCAAGAAAGCCGCCCGTGACCTGGCCGTGGCCGAGCTTCAGCGCGTCGGTCTGGGCGATCGCGTGGACTATTATCCCTCCCAGCTGTCGGGCGGTCAGCAGCAGCGCGTGGCCATTGCCCGTGCTCTGGCCATGAAGCCGGAGATCATGCTCTTCGATGAGCCGACCTCCGCCCTTGACCCCGAACTGGTGGGCGAGGTGCTCAACGTCATGCGTTCCTTGGCCAAGGAAGGCATGACCATGGTGTGCGTGACCCACGAAATCGGCTTCGCTCGCGAAGTCGCCGACCAGATCGTGTTCATGGACGGTGGCGTAGTCGTAGAAAAGGGCGGCCCCGACATCATCGACCACCCCACCGAGCCTAGGTTTAAGGACTTCCTACAGCACGTGCTGTAGGAAGGCTGTTATATTACCTCAGCACTGTCGTGCGTCGGCGTCGCCTACGGGGAGCCCACTGGGCTCTCCGCTTTACGGCTCCGTCTACAGCACGTGCTGTAGGAATGCTCGTTGTTGCAGCTCCAAAAGCGTGCGCTGATGAACTCAGCGTACGTTTTTTGCGACGCCTAATCGCACCCCCATCTCGTGAAGAACGTACGCTGAGTGGTAGTCAGTGTACGTTCTTCACGAAGGGACATGTTCCAATCCTGCAAAGGCGGCGGGTTGGATTCGCTTTGCGCAATAATCGTCCGCTAGGCTGGTGAGCCATGTGTGGAATCGTTGGATACGCGGGAAATATTGAAACGGCATGCGGCAAGCCTTTGGAGGTCTGTCTGCAAGGCCTGGAACGTCTGGAATACCGAGGCTATGACTCGGCCGGTGTGGCGCTGACCGCGCCCGGCATGGATAAGGTGGTCGTGCGCAAGAAGGCCGGCCGTTTGAAGAACCTGGTCGGAGACATCGAGCGTAAGCCGATGCCGCTTGCCACGGTGGGCATCGGCCACACGCGCTGGGCCACCAACGGCGAGCCGAGCGACGTGAACGCCCACCCGCACACCAGCATGGACGGCAAGGTGGCCATCATCCATAACGGCATCATCGAAAACGCCTCTCAGCTGCGTCTCGACCTGCAAGCCGAAGGCTACCGATTCGCCTCTGCCACCGACACTGAGGTGGCCGCTAAGCTGCTCGGCAAAATCGTGGACAAGATTATCGCGGACGAAGGCAAGCCAGACCTGTTCAAGGCTGTGTGCCGCATGGCCCGCATGCTTGAAGGCGCGTTCACCATTCTGGCCACCGACTGCCGCCAGCCGGACATCGTGGCCGGAGCCCGCCATGATTCGCCGCTGGTCGTGGGCCTTGGCGAGGGGGGAGAACTTCCTCGGTTCCGACGTCGCCGCATTCGTGGCCTACACCAAGCGCGCCATGGAAGTCGGCCAGGATCAGGCCGTATGCGTGTCCGCCGACAAGGTCATCGTCACCGATTTCAACGGCAACGTGGTCGAAAACCCGAAGACCTACACCGTGGATTGGGATGCTTCGGCCGCCGAAAAGGGCGGCTGGGATTCCTTTATGGACAAGGAGATCCACGAAGACCCTGCCGCAGTGCAGCGCACCCTGCTTGGCCGCTTCGATACGAATGGCGGCATCACCCTTGATGAAGTGCGTATCGACGAACACGACTTCAAGGCCATCGACAAAATCATCGTCGTGGCCTGCGGCACCGCCAGCTACGCCGGCCAGGTAGCCAAATACGCCATCGAACACTGGGTGCGTATCCCTGTGGAAATCGAACTCGCGCACGAATTCCGTTACCGTGACCCGATTCTGACCCCGCGTACGCTCGTGGTGGCCATTTCTCAGTCCGGCGAAACCATGGATACGCTGATGGCCCTGCGCCACGCGCGCGAACAGGGGTCCAAGGTGCTGGCCATCTGCAACACGCAGGGTGCCTCCATTCCGCGCGAATCCGACGCCGTGCTCTACACACACGCCGGCCCGGAAGTTGCCGTGGCATCCACCAAGGCGTTCGTGGCGCAGATTACAGCCGCCTACCTGCTGGGCCTGTATCTGGCGCAGGTCAAGGGTGCGATGTTCCGCGATGAGATTCATCAGGTGCTCGACTCCCTGAAAGACATGCCGCGCAAGATTCAGTGGGTGCTCGACACCCAGCCCAAGACCATCCAGGCGGCCGCCGAGCGCATGGTGAACGCCAACTCCTTCTTGTTCCTCGGCCGCCACGTGGGCTACCCGGTGGCGCTTGAGGGCGCGTTGAAGCTCAAGGAGATCGCCTACACGCTCACCGAGGGCTTCGCGGCCGGCGAGCTCAAGCATGGACCGATCGCGCTGGTGGACGAGGGTGAGCCCGTGGTGTTCATCGTGCCGCCACAGCGCGGCCGCAATGTGTTGCACGCCAAGGTGATCTCCGGTATCGAGGAGGTCAAGGCTCGTGGCGCGTACATCATCGCCGTGGCCGAGCAGGGCGACCCGGATGTGGAACGGTACGCTGACGTGGTGTTCTGGCGCCCCGCCTGCCCAACGCTGATGAGCCCGCTGGTTGACGTGGTGCCGCTGCAGCTGTTTGCCATGGACATGGCAAAGCTCAAGGGCTACGACGTGGACAAGCCCCGCAACCTCGCCAAGTCCGTGACCGTTGAGTAAGCCACATCGGTATGTGATTGACGAGCCTCATATTCCGTTTGAGATGGACGTGCTGTATGAGGACGAGTGAATCATCGTGGTGGACAAGCCGCATTTTCTGGCCACCATGCCGCGCGGCATGTGGTATCGGCAGACCGCGCTGATCCGATTGCGTGAGCGGCTGGGGGAGCCGGACATCACGCCAGCGCACCGATTGGACCGCATGACCGCCGGCGTATTGGTGTTCGTGCGGGATCCGGCCTGCCGCGGCGCGTATCAGATGCTGTTCCAGAACCGGCAGGCCGTCAAGGTCTATGAATGCCTGGCGCCCTGCCGGCCAATCAGCCGCCCGCGATTCGGCACGATCATACAGGTCGAGCCGCCACGCCCGTTCCCATTGCTGCGCCGATCGCACATCACCAAGGAACACGGCACGATGGCCGCATTCGAGGAACCGGGTTTGGCCAACGCCGAAACCCTCATCGAGCGCGGCGACCTCTGTTTCCCTCCCGCTGGCGGGAGGTGGCGCGAAGCGCCGGAGGGTGGTCCCCATCCGGGAAATCACCCCATCTGCCGCTACACACTCCACCCGCGCACCGGCAAAACCCACCAATTGCGCGTCCACATGAATTCGCTCGGCCTGCCCATCGTGGGCGACGAATTCTACCCGCGCATCCAGACGCGCCCCTACGACGATTTCAGCCAACCATTGCAGTTGGTAGCACGCATGCTGCGATTCGCCGACCCAATAACAGGCGAGAAGCGCGAATTCGTTTCCCGTGTGCCACTTAAGATCTGATTTCTTATGCATTGAGAGTGTTTTCGCTCATGGTGTCACCATTCATAGAGTTCGGTGGGCTGCGGGGTTTTGCGGACATCCAGCGACAAGCCAAGCTCAGTCAGGGCGCTGAGAATGGTGGAGAATCCGGGATTGGGAACTCGGGCGTGTTCAAAGTACGCGTGCTCCCATTTGTTCCAACGCTTCTCGCCAACCGCGGGCGCGGCTTTCGGCGGCGCGCGAGGTGGACGGTCCGGCAATGTGGTAGACGGTCTTGTGCCCCTTGCTCATCAGGTAATCGACGATAGCGGTCGAGCAGCCATACTGGTCGGCGTCAACGGTGGGGCAGTGGTCGGCGGCGGATTCGCAGATGAGCACGACTGGAAGTTCTCGCGGAGGCTTGTATCCGACGAAATCGGAGATGCGTTCCTCCAGCACTACGATGACACCATCCACCGGCTGACGCTGCATGCGATCGATGGCGGCGGAAAGCGTGCGTTCCGCGTGGCGCATGGCCTGGATGGTGACTGAATAATCGTCATCGGCCGCGTTGGCCACAATAGAATCAAGGATCCCAACAAAGGCTCAGAACCCAAAGCACCACATCCAGTCCTCAATCACTACTAACAACGAAGGAGGCACCTATGCAGATATTCGCATTGTTGAGAATTGTGCAGGTGCCTCCTTGTGCGTCTGTACAACGTGAGAAATTTATTCCCGTAGACGCAGATTATCGATAAAATTCAATAAAGGAACTGAATCATCATGGAACGTAAAGAGTTCAAGTGGCCGCAGCCACTTGCGGGCAACAAGCCCCGCATCTGGTACGGCGGCGATTACAACCCCGACCAATGGCCTGAGGAAGTGTGGGACGAAGATGTAGCCCTCATGCAGCAGGCCGGCGTCAACCTCGTCTCCGTAGCCATCTTCTCCTGGGCCAAGCTTGAGCCCGAAGAAGGCGTGTACGACTTCGATTGGCTCGACCGCGTCATCGACAAGCTCGGCAAGGCCGGCATCGCCGTCGATCTCGCCTCCGGCACCGCATCCCCGCCGATGTGGATGACCCAGGGCCCACCCGGAGATCCTCTGGGTCGACTACCGCGGCGACGTCTGCCAGCCCGGTGCCCGCCAGCACTGGCGCGCCACCAGCCCGGTCTTCCTTGACTACGCGCTCAACCTGTGCCGCAAGATGGCCGAGCACTACAAGGACAACCCCTATGTGGTCTCTTGGCATGTGAGCAACGAGTACGGCTGCCACAACCGCTTCGACTATTCCGAAGACGCCGAGCGCGCCTTCCAGAAGTGGTGCGAGAAGAAGTACGGCACCATCGACGCCGTCAACGACGCCTGGGGCACCGCCTTCTGGGCGCAGCGCATGAACAATTTCTCCGAGATCATCCCGCCGCGCTTCATCGGCGATGGCAACTTCATGAACCCGGGCAAACTGCTTGACTGGAAGCGCTTCAGCTCCGACGCCCTGCTCGACTTTTACAAGGCCGAACGCGACGCCCTGCTCGAAATCGCCCCCAAGCCGCAGACCACCAACTTCATGGTCTCCGCCGGCGGTACCGGCATCGATTACGACAAGTGGGGTTACGACGTGGACTTCGTGTCCAACGATCACTACTTCACGCCTGGCGAAGCCCACTTCGACGAGCTGGCTTACTCGGCCTCCCTGTGCGACGGCATCGCCCGCAAGAATCCGTGGTTCCTCATGGAGCACTCCAGCTCCGCCGTCAATTGGCGCCCGATCAACTATCGCGTCGAACCCGGCGAATTGGTGCGCGACTCCCTTGGCCCACTTGGCCATGGGCTCCGACGCCATCTGCTACTTCCAGTGGCGTCAGTCCAAGGCCGGTGCCGAGAAGTGGCACTCTTCGATGGTTCCTCACGCGGGCCCCGACTCCCAGATCTTCCGCGATGTGTGCGAGCTGGGTGCCGACCTCAACAAGCTTGCTGACGAGGGGCTGTTGAGCACCAAGCTGGTCAAGTCCAAGGTCGCCGTCGTCTTCGATTACGAGTCCCAGTGGGCTACGGAACACACCGCCACGCCTACTCAGGAGGTGCGCCATTGGACCGAGCCGCTCGCGTGGTTCCGCGCGCTGGCGGACAACGGTCTCACCGCCGACGTGGTGCCGGTTCGCGGCCCCTGGGACGAGTACGAAGCCGTCGTGCTGCCGAGCCTGACCATCCTGTCTGAAGAGACCACGCGCCGCGTGCGCGAGTATGTGGCGAACGGCGGCAAGCTGTTCGTGACTACTACACCGGTCTGGTGGACGACAAGGATCACGTCTGGCTGGGTGGCTACCCCGGTTCCATCCGTGACGTGGTGGGCGTGCGCGTTGAGGAATTCGCCCCGATGGGAAACGACTTCCCCGGTGCCATGGACCACCTTGACTTGGACAACGGAACCGTGGCGCACGATTTCGCCGACGTGATCACCTCCGTGGCTGATACCGCTCACGTGGTCGCCTCCTTCAAGGCAGATAAGTGGACCGGTTTCGACGGCGCTCCCGCCATCACCGTCAACGACTTCGGCGACGGCAAGGCCGCATACGTCGGTGCCCGTCTCGGCCGTGAGGGCTTGGCCAAGAGCCTGCCCGCGCTGCTGGAGGAACTCGGCATCGAGACTTCGGCTGAGGACGATCGCGGTGAAGTGCTGCGCGTCGAGCGTGCGGACGAAACTGGCGAGAACCACTTCGTGTTCCTGTTCAACCGCACCCACGATGTTGCTGTCGTGGACGTGGAAGGCGAACCGCTGGTCGCCTCGCTGGCCCAGGTCAACGAGTCCGAGCATACGGCCGCCATCCAGCCCAACGGTGTACTCGTCGTCAAGCTGTAAAACCGCGCATAGCGCCTAATTACTCAACGGCTCCCTTGCTGCTCATCGCAGCAGGGGAGTCGTTTTCGTATCTCCAGCAAAGTCGGGTAGGGTGGTCACCGTGCGAGGCAAAAACAGAGTGACGATGGCGGACGTGGCCCATGAGGCCGGTGTTTCGGTAGCCTCGGTGTCTAATTTTCTGAACAAACAGCCATATATGAGCGAGCGATGGCCGCGCACAGCGCGGACGGGCTCATCTTAAGCCCTCTGATGATGACGGTTGACGATATCGCGGCTTTGGATGGCGATTACCCGCTCGTGCTGTTGGGTGAACGTTTGTTCGGCGTCAACGCGCCGCACGTGGTGATTCGCAATCGCGAAGGGGGCCGCCGCCGCGACCTCGTTCGATACACAAAGCCCCGTGACGAATCCCGTCACGGGGCTTTTACCGTTTTAAGCCCCGCCTAGTACACTCGTCACCATGCGAGTGATCGGACAGCGAATCAAAAGAATGGCAACCATAGCAGTGACTGCCATCCTTTCCGTATCCTTGGCCTCGTGCGGGCAGTCCACCACCGACAACCGCACGGAAATCAGCGTATGGAGCTGGGAACCGAGCATGGGGGAGGTCATCCGCCGTTTCGAAAAAGCCAATCCGGACATCCGCGTGAAATGGACCAACATCTCCGGCTATGGCAATCTCAACACCGCCATCCAGGACGGTTACGGCACGCCGGACGTGGCTCAAATCGAATACTACGCACTGCTGCAGTACGCGGTCTCCGGCCAATTGCTTGATCTGACCGACAAAATCGGCTCGGATTATTCCAGCTTCTTTACCCTCGGCACATGGTCGTCCGTGCAGCTCGCCGGCCGTACCTACGGGCTGCCCATGGATTCGGGCCCGATGGGCTTCTTCTATAACGAAGACGTATTCCGCCAAGCCGGCGTGGACGCCACCAAGATCAAGACCTGGAATGACTACTACGAAGCCGCCAAAAAGCTCAAGGAGATCGGCGTGTACATCGCCGCCGACTCGGGCGATGGCAGCTTTTACGATGCCATGGTCTGGCTCGCCGGCGGCCAGCCGTTCCACACGTCGGCCGACGGCAAAACCGTGACCATCGATTTGGATGAGGACGCCGGCACCCAACGGTTCACCGAATTCTGGCAGAAAATGATCGATGAAGGTCTCGTGGACACCACCTCCGCCACATGGTCCGACCGATGGAAGCGCCGTGTGGGCACCGGTACCATCGCCTCCGTATTCTCCGGAGCCTGGATGTCGTCGCTGCTGCTGTCCAATGTGCCGGGCACGGCCGGTCTGTGGCGCGTGGCTCCCATGCCCACCTATGATGGCCAGCCCACCAACGCCGAAAGCGGCGGGTCGGCACTGACCGTACTGCAATTGACCCGTAAGCCGGATGCGGCTTATCGTTTCGTGGACTTTGTGGCGCATGACGCCCAAGGCATTAGCGCGCGTGTGGATGGCGGTGCTTTCCCGGCCGATTACGCCACCCTGAATTCCGCTGATTTTTTGGATAAAACCACGATTACCAATGACCGTGGCATTGAAATCCCGTATTTCGGCGGGCAGAAGTTCAACCGTGTACTGTCGGAGGCCGCCGAGGATGTGTCGGTCGGATACCAGTATCTGCCGTTCGAGGTGTATGCGCGCAGTGACTTCAAATCGACGGTGGGCCAGTCATACGAATGGTCCAGCAGTTTCCACGCCTATCAGCAGCGACAGGAAGCCATTGAGATGGGCATGAAGGACGAGGAAGGCAACCCGCTCGAACCATTAGAGAAGCCCGGCAAGAAAGTCAGTCTCTCCGACGGCCTGGCCCAATGGCAGAAAGACCTCCGAGAATACGGCCTCAATCAGGGCTTTACGATTAAGTAGGGATTCGGGGTTGGATCGGAATCGACCGCGCTATACGCGGCCGATTCCTGCATACTACGTCACTTCACATTGCGCGAGTAGATGTGCGCCATGCCCTTGAAAATCAAATCCGGGTCATACACGTCAATCAGCTCGGTGTCATTCTCAAACACTCGACCGAGGCCACCGGTGGTGATCACCTTGAAATCCTCACCTCCGAGCTCTTTGCGAAACTGACGAATCGTGCGCTCCACACCGCCCAAGAACGTGTAATATAAACCGGCCTGCATGCAGATCTTGGTGTTGGTGCCCAGAATCGTATCCGGTCGCGTAATTTCCACTTCCGGCAGCTGGGCCGTATCTCCCCACAGAGCGGCCGCACCGGCACGGATGCCGGTGGTGATGACGCCGGAATCGACCACGCCCTTGTCGCTCACGTGCGTGAACGTGGTGGCGGTGCCGAAATCAGCCACCAGAACTGGGCCGCCATACTCGTAATAGGCACCGGCGCAGTCGGCCAGAATATCCGCACCCAGCGATTTCGGATCGTCAACGCGCACGTTCATACCGGTCTTGATGCCCGGTCCCACCACCATCGGATCAATGTCGAGGAATTTGACGATGGACGAACGGAAAGAGTGCATCACTTTCGGCACCACCGAACAGATAATCACATCGTCCACATCGGATGGCTGAAAACCGCTCATTCTCAGGAATTCAGTCAGAAACAGCCCATACTCATCAGACGTATGGTTGGCTTTGGTGGTGATGCGGTAGGTGCCGGCGATGGCATCGCCATCCAAAAAGCCCAGCACGATGTTCGTATTGCCGATATCAACGGCGACCAGCATGATAACCCTCCAGATTCAAGATGGATTTCATGCGCAATTCTACAGTCCCATGGCTATGATGGCCTGCGGTGGTCGACCCAGCGTGGCGGCCAACCGTAGAACACAACATATATAGAGGAAGAACCATGTCTCAAACAATGGTGCGCACGTCGAAGACGGCGCAACCACAGATGCGAGCCTTGCCTCGCGCGCAAAGAATCCGAAAAAAAGCGGCCCGAAGTGGTGGCTGATCTCACTGATTGCCGTCATCGTGGCAGTGGCGGTCGTCATCGGCGTCACGCTCGCTTTCGGCGGTAAGAAAGATGACAAGTCGGCCTCGTCCAGCAACCAATATGCCGACACCGTGACCATCGGCCTCAAACTGGCCCCCACCAATCTGGACATCCGCAACACCGCCGGCTCCGCGCTTGACCAGATCCTGATCGGCAACGTATACGAAGGCATCGTGGCACGTGACTCCAAGAACCAGGTCGCTCCCGCCATCGCCTCCAGCTGGGAGACGTCCAAGGACGGCCTGACCTACACCTTCCACCTCAATAAGAACATGACCTTCTCCAATGGCGACAAACTTGACGCCGAGGACGTGGCCTGGTCCATCAACGAGCTGATCGCTAAGGGCTACCACGACGCCGACGCGCTCGCCGCCGTCAGCAAGGTGGAGGCCAAAGGACGCCGACACCGCGGTGATCACGCTCAAGACGTCGAACTCCAATCTGTTGTGGACCCTGACCGGTCGCGCAGGGCTCGTGTTCGACAAGGACGCCAAGTATGACCTGAAGACGCAGGCCGTCGGCTCCGGCCCCTACACCGTTGCCAAGTTCGTGGAAACAGCTCGATCACGCTGAAGGCCAATGAGAAGTACTGGGGCAAGAACAAGGCCAAGACGCCCACCGTGGTCGTCAAGTATCTGGCCGACGACAACGCCGCGGTCAATGCGCTGAAGTCCGGTGACGTGCAGGTGCTCGCCCCGATTACCGAGAACCTCGCCGAACCGTTCAAGTCCGATTCCGCCAAGTACACGGTCAAAGCCGGCAACGGCACCGACAAGTTCGTGCTCGGCTTCAACAACGTTTCCGGTTCCAAACTGGCTGACAAGCGCATTCGCCAGGCCATCCGTTACGCCATCAACCACAAGGAGCTCATCGCCTCTCGCGGCGGTGCGGATAAGGCGCTCGGCGGCCCGATCCCGTCTCTCGACCCCGGCTACGAGGATCTGACGAATCTGTACCCGTATGATCAGAACAAGGCCAAGTCGCTCATGGCTGAAGCCGGCTATTCCACCGACAAGCCGCTTCAACTTACGCTGACCTACGCCAACATCTACGGCACCGAGCTCGGAGACCAGCTGCGCTCCCAGCTCAAGCCCATCGGCATCGACCTGAAGGTGAATGTGGTGGAGTTCTCCACGTGGTTGCAGGATGTGTACACCAACCACACCTTCGATATTTCGCTGGTGGACCACAACGAAAGCCACGACTTCGCATCGTGGACCGATCCGACATACTATTTCGGCTACGACAACAAGAATGTGACCAAGCTGTACAACGAGGGTGTTGCCGCCACCTCCGACAAGGAGCGCGATGCCAAGTTCGCCGCGGCCGCCAAGCTTGTCTCCGAGGATGCGCCGGCCGACTGGCTGTTCAACTACCGCATCACCACCGCCACGGCCAAGGGCGTTGAAGGATTCCCCTTCGACCTCAACCAGACCGTCCTGCCCCTCTACAACGTGACCTACACGAAGTAGTTCGTTACAGGAATGAGCTCCCTCAGTGAGGGGGCTCATTGTTAATCCAAGTAAAGTAGGCATTATGCGATTCGTGTTGAAACGGCTGGCGTTATTCATGGTGGCGTTGTTCGGCCTGTCCGTGGTGGTTTTCGCAGCATTGCGCATTCTGCCTGGCGATGTGGCCTCCGTGATGGCCGGTGTCAACTCGCCGCCTGAGCGTGTGACCCAGTTACGCGAACAACTCGGTCTGAATCGGCCATTGATTGCACAATACTTCGATTGGATGAGTGCGCTGGCCCGTGGTGACTTCGGCACTTCAATCCTGACTGGTCGCTCCGTAACCTCCTTGGTAGGCGCACGTGCGTCCATCACCTTTCCCCTGATTATTCTTGGCCTGCTCATCGCCTTGGTCATCGGCTTGCCGCTGGGCTGTGCGGCGGTACTGGCCCGCAGCGCAACGGTGCGTGCGGTGTTTCATGTACTGGCTATTGTCGGCGGTGCCGTACCTGCGTTGTGGGGCGGTCTGCTGCTGATTCTGTTGTTCGGGCGCGACGTAGGATTGCTTGACGTGTTTCCCTCGCAAGGGTTCCCGCTGGATGGTTGGGGCGCACCCGGTTCGGCGATATCAGCGTTGGTATTGCCGGCTGTGTCGGTCGGCATCATCGTGGGAGCATCGCTTATGCGATACACGCGCGCGGCCTTAGGGGATTTGGCCAGTTCCGGCTACATCGATATGGCGCGCTCGTGTGGCATGACGCGCACTCAGGCGGTGTTGCGTGTGGGATTGCGGTTGGCAACCCCGCAGCTGGTGTCTGTTATCGGGCTGACCTTCGCTTCGATGGTCACTGGCGTGATGGTCATCGAAAACCTGTTTGCGTTACCAGGCATCGGCAACGGTCTTGTGACCGACGTGGGCAACCGCGACCTGATTGCCGTGCAAAGCGAGCTGTTCCTGCTGGCCGCGTTCTTTTTGACTGTCGGCCTCGTGGTCGATTTGCTCCACCGCGTGCTCGACCCGCGTCTGAAAACCGCTACCGCCATTACGGAGGTGACCGCATGAGCAATGTTCGTCGTGCGACGACTGGTGGCCGACGGGCTGCCTTCGTCATCGTCCTGCACTCCATGTGGCGTCGTGCCGAGGGCAAATTCGCACTTATTGTGCTCGCTCTGTGGTTGCTCATTGCCATCGTTTCCCTGTTCTGGACCCCGCAATCGCTGTGGGCCACTGATGGCTACCATGTATGGGCCAAGCCGTCCGCCGCGCACTGGCTCGGCACTGACGGCACCGGCGCGGACGTGTTCAGCTGGCTGCTGGCCGGCTCACATACCAATCTTGTGATCGTGCTGCTGACCGTAGTGGCATCTGTGGCTTGGGGGCTGCTGCTCATCGCGGCCATGGTGGCGCGCAATGCGGCGCTCGCCAGTTCTTCGGTAGTGGTAGTTGATGCGTTAATTTCCGTTCCCACCGTGTTGATTGCGTTGATTCTGGCTGTGCCGTTGGGAGCGTCAATCGCGGTGATTGTGATCGCCTGCGGCTTCGGATATGGGTTGAATCTGGCTCGTGTGGCTCGCCCCGCAGCGTTGCTGGCGGCCCGCTCGTCGTATGTGGAATCGGCCTTGGCCAATGGTGCCAGCGGGTGGCGTGTGCTCATAAGCCATATTATGCCGAATATTCTGCCGGTATTGGCTGTGCAACTGTCATTGTCGGCGGGCACGGCGGTGTTGGCTGAGTCGGGGCTTACTTATCTCGGTATCGGTGTGCCGTCCGGTGTGCCGAGCTGGGGACATTCTCTGGCCACTTCGGTCAAACTCATCAACGTGTTCCCATTAACCGTGGTGTGGCCCGGCCTGATCGTCACGGTTGTGGTTGTGGCGCTGAATATTTTTGGTGATGTGCTGCGCGATGCCATCGATCCGGTCACCAACCCCGCATTACGTGAAATAGGAGGCGAACGATGAGCGTCGATGTTCGCGGGTTGAAAATCACGATTGGCGGCAAACCAATCGTCTCTGATGCGGATATGACCATTGCCGACGGTGAACGAGTCGGCTTGATCGGTTCTTCAGGCTCCGGAAAATCTATGATTGCCAAGGCGATGCTGGGGTTGCTGCCCCTGACCGCTGTGGCTAATGGGTCGATTGATATGGGCGGCACGGAAATTATCGGAGCTTCCGAACGTGCGCTTGCCGACCTGCGCGGCCGGTATGTGGGTGCGGTGTTCCAGAATCCGGCTGCCTCGCTGAACCCGGTGATGACCGTGGCGCAGCAGATCGCCTTGCCATTGCGGTTACACTATGATCTGACCAAGGCCGAACGAGCCGACCGAGTGAATGCCTTGTTGAGCAAGGTCGGGCTGGATCTCGATATGGCCGGCAAATACCCGCACGAACTGTCCGGCGGCCAACAGCAGCGCGTGGGCATCGCCACGGCGCTGATCACCTCACCGCGACTCATCATCGCGGACGAACCCACCACCGCGCTTGACTCCATCACGCAACGTCAGATCGTGGACCTGCTGACCTCGCTGGTGGACGACGCCGGTGCCTCCATGCTGTTCATCACCCACGATTTCTCCGTACTCGCGCGTGCCACCACCCGCTGCTACGTGCTGGACGCCGGCCGCATCGTCGAATCCGGACCCACCGCCGACCTGCTCGCCGCGCCGACCACACCACAAGCCCAGCGCCTGGTCGCTGCCGCCCAAACCCTCACCCTCCACACCCCAAGGAGGATTCGCATGAGTAACAGCAGTGTGCCACTCCTCTCCGCCCGCTCCATCACCAAATCCTTCGGCCCGCGCACCGCACGCCACCAAGTCCTCTTCGACGTCTCCGCCGACGTCCACGCCGGCGAATGTCTGGCCGTGATCGGCGGCTCCGGATCCGGCAAATCCACGCTGACCCGCATTATGCTGGGCTTGGAATCCGCGGGCTCCGGCAGCGTGGAATATGAGGGCCAATCCATTGTCGGTGGCCGAAAATCGCCGGGATTCGCGGCCCTGCGCCGCGAATCGGGACTGGTGTTCCAGGACCCGTTCTCCTCGCTCGACCCACGTTGGCAAGTCGCCAAATCGGTGGCTGAACCGCTGAGTCTGCAACGGCGTGACCTGAACAACACCGATATCGACGAGCGAGTGGCCGCGGCTCTGACCATGGCGGGCCTTGAACCGGCAGACTTCCTGAACCGGTACCCAATCGACCTGTCCGGCGGCCAGGCGCAGCGCGTGGTCATCGCCCGCGCTATCATCAATGAGCCCAAAGTGATCCTCGCCGATGAGCCGATGAGCGCCATCGACGTGGCCGCGCGCATTCAGATCCTCGACACCTTCGCCGCCATCCGCGCGGCCCGGCCGAGCACCGCCATCATCATGGTCTCCCACGATCTTGGCGTGGTGCAGCACATCGCCGACCGCATCCTCGTGCTCCATGACGGGCGTCTCGAAGAGACGGGTCCCACCGCTGAAGTGCTCGGCAACCCCCAATCCGATTACACCCGTCAGCTCATCGAGGCAGCCTCGTTATAGACCTTTTTGGCTCCCTCTCTGAGGGGAGCTGTCGAACGCAGTGATGCTGAGGGGTGTTACGGGTGCCGTCGTATTCCCCCTCAGTCCGCTTCGCGGCCAGCTCCCCTCAGGGAGGGTAGCCGAGGTCGCCGGCGACACGTGCTTGTCGCAGGTTGTGCTATGGTGTGAGACATGCAGATTATCTCGTGTTGTTGTCGCTAACCGACGCCCTTGGGCGAGCGGTCAGTGACGCATAACTTGAGATAGAGCATTCGAATCGCGGCAAATCTGTCGCATGAATTTTCATGAAATCGATGGCATGAGCGTAACCGTGTAACGCGCGAGCCGTGGTTAACATGAAAATACTGATTCACTTTCCGGCTTCACCGTACAGTGATCGGGAATACTCGATTTCAAACTAAAGCCACAGTCCATTCGTCTGGGAACGTCGGTTCACGAACGCAACGCAGCAAAACCCCACAACCCCAGCAACGAAGGACTTCACATGACCATCCACAACAGCCTCGCAGAACTCATCGGCAACACCCCGCTCGTCAAGCTCAACCACATCCCGCAGGCGGCCGGCGTCAAAGCCACCATCGCCGTCAAAGTCGAATACTTCAACCCCGGCGGATCTTCCAAGGACCGCATTGCCGAACGCATCATCGACGCCGCCGAAAAGTCCGGCCAACTGAAGCCCGGCGGCGTGATCGTCGAACCCACCTCCGGCAACACCGGCGTCGGCCTGGCCCTGGTTGCCCAGCAGCGCGGCTACCGCACGATTTTCACCCTGCCGGACAAGGTCTCCGAATCCAAGCGCGCGGTGCTGCGCGCCTACGGTGCCGAAGTCATCGTCACGCCAACCGACGCCGGCCCGGACGACCCGCGCTCCTACTACCAGGTCGCCGAACGACTGGCCAATACGATTCCCGGCGGCTTCCGCCCGAACCAGTACGACAATCCGAACGGCCCGCTGAGCCACTACTACACCACCGGCCCCGAGATCTGGGAGGCCACGGACCACAAGGTCACGCACTTCGTAGCCGGCATCGGCACCGGCGGCACCATCTCCGGCACCGGCAAGTACCTCAAGGAAGCCTCCAACGGCGCGGTCAAGGTCATCGGCTCCGATCCGGAAGGCTCCATCTACTCCGCTTCCTCACGCGACGAAGTCCACCAGTACGACATCGAGGGCGTAGGGGAGGACTTCTATCCCAAGGCCTTCGACCGGAACATCACCGACGGCATCGTGCGCGTGTCCGACGCCGAAGCCTTTGAAATGACCCGCCGTCTGGCCGGCGAGGAGGCGCTGCTGGTCGGCGGCTCGTCCGGCATGGCCGTGGCCAGCGCCATCAAGTACGCGCTTGCCAATGATTTGGACGAGAACCAGATTGTGGTGGTGCTCGCCCCTGATTCCGGCCGCAGCTACTTGGAGAAGATCTTCAACGACGACTGGATGCGCGCCAACGGCTACGGCGACATCGTGGAGCGCACCAGCAAGCCCTCCCTCGCCGAGCAGTACCTTTATGGAGCTCCCTCTGATGAGGGCGTTGGGGACGGACTCCATAACTAGCTATCAAAAGAATCAATACCAACATCCGCACTAACCAACCGCACCTGTTTTACCTTCGAATACGGAACAATCCCGAAAGGAACCCAATATCATGTCCGCTGAATACAACGCCAAGTTCGCCAACACCGACATCGCCACTCGCGCCATCCACGCCGGCCAGGAGCCCGACCCGACCACCGGTGCGGTCGTCACGCCGATCTTCGCCACCTCCACTTTCAAGCAGGATGGCGTGTTGGGCCTCAGGGGAGGCCACGACTACTCCCGCTCCATCAACCCCACTCGCACCAGCTTCGACGAGCAGCTCGCCGCCGTGGAAGGCGGCAAGTACGCGCTGAGCTTCTCCTCGGGCTTGGCCGCCATCGACGTGCTGCTGCGCTCCACCATCAAGCCCGGCGACAACATCCTGCTCGGCAACGATGTGTACGGCGGCACCTACCGCCTGCTCTCCAAGGTGTTCGTGCCGTGGGGTGTGGGCCTCGACGTGATGGACATCACCGATCTGAAAGCCATGGAAACCGCATTGGCCTCCAAGCACTACCAGTATGTGTGGGTCGAGACCCCGTCCAACCCGCTGCTCAATATCACCGACATCGCGGCCACCGCCGAAGTTGCCCACAAGTACGGCACCAAGGTCGCGGTCGACAACACCTTCGCCTCGCCCGCCCTTCAGCACCCGCTGGCCGATGGCGCCGATGTGGTGGTCTACTCCACCACCAAGTACATCGGCGGCCACTCCGACGTGGTCGGCGGTGCCGTGGTGGTCAACGACGAGGAGACCCGCGAGAAGGTCGCCTTCCTGCAGAACGCCGCCGGCGCAGTGCCCTCCCCGTTCGACTCCTGGCTGGACATCCGCGGCCTGAAGACCCTGGATCTGCGCGTCAAGCGCCACAGTGCCAACGCCCTGAAGGTGGCCGAATGGCTCGAATCCCAGCCCTCTGATGTGATTGAGCGCGTCTGGTACCCGGGCCTCGAGTCCCACCCGGGTCATGAAATCGCCGCCCGCCAGATGCACGGCGGCTTCGGCGGCATCGTCTCCGTGCAGCTCGCGGCCGGCGTCGAGGCGGCCAAGCACTTCGTGGACCACACGCAGATCTTCACACTGGCCGAATCGCTCGGCGGTGTGGAAAGCCTCATCGAGGTGCCCGCCGCCATGACCCACGCCTCCGTGGCCGGCACCACCCTGCAGGTGCCCGCCAACTTGGTGCGTATTTCGGTCGGTATCGAGAACGCCGACGACCTTATCGCCGATCTCAAGCAGGCGTTGGATCGTATCTGACCGTACTGACGGTACTGGTGGCACCGTATTGACGGTGCCACCACGCTTATCGGCGGACTCGCTATCGATTGGTATCTACAAAAAATCCCCGGCCCACAAGGGTCGGGGATTTTCCGTTATCGATTAAACATGAATCGAATCAGCTGGCGTTGCCGCCCTGCCATCCGGTGGCATCCGCACCAGCCGGACGCAACGCCTGACCGGAAGTCGGTGTGGTGCCATCAACGACCACACGAGTGCCGATGGTGGCAAAGTCGTACATCCACTTGGCGTCGGCCACCTGCATGTTGATGCAGCCGTGCGAGCCTGGGATACCCTGCTGCACATAGATGGGGTGCTCGCCCCACATATATGCAGGAACACCGTGCAGAGCCTCGCCGCCGTTATAGTAGGAAACCCACGGCGTGCCTGGCTGGTTGTAGCCTTCGCCAACCATGGTCTGCGATTCGTACTTGAGATACACGTAGAACGTGCCGGTATCGGACATCATGGAACCATCGGCGGTGGGCTTGCCAGAAGCGATGTTGAACTTCTTGACCACCGTGGTGCCCTGATATGCAGTGGCAGTCTGGTTCGTCAGATCAACATGAACCCACTTATCGCCATTTGCCGTATCGAAGTTATGAGGCACCTCGACCTGCTTGACATCATATGGGCTGTCTTTCACAGCCACAGTGGAATCAGTGGACTGGTTCTGCTCGATGGCGGTAGCCAGACGTTCGGGGGCGTCCCCGGCACCAGTCACTTCAATACCATCCACACCGAGTGTCTTATCGGCACCAATTTCCACGCCGCCTTCGTCTTTCGGCGTGATGTAGACCTCGCGTGTCACCTTGGGAACAGTCAGTTCTTTGGTTACGCTGTCACTGGTGACGTACTTGGTGATGGCATCGCGGTCGACTACCAGACTCATGGTGCCACCCGCCTTATTCACCGTGGGCTTGAGGAATGAGGCAATGGTATCGGCCGGGATGGTGACGCTCTTGTTCACGCCGTTGTCCACGGTCAGTTTGAGGCCAAGCCTGGCATTGGCGTCAAACTGTGTTTGCTGTGCGCTCGCGTCATCAATCGGATTCTTTGCGGTCTGTAGCTTGACCGGCACCGTCGCATTTTCGCCCGGGGTCGCGACGGCCTCCTTGACTGCAGCATTGACAACATTGATATCCGGGCCCTTGCCATCCTGACCCGCGGTGTAATCGAACTGCTTGGTGCTCTTATTGTAGACAACGGTGGCAATCTGCGCTCGGTCGGCCTCATCGACCAGGCCGGCGGTGACGAATTGTTCGGCAGTCTCTTTGTCCCTGGTGGCGGTCAGAGCGATATGCGGCTGATCGAAAATATTGAGCTTGGCCACGTCGCCGGTCTTCGCGTTCAACAGCGCATCTACGGTTTTATCCGTGTCGACGGTGACGCCAAGGTCCTTCAGCGAGGCTTTGACGCTGTTGTCTTCGGCGGTGAACGTCACCGTGGTGTTATTCAGCTGCTGCTTCACAGTATTCGCAAGTTCTTCGCGGGTCTGGCCCATGACAGAGACATTGCCCAAATGAACACCGGGCGCAGCCTTGTCTTGGAAGTACCAACGTCCGACGAAGAAATAGGCTATTAATGCGGCAAGCAACACTGCAAATATGGTTATGATGGCGATCCGTGCGGCCTTGCCATGTGATTTAGCGGTGGTAGATGCCATGACATGTTCACCCACATAGGCTGTATTGTCGGCATGGTTATTGGTGCCATTGTCACTTTGCTGTGGTGTGGCGGTACCTGAAGCCGCGGCTGCGAGCAGCCCATCGGCGGCCACAGGCTGCAGCACCGCCGTCTCCTGATCGTCAGGAGAGGAGAAGGAAAATGTATCGTTGGCCATAAGATGCCCCGTCTTAGTTCTCTCAAAGCGGCATATCGCACGATATGCCGGGAATAACGTTTCTTGACGCATAATAATACGGAAGGGCTACGTACATCGTTACGAGGTATTCCGTTATACGATGAAATCCATCCGCGGTCGGCCTACACTGGTCGTTTATGACAGCACATCAGGCGGCGCTGGAGGCGCTCACACGATACTTCGGCTATGACTCGTTTAGGCCCGGGCAGCAAGGAATTGTCGAGGTTTTGCTTGCCGGACGCGATGTCTTGGGCGTGATGCCCACCGGCGCAGGCAAGTCCGTGTGCTACCAGATTCCCGCCGCGCTCAGCCCGGGTGTGACTCTGGTCGTATCTCCCTTGATTTCCCTGATGCGCGACCAGGTCGATGCGCTGAACGACCTCGGTCTGCCGGCCGCGTTCATCAACACCACTCAAACTCCCGACGAGCAGGCGATGGTGTTCGCCCAAGCCGCCGCCGGGCAGATCAAACTGCTGTACGTGGCCCCGGAACGCTTGGAAACCGGGCGATTCCGCGACTTTGCCGCCCGTACGCCGATCTCGCTGATCGCTGTGGACGAAGCCCACTGCGTCTCCCAGTGGGGTCAGGACTTCCGCTCGTCGTACTTAGGTATCGGCGATTTCATCGCCGGGCTGCCGCAGCGTCCACCGGTGGGTGCGTTCACCGCCACCGCCACCGAACGGGTGCGTCAGGACATCGTGGGACTGCTGGGATTGCGGAATCCGGCCGTCACCGTTGCCGGATTCGACCGGCCGAACCTGTATTTTGATGTGGTCAAACTGGAGACCAAATACAAGGCCGCATGGGTGGCACGGTATGTGGCCGACCATCCGGACGAATCCGGCATCGTCTACTGCGCCACCCGCAAGACCACCGAAGCGCTCGCCGACACGCTGAACCAGATGGGGCATCCGGCCGTCGCCTACCATGGCGGCATGTCGCCGGACGCGCGTGAGACGGCCCAGCGCGACTTCATCACCGACAAGGTGCCGGTGGTCGTGGCCACCAACGCCTTCGGCATGGGCATCGATAAGTCCAACGTGCGTTACGTCATCCACCACAATCTGCCCGAATCCATTGAAGCCTACTATCAGGAGGCCGGCCGCGCGGGCCGTGACGGCGAGCCCAGCCGATGCACGCTGCTGTGGAATGAGTCAGACATCGTCACCCGGCGTCGGTTGCTGGATAACGATTATGAGAACGAGCGATTGACTCCCGAAGAGCAGGAGATCGTGCGCCAGTCCAAGCGCCGGCTGCTGGACGGTATGGTCGGCTACTGCCGCACCACCGACTGCCTGCACCGGTATATGACCCGGTATTTTGGTCAGGAATTGTCGTCGAATGCTGGTTCCGCGGCGGGTGAAGACATTGCGGCGGACTCTTCGCAGTCCGGCAAATGCGGTGCCTGCTCGAACTGCGAAAGCACGTTCGAGACCATCGACGTGACCCGCGTGGCGCAGCGATCAGCCGTTGCGTGCATGACGTGGGGCAGCGCGTCGGTTCCGGCAAGATAGTCAAGATCCTGCGCGGTTCGCGGGCACAGGATCTGGCATGGCTGAATCCGGAGCGGATGCCCACCTTCGGCATGCTCAAGGACGTGAACGAGGCTCGCGTGCGCGACGTGTTGAGCCAGATGGCCTCGGACGGGTACCTGTCAATCGCCGAAGGGCGTATGCCAATCGTCATGTTCGGTGCGCGGGCGGCCGAAACCGCCGCTCCCGACTTCCACTATGAGATCAAACGGGTGGAACGCAAGTCGGCGGCGGCCGGTTCCGGTCGGAGCGGGGGAGTGGCTGATACTGCCGATTCCGCCAATGTTCCCGGCGATGCGCTGGGCTCGTATATCCCGGACGATGACGAGGAATCGCTGTTCCAGAAGCTACGCGAACTGCGACGCACCATCGCCCAGGAAATCGGCAAGCCGCCGTACATCGTGTTCTCCGACAAGACCTTGCGCGACATGGCCCGCATCAAGCCGGTTACCGACGCGCAATTTCTGGCGGTCAACGGCGTCGGTCAACACAAGCTCGACCTCTACGGCCAGCGCTTCATACAAACCATCGCCTCGTTCAATGCCGGGAGTGCGTCATAACAATCTCCTATAGCGAACTGCGGAGTATTTGCGGGCGTTCTTGGGCTGGCGCGACTACGATGACTGTTCGATACTTCATGACCGAACACTCAGCAAGTAGAAAGGCAACAGCATGGCAGAAGACAAGGCCGAAAAGCCCGTCGTCGAATCATTCCAGCTTGATCACACCAAGGTCAAGGCGCCGTACGCGCGTTACATCGACACCGAAACGGGCCCTCACGGCGACGTGATCTCCAATTACGATCTGCGCCTGACCCAGCCGAACGAGCAGGCCATCCCCACCGGCGGCCTGCACACCATCGAACACACCATCGCCGTGCTGCTGCGTGAACGCATTCCCGGCTACATCGATTGCTCGCCGTTCGGCTGCCGCACCGGCTTCCACCTGCTGACCTGGGGCACCCACTCCACCGAGGATGTGGCCAAGGCGTTGAAGGAATCGCTGGAGTTCATCGCGTACAAGGCCACATGGGATGACGTGCCCGCCACCACCGAGAAGAGCTGCGGCAACTATCGCGACCACAGCCTGTTCACCGCCAAGGAATGGGCCAAGCAGATCCTTGAGGAAGGCATCAGCTCCGACCCGTTCGAGCGCAAGGTCGTCTGATTCGTCTGATTCGATTCAATTCTGATTCGGCTCCCGCTGGCGGGAGTTGGGGGGGCGAAGCCGACTGAGGGTGTCTGTCCTCAACTCGGCTGGACTGTCCGGCTCCTGCGGACGGGAGCCATTGTTTATTAATGTCCGTCATGCAACGCGGACGGGATTTCTTGTGCCTACGGCATGGTAGGTTGGCCGTCAGTTAGTCGCCGGTCACCGTGCCGGCAACCCGGCATGTCGGAGAGGTGAGAAGTGACTCAGTCGAACGCTGCAAACAAGGCGACAGGCCGCCGTTTCCGCCACGCCACCATGCGCGATCTGCCGCAGATGCAGAAAATCTATGCACGCGCACGCGCGTTGATGGCCGCCAACGGCAACCCCACCCAGTGGGGCAACGAATTTCCGCGTGAATCGGTGATTGAGGACGACATCGCCAACCAGCGTACAATGCTGCTGGTCGACACCTGCAATGGCCACGAACGCATTCTGGCCCAGTTCGCCCTGTGCCCGGGCAAGGATCCGACCTACGCCAAAATCGACGGCGCCTGGCTGGACAACGATACCTATGTGACCATCCACCGCATCGCCGCATCCGGTCTGGTGCGCCACGCGGCCCGCGACTGCATCAGGTGGGCCCTGAAGCACTACGGCAACGTGCGCACCGACACCCACCCCAATAACAAGGCCATGCAGCACGTGCTCGAAAGCTCCGGCTTCGCCCGTTGCGGCCTGATCCAGCTGCTCGACCGGCCGGTCGACACCACCAGAATCGCCTATCAGCGCCACGAGTGGTGAGTGTGGCTGCCGGCTGATGTGCTCGTTTCTGCACCGTCATTGGTTTCTGACGGTAGAACCAGTGTATGAGAAGAACACGTTGGGTCGGGGGCGTCGTGACGATGCTTGCGGCTGTCATGCTGTCGTCGTGCGGCGGCGTCCAGTCGAATCCCGGGTCGGACAATGGCCGTCCGTCCAACACACCGTTGCCAATCCACGCTCGGCTCCTCGGAGGACAAGGTGGACGATCCCACGGTCAGGGACACGCTGTCCAAGTCCATCGACATGGCCAGCGACACGCTGGATTCTGCGTCATCGGCACGGATACGTGGACCTATTATCCGACCGGCTCGTCGGCTCCGGTGCCAGATACGAAAGCCTCGTATTGGGATGAACAGATTCCCGGCGACTGGCGTTCGGCACCCGTGCTGGTCGGGCCGGATGACGGCAAAGTCTATTCCGGATACCAATTCGAATAGATGCGTTCGTAGACGACCGTGACTTGCTTGACGGATGGTCGGAGAATCCACGAGTTAATGGAATCGAGCCATTCAGACGATTTCGGTGGCGTATGCCTGCCATGTGGAAGACATGGCGATGCCTGTCGACCGATGTGGCTCCATCGGCCGACAGGCATCGAGGAAGTCACCGTGGCCGGCGGAACGCGCGGTCGCCGATTGGGGCGAATGGCTTGTGTGGTTCGCTTTGGTACCAGTAGGCGACCGTGGCCACGTCGTCCTGTCGTTCGAAGTTGCCGGCTTCCTCGGTGCCGATCTGCTGCCATTCGACGCGCAGGTCTCGCTCGAAGTAGATCGGGTCGGGGATGTGCCAACGGTATAGGCCGCGGGTCACGGGGGTGGCAGTGTCCCAGTAGGCGCTTTCGCGTCCGGCGAGGTTCTGCGAGTAGAACGGGAAGCCGAGGTATGGGCCGGTGAAGGTGCGCTCGTGCATGCGGCCGTGTTCGTCGAATTCGGCGAAGCTCCAGGCGCCGCCGAAGTAGTCCTCGGCGCCGGTGCTGCACCAGGTGGGGTATTTGCCGTCGCCGTCGATATAGAACTTGAATTCGCCTTCGCCCCACCAGCGGCTTTCGAGCGCGGTGAGCGCCAGGTAGGTGCCGACGTAGGTGCCGTGTCCTTCGACGCCATCGAGCACCACGTAGTCGTGGGCGAGTTCGGTGACGCGTTGGCGGCGCCACTGCGCGTGGAAGCGCATCGTGTCGGCCGGCAGCCGGTCGTATTCGGTGTAGTCGATTTGGTAGAAGAACGCGGGCACGTCCTCGTTGTGGTCGTTGCGCAGCACGATGCGCGCGTGTCCGAACGGCATGGCGAAGTAGCAGTTGAAGCCCCGGTTCGGGTTGACCATGACGGGAATTGAGTTGATGGTGCAGGACTGGGCGTGTCCGCAGCAGAAGAAGTCGCCGATCGGGCATTGCACCGAGGGGGAGTCCTCGCCGTCCCAGTAGAATTCCAGGATCAGGTTGCGTAGCACGTCGGGGCCGGTGGGGGAGGTGCGGTCGGTTACCGTCATCCAGATGTGACGGATCACGCCGGGGCCCTCGACGTCCATCAAAGTCACCGATTCCCCGGACCTCACCGTGCGGATGCAGGGGCTTCCCTTGCGGGAGGGGCCCAACGCGCTGGCCGCCATGGCCGCGCGGCCCTTGCCGCCGTCCGGGTTTTCGGCGTTGATGCAGCGGGTGCGGCCGGGGGTCCTCATGGCCACGGCATCCAAGGCGCCTTGTCCGAGCCCCGGCGCGGGGTTCGCTGTGGTGAATGCGTCGAGCATGATGCTCACTTCCTTTCCTGTCGCAGGCCTGGCCCGCCACGGCGTTTTGTCTGGGGCGGGCCGGGGATGCTGGGAGTGTTATTTCACGGCACCGGCGGTGATGCCCTGGGAGAGCTTGCGCTGGAAGATGACGAAGAAGATGATGGTCGGGATGATGCTCAGCAGCGATGCGGATGCCAGGGTGGTGGCTTCCATCGTGTGCTGTCCCTGGAGCGTGGCGAGGGCCAGCGGGATGGTCTGCACGTCGTCGCCCATCAGGAACGCCATCGGGATCATGTATTCGTTCCACGTCCAGACGAAGAAGAACACGAACAGCACGCTGATGGTGGGCCAGGAGATCGGCAGCACCACCTTGAGCAGCGCCTGCCAGCGGGAGGCGCCGTCGATGGATGCGGCCTCGAGGATGGCCTGCGGGAACGTGCCGTACACGGAGGAGAGCAGGTAGGTGCCGTACGCGCTTTGGATGATGGTGAAGATGATGATGATCGCGAGCTTCGTGTTGTACAGCCCGGCGGCCTTGAACATGGTGTACAGCGGGTAGAGCAGTGCCTCCTGCGGCATCATGTTCGCCAGCATGATGGCCAGCACGATCCATGTGTTGCCTTTGACGCGGCCGATGCCTAGCGCGAAGGAGTTGAGCACGGACAGCACCACGGCGGCCACGGCGACGGTCAGGGAGATGATGAGGCTGTTGAGGAACTTCATCGAGAACTTCGTGGTGGTCCAGAAGGAGACGATGCCTTCCATGGTGAAGGTCTTCGGCAGACTCAGTGGGCCGGCTGCGTTATAGTCGACTTGCGTCTTGAAGGCGTTGACGGTCAGCACGAGCAGCGGGAACAGGACGATCAGTGCGGCGACGACCAGCAGGACCAGCGTCACCCAGTCGCCTGCCGAGCGGACGTGCTGCGTCTTGTGCGATGCCCTCTTCGCCGTTGCGGCGGTCATTGTCTGTGTCATGGTTCGATCCTCGATTTCGGAAAAATGCGATTCGGTGTTTTTGGGGGTGTGGAGCGGCGTCGTGTCCTTGGAATCAGACCATGTTCTTTTCGACGCGCTTCTGGATGATGGTGAACACCACGGAGAAGACGATGATGACCACGGTCAGGGCGGTGGAGATGGCGGCGCCGTAGCCGACCTGCTGCACCTGGAAGAACTGGTTGTACGAGTAGTAAGACGGCACTGTGGTCGCGGTGCCCGGCCCACCCTTGGTCAGTAGGTAGACAGGGGCGAAGGTCTTCAACGCGCCGATGGTGGCGGTCAGGATCACGACGAGCAGTTCGGGGATGATGGACGGCAGGGTGACCACGCGGAACTTCTGCCACCAGTTGGCGCCGTCGAGGCTGGCGGCCTCATAGAGCTCGGGGTCGACGCGTTGCAGGCCGGACATGAAGATGACGATGGGGTAGCCGAGCTGGATCCACACGAGGATGAACATGAGGACCGGCAGCGCGCTGTCCGGGCTGCCGAGCCAGTTGTGGGTCAGCGATCCGAGGCCGATCTGTTCCAGAGCGCGTTCACGGCGCCGTCTTCGGGGCGGAAGATCCAGCCCATGATGATCGCGGCCACGGCGACGGGCAGCAGCTGGGGCAGGTAGAACAGGGCGCGCAGGAAGGACGCGGTCTTGCCGCCGAACTTCTTCTGGATGACGTCGGTAAGTAGCGACGAGATGAACAGGCCCAGGATCGTGGGGATCACGACGATGGCGACGATGATCCAGAACGAGTTGAGGAACGAGATCCAGAACGTGGAGTCCTTGAACAGTCGTTGCCAGTTCTGCAGTCCGATGAAGCGCACCGGGCCTACGCCGCGCCAGCGGGTGAGGCTCAGGTAGATGTTCCAAACGAACGGGATGATGACGATGATGGCCAGGCCGAGGATGCCCGGGATCAGATAGGGAACGAAGCGCGAAGACCTGTTACCGGGAAGCCGTGAAAGCGCCACGTTATGGGCGTGCTTGGTGTTGCCTGCCATTGCTCTCTCCTTGGTGTGTGTATATGACGGGTGGATTGCTATGCGTGCGGGATTGGGATTGGTCAGGGGAGTGATGACGGGGCGTGGAAAAGGGACAAACCACGCCCCGCCATACGATTCATGGCCGCCGGGCGGCAATCAGTTCGAGAAGCCCATCTCCTCGACGCCGGAGTCGTACTTCGAGTGGATGTCCTTGAGCACGGCGGAGGTGTCCTTGGTTCCGTTCACCAGTTCCTGGAAGGAGGCGGGGATGGCGTCGGTCAGACTTGAGGCGGCGTAGTCGGGGTAGTAGCTGAGCTTGCTCTTGCTGGCGTAGGAGTCGTACTCCTCGATCATGTCCTTGCTCTTCTCGTCGGTGATCTTGTCCAGGTCGGCGGCGACCGGGATGCCGCCGACGTTGCCGAGGTAGTTCTGGACCTCGTCGGAGAGCACGTAATCGATGAACTTGGCGGACAGGTCGTGGTGCTTGGAGCGTTCGGGGATGACGAGCAGGTTGCCGGCGCAGCCGACCGCGAACTTGGATTCGGGCATGACGGCGGCCGTCCATTCGAAGCCGGTGATCTGCTTGGCGAAGCGGCCTTGGTTCCAGGTGCCGGTCTGGTAGATTGGGTATTCGCCCTTGATGAACGCTTGGGTGGTGTCCTCGGCCTTCATGCCGGTAGCGTTCTTGGAGATGAAGCCCTTGTCGAGCCATTCGCTGATGGTGTCCGTGGCGTTGGTGAGTGTCTTGGAGTTCCAGTCGACCTTGCCTTTGTACAGGTGCCAGTTGTCCATGAATGTGGAGTCGGCGTTCTTGGAGACCAGCTGCCACCACAGCCACATCACGCCGTATTCCTGGGCGTCGGCGGCGATTGGGGTCACGCCGGCATCCACGAACTTCTGGCAGGCGTCCATGAACTCGTCGTAGGTGGTCGGAATCTCGATGCCGTACTTGTCGAAGAGGTTCTTGTTGTAGTAGACACGCTGGAATTCGGCGTAGCTGCTCATGCCGTACCAGGTGTCGCCGCCCATGATGCCGTTCTCGTCGTACTTGGCGGTTTCGGCGTTCGAGCCGGTGACCTTCTCGTCCCAGCCGTACTGGTCGACGTAGTCGCCGAGGTCGGTGAGCAGGCCCATGGTGGACAGCACACCCGCTGAGCCGTTGCCGCGGTTGGATTCCATGAGGTCCGGGGCCTCGTCGGAGTTGAGGAACTGACTGCCGTTCTGCGCGATTTGGGTGAAGGACTTGCGTTCGAAGTTGATGGTGATGCCGGTCTCCTTCTTGAACATCTCGGCGGCCTTCTTCCAGGCCTGGGTCTGTCCGGCGTCCTCTTCCTCGTAGTACCAGAAGGACAGGCTGTCCGGGGCGCCTTCGTCCTGTGCGGTGTCGCTGCCGCACGCCGCGAGCGTGGTCACCGACATCGCCAGCACGGCCAGAGCTGCGATTCCTCGTTTGATGTTCATGGGATTCTCCTTTTCCTATTGGTTATTGCCATCGGCAACAGTTGTGGTGAAGATAATCGAAACGTTTCGATTAACGGGACAGGCGTCTGCGTCGACGCCTTGGCGGGCCGGTCCGGGGTGGGCCGGCAGGTGTGGGTTACGGCCGGATTGTAGCCGATCGCGCCGTCGTAGGCGACGTGATCGGAATCGAAACGTTTCGACTATGGATATAAAGCATTGCAGGGGGATACGCGACCACCGGTCTCATGACTCATCCCCCTCGTTCAGGGAGCACACCGAGCCGCGGTCCTCGATTCTGGGCGGCACGAACTCACTTTCCGCTCCGATCGTGCGGCCGTCCTCGGCTGCGGAGAGCAGCAGGCCCACGGCCTTGGAGCAGAGCAGCCTCGGCATCAGCGGTATCTCGGTGACCGGGTGGGCCACTAGCTCGTTCTTAAGGAACGTGCCGCAGGAGAGTATAGAGATGTCGCCGGGGATGTCGATTCCGCGGTTCTCAAGTTCGCGGGTCACCATGTTGAGCGTATCGGCATCGGCCTGGCTGATGATCGCGGTGGGGCGGGGGAAGCGACTTCAGGAGGCCGTCCACGAAGGCACGCGCGTCGAACCGGCCGAACTCGTTCTTGGCCGACTCCGTGACGCGCATGCCCATCTCCCCGGCCCGCTCCAGCATCAGGCGGCGCAGCGTCAGCACATAGCCGGACTGGCGTTCGTAGTCGCGCTCGTTGTCGCGCAGCAGGATGACGTCGCGGTGCCCTTTGCCATGCAGTAGCGCACCGCGAGGTCGGCGGCGGCGGGGAAGTCGATGTCCACGCACGCGCAGTCTCCCTTGCGGCTCGGATAGCCGATGGCCACGCAGGGCTTGCCGTACGAGCCGGCCTCGGCCACGCGCTCGTCGTCCTCTACGATGTCGAGCAGCAGCACGCCGTCGACCATGTTGCTGCGGGTCACACGGCGGATGTCGTCCACCGCATCCTCGCCGCTGAGCAGCAGCACGTCGTAGCCTGCGTTCCTCGCCTGCCGTGCCGTGTGCAGGAAGTACGCGTTGTACTTCGCCTCGTTGATGTCGCCGCGAATCGGCTCGCTGACAGCCAGGATCCGGTTGCGGATACCCCGCATCTTCTGGGCGGAGGCGTCCGGCGTGTACTGCAGCTCGCGGATGGCGTCGCGCACCTTGGCGGCGGTCTTCTCCGAGATCGCGCGCTTGCCGGACAGCACATAGGAGACCGTGCTGACCGACACCCCGGCCGCGTGTGCCACGTCCTTGATTCCAGCCATCATCGCCTCCTTTCCTGTGCTTTCGGTCGGCCTTCAGCGGCCGGCGTATGCCCGACATCATGCCATGTCCGCACGAGTGCGCATAGGTTATGTCTGTTGGTTTCGCCGTTAGCGAACCGTCCAACATCACTGTCGAAACGTTTCGTTAGATTAGATTATTGCGTGCCCCTGCGGTTTTGTCAATCGCACGACACGCCGATATGCGGATATCCGACGGACAGCTTGGCCCGGCTGTCCGGTCGTTCGATTCGACGCTTCGTGCTCTCGGCAAATTGAGTTGTGGAATGTGCAATGGCATGAAGCAGAATCCCGGAAACCACCGAGGATTGTTATTGCCCGGTAATATGGTTGTGTCAGTTTTGTATGCGGGCCTCTGACAATGAATTCGCACTTACTTCATGCCGAACGAATCTAGCGCGTGCATTGCCGTTTTTCAATCAGAAACCGGGGCGGGAGGGCCATGAGGGTTCTTGCGATGATGGCAAATATGGCGATCGTGGCGGATGCGGATAGCTCGAGCGGAAATTAAAGAACCGGGCGGATTCTTCAGTTGGGTGTATAGAAAAACGAAACAGCGGCACTCAGCGTACGTTCTTCACGAAACATGGCCTCATATCGCAAAAACCGTACGCTGAAAGTAACTCAGCGTACGGTTTTCACGAAAGCAGCCACCGGCTATCGGTCAGCCGATAGACCTCAGTCCTCAGTCGCAGCGACCTTGGTGTCAGCCCTGGCCTTCTGCCCAAGGCCGAGCTTGGAGCGCTTGCGGCTGTAGCCGAGTACACGATCAGGCCCAGACCGAACCAGATGGCGAAACGCACCCAAGTCTCCCAGTTGAGACCGGCGATGAGCACGAAGCAGAATACGATGGCCAGAATCGGGGTGACCGGCACGCCCGGCGCGCGGAAGCCGCGGGGCGCATTCGGCTGGGTCTTGCGCATCCATAGAATACCGGCCGACACGATGATGAACGCGGACAGCGTACCGATGTTCACCAGCTCGAACAGCACGTTGATGTTGATGAAGCCGCCGGCGAACGCGGTCAGCAGACCGAAGAACCAGGTGCCTTTGAACGGGGTGCGGTACTTCTCGTGCACGTGGCCGAAGAACTTCGGGAACAGGCCGTCACGGCTCATGGCGTAGCAGATACGGGACTGGCCGTACAGCTGTACGAGCATCACCGTGGTCATGCCGATGAGGGCGCCCAGGTTCACGATCACCGCGAGCCAGTTCATGCCGGTCTCCAGAATCACGCCGGCCACTGGGGCGTCGATGTACTTGGCGAACTCCTTGTAGGGCACCACGCCGGTCATGATCATGGTCATGACGATGTAGAGCACGGTGGAAACGGCCAGGGACAGCAGGATGCCGCGCGGCAGTGTCTTGTTCGGGTTGATGGTCTCCTCGGCGGAAGAGGACACGGCATCGAAGCCGATGAAGCTGAAGAACACGATGGAAGCGGCCGGCACGATGCCGTACGGCTGGGTGGAGCCGGGCTGGAAAGTGTAGATGCCGTACGGGGAGAACGGCTGCCAGTTGGACGGCTTGACGTACCACACGGCGCACACGATGAACAGCACGATGATGGCGAGCTTGATGAGCACCATCACGTCATTGGTGCGCTTGGTCTGGTTGATGCCGATGGACAGCACCCACGTGATGATGAGCACGATGACGAAGCCGGGCAGGTTGAAGTAGGTGGTGACGTCCGGGTTGGTGCCGTAGGCGGCGGTCAGCTCGACCGGCAGATGCAGTCCGAAGCCTTCCAACAACTTGTTGAAGTATCCCGACCAGCCGGCGGACACGGTGGCCGCCTGCAGAGCATACTCCAGAATCAGATCCCAGCCGATCACGAAGGCGATGAGCTCGCCGAATGCCAGATAGGCATAGGAGTAGGCCGAGCCGGACACCGGTGCCATGGCGGCGAACTCGGCGTAGCACAGGCCGGCGAAACCGCAGCAGACGGCGGCCAGCAGGAACGATACGGACAGGGCCGGGCCGGCGGTCAGCGCGCCCTTGCCGGTGAGCACGAAGATGCCGGTGCCGATGATCGCGCCGATGCCGAGCATCGTCAGATCGAAGGTGCGCATCGTGCGCTTCAGGGGAGTGGATTCGGCGACAAGCTGATCCACGCTTTTCTTACGAAACAGATCCATGTTCTTCTCTCATGAAACTTAAGATATGGGGCTAGACCGGACGGATTTCCGGGATCCCGGCACGCCTCAACGCCGGGAATCAAAGGCGGCTTCCGAGAAACCGCATATCGGTCATTAGTGTACGACTGCCGGGCGAAAACAGACGATTGCGACCACACGTCATATTCCTGCGCAACAATAGGTGCCTATGAGCATGAACGCAGCACCCGAAATCGCATTCTCGTCCGAGCGGGGCAAGGCCAACTATGCGGCCGCCCGCCGCCAATACCCCGCACAGGGCATCGTGAACCTCAAAACCATGCGCGACAACATGGCCCACCTAGTCTCCGTGGTCGGCGGCCCGAACTCCGGCACGGCGGTGATGGGCGTGGTTAGGCCGACGCATACGGCCACGGACTGCTGCCCGCCGCACTGGCCGCGCTCGCCGGCGGCGCGACATGGCTCGGCACCGCGCAATCGCATGAAGCACTGCTGCTGCGCAAACTCGGCATCGGCCCCGACCGTTGCCGCATTCTGACTTGGGTATACAACGGCACCGAAGTGCCATTCGATGAGCTGATCGCCGCCGACATCGACGTATCGGTCGGCTCCCTGCCCGGCATCGATGCCGTGGCCGCCGCCGCACGCAAGCTCGGCAAGCCCGCCCGCGTACACGTCAAGGTCGATTCCGGCTTCGGTCGCAACGGTTTCACACCGGCCGGATTCGACGCCGCGCTCGCCAAACTCGTGCCGCTCGCCAAAGAGGGCGTGTTGCATATTGTGGGTCAGTGGAGCCATCTCGCCGTGGCCGATTCGCCCGATGTGCCTGAATTCGTGTCCTCCACCGACCGCCAGATCGAAACATTCAAGGACTTCACGCGCCGCATGGAACAGGCCGGCATTCCGCCGGAGATCCGTCACCTGGCCAACACGGCGGCCACTTTGGACCGCCCGGAGATTCACTTCGAACTTACCCGCCCCGGCATCGGCCTGTACGGCTACGAGCCCGATCCCGCGATGGGCACTCCGCGCGACTGGCATCTGACCCCGGCCATGCGCCTGCAGGCGCAGCTCGGCACGATCAAGGATGTGGAGGCCGGCCATGGCATCTCTTATGGCCGCACCTACCTGACCTCGGACAACACCTCGACCGCTATTGTGCCGCTGGGCTACGCCGATGGCATCCACCGCTCCGCTTCCGGTTTCGATATGGAAGGCGCCAAGCACGTGGAGAAGCCGGGCGGCCCGGTGCGCATCATGACCACCGAAGGCCCGAAGCTCTACCGCGTGTGCGGCCGCGTGTGCATGGACCAGTTCATCGTGGACCTGCACGGATCCGCCGCCGAACTCGGCGTTCACGAGGGCGACACGGTCGAACTGTTCGGCCCGGGCCGCGGCGAGGATTGCGTTGAGCCTACCGCCGACGATTGGGCCCGCGCCGCCGACACCATCAGCTACGAGATCTTCACCTGCCTGCGCAACCGCATCCCGCGCCTTTACGAGCATGCCGCCGAAGTACTGCCCGCCGCCGACCTCGCCAAGCTCGACCCCGCCACGCTGCTATAAGGTGCATTACCGCCATACGGTGGCACCCCGTAATCCCTTCTTCCCGAGTATGTACCACTGACATGTGCTGAGCGTCACATATTCGGGGAATCGGCCCCAATCTCCCGAATATGTGCCGTTGAGTTGACGTCAGTGGCACATATTCGGGAAGTCGGGATTACTGCGGCCGATATGTGTGCCTATGCTTGGCATATGGAAACAACGTTGGATGGGGAACAGGTGCTGAGCGATGAGGCTACAGCGCCTTCGACGAGGAGCGATGGGTACCCGAGCCGCCCAAATCCAAGTCGCGCACCGCGTTCGAGCGCGATCGCGCGCGACTGATTCATTCGTCCGCTTTGCGGCGTTTGGGCGCGAAAAGCCAGATTCTGATTGCCGGTACCGACGATTTCGCCCGCACTCGACTGACGCATACGCTGGAAGTCGCCCAGATCGGTCGCCAAATCGGCGCATTGCTCGGCTGTGATCCGGACGTGGTCGACTGCGCCTGTCTGGCCCACGACCTTGGTCACCCGCCGTTCGGGCACAACGGGGAGCGTGCGCTCGCCGACATCGCCGGCAATATCGGCGGCTTCGAGGGCAACGCACAGACCATGCGTATCCTGACCCGGCTCGAACCCAAGATCTTTCACCCGGACGGGCGTTCGGCCGGCGTGAACCTGACCCGTGCGGCCTTGGATGCGGCCGTCAAATACCCGTGGACCTTGGCCGAAGCCGACCAACACCCAAAGGGGGAGCGGTCGAAGAAATTCTGCGTCTACCCGGATGACGAACCGGTGTTCCGCTGGCTCAAATCGGCGCGCCCCAGGCCACCAAACCCATGGAATGCCAGATCATGGACCTTTCGGATGATATCGCCTACTCCGTGCATGACGTCGAGGATTCCATCGCCACCGGCGCGTTCGATCCGATTGTGCTCGCCGATCCGAAGATGCTGGACCACATCATCGAGCAGGCGCGCGCATGGTATGGGGCGAAGTGGGATGCCGACAAGCTGCTGGCCGCGTTCATGCGATTGCGCCGAGAGCATTTGTTCCCTGCACATTTCAATGGTTCGCGCGAATCGTTGGCGCAGCTTAAGAACATTACGTCCGATTTGATCGGTCGCTTCTGCTGGTCGGTGGAAACCGCCACGCGCGACACGTACGGGCCCGGGCCGTTGACCCGGTATTCCTCGAACATCGTGATTCCCGAGAACACGAATTACGAGATCGTGGCACTGAAGGGCATCGCCGTGTACTTCGTCATGGCGCCTCGCGAGCGCGAGCCATTCCATCAGGAGGAGCTCAAGATCGTATCGGATTTGGTCGATGTGCTTATGGCCGATTCGCCGCTCCCATCCGACGCTTTGGAAAGCCAGTTCCTGGCCGATTGGAACGAATCCACCAACGACGACGAACGTCTGCGCGTCGCCATCGATCAGGTCGCAAGCCTGACCGACAACTCCGCCCTGGCCCTGCACTCCATCTTGTGCTGAGGGCGTGTTGGGCGGGTGCTTCCCTCAGTCTCGCTGCGCGAGCCAGCTCCCTTCGGGTGAGGGGAGCTGTCGCTGTAGGCGACTGAAGGGAGTTTCGCGGAAGGAATGATAACCGACGGTAAAAATTTACCGTGTCTCAGGTGGGGCGGTACTCTAGAGACTTATGGTCGGAATGATTAAGAAAGAAGATGTCGAGAAGGTGCGCGCCGCCGCGACCTGTATGACATTGTATCTGCGACCGTAACGCTTAAGCCCTCCGGTACTGGCACCTTCGTGGGCCTGTGCCCGTTCCACGACGAGAAAACCGGCAGCTTCAACGTGCGCCCCTCACTCGGCGTGTGGCACTGCTTCGGCTGCGGCTTGGGTGGCGACGTATTCAAATACGTCGAGCAATCCGAAAACATCGACTTCCGCGAAGCCGTGGAACTGCTCGCCGACAAGTACCATATCGAGCTGCACTACGAGAACAGCGGCAACGGCCCGAGCCGCGAGAACACCGGCTCCAAACGCACGCGACTGCTGGAAGCCTGCGAGGAAGCCCAGCGCTTCTTCGTCTCCCAGATCCTGACCAAGGAAGCACTGCCCGCCCGCAAGCTGCTTGGCGGCCGCAACTTCTCCCAAGCTGATTGCGAACGTTTCGGTTGCGGCTACGCGCCCCAAGGTTGGGATAATCTTGTGCGCCACTTGTCCTCCAAAGGGTTTACGCAGAAGGAAATCCTCGACGCGGGCTTGGCCCGTCAAGGCCAGCGCGGCATCTATGACTATTTCCGCGGCCGCGTGACGTGGCCCATCCGCGATTCGACCGGCCGCACGCTCGGCTTCGGCGCGCGCAAGCTGTATGAGGACGACCAGATCGCCGCCAAATACATCAACACGCCGGACACGCAGCTCTACCGCAAGACCCAGGTGCTCTACGGCATCGATTTGGCCAAATCCGCCATCGTCAAGAAGCGACAGGTCGTGATTGTTGAAGGCTATACGGACGTGATGGCCATGCACTTGACCGGCATTGACACCGCCATCGCCACGTGCGGTACGGCGTTCGGCGCCGAGCACGCCAAGATTGTGCGCCGACTTATTGCTGATGATTCGCTGGGCGCGGTGCAATTGGTCGGGCCGCTGAAGGTCAAGGACCAGCCGTTGAGCTCGCGCATTGTGTTTACATTTGACGGTGACGCTGCCGGTCAGAAGGCCGCGCTGCATGCCTTCGGCCTTGATTCGGCGTTCCTTTCCCAGACCTTCGTGGCCGTGGCCGACGACAATCTCGACCCGTGCGATCTGCGCATCGAGCGAGGCAACGAGGCGGTGCGCTCGCTGATCGCCCGCGCCAAACCGTTGTATGACTTCGTAATCGACGCCGCCATCAGCCGGTTTGACCTGACCTATACGCCCGGCCAGAGGTGGGTGCGATGAAAGCCGTGGCCCCGCTGGTGGCGCAGATTCGCGACCGCTCCCTGTGGGACGCTTACGCGCGCAAGTCCGCGGGCCGTATCGGCGTGGACCTTGAGGTGATGCGCCGCGAGGTGATGAACGCGCGCCGGCAGATGCACGTGCGCGATGAGGACGCTATGCGCCCAAGCGCCGATTCGAGCGTGACGAGCCGCGTGTGGAGCCCGGCGCCAACCCGTACGCCAATCCGGCCACGCGCAAGGCGTTGGAGCGCCGTGACGCCGCCGAACAGGCGTATTTCAAGATCGACGACGCCGTATTCATCGCCGAACAGCAGTTCATGGCCGTGCTGATTCAGGTGCCGCGCGCCATCGACCGCACCATGTTCGGACAGCTGACCATCGAGCATTTCATGACTTCGGTGTTCCGCACTTTGTTCCAAGCGATTGCGGCCGCCGGCGGACTGCCATCCGATGACACCCCCGCAGGGGCTGTGGATGCACAACCTCACCAAAGCAGGCGGGCCGATGCTCAATCAGGTGATCAACGAGCTGGCCGTCATGCCGTTGCCACTGCCTGGCGACGACAGTGGTAATGGCGCACAACCTCCGCAGTCGAACGTGCCTGGGGGAGTCGGAGGTGGTGCGGCCGCCGTGCAGCTACGCCCTGCCACGCCGGAAGAGCAGCGCTATGCCACCGAACTGCTCACCCGACTACTGGACATGGGCTTCATGCGTCAGATCGGCTTGGCCAAACGCCGCATGGCCCAACTGCCCGACGGTGAAGAAAAATAACCCTCCTCGGCCAAATCGCCCGCATGGAAACCGCCCGTAAAGACCTCCAAGCCCAAATCTACGGCAACACCATCGGCTAATACCTCCCACTGATTGCGCGCATCTTCGAATACGTGCCGGATGCATAAGGCCATACAACCGGTTGCCGGATTGGATGGGTGAAGAAGTTGCGGATTGGCCCCATCCAAATTGGACTGGTTTGGGTGGGCCAATCCAATCCGTTCAATAATGAAGCGCGATACCAAGCAGCGTCGAAACGAAGGGAAACTCATGACGCAGAATCGTGCGGAACTCAACCGTAATCTGGCCCAGATGCTCAAGGGTGGCGTGATCATGGACGTCACCACGCCCGAACAGGCGAAGATCGCGCAGGACGCCGGCGCCTGCGCGGTGATGGCGCTGGAGCGCATCCCCGCTGACATTCGCGCCGCCGGTGGCGTCTCCCGTATGAGCGACCCGGCCATGATCAAGGGCATTCAGGAAGCTGTCTCGATTCCGGTCATGGCCAAGGTGCGTATCGGCCACATCGCCGAAGCCCGCATTCTGCAGGCCATCGAAATCGACTACATCGACGAATCCGAAGTGCTTTCCCCGGCCGACGACGTGTACCACATCGACAAGAACCAGTTCGATGTGCCGTTTGTGTGCGGCGCGAAGAACCTGGGCGAGGCGCTGCGCCGCATCGCCGAGGGTGCTGCCATGATTCGCACCAAGGGCGAGCCCGGCACCGGCGACGTGATTCAGGCCGTGCGTCACATGCGCACCATGAACAAGCAGATCCGCGAACTCGTCGGCCTGCGCGACGACGAGGTCTACGAGGCCGCCAAGCAGCTGGCCGTGCCCTACGATCTGGCCAAGTACGTGCACGACAACGGCCGTCTGCCCGTCGTGAACTTCGCCGCCGGTGGCGTGGCCACCCCCGGCCGACGCCGCCCTGATGATGGAGCTCGGTGCTGAAGGCGTATTCGTGGGCTCCGGCATCTTCAAGTCCGGCGACCCGGCCAAGCGCGCCGCCGCTATCGTCAAGGCCACTGCCAACTGGCAGGACGCCGATCTGCTCGCCAAGCTGTCCGAAAACCTCGGCGAAGCCATGGTCGGCATCAACGAGGACGAGATTCAGACCATCATGGCCGCTCGCGGCGAGTGAGCGCATTACCTTGGCTTCCCTCTTTGAGGGGAGCCAAGAAAGGGTGACGCTCCCGCCAGCGGGAGTCAAGGCCCAAGGAGACGACATGGTTGTAGCTGTTGAATATATTTCCCCAAAGAAGAATCCGCGGACGCCGAAAACGCCAAGCACGGCGTGACCGGTATCCTGGCCGTGCAGGGCGCGTTCGCCGAACATGCGGCGGTGCTGGACAAGCTCGGTGCGCCGTGGAAACTGCTGCGCGCAGCCGAGGATTTCGATGAATCCATCGACCGCGTGATTCTGCCCGGCGGCGAATCCACTACACAGGGCAAGCTCCTGCATTCGACCGGACTGTTCGAGCTGATCGCCGCCCACATCAAGGCAGGCAAACCGGTATTCGGCACTTGCGCCGGCATGATTCTGCTGGCTAAAAAGCTCGACAATGACGACAACGTCTACTTTGGCGCGCTCGACGCCGTCGTACGCCGCAACGCCTATGGTCGTCAGCTCGGTAGTTTCCAGGCCACCGCCGATTTCGGCCAACCCGACGACCCGCAGCGCATCACGGACTTCCCACTGGTATTCATCCGCGGACCGTACGTGGTGTCGGTCGGCCCCGAGGCCACGGTCGAAACCGAAGTCGATGGCCACGTGGTGGGCTTGCGTCAAGGCAACATCCTGGGCCACCGCCTTCCACCCGGAACTCACGGACGATACCCGCATCCACGAGCTCTTCCTGTCGCTGTAGTCGATTCGTCTGCCGTTAGACTGGTATCCGACTGACGAATCAAGGAGACGATCTGCCATGCAGCTTGAGCTGAATCGACGCAGCAAGGTGCCGATGTACCGGCAGCTGGCTGCCGAGCTGCGTGAACAGATCGTCTCCGGCGCGATGGCCGAGGGCTACCGCCTGCCTCCCGAACGCGAGCTGTCCTCGCGTCTCGAAGTCAATCGCACCACGGTGTTGCAGGCGTATCAGCAGCTCAAGGACGAAGGTCTTATCGCCTCCAAAGTCGGCAAAGGCACGTTCGTGCTGCCGCCTGCCTCCGCAAGCCGAACATCGCACACGTCAAACAGTGACTTCGGGAATGCAATAACGCGAACAACACGATCGTCGGCAGAAATGGGAACATCGCAAGCCTTCTCTTCCGGCGACGTAGAACGTGATACCTCCACTGATTTCTTGACGACGGACCAGGGCGGCAGCTCTGCGGTGGTCCATACGATTCGTGAAAGCCGCTCGGTTCAGGGCCCGGAGCCAACCGTCGTGCGTCCGCCATGGTCGGTGTTGTTCTCTGATTATTCCAACCGGTTTACCTACCATGACATCGCCTCGGCCGAGCGGGCGCAGCGCGGCGACACCATTATTGACTTCGCCACCGGTTCGCCGAACCCGGCGGATATCCCGGACGATCTGCTGCGCAAGGTGAGCATCGAGGCTTTCGAATCGCGGGAATTCGACGGCCAACCGGAATCACCTATCGAGGGATTCGAAGAGTTGCGTGCGCTGCTTGCCGAACATATGCGCGCACGAGGCGTACAGTGCGGCGTCCGCAACGTGATGGTGCTCTCCGGCTCCGAGCAGGGCATTGACCTCATCGTGCGTGCGTTCATCAACCCCGGCGACTGCGTGCTGGTCGAACAATCCACGTTCTTCCCGGCATTGCAGACCTTCCGTTCGGCGGATGCGCGCATCATCGGCGTTCCAGTGGACGAGCACGGTATGCGCACAGACCTGTTGGACGGCTATTGCGCGCGATTCCGGCCCAAGCTCATCTACACCGTCCCGACGTTCCAAAACCCCACCGGTACCACGCTGCCGCCCGAACGACGCAGCGAACTCATCGACGTGGCGCGGCGCTATCAGTGTCTGATCGTGGAAGACGATGCTTACGGCGACCTGTGGTACGGCGGGGAATCGTCCGACGCGCATCGCCCCATACCGCTCAAAGGCATGGAGAATGCGGGATACGTGATGTATTTGTCGACGTTCTCGAAAACCGTCACTTCGGGCCTGCGCACGGGATGGGTTGTGGCCGACCCGCATGTGATCAACCGGCTGGCGGCTCTGCGGCGCATGGTCGACCAGCATACGAGCACGTCATCGCAGCGCATCTGCCTGGAACTGCTTAAAGAAGGCCGCATCGCCGAACATTTGCGTGGTTTGATCAAGGCTTACCGCATTCGACGAGATACAGCAATCGCAGCATTGGAGCAGTATGCGCCGAATGAAGTGTATTGGACCGTGCCTGCAGGCGGCTACTATATTTGGGTTTCTTTGCCGGACGGCGTGCGCTCTCTGGATGTATTGGAATCCTGCCGTTCCCAAGGCGTTACGTTCATGCCGGGCAGCGTGTTCGACGTTGACGAAATGGATGATTCCCACATCCGTCTCAACTTTGTGCGCCCGGATACTGCTGACATTGATGCCGGCATCCGAATCATTGGCGAGACGATAGCACAGATGTAGTCAAGTGACTGGCTCATTGCGGTTGTCGAGTTTTTTGATGGCTACATGCCCACATCGATGAGTGCATTCGACGAATAAATAAGCGAGGGAGCCATCATCAGTTCGCTGTGGCATGCGCATAGCGTTGTCGGGCGAACGGGGCAGACCACGTGGTCGTTGCGTGATCTGGTCGATCGAGCCGGCATCGCATTGCCCCTGGCGTAGTGGCGAGGTGGCGCAGTAACGAGTCACGTCATCGCGAGCCGATGATGCGAAATGCGGAACCGGTCGCGGCCATCAACGGGTATCATACATGTGGAAGCAACGATACGTTGGCGTCAGCACATCCATCTGACTCCAGAAAGGGACACGATATGACCACATCCTCCGTTTCGCCGGTGACCACTGAACTGGCGGGCAGTGAAACCGGCATCACGCTTGTCATTCACGCCGGAGCGGGCAGTCGTGGCAAGCACAGCACGCCTGAACGCATCGCCCAAGTCGAACTTGATCTGCAGCGCGCCCTCGATGCCGGATACCAGTTGTTGGAATCCGGAGCACCGGCGTATGAGCTGTGGTCGCCGCCATCCACGTCATGGAAGACGCCCCCGAATTCAACGCCGGCCGTGGTGCCGCCCTGACCAGCGATGGCATCGCCCAGATGGACGCCTGCCTGATGACCGGCGATGGCGAGGTCGGTGCGGTCACCGGCGTAAGCACCGTGAAGAACCCGATCGATGCGGCGCGTGCCGTCAAAGAGCAGACCAAGCATGTGCTGTTCGCGGACCCGACCGATGCAGAAATCGCCGATTGGGGCGTCGCGACCGAAAGCAACGAGTACTTCATCACCGAACAGCGTCGTCAGTCCTTGGCCGAGGCTCAGTCCGGTGGCGATGAGTGGGAGAAGCATGGCACCATCGGCGCCGTGGCGCGCGATGCCGAAGGCAATATCGCCGCCGGCACGTCCACTGGCGGCATCACCAACCAGATGCACGGTCGTGTAGGCGATTCGCCGCTGCCCGGTTGCGGTACGTTCGCCAACCAGTCCACGGTGGCGGTGTCCTGCACCGGCATCGGCGAGGCCTTCATCAAGGTGGTCGCCGCCCATCAGGTGTCGGATCGTGTGCGTTTCGCCGGCGAGAACGTCGAGGATGCCGCGACGGCCACTTTGGACGAAGTCGCCGCGCATCATGGCGATGGTGGCATGATCGTTCTGCCGGCGGTCGGCCGTGGCGTGGTCGCCTACAACAGCGAGATGATGAGCTTCGGATACCGTAGCGCGCAAGGCGGTAAGGTGCAGGGCTGATTGCCCCCTGTATTGCGGCATATAACATGAATGGCCGGTGTGCTGCGGATTCTTGGTAAGGAATCCGCAGCACACCGGCCATTCATGTATGCGGCGAGTGCCGCCGATCGGTGCGGCAGTGTGCGCTACTTGGTGATCGTGTTATACGTGGGCATGTTCGTGTAATCGAACTGCACGTTCTTTACGTTCTGTGCAGACACGGCGGCGACGTTATCGCACCACAGCGGAATCGATGGCAGATCCTGGAGCAGGGTCTCCTGAGCTTCCTGCAGGGCGACGGTACGTTTGCTCTCGTCGGTCTGGGAGAGGGCATCCGCAAGTTCCTGATCGAACTTCGGGCTCTTGTAATCGCCGTCGTTGGAGCCGTGGCCGTCCGCGGAAGCGGAGGAGTACAGCGGCGTCAGGTAATCCTCTGCGGAAGGATAATCCAGCATCCAGCCGGAACGGAATGCGGTGGCGATGGTGCGATCGGTGACGCGGTCGCGAATATCGCTGAACGTCGGGTACGAATCGCCCTCGGCGTTGATGCCGAGCGTGTTCTTGATCTGGTTCGCCACGGCGTCCACCCAAGCCTTGTGGCTGCCATCGGCGTTGTAGGCGATCTTGAAATCACCGCTCCACGGGGAGATCTTATTGGCCTGAGCCCAGAGCTCCTTGGCTTCCTCGGGGTTGTATTCCAGATTGGCGGCACCCTTCAGGTCCTTGGAATATTCAGGAACCAGCGGTGAAGTGAAATCGGTGGCCACGGTCTTGGTGTCCGAGAACACCTTGTCGACGATCTGCTTGCGGTTGATGGCCATGGAGATGGCCTGACGGCGCAGCTGACCCTCCTCGTCAAAACCGAAATGATCGAGTCGTTCGGGGATGACGAAGCCCTGATACGTAGAACCGGCCTGGCTGTAAGCGGTGACGTTCTTGGCGGTGCGGAACGTCTTGACGGCGGACGACGGCACGGCGTCCAGCACGTCCAGGTTGCCGGCCAGCACATCCGCGTAGGCGGAATCCTCGTCGGTGTACACGCGGAATTCGATGCCGCCGTTCTTCACCGTGCGGCTGCCTTGTAATCAGGGTTCTTCACCACTGTGATGCTCTTGCTGACATCCCAGGACTTGAGTTTGTACGGGCCATTGCCGATGGGGTTCTTGCCGAACGCCTTGATGTCCTTGTATGCCACTGACGGCAGCGGGAAGAAGGATTGATGCGCCAGCTGCACCGGGAACACCGAATCCGAGTGGTTGAGCGTGACGACCAGTGTGTGATCGTCCTTGACCTCCAGGCCGGACAGCTTCGCGTCATCGCTGACATTCGGGTCCTGCAGTTCGTCGTAGCCCTTGATGATGGACATGCGGCTCGCCTGCTTCATGGCGTGCTTGACGTTCGCCGCATAGCTCCAGGCATCGGCGAAGGAACTGGCGGTAACGGCCTCGCCGTTGGTGAATTTCCAGCCGTCGTTGATCACGATGGTGAACTGCGAAGCGTCATCGTTCGGCGTGATCGACTTGGCGACTTCGAGATGCTGCTTGCCGTTCACGTCATAGCTGACCAGACCCTCGAACAGGTAACGGATGACCTTGCCGCCACCCATTTCGTTGGTGTCGGCGGGAACCAGCGGGCTCTGCGGCTCGGTGTTGTTGACGGAAATGATGGCTTCTCCCGGGTTTGCGGTCGCGCCGGAATCGGACTTACTACCGCAGGCGGCCACGGAAACCAGCATCACACATGCTGCTGCCATGGCGGCGAAACGTTTGACCGGGAATAATGGGGTAACACGCAACTTCATCGCTCCTCTTCCTCGAATGAAACTATGTTCCATTGGTATGAACCAGCCACGTACGGTATTCGTGTCTGGCCTGTCACACAATGATGCAGTCGTATATACGGGCACGGCATTGCGCGGCAGTTCATTATAAGGGAGACATGCAAACTCAATGTTTCCTTGTCCAAATAAAGAAAAAACGAGCGCGGCTGATGTGCGGCACCGGTCCAAAAACTCATGTCCGCCAGCGCAACGCGACTACGTACCTTATGCCGGTCTGCGCGTAGAATGGAACGGCTGCGATATTGGGTTATTCACGGAGGAATGGATGCGACGCTGGCTGATCAATGTAGCCAAAAATGAGACGATTCTCATCGTCGCCGCAATACTCGCCCTGATTTCGTGTTTCATTGTGCCGCCGGACGCCGATTACAAAAGCTACATTCACGCCAGCACCATCAGCCAGCTCATCTGCCTGATGATTGTGGTGTGCGGATTCCAGCGTATCGGCGTGTTCCGCATCATCGGTTCGCGATTGCTGGAGAAGGTCAACACCATGCGCGGACTGGTCATTACGCTTGTCGCTTTGACGTTCTTTTCCGCGATGTTCATCACCAATGACGTTGCGCTGGTCACGTTTGTGCCGTTCGCGGTGGCCGTGCTCATCATGGCTGGGCAAGAGGATAAGACCATCCTCGTGGTCACGCTGATGACCATTGGCGCGAACGTGGGCAGTATGCTCACCCCGATCGGCAACGCGCACAACCTGTATCTCAAAGCCCTGACCGGCATGCCGACCATGGAATTCCTCGGCATCATGGCTCCGTATTCCGGCACGGCGGCCGTGTTGCTGGTCATCGTGATTTCCGTGGTGTTTGGCAGCAAACCGGTCGGCGACCTGGGCGACCTCGAAACCGGCGTGCTGGCTCCCGAGCGCAACAAACACCAGCCCGACGAGATTCGTATCACCGGCTACGGCGCCGGTTATGGCGGCTGGCGCACCATCGTCTACTCGCTGCTGTTCATCGTCTGCCTACTGGCCGTCTCCGACGTGATTCCCCTGTGGGTGATGTGCGTGATCGTGGTCGTCGTGTTCCTGTTCACCGATCGGCGCGTATTCAAATACGTGGATTGGGGACTGCCGCTCACCTTCTGCATGTTCTTCATCTTCATCGGCAACATGAAACGCGTGCCCGAGTTCTACCAGCTGGCGCGCTCGCTGGTCGGCGGCCATCCGCTGGAAGTGGCGGTGGCGTCCAGCCAGGTCATCAGCAATGTGCCCACCACGATTCTGCTTTCCGGCTTCTGCGACCAATGGCGCGATCTGATCATTGGCACCAATTTGGGCGGCATGGGTACGCTCATCGCCTCGATGGCCTCGCTTATTTCTTACAAGAACGTCGTGCGCCAGTACCCGCACAAGAAAGGCCGGTATCTGGCCGTCTACTCCGCCGGCAACGTTCTGTTTTTGGCCGTATTGCTGACCTTGAGCTGGATCATCGAGCCGAGTTTCTGAGCCCAGCCATCTTCACCCCGCTGACGGGGGCTGTTGGCGAAGCCGACTGGGGGTGGTCTACCGCGCGTATACGGTGGGGGAGCCGGTCAGTCGGCTCATGGCCGACTGCGGGATGTCGTGGATGCGGCCGATGGTGGCATCCAGCGTGGATACGCCGGCTGCGGTGGCTGTGTTGGCTGTGGTGGCTGTGGTGGATGCAGAGGTGATGCTGGATACGCCGACTGCGGACGATGATACGGCCGCAACCATCGGCTGACGATAGGCGTTGGAGTTGCGGGCCAGCCGAGCGAGCGCAGGGTGCTGCCTGCGGAACAGATTGATAAACATACCGCACACTCCTTCATCGTTGGCCGGCGGTCTTCTGACCGCCGTGGTTTCCATCCTGCCCTCCCGCGCTTGTATTCGCTATGGAGGATGGCCCCTATTATTCCCTGAATCTGCACGATTCCCCCTCATCCTTGAGGGTGATTCTAACGGCAAAGGAATCGGCTAATGGCCGATGCCAATCAGCGCGAAACCACCAGCGTGACGCTGTACGGCTTGATCTGCATCGCCAGCAATGAAGACGGCGACGGCAATGTGTAAGCCCGACGTTCCGGCACAATCGCCCCCGAAGCCTCGCCGCGGTATCCGATAGTGGTTTTCGCCGTCGGACTGGCGCTTAACGTCGTCACCTCCAAACGCACCGGTCGCGATGGCGAGGCGCCCAGCCCGGCCAGTCCGCGCGCGATTTCCAACGTCACATCCACCGGGGAATCGGAGGTATTGACGATTTTGATGTAACGGCAGACGTCATCCCCGTCATGCCCGGTGGCACTGACATACAGATGTTTGGCGGGGCGTGACGCGGTCTGCTCGATGGATACGGCATACGTCGTGTCGCCCAGATGCGTGGAAAACAGCCGCTCCACCTCATAATTCACCGTGGGGTTCACATGCGCCGGATTGAATTCGATAAGATTCTGCGCCCACCCCTTAGCCAGGATATGCGCGAGCAGCGGCGCATAGGAGGTCATGCGCACCACGTCGGAATTGCGCTCGCAACCGGTCAGGAACGCGGCCTCGCCGAGTGCCGACTTCCACGTGTTCGCGCCTTGTTCGGTCTGTGGTTGGCCGGCAAATAGCCGTTGGCTGAATATTCGCCGAAATAGACGCCGGCGCCGCAACGCGGGTAAGCGTCGAATCGTGACGCCTGGGATACAAACCATTCGGGGGAGTGGTAGGAATGCTCGTCGACGATAATCGCGTCACCGGTGGCGGAATCATGTGTCCCGGAATCGGTTGCGGCCAACGCTCGCGCATGGTCCCAGCTGCGCTTCATCGCCGGCTGGAAGGGGAACAGTCCGGCGCTCATCACACACAGCATATCCGGGTATCGTTCGTGAATGGCCTCGCTGATCATGTCAAACTTGGCCACATAGTCGGCCCCGAAGTTTTCGTTGCCCACGCCGATCATGTCCAGGCCGAACGGCTCAGGATGGCCCATATCACGCCGGACCGCGGCCCACGAGCTGGACTCCGGATCGCCATTCGCGAATTCGATGAGGTCCAGGTAATCCTGAATCACATTGTTGCGGAAGGTTGCCGAATTGATATCCATGTGGCGCGGATCGCGGCCGGGCGACTGGCATGCGATGCCGGCGAACAGAGTGGGCAGCGGCTTTGGCCTTGAGATCCTCGCACAGGCAGAAATACTCGTAGAAACCGATCTGATAGCTCTGCGAATAGCTGGAACCATCCGGCATCTTGAACGACCACATCGAATACTGTTGGCGTCGCGCGGCCAGAGAGCCGACGGTATCCTTCCAACGATACTCATTGCCGGGCGTCACACCTTCGACGATGCAGCCGCCGGGGAATCGCAGAAACGCTGGATGCAACGCCTGAATGGTCTCCACCAAATCGCGGCGCAGCTTGCCGTAACGCCATTTCGGGTCGCCCGCGCCCCAATAGTCCGCATCCATGAACTGCACCAGATCAAGATCGAACGTGGTGCGTTCGCCGGCGTCAATGGTGATACGCAGCTTGCCGTAATCGGTGTTCAGGCCGGTTACGTCGGCGTTGAACCGGTACCAGCCGTCACGACCGATGGCGATGGCACCATCCGACGGATCCGGACTGATCGAAACGCCGGAATCCTGCGCATCGGCCCCATCGTCCTGCCTCAGACCGGTCTCTTCCGTATCGTCAAGCGGATCGGAGTCCACGATATACGACAATCGAGTGGTGCTGGTGAGCGGCAGACCGTACCTATCGACCACGCCGACGGACAGCTCGGCCCGCCCATGAACCGGACGTACCGCGAGACTGGCGGAATAGGTGTGGTCGGCGACGATGGAGAACGCGGGCCCGCCCCCGTTGTCGCCGCCTCCGTTATAGCCGAGGTTTTCCAGATATGCAGGGCCGGTTTCGGAAGGAACATCGGACGTGATGCGAGCGTATCGGCTATGTGCGTGAATTGGCGGGGCGGGGCAGTCGGTGGTCACCCGCTGGCCGTGAATCCCGCGTATCTCACTGCCGAGGCTGGCGGCGGAACAGTTGATGAAATCCCAGAAACGCAGGGAATCAGCCTGCGTACGCCACCGTTCGGCACCGGCCATACGCCACGTGTGATGGTCGAGATAGACGCCGTCAAAACTGTAGTTGTTCACCATGTTGGCGTTCAGCCCGCCATCCGCACCATGGTTGATGTCCTCGAAGAACACGCCGTACAGTCGCCCGCTTGTGTGATGGGTGGGGCTTCCCACGCTAATCCGCACCATGGTTTCGATTGTAAAGGGAATGGAGCGGAAAGGTAAACGGAAGAGTTCGCTCACCGTTCATGTTGCGGTCAATCCAAGTCGACTGTTCGCCGGTATACAGCCGGTAACCTCGAAACAGGAATGGAAAATACGGACGACTAGGAGCGCGGCTGTGCAATCCTCGGTGGGAATACGTGAGCGCATCGACCACGTGTATCCGTCGCTGCGTCCGGCGGAGCGCGCCGTGGCCCAGTATATTCGGGATCATATCGAGGAGGCGGCCGACCTGACCGTCGGCCAGATGGCCGACATCGCCCACGTCAGCCAGCCGACGGTGATTCGGTTCGCCCGCAAGCTCGGCTTCGGCGGTTACCGTGAACTGCGGTACGTGTTGCGCAACCCGGCCGCCGAACACAAAGTGACCTTCAATCCGCTGGCCGGATTCGGTCTGAATCCGTGGGATGGCGAAGATGAGATTCCCGGTAAAGCGGCCGATGGCGCGAAGGCGCTGATCGACGAGCTGCACAATGCGTTGGACCCCAAGGCCTATCGCAAGGCGGTCGCCCTACTCGCCGAATCGGAGTTCATTGACATTTTCGGCGTGGAGAATTCGTTGACACCGGCGATGGATCTGTTCACCAAGCTCGGCTACCTGGAACTGACATGCCGTCTCAATACCGACGCTTACCTGCAGCAGATCGGTGCCGGGCACCTGCCCCACGGCGCTGTGGCCGTCGCCTTCTCCCATTCGGGCAGTTCGGCGGATACGGTCAAAGCGTTGCGATTGGCGAAGTCGCATGGCGCGAAAACCATCGCCATAACCAATGCCATCGGCGCGCCGCTGGCCAGCTGGGCCGACGTGACGTTGCTGACGGGTCGTGACTCGCACACGATCTATGGCAATGCGATTTCTCGCGCGTGGCTGATACCGCGCTCGTGGACATGCTGTACATGAGCGTGATTCTGTCCGACTATGGCCGGTTCTCCACCGCGCTCGACGAATCCGGTCGCATGATTCGCGATCGCGTATTCGAGAACTGAGCTGCTGCTTTATCGCGCCTTGGGCTGTATTGCTCTGGTCGTTGCTGCTTGGGTTGTTGACGATTTGGTCGTTGTCGCCCTGGTCGCTACCGTCCTGAGGCATGTGCCAGCGAATACGTAGTGGACTTGGCGTGCGTATGACGTTCGATCTTGCCGCTCAACTCCAGCTGGTCCAAGAGCTGCGTCATCTGATCCTTGTTCAGGCCGAGCGCTTTCTGCATGGTTTTACGGCTGAGCTTCACACCGCGGAACGCGAGGAAATTGAGCGTGAACTGTTCCAACGTTTGAGGCGACGGTTCCAGCGTTGCCGTATCAAGCGGGCGGATACTGGTCTGATCGTCACCGTCCGGGCGCTCGCCGAATCCACTGCCGAGAATCAGCGTCTGCAATGGCGCGCAGCCGATGATGCGTGCGCCGGCCAAAGCATCTGCAGCGTTATCCGTCATGCGCTGAATCGTGGGGAATGAGTACATCTTGGCATGCTGCGCTTCGTCAGTAGTGCTGGGCGCGGCGGAAGCATCGGTATCGGTCCGATGCGAGGACGCGGCCTCGGCCGATACCGGGATGGGCAGTACCATTGCCACCGAAGTGGGGCCCACGCGCAGTTGCGGACTGACCGCGCTCTGTGCGTAGGCGTCCATAATGCGTTGAATGCCGGTACCGCAGTTCTCGCAGAAGCCCAAATCGGCGAACAATTCAGCCAAACGCGGGGTGCGTGGCTGGCATACGCCGTTGAGTAGATCGTTGATTTCCAAACCATCGGTCAGGCCGCCGAGCGACACGATTTCCAAGCGGGAATCGAAGATATTGATCAGTGTGGGGCCGGAGTACGTGTAATCGCGATGTTCCAGTGCGTTGACCAATGCTTCGCGCAGGGCTATGGCCGGGTATTGGCCGGATTCGTTGATGCCGTTCAGCAGGGCGCTGGCTTGGTCGAGCTGGCGCAGCACCGAGCCGGTGAATGTGTGACGTTCGCGAATGGCGCTTTTGCCATTGCCCTCGAAAATGGTGGCCTTGATAACGAACGGGCATTGGTTGGACAGCAGGGTGGCAAGCGACGATTCGGTGGTGCCGGTGAAGGTGTTGTCGGTGCCGGTGTTGGTGATGCTGCCGGCGGGGGCATTACCGGCATCGGCAGAGACGGATGCAGCCATGTTGGTCACAACCGGGCTTTCCCAATCCTGCCTTCACTGGCAAAACGACCCTGTGCGTATGTGAAAGTGAGCTCACCACTATCGCCTGCGACGGTCTGGCCCGATGCGGCGTGATCTACGTTGCTCTCCGTTGTCCCCATATCGCCGATGGTACCGGTGCAAGCCGACGTTACGCCGAGGTGTTTTACACCCCTACGGCTAGACTTACACGAGTCTGGCCCCGTAGCTCAGCTGGATAGAGCATGTGACTTCTAATCTCAAGGTCGACGGTTCGAGCCCGTCCGGGGTCACGATGTAATAAGCCCTTGGTCCCTCATCGTTTGTGAGGGTCAGGGGCTTTTGAGTATTATGCCGGTCTGGATCCGTCTGGGGCTTGAACCGCCGACCTTGAGATTAGCGGTTATATGCTTATCACTGCCATCCGGGAACACCCTTAAGGGGTGCGGCTCCTGCATAACGGCTATACACTGACTTGAGATGTGCTGAATAATAACCAGCTATCGCGCGTCCGCCAATGGCGACGAACGAGGGGAAGAAGGGCCCGTGCCGCGAGCAATCATCGAGGTAAGAAACCTACGCAAGGAATACCCCGTCGAGGATGAGACGGTGGTGGCGCTTGACCGTGTCAATCTCAGTATCCCGCAAGGCCAGATCTGCTGCATTTTCGGCGAATCCGGCTCCGGCAAATCCACGCTGCTCAACCAGTTGGCCGGCATGGAAAAACCGACGCGCGGCGGCGTGAGAATCGGCGGCGTACCCGTCAGCAAACTCGACGAGCGTGAGCTGGCGGCCTTCCGCCAGAAGCATCTCGGCTTCGTATTCCAGTCGTACAACCTGCTACCCAATCTGACCGCGCTCGAAAACGTGGCAATGCCGCTGATGTTCCGCGGCGTGCCCAAAGGAACAGCGCGAACGTGCGGCGCGTGGCGTACTCAAACGAGTCGGGCTCGGCCATCGTCTCAGCCATTACCCGCGCCAGATGTCGGGCGGCCAACAGCAGCGCGTCGGCATCGCCCGGGCGTTTGTGACCAAGCCCGAGGTGGTGTTCGCCGATGAGCCGACCGGCAACCTTGACTCCAAAACCAAAACCGAGGTCATGACGATGATCTGCGCATTCGCCCATGACTTCAACCAGACCATCGTGCTGGTCACACACGATCCGCAGATGGCCTCATACGCCGACCGCATCGTCACCTTGCTCGATGGCCGCATCACCAGCGATCGGCTCAACACCGACCTTTCCCGCCCAACTGTTCCGTCCACGCCGTCCGCCCCAACCACACCAACTACACCGTCCACGCCGTCCGCCCAAGAACCCAAGGAGTTGACCGATGAAGCACCTCTCCCACCGCACCATCGCCATCATCGTCGCGTTGCTCTCCACGCTGTCACTGGCACTTGCCGTCATCTCCCTTCCGCACCAGGCGTACGCGGTCGACGGCACAGACGGCACAAGCGGCACGAACAGTACGTCTCAGGGAAGCGACGGCGATTCCGCGCCAATCGCCGGCCCGGTGCCGAACATCATCGTCACCAACTTCACCTATGGCGGCGATTCCGTGGCCGCCGGCGCCGATTTCAACCTCGACTTCACCTTCCAGAACATGGGTCAGGTGGCGGTGACAAATATGGTCATCACCGTGGACGGCGGCGAGAGCTTCGCTATCGCGGGAGGCACGAACACGTTCTACGTCGACGCGCTGTGGGGCGGTTACGCCATGACGCAAAGCGTGCCGATGCAGGCGCTCGCCTCCGCGAAAAGCGGTGCCCAGCCCGTGACCGTGAACTTCCGATACGAGTATGTGGACGCCAGCGCCCGCTCCTCAAGCCAGTCCGATGTCAAGATTTCCGTGCCAGTCAGTCAGCCTGACCGGTTCGAAATCAGTGATCCCGTAGTGTCCGACCAAGGTGATCGCCGGTCAGGAAAACACGGTCACGATGGAATATGTGAACAAGGGCAAGGGCGATATCGCCAACGTCGAGGCCACGATGGAGGGCGAAGGTTTCGATGCCACGATGAAAACCCAGTACATGGGCAATGTGGCTTCCGGCGCCACCGGCACGATTGGTTATGCCTTTACGCCGCACGCGTCAGGCGAGCTGAAGACCACGCTCAAAGTCACGTACGAGGATTCCGACGGGCAGACCAAAACCAAGGAATTCCCGCTCACCATACCCGTAACCGATATGCAGCCGATGGATGATTCCGGCATGGCCGATCCGAACATGGACCAGAGCGCCAATCAGGATTGCCGGTGCTGGTGTATGTGGTCATCGTCGTGATCGCCGTGGTCATTATCGTGGTGATTGTGCTGCTGGTGCGTCGCCGGCGCAAGCAGAAGGCCAAGAAGAGCGATATTGATGAGGACTGGGATGATTGGTCCGAAGGCAAGGATGATAAGACCGATACCGGGGTGACGGATGGTGCTGCGGCAGACACCGCTCCTATTGCACCAGCCTCACCGGCCTCACCAGCCTCACCGGCCGGCCCGTCCCACAAGGCCTGAAAGGCCCGACCATGCGATTCGGCGACATACTGCGGCTTTGCAGACAAAACCTATGGCGGCGTAAATCCCGTACGATTCTGACCGTGCTGGGCGTTATCGTCGGCTGCTGCTCGATTGTGCTCATGGTCTCTTTGGGCCAAGGCATTAACGAGCAGAACGAGAAGATGCTCAAATCGATGGGAGATCTGTCCATCGTTACCGTGTACACCAACGGTCATGTCGGTCCGATGGGCGGTGGCGGTTCGTCCGAGATGGGCGATACCAAGCTCGACGACAAGGCCGTGGAATCCTTCCGCGCGATGAGCGGCGTATCCGGCGTGACGCCGATGATGAACTTCCCTTATAACGTGGCGGCCAGAGCCGGCGCGGGCGGCCGTTACCTCTACGATTACGTGCAGATCATGGGCATCGACATGACCCAGTTCGACCAGATGGGCTACAAGCTCGTCGGTGGCGAGAAGCCGGTCAAAAAGGATCAGGTGCTTGCCGGCGAATGGTTCGCCTATGGTTTCATGGACACCTTGAAGAACGGCGAACAACGCACCAGCACACGCGGCGGTCAGTATTCCTCATGCACGTTTAACCAGACCACCGGCCAGTGCGAGGAAGACCAGGACGAGGATCCGTTCTTCGACCCGCTCGCCACGCAAATCAGTCTGACCACCGGCACCAATTATCAGGGCGACCAGTACACCATGAACATGTACGGCGGCGGTGGCGACACAGGCGGCGCGGGCGGCAGCGCCGCGGATCAGTCGGAAAACGTCACCCTCGATGTGCGGGCTTCCGGCATTGTGGCGGGCGACTACAACAAAGGCTATGCCACCTCCGACGGTCTGGTCATGGATTTGCAGGCGTTGAAGGAACTGGCCGCCAAAGTCGATCCAGCCGCCGCCAAAAAAGCCACCGCCTATGATCAGGTGCTGGTCAAGGCCGCCGACCTCAAGTCCGTGCCCGAAGTCGAATCACAGATCAAAGCGTTGGGCTACGAGACCTCCTCCTATGAAGACATGCGTAAGTCGTTGGAAGAACAGTCGCGCGCGATTCAGCTGATTCTGGGCGGTATCGGTGCGGTTTCGCTGTTGGTTGCGGCCATCGGCATCGCCAACACAATGGTTATGTCCGTAACCGAGCGCACGCGCGAGATCGGCATTATGAAGGCGCTTGGCTGCTACGTTCGTGACATTCGCGTCATGTTTCTTGCGGAGGCCGGCGCGATCGGATTCTTCGGCGGATTGATCGGCTGCGTGCTGAGCGGACTGATATCGCTGGGCATCAACGTTGCCGGCGCGTTGTATGCGGGCGGCATGAGCGGCGGCATGCCTGGCGGTATGGTCAGCGGTGCAGGCGGGGGCTCCGGCGACGGTACCGGTGGCGGAACCTCTATCTGGACCATACTCTGGCAGGCGATAGTTGGTGGCGAGAATGTGACCCGTTATTCGGTGATTCCGTGGTGGCTGTTCCTGTTCGCCGTACTGTTTTCCACGCTGATCGGCTTGCTGTTCGGCTTCGGCCCGGCCAATAAAGCCGTTAGAATCCCGGCCCTAGACGCCATCAAAAACAACGAGTGATCGCCTCTGTCACCTGCTCCACCGTTAGTCCATAACGTTCGTTCAGTTCGCCCAGCGGCACGCGGTCGGTAAATTCCTTGGCTGCGCCGAAGTTCAGCACACGAGGATTACGGCTGCCGTCCGAGACATGATGATTCGCATAGTATGCGGTCACTTTCTCGCCCCAGCCGCCTTCAAGCTGCCCGTCTTCAAGGGTGATGACCTGCTGGTGGCCATCACGCAACGACTCCAGTACGTCTGAATCCAGCGACGTGCACTGGCGCGGGTCGATAACCGTTGCCGTGATGCCATAATCGGCAGACAATGCGGCGGCCGTCTGCTCCGCCAACGGATACGCATTGCCCAGTCCGGTAATCGCGACTTGCGAGCCCGTCTGATTGACCCGCCAATCCAGCATGTGACGCACACCGGCATGCTGAGCCGTTACGCTAACGGTCCCGCGGACTGTTGCGGCAGATATGCCCCCCGCTGGCGGAGCTGACGGAGACTGGCAGCGAAGTTGACTGGGGGCGGTCAGCGATCTGCCCACCCGTCACCGGCAGCAGTGTCGCATCCCGTTCCGCCGTCAGAATCGCCTCGCCCGGCACTCGAATCACCACCGGACCAGCAGGGGCGTCCGCCGAACCGGCCGGCGCGGTAGCCCATGCCAAATCAGCTAGATAGTCGCGAGCCGAAGTCGGCACCAGCATCGTAGCCCCTGGAATATTGGAGAACATCGTCACGTCATACGCACCGGAATGCGTATTGTCCGAACCGGACAGGCCGCCCAGAAATCAAGTACCGTGACTCGCGAACGGTTCAGGCTCATCTCCTGGAAGAACTGGTCGTACGCGCGCTGGAAGAAGGACGCCGTGGTGGCCACCACCGGCGTGCCACCCGCCCGTGCGATGCCGGCAGCGTACGCCACGGCATGCGATTCGGTGATGCCCGTGTCTACATAATGTGCGCCCGCGCGCTCTCGGAACTCATGGGTGATGCCGTTCGAGCCCGGCGTGGCGGGGGAGATGACCACGAGTCCCGGCTCGGCGGCGAAACGCGGTTCGAGCGCGGCCATCGCCATTTTGCCGTAATGCTTGCGCGGATCGTCCGGCTTGCCGATTGCGGCATCCGGATTCTGCCAATGCGAGGCCTCGCACTGGCCCTCATGCGGTTCATGATCGGACAGTTGCAGTGATCCGAATGCCACGGCTCGCTGTGGTTCACGTTATCGGTGGGATGCACGCCGGTGGGGGAGTCGAGCGAAACCGGTGAGGCCGAGGCGGTTTGCCGATCTGCGTGAGTCTCCTCACCGTCATATCCCGCGCCCTTCAGCGTATGAATATGGACCACCACCGGATGATCGATATCGCGCACTTCCTCGAAAGCTGCGACCAGCGCGGAAACATCGTTGCCGGCCTCCACATACCGATAATCCAAGCCAAACGCGTTGAACAGATTCGGCTGGGCGGTGCCGCCGGACGCGCGCAGGCGGGCGAGCGGACCGTACATGCCACCGAAATCGCCGGCAATCGACATCTCATTGTCGTTGAACACAATGATGAGATTGCCGCCCTGCTCAGCCGCGTTGTTCAGCCCTTCAAACGCCACGCCCGAACTGAGCGAACCGTCCCCGATCACGGCGATCACATTGCCGATGCCGCTGTTCGGGCCTTCCATATCGCGGGTTTTCGCCAAACCGCAAGCCAATGAAATCGAGGTACCGGTGTGACCGAGCACGAACTGGTCGTGTTTGCTTTCGTCCGGATTGGTGAAGCCGGTCACCTCGCTGAAACGGTCCGGGTCCAGATAGGCGGCGGCGCGGCCCGTGAGCATCTTATGCACGTAGCTTTGGTGGGATACATCGAACACGATGCGGTCACGAGGCGAATCGAATACGCGGTGCAGGGCCACCGTGGCCTCCACCATGCCCAGATTGGAGCCGATATGACCGCCGTGTTGGTGGCCATATGCCAGCAGCGTGGCACGAATCTCACGGCAGAGTTCGGCGAGCTCGTTGGGAGCAAGGGCCTTGACATCGGCCGGGCTGGCAATGCGGCTCAACAGATGGGAGTCGTCGCCATGGGAAGGGGTAATGCTCGGGGGTATGTCGTGAAGGCGCGCGATCCCCTCGGCAGCGCCGGAGACGGCGAAGGAATCGCTTGAATCAAATCCGTTTCCTGACGCGTTGCGCATACCCTCGAATCTCCCTTCGCTAGTCTTTCCCGAAGTTGAATGCTAACGCCCGGCATTGTCCGAGGTCCACATGACGAAGCAATGCCCCCAACATCTCCGTAAATGGGTGATTCGTTCGCTGCGCGATGTGGGACAATGAATGCGGTAATTCCTTTTGATACCAAGGAGCGCGCAATGAAGGCCGTATACGCATCCACCGTCAACCATGCCGATCCGCTTGCCGCGTTGGCGGTGGGCGAGCAGCCCGAACCCCAGGCCCGCCCGTTCTGGTCGACCGTTTCGGTGCGCGCGGTGACCGTAAACCATCACGACGTCTGGTCGCTACAGGGTGTGGGTCTCGCCGCCGAGCAGACGCCGATGATCCTGGGCACCGATGCCGTGGGCATTCTGGACGAGGACATTCCCGGCAAGCATGGGCTCAAGGCCGGCAGCGAAGTGGTGCTGTACACGTTCGTCGGCACCGATGGCGCGGGCGTGGCCCCGGGCGAGCGCCGCACGATCCTCTCCGAGAAATACCCCGGCACGATGGCCGAGAAGACTGCCGTGCCGTCCGCCAACGTGTTCGTCAAGCCCGCAAACCTCACCACGGCTGAGGCGGCCGCACTCGGCACCAGCTGGCTGACCGCCTACTCGCTGTTGTTCGAGGCCGCCGGCATCAAGCCGGGTGACTCCGTGCTCATTCAGGGCGCGGGCGGCGGCGTGTCCACTGCGGCCATCCAGCTCGCCCATGCCGCCGGTCTGGAGGTGTTCGTCACCTCGCGCGACGCGGACAAGCGCTCCAAGGCGCTGAAACTTGGCGCGAACGCCGCGCTGGAGACCGGTGCGCGGCTGCCGTGCAAGGTCGATGCGGTGATCGAGTCCGTGGGGGCGGCCACATGGGGTCATTCGGTGCGGTCGGTGCGGCCCGGCGGCACTATCGCCATCTGCGGCGCCACCACCGGCGACCAGCCCGGTGCCGAACTGACCCGGTTGTTCTTCCAGGACATCCGCGTGCAGGGATGCACGATGGGTTCGCGCGAGGATTTCGCCCGGCTGCTGCGCTTCGTGGAGCACGCCGACCTGCATCCGGTGATCGATTCCGTGGTCGACGGATTGGACTGCGCCTCCGAGGCGTTCGCCAGAATGATCGCCGGCGACATGTTCGGCAAGATCGTTATTGAGCTGTAAGCCTCACAGAATTATGTATTGAGAACGATTCGCTGCGTGGCTTAACTTCGCTATCAGGAGTACAGTGGGCCTTATTCTCAATAACTAGGGAGTAAATGATAATGGCAAATGAATCCAAGCCCGAAGTCGCAGTGGTCATGGGATCCTCCAGCGACTGGGAGACCATGAAGCGCGCCTGCGACATCCTCGACCAGTTCGGCGTCGCCTACCACAAGCAGGTCATCTCCGCGCACCGCACGCCCGAGCTCATGGCCGAGTTCGCGCACAACGCCCGCGCCAATGGTCTGAAGGTCATTATCGCCGGTGCCGGCGGTGCCGCCCACCTGCCGGGCATGATCGCCGCGCAGACCACACTGCCCGTAATCGGCGTGCCCGTGCGCTCCCACGCCCTGTCCGGCTGGGATTCGCTGCTGTCCATCGTGCAGATGCCCGGCGGCATCCCGGTGGCCACCACCGCCGTCGGCAACTCCGGTGCCACCAACGCCGGCCTGCTCGCCGTGCAGATGCTCTCCGCCTTCGAGCCGGAACTGGCCGACAAGCTTGAGGATTACCGTAACGAACTGAAGGAAAAGGTGGCCGAATCCAATGCCCAGCTTGTCTGAAGAAACGGGCGGCCGCGTCTCCATGCTGATGCCGGGCTCGACCATCGGCATCATCGGCGGCGGCCAGCTCGGCCGCATGATGGCTCTGTCCGCCCGCTACATGGGCTTCCGCGTCGGCGTGCTTGACCCAACGCCGAACTGCCCGACCGGTCAGGTGGCCGACTTCCAGATCACCGCCGAATACGATGACAAAACCGCCATCCATGATCTGGCCGTGCAGTCCGACGCGCTCACCTACGAGTTCGAGAACGTGGACGCCGATGCCATCGACGAGGTGCGCGGCATCACCGCCACCCCGCAGGGCACCGACTTACTGCGCGTGACCCAGCACCGTGTGCACGAGAAGCAGTTCATCAACGACCACGGCACCGCCACCGCACCGTGGCGCGCCGTCAACAACTTCGATGAGCTTGACGCCGCCCTCGACGAGATTCATTATCCGGCCGTGCTGAAGACCGTGTCCGGCGGCTACGACGGCCACGGTCAGCTCGTGTTGCGTTCCGACGCCGACTTGGAGAAGATCCGCTCCCGCTCCGACCGTGGTGGTGGCTTCCCGCCGAGCATCCTGGAAGGCTTCGTCGACTTCGCATTCGAGGCTTCGATCCTGGTCTCCGGCAACGGCAAGGACTTCGTCACTTTCCCGATTGTGCGTAACGAGCACCGCAACAACATCCTGCACATGACCATCGCCCCCGCCGAGGTGTCCGAACATGTGGCCCGCGAAGCGCATGAACTGGCGATTCGCCTGGCCAAGGGCTTCGAACTGGCTGGCACGCTGGCCATCGAACTGTTCATCACCAAGGACGATCAGGTCATCGTCAACGAGCTCGCCCCGCGCCCGCACAACTCCGGCCACTACACCATCGAGGCCTGCTCGATGGACCAGTTCGGCGCCCACATCCGCGGCATCGCCGGCTGGCCCCTGCCCAAGCCCAAGCTGCTCTCGCCGGCCGTGATGGTCAACGTACTCGGCCAGCATGCGGAACCGACGCGCGCGCTGATCGCCACCCACCCGGAGTGGAATGTGCACGACTACGGCAAGGCCGAAGTGCGCCACGACCGCAAGATGGGCCACATCACCGTGCTCACCGACAACCCTGCTGCCATGGTTGCTGACCTTGAGGCCACCGGCTGCTGGGACGACCTGAAAAAGAAGGCGTGAGCTTACCGATGGTTGAACATATCGAACGCCAGACCAAGCAGAAGGACGCGATTCGCGCCGCCTTGGTCGACTGCGAGGAGTTCATCTCCGCTCAGGACCTGCACCGCAGGCTGGAGGACGAAGGCTCGAAAATCGGCTTTGGCCACCGTATACCGCCAGCTCAACGCCTTGGCCGATGCCGGTGCCGCCGACACGATCCGCCTGGACGGCCAGCAGCTGTTCCGCCTATGCGGCGACGACGGACATCACCACCACTTGGTGTGCAAGCAGTGCGGCAAAACCGTGGAAATCGATCCGCCCGGCGAGGCTTGGCTGCGCAAAATGACCGACGGCCACGGCTTCACCGTCGAATCCCACACCCTGGAGGTCTTCGGACTATGCCCTGATTGCCAAAAGGAGCAGAAAGCGCAGAAGGCTCAGAAAGCAGTGAGCGAATAACAAATGGGATCGGCTTCGAAGCCGATCCCATTTGTTATTCCGCTGCTATTCCACCGACTTCAGGGCGCCGAACATGTCGACCGTCTTCAACCGCCGGTAGACCAGCACGCCGAGGCCGCCGAGCACCTTGATGGTCGACAGTTCGCGGATACGTTCGGAGACGTTGAGATTCGTCAGATTGTAAGGAATCACCACGGCCAGCAGCCCGGCCACGAGAATCAGCACTTCCATGATTTGATCCAGCGAGTCGACGATTGTGGGCCACCTGTTTCTTCGAGGTCGTGTTCTGCACAATGCCCTTCACGCCGTCCAACTTCATGAGCTTGGCGCTACGCGACTCCACATTGGGGGTCTTATGGTTCTTGAGCCGCACCATATAGGCGTTCGACTGGTACTGCTCGCCGAACACGTGCTTATAGCCACCCGAAGGCATGAACATGAAATGCCCGATATAACATTTCGGTGATGCCGTCCACGCGCACCTTGCGCTCGGTGCCGCTCGAATCGGTGACGGTAATCGTGTCGCCTACCTTGGCGTCCATCATTTCCGCCATACGTTCGGAGATGATCGCACCACGGTCGGTGAGCACCTGCGGCTTGTGCCCGGTGCGCGAACGCAGGGTGATGTAGTCGCCGAAATTGTAGGCGTCATCAGTGGCGATCAGGGTAATCGACTGTTTGTCGTTCTCCTTGCCGGCCACTTTTGACATCTCCTCGTAGTAGATCGGCGCGGACTCGGAGACGGCCCCGCCCTTCATCGCCTTGGCCACTTCGGCGCGCTGCTCGTCGTTGTTGTCCGATTTCTCAGCCACGATCATGTCGCAATGGATCAGGTCCTCGAACTGGCGGTCGTTGATCTGCCCGGTGGAGGCCTGCACGCCGAGCCCGGCCGTGAGCAGCGACACCGCGCCTGCCACGCCGAAAATCGTCATGAACATGCGCGCCTTGTATCGGAACAGGTTGCGCGCCGTGACCTTTTACGTGAAACTCATCCGGTTCCACAACGGGGTGATGCGCTCCAGGAAGATCTTCGAGCCTTTGGCGGGCGGCTTCGGCAGCAGTAGGGAAGCCGACTTGTCGCGCAGCTCGCGTTTGGCCGCCACCCAAGCCGGTATCACGGCGCTCGCCCAGGCCAGCAGGAACGCTACCATGGTGATGGCAGGTGGAACGCCAGCGCGATGCGCGGCCATGGTGAAGCCGTTACTATACGCATGGTTCACGATAATCGGCAGCATCGTATGCCCGGCCGCCACGCGGATGATGGTGCCGATGGTGGAGGCGGTGAATCCGTAGAACAGGAACTTCTTCATGATGTCTCGGTCGCTGTAGCCGAGCGCCTTCAAGATGCCGGAATTGGTGCGCTCCTCATCCACCATGCGGCCCATGGTGGTCAGCATCACCAGCGCGGTCACAAAGTAGAGGAACACGGGAAAGATCATCGCCAGTTTCTTGACGATGTTCGCGATGATTTCATACACGCGGTAGCCCTCGGAAGTCAGGCATTCGCGCCGCCCATCGATTGAGTAGGCCGGCACTTCGAGCGTGTCTACCTTTTCGCGCGCCAGTTCGATGTCGTGCTCGGCGGCTTTGATCTTCTTTTCGGCGACGGGCCTGGCATCGTTGAATTCCTGAAGCTTGGCGTTGTATTCGTCTTTGGCCTTGTCGATGCTGCGCTGGCCCTCGATGAGTTCGCTGGTTCCATCGGATACGCTGCCAGAGGCCATGGAAACGGCCTGCCCTAATTCGGTCTGCTTGGAAGCCAGCAGATTGGCGGCCTGCGAGATGGCGGCGGCGTTTGCTGATACTCTTGCGAACCTTGACTGAGTTGCGCGGCACTGTCATTCCACTGCTGCAAGGCGTTGTTGTACTCGTTCAGCTTGCCTTTGTATTCCGTTACGGCATCGTTATAGGAGCTTAGCGCACGATCATATTGTGCCTTGACGCTGTCATAGAGGTTGCCGGTCAGTCCAGTGTTCTGCCACTGCTGCAAGAGCTGACCGGTTTTATCGAGCACTTGCTTGGTCGTGTCCAGCTGTGTACGGGCCTGATCCAGTTGCGTTTTGGCGGAGCTCAACTGCTGCCAGGACTCGGTCAGCTGGCCTTGGCCTTGTGTCAATTGCTGGGCTCCGGCGGCGAGTTGCGTTTGCGCACTGGTGAGTTGGGAATCCGCAGAGGCGATTTGCGCGGTGGCGCCAGATAACTCTGCCAATGTGGATGACGCCTGATTCACAGCTTGTTCGCTGCCGCTGGCCAGTTGGTCCTTGCCGTTTTCGATTTGGTTTTTCGCGTCGTTCAACTGTTGCTGGGTGTCTGTCAGCTGCTGCTTGGCGTCATCGACTTGGGCCTGGGCCTTGTCGATTTGCCGGCGGCGTTCTTCGCGAATCGAGTCTTCGCGGGCTTTGGGTTGGGGTCCGCCAGTCGCTTGGTCAGCGTGGCCTTGTGCTCGGAAACGCGGTCGCGATATGTGGTGCTCCAATACTCAAGGCCCTGCGTGTCCTTGAAGGTCACACGGCCGATCATGGCGACTCCCGAATCAAAGGCGGCGGGGAAGACCACGGCGTACCCATTGAGTTCGCCGCTGCCTGCGGTCGACTGGCCCATATTGAGGTTGGAAATCGCTTCGCTGGAATCCACAAAACCCACCACGGTGAACTGGGTGCGCTTCAATACGGTATCGCCGGCAATATCCGGCTGCTCGGTGACCTTGATGGTGCTGTCGATGGCGTATTTGTCTTGCTCCGCCGAATCAAGGCGATTTCGTTTGCGGCCTTGGGCAGACGACCTTCAGACACGGCAAAGGTGGAGACCGAGTCCGGTTTGGAGAACACGCGCAGGCTGTGATTGCTGTTCTTGATGGTCACGTCTTTGAAATAGCCGAACTCCGCATCTTTGACGCCGGGCGCGCTGCGAATAATGTTTTCGTCAGCTTTGGTCAGGCCATAATCGCTGATGACGGTTACGTCAGCGAGATTGTTCTGATTAAAGAAGTCGGTGCCGGTTATTTGCATGTCCGGGCCGGTGACGAACAGGCCTACGAGCGCAAAGGAGCCAAGCGTCATCAGGCTCACGATGGAGGCGAATCGACCCTTGGATTTGGACATGGTGACGCGGATGTCTTTCCATAGCATGCGCTTATGGAATGACCCGTTGCGTCGGCGGTTGCGCTTGGCCTTGTGCGCGTGGGGCGTTCTGCCGGGCGCGGTATAGGAGTCGTTTGCTGAATTTGCGGCGGAATCGGCTGCGGAGTCGGCCGCGGGCGTAAGGTTGGTCGTTTCGGTGAAATCGTTGAGATCGGTCATACTGCTTACCACTCCAGATCCTTGATATCCATCGGATGCTCGTTCACTTCGATCGATTTGACGCGCGCGTCATGCATGTGGATCACGCGGTCGGCAATCGGCGCGATGGCGGAATTGTGCGTTACAATGACCACGTTCGCACCCTTCTTACGGCTCTGATCCTGCAGAATCTGCAGCACCTGCTTGCCGGTGTTGTAGTCCAGAGCGCCGGTCGGCTCGTCGCACAGCAGAATCTTCGGGTTCTTGGCCACCGCGCGGGCGATGGCCACGCGTTGCTGTTCGCCGCCCGAAAGCTGCGCGGGGAAGTTGTTGATACGGTCCTGAAGCCCCACGTCGATGAGCGCTTGGGGCGGGTCCTGCGCGTCTTTCACGATTTCGGAGGCGAGCTCCACGTTCTCCTTGGCCGTGAGGTTGGCCACCAGATTGTGGAACTGGAACACGAAGCTGATGTCGGTGCGGCGGTAGTCGGTGAGCTGGTGGGCGGTGTAGTTGGAGATGTCCTTGCCATTGATGATTACCTGGCCTTCAGAATTGGTGTCCATGCCGCCCAGGATGTTGAGCACCGTGGATTTGCCGGTGCCGGATGCGCCGAGGATGATGGCCAGCTCGCCCTGCTCGATGCTGAAGTTGACGTCGTTATTGACCGCGATGGTGGTGCTTCCCATGTGGTAGCGCTTGAAGCTGTGGACCATTTCGATGTAGGCCATGGTTAGTGACTCCCTTCACGTTGAATAGACAACATGTTGATTTAACTGATTTAAGATTGTATGGAGAGAAAGAAAGGGCGGTCAATCACCATAGATCGCGAAATTGTTCATTTTGAACAGTTTTTTGGGAAGTGTTTATTTTGGTATTAAATGAACAACATGTTGATACTATTGGTAGTCAGTACGTGAAGAAATGACCAAGGAGTAGGACTGTGTCTGAGAACGGTAAGCGTAATACTGCTACTGAGACAAAAATCAGAGCCGCTTTCACCGAACTGATGCAGACCAAGGGGTTTGATGGCATGTCGATAAGTGCCATCGTACGGCTTGCGGGCATCAATCGAGGTACTTTTTACCTGCATTATCTGGATAAATTCGACCTGCGGCAGCGGCTCATCGACGACACCATCGCCGATCTGACGCAGATTCTCATCACCGGGCCGGACGATGAGGGCCGCGGTCCGGTGAGCGTGGAGGACTGCTTTGAATCCGAGTCGATTGCCGAGGCGTTGCGCTATGTCAAGCGTGAGTATGCGTTCTTCGACGCACTGTCCCGTTCGGGCAACGATATGCAGATGTATGACCGGGTCAAGGATGTGTTGAAGCAGATGCTGCTTGAGCAGGCGGCCCGTGTGGGTGCCGAGCTGAGCTACAGCGGCATTCCGCGCGACTATGCGCTGGAAATTCTGGTCTCCGCCGTCTCATCGATTATCTGGCTATGGATCCGGCGCGGCTGCAAGGAGACGCCCGAGCAAATCTGCGCCATCATCGAGAAAAACAAAACCACCGCGCCCGTAGACATCATACGGTAAGCGCAGTGGTTCGTGCCGAATTTGGCTCCCCTCCCTGAGAGGAGTCAATCCGCAGGAGAAATCGGAAACCTAAAACTCAGGCAGCCAGCTCGGCCTTGAGTTCCTTGAGGTCGGCCAGGATCTCATCGTGGCACTTCTCGTTGGTGTCGAAGGCGAGGTGGCAGAAGGCGCACTCGTGGCCTTCGCGGTTCTCGTGGCAAGCGTGCAGGCAAGCCTTGCCCTCGCACTCTTCGGTGTGGTTGTGCTCGCAGTCGGTGTCGTCGCAGCAGTTGCCGGTGAAGCAGCAGCCGCAGCAGCCACAGGCGGCCACGCCGTGCTCGTGCTTGGTGACGTCGAACTTAGCCAGCGTGTCCTTGCAGGCGGCGAAGGTGCCCTCTTCGGTAACGATCTCGTAAGCATGCTCATCGATGGTCTTGATAGTCATTGTTGTTCCTTTCAGCGTCTGTTCGTCTGCGACTATAGAGCGCAGACGGCAGCGGCGAAAGTTAGTGAAAGTGATTATCAGGCCCATTGCTGCTATTAAGAGCAATGAGACCTCATGCAGTTTTGTGTCGGTAACGGGCCGATTGTTGGCCGAACGTCGACGCCTGGTATAGGTGGTGGCGGTACCAATCCAAATATTGGTGGAACGACGACGATGAGCGTGTCTGGCATCGGTGCTACGCCAAGCGTTGGCAATCTAACGATGTGAGTGGAGCTTATATCGTCGCTATTGCGCCAAGGATTGGAAGGGCACCGATGCTGGAGGCCAGTAGCGTCGGGACTGCGCCATTATTTGTTCGAACGCCGACGGCCAGTATCGTCTGGCGTCGTCAGTGGTTCATCCTTTGGTGAGCGCCGACGTTGAGAGGCGGTTCGGTGGCATGCTTCGCCGCACACTTGGGGCACAGGCCGAAAATCTCCAGTTCGTGGGCGACGTTCCGGTACTTCAACTGCTTGGCGGCTTTGTCGATCCACTGCTCAAGTCCGGGAATCTCGATTTCGATGGTCCGCCCGCATTCGCGGCATACGATGTGATGGTGGTGATGCTGGTCCGAGCACTCGCGGTAGAGGGCCTCGCCGTTGACGTGGATTACGTCGAGCTCGCCTTGGGAGGCCATCATCTGCAGATTGCGGTAGGCGGTGGCTGTGCCGATGCGCGTGCCGCGCTCGCGCAGGATGTCGGTGATTTCCTTGGGCCGTGGCGAATCGGGATAGTTCCGCCAGGACCTGGGTGATGAGGAGTCGGGGTCGCGTCACGCGCCGAGTGGTCGCGGTTTGCTCGATGCTCATGACGTTCTGCCCCTTTTCGCTAACAAATGATATTCATTATCGATATTAAAGCAAATCAGGTGCCCAGCATGTTGTCACATAATTTGAATCAACTGGCAGAAATCCCGCGTTTCAACGAGGCCTGCGCGGGATTTCTGCCAGTTTTGAGCCTTATAAAGGCAGAGCCCCCGCGTACCTTTCGTTATAACGCGGGATTTCTGCCGATATGGGACGAGTCATGGCGCAACGCAGTGCTTTCCATTTCGGGAGACGCGTCCTTTACTGCCAGTAGAAGTAGCCGGTCGGGGCGGCTGCGGCTTTGCTGGCCGACCGGACCTGCAGTATCAGGCCTTGGCGCTCGTGGCCGGCGGAGCCGTAGCGCCCTGCTTGATGACGGCGTCGACGGTGACCCAGTCGTGATTGTGCAGGGTGCTGGCCTTGCCGGAGCTGGCTATGAACCCGAATGGGGTCATGTCGAGAATGCAGCAGGACATGAACTGGCGGGACAGCTCGAACTCGTCCGCGCCGAACGTACGCGACTTGTTCACAAACCCGGTGACCTGCACATGGTAACCGACGTAACGCTGCGGATTATGGTCGATCTGCTCGAACCATGAGCCGAATTCGTCGTCGCTGATGGTCAGGGTCTTGTTCGCCGTGTCGAGTCCGTGCAGCTGCGAGACGCCATCAGGCTTGTGCGAGCTGCGGGGAATGACGATAGCGCGGCCGCCGGCGTACTCGTCGAAGCCGCCGCTGCCGCTGCTGGGCTGGAACGGCACGGTGATCAGCAGCGCCGGAATAATCAAGGCGATCAGGAACCGCAAAACCGAACGCTCCGTGGCGTGGAACAGTCCGAGCCATGCTGCGGTCGCCAGCACGAACAGCAGTACCGCACCGATGATGAGATACGGCAGCGAACGCGGCGTGATCAGCGTGGTGTATGATCCGCCCACCACCGCATAGGCGATGGCCGCGCCCAGCACCGCGAAACACAGCGCCTCCACGCGGTCGGGGAGTGTGACCTTGCGTTTCATGGCTACGCTCCCATCACCAGATGGGCGGCAAGCGCGGCGAGGAAGCAGGTCGCCGCCACGGTCGCGATGAACCGAATGATGAACCGTGGCCGGCATTCCGTGGCCAGCATCAGCGTGTTCTTGAGGTCGAGCATCGGACCGAAGACCAGGAAGGCAAGCATGGCGGAGACCGGTAGCACGCCAATCATGCTGGCGGCGATCACCGCATCGGACGTAGAGCACAGCGAACACAGGAACGCCAGTCCCATCGCCGCCAGAATCAGTACGATGACACCAGCGTCATCGAGCGTGCTTGAACCGTTGGTCAACGACGACAATGCGGTGCGCATGATGGAGGCGACGATCGTGCCGAACAGCAGAATCGGCATCATCCGCATAAAATCGTCATGCGTATGCCGAATGAAATGCGTGAACCGCTCCAATCCGCGCCCCGTGCCCCCGCCGACGGGGGCTGCCGGCAAGCCGACCGGGGGTGGCTCTCAGGCGAATCACCCGTCGCCCCTGCACAATCCTCGCAAACCAACGACCGCCCAATCGTCAGCGGCCTCTCACGCACCGCAGGGGAGCGGAGCGGCCACACCGCGAACGACACCCCCGCGACTATCGCCACTACCATGCCCAACCCCACGCGGGCCGCCACCATCCATGGTTTGTCGGTGAATGCGAACCATGTGGACCATATCGCCATTGGATTCATCACCGGCACTGCGCACAGAAACGTCACCGCACACGGCAGCGGCAGGCGTTTGCGCATCAGATTCGCGAACGTGGGCACCACCATGCAATCGCACACCGGTAGGCACAGGCCGGTCACCAATGCCGCGGCCAGTCCGCCGGCCAACGATTTCGGTATGTGGCGGGCCAGAAAATTGGCGCTGACGAACGTGCTGACCGCGGCCGACATCATAGCGCCCAGCAGCATGAACGGAATCGCCTGCAGGATAAGCCCCGCGGCACCGGTGCCGATACGCACCAGCGGAACCGGAAACCCACACGACTCGAGCATCGCGGAAGCCGCAATCAGGAACGCCGCCAGCGGCGTGCCGATAATCAGAAACAGATAGTTAGCCGAATGGTCCTGTTGCGCGGTGTTCACCTGTTCCGTGCGCTGCGTGCGAGGTTCTTTCATACGAATATCACCTGCCATATCGCCGTCATATTAGCACCGTACGCATGATAGTGGTCGAGATAATATGCGAGTTCCCCGCATGCCGATGGTACACATCGATATGCGGGGAACTTTGCACATGGTTGCCTGGGCCGATGGCGAATCAGTGGGCCAGCATTTCGGTGGCCACTTCCTCCTTGTTCATGGACGCCGGGTAATACGTAGGCCAGTTGTCCATTTCCTTTGAGGGTCTCTTCCTGTGAATCATCGCCCATGAAGATATGGAAGTGTGCGGCCTTGGCCGGTGCGATGCTGTGATCGGAGAACTGCACGATCTTCGGCGCGCCCTCGGGCACATCGCCGGTGGCGGTGAACAGGAATCGCACGCCACGGTTGCCCTTGGCATAGTCGAGGATCTTGTAGCCGCTGTACCCATAGGTCGCGGTGGCCGTCTTGCCGCCCCGGGTGAAGCTCATTTGGTCGCCCTTGATGGCGATCTTCTCCACGTCGGTCTTGTAGCCGACCTCGTAGTACTTGGTGTATTCGGCGGCGGTCATGTCGCCCTTCTTGGCTTTGGCCTGCATCACCTTGTCGAGCGTGCCGTCCTGGAGCAGCGGGTAGACGGACTGCCATTCGCCCTCATAGTCGGACAGGTTGCGGTCCTTGACGTCCTGGGTCAGGAAGTAGCCGTTGGTGGTGTCGGTGGCCAGCGCCTGGTTGGCGATCAGCGTGAGCCAGCCGAGCAGCGTCTTCTGCTTCTCCGGTAGCTGTTCGGTCACGGAGATGACCGTCTTGTGGCTGGATTGCGCGGCCTCGTCGAGCTTCTTGGCAAAGCCGTCCATCTCCTGCGGATTGACGATAAGCAGGTCCACATCGTTGCCGGACACGATGTTCACCGCGTTCTTGAGGTCGGCGGCGGACGGTTCGGCGCCGCTGTTCATCGCGTTCGTGTAGGTTGCCGGGGTCATGTCGACCGCACCGATGTATTCCAAGAGGTAGCTGATGATCGACTCGGTGGCCACATAGCGGCGCTGCACGTTGGCGGAGCGCGCCTTGTTCACCAGGGTCACGAAGTCGGCGTACTCGCCATTCCACTCGTTGAAGTGACGTTGCGCGGTGGCGGCGGTGGCGGAACCGGCCCCGGCCTTGTCCGCGTAGGCGGCGTTGATGGCTTCGGCGGCCTTCAGCACGGCTTCCGGACTGAACCACAGGTGCGGGTTCGTAGCGCCATGGTGGTGATGGTGGCCTTCCTCGCCCTCGGCGTGGTCGTGGGAATGCTCGTGCTCGTCGGTGGCGGTGATGCCCATGAGGTCGCCCACGTTCACGATGGTCTGGCGTTTCTCGTCAAGCTGCGCCTTTTCCGCCCAACCGTCGTAGCCGGCGCCGTTGAGCACCACGATGTCTGCCTTGGCGAGCTTGGCCAGATCGGATGCGGTGGCCTCATAATCGTGCGGGTCGACGGAGATCGAGTTGATGAGCGAAGTCACCTTGGCGCACGAGCCGCCAAGTTGTTGGGCGAGCGAGCCCCACTGGTTGACCGAGGCGACCACGGTGAACGTGGCATCGCAGGAATCGCTGGTCTTGTCTGCGGCCGGGTTGGCGGAGTTGCTGCCGGCGGAAGCGGCCGAATCCGAGCCGCTTGGCCTCAGAAAAGTGAATGCGCCAAGAATCAGGCCGCCCAACACGGCACCGACAATGAACGCGACGATAACGCCGACGACGGTGTTGCGTTTGGTGGTGCTAGGTTTGGCGGAACCGACGGATGTGTTGGTACCGGATGCGCTGCCGGTCGGATGCTTAGGGTTGCTGGCGGAGGGCCGGCTGGTGTGCTGATCAGTCATACTCTGACTTTCTACCGAGTATTCTTCTCTCGAAAAGAATGATGATTATTAATGTATTCGATGTTGTGCGGACGACGGTTGCAATTGCGCTGGCAGGCAAACGCCGCGCCCGCATGTGGTCAGGCATGACAACGGCGGCTCGTTTTTCGTGGGAATGGCGGTGCGCGAGAGGAATAGGAAAGAACGCGCGCCGTGTTTTCCGAGGAAAACGAAGCCGTCACTGCCATGTTGTTACGAGACTTGATGGATTGTGGAATCCATGATGTTGGTTATGGCTTCATATGCCCCTTTCGTACGGCTGCGGCCAGATTCTGCGGAACCTGAACCGCTCCGCCTTCGGGCGTTCGGACCGTGGCCAGCTGAGGCACCTTGGCCTTCCAGTTGGAGCGGCGCGAACGCGTGTTTGCCCGGGACGTCCTGTACTTGGGCAGTGCCATCAGCCTTGCCTCGCCTTCCAGTGGGGATTCTTCTTGTTGATTACGTACAGGTGACCGCGCCGGCGGACGACATAGGAGCCGTCCTTGCGGGCCAATGAGCGGACCGATGCCTTGACCTTCATGTCCGTTCCTTTCTTCTTGTGGACGGGAATATGTGTGTGAACTATTTCTTGCCGTAGCGGGCGTTGAACTTCTGCACCTGACCGGCGGCGTCGATCACCACGTTTTTGCCGGTGTAGAACGGGTGGCTGTAGCTGGACACCTCCACATTGACGAGCGGGTAGGTGTTGCCGTCCTCCCAGTCGATGGTCGGCAGCTTGCGGCCTTGGCCGCCAGCGTGGACTTGGTGAGGAAGTATTTGTCGGCGGAGCGGTCATAGAAGACCACAGGACTGTATTCGGGGTGGATGCCTTCTTGCATGGTTATGGACCTTTGGTTGTGTGATGTTGTGCGGTGATATGGATGAGAATGGCGTTGGATGCGCGGGCGTAATCCGGTGAATTAGATGGCCTGAGACGGCTTGACGGCCGGTTGTGCCGGCCCGATCACCAGCTGGACTTCACTACGCCGGGCAGTTCGCCCTTGTGTGCCTTCTCACGCAGGTTGATGCGTGACAGGCCGAACTTGCGGTTGTAGGCGCGCGGACGGCCGTCGATGGAATCGCGGTTGCGCAGACGGGTGGGGCTGGCGTCGCGGGGGGAGAGCCTGCAGCTTGCGCATCGCCTCGGCGCGCTCTTCGGCGGTCAGATGCGGGTTGACGCTGTCGCGCTTGTATTCGGCGCGGCGCTCGACGTACTTGGCAACCATGCGTTCGCGTTGCAATTGTCGGTTGATTTTACTGGTTTTGGCCATGTCTAGCTCCTTGATAAGGCTCCGGTGGGCGTTGTGGTGGCATCGGCCGGAGCTGGGACGAGTGCATTCGTTCATTGGGCGCATGCCGCAGGGCTCGGGAGATGAGTTCATGAAATGGTGATAGGGGAAACCGCCGGAATACCAACAAGGAAACGATTCCGGCTGGTGCTTAAGCCTCTTCCTCATCTCACGGCCGATGCCTAATGAACGAACAGATGGATTAGCGGGTCTCTCGGAACGGCACCCGCTTGCGGACCACCGGGTCGAACTTGGTGAGCTCAAGACGGTCCGGCGTATTACGACGGTTCTTGGTGGTGGTGTAGGTGAATCCGGTGCCGACCGTGGACTTCAGGGTGATGACCGGGCGGATTGCGGAGGAGTTGCTTGCCATGAGTGGTGCTTTCTATATGTGTGGGTGTCACGCTGTCATGTCGCGTATGCCGTGTACGTCGCGGTGCCATGTGGGTGATGCAGCTCGTTAGCGCGGTTTGTTGCTGCGGTTACGCGCCGGCACAGTGGCGGGCCTACTGACTGCCCGAGCGTTGGGGTGATGCCGCGGCCGGTTCAGTTGGTGCCCTGATTGCGGCGGATGCGGGCGATCGCCGCTTCGATGCCGATGCGGTCGATGGTCTTGATGCCCTTGGCGCTCACGGTAAGCGTGACGTGCCGTTGCAAGGACGGCACCCAGTACTGCTTGGACTGCAGGTTCGGGGCGAAGGTTCGGCGTGTTTTCCTGTGTGAGTGGGAGACGCGGTTGCCGACCCCGGCGCGTGTTCCCAGAATTTGACATGTTTTGGACATGCCTGCGACTATAGCATAATGATAACCATTATCAAATTAGAAAGGCTGTCATGATCCATCCGGCATTGCAATCACAGGGAAACGCGGAGGGGCGCACGCCCGTGGTGCTGCTCACCGGCGTCGACCGCCTGAGCCTGGGCTCCGTGGCGTTCTCGTTGGTCGATTCCTTCCCGTCCGTATGCTCGGTCGCCTATGACGTGCGCCCGAACGACGCCGTGGAATCCGGTCTCGATATCGTGCGCAACGTTGCGAAGCCCCAGGCGAGCGGGGTGGTGTTCGGCGAGTCCGATTCGTTCGGACTCGAGGAGTGCTGCATGAGCTGCACGGTCAAACATGACCTTGAACGGACGCTCGGATCGCTGCAAGGGCATGACGGCGCGTTTCTGGTCTCGCTGCCTGTGGGCCTTGAGGCCACGCCGGTTGCGCGGTACCTGGCCGATTCCTTCCGTCTCAACGAGTGGAGTGAGTCGATGTTCGTGGGTGCGGTGGCCAATGCTGTAGGCCTTGACGAATTCGAGGAGCGGTTCTTCGACGACGACCGCCTGTGCCTGTACGGCATGGGCGAGGAGGACGGCGTCTATGACGAGCGTTCGACTGGCGCGGTGGTCTCCCGCCTGATCCGTGAGGCCTCGTGCGTGCTCGAACTGCCGGTCATCGGCGCCGGATGTCTGGCCCGTCATCTGGATACGGATGGGGAATGTGCCTGCCGCGATATCATCCGGGCGATCGCCTCGCGCGATGCGCTGATATGTGAGGATGCCCACACCGTGGGGCTCGCCGACCTGGTGCAGGCGTCGGTCGGTGCCGCGATGCCGCTGTGACGTGCGCCATGGCGCCGGCGATGGCGGCGGCAGGTGCAGCAAACGGCAGAAATCCCGCGTCCGAACGAAGGCGGCGCGGGATTTCTGTCGTTTCTGAGGCCTTAAACGGCGGAACCTCCGCGTGGGTATCGTTCGGACGCGGGATTTCTGTCGTTTCGTCTGCCGAAAACGGCGGGACTCCGCGTTGCTGTCTTCGGGGGCTCGGGATTTCCGTCGGCGGCGCGAGCATGTGCGAGCAACACGCCGACGTAAATACAAATGATAATAATTCTCAATACATGTTATTCTGTCGTATCGGTGGCCGGGCAATGATGCAGCGACAGCAGCATCGCCCGACCAAACAGCTGAATTAGAGAGGAAAATCCAATCATGTCCATCATGTCCAACGCCAAGCGCGCGCTCGCTATCGCGGCCGCCGCGGCGACCCTGTTCTCGATGGCCGCCTGCGGTTCCAGCAGCGCCGCCGGCGGCAAGTCCGATTCCAGCAGCGCCGCGTCTTCCGGCAAGATCGAGGTCGTCGCCTCCATCAACCAGTGGGGTTCCGTGGCCGAAGACCTCGGCGGCAGCAACGTCGAAGTCACCAACATCATGACCAAGACCAACGTTGAGGCGCACGATTACGAGCCCACCAGCCAGGATGTCGCCAAGTTCGGCACTGCCAAGGTGGCCGTGGTCAACGGCGCCGATTACGACCCGTGGGCCACCAAGGCCGCCCAGTCGACCAAGGCCACGCTGGTCACCGCCGCCGAAACCGCCGGCATCAAGGAAGGCGACAACCCGCACGTCTGGTTCTTCGCCAAGGTGCGTTCCAACACTGCCGACGCCATCACCGCCGCCTACCAGAAGGCCGACCCGAGCCACAAGGACGACTACGCCAAGCTCAACAAAGAATGGCACGCCAAGGAAGACCAGCTTGAGTCCAAGATCAAGGAGACTTCCGCCAAGACCGAGAACCTGCCGTACGCCGCCACCGAATCCGTGGCCTGGTACTTGGCCGACGACCTCAAGATGACCGACGCTACCCCGAAGGGCTACGCCCAGGCCTCCGCCAACGAGAGCGAGCCGACCCCGGCCGACATCAAGGACTTCCAGGACACCCTGAAGGCCGGCCCCATCAAGATGCTCGTCTTCAACAGCCAGGAAGCAAACTCCACCACCGACCAGATCACCGGTGCCGCCAAGGACGCCAACGTGCCGATCGTGGAGCTCACCGAGCAGATGCCGAAGCAGTACACCAACCTGCTCGACTGGATGAGCGCGCTGGTCGACCAGTTCGCCGCTGCCGTGAAGTAATGCGGCAGTAGCCGGCAATCCGCAACAGCAATAAGGGGATAATCGAGTCAGATAGCGAGGCGTTGCCTAGGGGAGAACAGAACGCCTCGCTATCAGGGAAGGCTCCTTATATATCAGGGTGCTTCGGGGATGTCCCGAGGCACCCTTTGCGTTAGGGTGAATAGTTAGGAAACGGTAAGAAAAATAATGGAACTATGGATTTTCCAAGGTTCAGCGGCAACAATATGCCCTTGAAAAGTCACATACGGAAACAGGCGAATGAGCGAGAACACTAGTAGTACCACCACAGTGAAACCCCATTTCAAGCTTTGGGCCAAAAAGGCCGAAGCCAATGAAGTCACGCCCCAGCACCCCCACAAGCCCTTCCCCGGCTGGGTGTACGGCGTGCTCTTCGTTATCTTCGACATCATTGTCGTGACGGCGCTCGAAGTGGGCGTTTCGTCCAGCTCTACCCGTGTGCAGCTGTCCAGTCCGACCGTCGGATTCGGCTTCGTGAGCAAGATATGGGCCGACGGCAATTTCGTATTCATGCTCAACGTGATACTTGTCGCGTTGCTATACCTCATGTTGCTGATGCTGTTCAACCGGTTCTGGACGGCAAGCATCGTGATTCTTGCGGTCGGAATCATCGTGGCCGCCATCGAACATTTCAAGGTCGAGATCCGTTACGAGGCCATTCTGCCCGCCGATCTAGGCTTCCTTGGCTCGAACACCGGCAACATGCTCACCTTCATTCCGGCCGGTGCGCATGTGACCATCCTCGTGGCACTCGGCGCGTTCGCCGTACTGCTCGCGCTGATTCTGGTGCTGCGTCATTTCGATGGGCGCAAAGGTCGCATGATTCGTACGGATAACCTGAGCCTGAACCTCACCTCCCGTCTGATTTTGCTGCTGCTGCCGATTCTGGTGTTCGCGTTGTACTGCATTCATGTGAGCACCACCGATTCGCCGGCCAACAAGTTCTCCCGCACCTTGGGAGACACGCCATCCATGTGGGATTCCGTGTATGACGCGCAGCGCAATGGTCCGCTCGTGGCCTTCACCCGCCAGCTCAACCCGAAGATCATGGACAAGCCGAGCAACTACTCCGAGGAGACCATGAAGAAGGTCGCCGCTCGCTATCAGAAGGAAGCGGAGACAATCAACACCTCCCGCACCAACAACCTCACTGATTCGACAGTGGTGTACGTGTTGTCCGAATCCTTCTCTGACCCGAGCCGCGTGCCGGGACTGAAGACCAATAAGGATTCGATGCCCAACATCCGCAAGATCAAGGCGGGCACCACCTCCGGTCTGATGCTCTCCTCCGGCTACGGCGGAGGTACGGCCAATCTCGAATATATGGGACTTTCCGGCCTGAGCATGGCCAATTTCGATTCCTCCCTGTCCAGCCCGTACCAGCAGCTGGTCCCGAGCCAGCATTGGACCCCCACCATCAACCAGATGTGGGGCGCGTCCGCCAACTCGCTCGGCTACCACCCGTACGAATCCAGCATGTACTCGCGTGCCACGAACTACAAGAAGTTCGGCTTCTCGCACTTCTACACGTTGACCGGTCCGGACGTGATCAAGTATCAGGACAAGATCGATGAGTCGCCGTACGTCTCTGATAAGTCTTCCTATGATTCTGCGCTGGAAGGCATCAAGTCCGGTAAGACGAACAAATTCATCCAGATCATTACCATGCAGAATCACATGCCCTACCACGAGTGGTATGAGAATAACGACTACACCGCCGAATCCACCACGGGTACGCCACTGGGTAATGATGAGCAGCAGTCGATTGAGACCTATCAAAAGGGTGTGGAGATTACCGATCAGGCCACTCAGGAGTTCCTGAATGAACTGGATGCGCTGGATAAGCCCGTCACCGTGGTATTCTATGGCGACCACTTGCCGGGCATCTACTCGTCCGCCAGTGAGGGTGACAACAACTCCTTGGCCCTGCACCTGACCGATTACTTCATCTGGTCGAACAAGGCCTCTGGTTCCCAAGGCAATAAGGCAAGCGATGCAGCCTACTCCTCGCCGAACTTCTTCGTGGCGCAGGCCGCCGATCATATGAACGCCAAGGTCAGCCCGTATCTGGCGTTCCTAACCGAGATGCATTCCAAGATTGCCGCTATGGAACCGCCTGTGGTCAACAAGATCCAAGGCTGGGATCGTATCCCCGAAGGCCAGAACATCTACCTTGATCAGAACGGCAACCCGATGTCCACCGATGACTTCGACAGGGAAACCAAGCAGTTGCTTGCCGACTACAGGCTCATCCAATACGACATCACCGCCGGCAAAAACTACCTCAAAGACACTGATTTCATGACGTTGCCGTAAAGCAGGCAGTCCGGCCGAACCGTAAAGCGGATAGCCCAGTGGGCTATCCGTAGGTGAGGGGAGCGGCTGTGCCGCGACGGAAAATCCGGAGGATTTTCGGTCTGTAGGCAACGTGCGAACCGACAGGCGAACCAGCAAAGCGCGGGCAAAGCCCGTCTAAAATTGCAGTACCGTTGCCGTAAAACGTTGTGAGCTCCCTCTGACGAGGGAGCTGTCGAACGAAGTGAGACTGAGGGCAGATATCCCCGAACGCAAACCAATCACTCCCGCCCTACAATAAAGCCATGAAGCGCATCGCTGTGAATCATGGCTGGCAATTCCGCTCAATCAAGGACCAATCCAATGGGGCAGCGTGGCAGCCAGTCACACTCCCGCACGATGCGATGATCCACGAATCGCGCGACCCGCACACCGCCAACGGCTACAACACCGGCTACTATCCGGGCGGCACCTACGAATATCGAATGACTATCGAGCTGACCACACCGGCACCATCGCCAACGCCCAACTCTGGTCCCCAGATTCGCCTACACTCTACACCGCACGCACCGAATTGCACGACGCAAACGGCACCTTGCTCGACACCCATGCCGAGCGTTTTGGTATCCGCGCGCTGACCTTCGATGCACGCCAAGGCTTGCGAATCAACGGCAAGTGCATCCTGCTCAACGGCGGCTGCGTGCACCACGACAACGGCATTCTCGGTGCGGCGACCTTGCCGCAAGCCGAATATCGCCGCGCGCGCATCATGAAAGAGCAAGGTTTCAACGCCGTTCGCTCTGCCCATAATCCGCTGTCCAAGGCCTTTCTCGATGCCTGCGATGAGCTTGGTCTGCTGGTTATGGACGAGGCATTCGACATGTGGTGGATACATAAAACCAGCTACGATTATGCGGCGTCTTTCCGTGACCATTACGCCGACGACTTGGCTTCGATGGTGCGCAAAGATCGCAATCATCCCAGCGTAATTCTGTATTCGATCGGCAACGAAATCGCCGACACCAAGTCGCCGCGCGCCGCCGAAGCCGCCCGCTCCATGGTCGGCATCATCCGCTCGCTTGATGCCGAGCGGCCGGTCATCGATTGCGTGAACCCGATCTCCCTGTCCATCGCGGCGAAAACGCAGGCCGGCGTGGACGAACACGACGCCAAGGTCGAGGGCGAGCCCGGCCTCAACACCACGCTCGAACACGCTTCCGGTCCCGCCATGCTCACGGCCATCGACCGACTCATGCCCGCCGCGCTCGTCACCGGCATCATAGACCGACAGACCAACGCGGTGTTCGACGAGGTCGACGTGGCCGGGCTGAACTACTGCCGCCAAGGGCCCGAATGGTTCCACCGCCGCCACCCCGAACGCGTGTTCTGCGTCAGCGAAACCTATCCGCAGGAAATCGCCGACACCTGGCCGGACATCCGGCACCTGCCGTACCTGATCGGCGACTTCGTGTGGACCGGGTGGGACTACATCGGCGAAGCGTCCGTAAGCGCCTGGGCCTACTCGAATCCCGAACCATACGGATGGATGCGCGAATACGGCAATCGCATGGCGATTCGCGGCCACCGGACCGGGCCATATCGCCGGTATCCGGGACTGCTGGGCGGTTCCGGACTGATTGACATCACTGGAGAACTGACCGGGCAGATGCTCTACCGGCAGATTGTCACCGGCGCGCGTCGTCGCCCGGCCATCACCGTCAGGCCCATGCAATTGCTGTACGGCGACGGCGCGACCCATACGGGTCGTGCATCGCGATTTATCGAACGTGGTCATGACGGCGTGGCCAGTTGGTCATGGGAGGGCTATGAGGGCCGCGACGCCATCGTGCAGGTGTTTTCGGGCGGCAAAACCGTGCAGTTGACGCTGAACAGGGAAGTCGTTGGCACCGCGCCCGTGCGCCGATGCATGGCCGAGTTCCACGTGCCGTTCGAACCGGGGGAGCTGACCGCTGTGGCCTACGATGCCGCCGACTGCGAACTCGGGCGGGACACGCTGACCTCCGCCGGGCCGGAAACATCGTCACCACACGATTCGAGCGCGTGCCCAATCCGTATCCGCAAGACGATGCGCGCTGGGACAGCACCGAGCTGTGGTTCGAATCCATCGCGCTGACCGATGCGAACGGCATCGCGCATGTCACCGATGACCGCCGCATTGTGGTTGATGCAGGCGGGCATATCGCCGTCGAACCTTCTGTCGAAGCTGTGGGTGTGGAGGTACAAGTGGACTCTGTGGCCGCACAACACGACCTGCCTGCCAATGCCGAACTGCTCGGCGTGGCCAGCGCCAATCCCATCACCGTCGATGCACTCGCCGACAACACCTGCACTACCTACTTCGGCCAAGCCCAAGCTATTTGGCGAGTATCAACCGAAACGTCGGGTATTGTCTGCAGCACAAACGCCCTCATGCCATCGTCATGACGGTACGATAGGTACAGTCGATGCCCGGAAAACCGACCCGGGCATCCTGCGGGAAGGATGTGCCATGGTCAATACGGATTTCGCTCAGTTGCGTCACGCTTACGAATCCGGGTGTACGCGGCCATTGGCTTGGCGACGGGCGCAATTGGATGCGCTATGCCGTCTGGTAACGGACAATCGTGATGCTTTCGTGGCTGCGGCCATGGCCGATTTGGGCAAACCCGCGGCGGAAACCATACTGATGGAGCTGAATCTGGTGGCCGGCGAGGCGAAGTTCGTCCGCAACCGGCTCGGACTGTGGGCCGCGCGCCATCCCAAGGCGATGCATTGGATGCTGCAACCCGCCGCCAGCTGGACGATCGCTGAACCCAAAGGCGTGGTACTCATCATCTCGCCATGGAACTACCCGGTGCTGTTGGCTCTGGAGCCAATGGCCGACGCGCTCGCCGCTGGCAATGCCATCTGTCTGAAACCCTCTGAACTTTCGCCGAATACCTCGCGTCTTATCGCCGAACTCGTGCCGCAATATCTTGACCCCGCGGCCGTGCGCGTGGTCGAAGGCGGGCCCAAAGGAAACCGGCGAACTGCTGAAATGCCCGTTCAACCATATCTTCTACACCGGCGGCGGCCACGTCGGCAAAATCGTCATGCGGGCGGCGGCCGAGCACCTAACGCCGGTTACGTTGGAACTTGGCGGCAAATCATCGTGCTTCGTGGACCGTACGGCGGATATCAATGTGGCCGCACGACGTATCGCATGGGGCAAGTTCACCAACGCCGGCCAGACCTGCGTGGCACCCGACTATGTGCTCGCCACGCCGGACGTGGCCGAAGCGCTGGCCGAGCGCATCGCCGTAGCCATCACCGAATTCTATGGTGAAGATCCGAAGGCCTCGCCTGATTTGGTCGTATTATCAACGATCGTCATTTTGAACGACTGTGCAAGCTATTGCCGGTCGGCACCGTGCCGCCTGAGGAGCCGAGCTCGCCGCTGGTGCAGGTGGCATCGGCGGTAGGCGCGGCCATGGATATGGTTGGGCGGCGCTTCAATGCCGTGTCCGCCGGACGTGCAGGTGCGGGGGAGACGGCCGGCGGTGGTGTTGGCGGTACGAACAATGCGGCGAAATCTGCTACCGGTCCGAATGCGGCAGCCGTTGATGGCGGAGTGGCGGTTATGGCCGCCGTTGAGCCGAGCGAGATTCACAAGGTGCCCGGCGTATTCGATTCGGCTGGGCGAATCGTTTGTGGCGGCAAGGTCGATCGCGCCGCCCGATATATCGCGCCCACCGTACTGTACGGTACGTCGCCAGATGCGCCGGTGATGGGGGAGGAAATTTTCGGCCCGATTTTGCCGATTCTGGTGGTCGAGGATGCCGAGTCCGCAATCCGATTCATCAACAAGCGGTCCCGGCCGTTGGCTGCATATGTGTTCTCGCGCGATCACGAGGTTCGGCTGACTTTCGAACGTCAGACCAGCTCCGGAGCCTTGGGATATTCGCTGCCGTTGGGTCACCTGCTGTCCAGCCGACTGCCGTTCGGTGGCGTGGGCGCGTCCGGCATCGGTGCCTACCACGGCAAAGCAGGTTTCCTCACCTTCAGCCACGTCAAAGCCGTGGTTACCAAGCCGCAATTCCCCGACACTCTGCGCCTCGTGTACCCGCCCTTCAATGAAGCCAAGGCCAAACTGTTCAACATCATCGCCAAATTCAGCTAGCGTGATATCGCTCGCTGATATTGGGTGATGGCGTTGTCGTAGTGACGTTCGCTGTCCCGGTAGACACGTCAACCGATTGACATGTCTACCGGGACAAAAATATGCGGCAGATGCGCCGCTTCTGCCACTTCAGCTTGCTGAACGTGGGATGATGCGCGCGGTAGCAAGGCGCGGAAGACGAAGGCATACGAAGGTACGTCGAGTCTTCCGTAACGCAGCTAACGCTCCATCATTACGCGTTCAGGGCTTTGAAGCCGATGTCGTGGCGGTAGAACAGTCCGCGCAGCTCGAGCTTGTCGATGATTGCGTAGATCTTGTCCTGGGCGGACTTGATGTCCGGAGCGGAGGTTTCGACGAGCAGGACGCGGCCGGAGTTGGCAATCAGACCACCCTTGTCGTTGGAGGTGATGCCGGCGTAGTAGACGTGCGAATCCTCGTCGACCTCGATCTCGGGCACACGGGCACCCTTGATGACGTTCTCCGGGTAGCCGTTGGAGGCGATGACCACGCCGAGGGTGGCGTTGGACTCATCCCAGGTGAATTCGGGGGTCTCGCCGTCGAGAATGGCGGAGATGCCGGCACCGAGGTCGGAAGTGAGCTTCGGAAGCACGACTTCGGTTTCCGGGTCGCCGAAACGAGCGTTGAATTCGATGACCTTCGGGCCGTCGGCGGTGGCGATCAGGCCGGCGTACAGGATGCCGGTGAACGGTGTACCTTCCTCGGCCATACCTTCGACGGTGGGGCGCACGATTTTCTCGATGGCCTCGTCAATCACGGACTGCGGAATCTGCGGCACCGGGCTGTAGGCACCCATGCCGCCGGTGTTCGGGCCCTCGTCGCCATCGTGGGCGCGCTTGTGATCCTGAGAAATCGGCATCGGCCAGAAATCAGTGCCGTTGACGAAGCTCATCAGGGAGAATTCCTGTCCATCCAGGAAGTCCTCGATAACGACCTTGGTGCCGGCAGAACCGAAGCGATGGTCGATGAAGATGTCCTCAAGTGCACGCTGAGCGGTGTGCTCGTCCATCGCCACGGTCACGCCCTTGCCGGCGGCCAGACCATCAGCCTTGATGACGATTGGAGCGCCGTGTTCATGCACGTATTCCTGTGCGAGCGCCAGATCGCTGAACGTCTTGTATTGGGCGGTCGGGATGTTGTGGCGGTCCATGAGCTGCTTGGCGAAGTCCTTGGAACCTTCAATCTGGGCTGCGGCCTTGGACGGGCCGAACGCCTTGATGCCGGCGGCGGCGAAATCATCCACGATGCCTTCGATGAGCGGGACTTCCGGGCCTACGAACACCCAGTCGTAGCCGTTGTTCTTCACGAAGTCGATGAGCGCGGCATGATTCGACTGGCTCAGCTGCGTGGTGCGGATGCCATCCTTTGAGCATGCCCGGGTTGCCGGGCGCCACGGTGACTTCGTCAACGCTCGGCGACTTGAGTAGCGTGTACGCAATGGTGTGCTCACGAGCACCGGAGCCGATGACCAATACTTTCTGACCCATGTTTTTCCTTCCTAAAGTCTTTGGCTCCCCTCTTTGAGGGGAGCCGGTATCTGGAGCTACTTCAGTACGATTTGCGTGCCGGTGGTGTCGGCGGCGATCTGGCCGAGCACGTAGGCGGGCTCGTTGTTGTCGGCGAGCAGCTTCAGCGCCTCGTCCTTGCGGGCGGGGTCGACGGCCAGCACCATGCCGATGCCCATGTTGAAGATGTTGTACATCTCCTTGTGGTCGATATTGCCGGCCTTCTCCAGCACGTCGAAGATCGGGAGCACAGGCCAAGGTGCCGAGCTCGATCTCGGCGGCCAGGCCGTCCGGGATCATGCGCGGGATGTTCTCGATGAAGCCGCCGCCGGTGATGTGGGCCACGCCTTTGACCACGCCAGCCTTGAACAGCGGGGAGAGGGCCTTGACGTAGATCTTGGTGGGGGTGAGCAGCACGTCGCCGAGCTTTTCGCCGCCCAGCTCGTCGAGCTTGGTGTCAACGGTGTAGCCAGCCTGCTCGAACAGGGCCTTGCGCACCAGGGAGAAGCCGTTGGAGTGCACGCCGGTGGAAGGCAGACCGATAAGCACGTCGCCCTCAGTGATGGTGGAACCGTCCACAATGGCGGACTTTCGGCAACGCCGACCGAGAAACCGGCCAGATCGTACTCGTCCTCGTCGTACATGCCCGGCATTTCAGCGGTCTCACCGCCGACCAGTGCGGAACCGGCCTGCACGCAGCCGTCGGCCACACCGGCCACGACCTGCTCAAGCAGGGCCGGGTCGTTCTTGCCGCAGGCGATGTAGTCAAGGAAGAACAGCGGCTCGGCACCTTGGGCGGCGATGTCGTTGACGCACATGGCCACGCAGTCGATGCCGATGGTGTCGTGCTTGTTGGCCAGCTTGGCGACCATGAGCTTAGTGCCCACGCCGTCGGTGCCGGAGATGAGGACCGGCTCCTTGTAGCCCAGGGAGGCCAGATCGAACAGGCCGCCGAAGCCGCCGATGCCGCCGACCATGCCGGGGCGGTTCGTGCGGGCCACGTGCGACTTGATACGCTTGACGACTTCGTACCCGGCTTCGACGCTTACGCCGGCGTTCTCATATGCTTGTGGCATTTGGTTGGCCTTTCTGTTCTGTTTTCAAGCTCCCTTGCCGGGGAGCCACCTGCAAAAAGCGGATTTTCGTTTGTACTAAGCTCCCCTTGTCAGGGGAGCTGTCAGCGAAGCTGACTGAGGGGTAGTCGTAAAGACCAATGACTGAGGTGTAGTCGAAGGACCGGCCGAACCTACTGCACGTCCGGCTGCACGGTGTTGTACTCGTTGCCGATGTACTTGCTCTTGTACAGCGCGAATTCAGGCAGACGCACACGGTCCTCGGGCGTGAGGGACTTCAGGAAGTCGGCCTCGTAGTCGTCAAGGGCGGTGGGGTAGTCGCCGTTGAAGTAGGCGACGCACAGGCCACCGTATGGGGCGTCGGCGTTCAGTCCGATGGATTCGACCAGACCGTCGAGCGAAAGGTGGGCCAAGGAATCCGCGCCGATGTATTCGCGGATTTCCTCCACGCTCATCTTGGCTGCGATGAGTTCCTTGGTGGTGGAGATATCGATGCCATAGAAGCAGGGGTACTTCAGCGGCGGGGAGCTGATGCGCATATGCACTTCAGCGGCGCCGGCTTCCTTGAGCAGCTGCACGATGCGCTTGGACGTAGTGCCGCGCACGATGGAATCATCGATAACGATAACGCGCTTGCCTTTAACCACGCTGCGCACAGCAGAGAGCTTCATACGCACACCCTGCTCGCGCAGTTCCTGCGTGGGCTGAATGAAGGTGCGGGCCACATACTGGTTTTTGATTAGACCCATTTCGTTGGGCAGGCCTGCTGCTTCCGCATAGCCGGATGCGGCGGACAATGAGGAGTTCGGCACGCCGATAACCATATCGGCCTCCACCGGGGATTCGGCGGCGAGACGTGCGCCCATGCGCTTGCGGGCGGAGTGCACGTTGACGCCATAGATATCGGAATCCGGGCGTGCGAAGTAGATGTATTCCATCGAGCAGATGGCCAGCTGCGTGTTGTTGGTGTACTGCACGATCTTGTAGCCATGATCGTTGACCACCACGATTTCGCCCGGGCGAATGTTGCGCACCAGCTCGGCGCCGACGACATCCAGTGCACAGGTTTCGGAGGCGAGCACGTAGGCGCCGTTCTTCATCTTGCCGAGGGGAGAGCGGGCGGAAGCCGTTCGGGTCGAGTGCGCTGATCATGGCGTCTTCGGTCATCAGCAGGTAGGCGAAACCGCCATGCACTGTGTTGAGCGCTTCCTTGAGCTTGTCCATAAAGGTGCGCTGCATCGAACGGCGAATCAAGTGCATCAGCACTTCGGTGTCGGAGTTCGAATGGAAGATGGCGCCTTCGTCTTCAAGCTTGCGGCGAAGTGACGGGCAGTTGGTCAGATTGCCGTTGTGGCACAGGGCCACGTCACCGTCATGGAAGCGGAAGATGAACGGCTGGATATTATCCGTGGTGCCGGATCCGGCTGTGGCGTAGCGTACGTGGCCGATGGCGCAATTGCCCTTCAGTCGTTCGATTTCGCGCTCATCGCCGAACACCTGGGTGAGCAGGCCGAGTCCGCGATGGCCGGTCAGATGGCCGTTATCGTTGGAGACGATGCCGGCACCTTCTTGGCCACGATGTTGCAGTGCGTGTAAGCCAAAATAGGTGAGTCGTGAGGCGTCGGGGTGGCCCCATACGCCGAAGATGCCACATTCCTCATGAATGTCTTCGAGTTCAGCCGACAAGCCAAAGCTCCTTTCAAACAGGGGATTAACTATCTGTCAACCCTACCAATCGGCGGCTACATCGTGTGTTGTGGGGTGGTGGTGGAGTCTTCCCGCTGAGGGAGGAACAGACAATTAAGAAAGATGGTGTTGTGGACTTCCGTGTGAGGAGGAAGTCCACAACACCATCTTATCGGGACAGGGATTGCTTCGGTCTATCCGTTTAGCTGCGAAGCAGTATTTCGGAGAGGACGAATCGGATGCTTGCGGGCATATGCGAATCGGAACAGTCTTCCATATCGGAGCTGCTGGCATGTTCCATGGCGTCGAAGCTGAGTAGAGCACGCGGACCGTCATGGTGGATGGCCGCATATGCGCGTTCCTTAGTCAAATAACGCATATTGGTATGCAGCATATTCCCCATGGTACGCATGCATGCCGCTGCTCTGCCGTTGCGCGTGTGGCGTGGGTGAAGAGCGTGCTTGGGCGCGTTGCGTGCGTCGACTTCGGCAGCTCCGAACAGGCATGTCATATCGAACAAATGTTCGACTATGTTGATATGATGGTCGGGCCAGCGGTGGTAAGGAGGTGATGGCGATGGGCGGCGGAACGGTATCGACGCAACGTGAGCATACCTATATTGCCATTGATCTCAAGTCCTTCTATGCCTCGGTGGAGTGCGCGGCTCGTGGGCTCGACCCGTTGACTACGCATCTGGTGGTGGCCGATGAAACCCGCACCGATAAGACAATATGTTTGGCGGTCTCACCCTCGCTGAAGAACTATGGCATTCCCGGTCGTGCGCGGCTGTTTGAGGTAAAACAGCGCCTGAATGGAGTCAACATCGAGCGCGCGGTCCATGCTCCCGGCGGCCGATTAATCGGGGAGTCCTGTGATGCGCGCGACCTGGAACGCTCGCCGAGACTCAAGGTCTCGATGGTCATCGCCAAGCCGCGCATGGCGCACTATTTGGAAATCAGCGGGCAAATATGTGGCACCTACCTCAAATACGCCGCACCCGAGCACATCCATGTCTACTCGATTGACGAGGTGTTCATCGATGCCACGCCATACCTGCGCTCGCTGGGCATGGATTCGCACGCCATGGCGCGAACCATCGTGCGTGAAATCTTCACCAAAACCGGCATCACCGCCACTGCCGGCATCGGCTCCAACATGTATCTGGCCAAAGTCGCCATGGATATCGTCGCCAAAGCACATGCCCGCCGACAAGGACGGCGTGCGCGTGGCCGAACTGAATGAAATGTCATATCGTCGGCTGCTTTGGGATCATCGTCCGCTCACCGATTTTTGGCGGGTTGGGCGCGGCTATGCCAAGAAGCTCGAGCATGCCGGACTGATGACCATGGGCGATATCGCCCGATGCTCGGTGGGTCGTGCTTCGGATTACTACAACGAAGACCTGCTGTATCGCATGTTCGGTGTCAATGCCGAACTGCTCATCGACCATGCGTGGGGCTGGGAGCCGTGCGAAATCGCGGATATCCGATCCTATGAGCCAGGTGCGCACAGTATTAGCAGTGGACAGGTGCTCACCGGCCCCGCCGACTATGCCACGGCCCGGCTGATCACCAAGGAGATGGCCGATGCGCTGGCCCTCGATCTGGTCGATAAAAGCGTGCTGACGAACCGACTGACGCTCGCCGTCGGCTATGACATCGGCAGTCTTGATTCGTCAAAGCTTGATTCGTGCGCTGATTATGCGATGAAACGTGCCGCTGAGCGGGCAGCGAAAAGCTATCAAGGGCCGGTGGCCATCGACCGATTTGGGCGCAAGGTGCCCAAGAGCGCGGTCGGGTCGATTGGTTTGGGTGATTTCACCTCGTCGTCGGCACGTATTCGTGAGGCCATGACGATGTTGTACGAGCGCATTGTGGATTCACGCTTGCTTGTGAGGCGGTTGACCGTCATCGCCGATGATGTGGCCACTCCGGAGGAGCTGGCCGCCGGCAAACGCTATGAACAGCTCGACTTGTTCGGTGATGACGAGGCCCAATCGTATGGATCCGATTCCACCAGCGAAAAAGATGGAGAGCATGATATCCAGCGTGCGCTGCTGGATGTGAAACGTAAATTCGGCCGCAACGCCGTCATCAAAGCCATGGATATGGAAGACGGCGCCACCGGTCAGGACCGCAACCGTCAGATCGGAGGCCATCGCGCATGACCATGCAAGAGACCCGTGCATACGACGACATCATCAACCTGCCACACCATCAGTCGCGCAAGCATCCGCACATGTCCCGCCACCAGCGGGCCGCGCAGTTCATGCCGTTCGCGGCCTTGACCGGATACAACCAGGTCATCGAGCAAACAGCAAAAAACGCCGAAACCGCCATCGCTCAGGCCGAAGCCCAAGGCGATACCGATTTCGGCGCTTAACAATCGCTCCCGTTGGAGGAAGTCTCAGATTCGTCAGCCTACGTGACGTTCGAAGCGGTGGAAGCCGGTGATCTTGTCGATTTCGGCCATCGCGTCAGCCGGAATCACAAAGCCCGCGGCCTTCATGTTGTTCTCCAGCTGGCTGGGCTTGGAGGCGCCGGCGATCACACAGCTGATCTCCGGGTGCTGCAGGATCCACGCCATGGAAAGCACCGGCAGGTTCGTGCCGAGCTCATCGGCCACCTTGCGCAGCTGCTCGACCTTGTTGAGGTTCTCGTCGGTCAACAGGTCGTTGATCTGGTGGTCGGACTGCCACGTGGCGCGAGAACCGGCCGGCAGCGGCTGACCTTTGCGGTACTTGCCGGTCAACAGACCCTGCGCGAGTGGGGAGAACGTGGTGATACCGATGCCGAGCTTGCGGCAGGTGCCCATGATCTCATGCTCGATATAGCGATCCTGCAGGTTGTACTGCGGCTGAACCACGGTGATCGGGTACAGGTTGTAGCGGTCGATAATGCGCTGGGCCTCTTCGAGACGGGCCGAACCCCACTCTTCGGAAACGCCGTAATACAGCACCTTGCCCTGGGCAACCAAATCGCTCATGGCGCGCAGCGTCTCGGTCAGATCGGTGGTCTCGTCGAATCGGTGGCAGAAGTACATGTCCAGATAATCAGTCTGCATATTCTTCAGCGTCTGGTCGATGCTTTCGAAAATGTGCTTGCGGGACAGGCCACGATCGTTCACGCCTTCGCCGGTGGGGAAGTAGACCTTGCTGGAGATGACCAGCTCCTTGCGCGGATACTGCTTGAGCACCTCGCCAAGGAAGCGCTCGGCCGCGCCGCCCGAATAGGCGTCTGCGCAGTCGAAGAAGTTGACGCCGTTGTCGAAGGCAAGCTTCACGGTCTCCTTGGGCCACATCCTCAGCCGCCGTGCCCTTGAGATCCGTGACCCAGCTGCCCAGCGCGACCTCGCTGATCTTCAGTCCCGACTTGCCGACGCTGCGATACTTCATGTGTACTCCTTGATAATCAATCGTCACCGCCGTCTCTTCATGGCCGGCCGTGAACGCTAACAATTCGATTAAACAGTTCAACCCCACTTGAACGCAAGTTGGCGGCTATTGCGACACGCCGGTGGTGACTTCGCGGGCGCAACGAATGAAATCGTCAATGACGCTCCAGCGGTATGGTGTGGCCGAAACGCCGAATCGGATGGCGTATTCGGTCTCCGGCCCGCAATCCAGCACACGCAAGGTGCGCAACCATTCGGCGCCGAGCAATGCGGGCAGGAATCGCTCCGGGCACAGGCATGCGCCCATGCCGTAATGGCATAGTTCCAGCAGCGTCAATATGTTGTCCGAACGGGCGGCGACTTTCGGCTCGAATCCGGCGTGACGGAACAGAATCTCGCCGATGCGGCCATCGATGTCCTGCGGATTGCCCAGCAAAAACGGGCAGTGCGCCGACGAAGATAGATCGCCTGAAGCAATGGCGCGTTCATCTGGAATCGTGTTGGGAATGGCGGAATCGTTGGCAATATTAGTCTGGCTGTTCGCGGTTCCGGTGGTGACTAAATCCAGCCATAATGATTGCGCAATAACCAGTACTATACGTTCGTCGTAGGATCTGGGATTATCTTGAGTCATGGCTCGTGCGAATAGCGTTGATGTTTGCAACCGCGGGTCATGGGATGAAATCTGAGATGAGGTCGTAGCCGGAAGAGGAGAGGGTCGCATGCTGGAAGCGGGCGCGATGTTGCTGTTCTGTGCGGTGCTGTTTGCCAGCGTCGCCCTCGGCTGGTCGATTATTCCCGCGCTGTTCGTTGGTGTGCTGCTGTTCATGGGGTATGGGCTGGTTCGCCGGTGCTCGCTGCGCGCGATGGCGAGCCGTGCGGCCGGCAGCGTACGGTCCGCGGGGACCGTGGTGGTGACCTTCGTGCTCATCGGCGTACTGACCTCGCTGTGGAGGGCCAGCGGGACCATCGCCTTCATCGTGGCCCATTCGACCGCGGTAATTCACGCCGCCACGGTGATTCCGCTGTCGTTTCTACTGTGCTCGGCGATGTCGGTGCTGGTCGGGTCGTCGTTCGCCAGTGCGGCGACTATGGGCACCATCTGCATGTCGCTGGGATTGTCGATGCGGGCGAACCCTGTGATGCTCGGTGGCGCGATTCTTGCGGGCGTCTATGTGAGCGATCGTTGTTCGCCGGTTTCCACCAGCGCCTTGCTGATCAAACAGCTTACGCATACGAACCTGTTCAATACTATTGCCCGCATGCTGCGCACTGGTGCGGTGCCGTTTGTGCTGAGTTGTGTGGTATACGTTGCGGCTGCGGTGGCGGAGTGGCTGGCTCGGCTAGAGCGTCTGTTTCAACCAACGCAAGCAGCATAACCGATGTCGGCGGATTGTTCTCATCGGCCTTCGATTTGCATTGGCTTACCCTAGTTCCAGCATTACTGGTCATCGTGTTGGCGTTGCTGCGTGTGGACGTTCGGCTGCTTATGCTCGCCAGCATTGCCGCCTCGGTCGCGATATGCGTGGGCGTGCAGCACATGGAATGGGCGGAACTGTTGCGGCTGCTTGTTTTCGGTTACCATGCGCAAAATCCGCAGGTGGCCGCACTGCTGGACGGCGGTGGTATCCTCTCCATGCTCACTGTGATGGCCATTGTCTGCATCTCTTCCGCTTACGCCGGCATTTGCCGAGACGCGGATGCTTGCTCGGTTGCAGCAGGTCATCGAGATGCTCGGCCATCGCCTCGGCGCATGTGGTGCCACCATGATTACCGCGACTTGCGCGGCGGCGCTCGCCTGCAACCAAACCCTCACCATCATGCTCACTCACCAGTTGTGGGGTGGGCTGTACGGCGACGACGAATCCGAACGCTCCGCACAAGCTATCGATTTGGAAGACAGTGCCGTGGTGATCGCTCCGCTGATTCCTTGGTCGATCGCCGGTGCAGTGCCGCTCGCCACCATCAACGCGCCCACGTTCAGCTTGGCCGCCGCGACCTCCCTCTACCTGCTGCCGCTCTCGCGGATGCTCGCCTCGGCTGTACGCCGCCGGCACATTGCAACTACTAATATGTGAGTAATTATTGTCTTTTTGGACCGAAATTGCTAATATATTAGTATGTTTTCTTTGTTGGATGAGCCTATGCCTGGGGATGTTTCGGCTGCGATTGCCGAACGCATGGTTGCCAGGCGCAAAGAGCATAAGTTGTCGCAAACGGCTCTGGCTAGAAATCCGGCGTGAGTCTTGGCTCAATCAGACGGTTCGAGCAGCAGCACGAAATCTCATTGACGGCGCTCATCAATATCGCGTTTGCGCTGAGCTGCGAGCAGGATTTTGAGACACTGTTTTCACATCCGTACTATGCAACTATCGATGATGTCATTGCTGCGCGGGAGAGGGGAGCGCGATGATCATGCGAAGAATTTCTCTTGTCTATATGATCGTTCTCGCCAAGCGTGGAGATTGTCGCCTGGATATGATTTGACAGAAAATCCCGGGACCAACGGCGAGCACACCACTTCGGTTAATGGTAAGGGGAAGAACATCACTGTTGCGGATTTGGCTAGTGTCGGTGTGAAGGCTGGTATTTCGCGGGCGCGCTGTATTGCTATTGCCAATGAGATGCAAGGTAGGATTCGTGATGCTGGGTTTGCCGTCCGAGATTGATGGTTTCGCCATGCTTCTAGTTTTTCCAATACGCATTCTCTAGTACGTTTGCCTTTGAAAAGCTTCGCGATAGGCGGTGATAAGGTCCGGCAAACGCATTGAGGCGTTGGCCGGGCTGGTGGAGGGCAGTTGGGTCATGCCGATGGCGATACAGGCTTCGGTCAGGCGCGGCTCGATAAGTTTGCGGTAAAGTTGCGCTGATTTCGCGCCGGTTGTGAAGATGTGGGCGATTGGAGCGCCGCGCAAGATTGGTGCCAAGTCGTTGGGCTCGGCATTGCGGATGCTGGCATCGCTGGCTCCGGTGATATCGCAAGAAGCAATGACATCCCATAACGCAATGTGGTGGCGCAGAGCAAACGCACGACGGGACTCAGGTAAATCGCCGACAGCGTCAGTAGGATCAGCGGAGTTGGCAAACAGCGCCTGCATCACCGGCCAAAACCGGTTCTGCGGATGCATATAGTAAAACGCCGACGCTCGGGATTTCGGACTCGGCATCGATCCCAAAATCAAAACCCGGGACTCACCATCCCACACCGGCCCAAACCCATGCTCCACATGTTCGCTCATAGGCCCCATATTATGCCGTTTGGTCTTGAAAATAGTCCGGGGGGAGAGGACGGTTAATGTCATATTCCCCCGAAGAGAAGAAGGATTTACAATGAAAAAAATGTGGAAGAAATTGCCAGTGAAGACACAAGCCATTCTTATTGGTGTTTTAGTCGTCGTTCGCGCAATTGTTGCGGTATTTGGATATCAGGCAGTTGACAATATGCTGCATCCTCAGACGACTTAGCGAGACACTCCCCGGTGATTGAAAAGATGTATTCACCTATTGCAGAAATGGACTCGTATACGGTGAATGTCCACACAACAGAGCCGAAAAAAATAGGCTACATCGTTACCAAGCGCTGTTACTCATGCTATGAGGCATGAGTAACAGCGCTTTTTTATGGTATAGCAAGGTCAATTATTTATCGTCAAAAATCAGTTGGGAACTGATTTATTCTTGGAGGTTATGCAGTAGCGTCATAGGAAACAAGGAATTGAGAGGACTCTTATGATTTCCTATGTACGAAACGTGGGTAAGACGGTACTTGCAGCGGTCGTTAGTTTGGTGTTCATCGTTGGTGCTGCTGGCTGCGGTAACACTCAAAAGGATGATGGCCCAGACTATGCGGATGATGAGGCGATGTCCATAATCGCGAAAGGGTATCAGAAGCGTTCGGATGTCATCGCTCAATATGAGCAGAAGAAAGATACCGATTCCGTCAAACATGTCAAAGATGCTGTTCAGGCTGAAATCGATAACGATAAGCCTTTGAAAGAGCGGCAGTTCAAGGATTCGAAGTTGCAGGAGAAAGTCATTGCTTATCTCAACCTGCTTGAGGATTCTCAAAAAGTGAACGAGGATTATTCCTATCTCAGCTCGAATTACCGCACCGAATGGACCAAGGTATACGATAAGCGTTCGGCATTGCTCAAGGATTTTGTCGATAATTACAAGCTCACGGTAGACGGTAAATATCAAGATTCATTGAATGATATTGTTGCCAACGGTTCGTCCGTCAAGAAAAAGACGGAAACGGAAGACGCGCTGAATAATCTGATTGCCTCTGCGACTTTCGAGAAAACTGATGACGGATATGGCTACTACACATACTCAGCCGTCATCGAAAACACCAGCGGAATCGATTTCGGTACCGTCAACTTGATATTGGCTCTATACGATGCCGATGGCGTGAAGGCTGCCGAAGTATACGCCAGTACTAATGCTTGGCCTGCAGGAGAAAAGGTAAAATTCGAAACCGGTAGCGATGTCGATGCGGCGCAGGTGAAGGCGTCTGTCGACCACTATGAAGTAGACGATTAAGCGTATCCATACACAACAGATAGTGATGGCCCACAGGGAATCTTCCTGTGGGCCATCACTATTAAACGTCAATATCAGTCAACTTACGCCGAGAACTGTTTGCCGAATTCCGAGAAGAGCTGACGGCGGGCGAAGACGAGCAGGCCGAGCAGCACCAGCAGGGAGACCAGCCCGCTGACCATCACCAGCACATCCCACGGAGCCCAGCCGAGCGGAATGAACGTCAGAGGCAGCAGACCGGCGACGATGTCGAACGCCAGATACTTGGCGTACTGGTCAATGGCCTTGGCCCGCAGCACGATAAGCAGCACCACGTCAAAGACCAGCGAAACCAGACACGTGATCGGTATGACGAACATGGTGACGACATGATTCATCGTCGCCACAAACCAGACCAGCGCAATCGCCAGCATGATATAGAAATATCGAAACATGAGGCGAAGCGGCCGCGGCACGTGCAGAATCGCACTATTGATGAACAGCACGCTGATGATCAGCGCGGCCGCCGATGCACTGGCAATCGGTATCGGCCACGAAAACAGATAGCTGAAGAAGCCATGCAGCAGCAAAATCGCGCCGGTTACAAACGTGATGATTTCCACCGCCAAACGCCTCGGACGCAGATAGATCTGCTGCGCGGGGAATGCGGCGGGGGAGGCTCGCCGCGCAATTCGTTCTGGCAGAGCGGGCAACGGGCCATATCGCCGGTGAAATCGACGGTGCAGGCATCGCAATGCTTCATGCCGACGCTCCTTTCTCCACATGCACGCCAGCGATGTTCATACGGCCGCTGATGCCCTGCGCGGCGAGAATCCGGCACAGGTTCTTGATGACGTTCAGATCATGGTAGATGGTGGAGATGCCGATGCTCAGGTCGTCGCCGAACGAGCAGACCGTGAAATTCAGGCTGGCCGGTGTGGTGAGGAAGCTCACCGAACGTACATGGCGCGCGAGTCGTTCGTCCAAGGTAACTCGGCCAAGGTTCGAGACGGTGGTCGTGGTCTCGCGATCGGCGATGAACCGGGCCAGCTCCAGCACCCAGTCCTTGGCAGGGGAGGGCGCGAGACGCAGCACCGGATTCTTTTCCAGCGCAATCATGCGGTTCATATGCGATTCGACGCGCTCGCGACTGGTGGCATGGCCGAGCTGCTCCTGCACATGGCGGGCGATGTCGGCCAACGGCTCATCGGTCAGCAATCCAACCATACCGTTGCCGTGCGCGGTGCGGGTGGCGGACTGCTGGCCGTCGCCGGCTGCGTCTGGGCTTGTTGCGGAAGTTTTCGCGGAGCCCTCACCGGCTTCGATATCGGCCGGCGTGTACGCCACGTAAGTCATGCCGTAGAAGTTGCGCACGGTCTCCGACCTGAAGAAGGCGCGCAAGTCGACCGGAATATCCACGCGAATCGCGCGATTGCGGGCGCGCGAGGGCATGACGTCGCGAATCGCGCACAGTATCGCGGCGATGAGGTAGGAGGTGAGACTCACTCCACACTGATGCGCTGCACCAAGCACCTTGCTGGCGCTGACGTGGTATTCCATGAACGTAGGCGCGGCCCGGTCGATGGGGCCGGCCAGCCGGTAGATTTTCGTGCCTGGCGCGGCGCCGGCCTTGTCTTTCTCGTAGTATTTGTCGAAGCTGTTTTCGGCTTTGTCGCTGTCCGAGCCGTCGTAATCCGAAGGCACGCCCGGCACGTCGTACCGCTCGGCGATGTAGGCGTGCAGCAGTGACTTGAACAGGTTGATGGCGCCGCGACCGTCCGAAATGATGTGCGAGACCTCGAGATTGACACGATTGCGGAAATAGCTCACGCGGAACAGCATGCTTTTGGGTCCGTAATGCAGTCGCGAGCATATCGGCAGATGTTCCGGCTCCACCAGCGGCTGGCCGTCTGACTGTTCGAGGTAATGCCAGAACATGCCGTTGAGCAGGTGCACGTTGAAGCTCGGGAACTGGGCAATGGCATGGTCGAGCGCGTGCTGCAGGATGTCCGGATCGATGTCGTCCGCCAGATCGGCCGAATAGCGGAACACGGTCTGCGAGGAGCGGCCAGCCTGGGAGGAGTAGAACTTGCCGATGTTGTCTAGTCGGTACCAAAAGTACGTCTTGCCACGCGTCGCCTCCCTCCGGTGCGTTGGCGGTGGTGCCGGTGCCGGGAGCTGGTTCCAGCGGTGTGCCGTCGAGGAAATGCTCGATGATTCGGTAGGTGGTGGCCACCAGTCCCACGGCCGACGTGTTGAGTAGGTAGCCGTGGATGCCATCGTGAATTCGGTAACAGGAGACGTTGTCGTTCACCAATTGCAGACGACGGGCGTACGCTTCGTCCTCGTCTCTGAGCGGGCAGTATTCGGCGGACAACACCAGCGTGCGCGGCTGATTGCTCAGGTCGTGCGCGGTCAGCGGCGCGAAATACGGATTGGTCAGATCGGCCACGGACGAACGGTACATGTCGATGTAGTCGGCCATGTCCTGTGCGGTGAGGATGTAGTCGGTGCCGTTGGTTCGCACCGATTCGAACGGGCTGGCCTCGGGATTGTAGTCGTTGCCGACTACCGGGTAAAGCAGCATCTGCGTGCGCGGCATGAACTCGCCGCGGTCGCGGGCCATGAGCGAGACGGCGGCCGCAAGATTGCCGCCCGCGCTGTCGCCAAACAGCACGATGCTGTCGGGATCCGGTGCCGGGATTGTCGCAGATGTATCGCCCCCGCCGGCGGGGGCTGTCGGCGCAGCCGACTGGGGGTGGTCAACGGCGGCAACAGTACCGCCACCCACCCCGGAAATCGGCAATTCCCCAGCAAACAGCTGCCGGGCTACCTCATAGCAATCCTCAACAGCAGTAGGGAAGCGGTATTCAGGAGCCAGCCGGTACTCGACTGAGATCACACGGCGTTGCAGACGTACGGCCATATGCGCGCAAGCCTGCGTGTACAGGTTGATGCCGCCTGTGGTCCAACCGCCACCGTGGAAAAACAGGATCGTGCCACGCGGCGTGACTGAGGGAAGTTCCGTGTTGGCATTGTCGGAAATACCGTCGGCGTTGCCGCTCGACGTGCTTTCCTTGATGAGTATTTTGGGTAGACTTTGGGTAATACGGCGGGCAGAATCGCGGATATTGCCGAGGTCACTGGCGTGCCATTGGCGGAAGATTCCTCCAGGGCTTCGGGCAGGGGCGCTCCATAGGCGACCAGCGGCGTGAACACCCGCAATGGTACGGCATATCCATCCGCCATAGGCGCGAAGACGTCCTCGACACGGCATTTCGGATTGGCGGGTGCCTGCTTGGCGATAAGCTCTTCCGCCACGCGCTGCAATTTGTACGACTTGCCCGCGTTGGGCTTGATGTAGCTGGCGGCCTTCATCGCGGCGAACAATGCCTCGTTGATCGGCATGATGACAGGTCCTTTCAGCGGCGGATTCGGTAGTGCGAACACCCCAACCTTAGCTTATGACCGGCATGAACAAAAAAGGGAAGGAACCCGAGAGTTCCTTCCCTGTGTGCCGTATCAGACGCGATACGCGCCGATTATCAGGCGGCGAAGTATTCCACGCCGGCCTCGAAGATCGGCTGGTACTTGTTGCCGGGCACGTTGACGTACAGGCCGTTGCCGAAACGCTCCGAGTGACCCATCTTGCCAAACACGCGGCCGTCCGGGCTGGTGATGCCCTCGATGGCGAGCAGCGAGCCATTCGGATTCACATCCAGATCCATGCCGGGGGTGCCGGTCTCGTCCACGTACTGCGTGGCGATCTGGCCGTTGGCCCTGAGCTGGGCGAGCACCTCGTCGGAGGCCACGAAACGGCCCTCGCCGTGGGAGATGGCCACGGTGTGAATGTCGCCGGCCGAAGTCTTGGACAGCCACGGGGAGAGGTCGGAGGCCACTCGCGTGCGGACCAGTCGGCTCTGATGACGACCGATGGTGTTGAAGGTCAGCGTCGGGCAGGCGTCGGTCATCGGCACGATGTCGCCGTATGGCACCAGACCCAGCTTGACGAGCGCCTGGAAGCCGTTGCAGATGCCGAGCATCAGACCATCGCGGTTCTTCAGCAGGTCACGCACGGCCTCGATTACGGCCGGCGCACGGAAGAACGCGGTGATGAACTTGGCGGAACCGTCCGGCTCGTCGCCGCCGGAGAAGCCGCCCGGGATCATCACGATCTGGCTCTTGTTGATCTCGTCGACCAACGCCTGCGTGGATTCGGCGACGGCGGCCGGCGTCAGGTTGTTGACGATCAGTGTGGTCACATCGGCGCCGGCGCGCTCGAAGGCGGCGGCGGAATCGTACTCGCAGTTGTTGCCCGGGAACACCGGGATCACCACATGCGGCTGGCCACGGAAGAACCTGTGTACACGGTCTTCTTCGGCGCGTGGAAGTCGATGGTCTCGACGGTCGCGCCCTTGTCCTCGCCCTTGGAACGGTACGGGAACACGGATTCGATGCCGGACTCCCAAGCTTCCTGCACAGCGTCCAGGTCCAGCGTCTCGCCGGCGGCTTTGAACACGTACTCGGAGGTGGTGGTGCCGATTTCGCCGATCTCGACCAAATTGGAGACGGCCGGAAGCTTGGCATCGTCCGCCAGCTCGACGATGAACGAACCGTATGCCGGGGTGAACAGGTCGTCCACGGTGATGCTGTTGTTCAGGGTCACGCCGATGCGGTTGCCGAGCGTCATCTTGAACAGGGCTTCGGCGGTGGCGCCATAGCCCGGCGTAGAGACGGCCAGGGCATCGTGGAAGTCGGTGAGCTCCTCGATCACGGAGAACACTTCAAGCAGCGCATCCTTGTCCGGGGTCAGACCGTCGGCCAGGTAGCGCGGCGCGATGCGTACGATACGGTGATCGGCGTCCTTGAATTCAGGGGAGGTGGCGCGCTTCATGTTGCCCACGGCCACGGCGAAGGAGATCAGCGTCGGCGGCACGTCGAGATCCTCGAACGAACCGGACATGGAGTCCTTGCCGCCGATGGCGCCGGCGCCCAGGTCCACCTGGGCCATCAGCGCGCCGAGCACGGCGGCCGCCGGCTTGCCCCAGCGTTCCGGCTCGTCGCGCAGCTTCTCGAAGTACTCCTGGAAGCTCAGGTAGGCCTTCTCATGCTCGAAGCCGGCCGCGACCAGCTTGGCCAGCGACTCGACCACGGACAGGTAGGCGCCGGTGAACTGGTTCTTGGACATGATGTACGGGTTGAAGCCCCACGCCATCGCCGAAGCGGTGGTGGTCTCGCCGAACACCGGCAGCTTGGCGACCATGGCCATGTTCGGGGTGAGCTGACGCTTGCCGCCGAACGGCATGAGCACGGTGCCCGCGCCGATGGTGGAGTCGAAGCGCTCCGAAAGGCCCTTGTTGGAGGCCACGTTGATGTCGGTGACCAGCTTGTTCATGCGCTCGGCCAGCGTGCCCTCACCCCACGGGGTCTCGTAGGACTGCTGTGCCTCGACATGCACGGTCTGGTGCTTGGAAGCGCCGTTGGGAGGCCAGGAACTTACGGGACAGATTCACGATCTTGTCGCCGTTCCAGGTCATCACCATGTGCGGGTCCTCGGTCACGGTGGCGATCACCGTGGCTTCGAGGTTCTCTTCGCGGGCGTAGGCCAGAACTCGTCCACGTCCTCGGCGGCCACGTCCACGGCCATGCGCTCCTGGGATTCGGAGATGGCCAGCTCGGTGCCGTCCAGGCCCTCGTATTTCTTGGGCACGGTGTTGAGGTCCACGAACAGTCCGTCGGCCAACTCGCCGACCGCCACGGACACGCCACCCGCGCCGAAGTCGTTGCAGCGCTTGATCAGACGGCAGGCATCGCCGCGGCGGAACAGACGCTGCAGCTTGCGCTCCACCGGAGCGTTACCCTTCTGCACTTCGGCGCCGTCGAGCTCGAGCGATTCCACGTTATGCGCCTTGGACGAACCGGTGGCGCCACCGATGCCGTCACGGCCGGTGCGGCCGCCCAGCAGGATGATCTTGTCGCCGGGGGCCGGGGTTTCGCGGCGCACATGGTCGGCCGGGGTGGCGGCCACGACCGCACCCACCTCCATGCGCTTGGCCACGTAGCCGGGGTGGTAGATCTCGTCGACCTGACCGGTGGCCAGACCGATCTGGTTGCCGTAGGAGCTGTAGCCGGCGGCGGCGGTGGCCACGAGCTTGCGCTGGGGGAGCTTGCCTTCCAGCGTCTCGGAGACCGGCACGGTCGGGTCCGCGGCGCCGGTGACGCGCATCGCCTGATACACGTAGGAGCGGCCGGACAGAGGATCGCGGATGCAGCCGCCGATGCAGGTGGCCGCGCCACCGAACGGTTCGATTTCGGTGGGGTGGTTGTGGGTCTCGTTCTTGAACAGGAACAGCCAGTCCTCGTCGTGGCCGTTCACGTCAACCTTGACCTTGACGGTGCAGGCGTTGATTTCCTCGGACTCGTCAAGGCCGGTCAGTACACCGTTCTTCTTGAGCCACTTGGCGCCGATGGTGCCCATGTCCATGAGGCAGACGGGCTTGGCGTCACGGCCGAGCTCGTGGCGCATCGCCAGGTAACGTTCGAAGGCGGCCTTGACGGTGGCGTCATCGATGGTCACTTCGTCCAGCTCAGTGCCGAACGTGGTGTGACGGCAGTGGTCAGACCAGTAGGTGTCGATCACCTTGATTTCGGTGATGGTGGGCTCGCGGCCCTCCTCGCTGAAGTACTTCTGGCAGAATTCGAGGTCGGCCAGATCCATGGCCAGACCGCGCTCGTCGATGAACTTCTGGCCGGCTTCGGCATCCATCTCGTTGAAACCGGCGATGGTCTCGACCTTGCCGGGCACCGGCACCTGGGTCTTCAGGGTTTCCTTGGTCTCCAGGCTGGCCTCGCGGGCCTCGACCGGGTTGATCACGTAATGCTTGATGGTGTCCACGTCGGCGTCGGTCAGGTCGCCTTCCAGCGCGTACAGCTTGGCGGAGCGGACGGTCGGGCGCTCGCCCTGGGAGATGAGCTGGATGCATTCGGCGGCGGAGTCGGCGCGCTGGTCGAACTGGCCGGGCAGGAACTCGGTGGCGAAGACCTTGGCGCCGGCGAAGTCGGGCAGGTCGTAGGCCACATTGTCCACCTGAGGCTCGCTGAACACGGTGGGTACGGTCTGGTCGAACAGCTCCTGGGAGATGCCTTCGACGTCATAGCGGTTCACGATGCGCAGGGCCTTGAGGCCGGTCAGTCCGAGGATCGTGCGCAGTTCGCCCGCAAGCTGCTGGGCTTCGACATCAAAGCCGGGCTTCTTTTCCACGTACACGCGAAAAACCATGGAAATCCTTTCTTGAAAATATTGAAAAATTGAAGAAGTGCGGTAAAAGAACTTGGCTCCCCTCTCCGAGGGGAGCTGTCAGCGGAGCTGACTGAGGGGAGTTGCCATGGCGGTGAACGTCTTGACCTCCCCTCAGTTGCCTATCGGCGACAGCTCCCCTCGGAGAGGGGAGCCAGCTGTATGTTTCTGCTACCTGCACCTAAACGACTTACTCGGCGACTTCGATGCCTTCGGACTTGGCGAGTTCGGCGAGGCGCTCCTCGATCTCTTCGTAGGCCGGGATGATGCTGCCGAGACCACGGCGGAACAGGTCCTTGTCAAGGTGCTCGACCTTGCCGGAGTGGTCCTTCTGGTCCCACAGACGGCAGGAATCCGGGGTGATCTCGTCGGCCAACAGCAGCGTGCCGTCGGTGGCGCGGCCCATTTCGATCTTGAAGTCGACCAGCTTGACGTCGATCTTGGCGAAGATCTCGATCAGGGCCTCGTTGATCTTGCGGGCCAGCGGGGCGATCTCGGCGAGATCCTCGCGAGTGCATACGTCGAGGGCCACCAGGTCATCGTCGTTGACGAACGGATCGTGCAGATCATCGTTCTTCAGGAAGTACTCAAGCACCGGCTCCTTGAGCGGCAGGCCTTCCTCCACGCCCAGACGGGAGCAGAAGTGGCCGGCGGCCACGTTGCGCAGCACGATCTCCAACGGGAACATGTTCACCTTGCGCACCAGCTGGCCGGTGTCGTCCACTCGCTTGATAAGGTGGCTGTCGATGCCGCGCTTCTTGAGCAGGTCGAAGATGATGGTGGTGATGAGGTTGTTCAGGCGGCCCTTGCCGGTGAAGTCTTCCTTCTTTTCACCATCGCCAGCGGTGGCGGTGTTCTTGTATTCGACCCACAGAGCCTCGGGATCGTCGGTTGCGTACAGTTGCTTGGCCTTGCCCTCGTAGAGCTTTTCCAGCTTCTCCATGACTCACCTTTCAGGAGTGGAATTTCTGGGTGAACTAACGGTAAAAGGGTACCAATCGAGGGCTACAACAACACTCAGCATGACACTACGATGCGGCCAGCGCATCATACGTCGCTGCATCGAACGGCCATACGCTGTTGGGATGGCGGAGGCGGCCGTCATTGGCCAGTACGATCAGCTCGTCTCCGGTCGTGTAGCCTTCCGGCATGAAGGTATCTGCAGAAGCGCGTGTGAATACTCAGATGTTCGTCAATAGACGAAACATGACTCTTCGGCCATGTGCACACGATAATGGGAGTGACGAAATGGTACAAGGAGGTTCGTCATGATCGATCATATTGGTTTGTTTGTTTCCGACGCCGCACAGTACGCGGATTTCTACGAGAAGCTGCTGGCCCCGCTGGGCTACGTCAAGAAAGTGGCGTACCCGACCGCCGTGTGCTTTGCCAATGACGAGGATGGCGACAGCGTTTGGCTGGAGTCTCCGAAGGACGGCAACCCGGTGGTGCCGTCTCATGTGGCGTTCCGCGCCAAGGATGAGGCCGCCGTCAAGGCGTTCCATGAGGCCGGTCTCGCCTCTGGCGGTACCGACAACGGCGCTCCGGGCCCGCGCCCGAACTATGGCCCCACGTATTACGCCGCGTTCATCCACGACCCGGACGGCAATAATATTGAGGCCATGCTGAGCTGATCAGGCCGTGGACTACTCCACGGTAATCGTCAACGCATCGGCCACGAGGCCGGCCTTGGCACGGGCGTCGGCTTCGGACTCGCCGACGGCCAGTGCCACGGCCATGCGGCGGTGGCCATGCACTTCGGGCTTGGCAAAAATGCGCAGGTCCGTGCCGGGTTCGGCCAGAGCAGCGGCCACATCGGTGAGCTCGGCCTCACCGTCGCCGGCCACCACAATCGCATGGCTTGCCGCCACCGAGCCGGCCGGAATCGTGAGCGCCATATGCTCGGGGGTGATCGGCAGGCCGAGAATCGCGCGGGCGTGCAGCGCGAACTCGCTCAGACGCTGGGAGGCCATCGTCACCATACCGGTATCGTGCGGACGGGGGGGGAGACCTCGTTGAACAGAATCGAGCCGTCGGTGAGCACGAACAGCTCCACGCCGAATACGCCCCAACCGGTTTCGCCGGCCGCCTGAGCCTTGGCCACCAAGCCTTCAACGGCGGTACGTGCGATGTCGCGCGCCCGCTCGGCCTCACCATCGGGCTCGGTAGCCGGCTGCCAGGACTCGCGATAATCGCCGGACTCCTGACGTTGGCCGATCGGCGCGCACGTCACAATGCCGGCGGACGAAGAAACAGTCAGCACCGTCAGCTCACGCTCCAGCGGGGCAAGCGCCTCAACGATCACGCGCGACACATCGCCCTCATCGGCGGCGCGGCGTCCCTCCTGCGCTTCGGTCCAAGCGGCATCGATGGCGTCGGCGGAACGCACCACCGACTGGCCGTGACCAGACGAGCTCATCACCGGCTTGACCACGCACGGATAACCGACTTCCGAAGCTCCGGCGCGCAGCTCTTCCAGCGAGCCGGCAAAACGATACGGTGTAGTCGGCAAGCCCAATTCTTCGTGGGCCAGTACGCGCAGGCGCTCGCGGTCCATGCAAATCGCGGCGATTTCGGCGCTCGGCACCACTTGGGTGCCCGCGGCCGCAGCACCGGCCAGCACATCGGTGGCGATGGCCTCTACCTCGGGCACGATGATGTCCGGCTTGATTTCATCGAACAATGCCTGCAATTCGGCGGCATTCGCCATATCCAACGCGCGATATTCATGCGCCACCTGCTGGGCCGGAGCGCCGGCATACGAGTCAGCGGCGCACACCCACGCGCCCAGTCGCATGAGCTCGATGGCCACTTCCTTGCCCAGCTCACCAGCGCCCAAAAACAGCACGCGGGTGGGGTGCTTGCCCAGCGGTGTGCCCAGCGGGCGGTTGGCTGCGCGAGTTGCGGGGGGAGACGGCGGAAGTCTCGGCGGGAATTGCGGGAGAGGAGGCGGAAGTCACGGCAGTATTCACGGCGTTCTCAGTCATACCCACATTCTGCCATGCCGCGATGATTTCGGTATGCCGCGTGAGCGGAGTGCCTCGCGTGGCCAAAATTACGGGCGGAATATCCGGCTTCATGGGGCGGTAAATTCCCCATGGGGCGGTAATGAGTCCATGGGGCGGTTTGTTGGTTTTGTGAAACCGCGGAATTAAGCCGTTTTGTCTTACCTCCCCATGGGAATTTCACCGCCCCATGGGCAGGTTGCCGCCCCATGAAGATTCAGATGCCCGTAACCCGCCATAAATACTGGGTATAGACACGCCGTTGCGTGCGTAACAGAGCCGTCGTACCTTAGCAATTACCGGCCGATGAAATATGGGGCGGTCGGGCCAACATTTTGGGATGCAACATATAGCGAATAGCGGCGTGCCGGTTCCGGCATTTCAGGCTACAAGCCGGCACGCTGGCAATAGTCGAAGGGGGGAGGGCGACATGCCGACGTCGAACGCGGCTCTGATTTCTCGACGGGCGGCTAGTCTGCCCGGCAATCCTTTTGCTGAGGCGGACGCACGCGCTGCAGCAGCCGTCGCCGCCGGCAAGGATATCATCGACCTAAGCAAAGGGAATCCCGATGGGCGGCCGCCATCCTTTGTGCAGGACGCGCTTTCTCTCACGCTTCCCACAATCCTTCCCTGTTCCGGTACCCGCCATTTGACGGGCTTCCGGAATATCTGAATGCGATTGCCGACTGGTATTCGCGCCAGCACAACGTCACCGTGGACCCCGTCACCCAGCTGCTGGCGACTTCCGGCTCGTCCGTCGGCATCACCACCGTCATCCAGACGCTGGTCGATCTGGGAGATACGGTGGTGGCGGTCGGCCCGTATTACCCGCAGTACGAGGGCTCAACAGCAGTGGCCGGTGGCCAGTTCGAGACGATTCCCGCTGACCCGAGCCGCGGATTCCTGCCCGACTCGGACGCGGTGAATCCAGCGCTATGGACTCGCGCCAAACTGCTGATTCTGAACTATCCCAACAATCCGACCGGCGCGGCCGCAACACCCGAACTGTATGAGACGGCCGTGCGCCTGGCCAAGCAATACGGATTCATCGTACTTAACGATTTCGCCTATGCGGGGCTCGAGTTCGGCGACGTGCGCTCGCTGAGCCTGCTGGAGACTCCGGGCGCGCTGGACGTGGCGCTGGAACTTGGCTCGCTGTCCAAAATGTATATGGTGGCCGGCTGGCGTGGCGGATTCGTGACGGGCAACGCCGAAGTCTTGCCCGCAGTCAAAGCCGTACACCGGCAGACTGCGGTGTTGGCTTCCAGCGTTATTCAGCAGGCCGGTGCGGTGGCGCTGGAATCCGATCAGAGCACGGTGAAGCTGCTGGCCGTGCAATATCAGCATCGTTTTGAAGTGGTGCGTGACGGGTTTACCCAAGCCGGTCTGCCGGTGGCCGAGGCCCAAGGCGGACTGTTCGCGTGGGCGCGCGTGCCAGAGCGGTGGCATGGCGATTCCGCCACATTCGTGGATTGGCTGCTCAACGCAGCCGGCGTGGCGCTGATGCCGGGGGTCTGCTTCGGTCAGGCGGGCGAAGGCTGGGTGCGCATCAGTCTGCTCAAGCACACAGCCGAGTTGTTCCAGGCCGTGGCCCGCGTCGATCGTGCGCTGCGAAGCGCGTGATTCAATATTGGGCAAAATGCGGCAGCCCATACCATTTCACACGCGTTCAGGCAGCGCGGCCGACGCCATTGCAGCGCGGTGGTTTAGGATGAGGCAATGCGCGAAAACGGGATTGAAGAGAGCATTGATCGTCCGCTGACTATCGCTCTTGTGGTCGATACGGTGGGCAATCAGGGCAACGGCACCTCCAATTCGGCCTTGCAGTGGGCTGCAGAATTGGAGCGGCAAGGCCATCATGTGAGGCTTGTCGGTATAGGGGCGCCCGAATATCCGGCGCGCGTGAATAAGGTGCCGCTCGTCTCGTGGGTGGCCGCCAAGCAGCTCATGCAATTCGCCGAACCCAGCGACACGTTGTTCCGCACCGCCTTCCAAGGCGTGGATGTGGTGCATATCTATATGCCGTTCAAATTCGGCCGTCGTGCCGCTAAAGTCGCCCACCAAATGGGCATTCCCGTGACTGCCGGATTCCACCTGCAGCCGGAGAACGTGTTGTATTCGGCCGGCCCGTTACGTCGCATTCCCGGTATTTCCAGATTCCTGTACTGGCTGTTCAAGCACTGGCTGTACAAGCACATTGACCACATCCATGTGCCCACCGAAATGACCGCGAGCCTGTTGCGCGCGCACGGGTATAAAGCCAAGTTGCACGTGATTTCCAATGGTTATTCACCGGTGTATTCGCCGAAGAAGCCGGCCGATCCGGATGCCTCGGCTCCCGTGCCGTTCCGCGTCATCGCTTCCGGCCGACTGGCTAGCGAGAAAGATCAGATTACGCTGATCAAGGCGGTGTCGATGTCCCGGCACGCCGGCGATATTCAGCTGGTGATCGCCGGTACTGGGCCGCTCAAGCAGTATCTCAAGTTCCGCGCCGGGCGTTTGCTGGCGCGCAAGGCCGATATCGGATTCCACAAGCACGCCGATATGCCCGATTTGTTGCGTTCGGGCGATTTGTTCGTGCATTGTTCGATTGCCGACATCGAATCGATGAGCGTGATCGAGGCGATGGCGTGCGGATTGGTGCCGGCGATCGCCGCGTCCGAACTGTCGGCGGCCAGCCAGTTCGCGCTGATCGACGAGTCGTTGTTCCCCGTGCGGGACGCGGCCCTGCTGGCCCGACGCATCGATTGGTGGATCGCACATCAGGCCGAGCGTGCCGAATGGGGCGAGAAATACGCCGAATACACCAAGGCGCATTATTCCGTGGAAGCCTCGGTCCACAAGTTCGTGGATATGGAACGCAAGGCGATAGGGGAGTAGGAGCCTTCTCGTTTGCGGAGAGGTCTTTCCCTCAGTCCGCCTGCGGCGGCCATCTCCCTCATCAGAGGGAGCTACGAAAAAAACCTCCCTCTGATGAGGGAGGTGGCATCGCGAAGCGATGACGGAGGGAGAGATTAGCGAAGGGTTTTACAACAACTCAATAAGTTGATCGACCTCTTCAGGCGTGGTGGCCCAGCTGGTGCAGATGCGCATCACGGTGTGCGTGTCGTCGGCCTTTTCGGTAAAGCCGAGCTTGACCTCGCGCTCCAGACGGTCGATGGTCGGCTGATCCATCGTCACGAAAATCTGGTTGGTGGGCGCCTCGAAAGTGAGCGTGTAGCCCTTGACGCGCAGGGCCTCGCGAATATGATCGGCCGCCTCATTGGCGTTGCGGGCGATCTTGAAGTACAGATTGTCGGTGAATAAGGCGTCAAACTGCGCGCCCAGCACGAAGCCCTTGGCCAGCAAGGCACCGTGCTGCTTGATGCGGGTCAGGAAGTGCTTCGGCGTGTTGTGCTTGGTAAACACCACGGCCTCGCCGAACAGGGCACCCACCTTGGTACCGCCGATGTAGAACACGTCGGCGATGGTTGCCAGATCCGCGAGCGTCATGTCGGAACCGGTGACGGTCAGCGCGTAGCCGAGTCGCGCGCCATCCACGAACAGCGGCATATCGTACTTATGCGCCACATCGGCGATAGCCTGCAGTTCGGCTTTGGAGTAGTTCGTGCCGTATTCGGTGCTTTGCGAGACGTACACGGAGCCCGGGAACACCATGTGCTCGTAGTTGCCGTCCGCATAGAAGGTCTTGCAGAACTCGTCCAGTTCGGTCGGGTCCATTTTGCCGTTGTGCTGGGGGATCGTGAGCACCTTGTGCCCGGAGAACTCGATGGCGCCGGCCTCGTGCACGTTCGGATGGCCGGAGGCGACCGCGACCACGCCTGCATACGCCGGGGTGATGGTGTCGATGACGACCTGGTTGGTCTGTGTGCCGCCGACGAGGAACCACACATCCGCGTCCGGCTGGCCGCAGGCCTCGCGGATCTTGGCCTTGGCCTGATCGCTCAGTTCGTCGAACCCGTAGCCCGAATACAGATGGTTGTTGGCTTCAGCCACGGCTTCAAGCACTGCGGGATGGGCGGCGCGGGAGTAATCGTTCTCAAAAGACAGCATGACGGACCTTTTGCCCTTATGTTCGGTGAATTGGATATGCCCGAGCGTACAACGCGGTGGTTCCAGGCAGGAGCGGGGAATTCATGGAGAAAAACAAAACCCTTCCGCGAACGGAAGGGTTTTACTGGGGTGGCCAACGCGGCTCGAACGCGCGACCTTCTGAACCACAATCAGATGCTCTACCAACTGAGCTATGGCCACCATAGTGCCGTATTCAGCAAGCTGAAATCGCGCAACAGGTGAATACTATACACAACTTTGCGGATGTGTGCTCATCGGTGTGTCGCGGTGGAATCAAGTGGTTGGTTTCATTCTTGGGGGCCAGTCTGCGGGCTGTCTCAGATGGCGGGATGTAGACGAGTGGGTCTTGTGCGGCGATTGATGAAAAGTCAAGGCACACGACGGCGTGATGGTACGACTGGGGATTGCAGAAATGATTACGTGAGTGTTCACAATGTGAGCATTATGTTTCATGTCAACCGCGACCCTCCTAGTTTCACGCGATGTTACCTACACCAAACAAGGGAAGAGAAACACCATGGAAAGGTTAAAGCCTTTGCAGATTGGCTGACCAAGTGGTTTACGGTCATCGTCATCGTCTGGGCCGTCTTCAACTACTTCGTGCCGGCCGCCAGCCTGTGGGGCAAGGCGTACACCGGCTACATGCTGGGCATCGTGCTGTTCGGCATGGGCCTGACCCTGACGCTGGACGACTTCAAGCGCATCCTGACCCAGCCGCTGATGGTCATCGTCGGCACCGTAGCTCACTTCATCATCATGCCGCTCATCGCCGTGGCCCTGTGCGCGATCTTCCACCTGTCCGGCCCGCTGGCCGTGGGCGTGATTCTCGTCGGCTGCTGCCCGTCTGGCACCTCCTCCAACGTGATGAGCTACCTGTCCCGTGGTGACGTGGCCCTCGATGTCTCCATCGGCATCCTCTCCACCCTGTGCGCCCCGTTCATGATTCCGCTGCTGATGCAGCTGCTCGCTTCTCAGTACGTGTCCGTGCCGACTCAGTCCCTGTTCCTCAACGCCGTCAAGGTGGTGCTCTTCCCGATCGCCCTCGGTGTGATCTGCCACATGATCTTCGGCAAGAAGATCGAGAAGGTTACGGTCGCCCTGCCTATCGTTTCTCAGGTGGCTATTCTGCTTATCATCGGCGTGGTCGTTGCCGCCAACGGTCCGAAGCTGTTCGTGGCCAGCTCCCTGATGGCCATCCCGGTGGTCATCCTGCATAACCTGTGCGGCTACTCGTTGGGCTTCGGCTTCTCCAAGCTGATGTACAAGATCTACCCGAAGGGCTTCCGCTACGCACAGCAGAAGGCCATCACCTTCGAAGTCGGCATGCAGGACTCCGCTCTGGGCGCAACCCTGGCCCTGACCTCCTTCGCGACCAACCCACTCGCTGCCGTGCCGTCCACCTTCTTCTCCGTGTGGCACAACATCTCCGGTTCTATCCTGTCCAGCTGGTGGTGCAACCACGATGATAAGCACGAGATCCACTGGGATTCCGACAATGGCGAGAAGGGCTCTGCCAAGAGCACCGTTTCAGCGGCCCACCCGTTCGACGCCGATAAGACCGCCAAGGTCGCTGCCTGAAATCCTGAAATGGTGAGAAAGGTCGGGTAAGGCACGACTCCAGTCAGTCGGTCATCCACCTTTCCTACCTCGCATAACATAGCCGCTCCCGCTTACTCCCGATTGAGGTATCGGGCGTTTCGCGAGCGCGGTTTTGCTATAATTGGTAATGCAGAAAGCGGCAAGGTAATACGGCAAAGAGGCCGGGTCGCTAGAGGTTCCCATCGGATATGGAAGAGCACGAGGATGTGCTGGAAACAGATAACACAGAAGCGGATGTGGTGAAAAGAAACATAATGTAACCTCCTTGGCGGTGCCCCCGTGTGACATAGTCTCCGCGGGGGCACCTGCTGTGTGGCGTTCCCTTTTTGCGACGCATTCCCGGGAATATTGCGTTGGGAGGAGAGGAAAAGTACAGGGCGCAAGAGGTCTCCAAACCAGTGAGTTGTGGCCCGGCGCGTCGTTGTCCGGAGGAATCGTAATATAGATATTCGTGTGTGCCAACAGCACGCCTTATGTAACAGGCGAGCATGCTGGGATATCCTTCAAACCGCTGATCGCACGCAGTAATGCGCCGACGGGAGGGGCGAAGGCCATCGGGCCGGTGGACTGGGCTATCTTTTCCGATTCGTCGGGTGCCGCCAACAGGCGGATACCAAGCGAGTACGCTGAAAAGTGCGGGTGCAGTGCGGCGGTCACACAAAAGCAAGAGAAACCACTGAATCGGAGAATTCAAGTTGCCTACTATTGAACAGCTCGTCCGTAAGGGACGTCAGGCAAAGCCGAAGAAGTCCAAGACTTTGGCCCTGAAGGGCAGCCCGCTGCGTCGCGGCGTGTGCACCCGTGTCTACACCACCACCCCGAAGAAGCCGAACTCGGCTCTGCGTAAGGTCGCTCGTGTGCGCCTGTCCTCGGGCATCGAAGTCACCGCCTACATTCCGGGCGAAGGCCACAATCTGCAGGAGCACTCCATCGTGCTCGTGCGCGGCGGCCGTGTGAAGGATCTCCCGGGTGTGCGTTACCACATCGTGCGTGGCGCGCTCGATACCCAGGGTGTCAAGGACCGTAAGCAGGGTCGTTCCCTGTATGGAGCAAAGAAGGCGAAGTAAGAGATATGTCACGTAAGGGACCTTCCAAGAAGCACGTCGTGCTGCCCGATCCGATCTACGGTTCCACCGTGGTGGCGCAGCTCATCAACAAGATTCTGCTTGACGGCAAGAAGTCGATCGCCGAAGACATCGTCTACTCCGCGCTCGATATGGTCAAGGAGAAGTCCGACCAGGAGCCGGTGGCTGTGCTCAAGCGCGCCCTGGACAACATCCGTCCGTCCCTCGAGGTTCGCTCCCGCCGTGTCGGTGGCGCTACCTACCAGGTGCCGGTCGAGGTCAAGCCGAACCGCGCCAACACCCTGTCGCTGCGCTGGCTGACCGATTTCTCCCGCGCCCGTCGTGAGAAGACCATGGCTGAGCGTCTCGCCAATGAGATCCTGGATGCCTCCAACGGCCTCGGTGCTTCTGTCAAGCGCCGCGAGGATACTCATAAGATGGCAGAGGCTAACAAGGCCTTCGCTCATTACCGCTGGTAATCACTCGCCCTGAGTAAAACTAAGGAAAAAGATGGCTGAAGAGATTTCGGACCTCCACGACGTCCGCAATATCGGCATCATGGCCCACATTGATGCCGGCAAGACCACCACTACCGAGCGTATTCTGTTCTACACCGGTAAGAACTACAAGATCGGCGAGACCCACGACGGCGCCTCCACCATGGACTTCATGGCGCAGGAGCAGGAACGTGGTATCACCATCCAGTCCGCTGCTACCACCTGCTTCTGGAGCCGTCAGTCCCACGACACCAAGGACAAGTTCCAGATCAACATCATCGATACCCCTGGCCACGTGGACTTCACGGCCGAGGTGGAGCGCTCCCTGCGTGTGCTCGATGGTGCCGTTGCCGTGTTCGACGGCAAGGAAGGCGTGGAGCCGCAGTCCGAGACCGTGTGGCGTCAGGCTGACAAGTACGGCGTTCCGCGTATCTGCTTCATCAACAAGATGGACAAGCTGGGCGCGAACTTCTACTACTCCGTCGACACCATCAAGGAGAAGCTGGGCGCTACTCCGATCGTGATGCAGCTGCCGATCGGTTCCGAGAACGACTTCACTGGCGTTGTCGACCTGGTTGAGATGCAGGCTTACGTGTGGAACGGTACCGAGGAGCTCGGCGCCAAGTACGACACCACTGAGATCCCGGACGACCTCAAGGACAAGGCTCAGGAGTACCACGAGAAGCTCGTGGAAGCCGCTGCCGAAGCCGACGACGACCTCATGAACAAGTTCTTCGAGGACGGCGACCTGTCCAAGGAAGACATCCGCGCTGGCGTGCGTAAGCTCACCATCGCCAGGAAGCCTTCCCAATCTTCTGCGGTTCCGCCTTCAAGGACAAGGGCGTTCAGCCGATGCTGGACGGCGTTGTCGATTACCTGCCGTCTCCTGAAGACGTGCCGGCCATCAAGGGCTACAAGCCTGGCGATGAGTCCGTCGAGATCGACCGTCACCCGGTCAAGTCCGATCCGTTCGCGGCTCTGGTCTTCAAGATCTCCACTCACCCGTTCTACGGCAAGCTCGTGTTCGTGCGCGTCTACTCCGGCTCCGTTGTGCCGGGCGACTCCGTGCTCGACTCCACCCGCGAGAAGAAGGAACGTATCGGCAAGATCTTCCAGATGCACGCCGATAAGGAAAACCCGATGGACCGCGCTGACGCCGGTAACATCTACACCTTCGTGGGCCTGAAGAACGTGACCACCGGTGACACCCTGTGCGCCATCGACGATCCGATCACCCTCGACTCCATGACCTTCCCGGATCCTGTGATCCAAGGTGGCCGTCGAACCGAAGACCAAGGCCGACCAGGAGAAGATGGGTATCGCCCTGTCCAAGCTGGCCGAAGAGGATCCGACCTTCCAGGTCACGACCGACGAAGAGTCCGGCCAGACCCTGATCGCCGGCATGGGCGAGCTCCAGCTCGACATCATCGTCGACCGTATGCGCCGCGAGTTCAAGGTTGAGTGCAACCAGGGCAAGCCGCAGGTCGCCTACCGCGAGACCATCCGCAAGGCCGTCATGGACCAGGGCTACACCCACAAGAAGCAGACCGGTGGTTCCGGCCAGTTCGCAAAGGTCCTGATGAACTTCGAGCCGCTCGACACCACCGAGGGCAAGACCTTCGAGTTCGAGAACAAGGTCACCGGCGGCCACATCTCCGCCGAATTCATCGGCCCCATCGAGGCCGGTGTCAAGAGGCTATGGAGTCCGGTGTTCTCGCCGGCTTCCCGGTCGTGGGCGTCAAGGCCACCGTCACCGACGGCCAGATGCACCCGGTCGATTCCTCCGAAATGGCCTTCAAGCTCGCAGGTTCCATGTGCTTCAAGGAAGCTGCCCCGAAGGCCAAGCCGGTCATTCTCGAACCGATTATGAAGGTCGAAGTCCGTACGCCGGAAGAGTACATGGGCGAAGTCATCGGCGATCTGAACCAGCGCCGTGGCAACATCCAGTCCATGACCGACGGTGTCGGCGTCAAGGTCATCGACGCCAAGGTCCCGCTGTCCGAGATGTTCGGCTACATCGGCGACCTGCGTTCCAAGACCCAGGGCCGCGCCATGTTCACCATGGAGATGGACTCCTACGACGAGGTGCCGAAGAGCGTCTCCGAGGAGATCATCAAGGCCCAGCGCGGCGAGTGACACGCGCCACTGCATGAAGTAGCCAGTGTCTCCAGTCAGCGGTAATATCGTATACCGCTGACTGGGTTCTGGCTCTTCAAAGTGGCACATAACCCAGAAACCCAGTAGAATAAGCGAGTCCTGTGCGAAAGGGTGCAGGAAACTCACGAGACGTCCAGGAGGACAAAAGTAATGGCAAAGGAAAAGTACGAGCGTACTAAGCCGCACGTTAACATCGGTACCATCGGCCACGTCGACCACGGTAAGACTACCCTGACTGCCGCCATCTCCAAGGTGCTGCACGAGGAGTTCCCGGATGTCAACCCGGAGTACGACTTCAACCAGATCGATTCCGCTCCGGAAGAGGCCGCCCGCGGTATCACCATCAACATCGCCCACATCGAGTACCAGACCGCTGAGCGTCACTACGCTCACGTCGACTGCCCGGGCCACGCCGACTTCGTGAAGAACATGATTACCGGTGCTGCCCAGATGGATGGCGCTATCCTCGTTGTGGCCGCCACCGACGGCCCGATGGCCCAGACTCGCGAGCACGTGCTGCTCGCCCGTCAGGTTGGCGTTCCGAAGATCCTCGTCGCCCTGAACAAGTGCGACATGGTCGACGATGAAGAGCTCATCGAGCTCGTCGAAGAAGAGGTCCGCGACCTCCTCGACGAGAACGGCTTCGACCGTGACTGCCCGGTCATCCACACCTCCGCTTACGGTGCTCTGCACGACGATGCCCCGGACCACGAGAAGTGGGTCCAGTCCGTTAAGGACCTCATGGACGCTGTCGACGAATACATCCCGACCCCGGTTCACGACCTGGACAAGCCGTTCCTGATGCCGATCGAGGACGTCTTCACCATCTCCGGCCGTGGTACCGTTGTCACCGGTCGTGTCGAGCGTGGCCAGCTGGCCGTCAACACCCCGGTCGAGATCGTTGGTATCCGTCAGACCCAGCAGACCACCGTCACCTCCATCGAGACCTTCCACAAGACCATGGACTCCTGCGAGGCTGGCGACAACACCGGTCTGCTGCTGCGTGGTCTCGGCCGTGACGATGTCGAGCGTGGCCAGGTTGTGGGCCAAGCCGGGCTCCGTCACCCCGCACACCAAGTTCGAGGGCGAAGTCTACGTGCTGACCAAGGACGAAGGCGGCCGTCACTCGCCGTTCTTCTCCAACTACCGTCCGCAGTTCTACTTCCGCACCACCGACGTCACCGGCGTCATCGAGCTGCCGGAAGGCGTCGAGATGGTTCAACCGGGCGACCACGCTACCTTCACCGTTGAGCTGATTCAGCCCATCGCTATGGAGGAAGGCCTGACCTTCGCTGTGCGTGAAGGTGGCCACACCGTCGGCTCCGGTCGTGTGACCAAGATCCTCGCCTGATTTTCATCAGACAAGGATCTTCGCTTGAACTAGCGTTATAGAAAATCCCCTCCGAGTTTCCTCGAAGGGGATTTTCTATAACCGCAGCAGGATATGGATATGTACCACGACTTCCGGCCTGGATGCGCTAGTGTTGCTTTCCAATAGATAAGAGGAATGCGCGTTCGCGGAACGCCGTGCACAGCCGGGACGTGCCGGACACACGCTTATTTATCACGTGTATGCAGCGACTGGCAGCCGACAGGGGAGTGCCAGCTGATGGATTATGGCGTGATACGCGCGAGCAGATTGCACGCGTGCAGGAGGATCGTGAGCCATTGGCGGTCTCGTTCTCGCAGTGGCAATGATTTGACCGATGTAAACACTTGAGATTCAATAGACACCGTGAAAGAGTTCTGTACAAAATGGTGGAAGCGCATTGCCACCGTTGACATGTTGTTTATTGGCGTTCTGACTCTGCTGGCCTCGCTGTTCGCCTCCTGGCTCAAGCAGTTCCCCGGATTCAGCCTGTTCGGCGCGCTTATCATCGCGCTGCTCATCGGTATGATCATCCAGTTCCCGATCCGCAGTGCCTACGTCGGTTCCAATGATGGCCGCAAGGCAGGCGTCAAGGACGCCGCTGGCCTGATTTCCAACAAGCTGCTGCGCCTAGCATCATCCTGCTCGGTTTCAAGCTCAACCTCGCCGTGCTGTTCACACAGGGCATCAAGTGTCTGCCGATCGCCGCTGTGGTCGTCACGCTGACCATCATCGTGTGCTATGCCATCGCCCGCAAGCTCGGTGTCGACCCGATGCTCGCCATCCTGACCGCCGGTGGCACCGGCATCTGCGGTGCGGCCGCCGTCATGGGCCTGGCCGGTTCCATCAAGGTGCCTGAGGACAAGCAGGACGAGAAGGACAACGACGTGACCATGGCCGTGGCCATCGTAGCCATTATGGGTACTGTGTTCGCGTTGCTGGAGATCGCGCTCGGCCCGCTGACCGGCATGACCAAGGACCAGCTGGGCATCACCGCCGGTGCTTCCCTGCACGAAATCGCCCACGCGGTCGCCGCCGGCGACGCTTTCGGCGCGGTGGACATCGCCACCATCATGAAGCTTTCCCGCGTGCTCATGCTCGTGTTCGCGGCCATCATCATCGCTATCTGGTGGGAGAAGAAGCACTCCGAGGTGGAGAACACCGGCAAGAAGACCGTGGCCTTCCCGTGGTTCATGCTCGGCTTCATCGGCGCTTCGATCATCGGCACCTTCGTGCCGCTCATCGCCTCCATCACCCCGCAGCTTGTGGACTTTGCGTACATCGTGCTCGGCATGGCCATGGCCGCGCTCGGCATCAATGTGAACTTCAAGGCCATCGCGTCCAAGGGCAAGAAGCCGATGCTCGCCAGCTTCCTGACATCGATTCTGCTCATGTGCTTCGCCGCAGGTGTTGCTGTGCTGTTCTTCTGATAAGCGCTCCAAATACAAATAGCCGAAGGCGAACGACAGTGAGCAATTGGAATGTGCCACCTAAAATCACGTACTTGCACAACGGATAACCCCAGCCGAACTGGCAGGCCATCGCGATGAATTTCACCACATACGGGCTCAGGCTCGTCGCGTCCGGCATCCAGCCGATCAGCAGCGCGCTGAACGTGAAGTTCCAGATCCACAGCAGTACGAGCAGCACCACCGATCGGGTGAAGTTGCTGGACGATTTGAACGTCACATTGCGGTTCATCACGAAGTTGTAGGTCGCGGAGCACGCTACTGCGATGCCGTTGGAGACCTGTGAGGGTACGCCAATCAAGTGCAAAATCGCGAACGTCGCATACTCCACAATGGTCTGCGTGGCCGAAACGCCCACATACTTGCCCAGCACGGCGAACCCGTTCTGCTTGTTCTTCTCTTCTGTGTCCGCCATGCCATGCATCTCCGGCCATTCGTCTTTCCATCAATCTCGCAGCATAATATCGCTTCTATGCGAGAAAACCACAGGCCGCCGCAGCAATCGGCACTACTAAAGATAACGCCAGATAAGCCGTTGCGGTGGGGTAGTGGCGTTTGCGGAAGAGCGTCACCATTTCGTTGATGGCGGTCGAGAACGTGGAGAAGCCGCCGAGGAAACCAGTGGCCAGTACCAGACGCCACGGTTCGTCCAATGTTCCGCCAAGTGCCAGCGCAGCAACCAATCCAGCTAGAAAACCGGCAATGAGATTGATAGTGAATGTGGGAGAGCGGAAATGCGCGCTGCCAATACGTTTTGATGGTCACATCCAGCAGATAGCGGCAGGAAGCGCCCACGCCGCCGCATAGACATACCAGAATTGGCAAGATTGCAGATGCCATCAGCGTGCGCCTCCCATGATCGTGGCAGAAGAGTGAGAGGCAGATGCGGGATCCGCAGTCGATTCCATCTTCGCGGCGCTGGCCGAATGAGCCGAACGAGTCGATACGGCAGTTTGGGCATCACCTGATGGAGAGCCGGCCAGATGTGTCCCGGTCCATACGCCGGCAGTTGCGCAAGCCAATCCAAGCACAAACGTCACCAGCAGATAGGCGATGCCGGCCGCCGCCTGACCGTCGCAAATCGCGGTGAAGCCTTCTAACGCAAGCGTCGACATCGTGGACAGGCCGCCGCATACGCCCATGCCGAGTCCGCGGCTGGCGAATTCCTTGGAGCGTGCACCGAATCGAGAGGAGCCGGCCAAGTAAGCGGTCAACCCTGCATAGCAGAAGCAGGCCAGCATGTTGGCCACGAACGTGCCGGTATGGAAGCTGCCGGCTGCGGGAATTTGAGCAAACGCATAGCGAATTGCGGTGCCGATGGCGCCGCCGCAGAAGACGACTAACGCAATATCAAGATGAATATCGGGAAGTTTGCGAGTCGGGGAGGTGACCGTACGTACGCTCGGTCTAGCGTCTGCGGATGGGGATTGCGAACCCATAATAGCCTTTCCGGAAACCGCTGAATCCTGCTGAAGACACAACGATTCCATGCAATATCAAATCGTGTGTAGGAACTATCAGCAGTGTGCGGTTCGAAACGAGTTCAGGCGGGTTCCATCGCCGGTTCCTTAGCCTACTCGTGGCGGCGACAACAAACGGCAGCAGTATCTCGGATATTGGCCTATCGCGGTGGATTTCGGCAAGAGACTTCTGCAATGCCGATGAACTTGGTTGCCGTGAGGCGATAAAGCACGTAGATGAATTGCTTGGTTGCTTCCATACCTCGTGGGTATGGCTCAACATGGTTTATGGCTATTGGCTAATACAGATCGATTGTCGTTTAATGGAACATGAGGATAACGGGCCCTAATCGCTCGGTGCCGGAAACAAGGAGTTGTGAATATGTCTGAAACCATGAAAGCCGCGATTTTCGTTGAGCCTGGCAAGATGACCGTGGAAGAGGTGCCAAAGGCGGCACTTCAGCAGGATGATGACATTGTGATTCGCATGGTGCGCACCTGTGTATGCGGCTCCGATTTGTGGTTCTTCCGTGGGCTGAGCGGCCAGACCGCGCACAGTCAGGTGGGCCACGAAGCCATTGGCGTGGTCGAGGAGACTGGCGCGGCGGTCGAATCCGTTAAGCCAGGTGATTTCGTGGTCGTACCATTCCCGTACAGCTGCGGCAAGTGCCCGGTATGCAAGGCCGGCTTCGAATCCGTGTGCCCGCACGGCGGCTACTTCTCCGCTTGTCAGGCCGAATACCTGCGTGTGCCCGAGGCGGACGGCACCGTGGTCAAGGTGCCCGGTTCACCGGAAGACTACGATGACGCGACGCTCGCTTCGCTGCTGACCGTTTCCGATGTGATGTCCACCGGTTATCACGCGGCGGTTTCTGCCGAGGTCAAGCCCGGCGATACCGCCGTGGTCATGGGCGATGGTGCAGTCGGCCTGTGCGGTGTGATTGCCGCCAAGATGCGTGGTGCCACGCGCATTATCTCCATGAGCCGTCACGAGGATCGCGCGGCGCTCGCCCGCGAATTTGGTGCGACTGATATCGTGCCCGAGCGCGGCCAAGAAGCTATTGACAAGGTGCTAGGAATGACCGGCGGCTATGGTGCGGACGCGGTGCTCGAATGCGTGGGCTCCAAGCAGTCGTTCGACACGGCGATTGGTCTGGTTCGCCGTGGCGGCGTGATTGGGCGCGTGGGTCTGCCGCACGACGTGGAGATCAGCGCCGAAGGCACGTTCTACGGCAACGTCGGCATCAAGGGCGGCCCAGCTCCCGTGCGCCACTACGATATTGACGGTGGTCTGCTGGATGCGGTGCTTAAAGGCGAGATTAACCCTGGCCGCGTGTTCACCGCCGAATATGACCTCGACCATATTCAGGACGCTTATGAGGCCATGGACCAGCGCAAAGTTATTAAGGTGTTGATCCGGTTCTAATCGCGTGGTGTGACGGGGTTTACCACAGTGGTATTTAACGTCCGTATGTATGCGTCGTAACGAGACCCTCGCATACATACGGACGTTGTTATGTGTCTGACGCGGTTTACGCTGAACGATTGTGGTGACGCAAACCGGTCACCTGTTACTCGGCGAGCAGTGCCTTGTACTGTGCAGCGGACTGGGCGAGGGCCTCGTCGGTGATGCCGAAAGCGCCGTACGTGGCGAACGGTTTGAGCCAGGTCGCGCCGATGTAATAAGCCGTGCCCTCGATCGGAATAAGCAGCTGCTCGATGGGGTAGTGGCCGGGGTGCCGGTCTGGTAGGCCGATTCCGGCGAACCGGTGGACACGGCGACGCCGAATTCCTTGCCCTCGAAGGCGTGGTCTTCGGAACCGTATGCCCAGCCGTGCTCAAGCACCTTGTCCTTCCATTCCTTGGACAGGGCGGGGGAGGAGAACCAGAAAATTGGGAACTGGAACACGATGCGGTTGGCTTCCTCAACGGCCTTCTGCTCGGCCTTCACGTCGATATGATTCTGGCCTGATGCGCAGCATCTCGCTGACGTATGGGCGTGACGGTGAGCTGACCGGCAGCGCTGGTCCGTATCCGGGCTCGTATTACTCAGTGCTGCTGGTCGCCGGCTCTGCGGCGGTGCGGGTTGGCACCGATGACGGTAAGTGGCCGGCTTCGTATGCGGATGACGTGTATCCGACCTTGGGTTGGGCGCAGATCGTGGTCGGCGATGTGCTGGCCATCGCCGCGTTGGCGTTTCTGGTTATGACGGCCATGTCGGGGGTTCGCCTGTGGATGGCTCCGAAGCGGCTCGAAACGTTCGGGGTCGGTCGTGAACGGTGGCGACGAGCTGCGGCTGGTGATTCGCGAATCGTCGCCGACGCCGGTGTATGAGCAGATTCGCGCTCAGATCGAAGGCATGGTTCGGGTCGGCGCGTTGCATGACGGAGACCGTCTGCCGTCGGTCCGCCAACTTGCCGGCGATCTGCGCATCGCGCCGGGAACCGTGGCCAAGGCGTACACCGAACTCGCCGACTGCGGCATCATCGACACCGGTGCCGGACGCGCGGCGCGTGTAAAACGGGTCAAGCCGATTCCCGAACCGCTGGTGCGCGCGGCCAAGACCTATGCCGACGAGGCCCGCCGGCTTGGCGCGAGCCTCGATGACGCCTTCAACGCCCTGCGCGCGCAGTGGTAAAGCGCGCACCGATGCGAAGCCTACACGGGGTGCACCGTCAGCGAAAGTCGCCGATGGTGCTGACGGTCGAGGGCGAGGCCAGATTGCAGACATCTCGCAAGCAGTACGTGGCATACAGCGGAAGATAGGTTGTTCCGCCGTCCTGCGCAATATTGGAGCGGGACAGCACCACGCCCTGCGAGATGCGATATTCGGCATTGGCCAATACGGCGTCGATGGCGGCGTGCGTGCGGTAGCTGCGCCCCGACTTGACCTCGAACGGCATCACAGAATCGGCGTTCGTGTCAGCGATGAAATCGACTTCACCATGTTTCTTTGCCATGTAGTAATACAGCGGAATGCCTTGCGCCGTCAGCTCCTGAGCAATCACGTTCTCGTAGATGGCACCCAGATTCGGTGAGGAATCATCAAGGTATGCGGCTTGCGCGGTCGGTTGCGGGTATCGTGCCATGAGCATACCGGTATCAGACTGGTACAGTTTGAACTTCGGTGATTGCGCCGTGCGTTTCAATGGCGATTTCGGCTCGGTGACGCAGTTGGTTTTCAATGCCACACCCGCATCGACAAGCCAAAGAAAATCCTTCTGATTGCGGTCGTACCGAGCACCGGGGCTGATGGAGGAGACGGCGAATCTGCTGTTACCGTCAATCAGCTGAGTGGGGAGCTGGTCGAAGATCTCCTGCACCTGCAATGCGCGATTGCCTGCGTACTGCGAAATATCGTGGCGATATTGCCGGTTCAACTCGTTCTGCACCGCGCGCACAGCCGCCAAATCACCCTTGGTGTCCAGAAAACGTTGCACGATTTCCGGCATACCGCCGACTACCAGATAGGTGCGGAAGTTCGTCATCATCGCATCGTGAATATACTGGTCGATCGGCGTGACCGACCGGCAGGATTCTCGGATGTTTTCAAGTGTCGCCTTCTGTACGCCGATGGCCCAACAGAATTCTTCAAAATCCATGGGGCGCATGGTTTTTTCGATGACCGAGCCAACGGGGTAGGAGCGTACGCCCTTGAACTCAGTGCCGAGCATGGAACCGGAGAACACATAATCGAAACGGCCATCGGCCACCAGAAACTTGACCATGGTCATTACATCCGGTGCCTCTTGCACCTCGTCGATGAAAATCAACGTATCACCGGGAATGAGCGTTGAAGGTGAGAACAAGGTAAGGCGGCTGATGAACTCCTGCACGTCGTTCGCCGATGCGAGCGCGCGGGCCGCCTGCTTGTTCTCGTACAGGTTGATTTCAAGGTAATGGGCGTATTCGTGCTTGGCGAACTCGCGTACCGCGTAGCTCTTGCCGATCTGGCGAGCGCCGGTCAGCAGCAGTGCTTTGCCGGTACCGCTCCGCTTCCATTCCAGCAGATCGTCCGAGATTTTGCGCTCAAGCATGGCAGTTCCTTTCCGAATCCCTTATGAGAGTAGCATTTTCTGCCTTGTATGTGCAAAATGCCGCATTTCAAAATGGGGTTTTGGTGCAAAATGCCGCATTTTAAAGTAGGGTTTTGGTGCAAAATGCCGTGTAAATGGTGAATTGGACGTGCTTGTAAAGGGAGGGCTGGATGACTGTGCGGCTGAACTGCTGTATCGACGAGTTGAGGAACCGTGACGGGCTCGGGTCCGTCAGATCGCCCTGAGGATCGACCGCGACAAGTCCACCGTCAGCCGCGAGCTGCGGCGCGGCCTGTGGTCCGCGTCCGACGAGAAACGAGTCCTATCGCCCCTACAGGCCGAAACGGTTGAAGGCGGGCGCGTGGACGTCGAGGCCGTTCTACTCGGCCATGACCGCGCAGCGCAAGGCCGAGCAACGCGCGCGTCAATCGCGCAAGCCGATGCGCATGGCGTATTCGCCGCTGCTCGCGTGGGTCATGGACACGCTTGGGAAGGGCTGGACGCCCGAGACGATCGAGGGCAGGCTGAAGGCCGAATGGCCGTCCGACCCGCATATGCGCGTCAGCCACGAATGCCTCTACCAGTGGATCCACGCGAAACCGCAGAAGGCATTGGACCCCAGGCGGTACCTGCCGCGGGGCAAACGGCATCGCACGCGGGCGAAGGGACGCCGGTCGAAAATGCCCGGATTGTGGAGGCTCCCGCTATGCGTCCGAAGCCGACGCGATTCGGCGTGCGATTAAAGCGGCTAAGGGCAAAGCGGCGAAGATGAAGGTCTCGGATAAGCGCAAAGCGGCCAAGGAAAAATTGAGTGAGGCGACGGATCAGGGTGGCGGCAACGTTTCCCTGAGCCTGCCTCAACTCGTGGGATGAGCGTGCTCAACCCGTATGGCGGTCACGTGGAGTCAGATGAACAGGTGCGCGAGTAGGATAACCGTCCGTGGTGCAGGTTCATGGTATTAGACGCGCAAGCGCGGACGCGAAATATCGGCAGATGACCGGGCAGCCGGTTAAACCGCTGATTCTCAAACTGTGCCTGCCGGCCGTCATTTCCAATCTGGTGACTACTGCATACAACCTGACTGACACCTTTTTCATCGGTCAGCTCGGCACCGCGCAGTCCGGTGCTATCGGTATCGCGTTCTCCATCATGACCGTGATGCAGGCGCTCGGCTTCTTCTTCGGCAACGGTGCAGGCAACTCGATGAGCCGCGAACTCGGCAAGCAGAACAATGATCGTGCCTCCCGACTACTGGCCGTGGGCTTTGCGGGCGCGGTGATCTCCGGTTTGGTGATTGCCACAATCGGACTGCTGACCCTGCGTCCACTTGTCGTCATGCTGGGCTCGACCTCGACGATCGCCCCATACGCCGTGCAATATCTGACGCCGTTGCTGGTCGCCGCACCCTGCGTGTGCGGTTCGTTCGCACTCAACGGATTGTTGAGATACCAAGGTCAATCGGCGTTCGGCATGATTGGTCTGGTTTCAGGCGCATTGCTGAATTTCCTGCTCGCGCCGTTGCTCATCTTCGTGCTGCACCTCGGAATTTTCGGTGCCGGCCTCGCCACCGCCATCTGCCAGACGGTGAGCTTCACGATTCTGACCACGATGAGCCGCAAATTCGGCGTGATGAAACTGTCCCTGCGCAATTGCAAACCGGATATGCTGCTCATGCGCGAAGTGGCTGGCGGCGGTCTGCCTTCGCTGATCCGCCAAGGCGCCGGCTCGATTTCCGTGACTTGCGCGAACATTGCCGCCAATCCATTCGGCGACGCGGCCATCGCCGGCATGGCCATCGTGATGCGCATCATGTTGGGCGCCAATTCGGTGATCGTGGGCCTCGGCCAAGGTTTCCAGCCGGTGTGCGGATACAACTACGGGGCCGGCCTGTTCGCGCGAGTCAAAGAGGGATATTGGTTCTGCGTGCGGCTCGCCACCTGCGTGCTCGTGGCGTTGGCAGCGCTGCTGTGGATTTTCGCGCCGCAACTGGTCGAGATCTTCCGTTCCGACCCGGCCGTGGTGGCGGTGGGCGTGGCTGCGCTACATATTCAATGCTGCACGGTGATTCTCAACGGCTTCAACATGATGGGCAATATGATGACCCAGACCATGGGCCGCACCGGCATCGCCTCGTTCCTGGCCTTGTGCAGGCAAGGCCTGTTCCTGGCGCCAATCGTGCTGATTTTGCCGATGATGTTCGGCGTGCTCGGCGTGGAAATGGCCCAATCGGTGTCCGACGTGCTGACGTTCGTGGTCACCATCCCGTTCATGCGGCGAATCCTGCATGAATTGCGGTAGATGTCATCAAGATTTTCGACCTCCAGACCAGGTGGGCCGAGCATATTTCGTCTGAATCTCTGTAGTTTTCCCTTACCGTTGCGTTCATTAGGTCGATTATGCGTTCATTAGGTCGGTGCCCTGCTTAGCACGAGATAATGAGCATTGGAATGAAGCCATTCTTGAAGGCAGTGTTCATCACAAGTGACCTAATGAACGCATAATCGACCTAATAAATGAATGGCGGATGGCTAATACGGAGCCTGAATGCAGAATATGAAACGTATGAAAGCCAACCAGGCACACAAGTGGCCCGTGCCGGAGCGCATCGAATCGCTGTACCGCACCATGGCTGACGTACTCGGCCCGACCGGGTGGTGGCCGGCGGCGCCTTATTCGGCGAATCGATAGCCGAATCGACGGGCGAACCGATGGATGGCGCGGCGGGCGAATCGGCGGCTGCCATGCCGATTGAAGCAGGCGCGCTACCTACTGGCCCCGCCACGCCTTTGGACCTCATCGCATCTGCGTCGCGCATCGCCTCGATAATGCTCAGGTACGTCGGTTTGGAAGTCGCGCACCCGCGCAACGACCCGGATTGGATGGCGTTCTGGAGCATGGCGCGATTCATCTACTACCACTACGGCGAACGCCTCACCATCGAAGACATCGCCCGCGCCGACGGCATGTCACTGATGTCGATTTGACTGGCCAGCAGGTCGCCGATTGGAGGGGAAAAGGGATAGGGAACACAGAGGCAGAGGATAGATGTCGGTTCGGTTGCATCCTGCGTGGTGAGTTGTTGTCCAGATGGTTGCCTATACGAACCAGTGACAGGAAATCAGGGGAACGCGAGCGAGAGGAGTGTGCATGGGCAGTTCGGCGTCATGATTGGCCAGTTGGTCGGATTTCTGATCATGCTGATGGTCGGGTATGGATGTGTAAGGCTTCGATTCTACGGTCAGACGGCGTTGGATGGCATGTGCTCGTTGTTGCTCAACGTGCTCATCCCCGTGCTTGTGTTTTCGAACGCCGTCGATGGTGCGGACCGCGCGCAGCTCGCCGCCAACTGGGGCGTGATGCTGCTGACCGCCGTGATGTACGCGCTGCTCATCCTGGTGTTCTGGCTGGTCGCCAAACTGTTGCGGCTCAAGGGCTCACGCAGCCACGTGTTCCAGACGGCGCTGATTTTCGGCAACGCCGGATTCATCGGCATTCCGTTGATTATGGCACTTTGGCCACAGAACGGTGCGATTTACGTGGCGCTGATGTCGATCATCGACCAGACGCTGCTCTGGACGTACGGCGTATGGCTGTGCGAGCCGGTCGCCGAAACGACTGGCGGCAACGCGATTGGCGCGCGAGGTGCGGTCGCGAACGGTTCGGTGAACGGCGCCGGTTCGGTGGGGGAGGCTGCGAACAGCGGTTCTCCGGCCGTCGCCCGCCCCTCGCTAGGCACCCGCGTCCTCGGCCTGCTTAAACGATTCGTCAATCCCGCCTTCATTGGCGTGATGCTCGCCCTGATTCTGATTCTGCTCGGCGTCAAGGTGCCGGACATCATCCTGAAGCCGCTGCACACCATCGGCAATATGGCCACGCCGATGTCGCTAATCTACTTGGGCGGCCTGTTCGCGCTGACCAAGTGGTGGGGCGTCCTCAAACGCTACGAACTCTATGTTGGCCTAGTCGCCAAGATGATCGCATTCCCGCTCGCCTTCTACGCGCTACTGACCGCGCTGACCGGCGCATTGCCGCGACTGCCGATCACCCATGACATGGTGCTGATGATTACGGTCATCGCCGGACTGCCGACCATGACCACCATTGCCATGTTCACCGGTCGCAAGAACAACATGCCCGAGTATGCGGTCGGCTTCGTGCTCGTAAGCACGCTGTTCTCGCTGGCTTCCCCTGACCATCGTCTCGGCGGTCGTGTTCTGAATTGTCCCCTTCGACGAAAAGAATGCCGGGGGCCTCCGGCGCTTGGAACCTCATTCATAAAATAAATGCTGGCTATTCTTTTTACCACGAATCAGGAACCATTTTGTTGTTCTGACCGAAAGATAATTAAGCGCAAATGGCCTTCATCACATGCTCTTCGCGGCCTTGTCGACACAGCGCAGTGCGTTGAGCGTGCGTGGGTAGCCGATGTACGGCATGCACTGCGATGCCACAGTGATGAGGAAGTGTCGATCGTTGCCGATGCGCATGTTGGCGCGGGCATGACCTGGTCAGTTGCGGCTCGCACCCACCCTGGGCGGCAAGGAAGCAGAACGTAATCATCTCGCGCTGCTTCAGGTCGAGCCCGGTGCGGGTGTAGTAGTCGCCGAAGCAGTTGGCCGCCAGCCAGCGATTGATATGGCGCTTCTCATCGGGGCCAGACTTGTAGAAATTCTTCATGCCCTCGCCGAAGATATCCACTTGGGCTTGGGTGCCGGCTTCTCGTCTCGTTTCGGGAGTGGTGGTGGACTGCGAGGGCAGCGGCAGTGTGACTTCCTGCGCGCGCAGCACTTCGTTCAGTGCCGCGATAAACGGATAGACGCGGGCGATGCCTAGGTATGCCACAGCCTGATACGTCGCTTCCTTGATTTCCACCGGTGTGAGTCCCGCAATCATCGCGGCCGGCACGATGCCGCGGAATTCGGTGAGACTCTGGCTGCCGAGCAAGGTGGCCAGAATCGCCAGATAGCGGGTCTTGTCATCCAATTCGTTGACGCCCGGCTCGTTCGGGACCTCGTCGAACGCGAAATTTTCGATGATTTCGGCCAGGTCCGGGTCGTCTTGGCCCTCGAACAGGCAGGGGACGGTAGAAACGACGGCTTTTAACACGACCACGTAAGGAGCGTTGGGAGACTAAGTAGCGGCCCGCCCCCTGGAATATTCCAGGAGCAACACACATCGCATAACACACAACACAACATACAAAAAAAGAACCTCGTGAAACGAATTTCACGAGGTTCTTTCTAGTTACGTTGAATGACTCCCATTAGACTCCCACAAGAGAAGAGCAATGGCGGAATTCCAACGTTGCTAAGCTCTCAAACTCAGATGTGGAAGTAGAGCTCGTACTCGAGCGGGGTCGGAGACAGGCGAGCTTGGTCGATCTCGTCGCGCTTGAGGCCAATCCAGGTCTCGATCAGGTCGTCGGTGAACACGTCGCCGGCGGTGAGGAAGTCGTGGTCCTCTTCCAGGGCGTCCATAGCCTCAGCCAGGGAGCTCGGCACCTGCTTGATGCCAGCGTGCTCTTCCGGCGGCAGCTCGTAGAGGTCCTTGTCGACCGGCTCCGGAGGCTCGATGTGGTTCAGGATGCCGTCCAGGCCAGCCATCAGCTGAGCGGAGAAAGCCAGGAACGGGTTGCAGGACGGATCCGGAGCGCGGAACTCGATGCGCTTGGCAGCCGGGGAGGTACCGGCCAGCGGAATACGGATGGCGGCAGAACGGTTACGAGCGGAGTACACCAGGTTGACCGGAGCCTCGAAGCCCGGAACCAGACGGTGGTAGGAGTTCAGGGACGGGTTGGTGAAGGCCAGCACGGAGGAGGAGTGCTTGATCAGACCGCCGATGTACCAGCGGGCCAGATCGGACAGGCCAGCGTAGCCCTTCTCGTCGTAGAACAGCGGCTTGCCGTCCTTCCACAGGGACTGGTGGCAGTGCATACCAGTGCCGTTGTCGCCGGCGATCGGCTTCGGCATGAAGGTCGCAGCCTTGCCGGCCAGAGCGGCGGTCTCGTGGACGACGTACTTGTACTTCATCAGGTCATCGCCTGCGTGCTGCAGGGTGTTGAAGCGGTAGTTGATCTCCTGCTGACCAGCGCCGGCCACCTCGTGGTGGGAACGCTCGAGAATCAGGCCGACCTTCTGCAGGTTGGCGACCATATCGTCGCGCAGATCCTGAGTGTGGTCAATCGGCGGAACCGGGAAGTAGCCCTTCTTGACGCGGTTCTTGAAACCGATGTTCGGGGTGCCGTCTTCCTCAACGTCAACACCGGAGTTCCACGGAGCCTCGATGGAGTCGACCTCGTAGAAGGAGCGGTTCATGCCGTTCTCGAAGCGGACCTTGTCGAAGATGAAGAACTCGGCCTCAGGAGCGAAGGAGGCGGTGTCGGCGATGCCGGTGGACTTCAGGTAGGCCTCGGCCTTGCCGGCAACCTGACGCGGGTCGCGAGAGTACGGCTCGTCGGTCAGCGGGTCGACGATGGAGAAGGCCACGTCAAGGGTCTTGTGCTTGCGGAACGGGTCAACGAAAGCGGTCTCAACGTCCGGAACCAGCTTCATGTCGGACTCGTTGATGGCCTGGAAGCCCTGAACGGAGGAACCATCGAACGGCATGCCGTCGGTGAAAGCGTCCTTCAGGAATTCGCTAGCCGGCACGGTGAAGTGCTGCTGAACGCCGATAAGATCGGTGAAACGGACGGAGACATACTCGATGCCTTCCTTGTTGATAAGGGCCTCGACGTCTTCCTTGGACTTGAGTTCGGTCACGGGACCGCTCCTTTCGTATGAAATATAACGGTATCCATCGTAAAATCGCGCGTTTCGCCGGCTCGAAACTTGGGTTACGAGAATGTTTCGTGACTGTGGCCGACAATCGCGCAGGCGCGTTATTTCAACGAAACATCATTACAGAATGGAAACGGAGGCTATCGGGGGAGTGGGTAGAGATGTCCGCAACGTGGACAGTGGATATTGACAGGTGACGTAGGTGGATGTATGTGGACGCGATTATGAGACATATGACGAAGCCCCGGAACCGATTAACGGATTCCGGGGCTTCTGTGCGATTTGGTGGTGTGCTGCCGATCAGCGACCGCGCATCGCGCGGCGGGAGATCTTCTGCGGGTGGTTCGGGTCCATGCCCTTGGGGATGGCATAGCCTTTCTTGGCCTGCAGCGTGCGCAGACGATCGTTCAGCGTTTCCATCTCGGCCTTGGTCAACAGGAAGCGACGACGCGGATGAATCTTGGCGATCAGTGCGTTCTTGTGGTTCGTGGGCTCATAGCTCTTGGACTTGGTCACCGTGCTACGCAGCTTGGTCAGCGGCACCTGCTTGGGGCCGTGGCCCACGGAGATGCGGTACACCGGAATGGAGGAGCCGGCGGTGACGCCCTTGATACCGTGTTCCTGACGATCCATCGCCTTCATGACGCGACCGTATTCGCCTTCGCCGATCAGGTAGATGCCGTTTATCGAAGTGCCGCGCCAGATGGCATCCTTGGTCTTCGGGTCGATCCACACCGGTTCCTGCGGGAAGTCAAAGCCGGCTTTCTGCATGTTGCTCAGCACGCCGATGGCGGCACCAGGCTTGCCATCAATCTGCTTGTAGCCGACTGCATCCGCGCGGCGGGTGAGCATCATGGTGGCCAGCAGAATGCCGAGCATGATGGCGGTGACCATGGTGAAGATCCAGGTCAGCCAGGTCCACTTGGCAATCAGACCGATGATGATCATCACGACTACAGGCAGCAGGAAAGCACCGGCCTCAAGCCACGGCAGGGCCTTGTCTTCCTTAGCCGTGTACTTGTAGATCCGGATGATCTGCTTGATTGTGCTCTGCTTCTTCGGCTTCGCGTCCTTTTCCGCCATCACTTCTTCCTTTGTTGGGACGAAACACACTAGACAATATCTTATCAGGTGCGCTGGTCCGAACTTGCTTGTGCTGGTTGGTCTCAGCGTGTGTGCAACGGCCGTCCGTCGGCCTTGAGCAGCGCCTCGCCGAGCGTTTCACTGAACGTGGGATGCGGGTGAACGAGGCGGGCTGCGTCGGCGAGCGGCACACGGTTGCCGACCAGCTGTTCGGCTTCGGCGATGATGTCGGAGGCCATCTGGGAGACCATGTGCACGCCGAGCACGCGCGGGGTGTCCGGGTTGGTCGCGTCGCAGCCGGAGACGAGGGTCAGTGAACCGGCCGTGCCGCTCATCAGCATGCGCGCGTTCGCCAGCATCGGATAGTTGGTCTCCTTGATTTCAATGAGATCCTCTCTCTCGCCTGCGCCTGTTCGACGGTGAGCCCGACCGACGCCGCTTCGGGGAAGGAGAACACGATTTGCGGCACGGTGGCTTCGTCCACCGGCTTGGGATTGAGTCCGGCGATGGTCTCCGCGATGACGATGCCTTGCTCAAAAGCACGATGCGCCAGCGCGTGACCGGCCGTCACATCGCCCACCGCCCATACGCCCGGTTTGTCGGTGCGGCCGTACGCATCCGTGGCGACATGTCCGTGGTCGTCAATCGTCACGCCCCATGCTGGGTCGGTGATCGGGTCACGCCCGATGGCGACAAGGGCGATTTCGCCCCAGACGCTTTGTTCGCCGTCCTGGCCTTCGCGCGTGTAGTGCACGGTGGCACCAAGGTTCGCGCCAGTGTCCACATGGGTGACGCTGGCGCGGGTGATGATGTTCACGCCATGACGTTGAGCTCACGGGTCAGCGTGGTGCCGGCTCTCCGGTCCCAGGCTGAGAGCACGCGGTCCTTGCGAATCAGCAGGGTCACCTTCGAACCGGCGGCGTTCCACATCGAGGCGAATTCAAGGGCGATGGCCCCGGCGCCGATAATCACCGCCGAAGAGGGAAATTCGTTGACTTCCAGCGCCTGTGTGGAGTCGATGAGGGCGCCGGCGAACGGGTTGCCGGGCAATGGGCGTGGCTTGGCACCGGTGGCGATGACGATGTTCGTGGCCGTGAGGTCCATCGTGGGGCCGCTGGGCTCGGGGACATCGGCCTTGTGATAGGTGAGGATGTCGCTTTGGTCGGGGGAGGGGACGAGGTGGACGATATGGTCGGAAGTTGCTGGAGCGGTCTCATCCGCATGGAACGCGGCATTGGCTCGGAACACGGTGATGCCGCGATGGGCAAGCAGCCCGGCCAGTCCTCCCACCATCGTCTTGACCACACGCAGGCGATAGTCGCGCAGCGTGCCGAAGTCGATGCCATTCACCGAGGCGTTGACGCCGAGTTCGGCTGCACGGTGCACGGTGTCGATGGTGTGGGTGGCGGTGATGAGCGCCTTGGAGGGGATGCAGCCACGGTTGAGGCATGTGCCGCCCACGGTGGCGTCACGCTCGACGAGTGCCACTTTCATGCCGAGTTCGGCCGCGCGCAGAGCTGTGGAATAGCCGCCGGGGCCAGCCCCGATGATGACCAGATCAAACTGTTCGCTCATGATTGCCTCCTTGATACATATAAGTATGGCTCCCATGCTAGGGAGCCATATGCGGCTATCGCCGCCACTTCGCCTAAAACAGTCCACTGGACTGTTTTCTTTACGGCTCAGCCCCTCAACGAGGGGAGCCAGAGTATATATGGACAATCAGTCCGCCGGCCAGTGACCGCGCTTCGGGTAACGCGGCTTGGGAAGCCTCCAACGACGCATCTGAATCGAACGGCTCCAAGCGTAGGAGAAGGAGCGGGAGCCCTTGGACACGGACTGTTCGCCGTACTTGGCGATGAGCTTGGCCTTGAGCTTGCGCCACATCAGCCATACGTCGATGATCACGGCAATCAGGTAACCGTACATAAGCGCCATCATGATGATGGAAGCCCACTGGTTCTGCATCAAAGAAGTGACGAACATGGAGACGATCAGAATCGCGAAGGCCACCGGGATGAACCATTCGCCAAGGTTGAAACGGGCATCCACATAATCACGGATGTAGATACGCCAAGGCAAGCGTTCCGCCTTGGGCATGTGGTTGATATCGCCCTTCTGCATCGCCTCGTACTCGGCGTTCTCCTTCTCACGCAGGCGGGCTTTGGCGGCCTTGGCGCTGGCCTTGCGGTCCACCGGAACCAGCGGACGGATACCGGCGGCCTGAGCCTGCTTCATCTTCGGGGTAGGGTGGCCTTTTTTCTCAGAAGGATTGGCGGCCTTCTTCGGGGCCTGCTCAACAGGAGCTTGGGCCTCTTCTTTTTTCTTAAACGGATTCCATGTCATGCTTTGAGGTTACGGTGACGTTCAGACACTTGTACACTGGCGCAACCATTGCAATGACGCCGCTCACACACATATATAAAGGAGGACCATCATGACAACGCTCACCGCTGACGAGATTCGTTCGCGCGTCGAAACCGATTGGAACCGCATCGTCAAGGTGCTGGCCGAAAAGGTCGCGCTGCAGTCGATCTCCGCCAAGGGCACCACCGCCGAACATATGAAGCGCTCCGCTGAATTCGTGGCAGACGAACTGCGCCTCGTGGGTGTGGATACCAAGGTGGTTCAGGCTTCCAATGCCGACGGCACTCCGGGCGCATGGGAGGTCATCGGCTCGCATATCGTTTCTCCGGACGCCCCCACCGTGCTGCTCTACGCCCATCACGACGTGCAGCCTGTTCCGGACCCGGCCGAGTGGAACACCGACCCGTTCGTGGCCACCGAGATCGACGGCCGCCTCTACGGCCGTGGCTCCGCCGATGACGGCGGCGGCATCGCCATCCACTCCGGTGCACTGAAGGCCCTGGGCGACGACCTCAACGTCAATATCAAAGTGTTCATCGAAGGCGAAGAGGAGATGGGCTCGCCAAGCTTCATTCCCTTCATCGAGGCTCACCGCGACGAATTCGCCGCTGACGTGATTATCGTGGCCGATTCCGGCAACTGGTCGGCGGACATTCCTTCTTTGACCACCTCGCTGCGCGGCAACACCTGTGTGGACGTGACCGTGCAGGGCCTTGAGCATCCGGTGCACTCCGGCCAGTACGGCGGCCCGATTCTCGACTCCAATACGTTGGCCGCCATGCTCATCGCTTCCATGTATGACGAGAATGGCGATCTGGCCGTACCCGGCGTGGCCGCGGAAGAGCCGATCGGCGGTTTGCAGCACGACCTTGACGAAACCACCGTGCGCGAGGATTCTGGCGTGGTGGCCGGTTACGAGTTCGCCGGCACCGGTTCGCTGGCCTCACGCCTGTGGACCAAGCCGTCCGTGACCGTGATCGGTTTCGACGCCCACCCGGTCGAGGGATCCTTCAACGTGATCGCCCCGGAGACCCGCTTCCGTCTGTCGCTGCGCACCGCGCCCACCCAGCGCCCTGAAGAAGCGCAGGAAGCACTGGCTGCATTCCTCGAATCCCACGCGCCGTTCGGTGCCAAGGTCACTGTCGAGCGCGGCGAAAACGGCATGGGCTGGGCCATGGACCCGACCGCCGTGGCCACCAAAGACGCGCTGGAAGCCATGACCGAGGCCTTCGGCGTTGAGCCCATCAACAAGGGCGAAGGCGGCTCCATTCCGTTCATCCCCGAACTGCAGCGCATTTTCCCCAACGCTCAGGTGCTGGTCACCGGTCCTGAAGACCCGAAGGCCAACGCCCACAGCCCCAATGAGTCCATCTCCCCTGCCCGGCCTCAAGAACAACGTGATCACCGAGGCTTTGCTGCTGGACAAGCTCGGCAAGTAGCCGAACCGTATCGGTAATGGTAGCGAGCCGCCGTCAGGTAGGTCACAGATGTGGCTATTGCCTTTGACGGCGGCTTGCTTTATAGTCGGGAGTTGACACGGGAGCTGCCGTTGGGCGGCTGAGAGGAGACTCATAGTCTCGACCGATGGAACGTGACCGGATAATGCCGGCGCACGGAAATGTCGCTCTTACCCACCCGTGCCTGAACCAACCCGCGCGTGGACACGAACATGTGCATTATGTGCGTACATATATCCGTGTATGTTCGGCCTGCGTGCGAGCAGAAGAAAGGCACATTCATGACTGAAGCTGTGGCCAAAGCCAATTGCAAGTGGCGCGTCGTCGATATCGTCGTCGCCGCAATCATCGCCGTCGCATCCGGCGTCATTTTCTGGGGCTGGGACATTGTCTGCTCCGCCCCGCTGGCCCTGTTCGAGGGCGTGACCCCCGGTTTCGAGGGTCTGCTCAACGGATTCTGGCTGTTCGCCGGCCCGCTCGCCGCAATCATTGTGCGCAAGCCCGGTGCCGCACTGTTTGCCGAAACCCTCGCCGCCTTCCTCGAGCTTACGCTGGGCAACCAGTGGGGCGTCGGCGGCTCGCTGACCGTCGGCATCATCCAGGGTCTGGGTGCCGAAATTGCCTTCGCCGTCTTCGCTTGGAAGAAGTGGAACATCGGCACCACCATCCTGTCCGGTGCGCTCGCCGGCGTGGGCTGCTGGGCCTACTACTGGGCCACCAACCCGGGCTGGAACGGCCTGCGCGTCACTTGGTATCTGGTGGGCTCCATCATCTCCGGCGTCGTGATCGCCGGCGTGGTGGTCTGGTACTTGTCTCGTGCGCTCGCCGCCACCGGTGCTCTGGAGCGCTTGAATCCGGCCGCGGCAAGGCGCGCGTCTGATGCAGATTAATCCGGCTGCGGTAGAGGCCAGCGGCTGGGGATGGCGGCACGCCACGCGTAAGGACTTCGCGTTGCGTGCCGTCGATTTCACCATCCGGCCAGGTGAACGTGTGTTGCTGCTCGGTGCTTCGGGCGCGGGCAAAAGCACGATGATGGCCGGTCTCGCAGGCGTACTTGGCGGCGATGAGGAAGGCGAGCAGGAGGGCTCGCTCACCATCGCTGGCGTCGATGCGCGCGAGGCGCGAGGCCGCGTGGGACTGGTGCTTCAGGACCCGGACTCGCAGATCATTCTTGAACGACTAGGCGATGACGCGTCCTTCGGCTGCGAAAACCTCAACGTGCCGCGCGAGGAGATTTGGCAGCGAGTGCGCGAATCATTGGATATGGTGGGACTCGGCGGACTCGAACTGGATCGGTCCACCCGCCATCTGTCCGGCGGTCAGCGCCAACGTCTCGCGTTGGCCGGCGTGCTGGCTATGAAGCCCGGTCTGCTGTTGTTGGACGAACCGACCGCCAACCTCGACCCCGAAGGCGTGGTCGAAGTGCATGACGCGGTCAAAAAGGTCATCGAGGCCACCGGACAGACCATGGTTGTGGTCGAACACCATATCGATGTATGGCTCGATCTGGTCGATCGCGTGATTGTGCTCGGCCGACCCGATGCAAGTTCGCCCACGGGTGCGGTCATCGCCGACGGCAAGCCGGACGAGGTGTTCGCCGAGATGGGCGACGTGTTGGCCGCCGGTGGCGCGTGGGTGCCGGGCCGTGTGATTCCCGATTACTCACCGGAGCAGGAGCCTGCGCACGATGCGCCGGTGCTCAGCACCGAGAACTTAAGCTTTGGCCGTGGGATCGCTCTTGGCGTTGGTATCAATCTGGATTTTTATCCCGGCGAAGTAACGGCTCTGATGGGTCCGAACGGCGCGGGCAAATCGACCTTGGCCCTGACTTTGGCCGGGCTACTCAAGCCTATCGCCGGCAAGGTGCTCATCGCCGACAACCTCAAGCCCGCGCATGCCGGGCGTGAGCCGATCGACTGGAAAAGCAAGGAACTGCTGGGCCGTATCGGCATGGTGTTCCAGGAGCCCGAACACCAGTTCGCTGCCAATTTCGTGCGTGACGAAGTCGCCATCGGCCCCAAGTCGATGGGGCAGAGCCAAGACGAGGCTTATCAGACCGCCGACCGCATGCTTGAGCAGATGAATCTCACGCGCTTCGCCAAAGCCAACCCGTACACCTTGTCTGGCGGGGAGAAGCGGCGACTATCCGTGGCTTCCATGCTGGCCGCCGCACCCAAAGTGTTGGTGATGGACGAACCGACATTCGGACAGGATTTCAGTACGTGGAATGAAATGGTCAAGCTGATCGCCGCCATCCGTGATCAAGGCTCGTGCGTGATCATGGTGACGCACGATGAGGCGCTGGTGGATGCGCTGGACGCGCGACGCGTGATGTTCGAGGAGGCGAAGGCATGAGTGACGTGGTAACCGTCAGCCCACAGGAAACGCGCGTGGAGCCGGTCAAAGCCTCATCGCCCTCATGGTTCATCGCGCGCATCAACGCGGTCAGTCGCATCATCGGTGCGTTGCTGCTGTGCATTCCGATGTTCATCAGTCTGGATGTGGTATCCGCATCCACGGCGCTCGGCATCGAATTCGTGCTGCTGTGGATTGGTGGCGTGGCTCCGTGGACCGTATGCCGTAAGACCTGGCCGGTATGGATCGCCGCCGCCGGCAGTTTTATCTCCGTGTTCCTCTACGGCCGCACCTCGGGCGAGATCCTGTGGCAGGGTGGCTGGATTGTGATCAGCGAGGGATCCATCAATCTGGCCATCGCCACGGCTATCAGGGTGGCGGCCATTGCCGTACCCGGCGTGATTCTGGCCTTGGGCCTCGATCCCACTGATTTGGCGGACGGTCTGGTTGAGATTCTGCACTTCTCACCGCGATTCGTATACGGCGGATTGGCCGGATTGCGCATGTTTACGCTGCTGCAGGAAGATTGGCGCGCACTCGGCTTGTCCCAGCGTTCGCGCGGCCTTGGTGACGGTAACGCCATCGCCCGTGCCCTCTCCCAAGCGTTCGGACTGCTGGTGCTCTCCATCCGGCGCGCCACCAAACTCGCCACCGCCATGGAAGCGCGCGGCTTCGGCTCCAGCGCCCCACGCTCCCAAGCCCGCATCTCGCGTCTGAAGCCTATCGACTGGATCTTCTACGTCATCTGTTTGGCCGTCCCGCTGGCCTCCATAGGCGTAGCCGTCGGCACCGGGAATTGGCACTTCGCCTTTCAGGGTGTCTGAAAGACGGCAGACTGGCACAGTGCCTTTCAGGGTGTCTGAAAGGCTTACGATGCCTCCGCCAGCGGGAGTGAGCCACGAACTGACGTAATGACCCGGCAGTAGGGTAGTGGCTATGCCCATCAACGCCCAGATTCTTGATAATCCGAAATCCGACCGCGTGCGCCGCATCGCCGATCTGACCCGAGCCAAAGGCCGCGAACGTTCGGGCCGTTTTCTTATCGAAGGCCCGCAATCCGTGCGCGAGGCCATCACTTGGCGGCCGGACGTGGTGCAGGACCTGTATGTAGAGGTTTCGCAGGCGCTGGAACATCCGCGTATCATCTCCTCCACGTTGGAGAAGATCGTCGAGACCTCGCAGGATGCCACGATTTATGTGCACTACTGCACCGGCGACGTGATGCACCGCATCAGTCCGGACGCCCAAGGCATCGCGGCCGTCGGCAATGCCGAGTCCATGCACGCCGGTGCCGATGACGTCGAACTTGGCAAGAACGGTCGGGCCCCGCAGATTGCCGCCTTCTGGCAGGTGCGCGACCCAGGCAACGCCGGCACCGTGATCCGTGCGGCCGACGCGGCCGGCTGCGATGCCGTAATCTTCGTGGACGACTGCGTGGACGTGCTGAACCCCAAGGTCATCCGCTCCACCGCAGGCTCCCTGTTCCATCTGCCGGTACTCGCCATGAGCACCGACGAATTCTTCATCTGGACGGGCGACCATAATATGGACGTCTGGGCCGCCGACGTATACGGCACCGAAGAACGCAAGCCGGAAAGCCTGCCCGCAGTACTGGCGGACAAGGCGGCGGTCGAGGCTCCGAAAGCCGTGCTGTTCGGCAATGAGGCGCGTGGCTTGGAACCGGACAGCCTCACGCGCTGCGGTCGCATCGTCTCCATCCCGCTTTATGGCAAGGCCGAATCGCTGAACCTCGGCACCTCGGCCGCGGTGATGCTGATGTCGCTGTCTATGTCGGGTCATGTTGAAAGAATGTGAAACCGGTAAAAACGCTGTGAAACGCTGAGAAAACATCAGACGAAAGGGTTCTCGTGGCAGAACAAATGGTGTTCGACGCCGACCAGGTGACCGCTGAGGTTGCCGAGGGCATCGAGAAAATCCAGAACGCCTCCAACCTGGAGGAGCTCAAGGCCATCAAGACAACGTATGCAGGTGCCGATTCGGCGATGACCAAGGCCAGCAAGGCCATTGGCTCCCTGCCCGCCGACCAGAAGAAGGAAGCCGGCAAGCTCATGGGCAAGCTGCGCGCCGACTTCGGCCGCGCCTATGGTCCCAAGGAGGTCGAGCTCAAGGAAGCCGCCGAGAAGGCCGCGCTTGCCGCCGAAACCGTGGATATGACGCTGCCGGTGAACCGTAAGCCTCTGGGTGCCCGTCACCCGCTGCCTAAGCTGATGGAGGACGTCGAGGACTTCTTCATCTCCATGGGCTGGCAGATCTCCTCCGGCCCGGAAATCGAAGCCGAATGGTACAACTTCGACTCCCTGAATTTCGGCCCGGACCATCCGGCCCGCCAGATGCAGGACACCTTCTACGTCAAGGGCAATCAAGCCAAGGACGCCGCCGGTTTCGTCGGCTCCAACATGGTGGTGCGTACGCAGACCTCCTCCGATCAGGTCCGTGCCCTCCTGACCCGTGGCGTGCCGCTGTACATCGCGTCCCCGGGCCGCGTGTTCCGCACCGATGAGCTGGACGCCACCCATACTCCGGTGTTCCACCAGTGCGAAGCCCTCGCCGTCGACAAGCACCTGACCATGGCCGACCTGAAGGGCGTGCTGGACAAGCTCGCCGTCGCCATGTTCGGCCCTGAAGCCAAGACGCGCCTGCGCCCGAGCTACTTCCCGTTCACTGAGCCGAGCGCCGAACTCGACCTGTGGTTCCCCGACAAGAAGGGCGGCCCCGGCTGGCTCGAGTGGGGCGGCTGCGGCATGGTGAACCCGAACGTGCTGAAGTCCGCCGGCATCGACCCGGACGTCTACACCGGTTTCGCCTTCGGCGTCGGCATGGAGCGCACGCTTCTGCTGCGCAGCGACATCAACGACATGCACGACCTGGTCGAAGGTGACGTGCGTTTCTCCGAACAGTTTGTGATGGGGGAGTGATTCAGCCATGCCTATGATCGATATCGATTGGCTCAAGGACCATGTCGAGGTTCCCGGAGGCCTGACCTACGAACAGCTCGCCAAGGACCTTGTCAAGGTGGGTCTTGAGGAAGAGGAGATTCACTCCTCTCAGGTGACCGGCCCGATTGTGGTCGGCTACGTGGTCGACGCCACCCCCGAACCTCAGAAGAACGGCAAGACCATCAACTGGTGCCACGTGGACTGCGGCGACGAATGGAACGAGACTGACGAAGACGGCAACAAGGTGCCGCGCGGCATCATCTGCGGCGCGCCCAACATGAAGGCCGGCGAAAAGGTCGTCGTCACCCTGCCCGGTGCCGTGCTGCCCGGCGACTTCAAGATCGAACCGCGCAAGACCTACGGCCACATCTCCAACGGCATGTGTGCCTCCGAACGTGAGCTGGGTCTGGGCGACAACCACAATGGCATCATCCTGCTGCGTCAGTACGGCTTCTCCGAGGCTGAATACGAGGCTCTGAAGCCTGGTCAGGACGCCATGCACCTGCTGCACCTCGACCAGCCTCTGCTTGAGATCAACATCACCCCGGACCGTGGCTACACGCTGTCCTACCGTGGCGTGGCCCGCGAATACCACCACTCCACCGGTGCCGCCTACACCGATCCGGCCGTGGCACTCAACGAGAAGGCCCCGGAACCTGCTGACTACCAGCCCGGCACCCCGGTGGACATCGATGTTGAAATCGACGATAACAATCCGATTCACGGCGTGCCCGGCTGTGACCGCTACTACGCGCGCATCGTCAAGGACTTCAACCCCAACGCCCACACGCCCAACTGGATGCGCCGTCGCCTGATCCGCGCCGGTATGCGCTCCATCTCCTTGGCCGTGGACGTGACCAACTACGTGATGCTTGACCTCGGCCAGCCGATGCACGCCTACGACCTCGACAAGCTCGAAGGCCCGATTGTCGTGCGCCGCGCCAACGAGGGTGAGAAACTCACCACCCTTGGACGGCAAGGAACATGACCTGAGCGTCGAAGATCTGCTTATCACCGATTCGCCGAACGGCGAACACGGCTCGCGCATCCTCGGCCTTGCCGGTGTGATGGGCGGCCTGTATGGCGAAGTGACCGCCGACACCAAGAACATTCTTCTGGAGGCCGCGCACTTCGATCAGGTGACCATCGCCCGTTCGGCCCGTCGCCACAAGATTCCATCCGAGGCCTCCCGCCGCTTCGAACGTGGCGTCGACACCGCGCTGCAGCCTGCCGCCACCCAGATGGCCGCCGAGCTCATGGCCAGTACGGCAACGGCGAACCCAGCGAACATCCGAACGACGTGAACAACACGCCGCGCGCCAAGGCCATCCACTTCAAGGCCTCCGAAGTGGCCCGCGTAGCCGGCCTCGACGTGGACATCAACCGCATCTCCGACATCCTGACCGACATCGGCTGCACGGTGGCCGGTGGCGGCAACGGTGAGTTCTCCGTAACCGCGCCGAGCTGGCGTCCGGACTTGAACGAGCCGTGCGACCTGGTCGAGGAGATCGCCCGACTGGTCGGCTACGACCAGATTCCGATCACCGTGCCGCCGGCACCGGTCGAGGGTCTGGTGGGCCTGACTCCGGACCAGCAGCGTCGCCGTCGCGTGGCGGACGAGCTCGCCGAGTTCGGCATGGTCGAATCGCTGAGCTACCCGTTCGTGGGTGACGACGATTACAAGGCCTTCGGCTTCGACCCGGAAGCCACCAAGAAGGTCAGCGTCGAGATCGCCAACCCGCTCTACGGAGACCGTCCGTACCTACGTCGTGAGATTCTGCCGACCCTGGCCACCACCGTGCAGCGCAACATCCGCCGCGGCATCGAAAACGTGTCCCTGTACGAGCTCGGCCACGTCTACCTGTGGGATCCGAACGCGCCCGCCATCCCGGCACTGCCCGGCGGCGTGCGCCCCACCGACGAACAGCTCGCCGCGCTTGACGCCGGTCTGCCCGAACAGCCCGACCATGTGGCCGGCATCCTGACCGGTCTGGCCGAGGACGACGGCTGGATGGGCGGCAAGCGTCCGGTCGACTGGTCCGACGTCGTCGAGGCCGTGCGCCGCATCGCCGGCCGTATCGGTGCCGCAATCGAACTCGACCAGCCCGCCGCCGACGATGTGCCCGTCCAATGGCACCCCGGCCGCGCCGCCCGCGTCATGGTGGGCGACGTCTTCACCGGCTGGGTTGGTGAACTGCACCCGCGCGTCAACGAGGCGCTCGGCTTCCCGGCCCATTCCGCGGCCTTCGAGCTGAACCTCACCGCGCTGTTCGCCACGCTGACCGGCAAGCCCGTCCAGGCCAAGCCGATCTCCACGTTCCCGCCGGTCAAGCAGGATTTGGCCTTCACCGTGGACGAGACCGTGACCGCAGGCCAGCTTGAGAACGTGATTCGCAAGGCCGCCGGCGCGAACCTCGAATCCATCGAACTGTTCGACGTGTTCACCGGCGAACAGGTGGGCGAGGGCAAGAAGTCCCTGGCCTATGCGGTGGTGTTCCGTTCGCCGAGCAAGACGCTGTCCGCCGAAGACAGCGACGCCATCCGCAAGGCCATCGTGGCTGAGGCCGCCGAAATCGGCGCCCAGCTGCGCGCCTGACCCAACCAATCATCCGAATCGAGGAGCGCCATGAGCCAACCGGAGCAGGACAAGCTGAAATACGGGCAGTACCAGCAGCCTGAATATGGTGCTATGTCTGGCCAATACGGGCCGAATTACAACCCGTATATTTATGGCGCTCCCGAGCCGGATACTAAGAAGGATTCCGACGCAGCCGCTGGCAACAACGGTGGCGCGGCACAATTTCAGCAGGCTGGCCAGCCGTATGGTCAGCAGCCGGCGTGGCCCGGCAATCAGCAGGCGGGCGGCTGGCCGTATGCTCAAGGCGGCCAACAGTCCGGTCCGGGCGCATATCCTGGCGGGTACCCGGGCATGCAGGGCCAGCCGTATGGTCAACAGCCGAACGGTCAGCCTCACCAGCCGCATTATTACCACGGCATCGACCTGAACGATCCGAACCAGAACCCACTCTACGGGCATTGGGATTCGTATGCGATCATCTCCTTTATCCTCGCCCTGTTCTTCCCGGTGCCAGTGCTCTCGGCACTGATGGGCGCGGTGGCAATGTGGCGCACGCGCACTTTCCATATGAAGGGCTTCGGTTTGGCCGTGGCCGCCGTGGTAATCAACGTGCTGTACACCATCGCCGTCATCTGGATGGCCTTCAATGGCTATGACGCCATGAGCCTCTACCAGGAAGCCCTCCAGCAACTCACCGGCGGCACCGGCTCCTCCTCCGACTCCATCTCCGCATAAGTAGCGTTCACATACCAACACACTCACTGCATAAATATGCAATAGTCTGCATAATCGCGTATACTCATCCGAAGACACATCAGTGAAAAGAGATGAGTATGGCGAAATATACAGTGGCCGTGGCCGGTGCCACGGGCTATGCCGGCGGTGAAGCGCTGCGCATTCTGGCCGCGCACCCCGACTTCGAAATCACCTGCGTGGCAGGCCATTCCTCAGTGGAGGAGTCGATGGCCAAAGCACATGCCGCATATTCCCCAACTGGCCAATCTGGTCGTTGAAGATACCACGCCCGAAGTGCTGAACGGGCATGACGTTATCATCCTCGCACTGCCGCACGGTGCTTCGGGCAAGCTCGCCTCGCAGCTCGATCCGAATGCCGTGGTTGTGGATTTGGGCGCCGACCATCGCCTCGAAGAACAGGCCGTTTGGGATGAGTTCTACGGCGGCGATTTCTATGAGCATTGGACCTACGGCATGCCCGAGCTCATCACCGGCAAAGCCGCGGACGGCTCCTACACCCGCCAGCGTGCGGCGCTTTCTGGTACCAAGCGCATCGCAGGTCCCGGCTGCAACGTCACCGCCACCACGCTGGCCCTCCAGCCCGGCATCGCCGAAGGACTGGTTGAATCGCAGGATATCGTGGCCGATCTGGTCGTCGGATACTCGGGTGCCGGCAAGAATCTCAAGCGCACCAACCTGCTTGCCGCCGAGGCCCTGCAATCCGCCCTGCCGTATTCGGTGGGCGGCAAGCACCGCCACATTCCCGAAATCCTGCAGGACTTCGCCCACGCGGCCGGCAAGAGCGCGGCCGAAGCCAGCGAATTCACGCTCGGCTTCACACCGATTCTCGCCCCCATGTCCCGAGGTATCCTCGCCACCGTGTCCGCCCGCATGACGGACAAGGCCAAGGCGCTGAGTGATGAGGAGATTCGCGCCGTATGGTCCAAGGTCTATGAAGGTCAGGACTTCATGGTGCTGCTGCCCGAGGGCACACTGCCCGCCACTGGCAACATCATCGGCTCCAATGCAGCCCACCTGCAGGTCGTCACCGACCGCAAGGCCGGCCGCATCTACGCTTTGCCGCCATCGACAACCTCAATCGTGGTACCGCCGGACAAGCGGTCCAATCACTGAACATCGCACTCGGCCTGCCGGAAGACGCGGGCCTGACCAAGATCGGAGTAGCACCGTGAGCGTTACATTTGCACAAGGTTTCTCCGCCGCCGGCGTGGCGGCTGGTATTTCATCCGTCGAAGGCAAGAAGGACTTGGCCCTCGTGGTCAACAACGGCCCGCTCGACGCGGCTGCAGGCGTGTTCACCTCGAACCGTTTCTGTGCCGCCCCGGTGCAGTGGAGCCGTAAGGTCGTCGCCGACGGTCACGTCAAGGCCGTGATTCTGAACTCCGGCGGTGCCAACGCCTGCACCGGCGAGGCCGGTTACGCCCAGTCCGTCGCCACCGCGGAAACGGTCGCCGGTCTCATCGGCGCCGAACCGAATGATGTGGCTGTCTGCTCCACCGGTCTCATCGGTGAACTGCTGCCGTTGGACAACGTGCTGGCTGGTGCCAAGAGCGCCCATGAGGCTCTTGCCGCCACCACCGAAGCCGGCACCGACGCCTCCCACGCCATCATGACCACCGACACCAAGCCGAAGACGGTCGAACTGACCGGCTCCAACGGTTGGAAGATCGGCGGCATGGTCAAGGGCTCGGGCATGATTGCCCCGCAGCTGGCCACCATGCTGTGCGTCATCACCACCGATGCGGTTGTCTCCGCCGGTCAGATGCAGGCCGCACTCGCTGTGGCTGCCGAACATTCGTTCAACCGCATCGACGTGGACGGCTGCATGTCCACCAACGACACGGTCCTGCTGCTCGCCTCCGGTGCCTCCGGCGTCGAACCGGACAAGGACGAATTCAACAAGCTGGTGCGTGAGGCCTGCGCATCCCTGTCCCGCCAGATCATCGGCGACGGCGAAGGTGCCTCCCACGACATCCGTATCACCGTCACCGGTGCCACCAGCGAAGACGCGGCACTTGCCTGTGGTCGTGCCGTCGCCGCCTCGAACCTGCTCAAGTGCGCCATCTCCGGCAACGATCCGAACTGGGGTCGCATCGTCAGCTCCCTGGGCACTGTGCCGCCTGAAGTCGCGCCTTACGATTCGAACAAGGTGACCGTGGACGTCAACGGCGTGCGCATCTGCGAGAACGGCGGTGCCGGCCGCGACCGTAGCGAGGTCGACATGACCCCGCGCGAAGTCCACATTGACATCGACCTGAACACCGGCTCGGACGCCGAGGCCACCGTCTGGACCGACGACCTCACCCACGAATACGTCCACATCAACGCCGACTACGAAAGCTGACAAACAGCCCAGTGGGCTGTTTGTAGCAGCCGGCAGCGATAGCGTCTCCGGCGTCGCAGAAAAGAGAAAAATTGTCTACAGAATTGAAGGGACCTGGGTTCCATTTCGACGTGCACACCGATTTGCGCGCCGATCAGAAGGCAGAAGTGCTTATTGAAGCGCTGCCATGGCTGGAGGAGTTCGCCGGCCAGCGTATCGTCGTCAAATACGGCGGCAATGCCATGGTCGATGACCATCTGAAGCAGTGCTTCGCCGAAGACATGGTCTTTCTGCGTCAGGTGGGTTTGCACCCGATCGTCGTGCACGGCGGCGGCCCGCAGATTTCCCACATGCTCAAGGCCCTCGGCATCAAATCCGAATTCAAAGGCGGCCTGAGGGTCACCACCCCCGAGGCCATGGATGTGGTGCGCATGGTTCTGACCGGCAAGGTTTCACGCGAACTGGTAGGCCTGATCAACGCGCACGGCCCGCTGGCCATAGGCCTGTCCGGTGAAGACGGCGGCCTGTTCTCAGCCATGCAGCGCAGGCCCATCATCGATGGCAAGCCCACCGATATCGGCCTGGTCGGCGACGTGGTTTCCGTCGATGCTTCGGCAGTCGAGGATCTGGTGGCCGCCGGTCGTATCCCGGTCGTCTCTTCCGTGGCTCCGAACGAAGAAGATGCCACTGAAGTGCTCAACGTGAACGCCGATTCCGCTGCCGCCGCTTTGGCTGCCGCTGTGGGCGCACACAAGCTCGTTATCTTGACCGATGTGGATGGTCTGTACGCCGATTGGCCGGACAAGAATTCTCTGATTGGCCGGATCGGTGTGGAAACCCTGCGCGATATGCTACCGGACCTGGAATCCGGTATGCGACCCAAGATGGAGGCCTGTGTCAGGGCCATCGACGGTGGCGTGCCCCAAGCCCATATCATCGATGGGCGCAAGCCGCATTCGATTTTGAACGAGATATTCACCTCCGCAGGCATCGGTACCATGGTTATGCCCGATGAAGGACTGGAAATGAGGAGCTCTTATGGCTACTGAGCATGAGGAAAAACTAGGTACGGAAGACAGCAAGTGGCTGGGAGAGTACTCTCAGGTCCACATGAATGTGTTCGGTACGCCGCTGCGCGTCATGGATCACGGCCAAGGTGCCCACATCTGGGATGTTGACGGTAACGAATATCTCGATTTCCTGGCAGGCATCGCCGTCAATTCCCTCGGATACGCCCACCCCAAGTGGGTCAAGGCGGTTGCCGATCAGGCTGCCAAGGTGGCTCATATCAGCAACTATTTTGCGTCCGAGCCGCAAATTGAATTGGCATCAAAACTGGTCGAGCTGGCTGGTGCACCTGAAGGCTCCAAAGTCTACTTCGGCAACTCCGGTGCTGAAGGCAATGAAGCTGCCCTCAAGCTCGCCAAGCTGTATGGCCGCACCTTGCCTGGTGCCCTGCCTTCCATCGGCGGCAAGCCCGCACGCATTCTCGCAATGACTCACGGCTTCCATGGCCGTACGATGGGTGCGCTGTCCGCCACATGGAAACCCGGTATCCGCAAGCCGTATGATCCGCTGGTGCCGAACATCGAATTCGTGCGCGCCGGCGACAAGGTCGCCCTGCACGACGCTTTTGCGCAGACCGGTCTCGGTCGCTATGGCAAGGGTCCGGTGGCTGCTGTGATTCTGGAACTTATCCAAGGCGAAGCCGGCGTGCAGCCGTTGGGCGCCGATTACGTCAAGTTCGTGCGCGAACTGTGCGATATCAACCACGCGCTGCTTATCATCGATGAAGTACAGACCGGTATCGGACGTACCGGCAAGTGGTTCGCATTCCAGCGTGACGATCTGTCCGGCGGCGTGACGCCGGATATGGTGACTTTCGCCAAGGGTGTGGCAGGCGGATTCCCGATGGGTGGCATGATCGCTTTCGGCGAGAAACTTGCGGCTCTGTTCACTCCTGGTTCCCACGGCTCCACCTTTGCCGGCAATCCGCTGGGTGCGGCTGCGGGACTCGCCACTCTTGACGTGATTGAAGACGAGAATCTGGTGGCCAACGCCGAAGCTCGCGGCGAACAGCTGCGCGATGGCATTATGGCCACCGGTAATCCGCTGTTCGTTTCCGTACGCGGTCGTGGTTTGCTGGACGCCGTCGAGCTCAAGCATCCCTGCTCCCACGCGGTGATGAACTACTGCCTCGAACACGGGCTCATCGTCAACGCGGTGGCTCCAAATGCGCTGCGTTTCGCACCGCCGCTGATTGTAACCGAACAAGACGTGGATCAGGCACTTGCCATCCTCAAGGATGTGCCTACGGACCTGCCCGACGACTGATTTCTCTCCGTCACTGCCGACCCACCGATCCAAGGAGATCATCATGACCCCAGAACTTCGCCACATGTTGCGTGACGACGACCTCAACCATGAGGAGCAGAAGCAGGTGCTCGAACTTGCCATCAAGTTCCACCACGACCGCTTCTACAAGCAGCCGTTCGCCGGTCCGCAGGCCGTCGCCGTACTGTTCGACAAGCCCTCCACCCGCACCCGCTCCAGCTTCTCCATCGGCGTTGCCGAGCTTGGCGGCTACCCGCTGGTCATCGACAAGTCCGGCTCCCAGCTGGGCCGTGGCGAGCCCGTGGCCGATACCGCTCGTGTGCTCGACCGCATGGCTTACGGCGTGGTGTGGCGCACCTTCGGCCAGGACCGCGTCGAAGAAATGGCCAAGTACTCCACCCATCCGGTGGTCAACGCCCTGACCGATGACTTCCATCCCTGCCAGATTCTCGCTGACTTCCAGACCATCGCCGAGCACCGAGGCGGCGTCGACAACCTGAAGAACCAGACCATCGTCTACCTCGGTGACGCGGCCAACAACATGGCCAACTCCTACCTGCTCGGCGGTGCCGTGGCCGGCATGGACGTGCGCGTGGCCGGCCCCTACGGCTACCTGCCCCGCCCGGACATCGTGGCCGACGCCAAGCGCATCGCGGCCGAGACCGGCGGCTCCATCCTGGTCACCACCGATGCCAAGGAAGCGGTGAAGGACGCCGACTGCGTGTTCACCGACACCTTGGGTCTCCATGGGCGAGGAAGCCGAATACGCCATCCGTTCCAAGCCGTTCTGGGATTACCAGGTCAACACTGAACTTATGGCATTGGCCAAGCCGGATGCGCTCTTCCAGCACTGCCTGCCCGCCTACCGCGGCAAGGAAGTCACCGCTGAAGTGATCGACGGCCCGCAGTCCGTGGTGTGGGATGAGGCCGAGAACCGTCTGCACGCACAGAAAGCGTTGCTGACTTGGTTGACCGGCAAGGCCCGTGGAGACGAAAGCCTGCTCGCATGAGTGAAACCGGTCCGTCCCTGCAGCGCCCTGCCACCAGGGCGGCGCGGCTGAGTGCCATAGAACAGGCACTCGCCACGCATATCATCACCTCGCAATCACAGCTGTCCAAAATCCTTATCGACGAGGGTATTGCGGTGACTCAGGCGACCCTGAGCCGCGATCTTGATGAGATGCATGCGGTGAAGACCAGCTGAAGGACGGCACGGTGGCCTACACGGTGGGTCGCAGCGTCGTTGCTTCAGAAGGTGAGGATGTAGGGGAGCGCGGTGAGGCACAGATGTCTCGCGTGCTGAACGGACTGGTCACCTCGGTGGCCGCCGCCAGAAATCTGGTTGTGGTGCACACGCCTTCCGGTGCCGCGCAATACGTGGCCTCGGTGATTGACAAGCAGTCGATTGAAGGCGTGCTAGGCACCATCGCCGGAGACGACACCGTCATGGTGATCTGCACCAATGACGACACCGCCGTCTTCCGCTCCGGCTGGCTACTAAGCCTCGCCTCCAAATAACCAACACACCGTGCATAAATATACAGTCTTCTGTATATACTTGCATCAGTTCGTTTTTCAGACCTTGAACGAAAGGGAACCAATGGCAGATAACGAGCGCATTGTTCTGGCCTACTCCGGCGGTCTTGACACCTCCGTCGCCATCTCGTACCTGAAGGAGCGCACCGGCAAGGACGTCGTGGCCGTGTCCCTCGACGTCGGCCAGGGCGGCGAAAGCCTTGAGACCATCAAGCAGCGCGCCCTCGCCTGCGGAGCCGTCGAATCCTACGTGGTCGACGCCCGTGACGAGTTCGCCAACGAATATTGCATGAAGGCCCTCAAGGCCAACGCCATGTACGAAGGCGTCTACCCGCTGGTCTCCGCCATCTCCCGTCCGCTGATCTCCAAGCACCTCGTGCGCGCCGCCCACCAGTTCGGTGCCGACACCATCTCCCACGGTTGCACCGGCAAGGGTAACGACCAGGTTCGTTTCGAGGTCTCCATTGCCTCCATCGACCCGACGCTGAAGGCCATCAGCCCGATTCGCGACCTGTCCCTGACCCGCGACGTCGAGATCGCGTTCGCCAAGGAGCACAAGCTGCCGATCACCCAGACCGAGAAGTCCCCGTACTCCATCGACCAGAACGTGTGGGGCCGCGCCATTGAGACCGGCTTCCTTGAGGATCCGTGGAACGGCCCGACCAAGGACTGCTACTCCTACACCGACGACCCGGCCTTCCCGCCGGTCGAAGATGAAGTCGTCATCGAGTTCAAGGAAGGCGTGCCGGTCAAGATCGACGGACGTGACGTCACTCCGCTGCAGGCCATCGAAGAGATGAACCGCCGCGCCGGAGCCGAGGGCGTCGGCCGCATCGACCTCATCGAGGACCGCCTGGTCGGCATCAAGTCCCGCGAGCTGTACGAGGCCCCGGGTGCCGTGGCCCTGATTACCGCTCATCAGGAGCTTGAGAACTGCTGCCTCGAACGCGAACAGCACCGCATCAAGCGCGACATCGACAAGCGCTGGGGCGAGTTGGTCTACGATGCGCAGTGGTTCTCCCCGGCGACTCAGTCGCTCAACGCGTTCATCGAGGACACCCAGAAGTACGTGTCCGGTGAGATTCGCATGGTCCTGCACGGCGGTCGCGCCGTCGTGACCGGCCGTCGTTCCGACTCCTCGCTGTACGACTACAAGCTCGCCACCTATGATTCCGGCGATACCTTCGACCAGAAGTCCTCCAACGGCTTCATCGACATCTACGGCCTGCCGTCCCGCGTGGCCGCAGCGCGCGACGTCAAGTTCGGCAACGGCATCGAGGTCCCGGAGAACACCGTCGAGTAATCATTTACTTTGGCTCCCCTCGTTGAGGGGCCGCGCCGTAAAGCAAACAGCCCAGTGGGCTGTTTGCAGGTGAGGTGCGAACGACAGTGAGCCAACAATCAGCAGCCGTCAGGCTGTCCGTAATTACAGGACGCTGTCGCCGTAGATGACTGAGGGGAGCGCGAGCAAAGATTATGCTCGTGCTCCCCTCGTTTTTTTGCCGATGACGGAAGAAGCTCAGTGCTCTCCGTAATGAGTTCGGCAGACGGCTATTTCCAGGTTTTGAACGTCGTTACCCGTAATGCGGTATACGATGCGGTTCTTTTCATCAATACGACGTGACCAGTACCCCTGACATTGCCGCCATGGAATACGAACAACTTGAATCCACCGGTATGTAGCCCAACGCTGATAGTCTGACAAGCAGTCTGATTTGTTTGCAATCCATGGTTTCAAGGAGCCTTCATGACTGAGAACAACGAACATCTGGCCCTGTGGGGTGGTCGCTTTACGTCTGGTCCGTCACCGGAATTGGCCCGACTGTCCAAGTCCACGCAGTTCGACTGGCGCTTGGTCGACGACGACATCGCCGGTTCCCGCGCCCACGCCCGTGCTCTCGGCCGTGCGGGACTTCTGACCGCCGACGAGCTGCAGCGCATGGAGGATGCGCTCGACACGCTCCAGCGCCACGTTGACGATGGCTCCTTCGCCCCCATCGAAGACGATGAGGACGAGGCCACCGCCCTCGAACGCGGTCTGATTGACATTGCCGGCGATGAACTCGGCGGCAAGCTCAGGGCCGGCCGTTCCCGCAACGACCAGATCGCCTGCCTGATTCGCATGTGGTTGCGCCGCCACTCCCGTGTGATCGCCGGACTCCTGCTTGACCTCGTCAACACCCTGATCGAGCAGAGCGAAAAGGCCGGCCGCACCGTGATGCCGGGCCGCACCCACATGCAGCACGCCCAGCCCGTGCTGCTCGCGCACCAGCTCATGGCCCACGCTTGGCCGCTGATTCGCGACGTGCAGCGACTGATCGACTGGGACGAGCGCATCAACGCCTCTCCGTACGGCTCCGGCGCGCTGGCCGGCAACACGCTCGGCCTCGACCCGGAGGCCGTGGCGCGTGAGCTCGGCTTCTCCCGCGTGACCGACAACTCCATCGATGGCACCGCCGCACGTGATCTCGTGGCCGAATTCGCGTTCGTGGCCGCCATGACCGGCGTGGACATCTCCCGCCTGTCCGAGGAGATCATCATCTGGAACACCCAGGAGTTCGCCTTCGTCAAGCTCGACGACGGCTATTCCACCGGCTCCTCCATCATGCCGCAGAAGAAGAACCCGGATATCGCCGAGCTCGCCCGCGGCAAGTCCGGCCGACTCATCGGCGATCTGACCGGTCTGCTGGCCACCCTGAAGGGCCTGCCCACCGCCTACGCTCGCGATCTGCAGGAAGACAAGGAGGCCGTGTTCGACCAGGTCGATACGCTCGAAGTGCTGCTGCCCGCCTTCACCGGCATGGTCAGGACCATGCACTTCGACGGCGACCGCCTGGAAGAGGAAGCTCCGACCGGCTTCGCGCTGGCCACCGACATCGCCGAATGGCTCGTCAAGAACGGTGTGCCGTTCCGCCACGCGCACGAGCTCTCTGGTGCCTGCGTCAAGCTCGCCGAAGGCCGCGGCCAGGAACTGTGGGATCTGACCGACAATGACTTCATCGAGACCTTCGCCGCGTTCCTGCCGGCCGACAAGGCTCCGGGAGTACGCGAAGTGCTCTCCAGCCACGGTTCGGTCGACTCCCGCAACGGCAAGGGCGGCACCGCTTACGGTCGCGTGCGCGAGCAGATCGCCGACGCCAAGGCCGAGGCCGAAGAACTCAAGCTCTTCCCCGCATCCACGTCGGATGGCTCCGCCTACAAAGCCCCCGGCACGTTCTAGTCCCAATGAAGCTCCCTCGTCAGAGGGAGCTTCATTTTTGCTGTTGTCACTGCAACGGCATACACTGAGAAATCGTAACGAACGGGAGCCGTGAGGCTGAGAGGAAGTCGCCAGACTTCGACCGGGGAACTTGACGCGGGTCATGCCGCCGTAAGGAATCGTTGTCGCAGATTTGCCGGGTTCTCCGATACAGCTTTCATTCCGTTTGCATAATTCAGCCGTGAGACGGTCGTGATGGAGCCAATACATCACAGCGGTCGAACGGTCGCATGATTGGGTTCATGAATGGGCGCACCACTTAAGGTACGGTTCGTTTCGTGCGCCCTTTTTTTACTATCTGAAAGGATATTATGCAGGTCAACGGAGAGCAGGTCACGCTCGAGACGCCGGTCAGCGTCGCCGATTATCTCGAAGCGCACGGATTCCGCGCCGAGCGTGTGGCCATCGAACTCAATGGTGAGATTATCCCGCGCGATAAGCGTGCCGACGCCATGCTCGACGACCAGTGCGTCATGGAAATTGTGCAGTTTGTACAGGGTGGATGAGAGGAAAAGCTATGAGCAATATTAATCCGGTTACTGAAGCATCTGTTGAGGCGACTCCGCTGCCGCCGCAGCCCGCCGTCACCAATCCGGTCGGCACCGCCGCGCCGATTCTCCCGGTGGAAGACAAGCCGCTGAACCTGGGCGGTCACGAGTTCCAGTCGCGATTCATTTTGGGCTCCGGCCGCTACGACCTGAACCTCATCAAGGCCACGGTCGAACATGCAGGCACGCAAATCGTCACCATGGCACTGCGCCGCGCGCAGACCACCGAGAACAGCGTGCTCGACTACATTCCCGAAGGCATTACGCTGCTGCCCAACACCTCCGGTGCGCGCAACGCCGAGGAAGCCGTGCGTATCGCCCGACTGGCACGCGAAGTGTGCCACACCGACTTCGTCAAGGTCGAAATCGAACACGAGACCAAGTACCTCTTGCCGGACAACGCCGAAACCATCCGAGCCACCGAAATGTTGGCCAAGGAAGGCTTCGTGGTCATGCCCTACATGTTCCCGGACCCGATTGCGGCCCGTCAGCTGGAGGAGGCCGGTGCCGCTGCCGTTATGCCGCTCGGTTCGTTGATCGGCTCCAATATGGGCCTGCGCATGCGTGACTTCATCGAAATCATCATCGCCAACGCGCATGTGCCGGTCATCATCGACGCTGGTATCGGACGCCCGAGCCAGGCCTGCGATGCGATGGAGATGGGTGCGGATGCGGTGATGGCGTACACGGCCGTTGCCTCTGCTGGCAATATCCCGCTGATGGCTGAGGCGTTCAAGCACGCCATCGATGCTGGTCGTGCGGCGTATTTGTCTGGCCTTGGCAAGGTGACCGAGGGGCAGGCTGTGCCGTCCAGCCCGACTACGGGGTATTTGCACTGAGGACATTTCAAGAACGGGACTACCCCCTCAGTCGCCTCCGGCGACAACTCCCCTGGCAAGGGGAGCTGGGTTGTGATACATGAGGAACATGGAATATGGCATTAACGGATGAACAACTTGAACGGTATGCTCGGCACTTGATTTTGAAGGGCGTGGGGGTCAAAGGACAAAAGCGGTTGCTGGTCTCCAGCGTGCTCATCATCGGAGCGGGCGGGCTTGGTTCTCCGGCCGCCCTGTATCTGGCGGCGGCTGGCGTCGGCCATATCGGACTGGTGGACGGCGATGTGGTGGATATGAGCAATCTGCAACGCCAAATCATCCATACCACTGCACGTGTCGGAGCGCCCAAAGTGGAATCCGCGGCCACAGCCATCCGCGCGCTCAACCCGGATGTGACGGTTGATACCTACTACGAGCTCGTCGACGCGAGCAACATCGCCGGCCTCATCGAACCGTACGATCTGGTGATCGATGCCACCGACAACTTCGCCGCAAAATTCCTCATCAATGACGCCTGCGTGCTGGCCGGCAAGCCGTATATCCATGCCGGTGTGGTCGGATTCGCCGGTCAGGTGATGACCGTCATTCCCGGCGAAGGCCCCTGCTACCGCTGCATCTTCCGCGACATGCCCGCCGCCGGTGAGATTCCGACCTGCAAGAAAGCCGGCGTACTGGGCGCGGTGGTCGGCGTGATCGGCAGTCTGGAGGCGACTGAGGCCGTCAAGCTGATTGCCGGCGTGGGGGAGCCGCTCGTGGCTCGCATGCTCACTGTGGATGCCCTGACCATGAATATTCGACGGGTCCCACTGCCAAAGCATGTGCCGGATTGCCCGGTGTGCGGTGAGCAGCCGACCATTACTGCTATTGATCCGGCCAACTATATTCAGCCGGCCTGCGCGATTTAGAGCTATGTGGCGCCCCTCCTTGAGGGGAGCCAAGATCAGAACGAGAGGGGAAGAACATGCCTATTGCTTTGCATAATGCGGTCGATGACGATGAGAGCAGTGAAGCATCGTACCGCCGCATCACGCCGGCGGAATTTGCCAAGCTCGACCCGAATACGGTCACGCTGCTCGACTTGAGGGAACCAGCCGACTTCGCCGCCCACCCGGTCGAAGACGCCATCAATGCACCACTCGACCCTCTGGCCCATGTGCTCAAAACCGTGCCCACAGATCGAACTGTCGTAGTCTATTGTGCTCAAGGATGGTGGAGCGAGGAAGTAGCTGAAATCCTTGCCGATCGCGGTTACGATGTAGCAAGCCTCGATGGCGGTTTTCAGGGTTATCTCGACTATCTTGAAACCCACCACGATTAACGGTTCCCGTTGTCGTTCTTTTGGATGAGTGTGCACGGACATACGTGTGCCCTACAATCGGTCACGGTATTACTCGATGGATTCTTGAATATCGTCGGGTAATCGTAATTCACAACAAGGGATTGCACTGAACCAACCCGAACGGAGGGTCGAAACCGTGGGACATCTGCTCACCCGAACGCAGATTCAACGCCTGGTCGCCAAGCACGGCCGTGAGTCATCGAGCATCGCCACATGCAGATCGAACGCTGCTGCTACCAGCACGGCAATGTCACCACGTTCGAACATTCCGTGCGTGTCGCCTGCCTGGCTGTGTGGATGGCCGACCGCGCACACCTGTGGTACCGCGTCGACCTCAAATCCCTGATTCGCGCGGCTCTCCTGCACGATTACTTCCTGTACGACTGGCACGACTGGGATAACGGCGAACACCAGTGGCATGGCTTCACCCATGGCCGCGCCGCCCTGGTCAATGCCCTGAAGGACTTCAAGCTCAACGATATCGAACGCAACAGCATCGAGAACCACATGTTCCCGATGACCCCGGTGCCGCCGCGCTATATCGAAGGCTATCTGGTCACCTTGGCGGACAAATGCTCCGCCACCGCCGAGACCTTCTCGTTCGACCGGTTCAACAAGCGCGCGTTGCCCGCTGCGAAGCCTTACGCCGAGATCGAAGCCCGTCGATGATCATCACACTCGAACATTATTTCCTCTGGTTTCTGTTCTACAGTTTCGTCGGCTGGATGTACGAGTCCATTCTCGTCTCCTGCCAACAGCACCGCTTGGTCAACCGAGGGTTCCTCGACGGCCCGTTGTGCCCGATCTACGGCACCGGCGCGATACTCGGCGTCGCCATTCTCGGCAACGTACATAACCCGATTATCATCTTCCTGATTTCGATGGTGGGCGCCACGATACTCGAATACACAACCTCGTGGGTCATGGAGCAGCTGTTCCACGCCCGCTGGTGGGATTACTCGAACTTCCGCTTCAACCTCCAAGGGCGCGTCTGCCTGCTGGGCGCGTTGATTTTCGGCCTCGGCGGCGTGGGCGTGGTACTTGGTTCGCAGCCATATGTCGAGCGGGTCACGGATATGATTCCGCTGCCGATGCTGCATACGCTGGTCACGGTACTGGCCCTGATCACCATCATCGACTTGGCGGTCACGGTTGCGGGCATGCTCGAATTCGAGCAGGTGCTCGATTCCGTCTCTCAGGTGGTGCAGGATGTGGCGGCACGCGCCGGTGGCACGTGGCAGTGGGGCTCCAATGCGGTATCCGACAGGATGCGTGAGCTTTCGCAGGATACGGTTGAGCGTCTGCGCTGGGCCGTCAATGGCGTCATCAACGCACAGCAGAAGCGTATGCTCAAGTCCTTCCCGAAGTTCCAGGTGCCGGATCGTCAGGGCATCATCGACTCTTTGCGCGAACTTATGGGCCCGCGCCGCTAGAATAAGGCGTTTTACTGAATCGCGCGGCTCGGCTGGTGTTCGGCACTGTCGCCATGTTCTGCGAAACTTGACTGTGCCCAACTGGGCAGTCTCATTCACAATTCGATAGGGAGAAGCGACAAGCTATGGCTCACGTCACCGACTTCAAGGAAGCGGGTTTCAACACCCTGCTTGAGGAACTGGAATGGCGCGGGTTGATTTCCCAGTCCACGGACCGGGATCGACTCGCAGAAGCACTGAACGGCGAGCCCATCACCTATTATTGTGGCTTCGATCCCACCGCTGCATCCTTGCATATCGGCAACCTCGTGCAGCTCATCAACATGCGTCACCTGCAGCTTGCGGGCCATCATCCGATCGCTTTGGTCGGTGGCGCCACCGGACTCATCGGCGACCCGCGCCAGTCCGGCGAACGTACGCTTAACCCGAAGGACGTGGTGGCCGGCTGGGCCGATCGCCTGAAGAATCAGATCGGTGGCATTCTGGACACCGAAGGCGCGAACGCCGTACGTTTCGTGTCCAATTACGATTGGACCGCCTCGATGACCGTCATCGACTTCCTGCGTGACGTCGGCAAGAACTTCCGTCTGGGCACCATGCTCGCCAAGGACACGGTCGCCCGCCGCCTGAACTCTGAGGAAGGCATCTCCTTCACCGAGTTCAGCTACCAGGTGCTGCAGGGCAACGACTTCCTCCACCTGTTTGACGAATACCACTGCACGCTGGAACTCGGCGGCTCCGACCAGTGGGGCAACCTCACCTCCGGCCTGGACCTGATCCACAAGGTGCGCGGTGTGGACGTCAACGTGTTCACCAGCCCGATTATCACCGATGCTTCCGGCAAGAAGTTCGGCAAGTCCGAGGGCAACGCCGTCTGGCTCGACGCCACGATGCTCAGCCCGTACAAGTTCTACCAGTTCTGGATCAACCGCCCGGACGTGGAGATGGAAAGCCTGCTGAAGGCGTTCACCTTCCTGCCCAAGGCCGAAATCGAACGACTGGTCGAGGAATCCAAGACCAACCCCGGCAAGCGCGAGGCCCAGAAGACCCTCGCCTGGGAGGTCACCAGCTTCGTGCATGGCGAGGCCGCTACCCAGGCCGCCATCGATGCTTCCGGTGCGCTGTTCGGCCGCGGTGGCAACCTCGAAGACATCGACGAGGAAACGCTGGAATCCGTGCTCGACGGCTTCAAGGTGGTCGACGAGAACGGCGAGCACGTCTTCCCCGTCTCCAAGCCCGGCGATCGCGTAATCGACGCCGCCCAGGCTGCCGGACTGTTCAAGTCCGCTTCCGAGGCACGCCGCGCCATCAAGTCCGGTGGCGTGTATCTCAACAACAACCGTATCGAGGATGAGGAGCAGGTGCTGGCCGAAGCCGACTTCCTGGCAGGCCGCTTCGCGCTCATCCGTCGTGGCAAGAAGTCGCTCGGCGCCGTGGAAAACCGTTAATCAACAACGAATTAAGGAAAACAAGTAATGGCAGAAGGTAACGAGCGTTCCGGCAAGTCCTACGGCGGCGGCCATAAGGGGTATGGCGATCGCCGACCGGGCAACCGCGGCGGCAAGGGTTTCAAGCCGCGTGGCAAGGGCGGTTTCAAGCCGCGTCATGACGGTGAGGGCTTCAAGCCGCGTCGCCGTGAGGATGGCGAGGGCTACGCGCCGCGCCGTGACGGTGATGGCGAGGGCCGCGGCGGCTACCGCAAGTCGTACGGCAAGTCCGGCGGCTTCCACAAGGGCGGCCGCTCCGGCTTCGGCGGCAAGGGTGGTTACCGCGGCAATGGTCCGCGCCGTGACGGCGAAGGCTTCAAGCCGCGCCGCGAAGGCGGCTACCGTTCCCACGAAGGCGAGAACGGCGAGAATCCGCGCTACCAGCACCGTGATAACGATCGTCGTGATTTCCGCCGCGATGACCGCCGTGGCTTCCACCGCGATGGTGAGCGTCGCAACTTCCGCCGCGACGACGACCGCCGAGATTTCCGTAGGGACGACCGTCGCGATGGGGACCGTCGTGATTTCCGTCGTGACAATGACCGTCGTGACTTCCGTCGCGATGACCGCAGGGATAACGATCGCCGTGATTTCCACCGCGATGGTGAGCGTCGCAACTTCCGTCGCGACGACGATCGCCGTGATGGCGACCGCCGCAACTTCCGCAGGGACGACCGCCGCGATGATCGTCGTGACTTCCGCCGTGACGATCGCCGCGACAACAACCGTCGTGACGGAGAATTCCGCGAGTTTTCGCAGGAAGAGAAGCGCCAGTACCGTGAGGAGAAGCGCTCTGAATACATGAGGCGTCCGCGCCGTAACTCCGACGGCACGATGAGCTTCCCCTCGCAGAACCCGTACACCGACCGTCGTCCCGACGAGCCCAAGATGCCCAAGGGCATGGAATGGTCGATGCTATCCAAGGATGAGCGCGAACGTCTGCGCGGCCTGTCCAAGGAGCACGCGGAGAACATTGGTCTACACATCCTCGCCGCTTTCGCGCTGGAGGAGAGCGATCCCGAACTTGCCTTGGAGCACGCCAAGTGGGTGGCCCGTCAGGCCTCCCGCATCGACTTTGCCCGCGAGACGCTCGCGTTCGTGGCTTACCGTCAGGGCGACTACAAGCTGGCCCTGCGTGAGTTCCGCACCGCCTACCGTATGAACGGCTTCCTCGACTACCTGCCGTTCATCGCTGACTGCGAGCGTGGCGTCGGAGAGCCGAAGAAGGCCGTGGAACTGGCGCTGTCCGATGAGGGCAAGCAGCTGCATGGCGCTCCCAAGGTCGAGATGTTCCTGGTGTACGCCGGTGCCCTTGGCGATTTGGAGATGTGGGACAAGGCCATTGAAGTGGTCCACACCGTCAGCCGTTCCCAGGGTCTGCCGGGTGAGTACCGCATGCGTGCCGTGCAGGCCGAGCAGTACTTCCTTGAAGAGGCCGGCCGCAGCAAGGAAGCCGAGCAGCTCAACGACCTGCTGGACCGTCTTGAGGACCAGTATGCCGACGAGGAGATTGACGAAAACAGCGACGACGTGGTGATCGACCACGATCTCGAAGACATCACCGACGACTCCGACGTGCTCGAAAAGCTCGGCATCGATCCGGACGAGACGCAGTACGCCCTGGATCTGGAGCAGGAATACGGCGATGAGATGACGAGACTGAAGACGGCGATGCCGAGTCTGATGAGGCCGACGAGACCGAGACCGATTCCGCCAATGACGCCGAGGCTGACGATTCCGGCGAATCCGCCGACTCCGACTCCACCGAACCCGAAACCGAAACCGAGGAGTGAGCGGCGTAATGACCCGTTTCCTCGAAGGCACCGATCGCCCGCTCGCCGAGGCCTATCAGCTTGCGCTGCTGGACCTCGACGGCGTGGTGTATCGCGGCAAGAATCCGGTCGAATACGCAGCCGATTCCATTCGTGCGGCCGAAGCCGCCGGCATGACCATCGAATACACCACGAACAACTCCTCGCGCTTCCAGTACGTGGTGGCCGACCAGCTCAAGGGCTTCGGCTTGGACGTGGAGCCGTGGCAGGTCATCACCTCTTCGGTGGTGGCCGCCCGTATGGTGGCCAAGGCGTTGCCCGCCGGCGCGCGCGTACAGGTATTGGGCGCCGAGCATTGCGCGATGAGGTCACCCGCAACGGCCTGACCATCGTGGACGGTCCTCAGGACCGCCCGCAGGCCGTCATTCAGGGCTGGTATCCGGATATGACTTGGCAGATGATGGCCGATGCCGCGTTCGCGGTCGAGGCCGGAGCCACGTATTTCGTGACCAACCGCGACCTGACGATTCCTCGTGAACTGGGCATCGCCCCCGGTTGCGGATCGATGATTCGCGCCGTGATCACGGCCACCGGCGTCGAACCGGTCGCCTCCGCTGGCAAGCCGGAAGCGTACATGTACGATGAGGCCCGCGAACTGAACGCCGCCGAAGGCCACGATCTGGTGCCCAAGGAGGCGTCCATCGCCATTGGCGACCGCCTCGACACCGATATCGAGGCCGGTAACCGCGGTGACTACGATTCGCTGGCGGTGCTGACCGGTGTCACCAACCCGACCGAACTGATGCTGGCTCCGGCACGCCTGAGGTCCACATTCATCGCCCTTGATCTGCGAGAACTCGGCGAAGCCCAACCGGAGCCGGTCCGCGACGAGAAGCGGTACTTGGGAATGCCGCAAGGCTAGCGCTTGGTTTGAAAACGGCCAGGTACACGTCAGCGACCCCACCAGTATGGACGGTCTGCGCGCCGCCGTGTGCGCCGCATGGGAAGCCGCCGACCAAGGTGCACAGCTCAGCGAGGCCACGGTACCGGTGTTCGCCATCGAGGCATAGTCCTATGCCTACGGATAGCGAACATGCGCCGGTCACCGAGCGATACCCCGAACTTGCGGATATCGATGAACAAGACAACGACCGCAAGCTTGAGACCTATCGCAACGTGCTGGAATCCTTACAACACGAGCTTGATAACAGCCGCAGCTAGCAGAGGTGATTCATTCTCCTGCCAGCGGAAGATGACGTGAAGTGCTGGATGGTGGGTCGAAAGGAAGATATATGACCGAGCAGCATATCGATCCCGCGACTCCACTTGACCGACTTGACATGATGCTCGTGGCTTCGGGACTGGTCGAATCGCGGGCCAAAGCGCAGCGACTCATCAAAGCCGGGCATGTGCGCGTGGACGGCGAGACCATCACCAAGCCATCGTTCATGGTCAAAGCCGGGCACAGCGAACTCGCCGTGGATAAGGGCGACGACTATGTCTCCCGAGGCGCTTACAAACTCTTGGGCGCGTTCGAAACCTTTGCCGGCAATGGCCTTACCGGGCCGGAAGGCTTGGAATGTCTGGATATCGGTGCCTCCACCGGTGGCTTCACCGACGTACTGTTGCGCGGGGGAGCGGCCAAAGTCGTAGCGCTCGACGTTGGGCACGGCCAGCTCGACCCGCGCATCGCCAATGACGAGCACGTCATCGAAATGAGCGGCGTCAACATTCGTGAAGTAGAGGCCGACGACCTGCCTTACCGGCCGGCGATGATCGTCTCCGATGTCTCCTTTATTTCCCTGACCTATGTGATTCCGGTAATCGCGCGCATCGCGGCTCCCGGTGCGCAGATTGTGTTACTGGTCAAACCGCAGTTCGAGGTCGGCCGGGCAGGACTCGGCAAAAACGGCATCGTTGAAGATCCTGCATTGCGGGAGCGGGCATTACACGACGTGGTCGCCTGTGCTGAACAGCACGGACTTGACGTGGTGGCCACTGCCGATAGTCCCATCATCGGCACCCACGGTAATGAGGAATACCTGCTTTACGCTGTCTTGAGATGAATGCGTTGGCAGTCTCCGTTCACCAGCAGCACGCTGGAGGTACGGTCGATGCCTATTGCGGTGGCACACGTGGCGCTTTCCACCGCACTGCCGTTGCGTAGCATGGCGGAGTCCGCCGTCAAAGTCCGGCATTGCAGATGGTTGGCTTCAACCGTGACGGCTGTGATATGGCGAACCGTGCTGCCATCCTCATACCCATCCATATCAAAACGAGAAAACATCGTACTGCGGAGTGGATGAACTTCCAGAGCCCTGCTGTTGATGTCATGACCCTTCAACACGCCGTTCAAGCGGACTGTCTGACCGCTAATATGACGGGTGCCTAGGGAGCCATTGACGGACAGATTTCCGGAACAAACGATATCGCCGTTGCATCGTAGTTTGCCGGTAAAGGTTATTTCATCGCAAATAATGTCGCCGCCGACTTCGATATCGCCGCTGCCGCTGATGCTGAATACGCGAATATCACCATCACACCGCACAATGCCACTTTGATGACCAGTTTGTCCCCTTCTATAACTGAGGCCTCGAGGGTGCTGGTCACAATCATGGTGTGAAAATGCGCGCCATCGGCAAGACGGGAACGTTGGTCCACTCCTATGGTGCCGTAGACTCCTTTGCCTATCAGCGTGCAATTCTGCGTATGCTTGCCCATGATGATAAAGTCCCCTCAATATGGACGTACAGCTTTATGGCTTATTGCCACAATAATGAGCGCATCCATGTTGAGGGGGGTTATATCGGTCACGATGTGAGCAGATAGGGGGGTATAACAGGCGTAGTTAGGGGGGGTTAGCCTTGGATGAAGTGGTCGATCTGGTCCTGCTTGCCCATGAGGATGAGTTCGTCGTTGCGATGCATGACCAGTTCCTTGGAACCGTACTGGAACTCCTTGCCGGGGGCCTTGAGGCCCACCACGGTCACGCCGTACTTGTCATGTACTTGTACGTCCTCGATGCTGCGGCCTACCGCGTACAGGGGCGTGTGGGTCTTGACGACGGTGTACGGGCCGTCGATTTCGATGTAGTCCAGATAATTGCCGGCCACCAGATGGCCCACGCGCTTGCCGGCGTCGGTCTCCGCGTTGATGATGTGGCGGGCGCCGATGCGCTGCAGAATGCGCGCATGCTCCCGGGACACGGACTTGGCCCACAGGTCGGAAACGCCGGCGTCCAGCAGGTTGCCGGTGATGATCACCGAAGCCTCGATGCTGTCTCCGATGGCCACGACGGCCGTGTCGAACTGGGAGGCATCGATCTGCTCGATGGCCAGCACATCGGTCATATCGGCCTGAATGGTGGGCAGATGCGCGGACCAGCGGGCCACAAGCTCCGGGTTCTTGTCCACTGCGAGCACATCCTGACCCATCTGGTCGAGGGTGGCGGCCACGGACCCGCCGAAACGGCCCAGGCCGATGACCAGCACGCTTTTATTGCCGCTCGGTTTTGCTGCCATGATGATGGTCCTCTCTATGTCAGATTGCTGGGTGCCGATTGAATGGCCGATCAGCCAACGATAATGTTTTCCTGCGGATAACGAATAGGTTCGGGAGCCATCGGTCTGCTGATGGAGTAGGCGATGGTCAACGGGCCAAGTCGTCCGACAATCATCTCGGCGGACAGAATAAACAGGCTGGCCGGATTGCCGGCGCTTGCCACACCCACCGAATAACCGCCCAACGAGAAGGCCGAGCAGGCTTCGAACACGGCGTCCACGAACGCGCAGTCGGTGGTGAACATCAGCATCACCGCACCGACCATAACCAGCGCAAAGCAGGCTGTGGTCACGGACACGGCGGTCATCTGGATGCGGCGGGGGATACGGCGGCGGAACACGGTGACATCGCGATGGCCGGTGAATGCGGCTCGGCAAATCAAGAGAATCACCGCGAACGTGGTGACACGGATGCCGCCAGCGGTGGATGAGGAACCTGCGCCGATGAACATGAGTATGCTCATGAACACCTTGGTCTCATTCGTGACTTCGGGCACCCAGGAAATATCGAAACCGGCGGAGCGGGGCATGACGGCGGCGCTCATCGCACGGCGCATCTTCATGCCGGGGTCATCTGCGGGGAACAGGCCGGTATTGCCCCACTCGACCAGCAGGAACCAAGCCAGTGAGTGGCCACCAGCACAGCGGTAGTCACCAAAGTGAGTTTGGTGTGCAATGTCCAACGTTTCGGGCTGAGCCGCCGGCGTGCGCACTGCGCCAGATTCAGCACCACGGGGAAACCGAGCGTGCCGATGAATGCGCTGATGAGAATCGGCAGTCCCACGCCCCAACGGTTCACATGCAGGCCGGTGGCGTCAGGCGTGAAACCGGTGTTGTTGTAGGCCGACACCGCGTAGAACAGCGCCTGCCACAAGGCACGCCCCATATTGCCATGGTTCACGCGGAACAGGTCGGGCAGCAGCAGCACGAAGGTCAGCACCTCGGCGATGATGGAGGTGCCCAGCACCACGGTGAGCACGCCTTTGACCTCGGAAAGCTTCGTGGTGCCCAGCTCGTTCGCGGTGAGCATACGCTGGGAGACCTTGAGTCTGCGGGAAGCGCCAAGAGCCACCATCGAGGCGAAGGTCATGACGCCCAGACCGCCGAACTGGATGGAGAACAGGACGACGACCTTGGCCGAACATCGACCAGTATTCGCCGGTGTTCACCACCGGAATGCCGCAGGTGGACAGGCCGAGACGGCGGTGAAGAACGCGACCGGGAAATTGGTGAAGATGATGTCCGATGTGGAGATCGGCAGCAGCAGCAAACCGGTGACGATGATGATCAGTGCGCCGAAATACACCATGGACAGACGGCCCGGGTGCCTGAGCAGACGGTCGGTGATGCTGATGCGGCGAATGCGTTTGGCGGTTTTATCGCTTTTGTCTCGGCTCAGTACATCGGCTGAATACCACCATGGCAGGCCCTTCGAGGCCTCCTCATTGGCGGAGGATTCGTCGAAGTCGTTGGCCATGGGTCCTCAAGCTCCTCAACTGATACCGCTGTACGGTCATACGGCATGCCATCGCGCTGAGCGCGGCACGTGTACGGTGATTGCGCGGCTGTATGCCATTGTATGCCGAAGCCTTACGATAATCGACTCTGTGGAACGTTGCCGACGACGCGCCACGAAGCAGCATTTTTCGAACACCTGTACGACTGATGACGGTGTCTGCGGCTAGAATAATGAGCAATGCGACCGAATCGACAGGAGGATGCCATGGCCAAGCGCAACGCGGTGGTGGTGACGCATACCAGGCTCAGGCAGACCGGAACCGTAGTGGCCGAGGCGGTGAGCCAGCTGCGAGTGGTCGGTTTCGAAGTCACCATCATCGACAACACCGAGGCCCCCGATTTCGGCGTGCGGCCGCCGTGCGTGTCGGACGACACCGAAATCGTCGTGGTCCTGGGCGGCGACGGCACGATACTGCGCGCCGCCGAACTCGTCTACTGCACCCAAGGTGCCGATTCTCGGCGTGAACATGGGGCATGTCGGCTTCCTGGCCGAATTCGAAAGCTTCCAGATCGGCGAGGCGATCCGCCGGGTCGCCACCCACGACTATTCGATCGACGAACGCATGATCGCCCATGTGGACGTCTGGCTGCCCGGCGCCACCAAGCCCATTGAGGATTGGGCGCTGAACGACATCACGCTGGAACGCGCCGACCGGGGCAAGATGGTCGAACTGTCCATCCGCGTGGACGATGTGGAGATGAACTCGTTCGGCGCGGACGGCGTCATCGTCTCCACGCCCACCGGTTCCACCGCCTACGCCTTCTCCGCGGGCGGTCCGGTCATGTGGCCGAACGTCAAGGCCCTGCAGTTGATTCCGTTGGCCGCGCACGCCCTGTTCGCCAGGCCGCTGATCATCGGCTCCGGCTCGACCTTCACCATCGATATTCTGGACGATTCCATGTCCGAAGGCTGGATTTGCTGCGATGGACGCCGTCAGCGCGCCCTGCCGCAGGGTACGCGCGTCATGGTGCGCGAATCGCGCGATACCTTGCGTCTCGCCCGACTCTCCGGCGTGCCGTTCACCAACCGTCTGGTCTCCAAGTTCGATCTGCCCGTGGTCGGTTGGCGCGAGCACGCGCGCAACGAGGCCTCGAGCCAGTCGCTGCATCACGGGCACACGTTCCCGGCGGCCGCGTATGCGGCTGGCGTTGCCGGTGACGCTGGCGTCGCTGGTACCGATCCCGACAAGCCGGGCGAACGTGACGGCAAGGCAGAGCCTGATGCTCGAAGAACTCGATATCCGCAATCTGGGGCCGATTCGAGAAGCCACCATCGCGCCGGCCGCAGGCATGACCGCCATCACCGGTGAGACCGGCGCCGGCAAATCCATGCTGCTCTCCGCGATCCGACTGGTCTCCGGTGGGGCCGCCGAATCCTCGCGCGTCTCGGCCGGGGCGGACGAGGCTTGGGCCCAGGCGATTTTCGCGCTCTCGGATGATGCCGTCGCATCTGAACATTCCGGCGACACCAACGATGCCGGTGACGATGCCGGTTCTGGTGATGCCGACAGTGGGTTCACCGGTGCTGCCGCGGCCGTGGCCAAGGCCCATGACGCGGGCGTCGACCCCGAAGACGGCGAACTGTTCCTTTCCCGCACCGTACGCGCTTCCGGACGTTCGCGGGCCGTGCTCGGCGGCAAGTCCGTGCCGCGTTCGGTGCTGGGGGCCATCGCCGGCGAACTGGTTACCATTCATGGCCAGACCGATCAGCTGAAAATCGCGGCTGCCGCACGGCAACGCGAGTTTCTGGACCGGGTGGCCGGAGACGAAGCCGAACTGGCCGCCTACCGCAAGGCGTGGGATGCGCTGGCCGCCATGGATGAGCGGCTGGAACGCCTGCGCTCGCAGGAATCCTCTGCCCGCCAACAGGCCGACTACCTGCGCGAATCCATCGACCGCATCAACCGAACCGACCCGCAGCCGGGGGAGGACGAGGAGCTGAAGGCGCGCCGCGAACGCATCGAAAACGCGGCCGACATCGCCCAAGGCGTGGGTTCGGCGCTGGGCGCGCTGGATGCCTCGCAGGTGGATGTGGACGCCGCCGACGGCGCTTCGGCCGTGGAACTCATCAATCATGCGGTGACCTCGTTGCGCGCGATTCGCGTCGGCGGCACGTTCGCCGAGCAGGCCAATCGGCTTGAATCCATCAATGCCGATTTGGGCGACGTGGTGTTCGCCCTGAGCCAGGAGCTGGGCGACGAAGGCAGCGTGGAGGATCTGGACCAGATTAACGGCCGTATCCACGAGCTTGGCGACCTCACCCGTCGGTGGGGCCCCACCTTGGCCGACGTGCTCGCTTGGCGGGACAAGGCGGCGTTCGATCTGGAGGACCTGGACGCCTCGCCGGAAAAGGTCGCCGAACTCGAAGCCGAACGGCAGACGCTGTACGATGCGGCCCTCGCCGCCGCCGACGTGCTGAGCGCCGCGCGCGTGGCTGCCGCTGCCGACTTGGGCGCGCGCGTCACTGAAGAACTCGGCTCGCTCGCCATGCTGGGCGCCTCCTTGGAAGTGCGCGTCACGCCGCGAGACAAGGCCGATGATCCGCTCGGCCCGTATGGTCGCGACGATATCGCGTTCCTGTTTACGCCGTTCGAGGGGTCGCCGCAGTTGCCGATGGGCAAAAGCGCTTCGGGCGGTGAACTGAGCCGACTGATGCTGGCCTTGGAGCTGGTGGCCGCCGACACGCGCGGCGGTGCCGACCAGACCTTCATCTTCGACGAGGTTGACGCCGGCGTGGGTGGCAAGGCCGCGGTCGAACTGGGCAAACGTCTGGCACGGCTGGCCCGCAGCGCGCAGGTCATCGTCGTCACCCACTTGGCGCAGGTCGCCTCGTGGGCGGACGCGCAGTTCGTGGTCACCAAGGAGCCGCCGGATGCCGATGACGACGATTTGGGCGTGGTCACCACCATCGCCGAAGTCGACGGCGAAACCCGCGTCCACGAAATCGCCCGCATGCTCTCCGGCAGCGAATCCGCAGCCTCCCTGGACCACGCCCGAGAACTCCTATCCGATTCTCGGCTTACGCTCCCGCTGGCGGGAGCTGGCGCCGCAGGCGACTGAGGGTGGTTGAAGAAGAAGGAGATTAGCAAATGACCAAAGCCGCCATATTCGACCTCGATGGCACCCTCCTAGACTCCATGGGAGTCTGGGACCAAGTCGACATCGACTTCCTGAACAAGCGCGGAATCGAAGTGCCGCCCGACTACATGACCAAAGTTTCCGCCATGCAATTCCGCCAGATCGCCGAATACACCATCGCACGCTTCGGCCTTACAGACACGCCCGAAGAGCTCATGCAGGAATGGGACGACATGGCCAGCGTCGCCTATTCCACCACGGTCGAAGCCAAACCCGGCGCGCTTGACTATCTGCGCGATCTCAAAGCCTCCGGTGTCAAACTGGGTGTCGCCACCTCGCTGCCCCCGCATCTGCGTGAGCCGGCGCTACGCCACGTCGGCATGTTCGATTTGTTCAACGATATAGTCTCCGTCGATGACGCGAACGACGTCGGCAAGGACCAGCCCGACGTCTACCTGCTCGCCGCCAAGCGCCTGGGTGCTGCACCGGCCGACTGCACAGTGTTCGAAGACCTGCTGGTCGGCATGAAGTCGGCCAAATCAGTCGGCATGAAGGTCTGGGCCATGCACGACGACTCCTCCGCCTCCGACTGGCCCGAAATCTGCCACCTAGCCGACGGTGTCCTCTTCGACTTCCACGACGCCCCGCGCGTGCTGTGATAAAAAAAGTTACGCCCCCGCTGGCGGGGTTGTCGGCGGAACGGCGTTGTTCGGCATAGGTGCCCCCTTCCGAGGCCATTGTAGGCACGGTCCATGTTCCGACACTATAAATTGGCGATGTATTTGTTCACTGTTCAACTGTTATGTAACACACCTTGACAGTTAAGCAGAACAGTTGTACTGTGTTGTATAACAGCTAAACAGCTGGGGTGCTAGTCAACCACAACCGAAGGGGGCATAGATGAAACTGATCATCTCATCCGTGTCCGGTGAACCCATCTACGAGCAAATCAAAACCCAAATCCGTTCGGCGGTGCTCAGCGGCGAGTTGAAGGCGGGCGAGGCCCTGCCTTCCCTGAGAAAACTCGCCAAGGAGCTGCGCATCTCCGTACTCACCGTCACCAGGGCGTACAACGAACTGGCCGATGAGGGCGTGGTGCAGAACATCCAAGGCAAAGGCACTTTCGTGATGGACAAGGGCAACGAGCTGATGCAGCGCCAGCTCGAAACCCAGATTCGCGAAAGCCTGGCCGAGGCAAGCCGGGGCGCCAAAGCCGCCGGCATTCCGCTGGACGCATTGGACCGCATGCTCGAAGAGGAATACCGCAAGGAATAACCTCAAGAAAGGACCATGGCCATGACCGCCATATCCGAATCCAATGCAATGGCGTTGCAGGTCACCGACGTCACCAAACACTACGATTCCGGCTTCACGCTGGACGACGTGACCTTCGACCTGCCCAAGGGCTACATCATGGGACTGATCGGCCCGAACGGCGCCGGCAAGTCCACCCTCATCAAACTCATCCTCAGCATGATCCACCGTGACGCCGGTTCGATTCACGTGCTCGGCCTCGACAACATCGCCGACGAGGAGCCCGTCAAGGAACAACTCGGCGTGGTATTCGATTCCAGCTACCTGTATGAACAGTGGCAAGTCAAGAACGTTGAACGTATTGTCGCGCCACTGTATCCATCATGGGACAGTGGATGCTATCGCAAGTATCTGGATGCTTTTGGTCTTGGTGGTGCACAGAACGGCAAGAAACATATCAAGGATCTTTCCCGCGGCATGCAGATGAAGCTGATGCTCGCCATCGCATTGAGTCATGATGCCAAGCTGCTGATTCTCGACGAGCCGACCAGCGGACTCGATGTGCTCGCGCGTGACGAACTCATGGATATACTGCATGCCTACATTGAGGATGGCGAACATTCGGTACTGTTCAGTACCCATATCACTGCCGACCTCGAACGTGCCGCTGACTTCATTACCTACATCACCGATGGCCGTCTCTACTACACCGGTCCGAAAGACGAGTTTGAGGAATCGTTCCGCCTGATTAAGGGCGGTCCAGACGAACTGGCACAACTGCCTGCGGACGTGGTTCTGGGCTCGCATACGTATGCCACCGGATTCGATGCGCTGGTCCGGTCAGACAGGCTTGATGCTGTTGCGTCGGTGGTTTCGGGGCTTGTCGTTGAATCGGCTTCCATTGATGACATCGTTCGACTGACCAATGCCCATGATTCCAATCGTGACTTGAGCGGGAGGTGAGCGGCCATGGGGGCAATACTGAGGGTGTTGCGGTCTCGGCAACATGCATTGACCACTGCATTGCGCGTCGATATGGCCTACCTGTGCGTCGACGTACAGACTGTGTTCTCGTTGTTGTTGGCACCGTTGTTCTCCGTCATCTTTCAAGGTGAAGTTTATGGTGATGGCTTCGGCTATCGCATAGGTGTCATCATGACGGTATTCACCTGCGCCATATGGATACTCACCATGGCTGTTGCTGACCTGCAGAACGGATATCGGCTTCGTGGCATTATTCCGTCTTCAAGGAAGAACCAGGTGGCCGCGCGATATGTGGTTGGATTGGTGATTTCCGTATTGTCGATAGCGATGATTGTTCTGATTGACGGGTTGCAAGTGCTGGTCAATCCGGATTGGTTATTCGCGGGCAATTTGTGGGCGGCGCCGTTGGGAGGTGTCTGCACCGCGCTGATGATCGCGCTTATCGTGCCCACGGGTTATCTGTGGACCAAACTAGGCGGTCTTCAAGTCACGATGATGGTGATTTATGCCGTTGTATTGGCTGGATCCATACTGCTATCTATTTTGCCTGCTTCGGTGACCAGAGGATTGGCCCATGCCGCGAATGCCATCATCGCGCAACGCTTGTGGCTGGTTATTGCGGTATTGGCGACGACGGTTGTGGCATATGGAATCTCGTATGTAATTGACCCTCGCATATTTGCTTCAAGGGAGTGGTGACGATGAGCTGGAAATCCGTAGTAAAGCAATGTCGATTCGATTGTGCCAGTATGGGTCTGTTCAGCGTGGCGAATATGGTGTTTCTGCTGGTTTTCCCGGTGCTGTCTATCGTGGAATCGCTGGTGATGATATCGACCCACGTCGATGAACACGTTGCCAGTGGTCTGATGGGCGGACTCGGAGGTCTGGCATCGGTGATGGCATGTATGAGTGCATTGGGGCCTGCGACGTCTGAGGAATCTGCAGGGCACAGTGCCATGCGAGGGCTGATTCCTGTTTCACGCACTGCACAAGTTGTAGGTCGGTACCTTTTTCTGTTGGTGGTTGGCCTGCTCTGGGCTTTGGACGTGGTGATATGCGGCGGCGTCTTCATTGTCTTTGGCGATATAGCAGATATGGGGTGGATTGGTGCCTTGGCAGCAGGTGCCTCCATCTTCGCTTTGGCTATCATTCTTGGGTCGGTGCTGCTGGCCTGTGCATACCGGTTCACCTCCCGCAAGATGATGATGGCCTTTAGCGCGGTCATGGTTGGCTTGTATGCCGTCATTGCGCTGCTGGCCCGATTGCCTGTTGACTGGCAATGGCTATTGCTGAATATTGCCGATTTCCTGACAATCTGGTGGCATACGGCGCTTGTTCTCGCCGTGTTGTGTCTGCTCGCATATTTTGGCTCCATGCTTATAGCCATCCGCGTCTACCGAGCCAAAGAACTCTAGCCGCGCATTTGTCCGACCGCGAATGAAAAGAGACCGACAGGAATCTGTCGGTCTCTTTCCGTTATCGGTGTGCTATCAGTCCACCAGATCCAGAGCGATTGGCTGGTGCGATTGCTGGGAATCGCTTTCATTGGCCGTGCGGCGCGCGCGGATGGCGGCGACTGCGCGCTTGACGGCCTTGATGGCCTCCTGCAGCACCACGACGCCGAACCCGACCGCGATGATTTTCAGCCACATGTCGATCGGCAGCGGCACGGTGCGGAACATCGCGCCGCCGAATTGCACCACTAGCACCTGAAGTGCGAACATCAGCGCGAACACGCCGATCATCACCTTATTGCGCAGCAGATTGGCGAACAGGCTGGCGTTGCCCAGCTCGCGGCTGTTGAAGGCGTTGAACAGCTGGAATACCACGAACAGCGTGAACAGAATGGTCGACTGCTGTTCGGCGGTGCCGCCCATGAAGTTCGTCCAGCTTTGCGCCATGAACACCACGGCGATGAACGCGCCGGAGACGATGATGCGCTCCAGCATGCCACGCGAGACGATGCCGGCGTCGCGGCGAGTGGGCCTGCGGTCCATAAGATTGTCTCGAATCGGCTCCATACCGAGCGTCAGCGCGGGCGGGCCATCCATGATGATGTTGACCCACAGCAGCTGCAATGCGGTGAACGGCGCGGCCAGACCACTGAACAGCGAGGCGAGTACCACGACCACCGAAGACAGGTTCACGGTGAGCTGGAACTGGATGAATCGCTGGAAATTCTCGTAAATGCCACGGCCCCAGTGCACGGCCTTGACAATGGTGGCAAAGGAATCGTCCAGCATCACGATATCGCTGGCCTCCTTGGACACCTCGGTGCCGGCGATGCCCACGTCCGCGTTCTTGATGGCGGGCGCGTCGTTGATGCCGTCGCCGGTCGCCGCCACCACATTGCCCGGGGCTTTCAGAGCGTTCACCACGCGCATCTTGATAACCGGCGTGCTGCGGGCGATCACGCGGATGCGGACGATTTCGCGGGCCAGTTCCTCATCGCTCATTTCCTCGATCTGGCGCGCCTCGACGGCGATATGCCGCTCGTCCAGAATGCCGAGTTCATTGGCGATGGCCGTGGCGGTCACGATGTTGTCGCCGGTGAGCATCTTGAGCTCGATGCCCGCCTTGCGACAGCGCTCCACGGCACCGGGCACATCCTCGCGCAGGGGATCCACGATGGCCACGAAGCCGTCGAACATCATGCCGGATTCCAAGCCGGCGCGGTCGGCAGCGTAATCGAGGGCCGCAGTGTCGGCGTCCTTATCGGAAATATGGCGGTGGGCGAAGCCGAGCACTCGGCAGGACTGCGCTTGGAACTTCGCGATCTCCCGTTCGATTTCGCCGCGCGTCTTGGCGTCGACGGCGCATCGGTCGAGCATCTTCTCCGGGCTGCCCTTGGCAAACACGGTAATGCCGTCGCCGTCACGCACCACAGTGGTCATGCTCTTGGTTTCCGACGAGAACGGATACGTGTGGAGTACCGTCGCGCGCTCGCGGCGAATCCGGTAGTCGAGTCCGGCCTTGTGCGCGGCGACCAGTAGTGCGCATTCGGTGGGGTTGCCGATGAATTCCGGCATCGCGCCGGCCTCGGCTTCGGTGGCGCTCGGGAAGGTCACGTCGGCGGTGCCGTTGACGCAGAAGTTCTCCAGCAGCATGCGGTTCCTGATCTGTTCGGGCTTCTCTAAGGCACGGCCCGGCGCGTTGTACGCCTCGATCACGGTCATGCGGTTCTGGGTCAACGTGCCGGTTTTGTCCGAGCAGATCACGTTGATGCAGCCGATGGTCTCGCACGCCACCATCTTCTTGACCAGCGCGTTCTGCTTGGACATTTTGATGATGTTCACCGCGAGGCACGCGGACACAATGGTCGGCAGACCTTCGGGCACGGCGGCCACGATTAGCGTGATGGAGGTGGTGAACGCCTCGGAAATCGTGTCGAACGAGGCGGTGCCGGAAGCCACGAACCGGGCCACCTGAAGCACGAACACCGGTGCGGCCACAATCGAGCCCACCACGGCGATCACCTTGCCGAGCTTCGCGAGCTTCTCCTGCAGCGGCGTCATACCGGTGTTGGCGGCGCGCAGTTCGCGGGCGATTTTGCCGAACTCGGTGTCGTCGCCCACGGCGGTGACCACGGCACGGCCATTGCCGGCGGTCACGAAGCAGCCGGAATAGAGCATGTTCGTGCGGTCGGCCACCGGGGTCTTCGGGTCGGTGAACACGGCGTCGGTGGCTTTGGCGCTCGGCACGCTTTCGCCGGTGAGCGCGGATTCGTCGGCGGCCAGATCGTTTGATTCGATGAGGCGCGCATCGGCCGGCAGCTTGTCGCCGGTGCTGATCTGCAGCACATCGCCGATGGTGATGTCTCGCTGCGACACCAGCGTGACCTCGCCATCGCGCACCACGGTGACGGTCGTGTCGTCATTGATGTCGTTCAGCGTTTCGAATGCCTTGGCACTGCGGCCCTCCATCACCACGGTGATGGTCACGGACAGGGCGATGGCGAAGAAGATGCCCACGCATTCGAGAATGTCGGCGTGGCCGCCGGCCATGGCGCGGGTGATGTTGACGCCCACAGGGTGATGGCCGCCGCGATCATAAGCATGATGAGCATCGGGTCGGCGGCCGTCTTGACGATGCGGGAAAGCATCGATTCCGGCTTCGGCTTGGTGAAGGCGTTGGGGCCGTACTGGTTCAGGTTGTGCGCGGCCTGTTCGCTGGTCAGGCCTTGATGTGCATCGGTGCCCAGCGTGCTGATGACTGCTGGCGCATCCTGCATGAATGGTGCGGGCGTCTGCCCGTTGGCCGTGGTCATATGTTCCTCTCGTTTGGTTGACACACCGCACTGAAACCCGCGTAATATCACTCGCGTACCGCGCAACATGGCGGCACGCAGCCAAACGAATCGTTGACGACCATGTATCGCATACTCCGCGGTACATGAGTCTCGTCATTTAAGGCAAAGCCAGACCGTAACGGAACTGTCGACGGCCACGATGTTGACTGCCACATTGCGGTTTGGGCCGAGCCCTTCGCCGCAATGCTGTCTACTCCCTCATGGGACTATTCAGTTGCAGGAACAGAACCTAACAAACCACATGGATTTTCCCGTTCGCCGGCAGCATGGCGATTCCCGCCTTCCTAGAAAAAACAAGCAACACGCCATTGGCTCGTTGCAGGTGAAAAGCCGCAAGAAAGCCGCGCGTGACAAGGCTCGGACATGCTTGAACATGCCTGGACCTTCGACTTGTGACATCAGAAAACAAAAAACCGATACATGCTGGTAAAGCATGTATCGGTTGGGAATTGTCAGTTAGTGCCGTCAGCGGACTATCACAGCGCCTGGGCGGCCTTCTCCACGTAGTCCTCCATGCCGTCGATGGCCACGACGTCCTTGAACCGCACATCGGCGGTCTCAAGACCACGCAGGGCGGCCGGGGCGGTGGTGCCGGTCTCGTGGGCCAGCACATCCATGCACTCGAAGTCGGTGCCGGTGGCGTCGAAGCCCAATGCCTCGTTCACCACGCGCGGGAACTTGTAGGGGCTGGCGGTGGAGAGCAGCACGCGCGTGGTCAGCGGGTCGCGCGGCATCTGCTCAAGCAGGTAGTAGCCGCAGGCGGTGTGCGGGTCGATCACGTAGTGGTTCTCGTCCCAGCAGTGCTTGATGGACTCGCGTACCTGATCCTCATCGGCCCAACCGGTGCCGAAGATCTGACGAATCTTGGCCAGCAGTTCTTCCGGGATCTCGTACGTGCCCCACTTGTTGAGGTCGTTCATCAACATGGAGATCAGACGGGTGTCGCCCTCGGACAAGTAGTACAGCATGCGCTCCAGGTTGGAGGAGATGAGGATGTCCATCGAGGGGGAGATGGTCTGGAAGAACGGGCGCTGGCGGTTGTAGGTACCGGTGGTCAGGAAGTCGAACAGCACGTTGTTCTTGTCGGAAGCCACCACGAGGTGCTTGACCGGCAGACCGAGCAGCTTGGCATAGTAGCCGGCGAGGATATCGCCGAAGTTGCCGGTCGGGACCACAAACTCGACTTCATCGCCGACGTTGATCACCTGGTCGGCGAGCAGCTGGGCGTAAGCGGAGAAGTAGTAGACGACCTGCGGCACCAGACGGCCTACGTTGATGGAGTTGGCGGAGGAAAGCACCACGTGCGAATTGCCGGCGAGACGCTCGGCCAGGGCACGGTCGCCGAAGATGCGCTTGACCGCGGACTGGGCGTCGTCGAAGTTGCCTTCCACGGCGGCCACCTGCACGTTGGAGCCGGCCTGCGTGGTCATCTGCAGCTCCTGGACCTGGGAGACCTTGCCTTCCGGGTAGAAGACGGTGATCGCGGTGCCCGGGGCGTCCGCGAAGCCGGCCAGCGCGGCCTTGCCGGTGTCGCCGGAGGTGGCGGTGAGGATCATGATCTTCTCGTCCGCGTCGCCATCGGCCGGCGTGGTGTGCGCCATGAAGCGCGGCAGGATCTGCAGCGCCACGTCCTTTGAACGCGGAAGTCGGACCGTTGAACAGTTCGAGCACGTAATCGTCACCCAGGGGCTTGAGCGGGGTGATGCGCTCATCGGACCACTGTTCGCCGTAGGCGTCGGCGATGCACTGGCCCAGCTCCTCGGCCGTGAAGTCCGGCAGCAGCGCGCCCAGCACCTCGGCGGCGATTTGCTGGTACGACTTGCCCGGCAGGGAGGCCACGTCCACCTTGGTCTTGCCCAACGCGTCCGAAACGAACAGGCCGCCGTCATCGGCGATGCCCTTACGAATCGCCTGCTTGGCGGTCAGCGAATCGGTGGTGCTACGGGTGGAATGGAAGGTGGTTGTCACGATGAATCCTTCTGCCTGAAAGGGATGATGAATCCACACCAGTCTAGCGTGGGCCGTGGGCAGAAGGGCCGTCCGTCTCGCGTAGCCGACCGGTCGCACCGGCGAAATCACCATTGCCATCGAACGGGGACCGGCCATATCATGAAACAGGCCGGCTACAAACGGGCCATACAGTAAGGCGACAACGGCGAATCAATCGTCGCCCATACCAAAGGAGCACCCATGACCGCTTCACCCCTTGCGCAGAAAGCGACCGATGCTTTCAACGCGCCGATCTGCGAAACCGATCCTGAGATCGCCGAACTGCTGGACTCCGAACTGGGCCGCCAACGCAATGGCCTTGAGATGATCGCCTCTGAGAACTTCGTGCCGCGAGCGGTACTGCAATGCCAGGGCTCCGTGCTGACCAACAAATACGCCGAAGGCTACCCCGGCCGCCGCTACTATGGCGGCTGTGAATACGTGGACCAGATCGAAACCATCGCCCGCGAACGCGCCAAGGCCCTGTTCGGCGCCGAATACGCCAACGTCCAGCCGCACTCCGGTGCCCAGGCCAACGCCGCCGTCTACCAGGCGCTCGTCAAGCCCGGCGACACCGTGCTCGGTCTGGCCCTCGACCACGGCGGCCACCTGACCCACGGCATGAAGATCAACTTCTCCGGCCGTTTCTACCACGCCGAGGCGTACGGCGTGAACCCCGAGACCTTCCGCATCGACCCGGAGATCATCCGCCAGCGCGCGCTCGAAACCCACCCGGCCATGATCATCGGCGGCTGGTCCGCCTACCCGCGCATCGAGGACTTCAAGGCCATGAAGGAGATCGCCGACGAGGTCGGCGCCAAATTCTGGGTCGACATGGCCCACTTCGCCGGACTCGTGGCCGCGGGCCTGCACCCGAGCCCCGTGCCGTACGCCGACGTGGTCTCTTCCACCGCGCACAAGACCTTCGGCGGTCCGCGTTCCGGTTTCATTCTCGCCAAGCAGGAGTATGCCAAGAAACTCAACTCCTCCGTGTTCCCCGGCCAACAGGGCGGACCGCTCATGCACGTGATCGCGGGCAAGGCCGTGAGCTTCAAGGTGGCCGGCACCCCCGAATTCAAAGGACCGCATGCAGCGCACGCTCGACGGCGCCAAGATCCTTGCCGAACGACTACTGGCCGACGACGTCAAGGCCAACGGCATCTCCGTGCTGACCGGCGGCACCGATGTGCATCTGGTGATGGTCGACCTGCGCAACAGCGAGATGGACGGCCAGCAGGGCGAGGATTTGCTCGCCGCCTGCGGCATCACCATCAACCGCAACACCGTGCCCTTCGACCCGCGTCCGGCCTCGGTGGCCTCGGGCCTGAGAATCGGCACGTCCGCCCTGGCCACCCGCGGCTTCGGACCGAAGGAATACGAGGAGGTGGCCGACATCATCGGCACCGCGCTCGCCGCCGGCCCGTCCGCCGACGTGACCGCGCTGAAGGCCCGCGTCGACAAGCTCGCCGAAGACTTCCCGCTCTACCCCGACCTTGGACCAGATTCACTGATTTGCTGATTCGCTAATCCACCGTGGTGTACCGGTTAGTGATGATTTGCTGACCGGAGCGCATCACATCACCGGCTTCCCGCCTGAGATGGAGGGGAGCCGGTTCTGTTTGCGATTCAAAACGTCAGACATCCCATAACAAGCAGGTCGGAGTAAGCAATCAGCCGCGTTGTGAGTTACGCTTGACTGTTATGAGCGATGAATTGAGTCCTGAGGTGTTCGACGCGGTGTGCTGCCAGGCCGATCAGGCCGCACGCGCGCAGGAGCGTCTTGCACAGGCAAATACCGAAGCCAAACGAACTGCTGCTTGCCATTGCGGACGCGTTGGATGAGCACGCCGCGGACATCGAAGCCGCCAACGCGCTGGACATGCACGAATCCAAGGAAAACGGCATGGATGAGGGAAAGCTCGACCGCCTGCTGTTCGACGTGCCGCGCGTGGCCGCCGCCGCCCAAGGCGTGCGCCATGTGGCCACCCTGCCCGATCCGGTCGGCGAGATCGTGCGCGGATACAACCTGCCCAACGGTCTGCGCCTTACCCAAACGCGCGTGCCGATGGGCGTCATCGGCATGATCTACGAGGCCCGGCCGAACGTCACTGTGGACGTGGCCAGCCTGTGCCTCAAGTCCGGCAATGCCGCGCTGCTGCGAGGCGGCCACGCCGCCGAACGCACTAACGCCGCCACGTTGGGCGTCATCGCCCCGGTGCTTGAAGCCCACGGTTTCGAATCCGCACTGGTGCAATCCGTCGACCAGTACGGGCGCGCCGGCGCCACCGCCATGATGGAGGCGCGAGGCCATATCGACGTGCTCGTGCCGCGAGGAGGAGCGGGTCTGATCCAAGCCGTCGTGCGCAACTCCAAAGTGCCGGTCATCGAAACCGGTGCCGGCAACGTGCATATCTACATCGACAAGTCCGGTGATCTCGCCAAGGCCATCCCGATCATCATCAACGCCAAAACCCAGCGCGTGGGCGTGTGCAACGCCGCCGAAAAGCTATTGGTTCATAAGGATGTCGCCGCCGAATTCCTGCCGCAGATCGCCGCCGCTCTGGCCGAGACGAACGTCGTGCTGCAGGCCGACACCACGTCGTACGACATCATCTCCGGCACGGCAATCGAGGGCCTTGACCTCAACCACGCCACCGAAGAGGATTGGGACACTGAATACCTGGCCCTCAAAATGGGCATCAAGGTGGTGCCGGATCTGGGCGCGGCCATCGACCACATCAACACGCATTCCACAGGCCACACCGAATCCATCATCGCCGAGGATTATGCGGCCATCGAGGAATACACCAAGCGCATCGACTCGGCCGTGGTCATGGTCAACGCCTCCACCCGCTTCACCGATGGCGGCGTGTTTGGCTTTGGTGCCGAGCTTGGCATCTCTACGCAGAAGATGCACGCACGCGGTCCCATGGGATTGCGGGAGATGACCACCACCAAGTGGATCGGTTACGGAACGGGACAGGTGCGCGCATGAACGAGGACGGCAACATGAACACTACGGCTGACACGGCAAACAAGGCAAGCGAACTGCGGCCCGACATCGACCTCAGCGATCCCAAGCTCGGCCTGAAGATCGCGGTCGAACGTCTGAGCATCGTCCGCTACGTGTTCCTTGTGCAGATCGAGGACGGCATCGCCTCCGCCGCCCAGCGTGCGTCGCTCGAATACGCGGACGCCGTGCTCATCGGTTGTCCCGAGACCGATTCGCCCGAAGTCGTGGACCTCGACGATGCCCAGCTCGAGATCGTGCGCGAACACATGGAACTCATGGAAGGCTACATCGGCAAATACAGCCAGATGGAGCACGACGGCGACCTTGACGGCATGACCGACACGCTCATCCGCATCACCGAGCGCGTGGCCGAGGTCCGCCGCCTCTACCAGCCGGACTTCCCGCTGCCCACCTTCGCCGAAATTCGTCGCGTGGTTCAGGACGAATGGGATGAAGACATGGGCAAGATCGATCCCAAGGAAGACAATCCCACCGCCGGCGAAATCGAAGGGGAAACCGAATCAGCCGATGACGCCGCCGGCGAGGGCGGCCAGGCATGAGTGGTGTTACCGACAGCCACAAAACGGCTGCGTCAGTTCAGTCCGAAAAATCAGTGGAATTCGCCGAGCCCGCCGAAATCGTTGCCGTCACCCAAGGCGAAACCGAACGGCGCATGTCTGACCTGTCCGCGCCGGCCGGGGCCAGCAGCCATGGCAAAGGCAGGCTTTCCGCACGCGGCAAATTGGCATACGCGCCTGCGCGTCGGCATCATGGGCGGCACGTTCGACCCGATTCACAACGGCCACTTGGTCGCCGCCTCCGAAGTAGCTTGGGTATACGACCTCGATGAGGTGATTTTCGTACCCACCGGCCGACCTGTGTTCAAGCTGGACAAGCACGTCACCAACGCCGAAGATCGGTATCTGATGACTGTGATCGCCACCGCATCCAACCCCAAATTCACCGTCTCGCGTGTCGACATCGACCGTCCGGGCGTCACCTACACCATCGACACCCTGCGCGATATCCGAGCCCAGCATCCCGACGCCGAGCTGTTCTTCATCACCGGCGCAGACGCCGTGGCCGAAATCATGCAGTGGAAGGACGCCGACCTCATGTGGGACCTCGCCCACTTCGTGGCCGTCACGCGCCCCGGCTACTCCAGTCCGGACGGCGTGACCTTGCCCGAAGGCAAGGTCGATACGCTTGAGATTCCGGCCCTGGCCATCTCCTCGACCGATGTACGCCGCCGCGCCGAACACGACGAGCCGGTCTGGTATCTGGTGCCTGACGGCGTAGTGCAATACATCGGCAAGCATGGTCTGTATTCATACGAGGACTAGTGAGGATTTGTACGAGGGCTGGTGAGGATTAGCGCGAATCAGCGCGCATCAATCCTCGCCAGTGCAAGGATGAACGGTCAGGCCAGTCCCATCTTGATTTTCAATGTCATTACGCGAGTCGCCGCCGCCGTCACTTTCGAAGCGAAAGCCGGATCGGACTTCGCCCGTCCGTTGAGGCCGTCCACAATTGGCTTTACATAATCCGTCTGACCGATGCAGGACATGTCGCCGCCCGCCTCGACAAGCTTTACTCCCAATTGGCTTACATCGTAGCTGCTCAACGCTTCGGCAGACATCGAATCCGAAATCACCACGCCCGTGTACTTCAGGGCGTTGCGAATATGACCGTCGATAATCGTAGAAGAAAACACCGCCGGATTATTCGGGTCGATGGATTGATACGTAGCCAACGACATCATCACCATTGCAGGATCGGCCTTGGTGATCGCCTGGTCAAAGGCACCTGCCTCGGCCCCGTCCAACGTGGTGGTCGTATCCAGAATGCCTTCGGTGGTGAAGTCGGTATTGCCGCTTACCGCGCCCAACCCAGGATAATGTTTGACCGCCGCACCGACTTGAGCGTCTCGCAAACCTTCAATAACGGCGATGCCATGTTCGGCGTTGCCGGCCGCGTCCAATCCGAAATCACGATCCAGCGCGCCAATCGGAGCATTTGAGGCACGATCGCCCACCACCGTGCCGAGCACCGGTGCCAAATCGACATTTATGTCAGCAGCAGCTAATTGCGAACCCCACGTGCCTGCCGATTGACGCAATGCGTCAGCGGACATTGTGCCCTGCTCAACGGCACTGGGCATTGTGTCGAAACCGGTACCAGTCAGATGCTGTACCTGACCACCCTCCTGATCGGTGGCGATGATGAGACGATCGCCGGCCGGCGCATATCCTTTGGAGTTGCGCGGTCGCGGTCTTGACCGTATCGGCGCCGGTATTCCAATTGCCAATGAGAATGGCCGAGCCAATATGCTCGTCGGCGATTGTTGAAGCCAACGAGGAGGGGTCGGAACCGGCAAACAACGGCACCATCACTAACTGTCCCACACGTTCCTCAAGCGTCATGGCGGATACCGCACGTTGGGCTTGTGCGGCCGGGTCGTTCTTCTTCGGGGAAGGAACGCCGGTGCGCGGTAACGCGCTTGTCTGGGAGGTCTGGGGAGTGGTGGTGTCGCCGTTTGATGCGGATTTGGCAAACCACCCGATATGCCATCCGTAGGCCGCCACGCCGGCCAACACCACTGCCAAAGCACATATTGTCGCCACGATTGGAGTGCTCCTATGCCGAAGTTGGCGTGTGGCGTGTGCTGAGGGACGCATATGTTGTGGCCGTTGGCTGTTCATACCGGCAAGCGTAGAACGGAGCGTAGAACAGAACGCTGCCTCATTCTGTGCTCAGGGCATAACCTACCTCCCGCCCTTTCGATAGGCTTGAGTTATGTCTTTTAACGATCCTTTCTCAGTACTGTTCGGCAATGGCGGCGATTCACGACGCAACAATGCGAACAATGACGATCCGATCATCCTCGATGTCGAGGCCGATGGGGACGGTCCGGCCCGCAACACCAACGCCGGCCCCTCCGGGTCATCCCGCCCTCCACGTGGCCCGGCCAATCCGCGTATCACCCGTAAGCCAGCGTCCGGTGGCTCAGGAGCCAGCCGTGGCAGCAAGGTTCTGATCGGCGTGGTGCTGGCCTTGGCCATCATCGTCGGTCTGTTCTTCGGCCTGTCCCGATTCATCACCGATCTGATGTGGTACGGCCAGCTCGGCTTCCAGTCCGTGGTCTGGACCCAGCTCGGGGTGAAAATCGGTCTGTGGGTGGCCTACGCGCTGCTCATGGCCTTGACCGGCTTCGTTTCCGCCTGGTTGGCTATCCGGGCACGCCCTGATTCGGCCGATGGATCCACCATTCGCATTAACGGCGATGTGGTCGAGGTCGGCAAATCCGTCAGCTCGAAACCGCTCGCCGCGTGGCCGTGGTGATTTCGCTGATCGTCGGCGTCATCTTCGGCTCTCAGTTCAACGCGAACTGGAGCGAGATTCTGCTCATGTTCAACGCGCAGTCGTTCGGCACCACCGATCCGCAGTTCGGTCTGGACAACGGCTTCTACGTGTTCGTGCTGCCGGGCCTGAAGCTCGTGCTCGCCGCCGTGGCCATACTGCTGGGCGTGGGCCTTGTGTTTTCCGTGGTCACGCATGTGCTGATGGGTGGTATCCGCATTACCATGCCGGTTAACGGACGCGGCCTGTTCTCCATCACCAAGCGTTGCCGTCGTCAGCTTGGCATCTGGCTGATGCTCAATATGTTCGCTTGGGCAGTGCGCCAGATGATCGGCGTATTCGACCAGCTCACCGTGCAGGGTTCACGCATCACCGGTGCCTCCTACACCGCCGTGCACGCCAACATCCCCGTCACCTTCATCATGGCCGCGCTGACCGCCATCCTCGGCGTGGTGCTGGGCATCTGGCTCATGCGTTCCCACACGCTCGAAGGCCAGGCGTCCATCGGCGTGCGCGCCTCCGCCGCGCTCAAGGCCTGGCGTGTGCCGGTGACCTCCATTGCCGTCGTGGTCGTGGTGGGTCTTGTGCTCACCGTGGCATGGCCGGTGCTGTTGCAGCGCTTCCGCGTCAACCCGAACGCACAGGAGATGGAATCCACCTACATTCAGCGCAATATCGACGCCACCCGCGCCGCCTACGGTCTTGACAAGCTCAAGACCGAGCAATACAAGGTAACCGACAAGGGCGAGCAGGGCGCTCTGGCCAAGGAGGGCGACACCACCGCGCAGATTCGTCTGCTCGACCCGCAGGTCGTCAGCCCCACATTCAAGCAGCTACAGCAGTCCAAGCAGTACTACACCTTCGCCGACACTTTGGCCGTCGACAAGTACGAGATCGACGGCGTTTCCCAAGACACCGTGATTGCCGCCCGCGAGCTCGATCTGGCCGGCAACGACAACCGCAACTGGGTCAATGACCACACCGTGTACACCCACGGTTACGGCGTGGTGGCTGCTTACGGTAACAAGGTGACCGCCGACGGCCAGCCTGAATTCTTCGAATCCGGCATCCCCGCTCAGGGCAAGCTCACTGAATCCGAAAAGTATGAGCCTCGCATCTACTTCTCGCCGAACACCACCGAATACTCGATCGTCGGCGCACCGGAGGGCACGCAGGCTTGGGAGTTCGACTACCCGACCGGTTCGGAAGGCGCCCTGACCACGTTCAAGGGCGACGGCGGCCCCTCGGTTGGCAACCTGTTCTCCCGTATTCTCTACGCAATCCGCTTCGGCTCCGATCAGATTCTCTTCTCCGACCGTGTTACCAGCGAATCGCAGATTCTTTACGATCGTTCCCCCAAGGAGCGCGTGGCCAAGGTGGCGCCGTACCTGACGCTTGACGGCCGTGTGTATCCGGCCGTGGTCGATGGCCGCGTCAAGTGGATCGTCGACGGCTACACCACCTCTGATGCCTACCCATACTCGCAGATGACCGACCTCGGCTCCTCCACCAAGGATTCCACCACCGTCTCTTCCGCAACGGTCTCATCCTTGGGCTCGCAGAAGGCCAACTACATCCGCAACTCGGTCAAGGCCACCGTGGACGCCTACGACGGTTCCGTGGATCTGTACGTATGGGATCAATCCGACCCGGTAATCAAGGCATGGGAGAAGATCTTCCCCGGCCAGTACCACCAGCTCTCCGATATCTCCGGCGACCTGATGAGCCACATGCGCTACCCGGAAAGCCTGTTCAAGGTGCAGCGCGAACTGCTCTCCAAGTACCACGTGACCTCCGCCAGCCAGTACTACTCCGGCGAGGACTTCTGGCAGACGCCGGTCGACCCGACCGAATCCCAGTCCCAGCAGGACCAGGACATCCTGCAGCCGCCGTACTACCTGACCTTGCAGACCGGTGGCACCAAGGAACCGGTGTTCTCGCTGACCTCCACCTACATTCCGGCTGGCCAGTCCACCCGTGAGATCCTCACCGGCTTCCTGTCGGTCGACTCGGATGCCGGCAATGAGAAGGGCAAGATAGGCTCAAACTACGGCACCATCCGATTGCAGGAGCTGCCCAAGGATTCGAACGTACCGGGCCCCGGCCAGGCGCAGAACAACTTCAACGCCAACGCCGACGTGTCCAAGGAACTGAACCTGCTGCAATCCGGCGACACGCAAGTGGTGCGCGGCAACCTGCTCACCCTGCCGCTCGGTGGCGGACTGGTGTACGTGCAGCCCGTGTACGTCAAGTCTTCGGGTGCGACTTCATTCCCGCTGCTCAAGAAGACGCTGGTCGCATTCGGTGATCAGGTTGGATTCGCGGATACGTTGGATGAGGCCTTGGATCAGGTGTTCGGTGGTGATTCCGGCGCGGCCGCAGGCGATGCTGAGAACGTGTCCGGTGACGGATCGTCTGGTGACCAGGCTTCCGGCACATCCGGTGACCAATCTGGTTCCGATACCAATGGTGGCCAGTCCGGCACCGCGGACGGCAAGTCGGATTCCGGCTCGTCTTCCGACCGTAGCCCCGAACTCCAGCAGGCGCTGAACGATGCCGCCCAAGCCATGAAGGACAGCCAGTCCGCCATGAAGAACGGCGACTGGACCGCCTACGGCAAGGCGCAGAAGGAGCTTGAAGACGCCCTCAACAAGGCCATCGAGCTCGACAAGTAGTTCCGACAGGAATTGGCTCCCCTCAGGGTGAGGGGAGCTATCGCCGAAGGCGACTGAAGGGAGTCGGTTACCTCAACTGACATAGCCCGTCCTTATCATAGGGACGGGCTATTTGCGTATTCAAAGGAACCTCATGCCATACACCTTCCGTCCGGCCGTCGAATCCGACGTCCAAGCCATCACCGACATCTACAACGCCTCAGTGATGGCCGGCGGTGCGACCGCCGACCTCACCCCGCGCACCCTCGACCAACGCCGCGCCTGGGTCGAATCCCATACGCCGCCCTACGGCGTTTTTGTTGTGGAATCGGAAGACGGTTCAATCATCGGCTTCGGTGCGCTCTCCGTGTTCTATGACCGCGCGGGATATGACGGTGTCACCGATTTGGCCTATTACATTGATCCGGCATGGCAAGGCAGGGGAGTAGGCACGTTCATGCTTGACAGGCTGCTCACCGAGGCGCGGGCCCGCCACATGCGCAAGGCCTGCGGCATCATTTTCGCCGATAACGCCGGCTCCATTGCCCTCATGCACCGCTTCGGCTTCACCCAATTCGGACTCATGCCCGCCGCTGCCACCGACTCCACCGGCACCATGCGGGACATGTCCTACTGGTATTTGGACCTGTAGCCTTGCAGTAAGTCATTTCAGTCAAGAAAAGTGTGAGGATGCCGGAGCAAACGAGCTTGACGGCGGCGTTGAGTACAATCTTGACGGTTGAATCCGGCCGGGCATGGGCCGGTGCGCGAGGCGAACGCGCGCATGACGTACGGAACGTACAGAACGTGCATACGGGAATATAGGAAGACGGACGAGGAGCGGATTATGGCATCGGATTTCTGGCTGATTGCGGGACTGGGCAACCCCGGCAAAAAATATGAGGACACGCGGCACAACATGGGCTTCATGACCGCCGACGTGCTCGCCGAACGTTGGACGGTGAACTTCGCCGATCACAAGGGCTTGGCCATGCTCGGTAAAGCGTGATGAACCTGGACGGCCGCACCGTCAAGTTCTTTCTGGCCAAGCCGCTGACTTATATGAATGATTCCGGCAATGCGGTGGCTTCCATTAGCGCCTATTACCAGATCGAGCCCGACCATATTGTGGTGATTCACGATGACATGGACTTGGAATTCGGCCGTATCAAGGTCAAGGCAGGCGGCTCCGCAGGCGGCCACAACGGCATCAAGTCGATTGACCGTTCCCTCGGCACGCCGAAATACGCGCGTGTGCGCATGGGCGTCGGTCACTCCAAGCGCGGTGCGAACGCGCATGACAACACGGTGAACTGGGTGCTGGGCGGATTCGGTCCGGACCAGCGCAAGCAGCTGCCCGAATTCCTGGCTGACGGCGCCGACGCCGCCGAGGACATCATCTTCCACGGTCTTGCCAAGACTCAGGAGAAGTTCAATGGCCGGTGAGGCGACGCACCCGGACCTGATCAACGGCTCACTGGTAGGCATCCTGTCTGAGCTGGAACAGGACAAGACCTTCCTGAAGCTCGCCGCCGGCGACATCGAGGCTTCGGACGACGTCGACAACTCCGTCCTGGGCCGGCATCCCCGAAGGTTTGCGCCCGGCTTTGGCCGCCGCCATCGGGCAGGGTGTGGCCGGCAAACCCGGCAAGCCGGTCGTGCTGGTCGTGGCCTCCGGCCGCGAAGCCGAAGAGACCGTGGGCTCGCTGCGCTTCTGGTATGATGGCGACCCGAACGACATCGCCCAGCTCGAAGCCTGGGAAACCCTGCCACACGAGCGTCTGAGCCCGCGCGCGGACACCGTGGCCAGCCGCATGGCCGTGTTCCGCAGACTCAAGCATCCGAGCGATACCGATTCGATGTTCGGCCCGATTCGCATTCTCGTCATGCCGATCCGCTCGCTCATCCAGCCGGTCGTCCAAGGACTGGGCGACGTCGAGCCGCTCGTGTTCACCGTGGGGGAGGACCTGCCCCTCGACGAAGCCGCCAAACGTCTGATCGAAAACGCCTACACGCGCGTGGACCTGGTCATGGACCGTGGCGAGTTCGCGGTGCGCGGAGGCATTCTTGACGTATTCCCCGCCCACCGCACCGCACCCGGTGCGTATCGAATTCTTCGGCGACGAAATTGACACCATCAAGGAATTCCACGCCTCCGACCAGCGTACCTACGGCGACGGCCTCAAGACCATCTGGGCCACCGCATGCCGTGAACTGCAGCTGACCGACGCCGTGCGCACCCGCGCCAAAGCCTTGGTCGGTTCGATTCCCAATGCTGAGGACATGCTCGAATCCATCGCCAACGCCATTCCGGTCGAAGGCATGGAATCCCTGATGCCCGCACTCGTGGACCATCTGGAACCGGTGGGCTCCATGCTGCCCAAGCACGCCGTGATCCTCCTGGGCGACCCGGAGAAACTGCGCCGTTCCGCCGAAGACTTGGCAAAAACCGCGAACGAGTTCCTGGCCGCCAGCTGGCATGTGGCCGCCTCCGGCCACGGCGCCGGCGCGCCCATCAGCTTCGACGAAGCCAGCTTCCTCGACTATGCGGAAACCATCAGCTCCCTCGAATACTCCGAACATCCGGTGATTCGCCTCACCAGTTTCGGCGTGGACACCGCGTTGACCGGCCATGTGCAGCTCGACGCCCAGAACCCGGCCGAATTCCGAGGGGATGAGGCCAAGGCCTCCCAAGGCATCGAAGGCCTGCTCGATGCCGGCTTCCACGTCACCATCACCGCCGCTGCGGCCGGCACCTTGGCCAGGCTCAAGCGCGCGATCAACACTACCGGCATCGCCAATTTCGACGTCATCCGCTCTCAGGCCATCGACGGCTTCGTGGACAAAGCCGCCAAAATCGCCTTGCTCACCGAACGCGACCTGACCGGCCGCACTTCAGCCGTGGCCGTGGCCAAAACGCCGAAACGCCGGCGCAAGGCCATCGACTTGGTGGAACTCAAAAAAGGCGATTACGTGGTGCACGAGCAGCACGGCATTGGCCGGTTCATCGAAATGCGTCAGCGCACCATCGGCGCCGGCGCCAACAAAACCACTCGCGAATACCTGGTCATCGAATATGCGCCTTCCAAGCGCGGCGCCCCGGCGGACAAACTGTTCATCCCCACCGACCAGCTCGACCAGGTCAGCAAATACATCGGCGCCGAAGCCCCCAAGCTCAACAAGCTCGGCGGCTCCGACTGGGCGGCCACCAAGGCCAAGGCCCGCAAGCACGTCCACGAGATCGCCGACGACCTGATCGAGCTGTACTCCGCCCGCCAGCGCGCCAAGGGCTTCGCGTTCAGCCCGGACACCCCATGGCAGAAAGAGCTGGAAGACGCCTTCCCCTATCAGGAAACCGCCGACCAGCTCACCACCATCGACGAAGTTAAATCCGACATGGAAAAGCCCGTGCCGATGGACCGCCTCATCTGCGGCGACGTGGGCTTCGGCAAAACCGAAATCGCACTGCGTGCCGCCTTCAAGGCCGTGCAGGACGGCAAGCAGGTGGCCGTGCTCGTGCCCACCACGCTGCTTGTCCAGCAGCATTACGAGACGTTCAGCGAACGATTCGAGGGTTTCCCGGTCAATGTGGCGGCCATGAGCCGATTCCAGACCGCCAAAGAAATCAACGAGACCATCGAGGGGCTGGAAACCGGCACGGTGGACGTGGTCATCGGCACGCACAAGCTGCTGAACCCGAAAATCAAGTTCAAGGATCTGGGACTCGTCATCATCGATGAGGAGCAGCGTTTCGGCGTGGAACACAAGGAGACGCTGAAAGCCCTGCGCACCAACGTGGACGTGCTGTCCCTGTCTGCCACGCCTATCCCGCGCACGCTGGAAATGGCCGTGACCGGCATTCGCGAGATGTCCACGCTCGCCACCCCGCCCGAAGACCGGTTGCCGGTGCTGACCTATGTGGGCGCCTACGAGGATGCGCAGGTCACCGCAGCCGTACGCCGCGAACTGCTGCGAGGCGGCCAGGTGTTCTATGTCCACAATCGTGTGCAGGATATCTCGTCCATCGCCGACAAGATCCACACGCTGGTGCCCGAGGCGCACGTCGGCATCGCCCATGGCAAGATGGGGGAGAAGCAGCTCGACCAGATCATCCGCGATTTCTGGCATCGCGACATTGACGTGCTCGTGTGCACCACAATCATCGAGACCGGTCTCGATATCTCCAATGCGAACACGCTGATCGTCGACCATGCCGACCGTTTCGGCTTGAGCCAGCTCCATCAGCTGCGTGGCCGCGTCGGTCGCGGCCGCGAGCGCGCGTACGCCTACTTCCTGTACGACCCGTCCAAGCCGATGACCGAGCAGTCCCATGACCGGCTCGCCACCATCGCGCAGAACACGGCGCTCGGCTCCGGTTTCGACGTGGCCATGAAGGACTTGGAATTGCGCGGCACCGGTAACCTTCTGGGCGACGAGCAGTCCGGCCATATCGAGGGCGTGGGCTTCGACCTGTACGTACGCATGGTGTCCGAAGCCGTGGAGAAGTACAAGGAGCCCGAGGAGAACGTCGAGCCGGTGGCCGTGTCCATCGACCTGCCCATCGAAGCGTCGATTCCGATCGAGTACATCGATTCGGACAAGCTGCGTCTGGAAGCGTACCGCAAGCTCGCCTCCGCCCGCAACGAGGCCGATCTGAAGGATTTGGAAGAGGAACTTACCGACCGTTACGGCAAGCCGCCGGTCGAATTCGAGACCCTGTTCGACGTGGCCCGTCTGAAGTTCAAGGCCCGCAAGCTCGGCATTTCGGAGATTCTCGCGCAATCCAACCGCGTGCGCATCGGTCGCATCGACCCGCCCGAATCCATCCAGATGCGTATGGGCCGTATTTACAAAGGCGCCCAATACCGCCCGGTCACCCACCAGCTCATCGTCCCCACCCCGTTCACCGGCTCCCTGGGCCAAGGCCCCATGAGCTCCGACCAGGTAGTCCTCTGGACCAACCAGTTACTTGATGATTTGGCATGGACCCCGTCGTCAAGCAAACGGCAGAGCCGTTTGTAGACGGGGTGCGAGGTGACAGTCGAGCCAGCTATGGCTCACCGGGCAACCTCCGGTGAGCCATATTCATATTCATGCCGTCGTTTGTGACGATGATTCACCCCAGACGGAATCGTTCCGACTGTCCAGCGAGCGAGATTAAGTGACTGCTATGAGCGAAACGACTACGAACCGCACGAACCAGAGCGCGACCGCGGCAACACTTGCCGGCTATGAGATTCCCCGCCTCGGCATGGGCACGATGGCGCTCGCCATCGAGGGACGCCCCTCCAACCGTAATCAGGCGATCGAGACCATCCATGCCGCGCTCGATGCCGGAGTCCGTTATTTGGACACGGCTTGGTCCTATTATCTGCCCAGCGCACCCGGAACCGGCGAGCCGGAGGATATGGGCTATGGTGAATATCTGGTCCGCGATGCTCTGCACTCGTGGCATGGGCCGAGAGAACAGGTGCTCGTGGCCACCAAAACCGGTTGGCTGCGTACGCTTGACGGCAGCGGCAACTACGGCTGGCAGGCCGACGCCCGACCCGAAACCATGATCGCCAATGCCAAGGAATCCGCCAGCCGCCTCGGTGTCGACACGCTCGATTTGCTCTACTCGCACTGCAACGATCCGCAGGTGCCGTACGAAGACCAGATGGGCGCACTCAAGCAGCTCGTGGACGAAGGTGTGGCCAAAGCTGTCGGCATCTCCAGAATCGACAACGCGGACATCGAAACCGCCCGCAATATTTTGGGCGATCGTCTCGTGGCCGTCCAGAACCAGTTCTCCCCGGCCCATCGTGACCCTGAACACACGTTGGAAACCTGCGAAAAGCTCGGTTTGGCTTTTGTCTGCTGGTCGCCACTCGGCGGATTCCTCGACCCGTTCAACGAGCATCTGTTCGACCGGTTCCGCGAAGTCGCCAAGATTCACGACTGCTCCTACCAGCGCGTCACGCTCGCGTGGGAACTTGCGCAATACCAATATCTGTTCACGATTCCCTCGGCCAGAAACCCGCAGGAGATTCAGGACTCGTTCAAAGCCAGCGAACTGAAATTGTCCGACAGTGAAATCGACTACCTCAATGGCAAGGACGTCGACTGAGCGATTTCGTCCGTACCACCTTGCAATCAGGCGGCACACTGGCATTGTGAGCGCTAACACTAAATTTTGGGCGTGTTGTTCACAACGTCCACAAATCGCACTACTCTTAAGAATGTCATTCAAGATACACAACCGTTTTAAGGAGTAGTTGTGGCAGTAATTGAAAGCGTGTACGCGCGTCAGATTCTGGATTCCCGTGGCAACCCGACCGTTCAGGTCGTTCTGGACACCGAAGACGGCGCTCAGGGCCTGGGCCTGGTCCCGTCCGGCGCCTCCACCGGTGAGGCCGAGGCTTGGGAGCGTCGCGACGGCGACAAGTCCGTCTACGGCGGCAAAGGCGTTCTGGACGCTGTCAAGGCCGTCAACGAGGAGATCGCTCCGAAGGTCATCGGCATGGACGCTTCCGATCAGCGCGCTCTCGACGACCTGATGATCGAGCTCGACGGCACCCCGAACAAGGGCCGCCTCGGCGCCAACGCCATCCTCGGCGTCTCCCTGGCTGCCATCTACGCCTCCGCCGAGTCCGCCGGCCAGCCGCTGTACCGCTACCTCGGCGGCACCAACGGCCACATCCTGCCGGTCCCGAACATGAACATCATGAACGGCGGCGCTCACGCGGACTTCGCTACCGACATCCAGGAGTACATGATCTCCCCGTACGGCTTCGACACCTACTCCGAGGCCCTGCAGGCCGGCGTCGAGGTCTACCACACCCTGAAGAACGTCCTCAAGAAGGAAGGCCTGAACACCGGCCTCGGCGACGAGGGCGGCTTCGCTCCGAAGATGAAGTCCAACAAGGACTCCCTGAACTACATCATGGACGCCATCTCCGCCGCCGGCTACGAGCCGGGCAAGCAGATCGGCATCTCCCTCGACGTCGCCTCCTCCGAGTTCTACAACAAGGAGACCGGCAAGTACCACTTCGAGGGTGACGACCGCGACGCCTCCTACATGCTCGACTTCTACGAGAACCTCATCAACGAGTACCCGATCGTCTCCATCGAGGATCCGTTCAACGAGGAAGGCTGGGAGGACTGGGCCGCCATCACCGCGCGCCTCGGCGACCGCCTGCAGTTCGTCGGCGACGACCTCCTCGTGACCAACCCGGCCCGTCTGGCCAAGGGCATCGAGCTCGGCGCCGCCAACTCCCTGCTGGTCAAGCTGAACCAGATCGGCACCGTCACCGAGACCCTTGACGCCATCGAGCTGGCCACCAAGAACGGCTTCACCTCCATGGTTTCCCACCGTTCCGGCGAGACCCCGGACACCACCATCTCCGACCTGGCCGTCGCCAAGAACACCGGCCAAATCAAGACCGGTGCCCCGGCCCGTGGCGAGCGCGTCGCCAAGTACAACCGCCTGCTCGAGATCGAGGAGGAGCTCGGCTCCACCGCTCAGTACGCCGGCTACAGCGCCTTCAAGGCCTGCAAGAAGTACCTGGCCAAGTGAGCTGAAACGCCCGTAAAGGCGTGAGTTTCCGCTGAAGCTCGATACCCGTCGTGTTCGTCAAGTCGAATGCGGCGGGTATTTTCGTGTGACATGAGCAAGTCGTCCCGTACCGGCAAACCTGGCAAAACCGGCAAAGCACAAGTCAGGAAAAAAGGGTCGGCGGGGCCCATAGCGTTCTTCGTCTCCCTGTTCATCATCGCACTCGGCACCATCCAGCTGGTCTCCACCTTCCATACCTATGCCCTGAACCTGGCCGAACTCAATGGCCTCAAGCGTGAGGAGGCTTCGCTGATCGCCAAAAAGCAGGAGTTGGAGAACGATATCAAGCGTTGGGATGACAAGGCCTACATCACCGCCCAGGCCCGTGAACGCCTCGGCTTCGTGTTCCCCGGCGAACAGGCCGTGCGTGTGCTGCATCCCGAAGCCGTGACCGGCTCCGATAGCGAATCCCAGAAAACGGAAGATTCCAGTAGCAGCAACAAAGAAGTCCTGCCATGGTACAGCGAACTGTCTTACTCGCTCAAAAAGGCCGATGAGCCTGTGACCGATAGCGAGTCCGGCAAATCCGATATTACCGGTTCCGCTGACTCGTCATCCAACGACTCATCCAAGCAGTCCGATAAGTCAGACCAGAACACCCAATCCGATCAGAACACCCAACAGAATACCAAACAGAACACAGGGGAGGGAACCCAACAGTGACCATCGATATCGCCGCCAAGGCCAAGGCCCTTGTCGATACCGTGCTTGCCGAGCCCGCCAACGACCATGACATCGACTTGGTGCAGCGTCGGCTCGGCCGATACCCGCGCGGCATGGTCGCCGTGGGGGCGCGATGCGTCTGCGGTAGGCCACTTGCCGTAATCACCCGTCCGGTGTTGCCCGGCGGAATCCCTTTCCCCACCACGTGCTATCTGACCGGTCCGGAAGCCGTCAAGGCCGCCTCCCATGTCGAGGCCGCCGGCGTGATGCAGCAATACAACGACATGTTGGCCTCGGACGAGGAGCTCAAGGCCGCATATGAGCAGGCCCATAACCTGTATCTGGCATTCCGCCACGAACTGGCAGGACGTCTTGGCGACAGTGAGGAGCATATTGAAGGCACTTCGGCCGGCGGCATGCCAGTGCGCGTCAAGTGCCTGCACGCTCTGCTGGCCCAATCCCTGGTTATGGGACCGGGTGCCAACCCCATTGGCGATTTGGTGCTGGAACGTGTCAAGGACGAGTTCGATCCGACCGTCTGCCGTTGCACACTGGACGATTGATCAACAGATGAGCCACCGCGAACGGCCCATTCATACGCACTAAGGGATACGAGGAGAAGGCAATGAGCAAGGAATCCGTAACCGTCGCCGGCATTGATTGCGGCACGAACTCCATTCGACTGAAAATCGCACGTGTCGATGCCGATGGCATGCATGAGGTGGTGCCGCGCATCCTGCGTGTGATCCGCCTCGGCCAGGATGTGGACAAGACCCATCGTTTTGCCGACGAAGCGTTGGAACGCGCCTATACGGCCGCTCGGGAATTCGCCGGTGTGATCGCCGAGCATCCCATCGACGGCCTGCGTTTCGTTGCCACCTCTGCAACTCGTGACGCAGAAACCGTGAGGAGTTCGAGGATGAGATCGAACGTATCCTCGGCATGCACCCCGAAGTCATTCCCGGCACCGAAGAAGCCGACCTGAGCTTCCTTGGTGCCACTTCCGTGGTCAATCGCGACGATCTGCCCGCCCCCTATCTGGTGGTTGATCTCGGCGGCGGGTCCACCGAGCTGGTCATCGGTGGCGACGGCGTCAGTGCGCCCACTACCCAGGTTCAGGGCGCGTTTTCCATGAACATCGGTTCCGTGCGCATGACCGAACGTCATCTGACCAATGATCCGCCGACCCAGACACAGATCGATGAGGCCGTTGCGGACGTCGATGAACATATCGATGAGGCCTTCCGCACCGTGGACGCAGGCAAGGCCCGTACCATCATTGGCGTGTCCGGCACGGTGACCACGATGACCGCCTTGGCCATGGGATTGAAGGAATACGATCACACCGTGGTCGACGGGCATCGGTTGAGCCTTGAAGACGCCTATGCCGTGGACGACAAGTTCCTTAGGATGACGCGCGCCGAGCGCCGCGAATACAAGACCATCCACCCCGGCCGTATCGATGTGGTCGGCGGCGGCGCTGTGGTCTGGAGCCGTGTGCTGGCGCGTGTCAGCGAAGCCGCCAAGGCCGATCATGGTGAAGCCATCGATTCGTTCGTTGCCAGCGAACACGGGCTGCTGGACGGCATTGTGCTCGATTATGGTCGCCGGTTGCTGGCTCAATAGCGTAAGTGGTGGGTGCCTCCAGCGGGCTGAGCCGTTAAGCAAACAGCCCGGTGGGCTGTTTGTAGGCGAGGGGAGCGGCTATGCCGCGACGGCTGCACGAAGTGCAGCAACCCGCAAGCAATGCTCAGGGCAGGAGATAGCTTATAATAGAAAAGTTGGCCTCCGTGGCGAAATGGTATACGCAGTCGACTTAAAATCGATCGCTTCGGCTTGTGGGTTCGAGTCCCACCGGAGGCACCTTGAGATCGGCCTGTGGCCGATGCCGTTTTTTGCGGCTGTGCCGCGGTCTCTCCCCAGTCGGCTTCGCCGACGCCCCCTCGTCAGAGGGGGCTCGCAGCTCACTATGTGGAGAGCTTATAAGGCCGAAACAAAAGGCCGTTAGGCTATGTGGCGTTGTGACGATGTACCTGATGAAACGAGGAATCCACATGGCTTCATGCTGGACCGATGTCGAACGAGTCGAACAAGGCGCCCTGTCCACCATGCTTGCCCAAGCCGTCATTGCGGGCACTGCACTCACCGTTGGTGCCATTGCCTGCTCGGGATTCTATCTGTCCATGATCGGCAATGTGGCCGCACTCCTGCCATGGGCGACTATCGTGATACTGATCGCCGTGGCGTTCACCTACATCGTCGGCTTCGCCCTGTTGTGGTGTGCCGAAGCCCTGACCCTGCGTGCCAACGACAAACTCAAGCCATGGCTGTACGGCGTCGTCGGATTAATCGGCTACGGCGTGTGGGGCATGTTCGTGATGAGCGCGATGATGAACACGCTGAACCAGCCGCTGAACGGCGTGGTGTTGTCGAACAGCGATGTGATGGCCCTGACCGTCAACTACGCGGTGTTCGGCTTCATCGCCTTCCTGTTGGCACAGGCGTACGCGCCCAAAATCGCCACCAAGAAGGGACTGACCATCGGGCTGATGGTGGTGCAGATCGTATTGGCCATCATCGGTATCATCGTACTGGTCATGATGTTCTCCGCACTGTCTCACTGACTGACTTATCGCTCGCCGGCACGACGCGCGCGGCCATCATCGCATAAGGCGAAAGCGATTCCGGGCGCTAGGCTGGAATACGATATCGTGATGGCATGACGCCTGATAACACCGGCATGCCGAACCAGCAGGGGAGAAGGAGCCAAATGTTCAGCGTGCTTGACATGTTCACCATCGGCGTCGGACCTTCATCCTCGCACACTGTAGGCCCGATGGTCGCGGCACATGCTTTCGCCTCCTCGTTGCAGGCCGACCATTTGGTCGATCGCACCGCACGTGTCAAATCACGCTTTACGGTTCTCTGGCGCTGACCGGTCTCGGCCACGGCACCGATCGCGCTGCGATGGCCGGGCTCGAAGGCAATCTGCCGGCCACCGTGGATACCGACCACATGATGCACATCCGCGAGACCTGCGCGTTGGACGATACTCTGAACCTCGCCGGCCTCAAACGCATCCGTTTCGACTACGACCGCGACGTGGTGTTCGAACAATGGAAGCGCATGGCCGCGCACCCCAATGGCATGCGATTCCAGGCTTTCGACGCCGCCGCAAGCTTGGTCGACGAACAGGTCTGGTATTCCATCGGCGGCGGATTCGTGCGCAAAGGCGCTCTCGAAGACCCGATGATCGGCATTCATGAACGCCCTCCGGAAGGCACCTCCTTTGCCGATGCGGACGAATCATCATCCACTGATTTCGGCGTCGAGGCACCCTATCCGTTCTCATCATGCACCGAATTGGTGTCGTTATGCCGGGAACATCATCTCAGCATCGCCGAACTTGTATGGGCCAACGAAACCGCTTCACGCTCGGGCATCCAGGTCCGATCCGATATTGATGCCATCTGGCGTGTTATGCGCGCCTGTGTGGACCACGGATGCACCTCGGCGGAACCCACATTGCCCGGTGGCCTTGACGTACCCCGCCGCGCGCCGAAAATGTATCGGCGTCTCGCCTCGAATTCCGATGTGCTGCGCCGCGACAGCCGGCGCAAAGACGCCGTGCTCGAGTCTTCCGACGCCGCATGGGTGGATCTCTTCGCCTTGGCCGTCTCTGAGGAGAATGCCGGAGGCGGGCGCATCGTAACCGCTCCGACCAACGGTTCCGCCGGCATCATTCCCGCCGTGCTTCACTATTACTGGCATTTCGTGGACAACGCCAATGAACAGGGCGTGGTCACGTTTCTGCTGACCGCCGGTGCCATCGGATACCTGTTCAAACGCAACGCCTCGATTTCCGGCGCGGAAGTCGGTTGCCAGGGCGAAGTCGGCTCGGCCTGTTCGATGGCGGCGGCCGGACTTGCCGCAGTCGTGGGCGGCACGCCGGAACAGGTGGAGAATGCTGCTGAGATCGGCATCGAACACAACTTGGGTCTGACTTGCGATCCGGTGGGCGGACTGGTGCAGATTCCATGCATCGAGCGCAATGCCATGGCCGCCAACACCGCCATCAACGCCGTGCGTATGGCCATGCTCGGCGACGGCTCACACATCGTGACCCTTGATCAGGCCATCGAAACCATGAAGCAGACCGGTGAAGACATGATGGCCAAATACAAGGAGACCTCCAAGGGCGGGCTTGCCGTCAATGTCGTCGAATGCTGATTGACATGTCTGGTATTCACCAGCATGATGACCGGAATTGACGTATACGGCCAGCGTGTCGTATCGCACAGGGATGAAGGACTACCGCCGATTCGCCGATGGTGCTAAGGTAGGGCGCATTGTGTCTTTGAAGGAGGACTAATGGCAGATCAGATGCCTCAGGTGAACGCCGAATTCGGCACCACGCCCGTTATCGAGTTCCCGACGCCCGAAGCCCCGAAAGGCTCAAGGTTGTGGAGCTGACCGAAGGCGACGGCCCGATCGTGCGTCGCGGCGACACCGTCACCGTGAACTACCACGGCGTGGTGTGGGGTAAGGACACCCCATTCGACTCCAGCTTCGACCGTCATCAGCCCGCCAGCTTCGGCATCGGCGTGGGACAGGTCATCAAGGGCTGGGACCAGACTGTGCCGGGCCATAACGTGGGTTCGCGTCTGGTGGTTTCCATTCCGCCGGAATACGGCTATGGTTCCCGCGGCATCCCGCAGGCTGGCATCGGCGGCGAGGACACGCTGGTGTTCGTCATCGACATCATTTCCACCCGCTGACCATAGGTCAGCACATGACGAACGCCGGGGTCATATCCGGCGTTTTGTCATAAATAACGAAGATTGTTTCAGCATCGACAACGGTTCAGGAGGACGATATGGCTGAGGACAAGGTCTACCTGCTGACGCAGGAAGCATACAACAAGATGAAGGAAGAGCTCGCCCATCGTGAAGGTGAGCTGCGTGAGGAAATCGCGCACAAGATCGCCGTGGCGCGTGCCGAGGGCGACTTGTCCGAGAACGGCGGCTACCAGGCCGCCCGTGAAGCGCAGAGCAAGAACGAGGGCCGCATCACCGAGCTCACCGTCAAGCTGCGCGATTCCAAGATCATCGAGAATGCTCCGGAAGGCACCGTGGGCGAGGGCTCTGTGGTGACCATCGAGCTCAACGGCAACGAGATGACCTACGTGCTCGGCAGCCGTGACATCGTGGCCGGCACCGACTACGACATCATGACCCCGGATTCCCCGATTGGCAAGGCCATCGAGGGTGCCAAGGTGGGCAACGTCGTTTCCTACACCGCACCGAACGGCCGCGAGCTGTCCGTGACGGTCAAGGCCGCCAAGCCGCTGGCCTGAGTTAGTTGACTAGTATGCCCCCGTAGGCGGGGGCATACTCATATGGCGTAGCGCTTATTGCCACAGCGAGACGATCACCATGTAGATGGCCACCATATGGCAGGCATATCCGGCCACCGTTCCGCAGTGGAAAATCTCATGGAAGCCGAAGACGCGAGGCCAAGGGTCGGGCTTGCGCAAGGCGTAGACGATGGCGCCGAGGATGTAGCAGGCACCGCCGGCGCACAGCAGCACCACCACGGCTGGCCCCGCATACGGCGAATTCCAGAACATCACCATATAAGCCAGGCCGTAGATGCCGAAGATGATGTACACCACCGTATACAGCCAGCGTGGTGCATTGATCCAGATCACATGAATCACGATGGCGATGGCCGTGCACGCCCACATCGATATGATGATCACATTGCGCCAGAATGGTTCCAGCGCAAACGAAACCGGGGTATACGTGCCAGCAATGAGCAGGAAGATGTTGACATGATCGATACGCCGCAGCACATCGGTGATGCGCGGGCTCCAATCGCCCAGATGGTAGCAGGCCGAATTGGTGAACAGAATCAGCGACGCTGTCATGAACACGGCACACGCCCACTTCAGACTCGCGCCATGTGCCAGGCATATAAGCACGATGCCTGCCGCCAATGACAGGGGAGCGGCAATCGCGTGAATCCAGCCACGCATCAACGGCTTTGGCCGTCCGTGCACGTCGAGACGAATCTTGCGTTCCACTTCCGCAGGGGCAATGCCCTCGATTTTCAGCGCACGGTTCTCCGCTTTGGCGAGATTGTGCCGGGCCTTCTCCTCGGCTTTGGCTCGAATGGCCTCGGCCTTGAACTGGGCCTTGGCCCGTACGGCATCAGCCTTGGCTTGCAACGCCTGTTCGCGCGCCTCGATAGCCGCCTGACGCTTGGATGCGATGGTGGCATCCTCTGCAATCGCCGCGCTGTTATGAGCGTCGTGATGCATCGTCTTTTCCGCGTCGTCGGTTGTTGATGCCATGATGATGCCCCCGTTTCACGAGTTGACGATACGCTTCTTACGCTGACGTAACCTACGTTAGCGTAACTTTTATGCTTGTCAATACCGACTCACGCGAACACTATCACCCAATGGCGGCGATACTATGGAATCCGAAGATGAGAACGTCACAGCAATAAGGGGTTCGGTGATGGTGTATTGCACGGAGTGTGGGTTTGCCAACGAGCAAGGAGATGCCTTCTGTTCGCAGTGCGGAAGTCCATTGGAGCAGCCCGAGGCCAATCCGGCGGCCCCTGCCTATGACGATAACGCGCTGACGCTGGTGGAGCAGCCGGCGGCACCGTTGCCCGCCGTCGCGCCGCCAACGGCGCCGGGTTCCGCGGTGCCGGGGCCTATGGCACCGGGACCCATGACCGCTGGCCCTGCGGCACCTGCTTCTCCTGAACCTCCCGCCGGGCGTCCTGACGGCGATCACACCAAAGCGGTGGTGATTGTGCTCATCGCGCTGATTTGCGTCGTGGCGTTGGTCATCGGCTTGTTCGTCACCCATAGCATGGGATTGTGGGGAGCTCAGCCGCAGGCGCAAACATCGGCACAGTCGACCGGGGCCGATGCATCGGATTCCGCCGATGATGGCACGACGGATTCCTCTGACGCCAAGTCCAAGGCCAAGAAGAACACGTCTGATAGCGCCAAAGACAAGAACAGCGACGATTCGTCCAAGAAAAGCTCGACGGAGAAGTCGAAGCCTTCCACTCCGGTGATCACATCCAGCCAGTTGTCTGACATCGCGGATTCATACTCGTCCTCCGATGTGGCCGTCTCCGCCATGGTCATCGATGGAACATTCGCCGATTCCTCAGAGGACGCCACCATCGCGACCACGTCGCAGTCCGGCAAGCAATTCGTGGCTGCCGGTTTCTATCTGCCGGTCTATCTTGCGGCCCAGGACAATGGCGATGACAACGCCAAAGCGCAGGCAAACGCGATGATGGGTTCCATGGACAACAATGCCGGCAATATGGCGGCAGCGGCGGTAGGTGGCTGGAGCGGCGTCAATTCGTGGGCATCTTCGCATGGGTATAAGGGCACCTCGTTCAACCGCGATTTCGGCGATGTGGCGGCCAGCAATGCCGGTTATGAGAATTACAGTTCCTCCCGCGATGCGGCCCGCATGCTCGCCGCAGTGGACGCCAAGGGAGGCACGTCATTGATGAACGTAGACATTGCCTCCGAAGGCGTAATCATTCCGTCCGACATGACCGTGCATGCTCACCGAGGCCAAGGCATCCAGGACACCTGTGGAATTACTTTGCCATCGTCGAAGCCAATGGTCATAAGGCCGCCGTGGCCGTTGTCACCCAATATCAGGGGCAGTCGGTGGCCGCGGACCTGATGAGCCGGGTGCTGGCCAGTGTTGACAAGACATTGGGGCAGTGACGGTGGCTCGGCATACCAAGCATAGTAGCGGCACGCGTGCAACAGGCAGCGTCGTGGGATTGATCCTGATCGCCGCCCTGATCGCCGCTTTGGTAATCGGCGTCGGTGGATGGATGTACGCGCATAACGGGCTCGGCACATCGCACGCCAAAACATCGCCCGTCGCCTCGGCATCGGACTCATCGGCAACAGCGTCGGCATCGTCGTCAACGGCGTCATCGAAACATGAACAACGCCCTGTGCATGACACCTTGGAGCGTAAGGCGGCACCTGCTCCCGACCTGACCACGGTGGCGGAAGAGAAGCGGATGTCAAATGTGTCCTCGGCGGTCACGGCAGCTGTGGCCGGCAGTGGAGGCACCTGGTCGGTGTATGTCGAGGATTTGGCCACGGGCAAAACCGTGAGCGTCGGCGGCCAGCCCATGGTGGCGGCTTCGGATATCAAACTGTACGTGATGCTTGCCGTGTACGATAAGCAACATGCCGGCACCTTGGCCACGGGCGGGCAGGATACCACCTCACTGATCAACCAGATGATCACCGTCAGCTCGAACGCGGCCACCAATCAGCTGGTATTGATGGTCGGCGATGGCGACATGGCCACAGGCATGCAACGGGTGACTGGTACGGCCGCCCGATACGGCTTCAGCGCATCCAAGCAGTTGCGGGCATTGTCCGATGCCGGCACAGACGGGACCGGCACCGAGAACTGGACGTCAGCTTCCGATTGCGGCAGATTCCTCGCCGCATTGTACCGAGGCAAACTGGTTTCCGCCGAAGCCAGCCGCTCCATGCTTGACGTATTGCTCGGGCAGACGCGACGCGCCAAAATACCCGCCGGAGTGCCGTCTGGCATTCAGGTAGCCAATAAAACCGGTGAACTGGCCGGCGTGGAAAATGATGCCGCCGTGGTGTGGGGCAAGGCCGCGGACGGAACAGAACGGGATTATGTGATGGTGGTTATGACCTCGGGAGTGGTATCGGGAACCGCGCAGCAGCAGATCGCCGCATTGTCCTCTCAGGTGTATACGGCGATGACCGCATGAACGGCGGTCAGCCGTACAACGCGATTGGCGCGGTATTGAAGATGCGATGTCGTCATAGTCGTCGTACTTGCCCGTGTGGCTTGCCGCGATGGCGGCGGTGCGTCTGCGTATGATAGGGATATGGCTGATTTTTCACATATCCTTGCAACGCGCCCCGACTTCGACGACGAGGACCGCGAGTGGCTGCATCATCTTGTCGCCGATTGGCAGGTGATCGCCGATTTGAGCTTCGCCGATCTGCTGCTGCTGGTACAGAATGGCGATGGCAAATACGTGGTGGCCGAGCAATGCCGTCCATCCACCGTGATGACGCTGCGGGCGGAAGACGTGGTGGGAAACGTCATGCCGGACGACATGGTCGGCGAATTGGACGCCGCCATGCTCTCCAGCGGGGGTGTTCCGCTCCACGGTATTGAGAACCGTGGGCAAGGCGACCATCTGCAACGTGTACGCGCCGGTTCGGCACAATGGCAAGACCTTGGGCTTGATCGTGCGTGAGACCAATATGGCCACACGAGAATCCAACGGCCGATATGAGTCGGAAAGCATCAACGCCGGCAAGCATCTGTACGAGATGATTCCGCGAGGCCAATTCCCCTACAAGGATTCGGTGATGAGCCAACGCCATATCGCTCGCGTGGCGGACGGCTTCATCATCCTGACCATGGACGGCGTGGTTCGATACTCAGCCCCGAACGCCATCAGCTGCTTTAGGCGTCTCGGTCTGCTGACCACCATGCCTGGCCATTACCTCAGCGAACTTGGCACACAGCTATTGAAGGAGAACGACCCCGTTCCGGAAATCCTGCCGTTGGTGCTGGCCGGCAAGGCCGCGGTGGATTCCGAACTTAACGCCAACCGTTCCGCCGTCTCGATGCGCTCGCTGCCCTTGTATGACAACAACGGCCGTATCGGAGCGATTCTGCTATGCCGTGACGTCACCGAGCTGCGCCGCCGAGAGCAGGAGCTGCAGACCAAGGACGCTACGATTTCCGAGATTCACCATCGTGTCAAGAACAACCTGCAGGCCGTCTCTGCGCTACTGAGGCTTCAGGCTCGTAAGACCAAGTCGGATGAGGCCAAGAAGGAATTGCAGGAGGCACAACGCCGCGTGCAGACCATTGCCATGGTGCATGAGGGATTGAGCCAGACCGCCGACGAAGTCGTCGACTTCGACAAGGTAATCGCCAACCTGCTGCGCATGGCCGTGGACTTGGCCACGATGAAAGACCAGCATATCGATATCAACTACATGGGCAAGTTCGGCATGATGCCCGCTCAGGATGCCACGCCGCTGTCCCTCGTGCTGACCGAGCTCATCACCAATTCGGTGGAGCATGGGTTCGAAGGCCGCAAGGATGGCCATATCACGATTTCCGTGGGCCGCTCCGGCCCGAACCTCAATGTGGTGGTTGAAGATGACGGTTCCGGTCTCGGCTCCGAAGAGCAGGGTGGATTGGCTCGTTCTTCCGGTTCCGGTTTGGGCACGCAGATCATCAACACCTTCGTGACCAATGATTTCGGTGGTTCCGTGCATTGGGAGCCGCGCCGCGAAGGCGGCACCCGTGTGGTGCTCGATATGAAGCTCAGGGCTGCTCAGGACGAGTGACGAGAAGCCCGAAATGAGGAAACCCTCCCGAGTGGGAGGGTTTCCTGGTATGACGAAGAAATAATCAAAACATCAGATTTGCATCTGCATGGCCTGAGAACGGCGGGCGCGCATGGCTCGGCGCTTCAGCGCACGACGCTCGTCTTCGCTCAAGCCGCCCCACACGCCGTAATCCTGATTGGTGTCCAGTGCGCACTTCAGGCATGCGTCAATCACCTTGCAGGTGCGGCACACGGCCTTGGCCTCCTCAATCTGCTGATAGGCTGCACCGGTGTTGCCCACCGGGAAGAAGAGTTCCGGATCCTTGTCACGACATGCGGCCTTGGCTCGCCAATCAAAAGCGCTGCTCATTGCTTGCCTCCCTTAAAAGCCCCGTGGCTGGTGTTGTTCCTTAAGTCCAGTACCAAGGTAACCACGAACCGTGGTGATTTTCAAGAGGTTTCGCCGAGAAAAAACCGAAGTTTTCACGAAGCGCACTGCACCAGACATGCCGATGTGCCCTCGATGAGCACGGCCCGGCCCGCGTTGTCGGCATCGATAAGACTCATCGTATCCAATAGGCGAGCGGGGACTCCAGCCATAAGATCGGATGTTCTCTCCCCGCACGGGAACACGATTCTGGTATTGCAATGCTCCGGTATGCGTATCGGTCGAATCGTGCTGACGGCGAATACCACGCTGACTGACTCATCAGCCAACGCATACGTGAAAGACAGCGCCTGTTCGTCGGTGCGGAATGGATCGAACAACTCATCGGCATCGTCGACAAACCACACGATATGCGGAGGCGGTGGTGCATCCGAGCTGGCATACGGCATGCGACGGCCGCTATGAAGCCATTGCGAGCTCCATACCCGGCGATGCGGGGAACTGACGCGTACCGCCAAGCCATCGGCCAAGCTGGCGTGTCGAGCCAATGTTTCCAGCAACGTGGTTTTGCCACGCCCCTGCGGGCCGATGACGCCGATATTGCCGCCGGTGAGAGATACTGTCGCCTCTCGCAGATTGATGCCATCGTCGGCAAGTCCAAATCGAATGCGTTGCGGTGCGTGATCGGCCACAGTCCGGTCTTTTACGTGCCGGGGGAGCGGCGCGGTAAACAGGGACGGTTGCGGCGGGCTTCCGACGAACCGCGATGCGAACGCGATCTGGCGGCACACCGCATCGATATCGCGTGCCGTTGCACAGCGGAATGCCGTCACCTGTTCGGAATCGTTGCAGAACGCCGCACCGGGCATTGCCGGACTGAGGTCGGCGGCACGACCATCGCCAAGCAGCTCGCATGATTGCAGACGGTCCCGAACCCGTAAGCAAATGCTGACGGACATATTCGCCTTCATATCGGCGCTGACCTGGCCCATGGGATTCTGCGTACAGGCGATCAGATACATGCCCAGCGACCTGCCGAGCGAGGCAATACGCACCAGACGATTCACATAATCCGGGAGCTGGTCCTTCAGAGCATGGAATTCGTCAATGACCACGATCAGGCGCGGTGGCGGATTGACCATATCGCGGATATCGGAAGCACGGACAGCGGCGGACAGCTGCTCACGGCGTGTCAGTTCGGCTTCCAACGCACGCAACGCGCGTACGGCATGAGCCAGATCCAGATCGCATACACTGCCCACGGTATGAGGCAGCCGTTCGAGTTTGCGGAACGCGGAACCGCCTTTGAAGTCCAAAAACACGAAATTCAGATGCTCGGGCCCGTTCATCGAGGCGAGCGCCAGACACCAGCTTTGCAGCAACACGGATTTGCCGGAACCGGTGGTGCCGGCCACCAGGGCATGTGGCCCCTGACGGTTCAGGTCGAGCGTCAGCGGCTCGCTTCCGGTCATGCCAACCGGCACCGCAAGGTCAAGGGGCTCAAGCCAGTGGCCCACAATGGTCCGCCATGGCAGGCGTGCGAAGTGCAGCAGCGATTCTATCGGCTGCGACGGCGCATGACGGAGGTCTGCGGCGCGGTCATCGGCGTCGTCCGTGATACCGACATCGATCGTTGCCTGTTGCGGGGCGTGAGCCTTCTCCGGGCCCGGAGACGAGGGGAGCGTCAGCAACAGGGACACGAGACAGGCGAATATGCCTGGCGCGATCATGGCGGCGAACAGCCATTGCCCGTGCAACAGCAGTATGACCATCATCAATGCTTGCGCGATCATCGGGCACGCCGCGGCAAGCATGGTCAGGCGGGCGCGCAATGGCGGCGCGCCCAAACGGTGCTTCGCCTGGGATACGGCGGATGCCGTATGGGCGGAATGTCGCTTCGAATCGTTCTGCTGTGATGTCATGCTTCCAGCGTGGGGGAGCGCGTGCCGAAGGCGCAAGTCGAATCAAGGTATGTGGTTCTAGCTTGCCGAGTTATCCACATGACATTTTGCCCGTGCATGATTGGCTGCGTGGGCAACGGCGGCGATTATGCACCGACGATGAAGCCGATAGGCTCCGGGAAAGCGTCGGTCAGCCTTCCGCCAGATTGCCCACAGTGCCGGCCTTATGCGTGCCGTCGGCAATCTGATTGAACAGTTCGGTGTTCTTGGCGTCATCGAGCAGCACCGAGGAGCCAATGCCAGCAACGTAATAATCGGGGTCGGACCAGTACACGCTGCCGGAGATGCCATTCGAGCCGGTGGCGCTTTTGAACGCCAACGCCATGGTGAGCAACGTGTCAGGGTTGGTCTTCTCGTCCACGGTGAGTGCGCTCATCGCGGCATTGGACACTGCCACGATTTTGGACGGATTGGTCAGGGTCCCACTGCTGGAAGCCTTCTTGACGATGGCCGAGATGACCTGCCGCTGGCGTTCGTTGCGCCCGAAGTCTCCTCGCGCGTCGGCGTATCGCATACGAGAGAAGGACAATGCGGTGGAACCATCCGCCGTATGGCATCCCGCCTTCCAGTTCAGTCCGGAATAGGAATCCTGAACATCCTCGTCATAGCACAGTTCGATACCGCCCAAGGCGTTCACCACGTTCTGCAGACCGCCGAACTTGATCTGTGCCACATGATCGATTTTCTGGCCGGTGATCTGCTCAACGTTGCTTACCAAAGCCTTCTTGCCCGCAATCAGCGCCACCGCATTGATTTTCATGTACTGGTTATCGACGTTCATGAGCGAATCGCGGGGAATGGAAATCAACGAACTCGGCCCGCTTTTGGGCTTGATCAGCACCAGAATTGTATCGGTCCTGAAGCCAGAGATATTGTCTACGCCGCCGTAATCGGTGGAGCCGTCACGCTCATCGGAGCCAAGAATCAGCCAAGTCGAGGCCGGCGTGTTGGGGGTGTCGGTCAGCCAGTCGCTCCGATTCAGTTTGCTGTCCACCCATTGCCAGGCGCCGAAAACGGAAAGAATCAACGCCGCCACCAGCACCGCAATCGCGCATAAGATGATGCGCAAGGCGCGCGGCCGGTGTGCCGTTACCGTTTTCGCCGTTGCCGCCGCCGGCCGGCCAAGGTGACTGAACTTCGTGGACAGGTTTGCTGCTGGCGATGAGGGGCGGGAAACCGGCATATCCGACGGATTGCGCACGGCGTTGCGGGATGAGCCGGAAGACATCCGTGCTCGCGACGGCGGAATACTGCGCGGTGCGGCGGCATCCGGAGCCGTGCTGCGAGTGGCACGTCCGGTTTTCGGAGAAAAACTGGGCGGAGTCCGCCTGCCGTTGTCTGCGGCATTGGTGCTTGCCTTGGCATTGGCGTTCGGTTGGGGCTCTTCGACGTTATTGCCCATGACAGACAGACGGTCCGATGGAGCCTGCCCTGACTGACGTGAGGCGCGGGCAGGGGCGAAGGAGCGTGGCACCTGTCCGGAAGGCCGGGTGCGTCGATTTCCCGCAGGAATGAAGCTTGGCGGGTTGATATGCGGATCTGCCCCACCTGATTCCTGCGTCATAACCCCTCCTGAAACTGTCGATTGTCTGAATGACACTCTGACACAGCATCCGCCGGGTGTTCCTGCGCTATGGTGTTCCTGCGCAGGAACGGCACAATATCATGTGCAACGGCGTCGGGGCATCGCGTTCACGCCATAGCACACAGTTCCATAAAAATGATGTAATGACACGAGAAAGAATTTGACAAAACCGAAATTGCATGTGTGTAATTTAGTCCGTATGAAAAGCTCAATAGGCAAGGAGAATCGCATGTGGGGTGTGGTCGACGATTCAGCCGAAGAGCCATGGCACGAATTGTGGGGACTATTCCGACCTGATGGCGATGTATCTTGGCAGCACAAGGCGTTGTGCGCGCAAACCGATCCGGAGGCGTTCTTCCCGGAAAAGGGAGGCTCGACCCGTGATGCCAAACGTGTGTGCGCAAAATGCGAAGTGCGTGAGCAATGCCTGAAATGGGCCATCGACCATGATGAGCGATTCGGTATCTGGGGTGGCATGAGCGAGCGCGAACGCCGTCGATATAAGCGAGAGCACCGGGAGCAGGCGTAGCTCCACACACCCCCTTCAAGTCTGGTGCGTACACTGGGAGTTTATGAGTCCGACAGGTAATAACGATATTCATGAGGCGTTGGCCGACGCCATGTCTTCTCGACCATATACGCATAGGCAGGATGTGGATACCGGCATTACGGCTGTGATCACCGTTGAGGAGGATATGCGTTTCCTCCGGTCTACATTGCGTTCGGTATTGACGCAGAATGTTCTCCCGGGAGTCGTCATCATCGCCGACGCGACCGGACGCACCAGTTCGAGGATAACCACCTCGTTCGAGGTCATCCCCTCGCCATCAGGGCCGGTGATGGAGGTGCCGCAGTCCAAGCATGTGACCATTCACATCGTCTCGGCCAAGGGCGCACGCTCCTTCGGCGATGCGGTCAGCCGGGCATTGGATCGTGCCGATCTGGATGACGCTCCCCGCGCATTGTGGCTGCTCCATGATGATTCCCGCCCTTCGGATGCCTCATGCCTTGAACGATTGCTTGAGGCGTGGCGCAATACGCCGGGCGCCAGTGTGCTCGGGTGCAAACAGTGTGATTGGGAAGGCTCCCATCTGCATGATGTCGGTATGTATGCGGGCCACCACGCCGTGCATTCCCTGGTGGTCGATGGAGAACCCGATCAGGAGCAGTATGACGGGCGGCAGGATGTGTTTGCGGTGTCGCTGGCAGGCGCGCTGGTGTCCATGTCGCAATTCACGCGACTGCGGGGCATCAATGCCTGGCTGACCACCTACAGCGAATCGGTTGATTTCTGCCGCCGTGTCTGCCTGAGCGGCGGACGCGTGGTGGTTGTCCCGCAAGCGGAGATATCACATCGTCGTACACGGTATGAAGGCATTCGTACGCGAGGCGGAGAGCCGCTTAAAGACGATCACACGGTCAATCATGCAATGACGGTGCATCGCTCCCAACAGCGGTATCTGTACACGGATCTGGCCATGTCGTCCTGGTTTATCGTCTGGCTGTGGAGGCTGCTCCGCAGTTTTGGCATGGCCATAGCCATGATGTTCGGCAAGAAGCCGTATGAAGCATGGGTGCAATTGTGCCTGCCATGGCTGGCTTTGGCCGATATCGCGGGAAACATGAAATCACGCAGGCTGGTGGCCAGACAATCGAAGGTCGCCGCATCGTCCCTGCATGTCTTGTTCGCAGACAGTCAGCAGATCAAGCAGTTCCATGATCGTCGGGATGCATTCCAATCCCAGCAGGGCAGAGTGCTGCTCAGTCCGCTGGAACGTGCCCATCTGCGGACACGCACCATATATCGCTGGAGTGCGGCCGTGGTGATGGCGCTGGTGTGCTTTGCGGCCATCGCGGTGATGTATTGGCCGGTGTTCCGTTCGATATTCTCCGGCGGATCGTTGTATTCCGATGTGTTGCTTCCCACCGGTGCCAGCTTCACGCAACTGGTGCAGTCCGCCACCACGCCGTGGGTGTTTGGCAGCGGCACCGGCATTCCTGCGCCGCCCACGCCGTGGCTGCTGGTGCTGATGCTGGCCTCGCTGGTCACGCTCGGCCATGTGACCGCCGCTTTGGCGATGATACTGTTTGTGGCCGCGCCGCTGAGCGCATTGTCGTTCTGGGCGCTGGCGGGCGTATTCACCCGCTCGGACGTGGTTCGTGTGCTGGGAGGACTGCTGTGGGCATCCACCGGCATTATGTTCGGCTGGTATGCGCAGGCCAATATGCCGATGCTCACCGTAATGGTGTTCCTGCCGGCCGCGTTCGCATTCGTGTTCCGTGCCGTGGGCATGTACCATACCGAAGACCCGCTCAAGCCGCGCACATCCGTTCAGGCCGCGGCCATCGCCGCACTGTGCTTCATCCCTGTGGTGGCCGCCGAACCGCAGCTGCTGTTCGCGCTGATCGTCGTGTTCCTGATGTTCCTGCTATTCGTGCGTCGCAAGCGCGCCATGCTGTTGCTTATTCCGGTTCCTGCCGCCTTTGCGGTGGCTCCTACGCTCGTCAATGCGGTGCGTTACGCCGATTTGGGTATGTGGCGTCAACTGTTCGGCGACATCACGGTGCCAACGTCATCCGCCAACGGGTCGCCGGCGTCGCTGAGTCTGCTTGAGGCCGCACAGCGTGCGCTGGGATGGCGAATGGGGGCGACTGATTATGCCGATTTGGCGGTCACTGTGCTGTTTGGCGTCATCACGCTGCTTGCTCTTGCTTCGCTGGTGCTGCCGTTCGCGTTGCGGACCTCGCGACTGATGTGGGTGGTAATCGTCTGCGGAGGCGCGCTCGCCCTGGTCTCCAGCCGTGTGGCCATAACCGTGGATGCCGATGGTGTCGTGGCCGGTTCCGCGCAGCCGGGCATCGCGATGATGATATTGGGCTTCCTTGCCTGCGTGTGTCTCGTCGCTGGTGGGGCGGTGAAGCGATTCCAGCCGTTGCATGCGTCTGGCAGTGATCCCGCACCGAAAAAGGACCGTCTGCATGTGCTCATTGTGTCTGGCCGTGTGATGCTTGCTCTGATACTGGTGTGCTGCATCGGCATTCAATGCATGTATGGCATCGAACGTCATAAGGATGCGGGACTGGGCGTGTCTGAAAACGGCCTGCCCATGGTCACCACCGATTATCTGGAGGCCAGTGCCGATCATCGTGTGCTTGCCGTGAGCGCGGAGACCCGCAACATCGTCAACTATGCGGTGATGCGCACCTCGCGCGGCGATCTGATCGACAGTTCCCCGGTCCAGCGGGCGCGCCTGCTGTCCGGCAAGCATGATGCGGTTGACGAACAACTGGCCCAGGCCTGTGACTCGCTGCTGTCCAATCCCGACGAAGAGGCCATTGCGGCCATCAGCGCGCTTGGATTCGGCGGCATCTACGTGGTTCCCGAGACCGGCGATTCCTCGAACGACATGTCGTATGAACAGTTGAGCGCGAATATCGCCGCATCGAACGGCACCCAGTCCCTGGTCTCCACGGATAGCGGCAGCTACTATCGTCTGACGCTGCGTAGCAGCGCCTCACAGCAGGTGGGTACCTCATGGCAGCAACGTGCACAGCATAGTGTCTGGAGGCACGCCTGGCTGATATGCCTAGGTGTGATCACGGCGTTGTACTGCTTGGTCGCCATGCCTCGCAGACGACCGTCCTACGGATTGGAGGAGCGGGCATGAGCAACAAAACTTCTGGTTTCAAACGTGCGATCGGCATCGTGCTCGGTGTGATCACCATGCTGGTGTTGATTGCGCTGTTCGTCGTTCTCGTCATGGCCCCCATCCCCAATATCTGGGTGGATAAGGTGGCCGCTTCCGATAATGCCATCGACCAGACCGTTAGTCCGACCCAGTCCAAAACCTACTGTCCGGCACCTATAGGATTGGCCGATACCGGCACGTACGGCGACAGCGCCTTCCAGGCCACTGTCGGCAATCTGAGTACGCAGGCGCGCTATGCGGCGTTCGGCTCCGTCTACAGCGCCACTGTCTCGGCGATCGGGCAAACGTCCAGTTCAGATGACGTGACTTTGAAAGACGCCGATCCGACCGACGATTCCTCGGTGAAAACCGGTGCTCAGAAGATCGATCAGGGAGCTCGCCTGATCAATACCCGTATGTTGCAGGCCGCAGCTGGCACCGGCACTGTCGGCACCATCGCATCATGGGCCGATGATGGCGATGTGAGAGGTGTCTCGGCGGCATCCTGCGTATCGACCTCGCTCGGCCAGTCGTTCCTGCTCTCCGGCAGCATGACTGGTACCACACAGCAGCTCATCGTCTCGAATCCCTCCACCAAGCCGACCACCGTCGACATTGCCGTCTGGGGTTCCGAGACAGCCGGGAAAATGGCATTGTCCACACAATCCACGCTGTCTGTGCCAGCTGAGGGGGAGTCCTCGATGGAACTGTCCGCCGCGGTCGATGGGCAGCATGGTCTGTTCGTGACCGTTTCCAGCAAGGAGACTCCTATCGCGTCCGTGGTGCGTACGGTGACCATGGATGGTCTGACACCGAAAGGTTCTGATTTCGCGCTGCCGCTGCCGACCGCATCCAATGCATCGGTGGCGCCGTCCATCACTGCCGGCGATGCGGTCACCGCTTATCTGTTCGCCAAGGCAGACACCAGCACCGGGCTGTCATGGATTACCGCCAAAGGCTTGGTTCCCGCCAAAGATGCCACCGTCACTGCTGATAAAGTGACGGCGATCGACTTTGGGAGAGGCTCCTGATGGGGCGTTGGGCGTGATGTCCACCGCAGAGGACGCCGTGTCGTTCTCCGTCAAGGCCACACGCTCCGGTGACTCCGGCCAAGCCGATTTCGCATTGGTCAATGCCGGCGAGCCATCCGAATTCTCGGGGTTGGCCCTTCCCGACGGAGTAAAGGCCTCCATCACGCTGGCCAATACGTCCAATGAGCGCAGGACGGTCACCTTGCGCGCCTACGATGATGCTGGTGCTTCGGTAACCTCCAAGGAAATCACACTGGATGCGAACGCAGCGCAAACGATTGAAGCCGGCAACCTTTCCGGCGATCATGGCACCGCGGTCGTGCTGATGTTGGAGGACTCATCCATGAAAGTGAGCTGGGGAGCGCGGTTCAGTCACGATTCGTTGCAAGACAAGGACATCGCCGGATTGTCCGTCATCGACGCTTCAACGCTGATGCCCGCCACGGTTCATGTCTGGGCTCGGAATGATTCCTCCATCGTCAAGTAGAGCGCGCTCGCCGAAGCATCGGTCTGATGATGTTTCGGCGGCGATGTAGCTGCGGGCCGTGCCACTATCTTATTACAAGTGACACGGCCCGCAGTGTTGTCACAGGCCCCAGTCAGGGTCGATTTCCTCCGGCCTGCGCCCATACAATTCCGCTATGCGGGCCACCAGCTCATCCCTGACGGCCAATTGCAATTCGAGCTTGGTAGATGCCTCGGTCTGCAACGGCATGCGGTAGAGCACGACTCGTGCGGGAATGCCGTGGCTGGCAGGGAAGCACTGGGACGTCATATTCGGCTCGGTCTGCCAAGGCGTCGGATCCGAAGGCGGCACATCCTCCACCGCGAACTGGAGCGGACGTATCAGTTCCGGCCACGCTTGGCCGAGCCTGCGAACCTGGGCCGCCACCATATCGTCGAACATGCCGGTACGAGTGCGGTAACGGGGCAGACGGGTGCCGAACATCGGGGTTCGTGTGCCGCGACCGTGGCGGTTGCGGTAGATTCGTGCGTTCCAAGGTGGCTGAAGCATGGTTCCTACCATAGGACATGGCGGAGGCAACATGCGTTAGGATTGGTTCATTGGTTGTGAACATTCGTCAACGAGGGAGGCGCGACAAATGGTGGTATGTTCGTGGTCCGAACTTGATTTCGATAATGTCTGCTCCAACGCCAAGGTGTTCGGTTTCGATTTGGACAACACACTGGCCAGCTCAAAACAGCCGATGAAGCCCGCGATGATCGAACGGTTCTGTGCGTTGCTCGACCATACGGTGGTGGCCCTGATCTCAGGGGGCGGCATGGCGGTGGTCACCTCGCAGGTGCTGGATGTACTCACCCCGAATGCCAGGCGCGGCAATCTGCACGTCATGCCTACCTCCGGCTCCCGGTATTACCGGTGGGATGGCACGCAATGGGCCTTGGTGTATGCGCATGATCTGTCCGAAGCCACCGTGGCCGCTGTCTCGGAAAGTCTTGAGCGACATGCCCGGGAACTGGGATTGTGGGAACAGCAGGTATGGGGGCCTCGAATCGAGAACAGGGGCAGCCAGATCACCTTCTCCGCTCTTGGGCAGTTCGCCCCCGTAGCGGCCAAGCAGGCATGGGATCGCGATAACACGAAGAAACAGGCGCTGGTCGAAGCGGTCAAGGCCGATCTGCCGCATATGCGGGTCAGGGCCGGCGGATACACCAGTGTGGATGTCAGCGAATGCGGCATCGATAAGGCCTATGCCGTGCGCAAGCTGACGCAGATACTTGGCATACGGGCCGATGAAATGGTGTTCGTGGGTGATCGCATGACGCCTACGGGTAATGACTATCCCGCGGTTGAGGCCGGTGCGATCGGTGTTCGTGTGGAGAATCCGCAAGACACGGTACAACTGCTGGATGCACTGCTTGCGCGATTTGATACTCCAGCTCGATAGTGACGCGTTATGGACGGGCCGAGCGTATACAAGTGGTGGCATGCGATGTGGGCACAGGTCTGCAATTTGCTGTTTCCACGCGGCTGCGCTGGGTGTGACGCGCCGGATGAGGTATTGTGTGCGGCATGCTGGGCCCTGTTCGCGCAATGCCGGGAACGGGATGCAGACAGTGGTGGCGGAGCCCGTATATGGTCCGCATCGATTTATCAGGGATCGGTACGTCGTGCCATTCTCGACTGGAAGGACCACGACGATACCGAGCTTGACGGCCCTTTCGGCCGCATCATGGTGTCGCTGCTGAACAAGACGCCAATACCATCATCATGCTTGGGTCATCGCGTATTGGTGGTTCCGGTGCCATCATCGCGGGCGTCAATGCGCCGAAGAGGACGTGCCCATACGGCACCGTTGGCCAAATCGGTGGCAGGGCATTGCGTGGGTACGGCGTCGATGCGCGACCATGCAATGCCCTGAGCTCCTCCACCAAGGCACGCTCCGTGCAGCAGGTCTCTTCGGCGCAGCGTGCCCGCCGTATCACCGGTCACGTCACGGTGAAGCGTGATCTCATCGGCCATGGCGACGCGGTGCTTCTCATTGATGACATCGCCACCACAGGTGCCACCGTGCGGCAATGCGTTCAGGCATTTCAGCAGGCCGGCACCAAGGTGGTGGGCGTGCTGGTATTGGCGGATGCCGTGGTGCGACGGTCCGATGACGATATCAACGGGTGAATGACATCGGTGACGATGCCCCAGATAGCAGGCGAAGCGCCGTTGCTCGGCATGTAATCGGGGTATCGCGGATTCTCGGCGTGCAATATGGTGATGCCGGCCCGTGAAACCAGCCGTTTGATGGCGATTTCATCGTCCATGACAGCCGCAACCACATCTCCGGGGACTGGTGCCAACGAACGATCGACAATCAGCAGATCGCCGTTGTGGATGCCCGCATTGATCATGGAATCGCCGGCCATCTGCATAACAAACAGCGTGGTGTCGTGCGCCATGGCCTGTGACTCGGCTTGCTGTGTCATACCGCGCCTCCCACCCTGTGTTCGAACATCTGTTCGAACACAGTATACGGTAAGACGGCGGACAATATCAGCGTTCGGCGATGTGATATTTAGGTAGGATGATTTCGAAATCGGCGCCTCGCGTGTCATCGACCACTTTGACGGTGCCGCCGTGCAATTGGGCCGCCCAGCGTGCGATGGACAGGCCAAGGCCGGTGCCGCCCGACTCGGTGCCGGGACCCGTCTTGCCTTTGACAAAGCGCCGGAAGATGTCCGAACGGTCGGACGGTGCAATCTGGGAGCCGAAATTCACCACATTGGTCACGATGGTGCCTTGGTTGTCATCCTCATGGGCGTCGACCAGCACGGTGGTGCCGTCGGCCGAATGCTTCAGCGCGTTGGCGATGATGTTGGTGAACAGCTGGCGCAGGCGGTCCTGATCGCCTTCCATCGAGATGTCGGCCGGCACGGTGACGCGGATGTCGTGGGCGTGGCCGCCATCGGCGATTTCCAACGGCTCGATGGTCTCGTCAAGAAAATCGGCGAAGTTGAACTTTTCGATATTCAGACTCGCCGCACCGGCCTCCATACGGCTCAAATCCAACAGGAAGGCGATGAGGTCGGAGAGACGCTGCGTTTGGGTGAGGATGCTCTCCAGATTGGCGGGAGTGGGCTCGATGACGCCGTCGGCCATGTTCTCGACCATCGCCTGCAAAGCGGAAACGGGCGTGCGCAGCTCATGGCTCACATTGGCGATCATGTCGCGGCGCATTTTATCGGCATGCTCGAGTTCGCCGGCCATCTCGTTGAACGAGCGAGCCAGCTGGCCGACTTCGTCATGACGATCCTGATTGATATCCACGCGGACCGTGTAATCGCCATCCGCCATGGCTTCGGCCACATCGCGCATCTGGCGTAGGGGAGCGGTGATGCCGCGAGAGAAGAAATAGGTGATGCCCAAGGCCACCACCAAAGTTAGCGGCATGGCGATCCAACCGGACCAACCGAATTTCAGGAGGAACCAGCACATGGCAAACGCGATGGCAGTGGCGATAACGATCAGTGCGCTGAGTTCCAGCTTCAGAGAGGAGAACAAATCAACCGGCTTGACGCGAGGTTTCATCGCGTCAAGCCGGGATTGCTGTTGTTTTTGGATGCCATCACGCGGTCAACGGCTCGAAAGCGTAGCCCACGCCGTGCACGGTGCGGATGGTATCGGCGCCGAGCTTATGGCGCAGCGCCTTGACGTGGCTGTCGACGGTGCGGGTGCCGGATGCGTCGACCCAGTCCCAGACCTCTTCGAGCAGCTTTTCGCGGGTGAGCACCGACTTCGGGCGGCGGGCCAGCGTGGCCAGCAGATCGAACTCGGTGGGGGTCAGATGCACCTGCTCGCCGTTCACGGTGACGATGCGCTGGGCCGGGTCGATGACCATCGAACCGAAGTCGAGCAGCTTCTCGTTCTCCGAATTCTTGGCGATGACCTTCGCACGCTCCACGCGGCGCAGCAGCGCCTTGCAGCGGGCGATGAGCTCGCGCATGGAGAACGGTTTGGTCATGTAATCATCGGCACCCGCTCCCAGACCGATGACCTTGTCGGCCTCGTCATCACGTGCGGTGAGGATCAGCACCGGCACCGGACGTTCGGCGACGATGCGTTTGGTGGCCTCAAGACCATCCATGACCGGCAGCATGATGTCCATGATCACCAGATCGGGGCGTAGCTGGGACGCGGCCTGGACGGCGGAAGCGCCGTCCCCGGCCACGCGAGCGGTCCATCCCTCAGCGGTGATGCGCTGGGCGATGGCCGTGGCGAGCGTGGGCTCGTCCTCGACCACCAACACCGTGCGCGGTATCGTATTCCGACGCGCTGTGGTATTGAGCATAAATAAACCGGTTACCTTTCAGCCTGTTGACCAGTTCAGTCTTCCGGCTTCAAGAATACAACTCCCAGAGCCGGAACGGTGATCTTCGCCGAGAACGGACGCGAATGATATTCGCCCTCGACCGCTTCGAAGGTGCCGTTGTGGATGTCGGAGCCGCCGTACTTGGCGTCATCGGTGGTGAACACTTCGGTCCACTTGCCGCCGGTGGGCAGCGCCACCTGATAATCGGACCAGGCTTCACCGGAGAAGTTGACCACCACGGCCAAGGTCTCGTCCTTGGTGCCGATGCGCAGGAAGCTCAGCGTGTTGTGGTCGGCATCGTCGCTGGTCAGCCACTGGAAGCCGGCCGGATCGAAGTCCTGGCTCCATAGTGCCGGATGCGCCTTGTAGAAGGCGTTGAGGTCGGCGACCATGGTCTGGACCTGACGGTGCTCCTGCCAGTTCAGGCAATCCCAATCGATGGAGGCGTCGTGATCCCACTCGCCCCACTGGGCCAGCTCGTTGCCCATGAAGGAGAGCTTCTTGCCCGGGTGAGCCCACTGATAGGCGAACATCGAACGCACGCCGGCTAGCTTCTGCCAGCCATCGCCCGGCATCTTGCCGTACAGGGAGCCCTTGCCGTACACGACTTCGTCGTGGCTGATGGGCAATACGTAGTGTTCGGAGTAGGCGTACACCATGGAGAAGGTGATTTCGTTGTGGTGCCACTTGCGGTTGATGGGCTCCTCGTGCAGATACTCGAGGGTGTCGTGCATCCAGCCCATGTTCCACTTCATGCCGAAGCCGATGCCGCCGGCGAAGGTGGGGGCGGTGATGCCCGGCCATGCGGTGGACTCCTCGGCGATCATCATGACGCCGGGGTTGTTCTTGTACGCGGTGGCGGTGGCCTCCTTGAGGAAGTCGATGGCCTCCAGGTTCTCGCGTCCGCCGTAGATGTTCGGGCGCCACTGGCCGGGTTCGCGGCTGTAGTCGAGGTAGAGCATGGAGCTGACGGCATCCACGCGCAGTGCATCGACGTGCAGGTCCTCAAGCCAGAACAGGGCGTTGGCCACCAGGAAGTTGCGTACTTCGCGGCGTCCGAAGTTGAACACATAGGTGCCCCATTCAGGGTGTTCGCCGCGCAGCGGGTCCGGGTCCTCGTACAGCGGGGTGCCGTCGAAGCGGCCGAGCGCGAAGGCATCCTTCGGGAAGTGGGCGGGCACCCAGTCCATAATCACGCCGATGCCGGCCTGATGGAACTGGTCGACCAGGTAACGGAAGTCGTCGGGGGAGCCGGGACGGGAGTCGACTGCATAGTAGCCGGTGACCTGATAGCCCCAGGAGCCGGAGAACGGGTGCTGGGCCAGTGGCATGAACTCCACGTGGGTGAAGCCTTCCTGCTTGACGTAGTCCACGAGCTGCTTGGCCAGGTCGCGGTAGGTCAGTCCCTGCTTCCAGCTGCCGGCGTGCACCTCATAGATGGAGACCGGGCCATCATGCGGGTTGGTGGTGCGGCGGTGCTGCATCCAGGCGTCATCGTTCCACTTGTAGGTGGATTCGGTGACGATGGAGGCGGTGTTCGGCGGAACTTCGTGCTGACGCTCCATCGGGTCAGCCTTCATCTCCCACGTGTAATTGGCGTTCAGGATCTGGAACTTGTAGGTCTCGCCCGCGCCGATGCCGGGGATGAAGATCTCCCACACGCCGGAGGAGCCGAGCTCGCGCATGGCATGACGGCGGCCATCCCAGGCGTTGAAGTTACCGACCACGCGCACGGCATGGGCGTTCGGGGCCCACACGGAGAATGCGGTGCCTACCACCTGTTCGCCGGGCGTGCCGTCTGCGCCGCCCATCGGATCGTCGTAGCGCAGCACATGCGCGCCAAGCGCCTCCCAGAGCTTCTCGTGACGGCCCTCGCCGAACAGATAGGTGTCCATGTCGCCGACTGTGGGCATATAACGGTATGGGTCATCCTCAATGAGCACTGCGCCGCTTTCCCACTCGGTCCTGACGCGGTAGTCGGGAATCGTGGGCTGCTTCTTGGTGCCGGAGGCCGGCACGGTAACCACGAACACGCCGTTGTATTCGTGGGTCATGGGGTATTCGCCATCCTGGGTGAGGATGGTCACGGACTTGGCAAGCGGACGCAGCACACGGATTGTGGCGGTGTCGGCATGCTTGCCGATGCCGAGATGCCCGCCGAGAACTCCGTGGGGGTTGTAGAATTCAGCATTGCTCACCGCATCGAGGTCGCCTTGGGCGACAGGCACGGTGACGGTATCTTCCTTGATCTTCGTTTTTTTAGCCATGTCCCAAAGTCTACGTGCATTGGAGTTGAAAACGCTACATTGGCGCGTCGAAAATGGCGAATTCTTGCCCTTTTCGGTGTGTCTCCGTGGTTGTGAGCGCTCTCATAGGGGCGGTCCAGACCGCATGGCATAATTATTCGAGCTTTTGTGTGTAAGCCGTCAGTTCTCGGAGGGTACATGTCTTACAAAGTCGGCGATATGGTCGTCTATCCGCGTCATGGTGCAGCGAAGGTGGAGGCCATTACCGAGCGGACGGTCAAGGGAGTGACGCGCGAATATCTGCAGCTGTCCGTACTCTCTTCCGATGGTTTGGTCATCAACGTTCCCGTGGACAATGCCAAGAAGGTCGGCGTGCGTGACATCGTCTCCGCATCCGAAGTGGCCAAGGTGTTCGGCATCCTGCGGACCCCGATCATCGAGAAAGAGATGAACTGGTCTCGCCGTTACAAGCTGAACGTCGAAAAGATCGCCACCGGTGACGTCAACAAGATCGCCGAAGTGGTTCGCGATCTCGCCCAGCGCGATGTCGACGAGCACGGCCTGTCCGCGGGCGAGAAGCGTATGCTCACCAAGGCCCGAGCCATTCTGACTTCTGAGATCGCCTTGTCTGAGAAGATCGACGAGGCGGAAGCCCAGCGTCTGCTCGACGTGAACCTGGGCTACGAGCCCGCTCAGCCCGGTGACGACAAGCATCACACCGCCGAGCCCGAAGAGGCCGCGGCCGATACTTTGGCTCGTGTCGAAGCCGAGAAGAAGTCCAAGAAGAAGTGATTTGATTGTTTTGAGGCCCCGGTCGTGTCCTTATGCGATACGCCGGGGCTTCGTGATTCATAATCGTTTGCTGCCGTTCGTCTGGGCAGCGCCATCGAAGGGGGCTGCATGGGGTCTGCAGGAGTGTTGATAGGGCAGGGTTTTGACGCTCACCGTTTTGCGCCTGCTGGTTCAGGCCGTGAACTGTGGATTGCAGGGCTTTACTGGCCGGTGCCTGATTCATGCAGCGAGGCCGATGCCGCCAAATACGAGGGTATCGAAGGCGATTCCGATGGCGATGTGGCCGCGCACGCCCTGATTGACGCGTTGCTTGCCGCCGCCCGATTGGGAGACATTGGTTTACTGTTCGGTGTCGGTGCGGACGCGCATGGTGCCGGAATGCATGGCATCGATATGCTGCAAGAAGTTGTGGCGCATCTGGCATCCAACGGGTATACGCCGGCGTCGGCCTCGGTGGTGATCATCGGCAACCGCCCGAAAATCGGCACACGCCGTGCTGAAGCCGAAGCCGCCCTGTCTGCGGCGGTTGGTTGCCCGGTATCGGTTGCCGCCACCACCACCGACCATATGGGATTCACTGGCCGCGGCGAAGGCATCGCCGCCATCGCCAATGCCTTGGTGGAGAAGATATAACAAAGCCCCCGCTATGAATTTGCCAGCGGGGGCAAGAAAAAATGGATGAGATTACTTCCGCATCGTCTCCACGGCTTTGGCGATAGCCCAGAACAGGGTGGAAAGCGTCACGATGATGAAGCTCGGGGGAGCGGGGAACATCGCCGACAGCACGAGTCCGGCCCAAATCGACACCAAGCACAGCACGCTGGCGATCACCATTGCCTTGAATGGGGAGCCGGCCAGAATATTGGCGGTGGCCGCAGGCGTGATCACCAGTGCGAAAATCAGCAAGGTGCCCACTGCCGGCACGGCGATGGTGATCACACCGGCCATAATCGCCATAAACGCCACGTTCATCAGCCCGATCGGCACACCCTTGGCCTGTGCCACCTGCTCATCCAACGAACTGAACAGCAGCGGGCGGTAGATGATGGCCAACAATGCCAGCAGCAATACGTCGAACACGGCGAAGCCGATGATCTGGCCGGTGGTGATGGTCAGGATCGAGCCGAAGAGAATCGACTGCATCTGCTGGGAGGCGGAACTCGACAATCGCGCGAAGAACAGACCCAAGCCGGTGGCGAAGGCCAGCACGGTGCCGGTGGCGACTTCACGCTCGGAAACGCGCTTGCCCAAAGCACCGATCACCAGTGCGCCGCCCAGTGCGAACACGCCCATGCCCAGTGACACGGGCAGGCCGAGCAACACCGCGCCGGTCGCGCCCGGCAGGCCGATATGGGCCAGCGCATGGGCCGCGAAGGTGGAACGACGGGCGATGGTGAAGTATCCCATGACACCGGCGGCGAGGGCAATGCACAGGCCGGCGATGAAGGCGTTGGTCATGAATGGAGCGGACAGTGTATCCAGCCATTCGGGATCATACGAAAAGTTGATGGTGCTCATGTCTCTGTATTTTCTCCATGCCTGAGCTGCAGTCCGTTGATGGGCTGTGGGTCGGCTCGCTTGATGTTATCGATTCTCGGCGCTGTTGGCGGCGTTGCCATTGGTGGCGTTGCCGTGCTCGTGATGGTGCAATTGCGCCACTTCGGCGGCCGTGTGCATATCCTGCGGCTGGTCCTGGGGCTCATCCGGCGTCGGGGTCACGAACATGTCACCCTGCGGAGTGGTGACCACCTGCACTTGTGTGCCGTAGAGGTGGGTGAGTAGGTCGGAGTCGAGCACTTTGTGCATATCGGCGTAGTGCGGGTGCCCGTCGAGCAAGTAGACGGCACCGGTCAGAATCGGCAAGAGCATATTGAGATCGTGCGCAACCACTTGGATGGTCATGTTCAGTTCACGGTTCAGCTTGGCCAGCACGTGTACGGTGGCGCGCTGACTGGCCAGATCGAGGTTGGCCAACGGCTCGTCAAGCATCAGCAGTTGTGGGTCGCACACCAGCGCCTGGGCGATGGCCACACGCTGGCGCAAACCGCCGGACAGTTCGGACAGACGGTACCGCGTCTTGTCGGCGATGCCGGTGAACTCCAGCGCCTCGAGTGCTTTGGCTTTCTGGGCCTTGGTGATGGGGTGGATGCCGAATCGGGTGCCGGTCAGGCCCAGCAACACGGATTGTTCGGCGGTGAGATTGGAATCGACATTCGCCACATAGCTCTGCGGCACATATCCGATGCGTTTGTTCATCTCGCCTGCGGGCTTGCCCAGTACGGTCAGGCTGCCATGGCAAAGCGGCAAAAGGCCCAGCTCGGCCCTCATCATCGTGGTTTTGCCGGTGCCGTTGGTGCCGACGATGGCCGTGACCGAACCGGTGGGAATGGTGAAGGTGCCATGCTGCCAGATGATATGGTCGCCACGCTTGATGGCGGCATCGCTGAACACGATGCAATCGGAAGTTTCACTCATAACGCCCGATTGTGGCAAACGATGCTGACAATCGTTCTCAATATCGTGTACGGATGGTGATAACCAAAGAGAAGGGTTGTGCGGCCATCTCGACAATGGCCGCACAACCCTTCTCGTGCAAGGCGTCTATCGGCATTGCATGAATCCGATGCCGGTGTCCTTTGCTTCTAACTATTTGCCGGAGTCGGTCTGGTCGTTGCCGGAGGCATCGCCGGAATCGCCATTGGCGGCATCGGCCTTTGCCGAATCCTGAGATGAGTCGCTGGATGCGGCCGCCTTGCACTGACGGATGTACTGGGGCTCCGTGCTGGAACCGGTGCTGGCCTTGGAGTCTTGCGCATTGGCATCATCCGTGGCGGCGCCGTCGGCGCTGGAATCATCGGAATTCGCGTTGCCGTCCGCGGTGTCGCCGTCCGTCTTGGCATCACCTGAGGCGTCGCCGGTGCCGGCGTCACCGGAATCATTGGCGTCGCCATCAGCAGTGCCGTCCGTGGCGTCTTCACAGCCATAGCTTGGATCCACCGCGTCGATGATGGTGTTGATGAGCTGGTTGATCCAGGCGTTCAGCGTGTCGGCATCCTTGGGCATTTGTTCGGAGACGTCGACTACCGGCACATCGGCACGGCCGGCAGCGCCAGTGATCATATTGCTCGCGTCGCTGGCCTCCTGCGTGTTGTTGACCAGCACATCCACGCCCTTGTCTTCGATGAGTTTCTGGAAAGACTGCAGGTCCGCGGGTGCCGGTTCGCCGCCGGAAGCGGTCGATTGCGTATACCCTTTGGGCGTCTGATCCTTGAACCCGAGATCGGCCATCAGATAATAGACCACGGGTTCGGTGGCTGCATAGGTGAGGTCGGAGTGGGATTTGGTGAACTCGGACGCCCATGTTTCCAGCGATTTCTCATCCGCCTGCCATGCCTTGAGCCGCTTCTGGAAGGCCTTCTTCTTGCTGGGGAGTGCCTTTATATATGCATCGGTGATGGCCGTGGCCATGCTGGATCGAGCGTCTTTGGAGAACCACAGATGCGGGTTATCGCCCTCGACGGCACCCATGACGGAAGCGACGGACACGATATTCGTGGTCTTGGTCATCGATTTGGTGGCCCAGGAATCGTAGCCCGCACCGTTGGCCACGATGATTTGGGCCTTGGACAGCTTGGCGACATCCGAGGTCTTTGGCTCGAAATCGTGGGCATCCACATTGGTGGAGTTCACGATGGACGTGACTTCCACATCATCGCCGCCCAGCTCGGCGGCCAGCGAGCCCCATTGATTGAGGGAGGCCACCACATTGATCGGCCCGGTCGGTGCGGGAACGCTGGTCTTGTTGTCCGGCTCGGTTTCAGCGGGGGAGGTGGCTGCGCATGCGGTGGTTGCGAACAACAGGACGGCGCTCAGGCCGGCTGCGGCGAGTCGCGTAAGTCGTGTGATTTGAGTCCCCATGGCACGCCTTCTTCGTGAGAGCGAACGATATATAATCCTGACTTGTTCCAACGATAGCCTATCGTTTCGATAGAATGCACCGAAACTACAGGGGAGGGCGTTGATGTCCACAAAAATCGACGGTAAGCAGATTGCGGCCGAAATCAAGACCAACCTTGCCGAGCGAGTGAACAAGCTCAAGGCGCAGGGCATCCAACCGGGGCTGGGCACGCTGCTGGTGGGCGAGGACCCCGGGTCGATGAAGTACGTGGCCGGCAAGCACGCCGATTGCCAGGAAGTGGGCATTACCTCAGTCAAGAAGGAACTGCCGGCGGACGCCAGCTTCGATGACATCGCCGCTGCCGTACGCGAACTCAACGAAGATTCGGCCTGCACCGGGTTCATCGTCCAGCTGCCGTTGCCCAAGGACATCAACGAGAACGCGATCATCGACATGATTGACCCGGCCAAGGATGCCGACGGCATGCACCCGTATAACCTCGGCGAACTGGTGCTGCATGTGCGCGGCGACATTTCGACGCCGCTGCCTTGCACTCCGCGCGGTGTGCTCGAGCTGCTCGACGCCTATGACATTGATCTGAACGGCAAGGAAGTGTGCGTGCTTGGCCGCGGCATCACCATTGGCCGCACGATTGGCCTGATGCTCACGCGCAACGCCGTCAACGCCACCGTCACCCTGTGCCACACCGGTACCCGGGATGTGGCCGACCACATGCGCCGCGCCGACGTGATCGTCGCCGCAATGGGTTCGGCCGGATTCGTGACGCCCGACAAGATCAAGGACGGTGCCGTGCTGGTCGACGTGGGCGTCAGCCGCGTCTACGATGAAGAAGCCGGTCGCTACCGTATCAAGGGCGACGTGGACAAGGCCTGCTACGACAAGGCCTCCGCCTACACCCCCAACCCCGGAGGCGTGGGCCCCATGACCCGAGCCGTGCTCCTAGCCAACGTCGTGGAAATGGCCGAACGACACGCCTAGAGTTTCCTAGGAAATTTGGGCAGAGTTGCTTGTATTGTGAATATCTGTGTGCCTGTAAGGGTGTGCGTATAACTGAATATCGAGAAATTATCCATCCACTATTAGAAACCATATATTTACATGGCAGAGAACAACACTGAAGCCACCAAGGTTGCCATCAACGACATCGGCACCGAAGAGGACTTCATCAAGGCAGTCGATTCCACCATCAAGAACTTCGATGATGGTGATCTGGTTGAGGGCACCGTCGTCAAGATCGATCACGACGAAGTCCTCTTGGACATCGGCTACAAGACCGAGGGTGTCATCCCCCTCCCGCGAGCTTTCCATCAAGAAGGACGTTGATCCTGGCGAAGTCGTCGAGGTCGGCGACACCATCGAGGCCCTTGTCGTCACCAAGGAAGACAAGGAAGGCCGTCTGATTCTGTCCAAGAAGCGTGCCCAGTACGAGCGCGCCTGGGGCGACATCGAGAAGATCAAGGAAGCTGACGGCGTCGTTGAGGGCACCGTCATCGAAGCCGTCAAGGGCGGCCTCATCGTCGACATCGGTCTGCGTGGTTTCCTGCCTGCCTCCCTCGTTGAGATGCGTCGCGTCCGCGACCTCTCCCCGTACATCGGCCAGAAGATCAAGGCCAGGATCCTTGAGCTCGACAAGAACCGCAACAACGTGGTCCTGTCCCGTCGCCAGTACCTCGAGGAGACCCAGTCCGAGGTCCGCGAGACCTTCCTGTCCCAGCTCAAGAAGGGCCAGATCCGTGAGGGCGTGGTGTCCTCCATCGTTAACTTCGGCGCTTTCGTCGATCTCGGCGGTGTTGACGGCCTGATCCACGTTTCCGAGCTGTCCTGGGAAGCACATCGACCACCCGTCTGAGGTCGTCAAGGTCGGCGACAAGGTCACCGTCGAGGTGCTCGACGTCGATCTCGACCGTGAGCGTATCTCCCTGTCCCTGAAGGCGACTCAGGAGGATCCGTGGCAGCGCTTCGCTCGCACCCACGTTCCCGGCCAGATCGTCAAGGGCAAGGTCACCAAGATCGTCCAGTTCGGTGTCTTCATCTCCGTCGAGGACGGCATCGAGGGCCTGGTGCACATCTCCGAGCTCGCCAACCGTCACGTCGAGAACCCGGAGACCGTGGTCAAGCCGGGCGAGACCGTGTTCGTCAAGGTGATCGACGTCGACCTCGATCGTCGCCGCATCTCCCTGTCCCTCAAGCAGGCCAACGACTCCGTTGACCCGGCTTCCGAGGACTTCGATCCGGCCATCTACGGCATGCCGGCCGAGTACGACGAGCAGGGCAACTACAAGTACCCCGAAGGCTTCGACCCGAACACCAACGAGTGGATCGCTGGTTACGAGAAGCAGCGCGAGGAGTGGGAGTCTCAGTACGCCGCCGCTCACGAGCTGTGGGAGGAGCACAAGGAGTTCGTGGCCAAGGAGCTGGAGAACGCTGCCGAATCCGCAGCCGCTGACGGCCAGGGCCCGAAGGAAGAGAAGCCGGTCGAGGAGACCTCCAACTACTCTTCCGCTGCTCCGGCTACCGGTACCCTCGCCGACTCCGATCAGCTCGCCGCCCTGCGCGACCAGCTGCTCGGCAAGTGAGTTTGCCGCGAAGCTAGCGCTTAGTGTTTAACGGAAACCCGGTCCGATTGGGCCGGGTTTCTTGTGTTTTTGGAGTTACCCGCCAATGACTCACCTCAGTCTCGCTACGCGAGCCGGCTCCCCCTCCCTGAGGGGAGCTGTCGGCGATAGCCGACCGAGGGGAGCGCCAGCTATCATGGGCACCATGATGCGAATAGGACTGACCGGCGGCATCGCCGCGGGCAAAAGTACGGTGGCGGCGCGACTCAAGCAACTCGGCGCGTTGCATATCGACTACGATGCGCTGGCGCATCAGATCGTCGAACCCGGGGGAGTGGCGCTGCCGCAGATCGTCGCCGAGTTCGGTCCTGATACATTGCTCGCCGATGGCACTATGAACCGGCCATGGATTGCCGATCATGTCTTCGGCGCGAACGCCGCGCCGGGCGCACGTGAACGGCTCGACGCCATCGAGCACCCATTGATCTATGCCGAGGCGGCGCGACTGGAGCATGAGCACCCCGAGGCAGCCATCATCATTCACGACATTCCACTGCTCGCCGAGGTCATTGACGATATTCCATTCGCCTTTGACCATATCGTCACGGTCGAAGCTCCCGTGTGCATGCGGCTCGACCGTATGGTCGAGGAACGCGGCATGAGCCCTGGAACAGGCCGAGGCCCGCATCCGCCACCAATCCAGTGAGGAGGAGCGGCGGGCCATGGCCGATATCGTCATCGACTCCACCCATCCATTGCCCGAGATGCTGGCCCAAGTGGGTGAGATATACGCAGGATGGTGCGCAGGTCGCTAAGATGAGGCCCTATGGGATTCAATATCGAGCGCGCGGACAAGCCTTTCGTCGTCAAATCGCCATATAAGCCATCCGGCGACCAGCCGCAGGCCATCGCCGAACTGGCCGAACGCATCGAAAACGGCGAGAATGATGTGGTTCTTATGGGTGCCACCGGTACTGGCAAAACCGCAACCACCGCCTGGCTGATCGAAAAGCTGCAGCGGCCGACCCTGATCATCGAGCCCAACAAGACGCTCGCCGCGCAGCTATGCGCCGAATTCCGAGAACTCATGCCGGACAACGCCGTGAGTTATTTCGTGAGCTACTACGACTACTACCAGCCCGAGGCATACATCCCGCAGACCGACACCTATATAGAAAAGGACTCCAACATCAACGACGATGTGGAGCGCCTGCGCCACCAAGCCACCGCAAACCTGCTGACCCGCCGCGACTGCGTGGTTGTGGCCACCGTCTCCTGCATCTACGGCTTGGGCACGCCGGAAGAATACGCCGGTCGCATGCTCTTCCTCAAAGTCGGGCAGGAAATCAACCGCGACGACCTGCTGCGCCAATTCGTGGCCATGCAGTACAAGCGCAACGACATCGCCTTCACGCGTGGCACCTTCCGCGTGCGCGGCGATACGGTCGAAATCATCCCCGTCTACGAGGAACTGGCCGTGCGCATCGAATTCTTCGGCGACGAGATCGACCGCATCTCCACGCTGCACCCGCTGACCGGCGACGAGATCGACGAGGAAAACGAAGTCCACATCTTCCCGGCTTCCCATTATGTGGCCGGCCCCGAACGCATGGAACGGGCGCTCAAAACCATTCGCGAGGAACTCGACGAACGCCTGGCAGAACTGCGCAAACAAGGCAAGGAGCTGGAAGCGCAGCGCCTCAACATGCGCACCACCTACGATCTGGAAATGCTCACCCAAGTTGGCGTGTGCTCAGGCGTCGAAAACTATTCGCGCCACTTCGACGGCCGCGCCGCCGGCACCCCGCCGCACACGCTGCTCGACTTCTTCCCTGACGACTTCCTGCTGGTCATCGACGAATCACACGTCACTGTGCCGCAGATCGGTGCCATGTACGAGGGCGATGCCTCCCGCAAGCGCACGCTGGTCGAACACGGCTTCCGTCTGCCCTCCGCGATGGACAATCGACCACTCAAATGGCCGGAATTCCTGCAGCGCGTCGGCCAGACCGTGTACCTGTCCGCCACGCCAGGCGACTATGAGATGGGACTGTCCGATGGGGTGGTCGAACAGATTATCCGCCCAACCGGTCTGCTGGACCCGAAGATCGACGTACGCCCGGTCAAGGGGCAGATCGACGATCTGCTCGCCGAGATCAAGGCCCGTGTGGCCAAGAACGAGCGCGCGCTGGTCACCACTCTGACCAAGAAGATGGCCGAGGACTTGACCGACTATCTGCTGGAACGCGGCATCAAGGTCGAATACCTGCATTCCGATGTGGATACGTTGCGCCGCGTCGAACTGCTGCGCATGTTGCGCGAAGGCAAGATCGATGTGATTGTCGGTATCAACCTGCTGCGTGAGGGCCTCGATTTGCCGGAAGTATCGCTGGTGGCGATTCTTGACGCCGACAAGGAAGGGTTCCTGCGCTCCTATCGTTCGCTCATCCAGACCATCGGCCGTGCGGCCCGAAACGTGTCCGGCACGGTGATCATGTACGCCGACGAGACCACCGAAGCCATGCGGCAAGCCATCGACGAGACTGACCGTCGCCGCGCCAAGCAGATTGCCTACAACCAGGGAGCATGGCATCGATCCCAAGCCCCTGATCAAGAAGATCAGCGACGTCAACGACATGCTCGCCAAGGAGGATGTGGACACCCAGACCTTGCTTGAAGGTGGCTACCGCAACGCGGGCAAGGCCGGCAACACGCACCGGGCGTGCCGGTACTCGATCCCAACGAGGCAGACAAACGCCACGAGGAGATCCTGAAGGCCGGCCTGCCCGCGCAGGACCTCGCCGACCTGATTCGCCAACTGAGCGAACAGATGCACACCGCCGCCGAACAACTCCAGTTCGAACTCGCCGCCCGTCTCCGCGACGAAATCCGAGACCTCAAAAAAGAACTCCGTCAAATGACGGAAGCCAACAAGTAACCAAATTCCCATACCCGAGTCGGGCAGTCAGGGGATGCGTTGTTCGACCGTAAAGACTTGGCCTGAGCGGCCCGGAGCGTGTCGAACAACACATCCCCTGACTGCCTGGCGATCAGCGCTACCGGAACGGCCCCAAAACCGTCACATACATAAGTTAGTGTAGGGAATCATGGCAGAAACCCCACTCGCATTTGAAATCATCACCCTCGTGGTGCTCGCGTTGTTCTTTATCGTCGACCTGTTCGTCATCGGGCGCCGACCGCATGTGCCCTCCACCAAGGAATGCGTGCAGCATATCGCCTTCTTCGTGGTTATGGCGCTGATCTTCGGCGGATGCATCTGGTTCTTCGCCGGCTCCAAGCCCGCCATCGAGTTCTATTCCGGCTGGCTCACCGAATACTCGTTGTCCATCGACAACCTATTCGTGTTCGTCATTATCATGTCGAACTTCGCGGTGCCCAAGCAGATTCAGAAGTATGTGCTGTCCATCGGCATCACCATTGCTTTGATTTTCCGTGGCATTTTCATTCTGATCGGTGCGGCCCTGATCTCCCGCTTCACGTGGGTGTTCTTCCTGTTCGGTGCCTTCCTGATCTACACCGCCGTCAAACTGGTGCTCGGCGGCGATGAAGATGAGGAATATCACGAGAACGGCATCATCCGTAATCTGCGCAAGATCATCAAGATTACCGACGACTACGACGGCGAGAAGCTGCGCACCACCAAGAACGGCGTGCGTTACTGGACCCCGATGCTCATCGTGTTCCTGACCATCGGCACCACCGACGTCATGTTCGCTTTCGACTCGATTCCCGCGATCTTCGGCCTGACCAAGGATCCGTTCCTGGTGTTCACCTCCAACGTGTTCGCCCTGCTCGGCCTGCAGCAGCTGTACTTCCTGCTGGGTGCTCTGCTCGACAAGCTCGTCTACCTGCCTGCTGGCCTGTCCGTGGTACTGGGCTTCATCGGCGTCAAGCTCATTATGGAGGCCCTGCACGGCAATACCTTGCCGTTCATCAACGGCGGCGAAGGCATCCATTGGGTGCCGGAGGTGCCCACATGGCTGTCGCTGGCTGTGATTGTGCTCGCAATTGGCGGCGCATCCGTGGCCTCCGTGATCAAGATGAAGAGCATGGAAAGCGCTGAAAAGGGCTGAAATCGTTAGAGAATACAATCCTTGAACCCAGTCAACACAACAATGTGAGCGCTCACAACACACCGTGAAGAAAACTTGTCATGAGTCGGCTCGCGCTAGTAGACTGGGTTTCGGCAAATGGGGCAATCGCGCCTCGAACCAAATTGAACAAGAATAGGCAGGCATTCATGCGTAAAGCCAAGATCGTAGACACCATCGGTCCTTCCACCGAGGATTACGACAACCTCCTGAAGCTCGTTGAAGCCGGTATGGACGTTGCTCGTCTGAACCGCTCCCACGGCACCCCCGAGGATCACCTCAAGGTCTACAACAACGTGCGCAAGGCCAGCGAAGCCACTGGTCGCAACGTTGCCGCGCTTGTTGATTTGCAGGGCCCGAAGATTCGCTGCGGTTGGTTCAAGAAGAACGCCGATGGCGAAGACAAGGTTCAGCTGCAGCTCGGCCAGGAATTCGTCATCACCACTGATGACATCGAGGGCGACGAGCACATCACCTCCACCACCTTCAAGGGCCTGCCGGGCGATTGCCACCCGGGCGACCCGATCCTGATCGATGACGGCAAGGTCCGTCTTGAGGTCACCAAGGTCGAGGGCAACAACGTGTACACCAAGGTCGTCGTGGCCGGTCCTGTGTCCTCCCACAAGGGCATCAATCTGCCGGGCGTCGCCGTCTCCCTGCCGGCTCTGACCGAGAAGGATGAGGCCGACCTGCGTTGGGCCATCCGCACCGGCGCCGACATCATCGCCATGTCCTTCGTGCGTTTCGCCACCGACATCGACCGCGCCCACGAGATCATGGACGAGGAAGGCCGTCGCATCCCGATCGTTGCCAAGATCGAGAAGCCGCAGGCTCTGGAGAACCTCGAAGAGATCGTCAAGACCTTCGACGGTGTCATGGCCGCCCGTGGCGACATGGCCGTTGAGTGCCCGCTGGAAGAGGTCCCGCTGGCCACTAAGCGCATCATCGAGCTGGCTCGCCAGTACGCCAAGCCGGTCATCGTGGCTACCGAAGTCCTCGGCTCCATGGTGAACTCCCCGGTTCCGACTCGTGCAGAGGCTTCCGACTGCGCCAACGCCATCCTCGACGGCTCCGACGCCACCATGACCTCCAACGAGACCGCCGTTGGTAAGTACCCGGATGTGACCATGGCCACCATGGCCCGTATCTCCGGCTACGCCACCGACCACGGCTTCGACCGCATCCCGGAGCTCAAGAACCTTGACATGTCCTCCACCGGCGCTGTCTCCTCCGCCGCTGTGGACCTGGCCGACAAGCTCAACGCCAAGGCCATCGTTGCTTACACCCAGACCGGCGCCACCGTGCACCGCGTCTCCCGTGAGCGTCCGGCCGTCCCGATCTACGGCCTGACCAGCAACGAGCACACCTACCACTGGCTGGCTCTGTCCTGGGGCACCGAAGCCTTCATGCTCAAGGAGGACTACCACGACAAGTCCCGCAAGGATCTCATGATCTACACGGACAAGGTCCTTAAGGATGCTGGCAAGGTTGCTGACGGCGACAAGATCGTCATCCTGAGCTCTGCTCAGGGCGATCACCAGCCGGGCCGCACTGACTCCATCTACGTGCACACCGTTGGCGCTTGCGACTGATTTCAGGCCTCTGCTAGCTGCTGACAGCTAGCATATAGCACACGAAAGCCCCCATCCAAAGTGGATGGGGGCTTTCGTTATCTGTTATGTTGCGATTGCGTGGTGATTGCAATGGCCCACAGTCACCGCGGTGACCGAGCGTGACGATCAGTCGTCGAGATGATCGAGCGTGCCGCTCTTCAGGCGCAAAATGGCGACCATGGTCTTGGCATCCACAATCGTGCCATTGACCACCATCTCATAGGCATCGTCCACCGACACCATACGCACGTCGGAACGCGGAGTCTCCGGGCCGATTTCCTGACGGGAAGCCGGGGTAAGACCGGTGGCGAAGAAGATTGCGGTGTGCTGGGTGGAATAGCTCGGCGTGTTCATAAAACGGGTGAACTGCGTAAGCTTGGTGGCGTCGAAACCGGCTTCTTCGGCCAGCTTGCGCTTAGCTACATCGGTCGGGCGTTCGGACGGGTTGTTGGCGTGGCCGGCCGGAATCTCCAACGTCCAACGATGGTTGGCGATGTGATACTGCTCGACCAGCGGAATCATGCCATCATCGGTGACGGCCAGCACAGCCACAGTGTCGCCATTGTTCTCCTGAACAAAGTAGCGTTCAAACGAACCGATTTGATTCGACTCATAGGAGACGTGATCGACATTGAAATAATGCGTCTCCACAATCTGTCTACGGGAAATCTCCTTGACCGGAGAGGGGCGCCAAGGATCGAACTGACGGTAAGTTTCGTTGCTCATAAGCCCTCCTAACAAAAGCGATACATCGAAACTACAGCCCATTGTAAGCGGTGAAACCACGCAGGAGAACGGGCAACACACAGGTACGCCGTCCGCGATATCGACGTGTTTCGCCTGTTTTGCCGGGGGAATGGAGGATTGGCGCGTGTCTTGTGTCGCAAGAGTCGAATTGGTATGCTATTCTCTTCAGAGTGCTTTGGCACGCCCTCGTATCCCAATTGGTAGAGGAAGCAGCCTCAAATCTGCGCAGTGTGGGTTCGAGTCCCACCGAGGGCACCAAAAAGTCCGGGTCATACGGCATCACGATGGCGCGGGGCGAATTGTTCGCTCCGCGCTTTTTCGTATTCTCGGCGTCGTCATTAGGACGCACTATGTAGCGCGGGCCCTCGGCACCGGCCAGCTCTTGGGATGGGATTGCATTATCAACTGCGTACTGAGTACGCAGCTGATAATGGTCTGATGGCATGGTGACATTGTTCGTCACGAGGTATGCAACGGAGACATTGAAGAATGCGGATAGATATGCGAGATCGTCGGCGTTCCATCGAACTTTCCCTCCCAGCTTCAGGTTTAGAGTGGATTGAGTGATGTGCATGGCATTAGCGATACTCGTCTGAGGAACGCGATGACGCTGCTTAAGGAAATATACGTTGTCGGTAATAATTTGACTTAAAACCTTAGGTAGGCCGTTGTCAGTGATTTCTGTCTCTTTGTTCATTGGTGAAGTACTCATAAAGCAATGGTACCTTCTTCTTTATTTGTTTGTCCAATACCATGCTATGCTATAGGTATGCCCGATAGAACGATAGATAAACTGATGGCGGACAGGGTGGACCGTTTGCGTCGCCAGGCCGATATGACTCAGCAGAGATATGCGGCTGAGGTACTGCATTGCTCGCAGGGCACGGCTTCCACGAAATTGGCTGGAAAGACTCGCATGAGTTCATCAGATGTGCTGAACATCGCGAAGGCATTCAATGTCTCTACGGATTATATTTATGGACTTTCCGACAGCCCTGAGCCTGGAAGTCAAGGAGGGCTGACGGTATGAGTGAGCGAGTGTTGTGGCTTCGGTTGTGCGTGACCGGTCCGACTCCCGAGTGCGGGGAGATTGTCGGATTGCGCATCGTCGACAGGCAGGCGCGTCGCATGGTGTTCGACGCGTTCTTCCATCCCGTCAGGGAAGACGGCTGGAAGAGCGTGCCGGCAGGAGGGGTGAACGTGGACCTGGCGAGCCGTTTGCCGTTGAGTATCTACGTGGATGGGATCGAACGGATCCTGTCCGGGGCGACGCTGCTGCGCGGAGAGCACGTGGCACGCGACGTCCGGTTCCTGCGCGCCGCCGGCGTCCATCTGGAGGACAAGGTCGTGGCGCGCAGCGTCGCGGCCGAACGGCATAAGAGACTTGCGTCGGGGATTGCCGTCCCCACGCGCGCCGGGAACCGGGCTTGCCGGCCCATCCCGGTGGGGTGAGAAAACTCATCCTTTACCCGAAACAAACCCATCCATTACCCATTTGCAGTGAAAAGAGAGAACCGGGAATGCCAACCCTACAAGCGCGTGCGGCCCACGGCGGCCACAGCGGATCGACGTTCCTCGGCGACCGCGGAAGCGACGTCGTGAACGAACCCATACGCGTCGTCACAGGTCGCGGCGGCGAGCACGATGCCGGACGAGAGCCCTGCGTCGAACAGCTCGCCGTCAGTGATTCCCGTGGACAGCATCCAACGCAGCCCATCCATGACGGCGGGGTCCACGACGTCGCGGAACAGTCTATCGGCCATGGCCATGCGATAGGCCAGCCAGGCCAGTCTCACCCGCCGTACGAGCACCGTTTCGTCATGGGCCAGCTCCTCGTACCGAATCGCGGCTCGGACCGTCACGATCGGGGAGACACGGGGACGCAGGGGCATCGATGCGCCCTGCAGGAACCCGGATATCCGGTCCACCGTCATGAGACGGCGGCGGAGGATGGGGGAGAAGCCCGCATCCATGTTGTCTTCCATCATGCCCGCCGATCGTTTGGTCTTGACGATATCCGTTCCGTCCATCCACGCGGCCCGAAAACGATATCGCCCGCACGGGCCGGCCCGTGAAAAAGAGAATGCCCGCACGCGAATTGCCGTTCGCGTGCGGGCGATGGTCCCATCCTTTACCCATTTGCATTGCCCCTTACCGGACGAATCCGGTTCGGGCGAGGGAACCAGTAGGCGAGGGAACCAGTAAAAGCCAACCCCCGCCAATCATCACATCAGAAGGAGCCGGCAAGACCGACCCCGACCAATCGTCGGACCAGAAGACCAATCGTCGGACCAGAAGGAGCCAATCATGACCAATTCTTACATCAACCCCACCCAGCCGACCACCGGCGAACCCCGATATTCACAGGATGCCCCCGCATGGCAGGACGTGGAGATCGTCGACGTGCCCGCCGTGGAGGAGCCGGAGCCGGCCGAGGGCGCGCCCGAGCCGATCCGCATCATAGACGAGCCGGACCCCGGGGAGGCCACGGCAGGCGACGCGGTCATCGAATACACGCGCGACCACCTGCCCGTCAACATGGGTGTCGACACGGACCACAGCGATTTCACGCGCGAACAGGCCGAACAGCTCGTCGGCGACATCCAGGAACAGCTCTACGAGACCGCGAAAAACCAGAAAAGCCTGCACGACCTGATCGCCCAGGCATACGACGGACGCGCCTGGATCGCCCTCGGATACCCCGCGGGACTGATCGGCTGGAACCGGATGTGCCAGGACAGGTTCACCGCCGACGCCGTCCGCATGACCGTCCAGCAACGCACCAACCTCATCCTCAGCTTCCAAGACGACCCGATCAGCAACAGGTCCCTCGCGGGCGCGCTAGGGAGTCAGCGAGGGCACGGTCAGGAAGGCCGTCAAAAAGGCGAAGGGCGCCTCCGCGAAGCCGAAGCCGGTCGTGGGTGCGGACGGCAAGCGCTACAGCGTGCCGGAGCTCACGCCGGCGGAACGCCTCGAGCTCGACGCGAAGATCCATGACATGAACCTGCCCGTCGAGGAGGGCGGCCAGGGCATGACCCAGCAGGAGATCGCCGCGAAGCTCGACATGGCGCAATCCACGATCTGCGCGAGCATCAAGCGCGAGACCATGCGGCGCATGAGCGAGGGACTCGAACCCGCGGCCCCGGCACCGGTCGACGAGACCGGCGCGATCGGCGTGCTGCCCGACGACACGGCGATCGATCTGGGAGGAGGCCGGCTCGCCGCGGACGACATGAACTTCGTGGAAGCGTTCCGCACCGCCGCGGGCGACGCGAACGCCGGACTGGCCCGTCTCGTGGAGCTGATGAGCTCCGGCCGCTGGCAGCCGGGCAGCGAGGCCGTCGACGAGATCGTCACCCGCGCCGGCCGCGACATCAAGGGCGTGCTGGCCAACGTGGGCCCGTTCATGCGCCTGGTGGACCACGACCTCGAGGACATGTGGCCCGCCGACGAGAACGACCGCAGCCGCGACCAGGACGAGGTCAACGGACTGTTCGACCAGATCCTGACCGTCGCGTCGGAATGCGCCTGACCCGTTAGCGGAGAAGGCCGGCCATGAGGGCCGGCCGGAGAGGAACCGGTATGAACGACAAGAAAACCAAGGAAGTGGACGGGCGGGAGAGCGTGAGCATGCTGCCCGGCGTGACGGTGGGCGTGATGATCGCGGTCATCGCGTTCGTGCTGAGCTTCGACGCGTTGAGGCTCGTGTTCGTGTCCAGCGGCATCAACCCGCTCCTGTCATGGGGAGGCCCCCTGTGCGTGGACGGCACGATCCTCCTGTGCACGTGGGCGACATGGGGATTCCGCAAAGGCCACATCCGCGGACGCTGGTACCCGTGGGCCGGACTCGTGCTGTTCAGCCTGTTCAGCGTGACGGGCAACGCGTTGCACGCATGGCTCAACGCCGGCGGCATGCTCCCCACGTGGGGTGCGCCCGCAATCATGAGCATCCCGCCCATCGCCCTGCTCTACTCGACGCATCTGATCGTGATCATCGCCGGCGACCGCCAGGACAAGCTCGCCAGGACCACCGGCAAGGCCGCCGGCCCCGATGACGGGCACGCCGGACCCGCCGCAGCCACGCCGGACCCGGCCGTCACGGAACCGGTCCGGAAGGAACCCCGCCGGGCCATCACCATGCCGATGACCGAACCGGAGCCGGCCAAGACGGCGGAACCCGCATCCCCGAGCCCGTTGGACCGTTACCTGTTCGATCCGCCGGCCCCGGCGGAAACCGACGCGAATCGGGAAAAGAAGGAGGATCCGGCGGAGGATATCCCGTTCGACCAGGACCTCTCATGGCCCTCCGTGACGTCCGCGACCACGACGTCCGCAAGGGCCACGGAGCCCACAGTCCACATGGTCCGCATGGACCAGGACCTTGCGGACCAGGACCGCATGGGCCGGAAGCCCGAGATGGATTCCAAGGGCCAGCCGGGCCCAACGACGGGGGGCCATGCGGGCCACGCAGAACCTGAGCCCGCGGAATCCCACGAAGGGACCATGTCCGGCCCGGACCGTTCCTCCGACACGGGATCGGCCCACGATGCCGGCCCAAAAGCCGGTGAGCCGGCGCGCAAGGCGACGGCCGGCTTCGACCCCGACGAATGGCTCGCATGGGCCGACCGGCTGAAGGCCGCCGGCGAGACGGTCACCTCGACCAGGGCCGTTGCCGACGGTCTCGCCCCATCCACCACCACGGCCAAACGACGCCTGCACACGCTGCGCCGCGAGCATCCCGGAAGGTTCTGACCATGGGGAGAAGCGATGAACCGTTGACGGACACGCTGATCCGCTGCCTCGCCGACCCCATGGACCTGAAGGCCCTCGAACGGCTCGAGAACGACGGGGACCAAGCCGGGGCCAGGCTCATGCGCGCCCGCCTCGCCGACCAGGCCGCACTCCGGCTCGGCGCCGCGCTGGAGGACAACCGGGCGCGCGTGCGCCGGCAGCTGGGCCGCGACTGGGCATGGGCCACGGACGAGGTCATGAGCGACCTGGCGATGCGCGCCATCCGCCGGCTCGACTACTGGCACCGCACCAACACGGACCGGGCCGAGGGAGGGGCGACGAGCCTGGGCCGCGTTCGTCAACCAGCTCACCGGCACCGTGGTCGGCGAATGGTTCAAAACCCAACGGCCCAAACACCGCACGGGCATGACCCAGACCCCGGCGCGCCGCGCGGGAAGGCTGAAACCACCCACGGACCCGGACGACCGGACGGCGTGGGAACAATGGCGCCGGCACGAGCAGAACCTCGCCGACTCCGACGTGATCTGCGACGCATCCGACGTGTTCGAGGGACGCGACGGCGAGAGCGAGAGCCCCGGATCGCCCGCCGCGGGCGACCGGGAAAGCTACCGGCAATGGGACGGGCTGGCCGGCGGCGAACCGCTGACGGTCAGCGCCGGATACAAGACGGACATGGAGGCCCTCGCCCTCGCGGTCCAGGCCGAATGGGGCCTGGCCGCGTGGAAACGGATCCTGAACCGTTGCATGACCTCGAACCGCGCCCGCCCCCTGCTCAGGGAGATCCGCCACTGGCTCGAGGCCCACCACAACGGGACCACCCCGAGACTGGACCGCTACCCCTACCTCAGGGCATGCGCCGGCACAGGCGCCCGTAATCGGCCGAAAACCGGCGATGGGCGAGTGAAAGAACAAACGAAAGGACAACGGGAAGCCGGACGACGAGGCCCGCGAACCGTAGAGGAGCGAAAGGAACGACCATGACCGCTATGACACAGGCCCCGACGGGGGCCGAACCCGAACCCGTCACCCTGCAGATACCCGCGATCCCCATGACATGGAGCAGGTGTCGCTCATGCTCGACGCGACGTTCGACGCGTGGAGGATGCTCTCCGGCGAGATCGACGCCGCCCGCGGCGACGACTGGCAATGGATCCAGGAGATCCTCGCCCTGCCCGCGCACACCCGGTTCATCAAGGCCGCGGGCGACGAGGCCATGGTGTGCTCGGCGGCGATGCGCGAGGACTGGCCCGGCAGATGGCACGCACGATTGCGCGCCCGCGTGCAGAACGTCATCGACGCGCTCGTCTCACACGAGACGGAGATCCGGGAGCTCGACCCCGGCATGTTCGCGCGCATGCCCTCGCCCGCCCTGTGCGAAAGGGTGCGCCGACGCCACGACCCGACCCGGACGACGTTGGGCATGACGGTGCAAGAGCTCGCCCGATGAGGCGACAGGAAAGGAACGGAAGACGATGCGGATCATCATCGACGGACACGGCAGGATCGACCGGCAGGCCATGGCCGTGGAACGGCTCAAGACCATCGACATGACGCCGGCCGGGGGCGGGGACGCCCAGGACTGGGTAGGCGCATGGCTCGACGGGTTCGACCAGGCATTGGACCTGTGCCGCGCCCTCGAAACCGCCCTCGACGCCGACACGGGGAAGGAGCTGTTCAGCGATGCGCGATGACGGACACAAAGACGGGAAGGAACCCGCGGGCCACGCCGGCGCATCGGCGGGAGCCCGGTACGGAAGCCTGGAACCCACCAGCAAGGCGTTCGACAGGCTCATGCAGGAACACAAGAAGGAACGCGAAACGAAAGGAGCGAGACCATGAGCTGGCAATGCACGTCATGGGCGCTCAGGGAGGCGCCCGCACCCACAGCCACGGCCAGACTCGTGCTCATCGCCCTGGCCGACCGCTGCCAGCCCGACGGACGCAGCGCATGGCCCACCGTGGACACCCTGATGCTCGAGGCGCACACGAGCGAATCCAGCGTCAAACGTGCCCTGAAGGCGCTCGAGGAGACGGGATGCATCCGCCGGGGCAACCAGAAGCTCGCCCAATGGGACGAGCACGGCAACTACGTGCCCGAACCGTACCGGTCCGTCGTCTGGGAATGCTGCATGAACGTGACCCTCGAGCACGTGTCCGAGAAACCCGGACGACAGGCCAGGGCGGAACGCGCCGAACGGGCCGAACGTGACGGCGACGGCAATGCCGAACAGGCCGGAAAAGCGGACAGATTTAGAGGTGTCAAAATGACACCTCTGGAAAACGGCGGAAACAAGCCAAAATCTAGGGGTGTCAAAATGACACCTCTAAACCTGGAAAGGGAAGCCAGGGGTGTCACCAGTGACACCTCCGGGGGTGTCACTGGTGACACCCCTATAGTAAGAACAAATACTTCTAAACAAATATCCCCTTTGCCTCCTACGGAGGCATCTCCCCGGACCGGGGAGAGCCGCGACGGGAAAAACCAAACCGCCCACATCATCGAAGCCGCATCCGCGCCGGACGAGGCGAACCGCCCTATGGGCGAGCCCGACGACGAACGCTGGCAAGACGCCGGCCCCGAACCGGAAGAGCGGGTCCCCGCCGGGATACGCGCCAGATGGATCCTCGACCGGCTCGAAAACCGCCGAGCCGCCATGGGCCTGACCCCGAAACCGGCAGGCCGGCGGGACACCGACGCCGTCACTCGGCTCGTCGAACGGCTCGACGCCGCCGGCGAACCCGACACGAGCGGGCTCATGGAACGGGTCCTCGACCACGCGCTCGACAACGGGTTCCAGGCCAAACGCGTCGACACGGGACGCCGCTTCGCCCGCCTGTTCGACGAACTGCGCGACGACCTGACCTGCGACCAGCGAACCCTCGAACGCCGACGCCGGGAGCATGCCGACGCCAGCCGGCCCACCGGAAGCGACACGGGGGGAGAGCCGGCCGGCGGAACCGGAATCCTACGAGACCCGGGCGCGCCGCATGCTCGCCGACCGCATCGGCGCCGACACCGACGGGCCGACCGCCATCCGCACCCTCGCGGACAGGCTGCGCCTCGACCCCGACCCGGACCCAGGCCAGGCTCACGCTACGCCGAGCTCGCGCTCCGCGCCGGCCGCAAAACCCGGGCCGAACAAGCCCGCCGGGAGAGCGAACGATCGAGGGAACTCCACGACTACCGCGCCTCGCACGGCGGCAGCTGCTTCGCCGGCAACTGGCAGCGGGAGCCGGCAGCATGACGGGGTCAGCCGATATGCCCGAGCCCGCGGACGCATGCGTCCTGCGCGTCGAACCAGCCGGGAAGCCGCGCGTAATGGTCGACCGACAGCCGGGAGACGTCCCTGACGCGTCCGGCATGGTACGTGCGGCCGGACGCGGTCGCCACTTCAAGCCCGCCGGTGACGGGAATGGGCCCGTGGACGGACACCGCGAACACGAGCCTGGAGTCGCCCGGCTGGAGGGTCACGGTCCCGCCGCCCACGCTCACGGCGTCACGGTCCATGAGGTTCCCGTCCGCGTCGAACTCCGGCGTGCACAGGACCATCGCATCCCCGTCACCGGCCCTGCCCATGCCCACGATCGTGTCCCCGGTACGCCCCGTGTTCGAGACGACTATCGCCTGCACCTCACCGGTCCCGGAAAACCCGTCGGAAAGCGTCGCCTCCGTCGTATAGGAGACCAGACCCGTATCGAACCAGGAGAACCGCGGACCGGACCGGTCGAACTGCCAATTGCCGACGGAAATCTGGAAGACGGCGACGCCGAGCGCGATCACCGTGGCGATGGCGGCGATATCGGAAAGAATCCTCTCCGCCACCGTCAATATGACGTCCGGACGTCCCTTCTTCTCGCCGTTTCCCCGTTCCGCCGACCTGCCGATGATATAAAGCCATTGCTTGTTGGTCAGGGAATCCGCCTCGGCCTTCTCCGCGGGACTCAGAACCCGCTTCCCGTCTTTTTCGCTCATGTCGCTCGAATCTCCTAAAAAGAGGAACCTTTATGAAAGTCATCCTATTCGTGACCATCATCGTGCTGGGAGGTCTATCCCTCGCCACCTTGGCTGTGCATGCATCTGGAAGACCATCTGGAATGGAGGGAATGGCACGTACCACGGGGCACGGAATTCACACCCTGTCCATTGGAATACGGGGAACATGACGGGCTGCTCCTGACGGACGTGGAATACGCCATCCGCAAGGACCTGCTCGAGGTGCGCTACACCGTGGAGAACCGAAACAAGGGACAGACACCGGTCCGCAACGACCTCATCCTGGCGTTCCAGAACGGCATCGGGCTCAGGACCGTATCCCCGACGACCTGGACCGTGATGCTCGAGGGAGCCCATGCGCGAATGACCCAATCATTCCGGCTCAGGGACCGTGACGCACGTCCCGTGATCCAAACGGACCGGACCTGGTGACAGCCGATTCCCTTCCCGACGAATCCATCGGGGAACGGCCGCTTCCTCCTTGTAAAAAAATAAACCCCGCGCCGTGCGGCCGCGGGGCTCTCGCATCGTTTCCTATTCCATCGCTTTCGGACGTCCGGGTCTGAGCTCGCGGGTCTGCGCCCATGCGCGAACCGCGTCCTCGGAATAGAGGGGGCCCTGTGAGGTCTCTATCACCGGCTTGGGAAAGGATTCGATCCTGGGAAACGCGTACGCCCTCTGTCTGGTGACGCCGGTCATGCGCGCGATCTCGGCGTAGCCCACCACCGGCGGGTATAGGGGCTCGCGGTTCCGCGCCACGGCGTCGGCCCACTCCCGCGCCTCGAGTCCGGTCACCGTCGCGCCGGGCATGTTCTTCTCAAGGAGCGTAAGGGCCTTATCCAGCGCCGTCTCCCCGTCCGGGGCGTCGACGGCGAGGGTCAGTCCGCCGCCCGTGTGCCCGGGGTCGACCGCCACCGAGGCCCCGTATCTTCCGAGGGCTTCCATGAGGTCGAACGCCGCGTCCTCGTCGAGTCTCGCCTTGAAGTCAAGGGAAACCTGCCATTCTCGTGCTCTCGTCATGTTTCACCTATCCGATGTATTGCATGGCGTGCGCCCATGGAGGCATCTCCCGGCGCACGCCATCCAGCCGCCCTAGCGGTCGAAGGTTGATGGGGGAACAGAGGGTGTGCTAACCTTGCGGTGACAAGCCTAGGAAACTTTGTCTCCGCAAGATTAGCGACCGCTCACTCTTGGAACCCGCCGCGTCTCAGGTATTTCAAGCAATTCTCATACCATCTGGCATCCGAAGGTGTCTTGTGTATGGGAACGCCCGGCTTCGACTTGTCGGGTGGGTAGCACATCCAGCCTTTCTTCTTGGCCTCGATGCGCCATCCCTGTTCCTTGAGCTTCTCAAGGAGCGGCTCTGTTCTCTTATCCTTTATCTGCGATAATCCTTCGACTATCAGCCGTCAGCAATATTTTTGCTGACGGTGACAACAATAACGTTGTTTATTGCCATTGTCAACATTTTGTTTTGGGGCTGCGGACGCGAAGAAAGATCGGTCTTGCGCGGCGGAGGAATCCCCCGATATAGAAGGGGCCACGGGTGGCATGGGCGAAGGGGCCACAAGGCAGGGCCCCGGAGAGGCAAGGAGCCGCACATGCAGGACCACAGGACAGAAAGACCGGCCGGACGAGTCTCCGGAATCCCGGAAGGGACCGCACCGGAGGCGGGGACGCCATGGGCATGACGGGCTTCACGGACGCCGAGATGGCATTGCTGTCCGGACTGGACGCCGTGGCGTGGGTCACCCGCACGCGCATCACCTACACGGACTCGTTCAAACGCGAGGCCGTCACACGCTACCGGCAGGGCGAAAGCCCCGTCGGGATCTTCCGCGAGGCGGGACTCGACCCGCGCCTCATCGGCAACAAACGCATCGAACGATGCATCGCCAGATGGAAACGCGAGCCGCCGGCAGCCAGGACGACGAGCACGCATGCCCCGGCGGGCGACGCCGGCAGGGAGGGAAGACCCGCGCCGATGAGCGTGGTGCTCGCCCAGACCATGCGCATCAACGCACTCGAGGAACGGCTGCGACGGCTCGAACTGGGCCTGGCGGACGGGACCGCCCGATGCGCGCGGGCCCGAATCCCGTCGACCGGCCCGAACAGGCAGCCACGCAGTTCAAGGACAGCGGCGTGATCCAGCTCGCGGTCCAGGGGCTCCTGCTCGAGGGGGTCGCCCGAGACCTGCGCCGGTGCGACGCGGCCACTGTCGGCTGCGTCGCACTGTCCGCCTGGCTGAACCGGGGGATAGCGGAGCCCGAACGGCGCAAAAGGATCGTGGACGCGCGGATCACGCTCATCGGCACCCGCCACGGGGAATACACGAGATACACGAAGTACGGAAGGAACCTATGAACAAGGAACCTATGAACAACGACACCGGCGGCGACCGCCCCATGCCGGGCACCCGCATGCGCAGGCTGTTCGACGAGAACCTGTCCATGATCGAGACCATGACGAGGATCGAGACCAGACGTCTGGGCCGCATGCCCCGCGGCACGCACCTCGGCCAGGACGACGGGAACCCCGTCACGGACCTCCTGCCCGACCGGTACCTCGACCGGTACGACCGCGAGTTCCTCTACCGCATGCTGGGCGCCACGATCCGCCTGCGCGCCCGCCTCTCCGATCGGGATGCGGACCATGCGGCGCGTAGCGTCATCGAGGAGATCCTCATCGGCAGGGCCGTCCGTCTCATCGCCGACGACGACAACGAGGAGGGCAGCGGTCTCGAGGCATGGCTCGAGGACTGGCTCGGCGACCTCGACGTCGACCGGCTGTACGACCCCGCGACGGACGAGGCCACGCTCGCCTCGAACCCCGCCACGGGATCGGGCGACATGCGCTTCGACCACTGGTTCGAGGACCAATACTGGGCTGACGAGACGGACGGAGGGGAATGATGGACGACGAACGCCGCAGGGCCGTCCTCCTCGCCGTCGCCTGCCTCGCCATCCTCATCCTCCTGATCGTCGAATGCGCGATCATGCCGCGGATGGGATGGCTGTGGATCGTCACCGCCGCCCTCGTCCTCGTCCTGCTCGCGATGTGCGTCAGACACATCATCCGCGGAGGCCGCAAGTGAACCCCGTCACCGGGGCCGTGCCGCCCCTCATCAGGGGACACGGCATCCGCTTCGAGGTCGACCGGTGGACATGGAGGCGACTGGATGCGGCGAGGTTCGACGGGGAACGCCGCCACCTGCTCGCCACACGCGGCAGACCCTTGGCACGCCGACCCCCGACACGGCGGGGATACGGACGCGCTCGAGACCTGGCACCTGCTCGCCGGCCGCCACCAGGGCGGCGGCATGGGACTGACCGTCACCGGACCCGGCCGGAAACCATTGGGCATCACATGGGAACCCGACGGGGCCATCCCGCCGGACGGCAGGTTCTACCCGAACCCCGACCCGCCGGCCGCATACCCGCTGCTCGAACTCGAACGCGCCGGCATCATCCGCCCGGTCGAACCCGCCATCACCGCCTACGGGCCCTACGGGCGGCCGACCCGCCTCATGGAAATCACCGAACCATACCTCAACCCCATGCTGCGCGCGCTGAAGGCCGATTATCGCGGCCGGCGCGGGTGACCCGTGCGAACAGCACCGGCCGACAGGAAAGGAACCGTCATGACGGACACCGAAGGCGAAGGGGGGGTGCGGGATCGTCGGCTCGTTCGACGGTCAGACTGGCCTGCCAGCGTCCCGCACGGCGGGACACGCTCATGCGCAGCACCTTCGCGCCGTCCACTCGCTTGGACGCGTCCTCCATGCAGTGCACACGGCCTATCCTCGGGAGTTTCAGCGCGTATGGGTCATGGCCGACGGGGCCGAACGAGCCGGTCGTATACGCGAAGCGCCGAATGCCGGAGTCCTTGGACTTGAAGCGCGGGAACCCCATCCTGCGGCCTTTCCGCCGCCCCTTGCGGGACTCGGAGAAGTTCTTCAGCGCGTCGGCCAATGATTCGAGGCCGCTGTTGTATGCCTCCTTGCTGTTCTCAGGCCACCATGGTTCTCCCGTGGCCTCGTCCACGGCGAGTGCGTCCTTGGCTTGGTTCCACCACTTACGCAAGGCATAGTACGACCATTCGGGGGCATCGCCGCGTTCGAGCACGTCCTTGACGTGCGCCAGTCCCTTGTTGTAGCGAATCGCGCCGCCCCGGCGTGCGATTCCAACAATCGTTCCTGCCGTGGCGTCGGGTCGAGCGCCACCTTGACGGCCTCAAGCATCATGCGCCGCCTTCAACGCCGCGTCCGTCTTGCGCTTGGCTGCGCGACGCCCGTACAGCCAAGCGCAGAACGAGGTCAGCACCTCGGTCATGTCGCGCACCAGATCATCGTCCAGCTCCGTGTCGTCCACCACGATGAGCTTCCGGCCTTGCGCGTTCAACGCGCTTTCGATCAGTCCCGCGTTCATACGGGCGAGCCTATCCCTATGCTCGACGATGATCGTGCCGATCGTCGGGTCGGAAAGCACCTTGTTGAGTTTGCGACGCCGGTCGTTCATGCCTGAACCGGTCTCCGTGACCGTCTCTGGGTTGTTGACACGTTGTGGATGACTTTGTTTTAGCTTGTCGCTAGAGCGAAGTCATCTACAACGGGAGGAAGTCAACTCCGATAACTCAGGAATCCGAATGCGGCTGGACCGTGTCAGGCATCGACCCGATGCGAGAGCCTGTCGGTCATCGCGGCGCGGGTCCATGCGCTCACGCTCATGTGGTTGCGCTTGGCATCCGCCTCGATGAGATGCCACATGGTATCGCTCAGACGTATGGTGCGTGGGCGCAGCGGCTCCGTGTCGGCCTCCCACGCGCGCCCCTCGAACGGGGTGACCTCGGCGCCGGGGAAACCGTTCTCGGCCTCCTCGGCCCACCTGTCGACCAGCTCGTCGGTGATCTCGGTGCCGTTCTCGGCTATGTACCTGCGACCAGTCATCGGCTCCTCCTTATCTCGTCGCGGAATCCCTTGGTCAGATTGCTCGCATGAATGATCAGCGGCGTATGGTCGTCCAACCTCACGAACACGAGCCCTATGCCCCCGCCCTCGGCATCGAGTCCGATAGTCGCCCAACGGGGAGGCTCCCTGTCACGGTCACGATAACGAATGACCGCACCATCGGAACCCGTCTCGAAGGCCGTCCTGATCTGATCGACGCTCAACCCATGGATACGGGCGTGTGGATGAATGAGGATACGCACACCACCAAGTATACAACAGAGCATACGAAAACGAATACGGTTTTCATCGGTTGTTCAGCCAATCGGATAGAAGTGCCAGTACCAGAACGAGTGCATAGGTGGCAAGGGCGAGGGTGGGTGTGAGCTGCCCGGCCAGTGCGACTGTGGCAGTGGCTGCTAGTGTCGGGAAAGCCTGATTCTGTTGACGTTTTTTGTTGTTTTTCTTGGCCATAATGGTTCCTTCATGGTGCTAATCCTCTTTCATTGTTCTGTTGGACTGGAACCAAAGGTATCCGTTGTAGATGACTTTGTTTTAGCTTGTCGCTAGAGCGAAGTCATCTACAACGGCGAGACGATCCGACGGCGAGGAGACCCAGCTCATCCAACCCATCCGCGACTACGGGCGCGCCGAGACGAAACCGCTCGACCTGCCCCGCGCCACGATCGGCGGATACCGGGCCGACGCCGTGGAGCGACGCGTCGCCGAACTCGAACGACGCCGCACGCTCGACCAGGCCGAGATCATCCGACTCAAACGCGAGAACCACGCGCGGCAGACCGAGAACGGGGAGCTCAACCAGCGTCTGACCATGCTCCGGGAGCAAAACAAGAAGCTCGAATACCAGGCGTCGAACCCCTACGGGCGCATCGGCGTCGACATGCAGAACATGGTCAACGGCGCCAAGGCCGAACGCAAGGCCATCCTCGACAAGGCCGAAACGGAAGCCGGGACCATCCTCGGCAAGGCGCGGGCCGAAGCCGAGGCCCTGACCGCCGAAGCGAAGAAGAAAGCGGACGAGCAGATCGAACAGGCCACGCGGCGCAAACGGGGGATCGACCAGGAAGCCGACAGGAGAATCGGCGAAAGCCGCGGACAGGCGCAGCAGCTCCTGTCCGACGCCAACACCGAAGCCGACCGGATCCTCAAAACGGCCGAGGAGAAGGCCGCGGGAATCGACACGAAGGCCAAGGCAAGGATCGCGGACGCCGACCGACGCGAACACGAGGCCGCCCACACCGTGGACCAGGCCCGCCGGCTGCTCGCCGACGCGGCCGCCAGACTCGCCCGCCCCATGCCGGAACTCCCGGCCACGAACCCCCGCGAATAGAACCGGCCGGCCATGCGTCAAAGACCGTCCGCATAGCCGATCACATCCCTCTCCACCGCACGCACGGCATCGGCGCCGATCCGGGCCACGGGAACGCTCCACATCGTGTCCGACCGCGCGTTGTACAGGCCCAGACGCCGCACCCCGAGATACTCGGGATGCGTGGAATGCAGGCCGAGCCGCCAATAGACGAGCAGCTGCAGCGTGTACGTCGGGTTCGGCGGCCAACGGCTCACCTTCAGATCCCACAGGCCGTCGGCGGTGAGCAGGTCCCCGTCGCCGGACGTGACCCGGTCCGTGTATCCGCCGTCGAACGTGAACCCTCCCACACGACCGGCCCCACCCGGTCCATGAACCGCAACGTGCGCGCCACCATGCGCCGCACGTTATACACCGTGGCCGGCCCCGGATCGATGACCCTGCCCGCCCGCCACCTCGCCGGGCCCCGACGCGACGCCGCGTCGAACCCGCACAGCAGGCACGCGGCCCGCACCGAACGGTCGGAGAACCCGTCCACCATGGCGAGCAGCCGCTCCGCATCCGCAGACCGGCCCACCAGCCGCGCCCCCGCCAACGGCACCCGGAACGCATCCCGCGCCGGCACGCCCCGCGCCACACGGGACAGGTAATCCACCGCGAGCCCCGTCACGTCCGCCGGGACGTCCTCGAACGCATACAACGGCACCGGATCGGCCAGACGAACCTCGTCGAACAGGGACAACGGCAGATACCCGTCCGGCGGCTGCGCCACCCGACGGATACGCGACGTGACCGCCATGCGGGGCGCATGAGCCGCCTCATACTTCTCCCGCCGTGTCTCATCCGCCTCCATCTCGGACGGCGAACGCATGTCGAAACCACAACCGTCCGGACCGATCACCATGCCACCCCGCTTCCGCCCCATACACCCCGGAAAGGGAGAAGGAAAGACGATAGCCGCGAATCACACCCCAACATGAGACAACAAATATGCTATACTTGAGGGTATCAAACTTATGGGTGAAAAGAGGGGGGGCGGAATGGCGGGGAACGGGGATTACATGCTGGCCGCGCTGAAGCGCTATTTCGGGTTCGACTCGTTCCGTCCCGGCCAGGAGGAGGCCGTCGGGACGGTCATCTCGGGCCGCGACGTCATGGCCGTGATGCCCACCGGCGGCGGCAAGTCCGTGTGCTACCAGCTCCCCGCCGCCAGGCCCGGCACGTTCACCCTCGTCGTCACGCCATTGAGGGCGCTCATGCGCGACCAGGTGCGGCACCTGCGGTCACGCGGCATCCCCGCCGCGCTCATCGACTCCGGCCTGGACGAGAGGGAACGCGCCGAGGTGTACGGGCGCGCCCTGTCCGGCGAACTGCGCATCCTCTACGTCGCGCCCGAACGCCTGCACGCGCCCGACTTCGCCGACTTCAGCCACCGCATCCGCATCGGCCTGCTCGCCGTCGACGAGGCGCACTGCGTGCTGCACTGGGGATCGGACTTCCGGCCCAGCTACATGCGCATCGGCGAATTCATCGACTCCCTGTCCCCGCGCCCCGTGGTCATGGCGCTGACCGCCACCGCAAGCCGGACGCAGGCCGGGGAGATCCGCGAACTCCTGCACCTGGCCGACCCCGTGACGGTCACGACCGACGCGGACCGGCCGAACCTGCGCCTCACGGTGGTCCGCGCCAGGCCCGGCGAACGCCTCGAGGCCATGATCGCCTGGGCGAAACGGCACAAGGGCAGCGGCATAATCTACAAGGAGAACCGGAAAGGCTGCGAACGGCTCGCCGAGACACTGCGTTCCGAAGGCATCGACGCGATGGCGTTCCACGCCGAAATGAGGGACGTGGACAAGAAACGGGTGCAGGACGGGTTCCTCGCGGGCCATCCGCGCGTCATCTGCGCCACCAGCGCGTTCGGCATGGGTGTCGACAAGCCCGACGTCAGATGGGTCCTCAACGACGGGCCATGCAAAAGCCTCGAGGCATACTGGCAGGAGGCCGGCCGAGCCGGCCGGGACGGCAATCCGGCCGACGCGGTCCTCTACTGGAGCCCCGGCGACTGGCGATGGCTGCGCCACGCCGCATGGGAGGCGAAAAGCCGCGCCGAGGAATCCGGCGACCCCTCACGCATCAGGGCCGCGCAGCTCATGGACTCCCGGCTCGACGCCATGAGCGCATACTGCGAGACCCGCCGATGCCTGCGCCGGACCATCCTCGCCATGTTCGACCCGCCCGGCGCCGGACGCGACGACTGCCGCGACTGCTCCAACTGCGCCCGGGACGACGGGCGGGAGAGCGTGAGGAAGCCGGCGTCGAACCCGTACCGCCGGCGGCGGCGAACGACACCGGAAACGGGGGAGTGGCAGGACGAGCCCATGGGCCGCGAATCGATCCGCATCGCATGCCGGTACATCGCGAACATCCAACGCGAGCTCGGCCACGGCGTCAGGCCGGGCGTGCTCGCCGCCGCCCTGCACGGATCCACCCGCCGCAGCGTCACCGAACAGGGACTCGAACTCATCGACGGGCACGGCGCGTTCTCCGCCCGAAGCAGACCCGCCGTACGGAACATGATCGGCACCCTCGAGGCCATCCAGGCCATCGACACCGGCACCGGCCTCGTAGAACCCGGGCCCCTGTTCGACATCTATCTAGGAGGCGACAGATGAGCGGCAGCGGCAGGACCATCCCCATCGGCGCGGCGGAACTGCGCGCGATCAGGGAACGGGAAAGCGTCCTCGAACAGACCCTCGCACGGCTCACCGGCGTTGACACAGCGACCGTCGAACGGATCGAGAACGGCGAAACCCCGCTGTCCACGCTCGAACCCGACCAGATCCGGCAATGGGCGAAGACCCTCGGCGTCAACCCCGCCCGGCTCACGGGCGAGACGCCCCAAGAGGGGGAGGGCGCGACCACCGTGATCCGGAGGATGCGCACGGAACGGGGATGGAGCTGCCCGCAGCTCGCCGCACACGCGAACGTGCCATACCGGAGCCTGCGCCAATACGATTCCGGGGAACGCGACACCGCGAACATGGCGGCCGGGATCCTCGCCCGCGTCGCCATCGCGCTCGACACCAGCATGGAAAAGCTGGCCGGCCGGCCCGAACCGGACCATGCCACGGACAATCCGCCCGCCGGATGGGACGGCACCCGCCTCGCCTGGCACCGGACGCGACAAGGTCTCAGCCAGGCCGAACTCGCCATCCGGGCCGGACAGCCACGCAGACCATCGGAGGCATCGAGACCCGCCGATGGGCCACCGGCAGCAAACGCAGCCGCATCATCCTCGACCTCGCCGCCGGCCTCGGCGTCCGGGCGCTCGACCTCATGGACCAAACACCGGAAGGGAAACCACGCATGGACGAACCCCGGCCCGCGAAAACGGAACATTCGGACGCGGCCGACGACCTCGTCTACCGCAACCACGTGAACGCGGCCATCGACCAGCTCGGACTCGCCCTCCGGACCGCCGACACCGGCGAACGGATCCGACTGCTCACCGGGGCCCTGGCCAATACCGGCAACGCCATCGGACAGCTCGCCCAGTTCGACTCGGACGGCAGGCCGCGCCTTCCGAGGAAATGAGCGGCGGGCCGACGAAAACGGTTCGAGAGAAAACAAGGAGGCGGGGAGGACCGTTCCAACGGCCTTCCCCGCCTCCTTCATCCCATGGGGAGCGACCCCGTTCACGCCGGACGGAGCGGGATGAACATCCTGCCCGACCGTTCGATGTGGCGGAACCCGTAATGCTCGTAGAAGCGCGTGGCCCTGTCCGAGGCCGGTTCCACGAGCAACGCCTTGGCTCCGACTATCTCCGCCGCACCCATCGCCCGCATGGTGGCGTCCCTGAGCAGCTGGGCTCCCACGTGCATGGCCTGGTGGCGCATGGCCATGCCGAGCATGCCCAGAAGGATCGCCGGGATCGGATCCGGGCTGTTCCTCCTGAGCCAGCCATTGGCCTCGGCGTGGCCGATGCTGTACGCGCTCAACGTGTAGAAACCGGCCGGCGCGCCGTCGCGGAACGTGGCATAGGCGACCGCCGTATGCTGCTTGCCCGCGTTCCGCAGCTGTCCGTGGAGCCAGTTGTTCACGATGGGAAGGCCGCAGTCGAAACCGTCGGCGTCGTCCTCGGCGGTCAGACGCCGCGGCGGGGTGAAATCGGTCATTTCCAGATCGGCTCGCTCTCGAGCAGCCGGACCATCTCCTCCGGCATGGGCTCGTCCAGGGCCCGTACGAACGAATCCCACGCCTCGTCGTCCAAATGGAGGACATGAGACTCCCGGATGTCCCGGTCGGCGGCGACGAGCAGGTTGGTCAACGCCCATTGAGAGGTGCTGAGCCCCTTGATTTCGGCCGCCTGGTCGAGGCGTTCCTTCTGTGATGGCGTGAGCCGCATCTCGAAGCGGCTGGCCTTGTTGGTGGTTTCCGTCATGCCATAATTGTACGGCGTTTGTACGTAAGTGTCAATCGGGGCCTGTCGGCGGATGAGATCGATTGCGGTGTCGCGCGCCGGATGGACCGTTCGTGCCCGAAGCCTCGGGCTCCGCGTATGCGATCGCTGCCAAGGCTTCGGGCGTACGTCGGCAAGGACCCAGGGGCTGACCAGTTCCACCGCTGAAACGCGATGGGGGATGCTGTCCGCCCTCATTCGTTTATATACGGACTGACGGCGAATGCTCTTGGGGTAGAACACGTTGCCGTTGCAAAGGCCCGACCGCATCCGGTTCCCGTTCCAATCGGAATCCAATCCCAGGCACCACGCCTCGCCGCCGAGGTAATACACCACTTCGGCCTTGTCGGAGTCGACCACCACATCCACGTTGCCTTCAAGGTCCAACGCGTTCGAAAGCACCTCGGCCTTGCCTCTTGTCCGTGGATAATCGGAGTAATGTATGGCCGAGGAGGGAAGGCGTCCCCTTGATCAGCTGGTCGAAGAAATAATTGGCCTCTATGGTCTTTCCGGCATGGACCACCTGCGGCGGCCTGTCGCGCCATACGCCGCACAGATGCTCGAAGTTGCGCTTCTCCCATAGGATGTCGATGACGAGGCCATCCTCGCAGGTGATAAGGGAATGCCGGCCGATCAGCGGCCTGTACTTCTTGGCCGCCGCGCGATACATGGGAATGAGTTTCTTTTTCCGGGAGCGGTCGAGTTCCGAACCCCTATGCGAAGCGGCGGTCATGAAGCCCCTCTCCGAAAGACGATAAAAACCCGGGAACGTCAAGACCGGTAACGTTCCCGGGTTGTGGAGGACTGTTGTTTCGGTCTTCTGCATGACTACCCAAAAGGGTCGGACACGAACTCGAATCGATGCCGTCGCGTCGATCCGTATCACCCGTTCGCAGGGGCTAGACTCCCAATTCTCGCAACGCATGTTCCGCACGGCCGGTTCATGGGGAATCCGCGGACAGCCAATCCTCCGATAAGACTTCGGCTTCAACCCCGACCTCCGGACGGGAAGAGGAGCATGGGCCAAGGCCTTGATTCCAAACTATACAATCGAACCATGGAAGTCAAATACCCCCTATCGTGACATGAGATAGGGGGCATCCGTCACGCCTCGGGCTCCGCGTACGCGATCGCGACCGGCAGGCCCATGGCGTGCAGCCGGTCCGCGGCCAGCCGCGCCGCCGCGTTCTCGATCCGCCACATGCCCGCATCCTCGTCCTCCGGATGGGCCTTCGCCCACTGGGCCGCGTCCCGCCAGTACGCCAGCATGAGCGGCGCCGGCTCGACGCCGCGCTCCCGCGCCACGCGGGCCGCCGACGAGGCGATCTCCACCAGGCCGGCCGCCTTCGCGTCGGCCCGCCGCCACAGGCCCTCCACCAGGTCCCATGCCTCGCGTTTCGGCGGATAGAAGTACCTTGGGCTCTCCCAGTTGCGGACGGTGCGCGCGTCCACGCCCACGCGCTTGGCGACCCACTCCTGCGGCAATCCCAGCAGCTCCCGCATCAGGCGGAAGTCCGCCTTCCCGCGCATCCGCGACAACGAACCGTCCATGATCCCTCCAGACCTTGATTTCCTACTATAGGAAACAATGATACCTGTTTTGGGAATCCATGTCCAGTCGGATCCGGGTCGCCGCCGAAAACGGAGCTCGCCCCGAAGGGCTCGCGGATCCGCCGCCGCGCCCCGCCGTCCGGCGGGAGCACGTCGAAAAGGGGTCCCGCCATCGAAGGCGGGCCCCGGCCCGGCCGGCCGGCACACAGCATGACCGGACGTCCGGCGCGTCGCAAGCGTCCGCGTGTCTGCCGACCGGTGCCGCCGCCGAAGGCGGTCCCGGCACCAGGCCGACCGGCCACGCGGCCTGCGCCGCGCCGCGGCCATCCGGTCCCGCCGCGCACCGTCCGGAAGACAAGACGACATAGGAGCGTGACATATGACCGGGAACAACCATGCCAGCGAGGGGGACGACCGTCGGTGCAGGCACTGCGAACGCCAGTCGGGGGAGTGCGCCGTACGGTGCCGCGACTGCGACGGATGGCTGTGCGAGGACTGCGCGGGGACAAAAACCGTCGAATGCGGGTGCGGCAACACTGTATGCGACGACTGCGCGCGCACATGCAACGAATGCGGTTCGCGGATGTGCGGGGACTGCGCATACTACTGCGAGCACTGCGAGCACAGCCTGTGCGAGGACTGCGGGTACTGGTGCCGCATGTGCGACGACCGCCTGTGCTCGGACTGCCAGGAATACTGCGAACAGTGCGACGAACGCTACTGCCCCTCCTGCTGCGAACGGCACGCCTGCGCGAACACGCAGGACCCCTGCTACCGGGACCCGTACGAGGGACGGCCCGTCCGCGAGCCGTTCACCTTCGGACTGGAAATCGAAGTGGACGGCAACCACGACACCGACATGCTCAGGAACCACAGGCTCATCGCCGGCTGGTGCCCGGACGGCAGCCTCCACCACGACGGCTCCCTCGAATACCAGAGCGAACCCATGACCATGAGCCAGCTCACGGAAATCCGCCGACTCGTCGAACGCATCGCCACCGACACCGACAACACGCTGTCGGGCGGGCACATGCACATCAGCCGCACCGGCCGGCAGACCCCGGCCCGCTGGTACTGGGCGCTGGAAGCGCTCGACGAGACCCAATGCGAGGCGCTGAACATGCGCCACATGACCGACACCCGCTGGTGCGAGCTCATCCACGGCGACTACTGCGGCAAGGACACCGCCATCAACGACACGCACCGCCACACCATCGAATTCCGAACGTTCGGCCCGTGGCACCACGACACCTCCGGAAGACTCGACGCCGCCGTGGGCTACATGCACGCCATGTGGCGGTTCTTCCAGAAGTTCCCCGTCCCCAAGCTCAAGACCCGCGACATCCAAGCCATGAGCCGCGTCGCCGCCACACAGGCCATCAACGACACGAACGCCACGACGGCGGGAAGGGAGCGAATCTGATGTGCGTCATCGTCACCAGCCAGGCGGACACCATGCCAAGCCTCACCCAGCTCGCCCGGATGAGCGACGCCAACCCCGACGGGGCGGGCATCGCATGGCACGACGGCCAACGCCTCCACCGCTACCGCAACGAAGACAACATGAAGACGCTCGCGTTCATCATGGACCGCTGGCAGACCCTCGAAACCTCCCCGTTCCTCCTGCACTTCCGCCTCGCCACCCACGGCAGGGTGTGCACCGGGAACACGCACCCGTTCCGCTTCCGCAAAGGCGACCGCACCGGCTTCATCGCCCACAACGGCATCGCCCACTCGTACACGCGCGGCCGACACGCGTCCGACAGCCGCAACGCGATACTCGCATGGCAGGCCGGGCAAGCCGACCTCACGGACGGAAGCCAAGGCAGGTTCGCGCTCATCGACCAAAACGGCAGGCTCGAATGGCTCACCGCCGACCACGAGACCATCCCGGGCGGCACCGGGGCCATCGAAGTCAGCAACACCAACTGGGACACGAGCGGCCTCATCGGATACGACCTGTGGGAGGAGGCGTACCAGCAGGGACTCGAAGCCGGATACGAAGCCGCCATCGAGGAGACCGCCGACAGCGGATACGCGACGACGCTCGACTACACGCCACCGCGCCGCTGACGAGAGTCGCCGCCCGCTCCGGGCGGGCGGCGACGGCCCCCGGCAGGCCAAAGGGCTCCAGCCGCCCTTTGGAAACCGGGCCGGCCCCCGGCCGCCGGAGCCCACCGAGGCGCCGCACCCCGCGACGCGGGGCGACGGCGAAGGGAAACGGAACCGGCGGGACCGCGCGATCGCCGCCGCCCGGACGCGCACGCCCCCCTACGGGGCCCATGCCCGCGCGCCCGCCGGCCATACCGCCGCATGGAGCCCGCCAAGGGCGGGCACGGCAAAAACACGTGGTTCGGCCTTCTTCGGCCCATCGAAGCATACCCGCGTCGGCGAACCCGTCAACGCCGCCGCACACGCCGCAGGACGGCGGGGCGTCGCCTCATGACGGAACCGCCTTACGCGGGGTACGCATCCGCTGACCGAAGAAGGTCAAAAAACAAAAGACGCAAAAAGGAAAGGACACCATGACCACCACAACCCGGAACATCATCGAGGAACTCAAGCGGGCCGCAACCGAACAGGGGACGGGCGAAGCCGTCCGCACCATCGCCGGCCCCGCGCTCGAGGCATGGATGGACGCCCTCGACGGCAAGGATGCGGACACCGGACGGCTCGACGACCTCGCCATGCTCATGACGGCCCGCCTGTCCATCAGGGACGCCGCACTCATCGCCGCCGTCGAACCCAAGCTCGACGCGGCGACCGTCATCGACATGGCCGCCCGACCCCACGCGTCCAAGAACAAGACGCTGCTGACCGAAACGCTCAACGCCGCGTTCGACGACCCCCACATCCGCCCCGACGAAACCCGTCTCGCCCGCGCGGTGCGGGAGGCGTGCGCGATGGCCGACCGCGCCAGGAAGCACGGCGGGCCCGTCGCCCAACCCTACGCCCTCGCCGCCTACCTCGCATGGTGGGACGGCGACGGGAAGGCCGCCACCCTCGCCGCCATCGCCGCACTGGACGACGACCCGGACACCAACCTCGCCATCATGGTCGCCGCCATGGCCGCATCCGGCCGATACCCCGCATACCTGCGCTGACCGACAGAAAAAAACAGCCGTGGCGTCCGACGGCACGCGCCATCGGACGCCACGACGGAAAGGACACGACACCATGCACGGCATCGAAACACCGGAAAACACCCGCCGCCTCTGCCTGCACACGCTCGACGACCTGCGCGACCTCATGAACCGCGACGCCAGCCGCCACCCCCTCGCATGACGGAGAAGGAAAACGCCGACGGCAGGCCCGCCGTCCGAAAAGAGTCCCCGCCCGCATCAGGCAGGCGGACGGGGACGGCCCCCGGCGGGCAAAGGGGCTCACACCGCCCCTTTTGCGAACCCCCGTCCGGCCCATGCCGCCGAACCCCACCCAGACGCCGCGTCCCGCCAAGCGGGACGACGGCGAAACGGGCGAAGCCCTATCAGATGAAGGAGCCGCGCCGCCGGCATGTCCGCTCCCGGGATGCAAGGCCCCAAAAAGGGGCCATCATCGCATCCCGTCCGCGTCCACGCCGCGGACACGGCACGATTCCCCCGCACGGAACCCGCCCCAAGGGACGGGCCGGACCATTTTTTCTTTTCGGCCGGTCGGCTTCGCCTCTGGATCATACCGGCGTCGCGGAACCCGTCAACGCGCCACGCAACGGGCTGCGCCCGGCGCGATCGCTCAATGACGGAACCCGCTTTGGCCGGTAACGCTTCGCTTGACCAACCGGTCGAAAAGAAAAAACAAGGGACCACCAGACGGGAGCAAGCACCATGGCACGCAACATCATCAAAAGCATCGAACGCGACGGATACCGGTACGACGTCGAGGAGACGAACGCCGACGCACACCCGTACGACGTGCACCAGCTCCACAAGGCCCAAGGCCATTGGGCCGACGCCGGCTACGGACGCTACTGCGCATCCATGGCCGAGGCCGACGCCTACATCGGCGGGCAAACGGCGTGACATGCCGGCCAAGGAAGGCCGGAAACAAACCCAGGACAAACCACAAGGAGTCCCAATGGACCTCATCAGCCAATACCTCGCAAGCCCGGAATTCGCCGAAGCCATGGGCAACGTCATCGTCATCGCGGTCATGGCCACGGCCGCCGGCATCGACTGGAAGATATACGGCCGCAAGACCAGGCGACGCACCCCGCCGAGCATCGACACCCCGCAACGCCGCCGCAGGGCGGCGCTGCACAGGACCATCCCCGCCGGCCACATCGACGAATAACAGCAGCGTCCTCCCGCCCATGCGGGAGGACAAGCAAACCCCTGCAAGGAAAGGACCACCATCATGGACACCATCAAGGCGCTCGTCATCGAACCGTTGCGCCGTCCGGAACTGCGCGACATCGACCCCAGCATCACGGCGATCGGGAAGACGATCGGCGGATACGCCGAACCATTGCCCCTCGACCGGCGGACCACGCTCTGGTGCGACGAGGAGGGGGCGATCAAGAACCTCAAGCCGAACCGCACCATCCGGCCCGCACAGGACAGCCGCCTCGCGGACGCGGGCAAGCCCATCATCATCCGCGGCACGTTCGTCATCACGGGACTCCACCTAAATGACGGCCCCCTCGGACTCGACGACGAGCAGATCGGACGCTACGCCGCCATGTTCGCCGACCCCGAAGCGCCCTGCAGGCTCCCCGACGGCAAAACGTTCATGATACCCGTCCACCCCATCGGCTGACCCACGGCCAGGGAGTCCCCGCCCGCGCCAACCGGGCGGTCGGGGACGGCCTCCGGCGGCCGGGAAGGGCCACGCGCCCCTCCCGGACCTCCCCGCGCCGGCCCGAGCCGCCGGCCCCGACCGGCATCGGTTTCCCGCACACATGCGGGAAACACGATGGACGGGCAAGCCCTATCAGAAAAAGGAACGCCCCCAAAGGGGCGCGGCCCCAGGTTTTCCTTTTTGGCCTTTTCGGCTGAAGCCGAAACGATCATACCGGCGTCGCGGAACCCGTCAAATCGCCACGCAGACGGGCTGCGCCCGGCGCGATCGATTGGACGGAACCCGCTTTGGCCGGTAACGCTGCGCTTGGCCGAAAGGCCAAAAAGGAAAAACAGGGGATACCAGACAGGAAAAGGACCAGGCCATGACCCAGTACCGCATCACCGCCACCATCACCAACCAGACCCAGGCCACCGACTCCGGCGCATGGCAGATGGGCATCACCTGGAGGAAAAGCCTCACCCTCGACCCCGCCGAAACCCAGGAGGCCGCCGACCTCAGGAACCAGGCATGGAACCAGGCCGCGAACGGCATCGACGACGAGACCACACGCCGCATCTGGCAACAGGTCGACACCGTCACCGCACGCGAAGCCGAACGCCTGCGCGCCCAGGTCAGAAAACTCATCGGCCTGCTCAACGCCGGCCGGCCCGCGCTCGACGAAAACGGCTACCCCATGTGGGACCACCTGATCGCCCTGTCCAACAGGCAATGCTGGCAATGGGAGATCGCCGCCGCCCACAGCGGCTGCCTCGCCGCCATCATGCAGGCCGCCGGCATCGACGACTGGCCGCCAGCCGACTCCATGCCAGACATCACCAACCCCGTCATCACCGTCAACCTGTCCGCCAACCAATGAGCCAGACAGACCGACGCTATCGCACCGGCAACAGGTGACCCACACGGGAGACGGCACGGACCGCCTCCCGAAAACAGAACAGCCATAACCCACAAGGAAAGGAACACCATCATGGCGACCATCAACCAGGTCACGCTGACCATCAGCGGAAACACCGGCAGCATCGAATTCCACACCCGACAGGACGGCGGCATATGGGCCACGTTCGACGTCGCCCAGACCAGCCGCACCCAGAACCCGCAGACCGGCCAATGGGAGGACGGCGCCACCACATGGATCCACTGCACCGCCAGCGGATACCTGGCCGAACACCTGCAGCACAGCATGCTGCCGACCGGACCCGACGGCAAACAGAAAGGCGTGCCCGTCATCGTCACCGGCAGCTACGTGCAACGCGAATACACGAACCAGCAGGGAGCGAAACGAAGCATCCTCGAACTGCGCGCCACCGACCTCGCCATCAGCCTGCGCGCCGGCACCATCGCCTACGACAAGGCGCCGCGCGACAACGGGTTCGCAGGACGCACCCCACAGCCGAACCAGCCCATGGCCCAGCCGCAGCCCCAGCAGCCGACGACGCCCGCCAACGACCCGTGGAACGCCACGGGAGCCCAAACCAGGCAGCCCGCCTTCACCGACGGGTTCGCGCCCGCGGCGCCCCAGCAGCCGGCGATCTGACGACGGACACACACGACCAGAGCCGGCCCACACATACGCCGGGCCGGCCCGCACCCGGAAAAGAGGCCAACATGCGGCGACACGCCATGGACGAATGGATCGACACCGGCGACGAGGAAGGAGCGGCGAAGGCGTTCGACTCGATGGACGAACGGATCCGCCCGCCCATCGGCGCCAGTCCACGACGCATCACCCCCAGCAGAACGACCCTGGACGCATGCCAGCGGGCCGGCTGCCCCATCCAGGCCGGCGCCATCCACGCATGGCAGTGCACATGGAGCGTCCGCCGCATCGACGGCACCGTGATCCGACGGGACATGCTCCTGATCGACGTGAAACGCGAAAACGAGATATGGAAGGCGACAAGCCGGTACCGGCTCGACGGCATCCGCACGGGACGGCAGGCGCAGGCCGCGCTCCTGCTCGCCGCCACCGGGGCGTTGCGGCCCATCCGGGAACGATTCCAATAGAAAAAACGGAAGCCGTCCATGGAACGATGGACGGCTTCCTGCAATTTTCACTGCAGTTCTCCTATTCGTCTTCCGGCAGGTTGTACAAACCCATTTCACCGGCCATGTCGCGAAGCTCGGCGAGGGGCCGGCGACGATCGGAACGCATGGCGTCACGGTAGGCGATCACGTCGGATTCGCGCATCATGCGGTTGCCGGTCTCGCCGTTGCGGCGGAACGGTATGCGTCCGTCGTCGAGGATGCGCTGCACGGTCTTGCGTGACAGGCCGAGGATGCGCGCGGCCTCCCCGGTGCCGATGGTACGGGCATGTCCGGATGCCGCCATCGCGGCGTCCATCGCGGCGTTGAACGCGGTCTCGTCCAATGCATAGGTGCGCCCGTTGCCCTGCAAAATGAACGGACTGTCCGCCTTCGCCGAACCGGCCTCTATCATGGCGATGCTCATCCCCACTCCTCTCAAAATGCCCAATATGTCCAATATGACCAATTGTAGCACGGATGCACGGGCGCCGTCATTCCGCCCCCAAAAAAATGATATTATATGGAAAACACATAAGGAGAAGGAGGCTTACCATGGCATTAATCCAGGTCAACGTCCCCGACGACGTCAAAGCGCGTGCCGACGCCGCCTTCGCGCGCAACGGCATCACCACGCCCGCCGCCATGAAGATGATGGTCACCCAGGTCGCCAACGAGAACCGCACGCCGTTCGACGGCGTCTTCTCCTCCCTGTCCGCACGCGAACTCGGCGAGGACGTACGCCGCGACATGCTGCTCGCCGAGGCCCAGGAATACGGGCTGATCGCCGACGACGCCACCGACGCACGAACCATCCCCGACGACGTGCTCGGGGAACTAGGCCTCACCGCACAGGAGGTAGGCCAGTGAACTGGAGCGTCAAGGCCTCGCCACACTTCTGGCGGACCGCGCTGCCCCTCAAGGAGAAATACACCCACGAACAGTTCGCGTCCATCATCCGATCCATAAGGGAGGCGATCTGCGAACTGGCGGCCAGGGGGCGCGTGGAGGAGAGCGGATGGCGCGACCACCCGCTCGAGCGCAGCCCGTTCGGGGACGGAAACCACTTCGAGTTCCACACCTTCGACGACGACGTGCTCGTGGTCTACTTCAGACGCGAGGCGAAACGCACCATCCGCATGGTCGGCATCTACGACCATGACACCATACCCGACGACGAGTGATCGGAAAACCGCAGCGAAACAAACGGGCGGGGCCATCCATAAGCCGGAGGCCCCGTCTTCGCATTCCAGACAGGAACGGGTGACGCCCATCAAAGACGGCCGAACGCCGAATCCATATCCGCCAGAACCCCGGCAACGAGGCGACGGATGCCGGCCAAAGCCGTGGACGTGGAAACATACAGCCATCTCGATCCGGACAGTTCGACACAGGCGTCGACGTGCCCGCCATCCTCGAAGGACCGACGAAACCGGTACGAGAAGCGATCGACATCAGCCGTCCCCACCATCCAGCCCTTCCGCATCCATATGCCGTCGCCTGCCTCGCCATCCACGAACCGGGATGGAGACGGCATCCATCCAACCAAGCCGGGACGATGACGTGGCCCGGGTCCCGGCGTCCATCTTCGTTTTCCCTCCCGATCGGTTCCTTGGCGCACCATGCCACGGCGCACGCCGGGACGTCAACGGTCCACGCGACCCCTGCGGGGCCCCCGCGCGTCCCATTGACGCCCCGACGCGCACCGAGGCAAAGAGCGGTCGTCACCAACCGGAAAGGAAAACGAAGATGAACACCAAGACCCTCGACAACACCGCAAACGACCCCTGGGCGGACATCGCACACTCCGACCTCGTCAACTACGTACGCAACACCGGACACTTCCCCGCCGACGGATACCAGACACCGAAGCCCCAGACCGGAATCGACCCCTGGGCGCCGACCAGGTGACCGGCATGGGAGGGCGGGGCCGGACGGGCCCTGTCCTCCCTTGACCGACCAGCAAAACGTGAATACAATTATCATCACAATAATAGCTATTTTTGAATCGATTGGAGCAAGGCGAATGGCGGGAAACATCACATTGGACAACCTCGTTTCCGTGTCCGAACTCAGCCACGGAGGGGTCAGCAAGACGCTCAGCAGGGTGGGGGACAACAACCCCATCGTGGTCATGCGAAACAACAAGCCGGCCGCCATCGTCATCAGCCCGGACGATTACCGCCGACTCACCGAGGCCGAGGAGGACTTCGCCCTGTACCTCGAAGCCGAGGAGCGAATGAAGAAGGACGACGGGACAAGACTCGGCATGGACGACGTGTTCGGCAAGGACTACAAGCCCGTCGATGACGGCTATGTTCCGGAGTTCGAATGATGGTCTGGGACATCGAATTCACCAAGGAGGCGCAGAAGGACATCAGGAAACTCCGTGAGCCGTCCAGAAGCCATGTCAACGAGGCCATCAGCAAGGTGGCGCAGAATCCGCTTCCCTTCACGGAAGGCGGCTACGGCAAACCATTGGGGCACAAGCGCGACGGCAACCTCACCGGATACCTGAAGGTCAAACTCCGAGGGGAGGGGGTGAGGGTCGTCTACCGGCTGGAAAGAACAGCCCATTCCATGACGGTCGTCGTCGTTTCCGTTCGTGACGACAACACCGTCTACAAGGAAGCGGCAAGAAGAATAAAAAAGGACCTGGCATAGTAGCACACGTTAAAGGGGGCGGAGCCCGATGACGGCTCCGCCCCCTTTACCGTCGGCCGGACGGGCCGATCGGGCACGGAGGGCGGCATCGACCGTGGACCCATCCAATCCGGCCCGGTCCACGATCATGCCCACGCCGTGCGGGCCATGGCCGGCATCCAGGACCGTGGACCATGGGCCGGGAGCCGAATGGGCCACGTCGATGCATGTGGGCCATCAGCGTGCCCTGCGCGCTTCCGGACCGCATCATGCGAATGGGCCAATGGTCCACATGCCGGACCAATCATGCGGCCCACGCGAAAGCCCATGTGAGGGCCGGCATCGCGGACCGCCCTGACGGACCGTGGACCGTGCAAGGGATGGTCCCGCGGACCACCCTGGTCCATGGACCGGGCCGGACGATGCGTCCCCGTCCACCGGGCCACTATTCAAGGACCATATGGGCCGGTCGGCGGGTGGACCCGGTTCATGCGGTCCATGGCCCGAGAGCCCATCGCCATCGGGCCGGTCTCCCCAAACGCACATGGAGCAAAGCCATGCGCATCGCGCGGCGCGCCCGGGACCGGTGCCGCATCCCCGACAGTCGACGAACAGGCTCCCGACCGTGGACGTCTCCCCGCTCGGCAGGAGCCGGCACCCGCCGGGCCGCCATGCCCGGCCTCCGTGCGGCAGCCGGCCCCGAACAAACAGCGGCACAACAGACACATACGCGAAATAAAACCCGACATGAAAACCAGCACCCAGACAGACGAAAAAGCACGACACAGAAACCAGAAACAACGAAGACAGAACCAAAAACCCACACAGCCAGCCACAAGGTACGACGCCATCAGAAAACCCAAGAAAAAGCACATCCCGATGCAATCTCCGAAGGAGATGGACTTCTTGCACCCACCGCCTCACGGCGGCCGCCTATCGGCGGAACGGCAACGTTTCTGATGGTGTTTGCCGTCCGGGCGCCCGATATCGGGGTTCGGCGTTATCGACGGGACGGGAGACACGGGCCGGGTGGGGGCGCCATGAACGATGGGAACATGATCCAGGAGCCGCCCGCATGCCCGGTGTGCGGGCTCGCGGTGGAGGAGCGGGACCCGCGCCACGGGAAGCCGCTGTCGATCCACCGGGCATGCCGGAACCGGCGCCGGGAGGAGCTGAGGAAGGAACGGGAACGCGGACGCCGCATGTCGCAGGAGTCGCTCCTGATGGCATCCAGAACGACGTCGCCGAAGCGGCCGCCGAACTGCGCCGGCGGGTGGCATGGCGCAACGAGGCCGTCGGCCCAGCCGACCACGGGACGGTCGAACTGTGCTACTGGTCGGTCAGATGCATGGCGGCGCTCATGCGGCTCGAACCGGAAACGCTCATGGCATACGAGGACCGGTGGGCCGTGGACCTGGCCCGGTCCATCGGCCGCAAGGGCATGGACCGGATCGCGGGCCTGACCGGCTGGAGGGGTCCACGCCCATGGACCATGGACCCGGCCATGACCGACACGGGCGAGGCCCGCACGCTCGAGGGCATGTGGCCCGAACCCGGGCCCGGGGTGGACGACGAATGGCGCGCCGACCTGGACCACGACGACGGCGCGGGCCCGCGGGCCGTCGACATGGACCGGATCATCGAGGGCATATGGGCCGAGGACCATCGAGGACGCAACGGCGCGGACCACGGATGGTGGTCCCTCGACGAAGGGGCCAGGCCATGAGCGACCACCCAGGGACCACAGGGGCCGCAAGCGAATGGCCCAGACCCGGCCGATGCAAATGGGCCCGGTGCCCGCACCCCGAGACCCTGGTATGGGCGGACGGGTACTGCTCGGCCCGATGCCGGCGCCGGGCGCGCGAGGCGGAACCGGGACGGGTGCCGGCCGGCCACTGCCGCATGTGCGGCGAACCCGTGTACAAGCCCGCCCAGGGACCCGTGCCCGACTTCTGCTCCGACCGGTGCCGCAACAGGTGGAACCGGCTCACCCGCACCGGGACAAGTGCCCGTCCGCGGCGATCATGCCACGAGTGCGGCGCACGGCTCGATACCGGCACGCGAGGCGAATACTGCGGCGACGCATGCCGCAAGGCACATGACCACAAGACGGCGCGCGACCGGCGCATGCTGCGCTCCACCGCCAACGCCGGAACCATCGAAAGGCTCAGAATGAACGCCGACGACCTGCTGACGAGGGCGCACGCCATCGAACTGGACACCGAAACCATACGGCGACATGGCATCGAGACGCGCGCCCGCACGCACATCCTGCTCATGCGCATGCTCACGCTCGCCGCCATCCACGACCCCCGGTCCGTCACGCAGGCGGGACCCGACGGCCAGATCGGCCGCATCATCGACGCATGCGACCGGACCGGCGAGGACGGGGACGCGGAACGACTCCTGCGCCGCCACGGACCGGCCCGCGGCGCCGCAGGAAAAGGAGAGGAGCACGCATGGCCATCAGCATGACCAAACTCAGCAGCGCCGACTACTACCTCGACCGCACGCGCGAGGCGCTCCAGGCCGACGGCGGCATCCCCGACGAGGCCACGCCAGGACCGCTCACAGGCCCCGACCCAGCCGCCTACTACAACGCCGAAGGCAACCCGCCCGGCCGGTGGATCGGATCGGCCAGCCGGCTGCTCGGCGGCGAGACCGGACGGCAGGCCGGCGCCGAGGCCGTGCGCATGCTCATCAACGAACGCCGAAACCCCGAAACCGGCCGCAGCCTCGACCAGACCGGCATACGGGCCGACAACGACGGGCAACCGCCCATCGCCGGATACGACCTGACCCAGACCGTGCCCAAAAGCGTGAGCATCCTCTGGGCGTTCGCCGACCAGGACACACGCCGCGCCATCGACGAATGCCTCCACCAGGCGGCCGACATGACCATCGGCTACTTCGAAGCCGAATACGCGGCCACCCGGGCCGGGGCCGGCGGCGTCGCCAGCACGGCCTGCGACGGGGTCGCCGGCTTCGCCTTCGACCACTGGGACTCCAGGGACGGCGACCCCCACCCGCACACGCACCTTGGTCATCTCCAACCGGGTGCGCCGCACCACGGACGGCCAATGGACCGCGCTCGACGGACGCGCCGTCTACGGGGCCACCGTCGAACTGAGCGAATACAACGCCAACCTCGTCAAGGACCTGCTCACCCAACGACTCGGCTGGGCCTGGCACGAACCGGCCCGCGCCCGCGGACGCGCACCAGGGCCGTGGCCGGCGAGGTCCAGGGAGTGCCCGAGGAGCTCATCGACGCGTTCAGCGGACGCGACAGGGAGATCGAAACCCGGCTCGCCGCCATCATCGACGAGGAGGAACGCCGCACCGGCCATACGATCGGATGGAAACGACGCGCCGAACTCCACAAACAGGTCTGGCTGGAAACCCGCAAGCCCAAGACCGACGCCCGACCCGGACTGGCCGACCTGACCCGACGATGGCACGGCAAACTGCGGGCCGAAGCCCCCGGCACCAGCATCGACGCCATGTGGCAGGCGGTCGACTCGCACCGGGACAGGACCATCGAACTGGGACAGACCGCCTCCCGGGCCGCGGGCATCCGCCTCGCCGGACAGCTCGCCGACCACCAGACACCCGGCCAGACGGAACTCGAACGGCTCGCCGACGCCGCCATGGCACACACCGAACGCACCCGCGCCACATGGACGCTCAGCAACATCCGGGCCGAAGCCGAACGCCTCCTCGCCGACATCCGGCTCGACCCCACGGCCCGCGCCGACACCGCCAACCAGGTCGCCGAACTCGCCATCCGCCGCTGCGTGAAAATAACCCCGACCCGCTACCGTGCAGGACAGGCCGGCGACGACCCCGCGCTCGTCAGCCGCGCCGGACGCAGCACGTTCGACGACCCCACACTCGACCGATACACCAGCCAGACGATCCTCGACATGGAAAAACGCGTCATGGCCGCGTTCGGCCGGACCGACCCGCTCGCCTGGGATCCCGGGGAGGGCACCCGGCTCATCCAGGCCATGCGGGCCGGCGGAAACCGGCTGAGCGACGACCAGGCGAAGGCCGCCGCATACCTGCTCGAGAACCCGCACGCGGCCAGCGCGCTCATCGGCCCCGCCGGCACCGGAAAGACGACCACCATGCGCGCCGTCGCCCGAGCATGGGAGACCCGGCACGGGAGGGGATCCGTGCTCGGCCTGACCCTGTCCGTCCGGGCCAGGGACGAGCTCGCCGACAGCATCGGCACCAACGCGATCACCGTCGCCAAGCTCCTCGGCAACGTGTCCGGACGGCACCGGGCGCAGGCCGACGACCTGCGACGCGAATACCGGTGCCGGCTCGCCGCGGCGCGCACCCCCGCCGAACGCGACCGGATACGCCGCGCCATCAGCGAATCCGACGCCCGGGAACAGGCCGGCCTCATCCACCCCGGACAGCTCGTCATCGTAGACGAGGCGGGCATGGTCGGCACCCCGGAACTGGACGCCATCGCCGAACTGTGCGAACGGGCCGGAGCCAGGCTCGCACTGACCGGCGACCCCATGCAGCTCGACGCGCCCGCCGCCCCGGGCGGCCTGCTCGCCTGGGCCGAACGGAACACCGGTGCGCGACCCTCACCAGCCTGTGGCGTTTCCGCAGCGACCCCGGGCTCTGGGCGAACGACCCCGACGGCGAACGGGCCAGATGGACAGGCGAGGGCGACGCCACGCTGCGCCTGCGCGCCGGCGGCGACCGCGCGAAACCGGACAGCGTAGAGGCATGCCGCCGGCTCGTCGCCGAATACGCGGCCCACCACCGTCTCCACTGGGGCGAGGACCGGGAATGCGAGGAGGAGGCGTACCGGATGACCCTGCAATGGCAGAAGACGGGCAAGACCACGCTCCTCGTCGCCGGCACCAACGAACAGGTGCGCGCCATGAACCAGCGCACCATCCTCGAACGGCGCGTGCTCGGCCTGTCCGACGGGGACCCGGCCCGCCTCGCCACGCTGTCCGACGGCCTGAAGATAGGAGCCGGGGACCGGATCGTGTCCCGCGCCAACGACCACCAGGTACGCGGCCCCGACGGACACCGCATCGAGAACGGCATGGCGTTCACCGTCACCCGCATCGACACGGACGCGATCGCCTGCCGCGACGCGGACGGAAGGCAATGGGCCATACCCCGGGACTGGGCGAAAGCGAACTGCGAGGCCGGATACGCGACCACCATCCACAAAAGCCAGGGCATGACCGTCGACCGGTGCGCCGCCATGTTCCCCTCCGACGCGCGCGTCCCATGCAACCTGCAATACGTGGCCGCCACACGAGGCCGCGAGGAGAACCACCTCCTCTACGCATGCAAGGACGAGAAGACCCGGCAGACGGAAGCCATGCTGTCCGGATCGGACACCGACCCCGAAGCCATCGCCCGCCAACGCATGCTCTCCACGCTCCTGACGCGCCCCGACACGCGCACCGCCACCGAAACCCGCATCGACGAACACGAGGAGAGATACAGTCTGACCCGGCTCCTGCGCGAACACGACTACGCCGCCGGCCTCATCGCCGGCCCCCACCTCGAGGCCAAACTCCGCCAATGCCACAACCCGGGCATCGTGAGCATGATCACGAGGTCCCCGAACTGGGAATGGCTGCGCGCGCTATGGTCCCGCGCCTGGATGACCGACCCCAAGCGGGCCATGGCCATCGTCAGCCGCGACATCAGCCCCAAGGACGAGCACGGAAACCGGCAGGACCCCGCCGCCGTCATGGCCGGCCGGCTCAGCGGCGGCCTGCTCGACCGGCTCAACGGCGCGGTGCGCGACGACTGGACCGCCGGCATCATCCCGCCCATCAAGGCATCCAGAAACACCGCCGCCCTCGACCTGGTGCGCCAGAACGAACTCCTCATCACCCAACGGGCCGACGCCCTCGCCCGACAGGCCGCCACGGGCGAACAGCCCTGGTCGAGGACCGTCATGGAAACGGCGCGGAAACACGGCGACCACAACCTGCTGCGCGACGTGGCCGTCTACCGGGACATGTGGCACATCGACGACCCCGACCAGCCCATCGGGCAAAGGCCGCCGGGCCGGTCCGGCCGGCAGGAACAGCACTGGTGCAACCTCGACGCACGCATCACCGGGCAAGGAAGCGGCGTCGTCAACCCCGGCAGAACCCGGAAGGCCAACCGTAATCGGCCGGAAAACCCGAAGCCCCGCGTGGAGACGCCGAACCCCGCAGCCATGGAGGAAAGGAACCCGCAATGGAAGACACGGCAGGAACCATCATCGAACAACTCGCCCGATGGGCCGACGCAATGACCCGGACCCTGGACTCATGGGACACCGGCACCCTGATCGTCCTCGCCGTCACGCTCACGGTGCTCGCCGGCGTCACCGGCCGCGCCACCGCCGGCGGCGGACTCATCAGGCAGATCCTGTGGATCATCGTCACCGCCATACTCACCCTCATCGCCGTCGCGACCGTCTGGACCATCGCGAGCCGATACCTGCCCATCCCCGAGCTCGAAACGCTCCTGCGAAACCTCGCCGGCCACCAGCCCCTCTTCCGGAGCCTGGACACGGCGGCACGCATACTACGATGGTGACGACAGGAAAGGAACGGGCCATGGCGAAGCAAATACGGAAACGACTGGTCGACTGGCTGCGCGCGGAACGCGACCAGAAGGTCTCGCACGGCCTCTACCAGAACACACAGCTCGTGTTCGCCTACAACAGCAACCACATGGAAGGATCCACGCTGTCCCCGGAACAGACCGCCCAGCTGTTCGACACCGGCGCGCTGCTGCCCGAAAACGCCGACGACGAGATACGGCTGGACGACGCGACGGAAACCGTGAACCATTTCCGCGCGTTCGACCGGATCCTCGACCTCGCGGACGAACCCGTCGACAAGGCCATGGTGTGCGAGCTCCACGCGATCCTCAAACACGGGACCAGCCAGGGAAACCGACCCCTCGCGCAACGTCGGCGGATGGAAGACGCTTCCGAACGTCATCAGCCCCATCGAAGGCATCCACACCGTCCTGCCCCGGGACGTGCCCCGCGCCATGAACGACGTATTCAAGGCGTTCGCGGAACTCAGGGACGACCCATACCAGACGGCGAGGGCGCACTGGCTGTTCGAGACCACGCACCCGTTCTCGGACGGCAACGGGCGCATCGGACGACTGGTCCTCTTCAAGGAGATGCTCCGCCTGGACGCCGTGCCGCCCCTGATCCGCGACGCCAACCGGAACTACTACACGCGAGGGCTGCGCCGGTTCGGCTCGCAACCCGCCTATCTCGTGGACACGCTGCTGAACGAGAGGGACTACTACCGCACCATGATGGAGACCCTCGCCCCCGGTATGCTCCGCTACACCTATATCGACGAATGGGCAGACCGGCATGAGGTCGAGACGCGATGCGAGAGCGAACCGGAACGCAACCCATACGTCAGGGACCGGTGGAACGACGAGGACCTGAAAAGCGTCACGCCATCGGAACGGTTCATACTCGGATACGGCTTCGTGCCGCCCCGCAACGCCACGTCCGAGGAAAAAGGACGATCGGAAGGGGCCAGCCGTTCCACCGGCGCACTGGCCTTCCCGGACCCGATGCCTGCTCCGGCACCGGTTCCACCCCAGACCCCGGATGACGGCGGCGACGGTCCGCGACCCGTATGATTGGGAGAAAAGACGAAACGGAAGGCGACGACGCCTGAGCCGATAACAAAAGGGTCTGTTAGTCCAAGATGCGCTTTTCTGATTAAAGACGGGATGCCCACCGTTCGCGCAACGACGGGCATCCCGTATACTATCTGATTAAGCGGTCATTCGGGAAACCTGTCTGCATAGGGCAGATGTTTGATGTAGTCGCGCATGTATTCCCAGTCCGGCATGTATCCTTCATCGCTGTACACGCGCTTTTCATCCATGCGGGGACTGCCGTCAGCCGTTTTTTGTACGGGCAATCTTACAGTGAAATCCTTCTTATAATGGGCGTTGAGTTCACGGCCGAATGCCTGGTATTTGGTGTCGGATTCAAATCGGACCAGTGTTGCAATGAACAGTTTGGTCTCGGCGGGCATGGAATGCGTGTCTCGTAATACGGCGACGTTCTGCGCGGTATAGAAGGGCTCGTTTTGCATGAAACAGGCACCGAGATAACTGCCGCCTAATGCAAGTGTCAGCGAACCGGCAGGGAACGGCTCCTCGCCTTCTATCTCGTCCACTCGCATAGTCACGCCGTTCCCGTTGCTGTTTCTGGACACGTAGTTGTACTTGGGATTGTCGGTACTGGTGGTCACCGCGTCAATTCCGTTGCCCATGCCCGCATCGAACAGTCGGGATAACAGGAAGGGCTTCCATTCTGCGGGATTCAATGGAGCATCGAACGTCTTATTGCTGGTTGTGATTCGTTGGTAATGCAGTTTGGTGATGTATTTGCGCATGCACTCCCAGTCGGGTTCGCCATTCCGTGAGGGCAGGAGAATGGTTGATTCCCTCATCTTCTCTACCGTCCATTTACGGCCGTAGGCGAATTTGTATTTGTTCGTTTTGATGACCGTGATGATGAATAGGGCTATCAGAGGGTCGAGTCGCCACTCCGGTTTTGCATACAGCACGTTCACGTCATCGGACGCCCAAAACGGTTCGCTCTGATAGAACGCTTCGCCTACGCTTCCGTTGTAGTTGATGGTGATGCAGTTCGGGGCGAACAGCTGGTTTTCGTCGTCCACTGTGATATGGTCACGGATTCCATTGTTCGAGCTGATGGCTCCCAGATAATTGTGGGGGCCGGGATTCATGTCCTCCCGTGTCAGTCGTCTGCCTTTCTTGATGTCGAATAAGTCGCCAAGGCGATAGTCCGCCCATGAGCGAGTGTCAGTCCTCATGGATCTTCCCTTCCTGAACGAGATACGCGAGATAGTCGTTCACGGTCTGTTGAAAGTCAGCTTGAGAAAGTCTGCCGTAGTCGGTTTCCATGTATGCTTCGGCGAGCCATTCGTCCTTATAGGTGACTTTGCGGGTGACGGACAGGCCGGGTTTGGATATGCGTTCACGGTACAGGGTGAGCCATTCGCGTTCGATGCGCTCCCAGTTGCTGTTGCCGTTCGCATCGGTTGTCTCGACGCGGCCGACGCCTTTCCGTTTGATGAAGCCATCGTCCTTGAAATAGCCGAAGAACGTGCTCCGGCCGGTCTTCTCATGCTTTCGGCTCAGATCGAAGACCATACAGCAGGCCGACACAGCGGCACCGGGGTAGAACACGTCCGCGGGCAGTGAGAACACGGCGTCAAGCGTGTAATGGTCAAGCATCCGCTGTTTAAAGTCCTTGACCGCCGCGCTGTTTCCGATGGCGCATTGCATGGGAAGAAGTACCGCCATGCGGCAGTGGGTCGGCCTGACGTGTCCGTTCTCGTCCTTTGGCCGACGCTATCTGCCGCGCCACCCATTCAACATAGTGGAACCCTTTGGACGGGTCGGTTTTCGTATTGGCTGACCATTGACGCACGTATTTCGGATCGCATTGATTCTTCGTCCCGTTGTAGGGCGGGTTCATCAGCACCACGTCGATGTTTCGACTGTATCCAAGCGGCACGGTCGAACATGGAATCCTTGACGACGTTGCTGTTCCCGTCACCGTGGATGAGCATGTTCGTGGAGGAAAGACCGAACGCGCCCTCCTCGTATTCGATGCCGTATATCTGATGTTCCCTGACTCGCCTGCGTTCCTCGCCGGCGTCGCAGTCGTCCATCGCGTCGGTCATGGCCCTTACGAGGAACGCACCGGAACCGCAGCAGGGATCCAGCACACGCGAACTCTTGTTGACGCCCACGACCTTGCTCATGAAATCGCAGATGTGGTCCGGCGTGAACGCCTGGTTCTTGTCGGACTTGCCCACGTACTTGTTGAATGTGGTGAAGAACAGGTTCAGCAGGTCCTGACCGGCGGTGTTCTTGTCATTGATGTAGGGAACGACGTGAAACTCGATGTATTCGAGGATTTCCTTGAGGTCTTCGTAGGGCAGGTTCTGGATGTCTTGGGTCTCAAGGACTTTCCGGTTCAGCAGGCTGAGCTTGTCCGCCTTGTTCATCTTGGATTCCGAATCGTCGGCTTCCGTGAAATCGCGTTCCAGCAGACCGGTCAATATGTCGGTGATGTTTCGCAACACAACACGGGTCTTAGTCAGCGTCTGGCCGTCCTTGCCTAAGGTTTCTTTAGCGTCTTTGTACGACAGCCCGTTTTTGAGCGCGAGAAGGCATGTTCCGACGAACTGGCTTCTCAGATGTTCGTTGACTCCATCCGCGTGGAGCATTTTGTTGAGGGCGTTGATGCTGTCTACGACCGCTATCTTGTCGTTGACCTTGCCAAAGCACATGTCCTCATATTCGTTGAATGGTCTCAGCGAGTGTTCGTCTTCATCGAGATGTTCGTCATCGATAATCACGGATTGCCCATGCCATACGCGGATTCCGTCACCTTCCGTCTCCGCAAGTATGGCGACAATCCTCTTGTCCGAGTATTCCTTCTCGAACCGCACGTATGCTTGCAACTGGGCGTAAATCTCATCCTGATGCCATTTGGAGAAGCGATTCTTGGTTTCGATCAATACCGCAAGACGTTCATTCGCGAATCGCAGGTCAAGGTTCTGGTGTTTTGTTCCCTCAGTTGCTTTTTGATAGTCCTTGATGTCTTTCCCGACTGTTTTCAACGCTTTTGCGTAGCTGAACTCGCCATTTTCTATGTTGCCCACATGGTATTTCGCACCGATGGTGGAGATGATGTCGAAACGTTCCATCACTCACCACCTTCCTTGGTGGTAGTAATGACTGTCCCGGTCGGGGTCAGCAGGCCGTTAGCGCCTGCCCCCCCCCCGATGCAAATCAGCATAACGGTGAATCTCCTTCTATCGGTTGCTCTCGTCGGTCTTGTCCGACCTGATGCTCATATCGATGGGCAGTCCCTGTTCGCGTACGACGGCCTTCAAGAAGATGGTGACGGCCCCGGATAGGCTCAGGCCGAGTTCTCCAAGCACCTTGTTGGCCTGGTCCTTGAGTTCGGGGTCGATTCTCATGGTGGTGGTCGGCACGCTCATAGGGTTATCCTTATCAATCGGATTGGTAGTTACATCGTAGTCCATCCGATTGATAAGGAGCATGCTATCACCCGTCACACGGGCATGGGCATGCGTACGTACATGCTGCGCGTGAGCCGGTACACGCCGTTGCGGATCTGACGCCCGACGGTTCCCCGCTGCTCGGCGGGGCCGCTCTTGAACGCCTCGGTCCACTGGAACCATGCGAGGTAGGACTGGAGGTGCTTCGTGGACACGCCCTTGAAGCCGTGCATGAAGTCCTTGAGGCGGGCGTGCAGGCTGTTGATGCGGTTGATGGCGTGCCCGGCCGCGTCCGTGCGCTCCAGCGCCGCGCCGAGCCGGTCGATTACCGTGGGGTAGGCCCCGGCCTTGTCGGTGACGACGAGCGCGCCCTTGCCGATACGCCCGTTCAGCACCTTGTAGGCGCGTTCCTTGCCGAGCATGCCGCGCCCGGACACCACGAGGAAGGATGTTCCCGTGTCGTCGATGCCGGTGACGACGCACACCTGCTGCTTGCTCAGGCCGCGTTTCGCGGCCTTCCTGCCGCTCTTGCGGGCGGGACGTGGCATGGTGCCCTTGCGGTAGCCCTTGTTACTGTCGCGGAAGTACGTCTCGTCTATCTCAACGCGGTCGCCGGCGACCGCGTTGAACGAGGGGTTGTAGCGTTGGATGCACTGGCCATCGTCAGCCGCGACATCAGCCCCAAAGGACGAGCACGGAAACCGGCAGGACCCCGCCGCCGTCATGGCCGGCCGGCTCAGCGGCGGCCTGCTCGACCGGCTCAACGGCGCGGTGCGCGACGACTGGACCGCCGGCATCATCCCGCCCATCAAGGCATCCAGAAACACCGCCGCCCTCGACCTGGTGCGCCAGAACGAACTCCTCATCACCCAACGGGCCGACGCCCTCGCCCGACAGGCCGCCACGGGCGAACAGCCCTGGTCGAGGACCGTCATGGAAACGGCGCGGAAACACGGCGACCACAACCTGCTGCGCGACGTGGCCGTCTACCGGGACATGTGGCACATCGACGACCCCGACCAGCCCATCGGGCAAAGGCCGCCGGGCCGGTCCGGCCGGCAGGAACAGCACTGGTGCAACCTCGACGCACGCATCACCGGGCAAGGAAGCGGCGTCGTCAACCCCGGCAGAACCCGGAAGGCCAACCGTAATCGGCCGGAAAACCCGAAGCCCCGCGTGGAGACGCCGAACCCCGCAGCCATGGAGGAAAGGAACCCGCAATGGAAGACACGGCAGGAACCATCATCGAACAACTCGCCCGATGGGCCGACGCAATGACCCGGACCCTGGACTCATGGGACACCGGCACCCTGATCGTCCTCGCCGTCACGCTCACGGTGCTCGCCGGCGTCACCGGCCGCGCCACCGCCGGCGGCGGACTCATCAGGCAGATCCTGTGGATCATCGTCACCGCCATACTCACCCTCATCGCCGTCGCGACCGTCTGGACCATCGCGAGCCGATACCTGCCCATCCCCGAGCTCGAAACGCTCCTGCGAAACCTCGCCGGCCACCAGCCCCTCTTCCGGAGCCTGGACACGGCGGCACGCATACTACGATGGTGACGATGGGGAAACGGGATACGATGGAGTGACTGACACCGGAGCAAGGAGGGAAACGGACGTGGAACGACGGATAATCATGTGTCGCCGACATCCGGTGCTGGCCTTCGACTACGATCCTTCATCGGGAAAGGCCGTCGGCAGCGGCCGTATACTGGATTGTTCAAGGTTGCCTCTTGAACTCATCTCCCACGGCAAACCCGCGATCTACGCGAAAAGCATCGATGCTTGGTGGAGGAGAAGGGCCATCCCACCCACTCGGGATGGGATACGCGGCATACTTGACTCGATGGGAATAAGATCGGCGGTAGAACTCCTCAACCGCTCGCATGGACTCAGCCTTTCCGACCAGTATTGGGTCAAGCCCGAATCATCCGACCTCGAATGGGATACCGTGAACTTCTTCACCAACCCGTTTGACGAGGAACTTGGACGAACCCTCCTGACTGCCCGTTCCTCCTCCCACAGGTTCAGCCTCAACGCGCCCGACGCATCCACCGGCGGCGACCTTCCGAAACGATGGACCATTGCGGGCGACGGCACCAGGATACTGATCAAAGCCGGACGTACCGGACAGGAACCGGTCAACGAACTCATCGCATCGGACCTTTGCTCCAGGCTCGGCATACCAGCAGTCAGATATAATCTCGGCGAATACGACAACAGGCCAGTATCCACCTGCCCCGAAATGCTGACGGACACCGAGGAACTCGTATCCGCATGGCAGATTCTCGAATCGGTGAAGAGGGATAATCGCCTGAGCGCCAGGGACCAGTGGATCAGGGCGGCGCAACTGTTCGGCTGCGAAGGGGCGGCGGTGGTGCATGCGACCGACGATTGGCTACTCGTGGACTACCTCATGCGAAACATCGACCGCCATTACAATAACTTCGGTCTCATCCGCGACGTGGAGACACTGCGGGTCCGGCCCGCGCCGTTGTTCGACACCGGAGCCTCTCTGTGGTGCGGAGAGCTCGCCATAGACAACCGCGACTACAAGGCCAAACCGTTCTACGCGACTTATAAGACGCCGACAGCCCGCCGACAGCTGCGCCTCATATCCGACTGGACCAGATATGACCTTGGCAAGCTCGATGGGTGGGAGGAACAGGTGGGACACCGCCTGTCAGTCACGGGACTCGTACCTGAAACGCGAATCACGGCCATCGCGACCATGCTTTCCGCCCGTATCCGCGAAGTCCGCTCACTGGCGGAGTCCGCCGGCGATGACAGCAACCACAAAACGGTGGTCATGGGTGCCGAAACGGGAATAGGGACCGGCATGCTTCCGTGGCCATCACCCATGGAACAGGTGGAAACGGGGAATCTCCACTGGCAGTCCACGACAAGCGGCCCGGCATCGTTCTAGAACAACGGGTCCATGCCCTCGCCGGGGATATTGAGGCGTTTCGAGGCGCGGCGGGCAATCACCACCCACCTGCCATCACGGTTCTGCGCCTGGGCGTCCCACAACCCGTCCTCGAAGCCGCGACGCTCGCCATGCCGTATCTTCCAGGCCGCGGCCCACGCCGCACGTCGGTTCGCCGACTCCGCCACCACATGCCAGCCCGGATGGGCTTTCAGCCATGACGCCAGACCGGGCCCATTGCGCTTCACCGTGCCGATCGGCCGCGCGTCCTCGACCACGGCGTCCAGTCCCTCGCCGCGGCAACGCTCGAGAAACCCTTCCGCAGCCGTCGCATCATCGAACATGACCCTTATCACCGTCTTCGCCATAGGCAGGCATTTTACAGAACCGCACGCGACCGGAACCGGAGAGGGCTCCATGGAGAAGGAGATTCGGTCTGGAACTGACGATGAGACGGAAACGAGTGGCCGTGTTCGTCTCGGATGGGTTTCCCGGGGGCGGCAGTCTGCCTGAGTGTGGGCCGGACCTAGACTCGAAAAACTGATCAGGGAAAAAGGAAACGGGAGAGTCGGGGGAATCCTGAGCCCGAGCGCGGCGTTTGAAATCCATTGGACAATAACTGACGGCATGCCGTTGACATGGGGTGATTCTCCGGTATGGGGCTGATGGTGGTAAGGCGCAATGAGATTCACCGGGGCGGCGGCGTCAAGGTCTGGAATGATGCATGATTCGATATGCTGTCGTGTCCGTCTCCAACGGGAACAGACGGAACAATGGACGGTTTTCTTGATTTTGTTGGATCGCGGATTGCAGATGCTGCTGGATGGGTGCGCTCATCTGTGTAAAATGACGGTAAGGAATTCCTTACATGCAAGGAGAGTGTTATGACAGTTGTTATGGATGTGGCCAAGGTGACTTCGAAAGGCCAGGTAACGATACCCGCCGATGTGCGGGATGCCATGGGAGTCAGGGAGGGGGACAAGGTCCTGTTCGTGCGCATGGACGACGGCAGTGTTGTGATTCGCAGCTCCAACCTGGACGCCCTCCGACGGGCGCAGGATGCGTTCGCCGGAGCCGCCGTAGAAGCGGGGATCTCGGGGGAGGACGAGCTCGACGACCTCATCGGGAGCATTCGGGCGGAACGTGCGGCGAGGCGGAACTGATCCATGAGGGTGATGATAGACACCAATGTGATGCTGTCCGCCATCATATTCCGTTCCGCCAACGCGGTAAGGACGATTGAGTTGGCGTCGGGACGTGACCATGAACTCGTGTTGTCCACGTTCACCATCGACGAGGCGCGAGAGGTCGTGGCCCGCAAATGGCCGGATAGGGTGGAGGCCCTGGAACAGTTTCTCCTGCAGTTGAGCTTCGACGTCGTCGTCACGCCGCTCACGCCGAAGACCGGACTGTTCGAAATCCGAGACCCGAACGACTATCCCGTGTTGTATTCCGCCATCATCGGTGCGGTGGATGTGTTCGTGACCGGCGATAAGGACTTCTCCGACGTGAGGATAGGCAGCCCTTCCATCCTCACGCCGGCCGAGTTCGTGAGCGTGTTCTCATGACGTTCCCGCGCCGGCTCGAAGCAGAGTGGCGGTCTCAGCCGTGAGTCCGGCCGGCACGCAGCATGCGGGCCTCATCGGTGTCGCGGATGCGCAGGTCGGTGACGGTGAACGCGAGGATGGGGCCGCCCTTCTCGGGCCGGTAGAGACGTGGCCTGCCGGCGAACTCGACGATCTGGCCGCCGGCGGCCTCGAGCATGCGGTTGTGGACCGCCCCGGTGGCGGGGATCAGGGCGACGGGGATGTCGGCGCCGTTTTCCCGGGTCACGCAGCGCAGCATGCGCACGCGCGTGCCGTCGGGCAATGTGATGCCTCGGATGCCGGCCGGCAGGATCTTCGCTATGCCGGGGCAGGAGCCGATGCCGAGACGGATGCCGCCGCTGGGCTCCCGCCGCGTGGTGTCCGCTGTCATTGTGCTTCCTTTCCGGTGTCGGGTATGGTGACCGATGGTCCGTCCTGCGGGAACAGGCGGTCGATCTGGTCGACGGTCATGTTGGCGGTGCATGCGCTGATCGATTCGGTGAGGGTCTGCTGCGCGGAAGTGAGCTTGTCGTAGTCGTCGGATCCGGCGTCGACCAACGCTCGCGCCTGTTCCGCGGCGTGGGCCAGGCCCGTGCAGTCGTCCGGCGTGGGGTCGGGGAGCCTGTCCACGGCATGTTCCGCCTTGGGCAGACTGGATCTGAGATCGTCGAGCCGGTATCCGGCGGCCTTCGGCAACGCCTCGGCATACCATTCGTCGGCCAATGCACGGACAGTGGATTCCTTCTCCTGCCGGCCGATCGCGTCGAACAGGTCGGTCGCGTCGCCCAGGTCCTTGTCGCCGTGGCGGATGAGCGTCTGGCCGAACGTGTCGATGTTGCCGCCGTCCGGGGAGTTGAGGATCGACCGGGCCTTGTTGGCGATGTCCTCCGTGGAGCCGGTGAATTCTGATGGTTCCGAAGATGAATCCGTCCGGGGCCGGTCTTTCGCGTCCTTGCCGGCGTCCGTCGTCTGTTGGGCGGATCGAGGTTCTGGTTGGTCGGATGTCGTGGCCTGGAACGGGTTGAGCGCGATCGTGGCCGCCAATGCGATCGCGGCCGCGACGGCGAGCAGCAGCGCCTGCCGTTTCGGCTCCATCCGCTCGAACCGGTCCCTTGCTCGTCCGAGAAGGCCCTGGCGTTCCCTGTGCTCGCCTTTGCGTGGTGTCTCGTCCGTCATGATGATGCTCCTTTCGAATGGACGATGGGCTATAGTCCCGGATCGTTGCCGGGCAGGCCGTTGCCGTCGCTGGGGGCCGGCACGCTCCAGCCGTTGCCGGGCTGGGAGCCGGTTCCGCCCGATTGCCCCGACTGTCCCGACTGTCCCGACTGTCCCGACTGTCCCGACTGTCCCGACTGTCCCGACTGTCCCGACTGTCCCGACTGTCCCGACTGTCCCGACTGGTATTGGGGTATCCACTGCTGTTGCTGCTGCTGCGGCGGCGTCGGGTCGGGGACGGTCTGCTGTTCGGCCTGTCGTTCCCTCTCCTGGCGTTCCCGTGCCGCTTTCTCCTCGGCCGCGCGCTTGGCCTTCGCATGCTCCGCCTGCGTGGCGATGGCCTGTTCGAGGGTCTTCCTCGCCTGCTCGACCCGGGAGGCCAGATCCTCGAGCTCCTTGACGGTGACGTCCTTGCCGGGCTCGGCGGCCCGTTCGAGGATCGTCGTCAGATCGTCGATGGCCTTGCCGGTGTCGTCGTCGCGTTTCGCGCCGTCCCGGAGTTTGGTGGCCTCGCCGACCGCCTTCGCGAGCGATTCGCGCGCGTCGGCCTCCTGTTTGATGGCGAGGGCCCTCCTCGCCGCCGACACCAGCGTGTTCGTGTCCTTATTGGCCTTGCCCGCGCGGTCCTTCAACGATCCGGCATCCCTGATGGACAGCCGGGCGGCGGGCTCGTCGAGTATCCTCGCGTTGTCCGAAATCCGCCTGTCCAGACGGCTCCATGCCTTCGCGTCGGCGAGATCGGACGCCTTGTGGGCTTTGACGAACCGAGTCGCAATCGTATTGGTTTCCTGTAGCACGGCCTGTGCCTGCTCAGCGCCGTGGCGGGCGGACGCGGTGGCGGCGCCGGCGGCGATCACGCCGACGAGCGCCACGGCGGCGACCACGGCGAGCACCGTCAGTACGATCCGGCCGGCATGGACCGAACGGGCGGGCTCATCGGCATCCATATCGGTGTCGAATCCCGGAATCGCGTCCTGGTGCATGCCATCCGGGTCATCGGATGGCGACGGGTCGCCGGATGCCGGCAGGGGGATCGCATGCGCGCCGGGAGGCGGGGGAGCCGTTACACCGCCACCGGCCCCCGGTTCTGAGGCCCGCGGCGGGACAATCCTTTCCTCCTCCTGGGGAAGATCGGGCCCGTGGCCGGTATCGGTGCCGTCGTCGCCGGCGGCCGGCGTGGGGAAGGGGGTCTCGTCCGGTTCCGAGAGCAGGCGGCGGATCCAATCGTCGCCGTTCTCGGCAGGGGAGTCGAGTTGTTCGAACAGGTCCGGCATGGTCATGGGCGCATGCCTTCCCTCGGGCCGATCGTCGCGCGTATCGTGGCCGTGAGACGGTCGAGCTGTTCCAGGGAATCGAGATCCCGTTCACGGGCGATGCCTTCGAGCCGTTTCGCGAGCTTCAGCTCCTCGTCCGGGTCCCGGGGCCGGTACGAGTCAGGGTTCCAACGCGGGTCCCCGGCCTCGTCGAGCAGGGCGCGGCCCCGTGACGCCAGTACGCGCGCCTCCTCGGCCTCCTCATGGGACAGGGGTGCCTTCCGGTCATCGAGCCTGCGTTCGATGGAGGCGATGGCCTGGTCGAGCCGGTCGCGGGCCGCGAGCTCCATGGACCTCCAGTCACGCCACCGGTCGGACAGTTCCCGCAGCTCGCCGTCGGTGTCCGCGGCGAGCTGGCGTGACAGGCGGTCGCGTTCCGGCCCCTCGCCCATGCGGCGGATGCCGTCGCGGGAACGCCGGTATCCGTCCAGCCGCTCCTCGCATCCCGCCAGCGTGGCCATGAGCACTCCGGTGGAGGGGTCGTCATGCGAGGCGGGCGAGGGCGGCGTCCCGTAGGCCAGGAGCGTGGAGGAGACGAAATCCTCGCCGCCCCGCCAACGGCCGGTGAATGCCGGTTCCGTCTTCCATCCGCCGCGTCGGCGATGCCACGCCTCGTATTCGATCTCGCGGGCGCGTCGGCGCGAGGCATGCTGTTCGCCGTCCATGTGATGCGTGTGGGAGGATTCTCCCGTGCCGGCCGCCGTCAGGTATTCCTTGACCCGGGCGAGGGCCTGGTGGATGTCCTGCATGAGGGCCGGCATGTACATGCCGCCGTTGGGGGAGGCCGCGGCCAGGTCCGCATGGCATTTCAGGGCGAACACCTCGGCCACCACGTCGTCGTGCTCGATCCAGCAGGCGGGCAGCGTCTGCTCCCATGTGGGGAACGTGCGGCACAGCCATTCGCCGTAGCGGATCGCGTGCATCGTCATCAGGTCGATCTCCGTGCGCGAGGGAGCGCCGGTCCAGTCGATCGGCCGGGCCATGCCCATCGTCTCCCAGGAGCGTTGCGGCATCGCCGTCCACAGGCCCGGCCCGTATTCCGGCTCTTGCGGAGGCTCGCCGGTCAGGTTGCGCACGGTCTGCTCGATCTGCGCGGCCAGGCTGGCCGACGGGTCCTTGCCCTGATGCGCCCTGTACACGTCCGACAGGAGCATGGTCAGCCGCGCGGCCGACGCCGACGCGGCGTCGAGTCCCCGGGGCCAGTCGGCGGCCGGCGGCACGGGGGATGAGATGCCGCCGGCCGTACCGGTCCGGCCTCCCGTCATGCCGGCCAGGATCTCGCCGACCTCGTCACGGGTGTCGTCCATCACCTGTCTCCTTTCGCGTCATGCCACCATCCGCGTTCCATGAAATGCGGGGCGCGGACCAGGGCCGGCGCCTCGCGCACGGGCTGGACGACCATCCATCCGCGTGGCAGGCGGCTCAGCTCCCACGGCAGTACGGTCTCCTCCGCGCCGCGGCGTTCCGTGACACCTCCGAGCGGTCCCTGTCCCGGATTCCAAGTGGATTCGAGGCGGGTGACCTCATGCCGGCCGATCTGCATGCCCCACCATTCGAGGCTGTCCCGGTCGGTCACGCCGCCCAGCATGATCCGGTTGCAGTTGTTCCAAACGGTCTGCTCGGTCTCCCGGTCGTAGTCGCGCACCATCATGTCGCGCGACTGCTCGACCACGATCAGCTGGTAGCCGTTGCCGCCGCCCTGCGTGATCGCGTTGCGCAGGCCGCCCCACGTCTCGATGTTGCTCAGCTCGTCGAGCACGAACCGGGCCGGCGGCTCGATCTTGCGCAGGTTGGGTCCCGACGCCTCGCGCGACAGGGCGAGATCCTGGCACGCCTCCTGGAAGGTGTCCAGCAGGAGCACGGCGAACAGGCCCGCGTTCACGCCTCCGCCCGCCTGCGATTTCGGCCGGCTGAGCACGTACACGGTGTCATGATCCTCGACCATGCGCCTCGGATCGATCAGACGCGGGTCGCGCGGCGAGAAATCCATCGTCGAACGCACCTTCGGGTTCGCGAGGATCGCGAACGCGTTCCTCACGCCGAACCATTCGCTCGACCGTTGGCGCGTGTCCATGGTCTCCAGGCCACGGATCGTGTCCGCCCAGCGCAGCATCTCCCGCTCGCCCGTATGCTCGCGGATCAGGTCCGCGGCCTCGAGCGCCTTGCGGGGACTGACCGACCACTCGTAGCATTTCGAGATCGGCAGGTTGCTGACCGCCGCCGCATACAGAAGCGCCTGGATATAGCCTCCCGCGCTCACGCCCCACTCCCTGTTGTTCGACCCCTGGCCCAATCCGCCCACGCCCACCAGGGTCTGCGCGCGGCGCATCGCCGTGGTCGGGTCCTCGCACCCCTGCAACGGGGTCCAACGCATGTTGTGCCGGGTCAGCGGATCCGCCGCGCCCAAACCCTCCGGGTCGAAGATATGGACACGGCCACGGCCGCCGTACCGGGCCCCGTTCGACGGATCCGCCACACCCCTCTCCCGCAGGCGGCGGGTCGCCGAGATGATGTCGCTGCGCGTCGACGTGGCCAGCACGAAGCCGGGCGCCTCCACCACCGCGGGGATCACGACCGTCACGGTCTTGCCGGAGCGGGTCGGGCCCAGCACGTACGCGTGCATCTCCAACGACAGCCAGACACCGACGTGATGGCATTCGCCCACGTACATGGCCGCCTGCCAGGGCATCGGCCACACCGGGTCGCCGCCCATGCGACGCTCCCGCATGGCCTCGGCCAGCATGGCCGGCAGCACGCTCGGCACCATCGTGCGCATCACCTCGCGCACCCCGCACGCGGCCGCGACCTGACGGCGAGTGGCCATGCCCGGAGCCGAGGACAGGCGGTCCACGAGCCGTTCCCCGGAATCACGGTACGCGTCCCAGAACACCCAGAGCACGGCGCACGCGGCCAACGCGGCCATCCAGAAGGGCATGGCCAGCAGCCCGCCGGCCACCGGGTCGCCGCCCGCCGCCGCGAACAGCAGCAGCGTGAACGCCATCGCCGCGAGCAGGACGCCCACGGCCAGGCGACGCACCAGCACCGACCCCTCACGCGACAAACCGGCCAGAAGCCGCGTATGCTCCGCCAGCCACACGCCCGCACGCGAGTCCTCGAACCCGCGCCACACGGCCATGACCCGACGGCGCGAATCGACACGCGACCCCTCCACGCCCCGGCCGGCATCGCCCTCCAGATCGGGCGCCGGCTCCTCATACCAGGGACGGTCCCCGGACGCATCCGCCATCAGCGGCCTCCTCACCAACGAATACGGAAAAACGGATACAACAAACGATGCGGGTCAGGCCGCGGACCTCAGGCCGCTCGTGTTGAACAGGGCGGACAGGGTCGGGCCGGCCAGGGCGCGCACCATGCGCGGATGCTCCGCGCCGACCCTCCACACCCCAAGCCCCTGCGGCAGCGTGGGAATCACCCGCCGCTCGTCCTCGCTCAGATCCGGGACCAGCCGGTTGAGCATGTCGATGTTCGACCCGCCCTGACGGAAGATGATCTTCGTCTGCATCTGGTTGAGGATCTCCTCGACACGGCCACGCAGCTCGCTGCCCTCGCCGAACACATGCGTCATGTCGTTGACTCCATGCACGATCAGCCAGGTCGCGCACCCCCAATGGCCGGCGGACCGCTGCCTGGTCTGCAACGAGTCCACCAGACGCGCGTTCGACAGCAGGTCCCACGCCTCCTCGTCGACCACGATCCGCCGTCTCCCGTCTCGCCCCTGCAGCAGACGGTCGATCCACGAGCTCACCGCCGCCGTGAACACGCGCTTGAGCTGCTCGTTGTTCAACGCCGGACTCGACGTGTCGAACACGATCATCGGACTCGACGGATCCAACCGGATCGTGGACTCCCTGTCGAACATGCCCGACAGGGTGCCCCCACGCACCATCGGCGCATACACGCGAGCCGCCGCGGCCGCGGCCGCACGGGCCAACGCCGGCTCATGCTCGAAACCCGTCATCGAGGGCGACTCCCCATCCACCCACGAACGGTCCGCGAGACGGTCCACCGCCGCCTCCAACGTCATCGGCCCCGTGCCGAACGACACCGCCACACGGTCCACGACCACCTGCATGTCACGATCCAACGGGAACGGGCCTCCAGCCTCGCGCAACGCCTCCGCCAGGCTCATGAACGCCGCCTTGCGCCCGGAAAGCACCTCCTGACGCCACAGATCGTCCTCGCCGGCGGACGGACGGTCCGGCAGGGCGAACGGGTTCAGATAATGGCCGCCGCCCGGCGAGACGACCTGGCCTCCCACATGGGCGGCGACCCGGCCCCACTCGCCCTCGCGATCCGACTGGACGATCACATGACGGCCCGCCTCGATCTCGCGCAACGCCATCACCTTCGCCGCGAACGACTTGCCGTTGCCGCGAAGACCGCAGATGAACACGTCCGGGCTGGTCGTCATATGCGGGCCGTGAACGCCCGGCGCGTCATACGTCGCCCACGAATCGAACCGCCACAACTCACGCGACAGCACATCCACGCCGATGACCGGCCCGTCGATGCGAGGCGCCCCCGACCCCGCCACCAGCGTGGACAGGACCCCCGCACGCCCCGTGCTGGTCTGATGCCACGCCGTGACCGGCCGCACGCGGAAATCACGGGTCAGCATATCCACGGGGGAGGGCGAGCCGAGAGGCAGACGCCCCTCCTCGTCAGCATCCACCATGCGCCGACGCCGTTTCGCATCCGCGGCCACCGCGCGCATCAGACCCGGGGCCACGCCCATCGCGTCCTCCACCGCATGCCGGTCGGCGCGACGGAACGCATGCGCGGGCATCGGCCCGGGCTCCACACCCGCCGTCAGACGACACTGCATCCACATCGCCTCACGCAGCGTCAACCCCGTCGCCACCGGCACCAACCCCAGACAGAACACGCCACGACGCATGCCCTCGCCCAACCGGTGCACTCCCCTCCAACACCGGAGCATCCCCAGCCGAACCAGACATCACACCAACCTCCGACGATCAGGCCCACACACAAGACGAAAGCCCGCCGGACACGCCGACGGGCCGGAAGCGAAACGACGACGGACGGTCACACCGAGCCGCCCATGCCGCCCACCAGCACGCCGACCAACACCATCGCGGCCACGCACAACACGCACAGCAGCACATTGCCCCAGAACGCGCGACGACGCTGGCGACGGCTCATCGCCACCACCTCGTCACGGAAACGGCTCCCCACATACCGGGACGAGGGACGGGCCCTCAGCATCCAGAACGCGCGATACGCGAACGACGCCGCGGCCACCACCAGCAGCAACACCAGAACCGACAGCATGACACACTCTCCCAATCAGCCCGCCGACACCGGAACCGGAAAACGGAAGACGCGACGGACGGGCAAACGGCCACGCCTCCACGGACACCACCATCCACGCCGCCGATAACGGCCGGCGGCCACGGTGGCAGCCACGAGGACTCGGGCATGAACAGGAACGTGCCCGGGCCGGGAAACCCGGTTATCGTCGTAACCGGAACAAGAAAAACGATCCGGGAACCGGATTCGGGAAAACCGATACGGAAACAACGAACGGAAGGAGCAAAGGCATGGAACAGGAGAACGGCGCCGATGCCGCGACGATCTGCAAGGGAGTGCTGCTGCGCGTCGGGATGGCCGCCGCCATGTCGACGGCCGTGCTGGGATTCCTCTCCTACCACGTGCTGCCGCGCCTGAGGAAAACGGACTACATCAAAATGGTCTCCGACGCGGACGCGCAAACCGCGCTGACCCTGGCACCGCTCGTCCTGCTCGCCATCTGCTGCCTGTGTGTGTGTACCCTCTGATCGGACACGGGAAAAGAAGCCGCGCGGATGCGGCGGCCGTGGCCTGTGCCGTCGCCTCGTTCGTCCTCCTGGGAGTGGGCTTGGTGAATATGGCGGTCGAGAAAACGATGACCCCGCTACTGACGGTCTCCATATTCCTGTTCTGCCTCATGCTCGCCCACACGATGCTCGCCGGCATGAAGGCGACGCTCGAATGGGTCGGCCACGGCGACAAGGCGGACCCCGCACGACTCACGTTCATCTGGGGCGTGATCGTCTTCGTGGCGGGACTGATCGTTCACTAGAATCAGTAATGTGATCAGACAAATCCCCGTAGAAGAGAAAGCCACCATACTTGCATCCCTGGTCTACATCATCGCGCTGGCATTCTACAAGCACTGGCTGCGTTCCCAGTACGATGTCATGAACGGATCTCTGATCGAACGGGCCTTCGCCACCGCCGGAAAACCCTGGTACTGGTTTCCTGCTGACCGGATTCGCGTTCATAATCCTGCTGGTCTGCATGGGAGTGCATCTTTTCAGAAAGGACAAGTCCGTGCTGGGAAACCTTGTCGGCTTGATCTTTGAACATCGTGCTGATCGTCATCCTCGTGACCGTCTTCTGGGACCCCATCTTCACCACGTTCGTCGTGCTCGCGTTCGTGGCCGGCACAAGCGCCGCCGCGATGTCCTAGTAAATTCAACAAAACACGTGAAAACGGAGCATCGCGGATATACGGTGGTTGAGACGGCTGATGGAAGGAAGGGGAGCCAATCATGAACTCAGACACATCGAATCCCGATGAAGCTAAAGAAGCCACGGACAAGAGCACGAAGAAGAATATCCCGGGATTGGCATTGCTGCTGCTGGACCTGGCCGTGGCTCTGGTGGGTTTCTACATAGGGACGCATGTTTTCTGGAAAGACCAGAATGAAGAAAGCATCATGGTCGCTGGAGCCATGTCGGCAGCATGGGCGCCCTTTTCATGGGCGGTATTCGGTCCCATGCTCGGCCGTGGTAGGTCAGCGAAATTCGAAAAGGGCATCTTTCTCATGTCCATGCTGGCGTCCTGGGATGCGGGGGTGGCGATGGCCTGCGTAAACCACGGCGGAAAGGGAATGGCCTTTTCAGGGGCGGGAACGTTGCTGTGGCTGCTTTCTGCGGGCTTCGTCTACTGCTGGTATGTGGCCTGTGCCATCATCGTAAGAGATGTCATGCCGTCAAAGTTTCGTCTGAAGCTTGTCCCAATACCCTTGTTGATCGGGATGGGGTTATCCGGTCTCCTTTACTATGTAGAAGGGCCTATCCATACATTTATCAGGCTGATGTGCGTGGTCATGTTCTGGCTGTTCGCGTTGTCCCTCGCATATTGCTGGCCCTATGGAAAAATCGGTTCCGATCTTGCCGACTCCGCCTCGCTACTGGAATGGCGGTACGTGATTTCCTCGACCTTGTTTCTGGAGAACGAAATAACCGAATCAATCACATTCGACAACATCAAGGACTGGGATCCCCGCGTCAAACGATATCTTCCCGAATTCATCAGGAACAACGACATCAAAGCCAAAGCGACGAATGCGGTGCTTGATCTAGGAGGGGATCGTCCCCACTGCTGTGGCCGTATTTGGGTTCGGCCCATTGAAGGATATGAAGGGTGCGGATGGCGTCGTGTTATGGCTATGCACGTTTGTGCTGTCATTGGTGGCGGGACTGTTCGCGGCCTGGCGAAAGCGTTATTGGAGCCGGCTCGGGAACTGCCGGCGGATCCTGATGGAAGAAACCAAGCCGGCCGAAGACGCTGACAAAACGGCGCAGCAACTCCGTCCCACGCAATTCAGCAGTGGTCCTTCGCGGAGAGGATGCAGAGCCTGTCGTCGGCAACGGTGTAGATGATGCGGTTGGCCGAGTCGATGCGCCGCGACCATGCGCCGGACAGGCCCCATTTGAGGGGTTCGGGCTTGCCGATGCCCTCGAACGGGGTCCGCTGCATGTCCCGTATGAGCGCGTTGACGCGTTTGAGGGTCCTGCGGTCCCGGGACTGCCAGTACAGGTAGTCGGCCCAGGCGTCATCGGTCCAGCAGAGCAGCATCACGCGCCCGCTTCGACAAGGTCGTGGGCCATCGTCTGGCCCTGCCGGACCTGCGCCATGCCGCGCATCACCTTGTCGCTCAGATACGGGTTCTGGTAGACGCGCAGCGTCTCCATGAGCGAATCGTAGTCGTCGGCGCTCATGACGACCACGTTGTCCTCCGGGTCCGCGTTGGTCACGAGAAGGGTGTCGGCGTCCTCGTTGACCCTGCGCATGTAGGTCTTGAGATTCGCCCTGAAATTGCTGTAGGCCACGGCCTGTGTCATCACGCACCTCCTATTTGTACAAGAAATTGTACCACCATGGTGCTGGAACGCGGCGCGCTCCGCGTCGGTCGTAGCGTTCTTGTCGGCTGGTGCGGGGCATATGTCCCCGCCTTAATAGAACATCTGTTCGAATATTGGTTCGGTTTTGTTCCGGGAAGGCGGTAGGTCATGGCTTGGAGATTCGTCACGCACGCATGCGGGCACCAGGAGCGGATCAACGTGGACGGCCCGTACGTGGTCGTCGAACAGCGCGTGAGGAACGCGGAACGGGTGTCATGCCCCGCCTGCATCGGCATCGCGTCCCGGCAGCGCAACAGGCTTGACGGGTTCTGCGAACTGTGGGGCTCGAAGGCCCAGTGCGACCGGGCGGAGCCGATACGCCGCCGCACCCTCAGCCAGGTCGACGTGCTCGCCCGCCACGCGCGTATCGAGGATCGTGACGCGTTCGCCGAACTACGCAAACAGGTGCTGCGGATGAACGACGCGGCATGGTGGATCGAACACAAAAACGACGCGGCCACCACGCTCGCCCAGGACATCGAGCTCTAGGATTGCGGAAGAGGAGACGGTCATGTACGAGGAACATGAGGACGGGTCGTTCACGTTGCATCTGTGCGAATGGTACGAGCAAGGCAGAAGGCTCGTGGGCGAATATGAGACGCTGGCCGACGGATCCGGGTTCGCCGTCACCGACGAGTGGTCTACCGGCAGCAAGGTCGTCGTCAACCATCCGCTGACCCGACCGGACGGCACCGTCATGCCCGGCATCAGCCGGCTGCGACGCTTCGACTGGAGGGTTGGTCCCGACGGAGGGCTGCGCGCCGACGACTATGAGATATGGGAGAGGGGAACTGCGCGAGCAGGCGGAACATGACCGGTTCGACGGCGAGCTCCGCTCCCTGGGCGTATTGGGTGATGGGGAATCCATCTTCGACTGATAGCCAAGGCTGGGACTGTCGTCTCCCGGGGGATGACGATCCCAGCCTTCATGATGTCTCAGGAGGTTGCGCATTTCACGTAGAGGAAAGGGGCCGTTTGCCGACGGGGAATGGCCATCGGCAAACGATTCCCATGACGCCGACGATTCATTCCGGTCATGCCGTCGCCGGCCTCGACCTATCGAGGTTCGTTCATCCCGGGATCAAGAAATAGCAGGGAGGGGGAAGCGCAGTGAAATGCCGTTGCCGGACGTGATGCCGGACGGCTGAAGGCCGATGGATGACGTGCGGATGGACTCGTCCGTGAGGCCCAGACGGCTCCACCGTTGTCGTAAAGCGCTTCGGCCGGCGTATGGGCCGGCCGAAGGATGGCTTCGTCAGTCGTCCGTGGCCCTTTCATGGCCGGCGTCGCGGCGGCGGGTGTGGGCCACGGTCGCGAGCAGGGAGGCCCCGGCCGTGGCGAGTAGTCCGGCCGCGGCGATGGCAGGGCCGGTGCCCGCGCCGGTCGAGGCGAGCGGGCTCGCGCCGGCGGCGTTGCCGTCGTCCGCGGTGTTCGGGGAGACCGTGGGTTTGGTCGCGGCCGGCGTCTTGCCGCCGGCATTACCCGCTCTGCGTCCGATTGCTCGCTCCGGAACAGGTTTGCGGTTTTCAGGACTTTCGCTGGTTCTTTTTGCGGATACTGGCAGCAGCAAAGATTATGGCTCTGTTAAACCAGCTTTGACATAGGCTCCATGTCCAATACTGTAGCTACATTGAGATTACGGTATTGGAGGTGGTGGCAATGAGACTAGCAGACGGTGTACGCATGCGGCTCAAAGGCATGGACCCGGTCGAGCGCGAGAATGCGGTGCGCGAACTGCGCGAGGTCATCTACGAGGATGCCTACGAAACCATCGCCAACCATGACGACGCTTTGGCGTGCCCGCGCTGCGGTTCCGTTTCCATAGTGAAGGAGGGCCATAACCCGAATGGCTCCCGGCGTTGGCAGTGCAGGGACTGCAGGCGCACGTTCTCCGAGACGCGGGACACGCTGATCGGCCGGTCGAAGCTGCCGGTCGCCAAGTGGATGATGTACGTGGAATGTTTCGTGGACTGCCTCGCACTGCGAGAGTGCGCCTCCCGCTGCGAGGTGTCGTTGCGTACCGCGTGGCTCATGCGCCGCCGCCTGTTGAAATGCCTCGAACGGTATCTGCCGAGGTTCGCGGCCGGTGCGGGCGTATCCGTCCAGTTGGACGAGACGTATCTGCGCGAGAGCTTCAAGGGCAACCACACCAAGGGCAAGTTCATCATGCCGCGTACGGCCCGTCATCGCGGAGCCTCCCTGCACAGGCGCGGGCTCGGCGGGGAGCAGATCTGCATCATGACCGGCGTGAGCGATTCCGATACGGCGTTCGCCGTACTGGGCGGGCGCGGAGTCATCTCCAAACAACGCGCCATCGAAGCGTTGGACGGCCGGATACTGCGCGGCGCGCACGTCATGGCGGACACCGCCGCGGCCTATCCGGGAGCATTGGAGGCATTGGGCGCGCAATTCGAACAGACGGACGCGAAGGGGCATCGCATCAACCGGGTCAACACGTTCCACTCGAACCTCGACGGGTTCCTTCACGGGTTCAGGGGCGTGAGCACCGAACACTTGCAGTCGTATCTGTCGTGGTTCCTGTGGCGGCGCTCGTTGCGCGCGAATCGCGACGAGCGCATCATCCGGCAGGTGGACGCGCAGCCGTGCCCGGGCGTGACGCGCGATCGGAACCATGTCACGCCGCCGTATATGGAGTATTGGGGCATGACAGCATAGAACGCAAGTACACTGTACATATCACCGATATTAAAGGGAAGGAGGAACGGCATGGCGAACACACCGACCACGACCATGCGCCTCGACCCCGAATTGAAGGATAAGGCCATGAAGGTGCTCGAACCTTTGGGGTTGAACATGACCGGAGCCGTCACCATCTTCCTCAGAGCAGTGGTGAGGAAGAACGGACTGCCGTTCGACGTGGCGTTGAACAATGAATCAGGAGAGGCAATATGAGCGAGGTTTTACTGTCGAAGGCCGATTCGTTGGACGATGTCGGAAACTGTTGGAGGCGGCTCGGGTCTCCGCAAACGAAGAGCAGCTCAAGATCAATGCGGAGAAGATCCTTGAAGGACTTTGCCATGAGCGTGGAATATTCTGGAACTCGTACACATATGAGCATAGTTTTGATTCCGGGCGCAGGAGGATCGACGCCGTCCATGGTTCCACTGTCATAGAATATGAGCCTCCGCGATCGTTCGGGGGAGTGGAGAACGCGCAGCTGATACATGCCCGCGGGCAGGCCGAAGAATACGCGGCTCTGCTTTCCGAAGAAGAGGGACGTCAGGTAGGCAGGTATTCACTCGTCGCATGGGATGGGGAAACTATAACATTTGGTCGTCCTGTTGACGATGGTTTCGTCTGGGAACCGGCACGTTCATTCGACAATCTTTGTTTGAACCGTCTGCTGACGTTGATCGCGGACGGCGGCCGTCCTCTGGTCAGCCCAATGCTGCTCAAACAGTTCATCGGGCCGGACACGGAGGTTGGGGGACGATTGCTCCCTGCGCTGTTTCAGGCCATACGTAGCGCCCAGACGGCGGAATCCTCGACCAGGACAAAACTGATCTACACCGAATGGACGCGCCTTTTCGGTCAGGTCGATGGGACGGAAACGGAAAGACTGTCCCGTTACCTTGGAAGACGCGGGCCGCAGCCACGGAATCGACTACAGGGGCGACCCGCAGGCGTATGTCTTTGCCCTGAGCACATTCATCGCGCTCGTGGCGAAGACCTGCGCGGTTTACGCTCTCGCTTCCCACTCCGATGAGGCCCTTAACCCTTCCTCCGATCCAAAAACGTTCCTGAAAAGCATTGAGACCGGTGAATATTTCAGAATGTTCGGTATCGAGAACATGCTCGGAACGGACTTTTTCTCTTGGTATCTCGGTGACGATGTGACGGAGAACCTGGACGAACCACTCGGACTCCTCCTCGAACGACTACGAACCATCGATTTTGATGTCACTCGGAAAAGCCCTGAATCAGTACGGGATTTATTCAAGGGTCTGTACATGGGATTCACCCCTGCGCCCATGCGGCACGCGCTGGGAGAGTACTACACGCCGGACTGGCTGGCGTCGCACGTTATGGATACGGCGGGATGGTCCCCGACGCAGTCTTTGCTGGATCCTACTTGCGGTAGCGGGACATTCATCCTGGAAGGGCTTCGCCGACGATTGGAAACCACCTCGAACTCCACGCCCGCAAGGGAACTGCTGAACGGCCTGTACGGATTTGACCTCAATCCCTTGGCCGTACTCACCGCTAGGGCATCGATTGTCGTTTTTCTGTCAGGACGTTTCGACGCGTCCGACCCGGTGCTGCTTCCGGTGTTCCTGGCGGATGCGATCAACACGGCCGACCCCGTTGACGGCGTGTTCACGCATTCTATACTGACGGAAAAAGGGGAACGTTCGTTTTCCATCCCCGTACGTTTGGCCGAATCCGCCGATTTCTTCCCCGTCATGGATCAACTCAGGGTATGCATCGATGCAGGATTGGATTGTCCTGCCATCGAGACGTCGCTGAAGGCATTGTCTCCAGTGATACGCAGTTTTGAAGCTCCCGCCGCAGCGGTCTTCAGCAAACCATCGAGGATTTGGCGGACCTTCATCGCAACCATTGGAACGGTATCTGGTGCCTGATCCTGTTCGACAGAATCGAAGCCGGTTGCGTCAAGGACATCGATTTGGTTGCGGGAAATCCGCCGTGGGTCAAATGGAGTAATCTTCCCCGCCCTTATGCGGAATTCATCAAGCCGATCTGCGACCGTATGGACATCTTCAGCGAGGATGCATGGGTCGGCGGCATCCAATCGGACATCTCGACCGTTGTGACCTACCATGCTTTGGAGCGCTTCGTGAAAAAAACGGGAAGTCTGGCGTTCCTCATCACCGGAACGGTGTTCAAAAACGAGTCCAGCCAAGGATTCCGACGCTGGAAGCTCCGTCTCGAAAACAACGATGAACCCATGACGGTGGAAACGGTGGAAGACTATGCCGCTCTCCGACCATTTGAAGGCGTGGCGAACTGGCCGACCTTGCTGCTTATAAGACGCAACGGCAAGGCGACGGACTATCCGGTCAAATACCGACGCTTCGCCGGTGCGAAGCGAGGCGCTTCGCCAAGCCTTGACTCCTATGACGACCTTCAGGCGATGCCCGTACCCGGAACCGATGCCGGCCCTTGGCTGGTGGGGACCGAGGAGGAGATGAAGGCTTGGCCGGATTTGTTCAACGCCTCCGGGAAATCCGCCTATCGCGCCCGCAAGGGAGTGACCACAGATGTCAACGGCATCTTCTTCGTGACCGCACAGCAGGTATCGGACGAGAAAAAGGTTCGTATCACGAACGATCCTCGCAACGGCCGCCGACGCGACGTTGCGGCAACGAGTGCCGTCGTAGAAAAAGATGATGTATTCCCGTTGCTCAGAGGCCGTGACGTACATAGTTCGTCGCCGCTCCGCAGGATGGGCAATGCGTAATCGTTCCGCAGCGGGGAATGTTCGGCGACGAGGACCTGCCAGCCAGCCGACCGCGCATGTTCAAGTTCCTCAGCCAATTCCGCGCCATTCTCGAACAGCGATCCAGCTATCGACGCTTCCAACAAGGCAAGCCGTTCTGGTCCATCTGGTCAACAGGCGAATACACCTTCTCGCCATACAAGGTCGTCTGGAAGGAAATGTCTGGCGGCGGTTTTGTCGCAGCGTACGTGGACTCCAGCGAATTCTGCGGAGGGAAAAAGATGGTGATACCCGACCATAAGGTCTACTTCGTTCCGACCGAATCTGAAGACGAAGCTGCATATCTGACTGCATTCCTGAATGCCGGCATGGTCTCCGATGCAATCAACGCATACTCCTCGGCGTTGAGCTTGGGAACAAGTGTCACCGACTACCTCAACATTCCCGGTTTCGATGAACACAATGAGACCATGATGCTTATGGCATCAATGGCGAAACGCTTCAGGCAGGGTGATAAACCCACCCAGGAAGACGAAACGACCTTGGATTCGATGGTCCGCAATCTAATCAAGTAGAGGAATGGCTGACGGCCTTGCCTTTACTGAGCAAGGCCATCAGCCATATTCACGTCTGTGTCAATTCTGGTTTGACAGAGCCAAGATTATAATATCCGACGGCCTTATCTCCGAAGCCGTTCCTCAGCGCTTTGAGTATTATTCTTTCCGCATCATACGGTTTCTCGGGCAACATGCAGAACCCTCTCGCGTTGATTGCCTTCGCGTCTCCCGGGTTTTCTTGGAGATAGAATCCGAAAAGTGCGGATGCCGACTGGTAGTCGTTTCTTTTAAGATATCGCACGGCCATGGCGAACACTTTGGAATACAGTTCCATGGACGGCTCCGCATGGTACACGGTATGCTCGGCAATGATTGCGTTGAGCTTGTCCGGGTCGACTTTCACGTCTGTTATGGCCCCTTTCGGGAATCCATTAAGATCGCCCCGAGTAATATAACGGTATTCGAAGCGCAAGGAAGGTGCGGCCCATTGAGCTAGGTCAGAATAGAGATAGCGATCGCGGATCCATCGATAGGGATCGGCGATGGAATGGCCGTCATCGGAATCGAGATTCAGATTGTTCCAGCACTCCGTCGAGGGAGCCCTGAGCTCGATGATGTCGTCGATTGGCGCCGTGGACAGCCATATGGGAAACCGACCCATTGCGTCTTCGACGATTCGACGCGGAAGTTTGGCTTGCTGAGGGACCATTCCGGAAAGGACGTCGTTCCAGGAGTCGATTATTGAAACGGGATATGCCGAATCGATTCTTATGTTCGTCAACGCCAGGATAAGTGGAATCATCAAGGCTCTGTTAAACCAGCTTTGACATGACTTCTCAAAAGTCCAATACTGTAGTTACACTGAGATTACAGTATTGGAGGTGATGGCGATGAGGCTTGCCGACGCGGTGCGCAGACAGCTCAAGGGAATGAGCCCGGTCGAGCGGGAGGACGCGGTGCGCGAACTGCGCGAAGTCCTGTACAAGGACGCCTACGACACGATCACCGCGCATGATGATATACTCGCCTGTCCGCATTGCGGTTCCGTCTCCATCGTCAGGAAGGGCTATAATCCGAACGGCTCCCAGCGTTGGATGTGCAAGGATTGCAAGCGAACGTTCTCGCAGGTGAGGGACACGCTGATCGGCCGGTCGAAGCTGCCGGTCGCCAAGTGGATGATGTACGTGGAGTGCTTCGTGGACTGCCTTCCGTTGCGTGAATGCGCGGTCCGGTGCGAGGTGTCGTTGCGTACCGCGTGGCTCATGCGCCGCCGCCTGCTGAAATGCCTCGAACGGTTCCTGCCGAGGTTCGCGGCCGGTGCGGGCGTGTCCGTCCAGCTGGATGAGACGTATCTGCGAGAAGGCTTCAAGGGCAACCACCGGAAGGGCAAGTTCGTTCTGCCGCGTCCCGCCCGCCGTCGCGGCGGCTCCCTGCACAGGCGCGGCCTGGGCAGGGAGCAGATTTGCATCGTGACCGGCGTGAACGATTCCGATACGGCGTTCGCCGTACTGGGCGGACGCGGCGTCATCTCCAAGCAACGCGTCGTCGAATCGCTCGCCGGTTGCATCGAACGTGGCGCATGCGTCATGGCGGATACCGCTGCGGCCTATCCCGGAGCGATGGATGCTTTGGGGGGCCGTGTTCGAGCAAACGGACGCGAAGTCGCATCGCATCAACCGGATCAACACGTTCCACTCGAACCTCGACGGTTTCCTGCACGGGTTCAAGGGCGTGAGCACGAAGCACCTGCAGTCGTATCTGACGTGGTTCCTGTGGCGGCGCTCGTTCCGCGACGACCGCAACGATAGCATCATCCGGCAGGTGGACGCGCAACCGTGCCCGGGCGTGACGCGCGACTGGAACCATGTCACGCCGCCGTATATGGAGTATTGGGGCATGACAGCATAGAACGCAAGTACACTGTACATATCAACGATATCGAAGGAAAGGAGGAACGGCATGGCGAACACACCCACCACGACCATGCGCCTCGACCCGGACCTCAAGGACCAGGCCATGAAGGTGCTCGAACCTTTGGGGCTGAACATGACCGGAGCCGTCACCATCTTCCTCAAAGCCGTAGTACGCGAGAACGGGCTGCCGTTCGACGTGAAGAACAACAACAAGGAGTAGCCAAACCATGACCCGGAAAACGCTCTGGGGGGGGGCTGGGATAAAAGCCTCCCCGTAAAAGTCGGATATGCCGGCAATGAAGGCGGTTTAGAATGAACCGTCACCAAATAGTTGAAACTATTGGCTCGGAATACCATCGGGCAAACATCGAAGAAGACGAGTGGAGCTATGCCAAGGATGCCGGCACACTCGGTGATCTCGCTCAAGCGCTTGGTGGGAACAAGCCATTACATTTCAAACTCGATCGTCGCTTCATTCTCGAAGACGATACAGGAACCTATGCCGTTCTTGTCGAGACAAAACAACACTTCGTAAAGGATGATGAGAACCAATTACGAGCCTATGTCGAAGAAGAATATGCGCTGCATAGAGGTACCAAGGTTATAGCCATACTTGCGAACACCAATGATGATCGAATTCGCGTCTGGAAATCGGAAGTCGATGACGACCATCTCCTTTCCAACGAAACAGTACTTGATGACATGTCGCACTATCGGCACCTGTTTTCAATCGAAAGGCAAAATAATCGAGAAGAAGTTATGCGTAACACCTACGCTTTGAATGAGCTGTTGCACAGAAAAGGCGTGAAGGAACGCAATCGATCGCAATTCGTTGGAACATGCCTTCTTTATGTCAAAGATGAGGTGTCAAAACGTTGCCACGGTGGCCGAATCACCAAGCAAATGAATGAGAATCTTTGCAATCGGTGGAACCAGTTCTCCGCAAAGCAGATGCGCGAGGGAATCAGCGAAGTTCTTGGAAACTTGCTTGATGGGTCAAAAAACAAGACAAAGAAGATTCAGCTTCTTAATCGAGATGTCTTAGATGACCAACATGTAAGGTCGCTATCCATTTCCGATTGGGTAGAGATTCTGTCGTTTGTTCTCATGCGGATTTACCGTTACATTGACTCTGACTCATCAGAGGGTCAGGATATTCTCAATCTGTTTTTCATTACGTTTAATAAATATGTAGGAAAAGCAGACAAGAATCAGGCATTCACCCCAGATCATATTACTGATTTCATGACGAAGCTCACTGAAGTCACCTTTAAGGACGTCGTTCTCGACGAATGTTGCGGCTCGGGTTCGTTCCTTGTACAGGCGATGGTGACGGAACTTGCCGCCGCACGACGGGGGCACGCCGACAAGGAATATAAGAAACTTGCCGACAGCATCAAACAGAAACATATTTCGGTATTGAGTCCGAAGAAAAAGCCTATGGATTATCTACAACAAACATGCTTATACACGGGGACGGAAACAGCAATGTTGAATTCGGATCATGCTTCGCCAAAAGGGATTTCATCGCCGAAGCCCATCCGACCGTTATCCTCATGAATCCCCCTTACAACGCGCTGCCCAAAGATATCCCCACTGAGTATAAGAGCGATTGGAACGCGAAGGAGAAAAGTGGCAAATCAGAACCCACCAAAGGGTTCGTTTTCGTGAAATATCTCTCAGACATCGCCAAAGAGGAAGATTGGGATGGTGTTCGTCTCGCGGTGTTATTGCCGATGTCAGCCGCAATTGGGACTGGTAATCGCCTTTCAGGAATGAAGGAAGCGCTTCTACGCGACAACACCTTGGAAGCTGTGTTTTCACTCCCTGCGGAGATATTCTACCCAGGCGCCTCAGTGCAGGCATGCTGCATGCTATTCACACTCAACCGTTCCCATTACGATGCTGAGGGAGTTCCCCGCAAGAAGACTTTCTTCGGCTATTACAAGAACGATGGATTCATCAAACGCAAGAACCTTGGCCGCGTTGAACAGTTCGACGCCGATGGACATAGCCTATGGAAGGCAATTGAAAAAGAATGGCTCACTCTTTACCGGAATAAGACTGTGACAATCGGACTTTCGGCCATGAAAAACGTTACCGGAACGGATGAATGGCTTGCCGAAGCGTATATGGAAACCGATTATTCGACATTAACCGAAGCTGATTTTCGTCATACCATTAACGATTACCTCTCCTATCTTGTAAAAAGTGGCCATATTCATGAGAATGCTCCAAACTGGGAATGGATGGGGAACTACATTAAGGCTCTTTGCTCCGAATTATCAAATCATTCTCATCGTTCATCAGCGCCTGTTTTGAGAATTGATGATTGGGCCCGATTCAAGGTCAGCGACGTATTCACCATCCGCAACGGAGCTGGTATTACTCAAGATGAAATCGATGAGCATCCCGGTAGTTTTCCGGCAGTGCAAAGCGGTGAAAACGACAATGGTGTGATGGGACTAATAGATGAGTCATATGTTCATCAATGCGACTATACATATGCACAACAACCTTGTTTGACAGTCGCCCGGTCCGGTACGGCTGGCTGTGTCCATTACTTCGGATCTGGATGTGTAGTCGGAGATAGCGCCAAAAATTTTTGCAATTGAAAGAGAAACAAGGGGGGTATGTGCATCTCTTCCTACATACCATCCTTTCGCATCTTCGATATAAATACTCTTATGGGCGCAAAGTCACTGAGGGCAAATATGGCGACGAGATAATCTGGCTACCTGTCACACACGAAGGAAAGCCGGACTGGCGCGCAATGGAACAATACATCAAAGCATTATCCGAGCAATAAGCCCCATATCAGTTTATGGGCCGTTGATTCTTTCAGCGGCCCATAAACTGATATGGCCATATAAATGGCGAATGGTTGCCATGTCAATTCTGGTTTAACAGGGCCATCATCAATTCGTCAACGAACCCGTATCTCAAGATATCCTCGGTGATACCGAATCGCGTTTCCAGTATGCGAAGACAGTCCCGTATGGTTTCCGATCGGCTTCTCCACTGGATCTCGTCGCCTGCCGCATGGAGGACAAGCGCCGATTCCAGGGTCGCGAAAAGCATGGGTATGTTCTCGGCTGCCCCATTTGGCTCCGACATGTTTTTTCGTTTTCTATCATAATCCTGCACAAACTCCTGTATAATACCCTATTGAAAATATTATATATCAGCACGAAATAAATTGTTTGTCGTTCGTTGGAAAACCGATGCAATCAGAAGGAGAAGCGATGGCATTGTTCAAATCATCCGATTTGCAAAGCAATAGGAGAGCCGTACTGGATGCGGCTGCTCGAGACCGGGCCATCATCAGCGATAGAGATGGGCAATTGGTCATGTTGCCCGAAAAACGACTCGGCAATCTGGAAAAATATCAGAATTGGTCCCTGAAACTTGCGCGGCTGAGAAGCCTGGAAAAGCGCAGCGACGCCACCGTTGCCGAATGGGGTGATCTTGCATGGCTGAAAGCGTTCGACGCGGAGGACCTCGATGCCTTTTGCGACGAACTCTACGACCTGCTTATCACCTGCGCGGCCATGGATGATTTCGATGCACTTGACGAATCCATCAGGGAATGGAAAACCACCGCTGGACAACTGGAAGATCCACTTCGACGTCGCATATTGCTTTCCGATGGGTTTGATGACGAGGATTTCGTGGCGGCCTCAGCCCCGTCAGATGAACGAAAGGCCGATTGATGGGAGAAAGCGCATATGCTCCCATGGAGCCGGCAAGACGTCCTGCGGGACATCCGCAGGACAGACCTTCATACAGGGTGTTGGTCCATCGCAAATATGCGGACAAATGGTCGCAAATTGTGGGAAGGGTCGGAGCGGACGCCGCGAACCGTTTCTGGGACCACGTGTCATCTAACCCAGGGGGAACACCGGAAACCGCCACGTCCTGCATCCTGAAGGGAAAAGCTGGAGAACCGAAAAAGGACGGCTTTTCCAGAATGATTCATTACGAACTCTCGAGCATGGCACGCATTAACTACCAATATTCCGATGACTACCAGACCTTACCGGGCGGGGACAAGCATCGGGTCGTGTTCATCTGGACGATCGACTACTCATCCCACTGAATAGACGCCGACTCTTGTTCGGCTTCACCGACTGCCGATTAATCCAATTACTGGCGGCGATGACCGCCCCGTCCAAAGTGGCCTTGCAATCGAGAAGCGAAAGAGATGTCTCATGATGTCTCAGGAGGTCGCGCATTCCACGCAGGGAAACGAGATCGTTCGCTGACGGGGGATGACCGTCGTCGAACGATCCCTATGGCTCCGACGATTCATTCCGGCCGTGCCGGGGCGGTGTCCGTCCTGTGAGGGAATCAAAGAATGTCATTCAACGCCTTGATGTCCGTCAACGCGCCTTGAATGATATGGCCCATGTAATCGTCCATGTATGCCCAGTCGACGGTCCCATCAGCGGAAACGGGAAGCTTGATTTCGTCGTTCCGCATATATTCCAGTTTCCACTTGTCCGCGAACCCGTATTTGTCTCGACCCACCCGTTCGATGGCGGTGGCGATGAACAGGGCGATATTCCTTGTCATGACAAACTTCGGGTACAGAATATGAACATCATCGGATGCCCAGAATGATTCGTTCTGATAGAACGCCTTGCCGGTGCCCCCATTGCCGTTGTAGGCCACTGTGAGTGTTCCGCCTGGGTGAAGATGTTCGTTGTTTGCGATGTAGGATGTAATACCGTTGTTGATGTTGGCGGCGCCGATAAAGGGGATATCGCCGATTTTCATATTTGCTCTGGTCAGACGCGTGCCTTTCTTGATGTCGAACAATTCGTCCAGCTTGAACGCTTTCCACGCAGTCACGTCCACCGCGGTGTGTGAAGTGCTGATGCCTTTTAACGCGTAAGCTTCGCTGTTGTTGAATCGAATATCTTCCTCATGAAAGCTCCCATGAGGTGCCAATCCGGTGTTCCGTCCTCCAGTGCGGGCAAATGTATGACAAGATTCTCATATTTACTGATTCCGGGCTTATCGTCATAGGTAAATCGAGTTACGTACCGGCCAAGCACTGCGGCTATGAAGATGCCTGAGTACTCGTTCATACGGGGATTTCTCGCCGTGATTACCTGGCTGGCGCCAAACTCATCCCGTTGATACGACACGGCTGGAAGAGTAACGCCCAGGGCGATGGCATTGCCGGGAACGGGCGGTTCATCGTGATCGATCAACCACTGACGGCTCACCCTGCGGACAACCATATTGTTCCTGATGGATTGGATCACGTATGGTATACCGTTCTCGTCATCCGGGATTGCAAGTTGCGTACGCGCCTGCCTGATGCCTTCGAACTCAAACACGTCACCGAGACGAATCGGCGGCCAAGAGGAAATGTCTAGACGCGTCATCGTTTATCGTCTTTCGGAATGGATATGGTGACGTTTCCGCCGTCATCCGATACCTCGCCTGCATAGACTCCTGCGAGAACGCTCTCATCGAACTCCTTGGCATCGATACCCTGTTGGAACATGAGATAGTCCATCGCCGTCCTGCGGAAGTCCTCCTCTGTGATCTCAAATGGTTTCACCGGCATCTGATACGACAGGTGTTTCTTGGGGCTTTCCCATTTACAGGTACTATCGCCGGACTGTTTCTTGACGGTATCCACCCATGTGTCCTCTATCTCGGGCCATCTGCCGTGCACGTCGTGCCGGCCTTTGTTCTTCACCGTCACCAATCCGTCGTCCTTCATCCAGCAGGTGAAGAACTCCTCGTCGTTCTGGGGCACTCCCGCCTTGAAGACGAATATGCTTGTGGTGACGCCGATGCCGAAGAACAAATCCTCCGGGAGTTTGATGACCTTCAGAAGGCGATGATGTTTGAGGATGCGTTGTTTCTGTGCTTTGCCGGTCTTCTCCAGTTTCTTGTCCGGCAGAATGAACCCGCACAGCGTGTTTGGCGGAACGTTGTCCATCACGTTCTCCACTATCGTCATGCATCCGTACTTGTTCTCGTAAGGTGGGTTCATCATCACCTTGGTGACACCGCCGGAGCGGTATACGTACCGGCCGGCTTCGTCCTTCTCCCACACGCCTCCCGCGATACGCCGTATCCAGGCGCACGCCGTCTCCTCGCGCGTGTCCATCTGTTCGAGGTTGGTCTTGCCGTCCTTGTGGATGAGCATGTTGGCGCAGGCGAGGGCGTATATCTCCCTGTCGTATTCGATGCCGAACAGCTGGCCGTCCTTGATCTCCTTGGCCTTCTCGGTTCTCACACCGCCGGCCTCGCGTATCATGTTCGCCATCGCCTTCACCAGGAACCCGCCCGAGCCGCAGGTGGCGTCCAGTATCCTGTCGTCCTTGTTGACTTCGAGTATCCGGTACATGAAGTCCGTGATGTGCTCGGGCGTGAACACCTGGCCCGCTTCGGATTTCGTCTTGTAGCGGTTGAACTCGTTGAAGAAGATGCCCATGACGTCCTCGCCCCGCCATGCATCCGAATTGATGCAATCGCTGATCTCGGTCACCCATTCGATGAACTGCTTGATGAGCTCCCTGACATGAGCCTGCTCCTTCTCGTCCTCGCTGTTCACGTTCAGGTTCATCTTGATTTCCGCGAACACGTCGCCCAACAGGTTGAGTTTGAAATTCTGCCTTTTGTCGCGCAGCATCTCCTTGTTGATGGTGCTGAGGATGACCTGATGGAACTCGGAATAGCCGACTTTCCCGTCGGCTACGAAGTGCGCGTCATAGCGTTTCGCTACCAGGGCGCAGGCGGTGAATATCATGCGATGGTACAGGTTCTTTATGCCGAACTCGAAATGCAGGCAGTTGTTGATCCTGGCCGTCAGCTCGTAGATACGGTCCTTGTCGATGCCGTTCTCGTTGAACAATCCGAGATAATAGCCGACCGCCTGCAACGCGGCGGGCGCCTCGACCTCTTCGAGGTTCTTGAACACGCGCAGATCGTCGCCGTTGTATAGCAGGCCGACCGTCTTATGGTACTGTTCGTTGACGATTCGGATGTTCTTCAGCAGCTCTTCCGCCTGCGGCCTGCCCAGCGGTATCGTGGATGCCTTGGCCTCCAGCACCGATGCCACGTCATTCCGGTTCGAGGGGAGATACCAGCCGTCCGGTTTGTCCTGAACGCCTTGGAACCCAAGCTGATTGAATGTGGTTATCTGGCCCGTGCCGGATCTGGCTCCGTCCTTGCCGTCCAGGGCGGACAGCCCCAAAACTGCATCGGCCTCCGTACGGACCTTGTCCTCCGTGAGTCTCACGACCATCGTTCGCTGCCTTCCTTGGCGGTGAAACGGATTACAGGGAGGCTTTTATGCAGCCCCCGATGCTATTCCGGTCATGATGTATCTGCTCCTTGCTGTCGTTCCTCATGCCGGGCGCCAGAACGTCTCTGCGGATCACCGTCTAGAGGAAGACGGCGGCGGCCATGGTCATGCCCGGCACCGGAGGTCCGATCGCCCTTATGCACCGGTTCCCAGACTCTGGGCCGAACCGTATGATCATGGCCGGCGAGATTCTGCCGTTCCGGTATCGCCGACATACGTACAGTGTACGCGCGGCCGGCGCGACGGACATCGTCTTATCCGGCCGCCGGCCTCGACCTATCGAGGTTCGTTCATCCCGGGATCAAGAAATGGCAGGTCGTGGGAATCGCAGTGAAATGCCGTTGCCGGACGTGATGCCGGACGGCTGAAGGCCGATGGATGACGTGCGGATGGACTCGTCCATGAGGCCCAGACGGTTCCACCGTTGTCGTAAAGCGCTTCGGCCGGCGTATGGGCCGGCCGAAGGATGTCGTCGTCAGTCGCTCATGGGTCCGTCAGGGTCCGCGCCATGGCGGCGGGTGCGGGCCACGGCCGCGAGCAGGGAGGCCCCGGCCATGGCCAGCAGTCCCGCCAGTGCGACGGCCGGGCCGGTGCCCGCGCCGGTCGAGGCGAGCGGGGCGGCGCCGGCCGCCTGGCCGTCGTCCGCGGTGCCCGCGGGCTTCGGGGAGGCCGCGGGCTTGGACGTGTCCGGCGTCTTGCCGGGGTCGCCCTGGCCGTCGCCCCCGGGAAAGGGGCGCCTCCACGCGGCGACGCGCATGGGACGGGCCCCGTCGGGTCAGGCGGCGCGGCGCGGCATGAGGGCCGCGTCCTTGTCGTCATGCGCCGACTTGCGGCGGCGGGCCATCACGACGGTGACGCCGAGGCCGGCCATGAGCAGCGCGCCCACGCCGACGGGCAGGATCGCGGAACCGGTCTCGCCCAGCAGCGACCGGCGGCCGTTCCAGTCGTCGGTGTTGGACTCGACGGGCGTGTCCTCGCACAGCGTGCGATCGCCGACGGTCACCTGCCTGGGACCGTCGCCGTCGCCCGCCTCGCCGCCTGTGGACGGCTTGCCGGACCCGTCGCCGAACGGGTCCTTGTCCGCCACGGGGCATTCGACCAACGGGGTGCCGGTGACCTTGGCGCGGTCGGTGTGCCTGTCCTTGGTGAATCCGGTGAGCGTGCCGGTGACCTCGACGCTCTGGCCGGGCTTGAGGACCAGCGTGGACCAATTAGCCGGGTACTTGAGGTCCTTCACCTCGCCGTCGCCGACGATGGTGTGGTCCTCGAGCTTCAGGTCGCTGGCCTTGAACCATGCGCCGCGCCCGTCCTCGTCCTTGCTTGTGTTGGTGATCGTGAACACGATCACGTCGCCGTCCTTCGCGCCGTCGAGCGCGTCCTTGTGGAGTCGTCGCGGTCGCCCTTCGGCCAGCCGCTCCTCCTGTCCCACTTCTCGAGCTTGATGCCCGGGGCGAGGTCAGGGGTGCGGGTCCACACGATGTTGCTGGTCAGGTCCTTGCCGTTCACGTGCTCGGTGAACACGTTCTCGTGGCGGTCGGTGACCTTCACGCGCGTGGCCTGCACGTAGGCGCGCCAGCCCTGCTCGTGCGCGTCGTCCGCGGACACGAGGTCCAGGTACGCCTGGGTGGCCTGGATGTCCACGAGGCCGGTGGAGGGGTCGATGTTCGCGGCGAACATGTCGCCGCCGAGCTTCGACGCGTCGAAGCCGCTGCCGGCGATCCTCTCGCCCTTCCTGGCGATGACCTCGCCGCCCCGGTGCAGGTCGCGGGACGCGTACACGGCCCACTGGCCGGTCGCCTTGTCGTACGCCGGGTCGAGCTGGTCGGTGATGCCCCAGTTCGCGACCTTCTGGTAGGCGCGGCCCGCGGGCAGGACCGAGCTGTCGAGCTGGTAGAGGAACGTGGAGCCCAAGGTAGACGCTCCTGCCGTCGACGCTGTCGCCGCCGACCTTCACGGTCACGTCCTTCTTCGGGTTGATGGTCTTCAACGGGTTGGAGACGGTGTTGGTCTTCTTCCTCACGTTGTTGACGATCTGGGTGGCGGTGTTCTCCACCACGTAGCCGTCGGTGACCTTGACCACCGTGTAGGGCAGGGTGACCGCGTAGTGCCGGCCGGGCAGCGACTGGTCGATGGCCGGGTCCTTCAACGGGTCGTAGTCCTTGTCGGACTTCCCGGCGTAGGCCTTCAGGTCGGTCGGCTGCGGGTCGCCCTTCACGGTCTCGCCGGTCGCGGGGATCTCGGTGTCCACGGTCTTCGCGTACGCGTAGGCGACGCCGTCCCTCACCTGGATGTTGAACGCGTTGGTGTAGTCCTTGCCGTCGTCGCCCGTGATCTCGATCCTCGACGGGTCGATGCTCACGTACCCGTCATCGAAATCATCCGTCAGGCCCAATCGCCATACCTTGTAGGCCTGGTCCTTCTGCGTGGCGTCGAGGTCGATCGTGTAGTAGCCGGTGTCGCCCAGCAGCATCGTCTTGCCGTCGATCGAGACGGCCGGGTCGCCCTGCTCCTTGGACTGGGTGTCCTTCTTCGAGGGGTTGAGGACGGGCGGCAGGTTGAACACCTCGTTCGACGGGGTCAGGCTGTTGTTCAGGGTCAGCACCCACTTGTTGCCGATCTTGTGGTCGGCGGGGGCATCCTCCCTGACGGTGCCCTCGAAGCGGATCTGGACGCGCGGGCTGGAGGAGGCGCGCCACTGGCCGATCAGCGACTGGTCCTTCACGGTCAGCTGGAACAGGCGCCTGCCTTCATCCCACCTTGGTCGCGTACTTGGACTTCGGCACGACCTTGCCGGTGTTCAGGTCCATCATCTCGACGGTCTGCTTGTCCGGCACGAGGTTCTCGTCATACTGGTCCGTGAAGGCCACGCCGGTGACCATGGTGGCCAGGTCGGCGGGCAGCTTCGGCTCGGTGGCCAGCTGGTACTCGACCTTCTGGCCCGGGTGGACGACCTTGCCGTCCACGCTCTCCTGGCCGCCGCCCTGCGAGGATTCCGCGATCACGTCCTTCCTCACCGGAGGCACGTAGCCGCAGATCTTCGGCTCGTTGGTCGGCTCGGTCTGCCCGTTCACGGTCTGGCTGCCCTTGTTGGTCAGCCCCTTGCCGTCAGGCGAGGTGCAGAACGTGACCTCGTCGCCCGGCTGCCTGCCGAAGTCCTCGCGCACCTGGGCCGCGCCCTTGCCGTCCGCGAAGTTCACGGTGAACGGGACGAGCAGGGTCAGCTGCAGGCCCTTCCTCATGCCCTTCAGGGTCTTCAGGTAACCGGCCTTCGCGGTCGCGGTCGCCACGGTGCCCTCGACCTTGATGTCGAACATGTCGGTCACATCAGTGCCCTTGTTCGCGATGTCCGCGACGCTGGTCCGCGTGTAGTGCTGCACCGTGACGCCGTCCACCGTGTCGGCGCGGTCAGGCCCGGCCTCGGCCGCGAACACCCTGACCTTCGACGCGTCCTGCGGGTCGACCAGATAGTCGGCGGCCGCCCAGTCGTCGGTCAGCTCCAGCTTGGCGGGAGCCTCCTTCAGACCGGGGTCCACGGTGCCGTTCACCGCGGAGCCGACCGTGTCCCCGTCGAGGAACTTCATGTCGTCCGCGCCGGTCCTGTTCGTCTCGCCCGGATCCACGACCGCGATCCACTTGCCGTCGCGATAGAGGATCCAGCTCTTGTCCGGGTCCGGCTGCCAGGTCGGGAACCCGTGGCCGTCGGCCTTGCCCGTGCCCTTGTCGTTCCACGTGACGGACGGCGTGTCCGCGACCTTGCCGGTCTGCGGGGCGCTGACGGTGATGGTCAGACGATACTCGAACGTGTGCTTCTCCGGCAGATCGCCGCCCTTCCACGTGGCCGTGGCCACATCGTTCGGGGCCGGCTGCCCGTCCGCCGTGTTGAACGTGAACTTCGCGGACACGTCCTGGCCGGCGGTCGCATCCGTGACCTTCTGGCCCGTGACCTTGTACGCCATGCCGTTCGGGTCGATCGCGTCCTGGACGACCATCTTCTTGCCGCCAACGCCCGTGCCCGTCGAGATCACCGTCTCGTTCGACATGCCATCAGCGCTCGTGCCCTGCTCCACCTTCTTCGTCGGCGGGGCCGGAGGCGTCTCCGGCGGCTTCGGCTGGTACTTGTCCAGCACGATGATGACCAGATTCGGGGTAGCCCCGGCCTGCGCGATGTTGCTATACGCGATCTTGTCCACGCTGTTCGACGGATCATCATCAAAGCCATCTGAGGTCCGGTAGCTTTGTGTACCGGCATAGTTATATGTATACGGTTTGATCTGCGAGTCCCAGGACGGGTACCACTCGGACGCCGAATAGCCGCCGGACCCGTTGTACACCCATCTGCCATCCATCTGGCCCGCGACCGAGCCCACGCCCACGACACGGCAGTCGCCGTCGCCCTCGCCCGGATGACGCTGACGGAAGCCGGCGACGCACTTCGACAGCGCGCCCCGCAACGTATCGCGGATCGCCCCCGGCCCGTCGTACACGCCGTCGCTCCCCACGCTCACGCCGGCACGCTTGTACGCGGCCTCCACCGACTCGATGCGCGGCGAGCCGTCGGCGTTCGCCGCCGGACCGAAGCTGCCGGACGCGTCGTCCTTGTACTGCCAGAACATGCCCGCGGGATGACCGCCGCTGCCGTCGCCCGGACGGTTGTCGCCCGCGCCGCCCGCATACGCGCTCGACGCCACCAGGCCGCCCATGGCCAGCGTGGCCACGGCCACCAGGCCGGCAAGCACCGTGCGTGCCGGCCCCGCCCCATGCGCGCCACGCGCGAGCGGTTCATGACTCCGCCCGGCCGACGCCCTATCATGACGAAAACCCATAAGGGTCTCCTCCCTGTGTTGATCAACAGGACGGGCCTCTCCCGCCCCTCACGGAACCGGCCCCACAGGCCGGACTCCACGACCCCCACCCGCACACCCCGGGAAACCACACCGATATCACAGGAAAAACACAGGGAAAAGAGAACCGGGGAATAAAAAAGGGTCTTGCCCGAAATTCGAGCAAGACCCTTATGCGCTTTATCGATAGTCGTTAATGATGAATTAGACCGTCGCTTGATGGTGGAGGACAATCAGTAGTACATCCGTGTCCTCCGCTGATTGGTCCGCTGGGGGCGGAACCCCCGCCGTTGCCGCCTCCGGTCGCGGGCGGCGTGTACGTGCCTCCGCCGGTGTAGCCTCCTCCCGTGTAGCCTCCGCCGGTGTAGCCGGTGCCGCCGCCGTACGAGTAGCCGCCGCCATAGGATTGCGCCTGCTGCTGCGCCTGCGCCTGCGCCGCGGCGGCCTGGGCCGCCGCCTGGGCCGCCCGTTCGGCCTGGGCCTTCTCCTCGGCCTCCCGTTCGGCCTTCGCGTCGGCGTCGGCCTTCTCCCTGGCCTTGACCGACCCATCCACCATGGTCATGGCCTCGCCGATCGCGTCCGCGTCCCTGTCCTTGAGGGCCTTCTCCAACATGCTACGGGTCTTCTCGTCGGCGACCCTGCCCTTCGAATCGGCGAGCAGCTTCTCCGCGTCCTCGACCGTCTTGTCCAGCCTCGAGGATTCCACCGCCTTGACGGCCTTCGACAGGGAGCCCGTGTGCGTCTTGTACCAGGCGGCCTGCCTGTCGAGCTTCGACGTCGCCTCGTCCAGACCGGCCTTGGAATCGGCCACGCACCCCTCGTATTCGGGCACCGTGGTCTTCAACGCCTTGGACAGCGCGTCCACGGTCCTCACGTCCTTCACCTTGGTCGGCGGCGGCCGCCGAGGCGTCGGCGGCCTTCCCGTTGACGAGCGCGTTGTAGTCGTTCGCCGCGCCACGCACCCCGTCGGCCGCCACGGCGCAGGCCTCCCTCGCCTCGGCCAGTTCGCGCGCCGACCACACCCGGCAGCCGACCACGCCGCCCACGGCAAGCAGCACCAGCACGCAACCCACGGCCACGGGCGCCAGCCACTTCGGACGCCTGCGAACCGTTTCGGGTTCGGGCACCACGCCCGCGCCGTCCGGGGACGGCACCTTGTCCTCTTCGCTCATCCTCGTTCCTTTCCCGTCATCGGACCAACCGCCGGCACCCCCTTCCGGGAGAGGGGAACGGTCCGTATGAACACATCCTATGCCACGGCCGGCGATCCCGTCGGCCGGCACGCCATCCACCCGACAATCCGCCGATATCGGGGGAGCGGGAGGGGAAGCCGGACGCCCGCCGCGCCTCGTCCCGAAATGCCGGATTAGGTAGATCGTGAGCAATACGAGCCATGCAACCGCAAGGACCCCGAAGATGGTCGGATACATCGGCTTGCCGACCAGATCGTACAGAAGGTGGGAAAGGAACAGGACTGTCCAGCTTCGCGTCGCGAGATACGCCGCGAACCCAAGGCCAAGGCGATGCCCAGGACCAGGCACTGCCAAGGATTCATCTTGTATGTGCGCAGATGCAGAAAGCCGAAGATGAAAGCCGAGACCAGCCATGCGACAAAGGAACAGACCCACAGGCACGGGGTGCCCAGCCGTCCCCACACCCATGCGACCGCCCGGTACAGTATCGCGAACAGAAGAATCGACAGGCACGCCTCGCCCATGATCTGGATGAAGAAGGCGACATAGGCCGGACCCGTGCTCATCGCCTCGATGTCCTTGTTGGGAGTCGGGTCGGGCACAGCGGAAATCAACGGGGCCACCACCAGATGAATGACGGGCGGGGTCAGGAAGATCCAACCGACAAAGACAAACAGCCAATCGAGCCAATCGAGCGGGCTCCTGCGCGCCATCGCGTCGAACAGCCGGCTATGCCTGACGATCAGCAAGGCGCCCGCCAGACACAAGGTGGCTGAAACCGACCGGAACGGTTCCTTGATTCCGAACGGACTGAACACGAGAATCACGGAGCCCGTAACGGTCAGGATGAGCACGAGCAGCCACAGGGCCACGCCATGCAGGTCCCGGACGGACTCCCCGGCCTGTTCGAGGCATAAGCGAATCAGGTCAAGTCTTTTCTTGATTCAATCCCGAACCGCCCGCACCGTGCCAGGGCCGCACTCCGACGGCCCGTCCTCCCGCGACGAGAAGGCGCCTGTCCCCTCGGGGCGGGACGGTTCATCGTTCCCGTGTTCCATGTTTCCCTCCTGCCCACAAAGCGTGTCCGGGAGCGATTATCCTCTACTGTTTGGAAATATTACCCCACCCCCATGAAGGAGAGTCGTACCGCTGTGGATCATGCCTACGCCAATGACGCAAAAGTCATCGGGGCCGACGGATGGCCTTGCGATAACCTTTGGATTCCGGATCCCATTCCACGGTGAATCGTTCCCTCAACAGATCCAGCACGGCATAGACCTTGCGGCATGCATGAGGATTGACCGGACGGATCTTTCCATGAGGCGTGGCCTCGGAGGCCGCCTGATATAAGCGAATATCCTCTTCGGTCAGCAGCCCGCTGAGATCGATGTTCGCGTGCTCCGGAGCCTTTGGAATGGGGGCGGCTTCAACCTCCGCATCGATCTCTCGCATATCCGCGCACTGGGTGCGACCGAATCCGCAATAGCTGAACATGGAATCCGCATGCCTGCGAATCGTATCCTTGCCGGCCAGCTCCCTGAACGCGGATAGTCCGATTTCATCGGATCTGAATGGCAGGAAGAAATCCCGGGAGATTCTGAGTCGTAACGTACCGTCCGGCAATGGGATACGTTCGATGTGATGCCTGGTCAGAACGGCCCGAAGTAATTGCTCCGCATCGTCCACATGATCCGGATAATCCTCCGCGGACGTCATCTGACGGACCATCCACGGGACGGGGAATTCCAGGAACGGGTCAAAGGGCGTCCCTGGGCCAAAGCCTCCAGAAGCTGCCGTGGGATGGCATCATCCCGGTTCCAGACAAGGAACAGGTCATCACGGTCAAGGTTCGTGGACGAAGCCAGCTCGTCGTCGCCCACCTCGACGGATATGTCCTTGTCCGCAGCCAGATAATAGGTGATGTTGATGGTTCCTCTCGGGGAAGGGGAAACGCATGGCACGATACGGCTGACAGCGGAGACCCGGGACAGGAAGACGCGCGCGTTCCGAATGATCATCCGGGAGGGCGCGAACGTGCCGGGGACGGCCCAGCCATCTTTCATGTCCAGGAAATCCACGATGGCCGACCCGCCGCCGTAGTCCGATTCCTGCGGGTATCTGTCGTCTGATGCCAGATCGAGTCGCGATTGGCGGGGAAGCGAGAGCGGCAGACGGTCCCTCACCTGTCTCCAGGACAGGGGCTGCCTCGTCCGAAGCGTCTCCAAGAGTTCGGCTGTTTTCATTGGTCCTCCCCAACGCCGAACGTGTCCCTTATCGGCTCGATGAGGGTGAAGAACATTCTATGCGCGATGTCATGTTCCTCCGACAGGGAATCCATCACGGAACGCAGGTCCGTGTCGATGGACGAGCGATTCGAGATCTGCATCATCAGGGCCACGCCTGCACGACTGGGATCCGCGGGGCGTCCGGCGATGCGTGTCATGTCCGCCACCTTGATGGTCGCGTCCAATCCGCAGCCGGCGAGATGCCGATTGACGTATGCCTGGACCGATTCATCACCTTTGGAAGGGAATCCTTCGTCAATCCGGTCGGGAAGGGCGATGGAAAAACCAAGAACGTCCCTGATGAAATGGGAGGAATCCCTTCCTGTGATTTCCGTCGGGAACCAGTCGTCATACCGGATGGAAACCGAATCGAAGCACGTGGCACCCACGGTCTTATTCAATGCCTGTAGAAGTATGTCTATGCCCGATTCGATGACGGGAGCGAAGGAATCCCAGTTGGAATAGTTATCCGGCTTTGTCGTGTCGATGCGGAACCGGTCGACGTCCAGGTCGAAGCTGATGCCTTCCCGTTCGTTCTGCAGCTGGTAGCTGTATGGGTAATCGCCTGTGGACCAGCCGTCGTTCTTGACGATGCAGATAATCGAACCATCGGGCTGGGAATCCTTGAAACGAAGCTGATAATTCGAGAAGAAATCCTCCGGACCCTGTGAGGGCGGGTTTTCCGGTATGGACCAGGTCAGCGTGATGCTCAGCCCGTCGAGAGGAGCGTTCCTCAGTGTGTTCTCTCTCATGCCATCCTCCTATGACCCACCCTACATATATCGGGGTACCCGATTAAACATATCCCCATGCATTCCCAATGACAAGCCGTTTCCCGGCATGATACCCGTAATGGTTGCACCCGGAAACACGCATATCGGGGGTCACCAAGCCAGACTCATACGGTCTGGATATCGTCGGTTCGGCAAAGACGGAAACACGCCGCCTTCTCGGAGACATGGGTGAGCCAGTCGCCGACCAACGACAGGGCCAATTCCGTGTAGGCATTGTCGACACCGGGCATCGTACGCAGATTGAAGGTCTACCAGAATCGGCTGCGAGCATAAACATGGCCAGCGAACGCATACCACGGCACATGGAATACATCAGAAACTTGGTCGAGGCCATGCTCGACATCCTCGAAATCATCCTGAACCTGCCCGCCGCCCGGAACCACGACCGGCGGCACCGCTCGCCATCGGCTGTCTCGTGGCGCTGTCGCTCCTGCGCGTCATGGCGGCCGCAAGAAATCTTCTTGCCCGCGTCCGTGCGCGGGGACGCCACGCACGCCACAACGTCCGGGAGGGTGGAAAGGGCAGACAAAGCCGAATCGCGCGCCATGCCCGCCGCGGCCGTACGCGGCTCAAGATCCGCTTCGAGGTGGAACACGAACACGAACGGGAGGAATGACCGGCGGTACGCGTCACCGGTAGTCCGGACCGGGATTCCCGCCGCCGCGCAACAGGGCCCGTGCGAGGAACAGGTCCGCGAGGACCGCGCCCGCCAGGTCGAACGCCTGCCAGGGCGCGAACGGCGCGCCCCACGGCTCCCGGAACGCGAGCGAACCCAACCCCGCCTGCATCGCCTCCACCGCCAACGCCAGCATGAACAGGCGGGCGCGACGCGAACCCAGGCCCTCGCGCGAGCCCTCCTCGCGGGACAGGAGCGCGCAGCACATCAGTACACCCAGCACGTACAGGGCCTCCAAGGCCACGTCCGCCAGATTCATGTCCTCGCCTTCCCCGAAAGGAGCTGCCGGCACCTGCCGCACAACCCGTCCGGCGAACCCTTCCGCCGCGACGCACCGCAACGCGAACAGGATGGCAACCCACGGTGCGCCCGGCACCTGCCGCACATGTCCTCGCCCTCGAGGCACCGGCACCTGCCGCATTTCGGGCACATCGGCCTGGCCTGCTCCCGGACCAGTTTCAGGCATCGGGCGCACAACCCGTCTACGGGACGGCTCGTCCGCCTCCCGCATTCCCGGCAGCGGGGCAGATCCTCCAAGTGACGGCACTGGGCGCACAACGTGTCGCCGGCACGGACCCGGCGCCTATGGCATTTCGGGCAGGTCACGCCCTGCTCGATCCGGCGGCGTTTCTCGGCGGCGAGCTTGAGCAGGCGGATTTTCTGTGGCATGCCGGACCGGCACCACTCCACATACCCCGGGTCGGCCGGGGACAGACCCGCAACCCATGCGGACCCCCGGCCTTGCCGGCACGGACCCCGGCAGGAGCATCAGCCATACGAAACCTCCCTGAACGGAAAAAGCACATGATCGCCGACGCCGGCACCCACGAAGGGCGCCTATATCGTCAACGGCGCCAGCGCGGCACGACCGGCGAACCGTCACGCAGACGGAACCGCTGCTCCATCACCACACGTCCCCCTTCCAGCCATGACAAATGGCGTTTGACCGTGCCCACGCTGCACTTGCACCACGCGGTCAGCTTCCTGTGCGTCGGATGCGCGTTGCGCCCCTCGGCGGGAGTCTTGCAGACGTGCGCGCAGCATGGGCACGCGCGGCACGGGAACGTCGAGCATCATCGACAGGTAGAAGTCGTGGCTGCCGTCCGACGGGCAGGCCGCCAACAGGCCCGAAGCGGAACCACAGGCCGGGAAGCCGCCATGACGCCCGGCACGCTCAAGCGTTTCATGCGCTCTCATGGCTCTCCTCACTCACGGAACCGGCCGACTCCTCACGCCAACGGGCCTCAAGCATGTCGCGGCGCGTGGCCGCGCGGCACAGGGCGAACGTCAGCAGACAGGACGCGGCGAGAATGATGACGACGGCGATCACGAGTACGAGGCGCATCATCGGCCCGCCCCCATCGATCGCGCGAGGGAGGCCAGCAGACGGACCACAAGGACCATCACGCAAGCCAAAGGAACCAGAAGCACGGCCGGCACAAGGAGATCCCTCGCGGCGATCAGCACGGCCACGAACACGACGACCGCCACCGCCGCCACGATCCACGAGGCTAGGCCCAGCAGCTCGTAACGCCGTCCCAGACGACGCCAATACAACGATTCGGGAAAACCGGATTGCGCCTGTGCGTCCCCGCGTTCGACGGGAATGGGAACTACGACCGGGTGAAAGGCGTCTCCGTCGGCGACGGGCTCGACGGGCTGCAACCCGGAGACTCCAGGGCTCGTGTTCGCCGTCGCCGTCAAGAAGGGCTCCAACATACGGCGGAAGGCCCTCGGGACGGGCGTCATCGACGTGTACTCCGCATCCGGACGGGAATACCGGGCGAAGAACCTCGGGAATGTGCCCCGGAAGGGCATCGGCCACTACACCGGATTGCCTGGCCGGGACGACGCGATGGACGCATGCTACAGCGCGTTCGAGGCGAACGGAACCCTCTGACCGACACGGCATGACCGATTCCTTCCTGTTTCCTGATCCGTTTGCCCGTACACGCGTGCGCCGGACCGATAACCGTATGGCGGCCCGTCATCGCGTGCCGGAGGCGAGCGAGGCGACCATGGCGCCGATGCCCTGGGAGAGCCGGTCCATGTCCGCCGGGGACGCGGACCCGTCGTCGAGCAGCCCCGCCGCCTGTTCCGTGAGCTGTCCGAGCCGACGGTACAGGTACGGCACCTTGTACTGGTCCGCCGTGCTCCCCGCCAGCAGGCCCCGCGCGTCGGCCACGGCCCGTTCGAGCCGGCTCCTGGCCCGTGACGATTCGGCGTCGCCGACCGTCTGGCCGGCCTTCGCCACGGCCTTTTCCAGCCGTTCCGACCGTTTCGCGAGCCTGTCGGCGGCCTTGGAGATGCGTTTCGCGTCCGCGTCGAGCGTTGCCGTGTCGCCTCCGGCCGTGCATCCGGCCGGCGTGACGGGGTCGGCGGAAAGCCGTTCGAGAGTGTCCGCCATATCGGGGTCAGTGGCGCGCAGCGCGTCGAGGTCGACGGATCCCATGATCCGGTCGCGGTCCCGGCCCCATGCGGCCGATCCCGCGGACCATGCCCGGGCGGATCGTTCGCACGCCGCCGACGCGTCGGCCAGCCGTTCGCGCCGGTTCGCGGAGACCATGCCCGCCGTCAGCCCGGCCCCGACCATGAGCCCCGTGACGATCACCGTCGCCACGCCCACACGCACCCCGATACGGGGCCTGGTGCGGGCCTCGGCCTCGTCCCCGTCGTCCTTCCCATGCCGGCCGGGCCATGGAAACGCCGCTTCCCACCAGGCCGCCCGTCGTCCAACCCGGGCATGACCTCGTCGAACCAGTCCTCCTGGCCGTGCGCGCCCATGGTCACAACCCCAGCGGCAGGACCGCGGTCAACGCCTGCCGCTGCTGGCCGCGCAGGCCGGACAGGCGCAGATGGTACTTGCCGACGCGCACGCGCAGGTCGCGTTCGAACACGGCCAGAGCGTCGCGGTCCGGGGCGAACAGGGCGATATACCCCTGATGGTCGGTGTCGGGCCAGTTCGCGTCCTGCTCCGCCTCTCGCTGCCGCTGCTCGCGGCGCTCACGGCGTTCGTCGCGCGACAGCTTCCGCTGGTTCTGCAACGCGTCGCGCTGCAGGATGCTGGACTCGCGGTCACGCAGGTCCTTCTCGCTTTTCTCCATGCTCATGGGCCTCCAGATATGGGTCAGGGCGATCATCCTGCCGCCCTGCAGGATGTCGCGCGTCCAGCCCGCCGGCACGGGCCGGTCGGGCCACTGGGTCACCCACCAGGTGCGCGCCACGCACGATTCCAGGGTCACGCTCTCCCCGTCGAGGCTCTCCTCGCACCAGCCCAGCGTCGGCTCGTCACGGGCGACCGGAGGACGTTCCGCGCTGCCCGCCGGATCCGAAACCGACCGGATCAGCGTGCGCAGGTCGTCCAGTCCGCACCAGCGCACCGAACCGGGGCGCGCCCCGCATTCGATCAGGGCCGGGGCCACGGTCATCTTCACCAGGTCGCCCAACGCGACCCCGACCCGCTCGCGTTCCGTAAGACGCCCCCTCCCGAGATCCACGCCCTTGAGCCGGTCCACGTCGCAGGTCACGGACACGTAGCTCACGTTCGCCAACGGGGTCATGACCTCCGGCAGGGCCCACAATTCCGCCATATCACGGCGCATCCACTCCGGCGACCCGCCGTCGTCGGGCAGGTCCGGAGCGGGCGCGGCTCCCGGCAGCAGGAGCGCGGTCTCCTTGAGCTCGACCACTCCCGGCGTGTCCGCCAGACGGGCGGTCAGATCGTTCAAGGCGGCCGCACGCGACGATTTCGACGCATCCGTGCTCAACGTCCACTCCTCGACCTTCAACGCGAGCACCGCGGTCGCCCGCCGGCGTTCCGGGTCGAACAGGTAGCAGGCCCCATGGAACGGGGTGCCGACCACCTCCACGCCGGACCCCTCGACCACCTGGGCCCGGGACTCGACCTGGCCCCACACGCCCAGCACGCCCGCCGGCCGGCCCGAGGCGAGCGGGCTCGCCGACCATCGGGTCGACCCGTCGCGCACACGCCGCCGCCACGCCAGCCACACGTACGTCCACGCCATCAGGCTCAACCCCTCGTAACGGATCAGCCCGTACGCCATGACCACGCCGCCCGCGAGCATCAACGGCAGCACCATGCCCGCCGCCGCGCCGCCCACGACCATGACCAGGCCGGCCAGGCCCACGCCGATCTGCGGCCATGTCCACCCGAACAAGACGTTCGTGGCCGACAGGCGGCTGAACGCCGCCGTGGGCACCCCCGCCCCGCCGTCCCTGCCGTCGGCATCCACCATCAGCAACCTCCGATCAAAAAGGAAAAAGGGCCGGGCGCGATCCCCGCCCATACGGGGACGCCACCCGGCAACGCATCGATAAGTCAGGCGAGGACCGGGCCCGACGGCGACTGCGGCGAGACCGGGGTCGCCGGCACCGCGTCCGGTCCGGGCATCCCGGCAGGTCCCGGATCGCCCGGGGCGCCCGGCGTGCCGGGCCGGCCCTCGCCGCCGGCGCCGCCCAGGCCTCCCTCGCCGCCGATCCCGTCGGCACCGTCCGAACCGTCACGGCCCGCGACGCCCCGGCCGCCGTCCCCTCCGGCGCCGCCGGGCGCGGTTCCGGCGGGCGACGCGCCATCGGGCGCCGGAATGGCCGAGCCGTCCGGGCCCGGGGGAGCGGAGACCGGCGGCTCGTATCCGTCGTCCTTCGACGGGTCGGCGGCATGGGCGCCGGAATCCCGGGCCCCGCCGCCATCATCCTTGTCCTTGCCGTCGGCCTTGGATCCGGCGAGCATCCTGCCGGCCTGTTCGCCGACCTGCCCCCATTGGCCGGTCAGGGCGGCCAGGCCGCCCTGCGCCATGCCGGGCAACTGCACGCCCGCCGCCGCGGTCCCGCCGGTCGCCACCCCGGCGGCCGCGGTCACGACCTGCCGGGTCAGCTGGGCCGCGGTCACCAGCGCGTTCCGGCCCGCCTGGCTCGCGGCCTGCTGCATGCCCATGCTCCGGTCGTCGCCCAGGAACTGCACGACCGGCATGATCATCTTCGGCGAATAGCAGGCCATGTAGATCGCGGCGACGCCGACCAGCAGATCCCAGAAACTGCCTTCGCCCACGCCCGACGTGGTCTGCGAGGTCATCAGCGCCGACCCGACCGTGATCACCAGCGCGGCCAACGGCTTGGCCAGCATCACGCCCACCACGGCCGAAAGCCAGCGGCGCATCGCCGGCCGGGTCGCCTTCCATCCGGCGCTCATCACCGGCAAGGGGGCGACCGCGGCCAGCAGCACCAGGCACAGGGTGCGGGCCGCGAGCATGCAGCACAGGAGGAACACGCCCACGAACAGCACCAGATAGACGAGCAGCATCGTCAGCGAATGCAGGACGGACGCCTGCTCCAGGATCTTCTTGAACATGGCCGACACCATCGACTCCATGCCCCGGCCCTTGGTCGTGTCAGCGCCCACCGCGAGGATCCTCGCGGACAGGAGGCTCACGATCCCCTCGCACGTGATCATCACGCTCACGCAGATCGCGGTCAACGGCCAGGCGAGCACCGCCATCGCGAACGACTTGACCGACTCCGCCGGGCTGGCCTTCACGGCCGCATGCACCGCGCCCACCGCGCAGATGAGCATGTTCACGAACCCCATCACCCAGCCGATCCTGTTCGCGGCCGTGATCGCCACGTTCCACTCCGCGTACGACACGGACCCGGCGGTCGACGAGAACGCGCCCACCATCATGCCCTGCAACGCCTTGCCCATCGGGTCCAGCATCCACGGGAACAGCTTCTGCAGCACCGCCTCGACGACATCGCCCACGACAGCCTCCCAACAACGGAAAAACGAAAAAGGAAAGGGCCCGCCCCGACGGCGGGACGGGCCCGGAAAAAAGGGGGACGGGCCCCGAGGTCAGAACAGGGCCTGCGTGGACGCGAACTTGACGATCGCCATGGCCGAGCCGAGCAGCATCATGCCCAGCGCGATCCACACGAACACGATGCCGCTGTACTGCTGCATCGTGCTGTTGTGGATCGCCTTGGACACGACCCAGGAGAACGCGGCGATGATCCACGCGGCCGTCGCCACGAAGATGCCCAAAGCCCACAGGCCGCCCACGATGTTCGACACCAGGCTCATGAACGGGAAGAACGTCCAGTTCGGGGACACGGAGAACCCGGACAGGTCGTTGTCGGTCAACGCCAGCACGATATCGGACGCGGTGGCGGCGATTGGATGAATAATGGTCATGATTCACCCTCCTTTCCCCACCGCCACCGGGCCCGTACGACGCCCGACGCCGATAACGGGCCGGACGGCTCAGCCGAACAGGGATGACCACAGGTCGCCCGCCGCCTGGCCCGTCTTCTCGAACACGTTGCCCTTCCCGTCGCCGCCCGACAGCCAGTCCCAGGCGCCCGAAGCGGCGTCGCCCGCCGCCTGGCCGGCCTTCTGGAACACGTTGCCCTTCCCGTCTCCGCCGGACAGCCACTGCCACGCCTTCTTGCCCGTCGACAGGGCCTTGTCGATCGCGTCGCCCGCGGCCTTGCCCACACGGTTCGCGATGTCCTCGCCCAACTGCCGGACCACGCCGCCCAGATCGTCCGACTTCTTCGCCTCGTCGTTCTTCACGCCCTTCCAGTCGGGATGACCGTTCGCGGACTGGTACGAGTCGTTCACCGCCAGCCCGTCCGCGCCGAACGCGCCCGCGCCCCACGCGAACCCGCCCGTCGCCGCGCCGATCGTCAACGGGATCATCAACGCGCACAGCAGACGCTTCCAGGAGAAGGCGCGCTCCATCATGTTGTTCGTGATCAGGCCCGGCAGCAGGGTCAGCACGCCGACGATCACCATCGCGACCGCCGCGTACAGGCACACCGCTATCACGCCTCCCGCCAGGTCCCTGAACCCCGCCACATCCCACGCGGGATCGGGGAACAGGTTGATCAGCGAATCATCGGCCAACACCATCCCGGACATCACAGCCTCCCTCATCACAAGCCTCCACGGCCCGGAAACACGGACCCGCGCATCCACCACGCGCCGGCACCGCCCACGGCCGATAACGGGCCGGAAAGAAAGGGAAGGCCCCACGCCCGGGGGGCATGGGGCCGTGGAGGAAAGAGGCCCGCCGGCGCACGGGAAAAAGAGAAGAAAATCATGCGCCGGCCGGCCCGGGAACGCCATGAGACGACCGCTCCCGGAAAAACCACCAGACCGACCGCCGATAATTTCAGTACCAGCCCTTGGCCCTGCGTTCCGCGTACGCGCCGCACGGCGTCCCGTACCGGTCATGGATGTATTTCAGGCCCCAGTCGATCTGCGTGGCGGCGTTCGTCCGCCAATCCTGGCCGGCCGAGGCCATCTTCTCCGCCGGCAGCGACTGGGGGATGCCGTACGCGCCGCTGTCCGGATTGGTGGCGTCCCACCGCCAGCCCGACTCCTCGGTGAAGATCGTGTCCAGGCACTCGAACTGGGAACCGTCATCCCAGCCCATGTCCTTCATCTTGCGCTTCGCGATTTTCTTCGCCTCCTCCACGCTCGCCTTCTCGCCGTCCTGGTCGCCCGCCGAGCACGTCGCCGCCGACGAGGAGCCGCCGCCGGCCCCGTGGATCGGATCCTTGGGCAGGATGAAGTTCGCGCCGCCCGCGATGGGCAGGGTACGCGACGTGTACACCGGGCCATGCGCGTTCATCTCGCTGATCGTGAACGTGCCCTTCGACGCGTCCACCGACTCGACCACGGCCACATGCCCGGCCGCCGGATCAGCGCCCTGCACGCCGGGCGGGAAACTCACGATCGCGCCCGGCACCGGGGCCGTCCGCGTCACCCTGTAACCCTCCGCGGCCGCGGACGAGGCCCACATGCCGCCATCGCCCCAATACTGGCCCACATGCTTCCAGCCGATACGGTAGGCGCGCAGGCACGCGCCCCACGTGCACTGGCCCTGCGGATACGAGACGCACGTATTGCCCGGACCGGCGAGGCCGGAGAACCAGGCGACCTTCGCCTGCTCCGCGCCCATCCCGTCCCAACCGGAATCCGACGTGCCGCCCGACACCGCCTGCGAGCCCTGCGAGGCCGGCGCACGGTACACGCGCGTGTACCGCGCGTTCAACGTGGACGTCACGCCGATCTCGTCACCGGTCTGGTCGCCGGGCGTCCTGCCCTCGACCCCGTGCCTCTCGTCCCAATGCGCGCCCACGAACTCGCCGTCACCCATGTAGATCTCCGTATGCCCGTCGGCCCACACGACGTCGCCCGCCTGCAGGGACGCCACGTCCCTGAAATCCGACCGTGCGAAACCGGCCGCCTTCAACACCGAATCCATGCCGTCAGTGTTGAACGGGCTCGACCCCACGTCGAAGCCCGCATGGCGCAACGCCGCCCACACGAACGACGAACAGTCGTAATCCGGGTCGCCCCCGCGGTTCGGTTGCGAATACCCATGTTTATCGTCCTTCGCGACCGACACCGCCCAATCCACCCACGACGAGGAACCCGTCACGCAACGCGTCCCCAGACCGTAATCCGACTGCAGTATCGCGACCACCAGGATCACCAGGCACAACAACACGACCACGACCGTGAGCAACGGGGCCGCGATCACCATGCCGGCCACCACGAACACCTTGCCCGACGACCCCCGCTTCCCCTCGCCACCAGCCATGCAAGCCTCCCAGCACACGCGACGCACAATCCGGCCATCCACGCCGCCGCCGGCCCGAATCTCGCCGATATCGGGCCAAAGAAGGGATATTGGGGATAATGGGACCATGTACATGCCCCAGCTGACCGAAACCGTCCGAACCATCAGGAAAGACCATCCTGGCGCATTCAGATACAAATGGGAATTCAGTGACGGTCCCGCCCGCTTCGAAGCGGTGTTCATCGACCGCGTCAGCCATGTCGACCCCGAAGACGGCAGACCATGCGCGGTGCTGACGGTCATCCAAATACTGTCCGACGAATCGGAAGGAAGGATATGGTCGCATCAATACCAAGGTGAAAAGGGCCAGGAACGGAATGCTGTACTCCAACCCATACCTCGACGCGGACTATGCGTCCCTGAAAGCGATCCTCCAGATCAGATCATCGGGGGAAGGGCACCCATGGAAAGTGGAGGAGTTCCTGCAACGGGCGGACATGTCCTCCAAACAGGTGACCGAACGATGGGAAAAGTCCGAGATACGGTACGCCTCGCAGCTGCCGCCAAGCATGAGGAACGACGTCGAGGAGAGCGACAAGCTGGTGTTCGTCGGTTTGAAACTCAACCCGGAAGGACAGCATCAGACGACCGGCAACTATCTCAAGACCATGCGGCTCATATCAAAGGAGATAGCCGACTACTGCAGACGGACCAACCAGTCCACACGATGGACGGAACATGCGCCATCCGGGGAAACGGAGAACAGATTGCCCCGCAACATCATCGAAGTGCAGCGTTACAGCCATCTGGACTGAAGACGATCGAGCGCGCCATCCACCGCCCGCCGGGCGACGGCATGACCCAAACCCGCGATGGCCGCCGCAAGCTCGGCCTCGGTCCGGGGCGGATGCGATACAAGCTCGCGCACACCGGAATCCAACGTCGAATCAAGGGCCTCCCACGCGGCCGGCACGCAATGCTCCCTGAGCCCGTCCGAGAAATCAAACGCGCGCGACAATACCAGCAGATCATGATCCGTCAACGGTTCATCGAAAACACCCCACATCAACGGGGCGGAACGAGCCGATTCTTCTACGCCCACGCATACGCGGAAAACACCTCCGACATCATTGTCATCGGCCGGACCGCCATGAGCCGAACCCGTCATCACACGCCTCCTCCTGATCATTGTCATGGTTGTCACTCAAGCCATGCGACGCATGCCATCGATATGCGGACAAAACAGGGCGGCTCATCTAACCGAGACGTAATCCCGGAAGGAAGACAACGCCCGGGCGAGGGCCAGGGCGGTATCGGCGTCCATACGCGACAGCCTCCAACGCCACCAGCAGGCGGCCTCCAACGGCAACGCGACCAGGCAAAGGATCAATCCCAACAGGAAGAGATCGATGCCCATCAGCAGTTCGATCGTCAACTGGACCACAATGGCCGACAAGGACAGAAGAGTCATCCCCATCCAGCACGCCTCGATGATCAGACGGTTGTCCCGACGGACCTGCCAATACGAGACCTCCAGGGAACTCACCCTGGACCAGAATGTCGGACCCATGCGGAATTCGGCAAGCAGGGAAGGGGTCTCGACGTCCTCCTTCACATGGACGGGAACGGCGGGACGCATGATAAAAGACCTTTCGCTGGACGGCGTATGCATTCGATACACAGGCCGGAGCCCCGATAACGGGAAAGATTGGTCACGCCGCGCGGAACGCTCGTGCCAGTCTGGTCGCGTTCTCCAGGCTCACCTTCGACATGTCCCCATTCTTGAGCCACGCGTTCACGTTCCCGACATTCAGTCCGAGTTCACGGCAGATTGGCGCGACAGGCACACCCCCTCTCCCGTTTCGCGCGAAGACAGGCATCCCTTCTGATGGATTTCGAGCGGGCAAGAGTCTCCGGCCTGTGCCAGTCGGCATAGAAGGAGTTCAACACCTTCCGGTACCTGTCACCGGTGGAAGGGTCGTAGCCGTGCTCCAACGCATAGTCTTGGGGGGCGAGTTCCCCTAGAGAATCGGCCGCATGCTCGTATTCACCCCTCAGCTCGGAATCGTCGGTCATGGCCATCAGCTCGGGAAAACGGTCCGACTGCAGAGCGTACAGCAACAAAGGCTCGCGCAGCCGTCCTTCACTATGGCATGCCATGGCGCACAGACGAGGAAATCGAATCTCGACAATCCGGAAAGGTGCAACAGGTATCTGCGCGACCACGGCTCGAAGTTGGGGCGTCTCACGAAAGACCTCCGATCTAACGCGCCAGTCCGGACGATGGCCGTGGCAGGGCGCGTGCTTTCATCCTTGACGGGCAGGCACGACCGATGTCCGCCAAGCGGTTAGGAGCGTTTACCGGCGAGTTTGAGGAACATGCGCTCGGACTCGGGGATGTGCTGGAATCCGTTCATCTCATAGAAACGCGCGGCCCCATCATCGACCGGATCCACGATGAGGGCCCGGGCCCCCAGTTCCATGCTGATGCCGAGCGACCGAACGACGGCGTCATGAAGCAGGCGACGGCCCAGACCGTTGCCTTGGAACCGTCTGTCGACCCCCAGCATGCCCAACAGAATCATGGGCACCCGTTCTGGGACGTTCCTCTGGAGCCATCCGCCCGCTATGCTCGAACGCTCCATGGCATGGGCGCTGAGCGAGTAGAATCCGGCGAGTTCGCCGGATTCGGAATAGGTGACATACGCGACGGCGGTGCCCTGCCGCTCGGCGTTCCGCGCACGAAGCGACAGCCAATCGTCGATAAGCGCGACGCCGCAGTCGAACCCGTCGAACACGTCGCCGGGCTCGACTCTGCGTGGTGCGGTGAATTTCATAGCCAATCGGGGTCCATGTCAATCAGGTCCCGGGCGGCCTGCGGCATCGGCTTGTCGAGTGCCTTGAGGAACTCGTCGAACGCCTTGGAAGGCAGACGCGTGACGGTCTCCTCCTCGATGTCGCGGCGCGCGTCGGTCACAAGATGGTCGATGGCCCACTGGGTTATGGAAGAGCCCTTGAGGGACGCCGCCATATCGATGGTCTGGCGTTGCTCCGGAGTAAGCCTCATGTTCAGACGGGAGCTGCGCATTGGTTCCGTTGTAATACTTGTCATGCCATAATTGTACGTCAACTTGGCGTACAAGTCAAGGTAGATGGGGAGCAATCGGCCGGCGGCTCGCGGCGTGCGGGTGCCGGATGGGAAGGGGCCGAAAGACGGCCCCGCCCATCAAGGAGGACCATCATGGCCGACAATCCCCGCAGCGCCACGCCAGCCTGGCAGGACCCGCATCTCAAGGACCGTGGCGACTACACCGAACAGGACATCCAAAACATCCGGGGGAAGGGCGGCATCCTGCCCGACTTCACACTCGACGAGGCCGAGGAGACCCACCTGTTCGCACGGGCCGCACAGGCCCTCTCGAAGACCCTCACGCGGCAGGGCCTGACCGTCAGACACGAGGCGAAGGCCGCCGCCGAACCCATGGGCTACCGGCTCGACGAACACGCCATCGCGATCGACACCCGCCGCCCATGGAAGGACATCGCGCTCGACCTCGCGCACGCCCTAGGCACCATCCAGATCGCACGCGACGCGCTCAACCCGGCGGACCAGCCACGAGGCGCCGCGGAATGGAACAGATACAAGGACAAGGGACGCATGGTGGGAGACCAGCTGCTCGCCTCCATCGGACTCCTGAACTCCCACTGGCATGAGAACAGGGGCGTCATCCGCGCCCACGCGCTCCAGGCCCGCGCCATGGCCGCGTCCGACCTGCACACACCCATCGGCGTCCACGACTGGAACGCCGCCTGGATCACCGGGGAAATCGCCGCCAGAAACCCCGACCCCGCCCAGCCGCTCGCCGTCCAACCCATCCGCATCCCCGCCGCCAAGCCGGAGGACATCCACCTCGCTCTGCCCGACGACCCCGCGAACCCGCTGCAGGTCACGGACCATCCGATCATCACGCCCCACGACGACCTCGCAGAGACCACGGACCGGCACCTGATCCTCGGCGCGGGCATGCCGACCATGCTCATCGTCGACATGGACCGCAGCGACGCCGCCGGCCTCGACCTGGTCCGCCGGGCCGCCACCCGCGAGAGCACGTTCGACGGAAGCGTGAACGAATGCATCCGCCAGGCGCAGGCGACGGCACCCGGCTGCGATCCCGCACCCGACGAGGAGCCGACCGGACTATGGCCCGCCGCGAACATGTTCCCCGACCCCGCCGCACTGCCCGGCGCGATGCCCATGGAAACGCCGGACCGTCCCGGACCCGCGCAGGAGACGAGCATGGACGGTCCGGCCGTAAGCGCATGAACCCGTATGGTCACGCACGGCCCGGCTATCCGGCCGGCTGCGCGTTCCGGGCGGCGATGCCGGCCATCAGCGTCGACACCTGGCCAAGCAGCAACGCCAACGCGGCCATGTCGCCCGCATCGCCGTCCGCGTCCAGCCCGGCAGGAGCGGGAGGCAGCGAGGCGATCGCGAGCGACGGGTCCGCGGACAGCAGATAGGCGGCGGTGCGTTCCGCGGCCTCCCTCTGATGCTCCGGCACGGCACGCAGGTAATGCCGCAACGTGGTCTCCTCCCTCACATGTCCGAGGGCGTCCATCGTCTCCTTGAGACTGCTGCCATCGAGCATGAGACGGGTGGCATGGGTCACGCGCAGAGTGCGGAACTGCAGGTCGGGACGGCCCGCCGCCTTGCGGGCCTTCATGAAGTGGTTGCGCAGAGTGTTCTGACACAGGATCTCGCCGCGCTTGGCTTGGAAGAACATGTGGTTCGACTGGTCCGGACGATCCTCGAGATGCATGCGAATCAAAGGAATCAGCATGTCGGGGATGGGCACCGTACGCCGGGACCCCTTCGTCTTCAGCCTGCCGATCCGGGACGGGCCCAGATCATCCGCGCCATGGCTGACACTGCGACGGATCATCAGCACCCTGTTCTCCAGATCGAAGTCCGTGTCCATCAGGCCGCAGACCTCGCCGATGCGCATGCCGCCCGCGCAGGCCGCGAGATAAACCGACAGCCTCGTGTACCCGGGCATCGCATTATATATATGGTACAGTTCGTCGGGCGTGACCGGCGGAATATCCGACGACCCGGCCTCCGGCTCGGGCGGGATCGGCAACGTGAACGGGTTCTCCGCCAACAGGGGAGGAGCGCCCTTGGAGCCCGGCGCACACGCCTCCCGCAACAGCATCTTCAACCGGATGCATTCCGAGCGGAACTGCCATTCCCCGTTCGGATGCGGTCCGTAATACCATTCGGTCACCAGCTCCTCGGTCAACTCGGCCAGTTTCACGTCGCCGAACGCCTCCTTTTGAGATGCTTGACGTCATTGCGTAGGTTACGCAATGTCGAGCCCGCGATCTCGGCGCCGTCCTTCCTGCGATGCCGGCGCACATACCCGTCGGCGAACACGGCGAACGTCAGCTTCGGCGTCAACGTGTTCCCATCCCGGTCCCGGGGAGGAATCCACGTCATCATCCCACGACGGTGCAGATCCACGATCGACCTCTCGGTCTCGAGCCAATCCTCGGCATCGCCCCGCCTGCCCGGCGCGAAACGTTTCGACACACGCTGACCATCGATCGGAGAGATATAACGAGCCTCGATGCTCGTGACATCCCCCGTCGAACCCTTGCGCTCGAGAATGCACCCAAAACGCCTGCGGCGCAAGGGCCTCTTTGCCTCTTCAACCATCTTCGGCCTCCTTCAGCCAATAAAAACCGTCTTCGCGCAGCGCACACCCTAAAAACAAGGTAACCTTGGTAAACCCTGCATCTATGTGGACACTCCGCGAAGGCGGAAACTCCATTCTCCCACACGCCGATATTTGACAGGCCGCGTCCGCAGCCGCTACTCTTGACTGCCGTACAGAACGGGCGCGGTTCAGCGCGAAGGCAAAACTCGCAGAGAAACCGCGAACAGGATGTACAGGAGGGTAAACTGGGTCAGGAGCGATTCCTGGCAAGGGATTGCCCTCAGCTCGGCAGGGTATGCGAAGGTGGCGGGTTCGAGTCCCACCGAGGGCACTTTAGCTAGGAGTTCGCTGAAATTATTACGAACCCCATTGTTGGGTAATTCAAGAAAGAGGTTGGCATGGCTGCAAGGAAGAAGTCCGAAGAACCGAGTATCAACGTCGATGAGGTGCTGACCGACGAAGAACTCAAGGCCGTAGCCGATGAAAGCGAACCTGCTGAGCGCAAGGCCGTGGCCGAGGATGGTCCGCGTACCGTCGTCGTGGCCGAGGATGAAGCCGTGAACCGCATGGATCTGGTCGCCATGCTGGAAGACAGCGGTTATGAGGTCGTTGGTCAGGCCGCCAACGGCGAGGAAGCCGTGGAACTGACCCGCAAGTATCGCCCTGATGTGGTGTGCATGGATGTCAAGATGCCGCGTATGGACGGCATCGCCGCTGCCGGCATTATCCGCGATGAGAACATCGCCCCTGTCGTCATGCTCACCGCATTCTCCCAGACCGATCTGGTGAAGAAGGCCACCGGTGCCGGCGCCATGGCATACGTCACCAAGCCGTACGAGGAATCCAAGCTGCTGCCGACCCTCGAGGTGGCCATGGGCCGTTTCGCCGAGATCAACGATCTGCTGGACAACGTGGAGCGCAGCGAACGCAAGCTCAAGGAAACCACCGACCAGCTCAAGGAAACCGAAGAGAAGCTCAAGAAGGCCGAAGACACGCTTGAGGAGCGCAAGCTCGTCGACCGCGCCAAGGGTCTGCTGATGGACAAGGCCGACTTCTCCGAGCAGGGTGCCTTCCGTTGGATTCAGAAGACCTCCATGGACCAGCGCATCCCCAAGAAGCGCCTGGCCCAGGGCCATCATCGCCAAGTACGGCGATCCGAAGCCTTCTGATTCGGGCGAACGCTGATTATCGGCATCGCCGTACTGAGTCGTAAAGCAACACAAACACACTATGGGAGAGGCCAGCGTGACCGTACCCACCGATGAAACATTGCTGGTGGTGGACGGCCACTCGCTGGCCTTCCGTGCATTTTTCGCCCTGCCGGTCGACAACTTCAGTACCTCCAGCGGCCAGGCCACCAACGCCGTCTGGGGTTTTGCCACCATGCTCGCGCAGGTGATCGATGCGGAGAAACCCGACCACCTTGGGCGTCGCCTTCGATGTGAAGGGCGGCACATTCCGCAATGAGATGCTTCCGCAATACAAAGGCACCCGTGAGGCGGCTCCCGAAGAGCTGCTCACCCAGCTGCCATTGATTCAACGCATGCTCACGGCCCTCGGCGTCACCTACATCGAGAAGCCGGGATTCGAAGGCGACGACGTGATCGCCACCCTCGCCACCATGGGAGACAAGGCCGGCTACCACACACTGGTATTGTCCGGAGACCGAGACGCCTTCCAGCTGGTGGATGACAACGTCACCGTGTTGTACCCGGGTCATCACTTCAAAGACCTGAAGCATATGACGCCGCAGTCCATCATCGACAAATACAAAGTCACTCCCGCACAATATCCGGATCTGGCGGCACTCCGCGGCGAGACCGCCGACAATATTCCCGGTGTACCCGGTGTAGGCGATGGCTTTGCGGCCAAGTGGATCAACCAATTCGGTTCCCTCGACGGCATTTGCGAGCACGCCGATGAAATCGGCGGCAAAAAGGCGAATCACTGCGGGCCAATATCGATCAGGTCAAACTCAATCGCAAAGTCAACGCACTGGTGCGAGACGTCGATCTAGGCGTCGATATCGAGGATCTGACATTCGGCACCGTGGACGTGGCACAAATCGACGCCCTGTTCAAGGAACTTGAATTCGGACCGCGCACCAAGAGTCGCGTGCTGAAAACCTTCAATATCGGGGCCAAGGCATCCAACACATCCGGAGCTGGCGAGTCTACGAATAATGAGCAGGACGAGCAGGATAGCAGCCTCGACTTGAACCTGCCGGAACCCACGAGCATCACTGCTCCGGAGCAGTTCGACGAATGGGTCAAGGCCCATCGCGTCGAAGTCAAGGTTCCCGGCGAAATCGCCGATTTCACAGTTTCCGACTATGGCGATGGCTCGCAGCGGTATGCCGTCTGCGGCGACGCGGTCGGCCACGCTTGGACCGTGGCCGCATGGGGCGACGAAAGGCCGGGACGTGCCACGGCACAAGCCATTGCCGTGGCCACGGCAACATCAGCGGCCATAGTGGCCCTTCCAATCACCGATACCTTGCGAGCACAGCTTGCGCGGTTCCTGGAAAGCGAACACTCCCGCACCATCGTGCATGGGTATAAAGAGTTGCTGCATCTTCTGGGCGCGGTAGATCTTGACCTGGACCTGCCGATGTTCGACACCAAGCTTGCCGGGTATCTGGCCCAACCGGATTTCCACGCCGATAGCCTCAAGCAGGCGGCCGAGCACTTCCTCGACATCCACTTCACCGAAACCGAACAGCCTTCGCAAGGCACATTGGACTTCGACGACAATCAGGTCGAAGAAGATCCGAACGAACATCGTCTGCGTGATCTGGCCATTATCCGCAGCCTTGCCGTCATGCTCGGGCCGATTATCGACGAGCGCGAACAATGCTGGCTGATGCGCGCGATTGAACTTCCTGTTTCCCGCGTATTGCACGGCATGGAGCACACAGGAGCCAAAGTCGATAGCGTTCGACTCGTTTCCATGCGTGACCAGTTTGCCGCCGAGGCTCGCCAGGCACAGGAAATGGCTTGGGAGTATGCCGGCGCCGAAATCAACCTGCAAAGCCCCAAGCAGCTGCAGAAGGTGCTGTTCGAAGATATGGGTTTGAAGCCCACCAGACGCACCAAGTCCGGCTCATACACCACGAATGCGGCCGCATTGCAGGATCTGTATGTCAAATCAGTGGACAATGAGCGGGCCAATGGTTTCCTCGGGGCGTTGCTGCGCCACCGAGAGATCAACAAGCTCAAGCAGATCGTCCAAACGCTGATCGATGCCACCAACACATCAGATGAGCGCATCCGCACCACTTTCGAGCAAACCGTTGCCGCCACCGGCCGATTGAGCTCCGTGGACCCGAACCTGCAGAATATTCCCAACCGGAACGCCGCCGGCCGTGAGATTCGCGGCGTGTTCGTGCCAGGGGAGGGGTACGAAGCCCTGATGAGTTGCGATTACTCACAGGTCGAGCTGCGCATCATGGCCGATCTGTCCGGTGATGAAGCGCTGATCGAAGCGTTCCGCTCCCGGAGCTGACTTCCACAAATACGTGGCCTCGATGGTCTACAAGCTGCCGGTCGACCAGATCACCGGCGACCAGCGCAGCCACGTAAAGCCATGAGCTACGGATTGGCCTATGGTCTGAGCACGTATGGTCTCGCCCAGCAGCTCAAGATCGCGCCACGCGAAGCGGAAGCGTTGAAGAACCGGTATTTCGATACCTTCGGCAAGGTGCACGATTACCTTGAATCGCTGGTGGCCAATGCCCGAGAGAAGGGGTATACGGAAACCATTTTCGGACGGCGTCGCTACTTCCCGGCCCTGCATTCGACCAATCGTGTTGCGCGTGAGGCCGCCGAACGTGCGGCACTCAACGCACCGATTCAGGGATCTGCCGCCGACATCATGAAGATTGCGATGATTCGCGCCGAGCAGACCTTGGCCGAGGCTCACGTCAAGAGCCGTATCATTCTGCAGATTCACGATGAACTGGTAGTGGGAAATCGCTCCGGGAGAAGGAGACCAGGTCACCGAACTGGTGCGCAACGCCATGGAACACGCCGTCGACCTTGCCGTGCCGCTGGACGTATCGTGCGGCATCGGTTCCGACTGGCAGCTCGCCGCACACTGACAATTTCTAGCTCCCCTCGGGTGGAGGGGCTGAGCCGTTGAGCAAACAGTCCAGTGGATTGTTTGTAGGCGAGGCGAGCCGATAGTCAAGCAATGAAGAGCACGAGCATGGCTTGTCCGCAATTGCAGAATGAGTCCCTTGCCGCAATAGCCCACTACAATGGGACATATGCCGAATCTCAAGCAAGTCATCGACGTTCTCGAGACCCTGTACCCATTGCGCTACGCCGAGGAATGGGATGAACCGGGCCTCATCGTCGGCGATCTGAGCCACGACGTGCACCGCATCGTGTTCGCCGCCGACCCGACCTCCGCCATCATCGACAAGGCCATCGCCACTGGCGCGGACCTGCTCATCACCCACCACCCGTTGTTCTTCCGTTCCGTACACGAGACGAGCGGACTTGGCTTCCGGGGCGACATCGTCCGCAGGCTCTACCAGCACGGCTGCGGGCTGTGGGTAGGGCACACCAATGCCGACGCTGCGTATCGCGGCGTGGGGCAGGCGGCGGCCGACTACTTCGGACTCATCGACCAGAAACCACTCGTGCCGATTGACGATGCAAACGCCTCTCATCCGGTCGGCTTGGGGCGTGTGGGTCGTTTGCCGAAGCCTGTTGCCCTGAAGGATTTCGCTCAGCGCGTATTCGACGAAGTGTCCGATCATGGCATGACCACCGCGCTCGGCATCCAGGTATGTGGCGATTCGGATACTTTTGTTCAGTATGTGGCCATTCTGCCTGGCTCCGGGGACTCCCTGTTCAACGAGGTACGTGCCACCGGTGCGGACGTGTACGTAACCAGCGATTTGCGTCACCACCCGGTGACCGACGCCATCGAACAAGCCTGGTATGAAGCCCGTATGAGGGCCCAAGGCATCATGCTCGGCCATGGAATGGCGGGGGAGAGCCATGTGCGTCCCTGCTTCATCAACACCCCTCATGCCGCCATCGAATCCATGTGGTTCAACTACGCGATCGATGACGTGCCGGCCGCCATCGAACAAGCGACCGGAGCAAGGCCTGAAGTCGAGTGGTTCCACGACACGACCGATCCATGGACGCTGTCCATTACCGCGCATCGAGATTAAGACGCTATAGTAATGTGGCGAAAACGTTTTTTCCGAGGAGATGACATGTTTGGGGGAAGCAAGCAGAAACAACTGGAGCATCGGCTCGACCATAAGCTGAACGCCTCCTCGGACGGCATCGACATGGACGTGCCCGCCAAAGTGATCAGTAGCGAAACCGTTTATACCGGGCGCATCTTCCACGTGGACGACATGCGCATCGCACTGACCGACAAGCAGGGCAAGGAACACGAGATCGGCCGCCAGGTGCTGCGTCACGCCCCCTGTGTGGTCATGCTCGTGCACGACATGTCCACCGACCGTTACCTCATCGAACGCGAATACCGTGCCGGATCGGACATGTTCGCCTACGGGCTTCCCGCCGGTCTCATGGACGAGGGCGAGGGCATCATGGACGCGGCCCTGAGGGAACTGGCCGAGGAAACCGGCGTGGTGCCGGACCGTGACACCATGGGTGTTGATTTCGTGGGCGATTTCTACTCGTCCGAAGGCATGACCGACGAACTGGCCCACATCATGGTGTTGCATTTGGGCCCGTTCAGGCGGGAGCAGCGCCATTTCGACGCGGATGAGCACGTGGAATCCGCGTGGATTCCGTGGAGCGATCTTGCCGCCACGCGCATAACCTCATCCAATTCGATGATCGCCATCCAGCATGAGGCGTTACGCAGACTCATCGCCAGGAACTCCGACAAAGGCAAGCCGTCGCTGTTCTCCTGACGTTCAACTCCCCGACACATCAGTGACACAAGAAAGTGGGATACTGAAAACTATGCAGATCAGACCTTGGATCAATGTATCCGCTGGGCGCCAGCTATGACGGCGCCGGTGTGAACTTCGCGCTGTACTCACAGTTGCGCAGAAAGTCGAGCTATGCCTGTTCGACGAGCACGATGCGGAAACACGCATCGAAATGACCGAACAGAACTCATATGTATGGCATGACTACATCCCCGGCCTCCAGCCCGGCCAGCGCTACGGCTACCGCGTCTACGGTCCTTATGACCCGGTGCACGGCCTCAGATGCAACCCCAACAAACTGCTGCTTGACCCGTATGCCAAGGCCATTGAAGGTAATATCGACGGCGACGAAAGCCTGTTCTCATACTGGTTCAAGAGCCCGGACGACACCTCGGCGATGAACGACCTTGACTCGGCCGCCCACACCATGAAGTCGGCCGTCATCAATCCGTATTTCGACTGGGGCAACGACCAGCACCCCTACATCTCGTACCACGATTCGGTGATCTACGAGGCGCACGTGCGCGGCATGACCAACCTCAACATGGACGTGCCGCCGGACATCCGCGGCACCTACGCCGGCCTGGCCTACCCGAGCGTCATCGAATACCTGAAGAAGCTCGGCGTCACCGCCATCGAACTCATGCCGATTCACCAGTTCGTCAACGACTCCTTCTTGCAGGAGAAGGGCCTGTCGAACTACTGGGGCTACAACACCATCGGCTTCTTCGCGCCGCACAACGCCTACTCCTCCTCCGGAGAGCGCGGCGAGCAGGTCAACGAATTCAAGTCCATGGTCAAGGCATACCATCGCGCCGGCATGGAGGTCATCCTCGACGTGGTGTACAACCACACCGCCGAAGGCAACCATGTGGGCCCCACCCTGAGCTTCAAGGGCATCGACAACGCCTCCTACTACCGACTGGTGGAAGGCGACCAGCAGCACTACTTCGACACCACCGGTACCGGCAACTCGCTGCTCATGCGCTCACCGCACGCGCTGCAGTTGATTACCGATTCGCTGCGCTACTGGGTCACCGAAATGCACGTCGACGGCTTCCGCTTCGATCTGGCCGCCACACTGGCCCGCCAGTTCCAGGAGGTCGACAAGCTGTCTGCGTTCTTCGACATCGTGGAGCAGGACCCGATCATCTCGCGCGTGAAGCTGATTGCCGAACCGTGGGATCTGGGCTCCGGCGGCTACCAGGTGGGTGGCTTCCCGCCCAGATGGTCCGAATGGAATGGCCGCTACCGCGACACGGTGCGCGACTTTTGGCGCTCGCAGCCCTCCACGTTGCCCGAATTCGCCTCGCGTTTGATGGGCAGCTCCGACCTGTATCAGGTCAACGGCCGTCGACCGGTGGCGTCCGTGAACTTCATCACCGCGCATGATGGTTTCACAATGAACGACCTGGTCAGCTACAACGAAAAGCACAACGAAGCCAATGGCGAGGGCAATCGCGACGGCGAGAGCAACAATCGCTCTTGGAATTGCGGCGTTGAAGGCCCGACCAATATTCCGGACGTCAACGACTTGCGTCAGCGTCAGATGCGCAACATGTTCGCCACGTTGCTGTTCAGCCAGGGTATCCCGATGATTTGCGGTGGCGACGAAGTGGCCCGCACCCAGCAGGGCAACAACAACGCCTACTGTCAGGACAACGAGATCTCCTGGACCAACTGGCATCTTGACAAGAGACGCAAGGAACTGCTCGCCTTCGTTTCCAAACTCATTCATCTGCGTTTGGATCATCCGGTGTTGCACCGCCGTCGCTTCTTCACAGGCCGTGAGCCCGGCGACGATTCGAACATGATTCCGCAGGTCGAATGGTTCGACCACACCGGTTCGATCATGGATATGGACGACTGGCGGAACACGCATGCGTTCTCCATGATGATTTATCTGAACGGTTCGGATATTCCGGAGGTCGACTGGTACGGCAACCGGATGGTCGACAATGACTTCATTCTGATCTTCAATGCACATTACGAGCCGATTATGTTCACCCTGCCGGATGAGCGATACGGCCACAAATGGCAGCTGGTCGTGGATACGCACAACCCGAATGGGCCGGAACTGAGCTATGAGGCGGGCTTCATGATCACCGCCCAGTCCCGCAGCTTCCTCATGCTCATGAGCGACAAAAAGCCCAAGAAGCCCATGGGCCTATAACCAGACCGAATTTAAGCTCCCTCTGACGAGGGAGCTCCCGGTGTAGCCGGGTGGGGGAGAGACCGCAGCAAAGCCGCGAACCCCTACTCGCGCCCCTTACGCTCCTCCACGAGCCGAGCATCGACATGATTCGGCTGATCAGCACCCGTTTTGAGGTGCCGATGGCGAGGCTTATGGAAATGCCGGACAATGGTTTTTGCCAAAGTTGTGCCATGCCGTTTTACCGCCCGGAAGATCACGGCACCGAACCGGATGGAACGCGAAACGGAGATTATTGCAACTACTGCTATGAAGACGGCGTTTTTCTTCAGGACTATGCCAATAGCGATGAATTGGTCGCCGCATGCGCGCCGATGATGGCGGAATCCTGCCATATCAGCGTCGAACAGGCCGAGGACTGCATGTCGGCGCTGTTGCCAAACCTCAAGCGGTGGCGGCGTCAGGATGAGATCGATGCGGTGGCGGAGGGGAAATGAGCGATGGCGTTCGATTATAAGAAGGAGTATAAGGACCTGTATCAGCCGAAGAGGATGCCCGCCATCGTCACGGTGCCGGCGATGCGGTTCGTCGCGGTGGACGGTGTAGGAGATCCGAACGAAGAAGGCGGCGACTACGCCAAGGCGATGCAACTGCTGTACGGCATTTCGTTCACCATCAAAATGAACAAGAAGTCAAATAATCCGGACGAGCACATTGACGGGTACTTCGACTACACCGTGCCTCCGCTGGAGGGCTTATGGAGCATGGAGAAGGGTGTGCCCGGCGTCGATTACACGCGTAAAACCGACTTCTATTGGACTTCGATGATTCGTCTGCCGGAATTCGTGACCGATGAGGTCTTTGCGTGGGCCAAAGCATCGTTTGCCTCCAAGCATCCCGAAGTCGACATCAATCGCGCATATCTCTTCGACTTCGATGAAGGCGTGGTCGCGCAGGTCATGCACAAAGGCCCGTACGACGACGAGCCTGCAACCGTGACGATTCTGGACGGCTACGCGCGTTCGCAAGGCTACGGGCTCGACTTCTCCGACACCCGCCGCCATCACGAGATCTACCTATCCGACCCGCGCCGAGCCAAACCGGAAAATCTCAAAATCATCATCCGTCATCCGGTAGTGAAGGTGGGTTGACTTTCGGCGAACTGCTCGAAGCGCTCACCGCGCAGTAGCGTGAACAATCTGCCGGAATCCTTACCGGGGTCAAAGAGCGCTACCAAGAACTCGATAAGCAAAATAACTAGAAGCACGGGTTCCTCTCGGAGAGATTCTGCCCGAGCGACCTTATAAATCCTTGCGCGGGTCACCTTTCCTGTGCAGGAAGCATCCAGGCTCATGTGCATTGATGACGCCGATGGATTGCAGATAGGCGTAGACGATGGTGGTGCCGATGAATCGCATGCCGTACGTCTTGAGATCCACTGCGATGGCGTCGGACAGAGGGGATGTAGTCATGCCTGTCTCGTAGATGACGTGACGGCCGGTGAACCGCCAAATATAGTCGTCGAAACTGCCGTACGACGTCTGGATATCCCGGAATGCGTTGGCATTACCGACCGTCGCGACGATTTTGCGACGGTTGCGGATGATGCCCGGATCGTTCATGAGTTCGGCGATCTTGTTCTCGTCATAGCGCCGGATCCGTTCGATGTCGAACCCATCGAACGCCTGACGGAAACGCTTGCGTTTGTTCAGTATCGTCTCCCATGACAGTCCGGCTTGGAAGGTCTCGAGCACCAGCATCTCAAAGAGGTGGTGGTCATCATGCGACGGAACCGCCCATTCGGCATCGTGATAGGCAACATAGACGGGATTGCTGAGATTGCACCAGCCGCAGCGTGGTCTTATATCGTCCATGTGCTCTCCCTATGGGTCGTTGGAGACGGTCGGTTCTAGATGTTGATTCGATGTGTGATCCAGTATAAACGGTGTGTTCGGATAGCGGTCTGGATGTGCGGATTGTCTGAACCATATTTGCCGGATTGCAGGTATAAAGGGGTTAGTTACTGCGGTTGCGGGTATTTCGGTACTAGTTAGGGGTGATTCTGGGCTGTAACTCGACACCTTTTACCTGCAACCCACTCCCGCCCACGGGATTGCACAATCGGTTGCAGGTATTTTGGTGTCATTTGAGATTGGGAAGCGGAAATCGATGTCGCATGGAATCGAACTGACTAGCAGGTGGGGTCCCAACATCACAAAAGTCCCTTATACCGCAAGGCCATATAGGTTCTACGGTCATCGGATAAAACCGGATAAATCGTTTAGCGGTCGGATAAAAGAAGAAGCCCAGAATCGTTGAGATTCCAGGCTTTTTTGTTTGTCGGGCTAGCGGGATTTGAACCCACGACATCCTGCTCCCAAAGCAGGCGCGCTACCAAACTGCGCTATAGCCCGATGCGCCATTAAGGCACAATGAATCATTATAAACGACGCTGGATACATTGCGTGTCGAGCATATGAATTCAAAAAAGGTTCTGGATTCTCTTGATAGCTTATGAGTGACATCTTTATTCATTGATGCTCTACAACGACTAGGTTTGGATCTGCATCGATATCCGGCGCATCCGCTGGACTAACAAGGACCGTGCAAACGATGTGGCCCCCGACTTCCTGCGAGGAAGTCGGGGGCCACATCGTTTGCACGGTGGACTATCGGATCAATTCTGATCAGATCAGCTCGAGGTCGACATCGAGGCTGATCGGCTTGTCCGCCGGGATATGGTACTGGGGGTGCACCGGCGACATCCAGGAATCATCGCCGCCAACGCCCATCTGTGCGGCAAGGACGCGCAGGAACATGTGCTTCGGCTTCGGCAGCTCGTCCTGGTGCTGAGCCTCCTCAAGCATGAAGCTGGAGTACGGCAACAGGCTTACCGCGAACGGCGCGGCACCATCGGCGCGGCTGACGCGCATGCCGTGGCCGTGATCGTCGGTAATCTCGGCCCAACGCACATCCTCATGGTTGCCCGTCTCCTGCGGCATGAGGTACGGCGCATGATCGGCGAAGGCGTTGGTGCTCCACACGCCGAGCTTGGCGTGCTTGCGGTCCAGGTACGTCTCCGCCGGGCCGGTGCCGAAGAACCTCAGGTTCGTGTACTGCACAGGCAGCGTCCATTCGATGCCGAACGCCGGGATGGTGGGCAGGTCACCCTGCTCTCCAGGGTATTCGACGTGCAGGTTCACGCGGCCATCGGTGTGGGCCGTGTAGGAGACGGTCACCTTGGTGCGCTGCGCGGTGGCGAGCTCATACGTGTACGTGCCCTTGAGTGTGCTGTCGTCGATCTGCTCGAGCACGTTGTCCACGCAGCGGGCGTAGCGTCCGGCGCCCAGCCACTGGACGCGCTCGAAGCCATGACCGGCGCCGCGATCGTTGTCGGTCAGCGGACGGAAGGTGGTGATTGCGGGACGGCGCAGCACGAACTCGTTGCCGGCGAAGGTGTAGGAGACCATGCCGCCCTGGGTGCGCGACAGCAGGACCTCGCGTCCGGCGCCTCGCACGCCGGCGTTCCAACGGCCCACGGTGATGGTCCCATCGGCCGGCTTCGTGTCGGGCGTCGCGGTGGCGTCCGCGGGCACCACGGTCTGTCCGAAGGCGAGCTCGTAGCCGCTTTCGGCCCAATCGGTTGCCTTGGCGAGACGCTGCGAAACCTGCAGCACCAGTTCGCGGGCGTCGGCGCGGTACGCCGCCACCGGCCATGCGACATCGAACGTGCGGGTCTCACCGGCGGGCACGTCGAAACGCCGGGTGGACTGCCAGACCGGCTTGCCGTCGGCGAGAACGCTCAGGACGAACACGTAGTCGCCGGTGGCGGTGAACAGGTTGTCGTTCTTGACGGACACCGAGTCCTTCGTCACGTCGATGTGGACGTTCGAGTACAGCTGCTTGACTTCCTGGGCCTTGGGGGGAAGGCTTGCGGTCGGCGAACAGCAGGCCGTCGCCGGAGAACTCGTAGTCGGACGGACGGTCGCCGAAGTCTCCGCCGTAGCGCAGGCTCCTGGTGCCGTCGGGCTGGGTGGCGTAGATGGCCTGGTCGATGAAGTCCCAGATGAAGCCGCCCTGATACTTCGGGTAGCGTTCGAGCGCCGTGTATTCGTCCATGTTGCCCACGGAGTTGCCCATGGCGTGCATGTATTCGCAGGAGAGGTACGGCTTCTTCGGGTCGTCCTTCAGGTACTTCTCGATCTCGTCGGCATGCGAGTACATACGGGTCTCGATGTCGGTGACGTCATCGTAGTCACGGTTGTGGGTCACGCCCTCGTAGTGCACCGGACGGTTCGGGTCGATGTCGTGCACGTGCTTGTACATGGCGCGGAACACGTCGCCCACGTAGGATTCGTTGCCCAGCGACCAGATCAGCACGCTCGGGTGGTTGTAGTCACGGCGCATCATGCTGTTGACGCGGTCGACGCAGGCACCTTCCCATTCGCGCTTGCTGCCCGGCACGATGGTGTCCTCGGTGAGGACGTCTCCGGGCAGGGACCAGCTGCCGTGGGCTTCGAGGTTGGTCTCGTCGATCAGGTAGATGCCGTACTCGTCGCACAGTTCGTACCAGCGTTCCTGGTTCGGGTAGTGCGAGGTGCGGATGGAGTTGATGTTGTGGCGCTTGCAGAAGACCACGTCATCGATCATGTCCTGCTCGGTGATGGCGCGGCCGCGTTCGGCGTCGAACTCGTGGCGGTCGGCGCCCTTGAACACGATGCGCTTGCCGTTGATGGTCAGGATGCCGTCCTCGATGCGGAAGCGGCGGAAACCGACCTTCTGGGACGTGCATTCGATGACGTCTCCCGCCTGGTCGATGACGTCGACGTCAAGTTCGTACAGCGTCGGGCTTTCGGCGCTCCAGGGTTCGATGCCCTGCAGCGGCCCGCTGGAGATCGCGGTCTGCGCCTCCGCGTCGCCCGTTGTCTGCCACACCGTGTTGCCGTCGGCGTCCTTCAGGGTCGCGCGGACCGTGGCCGCGTCGGCCGCGTTGAGCACGGTCAGCGCGGCGTCGAGGGAAGCGGTGCCGGCCTCGGGATCCCAATCGGCTTCGATCTGCGTGTTCTCGATGTGCACGTGCGGGCGGGCGGCGAGTTCGACGGAGCGGAACAGGCCGTGCAGACGCCAGAAGTCCTGATCCTCAAGCCAGGAGGCGCTGGAGTATTCGTAGCAGGCGACGGCCACGACGTTCTCCCCGTCGTGCAGCAGTTCGGTGATGTCGAACTCATTGGGCGTGAAGCCGTCCTCGCCATAGCCGACGAACGCGCCGTTGACCCACACGTAGATCGCCGTGGCCATGCCGTGGAACACGATCGACACCGATCCGCCGGCCTGCTTGGCGTTTGCCACGGGGGCGGAGACGGTGAACTTCCTGCGGTAGAGCGCGACGTGATTGTTCTCCGGGATGTTCGGTTCCAACGGGTTCTCGTGGCCGTCCCACGGATACTGGACGTTCACGTACTTGTGGTTCATCAGACCGGCCGTCTGCAGGTGGCCCGGAACCTGGATACGCTCGAACGAGGAGTCGTCGAACGACTCGGCCGTCGCGGGTTCCTCTTCGAGGTTGATGTCGGAGGCCTGAACGACCTCGACCCGCCACTCGCCGTCAAGGCTCTGCTTGAGATCGGACCATTGTCCGCTCTGGGGGTCGCGGGCGTACCACTTGTGGCTGGAATGGGCCGGAGTCCGGTTCACCTCGAACACCGTCGGGTCGGTCAGCCAAGCCTGCGATGCGCGATCGACATGTGTGACGTCTGTCATGCTCTCCTGCTTTCTGTCATTACCTCGTTGTGAAGATATTATGGAGGAGGTCGGGGCCTCCTTTACCGAAAAGAATAAACAGTTTTTATATAAAACGCAAATCCTGTTTACCGCTTCCAAATCACTGGCACTGCTTGCCGTCGACGCTACGCCGCGTCCATGCAATGTCTCGGTTCAGCTCATGTTATCCCATCCTTGCGACACGCTGTTTATCTCCTTGTTTACTAATGCTCTTTACTTTCGGTGATAAAACTTGTATGCTTACTTTACAAAGTCAATGGATGATTCCAGCTCTGGGATCTTAAGGAGGAGACTAATGAGCAACGAAAATGCCGCGGTCGGCGACGTCCGCAGGAAGGGCGGGCTCGGCCAGCGCATCGCCTACGCGTGCGGCAACTTGGGGCAGGCTGCCTTCTACAACGCAATGAGCACGTACTTCGTCACGTACGTCACCAGCTGCCTGTTCGTCAGCTACAGCAAGGCTCTCGCCGCCCAAATGATCGCCGTCATCACCGGCCTGATCGTCGTTATCCGCATCGCCGAGATCTTCATCGATCCGCTGCTGGGCAACCTCGTGGATAACACCACCACCAAGTGGGGCCGTTTCCGCCCGTGGCAGTTCATCGGCGGACTGGTCTCCTCCGTGTTGATCATGCTCATCTTCTCCGGCATGTTCGGACTGGTCAACGTGAACACCACGCTGTTCATCGTGCTGTTCGTCATCACGTTCATCGTGCTTGACGTGTTCTACTCCCTGCGTGACATCTCCTACTGGGGCATGATCCCGGCGTTGTCCTCCGACTCCCACGAACGTTCCACCTACACCGCCCTTGGCACCTTCACCGGCTCTATCGGCTACAACGGCATCACCGTCATCGTCATCCCGATCGTCAGCTACTTCACCTGGACGTTCACCGGCGCCAAGGGCCAGGGCCAGGCCGGATGGACCTCCTTCGGCTTCATCGTCGCGCTCCTCGGCCTGATTACCGCCTGGACCGTCGCCTTTGGCACCAAGGAAAGCACCAGCGCGCTGCGTGCCAAGGCCCAGAAGAACGGCAACCCGTTCGAGGCGTTCAAGGCGCTGTTCCAGAACGACCAGCTGCTGTGGGTCGCCCTGTCCTACCTGCTGTACGCCATCGCAAACGTCATCACGACCGGTGTGATGTACTACCTCTTTGTGTTCGTGCTTGACGAGCCTGCCGCCTTCTCCATCACCGGCATCATCCCGCTGATCGCCGGATTCATCATGGCGCCGCTGTACCCGATTCTCAACCGCTGGATTCCCCGTCGCTACCTGTTCACCGGCGGCATGGTCTCCATGATTATCGGCTACACGATGCTCGCCCTGTTCTCCAGCAACCTGCCGGTCGTCATCGTCGCCCTGATCTTCTTCTATGTGCCTGCGCAGTTCATCCAGATGACCGCGATTCTGTCGCTGACCGACTCCATCGAGTACGGCCAGCTGAAGAACGGCAGGCGCAACGAGGCGGTCACCTTGTCGGTGCGTCCCATGCTCGACAAGATCGGCGGCGCGATGTCCAACGGTGCGGTCGGTGCCGTTGCCCTCGCGGCTGGCATGACCGGTCATGCCACGGCAGCCGACATGACCGCGTCCAACATCGCCACGTTCAAGACCTTCGCCTTCTACGTCCCGCTTGTTCTCATCATCCTCAGCCTCGTCGTGTTCTGGTTCAAGGTCAAGATCGATGAGAAGATGCATGCGCAGATCGTTGAGGAGCTCGAAGCCAAGCTCGCTTCCGGCGAGATCGTCGACGATGAGGCGCAGGCAGTTATTAAGAACTGATCTCCCGTTCCCATCCCTCCCATAAGGCCCGTCCGCCTGAACCGCAAGATGCGGTCCGTGGCGGACGGGCCTGTTCGTTCCTGCGGTCGGCGGTCATGAACATACCCATGTCGGTTCCGGTAGTGGGGTCGGAACCGGCGGCGTGTCGACTATCGGCCAGGAGTGTCTATCAGCTAGTATCAGCTGGTATCCGATATGGGCCGTGGCCCTGCGCCGCCTGCCAAAGGAGATAACCGTGCGTGCATGACGTGACTTCGCATGGCCAAAACTGCTGACCGCGGACGGACGCGGCATCGCTTTCGGTGGCGACTATAGTCCCGACCAATGGCCGGAGGAAATCTGGGATGACGACATCCGCCTGATGGGCCAGGCCGGCGTCAACACCGTGGCCCTTGCCATATTCAGCTGAGATCGCCTCCAGCCCATCGAAGACCATTGGGATTTCGACTGGCTCGATCGCGTCATCGACAAGCTCGGTGACGTGACCGTCGCCGGACCGCATGTGCAGGTGCTTGCCTCGTATGCCGGCGAAGAAGCGGATGAGTGGGAGCTTGACGGCATGGCCGCGATCACCCGCAACACGTACGGCGAAGGGGAGGCGTATTTCCTCGGCTGCGATCTGGGCGTGAGCGATCTGACGCGATTCGTGGGAGGCTGGCTTGCCGCGCAGCCGCAGGATGGCCGGCAGCCGGAAGCCAACCTGCGGTCGCCCGCCAGCGGCGTGACCTCTGACGTTCTGCACACCGTGCGTCAATCCGACGACACCATATTCGACTTCTATCTGACACGTGGCAGATCGGATGTCGAACTGCGCGACATCGCAGGGGAGCCGATCGTCCTGTTCCGGGCGGAACGGGGCAGTGACGGCGGCGCGTATACGGTGCATCGCAATGGCGTTTTCGTGACGAAGCGCCCGAACCCGTCGGTGTAGTCAGTTGCGACGAAACAGGAGGGCGGAGCCGCGGACGGTTTTGTGAGACGGTCCGCGGCCTCACCGTTGGAAGCCGCGGACTCGGATCATCAGCAACGGACGCGCCATTGATTTCCACTTCCGGAGCAACGATGGTGAGCTTTGCCGCGACGAGATGCTGCAGGACGGTGCCGACGTACATGGTGCCCGGATTCTCCCTTCGCCGCTGCGCTGCCTGCCGCAGCAGATGTTCCACGGCCGCATCAACGGAAAGCGAGTTGTCGGACTCCAGCTTGAATGGTTTGCTGGTGAAGAACGCCTGAATTCGTTTGACCCAGTATTGCTCGATCTCGGTGAATTGCTCTGCTGTCGGACGTAATTCATTGATGAGCTCGGCATAGTCATGCATCAGCGCCATGGTACCGCGGCTGGTTCGTCCCTTAAAGGTTGAACCGATAGAACCGTCATTCATTACTTTTTCAACGATACCGACACGCTCATTCGATTGTGTCCAATACTGCTTTCTTTCTGCATGAACAACGGTACTCGGCAAGGCGGTAACGATAGTCGCAAAGGCTAAAGAAGCCCGTACATAATCGTTTTTTTGTAGTGTTTCAGATTTCAGTAGAATGGCGACAGCCAAATCCCGCTGGCTTGCTAGTAAAGCGTTGTCCTCGGGGAGAGTTTTGTTTGTTATTGAAAGATAACGCGGCATCGAATAGATAGGGGAGGCCCGGCATGGGACGTCATCAGCGTGCAGAAACCTCCGGACTCATCTCCTTCTTGATTTGCGCCGTCGTTGGCGCGGTATCGATGAACCTGTACATGGAATACGCGCCGGCCATCTGGCAGCTGGCGCAACGCCGATTCGTGGTATGTTCGGGCATCGTGGCGGCATGCGGCGTCATTTCCTTCATTATTGGCTATGCGCGTAAATCACGTTCATTGAACCTCAAACATGGTTGGTTTGCACCGGTTCGTCGCATTTTCGAAATCGTCGCCCTTTCGGTGGTGTATGCCTCGACCATCTTCCTGTCGTCCTTTGCCCTCATCGGTGCGGCCAACGATATGATGGGCAATGCTATTTTCTCCGGCTATATTTCCAGCGTCTGCGCCGCCTTTGCCGGCGTGGTAGGGTACATGACCTTTGTACAGGCGGAGATGATGAATGCCAAAACCATTGCCAGCCTGTTGCCGTTCTTCGTCATCTCCGGCGTGGTCACCGCCGGCATGACCACCGACGACCCATACTGGTATCACAACAACTTTTCGCAGCTTGGTGACAGAACCACGTTCGCGGCCCGTATGTTCAACTCCACGCTGATTCTTGCCGGCACATGCATCATCATCGTCAGCTACTTCGCCATCTCCGAATTGGTGACCACCGAACGGCTACAGCGCCTCTGGCACGACCGCACCAACAGAGATCCGAATCGCGGCTACGAAATCCCACATTTCATGCTGCGCATCTCCATTCTGTCCTTCCTGCTGATGGTGGCCGGCCTGGCATTCATCGGCATCGGCGTGTTTCGGTACACGCCGCACAATCTCTTGCACAATATATGCGCCAAAGGCCTGCCGTTCGTCATGCTGCTGCTGTTCGTGCTCCTGCCATGGCTTGCGCCACGCCTGTCCAAAGCAGTGATGGTGGCCTCCGACCTGACCGCGCTCGTATGTGCTGCATTCTGGGTCAATATGATGATGGGTCACAACACCCTCACCAATGTGGAGGCATTGGCTGGTCTGGCGTTCCTAGGCTGGTTCATCGTGTTCTCGCGCCAGATCGCCGCCATCGAGGCCGACCGCGTGGCCGCCCAGCTGCTGCACGCGCAGGCCATCGAAGGCGGGCTGGAGGAAGCATCCACCGAGCCCACACAGCAGATTGAATCCCGCATCGCCGCCGACCGTTGATAGATATCTCGTTCATTAGGTCGATTTGTCGTTCATTTGGTAGGTTCGGTGTCCTACGCCATGTTGGAATCGCGCCATTCAAAGGTGGGTGCGGAGGCTGACCTACCTAATGAACCACAAATCGACCAAATGAATGACAGTGGACGCTCTGAAGCCTCCAAATACTGATAGATTTGGCCTTATGACTGAACAACTCACGAATCTCTGGCCTGCCCTGCTCGCCACACAGCCGTTGAACGCTACGGTAACGGTGACGGGCAGCAAGTCCCTATCCAACCGCTACCTGATTCTCGCCGCCCTCGGCAGCAAGCCCGTTACTCTGATTGGCCTGCTGCGTTCGCGCGACACGGACCTTATGATGGGTGCCCTCGAAGCCCTCGGTGTCCGCTGCGACGTGGATCCCGCAACCGACACCACCGTAACGGTTACTCCTCCCGTATCCGGCCGATTCCATGGCAACGTCAGTGTGTTCTGCGGACTGGCCGGCACGGTGATGCGCTTCGTGCCCGGCCTTGCCCTGTTTGCAGATGGCCCAGTGAATTTTGATGGCGACGAACAGGCTTATGCACGCCCGATGAAGCCGGTGCTTGACGGTTTGGAACAGCTGGGTGCAACGGTTGATTACCACGGCGAGGTTGGCCGTCTGCCGTTCACTATTACGCCGCCTGCAACCTTGCCGGCTGCCCAGGCGCAGGTCAGCATCGATTCGTCCGGTTCTTCCCAGTTCATCTCCGGCCTGTTGCTGATTAGTTCCAAACTGCCTGGCGGTCTGCACCTCGCGCACACGGGGGAGAAGACCCCGAGCCTGCCGCACATTCGCATGACTGTGGCTGATGTGACCGGTGCCGGCGGTGCGGTTGAGGCCGACGAATCCGCCCGCACATGGACGGTTGAACCGCGCGCAATGCAACTGCCGAGCAAGGTGCCCGTTGAGCCTGACCTGTCGAACGCGGCGCCATTCCTCGGCGCGGCATTGATCGCCGGCGGCACGGTCCGGGTGCCTCATTGGCCTGAGACCACCACCCAGCCGGGTGGTTTGTTGCCGGGCTATCTGGAACAGATGGGTGCCAAAGTATCGTTCCCGACAATCGATGGCGTGCGCTATTGCGAGGTGACCGGTGACGGCACCGTGCGTGGGCTGGGTACGTTCGATTTGACGGCGGCCGGGGAGATTGCGCCCTCGTTGGCGGCGATTCTGGTGTTTGCTGATAAGTCGACAGACATGGTTGGTATTGGTCACCTGCGCGGCCACGAAACGAATCGTCTGGAGGCATTGGTCAACGAGATTCGTCGTGTTGGGGGAGTGGCTGAGGAATTGCCTGATGGATTGCGTATCGAACCGGTGCCGGCGGAGACGTTGCACGGTGCCGTGATGGAAACCTATGCTGATCACCGTATGGCCACGTTCGCCGCGATGCTGGGGCTGCGTATTCCCGATATCGAGGTCATCAACGTGGCCACCACGCGCAAGACCTTGCCTGATTTCGTCGGTATGTGGAGCGGCATGCTGAGGCAGTAAGGGATCCTGTGTTCTGGTGGAACTCCCCTCAGTCCGCTACGCGGACAGCTCCCCTCTCTGAGGGGAGCTGTCCGCCGGAGGCGACTGAGGGGAGTATGACGCAGGGGTAGTGGTCTCATGACCATATACGAACGGGGGGCTGATTCCAATCGGAATCAGCCCCCCCATAGTGTTGCAACTAGAGATTGGTGAGATGCCTAACGGCGGTTACTTACTTGGCGAAGGTGTTGCCGTAGGTGTCGGTGCCGGCTTCGGCGATTGCGGCGGACTTGCGGGCGATGGCCAGCTCTTCGTTCGTCGGAATCACGGCGATGATCACGGAGGAGTCCGGAGTGGAGATGATGCGCGGTTCCTTGGAGCGGGTGGCGTTCTTCTCCTCGTCCAGCTTGACGCCGAACGGAGCGAGCTTGTCGCACACCATCTTGCGGACCACGTCGTCGTTCTCGCCCACGCCAGCGGTGAAGGTGATCACGTCGCAGCCACCCATCTGGTAGGTGTAGTTGCCGATGTAGCTGACGATGCGGTGCACGTAGACATCCAGAGCCAGCTTGGCGTCCTCATTACCCTCGGACACCAGACGGTGAACCTCACGCAAATCGCCATAGCCGGTCATGCCCATCATGCCGGAACGCTTGTTGAACAGGGCGTCAAGCTCGTCCACGTTCATGTGGGCGTTGCGGATCAGGTGGAAGACCACAGCCGGGTCGATGTCACCGGTACGGCCACCCATCATCAGGCCCTCAAGCGGGGTCAGACCCATGGAGGTCTCAACCGGCTTGCCGGAGACCTCAGCGGAAGCGGAAAGCGCCGTTGCCGATGTGCAAAACGATCTGCTTCAGGTCTTCAGCCGGCTTGCCGATGACGTCCGGCACCACGGAGGAGATGTACTCGTGGGAGGTGCCGTGGGCGCCGTAGCGACGGATGTGGTACTGATCGGCGATTTCCTTGTTCAGCGCGTAGGTGCTGGCGGCCTTCGGCAGCTGGAAGAAGAAGGAGGAATCGAAGACGAAGATCTGCGGAACGTCCGGCAGCAGGGAGCGCATGACTTCGGCGCCCTTGGCCTCCGGGCCGTTGTGCAGCGGGGCGAGCACAGCCAGATCCTTGACCTGGTTGATGGTCTTGTTGGTCACGAGGGCCGGCTTCGGGAAGATGGAGCCACCCTGCACCACACGGTGGCCGACGGCGACAATGCCAGCCTCAGACAGGTTCGGGCCGTACTCCTCGAAGAAGCCGAGCACGCGCTTCAGACCCTGCTCGTGGTCGTGAATCGGCTCTTCAAGCTCGTGCTTTTCGCCGTTGTACTCGTGCTTGTAGTGGCCGTCGACCGGCTCACCGATCTTCTCGACGAGGCCGGAAGCGAGGCCTTCGCCGGATTCGAGATCAACCAGCTGGTACTTGATCGAGCTGGAGCCGGAATTGATGACAAGGACGGTTTTCGCCATTGTGGGCATCCTCCATTGTGATTGAATGTTCCCGTGAGACACGGGTTACCGTTGATCAGATTACTCGTTGCTTGCTACAAAATAAGCATTACGGTGGCTCCCGCTGGCGGGAGCTGGCGGCGAAGCCGACTGAGAGTGGTTCTGCTTCGCGCCTGACCACCCTCAGTCACGCTGCGCGTGACAGCTCCCGCCAGCGGGAGCCAAGCCGGGCTCACTGCGCTTCGATGGCGGTGAGGGCGATGGTGTTGATGATGTCCTGCACCAGAGCACCACGGGACAGGTCGTTTACCGGCCTGTTGAGGCCCTGCAGCACCGGGCCGATGGCCAAGGCGCCGGAGGAGCGCTGCACGGCCTTGTAGCCGATGTTGCCGGCGCACAGGTCCGGGAAGACGAACACGTTGACGTGTCCGGCCACATCGTTGCCCTTGGCCTTGGTGGCGGCCACGGTGGGGGACCAGGCGGCGTCGAACTGGATGGAACCGACCACCGGCAGATCCGGAGCCTTCTCCTTGAGCAGCTTGGTGGCTTCCTCGACCATGTCCACGTCCGGTCCCTTGCCGGAGCCGAGGGTGGAGTAGGAGAGCATACCGACCTTCGGGTCGATGCCGAAGGCACGTGCGGTCTCGGCGGACTGCAGTGCGATTTCGGAAAGCTGCTCGGCGTCCGGGTTGAGGTTGATGGCGCAGTCGGAGAACACGGCCACATGGTCCTTGAAGCACATGAGGAATGCGCCGGAGACCAGCTTCTGGCCGGGCTTGGTCTTGATGACCTGCAGGGCCGGGCGCACGGTGTTGGCGGTGGAGTTCACGGAGCCGGAGACCAGGCCGTCGGCGTAGCCGAGCACCACGAGCATGGTGCCGAAGTAGCTGGCGTCGGCCAGCTGCTTGCGGGCCTGCTCCTCGGTCATGCCCTTCTTGGCACGCAACTCGCACAGCTTGGCGACCATGGGCTTCAACACGTTCTCGTCGTCCATAGCCTGGAAGCGGGCGCGCTCCAAGTAGTTCAGGCCCAGTTCCTTGCCGCGAGCCAGAATGGCGTCCTTGTTGCCCACGATGATGAGGTTCACGATCTCGCGCTCAAGCAGGTAGTCGGCCGCCTTGATGATGCGGTCCTCCTCGCCTTCGGGCAGCACGATGGTCTTCTTGTTGCTCTTGGCCTTGCCGAGCAGGCCGAACTGGAAGGCGTACGGGGTGATGGGCGCGGTGACGTCCACATCGAGCGCGGCGAGCACTTCATCGGTGGGAGCGTTCTTACGGAAGGTCTCCAGCGCCAGATCCTTGGTGGATTCATCGGTGAACGGCACCTGCGGCAGAGTCCAGACCGGCAGGCCGTACTTGGCGAGGGTCTCCTTAACGGAGAAAGCGTGACGCGGCTCGCATCCGGTCACGAAGATGCCGAGCACCTTGTTGCCAGCGGCCTCCATGCCCTCGATGGACAGCTTGACGGTCTCGTCGAGCTCGTGCGGCCAACGGTCGATGATGCACACGGCTAGGAACACGCCGGCCTTCAGATCAGCGGCGACATTCGCGTCGAATTCATAGCTGGTCGGATCGTTGACGTGGGACTTGTCGGTGCCCACGATCAGGGCGGCGTCCGCGCGGGAAACGTCCATGGCATCGTTGAACGCGCCGACGATATCGCCACGGGCGGTATCCTTATCCTCGCGCACCTTGTGCACATCGAGACCGGTGGACAGGGCCACGCCGAGTCCGGCATTGGAGGCGGCGAGCAGGATCGGGGTGAATTCGTCATGGTTGGACACAGCAGGGCGGAACACCATGGTCTTGTACTTTGGAAGTCAATGCGTTGAGCATGCCGTAAGCGACGACGTTGCGGCCATTGGCGCCTTCAGGGCTGGCGATATATACACGGGTGACGGTCACGATGTTTTTGTCTCCTTTGATGATCAACACGATAGGGACCACACCTCATTGTAGTGGCGATTACTGTTATCGCTCACGCCGGTGTCGCGCCAATCGGAAGAGCGTCCCCCTAGCGACGTTTCCGGGGAATGTTGCGCAAAAGTCGGCCGATAGGCCAGAAAACGAGAAAGACCGGTGCATGAAGCACCGGCCTTGACTGTGGAGCTAGGGGGATTCGAACCCCCGACCCTCTCCATGCCATGGAGATGCGCTACCAGCTGCGCTATAGCCCCGAGTGAAGCTATCCGATTCATGGGAGTCGCAAGACCCGCCATGAACCAGCGGAGAAACCACCATATCGCCTGATTTGATGGCTTCGTCGTGGAGCTAGGGGGATTCGAACCCCCGACCCTCTCCATGCCATGGAGATGCGCTACCAGCTGCGCTATAGCCCCGTTTTCAATTGTTGGCCCGTTGTTTGGACCTCGTATACATTACGACGAGATGTCGATTCTGGCAAAAGCCGGCGTGTCGCCAAATGACAAAAGTGGGATTTGGCGACACCTTTTGGCTTGTTTCCGCCATTATTCAGGCATTGGGTTATTCAATTACTGCTTGAACGGTTTTTCGAATACACTGAACCTGTTGGCTCAGCAGGGGAGCCGTGACACGATCAGCGTTCGCGTTCCCACTCGTCGGTGTCGGCGATGGCCGGACCGTGATTGTAGTCCAGCAGACGCCAGCGCACAGTGCCATCGGGATTGTCCATCGGCACCAAGCGCACCCAGTGCGCATTACGCAATGAAACCACCGTAGAAAAGGTCGGATCGATTGCGGAAATGCCCAACAGGGTCTGCAATGTCTGCGCAATCCATGCGCCGTGCGAGAACACGAACAGGTCCGTGTCGTCTCCGGCACGCGTGGACCAGTCCTCAAGAGCCTCCACGCCGCGCTTGCCCACAGCTTCCTTTGGGCTCGGCTCCATACTTCAGCTCGCCGCCCCGAGACTCCATCCAGGAACGGAAGTCCTCGGGGTAGCGTTCGGCCAGTTCGGCCACGGCATGGCCATCCCAATCACCGAAGCTGCGTTCACGGACGCGACGATCATCGACGGGCTCGATTCCACCCAATACGTCGGCGAAAGCTTGCGCGGTGGCGTGCGCACGCTTCAAATCGGAGCAGACAATGAACCGGTGGTTGATTTCCGGCCGCCGATCGACGTACAGGCTTTTCAAGGCTGCGGCGGTCTGCTTGACCTGCCATTCACCCACGGCGTCCAGCGGAATGTCGACCTGGCCTTGGAGCTTGTGAGCGGCGTTGTAGGAGGTGCGTCCATGACGGATAAGGAAATGGAACGAACATGATTGGTCATAGTGACGATCCTTTCGGTTCCAGCGAGGAAACGGGAAAAAGGGGAGGGCTGCCTGGTGCCGTCAATGACGTCCGGCAACAGGCAGCCCGACACGCGAATATCAGCGAATATCAGCGTTATGTGATTCGCACGTTACGCGGTGGTGACGGCAGCAGCGTCCGCATGCTCCGCCGTTTCCGGGTGTGCGAGTTCAAGATCGATGGCCGGGCAGTCGCGCCAGAGTCGTTCGAGCCCGTAGAATTCGCGCGATTCCTCGTGCATGACATGAATCACGAAATCACCGTAGTCAAGCAGCACCCACTGGCCCTCGGTCAGGCCCTCGCGAGAGCGTGGCTGACGGCCGGAGCACTTAAGGAACAGGTCCTTTTCGATTTCCTCGGCCACGGCCAGTACCTGACGCTCGTTGGAGGCGCCGGCGATCATCATGATGTCGGTGATGCCGAGCAGGTCGGCTACGTCGAAGGCCACGATGTCGGTGGCTTTGATACGGTCCGCGGCCTCAGCGGCCACGCGGACGGCGTTGATGGAATCCTGAAGTGCGGGCATGGTTCAGCGCTCCCAGGCGGGCTTCCAGCCCTCGACGTTGTGTTGCGTATTCTCGGAGTAGACCATCGTGTCGCTCGGCACGGCGTGGCGCACCACGGAACCGGCGCCGGTGGTCACGTTGTCGCCCACTTCAACCGGGGCCACGAACAGGTTGCCGGCACCCACGTGGCAGCCGGAGCCGATGGTGGTGCGGTTCTTGTGCACGCCGTCATAGTTGGCGGTAATGGTGCCGCCGCCGATGTTGGTGTGGTCGCCGAGCTGGGCGTCGCCCACGTAGCTCAGGTGCGGCACCTTGGTGCCGTTGCCGATGTGCGCCTTCTTCATTTCGACGAACGCGCCGGCCTTGGCATCCTCGCCGAACTCGTTGCCCGGGCGCAGGTAGGTCCACGGGCCGATGTTCGTGCGTGCGCCGATGTGCGATTCCTGCACGCGGGAACGCTCGACCACGGCACCTTCGTCCACGGTTGTGTCAATGAGGGTGGTGTACGGGCCGACGATGGCGTCCTCGCCGACCACCGTGTGGCCTTGCAGGAAGGAGCCGGGCAGGATGGTGGCGTCGCGGCCGATCTGGACATCGTCCTCGATCCAAGTGGTTTCCGGGTCAAGAATGGTCACGCCGTCGCGCATCCAGCGCTCGCAGACGCGGCGGTTGTAGGTCTTGGACAGCGCGGCCAGCTGCACGCGGTCGTTCACGCCTTCGACGGTGAGCGGATCTGGAGCGGCGAACGCGCCGACCTTGCCAGCGGCCTTGGCGGTTTCCAGCGCGTCGGTCAGATAGAACTCACCCTGCGCGTTGTTCGACTTCAGTCCGGCGATTGCCTCGGTAAGCACGGAAGCCTCAAACACGTAGACTGAGGTGTTCACTTCCTGCACGGCGAGTTCGCTGCGATTGGCGTCTTTCTGTTCAACGATGCGCAGCACGTTGCCTTCGCGATCGCGGATGATGCGGCCGTAGCCGGTCGGGTCATCGAGGATGGTGGTGAGCACAGTGGCGCCGTTGCCGGAGACGGTGTGGAATTCGACCAGACGGTGCAGCGTCTCGCTGTCGAGCAGCGGCATGTCGGAGGCGGCGATCAGCACCGGGCCATCGACCGTGCCAGCCTCGGTGAGCTGCGCCATTGCGCACTGCACGGCGCGGCCGGTACCGGGAATGTCGTCCTGGTTCACAATGGTGACCTGCTCGTCATAGGAGCGGGCGGCTTCGGCGACGCGCTCGGCCTGGAAGTGCACGACCACGGCCAGCGTGTCGGGATTCAGGGCGGCCACCGAATCCATGACCCTGTTCAGGAAGGTCTTGCCTGCAAAAGCATGCAGCACCTTCGGCTTGTTGGAACGCATGCGGGTACCCTCGCCGGCGGCGAGGACGATGGCTGCGGATAATGCCATAACTGACGTATTCCCTTCGATCGGAATGTCTATTGAGGGTGGAAACACCTCAAAACAATAGACGGCCGCCCGGATGTCGAGCGGCCGTCAGCCGTTCCCCCACCTTGGACTCGAACCAAGACAAAGGGTTCCAAAGACCCGTGTGCTGCCATTACACCATGGGGGAGTCGTGGGCTTTCGGCCCACAAGTGTTCATTTATACCATACTGTCGGTATTTACCGAAAGGCTACGCCATGTCGCGTCTCGCATCGTGTGCTTTCCACGAACAAACACGCACGTGATCAGGCGAACAGGAAGCCTTGACCGTGGTGCTCGGGGTAGGTGTCGAACAGTTCGGCGACCGAGCCGTCCTCGAATACGGCGCGGATGGCGCTGGCCAGCAGCGGGGCGATCGACAGGACGGTCAAGCCATCCCAGCGCTTTTCCTCGGGAATCGGCACGGTGTCGGTCAGCACGACCTCACGCGCACCGCAGTTCTTGAGTCGCTCGATGGCCGGGCCGGAGAGCACGCCATGCGTGGCGACCACGGTCACCGACTTGGCTCCCGCGTCCTGCAGCACGTGGCATGCGCCCGCGATGGTACCGGCGGTGTCGATCAGGTCATCGACAAGCACGCAGTCCTTGCCGGCGACGTCGCCGACCACACGGTTGGCGACCACCTTGGTTCGGGCGGGTGATGTCGCGCGTCTTGTGCACGAAAGCGAGCGGACCGCCGCCGAGACGCTGCGCCCACTGCTCGGCCACGCGAATGCGGCCGGCGTCGGGGGAGACGACGGCGACGTTGTCGAGATGGCCCTGGAAACGATCACGGATGTAGTCGACCAGCACTGGCATGGCCACCAGATGATCGACCGGGCCGTCGAAGAAGCCTTGGGACTGCGCGGCATGCAGATCGACCGACATGATGCGGTCGGCACCGGCGGTCTTCAGCAGGTCGAACACCAGACGGCAGGAGATGGGCTCGCGGCCGCGGTGCTTCTTGTCCTGACGGGAGTAGCCGACCAACGGGCAGACCGCAGTAATGGAACGGGCCGAGGCGCGCTTCAATGCGTCGATCATGATGAGCTGCTCCATGATCGCCTTGTTGATGGGCCTGTAGTGGCTTGCAGCACGAACACATCGGCGCCACGCACCGATTCAGTGTAGCGCACGTACATCTCGCCGTTGGCGAAATCGTATGCGGTGGTTTCAAGGACGTCGATGCCGAGCTGCTCGGCGACATCCTCAGCCAACTTCGGATGAATCCTTCCCGTAACGAGAATAAGATTCTTATCGGGCTTCCCTTCAAGGATTGCGCTCACCATGTCTCCCAACGTGTGGTCTCGTTGATGCAGTCTTCAGCATAGCCGTTCTTCACGACCGGTTGGACAACTCAGCGTTGCCTGCCGTTCACCTGCCGCTTGCGATCCATTGTTCGATGGCCTGTTTGACCGCCTTTGCATAGATATCGCTATCCATGCTCGGGTGGATGCCGTCGGAGCCGAGCACCTGCGCGTTCGCGTTGGCTGTGGCATCCCAATCCACCAGCACCACATTGTCTGGATGTGCGGCCGCATAATCGGCAAGCACCTGGTTGGTAGGTGGAATCCACGTACGGTCTCCGTGGGCATTGACCAGTACCAGCACGCGGTCGGGGCCGATCATATTACGAATCTGGTCCAACTGATCGGGGGTGATTGCCGAATTGGTGCCAAGGCCGATCAGCACCCATTGCCGCAGACTGCCGGCGGACAGATCGTTGCCGATGAGTTCGGGGGCGACCATGATGGAGCGGGAAACGCTCGCGTCGGTCTGAATGCCGGGGAAGACTTCCGAAAGGCCCTGTGATGAGGCCAGCATCACCGAATCGCCTATGGCGGTAATCTGATCGCCGGTGGGCATCTCATGCTTGGGCTTGGGCGGTGCCGGCATGGCATGGCGCAGCAGCACGTGTTCGGTTTTCTGCATACGTTCCAGTTGTGCGGCCTGTTGCTCCAGCTGGATCTGCATGGCGGTTTTCGCAGGTGCATGAGCAATGCCCTGCGCGCAGCCGACCAACGACAGCACCAGGATAACGTCAACGGCAATAACCCGGGCCGCATGATTCTTCTTGTTCGTGCGAAGGGGCACCACGACGGATATCACCGAGTGCGTTGCCGCCGGTTTCTCCACCATCAGCCAGGAAATCATCACCGCAATGGCGGTGAGCAACGCGGTCATGATGAGAGGCCAAGGCCCTACTGCCTTGAAGATCTTCGGGGCAAGGGCGCTGGAAAGAATCCACAACGGCCAGTGCCACAGGTAGATGCCGTACGAATACTTGCCGAGGGAGGCCAATGGCTTGAACACCATGAGGCTTTGCATCCAGGAATCGTCGGAGATGGTACCGGCAATCAGCAGCACGGACAACAAGCTGGACAATATGATGCCACCGCGGAAGGCGAATGCATCCTGTTTGCCGATAACCGCCATGGTGACCAAGGCAATCAGGCTGAGGAACGCCAATACCGGTGCCGCCGCATTCCAGATGCGATGCTCCACGGGAATCCGAGGTAACAGAGCCCGATGTGCGGCGGCCGAAGCGCTCGAGCTAATGGTGCGGGGCATCGGCACAGCCCTCTGACGAGCGTGGCCCAACTGAGGAGCGGTGACCCACCAGGCGAGAGCCACACCCAGCATCAGGCCCATGCTGTGGGTATCGGTGCCGAAGTAGACGCGGGTGGGGTCGCCCTTTTGGGCACATACATCACCCACATGGCGATACTGCTGAACGCCGCGAGTCCCAGTGGGATGAGTGAGGGCAGTTTCGTCTGGCGGAGCTTCCACATCAGCCAGACGATGAACGGCACGATGACGTAGAACTGCATGAGCACGCCAATGAACCACAGATGGCGAAACACCTGCGGGTTCATTTGATCGAAATAGCTTTGGCCTCCGGCAATGGCGTACCAGTTGTAGCAGCCCAGCAGCACGGTGATGACTTGGTCGCGGATGGAAACTAGAACGTCGTGATCGAACAGCCAGCCGACGGAGACGATGACCGGAATCAGCAGAAACAGCGCCGGATAGAGACGTACTGCACGCTTGGGAATATATCGCACGAGATTCAGCGATCCGGTTTTCGCCAGAGAACGGATCAAACTGACGGCAATCAGGAATCCAGAGACGGTGAAGAACACGTCGACTCCGTAGAATCCGCCTGGCAGCCGTTGCTGCATGCAGTGGTACAGCACAATGGCTATCAGCGCCAGTCCTTTAATACCGTTTAAACCCACGAACCGCTTCACGGATAATCCTTCTCTCGCCGTAGTGCTGATGGCATTCCCCGTTCTCTCTAACAAACAGAAAACAAGCCCAGCATGGCCGAGGGGGAGAGACAATGCGACAGCAGCGAATCGTCAGGCCGCATGCTGCATGATTACCGGCTTGACGATTCGCGGCATACCGCGCTTATCGGTGGCGCTTACCGGTGATACAGACTCACCCGTTCGTACTTCGGTTCGCAGCACACGTTGATGCCGAGTTTGCGATACAGCGCCTCGTCCGTGGATGAGATGATAACGGAGAAGAAGGCGTCGGCGCCGTGCAGCAGTTCGAGGCCGTCGATGACGCGCTTGGCCACCGGGTCCGTCGCGCTGGTGATGGACAGCGCGATGAGCGTCTCGTCGGAGTGCAGACGGCGGTTCGTGCTGTTGAGGTGCTCCGTCTTGAGACGGCAGATCGGTTCGATGGCCGCGTCGTGGATGACGGGCAGCTCCAGGTCGACGCCCGCCTTCTTCATGATGGAACGGAGTCGTTCGATCTGCTCCTCGCCGTTGCCGGTGCGCTTGAGGTTCACGCAGGCGGTGAAGTAGCGGCGCACGATCTCCAGACGCGCGGCATCGCGGCAGGCATCGTCGTCCACAATGGCGTATCCGGCCATGTTGACGCCCATATCGGTGGGCTCTGATAGGGGCTTTCGCCCATGATGCGCTCCATCATGGCTTTGAGCACGGGGAATGCTTCGACGTCGCGGTTGTAGTTGACGGTGGTCTCGCCGTGCGCCTCCAGATGGAACGGGTCGATGATGTTCGTGTCGTCGAGGTCGGCGGTGGCGGCCTCGTACGCGATGTTCACGGGATGGTTCAGCGGAAGATTCCAGATGGGGAACGTCTCGTATTTGGCGTAGCCGGCGTTGATGCCGCGCTTGTGCTCGTGGTAGAGCTGAGACAGGCACGTGGCGAGTTTGCCGGAGCCGGGGCCGGGCGCGGTGACTACGACGAGCGGTCGGGTGGTCTCGATGTAGTCGTTCTTGCCGTATCCGTCGTCTGAAACGATGTGTTCGATGTCGTGCGGGTATCCGGCGATCGGGTAGTGCAGGCGGCAGGTGACGCCGAGTTGCTCGAGGCGGTGGCGGTAGGCGTCGGCGGCGGGCTGCCCGGCGTACTGGGTGAGAACCACGGTTCCCACGTGGAAGCCTCGCGAGCGGAAGACGTCGATGAGGCGCAGCACGTCCTCGTCGTAGGGGATACCGAGGTCGCCGCGGGTCTTGCCCTGCTGGATGTGGTTGGCATTGATCGCGATGACGATCTCCACGTCCGCGGCCATGCTCTCGAGCATGCGGAACTTGGTGTCCGGCTCGAAGCCGGGCAGCACGCGCGAGGCGTGGTAGTCGTCGAAGAGCTTGCCTCCGAATTCCAGATACAGCTTGCCTCCGAACTGGTCGATGCGCCTCCTGATGTTGGCGGCCTGCAGTTCGATGTATTTGTCGTTGTCGAATCCCTGTCGCATGTGGTCCGGCATACCTTTCCGAAACGGCGTCGTAAACGGGAAGATTATACGCGAATGCCCGGGGCTACACGCGTGGCTCCAAGCATTGCTTCAACTGTAGAATCCGTTTTTCAATCTCTCGAATGACCTCGACGAAGACTTGATCTTCGCTTCCGGTCGGATCTTCTAATCCCCAGTTATCGTCAAATGCTCTACCAATGAAAGGACAGCCCACATTGCACCCCATGGAGATTGCAATATCAGGGGCAGGAATATCCGAGATCAGTTTGGAATACTGGGTTTTCTCCATGTCAATCCCGTACAGTTCTTTCATAATGCGGACAGCATCCTGATTGATTTGCGGTTTTGTTTCCTTTCCTGCGGAATAGCTTTCAAACACATCGGAAGCCAAGTGCTTTCCCAGGGCCTCGGCAATCTGACTGCGGCAGGAATTATGGACACAGATAAATGCCACCTTTTTCTTACTCATATTTGAACCAGTCTTTCGTCTTATTTGCGTTTTTTTACAAGGAACAGCATCACGGGAACTTCTGTCAGCACACCCACAGTCGTTGCCAGTGCCGCAGGGGAAGTCGTTCCAAACAAGGCGATTGCAACAGCAACAGCCAGTTCAAAGAAGTTGGAAGCCCCAATCATTCCGGCGGGAGCAGCAATCTTGTAGGGCAACTTCAAAACCCGGCAAGCGATATACGCAATCGGGTAGTGCCCGAACTCTTGCGCACTTTGGTCTTCGCCCGTCCCTGTGGCGGTGATCAGTTCGCTGCTGGTACGGTCTCACCGAGCCTTGACATGTCGAGGTAGCGGCGCGTCGACCACTCGTCGGATGTCACGTAGCGGACCCTCGCGCAGACGAGCATCAACGCGCTGCGTCCGTCGGGGAACGAGCCGACCACGCGGGTCCTGCGCCTGATCTCGCGGTTGAGCCGTTCGATCATGTTGTTGGTGCGGATCCGACGCCTATGCTCGCGCGGGTAGTCGTCGAGCAGGTAGGTCGTGGTCTCGCCGATGCCCTCGCGCAGGCATTTGGCGGCCTCCTTGAGTTTCCCTGGATTCCATGTCCCGGGCGACGGATTCGGCCTTCTCCAACGCCTTGTCGCGTGATTCCATGGAGAACACGGCCTTCAGTGCGTCGGCCGCCCAGTCGCGGTTCCCGGGGTTGACCACGGCGAGTATGTTGCGCTCGAAATGCACCATGCACCGCTGGTAGCGGGCATCGGGCAGCAGCTCGCCCGCGGCGGCGACCAGCCCCGCGCACCGATCTCCCGTCACCAGTCTCACGCCCTTGAGGCCTCGTGCGAGCATGCCTTTGATGAATTCGCGCCAGCTTTCCGCGTCCTCCTTCATGCCCTCGGCCACCGAAAGCACCTCGCGCCGCCCGTCCATGCCGACGCCGATGGCCACCAGGATGCTCACGTTCTCCACGGACCCGCCCCAGCACCTTTTGTGCCACACGCCGTCCATGAACAGGTACGGGTAATCCTGTTCGAGGGGCCTGCCCCGCCATGCGTCGATATCCGCATAGACGCGCTTGAGCTTGTCGCTCAGGGTCTGCGAGGGCATGCGGTCGCCCCACAGGAGCCGGCTGACATCATCGACCTGGCGGGTGGAGACGCCGGCCAGGTACATGTCGATCAAGGCCTCCTCGACGCTCTCCTCACGCCGACGGTATCGTTCGATCACGGCCGACTCGAACACCGCGCCCTTGAGTTTCGGCACTTTCAGGCTCATTTTGCCGGCCTTGACGGTCAGGTCGCGCTCGTAGTGGCCGGCCCGGTACGCCTTGCGGTCCCCGCTGCGCTCGTAGCGCGCGGCGCCGGTGATCTCGTCGGCCTCGGCGTCGAGCATCGCGTTCAGGGTCTCCTCGACGCTTTTGCGGACCATCCGGTCCAGGGTGGTTTCCAACATGGCCTGGTCGACCTGTAGAATCTGCTGTGACATGGCTTCGTGCCCTCGTTTCCAATCGCGGTTTTCTAATGTCTGGCGACAGAAAATCGTACACAGGACACGGGCCATGCCCCTATCTCAAGCCCAAACCAAAGTGCGCAAAATCTCGGGCGTTATCCGCAATCGCAAAAAACAGGAAGGTCTGTAAAATCAGCGGTACCGCAATCAAAACAATGTGCAGAGGTTTTTCCAGAATGGTATTGCCTTGGAACGAGAAAATCATCACCAGCATCAGCAATAAGCCAATGGTAGTTGCACTGTCAAACATACGGATGAAAGTCTCCTCAAAGTACACTGCCCCTTCCGCTTGATGACAGCTGAACGGGTCAGCATACCGCCAGCCAGAGGAATCACCACAAACAGTACCACAGAGAGAATCAGGGTATCCCACGGAACGGGAACATTGGAAACGCCCAGCAAAAACTTTACAATCGGGACGAAAGCTACCAGAATTATCAAGTCATTGGTGGCCACCTGAACGACAGTGTAAGCTGGATCGCCCTTGGTCAGACTGCTCCACACAAACACCATAGCGGTACAGGGAGCAGCACCCAACAGAACCGCACCTGCCAGATATTCCGTTGCCAGTTCCGGCGTAATAAAGCCTTTGAAAATGACAAAGAAGAACAGGCTTGCGATGCCGTACATGGTGAATGGCTTAATCAGCCAGTTTGTAACCCATGTGACAAAAACGGGGGTGCGGTAGTTTTTTGGCAGGCGACGATTGCCGTTTCGAGGTGGTGCTGTTTCCTCCTCGGATCACAGTCCAAGAAAACGGCACCACCTCGCCTACCCAAAAAGCGCTCTTCATTTACTCCCACAACGGTTCAACAACGAACCACCACCCACGAAAACAGCAATAGCGCCTAAAACAGCAAAGAAGAAGCCTCCGTCCCAACGCGGGAACGGAGGCTCGATTACCGTATTTGCTCACCGATGCCGCTGGTGGCTTTGTCATGAGTCGCATACGAAACAAAATTCAGCGGTACACCACGGCACTCAAAAGAGCAGGTCAAAGCCCTATCGGCTTACTCCCATTCGATGGTCGCCGGCGGCTTGGAGGTGCAGTCGAGGACGACTCGGTTGATCTGGCGGCATTCGTTGGTGATGCGCGTGGAGATCGTGGCGAGCACGTCGTAGGGCAGACGCGACCAGTCGGCGGTCATGGCGTCCTCCGAGCTGACCGGGCGCAGGACGATCGGCGAGCCGTAGGTGCGCTCGTCGCCCTGCACGCCGACGGAGTGGACGTCGGCGAGCAGCACGACGGGGCACTGCCAGATGTCGCGGTCGAGGCCGGCGCGGGTGAGCTCCTCGCGGGCGATGGCGTCGGCCTCGCGCAGCACGGCGAGGCGTTCGCGCGTGATCTCGCCGACGATGCGGATGCCGAGGCCCGGGCCCGGGAACGGCTGGCGCCAGACGATCTCGTCGGGCAGGCCGAGCTCGGTGCCGATGGCGCGCACCTCGTCCTTGAAGAGGGTGCGCAGCGGCTCGACGAGTTCGAACTTGAGATCCTCGGGCAAGCCGCCGACGTTGTGGTGGCTCTTGATGTTGGCCGCGCCGTCGCCGCCGCCGGATTCGACGACGTCCGGGTAGAGCGTGCCCTGCACGAGGAACTTGACCTCCTTGCCGCGGGCGCCGGCCTCTTCGAGGACCTGGCGCTGGGCCTTCTCGAAGGTGCGGATGAACTTCTCGCCGATGATCTTGCGCTTGCGCTCCGGCTCGGAGACGCCTGCGAGGGCGTCGAGGAAGTCGTCGGCGGCGTCGACGGTGATGAGGCGGATGCCGGTCGCGGCGACGAAGTCGTGCTTGACCTGCTCGACTTCGCCCTTGCGCAGCAGGCCGTGGTCCACGAACACGCAGGTGAGCTGGTCACCGATGGCCTTGTGCACGAGGGCGGCGGCCACGGCGGAGTCAACGCCGCCGGACAGGCCGCAGATCACCTCGGCGTCGCCGACCTGTTCGCGGATCTTCTTGACTTGATCCTCGATAATCGAGGAGGCGTCCCAGTCGTTGGGCAGCGCGGCGCAACGGTGCAGGAAGTTTTCGATAAGCTTCTGGCCAAGCGGGGAGTGCTTGACTTCCGGGTGCCACTGCACACCATAGAGCTTGCGGGATTCGTCCGCCATGGCGGCCACGGGCGCGCCTTCGGTGTGGGCCAGCACTTCGAAGCCGGCCGGAGCCTGTTCGACCGCCACACCGTGGCTCATCCACGTGGTCTGCTCGGCGGGGGAGTCGGCGAGGATGCCGTCGGCGTCGCCGATGGCGGCTGAGGTCTTGCCGTATTCGCCGAGAGCGGCCTTATCCACCTTGCCGCCGAGCTCATAGGCCATGACCTGGAAGCCGTAGCAGATACCAAGCACCGGAACACCGGATTCGAATACCTTAGTGTCTATGGTCGGCGCGCCGGGCTCGAACACGGAGGCCGGGCCGCCGGACAGAATAATCGCCTTCGGATCCTTGGCGCCAGGATCTCGTCAACCGGCATGGAATGAGGGACCAGCTCGGAGTACACGCCTGCTTCGCGCACGCGGCGGGCGATGAGCTGGGCGTACTGGGCGCCGAAGTCGACGACAAGCACAGGACCGTTTGCCATTGATATTCCCCTAACGTTCATTGGAATTTTACGTGGGCTGAACACCCCTGATTATCACCGGTCAAGGCGACAAGGCCGACACGCGGAGACTATGTGCGTAAATCGAACAAACTACATGCCTGTAGTCGGACAACACGCCGATTTCGAACATGGGAAATCGAACGTGCGCTGTTCTAGCCAAATGCTGAATTTCCGCATGCTTCCGCCGTTTTGAAAAAGTTAGCTGAAAAAACTAATGTTGACAAACGGTCAGTTGAACCGCACAAATACTGAAATATCCGCAACAATTTCGAACACACCCGCAAGAAATCGTTCAAAAGTCGCGTTGTCCTCGTACCATGACGATTGATTGGGAACGGAAAACCTTGGCACCGCAAGGGTCAGGGACCGTGACCGAACAGAAATAATCAATCGCACGATCACGTGCAGGAGTACAGGAGTACACATGACGAGTCCTGTTATTGGCACCCCCTTGGAAGAAGCTCAACGCTCCGGTTTCCGAGGAAGCCCTCGAAGGCGTTGACAAGTACTGGCGCGTTGCCAACTACCTTTCCATCGGCCAGATTTATATGCGTTCCAACCCGCTGATGAAGGAGCCCTTCACCCGCGAAGATGTGAAGCACCGTCTGGTGGGCCACTGGGGCACTACCCCTGGCCTGAACTTCCTCATCGGCCACATCAACCGTTTCATTGCTGACCACGGCCAGAACACCGTGATCATCATGGGCCCGGGCCACGGTGGCCCGGCCGGTACCTCCCAGTCCTACCTGGACGGCACCTACACCGAGACCTTCCCGAAGATCACCAAGGACGAAGCTGGTCTGCAGAAGTTCTTCCGTCAGTTCTCTTACCCGGGCGGTATTCCGTCCCACTTCGCTCCGGAGACCCCGGGCTCCATCCACGAGGGTGGTGAGCTGGGTTACGCTCTGTCCCACGCTTACGGCGCCATCATGGACAACCCGAGCCTGTTCGTCCCGGCCATCGTCGGCGACGGCGAGGCTGAGACCGGCCCGCTGGCTACCGGTTGGCAGTCCAACAAGCTCGTGAACCCGCGCACCGACGGTATCGTGCTGCCGATCCTGCACCTCAACGGCTACAAGATCGCCAACCCGACCATCCTGTCCCGCATCTCCGACGAAGAGCTCCACGAGTTCTTCCACGGCATGGGTTACGAGCCCTACGAGTTCGTCGCTGGCTTCGATGATGAGGACCACATGTCCATCCACCGTCGCTTCGCCGAGCTGTGGGAGACCATCTGGGACGAGATCTGCGACATCAAGGCCACCGCTCAGACCGACAACATGCACCGTCCGTTCTACCCGATGCTGATCTTCCGCACCCCGAAGGGCTGGACCTGCCCGAAGTACATCGACGGCAAGAAGACCGAGGGCTCCTGGCGTTCCCACGAGGTGCCGCTGGCTTCCGCCCGCGACACCGAGGCCCACTTCGAGGTCCTCAAGAACTGGCTCGAGTCCTACAAGCCGGAAGAGCTGTTCGACGCCAACGGCGCTGTCAAGGACGACGTCCTTGCCTTCATGCCGAAGGGCGAGCTGCGTATCGGTGCCAACCCGAACGCCAACGGTGGTGTGATCCGCAACGACCTGAAGCTGCCGAACCTCGAAGACTACGAGGTCAAGGAAGTGGCTGAGTACGGTCACGGCTGGGGCCAGCTCGAGGCCACCCGTACCCTGGGTGTCTACACTCGCGACATCATCAAGAACAACCCGCGCGACTTCCGCATCTTCGGACCGGATGAGACCGCTTCCAACCGTCTGCAGGCTTCCTACGAAGTCACCAACAAGCAGTGGGATGCCGGCTACATCTCCGACGAGGTCGACGAGCACATGCACGTCTCCGGCCAGGTCGTTGAGCAGCTGTCCGAGCACCAGATGGAAGGCTTCCTCGAGGCCTATCTGCTGACCGGTCGTCACGGCATCTGGAGCTCCTACGAGTCCTTCGTCCACGTGATCGACTCCATGCTGAACCAGCACGCCAAGTGGCTTGAGGCTACCGTCCGCGAGATTCCGTGGCGCAAGCCGATCGCCTCCATGAACCTGCTGGTCTCCTCCCACGTTTGGCGTCAGGACCACAACGGCTTCTCCCACCAGGACCCGGGTGTCACCTCCGTCCTGCTGAACAAGTGCTTCCACAACGACCACGTCATCGGCATCTACTTCGCCACCGATGCGAACATGCTGCTGGCCATCGCCGAGAAGTGCTACAAGTCCACCAACAAGATCAACGCCATCATCGCTGGTAAGCAGCCTGCTGCCACCTGGCTGACCCTAGACGAGGCTCGTGCCGAGCTCGAGAAGGGTGCCGCCGCTTGGGATTGGGCTTCCACCGCCAAGAACAACGATGAGGCCGAGGTCGTGCTTGCCGCCGCCGGCGATGTCCCGACTCAGGAGATCATGGCTGCTTCCGACAGGCTGAAGGAACTGGGCGTCAAGTTCAAGGTTGTGAACGTTGCCGACCTGCTCTCCCTGCAGTCCGCCAAGGAGAACGACGAGGCTCTGACCGACGAGGAGTTCGCCGACATCTTCACCGCCGACAAGCCGGTGCTGTTCGCGTACCACTCCTACGCTCACGACGTGCGTGGCCTGATCTACGACCGTCCGAACCACGACAACTTCAACGTCCACGGCTACGAGGAGGAGGGCTCCACCACCACCCCGTACGACATGGTTCGTGTCAACCGCATCGACCGCTACGAGCTGACCGCTGAGGCTCTGCGCATGATCGACGCCGACAAGTACGCCGACAAGATCGACGAGCTCGAGAAGTTCCGTGATGAGGCCTTCCAGTTCGCCGTCGACAACGGCTACGACCACCCGGACTACACCGACTGGGTGTACTCCGGCGTGAACACCGACAAGAAGGGTGCCGTCACCGCTACCGCCGCTACCGCTGGCGACAACGAGTGATAACACCTCCACGGTGTTGTTAGTTCGCTAACACCAAAGGGCTCGGGATTCGTCCCGAGCTCTTTGCTTATTCATAAGCCCTGTCACGGCGGGGCAGAACAAAGCGAACTGTTGTGATGTTTAATCGCGTAGCACCCCGAAATGCAGCAGGGCATTGCGCACACCGTCGTGGTCCACATCGTCAGTGATGTAGTCGGCGGCGGCCTTGGGCTCGGCGGCCGCATTGCCCATCGCGATCCCGATGCCGGCGTAGGCGAGCATATCCGTGTCATTGCCGCCATCGCCGAAGGCCATGGTCTGCTCGCGCGTGATGCCGTAATGCGCCATGAACCGCTGGATGCCGCGCGGCTTGCCACCATCGGCCGGAATCAGATCCGTGAAATCCGGATGCCAACGCACCCCCGCGCACATTGCTGCACAGTCCCACCAGTTCGGCCTCCAACTCGGGCCTGACAAAGGGACTGATCTGGAAAGTCTCATGATCCAGCGCGCGGGTGCGTGGGTCCTCAAATACCGGGTCGGTGCGGTTTTGCCCAGTTTGCTCCACGTGGCGCGAAGCAGATCATTGGACTGGTTGAAGTACACGTAATCCTTCTCGCCGAAATTGCACACTACATCGGGGTGACGGTCCAGCCAGTCGAGAATCACCTCAATATCAGCAGTATCCAAGGCCTGCGAGGCAAAGAAGCCGGTGTCATCAAAGCAATACTGCCCATTGAACGCCACCACGCCATCGAACGTCACCGGCATGGTATCCAGCACCACGTGCATCTGTGAAGGCGCTCGGCCCGTGCAAATCAGCACCTTGACGCCTGCGGCCTGCAGCCGGTGAATCGCCTCGATTGTGGAATCCGGCACCGTATGGGTCGTGAAACTGGTGAGCGTGCCATCGATATCGTAGAATACGGCTCGGATATCGGCATTGGCGGTATCGGTAGTCATAGTTTCCATTGTCAAAGCCCCTCTCGACGTGCTTTCCGGCGTGTTCGGCACGCCTATAGCGGGTTATCAAACGCACGAATCCCGGACATTGCATGCGCGCCATAAAAGACACCTATATGGCAATCGGCCATTTCCGCCACTTTCGCGGTTCAAGCGCGTTATGGTGTTACCCGACATCAATTTTGGAAGAGAGGAAATCCAATGACCGCAGCAACCCAGCCGGCAACTCCGGCCGCTCCTAACAATAACGAGCCGGTGCGTGTGAACCACACCGCCCGCAACGTCATCATCACCATCGTGGTCGTGGCGATTATCGCCGTGGCCGCGTTCTTCGGCTACCGCGCGTTTGCCGGTGCCAACGAGTCGTCCGCCAAGGGCAGCAAGGGCAACCCGGTCAAGATCGGCGTGGTCGGCGCTACCAACCCCGAATGGGTCAAGTTCAAGCAGGACGCCGAGAAGGCCGGCATCTACGTCGACATCGTCGACTTCCAGGACTACACCTCCGAAACCCGGCCCTTGACTCCGGCGAGCTGGACCTCAACGAATTCCAGCACCTGCTCTACTTGGCCAACTACAACGTGAGCAACAAGAAGGACCTGCAGCCCATCGGCGGCACCGCCATCTACCCGCTCGGCGTGTACTCCACCAAGGTCAAGGACATCAAGGACCTGAAGCAGGGCGACACCGTCACCATTCCGAACGACGAAACCAACCAGGCTCGCGCTATCGGCGTGCTCAAGGCCGCCGGTCTCGTGACGCTCAAGGGCGACTGGACCGCCTTCTCCACCCCGGCCGACATCAACGAAGCCAAGAGCAAGGTCAAGGTCACCCCGCTCAAGGCCGAACAGGTGGCCACCACCCTGAAGGACCCGACCATCGCCGCTGGTGTGATCAACAACGACTACGTGGCCGACGCCGGTCTCGACCCGAAGGACGCCATCTACCAGGATGACGCCGAATCCGAAGAAGCTCGCCCCTACATCAACGTGTGGGTGGCCCGCAAGGCGGACGTGAACAACGAGACCTACAAGAAGCTCGTTTCCATCTACCAGCAGAAAGATGTGCTCGACGCCCTGCAGGAGAACTCCGGCGGTACCGCGGTGTTCGCCGACAAGTTCAGCGCCAGCGAGCTGCAAGGCTTCCTGTCCGACATTGAGAAGGACGCCAAAGCCCAGCAGTGAGCCGTGCTGATACGAGTGCACGACTAACCTATCCATAGCCATTACCACCAAGCGGAACGAGTACCCGAGCCAACAATCGGGATTCGCTCCGCTTCCGTGACCGGACACCAACAACCAGCATCAGGGAGCACTATGAGCGACCCCATCATCACCTTCGACCATGTCGTGAAGGAATTCAAAACACGCGGACGCGACGCGAACATCGCACGAGCCGTGGATGACGTCAGCCTGACCATCGATCGCGGCGACATCTTCGGCATCATCGGCTATTCCGGTGCAGGCAAATCCACACTGGTCCGGCTTATCAACGCGCTCGAACGACCCACCTCCGGCACTGTGACCGTGCTTGGCACTGATATCACCTCTCTGAGTGAGACCAAGCTGCGGCCCATCCGCCAGAAAATCGGCATGATTTTCCAGCAGTTCAACCTGTTTTCCACCAAAACCGTGGCCCAGAACATCGCCTACCCGCTGCAACTCGATCACTGGCGCAAGGACTATCAGGATCGTCGTGTCAACGAACTCCTTGAATTCGTGGGCCTCAGTGAGCACGCAAACAAATACCCTTCGCAGCTGTCCGGCGGCCAGAAGCAGCGCGTCGGCATCGCCCGCGCACTGGCCACTAATCCGGAGATTCTGCTCGCCGACGAAGCCACCAGCGCGCTCGATCCGGAAACCACCACCGAAGTGCTGGCCTTGCTCAAGCGTGTGAACGAGGAATTCGGCATCACCATTGTGCTTATCACCCATCAGATGAACGTGGTCCAGCAGATTGCCGGCCGCGTGGCCGTAATGAGCGCCGGACGCGTGGTCGAATCCGGCGACGTATATGACGTGTTCGCTGCACCCCAGCAGCCGGTGACCAAGCGATTCATCGCCACCGCATTGTCTGGCCTGCCCGAGGAAGACCGGGTCGAGCGATTGCATCACGAATGGTCGGGCCGCATTGTCACCGTGCTTATCCGCCAAAAGGACGTTTCCGGCACCCAAGGCCATGAACTCAAGGCATCCGGACAGAATATCTCCGGACTCATCGCCAAATACGGCGTTGAATCCAGCCTGCTCTACGGCGGTATCGACACGGTCAAAGGTACCGCCATCGGTGCCATCACCTACGAATTCAACGGACCCGGCTGGCATGTGGACGAATTCCTGCGCGAGCTCGCCGTCAATAGCGACGTCATCGACTTCGGCACCGCCGCAAAGCCTGTGGCTTACGCCGACGCGGTCGCTGGACACGCCGCCTACGCCGAAGACCGATCCTATGACCCGCTGGCGGCCGATACTGCCTCTGTATCCACCGCGCCCGCTGTATCCGCCGCCGCACATGAAGGAGACAACGCATGATCATCCTCGCCAACCCGCGTAGCGACTGGAACGTGCTGCGCCCACTACTGTTCGAATCCATTGGCCAGACCCTGACCATGGTGCTCGTCACCCTCGTCATCGGCGGATTCCTCGGCCTGATCCTCGGCGTGGTGCTCTATGGCACCCGCCCCGGCAACCTGTTCGAGAACGCGGTCGTCTACCGCATCCTTGACATCATCGTCAACATCGTGCGCCCGATTCCGTTCATCATTTTCCTGGCAGCCATGCAGCCGCTCACCATCGTCGTGGTCGGCACGTCCATCGGCACCGTGGCCGCCATCTTCCCGATGGCGGTCATGTGCACCTTCGCCACTTCTCGTCTGGTCGAACAGAATCTCGTGCCGGTCGACCCGGGAGTAATCGAGGCCGCGCGTTCGATGGGTGCCGGCAAGCTCACCATCATCCGCACCGTGCTCATCCCCGAAGCCCTGGCACCGCTGATCCTGGCCTACGCCTTCCTGTTCATCGGCGTGCTCGACATGTCTGCCATGGCCGGCTACATCGGCGGTGGCGGTCTCGGTAATTTCGCCATCGCCTACGGCTACCAGAAGTTCGACCAGACCGTCACCTTGGACGGCCGTGATCATCATGATCGTACTGGTCCAGGTGGTGCAGGCATCGCCAACGCCATCGCCAAACGACTGCTCAAACGCCAGCAATAACAAGGCATACTGACCCCATAGATCGCGGCCCTCGCCAATATGAAGCGAGGGCCGCAATATATTCTTCGCGCTACTAGAATCGGGAACCATGAGTGAACATATCGACATCGACCACGAACTCATCACCATCCGCCACTACCTGCACGCCCATCCGGAGCGTAGTTTCCGTGAATTCGACACCAGCATCTATCTGACCGACCAGCTCAAGGCGCACGGCATCGAGATCCTGCACAACCCGCTGGAGACTGGTGTTGTGGGGCTCATTCAGGGCGAGGCCGGTCCCGGGCCGCGTATCGGGCTGCGCGCCGACATCGACGGCCTGCCCATCGTGGAAGACTCCGGACTGGAGTTCAGCTCCGTCAATGAAGGCGTGATGCACGGCTGCGGCCACGACCTGCACATGACCGGTCTGCTCGGTGCCGCCTTCTGGCTCGCCGAGCACCGTGACAAGTTCGCCGGCTCAATCAAGATTCTGTTCCAGCCGAGTGAGGAGACCGGCCAAGGCGCTCGCGCCATGATCGACGCCGGACTCGTGGATGACGTCGAAGCCATTATCGGCACGCACAACAACCCCAACTATGCGCCCGGCCAGCTGGCCATCGGCGTTGAGCCGATGATGGCCGGCTGCGTGAAATTCCGCGTGACCCTCCACGCCCAAGGCACCCACGCCGGCTACCCGTACAAGGGCACCGGGCCCATCGAAGCACTCGCCAGTATTATTCTGAGCCTGCAGACCATCGTGAGCCGCAACGTCACGCCCTTCCACCCGCTGGTGCTGTCCGTTACCGAAGTGCACGGCGGCCATGTGTGGAACGTGGTGCCCGCCGAAGCCGGATTCCAAGGGACTGTGCGCTATTTCCACAAGTCGGATGGCAATCTGGTCGGCCGCCGATTCAAGGAAGTGGTGGAACACACCGCCGAGGCATACGGCATCAGCGCCGACGTGGTCTGGGATGACTTTCAAGACCCGCTGGTCTCCGATCCAGGTCTTGCCAAGGCCGTGGCGGCGGATGTCAACGACTACGCGCAGCTCGAACCGATACGTCAGTCGATGGCGGGGGAGGACTTCTGCGAATTCGCCAAGGTGACGTTGCCGGTGTTCGCGTTCGTCGGGTCAAACGGCCAGGAAGATTACGCCGACTGGCATAGCCCGCATTTCGTGGGTCTCGACGAATCCATTCCCACCTTCGTCAACTTCTACGTCAACACCGCTCTGCGCGTGCTCAACGAGCTGAGGTAAATCCTTTTCTGGCTCCCCCTCTGGAGGCTGAGGCGTTAGGCAGACAGCCCAGTGGGCTGTCTGTAGCCGAAGGTGAGGCGACAGCCGAACCAGATATGCGCGGGCCTCGCCCGTCCATAAGTGCAGGACGAGCTATCAGCGAAGCTGACTGAGGGGAGTGGCATTCGTTCATTAGGTCGATTCATCGTCCATTAGGTCGGTGAGCGGCGATACCGGTTGTTGGAATCGCGTCATTGCAACAACCGATATCGCATTGCAATGACCTAATGAATGCAAAAACGACCTAATGAATGGCGCCGAGCCGGAAGAACGGGCAATCCGACGCCATACGCGGCTACACTAAGGAGCTATGACACAGCTTCGCTTCGCACTCGCCCAAATCGACACCTGCGTCGGCGCGCTCGACGCCAACGCCGCCAAGGTGCTCGACTACTCCCGTAAAGCCGCCGCAGGAAACGCCCAGGTGGTCGTCTTCTCGGGAAATGACCCTCACCGGATACCCCATCGAGGATCTGGCCCTGCGCCGCACCTTCCGCCAAGCCGCATGGGACAAGGCCAACGAACTCGCCACCCAGCTCAACGACGACGGCCTCGGCGATCTGTTCGTGGTGGTCGGCACCGTGGGCACCGACCGCAAGACATCCAAGCCGCGCAACCGACTGGTGGTCTTGCACCAGGGCGTGGTCTGGGCTGGCTACGACAAGCACTTCCTGCCCAACTACGGCGTGTTCGATGAATTCCGCATCTTCTCCGCTGGCGACCGCTCCGTGACCCTCGACGTGGACGGCGCCACCATTGGCGTGGCCATCTGCGAGGACATCTGGCAGGACGGCGGCCCGGTGGCCGACCTGGCCACCAAGAACATCGACCTGCTGCTCACCATCAACGGCTCGCCGTATGAGGAAGGCAAGACCAACACCCGTTTCGAGCTCGCCCAGCGTCGTGCCGCCGAGGTTAACGCCCCGGTCATCTACCTGAATCAGGTCGGCGGTCAAGACGACCTCGTCTTCGACGGCGGCAGCTTCGTGGTCGACGCCGACGGCACGCTTATCGAACGCAGCCCGATGTTCATGGAAAACCTGACGTTCTGGGACTTCGATTCCGCCGCCGAACATCAGGCCAGGGCTGAGATCGTTCCGGAACTCGACCCGGACGAAGAGGTATACACCGCCTGCGTGCTCGGCCTCAAGGACTACATGGCCAAGAACCACTTCACCGGCGTGACGCTGGGCCTTTCAGGAGGCATCGACTCCGCACTGGTAGCCGCCATGGCGGCCGACGCATGCGGCGGCGAGAACGTCTGGGGCATCTCCATGCCTTCCATGTACTCCTCCGATGGTTCCAAAGACGACGCCGCCGATTTGGCCTCCAACATCGGTGCCCATTACGAGGTCCAGCCCATTGAGCCATTGTTCAACGCCTACCAACAGCAACTTGACCTTGATGGCGTCTCCGCCGAGAACCTGCAGGCCCGCATCCGCGGTGTGATCGTGATGGCCAGTTCCAATTCTCGCGGCCTGCTCGCCGTGGCCACCGGCAACAAGTCAGAGCTCGCCTGCGGCTACTCGACCATCTACGGCGATGCGGTAGGCGGCTACGCGCCCATCAAGGACCTGCTCAAGACCCGTGTCTGGGAGATCAGCCGTTGGCGTAACAAGGCCGCGGCCGCAGGCGTCGGCATCGGCGGGCTCAAGATAGTGGGCAATGAGGACGGCAACGCCGGCATCCCGTTGGAGGACGGCGTGATGATTCCGGTCTCCTCCATCGAGAAGGCACCCTCGGCCGAGTTGCGCCCCGGGCAGAAGGACTCCGACTCCCTGCCCGAATACGCGCTGCTCGACAAGGTGCTCGCCGCATACATCGAGCACGCGCACGGCCGTGCCGACCTGTTAGCCGACGGCTTCGACCAGGTCACCGTAGACACCGTGATGCGATTGGTGGACCGCGCCGAATGGAAGCGCCGCCAATACCCGCTGGGACCGAAGGTCACGGCCCTCGCGTTCGGCCGCGACCGCCGCCTGCCCGTCACCAACGCGTTCAGGGAATAAACATATATTGCTCCCGCCAGCGGGAGCAAGTAATACCGTTGAGGAGGTACCAATGACAGACGATAACAAGAAGCAGTGGTATTTCAACACCGTCAAGAAGCAGGCCGAGTTGGGCATGGTCTCACCGATCGAACAGCGCATGGGGCCGTATAAGACCAAGGAGGACGCCGAACACGCTTGGGATATCGTCGTGGATCGCAACGCCAAATGGGAGGAAGAGAACCGGCGCTGGAAGAACTACGGGGTGAGGTCGGCGCAACAGGAAGACGACTGACCTATGACCTCCCGTTGCGCCCCGCACCGCCCGTCAGGACGGACGAGTGCGGGGCGATTGTCCGATTGTTGGGAAACCGCTCATGCTCACAGCGAGACATGAGCGGTTTTTTCTTGTCCAATGGGCCATAATAAGGCCCGCAAACGCTAGAAACCATTGGAATGATAGCGCTCACAGAAGAATGTGAGATAGCTCACTCCCAATTTCAGTTTTTCTCAAGACTGTGCAAACTACACTAGTGAAGCAAGAGTTCCGTGAAGATGCGAAACCTACAACCCCATTTAAGGAGTGACATGACCGCAGTGGAAAATGCAGCTGTCTCCCAGGAGGAGCTCGACGCCAAGGCGTGGGCCGGCTTCACCGAGGGCAACTGGCAGAAGGATATTGACGTCCGCGACTTCATCCAGAAGAACTACACCCCGTACGAGGGCGACGAGACATTCCTGGCTCCTGCCACCGAGAAGACCAAGCACCTGTGGAAGTACCTCGACGACAACTACCTGGCCGTGGAGCGCAAGCAGCGCGTCTACGACGTGGACACCCACACCCCGGCTGGCATCGATGCCTTCCCGGCCGGCTACATCGACTCCCCGGAAGTCGACAACGTGGTCGTCGGCTTGCAGACCGACGTGCCCTGCAAGCGCGCCATGATGCCGAACGGCGGCTGGCGTATGGTCGAGCAGGCCATCAAGGAAGCCGGCAAGGAGCCGGATCCGGAGATCAAGAAGATCTTCACCAAGTACCGCAAGACCCACAATGACGGCGTGTTCGGCGTCTACACCAAGAACATCAAGGTCGCCCGCCACAACAAGATCCTCACCGGTCTGCCGGATGCCTACGGCCGTGGCCGCATCATCGGCGACTACCGTCGTGTTGCCCTGTACGGTGTCAACAAGCTGATCGCATTCAAGAAGCGCGACAAGGACTCCATCCCGTACCGCAACGACTTCACCGAGCCGGAGATTGAGCACTGGATCCGCTTCCGCGAGGAGCACGACGAGCAGATCAAGGCTCTGAAGCAGCTCATCAACCTCGGCAACGAGTACGGTCTGGATCTGTCCCGCCCGGCTCAGACCGCTCAGGAAGCCGTGCAGTGGACCTACATGGGCTACCTGGCCTCCATCAAGTCTCAGGACGGTGCTGCCATGTCCTTCGGCCGTAATTCCGCCTTCCTCGACTGCTTCATCGAGCGCGACCTCGAGGCCGGCAAGATTACCGAGACTGACGCCCAGGAGCTCATCGACAACATCGTCATGAAGCTGCGCATCGTCCGCTTCCTGCGCACTAAGGACTACGACAACATCTTCTCCGGCGACCCGTACTGGGCGACTTGGTCCGACGCCGGCTTCGGCGACGATGGCCGTCCGATGGTCACCAAGACCTCCTTCCGTCTGCTCAACACCCTGACCCTTGAGCACCTCGGACCTGGCCCTGAGCCGAACATCACCATCTTCTGGGATCCGAAGCTGCCGGAAGGCTACAAGCGCTTCTGCGCCAAGATCTCCATCGACACCTCCGCCATCCAGTACGAGTCCGACAAGGAAATTCGTAACCACTGGGGCGACGACGCTGCCATCGCATGCTGCGTCTCCCCGATGCGCGTGGGCAAGCAGATGCAGTTCTTCGCCGCTCGCGTGAACTCCGCCAAGGCCCTGCTGTACGCCGTCAACGGCGGCCGCGATGAGATGACCGGCATGCAGGTCATCAACAAGGGCGTCATCGACCCGGTCACCCCGGAAGCCGACGGCACCCTGGACTACGAGAAGGTCAAGAACAACTACGAGAAGGCTCTCGAGTGGCTGTCCGAGACTTACGTCGAAGCCCTGAACATCATCCACTACATGCACGATAAGTACGCCTACGAGTCCATCGAGATGGCTCTGCACGACAAGGAAGTGTACCGTACCCTCGGTTGCGGTATGTCCGGTCTGTCCATCGCCGCCGACTCCCTGGCTGCCATCAAGTACGCCAAGGTGTACCCGATCTACAACAAGGAAGCCAAGGACCTCGAAGGCCACGAGTACGAGTACGTCGAGGGCGCTGATGACGATCTGGTTGTCGGCTACCGCACCGAGGGCGAGTTCCCGGTCTACGGCAACGACGACGATCGCGCCGACGACATCGCCAAGTGGGTTGTCTCTACTGTGATGGGCCAGGTCAAGCGTCTGCCCGTCTACCGTGGTGCTGTCCCGACCCAGTCCATCCTGACCATCACCTCCAACGTGGAGTACGGCAAGAACACCGGTTCCTTCCCGTCCCGCCACAAGAAGGGCACTCCGTACGCTCCGGGCGCCAACCCGGAGAACGGCATGGACTCCCACGGCATGCTGCCGTCCATGTTCTCCGTCGGCAAGATCGACTACAACGACGCTCTTGACGGCATCTCGCTGACCAACACCATCACCCCTGATGGCCTGGGCCGCGACGAGGACGAGCGCATCGGCAACCTGGTCGGCATCCTGGACGCCGGCAACGGCCACGGCCTCTACCACGCGAACATCAACGTTCTGCGCAAGGAGACCATGGAGGACGCCGTCGAGCACCCCGAAAAGTACCCGCACCTGACTGTGCGTGTCTCCGGCTACGCGGTGAACTTCGTCAAGCTCACCAAAGGAGCAGCAGCTCGACGTCATCTCCCGTACCTTCCACCAAGGTGCCGTCGTCGACTGATGACCAACCCCGCGAACCGCGGCAATGACTAACTGAAGGGGTGGGGCACGGCTCCACCCCTTCCTTATTTCCCACAGACTTTCGCATCATTTGGAACAGGAGGACAACGATGCCCGCAACACCCACGTTCCGCACCACGACCAGGCATATGCTCAAGGAATCGAAGACCTATGCCTCGCAGACTTTGATGGGCGGCCTTTCCGGCTTTGAATCCCCAATCGGACTCGACCGACGTGACCGCCTTTCCGCCCTGAAATCCGGCGATATCGGCTTCGTCCACTCTTGGGACATCAACACCTCCGTGGACGGACCGGGCACCCGCATGACCGTGTTCATGTCCGGCTGCCCGCTGCGCTGCCAGTACTGCCAGAACCCGGACACTTGGAAGATGCGCGACGGCAAGCCCGTCTACCTTGACGCCATGATCAAGAAGGTCGATCGTTACAAGGACCTGTTCAAGGCCACGCATGGCGGTATCACCTTCTCCGGCGGCGAATCCATGATGCAGCCCGCCTTCGTCTCGCGTGTGTTCCATGCCGCCAAGGAGATGGGCGTGCACACCTGCCTCGACACGTCCGGCTTCCTCAACACGAATTACACCGACGAGATGCTCGAGGACATCGACCTGTGTCTGCTCGACGTCAAATCCGGCGACGAGGAGACCTATCACAAGGTCACCGGTGGCACCTTGCAGCCCACCATCGATTTGGCCAGCGACTGGCCAAGGCCGGCAAGAAGATCTGGGTGCGATTTGTGCTCGTGCCGGGCCTGACCGACTCCGAAGAGAACGTCGAAAACGTGGCGAAGATCTGCGAGTCCTTCGGCGATGCCGTCGAACACATCGACGTGCTGGGATTCCACCAGCTTGGCCGCCCGAAGTGGCACGAACTGCGCATCCCATACCCGCTGGAGAACCAGAAGGGACCCAACGCCGCCACCCGCGAACGGGTGGCCAACCAGTTCAAGGACCACGGCTTCACCGTGTATTAAATTGCAGGGCCGAACCGCGCGTAAATACCACGATTCGGCCCGTTCGCCCATACCCTAGAGATATGGCCGACATCTACGCATTTCCTACGGGAGAGTCCAACGACGGACGCCCCGTGCGCCCTCAGGGTGTGCCGGATGAAGTATGGGCAGCCGTCGAATCCGTCAGCACCATGAAGCGCATCCATGACGTGCGCTATCGGGAGATTCCCGTGCCTTCCACCTTGGCCGATTATGGTATCGGCGTGGAATTCGAAGCGGGAGAGCGTGCCCTCGGCGATGCCTTTTCCGCCGGTCTTGGCAGCGATGCCGAATCACGAATCGCCACAGGCTGGATCATGATGCTTTATGCTCATGAGCTGCGCATTGACTGGGATTCCAACTGGCGTTGCGTGGCGTTCGCGCGACTGCCGCTGGGAAACCGCCGAAAACGATTCTCTGACCCCCGGCATGTACTGGGATGACATGTGCGACTATTTCGACGGCATCGAGCCGGATTCGGTATCCGGCACAGTCACCGTGACCCAGAACACGGCTTTTGGCTCGATGGCCGGCTCCACCAGCGCCGGGTGTGAGATTCGCGTCTCATGGACCCCGCTTGACGGGACCGGGCCGGACGGTACTATGGACGCCGGCGCACAAGTCCGCTCGTGGGCCGCATTCATCAGATCCACCATCCGTTTTGAGGAGGATGACGCCAGTTGAGTGACGTCCGTGACACCGAACCCCGACTGCTGAAAGAGCCTCGCGGGGGGAGTGCCCGATGTCACTTCGACGCTGGACGACTATCATCGTGTCTGCGATGCGCTGGCCGAGGCGACGGGCTCGCTGGCCGCCGACGCCGAACGGGCGTCCGGCTTCCGCTATGGACACGAGGATTGGCTGATTCAGTTCAAACGTGAGGGTGCAGGCATCGCCTTGCTTGATCCCGTCGCCCTGACCCGGGCCGGAGCTGATTGGAATGAATTCAATGACGCCGTGGGCGACGCCACGTGGATTCTGCATGATTCTCTGATGGACTTGCCCGGATTCGCCGAAATCGGGCTCAAACCCAAAGCCCTGTTCGACACGGAAATAGCGGCGCGATTGCTCGGCCTGCACCGCTTCGGTCTGGCCGCCGTCACCGAACACTACCTCGGCATCACGCTAGCCAAAGAGCATTCCGCCGCCGATTGGTCCTACCGTCCGCTGCCGCGCGACTGGCGCAACTATGCGGCGCTCGACGTGGAGGTGCTTATCGAACTTGAAACCATAATGCTTCGTGACCTGAAAGCCGCAGGCAAGGACGAGTGGGCCGCTGAAGAGTTCTCTCACGCTTTGGTTGCGGGCCTTGCCCCGCGCAAACCGCATCCGATTCCTTGGCTGCGTATCTCGCGCATCACCCAGCTGAGTCGTGATCCAAGGGGCTTGGCCATCGCCAAATCCCTATGGGAGGAGCGCGACCGACTCGCCCGGCAATACGATATTGCGCCCAGCCTATTATTGGCCGATTCATCAATCATCGAGGCGGCGACCAACAAGCCGCACAATGCTGCCCAATTCCGCGCGCTCCGATCCCTGAACGAGCGTGTGCGCATCCATACCGGCACCGAGCAGGACAAAATGTTCGAGCGGTACGCGCCGATTCAGCGTGCGGTCAAACCGAAGGTCTGGAAGCAGGCCATCGATCGAGCCATGGCCCTGAAGCCCACCCAATGGCCTACCATGCCCGCCCCCGAACAGGACGAAAACGGTGTGGTGAACGCGCCCCGATCCATGCGGCTGTGGCAGCAGCGCCATCCGGAGCGTTATGACCGTCTGCAACGGGTACGGCGTGTGATCAACCGCATCGCCGAAGACACCCGCACGCCGGCCGAGATGATCATCAAGCCACAGGCCCTACGCAACCTGTGCTGGGTGGAAGACCCGGTGGAAGTGGACGTCGAGACGTTCCTGATCGAGCAGGGCGCAAGGAACTGGCAAGTGAAACTCATTGCACCGTCCGTAAGTGGCGTTATCATGTATAGGTTGCCTTACGGCAGAACTGTAAGAAATAACGACTTTTGAGGAGTCATTAGCGTGAAGATCAGCGTTCGTAACCTCGAGCCCACCAAGGTGAAGCTCACCGTCACTGTTGAACCGGAAGAGCTCAACCCGTATCTGGATGCGGCCCGTAAGGAAATCGCCAAGCAGGTGAACGTTCCCGGCTTCCGTAAGGGCCACGTTCCCGGCAAGATCATCGACCAGCGCATCGGTTTCGCCGCCGTCGCCGGTGAGGCCGTGAACGACGCGGTCCCGGAGCTGTACTCCCAAGGCCCTGGATGAGAAGAAGATTCGTCCGATGGCTCAGCCGGAGTTCGACGTGCAGGATGTTCCGCAGTCCGCCAACGACGAGACCAAGCTGAAGTTCACCGCCACCGTCGAGCGTCGTCCTGACATCGAACTGCCGGAAATCGACGGTCTTGAGATCGCCATCTCCAAGCCGGAAGTCAAGGATGAGGACGTCGACAAGCGCCTCGAGACCCTGCGTCAGCGCTTCGGCACCTTGGTCGGCGTGGACCGCCCGGCCGCCAAGGGCGACTTCGCCAACATCGACCTGACTGCTGAGATTGACGGCGAGACCGTCGACTCCCAGGAAGGCGTGAGCTACGAGCTCGGCTCCAACACCATGCTCGACGGTCTGGACGAGCCCTTGACGGCCTGTCCGCCGGCGAGGAGACCACCTTCGAAGGCACGCTGGAAGCCGGCGAGCACGAGGGCCAGAAGGCCACCGTGAAGGTCAAGGTCAACTCCGTCAAGGCTGAGGAACTGCCGGAGCTGAACGATGAGTTCGCTTCCGAAGCTTCCGAGTTCGACACTCTGGACGAGCTCAAGGCTGACATTCGCAAGGCTGCCGCTCAGGACGCCGAAGGTCGTCAGGCCACCGAGGCTCGCGATGCCTTCATCGCCAAGCTGCAGGAAGGCCTCGAGATCCCGGTGCCGAAGGGCGTCAAGGCCAACATGGTCGAAGAGCAGCTCAAGGGCCTGACCCCGGACCCGGAGAAGGCCACCAAGGAGCAGAAGGCTCAGGCCGAGGAGACCGTGGAGAAGGATCTGCGCGATCAGATGGTGCTCGACGCTCTGGCCGAGAAGCTGGACGTTCAGGTGTCCCAGTCCGACGTGTTCAACTTCCTCGCTTCCATCGCCCAGCAGTACGGCATGGACCCGAACAACTTCATCCAGGCCATCATCAAGAATGGCCAGCTTGGCTCCGCTGTGCAGGAAGTCGGCCGTTCCAAGGGCCTGCTCGCCGGCATGCGCGCCGTCAAGTTCACCGCTGATGGCGAGGTTGTGGACCTCTCCGGCTTCCTGGGCGAGGCCGTTGAGGACGAAGAGTCCGAGTCCGTCGAGGCCGCTTCCGCTGCTGCCGCCGTGGCCGACGAACTGTCCGCCAAGGATGACGCCAAGGATGCTGAGTGAGCATAGCCTCATCGCGTTAGCGTGATTGTTTGAGCTCGGAATCGTGTTTCATGGTTCCGGGCTCTTCCTATTCTGGCAAAAGGACTATTTCTTTGGTTCCCCTCTTTGAGGGGGAGCTGTCGAGTGTAGCGAGACTAAGGGGAGTTCCCAAGACATACTCGTTGCATAGGGTGCGGAGGTTGACATGCAGCCAACGGTTACTATCAAACGACTTGGTTGGCTCGCTGCGGCGACCATTGTGCTCGGCGTGCTCATCGGTGTGGGAGCAGGTCTGCTGACCCTGTTGCTCTACGGCGTTGAACATGTGCTGCTCGGCTACATCGAAGGCCCAGAATTGTCTGGTCCATTCGGCGTGCCCGCTGCACGCCGTGCGATATCGGTGACCGTGGGACTCAGCATCGCGGGCATTATCTGGTATCTGTTACGGCGCAAAACGACTGCGGTGCCTTCAGTCAAGAAGGCAGTGGCAGGGGAGCGAATGCCTTTCTGGCAAACCATTGTGCATGTGGTATTGCAGATTTTCATCGTCGGCTCCGGTGCCTCGATCGGCCGAGAAGTCGCCCCACGCGAACTCGGCGCCATGCTCGCGCAACGTTTCTGCGACCTGTTCCATATCGAGGGCGTTGACGGCATCGACCGGCGCATGGTGGTGGCAGTGGCTGCCGGTGCCGGTCTAGGAGGCGTCTATGACGCGCCACTGGCCGGCATGTTCTTCGCCGTCGAAATCCTGTTGGTAGATGTGACAATCGAAAAAGTTGCGTTTGGACTGGGCATGTCTGCCATTGCCGCATTCGTGGCGGTTGCGATCAAAGGGCATCACCTGTTCTACGACATTACCGCCATGCAACCGGAATCCACGCCAACGTTAATGCTGTTCGCTCCGATCTGCGGTGCGGCATGTGGAGTGGGCGGCGCATTGTTCCGAAAGGTTCGCAATGGGCGGAAGCGCACAAGCCAACCGGTAAGGCTATTCTGTGGCAGATGCCGCTGGCTGGTCTCATCACCGGTTTGGTGGCGATTGTTGTGCCGCAGGTGATGGGCAACGGTCGTGCCGCAGCGCAACTTGGATTCAGCACATTCATTCCTGAAACCGCCGGCACTGCTGGTGCCATGCAGTCGGCATCTTCAGCGGCCGCCTCTCCATGGAACTTGCTGACGGGCGGCGGTAATGTATCCGATTCGGCCTCTGGCGGGGGAACGGGCTCTGGAATGGCATCGTTCTGGGCCATGCTTCAGGGTGGGAGCGGCCCTTCTGGATCCGTGATGAACGCCGGTTTCCCGCTGTCCCAGTCCAATATCTGGATGTTGCTGGGTGTGTTGGCACTCACCTTTGTTGCCAAAGCGCTGGTGACGCTGATGACCATTCGCTCCGGTGCGTCGGGCGGTGTGCTGCAGCCCGGCATCGCATTAGGTTCCACGCTGGGTGCGATGCTCGGGCTCGTATGGATACTGATGTTTCCGACTGATTCGGTAACTGCGTGTGCCTTGATCGGTGCGGCTTCGTTGCTTTCGGCCTCACAACAGGCACCGCTTATGGCCATGTGCTTGGTGATGGAGCTCTCTGAAGCGCCGATTATCTTCTTTGTGCCGGTCGGCATGGCCGTGGCCACGTCGTCACTGATATCAAAGTGGTTGCTGAGTCGTAAGTAAGTAAATACATATATTCTGGCTCCCCTCTCTGAGGGGGAGCTGCCCCGGTCGAAACTCCCCTCAGCCGCCTATGGCGACGGCTCCCCTCAGAGAGGGGAGCCGAGGTAAAGAAAGCTATGTCAGAAAATACAGAAATTCGCTCGGCACTTGAATTGCTTGCCGCTGAGCCGCTCACTGAGCAGATTGACTACTATCGAAAGCCATTCATGGTGTTATGGGCCGCCATTCAGGAGGCAGCCAGCGATGTGGCCGAAGACTACGACTTACCTGCGGATATGGCCCAATTATGGGTGGCCGAACAGATGCGCCAAGTCGCCGATTCACTGGTCGATCGGCTTGCGGAAAAAGCCGTGGCCCATGGTGCCAGCAAGTCCAACGTAGCGCGAGCCGCCGGTGCCAGCCCCGCCAATGCCGCCCGTCGCTTCCCGCGTCTGGGCGACGATGCCGCCTCCCAGACGCGCCTCCTCATTGACGACGTCCTCGATACCTTGGAATAAACCGAAATCCCTACGCTACCCGCCAAAAAGCACGCGAAAAGACGCCTTCAGTCGCTTCAAGGCGGTAGTCTGAACAATGTTCGAGTAATTAGAAGGAGAATCAAGGTGAGCAATACCTTTGCGACCTTGCCGGTCATGGCGGGCGATGACGTCCCGGCCGGCCCCGTCGACCCGATTTTCAACCGTCTGCTCAAAGACCGCATCATCTGGATGGGTGAAGAGGTCAAGGACGATATGGCCAACCGCATCTGCGCTCAGCTGCTGATGCTGGCCGCCGAAGACCCGAAGAAGGACATCTGGCTGTACATCAACTCGCCGGGCGGCTCCATCACCGCCGGCATGGCCATCTACGACACCATGCAGCTCATCGAGCCTGACGTGGCGACCGTGGGCCTGGGCATGTGTGCTTCCATGGGGCAGTTCCTGCTGAGCTCCGGCACCAAGGGCAAGCGTTACCTGACCTCGCACGCCCGTGTGCTCATGCACCAGCCTTCCGGCGGCATCGGCGGCACCGCCACTGACGTGCGCATCAACGCCGAGCTCATCATGGACATGAAGAAGACCATGAGCGAACTGACCGCTGAACAGACCGGCCACACCCTCGAGGAAATCTACCGCGACAACGAATACGACCACTGGTTCACTGCCCAGGAAGCCCTCGACTATGGCTTCGTGGACAAGCTCGTGACCACGCCGGACACCATCGGCAACAACCAGCAGGGGGAGTGAGACTCATGGCAAGTGAAGAAGCAAAGTTCGCCGCCCGTGCCGACCGCTTGGCCGGCCGTCAGGGCGTAGCCGGTTTCATGCCGGCCTCCGCCCGCGCAGCCCAGCCCGCGCCGACCAACCGTTACATCATGCCGCAGTTCGTGGAGAAGACCCCGTATGGCATGAAGACCCAGGACGCCTACTCCCGCCTGTTCGAGGATCGCATCATCTTCCTCGGCGTGCAGGTGGACGACGCCTCCGCCGACGACGTGATGGCCCAGCTGCTGGTCCTCGAATCCCAAGATCCGAACCGTGACGTGATGATGTACATCAACTCACCCGGCGGTTCGATGACGGCCATGACCGCCATCTACGACACCATGCAGTACATCAAGCCCGACGTGCAGACCGTGTGTCTCGGCCAGGCCGCCTCCGCCGCTGCCATTCTGCTGGCCTCCGGCACCAAGGGCAAGCGCCTGATGCTGCCGAACGCCCGTGTGCTCATCCACCAGCCGGCCATCGACCAAGGCTTCGGCAAGGCCACGGAGATCGAGATTCAGGCCAAGGAAATGCTGCGTATGCGCGAATGGCTGGAGGAGACCCTCGCCAAGCACACCGGCCAGGACGTCGAGAAGATTCGCCGCGACATCGAAGTGGACACTTTCCTGACCGCTCCTGAAGCCAAGGAATACGGCATCGTGGACGAGGTGTTGGAACACCGCCAGTAAAACTTCCGGACATTGCAATACCCTCGGTCGGCAACGACCGGGGGTATTGTATTTCAAAGATGACAATGATAATGCGCAGCGTGGCGGTTCGACGGTGCGGCGCAGTCGGCAAAGGAGAATCATGGGACGTGTGGTGAGCTACAACGAGGACGTACCCCGTTGCACGTTCTGCGGCAAAACCGAACATCAGGTACGAAACTGGTGGCCGGTCCCAATGCCTCCATCTGCGATGAATGCATCGCCCTGTGCGTGGACATCATCTCCGAGGAGCGTGTCAAAGATGCCGAGGTCAATTCGCTGAGCCTGCCCAAGCCCGCTCAGATTTTCGATTATCTCAACCGTTACGTCATCGGTCAGGAGAACGCCAAGCGCGCATTGTCCGTAGCCGTATACAACCATTACAAGCGCGTCAATATGGAGCTTCAGGAGTCCGCTGAGCAGCTTGACGGGAATAACGGGCGCAGTGGCCAGACCGGCAAACAAGCCAAGCAATCCGCTCCCACCCAGACGCGTGCTACCCGCCGCAGCAATGACCCTTTGGCTGACGTCGAGGTCGCCAAATCAAACATTCTATTGCTTGGCCCCACCGGCGTGGGCAAAACCTATCTTGCGCAGGCGTTGGCCCGCGTAATGAACGTGCCGTTCGTCATCACCGACGCCACCACCCTGACTGAAGCCGGCTATGTAGGCGACGATGTGGAAACCGTGCTCCAACGTCTTCTCCAAGCCGCGGATGGCGATGTAAGCCGAGCCCAGCACGGCATCATCTACATTGACGAAATCGATAAGATCGCCCGCAAATCCGGTGAGAACACCTCCATCACCCGTGACGTGTCCGGTGAGGGCGTTCAGCAGGCGTTGCTGAAGATCTTGGAAGGAACCATCGCCTCCGTGCCGTTGGAGGGCACGCGCAAGCATAAGGAGCAGGACGTTGCGCAGATGGACACACGCGGCATCCTATTCATCTGCGGCGGTGCGTTCGTGGGGCTGACGGACATTGTTCGCAAGCGATTGGGGCGTCGAGAGACCGGCTTCGGCGCGAATTGGCACGACGCCGACATGAAAGACGAGGAATTGCTCGAACAGGTCAATGCCGATGATCTGGCCGAGTTCGGACTGTTGCCTGAGTTCATCGGACGTTTGCCGGTCACCAGTGTGCTGAAGGAACTTACCGTAGACGATCTGACGGCGATTCTCACCCAGCCAGCCAACGCGCTGATCAAGCAGTACTGTAAACTGTTCGCCGTCGACGGCGTCGACCTGCAATTCACAGAACAGGCCATTCGGGCGATTGCTGATATCGCTATCAAGCAGGGGACCGGCGCACGCGGGTTGCGTTCGATTATCGAACGTACGTTGCAGGACACGATGTTCCAGTTGCCAAGTTTGGATGATGTGAGGCAGGTGATTGTGGACAAGACGTCCGTAGAGGGTTCCAGCATGCCCAAACTCCTGCGCGAAGCCGTGGATGTGCCGCAGGGACGTCTCAAAGTTGCGCAGTCGGTTTTGCTTGACCGAGTTCGTACACACGAGGCGTGAGGCCAGTAAATACGCCGTTGCAGTAGTGGTCGGGATGGTGCGACTCGCCGCAACACGCCGAGTTGCATTCAGCTGAACGGCGTGTATTATATATCGAGCTGTCTGAAAGACAACATGCGCCAGTAGCCCAGCGGATTAGAGCAGCTGACTACGGATCAGCAGGTCGCAGGTTCGAATCCTGTCTGGCGCACTCCCGAACCACGGGGATAACAGTGGTATGCGCCAGTAGCCCAGCGGATTAGAGCAGCTGACTACGGATCAGCAGGTCGCAGGTTCGAATCCTGTCTGGCGCACAGTAAGCCTCGAAAGCAAAATGCTTTCGAGGCTTTTCCAATTGTATTGGCCCGTTTGAGTCGGTTGAGTCGGCCACACAGGGTTGGGCTAAGGTTGCCCTTCGCGACTCAGCCCGGAGCGGAACGTCCTGAGATATTCCGTACTATTACATACGGTTCATCCAAGAGAGTGCAGCAAGGAGACGCGATGGCCACGACCGCCGGCGCGAAGAAGGGACTTTGGTCCACCATCAGGCGAATCGCCGCCTCAGACCGTATTTCCGGACTCATCATGCTCGGCTTCGCGCTCACCGGCCTGGTGCTCGCGAACCTGCCCGCCACCGCGCATGCGTTCGAGACCGTCGCGGAAACGCATCTGTTCATCCCCTACACCAATCTCGACCTGCCGATTGGCCACTGGGCCCAGGACGGTCTGCTTACCATCTTCTTCCTGACCGTGGGCCTCGAACTGAAGCAGGAACTCACCACCGGCTCGCTCGCCAATCCGAAAGCGGCCGCCGTGCCGATGCTGTGCGCGGTGGGCGGCATGATCGCCCCGCCCATCCTGTTCCTGGCCGTCACGGCATTGTTCTCTCAGATCGGGCCTGGTGAACCCGGCACGCTGATTCTGACCACCACCGGCAGCAGCATCCCGTTCTCGGAGATGTCGCACGGCTGGGCAGTGCCCACCGCCACGGATATCGCGTTCTCGCTGGCCGTGCTCGCCCTGTTTGCCAAGGCCCTGCCCGGTTCGATCCGCGCGTTCCTGATGACGCTTGCCACCGTCGACGACCTGCTGGCCATTATTCTGATCGCCGTATTCTTCTCCTCGATTAACGCCTGGTATTGGTCCATCGGCATCGCCGTATGCGCCGCCATCTGGGCATACCTTGTACGACTGAAAAAAGTGCCGTGGATCGCGGTTGGCATCGTCGGTATCCTCGCTTGGATCATGATGTTCGAGGCAGGCGTGCACCCCACACTGGCCGGCGTGCTGGTTGGCCTGCTGACCCCCTCTCGTGAAATGCACGGCGAACTCTCGCCGCGTGCCGAACGCTATGCCAACAAGCTCCAGCCATTCTCCGCACTGCTGGCCCTGCCCATCTTCGCCTTGTTCGCCACCGGCGTACACTTCGAGTCGATGAGCCCGCTATTGTTGGCCTCGCCGCTGGTCATCGCACTGATTGTGGCTTTGGTGGTCGGCAAACCTCTGGGTATCATCACCACCGCATGGCTGTCCACGCATGTGGGCGGGCTCAAGATGGCCAAGGGGCTGCGCGTGCGCGACATGATTCCCGCTGCCGTCGCCTGCGGCATTGGCTTCACTGTGTCCTTCCTCATCGCTTCGCTGGCGTACAAGAACGCGGAACTTTCCGCTGAGGCGCGCTTCGGCGTGCTGGTGGCCTCCCTGATCGCCGCCGCGATTTCCGGTGTGCTGCTGAGCCGTCAGTCCAAGCGATTCGAGAAGGCCGCAGCTGCAGCAGCGGCCGATGCGGAGGATGACGAATCGATTGATGGTGATGGCACCGGGCAGCCAAGCCACACCACAAAGCCCACCACGCCCACGGAACACCCCGGCACCCTCGCCGACGGCACCGCCAGTGTGGAAATCGACTTCCGCCACTGATTGCTTAGACGGTCCCTGCTCCATTGTTGGCCTTGTTTCGTGAAAACCGTACGCTGAGACGTGCTCAGTGTACGTTCTTCACGAGATGAGGCCTTGTTTCGTGAAAACCGTACGCTCAGTGTCACTCACCGTACGTTCTTCACGAAGTCAAGGATGATTTCGCGGAAAACGTATGCAGAGCTTCAGGCGCTAGAATGCGAAGAGTCGATAGCACCGTACGGGAGGACATTGGATGGCAAAGAAGCAGAAGAAATCCAAGAAGAACGACGGCAAGAAGGCCGCTGAAGCAAAGAATCTAGCCGAGGCCGCATCCAAGTCCGCAGTCGTGGACGATATGGAACCATTGGAAGCCACAGCTGCGAATGATATGGCAACGTTGGAGGCTGAGACAGCAACTGAGGCTGCGGCCACACCGGTGAACCCGGTCGACTTGGAGGACGCCTCGCCGCTGGGCGACACCTATCATCGCGGCCCGGTGATTCTACGCGGCCAGATGATTCCCTCGGACAGCACCACCGCCAACCTGCTGAAACCCGATCAGGACACCGACTGGCTGCATCTGGACCCATGGCGTGTGCTGCGCATCCAATCGGAATTCGTGGACGGCTTCGGGGCGCTCGCCGAGCTCGGACCTGCGGTCTCTATTTTCGGCTCCGCACGCACTCAGCGCACCGAATCGATCTACAAGGCAGCACGGCGCATGGGTAGTCAGATAGCCAAGCGCAACATCGCCGTCATCACCGGCGGTGGTCCCGGCATCATGGAAGCCGCGAATAGGGGAGCGGCACTGGCCGGCGGCAAATCCGTGGGACTCGGCATCGAATTGCCGCACGAGCAGGGGTTGAACCAGTGGGTGAACCTCGGCATGAGCTTCCGGTACTTCTTTGTGCGGAAAACCATGTTCATCAAGTATTCCTCCGGCGTGATCGTATGCCCGGGCGGCTTCGGCACACTGGATGAGATGTTCGAGCTGCTGACCTTGGTCCAGACCCACAAGGTGGCGAATATTCCGGTGGTGCTCTACGGCAAGGAATACTGGCAGGGGCTCTTTGACTGGCTCAACGGTCCGGTGGCCGAGCACGGCATGATCTCAACGATCGACCCGAAACTGGTCACGGTAACCGATGACGCCGACGAAGCCGTGGACGTGGCCGTCAGCGCAATTGTGAGGTAAGCGCGATAGAGTGGCTCCCCTCGGAGAGGGGAGCCAAAGGACAGAGTTACTTTTTGTAGGCGATGAGCAGGCCGGTGCCGTCAGGGGTGAGCGTGGACTCGAAACCTTCGTCATCTTCGACGGTGGTGAGCAGCTCACGCATGGCGATGGCCTTGTCGCTGCGGTCGGCCGGATTGATCACGCCGCCTTGATCGTCCTCCAACGCCAGCACATCGGTGAACACGATCACGCCGTGCGCGCGCAGCAGACGGGAGGCCTGGGCGAACGTGGCGGCATAGTTCTCGGCGTCGCCCGCCACCACGATCAGATCGTAATCATTGGCGTTGAGGCGCGGCAGAAACACGCTGGCCGGGGCGTTCACCGCACGCAACGTGGTGTCGGTCTCATCCTGCAGCTCGGCGAACGCCTTGCGAATCAGCGCGATGCCCTGAGCGGTGGAATCGACCGCAGTCAGCAGGCCCTTGTTATCCAGCGCATGGGCGAGCTGCAAGGTCTCCACCAGCGAGCCGGTGCCCACGGCAATCACCGAAGCGGCGTCGGTGATGCGCACCAGCATGCCCAGCAGACGGGCCTGCGCCGCCGAACCCTGCAACTGGCCGGACTCGTCGGCGGCCGTACGGGTGTCGGTCAACGCATCGGATTCACGTTCGCGCGCGTGTTCCTCGGTGAATTCCCATGCCTTGGCGAGGTTGGTGTACTGCGTTCTGTCCATAACTCGTTCCTTCATGTCTTCTCTCGTGCGGGCACCCGGCGGATGCATCGACGCACGTGCTTAGGCGATCGCCGCAGCCAGCCGCGGCGCGGCTTAGCGCTCGCGGACCTTAGCCACGATCTGCCACATCTCCTCGCCCACATCGATGCCGCGCGGGCAGTGGCGGGAGCAGGCGCGCACGGACTGGCAGGCGGCCACGCCGTCGGCGGTGTCGATGGCATCCATACGCTCCATGGCCTTGGTGTCGCGCGAATCGTTGACGAAACGGGAGGCCCAAATCAGCGCGCCCGGGCCGATGAAGGCGTCGCCGCCGGCGTACACCGGGCAGGCGCCTTCGCACACGCCGCAGGCGATGCAGTTGCTCAGCAGCTCGTATTTGGCGAGTTGTTCGGGGTTCTGCAGGTATTCGAACACGTCCACCTTGCCTTCGGCGGTGGTGGCGAGCACGCCGTCCGCCTGAAGATACGGGGTGAGCTTCCTGATCTGGTTGAGCATAGGGTCGATGTCGGCGATGAGGTCGCGCTGCGGTGGGAAGCCGGGCAGGGACGCCAGTTCGATGACTCCCAGCGAACCATTTGCGGCTGAGTTCTGGTCGGCCGCCGCGTTTGCGACGTTTTCCGCGGAATCGTCGGATTCCTCAGCCTCGGTGCCGGTGTGTCGGAACCCTTCGTCATCGACTTCGGGCATGGCGCCGGGTTGCTTGGCCCAATCGCGGATGGTGGCTGTGCACAGCAGGGTGGGGATGCCGTTGATGGCCACGGCGTCCGAACCGCACATGCCATGACCGCATGAATAACGGAAGGCCAGCGTCGGGTCGACGGTGCGTTTGATGGTCAGCAGGCAGTCGAGCACGGTGTCCGAGGGGCGCGCGGGAATCGTGTATTCCTGCACCCACTGCTTGCCGCGCGGACGACGGCGCGCCGCCGAATCCGAGCCGCCGCCGAACGGGGAGCTTTTCTTGGCAAACGGGCTGCCACCGCGTGCACGTTCGGCACGCCCGGGTCGCGGCGTGAAACGATGCACTTGCAGGGTAACCGTCGTGTTGCTCGACTCAGCCATGTTCTGCCTCCATGAAACAGTGGGACGTCAAGTCCAATATTAGCCAACCTATTGTGCCACAAGCCTAGGCGGCTTGGGTATTACCACCAGCGGATCAGTACTCGCGCTTCTTGGGCGGATAGTCGGTGATGTGCACCGGCTTGAAACTTACCGAACCATCATCGGCGACCATCGAGTGAGCAAGGAAATGCTCATCGTCGCGTTCGGGGAAATCAAGGCGTTGCATGGATCCGCGAGATTCCTGACGGGATTCGGAAGCGTGCAGCATGGCCTCGGCCAGTTCAATCAGATGACGGACTTCCCAGATGGCGGTGACCTCCTGATTGAATGCGGCGGTCTTGTCATGAGCCCGCAAGGTATCGGCAACCGGTGTGATGTCGTTGTTGATCTGAGTCAACGCCATATCGATGGTCTGAGCGGTGCAACGTACGGCCAGAGCCTGCTCCATCACTGATCCGAGTTGGGCCATGAGCTGATAAGGATTGTCGGTGGGCCCGCCATCGTCTGAATCATCCATCGGTCCAGCGAGCAGTTCGTCAAGCTCTGCCTTGCGGGAATCGGCAGCCTGACCGGCGGCATCGGTCAGCATGTCATCGGCCGAATCATCGGCCATGGGGGAGTCAACCGGGTTCTCGGCGATGCGTGCGGCCATCGTCTGACCAGCACGTGTACCGAACAGACAGGCGTCGAGCAGAGAATTGCCGCCCAGACGATTCGCACCATGTACGGAGACACAAGAGCATTCGCCAGCGGCGAACAATCCATCGACTACCTGCACGGCACCGTCGGCCCAACGGTACACCTCGCCATTGGTGGTGATGGGGATGCCGCCCATCGTGTAATGCGCAGTGGGCTTGATAGGCACCAGGTCCTTGGCCGGATCGAGGTTCGCGTATTGCTCGATGGTTTCGACCACCTGCGGCAGCACTTCCTTCATACGTTCGGGGTTGATGCCGGTCATGTCCAGCCAGACGCAGTCCTTCGGACCATCCGGGTCCTTTGGGTCGGCGACGCCGCGGCCGGCGTCGATCTCTGCCATGATGGAGCGGGAGACCACGTCTCGTGCGGCCAGATCCCTATGCTCCGGGGCGTAGCGTTCCATGAACGGCTCACCGTCGGCGTTCCTCAGGATGCCGCCTTCGGCGCGGGCCGCCTCGGACAGCAGGATGCCGGTGTGTGCGAGCCCGGTGGGGTGGAACTGCACGAATTCGATGTCCTCAAGCTGCAATCCGGCGGCCAAGGTCAATGCCATGCCGTCGCCGGTCAGGTCCCAGGAATTCGACGTGGTGTGGAACAGTCGGCCCGCGCCACCGGTGGCAAGAAGCACGTTGCGCGCGTGGATGGCCTGAATCTTGCCCGAATGCGTGTCAAATGCCACGATGCTGGCCGCCTGCTTGCCGTCGTCGGCGAGCACCAGGTCGGTCACATACCATTCCTCGGCGAACTCGACGCCTGCCGCCACGCACTGCTGCCACAAGGCGTGCAGAATCTGGTGGCCGATGCGGTCGGCCGCATAGGCGGCGCGCTTGACCGGGGCACCGCCGAACTCGCGCGTGTGGCCGCCGAACCGGCGCTGGGCGATATGCCCGTCATCGGTACGGGAGAAGGCCACGCCCTGACGCTCCAGGTTGATCACGGTCTGCGGCGCGTATTCGGCGAGCAGTTTGGCCGCGTCCTGGTCGACGAGCCAGTCGCCGCCCTTGATGGTGTCGTAGTAATGCCAGTGCCAGTCATCGAACTCCACATTGCCTAGGCTCGCGGCGATGCCGCCCTCGGCCGAACCGGTGTGCGAACGCAGCGGCTGCAGTTTGGAGACCACGAGGATCTTCGGGTCCACGCCTTGTTCCTTGAGCTCGGTGATTTCGGGGGAGCGCAGCAGTCCCAACGCCGCCGACAGGCCGGCCGCTCCGGCGCCGACGATCACCGCATCATACATATCTTCCAAACGTTTCGGACTCATGGGTTCGATTCTCGCACACCCGCCGAACAGCCTTCGAGCCGTGTCATGGAAGCCGATTAGCCGATACGGCTGCTCAGCTTGAGTATGCCGGCATCACGCTCGATCACTCCCTTCAGCTCCAATGCGCCGAGTAGCTCAAGTATGGTGCCGATATTGGGAATCTCGTCGGGTACCGTCTCTCGCGCCACACGCAATAGTGCGTCCGGGGTGACGATGAGATGTCGTTTACGGCATTCACGAATCAATGCCACTAATGTGCGTTCCATTTCCGGCAGCTTGGCGATAATGATACGTTGTTGGGCTTCCTTCTCGGGATCGGGCTTCGGCTTGGCACGAAGATCCGGCATCTGATGCGACGAGGGCAGCTCTTCACCCTTGCTCTTGTTGGCACCGGCTTCGGCAGTTGCGCTCGCCGGCCCATCCTTGGATTGAACGAGTGTAGGCTGAGTATGCTTGGTCTTAAGACGTTTCGAATGACCTGAATCTTGTGACGACTCCTGTGACGCCGATGATTCCGAGGATACTGGCGATAACGGAGTAGTTGCCGGCACTTCCATGGCCTCCTCGTTTTCGGGCGAGTCCTGACCTGTGGATTTCGATATGCCCGGGCATGCTGCCATAACGGGCTTATGCCGTTCATGACATATATCCTCGGTGGATGTGGCAGCACACAGAATCATCGCTCGGTGGTCGCCGATCATCTTATTGCACCCGGCGTTGCAAGGCTGATTGATGTCACCGGGAACCGCATACACTTCGCGCAGCAATTCGCATGCCCATCCCGCGGTGTTGAGCGCTCCGGAACGCAACCGGGCTTGCGTCACAATCAATGTGGAAGACATGGCCGCGATAATGCGGTTGCGGAGTAGAAAACGACGGGCTTCGGGAATCGTCCCTGGGCACAGTTCACTGATCAGTGCACCACCCTGCGCCTCGATACGTTCGAACAGCGTGCGGTTACGCATCGGTCCGATATGGTTGAGCCCGCCGGCGAATACGGCAACGGTTCTGCCCACATTGGCGGGTATTCTGCCGTGCAGCGCATTCAACGCTCCCCAATGTGCCGCCGCATCCGTGCCCATCGCGCCTCCGGACACGACCAGATGCCCGGCAACGGCTGCCTGTTCGGCTACGGTGTGTGCCACATACCGGCCATATTCGGTCACGTCCCGTGAACCGACGATGCCGACCGGTTTGGCGCAACTGATCAATGCGCGTGGATCGCCTTTGATCCACAAACACAGCGGTGGCGCCCAATCGGAGCGAATGGACAGGTCGGCCAACTGCGAGGGCCAACATGGATGGCCAGGGCCGATAATCCATTGCGTGCCATCCATAGTGAACCAGTCGGCCAGTTGGATGATGTCTTGCGAGGGCAGGTCCATCATGCGGTTATGCCAGCCGGCCAGTGCATTGCGGAAGGAGCGCATCGCGTTCGCCGACGCCTTGCGGCCCCATCGAGTGAGGCCGTCCACGAACATGCGGTCAATACGTGACAGCGCCGGGCCGCAGATTTCAGATGGCTGGCTTGGGTGGGATTGCGCCAACGCATGCCAGAGGGATTCGGCGTTTTCCGCGCCTTTGAGTGTGGCGTACATCATCACATCCGCACCATCAAGACAGAACGTGAGCGCGGCACGATACAACGTATCCGTGGGAGGTACGGGAATAGTGCGCGAAACGGCGAGACTCGTATCGGTGTGATCCACACTGCCTGCGGTGCCGCCAGATTGCCGGATATCAGTAGCGTTACTCATGTCATCCTCGTTCTCATTTCGATGCCCTGATGGACGTCCTGTTCAGTGGGGGATACGCGGCCGGCCAGATCGGCGAGCGTCCAAGACAGACGCATGGCGCGATCAGCCCCGCGCAATGTGAGTTGATGATTGGACAGGGCCCGATTGACCAATTCCATCGCTTTCAGCGATGTATTGGCGTGCAGCCATTTGCCCGAAGCTTGCGCGTTGCACACCCATCCATACTGTCTGAACCGATCTTTGGCCACTTGACGGGCGCGAATCACACGAGCTTGTATCCCGGCACTGGACTCGCCGATTGGCTCGCTTTGCGCGGCAATGCGCGAGACTGGTGGCACCGCCATCTGAATATCCACACGATCCAATATCGGTCCGGACAATCGCGAGAAATAACGTATACGGTCTTTTTCCCGGCAAGCGCAACGTTCGCCGGTGCCGTAATAGTATCCGCACGGACAGGGGTTGGCCGCCATGATGAGTTGGAATGAGGCCGGGTAATAGGTGCTGCCTTTTGAACGGGAAAGCGCCACATACCCGGATTCCAATGGTTCGCGCAACGTCTGCAGGGCGCGTGCGCTGAATTCCGGTGCCTCGTCCAGAAACAGAATGCCTCGATGCGCGCGCGTGATTGCGCCGGGAACGGCGATGCCGCTGCCACCACCCACCAAGGCCGCCGTGCTGGCGGTGTGGTGCGGTGCCTCGAACGGCGGCATGTCGGTGATGCCGTACTGAGGCAGTATGCCGCACAGCGATCGAATCGATGCCACCTCCAGTTGTTCCGCCTCGTTCAACGGGCACATGATGCCGGGCATACGTGAGGCCAGCATGGTTTGCCGCTGCCTGGTGGGCCGGTCATGATGAGATTATGCCCGCCTGCCGCCGCCACTTGCAGCGCCCATTTGGCATGCTCCTGACCCAGAACCTCGTTCATATCGCCACAATCGTTGGGATGACTTGTGGGCGATTGATCCGTGGTGGTCTCGTCAGTAACCGGTGTATCGGGAATCGTATAGGTGGCATCGCCGCCCATCAGTTCGATGAGCTCACCCACATGCCTCACGCCCACTACATCCAGTCCATCCACCATCGAAGCCTCGTCAAGATTGCGATGGGGAACAATCATTTTGCGCACGCCACGTTCCTCGGCATGCAGCATGATCGGGAGCAGCCCATGAATCGGCAGCACCGAGCCGTCAAGATTCACTTCGCCGAGCACAATGGTATCTTCTAGGCAATCATGCCCTATGGCACCCGCCGCACATAGGACGCTGGCCGCGATGGCCAGATCATGCGACGAACCGCGTTTGGGCATGGCCGCAGGGCTCATGTTCACGGTTACACGGGTTTGCGGCCAACCGAATCCAGTGGCTTGACACGCCGATTTCACGCGCTCGCGGGCTTCGGACAACGATGCATCTGGCAATCCGATGATGCTGAAGTATGGCAAGCGAGGGCTGATGAAAGCCTGCACTTGGACGATGAAGGCCTTAAGGCCGATCAGTCCGACTGAGAGGGCACTGCCGATAGCCATTCTACTCCTTTCACAATGTGTTTCGCAACGTGGCTGTTTTTTTGGGGGGCTTCAGAAGGCATTTTCAATGTGATGCACGAGCGGCCTGCCCACCCGAAGCACGATGGTGACAACATCGAAACGGACCGCCGAATGCGGCACACGATTACGCCGGTCAAGCAGCCAATCGCAGGCGGCTTTCCTGAGATTGTGCTGTTTCGCCGGCGTAATGGCCTCTTGCGGATATCCGTAATGCATGGACCGGCGTGATTTCACTTCGACGAACACCACCGTGTACTCGGGATTGAGCATCACGATGTCCAATTCGCCGTAACGGGTATGCCAATTGCGGCTCAGGGTCGTCCAACCATGTTCCTCCAGCCACGCGGCGGCATACTGCTCGCCGAGCGCGCCGAACTGTTTGGGCGTCAGATTGCGGTCGCCCATTGTGGCCGCAATCCGTTCCGAAGACAGCGTTGCCTGCGGATCAGGTGAAGCCAGCATGGGCTGGTGAAAGGCAAGACCGGCGTCGATGCCGGACTTCGTCGTCGGCTGGGTAGGTGGTAAAGCGTTCATGATTCCACTGTGCGGGTTACTTATGTAAGAGCACAAGCGCAACCGGCAAATGTGGATACTATGACGCGGTTTGGCGTGTTGTGGATAACGTGTGTGGATGAAAACCCGATTATCCACCATTAGTTCAGAAGGTTTACCAAGGCTCCCCAGCTGACTTACCTGTGGATGACAAACAACCCGCCGGGTTGTTCGCTAAACGCGTCAGACCCAGTGAGCGGAGAGGGGAGCCAAGGTGCGGTCACTTCACCAAATCGGTGAGTTCGCCAAGGCTCAGTTCGAAACTGACGCCACGATCCTCGAAATGCGGCTGGTTACGGGTGCTGACCATGGCGTGGCGCACGAACTCACCGGCGATTTCGGCCGACTCGGCCAGGTCGCGGCCGGCCATCACCGCGCCGCACAGGGCAGAGGCGAAGGCGTCACCCGTGCCATGAATCATGTATGGCAACTTCTCATGGGCCAGCTCGGTCTTGCCGGCAACACCAGTGGAAGCGCTGGCCACATAGTTGACGATTTTGCCATCGCCATGGTCGATGCCCTTCAGCACCACGTTCTTGGCACCCAACTCCAGCAGAGCACCAAGCAGCTCGTTAACCGTGGCCTCATCAATATCCTGGCCAGGATAGTCACGCTTGGTGAGAATGCTTGCTTCGGTGAGGTTCGGCATCAACACGTCGGCACCATCGGCCAGCGCGCCCATTGCCTCGCACAGCTCCGGTGTGTACGTGGGGTACATTTCGCCGGCGTCTCCCATCACCGGGTCAACCAGACGCAGCGCGTTCGGATATTCGCGGTAGAGACGCTGAATGATTGCCACCTGATCGGGGGAGCCGAGGAAGCCTGAATACATGCCATCCAGCTCCACGTCTTCCTTCTGCCAGGCATCCAAGTAACCGGAGAGAATATCCGTGGTGTCATGGAACGTGAACACTGCATAGCGCGTGTGCGCCGAGAACAGGGCGGTCGGCACCGGGCACACATCGCAGCCGGCGGCCGAGAGAATCGGAATCGCGGCGGTCAGCGAGCACTTGCCGTAACCGCACATGTCGTGCACGGCGGCCACGCGCGGAATATAGTTCGGATCACGGTCATACAGTGTTACATCGGTCATGTCTGTTCGAATCCCTTCACCATGTTGGCGGAATAATTCATTGGCGATGTTTGACTGTAGTCGTTCGTCATGTAAACCATGTAACCGGGCGGCAGAAAATGAAACAGACGTCATCACCGAGCGGGCAAACCGTCTTGGTGACGGGTGGAACAAGCAATCATCACGGACACTTGAGCCATGCGCGAAAGGCATGGCAGCGATATCACCGTGACCGCAGTCGACCTTGAAAGCGCATGCGTGCGGCCCGGCGTGTCGCGATAATTTCAACGACTTTTTCGTGACTTCTGACAGTCGCTCACGTCAATGATCCCAAGGTTTTATAAGCCCTTATAGGCAAGTCCGATAACGTTCAGCTTGCGCCGCGCGGCCCAAGCGTCGTAACTTCATAACCAACACCTCGCCAACCGCCCGAACACGGCAGGCGGGTGGCAAGGAAAAATCCTCGCGACCTAGCACAACCAAGGAGAATACCATGGCCGAGAACAACAAGAAGTACCGTTTTGAAACCCTGCAGTTGCATGTGGGCCAGGAACAGGCCGACCCGGCCACCGATTCCCGCGCCGTGCCGATCTACCAGACCACCTCCTACGTCTTCCACAACTTCGATCACGCTGAGGCCCGATTCGGCCTTGCCGACCCGGGCAACATCTACGGCCGTCTGACCAACTCTACCCAGGGCGTGTTCGAAGACCGTATCGCCGCTCTTGAAGGTGGTACCGCAGGCCTTGCCGTCGCCTCTGGTGCAGCCGCCGTGGAATACGCGGTGCGCAACATCACCCAGTCCGGCGACCACATCGTCGCCGCCAAGAACATCTACGGCGGCACCTTCAACCTGCTGCGCCACACTCTGCCGCGCGACGGCATCACCACCACCTTCGTTTCCGCCGAGAACCCGCAGGAGTTCGAGGACGCCATCCAGGGGAGAACACCAAGCTCGTCTACTTCGAGACCTTCGGCAACCCGAACGCTGATCTGCCGGACTTCGAGGCAATCTCCGAAATCGCCCACAAGCATCACCTGCCGGTGATCGTGGACAACACCTTCGCCACTCCGTACCTGTTCCGCCCGCTGGAGCACGGCGCCGACGTGGTGGTTGAATCCGCCACCAAGTTCATCGGCGGCCACGGCACCACTTTGGGTGGTGTGATCGTCGAAGGCGGCAAGTTCAACTGGGCCGAGGTGCCGGGCAAGTTCCCGACCCTGACCGAGCCGGACCCCTCCTACCACGGCCTGAACTTCTACGAGGCTCTCGGCGGCACCGCCTTCGTGACCCGTATCCGCGCCATCCTGCTGCGCGATACCGGTGCCACCTTGTCTCCGTTCGCCGCATTCTTGCTGCTGCAGGGCACCGAAACCCTGTCCCTGCGTGTTGAGCGCCACGTCCAGAACGCGCTGAAGGTCGTCGAGTACCTGCAGACCGTGCCGGAAGTCGAGTTCGTTTCCCACCCGTCCATCCCGGACCGTCCGGATCACGACCTGTACGAGAAGTACTTCCCGAACGGAGCAGGCTCCATCTTCACCTTCGATATCAAGGGCGGAAAGGATGCGGCTCGCGTCTTCATCGACAATCTGCACCTGTTCTCTCTGCTTGCCAATGTGGCCGACGCAAAGTCCCTCGTCATCCACCCGGCTTCCACCACGCACTCCCAGGAGACCCTGGAGGAGCTCGAGGACCAGGGCATTCACCAGGGCACCATCCGCCTGTCCATCGGCACCGAGAACATCGAGGACATCCTCGATGACCTGAAGGGCGGCTTCGAAGCCCTTCGCGCTTCCGGCTTGGCCAAGTGAGGTCGACAGGAGGGTTGACGGCCCGATGAGAAGGGGCGCGATGCTAATGGGGTGCATCGCGAATCATCGAGCCGCATGGGGCGCCTTCCGCCTGATCGCTTGACCCAAGGAGTAGAAAGCTCGCACTGATGTCATGCAGTGCGGGCTTTCTTGCGTCTGTATGCCTCACACTGTTTGCGCAGAGGCATGAATAGTGTGAGACCTGAGACGACATAATCCTCAAGGATGAGGGCCGGCGCGTGGCCGACCGCCCAATTCAGTCTGGCGCACGATGGGGCGCGCCGTTATTTCTTCATAAGTTGGAATCATCATCCGGGCATAAGGCCCGGCCAAATATGGAGAGACATTATGAACGTGCAGAACCCGGCCGCATCGCGCGGCATCGCTATTCAGGCCGTCGACTTGGTCAAGAACTACGGCACTGGCAGCAATATGGTCCATGCCCTGCGCGGCGTGAACGTGAGTTTCGAACGCGGCAAATTCACCGCCATCATGGGCCCGTCCGGCTCCGGCAAATCCACGCTTATGCACACGCTCGCCGGCCTCGACTCCGCCACATCCGGGCGTATTCTTTTCGGCGGGGCAGACCTGACCCGCATGGATGACAAGCAGCTCACCTTGCTACGTCGCCACAAGATCGGCTTCATCTTCCAAAGCTTCAACCTGTTGCCCATGTTCACCGCCGAACAGAACATCCTCATGCCACTGACTCTCGCCGGAGACAAGCCCGACCGCGCCTGGTTCGACCTGCTCGTCGATACCCTGGGACTGAAGCAGCGCCTGAACCACCGACCGAATGAACTGTCCGGTGGCCAGCAGCAGCGCGTGGCCATCGCCCGCGCGCTGATTACCAAGCCGAAGCTGGTGTTTGCTGACGAGCCGACCGGCAACCTCGACTCCGTTTCCAGCGCCGAAGTGCTCGGCTTCCTGAAGCGTTCGGTCAACGAGCTTGGCCAAACCATCGTCATGGTCACGCACGATGCGGTGGCCGCCTCCTACGCCGACCGTGCCATCGTATTCGCCGACGGACAGATCGTGGCCGACGAGGCGAATCCCACTGCCGAAACGATGAGCGAGCTGCTTATGGCCGAACGCGAACGTGCCACGCGCACTGCCGTCACCAGCACACGCGCCGACACGCTCGCCCGTCTTGCCGGCGTAAAGGATGTGCCCAACCTGCCCATCACCGACGCTCCATTGCCCCCAGCTGGGAGAACCGGCACCATGCGCCATGCCCGCGCCGCCGCACAGCACGCTCGCTGAGCCGGAAAGCGAGAGACAGGACACCCCCATGTTTTCCATCACTCTGAAACTTATGAAGAAAGCGCCAGGATGCTGATTCCGGCAGGCATCGCCATCCTGATCGGCACTGCGTTCATCGCCGCTACCTTCCTGTTCGGCAACGCGATGAACGATGCGCTTGCCGCCCAGAACGCCGCCCAGCTCGGCGGCGCGAACTACGTGATCAGCCCGGATAGAGGCAAGGACCTGACCGATAAGGACCAGGACTACATCTACACGCGCACGGTTAACGACTTCCAGCTTGACCGCATCCGCGCCACCGAAGGCGTCAAGGACGCACGCGCCAGCTACGCGGGTTCCGTGACCGTAACCCGTGGCAACAAGCATGCCAGCAGCTACGTCATCACCACCGCCGCAAAACGTACGCTGCTGCCGGTCACCATCACGCAAGGAGACCAGCCGGCGGACAGCAACGAGATTGCCCTGACCAAGTCCGTAGCCGACCAGCTTGGCGTCAAGGTAGGGGACCGTGTGACCGTCAACTCGCAGGCGGCGCAGTATGCGGGCAAGACCGGCGATTCGGCCGGTAATACCGGTGACGCTGGTGATGAGTCGGCCCAGAACGCCGATGTCACGAGCTCGCACGACGGTGATTCCGATGCCGCGTCCGGCGTGTCCGCCTCATCCGATGGCGCCAACACTGCCGACTCCGGCATGACCGTGCGCGTGGTAGGCCTCACCGACGACCCGAACGGTGCCTACGCCTACTACGGTGGCGCTTCCGTGCTTTCCGACAACGTTATTACCGCAATGGCCGGTAGCAACGATTTCGGCAACCTGCCTGTCTACCTCGTCTATCTCGATATCGACGATGCCAGCGACGCGGCCACGGCGTCCACCGTAAAACAGGTCAGCACACTGCTTCCTAAGCATTTCAGCGTGCAATCCCGTGCCGCGCTCGCCGAAGAATCCGTCAAAAACATGAGTTCGGGCGAAACCAGCATCACCACCATCTTCCTGCTGAGCTTCGGCATACTTGCCATGCTGGTCGCGGCACTCGTCATCGCCAACACCTTCCAAGTGCTCGTGGCACAGCGCCGCCGCACACTCGCCCTGCTGCGCACCATCGGCGCGAACAAAAGCCAGCTGTATGTCTCCGTGCTGTTCGAAGCCGGTGTGCTGGGACTGATCGCCTCCGCACTGGGAGTGGGCCTGGGCATCGGACTCATGGCCGCGCTATGCCAGTCGGGCCTGATGAAAGCCACCGGCATGACCATGCGACTGGTACTATCCGGTCCGGTGTTCACGGTGCCGATGGCATTCGGTATCATTATGACGGTGATTGCCTCGCTAGGCTCCGCGCGTTCCGCTACCGCCGTCACCCCGCTGGAAGCGTTGCGACCCATCGAACTGACCGACACGCGACGGGCCGGTGTGGTCCGCGCCGTGATTTCCATGCTGCTGATTGTGGCCGGCGTGGCACTGTGCGCATTCTCTGTATGGCAGATGTCCGAGAACATCGCCGGACGTGATTCAATGGCCGACAAGCAGTATCCGCTGGTGCTGCTCGCCGCCATCATCGGATGTGCATTGATTTTCCTTGGACTGGTGCTTTCCGCCACGTTCTGGCTACCGGTGCTCATGCGCGGCGTGGGCGCGCTGGTTGCACTGGCCGGTCCGTCCGCCAAAGTGGCACATGCGAACATTCAGAAGAACCCGCGCCGCGTGGCCGCCACCGGTGCCGCACTGCTTATCGGCGTGACGCTGGTCTCCACCATCGCCACCGGTGCCGCCAGCGCCAAGCAAACCATGAACGAGGCGCTGACCACGCGCTACAGCGTCGACATGATTGCCGCTGGCACCGATATGACTGGCAAACAGGCCAGCGAGGCAGCCAAAGTCAAGGGCGTTCAGAGCAGTGTCTACGCGCCGACCCGTATGATGACCATGAAGGATGCCGACGGCAAGAGCCTGAGTGTGCTGGTCGTGGGCGTGGATGGCGTCGACGCGTTGCGCAAGGTGGTGCGCTCCGATTTGTCCGGTGTGACCATTGATGGCGATTCCGTACTGATGCCCAAGTATTCCGCCGCTACAGGCAAGGATATTCCGCTGGACAAGAGCGTTACGTTCACTGCTGGAGCGGCCGAAGCGCAAGCCGATGCCACCAATGGTCCGTCCGGTAATGATGCGAACGGCAGCGCCGAAAGCGGCAATGGACAATCCGGCGGCACACAGACGCTGACGCTCAAACCGCGGAAGGTGGACTATCGCCGCATCGCCTCCAACTACGCCGCGGTCGCCTTCGTAGACGCCAGCCACTTCACCAACGGTGGAATCAAGGCCGACGGGCATATCATGCTTATGCGCATTGACGCCGAAGGCGCGGGTGTTGCGTTGAACGACGTATTCACCAACGTGCAGAATGTGTTCTCCGCCAGTGCGGGTGTTACCGTGACCGGTCCGGTGGCCGAACGTACGCAATGGGAGACCATGATCAACGGCATGATGGCATTGTTGGTCGGTTTGATTGCGGTGGCTGTGCTCATCGCCTTGGTCGGTGTGGCGAACACGCTGAGTCTGTCGGTGATCGAACGCACACGCGAATCCGCCACCTTGCGTGCCATCGGCATGACGCGCGGCCAACTGCGGCGCTCGCTGGCGGTGGAAGCTTTGCTGCTTTCGCTCGTCTCCGGCGTGGTGGGAGTGGTATTGGGTACCCTGTTCGGCTGGCTTGGATCCTACATGGTGTTTAGTTTGTACGGCGACACCGTGTTCCCGTTCGAATGGGCCACCAACGGTGTGGTGCTCGGCGTCGCCGCGCTCGCCGCTCTGCTGGCCAGCGTGGCACCCGCCCGCCGGGCCGTCAAAACGCCACCCGTCGAGGCCTTGGCCGAGGCGTAGAGCAATAAGCTCCCTCATCAGAGGGAGCTTTGCTACACCAGCCCGTTATCGTACGCGAAGACTACAGCCTGTACGCGGTCACGGGCGTTGATTTTGGCGAGGATGTGCGCCACGTGGGTTTTGACGGTGGGAAGAGAGATAAAGAGCTTGTCCGCGATCTCCTGATTGCTCAGACCATGGGCGATCTCCACCAGCACCTCGCGTTCACGGTCGGTAAGCAGATCCAGTTCGGGATCGGTGTATGCCGGGCGTGACGTATTGGAACCGTCGGAAGCGGCTTCGGCAGGGGAGGGGATGCCGGTCATCGAGCCGGCACCGTTGCGGGCCGCACCGCCAGAGACGCCGCCGGCGGAACCGTACATGGCACCGGAGCGCGCGACATCGCCGGTCAGCGAACCATGCTGCGCGTAACCGTCCTGCATCATCTTTTCGATGAGTCGCTTCGTGGCGGAAGGCGCGATGATCGCATTGCCTTGGAATACAGTACGAATCGAATTGAGCAACGTTTCCGGTTCGGTGTCCTTGAGCAGGAAACCCGAGGCACCGGCATTGATGGCAGCCATCACATACTCGTCCAAATCGAACGTCGTCAGAATGATCACGCGCGTCGGCCGGTCGTCAGCCGATTCGGCCGAGACGGTCGCGTTGGCGGCCGGGCTGGCCGAATCGGCCGCGTCGCCCGGCGCGGCGGAGAGCGAGGTAATACGGCTCGTGGCCTCAATGCCATCCATGCCGGGCATACGCACATCCATCAGCACCACGTCGGGATGCAGGGATTCCGCCAACGCCACGGCTTGGGCGCCGTCGGACGCCTGCCCGACCACCTCCATATCCGGCTGCGAACCAATGACCATGGCAAAACCGGCACGCACCAGCTCCTGGTCGTCCGCAATAATCACGCGAATGCTTCTGCTCTCGTTCATGCTCTCCACTGTATCCGTTTCCTATCGGAGCGCCGCTCCATAAACACCCTGATTGTTCCCTGAGTTCTTATTGGGCAAGTCTCTCACCGGGGTAACGTTCCCGCGTGCTGCATCTGACTATCCAACGAAGCCGCCGGTCGCAACTGCATATCCGGCTGCACACCCTCATGGGTCTCGTCGCTGAACCCGGTTTCACGCAACACTTTCAACAGCTGACGCATATGAGCCAATGCGGCGCGCCCCCGAGCGCCAATCGCGGCAAAAGCCGCTGCAATCTGCATACTATCAGGCGCAGGTTCGGCGTTGAGCATCACCAGTCCCTCATCAGCCTGCGCAATCACCGATTCCAGCGTGGTCAGTACTTCGGTTTGCATCGTCGCACTAATACGGTTGCGCTCTAAGTTGGCCGCCAGCACCTTTTGCCGCTCCTGCTCGGCTCGCAGCGCCTCCTCGCGTTGCAACAGCACCAGAGCGTTTGCGCCACGCGAACGGCTCCATCGAGCCATCGCAATGCAGGCAAAACCGACCAACATGATTCCCCCGCCCGGCAGCAAGCCGGACAAAACCAGCCTCCATTTTGAGAGCATGGAACTACCATCGGGCAAAAAAACAGCTGACTGTATCCATTCCACCCAGTCATCACCTTGATGCCCGCAAGCCACGAATCGGCTGCCAGCGCCACGCTCACCCAGCGCCAAGCGGACTCTCGTCCATACAATACCGCCGAATACACGGATACCATCGCAAACATATTGATGGTCAAAATCGATGGCAAGAACAACAGTTGCACAGCAGACAGCACCGCCATCGCCAGCGCGCTGCCCTCTGGGAAGCGGCGGCGGAACGCCAAAGGCGAGAGCATAATAATCGTCAGCGTTATAGTCGGCACGCGGTTCGGCGGATACGGGGCATTGCCGATCATTCGCAAATCGCCATACGTGGCGGAATCAAATAGCGCAATCAGCACGATAGTGGCGATAACGTCCATCAGAAGATAGTGCCGCTCGGTCCACTGCGCAAATCGACCCACCCAGTTCGACTCATGCGCATCTCCTTGGTCGAGTACTTTGGGACGCGCCCGATCCATCAATCCTCGTATACGCGAGATAACGGTTAGCACCGGATCCTCCGTATCGGTGCCAGACTGTGGGGCAGCAGGGGGAGAGCGGAATCGTAGCCGCCACAATAAAGCCACCATTCGGCCCTGGACCGGCCTGCACGCTGCCACCCAACGACTCAATGCGTTCGTGCATACCAACCAATCCGTATCCGGGCTTATGACCGTCTGCTGCAGACGTCGCGCCACGGCCGTTATCGGATACGGTAATCGACAGCACATCGTTTGACCAGATTTCATCGATGGTGGCTTTAGCACCCTCGCCCGCATGTTTGCGCGTATTGGTCAGCGCTTCCTGCACAAGACGGAACACGGCGGTTTCCGCGTCGGCGGACAGCCGGTCAGGTTGCGCTTTGCCGGTCATATGCCGGGACACCACCAGATGTCCATCAAACAGCGAATCGATGTCGGCATATCCGGTACTGCCACTCGCACCGAACACATTGAACAGACGCTGCATATCATGCTGCGCGCGTTCGGCCTCATGCCGAATCGTACCCATCGTGTGCTTGGCGATGGCCAGATCATGCGCACCCGCATACCGGCCGCCATCCGACTGCACAATAATCGTGGAGAGCGTATGGGCCACCACATCATGCATATCGCGGGCAATGCGCGCACGCTCGGCCAGCGCCGCGATATGCGTCTCCTCTGCTTCCCGGGCCACGATGGAAGCATTGCGTTCGCGCATGGCCGTGAGCGTGGCCTTGCGCGCACGCTGCCATAACGCCATGATGATAATGCTCAGCACGCTGATTTCCATGCACAGCGCCTGCACGCCCATATCCCGCAGCATTTTGATTCCGCAGTTGGATACGCTCGGCTCGCTGATGAGACCGGGAGAGGCCGGGCATGTGGGCATGGTGACGGCGGTGGGCAGCCAGCTGGTCCAGGCGGTCCAAGCATTGGAGGATTCGCTCTTGAATAGCGGACCGACATTTAACGACACCGCCCAGACCGCAGCCGCGGCCAATCCCATGGCAAAGGCGGTGATAATGAATCGCAAGGAATGCTTGGGATTGCCGTACACGAGCACCGAATACAGGATGATGAGCGTATAGAAGTCGCCGTAGGTCATTAACGGGCCGAAGATGAGATGGGCTGCGGTCAGAGCCACGAACAGCCATGCGGCGATCTCCGGCTGGTATCGTCGCAGCATCAGCGGTACGAACGTCGGTAGCGACCAGAACAACAATGAATAATTGTTCGACACGAACAACAGTCCGGGATTCGAAGAGGAACTGGTGGAACTGATGAGCAGGATGGATCCGAATGTCAGTACTGCGGCGAGCAGGGTATCCCATAGCAGGGTGTGACTCGGCTTCCGAGCGAACCATGCCCTCACGTGCGCGACCATTTCCATATATCCCAAGGCTAGCGTGTCCGTTAACAAGTTGACATCACCCTTTAGGCGGATTTGTGGGCTAGAGTTTGAGCCATGACATTGCTGAGCAAATACTATGTACCGGGCCTCGCCATCGAGGACCATTCCATTGACGTACCTCTCGATTGGTCCGGCCATGAGCCAGGCCAAGCGTTCGACGGCGAACCATCAAACTGTTCTACCGTGTGGTCACCACGCCCGAACATGTTCATGATGATCTGCCGCTGCTGATATTCCTGCAAGGTGGTCCTGGCGGATCCGGCCCGCGTTTGAACAGCCCTACTTCCGATGGGTGGATTGAAGAGGCAACCAAGCATTTCCGCGTGATCCTTCCGGACCAGCGCGGAACTGGACGTTCCTCCCGAGTGGATACGCACACGATGGCGCGATTGGCCGCCGCTCACGAGGATGATGCAGCCGGTGCCGCCCGCGCTCAAGCTGATTTTCTGAAGAAGTTCCTTGCCGATTCCATCGTGCGTGACTTCGAACATCTGCGCCTGACCGAATTCGGTGGCCGCAAGTGGGTGACGATGGGCCAAAGCTACGGCGGCTTCCTGACCCTGACCACACTGTCCCTGTTCCCGGCCGGCGTAATCGCCAGCTTCACCACCGGCGGCATCCCGCACGTGCCGGCCGACGCCGCTGAAGTGTACGAGCATACCTTCCCGCGCATGGTGCGCAAGACGACTCAGTTCTACGAGCGCTACCCACAGGACAAGGAGCGCGTGGCCGCCATTGCCGACAAGCTGCCGACTACTGCGGAAGTCGCCGAATTCGTTGGCAAACTCACCGATTCCGTACTGAATCCGATGGCTGGTACCGATGTGGAGCATCGACTTGGCGTGATCGCCGGCATGGCCGCCCACGGCTTCCCGCTGATGCCGAACGGCGACCCGCTCACCGTCGAACGCTTCCAGTGCTTGGGATCCGACTTTGGCATGAAGCCGAGCTTCGAGCGTGTCCATTGGATTCTTGACGACGCCTTCCTTGATGGCGATGGTTCCGCTTCTGCCGACTCGCCGTTGTCTGACGAATTTTTGACCAAGGTGATGAACGCCACTTCGTCGCGCCCGCTGTACTGGCCGCTGCAGGAGTTCATCTACGCCAACGGTGAGATGGAACAGCCGATTCGCTGGGCCGCCCAGCGCGTGCGCGATGGCAAGCCCGAATTCGGTGCTGATGAACGCCCGCTCAACTTCACCGGCGAGGCCATGTTCCCGTGGGTGTTCGAACAGGAGTCTGCGTTACGCCCGTTCAAGCCGGCCATGGACCTGCTCATGGAAGACACGCACTTCGGCGTGATCTATGACGAAGAACAGCTGGCCCGCAATGAGGTGCCGCTGCAGGCCGCCGTTTACTTCGACGACATGTATGTCGATTCCGGTATGCAGCTCGACACCTTGAGCCGCGTGGGTAAAAGCCACTACTGGATCACCAACGAATTCGAGCATGACGGTCTGCACGGCTCGCTCGTCTTCAAGCACCTCTACACCGAAGCCCTCAACCGAGGCGACCTCGAAGAACTGTTCTGACTCAAGGAAGCAAGCTCCCTCTGATGAGGGAGCTCTGTATGCATGCACGAAAGGAAAACGTATGACTCAGAACCTCACCATCGGTTTTATCGGATATGGCAACATGGCCCAGGCCATCGCCCAAGGCTTCGTTGACGCGGGCGTGGTCACCGGCGGCCAGATGATTGCCTGCGCCGCCCACTACGACAAGCTTGAGAAGACCACCGCCGAACTTGGCGTGCGTCCGTTGCACAATGCGCTGGAAGTGGTGACGGCCGCTGACGTGGTCATCATCGCCATCAAGCCCTACCAGATTGCCGCCGTTGTCAAGCCGCTGGCCGACGAACTTGCCAAGCCGGGCAAGATCGTCGTCTCCATCGCCGCCGGCTGGAATCTCAAGAAGTACCAGGACCTGTTCACCACCAAAGACGGCGAATCCGTCGACCCTCCGGACATCCATATCCAGTGCACCATTCCGAACACTCCGATGGCCGTGGGCAAGGGCGTGCTCGTCACCGAATCCGTCAACACCCTGACCGACGACGAAACCGAAACCTTCGAAAGCCTGTTCGGCCCCATCAGCCTCATCGAGCGCGTGGACACCGCGCATATGAACATCGCCATGGTGGTGGCTGGCTGCGCGCCCGCCTTCACTGACATGTACATCGAGGCCTTGGGCGACGCCGGCGTGCAGTACGGTCTGCAGCGAGCCACCGCCTACCGGCTCGCCGCCAAGATGGTCGAAGGTGTCGGCGCGCTCTACATGGCCACCGAAACCCACCCCGGTGCCATGAAGGACGCCGTCTGCTCGCCCGGTGGTACCACCATCAAGGGCGTCGCCCAGCTCGAAAAGGACGGTTTCCGCGGCTCGGTCATCGACGCCGTCGACGCCATCGTCGGCTGACTGCCAATCAGAGTTCGCGTATATTCGCATATCACAGTCAAAGCCTTCGAGCCGTATGCTCGGAGGCTTTTGCATATGGCCGGTTCACCACATGCAGGTTCAAGGTGTCCAGCTTCTCCCTAGACTTGGAATCATGTCTCTTACTATCGGAATCGTCGGACTGCCCAACGTCGGTAAGTCCACCATGTTCAACGCACTGACCCGCAACAACGTGCTGGCCGAAAACTACCCGTTCGCCACCATCGAGCCGAACACCGGCATCGTGCCGTTGCCAGACAAGCGCCTGCCGGTACTGGCCAAGCTGGTCCACACCGAAAAGGTCGTGCCCGCCACGGTGACCTTCGTGGACATCGCCGGCATCGTCAAGGGCGCCTCCGAAGGCGAAGGCCTGGGCAACAAGTTCCTGGCCAACATCCGCGAGGCGGACGCGATCTGCGAGGTCGTGCGCGCCTTCGAGGACGACGACATCGTCCACGTCAACGGCAAGGTGGATCCGGCCGACGACATCGACACCATCAACACCGAGCTGATCCTCGCCGACCTGCAGACCATCGAAAACGCGCTGCCCAAGCTGGAGAAGGATCTGCGCGGCAAGAAGATCGAGCCGGCCTACATGGACGCAGTCAAGCAGGCAAAGACCATCCTTGAAGCCGGCGAGACGCTCGACAAGGCCGCACGCGAAGGCCGCTTCGACAAGGATTCCGTCTACGACCTGCATCTGATGACCGCCAAGCCGTTCATCTACGTGTTCAACGTGGACGACAACGAGCTGGCCAACAAGGACCTGCAGGCTAAACTCGCCGCTTCCGTGGCCCCGGCGCCGGCCGTGTTCCTCAACGCTCAGTTCGAGGCAGACCTGACCGAGCTCGACGAGACGGATGCCCGCGAAATGCTGGCCGACGCTGGCTTGAGCGAGTCCGGCCTCGACCAGCTGGCCCGCGTGGGCTTCGACATCCTCGGCCTGCAGACCTTCCTGACCGCAGGCGTCAAGGAAGTGCGCGCCTGGCAGATCCACAAGGGCTGGACCGCCCCGCAGGCCGCCGGCGTGATCCATACCGACTTCGAAAAGGGCTTCATCAAGGCCGACATCGTCTCCTACGACGATTTCGTGGCCGCCGACGGCTCCATGGCCAAGATCAAGGAGGAAGGCAAGCTCCGTCAGGAGGGCCGCGACTACGTCATGGCCGACGGAGATATTGTCGAGTTCCGCACGGGGCTTACGTCTGGCGGGAGGAAATAGTGGGAAACAAGAATGCAACTTCTGTGGACGATAGTCTCAAAGAATGGGATAGTGCCTCGCTCATGCCTGGGGCGCAATGGATTCGAGCTGCGTTACAGGTGAACCCATATGGCTATGTGGGGCGCAGCAGCCCGAAAGACTATTTCAATGATGAGGAATCATATAATACGGCACTTTTGGACTGCTGCGACGAACAGGGTATCGGCCTGATTGCAATCACGGACCATTGGCGAGTTGATTCGGCAGTTGGCTTAATCAATGCAGCGCAAGATAGAGGAATTGTTGCGCTTCCTGGATTTGAGGCAAATTCATCGGAAGGAATTCATATCCTTGTCATATTTGAAGATGGAACACCATTTGATGAGATCAATGCTGCAATTGGACAGTGTGGTGCCAAACCAGGGTGTGCTAATGGCGAAGTAGGTGAATCGTATGCAGTTATTATGGAGAAGATGACGCGAGCAGGAGCTCTTCCGATTCCTGCGCATGTGAATGCGAGTCCTGCAGGTCTTCTTACCACTCGGTCTGGTCAGCCTCTCGCGGCGATGATTCGACAGCCAGATTTGCATGCTATCGGGGTATCCCCTCGTCGTGAGGCAGCTCGCGATCAAAAAGCAGTTGTAGAAGGTACTGGGATTTTTGAGCGAGTGCACCCCTTGGCTGTCATTTATGCTGATGACGTCATGGGGCCTCGTCATTTGAGAACCGAGGGAGCAAGTTGCTGGTTTAAGGTAAGCTCTGTTTCCCTGGAGAGTCTCAAGCTAGCTGTTCGTACACCGGAGACTCGAGTTTCTCTCTGTGACCCCCTGTCTGTACCGCGTGCGCGCATTATGAGTGTGTCTTGGATTGGGGGTTATCTCGATGGAGTGACCGTGCCAATCTCCTCAGATCTGACTGCGCTGATCGGCGGTCGTGGTGCAGGGAAATCGACTGTGATCGAGAGCCTTCGATACGCGCTGGATCTTAGCCCTATCTCAGATCAGATGAAGAAAGATCACAAGAACATTGTTGAATCAGTTTTGAATGTCGGCACGGTCGTACGTGTCAAGGTAGAGAGTGTGTCACCAACGACGGAGAGCTTTACCATTCAGCGAGAGGTCAACCAGCAGCCCGTTGTCCTGACCTCTAGCGACCAGATAACAAACCTTGCCCCGTCAGATGTGATCGGACCCGTTGAAGTGTTCGGGCAGCATGAGCTAGCTGAATTAGCAGGCGACTCGGTGAGTATTGCCCGACTAGTTCAGCGTTTTGCTGGATCAGAAGGGGACGATCCAACTCTCATCGATTTGCGCGAGCAGCTCCGAGCCAATCGGGAAGCGCTCAAAGGGATGGAGAAGGATAAAGCGGATCTGGAGGAGGAACAGGCGCAGGCTGACAGGCTCGAAGAGCAGCTCAACCGCTATCAAGAAACGGATGTGCCTGGGAAGCTTGAGGGACATCAGCGACTCGCACTCGATGAAGCCGTGTTTAAAGAAGCCTTGAAGCGTGTGGATGCGGTGGGAGATTTGCTGGAGCAGGATCAGAGTTCCGGTTGTCTGAGTGATCTTGTAGTGCCCCTTGACAACATTGACGGCGCGCCGCAGGCCGGATATCTGTCGCGAGCGTCGGATGAGCTGTCGGTTTTGTATACGACCTTGGCAGAGCTGATGAAGACTGCCTCCGGTGCGGTCGAGTCTGCTCGAAGTAAGATCGCTGCTGCGCAGTCTGACTGGAGCAAGGCAACATCGGCTGAGAAGGAGACGTACGCAGAAGTACTCCGACAGCTCTCAGACGAGGGACTGAATCCACGTCTGTATATTTCCCAAACGCAAGGAATTGATGGACATTCAGGCCGCCAAACCCCGACTGGATCAGAAGCGGAAGGAGATTAGGCGGCTCTTGGATGAGCGGACCGAACTCCTCAAGAAGCTTCGTAACCGCGAGATAGCAGTCTCTGACGGGCTCCATGATGCCATTCGATGTGCCAACGACGCGACGGGTGGGGTTGTGGTGGTGAAGTCGACGCCGATTAAGGATCGCAGCCACGTCTTTGATGTCGTCAAAAGCCACATTCGCGGGCAGTGAAAGCAGATTGAGGCAGCTATCGACAGTTCTGATTTCACTCCACTTGCACTCGCAGAAGCGATCAGAAACGGCAATGAAGCTCTCGGAGAGTTCGGAATCAAAGGGGCGCAGGCAAAAAATATGCTTGAGGCTGGTGAGGAACTGGCGCGAGAGCTGGAAGAGCTAACTGTTGGATTGGGTGTTGAGGTTCTCCTCAGAATGGATGGGCTGCAGGGCCTCCGTAGCATGGACCAACTGTCCAAGGGGCAGCGTGCGACGGCGCTTTTGCTGCTACTGCTCGGAGCATCCGATGCGCCGCTTATAATCGACCAGCCTGAGGACGACCTGGACAACAACTTCGTTTACCAGGGTGTTGTTCGACGGCTTCGGGATCTTAAAGGAAAGCGACAGATTGTTGTGAGTACTCACAATGCCAACGTGCCAGTCCTAGTGATGCTGAACTTATCGTGGCTCTTGAAAGTGATGGAACGCATGGGTGTCCTGCGAAGGGCGGCGTCGGCTCCTTGGATGAACGCTCGGTGCGCTTGCTTGTGGAGAATATTCTGGAGGGTGGGTCAGTCGCGTTTAATGCTCGTCAGCATCTATATGGGTTCTGACTTGAAATCCGGCGGGTCACATCGAGAGGCTGTATTCAGTCAAGAGTCTGGAAGAGAAGCATATTCAAAGGGCTGCAAGACTCCCCGTCAGGGCCCATGGGGTCGCTCTTATTCAACGACGGACGGGTGTAGCCTGATTCAGCTGGGTACTGAACTTGGCAATCGTAAGGAAGGATTGGGATTGTATGGGGTGGATCATTCTCTTCGTTTTCTTTCTGCTCATGCAAATCGTGATTCTGTTCGTGTTCTACAGAGTTGTCCTGAAGCCTCTTCCGGCTCAGATCAACGAGCTCCTTTTCTCAGAGCATTTCAAAAGTTGCCTTGCAAAGACTGCTGAGGACACGTCCGAACTGGTGCGTGCCAAGTTGCTTGAGTTGGAGAGCGAGCGACTGGAGGCGCTCTCAAAATACGAGGCGCTTAAGGGTCGTCGTGGCCTAACGACGACCGAAAGAAATGAGCGTGAAGGATTGAAGAAGACCTGCGCCCAACTGGACCGACAAATCAAGGGCGTCCGGGAGCAGCTGGGCTCATTGTATTCGGTACCAGTTCTCGTGTATCTAAGGAAATTCGAGAGAATCAGATTCGTGGCCGCGATAAACAAATATCTCGACGCGAGAACTCAAAGCTAACACTGCAAAGCGTGCCTGGCTTAGCTGGCGTTAACGAGAGCGGACGCTGGGTGGAGTTCAAGTTCAACGTCTCCAAGTAGTTTTCCTCGGCTCCCCTCTCTGAGGGGGAGCTGTCGCTGAAAGCGACTGAGGGGAGTGTTTCGGAAAGGTCCGAGCAGTGTTGGTTGCCCGGACCTTTCTTCATGCTGCGAACCTTTATGAACCTCGTTGAGATGAGATGTTTGCGTCCACCTTTCTCAGGCTTCCGCGTTCTCGTCGGCTCCTGTGACGAGAACATTCCTCAATGATTTCGATACCTGTATTTTCAGCGGACGTTTTCCGGTCTGTACGACCAGCCCCGCGGCCAAGAGCTCTTCCACGTATTTCCTTGCGCTCTGTTTGGACAGTCCGATGTGATGGGCCACTTCGTCCAACGACATGGATTTGGACGAGTCGAACAGCTCTTCCTGAATCACGCCATAGAGCACCGAGACGGCATTGCGCGATAGGCCATGCCTCTTTTCAAGCTGTGTACAGAGTATCCGACCTTTGTCGAGCTGATCGACCTTGATACTGAGTTCGTCAATCAGCTCATCTTGGGCTTGTTGGATGAATCCGAGGATGGTGTTCACGAAGAGCGTGAGTTCGCCGCAGTTCAGCTTGTCCTCCGCCTCCATGAATGCTTTGTAGTAGGCGTTCTTGTTCTCCGCGATGGTGCGGGACAGGGATAGCACGGTGGGCATAGTCAGGTCGTGGTTCAGGTACAGGGCCAGGAGATACCGGCCGGTCCTGCCGTTGCCGTCGTAAAACGGGTGAACATACTCGAACAGGAAGTGCGACATGATGGCCGACTGCAGCCGGGGAATCTCGTCGGAGGCCGTGAGGTGGATCATGTCGGTGAGGAGCGCGCCGATGTTGCCTTCGCCTTTGACTCCGTTATGGATCGCGAGGCCGTGCGGCCCCTGTATTTCCACATCGCCTTTCCGGAACAGGTCGCCGTCCGGCTGATCGCTCTCATCGATTTCGTCGAGCACGACCTTGTCATAGATGTCGCGGATGTCGGCGATGCCCGCCGGCAACGCGGAGTCCTTGTCCGTGAGGCTCAGGTACAGCTTGGCAAATTCGCTGAACCGCGCCTTGGAGTCGTCGCCGTCCCTCCTTGCCTTGTCGGCCGCGTCCACGGCGTCCTGGGTTTCCTCGCGGGTGCTGCGCACGCCTTCCATCTCGTTGGTGGCGAACAGTTCCTCACTGATGGAATGCCGTATGTAGTCCCAGCGCATGACGCCGGGAATCTGGTTCCAGAGCCGTGATACGCGCCTTTCGGCGAGAAGTATATTTTCCGTGAGCAGGGTCGTCTCGCGTGGCGTGGCGGAGAACAGTTCGCCCAATGGCGTGATGACCCCGGTCCTGAATGTGGAATCTGCCTCAAGCCGCTGCCGTGCGAGTGTCGCATGGTTATTGAAGGAATCGACTGACCTGTCGGCATGGAACAGCCTTGCCAAACTTCTATACTTCATATCCATGAGAGAGACTCGCTTCCCAAAGAGCATCCTTGATTGTAGAAAGTATAAGATAGAGAAGGAAATGAGTCAATAAACAACTATAAAATCATGGATAATACAAAAATATAGTTGTGCGCATGACTGCGTGTGAGTGACATATGCCATATGAAACATTGCGGGAATAAGCAAAGCATTTGAGGCAGCGCTGAAAATGAGGGTCTTGAAGCTTGTGTCCCGTATTCTTTTCTCCATTCCGCGATAAACATCGTGACGAGACGCAAAGAGACACGATAAACCGCCTCAGTGTTGGTAGTGCCCGAACTCTTGCGCACTTTGGTCTTCGCCCGTCCCTGTGGCGGTGATCAGTTCGCTGCTGGTACGGTCTCACCGAGCCTTGACATGTCGAGGTAGCGGCGCGTCGACCACTCGTCGGATGTCACGTAGCGGACCCTCGCGCAGACGAGCATCAACGCGCTGCGTCCGTCGGGGAACGAGCCGACCACGCGGGTCCTGCGCCTGATCTCGCGGTTGAGCCGTTCGATCATGTTGTTGGTGCGGATCCGACGCCTATGCTCGCGCGGGTAGTCGTCGAGCAGGTAGGTCGTGGTCTCGCCGATGCCCTCGCGCAGGCATTTGGCGGCCTCCTTGAGTTTCCGGATTCCATGTCCCGGGCGACGGATTCGGCCTTCTCCAACGCCTTGTCGCGTGATTCCATGGAGAACACGGCCTTCAGTGCGTCGGCCGCCCAGTCGCGGTTCCCGGGGTTGACCTCGGCGAGTATGTTGCGCTCGAAATGCACCATGCACCGCTGGTAGCGGGCATCGGGCAGCAGCTCGCCCGCGGCGGCGACCAGCCCCGCGCACCGATCTCCCGTCACCAGTCTCACGCCCTTGAGGCCTCGTGCGAGCATGCCTTTGATGAATTCGCGCCAGCTTTCCGCGTCCTCCTTCATGCCCTCGGCCACCGAAAGCACCTCGCGCCGCCCGTCCATGCCGACGCCGATGGCCACCGGGATGCTCACGTTCTCCACGGACCCGCCCCAGCACCTTTTTGTGCCACACGCCGTCCATGAACAGGTACGGGTAATCCTGTTCGAGGGGCCTGCCCGCCATGCGTCGATATCCGCATAGACGCGCTTGAGCTTGTCGCTCAGGGTCTGCGAGGGCATGCGGTCGCCCCACAGGAGCCGGCTGACATCATCGACCGGCGGGTGGAGACGCCGGCCGTACATGTCGATCAAGGCCTCCTCGACGCTCTCCTCACGCCGACGGTATCGTTCGATCACGGCCGACTCGAACACCGCGCCCTTGAGTTTCGGCACTTTCAGGCTCATTTTGCCGGCCTTGACGGTCAGGTCGCGCTCGTAGTGGCCGGCCCGGTACGCCTTGCGGTCCCCGCTGCGCTCGTAGCGCGCGGCGCCGGTGATCTCGTCGGCCTCGGCGTCGAGCATCGCGTTCAGGGTCTCCTCGACGCTTTTGCGGACCATCCGGTCCAGGGTGGTTTCCAACATGGCCTGGTCGACCTGTAGAATCTGCTGTGACATGGCTTCGTGCCCTCGTTTCCAATCGCGGTTTTCTAATGTCTGGCGACAGAAAATCGTACACAGGACACGGGCCATGCCCCTATCTCAAGCCCAAACCAAAGTGCGCAAAATCTCGGGCGTTATCCCATACACTGGTTTCGATGTATCGCAGAGCAAAGCGAGCAATAAGAAGGGGCGCAATGATGAGCGAACGATACCGGCTTGCCATGGCAGTCGGATTGACCGTAACGGTTGCCGGGCTTGCCTCTTCTGTGCTGGTAATGCTGCTGCTTAAAGGAAAGAAGGACATCATGACAACGCCATTTGATCAACAACCTCAGCCGGTTCCACCGTCCGAAGGCACGAATGACGCACCGGAAGATCGCGCGAATGCGCCTACCGTGCCGAATACTGTACCGGCTGGCCAACCAAACGTAGCGTCTGATGGTGCTACCACTACTCCGATGACTCCGGCTACGGCATCGCAGCAGCCCGCTGGCGCGCCATTTGATCGTGTATATGCGGTCAGTCCGCAACAGCTGTTCCAAGTTATTCACGACCAGCTGACTACTGGCGCCACGTTTACCTTGGATAACGAAAACACCCAGACCGGAGCGTTTTCCTTCCACTCCTACGATGGGGTGAACTGCATGCTAACCGTAGTCCCGCAGGGTGCGGCAGGGGCCGCCGTTCGTCTGGAGGCGACCGGGAACGAAAGCGCCAAGCGTGTTGGTGAGTTCCTCGCCTCTTTGGACAAGCGTATTGGTGTGGCTCCTGCACCTGCCACACATGGTGCCGGTGCTGCCACTGGTTTTGCGGGTGCCGCTGCGCCTGCCGTGCTTGCTCCGAATGCACAAGGGGTGAAGAAGACTTCCAAGCTGGCTGTGTTCGCCATTATTTGGGGAGTGTTGTTCGTACTCGCCCAATTTGTGGATGTTTCTGGCCGATCCTGGGGCGGACTGCTGTTCGCCACGGTGATTCCGGCACTGCTCTCAGGCTTCGCCGTATACGTGACTCGCCCGAGTGGCAAGGTGCAAGGCCGAGTGCTGGCACTGGGTGGCAGTCGGTATCACCGTTGTGGGTCTGGTAATCGGTGGCGTGTTCGTAATTCGTGACGGTGCGAAGGCCAAGGCTGATCAGGCGGAATTGGAAGCATCGCTCGCCACCAAGTGCGAAGCATATTCATGGCCGGAGTCGGATATCGCGGCGCTGCTGCCGCAGCCGAAATCCACCAAGGGTGAAATTAAAAGCGAGTCTTCGGACCACTTCTCCATCAAGGTGTGCGATACCGACGCCAAGCAGTATGCCGACTACGTCAAGTCCGTGCAAGACAACGGTTTCACCGTGGACTATAACAAGTCCGCTGACATCTTCAATGCCAAGAACGCCGATGGGTACAGTGTGAGCGTTTCTCGTGACACTGACGACGAGACCATCATGTCCATCACTATCCAGGTTCCGGAGAAGAAGGAAGATACGTCTACGGACGGCGACGCCGCGAAGCAGGATGATAAGAGCACTGATACGGGCACTGATTCCAGCGATGCCAACAAGCAGAGCGACCAGTCTTCGGATCAGAAGGCGCAGCAGAACACCAATGACAGTGCTGACTTCAAGTCCACGATGGACAGCTACGAGGCCTTTATCGATGAGTATGTTGCCTTCATGAACAAATATCAGAAATCCGATAACGTGGTCAGCATGGCTACCGACTATGCCAGCATGATGAAGCGTTACTCTGAGTTCTCCCAGAAGGTAGACGCCATTGACGAAAACTCCCTCAGCAGTGAGGATTTGGCCTACTACACCGAGGTCATGACTCGATGCACGCAGAAGCTCGCATCGGTGGGCCAGTGATCAGACTGGCGTATCGAGGTAACGGTTTCCAAGAAAGGGGACGATGACGGTATATGGGCATACGCGGCAGACAGTATACGCCAATGGATGAGCCGGCCTTCAACAAGGCCATCCCCGGAACGGAGGCTCTGGCCGGGACACTGAAAGACACTTTTGGCGCATTCCGTAGTGGGCTTGGGATTACCGAACCCGTGGTTTCGGTGAATTGCGAAGGTTGTGGCGCTCCGCTTTCCGGTCATCGCAAAGAAGTCGTTCGATGCGAATACTGCGATCGCGAAACGCGGCTATAACCAACATGCCAGCATAACGGCCGGTCTTGCGATTGCATAGTCGCAAGACCGGCCATATGCATGAGATATCGAGGAAAAACAGATGGCAGTTATTAAGGCGTTCGCCGGCGCGCTCGGCGGTACATTCGCGGACCTGTGGCGTGATATCATCACCGCTGGTCCGTTCACGGAACACACCGTCGTTGTGCCGGGCATTCCCCGCGGAAGCAACAACGATCGCGGTTCGAATGAATACGGTTCCGAGGGAATAATCACCAATGGTTCGCGTATCTATGTGCCAGAGAATACTGCGGCGTTCATTTTCTCTGAAACAGGTATCGAAAACGTCATCACCGAGTCGGGCGGTTATGAATATCGCAACGGGGAACAGAGCGTGCTCGCCGGAGACGACATCGGATCGTTCTTCAACCAGGTCGCCGATCGATTCACCTTCGGAGGCCAGCCTGGCCGCACCAAATATGTGGCCTTCGTCAACCTGCGTGAGATTCGTGGCATCAAATTCGGCACTTCTGCGCCGCTGGTGTATAACGACCGGTTCTATGGCGTCGATTTGGAAATTCGCGCACGCGGATCCATGTCGCTAAAGGTCACTGATCCAGTTCGATTCGTTCGTAACTTTGTGCCTGCCACTACCGTGTCGTATTCATTCGATGATGAAGGGCCACGTAGGCAAATTCTGTCTGAATTCGTACAGTCGTTTATTGTGGCCATCAATTCGCTGTCCAATGAATATCGTATTTCGCAATTGCCCGGCAAGGCGAATGACATCGCAGCATGCGTGCGTGGCGATCGAGCCAATGCCGGTACATGGAATGATCGTTTTGGCTTTGAAGTGTCCAGCGTGGGCATCGAGAGCATCGAGTTCACCGAGCAATCACGTCAACTCGTGCAGCAGTTCGCCTCGAATAAGATGAATGTTGCCGCATACGAGGGCGTTTCCCAACAAGCTGGCAATATGGCTGCCCAGCAGCGCATTGCGCAAGGCATTCAAGACAACGGCTTTGGCGATGGTGGCATGTTGCTTGGTATGAATATGGCGCAATCCATCAATCCTATGACCGCCGCCCCGGTTCAAGCGCCGGCACCTGCGCCGGCACCGGAAGCCGCTGCTCCCGCCTCTCACACGGCATCCATGTCTGTGGAAGAACAAGTCGAGGCGATGAAGAAATTGAAGGAATTGGTTGATATCGGCATTCTTTCCCAAGAAGAATTTGATGCAAAAAAGCACGAAATTCTCGGCCTATAAACGGCGCATTCATGCAACTCGAGACAGTTGATAATGAGGGAAACGTTGGTGCGGTATGACGGAGAGAACAATGAATGAACATATCATTGAATAAGCAGTAATTATCAGGATGGTTGGATTCACATTGACGTGGTTCCGACCATCCGCGGATCTGCGACTACAAGGGAGAGAATAATGTTGAACAACGGGGTTCGTTTCGGGAACATGAAGCGTGTCAATCGTGCGGTTTGGGCGTTGGCCGTGATTCTTGTGATGGTTCTGGGTCTTGCGCTTGCGGGATGCTCGGGGTCTTCTGACGGTGTGGACGGCAAGGAGGAATCCACAATTCGAAAATTGCCGCCATCGCCAAGAAAGGGCGTTCGCTGTCTGACGTGAAGGACGAGCTCAAGGATGCCGGTTTTTCCTCATCTGATTATGAGGTGAAAGCAACACGGGCAAAATGGTGCTCAGGGCTTCGAACTGGGTTGTTCAATCCGTGGAAGATGGGGACAAGCCTGTTATCAATGTTCGTAAAACCAGCGATATAGCGCAAGAGGAGGCCGCTCGGCAGGCACAACAGCAACAACAAGCACAGCAGAATGTGTGCTATGCAAACTGCTCTGAAGCTCGCGCGGCTGGAGCGGCTCCGATTTATCAGGGGTAGCCCGGATACAGTAGCAAGCTCAATCGCGATCACGATGGCGTGGCCTGCGAGTAACGCTCGCGTTGTTGAGGAGGCTCAGCGCTTGTTCGGGCCGCCGTCCGGGAACATCAAGTAAAGTGATGATGCCGGCGGCGGCTCCACTGGCCAATGCGCCGGTGATGACGGCAAGAGCCTGCATCGCTGTGCTGAGCGCGGGCTTGCCCGTTGCGGCAGTCTTTGAAGCCTTCAATGTGGCGGCACTGGGCTTGCGTTTCTCGATGGCGGCGTTGTCGGCAACGTTGCCACCGTCCGTATTGACTGGGGCATTGTCGGCAACGGCCTCGCCGTCCTGCTCTTGGGCGCGCCGTTCGCGAATGCGTTGCTCAATGGGATCGTCGACCAAAGTCTTGATGATGCGTGCCAGATCGCGGTCTTCACGACGTGCGATTTCGGCGCTGAACACCGTACGTAAAGCGAGATACTGCAGTTTGGTCATCGGGCTTTTGCCGGTCTCCAAGTTAGACACCGTCTGTCGCGCGACTCCCAGCTCGTCGGTCAGTTGCTGAGTCGTCCATCCGGCTACCTTGCGAATCGGACCCAGGTTCTCCTGAAACTTATCAATCCACCATTGTTCGATTTCAGACGTCGCCATTACGCACCTCCTTCCACGCTGTCACCAGTGTACGTTACCTGTACCGAAATCAATCAAAAACAGTGTTCATGTGAAATTCACTGCGTATTTGCGCTTTCGCCGGCTTACCGAGATTAGCCTTAGACAAGGAATAACAGAATAGAAGCAGAAGGTATGCGCGTATTCGATTTCGACGGAACTATCTATGATGGCGAAAGCCTGTTCGACTTGTACCTGTATTCCGCCCGACACGACCCGAAAGTGTTCCGCTATATTGCCCCCGTGCTGCGGTACGCAGTCAAATACAAGCTTGGCCGGGCCACGCTTGAACAAATGGAATACGGCGTGGGTAAGATGACCGAAGGCTATCTCACGGAACTGAGTCGATCCAAACGGGTGGCGAGCGTCGAACAGCTCGTGGACGACTTCTGGGACCGATATTACGCACGTATCAAGCCTTGGTACCAGCCTGAGTCGGACGATGTGCTCCCTCACCGCATCCTTCGGTCTGACGGTGGGGGAGGCCTGCCGCAGACTCGGCGTGAGGAATCTCGTGGCCAGCGAGGTGGATGTGGAGACGATGAAGGTCACGTACCTCAACTTCAACACCAACAAGACCAAACGGTTCCGCGAACTGTACGGTCCGGACGCCGTCATCGACGAGTTCTACACCGACTCCAAGTTCGATCAGCCGATGATCGACATGGCCCGGCATGCGTTCATGGTCAAGGGGAACACCATCACGCAGGTCAAGTAGGAAACAACAGAAAACAACACAACGTAACCAATAACGAAAGAGGAACACATATGAGCATGCCGCTCGATCTCTACGTAATCCGGCATGGCGAATCCGAAGCGAACGTCATCGTCCAGGCGGGCGAACAGGGCGACAATTCCCTGTACACGCAGGACAACGTCACCGTACCCGACCGCTCCTGGAGACTCACCGCCACCGGACGCAAGCAGGCCGACTGCATCGGTCGCTGGCTGGTCAGCCAGCAGCAGCTGTTCGACCGCTACATGGTCTCGCCATACGTGCGCACCCGCGAAACCGCAGCCACCATGGCCCTGCCCAAAGCCAAATGGGAGGAGAACCGTGTGCTGCGCGAACGTTCTTGGGGTGAAATCAACACCATCACCAAGGACGAATTCAAAAACAACTACGCGCGCAACTGGAACTTCAAGAACACCGATCCGCTGTACTGGCGTCCGCCGGCAGGCGAGTCGATTGCCGATGTGGCCGAGGACCGTGTGCACAACATCCTGACCTCGCTGAGCCGCAAATCCGATTCGGAATCCGTGGTCATGGTCACCCACGGCGACTTCATGCTCGCCCTGATGCTCACCATCGAGGATCTGGCCGACGAGGAATTCCTGCATCGCGCCGATTCGAACGACTGGAAGATCACCAACTGCACCTGCCTGCACTACACCCGTCGCGACCCGGAAACCGGCCGCACTTCCAAGCGTGTGCGCTGGGAGCAGACCGCCCGGCCCGTGCTCGACGAGACGACCGGCCGCTGGGAGGTCAAGGTGGAGCCGTGGCGCGAATTCAAGCGCCCGTATCTCTCCAATGGCGATTTAGTGGATGTGGTGCAGGCCGTCGACCCACACCTGCTGGAGTATTACGGCAAATAGCCTTTCCCGGAAGAGAGACTTCACAAAATCTTCGTGAGCTAGAATGGTGCGTGGTGCGACTGGTTGTGAATGCCGTGCCCCAAGCGAGAGCGAGGAGAGTAGTAATGTCCAATATCTTCCAATGGCAATTGCATGGCGACGGCAAGACGCTGGCGCCCGGCGAGGTCGTCGAGCCCGATGAACGTCTGACTTGGGTGCGCACCGCCGGTATCGGTGCACAGCACGTCATCGCCATGTTCGGTGCCACCTTCCTGGTGCCGATTCTGACGGGCTTCGACCCGTCCACCACCCTGTTCTTCACGGCTATGTCCACCGCACTGTTCCTGCTGATCAACAGGAACGTGCTGCCGAGCTATTTGGGCTCGTCCTTCGGCTTCATTGCACCGATCACCGCGGTCACCACCGCCAACAAGGGCATTGCGGTCGCCAGCTTCGGCATCATGGTCACCGGTATTCTGCTGGCCCTGGTTGGCGTGCTCGTGCATTACGCCGGCTCCAAATGGATCGACATCATCATGCCGCCCGTGGTCAACGGCGCGATTGTGGCCATCATCGGCTTCAATCTGGCACCTTCCGTGTGGACCAACTTCCAAGCCGCGCCCGACACCGCACTGGTTACCCTGTTGGCCGTGCTGCTCGTGGCTGTGCTGTTCAAGGGTCTGCTGGGCCGCCTCAATATTTGGTCGGCGTGATCATCGGCTATGTATACGCCTGCATCCGTGGCCAGGTCGACTTCTCCGCCATCGGCGACGCCGCATGGATCGGCTTCCCGAAGTTCCACCTGCCGCAGGCCGATTTCTCCATCCTTCCCATGTTCATCCCTGTTGTGCTCGTGCTTGTGGCTGAGAACGTCGGCCATGTCAAGTCCGTGGCCCAAATGACCGGCCGCGACTACGACAACCAGATTGGCACCGCCCTCATGGCCGACGGCCTGGGCACCACGCTCGCCGGCTTCGGCGGCGGCTCCGGCACCACCACCTACGGCGAGAATATCGGCGTGATGGCCGCCACCAAGGTGTACTCCACCGCCGCCTACTGGTGCGCAGCCGCCTTCGCCCTGATCCTGAGCCTGTGCCCGAAGTTCGGTGCCGTGATCAACACGATCCCCGCCGGCGTGCTCGGTGGCGTGACCACGCTGCTGTATGGCATGATCGGCATGATCGGTATCCGCATCTGGGTGGAGAACAAGGTCAACTTCGACAAGCCGTTGAATATTATGGTGGCCGCCATCACCATGATCATTGCCATCGGCCAATTCGCGTTCACTGTTGGTGGCATTTCCTTCAACGGCATTGCCATTGGCACGATCGTGATTCTTGTGGCCTACCACGGCCTGAAGGCCATTGGCAAGGCAACCGGCACTATTGCCAAAGACGATCCGGATATTTTGTAGTGTGTTTTAGGGCTACTGGGCCGTATTGTGGCTCAGCCTTTTTGCACAATGGCTCCTACCTTCACGGGTAGGGGCCATTTGCGTGTTCCATGGAGCGGTGCTCGCCTTACGTGGTGGTAAAACCCATGGGGCGGCAAACATCCCATGGGGTGGTAAAACCCTCATGGGGTGGTAGGTGAAAATGGCTTTATTCTGCGGTTCCACAATTTCTCCAAACCGCCCCATGGGGTCATAAGTAAAGAGTGGGATTACAGCGTGGCGAGCACCAAGCAAAGTAGGGGGCTTACGCTAAGCTCGGAAAGCTTGCGTAATTTGCGTAACCTTTGACATGAAAGGCCACTGTGCCCCGTAATAATTTCGATGATCGTGACGATTCCGCTGATTTCCAGATGAACGACAGCGCGGAATCCCGCCCCCTTACCTTTGGCGAACTTGGCGTACCCGGACCGCTGGTGCGCGTGCTTGCGGCAGATGACAAGAAGACCGCATTCCCCATTCAGGCCGACACCCTGCCCGATTCACTGGCCGGCCGCGACATTCTCGGCCGAGGGCGCACCGGCTCCGGCAAAACCCTCGCCTTCTCCATCCCGCTGGTCACCCGTCTTGGCTCCTATGATTCGTTCGGCGAAATCGCGATGGAGGAGTTCCGCAAGGAAATCAAGCGCCGCAAGAAGGCCAGCCTGGAAGAGCGCCGCGCCGACGATTTCCTGCCGCACCCGCGCGGCTTGGTGCTGGCCCCCACCCGCGAGCTCGCGAACCAGATCAACGACGTGCTGATGCCGCTGGCCCACACATTCGGCATGAACACCACCACGGTGTACGGTGGTGTCAAGTACATCCACCAGATCCGCGATCTGAAGGCCGGCGCCGATATCGTGGTCGCCTGCCCGGGCCGCCTTGAGGACCTGCTGCGCCAGCAGGCGCTCACGCTCTCGTCCGTCGAAGTCGTGGTCATCGATGAGGCCGACGAAATGGCCGATATGGGCTTCCTGCCGCCGGTCAAGCGACTGCTTGAGCAGATTTCGCCCGACGCCCAGCACATGCTGTTCTCCGCCACGCTCGATCACGGCGTGGATGAAGTGGTGAACACCTTCCTGCACGATCCCAAGGTGCACGAGGTCGATTCGGCCACCGCCGAACCCGACCTGATGACCCACCACGTGTTCGAGACCACGCGCGGCGACAAGCACGAACTCGTGCGTACACTCGCCTCGGGCGAAGGCCGCCGCATCCTGTTCACCCGCACCAAGTTCCAGGCCAAGAAGCTCGCCAAGAACCTGACGCAGAACGGCATTCCGGCCGCCGAGCTGCACGGCAACCTGAACCAGAACCAGCGCGATCGCAACCTCGCTGCGTTCGATTCCGGCGATGTGCGTGTCATGGTGGCCACCGACGTGGCCGCCCGTGGCATAGACGTCGGCGGCGTGGAGCTCGTGGTGCAGGTCGAACCGCCGGCCGACCCGAAGTCCTTTGTGCACCGCTCCGGTCGTACCGCCCGCGCCGGCAAGGCGGGCGACGTGGTCACCCTCGTGCTGCCCGAGCAGCGCCGCGAGACGCGCCGCTTGCTGAACCAGGCCGGCATCAAGACCAAGATGATCGAAGTGACCCACGATTCGCCCGAAGTGCTTGAGCTTGTGGGCGACCGCGCCGAGCGCGTGGATGGTTGGAGCCTCGACAAGTCGCAGCCCGTGGGCAACCCGCGCAAGGGCAAGAACAAGGGGGGCCAAGAACGCGGCGGGCGACGACTCCGGCCGCGGCGGCAAGCGCAAGCACAATCGCAATCGCGACGAGCAGAACGTTGCCGAGATCGAATTCCAGCACGAGAACGCAGGCGGCGAGTTTGTTGCCGAAGACGAGCCGCAGCGCAAGCACGGCGACAAGGCCAGCAAGAAGGCCGTGAAGAAGAACCGCAACCGTGTGGAACGCCGCGCCGGCATGAGCAACCCCGAGGCCGAGCGCCGCGACTATCTGTTCGAGCATGGCGATGACCGCCGCGAGGAGCGCCGCAAGGGCGGAAATTCGACAAGCGCGACAGGGCCGAATATGGCCGCAACGACGATTTCGGCGGCCGCAGGCACAATGCGGGCCGTGATTTCGAACGGTCCGATTCCCGCGATTTCGGGCGTTCGCGCAAGCCTCGCCGCAATGAACGCAGCCACGAGGATTACGGCTCCTCCTATGACGAGCGTTCCTATGACGGCCGCAGGCAGTCCATGCGCAACACCCGCCAGGGCGAAGGCGGCAAGCGCATCCATCGCAAGAACGAGAACCGCATCGTACGCGACGAGCGTTCCGAAGGCGCCAAGCGTCACGAACGCCGCATGATCGCCAAATACGGCAACACGGAAGGCCCGAACCGCCGCCATTCCAAGAAGAATCGCCACAATGCGCCATTCCGTATGAAGTCTGGACGCCGTTAGTCCGACAGCGCGTATGAATCAGGCCCGACGACCTTTGATGGTCGTCGGGCCTGATTGTGTTGTAGGCCGGTGTTTGCGATGCGGATGCCTGTTCGCCTGCCTAGCGGCCATGACGATTGCACTTATCGCCGCAGTCGTTGCGATCGTGGCCATGCCGAAACGGCGGTAATGGCCTGTACGCACCCTAGAATAACGGATATGACGCAATCGCAGCCCCGATCCAAACGCACGCCCACCCTTGAAATCCGCGGGAGAATCCTTGACGCGGCAAGGCAGATCGTGGAACGGGACGGTGTGGACGGTCTGACCATCCGTGCGCTGTCCGTACAGGCCGATGTGTCGCCCACCAGTATCTACCAGCACATCGGCGGCAAGCGGGCGGTGTGCGATGCGCTCATCGACACATACTTCACCGATCTGCGCGAACAGCTCATCGCCATTAACGAATCCGACCCCGTGCTGCGCCTGCGCAGGGCGGGCATAATCTACCGTGAACACGCGCTGGACGCCCCCGGCATTTACGCGCTGGTCTGGATGGGGCAGGCGTCGGACTCGGCCCAGCACTGCCTGGACGCCATCACGCAGATCATTCGATACGGCCAGGCAGCATCTGTATTCCGCGGCGATGACCCCCATCTAATCGCATCCTCCATCTGGGTGTCCATACACGGGTTCATCCAATTCGAACTGCGTTCCGCACAACCCCGCACACGCGGCCGCGCGCGGGTCGACCGGTCGTACGATTACCTGCTCGACCTGCTGATCCGAGGCATTCGGCGGTAAATGGTGAGCTCCCTCTGATGAGGGAGCTCAGTATTGATACGCTGTACTGCCATCGGCGTTGCGGATGGTGAAAGTGGGGGATTGCTCGATGTTGAGGTCCACGGTCAGGGAATGCTGGGCGTCGGCGCTCGTCGAACGATAGACGAAGTGCTTGTTTCCAGCTTCACGGCCTCGGTACGCGCATCCAGCAGCCATGGGTTGCGGCGGCGCAGCGCGATCAGCGCCTGATGCAGCCGGTATGTCGGCTCTCCCAGCGTGGACAGTTCGGCAGGGGAGTCGGGGAACTTCGGACGTACGTCGTCATCGCCGCCGAAACGCTCCTGCTTGACGCCCACATAGCCCTGTTCGTCGCCGTAATAGATGCTTGGCATGCCGCCGACCGTCATGAGCACCGCCAATGCCAACGCCGCCTTGGCCGGGCCAATCTGCGATGCGATACGCGTCACGTCATGGTTGCCGATGAACGTCTGCGGCACGAAGGAATCCAGGAACGCGTTGTGCCGCTTCAAGTTCCAATCCAGCTCGAAGAAGTTCTCCGTCTCCAGCGCATGCTGGATCGACTTCCATAGCTCGTATTGCGTAATCGAATCCATCGTGGATTCCTCGATGATGCGCGGGTAATCGCCATGGATCACCTCACCGAAAATCCACGGATACGGGTGTGCGGCTTTGACCTGCGGCAACACGCGCGCCCAGAACGGGCTCGGCACGGCATACGCGGCGTCGAGGCGCCAGCCGGCGGCTCCGCGATCCAGCCAATGGATCATCACATGGGCCACATAGTCAACGGTCTCGTCAGCGAATGGTCCAGCGCCACCAGATCCCCGTGCCCCTCGAACACATCCAAAGCGGGTTCGCCATTATCACCGACATGCGCGCGGACCAGACCATGCCACGGGTTGTCGGCCGGATTCAAGCGTCCGGCGGTCTCGTCAAGCGCCGCCTGAACGGCCGGATGATTGCGGCTCACGTGATTGAACACGCCATCCAGCATCACCTGCAATCCCATGTCCCGGCAGGCCGCGACAAGCTGATCGAACGCGGCATCCCCACCCAATCGCACATCGATATGCATATGGTCGAGCGTGTCGTATCCATGCGTCGCCGACTCGAACACCGGACCCAGCAGCAGGCCGGACGCGCCTAGATCGCGCACGTACTCCAGCCAGGGAATTATCGCGTCAAGGCCGCGGCCATGGAACTGGCGCGGGCCGGCGGGCCTGATATCGGCACCGCAGAAGCCCAGCGGATACACGTGCCAGAACACCCCGTACTTCACCCAATCGGGCATTGTGCGGCTCGAATCCGTGCTTACAACCACTGTGCACCTCCTGATTGACACCGTGTCCATTTTCGCACATCGCGGTGCGAATCCCGGGTAATCGGCATGAAACGCAGTCCGTGAACATGTGGCCAAGCTCACATATTGGGACATTTTCCTGAGGCGCTACATGCCGTGGCTACGCTTCCAACCAGTGCCATAAGCAGACGAGAGATACCCCCCCCCACCCCAAAAAAAAGGGTCGCAAGGAAGAGAACCTTTCTCGCAGAGGTTATTGAGAGGAACAGAGGGTTATTATGACCACCGCCGCAGCCCAGGCCCCGGCACCTGGCAAGTTGGAATTCAAAGGACGATTACACGCCGGCCGAAGCCGAACGTGTGATTCGCAATTCGAAGGGACTGCCCGTAGGCGTGCGTCCCAAAATGGTATGGACATGGAAGAAGGCCCTGCTGTGGGCCGCCATCGCCATCGTATGTGCCTGCGGATGGGCGATTCTGGCCGTCTCGCCGTGGGCCGTGTTCTCCATCGGTATGACCATCCCAATCGCCCTGATCATGGGCTGCTACCAGCGTTTCCTGCGCACTGGCTGCTCGTCACCCCGCGCGACTACCTGTCCACGCTGATGAAGATCCGCACGCTCGTGCTGCTCGTCATCGGCATCATCATCGCCAACCCGTCCGTCAAGGTGCCGGATCTGACCGAACTGGCCTCCACCTCCACCGGCCCGACCTTCTCCGGCAACCTATTCCCGTTCCTGTTCATCACCATCGCCTGCGGCGCCCTCTCCGGCTTCCACGGCGCGGTGAGCTCCGTATCCGGTTTGAGGTAATACTTCGCGGTGGTTTCCGGCTTCCACGGCGCGGTGAGCTCCGGCCTGACCCCGAAGGCCGTGGAGAAGGAGAACCAGATTCGCATGATCGGCTACGGTTCGATGCTCGTCGAATCGTTCACCGCCGTCATCGCGCTGATCGCCGCGATCACCATCTCGCAGGGCGTGTACTTCTCCACCAACATGTCCGCCGCACAGATCACCGCCGCATCCGGCGTGAGCATCTCCGCCACCTCCACGCCGGGCGAACAGGCCGATGCCGCCGTCAAGGCCGTGGAGTCGATGAAGGTCTCCGACATCGAAGGCAACCAGATGCAGGTCACCTGGGATTCCGTGGACGAGAACGGCGCGGCCAAGACCCACGAAGGCGCCGCGGCGCTTGAGCAGGCCGCCGCCGACATCGGCGAGACCTCCATCGTCTTCCGCACCGGTGGCGCCACCACGTTCGCCATGGGCATGGCCAACTTCCTCAAGTCCTACCTGGGCGGCCACGACTCGATGGCCTTCTGGTACCACTTCGCCATCATGTTCGAAGCCCTGTTCATCCTGACCACCGTGGACAACGGCACCCGCGTGGCCCGCTACCAGATCGGCGAAATGCTCGGCAACGTGCGCAAGCTCAAAGAAGTTCGCCGACCCGACCTGGAAGCCCGGCAACATCATCACCACGCTGATCGCCACCGCGCTGTGGGGCGGACTGCTGTGGATGGGCGTGTCCGACGCGAACGGCGGCATCAACGCGATGGTGCCTATCTTCGGCATCTCCAACCAGCTGCTCGCCGCCGCCTGCTTCGTGCTGATCACCGTGTGCGTGGCCAAGATGAGCTACTGGAAGCACCTGTGGATACCGGTGGTACCGCTCGTGTGGGACATCGCCGTGACCTTCACCGCCGACTTCCAGAAGATCTTCGGGCCGCTGAGCTACTTCACCACCGCCTCCAAGTACCAGGCGCAGATCGACTCCGGCGAGCTGACCGGCGAGGCGCTGACCAACGCCAAGGCCGCGCTGTCCAACGCGTATCTGGACGGCGTGCTCTCCGTGTTCTTCCTGGTCATGATGGGCGTCTTCGTGGTAGTCGGCATCGTGGTCGTGGCGCGCACGTTCGCCGCTGGCAAGTACGGTGCCGAAACGACGTCCGAGGAGCCGTTCGTGGAATCCCAGTGGTTCGCGCCCTCCAGCCTGGTCGCCACCGCGCTTGAGAAGAAAGTGCAGCGCGAATACAGCGCCAAGTTGCATGAGCTTGTGCGGAACGGGCAGGCTGCAGCGTAGTGCGTCATTGGCTCCCTTTTTTTTTCAAGGGGAGCCAATAATCAGCGAAAGGAGACAAAATGCTCGGCAAACTCGTTGCCGTATGGCACGGCATCGTCTGGTATCTGCGTGAGATCAGCGGCGAGGCCCGCTACGACCATTATCTTGAGCATTTCGCGGCCGAGCATCCTGGCGAAACACCGATGAGCGAGGTCGAATTCATTCGCGCCCGCGAGGAATACGACCGTCTCCGCCCCAACACCAGTTGTTGCTGCTGACAGGCCGCAATAGCATAACAACACCATAAAACCCGCGCGCCATGGGAACTACGTAGTCATTCTTCCGTTACAATCAGTGTGACGGCTTCCGCCCCCGAAGAAGAAGGTGTTGATTCCCCTTGGACGTCTCATTGGCGCATTTCCTCCAACAAGTGCTTTCCAACCCGGCTCTGACCGTCACAACGTTTCTGACGCTGGGAGTCATCTTCGTCAACGGCTGGACCGACGCACCCAACGCCATCGCCACCTGCGTGACCACGCGATGCATGCGCGTACGCTCCGCCGTCATCATGGCGGCCATCTTCAACTTCCTCGGCGTCTTCATCATGACGCAGCTCAACGCCTCCGTGGCCTCCACCATCAGCAACATGGTCGATTTCGGCGGCGACACGAACGCGGCGCTCATCGCCCTATGCGCGGCGCTGTTCTCCATCGTCGTATACAGCGTGGGCGCCTCGCTGCTCGGCATACCCACCTCCGAAAGCCACAGCCTGATCGCCGGCCTGTCCGGAGCGGCCATCGCCATCCAAGGCGGCATCGGCGGCATCAACATGGGCGAATGGGTCAAGGTGCTCTACGGTCTGGTCGCAAGCCTCCTGTTCGGCTTCGCCGTCGGCTGGTTGGTATGCAAGGCCGTGACCCTGATTTGCGCTGGCATGGACCGCCGCCGCACCAACGGGTTCTTCACCTACGCGCAGATCGTGGGCGCGGCGGCCATGAGCTTTATGCACGGAGCGCAGGACGGCCAGAAGTTCATCGGTGTGCTGTTCCTCGGGATGGCGTTCTGCAACGGCCAACCCAGCGTGACCGGTGTGATGATTCCGGTCTGGCTCATGATTCTGTGCAGCACCATCATGGGCGTGGGCACGTCCGTCGGCGGTGAACGCATCATCAAATCCGTGGGCCAGGACATGGTGAAACTCGAGAAATACCAAGGCTTCTCGGCCGATCTGTCAAGCGCGCTGTGCCTGCTCGTCATGACCGTGCTCGGCATCCCCGTCTCCACCACGCACACCAAGACCAGCGCCATCATGGGCGTGGGCGCGGTACGCCGCCTCTCCGCCATCAACTTCGGCGTGGTGCGCGACATGATGCTCACCTGGGTGTTCACCTTCCCCGGTTGCGGTCTCATCAGCTTCGTAATGGCCAAACTGTTCATGGTCGTGTTCTAGAAAGGAACCCACCCATCATGGCGAGACAAAAAGACGCGTTCTATTTCGACGGATTCCGCCGCAGCGCGGACTACGCATGCCAGGCCGCGAAGCTGCTGTCCGAGGTCATGCACGACTTCAATCCGGACCAGCTGCGCGAACGCATGGACAGCATGCACGCGATTGAGAAGGCAGCAGACGAGGTGCGCCACGACATGATGGACGAACTGGTGACCGCGTTCATCACGCCGTTCGACCGCGAGGACATCGACGAGCTCGGCCACGTGCTCGACGACGTGACCGACAGCATCGAAGGCGTGCTCAACCGCATGTACTACGACAACGTGACCGACATGCGCGACGACGCGGTCCAGATGTCGGATATGGTGGTGCGCGCCACGGAAAGCATCTGCGAGCTGGTCAACGAACTGCCGCGATTCCGGCGTTCCAAGACGTTGCGTGAACTGGTGTTCGCCATCAACACGATCGAAACGGACGCCGACCACCTGTTCATCGAGTCGATGCGCACGCTGCACACCACCTGCACCGATCCGCTGCAGGTGTTCGCCTGGCATGACGTCTACCGTCATCTCGAACAGTGCTCCGACGACTGCGAGCGCGTGGCCAACACCATCGACAGTATCGTCATGAAAAACAGCTGAGGTTGGTTTTCCGCAACCTCCCTCTGATGAGCCGAGCCGTGAAGAAAACGCCGGAGGCGTTTTTTTAGGCGAGGGTGAGTGACAACGAGCGAATAAGAGGTCAGCTGCAAGCTGTCCTGAATCGCGTTCGAGGTGGCATCGCGAAGCGATGACGGAGGGAGAGACCTACTTGACCAAAAGCCCCTCACCGATGGGCGTTGAGCCAGAGGATGGCGAGTTGGGTGCGATTGGTCAGGCCGAGCTTGTTCAGTATCGCGCTGATACGATTGCGGACCGTGCCTTCGCTCAGGAACAGTCTGGCGGCGATGTCGCGGTTATCGAGGCCCTCGGCGACCAGCGCGGTGATCTCACGTTCGCGCTCGCCAAGCAGCCCCTCGATGGAATCGGCGGTATCTCTGGAATCGTCGGAATCGGCAGATCCGGAGTCCGTTCGGTGAACTTGCCGAGCACTTCCGCGCCGAGCACCACCTGACCTGCCATCACCGCCTGCAGCGCAGGCCCGACCGCCGCCACATCCTGTTTGATGAGATAGCCCTTGGCGCCAAGCCCCATCGCCTGCGCGATATACGACTGGTCCGCAAACGTGGTCAGGAACAGTATGCGCGCGGCCGGGTCCGTGGCCAGAATCTCGCGCGCGGCATCCAAACCGCTGGTGCCGGGCATCTGAATATCGATCAGCAGCACGTCCGGTCGGCTCGCCGGCGTCTCGAAATAACGGCGCACGGCGGAGTCGCCGTCATTTGCCGTCCATAGCACCTCGGCCGTGCCGGTGGCCGTCAGAATCGTCTCCAACGACTGGCAGACGATCGGATCATCATCCACGATTGCGATTCTCATCAATCCCTCGATTCCATGGTCCAACGCTTCTTCGGCACGGATACGAACACACGCCAACCGTCCTCATACGGCCCGCAGACCGCGGTGCCGCCAAGGGCGCGCACGCGCGATTCGATATCCGCCAAACCCATGCCGCGCATCAGCTCATCGGCCGAACCACGCATATCGGCAACGCCGTCGGCGGCGAGTCGCGAGCCGACGCGCGTGGCGCGCATCGCACGCGGACGGGCAGCGGCCGTCCAGGACTCATCGGACTCGGACTCGGCCGGCCCCGGATCCTGAATGACCAACTGCCAGAACGCGGGGAAGTCGCGCAGCGTCACGCTCGCCTCGCGCGCCGCGCTGTGATGCACCACGTTCGACAACGCCTCGCGAATCACGGTCGCGAAACAGCGCGAGACCGGCGCGGGTGCCTTGGCGATATCGTTGGACAGCGCCACGGCGAAACCGGGGGAGATACCGTCGAACGACGTGACGGCATCATCGATCTGCGCGGCGAAATCAGTGCCGTCATCCTCAAGATCATGCACCGAACGGCGCACCATCGTCATCGCATCATCCAACGTCGCACCCAACGTGGCGAACCCTTGCGCAGCGACCGTATCGTTCGTCGCCTTGGCCACCGTTTTGCCGGCCTGAGCCTGCATGATCGCGCGGGTCAGCAGATGGCCCACATTGTCGTGGATCTCCCGGGCGATACGCGTGCGCTCGCCGAGGGTCGCCATGCGAATCGACTGGGCGCGTTCCTCATCGATGTCGGCGATGCGCGAACGAGTGGCCCGCGAGGATTCGCGCGCCCTGTCCTGCGCGTGCAGCAACGCGCGCCGCGCCTCGTCCGAGGAGGCGCGGGCCCGGCCCAGAACGAATCCAAGCAGGGCGACCAGCGTCATCACCAGCGTCTGGAGACGGTCGGGGCCACGGGCGAACCAGAGCGCGATCAGCGGCAACACCCATATCCAGCGCGCGGCGACCGAAAGCCACGGGGCCGAACGCATTGCATCGGCAAGGGAACGGTGAGAGGCCGCGGTCCGCGAGACACTGGGGGGAGCGGCCGCTTGCCGCAGTCCGTGCCCCAGTTCGGGCTCCGGCCGAGGCGAGGGCCGGCAGCCGTGCAGTATCGTAGGCGATGAGCGGCATGAACGCGCACCATGAAGGCACCGCCACGGCGATGACGAGATACGCCGTACACAAGACCCAAGACCATTGCGCGGGACGCAGCCATTCCACCAATCCGGCGACGGAAACGGCCAACAGCAGGCCGGCGATGAACACGCCATCGAACCGTACCCCGACAAGCCAGGCCAAAGCCAGGCCCAACACGAGCAGCAAGCCCTTCTCGGCCAACACTCGCATGGCACCTCCCCGGCTCGACGCTCTTCCACCACCAGTCTAGCGGTGTGCGGAACACGACGAACTTGACAGGCGTGCGGAATTATTCGCATGACGGTCCAAGACAACGGGTCTACACTTCCCGAATAGATGAGGCACAAGCGTCGGATGTTGTCGACACAACCGTAAAGGGATGATACCGATGATTGCGCAAAGCCACAGGGCGTCCAACTATTCGATGGACGAGATCAGCCTGATGCCGGTCGATAAGGTGTATCAGGCCATGCAGACCGACGCCGAAGGACTGTAATGACAAATGTCACGCCTGTATGGCCAAGTCGTGACATTTGCCTGTGGCGGCGTCCGGCCCCTTCTTGGGATGATGGAATCACCAAGGAAGGGAGTGGCTATGACAACCGACAACAGAGCTTCCGAACACGACTCGACAACCAACCCGGCCCTGGCCGTGCACGTCAGCCAACTGGTCAAACGCTACGGCGACATGGTGGCGCTCGACTACTTTGACCTTGACGTGAACCAGGGCGAGATTTTCGGCCTGCTTGGGCCGAACGGGTCCGGCAAAACCACCGCGATCAACTGCATCCTCGCATTGCTCACCTACGGTTCGGGCACGATTCGCGTATTCGGCCAGCCGATGACGCCGACCTCCTACGCGCTGAAGCGCCGTATCGGCATAGTGCCGCAGAACGTGGCCGTGTTCAACGAACTGACCGTCACCGAAAACATCGACTACTTCTGCTCGCTGTACGTGCCGAAGAAAACTGACCGCGCGCCGCTGGTCGAGGAGTCCATCGAATTCGTCGGACTCCAGGACTTCCGCAAGTTCCGGCCCGGCAAACTGTCCGGCGGTCTGCTGCGACGCCTGAACATCGCCTGCGGCATCGCGCACAAGCCTGACCTGATCTTCTTCGACGAACCCACGGTCGCCGTCGACCCGCAAAGCCGCAATTCCATTCTGGAAGGCATCCAGCGGCTCAACCAGGCCGGCACCACGGTGATCTACACCAGCCACTACATGGAGGAGGTCGAGCAGATCTGCGACCGCATCCTCATCATGGACCACGGCCGGCACCTTGGCGCTCGGAACCGCCGACGAGCTCAAGAACATGATCGACACGGGCGAGCGCATCACCATCGAGACGCTCGATTTGGCGGATTCGGCGATGGCCGAGGTCCGTGCGCTGCCGTGCGTGATCGAAGCCACCTACGACGGCAAGGAACTCGACGTGCGATGCCGTCGCGGCGAACACAACCTGACCGACGTGCTCGACGCGGTGAAACGCTCCGGCGCCAACATCGGCCACCTGACCAGTCGCCCGCCCACCCTCAACGACGTGTTCCTCGAACTCACCGGCAAAGCACTGAGGGACTGACCATGCTCCCCTCAGTCGGCAAGCAAATAACTTGGCTCCCCTCTCCGAGGGGAGCTGTCACCAAAGGTGACTGAGGAGAGTTCCTGAGTAAGGAGACATCATGTGGACCACATTTCTGGTCGCATTGAAAGCGAACTTGCGTAACCGGTCGGCGTTGTTCTGGATGACCGTGTTCCCAATCGTGCTGGCGACCATGTTCAACGGACTGTTCGGCGGGCTGGCCGAAGCATACGAACTCAAAGCCGGTGCCGATGGCCGTCATCGAAGACACCCGTTGGCAGCAGGCGGACGGTGCCCGCACCTTCGTAGACGCGCTGGCCGGGGAAACGGAATCGGCCTCAGACGACACGACCTACGCCGAAATCGACCAAAAGCTGCTGACCATCACCACAGTCGGCACCGTGAAGGAGGCCGAACAACGGCTCGCCGACGGCACTGCCAACGGCTATCTGACCGCCGACAATAACGGCCGATTGGCGATGACCGTGAGCCGGGAAACCGCCGTCACAGCCAAGGACTCCACGCAAAACAGCGGACTGGACATTAGCCTCGCGGCCCTGCGCAGCGTCATCGACCTGTACAACCGCACCGACGCCGTCACCCGGCAGACCATCGCCGACAATCCACAGGCCGCGCTCAGCCGGAACTTCTGGAACAGCGTCGGGCAGAACGTCGACATGACCCATGAGACGACACTCACGCATTTCCAGCCTGACGCGATCGCCCGATACTATTACGCGTTGCTGGCCATGTCCTGCATGATGGCCATGGGATACTCCATCAGCACAGTCGCCGCCGCACAGGCGAACCTGTCCGCGCTGGGCATACGGCGGACCATAGCACCGCTGAGCCGGGCCAAACAGCTCGTCGCGGGCTTCCTCTCCTGCTGGCTGTGCTCGTCGGTCGCCCTGTCCATCGCATTGGCCTATATCCGACTCGCCTGCAACGTCTCGCTCGGCGGACGCGAACCAGCGGCGATCCTCGCGGTCATCATCGCCTCGTTCATGACCAGCTCAGCAGGCACCCTGCTCGGTGCGGTGCCGAAGCTCTCGTACAACACGAAATACGGGCTGTCGGCCGGCATCTCCTGCACGCTGTCGCTGTTCACCGGACTGTACGGCGGGTTTGCCATGCAGATCAGCGACTGGATAGCCCGCAACGCGCCCATACTCGGCACCATCAACCCCGCACAGCAGGTGACGAACCTGTTCTACGACATCCTGTACTACGACAGCTACCGGCCGTTCATCACCACCTGCATCATTCTGCTGGCGATGAGCGTGGTATTCCTCTTGGCCGGCACCGCAATGCTGAGGAGGCAACGCTATGAACACCTGTAAAGCCACGCTGCGCGTGCTGTTCGCGCACCGGGTCTACCTGATGATCTACCTCGTATTCATAGGCATCCTGATGATGTCCATCAGCTGGGCGATGCTGACCTCCGCATCCGGCTCCATGTCCGCGGTGTTCGAATCGACCAAGACGCGCGTCGCCATCATCGACCGCGACTCCGACCGGGGTGATATCGCCACGTCGATGCGCGCCTACCTGCGCGATTCCAGCGAACTGGTGGACCTCGACGACACCAGCGAAACGCTGCAACAGGCCGTCGCCTCGAACTGGGTGGACCTGATCGTCATCATTCCCGACGGATTCGCCGACGATTATGTCGCTGCGGCGGCGGACGGCGACAATCCGCCGAACGTGGACACGGTCACCAGCTACACATCCGGCTCCGGGTCGATGGCGCGGATGAACGTCGGCGGGTTCCTCTCGCTCACCCGCACCGCACTAATTGGCGCGCAGACGACGGTCGACCAAGCGGCGCTCGCCGGCATGATGAACGCTACAGGAGGGGCCGCCGGTTTTGATGGCGCGAGTCTGGACCAAGACATGCTGGACTCGCTGCCGGAAGGGCAAGCCGACAAGCCGGATATCAAGGATCTGTCCCAGGCCGCCAAAATGGCCGCCGAATCGGCCAGCGATACAGACGTGAACCATCAGGTCGCCGTGGTCGATACGCCGACCGAGGAGTCGGCAAGCGCTGCGGATACGGCGGTCAGCGGATTCGGCGGCACCATGAAAACCGCACTGTACCCGTTGTTCCTGGCGATGGCCATCTGCGGTTCGATGATCCTGGGCGCGTTCACCACCGGCGAGGTGCGGCGGCGTCTCACCGCCTCGCCCCGACGCATGGCCCTGATGGGACTCCAGCGGTTGCTGACGTTGGGCGGATTCGCGCTCGTCGTATGCGTCGGCTATCTGGTGCTGTCAATCGGTCTGATGATGGCGGCGGGGCTCGATCCGTTGCACCTGAGCGTCGGGGGGAGTGCTGATGACGTTCGGCGCGACTTGCGTGTACGCGCTGATGACCGTCGCCTGCGGATTCATGCTCAGCGAGTTCGGGCTCTCGGAAGAGGCGGCCAACGGGTTCGCCAACATCTTCGGCCTGCTCATCATGTTCACGTCGGGCGTCGCATTGCCGATTGACATGATGCCCGGCGTGATGGTGACCATAGCCAAGTTCCTGCCCGGCTGGTGGTATTGCACCGCGATCGACAACGCGCTCGGCTTCGGCACGGCGGCGGAAACCGGCATAAGCGTCGCCGGCTGGGCCGGCTCGCTGGGATTGGTCGCACTGTTCGGCGTGATGTTCATCTGCATCGGCCTGGCCGCCGGCCGCTTCCGCCGATCCCGCCCCGCCCTGGCCGCGCCTGCCACCACGCAGCTGGCCGAGTGAGAAATCAGCCTTTCAACCGATACCGCTGCACCGGGTCGTCGGCGAACTTGACTCGGGCGACCCGCCCTTCCTTCATCAGCTCGCGCATACCGGATGTGGCGGCCAGCGGCGTCAACTGCAGTTCGCGCATGATCTCCTTGACGCTCATGGCCGAATGCCGCTCCAGTACGGTCAAATCGCCTTGACCACGTCGCCCGGCGAACTGTTCGCCATCGTGCGCTGCTTGGTGATGGTCATCGTGAACGTGTTGATGTCGTTGCGCGTGGTCGCCGGCTCGATGCCGGCCTCGCGCAACGCGGCGGCGATGCGCTGGTAGCCGTCGCCGCCTTCTGGGTTCACAAACCCGCCGCCCGGATACGGCGTGGACTCCAGCAGCGTGAACAGGAACTGGTTTCGGGTGGAGACGAACGGCGCGCCCGTCACCGGATGAGGGCTCGCCAGCACGTCATGCGTCACCATGCCGTACAGGCCACCCGGATTGGTGATCTCGATGCGATCGGTGAACACGCTGATATGCACCTGCGTGCCGCGCGCATCGGGCGAATAATCACGGTGGGTGAGCGCGTTCGCAATCGCCTCGCGCAGCACGAGCGGCGGATAATCGGGCTTCTTCGCGCCAATCCAACGCATCAACGAGTCGACCGCATCGTCGATCATCACCGGAATCGAACCGACCACCGACTTCGAGGCGACCAATCGTTCGTCGCCCCGGAACACATCGTCCCGGCTCGTCCCCGGAAACACGGCTATCGAAATGCCGAGCCGCGGATAGAACTTCTGCGGATAGCGGCCCAACGCCAGCAGTCCGGCCAAGGTGGGACGCAGTATTCCGCCGACCTCCGATTCGTCGGAATCATCATGGCGCAACACCTGCAGATCCAGCAGCACGTCGATGCCGTCCCGGTCGGCGAACACGCGCGGATGCTGTTCGCGCACGCGCGCCAACAATCCGGAAACAAGCTGCGGGTCGAGGTCATCGATCGTGGCGTCGGGCACGATATCCAGATCGTATGTGGGCTGCAGATGCTCCTCGATGAGCCGGTCGACCTCATAGGAGGTCATGCGCCGGTCGCCGTCGCCGGTGCGGATGAACGAGCCGCCGTGCGGTCCGAGCGCGGTGGTGAAGCAGGGCTTGTCGCGCGGCAGCATCTCGTCGATGCGCGCGAACACCAGATTCGCGCCTTCGAACGGGCAGGTGACGATCACGGGCCGCACCACCGGCGTCATCTTCTCGCACGCCTGGCTCAGCGCCTCCTGCATGGCACGCGCGTTGAATCCCTCGACCGGCGTGAACCCGTTCTTTCAGACAGGCCCAGGATGATCCAGCCGCCGGAGCCGTTGGAGAACGCGGACAGCGTATCGGTGATGGTCGAGGAGATCTTGCGCTTGCATTCCTTGACCTCGCACTGCTGCGTATCGTTGCCGATCAGACGCATGAGTTCGATCAGCTCAGTCATTTTGGCAGTATAGTCATCGACCATGGCGGCCTCCTTGACACCATTGTGCCCCATAATCCGCCGCCCGCTCGCCTCCAGCCCCGCCAGTTCACCCCAATTCACCCAGAATTCATGGGCCAAACCAGACGAAACGAACGTCGATGTAGGGTTCGATTCCGCGTGTTCGCTGATGAGATCGGCCGGTCGAGGCGGGCGGACTATGTTGGGTGGCGTGGACGGCCAGTCGAAAGGTATTATTCCGCTGCTCGCCGCGCGCGCTGCGCCGCGACATCGAACGCCGCATCAGCGCGCAGACCGCCATGAGCCGGCGACTGTGCGAGACGCGCGACATCGCCTTCCTTGACCTGACCCATACCGATAAGGTCGACCCGAAGCGATTCTGGGCCGTCGACGGCTTCCACCCCGGCACCTTCGGCTACGTGGTCATGGCCGACGCCATCATGCATCTGCTGTTTGACGGCGCCAAGGAATGATGAGAATACCGGGTCATGCGATGAATCGCAAATAGGTGCGGTCATTGAACGAATCGTTGCCCGGCGTAAAACCTTTGGTGGACTGATATTCGCTGATGAGTTCCGGGTCCTCGCGTTTGAGCCGTTGCAGCTCCCGTTCGGATTGCGCGAGCGATGGCCGAAGCAGGGGATAGCCGTCCGACGCAAGTACCACTTCATCGCCCGGATTGATATTCACGGTGCGAATCGGATACGTCGGATCGGTGAACCCGTCGAACACGAAATACCCGTACGGACCACGCTTGTTGGCGAACTGCGATTGCAGGCGTAGAAACGGCAGAATCATCGCGCGAGCCGGGTCTGTAGCGGCAACGGCAGGCGATTGGTGCTCGCCCTTGCTCCGCAACGCCAGCACAGTGAACGCGCGCAACTCGCCAAGCAGCTCATCGACATGTTTGACGGTCGGGATCTGCTCGCCGTTGACCATGATCTGGCAGTCGCCGAACAGTCAGGCCTCATGGCGGGCGGCGCTATACACCACTGCATTGGCCTGCAGTCGCTCCACGGGTTCATCGGTGAAAACGGCGGCGGTCATATGGTCCGTCACCGATGGCACTGATGCCGTATCCCGTTGCCTATCGGAGAGGGACAGACCGGGAAATCGTCCTGGTCGACATGTCGCTGGAGGGCATGCAGGGGCCGACCGTGTGCCGGATTGTGCGCGAACATTGTTCGATGATGCCCATCGTGGCCATGACCGCCTTTTCTACGAACATGTACCGATCGATTGCGGCCAGGGCCGGCGCACAGGGCATGGTCAGCAAGAATTCGGAAGCTGATTTCGTTGAGGGCGTACACGAAGTGATATGCGGCCGAACATACGGAGGCCAACTCTTTGAATCTGCCGCCATGGTTTGTGCCCGTGTACAGGAAGAGCAACGGTCCAGCGACAGGAATCTGACACAACAGGAAATACTCGTTATGGAACTCTTGTCCTTGTTACGGGAATGCTATGCGAATGTATGCCGGCACGCTCCCCAACATGCCCGTTACCGGATAACGGTTCGTCTGAGCGTCGAAGGTATACGAATACATGCCGAGAACCACGTGGCTCAGGGCGATGCTCCGGATGAATTGCGGGGCGGCAACGGGCTGGGGCTCCATAGAAGACAGCTTCGGCAGCTTGGTGGGTCGTTGACATGTTCGTCATCGTATGGAATATGGGTCACCACGGCATGGTTACCGATTTCTCAGTAATCATGAATTACAAAACCATTGTAACCATGGTGGGCAATAATAAAAAAGGCTTTGATCTGAATCTGCAGTGTCGCCATACTTTATGCTTGATAAGAATGCTGTTGTTGACATGCTACCGGTGAAAAAATACGCTAACAGAATAAGATAAATTATTGTTTTCATTATGTTCCTTTCTGTATTCCGTTACACTAGCAAGGACGAGGAATTAAGGTATGCGCGGATTGTCGGTATTGAGCAGGGCGTTGCGATGGGCGTTGGTGGGTATGACGTTTTCGATGCTGTCCAACGCGATTTTCGAGGGGTCGGTGATTCCTTCGATTCTGATCGTCGGACTGCCGGCATGGGTGATCGCGTTCCGCAAGACGTTCAATCTGGTCATCGACTTCGCTTCTCCGGTATCCGCATGGATCGTGCAGCGGTTCGGCTCGTTCCGTTCGCTTGCGACCACGGAGGGCGTGGAAGGTGTACTGTGCCTGGCGGTCGCGCTGGTGCCCAACGGTTGGACGTATTGAAAGTGGCTGCTGCTGGCCCTGTCATGCCTGCTGCTGATGACCGGGCAGGTCATCGACGTGGCCTCCGAAGTGTTCGAGGTGGATGCGGCCGGCGACGACGATGACTGCCCGTCAAGTACAGCGGCTACGTCGCCGTGATTGCCAGCGTGGCCGGTACGTTGCTGGGCATCGGCTCCCGGTACGGCAGCGATATGCTGACCGTGGTCTACGCATTCGGCGGTGCGGGCAGCATCGTCGGATCGTTTGTCTACATGCGGCTCTCCGCAAAACTCGGCATGCGCGCCGTGTCCACCATCGGGGCAATCGCCACGGCGATTTCCCTTGCCGCCGTACTGGTCCCCGCGTTTGCCGCGGTGTGCGTCGGATGGCTCATCAACAACCTCGGCTATGGCCTGCTGGCGCATGGCGTGATCGTATCGCGACAACTGCTGCTGAGCGGTGGTGACCTGGCCAAATTCAGCGGCCGTGCCAGGTTCGCGTATGCGATCGGCGGTGCCGTCGGCACGTGGGGCGGCTGGCTCGGCTCCGCCCACTGGCAGATACTCGCCGTTGTGGCCCTGGTACTGTGCGCCGGATTCATCCCGTTGCTCAGTGCCATGCCTGGGCCCGGTACGGCACTGAGGTGACGGATGGGGCCGGCTGGCATCTCGTGCGCCGGGCGTTTTTCGGCAGATTTTGCCGTGCTGATGTACACAGGTGTTGACGTTCGGCGAGGTTCCCAGCCACATTGCTGTGTGATTGATGCCGCTCGATAGGCATGTCAGGCCGGACACACCACGGCGATGCCGAATGGACGACGGACCTACGACCCGCATCATCGCAGCAACCGGGTTTTGCCATCCTTGACAAGCAGGGCCTGCCGGTTGGTGAGGGGCTTGAGACTGAGATCGGCACCATACCGGTCGAGAATGCGTTGTGCGGCGTGGCCCATGGCCGCTGCATGATGGTGGGGGACCACGCGGAAATCAGCCAAGCCCAATCCTGCGTAATCGGTGAGATCGGGGGTTTTGTCCGTGCGGTCCATGAGCTTGATATAGCCGATGTCAGGTGCCGTGATGACCGAGCCCGCGGACTCGCCGATGTACGACGTGCCGGCGCGCACCTGCTCGATGATGGCCCGGTCGGCGCCGGTGCGGCGCAACTCCTGCAGGAGAAAGAACGTGTTGCCGCCGCCCACATAGATGCAGTCGGCCTCGGCGATGCTACGCGTGACGCGTTCGGCGGACCCGCTCGGCACATCTTCCACATCCAGTTGCTCCACCTCGAAACCGAGGCGTTGCAGCGCGCGCTTGCTCAACGCCGAGTGAACCGGCCCCCACGGTTCCACGGCGCTCGCCGTCGGGATGAACGCGACTCTCTTGCCTTGCGGATGCGGTTCGACTTCATGCACGGCGGACGAGGCGTTGCGGAATATCGAAGTCAGCAGCATCGTAACCATAAAAGCCTTCTTCACATATCGACTAGGCGACTATGCGGCAGTGTCGGCCTTGAATATACGGAAGTGTTCGTGCGTTCGCTCTGGGTATATCCGGCCTGATCAGCGGGACTCGGCCAATGTGATGCCGGCCGCCGTCATCTGTTTGCGGGCCGCGACACCGAGCTCCTCGCTGACCGGTACGGTCAGGTCCTCGAACACGGTGACCTCGAAACCGAGCTTCCTGGCATCGAGCGCGGTGTCCTTGACGCAATGCGATTCGGCGATGCCCACCACATCCACGCGACTCACGCCGGCGGCCTTCAGCGCATTGGCCAGCGTCTTGCCGGCGGATTGCTCGGCCGCGACCTCCTCACGGGTCTGGATACGGTCGGTATTGTCCTCGATGCCCTCAAAACCGGAATATGCCGACGAATACTGGCCCTTCTTGAAATGATGATGGATAATCAGCGCCTTGATCGCCGGATGCAATTCGGCGTTCGGCGTGCCGGCCGCACCATGCTTCGGCCACGTGTCCACGAAATCCGGCTCCGCCGACCAGTGCGCGCCCGGCTCGATATGCCAGTCCTGCGTGGTTGCGATATACGCGTACTCGCTGCGATGCGCGTTCACGTAATCGGCGATCCGCTCGGCGACCGCGTTGCCGCCTGCGACACCCAGTTCGCCGCCTTCACAGAACGTCGGCTGCACATCCACCACAATCAGTGCCTTGGTCATCATCATTCCCCCTATTGCCTTGGATTCGTTTTGAATATTGTCTCGAACTCGACGTGCGATTGCTCTCATCATAGCCATGCACGGCCCTGTGGGAAACGTTCGGGCTTACACTGCAAGCAGCAATCGAATACAAGAACCAAGGGGAGGGCGACCAAGACCATGCTGGACCATCTGACGTTGCACGTGAAAGACATCGACCGTAGCATCACATTCTACAAACAGGCGCTCGCACCGCTCGGCTATATCGTCAAGGCGCATCATGAGCCCACGCTCGGATTCGGCGTGGATGACGGAACCCTGCACTCCGATTTCTACGTGTCACCGATTGAAGGGCCGGAGGCGGAGGCTTCGCCGGTCACGCCGGTCACACACATCGCGTTCCTGGCCTCTAGCCAGCAAGCCGTGCAGGCGTTCCATGCAGCCGCTCTCGCCGCCGGCGGCCGAGACAACGGCGCTCCCGGTCCGCGCCCGTACCATCCCGGCTATTACTCCGCATTCGTGCTGGACCCGGATGGCAATAACATCGAAGCCGTCGTGGATTGGGCTCATTCGAACGAGTAAAAACATATCCGTATCGTGCCTCAGGCGGCATCGACGGCGTAGGCTCCAGCCAGTCGGATTTGTGGTCGCAACGGCGGTATAGTCACATCACGCAAGCGTGAAGGTGATGGTCTGCTCGGCGGTTTCGGTGCCGGTCCATGTGCCGGCTTTGCGGTTCCAATCCATGCCGTCCGCGTGCAGTGCATCAATGCCGTATTGACGTGCATGCGTGACCAGCCAGCCTGCCGTCTGCCAGCAAAGTCGAGCGCGGTTGTCGGTGGACAGGCCGTCCGGCAGCGTGATCGCCAACGTTGTGCTGGCCGTATTGGTCGCAGCGCCGTTGTTCGTGCTGGTTTTGCCGTTTAGGGGCATAACCGAGACCTTGACATTCGGCAGTGTAGCGCCTATGGCGGCAACCAACCCGTCCGCGTCCGAGGAGGTTGCTGGCTCCAACGCGCACGTGACGCCCGCCGACCGTTCACCGGTCAGCCCCGAGGCCCAAGCGCGTGCCATCGCATCCCATGTGGCATATAGTTCCGGGTAGCCTGAGCGCTGCACCTCCTGCGCGGCGTCTTCCACCGGAATCGTCTCCCAATCCGGCACCTGCAGCAGATGGTCGTAGAAGATGTTTGTCGCATAGTCATGTCGGACACCTGCTCCGCCGTGCCCCAGCCTTGGCTGGGCCGCTGTTGGAACAGGCCGAGCGAATCCAAGTCGCCGTAGTCCAGATTCGTCAGCCTCGACTCCTGCATGGCCGTGGCGATGGCCACCGTCGCCGCGTGATCCGGCAGTCCGCGCGTGACGGCGATGTTCGCAATCAGCGCCGCGTTCTGCGCCTGATCAGGCGTCAAGGTGCGGCGGGCTCCGTCGGACGACACCGCCGCGCAATATGCTTCCTCGGCCGTGCGCGCGGTCTCGCGAGGCGTGAATAGCCGTGGCAGCAGCGTCCATGCCGCGATCAGCGCCGCAACAACAAGTATGGCGGCTGCAATCAGCGCGCCCGCGCCATGGGAGCGGCGTCTGCCGTACCGCACCTGTTGTCCCATTGCGCCTCCAATATTTCGGTGTCATGGCTGACCGTGACCGGCTGGCCTATGCAGCATGCGGATTTGCCGTGTTCCGGCTCGGCCGTCATCATGACAGCGTGGCATATCCACCTGAACGGCGGCTGCGCCATCACGCGACTTTGTGACAATTCTTCACGCTTCATGACATCCACGCAAATCAGCCCCTCGAAACCGAGAATGGCGGTCGGGATTGCTCCGACACCAGGGGAGCTGCTGCCGCTATTGTGTGAAAGGCGATTTGTACCGGGTTGAAGGAGAGAAACACATGGCACAATTGCAGCCGTACTGCGCGATTGAGGGCAATGATGATGGATTGCCCGTCGTGTTCGTGCATGGCATGGGTGTGGACCATCGTTCGCTGATGATGCTCGACAAGGCGTTTGACGGCAATGATTCAATTCGCCGTATATATCTGGATCTGCCCGGTTTCGGCCGTACGCCGGCATTGCCCGAGCATGCCTGCGGGCTGCCGGAAATGGCGGATTGGCTGCAAACGGCCATTGACGGCCTTGTCGGTAAAGCGGCTCCATTCGCCATGGTCGGCAACTCGATGGGCGGTGCGCTTGTCCGCGAAGTATTGGCGCGCGAACCTCGCCGAGTGGCCGGTATGGCATTGATCGCGCCGGTCGTGGACCCGCAGCATACCGGCCGGCACGTGGCCGAACATGTGGTTGCACAGCCCAATCCCAAGCTGACGCACTCCTTGCCACAGGAACAGGTGTTCGATTTCATTACCATGGGCGTCAACCAGTCATTCGACGCGTGGCGGCGCTACCAGCGGTTCATCCTGCCCGGCGTGGCGTTGTGCGACCGTGCGGCATGCGAACGACTGGATCAGCGTTATTGGCTGGCCGATAATCCCGAGGAAATGCTCGGCACATATGCGGGTCCGGTGCTCATCGTCACCGGCAAGCAAGACCAGATCGTCGGATACGAAGATCAGCAAGCCCTGTTGCCGCACTATCCCAACGCCACCTTCGTGACGCTGGACAATGCCGGTCACAACGCGCACATCGACCAACCCGAAGCCGTCATCACGCTCGTGCGCGAATGGGTGGCTCATATGGCGTTCGCTCCGTTGAGCTGACGGTCTGCTGACAGTCTGCCGAAGCCTATATGTATACGAGCGACCAATGCCGGTTGACGCAATACGCCTTGCAAGGTATATCGTTTTTCGATATAGTCATATCGATGTTCGCGGTGTCGCCAAAAAGTCGGCACCTGAAAGGACCGGGCTATGAAAAACTACATGAACCGATGGGTGTTGCTCGCGATGAAAGCCATCGTGATTCTGGTCTGGCTGGCCTGCCTATGGGGCCAACTATTCGCCGTACCGGGATTGAGCGGCGCGCTGGCCGGCCTCTGCCCGAGCCAGACGTCGATGCACTGGCCATATCTCATTATGGGCGTGCTGTTCCTGCTCTGCATCGAAACGGCGTTCGTGGCCGTATGGAAACTGTTCTCCTTGTCCGGCTCGGGAGCGAACTCGAGCAGGTGATTTGAGATGACGATTCGCATCAATCTCGACGTCATGATGGCCAAACGCAAGATTGGCGTCGGCGAGCTCGCCGAACAAATTGGCATCACGCCCGCCAACGTGTCCATTCTGAAGAACGGACGTGCCAGAGCCGTCCGCTTCACCACGTTGGACGCCATCTGCAAGGCACTCGACTGCCAACCCGGAGACATCCTCGAATGGGAAGATGACGATTGATCGACACGCCACCGGCTCGAACTCATGGTTCAACTTGTAGTCTCTCCCAAAATCAATGATGCCCTATCATCCTGCAAGACGATAGGGCATCATCATGTGATTATGCGCAGCTGATATGTCGCGTTGTTATCACTCGGCGTCCGCGGCCGGTGCCTCCCTGGGCGCAGAGAGGAAGTGCTCCTCGCTGGGCAGCACGGCGTTCAGGATCACGGCCACCACGAACGCCACGGCGATGCAGTTCGAGGCGAAGATCTGCTGGAATAGAGCCGGGAACTGAGCGAAGATGTCGCTCACCTGGGTGAAGCCGATGCCGATGGTCAGCGAAAGCGCCGCAATCGTGATGTTGCGCTGCGTGAAGCCCGCCTCGGCAATCATCTGGAAGCCCGAAAGAATGATGTTGCCGAACATCATGATCGTGCAGCCGCCGAGCACTGCCTGCGGCAGCGAGTTGAACATCTCGGCGATGGCCGGCACGAAGCTCGCCAGCACCAGAATCAGTCCGCCGGAGAGAATCACCTTGCGGTTGACGACCTTGGTCATGGCCACCAATCCGATGTTCTGTGCGAACGAGGTCAGCGGCAGGCATCCGAACAGGCCGGATACGGTGGAGATCAGGCCGTCGCCGGCGATGGCGCCCGCGGTCTCGCGTTCGGTGGGCGTGCGGTTCAGGCCCACCTTGGTCAGCGCGGCGGTGTCACCCAGCACCTCGACCGAGGAGACGACGTAGAGCAGGCCGATGGAGATGATCGAACCCCAGTCGAACTCAGGCTTGAACGGCATGAACTGCGGCACGGACACGATGGCGAGGTTCTGGAAACCGGAGAAATCGACCTTGCCCATGCAGATGGCCACCACATAGCCGACCACCAGACCGAACAGCACGGACAGCTGCTTGGCCGTGCCTTTCATGAGCAGCTGGAACGCCAGGCAGGCAACCAAAGATATAAGCCCGAGCGTCAGGTTTTGCCAGGACCCGAAGTCCTTTGGCTCCGCTGCCGCCGCCGAAGCTCGTGGCACCCACGTTGAGCAGCGAGAAGCCGATCGACGTGACCACGATGGCGGAGACGATGGGCGGCACGAACCGACGCCAATACTTGGCCGTCAAACCCAGCACGAGTTCCAGCAGGCCGCCGACCATTACCGCGCCGACCACTGCGCCATAGCCCTTGTCCGCGCAGATCGCCACGGCGGCCGCCACGTAGGTGAAGGAGATGCCGGTGACCATCGGCAGACGCGAGCCGATGAGCCACGCACCGTACAGTTGCAGGCAAGTGCCTAGGCCCGCCACCAGCAGGCCGGCCTGGATGATGGTGGCCGATTGGGCCGGCGTCATCTTCGCGGCCGAGGCGACGATGAAGATCGGGGCGAGGTTCGCCACGAACATGGCCATCACATGCTGCAGGCCGAACGGAATGCCCTTCCAGAAGGATACTGGCGCGTCCAGCGAAGACAACGCCTCAAAGGATACGGAATAATTGGTTTTCTTCTCTGACATGATTCTCTTCTTCTCTCTGTTGCTCCCGCCGGCGGGAGCAGTCAATGTGCTCAGTGCCTAAATGTGATTTCGCCGGTCTCGGAATTCATGGACTCGACGATGGCCAGCGAATCCACATCGTAGCCTTCAGCGCGCAGCGCGTCACCGCCGCCTTGGGAAGCCCTTCTCCACGGCGATGCCAATGCCCTCGACCGTGGCACCGGCTGCTTCGCACAGATCGATCAGACCGCGCAACGCCTTGCCGTTGGCCAGAAAATCGTCAATAAGCAGCACATGGTCGCCGGCGTTCAGATACTTCTTGGCCACGATCACCGGGAACTCCTTCTGCTTGGTGAAGGAATAGACCGTGGTGGTGTACTGGTCGCCGTCGAGGTTGATGGACTGCGCCTTCTTGGCGAACACCACCGGCACATTGCCGAAATGCTGGGCCGCCACACACACGCAATGCCGATGCCGGACGCCTCGATGGTCAGAATCTTGGTGATGTGCTTGCCGGCGAAATGAGCGGCCCATGCCGAACCCATGCGGTCGAACAGACGCACGTCGCACTGGTGATTCAGAAACGCGTCCACCTTGAGCACATCACCCGCCTTCACCGTTCCCTCGCTTTGGATTCGCTCCTCAAGTTCCTGCATTGAACCTCCCATTGTTGTATGTCAGTGAATGATATGGATACTCGTAAGTGTACGTTGTCCTGCGCTGACCCGTGCATGTGGTAAACATGAATGTCGCGATTCAAAGGGAGGCAACAGTGTACGACGAGCCGGAAGTCATCGCACGCAGCGCACAGGAACTCGTGGGCGACCTGAACCCGCAGCAGGCGGAAGCCGTGCAATACCGCGGTCAGGCGCTGCTGATCGGAGCCGGCGCAGGCTCCGGCAAAACCCGCGTGCTGACCCGCCGCATCGCCTGGATCTTGAGCCAGTTCGGCGCATGGCCGGGCCAGATTCTAGCCATCACCTTCACCAACAAGGCCGCCGCCGAAATGCGCGAACGACTCGGCTCGCTGATCGGCCCGGTGGCCCAGCGCATGTGGGTCTCCACCTTCCACTCCGCCTGCGTGCGCATTCTGAGGCGCGACGGCAAGTCCATCGGACTCAAGTCCGGCTTCTCCATCTACGATTCCGCCGACTCCGAGCGACTCGTCAAAATCATCGCCACCGAATTCAACCTCGACATCAAGCGCTACACTCCACGCTCGATTCTCAGCCATATCTCCGACCTCAAGAACAATTTGACCGGTTGGAAGGAAAACCTCGCCGTTCACGCGCCCGACTTCACGCCCGGCCAGCGCGGCTACCAGTTCGGCACGGTGGGCGACCTTGAAAGCCATCTACGCGGTGATCTATGCCGAATACGAGCATCGCTTGGCCCTGGCCAACGCCGTCGACTTCGACGATCTGATCGGCCGCACGGTCGAGTTGCTGCGCACCGACCCGGCCGTCGCCGAGTACTACCATCACCGCTTCCGTTACATTCTGGTCGACGAGTATCAGGACACCAACCACGCCCAGTACGTGCTCGTGCGCGAGCTGGCCGGCGTGGACACGGGAGAGAAGGCCATCCCGGGCGCGCCTAACGCCGGCAAGTCCGGCCCCGCCTGGATCACCGTGGTGGGCGATTCCGACCAGTCCATCTACGCGTTCCGTGGTGCCGACATCCGCAACATTCAGGACTTCGAGCAGGACTTCCCGAACGCCAAGACCATCATGCTCGAACAGAACTATCGTTCGACGCAGACCATTCTGGACGCGGCCAACGCGGTGATCAGCAACAACGAGGGCCGCAAGCCCAAGAAACTGTGGACCGCGCTCGGCAAGGGCGAGCCGATCGTCGGCTACGCAGCGGACAACGCCCAGCAGGAGGCCCAGTGGGTGGCCACCGAAATCGCGCGCCTGCACGCCGAAGAGGGCATCGCCTACTCCGACATGGCGATCATGTACCGCGCCAACGCCCAATCCCGCTCGCTCGAAGAGGCGCTGATCAACACGAATCAGCCGTATCAGCTCGTCGGCGGCACCAAGTTCTACGAACGTCGCGAAATCAAGGACGCGCTGGCCTATTTGCAGGCGCTCGTCAATCCGGACGACGATGTGAATCTACGCCGTATTCTCAACGTGCCTAAGCGTGGGCTTGGCGACCGCGCCGAAGGCGTGCTGCTCGCCTACGCGCGCGAGCATGGCACCAGCTTCTTCTACGCACTCATGCACTTGGATGAGATCGAGGTGCCGACACGCACCGCCACCTCGCTACGAGCATTCCACGATCTGATGGGCGCACTCTCGCAGTTCACGCGCGCGCACGACTCCAAGCCCAGCGAGATCGTGGCCGAAGTATTGGAGAAGTCGGGCTTAAAGGGCCGAACTCGAGAAATCCGTGGACCCGCAGGACGCCTCCCGTCTGGAGAACCTCTCCCAGCTGCAGTCCACTGCCGCCGAATTCGAACAGAACACGCTTGACGCCACGTTGTCCGCATTCCTGGAGACCACCGCGCTTGTGGCCGACTCCGACCAACTACCCGGCGAGGCGGAGGACTCCGGCAAGGTGACGCTCATGACCTTGCACACCGCCAAGGGCCTCGAATACCCGGTGGTGTTCCTGACCGGCATGGAACAGGGCACCTTCCCGCATTCGCGTTCGATGGAAGACACCACTGAACTGCAGGAGGAACGCCGACTCGCCTATGTGGGCATCACGCGCGCCAAGCAGAGACTGTATGTCACGCGCGCCGCCGTCCGCTCCCAGTGGGGCCAGGCCGCCGATATGATGCCCAGCCAATTCCTCGACGAGATTCCGGATTCGCTGATTGATTGGAAACGTCGTGAAGCCGGTGTGGAGCGTATGCGCGCCAGCTGGGAGACCGATGGATTCGCCGACGATTTGGGCGGCTGGGATGATGACGATTTCGGCGGCGCCACGTTTGGCGGGTCGTCGACGTTCGGCTCGTGTGGTTCGTCCGGTTCGGGTTCGTCCTATGGGTCGCGGTCGCGGTATGGGTCGTCGTATGGCTCGGATTCCGGCTCCTCGTCGTATGGTTCCCGTTCAGGTTCTTCGTACGGTTCCCGTTCATCATCATATGATTCCCGCTCCGGCTCGTCCTCCTACGGGTCTCGCTCCCGTTCGGGGTCGTCTTACGGGTCTCGTTCCCGTTCCGGTTCTTCGTCCGGTTCATATGGCGGCACCCGTGGCGGCAAAGTCACCACGCGCCGCACCACACCGAAATCCGGTTCGACCGGCTCTGCCGTGCCCAGCTCGAAGCTCACCAAGGATAATGGCCTGAATATCGCCGACTTCGCCGTGGGCGACATGATCAGCCACGACCAGTACGGTCTCGGCAAGGTCACCGACGCGCAAGACAAGGGCCGCAATTCGGTAATCACCGTGGACTTCGGCTCCGCCGGCGTCAAACGCCTCATGCTCCGCGTAGCACCTATTGAGAAGTTGTAGATAAATTGGCCCCTCTGACGAGGGGCTGAGTTACATACCAAATAAATTCACAAAAACAAGACTTGTGTTCTTCATCACAGTGTGGGCATAATGCGGAGGTCGTGCTTACGAGCCCTGGGAACAGGGGAAAGGAAAAAGTAATTATGAAGAACAAGCTGTTTGCATCCGTGCCCAATATTCTGTTCGGCGCGCTGATCACCATCGCGCCCCAGACCTTTGCGCACGCCTGCACCGGCCATGACATGCCGGGTGCCTGCCACTACTCGCAACAGGCGGCCACCGGCATCGGCGTCGTCATCCTCGTGTTCGGCGTCGTGGCTTTGTTCGTCGCCCCGCAGATTCGCATCGGTCTCAATATCGCCGCCGCAACCAACGCCCTGCTGCTACTCGCCGTACCCACCTTCCTGATAGGCGTCTGCAAGGGCGCGATGATGCACTGCCGCATGGTTATGCTGCCCACGCTCATCGTGCTCGGCGTGCTCACCATCGTGTTCGCGGCCATCGCCATCTGGCTCGACTCTCGCGCCGCCAAGTGCAACTGATCGAGCAGACGGCCGGAGCCCAGCCATTCCGGACGCTGGACTCCGGCCTCGCTTGTTGCAACCGCACTATAAGCAACATAAGGACTCATCGTGCCATCCCATATCGCATTGCGTGGCCTTCCGATTGAAAACCTCAAACGCAAGCCGTTCCGCACCGGCGCACTGCTCGCCGTCGTCACCATCCTCGCGCTGACGTTCTTCGGCGGCACCATGCTGACCATGAACCTCAACACCGGCATGACCAGTATGGAAAAGCGCCTGGGCGCCGACCTTATGGTCGTGCCGCAAAACACCGCGCAGAAGGCTGAAGCGCTGCTCACCAACGGCAATCCCAGCACTTTCTATTTCACCAAAGACATCGCCGACGAGGTCATGCAGGCCGACGGCATCGCACAGGCCACCGAACAGACCTATATATCATCGCTGGCCGCCGCCTGCTGTGCCGAAAAGCTGCAGATCATCGGTTATGACCCGGACACTGACTTCGTCATCGAACCATGGGTCGCCTCCCAGTTCGAAGGCCCCCTTGAAGACGGTCAGATGATTGCAGGCGCAAATGTCAACGTGTCCACCGACGGCACCATCGAACTCTACGGCCGTTCATGGCCGGTCGTCGCCCAGCTCGCCAACACCGGCACCAGCCTCGACAACTCGGTGTTCATCAACCAAAACACCGTGCCCGACATGGTCGCCGCCTCGGCCAAGGTCTCCAAGCAGGTCATGCCCGCCGAATATGCAGGCGAAGCCGTCTCCACCGTGATGATTAAGACGCAGCAGGGGTACGAAGCGCAGACCGTGGCTGAAAACATCAAGCGTCTTGACTCCCGGTTCGCCGATTTGGAGTACGTATACCCCGGCGGCATCACCGCTAACACCAGAACTTCGCTGACCGCGCTTGTCACCTACCTCAAGATTTTCGTGGCGGTGATCTGGGTAATGGGCGTGATTGTGCTGCTCGCCGTATTCGCCTCGTCGGTGAACGAACGCAAACGCGAATTCGCGTCCCTGCGCATCATGGGCGCCACGCGCGGCATGTTGAATGCCATCATTCTGAAGGAAGCCGCCATCATCGGTCTGATCGGTGGCGTAATCGGCGTCGGCGCGGCCAGCCTGGTGATTTCCCATTCAGTTCGCTGATCGGCAAACAGCTTCAATTGCCGTATCTGCAAGCCAGCCTGGTTGCGGTGATCGGATTCATTGCCGTGACCATTGTGTGCTCTACGGTCATCGGCATCATCGGTTCGCTGGCCACCATGTGGCGTCTCGGCCGGCCCGAAGCCTACCTGACCCTGCGAGAGGGGGAGTGATATGACTGAGACAACTACGCCGACTCAGCTGACCACGGTTGAGCCGACCAAGCTCCAGCCGACCACGCCAGCTCGGCCGAACGCGCCGACTGCGCCGACTGCGCCGGATTCGCCGCACGTAACCGAGACGCCCTCCCCGGACCATCTGCTGACCTTGACGGACCTGACCCGCCAGTTCGTCCGCCGCGGCACGCCGTTCGACGCCGTCAGCCACGTGAACCTCACCGTCAATGCCGGCGAATTCATCGCCATTGTCGGCCGGTCGGGCAACGGCAAAAGTACGTTGATCAACATGGTCGCCGGGCTGATTCGCCCGACCTCGGGAGCCGTGAGCGTGGCTGGACGCAATGTGGCCGACTTGGGCGATAAAGCACTGTCCGTGCTGAGGAACCGCACTATCGGATTCGTGACCCAAAGCCAGACCCTGCTCGGCAACCTGACCGTGCTCGACAACGTGATTCTGCCCGCAACGATGTTTCCGGAGCCGCTGCCGTTCGCTCAAAACGCGGAAGCAACGGATGCCGTTGCTCAGGTGGACGCTGTTGCGTCGACCGATGCCGTGGCACAAGCCGCTGCCACCAATGATGAAGCAGCCGTCGACCTGTTCATGCCGGATGTCATTGCGCCAATCACAGACCGGGAAAACATGCCGTCAAACACGGCTGCGAGCCGTCCGGACCTGTTCGCCACCCGATCTCGCATGCTGCTCACCCAGCTTGGTGTCGCCGATCTGGCAGACAGCTACCCGCGCGAGCTGTCCGGCGGTGAAATGCGGCGCGTCTCCATCGCCCGCGCGCTGATGAACCAGCCGAGCCTGCTCATCGCCGACGAGCCGACCGGCGACCTCGACCAAGAGAGCACCGACATCGTAATGCGTCTGCTCAGAGACCAAGTCAACAACGGCACGGCGATTCTCATGGTCACCCATGATCCCGATGCACTCGAATACGCAGACCGGGTGTATCGCATGGACGCCGGAGTGCTGTCCATAGCCTCGGTGTAGTATGGTCTGCTGGTGTCTGCCAACAGGTAGATACCGTCTGGAGTCATAGCCCATCAGCGGGTCGGCGGTAGGTAATCGCAAGAAAACCAACCCGTTCGTGTTCGTTCACGACGAAGCGCTGGGGAGGCCCGACTCAGCGCTTGCCAGGCATATGCAAGGCAAGCGTTCCGTTCAGATAACGACAGAAGGATTAATCCAATGACGAACGTTCAGCGTTCTCGCCGTCAGGTGCGGCTGTCTCGCGCCCTCGGCATCGCACTGACCCCCAAGGCTCAGCGCATCTTCGAAAAGCGTCCGTACGCTCCTGGCGAGCACGGCCGTGACCGCCGCCGCACCGAGTCCGATTACGCGGTGCGTATGCGCGAAAAGCAGCGTCTGCGCGCTCAGTACGGCATCTCCGAGAAGCAGCTTCGCGCCGCTTACGAGAAGGCCACCCGTACTGCCGGCCAGACCGGTAACGCCATGCTGACCGACCTCGAGACCCGTCTCGACAACCTGGTGCTGCGTGCCGGCTTCGCCCGCACCACCGCCCAGGCCCGTCAGTTCGTGGTGCACCGTCACATCCTCGTTGACGGCAACATCGTGGACCGCCCGTCCTACCGTGTCAAGCCCGGCCAGACCATTCAGGTGAAGGCCAAGAGCCAGACCATGGTTCCGTTCCAGATCGCCGCCGAAGGCGTGCACCGTGACGTGCTGCCTGCGGTCCCCGGCTACCTCGACGTGAACCTGCCGTCCCTGAAGGCCACTGTGACCCGTAAGCCGGAGGTCGAAGAGATCCCGGTGCAGGTCAACATCCAGTACGTGGTCGAATTCTACGCCCGCTGATCCGGGCCCTCTGGTCAACAAATCCAGGACATACCGCTCGAACCCCGCGCTTCTTTCGAGAAGCCGCGGGGTTCCTGCGTTGTAGGCGATTACTGGCCGCACACCGCCTGACGAATCATCGTCGCGTACGCATAGGCACCGGTCATATTCGGATGGATGCCGTCATCGTTGAGGTATTCGCTATGACCTTCGCTATACCCATGCCAATCGATGATGCCCACGTTCTTGTTCTTCTTGGCGGCCTCACGCAGCATCGTATTGTTGTTGTTCTCCTGCCACGGGTATGGCATACGGATGGTGATGAAGTATGTCGGCTTGCCGCCGGTCAGGTCAATGAGCTGTTGCACTTCCTGCTCATTCGAAATCACGCCGTTCGTGCCGAGGCCAAACACCACCACACTGCCACTGTGGCCGGCAGCGGTGTCCTGCTGATACACATCCACCGCCTGCGGCATCTGACGGTTCGGCAGGCCATCGATAAAAGCGTTCGGGAATGCGGCCTGGATGGCGTCCGAAGTACCCGACGTCACTGAATCGCCGACCATCATCATATCCGCGTTGCAGCTTTCCGTTGCCGGATCATAGGCGTACTTCGAAATGTCAAGATTGTTTGGCACCTTTTCCGCAATCGGTTTGATGGTGGGCGGCTGAGAATCCGAACCGTTCTTATTCGCGTCAGCGGTATTGGTTTCGCCGTTCGCGGCATTCGTGGCAGAAGACTCGGGCTCGGGCTTCGCCGGTTTCTTGACCGGCTTGGCGGGTGCCGCGAGTTCGGGGCGCAGCTGAATGGCTCGCGCTTGAGCGATGCCATTCCAATCCACCGGTGCCCACGTCAGCGCCACAACGGTCACCAATCCGATAACCGACATGACCCACGCGCCCGGACGCAGCTGGTAGCCGGCTTTCGGCAGCGGCTTGGCGTGTTGGCTACGAGGCATCTGCACCGATTTACGGGCCGCCTCGACCAGCTGGTAGAAGGCTTCCGACGCCGCCAACACCACGACGGCCTCAAGAACCCAACCCCACCACGGCAACGCCTGCGTTCGTGTCGCCGGGTTCATGAACTGCAGCAGCGGATAATGCACGACGTACAGCGAGAACGATCGCGACCCGATATAGCGTAGGGGAGCGCAACCCAGCACGCGCGACCAGATTGAGTCATTGTTCACGGCACAGGCCAAGGCGCACAACGATATGAACGCGGTAATCAGGTACCCGCCTTGGTACATGTACGACAGATACCCGTTGGCGAACCAGAATCCGGCCAGCAGTGCCGCCAAAGCCGCGGTGCCAAGAACATTGCAGACGATAGTGAGACGGGTGCCCGTCTCGTCGCCGGCCTGACGCTCGATCCGCACTGTTTGCGAAGCCGCTCCAGCTTCCGCAACTTCCGTACCTCGCGAGGAAGGCGCAATCCAGATAGCCAACAGCGCGCCGGTGGCCAGCTCGGCGAGGCGAGTGTCGGTACCGTAATACACGCGGGAGGTATTGGCCGGGTCAAACAGCAACACCATGGCGGCGGTGGAAGCAGCCATGATGACAAGAATCGCCATGGAGCGCACCCATTTGGACTTGGTGATTTTGCCGAGCACCACCATCAGCAACGGCCAAATCAGATAGAACTGCATCGTCACGCCCAAGAACCACAGATGGGTCAGAGGAGAAGGCAATCCGGCCGCCTCGAAATACGGCACCTTGCGGAAGATGTACACCCAATTGCTGGCGAACAAGGCGCTTGGCAGCGAATCGGAAACCACTTTCTGCAACAGGCTGGGAGCGAACATCCAAGTGAGCCAAGGCACCACGGCAATGGTCGCCAGCATCACCGGCCATAAACGAGTAATGCGGCGGATCAGATATCGGCCATATCCAAAGGACCCGGTGCGGTCCACCATGTTCAGTACCGAACGTGTGGCAAGAAAACCGGTGATAACGAAACATCGTCACGCCAATGAATCCGCCCTGCAATAGCGACGGACGGGTGTGGAATGCTATGACTCCAAGAATCGCCAGAGCGCGCAGTCCATCGATACCCCTGAAATGGGTAGGCACAGACGATTGAGATGGTGCAGGTTTCAAGGTTATGCTCACATTACCCTAAGCGTACTCTCAGGAATCGTCAGGTATGCTACCCGGATTACGCATATCTCAGGGTAGTGACCTATGCCGTTATGACTTCCGGCAACCCGCACCGAAACCGCCGGAATGGTGACATAATCAGAACCATGATTCTTCATCTGCATTTGGTCCGTCACGGACAGACCTATTTCAACCGATACAACCGTCTGCAGGGATGGTCGAATTCGCCGCTGACCGAGTCGGGCGTCGCCGATGCCGTCAAGGCCGGTGAGCGACTGAAAGGATTGACGTTCGCCGCCGCCTACTGTTCGGACACCACGCGTGCCCAGCAGACGGCCGAGAAAATTCTCGACATCAACGAAGCCGCGGGTAACCCGCGCCCCGCACTCGTGACGGACATGCACTTCCGCGAGCAGTTCTACGGCTACTACGAGGGACTTGACATGGCCATGGCCTGGTACGCCGCGGGAGCACCCCACGGCGTCAAAACCTACAACCAAATCGTCGAGAAGTTCGGGTTGGGGGCCTCGCGTGATTTTCTCAAGGAAGCCGATCCCTTCCACGATGCGGAATCCGATGAGGAATATTGGACGCGCGTCGAAGGCGCGTTCCGTCTTATCGCCGACAACCCGAATCTCAAGGACGGCGACGATGTGCTGCAGATTTCGCATGGCAACACACTGCTTAGCCTCGGTCACCGGTTCGGCGGCCCTGACCTCGATCTGAACGAACGCCCGGCGAATGGTTCGGTAACCGTGATCGACTTCGACACCGACAAGCCGTTCGGCGAAGCCGTGACCATCGTTTCGTACGGCAAGTAGCAAATAGCAAGCAATACATATCGAATAGCACGTGCGGTCCACGGCGGCACGCCGCAAACGAAAGCGTCAGCAGGACAGCCTTTCGCCTATAGCCGCATACGCCCACGCGCACGGTTTTCGCCCTGCGCATGCAATGGTATGCCAAGAAATAGGGAAGGAGTGCTACCCTTAGGCGAGTAAGTGTGACCGCAAGGAGGAAACAATGGGAGTCGGAGAGATCGCTGGCCTGATCGCGGCCATCGCGTTCGCAGTATTGGCCGGTTTCATGATCTATCCGCTGATCAGACTGGGCAAGATGTTTGATCAGATATCGCGGACGGTCCGGGAGTCCGGTGAACACGCCATCCCCGCGCTGGACGAAGGCGTGACCACCGTCAAGCAGGTCAACAAGTCGCTCGAAGACGTGAACAAGATTTCCGCCGCGGCTTCCACCACCGCCAACAACGTTGGTGCGTTGACCGATCTGTATGGCTCCTTCCTCGGTAAGCCCGTCATCAAGATCGCTTCCACCTTCTACGCGCTGAAAACCACGGGTCAGTCCTTCCTTGCGAAGAATGCCGCGAAAACCACCGTCAACGACACCGCCGAGAAGGGGGAGTGATGTTCAAACGCATCTTCTGGGTCGGCGTCGGCGTGGCCATCGGAATCGTTGCCGTCACCAAGGCACAGGCCTATGTCAAGGCCAATACGCCTGATGCGGCACGCCAGTTCCTGCTTGGCCCCGATCAGGACAATGTGCCGATGAAAACACTCGAAGGGTTGGTCAACGAGTTCAATGCCACCCGTCGAGCCCGAGAGGCTGAGCTCAACCGTCAGTACATCGAGCGCGCCAACTGACACGCGCATGCCGCCTTGCCATCTAGTCACTGAATCAGCTAGAACAAACTAGCCCTCATAATCCAGTCTTTTTCCACCAATACCAGGCGCAACTGCGCCCATTACCCAAACAAGGAGTTCATCCGCTCATGCGCACTGCGGACATCGCAAAGCGATACCTCGATTATTTTGCCAAGCACGACCATCTCATCGTGCCCTCGGCATCCCTGATTTCCCCGAACCCCACCACGCTTTTCACCATCGCCGGCATGGTGCCGTTCATCCCGTACCTGATGGGTGAGCAGACCCCGCCGAAGCGCCGCATGACCTCCAACCAGAAGTGCGTGCGTACGCTCGACATCGACGAGGTCGGCAAGACCACCCGCCACGGCACCTTCTTCCAGATGCTCGGCAACTTCTCCTTCGGCGACTACTTCAAGGAAGAGGCCATCCACTACGCCTGGGAGCTGCTCACCACCTCGCAGGATGAGGGGCGGCTACGGCTTCGACCCCGAGAAGCTGTGGATGACCACGTTCACCGACGATGACGAAGCCCGTTCCATGTGGATCAACGAGGGCGTGGACCCCGAGCACATCCAGAAGATGGGCATGGAAGACAACTTTTGGACCACCGGTGGCCCCGGACCCGGCGGCCCCTGCTCCGAAATCTACGTGGACCGCGGCCCCGCCTTCGGCAAGGAAGGCGGCCCGATTGCCGACGAGAACCGCTACATCGAGATCTGGGACCTCGTGTTCGAGAACTACGAGGTCGACAACGTCAAGTCCAAGACCGACCTGCACATCGTGGGCGAGCTTGAGAACAAGAACATCGATACCGGTGCCGGCTTGGAACGTCTGGCCTACCTGCTGCAGGGCAAGAACAACATCTACGAGACCGATGAGGTCTTCCCGGTCATCGAGGCCGCCGAGCAGCTCTCCGGCCTGAAGTACGGCGAGAACGAGGACGCCGACGTGCGCTTCCGCGTGGTCGCTGACCACGTGCGCTCCGCCCTGATGATCATGTCCGACGGCGTGCGCCCGTCCAACGTGGGCCGTGGCTACGTGCTGCGCCGCCTGCTGCGCCGCACCGTGCGCTCCATGCGCATGCTCGGCGTGACCGATCCGGTGCTGCCCACCCTCTTCCCGACCTCCAAGACCGCCATGGAGGCCAGCTACCCGGAGCTCAACGACACCTTCCATGAGGTGTCCGAATCCGCGTATGGCGAGGAAGACGCCTTCCGCCGCACCCTTGAGACCGGCACCACGATTCTCGACGTGGCCGTCAACAAGGCCAAGAGCGATTCCGCCGAGCCCGTCGTGGCCGGCGAGGACGCCTTCAAGCTGCACGACACCTACGGCTTCCCGATTGAGCTGACCCTCGAGATGGCCGCCGAACAGGGCGTGAAGGTGGACGAGGCCAAGTTCCGCGAACTCATGGCCGAGCAGAAGTCCCGCGCCCGCGCCGACGCCCTCAAGAAGCGTCACAACGTGGATCTTTCCGTTTACGACGACTTCAAGAAGACGCTCGTCAGCCCGATCGACTTCCTCGGCTACACCGACATGTCCGCCCGCGCCAAGGTGATCGGCATCATGCAGGAAGGCAAGGGTTCCGTGCCCGCCGTGACCGGCCCGGCCAACGTCGAGGTCATCCTCGACCGCACCCCGTTCTACGCGGAGGCCGGCGGCCAGCTCGCCGACCAGGGCGAGATCCTGTCCGACGACGGCGCCGTGCTCGAAGTCGACGATGTGCAGAAGCCCATCAAGGGCCTCATCGTCCACCAGTGCCGTCTGACCGAAGGCACGCTGGTCGTCGGCGCCGAAGTCAACGCCAACATCGACCTGGCCCGCCGTGGCGCCATCGCCCGCTCGCACACCGCCACGCACATGGTGCACAAGGCGCTGCGTGAGGAGCTGGGCCCGCAGGCCACCCAGCGCGGCTCCGAAGACGCCCCGAACCGTCTGCGCTTCGACTTCCAGTGGTCCAAGGCCCCGGCCAAGTCCGTGATCTCCGCAGTCGAGGAGCGCGTCAACGACAAGCTGCGCGACAACCTCGCCGTGACCACCAAGGAAATGAAGTTCGACGACGCCATCGCCCTCGGTGCCATGCACCTGTTCGGTGAGAAGTACGGCGACATCGTACGCGTGGTCTCCATCGGCGAAGACGGCTGGAGCCGCGAGCTGTGTGGTGGTACCCACGTGGACCACGTTGGCAAGATCGGCATGGTCAACATCCTGTCCGAAGCCTCCATCGGCTCCGGCGTGCGTCGTGTCGACGCCGTCGTGGGCCAAGGGTGCCTATGACTTCAACGCTCGTGAGCACGCGCTGGTCTCCCAGCTGTCCGACAAGCTCAACGCTCGCCCGGACGAGCTCGCCGAGCGTGTGAACGCCCTGCTCGCCAAGCTCAAGGAATCCGATCGTCGCTTGGCCTCCATGTACGAGTCCCAGCTGGCCGCCTCGGTTCCGGCGCTGGTTGCTGACACCAAGAACTCCGCGGCCCCGGTCAAGGTGGCCGTCAAGAACGTGGGCCACTTCGGCGCGGTCGATGCCCTGCGCAAGACCGTACTTGACGTGCGCGCCCAGCTCGGTGAAGACGCCCCCGTGGTGGTGGCCCTCGCCGGCGTGAACGAGGATGACAAGCCGATGGTCGCCGTGGCCACCAACGAGGCCGCCCGCAAGGCCGGCATCAAGGCCGGTGATCTGGTGCGTGGCGCAGCCAAGGTCCTCGGCGGCGGTGGCGGCGGCAAGCCGGACTTCGCCCAGGGTGGCGGTGTCGATGCCTCCAAGATCGACGAGGCCCTCGAAGCGCTCAAGCACGAGGCGCAGAAAGCCTGATTCCGCCAGTGGTGTGGTTAGGCGTTGATTTGGGTAATGCCCGGGTCGGACTGGCACTGTCCGACCCGGAGCTTACCTTTGCACACCCTGCTGGCAACATTCATGTTGCCGGCGACTATTTCTTTGCTATTGACGAGGTCCTGAACGTCATCGAAGACGAACATGTGGACCATGTAATCGTCGGACTGCCCCTGCAGATGGACGGTACAGAAGGCAAAAGCGCCAAAAAGCGCGCAGGTGGGCGGCCAATCTGGAGAAGAGGCTGCAAGCAGAGAGTGAAGACAGTGATTCTACGGAGTATCAGATTCCGCAGGTATCATTGATAGATGAGAGATTGACAACAGTCAGTGCGCATCGTCAGCTGTTCGAGGCCCATAAAGCTTCGAACAAGCACAGGCCGGTGGTTGACCAGCAGTCGGCAGTGGTGATTTTGCAGACGGCACTCGACCGTACCCGGGAGCAGTGAGGTATCGGTTATGACCGATGATTTTAACGAGTTCTTTGATGACAACACGCATTGGGTCGAACAGGGGTCAGAACCAATGCGCGGGGCCGAGCCGCCAGAACCGCCGAAATCCCGCAAGGAGATGCGCAAGCGACGTGCACAGCGCAGGCGCAAGCGTATCAGTGGCATTATCATCGCTATCGCCATCGCCGCCCTTCTTATCGGCGGCGGCTATTTCGGCGTAACCAAGCTCATCGCATGGCGCGACAGCCGGAGCAACCAGTCGACGGCCATCGCGGACTATCCGGGACCGGGCTATGGCGAGGTCGAATTCACCGTGAGCGAGGGCCAAGGCGCGGCGGAGATCGCCGATAATCTGCTCAAGGCCGAAGTCATCAAGTCTACTGCCGCGTTCACCAGCGTGGTCAACGCCAATAGCGCGACACTCTATCCGGGAACGTTCACATTGAAGAAGCATATGGCCGCATCCGATGTGATCGCCGTTCTCTCCGACACCAACCGGGCGGCGGACTTCCTCGAGGTTCGTCCCGGTGAACGTGCCACCGATGTGTTCGCCAACGCCGCGAAGCTTTCCGGCATTGCCCAAAGCGAATTCGATACGATTATCAAGAACAAGGGTAAGGATATTCTGCCCAATGAAGCGGGCGGTAGCTTTGAGGGATGGCTGGAGCCGGGAACCTACAACGTCAAGAGCATGAAGAGCGCTTCGGAAATCCTCAAGGCCATGGTCGATAAGCGTATCGCCAAGTTGGATGAATTGGGCGTGCCGACCGGCAGTGACCGCGAACGGGTGATGATCATCGCCTCTATCGCCGAGGCCGAGGTCAACAAAGCCGATTACTACGGCAAAGTGACGCGAGTCATCGAGAACCGTTTGGAGCAGGGCATGTCGTTGGGCATGGATTCCACCGTGGCCTATGGCAATAACGTCAAGCCCGCGCAGGTGACCACCGAGATGACCCAGGACGAGTCCAACCCGTACAACACGTACAAGATCTCCGGCCTGCCGCCTACGCCGATCAGCAATCCCGGCGATAGCGCCATTCAAGCGGCACTGCACCCCGAAAGCGGCAATTGGCTGTACTTCTGCACGGTCAATCTGGACACCGGCGAAACCAAGTTCGCCGTAACCGCCGATGAACATGACCAGAACGTGGCCGAACTACGCAAGTGGCAAGCCGAAAACCAGTAGTCACCTCATTGACTCCCCTCGCCGAGGGGGGCTGTCCGCAAAGCGGACTGAGGGGAGTAATACGGGATTAAGCCCCAACAACCACCGCCACAATCGCGCCCGCCAATATCACCGGCACATACGGCACCTTGCCCGCATGTGCCGGCGATGTGCGTTGCGGGTCGAATCGCGTCCACAAGGCAATCCATGTGATGCCGGCAACGCCCATCGCCAGCCACCAGACCACCACAGGCAACAGGCCAAACAGTCCGACAGACAATCCCATAGGTATCAAGGCGGTCACATCACCGAATCCCAACGACCGCGGCACCAGCAACGCCAACGCGAACTGGATTAGGCAACATAGCACGGTGAACAACAGCGCCTGCAACAGCACGAACAGGTCGTTCACCACCACTCCATACGCGAAATCGGCGGCCAGCTGAAGCAACGCGCCCACAGCCACCCACGCGATCGGCACCCGCCGATGACGAACATCCTCAATGGACAGTGCAAGCCCACATAGCAGACCGGGTAGCGTGAACAGGTATGGCATGGCTTAACATTAACCCCTAGTTAGACGTACACATAGACGTACACACATGAAACGAGGGAAGTTATGCTGCGTTGGCAGACGGCAGGGGAGTCTCACGGAGAAGCATTGGTGGCCATGATTGAAGGGTTGCCGGCCGGCGTGCGTATTAGCACGGACGATATCGTTTCCGCACTGGCACGCCGTCGACTTGGATATGGTCGCGGTGCCCGCATGAAGTTCGAGCAAGACAAGGTCCGTCTGCTGACCGGTGTACGCCACGGCCTGACCCTCGGCTCGCCGGTGGCCATCGAAATCGCCAACACCGAATGGCCGAAGTGGACCGAGGTCATGAGCGCTGATGCACTCGACCATGACCTGCCGCGCGAAGGCCGCAATGCGCCCCTGAGCCGCCCACGCCCGGGCCACGCCGATCTGACCGGCATGCGCAAGTATGGTTTTGATGACGCCCGCCCGGTACTGGAGCGCTCCAGCGCCCGTGAGACCGCCTCCCGCGTGACCTTGGGCGAGGTGGCCAAGCAGTTCCTGGATCAGGCGTTCGGCATCCGCACCGTAGCCCACGTGGTGGCGCTCGGTGGCGTGCAGACCAACCCCGACCTGCCCCTGCCCACCCCCGATGATCTGGAAGCGCTTGACGCCTCGCCTGTCCGTACGCTGGACAAAGAGGCCGAAGCCCGCATCATCGAACGCATCAACGAGGCCAAGAAGGCCGCCGACACGTTGGGCGGCGTGATTGAAGTGCTCGCCTACGGCGTGCCCGCAGGCATCGGCACCTACGTGGAGTCCGACCGTCGTCTGGACGCGGCTCTGGCCTCCGCGATTATGGGCATTCAGGCGTTCAAGGGTGTGGAGATCGGCGACGGCTTCCTGGAAGCCTCCCGCCCCGGTTCGCAGGCGCACGATGGGATCGTGGTCAACGCCGACGGCCGCATCGACCGTCTGTCCAACCGCGCAGGCGGCATTGAAGGCGGTATGTCCAATGGCCAGGTGATTCGCGTACGCGGTGCCATGAAGCCGATTCCGTCCATCCCCAAGGCCCTGCGTACGGTCGACGTGCTGACCGGCGAATCCGCACAAGCCATCAACCAGCGTTCCGACAGCACTGCCGTGCCTGCGGCATCCGTGGTGGCCGAGGCCATGGTGCGTCTGACTTTGGCGAAGTACGCGCTGGATAAGTTCGGTGGAGACAGTGTTGCCGAAACACGGCGCAACCTTGAGTCGTATCTCGCCTCGTGGCCGGAGCACATGCGCTGAACGAAGTGGAGTATGGTTTCGTGACGACTGCCGCGGAACCATCAGCAATTGTACTCACCAATCGTCGAGAGGATTCGTAGATTATGACCGCACGCCCCCGCGCCGTCATCATCGGCATGATGGGAGCCGGCAAAACACGTGTCGGTAAGGAAGTGGCGCATATGTTGCGTCTGCCGTTCGCCGATGCCGATGTGGAGATCGAACGTGAAGTGGGCATGAAGATTCCCTCCTACTTCGAGGAATACGGTGAGCCGGCATTCCGCGAGGTCGAGGCCGATTTCATCGCCGATATGCTTGAGGATTTCGACGGTATCTTTCGCTGGGCGGTGGCGCTCCCATGACGCCATCCACCCAGCATGCCCTCGCCTCCTACATCGACCATGGCGGTCGTGTGGTCTACCTTGATGCCGATCCGGCGGAAGCCATGGAACGCGCGAACCGTGGGGGAGGCCGGCCCATGCTCAATGGCGACGCCAACTCCCGTTGGAAGAAACTGTTCAAGCAGCGTGACCCGGTATTCCGCGAGGTCGCCAACGTTCATGTCCATACCCGGGGACTTACGCCTCAGGGCGCAGCGAAGAAAGTGATTGATATGGTTTCTGAGCGAGCAGTGCATGTTACCGGAGCGGCAATTGAGCCGTATGATGTGGTCATTGGCGAAGGTGCCATGAATCATCTGGTCGACGTGCTGGGACCCAAGCCCGCCAAAATCGCGCTTATCCATACCCAGCCGGTGCAGCGACACTCCGATCGTGCCCGCGCCCTGTTGCGTCAGGGCGGCTATGAGGTTTCCGACATCGTGATTCCGGATGCCGAACCCGGCAAGACCATTACCGTGGCCAACGGCATTTGGGAACGCCTTGGCAACGAAGGTTTCACCCGATCCGATGCCGTGGTGGGGCTTGGCGGCGGTGCCGCAACCGATTTGGCCGGTTTCGTGGCTGCCACGTGGATGCGCGGCGTGCGCTATGTGAACTGCCCGACCTCGCTGCTGGCTATGGTCGATGCCTCCACCGGTGGCAAAACCGGCATCAACACCCCGCAGGGCAAGAACCTCGTCGGCTCGTTCTACACGCCTGCCGGTGTGCTGGCCGACACCAAGACGCTGGCTACGCTGCCCAATGACATCTTCATCGAGGGTCTCGGCGAAGTCGCCAAATCCGGTTTCATCCGCGACCCCGAAATCCTGCATATTCTCGAAGACCACGCAGCTGAACTGCGCGCTTTCGACGGCTCTACATTCCTCGGCTCGCCGCTCGAAGACGTGGTTGCCGAGCTCATTGAGCGCACGGTAAAGGTCAAGGCCTACCACGTCTCCTCCGATTTGAAAGAGAAGGGTCTGCGTGAATTCCTCAACTACGGGCACACGATGGGCCATGCCATCGAAAGCTCGAGCACTTCCGCTGGAGGCATGGCAATGCGGTGGCCGTCGGTATGGTGTATGCCGCCGAGCTGGCCCATCTGATCGGTTACATCGATCAGGATCTGGTTGACTATCACCGCTCGTTGCTCGCTTCGCTGGGTCTGCCGACGTCGTGGAATGGCGGCTCGTTCGACGACGTGCTCGCATTGATGCATCGCGACAAGAAAGCCCGTGGCAACGAACTGCGCTTCGTGGTCCTCGACGAGATTGGTCACGTCGTACACCTCGACAACCCGCCCGCCGAAGCCGTAGAAGAAGCATTCCGTCGTATCCAGCAGTAATTGAACGGCCGTAGGCCGTGCCGTTCGCCATCCCCTCAGAAAAAAGTACTTGGCTCCCCTCTAACGGAGGTGCCCCGGAGTCGGATTTACCTGCTACCTCCCTCTGATGAGGGAGGTGCCCCGAAGGGGCGGAGGGGAGAGAAGCACAAACAAAAGGAGTCCCAATGACCAAAGTCATCGTTGTCAATGGCCCCAACCTCGGACGTCTCGGCGTCCGCCAGCCCGACGTCTACGGTCGTCAAGACCTCGACACCCTGCGCAAGCTCTGCGCCGAATGGGGCAAGGACCTCGGCCTCGAAGTCGAGGTGCGCCAGACCGACGACGAAGCCGAAATGGTGCACTGGATGCACCAAGCCGCCGACGAGAAAACCCCGGTGGTCATGAACCCCGCCGCCTTCACGCACTATTCGTATGCTCTCGCCGACGCCGCGCACATGGTCATTGATGAGAACCTGCCGCTTATGGAAGTCCATATTTCCAACCCGTCCGCCCGCGACGAGTTCCGCAAGCGTTCCGTAATCAGCCCTGTGGCCACTGGCACCATCACCGGCATGGGTTTCTACGGCTACAAGCTCGCGCTCGATGCTGTGGCGCACTTGCTGAGCGAATAGAACCAAGCCCTCCAGCCAATCCCGGGTAGCAGTCGACGTTGCGCCCGGGATTCCTGTTACCTGAGGAAACCATAAGCGTCCAAGTAAAAGGAAGCCATGACTCTCACCGCCACGGAACGTGATCTCGTCGATGCCGCGTCACGCTGGTTCGACGCCCACCGCGCACAGTTCGTCGATGAACTGTGTAAGCTGCTGCGCTACCCGTCAGTTTCCGACGAATCGGACCCGAATCCTCGTCCTGGTGCGCCCTATGGACCTGAAGTGCGCCGTGTATTCGACCATATGCTGGCCAAGGCAGGACGAGACGGGCTGCCTACGCGCGACTACACCGGCCACGTCATGAACACGCCGAGTCACATGCGGATGATAGAGTGAAATTCCATGGTTAGAAGAACACATGGTAATTCTCAAGAACACGTCACCAAGCATATTTTCGTCACTGGCGGCGTTGTTTCCTCTCTCGGCAAGGGCCTGACCGCATCTTCGCTCGGTCGTTTGCTGCGCAGCCGCGGTATCCATGTTCTGCAGCAAAAGCTCGATCCGTACATCAACGTCGACCCGGGCACCATGAACCCGTTCCAGCATGGTGAGGTCTACGTGACCGAAGACGGTGCCGAAACCGATCTCGACATCGGCCACTACGAGCGTTTCCTCGACGTCTTCCTGAGCCAGAAGGCCAACGTCACCACCGGTCAGATCTATCAGGAAGTGCTGCGCAAGGAGCGCGCCGGCGAATACCTCGGCCAGTGCGTGCAGGTCATCCCGCACATCACCAACGAAATCAAGTCTCGTATGCGCGCCCAGGCTTCCGATGACGTGGACGTGATCATCACCGAAATCGGTGGTACCGTCGGCGACATCGAGTCCCAGCCCTTCCTTTGAGGCCGCCCGCGAAGTGCGTCGCGATCTCGGCCCGGACAACTGCATGTTCGTGCACGTTTCCCTGGTGCCGTACATTTCCGCCGCCCACGAGCTCAAGACCAAGCCCACCCAACATTCCGTGATGATGCTGCGTCAGCTCGGCATCTCCCCGGACGCCCTCGTGCTGCGTTCCGACCGCCCGCTCAACCAGTCCATCAAAGACAAGATCTCCCTGATGTGCGACGTCGATGCCGAAGGCGTGGTCAACTGCGTGGATGCGCCGAGCATCTACGATGTGCCGAAGATCCTGTTCGAGGAGGGCCTCGACGCCTATGTGGTGCGTGAGCTCGGCCTGCCGTTCCATGACGTCGATTGGGATGAATGGGCAGATCTGCTTGAGCGCGTCCACCACCCCAAGCACGAGGTCAACATCGCCATCGTCGGCAAGTACATCGATCTGCCGGACGCCTACCTGTCTGTCACCGAGGCCATCAAGGCCGGAGGCTTTGCCAACTGGGCCAAGGTCAACGTCAAGTGGGTTGCGGCCGATCGTTGCGAAACCACCGAAGGTGCGGCCGCCGCTCTCGACAACGTCGACGGCATCGTGATCCCCGGCGGCTTCGGCATCCGCGGCATCGACGGCAAGATCGGCGCCCTGAAGTTCGCCCGTGAAACCAAGCTGCCCGCCCTCGGCCTGTGCCTGGGCCTGCAGTCCATGGTCATCGAATACTCCCGCCACGTGCTGGGCATTGAAGACGCGAACTCTTCCGAGTTCGAGCCCGATTGCGCCAACCCGGTGATCGCCACCATGGAAGAGCAGAAGGACATCGTGGCCGGCAAGGGCGACATGGGCCACACCATGCGTCTTGGCTCCTACCCGGCTGAGCTGGAGGAAGGCTCGCTGGTCGCCGAACTGTACGGCACCACGCATGTCACCGAGCGCCACCGCCACCGTTACGAAGTCAACGTGGCCTACAAGGATCGTCTGCGCGAAGGCGGCCTGCGCATCTCCGGCCAGAGCCCGGACGGCGAGCTCACCGAGTTCGTGGAACTGCCGCAGGACGTGCATCCGTTCTATGTGGCCACCCAGGCTCACCCGGAGTTCAAGTCTCGCCCGACCAAGCCGCACCCGCTGTTCGCCGGCCTGGTCAAGGCCGCACTCGACCATCAGGCGGCGCGCTGACTCACTTTCGTGCCGTGCATAATATCGCGGCATGATGTGCTGGCTGCCGTCATCGGCGTAGCGCAAGACATACGGTAAAGATGCGGTGGCGAAACATCCAATGATGTTTCGCCACCACGTCTTTTTTTTTTGTTGTATGAGCAGCACGCAGCATGATGTATTGGAAGGCGACGGTAAAAATTTACCGTTTCTATGATGTGTTGGTAGTATGCAGATAACGCTTAGTAGGCCATCGCAGAAAGACCGACCATGACCGAGCACCTTGATGACTCGACCCAGCAGTTTGCGCCTCTGTTTGGTGCGAATAATGCCGTCAGCGGCACTGTGGCAGACAGTGTGGATGCTGCTGCATCAGATTCCATTCAGGGCGATGAGATGAGGAAGCGCCGCATCTGGCCGTGGGTGGTGATTGCTTGTCTGCTGGTTGCCTTGGGGGCTGCCTGCGGCGGCGGTGTTTGGTTCTTCCAAGATCACGTGCTGCCTGGCACAACGCTATGGGGAAATTCAGTTACCGGCAAAACCGAGCAGGAGATTGCCGACCTAATCAACGACCAGGTCGACAACACCGCGGTACGAGCGAAATACCAGGGGCAGTCGGCGACGTTCACGCTGAAAGATCTCGGCATCGAAGTTGATGGTGAAGCAATCGCATCCGATGTCATCAATGCCCAACGCGGTGACGCATGGTGGCAACAGTATGCGTTCTGGATTACGCATGATGTGGCCCCGCAAATCAATCCCGAGCTCGCTGATGGCAGTGTGGTAGATAAGGCGCTGAACATTGATGCGCAAGAACCTGTTGACGCGCAAGTCGCATTGAACGATAACAACAGTGGCTTCAACGTTGTTGTGGGAGAAAAATGGCCAGGGAGCCAACGCCACGAGCATTGCGAAGCAAGCCATTTCCACAGTGGAGTCATTGGGCAGTGTCCAGCCACAGACCGCTCGGGTGGAACTCGACGTAACCGAACCGACGATTACCAATGCAATTGCCAATGAGGCGAAAACCACGCTGGAAACCATAGTGAACAATGCAGTGGCCATCAAGGTGGCGGATAAAGACATCGCCACCGTGAATGCGTCCATGCTGGGTTCGGCCATGCGCATCGACGCCAACCAGCAGTCAAAGCTGAAAGACAATGAAGTACGTAATGGCTACGTGGTCTTTGATGCCGATAAGCTGCAGCAATACTATGACGAGCAAATCAAGCCGAATCTCAAATTGGAACGTGAAGACAAGAAGGTCGTCGTCAATAATGCTGGCGAAGTGCTGAGCACTGAAACAGAAGGCCATGATGGCATTGTGATTGCCGATGGCGCGGATACGGAGGTTGGTGCTCGCTTGGCTCAGGTGCTGGCCACGGGAACTGGCTCAGTGAATGTGGACGGCAAGGTCGATCCCAAACAGGAAGTCAAGGTCACTCATCGCGTGGTGATTGACCTGTCCGACCGTAAGCTCTATGCCCATGAGAATGACACGGTGGTCAAAACATTGAATGTCGTGGTCGCGGAGGGCAATGACAACGTCACCGGCGAATGCGTTGGCATGATGTGTACGCCGACAGGTGACTTCAACGTATGGCAAAAGTTGCCCAGTCAAGATATGAGCGGCACGCTGAATCTTGCCGATGGCACGGTGGAAACATGGGATGTCAAAGACGTGGGCTTCGTCAACTACTTCTCCTCCGGTTGCGCAATCCACCGTATTGCCGGCGGATATGTAGCGGATGCCGTAATGCCCTCCATTGCCAACGGATCTCATGGTTGCGTGGGCATCGGATGGGATGTGGCCGAATGGTTCTACAACTGGTGCAATATGGGCACGAGCGTGCATATCCAAGTGTGATATGCAACAGTGTGATATGTAACAAATACGGCATGCAGTGGTGCGACACATAATGCCGCATACGCGATGTTCGGTGTGCATGGGACAAGCTTGCCCGGCTCCAATATCGCTGTATCGCATTCGTGTAATCAAGCCCACAGCCAATATGCGTCAGGGCAGCTAGTGTTTGCACTTGGGTTCTGCTAGGTTTTCATAGGATTAAGTGTGATACAAGGAAGGCAGGATGGTGACCGAAAACACAGCACCAAACGCCGCCGCTGACGTGGAGATGAGCCAGTATGTGGCTGATCGTACCCGCGTCAACGAGGACAAGATCAAGAAGGATGACGAGATCATCAGCCAGTTCGGCGACTACAACTATGGTTGGCATGATTCTGATGCCGCCGGCGAAGCCGCAAAACGAGGCATTGATGAGAACGTCGTACGCGCGATCAGCGCCGACAAAGGCGAGCCGCAGTGGATGCTCGACATGCGTCTGCGTGGATTCAAGGCGTTCCTCGAAAAGCCCATGCCCGATTGGGGTGTGGATCTCTCCGGCTTCAACGCAGACGACTTCAAGTACTACGTCAAGCCAATCGACAAGCAGGCGAAAGCTGGGACGAACTGCCGGACGACATCCGCAACACCTACGATCGCCTCGGCATCCCGGAGGCGGAGAAGAACCGCCTCGTCTCCGGCGTGGCCGCCCAGTACGAGTCGGAGGTCATCTACAACTCCATCCAGGAGGACCTGAAGAAGCAGGGCGTCATCTTCGTCGACACGGACACCGCTGTGCGCGAATACCCTGAACTCGTCAAGAAGTACTTCGGCACCGTCGTGCCTCCGGAAGACAACAAGTTCGGTGCCCTCAACACCGCGGCATGGTCCGGCGGCTCGTTCGTATACGTGCCGAAGGGTGTGCACGTGGACATCCCGTTGCAGGCATACTTCCGCATCAACACCCCGGCCATGGGTCAGTTCGAGCGCACGCTCATCATCGCGGACGAAGGCTCTACGTGCACTACGTGGAAGGCTGCACCGCCCCGATCTGGTCCGAGGACTCGCTGCACGCCGCCATCGTCGAGATCATCGTCGAAAAGCACGCCCGCGTGCGTTACACCACCGTGCAGAACTGGTCGAACAACGTCTACAACCTCGTCACCCAGCGTGCCTACGTGCGCGAGGGCGGCACGATGGAATGGGTCGACGGCAACATCGGTTCCAAGGCCACCATGAAGTACCCGGCCTGCATCCTCGCCGAACCGTACGCCAAGGCATCCACCATGTCCCTCGGCTTCGCCGGCAAGGGCCAGTACCAGGACACGGGCGCGAAGATGATTCACCTCGCCCCGCACACCAGCTCCACCATCGTCGCCAAGTCCATTTCCCGTGGTGGTGGACGTTCTGCCTACCGCGGTCTGGTCAAATCGTCAAGGGCGCGTACGGTTCGTCCAACTCGACCGTGTGCGATGCCCTGCTGGTCGACGACTTCTCACGCTCCGATACCTACCCGCACGTCGACGTTCGCGAAGACGACGTTTCGATGGCCCACGAAGCCACCGTTTCCAAGATTTCCGAAGACCAGCTCTTCTACCTGATGAGCCGAGGACTTACGGAAGAAGAGGCGCGAGGCATGATCGTGCGCGGCTTCGTCGAACCGATCAGCCGCGAGCTGCCTATGGAATACGCGCTCGAACTCAACAGACTTGTGGAACTCCAGATGGAAGGATCGGTGGGCTGATTCCGATGACCGACAACACAACACCCGTCAAGGAAATCAAGATTCCGGTCGCCGACCCCAACGACCCGTACGCGATTCCGGCCGCCATGCCGTCCTCCGTGGACCATGCCGTGCGCTCGTTCAACGCAGGCGACTACCCGGAGCCCAGCCGCAAGCAGGACGAATGGCGCTACACGCCTATCGAGCGCATCAACGAATTCTTCACCGTGTTCGAGCCCTCCGGCGAAACGCAGATCGAAGTCTCCATGATTGACGGCTCGCCGTTGGCCGAAGGCGTGAAGCTCAGCCAGATCAAGCTCGGTGAGGGCCTGTCCGGCACTGTGTCCAAGCCCAACGACCGCGTCTCCGCAGTCGAATGGGAATCCGGCCACACCGCAACCATTCTGGAACTGTCCGGCGAGATCGCCCAGCCCGTGCTCGTCAAGGTGCACGGCGCGGGGGGAGAACCTCGACGCTTTCCATCTGGTGATCGCCGCCGCCGACAAGGCTCATGCGGACGTCGTCGTGGAACACGACGGTGACGCACGACTGGCCGAAGGCGTGGAAATCACCACCGGCAAGGACTCGCACGTCTCCACCACGTTCGTTCAGGAATGGGCCAAAACCGCCAAGCATGTGGCCAACCACCGCATCCACGTCGGCGAAGGCGCATCCCTGCGCCACTCCGTCGTAACCTTGGGCGGCGACATCGTCCGCATCCGCATGGATCAGGACTTCGGCGGCGAACAGGGCGACCTCAACATGCTCGGCATCTACTTCGTGGACCCCGGCGAGCATATCGAACACCGCACGATGGTGGTACACAACCACCCCGACTGCAAGTCCCGCGTGGTCTACAAGGGCGCGCTTGACGGCAAGGGCGCGCACTCCACTTGGGTGGGCAACGCGCTCATCCAGCCCACCGCCCCCGGCACCGACTCCTACGAGCTCAACCGCAACCTGGTCCTGACCCCGGGCGCCATCGCCGATTCCGAGCCGAACCTCGAAATCGAAAACGGCAACATCATCGGTGCCGGTCACGCCTCTTCGGTGGGCCGCTTCGACGACGAGGAACTGTTCTACCTCGAATCCCGCGGCATCCCCGAAACCGACGCCCGCAAGCTCGTGGTGCGCGGCTTCTTCGGCGAACTCGTCGAGGAGATCGGCATTCCCGCCATCTCCGAACATCTGATGACCGTGATTGACCGCCGACTGGCCCGTGGCGAAAACGACGCCATGGCACAGGTCCTCGAAGACAAGTAAGAACAGCATTTTTAGGAGCACAACAATGTCAACACTCGAAATCAAGGACCTGCACGTCCACGTCGAAACCAAGGAAGGCATCAAGCCGATCCTGAAGGGTGCCACCCTGACCGTCCACTCCGGCGAAACCCACGCCATCATGGGCCCCAACGGTTCCGGCAAGTCCACTCTCGCCTACACGTTGGCCGGCCACCCCAAGTACGTGGTCGACTCCGGCGAGGCCCTCCTCGACGGCAAGGACATCCTCAAGATGACTCCGGACGAGCGCGCCAAGGCCGGCCTGTTCCTGGCCATGCAGTACCCGGTCGAAATACCGGGCGTGTCCATGACCAACTTCTTGCGCACCGCCAAGACCGAAATCGACGGCGAGGCTCCCGGTATTCGCCAGTGGGCCAAGGACCTGTCCGTAGCCATGAAGCGCCTCAAGATGGACCCGAAGTTCGCCTCCCGTTCCGTGAACGAAGGCTTCTCCGGCGGTGAAAAGAAGCGCGCCGAAGTGCTGCAGCTCGAACTGCTGAAGCCGAAGTTTGCCATCCTTGACGAAACCGACTCCGGCTTGGACGTGGACGCCCTGCGCATCGTGTCCGAAGGCGTGAACCGCGCCAAGGAAGCCAACCAGTTCGGCATCCTCATGGTCACGCACTACACCCGTATCTTGAAGTACATCAAGCCGGACATCGTGCACGTGTTCGCCGACGGCCACTTCGTCAAGACCGGCGGCCCTGAGCTGGCCGACGAACTCGAAGAGAACGGCTACGACCAGTACTTGCCCGAAGGCGCCGACTCCGAGTCCGCACTGGCCTGAGTCCGTGACCGTGGGAGTCTGACATGCCCTATTCCCGACACGCTCCGGGCCGCTCAGGCCAAGTCTTTACGGTCGCGAACAGGCCATGTCAGACTCCCACTCGTTTCGTACAATTGTTACGTAAGTAGGGGGAACATAATGGTTGATTTTAAGGAGATTCGGGCGCAGTTCCCGATTCTGGATCAGGAGATTCACGGGCACCCGCTTGTGTACCTGGATTCTGCGGCCACCTCGCAGAAGCCGAATGCGGTGATCGACGCTGAGGCGAACTTCTACCGTACGATTAACGCCGGCGTGCACCGCGGTGCCCACGAGCTGGCGGCCCGTAGTACCATGGCCTTCGAAGAGGCCCGTGTCAAGGTCGCCAAGCTGGTCGGCGCGAATGCGGCCGAAGGTGAAGAGGAGGTCGTCGTCACCGGTGGTGCCACGGCCGGACTGAACCTGCTCGCCACCGCATTCGGCAATGCATCGCTGGGGCGTGGGGGAGAAGCCGCCAAGCGTTTTGCCTTGAAGCCGGGCGATGAGATCGTCGTCTCGCGTGCGGAACATCATTCAGTGCTGCTGCCGTTCCAGGAGCTGGCCTACCGTACCGGCGCCACCTTCAAGTGGATCGACCTGACCGAGGACGGCCGTGTACGTACGGACGACCTCGACGAAGTCATCACCGAGCGTACCAAGGTCGTGGCCGTCACCCACGTGGGCAACACCACGGGTGCCATCACCAACATCGCCCCTATCATCAAGCGTGCGCATGAAGTAGGTTCGATCTTCATCTTGGACGCGTGCCAGTCCGTACCGCACCTCAAGGTCGATTTCCACGCGCTTGATGTGGACTTCGCCGTCTGGAGCGCGCACAAGATGTACGGTCCTACCGGCGTCGGTTTCCTGTATGGTAAGCGCGAACTGCTCGAAGCCCTGCTTCCGGCCAACTTCGGCGGCTCCATGGTCGAGCTCGCCTACATGGACCACGAGGCCCAATACATGGCCCCTCCGGCCCGCTTCGAGGCCGGCACCCAGCCGGTCGCCCAAGTGGTGGCCGCAGGCGTCGCCGCCGAATGGATGATGAACATCGGTCTTGAGAACATCGAAGCCCATGAGAAGACCATCTCCGCCGAACTGCTCAAGCTCGGCGACATCGATGGCATTCGCATCCTCGGGCCGCGCGAAAACGTGGACCGCATCGGCACCGTGGCCTTCGACGTGGCCGGCGTGCACCCGCACGATGTGGGCCAGTTCATCGACGCCCAGGGCATCGCGATTCGCGTGGGACACCACTGCGCCCAGCCGGTACACCGCCACTTCGGCCTATACGCATCCAACCGTGCCTCCTCCGGTGTCTACAATTCGGTCGAAGATGCCCAAGCGTTGGTCGAAGCGGCCAAGGGCATCCGTAAGTTCTTTGGAGTGGAGTAAAACAGAACACCATGAACGAATTCGGTATGAGCGGGGATGACCTCGAACAGATGTACCAAGAGGTCATCCTCGAGGCGTCGAAACATCCGCATGGCAAGGAATCCTTTGCGCCCAACGCAGCGGTCGAACAGTCCGCGGACGCAGCGGCCAATGTCACCGTGCAAGCCAGCCACGAATACTGCACGCCCGGTGAATCGCACCAGTTCAACCCGACCTGCGGCGACGAGGCGACCATCCATGTCGAAGTCTCCGATGACGAACCGCACACCATCAAGCGATTGGTGTGGGACGGCGACGGCTGCTCCATTTCGCAGGCCAGCCTGTCAGTGATGGTCGATCTGGCGGACGGCAAAACCGTGGACGAGGCCATGGATCTGGAACAGGCATTCCACAAGTTGATGGAATCGCGCGGTGCCGGTCTGGACGACGAGAACCTTGGAAGAAAAGCTCGGCGACGCCGTGGTATTCCAAGGCGTGTCGAAATACCCTATGCGCATCAAATGCGCTCTGCTAGGCTGGGAAGGGCTGAAGGACTCCATCGCCAAAGCCCTCGCTGCAAAGAACTGAGGAAATATGTCCAACGATAGTTTGGTTCCCGAACCACAGCCGTCCGTTTCGATGCCGTCAACAGCGTCCTGCAGGACGAGGAGACCGCTCGCCGCGTGATGGCCAACCCGGCCTTGGCCAAGGGCTTCCCGAACGGACGCCCAATCGAGCACTCTGCTGCGTCCGGCGATGACACCTGTGCGTGTGGCGGTCACCACGGCAAATGCGGTTGCCAGGATGACGAACAGTCCGATGGCAGCGAGATTCCGATCAAGGCGATTGACGATATCGGCCGCGCCACCGCCGAAGACGTGTACGAGGCACTGCATCAGGTGATTGATCCGGAGCTTGGCATCGACGTGATCGATTTGGGTCTGGTCTACGGCATTGAGATCGATGAGCTAGGCCGCGCCATTATTACGATGACGCTGACCACGCCGGCCTGCCCGCTGACCGACCTTATCGAGGACGAATGCGCATCCACGCTGGCCGGTCTGGTCGAGGAGTTCCGCATCGACTGGACGTGGGACCCGCGCTGGACCATGGAGCGCATCACGCCCGAAGGCCGCGACCAGCTCGCCGCCCTAGGCTTCAACTTCGACAACATGCCAAAGTACTGATAGCGCTTAGTAAGCTCCCTCTGATGAGGGAGCTCTATACGAGAAAAGCCCCGCATGATACGGGGCTTTTCCATGTCTGGACTGGTCAATCAGTCATCGATGATGGTGTTCTTCGGGACAACCGTGATGCCGTCCGGCGTGACAGTGAAGCCGCGAGCCAGATCGTGCTCGGTATCGATGCCGACAGTGGAGTTTTCGGTGAGCACCACATTCTTGTCAAGAATTGCCTTGTACACGCGGGCACGGCGGTTGATGATTACACCGTCGAACAGCACGGAATCGACAATCTGTGCCCACGAGTGGATACGCACATTGGGGGGAGAGCACGGAGTGGTGCACTTCACCGCCGGAGACGATCACACCGGGGGAGACGATTGAATCGGTGGCGTGGCCCAGACGGTCGCGGCCGGCGTGCACGAACTTGGCCGGCGGCAGGTTGCCGGACATCGTGTAAATCGGCCAATCCTGGTTGTACAGGTTGAACTCGGGCACATAGGCGATCAGATCCATGTGTGCATCGTAGAACTGCTTAATCGTACCGACGTCGCGCCAGTAAGCGTGATCAGTGGCCGTGGAGCCCGGAATCTCGTTCGAGTTGAAGTCGTAGACGCCGGCCTCGTTGCGAGAAGCGAAGTACGGGGCGATGTCGCCGCCCATGTCGTGCTTGGTGTCGGCAGCCTTCTCATCGAGAGACAGAGCCTCGAACAAGGCCTTGGTGTTGGCAACGTAGTTACCCATGGAAGCCAGAATCTGGTTCGGATTGTCCGGCAGACCGGTGGTGGTGGCCGGCTTCTCTTGGAAGTTCTTGATCATGTTCGGGTGATCGGGATCGACCTCAATCACACCGAACTGGTTCGATTCCTCGATGGGCTGGCGGATACCGGCCACGGTGAACTCAGCACCGGACTCGATGTGCTGCTGAACCATCTGTTCGAAGTCCATGCGGTAGACGTGGTCGGCACCCACTATCACCACGATGTCCGGCTGGACATCCTCGATGATGTTGATGGTCTGGTAGATGGCGTCGGCGGAGCCGAGATACCAATGCTTGCCGAGACGCTGCTGCGCGGGCACAGGGGAGACGTACGAGCCAAGCAGCGGGGAGAAACGCCAGACCTGGGAGATGTGGCGGTCAAGCGAGTGAGACTTGTACTGGGTGAGCACCACGACCTGACGGTACCCGGAGTTCACCAGATTGCTCAACGGGAAATCGATCAGACGATACACACCACCGAAGGGAACGGCGGGCTTCGCGCGATCGCGGGTTAACGGCATCAGGCGGGTCCCCTCACCACCTGCAAGCACAATCGACAGAATCTTGGGATTCTTGGCCATCGTAACTGTCCTCTCTGTTACTGAGCGTCTTTCGACACCGCACTGCTGGGGCCGGATGCTTCCTTGCATTCGGTTTACATAGTTAATAATTGCAGAAAAATTCGAACATGCAAGGCTTTCGCCCCCCGCGTGCCGTGAACTTGCGATGAACAGTTTCGTAGATTTGTTAAGGATTCGGCCTTTTCGGAGCGCGTGCGATTCCTTAGCGTGTCGCGTAGAACGCCACTGCGCTGGATGCCGCCACGTTCAGACTATCCACGCCGTGGCTCATCGGAATCTTCACGGTCAAATCGGTGCGGGCAATCGTATGGTGGGACAGGCCGTCGCCCTCGGTGCCGAAGATCAGCGCGAGCTTGTCGATATGCGTCGGATCTTCGGCAGGCGCGTGCATACGGCGTGTCAGTTCGTCCAACGAAATCGAACGATCCTCCAATGCCATGGCCACGGTGGTGAAGCCCAGCGACTTCAACTCGTCGATGCCCTGGAACGGCCAGTAATGCTTGTTTTCGGTACCGTCGTCGTTGAACCCGGTGATACGGGTCCACGGAATCTGGAATACGGTGCCCATCGACACACGAGCGGCTCGTCGGTACAGCGGATCACCGCAGGAGGGTGTGACCAGCACGGCATCCACATCGAGCGCGGCCGCCGAACGCATCAGTGCGCCCACATTGGTGTGGTCCACGATGTTTTCCATTACTGCCACGCGGCGGGCGCTCCTGCAGACCTCGGCTACGGAGGGCAGCGTCCAGCGTCGCATCGCGCATAGGGCGCCGCGATGCAAACGGTAGCCGGTCAGACGCTTGAGCTGCTCAGGGGAGGCCACGTAGACGGGAATGTCCGCGCCCCAGCGCCCGTCGATGAAGTCGAAGGTGTCTTTCATGCCCTCCAGCCAAGGTTCCTCGACCAGCAGTGACAGCGGTTCGCGGTCAGCGGCCAGCGCGCGGTCGATGACTTTGGGGGACTCGGCGATGAACACGCCCTTGGCTGGTTCCAAGCGATTGCGCAACTGCATTTCGGTGAGGCTCACGTACGCCTCGACGCGCGGGTCGTCAACGGTGTCCAGCGTGATGAACTGCATTGGTGGCCTTTCGTGTGTGCAGATAACGAAAAACCCCTTGCAATGCAAGGGGTTTATCTGTGCCCGAGACGGGACTTGAACCCGTACGCCCGTATAAAATAGGCACTAGCACCTCAAGCTAGCGCGTCTACCATTCCGCCACCCGGGCAGGTGTCGTTTGGACAACGAGTAGATAGTTTAACATGAAATTACAGGGATGCAATTCGCGCGTGTGCCCGGCGTGTCGCGTGTAGCCTTGAAGTCATGACTGATGCCCTTTTTCTTTCGACCCGCAGGTCGACGACGTCCCGGTGAACAGCGACGAACTCCACGCCGGCTGGAGGCTAACCCTGCCCGCTCACATCAAGCGCCATGCCGTGCAGGCCATGCGACTCAAGGCAGGGGACAGCCTGCAACTTTCCGACGGCAACGGCTTGAGAATCCAGGCAGTGATGGCCGATCCTGAAGCCGGACTGGCTGAAGTCGTGGAAGTGGGGCGCGAACCCGAGCCGCTCACCCGTTTGGCGCTGATTCAGGCATTGGCGAAAACCGGCCATGATGAGCAGGCCATCGATATGGCTACGCAGATCGGCGTCGACCAAGTGGTGCCATGGCAGGCGGACCGATCCATTGCCAAGTGGAAGGTCGGTCGTACAGACAAGAAGTGGAATTCGGTACTGGATGCCGCCACCGAGCAGTCGCGGCGCGCCTTTAAGCCGCAACTGGAGGCGTGCGCGTCCAGCAAGGAGGTCGTGGCCATCTGCCGCAGGGCCTGCGTGCATGGCGATGTGGTGATTGTGCTGCATCAGGATGCTACCGATACGTGGTCCGGCGTGGAGGAGAAGGTTGCGCAGTTGGTGGAACGCACGCTCCAGGACGGCCGGCCGCGGACTGTCAGTGTGGTGGTCGGGCCTGAGGGCGGCATCAGTGAGCAGGAGGTAGCTGATTTCGTCAAGGCCGGAGCGGTGAGCTGCGTACTGGGGCGCAATATTCTGAGAGCCGCGACGGCCGGTCCTGTAGCGTTGTCGCTGTTGTCTCGGGTGTTGGGACGTTACGAGTAACGCCCACGCACTAAGCTGGTGCGTAGCAACATCAAACCAAGGAGCATGATGAGCGAATCCGACGATTGCCTGTTCTGCAAGATCATCGCAGGGCAGATTCCCAGCAGCAAGGTCTACGAGGACGAGACGACCTACGCATTCAACGACATCAATCCCAAGGCCAAGGTCCACGTGCTCGTGGTGCCCAAGAAGCACTACGCCAACGTCGCCGAACTTGCCGCCGATGACCCGACCGAGCTGGCCCACATCGTTTCCATCGCGCAGAACATCGCCGACAAGGAATTTCACGGCGCCTACCGACTGGTGTTCAATACCGGTCTCGACGCCGGCCAGACCGTCTTCCACGTGCACGCGCACGTGATGACCGGCGAAAAGCTCGACGAGTAGTAGGAGAATATCCGCTTCGTGGCAACGACTACACGTACCATCACCATCCCGCCCCAACTTGACCCCGTCGCCGTGCTCGGCCCGGTTGACGAGGTCATTCGCGAGGTGGAGCGCGCCTTTCCAGACCTGACGATTATCGTGCGCGGCAACCGCGTGGCGATCGTCTCCCGCTCCAAGCAGACCGAAGCCCAAGCCGCACAGGCCGAGGATTTGGTGAACACCATCATCCAAGCCGCCTACACCGCGCCTATGGACGCCGATACCGTGCGTCGCATGCTCGACCAGAACGTGCTCAAGAACCACGTGCGCCTCGAACATCCCGGTCACGGCCCGGTGCGTGACAAACTGGCGCAATCGACCTCAAACGAACGCGCCCATGCACGTTCTGCCGGCTCCCACGACCCGACGTACCGCAAGCCCACGGTTCCCGGCGTCATCACCTTTGCTGCCGGCGTGCCGGTCCGTGCGAAAACCGCCGGACAAGTGGCCTACGTGAACGCCATCGAATCGTACACCATCACCTTCGGCATTGGTCCCGCAGGCACCGGCAAGACGTATCTGGCCGTGGCCAAGGCTGTGCGTGCCTTCCAGGACAAGCAGATTCGCCGCATCATCCTCACACGCCCGGCCGTGGAGGCCGGCGAAAGCCTCGGCTTTCTGCCCGGCACGCTGAACGACAAGGTTGACCCGTATCTGCGCCCGCTGTACGACGCGCTTGGCGACATGCTCGGCGCCGACCAGCTCAAGCGGTACATGGACGACGGCTCCATCGAAGTGGCGCCGCTCGCCTACATGCGCGGCCGTACGCTGAACGACGCGTTCGTGATCCTCGACGAGGCTCAGAACACCACCGAACAGCAGATGAAGATGTTCCTGACCCGTCTGGGCTTCAACACCACGATGGTCATCACCGGCGATATCTCGCAGGTGGACCTGACCGTGCCGCGCTCGGGACTGGCCACCATCGAACGCATCTTGGGCGGCATCAACGACATCGCATTCGTGCATCTCAAAACCGAGGACGTGGTACGTCACCAGCTGGTCGGCCAGATCGTGGTCGCCTACGACCGTCACTCCGCCATCGCCGGCGACCACCGCGACATCGAACGCAAGGGGCGCCGCAACCATACCGACTTCGATGCCCGCCAGCAAGCGGATTCAACCAACCAAAGTGAGACAGACGATGAGCGTTGACGTCACCAATGAAACCCAGTGGGTCATCGACCCCAAGGTCTTCTCCGATTTGGGTATTTGGGTACTCGACCAGATGCGCGTGAGCACCCAGTCCGACCTGACCATCATGTTCGTGGATCCCGATCCCATCGCCGAACTGCACATGCGTTGGATGAACCTCGAAGGCCCGACCGACGTGATGAGCTTCCCGATGGACGAGCTGCGCCCTGGCGACGGCAAAACCGTGATGGAAGGAGTGCTCGGCGACATCGTCATCTGCCCGTGGGTCGCTGCCCAACAGGCTGCAGCAGCTGGACACAGCACCATGCAGGAGATGCTGTTGCTTACCATCCACGGCATCCTGCACCTGCTCGGCTACGACCACGTGACCCCCGAGCAGGAGCGCCAGATGTTCGGCCTGCAGCGACAGCTGCTGCTCACCTTCTTCGCCCTACGCCACGATGCCAACGTGCAGGCCACGCTGCCCGCCGGCACACCCGACGCGCTGGCCCTGTACGACGCCGCGCACGGTGCTGGCCGCGACCTCGATTCCAAATAAACTCCCAAATCAATCACACCAAATCCGGATTATTCGATACCGTTCAAGGACATTCAAGGACACCGAAAAATCATTATGGAGTATTCCAGTACCACGCTGATCGCCATCACCGTCATTCTCGTACTTGTGGCGGCCTTGTTCGTCTGGCTCTCGCTGACCATGGCCGCCGCTGAAGGCGCCGTGGCCCGCGTAACGCGAGCCAGCCTCAACAATCTCATCCTCGAGGTGCAGACCGACTCCGAAGCAAGCCAGTTCCTCAAGATGAAGAAGATCGACAAGATTCATCGCGTGCAACGGCTCATCGCCGACCGTTACGCCACCGCCGGCAGCTGTGCGTTCTTCCGCATCGCCTGCAATGTGCTCGACGGCGTACTGGTGTCTTCCATCGTATCCCTGTGGGGTGCGGAACTGTGGGTTGAACTGCTCGCCGGATTCCTGTTCGCGATTATCGTAGCCGTGGTCTCCGTACTGGTCCGCCCGCGCACCGCCGGCATGACCAAGCCGGTCGGCATCATGATTTCCAACTCGCGCATCGTGTCGTTGGCCACCAAGCTCACGCCGTTCGCACGCATCGGTGGCGACAAGTCCGGTTCCAAGGGGCCGGGCCGCCGCTCCAAGGACTCCGATCTGTCCGACGACGAGGAGCTTGAGAAGATTCAGCTCGAGCAGGGCAAGGCCGCCATCGACCGACTGGTGGAGTCCAACGACTTCGATCCGGAAGTCTCCGAAATGTTGCGCAACGTGCTCACCCTGTCTGATACGTTGACTCGCGAGATCATGGTGCCGCGCACCGATATGATCTGCATGGAGCGCGACTCCACACTGTCTTCCGCGCTGAAACTGTTCTCCCGCTCCGGTTTCTCCCGCGTGCCGGTGATCGGTGAGGATGTGGATGACCTGATCGGCGTGGCCTATTTGAAGGACGCCGTGCGTGCCACCGCCTTCAACCCGGCGGCCATGGAGCGCGCGGTCGAATCCATCGTCCGGCAACCGCTGCTTGTTCCCGAATCCAAGCCGGTGGACGACCTGTTCCATGAGATGCAGCGTTCCCGCCAGCATGTGGCCGTGGTGGTCGATGAGTATGGCGGCATCGCCGGCATGGTGACTATCGAGGATGCCATCGAACAGATTGTCGGCGAGCTGGAAGACGAGCACGACCGCACCCAGCGTACTGAGCCGGAGAAAATCGGCGACAACAAGTGGAAGATGCCCGCCCGTACGCCGATTGCCGATCTGGAGGAGATCTTCGAGATCGACATTGATGAGGACGATGTCGATACCGTGTACGGCCTGCTGACCAAGATTCTGGGCCGCGTGCCGATTGTCGGTGCCTCGGCTGTGACGCGCGGTCTGCGACTGACCGCCGTGGACTCCGCCGGGCGCCGCAAGAAGGTGTCCACCATCGTCGTCGAACCGGCGCACGTCGAGGGCGGCGAGGAAAATAACAAGACCCATGAGGAAACTGACGGCGAGCCCGTCGAAGGCGATGATACCGCCAGCAAGGAGTGATATGACCGACCAGAACAACAGCACGAACGACGTCGATGACATTGACGTCACCGATGCTTCCGATGTTGCCGGTGTTGCCGAAGTCGACGCGACCGGTGAGACGGAGAACGTGACCAAGCAGGACGTGCCGTATCGCTCCGGATTCGTGGCCGTGGTCGGCCGCCCGAACGTCGGCAAATCCACGTTGATCAACGCGTTGATCGGCAAGCAGATCGCCATCGCATCCTCTCGCCCGGAAACCACCCGTAAGGCGATTCGCGGCATCCTGACCGCCGACCACGCGCAGCTCGTGCTCGTGGACACGCCCGGTATTCACCGTCCGCGTACGTTGCTCGGTCAGCGTCTGAACGACGTGGTCGACGAATCTCTGGCCGATGTGGATGTGGTGGCCTTCCTGCTGCCCGCCGATCAGGAAATCGGCCCTGGCGACAAGCGTATTCTCTCCCGACTGCGTACCGACTTCGCCACCAAGCGTGAGGACGGTACGTTCAAGTGGCGCATCCCGCTGATTGCCATCGTCACCAAGATCGACGAGCTTGGCCGTCAGCAACTCATCAACAAGCTCATCGAAATCAACGATTTCGCCGATTTCTCGGACATCGTGCCGGTGAGCGCCCTGAAGCACGACAATCTGGCTGAAGTGAAGAACGTGCTCATTGAGCACACACCCGAGGGTCCGCAGATGTACCCGGACGATCAGATCAGCGAGGAACGTCCGGAAGACACCATCGCCGAACTCGTGCGCGGTGCGTTCCTTGAGACCCTGGACGACGAGCTGCCGCATTCGCTGGCCGTGGTGGTCGATTCCATCGACTATCCGGAAGACAACGAGACCGGTCAGGGCTATGACGGCAAGGCGCAGGTCAACGTGTCCATTTACGTGGAGCGCGACTCCCAGAAGCCGATCATCATCGGCAAGGGCGCCTCGAACCTCACCTACGTCAAGAAGAAGCTACGCACCCCGGTCAACCGCATCGTCGGCCAAAAAGCCAAGCTCGACCTCCACGTCAAGGTAGCCAAAGGCTGGCAGTCCGACCCCAAGGAGCTGGAGCGTCTGGGCTTCTAAGGCGTATAGACGAAAAAGCTCCCTCGTCAGAGGGAGCTTTTGCTATACGGTTCACTTCCGCTTCGTGTACATCTGGGCGTTGAGGAGGGTGGAGTAGCGCTTGATGACCTTGGGACGAATCACCTTCATGGAAGCGGTCATCAGGCCGTTCTCCTGAGTGAACTCCTCGGGCAGGATGATGAACTTGCGCACGGACTCGGCGCGGGAGACGCCCTCGTTGGCCTGATCGACCCATTTCTGCACTTCGGCGCGCACGGCGGCGTTCTTGGCGGCAGCCTCCAGCGGCATGTTCTCGTCCAGACCCTTGGCGGCCAGCCACGGGCGCAGCGACTCTCCTCGTCCAGCGTCACCAATGCGGAGATGAACGGACGCTTATCACCCAGCACCAGCGCCTGGGAGACGAACTCGCAACGCTGAATGACTTCCTCGATCGGGCCGGGGGAGACGTTCTTACCACTGCAGTGATAATCAGATCCTTCTTGCGACCGGTGATGTACAGGAAGCCATCGTTGTCGATACGGCCCAAGTCGCCGGTGACATACCAGCCATCTTCGGTGAACGACAGCTCAGTGGCCTCGTCGTTCTTGTGATAGCGCGGGAACACGGCACGACCCTTGACCTGAATTTCGCCGTCCTCGGCGATGCGCAGGGAGAATCCGGGGAATGCGATGCCCACGGAACCAGCGTGGAACGGCGTACCCAGCGGGTTGAACGCGCACGGTGCGGTGGTCTCGGTTAGACCGTAGCCCTCGTATACAGGCACACCCGCGCCACGGAAGAAAGCCAGCAGTTCCGGGTCAAGCGGGGCACCGCCGGCCACAATCCACTTGGCGCGACCGCCGAGCACTTCGCGCAGCGAAGAGTAGACAATCGGATCGAAGGCAGCGCGGCGAGTGCGGGTCAGTGCACCTGCCTTGCCATTGGCGGAGACTTCCTTCATATAGTTCTGCGCAGCCACCACGGCGGAGGCGAACACCACGCCCTTTGGACCGTGTCCGGCCTTCTGAGATGCGGCGTTGTACACCTTCTCCAGCACACGCGGCACCACGATCATGATGGACGGCCTGGCCACCTGCAGGTCGCTGATCAGCGTCTTGATGCCGGCTGCGATATAGATGTGCACGTTCGAGGCCACGACGATGTAGTTGATGGCGCGGGCGAAGGAATGGGCCTGCGGCAGGAACAACAGGATGGTGTTTTTCTTGTCGTGCAGCAGTTCGGGCATGTAGGTCGGCAGATTCAGCGCGGTCTGGCAGTAGTGCTCATGGGTCATTTCCACGCCCTTCGGCGCGGCCGTGGAACCGGAGGTGTACACGATGGAGCACAGGTCGGTCTTCTTGACCGAGTCGATGCGTTCGTCCAGCTCTTCGTCCGAGATGCCGGCGCCATAGGCCTTGATTTCGTCCAAGCCACCGGTCTCGATGGTGATGATGTGCTCTAAAGACGGGCATTCCTCGACGGATCCATCCGCCTTCTCGCGCATGTCCGTATCTTGCACGATCAGCAGGCGGGCGTCGGAATTATTGACGATGTTGCGAATCTGCTCGGCCGAATCGGTGTCGTAGATGGTGGCCAGCACACCGCCGCAGGCCATGATCGCCGCGTCGGTCAGGTCCCAGTCGTAGGAAGTGCGGCACATGAATGCCACGGCATCGCCCTTCTTCAGGCCGTAATGAATCAGGCCCTTTGGCCACGGCACGCACGTCAGCCAGGAACTCGTTGGCGGTGACGGTCACCCAATCGTTGCCGGACTTGTAGGTGTACAGCGGCTCATCGCCCATACGTTCGGCGCGGTCCGCATACAGGTCGTAGATGGACGTACCTTCGTCCAGCGGAGGATTGCCTTCGGTGGAGGTGGTGAGCAGGCCGGTGGCGGGGTCGATGTCGGTGACGGTCAGGTGGCCGTCGTCCCAATCGTCGCTGTGAGGCAAAGCGATATTGGCCTCGACCGGCACGTCGGCGTTAGACAGGTAATCGGGCTCGTCCGGAGTGTCGTCGTGGACCGGGTGGACGAAGTCGGATCCCAACCTGAGCGCCTTACGGGTGAGATTGATAGTGTGCTGCGTGAAGGAATTGATAACCGACAAGTCTTGCTCCTGTAAACCTTTCAGTGTCGTCCAGCCATGAGGCGAACGCTTCTCAAAGTTCAAATTGTAATCGCCCAAACCGAACTCGTCACCTTACGCAACCGTAGGATTCTGGCTGGTTAGGGGAGTGCGTGGCAAAATATTGCACAGGTCCCGATATTGTTGAGTAGCCGTGAGCTACGAAACGGTGATTGTCGATAATTATTGAGCGGTTGGTTGCTAATCGATGCCAGGTGATTGTTGGACGACTTCCGAGCAATTCATCTGCAATGCACATGGACACATTCGTATTTCTCACTAGTTTCGGGTTCGTTTCTGTTTCGATTGGCGGAATCTCAAGTCATGGTCTTTACCTTCCGACTACACTTACTATGTGGATGATCGTGTCCATTTTGAAGAAGAACAAGAAAGGGCTCTCATGGCGCAAAACCCAGAAGCCACCGTGGTGTTCGGCGTTTTGAACGAAACGTCCGAAACGGAATCCCGCGTCGCGCTGACGCCGGATATCGTCACCCGGCTGAAGAGGAGCGGTGTCTCCTCACTGATTGAAGCAGGTGCCGGCATTGCTGCCGACTACACCGATGAGGATTACGAAAAGGCCGGTGCGAAGGTGACCAGCCGTGACGAGGTGCTCGTCGAAGCCGACGCGTTCGGTTTTGTGGACCGACCGTCCGCCGAGACCGTGGCCAAGCTCAAGGCCGGCCAGTGGGTCATTGGCATGCTCGGTTCCTTCACCGATGCCGATTACGTGGCCGCGCTCGAGAAGGCCGGTCTGGTGGGCATCGCCATCGAAAGCTGCCCCGTAAGCTTTCCAGCGCCCAGTCCATGGATGAGATGACCTCTCAGAACTCCGTGATGGGCTACAAGGCAGCCATCACCGCCGCCGATGCTTACGGCTCCTTCCTGCCGATGATGACCACCGCCGCCGGCACGATTCGCCCGGCCAAGGCGCTGGTGCTCGGTGCCGGCATCGCCGGCCTGCAGGCCATCGGTACGCTGAAGCGTCTTGGCGCGGTCGTCACCGCGTACGACGTGCGTCCCGCCTCCCAGGGCGAGGTCGAGTCCCTCGGCGCGAAGTTCCTTGATCTGGGACTTGACTTTCTCCAAGGGCCAGGGCGAGGGCGGTTATGCCCGCGCGCTGAGCGCCGAAGAACAGGCTCAGCAGCAGGCTGCCGTCGATGAGAAGGCCGCCGGCTTTGACATCATCATCACCACCGCCAAGGTCCCGGGCCGCAAGCCCCCGGTGCTGCTCACCGCAGCCGGCGTCAAGGGTCTCAAGCGTGGTGCCGTGATCGTGGACTGCGCTGCATCCGACCTCGGCGGCAACGTCGAGGGCTCCGCCGTCGGCGAGCAGATCACCGAGGGCGGCGTCAAGCTGATCGGCGCTCCCTACCTGGCCTCCGGCGTCTCCACCACCGCATCCAACCTGCTTTCGCGCAACGTGGCCGACATCCTCGTGCACTTCGTGCGTGACGGCAAGCTCGGCCAGGATCTCACCGAAGAACTCGACGACGCGCTGGTAGTTGCCGGGCGTGCCGCCGCTCCGGCAGCTGCTGCCGATGCCGAGAAGTCCGAGAAGTAAGGAAGAAGGAATACCATGCCTACTCTCGTCGTTTCCATTACCCTGTTCGTCCTCGCGCTGCTCATCGGCATCGAGGTCATCGGCAAGGTGCCCGCCACCCTGCACACGCCGCTTATGTCCGGCGCGAACTCCATCCACGGCATCGTCATCGTCGGCGTTGTGATCGTAGCAGCCGAAGCCAATAGCCCGCTGGCCTACGTGTTCATCTTCCTGGGCCGCCGTGCTGGGCACCATGAACGTTGTTGGTGGCTACGTGGTCACCGACCGCATGCTTGAGATGTTCAAGTCCAGCAAGAACGAGAAGAAGGGGGAGTCGAAGTAATGACCTCCGCAACCGTTGGCGCCATCGACATCGTCGCTTGGTTCGTCTACCTGTTCTCTGCCGTCCTGTTTGTGGTCGGTCTGCATTTCATGAATTCGCCGAAGACCGCCCGCAAGGGTAACCAGATCTCCGCGTTCGGCATGGTCGTGGCCGTGCTCATGGCGTTCATCGTGCTCTTCGCCAAGGGCTTCGTGAACATTGTCGCCGTGGTGGTGCTGGTCGTCGGCATCCTGATCGGTGCCGTGGCCGGTGTCGTCTCCGCCAAGAAGGTGAAGATGACCGATATGCCGCAGCTGGTCTCCGTGTTCAATACCGTGGGTGGTGGCGCCGCCGCACTCGTGGCCCTGAACGACATCCTGACCAAGGAAGGCACCCCGGACATCGTGGTGCTCATCACCGCTGGTCTCGGTATTCTCATCGGTTCTGTGACCTTCACCGGCTCGCTCATCGCAGCCGGCAAGCTGCAGGGTATCAAGTGGGTCAAGAAGCTGAACCTGCCGGGCAAGGGCGTATGGAACATTCTGTTCGCCGTGCTGCCTGTCGCCTCGCTGGTCATGCTGTGCGTCCAGCCCGAACAGCGCCTGCTGTGGTCGATTCTGACCACCGTGTTCGCCCTGTGCTACGGCTTGGTCTTCGTGATTCCGATCGGCGGCGCCGATATGCCCGTCGTCATCTCTGTGCTCAACGCCTGCACCGGTACGGCTGTGGCTATGTCCGGTCTGGCGATTGACAACGTTGCCCTGATCGTGGCCGGCGCACTCGTCGGTTCCGCCGGTGTGACCCTGTCCATCCTCATGGCTCAGGCCATGAACCGCCCGCTGCTCTCCGTCTTGGCCGGTGGCTTCGGCGGTGGTGCTGACGCCGCCGCTGCTGGCGACGGTCCGGAAGGCACCATGAAGGAGACCACGCCGGACGATCTGGCCGTTCAGCTCGTCTACGCGCAGAAGGTCATCTTCGTGCCCGGCTTCGGTCTGGCTCAGGCTCAGGCCCAGCGCGAGCTCGCTGACCTCGGCGAACTGCTCAAGGGCCACGGCGTGGAAGTCTCCTACGCCATTCACCCGGTCGCAGGCCGTATGCCTGGGCCACATGAACGTGCTGCTGGCCGAGGCCAACGTGCCCTACGAGGAGCTCGTGGATCTCGATGAGATCAACCCGCAGTTCCCGCAGGCCAATGTGGCTCTGGTCGTCGGCGCCAACGATGTGACCAACCCGGCCGCTCGTCGCCCCGGCACCCCGGTCTCCGGCATGCCGATTCTCGACGTCGACAAGTCCCAGAACGTCGTGGTCATGAAGCGCGGCCGCGGCATGGGCTACGCCGGCATCCAGAACGAGCTCTACTTCGAGGACAACACCCAGATGCTGTTCGGTGACGCGAAGAAGAGTCTGCAAGCCGTCATCGCCGCCGTCAAGGAATTGCTCGCGTAACCATTCTTGGCTCCCCTCGGTGAGGGGAGCTGTCGAACGGAGTGAGACTGAGGGGAGTAGCCCATACGCGGGTGCTCCCCTCAGTCAGCTTCGCTGGCAGCTCCCCTCACAGAGGGGAGCCAAGCTCTATATCTACTACAGCCCAAACACCCGCTTAACAAAGCTGTTAACGCGGCGCCAATAGCGGTCCGGATCGGTGCTGGCGCTCATCGTGTGGTCGGCGCCGGGAATCAGCAGCTTCTCGCGGTCGATGCTGGCGCAGGCGTCGTAATTGATGTCCAGATACTTCGGATTGACAAAAGTATCCGCTCCGCCATGAATGAACATCATCGGAATAGTCGCGTGCCGTAATGCCTTCACACAGGAGGCGTCCTCAAACCGGTATCCAGCCTTGCGTTTAGACACATGACTGGCCACTTTGACCAGCAGCACGGCCAACGAGTGCGGCAAACGGAACATCGCCTCGGCATTATCCGTAAACTGCGAGACCACGGAACTGTATCCGCAATCGGAAATCGCGGCGACGACGTTGCGGGGGGAGTCGCGCATCGCCGGCCGCCATCATCACCGTGGCGGCGCCCATCGAATTGCCATGCAACAGAATGCGTGCATCCGGATCAGCTGCGGTGATCAGCGAAACCCAGCCCAACAGATCGTCTCTTTCCAGCAATCCCATACCCACGTAACGCCCTCCGCTCAACTCATGGGCGCGCTGCGCGGGTAGCAGGACCGTAAAACCGAGTTGCGCATAGCGATGCGCCCATTTGGCCATTTCCGCGGGCTCTCCGGTATAGCCATGGCAGCAGATCGCGTATAGATGCGGCTGTGGGTCGGAACAATCCGGGTCCAACAGCCAGCCGTGGAGTTTCAATCCATCATGGCTGCGCAGCGTGACCGATTGCTTGGCCTCCTCGAACCACCGGGCGGCCTCAAGCTGCTTGGACATGTCGAATTCGATGCCTTTCGGCGTCTCCTCGTGCGGCATGTTGAACATCGAACGTTTGGCCTTGGTGTCCAGCGCGAACGTGAACATGACGTTGGCGGCCGCGGCTGTGACGCCGGCTCCTGTGGCGGCTATCGCGGCAAGTGCCGCAGCCATACCCCTGACAACGCGAGTGTGTGCGGCGATGACGTCATGGCCATCCTCATTGATGACGTCGTCCGAACGAGTCATATCAACCTCCCGATACGGTATTCACCATCGTACGTTATTTTTCGAAATCATCCCCAACTTCGTGAAAGACCGTACACTGAGTGCCGCTGAGCGTACGTTTTTCACGAAATGGCGGACGATTTCGTGAAAACCGTATGATGAGAACGGGTAAGCGTACGTTCTTCACAAAGTTAGGGATTATTTCGCGGAAACCGTACGTTGACGTGGCTGGGACGGCCGGGATGCAGTGTCATTGAAGCATCACCACGCAAAGTCCGGAGTTGGCGTATACTTGACAATTGTTGCTTTGGCGAGGGAAGTGTGCGTGCTGACACATGACACAGCTTCCGTTATCGACTCGGCGTATTTCACTCCTTGTAGGGTGTCTTTCGGCGCGTCGTGGCGTCTGAGCGAGACAGTACGAAACGAAACTACAAGGAGTATCCATTATGGCTACCACCATTAAGCTTGAGGGCGAGGCCCGTTCCGAGTTCGGTAAGGGCGTTGCTCGTCGTCTGCGCGTTGCCAACAAGATTCCGGCCACCATCTACGCCGGCGGCGAAGAGCCCGCCTTCGTGACCTTGCCGATGCGCGAGACCACCCTGGCCCTGCGTCACACCAACGCCCTGTTCACCATCGCCTTCGACGGCAACACCAAGATGGCCGTCGTTAAGGACGTGCAGAAGAACCCGGTCAAGCGCATCATCGAGCACATCGACTTCCTCGAGGTCAAGGCCGGCGAGAAGATCGACGTCGAGGTGCCGGTGTTCGTGGAAGGTACCCCGAAGGGTGCTGCCGTGGCGTTCGTCGACATCCAGGAGCTCAAGGTCCGCGCCGACGTCACCGACCTGCCCGAGAAGATCGTGGTCAGCGTCGAAGGCCTGACCGACGGCACCAAGGTGTTCGCCAAGGATGTCGTCCTGCCTGAGGGCGTCGAGCTGGACGTCGAGGATCCGGAAGAGTCCGTCGTCACCGTCGAGGTGCCGGAGGATGCCACCGAGTCCACCGCCGCTTCGGAAGCTGCTGCCGCCCCGGCTAACGCCGCTGCTGCTCCGGCTGCCGACGCCAAGTGAGTCGGTCGCTTCGATAGCGAACAATTCAGAACATAACTGAAACGTGGAAGCCCGCAGCCGTTGAGAACGGTGCGGGCTTCTTCGTTTTTTCACCATGTGAACTCTGCCACACGAGTAACACATGGGTGTGCAAAAGTATGCAACAGAGCTCGCGCCACAAGCGCACAGCACACACCCCATATGGTGGCTTTCGGGCCGCCAAAGCTTAGAAGAAGTAGCTAGTAATGACTGAAAACACGCACCACGATCCGGCAGCGCTCGACAAGCTCACCGAACCGTTCACCGTACTGCCGAACGACAACCCCGCATCCGATGAGAAGCGTCAGTCCCTCATCGACAAGCCGGCTTTCGGCCAGGTGTTCTCCGACAACATGACCCACATGACCTGGACCAAGGGCGAAGGTTGGTCCGACCGCCGCGTCGAGCCGTACGCGCCGCTCAAGATGGATCCGGGTGCTTCCGTGCTGCACTACGCACAGGAGTGCTTCGAGGGCCTCAAGGCTTACCGTCATGCCGACGGCTCCACCTGGCTGTTCCGCCCGGATGCGAACGCCGAGCGTTTCCAGAACTCCGCCAAGCGTCTGTACCTGCCTGAGCTGCCGATTGACGACTTCCTCGGTTCCGTGGCCGCGCTGGTCAAGCGCGACGCCAACTGGGTGCCGTCCCGCCGCGAGTACACGCTGTACATGCGTCCGTTCATGTTCGCTTCCGAGCCGTTCCTCGGCGTGCGCGCCCCGCAGGAGGTCGACTACTGCGTGATCGCCTCCCCGTCCGGCCCATACTTCCCGGGCGGCGTCAAGCCGGTGAGCATCTGGGTTGAAGACAAGTGGTTCCGCACCGGCCCTGGCGGCACTGGTTTCGCCAAGTGCGGCGGCAACTACGCCGCCTCCCTGCTCGGCGAGTACAAGGGTGTTGAGAATGGCTGCGAGCAGGTGTGCTTCGTGGACGCCGCCACCAAGACCTACCTCGAAGAGCTCGGTGGCATGAACATGATGGCCGTGCACAAGGATGACCACGTGGAAACCCCGTCCCTGACCGGTAACATTCTGCCGGGTGTGACCCGTCGCTCCCTGATTCAGCTGCTGCAGGACAAGGGCCACGACGTAGTCGAGACCATGATCGCCCTCGACCAGCTGCTCGAGGACATCAAGTCCGGCGAAGTCACCGAGGTGTTCGCTTGCGGTACCGCCGCCATCATCACCCCGATCGGTCGCTTCAAGTCCGAGAAGTTCGATGTCACCGTCGCCGACGGCGGCTCCGGCAAGCTCACCTGCGAACTGCGCGACGAGCTGCTCGGCATCCAGCTCGGCGAAGTCGAGGACCCGCACAACTGGATGTGGAAGGTGTGCTGAACTAGCACCTTTTGTTTCTGACTAAGACCCCTTGGAACGTCAACAATTCCAAGGGGTCTTGGCGTATTGGAAATGTTCTTGGCTAGAGAGATACAGATGGATTTAGCAACATTTCGCAACAAATAATATGATCTAGGTCTTCTGCACGTTGCGGGGGTTGGTTATGGTTCATCCAGATGAGAACAGGAGCAAACCTATGAGCAAGATGAGTGACATGACGGAATACCATGCTTCAGCCTACCGTTTGCCGTCAGGCTTCAAGCATTGCTCGAAACTGAAGCCGGTGGTTGAGGCGGTTACGGCGCTGGACTGGGTCAAGGCTGTGGTGGATGTGCTGTATTCGCCGGGCGGCTGCCCGTGGGATGGCAAGCAGACGAACGAGTCACTGCTCAAGAATCTGCTTGAGGAAACCTACGAATACGTCGACGCGGTGGAGACTCACGACCGCGACAACATGCGCGAGGAAATGGGCGATGTGTTGCTGCAATCCGTGTTTCAGGCGCGGGTCTGCGAATCGGATGCCGAGGATCCTTTTGGTATTGACGAGGTCGCCGACCGCCTGGTGAACAAGCTCATTACCCGTCATCCGCACGTGTTTGCTGCTGATGATGCTGCCGATTCTTCTGATGCTTTTGATGCTGACAGTAACGACGGGGGAGAAGCTGCCCAACCCGAATCCCCGGAAGCCGTACTGACTCTATGGGAAAAGATGAAACAGCAGGAAAGCATCGTAAATCCGTGCTCGAAGGCATTTCCCGTGCGCAAGGTGCGTTGCCTCGCGCGGCCAAAGTCGTTTCTCGCATCTCCAAATCGCCGAATGCTGATAGATTGTTCGCGGCGTTTGATGAGCCGGCTGCGGCTGATGCTCAGCGAGATGACGAGCAGCCTCAAGCGGCGATTCAATCCGAATCAAACGGTGACAATTCTCCTGAACATGAGAAGGCCGATGCCTACGCCGATGAAATCCTCGCCATCGTGCGTCGAGCCCGCGCGGACGGTATCGATATTGAAGCAGCATTGTGCAACCGTCTACGCGATGTTGAATCACGCGTTGAATCCATTGAAAACTACATTCGGATGCGATGAGTGAATCTATATTTGGGCTCTTGATGAAGGCCCCCACTACTATAGCGTCGGTGGTGAACAAGACATGAGCTTCTGGCGACGCTGGGGGATGTTCAATGTCAGTAATGGTTCAAGGTTTGGACTGCTGACGTCGCTGAGACACCTTAGCGTCGTTAACGGGTCAAGTTCTGGCGATCAAACGACGGTAAAAAGGGGCTTAGCGTCGTTAGCTGTACATAAGTTGGCGCGGCAACGACACTGGAGCGCGTGATCGTCGGTGCCGTGCCAAACTTGATAACGCCCGAGATTTTGCGCACTTTGGTTTGGGCTTGAGATAGGGGCATGGCCCGTGTCCTGTGTACGATTTTCTGTCGCCAGACATTAGAAAACCGCGATTGGAAACGAGGGCACGAAGCCATGTCACAGCAGATTCTACAGGTCGACCAGGCCATGTTGGAAACCACCCTTGGACCGGATGGTCCGCAAAAGCGTCGAGGAGACCCTGAACGCGATGCTCGACGCCGAGGCCGACGAGATCACCGGCGCCGCGCGCTACGAGCGCAGCGGGGACCGCAAGGCGTACCGGGCCGGCCACTACGAGCGCGACCTGACCGTCAAGGCCGGCAAAATGAGCCTGAAAGTGCCGAAACTCAAGGGCGCGGTGTTCGAGTCGGCCGTGATCGAACGATACCGTCGGCGTGAGGAGAGCGTCGAGGAGGCCTTGATCGACATGTACCTCTGGCCGGCGTCTCCACCCGCCAGGTCGATGATGTCAGCCGGCTCCTGTGGGGCGACCGCATGCCCTCGCAGACCCTGAGCGACAAGCTCAAGCGCGTCTATGCGGATATCGACGCATGGCGGGGCAGGCCCCTCGAACAGGATTACCCGTACCTGTTCATGGACGGCGTGTGGCACAAAAGGTGCTGGGGCGGGTCCGTGGAGAACGTGAGCATCCTGGTGGCCATCGGCGTCGGCATGGACGGGCGGCGCGAGGTGCTTTCGGTGGCCGAGGGCATGAAGGAGGACGCGGAAAGCTGGCGCGAATTCATCAAAGGCATGCTCGCACGAGGCCTCAAGGGCGTGAGACTGGTGACGGGAGATCGGTGCGCGGGGCTGGTCGCCGCCGCGGGCGAGCTGCTGCCCGATGCCCGCTACCAGCGGTGCATGGTGCATTTCGAGCGCAACATACTCGCCAGGGTCAACCCCGGGAACCGCGACTGGGCGGCCGACGCACTGAAGGCCGTGTTCTCCATGGAATCACGCGACAAGGCGTTGGAGAAGGCCGAATCCGTCGCCCGGGACATGGAATCCAGGAAACTCAAGGAGGCCGCCAAATGCCTGCGCGAGGGCATCGGCGAGACCACGACCTACCTGCTCGACGACTACCCGCGCGAGCATAGGCGTCGGATCCGCACCAACAACATGATCGAACGGCTCAACCGCGAGATCAGGCGCAGGACCCGCGTGGTCGGCTCGTTCCCCGACGGACGCAGCGCGTTGATGCTCGTCTGCGCGAGGGTCCGCTACGTGACATCCGACGAGTGGTCGACGCGCCGCTACCTCGACATGTCAAGGCTCGGTGAGACCGTACCAGCAGCGAACTGATCACCGCCACAGGGACGGGCGAAGACCAAAGTGCGCAAGAGTTCGGGCACTACCCCAAACTTTGGCCGACCTCCGACAAATGAGAAGGACTAACGTCGGTGGCTGCTCAAAGTTTGGCGCGCTGGCGACGCTGTAAGAGAAAAAGAGTGGAGTCGAACCGGCAATAGCATTTATTCGGTTTGTTCTCTAGTCCAATATTGCGTCAGGCAAGGCCTGTTGTAGGCTCGGGTACGGCGGGCGGTAGCGCCGAATAAGGATGAACGGGAACAGAACGAAGACGGACTGAGACGAACCGAAGCGATACCAGAGGGGAGTGGCTCATGCAGGTGGCGTTGGAGAACAACATCGTTTGTGGTCATCGAGTATTTAGCAATCCTGTGTTGGGGATTATCGGGCGGACTTGCCGCCATTCGCAAGGGCTACGACATCTTCACCATCATGCTGTGCGGATGGCTCACCGCTCTCGGCGGCGGACTGGTGCGCGACGTGATGCTCGGTGCCCTGCCGCCGGTCGGCATCACCGACAAAGGCTATGTGCTCACCACGCTGTTTTCCGGCATTATCGTGGTGGTGGCCCATCCGGAGATCACCAAACTCAAATGGACGATGATCGTTATTGACGCTCTGGGCCTCGGACTATTCGCAGTCAGCGGCACCGCAAAAGCTCTGGCCTACGGCTCATCAGGCATGACAGCCGTATTCCTTGGCATGTTCACAGCACTGGCCGGCGGCCTCATTCGTGACATCTTCATCGGCGACGTGCCAATGATTATTCGAGACAAACACCTCTATGCTGTGCCCTCGTTTATCGGCTGCATATTGACTGTGTTGGTATGGCGTGGCGTGAGATACGGCTGGTTCGACATGCGCTCGGAAATGCTGCTCGATGTACTGATCGTCATCATCGTGGTGGCGCTGCGCCTGCTCTCGGTCGGCTTCAACGTCACCTTGCCCGGTGCCATCGAACGCCACCGCGTCTACCTGCCCAGTGAAAGCCGATATCTCAAGCGCCCGGTCATCCATCCGCACGCCGATACCGTCGATCCCGGCGATACCACCAAGGACGAAGAAGACAAGTCTTAGGATGATTCAAGGCTGCCTCAGGGCTAGCTGCCTTCAAAGAGGTACATTTGGCCTTCTGCAGAATGACAACTGCTTTCAAAGAGGTACCTGAAGCACGAAACGTCGAGTATAAGCGTTGCAATGACGGCGTTTATACTTGGGCTTTCTCGGATTCGGTACCTCTCTGAACGGAGATGTCATTTCGCAAGACCGCCAATGTACCTCTTTGAACACAGATACAAAAGTCCCGCAAGCCAGATGACTTGCGGGACTTGCTAAAACCTTAAGAGGCTTATGCTCACAGAGCGTTGATCGCAACAGCGAGGCCGGACTTGCGGTTGGCGGCCTGGTTCTTGTGGATCACGCCAGCGCCAGCAGCCTTGTCGAGCTTCTGGGCGGCAACCTTGTAGGCGGCCTCGGCGGCAGCCTTGTCACCGGCGGCGATGGCTTCGCGGGTGGCGCGGATGGCGGTCTTCAGGCCGGACTTCACAGCCACGTTGCGAAGGTGCGCCTTCTCATTGGTGAGCACGCGCTTCTTCTGCGACTTAATGTTTGCCACGTTTACTCCAAACGATGTGTGTTATAAGGACATACAAAAATTAAAAGATAGCATGAGCCCCGGAAACCCGCGCAATGCCACGCCGAATACAGTCCCTCGGCTACACTAGGTGAAGTTTGAGTATATGCCAAGAGGAGGAATGCGTTGGTCGTTCAACACAATCAGCCGGGTTCCACGGATCAGTCGGTGATTCGCAACTTCTGTATCATCGCGCACATCGACCACGGCAAGTCGACCGTGGCCGACCGCATCCTGCAGTTGAGCGGCATTGTGCCCGAGCGAGAGATGCGCGATCGCTTCCTCGACCGTATGGATATCGAGCAGGAGCGCGGCATCACCATCAAATCCCAGGCCGTGCGCGTGCCATGGACCTTTGACGGCACCGACTTCACCTATGAGGTGTCCCGCGCACTGGCCGCCTGCGAAGGCGCGGTGCTGCTCGTCGACGCCACCCAGGGCATCGAGGCGCAGACCCTGTCCAATCTGTATATGGCCATTGACCATGATCTGGCCATCATTCCCGTGCTCAACAAAATCGACCTGCCGTCCGCCGAGCCGGACAAGCATGCCGAGGAGATCGCAGGTCTGATCGGCTGCGAGCCGAGCGACGTGCTGCGCGTCTCCGGCAAAACCGGCGACGGCGTGGCCGACCTGCTCGACCAGATCGTCATGGACGTGCCCGCCCCGCACGGCGACCCCGATGCCCCCGCCCGCGCGCTGATCTTCGACTCTGTCTACGACTCCTACCGCGGCATCGTCACCTACATCCGTATGGAGGACGGCGAACTGCACGACCGCGAAAAGGTCCACATGATGGGCATTGGCATGACCCACGATCCCATCGAGATTGGTGTGATCAGCCCCGATATGACCCGCACCAAGGCACTCGGTGCCGGCGAGGTCGGCTACATCATCACCGGTGCGAAAGATGTGAGTCAGTCCAAGGTGGGCGACACCCTGACCTCGGCCGTCCGCCCGGCCACCGAGCCGCTGCCTGGCTACCGCGACCCCAAGCCGATGGTCTACGCCGGTTTGTTCCCGATCGACAACGCGCAATTCCCCGAACTGCGCGATGCGCTCGACAAACTCAAGCTCAACGACGCTGCCCTGATCTACACGCCGGAAACCTCCGTGGCCCTAGGCTTCGGCTTCCGCTGCGGCTTCCTGGGTCTGCTGCACATGGAAATCGTCAACGAGCGACTCTCCCGCGAGTTCGGACTCGACCTTATCCAGACTGCTCCGAACGTCACCTACGACGTGACCGCCGAGGATGGCGGTCAGCATCATGTGACCAACCCGAGCGAATTCCCGGACGGCAAGATCAAGAAGATCGTCGAGCCGATGGTTGCCGCCGACATCATCACGCCCAAGGAATTCATCGGTGCGGTGATGGATCTGTGCCAGGACCACCGCAGCATTATGGGCACGATGGAGTACATCTCCACCGATCGTGTCGAGATGCATTACCGCATTCCGTTGGCGGAAATCGTGTTCGACTTCTTCGACCAGCTCAAGTCCCGCACCAAGGGCTACGCTTCCCTCGATTACCATGAGGATGGCGAGCAGTCCGCCGATTTGGTCAAGGTGGACATCCTTATTCAGGGTGAGAAGGTCGATGCGTTCAGTGCCATCGTTCACCGCGATAAGGCGTATTCGTACGGTGTGATGATGACCAAGAAATTGCGTAGTCTGATTCCGCGCCAGCAGTTCGAGATTCCGATTCAGGCCGCGATTGGTTCGCGTATCATCGCGCGTGAGAACATTCGTGCGTTGCGCAAGGACGTGCTCGCCAAGTGCTATGGCGGCGACATCACCCGTAAGCGCAAGTTGCTCGAAAAGCAGAAGGCTGGCAAGAAGCGTATGAAGATGCTCGGCCATGTGGAGGTGCCGCAGGAGGCGTTCATCGCCGCCCTGTCCACCGGCGAGGACTCCAACGACCGCGACACCAAAGACAAGATCCGTGCCGCCCAAAAGACCGAGGGCTAGTGTTCGAGGTCTACATCCACGTCCCGTTCTGCTTGCGGCGCTGCGGTTACTGCGACTTCAACACCTACACGGCCACAGACCTCGGCGCGGGAGCCTCGCGCGGCAATTATGCCAATATGGTCATTCGTGAAATGGCCCTGACCAAGCAGTGGCAGCTCGACCACGGCATGGAGGAGCCACCAGTCTCCACCGTGTTCTTCGGGGGTGGTACACCCACGATTCTCGCCGCCCGCGATTTGGTCGCCATGCTCGATGCCATCCGCAAGATCTGGAGCATCGCGCCCGACGCCGAAATCACCACCGAAGCCAACCCGGACACGGTCAACGAATATTACATCAATGAGCTCGCTGCCGGCGGCTTCACCCGTGTTTCCTTCGGCATGCAATCTGCCGTGCCGCACGTGCTCAAAACCCTTGACCGCACGCATACGCCGGCCAACGTGGCCGCAGGCGTCAATGCCGCCAATAAGGCCGGCCTGCGCTCCAGCGTGGATCTGATTTACGGTGCACCGGGGGGAGAGCCTTGACGATTGGCGCACCTCGGTCACGACCGCCATCGACCTCGGCGTGAACCACATCTCCGCCTACGCACTGACCGTGGAACCCACCACGAAAATGGGTCGTCAAATCGCGGCCGGCACTCTGCCCAAACCCAATGACGATGACGAAGCGGCCAAATACGAAATCGCCGACGACCTGTTCTCCCAAGTCGGCCTCGAATGGTACGAGGTCTCCAACTGGGCCCGCCCCGGATACGAAAGCCAGCACAACCTCGGCTACTGGCGCAACGTCGATTGGGCCGGTCTAGGGCCAGGTGCCCACTCCCACTACAACGCGGTGACCGAGGCTGACCACCCCCAGTCGGCCTCGCTGACAGCCCCCGCCAGCGGGGGCAAGTCCGAAGCCATCGCCTCTGCCTCAGCTGATGGACAGGCCAACGCCGAACTTGGAAAAACCAACGCCGAACTAGGTATGATCAACGCGCATGGGAACAACTCCCAAGAAATTCATGCCCCCGCTGGCGGGGGCTGTCCGACGGATGCCGGACTGGGGGTGGTTTCTGTCTCACACGGTCTGCGCAGCTGGGACATCGCGCACCCGCGTTTGTGGGGCACGGCCATCAACGAGAACCGTGTGCCGTGGGCCGATAGCGAGACGATCACTCCCGAGGGAAACCTCGAAGAGCTCATCATGCTCGGGCTGCGCCTGCACGAGGGCCTTGACCTCGACCGCATCAACCGCGCCATCAACGATGCGAGTATGAGCAGCACGCCCCAGACTCTCCGAACCGTTTCGGTTGACCAACTCGCCCCCATGATCAGCGAAGGCCTGATTACCGTATCCGATAATCATCGAGTGGTGCCCACTCGTCGTGGCCGGCTGCTCAATGACTCGGTAATCGAACAGTTCTTCGATTTCGTCGGTGTATGAGTCGGTGGTATGGTGCGTGGCAGTCGCCATTACCCGTTCGCTAGTTGTGGTTACACCGTCAGAGGGAGCTATTTTTGTTTTACCGGTGGGGGAGGGAGCCGCGTAGGACTACGTCCGGGGCGCTTTGCACGTAGATCAGGCGGTTGGCAGTGCCGCCGGTGGCCTCCGCGTCATCGCGGTTGGACAGAATGCTGTCCGCGGCGGCCTGGCCCATTTCGGCCAGCGGCAGATGCACGGTGGTCAGCGGCGGAAACACGTCGGCGGAGTAGGGGATGTCGCCGAAACCGGTGACGCCGATTTCCCGACCCGGCTCGATGCCGTTGGCGCGCAACGCGGTCATCGCACCGATGGCCATCACGTCGTTGAGCGCGATGATTGAATCGATGCCTTTGCCGTTGTACAGTGCGCCTTCGCCCGGCTTCAGCAGTCCGGATCGGGCCATTTGCATGACGGCCGCATAGCCGTCGGTGCGGCTGAACTTACCGTTCGCCACGGCTTTCGGATCCACGGTGATGCCTGCCTCGTCCAGCACTTCCATCACACCGGCCAATCGTTCTTTGGAGGAGCGATGTGCGTCATCGCCCTTGAGAATCGCAGGGCGCGTATACCCGGAATCGACGATCAGCTTTGCGATGGCGCGCGCGCCGACATCGTTCGCCACGTCCACGGCCGGGAAGGGCAGGCTGCGATTGAGCACGAACACGGCACGTCCGCCGGATGCTTCGTACTGGGTGAGTTCCGTCTGCAACGCCTGGCGTTCCGGCGCGTCGGTGTATTCACTTTCGGAGATGATGATGCCGCGCGGCCTGGTGGATACGGACTTACGCACCGCCTCCAACTCTTCGTGCGGGGTGGTTGCCACGCCGATGGTCACGGAAATGCCGCGTTCGGCCGCCGCCTTGACCACGCCTTGCGACACGGATGCGAAGTAGGGGTCGGAGATATCGGAGACCAGCAGCACGATGTTCGGTGCGGTGCCTTTGGCCACTGCCTGAGCATAGGCGTTGGGACGATAGTTGAGCTTGGTGGCTGCTTCCATCACCTTGACGTACGATTGGTTGCGTACCTTGCGGGTGCTGCCGTTGAGTACGCGGGATGCGGTGGCGATGGAGACTTGGGCTTCTTTGGCGACATCCATCAATGTCGCTGGCGATTGCGCCTTATCGTTCTGTACAGCCACGATCGAATCGGTCCTTTTCTTCCTTGGAACGGAAAACATCTCTAAACGTTTACCGCAATGATATCGCAATTTTGCTTGCAATAGTAGCATTGTGGATTGGAAAGCCTGAATTCTGAACAAAAATAATCGCGCGAATTACGGAAAGCGTTTACCGTTTCGGCGTGTCGTGCGGTATGCTCGAAGCATGACGCGATACTTATGCGCCCCTGACTCCTTCAAAGAGAGCCTGACCGCCATGGAGGCGGCCCGGGCGATGGCTCAGGGGATCGAGAATGCCGACCACGATGCCGAGGTCCGTTGCCTCCCCATGGCCGACGGCGGTGAAGGCACCGCACGCGCGCTTGTCGACGCCACTGGCGGATCGATGCACGCCGTGCCGGTCCACGACCCGCTCGGCCGACCTGTCGAAGGCCACTTCGGTCTGCTCGCCGACGGCACGACCGCCGTGGTCGAGACAGCCGAAGCCAGCGGCCTCGCACTGCTTGAAGCCAAAGAACGCAACCCGTTGATCGCCTCCTCCTACGGCACCGGCGAACTCATGCTCGCCGCCGTCCGTTCCGGAGCCAAGCGCATCATCGTCGGGCTCGGCGGCAGCGCCACCAATGACGCCGGTGCCGGACTTCTGCAGGCCCTCGGCGTTCGTCTTCTGGACAAGAACGGTAACGACTTGGCACACGGGGGAGCGGCCCTCGCCAATCTGACCACCATCGATATCAGCACGATGGACCCGGCCCTCAAGAACGTCGCCATCACCGCCGCCTGCGACGTGACCAACTCGCTGACCGGCCCCACCGGCGCCAGTGCCGTGTTCGGCCCGCAGAAAGGTGCGTCCAAAGATGATGTCGCCACATTGGACGCCGCCCTCGCGCATTTTGCACAGGTAATCGACAGCCAGCTCGGCGTCGCCGTGAACGACGTGCCGGGTGCCGGCGCGGCCGGTGGCATCGGTGCAGCACTGAAGGGCTTCCTAAACGCCGAATTCCGCCCGGGCATCGCCATCGTCATCGAACAATCCGGACTTGATGCGGCCGCGCAATGGGCTGACGTGGTGTTCACCGGCGAAGGCTCCATCGACTCCCAGACCAAGTTCGGCAAAACCCCGGCCGGCGTGGCGGCTACCGCTAAGCGCCACGGCAAGCCAGTCATCGCAGTAGCCGGGCATATTGGCACCGGCATCGATGAGCTGCATGAGGTCGGCATCGACGTGGTATTTGGCATCGCGCCCGGAGCCGCCAGCCTCAGCGAACTGCTGGCCGATGCGGCCGCTAACGTAACTCGAACCACCGAACAAATCGTACGAACCCTACAACTGTGAGCAGGCTCCCGCTGGCGGGGGCTGTCGGGCTTCGCCCGACTGGGGGTGGTCCCAGCGCTGAGAACCACCCTCAGTCTCGCTACGCGAGACAGCTCCCGCCAGCGGGAGCGAGTACCGGAAAGGAAGACATGCGCGCCACACTGGAAACCGTGGACTGCGGCGAACTGACCGCCGTGTATCGCAAAGACAGCGACACCGGCATCGTGGAACTGGCATCATGGATCGTCGACGCGAGCTCGGTCTTGTGGCATGATTGGTGGTGATGGAATCAACGATGAGTCCAACAAAACGGCGCCGCCTCCCATTGCGCAATATCATGCGCAATATCGCGCAGCGTATTGGCTCTCCGAATGCGTGTCTGCTAAACCTCGTGTTGCTCTATCAGCGAGCTTTCCGACTGCGCAGCTCAGGCAACATCACGACGAACAGGATGACCGCCACAATCGCGGTCAGCAGATCGGCGATGGCCTGCGCGGCGATCACACCCTGATAGCCGGCCAGCCGGGAGCCGACGAACAGGGTAATCGCCAGCATCACACCCTGCCTGCTGATCGACAGCACAAAGGCGCCGACCGCCTTGCCCGCGGACTGGAAGGTGCAGGTCGTGACCATCACGACGGCTACGCACACCAGGCTCAGCAGCTGAACCCGCAGCATGCCGGCGCCCAGCGTGATGATGGTGGCGTCCTCGATGAAGAATCCCATCAGCAGACGGTCGGACAGGCTGAGCACCACGGTCATCACCAGGGCGAACAGGGACAGGAACAGGTAGGAAAAACGCAGAATGCCGCGCAGTCGAGGCATATTGCGGGCGCCGTAGTTGTAGCCGATCAGCGGCTGCGCGCCGAACGCGAATCCCACGAAAACCAGCACCGCGATCATGATGACTTTCAGCGCGATGCCCATCGCGGCTACCGCGTCGGTACCGTAGGGGAGCAGGAACAGGTTGATCATGACGATGCCGACGCTCTGCGTGAGGTTCGTGATCGCCGAGGGGATGCCGATGGCGAGGATGCTCCCGACCTCCCGGGCCGTGACCGCCAGACGTCGGCGCGCGTGGTCGATGACGGTCCGCGGGTCGATGGACAGTTGCTGCTGTGACGCAGCATGAACCAGACGAAATAGGCGTCGGTGCAGATGTTGGCGATCACGGTGGCACCGGCCGAACCCGCAGCACCCCAGCCGAACCCGTGGATGAACAGGGGATTGAGCACGATGTTGACCGCCGTGCCGGCCACCGAACCGATCATGGACTGCACGGCGTGGCCTTCGGTGCGCAGCAGGTTGGACGGCGTCATCGACACGATGATGAACGGCGAGCCGACGATGATCAGCGTGTAGAAGTCGGAGGCATACTGCCAAGTGTCGTCAGTGGCGCCGAGCAGCGCGAGCATCGGGTCGCGGAACGCCAGGCCCAGCACCAGAATCAGCAGGCCGGTGGCGATGGCGGCATAGAAGCAGAACGCGCTGAGTCGCTTGCCGTCGGCGAACCGGTGTTGGCCGAACAGGCGCGAGATGACCGAACTGCCGCCGAGGCCGAAGATGTCGCCGAGGGCGATCATCACGGTGAACACTGGCGCGGTGAGGGGGAGACGCCCGCCACCATATCGGTGTTTCCCGTATGCGCGATGAAATAGGTGTCGACCATGTTGTACACCAAGGTGACCAGCATGCTGAGCACCACGGGCATCGCCAGCGAGAAATACGCCTTCGGAATCGGCGCCTTTTCGAAGGATAACGCCCGAGATTTTGCGCACTTTGGTTTGGGCTTGAGATAGGGGCATGGCCCGTGTCCTGTGTACGATTTTCTGTCGCCAGACATTAGAAAACCGCGATTGGAAACGAGGGCACGAAGCCATGTCACAGCAGATTCTACAGGTCGACCAGGCCATGTTGGAAACCACCCTGGACCGGATGGTCCGCAAAAGCGTCGAGGAGACCCTGAACGCGATGCTCGACGCCGAGGCCGACGAGATCACCGGCGCCGCGCGCTACGAGCGCAGCGGGGACCGCAAGGCGTACCGGGCCGGCCACTACGAGCGCGACCTGACCGTCAAGGCCGGCAAAATGAGCCTGAAAGTGCCGAAACTCAAGGGCGCGGTGTTCGAGTCGGCCGTGATCGAACGATACCGTCGGCGTGAGGAGAGCGTCGAGGAGGCCTTGATCGACATGTACCTGGCCGGCGTCTCCACCCGCCAGGTCGATGATGTCAGCCGGCTCCTGTGGGGCGACCGCATGCCCTCGCAGACCCTGAGCGACAAGCTCAAGCGCGTCTATGCGGATATCGACGCATGGCGGGGCAGGCCCCTCGAACAGGATTACCCGTACCTGTTCATGGACGGCGTGTGGCACAAAAGGTGCTGGGGCGGGTCCGTGGAGAACGTGAGCATCCTGGTGGCCATCGGCGTCGGCATGGACGGGCGGCGCGAGGTGCTTTCGGTGGCCGAGGGCATGAAGGAGGACGCGGAAAGCTGGCGCGAATTCATCAAAGGCATGCTCGCACGAGGCCTCAAGGGCGTGAGACTGGTGACGGGAGATCGGTGCGCGGGGCTGGTCGCCGCCGCGGGCGAGCTGCTGCCCGATGCCCGCTACCAGCGGTGCATGGTGCATTTCGAGCGCAACATACTCGCCAGGGTCAACCCCGGGAACCGCGACTGGGCGGCCGACGCACTGAAGGCCGTGTTCTCCATGGAATCACGCGACAAGGCGTTGGAGAAGGCCGAATCCGTCGCCCGGGACATGGAATCCAGGAAACTCAAGGAGGCCGCCAAATGCCTGCGCGAGGGCATCGGCGAGACCACGACCTACCTGCTCGACGACTACCCGCGCGAGCATAGGCGTCGGATCCGCACCAACAACATGATCGAACGGCTCAACCGCGAGATCAGGCGCAGGACCCGCGTGGTCGGCTCGTTCCCCGACGGACGCAGCGCGTTGATGCTCGTCTGCGCGAGGGTCCGCTACGTGACATCCGACGAGTGGTCGACGCGCCGCTACCTCGACATGTCAAGGCTCGGTGAGACCGTACCAGCAGCGAACTGATCACCGCCACAGGGACGGGCGAAGACCAAAGTGCGCAAGAGTTCGGGCACTACCTTTCGAAGAGCTCGTTATCCATTTCCGTCCCTTGGTGTTTCGTTCTTCAGTCACTGTGCAGGATGCCGTTCGGCGTGCATCACAGGCATTGTAGAGGCAACAGTGTGGACAACGGGCGGGGAGTATCTCATGATGCGGTGAGGGCGTTGATGGTGACGCATCGTGTACTGGTGGCCGTGTGCATCGTATGTGAACCTGTGCTGGCGCGGCGTGCGCACGATGGGAAGAAAGAATATATGGACCCCGTTGTCCCGGTTATTGTTCAGTTATTACTGTGTTGAATTATTGCGTTATTCAATTATTGTGGTGTGCCGGCCGATTGCGGCCTGCGGGGGATTGCCTTCGTATGTGTCATGCAATCTCATGAACGGGATTGTTCGCTAGATTCAGCGAGCGTCCTTGTTGGCGGCGTTGATGATGTCGGCGAACATCTTGGAGTCGGCGTAGCCGGCGCGGGCGATGGCGTCCATACCGGAGAGGGCGAGACCGCGAATCATGGAATCCTTGAGAGACATAATCATTACCTTTCGTTTGTACATCGCCGTGAGCGGCTTTGCGATTGTTGTTTAAGCTTTGTTGTTATGGGGTCCGTGGCTAATCTGATTGGATTGCCGGACCGGAGCCGATGGCTCAGCGAGCGTTCTTGTTGGCTTCGTTGATCAGGTCGACGAGCGTGCTGCTGTTGACGCGACCGTACTGGCTCATGGAGCTCAGGCCGTACATAGCCAGACCGCGAATCATGGAATCCTTGAGAGACATCATGTTTCCTTTCGTTGGTCAAAACCTTGTGGCTTTGAGTTTTGTTTATCGGCTTCTTTCTGAAACCGGTTTCAGAATAACGCAGTCCGATGACAAACGCAAGGGGACTATTCCGCTCTCGGCGTTTCTGGCGGAATATCGCCGTTCTTTAGATACCGTTCGGTAGTTAAGAGGCTGTCTAGTCGACCTTCTGACGGCCTTGTTCTGAGCGTACGGTTTTCACGAGGTATGGCCTCATGTCGCGGAAATCGTACGCTGAGTCGTCGTAAGCGTACGGTTTTCACGAAATGGGGCCTATCTTCACCGGATTTTGGGCACACCGGCCTTGAGCAGCTTGGTCTCAAGATTGATGGGGCGTAGCAGATCCTCATAGAACACATGGACGATTTCGGTGACGCCCTGTTCCCGGAGATGCCGATCACGTCTGCGGTCGTACTCCATTTTCGCCTGGAGGCTTGCGCGATTCTTGTTGCTGGTGTCGGCGTATTTGGCCATGCCGTCGTATTCTGCCAGATGATGCGGCCGTCTGCGAGCTTCCAACAGAAATCGACGCGATATGGCATTGCGGGATTGTCGGGATTCATGAACTGCACCTGCAGCAGGGGAATGCCGAAAGACAATTCGGTGATCTGGCCACGCATCAATGATTCGCCGCCGTTTTCGCTCAGGGGATCCGCGTACTTCAGCAGCTTGGTCACGGAGACCTCGTCGCAGACGCTTTGAATCATCAGCGACTGCACCTCTTCGATGGTCGTCAGGGACTTTCTCAGAGCCGAATCGTATATGGGCAGCGCCTGTGGGAATGGGAATGCCGCGCAGTCGAGCAGCGTTCGCGCCGGAGTCGTCAAGAGAATGCCGTTATGCTTCCGTGTCGGAATCCGATTGATATAGATGCGGTTGAGACGCGCCTCGTCTCCGCCGCCGATGCCGGACTTCGAGGCGATGTACACTGTGTCGTCGTGCAGGGAATAGTTGTGCTGCAGTCCGTATACGCACGCCGCACTCAACCCCGCAAATACCCACTGAGGGTGGATTGCGGACAACGCACGTATGACCTGCAATGACTGTTGCTCTCTGGTCATGGTGTTCCAAAGTATTCGGTCGGCGTACAGGTTCTTATACGGTGACACCAGCTCCCCGGCATGCAGGCGACGTTTCAGGGCGCGCCGTTGCGCATCGCTGGTGCCATAGCAGCAGCGACGCTCCTGCTTCGCCTGCTGCAGCAGTGCAGAAACTTCCTTGTGTTCTTTCATATCTCGACGCTAAGGGTGATTTTGATCGTTGCACAAGCTCAACCGGCAAATGTGGATACTATGTCACGCGAATTGTTGCTGTGGATAACTTGAATCGACGTCGACGGTTTTGCCGACGGTCTTGTCGGAGGCGATATTAGCCTAGGACACCTTGCTGCGCCGCCTTCCATACCGGAAACAGTCATCAGTGACACCGAGGGCATCTTCAGCGTACGTTCTTCACGAAATCAGCTGCCATTTCGTGAAAACCGTACGTTGACGACGATTCAGTGTACGTTCTTCACGAAATTAGGGATGATTTTGCGGAAACCGTACACTCACCGCAACTCAGCGTACGGTTTTCACGAAGTTATTGATTTGGGTATAGGTTCCCCGTCATGAACTACAATGAACCGCGGCGAAAAACGGAGAACCGAAGTCGGAGCGCGGCTGAACGGATATGGGTGTGACTGGATGACTGCCATAGTGATGCCGGTTCTCCTTGACGTACGCAATAACAACAACTGACAACAACAGGGGAGACAAGGATGGCGAGAAGTGCGGGCCGCACCCGGCCGGTGATCAAGGACGTGGCCAAACTGGCCGGAGTCTCGGCACCGACCGTCTCCCGGTATCTCAACGGCACCGTCAATGTCACCGGAGACAAGCGTGAACGCATCGCCAAGGCCATCAAGGAGCTGGGCTACGAGCCGAGCATTGTGGCACGCGCCCTGTCGAACCGGGAGATGGACTCCGTGGTGGTGTTCGCGGCCAATCCTTCCGCCTTCTCCACGTCCGAAACGAACCATGGGGTGGAGGCCGCCGCCCGTAAACGTCGGTTCCTGCTCAATATTGTTTCTTTGGATGAGTCCGACATGGATTCTGTCAAGGCTCGCGTGCGCATGGGTTTGTCGATCAGGCCGGCGGGCGTGATCGTCTACGAGTACGACCGGTCCGGCATCGCCGCACTGGAATACATTCCCAAAGATATGCCGATGGTCGTGGTGGGTGGCAGCTTCGGCGACGGCGAATACCAGGTCATCAACGCCGAAAGGGATGGCGGCCGTTGGATGACCATGCATCTGCTGGATCTCGGCCATCGCACCGTGTTCCATGTGGGGCGTCCGGAAGGTCCGACCGATAACACCCGCACCAATGGGTGGCGTGACGCGCTCAAGGAGCGCGGCGTCACGGCACCTGACCCAATCATCGTTCCCGACGATGATTTGGAGGAGTCGGTCAAGGCTGGGCGCACCTTGGGCCGTCGTGGTGATGTGACTGCGATTTTCGCCGGCAACGACGAGACCGCCATCGCTGTGATCCGGGGTCTAAGGGAGGTTGGTCGCCGCGTGCCTGCTGACGTGAGCGTCGTAGGCTTTGACGACCGCAACTTCGGTGCCATGTGGAATCCGGCGCTGACCAGTTACACCCAGAACTTCCTGGACATGGGGGAGCGATCCTTCCGAATGCTGTTCGAACAGATCCAGGCCAAGCGCGCCGGCGATGACGCGTCGCCCTCGCAGGTCGAGGTGGTGCAAGGCAAGCCGTGTCTGCGAGCCTCCGAACGCGCGTACGGCGACGGTGAAATCGCGTAGTCGATGGGGCGTGCGTATCAATCGATAGTGACTGTAGCGCATTCATATCGTGATGAGGAGTCTCTCATGCCGAACTGTAAGCGATTACCTTAAGTAGTTTGTAATGTGGTTTACGTCATACTAATAGATGTTCTAAATCATAGTGTTTTGCAAGGATTTTTTGCGGAAAATAGCTATTTATCAACAGTTTTCGAAAAGTCTGCATGATGGGCGACTGTGAGCACGCTTTATGGTAATCGCTTTCCGTAGTGTTATCGTTACAGTATGACTTTTTGAACAATCGGCAACTCTGAAGACTCAGCCCCAGACCTCGGGCACTATCTCAGCGGCAGACGCCGCGATGCAATCGGCCCGCGACGAACGCATCCCCGGCAAACTCATCTGCGCGATCGTGGCCGTCGGCTCACTCGCGTTCTTCGGCATCCTGACCGAAACCGTGATGAATGTGCTGTTCCCGCAGCTGATGGGCGTACTCCACATCAGCGCGGCCACCATCCCAATGGCTCACCACCGGCTATGCCGCCACCATGACCGGCGCACAGATCGACTACGCGATCATGGCCGTGGCCACTGTTATCGTGTTCGTCGCCATGCTCCACGCCCTACGTAACCGGAAGTAGGTTATAGGCGGGATTGGTCTGACTGGTATCCGCCGCAGCCGGGTTCGGTAGAGCGGCTACCAATCGGCCAGTGTCTCTATGGCATCGAGTCCTGTTCTGCGATGTTGTTCGTCAAGGTTGTTCCAGTAAGGTGATTCATCGGTGAGCATGTCGTACAGGAGCTTGATACGTCTGCGATCCGTGTGGCTATGTATGTAGTCGTTGAGTTTCGGCATCAGGGTCGGTGATGAGGGATGCGAGCATTGCGGCATCGTACAGATGTCTATCCCCATATCCGGCATGGTCTGCTTGGTATGCGGCGCTCTTAAGAATCAGCGCGCCAAGCAGATCCGCGTCGGTAGTGGGACGCACGTCGAGACCGCCCATGATGGCGTGCAACTGCACCATGAGACCGCCGGTGAGCAGCCATGATTCGGTAATGCGCTCGGCCACCATGTATACGATAATCCACGGCTGAGCACCGCTGGGGATTGCAATGCGGGAAATCATTGCCCATTTTCCTTGTTGTATGCCGTGATGAGTTCTGTAAGGGTTTCGAGCCCTGCGCGTCGTTCTCTCGGGTCGTTGGATTCGGCCAGATCAGCGGCGCATACGCCGATGGGCATGGGCCCCTGCCCGGCGGGCAGAAAATTAGCGAGATGCCGTGATTCGGCGGGAGGTCTCGTACTGGCCCCAGCCCTTCTGCTCGGTAGTGGTACCGCTACACCGACTCTTCCCGACGCTCCAGTGCCGCCGATATCAGTGAATGCCCAGCCTGATGTCGGTAGAGTTAAGGCTATTGGCTTGGTCTCGACGGCGAGACTTCTCCAATGGCCAATATGCACTGTTGCAAAGGAGTATGCGGTATGCAGCCAATCAAAGCCATTCAATACGGCTGCGGCAAAATGGCGAAGTACACGATTCGCTATATGCACGAGAAAGGCATTCAAATCGTCGGTGCCATCGACGTGAATCCGGAAGTCGTGGGCATGGATGCCGGTGTGTTTGCAGGCATCGGCCCCATCAATGTGCCGATTCGCGCCGATGCCGAGGCTGTACTCAACGGGTGCGACGCGGATATTGCGGTAGTCACGCTATTCAGCTTCGAGAACGAAATCGCCACCATGTGCGAGCAGTGCTTGGCCCGCGGCATCAGCGTGATCACCACCTGCGAGGAATGCATCTACCCGTGGACCACCGATCCGGCCACCACGAACCGTCTCGACATCATCGCCAAGGAAGCCGGTGCCACCATGGTCGGCTCCGGCATGCAGGACATCTACTGGGTGAACATGGTCTCCACCGTCGCCGCCGGATGCCACAGCATCAAGAAGATCACCGGTGCGGTGAGCTACAACGTCGAGGATTACGGCCTGGCTTTGGCCAAAGCGCACGGCTGCGGTCTGACCGCCGAGGAGTTCGAGGCCGAGCTTGCGCATCCCGAAACCGTGGTGCCCTCGTATGTATGGAATTCCAATGAAGCGCTGGCCCAGAAGCTTGGGCTTACCATCGCATCGCAGACCCAGGCCAGTGTGCCGTATTTCAGCGATGTCGACGTGTATTCCGAAACGATGGGCGAGATGATTCCGGTCGGCAAATGCATCGGCATGTCCGCCGTGGTAACCACCGAAACTAATCAGGGCATCACGTTGGAAACTGCCTGTATCGGCAAGGTGTACGGGCCGGATGATGGCGATATGTGCGATTGGAAGATCGAGGGTGAACCGGACGTGGAGTTCCACGTGGTCAAGCCGGCGACCGTCGAACATACGTGCGCTACAATCGTCAACCGCATTCCGGACGTGCTCAACGCGCCAGCCGGATATGTGACGGTCGATCAGCTCGATGAGATTTCGTATCTTACGTATCCCGCCGCGCTGTACGTGGCATAGACCCATATTTTCAAGGATGAAGGCCGGCACTCATAAGGGTGCCGGCCGGTATCAGGCGGCCAGAGTCGACGTGCGTGGCATCACCTAAAACTGGATATGGTCATGGGTGATGTCATCGGGCCGCTCATGCCGTAGGTTCGACTCGATCAGCGCCACCATGCGATCGATAACCGTACGAGCCATTGCGGGGACGTCCATCGCCACAGTGCTGATGGGTGGGTTGGCACAGGCGGAGAAGGGGATGCCGTCGAATCCCATGAGCCGTACGTCGTCGGGCACGTGGATGCCATGTTCGGTGAGTTCGCGGAGCGCGCCGATCGCTATGGTGTCAGACATGCACAGGATGTCACAATCGCCCGGGACAGGCGTCAGGACCGCAAGCAACATCCCGCCCGGCATCGGCGGCGACGTCGCCAACTTCAAAAGCGCGGCCCACCTGGCCGTCCACCTGGCCGCCCACGCCGGCATCGCTCCGGTCACCGGCCAGTCCGGCACCGGCATCAAAGGCGAGAGGCCCTCCAGACGGGGCAACAAACGCTTATAGACTATTGCGCCTTGTATCAATGCGAACTGCCAGTCAACCTTACCGTTGACTGGCGGTTCGCATTTATCGCTCCCGCTGGCGGGAGCTGTCATGCGGAGCATGACTGAGGGTGGTCCACAGCCGCCAATCCGTAACATCACCCAACGCAGCATTTCACGATACGGACGTTTCCGTATCGTATTTTCGTGTGGTCAAATAGACATTTCGAGCGAAAAAGTTCGAAATACCCCCGTAACTGGCCATAAAAAAATTGCTTAAGAATCACTATTGACTTTTTTGCCTACTCGGTATATGGACACACGAAACGTAAATGACATGGAGCAACGGTACTGTGTCAACGGCAATGAACGAAGAGACACGATTTCCTTACGTGTCCACAACCAATTGAGGTGATTTCGGTGACATTCAAAGCCCCGCTCGATCTCACGGTCCACGCTCCGGACGGCATGTATGATCCCGCCAACGAGCATGACGCCTGTGGTGTGGGTATGGTCACCACTTTGAACAAGCGTCCTGAACGCAAAATCGTCACCGACGCCATTGAGGTGCTGGTCAATCTCGACCACCGCGGTGCCGTGGGTGCCGAGGAGAACACGGGCGACGGCGCCGGCATTCTGATGAGCATGCCGGATGAGTTCATGCGTGCCACTGTGCCCGCCGAACTGCCCGAAGCCGGCCACTATGCCGCAGGCATCGCCTTCCTCGACCGCGACATCGAAGCCTCCGGTCAGCAGGAACAGGCCATTGCCAAGATCGTGCGCGAGGAGGGACTCGAAGTCCTCGCATGGCGCGTGGTGCCTACCAACCCGGACGGTCTTGGTCTGCAGGCCCTTGCCGCCATGCCGGGATTCAAGACCCTTGTGGTCGCCTCTCCGGACGGCTCTCTGGCCGGCGTGGACTTGGATCGCAAGACTTTCCGCATCCGCAAGCGCGTCGAGCATGAGGTAGGCGTCTACTTCGCCTCCTTGTCCGCCCGTACCATCACGTACAAGGGCATGCTCACCACCATGCAGCTCACTCACTTCTTTGAGGATCTGAACGACGAGCGCATGAAGGCCACCATCGCCATCGTCCACTCCCGCTTCTCCACCAACACGTTCCCGAGCTGGCCGCTGGCCCAGCCGTTCCGCCTGCTGGCCCACAATGGCGAGATCAACACCATCCAGGGCAACCGCAACTGGCTCTCCGCCCGTGAAGGTCGCCTGAGCAGCGAATTGCTCGGCGAGTTCGAGCCGCTGCTGCCCATCACCACCCCCGGTGGTTCCGATTCCGGCACCTTCGACGAGTGCCTCGAACTACTGCACCTCGCCGGCCGTTCCCTGCCGCACGCCATCTGCATGATGCTGCCGCCGGCTTGGGAGAAGAACCCGGATCTCGATTCGGACGTGCGCGCCTTCTACGAGTACAACAACACGCTGATTGAGCCGTGGGATGGCCCGGCCGATATCGTCTTCACCGACGGTACCCAGGTCGGCGCTCTGCTTGACCGCAACGGCTTCCGTCCCGGCCGTTGGCAGCTCACCGATGACGGCTACATTGTTCTGGCTTCCGAGGCCGGCGTTCTGCCGGAGATCGCGCAGGAGCACATCGTGTCCAAGGGCCGTCTTGAGCCCGGCGAGATGTTCCTGGTCGACACCGCCGAAGGCCGCATCATTCCCGATGAAGAGGTCAAGAAGAACCTCGCTGCCCAGCACCCGTACCGCAAGTGGGTGGAAGGCAACTCCGTTGAAATGAGCGACCTGCCCCGCCGCGAGCACGTCAGCCACTCCGGCCAGTCCGTCCAGCGCCGTCAGCGCGCCTTCGGCTACACCGAAGAGGATCTGAAGCTCTTGCTCACGCCGATGGCCAACACCGGCAAGGAACCGCTCGGTTCCATGGGTAACGATGCGCCTATGCCTGCGCTTTCCAGCCGCAGCCGCATGCTGTTCGACTACTTCACCCAGAAGTTCGCGCAGGTCACCAACCCGCCGCTGGATTGGGAGCGTGAGGAGATCGTCACCTCGCTCGAATCCGCCATCGGCCCCGAGCCGAACCTGCTGGCCGATTCCGAGCTGCACGCCAAGAAGATTCTGATTCCGCTGCCTGTGGTCAACTCTGATGAGATGGCCCAGCTCAAGCGCCTTGACAAGGCCCGCATCCTCGGCGGCTACTACCGCCCGTACGTGGTCAAGGGCCTCTACCAGGTCGCCGGCGGCGGCAAGGCCCTCGAAGAGCGCCTTGCCGAGATCTTCGCCGAAATCGACGAGGCCATCGCCAACGGCAAGAACTTCATCGTGCTCTCCGACCGTGAATCCAACCACACGTGGGGCCCGATTCCGTCCCTGCTGCTGACTTCCGCCGTACAGCACCACCTGCTGCGCCGCCACACCCGTACGCAGATCTCCATGGCCGTCGAGGCCGGCGATGTGCGCGAGATCCACCATGTCGCGCTCCTCATCGCCTATGGCGCCGCCTGCGTGAACCCGTACTTGGCATTCGAATCCGTGGAAGATCTGGCCCGCAACGGCTACCTCAAGGTCGATGCGGACACCGCCGTGAAGAACCTCACCAAGGCGCTTTCCACCGGCGTGCTCAAGATCATGTCCAAGATGGGCGTCTCCACCATCATGAGCTACCGTGGCGCGCAGCTGTTCGAGGCTGTGGGCCTGAGCCAGGGAAGTCATCGACGAATACTTCACCGGCACCACCTCCCGTGTGGGCGGCGTGGGCCTTGAAGAAATCGCCGAGGAAGTGGCCATCCGCCACCGCGTGGCCTACCCGAACCAGTGGAGCGCATCCCCGCACCGCAACCTGCGCACCGGCGGCGACTACAAGTGGCGTCGCACCGGCGAGGACCACCTCAACGATCCCGAGGCCATCTTCCTGCTTCAGCAGTCCACCCAGCGTGGCGACTACCAGATGTTCAAAAGAAGTATTCGCACCACATCAACGACACGTCGAACCGTCTCATGACCCTGCGTGGCCTGATGAAGTTCAACACCAACCGCAAGCCCATCGACATCTCCGAAGTCGAGCCGGCCTCCGAGATCGTCAAGCGCTTCTCCACCGGTGCCATGAGTTACGGCTCCATCTCGCAGGAAGCCCACGAGACGCTCGCCATCGCCATGAACTCGATTGGCGCACGCTCCAACTCCGGTGAGGGCGGCGAATCCGACGACCGTATCAACGACCCGCAGCGCTACAGCCGCATCAAGCAGATCGCGTCCGCCCGCTTCGGCGTGACCTCCGATTACCTCGTGCACGCCACCGATTTGCAGATCAAGCTCGCCCAGGGCGCCAAGCCTGGTGAGGGTGGTCACCTGCCCGGAGCCAAGGTCCCGCCGTGGATCGCCAAGGTCCGCCACGCCATCCCGGGCGTGGAACTCATCTCTCCGCCGCCGCACCACGACATCTACTCCATCGAGGATCTGAAGCAGCTGATCAACGATGCGAAGATGGCCAACCCGAAGGCACGTATCCACGTCAAGCTCGTTTCCGAGTTCGGCGTCGGCACCATCGCCGCAGGTGTGGCCAAGTGCCATGCCGACGTGGTGCTTATCTCCGGCTACGACGGCGGTACGGGTGCAGCCCCGCTCAACGCCATCAAGCACGCCGGCACCCCGTGGGAGATCGGCCTGTCCGAAACCCAGCAGACGCTGATCCTGAACGGCCTGCGCTCCCGCATCGTCGTCCAGTGCGACGGCGAGCTCAAGACCGGTCGTGACGTGGTCATCGCCGCCCTGCTTGGTGCCGAGGAATTCGGCTTCGCCACCGCAGCCCTGATCGTGGAAGGCTGCGTCATGATGCGCGCCTGCCAGAAGAACACCTGTCCGCAGGGCATTGCCACCCAGGACCCGGAGCTTCGTGCCCGCTTCAAGGGCAAGCCCGAGTACGTGGTCAACTTCTTCATGTTCATTGCTGAGGAAGTGCGCGAGATCCTCGCCCAGCTCGGTTTCAAGACGCTGGAAGAGGCCATCGGCCACGTCGAATGCCTGGACCAGAACGAGGCCATCAAGCGCTGGAAGTCCGACGGGATCGACCTGTCCAACGTCCTCAAGCAGGCCGGCCCGGTGCCCGGCACGATCCTGCACCAGACCATCGAGCAGAACCACGAGCTCGAAAAGGCCCTGGACAACAAGCTCATCGAGCTGGCCCAGCCGGCCCTCGAACACAAGGAACCCGTGCGCACCGAAATGCTGATTCGCAACGTCAACCGTACGGTCGGCACCATGGTCGGCTACGAGATCACCCGCCGTTACGGCGAGGAAGGTCTGCCGGACGACACCATCGACATGACCCTGCACGGTTCCGGAGGCCAGTCCATCGGTGCGTTCATCCCGCGCGGCGAGACCATGCGCATCTACGGCGAAGTCAACGACTACGCCGGCAAGGGCCTGTCCGGCGGTCGCATGATCGTGCGCCCGGAAGACAACGTCACCTTCGACAAGCACAGCAACGTCATCGCCGGCAACGTCACCGGTTTCGGCGCCACTTCCGGCCAGATGTTCGTAGCCGGACGCGCCGGCGAACGTTTCGGCGTTCGTAACGGCGGTGCCACGTTCGTGGTCGAAGGCGTGGGCGACCACGGCTGCGAGTACATGACCGGCGGCACTGTTGTGGTGCTCGGCCCCACCGGACGCAACTTCGGCGCAGGCTTCTCCGGCGGTAACACTTATGTGCTTGACCTCGATATGAAGAAGGTCAACCCGGGTGCCATCAAGTCCGGTGCACTGCTCTTCAAGTCGCTTGATGCCGAAACCTCCAAGCTGGTGTACGCACTGGTCAAGCAGCATGCCGAGGAAACCGGTTCTCAGTTCGCTGCGGCTCTGCTGGAGGACTGGAACGAAACCGTCAAGAGGTTCACGCACGTAGTGCCGAAGCAGTTCGTGGCCATGACGAAGGCCATGGAAGAAGCCAAGGCCAACAATGTAGATTTCAATGCGCCCGGCGCCTGGGAAAAGGTGTACGAGCAGGTTATGGAAGGAGCGCGCTGACATGGGCGACCCGAGAGGATTCCTGAAGGTCCGTACCCGCCGAGAGCTGGCTGAACGCCCCGTTGAGGAGCGTATCAAGGACTGGTTCGACGTTCACGCCGAAACCGGCCTGCAACCGTGGACCCAAACGCAGGCGGCCCGCTGCATGGATTGTGGCACCCCGTTCTGCATGACCGGCTGCCCGCTGGGCAACCTGATCCCCGAATGGAACGATCTGGTCCGTCAGGGCAAGTGGGAGGACGCCTACAACCGTCTGTCCATGACCAACAACTTCCCCGAAGTCACCGGCCGCATCTGCCCGGCCCTATGCGAGCAGGCCTGCGTGCTCGGCATCCACCAGCCGCCGACTATGATCAAGCTTGACGAGCAGACCATCATCGACCAGGCATGGGATTTGGACTACGTCAAGCCGCTGCCCCCGCAGCGTCTGACCGACCAGACGGTCGCCATCGTCGGCTCCGGCCCCGCCGGCCTCGCCGCCGCACAGCAGCTCACCCGCGCCGGCCACACCGTCGTCGTCTACGAGAAGGACGACGCCATCGGTGGTCTGATGCGTTACGGCATCCCGAACTTCAAGCTTGAAAAGGGTCTGCTCGACCGCCGTGTCAAGCAGATGGAGGCCGAAGGCACCCGCTTCCGCACCAACGTGGAAATCGGCAAGGACATCACGTGGGATGACCTGCGTGACCGTTACGACGCCGTCGTGGTGGCCATCGGCTCCCGCGTGCCGCGCGATATGAAGATTCCGGGCCGCGAGCTTGACGGCATCCACTTCGCCCTCGACTTCCTGCCCGACGCCACGCGCCGTATCTTCGGCGTCAAGCCGGTGCACGACATCACCGCCAAGGACAAGCACGTCATCGTCATCGGCGGTGGCGACACCGGTTCCGACTGCCTCGGTACCTCGATCCGTCAGGGTGCGAAGGACGTCACCGTGCTGCAGATCATGCCGAAAGAGCCGTCTTCACGCCCGGACGACAGCCCGTGGCCGACCTTCGCCCGCACCTACCAGAAGACCTCCTCCATGGAAGAGGGTGGCGAGTACATTTACTCGACCGACTCGGTGAACTTCGAAGGCACCGAAGAAGAGAAGGCCAAGGTCACCATCGACAACTCGACCACCGCCGAAGGCTTCGTGGCCGATGAACGCGGTCACGTCACCGGCCTGAAGGTCGTCTCCGTGGCCCCCGGCGAGAACGGCCCCTTCACCCGCCAGCCCGGTACCGAGCGCGTGCTGCCGGCCGATCTGGTCCTCATCTCCGTGGGCTTCCTGCACCCGGACACCGAGACCATCCTCGACCAGCTGCCCGTCGAACTCGACAGGCGCGGCAACATCGCCCGCAATGACAAGTTCGCCACCTCCCAGGACGGCGTGTTCGTGTGCGGCGATGCCGGCCGTGGCCAGAGCCTCGTGGTCTGGGCCATCGCCGAAGGCCGCTCCTGCGCCGCAGCCGTGGACGAGTACCTCTCCAGCGAGCAGACCAGTGAGCTGCCGGCTCCGATCAAGGCCAGCCAGCGTCCGATGATGCTGCCTCGCTGAAAACGCGCTGTTTGGATGAATCCTGCGGTAATATCTACCGCAGGATTCTTTTTTTTTGCGGATAAAGGGGTGAGTGAGATGGCGAATCGTGCAGAACGTCGTGCACAGGCCAAGGCCAATCGTAGGGGAGTGCCGTCGCAGTACGACCAGACCCACGGCCGCGGTCGCTCGGGAATGATTGACGAATACCAGCTGCAGCAGAAGTCCCAGCGTCTGCAGGACGGCACCGACGGCACCGAATGGAAGCCCAGCGGCGGTACGATTGCGGACACCGAAACCCTGCTGACCACTAACCCGAACTACACGAATCCGAGGATGTTCAAGGCACCGCATTCGCTGCGTCAATGGTTCCGCGTGGGCAGCTGGACGCTGATCGCCATCGCGATTATCGCGTTCTTCGTGGTTATGTGGCTGCCAAGCCATCCGATGTGGCTGATCATCACCGTTTCCGCGGTGTTCATTGTGGGTGTGCTGAGCCTGTTCTTTACGGCTGGCGATTCCAAGCACAATCCGAATTTGGATCAGAACGGCACGGCCGTCTGATCTTTTGTCTGGTAAATCCGGCTTGAAAAAGCAAAACGCACGACGGAAGTTGTGCGTTTTCTCGTATGCGGTGCCCTAAAGTAAGAAGTGCTTGAGTTTCTTTCTGACGCACGAAGGAGAGGCAGTCCGATGAAAGTTGATATTCTAACCCGCGAATACCCGCCGCATGTGTATGGCGGTGCCGGCGTACACGCCGAGGAGCTGTCCAAGGTTTTGGCCGAGCGCATTGACGTGACCGTGCGTGCGTTTGATGGCAAGCGCACTGAGGCTGATATCCCCGCGATTCCCAATGCCGCTAATGCCAAGGGCAGTCTGAAGGTTGTCGGATACGATACGCCGTCCGAGCTTGCCGATGCCAATCCGGCATTGAAGACCTTCGGCGTTGATTTGCAGATCGCCAATGATGTGGATGCCGACATTATTCATGCGCACACTTGGTATGCCTGCCTGGCCGGCTACCTGGCCAAGATGCTGCATGGCACTCCGCTGGTTATCACCGCGCACTCTTTGGAGCCGTTCCGCCCATGGAAGCGCGAACAGCTCGGCGGCGGCTACAACCTGAGCTCCTGGGCCGAGAAGGACGCCTACGAGCACGCCGACCGTGTGATCGCCGTTTCCGGTGGCATGCGCAAGGACATTCTGACCGCCTACCCGAATCTTGATCCAGACAAGGTGGTTGTGGTCTACAACGGCATCACCATGGCCGACTTCGCCACCCCGGCCCCTGACGACCCGGGCTGGAAGGTGTTCGATCGTTACCACATCGACCGTTCGAAGCCCACCCTGCTGTTCGTGGGCCGTATCACCCGCCAGAAGGGCCTGCCGTACCTGCTCAAGGCACTGCACCTGATTTCCAAGGACATTCAGGTGGTGCTGTGCGCCGGTGCGCCCGACACTCCGGAAATCGCCGAGGAAGTCAAGAACGCGTTCGCCAAGCTGGATGAGGAGCGCGGCAACATCGTATGGATCGAGGAAATGCTCCCGAAGCCCGAGCTCAACGCGCTGGAGCACGGCTGCGATGCCTTCATCTGCCCGAGCATCTACGAGCCGCTGGGTATTGTGAACCTTGAGGCCATGGCCTGCGGTCTGCCGGTCGTCGCATCCGCCACCGGCGGCATCCCGGAAGTCGTGGTCGACGGCGAAACCGGCTATCTGGTTCCGATCGACCAGCTGCACGACGGCACCGGCACCCCCACCGATCCGGACAAGTTCGTGCACGATATGGCCGCCGCTATCGACAAGATCATGGCTGACCCCGAACTCGCCAAGAAGATGGGCCAGGCCGGCTACGAACGCGCCCGCGACGTGTTCAGCTGGGAGTCCATCGGTGACAAGACCGTCGAGGTCTACCAGTCCGTGCTCGACGAGCAGAAGAAGTAAAGTAGCGCTGCTGCGTTGTCTCCCCTTAGTCCGGCTGCGCCGGCCAGCTCCCCTCAGGTGCCGGTTTCTTGGCTCCCCTCTCTGAGGGGAGCTGTCACCGCAGGTGACTGAGGGGAGTCGGCGAAGCGGACTGGGGGGGGGGGGGAGTCCTCAGACCGCGAATCATAGGTAGTATTTCACTCATGACAAACACCGCCCTCCAACTCGACAACGTCGAATTCCGGCGCAACCGTCGCGTCATCATCACCGACGTGAACCTCACCATCAACGCGGGGGAGCGTTGGGTGCTGTTCGGTCCGAACGGCATCGGCAAATCCACCGCAGTCGGCATGCTGGCCACCCGCACCTTCCCCTCAGAGGGCCGCGTATTCATCCTCGGCCATCAACTCGGCAAATACGACGTATTCAAACTGCGTACCCGCATCGGTCTCGCCTCTGCCGACCTGGGCCGGCAGTTCCCCGAGTTCGAGGACCCGCTGGACGCCGTGGTCACCGGCCTGTCCGCCGTGACCGGACGCTGGCGCGACACCTACACGCAAGAGGAATACGCCCGCGCCCGCCAGCTGCTGCGCGATTTTCGCGTCTCCTATCTGGAAGGCAAGGAGATGTGGCGACTGTCCGAGGGCGAGCGCACCCGCGTATTGATCGCCCGTGCGCTGATGGGAGATCCCGAGCTGCTCATCATGGATGAGCCGACCACTGGCCTCGACTTGGGTGGTCGTGAGCAGGTGATGCGCACATTGAGCCGAATCGGCGAAGAGAACTCCGAGCGTGCCGTGGTGCTGGTCACCCATCGACTGGAGGAGATTCCGGCCGGCTTCGACCATATCGCCATTATGGGTCGCAAGCCGATACCTGCTGAGGACGCCACTGAAGCGGGCGTGGATTCAATGGGTAATCCCGGTGCTGGCACCATCGTCTACACCGGTTCGTTGGAGAATGGCCTGACCGACGAACGCTTGTCGGAATTGTTCGGTATGCCCATCGAAGTCCAGCACACCCACGGCCGCTGGGCCGCCTACGCCGTGTGATGCCGTTTTGGCCTCCGCCAGCGGAAGCCGTCGGCCAAGCCGACTGGGGGAGGTGTCAGCAGTACTTTCCCTTTTTCGGCAGGTTTTATTTTTCTCTTCGTCCCCCTCTGGAGGGGGCTGTCAGCGTAAGCTGACTTGGGAAGGTTCGACATATGACGGAAAGCGACATGACTAGTAGCAAGCTCGTATTCATTGATATCGACGGCACGCTGGCTGATGAGAATCATATTGTGCCGGAGTCGGCAAAAACGGCGTGTGCGCGAGCCCAAGCCAACGGTCACAAGCTCTTCATCTGCACCGGTCGTTCCGTGCCGAAAATCGAACGCAACATTCTGGGTCTTGGATTCGACGGCGTGGTGTCCGTGGCGGGCGCGCAGGCAAACATCGGTGACAAGCTGCTGTTCCAGCACCTCGTATCGCCCGAAGCCATCGATGCGGCGATGGCGTATTTCGCCGAGCATCATATCGAAAGCTACCAATGGCAGGGTGCGGACGGCATGTACATTTCCGAAGGTTATCGCCGCCATCTGGAGTCCAAGGGCAAGACGTGGAATCGTGGTGAGTTTGCGCGGTTCTGGCATCTGCTGGACGAGGTCGAGGTCCCGGCCGGCTCCACGTTGGGACATACGATTCATGTGAGCAAGGGATCATATTTCACCGGGCCCGAGCCGGATGTTTCCTTCGAGGACACCCAGCATGATCTTGCCTCCTGGTTCGAGCTCGTGCACGGCTCATACGACAAAATCTCGCCGAATAACGGCGAACTACTCATCAACGGCATCGACAAGGGCACCGCCGTACGCGACGTGGCTTCCTTGCTTGGCTACTCCGTTGCCGACACCATCGCCATCGGCGACTCCGACAACGACACCGCCATGCTCAAAGCCGCCGGCACATCCGTGGCCATGGGCAACGCCATCCACGGCATCCAAGCCTTTTGTGACTTCACCACCACCGATATTCACCAGGACGGCCTTGCCAACGCCTTCAAGACGTTGGGACTGGTGTGAGGCTATGTCGTTTGCTCTCAGACGAAGGATCCTTTCGGATAACGCCCGAGATTTTGCGCACTTTGGTTTGGGCTTGAGATAGGGGCATGGCCCGTGTCCTGTGTACGATTTTCAGTCGCCAGACATTAGAAAACCGCGATTGGAAACGAGGGCACGAAGCCATGTCACAGCAGATTCTACAGGTCGACCAGGCCATGTTGGAAACCACCCTGGACCGGATGGTCCGCAAAAGCGTCGAGGAGACCCTGAACGCGATGCTCGACGCCGAGGCCGACGAGATCACCGGCGCCGCGCGCTACGAGCGCAGCGGGGACCGCAAGGCGTACCGGGCCGGCCACTACGAGCGCGACCTGACCGTCAAGGCCGGCAAAATGAGCCTGAAAGTGCCGAAACTCAAGGGCGCGGTGTTCGAGTCGGCCGTGATCGAACGATACCGTCGGCGTGAGGAGAGCGTCGAGGAGGCCTTGATCGACATGTACCTGGCCGGCGTCTCCACCCGCCAGGTCGATGATGTCAGCCGGCTCCTGTGGGGCGACCGCATGCCCTCGCAGACCCTGAGCGACAAGCTCAAGCGCGTCTATGCGGATATCGACGCATGGCGGGGCAGGCCCCTCGAACAGGATTACCCGTACCTGTTCATGGACGGCGTGTGGCACAAAAGGTGCTGGGGCGGGTCCGTGGAGAACGTGAGCATCCTGGTGGCCATCGGCGTCGGCATGGACGGGCGGCGCGAGGTGCTTTCGGTGGCCGAGGGCATGAAGGAGGACGCGGAAAGCTGGCGCGAATTCATCAAAGGCATGCTCGCACGAGGCCTCAAGGGCGTGAGACTGGTGACGGGAGATCGGTGCGCGGGGCTGGTCGCCGCCGCGGGCGAGCTGCTGCCCGATGCCCGCTACCAGCGGTGCATGGTGCATTTCGAGCGCAACATACTCGCCAGGGTCAACCCCGGGAACCGCGACTGGGCGGCCGACGCACTGAAGGCCGTGTTCTCCATGGAATCACGCGACAAGGCGTTGGAGAAGGCCGAATCCGTCGCCCGGGACATGGAATCCAGAAACTCAAGGAGGCCGCCAAATGCCTGCGCGAGGGCATCGGCGAGACCACGACCTACCTGCTCGACGACTACCCGCGCGAGCATAGGCGTCGGATCCGCACCAACAACATGATCGAACGGCTCAACCGCGAGATCAGGCGCAGGACCCGCGTGGTCGGCTCGTTCCCCGACGGACGCAGCGCGTTGATGCTCGTCTGCGCGAGGGTCCGCTACGTGACATCCGACGAGTGGTCGACGCGCCGCTACCTCGACATGTCAAGGCTCGGTGAGACCGTACCAGCAGCGAACTGATCACCGCCACAGGGACGGGCGAAGACCAAAGTGCGCAAGAGTTCGGGCACTACCCGGTGATGGGGCCAAGAGCAAGAGTCTCTGTGTCAACTGATCAGTTGTCTACGTACCGGCTACGCTACTGAAAGGAAGACGAAACTCATGTGAGGTCATAGACATGCTATAGACTAGATACTCTAGTCAACAGTAATGCGAGACTTCCAAGAGCCGGGGGCAGTCCCTCGGCATTTTTTGTATGGAGACACCAGTGGCTGATGTCGATTATCGGCTTATGACAGGCAGCCTATAAATAGGGGAAGAGGATGGTGCATGAGCAGCAATACGCAGATCGGTCGTTTATTGGCGACTCGCTTCGCAAAATTCGATGGCACTCCGCATAGCGAAGGCCGTGTGGTGTTCTGGCATGACGAGGCTGGTGAATTCTCCGAAGAAGTGGACAGCATCGTTGGGCCGGAAGCGGAGAACGAAGCACTACGCGATGTTGAGCTGGTTCGTTTGGAGAGCAATCCGTTCGCACTGAAATACCGGATCATGCTTGCAGAACCAACCACCAAATTCCTGGTATATGTGGAAGGCAAACTGCCGGCCAATGAGGACAATTGGCTGCTGGATCTTGAAATCGCCTATGGTCCTTGGTTCACTGCGGACAAGCTGTCGATGATCCTCAACGAGCTGTTCCCGCGTGAGGCATCCGCCGAAACGCGCCGTGATTGGCTCGCCATCATGCAGCGGTGTGAGCCGTTCTTTGATGATGACGATTTGGTTCAAGCCTTGCAGCAACGATTGCGTGCGGAAGACGATGCCAAGACCTTCCAAGCGAAGATGATCGCATCTCTGCTGGGATTGCCCGTCGGCGAACATAGCTTGCAGGCCATCTGGCGGGAGCTGCTCACGCAATACGCCAAAGACTCCGCTCGCGGTATCGAGGCAATCGAGGCCATGGGATTGGCCGACTACCACTGGGCGGGCACACGCGGCATCTACAGATTTGACTCCGGCAATCAACTGAACAAGCCCACGGTGAAGGATTTCGTGATCTGGCTGTTCCGTCTCGCCTGGAACGGGTTCAGCGATGCCGAGAATAGCATCGACTATTACGCGAACATCCGCCGCGACTTCGATACCTTGGCGCAATAACCCGAAAACCACTCCGGTGATACAGAGGCTGGCGAGTGAGGTGTTCCCGGATCTGGCGTTGGATAACACCATCGCCACCATGAGCCTGGCCGAACTGGAACAGCACGACGTATTCAGTGAAGTCGACGAGCAAATCGTGGAACTGCTCTATGAGGCATTGGACAATGCGGACGTGACCGATGAAGACGTGCAGCGCATCATCGCCGCCCGCCGATACGGCCTCTGGTTCACCCGGTTCGCCAATGATTACGACATCATCGCGTCCGCGAGCGCGCTGCGTGCCATGCTGAGGCAATGCCGGCCCATCGTGGAATCCATCACTTCGCCGCAAAATGGATTCGAGGCTTATACCAATTCGTTCTACCAAGTTGACGGCTGTTACCGGCGCTTCATCGCGGCGTGGAAAATCGGTTCCCCATCGCGGGACAGGGACATTGCGGACAGTCTGGAACGGGAGTACTCCAGGTACCAGTCCGAGCTTGGCGTCGCATGGCAGCGGCAGGTCGGCAAGATGGACAGTTGGGCGATTGCGGGTGTGCCTTCCCAAACCGAGTTCTATGCGCGCAATGTGAAGACGGTGACGGATGCGCATAAGAAGATCGCGGTCATCATTTCCGACGCGCTGCGTTACGAAGTCGCCGAGGAATTCTGCAGGAAGCTCAATGAGCAAAGCCGGTGGACCGCGTCCATGGCGGCTCAGCTCAGCACTCTGCCCTCGTATACCCAATTGGGCATGGCGGCGTTGCTGCCGCATACGGACCTGTCTTTGAATGCCAAGAATCATTACTATGCCGTCGTGGACGGAAAGGATGCCAGCGGCACGCCGGCTCGTGCCGCGATTCTCGCCGAAGTCGGAGGCTCCGCTATAGAGGCAGAGGATCTGCTCAACATGAAGCGAGACGAATACCGCAATCTGGTGAAATCCTGCAACGTGCTGTACGTGTACCACAACACTATCGACGCCATTGGCGATAAGGAAGCCAGCGAATCCGGAACTTTCGAGGCGTGCAGCCGAGCGATTAATGAGCTTGAAGCGGTAGTGAAGCGCCTATCCAACGCGAACGTCACCAATATGATCGTGACCGCCGATCATGGCTTCCTCTACCAGAATCACGATGTATCGGATGCGGAATGGCTCAGCGAACGGCCATCCGGCGATACGATATGGAAGGAAAGCCGACGCTTCGTCATAGGCTCCAATCTGGTTGGCAAGTCCGCATTTACGACATTCAGCGCGGCGCAGGTCGGCTTGCAAGATATGGCGGGCGAAGGCGTGACCATCCAGGTGCCGAATTCCATCCATCGCCTTCGTATCAAAGGGCCTGGCGTGCGATACGTGCACGGCGGGGCTTCTTTGCCGGAGATCGTGGTGCCAATCGTGCACATCAGCAAGGGGCGGTCCGCCTCGGAAGACGTACGCAAAGTGAGTTTCAGAATCCAGCAGACGACCGACCGCATCACCACTGGTCAGATCACGGTCGACTTCCTGCAGACCGAGCCGGTGGGCGGCAAGGTGTCCGAACGAACCGTGCTGGCCGGCTTGTGGGGCGTTTCACCGGACGGCAAGGGTGTGCTCATCTCCAATGAGGTGCCCATTGCGTTCAACTCCACCAGCAAGGATTCCGCTGACCGCCACGTGCCTGCCACATTCCTGCTGGCCGGCGATGCCGACCAATTCAACAACACAACCGTCGAATTGCGTGTGAGCGAGCAGATTCCCGGCTCCAGCCAGATGCGCCAGCTGGACGTGAAGGCGGAGTATCTGCTCAAGCGCGGCTTGTTCACCGATGACGGATTCGATTTCTGAAGTTGAATGTGTCGTTGCCGAATGTGTCTTCGGTGAAATGATATTGGGCGTAAGGTGGGATTATGGCAGATGAATCCAATGAGGTGAGCGGGTCGTTGACTGGTGCTGGTGCTGAGGGCGGCGTGGCGGCTTCCGTAATGAGCAATCTGGACCGCAAGATCACCGATGACTTCTCGCAATACACGGTGCGCAAGGATCTGGTCAGCGAAGTCAAAGGCAATGCGCTGGTGCCTTCATATGTACTGGAATATCTGCTGAGCAAATACGCGACCACCACCGACCAGGAGAGCATCAATGCCGGCGTGAAGCGCGTTCGCGACATTCTTGCGGACAATTACGTTCATCGCGAGGAAGCGAACCTCATCCAATCGAAGATTCGCGAGAAAGGCCGATACCAGGTTATCGACAAGGTACAGGTCGCGCTTAACGAAAAACTCGACCGTTATGAGGCCACATTCGAGAACCTTGGCATCAGTCGCGTGGTTGTCGATTCCATTACGGTGGACAAGAATCCCAAGCTGCTGGTCACAGGCATCTGGTGCATGTGCACGCTGGTATACGCCTATTCCGGCGACCGCGACGAAGTGCCGTGGCGTTTGCATCGGCTCATGTCCGTGCAGATGTCGCATGATGACCGCGAAAACTATCTGGCCATGCGCGCGAAGTTCACCGCGGGGGAGTGGATCGACCTGCTGATGCAATCGGTCGGATTCAACCCGGATCTGTTCGGCGAACGCGCCAAACTCCTGCACTTGGTGCGCATGATCCCGTTCGTGGAACGCAACTACAATCTGATTGAGCTTGGACCCAAGGGCACCGGCAAGTCGCATATCTATTCCGAATTCTCGCCGCATGGGATGCTCATTTCTGGTGGCGAGGTGACGGCGGCGAAGCTCTTCGTGAATAACGCGAACAAGCAGATCGGCTTGGTGGGCTACTGGGATACGGTGGCGTTCGATGAGTTCGCAGGCAAAGCCAAGAAAGCTGACAAGGCTCTTGTGGACATCATGAAGAACTACATGGCCAACAAGAGCTTCTCGCGCGGCACCAACGTGATGCAGGCCGAGGCATCCATGGTGTTCGTGGGCAACACCTCGCACAACGTGCCATACATGCTCAAGAACTCCGACCTGTTCGAGGAGCTGCCGGTGCAATACCATGACTCGGCGTTTCTTGACCGCATCCACTATTACCTGTCCGGGTGGGAATTCGAGCAGATTCGTACGGAGATGTTCACGAGCGGATATGGCTTCGTAGTGGACTATCTGGCGGAGATACTGCACAACCTGCGCAACGTGGATTACGGATCGGCGTTCGAGAAGTATTTCAAACTGTCGCCGTCGCTGTCCACACGAGATAAGGATGGCGTGCGCAAAACGTTCTCCGGTTTGATGAAGCTGATCTATCCATCCGGACAGGCCACGGCCGAACAGATGGAACCGTTGTTGCGTTGCGCCATTGAAGGGCGCAAGCGCGTCAAGGACCAGTTATGCCGTATCGACTACTCCACCATGGCGGAAGTGGATTTCAGCTACACGCGGGCTGGCTCGGCGGAGCCGATCGCCGTGCATGTGTTGGAAGAGGATGATTACCCGGAGCTGTATTGGCGTGGTGGGTATGATGAGGCTGGCGAGCGCGATGAGGCAGCTATTGGTGCGGTTGTTTCTGCTGTATTTGCCAATGATGCTGATGATCTTGGTGCCGAGAAAGCTGATAGCGTTACTGACACTGTGCCTGCTGGTGATTCGAATGGTTCGGTTGACGGTAAACCTGCTGCTCCAGTCGGCGTGACTCGTAAAGCCGATAGTGCGAATGAGGCGGAGGTTGTGCCTTCTGTACCTGCCGCTGCGGCGCATGAGTCTGCGTCTTTGTCTGCTCCTGCGCGTGTGCCGTCCTTGTCTCCTATTGAGCGTGCTGCTGCGGCAGCCAAGGACGGGCATGTCGAATTTGCTGAGAGTCAGCGGGGTGCCACCTACAACAAACTGTTCGGTTCTTACGTCGCGGGCGCGAAGCACATTACGCTCAAAGACCCGTATATTCGATTGCCTTACCAGATACGTAACCTCGCAGAATTCCTTGAGACCGTGTTCACCTACACTGATCGCTCCGACGAAGTGCATGTGCATCTGATAACCGGATGCGACGAGGAATACGCCGACCGGCAAATCGACAATCTCAACCAGGTGCAGGCGACCTTTGGCACGTTGGGCATCACCCTAACCTACGAATTCAGCGACACAGGGCATGACCGTTCCATCGTCACCGATACCGGCTGGCGAGTCGCGCTGGGCCGCGGTCTGGATATCTACCAGCGCTACAGCGACAACGACTGGCTCAACCCTCTGACAAGGCAGCAGAAGTTGCGGCGTGTGAAGGAATTTTCGGTTGTGTATCAGAGGAAGTAGCAGTGGCATAGGATCCCTCCAAGGGACGGCAGAAGCATGGTAGACTGACTGCTTAGTCAGCAGCAATGCGAGACTTCCGAGAGCCGGGGTAGTCCCCGGCATTTTTCTGTATGAGGGGAAGTCCTCAATGACGACTGTCCGTATTTTCGGTCTATACAAGCATCGCCACAACAACCGCAGAAAAATACACCACCAAATCAGATACAACACCGCGCACACCAGAAGCAGTGCGTGGCCCCACATCAGCTGTCGTAAATCGCGCAATCCGTCAAGTTCGCCAGTCTCCTGAAGTCCCTCGACTCCATCAATTGCCGTCTGACCCATCGCATCACACTTTCATACAAGATATCATTTAGCCTATTACTCAGTTCTTTGTGAAGTCTGGAAAGCAATGGCTTTGACGCATCGGCTCGTGCAGCAGGAGCACGGCCACACAGAACTGGATCAGCGGGTTGAGATATTGGATGAAACTCACGGTCAGGTAATGGCTGTGCTGCACGCCGTAGGAGAACGTGGCCAGCGGAATCGCGGTGGGCAGGCCGGAAACGCCACCAACAGCGCGACCATGGCCACCAACGTGGCGACCAAACGATACGCGAGCACGCTGATGGCATTCATACTGGACAGCGCGCGCCAGTACAGCGGCAGCACGCTCCAGCCGATATCGGACACGAGCAGCACGGCTATCCCCATTCGCGTCTGCTCGACAGTACGAACCGAAGTCACGTCTCCCCACCATAGCGACTGATCACATGAGTGTCCCGCACCTAGTCACATGGCATATTGGACTTGCTGATGACGAACAGTACCGGTTATTGTTCGAGTCTTTTCCACAGGACACGGAGATTGAACAGATGATTCGGCCTTTTCTGAGGGCGCGGATCAGATTCGTAATGCAGTGGTTTGCCCTGGACTCTGTTACGGTGATAATAACTTCATCGTTGATAAGGGAGTCTTCATGGCAGGCAATGGCAACACGGCATTTCGTTTCCGAGTCACTTTGCGCCTTGACGGGCGCGAATGCTGGCGGGAGATTCTGGTGCCGGCATCATTGACGTTCTTCGATTTGCATGCGGTATTGCAGGAATGCTTTATGTGGTACGGCGAGCATCTGTTCTGCTTCTGCGCCACATTCCCGGATGGGAAGCAGGTGCAGGTGGAAGAATTGTGGGGAGAAGAGCCCTCATACCATGAGGCGAAATATGAACAATATATGCCGGTGGAGTCGTTGCCGGAAGTTCGCATTGCTTCGGAAACCGAGCTGGGCGACGTGTTTCCCAAGGCGCGTACCGCTCGCTATTACTACGATTATGGTGACGATTGGATCCATGATATTAAGCTGCTGCGTACCTACCGCAGCGTGCACGTTGCGGATCCTCAGCTTTGGGATGGGGCGGGGGATGCGCCTCCGGAGGATGTCGGCGGGGCGTATGAGTTCGAGCGGTTCCTTGATACCTTGGGCAATCCCGAAGATGAAGAACATGATGGCATGGTTGAGTGGGCCGAGGACCAGATGTGGGATCGTTTCACGCTGAACCGCCATCGTGAGCGTCTGTTCCGTTGGCACAAGCACGTGACATGATGTTGCAGTAGATGGCGTGGCTACAATATGAGCAGCTGTCAGCGGAATAGCCGTTTGTGGCTTGCGGGCTAGGGGCTGAAAATGCTATAAATATATTGCTTTGCTCGGAAACGAGAAAGGCTCCAAGTCGCCGGGGGGCTCCCCCGGCATTTTTGTCAACGGGGACGGGGGTGCGATGCCGTCTGTATTGAGCATCTTCGCTGATGAGAGCGGTGAGTGGGGTAAACGATCAGAATATTATTTAATTACTCTTGTCTTTCATGACCAGTCTAAGGACATTAGTCTTGCCTTAGAGCAGTACCGCCAGTCGTTGGCTGACTATGGACTTCCTGATGTCCCTTTCCATGCTGGACCGCTGCTTACCGGGCATGATGCTTACGAAGGGATGAGCCTATCGGAGCGTAAGAGGCTTCTGGGTTTATTCGTTATCATGACTCGGCGGCTGCCGATTACATATCGGACGTTTGTGCATCGTAAAAGTGATTTTGACGATAACCGCCAACGTTTTGAAGCGCAACTCAAACGCGATATTGTTAATCTACTTTTGGCGCATCTTTCGGATTTCCATTCTTATGGCACTGTCAAGGTGTATTACGACGGTGGCCAACAGATAGTTACTGATGCCCTGCGAGGCGGGATTGAGTATGCACTCTCAAAAGATGCCATTGTCTATCGTGACGCTTCTCCACGCGACTACCGGCTTGAACAAGTTGCGGATTTTCTATGCACCCTTGAATTGACCTGTGAGAAATTCCGGAATGGGGAACAAACTGAAACGGACAACAAGTTTTTTGGTGATTGGAAATCCTTCAGAGTCAATTATCTTAAGCCGATCCGCAGGAAAAGATTGGAATCATAAATTTGGCAGTGCCCATATATATTCGGGACACAATTGAATAACACGAAATAGCAAACAAAATCCCCGGACCTACACAATCATCGCCACGACAATCTCAGAAAACACCGTTACGGCAATCAGTGGTGCGGTGCCGTCGATGAAGGCGGGCATGGGTGGCAGATGGTAGTAGTCGAGGTAGCAGGCCATGTCGGCGATAAGCAAATCAGCAGGATGATGGCCAAAACGATGGCGGCGGTTGCCCCGAGAGCTCCGGAACTGTGCAACATAGTCAGCGCACATAGTTCCAGCGTGATCCACATGACGATGAGCAACAGTTCCGTGGTAATCGGCCGTTGCAACAGTCGCGAAGTAAGCACGGCCAGAATGGTATAGGCGGCAACGCCACCGACCGCGAACCGCTGAATCCGCCGAGTTCACCGGCCCTATTAAGTCCCTCAACTCCATCAATCGCCGTCTGACCCATCACATCACGCTTTCATACACATTGCCGATTGACAGTCCTAGAACACAGTCTAGAACTGTCATGGCATGTTCGCGCAGATAGGGACTCCAACAAAATTGGCTAAAAGAGAACTCGGCGACTTATCAAGGACTCGCCCGTGTGCCCTTACCGTTCAGCTCCGCTCACGAATGAAATCGAAAATCACGTCGAAGACCTGCTGGCTCCAGAAATCGTACTCATGTTCGGCGCCGTCGACTAGCACCAGCTGCGCGTCCACGCCGTGCTTGACCAGCCGGTCGCGCATCTTGACGGATTGATGGTAGGGGACCACGGTGTCGGCGGTACCGTGCAACAGGAGCATCGGCGGATACTGTTGGTCATCCCGCACCTGCAGGTAGGGGCTCATGTCAGCCGCGCGCTGACGGACCTCGGCATTGATGCCGGTCTCATGGGTCGCGCCCACCACGGCCGCGAACGGGCCGAAATAATACAGCCGGAATGGATTGGTCTCATCGTCGAATGCGTCGACAGCTTCAAGCATGTCGGTGGGCGGGAAGCAGCTGACCACGTACTTCACCGCATCGCTTTCATCGGCATTGGTGCCGTCCTCATACCGCGGATCGTCGGCGGTCAACCCCACCAGCAGCGACGTGTTGCCGCCGGACGACGTGCCCCAGATGCCGAGACGGTCGGGGTCCGCGTGCCATTGACGTGCGTTTGCCCTGAGATAGCGGATGGCTGCTTTGACGTCCTCGAGATATGCGGGGAACATGTCGTGGGGATCGCTCGAGGCATCGCGATGATTCACCGTAGCCACCACAAAGCCTTCGCGGGCCAAAGCCGAGAGCTGCGGGATCTCGTAGTCGCGATGCGGCGTGGTCCAGGCGCTGCCTTGCACGAATACCACGGTGGGGTAGCGGCGGTCATCGTCATCGCCGGTGGATTGCGGGGCGATGATATCCATTACCAGATCATCGGCCCCGGTCTTGTACGCCACGTTGCGGGTCAGCGAGGCCAGCCCGGCAAGCGTGGGATTAGATGGAATATGGATGGCGCCGTCCGAACCAGTGACGTTTTCGGCGGCTTTGGATGAGTCGATGGTTTGCATGGAATCCCCCTGGTTCTGTTGCAATACAGGACATCATACAGATGATACGAGGCCGATCGCTGATGATCGCGCGACTACCGATACAACGCCAGAAACACGGAACAATCGGAGTCTCCTACGCCCTGCTCGGACTGTCCGCCTGAATAATGATTGCGATTGCTGGTGGCGAGAAACGCGTGTATCTCATCCCTAGCTACCGCGAGCGCTGCATCCCGCGGATAGCCGTAAATCCCGGCGGAAATCAGCGGGAATGCGATGCTTCCGCAGCCGAGCGACACAGCAAGCTCCATCGAATTGCGATAACAGGCGCGCAGCAGTTGTTCCTCACCGGCATCACCGCCCTGCCAAATCGGGCCGGCGGTGTGAATCACGTATCGGGCGGACAATGCGAAGCCTGGTGTCGCTACCGCGCAACCGGTGAGAATAGGGGAAAGTCGGTCACAGGCCTCCTGCATATCCCGAGCTCCCGCCGCACGGAAAATCGCGCCGCACACGCCGCCGCCCATCAACAACCGCGTGTTCGCCGCGTTAACAATCGCATCCACCTGCATGGTGGTGATGTCCTGATGCACAATTCGCAGTGGCATGACTGCTATCCCTTTATTCTTTAGAACGACGGCATATCAAGCGACGGTGCTTGACCTGTCGGGCTAGCCGATGCGCTGCCATCGTCATGTTCACGGAACCAATCGATAACCTGCGCCTCGCTCACCGGCATCAAGTCCCATGCATCCAATCCGACGTTCAGAGCCTCCGGACGGGCCCCATCGGGCGAAAGCTGATGCGTGTGACCATACAGCAGCTTGCGACCGTCAAACGGCAGGGCCTTACCGCTGAACTTTGCCACATCGTCGGGCCAGCTGTACGACAAATCCTCCCGATATGGGAAGTGGGACAGATTCACTATGCCAAGTCCTTCGGTTTCGACCGTATCGTTCGGCTCAAGGCTCTCGAACAGGTTGAGTGTGGGCCGATCTTCAAGCCACCAACCATCGTGATTGCCGATCACACCATGCAAATGCTTGCAATTGAGCGCGCGTAGACAGTTCTTCAAATGCGTCAGTGACGTGCGAAAACCGATGTCGCCCAGAATCCACAACTCATCGTCCGGCCCGACCATCGCATTGATATTGTCCACGATCGCTTTGTCGTGAGCATCCGTATCGGCTGCCGTGCGGAACGTCGGCCCCGAGTCCAGCGTCGTCTCCTTGGCCCAATCCTCAGCGGCTTTGCGCCCATGCGCGCGCAGTATTTCCTCATAGCTTGAGCGCGTTGGGTCGAATGTCGTAAAACCTCGTAACACGGTGACCAGCGGATGCCCGAAATGCGTATCGGTGGTGAAATACTTCATTGACGGTCCTCCTGCGGTGCTGTCCTTGCCGCAACCGGTGCAAGGACATTACGAATGACTCCATCCTAAGTCCATAAGCGCCATGTGAGGAGTCGCAAGGATGGCCATCAGCCCGTGTCTGTTCGTGTTGCCATAATAAGGCGCATTGCAGGGGAACCCGTGAACCAAGCCGATACCAGCCGAGCCGGTACGGTGCCATTCGCGCCGAGACCGAATCAATCGCCGGCATGCGGGTTGAGAAAGGCATAAGGCCTGACCCTTGGAACCTGTTGGTCAACACCATCGGAGGGAGCAAATGATGACTTTTGACGCCGCTGCATTCGGCCCGATTACCTTGGACCATCTGCCGCCGTTCGCGCAACGACTGCGCGGGGCCGCCAACTTGGTCTGGGAGGAGGGATACCGGCAGCCGTTCCTGCGCGAGCTGGGCAACGGGACGCTCGATCGCGAGCGCTTCGCATTCTATCTGCTGCAGGACTACCGTTACCTAAACGACTACGCCAAGGTTCACGCTCTGGCCCTCACCAAAACCCAGGATCCCGAAGTCATGCGGTTCATGGCCGACGTGCAGAACGGTATCTTCAATGTGGAGTCCGCGATGCACCGCAAATACATGGCAAGCTACGGCATCAGCGAGCAGGAAATGAACTCGGTTCGTCAGTCCGCGTTCGCCCGCGCCTACACGTCGAACATCCTTTCGATCGCATATGGCAATCCTTTAGTCGATGTTCTCGTGGCCGTGCTGCCCTGCGCATGGGTGTACGCCGACTATGGGCAGCGTCTCGCCGCCGAATTCACGGACACGCTTGATTCCAACCCGTACAAGAGCTGGGTGGACATGTACAGAACCGAGGAGTTCTGGAGCAGCTCCGCATGGCTGATCGAACATATCGAGCAGCTGACCGGACACCTGAGCGCAGAACGCAAGGACGAACTCGTGGACATCTTCGTGACCGGCGTGCAGAACGAATACATGTTCTGGTCGAGTGCCTACGACATGCAGTACACATGGAAGCCGGAATGGGATGTGTGAGGAACACGATGGATGAGCGGTGGGCGCGTGCCCTGCGTGCCAAAGGCATCAATGTCGGAGAGGGCAGTCAACACGGCTCCAGCGATAAGACGGGAACAGGGAAATTCCTCGAATCCAAAATCGTTGCGGCTAAGGGCAAGTCCCGACAGGCAGCGGCGGATACCGTATCTCGCGCCACACCATTCAAAGCCACCGGACATAAGGACGGCATCAGTCGGCAGGGGAATTGACCCTGTTGCGGGGCTGTTTCGAGATGAATGGGCTCGGGATGGGTCCAGCCAATGGGCTACTCCAGCTTCAAGGGGCTGATTGCGTGCTTTCCGGAGGTCTATCTCCGTTTCAAGGGGCTGATATCCAAATAGATGGAGGGCAAACGGCGGAATGACGTGGGCATGAGGCTGTTATTATGCTTCGTCCGGAGGATGACCAGCCCCTTGAAACGGAAGTAGACCTCCGGAACGGTTCAAATCAGCCCCTCGAAACGTGTGTTGCAGATTAAAACGCCGGTAACTCGGTTCAGAGAGGTACATTCGGCGCTTTGCAGAATGGTAACTGCCTTCGAAGAGGTACTTTGTTCGCGAAACCATGAGTATAATCGGTTAGACACCAACGCCATTCCGCCGTCTCTGAGCTGCTTCCACTTGGCTCGGTACCCCTTTGAACGGAGATGGCATTCCGCAAGAGGCCGAATTACCCCTTCGAACGGAGATATCCAATATCGGGCTATGCCGACATCATATTGCGCGCAGAAAATCACGAATATCGGCAATTTCCTCGTCGCAAATGGCGTGAGCCATGTCGGGATACTCGCGATAGGTCAGATGCCCGGCCCGTTCAAGGACCTGATGGGCCGTTTGCTGGTCGGGCAGCGGAATCGTGCGGTCCTGCGCGCCGTACGCCAGGAAGAATCGGGTAGGGGAGTCAAGCGCCGCCTGTTCCTCGCCCATGAACGAAGGACTGAGCAGGATCGCGGCATCGAACAACGTCGGATGCGCCTTGACCAGACGATACGACAGATAACCGCCTTGGGAGAAACCGATCAATATCTTCCTGCGATGGGCGAATGCCGAGGCGTCCAGCAGTGAAGCCACCGCATCCCCGACCGCCGCGCATTCGCGTTGGCGCTCGTCCACGCCGCAGCCGTCGGGATACCAGTAATTGCCGCCCATATAGGGCCGCGCGTAGGTGGCACGGAACGAGATATAGCTGGGTGCGGCGGCAATTGCGGCCGGGGCCGCATCGGCTCGCGTCGGCGCATATACGGCGTCGAGAATCCGCACCATCTCGCTTTCGTCGTTGCCGTAACCGTGGAACATCAGGAAAATGGGGTCATTGCCGCCGGCATCGATCTGGCTTGTCATCTGCATTCGCATCGTCATCACCTCACCAACGAGCTTACATGCATTAGACTTGTAGCGATTGACCCACCGAGCACGCAAGGAGCAAGTTATGGAGCCGAGGCGCGGGGCGCTGACCGCAGGCGAGAAGGTGCAGTTCACTGACCGCAAGGGCAAGAAGATCACCGATCAGCTGGTTGCCGGCGGCTCCACACAAACCGAGCATGGCTTGATTCTGCACGATGATGTGATCGGCAGGATCGAAGGCGCGGTCATCCTCACCGTACACGCCAAACGAGAGGCGCAGGTCAATCAGGTCTACCCCGAAAAGGACAGGAACAAGCCGTGGGAAGTCCTCGCGCGCCATCGGCGGCTGGGAGTATGCGGTGATGCGCCCACGTCTGGCCGACTACGTGCTCTCCATGCCGCGCGGCGCGCAGATCATGTATCCGAAAGACATCGCCCAGGTCATCCAGCTCGGCGACATTCGCTCCGGCATGCGCGTGCTGGAATCCGGCGCCGGCTCGGGGGCGATGAGCGTCAACCTGTTGGACGCCGTAGGACAGGGTGGCCACCTGACCACCATCGAGCTGCGTCCCGAATTCGCCAAGGTGGCCCAGGCCAACGCCACGCTGTACTACGGCGAGCAGCCGCAATGGTGGGACCTCAAAACCGGCGACTTCGATTCCGTGGCCGCCGAACTGCCCGAACATTGGTTCGACCGTATCATGCTCGACATGCTCGATCCGTGGAACAGGCTCGAACAGGCCTATCGCGTGATCGCTCCCGGCGGCGTGTTGGTCAGCTACGTAACCACCACCACGCAGATGAGCCGACTGGCCGAAGCCCTGCGCGCGGCCGGCTGCTGGACCGAACCGCAGATCCAGGAAACCCTCGAACGCACATGGAAGGCCCAAGGCCTCGCCGTACGCCCCGACCATCAGATGATCGGACACACCGGTTTCCTTGTCATTTCGCGCGCCATGGCCCCCGGCTTCGAGGCGCTGCGCAAACGCGACCGCGTGACCAAGGACACGTCCACCGACATCGACTCCCTCACCGAAGAGCAGCGCGAAGCCCAGATCGAAGAGCTGGAACTGCGTGATATCTCCGATCACAAACTACGTAAGGTGCTGCGCGATCTCGACCGTCAGGTCGGCCAGCTCGGCCGACACCGGCGAATAAGCGCCGAATGATGGGTCGCCGGCTGTTTCGGCGGCCCTATACTGGAAGCAATACAGGGCCGAGCAGCGGTTCGTGAAGGGAGCCACGGATGGGCATCAAGCTGAACAAGGTCGCCAAGGCAGCCAAGAAATATGACCATGTCCTCATCATCATGAGGCATGCCAAGACTGAGCCGTTCGGAGACAAGGGCGATGTCGAGCGTGAGCTCACCGAGAAAGGCCTCAAACAGGCCAAAGCCGTGGGCAAGGGTGTCGAAGCGCTGGGATTGGTGCCCGACCGGATTTCCTGCTCGTCCGCCACCCGCACCCGGCAGACGCTGGATCGCATGCTCAAGACGTTCGGTGACAAGCCGATCGTCGATTATCGCATCAGCCTGTATGACGGGGGGAGTGCAGGCCGTGTTCGACGAACTCGCCCACGTCAAGGACAAGACCCATGTGTTCATGATCGTCGGCCATGAGCCTACCGTGTCCATCAGCGCGCAATGGCTCGCCTCCGCCGACTCCGATTCGGAACGTCTTGATCTGCTGAATCTGGGTCTTTCGCCGGCCTCCATCGTGATTATGGGCTCGGATAAGCCGTTCGATGAATGGCAGGTGCACAGTGGCGAACTGCTCGCCGTCATCAATGTGAAGGACTTCGACTGATTCCATCGCGTCGGCTGGTTTCCATGGTCAGGTGCCACCAGTGATGATGAGGCAAGTCCGCCAGCAATCTGGCGGACCGTTCGTGTTTTCCGGCATGAGGTGTAGTCTCGGCTTTACGCGATGACGCGAGGCCAGTACATGATGCTATAAGTTCCATCTATAACGACACTCTACGATCATTTATAAGCTGTGAATCCGGATGTTTTGCTACCCTAAGTCGGGTTACGAACGCATACATTGGAGGATTAATGTCCACTCTGACTTCCGTCTCCGGCTTCCCCCCGAATCGGGCAGAACCGCGAACTGAAGAAGATCATCGAAGGCTACTGGAAGGGTGCCAACGACCTCGCCGCCGTCAAGGCCACCGCCGCCGAACTGCGTGCCAAGCACTGGAAGCTGCAGCAGGCCGCCGGCATCGACCTCATTCCCAGCAACGACTTCAGCTACTACGATCAGATGCTGGACACCGCCATCCTTCTCAACGTGATTCCGCAGCGTTACGCACGTCTCTCCTTCGACAACCAGGAGGACACGCTCTTCGCCATGGCCCGCGGCTATCAGGGCGACAAGGGCGACGTGACCGCCCTGCCGATGAAGAAGTGGTTCACCACCAACTACCACTATCTGGTGCCCGAAGTCGAGTCGGCCGCGGAGATCAAGCTCAACTCCACCAAGCCGTTCGACGAGTTCAACGAGGCCAAGGCGCTGGGCATCGACACCAAGCCCGTGTTTATCGGCCCGTACACGTTCCTGAAGCTCGCCCGCACCCCGGAAGCCACCGAACTCGAGCTCGACAAGGGCCTGGTCAACGCCGTGGCCGCCGTCTACGTCGAAGTGCTCGCCAAGTTCAACGAGCTCGGTGCCGCATGGGTCCAGCTTGATGAGCCGTGCCTCGTGCTCGACAAGGAGCCGGGCGACGTTGAACTCTTCAAGACCCTGTACACCAAGATCCCGTCCGCCAAGGGCAACGTCAAGGTGCTGCTCAACAACTACTTCGGCCACATCGCCGACGTGTACGAGACCGTCAACCTGCTCGGCTTCGACGGCATCGGCCTGGACCTCAACGAGGGCCGCGAGGAGAACCTCGAAGCCGTCGCCAAGTACGGCGTGGCCTCCAACACCACCATCTTCGCCGGCGTGATCAACGGCCGCAACATCTGGCGCAACAACTACGCCACCTCCCTCGGCCTGGTCGACGCCCTGAAGCAGGTCACCGCCAACGTGGCCGTCTCCACCTCATCCTCCCTGCTGCACGTGCCGTTCAGTACCGAAGGCGAGACCGGCATCCCGGCCGAAGACCTCAAGCACTTCGCGTTCGCCGTCCAGAAGCTCGACGAGCTTAAAGAAGTCGCCGCTCTGGCCGATGCCACCGAGGACGAGAAGAAGGCCTCCGCCGCCCTCGCCGCCAACCAGGCTCTGTTCGACGGCACCCGCGTGGCCGCCGACCCGGCCGTCGCCGAGCGCATCGGCAAGCTGTCCGACGCCGACTACGTGCGTCAGCCCGCCCGCGAGGAGCGTCAGGCCCTGCAGCGCGAGGCCCTCGGCCTGCCGCTGCTGCCGACCACCACCATCGGCTCCTTCCCCCAGACCAAGGAGATTCGCGCCGAGCGTGCCAAGCTGCGCAAGGGCGAGGTCACCAAGGAAGCCTACGACGAGTTCATCAAGGCCCAGATCGACGCCGTCATCAAGAAGCAGGAGGAGATCGGCCTCGACGTGCTGGTCCACGGCGAGTTCGAGCGTAACGACATGGTCGAATACTTCGGCCAGAACCTCAACGGCTTCCTGTTCACCAAGAACGCCTGGGTCCAGTCCTACGGCACCCGTTGCGTCAAACCCCCGATCGTCTGGGGCGACGTTTCCCGCGCCAACCCGATTACCGTGGAATGGTCCGCGTACGCCCAGTCCAAGACTGACCACGTGATGAAGGGCATGCTCACCGGCCCGGTGACCATCCTCAACTGGTCCTGGCCGCGCGAGGACATCACCCACGAGGAGCAGACCAAGCAGCTCGCCCTCGCCATCCGCGACGAAGTGCTCGATCTCGAGGCCGCCGGTATCAAGGTCATCCAGATCGATGAGGCCGCCCTACGTGAGAAGCTGCCGCTGCGCAAGTCCGACTGGCACGTCAAGTACCTCGACTGGGCCGTTCCGGCCTTCCGTCTGGTGCACTCCGCCGTCAAGCCGACCACCCAGATCCACACCCACATGTGCTACTCCGAGTTCAACGACATCATCCGCGACATCGACGCGATGGATGCCGACGTGATCTCCTTCGAAGCCTCCCGTGGCGATCTGGTGGTGCTCGACGCCATTCATGACGCGCACTTCGAGACCGAGGCCGGCCCGGGCGTCTACGACATTCACTCCCCGCGTATTCCTTCCGAGAAGGAGATCGAGAATCGTATCTACGAGATCCTTGACAAGATGGACGTCAAGAAGGTGTGGATCAACCCCGACTGCGGTCTGAAGACCCGTGGTAACGCCGAGACCTTGGCCGAGCCTGGAGAACCTGGTCGCCGCCGCCAAGGCCGTGCGCGCCAAGCTCGACAAGTAGCGGAAATCACCGAGCTCCCTCTGGATGAGGGAGCTCGGGTTTATGTAAGGAAATCAGCATGCATTCCCCGATGTTCACCCTTGAGGCCTTTCCCCCGAAGCGCAACGCGCCTGTCGGCACCATCTACGACACCCTCGACGGACTCGAAGGGCTGAACCCCGACTTCATCTCCGTGACCTACGGTCACGGCACCCATTCCGACCGCACGGCCACCGCGCGCATCGCCCACACGATCAGCAAGGAATACGGCATTCCCGCAGTCGCCCACCTGACCGCGCTCTACTCCGACGAGGCCAAGATCGATGAGGCTCTTGACATGTTCGAGGAAGCCGGCGTGAGCGCCGTGCTCGCGCTGCGCGGCGACTACATCGACGGCGAGCAGCTGGTCGGCGAGTTCAACCACGCCAGCGACCTCGTGTCATACATCCGCTCCGTGAAGCCGGACTTCAAGGTGTTTGGTGCTTGCTACCCGGAAGGCCACTATCAGGCTGACTCGCTGGACCAGGACATCGAAAACCTCAAATCAAGGTCGATGCCGGCGTCACTCACCTGATTTCCCAGCTCTTCTACGACAATGAGGACTTCTACCGCTTCCTCGACAAGGCGCGCGCCGCCGGCATCACCGTGCCGATCGAGGCGGGCATCATGCCGGTGCGTGGCGCCAAGTCCGTGCGTCGCATGGCCGAGCGCAACGCCTCGCGCATCCCGGACAAGCTCAACACCCTGCTGAACAAGTGGGGGGACGACATCCAGTCCCTGCGTGCCGCCGGCATCCTCTACGCTTCCGAGCAGATCGCCGACCTCGTGGCCCACGACGTGGACGGCGTCCACCTGTATTCGATGAACCACCCCGCCACCACGCGCCGTATCTGGCGCAATGCGGAACCGTTGTTCCGCGGTACGCAAGGTTGACGCATATCGCGGCGCGGCGCATCTCAATGCGTTGCGCCGCACGTTAATCTGCTGGCGAAACCCAGAGTTCCCCCAGCGGCCGATGGGCATCATGAACGTGCAAGCCAACCAAAGCGATGGAAGGAAGTCCGTTATGTGCACTGGTGTCCGTTTCTCCGATGATGAGGGCAACACCTATTTCGGCCGTAACCTCGACTGGAGTTTCTCATATGGGGAGACCATCCTGGTCACTCCGCGCGGCTACCACTATGACACGGTGTTCGGCGCGGGCGTGGTCATGGCCGATAGGCCGATGTATTTCGACTGCGCCAATGAACATGGTCTGGCCATCGCCGGCTTGAATTTCCCCGGCTACGCCTCGTTCGTCCACGAACCGGTCGAAGGCACGGAAAACGTCGCCACGTTCGAATTTCCGCTGTGGGTGGCGCGTAATTTCGACTCCGTCGACGAGGTCGAGGAGGCGCTCAGGAACGTGACGCTCGTCTCCCAGATCGTGCCGGGACAGCAGGAGTCTCTGCTGCACTGGTTCATCGTCGACGGCAAGCGCAGCATCGTCGTCGAGCAGATGGCCGATGGCATGCACGTGCATCATGATGACGTCGATGTGCTGACCAAACAGCCGACGTTCGACTTCCATATGGAAAATCTGCGCAACTACATGTGCGTCAGCAACGAGATGGCCGAACCGACTTCATGGGGCAAGGCCTCCTTGACCGCCTGGGGTGCGGGTGTGGGCATGCATGGCATCCCGGGCGACGTGAGCTCCCCGTCACGCTTCGTTCGTGTGGCCTACACCAACGCGCATTACCCGCAGCAGAACGATGAAGCCGCCAATGTGTCGCGCCTGTTCCACACCCTCGGCTCCATGCAGATGGTGGACGGCATGGCGAAGATGGGCGACGGCCAGTTCGAACGCACGCTGTTCACCAGCGGATATTCGTCCAAGACCAACACCTATTACATGAACACCTATGATGACCCCGCCATCCGCTCCTACGCCATGGCCGATTACGATATGGATTCCTCGGAGCTCATCAGCGTCGCCCGATGACTCCTTCCCGGCTCATGCCCCATTCGGAGGGCATGAGCGTATATAGTGGAATCTCATGGAATCGTCGATGTTCAAACCCAGCTCCATGGACCTCATCAGGGCAGGTCTGCAAGACCTCGACAAGGCCCGCGCCTTGTTCGACCAGCTCAAGGCGGACGACATTCCCGATGAGCGATGCGCCGAACTGCTGAGCGTGCTGGCCCGCGCCTGCGACCCCGATATGGCATTGAGCAATTTCGTGGATATCGTCAATGCGATGCAATCCAGCCAGCGCGATCTGGAACACGTCATCCCCGACAACGACGCCCTGAAGCGTCTGGTCACGGTGCTCGGCGTCTCCGACGCGATGGGCAAGTTCATGCGCTTCAAGCCGCAGCTTGTGGAGGCCGCAGCAGTCGACAACTGCAACAGCCATCTGTTCAATCACGCGCAACGCCGTGCACGTCTGCTCAAGGCGGTCGGCGCGGACCCGGACGAACCGGCCATGCCCGTCGCCTCCAAGGATCTGGCCGAAGCGGCCACGGCCTTGCGTTCCAGCTACCGGAACCAACTGGCCGCCATCATCGCCCAGGATGCCGTGGCGGACGACCCGATCTCCATCCAACCGACCATCAGCCGCGAACTGGCCGGGCTCGCGGACGCGGCGCTCGAAGGCGCGCTGGCCATCGCCCGCCACGAAACCGAGGGCAGCGAGCACGTGCGCTTCACCATCATCGGCATGGGCAAACTCGGCGCACAGGAACTGAACTACGTCTCCGACGTGGACCTCATCTACGTGGTCGAACCGGCCGACAAGGACGTGGACCATCAGACGCTGATCCGCGTGGGCACCAAGATGGGCACCATGCTGCAGCGCGTCTGCCAGTCCGCCATCATGGGCGTGGCCGAGCAGCCGCTGTGGCAGATCGACGGCGGCCTGCGCCCGGAAGGCAAGGACGGCGCGCTGGTGCGCGTGCTCTCCTCGCACAAGAACTATTACGAGCAGTGGGCCGAGAACTGGGAGTTCCAAGCGCTGCTCAAGGCCCGCCCGGTGGCCGGCGACCCCGACCTCGGCCAGGCCTACATGGACATGACCCGGCCGTTCGTGTGGAGCGCGTCCAAGCGCAAGAACTTCGTCTACGACTGCCAGAAAATGCGCAAGCGCGTGGAGGATTTGATTCCCGCGCCCCTGAAGGACCGCGAGATTAAGCTCGGCCGCGGCGGCCTGCGCGATGTGGAATTCACCGTGCAGATGCTCCAGCTCGTCCACGGCCGCACCGACGAATCGCTGCGCACCAGCAACACGCTCGACTCGCTGCAGCGCTTGTCCGAAGGCGGCTATGTCTCGCGCAAACAGGCCGTGCGCATGTCCCAGGACTACCGCTTCGAGCGCGTGATGGAACATCGCCAGCAGATCTGGTCCCTGAAGCGCACGCACCTGTTCCCGGACCTCGGCCGGGCCTCGGTCGGAGGCCTCGAAAAGAAGCGCGACATCGACGTGGACGAGCTCAACCAGAACCAGGAGCTGCGCCGACTCGCCCGCGCATTCGGCCTGCACCCGGAAGAACTCGTCGACAAGTATGACGACACCCGCCGCGAAGTGCGCCACTTGCACCTCGACATCTACTATCGCCCGATGTTGCCGGTCAACGCCCAGATGGAGAATGACCAGATCGTGCTGAGCGTCGAGGCGGCACAGGAACGATTCGAATCCATCGGCTTCGGCGACACGGACGCCGCCATCCGCCACGTGCAGGCGCTCACCGCCGGCGTGGGGCGCGCGGCCAAAATCAACCGCATCATCCTGCCCGCCGTCTTGCAGTGGCTGGGCGAGGGCCAGAACCCGGACATGGGCCTGCTCAACTGGCGCAAGCTGGAGGAGAACTTCGGCACCGAATCCGGCTACCTCGGCTTCCTGCGCGACTCCACCTCCGCCGCCCAGCGCCTGTGCCACATCCTGTCCAACTCGCGATTCCTGGGCGACGCGCTCAACAAGTCGGTCGAATCGATCAGTTGGCTTGGCGACGACGACAATCTGCAGGCCCGCACGCGCGAGGCCTTGGACGTGCAGACCGGCTCGGCGCTGGAACGCTTCGGCTCGAACATCAACGAGTTCGCCACCTCCATGCGCGCCATGCGCCGCCACGAAATCGAACGCATCGGCCTGTCCTGGATGAGCGGTGTGATCAGCGACTCCGACAGTCTCAAGGCCATGACCGACGTGTATGACGCAATCATCGACGCCTCCCTGACCTGGGCCGTGCGCCACCAGATCGCCGCGTTCGGCGTCGAAACCGCGCCGGCCGGCATCACCGTCATCGCCATGGGCCGTTACGGCGGGCGCGAAGTGAACTTCAGCTCCGATGCGGATGCCATTCTCATCTACCGTCCGGCCGACGATGCCGACGACGGCCAAGCCAACGCCTTCGCCAAGAAGGTCGTGGAAGACCTGCGCAACATCCTGCAAGGCCCGACGACGCTGGAACCCAAGATCGAACTCGACCTGGGCCTGCGCCCGGAAGGCAAGAATGGCCCGCTCGTGCGCTCCTATGCCTCCTGCGAGGAATACTACGAATCCTGGGCTTCGACCTGGGAGCGCCAGGCGCTGCTGCGCGCCCGGTACGCGGCCGGCGACGCTGAACTGGCGAGGGACTTCCTGATCAACATCGCCGACCCGCTGCGCTACCCGACCACGGAACTGACTGAAGCAGAATTGCAGAACATCCGCAAGCTCAAGGCCCGCATGGAAGCCGAGCGTCTGCCGCGCGGCGTGCGCCGTGAACGGCATCTGAAGCTCGGCAAGGGCGGCTTGTCTGACGTGGAATGGACCGTGCAACTCATGCAGCTCCAGCACGCCGGCGATATCAAAGATCTGCGCGTCAACGGCACGTTGGAGGCATTGGACGTGCTGGAAGCCAAGAAGCTCATCAGCGCTATCGACGCGATTCAGCTGCGCAAGGCATGGACGTTGTGCACCGCGGCCCGCAACGGCAGCTATCTGTGGAGCGGGCGCGCCAATCAGGCCGATATTCTGCCTGATGACATCTATTCGCTGGGCGGCATCGCCGTCTACCTCGGCTACGGCGCCCACCGCGGCCAGCATTTCGAGAACGACCTGCTGGCCGTGATGCGCAAATGCCGTGACGTGTGCCAGCGCCTGTTCTACGGGCAGACCGAAGGTGAGGCGACTGCAGCAACCACCGCCACGGCCTCCGCCGCAACGCAGCAGCCGCAAACCGCCCCTCGCCCGCGTATGCACGTGATCGCACCGCGACTGGAACGAAATCGACGCCGCGCGCAGCGATAAGGCAGCATATTCGTTGGATTTTCAGTTGAACACTCGGTGAATGCGGCTGTCCGAAAAATGGCGTAAGTTAGATTAGGTCACACAAGGGTGGCCACCTGAAAACCACGAGCGAAAAGGTGAGCCTTGTCTGAAGAAACGCCAATGGTCGGCAAAAACGTCGTAACGCTGGACGGCCTGTCTACAAACCAGATTCTCGACCTGCTGCATAAGGCCGAATACATCGATTCCCACCGCAAAGAGGTTGCCCATACCTGCGATGGGCGAGTGCTGGCCACGCTGTTCTACGAGCCCTCCACCCGTACGCGCCTGAGCTTTGAGACCGCAATGCTGCGTCTCGGCGGCAAGGTCATCGGATTCGCCGGCGCGCAGCTGGCCTCCGTGACCAAGGGCGAATCCATCGCCGACACGTTGAAGACCGTGTCCAACTACGTGGACGTGGTCGCCATCCGTCACCCGAAGGAGGGTGCCGCGCTGGTGGCCTCCCGCGCCGCATCCGTGCCGGTGATCAACGCCGGCGATGGCGGCCACATGCACCCCACGCAGACGCTGGCCGACCTGGCCACGCTGCAGTCGCGCTTCGGCCGCATCACCGACCTGACCGTGGGACTGTGCGGCGATTTGACTTTCGGCCGCACCGTGCACTCCCTGATCGAGACCCTGTGCCGCTTCGGCAACGTGCGCTTCGTGCTCATCAGCCCGGACGAGCTCAAGACCCCGCAGTACGTGATCGACCGCATCAACGCCACCGACAACTGCTCCTACGTGGAAGTGCGCGACCTGGCCTCCGTGATCGGCGACCTCGACGTGCTGTACATGACCCGCGTACAGAAGGAACGCTTCTTCAACGAAGACGACTACCTGCGCCTGCGCGACACCTACATTCTCGACGAAGAAAAGCTGCAGCTCGCCAAGCCGTCCATGGCCGTGCTTCACCCGCTGCCGCGCGTCAACGAAATCGCCGTGGACGTGGACGACGACCCGCGTGCCGCCTACTTCGAACAGGTCAAGAACGGCATGCTCGTGCGCATGGCCCTCGAAAGCACCGTGGTGGGCGACGAACTGCCCGGATACGAACCGCTCAACCCCAAGGAGGTTCAGGCCTGATGGAAGTCACCAGCATTCAGAACGGCATCATTATCGACCATGTGCCGGCCGGAACCTCGCTGAAGGTTCTCGAATACCTGAAAAATCGACCCGGCCAAAACCAAGCTTGCGCTCATCATGAACGCCAACTCCAAGCGTTACAGCTCCAAGGACATCATCAAAATCGAGGATGACAAGGACATCGACCTCGACGTGCTCGGCTTCGTGGCCCGCCAGGCCACCGTGAACGTGGTGCGCGGCGGCAAGATCGTCGAAAAGAAGCAGCCGAACCTGCCCGAGCACATCGTCGGCGTGATCTCCTGTGTGAACCCGCGCTGCGTGACCACCACCGAGCCCGGCATCAAACAGATGTTCCACCTCGTGCACTCCGAACGGCTCGAATACCGCTGCGACTACTGCGATGAGGAAGCCAAACTGTGAGCATCACCCTACACAACATCAAGGTCTGGAACACCGGCGAGGTCATCGACCTCGTGGTGCCCGGGACCGCTGCCGCCTACTTCGCCGACACCTCCGCCGTGGCTGACGGCGCCGACATCGACGCCACCGGCCTGACCGTGGCCCCCGGTTTCGAAGACCCACACGTCCACTTCCGCGATCCCGGCCAGACCTACAAGGAATCTATGGTCTCCGGCTGCCGTGCGTCCGCATCCGGCGGATACACGAACGTGCTCATCATGCCGAACACGTTGCCGGCACTGGATGGGCAGACCGTGTCTGACCCGGAAGCGACCGGTGCGAAAGAGGTTCTGGATGCCGGCTTCGACAACGTCATCGACTTCCTGCAGCAGTACGATACTGCGCACGATGTTCAATTGCCGGTTCGTTACGATCTGTGCGTGTGCGCGTCCAAGGATCGCGCCGGTCATGAGGCAAGCGACGTTGCCGATTGGCTCAAGTACGTGCCCGGATTCGAGGACGACGCCAAGACGCCGGCCATGCTCACGCACCCCATCACCGCAATCAGCGACGACGGTTCCGCTGTGACGCCGAAGATCCTGGACCAAGGTGCTGGAGAACGTCAAGGCCTCCGACCTGTACCTGATCGAGCATTGCGAGCATCACAATACAGGTGCCGTGAACGAAGGCCCCGTTTCCCGCGAGCTTGGCGTGCCCGGCATTCCGGAAGACACCGAGCTCAAGATCGTGGCCCGCGATATCGAAGCGGCCCGCCGCACCGGTGTCCACGTACACTTCCAGCATGTGAGCACTGCCATCTCGTTCGAGGCGATTCGCAAGGCCAAGGCCGAAGGACTGCCAATCACCTGCGAGACCGCTCCGCACTATCTGGCGTTGAGCGACGAGGCGCTGCTCAAGTACGGCACGCTCGCCAAGATGAATCCGCCGCTGCGCTCCGAAGCGGACCGCAAAGCCACCATCGCGGCCATCGCCGACGGCACCGTGGATCTGCTGGCCACCGACCATGCGCCGCACACGTTGGCAGAGAAGGAACTCGGCTTCCTTGAGGCGCCCAACGGCATCATCGGACTGGAATGCGCGTACGGCGTGTGCCACAAGGTGCTCGTCGACGGCGGCTTCATTTCCGATGAGCGTCTGATCGAGCTCATGTCCGTGGGACCTGCCGAACTCATGGGGCATGTGCCAACCGACGTGGCCGCGCTGGTCGAGGACTACGCCGAACCCGCGCCCACCGGGGATGATCCGGATGGCGTGATTGCGGGGGAGAACGACGCTCAGCCGCAGCGTGAAGGCGTCAACCGACTGCTCGACCTGAGCCGCGTGGATGACGCCGACAATGTCGACCTCGTGGTGCTCAACACCGCCGAGGAATGGACCGTGGACCCCGAACAGTTCCACTCCAAGGCTCGTAACACCCCGTTCGGAGGCTGGCAGGTCACTGGACGCCCCCCTCGCCACAATCATCGGCTCCCAGCTGATGTTCAGCCGTCTATAGATAACACAAGGAGCAGCATGGATCGCCTGATCGAAGCGATTGACAACACTCAGAACCCCAGCGTCGTGGGCCTTGACCCCACTGAGGCGCTGGTGCCGCCTCAGGTCGTGGCGAGCTTTGCCGACGAGGTGCGCGACTCGGTCGAATCCCCAGAGGAAGTCGAATCCGCGCAGCTGGCCGTCGCCTACTTCGAATACAACCGCACGATCATCGACGCCATCGCCGACATCGTGCCTGCCGTCAAACCGCAGATCGCCATGTACGAGGCGCTCGGCCCCGCCGGCGTGGACATCTACACGATGACCTGCGAATACGCTGCCCAGCAGGGCCTCTACGTGCTCGGCGACATCAAGCGTGGCGACATCGGCTCCACCGCAGCCGCCTACGCCCACCACCTGAACGGCGTGGGCGACTTCGACCCGTGGCATGAGGATGCGGTGACCGTCAACCCGTATCTCGGCACCGACGGCATCACCCCGTTCGTCGATGCCGCCGCCGAAGCCGACAAGGACATCTTCGTGCTCGTACGCACCTCCAACCCGTCCTCCAGCGAGCTGCAGATGCTTGACCTTGGCCGGCGGCACGAAGGTCTACGAACACGTGGCCGACCTCGTGGAAGGCTGGGGCGCCGAGACCATCGGCAGCCACGGCTACTCCCGTGTGGGTGCGGTGGTCGGCGCCACCCACCCCGAGGAAGGCAAGGCGCTGCGCGCGCGCATGCCGCACACGTTCTTCCTCGTGCCGGGCTACGGCGCGCAGGGCGGCACGGCCGCGGACGTGGCAGGCATGTTCGGCAAGCAGGGCAGCGGCGCCATCGTCAACTCGTCGCGCGGCATCATCGGCGCATGGAAGAAGAGCGGCAAGTACTCCGAATCCATGACCGCCGACGAGGCGCTGGACCTTGTGGCGAGCAGCGCGCGCCAGGCGGCGCTCGACATGCGCGACAATCTGCGGGTTGCCGTATATAGTAATAGACAGTAGGAATGAAATGACAACTTTCACCCCCACCCATGATGTGGTTGCGGAGGCGACTGCGGCCGGATTCTTCCCGCCGCGCCACAACGTCGAAATCACGCAGGTTACGGAACTGACCGACCGCGTGATGCGACTGACGTTCCGCGACCCGTTCATCGCCTCCCATGCCAAGCCCGCCCAGTTCGTCAACCTGTTCACGCACGACGACTTCATGCTCATGCCGCGTCCGTTCGGCGTCAGCGAAGTCGACGGCGACGAAGTCAGCGTGATCTTCGCCGTCGTGGGACACGGCACCGAACAGTTGGCAGGACTGCAGGCCGGCGACACCGTCGACGTGCTCGGCCCGCTCGGCCGCGGCTTCAACCTCAAGGAAGACGCCAACTACATTCTCGTCGGCGGCGGACTCGGCGTGCCCCCGCTAATCTACGCCGCGCAAAAGCTCGCCGAACACGACGCCTCCTTTGCCACCGCCGTATTCGGCTACCGCAACGACCACTTCGCCGAGGAATACGTCTCCCGGTACGCGGACTGGTCGTGGAGCATCGACGACGCCGAAGGCAACGTGGTCGACCTGCTCAACAAACTGGAACAAGGCGACGACCTGAAGGCCTACGATCGCAAGCCGATCATTCTGTCCTGCGGACCGCTGCCTATGATGAAGGCCGTGGCCGCCTGGGCCGCCGAACGCGGCATCCCCGCGCAGCTGAGCATGGAACAGCGCATGGGCTGCGGCTATGGCGCCTGCGTGCTGTGCACCATCGACACCGTGGACGGCCGCCTCAAGGTCTGCTCCGACGGACCCGTGTTCACCCGCGAACAGCTCGGATGGGGGAAGTGACGATGAGTGCAAACAACCAGTCCGCGCAGGGCGGCGACAACCACATCAACCTGTACGAGCCCCACGTGTGGAAGCACCACACCAAGGTGGCTGGTCTGGAATGGAAGAATCCGGTCGGCACCGCCTCCGGCACCTTCCAGTACACCGCCGTCCGCTGGTTCTACGACGTCAGCCAGCTCGGCGCCGTGTGCACCAAGGGCGCCTCGCCCGTGCCGTGGGAAGGCAATCCCTCGCCGCGCACCGCCGAATCGCCGGCCGCGAACATCAACGCCGTGGGCCTGCAGAATCCCGGCATCGACCATTACTTGGCCGAGGACCTGCCCAAGCTCAAGGCCGCGGGCGCGTTCGTCATTTCCAATGTCGCCGGACATTGCGACGACGATTACGCGGCGGTCGTGGAAAAGCTCGCCGACTCCGACGCAGACATGCTGGAAATCAACGTCAGCTGCCCGAACGTTTCCGCCGGCGGCATGAGCGTGGGCACCGACCCGGTGGCCCTCGCCAATCTTATGGACCGGCTGCGCCCGATGACCGACAAGCCGATGATCGTCAAACTCACGCCGAACGTCACCGACATCACCGTGCCGGCCCGTGCGGCCGTGGAACATGGCGCCGACGCGTTGAGCATGATCAACACGCTCAAAGGCATGCGCATTGACATTCGCACCGGCAAGCCGATCATCGCCAACGTCACCGGCGGCGTATCCGGCCCGGCCGTGCTGCCGGTCGGCCTGGCAGCCGTCTATCGGGTGCGCACCGCACTGCCGGAGATTCCGATCATCGGCCTCGGCGGCATCGACAGCGGCGAGAAGGCGCTCGAATACCTGTACGCCGGCGCGAACGCCGTCGAAGTGGGCGCGGCCGCGCTCTTCGACCCGGTGGCCCCGCTGCGCGTCGCCCGCGAACTCGACGACCTGTTGGACAGCCGTCCCGAGCTCGCTGCTAAACTGGCCGCAGGACAGACTTGGAGGTAAGGAACATCATGGCAGAAACACTCGCACATCGGTTCACTGAATTCCTGTTGGAATCCAACGCGCTGAAGTTCGGCGACTTCACGCTGAAGTCCGGCCGCAAGAGCCCGTACTTCATCAACGCCGGCGCCTTCGACGACGGCAAGAAGATCGCCGCGCTTGGCGCGTTCTACGCCGAAAAGATTAGCCAGGCCATCGTGCACAACACGATTCCCCGCGACATCGACACCGTGTTCGGCCCCGCCTACAAGGGCATTCCGCTGGCCGTGTCCACCGCGATCGCGCTGACCGCCGGCCACAACATGACCGTCGGATACACCTTCGACCGCAAGGAGAAGAAGGACCACGGCGATGGCGGCTGGATGGTCGGCACCCCGCTGACCGACGGCATGAAGGTGCTGCTCGTGGACGACGTGATGACCGCCGGCACCGCCGTGCGCGAAGTCATCCCCAAACTCAAGGCCGAGGCGAACGTCGAGATCGTGGGTCTCGTGCTCTCCGTGGACCGCATGGAGAAGACCAAGGACTCCGACCTGTCCGCCGTGAAGGCCGTGGAAGCCGAATTCGGCTTCCCGGTGCTCTCCATCGCCAACGTGCGCGAGATCTTCGACGCCGCCGCCAGGATGAAGAACCCCGACGGCACCCCGTTGCTCAGCCACGACATCCAGCAGCGCGCCGCCGCCTACCTTGAGGAATACGGCGCCTGATTTTCCGCGCTCACGGCAATTTCATACAATCTCACGTAATCTCACATAACGCAGTAAGCGGGCTTTCATAAGCCCGCTTTTCTGTCATCGCGCCATGTTCCGCGCGGTCAGCGAATATCGGCCCTGATGATACGCACGGTTCCGAATCAAGACCGCCATCAAGATCGGCTACGGCTACAGGAACCTCGGCAGCCTCATCGCCCTGGTCATGCTCAAATGCGGCGGACTCAACCTCCGATTCCCCGGACGCCAATAACCAGTAGGAACAACCAGCAATCCCCACCCACACAAACACCCGAAGAGCCAAAAATCGACTAGTCGATGAGCTTGTAGCCGTAGTTGGAGATTACGGACTTGAGCTTGTCGAGATAGGTTTCGGCGGCCTTGGAGAGCTTGGAACGCTCGTTCGTGATCCAGCCGACCAACATCGTTTCGTCGGTGTCGAGCGGCACGGTGACGATCTTCTCGTTGTTGAGGTCGCCGTTGTCGATGCCGGTGCACACTGTGTAGCCGTTGAGGCCGATGATGAAGTTCAGGATCGTGGCACGGTCGGTCACGTTGATCTGCTTGGGGGAGTACTCCGGCCAGACCGCTTCCTCATAGAAGTAGAACGAGCCTTCCTCGCCCTGCTCGTACTGGATGAACGGGTAAGGTTTCAGGTCCTCCATGGTGATGACCTTCTTGGCGGCCAGCGGGTTGTTGCGCGAGATGAACACGTGCAGCGGCGCGCGGAAGAGCGGGTGGAATTCGAGGTGCTTCTCGCGCAGGAGCTTGCCGATCACGTCCTTGTTAAATCGGACAGGTAAATGATGCCGATTTCGGACTGCATGTTGGCGACTTGGTTGATGATGTCGCGCGTGCGGGTCTCGCGGATGGTGAACTCGTATTCGTCGGACTTGATGGAGTTGATCATCTCCACGAACGCCTCGACGGCGAACATGTAGTGCTGGGTGGAGACCTGGCACAGCTGCTTGCGTGGTTTGGCGTGCTTGTAGCGCTCTTCGAGCAGGTCGGCCTGGTCGAGCACCTGGCGGGCGTAGGTCAGGAATTCCGCGCCGTCCACGGTCAGGGCGATGCCCTGCGAGGAGCGGGTGAAGATCTCGATGCCCAGCTCGTTCTCCAATTCCTTGACCGACGAGCTCAGGGCCGGCTGGGAGACGTACAGGGCATGGGAGGCCTCGTTCATCGAGCCGCACTCGACGATTTTGACGATGTATTTCAGCTGCAGCAGTGTCATAAAGTCTATTTATATCGCTAGGGATGGTCGCCACACGGGTTTATAACCTCATCAATCCACTATGGCGACACAATATGAGACGCCTCGCATATCGCGGACGCTGTGTAACGGGATATGCGCCACATCGGTAACCTAATGACATCGACACGAGCGGGAAGGGCCAAGCGTGAGGGTTGTCAAAGTGCTGATGCTGTGCGGTCTGACCGTCGGCTGCCTGGGATCCGTGTTCGGCTCCAAGGCCGCGGCCGGCTTCGCTCGGAACCTGAGGCAGGGCCAGTACGATGCCATCCAGACTCCAACACAGACCGCTTCTCCACGCCGAGCCTAGTGACCAGGCTCGGCGCCGACGTGATGAACATCCAGAACGCCTTCATGATGATTCTGCGCATGGTGCCGCGCGCCGCGTCGTCGAAGTGCTCACCGAACAGTGCGACATGCCGGTCGCCAAACGGCCGGTCACCGTCGTCAAGGACGGGTCCACAGACTTCAACTGCCGCGATGCAACGTTTGGCGACTTACAGGCATACGCCGAGTTCGGCGAGCGATTCGCGTGCCTGCGACGCGTTCTCGAAGAGGATGCCGTGGATGCCGACCTCGTTGGCGCCGACGATGTTCTTGGCGGTGTCGTCGAAGAACACGCAGCGCTCGGCCGTGAGGCCGAAACGGGTCAGGGCCAGCTCGTAGATGTCGGCGTTCGGCTTGTGCATCTTCTCCACGCCGGAGACCACGGTGCCCTGCAACAGCTGTTCAAGGCGCGGGTACTTCTCGAAGGCCAGATGGAAGGTCTCATGCGACCAGTTGGTCAGACCCCATACGCCGTAGCCGTGGGCCTTCAAATCCGCCAGCAGCTCGACCATGCCCGGAAGCGTGCGGGGCAGCGCGTCCGCGTAGTGGCCGATGTAGAACTTGAAGATGTCGGCGAGTTCCTGGCCTTGCTCGCGCACCACATCCGGGTAGATGTCCGTGAAATCCTCGCCGACGTCCATGCGGTCCTCGTAGTGGAAGAAGCCGCAGGGGTCGTCGTCGTCGCAGATGCGTTCCACGATCTCATCGGGGAATCGGCCTTCCAGACATGCGCGGGTGTTCCAGTCCAGCAGCACGCCGCAGAAGTCGAAAATCACGTCGGTGATAGGGGAGTTGGCCATGATGCTCCTTGTGTTGTTGGGATCGTTGAGTGGGGTCCGCGATTTAGTGTACGGGGTTTGTGTATAGGTCGGGGTATGTGGAGTTTGAGGCTTATGTTTCTCTCCCTCCGTCTTGGCTTTGCCGAGACACCTCCCTTGTCAGAGGGAGGTCAACAAGGTTATGCGATGACGTCGGCGATGGCTTCGGGGATGGCGTGGATCACGTCGCCGGCCACGATCGGGTGGCCGAGCGTTATGAAGCGCTGGCGATGCTCGCGGCCGATCAGTTCCGGCTCCTGCCAGCCCTGCTGCTCGGATTCGGAGGCGATCGCCGCCGCCAGGCCATGCAGGTATGCGGCCGAGGCCACGGTCTCGGCCGTGGTGGCCGCATCATCCTGCTGGGCGAGCAGGGCGCCGGTCAGACCGGCCAGCACGTCGCCCGCGCCGGCGGTGCCCAGCCAGGCCGGCGCGCTGCCCGACGCATAGACGTGGTCCTCATCCACCACGATAGTCACCGCGCCCTTCAGCAATACGGTGGCGCCGGTGAGCTCGTGGGCGCGCTTCGCGCTGGCCAACGGGTTCAACCGCACGTCGCCGGCGGTGTACGGCTCGTGCGAATCGGCATGCTCCGCGGTGCTGGCGGCGGTTTCGAACCGGTTGAGCAGTTTCGCCATTTCGCCGGCATGTGGCGTGATCACCACCTGGCCGGGCACACGCTCCGGCAGCAGGTCGAGTGCGCCGGCATCCACCACGATCGGTGGCATGTCGTAGGCGTCCTTGTTCTCATCCTCGCTGCCGAGCGCGTAATGCTTGAGCAATGCGGCGATGGTGTCCCGCTGCATATCGCCGTCGGCGCCCTCGACGCTAGCCTCGGGCACGCCGGACCCCACGACCCAGGACTGCACATGTCCCTTGCCGATTACGGCTTCCGGCAGTGCGGCGAGCACCATGTTCTGCGCGCGCTCCGGGCCCAGATACCGGACCATGCCGGTGTTCGCGCGGGCGGCGGCGCTGGTGGTGAGCACGGCGGCACCGGGGTAGCGCTGCGAGCCGGTCACCAGACCAACCACGCCCCGGGAGTATTTGGAATCCTCGAACCGGGGAGACGGACCGCGTCGGACGCGAACGAATTATCCACCACCTCGACGTCCGGATCCTTGTCGTCGATATCGAATCCCGAAATCGAACAACTCGATACGGCCGCAGGCGAACGTGGCGGGCGGCAGCACCGCGCACGGCTTCATCGCGCCGAACGTGACCGTGACCGTGGCCGGAATGTACGGGCCGGGCAGAGAACCATCGTTCACACCGACGCCGGATGGCGTATCCACGGCAAGTACCAGCGGAAAATCGCCTGACGACTCACGGTTCGGCAGGGCGGGCTCATCGGGAGCCTCGCCGTCGAGGCCAAGGGCGGAGGCGAGTGCGGCGGGAATGCCGCGTAGCGAGCCTTGGATGCCGATGCCGGTCATCGCGTCGATGATCAGATGCGATTTCCTGGCCACGGCGATGGCGGTATGCAATCGCTCGCCGGCCTCACCGGCGGAAACCCGGACGCGCAACCGGGAATATCAGCCGCGGGATCAAGCACCAGCACCTTGCCTCCGGCGCGCACGAACGAGGCGAATCCGGCCTCATGCAACGACCGGCCCACGGCGATGGCGGTGACGTTCGCACCCTCCTGGGCCAGCGCGGCGGCCGCGAACAGACCATCGCCACCATTGTCTCCGGCCCCGGTCAGCAGCACGATCGACGTGTCCTCCAGCGCCAGATCCTCGTCGTCCAGCATACCGGCCGCCATGTGGGCCGCGGCCTGGGCGGCCATGCGCATCAGCGGCACGCCTTTGTCCAGCAGGGGTCGCTCCATGACCCGGACCGTATCGGAGTCATAGGCGCTGTGCAGCAGCAGTTCGCGGCGATCGGCGTCTTCGGTGTATTCCATGGCAACCCCTTTCTTGTGTTTGTTACTTGCGGTCCGTGTTTACAGGCCGTACACCTCGTGGGCGAACTTTTCGAGCACGGGGATCGAGCGCTTGACCTTCTCCGTGTCGATGCAGTAGGCCATGCGGAAGTATCCGGGCACGCCGAAGCTGTCGGACGGCACGAGGATCAGGTCGTATTCCTTGGCCTTCATGCAGAACGCCACGGCGTCGTCCTCCAGCGCCTTGGGGAAGATGTAGAACGTGCCGCCGGGGCGTACCACGTCGAATCCGATGCCGGTCAGCGCATCGTAGAGCAGGTTCATGTTCGTCTCGTAGACGTTGAGATCGGCGGTCTGGTCGATGACCTTTGGCCACGCCCAGCTGAATCGAGCTCGGCGGGCAGTTGTGGCCGGTGCCGCGCGAGATCTGGCCCATCATGGGCACGAGCAGGTCGGCGTCGGTGGCTGTGGGGTTCACCGCGACATAGCCGATGCGTTCGCCCGGCAGGCTCAGCGACTTCGACCACGAGTAGCAGGTCAGCGAGTCCGCGTAGAAGCTGGCCGGGTAGGGCTGGGTGGCGCCGTCGAACACGATTTCGCGGTACGGTTCGTCGCTGATCAGGAAGATATCGTGGCCGTATTCGGCCTGCTTGGCGGTCAGGATCGCGGCCAGACGCTTGAGCGTGTCCGCCGAATACACCGCGCCGGACGGGTTGTTCGGGGTGTTGATAAGCACGACCTGCACGTTCGGGTTAAGTGCAGCCTCGAATGCGTCGAAGTTGATTTGGAAGTTCTCGGTGTCGGCCGGCACGATAGTCAGCTTGGCGCCGGAGCCCTTGACGTACGGCTGGTATTCGGGGAAGTAGGGGGCGAAGGTGATGATCTCATCGCCCGGCTTGGTCACCGCACGCATCGCGTGGGACAGCGCGCCCGCCGCGCCCGTGGTCGGGAAGATGTGGTTGCCGGTGTATGTCATGCCGAAACGTTCGTTGAGGTTTTCGGCGATCGCGTCCTTGACGGATGGGATACCGAGCGAGGGGGGAGTAGCCGTGGATGGCCACCGGATCGCCGTTTTCGTAGAGGTCGACCATGACGTCGGTGAAGGATTTCGGAGCCGGCACCGAGGGATTGCCAAGGCTGTAATCGAACACGTTCTGGTAGCCGATTTCGGCACCGCGGCTCGTGGCGTACTCGCTCAGCTCGCGAATCACGGACTTGCCGCCAAGCATGGCCTTGTATTCCTCATTGATCATGGCTGTTCTCCTCGCATGGTCGTACTGGTATGCACCACGCTACTACTATCGCGGCCGGTTTGCGCCATTTGCCGCGCCGTGCCTAAGCCGGCTGTTCTATTTGTTCTATTAACTGTCGAAACCGCGGAATAACGCCGATTCCCGATACAGTTCCATGATTATCCACAACCGTTCATAGCGAGCGCTGTGGGACGGCGGGCGGAAAACGGCCGAATCCGCGTGCCGTCCCACACCTCGTGCAATCCACGTTTCGGGAAAGCACCACCGTAAGACTGGCGTGCATCCGCATCCACGATAGGAGCCTTACCGGCCGTAATCCCGCACTCGATTATTTTTGACAGGGAATCGAACCCGAAACACTAACCTATGCCCGCCCCACCGCAAACAGCGAATAACCAAATGTATGCATTTTCGGCACCATGAGCGAAGGAGTTCGCAAACACAACAGTGATTGGCATATATAGGGAATCGAGTCAGAACTATGTCGAATAGGGACCCCGATGAAAAACCAATGTCTTGTATCCGTAGCGTACTTTTGACTATTGCTGGAGGCACATGGTTTCGGCGAGGGAGACGGAAATGACAACAGTAATCTCGATTCTGGGAGGGAGCCTTTATCGGTCTATCCGGCGTCTTCCTCATGCCGGAGATGGCAATGCGGTGATACTGTGCGTTCCTTACCGGGCGACTGCTGAGAAGACCGGTGAAGATCAGACAGTATCGCTGGACCATGATTTACGGTACGCAACTAAAGCCGAGTGGAACGCAGGCATCGAACAATATGAGGCTCAGCGTCGCTGCACGAGCCAAGTGAGTTCACCATCGAACGGCGTAGTGGCTGAAATCACTGCTCGCAGTTCGGCGGCACAGAAGATACAGCTTTTTCGTTCTTTGTTCCGCGGCCGCGATGATGTATACGCTTACGGATTCCTGAGCAAAAAGACCGGCAGAGTCGGGTATGCACCCGCTGCGTGGAATGAATGGATGACTTTGCCGAACGGCAAGCGTGTGCCGACTCCATCCGATCAACGACGATGCAAGCCACTGACAGATCAGGTGCTCCTTGACCATTTCACAAAGCGTGATTCGCAATTCCATAATGTTGTCGGACTTTATCCGCTTTCCAAAGATTCCAAGGTCTGGTTCCTCGCCATCGATTTCGATGATGATGGGTGGAAAGAGGAAATCATTGCAACCAAACGGGTGTGCGAAAACCACGGATTACATCCAATCATGGAACGATCCCGTTCAGGGGATGGCGGTCATCTTTGGATGTTCTTCTCTGAAGAGATCGAAGCCGCACAAGCTCGCAAAATGGGCACTGCGCTGTTATCGGGAGCCGCTCAGAAAACGCATATTCGGTTTCGTTCGTATGACCGAATGTTCCCCAACCAGGATTTGCTGCCATCAGGTGGCTTTGGGAATTTGATTGCGTTACCTCTGCAACGATTGGCCAGAGATGCGGGGAATAGCGTATTCGTCGACGAACAATTCAACCCCTATGCCGATCAGTGGGCATTCTTGGATCCCGTACAACGAATCACGGCGCAACAAGTGAATACCATCGCTACACTGGCATCCTCCAATACCGGTCCTCTTGGCAATCTTGCGAAATTCGATTCGCCCATTCCTCATGCTGTAGGCCAGAAAAAGAAGACCGACAAACAAGCCCCGACTACAGGAAACGGCAGTTTGCGCACTGGCTCCCGTACCCCACTCTCTAATGCGGACGTTCCGGAGACGATTACCATCATTGAACGCAGCATGTTGGAAATATCAAAGACAAAACTGACTCCGCTTGCGCAGAATGCCGTTCGCCGTCTTGCCGCGTTCGCCAATCCGGACTTCTATCGGGCTCAGGCCATGAGACAGCCTGTGTATAACAAGCCACGCATCATCTATTGCGGCGAAGAAACCGATGACAGCATATTGTTGCCGCGCGGATGCAGAGAAGCCGTTGCGGCGTTGCTGACGGATGCCGGATGCACCGTGACATTCGACGATGAACGAAATCAGGGCAAACGTATTCGAGTCAAATTCATCGGGAGCCTTCGTGCACCACAAAGTGAAGCCGCGAAGACAATGCTGGAATATGATGATGGAATTCTTGTCGCACCAACTGGCTTCGGGAAAACGGTAATTGCCGCGGATCTAATAGCAAAGCGCAAAACCAATACATTGATCATCATCCGTTCGTCATCTCTGATGGAACAATGGCGTGACCGGCTACGGTATGGTCATTTTCGATGAATGCCATCACGTCGCATCTGTGGATAATGCGGCAATTGCTCGCGCCGTCACTGCGAAATATGTCTATGGGTTAACTGGAACGCCTAAACGCGAGGACGGTTTGCAAGGCATCACGTACATGCAATGTGGTCCGATTCGTTACACGGTTGATGTTATAGACCAGATGGTCGCCCAACGATTCACGCGAATATTGGTCCCAAGATTTACTGCTGTGAGTTTTCCCTTGATGGAACCCGTGACATACAACGAGTATCTGGAAGCTGTTTGCAATAGCGATGAGCGTAATCAGATGATTCTCAAAGACGCGAAAAAGCTCATCACAGAGGGACGGACTCCGCTGATTCTGACCAAACGTATCGACCATGCAAAAATATTGTCGCAAGCTTTGGAAAAGAGCGGTTGCACCCATGTGATGTTGCTGCATGGTGGCGGTTCAAGGAAAGATCGTCAACAGAAATTGCATGATCTATCCTTGGTGCCGAATAATGAGAGCCTGACTGTAGTGGCTACGGGCAGCTATATCGGAGAAGGATTCGACCAGAAGCGTTTCGACACACTTCTGCTTGCCGCTCCGGTCTCGTTTGAGGGTACTCTCTCGCAATATGTAGGGCGACTTCATCGCGAGAATGATGGCAAGACCGAGGTTCGTGTCTATGATTACATCGACGTGACCGTGCCGTTATCCGCTGTCATGTATCGAAAACGGCTGAAGGCATACGCAAATCAAGGATATTCGGTAAATCCGGACCATACTGAGAAAACGGACATGCTCAGCGCAAAGACGGAAGCGTTGCGCGCTCGCATGACGGCTGCGACGCAGGGCGAAGATGCTGCGGATGCGATGTCCGATGCCCGGTCTGACGGATTATTCGAGGGCAGCATCGTTGCGGCCATGAATTATGCGGAGATACTTCGCAAGGATATTGCCGGTTGCGCACGTTCCCTGATTATCTCGGCTGAATATGTGTCGCAACAAGGGCTCAGTGCGATTGATGATGAATTGCTCCGACTGGCCGACAGGAAAGCGCTCATCGAAGTTTATGTTCGTTTGCCGGCGACTGCTGCGGCGGCAACCAGAACACGAATAGAACGGAATATCAATCGGCTGCGTGCTATTGGGTGCATTGTCCGGACCGTCGAATCGTGTTCCGATTTCGCCATAATCGATGACGGGTTGATTTGGTTTGGAGGCATCCCTTTGCTTGGCAATCCAAGGAGTGACGACTGTGCGCTTCGATTCAAGGATACGAAAATCGGCGAAAACCTCGCAGACGGACTGAAACGACGATTGTCTTGATTCAATATTCAATCAAGACAATCGCGCAGCACGAGGGCGTGATTGACGTGCGGGTCTTTGGCGGCGTAGAGCAGGGTCACGTCGGGATGCTCCGCGCAGATGCGGCGCAGATTGTCCACGGCGGCATTGGCGTCAAGCTCGGCGATGTATCGAGTGCGGAATTCCGCGAATTTGGCGGGGTCATGGCCGAACCATGTGCGCAGGAGGGGAGAGGGAGCGACGTCCTTCATCCACAAATCCAACGCCGCACGCTCTTTCGTCATGCCGCGAGGCCACAGGCGATCCACCAGCACCCGATACCCGTCCGACGCAGCCGGTTCTTCATATATGCGTTTGATTGCAATCCCCATACAACCCACGATAGGCGTGCGCTTGCCGGAAGTCAAGGGGGAGAGGCGATCCATCTACCCGTTCGATTTCTGGGTGTTCTGCCTAAGGCCTTGTGCTATGACAGCTAGCGATTCAGCAGCTTTTTGGTGATATCGTCCAACCGAACCGCCTTGCCCCTGTTGAAGGTGTTCATAGTGAAATCGACGGGTTTGGTCTTGATGAACGTCGACAGCGCGGTGTGCGGCGGGTTGTCGATCAAGTGGGTGATGGGGACAATCGCCTCCTCGACGCTGACGCCCACAATGGCGTAAATGGCACGCACCAGCAGCTTCATCAGTGGCGAATCGAAACTGTTCATTGCCCCATTGCTGCGCACGGCCCAAGGGTTGAACAACGCATAGTGGATGCGGTCTCCGGTCTGCTGTTGTTTTTTCTGCGAAGAGCACTCCCAGCAGATCGTTCAGACGACTCGTACAGATAGTCGCGCAATGCTGGAACGTGATTGATGCGCACCCTTCATCGACGGTCTCTCAATTGATCTCCTGTGATTCGTGCCGTATGAGGAAATTCTCGACTAGTGCGATCATCGTGTCCTTCTCTGCAGGTGCGGACAGTGCAATCATCAGCGTCATCGCCGCCAAGGCGTTACCCTCCACAAGCAGGGAGTCATCGTCGCCCAGTATACCGTTGCCGTTCAGGAAATACACGAACAGTGCGGCGGCACAACGTTTATTGCCGTCGGAGAATGGGTGATCCTTGACAACTTGATACAGCAGGTTCGCGGCTTTCTCCTGGGTGGAACGGTACAGTTCTTCGCCTCCGAACGTCTGGTAGAGTCCTGCGACGATTCCTTGGAACGAACCGTTGCGTTCCCTCCCGAACAGATCGGATTGCGTGTAGAACGGCATCGACCGTATGAACAGCATCGCGTCCTCATAGGTCAAGACCCACTGGGGCTCGTCGCCCTTGGGTATAGGGACATTGCCTGTGTCATAGTCGTTAAGCAGTACTAGACTCGGCAGATATCGTTCCAAGATCTCGGCGGTGCCAGCAATTTCCGGTTCGGTGGACCTCGATAGCACCTTGACGACGGCGTGAAGTGCGTCAGACCGCTTGCGATTGATGGTATAGCCATCAACGAGATGCTGCTTCAGAACTGAGTTGGCCCATCGCCGGAAATAGATGCCTTCCTTGGATTTGACGCGGTATCCGACCGACAGGATCATATCCAAGTTGTAATGCTCGACTTGGTATGTCTTACCGTCAGATGCAGTTGTCGCAAATTTTGCGACAACTGAAAATCCATTGAGCTCTTCCCTCAATGCATTGCCGATATGCTTGCCGAGAACGGCGCGACAGGGCGCCTGTTCACGGCATTGCAGGAGGGGCGGATCATCGGGGTGGGGATCCGGGTGCTCGCCATGGACTCCACGAGCGTGGAGGGCCGCCGGCACGCGGCCGGGGCGCCGGAAAAGGGGGCTCCCGGTCCGTCGGCGTCTCCCGGGGAGGGCGGAACATGGCCGAACGCGTCTTCAACCGCATGAAGCACTACCGCAAGGCCGCCACCCGCCACGACAGGCTCGACGCTTCGAAAGTGCTGCAGAGCGTACTCAGGGCTTGGCGGTGACGGTCGGAGCGGCGTCGGCATTGCCGGCTTTGGCTCCGGCTGCATCAGCTGAATCGGTGCCGGCCGCACTGGCGTTAGCGCTATCGTCAGCGTTGGCATCGCCGGCTTTGGCCTTGGCACCAGCCGCGTTCCCGCCGTCGATCGATAACGCCCGAGATTTTGCGCACTTTGGTTTGGGCTTGAGATAGGGGCATGGCCCGTGTCCTGTGTACGATTTTCTGTCGCCAGACATTAGAAAACCGCGATTGGAAACGAGGGCACGAAGCCATGTCACAGCAGATTCTACAGGTCGACCAGGCCATGTTGGAAACCACCCTGGACCGGATGGTCCGCAAAAGCGTCGAGGAGACCCTGAACGCGATGCTCGACGCCGAGGCCGACGAGATCACCGGCGCCGCGCGCTACGAGCGCAGCGGGGACCGCAAGGCGTACCGGGCCGGCCACTACGAGCGCGACCTGACCGTCAAGGCCGGCAAAATGAGCCTGAAAGTGCCGAAACTCAAGGGCGCGGTGTTCGAGTCGGCCGTGATCGAACGATACCGTCGGCGTGAGGAGAGCGTCGAGGAGGCCTTGATCGACATGTACCTGGCCGGCGTCTCCACCCGCCAGGTCGATGATGTCAGCCGGCTCCTGTGGGGCGACCGCATGCCCTCGCAGACCCTGAGCGACAAGCTCAAGCGCGTCTATGCGGATATCGACGCATGGCGGGGCAGGCCCCTCGAACAGGATTACCCGTACCTGTTCATGGACGGCGTGTGGCACAAAAGGTGCTGGGGCGGGTCCGTGGAGAACGTGAGCATCCTGGTGGCCATCGGCGTCGGCATGGACGGGCGGCGCGAGGTGCTTTCGGTGGCCGAGGGCATGAAGGAGGACGCGGAAAGCTGGCGCGAATTCATCAAAGGCATGCTCGCACGAGGCCTCAAGGGCGTGAGACTGGTGACGGGAGATCGGTGCGCGGGGCTGGTCGCCGCCGCGGGCGAGCTGCTGCCCGATGCCCGCTACCAGCGGTGCATGGTGCATTTCGAGCGCAACATACTCGCCAGGGTCAACCCCGGGAACCGCGACTGGGCGGCCGACGCACTGAAGGCCGTGTTCTCCATGGAATCACGCGACAAGGCGTTGGAGAAGGCCGAATCCGTCGCCCGGGACATGGAATCCAGGAAACTCAAGGGAGGCCGCCAAATGCCTGCGCGAGGGCATCGGCGAGACCACGACCTACCTGCTCGACGACTACCCGCGCGAGCATAGGCGTCGGATCCGCACCAACAACATGATCGAACGGCTCAACCGCGAGATCAGGCGCAGGACCCGCGTGGTCGGCTCGTTCCCCGACGGACGCAGCGCGTTGATGCTCGTCTGCGCGAGGGTCCGCTACGTGACATCCGACGAGTGGTCGACGCGCCGCTACCTCGACATGTCAAGGCTCGGTGAGACCGTACCAGCAGCGAACTGATCACCGCCACAGGGACGGGCGAAGACCAAAGTGCGCAAGAGTTCGGGCACTACCCGTCGATCACCAGTCGCAGATAATCGCGGTCGGCGGACTTGCGGCGCGGCACGAACCGACTGATGATGGAGTCTTTCTTGCCGCGGTTCTTCACGTATAGGAAGCCGAACACGGAGAACACGACCGCGCCGATGAAGTTGACGATAAGATCCTCCATCGTGTCGATCAGACCGATGTCGAGGTAGCCGCCGAGGCCCAAGTTTTGGCCATTGACCGTGACCTGGGTGATGTCGTTGATGCGAATCGCATGGTTGGTGTGCGTGGGGTCGAGCATCACCGAGCTGATGGAATGCACGATGGCGTCCTTCTGCATGTCGAACCCGAGCAACTGGTCCATGCCGAATTCGAAGAACTCCCAGATCACGCCGATGGTCATGGAGAAGCAGAAGGACACGATCGCCAGGTACAGGGGCGGAAGCTCGAACTTCACCCGGTTGGACCGGTTGAGCAGGTCGACCAGCGAGAAGCCGATCGCCGCAGCGAGGAAGCCGTTCATCGTATGCAACACCGTGTCCCAGAACGGGAAGATCTCATAGAACGAACTGATCTCGCCAAGAATCTCAGCCGAGAACACGAACACCAGCACGATGACTTCCAGCACCGAAGGCAGCTCGATGCGGAACTGCACCTGGATGAACGCCGGCGCCAACAGCAGCAGCAACGTCAGGATGCACAGGAACACATTTTCGTAGTCGCCGTTAAAGAACTGGAGTATTGCCATGGCGAGCACCAGCATGCGCAGCACCACATAGACCGCGAATGAGCTTTTGTGTTCGCGGATTTCCATGCCCACGGCTCGGCTCATGGTTTTCCAGCGTACGCGCCAGGACGGTTTGCGTTGTGCGTCGTGCTGTTGCGACTGTTTCCGGGTCATCCTTGCCTCTTTCTCGCATTGTTCTCGCGCCAGCCTATCCGAACCTGCTCACAGGCAATCGGCAAGAACGGGCGATAGTCTGGCCGCATGAACCGAACGGAAACCGATACTGTCTCGATTGTGGGCCACGCGAATCATCCGACAATGCTCGATGAGACCATTACGCCGGCGGCACGTCACCGTGTGCTGATTGCAGTGCTCGCCATGCTGCTGTACCGCCGTATGGGCATGATCACACCGCTGATCGTGGCCCATGGCATGTACGACGTCTCCACCGCCATGACCAATCTGACCGGAATCGCCGTCTCCTCATGGCCACTGGTCGTAGGGCTGGCAATCATGGCCACGCCGGTAGTTTGGGCTATCGTGAGGTGTGCGAGATGGGCTTTGTACCGGCTGGCAGCAAATCCAACAGCGCAACAACGGAATGAACGAAGCGAAAGGAACGGTATCTGATGACTCCGATTGAATTGTCAACCCGACGCCGGGTTACGGGACTGACTTCGGATGAGTTCGCCAGGCTGTTCGTCTCTTTGCAACGCGATGTGGACGGCGAAGCCGCGCATTGGAGTGCCACGGACGTCGAATCCTGGGAGCTGGTCGGCCCGCCGGTGACCGCCGAACAGCATCTCATCGACACGTTCGCCGCGGCCAACGAATTCGTGGCCACGCTTGCGGACCGTCTGTACCACACGATTATGCCAGTCACGGAAGAATCGGTCATCACCGCATACGCTGATGACCTCACATTCTGGGCATCGCATCCGGACCTTGGCGGAGTGCCGTGCGCATTATGGAACATCGCCGCATTACAGGCGGCTGAATGGGCCCGCAAGGAAACCGGTATCGCCTGTGAACTGGACGTGCGCGAACCGCTGGTGTGACAGCTGAGCTCAAACATGGGCGTAGGCAACGTCATGGTTTGAGGACTATGGTGTTGCGTTATCGGTCGGAAAGGATGTGATGGTGGGGCGTCATAGCAAAAAAGCGCGTGGCCAGTCGAGGAGACACGCGCGAAAGCCCTCCGTTTGGAGCGAAATTCGCGGCTATCTGCTGACAGTGATCGCGGTGATGCTGGTCGTGTTGCTGGGACGTACCTTCGTGTTCAACGTATATGTGATTCCATCCCGCAGCATGGAAGACACGTTGCAAATCGGCGACCGTGTATTTGCCTCGCGATTGACTCCAAAACTCTTTGCACTGCACCGTGGCGACATCATCGTGTTCAAAGATCCCGCAGACTGGATGGAGGGGGAGCAGCTTCCCACCAATCTGATGTCGATAATCGACAGCAATCGTTACCTAATCAAACGTGTCATCGGTCTGCCCGGCGATACCGTCGCCTGTAAGGGATCCGGGGAGCCCATCACGGTCAACGGCAAACCCATTGATGAAAGCGCTTATCTTAAGTCCGGCGTGAATCCAAGCGACAGCCCTTTTTCCGTAACCGTTACTGACGGCAACGTGTTCGTGCTTGGTGATAATCGCTCCAATTCCAGAGATTCTCGATACCATCTTGACGACGGCAACAATGGGCAAGTGCCATACGACGATATCCAAGGTGTGGCGTTGTTCCGCTTCTGGCCATTTACGAGAATCGGCATGTTGAACTGAATTTGGCGTGAATCCACGAGTTGATACGTGCCGCACGGACCGTTACCGGAACACTCCCCCCCCGAAATCTGACGGCCCCCTTGTCTCACAGCTATCGTACAGCTCCGATACGGGAAACGTGCGGGTGATTCCATGACGACTACGTACTTCAGGAAGTGACGTGTATCACGAACATGGTCATGTGTTCAGTCGCGTGCGAACCAAGGCGTATCGAGGTCGTCGGCCTCGGTCGCCTTTTTGCGCTTGCGTACCCACTGTTGCAGGAAATACGCCCCATAGCAGGCCACGATGAACACGAGCTCGGCCACGAGCGCGAACCGTTGCTCCACGTCGAAAATCACCAATACGAACGATGCGGTGCACAGGATGAACGCCGCCCAAGACACGTACGGATAGCCGGGCGTGCGGTATTTGAGTTCGCTGGCGGAATGGCCGGCAGCCAGCCAACGGCGGCGGAACACGATCTGGCAGTAGGCGATGGCAATCCACACCACCACGGCGGACAGGCCGGAAAGCGCCACCAACACCAGGTACACGGTCGAGGCGGCGATCACGGGAGGCAGGAGCGCTAACAGACCGCCGGCCATCGCGGCGCACAGGGCGAGCATCGGCACACCGCGGCGGTTCGTTTTGGTGAACCAGCGCGGAATCATGCCCTCGTTGCCCATCGACCACACCATGCGCGTGGAGGCGTACAAGCCGGAATTCGAGGCGGAAAGCACGGCCGTCAGCACCACGAAATTCATGATGTCGCCCGCATAGGGGATGCCGATTGAAGACGAGCACGAACGGGCTTTCGCCCACGCCGGCCTGGCGCCACGGGATCAGCGCGCACATCACGGTGATCGAGCCGATGAAGAACAGCACCAGACGCCACAGCGTGGTGTGGATGGCCTTCAGCACGGCGGTTTCCGGGTCGCGCGTCTCGCCGGCGGTCACGCCGATGAGCTCGGTGCCGGAGAACGCGAAGTCGACGGTCAGAATCGTGGCGAACACCGGCATGAACCCATTGGGGAAGATACCGTCCTTGACGAGGTTGCCGAACATCGGAGCATGCTGGTAGCCGGCGATTGGAATAACGCCGAAGATGGCGAGCAGGCCGATGACGATGAACGCGCAGATGGCGAACACCTTGATCGAGGCGAACCAGAATTCCGCTTCGGCGAAGAACCGCACCGACAAAGCGTTCAAGGTGAAGATGAGAATGATGCACGCCGCGCTCCACACCCATGTGGGGCTATCCGGGAACCAACGTTGCATGAGCAGTCCGGCGGCGGTGAATTCGGAGCCGAGCGCCACCGTCCAGGTGAGCCAATACTGGATCGCGATCACGAAGCCGGTGCCGGCCGGGGCCGATGAACTTTTCGGCATACACGTGGAAGGAGCCGGTCACCGGCATGGCCACGGACAGTTCGCCGAGTGTGAGCATGACCAGATAGACGATGAGCGCGCCGATGCTGTATGCCAGGATCGTGCCGATGGGGCCCGCCTGCTGGATGGTGTATCCGGAGCTCAGGAACAGGCCGGTGCCGATTACGCCGCCTAATGAGATCATCTGCAGGTGGCGGGATTCCATGCCGCGCTTCAGGTTGGTATGTAGGGCGTGCTCGTCTTTGCCATCATGTGACGACTCGGACTGGCTGGTTTGCGCTGGTTGGTTCACCTGTTCCGAATGGCTTCGACGGCCATCCGCCTGAATCTGCGGTTCCTGTTGCGAGGACGGCGACTGTGCCGCCGTGTCGGTGTCGGGCTGACTCATGTTTCTCTCTTTGCCATGCGTGCGTTCCATAGGCGTCGTCGTGACGGCCCGGAATAGTATACCCGCACCGGGGATATAGCTGCGCTGCATGATGCTGAGTCAAAATCAGCCCCTTGAAACGGAGATAGGCACTCGCAGCGGCTACTTCACCTTCTGGATGCGCAGCACGAACATGGCGGCGCACACGTCCATGATGATGAAGATGGCGAACGCCGGCGTGCAGGTGCCGGTCGTGGTCTTGACCACGGAGGTGATGGTGGGGCCGACCGCCTGGGCCAAGCGTGGTGGCAAGGTTGAGGATGCCGAGGTCCTTGAACAGCTGGGGGAGCAGCACGGTGGCCACCACGTACAGGCCGGTGCTTCACAGGAGGCCAAAGGCCAGAAACCCGACGGTAAATCGATTGTTGTTTGTTTTTTCCATGTTCTCGGACATGTTCGATGACCTCCTATGGTTTTCGTTGAAGTTTTGGTTATTTTGTCGACCATCTCACATTGGCGGAATTCCGGGCTTTTTGGACGTGCTGTTGCCTTTGTTGCGCCGTCGCGATATCGGTCTTGTGAACGGCTGATCTACTCAGGACTCAAAATATATTCCAGCCCGCGGCGCGTTCAGTGTTACAGGAAAGTAAACAGGGGCCGTCTTCCATGCGGAAGTATGGTTCAGAAGGAATGGGTAGAACATCATGAATGGCATTGCACTTGGCACCCGGCTGGGGTTTGCCATATGTGTGCTGTTGCTGATGCCGATTTTTCTGCCTGTAGCCTGTGTGGAATCGTTGCGGCAACGTTTGACTGGTACATGGACGGTGGTTGCTTCGCGTGGCCGGGTGCTGTCGCGTCCGATGCCGATGGCGGACATCATCGTGTTGATGACGTTGTTGTTGTCGTTGAGTGCCACTGGCTGCTGGATTGCCGGCGGTGATTCGCAGACCGCCCTGGGCCGCCATGGTCTTCGCCGCCACGGTGACGGCTGTATGTGCGTGCTGCGCGGTCGTGCTGTTGTCGTTCGTAGGTTCGGCCGGCCGCCGACCGTTGCCCGCCAGCTTCCGCTTCGATGCGACGGTGATGAACGCCGTCCGCTCATGGGCCCGCCCGCAATGGATGCCACGCTGGGCCCGCTACACGCTTCCCGATTCCCGAATCTGATTTAGCTTCTCTTTTCAGCTCTCATCGTTGCGCCCCACGGTCTAACGCAATTGTGTTGTTTAGGCGACATGTGGATACGCATTTATGCGATGTTCTTGTTTCCCCCTAATTTGGTTCCCCTCTCTGAGGGGAGCTGTCCGCGAAGCAGACTGAGGGGAGTTCCCAGCTGTTGCCGTACCAGATTGCAGTTGCTTGAACTCGGAAAACACATCCCAGATTCGTCAATTCATCAGGAATCCCAATGAACTTCATCAATATCCTCAACCACATCCTGCGACCCCTAGAATGGGTCGTCGCCCAACTGCTCACCCTGTCTCACCACGCCCTGGTCACGTTTGGCATGACTACTGGCCCCAGCCCCGCGTGGGGTATCGCGATCATGTGCCTTGTGCTCGTCATCCGCATCTGTCTGCTGCCGCTCTTCCTTTCCCAAATGCGTGCGATGCAGCGGATACAGGTGCTCCAACCGCAGATCCAACGCATCCAGCACAAGTACGCCGCGCGCAAGGACCCGCGTTCCAAAGAAGCCATGCAACATGAAATCATGGCCTTGCAGCAGCGACATAACGCCAATCCGCTTGGCTCCTGCCTGCCTTCGCTGATCCAGGCGCCTATTCTGTGCTCGCTGTTCTACACGCTGCAATCCCTGCCCGCAATCGCCGACGGGAATGCGGAACCGTTGGGCGGCATCGACCACGCCATGGCGGGCGACATCGAATCATCGTCCATATTCGGCGTGCGCATCGCCGACTCGTTTGGCACGGTTGCCTCGCCGCAGTCACGCATCATCATCGGCGTGGCCGTGGCGTTGATGTGCCTGACGTTGTTCGCGATTCAGTGGATGCTCATTCGTGCTGCTCTATTGGTTGACCAACAATCTGTGGAATCTCGGCCAGACGCTCTGTCAATTGCGATGGTTCCCAACGCCCGGTTCGGCGGCAGGCGAGCGCAAGGCCAGGCGCGACCACGAGCAGGACAACCGTCGCCGTGCCGCAGCCGGTCTGCCATCCCTAGAGGAGGAGCGTGCGATGGCCGCCCGCGAGGAGGCGAAAGCCCGACGCGAGCGCGAAAAGTCGGCCGCCAGCCGCAACCGCAAACAACACAAAACCCCACACCTTGCCAAGCGCTCAATCGTGAAACGGTAACGCACTACTCGTCTCTACTTGCTCCCCTCGTTGAGGCTGAGCCGTTAAGCAAACAGCAGAGCTGTTTGTAGGCGAAGGCGAGGCGACAGCCGAGCTATGTAGCGCGGTCGTCAGACCGTCTTCAATTGCGGTTGAGCTGTCAGCGAAGCTGACTGAGGGGAGCATTGCTAAGACTGCATAGTGTTGTCCGTATAGATTTAATAGCTTTCACATTTGACGTGTATTGACTGATGACGCCGGAATACAGCACAATTGTCATATACAGGTGGACTTGCAGTCTAGCGATGGGGAAACGATATGAGACTGGCGATGGCGCAGATGGCGATGACCGACGATATTGACGAAAACGCCGATAAGGCCTTGGCCTACTGCGATCAGGCCGGCGATGCCGGTGCCGATCTGGTCATTATCCCGACCGCGAATATTACCGATGAACCGTTGGAGATGTTCCTGTGGGAGATTTGCGTCCAGGCCATGCAGAACCAAGGTGGCCATCGCCATGTGCAACCGGGTCGGCACGGAGGATGATATGACGTTCGCCGGCCAATCAGTGGTGGTGGGCCCGTACGGCAACGTCGTCAGCAAGGCCGATGACCAAGAGCAGTTGATTATCACCGACATCGATCTCACGCAGACCGCAATGGCTCGGAAGCAGCGACCATTCCTGAAACTGCGACGACCCGAATGGTACGCCTGACAAGAACGAACCAACGTCAGCCCGGAATCTTCTCGATGATGGTGTTCAAGGTGTCGAAAGTCTCATCAATCTGGTCCACCACCTGCTTGCCCTGATCGACCATTTCGGTGATCTGTTCCGTGTGGGGCTGCGGCAGCGCATAAATCGACGTCTTGACGCGCTTCAAGACCACGCCAGCATCGGACAAGTCCTGCTTGATGGAGGCGATTTTGGGAATGGACAACGTGCCGTCGGAGAAGCTCATGCCGGACAGCAGCTCTTCGATATTGAAGTCCACCAACGTGCCCTGCGCGGCACTGTCGATCTTGGGCAGGGCGTTGGTCGCGGCGTCGGCGGCCGCATCCAGCATGCCGCGCACCGCCTTCACGTCCGAACCGTAATACGGCACGTATTCGGCGGCCTGCCATAGCATGCCCTGGGTTTCGTCGCGCGCCGCGACGATGTGACTGCCCGCGCCGTCCATCTGCTCAAGCGCCTGCTTGAAGTCGCCCTGCCCGACGGATTGCTGCGCTTTAGCCGCATATTCGCCCGCCTGCTGCGCCTCGCCGATTACCCGTTGTGCCGACTGCCAGAATAGCCAGCCGGAAACGCCCACCGCCAGCAGAATAGCGACCAGTATTGCAATAACAACAGTGCCGATATGTTTGCGCTTAGCCATAAGACCAATGTACCTGCCACTCTGACCAGCGTCATTCGCGGATTAGCATCATGGCCTGGGCCTCATTCTGGCTCATCGGTATGTTATTGGCGATGCGTAGCGGTGGTTATGCAAATGTCTTTTGATTAATACATTCGCTTTTCCGGAACGGGATTGCCGATTCTGCAGGAACCTATTCCGGTAGGTATGATTGTTTGCAATGAGGAGGTTGACATGACGGAACAAGAGATACGTGCGATGAGAGTGGCGGAAGCCGTCCATTCTGCCCGTATGGAAGGCGGCGATGTCACATCCTCGTTTTTTTGCAGACGCGCGCGACTATATCGAAGAACAAATAGACATGAGTTTGGAATTAATTCCACTTTAAATTTAATATCACTTTTCTTAAGGGAATTACCATGATTTTGGATGCTCCCTTATTGGGAAAAGCATATGTAGATAATCACTTCTTATCATCGGGCATGTTATATGAGTCCGATGGTCGACTGTTGCTAGAACTCCATAATGGAGAAAAGGGGCCGGAAGGAGATTATCTAGATCAACTGGATCCATCTTGCCTGGACCGACAAAGTAGTGGTGCAATCGCCATAAGTGCGCCCAAAATGAAACCTTGTCCTGAAACAATATCATTTTTCACAGGTCCACGTGAAAAGAGTTACCTGCTTTCAGACTGCCAAATTGCACATACAGATTTTACATATGGAGGTGGTCCGTATAATTTTAGGCGTTTGATAGCAGTTCGACGACTTATCCAACTTTCTGATTACGCGTTAAGTCATATCGGTTCTAAATATCTAAAAATCAATCGTATGCGTTCAATGATTTCTGCGCTCAATAAGTGGTGGGGAGATTCATCTTTGTTTGTCTGGCTGCCCAATAATGCTAAAACAAACAGAGATACCATAATTGCCTATGGGCTAAAAATGCAAAACCGATTAAAATTGGGCGAATCTCTAGTGAAAATAATTTCTGTGCTCGTATCCAAGTTTGTGGAGATGCTTCAGATAATTTAATAAGAGGGCAAGCGACCCTGCATTCATATACCGTTTTCTCTACGTACTCGCACAAGCATCTTGATATTACCGAACATTTGCGTATTCATCAGGCATTCCTAGCATTATTGGAAATTGCATGATAACGCCCGAGATTTTGCGCACTTTGGTTTGGGCTTGAGATAGGGGCATGGCCCGTGTCCTGTGTACGATTTTCTGTCGCCAGACATTAGAAAACCGCGATTGGAAACGAGGGCACGAAGCCATGTCACAGCAGATTCTACAGGTCGACCAGGCCATGTTGGAAACCACCCTGGACCGGATGGTCCGCAAAAGCGTCGAGGAGACCCTGAACGCGATGCTCGACGCCGAGGCCGACGAGATCACCGGCGCCGCGCGCTACGAGCGCAGCGGGGACCGCAAGGCGTACCGGGCCGGCCACTACGAGCGCGACCTGACCGTCAAGGCCGGCAAAATGAGCCTGAAAGTGCCGAAACTCAAGGGCGCGGTGTTCGAGTCGGCCGTGATCGAACGATACCGTCGGCGTGAGGAGAGCGTCGAGGAGGCCTTGATCGACATGTACCTGGCCGGCGTCTCCACCCGCCAGGTCGATGATGTCAGCCGGCTCCTGTGGGGCGACCGCATGCCCTCGCAGACCCTGAGCGACAAGCTCAAGCGCGTCTATGCGGATATCGACGCATGGCGGGGCAGGCCCCTCGAACAGGATTACCCGTACCTGTTCATGGACGGCGTGTGGCACAAAAGGTGCTGGGGCGGGTCCGTGGAGAACGTGAGCATCCTGGTGGCCATCGGCGTCGGCATGGACGGGCGGCGCGAGGTGCTTTCGGTGGCCGAGGGCATGAAGGAGGACGCGGAAAGCTGGCGCGAATTCATCAAAGGCATGCTCGCACGAGGCCTCAAGGGCGTGAGACTGGTGACGGGAGATCGGTGCGCGGGGCTGGTCGCCGCCGCGGGCGAGCTGCTGCCCGATGCCCGCTACCAGCGGTGCATGGTGCATTTCGAGCGCAACATACTCGCCAGGGTCAACCCCGGGAACCGCGACTGGGCGGCCGACGCACTGAAGGCCGTGTTCTCCATGGAATCACGCGACAAGGCGTTGGAGAAGGCCGAATCCGTCGCCCGGGACATGGAATCCAGAAACTCAAGGAGGCCGCCAAATGCCTGCGCGAGGGCATCGGCGAGACCACGACCTACCTGCTCGACGACTACCCGCGCGAGCATAGGCGTCGGATCCGCACCAACAACATGATCGAACGGCTCAACCGCGAGATCAGGCGCAGGACCCGCGTGGTCGGCTCGTTCCCCGACGGACGCAGCGCGTTGATGCTCGTCTGCGCGAGGGTCCGCTACGTGACATCCGACGAGTGGTCGACGCGCCGCTACCTCGACATGTCAAGGCTCGGTGAGACCGTACCAGCAGCGAACTGATCACCGCCACAGGGACGGGCGAAGACCAAAGTGCGCAAGAGTTCGGGCACTACCAATTGCATATGGGTGCAAACTCGACATGAATGATTTACAGATTGCTCGAAATGACGATAAGCCATTTCCTAGCCGTTCGGTAGCATTCAGGAAACTGTCGACATTTGAAGTGCCTTCTTTGAGCCACAAGGAGATTCGACATGCACAAAAGGCTGATCCAATATTTCGTTTTCAGGATATTGGTATAAAAGGAATACATAAATGGTTCGAGTTACTGCAAGCTTGTCCTACGGGCGCGTATTCCTTTATTAGCCTTTTAGAGAATGAGAGATATTTACCTCTTGAAACACAAGTGTTGCTCGTGGGGGGTGGCTATTGAACATATAGGCGCTATGTTGCAAAAACATGATGGAAATTTTCATGATCAACTCAGTGCTATTCTCAATCAATTATTACCGTTGCTGTCTAGTGAGGCAGATAGACAATTGTGGATAGGAAGGGTCGTCGCTTCATATAATGGAATCAAACATTTTTTCCGTGCAAAAACGTCCAGATACATTAAGCATGGTTGAATACTTGCTTGAATCGAAGCAAGTGATACGCTTGTGGATTGCTTACTATGTGGGTTGTAATATAAATGCGCTAAAAGAGTACTTAACGCATCATCGTTATTCACTCAGCTACATTAAATTTGTATTCAAATAATCAATGAGCTTCCAATTTATGATTTCTGCATAGGAGACGGAGTCCGAAATAGTTATAATCATGAGTGATTGCTTGATGATTGGATTATTGTCGTCAGACTTAGAGACGATATCGCTTTTGAATATTGCAACTTTGACTGGCTTGCATGAAAGAACAAGCTGTATCATACAGTGCAGTTAGTAAATTTTCTAGCAGAAAGGCCGCTGTCATGACTGGAGCTGTAGTACAGGCAAATGATTCGAACGCCGTATTGAGGCGTCAACAGGCAATGTCTTCCGCCATTCACAATTCGCTCATGGGAGGTCTGCCGTTGCCGGACAGCAGAACATTGGGACTTCTTGAGGATTACGTCAACGGTCTTATCGGGGCTTCTGAACTGATGGAGCGTGGTCTCAATAGTTGCGTTTGAGCTGCAACGGCTGCAATGGAATTCGTATTTTGATCCGAAAACAGGTCTGCTGAAGAACCTGGTTAACGCAACGACGCAGGAGGAACTGGACCAGGAAGAAGTGCGCGCAGCCACTATCATGGAAACTGTGATGAAGTCCAATCCGCCGAAGAACACAGGTGACTTGGCCGAGTTGCTGGAAATATATCGACAGCTGTTTTCCCACGTATATCCGTGGGTGGGGAAGATTCGAATCGTGAATCTTAGCAAACAAGTGGATGCCAAGCATGCTTTTACTGATGTGTCGCACATCGAGCAGGAGATGCGCGAAGAGGCGGCAAGATTGCGCAATGATAATCTTCTTCAAGATCTCGATGAGAATCGGTTCATCGAAAAAAATGACCTCGCATTTTGTGACGGTGAATCGTATTCATCCATTTCGCGAAGGGAATGGGCGCACGCAACGACTGTTTGGACTCTGATTGCGCAAGAGGCCGGTCATCCGCTTGACCGGCGTAATATCGATGGAACTTGGATGATTCGGGCTTCACGCAAATCGATGGATGACGATTTAGAGGAGTTGCGAAATCTGCTTGAGAAAGTCGTGGTCGATGGCAGAGAATCCGAAAGCCTACTTATACAGACTCCCGCATCACACTTGTGAATTAATTGATTTTACGGGAATTTCCGTCGCCGGCTCATAACCTGTTAATCGAGAGGACTGCCGGTTGCAGTTAATATACTTGGCTATGTTCCGATAGAGCACGACTAGGATACCAGCGACTAATTGTTCTTGAATGCTCACCTCGCGGAATCATCACCCCTCAGCGGTGGGCTGTCATGCGATTGCTTGACGGCATATTGCCTGGCTTGAACGATACATGCCATTATCGCTTGCGGCTGACGTTGCGTAAACGTCTATCCTGTTGCAACGCCGCGAGTGGCGTGGCGCGGCAGGGTGCCACAATAACGTGATTGTCGAAGGGGATTCATCATGGACGGTCGTTCGTTATCGGTCGGGCTTTCGATCTGGTTCGAGGGCGTGAAGTGGCGCATCGCCAATGGGCGGCGGGCGACGTTGCATCGGTGGTATCTGGCGTTGGCCGGCGTGCTGATCGTGTGGCTGGGTGTCGCGGAAGCCGTGGCGTTGCCCGCGTATGGCGGGTATGCGCGTGAGATGTTCGCGAACCTGCTGGCCGGGGTGCCGGCTGATGGGGCTTGAGTTTTGACTATACTGTTGCCACCGCCGCGCAATTGCGCCGACGGTGTTAGTGGGTTATGGTCGCGATATGGGTGATTGGTATCAGACTCCGCGGTTCGTGGAGGGCGTCTCCATCGATTGGGATGCGCTCGGCACCCGGTCGTATGTGCAACAGATCCCGGCAATCCGTTCGATCGAGCATCTTGCGTTCGATTCTGCGGTCACGTTCTTCGTCGGCGAGAACGGCACCGGCAAATCGACGTTGTTGGAGGCGATCGCCGTCGCCTATGGGTTCAACGCGGAGGGCGGCACGCTCAATTACCGGTTCTCCACGGTCGATGACGTGTCGCGGCTCTGTGATGCGCTGACCGTGGAACGCGGGCGCGGCAAATCGCAGTCGAGCTACTTCTTCCGTGCCGAAAGCTTCTTCAATGTGGCGACCAAGGCGCGCGATTATGCGGGCGGCGGCTATCGTTCGCAGGTGCTGGCGCATCTGCACGAGCGTTCGCATGGTGAGGGATTCCTCGATTTCTTCAACTCGTTCGACGGTGCCGGTCTGTACATCATGGATGAGCCGGAGGCCGCACTGTCCCCGCAGCGCCAGCTCGCCCTACTGACCCGCCTGCACGAGTCGGCGGCCCGCGGCGCGCAGTTCATTATCGCCACGCATTCGCCGATCCTGCTCGCCCTGCCCGGTGCAACGATCCTTGATTTCGACGGTGATGTGATTCGTCCCATCGAGTACGAGGACACCGACAGCTATCGCGTCCTCGGCCTGTTCATCAATCATCGGGATGCTGTGTTGCGCCGGTTGTTCGCGGACGAGTAGGTTCGGGCGGGTCGGTTGACTCGGGCCCGCGCCGCTGCCCACGGCATTGCTGTTGTGCCTGCCCGTGGCGTTGGTGGCGGCCATCGTGTGGGCGGTAATCGGCGTCATGCGTCGCGCCGGGCGGACGCCTGACGCTCCGGCCGGCTCGAATGATGCCCGTTCGGCCGAATCCAGGTTCGATTCGGCGGCCGCCCAGATTCTGGCGATCGTCGCCATCAACGTGTGGGGCGTCATGTTCATCGTCTTCGATACGTTCCAGATCGACCCGTGGCGGTACGTGACATGGCGCCCGTGATGTTCCTGCTTTATCTGGCGGTCTTGGGCATCGGCAAGGCGTGTTTCCGCAAACGGCCGTAGGATATTCGCTGCAACCCGTAGGGGCCGACGATGATGAGCAGCCGGAATCGTAGGATTCTCGCGGCATGCGCCATGATGCCGGCGGCGGTCCTCGTGATCGCCGGTCTTCTGCTGGGGTGAGCCTGCCGCTCTCTGCTGATCTCGCCATACAAAGTCGACTCCGCACGTCGTGAGCCTTCGCCGAACACTATCATTGGTGGCGCAGAGGTCGTGTGGGAATGGCCGCGACGGGGGAGGGGTATTGGGCAAGCTTCGGGTGCCGCGTTCGGCGCGTTGGGGCCGATTCCGGTCAGTTCGATGCGCATGCTGGTCGCCACGATCGTCATGCTCGCGCTCGTCCGCCCGAAACTGGTTGGCCGGCCGAAAGGCGAATGGCTGGGCATCGTGGTCTACGGGCTGGCGATGGCGGCGATGAACGTCTGCCTGTATTCGGCCATCGACCGCATTCCGATGGGCGTGGCCGTCACCTTGGAATTCCTCGGGCCCTGCGTGGTCGCCCTGGCCGGTTCGCATCACTGGCGCGAGGGCCTGTGCGCGGTGGTCGCGCTGGTAGGCGAGGGCCTGATCTCGTTCACGCCGGGAGGCTATTTCACCGGCCGGCTACCTGTTCGCGCCGGGCTCGGACGTGTGCTTCGGCCTGTACACGCTCTTCGCCGACCGGGTCGGCAAGACGGGCGCCGGGCTCGACGGGCTCGCCCTGTCGGTCACGGTCGCGGCGCTGGACACTTCGCCGGTATCCATCGGTCACGCCCCGCATGCGTCGGCCGCCCAGTGGGGCGTCATCGCCGCCTCGGCGGTGCTGGGAGTCGCGATTCCCTACACGATGGACACGTTGTCCGGGCGTATCACGTCGGCGCGCGTGGTCGGCACGCTTGTTCTCCATCGACCCCGCCATGAGCGTGGTCATCGCCGCGCTGATATTGCGCCAGACCATCACCGTGATGGCTGTGCTCGGCATCATCGTCGTCTCCTTCGCGGGTGCCCTGCTGGTGTGGTCATCCGGCGGCGATGCCGTAAACGGATGATTCTTGTCATGCGATTGCTTGACATGACTGGTCTGCGAATGCCTGTTTTACCGGTCGCCATCGATTGGAATGCTAACATCCAGCTGCCAGTGGGCTTGTTCGGTGTGGGTTTGGAAGGTGCCGCCGCCTGTTTCGATGATGGTCCGGTAGCGGTCGAGGCCGCTGCCCAGGCCGAGTCTCGTGTCATCGGATGTGATGGTGTCGCTGGCGGAGATGCGGATGGCGTCCGTGTCGAAGGTGACGCAGATAGCGTGCCATTCGCCCGGGTCGGCGTGTTTGGCGATGCTCGCGTACAGTTTCGCCAGCAAGCCCGCCAGCAGGCGCATGGTCTCCGGCGTGAGCGGCCGGTGTGGTTCGGCGAGCAGGTTGTCGCCGGTGTGTGTTCTTCGAGCGAGTCGATGACCTCGTGCGTGTGGCCCATGGCCCGGATGGCGGCGTCGCGCAATTCGTCGAGCTGTTGCCGGTACTCGTGTTCGTCGGCGGGCATGCCGTTGGTTCCGGTGTGGTCGATGCGCAGGATCAGGTAGGCCAGGTCGTTGCTGATGGTGCCGTGCAGGCTACGGGCCGTGCCTCGCGTTTGCGTTGCCGCTGCAACAGGTACGAGTCATGGTCTCGCTGGCGCATCACATGCAGCAGCAGGCCGGCCAGGAACGGGACACAACAGAACGTCAGACTCTGCACTGCGGCCACCATTCTGCGACTTTCGTCGGGCTCGGTGAAGCCGAACAGGGATGAGGCGAGCAGGATCACGGTGGCGATGACGCCGGCCCGTGCGTCGAGATAGGTGAGGAACCCCGCGCAGGCGACGCCGATGGCTATCGGCGTGACCATCGGGACATCCAGCATGAGGATTACGCCCGTGACAAGCGCCGGCCACAGGAACCGGTCCGGGCGGAACATGCCGCCGACCAGGCCGGCAAGCACCGCCAGAGCCAACACGATATCGCGCACGGTCGCGGTGCCGGGGACCCGTGCCGCCATCGAGAACACATACTCCGCGAGCACCGCCACGGACAATACGGCGCAGGACGCCGCGATCACCGGATGCTCTATGTGCGAACCAAGCCGGACGAAACCTGCTGTCATGCGATTACTTGACATGATGTTGTGTTTTTAGCCATGCGCAGGTTGAATGGGATTACGCCACGAAAGGATATGCCATGAATGATCTGCTGATTATCGATATGCTGCCCGCGTACGGGCTGCTGTTCTATCTGCTGGTCTCGGTATTCGTCTTCGTGGGATGCCGTGGCCTGCGTCGGAGGACCTCGGATCGTGGCCTGCTGCGTTTTGCCGTAGGCGCGTTCTTGGTTGTTTCCGCGCTCGGCGCCGTGTTCGCTGCGCTGGTGTATATCATGGCAGTGCCTTTGGCGTAGCCGGATATGGTCGACTTCTACCGCACGTACCGGCCGGGAGCTCTGATCTTCCTGCTGGGACTGTTCATCATACAAGTTGACTTTCGAGGCTCATGGCGGGCTATGCCACTAGCGAATGCCCCGGAAAGTCACTCATGCGAGACATCATGAAACCCCGGGGTTTTTTCTTTTCGTAACGGACCGTCCAGCTGCTCGGCGACGTATATCGTGATGAGCTCGTACGCCGCATTACTGCCGAGGAATGGCCAACTAGATAAGGCTCGCGGCCGTTGGCCGAGCAGTAGTAGTGTGGTCTGCTGTGTCAACAGGAGGAGTGTGACCAATGCGGCTGATTGAGACATGGCTGGCGGACCAGGAACGAGCGTTTGACTTGTTCGCGAAATTCCCGACGGAGGAGACGGGATTCGAGAACCCAGCGGCCGGCATGAATCGTGAACGGTTCGCCGCATATGTGCGAGGGTTGCGTGATGAGTCGCTTGGCGTCGGCCTGCCGGACGGCTGGGTGCCAGCCACCAAATACATTCTCGTCAACGATGAGGCGACTATGTGGGCATCTTCAACCTGCGTCACCGGCTCACCGACTTCCTGCGCAACGGTCCGGGCCACATCGGCTACGGTATCGCCCGCGAATACCGCGGCCACGGCTACGCGACCGCCGGGCTCAAGATCACGCTCGCCAAGGCCCGCGAGCTCGGCATCGAGGAGGCTTACCTGAGTGTCCACAAAACCAATCCGGCAAGTCTTGCGGTGCAGCAGCATTGCGGCGCACGTATCGACCATGAGGACAAGACGGAATACTACACACGCATCGCCACGGCCGGCAACCGCAAACGCTCCGCACGACGCGGCACACGCTGACACCACGTCCACGCCCATGCGTACCGTTCAAACAACACCACGCATGGTGCGAGCGTCAGCGTCGCCACTCAACCCACCAGTTAACTAAACACGGTGAACGCTTTGTTCGGGGAATGTCAATATGCTGTCATGCGATCACATGACAGCATATTGATTATTGAGGAAGAGATATATTGAGGAAGAGATAATTGACCATTAGGGGGAATCAGTGGAATACGGCTAGGTGACGGATGAATATGAATAGCAAATACGAGGCAATCAAGCGGTTCGCAGCGGAGCATGGCGACCGCGCCGAACTCATAGAGCACGAGACGGCGATTGTGGATCTGGCTTCCGGCGCGCAGGTGTTCGACATCAATCAGGCGGCGGCCACGTATATCGTGGAGGCTAAGGAGGGCGTGTTCGCGGTAGTCGCCAGCATCGACCCGCAACTTGTCATCGAGCACAACACCATCGCCGGCTACTTCAACGGCGAAGATTTCGTCAAGCCGCTGTGACGCAAGATTAAAGCTGCCGCTCAATCGCCAATTCCCTGTAAGCAGCTCTCCAATTCCCACAAAACTCCAATAATGTTGCGTTGGTGCCTTAATCATCCATAGTTAAGGCACCAACGCAACATATGATTCGCTTACACACGCAGCCATCCGACGATGGTTGGGATGGATTGTTCGGCGAAGCGGTCTATGGCATCGGCGGTGACGTAGGCGTGGGCGGTGAGGCGCAGGTACAGTTCGCCATCGAACTGGGTGACCGCGACTTCGGCATGCAGTTCGTTGAGAATCCGGTCCCGGAATACCGGGCATAGAGCGTCCAGCTCCTGCGGCGTGCGGTTTCCGTGAGGCAGCTTCACCAGACGCATGGCGGGGGGGAGGGAATGCGCACCGGCGACGAGCAATCCTCGCCGCTGACCGCGCTGGCGGCCTCGGCCACCCGGCTCTCCGCGTAATCGGCAAGATCGGACATGTACCGGCGCACGACATCCCAGCCCCACAGTCGCTCGATCTCGCGCAGGGACTCGGGCGCGGCAATCGGACCGCACAGATTTTGGGTGCCTTGTTCGTCGAATCGTTCCGGGAACGGGTCAGCGAAACCCCACGAGTCGATCAGTGGCCACAAATCCTGACCATCCTGACCGCCTTCGGGTGGAATCACCAGCAATGCCGTACCGCGCGGCGTACACGGGAACTTATGGAAATTGCCGACCCACCAATCGGACTGCAGCCCGCCGACCGGATCGGCCAGTTGGGCCGGGGCGTGCGCGCCATCAACCAAAATGCGGATACCGCGGCGATGGGCTTCAGCGGCGATACGCTGGACCGGAAACAGCATAGCAGTGGCAGAAGTGATCTGATCCAACACGATGAACGACGTACGCTCGCTCATCTGCGCGGTCACGGCGTCGACCACGCCATCCTCGTCGGCGTCAATCGGCACATGCGCAATCTTCAGCACCGCTCCATCGCGCCTGGCCATGCGAGCCGCACCTTGCAGCACGGCACCATACCCGTGATCGGTGGCCAGCACCTCGGATCCGCGCGACACGCGAATATTGGCATACACCACACTGGCTCCGGCCGAGGCGTTCGGCACCCACACGCCACACGGCTCGGCGGCACTCCCAGAAACTCCGCGAGCTGCGAGCGCATGTCCCTGATGCACGCGCCGACCCCGGGGAACCATCCGATCGGTGCACGGTTGGCCTGCGACTCATACTCGGTTACCGCTTTCAACGTGCTGTTCGGCACCGCGCCAAACGAACCATGGTTGAGATGCAGGATCGACTGGTCCAGCGGCCAAGCCTCGATGGCGGGCTTCCCATTCGGCAACGTCAGCGGCAGCGGACGGGCGGAAGGGAAAACGTCGAACGAATCCGTCATCGATGCCTGCCGATGTTCGTAAGAAACCTGGTCCATTGCCGCTCCCTGCTCGTTTGCCGTTCTGCTGGATTCAACGTCAATGGTAACTGGTGCATCTCCCTCATCCATACGAATGAGACGAATCGCCTTTCATCCCAATGATTTCGCTCTCATGGCCGATACCCGCGTGCCGTCATGTTCCGTACCTTGGAATCAGAAGTCGAGAGTTATGGTCCGAAACCGAATGGAGCGGACCGAAGCAGGGAGCATTGAAGATGGGATTTCTTAAGAATTTTTCCGAACCGTTTGCGTTCGCGCTGGCATTGTGGCCGTTTGTGTCCATGCTGCTGACTGTGCCAGTGCTGGCGTTGCTGTATCACCGTGACAATCGCATCCGACTGTCGTCGGCCATAGTGGCGTATGGCACGGTGCTGTACCTGCTCGGCCTGCTGTGTTTCACACTGTATCCGATGCCGGCCGATGCGGCGGCCTATTGCGCCGCGCACCATCTGACATCGCAGCTCAACCCACTGCAGTTCATCGGTGACATCCGTACCGATGGTCTCACCGCCGTACTGCAAATCGCGTTTAATATCGTGTTCTTCCTGCCGTTGGGCTTCATCATGGGCCGCATATGGCGTTGGCCGCTGCCAGTTACCGCAGTACTGTCGTTCGCCACGTCGCTATTCCTGGAGACGATGCAGCTGACCGGCCTCATGGGCGTGTTCCCGTGCGCCTACCGTCTGTTCGACGTGGACGATCTCCTGTGGAACACGACCGGCGCGCTGATCGGATTCGCGCTGGCCATACTTTCGCTGCGCCTGATTCCGGCGCGGGTCGCCGATATGACGCCGACCACCACACCTGGCTTCATGAGGCGGCTGATCACGTTCATCATCGACATGACGCTGATTTCGTTCGCCGTGATGCCGACGCATCTGTTCGTCATAATCGTCCGCTCGAACCTGCCCTCGGGCTCCAATGGCTCATGGCAGTCGATGGAACCGTTCGACTGGACCGGCTCGATCCTCTTCCTGGCGGCGCTCATCATCTTTGAAGGCGTGGTTCCCTGGCTGCGCGGCGGCCGCACGCTCGGCGGCAGTTTCACGCACATGACGATAGAGACCCGGCCGCGCGAAGGGCGGCTTCGCGTGGCGTTCTATGTGGCGCGCATGGCGACGCTGATCGCCGTGGTGTGGTGGCATAGCGGCGGATTCAATCTGCTGGTGTTCATCGGCCTCGGCATCTTCTGGATGGTCAAGCATCAGATGCCGTACGACCTCATATAAGACCGGCGCTCCGCCGTTTGGCGTTACAGGGAAACCTCCGACCATCGTTCGGGAGTCGGAATGCTGCACAGCGGGCCGGACAACGATACGGCCAATCCCGCTACGGAACAGGCCACGGCCACGCCCATCACCGCCGTGAAACCGAGATCTGGCTGTTGCAACAGCCAGCCGACCAACGTGCTCAAGCCCATTGCCGTGCCGAGCAGCCCGCTCATAATGGCGAATAAGGCTATGCATAGCGCGAACATCGGCGTATTCATCACGTGCAAGGCGAGCAATGCCATGGCGATGGCGGACAGCCCAGTGCCGATGGCACCCAACAGAATCATCATCCGTCTGCGATCGTGGCGGTCGGCCAGCGTGCCGCCGAATGGCAGCAGCAACAGTCCGATAGCTGATTCCAAGGCGACGATGATGCCGGCGATGAATTCCGAGCCGGACAGTTGCAGGGCCAAGAGTGGTATGACGAATGTGCGCAGACTGACGGCGGGCACGTCGGTGGTGTCGGCCGCAAACCACAGTCGATAACTGCGAGCGCGCCACAATGATGGCGAGGCGGAAGTCGCATTGGCACTGTGGCCTGGAGATGGATTTGAAGACGATGGGGGATTGGCGTTTGTTGACATGATGACTCGTTTCATGAATCATGCCGTATTCGGAGCTTCACGTGCATCGCGTATCACGCGCGTATGGTCTATTTTGCAAAAAACCCCAATTATTGCACCAGTTCGAGCACGGAACCAGGCACGTCACCGGGCACAACATAATCGGCCATCAATGGTTTCTCGGCTTCGAGGGGCTGATTTCGTCCGGTGGGGACATCTACTTGGCTTTCGAGGGGCTGCTCAAACGCCAAACCGCAAGTATAAACGGCTTTGTGGCAACGGCATGACGCCATTTCAGAGCCTTGTCTACTTGGGCATCAGCCCCTTGAAAACGCAAGTAGACCTCCGGCGAACGCCGAATCAGCCCCTCGAAACCGAGTTAGGCATTCTTTTCGCGTTTGAGCTGCCGTTCGAGGGCGTAATAGGCCGCATAACAGCAGGCGACGAACGGAATCATGCAATACAGGGTCGAACGTTGCGTCTCATCGAGCACCACGAGCACCAGCGCGCCGATGCACATCACGATGGCCAGCCACGGCAGCACCGGGAAACCGGGCGCACGGTAGTCGAGCTCATCGGCGCTGTGCCCGTCCCCTCGCCCATTCACGCCGGAAACGGATATGGCACACGCACACGGAGAACCACACCACCAGCGTCGCCAAACCGGATACCGCGACCAACACCAGATACACGGTCGAGGCGGCGATTACGGAAGACAGCAGCGCCAGCAGCGAACCCGCCATGCTGAACAGCACGGCCCACACCGGCACACCACGGAAATTCGTCTTGGCGAAACGCGCGGGAATCAGCCGCTCCTTGGCCAGCGACCATACCATGCGCGAACACACGTACAGGCCGGAGTTCGCGGCGGAAAGCACGGCCGTGAGCACCACGAAGTTCATGATGTCGCCGGCGAACGGCATGCCGATCGACTGGAACACCAGCACGAACGGGCTCGTGCCCACGCCGGCCTGGTGCCAGGGGATCAAGGCCGCCATCACCAGAATCGAGCCGATGAAGAAAATCGCCAGGCGCAGCACCGTGGTGTGCACGGCTTTGGGAATCGCGCGCGATGGATCTTTGGTTTCGCCGGCCGCCACGCCCACCACTTCGGTGCCGGAGAACGCGAACACCACGGTCAGCAAAGTCGAGAAAATAGGTGCGATGCCGCTTGGGAACCAGCCGTCGGCCACGAAGTTGCCCAGCAACGGCGCGGAATCATGGCCGGCAATCGGTATGGCGCCGAAAATCGCCAGCAGGCCGATCACAATAAACGCGATGATGGCGAACACCTTGATCGACGCGAACCAGAACTCCGCCTCACCATACAGCCGCACGGACATGATGTTGAACGCGAACACCACCACAATGAACACGGCCGACCACACCCAGGACGGCGAATGAGGAAACCATCGCTGCATCAGCAGCCCGGCCGCCGTGAACTCCGATGCGAGCGCCACTGCCCAGTTCAGCCAATACAGGATAGCAATGGTGAACGCGGTGCCGGGGCCGATGAACCGCTTCGCATACATGTGGAAGCTGCCGGCATACGGCATGGCCACGGACAGCTCGCCCAGCGAGACCATCACACAGTAGACGAGCAGGGAGCCGACCGCATAAGCGAGGATTGCGCCCAACGGCCCCGCCTGATGAATCGTATAGCCGGAGCTGACGAACAGACCGGTGCCAATCACACCGCCCAGGGAAATCATCGTCAGGTGGCGCGACTCCATCTTCCGTTCAAGGCCGGTATCGTCCTTGGGTGTGTCGGCTGCCACCATGCTCGGGTCTCCTTTGGTCGGGTGAACAGTTGTGTCTCGTGTCGGTTGTGCGGGCGGCGCTCGATGCCTCCTACCATATGATAGCGGTAACACGAACAGCGAGTGGAACACGAGGAGTTTGGAATGACGGAACTGCATATCGGATCGCATCTGTCGACGGCCGGCGGATGGAATGCGCTGCTGGAACGCTCCCATGAGGAGGGCAGCACCGCGTTCGCGTTCTTCCCGCGTTCCCCGTACGGCAAGCGTTCGAAGGCGCTCGACCCGTCCGGCGCGGCGGCGTTCGGTGCGCGTCTGAAGGCTGAGGGCTATGGGCCGTTGGTCGTCCACGCGCCGTACGTCTACAATCTGGCCGGCAAGGATGAGGCCAAGCGCGTATTCGCGATCGAGGCGTTGGCCGAGGACATCGAGCTGCTGACCGCCATCCGCGAGGCCGGCCAGGAGGTGTATATCAATATTCATCCCGGCGCGCATGTGGGCCAAGGCTCCGAGACCGGCTGCCGACTGATCAGCGAGGGACTGAATCAGGTGTTCGAGCGTACGACCGGCGTCATGGTGCTTCTGGAGACCATGGCCGGCAAAGGCACGGAATGTGGCCGCAATTTCGATGAGCTCGCCACGATCATGGATGGCGTGGAGCATAAGGCGAACGTCGGCGTCACGTTCGACACCTGCCATGCGTTGGATGCCGGCTACGATTTGGTGAACGACTACGACGGTGTGATGCGCCAGTTGGATGAGGTGATCGGTTTGGCCAGGGTCAAGGCGATTCATGTGAACGATTCGCAGTTCGGCCTCGGCTCGCATAAGGACCGTCACGCCAATATCGGCGAGGGCCAGCTCGGCATCCCGTTCTTCACGCGACTGGTCAACGATCCGACCATGGCCAAGCTCCCGATGATTCTCGAAACCAAGGAGCAGACGCCGACCACGCACCGCGACGAAATCGTGCTGCTGCGCGGGCTGGTGGACTGAATCACATCGGCAGTTCGGCCCGCATGGTGAACGCCGCGACGGTGGTGGTCGCGGTGCTGACCACCGGAGCGGCGTGCGGGTTCATGTTCTCGCGCGGGCATTGGGGGAGCAGGCCGCAATGCCGCCCTGCCGTGAACTCGTCAGCCAGTCCGAAGCCGAACGCGTCGTGCAGCGCAGCCACGATACGGTTGCACGGCTCACCGCCATAAGTGACGATGTCACCGTCGAACCGGCCCGAGCCAACTGCCCGGCGGACGATGACACGAGCTACTCATCCGTATCAGCTACGCCACGACCAACGAATACCGCCAAATCATGAACATCATGCAGTTCAGCACCACCACCGGCAGCAACGGCACCTACTGGTCCACCTACCAACGGTGACATCGTTGTCATGCGAACTTCATGTACCACAATTCCACAATATGATTTCATAGTTATGACACTGTGATACATATATAGCAAGCATTGATTCAGTGACGATCTCTCGTCAAAGATGTTCCGTCAAAACAGGCGCATGGGCTCGGTCGAATCCAACGGCTGAATCAGTCGTTTGCCGTCGCCCTGCAGCGGGGCGACCTCGTGAAATTGCAAGCGGCGGGATAACGCAGTGCCTGAGTTCCGCACGCCGGCGAGCAAGGATGCGCCGTCGATGGTGCGGTCCAGCCACGGCGTCCCATTCCAAGTCGAGCGCGAAACGTCTGCACATGCGTGCCAGTTTATGCCGATGTTCTGCCTAAGCTGGAATCGCCTGCGAAAGCCCAAAATGTAGGACGGGTTCGGCAATCGGGACAGGGCGTGACCTAGAGTGGCGCATGACCGAACACCAACAAAGGGAGGACCATGTCGGTTTTGGACGAACTGGTGGCGGGAGCGCTGGAGGATCAGCGCACCCGTGAGCTCACCGTATCGCTTGAGGACGTGAAGAAGGCCGCGCTGGCGGCCCCGGCTCCGATTGACGCGACACGATGGCTTAAGCGCGCCGACGGCATCCCCGTGATCGCCGAGATTAAGCGCGCGTCTCCGTCCAAGGGCCACCTGTCCGACATCCCGGACCCGGCCGCGCTGGCCCGCGAGTACGAGAAGGGCGGCGCAAGCGCCATCTCCGTGCTCACCGAAGGCCGCAGATTCCTCGGCAGCCTTGACGATTTCGACAAGGTCCGCGCCGCCGTGCACATTCCAGTGCTGCGCAAGGACTTCATCGTCACCGACTACCAGATCTTCGAGGCCCGCGCCCACGGCGCCGACCTTGGTGCTGCTCATCGTCGCCGCATTGGACGACGCCCAGCTCAAGCGCCTGCTCGACCTGGCGCACGAGCTCGGCATGACCGTGCTGGTGGAGACGCACACCCGCGAAGAGATCGAACGCGCCCGCAAGGCCGGTGCCAAGGTGATCGGCATCAACGCGCGCAACCTGAAGAACCTCAAGGTGGACGTGAACAAATACAACGAACTCGCGGCCGATCTGCCCGATGACGTCATCAAGGTGGCGGAATCCGGCGTATTCGGCGCGGTCGAGGTCGAAGACTACGCCCGCGCGGGAGCGGACGCGGTACTGGTCGGCGAGGGCGTGGCCACCGCCGACAATCATAAACTTGCAGTGGAACGACTAGTAAAGGCAGGAGCACAAGTGAAAGCATCCGAAACGACCCCGCTCAGCGAACATCAGGGACCGTATTGGGGCCAGTTCGGTGGCCGCTATGTGCCCGAGGCCCTCATCACCGCCCTCGACGAGCTTGAGCGCGTGTACAACGAGGCCAAGGCCGACCCCGAATTCCACAAGGAATTCATGACGCTCCAGCAGCGTTACGTGGGCCGCCCGAGCCCGCTGACCGAAGCCCCGCGCTTCTCCGCACTTGTCAAAGAGAAGACCGGTCTCGACGCCCGTATCTTCCTCAAGCGCGAGGACTTGAACCATACCGGCGCGCACAAGATCAACAACGCGCTCGGCCAGGCCCTGCTCGTCAAGCGCATGGGCAAGACCCGCGTGATCGCCGAGACCGGCGCCGGCCAGCACGGCGTGGCCACCGCCACCGTGTGCGCCATGCTCGGCCTCAAGTGCCGCATCTACATGGGCCAGATCGACGCCCGCCGTCAGGCCCTCAACGTGGCCCGCATGCATATGCTCGGCGCCGAAGTGGTCGAGGTGACCCTTGGCGACAAGATCCTGAAGGACGCCATCAACGAAGCCCTGCGCGACTGGGTCACCAACGTCAAAGGACACGCACTACCTGCTCGGCACCGTCGCGGGCCCGCACCCGTTCCCCGCCATGGTGCGCGACTTCCAGAAGATCATCGGCGAGGAGGCCAAGCAGCAACTCCAGGACTGGTACGGCATCGACCATCCGGACGCGATCTGCGCCTGCGTGGGCGGCGGCTCCAACGCCATCGGCGTGATGAACGCCTTCCTGGACGACGAGCGCGTGAACCTCTACGGCTACGAAGCCGGCGGCAACGGCCCCGAATCCGGCAAGCACGCCATCCGCTTCGCCCCCGGCACCGGCCAGCTCGGCATGTTCCAGGGCGCCAAGAGCTACCTGCTGGAAACCGACGAAGGCCAGACGCTCGACACCTACTCGATCTCCGCAGGCCTCGACTATGCGTCCGTGGGCCCTGAGCACGCATGGCTCAAGGACATCGGCCGCGTGAACTACAGCTGGGCCACCGACGAGGAGGCCATGAACGCCTTCCGCGACCTGAGCCAGACCGAGGGCATCATCCCCGCCATCGAAAGCTCGCACGCCGTGGCCGGCGCGTACAAAGCCGCCGCCGATCTGAAGGCCAAGGGCTATGACAAGGCCGTGATGATCGTGAACATCTCCGGCCGAGGCGACAAGGACATGGCCACCGCCGGCAAGTGGTTCGGCTACCTGACCGACGACCAGGCCGCCGCGCTCGATGTGACCGGCGCCCACGGCAATACTGTCGCCTGAACAAGAAGAGGAGATTTTTGATTATGACCAACGAAGTAACCACGCCGTCCGGCCAGCCGCTGGGCATCAGCCACAAGCCCAGCAAGTCGGGCGCTATGTTCACCAAGTTCAAGGCCGAGAACAAGCCCGCCTTCATCGGCTACCTGCCCTACGGCTTCCCCAACCCGGACGTCTCGCTTGACGCCTTCAAGACGATGGTCGAGCACGGCGTCGACGCCGTGGGAAATCGGCCTGCCGTACTCCGACCCGGTCATGGACGGTCCGGTCATCCAGGCTGCCGCCTCCATCGCCCTGAACAACGGCGAGACCATCAAGCGCGTGTTCGAGGCCGTCGAAACCGTGGCCAACGCCGGCGGCGTGCCGCTCATCATGAGCTACTGGAACCTCGTGTACCACTACGGCGTCGAGCGCTTCGCCCGCGACTTCGAGAACGCCGGCGGCGTCGGTCTCATCACCCCGGACCTTATCCCGGACGAGGCGGGGGAGTGGATCGAAGCCTCCGACCGCCACGGACTCGACCGCATCTTCCTGGTCTCCCCGGACTCGTCCACCGAGCGCCTCGAAACCGTGGCCCGCAACGCACGTGGCTTCGTGTACGCGGCCGCCCGCATGGGCGTCACCGGCGAACGCGCCACCATCGACGCCTCGCCCGAACTCCTCGTGGAACGTACCCGTCAGGCCGGTGCCGAGAACGTGTGCGTGGGCATCGGCGTGTCCACCGCCGAACAGGGCGCCAAGGTCGGCTCCTACGCGGACGGCGTCATCGTCGGCTCCGCGCTCGTGCACACCCTGCTCGCGGACGACAACAAGACCGCACGCGACCCGAAGGAAGGCTTGAAGCTGCTCGCCGCCAAGAGCGAGGAACTGGCCGAAGGCATCCACAGCCCGGTGAACACCCGGTGCGCCTCACGCGGGTTGTGCCGTGACACGGTAGGGTAGTCACAGAGCATCAAGCACAACCCGCGCGTGGACACACACCATGAGCACCAGCAAGTAGAGGCACGATGAATCTGGCTTACATTCCCTCGCCGACCTTCTCCAAGTTCGAGATCGGCCCGTTCACTATCCACATGTACGCGATCTGCATCCTGATCGGCATCTGCGTGGCCGTATGGATCCTCACCACGCGTTGGAAGCGGTACGGCGGCACCTTCGACCAGATTCTCGACACCACGCTCGTCACCGTGCCCTGCGCACTGGTGGGCGCGCGCCTCTACCACTGCATCACCACGCCGGCCGACTACTTCCCGCCCACCGGCAACTTGGTCAACATCCTCAAGGTGTGGGAAGGCGGCATGGCCATCTTCGGCGGCATCTCCGTCGGCACCTTGGTGACGTTCCTGTGGTGCCGCCACAAGCACTATCCGTTCGCGATCTTCGCCGATGCCATTGCCCCCGCGCTGCCTGTGGCCCAGGCCATCGGCCGACTCGGCAACTGGTTCAACCAAGAGCTCTACGGCTGGCCCACCACGTTGCCGTGGGGCCTGAAGCTCAACGACGCGGACGCCATCGGCAAATCCGAAATCTGCTATTCCGGCGCGCAATGCCCGGACTACAGGACCACGCTGTTCCACCCGACGTTCCTCTACGAGATGATCTGGAACCTCATTGGCGCCGCGCTCATCATCTACCTCGGCCACAAGCTCGCCGACCGGCTCAAGGCCGGCCAGCAGTTCGCCATGTACCTGATGTGGTACGGCCTGGGCCGCACCCTGGATCGAGAACGTGCGCATCAACTACTCCACGGTAATCCTGGGCCTGAGGACCAACGTGTGGACCGCGATCATCGTCTTCGTGCTCGGCTGCATCCTGTTCGTCGTGCTCTACCAGTACGGGCCGGACCCCAAGGCGCAGGCGCGCGGGCTTGCGGCGGTCACCGCCGACGAGCTCGAACGCCAGAGCATCGAAGAGGAACAGCTTCGCCAGAAAGCAAGCCAAGCGCACTAAGTGACACCACGATAAACAGCGCCGGAACAGCGCGAAACACGGGGCTCCAAGTCCCATTGCACAGATAAGGTAGGAAACCATGAGCAATATCGCAATCGCACCCAGCATCCTGTCCGCTGACTTCTGCAACCTCGAACGTGATCTCAAGGCCATCGCCAACGCCGACTTAGTCCACGTCGATGTCATGGACCATCATTTCGTGCCGAACCTGACCCTGGGCGAGCCGATCGTCGGCCGCATCTGTCAGGTCACCGATCTGCCGGTCGACGTGCACCTCATGATCGAGGACCCGGACCGTTGGGCTCCCGAATACGCCAAGCTCGGAGCCGCCTCCGTCTCCTTCCACATGGGTGCCACCCACGCCCCCGTGCGTCTGGCCCGCCAGCTGCGCGAGATGGGCTGCAAGGCCTGCTTCGCCGTGCGTCCGGCCGAACCGGTCGAGCCGATCTTCGATATCCTCGACGAGTTCGACATGGTCCTCATCATGACCGTTGAGCCCGGCTTCGGCGGCCAGAAGTTCCTCGACAACCAGATGGCTAAAGTCCGCCGCCTGCGCGATGAGATCACCCGCCGTGGCTTGAAGACCCACATCCAAGTCGATGGCGGCGTGAGCCCCAAGACCGCGCACATCGTGGCCGAGGCCGGTGCCGACGTGCTCGTTGCCGGTTCCGCCGTGTACGGCGCCGAGAATCCTGCCCAAGCCATTGACGACATCCGCGCCAAGGCCGAGGCCGCGTTCAAGGCCTGAGCTCCAAGCCTGAATCGCAATCCACCTTTCATCCATAACCACAAGAAAAGAATCTGAATCACATGAAGACGTTTGAATCCCTGTTCGCCGAACTGTCCGAAAAGGCCCAGACCCGCCCCGAAGGCTCCCTGACCGTCGACGAGCTCGACAAGGGCACCCACTTCATCGGCAAGAAGATCATCGAAGAGGCCGGCGAGACCTGGATGGCCGCCGAATACGAGGGTGCGGACCGCACCGCCGAGGAAATGAGCCAGCTGCTCTACCACGTCCAGGTCATGATGATCAAGCACGGCCTGACGCTTGAGGACGTCTACAAGCACCTGTGAGAGGAACGCAAATGCTGAGAATCGCAGTGCCCAACAAGGGCATGCTATCCGAACCCGCGTGGAACATGCTGGCCGAGGCCGGCTACCGTCTGCGCACCAACCCTCGCCAGCTGGTCGTGCAAGATTCCGACAATGGCATCGAGCTGTTCTACCTGCGTCCGCTCGATATCGCCGTATACGTGGGCCGCGGCGCCATCGACGTCGGCATCACCGGCCAGGATCTGCTCAAGAACTCCGGTACCGCCGCGCTCGAGCACATGCCGCTCGACTTTGGTACCTCGACCTTCCGTTTCGCCGCACCGAACGAATCCCCGATCACCACTCTGGAGGATATTCAGGGCAAGCGCGTGGCCACCACATTCGATAAGCTCGTACACGACTATCTGGTCGAGCACGGCATCCAGGCCGAGACCATCCATCTGGACGGTGCGGTCGAATCCTCCGTGCAGCTGGGCGTGGCCGACCTCATCGCCGACGTGGTCTCCACCGGTACCACCCTGCGCAACGCCGGCCTGCGCGTGTTTGCCGAACCGCTCATGCACTCCGAAGCCTGCCTGATTCGTTCGCCGCGTCTGAAGGAGCAGGACTCACGTCTGGCCGTGCTGACCCGTCGTCTGCAAGGCGTGCTCACTGCACATCAGTATGTGCTGATGGACTATGACATTCCGATCAGCAAGGTCGCTGCCGCCGTGGCCGTGACCCCCGGCTTTGAAAGCCCGACGATCTCTCCGCTGCACGATAAACAGTGGAACGCCGTGCGAGTCATGGTTCCCAAGGCCAAGGTCAACCAGCTGATGGATGATTTGTACGAAGTCGGCGCACGCGGCATCATCGTTACCGCTCTACAAGCCTCCCGCATGTAGACTGTTAGTCGATATGACCAACCAGAAAGTCAACACCAGATACAGTCCGGAAGCACGTGACATCTATTTCACCGTGCCCAATTTGATCAGCGTGCTGCGAATCATCTCGATTCCTTTCATCAGCGCGCTGATCTCCAAGCACGAGATGATTGCGGCGCTAGTCCTGATCGCCATTTCCTCGGCTTCGGACGGACTCGACGGCATCATCGCGCGCAGATTCAACCAAGTGAGCAAGATCGGTCAGATTCTTGATCCGATCGCCGACCGACTGCTCATTTTCTGCTCGATTCTGGCCCTCAGCGTCGCTGGCATCATCCCATGGTGGATGCTGATTATCGTGGGACTGAGGGATCTGTGGATGGCGATTCAGGTGCTATGGCTTGCCCAGTACGGTTATGGTCCGCTGCCCGTGCATTTCGTGGGCAAGGCCGGTACCGCGCTGCTGATGATTTCCATCGTCAGTCTGATTTTCGCCGATTTGGGCACCAATACGTTCTTCCACTTGCTCTACATCGCCGCGCTGGCCGCCGGCATCTGGGGCATCGCCATGTATTGGCTCGCCGGATATATCTATACCGAGCAGGGCATCAGATTGCTACGCAAGGAACTGGGGGAGAAGTATGGCGCTTGAGGCCACGGCCTCGGTCTCATTCCCCGTACCCAAGGAGAATGAGCCGGTACGACGCCGCGCCGTGTTCTCCCACTCAGTCCGAGGCGCGGAATCGCATCATGCGCTTTCCCCGGATGACGCCGCCGCCATCCGCACTAGACGCCGCCGTAAAACCAACGACGATTCGCTTCAGCTCATCGATGATCTTGTCAATCGTCCGATGGATCCGATGTTCTCCGACTCACGACTGGTCCATGAGCATCATTCGACCTTCTCCATCTGGTTTAATCGCATCGTCGTATTCATCATCTGCGTCGGCGTTGGCTTTGCCTGCAGCCTATTCGTGCAACAGTTGCAATCCGATCCGCGTAAGCAGGTACGGCAGACTTTGGCCACGCAATTGGAGAATCGCAACTCGCAAATAGACGAACTCACCACGGACGTCAATAATTTGCACTCCCAAGTTGACGAACAGTCCAAGAAAATCTCCGGCAGCGTGAAAAGCGACACGCTTATCCAAGACGAAATGGTCAATGGTGCCACGGTGGTCGAAGGCGAAGGAATCACCATGACACTGGCCGATCCAATCGCGGCAAGCCAGTCGGATCAATCTTCCTCGACGAGAGTCGGCACCTCCACCAACATCCGAGTCATCACCGATCTGGATCTGCAGCAACTGGTCTCCCTGATGTTCCAAAACGGAGCCGCAGCCATTGCCATCAACGGTAATAGGCTCGGCGCGCAAACCTCGATACGCAAGGCCGGCGGGCATATTCTCATCGGCATGACCGCGATACAAAGCCCCTATACCATTGAAGCCATAGGCGATAAGAGCGCCTTGGCCGAAGCGATGGGGGAGAAGAAACTTGCAAGTCTTTACGATTCCTTCAAGGAAGCCGGTATCTACCCGCAGGTGAGCAAATCCAATTCGATTACACTTGAGGCAGCAGTCACTGGCGAAGTGAAGTACGCGGAAAGGAATGAATAATGGCAGCCGTTCTGGGACTGATCATCGGCGTCGTCATCGGCGTGTTCGTCAAGCCGGACATTCCGATCATCGTGCAGCCTTATCTGCCGATTATGGTGGTCGCTGCTCTTGACGCCCTGCTGGGTGCCGCGCGAGCCTATTTCGAGCGCAGCTTCTCCGACCGCGTGTTTGTGATCTCCTTCCTCGCCAACGTGGTGACGGCAACACTGCTTGTGTTCCTCGGCAACCAGCTCGGCGTCGGTTCGCAGCTGCAGACGGCCGTCATCGTCGTACTCGGCATCCGCATCTTCTCCAACGTGTCCGCGATCAGACGCTTCATCTTCCGGGGCTGACAAGGGTACTGACGTATGGCACGTAAAGCACAATCAGACAACATGCTGGAGAAAATGCGCGACCAGCATGCACAAGACAAGGTCAACGACCGGATGGAAACCGGGTCGTTTCCCACGGTGCGCAAGAAGCCCCGGAAGGATCTCAACCGTGCCAGCAACAAATCACGGTTACTATCCTCGATTCTCATCGCTCTGATGTGCGCGTTGTTGGGGTTCGCCTACATGAGCCAGATCAATAACACTAAATCCACGTATGAAACGATGGACGAGAGCGAACTGGTAAGGCTGCTGAACGAGTCGAATACGCAAATCTCCAATCTCGAGCAGCGTAAAACCCAGTTGAACAGCCAGCTCAACTCGCTGAAATCGGCGGCTAACGAGCAGGAGCAGGCGCGTAAGATCGCCAAGCAAAACGAGGAAACCAGCGGCTTGATTTCCGGCAGACTCCCGGCAAAGGGTCAAGGCGTGACCATCCGAATCGGACGAGGCTCGACGACTAAAGTGGACGCCTCAATCATGTTCAACCTTATCGAGGAACTTCGCAATGCCGGTGTCGAGGTAATCGCCATCAATAACGTGCGCGTCATCACCTCCACCTACATTCAGGATGCCGAGGAAGGTTTGATTGTGGATGGCACCACCATCAAGCCCGTATACACGGTGAAGGCCATCGGCAATCCGCAGGAACTGTCCAACGCAGTCGATATCGCCGGCGGTGTGGGCGCTCAGCTCCAGGTGAAATACGGATCCAACGTCAACGTACAGCCTTCTGACAGCATCATTATCGACGAAGTACGCGAAGCTACGCAAAACCAGTATGCAAAGACGGTAGAATAGGAGATTATGACCAACCCGATTCCTAGCGCAGGCGAAACCACCATTATCGGCCTGCCCGCGATTAATGTACTGCCCGTTACCACCACCGGCGATCGACCGCTGACTCAAGAGGATCTGGACACCATCACCAGATTGTCCGAGGGAACGGCATTGCTGATTTCCGCCAAGGGGAGCGGTCTCAGGTTCTCGTTACTTGCTTGACGAGGATGAAATCACCGTCAGTCGTGATCCGCGAGCTGATATTCTGCTCGACGACCCCACCGTATCCCGTCAGCATGCCGTGTTCCGCAGGGTCAACGGTCAGTTCTTTGTGGTTGACGCAGGAAGTCTGAACGGCACCTACGTGAACCGTCAGCGTGTTGATCAGGCGATGCTGAAGAACGGCGACGAAATCATGATCGGTAAATTCCGTCTCGTGTTCTTCACGAAATCTGCCATTATTTCCCAATAGTCCACACCCAGCACGGGGTTAGACTGATTGCAGAAATTGCAATCATGTGATTACACCAGTGTGAGTCACATGCGAGACACGCGTGAGTTAGGGGAGTGCCATGGGACAGGCCGGGCTGCATCTTCATGTTTCGCTTGAGGACCGTCAGAATCTGAACGCTGACGCGATTCAGGGGGGAGTTGTTCTCCAACGTCGATACTGAGGAGATCAAGCGCGGCTACCGTGGCACTGTGGCCTCCAAGGTGGCCGGCATCACGTACCGACAGCTCGATTATTGGGCGCGCAAGCAGATTGTTGAGCCGTCCATCACGCCGTCTCATGGCTCCGGTTCACGCCGACTGTACTCGTTTAAGGATGTGGTGATTCTCGCCGTATCCAAGAAGTTGCTTGATGCCGGTGTGAATCTGCAGAACGTGACGGCGGCTATCGGATTCTTGACTCAACGCAGCACCGATCAGCTGGCCAATGTGACCATCATGTGCGATGGTCAAAACGTGCATGAATGCACGACCAGCGAACAGATGCTCGAACTGTTGCAAAGCGGTAAGGCAGTGTTCGCCGTGTCGGTGGGCTCGTTGTGGCATCAGATTGAGACGGCCTTGGAACAGGAAGAATATGTTGATCTTGAGGCCAAGCCGCTGACGATTGCCACGGGCCGTCCGATTGATGAACTGACTGCCATGAGGATGCGCAAGAAGCTCGAGGCGCAGCGCTTGCAACGCGCAACCGCCTGATACATGTATGGTTGTTGGCGACTTGCCGGCTTTGGTCGGCAGGTCGCTTTGTTGTATGTGTTGCTTTTGTCGCCTGCCATCTTATGTTTTTTATATGTTGAGGTGATTATTATGACTGATTGGAGGACCGGGTGAACGGGATTGTTGTCGGATTGTTGCCGGGCGTTCTGTGGATGGTCGCCGTCATCTTTGCTGTGTCCATCATCACTATAACGGTCAGCCGAGGCCATCTGTTCACGCCGAGACGCCGGCGACCGCCGGTCGATCCGGTCGACTGGTCGATGGTGAAAACGCATTTCCTGTCGTTTGCGGCGGCGCTGATCCCGTTTCCCGTGTTGACGTTTACAGCGGATTTGATGGATGCGGATATGCTCGCGTTCTATGATCGTGCGCAATTGCCTGGTGCAATCATCATATTTGTGTTGGTGCTGCTGGAAATCATCGCCATGTATCTGCAGGCACGCAACGCTTTAGAAACCGAAATGGATAGGCGTTTAGGTGTTGCTTCTCACCGGAATAAAGATGATATTAAATAACCGATAATGTACGTTATGTCAGATTGGTTATTGAAAAAAAGCTTCGATTGGCAGGGGTTGCTTCACATAGCGCCACTGAGGGTGATTCTACTCATGTAGTAACCACCCTCAGTCAGCGTCGCTGACAGCTCCCGCCGGTGGGAGCAATTAGTCAGTGCATCTCGAAGTATCGGTTCACGGCGTCTTCGAGCTGCTCAGGTTGCTCGATGATTTCGTAGGCACCGTGTTCTTCCATCTCACCAGCCGGAGCGTAGCCCCAGCGGCAGCCAATGGCGTCCAGATTGCAGGCGTGGGCGCCGTCGATGTCGGTGTAGCGGTCGCCGATCATCACGGCCTTGTCCCCCGCTGCAGCATCAAAACCGATTTTGTCGAAGCAGTACCGAATCACCTGATCCTTGTCCAAACGAGAGTTATCCCTGGATGCGCCATAGATGCCGTCCAACAGCTCGGTCAGATGGAAATGCTCACAGATCGGAACGCATTGGTACTCGGGCTTGCAGCTGGCCAACGCCAGATAATAGCCGTCGGCACGCAGCTTGAGCAGCTGTTCGCGGATACCGGGAAACACGACGTTCACCAAGCGGCCGGGAACTTTGTTGCCGGGCTCGTTCGGATCATCGAACACGGCGCGATCCGCATAGTAGCTGCGGTAGATGGTGACCGCCCGGTCAAGCTCCTCCTCCGGCACATGGTTGCGTCGCAGCGATTCGATGATGGCCGGACCAATGAAACGATGCAGCTCGGCATCGTCGGGAACCGGGCGACCCAATTCCTCGAACGTCTTGACGACGGAAGCGATGATGCCGCCGTCGGACTTGGTAAGCGTGCCGTCAAGATCCAACAGGACCACTTTCATCGGATGCTGTGCCATTGAGATTCCACTCCCCTTTGTTCATGTCGACTGCTTTGAATGGTCGTCAAACGATATGCGACTTGTTCCAACAATGATTATGCCCAGTCGGGATGACTGGGCATCAAGTTCACGTGTTGTTCAGTAGGAGATCACTCGTAGTCGGGAATCCAACCGTCACGGTGCATTTGCAGGCGCTTTTCGAGTAGGGTGGCCAGTTCCTCTTCGCTACGGCGTTCCAGCAGCATGTCCCAGTGGGTGCGGGTGGGTTTGCTGATTTCGCTGCCCTCACGGTCGGCGTCGCCCTCACGGTGGGCCACGGAACCACAACGGCACTCCCACTCGCCCGGGATTTCGGCACCCTCGGCAAACGGCAGGATGGTGCGGTGGCCCTTCGGGCATACATACGCCACATCGTTTCGTGCGGCGAAATCGACGTTGTCGTCGGACTCCAGCGATTTCGCTCCGATGCTCATGCCCCTGAGGCTACGTTCTGCCATATCGGCATCCTCCTTGAAAGATCTTTAACCCTACTAATCTATGCAACAGTTCGGACTTGGCCGCTATTCCAAGCTTCCGGCGTCGGCTGACAAACTCCCGTCAAACGGCCCCGTCAGTCCACGCCGGAGTAGGCCACCACGCCACGATTGACCCGGTCGGCCGCTTCGTGGGCGAGGCCTGCCAGCCGCTCTCCCCCCCGTCGAACGGCAGCGGCTGGGCGACAGCGATCTGCTGCAGCACGTCAGCCAGTCGTTTGGCAGTGCGCACGAAGTCGCCGCCGGTCATGTCGGTGCCGTACAGGCACGATCCCAGCGAACCGCCATCCGCCCATTCATACATGATGTCGAGAATGCCGAAGTCCGGCCGCTGCATCTCGTCCAGACCGTAATCCTCGCACAGGATATCGATATCTTCACAGATGCCCTTGAGCTTGGACGAAGCGATGGCGATGGGCCCGGAGATGCCGCCCGGGTAGTGCCTCGGTTCGCCGTCTCCCCCGCGTCTGGCCTCGTATACCATTGAAGAGAGCACAGCGGCCAGTCCGTTGGCGTCGAGCTTGTCGAACGTGCCGGCGAGCAGCGCCTCGCACAGTTCCAGGTCATGTTCACTGTAGATGCGGCGCAGCAGCGACCCTTTTTCGGTCAACGTCATGTCAATGTGGCCGGCCGCATTGACATGACGTTCGAGGTAACCAAGCCTGGTGACAATATCGCAGATGCGATCGAACTGACGGGCCACGGACCCGGTACGGGAGTCGTAGCGATCGGTGACGCGCTGCAGTTCGCGGGTCTCGTGGGCCCAGCGGTGGCCCCACTTTGAGGTGTTGCTGGAGGTCCGGGCAGTTGCGGCATGGATGCTCGTGTTCCGCCTTGCGCAAATCGCGAATGCGCTGGTCAAGGTTCTGGAAGGCGCGTGAACGCTCCTGATCGGTCAGGAACACTTCGTGCTTCAGTTTACGGCGGCCTTCCTTTTCGATGTCGCTCAGCTCCATACGCAGGGTCATGAACTGTTTGAAGTCGCCGTGTTCGCATGCGAACGCCTGTTCGTATCCGGCCAGCGCGTTCTTCAGTGTATTGATCTGCGATTCCAGCTGCCAGGCCGATTCGTTGGCCTCCCACTGGGCAAACGACTGGTCCAGGGTAACGCGCGCGGTCTCGTAGTCGCTGGAGTTGAGCAGGTTCACGGCCATGTTGAACGTGGGTCGGAAGCTCGAGTGCAGCGGGTAGACACGCTTGGATGACAGCGCGGCGGCCGTGGCGGGCACAAAACCGTGATGGTCGACCACGATGGCGTGGCCGATGGTGTCGATGCCGCGCCGACCGGCACGACCGGTGAGCTGCGTGAATTCGCCGGGCGTCAGGCCCACATGACCGGTACCGTCGAACTTCTCGAGTTTCTCTACCACCACGCAGCGGGCCGGCATATTGATGCCCAAGGCCAGTGTTTCCGTGGCGAACACCATTTTGACCAGACCCTCTTCGAACAATCGTTCGACTACCTGGCGGAACAGGGCAATCATGCCGGCATGATGCGAAGCGAAGCCTTCTTCCAACGCAAAGCGGAACTTGGAGAACTGCAGGGCTTTCAGGTCTTCCTGAGTGAGTTGCCCCTCCACCATCTCATCCACGATGCGGCGAATCTTGGTCACTTCCTCATCGGTGGTGAGCTCCAGTCCAGCGTTGATACACTGTTCCACGGCCTGGTCACAGCCGTTGCGCGAGAAGATAAAGTAGATGCCGGGCAACATTCCCAGGAAGTCAAGCTCGTCCACCACGGCCCAGCGGCGCGGGGTGTGGCGTTCCGCTTTCGGGGCATGGTTCTTGGCGCTTTTGCCGCCGCGGCCTCTGCCGAAGCCCTTGCGCTTATCGGGGCGTTCCTCGCCGCGCCGGCGTGCGGCCTTGCGGTCCAACTGGTCGAGCCGGTTGATGAGTTCGGCGTTGAGCTTGGTGGTCTGCTCGCCGCTGCCGTCGCGGCGATAGAGATCCAGCACCTCAGGCTCGGTGTGTTCGTCCGCCTGCACGATGACGTGCTGTTCCAAAGGCACGGGGCGGTGTTCGCTGATCACCAGTTTGGTGTCGCCTCGCACCGAGGCAATCCAGTTGGAGAAATCCTCCACGTTGGACACGGTGGCGGACAGGCCGACGATCTTGACCGTCTTGGGCAGGTGGATGATGACTTCCTCCCACACGGGCCCGCGGAACCGGTCGGCCAGATAGTGCACTTCGTCGAGAATCACGTAGCGCAGTGCGTTCAGCGTGGTGGAACGCTCGTAGAGCATGTTGCGCAGCACTTCGGTGGTCATGACCACGATGTCCGCCTCGGAGTTGATCGAGGTGTCGCCAGTGAGCAGGCCTACCTTGTCCGGGCCGTACACGTCGACCAGATCATGGTATTTCTGATTGCTCAGCGCCTTGATCGGTGTGGTGTAGAAGGCTTTGACGTTGCGTTCCTGGGCGAGATAAATGGCAAAATTCGCCACGACGGTTTTGCCGGCACCGGTTGGGGCCGCGACCAGTACGCTGCTGCCGACTTCGAGCGCGTCATTGGCTTCGGTCTGAAAATCGTCCAGTTCGAAAGGCAGGGATTCGGCGAATCGCGCTGCTGCGGACGCCCGATGGCGTTGGACTTTCTGGAACGATGCGTACCGCTGCGAAGGGCTCAGCGTCTGGGAATCGGCATTGCCCTTACGGTGTTGGTGACGTGCCATTGCTGCTTTCCGTTAGTTGTTGAATCGCTTCCAGCGGGCCCATGCCTGGGTGTGGCGCTCGCGCTTGGCGGCCTTGCTGCGAATCACGTCCGCATGGGCCTCGGCATAACGATTCTGTGCCACGCTGAGCGGCTGAGTGAACAGAGGCGGCTCGCTGGTGTCGGCAGAAGTGCCGGGCTCCCCCATCGCGGCCACGCGTTCACCGAGCTGGCCGCCGATGTCGGACATGTCTTTCAAGGCACGGAGTCCATGAAGGGCTGCATAGATGAGTCCGGCAACAATCATGGCCAGCATGAACAGGGCCAGAATCAGCCATATCCACCAAGGCATGAAAGGCTCCTTACTTGTTCTCGCTGATGCTCACAGTTCGCGTTCGGCGCGTGCCACGATCATGGTGCGCAACGTTTCCGGGGCGACCGCCGTGATATGACGCGCGTGTGCGATGCAGAAGGCCACGAACCAGGAGTCGGAGGAAACGGTCAGATGCACCTTTTCACCGGCACCGCATTGTTCGACGGTAGCGCCCGGCAACGTCTTGATGAATGCCAGATCGCGCTGATCGGTGATGAACACCGCGTCGGTACCGTTGTCGAAACTCCACTTGCGCAGTTCGCTCACCGGCATGTTCGGGATGTTGATCTGCTTGGTGGGCTTGACCAGTTCCGCCTTTTCGATACGGGCCAAGCGCAGCACCTGCCAGATGCGCGGCTTGCCGCTCGCCTTGTCGATGGTCTTGTCTTTGGAGACGTAGGCCTTCTTGTCCTTGGGGGCGGCGGAACCGACATCCGTGTAGACGGCGGCATAATACACGCCTTCGTCGATGAAAATCTTGGAGGGGGCCACCAGCTTGCGGCGGGTACTACCGGTACCGTCGGAGTACTCCATGTCCAACAGCGAATCGGTGTTGATCGCGCGCTTGACGATGGAGAAGCTTCGGGGCTCCAGCTCATAGCCGGTCAGGCTCAGCCACGGGGTCTGGCCCGGGCTGACATGGCGGCGCAAACGCTCATACAGGGATTCGGCCTGCCCTCGCTGCTTGTCCGGCAGTAACGGCGAATGAGCCAAGTAGCTGACCGAGGCGGTGAGCATGCTGAGGTATTGCGGCGAAATGCCGGCAAGACGTTCAAGGCCCAACGAATTGGTGGCGGAAACAATACCCTCGGCATCCAGCAGCGGCCAGTCGATATCGAAGAACTGGCTGCCAGCCATCTCACCATCGTCGGAAACGGTGGTCAGGGTGTTGATGTCCTTATGAATGATGTTGACGAATTTCTTGAGCTCGTCGTCGTTCTTCGGTTTGCCGATAAGGCGCTCGGCCAGCTCGCTCATCGAGAATTCCTCACCCAGGTGAGCGGAGAGGAACAGCATCAGACGCAGGCGACGATCCACCTCGCTGCCCGTTTGGAAAACGGATCCGTTCTTCTTGTTCTGGGCCTTGATCGACTCGGGATCACCCGGCTCACGAACATCGCGACTAATCGACGGGGAAACCACCGAGGCGCTTACAGGGCTGGCGGATTCGTCGGCCAGAGTGAATCGGCTGGCGGCGTGCAGGCGGCGATGATAGGCGTCCACAGCCTCCTGCGGGCTGACAATCGTGGCACCCGGATGCTCCAGCACAAACATGGCCAAATCGTCGGAATCGGTGTAGGCCACGTTCAGGTGTTCGCCGTCCACATCAACGGTGGCGGCAAAGCGACGCGAATCGATAACCTTGACCAGCGAGTCCGGAATGGGCTGCGTGCCCAAGCCAGGCGCAATCGAATCCAAACCGAGCCCGGGAATAGGGGTCTGCGGCACACGCGGCGTGGTGCGCGACGCATGTTGGGCGAGCTGGGACTGATCCGGCTCGGAGGAAATCGACATCGAACGAGCCAGATAGTTGGCGGCGGCAAGCACCGGCATATCTTCCGGCTCGAACATCAGACGGATGCGCGGTTCGTCGCCCAACTGCAGACGGTAGGACGCGAAGTCCTGGGGCCTTCCGACTTGGACGAATACTCAGGCTGCCGTGATTCGATGGCGATGCCCATAGCGGCGAGCTTGGCGCGATCACGCTGGAACTGCTTGGCGAACGCGGCCTTGGCGGCCTGATCTGCCAGCTCTCCATACGAGTCGGCGTAAGCCTTGACGCGCTGCGCAATTTGACGGGATGTGAGCCATTGCGGGAACGCGGATGACAACACAGCCAGTACGTCCAGCTCGTGCTTGCCCCATTTGTCGGAAAAACGCCGACGTCCGCTTGTGCCCTCTGCCATTAGTCCTCACGTATAGTTATTGTTTCGTTATGAGTGCGTATGAGTTTCCCCACACTCACTCTATCTTAAAGGCTTTTTCCGCAGTTGAGCGCCATTTCACAAAAATAATATCTTTTTATCGTTCGACCGTGTTGTAAATCACACCCAATCGTCCGGTTCGATGCCTTGCGGGCCAACGTATTCGCCGTTCGGCACATAGCTTGGCTCGCCCTTATCTTCCAGTTTGGCGTCGGCGAACATCATGACGTCACGTCCGAATGTCCAGTCGCCCTGAATGGAAACCGAGTTGGCTGCGGCCAAAGATGGCACGGCGTAGGGGAACCGTTCGTCGAAATCGTGGATGTTCTTGTAGTATCGCGGATCAAGTTCGACGTCCGGGAAGATGTAATTGCCGTCTTCCATCTCATACGTGTCCGTCAGGTGGAAGCGATCGGAACGCATAATGAACAAATCATTGGTGGTTTTCACCGGAAGGAAGCGCATACGATCCACTTGGACGCAGATAGAACCGTTGAACAGACCGATTGCGGCACCCATGGCGGTTTCCAGCTGAATCACCTGTTCGGAATCCGGGTCCGTGGGATTCACGGTCTTTTTGTTACGAATCACCGGCAACGGCAACACACCATCGCATTCGGCGAGCTTGTCTTTCAAAGCGTCGATGCGGACCCAGATTGAGTTGGTGTTGAAGTAAGGATGCTTGGTGATGTCTTGGGCCGCTTCCTTATCGTCCGGATGGACCTGGCTCATTTCACGCAGTATTGGGCGACCAGTGGCCTTGTCTCGCACAATATGGCCGCCCTTGCGATCGGCCTTGGTACGGATGGCCACTTCAGCCATAAACGGGGCACCTGTGTTTTCGAAGTGCTGGGCCAACGTACGCGAGGGGCGCGCACCGAGATTGTCGGAATTGGAGATGAACAGATACTTGAAGCCGCGCTCCTCCAACACGTCAAGCAGACCAGACTCCCAGATGGTGGAGAACAGGTCGCCGTGGCCGGGCGGGCACCATTCCAACTCCGGGTTCGCAGGGTAGCTCACAGGTTCGCCGGTGGCGGTCACGAGCTTGGGCTCCTGATGCTGGATGATTTCCATCGGCACGTCATGCTGGCTGAACTTGCGATGATGCTTGAGCACCTTCATCGTGTCCGTCGAAGTGTGGAAGGAGTTCATGAACGTCAGCGGCAGTTCGACGTTCAGGCGTGTGCGAGCGGCAAGCACCTGACCGATGATGATGTCGATGAAGCGCATCTGCTTGGCCTTGTGCCTACGCACCGGCAACAGCGACTTGGCCTTGTCCAATCCCATGGAGGTGCCCAGACCGCCATTGAGCTTGAGGAATGCGGTCTTGGCGAAGGCGTCCACGGCCTTGTCGTGGTTGATGGTCTCATAGACGTCGTGGAAGCTGGGCACGTGGCCAAGCGGCTCGATGTCGTCCTCGCGAATCCAGCTGGAGGCTTCTTCATGGCGCCATACGTCATACAAATGGCGGAACTGGTTGATGGCGGTTTCGCTCATGCCATGCTCGCGCATCTTGGCGGCCGAAAGCTCGAAAGTCTCATCCACTTCGGGGGTGTTTACGGTTTCTTCGGGGGTGTCCGAGGTGACGGCGTCGGCGTCGCCAGCGACGGTGATATCCAGTTGGGCCTTATCGTTTATTTCTGTCAATTCGGGTCCCTTTCGTCAAATCAATAGGAACCAGTCTAGCCCCTGTTTGGGGCAAACGCATACGACGGGGGTGCGGAGGCGGTGAATTGTCGGTGATAATTCCAATAACACGCCAAGATGAAGTCCGTTTAATCCATTACGAATGGCTTGCAAAGGTAAGTCCGTCGTCATGTTGTCTGAAAACGGAAAAACCCCGGAAGACAACCACTCAAAAGTGGCGGAATTCCGGGGCTAATCGGTCGGGCCGGCGGGATTTGAACCCGCGACCCCTTGACCCCCAGTCAAGTGCGCTACCAAACTGCGCTACGGCCCGATGGTGCAAAGCACCGAGTAAATAATCTACCAGATATATGAAATCTGGCAAATTACGCGCGTGTCACTTCCGCTTCTTCTTCTCGCGGATGTTCACGGAGATCTGAATCGGCGTGCCTTCGAAGCCGAATTCCTCGCGCAGGGAACGCTCGATGTAGCGGCGGTAGCCGTGCTCGAGGAAGCCGGTGGCGAAGATCACGAAACGCGGCGGGCGCGTGGATGCCTGCGTGGCGAAGAGGATTCGCGGCTGCTTGCCACCACGCAACGGGTGCGGGTGGGCGGCCTGAATTTTGCCGAGGAAGGCGTTGAGCTTGCCTGTAGGAATACGCTGATCCCAGGATTCCAAGGCCTTATCCATGGCTCGCGTCAGACGGTTGGTGTGCCAGCCGGTCCTGGCGGACAGGTTCACACGCTCGGCCCACATCACACGGTCGAATTCGGTGTTCCACAGGCGTTCGAGACGCTGCTTGTCGAACTCGTCCATCGCATCCCACTTATTGAACACGAGCACAATCGCACGGCCTGCATCCACGGCGGTGGACATGACCTTCAAATCCTGATCGGATACCGGCTGCGAAGCATCAAACAGGATCAGCGCCAATTCACAGCGCTCGATGGCGGCCTGCGTGCGCAGAGAGGAATAATATTCCGCACCTGTGAGCTTGTGCTGGCGTCGCTTGATGCCGGCCGTGTCGATGAACAGCCAGTCCTCGCCATCGATGTTGACGATTTCGTCGACGGGGTCGCGCGTAGTGCCGGCCAAATCGTTGACCACGGCACGTTCTTCGCGCGCCAGCTGATTAAGCAGAGACGACTTGCCCACGTTCGGGCGGCCCACCAGAGCCACGCGGCGCAGGCCGGAAGGCGTGAGGTAGCCGGAAGTCTTCTCGGCCTGCTTGAGCTTGTCGAGCGCGACGTCCAGCAGGTCGCCCACTCCCCTGCCGTGCATGGCGGAAATCGAGTATGGTTCGCCGAGGCCAAGCTTCCAGAATTCGGCGGCAAGGTATTCGCTGGCCTGGTCGTCGATCTTGTTGACGGCCAGCACGACCGGCTTGCCGGCGGCACGCAGCATCTTGACGATGCGCTCATCGGTGGTGGTCATGCCCACTTGACCATCGACAACGAATACCACAGCATCGGCCAAGGTCACGGCAACCTGTGCCTGTGAGGCGATGACGGATTCAATGCCTTCCACGTCGGCTTCCCAGCCGCCCGTGTCCACCAGCTTTGAAGTCGGTGCCGGCCCATTCCGCGTCATAGCTCACACGGTCTCGCGTAACGCCCGGCGTGTCTTCCACAACGGCGGCACGGCGGCCGAGGATACGGTTGACCAGGGATGATTTGCCCACGTTCGGACGGCCTACAACAGCCAGCACGCCCACCGGCTTGGGGCCGGCCTTGCGCGCGCCTTCCGTGAAACCGCGGCCGGAAATCAGATCCTCATCGCCTTCGTCCAGCTCATAGCCTTCGAGATTGGCGGCATACTGCTCGTATTCCTGGTTCTCGATGGCGTCCTCGACCAGACCGATGAGCAGATCGAGCGTGTGGGCGAAGTCCAAATCGGAATTGTCGATGGTGGTAACGCCATCGGCGGCGGTCAGGAAGCTGGTGACCTTGGAATCGGCCTTGTCGCGCGCGGCCACATCCTCAGCACCCACGCCCTTGACGGCTTGGCCGGTGCGACGAGCCTGACGGACCTCCTCACGGGCGGTCAGCAGCACGCGCACCTCGGCGTCCGGGGACACCACGGTGGTGATATCGCGGCCCTCGGCCACGATGCCCAAACCCCCGGAGAAGGAGTCGGCCGACGCCTCGCGGGCGATGTAGGCGCGCTGGGCGGCGATGAGCACGTTGCGCACCGGGATGACGTTCGACACCTTGGAGACATGGCTGGAGACTTCGGAGGAACGAATGGCCTCGGAGATGTCCTCGTCGTCGGCGAATACGCGGGGGTTGTCCGGGTCCACGGAGATATCGAAATGGTCGCCGGTGAAGAACTCGCCCACCGCTTCGGTGATGACACGCTCATCCACGGTTTCGGCGTCCAGATCGATGCCCTGCTCCAGGCACCACCAAGCGCAGGCACGATACATCGCGCCCGTGTCAAGGAAGGCGTATCCGAAATACTTGGCCAGCGCCTTGGACGTGGACGACTTGCCCACGCCGGCGGGGCCGTCGATGGCAACGCGAATCACAGACCAACCTCCTTGGACAGCGAACGGACTTCCGTCTGGGACAGCACGCGGTAGGAACCGGACTTCAAATCACCGAGCTTGATCGGGCCGATCTGGGTGCGCACCAAGCGCTTGACCGGGAAGCCGATTGAGCCGAAGATACGGCGCACGATGCGGTTCTTGCCGGAGTGCAGCACGACCTTGACCATCGTGTGGTCACGCGAGGAGTCGATGATCGCGCAGTGGTCGAGCTTGATCCAGCCATCGTCGAGCTGCACGCCGGTGGTCACGAGTCGACGGCACACGGTGCCGGAGATCTTGCCTTCCAGCGTGGCGACGTAGGTCTTCTCGACCTCGTACTTGGGGTGCATGACGTGCTGCGAGAGCTCGCCGTCGTTCGTCATGAGGATCAGGCCTTCGGAATCGTAGTCGAGACGGCCCATGTGGAAGATGCGCTCGTACTTGTCGCCCACGATGTCGCGCAGCGTGTAGCGGCCCTTCGGGTCGTCCATGGCGGAGAGCACCTTGCGGGGCTTGTTCAGCGCCAGAGTGACGTGGTTCGGATTGACGCGTACGCGCGAACCGTCTACGCGCACCTGCTGCTTATGAGGGTCAACGCGAGTTCCGAGCTCGGTGACCAGTTCACCGTCGACCTCGACACGGCCTTCGGTGATCATGTCCTCGCACTTGCGGCGGGAACCGAATCCCGCTTGGGCAAGCAGCTTCTGGAGTCGAATGGAATTGGAATCGTCTTGCGCTTTCGCAGCGCGGGAATATGCGTTTGGCATCGTTCTCCCAACGTGGCCGGACAGATTCTGTCATCGCAGAGACTGTCGATTTGTATACATACTTCAGAGTTGGCGGACTGGAATCCCAGCCAATTCCAACCTATATATCATACCGCAACGTAGGACTGCTGCTAGACTGGCAACCGTTTGTGCGGGTTCGCCCGTCTTCCAACAGATGAAAAGGAATGAACAATCATGGAAGAAACCAATCAGCAGCCGCTGGCTCTGCGCGTGTGCGCCGAATTGGCCGGCAGCTTCCTGCTGTGCTTTGCCATTTACGCCTTCTCCACATGGGGTTCGGCCGTGTATGGCATCAATATCGTGTTCTTCGCGTTGGCTACCGGCTTGGCATATGCCGCAGTCACCGCCATCTTCTCCCGCGTGTCCGGTGGCCAGCTGAATCCGGCCATCACCGTAGCCTCTGTGCTGGTTTCCAAGACGAAAATCCTGGATGGCATCCTCTATGTGATCGCTCAGGTCATCGGTGCCATCGCCGCCGGCTTCGCCGTGGTCAAGCTGCTGCCCACATCCGAGCAGGTAGCTGCCAAAGTGTGGCTGACTCCGGCCGTTAACGGTTTCGAAAACGGCTCCGTGTCTTACTCGCTGCTGACCCAGTATGGCATTACGTTCTCGATTACGCTGGCGATTGTCGTCGAGGTCGTTGCCTCTCTGATTGTCGTTGCCACCGCCATGTCTTCCTTGGGTGATCACGGCGAGTCCTCGGACCGTCATGTCATTGCCATGGGTCTTGCCTATGGTCTGGCCACCGCCATCAGCTACCCGGTTACCGGTGCCGGTCTCAATCCCGCCCGTTCCACCGGTATCGCACTGGCCGCGATGAATGAGGGTCTTACGCAAAATCCGCTGCAGCAGCTGTGGGTATTCTGGATTAGCCCGGTCTTGGCCGCCGCTGTGGTGGCGTTGGTCATGATTATCGCGCAGATGATGACCACTCCCAAAGTGCCGGCTGCCGCCGATCTTCCGCAGACGGATGCCGATGCAAACACGGACACGCTCGACGATGGCGAATTCTTCGATCAGGCCGCCTCATCTGATGGCGATTCAGCGGAAAGATGTTGCCGAAGAGTCCAAAGAAGCTGAAGTAGGTAATCAGCAGGCCGATTCCCAAGGCGATGCCGATGAAGGAGTCGAACGCCACTGAGCGCACTTTCCATGGGCTTTTGTCCTGAAGAATCAGGCGAACAAGCCCGGTGATGATGGCCGTCACGGCAAGTATGACCGTGGCGGCCATCGTATATCCGAAAGCAACCAGCAGTGTGATGACGGCGACGACGCCGAGTACGCACCATTCAAACCATGGCTTGCCCTCATGTGCTTCGGATACATAGGGATGGTTGTGCATGTTGCGATTCCTTCTGTCGAACGGTTACGTGACCACAATAGCAGGCGAATAGCAAAAGGTGGGATTCCGCTTGGACCCGTTGACGGGTCAGGCGGAATCCCACCTTTTTGTGCGTTTTGGCTGAGCTGCTCCCCTCAGAGAGTCCCGATCAGTGGAAGAAATGGCGGGTGCCGGTGAGGTACATGGTCACGCCGGCCTTCTTGGCCGCTTCGATGACCTCCTCATCGCGGATGGAGCCGCCAGGCTGCACGATGGCCTTGACGCCCGCGTCGATAAGCACCTTGGGCACCATCGGCGAACGGGAAGAACGCATCGGATGCCGCGACCGCACCGGTGGCGCGATCGGCACCATCGGCCAGCGTGTTGGCGCGCTCGACGGCCAAATGGCAAGAGTCCACGCGGTTGACTTGGCCCATGCCGATGCCAACCGTGGCCTGGTCGTGGGCCAGCAGGATGGCGTTGGACTTCACGCAGCGGATTGCACGCCATGCGAACACGAGGTCCTTCAGCGTGTCGGCGCCGGCGGCCTCGCCGGCCACGAGCTTCCAGGCGTCCGGATCGTCGCCGACGGCGTTGATCAGATCAGTGTCCTGCACAAGCAGGCCGCCATCGATCTGGCGGATGGCCTCGTGACCCCTCGGCGGCTCGGCCACCTTGAGGATGCGCAGGTTCTTCTTCTTGGTCTGCAGCAGTTCGAGCGCGGCCGGCTCATAGTCGGGGGCGACGATGACTTCGGTGAAAATCGGGCGCACGCTTTCGGCCATCTCAAGAGTGACCTTGGAGTTGCAGGCGATCACACCGCCGTAGGCGCTCATCGGGTCGCAGGCGTGAGCCTTCTTGTGGGCCTCGGCCGCGGTCGCGCCGATGGCCAGACCGCACGGATTGTTGTGCTTGACTACGGCCACGGCAATGGCGGGAGCCATATCCCATACGGTGCGCCAGGCGGCGTCCGCGTCCACGTAGTTGTTGTAGCTCATCGGCTTGCCGCCGAGCTGCTCGGCGTGGGCGAAACCGGTCTGGTTGAGCGGGTCGATGTAGAGGGCGGCCTGCTGGTGGGAGTTCTCGCCGTAGCGCAGGGTGTGCGCACGATCCCAGGTGCGGGTGAACTGGGCCGGGAACTTGGCGGAATCGACTTCAGTGCCCTGATCGTCCTTGTCCACTTCGACGGCGTCCAGAGAGGCCGGCTTGGGCCAGTGCTTGGCGGTCCACTCGTTGATGGTGGCGTCATAGGCGGCGGTGTGCGCGAAGGCCTTGGCGGCAAGCCACTTGCGCTCGTCCAAGGAGAAGCCGGTGCCGTCGGCCACGCGGGAGGCGACCAGTGCATAATCGGCCGGGTCGGTGACGATGGCCACGGTGGCGTGGTTCTTGGCCGCGCCGCTCACCATGGAGGGACCGCCGATGTCGATCTTCTCGATGGTATCGGCCTCGTTGGCGCCGGAGCGCACGGTGTCGGCGAACGGGTACAGGTTGACGACCACCAGGTCGAACGGCTTGATGCCGAACTCCTCGAGCTGCTTGGCGTGCTCGGGGTTGGTCATATCAGCCAGAATGCCGGCGTGAATGTACGGGTTCAGCGTCTTGACGCGGCCGTCGAGGCATTCGGGGAATCCGGTGACATCGGACACCTCGGTTACCTTGACGCCCAGTTCGGCAAGCTTCTTGGCGGTCGAACCAGTGGAAACAACTTCGGTGCCGGCCTTCACGAACGCTTCCGCGAGTACTTCGATGCCTTCCTTATGAAAGACCGAGACCAGTGCTCGACGTATCGGTCGGTTCGTGTTTGTCATCCTGTTCCTCCTTGGATTCTTGTGGTTGTGACGCTAGGAACCGCGCCTGACGAATGGTGGCGGTCTTCGAGGTCGCGGCGGTGGTGCGGGAATCCTTGATTCTCTCAACCAACCAGACTATCGGAAAAACGAGCGCTGTGCCAATCAGCGCGAGCAGCCATGCCGCGGTAAATCCCAGTGCGGTCGAATGACCGACGACTCTGGTGGAGGCCATGACGTCGACGCCTATGTGAGCGAGACGATGATTGCCAAGCGATCCATTGGACAGAACGAACAGCAATGTGGATGCCAGTGAGATCAGCATCGCGCTCAGGCAGAATGCCCCGGCGGAGTAGATCAGCGAAACCAGTACTGGGCCGCGGGTGGACGTATTCCGTATATTCAACGGTCTGCAGGCGAATCCTTGCGGTAGGAATACAGCCAGCAGGCCCACGAGCGCAGCGATGACGAGAGGCGCGTTCAAGGCAACGGTACGCCATAGTTCGCTGCTGACCGGTTCGGGCAGAATACCGAATACCGGAATTGCAGGAAGCTCTTTGGATTGGCCGAGCCATAACGTGAAACTGGCCAAATCACCGATGGCGAATCCGCCGCCGAAGAGCCAGGAAACAGCCCAGAGCATGACGTTGGGTAGCCAGATCAGCATGGCGACGGTGGTGAGAATTCGTGAACCGGTTTCCATCCCGGACAATTCGAACAACGATACGACAGCGGCATGGTTGCGTACCGACCATACGATGACGGTAATCAATCCAATTGCCAGGTATATGCCCAGTATCGCGACGGCCAAGGCGACGCCGATTTTCAGGCAGTGGCGTATGTCCACCGGCACCTGCTTGCGAGTCCAGTCCCTGAATGCTCGCATTTTGGCTGATTCCGGTACGGCTGCGCATAGGAAACCGATCGAGAATACGATGGCTGCTTTCAGCAACACCAGCCACTGGTCATCGACAAGACCTAGTGCACGGATTGCCGGAATGCCTCGTTCAACCCGAGCCAAACAATCAATCCGGCAACATACGCATGCGGCCCGTATGCTTTGATTCGCATGGTGAGTGCATTGATCAGCCATATCAGCAGTATGGTCAACAGCAATGGCGTAATGGTGAGGGTGAACGAATCGGTTCTAAAGCCCGATCCCTCACTCAGCAGCACAACGGCTTGTGTCAACGAGGTTGTGCCGACGGTGAGATTGTCGCCGCCCTCTTCCATGGAGACGACCAATAACATCAGCGCTGTATAGCAGCCTAATGCAACGGTATAGATGGCCATGGATGCGAGGGCGACTATGGCTCCCCGCACCCATTGGCGAATCACGGCTTTCATCACGATTGGTCGGAACCGATCAGTCGATGTTGGCCTTGGCGAGTACGTCGCGCATGATTTCGGCGGCCTGGCCCGGGGTCTTGCCCGCGGGGATACCCGCCGCTTCGAGCGCGTTCTTCTTGTCCTGGGCGGTGCCCTTGCCGCCGGAGACGATGGCGCCGGCGTGGCCCATCTGCTTGCCTTCGGGGGCGGTGAAGCCGGCGATGTAGGCGACAACCGGCTTGGTCATGTGCTCTTTGGCCCATGCGGCGGCGTCCTGTTCGGCGAAGCCGCCGATTTCGCCGATCATCATGACAGCCTTGGTGTCGGGGTCTGCTTCGAATGCCTGCAGGGCTTCCAGCAGCGTCGTGCCGACGATCGGGTCGCCGCCGGCGCCGAGACATGCGGTGAAGCCGATATCGGACAATTCGCCCATGAGCTGGTAGGTGAGGGTGCCGGATTTGGAGACCAGTCCGAGCGGGCCGCGGCCGACGATGCCGTCGGGGATGATGCCCAGATTGACGCCGGGGTTGCCGAGCGTGATGAGACCGGGGCAGTTCGGTCCGATGATGCGCACACCCTTCTTGAGCGCCAGTTCGACGAAGTATGCGGAATCGGCCACCGGAATGCCTTCAGTGATGACCACAATGAGTTCGATGCCGGCTTCGACGGCTTCGACCACGGCGGACTTGGCGAACTTCGGCGGCACGAACACCACGCTGGCCTTGGCACCGGTGGCTTCACGTGCTTCGCCGCAGGTGGCGAACACGGGGATGTCCGCGTCGGCACCGTTCTTGGCACCGGGGAAGGTGACGGATGTGCCGGCCTTGCGCGGGTTCACGCCGCCGACGATATTGGTGCCGGCCTTGAGCATGCGAGCCGTATGGGTCATGCCCTGATGGCCGGTCATGCCCTGGACGATAACGGGAGCGCCGTCTTCGATGAACAGCATCAGCGAACCTCCTTGGACTGGGTCGCCTCACCGGCGAGCTGCGCGGCCTTGGCTGCCGCGCCTTCCATGGTTTCGGACACATGGACATTCGGGTTATTGGCGGAGGCGAGGATATGCAGACCCTCGGCGGCGGCGTTGCCATCGAAGCGCACAACGATCGGCTTGGAACCGCCGAGCTTGGCGACCGCTTCGAGGATGCCGTTGGCGACTTCCACGCAGGAGGTGATGCCGCCATAGACATTGATGAACACGGATTCGACCTGAGGGTCGGACAGTACGATCTCCAGGCTTTCGGCCATGACGGCTGCGGAGGCGCCGCCGCCGATGTCCAGGAAGTTGGCGGGCTTGATGTTGGTGCCCTGTTCCTCGCCAGCGCCGGAGACGGCATCCAGGGAACTCATGACGAGTCCTGCGCCGTTGCCGATCACACCGACCTCGCCGTGCAGGTGCACGTAGTGCAGGCCGTGTTCGCGGGCGCGCTGTTCGAAGGGGTCGGGAACGATGGGATCCACGAAACGCACCCAGCCGTCATGGCGGAAGGAGGCGTTGTCATCCAAAGGAGATCTTGGCGTCCAAGGCGCTCAGCTGCTTGGTGGATTCGTCATCCGGGTCGCCGATCTTGGCGAGCGGATTGATTTCCACGAGCGTGGCATCGTTGTCTTTGAAGCAGCGCCACATCTTGAGCAGAATCTGTGCGGCCTGATCGACGTCCGCGTGGTAGAAGCCGATGCTCTGTGCCATTTCGGTGGCAGCGGCCAGGTCGAAGTCACCGAGCGCATCGATGTGCAGGCGCTTAACGGCCTCCGGATGTTCCTTGGCGATTTCCTCGACTTCGGTGCCGCCGTTGGCAGTGGCCAGCACGTCGAAGTCGCGCGAGGTGCGGTCCACGGAGATGGACACGTAGTATTCGTGCAGGATGTTCTTGGCTTCGGCCACAAGCACGCCGGAAACCTTGTGCTCGTGGATGGTCATCGGCAGGATGGACTCGGATTCAAGAATCGCCTCGTCGCGGTTATGGGCGATCTTGACGCCGCCGGCCTGACCACGATGACCGATCTTGACCTGCGCCTTGATTACGCAGGGATAGCCGATTTTGTCCGCCGCTTCGGCGACTTCATGGGAGTTCTGGGCAAAGATGGCGTCCGGGGTGGGAATGTCCTGTTCCTCGAGCAGCTGACGCGCCTGGTATTCGTAAAGATCCATCGATCCTTCCCTGACTATGTAATTGGTCCGGCATGTAACTGTACACAGTACATGCCGGACCTTGAAAACTGACTGTACGTTGGGTGAGACGAAATCTCAGGCCGGCATCGCGATCAGCGAGCTGCTGGGCTTGCCGCCGAGCTTATCCAGACCGTCGAGGCCATCGAGCCGCATCACGAAACTGAAGCCCGCCACGGTGCCACCGGCCTTTTCGATAAGGTCGGTGGCGGCTTTTTGGCGGTGCCGCCCGTGGCGATGAGGTCATCGACGATGAGCACTCGCTCCCCTGCCTGTACGGCGTCGGTTTCGATTTCGACACTGGCCGTGCCGTATTCGAGGTCATAGGATTCACCGATGGTTTCAGGCGGCAACTTGCCGGCCTTACGCACGGCGATGAAACCCTTACCCAAATGGGCGGCCATGGCCGGGCCGAACAGGAACCCGCGCGATTCGAGACCGGCAATGGAGTCGAATTCGTTCGGGGACACCGGCAGGGCCTCTTCAAGTGCTTTGAGCAGAATCTTCAAGCCCTTGGGGTCGGCGAGCACTGGCATGAAATCACGGAAGATGATGCCTTCCTTGGGAAACCCCGGTACGGAACGCACCAAGGACACCAGATATTCGGCGTCCTGTTGCCCTACCTTGCTCAATGCGTCGATGGTGATGTCCGACTGTGCCATAGTGCTCGCCCCTTTTATGCCTTTGCGATGCGATACGCGGATGGTGCTACCGGATCGAACAGCTTACTTCGTCTTGGTTTCGTTGTCGTCACCGGTCTCGTCAGCGGTGCCTTCCTCGGACACGACGGACGCCTCGATCGGAACCTGACCAGCCTCATCGTTAGCCGGAGCCTCGGTGTCTTCGTCGGGCAGCGGGTTGCCGTTCTCGTCGACCTCATCATCGGACACATAGGCCGGGCGGATGTACTCACGGGCGATGGCATTGAAGCCGAAACGCAACTTGGAGCCTTCGGAGTCGATGACGATCTCCTCATACTGCTCGTCGACTTCGACGACCTTGCCGATCACCTGACCAATGGTGATGACCTCGGTGCCGGGCTGCAGATTGCGACGGAAGTCCTGCTTCTCCTGCTGTTGCTGCTTGGCCTTCTTGGACTGCCACCACATCATGCCGCCGAACACGACGACGATCACGATGAGCATAATGTACTGTTCCACGAAACAACTCCTTCAAACGAGCGACATTGACGAAACCGTCAAGTGTGCAAACAGGAAAAAGTCTAGAAGAGCTTGCTGACATCATCTTTGGGCGTAACCCCCAAATGCTGCCATGCCTTCTCGGTAGCCACACGGCCTTTGGGCGTGCGAATCATAAAACCTTCGCGCACGAGATACGGCTCGCACACGGTTTCCACGGTTTCCGATTCCTCGCCCACCATGGCCGCCAGATTGTTCAGGCCCACGGGTCCACCGTTGAAGTTGCGCACGATGGCATTGAGCACGGCGATGTCCAGCCGGTCGAGGCCTTCGGAGTCGATCTGGTACAGGGCCAGCGCCTCCTTGACGTCGTCCGGCCGCACCACGATCAGGTCGTGGACGATGGCCCAGTCGCGTACACGGCGTAGCAATCGGTTGGCGATACGCGGCGTGCCGCGCGAACGCAACGCAAGCTCATGGGCGGAACCCGTATCGAGGTTTACGCCCAGTACGTTGGCCGAACGTTCGATGAGCTTTTCCAACTCCTCGTGCGGATAGAAGTCGAGATGTGCGGTGAAGCCGAAGCGTGCGCGCAACGGGCTTGGCAGCATACCTTCGCGCGTGGTGGCACCGATGACGGTGAATCGCGGCAGGGTCAGCGGGATGGAGCTTGCGCCTGGGCCTTTGCCGACCATCACATCGACGCGGAAGTCCTCCATCGCGATATACAGCAGCTCTTCGGCGGCGCGCGGCAGACGATGGATCTCATCGATGAACAGCACTTCGCCGACGTCGAGGGAGCTCAGAATCGAAGCAAGATCACCGGCATGTTGAACCGCAGGGCCGGAAGTCACGCGAATCGGCACTTCAAGCTCATTGGCAACGATCATGGCCAACGTGGTTTTGCCCAAGCCAGGAGGGCCGGCAAGCAGAATATGGTCCGGTGGCACATCGCGTTTGCGGGCCGCGTCCAGGAACAGTTGCAGCTGGGCCTTGAGCCGTGGCTGTCCGATAAAGCCTTCGAGAACATGGGGGCGCAGCTCCTCGTCGCTGACCGGCTCGTTGCCGATCGGCTGGGAGGAGACCATGCGCAGCGACTCTTCGTTGGCACCGGTGTTGGAGGTGCCGTAATCCGTTATCTCGCTCATCAGCGGCCCCTATCCATCAGCGCCAAAGCCAGACGTAGCACACGCGGCACATCGTCGGTGGCAAGCGGCGTGGGAATGTCGTTTTCGGCGCAAGCCTCGGCAACGGCCTGCTGGGCGTCCTGCTGACGCCAGCCAAGCGAAATCAGTCCTTCGACAACCTGTTCCGTACCGGTATCCACCGGAGACTTGGATGTTGCCGCCTGAGCGGAAGCACCCTCGATCTGACTCAAATCAATAGAGCCCTTAAGCTCGAGGATGATCTTCTGTGCGCCCTTCTTACCCAGCCCCGGAGCCTTGGCCAGCGCGGTGGCGTCGTTGTCGGCGATGGCGTGGGCCAGCTGACTCGGCGTCAGTGTGGAGAGTAACGATTGGGCCACTTTGGGCCCAATGCCGGAGACCTTGATGAGTTGCAGGAAGGTTTTCTTGGCGTCCCGATCCAGGAATCCATGCAGGGTAATGGCATCCTGAGAGAGGTTCATATAGGTGAAGACGCGGGTGTCTTGCCCGGCGTGCAGACGGCTCAGGTCGGTGGCGGACATGCGCACTTCGTAGCCCACTCCCCCAACATCAATCAATGCGGTATCGGTTTCGACCGATTCAACCCGCCCGGTCAGCATGCCGATCATACAGGTACTCCTTCAGGGCTCCAGGATTCAAGACTCGAACAACTGTTCGAAAGTATACTACATGCCTCGGTCGTGGTTGATGCGGCGGCGCGTGGAGTTCTGTGCGGCCTCAGCCCACTGGCGTTGCGCGGCGGTCAGATGTTGTTCGCGTTCGCCGCCCTGCAATGCGCCTGCCGGGCGCAGCGCATGGCAAATGGCCAAGCCAAGGCATCGGCGGCATCGGCGGGAGTCGGCATTTTGGTGAGGTTCAAAATACGTGTCACCATACGCTCCACCTGAATCTTCTGCGCCTGCCCGTTACCGGTGATAGCCAGCTTGGCTTCGGTAGGCGTATGCAACGCCACGGGAATATTGCGTTGCGCGGCGGCGAGCATGGCGAGGCCGGCGGCCTGTGCGGTACCGAGTACGGTGTTGCGGTTGGATTGTGCGAACACTCGTTCGATGGATACGGCATCGGGTGCGAAGCGATCCATTTTCTCGGACAGGCCGTTGTAGATGGCCAGTAGACGCAGATCCTGGGTGATATCCGGCGAGGACCGCACCACGTCCACGTGAATAAACGAAAGCCGGCGGTGCTCGCCGGCTTCGATCACGCCGACCCCGCAACGTGTGAGCCCGGGGTCGACGCCAAGGATAATCACGAGGATTATTCCTCGTCGAGCTGGGCCATCACCTCGTCGGAAGCGGTCCAGTTGGAGTAGATGTTCTGCACATCGTCGAGGTCATCGAGGTTGTCGATGAGCTTGGACACCTTGCGGGCATCCTCAAGGCTCAACTCGACCTCGTTCTTCGGCTGCATGACCTGGTCGGCGGAATCGTAGTCGAAGCCGGCTTCCTGCAGAGCCTTGCGCACGGTGAACAGGTCGGACGGACCGGTCACAACGGTGAACACTTCACCGTCATCGGTAACGTCCTCGGCACCGGCTTCGGCGGCGGTTTCGAACAGCTTGTCGAAGTCCACGCCCTCGGACGGCACCACGATCTGGCCCTTGCGCTCGAAGTTGAAGGACACGGAGCCGGAGGTGGCCAGAGAGCCGTTGCCCTTGGTCAGGGTGGAACGGACTTCGGCGGCCGCACGGTTGCGGTTGTCGGTCAGGCATTCGATGATAAGGCCAACGCCGGCAGGAGCGTAGCCCTCGTAGACGATGTCTTCGTAGTTGACGGCACCATCTTCAGCACCGGCACCACGCTTGACGGCGCGAGCGATGTTGTCGGCCGGCATGGAGGCCTTCTTGGCCTTGTAGATGGCATCGTACAGGGACGGGTTGCCGTCCGGGTCGCCGCCGCCGAGGCGGGCGGCGATTTCGATGTTCTTGATGAGCTTGGCGAAGAGCTTGCCGCGCTTGGCGTCGATGGCGGCCTTCTTGTGCTTGGTGGTCGCCCACTTGGAATGACCTGACATAATGCTCCTAGCAATTATTGAAACGGATGATGTCAAACGAAACGATTGTAAGCCGTTAATCAGACATACCCGTAATGTTTCCGATGATTGTCTTATTGCGCGTACCGATAAAACCGGTTGCGCGGGTGCCGCACCCGGTCAGGCAAGCGGCAAATGATACTGCGGGGCCAGCTGTTCGAATGCCTGGGCATAGGCGTCTCGCTGGTCGGACAGCAGAATAGGCATGGTACGCGTCTGGGCGACGATGGGCATGAAGTTCGCATCGCCATTCCAACGCGGCACCACATGCTGGTGCAGGTGCGCGGAGACTCCGGCACCCGCGACCTCGCCCTGATTGATGCCGATATTGTATCCGTCCGGACGGGAGACGGTCTCCATCACCTTCATGGCGAGGGTGGTGGCCTTCTCGAATTCGAACAGTTCGGCATCGTCGAGTTCGGTGATGAATCCGACGTGACGGTACGGGCAAATCATGAGATGCCCGACATTGTATGGGTAGAGGTTCATGATGGCGAACACGTGCGTGCCACGCCAGGCGATGAGGCCGTCTTCGTCGGATTTTTTGGGTCCGGCGCAGAACGGGCATTCCTTCGTCTTGGGCTTGGTTGGGCGATCCTCGCTGTTGCGCAGCACATAGGTCATGCGCTGCGGAGTCCACAGTCGTTCGACCGTGTCCTCCTGAGGCGGAAAGTCCGCCGGATTATCGACACGCACGTCAGTCATTTTCGCACCCTTTCTTGGCTCCCCTCTCTGAGGGGAGCTGTCCGTGAAACGGACTGAGGGGAGTGCGAGCCATGCAGAACTCCCCTCAGTCGCCTACGGCGTCAGCTCCCCTCAGAGAGGGAGCCAGTACCATTCACATCACTCAGCCACAGCAGCGTTGAAGTCGTCGGCGGAGTTCACCTGGACGCGCTTCTTGATGACGGTGAGAATCTGCTCGCGAGCAGTGTCCACCGGCACACCGTTGAGCTGGCTGCCGTCGCGGAAGCGGAAGCTGACCGCGTTGTTGTTCATGTCTTCCTCACCGACGATGAGGATGAACGGCACCTTGGACTTGGAGGCGTTGCGAATCTTCTTGCCGAAGCGATCGTCGGAGTAGTCGATCTCGCAACGGACCATCTCATCTTCAAGGGACTTGACGAAGCCGGCCAGATGCGGGGCGAACTCGTCGGCAACCGGCACGCCGAGCACCTGCACGGGGGCCAGCCACGCCGGGAAGGCACCTGCGTAGTGCTCGAGCAGCACGGCGAAGAAGCGTTCGATGGAGCCGAACAGGGCGCGGTGAATCATCACCGGGCGCTGGTGGGTGCCGTCCTTCGCGATGTACTCGAGCTGGAAGCGCTCCGGCAGGTTGAAGTCGAGCTGGATGGTCGAGACCTGCCAGGTGCGGCCGATCGCGTCGCGGGCCTGCACGGAGATCTTCGGGCCGTAGAAGGCGGCGCCGCACGGATCGTCCACGAGCTCGAGGTTGGATTCCTTGGCGACCTCGGCGAGCGTGTTGGTGGCCTCCTCCCAGATCTCGTCGGAGCCGACGTACTTGTTCGGGTCCTTGGTGGACAGCTCGAGGTAGAAGTCGGTCAGGCCAAAGTCCTTGAGCAGGTTCAGCACGAAGGTGAGCAGGCTGGTGAGCTCGTCCTTCATCTGCTCGCGGGTGCAGTAGATGTGGGAGTCGTCCTGAGTCAGACCGCGCACACGGGTCAGGCCGTGGACCTCGCCGGACTTCTCGTAGCGGTACACGGTGCCGAACTCGAAGAGGCGCAGCGGCAGCTCACGGTAGGAGCGCTGGCGCGACTTGAAGATGAGGTTGTGCATCGGGCAGTTCATCGGCTTGAGGTAGTAGTCGGCGCCCGGCTTGGTGATGTTGCCGTCCGCGTCCTTCTCCTCGTCGAGGTGCATCGGCGGGTACATGCCGTCCTTGTACCAGTGCAGGTGGCCGGAGGTCTCGTACAGGCCGCCCTTGGTGATGTGCGGGGTCTGCACGAAGCTGTAGTGGTGCTTGCGGTGCATCTCACGGGAGTAGTCCTCCATCGCGTTGATCACGGCGGCACCCTTCGGGTGGAACACGGCCAGGCCGGGGCCAATTTCATCCGGGAAGGAGAACAGGTCCATCTCGGCGCCGAGCTTGCGGTGATCGCGCTTGGCGGCTTCTTCCAGACGGGTCTGGTAGGCCTTGAGGTCTTCCTTGGTGGCCCATGCGGTGCCGTAGATGCGCTGCATGGTCGGGTTCTTCTCGGAACCACGCCAGTAGGCGGCGGCGGAACGCTCGATCCTGAAGGCCTTGATGTAGCGGGTGTTCGGCAGGTGCGGGCCGCGGCACAGGTCCTTCCCAAACCACATTGCCATCACGGTCTACGTTGTCGTAGAAGCTGAGCTCCTTTTCGGAGATCTCGGTGGCGGCGGCCGGGTCGAGGTGTGCTTCCTTGTCTTCGATCAGTTCGATCTTAAAGGGCTGGTCGGCCTCTTCCTTCAGAGCCTCTTCCTCGGTCACGGAACGGCGGCGGAAGGACTGGGAGGACTTGATGATGCGCTGCATGCGCTTCTCGATGTCCTTGAGGTCGTTCGGGGTGAAGGGCTGGTCGACCTGGAAGTCGTAGTAGAAGCCGTCCTTGATGACGGGGCCGACGCCGAGCTTGGCGTTCGGGTAGACTTCCTGCACGGCCTGGGCCATGACGTGGGTGGCCGAGTGACGCATGATTGCGAGGCCGTCTTCGGAGTCGAGGGCGATGGGGTCGACGGTGTCGCCATCGTTCAGCGGCGTGTACAGGTCACGGTTCTCGCCGTTGATCTTGACCGCGATGATGTTCTTGTCTTCCGCGAACAGTTCTACGCCGGTGGTGGTTGCTTCCACCTCCTTCGCTTCGCCGTTGACGGTTATGGAGATGGTAGCTTGCGCCATGATTTGTCCTTTGCTATCGGGGCCCGCGGTACTAATGTGCAGGCCTGGACTGGTTAATCAACGTAGGACACGATAGGTTGGGCGTGCGACAAATACCACCAGCATCTGAACCAGTACGAAAAAACCTCGCCGAAGCGAGGTTTCGTTGTGGAGCGGACAACGGGACTCGAACCCGCGGTCTCAACCTTGGCAAGGTTGCGCTTTACCAACTAAGCTATGTCCGCAAAGGAATCCGCCGTGAGAAGCGGAATCCAGTGGGCGATGTAGGAATCGAACCTACGACCCCTTCGGTGTGAACGAAGTGCGCTAGCCGCTGCGCCAATCGCCCGAATATTCGGTTCTTCAGTTATATCCAGTCGAATTGCTTCGACTTTCGTGGGCGATACAAGATTCGAACTTGTGACCCCTTCCGTGTCAGGGAAGTGCGCTACCACTGCGCCAACCGCCCGGGTCATATTTCATTCCATTGAATCGCTTCGCTGGTCTGAGAGGTGGGTACGAGAGTCGAACTCGTCTATACGGCTTTGCAGGCCGCTGCCTAACCGCTTGGCTAACCCACCGTAAGGTCTGTCAACTCACGGACCTAGAGCGGACAACGGGACTCGAACCCGCGGTCTCAACCTTGGCAAGGTTGCGCTTTACCAACTAAGCTATGTCCGCGTGTGTTTCCTTGGCGAGGTCTCCCTGCCGAAGCACGGGTGTTTACTATACACATATGCGTGTAGTTCGTCCAGCTGCGGCGTGTCGCCTGTAATTGCATACTCTCGCTTATGGCTAAAGCGTGCGCTTCGGGCAATGAACTCCAGTTACTCTAGAGGTATGAGTGAAGCAGCGAAGGACACCGGCGCAGTATTGATCGCCGCATTCGAGGGATGGAATGACGCCTGTCAGGCGGCGACGAACGTGGTGCGCCATCTGGTCAAGCGATATGAGTCCGGCGAGATTCGTCATATTAGATGTGATGATTTCTATGACTATCAGGTTGCCCGTCCTATGCTGTGCCATGTTTCGGGTCGCACCAATCTTATCTGGCCGCAGACCACGTTCTACGACATCACGTTGGACGCAGGCGAGCATATCTATGCGCAGATCGCCCCCGAACCGAACTATCGGTGGAAGGAATACTGTAGCCAGAGTCTGGCCATTGCCGATGAGCTGGATGTCAATCGGATCATTACGTTAGGTTCGATGTTCTCCGATTGCCCGCATACCCGTCCGTTGCCCATCGCCGTCAGCGACGGAGACTGTCAATGCGAAGGAGACCGGTCGTACAACGGCCCGGTAGGCATTCCTACCGTTTTGGATGTGGCCGCCGCGCAGCAAGGTTTTGCTCATTCCTCGATGTGGGTGTCCATCCCCCAATATTTGGGCAGTGACGAATGCTCAGCCGGCACTATACGATTGCTGGATGCGTTGGGCAAGCATATCGGCTTCACCTTCGATACGGCAGACCTGAAACAGAAAGCCGAACAGTGGAAGGCGCAGGCATCGATACTGGTTCGTTGCAATGACCAGCTTCATGATTATGTGGAGCATTTGGAGCACGACTACGACTTGCAGCAGAAGGCCGAGGCGGAGGCTTCCTTGGGAGCGCCCGAGGCTGAACAACTAGTCAAAGAAGCGGAAGCGTTTCTACGCCAGATGGGCAATTAGCCCTATATGCACAATGCTCCCGCTGACGGGAGCTGGCTCGCGTATCGAGACTGAGGGTGGCCGCTGGCATATTCCAGTGACCACCCTCAGTCAGCTTCGCTGCCAGCTCCCGCCGGCGGGAGCACCATTATATTGAGTCGCCTATTGACCCGTCTTATGCCGCAGCCACCACGGAGGGATCGATGGCCGGCAGCACGCCCACAATCAGCAGCAAGGCGACGACCACAGCCAAACCGATGCGGTAGATGGCGAAGGCCTTATAGGAGAAGTTCGATACGAACTTCAGGAATCCGATGATTACGATGTAGCCGAGTACGAAGCTGATGACCATGGCTACGAGGGTCGGCCCCCAGCCGGGGAACATCGCATCGGTTTTGTAATTCTTCACGGCCTTGATGGCTTCGAGCAAACCTGAGCCGAACACCGCGGGGATGGCCATCAGGAAGCTCAGACGCACAGCGGCCTCACGCGTGTAGCCCAGTGCGCGACCGACGGTGATGGTGCCGCCGGAAGCGGGACACACCAGGAATCAGCGCCATGGACTGGCCCAAACCGAAGAGGAATGCATCACGATACGTCATATCATTCATAGTTTGTTCTGGCGAGCCTTGGCATCCACCATCCACAGCAGAATGCCGAATACCAACAGCACGGTTACCGTAATCCACAGGTTGCGCAACGAGGTTTCGATGACGTTCTGCAGAGTGAAGCCGAGGATAATAATCGGAATCGAGCCGACGATAATGTTCCAGCCGAGTGTGGCGTAATTGTCGCCGCGGCCCATGCGGGCCTTCCAATCCTTGCCGTTCTTGCCGAACAGGCAGCTGAACCAGTGAGTAAGAATATTGATGATGTCGTGACGGAAATACAGAATCACCGCAAGTTCGGTGCCGATTTGGATGATGGCGGTAAACGCCGCACCGGGATCAGAGCCCAGCATCAAATCGCCGAAAATACGGATATGCGCGCTGGAGGATACAGGAAGATATTCGGTCAGCGCCTGAACGATGCCGAGAATGATCGCTTGGAAAAAATTCATAACCCCTCGTGATTTCTAAGTATTTGATGTGTTATGACGATGAACACCCTACCCAAGGGGGGTGTAGAACAACACTAAGAATCGGTAACATCCACGGCTTCTACAATGAAAGTGGATATAGTACGTCAGCGACGAAGGGAGCATTATGGCCACGTATCGCAAAAGCAGGGCATTCGCACCGGAAGGATTCTTCGAATGCGAGGGTCGAGGACTCGAATGGTTGGGAGCGGCTCATGCGCAGGGCGGCCCGCGCGTGGTGCAGGTATACGGCTGGGGCAAGGATTATCTGGATATCGAACGTGTGGGTAGCGCGTCTCCCACGCCTCAGGCGGCACGAGCTTTTGGCGCGGCTCTGGCCCATATGCATGATGCGGGTGCCGAATATTTCGGGTCTGCGCCTGACGGATATAACGGCACATGCTATTTCGGACCATTGCAGGACCCGGTGAAAATGGATACCGGCGAGTGGACCGACCCGATCAGCTATTTCGCTGATGGACGTCTGCGCCCGATGGTCAACCTTGGTGTGAGGCGTGGCGAGCTGGATAAGCGCGATGTCGAGCTGACTGAGCGTGTGATTGAAGCGCTGCCGGATCTGATGGGCCGCGCCGCGGGCCGACAAGCCGGCGCGCATCCACGGTGATCTGTGGAGCGGCAATGTGATGTGGACCGCCGATTCCGGGCAGTCCGAGGCCGTGCTCATCGACCCGGCGGCACATGGCGGTCATCGCGAGGAGGATCTGGCTATGCTGCACCTGTTCGGTATGAGCTATCTGAGCGAAATCACCGAGGGCTACCAGTCCGTACATCCGTTGAAGGCCGGGTGGCAGGAGCGCATCACGCTCTGGCAGCTCTACCCCATCGCCGGCCACTGCGTCTTCTTCGGCGGCGGCTACGTCAACGAATACCGCTCCATGTGCCGCTCCCTGCTGAAGTAACAGACTTGGCTCCCCTCTCTGAGGGGGAGCCAAGAACGCATCCGCTCTCAGCTCAGTGCGTCCTTCAACTTGCTGAAGAAGCCTTTCTTTTGACCGGCCTGTGGGCGGGAGGCTTGGGAGACGTGCGTGGCACCTGAATCGTGCGAGGCGGCGAACTGTTCGATGAGGCCACGCTCGGTTTCGTTGAGCTTGGTGGGGATAAGCACATTGACGTGGGCGATGAGATTGCCACGCTCGTCCTTGTTGCGGATGTTCGTGACGCCCAGTCCCTTCAGCGTCACCGTGTCCTCAGGCTGGCAGCCGGCCGGGATGGACACGGTCTTCTCACCATCGAACGTATCAATGGACAGATCGTGGCCGAGCACGGCCCAGCTCATCGGCACCTGAATCCAGCAGTGCAGTCGTCGCCATCGCGAGTGAACTGCTTATCCGCCTTGATGCGGATGTCGATGTACAGGTCGCCGGCAGCGCCGCCGCCCTCACCCACTTCGCCCTGGTTGGCCAACCGCAGACGCGCGTTGTCGTTGATGCCGGCGGGCACGGTAACGCCCACGGTACGCGTGGTGCGCACACGGCCGTGGCCCATGCAGCTGGGGCACGGGTTCTGGATGATGGTACCGTGGCCCTCGCAACGTTCACAGGGGGCGGAGGTCATCATCTGGCCGAGCATGGTGCGCACGACCTTCTGCATGAATCCCTGTCCGTGGCAGTCGGGGCAGGTGGCCGGCTGTGCGCCGCCCTGGGCACCGGAGCCACCGCACTCCTGGCACAGGGAGAACGTATTGATCTTGACATGCGCGGTGCCGCCGAACACCGCCGTCTTCAAATCGATGGACGCCGAGGCCAAGGCATCGCGGCCGGGCTGGGTACGCGGCACCGGGCCCTGTGAGCCACCACCGAACGCGGAACCGAAGAACGTGGAGAACACGTCGCTCATATCGCCGAAGCCCGCCCCGGAGAAGCCGCCGGCACCTGCGTTCGGATTGTTCGGGTCGACTCCCGAATCATACATACGGCGTTTGTCCGGATTGGACAGCACATCGTAGGCGTTGTTCACTTCCTTGAACTTGTCCTCGAATTCGGGGCCCGCGATGTCGGGGTGGTATTTACGGCTGAGCTTGCGGTATGCCTTCTTGATCTCGTCTTCACTGGCGCCGCGTTCCACACCCAGCGTCTCGTAATAATCTGCCACTTGATTGATCCTTTGTGTTCGTTTGGTCTGCGGGTCATTGTGCCACAGACGGCGGTCAGTCTTGGGTCCGGCCCTCGGAGAGGAAGGCGGTCAAATATCTGGCTACGGCCCTGACGGCGGCCATAGTGGCCGCATAGTCCATGTGGGTCGGCCCTATGGAGCCAACGAAGGCGATGGGTTCCGTATCGTCCGTCTGGCTCTCCGTCTCGGATTCGGTTTCGGGTTCGCCTACGGGATCGTTCCCCGCCGGTTCGCCCGCCGCTCCGCTGCGCCCATAGCCACCGCTGACCACGGAAGCATGCAGTAGTCCGGGGGTGTGCATTTCGGAGCCGATGGCCACGCCCACGCCGGATGCATTCGTCTCCTCGCTCAGGTTGCTCATGAGCTTCATCAGCACGACCTGTTCTTCCAGCGCGTCGAAGAGCGGGGCCAGATCGGCCAGGGACCGGGAGTGGGCCAGGTGCGAGGTGCCGGACATGTACAGTTCGTTCGCGCGTTCGTCCAATGCCATCGATTCGAAGGCGTCGGCCAGCGCGTCGGCCACGCCACGCACCGACTCGTAGCCGGCGCTGGCGGCGATGGATCGCACGGTCTCCGCGGATTTCGATAGGGACAGCCCGTCGCATTGTTCGTTGACGGTGTTGGAGAGCCGGTTGATCTCGTCCACGGCGGGCATGGATGCGATGGTCAGGCCGTGCTGGGCCACGCGGCCGGTGTCGGTAATCACCACGGCGAGCAACGTGGTCATGGCAACGGGCACCATCTCCACGTGCCGCAATGTGGCCTTGGCCAGCGACGGCGAGGCGACTACAGCCACTTGACCGGTGATTTCGGACAACAGTCGTGCCGAACGTTGCAACGCATCCTTGAGACTCACCGATCCGGACAGGAAGCTGTTGATGCCGCGGCGTTGCGCCTCACTGAGCGGCACCACGGTAGCAAGTCGGTCCACAAAGTATCGATAGCCCTTTTCGGTGGGCACGCGACCGGCCGAAGTGTGCGGCTGAATCAGATAGCCTTCGTCCTCCAGAGCGGCCATGTCGTTACGGATGGTGGCCGAACTGACGCCGAGATCATGGTCGCGCGTCAGCGAAGTGGAGCCCACGGGCTCCTGAGAACGGATGTAATCCTCCACCACGGCGCGCAGCACCAGCATGCGTCTTGATTGCGTCATGCGCGCCTCCTTATATATACATATTCATATCAGTCACGGTTCACTCAGGGCGTACCCCGACGGTCGGTTCGCCACGCTGCGACACGCGGGAGCCTAGAAATATTGCCTCTTTCTTGGCTCCGCCACGTGCAGGTGGCGCACTTCACCTTAGAACATTGTATTAGCACTCCTTAAGCTTGAGTGCTAATGCGTTCGTTTGCAGCGTAGCAATGTTCACTGTGAGCGCTAACAGAACACAAACTACCAAAACACGCCAAAATTGCTCCACAACGTCGCAAACCGACGCTAGCATGGTAATCGCAATGTGAGGGCGTCAAGCGCCCGGCACAAGCCGGATACGCGGCCCGACCAATTGGAAGGAAAGTAATCCATGACCGAATTCAAGGAGACCGAGCTCGACGAGCGCGCCATCAAGATGGCGAAGGTCCTTTCGGCTGACGCGGTTGAGAAGGCAGGCTCCGGCCACCCCGGCTCCCCCGTCTCCCTGGCGCCCGTCGCCTACACGCTGTACCAGCACTTCATCAAGCACGATCCGAATGATCCCGACTGGGAAGGCCGCGATCGCTTCATCCTTTCCGGTGGCCACGCCTCCCTCACCCAGTACGTCCAGCTGTACTTCTCCGGCTACGGCGTGACCCTGAACGACCTTAAGAACTTCCGTGGCGGCGCTGCCACCCGCACCCCGGGCCACCCGGAGTACGGCCTGACCCCGGGCATCGAAATGACCACCGGCCCTCTGGGCCAGGGCTTCGCCTCCGCCATCGGCTTTGCCTATGGCGAGCGTTTCCAGCGCGGTCTGCTTGACCCGGAGACCCCGAAGGAAGATTCCCCGTTCTACCACAAGATCTGGGCCATCTGCGGTGAAGGCGACATCGAGGAGGGCATCTCCGGCGAGGCCGCTTCCCTTGGCCGCCAACCAGAAGCTCGGCAACCTGACCGTGATCTTCGACGCCAACCGCATCCAGATCGAAGGCGACACCAACCTGGTGCTGGCCGAGGACGTGCTCAAGCGCTTCCAGGCCTACGGCTGGTACACCGACGAGTTCAGCTTCATCCAGCCCGACGGCTCCTACAAGGAGGACATCGAGGGTCTGGCTGACGTCATCGCCAAGGCCGAGAAGGCCGCTCCGGACCAGCCGAAGCTCATCAAGGTTCACTCCCTGATTGCTTGGCCGACCCCGGGCAAGACCAACGATCCGTCCTCCCACGGTTCCAAGCTGGGTGCCGAGGCTGTTGCCGGCCTCAAGGAAGCCCTCGGCTACGATCCGGAAGAGAACTTCCACGTTGACGAAGAGGCTCTGGCTCACGCTCGCAAGGTTGCCGAGCGCGGTCTCGAAGCCCACAAGGAATGGGACGAGAAGTTCGACGCTTGGCGCAGGCCAACCCGGACAAGGCTGCCCTGTACGACCGTCTGAAGGCCGGTGAACTGCCGGAAGGCTTCGACAAGGCCCTTGACGACCTTGAGGCCACCTTCGAAGTCGGCAAGGGTGTCGCCACTCGTGGCGCCTCCGGCTCCGTGCTCAACGCCATCGCCGCTGTCATGCCGGAACTCTGGGGCGGCTCCGCCGACCTCGGTGGCTCCAACAAGACCGACCTCAAGGGCGCTGCTACCTTCGCTCCGGCCGAGTGCGCCACCAAGCAGTGGCCGAACTGCAACGAGTTCGGTCGTCAGCTGCACTTCGGCGTGCGCGAGTTCGCCATGGGCTGCATCACCAACGGCATCCTGCTGGGCTCCCACACCCGTCCGTTCGGCGGCACCTTCTTCATGTTCTCCGACTACGAGCGTTCCGCCGTTCGTCTGGCCGCCCTCATGGAGATCCCGAACCTGTACATCTGGTCCCACGACTCCGTCGCCGTCGGCGAGGATGGCCCGACCCACCAGCCGGTTGAGCACCTTGCTTCCTTCCGCGCGATTCCTCAGCTTGAGGTCATTCGCCCGGCCGACGCCTTCGAGACCGCCGAGGCTTACCGTTACTTCTTCGAGAAGAAGAACACCCTGCCTGGCGCCATGGTTCTGACCCGTCAGGGTGTCCCGGTTCTTGCCGAGACCGCTGCCAAGGCCAAGGACGGTGTCAAGAAGGGCGCTTACGTTCTGGTCGACACCGAGGGCACCCCGGACGTCATCCTCATGGCTTCCGGTTCCGAGGTCCAGTGGGCTGTGGCTGCCGCCAAGACCCTGGCCGGCGAGGGCGTCAAGGCCCGCGTCGTGTCCGTGCCGTCCATGGAATGGTTCGAGGAGCAGGACGCCGAGTACAAAGGAGGCCGTGCTTCCGGCCGCTGTCAAGGCTCGTGTCTCCGTCGAGGCCGGCGTTGCCATGCCGTGGTACAAGTACCTCGGCTCCTACGGCAAGCCCGTCTCCATCGAGCAGTTCGGCCTGCAGGGCGACGGCGCTCAGAACATGATCGACCTCGGCATCACCGCCGAGCACGTGGTGGAAGCCGCCAAGGCCTCCATCGCCGAAGTCGAAGCCGCCAAGTGAGTCCCCTAGCCTCCCTCTGACGAGGGAGGCTTGTACTCAAGACTCCACCTAATCGGCCCTCTCGTTAGAGGGGGTCTACTTAAAGATTTGTTCCAATACGGAATATAAGGAGAAAAATAAATGACTGAAGCAACTCAGCGTACGTCTGACAACGGCGTTTCCATTTGGCTGGACGACCTGTCCCGCTCCCGCATCGAGTCCGGCTCCCTGCAGGACCTCATCGCCAACAAGAACGTCGTCGGTGTGACCACCAACCCGTCCATCTTCCAGAAGGCCCTGAGCCAGGTCGGCCCTTACGACGCTCAGCTCAAGGAGCTCGGCAAGGTTGACGTTGAGACCGCTGTCCGCGAGCTCACCACCACCGACGTGCGCAACGCCGCCGACATCTTCCGCGAGATCGCTGAGCTACCGACTTCGTCGACGGCCGCGTCTCCATCGAGGTCGACCCGCGTCTGGCCCACGACACCGAGAACACCGCCAAGCAGGCTGTGGAACTCTGGGAGAAGGTCAACCGTCCGAACGCCATGATCAAGATTCCGGCAACCCTCGAAGGCCTGCCGGCCATCACCGCCACCCTGGCCAAGGGTATCTCCGTCAACGTCACCCTGATCTTCTCGCTCGAGCGCTACGAGCAGGTCATCGACGCTTACATCGAGGGCATCGCTCAGGCTGCCGCCAACGGCCACGACCTGAAGCACATCGGCTCCGTCGCTTCCTTCTTCGTGTCCCGCGTGGACAGCGCTGTCGACAAGCTGCTGGAAGCCAACGGCTCCGACGAGGCCAAGGCTCTGGAGGGCAAGGCCGCTGTGGGCCAACGCTCGCCTGGCTTACGAGCTCTTCGAGAAGAAGTTCGCTGAGGATCCGCGTTGGGCCGACCTGGCTGCCAAGGGCGCCAAGGTTCAGCGTCCGCTGTGGGCTTCCACCGGCACCAAGAACGCTGCCTACTCCGACTGCAAGTACGTTGACGAGCTCGTTGCCAAGCACATCGTCAACACCATGCCGGAGAAGACCCTGAACGCTCTGGCCGACCACGGCAACGGCGCTCCGTCCATCGAGGGCACCTACGAAGAGTCCCACGCCATCATCAACAAGCTGGCTGAGCTCGGCATCAACCTCAAGGGCGTCACCGACAAGCTGGAGGCCGACGGTGTCGCCGCCTTCATCAAGTCCTGGGATTCCGTGCTGGCTGACGTCCAGTCCGGCATCGACCGCGTGAACGCCTGAGATTTGACGACTGATGCGTGTTTAGCGCACTAGTTGATTAGCTCACAGAAGCCCCGACCCCAACCGGTCGGGGCTTCTTGCGTTTGTTGCTACAGTGGTACGGGCGCATGAGAGAAAGGCCGAACCGTAATGGACAAACTTGTCGCACGCCAGCGGTTGGTGATGACCTTTATCTTCTTTTCGATGTTCTTCGGAGCGGGCAACCTGATCTTCCCGCCGTTTGTCGGCGCTCAGGCCGGTTCCGCGACCATACCGGCGGCCATCGGTTTCATCGTCTCCGCAGTCGGTCTGCCGATTCTCGGCGTGCTGGCGGTCACCTTCGCCGGCGGTTTCGACAAACTCGCCAGCCGGGTCTCCCCCAAATTCGCCTTGTTCCTCGGCGTGGCGATCATGCTCACCATCGGCCCGTGCTTTGCGATTCCGCGTACGGCGACCACCTCATTCGAAATGATGGTGGCTCCTTTCGTACCGTCCTCCTATGGCTGGCTGGACGCGGCGCTGGCTATGCTGCCTTTGCAGCAATACCAGCTTGGCTGGGTCATGCCGGCCATCCTCGGCGTCGCCATTGGTATCGCCGATGCTCCGCGGCGGTAGGTTCCCGGTCTGTGCCGGAGTCTGGCGGTCGGTCGGTGATGGCGGCTGCCGCAGTGTCCCTCCTATAAACGGCATACAGAATTCCTGTATGCCGCTGGTCTCCGCCCATCTGCCATAGTTATACTGGCATCATCGACGACGGCGATAACGGCATAAGGTGGGGTGAGTCATGGACACCAGTGATAGACAGATAGCGGAAACCGGCCGGAATCGTGAGCTTGGGCTGATTCCGGCCATGGTGATGGCGGTTGTTGCGACGCTCAGCGGTGCCGGTGTATCGTTCGCTCCACTATATGAGCGCATTTGGGGCGGCATGATGTTGCATCCGAATTGTCCGGCGATTGGCAGAATGACCTACTATCTCTCGGGCCAAGCAACTGACGATTATGAAGCCTGCGTCACCTCACCACTGTGGTTTATGACGGTGACTGCGCTGAGTGTTGTCGCGATTCTCTGTCTGACTGTTGCGGGAGTACAGGGCTTTTCGCGCCATCGGCTCCGTTCGGTGTTTAGTGTTCTTATTGCGGCAGTGGCTGTTGCGATCATATTGGTGTTGAGTGCGAATACCAAGATTGTAACGTTGTGGGCGATGTATGCGGTGACGTGGCTGGTGCACGCCATAGTCACCTCATATCTGAGCAACGGTTGGATACGAATCGCGCGACTGTTGTTCGTATGGCAGATTGGCGTGATGCCGGTATTCGTCACCGAATATTCAGTATCCGACGAGGTCAACTTCAGCGGCGGCGCAACCATCGCTTGCGGACTTGGACTTGCGGCATATGCGCTGGTGCGATGCGCCTCTCTTACCATCGACTCGCAAAACAACAGTAATCGAATCACGCCAGAACGCAGTGGTATACGGGCTACCTCCTTGCACGACCTGTTCCACACCATCAGCATCAACGCATCCGCCATACGCAATTGCTCTGTTCCCGTTGCCCTGTTCTGGTCAGGTATCACGTTCTTTACCTACAGCTACAACACTGGTGGACACACCGATTTCTGCCCAGCGCTATCGGCAACTGACAATGCAGGTCTTGTCGCTTATTGCATCGGCCATGAAGCTTTGGGACTGCTGACCGTCGTGTTGTGCGTGCTGCCATTGTTCTCCCTGCTTTCGGCGATTACGGCCATCACGTTGGCTGCACGCAACGCAAATAACGGCGGTAACGCTGCCAATGCCGATGGCTCTCGAAATTCAGCCGCCGTGTGCTATCTGCTCCTGGCAACCGCACTGTCCGCCACGGCCTTCGTCATCGCCTTCACCTTGGCATAGCGTGGACCACCATGTCGCGGTTCGCGCGATCGCTGGGATACAGCGCTTCCTACGCACGACGCGACACCACCGGCATAAGATCTCCTTCATATCACGAAACAACGGGCATCCGTTTTGCGAGGTATTCCATCCGTCCCGTGTTTCGCAACGCATGAGACGGCACATCCATTGAATCAGGAGTCTAGACCATATCTCGCCGAACCTTGCGGTAGTGGCATAGAACAGGAAGCCGGCCACGATGCCGGAGAATGCGGCGAGCACCGACACCAGTGCCGTGGCGGAGACGATCTGAGTGACGAAGGCCATGCGGATCGCCTGGCGGACGCGCTCCATGTGCCGGGCGCCGAAGTTGAACCCGATGATCGGTTGGATGCCTTGCTGGAAGCCGCTGGTCAAGACGCTCACGATCTGCATCAGCGAGGTGATGATGGTGATCGACGTGACATAATCGTCGCCGCCGTAGCGTTGCAGCCCCACGTTGAACACCACGTTGAACAGTCGGTCGATGATCGTGTACGAGGCGTTCGCCGCCTGCGCCACGATGGTGGGGACCGACATGGTCAGGGCCAGACGGGGCACCGGCTTGGTGCCCAGCCCGGCATCGATCGTGTTCGCCTGCGCCAAGGATCATCTCTGCCAGTAGTAGCTGAAGAAGTCGGAGATCTCCCCCATGGTTTCGCGCAGCATGCCCATGCGCGGCAGGTACACCACGCGGAAGTGGTCGGGGCGATGCCAGTTGAACGCGCCGCCGTGGCTGATGAGGATGTGCTTGTCATGCAGCAGGTCGAGCGCGAACTGCTCGTCCGAGTGGATGTTGAAGCGTTTGACGTCGATCTTCGGGAAGATGTAGAACGCGGCCTTCGGCTTGACGGCGGTGATGCCGGGGATCTGGTTGAGCATGTCGTAAACGAGGTCGCGCTGGTCGTGCACGCGGCCGCCCGGCACGATGTAGTCGTTGACGCTCTGGTGGCCGCCGAGCGCGGTCTGCACCACGGACTGGGCGGGCACGTTCGAGCACATGCGCATGTTGGCGAGCATGTTGAGGCCCTCGATGTAGCCCTTGACGATGCGCTTGTTGCCGGACAGGATCATCCAGCCGATGCGGTAGCCGGCGATCATGTGCGATTTCGACAGGCCGGAGAAGGTCACGCAGAACAGTCCGGGGCCATCGAGGCGATGGAGATGTGCTGCAGGCCGTCCATGACGAGGCGATCGTAGATTTCGTCGGAGAAGATGATGAGCTGGTGTTCGCGCGCGATGTCGACGATCTGCTGGAGCACTTCCTTTGGGTAAAGTGCGCCGGTGGGGTTGTTCGGGTTGATGATGACAATCGCCTTGGTGTTGCTGGTGATCTTGGAACGGATGTCATCGATGTCCGGATACCATTCGGACTGTTCGTCGCACAGGTAGTGCACGGCGGTGCCGCCGGCCAGGTTCACGCAGGCGGTCCACAGCGGGTAGTCCGGGGAGGGCACGAGCACTTCGTCGCCGGTGTCGAGCAGCGCGGACATGGACAGGTTGATGAGCTCGCTGACGCCGTTGCCGGTGTAGATGTCGTCGATGGTGACGTTCGGGATGTTCTTCAGCTGCGCGTACTGCATGATGGCCTTGCGCGCGGAGAACAGGCCCTTGGACGGCGAGTAGCCTTCGGTGTCGGTGAGCTGGTGGGCCATGTCATAGACGACTTCGTCCGGCGTGCGGAAGCCGAAGGGTGCCGGATTGCCGATGTTCAATTTCAGGATGTGGGTGCCGTTGGCCTCCATGCGCATCGCCTCGTCGGCGACCGGGCCGCGCACGTCGTAGAGCACGTTGTCGAGCTTGTGCGATTTGCCGAAGGTACGGCGGCGGCCCACGGGAATCTCGCTGTCCGTCTGGGGCTTGGCGGCACCCGTGGCAAGCGGTGTGGCGGCGTGTTCGCCGTCCGTGACGTTGTTGGAGGCGTCCGAGTTCAATTGCGTGGTGGATTCCTCGCCGCGCAGCCAGTTCGCGTCGACGTCCAGTTCGCTGGCCAGGAATTCGAGCACGTCCTCGCGGGGCATGGTCTTGCCGGCCACGTATTGGCTGATATGGCTCTTGCCCATCTTCACACCACGGTGCTCAGCGGCGTGCACCAAATCGACCTGCTTCAATCCCCTACTGTTCATCGCATTGCGCAGACGTTCCGCAAACACCGATACGCTCATATCCTTATGCCTCCAACCGGGAGTTCAATTTATCTTTTGAACAACGGTTCAAAGCATACTCCCGGTTCAACACAAGTTCAATTTTGGCGTGTTCTCGAGTCTCGGCCGGTTCAGCCCAACTGCGCTTCAATCCATTGGGCGACGCCGTCCTCGTTGTTGGGCGGGCAGATCTCGTCGGCGATGGACAACACCTTGGGGTTCGCGTTGGCCACGGCCACACCCCGGCCGGATTCGCTCATCATGTTGATATCGATGAGGTCGTCGCCGAAGGCGGCGGTCTGTTCGAGCGGCACGTCCAGTCGCTCGCACAGCAGGTGCAGCGCGTGCTCCTTGTTGGCCTGCGGGTTCATGAGCATCCACATCACGCCTTCGCTGATGGAGATGTCGAAGTCCGGCGGAATCAGCGCACGCAGCTCGTTCCACTGTTCAGGCTCGGGGAAGATGGTGATCTTATCCGCCACGCCTTCGGGCACGTCGTGGAAGTTCGTGTATTGGAAGGCCTGAGTTTTCCAATACACGCGCACATCGAAGTTGGTGTAGCGCACGTCGTTCATCACGATGCCGAGCTTCAGGCCGGGTATACGATCGAGCAGGAACAGACAGACTTCGCAGGCACGCCGTGAGGAGAAGCCAATCTTGATCAAATGGTTCTCATCGGCCGGCGTGGCCCCTGAGGTGAGCAGGTCGAAGTCGGAGTGGGCCGGGTCGAAATCGATGAGGGCGCCGTTCAGATAGATCACGGCGTCCACCGGCAGTTTTTCGGCGAACTGGAGGCCGGTACTCACCGGCCGCGCGGTGGCGATGGCGAATTTGCAGTCCGGCATCGTGCGCGCGGTTGATGGTGTCGATGCTGCGCTGGGTGATGAACCGGTCCTCGAATACCTCGGCGTCGTGCAGCAACGTGCCGTCGAGGTCGGCGACCAGCAGTCGGGGTTGTTTCGGCGTGATGGCGTCGAGAATCACAGCAGACCCTCGCAGTGTTCACGCACGAGTTCGGCGGAATGGTGCAGTTTGGTCCGCTCGTCCTCGCTCAGATCGAGTTCGACGATCTCGTTGGCGCCGTTGGCGCGCAGTTCAGTGGGGACGCCGAGGAACACGTCATGTTCGCCGTATTCGCCGTCCAACAGGGTGGAGACGGGCACGATGCGGCGTTCGTCCCACAGGATGGTCTGCACGATGCCGGCCACGGTGGAGGCGATGCCGAAGTTGGTGCCGCCCTTGGCCGCGACGATCTCATCGCCACGGGTGCGGGTCTTCTCTTCGATTTCGGTGGTGGACACGGAGGCGAAACGGTCTTGGTTGTCGGCCAGGAAGCGGGCGAATGGCTTGCCGCCGAGCGAGACGGTGGACCATGCGGTGAACTGGGAGTCGCCGTGTTCGCCCATCACGAAGCCGCCCACGTTACGCGGGTCAAGGCCGGTCTCTTCGCCGATGATGGTCTTGAGGCGCGAGGTGTCGAGCGCGGTGCCGGTACCGAGCACCTTGGGTGCGCGGCAGGCCGGAACGTTTCCAGGCATACCAGGCCATCACATCGACCGGGTTGGAGACCATGACGATCACGCCGTCGAAGCCGGAGGCCATGACGTTGTCGACCACTTCGCCCACAAGGCCCACGGTGAAGCCGAGTTCGGCCATGCGGTTGGAGTTGGCCGGCGGCTTGCGGCCCACGGTGATGACGACGATGTCCGCGTCCTTGCAGTCGGCGTAGTCGCCGGCGCGCACCTTGACGTGGCGGTCCTGGAATTCGCTGCCGTCATCGAGGTCGCGGGCCTCCCCCAGGGCTTTGGCGGCGGAGCGGTCGATGAGCACGAGCTCATTGCACAGGCCGTGCGTGACGATGCCGAAGGCGGCGGTGGCACCGACCTGGCCGGTGCCGACGATAACGACTTTGTTGCGGTTCATAGTGACCATGGTGATGTCCTTTCGTAATACTCGATAGAACGCATACGACCCATGACCGACGGTAACGGTCATGGGTCGCGAGCGACAAGTCTATATGGCGTGCAAGCCGATCAGCCGAGGTTGAACTTGGTCATCATGTCGAGGCCGATGATCAAGGCCACCCACACCAGAGCGATGATAACGGTCCAACGGTTCAGGTTCTTCTCGGCGACACCGGAAGTACCGGCGTTCTGGGTCAGACCGCCGCCGAACATGTCGGACAATCCGCCGCCCTTGCCCTTGTGCATAAGAATGAGCAGGGTCAGCACGAAGCTGAGCAGCACGACGATGACTTGCAGCGTGATCTTAAGAGCGGTCACAGGGTACCTCCGGATTGATTGGACTGTTGACCAGCATAGCGCACACACGGGAAAACCGTGGTATTAGTTCCGTGACTTCGTGGATTTCAGTGCCAGTCGAGCGATTTTGGCGAGTTCTTCAACGTCCAGGGCCGCCCCTCCGATCAGGAAGCCGTCGACGTCGGGCTGGGAAATGAGTTCCGCCGCGTTTTTCGAGGTGACCGATCCGCCGTACAGGATACGTACGCTATCGGATACCTTCGTGCCAAAAATGGTCTTCAAATCGTTGCGGATGGCGTTTGCGGCATCCTGGGCGGATTGCGGAGTGGCCACCATGCCGGTGCCAATGGCCCAGACAGGTTCGTAGGCCACGATGAGTTTGGCGGCTTGTTCTTCGTTGAGATCGCGGGTGACGTCTCGTACCTGACCCACGGCGAAATCAAGTTCAATGCCTTGACGTCGTTCCTCGAAGCTTTCGCCGACGCACAAAATCGGCTGCATGCCGGCGGCGAGCACGGCACGTACCTGATCGACGATATTGGCGTCATCTTCAGGATGGTATTTGCGGCGTTCGGAGTGGCCGACGATGACGTACGAGCAGCCGAGATGGGCGATCATGTCCGCGGACACATCGCCGGTGAAGGCACCTTGGGTGGTCACGGAAACGGATTGTGCGCCGTAGGCGACATGGAGCTTGTCGGCTTCGACCAGCACCTGTACGCTGCGCAATGACGTGAACGAGGGGAAAAGCGCGACTTCGCAGCGTTTGAAGTCAAAGCGAGCGTCACGCAACAGCCATACCAGCTTCTGCACGAAGTAAGTGGCTTCAAGATGGTCGAAATTCATCTTCCAGTTGCCGGCCACCAACGGAATGTGTTTGGACGCCATATGTTCCCCTTCTAAAAAATACGTAACTCCCCTCAAGGAGGGGAGCTGGAAAATGGATTACTCAAGCACCTTCAGGCCAGGGAGCTCCTTGCCTTCGAGGAACTCGAGGGAAGCGCCGCCACCGGTGGAGATGTGGGAGAAGCCGTCCTCCGGGAAGCCGAGGTTGCGCACGGCGGAGGCGGAGTCGCCGCCACCGACGATGGTGAACGCACCGACTGCGGTGGCGTCGACCAGACCCTGGGCTACGGCCTTGGTGCCGGCGGCGAACTCAGGAACCTCGAACACGCCCATCGGGCCGTTCCACACGACGGTCTTGGAGTCGACGATCTTGTCGTGGAAGAGCTTCTGGGACTCCGGGCCGATGTCCAGACCCATCTTGTCGGCCGGGATGGCGTCGGCGGCAACGACTTCCGGAGCAACCGGGGTGTCACCGGCCGGGAAGCCGGCGTTCACGACGACGTCGGTCGGCAGCACGAGCTCAACGCCGTTCTTCTCGGCGGTCTCGATGTAGCCCTTGACCTTCTCAAGCTGGTCCTCTTCAAGCAGGGAGGTGCCGACCTCGTAGCCCTTGGCCTTGAGGAAGGTGAACACCATGCCGCCTCCGATGATCAGACGGTTGGCCTTGTCGAGCAGGTTCTCGATGACGCCGAGCTTGTCGGAGACCTTGGAACCGCCGAGCACCACGGTGAACGGACGCTCCGGGTTCTCGGTGGCCTTGGACAGGGCCTTGACTTCCTTCTCGACCAGCAGGCCTGCGGCGGCCGGCAGATCGGCGGCAACGTCGTAGTTGGAGCCCTGGGCGCGGTGGACCACGCCGAAGCCATCGGAAACGAAGGCCTCGCCGAGGGCGGCGATCTTCTTGGCGTAAGCGGCGCGTTCGGCGGCGTCCTTTAGAGGTCTCCTCCGGGTTGAAGCGAACGTTCTCAAGCAGCACAACGTCGCCATCGTTCATGGCGGCGACCTTGGCCTGAGCGTCCTCGCCGTAGGTGTCCTTTGGCCAGCGGCACGTTGGTGCCGAGCAGCTCGCCGAGGCGGGCGGCAACCGGGGCCAGGCTCAGCTCAGGAACGACCTTGCCCTTCGGGCGGCCAAGGTGGGCCATGAGGATGACCTTGGCGCCTTCTTCGCGCAGGGTCTTGATGGTCGGCAGAGCAGCCTTGATTCGACCGTCATCGGTGATGGTGGTGCCGTCCAGCGGAACATTGAAATCAGCGCGAACCAGAACGCGCTTGCCCTTGAGATCTCCAAGGTCCTTGAGTGTCTTCATGAATATCCTTTCCTTGACGAATCGCACGTCAAAGTGGCCAATTTTGCCACTTTGCATATTACAGGCATTCCGGAACAAAACACCGCATTCGTCTACTGACTGAATGCGGTGTTTCGTTACGTCGTTGTCATGTTTTGCCGAATAGGCACGGCAAATCGGATTGTCGGGTTACTTGCCTTCGGCTGCGCGAGCCTTCTCCGTCTTCTCGGCAAGTTGAAGCAGTCGGCGGATGCGGCCGGCAATCGCATCCTTGGTGATTTGCGGTTCGGCGATCTTGCCGAGCTCCTCGAGGCTCTTGTCCACGTGATCGATGCGCAGCTGGCCGGCCTGACGGAGGTTGTCCGGAATGTTATCGCCGAGTACTTCGAAAGCATGCTGCACTTTTTCGCTGGCTTCGGCGGCGGCCTTGGCGGAACGGCGCATATTGGCGTCATCGAAGTTGGCCAGACGGTTGGCCTTGCCGCGGGCCTCGCCGTCGGAGCGCTTGCCGGTCCATTCGCGGGCCGAACGGGTGGCGCCCATGAGCTTGAGCATGCGTTCGATGGCGTCGGGATCCTTGAGGGTCACGCGCTCGGAGCTACGCAGCGTGCGATGCTTGGCCTGGATGCCGAGACGACGGGCCACGCCGCACAGGGCCATGGCGGCCTCTTCCGTGGGGCAAGCGATTTCCAGGAAGCTGGCCTTACCGGGATCGGATAGGAAGCCACGGGCCATGAAGGCGCCGCGCCATGCCGCTTTGATTTGGGCGATGGATCCGTTGACCACTTCAGACGGCAGTCCACGGACCTGCTGCTTGCGGCGGTCGACCAGTCCGGTCTGCAAAGCCAGGCCACTACGTTGCGGGTGACGAGCACCACGTAGGTCTCGACAGGGCCGTTCGGGGTCTGACGGGTGAGGTGGTTGACCTCGGCTTCGTGCCCAAACGTGTTCCTCAACGTGTTCTTCAGCCATTCTGCAACGTCAAGCGAGGTGAATACGGCTTGGATAACGTATGTATTCTGTACCGGTCGAAGACCGCCGCCAAAACGGATCATGGCCGCAGCTTGGGCCTTGATCGCGGCTGGCGAATCGCCTTCAAAGGCCGCCAACTCGCTTTTGACATCGCCCAGAAGAGCCAAGATCTACCTCTACAGTCCCGTTCTTCTCAATGCTTCAGGCGCTTCGTGCCGTTATTTGCTGTCATACGGTCGGAAGCCATCGGCTTTCTGTGATACCTAATCTGGTGGACAAGCGAACCCGTTTGATACGTATTATGGGCTTTGCTTTCTCGCAGTGTGGTCACCGAACGCTTGCCCGATGACCGCTCGACGCCTGCTTACGATGAGTGACGCTTATGCTGTTCTCTCGCGGAAACGGTTACGTTGAGCCCATGTGCGCGTAAGCGGCGAGCCAGCTCTTCGCTCATCGCCACCGACCGGTGCTGACCACCGGTGCAGCCGACGGCGATGGTTACATAGTGCTTGTCTTCCTGGGCGTATCCTTCCAACGCAATCTCGATAGCTTTCTCATAAGCGTCGAGAAATTCCTTGGCACCCTTGCTGGAAAGCACGTAGTCGGCGACCGGCTTGTCGTGCCCGGTAAGCTCGCGCAGGTTGGGAACCCAGAACGGGTTGGGCAGAAAACGCACGTCGGCCACAAAATCGGCGTCGATGGGCATACCGTATTTGAAGCCGAAGCTGAAGATGTGTACCGCCACGGTGGTAGGGCCGGAACCGAGCATCGTCTCGTAGAGTTTGGTGGACAGCTGGTGGATGCTCAGGGAGCTGGTGTCGATGACCCAGTCGGCTCGCTCCTTGAGGTCTTCCAGCAGGTGACGTTCCTCAAAGGATGCCGTCGATCAGTCGGTTGCCGTGCTGCAGCGGGTGCGGGCGGCGCACGGATTCATAGCGCTTGATGAGCACTTCGTTGCTGGCGTCGAGGAACAGAATATGGGTTTTGACGCCGAGATCATCCAGATGGCCGAGCACGGCGGCCAGTTCGTCGAAATAGCTGGAGCGCACGTCGATGACGGCGGCAAGCTTGTGGACGCCTGACCCCGATTCGGAACCGGAGGTGGTCATCATGTCGACAAGCGGGATAAGCAGTTTGGGAGGCAGTTGTCGACCACATACCATCCCATGTCTTCCACGCAGTCAGCGGCATGAGAGCGGCCTGCGCCGGACATACCGGTGATGAGCAGCACTTCGAAGGCATCAAGCGGGGTCGGCTGGTTGTCCGGAGGCGATGTGGATGTCGCGGAATTCGCCGGCGCATTCGTGGCGGCGGCCTCGCCGGTATCGCGGATTGTTGTCTGTTGACTCATTACAACGCCTCCTCAAGAGCTTTGCGCATCGCGATCTCCAGCTGGTCGTCTTCGGTGGCGGTGTCCTGCAGGCGCTGGTCGGCATCACTGGGCGGGTCGTCATCCCAGATACCGGTCATCAGCAATACCTGTACGAGAGCTTGGTACAGCAGCATTTCTTCGCCGCCGATGGCGTGACCGCCATGAGCGCGCCAGGCTTCCATGAGCTTGGTGGGGCGTGGATCGTAGACCACGTCCAGCAGCAGTCCGGAGAATGGCTCGGTTCCGGCATTGGTGAGGGCATCCGCGACGTTGTCGGCCGCATGTCCGGGAATCGTGTTGATGACATAGGTGGCGTTGCGGGCTGCCTCGAGCAGGGCCTGATCGTCGCCTAATTCGATTTCGCTGTACGGGTTATGCACGTTGACGAACTTTTCGGCCACTGGTTTAAGCCCGGTGTTTTTCCCAAGGGTGGCGGGCGGCGACGATGATATGGCCGATTTCGGGTATCATGCAGCATGCGGCCAACGCCGAAGTGGCGGTGTTGCCATTGCCGATGATCAGCGCGGCGCCGCTTCTCGATGCGGTGTGGTGTTCGCCGAGTTCGCGATTGGCGTGGTCGAAGGCGAGTTGGATGCCGATGACATCGGTGTTGTATAGCTTGATGCCCGGCTTGCCATTCGGCCAAGCGGGATCATCGGTAGCCACGCTCCAGTCGAATACCGCGGTATTCGCCACCTTCAGTTCCTTGGCCCACAGATTTTCCGGAACACCGTACGGTTGGATGGTCTTTTTCAACGGCATGGTCAGGCTCAGGCCAGCCCACGTCGAGTCAAGGCCTTTGAGGAAAGCGTCGAGGTCATCCTCTCCTACTTCGTGCTTGTCGTACAGCCAATCGTCGAGTTTCAGCGAACGATAAGCCGCGTTGTGGAGCACGGGTGACAATGAGTGCGCGACGGGTTTGCCGAGTACAGCGCAACGATGATTGGCCATATCCCCTCCTTGATGTCTGTTCCCATGCTAGCCGACACCTTGCTTCGAATATGTCAGCCACAGGCCCCGCAACCGAAAATTCACTCTGGGCTGCTGGACCGGGCCGGCTCACTGCTCGTGCAGCGCGTTGTACAGCGCTTCGGCTTTGGCGTGGCCGATGCCTTTGACCTTCTCGAAGTCCTCGACACTGGCTTCGCGCATGGCTTTGACCGAGCCGAAGTGGTTGAGCAGCCGCTTCTGGTAGCTTTCGCCGATGCCGGGAATCTCGTCGAGCGCGCTGCGCAGGGCGCCTTTGCGCCGCTGTTGGCGGTGGTAGGTGATGGCGAAGCGGTGGGATTCGTCGCGTACACGCTGCAGCAGATACATGCCTTCGGACTGGCGTTTGAGGATGATCGGATAGTCGTCGTCCGGCACCCACACCTCTTCCAAGCGTTTGGCCAGTCCGCAGACGGCCACGTCTTTCACTCCACATTCCTCAAGCGCCTTGGCGGCGGCCATGACCTGCGGCTTGCCGCCGTCGACCACCACCAGGTTCGGTTTGTAGGCAAAGTGATGCCGGTTTGTGTTCTGCTGGACGATGTCGGGCGAAGTTTCCCGTGCATCGTTCTGCACTCCGACCGGCACCACGTGCCCCTGCCACTGATGTCGGAACCGCCCTCACCATTGTCGTTACCGTTCGCAGCGATTGTCTCCGCCGCCACGGCAGTGGTCATCTTGCCGGCGGCCGAGGCCGCGCGCTGTTCCGCGTCGATGCTTTCGCCGGAGTCGCCGGCGATGTTGCCGTGCTTGAAGCGGCGGGTGAGCGTCTCGTAAAGCGCGGACAGATCATCCACCGCGCCTTTGCCGTCCTTGCCTCGGATGGCGAAGCGTCGGTATTCGGATTTCCTGGCGATCGCGTCTTCGAACACCACCATGGAGGCCACCTGGAAGGCACCGCCCACAGTGTTCGAAATGTCGTAGCATTCGATGCGCAGCGGGGCTTCCGCGAGTCCCAATGCCTTGGCCACATCGTTCATGGCCTGGGTGCGTGCGCCCATGTCGGAGATGCGGCTCATCTTGCTGCGTTGCAGTGCTTGGCTGGCGTTCTCGTTGGCGCGGTCCATAAGCTGCTTCTTGTCGCCTCGCGAGGCCACGCGGATGGTCACCGCGCCCCCGCGCAGATTGGTCAGCCAGCCTTCGAGTTCCTCGCGGCGGGCCGGTTCGACGGGCACGATGATTTCGCGCGGTACCGGTGCGATGGGTGCCAGCAGGTCCGCGCGTCCGGTGGTCTCCTGACGGGTGTTGCGTTCTCGGGTGGCCTGGGCGCGTGCCACAGCGTCCGTGGCCGTGATGGTCTGTGTGGAGCCGATGGCTTCGCGATTGGTGGAGATGGTCGCGGCCGACTGGGGGTGATTGTCCCCGGCGGCGTCCGAATACACCTGCACCAGAAGGTCGGCCATCAAGTCGGCGTCATCGATGTCCTCAACTCGTTCGACGCTCCAGTTGCGTTCGCCGCGAATAGAGCCGGCGCGCACATAAAAGGCGTGCACGGATGCTTCGAGCTCGTCGCTGGCGAAGCCGAACACGTCCACGTCGACATCCTGGTCGAAGACGACGGCGTTCTGTTGCACCACGGTTTCCAGCATCTGGATCTGGTCGCGCAGTCGGGCGGCTTTCTCGAATTCGAGTTCGGCGCTGGCCTCTTTCATGTCACGGGTCAACTGGGCGATGTAGGGCCGTCCGAGTCGTCCGGTCATCACGCCGACCAGCTGTTCGCACAGCCGCCGGTGTTCGTCCGCTTCGATACGGTTCATGCAGGGTGCGGAGCATTTGCCGATGGAGGCGAACAGGCATGGCCGTCCGGTCAGTTGCGCCTTATGGAACACGTTGGTGGTGCAGGTGCGTACCGGGAACGTGCGCAGCAACCGGTCAAGACTGTGCCGCAATTCCCACACTTTGGCATAGGGGCCGAAATACCGGGTATCCCGCCGTTTGCGCGACCGCGTGACCCACACGCGCGGAATTCGCTCCCCCCGTGCTGACCGCGAGATACGGATAGGTCTTGTCGTCGCGGAACTGCACGTTGAACCGTGGGTCGAATTCCTTGATCCACGTGTATTCCAACGTCAGTGATTCCAGTTCGGTGGCGACGACCGTCCACTCCAGACTGCGTGCGGTCAGCACCATGGTCTGGGTGCGCGGATGCAGCAGATACAGCGGCTGGAAATAATTGGTGAGCCTGTTGCGCAGGTTCTTCGCCTTGCCCACATAAATGACGCGCCCTTCCCCGTCGCGCCATTTGTACACACCGGGTTTGGCGGGAATATCCGAGGTCTTGGGTCGGAACAGGTCGCGAGAATCCCCCAGCAAAGGTGCCCCATTCGCATTCACCTTCGCCGTCGTTTCCCCGGCGCCCACAGCTACGCTTTCCGGCATTAACGCCGCCGCGGTCTTCCGCCACTCATCCGGACTATGCCGCTCAATATCGTTCGTCATAATCCTCCTCGCTATTAAGTAAAACCAATCATCAGGGATTGGGCGGGTTGGTGTGTGTGTTGCTGGACCGTAAAGACTTGGCCTGAGCGGCCCGGAGCGTGTCCAGCAACATACCACCCCAACCCACCCGAGGTCAGCTGCAATGGAAGGCTAAAGCATGGGCTTGAGGAACTTGCCGGTCCATGAGGATTCGCATTCGGCAACCTGTTCGGGCGTGCCCTGCGTGACGATGGTGCCGCCTCCGTCGCCGCCCTCCGGACCGAGATCGATCAGCCAGTCGGCCTCCTTGATCACATCCAGATTATGTTCGATGACGATGACCGTATTGCCCTTGTCCACCAGGGACTGCAGCACCTTGAGCAGCTTGTTCACGTCTTCGAAGTGCAGGCCGGTGGTCGGCTCGTCGAGGATGTACACGGTTTTGCCGTCGGATCGGCGCTGCAGCTCGGTGGCAAGCTTGACGCGCTGCGATTCGCCGCCGGACAGGGTGGGTGCGGGCTGGCCGAGTCGGATGTAGCCGAGGCCGACGTCCACGAGGGTCTTCAGGTATCGGGAGATGCCGGTGTACGCCTTGAAGAAGTCGGCGGCCTCCTCGATGGGCATGTTGAGGATGTCGGCCACGGTTTTGCCGTTGTACGTGACTTCAAGGGTCTCGCGGTTGTATCGTTTGCCGTGGCAGACCTCGCAGTCCACGTAGACGTCGGGCAGGAAGTTCATTTCGATCTTCAGCGTGCCGTCGCCGTGGCAGGCCTCGCATCGGCCGCCTTTGACGTTGAAACTGAAGCGGCCGGGGCCGTAGCCGCGCACCTGGGCTTCGGGAGTCTTGGCGAAAAGGGTGCGGATCTTGTCCCACACACCGGTGTAGGTGGCGGGGTTGGATCGCGGCGTGCGGCCGATCGGGTTCTGGTCGACGTGGATCACCTTGCGCACCTTGGTCCACGCCTTCCACGCGCCTGTGGCGGCCGGGTACGATGCGTGCACCGTTGAGCTTGTCGGCGAGCACCGGGTAGAGGATCGTGTTGACCAGCGAGGATTTGCCGGAGCCGGAGACGCCGGTGACCACGGTGAGCACGCCGAGCGGGAAGCTCACGTCGATGTTCTTGAGGTTGTTCTCGCGGGCACCCACGACTTTGAGCACCTGGGTCTTGTGGATCTTGCGGCGCTTGGCGGGCACGGCGATCTCTCGCCGGTGGGCGATGTAGTCGCCGGTGATGGAGCGCTTGGCTTCTATGAGGTGCTTGGCGGGGCCGGAGTAGATGACTTCGCCGCCGTGTTCGCCGGCGCCGGGGCCGATGTCGACCACCCAGTCGGCGCGGCGTATCGTGTCCTCGTCGTGTTCGACGACGATCAGTGTGTTGCCGAGATCGCGCAGGTGGTGCAGGTTTCGATGAGGCGTTCGTTGTCACGCTGGTGCAGGCCGATGGACGGCTCGTCGAGCACGTACATGACGCCGACCAGACCGGAGCCGATCTGCGTGGCGAGTCGGATGCGCTGCGCCTCGCCGCCGGACAGGGTGGCGGCCGCGCGCGAGAGGGTCAGGTAGTCGAGGCCGACGTCGTTCAGGAAGCCGAGTCGGGCCTTGATCTCCTTGAGCACTTCGCCGGCGATCAGCTGCGCCGAGCCTTCGAGTTTCAGGCCGTTGATCCAGGCGAGCTCGCGTACGACGGGCATGTCACATACGTCGAAGATGGATTTGCCGTCCACGGTGACAGAGAGCACCTCGGGCTTCAGACGGCGTCCGTGGCAGACCTGGCAGGGCACTTCGCGCATGTACGACTCGTAGTATTCGCGCATGGACTGCGAATCGGTTTCGTCGTGGCGTCGCATGAGCGTGCGGATCACGCCTTCGAAGCCGGTGGAGTATTCGCGCAGGCGTCCCCAGCGATTGCGGTAGGAGACGTTGACCTTGAAGTCGTGGCCGTAGAGAATGTCGTGCTTGACGTCGTCCGGCAGGTCCTTCCAAGGGGTCTTCATGGGAGAAGCCCATTTCCTTGGCCAAGCCTTCGAGGATGTGGCCGTAGTACTGGGAGGTCATCTTGGTGCCGCTCCACGGTTCGATGACGCCGTCGGCCAGTGACTTGTCCGGGTCGGAGATGATGAGGTCCGGGTCGATTTCCAGTTTGAAGCCGAGACCGGTGCAGGCGGGGCAGGCACCGTAGGGGGCGTTGAAGGAGAAGGTGCGCGGCTCGACCTCATCGAGTTCGAGCGTGTGCCCGTTCGGGCAGCTGCGGTGTTCGGAGAACGGCTGGCGGCGGGCCGGGCTGCCTTCCTCCTCGTCCACGAAGTCGATGACGATGCTGCCGTTGGCGAGCTTGAGGGCGGTTTCCACCGAATCAGTCAAACGTTGGCGGATACCGTCCTTGACCACGAGTCGGTCGACCACGACCTCGATGGTATGCTTCTTCTGCTTGGTGAGTTTGATGTCGTCGGACAGCTGCGTCATCTCGCCGTCGATGAGCGCACGGGCGTAGCCGTCGGAGCGCAGCAGCTCGATCATGTCCACGAACTCGCCCTTGCGGCCCTTGACCACGGGCGCGAGAATCTGGAATCGCGTGCGCTCCGGGTAGCCGAGCAGCGTGTCGACGATCTGCTGCGGGGTCTGGGAGGCGACGGGCTCGCCGCATTCAGGGCAGTGCGGGATGCCGGTGCGGGCGAAGAGCAGTCGCAGGTAATCGTAGATTTCGGTGATGGTGCCGACGGTCGAACGCGGGTTGCGGTTGGTGGTCTTCTGGTCGATGGAGACGGCCGGGCTCAGGCCCTCGATGAAGTCAACGTCGGGCTTGTCCATCTGACCCAGGAACTGGCGGGCGTAGGCGGATAGGGATTCGACGTAGCGTCGCTGGCCTTCGGCGAACAGGGTGTCAAACGCGAGCGAGGATTTGCCCGAACCGGACAGGCCTGTGAACACGACCATGCGATTGCGCGGAATCGCCAGGTCGACGTTCTTGAGGTTGTGTTCGCGCGCACCCTGAATCGTGATCTTGAGATCGTTCGGGATGTGCGAGATATCAGCTACCAGCGAACCATCGTGTTCGACAAGCGGCGCCTTTTTGATTTCCCGGCTCAGGAAGGAGTCGCTGGTCATCACCTTTTCGACGATGACCTCACCGTTCTTGCCCTTGCTGGTTTTCGCGCCCGTTGCGCTTGTTGCGCGCCTTGCGCCAGTCCGCGTTGCCGCCACAGCCACACCCCACCTTCCATCTCACCGTTCCCGCGCGCACGGTTATGCGCGCGCCAAATCTGTCCCAAGGATACCCGAACACACGACCAAATTCGAACGCTTGTTCGATGGCGTGTCAGGCCGGAAAACCGGACCATAGTATGCAAAATTCCGGACCATCAGTGGACCGAAACGTCTTAATACCGGCGACGCCGGGATTGCTCATTCGGCAACCCCGTCATCCTTCAATATATCCGACGATGATTCATCGCCCATGTCATTCTGATGCAGCACGGCCTCGCGCAGGGAGGTGAGACCGGTGTCGGGGTCCTTGTAGGTCACGAAGGCCTTGGTGGAAACCTCGAGGATCTCGCCGGTCTTGCTTTCCGGGGCGGAGACGATGACCTGGAATCCGAGGCGCGGCAGCACCGTGAGGGCGCGCTGCGTGTAACGGCCGTCGGCCTTGATGAGCGCCTCGTCGAGGAACAGCGTGGTGTACGAGGGCTCGCTGGTCAGGCCGCCGCCAAGCAGGTAGATGAGCGCCGCACCGTATACGAACGAGGTGAGCTCCTGCAAGGCGCCGCCCGAACGGCCGCCGGTGGAGGTGATGCGTTCGTCCGGGCCGTCGGCATGATGCACGATGGCGTAGAAGGACGAGCGGCAACGCGGGTCGAGATTGCGGGCGCCGTAGCTTTTCACGCCGTTCGCGTCCTTGACCTGCGCGAGTTCGGCGCGCAGCAGCCCGACCATCGGCGCGCAGGCCGCGAAAGCCTTGCGCGAGGCGTCGAAATCGTTGACGTCGGCGGATTTCCAATCGTTCAGGGTGCCGATGACGCGGATGAGCTGCGCCCAGAAGGTGCGCTCGGGACGGCGCACGTCCGCGTGCAGGGACAGGCTGCCGTGCTTGGGACCGAACTGCTGGCCTTTGAGCATGGCGTTGATGCGGTCAAGCTGGTCGTGGATGTCGCTGGCATCCGTGTCGATGGCGCGTTTGATGGTCAGGAAGCTCCTGAGCAGCTGTTCGAGGCAGCGCCTGTATTCGGCGTCGGTGGCGGCAACCGCGGCCAGCTGGGTGAGGCTGGCGAGTTCGTCGAGATAGTACCGGTAGTCCTCCACGCTGGCGGTCAGCGAATCATCGTCGGCCGCGTAGAGCGCGATGTAGGTGCTCATTTTCGATTCGACGCCGGTGCGTGCGGCATCGGCCTGGCCGTTCAGCAGGTTGATGCGGGAGGCCATGTCCTTGCCGATGCCGGCGATGGTGCGTTCGGGGAAGCTCTCCCCCGGCGCCTGCGTTCCTGCCGCGCCCGCGCCGATGATCATGTGCGCGCGCATGGCGGCGTCCGCCAGTCCGGCGAATCGGTTGTCGTAGGATTCGGCGAGCGCCGCCGTGACTTCGTCCGGCAGCGGGCCGGACGCGGCGTCATCGTCATTGTCGGCGGTGGCACCGGCGACGTCCGTCGCACCGGTGTCGGCATGGTCGTGTAGCCAGATGAGCGCCGCCTCGACGGCGCTGCCGGCGCGGGCCGCGGCCTGGTCGAATTCGACGCGCTGGCGTTCCACACGGTCGAGTTCGGCGTTCAGTTCGTCGCGCTGTTTGGCGAGTTCGGCGAGTTTGGGATCGTTTTTGATGGATGCGATGGCGTCCTGCGTGTCCGTGATGGTCCGTTGCGCGCCGGCGATGTCGATGCGCTCCCAGGACGTGTAGGCGAGCTGGTTGGCCAGTTCGAGTTCGCGGTGGAGGTTATCGGACTGTGTTTTGGCGGCCGTGTAGTCGGTGTCGGCTTGGCTGAGCGCGTCGCGGGCGGCGTCGACCTGCGCTGCGAGCGCGTTGAGGTAGGTTTCGTTGACGAATCCGATGACCTGGGCGCGGTCTTTGGTGCCGTGCTGGCCGCGTGCGCCGGATTTGATCTGACCGTCGGCCTGCACCTGACGGTTGGTGCGGTCGGTGTCGTCGATGGCGGTGACGCATAGGGCGTCGAATCGTTCGGCCTGGGTCTGCGAGCGCAGCCAGTCGGCGAAGGGAGAGTCGTCGCGGTAGCGCAGTTTGCCGGACAGCCAGTCGCCGTCCTGTTCTCCGGTGAGTATGTTCGCGTGCGCGCCGGTGTCGTCGTAGTGGCGTGCGGTGTCCACGAACTGCCAGGTGCGTCGGGGCATGGTGCGCGGGTCGATGGTGCTGACTTTGGCGGCGAAGCCCTGTTCGTGGCGCTTGTCGACGAGGATGGTCTGGGCGATGGGCGCGTAGGCGACGTTCATGGCGAGACGCCAGTCTTCCTCGTGTTCGTTCACGTCCATGAGTTCGGCCACGTACGGCAGTTCGGCGGGGGCAAGTCCGGTGGCGCGGCAGAGCATGGCGCGGGTTTCGTCCATCTGCTGGGAGATGCGGGTGCGCTGGGAGCGTTGCCGGTCGAAGTCGCGTTGCAGTCGTTCGAGGTCGCCGCGTGCGCCGGCCCGTGCGTTGATGGCGGCGGTGAGGGCTTCCTCGCATTCGCTGTCTCGTTTGTTGTATTCGCGTTTGAAGTTCACGGCGTTGATGCGGCGTTCGTTCCAGGCCTGTTCGTTGCCGGGCAGCGTCTCGCCGATGGATGCGAACGTTTGTTCGATTCGTGTTCGGTTGGCTTGCACGTCTTCGAGGGTGCGGCGGGCCTGGTCGAGTTCGAGTTCGAGTCGGGTCAGGTTGCCGCCGTCCAGACCCTGCATCTGGCCTCGGATCATGTCGAGGCGGGTGTGCAGGTCTTCGGTTCGGCGGCGCAGCAGCTTGGCTTCCGCTTCGCTGTTCTGTTGTTCGGCGCGGTCGGCGGGCAGTTGGACGGCGACTTCGCCGCGCATGCGGGCCAATGCCCAGTCGCGCAGCACGGCCGGCACCGTGCCGTCGACGGCCGGCTTGACCGGTTCGAAGGCGCGGGCCTTGCCGCGTGCGGCGGCGTATTCGCCGTAGGCCTGTTGGACGCCGCGCAGCGTGTCCATGCGGCGGGTTTTCTCGTCCATGGCGTGGAAGTTCTCGTCGTAACGTTCGTAGTCCTCGACCGTGGTGCGGGCCAGGTCCAGGGCTTCGGGCACGCCGAGCACGCCTTGTTTGAAGATGTCGTCGAGCCGGGAGGGCGCGTCGGCGGACTGGATCTTGTGCAGCAGTCGGCAGGCGGCCTCGCTCAGGCCCATTGCGCTCCAGATGTGTGTGTGGAACGCTTCGGCGCTGGGGAATGTGAGGCAGTCGGGGTAGGTGGCTTTGAGCTGGGCCGGCGTGAACGGGGCGTCACGGTATTGGTCCATGCGCCTGGGGTCCACGGGCTTGCCCCAGACCACGTACTGTCGGCGCACGTCGCCGCGGCCGTCGCCGGGCATCAGGTAGAGGAATTTGGCGCAGGAGAGCACCTTGGCCGGTGGTCTGGTTGCGATAGGTGTCCACGATGGCGCCCCACACGGGTTGCGGTGCGCCGTTCTCGTCGCGGCCGCGCAGGTAGAGCGGCTCGTCGCCGGTTTCGGTGCTGCCCACGCCGACCATGCCGCGCAGGTAGGTGTAGTCGCTGCGTTCGGAGCGGCCGGAATTCGAGGCCTTGTTGAACGGCGTGCCGGTTGGGTACAGCAGGGAGATCTGCGCGTCGACCAGCGTGGATTTGCCGGATTCGCTGGCGCCGGCGAGCAGGGTCACCGGCAGCTTGTGGTCCGTGGAGGGGCGGAATTCGTGGTAGCCCTCATAGGAGCCCCAGTTGATGAGTCGGCGGGATTCCAGCATCCACCGGTCCGCAATCATCTGCACGTCTGTCGCCTGCATCATTCGGCTCCCCTCTCGTCGTCATCGTCATCTTCCGTGTCGCCGTCGCCGTGTTCCGCGACGTCGAGCCAGGTGTCGGCCAGTTCGCGGTCGAGCACCACGGGCACGAGCGGCGTGATCTGGTACATGGCTTCGTCGTCCAGGCGCACCAAATACCCGTAGGTGATCATCGCGGAGACGATGGCGCCGATCTGCCTTGCCACGCCTTCCTCGTCATTGCGGGCGGCCAGATAGCCGGCGCCGGTGGCGAGCGCGGCGCGGATCTCCTCAAAGCTGACGAGCCAGTCGGCGGGGTCGGCGTGCACGTTCTCGTATTCGAGGACGCGGATGCGCAGGAAGGCGAGCAGCGCGGCCTCCTCGCGTTTGAGGCTGACACGGGTTTTGAGCGAGCGCAGGGTCACGTCGTCGCCGGCCACGGGCGTGGCGTACATGATGCGGTAGCGTTCGTTGATCACCAAGTCGAGCAGGTCGTTGTTCAGGGAACGTACGACGGCATCGCGGTTGTCGAGCACGGTGTCATAGGTGGGCCCGCTGATATAGCGGTCGCGTTTGAGGGCGATGGCGGCCATGCGTGCCTCGGCCGGCATGTCGCCGGTGTCGCCTTCGAACAGGGCGTACGGGTTGGCGTTGTCCATGTGCTCCTCGTGTTCCTCGCGTTCCTCGGCCACGGTCATCCTTCCTCCACAATGATGTTCAGCTCGTCCATGTCGGCCAGCACCGGTCTAGTGATCCAGTGCCGGGGCTCGCCGTCGATCGATACGCAATGCCAGGTCGCGGTATCGCCGCGCTGCGCCGGGGCCGGCTCGGTGGCGATGTCGCTGTCGATGCCGACGCCGTCAGTGGACGGCTCGTCGGCGATGGCGCTGCCGCTTACGGCTCCCAGCCCGCCCAAAGAAGCCGACGATCTCGCTTTCGCGGCGTTCGCTTTCGGGCAGCCGGTTGAAGCTGGCGGCGATGTCCACGAGGGTTGCGCCGGACCTGTCAACGGTCACCGGGTTGCGCCGGATGAGGCTGACCATGCGCAGGAGCCGGGGGCCGCCGCTGTTGACCATGTCCCGCAGATCAGCCACCGGAGTCGCCTGCGGGGCTTCGGCGGCGAGGTCGCTCAGGCCGGGTGCGGTGGCGCGGGTCATGGATTTGGCCGGACGCATCGGCAATGGCGCGAACAGCGCGTCCGCGGTGGCCGTGTCGTACGGGCGCGAGACGTCTCCCATATGGGTTTTCGCATCCGCGTTGAGGCGCGCGTACAGTCGGTTCAAGCGGGTGAGCATCGTACGGTAGCGAGTGTCGGTTTGCTGGCGCACGAGCCGGCTGATCGCTTCGTCGGAGACGCGCATCTGGCGGCGCACGGCTTCGATGCCGTCGTAGATGCGGGCCAGTTCGTCGCGGATCTGGCCGAGCAGCACGCCGGATTCGCCGGCCAGATACGGGGTTTTGGCGATGGCGCGCAGGGCTTCGTCGATCTGTTGGCGGCCCTCGTCGGTGATGATCACCTGGAAGGCGTCCTCGAAGCGGCGGCCGCTGTCTGATTCGCTGAACGAGCGGCGGTATTCGTCGTGGTAGCGGGTCAGGTTCTCGTCCACGCTGATGTCGCCGGCCTGCATGCGCCGGCGCAAGGCGTCGCCGTTGTCCCGCTCGTCGAGCACGAGTTCGCGCAGGTCGATGGGCACGCCGCGCAGCGTGTTGTGGATCACGGCGATCACGTCCTCCACCTGGGCTTCGTTCAGCGTGGCGTGCTGCTTGCCCTGTTGGATGCGTTTGATCTCGTGCTTGCGTTCCTTGATTTCACGGTTGAGGAGTTTGATGCGCTCGCCGGGGTCGGCGGTCAGCTGCATGCGCGCGTGCTCGATTTCCATGATGATGCTGTTGGCCTGCGCGCCGGACAGGGCGCGTGATTCGTCTTCGAGCCTGCTCAGCGCCTCGATGGCGCGGTGGGCACGGGCCGTCAAACGGTAGAGGAATCGGTGTGAGGCCGCATCATGCGAGTTGGCGAGCCAGGCGTAGTCGCCTTCGCCTTCACGGGTCAGGTCGGCGAGGATCTGATGGGCGGCCTCGGCGAAGGTCTGGTCCTCGCGCGGCGCATATTCGCCGGCGTCGGCCAGACTGCTCAGACTTTGCGCGAACCGCTCCTCCACGGTCTCGCGCGGCAGCTCGCCGGTGAGCGGGTCGAACGTGGAACGCAGCAGCGACACGTACAGCATCGCGTTCTGGCGCAACAGCAACCGCAGGACGCCCGTCTCATACACCGGTCGCAGCCGTTCCAGCTCCCGCATCACATCGGTCACAGCATGCCTCCCTCTGTCGTGACCGCACCATACTAGCCGATAGCCGCGAACCACACCCCGCCCGCGCCACGCCCTTCGCCCCCCCCAGGGAGGGGCGCCAAGCCGTGCTAAAAAATCACAGACAGACTATTGCCTTTGCGGGAAATCATCGTTAGATTGGCGAGAGGAATATTGTCAATGCATACGAAACGGGAAACATCGTGACCGCACCGAACACGCCCGCCGAAACCTCTGACCAGCCCAACAAGCCCGCCAAATCCGGCAAACTGGAGGTCTCCGACCTCATCACCATCGGCGTGTTTGCGGCCCTGTACTTCGTGATGGTGTGCATCGCCACACTGGTGAGCACCCTGTTCACCGGCGGCTTCGGCTCCATCTTCCTGCCCGCCATCGCGGCCCATCTCCGGCTGCGTGTACATGCTGCTGGCCGCACGCCTCGGCAAATTCGGCGGCATCACCGTCATGGGCGTGATCATCGGACTGTTCCTGTTCATTTCCGGACATTTCGTGCTTTCGTTCATCGCCAGCATCGTGTTCCCGGTGGCGGCCGACCTCATCGCGCGCGCCGGCAAGTATAAGAGCAAGGCGCTACTGCTCGTCAGCTACGTGGTGTTCTCCTACGGCCTGACCGGCCCGATCCTGCCCCTGTGGTTCATGAAGGACGCCTACGTGGCGAGCCTGCAGGCGCGCGGCAAGGATGCAGCCTACATCGACGGCGTATTCGCCAACATCAACACCGGCACGTTCTTCATCTCGATGATCGCGATTCTGGTGTGCGCGGTTCTCGGCGGCTGGTTCGGCCAGCGCATGATGAAGAAGCACTTCATCAAGGCCGGTATCGCCTGATGAATCCTGCCCGCCGGACGCTCGATCCGCGCGCGAAACTCTACCTTCTGCTGGTGGCGAACCTCATGCTGTTCTTCCATGTAGGGTTCGCCACGCAAATCGTCATGGTCGTGCTGTTCCTGCTGCCCCTGCTGGCGGCCGCCCGATGGCGAACCGCGTTGAACTTCGGCGTAACCTATGCCGTACTCACCGCGCTGAGGATGCTCGACCCCGATGCCCTGGGACTGCCGTGGCTGCATGTGGTCTCCGCGCTGGCCGTGGGCGTCACGATGATGCTGCCCTGTTTCATCACCGACTCGCATGGCTCAACGGCGTGGCCGACCGGTACGTGGTATTCGACGGCGGGCATATCGTGCAGGATTACGAGGCCGATGAATTTCTGTCCCTCTCCCCCCGGTTGCGTGGCCGCCATAGGATTGCGGGCGTTGGACCTGCAACCGTATCGGCGCCGGATTGCGGCCCTGGCTTCAAGCCCGGCCGCGGATGATGGCACTTCAGTATTGCTCGGCACCCATAACCTCACCATCGGATACAAGGCAAGGACGGCTTCACCCGCGCCGGATTCCTGGTCATGCAGGACGTCAACTACCAACTGTTCTCCGACAGCGTGCGCGAGGAACTGCTCATCGGACTCGACGAGACGGATGCCGGCATCACCGCTCAAGCCAATCAGGTCATGGCCGATCTTGACCTTGCAGCGTTCGCCGAACGGCATCCGATGAGCCTGTCCGGCGGGCAGAAGCAGCGGGTTGCCATCGGCTCGGCATTGATGTGCGGCAAGGACCTCATCATCCTTGACGAGCCCACCAGCGGACTCGACCGCTACCACATGGAGCAGGTCGGCGAACTGCTGCGGCAACTGGCGAGCCAAGGCAAGGCGATTCTCGTGGTCACCCACGATGAGGAGCTCGCCGCCGGCTGGTGCGACCGCATTGTCAATCTTGGCGCCGACGATTCCGGGAACAACGGCTCGCATGTCAGTAACCCAGATGCCAGCAGCCCCAGCCCTAATGCCTCTACCAATTTCGCCACCGCATCCACCCATGAAAGGAACGCGCAATGACCGCCAGCAACACCACGGATTCCACGGCCTTCGACATCACCGACTGGCTCGGTGAATGGGAAAGCTTCGAGCATTACATTGATTCGGATGACGCCGCCATCCAGCAGACCTGGGAAGCCGCCGAGCAGGCGGTGCTCGCCAACCCGAAGATGGCCCCGATGACCGCGCGCGGCATCAGGACGTTCTGGTCGATGGCCTGCTCCACCACCAGACCGGAGAACAGCATCCATATCGGCTACTGGCGTGTGAACGAGCCGGCCGCCGAATCCGGCTCCACGGACGATGCCGCGCTCGCCATCGAATGGTTCGCCGAGGACGACACCAGCCTCGACACCTACGAATACACCATCGACCATGTCATCGAGCACGGTCTCGAAGGTTCCCCCACCTTCGCGTTCCGCACCACCGATCCGGCCGCCGAAGACAGCCCGTTCCGCTGGCTGCTTGCCATCAATCCGCTGCCTCCGCGCAAGGCGTTCGCCGAGGGCGGGCTGCTCAGCCGCCTGCATTTCCAGTACGCCAACGATCTGCACACGCTCGTCGCCACGGATGAGGTCACCGGCGCCGAGACCTTGCGCAATCCGCGTTGGTACGCCACCATGTGCGCCAACGAGGGAACCGTCGAGGACCGTTGCGCCATCATCCGTGCGTTGCACCACTTGCAGTAGACCTGGCAACATACGGCAGTATGACGGCTCCCCGCTAGTGAAACAGCATCGCTTCAGTAGCCGTGCGAGTGCAGATACTCGTCATCGAAGCCGAAATAATGGCCGATCTCGTGCAACACGGTTTTGCGGATCTGTTGGTGCAGCTCGGCCTGTGTTGAGCATACGCGTTCATGCGGCCCCTTGAAACAGGGTGATGACGTCCGGCATCACGCCGCTGTAGCCCGTAGTTCGCTTCGTGATGGGTATGCCCTCATACAGTCCGAGCAGCTCACCGCACGGATTGCTCATTGTGGCCAGTTCGCGCTCATTGGGTTCGTCCGCAACGACGATGCCGACATTCTCCAGCACCCGCGCAAACCGTTCAGGCAAATCATCCAACACCTGTTCAATGGCCCGTTCAAACTCATCGTCACTGATGTGCATTCGCTCTCCACACGCGAAATGCCTTGGCACCAAGTATGTTCCAAGGCGCTGAAATCTCAGACTAGCAGGCTCAGCTGTTGCGGTTGATCTCGATGTCGGTGACGGTGAGGTTGGCCTCGTTGATCAGGTTGAAGAGGATGACTTCGGCCAGCGGACCGGGCTGCATGAAGGTGTGCTGCTTGGCCTCGGAGACGTAGTCGCGACTGTCACGGTAGAAAGCGGTATCAATGCCGCCCGGATAGACGGCGACCACCTTGACACTGGTGCCCTTGTATGCGGCCTGCAGGCTCTTGGTGTAGCCTTTCTCACCCCACTTGGTGGCGCAGTACACGCTTTCGTTCGCGTTGCCGCGCGTGGCGGCGGTGCTCATAATCTGAGCGATTTTCACATTCTGTTCGCCGCAGGCCTTGAGGGTTTCCACCGTCCACAGAATCATGCCTTTGAGTCCCTTGAGACATTTGTCGACGTCGGCGGCCTCGTAGGCGGTGGGCACCTTGAACGAAGGCTGGCCGGCGTTGTTGATGAGCAAATCGATGTGGCCGAGCGTGGCGATATCCGCCACGGATTCCTTCACGAACGCTTCGTCGGTGATGTCGCCGACGAAGGCGCGGTAGGAGTCATCGGGCCACTGCGCGGTCAGTTCGGCCTGACGTTCGGCATTGAAGTCGACGCCGGCCACCAGCCAGCCGTTGGCGATGAGCTGGCTGGCGAGCTCGTAGCCCAAGCCCAGCGCGCTGCCGGTGACGATGGCGATTTTCTTACCTGTTGTGGTTGGCATGGCAGACCTCTCCTACTACTATTCTTCGGCTACGAGTTCGAGGTACGAATCATTCCAGAGGTCTTCGTCGCCGTCGGGCATGAGGAGCACGCGCTCGGGGTTGAGCGCCTCGACGGCGCCCTCATCGTGGGTGACGAGCACGATGGCGCCCTCATACTTGGCAATGGCCTTCAGAATCTCCTCACGGGAAGCGGGGTCGAGGTTGTTGGTGGGCTCGTCGAGCAGCAGCACGTTGGCTCGCGAGGTGACCAGCGTGGCCAGAGCCAGACGGGTCTTCTCACCGCCGGAAAGCACGTGAGCCGGTTTCATCGCGTCGTCACCGGAGAACAGGAACGAGCCGAGAATCGAACGGGCCTGCGTGTTATCGAGCTCGGGCGCCACATGCTGCAGGTTCTCCAACACGGTGGCGTTCAGATCCAAAGGTGTCGTGCTCCTGCGCGAAGTAGCCGATCTTGCAGCCGTGACCGTATTCCACGGAACCGGTGTCCGGCTCCTCGATGTGGGCCAGCAGGCGCAGCGTGGTGGTCTTGCCGGCGCCGTTGTAGCCGAGGATCACCACACGCGAGCCCTTGTCGATGGCCAGGTTCACGCCGGCGAACACGATGTTGGAACCGTAGGCCTTGGAAATATCCTTGGCCATGATCGGCGTGCGGCCGCAGGGCGCGGGCTCGGGGAAACGGATGTCCGCCACCTTCTCGGCCTTCTGCGCCTCGGAGGTGTTTTCCAGCAGCTTTTCGGCACGGCGCATCATGTTCTGCGCCGCCACGGCCTTGGTGGCCTTGGCGTGCAGTCGAATGCCTTGCTTCATGAGACGGTCGGCCTTCTTCTCGGCCACTTCGCGTTCGCGGCGGCGGCGCTCCTCGTCCACCACGCGCTGGTGCAGGTAGGCCTTCCAGCCAAGCGAATACATGTCGATCTGGCCGAGCTGCGCGTCCAGATGCCAGACCTTGTTCACCACTTCGTCCAGCAGTTCGGTGGAGTGGGAGATGACCAGGAAGCCGCCCTCGTACTTCTTCAAGTAGCCGCGCAGCCATTCGATGGAATCGGCATCCAAGTGGTTGGTCGGCTCGTCGAGGATCAGGGTGTCGGCATTGGAGAACAGGATGCGCGCCAGCTCGATGCGGCGGCGCTGGCCACCGGAGAGCGTGCCGAGCTGCTGCTCCATGACCTCCTGCGGCAGGCCGAGCGAGGCGGCCATGGAGATTGCCTCGGACTGGGCCGCGTATCCGCCGGCCTTGTCGAAGTCCTGCATGGCCTTGTCGTACCGGGTCATGGCCTTGCTCATCACGTCCGGATCCGGGTCGGTCATATCCTTTTCGGCCTTGCGGATGCGGTTGATGATGGTGGCGATGTCGCGCGCGCTCATCATGCGGTCGAGCGCGGTCTGCGTGGGATCGGAGGCGTGCGTGTCCTGCGGCAGTAGCCGAGCTTGCCGGAGACGCGCACCTTGCCGGCGGTGGGCAGCATGTCGCCGGTGATCACGCGGGTCAGCGTGGTCTTGCCGGCGCCGTTGCGGCCCACCAGACCGATCTTGTCTCCCTTGGCCACATGGAAGTTGGTGGGGTGAAGCAGCGTGCGCGCGCCGATCTGAATTTCAAGTCCCTGCACCTCAATGGCCATGAATAACCTACTTGCCTGTTACGAATACTGTCTCTTATCAAAGTCCGACTGTCCATCATAGCGAACACCATGCCGACCGGGCTCAGCCGACGCTCATGCGTCCATACGCTTACGCACAGCTGATCGGCAAGATGAAGAATGCGACGCCCGGTATGGTGATCGCCCTGTATGGTGTGATGCGTCTCGTGTTCGCCGCGTTCAACGTGAGTTTTGGTGGCGTGGCCGGGTTCATGCGTCCGGTCATTATGCCGATGGCGGTGGGTGCGATTGAAGCGTCCGGTCACGAGCCGAACGACGAGTATGTGGAAGAGCTCAAGGGCATGGCTTCCGGCATGGAGAACGCCGCATGGTTCTTTGGCCAGGTGCTGTTCGTAGGTACGGCCGATGCGCCGCTCGTATTCCTCAACGATTCGGAACGCCTGTTGTCTGCCATGGGTGCGCTCTGCATGCTGCCGATGCTGCTGGCCAGTCTCGGCGCGATTTTCACAGCCGCAGGTGTCGGCGACGTAATCGCCACGCTGGTCGGCGGCATTATTCCGAAGGGCAACGTCACGCTGGGCATCATCGTATTCGGTGTGGGACGGCAGGCACGTATGTGTGCAACAGCATCATGTATAACGTGCTGTATCTGATTGACCACAAATTCCCCGGCGTCAAGGGCGGCTTCATTCATGTGCCGTATGCGACCGCACAGGGCGTGAGCAAACCGAACGGCACGCCGACCATGGAAATCGCGACCATGGCGCGCGGCATCGAGCCGCCATCGAAGCCGCTGTGAGCACCGAGACCGGCGCCACCGACATCATGGGCGAAACCCACTAACGTACAGACAGCGATGCCCCCGCTGACAACTTCTGTCAGCGGGGGCATCGCTATGCGTTGAACGTTACAGTTCGCGCAACTGGGCGGCGATCTGGATGGATTCGACGCTGGCCTCGGCCTTGTTGCGCGTCTCCTGCCATTCGGTGGCGGGCACGGAGTCGAGCACAATGCCGGCACCGGCCTGCACGCTCGCCTCATGGTCGCGCAGGAACGCGGTGCGGATGGCGATGGCCATGTCCATGTTGCCGGAGAAATCGAAGTAGCCGACGGTGCCGCCGTAGATGCCGCGGTCGGCCGGTTCCAGTTCGTCGATGATTTCGACCGCGCGCGGCTTTGGCGCGCCGGACAGCGTGCCGGCCGGGAACGCGGACTTGAACACATCGAATGCGGTCAGCGAGGGGTCGACCTTGCCGGTGACCGTCGAGCAGATGTGCATGATATGGCTGAAACGCTTGATGTCCATGAGCTGCACGACTTCCACGGACTGCGGCACGCACACCTTACTCAGGTCGTTGCGGGACAGGTCGACGAGCATGATGTGCTCGCTGCGTTCCTTCGGATCGTCAAGCAATTCCTTGGCGAATTTTTCGTCTTCCTCAGGGGTGGCGCCGCGAGGGCGGGATCCGGCAATCGGGAAGGTCATCGCGTGGCCGTTGTCCACCTTGATGAGGGTTTCCGGGCTGGAGCCGATCACGTTGAAGTCGCGGTCCTGAGCGTCGGTCAACGCCATGAAATACATGTACGGGCTCGGGTTCAGCGTGCGCAACACACGGTACACGTCGAACGGGTCGGCAGGCGAATCGATGCCGAGACGCTGGGAGATGACCACCTGGAACACGTCGCCGTCAACGATGTGCTGCTTGGCGCGTTCGACGGCCTGCTCGTAGTGGCTTTTCTCAGTGCGGAAGCGCAGCTCAGGCTGGGCGACCGTTTCGTCCAGGATGTTGACGCGGGACTCGCCCGGAGCCGGGGTGGCGGCATCGCGCTGCATCTGGTCGAGTCGAGCGACGGCCTCGTTGTAGGCGACGTCGGCGCGGGTGGATTTATCATCCACGTTCACCGCGTTGGCGATGAGCCACACCGAACCGGATACGTGGTCGACCACGGCGATATCGGTGGCCAGGGCAAGCACGGTCTCAGGCTGGCCGGTCTCGTCCGGAGCTTCGGCGCGCAGGGTCGGTTCCCAGTGGCGGATAGCATCCCAACCGACTGTGCCGACCAGACCGCTGGTCAGGTTCGGCAGGCCTTCCACATGCGGGGCCTTCAGAGTCTTCAACGTGGCGTGAGCGACTTCGACCACGTCACCGGTGACTGGCACACCAACCGGGATCTTGCCCAGCCAGTCGGCCTGACCGTTGTTGGAGCGCAGCTGGGCCATCGAGTTGACGCCGATGAAGCTGTAACGGCTCCACGTGCCGCCGTATTCCGCCGATTCGAGGATGAAGGTGCCGGATCGGCCGCCGGCGAGACGCTCGTAGAAGCCGACCGGGGTGAGCGAGTCGGCGAGCAGACGGCGCACGATGGGCACCACGCGGTAGCCGGCGTCGGCCAGTTCGTGGAACTGTTCGCGACTGGGCGGTGACGCCCCACTTCAGGTGTTTGACGCTGCATTCGCTCATATTCGCTCCTTTACTTACAACTCGATGTCTTGTTTCATAGTACGCGGTCGCTCAGCTTCCCTCAGTCAGGAAAGCCCGTTCTACTGCTCGGCCGGGCGACGGCCTTCGACCATGGGCAGGGGGCCGCCTTCGAGGAAGCAGCTGCGCTTGCCGGTGTGGCAGGCGGCACCGACCTGGTCGACCTCGACCAGCAGTGCGTCGCCGTCGCAATCCAGGGACACGCCCTTGACGTATTGCACATGGCCGGAGGTATCCCCCTTGCGCCAGTATTCCTGACGGGACCGGGACCAGAAGGTCACGCAGCCGGTGGTCAGCGTGCGGCGTAATGCCTCGTCGTTCATATAGCCGACCATCAGCACCTCGTGTGTGTCGTACTGCTGGATGACGGCAGCGACCAGGCCCTTGGCGTCACGCTTCAGGCGTGCGGCAATACGGGGATCGAGTTCAGTGGAATTGTCGTATGTAGTGTCTGTCATACCTATCTTCCTTATGTGGACCACCCTCAGTCAGCTTCGCTGGCAGCTCCCGGATTATGTGCGACGTGTGCATAGCGCACTGCCACGAACAATTCATTGGATTGTTCATCCAACGGGAGCAAGGTGTATTCGTTTAGCGAACGGTGTAGCCGTGCTTCTTGAGTTCCGCCTTGACATCGGCGATGGTCAGGATGCCGTAATGGAATACGGATGCAGCCAGCACCGCGTCGGCACCTGCTTCGATGGCGGGCGGGAAGTCCTCGACTTTGCCGGCACCGCCGGAGGCGATGATCGGAATCTTGACTTCCTTGCGCACGGCGCGAACCATCTCGAGGTCAAAGCCTTCCTTGGTGCCGTCGGCGTCCATCGAGTTGAGCAGAATCTCGCCGGCGCCAAGCTGCTCGGCGCGCTTGACCCACCAGATGGCATCAATGCCGGTGGATTTGCGGCCGCCCATCGTGGTGACCTCGAAGCCGGATTGCGTGTGTTGCTCGCCCTTTTCGCGGCGGGCGTCCACGGAGAGCACCAGCACCTGGTTGCCGAAACGGTCGGCCACACGGCTGATAAGCGACGGGTCATTGATGGCCGCCGTGTTGACACCGACCTTGTCTGCACCGCAGCGCAGCAGCGAGTCGACGTCCTCGGGCGTGCGTACGCCGCCGCCCACGGTCATCGGAATGAACACCTGTTCGGCGGTGCGGGAGACCACGTCAATCATCGTGTTGCGGTGGGAGCTGGATGCGGTCACATCCAGGAAGGTGATCTCGTCGGCTCCCTGACGGTAGTATTCGGCCGCCAGCTCCACCGGGTCACCCGCGTCCTTGAGGTTCTCGAAATGCACACCCTTCACCACGCGACCGGCGTCAACGTCCAGGCACGGGATGACTCGTACCGCCAACGACATGCTTCACTCCCCTGTTCGGCTTTGCATTACAGTCCTTCAGACTACCTACCGCCCGTTACATGCGCCGCACCTGTTTCTGGAATATGAGAATCATCATATTGAGCACCGGCATGGCAACCGCTCGGCGTGAGAGAATGGCTCGTGGAAGTTGTCCGCCGAATCAAGGAGATTGGCATGGCTGTCGAAAACAGCAAGGTACTGATCATCGTCAACAACTGGGGTATCGAGGAGACCGAGCTGACGCGCCCGCTGCGCGATCTCAAGGCCGCCGGCGCCAAGGTGACGCTTGCCGCCACTACCTTGGACCCGTGTGAGACGGTGCAGCACGACCGCTACGAAGGTGAAACGCTGACCCCGGACGCGCGCCTGTCCGACGTGCAGGCTGCCGACTACGACCTGCTGGTGGTGCCCGGCGGCACCTGCAATGTGGATCGTATCCGCGTCAATGAGGATGCGATCACGCTGGCGCAGGAGTTCGCGCACGAAGGCAAGCCGATCGCCGCGATCTGCCATGGCGCGTGGCTGCTGGTCGACGCGGGTCTGGTGGCTGGCAAGACCGCCGCGCCCTGCCGCTATATCGCCGCTGATATCGAGAACGCGGGCGGCCATTACGTCGACGAGCAGCTGCACGTGGACGACGCCAACGGCTTCAAGCTCATCACGTCCCGCAAACCCGCTGATTTGGACTACTTCGTGGACGCAATCAAGGATGCGCTGAAGTAACTACCGCTCCTTAGCGGCCAACTGCCCGCAGGCACCGTCAATGCCCTGGCCGCGGGTGTCACGCAGTGTGGCGGTGATGCCCGCGCGGTGCAGGATCTCCAGGAACCGCTGTTCGTCTTCCGGCTTGGAGGCGGTCCACTTCGAGCCCTCGATGGGGTTGAGCGGAATCGGGTTGACGTGGGCCCAGTTGTCGCCGTAATGGTTAAGCCTCTTGGCCAGCAACTGCGCATGCTCGGCCTGGTCGTTGATGCCGCGCATCAGCGCGTATTCGATACTGACGCGGCGCTTGGAGGCCAGCCAATAATCGTGCGCGGCATCCAACACCTGCGTGGTGTTGAAACGCTTGTTCATCGGCACCAGCTCGTCACGCAGTTCGTCGCTGGGGCATGCAGGGAACGGCCAGACGCACGGGAATGCCTTCGGCAGTGAGCTTCCTGATGCCGGGGACCACGCCCACCGTGGATACGGTGATGTTGCGCGCGGAAATGCCGAAGCCTTCAGGAGGCATGGCGGAAATCTGTCGCACGGCGGACAGCACGGAGTTGTAGTTGCCCATCGGCTCGCCCATGCCCATGAACACGATGTTGCTCAGTCGGCCCTCTCCCCCGGCCACTTCGTCGTCACGCATCATTTTGGCGGCCACACGCACCTGTTCGATTATTTCACCGGTGGACATGTTACGGGTCAGGCCAAGCTTGCCGGTGGCGCAGAACGGGCAGCCCATGCCGCAGCCGACCTGCGAGGAAATGCACAGCGTGGTGCGGGTCGGGTATCGCATAAGCACCGATTCGATGAGGGAGCCGTCGAACAGCTTCCACAAGGTCTTGATAGTGGTGCCTTCGTCCGCCACTTGGCGGGTCACCTCGGTGATGAGCTGCGGGAAGAACGCGGCGGCGGCCTCGCTGCGCTTGGCTGCCGGAAAATCAGTGAATTTGGCGGCATTCACATCGAAATGGTCAAAGTAATGGTTGGCGAGCTGCTTGACTCGGAACTTCGGCAATCCGAGTTCGGCCGCTTTCTCGATGCGCTGCTCGGGCGTCATATCCACAAAGTGCAGCGGCGGCTTACCACGGCGGGCATGGTCCTTGGATAGCACGTCACGGAAGGCACCTGATGTGCCGCCGGGAGTAATGCCGGTTTCCGGAGTGTCAGGATGCTGTGTGGTCATGATGGGTTCGCTTCGCTCTCAATATCAGAAAATAGTCAAACATGCAATAGAAATATCAGAATCCACCATACGGCGTGCCGCATACGAATCAGATGGCCCATGTCTTAGCCCATGGCGAACGCATATTGAACGATGATTCCCCCATATATGACATGTGGCACCGTGCGATATACACACGATGCCACATTGTTCATGCACGAGGCATGCGAATCACAGTCCGGTGACCCACAGCAAGGCGCAGGTGAACGGTGCACTCATCAAAATGGAATCCACACGATCCATCACACCGCCGTGTCCCTTGAGCAGATGGCCCATGTCTTTGATGCCGATATCGCGCTTGAGCATGGAAGCACACAAATCACCGAACGTGCCCACGGCGCCGATGAGAATACCCGCCACGATCGGCACCCACCAACGAGTGGCCCAGTTCGAGGCATCATACGTGCACGCGAATACGGCGAACGCGCCAGCCATGGCGAAGAGCATCGAGCCGATAAGGCCCTCAACGGACTTCTTCGGCGAGATGCGCGGGCTGAGCTTGTGTTTGCCGAGCCAGGCACCGGCAAATAAACCGCCCGTATCGGATAGGGCGGGCAGGAACACCAGCATGATGGCGTGAGCAATCGGATGTCCATCAAAAGTCAGTGAGATGATGATGCAGCTGGCCAACAACGGAATGTACAACACGGTAAGCACGGACACAGCCGCATGGCTGAGCCGGGAATGATGTTGTTCCCCGCCCTCATGATTGAACGAGGATTCGAGGCGCGCGCTGGCATCCGTGTTGGACAGTTTGCCGGCAACCGCCAGAGATAGGCGGTTGCCGACGCTGATTTTTGCGCTGGCCGCGATGGCGACCAGAATAATCGACACGATGATACTCAGCGACATCGTGATGAGATGGTATGGGGAATAGTAGGTGGCGATGAGGGTGAAGGACGAGCACAGCCACAGCATAAACACCGGGATGTGCAGGCCTACGGTGGCGAAGTCCACCCTGAGCTCCCACAGCGCCAGAATCATGAACACGACTACCAGCAGCACGAAGAGGTCGACGCTGAGCAGCAGGCACGCGACAATAAGGATGACCAGTGCCGCGCCTGTGGCGATGGCCTGCGGCATGTTACGGCCGGTCTTCTTGTTGATCTGGTCGAGCGTCTCCTCGGCCTCTTCATGGAGTTGTTCGTTGCGTTCCATAATCCTCCGGACCTGGTCTGAATCAGACCTCCATGATCTCCTTCTGCTTGGTCTCCAGCAGAGTATCGATCTCGTCGGTAACGGACTTGGTGACCTTGTCAAGATCCTTCAGCAGGCGATCGCCTTCGTCCTCACCCATCTCGCCGTCCTTGACGGCCTTGTCGATGGTTTCCTTGGTCTTACGGCGAATGTTGCGCACGGCGACCTTGCCGTCCTCGGCCTTGCCCTTGGCGAGCTTGACGTATTCCTTACGACGGTCCTCGGTGAGTTCCGGCATGGTCAGGCGGATGACGTTGCCATCACGGTTCGGGCTGATGCCGAGGTCGGAGTTGCGCAGGGCCTTTTCGACGGCACCGGCCTGGGAAGCGTCAAACGGGGTGACGGACAGGTGCGCGGTTCGGGAACGCCGATGGAGGCGACGGCCTTAATCGGGGTGGGGGCACCATAGTAGTCCACGGTGATGCCGTTGAGCAGGGCCGGGTTTGCGCGACCGGTGCGGATGCCGGAGAAGTTTTCCTTGGTGTTTTCCACGGTCCTGGCCATCTGTTCCTTGGCCTGGTCGATAAGAGACATATTCACTCCTTGTGTGTTGGTGTTCGTCTGTGTTGTTCGTCTATGAACGCTTGATTCGATTGTAGGCGTTTGCGGCTTACTCGGCCACGCGCGATTCGGCGGTGGAGACCAGCGTACCGATTTCATCGCCGACGAGGGCGCGGGTCACGTTGCCCGGCTCTTCGAGGCCGAAGACGCGGATACGCTTCTTGTTGTCGCGGGCCATGGACAGTGCAGAGGCGTCCATGACGGCCAGATTGTCCACGAGAGCGCGATTGTAGCTCAGGATTTCAAAACGCTTGGCGTTCTCGTCCCTGCGCGGGTCGGCGGTGTAGACGCCGTCGACGCCGTTCTTACCCATAAGCACTTCGTCGCAGTGGATTTCGAGAGAACGCTGGATGGAAACCGTGTCGGTGGAGAAGTACGGCATGCCGGCACCGGCGCCGAAAATCACCACGCGACCCTTTTCAAGGTGACGGATGGCCTTGAGCGGAATATACGGCTCGGCGACCTGTCCCATGGTGATGGCGGTCTGCACGCGGGTGGCCTGCCCCTCCTGCTCCAGGAAGTCCTGTAGAGCGAGGCAGTTCATCACCGTGCCGAGCATACCCATGTAGTCGCCACGGGAACGATCAATACCGGCCTGCTGCAGTTCGGCACCGCGGAAGAAGTTGCCGCCGCCGACCACGATGGCCACCTGCACACCCTGTTGTACGGCCGGAACGATTTCCTCGGCAATGCGACGAATCACATGGGTATCTATGCCGACCTTGCCACCACCGAATGCTTCGCCGGACAGCTTTGAGCAGAACTCTGCGCGGCTTGTCGCTATCAGTCATATTGTGCCTTTCTCAAAACCGAAAGTGCGAAATTATCCGTAGACAAGCGTATCGGTTTACGACGACACCCCCTAGCAACGACACCCTTGGAATAGCGGAACGCCATCCGATTATTGAATAACCGGATGGCGTTTCGTTGAAATTACGCTAAGCGCGCGGAGTAAGCCTTAGGCTCACTCCTCTTCGCCCTTGCCGACCTCGACACGAGCGAATGCGGTGGCGTTGCCACCGACTTCCTTGAACAGGTCGCCGACGGTCTTGGACGGGTCCTTGACGAACGGCTGCTCGAGCAGCACGACTTCCTTGAAGAAAGCGTTGAGACGGCCTTCGACGATCTTCGGAACGATCTTCTCCGGCTTGCCCTCGGCCAGGGGACTTCTCGGTGGCCACGCGACGCTCGGACTCGACCACATCGGCCGGAACGTCCTCGCGGGTCAGCCACTTGGCGCCCATGGCGGAGATCTGCAGAGCAGCTTCGTGAGCCACGGCGGCGCCGGCCTTGTCGGTGGCGATCATGGCGACGATGCTCGGCGGCATCTCGGCGGACTTCTTGTGAGCGTAGACTTCGACGTGCTCGCCGGAGATCTTGGCGAACTGGCCGACCTTGACGTGCTCACCGAACAGGGCGGCGGCCTCCTCGACAGCCAGCTTGACGGTGGTGTCGCCAGCCTTGGCCTCGAGCAGCTCGTCAGCGGAGTTGGCGTCGGCGTCCACGGCGTAGCCGAGAACTTCCTCGGTGAACTCGACGAACTTCGGGGTCTTGGCCACGAAGTCGGTCTCGGAGTTCAACTCGACGGCGTAGCCGGTCTCGCCATTGGCGGTCTCGACGACCTTGGAGGCGATGGTGCCTTCCTGAGCCTTACGGCCTTCACGCTGTCGGCTGCGGCGACACTGGCGCGGATGATTATAAGTGGGCGACGTCGTTTTCGGCTTCGCCAGATTTCTGATCGTCGAGCATGCCAGCGCCGGTGTTCTTCACGAACCTGGGCTTGATCAGTGCGGCGGCACCAGCGCTGTTATTGATTATTCTCCTGAGAAATTTGTTGTTTGATGAACGATGTAAGCCACCAGGCACTTCCTCATCGCAGAGCATCACTGGCCTTGCCCGGCGGTTTCTTCGCCTCGGCGGCAGCCGCCGGAGCGGCGGCTTGGGGTGAAGCCTCAGGAGCCCCTGCTGGTCAGGAGTTCTTCCCAAGCGGCCATCGGCTGCTCGGGCGCTTCGCTCGGCCTGTTGGCGCCGGAGCGCTCCGTGCAGACCTTCGGCGACGGCGTCAGCCAATGGGGCTGGTCAGCAAACGATGCCGCGACGGCGTCATCGTTGGCCGAACTGGCACCAACGGTGTCCGGTCGGCGTTATGTCGACGATGGCGGACAACCGACAACGCAGCTTTGTGAAAGCCTCAACAGCCGTGGTTTTTGGTGATGTCCACGACGAACATCGTGACGGGGGTGCGGTCTTATGTTGCGGATGTGCTCAGCTGCTTTATTGACGGTCCTCTCGCGCTCGAGCAGGAGAGCTCTTCTGGTCAGGCCGGTCGCGCACCACCAGTGAAGTCCATTTCAAGCTCCCCGAGGCGGCTGACGCGCTTTTGAGACGGTCTGGGAAGTTGGTCACATGTTGCCGAGCCAACGCTCGGAGACGTAGGGCATGTTCACGCGGGTGGCCTGGTTGGCGATAGCTTCCTGAGCCTGCTTCTTGGTGCCGACGAAGAGCACGGTGCCGTTGTGGGCCACGGTGGTCTTGATGAAGTCGTACGCCTTGTCGATCATGTCGAGCGACTTGAACAGGTTGATGATGTGGATGCCGTTGCGCTGGGTGAGGATGAACTGCTTCATCTTCGGGTTCCAACGACGGGTCTGGTGGCCGAAGTGCAGGCCGGCCTTCAGCATGTCGCTCATAGTGATCTGAGCCATGGTATTACTACCTTTCATTGTCGGTTCTTGCCTGGCCATGCGCACCTGCGTGCAGCTACTCCCCCGGTTTCACGAGTTGTACAGCCGACCGACACAGGCCGTCGCGAGCATGACGCGAATTTGTTGTGTGCCGGTTGACAATATTGGGTGGTTCCGGACGCCAGCGACTGCGTCCGTTGCCGGGTGGCACACAAATTTTGAGAATAGCACGGAGCCGGTACTAAGAAAAACAGGCTCCCCTCCTTTGAGGGGAGCTGTCGCCGTAGGCGACTGAGGGGAGTTACGGGCGGTACCGGCAGAACCACCCTCAGTCTCACTACGTTCGACGGCTCCCGCCAGCGGGAGCCGGGTATGGACTACTTCGCCTGACGATTGCGCATGTAGCGCAGGGCTTCGCGGCGTTCTTCCTTTTCCAGGCGATCCAAATACACGTGGCCGTCGAGATGGTCGCATTCGTGCTGAAGCATACGGCCCATCAGCCCGGAGCCCTCGAGCACGACCTCGTTGCCGTCCAGGTCGATGCCACGCACGCGAGCGTAGTCGGCCCGACGGGTCTTGTACCACAAGCCGGGCACGGACAGACAACCTTCATCGCCATACTGCTCGCCGGACTTCTCCTCGAATACGGGGTTCAGAACGTAGCCGACCTTGCCGTCGATGTTGTAGGAGAAGGCCCTCAGGCTCACGCCGATCTGGTTGGCGGACAGGCCCGCTCGGCCCGGATCGTCCACGGTTTCCAGCAGGTCGTCAACCAGGCGGCGTACGGCTGGGGTGATTTCCTTGATCTCATCGCAGGGGGTGCGCAGGACTGGGTCGGGCACGACCCTGATCTCACGGATGGCCACTTTCTCGTTACTCCTCGTTCTTCTCGTCAGCCGGCCGGTCCGGCTTGCTGCCGGTGTCAGCGGCATTGTCGGCATTGTCGGCGGAATCACCGGTCTCGCCCTCTTCGGGTTCGGCCTTCGACTTCTTGATCTTCTCCGACACGCTAGCAATCGAATCAGACACGCTGGTTTTCATCTGTTCCGAGGCCTGTTTGACCTGTTCGGACGCCTGCTTGACCGATTCGGAGGATTTCCTGACGGTCTCCAGCGTGCTGTCGATGATCTTGGCAGTGGCGGGCAGCGGCTTGTTGGATGGCTTGGGCGCGTACAGATCCTCTTCGATGACGGTGGCGTAGCGCTGCAATACCTTGGGACGCACCACTTTCATGCTCGGGGTGAGCGTGCCGTGCTCCTGACTGAATTCCTCATCCAGCACCGCGAATTTGCGCACGGACTCAGCGCGGGAGACATTGGCGTTGGCCTGGTCGATGTACTGCTGGATAAAGGCGCGCACCGCGTCGTTGTCGCTGGCCTCGGCGAGTGTCATGTCGGCATTGAGGCCCTGACCTTCCAGCCAGGAATGCAGCATTTCGGGGTCGAGCTCGATAAGTGCGGACACGAACGGCTTGCCGTCGCCGACTACTACTGCATGAGCCACGATCGGGCAGGTGTCGATGACATCCTCCATCGGGGCGGGGCTGATGTTCTTGCCGCCGGCGGTGATGATGATGTCCTTCTTGCGTCCGGTAATGAAGGTGAAGCCGCGGTCGTCGATACGACCCAGATCGCCGGTTTTGATCCAGCCGTCGGCAGTCATCGTCTGTGCGGTGAGTTCGGGCTGCTTGTAGTAGCCAAGGAACACGTTCGGGCCGGTCAGCTCAATTTCATCGTCTTCGCCAAGACGCACGCCCATGCCAGGCCCAGGCTTGCCGACCGAACCGACCTCGTTGTCGTCCTCCCAATTGACGAGCATCGGAGCGGCGGTTTCGGTCATGCCATAACCCTGGATGAAGGTGATGTCATCCATGCCGTTGAAGAAGTGGGCCAAATCCACGTTGAGCGGCGCACCACCGCAGGCCAGCCATTTGAGATTCGGTCCGAGAGCGGAACGAATGGATTTGCCCACCGTGGCCATGTAGAACGAATGGCGCATGCGCTCGATGAACGAATGGCCGCGGCCGGCCTGCTCATCCTTGCTCCACTTGACGAAGTGCTTGACCGACTGGGCGAAGATATGCCCCTGGATGCCGGCACCAGCCTTCTGCGAGGCCGCGTTATACACCTTCTCGAACACACGTGGCACGCCCAGCAGGTAGGTGGGCTTGAAGCTGCGGATATCGGCGAGCAGTCGCTTGGCGTCGGGAATGTATCCGACCACGCCGCAGCCACCGATGCACACGTACTGGATGTAGCGGGCGAAGCAGTGCGCCAGCGGCAGGAACAGCAGCAGACGGTTGTCGTCGTACAGCATGCCACGCAGAATCTCGTAGCCGTTAAGCACGATGTGCGTGTAATTGCGGTTGGAGAGCATCGCGCCCTTGGGCTTGCCGGTGGAACCGGAGGTGTAGACCACGGTGAGCAGATCATCGGCTTTGATACGAGCGATAGCCGCATCCAACGTCTCATCGGATACGCCATGCCCGAAGTCAGCGACAGCGTCAAGGCCATCGGCCTTGAAATTGAACACGTATTTCATGCCCGGATGATTGACACGGATCTGCTCAAGCGTCTGTGCGTGCTGGAAGTCGCCGGCAAAGGCGATGGCGGGATCGACTTCCTCGACGATGCCCGCGGTCTGACGGGCAGAATCGGTCTCATAGACGGGCACAACCACAGCGCCGATTGCCGCGCAAGCGAAATCAGCCACACCCCACTCATAGCAGGTAGGCGAGTAAATCAGCACCATGGTGCCGGCTTTGACGCCAAGTCCCAACAGGCCCTTGGCCACCTCGCGTACGCGGGACAGCATTTCAGTAGCTGTGGCGCTGCGCCATTGGTGGGTGTTGTCATCCTGCCATTCCGCGATGATGTCATCCGGCGTGCGAGCTGCTCGTTTGGCCAGCAGCGAGTAGACGGTGTCGTCATCGGTGGTGACATATCTGGGTTCTTCTACATGTTCACGCATGGTCACTACTATAGGCGAACCAGCCTATGACACGGCAGAACCGTCTCCCGCTACCAGCGTAGGAATCGGTGTGCGGGCGGGGCCGTCTGGTCAGCCCAGATCGGCATAGATGCACATCCATCGAGAACCGATGTACTTCAGTTTGAGGTTGACTCGCAGATTTTCCTGGCCGATGGTCATGAATACCGCCATTTCCAGCGTGTCCTTGCCGGTAATCATGCCGTCGATCAATGTGGGGACAGTGGGCAGATAGCAGAATTTCGCTTTGAGCTCCGGATGGGTGACCATGTGGGTGCCGAGCAGGTATTGCATGGTTTGCAGCCGGTCCAGGCATGGTTTTGTCATGGCTCTGTTGAGATGTGCGACGCTGAGTTTGCCACGTATCGCGTCCGCCGATGTGCAGGCGATGCGGCATGCAGCCATGGCCATGGAATGACATTCCTTCGCATTCAGCCCGCCTATGAATGTGGGTTGGATGTGATACCGCACCGGGCGATCCGACAGCTCCACAACGATGAATCCGTCATAACTCGGCAACGGCCCGTACTGATATGTGCCGTGGAAAAATCCCGAATACTCCATGATGACCCCCTTCAAGCCCCCTTGCAACTCACCATCATCGGCGAGCGTCTGTACTACAACATCACGAAAGGCGCGCCAAGTCAAACTACTTGAGCGCGCCTTCGGGCAAGTTAAGCCTCCTGCATGGAGGGCAAACCCCCATTTCCAGGGGGTAATCGGGATTATCGTGCGGAATACGGGTTGACCACCATGCCGCAACGCTGGAAGTTCTTCACGTCGACGTAGCCGGTGGAGGCCATCGCGCGCTTGAGGGCGCCGATGAAGTTGGTCTTGCCGTCCGCCTGGTGGCTCGGTCCGAACAGCACCTGTTCGAGCGGGCCGACCGTGCCGACCGTGGTGCGGTAGCCGCGCGGCAGCGTCTGGTGGCGGGCTTCGGAACCCCAGTGGGTGCCCTTGCCGGGGGCCTCGGTGGCGCGGGCCAGCGGCGCGCCGAGCATGACCGCGTCGGCGCCGAGGGCCAGGGCCTTGACGAAGCTGCCGGAGTCGCCCATGCCTCCGTCGGCGATGACCTGCACGTAGCGGCCGCCGGATTCGTCCATGTAGTCGCGGCGGGCCTCGGCCACGTCGGCGATGGCGGTGGCCATCGGGGCCTGCACGCCGATGGTCTGGCGGGTGGCGGAGACCGCGCCGCCGCCGAAGCCGACGAGCACGCCGGCCGCGCCGGTGCGCATCAGGTGCAGAGCGGCGGTGTAGTTGGATGCGCCGCCGACGATGACGGGCACGTCAAGGTCGTAGATGAACTTCTTGAGGTTCAGCGGTTCCTGGCCGGAGGAGACGTGCTCGGCGGAGACCACAGTGCCGCGGATCACGAACAGGTCCACGCCCGCGTCCACCACGGTGGAGTAGAACTGCTGGGTGCGCTGCGGGGAGAGCGCGCCGGCCACGGTGACACCGGCGGCGCGAATCTCGTGCAGACGTTGCGTGATGAGCTCCGGCTTGACCGGCTCGGCATAGATCTGCTGGATACGCTCGGTGGCCTGATCGGCCGGCAGTCCGGCGATTTCGTCCAACAGCGGGGTCGGATCCTCGTAACGGGTCCACAGACCTTCCAGATCGAGCACGCCGAGCGCACCCATCTTGCCCATGGCGATGGCGGTGGCCGGGCTGGTCACCGAATCCATGGGGGCGCCGATCACCGGCACATCGAACTCATAGGCGTCGATCTGCCAAGAGGTGGAGACGTCCTCGGGGTCGCGGGTGCGACGGGAGGGGACGATTGCCACATCGTCGAGTGCGTAGCCGAGACGGCCTTTTTTGCCCAAACCGATTTCAATTTCCTGAGACATGGTTTCCAGCCTATTGCCCGGGTGGGACGCCAACAAGGCCGTTTCCCACGGACCGGACGATTGCTTCAAGTCGTTACAAACATGCGCTATGACTAAATCATCTTCACACCATCTATCAGGAGGAAGCATGGCCAAAATCAAGGTCGAAGGCACTGTCGTCGAACTCGACGGCGACGAGATGACCCGCGTGATCTGGAAGGACATCAAGGATCGTCTGATCCTGCCGTACCTCGACGTGAACCTCGACTACTATGATCTGGGCATCGAGCACCGCGACGAGACCGATGACCAGGTGACCATCGACGCCGCCCACGCCATCCAGAAGCACCATGTCGGTGTCAAGTGCGCCACCATCACCCCCGATGAGGCCCGAGTCAAGGAATTCGGTCTCAAGAAGATGTGGAAGTCCCCCAACGGCACCATCCGCAACATCCTGGGCGGCACGATCTTCCGCGAGCCGATTGTGATGAGCAACGTGCCTCGTCTGGTGCCCGGCTGGACCAAGCCGATCGTCGTGGCCCGTCACGCATTCGGCGACCAGTACAAGGCCACCGATTTCAAGGTTCCGGGAGCTGGCCAGCTGACCGTCACCTTCACTCCGGACGATGGCTCCGAGCCGATTCAGCACGTGGTCTACAACTACGGCGAAGACGGCGGCGTGGCCCAGGTGCAGTACAACGTCAACGATTCGATCCGCGGTTTCGCTCGCGCCTGCTTCAACTACGGCCTGATGCGTCATTACCCGGTGTACTTGTCCACCAAGAACACGATTTTGAAGGCCTACGACGGCCAGTTCAAGGACATCTTTGCCGAGGTGTTCGAGACCGAATACAAGGACAAGTACGCCGAGGCAGGCCTGACTTACGAGCACCGCCTGATCGACGACATGGTGGCCAGCTCCCTGAAGTGGCACGGCGGTTACATCTGGGCCTGCAAGAACTACGATGGCGATGTGCAGTCCGACTCCGTGGCCCAGGGCTTCGGTTCGCTGGGCCTCATGACCTCCGTGCTCATGACCCCGGACGGCCAGACCGTCGAGGCCGAAGCGGCGCACGGCACCGTGACCCGTCACTACCGCCGTTGGCAGAAGGGCGAGAAGACCTCCACCAACCCGATCGCCTCCATCTTCGCGTGGACCGGCGGCCTTAAGCACCGCGCCGATCTGGACGGCACGCCCGAAGTCCGTCACTTCGCCAAGACGCTGGAGAAGGTCATCGTCGACACCGTTGAAGGCGGTCAGATGACCAAGGATCTGGCCATGCTCATCGGCCCGGACGAACCGTGGCTCGACACCGACGGCTTCATGGACGCGCTGGACGAGAACCTGGCCAAGGCTCTGGCCGAGTAAATCATCGAACACATCGTGCGGACCTACATGGGTCATGTCATGTCGCAAACTGTCATGATTGTCGTGCTTCATCTGGAATGTTCCTCAGCACGATAATCATGACAGTTGTTCGATACACGCACGTAATACCCCTAATTGTTCCCGGATATGTGGCGATTTGTCCACTGGTCCGGGACTTTTTCGTATACGGCCTACTAGAATCGTGATTCAGTTTGTTTTCACGCCCGCTTGAGGAGGTTTCGCCGCTTATGGTGTTCGCACGCCGCTCAACCACCCTGCTCGCCGCCATTATCGCATCCTGCGCGATGGTGCTGTCACTGGCCGCGTGCACCTCAGACAATAAGACCGTTGTAGATGGTCGAACCACGGTGACGTCCAATTCTGCCGGCGGCGTGGCCGTGTTCGCACCTTCGGACGGCATTACGCTGAACCAGCAGACGCCACTGAACAAGTGGGCGAAGCTGGTGCCTGACCTGACCAAGGCTCTGGTCGACGCCGGTTTCAAGAAAGGCGATATCGATCATACGACGTCCGACTCGTTGGACAAGCAAAGCCGCGCCATCCAAGACTTTGTGGTCGATCATCTTTCGAATAACACCACGGACGATTCCGGCATTGCCATCGCGCCCGACAACATGACATTGCTCGTGGCTCCAGTAGTCGAGGCCGACGCTTCCACTCGCCAATACGGCGATTACGTCAGCCAGAACCTGAGCACCAACGATGCCACGGATGAGGGAGCTACTTCTTGACGGTGAATCTTCCGAAGACGACTCGTCCAAAGACGATTCGTCCAACACTGAGAGCGACAGCACTGCATCGGACGAGCAGGCGCAGGCCGTGGACCGGCTGGTCTCATCGCTCAAGCTGGCCAAGGAATCCGGCATGCATGTGGTATTGCTCGGCAACAGTATCGAGGGATATAAGCCGGACGCCTTCGTCAAGTTCTCGGACGCCCAGACCATCGGCAAGCTACAGGCGGAAAAGATGGTGTCCAAACTCAAGTTGGATAAGGCCAGTAAAGACAACCCCAAATACATTGAGGTGCTGCTGCCATACACCGCCGTGGACGAAAAAGGCAACGCCGACGATTCCACGTTCGCCCAAGAGGCGTTCCGTGGTATCTGGCAGGTACTGGGCTCCTACTATCAGAAGGGCGTTGTGGAAAGCCCTTCAGGTACCTTGGACGGCAAATCCACGGAAAACGATTGGCAAGCCGTGGCCTACGATGCCGCTAAGGAAGGCTCCACTGCGAAAGTGCTTGACAAGCGTCTGGCAAAAACCGACGGACAGTCCACACTCACCCGTATTGACGGCATCATCACGATGAACGACTACATCGCCTCCGAGGTCGTCAAGGAATTGGACGATCTGGGATACACCGGCTCTGCCGCCGATATCAATCCGCAGATCACCATCTCGGGCATTGTCGGCAATATCACCGGCAAGAAGGATCTCAGCCGCGACGCCGTGCCGGACCCGATCAAATCCCCCTGAAAACGACAACGCAAACGACTCATCCAGTTCCGATGACGATGCGGACAAGGACACCTCCGCTTCCGACAAGGACCGTGACTCGCAGTGGCCTCTGGTAACCGGATACGGCGCGTATGTCTCGAACATCCCATCCATCGTCAATGGCAAGCAATGGATGACCGGCATGGAAGACAGACAGACCATCGCCACGGATATCGCTCAGGCCTGCGCCAAGCTCAACAAGGACGAAGCGCTGAATTCCATGCCTTCAATCAGGAACTCCGAGGTAGGCGGCGTGAAGAAGATCCCGACCATCAGCGAACCGTTGCTGGCTGTCAGCGCCAGCAATCTCAAGTTCGCGCTGATCGACCCCGGATATATTTCCTTGGCCGATGCCGGCCTGTGATTCATACTCGTCACGCCGCTAGCCGCCTGCGATGTCTCTTCCGTACGGCCCTGTTCCGGCCGACAATCACCGTTAAATCATGACGGTTTCAGTACGATTTTTCGGCTCCCCGCATATTGCTGTGGGTCAAGATAGTCGGCCGTTCCTCGCTTGAGGCCCCAATGCAGGCAACGGTCTTCGCAATGGTCCGAGCTGCCTTCAACGATGCCTACGGGCTGTCTGCGGGAGATCGTATCCCCCACTGAGAGCTCGGTAACGGCCGGTTCGAATGTCGACGTGACACCTCCACGATGCCGTACACTCACCACATCTTTGCCAGCTACTTTGCCAGCAAAACTCACGGTCCCTGCCTGTGGTGACAGAATTACGGTACCTTGCTCCGCAACAAGATCCACTCCGCGATGACCTTGGTGCCCACGGGTTGATCGGCCGCTCGAACTGTTGTTCGACCTGTGGATCGTCGACCGGCCAGTCGAACCGGGATTCGCACTGATTGCCATTGCGCCACGCCAAATCAGACATATCGGTGAAATCCTCCACCGTGTATGCCGCATCTCCGGTCACCGCAGTATCCGCATGCGCAACATGCTGAGGCGTGGATGCCAGCCCTACTCCCAAGGCAAGCAGCAGGCCGATAACGGCGGCCAACGCGATTATGGCATCCATACGCCGTTGCCGTTCCTGAGCCCGCTGACGCGCCTGCTGACGCCGCCTGCTGGCACGTCGGGCTTCGTCGCGACGCCAATCAAACAACAGTGGTGCATTCATGAGATTCCTCCCCATAGTGTGAGTGTGATGTGATTCCGGCTTCTTTGCCGGTGATACCCACCTTGAGGGGTCCGAAACAGGATGTCCAGCCAGAACGACCTATGTGGTTCTAGCTTCCGAAGTTATCCACAATGAAATTCCGCGCGACAGTATCGCCGCATCGTCATGTTGTTCGACCTTCAGCCGTGGCCGATCCATGTCACAACCGCTGCCATGCAGTGACAGCGGAACATCAGAACTCTTGTGATTGTTCCCACTGGGTTCGCATGCTCAGACGGTTGTTCCGTTTCACCGATTCCAGTATTTGCCAAGCAGACACCAGCTCCTCTCGGGGACTGAGCATTTCATCGCATGAGCTTGCCGAGATTTCATCGAATGGATTGGTGAAAAAGTTTACGTCCTTCCATCGGGCGTTAGAGGATTCGGGTTTCACCCAATACTGGTCGGATAAGCTCAATCCCAACGACTTGTCAAGCAATTCGACCGTGGACCGCATGCCCATGGAGTCCAATACTCTGCGGATGCCGTCTCGGGTGGATGGGATGGCGCGATGGGCCCACCACATGTCGATTCGACGTGCATATACAGCGTCTTTGCTGTGAGTCACCAGTTCCAGAGGCAGGCGATTACGGTCCAAGATCTCGCCAACGCCTACGGCGTGACCGGATTGCCGGTTGTAGTCGAACGACATCACTGGATGTGATCTGCACATGAGTATTCGACGTTCCATAGCCAGCTCCTCTACCGTTAGTCGCTAGTGTATATCCGTGTTCGGTTTTTGGCTGTATGAGATAGTATTCGATGAGTCCGATTCTGCGGAATTCAGCGCGACATGCCCTACACGCATGTAATTTGCTTTTTCGTGGCAGGCATGTAAGATACATGACTTGTGCGCGAGAGAAATCTCAAACACAGCAGACATTCCTGCGTAGCTCAGTTGGCAGAGCATCCGACTGTTAATCGGACGGTCACTGGTTCAAGCCCAGTCGCAGGAGCTCACCTGAACGGGTAACTCCGGACGGGATGAAAATTGAATATTCCTGCGTAGCTCAGTTGGCAGAGCATCCGACTGTTAATCGGACGGTCGCTGGTTCAAGCCCAGCCGCAGGAGCTCACCTGAAGCCATTGGCGTGTCGCCGGTGGCTTTTCTGTTGCCCATCCCCTGAAGCTGCTTCATCAGCGAATCATCCATTAGTGCTTCAGTGGTCGTCCCGAGAAAATCGGCAGACTTCACTAGGTCTGCTACCGACCATGCGATACGTCCTTTCATTTTATTGGTCATGGTGGGCCTTTGGATGCCGAGGAATGACGCCAGAGCGCTTTGCGATTTATCTTGCGCGGTAAGCAGCATTTTTACGTTCCATGCGATGACGAGTTCCGCATACTGCACCTCGTCATCCATGTTTTTCTGAATCTTGATTGGTTCTACAGCAGTCATTTTTCTGACTTTCACATTGGTTAATTTGGTTAATTTCTTCATTTAATAATAGCGACCTTATCATTCGATTTGCGTTTCGTCAAAAGAAACACTATAGTGTTAGCCATGACGAAACAAACGACTGTGAAAGGAACTGCTGCGATGAAGGAGTGGCTGAAGAATCAGGGTATTTCCTATCGTGAGCTGGCTTCCTCTATGGGACAGTCTGCGTCATCCGTTTGTAAGAAGGTCAATGGCGAAACGCAGTGGCAGCAATATGACCTGTTGTTTCTGCACGATCGCTATGGGCTTTCTTCTGATTTCGTGCTGGGTATCACTGTTACTCCCTATTCAGAGGAGGTGACGGTCTGATAAAGGAATGCCCGGTCTCGATTTGGTACATCGGAACCGGGCGTATGCAACACATCCAATGTTGAACGATCCGATGTTTGGCGACAGTGAATCGTTCGCATTGCCTTTTAGATTATGGAGGCTGCACAAATGTCAAGTGTAACCGAAGTCCTTGTGGCTTCTGATTCTGATGGTACCGCCTGCGCGGGTGTTTCACGGTGCATGGCGTCTACATGTTTCCCGGGTTTTCCCGAATCGTTGTATTGGCGTCGTCTGGGACGGCGTTACGAGCTGTTGGGCCTGGCCTCGTGGGTCGTGGCGGCGGTGGCGGTCGTCGTGTTCGTGGCCGTGCTGATCGCCGCGAGGGATCTCCTCGTGCCGGCCGTGTTTCTGGTTCCTTTGGCCTGCGTGATGGTCCTTGTGGGCCGTTGGTGCGACCGTAACTCGCGTGATGCCTGGGATTTCGCTTTCTGGTCCCTTCACGCGGAGGTGAGGCAATGACCATGACCGTTGGCGCGCGTTCCCTCGATAACGAGGAGCGCTCGAATTTCCGGGACTACATGTCCCTGTTGTCCCTGTCCGTGGATGAGTCGATGACCGTGAGGGAGGTCATGGCGGTCGCCTATCTGATCGGCCGGCATGACGCTCTTCGTGACGTGCGGAACGCTTCGTCGCCGTCTCGGACGTTGAACCGTCGTCTGATCCATGGCGGTCCGTCGGATTGCGTGTTCAATCGCGGCTACGAGGCCGGTGCGGGCATGGTGTCCGACGAGATCGACGCGTTGATGCGCGACGTGGAGTCCCTCAGCGGCGATGACGCGGTGTTCTCGATGCTCAGGCATCCTTCGGTGAGCGGGGGTGATGAGTGGTGGAATTGGTGATCCTGCTGTTCGTGGTGCTCGCGGTGGCCTGCTTCGGCCTGCTGCTGATGTTCGCCCTGTGCCGCGCGGCCACGCGCCGCGACATGCTTGAGGCCCGTTGGCGTGAGGAGTCGGCCGGTTCCGTGGGTGAGGAGGGCCATGAGAGCGCATGAAACGCTTGAGCGTGCCGGGCGTCATGGCGGCTTCCCGGCCCGTGGGCCTGCGTCGGGCCTGTTGGCGGCCTGCCCGTCGGACGGCAGCCACGACTTCTACCTGTCGATGATGCTCGACGTTCCCGTGCCGCGCGTGCCCGTGCTGCGCGCACGTCTGCAAGACTCCCGCCGAGGGGGGTGCCGCATGAGCGTGAACGCGGTCGATTGGGCGCTCAGGTTCGCGCCCGTGGACGCCAGGCACGACGGTGCCGCTCGCGTGCTGATGTGTCTGGCGAACGTGGCCGACGACGAGGGGCGCAACGCGCATCCGACGCACAGGAAGCTGGCCGCGTGGTGCAAGTGCAGCGTGAGCACGGTCAAACGCCATCTGTCATGGCTGGAAGCGAACGGGCTGATCCGTCGCGGCGACCAACGCCAGGCCGGGCATTTCAGCGAGTGGCACCGGCCCGTCGTGTGGGATCTGTGCCTGGGGAACCGTCTGGAGCTCGACCCCGACTTCTTCGACTCGAACGACATTGACGCGACCCGAGGAGGACGGCCTTCCACGGAAAACAGGGCGAGGGGAAACCCCGGCTCACATGTGGACCGTGGTTATGGCGACGGGGACACGGGAAAACCCCGGCTCACGGGTGAACCACGGTTCACAGCTGTGACCCCACCCCCAGCTCACCTGGTGAGCTACAGTACGTCCCTAGTACGTAATAACCCCTCTGCCCCTACGGGGCATCTCCCCGCAAGCGGAGAGACCTCCCCGGACGATGACGGAATCCGCGAGGACGGTTCATGGGCCGACGCCGCCGGAGCCGAACCCCCAAGCAGCGAATCCGCCGGGGCCGGTTCCGACGCGGAGGCGGTGTGCCGCACGATGGCGGACGGGCTGCGCGCCATGCCGCCGATGCCGGTGCCCGAACCGTTGGCCCGGCCCGGCAAACGCGAACTCGACGCCGCCCGACGGCTGATCGCCCGCCACGGCATGCCACTGGTGCTGGCCGTGGCCGAATGGGCGTCGCTGCCGCCTTCCAAGACCGACAAGGGCGACGCTTCCGGCAAACCGTATGACGGTTTCTGGCGTCGCACGCTCACCGGCCCCCGCTCCCTCGCACGGCACTGGGACCAGGTATGCCTCCAGATGGCCGACGACCCCCACGGGCGTCGCCTGCTCGCCGGACACGGCATCCTCGCCGACAAGGGCGAAACGGCGCAGCCACCGAGCGCGGAATCCACGCCGAAGGTGCCGAACTACGGCATCCCCGACGACCTGGACCGCCGGACGAGGCGACTGCTCGTCCCCTACGACTTCGATGCGGGCAACGACGGGTTCGAGGCCCAACGCACCCTGCGCCGGCTGCTGAAGAACATCCCCGCGAACGACGCAGAAGGCGAATGCAATGCCGTGCTGGAGGCATTGCGGGCGGGCCGCGCCTTCCTGGACGCGGAATCCAGGGAGGAGGACGACGGCCTCGGGCGGCGGAAGCCGGCCGAGACCGGGCCGGCGTCCGTCCGTTTCGGCTTCATCGGCGGCCGTGGGCCGAAGGAGGCGCCGGCATGTTCCTGAAGGGAGAATGCGCGGATTTCCCCGACTCGTGGTCGGACCGCATGTGGGGGCCCGACGACCTGCCCAACCAGCGAACCCAATACGAGCTGCGCCGCGCGGCGGTGCGGATCTGCGAGGCCTGCCCGGTCAGGGCCGAATGCCTCGCGTTCGGCATCATGGTCCGGGACCAGTACGGCATCTACGGCGGACTGCCGTTGAGGGCCCGACGCCAGGTGCTGAAGACCGCGCAGGAGGCCGGATTCCGGTTCGACCCCGACGACCCGACCGCCGAACGGCGGCTCGCCCGGTACATCCGCGCGAACCCCGAGATCGTGGCGGCGGCACGCGAACGCGAATGCAAGCGCCGCAAGACCGAGCAGCGCAACGCACGCCAGCAACGATGGCGCGCCACCACACGCTCGACCGGCAAGGCGAAGGCCCCGGCCGCCGCCACACACACCCCGCCCTTGCAGGACACCCTCTTCTGAAGACAATCCGATACAGATAACCGGTCCGGCCCCATAAGGACGAACCATTCCGGAAACCCGCATACGCGGCAAACCGTGGAACCGCGCACCCGTGGACACGGGAAGCCGGAAACCCGAATGAAAGGAACAATCCCAATGACCACGAACACGAAACGGTGGCCTTCGTCAACCTCAAGGGCGGGGTCGGCAAGACCACCAGCGCCATCGGCACCGCCGAAGCACTCGCCCGACTGGGCCATACCGTGACGGTGCGCGACGCCGACCCGTCCGGCGCGGCGACCCTGTGGGCGCACAAGGCCCTATCGGCCGGCCGTCCACTGCCCTTCGGGGTGGAGGTCGTCAACCGGTTCACCGTCGCCGCGCCCGCCGAGGAGGAATGGGTGCTGATCGACACGCCTCCCTTGCAGACCGATCTGGTGGAGGCGGCGGTGGACGCGGCCGACCTCGTGCTGCTCGTCACCACCACCGGCCCCATCGACCTGGAACGCATGCTGGAGACCATCCGGCAGATCAACAAGCCCTCCTCGGTGCTGCTGACCCAGACCCGCTACGGCACGCGCAGCCTCAGGCACGCCGAGGAGTTCCTGGCCGAGAACGGACTGGCCCATTGCAGGGAGACCATCCCGTACAAGGAGGCCATGCGTCTCGCGCCGGACGAGGGCCGGTTCCCGTCCGCCTCGGGCTACGGGCTTATCGCCAAGGAACTCAGCGACGCATTCAACGCCTGACACCCGCGGAACCGGCAACCCGGAAACCCGTGTCCACGCAAACCCGTGGACACGGGGACACGGAAGGAACAACATCATGGAGATCAACAAGCCGATGACCACGAGGAACATGCTGGCATCGACCCTCACCGACTACAAGAAACCGGTCAAGCTGCCCAAGATCACGGTGGAGCTCGACCCCATGCTCAAGAAACGGTTCAAGGCCGAGGCCGTGCGGCGCGGCACCACCATCCGCGACATGCTCACGGCATGGATCGAACGCGACTGCCCTCCCCTCGACGCGGCGGACGCAAGGGCCGAGGCGAAGCAAGACGGAAGAAGGAGTGGATGATGACGGATGACATCGAGGAGCGGGCCGCACTGGCCCGTCGCGGGATCATGGACCATTCGGATTGCGAGGAGTGCACGGAGGACTGGACGTTCCTGATGCGTCAGGGACGGCGGGAGTTCCCGTTGGGATTGCGCACGGTGCTCGCGTGCCTCGCGTTCGCCGAACGCGAGGGCGCGGTGCCCGAGCTGCCGGCGGATTGGTGGGTTAGAATCAACAGGAGGTATCGATGACGACGATGCGCGGCGAGGGGAGCCGACTATGGATGTGTTCAAGGCATGGCCGGGAAGGGCGGAAAGCATCATGATCAGCCAGGAGTCATACATGAGGTGCACCGGCGGCGTGGCCCCGTGGCGTCGTGACGGCGACAAGGGGCCGTCCTACTACGCGGTGTGCCCGCTGTGCGACAATCCCATCCAGATCGTCGGCCTGTTCCGCCGGCAGGAGGAAAGCCGTGCGCGCCGGCCCTACGGGCGACACCACCGGGGCGACGTGCCGGGCCTGTGCCGCTACGACGAGGACGCCTACCTGCACTGCCCGTATGCGGATCCGAACCATCGGACGGACACCCGAACGAGACGTCATCCGAAGGACCAGACCGGGCGGGCCCTGTATGGTCTCATGCGCGGCGAGTTCGACCGGGTGACGCTGGCGTGGGAACGGTTCTCCGGCATCCATCTGGGGCCGGGGGCCGCCCGTGACATGCTTCGCAAATGGCGGGACGACCAAGGATGGCGCTACTACGACGCGACCTACGGCAATCTGCCGCAGATGCTGCTCTTCGCGGCCGGCGGACAGAACCTGGTCAAACGCTACATCGTGCCGGACAGCCCGTTGCACGAACGGCTGAAAGGCGTGCCGCAGGTGAGATTCACGCCGACGCGCTCCCGGTACGTGCAGGTGGACAAGGCCGGGCCGGGGTTCCTTACTCTGGATTTCCTGCTGTACGCCCGGCGCATCGAATGGGACGGACAGCACATGAACGAGACGTTCAGGCTACGCGGCCTGCTGGGCCGCGATGACGGGCAACAGGCCTTCGATGACCTGACCCTCGACGTCGATCAGGACTGGCTCCCCCACACACAGCGGACGCCCAACCCGGCCGCGACGAGCGGCTACTCGACATCGCGCGGGAAACGCTGCAATCCAACGCGGGTATCCCGGCAGATCAATAAAGCGTTATCAATGCAAGGAGAACAATGATGAACGAGAACGACAAGACGGAAATCCTCGAACCCGTCGAAACACCCGCCGAGAACATCACAGAGCCAAGCAAGGATGGAAGGAAGCGTCCGAAGTGGCTGCCGCCCCTGATCGCGGCCGTCTGCGCGGTGATTCTGGTCGCGGCCGGCATCATCGGCTGGAACGCTTACAGCGGCGCGAAGCTCGCCGAGGCCAAGGAGGCGTGCGCCACCGCCGCCGACACCGTGCGCAACAATGCCAACGAATACAACGCGCTGCTCAACGGCGATGCCGCCGATGCCGCCGCCGTCAAGGCCGAACAGGTCAAGGACTCGAAGACCATCGAATCCTTGGGCAAGGAGCTCAAGGCCATGGCACCCGAATACGAGGGCTGCGTGGCCGAAAACGCGCAAGGACTGGATGCCGCCACCGTGAAGCTCAATGAACAGGCCGACTGGTACGAGACCCACGAGAAGAGCCTGTCGAAGGCGGTGAGGGCCGTCGCCGAATCCAAGGCCGCGAAGAGGCTGGATGACGCGAAAACGAATCTGACGGCGAAGCTGGACGAGGCGTCGAAGCTGCTCGCGGATTCGGACGGCAAGGTCGCGGACAACGCCACCCGCGACGCATTGTCGAACGCCATCGACGCGGCGAACGGGCTGAAGGACGGGAACGATCCGGCGAAGATCGACGGAGCGCGCACAACGCTGGAGGATGCCATCAACGGCGTGAACGCGAGCGTCCAGGCAAAGACGGACGCGGATGCGCAAGCCGCCGCAGCGGCCGCAGCGGCAGCCCAGGCTCAGGCGCAGGCCCAATCCACCTACAGCGGCGTCTCCTCCTACTCCGGAGGCGCGTACGGGCGCACGGAAGGCTCCACTTCCGGCTCCAACACATACCGTGGCACCACATCGGGCGGCTCCGGCCCGGCCGCCGCCTCCGCCCCAAAGCCGAACCTCAACGGCGCTTACGGCTGCGGCAACAGCTGCACCGGCAAGGATGATGGCTATTACCATCACTGATCGATGAATGACTGATTATGGCTCGTATCGGGAAACCGGTACGGGCCTTTTTCATGGATTTCGCAAAGGAAAGCCATGTCTCTGTGAACCTGTGTCCCCCGCATTCCCGTGTACCCGTATTGCCGGGAAATACTTCCGGATTTTTTGTAGACGCCATGCTCCGTGGTTCGGCGTGTCGTCTGTGAGGCTTGTTGGTGGCTGCCGGGCCAACCGGTGGCTACCTCCCGTTATTCCTGCGGTCGGAAGCCCCGCCACCCTTTGAAAAAAGAGGCGGCGGGGCCATGACCGGAACGATTGAGGAAGGGGATGAACAGACAAGGTTAACGGAGGTTCATTTACATGAACTTTGGCAGGAAGATGATGAAGGCCGGTGTCGCGGCGGTGGCTGCGATCGCCACGCTTGGTGCCGGCGGCGTCGTCGCATCGACCGCGTTCGCGGGCGGTGGCGGAGGCAACCAGCCCGGCACGGGCGGCGACCTGGCCGCGGTGCAGTTCTGGCAATACAAGGACGATGCTTCGGGCGCATGGGGTCCGGCCACGAGTCTTGATTCGGTGCGCGCCGCCATGAACAATGCCGGCGTGACGTTGGAGGGCGATGGCGTCACGAAGGCGCAGACCGCATTGGACCAAGCCCGCACGGAATGCGAGACCGGTTTCCAGCGGCGTCACCCCGGCGAGGGCAACGGCGACTGCCGAGTGGTCGCAGTCGGCGCGGTGCCAGCCGTCTTCGGCGGCAACTACATCTACAACGGGTCCGGCTGGGCTTCGCCGACCGGGACCGGCGGCTGGTACGACAACTGGAACACCTACGTAGCTCCAGGAACATACCAGTATGGCAGCACCGTATATAGGACCTCATATCCGTTCGATGATGATCCGTCGAACAGCGTGGATGCGATTATGCGTCGTAATGTGGAGGCTTCCAGCAAGCCCTCGATCGTGGTGATCGTGCTGGACAAGTACCAGCCGGCACCGCCGACCTATCATCTGAGCGTGAGCACGCAGGCTGCGGAGATGTCGGGCCAGTCGGGTGACACCGAGGACGCGTCGGATGTGATCAGCCTGTCCAGCGACGGGTCGAAGACCGAGAACGTGAACGGCACCGCGACCCTGCATTGGCGTGGCGTTGACGGCACCGAGAAGACGGTGGCGAAGCGGTTCACCGCATCCAACAAGGGCAATGCCACGGTGAGCGCGTCCTTCAAGGACATGGACGCCTCGTGGGAGTCGTGGCCTGCGGGCAAGCGCTGGTGGGACGTTGACGTGGCGAAGCAGGGCGGCATGGCCGAGGCGGTCTCCCACAAGGGAGCGAACGACGGCAAGGAGTCCGGCGAGAAGACCGCCACCCCCGCCCGAGAAATGGCTGACCAACGGGGCCGGCCAGACGGTGCGGGACGGCAATGACTCCATCGCGTCCGGTTCGCTGTACACGGCGCATATCAAGGCGCATTCCAACGCCTCCGGCAAGTTCTGGATCTACGACACGATCGACACCAGGGACGTGGTGATCGGCGGCACCGAGCAGGACGACGTGAGCAAGGTGACCGTGACCGACGCGAACGGCGACATCGTGCCGGCGGACATTTCCATCGACGATTCCATCGATGGCAAGCGCGTGGTCAAGGCGCACGCCACCGCCCCGCATTCCGGCCTCTACACGTTGAACGTGCCCCAGTCGGCCAAGCCCACCGGCGGCGACTACGAGATCAAAGGACGGTTCCGTGGCGTGCTGGAACGGCGACAACGGCACCGGCAGCCTGGCCGACTGCCAGACCGGCAACGGCGACAGCGTGGGCAAGGTCACGCCGACCCCGGACAAGGTGTGGGTGCTGGACGAGTCCGGCGCTCTCGTGGCCGAGGACAAGGGTTGGACCAACCAGCAGGGCGTCGATCAGAAGACTTTCCTGGTGGGCGACCAGGTGGGCGTCGTGGTCAACGGCAGCATCCCGAGCCACTTGCTCAACCCGCTGGCATCCTATTCCATCACCGATGATCTGACCGGTTCGATCCAGTGGATCGACTGGAAGTCCGGCAAGGTGTTCGTTGACGGCAAGGACGAGACCGACCAGTTCGATATCGTGATCGACCAGAAGGCCGGGACCGCGACCGCCACCGCGAAGTCCGCCTACATCGCGAAGACGATGTTCAAGAACAGCGCGGGCAAGGTCAGGTTCTACCTGACGGGCACCATCAAAAAGGGTGCCACCGAGGGCAAGAAGATCCAATTGACCAACAAGGCGTACGAGAAGTGGAACAACGAGACCCGACCGACCAACGAGCCGCCGGTGTTCGTGTGGACGCCCAACCCCAACAAGGCGTGGGCCATGAAGGTTGACGGCAAGTGGCAGCTGACCGTCGATCCGGCCAAGAGCGACAAGGTGGGCGGCGACGACAAGTACTACCGTCTCGGCGACGAGGTGGCGGCGGTCGTTTCCGGCACCCTGCCCACCGGATTGGGCCGCGTGCCCGAGATCGCGTGGACCGACGACTTCGCCAACGTCGATAGCATCCTCGACCTGAAGGACACCTCCAACATCAAGGTCTACGAGCAGGACACCACCGACGAGGCCAACGCCGGCGTCAACGACCTGAACAAGACCGGCAAGGACGTGACCGACCAGTTCGACATCACCGCCGAGGGCACCAAGGTCACGGTCAGCGCGAAGGACTCCTACGAGGCCGCGCAGAAGGATCTGAAGACCGCGAAGCAGATCAGCGTCGTGATCCCGTTCGACGTGAACTTCGACACCGTGAAGCTGCTCGAATCCTACGGCAAGTCCGAGGGCGACGAGCTCAACACGTGCGCGGACCCGAAGGGCGACGACCTCGACAACAAGGGCGGCCAGACGGTCGGCGGCAGCACGGTGGACACCAACACGCCGAAGATCTGCGTGACCGTTCCCCCGATCCACAAGCAGGTCATCGCCGAATCCTCCCAGGGCGGCGACCAGTCCAGCATCGACACCAAGACCGTGTTCCCCGGCCAGACCGTGGAATACACCGTGCGCGTGGACCCGCAGATCCCTGCGGACCAGGCATATTCGGTGACCGCCATCAAGCTGAGCGACACCTATTCCGAGTACACCACCGCGAACAAGCAGACCCTGGAGATCACCGACCTGGGAACCGGCGGCATCATCCCGAAGAGCGCCTACAAGGTGCAGTGGGACGAGAAGGCCCACTCGTTCGAGGCCACGTTCGCCAGGGACTGGGTTGCCGCCAACTGGAAGGCCGGCTCCAACCCGCGCGTGCTGCTGCGCTTCGAGGCCAAGGTGAACGAGGACGCGCCCACCGACAAGACCGTCGGCAACAAGGCCGCGCTGACCGTCAACAACGGCGTCACCCCGTCCAACAAGGTCGAGAACGAGCCGCCGGTCATCAAGCCCTCCAAGCAGGACACGCAGAAGGACCCGACCATCAACATCGACGGCAAGACCGCGCTGCTGGGCGACAAGGTGTACTACCGCGTCAACATCGACGCCTCCAGGCTCGCCGACACCGCCTACAAGGTATGGCGCTTGGGCATGACGGACGACTACGACCAGGAGTACCTGACCCTCGACGCGAAGCATGTGGAGATCCTTGACGAGACCGGCAGGGGACCGCACCGGCGAGTTCAACATCCAGGACAAGGACGGCGTGCTCTACACGTTCGCCAGGACCGTGGACACCCAGATCCCCGCGACCGGCGAGACCGTGCCCGGCGACCCGCAGCCCGGCGACCTGAAGGCGTACAGCGGGAAGTCCGACAAGGATTACGACCCGCTGAAGGACCCGAGCATCGACCGGTCGCTGCTCGGCCACACCTACCGGTGGTCATGCCGATGACCGTCACCAAGGTCAAGGACGGCCACACGGTAAAGAACACCGCCACGCAGGTCACGAACGACAAGCATGACAAGACCAACACCGTCTCCAACCCGTTGAAGACCATCAACCCGAAGAAGGACGTGACCGTGAAGGTCGGCGGCGACAGCGTCGACGGCAGGAGCGTGTATTTGAACCACACGTTCCTCTACCGTTTGGATTCCAGCATCCTGCCCCGGACCGCGCCTACCAGACCGTCACGGACTGGGGCGGCACGGACCGGCTGAACACCGAGTACGACCAGTACCGGGCAACTGGGCCGTCTACGCCTCGCGTGATTTGTACAGGGACGGCGGTGCTCGCGGCCAAGGGCGAGAAGATCGCGGGCAGCGGCTTCGACTCCTCGAAGTTCGGCGGCAACCTGTTCACCGTGGACGCCGGCGACAACGGCAAGGTCACGGCCGACGCGACCCAGGCCTACCTCGACCTGGTGAGCGCCGACAACGAGCACGAGGCCGGCTGGGTGCTCTACCTCCAGTGCAAGCGCATCGCCGTGGCCGACGAGGTGCCCAACACGTGGACCGAGACCATCAACGGCCAGCCGCGCGAATCCAACAAGGTCGTCACCAAGACCCCGGACATGACCCCGAGCATCCACCTTGGAGAAGGTCGACACCCCGACCCTCAAGCAGGAAGGCCAGGAGCAGGCGGACCGCGACGACTCCAAGCAGGCGCTGAAGATGGACGCCGACAGCATCGGCATCACGTTCATCATCACGAACACGTCCAAGACCGACCCGGCCACCGGTGACGGCGCGTGGTTCAAGGCAAGCGACCTGAACCTCGACGACTCCACCATCGTCGGCGACGCGCACGTGGACATGGATTCGCTCGCCTATCCCGCCGACTGGGACACCCTGTGCTCAAGCCGGGCGAGTCGGTCAGCGTGACCGGCACGCTCAAGGGCGTCAGGGAAGGCGAGACCCACACGGACCGCGCCATCGTCACCGGAACCCCGCTCGTGGAATGCGCGCCGTCCAACGGCGACCCGTTCAACGACAAGACCGACGGCGGCGAAGGCACCGATCCGGAATACTCCACCGGCGACGTGACCGAGATCGACGGCAGGCGGCTGTGCGCCGACACCCAGACCGCCAGCAACACCGACGACTGGAACGGCTACCGTGCCAAGCCGTTGGCCTCCACCGGCACGGCCGTGCTCGGCCTTGCCGGCGGCGCCCTGGCGGTGCTGCTCGCCGGCGGCTCGCTGCTCGTGTTCCGCAAGCGCCACTGCGCCCAGGGTTCCGGCCGCCACACGGCCGTGAACGCGGGCAAGTGACCCCGTGGCGTTCCGGCCTCGTCGTCCGATGACGGCCGGGACGCCCCCATTGACTTCACATTCCGGAAAGGGGCATAAAGCTTTCCGAATCCCGTGCCCCGGACGGCGTGTGAACCCCCAGGCCCTTCGCCAGCCTCTCCCCCGGCGAAGGGCCTTTCCCATGCCCGGAACCCGTGAACCCGTGAAACCGTGGAGCCGCAGACCCGTGGAACCGTGCTCCCGATGGGGCCTGTAGACGGTGCGCCCCGCAGCGGCCCGCGACCCGGCGCATCATCGACTCTGACATTGTTCGCACCATCATCATTCCTCTGGAGGTTGCACATGGCTGACAGGCAAACCGCATTGGCCGTATTCGATTTTCTCGACTCGCTGCGCGCCGGACAATACCGCATCGGCGCGGACGCGGGAAAGGACCATGCCACGGCGGGACTGCTGGCGTCGCTGTCCGGCGACACGGGGCTGCGCGACGCCGTGTGCGCGAAGCTGATATCGCCGGGCCTGGAGCGCGCCCGTTTCCTCATGGTCGCCGAGCATGATCCGCGCGCCTTGCCCCTGTTCGCCTCGGGCCAGGTCAAACCGTGGTACCAGGCCGACTACAACGTGCGCGAGATCGCCAACAGCGAGTTCCACCAGGACATACCCGCACTGCTGTGGCGGCTGTCCAACACCATCCCGGATTCCGCGCGAAGGGAGGGCGCGCTTGAGGCGGCCGCGTACATGAGCTTCATGCAGGGCGATCCCGAGGCCGCGTTCACCGGCCATCTGGGCCGGCTCGCGGCGGTTTCACCCGAGGGCGAGGTCACGCGCTGCCTCATGGACGCGCACGAGCACGGCCAGCATCCCGCATGGGTCATGGAACAGCGGCAGCTGCGCGAACGGCAGGCCGACGCCGCCGACGGCATGGCCGCCACCGCGCCGGACCGGCCGAGCCTTCGCCAGCGCCTCTTCCCGAACCGATGAACACCTCCGGCACGGACCCATGGGAGATGGGCCCCATGATCGCCGCCGGCATCGCCGTCGCCATCGACACGGCACGGGAACCGGAACCGGAACGCCGGCCACCGGCCGAGCCCGAACCCGAGCCCGGGCCCGGGCTGGAGCCGGATGCGCGATGCGTGGACGACGCCGGAAGCGAAGGCCGGGCGGACACGGCCGTCGATCCGTGGGAGATCGGCCCGCTGCCATCGGCCTCGAATCCGGTGGGGAATGATATCCCGGCCGATGCCCCGGCATCGGAACCGCGGCACGTCGGCGGTGCCGTGGAGCCGGCCGATCTCGCCGACACGATCGACCTCACGCCGGTCGGCGACCGGGATGCCGCCCTGCCCGTGCGCGAATGGGGGCGCATGGCCACGACCGCGGGCGGCATCCTGCTCGCGGCCTGCGTCACGGTCGCCGGCATGTCCGCGTGGGAATCGCATGAATCCGCCACGGCCGCACGCGAGCTGGAACAGGCGACGGCGGACTGCGCCACCGCGCGCGCTGCGGCGAAGAAAGCCGAACGGAAGCTGGCCGAATATCTCGACGGCGACCGGCTCGCACAGGCGAAAGCGGTCACGGCCGACAAGCTCGCCGACCCGGAAACCCTGGAAACCCTCGACAAGCTGGCCGAACAATATTCCGAGGGCGAGCGAATCCCCGCATGTGCCGCCACGGACACGGGAACGGCCAACGCCACCACATCCAAGCTGCAAGCCATCGAAAAGAAGCACACGGGAAATCTCTCGCGGCTGAAGAAGGCGGCGGGCGCGGTGTTCTCCTCGCGGCTGGCCCATACGGTCGAACAGGGCGAACGATTGCATTCCTCCTCCGAAGGCAAGGTGGCCGACGAATATTCGCGCGCCCTGCTGCGCGCCTCAATCGACAAGCGCGACGAGAAGGCCATCGCCGACGCCATGGACCAGGTGAACGCCTCCATCGACGCGAAGACCAAGGCCGACGAGGAAAGGAAAGCGCAGGAGGAGGCCGCAGCGGCTGCGGCGGCGCAGGAGCAGAGCACGCCGGCACCGCAACAGCACTCGTACACGCCCTCCGGCTCCGCTTCGGGCTCGGGTTCCGGGGCCCGTCCGGCGGCGGATACCATTCCTCCGGCGGTTCCGCCGGCTCGGCCGGTGGTTCCGCGTCTCCGGGCTGGTCGGTGCCCGCGAACCCGGACCCCTCGCAACTGCCCGGCATCGACCCGAGCCTATGAAAGGACCAACACCATGCCACAACTGACCACGTTGATCCCGGCGTTCGCGGCACCCGTCACCGACCGCGTGTGGCTGGTGGGCGCGCACGGCGGTGCCGGATGCACCACGATCCGCCATTCGGATCCGGACCGGTTCGCCGACGCCGGCCGCGCGCTGCCGGTGAGCCGGGATCCCTCCATGCCGTCGCGCGTCATCCTGTGCGCCATGGGAACCGGGAGGGGTCTCGAATCGTTGCGCGCGCTGCTCGCCGACCAGTCGGCCGGACTGTTCGGCGCATCGATCCTGTTGGGCGCGGCCATCACCGACCCCGTGCCCCGTATGCCGCGCCCCCTGGTGGCGGCGCGCATCCAGCTGTCATCCGCAGTCCGCGTGTGGCGGCTGCCCCATATCAAAGGGCTTGAACTCGACGGGTTTCCCCGGCGTTATCCGGCCGCGTACTCACGGCTTGCCAGGGACGTAGACGCCGTGCCCCCGCGCCACGGCCCATGTCGGCTGACGATGGTGCATGAACCTAACACGAAAGGAACGACCCAATGCTGCATGAAACATACGTGATCCTCGCCGAGACCCTTTCCGACCCGACCCCGTGCCTGCCTCCGGGATTCTCGGGCCCGGTATCCACCGCCCTGGGCTGGGTGAAGGCGCTGAGCCTGGTGATCGGCGTGGTCGCGCTGGTGCGCATCGGCGTGCACATCCTGCGCCAGCAGGGCGACGGCGTGCCAGACCGCGACGACACGTTCGACAAGCTCGTCAACTGGGTGATCGGCATCTTCCTCGGGGCGGGCGCGGTCGCCATCCTCGCCGCACTCGGCCTGTCTGTCACCGCAAGCTGCTGAGAAAAGCCATGAAAGGGATTCGACGCATACGGCAGCGCCTGTGCGCGCTGCCGCTCGCCCTCGCCTGCCTCATGGGCCTCGCCGCCTGCGGCGGACCCGACTTCGGCTCGTTCAGCAAGGAACTGGAGTTCGGCGACAAGCAGATCAGCGACACCCAGACCACCTACGTGATGAAGATACCCGAAGGCAGGCTCGGCGACCTGATCGGCCCCAGCCAGATCCAATGGGTCATCGACAAGTACCAGGCCGGCTGGGTGCGTGCCGGAATGGTGTCCGCGAATCCGACCGGCAAGGAGCTCAAGAAGTATGCGCGCGTCCAGTTCGAGGCCGCACCGAACCTGCAATGCGATGCGTTGGAGAACACGTACCAGAAGGAGTCTCCCGACGAGGGCAAATGGGAGTACAAGGACTCCTCTTGCCAGAAGCAGCGCAAGCTCTCCTGGCTGGAGAAGACCCTGTGGAACATGTACCAGGTCCAATCGGATTCCACGATCGAATGGCTGTCCACCAGCCGCAACACGCTGGTCGCCGCGAACGACCGCGTGTCCACGCTGCAGGCGAACGCCACGCCGGACTACGATTCATGGTTCGCGCCGGTGAACCGGTACCTGCGCATCGCGCAGGGCGTGCTCATTGCTGCCGCCGCGATCAGCCTGATCGTGCTGAGCGCGCGCATCGTGTGGAACATCGGCCAGGGCGGCGAGGGCCGTCTGCTCGACCGCATCGGCTGGATACTGCTCGGCGTGCTGCTCGGCTCCTCGTGCGCGAGCATCGCGCTCACGTTCTTCTCCCGCTCGTCCGGCGGCAATCCGGGCCTGCCGTCATGGACGCCGGGCGGCGGCACCACGTTCTTCCTGTCGGACTACATCCGTATGCAGGTTGACCCGTTCCTTATCATCGCGGCCGTGTGCGGCGTGATCGCGGCCGGCTGGAAGCTCGTCACCCAACAGGAGGGCCGCGACCTGATCCCCTTGGGCAAGGCGTTCATGTGGGCGGTCCTGAGCGCCGTGTGCCTTGCCGGACTGGTCAACACGTTCCAGGCCACGTTCGACACGTGGACCGCCGACGTGCTCAGGTCCGCCTCGGGCATGATGAACGACGCCTGGGAATCGAAAAGCCTGGCCGCGAGCTCGTTTTTCAACTTGGGCGCTCCGGTCGCCATCGTGCTCACCATCGTGATGTGGATCTGCGGGCTGATCAGCAAGATATTCGCCTACTTCCGCGCCGGGATGCTGCCGATCCTGGTGGGCGTGGCACCCATGTGGGCCGCCATGAGCTGGATGGAATCGGGCAAGCAGGCTTTCGCCAAGACCATCGGCTGGCTGGCCGCGTTCCTGGCCTACAAGCCCGTCGCCGCACTGGTCATGGCGACCGGCTCGGCGATCATGGTCACGGCCGGGCCCGGCGACGACAGCCAGGCCATCACGCTGATGCTCACCCTGAGCGTCATCATCCTCCTTCCCGCCATGATCCGCGTGATCGTGCCCGCAGTGCAATCCTCGGTCGGCGGTGGCGGCGGCGGAATCCTGCCCTCCATACTCGGCATGGGAGTCGCTTTGGCCGGTGCCGGCGTGCGCAAGGCCGCAGGAGGCAAGGGCGGCAGGAAAGGCGGCGGCGACGGACGCGGCGAAGCGTCACCGGACGGTGCCAGACCCGGTGCCGGTCGCGGCCTGGCCGGACTGCTTTCCGGGCTCGGCCGAAACGGCGGCAGGCCGCAGGGGGCGAACGGCGGCGGCAAGCACGCCAAACCGCTGGACGGCAATCCCACGGGCGGCGAACCGCAGAACACCGGCGACAAGCCGCAGGGAGCGAACCGCAAGGGCAGCGGCGGCAATGGTGCGGGGAGCCCGGTTCCACCGGCGCCCGATGGCGCATCCCCTGACCCGTCAGGCGGCAACAGGCCGCAGGGGGCGAACGGCGATGCCGGCGGGTTCGCCCGCGAGGGTGCCCCGGACGGTGCCGACCGCTCGACCACTCGCAAGGGCAAGACATTCTGACGCATACGTTTTGCTAAGGAGATTCGGATAATCATGGCGTCGAACACGACATACGGCGATTGGATGCGGCCGATGCCGGGCGGCATCCGCAACATCGGCATCCCGCTGACGGTAGCGGGCATGGGTGTGCTGACCTGCACGCTGCTGGTCAGCATGGCGAGCGTGGTCGCGGCCATCGCGATCCTCGTGGTCGGCATGGGCGTCATCCTCGTGTTGGCTATCCGCGACCGCGAGCACCGCAACATGGTGGATCGCACCGTGGAGAAGCGCACGTGGATGGCCGCGCAGCGTTCCGGCGCCAACCTGTATCGTTCCGGCCTGCTCGCGCCGATCGACGGCGGCAAGGCCATGCTGCCGGGCATCCTCTCACGGGTGGGCCTGACCTCCGCCCTGGACGGGCTGGGCGGCGAGTTCTGCCTGGTGCGGCATTCGCACACCGGCGAATACTCGCTGCTCCTGTCATGCCAGCCGCAGGGCGCGAGCCTCGCCGACGACGACGTGGAGGATTCGTACGTGGCCTCGTGGTCCGGGCTCATGGAATCGCTCGCCTCGGAGGCCGGTGTCACCCAATTGGCCGTGACCGTGGACACGGCACCCGATTCCGGCGTGAGGTTCCGCCGCACGTTGAGCAGACGCATCGTGGAGGACGCTCCCGAGCTGGCCGCGCGCGCCATGGCGCAGATCATGGACCAGTACGCGGCCGGCGGCGCTTCCAACGATGTGACGCTCACCTTGACTTTCCGCTACACCGACCGTGACGGCAAATACCTGGAGGCCGGGGAGGCCGCGCGTCGCATAAGCCTGCTGCTGCCGTCGATCCGCGAGCAGATAGCGCAGGCGGGAGGCGGTGCCGCGAGGGCCCTGGGCATGGAGGAGATCACGCGCATGGTCCGCGTCGCCTACGATCCGGCCGCGCAGGAGACGATCGAGGAATCCGACGAGCCGCCGTACATCGCCTGGGAGGATTGCGGACCGCTCATGCACGAGGCCGGCTGGAGCCATTATTCCCATGATTCCGGTTTGAGCCGCACATGGGAGATGGTGGATCCGCCGAAAAGCAACGTGACCGCCGACACGCTCACCCGGCTGCTTTCCCCGTTGGCGGACTGCGACCGCAAGCGAGTGACCGTGCTCTACCGGATGCTGCCGCCCGACAAGACGATGTTCATGGCCGAGCAGAACAGGCAGAAGGCCGCGAACCAGGTCAGCCAGGAGAAACGGGCCACGGTCAGGTCCATGAGCCAGATCGGCAAGGCCAACCGCCAGGCCGTCGCAACGAACCAGGGCGCGGTCATGGTGTTCTTCGGGATGCTCGTCACCGTCACCGTGTCCAGGGGCGAACAGGAAAGCCAACGGCTCGAAGCCGCGTCACGCGCCGTGGAACAGGCCGCAGGCGGCGCGAAGATCGACCTGCGCCCCTGCTACGGGGCACAGGACACGGGATTCGCCGCAAGCCTGCCCCTTGGATTGAACGTCAGATCATACACTCCAGCCGGCCCCCTCGGCCGGCTCCTGTCCTGAACGGAGGACACGTGATGCCGATGCCATGGGAGCCGTCGAAACGAAAAGGAACCATGCCGGGCGCCACGGCCACGGACCCCGTGGCTCGCATGGAATCAATGCTGCTCACACCGTTGAAGGCCAAACCGGACGAGCCCGTGCCCCCGGTGCCGTGGCGTGGAAGAAGATCGCGCGGCGGCGGCCATGCGGCCCTGATGCCCACGATCGACGAGTTCTTCGGCACGTCGAACCAGGTGTGCGGCGGATTCTGGCCGTTCGGCACCGACATGGCCCTGCCGGCCGAGGGGGTGCCGGTCGGGCGAAGCCTGATGACGGGTGCCGGCGTGTGCTGCGACCCGATCAGCTGGTTCAAGGCCGGCATCATCAAGCAGCCGAGCATGTTCCTGCTCGGCCTGCCGGCCATCGGCAAAAGCACGTTCGTGCGCCGCGAGGTGCTGGGACTGAGCGCCCTGGGCATGAACGCGATCATCCCCGGCGATCTGAAGCCCGACTACGCCTCACTGGTCAACATGCTCGGCGGCCAGGTCATCCGGCTGGGAGCGGGCATCGGCGTGGTCAACCCCCTGGACCCCGGCGACCTCCATTATGCGCTGCAACAACTGGAAGGCGAGGCGCGCAAGGATCTCACGGACTACTACAACGACACGCGCGCCGCGCTCATGGAGGTGCTTTTGACGATCATGCGCACCGGACGCGAGAACGACACCGATGCCGGTGCGAGGGGCGTGACCGCACGCGAATCCGATATCCTTTCCGTCGCCGTGCGCGTGCTCCACGACCGGCATGGCGGCGATCCGCAGCCTCCCGTCATCGCGGACCTGCGAGACCTGCTGAGGGAAGGGCCCGACGAGGTGCGCACGGCGGCGGTCTGGGACGACCCGGAAAACGACGAGCTCTACAGGGCGCAGGTTCGCGGCCTTCTGGCCGACCTGCACGGGTTCTCGAACCGCATGACGAAGTTCGGCCGTCTGTTCGGCGACCAGACCACCGCGCGCATCGACCTGTCCAGGCCCGTGGACTTCGACATCAGCGCCCTGGCCCAGTCGGGCGACGATGTGGTCGCCGCCGTGCTGGCGACCACGTGGACGAGCGCGTTCGCCGCGAAGAACGCCGCCGACGTGCTCGCCGAGGAGGGGTTGCAGCCCCGCCGCAACCACGTGATCATCATGGACGAGATGCACCGCGCTTTGCGCGCCAGCCCCCTCATGGTCGAAAAGCTCGACCTGCTCACCCGTCTGAACAGGCAGTGGGGCGTGGGCCAGATCATGATCACGCACACGTTCAAGGACCTGATGTGCATGGAGACCCCGGCGCAGAACACCAAGGCGCGCGGCTTCGTGGAACGCAGCGAGATCAAGGTGCTGGGCGCTTTGAGCCGCATCGAGGTGGACCGATACCTGCGCGGCGAATGCGGACTGCCCGTATCCCGGCGCGAGGAGGACATGCTGGAGGATTGGGCCACCCCGGTCAACTTCGGCTCCGATGCCTCGCACAAGGGTCTGGGCCGTTTCCTGATCAAATTGGGAGGACTGCCCGGAATCCCCATCAACGTGGAGATGTGCCCGCTCGAAAAAAGCGGGTTCAACGATACGAACCTCAAATGGCACGCCTAGAAGGGAACCCTGCGATGACAGACCACCTCGCCACCGGCATGAAACGCATGATCCGCACCGTGGCACGCTCCGCATCACTCTCCGACCGGCTCGGCGAGCGATCCCGGCTGCTGCGGCTGACGGGCAACCGCAGCACTCTCGACTTCCGCCCCGCCGAGCACGGCGAATCATCATGGGACCTCGAAATGTCGATAACCCCCGCCGAACCGTACGGCAACACGGAAACCCGTGAACCCGTATGGCATGAGACGGTCGATTCCGCCACCTATGGCGAATCGAGGGCGCGGGTCGCGCACGCCGTCGAACGTTCAAACGATACGACAACACCGGCTTCCTGCCGGAAACGGAAAACCGGTGAAAGGAACAAAGGCCATGCCCACGCACGCATCAAGGAAAACCCGGCAGCTCAGGGATACGGCTCCCCGCAGGACAGGGGCGCGACCCTGTAGACGCCATGCCCCGTGATGCCACGGCTTCGGCCGGATGATCGGGGTCATGGCGGGAATGCCGGGTTGCCGCCGCTATCGTCAAGTGTCAAGGAGTCAGAATCATGCCTTTGGAGAACACCGATGCCGAAGAGCGGATCACACGGGAGACGATGATCGGATGGATCGAGCATTGGGGCGAATCATACGATGACGTGCGACCCGATGACGGTGCCGTGCGGCTGGCGAACCGCATCATCGAATACAACGCGGCCGTGGAGGCCATCGAGGCGTTGCGGAACCCCGATGCCGTGTACGACGAACTGGCATCCGTTCTCCAGCCGGTGCTCTCCTCGATGGACGGCACCTATTTCGCGGGCTCCGAATGGTTCGCCGGCGAAGTGGACCGCATGGAAGCGGGCCGCATCAACGGGGGGGCAGCCGGAAGAAACGGACGGCCTGGCCTCCGAAGGGCCCCGCATCCCGTTCATCGTGGGGAGCGAGGCCACAGCCGCCGATACGGACGAGCCGCCGTTGGACGAGCTGATCACCGCAGCCACGCACGAATATTTGGACTCGGGCATGACCTACGACGGATTCTCGGAACATGTGCGCGCCACCTGGCGCAACGCGGCAGCCTACGACTGGTCGAAGCTCATGGCCGAACAGCGCTCCACGGGCGAATGGTCGTCCGACGCGAACCGGCTCGCCGTGTTGGGCGTGACGATGCAGTTCGCGCCCGAATCAACATGCATGATGATCGCCAGCGACATACTGGCCGAGAACGCTCCCCTGTCCCTTCCGGCATTGCGCGAACGCATCAATACGCCGGACGGCATGGTGAACACCGACCTGCTGTTTTCCCGGCTGATCGACAACGGCACCACGCCCGATCCGGCGCGCATCGACATGGCGATGGGGATCCTCGGCCCGTTGGAGGCCAACGCGCCGACGGACGCCTGCTACCGGATCATCGGCCTGAAGGCCATGCTCAGCCTCGCCATGGGCGACGGCGAGAAGGCGCGGGAACTCGCCGAACAGGCCATCGGCTACGACGCCTCGGACCGGTTCGCGTCAAGCGTGCTCGACCGTCTGCCGGAAACCGATCCCGCCATGGAGGCGACGAACATGTGGGAGAACGGCGGGCATCTGGGCCGCTGGCGGGTGGCGTAGACGCCGTGCCCCGCGAGGCCACCGGTCCGGCCGGATGATGGGAGTCGCCGCCGCCATTGAAGGCGCTGGTATTCCCCGAATGAAAGGACCATCATCATGCCGCAGTCAATGCAAGTGGTTCGCGGTCTCCTCGCCGCGAACCCCGATTACTGGCCGGCGAAAGCCGACGCGGACGGCACCACGAGCTCGGCGTACCTGCGCGCCACCGTGTATGAGGACCGCCCGCGAGTCCGTCAGAAGGACGGCAGCTTTGCGGACAATCCGCTCGGCCCGGTGAGAACCACCGTGAAATTCTGGGGCCGGGCCGCCGAGCTCCTGCACGGCATGGATTTCCGCCAGGGCGACGCCGTGGTGGCGACCGGCCGCATGGGCGATCCCGACGCCTTCATCAGCCAGAAGGACGGCAAGGCGTACGCGCGTCCGGTCGTGATCGGCGATTCCATGCAGATCGATTCCATCGTGTCCCGGCGCATCCAGCTCGCCCGCGAACGCAAACGCCAGGACAAGGAACAGGCCGGTGCCGTGGCCGATGCCGGGCGAACGGATCCATGGACGGACCAGGTTGACGCCTCGCGCGGCGAATACGTTGGCGACGGCGTTCCCCGCACTTTCAACGGCGAGCCCTTCGACCCGCTGTCGGGCTATCCGACACCGGGCGCGGCTCCCGCTCCGGCGGACCCTGCGGCATCGGATCTCCTTTCCGCCCCATCCGATTTCACGACGGGCAACGCCCGCTAGCCATGACGCAAGCTGGCGCATCGACGGCGGGACCGCTTCCATCGGTTCCGCCGTCATGCTTGAAAGGAGAAATGAATCTTGGCCGACGTCGATCCGAAACTGCAATCGAACCGAGTGAGGGATCTGGGCGGCACGGTTCGTCCCAGCCGCAAGATCGAACTGGCGATCATCGTCGCGGCGTTCCTGATCCTCACGGTGTTCGCCCTCGTGTGCTCCCATGCGGGGCATCCCTTCCAGATCTTCGCGCTCATGTACCTGGTCTCCGGCCAATGGTCGCTGACCGCAGGCCGGTGGGCGCTGGCCGTGGCCGTGCTCGTCGTGCTGGCCGTGGCGTGCGGCGTGGGCGCGTGGCTGATCGCCAGCAAGGCCGTGCCATGGGCAAACGGCGCCAAGGCCCGCACCCGCGTGGACGTGTACGCGCCTGCCATGGGCCACGGCGAGGCCGTGGAGAAGGTGACGCGCCAGCGCGCCGAGGCCATGGCGTCAAGGCTCATCGAGGCGGACCACTGGCGAAAGGGCATGTCGCCGGGCTATCCGCTGGGGCTCAACATCGTGGACAACACGTCGATGTACACCAGCTGGGAGGACATGGCGATCGTTTTGGCGGGCCCTCGTTCCGGCAAGTCCCTGTGCTACGCGATCCCGGCCGTGCTCTCGGCTCCGGGCCCGTGCCTGGCGACCTCGAACAAGGGCGACATCCTCGACGTGACCGCCCCGATCCGCAGGCTCGACCATCCGAACGGCCGGATATGGACGTTCGACCCCGAACGCATCGCGGACCCGAACCGGCGGCGTGCGCCGTGGGTGTGGGACCTGATCGCCTCGGTGCAGTCCATCGCCGACGCGAAACGCATCGCCGACTGCTGGCGTTACGCCTCGGGCCAGCCGCAGACCGGCGGCGACGACTTCTTCCCCGGCACCGCCGCCCAGCAGCTCGCCGACTACCTGTTCGCCGCGCATCTGGGAGGCCGTTCCGTGTCCGACGTGTTCAGGTGGTGCTCGAACGAGCGCGACACGTCGCCGGCCGACATCCTGAGCGAATACCCGCGCTACGCGGGCATCGCCTCGCGCGTGTCCAGCGTGATCGCGCTGACGCCGGAAACCCGAAGCGGCGTGTTCGGCAGCCTCCAGACCATGGTCGCGTTCCTCTCGGACCCCGAGATCATCGACTGGATCGACCCGCACCGGGATACGGAAGGAAACATCGATGAAAGGCGTGGTCTGTTCGACCCCTACGAGTTCGCCACGAGCGAGGACACCCTGTACCTGCTTTCCGCCCAGGGCCGTCCCTCCACCGCGTTGACCGCCAGCCTGACGGCGGTGGTGGCGTTCACCGCGTTCCAACGCGCCCAATCCGAGTTCACCGGCAACAACCGCCGTCTGCCGGTCCCGTTGTGCTGCGTGCTGGACGAGGCCGCGAACATCTGCCGCTGGCCCGAACTGGCCGACGTGTACTCGTATTTCGGTTCGGCGGGCATACCGATCATGACGATCTGGCAGAACCCCGACCAGGGCAGGGCCGCGTTCGGCGAGACGAACTTCGGCTCGCTGTTCAACAACGCGAACATCACCGTCTACCTGGGCGGCATCAAGGACGCGAAGTTCCTCGGCGAGATCAGCCAGCTGGTGGGCCAGAGGGAGATCGTGCGCGGCAGCGTCAACATCGACGGCACCGGACGGCGCAGCGTGAACAACTCGATCCAGAAGGAGAACATCCTCGACGTTTCCGACCTGACCGAATGGCCCGTCGGACGCGCGCTGCTGCTCGCATCCCAATCCCGAGCGCAGATCGTCAAGACCCTGCCATGGACGGGCAACAGGCAATGGGCCGACGCATTGGCGCAGGCCAAGGCGAAAGCCCGAGAAGAGCAGAGAAAGGCCGCATAATGAGCGAACACACCTCGAACACCTCGTCCGGCCCTGATGGGGAGGAATGGGAGCGTGCGGTCGGTGCCGCCAGGACCCTGCTGTCATCGGACTGCGGATGGCTGGAACTGTTCACCCGCGCCATCCTGGAGGACAAGGGCGTGCCCTACGGCAAGGGACTGCCCAACCCCGAAGCGCCGCACATCCCCGAGGACAAGGAGATCGAAGAGGAAACCATGCCGGGCCAAGGCGAGCCGACGCCGACCGCACCCGAGGTGCCGGCAGGCCGGCACGCGGCGGAACCCATCCGATCGGGTATTCCGGCCGATGCCGGGGAAACCGGCAACGGCTACGAGAACCCGCCGGAAGACGCAACGGGCCGTGACGACACCCCTCCAAAGGATGATGCGGAGGAATCCGACACCCGTATACTGCCCGCGCAGGAGGGGAAGACGGATCTCGGCCGAGACGAATCCGGCGACCTCGATCCCGCGCGGGCCAGGGACGTGTCCGGCCAGTTCGGAGCGCGAATGCGGCGCAGCGAGACCTACTACCCGAACCTCGCCGCGTTCGTGGAAAGGTTCGTAGCCAACGTGTTCTGCTACCACCAGAGCGCGAGCGTGAACATGCAATGGGTGAGCGACTGGTGGCGCTATCCGGCGCTCGTGTTCCCGCTCGACGCCATGTGGCGCGCCTACGAGAACGCGCGCAAGGCACCCGGCCAGATGATGATCTTCTACATCCAGGCGGCGTCGATGCTCGACCGCGTGTTCGACAAGGACCGTGGCATCGTCGCCAGCCTCGACTGCAAGCAGCAGCTCACCAGGAAGGGCGAGCCGCTGCCCTGCATCCGCCCGAACCGTGCATGGCGCGAACCGATCCTGGAAACATTGTCGGTCCCCGCCGCAGGCGGCAAGGAAAACAAGGAAACCACCACGACAAGGAGAAGGAACAATGGCTCAAACTGATCCCGAGGACGGCTTCGACCAGATCATGGTCCAGAGCTGGAACAGCGTCGCCCAGCAGCTGCGCACCCTGCACAACGAGCTGAGCGGCGACCGTACGCGCCGCAGGGAACGCGCCGAACGCGCCGTCCAGAACGAACGCTACGAGCAGACCAGACGGCAGCAGCAGGCCATCCGCCTCGAACAATGGGAGATGGACAACAGGGAACGCCTCAACAAGGGGTTCGAGTCCACCCTGAACGCGACCGTGCTTGCCGACGGCGACGGCTGGAGGAAGATGCGCGACTCGTCCCTCTTGCAAGGATGGATGGTCGCCGACCAACTGGAGGGCAACGACCCCGGCTACCGCAGGCAGATCATCGAGGCGAAGGCCCGGCTGAAGGACGAATGGTCGAAACGCCACCCGGAAACGCACATCGACGCCGCAGCCGACCAATTGACCAACCACGTGAACATCACCTACACCGACCAGTCGCCCGCGTTGCAGGCCACCCTGAACGCCTTCAACACGGCCGGCGTGCCCGTGGACCTGCAACGGGTGGAGGACGTGCAGGCGTTCCAGGCCGCGCACGGCGACGACGCCACGTTCTTCGTGGACTCGCGGCTCACCGGCCAATGGACGGGCTACGACCACGACAGGATCGTCGAAGCCGTGATGTGCGCGCCGGTCAACGGCGTGGACGACGCCGCCTCCCGAATCAGCTTCCTCAAAGGACCAGGGCCTGCCGGAATCCTCGCACGCGGACAACAAGGCCACGGGAGACGAGCCCAGCACCATAAGCGAGGTCGAACGCACCGAGAACGCGGACGCCGCACCAATCGTCGAAACCCCCACACCCGTGCGGGAGCATACGAAGCCCGCCGCCGATGAACGCAAACCGGCATCCGGACCCGAGCCCGAGACCACGGGAGGCGGCGACCTGACGACCGGGGAGCCCGACGGATACGAGGAAATGCCACTCGACCTGAACGAACCCGAGGAATGGAACGGGCCCGACCCGTTCGGCGAATACAGTCCCGCCATGGAATCCTCCATGAACCCCACGGACCAGCCGATACCCGACCAGGCCAACGTCCCGACGCCGCAGATCCTGCAACCCGAGACCAACGGCAACGCACGCTGACGCCGTATCATGGTGTCAACGGCTTTCGGAACCGGAAAGGACGAGCATGGCACACGTGACGTTGGATCTGTCGAAATATGATGCCCTGACCGCCTACAAGGGTCTTCCCGACGAGAAGGAGGAGAACCCGGCGCGGTTCTTCCCCGACACCTCGTCGGTCCGCCGTTGCGCGCGCGAACGCATGTCCGTCATGGGTCTCGATGCCGCCGAACTCGCCAGGAGAGCCGGGGTTCCCCCTCTCAAGCGCCGAAGAGCTCGTGGAGACCGGTCTGACCTCCATCCGCTACGTGTACAGGATGTTCGACCTGCTGCACATCCGCACCGAAACGCTGCCGTCCGCCTACGCGGGGAGACTGCTGTGAGGGAACTGCACGCCTGGGAGAACGGGCATCATGTGGGCGTGTTCTCGGAAGACGACGAGGAGCGCATATCGTTCGCGTACGACGCGAACGAGGGTCTGCCGATCAGTCTGAGCCTGCCCAGGACCGGCGGATGGAAAGACCAGGCACCGCGTAACTTCCTGGACAATCTACTGCCCGACAATCCCAACGTCCGCCAGGCCATGCGTGAGCACCTGAATGCCTCCTCGGCCGGCGTCTTCGATCTGCTGGACCGGGTTGACGCCACCGGCGGACTGGTGTTCTCCCCCTCTCCCCGGAACCTCCAATCCCATCGCCGACGCTTCGTCTGATCACCGATTCCCAGATAGCCAACGAAATCGACCGCATCGAGCGGACCAGGAACTACTGGTGGGACGAGGACAGCCACTGCCGGTTCTCCTTGGGAGGGGCGCAGGGCAAGTTCACACTGTCCCGCGTGGACGGCAAGTGGTATTGGCCGGATATGATGCTTCCCTCCACCCACATCGTCAAACCGAAGCCCCATGACCTTCCCGAGGCGACCAAGGTGGAACTGGCGACGATGCGATTGTCGGAACTGTGCGGCATCGACACACCGGCACGCGGCGAGATCACGGCGCAGCGCAAGACGGCCTATATCGTGGAACGGTTCGACCGTCGCCTGGAGGAAGGCCGAATCGTCCGACTGCGGCAAGAGGACTTCCTGCAAGCGTTGGGATTGCCGACCCGCGACAAATACGATCCGTCGGCCGACGACTGCCTGGGAACTCCTGCAACGCATCGACGCGTCGGGCTCCCTGTCCTACCGGTGGCTCGAAAGGCTGGCCTTCAACACGTCGTCCGCCAACAGCGACGCACATGCGAAGAACTATTCCCTGATCCTCGATCCCGCATCGGGGATACGCCTGTCTCCCCAGTATGATGCGGTCGCCACCAGGTATTGGCCCGAGTTCAACTGGGAACTCACCATGCCGTTGAACAAGGATCACGCCTTCGCGGAGCACACCACGCCCCAGGATTGGGAGGATCTGGCGACACGTCACGGTCTCGATGGTTCGAGGGTGGCCGATATGGCCCGGCGTATGGCGGGGAAGGTCCTCGCCGGCATATCCGAATCCTGCGAGGGCCTGGACTCGCGGATGGCCGATCGCCTGAACGCGTGCTGGACGAAGGCGAACGAGTCCATCGAGCCGATCATGCCGGGAGACGAGCCGGTGAACTCTCTCGATCCAGCATCGGCCTTGCCCGATTCGCTCGGTTTTCCCTCCTCGGGCCGTACCATCTGAGCTTTTTCCGGGAAGCGTCCTAACGGCGGGGCCGGCTCTCCCCGTCAGAGGCGACCATGCTCCATAGACCGTATTCCGGCGCGATTCCGTAGCGTTCGCGCAGCATGTCGAACGTGTGCAGGCCCTCGCGCATCGCTGCCCGGTATTCGTCGCCGTCCGCCGCGTCGTTGAGGCTGGCGGCGATGCAGAACGCTTCGGATACGAGGCGTTCCATGTCGTGCGTGGACAGATTCTCGGGGTGTCTTTCGCGTCCGCCGTCGAGGAAGGGCGGGCGGTTCTCCATCGCGGCGCGCCATTCCTGGACGGCAAGGCTGCGGCTCCTGGCATCGTCCGCCCAGCCGTCGCGCAGTCGTTTCAATCGCATGTCGTCGCCGAGCTCGAAGGCGTTGAACCGTTCCGTCCACCCGTCCGCGCTGCGCCACGTGATCCTGTAGCCGACCACCTGGCCTGGGTCGGTGAACGAGTCTTTGGCGGTTCCCCTGCGCAGCCTGGGATCGATGGAGAAGCCTTCCCTGCGCACGCGGCGTATGAACTCGTCCTCGCTGCGCGACGCCTTTGGCGCACGCCTCCACGATCCGGCCGACATGCTGGCGCGGCATCGTGGAGGCGGCGACCGCCGTGACGAGCCGGCTTCTCTCGTCGCCGTCCAACGCATCCCATCCCGCGTCGTCGCCGTACTCGGTTCGCGCCTTCCATTGGGCCCATTGCCGCCATTGCCCGTACTGCCAGCTGACGCGCGTTCCGGTATCGGAGCGTGCGAGCTCGACCAGTTCGGGGCGCGATTTCTCCATCCGCCTGCATGATCTCTGCGCGTCGATCCGGTCGTGGTACGGGTTGATCCAACCGTCGTCGGCGGCGAGCTGCACCATGATGTGCACGTGGTCGTTGCCGTTGGCGGACAGTCCGTGACGGACCGCGAGCCACGTGACGCCCTGATCGCCGTCGCCGTCGATGATGTTCATGCGCGTCAGATAATCGCGGATGACCGACTCCCATTCCTGATCGGTCAGTATGCCCTGGCCGGCCTTGATGGCAAGCGAGCAGTGCCACACGCGCTTCTGCCATGCTCTCGTTCGGGGTTGTCCTTGCCTCGCATGTCGGGCGGGAACGGATCGTCCTTGCGTTCCCTGACGCGGTAGCGTCGGTCGAACCTGCGGCCTATCTCCGCATACGACGCCGCCGGCTTGCCATCCATGTCAAACGAGGGAAACATGTCGCCGCTCGCGCACACGAGATGCTGGTCGGTGTGTTCATTGCGCCGTCCCTTGCCGAACAGGTAGCGCACCAGGCCGGCCGGGTCCGAACCCTTGACGATATTCGGTATCATACGATGATTCTCCGCCCGCGCGCCCGGCACGGCGGCGCATGGCGTCTATGAGAGATATGCGTCCCGGGTTCTAGATAGAAGTGCAACGCCTGTCTATGGTTGGAAGTGTTCAAGTCCTAACTCAAGAAGGTGTTGCTCATGAGGAAAGTGTATTCCCACCTGTCGGCCGAGGAACGCGTCCGGATCGACGAGTTGAGGAACCGTGACGGGCTCGGTGTCCGCCAGATCGTCCTGAGGATCGGCCGCGACAAGTCCACCGTCAGCCGCGAGCCGGGACGCGGCCTGTGGTTCGCGTCCAACGAGAACGAGTCCTACCCCGAAACGGCTGAAGGCGGGCGCGTGGACGTCGAGGCCGTTCTACTCGGCCATGACCGCGCAGCGCAAGGCCGAGCGGCGCGCGCCAATCGCGCAAGCCCCTGCGCATGGCGTATTCGCCGTTGCTCGCGTGGGTCATGGACGCGCTGCGCAAGGGATGGACGCCCGAACTCATCGAGGGACGGCTGAAGGTCGAATGGCCGGCCGACCCGCATATGAGGATCGGCCGCGAATGCCTCCACCGGTGGATCCACGCCAAGCCGCGCAGGGCATTGGACCTCAGGCAGTACCTGCCTCGGGGCAAGCGGCATCGCACGCGCGCCAGGGGCAGGAGGTCGAAGGGGCCGCGCATCCCGATGCGCGTGCCGATCGCCGAACGTCCCAAACGCGTGGGCCCGCGCCGCGAGTTCGGCCATTATGAGTCCGACACGGCCGTCGGCGCGGCCCCGTCGAAGCGGTGCGGCAACACGCAGGTCGAACGCAAGAGCCGCCGCCTGTTCGCCCGCTTCATCGAGGACAAGAGCGCGCCGGCGACCGCGCGCGCCGAATACGACATCTACAAGGACATCCCCGCGCCCGCGCGCATCGACCGCACCTGGGACAACGGCACCGAATCCTCCTGCCACCTGCTCGTGGACGAGGCGCCGGGCATGCTCACCTATTTCGCGGACCCGTACTCCTCATACCGGAGGGGCGGCAACGAGAACCGCAACGGGCGCATCCGCCGCTACCTGCCCAAGAGGACCTGCTTCGACGGCCTGACGGACGAGGACCTGCAGGCCATCGTCGATGAGATCAACGACACCCCCATGAAGGTCCTGGGCTGGGAAACGCCCAACGAGGTTTGGTACCGCGAGCCCGGCAAGCTAATGTCGAGGATAAGCCGCCCAAAGACGAACGTTGCACTTGCAAATTGAATTCGGGGGCCTTTACAGGAATCTCTGTTGATGATATACTCTTTTACTAGACAAGCGATTTTCTACTTGCCTAATAAATGATGGGTATACCGCCTACCAAGGCAATGAAGCATCGGAGGTATCAATGGCTCGTCTTATGAAATCGGCACGTGGAATACTTGCCCTAGTAGTCTTGTTCTCCTTAGCACTAGTTTTGGGACTCGTGCCGATGACATCAGCAAATGCGGCAGAGATCGCGATCAGCGGAATGCCAAAAGAGTCCATACCTGCGGCATTCGGAGGAGAGCTTCACGGCGAAAATACCTCGACCGTCGAAGTGGATGGTAAAGGTACGTTGACCGCAACAATCAACTACGACACAGGAGTCGTTACGGTCAAGGATTTCAATGGTGCTGTTCGCACTGAATCCCTAGCTGCGGTAGTCGCCAATGCAGCAAATGAGCTTGAGAAAATTCCTGCGGAACAACGTCAGGAACTTATGAACAGGGCACAGTTGAGGATTACGCCGCATGATGTATGCCCGTATCTTGTCACCGCCATAGGATTTGGTCATGACGCAGCGTGGCAAGCCGCATTGGGCCTTGTCGGGGTGAATCCTGCCATCGCTGTGTTGGTGGGTCTTGGTTTTACGTTCTTCTGGGCGTGGGTTTCAAGTTACTGCTGAACAGGTTTTTATTCATGCGAAGGTAAATCATGAAGTTAGTTAATTTCCTGCCTTTCCTAGGGGGACTCGTCGCCTACTTGTTGGTGTGGTGTAAATGGTGGCATCCACATGACAAGGACCACAAATAACCTCAAACCTCATACATCGTTGGAGAACTGGCGTGTGCAGTCTTGATGAGACCTCACACGCCAGTTCTCTTATGCGTCGGTGCGTTGTCAGCGCCTGTATTAGCTGTGTCTGATGCGTCAGGCGTCTACGAGGTGCGAGAGCCGGTCGGTCATCGCGGCTCTGGTCCATGCGCTTACGCTCATGTGGCTGCGCTTGGCATCCGCCTCGATGGGATGCCACATGGTATCGCTCAGACAGATGGTGCGCGGGCGCAGAGGCTCGGTGTCGGCCTCCCACGCGCGCCCCTCGAACGGGGTGACCTGGGCGCCTGGGAAACCGTTCTCGGCCTCCTCGGCCCACCTGTCGACCAGCTCGTCGGTGATTTCGGTGCCGTTCTCGGCTATGTATCTGCGACCAGTCATCGGTTCCTCCTTATCTCGTCGCGGAATCCCTTGGTCAGATTGTTCGCATGAATGATCAGCGGCGTATGGTCGTCCAACCTCACGAACACGAGCTCCATGCCCCCGCTCTCAGGCGTCCTTTGCCGGCACGGCCACTTCGATAGAATTATCGGAAGCGGATAAGGAGCTTTGATGGAACCGGCGAGGAACGATACGACGACGGATAGGCGCACGGCCGTGGAACTGGCGAAGCGGCTGCTGGTCGATTCGATCTGGCGCACCGCCAAGATCGAGGTTGATGGCGTCACCTTCCCCGACACGCAGGAGATCTTCGACGGGCGCGCGCCCGAGGGTATGAGCGTGGACGATATAGTCACGGTGAACAACATCAGGCGCGCGTGGGGATTCCTGCTCGAGAACATCGACTATCCAGTCGATTGGCAGTACATCCGCGAATACAACCGCATCATCGGCGAAGGCCTCGTGCGCGACGCCGGCCGCTTGCGTGAATACGGCGTGAGGATCGGCGGCACGGGATGGGTGCCGGGAAATCCCCACCGTCGAATCCTCACGGGAAAGGGTTCGCGGCATCCTGGAGGAATCAGAAGGGGAGGACACTGCGATGCTGCTGTTCGGCGCGGTCACGCGGGAACAATGGTTTTCGGACGGCAACAAGCGCACCGCGCTGATGGTTGCCAACCACCAGCTCATACACGACGGCATCGGCGTCTTCTCGATCCCTCCCGAAGACAAGGCGCAGTTCGTCTCTATGCTCCTGCGCTACTACGAGACGGGCGACTACTCCCGGCTCTCCGATTGGCTCTCACAGAACGCCGTCGGCCATGTGCCCGGCGGGCTGACTTTGGCCCAATCGTCTGGGGTCGTGGAAAAGACGAATGATGCCGTGAACGGGATGGGCATCGTGCCCGGTGGTCCCCTCGACGGCCTCGATGGAGGTTCCGGCTTACTGAGGTGACGGTCGTGGCGTCCGGGGGGAAGTTTGCTCCCGAACGCCACGAGATTATTTACGCGATGAGTTCGCGGGGTGTCGGGCCGCGCCCTTCTCATGTGCTATCCTGGGTTTCTCGGGAATCGGAGGAACCGTATGAGTGAGATCAGGATCGCGGATTTGTTCGCCGGCATCGGCGGCATCCGCATGGGCATGGTGCAGGCGCTGGGCGATGCCGCGCATGTGGTGTATTCGTCCGAGTGGAACAAGTACAGCGTGCAGACCTATGAGGCGAACTGGCACGACGAGAATCCCGTGGCCGGCGACATCACCAAGGTCGGCGAGCATGACGTTCCCGACATTGACCTGCTGCTCGCGGGGTTCCCGTGCCAGCCGTTCTCCATCGCGGGCGTCTCCAAGAAGCAGAGCATGGGCCGTCCCACCGGTTTCGAGGACAAGACCCAAGGCACGCTGTTCTTCGACGTGGCGAGGATCATCAAGGCGAAGCAGCCGAAGGCGTTCCTCCTGGAGAACGTGAAGAACCTGCTCTCGCACGACCGTGGGCGCACGTTCAAGACGATATATTCCGTGCTGACCGAAGACCTTGGATACCACGTGTCCTACAAGCTGATCGATGCGGCGGGCTTCGTCCCCCAGCACAGGGAACGCACGTACATCGTGGGCTTCCGCGAGGAGAACGGGTTCACGTTCGATGACGTGAAGCCCATCGCGCACGGCAACGTCGGCAGCATCCTCCTGCCCGCCTCCCAGGTTCCCGACAAGTATGTCCTGAGCGACAAGCTGTGGACGTACCTCCAGAACTACAAGAAGAAGCATGAGGCCGCAGGCAACGGTTTCGGATATGGCATGGTCGATGCCGCCACCGACCACACGCGCACGTTGAGCGCGCGGTACGGCAAGGACGGCAGCGAGATACTGGTCTCACGCGGCGATGGGAAGAACCCGCGCAGGCTCACCCCGCGAGAGTGCGCGCGACTGATGGGCTACCCGGATTCGTTCAGTATCCCGGTATCAGACACGCAGGCGTACCGGCAGTTCGGCAACTCGGTCGCAGTGCCGGTCATCCGAGCCATAGGCGAGGCGATGAAACCCTACCTGTCCGACTGATTCGCCCGAGGCGTTTCCTGTCCGATTGGTCTATGCTCATGGATTATGAGCGATTACGGGAGAATCGGCGACTACATCGGCCCGGTCGCGGCCAAGAAACTGTCGGCCGTCGATATCGACACCAACAGCAGCAACCAGCACGAGTTCGGCGGCAACGACGCGCTCAGAAGACTGCTCGGCACCGGCGAGGATCGTAGAGCCTCACAAGGGCACGGCATACCCACCGCGCTCATGTACCTGAGCGACGACGACGCGCCGGCGGTCGCCGACCTCGAAACCACATGGTACGACGCTCGGCGCAACAACCCGAACCGCAGCGCCGAATGGCGTCTCTACTACAAGGACTGCGAGCCAATACGCATGGCCCGTCCCGGCGACCTCATGTGCTTCGGTATGCTCAGGGACAATCGCCTGCTGATCATCATCGCACAGCATGACAGCACGGCCGAAGCCCAAGCCAAATGGCTCTTCGGCATCGACGACGAACAGGAGGGCGCGTTCCGCTTCCACGACAACACGGAACGTGAGCTGGACGCCTTCGGCGCGCAGGTCTTCGAAGCTCTCGGCATCAACGTCGAAGTGCGGGATGACACGCTTCTCCCCGAGATGATCGGCAGATGGGGATACAGGTTCCCCAGCAACGAGGAGTTCGCGGCCTTCTCCCAATCCTCCTTGACGGACGTGGACCCCACGCACGATGACCCTGACGACGTGGTGATCGAATACTACGACCGCAGCTACCTGCTGTTCAAACTCTATGAGAGGGCGGTCATCCAACACGACTACGATGCCGCGCCATTCGTATCGGATGGCGTCATCGACGTTGACTCGTTCACTTCGTTCTACACCTCCGTGCGCAACCGGCGCATGAGCCGCGCAGGCAAGGTCCTCGAAATCCACATCGCCCACATCCTCGACGCGCGCGGCATCGAATACGAGGCGCAGGCCAAGACGGAAAACGGAAAGAAACCCGATTTCCTGTTCCCCTCGCAAGCCGCCTACGAGGATCCGGCGTTCCCCGAGGAACAGCTGCGTATGCTCGCCTCGAAAACCTCCATCAAGGATCGTTTCCGCCAGGTCGCCGACGAAGCCAACCGGATCAGGGACAAACACCTGTTCACCCTGACTCCCGGCGACGTGACCCATCCCAAGCTCGCCCAACTCGATGAACTGCACATCCACCTGGTCATGCCCAAGGTGGTCAAGGAATCCTATGATGACCTGATCCAGGGAGAAACCATGACGTTCTCCCGGTTCATCGAAGAAATCCAAGGACTGCAAGCTGGCCGTCCGCAAAGCCTGACCTTGCTCTGACCGGTTCGCGTCATCGGGCGCTCCCGGACTGCCCGATGACGGCATCGAGGTGATCGATCAGCTCCCGGCATTGCCGGACGGCGTAGGACGCCGATGCCTCGTCCTCGATGGTCGCGTTCATCTCCCTGTTCGCGTTGTGCGCGATCTGGTTGACGTTGCGGCCGATGCGGCGCAGCTGGTATTCGATATCCCTGAGCGCCTGGACGGTGGGCGAATCATGTTCCTCCTCCTCGACGTACAGGCTTCCCTCCAACATCTTCACCGCCTCGATGACGGTGAGGGAGACGGTCTGGCCGCGTCGCCGCGCGGCATCCTGGAGCATCCGTTTCTCGTCGTCATCGACGCGGATCAGCACCGCCTTTTCGCGTGGACCGTTTTGCCTGCACCGTCTTTTCCTTGCCATCGTTTCCTCCTCTCATGGATCATTGATTGTCAGGCCTTCGGCACTCGGGTTGTTGCTCCAGCGCCGCAGGGCGCGGGAGGCTGCGGGCTCGGATTGTATATACAATCCGTCTAGCTTGCTTACCTTCGATTTGATGGGCATCTCCATGTGGATGTCCATGGACATATCCATGTGGGTGTCCATGGACATATCCATTGGGTGTCCATGTGGATGTCCATGGACATATCCATTGGGTGTCCATGTGGATGTCCATGGACATATCCATTGGGTGTCCATGTGGATGTCCATGGACATATCCATACGAGCGCATAGGAAAACGCATGAGGGTGGATGATCGTTCGGGGTGATGCCTTCTTCCGCGAATGGGAAGGGGCTCTTCCTTTTTTTGGAATGTCATCTTCCCGCATCCTTCGTCTTGAGCTCCTTGAGCAGCATCGTCGCGTTGTCGCGGATGCTCGCGTCCGTGAGCGGGGAGAGCTCGTCCGCATAGGAGCGGCAGAGGAGCGCGTGCACCCGTTCCCGCACCCATGCGCTGCGTGCGATGCCCAGCTTGAACGCGGCCCGGCACAGCATCTCGTATTCGTCGCCGGTGAGCATGACATTGAGCTGGCGTCCCTGCTTCAGCGGATGTTCGGGGTCGGGGTCGGTGCGGTACACGTCGTTCCAATCGGTGGTGCCGGGGGCGAGTTCCGTGTAGCTGAACGGCTGGATGGCGTATCTCACGAAACGGGATTTGGGTATGCCCGTCTTGGTGGAGGCCTCGGCAAGCAGATTGAACAGCTCCCGGTCCATGAGGACCCGGAAGGCGTGGCTGTATCGTCGCATGGTTTCATCGTCTCCTTGGTCGTTGCCGTGCCCGGCGCGGCATGGTGCGTCGGGCACGGATGGTTTGGCTTTTTTGGTCAGCGGTCGAAGTCGAACGCCGTGCCGCGTTCCTTGTCGATGCGGATGGCCGCGTCGAACTTCTTCCCGGATTTGGATGTGAAGCCCTTCAGGGTGACGGTTTGTCCCGCGAGGAGCCTGCGTGCGGTCTGGTCGGTGATGGTCTTGCCCGCTATGCGCGCGAACATCTTCCAGCCGCATCCCTCGACGACGGTCCACTTGCCGTCCTTGGTCTTCTCGCTTCTGTTCGTGGAGCATTGCCACATCCGGCCGGTTTTCCTGACCGGCTGGCCGCAGCGCGGGCAGTCGCCCCAATCCTGCGCGTCGGTGTTCGTGGTTCGTGTGACGGCATCGGCCTTGAGGTTCGCGGTCGCGTCGGCGGGGATTCGCAATGCCTCCCGGTGGAACATGTCCATCACGTCGGCCGGGTCCCGTTTGCCGTGTTCCACGTCGGAGAGCGCCTGTTCCATCCGCGCGGTGAGCAGCACGTCCTTCAGGCGTGGCTCCACCACGTCGGTGAGGCGTTCGCCTTCCGTGGTGGCGTGGAGCTGACGGCCCTTGCGTTCCACGAGTTTGGAGCGCACGAGCTTTTCGATGGTGTCCGCGCGGGTGGCTGGCGTGCCGATGCCGCCGGAATGTGATTCGTCGTCATCGAGCGCCGCCTTGAGGCTTTTGTCCTCCACGTACCGGCTCGCGTGCTCCATCGCGGCCAGCAGCGTGGCCTCGGTGAACGGTTTGGGCGGGCGGGTCTCGCCTTCCTCGACCGTGACCTTCCCGACAGGGCGAATGACGCCGCCTTCCATGAGGTTCGACGGGATCACGTTCCTTCCTCCCGCCGAGCCTGCGGTTTCCTCGTCTTCCGGTTCGGGCCCGCGGCCGGTTTCGACGGCCTTCCATCCTGCGGATACGGTCTCGTCGGAACGGCTGGAGAACTCCCTATCGGTGTCGTCGGAAAGCCTGGCCTTCACTTCGGTGACGATGTGCACATGGTCGTCGCCCACGGCTTCCCACATGCGGCGCACGATGCGTGTCATCACCTTGCGTTCGTCGTCGGTCAGGCCTTCCAGCTTCCCGGCGTCCAGTTGCATGGTCGGCAGGATCGCGGTGTGGCCGGCCACCTTCGCGTCGTTGACGGCCAGCTCCGGGCGCGGGTGTCCGGGTATGCCCTCGCGGGTGACGAACCCGTGGGCGAGACGGCCGGATTCGAGGAGCGCCGTGAGCGTTTCGAGGTCGTCGTGCGTGATGTACCGGCTGTCGGTGCGCGGATAGGTGGCGAGTTTGAGTTCGTAGAGGTGCTGCAACGCCTGGAGCGTGCGTGCGGCGGTCATGCCGTGCAACCGGCTCATGTCCTTCTGCAAGCCGGTCAGGTCATACAAGCGGGGCGGCCGGTCGTTCACCCGCCTCCGGTTCACGGATATGATGCGGAAGCGGCCGTGTTCGACCTGGCCGCACAGCAGCATCGCCACCTCGCGGTTGTCGATCCGTTCGCTGGAGAGCCGCCATCCGCCCATGTCCGCGATCACGGTCCAGAACGGGACCGGTTTGTGGTTCCTGATCTGCCGGTCGCGTTCCGCGATCATGGCGAGCGTCGGCGTCTGCACGCGGCCCACGCTGAACCGTGCGTTGTAGAGCAGCGAGTACGCGCGGCTCGCGTTCATGCCGATCAGCCAGTCCGCCTTCGACCTGATCTCCGCCGACCATGCGAGCCCTTGGTATTCGGATTCGGGTTTCATCGCACGCCACGCGGCTTGGATGGCCTCCGCTTCCAGGCTCGCCACCCACAGGCGCAGTTCCGGCTTGCGCGAGCCTTCCATGTCCGCGATGCGGCGGAAGATGGCCTCGCCCTCGCGGTCGGGGTCGCAGGCGTTGACGAGGCAATCCACATCCGCGCGCCGGATCAATTGCACGATCTGCCGGTAGCGGGAGCCGGCACCGCGCTCCTCGCTGATCTTCCACCGCCAATGGCCGGACGGGTCCACCGGCAGCGTGTCCAGGCTCCATTTGCCCCAATCCCTGTCCTTGTAGTCCTCTGGCATGGCAAGGTCGATCAGGTGGCCCTGCGCCCATGTCACGAGCAGCTGGCCGCACTCATAGCATCCGTCCCTTTGGACGGGCGCGGCGCACAATGCCTGTGCGATGGCCGTGGCGACCGATTTCTTTTCCGCGATGACGAGTCTCATTCGCGTTCCTTCCGATTTTCTGGATTCCTTGATTCTTGTCCGACATGCGAGGGCCGGCGCGGGAATCCCTTCCCGGCCGGCCCTGGATGGAGAGGCGTCGCCAAAGGTCAGGCGGCGAAGCCGAGCAGCGGCGCGAACACGGCGGCGATGGCCAGCACCGCGATCAGCATGAGGATGACGCCGGCGATCCACGCGATGGCCGTCACCAGCGTGCGGCTCCAGGTCTGTCCGCCGGATTCCACGATCATCGGGCTGCCCATGCGTTTGCCGATGATCGCGCACACGCCCGAGGCGACCACGCACAGCAGCACGAGCACCACCTGGAGCATCCCGTTGAGCTCGACCAGCCACGTCCACAGGCCCATGAACCAGCCGGCGAGCATAGAGAGAAACGATTCCATTGATTTTTCCTTTCACCTGATTGGAACGACGCTTCCGATTCTCGGCCGCAAAACGGCCGGACACGGGGCATGGCGTCTACACGCCGGCCTTCCGCCATGGGGAATGTAGACGCCGCGCCCCGTGGAACGCGCGACGGGAAGGCAGACTCGCCTTGGCGGAAACGAGCGAAAGGAAGATCGTCGTGGCGAACAACCAGAACACCATGCGTGACATGAAACGCAGCATCCTCAAGGCGGTGCGCGACAGCCAGAGGACGAAACAGGATGCGATGGACGAGTACGTGGCGGCGCGCGTCAACATCAAATCATTGGAGGGACGTCTGGAAGAGGCCCGCGAGAAGGCCACCCTGCTGCGCAGGAAGGCGAAGGACGCGGGAAACACCAGCGCCGAACTGAAAACGGCGGACGACCTCATAGACGCGCGATGGACGGGGACGGAAGACGGGTCGACGGAAGACGGATCACCCGAAAACGCGGATCCGGGAACCGTGAACCCCGAGCGGGAGCATCCGGCCATGGAAGGAAACATGGAAGGCGGCATGCCGGGCGAGCCGAACCGTTGGGAAGGCGGTGAATCGTGAACCGGCCGGAACCGCGTCCGCTGCCGAAACCGCTGCGCGTATTGTGCCTGCTCGTCGCCGCGCTCCTCGTGTGCTCGCTGGGCGTCATCGTCGCCAACCACCAGCCGTCAACGGCCGGCGACGACCACGGCTCCGCAACGGACGCGAAACAGGAGTCCACGGGCAAAAGGAAAACGGAATCAAGCCCGCAACGGTACGCCGGCCTGGAGGCGGCGGGAATCCCCGATTCCCGGCGACTGGTCTCAGCGCACCACCGCGTTCCCCGTTGACACCCACAAGGACGGCACCCGCACGCTCTCCGAAAACGCGGACGGCATCACGCTGCACAATGGTTCCGGCCCGATCGACACCGCATTGGAAACGGTGGACGCGCTGCTCGATCCAAACGGCAGCGACGACGAATGGCGCAACAACGTGTTCGCGCTGCTCGGCGACGACGGTGCCGGGGAGAGCCATCCGGTCTCCGACGCGCCGCGCTGGTGGTGGACCCAGCGCCGCTTCCACGCCGGATCCGTATGCTCGGGCCAATACGATGACAAGTACGTCAACTACGCCTACACCTGCACCTCCGACGGCAAATGGGAGGGCTCGGATACGGATGCCATCCAGTCCCAGCCGTTCTGGACGACGAAGGAAACCAGCTTCCCGATCCCGGAAGGCGGCGGACCGTCATCCACGACGGATCCGCAGCAGACCGTCAGCCAGGCGTACAACACCGTGCTCTTGCCGATGGACGACGGCAACTGGCACGTCACCGTCTACTGCCCGGCCGCGCTCGACGCGCCATTGCTGGACAAGGATGCCAACGAGCTCGACCCCGATCAGGTGAAGGCCGGCGACGAGGCGTACACGGTGATCTCCGCCACCGGATACGGCACGGTCCAGCATCCCTGCCGGACCGTGGAGGTCGTGGTCGGCGGGCAGAAGCCCTTCTGGTCGCTGAGGAACACGCAATGAGCCGGACCAGCCGTCATCGGATCCTCGCGGCCATGCTCTCGGCGTGCCTGCTGTCCCTGCTCGGCGGATGCACGCCGTTGACCGTGCTCGCGGTCCTCGGCGGCTGCAAGGACGGCGGCTCCAACGGATCGTCGGGAGGCACCACGGGAAGCGTCGTCACCGGCGAGGTGCGTGACGGCATGACCATCGCGCAGACCAAGGCGTGGTTCAACGGATCCGACGGGCCCGACAACGTGTGCCAGGCCTATCCGGACGGGCAATGCACCTGGTGGGCGTGCATGAGAGGCCATAAAATCGGATTGGACGTGGGTTCCTACTGGGGCAACGGCGGCGACTGGGCCGCCAGCGCCACCGCCGCCGGATGGAAGACCACCCGCACCGATCCCGTGGCCGGCAGCATCGTCAGCTACCCGCCCGGCGTGGCCGACGCGGACACCCTGTACGGCCACGTCGCCGTCGTCGAGGCGGTCGACCGGACGGCCGGCACCGTGACCATCAGCGAGATGAACGGGCGCGCCGGCCTGGGCATCGTCAACCACCGCACGCACAGGACCGACGTCGGCGCGGTCTACATCCTGCCCAACGGCAGTGTGTCCACCAATGGTTCCGCCGGCACGGATTCCACGTCATCCGGTTCCGAATCGTCCGATTCGTCGTCATCGTCCGACTCGTCGTCCTCCTCTTCGGATCCGGTGGAGGCGGCATGGACGTGCTCCAGTTCCGACTCGGGCTCCACGGACGTGGTGGTGGACTACGACGGCGACGGCACCCACGCCACGCCGGAACAGGCGCGGGCCGTCGCCAGGAAGATGATCGCCTCGTACAAGGACTGGGGCGACGGCGACTATGACGCGCTCGTATGGCTGTGGAACAAGGAATCGGGATGGCAGTGGAATGCCACCAACCCGAGCAGCGGCGCGTACGGCATACCCCAGGCGTTGCCCGCGTCGAAACTGGCATCGGCCGGCGATGACTGGAAGGACGACGCCGCCACCCAGATCAAATGGGGATTGAACTACATCGCCGGACGGTACGGCAGCCCCAGCGCCGCCAAGACGTTCTGGCTCGCCCACAACTGGTACTGAGGGGCGGGACACGTGAAGGGGCCGAGCATCAGATCTCGGCGGGATCATCTGACCCGTAGACGCCATGCCCCGCGCGACCGCCCGTATGGGCTGATGATCGGAGCCATGCCCGCCGGACGGCGCGGCACCGATCATCCAAGGGAAGGAAGGACGCATCATGCTGATGGAACCCGACGAATACACGCCCCAGGAACGGGCCCTGACCGACAAGGCGAAGGAGCTGATCGAGCAGCACGAGCTCGACTGGGGCAACGGGGAATGCTTCATCCAACACGACGCCGGCCACAGCGAACTGTACATGACGCTGGAGGCCCCCAACCACGCCACGGTCTCGGTCACGGTGCCGGCCGAGGCGGACGAGAAGGGGCTGAGGCGCGCCATGGCGGACGGGCTCCTCGACTTCGACCCCGACGAGGAGTTCGACGAATGCTGGTCCCGCGAGTTCGCGGCACGCAACGGGTTCACGCCCTCCGGCTTCCTGTCCGGCCTCCAGAAGACAAAGCGTATTTCGGTCTCCGATCTGAGGCGTTGCTTCATCCCGATCAAAGCAACGCCGGGCAAGGCAACGAAACGATTGCGGAGATCCGCTGGACGGAGGAGGACCTTCGGCACTGGCTGAAAGACCATGACTGGCCCGACAACAACGAGAACATGGACGCGATGCGCGACATGATCTCGGCCAGGGAATTGCAGGACCGCAGCATCGAGGAAGGATGGGAGATCATCGACGCGATGGTGGACGACGGCCGGCTCGCCCGCAAAGACGAAGGCGAGGAGGCCGAAACGTCCGAAACCTACGATCCCGCGAACCCGGCCGACCCGTTGAGCATTGCCGATACGTCTGCCTCGGCCGCAGCCACACGATAAAAGACCCGAGCGAAGGAGCATCATCATGGCCGGATTGAAGGTCTGGAGGACGCGGACTGGCCGAGCGATATCGACGGCCGGTACTCGCGCGAGGAGATCGCCGAGGAGGTCGAATGGCTGGATGATTTCGACGCGAAGACCGGTTCGCCGGCCGCGTTCGACCTCGCCTCGCTCGTCCAGCCGGGCGAACGCATCGCGGACTACACGATTTCCGGCACCGGCACGAACTGGGGAGCCCCCTCATACCAGTGCATCGTGGAGGAGGGTTCCACCGATATCCATGCCGCGCTTGAGGACACGATGCACCGGATCATCGACGCGCGCGCCGCTACTGGCGACGCCGTGGACGTGCTGCGCGAGACCATGGGCGCAGTGCCCGCAGCGTCCATCGGCGAAGACGACGGCGTGAGCCCGATCGACCTTGATCTGGGATATGTGCTGCCCGGTGCCGTCACCTCGTTCGCGGAACGCGCGCAGGCGTGCGACCCATCGGACCCGCTGAATATGACCGATACGGCCGGTTCCGGCCTTTCCAAGTGAGAAAGGACGAGCGAGATGGCCTTGACGCCTTTTGACATGGAGGGTGTGAGCCGCGACCTGCTCGCCGCCGGGAATCCCGCCAAGCCCGACATGCAATCCATCCTGCGCAGGAACGCGCGCGATCTCGTGCTGGGGAACGCGATTCTGGTCTCTTCCGCCGATGCCAGGGAATTGGAGTTCGGCGTCCACATGGCGTATTCCGACGCGGACGGCGGCTTCGACACCGATCCGAGCGAGGACGTGTGGTTCGAGGCGTCCTCGCTCCCGATTCCCAATGAACGCCCTGATCTGCCTCCCGACAACGCGCTCGGGATCAGGGTCACGGACGTGCTGACCGAATACGGGTTCACGGACATTGACGTGAAAGCCCCGGACAGGACGCCGGAAGGCATCTGGATCGGTTTCGAGGCCATGCAGCCGGTCAGGCTCGACGTGACCTCGGCCCGGGGAGGGCGTTCCGTTTCCTTCACCCTGACAGCAGCCGAGGCCAACGATTGACGTTCCGGCCGTCTCGACGCGCACGGCCTATCACGCATGGCCGTCGAACGGGTTCTCGCCAGGCCGGGCGACACGGTGACGCTCGCCTACGGGGATTCGCTGTTCCGGCCGGCGGTGATGTGCGACGGTTCGGGAAGGCTTCCCGAGCATCGCGTCAAGGCCGGTATCGGCACGTTCGTCATCGGCCGTGAAAGCGAGGCGGTCATGCCCGAGATACTGCGGATCGACCGCACTGTTGACCCACGAGACCCGCTCGTGATCGAAAAGGCGTTCGGAAAGGAGAACGACATGGAGAACGGGAATGTCCCCGAATACTGGAAAGGCCTGATGGACGAGGCCGATCTGCCGTTGGCGGGCATCGTGCGCGAGCACGGCGGCGGGTTGATGGACTTCCACCGCATGAAGGGCATCGAACGCCTGACCGGTTCGAGTGACTGGGATTTCTACTCCTGGACGGTGGAAAATTACGACGATGACCTGCTCGACGTGTGCGAACGGGAGAACGCCGCCGACGTGCTCGCCGACTTGCAGGCATGGTGGAAAACGAGCCAGCCCGACATGCGGCAACACGTGGACGAGATGATGGCGGGCATCGACGCGGCCATGGAACCGCTCGACAAGCGCCTGTACGCCGCCGCCGAAAAGGAGTTCAAGGAGCGCTCGTTGGACCCGGACGGGGAATGCTACCAATTGGACGTCGGCACGTTCATCTCCCAGGAATCATTCGACGGCATCTGCGGCGACCAACGCGACCGCTACATGGCATGGAAGAACCAGGCCGAACCCGCCAGACTCGTGAGCGCATGGGATGACCCCGCACGCCTGGACCGGCTCGTGGGCGACCTGATCGACGCGGACGATGGCGGCGGATGCTTCTACACCGACGCGCAGCCCATCGACTACACGCAGGGCATGGATTACAGCCCACAGCAGCTGGCCGCAGACAGCGGGCTGGGAGATACGGTCCCGCTGGCGTGTGAGTCCAACGCTTCCTACAGCCTCGCGCACCACCCCGATATCAAATTCACCGCCACCGGGTCTCCCGACGGCAGAAAGGCGCTGGAGGTCTCGGTTCCCGGTTCCGCCCGTCATGCGCTGATCACGGCCAAACCCGGAGCGTTCGACGTGAGCCTGCATGACGAGCGCGGCATCGTGTCCGGCGAATCCTTCCCTTACGAGGCAAACGATTCCTGGACGTACCGGCTTTCCGGCCAGGCGTTGCGCGGCGCGCTGGACCTCGCCGTCGGCTGGGCCGACCCACAGGAAACGTCTCCTGAGACCGCAGGGCTCGACCTCGCGTTGGATGACGGCATGGAAACGACACACGGACGATAAAGCGAAGGAGCACATGATGGACATGAATTGGACGGACGAGATACGCGACCCGGAAACTCTCAAGAGGCCCATCTACAACGCCGCCGACTACGACACGCGACACGGGGACCCGTATTACCGTGAACACAGCACCCGCGCCGACAGCCTGTGGCGGCTGTACGAGGAGAGCGGCACGTCGATCACGTTCGATGCCTTCGCGGACGAATCCCGTCAAACCGATTACAGGATGGAGACCGGCGCTCTACGTGATTTCTTCAATGGATCCCAGTCGGTTCTCTCCTCGTACAGGAACCCGATGGGAGGCAACCCGCTGATCGCGTTCGGCGTCATCGGCCGATGGGACGGCGAACGCACGGGCATATCCTCGTTCGAGACCTTCGATGATCTGATGAACGGCGATGATTCCCCGTTCAAGGATTGCGAGATCGACCACATCTGGGACGAGAACGGAATCCTGAAGATGCGCGGCCACCACCACGACGGCAGTGTGGAGGTAGAGATACGCCAGGACTGTCCATGTGACGCGCCTGCGCTTGTAGACTTATGGAAGCATCGATTAAGGAGCCGATATGCCGAATCCAGCGCTGACTGAGAAAATCCGAAACCTTCCTCCTCTCTTGGACTCTCTGGAGCGGGACGCGGAGGTGTCCGACTTGCTTCGTCGTTCCGATGCTGCCCGAGAACGGTTCAGGCAGATGTTTCCTTTGGATGGGGTGGAGCAGTCAGCGCTTGAGGATTACCGTAAGGAATGGATGGCCCGCTATGTCTACAACTCCAACGCGATCGAGGGATCCACGCTGACGCTTGAGGACACCGAACTGGTGTTGGAGGGCGAGTTCGTGCCGACCGACTCGCCGGCAAGATACATCTTCGCCGCCCGTGGCGTTGCGGATGGCATGGCCTATGCGGAACGATTCGCTGAAGAGGAGCGGACGCTGAGTGTCGAGATGATCCAAAAGCTGCATGAAGTCACCGCATTGGACATGCAGCCCGCGCTCAGGGGTCGGTTCCGCCCCTACGGCTTCCAGGGCAAGGATCACCGCCACCCGAGTGAAGACCGCCGACCCACTTGAAATCTACGAGGACATGGAAGCGCTCGTGGACGCGGTGAACGGTTCCAAAGACCACCCGATCCTCAAAGCTGCCGGATTCCACGCGATGTTCGAGAACATCCATCCATTCACGGACGGCAACGGGCGAACCGGGCGACAGATTCTGAATCTCATGCTCATGGCTGCCGGCTACCGGCCCGTAGCAATCAAACATGATGCCGGCCGCAGCTATGGGAAAAGTCTGGAAGCATGGCAGGTTGACGGCGATCCCAAGCCGTTCATTTCCCAGCTTGTCCAATGCGTTGATCAGGAAGAGCGCGCCGTAGCGGAAATCGTCGGCAGATTAAGAGAGAACCCTTTCTCGGGAAACGCCATTGACGGAATCGGTCTCAAAGACGGTCCGGCACGAGGGCGTTCCCTCTGATTGGAACGCTTCAGGATTGTGATAGGTGTACATGAATATGCGTTTTTACATATATTCATGTACACTTATATGCATGAAGAGGAGCGAGGCGATTGACCAGCTGCGCGAGATGGATGCCAAGTACTCGTGCTACGTGTATTGCAAGAACGAACTGGCCGTCGTGCTGGGTGAGCAGGGGCAGAAACTGAACCGAACCCTGTCCAGCCTAGTATCGGCGAAGGCGTTGGTCCGTGCCGCCCGTGGCGTCTACGTGTTCGCGTATTCCTCCCATCTCGGCGAGGGGGACACTTCATCAGGTCGCAAAGCGGTTGCGTTCCGGCGAGCTGGTGTGGGAAAGCCTCGAAAGCGCTCTGTCGCGCTGGAACGTGATCAGCCAGATTCCGGTGGATAGGGTCACGTTCATGACCACGGGCCGCGAAGGCGAGTTCCATACCCCGTATGGGGTGATCGAGTTCACGCACTGCAAGCTCAGCTGGGACCGCATCCTGCCGAACCTGATCGCCCGCGATGACGGACTGACGCCGCTCGCGTCGAAACAGTGGGCGTATCGTGACCTGAAGGCCGTCGGACGCAACCTCGATCTGGTGGACATGGACGAATTGGAGGACGACGATGACTGGAACTGACGAACCGTTCAAGTACAAAGCCATGGCAGCACAGATCGTTTCCGCCGAGGACATGGGCAATCTGCTTCCCGTGGTCGAGAAGGAACTTCTGCATTATCGAATCCTGGACGCCATGATGCGCGAGGGTTTCTTCTCCTCGCTGGTGTTCCAGGGCGGCACGAGTCTGCGCCTGTGCCACGGGTCCCCGAGGTACAGCGAGGACCTTGATTTTGCCGGCGGCACCTCGTTCGACATGGACACCCTTAAAGGGCTTGGCTCCTGCATCTCCGATTCGCTCTCGGGGATGGGCGATGATGTGACGGTCCGGGTCAAGGGAGCCGAGACCCGACGCCGATGGGCTGACGCGCAGATGGCGTATAGCGATTCGCACGGCCGGTCAGCGCAAGGATCTGCCGAGCCAGACAATCAAGCTGGAGGTGGCATCGATTCCCGCGTACGAGCCGCAGCATCGTCCCGCCTTGGTCAACTATCCGATGTTCCCGGCCTTGTCGGGTCAGATCATCCTCGATGCGGAAAGCCCCACCGAGATTCTTGCCGACAAGCTGCTCTCTATGCCTGCGCATCGCACCTGCGGCGACGCGACCTGTGGGACATGTGCTGGTTGGCGTCGAGAGGCGACGTCGATTCCCGACGGGCGATGGAGCTTGCGGAATTGAAATCATCTGATTACGGCGAAGAAGGACTTTGGGCAGACCGTGCTGATCGCGTGGCGGGGGTCGCCGATGTGATCGGCTCGGATGCCTTCGCCGACGAGATGCGCCGGTTTCTCCCCGCCGGCCTGATGACATCCACGGTCGAATCCCCACGTTGGAGCACATGGGCGATCGAACAGATCGGGACGTTGTACGGCACTCCAGGCACTCCATCGTCGGCCGATGCGGTTCCCGGATTCCCTATTTTCGGTGCGTCGAACGACTCCAGTCCAACCCGCTGAACGCTAAGGAGGTCTGCGATGTCGAATCTGGACTATAAGTTGCCTGAGCCGACAAAGGCGCAATTGGAGTACGCGCGTTACCTTAGTCGTTTCCAAGCGCCGCGTGAACGCCGGACTCTTTTCGCCCGCACCGAATCGGATATCGCAGCCGCCTTCCGTGAAGAGACCGCGAACCATTCCTGGAACGCCGACGACCTTGCCTCCCAGGCCGGTATCGATCCCCGGTTTGCCGATGCTCTGCTCCAGCGGGGCGAAGCCCCGATTGAAGCGGTGTTCTCCGCAGCCGATGCGCTGGGGATAGACATAGCCGCGTTGCCGCTTTCCAGTCTCGGGAACACTCGGTGAGCGGTGTTGGTATGCGCCAATATGCGCAAAGAAGCATGTTGGCGTATACCGTTTGTTCATCCGATCCTCGCGGTGCTAAGGGAATAGGTGGCGACGCTGCCGGCTGTTCCGACGACCTGGTTCATGGGCATGGTCAGTCTCATGTCCGTGCGGGTGGTGGATTCCACGGCGTTACGCATTTCGTCCTGCACGAGGCCGATGTAGCGCATGGTGGTGGCGATGTTGGCGTGCCCCAGCATACGGCTGACAAGCACGATGTTGCAGCCGTTCCTGTAGTAGACGCATGTGGCGAACCTGCGGCGCAGGCTGTGCGACGGGTATCCGGTTGCCGTCTTGATCCTCTTCGCCACGTAATCGACGCCGCAGTGTCCCTGCACGTCTCCGGGGAACAGCCACACGCCGGTGCGTTTCCTCAATGTCGCCGCAAGTCTTGCCGGCACGGGAAGGATTCGCTCTTTGTTGCCTTTGCCGTGGACGTGGAGCACCATGCCCTCGGCGTTCTCCTCCAGATCGGTCTTCAGGTTGATTCTGGTCATTTCGATGCGGCGCAGGCCGCAGAACGCGCCCAGCATGACGGCCAGCCGCGCGTTCTCGTCGGGTGATGCGAGTCCTTGTTCGATGTTCTCCTCGGGACAGATGCAGCCGGACGGAAGGGTCATGGGCACGGTGGGCACTTCGTCCGCCGGGTTGCGGCGGGCGAGCCCTCGCTTCATGCTCCATTGGTAGAAGACCTTGACGCAGCTGCGTACTCCGCGTCTGCCTTCGGTTCCCATGCCGGCTAGGTAGAATATGAGGTCGTCTTCGGTCACGTCGGTGATGCTTTATCGACGGCTTTGGAGAATCGAACGATCTGGTACCAGCGGGTGCGCAGGGTGTCGTTCGTGCGTCCGATGGCGTCCATCCAGTCGATCCATTTCTCGATGGATTCTTTCCAATCCTCCCGTGGCTCGACGTGTTCGCAGCTCTTCCTGTTGTCGTTCCAATACCTCATGGGGCTCCTTAAGCGCATAGAAAAGGGAAGTGACTTCTTCATCACTTCCCAAGGGATGCTATTGCGCGTTTCTGGCCGATGCTCTTCGGAAAACCAGCTGCAAGGTGAACATGCGCGATGACACGCCGATTTGAAGGAACAGCAAGGCTGGTGTATTGTCTATTCCTGTTGCAAGAAGCCCTACGGTTGCGAGCCAGAACCGTATATCGGACGGTCACTGGTTCAAGCCCAGTCGCAGGAGCCATCGAAAGCCTCGGTTCTCCGAGGCTTTTTTTATTTTCATCGCATTGGTGACCAGACACGACACCCCATCACCAACCGGGAAGTCCATGGCGAAGACCTCACCACTACTCACACCAGGCAGACAGGTCACTGTCAATTCACCGATGAGAGGCACGGTATTCCCAGTATCAGTTTGGGTATACCGCGCAAATCTTACATCGAGACCTTGGTCAGGGGCATGGCGGAGTCAATCGGGAAGTCGGGGGCGCTGGGGGCCACGCCGGCTTCGACCAGGTTCACGCCGAGCATGGCGACCATGGCACCGTTGTCGGTGCAGAGCTTGATTTGCGGGATACGGACGTCGACGCCGTAGTTCTCGCCGAATTCGAGCAGTTTGGCGCGCAGCTGCGAGTTGGCGGAGAAGCCGCCGCCCACGATCAGCGTGTTGGAATCGTACTGCCAGCAGCCGCGCATGGCCTTACGGGCCAGCACGGTGGCCACGGAATCGGCCAGGGAGGCGCACACGTCGTCCACCGGAATCTCATGGCCGACGGCCTGCTCGCTTTCCACCCAACGGGCCACGGCGGTCTTGACACCGGAGAAACTGAAATCATACGGGTGCGCGGCACCGGCCTTGCCTTGGGTCAGACCCATCGGCACCTTGATGGCGTGCGGGTCGCCGTTCTGGCCGTGGCGGTCGATGTGCGGGCCGCCCGGATACGGGAAGCCGAGCAGGCGGGCGACCTTGTCGAAGCACTCCCCCGCCGCGTCATCCAGCGTGGTGCCCACCACACCGATCTCGCGCGGCATGTCCTCCACATGCAGCAGCGAGGTGTGGCCGCCGGAGACGATCAGAGCCAGCGTGTCCTTGGGGAACGGGCCGAACTGCAGCTGAGTGACGGCGATGTGCCCGATCACATGGTTGATGCCGTAAATCGGCTTGTTCGCAGCCCAAGCCAGCGCCTTGGCGCCGGACACGCCCACGGCCAGGCAACCGGCCAGTCCGGGACCGGCGGACACGGCGATGGCGTCCACATCCGCCAACGTCATGTTCGCGTCGGCGAGCGCCTTGGACACGCACGGCACGAAGGCCTCAGCGTGCGCGCGGGAGGCGATTTCGGGGATCACGCCGCCGTATCGCGCGTGTTCCTTCATGGATGAGGCCACGACGTTGGAGAGCAGTTCGCGGCCGCGTACGATGGCGGCTGCGGTTTCGTCGCAGGTGGATTCAATGCCCAGTACAACCGGTTCGCTCATCGTGCTTCTCCGTTCTTCTCCGTTTGCTTGCTGGTGATGTCTTCAATGTCCGCCGATGCCGTCTGCGGGGCGGCAAAGCCCGCGACCCTAGGTTTCAGGTCCAAGCTCATGGTGTATGCGTCGATGCCTTCGGGCTGGTAGTAGCGTTTGCGCAATCCCATGCGTTCGAATCCGAACCGCTGATACAGGGCCAGCGCAGGGTCGTTATCCACACGCACTTCGAGCAGCATGCGCGAGGCGCCCTGACGTTTCGCCCTGTCGACCAACGCCTTGAGCAAAGCTGCGGCGATGCCTTGCCGCTGGTATGCCTTGCCCACGCCGATGGTCATGAGCTCGGCGTCCTCGCCGTCGTACCAGAAGCCGGCGTAGCCGCGGACAACCGCCTGTTCCGCCTCCCCCAGCACATCCAGCAGATACGTACGGGCGGGCGCGTCCAGTTCCTCTCGCACCATGTTCGCATTCCATGCGCCACGGCCGAACAGCTCGCCTTCCAACTGTGCAATGGAGCGAACCGCGAGTTCACGACTCACAGCAGTGATATCAACAATCATCGGACCACAACCCACTTCACGCCTTATCGGCACCGGCATGGCCGAGCACGTGCTTCAGCGGATTCGGCACTTCGGCGTCCGGCCGGCGCAGGTACAACGGTTCGACCGGCACGACCTTGGTCGCCACGCAGTTCGCGGCTTAACGCGGTGGTCGCAAAGACGGCGAGCCCGGCTTTCCCGGCATCCAATACCGATCCGTCCACCACGGAGCCCAGCGCATGCAGTCCCTGCCAGACGGACGCGTATTTGGCCGCGCCGTGGCCGGCCACATCCACCACATAGCTGACGCCGTCGCGTTCGCCGTGTTCCGCGAGCGCCGCGTTCACCCGTTCGACGATATGCTCCGGGTAGTCGATATCCATCTCGATCCAGCGTCGTTCGGCGACGTCCTCGTCCGGCAGGCTGATGCTGCCGTGGTTGAGCGAGAAGTACAGCTGCTTGCGGCGCGCATCGTTGACGCACAGCGTGACGTGGCGGTCGAGTTCGTGTTCCTTGGACTCGGCGTCCGGGACGTCACCATCCGATTGGCGCGAACTCAGGCGCGGCACGTCGGCCAGGAAATCGATGCCGTCGAACATGGCGCTGCCACCCAGCACGAAGCTCATCATCTCGCCTTGCGGGTCGAGTACGTTCTGTCCGACGAGCTTGGCCCCGGTGGCGAAGGCCAACGCCTTGGCGGCCACGATGCCGGCGCGCAGGCCGGTGAATGGCGCCGGGCCGATGCCCACGACGATCTCCTCGATATCGGCAGGAGTCAGGCCGGCCTCCTCGACCGCGCGCGCGATATTGACTGCAGTTTCTCCACATGGGTGCGCGAATCGGTCTCCACAATGGGCTCGCGCCCCACAATGCCGACCGTCGAGCCGAATGAGGTGTCAATCACCAACGTGCAACCCATGAATCCTCCTAGTCGTAAAGCCTCTAGAGAGTGTACATCGAGGAGTCTATGGGCGCATGGCTTATTGCAGGTCGAACGTGGCCCATCGCTTGCCGACTGGGACGAATGCGACGGTACGAGTGCCGTTGCTGGTGAGTTCGCCGTCTGATCCAGCGGATGCGGCCTCTGAGGAATCGAGAGGTCTATCGATATGGATTTCAAGTCGTTCTGGCGCCAAGGCGGTGGCCATTTGTTCGCCCCACTCCATAAGCACCACCGTGTTCTCGCCGGGGTCTTCAAGTTCTTCGTCCAATCCCAGCGATTCCAGCTCGTCCAACAAACGCCCGATGGCGTCCTGCCCCGGCGCATAGGCTGAGCCGCCCAGACGGTAGGCATCCACATGCACCAGATGAGCCGGAGTGCCGTCGGCGAAATGCCCGTCAAGTTCGCGGGCAATGGTGAATGTAGGAGACACGATGGGTTCGGTAATGCCCAGCCCCGCGCCGAAGCCCTGGGCGAATGTGGTTTTGCCGGCACCAAGAGGGCCTGAGAGCAGCAATACATCGCCGCCGTGTACCATTCCGGCCACGCGGCGGCCGAGCTCCTGCATGGCCTCGCTGGTGGGAGCCGCAATAGTGTGTTCGCTCATAAATACCCCTTTATCGACTTTTACCGACCTTTATGACTGATGACTTCAATGCAGCGTTCCAGCGCATATACCGGGTCGCCGCCGTTCGTTTTGCTTTGCTCATCCGCCCAGGCGAGCATACGGATGCAATGCGCGAGTCCTGCCGAAGTACAGCCGCCAAGTTGGCGCATCGCATTCTTCAGCACCCACGGATTGGTTTTCGCTTCGGCCTGTGAAATCGTGCCGGCCCGGACCGCCGAGGCTTTGGCAATGGTACGGAGCTTCATGGCCAACGCGCCGATCAGCGCGATGGGATCGGTCCCTTGTTCCACAGCTGCACGCATCATGACGATGGCTTCTGCGGTTTTGCCTTCCACGGCCTTGTCTGCCACGGCAAAACCGGTGACCTGCGGATTGGCGGTCAAATACTGGTTGACACGGTCGAGCCCCATCGGATTATCGTCAAAGTCGAAACACAGTTGCTCGCACATGGCGGCGAGTTCGCCGGTTTTGCCGCCGAGCACGGATACCAGCTGCTGCGCGGCCATCGGTTCGACTCTACGACCGCGTTTCTCGAATTCTCCGAGTACGAAATTGAGTTGGGCATCCGGTTTCTTCAAATCCGGTACGTCCTCTTTGCGAGCGCCGGCTTTCACCAGTTGGTCGATGATCTTGCGCCCTTTGACGCCGCCCTCGTGCTGGCAGATCACCACGCTGGAGCCGTTCGGATCCTTGGCGGCCTGCTTGGTGTACGTCACCAGAGCTTCGGCGAGCTTTCGTCGGCATTCTGCAGGTTGACGAGTTTGACCACGGCAACGTCGGAAAGCAACGATGGGCTGACGGCTTCATCGAAGGCATATTGGTCGGCCGATGTGGCGTCGAGCTCGATGAGTTCGGCGTCGGGTCGCGCCTTCAACGCTTGTGCGCACAGTGCCTTGGTGCGCGCGTCGTTCAAATACGAGTCGCCTCCGGGCACCACGGTTACCGGTACGTTCGCTGCTGTTTTCGCCATGCCCCCATCTCGCCACACAGGTTGGACAATGACCTGCCGGTATAACTGCCCGGCAGCACTCCGCGATTAGTCGTATGCCTCATCCAACAGGGCGTCGATATCCGCGAAACGCTTGGGACCGGGACGCCATACCGGGCGACCGGACGCGATGACCAGTGCCGGGTGTTCCAACGCGCGCAGGTCGTCCAGCGGATTGGCATTCAGCACAAGCAAATCAGCGGATTTGCCGACTTCCAAAGAACCGGTCTCGGCATCGACGCCGAGAATGGAGGCGTTGACGGCAGTGGCTGCGTGCAGGGCCTCAGCCGGACTGAAACCGGCATATGCGACCAGCAGCTCCAGCTCACGCCATGTGGCGTACTGCGGCACGAATGTCATGCCAGTATCGGTGCCGACGCCTATCATCAATCCGGCCTCGTGCGCCTGACGAGCACCTGAAACCATGCCGCCGACCACGTTCTTGGAATTCTCCAATTGGATGTCGGTGATGCCGGTCGCGGCGATTTTGATGGCGTTGACGCCAGCCTTGAGATTCTGCGCGACTGCGGTACGCGCCTCTTCCGGGGTGCCGCTGGTCAGTGCGATAAGCGGGGCGCCATGGCCTTCGGGAATCGCCATCAGCGGTCCGGATGCCAAGATACGCGGTCCGAGGATTTGGCCTGCATCAATCTGATCGCGTAATGTCACGACTTCATATCCCACGTCGCCAAGCGTACGGATCGTCGTAACGCCGGATTCCAGCAATGTTGTGGCGTTGTGTTTTACGGTTGCGGCCATGTACGGCTTGCCCAATGGCGAATGCGCGAATGTGGCGACCATACGTTGGCCTTTGGGCGTCGTCAGCTTCGGATTGAGCGGCTTGCCTTGGGAGAACAGATGGGTATGCGCATTGATCAGCCCCGGCATCACGATTTTGCCGGTGCCGTCAAGATAGTGGTATTCGGCTGGCTATTGCGATGGTTGCTGCACCGAATACCGCATTGGCTATTCGGCTTGCCGCCGCGTAAAGAGGCGTTTCGTCTCCTCGCACCAGAGACTGAGACGGACACGCCAAGCGGAACCGAAGCGCACGCCAGGCATTCCGGCCTCATAACGGCGGACATGCTGGAGGCAACGGCTGACGAACACCAGTAGCATGCCGATACCGATTTCCACCGCCACAATCAGCACGGCACCCGTAACGCCGTCTTTCCATGGGATGACGGCCATCGTGCTGCCACCCAGCCACAACGCCACCCGTTCCATCACCAGCGTGCCCCATGACGATATCCACGCGAATACGCCGGCCAGCCATGGCTCGCACCATGCGCAGGCCAATGCCATCAATCCCGCCATCGTGGCCAATCCCACGAACGGCGACACCAGCAGGTTCGCCGGCACGGACAGCAACGGCAACTCCGGTTCCATCAACACCTGAATCGGCAGGGTGAACAACTGCGCGGCCACGGTCATCGCCATCATTTCGGCGATGCCGTGCGGCATCGCTCGCTCAAAGGCACCGGCCAGCCGCCCCGCAAACAGCACGATACCCAGTACGGCGGCCGAAGACAAGGCGAATCCGTAGCTGGCCGACATATCCGGATTCACCGCCAATACGCCGATTATCGTCCAGCACAGGGCGCTCAACGCTTGCGTACGCCGCCCCATCGCATACGTCAACGCACCTATCAATCCCATGATGAACGCGCGGGTGACCGAATCGCTGGGGAACATCGCCAATGCCAGCAGCACATATACGCCAGAGACCAGCAACGCCGTCAGCCGCCGATCAAGCAGCATCCACATGCATAACCGGCGCACCAATCCCGCCACCAGTACGAAGTGGCCGCCGGATACGGCCATGAGGTGCATGATGCCGGACTGGCGGAACTGATTCTCCAACGTTTGCGCATACGTGCTGTTGACCGGCATCGGACCGGTCTCGCCGCCGATATAATCCTGGCCAAGCACACCCATCGTCAATCCCGGCACCAACACACGCCCCTGATCGGACAATTGTTCGGTCACGGTGAAAAACGCCTCCTGCATATGCGCGATCGCGGCGAGATGCCACGGCGGAGCCCGCACCTGCGCTACCGGCTGTTTCCTTCCAAGAGCAGCCATAGCGGTATACGTCCATATCTCGCTTGCTGCAATACGCCTGTCAGCAGATAGACCGCGCCTCGACGCAACTGCCCACAATACGATTCGTCGGCGTATACACGCACAGCGACCGTGGAACGTACATCCGTACCATTCACAGTGATGCCGCTCAGCCGTATGTCCGTCTGACAATCGTATGTGCGTTGGTCCGAAGCGATCACGGGCGTCGTCACCGTGGCCATGACTTCGTGGTATGAACTGGATTGGCGAGCTTGTGCGGAGGCAGGATCATGCCAGGCAATGGTGTCCGACGCGATTGCCGTCATACTGCCGATGCACGCCACCGCAACGCATACGGTCAATGTTCCCGTCCACCGGATCCGCAGGCGGAAAGACACCACGATCATCGCCGCCACGGCAGCACATGACGCCACTGTTATAGGCAATATTCGTGTGACAGGCCATTCCATGCCGATTATGGTGACGTCAATGCCAGCTCCGGCATCGGCCTTTGCCTGACCGGTGCCGAGTCCATCAGACATCCTCCATGCGAATAATGCGTGCGCTCCCAGACTCGCCGCCCACATCACTATGGCGATCGGCAGCATCCTCCAATCGCGGCTCCCCTGCTCGCGCAGTATCCAATCCCCGCTCATCCGACCGTCACCTGCCCTCGCATGGTCCCCAACGTCTTGGAGCCGATGCCTTTGACATCCAGCAGCTGATCGACTGATGTATACCCGCCAATCGCCGTGCGATGATCAATGATCCGCTGAGCGGTAACCGGCCCAATACCTTTGATGGATTGCAATTCCTCAGCGGTAGCCGTGTTGAGGTTGATGAGACCATGCGTGGAAGCGCCGGCATCGCTGCCGTCCGTCTGCATGTGCGGAGATTGCGTGGTATCCGATTCGGGGTTCGCTGTGGCATCGGAATGCTCCGACTGCTGCGGATCCGTGCGTTTCTCGTCCGTGGTGTTCTGCGATGGCATCGTCTGATCTCCAGCGGAGCCGCCCGTGGTCTGCATGGCGGTCGGTTGAGACAGCATGGCCATATTCATCGACTGTTGGACCAGCAATGCCAAGCTGATGCCAAGGGCGACGATCAGCAGCAATATCACGGCCAAGGCATGCCCAATGGTGAACGACAATCGCGGCTGATCCCGGGTGAGTCTGGCTGATTCGCCGACGACATCGGCGGAACGTACGCCAATCAGATCCGATAACGCACGTTTGTCACGGGTCGCCTGCCGCAGGCCGCTCTGCTCCCTTTGGTGCGGATGGCCGGCAGGACGAATCCGTGCATGGCCGGGAGGCGGCGGAGGCGTCGTGGGCCGTTCCACTCGCGGTTGGGGCATGGCTTCGCTCTGCCTGCTGAATGCGCGCAAACGGTTGGCGGCATGGTCTGCGCGATGGTTATGAGAAACGCCCATGCATCCACGCTGATGGATTCATGGGCGTTTGTCCAGCTGAAACGGGGTATGTGGTTCTAGCTTATGAAGTTATCCACAATTGAGGTGGGGCGGTTGACGCTCCCCTCAGTCTCGCTACACGAGCCAGCTCCCCTCGAAGAGGGGAGCTAACCCGCAACAAGTCACTCCGCGGGAACGATGGAGACGATCTTCGGGGCCTTGACGATCACCTTGCGCGGCTCCTTGCCGCCAAGACGGTCGGCGACGGCGGCCAGCGCCTGCTTCTCGAGATCGGCCGGATCGATGTCGATCGGCACTTCGAGCTTGGCGCGCACCTTTGCCCTTGATCTGCACCACGGCGGTCACGGTGTCGTGGCCCACGTAGCGTTCGTCGGCCACCGGCCACGGCTCGGCGGACAGGGATTCGGCGTGACCAAGCTTGCTCCACATCTCCTCGCAGATGTGCGGGGCAATCGGCGCGAGCATCAGGATCAGCGGCTCCACGGCGGCACGCGGCACGGCCTTCAGACCGGTCAGGTGGTTGTCGAGCACGATGAGCTTGGCGATGGCGGTGTTCGGGCGCATGCCTTCCATTTCCGCGGTCACTTCGGCAATCGTGTTGTTGAGCAGCTTCAGGGTCTTTTCGTCCGGCGTGTCCTCAGTCACATGGGCCCTGGCCGGTGGTCTCATCGACCACATTGCGCCACAGACGCTGCAGGAAGCGCATGCCACCGACCACGTTGCGGGTGTTCCACGGGCGAGACTCGTCCAGCGGGCCCATGCTCATTTCGTACAGGCGGAAGGTGTCGGCACCGTAGTTCTCGTACATGTAGTCCGGGGTCACGATGTTCTTGAGGGACTTGCCCATCTTGCCGAACTCGCGGTTGGCATGTTCGCCGTTCCAAGTGAAGGTCGGCTCGCCGGAGGCGCCGGCCGGGCCTTCCACGACCTCGTCGGCCGGCACGTACTGGCCGCGGTCGTCGGTGTAGGCGTAGGCCTGGATCATGCCCTGGTTGAACAGCTTGTGGAACGGTTCGGCCGAGTCCACGTAGCCGAGGTCGAAGAGCACCTTGTGCCAGAAGCGGGAGTAGAGCAGGTGGAGCACAGCGTGTTCGACGCCGCCGATGTACAGGTCCACACCGCCTTCATCACCCGAGTACTTGTTGTGGTTCGGGCCCATCCAGTAGTCGAACTCGTCCTTCTCCACCATGTGCTTGGTGTCGGTCGGGTCGATGTAACGCATGTAGTACCAGCAGGAGCCGGCCCAGTTCGGCATGGTGTTGGTGTCGCGGTAGTAGGTCTTCTTGCCGTCGCCCAAGTCGAGCTCGACCTTGACCCAGTCCTCGTTGCGGCTCAACGGTGCCTCCGGGTTGGACTCGGCGTCCATCGGATCGAAGGTGCGCGGCTCATAGTCGGGCACGTCGGGCAGGTTGATCGGCAATGCGGAATCCGGCAGCAGGTGCGGGGTGCCGGATTCGTCGTAGACGATCGGGAAGGGCTCGCCCCAGTAGCGCTGGCGGGAGAACAGCCAGTCGCGCAGACGGTAGCTTACGGTGCCCTTGCCCACGCCGGCGGATTCGAGCCAGGCGTTGGCCTTGGCGATGGCGTCGTCCACGCGCAGGCCGTTAAGGCTCAGCGCGTCGCCCTTGGCTTCGGTGGCCTCGACGGAGGAGTTGATCACGATGCCGTCATGGGAGACGAACGGCGCCTTGCCCTCGTAGTTGGCCAAGCCGTCGCCGGAATCCGGCAGAGGCTTGACGGTGTAGATGACCGGCAGACCGAACTTCACGGCAAAGTCGTAATCGCGCTGGTCGCCACCAGGCACGGCCATAATGGCACCGGTGCCGTAGTCCATCAGCACGTAGTCGGCAGTAAACAGCGGGAGCTTCGCGCCGGTGATCGGGTTGGTGGCGTACAGGCCGGTGAACAGACCGGTCTTCTCACCGCCCTCGTCCACGCGGTCCTTGGCGGTCTTGGCTTCGGCGGCCAGACGGTAGGCCTTCACCGCCTCGACCGGGTTGGCATAGCCGCCCTTCCAGTCTTCGGGTACATCGGCCGGCCATTCGGCGGGCACGTTCTCCAGCAGGTGATGTTCCGGGGAAACCACGGCGAACGTGGTGCCGAACAGCGTGTCGGGACGGGTGGTGTAGATTTCCATGTCCTTGTCACCGTCGGCAGTGGCCACGGTGAAGTGCACGGAGGCACCATGGGATTCACCGATCCAGTTGCGCTGCATGAGCTTGACCTTCTCAGGCCAGTTGATGCCGTCAAGGTCGGCGATGAGGCGGTGGCCGTACTTGGTGATGCGCATGGACCACTGGCGCAGCTCACGCTGGAAGACCGGGAAGTTGCCACGCTCGGACTTACCTTCGACGGTGACCTCCTCGTTGGCCAGCACGGTGCCCAGACCCGGGCACCAGTTGACCGGGGACTTGGAGATGTAGGCCAGGCGGAAGTCGTTCAAGATATCCTGCTGCTCGGCGTCAGTGAGGTCGAACCACTGCTTGCCATCGGACTCGTGGCCCGGAATGGACTTTTCGCCGGATTCGAACTTGGCCACGAGCTCGGCGATCGGGCGCGCGGAGCCCTTGGAGCCGGACGGGTTGGTGGCGTCCTCGTCGTACCAGGAATCGTAGATGCGCGAGAAGATCCATTGGGTCCAGCGCACGTAGCCGGGGTCGATGGTGGCGAACGTACGACGGTTGTCGAAGCTCAGGCCCATACGGTGCAGCTGGCGGCTCATGTTGGCGATGTTCGCCTCAGTGGTCACGCGCGGGTGCTGGCCGGTCTGGACTGCGTACTGTTCGGCAGGCAGGCCGAAGGCGTCGTAACCCATGGCGTGCAGGACGTTCTCGCCCTTCATGCGGTGGTAGCGGCTCACCACGTCGGAGGCCAGGTAGCCCAGCGGGTGGCCGACGTGCAGGCCCTTGCCGGACGGGTAGGGGAACATGTCCATGGCGAAGTAGGCGGTGCGGCCTTCGGCGTTACGGCCCTTGCCGTCCTTCAAATCGCCGTTGACGTTGGCGGCCCAGAAGGTGCCTTGCTCGTCCCAAATCTTCTGCCACTTGTTTCGATGTCCTGCGCCAGTGCGGCGTTGTAGCGGAAGTTGGGCCCTTCGGTTTGCGTGCTCTTCTCGTTGTCACTCATAAATCAGCAAGGTAGCCTCGCAACTGGACACGTCGTCAATCGTTATTCAGCATCCGAGACGATGGCTTTGGGGTCACCGTTCAGCGAAACCGTGAGCTTTGTTTGGCTTGTGAACGTATCCTTGGCGGCCGTCCAGCTGCCATCCTCAACCATGTCTTCCAATGCTTCCGCGATTTTCTGCGCCAATTGGCTGGTGCCTTGACTCACGGCGATGCCATAACTGACCTCGCCCTTGTCCGCAATCACGCCCATATACTGGGGCCCGTTGGCCGCTTGAAGACCGGAAAGCACCGCCATATCGGAGGCTATGGCATCCACCGACCCTACTTGCACGGCCGTGACGCACTGCGCATAACTGCTGCGCTCCTGAATCCGGGCCTGCGGGTGGTTGCCGCGGAAGATGCCGACTGTCTCGTCACCTTTCACTGCGCACACCGTGCCGTCGCCTACGTCACCCACCGAACCTGCGTCATTGGTGAATCGGCCACGCTCATCCGACCTGACCAGCAAACCGACGCTGGTCGTGAGGTATGGTCCGGCAAAATCAACGATCGCGCTGGACCCATCGGTGATAGGCCAAGAGGCGACGACCATGTCGACCTGTCCATTGTCCAGCATGGAGCGCCGGTTTTCGGGGCGGACCTGTTTGAAGACGATCTGCTTGTTCGCATAGCCGAGTTTGGCGGCCACGTATTTGGCGATGGTGATGTCGAAGCCCTGGTACGTGCCGTCATGCCATGCTCCCACCGATGGTTCGTCGGCTGCGACCCCAATGGCGATGTCGGGCCCCTCCGGCGCTCCGGAGACGGTGGTGACTTGAATTTGGCCGCAACCGGCCAGACCGGACAATGGCAATATCACGCCAAAGGCCGCGGCGAATCCTGCCATCAGTCGGGAGCGAAATCCGCGCCGCATCGGGCGGCGAGCGCGGAGCATGCTACGGCTGGCGAACGATGACCAGTGGCGCATAACCGTCAAACGCCTTACTTGAACATGCGCGAACGTGTGAGGAACCAGGCAACCGCACCGGAGAACACCATGGAAATCACGATGATGAGCATGAAACCCCACGGCTTGTCAGTGAACGGCATACCCATCATGCCGCCATCGAAGTTCATGCCGTACATCGAGAAGATCAGGGTCGGGATGGACAGTGTGATGGAGATGATGGTGAAGATGCGCATCACGTTGTTCAGGTTGTTGGACACGATCGAGGCGAAAGCGTCGGTCATGTTCGCAAGAACGCCGCTGTAAATGTTGGCCATCTCGATAGCTTGCTTGTTTTCGGTGATGACGTCGCCGAGCAGGTCCTCGTCGTCCGGGTATTGCTTGATGCGTTGCAGGGTGGTGAGCTTCTCCATCACGATTTCGTTCGATTTCAGCGATGTGGTGAAATACACCAAAGTCTTGCTCAGCTCCATGAGCATCACGATCTCGCGGTTCTGCATGGAGTGGCGCAGTTTCAGTTCAAGCTTGTCGCTTTCGCGGTCGATGATGCGCAGGTAACGCAGGTACATCGTGGCGTTGCGGTACAGGATCTGCAGGATGAAGCGCGAACGCATGAAGGTGTTGAAGCCTCGGATCGTGCCTTCCATGAATGGGTGGAGCACGGGCGTGTCCTGCATGCAGACGGTGATGATGAGGTTTTCGGTGACGATGATCGACAGCGGGATGGTCTCGTACCAGTCGCGTCCGCCACGCTCTTCCACGGTGGGAATGTCGACGATGATCATCGTGTAATCGTCTTCGACGTCTACACGTGAACGTTCCTCGTCATCCAAAGGGGCGCGCAGGTCGGCCAGGTCGATGCCGGTTTGCGAGGCGACGGTGGCGAGCTCCACATCAGTGGGTTCGCTCAAACATAGCCAGGAGCCGTTTTCCGGTTTCTCGATCTGCTCCACTTGGCCATTGATTGAGCTGAAGATTCTCAGCATGTCGTCTCACCCGCTTTCCGCGCTTTCTTACTGTTCTATCGTTGTACGGTTCCAAACCGAGATTAGTCTAGACCCACCGTTCGAATTTGCGAGCGGGGTTCGCATAGCGACCATCACCAGACGATTGGCTGCCAACTTGGCATGTGCGGTCCTCGCAGATCGGTCGGCCCGTTCTCCCAGTCGGCGCTGTCGGCGATGGCGGGAGCCATGTTGTATTCCTCCAACTCCCACAGGGGCTGTTCGGTGGGGGTGCCGTTGACGCTGTGGCGCACTTTGAGCCGGCACCAACAGGCGTTGCGCATGCCGCCGAGTGCGTTCATGCCGTCCGGGTCGAGTTCGAGCAGGTTGGAGATGGTGGCGGCAATCCATGAGCCATGGGTGACGAGCATCAGCGTGGTGGGCGTGCTGTCTGAATAGGCGGAGTCGATGACCAGTGCGCGCACGGCATCGGCACCTCGCTGGCCCACGGCGGCACGGCTTTCCACACCATGCTTGGTTTCGCCCCCAGTGTGCTGTTTCCAAGAGGCGTAGTCGTCGGCTGCCACGGCTTTGATTTCGGCGCGGGTCATGCCTTCCCACTCGCCGAAGCTGCGTTCACGCAGTCGTTGGTCACAGGTGACTGGCAATCCCAAAATATCGGCGAAGGCGTGTGCGGTCTGTTGGGCACGGAACAGGTCGGAGGTCATCACCACCATGCGCCGGCCGGCGGCGGGAGCCTCCTCGAACTGGCGCGTATCAGTGCGTTCGGCGGCGTCAGGACCGGGCTGGGCGATGGCTTCGGGATGCTCGGCAAGTCGGTTCACCTTGGCCCAGTAATACCGTGAAGCGAGCGCGAATCCGGTCTGGTCGACCTGCCATTGGCCTACGATGTCGAGCGGCACATCGATCTGGCCTTGCAAGCGATGTTCGAGATTGTATTGCGTACGGCCATGACGCAGCATCATCACTTCATCGATCATCGGTTTTCGCCACCTCGTTCTCTTGCGGTTTGCCATACTCATCTCAGCACAACCCCTAGAATGGCGGCATGGAGATTTCTGAGTCGACTTGGGCGTTCATCGCCAAACACCGCCGTGAAGATGTGCGTGATGTGGCCTTGCACGCCAAGCATGATGGCGACGTGGATGTGCCGTTCGCGCTGGAGCAAATTGCCGGCTGGCAGCGCGCTTCACTCAAGCTACCTGACTGGGCGTCCCATGATGGGCTGATTTCCCGCCGCAAGTCCCAATGGAACAATGTTCCAGCCAATTCACCGCACAGTACAAGGCTCGGCTGGCACAACGATTGTTGGCCGAGGAAGCAGTCGACGACGACTCCCCGACATCCCTAGTCGACCTGACCGGCGGGTTCGGCGTCGACTTTCTTACATGTCCCGAGTGTTCAATCATGCCATATATGTGGAACAACAATCCATTTTATGTGATATCGCTCGCCATAATTTCCCGATACTCGGCCTTGGCCACGCCGAAGTCATCAATGATGATTCAACAGCAGTGCTTGACACGCTTGGCCGAGTCTCCATGATCTTCCTCGATCCGGCCCGCCGTGACGATCATGGCTCGCGTACCTACGCGATTGCCGATTGCACGCCGGATGTGCTGACCCTGAAGGATATGCTGCTGGCCAAGGCACCGACGGTCATGGTCAAGCTCTCCCCCATGCTCGACTGGCATAAGACCGTCGCCGATTTCGCCGGCGCGGTACATGAGGTGCATATCGTCTCCACCGGGAATGAGTGCAAGGAATTGTTGCTGGTATTGGGGCGCGGCCGTTGCGCCTCACCGCTCGTGGTATGTGCTAATGACGAGCAGGTGCTGTCGTACAAGGCCGGCGATAACAGCGACAATCACACCACTATCAGCGATTCTGCCTTGGCTGCACGCAATACTTGCAATACCGAAGATCCCCCGTCTGAGGAAAGCGCGAACGACTTCGATTCCTCGCATTGGAAGTACCTTTACGAGCCCAACGCCTCAATCATGAAGGCCGGATGCTTTGATGTTCTCGAACAGCGCTTCGCCGCGCATCACATCAGCCCGAATAGCCACCTGTTCGTGGCGGCCGAACCTATTGCCGATTTTCCAGGCAGGTCATTCGCCATCGAATCCATCGCCACCATGAACAAGAAAGAACTGAAACAGCTATTGGCCGGCCTCACGCACGCCAACATCGCCGTACGCAATTTCCCCCTAACCGTGGCCCAGCTACGCAAAAACTCAAACTCAAGGACGGCGGCAACACCTACCTCTTCGCCACCACCGGCACCCAAGGCCGTCACCTAGTACTGCGCACTAGAAAGCGAAAAAGTGGCTCCCTCTGACGAGGAAGCCACCAATACGTCAGCTAATCAGTCCTTGGCGATGGTCTTGCCGGCGGTCGGACCGGAGGCAAGGTCCTGGATCTCGGTGACTTCGAGAACCGGAATCACGGCCGGCTTCTTGGTGCCCTTTTCCTCGGCGACCTTGACCTGCTCGTTGTAGATGTCGTCGTCAACGTGCAGCACCACGTTGCCGCGGAAGCGGTAGCCCTGCTTCTTCTCGAGGTTGGCGAAAGCGATGACCAGCGGGGAACCGTTCTTGAGGTCCTCGTAGTGCTGGCCAGCGGTGCGCTCGTGGTAGGCGATGTGCGTGTCGTCCAGCACGAACAGGGACATCTTCGGGCCGAGATCCAGTTCGCCGTCCTTGGAGACGGTGGTGATCCAGCCGAGGTTGTTCTTGATGAATTCCTTGATTTCCGGAGTAATGACTGCCATGTCGAATCCTTTCATGATTGCTACGGATAACGTCCTTACTCTTTCCAGAGTACCGGTTTCGAACGCGACTAGCCCGGATGTTCGCTGTGAGTAACCTCACCCTCGCACAGCTTTCATCCGGTTTTTGCCTGCTTGGCGATGCCATGCCCCGGTCGCGCACCAGCCACACACCTGTCACACACCCGACGCCCATCGACCGGTCGATTTTGGCCGGTAGTTCCCGTAATCTGTGAGCCGAGAGAGCCACAAGTTTTCCTAACTGTCCTGAGTGCACCATGGGTTTGGTCGAACGTTTCAGCAAGCTGCGCAGCCGCTGGTCCCGCAGCTTTCCCCCGAATCTCGCCCGACTCATGTTGCTGGGCTGCGCCGCATTATGGGGTGGCAGCTATCTGCTCGCCAAATTCGCCATGGAGGCGATTCCGCCCCAATGGCTGATGGGTCTGCGCATGATCGGCGCCTGCCTGTGCATGCTGGCCTTGTTCCATAAGCACATCGTGCCGTATCTGACGCCGAAAATCATTGTGCCGGCGCTCGTGGTGGGCCTGACCTACTGGGGCACGATGGTCACCCAGACCATCGGCCTGCAGACCATTGAACCGGGCCGCAGCGCGTTCCTGACGGCCGCCTACTGCGTACTCACCCCGTTCGCCACGTGGATTATTTCAAAAACCCGTCCGAAGGCCATCAATCTGGTCGCCGGCGTGATCTGTCTGATCGGCGTCGGCTTCGTCTCGCTGGAGCCGGGCGGGTCGCTGTCACTGAGCGCCGGCGACTGGCTGACCATCGCCACCGCGGTCATCTTCTCGTTCAATCTGACCTGCCTTGGTGTCTACACCAAACGTTTCGACCCTATCGCCGTCACTTTTGTGCAGTTCGGCGTTGCCGGCGTATTGTTCATCATCGGCGCGTTGTTCACCGAACCCATGCCGAACGCCAGCTGGCTGGCACCCTCAGTAGTGGCCAGCGTGCTCTATCTGTTCCTCGGCGCCACGATGAGTGCCCAGATTATGCAAAACATCGGTCTGGCTCACGTGCCTGCCTCGCAGGCGTCAATCATCATGTGTACGGAAAGTCTGTTCGCCGTCACGTTCTCCGCGCTGTTCTGGGGCGAGACAATCATGTGGAGTTCACTGGTGGGCTTTGCGCTGATCTTCGTCGCCGTGCTGATGTCGGTAATCAAGCCGACCAAACAGTCGCTGCACCGGAACTGACGATTCAGTTTCGGCCATGGATGGTCATGGGTTCTCCATTGCCCTGAACCGTTACTACACTAGTGAGATGCGGCATGTCGTACCGCCGTATCGGGAGGAATCATGAATCTGCTTGAGGCCGTGGAAGCGCGCCATGCCGTGCGCGATTACACGGACGAGCCGTTGACCGGCGACCAGATCGACGCACTTGGCAACGCCATCGCCACCATCAACAGCGATGACGGGCTTGACATCCAACTCGTTCACGATGTGGACGACGCTTTCGGCGGTTGCCCGACCCATTATGGGCGATTCAAGAACGTACGTAATCTCATCGCCCTTATCGGACCGGAACACAAGGACGACAGCGCAGCGGTTCTGGACGAAAAAATCGGCCATGCCGGGCAGTTCCTGGCGCTGACCGCGGTCTCGCTGGGACTCGACACCTCTTGGGTGGTACTGCATGAGACCAGCGAACATGATGGCGCGTGGACGCTCGGTGAAGACGAGCGCATGCCCGCCGCCATCGCGCTCGGGCACGCCAACAGCCCCGGCCGCCCGCATCGTAGCAAACCGGCCGAGGAATTGGGCGTTGTGGAGAACGGCGAATATGCCGATGCGCCTGCTTGGTTCCATAACGGTATCGAGGCGGCGATGCTGGCTCCCAGTGCTTTAGGCAAGCAACCATTCCGATTCACGCTGCTGGTGGATGGCCATACGGTGAAGGCCGAGGCTCTTGAAGGCGTGCAATCGGAAATCGGACTTGGCATCGCCAAACTGCATTTCGAGTTGGGTGCCGGCAACGGCAGCTTCGCTTGGGCTGCATGAAGTCCTGCTGAACGTCGTTTTCGCTCCAAGAGAACCAATTTCGGTTGTTCTTTGCGCCACTTTGCGCTGATTTCCACTGCTCATCGGCACCATATATTTGAGTCATTCCACATTCCGCTGGCTAGGTTTTGAAGGTCTCGTGTAGGCATCCTCTCGCTATCACCGAGCCTTAAGCAACCTTCCAGCCCGACACTTTACGGTCGTGTCTTGTGAAGAAGTTTTTCGAAGGTCTTTCCCTCTCATCCATCGTGGCGGGCACCCTTGCCGCCGTCACCTCATTCTTACTGGCATCGAAAATCGGTATCGCCGGCTCGGTAATCGGCGCGGCAGCCAGCTACATCGTCTCCGCGGTGGCCACCAAAATCTATCAAAACGTACTCACCGCCTCCGGTGAGAAACTACAGTCGGTCTCGTCTTCCGGCAATGACGATGACACTACGGCCAATAAGTCCGATAAGGCAGCCGAATCCGAGTCCGATACGACGATGACCGGCATGGTCAATACCGTTCCCACCGCGCGCAAGCCGCGCGAAGTCGTGTCCAATCGAGCGAACGGACGAACCTATTCGGTCAATGAACTGCGCAAGGCCCGCTCCCATAATTCGAAACGCACCGCCATTATCGTCACGCTGGTATCTGGCCTGCTCGCCGTGGCAGTGACCGCCGGCATCGTCATGCTGGTCACGCAGGGCCGTGGCACGGACCATATCATCACTCCGTCCACCACGCCCACGCAAACCGACACCAATCCGCAGACCGACACGTCCAATCAGAATAACGGGCTGCCGCAGCCGGGCATTACCGACGGTTCGAATGATTCCAACACCAAGGACTCCACATCCGGCTCGTCCAACGACGGCACCGATTCAAGCACGTCCGGCTCGACCGGCACCGACTCCTCTACCGATTCCAACGCCAATGGATCCACCGATGGTTCGACCGGCACCGATTCCTCCACTAATCCGGGCACGACTGGCGGTTCCACCGGTTCCGGCACCACCGGAGGCTCCACCGGCACCGGCAACGGTTCAACCGGATCGGGTTCAGGATCAACCAATGGCTCCGATTCCTCTTCCAGCTCCACGGGCGGATCATCCAGTTCAAACTCCGGTAATAGCGGTTCGAGCGGCTCCTCAACCGGTAGCAGCAGCGAAACCGGCATCAAATTCATTGGCTGACAATCGCCGACTCGATGGCAGCGATGGCGGCAATGCCAGTCAATGACGTGGGGCAATGAGAACATGGAACGTATGACTACCATCATTATGAATACCTCTGAGGGCAGCATCACCATCGACCTGTTCGACGACAAGGCTCCGAACACCGTGGCCAACTTCCTCTGGGCCTCGCCACCGGCGAGAAGGAATGGGCGGACCCATACACCGGCCAGCCTTCCCACGGCAAGTTCTACAACGGCCTGACCTTCCACCGTATCATCAAGCAGTTCATGATTCAGGGCGGTTGCCCGCTGGGCACCGGTACCGGCGGCCCTGGCTACGAGTTCGACGATGAGATCGACCCGAGCCTGAAGTTCGACAAGCCGTACCTGTTGGCTATGGCCAACGCCGGTCTGCGTCGCGGCATGGACGGTAAGGTCCATGGCACCAACGGCTCCCAGTTCTTCATCACCACCGTGCCGACCCCGTGGCTGGACGGTCACCACACCATCTTCGGTGAGGTCGCCGATGACGACTCCAAGAAGGTCGTCGATAAGCTCGAAGCACTGGACACCGATCCGATGGATCGCCCGCTCGAGCCGGCCGTGATTCTCTCTGTGGACGTGGCGGAGTAAGACCGACAACATATTCGGCAAAGGTCCTGTTTGGTATTCCAGTCAGGACCTTTTTTTCGTGTTCTTGGCTCCCCTCACAGAGGGGAGCCAGAGTAAGGCAACGGCCTACTTCATCTTGCGCAGTCGAGGTTCGGCGGATTCCTTGGCACCAGTGATGCGGTACACGTCGAACACGCCATCAATCTTGCGCACGGCTGCCAGCAACGAGTTGAGATGCTGCGGATCGGCCATTTCGAAGCTGAACTGGCTGGTGGCCACGCGATCGGAACCGGTGGCGATCGTACCGGAAATGATGTTCACGCCATGGTCGGAAAGCACACGTGTCACGTCCGAAAGCAGGTTTCGTCGATCCAGCGCCTCGACCTGAATCTTGACCATGAACAGGCCCTTGGTGCTGGTCCATTCGACTTCGACCACACGCTCAGGCTGCTTGTTTTTCAGATCGATCATGTTCTGGCAGTCGGTGCGGTGCACGGATACGCCCTGATTACGGGTGATGAAGCCGATGATATTGTCACCGGGCACCGGCATGCAGCAATGGGCCAGCTTGATCCACACATCGCCCACGCCCTTGACGGACACGCCGGTGGAGCTGCTGGAGGCCTTGCGCTCCACGGGCTTCAGCGGCAGGACTTCCTGCTCGACTTCCTCATCGACCTCGTCGGCACCCGCATCCTTGACCAGATGCGAGATGACGTTCTGCGTGGAGACCTGTCCGTCACCAATGGCGGCGAACACGGCGTCCGCGTTCGGGAAGTTAAGGTCGTCGGCCACACCCACCAGTGCTTCGGGCGTAAGCAATGTGTTGACCGGCAGATTGCGCTTGCGCATCGCGCGGGTCAGCTCGTCGCGGCCCTCCTCGATGGCTTCAGTACGACGCTCCTTTGGAGAACCACTGACGAATCTTGTTGCGGGCCTTCGGGCTCTTGACGAAGCTCAGCCAATCGCGTGACGGGCCGGCTGTATCGGATTTGGACGTCAGAATTTCGACGGTATCGCCATTATCGAGCGTGGTGTCGAGCGGCACCAAACGACCGTTGACGCGCGCACCCATCGTACGGTGGCCCACTTCGGTGTGCACGGCGTACGCGAAGTCGACCGGCGTGGCGTGAGCGGGCAGGGATACGATTTTGCCTTTCGGCGTGAACACGTAGACTTCGGACGAGCCAAGGTCTTCCTTGAGCGAGCCCAAGAATTCGTTGGAATCAGGGGTTTCGCTGGTCCAGTCGGCGAGCTGCTGAATCCATTTGAGGTTATCGACCTCGGAAAGCTCCTGATTGTTTTCATCACGCTTTCGATCGGACTTGTCCGGCGAGCTCAGGGCGCGGCCGGCCTGGCCGTTTTCCTTGTATTTCCAGTGCGCGGCGATGCCGAATTCGGCGCGGCGGTGCATGTCCCAAGTGCGAATCTGGGATTTCGACCGGCTTGCCACCGGGGCCCACCACCGTGGTGTGCAGCGACTGGTACATGTTGAGCTTCGGCATGGCGATGTAGTCCTTGAACCGGCCGGGAACCGGGTTCCACCGCGCATGCACGGCACCAAGCGCCGCATAGCAGTCCTGAATGGTGTCGACGATGATGCGTACACCGACCAAATCGTAGATGTTCGCGAAATCATGGCCGCGCACGATCATCTTCTGGTAGATGGAGAAGTAATCCTTCGGGCGTCCGGTGACGTATGCCTTGATGTTCTGCTCGTCGAGATCCTCGTTGACCTCCGCCAGAATCTGCTTCAGGTGCACATCGCGCTGGCCGGCTCGGCGAGCTACCAGCACCACGATCTCGTTGTAGATCTTCGGGTAGAGCACCTTGAAGCTCAGTTCCTCGAGCTCCGTCTTGATGGCGTTCATACCGAGTCGGTTGGCCAAAGGCGCGTACACGTCGAGGGTTTCACGCGCCTTCTTCTGGGCGGACGTGGTCTTCACATAGCGCCAGGTGCGAGCGTTGTGCACGCGGTCGGCGAGCTTGACCACCAAGGTACGCACGTCGCGGCTCATGGCCACCACGAGTTTGCGAATGGTTTCGGCTTGGGCGGAATCACCCACTTCAAGCTGACTCAGCTTGGTAACGCCATCGACCAGACCGGCCACGGTGTCGCCGAATTCGGCGCGGCATTGATCCAACGTATAGTCGGTGTCTTCCACCGTGTCGTGCAACAGGCCGGCTGCCACCACGATCGGGCCCATGCCCAGATCCGCGAGAATCTGGGAAACGGCCAGCGGGTGGATGATGTACGGCTCGCCAGACTTGCGGCGCTGGGCGGAGTGCTGGATGACGGCACGCCGGTAGGCACGGTCGAGAATGGACAAATCCTCATCGGGGTGATGGGACTCGCACACCTTCTTGATTGGATCCAGCGGATTGAGCGGATCGGCACTGATCTCACAACCCAACTTACGGGCGGCGTACTGCTCGCCATCAATCTCTGCCATGCCAGTCACCTCCCTCGTCATGAAGTTCATTGTAGCCGCGAACCGGAGCCTTGTGCATGCACCTGTTCGCCATCATTGGTTCCGCAACCGTTGTTGCCGTCATCACCTTAATCATTCGACCGGCCTAATCCGGTCAGGACGCCACTCCCGTCGAACCGAACCCGCGTTCGGCGCGATCGGATCCGGGCAGTGTCTCGGCCGGGATGAACCGAGCCTCAACATACCGCTGAATCACCAATTGAGCGATGCGATCGCCCGGATGGAAGACGGCGGTGTGCTTCGGATCGAGGTTGATCAGCGGCACCTTGATCTCGCCACGGTAGCCGGCATCAACGGTGCCAGGCGCGTTGAGCACGGTGACGCCCTGCTTGGCGGCCAGCCCGGAACGCGGATGCACCAACGCCACATAGCCCGCAGGTAGGGCGATGGCCACGCCGGTGGGCACCAGTGCCCGTTCAAAAGGCTTCAGCGTCACATCGACGGTGGTGATGAGGTCGGCACCGGCATCGCCCGCGTGGGCATAGTGCAGCCGGGCCGGATGTTCGGGGTCGAGGCTCTTGACCAGGACCTCGGTGGATTCGGGCTCGTTGTAGGTCTCGTCGAACGCCATCAGGCGGCGCACTCCTCACACACCGGCTGGCTATCCTCGTCCGTGTAGGCGAGCTGGCTGCGATGCTTGACCAGGAAGCACTGCGAGCAGATGAACTCGTCACCCTGCATGGGGATGACGGTCACCGAGGAATCCTCGTTGCTCAAATCGGCGCCCGGCAGTTCGTAGTCTTCGGCGATGGCGTTCTCATCGTCGTCGATGTCGCTCGAGGCGTTCTGCGAGGACTTCCCCAGCGCCTGCAGCGATTCCTCGTCCTCATCCTTGTTACGGGGGGAATCATAATCCTGAGCCATCATGGTCCTTTCGTCGTCTTTGGTTCGTAAGTCGATATATACAGCACGGTCAGCGCCGTACTCGCCCATAGGATACACGATTTGAAATACTCGTAAAGTTCGACACGTGGGGCATACTTAAAAGAAGTAATGTCTTTGCGACGGAAAGTGGTGCGAATATGCCAGATGATCGGCTTGAAAAAGCCCGTTTCGTGCGCGTGAGCAAGACGGGGGACCTCGTATTCTCCCTTGGCGGCAGGGAAATGGCTGTGAGCGTGGACGACACGCTCGAACGGGCGATTCTTGAGGCCAAGCAGGTCAGAAGCGAGATGCGACAGGCTCCCCAGCCGCATCAGCAGTCCACTTTGCCGATTTCCCAGATACAGTCGCTGATTCGTGCCGGCGCCGATCCGGCCCGTGTCGCGGAGAAATATCATCTGAGCGAAATGCTGGTACGTCGTTTCTCCATGGCTGTGGAGACCGAGAAACAGTATGCCATCGAACAGTTCCTTGCCGTGGCGGCACCCAAAGACAGCAGGGTGCGCACCATCAGCGAACTGGTGGAACGCACGCTGGCCTCTGCGGGAATCGGCATGGAATCAGTGACCTGGGAAATCCACCCGACGTGGACTTGAGCCTTGGCGCATCGTGGCGATATTCACTTCCGCGGGCCGTGAGATCCATGCCGAATGGACGTGGAATATGCATGACAATTCCGTGATGAGCCTGAACAATGCCGCTCGAAAACTGCTCGGCGAACAGAATCCGGAATCAGCCACGGATTCCAAACTCAAGCCGACGATTCCTGAACTGCCCGGCGACTCCGTACGCTCCGCGCGTATCGAGCGCGCCGTGTCTGCTTGGGCGGCGCCTACGCCTTCGATTCCGGCCGCGCGGCCTGCCGCAATCCGGTCCTCTGTCACTTCCACAGGTTCCATGCCTCCCGGTGGACCTATCCACGTCCATCTCACCGGCCACGACCCAGGCTCATGGCACTACGGCCCCCAGCCCGGTCTCTTCGCAGACCGCCGGATCTGTTTCGCCATCTGCCGCAGGATTACAGCAATCGCCTGCCACGGCACCAGAGCAGGGCTCTGACGATGTTTCGGACAAGACCATACGGCGTGGCTCCAATGCACAGCTGGTAGCCACCGAGCAGGAGCGGGCGGCCGAATCCGCCGCCACCGAACATGAGGCACCAGCCAAACCGGCCAAACGTAAATCAGGACGTTCGGCCGTACCAAGCTGGGACGAGATTCTGTTCGGAGACTGAATTCCCGAATCAGGCCATATCGATCAGGCAGGGAATATCCATTTCCAATGCCGTTTGGGAGCCATGCACGCTCGGCAGGTGGGTGGCTTTGTCTCCTTTGAGTACGCGAATCGACGAGGGTCACGGCTCCCGCTGCCTGCACGACCACATCGCCGAGTATTGGCCGGGCTCGCTCGCAGACCGGTCCAAACAATCCGTCCGCGATGGCCTCATCCTTGGTACGCACCAAGGCTCGGTCTTGCAGATAATCGCGCCACCGGCAAGCTATATCCTCAGGTCGTTCATCCGGCTCGGCATACAGCATCAGCGAGCGCGGCTCTCCCCCCGACCAGTGACACGCCTCGGGTGAGCTGCGGTTCAACGGCGATGTCAATCCGCTGGTCCATGTCGGTTTGCACCATGCCGTGGTCGGCTACGATGACGATCAGCGTGCCTTTGGGTGCGCTGCGTTTCAGGAGCGCGAGCTGGGCGTCGATATGTTCGAATGCGGCCACCCAGTGTTCGGAATCCCACCCGTAATTGTGGCCGACTTTGTCGGCGTCACGGATGTACAGGTAGGTCAGGCCGGGGGTGCGGGAGGCGCGTGCGGCGGCCAGCACACGATCGCGTGGGGTGACATTGCCTTGATAGTCGGTGCCTCGCAATGCGGCTTCGGTCAATGGCGATTTGGAGAACTTGGGCAACCCCGAGCTCGTGACGCGCACCTCTTGAGCCGCAAGTTTCTCGAACACCGTCTCCTCGCGCTGCTGGTCGAGCGGATCGACCATGGGCGGCACAGGAATGTGCGGACTGGCTGGTTTGGGTGCCAGCGCGTCTTTGAACTGGATGAGTTGGATGAGCTTATGGCTGGCGGGTTCGAGCTGCGTATAGCCCGCCATTGCGGTCAGTCCCGGGCAGGTTCCGGTACCGAATGCGGCCGTGGCCGCCACAGTGGTGCTTGGGAGCGCAAGTAGCGATGGGACGCTGATTGGCGCTTTCGTTCATCAGCGAACGCAGATAGGGCGCGTGGCCGAGGCGCATGGCGAGGTTCCAGTAGCCCAGGCCGTCCACGAGCACCACGATGGCCGATTCGGCATCGGGCAGCCCCAACGCGCGCTGGCAGGCCTTGGGATCGGCGTGGACCTTGGTGGGGGTCGGATGTCCGATGGCGGCGGACAAGGCGGGCAGCACGGCGGACAGGTGCAGTGCTCCCCCACGCCGATCGGCCGGGGCGTCATCCCCATAGCCCACAGTGGGCACCAGCCGCAGCAACTCGTCCATATCCGGCGTCTCAACACTCATAGTTGCCCATTCAAGTAGCACCCCTCCCCTTGGCTCAGTGCGCAGAGAACGGTTCTCGATAACAACTGTGCGCTCCAACGCACATAATCAAACAAACGCACATCGACTGAAACACTGGAATCACGCCGTTTTATCGGCAAACATGTGCGATTGGCGCACCGAAACCAGCGCACAGTTGTTATCGAGAACCGTTCTCTGCGCACTGTTTCGCGCCCTCCCGCTAATATGGGGGCGTTCGAAAGGGAGTTTCATGGCATCACACCGCAAACCGTCCGCGCAAACCTACGATCCGCGCACGGTCAAGGAGCATATCGTCGAGACGCCGCTGAACGAGGAGATGAGCAAGTCCTTCCTCGAGTATGCGTATTCGGTGATTTACGCACGCGCACTGCCCGATGCGCGCGATGGCTTGAAGCCGGTGCAGCGCCGCATCGTCTACCAGATGGGCGAGATGAACCTGACTCCCGACCGCCCGTATATGAAGTCCGCCCGCGTGGTGGGCGAGGTGATGGGCAAGCTCCACCCGCACGGTGATTCCGCGATCTACGAGGCCATGGTGCGTTTGGCACAGCCGTTCGCGATGCGTCTGCCGCTGGTAGACGGCCACGGCAACTTCGGCTCGCTGGATGACGGCCCTGCGGCCTCCCGTTACACCGAGGCCAGGCTTGGCCCGGCCGCTCTCGGCATGAACGCGGATATCGATGAGAACACCGTCGACTTCACGCCGAACTATGACAACAAGCTCAAGGAACCGACCGTGCTGCCGGCCGCCATCCCGAATCTGCTGGTCAACGGCGGCTCGGGCATCGCCGTGGGCATGGCCACGAACCTGGCCACCCACAATCTGGGCGAGGTGGTAAACGCCGCCAAGTTCCTCATGGCGCATTCGGACGCCACCCTGGAACAGCTGATGCGTTACGTGCCCGGCCCCGACTGGCCCACCGGCGGCACGATCATCGGCCGCGACGGCATCCGTGAGGCCTATGCCACTGGCCGTGGTACGCTCACCACGCGCGCCGCCACGCATATCGAACATGTCACGGCCCGCAAGCAGGCCATCGTGGTCACCGAGCTGCCGTACATGGTGGGCCCGGAGAAGGTAATCGAACGTATTTCCGACGGTGTAAAGAACCGCAAGCTGGAGGGGGATTTCCGGCGCGTTCGATCTGACCGATCGTCATAACGGCACGCGTATCGTCATCGAGATCAAGACTGGTTTCGACCCGCATGCGGTTCTGGTGCAGTTGTTCAAGCACACACCGTTGCAAGACAACTTCGCCATGAACAACGTGGCGTTGGTGGAGGGCCGCCCGCACACGATGGGTCTGAAGGAGATGCTTCAGGTGTGGGTGGACCACCGCCGTGTGGTGATTCGCCGCCGCAGTGAATATCGCAAGAAGAAGGCGCTGGAGCGCCTGCACCTGGTCGAGGGCCTGCTGCTGGCCATGCTGGACATCGACGAGGTGATTCAGGTAATCCGCACCTCGGATGATGCGGATGCCGCGAAGAGCCGTTTGATGGTCGTTTTCGATTTGGACGAGGTCCAGGCTCAGTACATCCTCGACCTGCGTCTGCGCCGACTGACCAAGATGAACCGTATCGAGCTTGAGACCGAACGCGATGATCTGAAGAAGCGTATCGAGGAGCTGACCCGGATCCTGGCCTCCGCCGAGGCGCTCGACCAGGTGGTCACCGACGAGATGGACGAAGCGGTCGCCAAGTGGGGCTCGCCGCGCCGTACCGTACTGCTGGATGCCGACCCGGATGGCACGTTGACGCCGGTCGTGGCGCAGGGTGCCGGGGCTTCGGGCGTGTCCAAGTCCGCGCTCGAAGCGGTGAAGGCCGCCACTACGATCTCTTCCGCCGAAGCCGATGTGGCCGCAGCCGCAGCCGCAGCCAAGAAGACCGGCGAACAGTCCGCGCTGACCGGAGCCTTGAAGATCGAGGACGAGCCGTGCGTGGTGATGATGAGCGCTACCGGTTTGATTGCCCGTACCACGCCAAGCGCGATGGACGTGTTCAATGCACGATCCACTTCCGATGAGCGTTTGAGAGACGATCAGATCACCACAATCTTCGAGACTTCCACGCGCGCTACGTATGGGCTGGTCACGTCGGCCGGCCGCCTGGTGCTCGCGCATGTGGTTGATTTGCCTGCCTTGCCCGCTGCCGCCACATTGTCGCTGAAGGGAGGAGTTCAGGCCGACGAACTGATCGGCATGACCGAATCCACCGATCCGATTCGCGGTGAGCGTGTGATTACGGCGATTGCCATGGAGCAGCCGACGTCCGGCAAGACCAGTGCCAAGGACGAGAGCGAGGATGGCGGGGCCGCCGAGGCCAAGCCGTTGCCGTCGCTGGCTATCGGTACCCGTAACGGTGTCATCAAGCGTTGGAATCGTGAGGCACCCACCACCATGGATTCCTGGCCCGTCGTTGATCTGAAAGATGGCGACGAAGTGGTATTCGCCGCCGTGGCCGAAGATGACGACCGTCTGGTGTTCATCTCCTCCGATTCCTCGCTACTGACCTTTGAGGCGAAGAACGTGCGCCCGCAGGGTCGTACTGCGGGCGGTATGGCCGGCATCAAGCTGGCCGAGGGCGCCCGTGTGGCGGCCTTCAACGTGGTTCCCGCCGGCAAGGTGGCATGGACCTATGAAGAGGGCGAGAACGGCTTGACTTCCGGATCCGGTGCAGTGGTGCTCACCGTGGCCGGCGATTCCGATGCACTACCCGGCACCGAAAACGGCGCGGCGAAGGTCACTCCGCTGGAAATGTACCCCACCAAGGGTCGCGCTACCGGCGGCGTGCGTTCCCAGCGCTTCCTGAAGGGCCAGAACACGCTGATTCTTGCCTGGGTGGGTCTCTACCCGTTGCACGCCTCCACATCCGCAGGCTCTCCGGTCGAGCTTCCCAAGCCCGATATGCGCCGAGACGGTTCCGGAGTGGACCTCGCCTCCCCCATCGCCTTCATTGCGTAACCTCAATTAAGCTCCCTCTGATGGGCCGAGCCGTAAAGCAAACACCCCAGTGGGGTGTTTGTAGGCGAGGAGCGAACGATAGTGAGCCAAACAATAGAGAAGAGACCCTAAACCCGGCCTACACTAAGCATTAAGGAGGTGGCGATGAGACTACTGGTTGCCGTATCCAATGAACCGTTGGCCCACGCCATTCGTGGTGCCCTGCTTGCCGGTCGTCATGAGGTGTCTTTGGCAAGCACCGGTAGTATCGCGCTCGCCGCTGTCGCCAAGGAGTCATTTGACGCAGTGATTCTTGATGAATCCCTGCTCGGCATTTCCACCGAGCAGCTCATCGAATCCCTACGCAATGCCCGTGCCTCCGTCAAGATTCTGCTGCTGACTTCGACGCCACTCAGCAAAACCATTGGTGAAGGCAGCCGCTGGCGAGCGCTGCCTGACGAGTACGCCCCTATCGAAGAGACGCCCTACAGCTCCTTCAGCGCGAATTCACGCGCAAACAACTCAGATGCCGAAGCCGAACAACGCTCGGACAATGCCGCCGCTAGCGCACAAGCTAACGTACGACGCCCAGATGCCGCGCTGAGCAAACCATTCTCCGATGGCGAACTGCTCTCATATGTCGGCTCGCTTGCCACCGACTCCCCCGCCATGATCATTCGTGGCAATCTCACGTTGGACACCACGAATCACAAGGCCTACTACGCATCCACTCACAGCGCAATCTCACTGTCCCGTCTGGAATACAGCTTGCTTGAAGCGCTGGTCAAGGCTAAGGTAGTGCCCGAACTCTTGCGCACTTTGGTCTTCGCCCGTCCCTGTGGCGGTGATCAGTTCGCTGCTGGTACGGTCTCACCGAGCCTTGACATGTCGAGGTAGCGGCGCGTCGACCACTCGTCGGATGTCACGTAGCGGACCCTCGCGCAGACGAGCATCAACGCGCTGCGTCCGTCGGGGAACGAGCCGACCACGCGGGTCCTGCGCCTGATCTCGCGGTTGAGCCGTTCGATCATGTTGTTGGTGCGGATCCGACGCCTATGCTCGCGCGGGTAGTCGTCGAGCAGGTAGGTCGTGGTCTCGCCGATGCCCTCGCGCAGGCATTTGGCGGCCTCCTTGAGTTTCCTGGATTCCATGTCCCGGGCGACGGATTCGGCCTTCTCCAACGCCTTGTCGCGTGATTCCATGGAGAACACGGCCTTCAGTGCGTCGGCCGCCCAGTCGCGGTTCCCGGGGTTGACCCTGGCGAGTATGTTGCGCTCGAAATGCACCATGCACCGCTGGTAGCGGGCATCGGGCAGCAGCTCGCCCGCGGCGGCGACCAGCCCCGCGCACCGATCTCCCGTCACCAGTCTCACGCCCTTGAGGCCTCGTGCGAGCATGCCTTTGATGAATTCGCGCCAGCTTTCCGCGTCCTCCTTCATGCCCTCGGCCACCGAAAGCACCTCGCGCCGCCCGTCCATGCCGACGCCGATGGCCACCAGGATGCTCACGTTCTCCACGGACCCGCCCCAGCACCTTTTGTGCCACACGCCGTCCATGAACAGGTACGGGTAATCCTGTTCGAGGGGCCTGCCCCGCCATGCGTCGATATCCGCATAGACGCGCTTGAGCTTGTCGCTCAGGGTCTGCGAGGGCATGCGGTCGCCCCACAGGAGCCGGCTGACATCATCGACCTGGCGGGTGGAGACGCCGGCCAGGTACATGTCGATCAAGGCCTCCTCGACGCTCTCCTCACGCCGACGGTATCGTTCGATCACGGCCGACTCGAACACCGCGCCCTTGAGTTTCGGCACTTTCAGGCTCATTTTGCCGGCCTTGACGGTCAGGTCGCGCTCGTAGTGGCCGGCCCGGTACGCCTTGCGGTCCCCGCTGCGCTCGTAGCGCGCGGCGCCGGTGATCTCGTCGGCCTCGGCGTCGAGCATCGCGTTCAGGGTCTCCTCGACGCTTTTGCGGACCATCCGGTCCAGGGTGGTTTCCAACATGGCCTGGTCGACCTGTAGAATCTGCTGTGACATGGCTTCGTGCCCTCGTTTCCAATCGCGGTTTTCTAATGTCTGGCGACTGAAAATCGTACACAGGACACGGGCCATGCCCCTATCTCAAGCCCAAACCAAAGTGCGCAAATCTCGGGCGTTATCAAGGCTAACGGCCAGTTCGTCAACACCAGCGAGTTGGTCAAACTTGTCGGCGGCCCATTCTTCGAGCAACAGGGCTTACTCAAGAACGCCCTCTACACACTGGATAAGAAGCTCACCCGCGCCGGCCTCATCATGACCCAACGCGGCTCCAACTACCGCATTCGATAGCTGGGCTCAATCAGTACAGCCGCATGCCTCGGGGAACGGGGGTGAAGCCGGACTGGTGGAGGATGCGGGCGAAGGGGTGACGCGCGTTGAGGGGTTCGCCATTGATGTCGCTGAATGTCACGGAGCCGGTGCCATTGCGTTTGAGGGCGTAGGCCAGTTCTGTGGCGGCCTTGCGCATTTGTTCGTCGGAATCATTGGCAGCGGCTTCATGGCCGACCGATTGATCGAACGCTGTCAGGTGCTTGGCTTTGGCGGCCGCGTATAGTAGCGCACCTTGCGCATTGAGCACGACCGTGGCTCCGATACGGCGTGCCGGTTTACCCGCACCGGCAGGCGCGTCCGGCCACGCGATGGCGGAGCCACTGAGATTTGCGGGGTCGAGCACACTCAATGCCACCACGGACTGGCCGCGATGCTCTGACGGATGACGCAACGCATCCACGGTGTCGCGCTCGGCAAATTGGGCCGCACCGAAACCACGGACGAACATGCCTCGTACCAGCCAACCATGATCCTCCATACGCTTCAATACCGGATACAACGCTGAGTAGCCACCCGGGATATTTTCCTTGTCAATCACCGGCTGCGCGATGACGCCATACCTGTCCAGCAACGTCTCGACCAGTGCGAGTGCCCGTTCGGTCTGGTCAGTGTCTTCGGCTTCAGCTTGCCCGATTACGGCAGACCACAAACCTCCTAACGTCATATCCGTAGTGGCTCGGCGAATCGGAGCGACACGCCCACGATGACGTGATGTAGCGGATTTACGCGGGCTTGCTGCGCCTGCGGTTAATGCACGCACCGGCGCGAAGCTGGAATTGGTGACCTTACCTTGCCAGACCAAGCTCCACAAGGCATCCTTGAACTGCTGTTCGCTCCACTCTTGCGGAATGATTTCGCCGGTGTTTGGATTGATGTCCGGCTCCGCGGTCTCATTCCACACACACGTTTGGCGTCATCCACCAGTTGACGGGCATGGAACGCTCCTCCTGAGTCCAGTGCGGTCAGAATCGCTTCCGGCATGGTGGCGTCTGAGGCGTTCGATGTCGTACCATGTTCCACACCGCTGAGCAATATTGAATCCGCCGGATAGAAAGCAACCTCACCGGGGTCCATCGCACTGGTTCCCCCGGTTTTTGAGCCGACCCAGACCACATCACCGCTGGTCAGCAACTCATCCAGTAATGCAGGTTGGTAGTCTCGTACTCGTGCGGGGAATACTGCCGACTCCCAGAGTGCAATGGGCAGTGATATGCCCTCCAGCTGCTCGATAACGCGCATGAGCCCGTCAGCACCTTCATATCGTTCGCCGCCGACCGGCCCGATACCTTGCCGGTCGATAAGAAACATCTGGAACGCCTCTGGTTCTACTGGCTTGACTGCTTTACGCGCCTTAGCCAATGAGCGAGACCGAATACGGCAGAATACGTCCTTATGGAGCCACTGTTGGCCTTGCTCGTCATCATCTACAAAGTGGCCTTGCAGCAACTCGCCTTTGGCAGCCAGCACATCCAGAGTATGCACGGCATCCGTAGCATCGAGGTGTAGAGCGGCTATGAGCTGATCGGCGGTGAAAGGACCATGGGTTTTGGCGTAACGGGTCACGCGACCAGTCACATCATCGTCGGCAAGCTCATTCCAGAAAGTGCGCTCCCCCAGTTCCTGTTCGACTTCGCGAATCACGTCCGGGTTAAGCACTTGTGCCATATCGGTGGTGCCGAGCAAGCGTTCGAGCACGTGCGGATCGAGAGACAGCAGTTGCACGCTACGCTCGGCCTGAGGTTGGTCATACTGGTACATCACCACGCCGACGAAGCCAAAGAGAATGTTCTCGGCGAAAGGCGATGGCGACTCGGTTTCCACGTCCTTCACGGTAATGGTGCCGGCTTGCAATCCGGTCATCACCTCGTTCAGGGCGGGCATGTCGTATACGTCTTGCAAACATTCGCGCGCGGTTTCCAGCAGCAGCGGAAAGTTCTTGGCCATGCGTGCGGATTGCAGGAGCTGTGCGGCGCGCAGTCGCTGCTGCCATAGGGGCACGCGACGGCCCGGGTCGGATCGCGGCATGAACAGTGATCGGGCGGCGCATTCGCGGAATCGTGCGGCGAATAGCACGGACTCGCCCACTTGACGTTCTACATCTGCTTTGAGGTCTTCTGGGTCGAAAAAGGAACAGGTCTTGAGCAGGAATATGTCCGTCACCGTCCGGTAGCTGAATGACGATACCGTCATCGGCGGCATATACCCTGCCCATCGAAACCGTATCGTTGGCGCAGTCTACGGCTGATGGCCATGGACCACGGTTCGTGAACGCGGCGGCCGAAGGGGCTTAACAGCACGATGCGCCATCCGCCGTCTTCATCGCGTGTGCGCTCCACGATAAGGGTTTGGTCGCTGGGGACTGCACCAGTGGCGGCTTGTTGCTCGGAGAGTAGGCGGGCCAAGTTGGTGATGGCATTGGGGTCTAGGCCGTCTCGGTGGAGGCGAGTGAGGATTGTCGGGATGAAGGTTGGGACGGCTGGACCTTCTGCGGCAGACCTCCCTCCAGCCCGCTTCACGTCTAATCCTGCGACGATTTCTCGGGTGAAGCGGGCTATGGTACGGCTGAAACCGTAGTCACGGCCAGCGCCTTCACCGTGCCAGAACGGCAGACGGGCGGTGCGGCCCGGAGCCGGAGTCACGACCACACGATCACGGGTGATTTCCTGAATCTGCCATGTGGAGGTGCCGAGCGTAATGACATCGCCCACGCGCGATTCGTAGACCATCTCCTCATCCAACTCGCCGACGCGACGCTGGCCTTTGCCGGCGTCCGCCTCAGGCAGGACCACGGTGTACAGCCCTCGATCGGGAATCGTACCGCCAGAGGTAACGGCCACTTTCTGCGAACCGGGACGGGCGGAGATCAGGCCATTATCCCGATTCCATACCAGTCGCGGCCGGAAGGCCGAGAATTCCTCGCTGTTGTATTCGCCGGACATCATGCCGATTACCGCATCGAACATGTCACGTGGCAGTTCGGCAAACGGCGCAGCACGGCGCACCGTGGCATACCAGTCATCAGCGTTCAAATCGTGCATCGCGGCAGCGGCCACGGTCTGCTGGGCAAGAATATCGAGCGGATTGCGCGGCACGGCCAATGGTTCTATATCGCCGGCAATCATGGCTTCCAGACTTGCGGCCCCAGTGACAATCTGCTGACGGGTGAGCGGGTAGAACAATGCGTGAGAGACGCCACCGACCTGATGATCGGCACGGCCTACACGCTGCAATCCGGAGGAGACCGACAACGGCGTATCGACTTGAATCACCAAGTCGACCGAGCCCATATCAATGCCGAGCTCCAAACTGGAGGTGGCCACCACGCAGCGCAATTCACCACGTTTAAGCCGTTCCTCAATCATTTTGCGTCGATCTTTGGAAACCGACCCATGATGAGCCATGGCGATGACATCATCGCCCTCATGTGAGCCGACAAGCATGGTGGTGGAGCCGACCACAGCATCGTAATGTGTGGAGAACCCTTCGCGGCCTTCCGGAGAGCCCGGATCCCGCACAGTGTCGGGATTGGTGCCATGCCGGGTCTGCGCATACAGATCGTTCAAGCGCGCAGTAAGTTTCTCAGCCACACCACGCGAATTAACGAACACCAATGTGGTGTGGTGCGCGAGAATCTCATCCAAAATGCTGCGTTCCACCACCGGCCAAATGGAACCGGAAGTACGGTCGCCCGCCGCTCCAACCAACGCGGAGGAATCGAACGCATCACTCGCATCAGAATCGTCCCCAGAAGTGGAAGAAACATCTCTATCATCCACCGGCACAATGCCCCCTGCGTTCAGCAAGTCGCTGCATGGCCGGCGTGACACCACTGATATGCGGAGCGGACCGTTCAGCATCCACGCCACCGACACGCTGCTTGGCATTCACGGACTGCAAATCACGCATGTTTTCCAACGGCTCAATCATGCGCAAATCCATTGCAGGCCGCCCACCGGGATTCACGATGGTAACCGGTTGCCCGCCGCCCAGGAATCGCGCCGCCTTTTCAGGCGGATTCACCGTAGCGGATAGACCAATGTGCTGCATATGACGATCGCCGCGACCAGCATCAACGGCGGCATCACCGCCCTCATCAGCATCTGCATCGATTGCATCTCGCTTGCGCGATTCTGCGACAAGGTTCTCCAGCCGTTCCAGACTTACCGCCAAATGTGCGCCGCGCTTGGTGCCCGCCACTGCATGAATCTCATCGACGATCACCGTATCGACAGTGCCGAGAATCCGCCTGCCTTCGAAGTGAGCAACAAATACAACGATTCTGGCGTGGTAACGAGGATATCCGGTGGATGGGAGGCTATGCGCCGCCGCTCCTGTGCGGTGGTGTCGCCTGAACGAGTGGCGACCGCGATCTTCGGCACGGGCAGCCCTTGCGCCTCGCACTGTGCGGCAATGCCCTCCAAAGGCTGTTCTAGTTCTTGGCCACATCGGCCGCGAGCGCCTTTAACGGCGAGATATACAGCACACGCACACCGGCACGTCGCGTGCGTGGCACGGTCATCAATCGGTCGATGGCTGAGAGAAACGCAGCCAATGTTTTGCCGGAACCGGTAGGGGCGATGACCAAGACATTGCGACCGGAATGGATTGCCGGCCATGCCTGAGCCTGTGCCTCGGTCGGCTGACCGAAGGCATGCTCGAACCACACCTTGGTGGGTTCGGAAAACAGGCTCAGGCTTTCGTACATATGTACGATTATAGGTCAGCTGAAGTAGGCGATGACTTCTTCGGCGGTACCGTAGGCACTTTGGGCACCGAGCTTGGTGGCCGCATAAGCGGAGACGTAGGAGCCGATTTGCGCGGATTGCAGCAGCGTATGACCGGCGGCCAAGCCAGCCAGCACGGTCCCCATGAACGAGTCGCCGCAACCGGTGGTGTCCACTGCATTGACTTGCGCGGCGGATACGCGATGCCAACGTCCGTTCCCGATCACCACCGATCCCGACGCACCAAGCGTCACTATCGCCCGGTCGAATCCGTAATCGGTGAATCGTTCGGCGACCTCATACCAGTCGAGTGATTCCACGTCACCATCCGGCAGACCCAGCAGTTGAGCCACTTCATGCTGGTTGACCAGCAGAATATCCGTGGCTTCCACCAGTTCGTGAGGCAGCTCGTCCATAAATGGCGAGTCGTTGAGCAGCACGGTCACGCCAGCGTCATGCGCGGTCTGCGCGGCGGCGATAACGGTGGAAATCGGGCTCTCCAAACACAGGCCCAATACCGCGCATTCGGCGATGGTCGTGCGATGTGATTGCACATAGCCGGCACTTGCCTTGGCATTGGAACCCGGCGAATAGACGATGGTGTTCTCGCCCTCAGCGCTCACGGTGATTACCGTGGTGCCGCTGGGGCCTTCGACATGCAGGATATCGGCGGTGTCGACGCCGGCCTCATCCAGCTTGCTTAATAGGAAGTCCGCGTTGGAGTCCTCGCCCACCGCACCCAGCAACTGGACATTGACACCGAGACGAGCGGCGGCAGACGCCTGATTCGCGCCCTTTGCCGCCCGGCAGCACTTTCATGGCACCACCATTGACGGTTTCACCTGGCTTGGGTAGTCGTTTAGTGGTTACGGTGTAATCGGCGTTCATCGAGCCGACCACGATTACCGAGCCCGGCGCATCCTTCAGCGCTTCCAATCGTTCCCGTACGGGCTCGGGCATCTGTTCATGTTCTTCTTCACTTATCACCATGGGCTCCGAGCATAGTAGGCGGCGGGCCCAAATGCGCATATGATCAGCCGCGCAACTTGCGAAGACGCTCGTGCATGACCACCATCAGCACCAAGAGCACCAGCAAATACCACGGGTAGAGACTGATTGTCACATATTGCGCGATGATGCCGAACAGTGGCGGCATGAGCAGTGAGCCCACATAGGCGCAGGCCATCTGCACGCCGACGATGGCCTGCGATTTGTCTTCGCCGAAGTAGGCCGGCGTCGAGTGGATGACGCACGGATAAATCGGCGCGCACCCGAAGCCGATGACCACCAGCCCAACGACCACGCCAAGGTGGTGAGGCAATGGCACGAACATGGTGAGGATGCCGGCGAACACCAGCACTTGGCCGAGGCGAATCATGACCGGATCCTTGAATCGCATGGTCAGGAAGCCGGAAAGCGCACGGCCCACGGTGATACCTACGTAGAATAGGCTGGCCCAGCTGGCGGCGGTGATCTTGTCGATGCCGCTGTGCATCACCATATAGCTGGAGGCCCACAGACCCGCCGTGGATTCGACGGCGCAGTAGCAGAAGAACATCACGAGGATTTCCTTGGCACCGCGAATGGCGAGCACGCCGGCCACGCCGAGCGGTTTGCGTTCAGCAACAGACACCCCTTCAGCAGTGCCAAATCTCTCGGCATTGCCGTCAGATGATACGGTGCCATCGGTCGATTCGCCGACCGCAGTTACGCCACGTTTCTTCCACAGTGGCAGGCTCAGCACCAGGATGACGGTCAGCATCACCTGCAGGATCGCGATGTACCGATAGCCCCACGGCCAGCCTTGACCTTGAGAGAGCGCATAGCCCATGATGTAGGGGCCGACCGATGCGCCGACGCCCCACATGCAGTGCAGCCAGCTCATATGCCGGCTTTCGTAGTGAATGGCTACGTAGTTATTGAGCGCCGCATCCACTCCGCCCGCGCCAAGGCCGTATGGTATGGCGATGGCCAACAGCACCCAGTAATTCGGGGCAACGGAGAAACCGGCCAAGGCCGCCGCAGTCAACGCCACCGAAACGGCGGTGACCTTGCCTGCCCCGAATTTCAATGTCATTCGGTCCGAAAGCAGCGCCGAGACGATCGTGAACATGGAAATCACCGCGGAGATGCCGCCGGCCCACGCCACCGGCACGTTCAGATCCTGGCTCATGGTGGGCCATGCGGACCCGAGTAGCGAATCCGGCAATCCCAGACTGATAAACGCCACATAGATGACGGCAAGCAACAGACTGGCCATGTTCCATCTCCCATTCACAGTGCGGCACCGGTTGTGATAACGATGTCATCAGTCTATCGAATAGCGCTTCAGCAACACGCAAACATCACAGTTTGGAGTCTTGCCCGCAGTACACCGGCGTGGAATCGGCTACGCCGCGCGGGTCAAAGCCGATGATGTCGTAGTTGTCCTTGAGATAATCGGTGGTGGTGCACTCGATGAAATCCTGATGATATACCGCAGCACCCTCTGACGAAATAGCTGTCCGCCAAAGACGGACTGAGAGGAGAGAAATACGAGTAGCCCGCTACCACCCGAGGCCTCCCCAGTCAGCTTCGCCGACAGCCCCCCTCATCAGAGGGAGCTTGAGATAGGACGGTCAGGTATCGATCTTGGAGCGGTCGAAATCGTCGGCGTTGTCGACGATGAACTGCTTGCGCGGCGGCACGTCGTCGCCCATCAGCAGGCTGAAAATCTCGGATGCCTGGGCGGCGTCCTCCATGCGGATGCGGCGCAGCATACGCGTGCGCGGGTCCATGGTGGTGTCCGCCAACTGGTCGGCGTCCATCTCGCCCAGACCCTTGTATCGCTGGATGTCGTCGTTGTATCCGATGTGCTTCTTGTCGAGGTCGGCCAGTTTGCCGGCCAGCTCGTCATCGGAATACGTGTAGATGTATTCGCCCTTGTGCGAGCCGGTCAACGCGATGCGGTGCAACGGCGGCACTGCGGCATACACGTAGCCGTGTTCGATAAGCGGCCGCATGTACCGGTAGAACAGCGTCAGCAGCAGGATACGGATATGAGCACCATCCACATCGGCATCGGTCATCATGATGATCTTGCGGTAGCGCGACTGTTCGATGTCGAAGCTCTGGCCGGAGCCGGCGCCCACCACTTGGATGATGGCTGCGCATTCCTTGTTGGAGAGCATCTGCGTAATCGACGCCTTCTGCACGTTCAGAATCTTGCCTCGAATCGGCAGCAGTGCCTGGAAACCAGCGTTGCGGGCGGCCTTGGCGGTACCGAGTGCGGAATCACCCTCGACGATGAACAGTTCGGCCACGTCGTCATTGCCCGGCTGGCAGTCGGAGAGTTTGGCCGGCATCGAGGCGGATTCGAGCGCGTTCTTGCGGCGCGTGACCTCCTTGGCCTTGCGCGACTGGATGCGTGCGTGCATTTCGCCGACGATCTTCTCCAGCACGCGGCCGGATTGTTCCTTGTACCCGCGCTTGGAGCCGGTGATCATCTCGCCGAATTGCTTGTCGGTGAGCCGGGTGACGATCGGCTTGACCTGCGCGGTGCCAAGCACGTCCTTGGTCTGGCCTTGGAACTGAGGTTCGGCCACGCGTGCGGTGACCACGGCCACGAGTCCGGCTTGGATATCGTCGCGCTCCACCTTCATGGCGGAGTCCTTCATGTTCACCTTGAGCTTGCGGGCGTTGTCTTCCACCGCCTTGCGAATCTGCTTGGTGATGGCGTTCATGAAACCGTCCACGTGAGTACCGCCGCCGGGCGTCTCCACGATGTTCACGAAGCTCATGATTGTGGTGTCATAGCCGTTGACCCATCGCAGGGCGATGTCCACGCCGCAGGTGCGTTCGATTTCCTTGGGCGTGCAGTTCGCCGCCCTCGCCCACGGCCTGGGTCTCCTCCTTATAGGTGCCCTCGCCTTGGATGCGCCAGATGTCGGAGATCGGCTCGCCTTTGGACAGGAAGTCGACGAAGTCCTTGACGCCGCCTGTGTGCAGGAATTCCACGACGCGCGGGTGCGCGGGCTGTTCGCCGAACGCGCCATCGACGACCTGGTCGCCGGCCGTCAGCGAGAAGTCCTCCTCGGCCGGGCTCTCGGCATCGTCGGGCTGGGATTCGGCGGAGTCGTCGAGGAGTTCGGCATCGTCGGACGAGACATCCAAGGCCGGTGCCTGGTCTTGCGCAGGTTCGACTGTTGCGTCATCAGTGGCCTCGACGGTGTCAGCCGCCGCCGTTTCCGGTACGTTTTCGTCGATGATGGTGATTTTGAGGCCGGGCACCAGGAAGCTGGTCTGACGCACGCGGTCGATGAGCTGTTCGTATGAGAACTCGGCGGTTTTGTTGAAGATCTCCGGATCATACCAGTAGCGAATACGGGTACCAGTGGTTTTGGGAGATACCTTGCCGATGATTTCCAGCTCGGTGGGTCGGTTCTTGCGAGTGCGCTTGAACGGGGAATCGGGAGACGGATTGGCTGGGTCGGCATCCGTGTATACGCCAGGGTGACCTTGGTGGAAGGTCATGTGGTGCGTCTTGCCGTCACGATCCACTTCGACGTCCAGTCGGGAGCTCAGGGCATTGACCACGGAGGAGCCCACGCCGTGCAGGCCGCCGACGGCGTTATAAGACGAGTTGCCGAACTTGGCACCGGCATGCAGTTTGGTCAGCACGACCTCCACGCCGGACAGGCCGGTTTTTCGGTTCCTTGTCCACCGGGATGCCTCGGCCATTGTCCGCGACTTCCACGGAACCATCGGTGTGCAGGGTGACCACAATGTCGTTGCAGAAGCCGGCCAAGGCCTCGTCCACGGAGTTGTCGATGATCTCCCACAGGCAGTGCATAAGCCCCTGCGAGTCGGTGGTGCCGATGTACATGCCCGGACGCTTGCGTACCGCATCCAAGCCCTCAAGAACGGCTAGGGTCCTTGGCGCCGTATTCTTCTTTGGGCATACAGTCCTATTTTTCTCTTCAAATGCTTGGCTCCCCTCACAGAGGGGAGCCAGATGATCATTGATCCAGGAAGTCGCGCAGGGTCTGCGAACGGGACGGGTGGCGCAGCTTGGACATGGTCTTGGACTCGATCTGACGGATGCGTTCACGGGTCACGCCATACACACGGCCGATGTCGTCCAGCGTCTTCGGCTGGCCGTCTTCCAGGCCATAGCGCATCTTGATGACGCCGGCCTCACGCGGAGACAGGGTTTCCAGCACCTGCTTGAACTGTTCCTGCAGCAGGGAGAAGGCCACGGCGTCGGACGGAGCGATGGCGTCGGTATCCTCAATGAGGTCACCGAACTCGGAATCGCCATCCTCGCCAAGCGGGGTGTGCAGGGAAATCGGCTCGCGGCCGTACTTCTGCACTTCCTGCACCTTCTCAACCGGCATGTCCAGCTCGCGGGCCAGCTCGTCCGGCGTAGGTTCACGCCCCAGATCCTGCAGCATCTGGCGCTGTACACGGGACAGCTTGTTAATCACTTCAACCATGTGCACAGGCACGCGAATGGTGCGGGCCTGATCGGCCATGGCACGGGTGATGGCCTGACGAATCCACCACGTGGCGTAGGTGGAGAACTTGAAGCCCTTCTTCCAGTCGAACTTCTCGACGGCACGAATCAGACCAAGGTTGCCTTCCTGGATCAAATCAAGGAAGAGCATGCCGCGACCCGTGTAGCGTTTGGCGAGCGAGACCACAAGTCGTAGGTTGGCTTCCAGCAGATGGTCCTTAGCCTTCTTGCCGTCGGCGGCGGCCCACTTGAGTTCACGCTTGCGCTTGAACTCCATGCCTTCGCTTTCGGTGTCGAGCAGGTGCTGGGCGTACAGGCCGGCCTCGATGCGCTCGGACAGGTCGACTTCCTGCTCGGCGTTCAGCAGGCTCACGCGGCCGATCTGCTTCAGGTAGTCCTTGACCGGGTCGGCGGTTGCGCCGGCCGCAATCACACGACGTTTCGGATTGCCCGAGGGGATGATGTTTTCTTCCTCATCATCCGTGTCGGAGACCACGTAGGCACCCTTTTCCTTGGGCTGCTCGGGTGCCTTGGACTTGGCTTCTTCCTCGTCCTCGTCGTCTTCCACATCGTCGTCGTCGGCATCGTCTTCGTCAACGTCGTCAAGATCCTCGTCGAGGTCGTCAACGTCCAAATCGTCGTCGTTGACCTCGGCATCGTCATCAAGCTCGTCATCGACCTGAGTGTCCTCGTCTTTGACGAGCTCATCGTCCTTGGCCTTCTTCGCGGTTTTCTTCGCAGCGGACTTGCGCGTGGTCTTTTTCGAGGGCTCTGCGGACTTGGACTTCTTGGCGGAAGTCTTGCGTGCGGTGGTCGTAGAGCTGGCCTTCTTCTTGGTCTCGGTCTCCTCGCTGGACTCGGCTGTCTGCTTGGTTGCCGTCGTTTCCTTCGTGGCCAAAACTGCTCCTTCTGATCTCTCGCCGTGAAGTGCATATACCACATGGGCCCACTTCTGGCAAGGGCAAATCGTCAACTATGTGAGTAAACCACCCTCCACGGACGATTATTCCCACATCGTTGCCCGACGTGTTGCCGATCACCACACGCTTTCCTTCCGCGCATCGCGCGTAAAACCTCGGAAATCCGCCGTTTCTGTTCACTCAGCCCGAGCACCATGCCGGTGCCACGCCTCGATCGGCGGCTGAGAATATCATCGCCGCCAGCGAACAATCCTCATCGAGCAGCAGGCATCGCAAGGCGAACACCATTGCTCGTGGATCGCCCAGCCACCATAAGGTGTAGGCGATTACGGCCAATGGCTGTATGCAGTACGGCACCGGTGAGGCTTCGGCGATATCGAGCAACATACCGATGCCGGTATGGCAACGCTCCTTATCCGGCATCATGCCTTCATCCTCGAATGCGCAGGTCAGCAGCTCGCCCATTCGTGTTCTCGTACGCGCCAGATGTGGTCGCGCCGCGAATTCCATGAGCCATGACTTGGGGCAACGGCTTTCATCAATAACCAGCGAGAGAATCAGCGCATCACGAATCGATAAGGTCTCGCGCATGCCCACCGCAAACGCGGCCATCGTCTCTCGGCCTAGGTCGGTGTTCCCGGCATCGAGGCAAGACAGCCATTCGTCCAATGGTTCGGCCACCCAGTCGGCATTAGCCTGCTGCGCGCCTCGAAGTCGGCGATCATTGCGAAATTCCTGTGATCTCGTCTCCAACTCGTCAAAGACAAAGGGCTCCGTCTGCTCGGCGGCGTGCCGTTTGGCGTGTCGGTTCTTACGCGGCTTGTGTGGCGTGTTGTTGTTCATCATGTCCTCCTTGACTAATGGTGTGCAATCTATTGGTGTTGTGGTGCGCGCTGAGCCAAGTAGCTCACGCACCGAGTGGGTGTGCCCACTATGGCTGAAAACGCCGTATGACGCAGGAAAAAACGACCATTGTGGTTCTAGCTTCAAAACCCTTGATTTTCAACGTTCTTGTGTTCTTCAAACCCTGTGGATAAGTTATTAGGCATGTGCGCAACTGCTAACAAACGCGAAATCATCGAGCCACGCATCATTCAGTTGGTGCGGGAACTGACTGCCGCCCCCGCCACCGACGAGGTTGCCGACGCCCTGAAACCGGTGATGGAACAGTTGTGGACCAAGCCGCCTTCTCCAGCCAAGGAGGCAAACGACTGCGTGCGCTGCTCGCATTGGACGCCTTCGATATTCTTGCCGGCGACGTGACTCCTGATTGGCGTGACGCCATGATTGACCTAGCCTGCGCCATTGAAGTGTTTCAGACGGCCGCACTGGTGCATGACGACATCATCGACGAATCCGATCTGCGCCGGGGCAAGCCTTCCGCACATCGTGCCTTGGAACAGGCCGTACACAGCGGTGCCATAGGCCGTGGCTTGGGCCTGATGCTCGGCGACATTCTGGCCACTGCCTGCATTGAAATCACACGTCGGTCCGCCAGCCGTCTTCCCAGCACCGATGCCCTGAACGAGGCGTTTCTTACCATGCAGCGCGAGGTGGAAATCGGCCAGGTACTGGATTTGGCCGTCGAGATGACCCCGCTGTCTAATCCCGAAGCTCTGGCGAACGCCTCATTGAACGTATTCCGCTGGAAGACAGCCAGTTACACCACCATCGCTCCACTGCTGCTTGCACTGCTGGCCGCAGGAGAGAGCCCGGATCAGGCCAGGCATTGCGCGTTGGCCGTCGGCCGGCCGCTCGGACTGGCGTTCCAACTGGCGGATGACCTGTTGGATGTCGTCGGATCAAGCCGCAATACCGGAAAACCAATTGGCGGAGACATCCGAGAAGGCAAACGCACAGTGCTGTTGGCTGATGCTCTGTCTGCGGCAGATACGGCGGATAAGGCCGATCTGATCGCCATCTTCGAAGCGGATTGTCGCAATGACAACCAGGTGGCCCGCACCATTGAACTGTTCACGTCGACCGGTGCTCTTGATCGATCCCGCGAGCGCATCGCTGCCCTATGGGGTGAGTCCCGTAAGGCGATTGCCGGTCTTGAGCTGAATTCCCGAAGCGCAACGCCGTCTGACCGAGGCTTGTGCGCGATTCATCCCCGAATCCTTGCGATAGTCCACAATGCGAGCCGCCGGACCATGAGACCATGAACACCGGTGAAAACCCGTGAAAACTATGCGCTGATGCTCCGGCCGCGCAACCGGGGCCATGTACACTGAACGTGTTTAGTCGTGATTAAAGGAACCATACGATACAACATGAGTGAGAACGAGCCCGCGCAGATGATTGAGGGACGCTACCGCATCGTGCGCAATATCGCCGAGGGTGGTATGGCCACCGTGTATGAGGCCATCGATGAGCGTCTGGGGCGCACCGTGGCGATTAAGGTCATGCACACACAACTCGCCAAAGGCCCGCATCGGGAGCAGTTCGTCGAACGGTTCCGCCGCGAGGCCAATTCGGCCGCGTCCATCGCCAACCCGCACATCGTTCAGGTGTATGACACCGGCGAGTTCAATGGACTTGATTTTCTGGTCATGGAATATGTGCATGGCGTCAATCTGCGGCATGAGATGAACGCCCAAGGCACATTCTCCGTACGTGAGACGCTGCGCGTGGTAGCGGAGACGCTGGATGGTCTGGCTTCCGCGCATCGCGCCGGCGTGGTTCACCGTGACATCAAGCTCGAGAACATTTGATCAATGATCGCGGCCATGTGCAGATCACTGATTTCGGTTTGGCCAAGGCCGCCAGCCAGGCCACATTGAGCTCCACCGGCATGCTATTGGGCACCGCCGCTTATCTGGCTCCCGAAATGATCGAGAACAATCAGGCCACCGCGCAAGGCGACCTGTATTCGGTGGGCATCATGGCATGGGAGATGCTGACCGGCAAGGTGCCGTTCGATTCGGATAATCCGGTGACGCTTGTCTTCAAGCATGTTCATGAGGACGTGCCGTCCGTGGCCACGGTCTGCCAGGGCATTGATCCGTCCGTGGCGGCGTTCATCGCCCATCTGACCGCGCGTCAGGTGGATGCCCGCCCCGCCGATGGCGCGGCAGCAGCTGAGGAACTAAGCCAGTTGGCCGCCAAATTGCCGCTGGAGGCGTGGCAATACCGTTTGCATGCCGAACCTATCGGAGGCGATCATACCGATGCCACCGCTGCAGCATTGGTAGGCAATATCGCCGAGCAGGCCCCGCTGACCGGCGTACCTGCCGGTGCAGCAACGTTCGAGCCGTCCGTACCGGCATTTTTGGCCGATGATGCCGCAAGCAATACCGCCGATACCGGTGGCGCCGCAGACGTCAATCCTCCGGCGCCTCCGGTCGCCCCCACCACGGCACTTGATTCGTCGATGTTAGCCGATGCTTCGGCTCCCCATAAGACGCAGATCATGGCACAGTCCGGCAGCGAGACACAAGTGCTGCCTCAGGCCGGCGATGCCTTCACCCGAGCGCTTGCCCTTCCCGATGAGCCGGACGTCGCTTCCAATGGCACCGGGCCAGAAGCAGCGCAGCAAAAACCGCTCATCATCGTACTGGCGATCGTGCTGGTACTGGCTGCAATCGGCGGAACCGCCGGCTGGTGGTGGTTTGCCGGACCGGGCAGCTATTGGAGCGTGCCCAAGCCGGATGACGTGGCCTGCGATGCGAATGCAGGCACCGAATGTTCGCTGGCCGGCGCGGATTGGGCCACGTATGAAAGCACGTTGAAGGCTCTCGGCATCCCCTACAAGACGCACAAGGAATACAGCGACGACGTGGCGGAAGGCAAGATCGTCTCTTCTTCCGTGAACAAGACCAAGGCCGTTGTGAACAGCCACATAAGCAAGCGAGCCAATCAGGAGCTTACGGTGGTGGTGTCCAAGGGCGTGCGGATGGCCACCATCCCGAAGGATATTCTCGACGCGGATTCGGCCAATGGCAAAGACCCGTTGAACGCGCTCAAGAAGGCTGGCTTCGATAATGTCAAGCACGACGAGTCGAAGGACGAGTATTCGATGGACACGCCGCAGGGTGTGGCGTTGACGATCTCCCCTGATCCCGGTACCACGGCCAAGCACAACGATGAGGTGACGGTCACTTTGAGCAAGGGACCAATGCCGGTGACCATGCCTAACATCGTCGGTAAGACCCAGGATGAGATGCAAGCCGCGCTCGGCGAGTTGAAGCTCACGGCCAATGTCACCGAACAGTACGATGACAAGGTCGAGGCCGACCAAGTCATTTCCGCGTCTCAGGAAGCCGGAGCCCAGCTGAAGTGGGGAGACAGCGTGGACGTGGTGATTTCCAAGGGTCCGGAGATGGCGACGATACCGTCCGGCCTTGTCGGCAAACAGGAAAGCGCCGTGACCAAGACGCTTGAGGGTCTCGGGTTCGAGGTGAAAACCGACAAGGTGCTCGGTGGTCTGTTCGGCACGGTACGTACCGTGAAAAGCGGGGATACGGACCTATCCAACGGCGGCAAGATACGCCTGCGCGATGCCAACGGCGACCCCACCGTCATCACCCTCACCATCGTGTGAGAGTAATCAACTGGCTCCCCTCGCTGAGGGGAGCCAACACATATTATTCGGCTTCTTCGGCGGCCTGTTGGGCCTTGAGCTCGGCCTTGACCTTCTGGGCGTATTCGTTCACGAATTCCTGACCGCTCATTTTCTGGATTGCGGCGGAAACGCGATCGGTCAGCGAACGCAAATCATCATGTGTAATCTCATCGGCCGGCTTCTTGGCAACCTCAATCGGCTTGCCATACAACACCTTGGTCTTGCCCTTCTTGGGAATCGACGTGCCAATCGGCTGCAGCTTGTCCGAGCCGATGATGGCGGTCGGCACAATCGGGCAACCGGTCTCGAGTGCAAGTCGTGCGGCGCCGGTGTGTCCCTTGTACAGTCGACCGTCCGGGCTGCGCGTGCCTTCAATGTGGATACCGAACAGGTGCCCATCCTCGATAATCTCGCGTGCGTGCTCGAGTGCGCCAATCGACTTGCTGCCACCGGAACGATCAACCGGGAACACGCCCACGGACGTGAACCACCACTTCTTGAACTTGCCCTTCAATCCCTTGCCCTCGAAGTATTCGGCTTTGCCCATGAAGTGCACCATGCGCGGGCAGGTAATCGGAATCAAAGCATCGTCGATCACCGCCAGATGGTTGGCTGCGATAATCGCGCCACCCTCTCGCGGCACGTTATTCAGTCCGCTGACAGCAGGGCTCAAACGATGATGAGCAATAGGGCCGAAACCTTTGACGAAGAACCAGTAGAGCACTTGGCATTCCTCCCGCAGACGAACTAGCCATTGGCCGGTCGCCTGATTAGAGTGACAGTTATGACTGAGAACCAGAATAGCAATGCCGACGGAGAGAGGCCAACCCCCACGCCGGGCAACGGACAGGATTCCGATACTTCATCCAAGTCATCGACTCCCGGTGCCGCCGGACAAGCCACGAATGGTGCCGATACACCGCAATCGCATGACGCGAACGATTTGGATGCGGCGTGGGCCGCGTTCGAAGCCGAGCATCAGGCCGACTTGCATGACGTGGCTTCCTCCAGGCAGGCCAAAAAGTTCGAGAAGCAGACCAAGAAACGCGAGAAGGAGGCGCTGCTTTCCGTAGATGACTTGGATATCGGCTCGTTCACCGATGATGCTCGCCCGAGCCGTGGCGGCAAAAAGGCAAGCAGTCAGGTCCCCGTGATTTCACCGGCTCCAGCTGGCTGGATACCGATAATGTGATGGACGCCTATGATGATGGCGGCTTCACTCCCCCGAACCCTGATCTTGGTCCGGTCAAAGCGTCTACGGTACTGCTGACGGCGTTGCTTATCATTGGTCTCGTAGGCGAAGCGGTGATGATATTCGTCCCCGGCTTGAACGCGATTCCTCTCTTAGGCGCGCTGCTCAATATTCTCTTTGGGCTGGGCGTCATTTTAGGCTTGGGTGGATTGGTGGCCAAAATCCTCAACCGCAAAGACCGCCCCGGTGATCAGGGCGGCTATTACGACGACGGCGCGAGGGTGTAGCTCGCGTAGGCTGTGTGGTCCTTGTCTCCCCTCTCTGAGGCTGAGCCGTTAAGCAAACAGCCCAGTGGGCTGTTTGTAGGCGAGGTGTGAGAGATAGCGAACCAATGTATTGCGGGCGTGGCTCGTCCGTAATTGCGGCCGAGCCAAGATAGGTCACGAATTGAAGTCGATGGACTCCTGCAACTCGGCAATCATGGCCTTGGCCGCATCAAGAGCCTTACGTTTGCCGAATACCACATCCTGCTGGTACCGCACGATGGTTTTGTCGAGTTCGGAGGCACCGTTTGGTGTAATCGATGGCGATTGCCCCAGTGTCGGCTGAATCTCATCCACAAAATCAAGTGCGGTCCGATCAGTTCCGATTGCATCCTTGGCAAGTATCTTACGAATGTCGTTATTGGCGGGGATACCGCGTTCGGTACCAAGAATCGTTCCGACGTTCTTATCGTTGATCAGATAATCCACCAGCATGGCGACTTCGGCAGGATGCTGTGTGCCGGAGGAAATCGCCCAGTACATGCCGGGTTTCAAGTACATGGTCCGTTCCCCCGGCGTGATCTGCGGCAGTTGCACCAACGTCATATTATCCGTGCCAGCGGCCTCGGCATACGGAGTAATCTGCGTGGCTTGCGCAATCATCATCGCCTGCTTGTCCTTGCCGAAATCAGTGTCGTTCAGCGTGGCGGCAGTATTCTCACTCCATCGTTCCGCACTGCCTTCGATGCCGTTCTTGGCCCAGTCAGCAGGCAACTGCAAGAATGAAGCCAAGGTTTCAAGGCGAGATGGCGACAGTGTTGCCTTTGAACAGGCTCTCGCCATGCTGCCGCGCCCACAATTGCAGGCCATAGCCATTATCCGGTGCGATGGCACCGATGATTTTGCCGCCTGATTTGTCTGATACTTGTTTGGCAAAATCCCCGAATTCATCCCACGTCCAATGGTCGGTATCTGGCAGGGTGAGGTCCAGCGAGTCGAGCAAGTCGTTATTGACGATGACACCATATTGCGAGGTAGCTGCAGGTGCGGCGACTTGTTTGCCTTCCACTTGGCCCATGGTTTTCAGTGACTTATCCATAGTGCTCAGGTCGAGGTATTTCGATGTCTTGTTCAAATCGAGCAGGGCATCCATGGAACCATAGAAAGCCAGGTAAAGCTCATCCATCTGCATCACATCGGGCGCGTTGCCGCCTGCCGACTGTACGGCGAGCTTGTCCCAGTAGCCGGTCCAGTCAGCATACTCGGTATCGACGTGGATGTTCGGATGTTCTTTTTCGAAGCCTTTGACCGCTTTCTCAGTGGCCTTGATGCGGGCGTCGCCTCCCCACCAGTTGAGACGGATCGTCACGTCCCCTTTGGCCGGCACAACCGGCACGTCAGCGGCACCAACCGAAGTGCCGCACGCCGCAGTCACACACAAGGCCACGGCCGCCATAACAGTCGCCATATATTTCTTCCACAAACGCTTCATCACTTGCCTCCCCCCGTAGTTGCAATTCCCTGAACGAGATACTTTTGCCCGAACGTGAACACCAGGAACAGCGGGATCAGGCTAACCACGCTCATGGCGAACATCGGGCCGTAGCTGGACTGAGACTGCGAGTCGATGAAGGTACGCAACGCGATCGGCACGGTATACATGTCCGGCTTGGTCAAGTACAGCAGTTGGCTGAAGAAATCGTTCCACGTCCAGATGAACGTGAACACGGCGCAGGTGCCGATGGCCGGCTTCATCAAAGGTAGTAGCACTTGGAAGAAGATGCGAATGTGACCGGCGCCGTCGAGCTTGGCGGCCTCATCCAAGTCGCGTGGCAGTCCTCGTAGGAACTAGTGAAGAATCCATCCATCGCCAAAAACTTCGGCAGAATCAACGGCACGAAGGTGTTGATCAGATGCAGCGAGTTCCACATGATGTACTGCGGAATCACAATCACATGAATCGGCACCATGAGCATCAGCAGCATAAAGCCAAACAGCACGCCACGGAACCGGAAGTTGAGTCGTGCGAAGGCATAGGCCGCCATCGAGCAGGTGAGGATGTTGCCGACGATCGCGAATACGACGATGATCAGCGAGTTGAGAATATACCGCCCGAACGGCTGGCTCAGCGCATTCCATCCGGCCGCGTAATTCTCCCAGACCGGATTGGTGACCACGAGACCCATGTTCTTGAAGATCTCGTCCTGCGGGCGCAGCGAGCTGGCGATCATCCACAGAATCGGATACAGCATAAGAATCGCCACGAGCAGCACGGCAATCTGCCTGATGACGGCCACGATTACGCGGGATACGGCACGCTTCTTGTTGCCGTTCAGGCCGTTTCCCGAGCCAAGTTCGGCTGCGTTCATTGGTTGAGTCATAGTCGTATTAGTCGTCATAGTGCACCCAGAACTTCGAAAGAGCGAAATTGATTCCCGTCAGCACGGCCACGATAATCACCATGATCCAGGCCAGTGCGGAGGCATATCCCATCTTCAGAGAGGCGAAACCCTGCTGGTAGAGGTACAGCGTGTAGAACAGCGTCGAATCGCTTGGGCCGCCCGTGCCGCCGGAGACTACGTACGCTTGGGTGAAGGTTTGGAAGCTGTTGATCACGCTCATCACGAGATTGAAGAAGATGATGGGCGACAGCTGCGGCAGGGTGATGGCTGTGAACTGCTTCCATTTGCCGGCACCGTCCACGCTGGCCGCCTCGTACAATTCGCGCGGTATCTGGCGCAGGCCGGCCAGGAAGATGACCATCGGCGAGCCGAACTGCCACACATGCAGGGCGATAAGCGTCCAATTGGCGGTGTCCGGGTTCGCGATCCAAGACATCGATGAGTTCGCACCGAACAGGTTCAACAGTGCATTGAACAGACCGTCCGAACCGAACACCATTTTCCACGGCACCGCCACGGCTACCGAACCGCCGAGCATGGACGGCAGATAGAAGGCCGAGTGGTAGAAGGCGAGTCCCTTCATGCCACGGTCCAGCACAACGGCCAAAGCCAGTGCGGCGATCAATTGCAGCGGCACGGAGATCACCACGTAGGTGAGCGTGACCTTCAGCGAGCTCACAAACCGCGGGTCGGCAAGCATATGCCGGTAATTCATGAGCCCCACGAACTGTGGAGGTTTGATCATGTTGTACTTGGTGAATGAGATCACCAGCGAATGCAACATGGGAATAAGGCTCAAACAGATGGCACCAATCAGCCACGGTGCCAGAAAGCCCAGCGCGACCTTGGTGTCGGTCGGTTTGTCTTTCGGCTTATGCCGGTTTTTGACCAGCGACCCGAATTCCGAAAACGAACTCACGATGTCCCTCCCATAGCTTCAGCCTTCATCGGCTGTATGCATCACAGCATATTGAATCGTCATCCGCCGTTGCCACTTGTTGCCAAAGTTGCATTCATCTCATGGTGATGCCGCTTCAAGATGAGATGAACATGGCATTGTGCATCGGATGATCCATCATCTCCGCTTTACCCAATCGCAAACCCTCATGAGGATATGAGACGATGCCGCACCCCCTCTATGAGGGTCTGCGGCATCGCTAGCCAATAGTTAACAATCCATAGGTCCGTCACGCTTCGATATCATCGAAGGTGACGTTGCGGGCATGATGCAGACGCACACGCATATGGTTCTCCTCCGAGGTCTTGCGATCCGATGCGGTGGCGTATGTGACATTATGGAACTCCATGTTCTCGAATACCGGCGGCACATCCGAACCTTCGCCATCATCGTTATATCCCACGGAATGAATCAAGATGTGCGAGGCCTCGCAATGGCGCAACCGCACGTCACGCACGTATCGGCACACCCGCGAGGCTTTCTACGACCTTCTTGGCCTCACTAGCAACTTCCGTCTTGCTGCCACCGTTCTTGAGACGGTTGATTTCACCGTTCAGGATGCCATCAGTGCGCTTGTCGAGTTTGAAGGTCAAGGCGATGATCCAAGAGAGCACCAGACCGATGACAGTCCAGCAAGGGAACCAAATCAGGCTTCGCGCAACGAGCCAGAACAGGCAGGATGCTATGGCCACCGCGGTCCATGCTCCACCACCCATTGCCGGCTGAATCTTCCACGTGGCGAAAATGGTGCCCAAAGGCACGATGCCCGGACCAAAGGCAAGTTGGGACACGTTCTTCGGACCGATCTTGGAGAACAGATAGCCCCATAGCGGTGTAAAGAACTTGGTGACAACATCAATGGAAAGCAGCATAGATGCGAACGCCGCATTCTTGCCCCAGCAGAAGATCACGAAGAACACGAAGGTCTGGCCGAACACATCCATCATGCAATGGCTGGTCAGGTAAATGCCCATGAACTTGCGGAACGAGGAGATACGGAAGGTCGAGATGTAGTCAACGGCCAGATTGCCGACATTCTTGCACCAACGTGCAAAGCCGAACGGCTGCTTCTTCTCCGCTTCGATCGCAGACACGTCGTAACCGGCTTCCTCAGGAGTCATCTCCCACGTGGTGCGGGATACGATAAACAGCATGATGGCGAACACAACGGTGATGCCGATGGCAAATGTCTGATATGAAATGGCCTTGTCATCGCCCATCACCGACAGCACCTATCCGCCATAGGAATGATCACCGTGGAACCGGAAACAATCATACGCATGGTGGAAAGCAACGTACGGCCGTTGTAATCATCGGTCATCTCAGTGGGCAACGATGAGTAGGAGACGAGGAACATCTGCAATACAACATGGAAAACGGATTCAAAGCAGTGCAGGATTTTCTGCGTCACCCGACTGATGCCTTGTTCGCCTTCAACGACGTAATGGCCATCGGATTCATGGCCGCAGCCCAGCGTAAAGGCATACACATCCCCAACGATGTCAAAGTGGTGGGTTTCGACGACATACTGATGTCCGCCTTTACCAATCCCCAGCTATCCACCATTCGACTTCCTGTGGAGGAGAACGCACGTAATGCCGCTGAGCTACTATTGCAGCGCCTTAGGCGACACAATATCGGTGCGGCGAGCACTCTAGCAGAACAAGCAATGTTCATCGATCGAGGCAGCATCCACACCATCGAATCATGATATAGACACATAAGCCCCCTCATCAGAGGGGGCTGAGTACGGTGTATCACGCCTTGGACTTGGCGGTTTCGATCCACTTGTCGAACAGGGCTTCGGCCTTGCCGGAATCGACGGTTTCCTCGGCCAGCTTGTAGGCTTCGGCGAAACGCTCGGCCAGTGTGCCGTTGCCGACCAGATTGCCGTCGGCCACGATGGCGGAGGCGGCGTTGAGCAGTGCGGTGGTGCGGGACGGAATGTCCTTGCCAGCCAGGAAGTCCTTGAATGCGTTGGCGTTGACGTCCGGAACGCCGCCCTTGAGCTGTTCGACGGTAATCTTGGTCAAGCCCAGATCCACGGTCGGATCGAACTCGGACTCGGTAACCTTGCCGTCGCGAATCTCCCAGACGGAAACCGGGCCGGTGGGGGCAAGTTCGTCCATGCCCTCATGCGAGGTGTAGACCAAGCCAGACTGTCCACGGCTGGCGTACACGGCTGCCATAATCGGGCTCACCTTGCGGTTGGCGCAGCCGATGGCCACGTGTGCCAGGTTGGCGGGGTTGGTCAGCGGCCCCAGGATGTTGAAGACGCACGGGATGCCCAGCGCGGCGCGAATCGGCCCCACGAAACGCATGGCCGGGTGGAAAGTGCGGGCGAACGCGAAGGTGATGCCCACCTCGTCGCCCACTTCGCCGACGGCTTCCGGCTTCAGATCCAGCGGCAGGCCAAGGGCTTCGAGCACATCGGCGGCACCGCACTTCGAAGATGCAGCGCGGTTGCCGTGCTTGACGATCTTCACGCCGGCTGCTGCGGCGGCCACGGAGCCCATGGTGGACAGTTCACGGTGGCGAAGCCGTCGCCACCGGTGCCCACGATGTCGGTGGTCTCACCGGAAACGTTCAGCGGCACGGCGTGGGAGACCATGGCCTTGGCGGCACCACGCACCTCGTCGGCGGTCAGCCCCAGCTGCTCCTGCATGGCGAGCGCGGCACCCACTGCGGCGGGGTTCGCGTTGCCCTGCATCAGGTCGTCCACGAACCACTCCGATTCCTCAACAGTAAGGTGGTCTCCCCCGACCAGCTTGGTGAGAATCGACTTCCATGTGATCTCGGCCATGATGCCCTCCTTGGCGTTTCCTACGCCGTGTGGTGTATGTTCGCCGCCCATTGTAATGGTTTGTCATTTCAAGACCCTGAATCTTCCATATTGCAAAATATGAGTCAGCTCCCACCGGATGGGCAATCCAGTGGATTGCCCATAGCAGTGCGCGAAGCGCACGTCGCATAAAACGTCGGGAGCTGTCGAACGCAGTGAGACTGAGGGTGGTCATCGGAGGAACCACCCTCAGTCTCACTGCGTTCGACAGCTCCCGCCAACGGGAGCCAACCTATTTTTTTCGCCAATCAGCCGTCTGCAACCAGCTGGTCAGCAATATCAGTCGCTAATCAGACTCACCGCTTCACTCGGCGGTCTGCGGCCAGCACTTCTCGTACTTGATCCCGGTAAGCTGTTCGACGATCTTCTTGGTCTCTGGCTCAACGTCAGCCTTCTTGCCGCCGGCCTTGAGCCGGTCGATTTCCTTGAGCAGCACGGCGTCGGTCTTCTTGTCGAGCTTCATGGTGAAGGACACGATCCAAGCAATGGCCAGACCGGCGATGATCCACCACACCAGCACGTTACCGATGGCGTTGACGGCCTGATCAGGCTGCGGCTTGCCGGCCTTGAACGCCTCTTCGACGAAACCGTTGGCACCGAGGTACCAGCCCCAAGCCATGGCGGACAAGCCAGCGGTGATCTTGCGGGCGAACTGCTGGAAACCGATGTACAGGCCACCGCGGTTTTCGCCAGCCATGATCATATCGACGTCCGGGATGAGCGGGAACACGTTCCACGGAATGAACCAGGTCATAGCGCGGAAGATCAGCCACCAGACCATGACCACGTACAGCATGGCGTTCCACACGGCGGTGTTGTTCTGGGCAGCAGTCTGCCACAGGCCCCACAGGCCAAGCAGACCGATGATGGCGCCGGCAAAGTTCAGGGAGAACATCTTGCGCGGGCCAAGCTTGGCGAAAATCCAGCCGAACACGGGCTTGAGCGGTTCGCCGATCAGCGCCATGCCGAGCAAAGCGGAGCCGAAGGCCACCGGCTTGTTGAGGTTGTAGAGCACGAAGAACAGCCAGACCTGACCGAAGATGTCCAGGAAGGACTGGCCAAGCAGGTAGATGATGATGTGCTTGCGGAAGGTCTTGTTGCGCAGGGTGGAGAAGTAGCCGATAAAGATGTCGGCCACACCCTTGAGCCACTTGCCGAAGTTGAACGGTTCCTTCTGTTCGGCTTCAAGGGCAGCCTCGTCGAAACCGGCCTCTTCAGGAGTCAGTTCCCACGTGGACTTGTACGCGATGAACACGAACACGGCGAACAGCACGATGAAGAAGCCCATGGAAATCGTGTAGGACGAGCTCTTCTTGTCACCGAGAGCATTGAGGAATGCTTCGACGACAACGTGCTTAAAGCCGAACCGTTATGGGACAACCGGTATATGCTGCCTAAGGCCGTCTCCTATCTCACCGTGACTTATGCGAATTGGCTGGGCAAGATTCTCGCCGCCTCCTATCCGGCGGACAAGGGCCTGTGGAAAGTGACGCTACCGCCCGGATACTTCGACCCGAGCCAAGTGCAAACTTCGGAAATCGGCGGCTCGACGTTGGCCATGAGCGCCGGGCTGCCCGAGATTCGTCAGAAAGCCGCTTTGACGTTCATGCGCTGGTTCCAGCTCTCCCCCCCGCATCAATCGAGCTGCGCGCGCCGGGCGGCGTATCAGCGGCGGCCGGCTATGTGGAGGATCTGACCCGCCGCGGTACCATCGACCCGTATTTCGACCAGCCTATCTACGACGTGTATGCCAAGTCCGCCGCCCGCGTGAACCGCGATTGGGACAACCTGCCGTTCTACAGCCAGCTCGACGCCGAATTCACACGCCTCATCATTCCCACACTGCGCCCCGGCGGCCACAGCGCCGACCTCCTACCCGAATGGGAGGCACGCCTCAAGCGCTACGCCGTATCCCAAGGCTTCACAGTGAATTAGTCGGCGGCGGTATTCCGTCTCCGTTACATCGCATGCCGTCCCGCGCGTACGGCACCGCACGAATACATGCCGATGAACCGCACAAAAAAATGGCTCCCCATGTGGGGAGCCATGAGCTAGTTACTAACTAGCGATGCATCACTTCTCGTTCTGGCCGTGGCACATCTTGTACTTGCGGCCGGAACCGCACGGGCACGGGGCGTTCTTGCCGGTGCCAGGGAAGGTGCGGCCGTCGGCCCATGGCGTCTTGAGCTCTTCGCTCTTCGGACGCTTGGAAACCGGGACCTTGCCTTCGGCGTGGCTGATCGGAGCCGGGCCGGCAACGGGCAGCGTGGACTCGCCGGCCTCGGAGGCGGCTGCGGATTCGGCGATCGCCTGCTTGGCGTCCGTATCCTCGTCCTCTTCTTCGACTTCACCCTCGGCGGCCTCGACCTCGGACTCGCCGTTCTCGTCAGGGCCTGCGGCCACGGCGGCGGAATCGGCGCTTTCGGTGGTCTCTTCAACCTCGTCAACGGCCTCGTCGGTGGTGGCGACCTGCTTGATGTCGATGTGGAACAGCAGCTGGACGGACTCCTCCTTGATGGCCTCAATCATGGAGTTGTACATCTGGTAGCCCTCGCGCTGGTATTCGACCAGCGGGTCGCGCTGGCCCATGCCGCGCAGGCCGATGCCGTCCTTGAGGTAGTCCATCTCGTAGAGGTGCTCACGCCACTTGCGGTCGAGCACGGCGAGCACCACGCGGCGCTCGAGATCGCGCAGGCCGGTCTCGCCGATGGTCTTCTCCATCTCGGCGTACTGCTGCTTGGCGTCCTCGACGATCAGATCGCGCACGGCCTCGACGGCCTTTTCGCCCTTGAGGCTGCCAGCGGCTTCCTTGGCTTCGTCCTCGGTGACCTTGGTGGGGATCACGGTGTTGAGGGCCTTGAACAGGCCTTCCCAATCCCAGTCCTTCGGCTTGTCGGAACCCTTGTTGGCGCCCTTGATGTAGGACTCGACGGTGTCGGTGATGAAGCGCTCGATATCCTCGTGGATGTCCTCGCCCTTGAGCACAGCCTGGCGCTCGGAGTAGATGACGGTACGCTGCTTGTTCATCACGTCGTCGTACTTCAGCACGTTCTTACGAATCTCGTAGTTGCGGGATTCGACGGCCTTCTGTGCGGTGCGCACGCCCTTTGGTCACGGACTTGGCCTCGATCGGCTGGCCTTCCTCCATGCCCTTGGCCATGACCTGGGCCACCAGCTGGGTGTTGAACAGACGCATCAGATCGTCTTCCAGCGACAGGTAGAAGCGGGACTCGCCTGGATCGCCCTGACGGCCGGAACGACCGCGCAGCTGGTTGTCGATTCGACGGGACTCGTGGCGCTCGGTGCCGAGCACGTACAGGCCGCCCAGCTCCTTGACTTCCTCGTGCTCGTCCTTGACCTGGGCCTTGATCTCGTTCAGAGTGCCCGGCCAACGCTTCTCATACTCTTCCGGGGTGTCTTCCGGAGAGTAGCCCTCGGACTTCAGCTTGGCGTCGGCAAGGAACTCGACGTTGCCGCCGAGCATGATGTCGGTACCACGGCCGGCCATGTTGGTGGCCACGGTGACGGCGCCCTTGCGGCCGGCGACGGCGACCACGGCGGCTTCCTTCTCATGCTGCTTGGCGTTCAGGACCTGATGAGGGATCTTGGCCACGTCGAGCAGGGTGGAGACCACTTCGGAGCTTTCCACGGAGGCGGTACCGAGCAGCACCGGCTGGCCCTGGCGTGACGCTTGGCCACGTCCTTGACGATGGCGGCCAGCTTCTCCTTCTTGGTGCGGTAGATGAGGTCGTCCTGGTCCTTGCGGATCATCGGCTTGTTGGTCTTGATCGGCAGCACGCCCAGCTTGTAGGTGTTCATGAACTCGGCGGCCTCGGTTTCGGCCGTACCGGTCATGCCCGCGAGCTTGTCGTACATACGGAAGTAGTTCTGCAGGGTGATGGTGGCGAAGGTCTGGTTCTCAGCCTTGACCTCCACGCCTTCCTTGGCCTCGATGGCCTGGTGCAGGCCCTCGTTGTAGCGGCGGCCCGGCAGGATACGGCCGGTGTGCTCGTCGACGATGAGCACCTCGCCTTGGGTGACGACGTAGTCCTTGTCACGCAGGAACAGTTCCTTGGCCTTGATGGCGTTGTTGAGGTAACCGATCAGGGCGGTGTTGGCCGGCTCATACAGGTTGTCGATGCCGAGGAAGTCCTCGACCTTGGTGATGCCCGGGTCCAGGATGCCGACGACCTTCTTCTTCTCGTCGACGTCGTAGTCCTCGTCGCGGGTGAGCTTCAGCACCAGCTTGGCGAACTGACGGTACCAGCGGGTCACGTCGCCTTCGGCCGGGCCGGAGATGATAAGCGGGGTACGGGCCTCATCGATGAGGATGGAATCGACCTCATCGACGATGGCGTAGTGGTGACCGCGCTGCACGAGGTCGGCCTTCTCCCAGGCCATGTTGTCACGCAGGTAGTCGAAGCCGAACTCGTTGTTGGTGCCGTAGGTGATGTCAGCGTTGTACTGCTTGCGGCGCTCCGGCGGCTTCTGCTCGGTGATGATGCAGCCGACGTTCATGCCGAGGAAACGGTAGATACGGCCCATCAGCTCGCTCTGGTAGCTGGCGAGGTAGTCGTTGACGGTGACCACGTGCACGCCCTTGCCTTCGAGGGCGTTCAGATAGGTGGGCAGGGTGGCGACCAGGGTCTTGCCTTCACCGGTCTTCATTTCGGCGATGTTGCCCCAGTGCAGGGCAGCACCGCCCATGAGCTGCACGTCGAAGTGACGCTGGCCAAGGGTGCGCTTGGAGACCTCGCGCACGGTGGCGAACGCCTCGGGCATGATCTCGTCCAGGCTCTTGCCGTTTTCGATTTCCTGCTTGAACTTCGGGGTTTGGGCCTTCAGATCCTCGTCAGAGAGGGCGGAGATCTCGTCCTCCAGAGCGTTCACGGCCTTGGCCACGTTCTCCAGCTTCTTGAGCTGGTGGCCTTCACCCATTCGCAGGGCTTTGTCAATAATATCGACCACTGGGTTCTCCCTTGACTGATAAGTGGTGGTGTCCGCGTACCAGAATAGCGCCTCGCACCGTCAGCAGTCGAATTTTTCGACCTTTTTACGAAAAAAAAATGGACCGCCTCCATATTGGAAGCGGTCCATGCGGTATCAGCTGATCGTGTCAGCAGGCCTTACCTTCAGGCCTTCTTGACGTTCTCCGGAGTATCGATTTCGAACACGCCGTAGCTCCAGCCGTGACGGCGGTAGACGACGGACGGGCGTCCGGTCTCCTTGTTCACGAACAGGAAGAAGTCGTGTCCGATCAGTTCCATCTCGTACAGCGCCTCGTCGATGCTCATAGGCTCGGCGATGTGCAGCTTGCGACGGATGACAATCGGCGTATCCCCAACCTGGACCTCCACGGATTCGCCAGGGCCAAGATCGGAGGCGACCGCAGCCTGCGGGCTGTTGTTCGGCTCTTCCTCCAGCTCCTCCGGCTCGAGTTCCGGGGCGATAACACCCAGATCCATCGGGACCGGGTTCGCGTAACCACGACGGTGATCCTTGCGACGGTCACGAGTACGACGCAGACGCAGCGTCAACTTATCCAGCGCCATGTCCAGCGCGCTGAATTCATCGGTGCTGGAAGCCTCCGCACGCACCACGGTACGTCCGGCGATAACGGTGATTTCCACGCGCTTGGCGGTATCGGCCTGACGCGGGTTGCCCTCATGGGTCAGCACGATCTGCGCGCGCTGAGCATCCGGGGCGATAGCGGTCACACGATTCATCTTGGTCTCGACCACATCACGGAACCTTTGCTTGACCTGCGTGTGGCGTCCGGTAACGACGATTTCCATGTTGACCTCCTCTAACTCAAGCGGTGTAACCCGCTATATGTGTTCCGAACGGCATCATCACCGACCGGGTATGTTTCATTGTAGACGAACAATGGGTGAACGGCCGGAAACTCGCCCAGAGAATATATGTTTATTTCCGGGCTTTTCTCTGCAATGAAACGATGTATATACTGGGGTTTTGGCAGCAGTCTCCTATAAGAAGATTTGATACCGGTTTATCGGGCTGGCTCGTTTGTTCGTCATGGTAAATACTGCAATGGATAGGCAGCGTTTTCTTGCTCTTTCTCGCACATACCAAGCTCTTACAGATTTGATTCGTCTCCATACGACACGCCGCAACACGCCCGACACGCCCCATCCGATATTCGGCGCGTCGTTCACGAATCGTCCAACTATGCCCAACCATGGGGAAAACAGGATAACCGGGCAACGTCATGGCCTCACCGCAGGGCGGGATGCCGCCTTTTCCGCACCTTATGTATAATTGCAAGCTTGAGACCTCTTGATGGCCGCGGCCGTGATCTTCATTGGGATCGGCTGAGGAACTTCCGGGCTCCATAGAGCACGATGGCGGATAACGTCCGCCCAGGGTGACCTGAGAGATAGCGCAACAGAGAACAGACCGCCCGTCCTCGACGGGTAAGGGTGAAACGGCGGTGTAAGAGACCACCGGGCCTCTGGTAACAGTAGGTCGCATGGCAAGCCTCATCGGGAGCAAGGCCAAGCAGATGGCGGTAAGGGCTGCTCGCCCGTGTCATCGGGTAGGCTGCTAGAGCCTGGCGGTAACGTCAGGTCGAGATGGATGGCCATCCGTGCTGTGCGTTCACGCACGGCACGACAGAACCCGGGGTATAAGAGGTCTCATTTTTTCTTGGTTACACCAACAATTCGGCGGCGACTCGGCGGAGGGTTTCGGGGCTGTGGCCTTTGCGGCCGCCGGCGGACCAAAGCCGACGCTGACGGACCTGACGATCGAGGCCATGGGTTTTGCGGGCTATTTGGCGGCCCAATTCCCACGCGGCATCTTCAAAGATGCCATTTTGCTCAGCTTCGTCACACACCTGTTCAGCCAGCTTGCGGTCCACACCTTTGCGAGCAAGTTCCATGACCGTACCACGACGGCCCATCATGCGACCGGCACAATAGCGTACGGCCGATTCGGCATAAGCGCTGTCGTCAATCAGTTGCACGCGAATCAGCCGTTCGATGACCTCGTCCACGATCGCCTCGCCGTACCCTTTGGCAAGCAATCGTTCGCGTAACGCACCGGATGCACGCGGGGCCGCGTCCAGCAAACGCAATGCAGCCTCGCGGCAAGCGTCCAAATCATTGGGATCTTCGACAACGGCAGCGTCTCTCCCCCGTCGAGAAAAACGTCCCGACGGTTTCGACTGAACATGCTGCTCGGCAATGGGCATGTCTTGCGACGCAACAGGATTGCGCCGCAAGAACGCTTCGGCACTAATCATGTTCAGGCATTAGCTGTGCCGGCCTTGGCACGGGTCGTTTTGGCAGCAGGCGCCGCTGCGGCCTTGCTGTCCTTGGCCACGTCGGCCGCAGCGGCCTCGCTGACGGCGGCCGCTGCTGCGGCTTCGCCATCTTCCGCGAACTGATCGGCGGAACCGATCAGACCGAACTCGGCCTTGACCTTGTTCTCGATCTCCTCGGTGATGGCCGGGTTGTCCTTAAGGAACTGACGGACCTTCTCTCGTCCCTGACCGAGCTGATCACCCTCATAGGTGAACCACGAACCGGACTTCTTGACCACGCCAACCTGCTGGGCCATGTCAATCACCGAGCCCTCACGGGAAATGCCTTCACCGTAGAGCATGTCGAATTCGGCGGACTTGAAAGGCGGGGCCATCTTGTTCTTGACCACCTTGACGCGCGTGCGGTTGCCCACCGCTTCGTCGCCGTTCTTCAAGGTCTGGATGCGGCGGATGTCGAGACGCACGGAGGCGTAGAACTTCAGAGCTTTACCACCGGTGGTGGTTTCAGGGTTGCCGAAGAACACGCCGATCTTCTCACGCAGCTGGTTGATGAAGATGGCGGTGGTGCCGGCCTGAGCCAACGCGCCGGTCATCTTGCGCAGCGCCTGACTCATGAGTCGGGCCTGCAAACCAACATGGCTGTCTCCCATTTCGCCTTCGATTTCGGCCTTCGGCACCAAAGCGGCGACCGAGTCGATGACGATGACGTCAAGCGCACCGGAGCGAATCAGCATGTCAGCGATTTCGAGGGCCTGCTCGCCGTTATCCGGCTGGGAGACGATGAGTGAGTCGGTGTCCACGCCGAGCTTGCGGGCGTAGGCCGGGTCGAGCGCGTGTTCGGCATCGATGTAGGGCCGCCACGCCGCCCTTCTTCTGGGCATTGGCCACCACATGCAATGCGAGCGTGGTCTTACCGGATGATTCGGGGCCGTAGATCTCCACGATGCGGCCCTTGGGTAGGCCGCCGATGCCGAGCGCCATATCGAGAGCCAACGAACCGGTGGGAATCACCTCGACGTTCCGCTCGGGCTGGTCGCCCAGTCGCATTGCGGAACCTTTGCCAAAGCTCTTCTCGACCTGCGCCAGCGCGGTGTCCAGCGCCGCCTTGCGCTTGGGATCGAGCTCGTGCTTGTCCTCGGCTGCCGGGTCCTTGGCCGGCTTGGTCTCAGTGCCATGATCTTCTCCTTGTCGAAGTCGTGTGCGAATCGGATGCCTCCACCGTATGACGGACATGCCATGTGAGGCAATCCAAACCAACCATTGTGGTTCCAGCTTGCCCGAGCTTGGCCACCTGGCCTCCTTAAGCCCTACTGCGGTAAGGATTATGGCAGATGGCAAGCACCCTGTGCACACGTATGCGGCTTCTCGTCACTGTGGATAACTATAACCACACACACGAACATTTGTTCGAATTTGGCGTGCAACACGCCGAAATCGCCAATTCCACGATTCAGCGACTCCGTAATCCCGCAGTGTCAGACGGCGGGCATGGGCGGCGCGTTATGATCGTGGCCCCAACGCTTGGAGTCCGGAACCTCCATTTGGTCGCAGAGCACATTCCAGACCACGCGTGGCTCCTCCCCCGCGTCCAGCGCCTCGACCACAGTCATATTCGCCAGTTTGGGCATCCGTTGATCACGCGACAGCGAACGACCGTAGGTCCGACCGAACACCTCTTCAAGTAATTCCCAGAATTCCCGTTCACGCATACACGCCAGTGTGCCACCACCCGCAGGACAGCAAAAACCCGCATCACCACAAGCGATACGGGTTCACAGCTAGACATAGATTACGGGACGCGGCTTCACACCGCCAACCGATCAGCCCTCGAGCGAGTCGAGATAATCAGCCACCATGCGCAGCATGCGCGAAGTGGAGACTCCGAGCGCATCGGCGATGGAGCTCAGCAGCTCGGAGCTGGCTTCCTTCTGTCCACGTTCGACTTCGGAAAGGTAGCCTAGCGAAACGCCTGCCTTCTCGGAGACTTCACGCAACGTGCGGCGATCGCGCGTGCGCAGCTCGCGCAGCACATGACCGATAGCACCACGCAGCGAAAACTCGCGAGGCTCCTCCTCAGCCACCACGGGCTCGGCGGCGGCAGTCGGCTTGTACGACGGCGAATCCTCATCCCACATACGTTCACGAACGGCTTGACGCTGATCCTTGGCCTTCTTGGCGGCCTGTGCCTTGAGCACCTGCTGCTGGGCGAACATCACCGCACGGCGCTGGGCCGGAGTCAGTTCACGCATACGGGCGACACCCGGCTGCACAGCCATCGGCTTCTTGGCGGCCACATCCATCTGTTCGTTCACTCGGGTCATCGTTTCCATCGCCATCGCCCCTTCCAAGGTCGGTTCAGTGTTTCCACTATGTACAACACGACGGTCCCGCGGTTTTATTCCTTAAAACTTGCTGTAAATAGACTCAAGTTTTGCAGAACGTGGAATACGGTGAGGCGACGAACCTCTTCGCGCATGCCATCAAGATGGAGTTCGACGGCTTTGAGCACTTCGGCATGGTCCGCGGTGAGGCTTGCGGGGATGCGCAGGCCCACATACACCAGTCCGGCCGGCTTGTCACCGTCCGGACCGGGGCCGGCCACGCCGGTGGTGGAAAGGCCGATGATTCGGTCGCCGTATTCCGGCTGGCTGTATAGCGAGCGGTACCGATGGCCATCTGCCGGGCGACTTCGGGGTGTACGGCACCTTCTCGATCCAATAGGGCCTTGTCCACGTGCAGGATCGAGGCCTTGGCATTGATGTCGTAGGTGACAGCGGAGCCCAACAACACGTTGGAGGCACCGGGAATACGCACGAACGCATCGGCAAGCAGGCCACCGGTCAGGGATTCAGCGCAGGCGATTTTCGTATTGTTCGCCTCGCAAATCTTGAGGATGCCGGCCGCGAGACTGTCGCACAATTCCCGCATTGGAATATCCGTCACTTCCGCTTCGGGGCGACGAACGTGTTGTACAGGTACACGGCACCCGAGTAGAGGCACAGACCAATGCCACGTAGATGATGGCGTAGGTCAGGAAGTAGTAAGCGGTCATCCAGAACGGCGTGGCTTGTCCGTTACCCAATGACCAGAACGGCAGCAACAGCATGGACAGACCCACGCACTGGAATACGGTCTTGAGCTTGCCGGGCCATGCGGCGGCGATGACCTTGCCGCCCGGACGCTCCATGACGAAGAAACGCATAACGGTGATACCAATTTCGCGAATCAGGAACAGGATGGTTACCCACCAGCCGAGTTCGCCGAACGCGGAGCATACAATCATTGCGCCGCAAGTGAGCAGCTTGTCCGCGATCGGATCCATGAGCTTGCCCATTTCGGTGACCTGATTGTATTTGCGGGCCATCCAACCGTCGATTTTATCGGTGGACGCGGCGATGATGAACAGTACCGCGGCGACCCAGCGCATGGTCAGGTTGTTCTCACCCCAAGCACCGGCGAGAATGTCGAGTGTCAGGAAAATCACCACGAGTACGATGCGCGAGTAGGTGACCAGGTTCGGCGGCGCGTTCCATCCGTCGAACAGCGATGATTTGGGCGATGACTGCTTGTCCATTGTGTTCTCATCCATAGTGTTCACGTTACCCCCACACTTCTACCTTGAGTGAGTATTGGCTGGATATTGACTGCTATTATTCGGGAATCAGGTTGCGTGCTGATGGCCGCGTGGCCGCGCTTCTCCCCCCTCCGCCCCTTCGGGGCACCTCCCTCATCAGAGGAAGGTCGATGGGCGATTATTCGCCGAGTTCGGGCTGTTGCGGGGCGGTGGCTTCGAGCGAGCTGGTTTCGCCTCGGATGAAGGCGAGCACCTGCGGCAGGTCTTGCGGCTGGACGAGCACTTCGCGGGCCTTCGAGCCTTCGGACGGCCCGACCACGCCACGTGATTCGAGCAGGTCCATGAGTCGGCCGGCCTTGGCGAAGCCGACCCTGAGCTTGCGCTGCAGCATCGAGGTGGAGCCGAATTGGCTGGTGACCACGAGTTCGGCAGCCTGCAGCAGCACGTCCATGTCGTCGCCGATCTCCTCGTCGGGCTCCATGCTGTCTTTCTTTTCGGCTTCCTTGGCCATCTGTTCGATGTCTTCGCGGTATTTCGGCTTGCGCTGGGTGCGCACGAACTCCACGGCCTTGCGAATCTCGGATTCGGACACCCACGAGCCTGCACACGAATCGGCTTGGCGGAACCCATCGGCAGGAACAACGCATCGCCCTGACCAATCAGGGTCTCGGCACCGACCGTGTCAAGAATGACTCGCGAATCGGTGGCGGACGAGGTGGCGAACGCCAGTCGGGATGGAATGTTGGCCTTGATCAGACCGGTGACCACGTCCACGGACGGACGCTGGGTGGCGAGCACCAGATGCACACCGGCGGCTCGTGCCAGCTGGGTGATGCGCTGGATGGAGCTTTCCACATCGTTCTTGGCCACCATCATAAGGTCGGCCATCTCGTCGACCACCACGAGGATGTACGGATAGGGGGCCACCTTGCGCTGGGAGCCGGCGGGCGCATGTACCTTGCCGGCGCGCACGGCCTCGTTGAAGTCCTTGACGTGGCGGAATCCGAAGAATTCGAGGTCGGAGTAACGTGCATCCATCTCCTTGACCACCCATTCGAGGGCCTGTGCGGCTTTCTTCGGATCGGTGATGATCGGGGTCAGCAGGTGCGGGATGCCTGCGTAGGCGGACAGTTCCACGCGCTTGGGATCCACCATGATCAGACGCACCTGTTCAGGCGTGGCACGCATGATGATCGAAGTGAGCATCGAGTTGATAAAACTCGACTTACCGGAACCGGTGGCACCTGCCACCAGCAGGTGCGGCATCTTGGTCAGGTCGGCGGTCACGAAGTGGCCTTCGACGTCCTTGCCGATGCCGGAGAGCATCGGGTTCGGGTCGCCCACGGCCTTGTCGGAGCGCAATACGTCGCCCAAGTGCACGATTTCGCGATCCTCGTTCGGGATTTCGATGCCGATGGCGGACTTGCCGGGAATCGGTGAAAGGATGCGCACATCCGAACTGGCCACCGCGTAGGCGATGTTGCGCTGCAGGTTGGTGACTTTCTCCACCTTGACGCCGGGGCCAAGCTCGACCTCATATTGGGTGACCGAAGGGCCACGCAGGAAGCCGACGACTTTGGCGTCCACGTTGAACTGTTCGAAGGTGGAAGTCAGTGCCCGGATCACGCGATCGTTGGCCGGGGTGCGCATCGCATGGGGCTGGCCTTTGGTCAGCAGGTTCAGGTCGGGCAACTGATACGGCCTATTGGCGTCGTCGTCTATATCGTTGCCGGCGGTGGCATTCGGCTGTCCGTCCGTATTGGGTACGCCCTGGCCGACTCCGCTGCCATCCGCATCGGCACCCGCGTAGGCTCCGGTCGCGGCTGCCACAGCCGCGACACCGGCGGCTCCGACCGCTCCCATCGCACCGGCTGCCCCTGCGAGCGCGACAGTACCGGCCTGGGCGGCGCTGGGTGCCCACGGGTCGTCTACCGCTCCCCCACCGGGCATGGCGACGGTCTGGTCACTGGTGATGACGCGGGTTCGGGAAGCGTCGCCATCATCTGCATCGGCAGCAGGCGCAGGGCTGGATAGGTGCGGGCGGCCGTCGTACGAAGACGATGCAATGGTTCGCGCACCGGTAATCTCGCCGGTCATCGGATCGACCACCGGGGTTTCGGCGGTGGCACCATGCTGGCTGGCGGCACGGTCGAATGGATCGTCGGCAGCATACTTGTCAAGGGTGTTGTCGTCTTCGGTCTTGGATTTGCGGCCGAACAGTCGTGCGAACAGGCTGGGCCGTGCATCGCCGGCCTGATCGTTGTCGTTGCCGTCATCGTCGCCGTCATGCGAGGGAACACCGTCGGCAAAGGCGAGAGAGTGGTATCTCCCACACGGACCTCGTTGGGGAACTGGCTGGCGCTCCCATCCGTCTCCCTGGCCCATCGGCACATACGGTTTGCGCTGGATTTTAGCGGCGATTTTGCGCGCATCCTCCGGCAAATCGGTGACGTGGGTGCCGGTAATCATCAGCAAGGAGAACAGGCCGACGACCACGAAAATGATGATGGCGAACACGTTGGAAAGGCCCCAGGCGAGCGGTGAGCCGAGGAAGAAGCCGAACAGGCCGCCGGCGGATTGCAGAATCGTGATGTCGAATCCGGTGTGGTCGGCGGCGATCGCCACGTCGATGATCGAACAAATCGACCACATGAGCAGCACCCAACCGGTGACCACACGCGGGTTATTGGACCCTTTACCGGAATTGCGCATGAGTCGGAAGGCCACGGCGGCGAGCAACACCGGCAGCACGACGCTCATCAGACCAAGCACACCGGCCGCGATGGCGTGAAGCAGCTGGCCGAATGGACCGCTGACACGGAACCATTCGGACGCGCAGAACAGTACGGCGAGCACGAGCAGCAGGAAGCACAAACCGTCACGACGGTAGGCTGGATCGTATTCGCCGACGCCGGTGACGGCGCGTACGCCGGAGCCGAACGCGCGCGGAATCGCGAGCAGGATCTTCTTCCACAACGGCTCAGGTTCGAGGTCAAGCTCGGGCTGGACCTTGGTTTCGCCATCATGGGTAGACCCGTTGTCTTTGGATTTACGGGGCTTGGTGCTGTTGGAGGATGCTGTTCGTGCCATATCGGGTCTGATTCTACTAGTACGGGGGTGCATGGTTGGTGACGACACCGTGACGATATGGTCGATTGACGAATCCCGACAGCCGATTCGCCGCGTTCGTCTGAGTCGATTCCCCGCTGGGGCGCGAATATGCCTTATCATGGGTTGCATGACACCCGCAGAGCGTGCGAGCGCAGTCGCATTTGCACTCAAGAACTGCGCACTGGAAGCGATGACGCCGGGCGAGGCAACGATGCGCGCCGCGGCTGCCTACGAACACGGCTTGAAGCCCGTGACCCATCTCCTCGACGTGGCGGACGAACAGACCGCCATGCGTCTGCGCGCTGCCGCCGACCCTGCCGGAAAGGATCGTCTGGCTGCCGGCAGTCTGGATGATCATGCCACGGATCGGGCGGATGCGGTGTTCGCACGTACCGTGTTGTTGGCGGAACGTCGGCGGAATCCGTCTGGCGACTTGGACGAGTTGACCGCCATTCATAAGGGGCTGTTCGAAGGCGTGTTTGAGGATGCGGGCAAGTTGCGTACCTCAAACACCACACGTGAGGTGACGAACGACCGGGCTCGGGCCGCGAATCCTGAGGCGTTCTTCCCGACTGGGCTCATTGAGACCGGCGCGCACAACATCGCGATGGAGTTGGCGGACAAGCGCAACCTGCATGCGTTGGATCGCGACGTGTTCGTTCACGCGTTCGCTTCTATTTATGATGAGCTCGGTTATCTGCATCCGTTCCGTGGCGGCAATGCGATGGTGCTACGTATATTCGGTTCACGCTTGGCGCATGACGCCGGCTGGGATCTCGACTGGGGCTCAGTGACGCGCGAGGAGTATCGCTCCGCCAAGCACTCGGCATATCGGGGCGACACGTCTGCACTGGAGACAATGTTCGACGCGATACTACGCCCGGCGAATCCGACGCGCGTGTTCTTGATCGCCGGCTGGAATCAGGGGCCTGCACACTGATTGCGGGTGATTGCATCGGCCTTTGGCTGATTCCTACGCCGTGATATCGCCCAGATGATGCTGGGTGTATTCGTCGGCTCGGGAGTCGATTGGGTCGTAGTCGCCGGCGTCGGCGTGCGCGATAATGGCCATCGCGTTGTCGACCAGTTTCGGGTTCAGGGCCTGCAGCCAGTGGATGCGCGGGTCACGGCCGAACCATCCCATCTGTTTGCGGGCGAGTCGCTTGGTTTTCTGTGCGATGTCCGCGAAGGCGTCGTTCACATCACAGATGCCGTCCAGCAGGTCGATGATCTGCTGATAGCCGAGCGCGCGTACGGCGGTGGCACCCAGATGCGGGCGCAACCGTTCGACTTCTTCGATGAACCCATCGTCATACATCTGCTTGGTGCGCAAATCGATGCGATGGTCCAAATCCGGGCGGTCCAGGTCGAGTCCGATCTGCACGGACGGAATCACGTACCGGTAGCGCGGCAGACAGGCCGAATACGGTCTGCCGGTAAGCTCGATGACCTCCAGCGCACGGATGGTGCGGCGTGGATTGCGCGGGTCCATGCGCGCGGCGGCCTCGGGGTCTTTGGCCCGCAGCTCGTCGAACAAAGCACCGGCGCCCTCGGTTCTCTCGCGTTCCTCAAGACGTGTGCGCACGTCGGGATCGGTGCCGGGGAAGGTGATGTCATCGATGGACGCTCTGGCGTACAAGCCGGAGCCGCCGACGAGAATCGGCCGGATGCCACGTGATTGCAGGTCGGCGATGGTCTCGCGCGCAAGCTGCTGGAATCGGGCCACGCTCATCGTGTCTTCGGGGTCGATGATGTCGATGAGATGGTGCGGCACGGCCGCCTGTTCTTCGGCGGTGGGTTTGGCGGTGCCGATATCCATGCCACGGTACATCTGGTAGGCGTCCGCGTTCACGATTTCGGCCCGCTCCCCCGCTTCGGCCAGACGCCGGGCGATGGCGATGCCCAACCCCGTCTTGCCGGACGCGGTGGGACCGACGATGGAGACGACTCGTTGCGTCATATACGCCCCCTCAGTGCCGCACGGAATAGGTCTGGCCGGCGGCCACGTCGGGGTCGGCAAGCAGATTATGGCGGCCGGCGTGTGTGACGGTGACCGTGACGAAATCGCCGATTTCAGGTACCGGTTCGCCTTCAGGCACGCCGATATGCACCAGCACGCCGGTTTTCTCGCGGCCGGTGACACGGTGGGTGTCGGTGTCCTTCTTGCCGAGTTTGCCGGTGATCATCACTTCGACGTCACGGCCCTCGAACGTGGCAAGGTTCTCTTCGGTGATCTGCTCCTGCAACGCCACCAGCCGGTCGAACCGGTCCTGCACCACGTCGTGCGGAATCTGCTCCATTTCGGCGGCCGGAGTACCGGGACGCGGCGAATAGATGAACGTGAACGCCGATGAGAAGCGCGCCTGGCGCACCACGTCCATGGTCTGCTGGAAGTCCTCCTCGGTTTCGCCGGGGAAGCCGACGATGATGTCGGTGGAGATCTGCGCGTCGGGCATGGCGGCGCGGATGCGGCCCAAGATATCGAGGAACTTGGCGGACCTGTAGGAGCGGCGCATCGCGCGCAGGATGCGGTCGGAGCCGGACTGCAGCGGGAAGTGCAGCTGGTGCATGATGTTCGGCGTTTCGGCCATGGCTGCAATCACGTCGTCGGTGAAGGCGGCCGGGTGCGGCGAGGTGAAGCGCACGCGTTCGAGACCGTCAATGGTGCCACAGGCGCGCAACAGCTTGCTGAAAGCGTATCGATCGCCAATACCATAACCAAACGAATTCACGTTCTGGCCGAGAAGCGTAACCTCCTTGGCACCATCGGCCACACATTGGCGAATCTCATCAAGAATGTCACCGGGGCGGCGGTCCTTTTCCTTGCCTCGCGTGGTGGGCACAATACAGAACGTGCAGGTGTTATTGCAGCCCACGGAAATCGCCACCCACGAGCTGATGCGGGAGGCGCGGGCGGCGGGAAGCTGGCTCGGGAACTGCCGCAATTGTTCAGTGACCTTGGACCTGCGCCTTGCCGGTCGCACGATTCTGATCCAACAGCTTGGGCAGATCTTCGATGTTCTTGGTACCGAACACCGCGGAAACCCATGGCGCAGTATCCGCGATCTTCTTGCGGTCAAGCTGGGCCATGCAGCCGCCAACGGCGATCTGCAGGTTCGGCCGAACCAGTTTGACGCGATTGAATCGGCCAATGGTGCCATACATGCGTTCGGCTGCGTTCTCGCGCACCGCACAGGTATTGAGCACCAGCAAATCGAGGTCATTGTCATTGATCTGGTCCTCGGTTGCAGGCACGTAGCCATTGGCCTCCAGCACGCCGGCGATGCGCTCGGAATCGTGCACGTTCATCTGGCAGCCGAGCGTATGGATATGGAACACGCCCTTGCCGCGCTCCCCCAGCAACCATCGGTTCCATCGGCTGCAATCGAGGCGCGCTCCGCCTCGGTCATCATGTCTTCATTCATAACGACCGATTCTATCGGCGGGGTTCGTCATGATCCGGCCACGCATGCCATTGGTTGTCACGATGTCAAATATGGGTTCTTGGAAAGATTCCCCGCTAACATCCAGATTGGTTGGAATCCGCCGAGTATATTGGTGGACGTGATACTTGACCGACATAGCCGACTCAAGACCTCCGATCTACAGGCCCGTCTCAAAGCGTTGGATCTTCCGGGAGGCACCTTCACTCCCGAACAGGTCGTTGAATTCGTTGACCTCATGCAGGTGTATGAAGGCGCGATGTACGAGATCAGCACCAAATTGGAGATTCTCGACGACGAGTTCCAGGTGCGGTTCAGCCATGACCCGATACATCATATGGAACGGCGTCTGAAGTCGGTGAGTTCGATCATCGGCAAACTGGAGCGCAAGGGTCTGCCGATCGGTGTCAATTCGATTAAGGACAATCTGTTCGATGTGGCCGGCATCCGCGTGATCTGTAATTACCGCGACGACGTGTATTCCGTGTCCAACTATCTGTCGTCGCAGTCCGATATTCAGGTGCTGCGCGTCAAGGATTACATCAAGAACCCGAAACAGAACGGGTATCGTTCATTGCACGTAATCTACGCGGTGCCCGTGTTTCTCTCCTCGGGCGCGCATTACACGCCGGTGGAGGTGCAGTTCCGTACCATCGCCATGGATTATTGGGCGTCGCTGGAGCATGCGCTGCGTTACAAGACCGATTTGCCGGACAACAAGCTCAGCGAGCATTCCCAGACGCTGCTCGACTGCGCCCGTTCGCTGCAGAACATCGAAGTGCAAATGCAGAACATCCACCGCGACATCAACGGCGCGCCGCAAGTGGGCGAAGCGCCTAAGACCTCGGACTGAGGTGCTATGGAATCGGCCTGCGGCCGATTCATTCACCGTTGCAGCCACTTCGGCAGCCTGGCCGGCGCTTGGGCCAGTAGGGTGCCGAGGAAGATGAGGGCGCAGCCGAGGTAGCCGCGCGGGGTCATCACTTCACCGAGAAGCAACGCACCGCCTACCGCCGAGAAGAACGATTCGAGGCTCATCAGCAGGCTGGCTCGCGTCGGTGGCACCCATTGCTGGCCGACCACCTGCAAGGTGTACGCGATGCCCACCGAGCCGATGCCGGCGTACAGAATCGGAATCCAGGAATGAGCAGCGCCGGCCCAGTCGACCGAGCCTTCGATCAGCGAACCCGCCCAGCTCAGCACGGCGGTGGTGCAGAACTGGCCGAATGAAAGCCTGATGGCGTCCACGGTGCCGCCCAAAGTATCGATCACCAGAATATGCACGGCGAACAGCACGGCCGTGAACACGAGTAGGATATCCGCCAAGCCGATCGAACCGAAACCATCGGTGATGCACAGCAGATAGAAGCCGGCGATGGACAGCGCCACGGCCACGAACACCAGCATGCCGATGCGCCGGCGCAGGAACACGAAGGCCAGCAACGGCACCATCACGATGTACATGGCGGTCAGGAATCCCGAGCGGCCGGCCGATTTGCCGTACAGAATGCCATACTGCTGCAGGGTGCTGGCAGTGAACAGCACGATGCCGCAGATCACGGAAATGACCACCGGGTTGGCGAGCAATCGCGCCACGGCCGAATCGGGCTTGTTCGCATTCAGCTTGGCACCGGTGATGGTAACGACGTCGGATGCACCGTTCGATGCGGCATCTGTGGAGACGGCCCCGGATGTCTCGGTCCCAACGACATCGGCCCCAGCTGCATCGCCCTTATCCGCGCTCCCCCGGCCACGCTGCCACAGCAGAATCGGCACCAAAGACAGTGCTCCCAGCGTGAAGCGCGTGGCGTTGAAGAACATCGGCGACATCGAATCCATGCCCTGGACCTGCGCCACGAACGCAAACCCCAGATCAGCGCGGTCAACAACAGGCTCAGCATGCCTACGAGTTCTTGTCTTTTCACGGGGAGCCAGCCTAACGTGTGAATGTGACAGACATGAAAAAGCCCGGCCACAATGTGGTCGGGCTGTGACGTTTGACGAGCAGGCTACATGCCGCTCACCAATCGGCTGGCGAGGCTAGTCCCTGTTGCCGAGCAGCTGCAGGATGTACAGGAACATGTTCACGAAGTCGAGGTACAGGTTCAGGGCACACAGGATGGAGATCTTCTTGACCATTTCCGGGCCCTGGGCCTCGTATTCGGTCAGCAGCGCGCGCGTGGACTGCGCGTCGTAGATGGTCATGCCGGCGAACAGGATCAGGCCGATGGCGCAGACGATCTTGGTCGTGCCGTCGACCTGCACGAAGGCGAGCACGATCTGCGAGATGATGAGCACGATCAGGCCGATCATCAGAATCGGGCCGGCCTTGAGCATGTTGAACTTGGTAGTCATGCCGAACATGGTCAGCGCGAAGAAGAACGCGGCGGTGACACCGAGCGCCACGCCGATCGAGCCGAGGTCGTAGACCATGAAGATCGAGCTCAAGGTGAAGCCCATCAATGCGGCGTACACATAGAACATGACGCGCGCGGTGGCCGACTTCATCTTGGTGACGCGCATGCCGAGCACCACGGCCAGGGCAATCTGCACCACGCACAGGCCGATGAGGCCCACCATGCCGGTGGCCATGAGGAAGCTGTAGTAGGCTCCGGTGATCTGGCCGAGCACGGCGACCACGGCGGTGACGAGGATGCCGATGGTCATCTCGCCATACACCTTGGTCACTGAGACTCGGCGGGCTTCCTCATAGTTGTAGGACATCGTCGTGTTGATGGTGGCCGCACCCGCACCGGCACCTGTACCCTGCGGCACGTATTGGTAGGTGGGAGCGCCCTGCGGCTGGGCATAGTAGTTCTGGCCGTAACCGGACTGTGCGTATTGCTGGCCATATCCAGACTGTTGGGCGGCGTTGTAATCAGGCGTGTTGTATTGCGGGTTGTATTGCCCGTTGTTCTGGGGCTGCTGACCGAATGTCATAATCGCTCCTTTAGCGTTTGTTCCAGTACCAATCTTAGAGGAACAAAGCTGAACATTCCATGAATATGATCGATCGGCTCGTTCTGCTCATCTCAAAGCGTAACGGGCGTTTCCACCATGCGCGTGGCATGCGCTTGAGATTCGATTGACATTCGATCGCAACTTGGACCGCCGCGCGATTCACTGCAACGTGAAGGTATGCGTCACCTTGGTGTCTTGATCCGTTGATAGGAACGCAGTGACATCCACCGTAATCGGCGAATCGTCTTGCAGCACATAGCCCAGCGTCACCGTTGCCGTGGCCCCGGGCTGCACCTGGGCCAAATACGAATTCGCGTCATAGCCTTCAGGCTGATCGAAGTATATTGCCGTCTCCAGTTCGGTGCCGTTCTGGAACACGTTCGGGTGAGCCAAAACGGCGAACGAGTTGTTCTTGGACGTGTTGTTCGTCCATTCATAAGTCACCAAAGCGGTGGGCTTACCGTTATAGTCGTTGACGCTTTTCACGGCGGAGACTATTTTCACGTGGGCACCTTCGATATCACCTTCCAAATCCTGCTCGCCCTGCGCTTTCTGCTCGGATGCCTTGCTCTTGGAGGCATCAGACGATTTGCCCGCGGACTTTGATGATGAGGATTGTGACGTGTCGATGCCCTTGGACTCCTTAATGGAATCGTCAATGGCCTTGCTGGCAGCGGACTGCATGGCCAGCGTGATCACAATGGCCAACATCGACAGCACCGCCGCCACAATGGACAGCACCTTGCCGCGTTTCTTGCCCCGGAAGGTGCCCACTATGGCGATAATCGCCAGTATGACGCCGATGAAGCCAAGGATTGCGGCGATATTGTTGACGATGGGAATAAAACTCAGCACCAAACCCAACGCGCCAAACACCACGGCCGCGATGCCGCAGATGGTGGTATGCAGATGTTGCGGTTGCGGCGGCTGAGGCTGAAGCTGAGGCTGTTGTGGCTGGTACTGCTGTGGGGATGAGGGAACCGGCTGCGGGGTGATGTTGTGGTTGGACATGATGTGCTCCTTCTCGTATCTTCCCCGAAATAGGGATGTGAGCACGACGCTACCGGCCGCGAAACAGCGGCGTTAGTGGACGAACGGTCATTGTTCGTTGCCTGTTCGGGCAATACGGAGGTGATAACGGTGCCCGCATGTCCAGTGGCGGGGGCCGGATGCAGGTCATACAGTGGAAAGCATGACGAACCCACAACGCGCCGCCGGGCCGTACCCCGGTTCCCGACCCGGCTCACGGCCTGACGCTCGCCCTATGCCCGGCACGGGGTCCCCGGTTCCTACACCGGATACGGACGAGGTGCCCGTGACTACGCGCGTATGGTGTTCGGTCGTTATGGTGCCATTGGCCAGTTTCATGTGCATGGCGCAAACCTCGTTCTTCGCCCAGAATTTTGCGCAGGATTCCGCAGGATACACGCTGATGGTCCTCTGCACCTTGCTGGCATTCCCGGCAGGGTTCCTGCTCTTGGCCCGCAGCGAATACCCGGAGGCGACGTTCTGGATCGCCTGCGCGCTGGTGGTCGTGTTCCCGTTCGATTCGCTGATCGCATTGATGGCGATGACCTCATTGCTCACCCGTCGTTCAAACCGGAACACGACCATCCGCGCCACGGTTGGCGGCACCATCGTGACGCTCATCTCCCAGCTTCGTGACGCCCTGCAACAGCCCAAAGCCTCGATTTGGCATCTGATTTTCGCTCAACCGCATACCGGCGGCGATTCAGGCTCCCCGATGGTGATGCTGGTGGAGGAGCCGACCGTCATCATCGCCGCCACGGTGGCCTCACTGGTGTTCGTGACCATCGCCACGCTCATCGGCCTGCATATCCGTTCGCGCGCCCGCCTGCGCACGGCGAACGCAAATGGCCAGCGCGGCCACCACCCATGCCGCGACCCTGCAAACCGATCTGACCAACCAGCAGCTCGCCGACGCCATCGCAGCCGAAGCGCACGACACCCTCGCGCATTCCCTGTCCCTGATGGCCCTGAACGCCAGCGTGCTCAAGGCGGGGGCAGCCAAGCTCGGCGACTCCCCCGAAGCGCAATCGTTGGCGGACAAGGCCGAGGACATCCGTCGGCAGTCGGCCGGGGCATTGGACGAGGCCCACCCGATCATCGACATGCTGCGCAACCCGCACCAGGCATGGGAGCAGCTCGCCCCGTCCGGCGACACATCGCTGACCCGCGAATCGCTGGACGCGCTGATTGCGGACACGCGCAACTCGGGCACGTCGCTCAACACCTGGATCGATATCCAGCAGCTGGGCGTACTGGATGAGTCAATCGGCAAGGTGGCCTACCGCGCGATCCAAGAGGGATTGACGAACGCGCGGCGGCACGCGCCCGGAGCGCCGGTGTCGTTGGAGGTCTCCGCCACACCGCAGGCGGGCGTACATATCCATATCAGCAATCCGATCGCCACGGATGCGACCGAGACGCAGCGGGCCCATGGGGCCGGACTGCCTGGTTTGGCAGCGCGCGTGCACTCGGTCAACGGGCAATGCCGGTATGGGATGGACGATCGGCACCTGTTCCATGTCGACGTGCAACTGCCTTGGCGCAGCTAAGATGACTAGCGTGAGTGAGAAGAACGGGAATAGTGTGTCTGTCGAAACACCCGAACGCGGCGGTCTGGCCGAAAGCGGCACCGGGCCGGGGCCGATCCGGGTCAGCGTCGTCGATGACGATCCGATGATCTGCCAGGCGATGAGCCTGATCCTCAACGATTATTCCCACGGGCGCATCGAAGTCGCCTCCACGTCCACCGATGGCGAGACCTGCGTGAGGCGGGCTGCCGAGGAAAAGCCGGATGTGATGCTGATGGACATCGCCATGCCCGGCGTGGACGGCATCGAGGCGGCCCGTCTGCTGCGCTCGCTCTCCCCCCGCGCCGCATGTGCTGATCTTGACCTCGTTGAGTCCGTCCGGCACCGTGGAACGCGCGGTGGAGGCGGGCGCCGAAGGGTTCGTGTCGAAAACCGATGCGGCGGACGATATCATCCGCCGCATCATCGGGGTATGCGAGGGCGCGCCGCAGTTCAACACGGCCAGTCAGAAACAGCTGATCGACGATCTGAGCGTCACGCGGCCGCGTTCGCGTCGCGATGAGGCGCGCGCCCTGCTCGACGCGCTGCCCGACCGCGAGCGCGAGGCCGTGATGCTGGCGGCCGAGGGCTATACGAACGCCGAAATCGCCTCCCGCATGTTCATTTCGGAGCGTACGGCGAAGGCGCATCTTTCCTCCGCGGCGAACAAGCTCGACATGGGCCGCGTGCAGATGGCGCGGCTGGTGGAGCGGGCCGATCTGCCGGCGCGGCTGTAAGTCGTCCGGTTGTTGAGCCGTATCAGTCATAATGGGAATATGAGTGAAGCGATTATTCGAATATTACGTAGGGATGACTATCCGGCGCTGATTGACCTGGTGCGCCGCACCTGGTATGCCGAATTCGATGAGCGGACCGGTCTGCTGGCGGCCGAAGCGGACTGGGAGAACTGTCTGGCGCGCACCACCAACGCGTTCGTCGCCGAACTGGACGGTCAGCCGGTCGCCCTGATCGTGGGGCGCGTCGATGCGCTGGACCATCGGAGCCCGCTCAACTCGCATCGGATCAACTCGTGGAACGCGCTGGCGCGGCTCGTGTTCGCGAAGGGCGGAATCAAGGCCGCCGGCGAGATTCTGGGCATTCTCGGCATCGACAAACGGCTGCGCGCCCAGGCCGCGAGCGCCGGGCATGACTATGCGGCGGAAGTGGTGCTGTTCGTACTTGATCCGGCGGCGCGCGGCCACGGGCTGGGCCGGCGCATGTTCGAGACGCTGATGGACGCGTTCCGCCTGGCCGGCGTACGCGACTACTTCCTGTTCACGGACACCACATGCGATGTCGGGTTCTATGTGCATCGCGGCCTGACGCAGGTGTGCGAGCAGTCACTGCCCGCATCCGTGCCGGGAGAAAACCCGTCTTCGTTCTACTTGTATGAGGGGTCGGTGCCCGAGCCGGCGTGATGTGCCCGCCGTCGGGCAAACACTGGTAGGCTTGAGCACAAGTTGGTATGCCGGCATACCGTCCACAGGCCGGCGACGAAGGGGCTGACATGGCAATCAGTGCGAAGGAACTACCACTCGGGAAAGTGTTCACCCCGGATTTCCGGTTCACGATCCCCTCATTCCAGCGGGCCTACATCTGGAAGACCGAGAACATCCTGCAACTGGTAAGCGACTTGGATGACGCCTGCAAGTCGCCCGGTACCCCGTATTTCCTCGGCTCGCTAATTCTGGTGCGCGAGGGCGATAACCGTTACGACGTAATCGACGGGCAGCAGCGGCTGGTATCCCTGTCGATCATCATCGCCGTGTTGCGCGATCTGGAGCGCGACCCGGACCTCATGCGCCAACTCGATGCCCTGCTGGTGGAGCCCGGCGACAAGCTGCGCGGCATCGTCACCGAGCCTCGCCTCACGTTGCGCGAGCGCGACGCAGCGTTCTTCCGCGAACACGTGCAGGAAGACAATCTCGAATCCGTGTTCGATATGAACGACGATGATCTGGCGACCGCAGCGCAACGCAATATCGTAGCCAACATCCGTAAGACGTACGACGAGATTTCCAATTGGTCGGATGCCGAACGCCAGCAATTCGCGCAGTATCTGGTCAACGAGGTGACGCTGGTCATCGTGACCACCGACGATCTCGACGGCGCGCATCGCATCTTCGACGTGATGAACATGCGCGGCCTGCCGCTCACCCCGTCCGACGTGTTCAAGGCGCGCGCTACGGCCGGCCTGTCGACCGCCGAACTTGACGTATACGCCGCCCGTTGGGATGACATCATTGACCCGATTGGCGACGATCCGCATGACTGTGAGGAATTCTTCGCCTATCTGCATCTCGTGCTCACGCACAAGTCGGCCACCAACAAGCTCATCGAGGATTTCCTGGCCGACGTGCTGCAACCGTACATCGACAAAGGCACGGTGCCCACGTTCATCAACCATGTGCTGGCACCCTACGCGATGGCGTGGCGGATCATCGCACGCCCCAGCGATACCGTACTGCCCGCCGGGGTGCGTAGCCGGCTTGAGGGATTGGATGATTACCGCAGCCACGAATGGAAGCCCGTGGCCATGTGGGCGTTGGTCAATTCGTATCGCGGGCTGGGCGACGCCGATTTGTCGCCGTTTGTGGTTCGTGCCTCGCGTATCGCCAGAACCACGGCCACGCTGGAATCGTTGGGTGCCCATGACGAGCGTCGGCTGCTGGAAATTCTGACCGCATTGGAACAGGTGACCGGCATCCGCACGCTGAATCGCACTGGAGCGTTGGAGCGGCGCGGTTATGCGAACGCCGCCATCCGTGATCTTGACAAGGGCTATCTGGTCCAGCGCGTGAACGGGTTGCATGTCTCGGACGGCGACCGTGAAGGCGCATTGGTCCGTTTGCATGGCGAGATGCAGGGTGACGGCGATTTGGTCCGTCTGCTGCTGATTCGCGCCAACGAGCAGAAGGCCGGCATGCAGTTGGATCGACCACGCCGGTTCAGTGCGCTGCCGATTATGCCGTTGGATATCGAACGGTCGAAATCGTTTGCGGACTGTCCGCAGGATCAGCATGATTTCTGGATGTACCGACTCGGCAATATGGCGCTGGTGCAGGGCCCTGAGGATCAGTTGGACAGGTTGAGTGAATATCCGGCACGTCGCGACCGCATGCTGTTGCGCGCGGATTCACGTCGTTTCCCGCTGACCAATCAGTTGAAGGATTTCGCTGACTGCACACCTGCCCTGCTGGAAGCGCGGCAGGAAGAGGCGGTCCGACTCATCGTGGAATACTGGGGCATCCGGTATGACAAGGACGCCCGCGATCTGACCAAGCAGAATGTCGATGAGTTGTCGAAGACCTCTCCACGGCCGTCTCATAGTTCGCGGCGCGTCACGATCCGGCAAGTGATTGACGCGGGTCTGCTGGTGCCGGGCGAGCGTCTGGTGTGGGAGCGGCCGCGCAAGGGCGAGCGCTGGTTCGCCACGGTCACCGAAAACGGTCGTCTCCGTCTGGATGAAGGCTCCGAATATCCGACTCCGACCGCCGCGGCCCGTGCCGCCGCCGGAGGACGTCGCGGCGGTGGTCTGGACGTGTGGAAGCGCACGCGCAACGGTCAGAAGCTCAGCGACATCTGGAAGCAGTTCCGTCTGCAGGCGCAGTAGCCGGCACATCATTGGTGGCTCCCCTCCGTGAGGGGAGCCACACGCTTGTCTATGCCAGCGCCGCCACGATTTCAGCCGGTGTTTTGCAATATTCGGGAAAATGCTTAGCTAGTTTTTGTCATACGTCACCACATAGGTGGCCCCGGATCGTTGTGCGGCGGCGATAATAAGGTCATCCTCGAAATCGTTATGCGCGTGCCGCAACGACTGCGCCAATTCACATTCCTCCGCGCCAATCGGCACGATTGTCATGAGCTCCTTGAGTTTGCTGATTCCCGACCATGCCACCTCCGGCAATATCAGCTTGGCGGTGGTCGCAACGACCATGGATTCGTCATTCATGAATCGTTCTTTGAATCGTTCCGGGGTGATGTAGAATACGTCCTTCAGTGACAGTGACGCACAGGACAGCTTTACCTCCCGCTCAACGCATCGCTCGAACAGTTTCATGACATCCTTGATGAACCGCGGCGTACAGAGCATGTAATAGATAAGGATATTGGTGTCGCACAAGATCGACACCTGCTTTGACTGCCTCATGACAGACTCCGCTCCTTCTCCAAATAACGCGCATAGTCCGACTGACGCCTGTATTCCTTCAGCCGTTCGTCAGCTATCTCATCGCGGAACTGCTTGTAGGTAAGGCCTTCCATGAGGTCGGTGTCTTCTGAGATCAGTCCGGCCTTGACCAGTTCCTTGTGCACGTATCCGGCACCTTCTCGAATCAGTTTCAGCTTGCGCTGCTTTTCCTTCTCGCGGGCCTGCTCTTCGGCGGTCGTTTCCAATGCCGGCACTTCCTTGCGGTCGGCGATGTACAACCACAGCGACCGGATTACGTCGCTCACCGATACGCCTTTGCCCTTGAGGACTTCTTCGACCTCGTTCTTCAGTTTCGCATCAATGCGAACGTTCATTTGGACCATGGTCATGGCAACCTCCATTCCAAAAATGCTATACAGTATAGCATACTGGCGTGCATGGAAAAGGCCGGTATCCGTTGGTGGATACCGGCCTTGCTCCCCTCAGCCGGCTTCGCTGACAACTCCCCTCAGTGAGGGGAGCCAAAGTGGTTACTTCATGAGGTTGCGCAGCACGTACTGGAGGATGCCGCCGTTACGGTAGTAGTCGGCCTCACCGGGCGTGTCGATGCGGACCACCGCGTCGAACTCGGTCTTGGAGCCGTCCTCGTGGGTGGCGGTGACGTGGACCGTCTTGGGGGTCACGCTCTCGTTGAGCTTCTCGACGCCGGCGATATCGTAGGTCTCGGTGCCGTTGAGGCCCAGAGACTCATAGGATTCGCCTGCCGGGAACTGCAGTGGCAGCACGCCCATGCCGATCAGGTTGGAGCGGTGGATGCGCTCGAAGCTTTCGGTGATCACGGCCTTGACGCCGAGCATCACCGTGCCCTTGGCAGCCCAGTCGCGCGAGGAGCCGGTGCCGTATTCCTTGCCGGCGAGCACCACGAGCGGCACCTTGTTGTCGATGTAGTCGCAGGAGGCTTCGAAGATCGTGGTCGGCTTCTTGGCGAGGAAGTCGTAGGTGAAGCCGCCGGGCGTCACCTCTTCGCCTACGGAGGCGAGCAGCTGGTTGCGCAGGCGGATGTTGCCGAACGTACCACGCACCATGATCTCGTGGTTGCCTCGGCGAGAACCGTAGGAGTTGAAGTTCTTCGGCTCCACGCCGCGCTCGGTCAGGTACTTGCCGGCCGGGCTGGAGGCCTTGAACGCGCCTGCCGGGGAGATGTGGTCGGTGGTGACCGAGTCGCCCAGGAGGGCCAGCACGCGGGCGCCATGGATGTCGGCGACCGAGTCCGGCGTGGCCTTCATGCCGTCGAAGAAGGTCTGCTTGCGCACGTAGGTGGACTTGTCGTTCCACGCGAACAGCTCGCCTTCCGGCACGTCGAGGCCCTTCCAGCGGTGGTCGCCGTCGAACACGGAGGCGTAGTCCTTGAGGAACATCTCGCGGCTCACGGTGCCGTCGACCACGGCGGCCACCTCGGAGTTGGTGGGCCAGATATCCTTCAAGTACACGTCATTGCCGTCCGCGTCGGTGCCGAGCGGTTGGGTTTCGAAGTCGAAGTCCATCGTGCCGGCGAGCGCGTAGGCGATGACCAGCGGCGGGGAGGCCAGGTAGTTCATCTTGACGTCTGGGCTGATGCGGCCTTCGAAGTTGCGGTTGCCGGAGAGCACGGCGGTGACGGTCAGGTCGTTGGCGTTGATCGCCTCGGAGATCTCGGGCAGCAGCGGGCCGGAGTTGCCGATGCAGGTGGCGCAGCCGAAGCCGACGGGCTGGTAGCCGAGTGCATCGAGGTCGTCCTGCAGACCGGCGGCCTTCAGATAGTCGGCCACGACCTGCGAGCCGGGGGCCAGCGAGGTCTTGACCCAAGGCTTGGGCTTAAGGCCCTTGGCATGTGCGTTGCGGGCGATCAGGCCGGCGGCGATCATCACGGACGGGTTGGAAGTGTTGGTGCATGAGGTGATCGAGGCGATGGCCACGTCGCCGTTTTCGATGTCGAAATCACCGCGGAAGTCGGTGGACACGGCCACCGGATCCTTGACGGTTTTCTCGGTCTCGTAGGCGGGAGCGGTCTTCTCGAACATCTCCTTGGCTTCGGAGAGCAGAATGCGGTCCTGCGGGCGCTTCGGGCCAGCGATGGACGGCACCACGGTGCCGAGGTCGAGTTCCTCGTATTCGGAGTACTGCGGTTCCACGTAATCCGGGTCGGAGGCGTCGCCCCACAGCTTGTTGGCCTTGGCGTAGGCTTCGACCAACGCGACCTGTTCTTCGGAGCGGCCGGTCAGGCGCAGGTAGTCGAGCGTGACGTTGTCAATCGGGAAGATGCCGCAGGTGGAGCCGAACTCGGGGCCCATGTTGCCGATGGTGGCGCGGTTGGCCAGCGGCACGGAGGCGATGCCTTCGCCGTAGAATTCCACGAACTTGCCGACCACACCGTGCTTGCGGAGCATGTCGGTGATGGTCAGGACCACATCGGTGGCGGTAACGCCCTCCGGGATGGAGCCGGTGAGCTTGAAGCCGACCACGCGCGGCACGAGCATGGAGATCGGCTGGCCGAGCATGGCGGCCTCGGCTTCAATGCCGCCGACGCCCCAACCGAGCACGCCCAAGCCGTTCTCGGTGGTGGTGTGCGAGTCGGTGCCCACGCAGGAGTCGAGGTAGGCGAGCGTGTTGCCGTTGGCCTCGGCCTTGCTCATGACCACCTTGGCCAAGTATTCGATGTTGACCTGGTGGATAATGCCGGTTCCCGGCGGCACCACGCGGAAGTTCTTGAATGCCTGCTGACCCCAGCGCAGGAACTGGTAGCGTTCACCGTTGCGCTGGTATTCGATGTCCATGTTCTGCTGGACCGCGTCGGCGATGCCGTACTTGTCGATCTGCACAGAGTGGTCGATGACCATATCGGACTGGACCTGCGGGTTGATGACCTCCGGGTCGCCGCCGAGGTCCTTGACCGCGTCACGCATGGTGGCGAGGTCCACGATGCAGGGCACGCCGGTGAAGTCCTGCATGATCACGCGGGACGGCGTGAACTGGATCTCGTGGCTGGGTTCGGCGTTCGGATCCCAGTCGAGCAGTGTCTTGACGTGCTCATCGGTGATGTTGGCACCGTCGATGTTGCGAACCAAATTCTCGACCAGTACCTTCAGCGAGTACGGCAGATGATCGATGCCGTCAAGATTGGCGATGTTGTAGTAATCGAAGTCCTTGCCGGCTGCCTTCAAGGTCGCCAGCTGGTCGTCGCGTAAGGACATGCTTCCTCCGAAATCATGAATCGGCTTATGATGCCGTTGATTATCCGCTACAAATGGTACGGATACGTTACTTTGGCTCTGGCGTGTCGGCTTGAAGTGTGAGACAATTCGCCGCTATTAGATATTGAAACCGTGCTGGCGCAGTAGATTGCCGAATATTCTGCCGACCAGCGGAGCCAGCCATAGACAGATCACGAAAATCATGGCCGCGCCGCCCAACGCAATCAGCGTGGCCACCAACGTAGTGCCGGTAGGCAGAATCAGCGCGAAGAAGTTCGCCACGAACGGGATGAACGCGCCGATGATGCCGGCCGCCGCGAACCCCGCGACCAGCGCACCTCGCCAGCTGTTGAGTGGCCGTGCCACGCGGGCCAGCACAAACACGCCCATCAAAAACAGAATAATGGCACTGGTGGCGCGCAAAGCCGACAGATCGGCGTCATTGTTCACCACATCCCAGCCCATGACGTTCGGCAGGGTCCATGAAGCCAGCAACACCGACAGCGCGGTGGCGATGCCGCCCGGCAGCGCGAACGTGACCACGCGCTTGAGGAATCCCGGAATATAGCGGCGCGTGTTCGGCGCGAGCGCCAGAATGAACGCGGGCATGCCGATGGTGAGAGCGCCGATATAGTGATATGACGCGGCAGGTATGGGTATGGGATTTGCGTCAGCACTACGCCGAGCGAGATCAGCGCGGAGTACACGGTTTTGACGAGGAACAGGCTGGCCACGCGCTCCATATTGGCCATGACCTGACGGCCTCGCGCCACGACGTCCGGCAGGTGCGAGAACTTCGAATCCACCAGCACCACCTGGGCCACGGCCTTGGTGGCGGGTGCCGCATTGCCCATGGCGATGCCGAGGTCCGCCTCCTTGATGGCGAGCGCGTCGTTGACGCCGTCGCCGGTCATGGCCGCCACGTGGTTCTGCGTGTGCAGCGCTTGCACTATGGCCTTCTTCTGGTCGGGCAGCACGCGGCCGAGCACATCGACGTTTTCGAGCACGCAGGCCAGTTCGTTCACGTCCTCGGGCAGTTCGCGCGCGTCCATCGCCACCGGCTCATGGTCGCCGGTGAGTTTCACTCTGCGGGCGATGGCACCCACGGTCACTGGATTGTCGCCGGAAATCACACGACAGCGCACGCCCTGCTCACGGAACCAAGCGAGCGTCCGCTCGGCGTCCTCGCGAATCTTCTCAGAGCACAACACCAACGCCACCGGCTCAGCCTGCACATCCAGTTGCGGGTCGTCCGAGACATTGGCTCCCTCAACTGCTCCCCTCAGTCGCTTTTGGCGACAGCTCCCCTCGGAGAGGGGAGCCAGCTCGCTCTTCTCGGCTCCCCTCTCCGAGGGGAGCTGTCCGCGAAGCGGACCGAGGGGAGCTGTAGACCGCGCAACCAGCAACACACGGTTGCCGTCATTGGCATACTCGTTAACCTGCTGCAACACCGACGAATAGTCACCCTCAAGCGCAGAAATAATCACCTCCGGCGCACCCATATACCAGGTCTCGCCGGATTTACGCACCGCACTCCATTTGCGCGCTGAAGAGAACGGGACACGAGACTCAACCGCGCCTGCCCCATAGCCTTGGGCCTTGAGCCCGGCGAGTACGGCTTGGCCGGTGCCGTTGGGCTGCTCTTCGTTGCAGCAGTCGTAGAGGGCCTGCGTGGCTGCCTGTTCCGCAGCCGCATTGGCGGAGCCGAGCATCACGAGCTGGTTGAAGGCGATGCCGCCATCGGTGATCGTACCGGTTTTATCGAGGTTCAGCGCGTCCACGCGAGCCAGTGTCTCCACGGATTCGAGCTCCTGCACCAGCGTATTGTGACGGGCGAGACGCATGGCGGCCACCGCGAAGTTCAGCGAAGTCAGCAGCACCAAGCCTTCGGGAATCATGCCCACCACGCCGGCGACCGCGGAGACCACGGCTTGCCGCCATTCGCCGGTGGAGAGTGCCATGCCCCAACCGCCGACCGTATGAATCTGCGAAAGAATCAGCAGAATGCACAGTGGCACCACGAGGAAGGTCATGAATTTCAGAATCGTGTTGATGCCCTTGTTCAGGTCGGACACGGTTTTCTTGTATACCTTGGCCTGCGCGGTAAGCGTGGCGGCGTAGGAATGGCTGCCGACCGCATTGACCTTGACCAATGCCATGCCGGAGACCGCGGTGGCGCCGGAATACACCTGCTCCCCCACCTTGTGGCGCACGGTACGCGATTCGCCGGTGAGCATGGACTCGTCAAGCTCCAGTCCCCAGGTCTGGATGATCTGCCCGTCGGCCGGCACCTGTTCGCCGGCACGAATCCATAACAAGTCGTCAAGCACGATTTCGTTATGAGATACCTCGATATCCTCGCCATCGCGACGCACGAGGAATTCGGAGGCCACAAGGATGGAAAGCTTATCCAACGTGCGCTTGGCCCTGAGTTCGGTGCCGATGCCGATGCCCGTGTTGATGATGATGACGAAACCGAACACCGCGTCCCTCCAGGAACCGGTGATCAGCACCAGTACCATCGCGGCGAAGATGATGCCGTTGAACAGCGTGAATACGTTGGCTCGCACGATGTCTTGGACCGAACGCGAGGTGGAGGTTTTCACCGCATTCGATTGGCCACTTTCGATACGTTGCACCACTTCTTTGGGGGTAAGACCAGTTGCTCCGATCTCAGGCATTTCCACGGCTGTTGTTGCACTCATATTCTCCAGCCTACCGTGTCTTGTTTCGCAATCCACTAAGGCTCAGGGATGATTCAGGGTGCTTTCTCAGCTTCAAGGGCCTGATTCAGCTCAGGAAACGGTGACTTTGATCTCGCGTTCGTGGGGTTCGTCGCACGTGATGGTGAGCACGGCGTCAGTAATAGTCATTGGCTTGGTATTGGCAGTGTCGCCAGAATCGGCACTGTTGGTGTCGAGGTGAAGGATGACGGCGTACAGCAGTTCATCTTCGGGCGCATGCTTTGGATCAATGAGAGCGACTGGAATACCGGCTTCACGCGCATTGGTCAACGTCTGGTTCCAGCTCTCCCGGTTGGCGTCGGTAACGTCGATGCCGCTGATAATCACGATTTTGACCGCGCGAGCCACGAAATCGGCAACACCCTGCTGTGCGGTGGTCGCATTCTTGTCGACGCCAGTATGAGCATCCGTACTATCGGCACTGTTTTCGTTGGTATTGCCAGTGTCAGAAGATTCGGTTTCACCGGATACACCATCAGTTGCGTTTGCCGAGCTTGCGGATGTTTCGAGCGATGCGTAGTACACATTGAGTTTGTCATCAGACAGCGCATTGATGGCGGACTTGTCTGCGGCGGTGTCAGTCGACCCCACGAAGCCGACTGTGACATCCGTGGGATGCGTGGAATCGTGGGCGACTTCCGGCATGCTGTCTTGGGTATCGCCGACCGCCCTACCGGTCGGCGTGCAGGCGGCCAGGGACAACACAGCCGCCATGCAGGCCAGCAATCCGAGAATTCGTCGTGTCATATGCTCACCTGTCAGCGGGTAAACAGTGCCACCGTCTCATCCGTATTTCCTGTAACCCGAAATATTCGTTGCCGACCTGCTTATCCGGTGCTTTAAAGGTTCCGTCCTCTTGTCTGTTCACTTCCAGCGTCCTCTTATCGCCGTATATCATCGGCAACTTGAAGCGAATCCTGCTGACGATACCCTCGCTATGCTTCCAGTCGGCATCTGGCACAATCACTATCGTGTCGATGAGCTCCGTGTAAAGTGCCTTTCTCGTTGCCTTATCCACCTTGCCAATCGTCTTTCCGAACTCCGTAAGGAACAGCTTCACCTCTTCCACGGTTGCCTCGCCTTCGCGTGCGCCGTCAAGACGCTTCTGCGCCTCATCAAGCTTTCGCTCGGCATCGTCGATTTGCTCATAGAGCTTGTCCTGCCTATCCTGCAAGTTCCTGTACTTGCGCTCATAGGCTGGCTCCGTGCCGTCCATAGCATCCATCGTCGCAGACAATGACCTGATGGCTGTGTCGAGCTTCGCCACCTGCTTCTCCCAGACGGCAATCTCATCGTTTATGGCATCGGTGTCCTGCATCTCGTTGAGCATATACGTCAGCATTTCGGCTATGAGCTTGTCGTCGAGACAAACACCTATGACATCATCAATCTCCTTATCGATAAGCTCCTGCCTGTACTGCTTCGCGAACGTGCAATCCGGCCCGAACGCCTTCTTGCTGTACTTGCAGCTGTAAGCGTGGGTCTCCTTTGCCGAGGCTCCCGTCCTTCTTGACCTTGCCCCCCGTGTTGGTCGCTATCATCTTGCGGCCGCAGACTGGGCACCCGAGCAGCCCCGCGAGCAGGTTCACGTGGTCGGTACGCTTGCGCGGGAACGGCGTGGACTCCGCCTCGCGTCGCTTCTGCGCCTCCTCGAACAGCTCGGACGACACTATCGCCTCGTGCTGTTTCTCGCTTATCTGCCAGTCTTCTCTGTCTTGCCTTACGGGGTGAAACTCGTTGTTTTCGCCCTCGACCTGCTCCATGCGTCGCTGCCATAGGCAATCTTGCCTGCATAGACGGGGTTGTCGAGGATGTTCTTGAGCGTCTCCGGGTTAAAGAACACATACTTTCCGTTGCCTCTCGGCTCCTTCTTGTATCCGTGCTCGTTAAGCCACACGGCTATCTTATGTATGCCGTCCGGGGTGTGGACATATCGGTCGAAGATGATTCTCACGACCTCCGCTTCGTCCTCTTGTATAACAAGCTTCCCACTGTCGAGACGGTACCCGAACGGAGCCTGAGCACCGTTCCACAGTCCATTGCGTGCCTTCTGATATCTTCCGGCAGTCGTGTTCTCGCGGATGTTGTCTCGCTCCAAATCGGCAAAGATAGACGCGAACGAGAACATCGTCTCGCCCATTTTGGTTGTGCTGTCGATGCCCTCCTTTATCACGTAAAGGCTCACGTTATAGCTCTTGAGCTTCTGTAATGTCGTAAGAGCATTGGCGGCATTTCTGGCGAAACGGCTCATGTTGTAGACAACGACGTAGTCAATGTCCCTGTTCTTCGCAATATCCGAGAGCATCTGTTGGAACTGCGGTCTGCCCTCGATATTTTTGCCTGATGCCCCCTTCTCTTCCTGATAAATATGGACGAGCGTCATATGCTTGCTCTCGACATAGTTCTTAATCTCATACCCCTGATTTTCGAGGGAATAGCCCAGCTCTGCCTGCATGTCAGTCGAAACGCGGATGTAGCCGACCGCCCTCAGCACCCTCTTCGGCGCCGCCTTTCTTCTTGGCACTTATGAACTCGCCCCCTTAAACCAAAGAGGCAGACAAGCCAATGAGAGGCCGGTCTGCCCTACGTGTAGACATTCGCTTAAGCGTGTTTTCTTCTATAGACGCCCAGACCCACGAGAGTCAAGCCGGCAAGGAGCGTCAGCACCCCTGAAACAGCAAGTCCCGTGACGTCATCACCTGTCTGCGGGAGTTTCTCAACCCTCGTAGCATGCTTACCCGATACATTAGCACGCCCTCGCGTTGCTGGCGATGCATGCCCCGCATCCGATGGCTTGTCCTTGACAGTCACCGTCGCCTTTGCACTCACCGTTGCACCTTGCGAGTCTTTGACTTCGAAGGTGACACTATAAGTGCCTGCAACATTTATTGAACCCGCCATTATCAACGACGGTCACCTCGTCCGTAAGGTCGCCGTCCTCTTTGTCAACCGCTTTGACGACAAGGCCCTTCAAATCGAAGTCATCGCCAGCAGTAATGACAGCGTCCTTTACCTCAAGGGTCGGGTTATCGTTGACGACATGGACCTTCATCGTCCTGGATACCTTCGTGCGATCCTGCAGGGTGTAGTGGTAGACGACGGTATATTCCCCAGCATGAGCCATGTTCACGTCTGAAGTGACGTTCAGGTCCGCATAGCCAATGGTCGCGCCGGTGATGGGGTCCTTGCCGCCGAGATAATAGCTCGCCGCGTCGAAGGAATCGTTGACGTGGAGAGTCACTTCCTTCTCAGCGCTGATGACCCTGTGCATGGACACGTAGAAAGCCTGCCCATTAGCGGGAGAAGTCGCATCGCCATCCTCGTCGACGAACATCGCAGTGGCGTTGTGGTTGTAGCGTAGGACGGGCATCACACGCGTGCTGTCGACCTGCGTCACGTACCCGAGCGAGTTTACCCTCGCGTTGATTGGGTCGGTCTTGATGGCATAGTAGCTCGTCGTATCGTTTGTCACCTTGTCCGTAGCGTACCTGTCGACGGTGTCTACTGTGAGCTGGTGCCAGATGGAGAACTTGATGAAGTCCTCGGATGCCTGGGGCATCGCGTCCTGCAGCTCGGGGTCGCTGATAACCTCGTACTTTCCATTGCCCTTGGCGATTGTGCCTAAGACCTTGTCAGTCATGAAGTCGCTGACCTGCTTGTTCCCGCGGACACCAACGAGGTTGAGGGTGATGAACTTATATGGACGAGCCGAGTAGTCTCTTACTTGCAGATTCGTGTAGGTATCCCACGTGGGGTTGCTCTCCACGTACTTGAGCGGAACCCTGAGCTCAGCGGATGTTCCCGCCGGGAGCTGCCCCTGTACGTGAACCTCCTTCAGTGTGCTCCAATCTGGCGACGCCGTGCCGTTGAGCACGTCTTGACGTGCCACATTCGTGCCATCGGTGAAGTAGTAGCGGATTGGCAGAGAGGCATCCACGCTCGTGCCAAGCAGGTCGCCGGAGATACGGGTGGTGTCGACCTTCAGCTCATTGTGCTTCTTCGTTCCGTCCAACACGTTGGCCATGTAGATGTATAGGCTCACGTTCTTCTGCGTGTTGTCCGTGTTCTTCAGGCTGACGTGATACACCATGTCATTCGCCCTGTCGATGTCGAAGATGTCAGCTCCATTGGCTGCAGAACTTGAAAGCATGTCGCCCGTGTCCACGCCCGCGTACATGTTCGTGCTGCCGTTCGAGGAGCGGTCGCCGTTCGAGGTCACGTAGTTGCAGAACTCATAGCCGTTGTTCGTCGTAACCTCGGTGCCGTTCGTGCGCACCTCGTTAGGGTAGATTGTCTTTAATGACTCTGCTGCATAAGCCGTTGATGCAAGTCCGGTGCTCATGCAAAGCGTTAGGACTGTGGCTAGTAACACTCTAATTTTCTTCACTTACATTCCTTTCTTCATCATTGTAAACGATAAATGAGCGCTTGACAACAGAAGACGACCCTGAGACCGTGTTTGCTGTTCTGATGGAGGAGTGGGGATAGTTAGAGGCTTCTAGGCAGAATGGGTGGTGCCTTAAACCATTGCCGTTTTGCGAAGGAACCTCCGATGTCCAAGAGTACCAATGTCAGTGTTTCCATGAGCCCGTCGTGCGCGAGGGCGTGGCGCAGGCTGGAGCGGTCGTTCACAGGCGACGACGAGATCTTCCGATCGCGCGACCATGCGCTGAAGGTGGCCGGCCGGGACTCGAAGCGGCTGCCGGCGACCGCGGGGACGGTCGAGTTCCGCGTGCGCCGCTACCGGAGGCCGGACGGAAGCCCCCGCTACCTGCTGTTCGAGGACACGGGCATCTGCATGCCCAGGGAGAAGGCGAGCCGCGGGCTGAAGGCGTTCGTCGCGTCGATGGCGTGCGAGCAGGCCTACCGTCCGGCGGCCGCGCACGCGGCCGTGTTCTCCCGCGAGCCGGTCAGCCCGGCAGCGGTCAAGGACGCGATCGAGTCATGCGCCGCGCCGCTCACCGCACTGGCGGAGGACGCCAGCCTCAGACGGCTCAACGGCGAAATCGTCGGCACCGAGAGCACCCCGACGCTGTTCATGGAGGCGGACGGCGTGTACTGCCGTCTGCAGCGCACCAAAGCGATGAAACAGGCGAACGCGCCCAAGTGGGCCCAGGTGCGGGACGCGAAGGCCTACGAGGGCAAGGACCCCGACAACGCCAACCGGTGCCGCAACCCGCTCGTGTACGCGGCCGTCGAGGACGGCGTCACGTTCGCGGACCGGCTTGGATTGGCTACAATGTATTGGACTGGTTCATGCGGGACATGACAACGGAGGAGTTGATCATCATGGCCGATCCGAATCGTCCCCGTCATTACGAGGAGGAGTTCAAGAGGCAGATCGTGCAGCTGTACGAGAACGGCAAGCCGTCGTCGCAGATCAGGGCGGAGTACGGCATCCCGCGTTCCACGCTGCAGCGTTGGGTGCAGGGCATCCGCAACAGCGGCTCGACCAGGGCCGTCGACAACCGGACGCCCGAGCAGAACGAGCTGATCGAATTGCGGAAACGCAACAGGCAGCTGGAGATGGAGGTCGACGTTTCAGAACAAGCGGCGCCGGTATCCGCGCGAAGGTAGAGGTCATACGGTCCGACGCCGGCCGCTGCCCGATATCGGCGCAGTGCAGGATCCTGGGCGTTGCCAAGTCGACCTACCACTGGATGCTCGAACACCCCGAGGCCGAACGCGCCGACCCTTACGAGAAGGATGTGGGGCGCGTGTGGAGGGACGGCGGCAAGGTGTACGGGGCCAGGAGGATCAAGCACGCCCTGGGGCACGAGGGCGTGACGCTGTCCCGCCGCCGCATCAACCGGATCATGAAGGGGAACGGCATGGCCGGCTCCTATTCCAAGGCCGCCTATAGGCCACGCCCGGCCAGGCCGAACGACGACCCGGCTCCCAACATCCTCGCCCGCGAGTTCAATGGCTATGCGCCGCGCACCCATCTGGCCTCCGACCTGACCTACGTGAGGGTCGGCAGTTCGTGGGCGTACGTCTGCCTGCCCGGCGACCTGGCCAACCGGCAGATCGCCGGCCATTCGGTCGGCGTCAGGCACGACGCCGATCTCGTGCTGGCCGCGTTCGCCGCGCTGCGCTTCCCGCTGGATGAGATCGAGGTGTTCCACACGGACCGCGGCGGCGGGTTCACCGGGGAACGCATCGAACGCATGCTCGACGTGTTCGGCATCACACGTTCCCTTTCCGGACCCGGCAACCCATACGACAACGCGGTGGTCGAATCCACCAACCGGCTCGTCAAGAAGGAACTCATCCACAGGAACGTCTACACGAACGTGGAGCAACTACGCTCGGACGTCAACCGGTACGTGTGGTGGTACAACCACCAACGGCTCCACTCGACCCTCGGGTACCTGAGCCCCGTGGAGTTCACACAACAAGGAAAAACCCTCTAGAAACAGTCCAACACACCGTTGCCAATCCACACAGCCGCTGTGTCAGACCTGAAGCCCAACACCATCAAGGGAATCGGCGAAAAACAGGGGTTGTTTTCCGAGACCTTGACACAGGGCGCTGTGTCAAGGATTTTCAACGCTATCAAGGCGTCTGGGTTCATGACACAGCTGACACAGCATTTTTCCAAATCCCTATAGGAAAAAAATTACTAAGCACAGGTAAGAGAGGTGTATATATATAAAATTTCCTATATGAGGTTTATTTTTACTGTGTCAGCTGTGTCATGGACTTGAATCCCTTGACTATCAACAAAATCTCTGACACAGCATCAAAAAACGTTCTGTGCCAACGACCTATGCAAGGTATCGAATCCTCTCATAAATGAGCTGACACTTTGACACAGCCGCTGTGTCAAGAATCACGCATGAACGAAAATCACCCTCGGCCACCCCACCTTTTCCCTGTGCCCAGCTTTTCTTTTTCGTGTGGCGAGCGGCGCGGCAGCGCCGTGAGGCACACGTTCTGCCTTTTCCTTGCTTTTTTGCAAACAAAAAAAGAGCCGAGCAAGCTGTCTGACGGCCTCCTCAGCCCGTACGCCCCTAGAACGCTCTAAAACGCGTTTTAAGCGCTTTTGCGCCCCCTCAAACGCATAAGTTTATCGCTTAACGTCTAAAAACGCCTCTACGAGCTTCCTATAGCGTCATCTTGAAATATCTGAATGCATCCACTATCGCATCGTGCTTTTCCTTCGGGCATTGAGGTCGATTTTTGCAGCCATGCCTCCCTTTTCATAGGAGATCTGCTTCTCAAGCCCTAGTTCGTCTTTCACGGTCGCGATATTCAGCGTCGATACCTTCAGCCCGTACTTGTCAAGCACATACGCCTGAAACTGCTTGTACGTCGGCTTAGGCGGTAGCTGCTTGTCTTTCTTTAGCTCTTTCACATCTATATCAACGTTCACATACCCTGCGACATTTTTTTCGGGTTAGTAAACATACGCACTCAACATGGTGGGTCATCGGGTAGATGTCGAAGGCACGGATGTCTTTGAGCTCGTAGCCTTCGCCGATGAGTGTCGCGGTGTCGCGTGCGAGGCTGGTGGGATCACAGGCGATGTAGACCACGCTGGATGCGCCGGCCGCGGCAATCTGGCGGCAGACCTTGGCACGAGCACCGGCACGCGGCGGATCAAGCACTACGACATTCGGCTTGGCCAGATGCGCCGGCACATGGTCCAGCGTGCGCGAGACATCACCCGCGCGGGCGTCCACGTCGTTCAGGTTCATGGCGCGCAGGTTGCGCTGGGCGTTCTTGACGGCCACACGCGCGCCTTCAACGCTGAGCATGCGGGTGCGTTCACCGGTCATTGTGGCCAACGGCAGGGTGAACAGGCCGGAACCGGAATACAGGTCCCAGATTACGGCGTCCGCCGCTGACTGCAGCTGCCCGTTGACCAGATTGATCACGTGCGTACCGAGGGCGATCGGCGCTTGGCGATGCACTTGCCAGAAACCGTTGGCGTCAACCTGATAGTCGAAGGTCGTGCCGTTGATGGTCACCTGTTCGGTGAGCAGCTGGGAGCCGGCGCGCAGTTCGCCGTCCACAAGTACGGCGTAATTGTCGTCTGCTGCCGCGGTATCGACGATCTCGCCGCGCGGTTCGGGCACGGAAAGACGAATCTGGGAGCCGGGTTCAAAGCCGCCTTCCCACACGTGTTCGCGTTTGGCGACGTCCAGCAGCGTGCACGTGGCAAGCGGCATGGTGTCGATGGCCACGCGGTTGTGTGTGCCGCGCCGGCGCATGGATGGCATGCCGTTGTCGTCGGCAATCATTTCGATGCGGGTACGCCAATTGAGGCCGCCGGCTTCCTTGTCGCCGGGCATGCGCTCGATGGGAACGGCCACGTCGATATGGCCGAGTCGGCTCATCTGTTCGGAGACGGTGATGGCCTTCCACTTGAGCTGGCCGGGCAAAGAGACGTGCACGAGATCCGCGCCGCCCACTCCCCCCGCCCATCGCCAAGGGACCGGCAAGTGGCCATACCGGGGTGACTCGGTCTTCAGACGGCTCGAGAACCTCGACGACTTCGCCGGTCCAGAACCGGTCGTCCCGGTCGTGGGGCTCGTCAAGTTCGACTCGCACGAGTTCGTCGGGCAAGGCGAAGCGGACGAACACCACACGACCGTCGATATGAGCCACACAGCGGCCTGGTCGGCGTATCGTTCGATACGAACTTCAGCTTGCATCATCGTCCTTTCCGGTTGCGCTCGGTTCGAGTCCGGCATCAACAGCGACTTCAGTCTGTGTCTTCTTAGCCGCGACCTTATGCCGGTGCATCGGCGTGGCAATAATGAGGTAACTCGCCCAAATCGCCAATGCCCAGAACGGAATGCCCATGAGCAGGCGGGTCACGCCGAGTGCAGCCACATGGTTGGTCAGATACAGCGGCACCTGCACCACCAGCCGCAGCAGGAACAGACCGACCCAAAGGCCGGTGACAATCATATAGGCGCGTTTCAGGGCCTTGTCGTCCATCCAGTCATGGAACCATGCCTTGAAATGCTCGGTGGGCAGGCTGCGAATGAATTCGACGACCAAACCCAGTCCGGGCACGCGCGCAATCAGCGACACGGCAAGCAACGCGGCATAGCCGGCATTGGTAATGAATCCGAAGATGTAGTAATTGCGGGCCTCATGAGTCTGCCATGCCCAAATCAGGCAGATGCCTACCGCCACCAGACCAGAGACCGCGCCCATTACCGACTGGCGCTGAATCAGTCGCACAATAACCTGCAATACCGCCAACACGGCCGAAACCGCAATGGTGAGATTCAGATTGCTCGTGGCCACGAACAGTACGACAAACACCACGCCGGGCAGCATGGATTCGATGACGCCGCGAGGGCCGCCGATGGCATCGATGGCGGAGAAGTCCTCGCCGTCATTGCCGGCGTCGGCCAGCGCGGATAGACCGGTGCGTTTGTTGTCTGCCAAGTCTCTTCCTATAGATCAGCGAACTTCGGAGAACATCGGGCCACGGGCCAAGGTGGTCTTCACCTCGGTGGTCTGGTCCTGGCTCAACGGGCCCTTCGGCTTGTTGTCCGGAATGTCCTTGAAGTGTTCCTTGCCGTTCTCCTCGCCGGCTTCGGCCGCGGCCTTGGCGGCCTTACGCTCAGCGGGGGCGACCGGCGGATGCATCGGGATCAGATCGCGCGGCGCCAAAGGCTCCTCGCCACGCTCGACGACGATGCCGGCGAAGAACTTGTTCAGCGCCTCGGTCTCCGGGCTGTCCGGATCAATAGCAGCCTTGCCGGAGAAGATGCCACGCAGCATCCAGCGCGGGCCGTCCACACCAACGATGCGCGTGTTCACGGTCTTGCCGCCCTTGACATTGACCGGCAGCTTCAGTTCGGTGCCGAACACACCGTCCACTTCAGAAGCGGCCTTGTTGGCTTCAAGCAGGTCACCGCGAACGTCATCCCACAGTCCTAGGGTCTTGGGTGCGGCAAAGGCTTCGATCTCCAGGCTGGAGGAGCCGAAGGTGATGGTGGAACCAAGCACTTGCTGGGTGGCGCGGTTGGCCTTGATACGCAGCTGGATGCCCTGGAGGAAGGGCAGTAGTAGGCGCCCAGATCCAGATAATCGTCATAATCGGGCACGTCCTCATCGTTGACGTCCCACGGGCCTCGCTCTTCGCCGCGGCCCTGGTATTCGCTGGCCGGCTCGGCGAGCACGGTCTCCGCACTCTCGGCCTTTGCGGCAGCGTTCGCTTCTGCGGCAGCCACCTTGTCTTCATCGACAGGCTCAACGGCCGGCTCGGCTTCCTTCTTGCTCTTCTTCTTGCCGAATCCGAACAGTCCCATAATTCCTCGTTTCATGTAACGGTTGCAACCTTGCTAACACTAGCACTCAGGCTTAGAGAAAGCTGGGTCACACGTCGTATGTGATGGTAAGTGGCGCGTGGTCGGACCAACGCAACTCGTATGTGGGTGCCTTGTCGATCACAAAACCGCGCGCGGTCTCCGCCAGCTCGGGCGTGGCGAACTGGTAGTCGATGCGCCAGCCGACATTGTTGTCGAAAGCGCGCCCGCGCTGGCTCCACCACGTGTACGGACCCCGAATATCACCGGCGAGCGAACGCATCACATCCACAAACTCATATTCATCCAGCCACTTGTCCACGTAGGCGCGCTCCTCGGGCAGGAAGCCGGCGTGCTTTTCGTTGGCCTTAGCGTTCTTGATGTCGAGCGGCGTGTGCGCGATGTTGAAATCACCGCACAATACCGCCTGCTTGCCGCCGTGCGCGGCCTCGTCGCGCAACTCGCCCATGCGAGTGAGCATCGTGTCCAGAAAACGGTACTTCTGTTCCATCTTGGTCGAATCATCGGTGTTGCCGGCGTGCACGTACACGCAGGCCACGGTGATCGTGTATCCCTGCGGCGTCTTGACATCGGTCTCAATCCAACGGCCGGAATCCACATCCTCGCCCAAGCCCGGAAGTCCATAGCGCTTATCGGTCACCTCAAGATCGGTGAGGAGCCCGACTCCGGCACGACCCTTGACACGGCAGACCTCGTTCAGCGAATGCAGGTCAGAGGGTGAGGCGATCTTGCCGGCGGTGGCATACTCGAAACCGAATTCGCCGAAAATCGAATCGACATCCTCTTGCGGGGCGCGTACTTCCTGCATACACCAGACATCCGGAGCATGTTTGCCGGCCCAGTCCTCGATGCCCTTGCGCTTTGCCGCGCGAATGCCGTTGACGTTCGATGTGGTGATGGTGATGGTCATGCAGCCATACTATTTTGGCCTCTCTACCAGTACCGCACTCACGATTACATTGAGGTATAAAAAAAAAATTAGCTCCCTCATCAGAAGGAGCTAATTTAGAATGTCCTATCAGTCCAAACCGAGCTGGAGCTTGCCGCCGGGGATGGCGTCGAGCAGGTCTCGGGTGTACTGCTTCTGCGGGTGGTCGAAGACCTCGTCGGTGGTGGCATGCTCCACGAGCTTGCCGTGCTGCATCACCACAACCTCGTCGGCGATCTGGCGAACCACGGCCAAATCGTGGGTGATGAACAGGTAGCTCAGGCCCTTTTCGGCCTGCAGATCGTTGAGCAGGCGCAACACCTGGTCCTGCACCAGCACGTCCAAAGCGGACACGGCCTCATCGCACACGATGACGTCCGGGTCCAATGCCATGGCTCGTGCGATGGCGATACGCTGGCGCTGGCCACCGGAAAGCTCGTTCGGGTAACGGCCCATTACGGAAGCCGGCATCTCGACCATGTCCAGCAGTTCCTTGACACGGTTGGCACGCCACTTCTTGTCGCCGATCTTGTGGATGCGCAACGGCTCCTCAATGGAACGGAAGATGGAGTACATCGGGTCGAGCGAACCGTAGGGGTTCTGGAACACCGGCTGTACGTGGCGGCGGAAGCCCAGAAGGTCCTTGGCCTTGAACGTGGAGATGTCGCGACCTTCGTAGAACACCTTGCCGGAGGTGGGCTTCAGCAGGTGAAGCACCATGTTCGCCACGGTGGACTTGCCGGAACCGGACTCGCCCACAATGGCCAGTGTGGTGCCACGCTTGACGGAGAAGGACACGTCATCGACGGCCTTGAACATCTCCTTCTTGCGGGGCAGCTTGAATTCCTTGGTCAGGTGGTCGACGGTGATGATGTGCTCGCTCTTTTCGAGCGTGCTTTCGCCGGCGATGTGGTGATCGAGCAGAGCGTCCGCATCCTCACCACGCTCCTTGGCGGAGATGATGCGCTGGGAGGCCAGCGACGGGGCGGCGGCCACGAGTCGCTTGGTGTACGGGTGCTGCGGGTGCTGGAGCACTTCAAGGGACGGGCCAGATTCGACGACCTGGCCCTTGTACATCACAACGATGTGCTGGGCGCGCTCGGCAGCGAGGCCCAGATCGTGGGTGATGAACAGCACGGCGGTGCCCAACGAGTCGGTGAGCATGTGCAGGTGGTCAAGGATGCGCTTCTGCACGGTCACGTCGAGGGCGGAGGTCGGCTCGTCGGCGATTAGCAGGTCAGGGCGGCAGGCCAAGCCGATGGCGATGAGCGCACGTTGGCGCATACCGCCGGAGAACTCGTGCGGGAACTGACGGGCACGGGTAGCGGCGTCGGGCAGACCGGCCTCGGACAGCAGACCCGCGATACGGTCATCCATTGTGGAGCCGGTGACGTACTTCTTAGCCAGATACCAGGCCTGGTCGTCGGCCACGCCGGCCTTGATGAGGTCGTCGGCCACGCGCCAACGGGTTTCGGAGCCCGGAACCCATTCGTTGGTGAAGCGGGCGACGGCCTTGTCGAAGGCCTCGCCGGACACGCCGGCTTCGGTCAAAGCCTTCTTGGCCTCGGCCATCAGCTCGGGCAGTTCCTTGGCGCCGAGGAAGGTCTCGTCGTCGTTGCCCTTGACTTCGACCTCGTCGCCGGCCAGAGCCTTGGCGAGGGCGGAGCGCTTCTCGTGGGCCACGTCCATGTTGTTGGCCTTCAGAGCCTCCTTGACCTGGGTGCCGATACGCCACACCGGGTTGAGGTTGCTCATCGGGTCCTGGGGCACGAGGCCCATCTTGGTGCCGCGCAGCTTGTCGAACTCGCTCTGCTTGGCGCCGGCGATTTCCTCGCCGTCGAGCTTGATGGAGCCGTTGACCACGTGACCGGTGCCGGGCAGCAGGCCCAGCACGGCCATGGCGGAGGTGGACTTGCCGGAACCGGACTCGCCCACGATGGCCACCCACTGGCCAGGGTAGACGGTGAAGTTGGCGTCGCGCACCGCGTGCACCGGCTTGCCGGTGTCGGTGGTGAAGTCGATGGCCAGATTCTTGACCTCGAGCAGCGGACCGTGCTCTTTCTGCATGGCCAGCATCTTGGCGTTGGTGTTGTCAGTCATAATGTTTCTCCACTCCCCCCTCGCTCAGGCCGTACGGCTCTTCGGATCGAGGGCGTCCTTGACGGCGTCGCCCATCATGATGAACGCAAGCACGGTGATGGCCAGTGCGGCGGACGGGTAGAACAGCACCAGTGGATCGGTCTGCAGGTTGGTCTGTGCGCTGGAGATGTCGCCGCCCCAACTCACCGTGGTGGTGGGCAGGCCCACGCCCAGGAAGCTCAGCGTGGCTTCGGCCACGACGTAGGAGGCCAGCGAAGTGGTGGCGATCACGATGATCGGGGCCAAGGAGTTTGGCAGGATGTGACGGAACAGGTTTCTGGCAGGCGTGGAGCCGAGGGCCGTGGAAGCGGTGTTGAATTCGAGGTTCTTCGATTCCAGCACGGCGCTTCGGGCGATACGGCATACACCGACCCAGCCGAAGAGCGTCAGCACCAGCACGATCTTCCAGATGGACTTGGAGGTCTTGAACATCTGAAGCACCACGATGGCGCCAAGCAGCATAGGCAGCGCGAAGAAGATGTCGGTGATACGGCTCAGCACTGCGTCAATCCAGCCGCCGAAGAAGCCGGCGACGGCACCGATCAGGGTACCGACGATCACGACCAGCAGCGTGGAGAGCACGCCGACGGACAGTGAGGTACGGGTGCCGTAGACCACACGGGTGTACACATCGCAGCCTTGCAGGTCGAAGCCGAAGGGGTGACCGGCGGAGGCGGGGCTCAGGGAGTTGCCCAAATCGCAAGCGTTCGGGTCTTGCTTGGTGAACAGGCCCGGTGCGATGGCCACGACAATGATGAAGATGATCAGCAGACCAGAAATGATGAACAGCGGGTTGCGGCGCAGGGTTCGCCATGCGTCGGCCCACATGCTGGTGGCCGGAGCGGATTCGTCGACGGAATCGACGTCCTGCAGCGGGGTCTCCTCGATGGGAGCCACGTAGCGGTCTTGACCAGGCAGGGTTTCCATGAAGTATTCGGTTCCCGGTTCGCCGGTCTCGTTGAGTTCGTTCTCAGTGGTTTCGTTTGCCATTATCGCTCACTCCTCCCGGCTCACGCGTAACGGATACGCGGATCGAGGGCCGCGTACAGCAGGTCGACGACGAGATTGCACACCACGAAGATCAGCATGAGCAACGTGACGATGGACACCACCAGGTTAGCCTCGCCCTTCAGAATGGACTGGTAGGTGAGGAAGCCGATGCCGTGGATGTTGAAGATCTGTTCGGTGATCATGGCACCACCCATCAGGGCGCCGATGTCCTGACCAAGGTAGGTGACGACCGGAATCAGGGAGTTGCGCAACACGTGGCGCAGCATGACCTGACCGTTCGACATACCTTTGGCACGTGCGGTGCGCACGTAATCCTCGGCGATGTTGGAGGAGATTTCGGAGCGAGTCAATCGAATGATGTAGGCCATCGACACCGATCCGAGCACCATGGCCGGCATGAGCAGGTCGATGAAGCCCGGGTCTGCGCCTGCCGTCACCGGCAATATCGCCCACTGAATACCAAAGACATATTGCATGACGAAGCCGGTGACGAAGGTCGGCACAGAAATAAGCAGCAGGGAGACGATCAGGATGACAGTGTCGTACCACTTGCCCTTCTTGAGGCCCGAGATGATGCCGAAGACCACGCCGAAGGTCGCTTCGAACACGAACGCCATCAGGCCGAGCCGGATGGTGACCGGGAAGGCGCGGGCGATTTCGTCGAGAACAGGCTGCCCGGCGAAGGTATCGCCGAAGTTCAGGGTCAGTGCATTCTTCAGGTAGATAAAGTACTGAACGATGAACGGCTGGTCGAGATGGTATTCTGCGCGGATCTGGGCTGCGACGGCCTCATTGACGGGCTTGTCTCCGAACATGGCCTTGACGGGGTCGCCCGGCAGGGCGAAGACAAGGGCATAGACCAGAAGTGTCGTACCGAGAACCACGGGGATCATCTGCAGAATGCGTCGCAGAAGATACTTACCCATACGGTTGCTCCTTATTTCCTAGACCGGCCAGAAAGGGCATGGTACGCCCACGCCGGTCGATAAATACTCCGACATTTTACCGCATGCCCGGACTGTGATATGTAAATTTGCGTTAACGCAAGGTTTGAGATTGGGCAATGCTGGTGGAAATGTCCATGGTTGCGGTCGGATAGTGGATTCTTTAACTTGGTTCCCGCTGGCGGGAGCAAGCACCCTCAACAACAAAAAAAAGGGCGGGGATCTTGCGATCCTCGCCCTTTATTTCCGAACTACCTAACGGTATCCGTTCAGTGAGTCAGACTCACTTCTTGGACATCTCGGCGTAGGTCGGGAGGTTCTGCCAATCGAAGGCGTAGCCGGACTTCACGTTGAGGGAAGCCACACCGGAGGCGTTGGAGTAGTACAGCGGGATGGCCGGAAGGTCGTTGAGGAGGATTTCCTCAGCCTGCTGGTACAGCTTGTTGGCGTCATCAGTGCTGGAAGCGGCAGCAGCCTGCTTGCACAGGTCATCGAAGGCCGGGTTCTTGTAGTCACCATCGTTGGAGCCGTTGCCATCAGCAGCAGCGGTGGAGTACAGCTGCCACAGGTAGTTCTCGGCGGACGGGTAGTCAGGCAGCCAGCCGGTACGGAAGGCGCCCTTCATCTGACGGTTGGTGACCGCGTCACGGAATTCCTGGAAGGTCGGGATCGGGTTGGTGGCCGCGTCGATGCCCAAGTTTCTTGAGCTGGTTCACGATAGCATCGTAGATCGGCTTGGCACCACCATCGGCGTTGTAGGAGAAGGTGAGCTGGCCGTCGTACTTGGAGATGGCGTCAGCCTTGGCCCACAGTTCCTTGGCCTTGGAGGCGTTGAACTTCAGGTTGTCGTTGCCCTTGAGGGAGTCGGAGTAGCCCGGGGTCTTCGGGGAGGTGAACTCGATGGCGGCGGTGGCGTTGCCGTTGAGCACCTTGTCGATGAGCTGGTCACGGTTGATGGCCATGGAGATGGCCTGACGACGCAGCTGGCCTTCCTCGTCGTTCTTGAAGTGGTCAAGGGAGGACGGGATGGTGAAGGTCTGGATGACGGAGCCGGCCTCGGAGTAAGCCTGGACCTTCTTGTCGGTCTTGAAGGTCTTGGTGAAGGCGGCCGGGACGGATTCCATCACGTCGAGGTTGCCAGCCTGGATGTCGCGGTAAGCGGCGGAGTCGTCGGTGTAGACCTTGAAGGTCACACCGTCGTTCTTGGGCTGCTCATTACCCTTGTAGTCAGGGTTCTTGACGAGGGCGATTTCCTTGTTGTGATCCCAGTGGTCCAGCTTGTACGGGCCGTTGGAGACAGGCTTCTCGCCGAAGGCCTTTCGGGTCCTTGTAGAAGGACTCAGGCAGCGGGGCAAAGGCCAGGTAGCCGACCTTAATCGGGAACACGGAGTCGGACTGGTTCAGGTCAACGGTGAAGGTGGTGTCGTCCACGACCTTGAGGCCGGAGAGCTGCTCGTCACCCTTCAGACCATCAGCCTGGAGCTCATCGTAGCCCTTGATAGTGGAGAAGAAGGAGGAGCACTTCTGGGCGTTCTTGGCGTTGGCCACGTAGGACCAGGCCTTGGTGAAGGACTCGGCGGTCACCGGGGTGCCGTCGGTGAACTTCCAGCCGGACTTCAGCTTGATGGTGTACTGGGTGGCGTCATCGTTCGGGGTGATGGACTCGGCCACTTCGTTGGCAGCCTTGCCATCCTTGTCGAAAGAGACCAGACGGGAGAACAGCAGGCCGCCCGGCTTGCCGCCACCGGTCTCGTTGGTGTTGCCCGGGATCAGCGGGTTCTGCGGTTCGGAGTTGTACGCAGTGATGACGTTGGAGCCAGCGGTGTCACCGGAGGCAGCGTTGCTGTTGGAGCCGCCGCAGGCGCTCAGCAGCATGGCCACGGAGCAAGCCATGGCAGCGAAAGCAAGAGCTTTCTTCTTCATATGATTTCTCCTATTCATTAGGTTGCGAAGCGTTTCAGCCCCGCCTCATGCGAACGGGGTCGGATTCCTCATCGTCGGGACGCTTACGCTTCCCGCCACTTCGGACACCCAACCCCGTTGCTGTTACCTGTCATTTTTGCGCACTTGGGAGACAAGCAGCGTATTTTTGTTACACCCATGTAAAATTCAGGGGTTTTTACCGGCTAGGTTCAGTCTTTGCCAAGTTTGTTAACCAATGTCCACATAGTGGTCATGCCCGGGGAAGGCCTGTCCGTAACGGTTCTTGAGCTGCTCGATGGAGACGTGCGTATAACGTTGTGTAGTTTTCAAGGAGGAATGCCCGAGCATCTCCTGCACCTCCCTCAGATCGGCACCGCCGTCCAGCATGTGCGTGGCGGCGGAATGGCGCAACGCATGGGGGCTGATGTCCGGTACGCCGGCCTCTCGGGCCGCTCTGTGTACGATGCCACGGGCTATGCGTTGGTCGATACGGCTGCCTCGTGCGCCGAGGAACAGGGCGTTGGCAGCACGGGACTTGGCTGCATCCGTTGCCGTACGGGCCAGTACAGGCCGCCCTTGTTCAAGCCAAGTCTCCAGCGCACGCTGGGCGGGTAGTCCGAACGGTACCACGCGTTGCTTGTTGCCTTTGCCGGTGACTTTGATGGTGCGATTGGAGAAGTCGACGTCAACGATATCCATCGACACCAGTTCGGCGACACGGATGCCAGTGGCATACAGTAGTTCGAGAATCGCGGCGTTGCGCTGCGATTCGGCGACGACTCGGGCGCTGTCGCGCTTGTCTGCACGGGCGGGTGCCTCGTTGCGGTTTACGGTGTTGGCTGACTTATCAGCTGTCTTGCCGCTACCACTGTCGGACGCGGCTGCCGCTCCCCCATCGCCCTTGTACTGGTTTGTTGCAACAACATGTTCGGCGACATCCAATAACTGCTCGGCCTGGGATTCGGTGAGCACCGCGGGCAGCGTGCTGGGAATCGAGGGAGTCATCAGTGTGGCGGCCGGGTCGGTGTTGGTCACCCCATGCTCATAGGCCCACGCGAAGAACCCGCGCACGGCCACGGTTTTGCGGGCCATGCTGCTGCGGGCGTGATCGCGCGATTCCACCGCCATCCAGCTGCGCAGATCATCCAGCGTGATCTCGTTCAGATCGGTCACGCCGCGCAGCTCGAATAGGTGCAGGCATGCCGTGAGATCCGCGCGATACGCTTTGAGCGTATTCGCTGACAGGCCGCGGTTGGACTTCAGATAGGAGACGAAGGAGTCGATATCGCCGTCGAACTGCGTAGATGACACTCTCGTTCTCCTCCGAATCCTTTATAGCCTTGGGCTACGGCCGAGGTGGCGTGTTGCGCCGCTCCGGCACGGGTTTCAATGTGGCAATCTGTTCCTGATGGATGGTCACGTTCTGGGCCGGGCGCGAACCATTGGCGGCGGCGTCACGCACCATCTCCAACGTGTATCCGTCCCAAGGAAACCACGTGGCCCACATAGTCGCGGAACTTCATACGGTGGTCGACCGGGTCAATGCCGTCGGTGATGCGCACCACCACGCGGGCACCGGCCGGAATCTGCCTTGGTAACGTCATACGTCATCATCCCCTTAACCATTCGCCGCATCAACTTCGATGCGTTTCCCGAAAAACGGTACAGACTACCTTACTCCTTTGGACCTTTCGAACAGCGGAGCCACACGGTCTTCTCACGAAAACAAGCGGGAACTTCATCCCCCCTCGCACAGCCTTCTTCGTGACGGACGGTGAGAGGAACCTGCGCACGGGCCTACATGGCGGGGCGCAGTTACATGGCGGGGCGCAGTTGAATGATGGCCTGACGCGGATGGACGAAGCCGGTGATGGCTTCTCCTCGGCGTGCGGAGAACAGCAGGGTCTGCTGCCAGCCGGCTTCGGGGACGGCGAGCTCACGTTCCGGGAATCCGGCAGCAGTTGTGCCGGCTTGCGGCGCAGCGGTGGCTGTACCGTCTTGTGCAGCGGTGATGCCGGCTCTCGTCACGGCGGCCTTGTACCGGCGGAAGGTGTCGCCTTCGGCGAAGAATCCCATCACATCCTGCTCGCCGGCGGCACCAGCGTGCAGGTGGTCGGCCATATCGGTCAGACGTGCCGCCATGCGGCGCAGCAGCGCTTCGACGTTCAGCGAGTCTTCCTCGACCATCGCGCGCGTACGGTCCGGGTCGGTCAGGGACACGCGGGTCATGTCCCTCCAGCAGCCGGCGGCCAGCGCGGCGGCGATGTTGCGGTCCGGGTTGGCGACCAGTTCGTTGATCAGCGCGGTGGACACCACATGCGGCATGTGGGAGATCATCGCCGCGGCCTTGTCGTGCGTTTCGTCGTCCACGACGATGACGCGGTTGCCGACGTCCTTGGTGATCATCGCGGCGACGTCGAGGAAGCGGCGGTAGTCCGTGGACTCGTCCACGGTGATGGCCCATAGGGCACCGTCGTACAGATGCGGGTCGGCGGCCTGCCAGCCGGACAGTTCGTTGCCGGCCATCGGATGGGCGCCGACGTAGCACTTCTCCAGCCCGGCAGCCTTGACCTGATCGCGGACCATGCCCTTGACCGAGCCCACGTCGGTGAGCGTGGTGTTCGGATGGTCGCCCATGAGCGGGGCTAGGGCGGCGAGGATTGCGGGCATCGCCTTGAGCGGATTGCACAGCACGACCACATCCGGCTCGGCATCCATGAGTTCGGAGAGCGTGCTCTTGCAGAAAATGCCATCGGCTTCGGCCTGGGCGTAGGGGTGCGGGCGATGGTTCCACGCGACGACGCGCACGCCGCGCTCGGTCAGGCGGCGTGCGAGCGAGCCGCCGATCAATCCGAGTCCGACGATTCCGACTGTATCTACCACAGCAGTTCTTTCCTTGCTCCCTCGGTGTACTGCCAGCCTTCCGGCGCGCGATTGGTGATGTGGACGCCGCCCTCGGGCAGCATCCAGGCGTCGACCGGCGGGTTCGGGCGTTCGCGGCGTGGGTAGACGGCCAGGGTTTTTGCCCAGTCGCCGTGTCCGGCGATCTCTTCCAGTGCGGTGCGGAATCTTGGCTCCCAGGGGGCGGCGTCAAGGGTGACGATGAAGCTGTAGGTTCCGTCGTGGCCTTTGATCGGGCGCGAGATGAAGCTGGTCATGTTCAGTCCCGCATCGCGCAGGACGTCCAGCAGGTCGGCGAGTACGCCGGGGCCGGTGACCAGCGGGATGAAGGTGATGATGGTTTCGAAATCGCCGGCGTCATTGCGGTGGGCGCGGGCGTTGAGTTCCCTGGACCACATCACGCGGAGCGATGACAAGGAATTCGGTGTGCGCGCCATCGAAATCCTGCACATGTTCGGCGAGGGTGTCGAGATCGTAGAGTTCGCCGCAGATGCTGGGGCCGAGCGCCACGCGGCCGGGCTTCAGGTCGCGGCAGGCGGCGGCGTTGGAGGATGCGGGTTCGGGCTGCAAATGGTGTTTGGCGATGAACCGGGTGCATTGGGCCAGACCGTGCGGGTGGGCGCTGACGGGGTTGCCGGTGCAGTCGTAGATGCTGTGGCCGCGCATGGTGAAGGCGTTGAAGGCCACGTCCACACTGATCCGGGCGAAGCCGGCCGCGTCGGGGGCGTCGATCAGCGCGTCGAGATTCGGGACCACATAGCCTTCGACGTTGTTTTCCCATGCGATGACGCCCCAGCCTTGGCGCGACTGTACGGCCTGCATGATCGCGGGCACGTCGGGCAGAGCGATGAGGTCGAAGTCGCCGAGTGTGGCGAACTGGTCGGCGGCCGTCATTGCCGCCTGATGGGTGAAGGTGCCCTCCGGGCCCAAGTAAAACAGTTTCATGCGTGCCATAAAGTTCTATGGTAGCGGCCGTAATCCCCTACGCCCGCCGATACGCGACGCATTCCCGGGAATGTGTCGCCATATATAGTTACGCGCGCGATCCAGAATGAGTGGGAATGACGAACCAGCGGGCGGGAAGAATGAGCAGGACGACTTGGACCAGTATCAGGCCGTACAGCCAGATGTAGCCGGCATGCTGGGAGAAGAACGGCATATCGCCTTGGAATCCGGCGACGATGAGCACTTTGCCGGATGTGGTGGTCGGCGCCATACCCCATGCGGTCAGTGAGGAGGCGATGAGGTGCAGGGCCAGTCCGACCGCGCCCATGCGCGAACGGGCGCACCATGTCGATAGGCCGATCAGCAGAAACGCCAGCACCAGACCATACGGAATATTCAGTTCCGCACCCATACGGTGGGCGAACGTGCCCACATAGGCGGAAGCCACGCCCGCCGCAATCGTGATCAACGATTTGACCAGCGCGTTCTGGCGATACGACCACGGACGCAATTCAGTAGTGCTCTTCACAGTCATGCGTTTCAGTATAGGTGGGGATATGACTTGGTGAGGAATAAACTTAGCTCCCCTCAGAGAGGGGAGCTAGAGAGAATGGTCGGCTACAGCCGCACCAGATCACTTACCCTGCTGAGCGGCGTTCTGGCGGCGCTGCTTGGCGCGCCACTTGTACCAGTCCTCACGGCCGAGGATGATCTTGCGCACGCGGATGGACTCCGGGGTGACTTCCACGCACTCGTCCTCGTTGGCGAAGTCCAGGGACTCCTCAAGGCTCATCTTGATCGGCGGGGTCAGGGTTTCGAGCACGTCAGCGGTGGAGGAACGCATGTTGGTCATGTGCTTGGCCAGCGTGATGTTCACGTCCAGCTCGTCGGGCTTGTTGTTCACGCCCACAACCTGGCCCTCGTACACCGGGGACTGCGGTTCGACGAAGAAGTTGCCGCGGGCCTGCAGACGCTGCATGGCGTACGGGGTGGCGACACCCTTGCGATCGGAAACCATGGAACCGTTCTGGCGAATGGTGATGGCACCAGCCCACGGCGTGTAGCCGGCGGAGATGGAGGAGGAGATGCCGGTGCCGCGAGTGGCGGAAAGCAGCGCGGTGCGGAAGCCGATCAGACCACGGGACGGCACGGTGAACTGCAGACGGACCCAGCCGGAACCGTGGTTGGTCATGCCATCCATACGGCCCTTACGGTCGGCCATGAGCTGGGTGACGGTACCCATGTACTCTTCCGGCACGTCGATGGTGGTGTTTTCCATCGGCTCGTTGATCACGCCGTCGATCTTCTTGGTGACCACCTGCGGACGGCCGACGGTCAGCTCGTAGCCTTCGCGGCGCATCTGCTCGGCAAGCACGGCCAGCGCCAGCTCGCCACGGCCCTGGACTTCCCAAGCGTCGGGGCGGTCGGTGGGCAGCACCTTGATGGACACGTTACCGATGAGCTCGCGGTCCAGACGGTCCTTGATCATGCGGGCGGTGAGCTTGTGGTCCTTGCCCTCGGTGCCGGCCAGCGGGGAGTCGTTGGTGCCGAAGGTCATGGAGATGGCCGGATCGTCCACATGGATGAGCGGCAGCGGCTTCGGGTCGTTGGGGTCGACGATGGTCTCGCCGATCATGATGTCGTTAACGCCGGCAACGGCCACGATGTCGCCGGGGCCTGCGGATTCGACCGGGATACGCTCGAGGCCCTGGGTGCGCAGCAGTTCGGAGACACGGAAGTTCTCGAGGGAGCCGTCCACACGGGACAGGCCGTAGGTCTTGCCCTTCTCAAGGGTGCCGTTGTAGATGCGGACCAGACCGAGTCGGCCGAGGAAGTCGGAGGAGTCGATGTTGGCCACGTGAGCCTGCAGCGGGGCGCCTTCCTCGTATTCGGGGGCCGGGATGGTGGAGATGATGGTTTCGAACAGCGGCTCGAGGTTGTCGTTGTCCGGCAGGCCACCGTCGGCGGGCTGGTTCACGGAGGCGTAGCCGGCCTTGGCGGCGCAGTAGATGACCGGCATTTCAAGCAGCTGGTCAAGGTCCAGGTCGATGCCCTCGTGCTGCACGTCGTCGGCCAGGCCGAGCAGCAGGTCGGAGGTTTCGCCGACGACCTCTTCGATACGGGCGTCGGGGCGGTCGACCTTGTTCACGCACAAGATGACCGGCAGCTTGGCTTCGAGTGCCTTGCGCAGCACGAAGCGGGTCTGCGGCAGCGGGCCTTCGGAGGCGTCCACGAGCAGCACGACGCCGTCAACCATGGAGATGCCGCGCTCGACCTCGCCACCGAAATCGGCGTGGCCGGGGGTGTCGATGATGTTGAGGGTGATGCCCTCAGGGTGGCCGTACTTGGCGGACAGCGAACCGGTGTATTCCACGGCCGTGTTCTTGGCGAGGATGGTGATGCCCTTCTCGCGTTCCAGATCGTTGGAATCCATTACACGATCCGGCACTTCCTCACGCTCGCTAAACACGTGCGACTGCTGAAGCATGGCATTGACCAAGGGTGGTCTTGCCGTGATCGACGTGAGCCACAATCGCCACATTACGGATATCTCCACGAACCGCCATCGAAACCTCTCTTAATACTGATTCTTTTGCGTAATCGTTCGGTACTTGCGTTCTCGAGTACTTAAGTACTTACTCTGAGGTGTTTATTCATACCCACACACAAACCGTCACGATGATACTCGCACACCTTGACTATGTCGGAACACAGAAAAGCACCTCACAACGGCAGAACTCCCGTGTCTCAACGAACCCCTCGCGGGATTTCTGCCGTTTTACGGCCTTCAAACGGCAGAGCCCCCGCGTCCCTTTCGTCGGGACGCGGGGGGCTCTGCCGGTAATCAGACAAATATCTGTTCTCCCGTCATCGACTTCCGTCAGTCTTCGAGATCGAGGCCTTTACGTTCGGGCAGGCAGAGGGCTGCGACGCAGGCGATGATGAAGGCGGCGGCGAAGATGATGAAGGCCACGGCCTTGTTGCCGCCGGACAAGGTCAGGAACCACGGCATCAGAAGCGGCGCGATGATGGCGGCGATGCGGCCCACCGCGGCGGCGGCACCGGCGGCCGCGCCACGCAGACGGGTCGGGTAGACTTCCGGGGTCACGGCGTACAACACGCCCCACGCACCGAGGTTGGAGGCGGACAGCAGCATGCCGAACACGAGCACGAGGGCCGCTGATCCGGCCTGCGAGAACGCGAAGGCGGCCACGGCGGAGACGGCCAGGAAGATGCTCAGCGTCTTGCGACGGCCCCAGACCTCCACCAGCCAGGCTGCCAGGAAGTAACCGGGCAGCTGGGCGATGGAGATGGCGAACGTGTAGCCGAATGACTTGGTCAGGGAGCCGAACTGGTCGGCGAGCAGCGACGGCATCCATGTGAACGCGCCGTAGTAGGAGAAGTTCACGAAGAACCACGTGGCCCAGATGGCGATGGTGCGGGCCAGGTACTTGGAGCCGAACAGTTCGCGCGTCTTGATCTTCGGCAGCGGCTTGCCCTTGGGAAAGGTTGCCGGGGCCACTCCCCCGGCTTCCTCGAAGTAGCGCACGGCCTTTCGGCTTCGTCTTCGCGACCCTTGGCTTCGAGGAATCGCACGGATTCTGGGATGTGCACGCGGGTGACGATCGCGTAGAGCAGCGGCAGCGCGCCAATGGCCAGCGCCCAGCGCCAGCCCCAGTCGCCGGTGTTCGGGATCACGAAGTAGCCGATCATGGCGGCGACGATCCAGCCGACGGCCCAGAACGATTCCAGCAGCACAGTCATGCGGCCGCGCTGTTTGGTCGGCGAAAACTCGGAGACCAGCGTGGAGGCGACCGGCAGTTCCGCGCCCAAGCCCAGTCCGATGATCAGTCGGGCGCCGAGCAGCATGCCGAGCGACCAGGATAGCGCCATGGCGCCGTTGGCGATGCCGAAGATGATCAGCGTGGCGGTGAACACGGTTTTGCGGCCCACGCGGTCGGCGATGAAGCCGCCCGCTGCCGCGCCGATGGCCATGCCGACGAAGCCGATGGACAGCACCCACGACTTTTCGGTCGGGGTGAGGTTGAAGTGCGGGTCGGCTGCGATGGCGGCGACTACGAAGGAGACGAGGCCGACGTCCATGGCGTCGAATGCCCAGCCGACGCCGGAGGCGACGAGGAGTTTGCGGTGCGCCTTGTTGAAGGGCAGCCGGTCGAGGCGCTCGTTGCGGGTGAGCTGCGCGGGTTGCGCTGAAGTGGTGGTGCTCACGTCGTTTCCTTTCTGGTAAGTGGCGTCAGATTTAATGGCGGGTCAGGTCGGTGTAGGACTCTTCGATGGCCAAGCTGATGCGTTCGACTTGTTCGCGGGTCAGCGGCTTGCGGAAGGTCATGCGCAATGCCGATTTGGCGATGGACGGTTCGAGGCCCATCGCCAGCAACGTGGCAGGAATCTCGTGGCGCCCGATGGCGCAGGCCGAGCCGGATGAGGCAGCGATGCCGCGCGCATCCAGGTCGACGAGCAGCGCTTCCCCGGTGACGCCGGGGAAGATGAAGGAGGCGTGACCGGGCAGACGGCGTTCGGGGTCGCCGGTCAGGTCGGCGCGAGGCGCGACCCGGCGAACCGCGTCGATGAGCATGTCTCGGGACGCGACCAACTCACGGTACTGCACCTGCATGCGCGCATTCGATTCGTTGAGTCCGATGGCGAGCGCCACGGCACCGGCCACGTTCTGCGTGCCAGAGCGCAGGCCGCGTTCCTGCCCGCCGCCGGACAGCACCGGTTCGATGGGTGTGCGGCCGCGTACCAGCAGCGCTCCCAGACCTTTGGGGGTGCCGAATTTGTGTCCGGATACGGACAGGGCGTCCACATCCCAGTCACGAAAACGAATCGGAATCTGGCCGGCGGCCTGTACGGCGTCTACATGGATGGGCACGCCGTGCGCGTGGGCGATGCGGACCAGTTCCTCCACGGGTTCCACGGTGCCGACCTCGTTGTTGGCCAGCATGGTGGAGACCAGCGTGGTACGTTCGCCGGCCTCGCCGTCGAGCTCGCGTTCAAGTGCGTCGAGATCGAGATGTGCTTGCGCATCCACGGGAATGCGCACGACTTCGAAACCGAACCATTCGTGCAGCCAATCAGCCGATTGCGCGACGGCCGGGTGCTCGATGGAGGAGATGATGATGCGCGGGCGACAATTTGCCGGCTGTTCGCCATCGGCTTCGGCGAATCCGTAGACCGGCCGCAGGCCAGTTTGCGCATGCGCGCCATGGCGATGCCTTTGATGGCCAGATTGTCCGATTCGGTGCCGCCTGAGGTGAAGATCACGTCATCCGGCCGGGCGCCCAACGCCGCGGCAAATGATGCGCGAGCCGCGTCCAGCGCGCGGGCCGCGGTTTTGCCGGGCTGATGCACACTGGCCGGATTGGCGTAGGCCTCAGTCAGGAACGGGGTCATGGCCTCGATGACTGCCGGGCTCACTGGTTCGGTGGCGGCGGCGTCCAGGTACAGTTCGCCGGGTTCACCGGATGCGTTGGGGGTATCGGCCATGACTAGTTCCAATCCAATCCGAGGTCGATGCTGCGCACGGAAGTGGGTGAGCGCGCCCACAGAGATCACGTCCACGCCGGTGGCGGCCACGGCTGGCACTCGCTCCAGGCTCATGTTGCCGCTGGCTTCCACGATGGCCTTGCCGTTGATGAGCTCCACGCCGCGACGGGTGTCGTCGAGCGAGAAATTGTCCAGCATGATGGTGTCCGCTCCGCCGGCGAGCACGGCGGGAATCTGGTCAAGGCGGTCGACTTCCACTTCGATATGCGTAGTATGGCCCACCTGTTCGCGCACGTGGCGGATCGCGCCGGCCAAGTCGATGCCGCGCGCGGCGAGCGCCGCCAGATGGTTGTCCTTCATCATGACCGCGTCGGACAGTCCGTAGCGATGGTTGTGGCCGCCGCCGCAGACCACGGCGTATTTTTCGAACGGGCGCAGGCCGGGCGTGGTTTTGCGCGTATCGACGATGCGGGTGCGCTCGTAGCGGCGCGGCCGGGTGACGGGTCCGTCATAATCGTCGCCGTAGATGGCGTTCACCGCGTCCACGAAGGCGGCGGTCATGGTGGCGATGCCGCTCATGCGCTGGGTGAAGTTGAGGGCGATGCGCTCGGCGGTGAGCAGGTCGCGTACCGGGCCTTCCACGGTGGCGAGTATCTGGCCGCGCTGGAATCGTTCGCCGTCCTTGATGGCGGCGGTGACGGTGACGGCCGGGTTCTGCGCGGCGAAGGCTGCGGCGAACACGTCGATGCCGCTCATCACGCCGTTTCGCGCGCGGTGAGGTGGGCCGAGCCGGTTTCGTCCGCGGGGATGGTGGTCTCGCAGGTGATGTCGCCGTAGGGCGAGTCTTCGGCGAGCGCCGCTTCGACGGCGGTGCGGATGATGTGTGATGTGAGCATGGGTCAGTCCTTGATGTAGGCGACGGAGTGGGCCCAGTCGTCTTGCGGCTCGCTGTAGTCGGTGCGGGCGTGGGCGCCTCTTGACTCGGTGCGGGCGAGCGCGGCGGTGGCGGCCACATAGCCTACGGCGAGCATGTTGCGGTTCTCCAAAGCCTCGACGGTATTTGCGGCAACGGCTTCACCATCGTTTGCGGTCGCATTCGTGGCGCTCTTGGCATCAGCATCGGCCTGGGCGTTTGAGGCGGCGAGGCCTTGGCCGAGTTCGGCGATGGCGGTTTTCAGTCCGGCCTCGTCGCGAAGCACGCCGACGCCATGCCACATGGTGTTCTGGATGCGGGTACGATCCCACACCTTGTCGGCGACGGTATCGTCAGCAGCAGCCGTAGCGGCAGGAGCGGCTAGCGCGATCGGCGCATGGTCGAACACGGCACCGGTAGCGGAGTTCAGGAACGGTTCGGGTGCCCAGACCGCGTCGTCACCGTCCGTGACGGCGGCAAGACCGGCGCGGCGTCCGTAGACGAGTCCTTCGAGCAGCGAGTTGGAGGCAAGGCGGTTGGAGCCCATGACACCGGTGCGGGCGCATTCGCCGGCCGCGTACAGGCCGGGGATGGAGGTCCGGGCGTTCAGATCGGTGCGAATGCCTCCCATGTAGTAGTGCGCGGCGGGCGCCACCGGGATCGGCTCCTTGCTCCAGTCGAAGCCAAGCGAACGCGTATAGGCGTCGATGGTCGGGAATCGGTGGGCCAGGAATCTGGCGAGGTCGGGGTTCTCGCGGGCCATCGGCGAGACGTCGAGCATCACGGGCTTGCCGCCTTGCGCCTGCATCACGCGGAAGTTCTCGCGGGCCACGACGTCACGCGGTGCGAGTTCGGCGCGCGGATCAATGTCCTTCATATACCGGTGGCCGTGTTCGTCCAGCAGCACCGCGCCTTCGCCGCGCACGGCTTCGGAGACGAGGAAGTGCTCGCCCACGGCCATGGCGGTGGGATGGAACTGGTAGAACTCCAGATCGGCGACCTGGGCGCCCGCACGCCATGCGGCGGCGAGGCCGTCCGCGGTGGCGACCGGCGGATTGGTGGTGTACGGGTACATACGGCCCGCGCCACCGGTGGCCAAGATCACCCGGTCGGCGGCCAGATCCTTGTCCTGCCCGTCGATCAGCAGGTGGACGCCGGCGATGTGGCCGTCCCGCACGATGAGATCTTTGAGGAAGGCGTTCTCGATGATGCGGATGCGCGGGTTCTTGCGCACCATGGCGGAGACGTCCAGTTCAAACACTTTGCCGGTGGCGTCTCCCCCCGGCATGCACCACGCGGGCGCGCGAATGAGCCGCTTCCAGGCCGCGCAGCATGTGTCCATGCGCGTCGCGGTCGAAGTGGACACCGGCCGCGGCGAACTCGCGGACGCGCTCCGCACCCTCACGGGTGAGGATGTCCACGGCCTTCGGGTCGCACAGGCCGTGGCCCGCGGCCATGGTGTCGGTGGCGTGCAGCTTCGGGTCGTCGTCGGAGAAGATGGCCGCGGCGATGCCGCCCTGCGCATGATAGGTGTTTGATTCCACCAGTTCGGCCTTGGTTACCAAGGTCACGTCGTGTCCGGTGCCGGCCACGGCCAGTGCCGCGGACAGTCCGGCGACGCCTGCGCCCACGACGACGATTTCAGTGTTGCTCATTGTGTTGCTTTCCTCTGTTTTTGCGTCATCTGCCCCCCTCAGTCCGCTACGCGGACAGCTCCCCTCATGTACGAGGGGTGCCAGGGACGGATCACGGGTGAACGCGCAGCATGCGTTCCAGTGCCACCTTGGCTTCGCGGGCGGTGTCTTCGTCCACGGTGATGCGATTGACCACGTTGCCGGCTTCGAGGTTCTCCAAAGCCCAAGCCAGGTAAGCCGGGTGAATACGGTACATCGTGGAGCACGGGCAGACCACCGGGTCCAGGCAGAACACGGTCTTGTCCGGGTACTGCGCGGCCAGACGGTTCACCAGGTTGATTTCGGTGCCCACGGCAATGGCGGATCCGGCGGGCGCGTTGGCGATCTCCTTGACGATGTACGCGGTGGAACCGGTGCCGTCGGCGGCATCGACCACCTGCATCGAGCACTCGGGGTGCACGATCACCTTGACGCCCGGGTATGCCTTGCGGGCGCGTTCGACCTGTTCGACGGTGAAGCGCTGGTGCACGGAGCAGAAGCCCTTCCACAGAATCATCTTGGCGCGGGCGTAGTCGGCCGGATCGGCGGCGCCGCCCTGGGCCTTGAACGGATCCCACAGCGGCATCTCGCTCAGCGGAATGCCCATCGCGCGGGCGGTATTGCGGCCCAGATGCTGGTCCGGGAAGAACAGCACGCGCTTGCCGCGGGCGAACGCCCATTCCAGCACGGCGTGTGCGTTGGATGAAGTGCATACGATGCCGCCGTTGCGTCCGCAGAACGCCTTCAGTGCGGCGGAGGAGTTCATGTAAGGTGACCGGAATGATCTGCTGCAAGCCATCGGAGTCCGGCTGGGTGCCGCAGATCTCGCCGAGCTGGTCCCAGCATTCCTGGACCTGGTCGATGTTGGCCATATCGGCCATCGAGCAGCCGGCGGACAGGTTGGGCAGGGTCACGCTCTGTTCGGGCGTGGAGAGGATGTCGGCGGTTTCGGCCATGAAGTGCACGCCGCAGAACACGATGTGGCCGGCGTCCGGGCGTTCGGTGGCGTTCTTGGCCAGCTGGAAGGAGTCGCCCACGAAATCGGCGTGCTTGATGATCTCGTCACGCTGGTAGAAGTGGCCCAGGATCAACAGTTTGGAGCCGAGACGCTGCTTGGCGTCGGAGATGCGCTGCTGCAGTTCCTCGTCGGAGGCCTTGCGGTATTCGTCCGGCAGCACCTGCTGGCGCGGCGCGTTGGCGGGCAGACGGTCGAGCATCGAGGCACCGGGACCGTAGCTGGGTGTGGTGGTGTCGAAGTGCCATGGGTCCTGGGTCAGTCCTGCATCGCAGGTGCTTTGCGCGCCCAGCTTGGCGATGATCTCGTCAACGGACGGCGCAGTGAATAGTGCGGTCATAGTGGTTCCTTTCCTATATACGTCTGTGATGCCGGCCCGAAGCGGGTCGGCGGGAAAAATCAGATGCGCGCGGATGGGATCAGCGCGTCGAGAGCGTCTTCACGCTCGCCTTGTCTGGACAGTTCCACGATGTCGTCGCCATCGGATTCGTGGGGCGTGCCGTTCTCGACAGGCCGTTTGGGGATGTAGCGGTAGACGGTGGCCGGTCGTTGGCGGCCTTCGCGCACCTTCTTCCCGGTGTCTTCAAGGTCGCCCGAGGCAAGCATTTTGCGGCGGAAGTTCGCCAAGTCGAGGGGTTCGCCGCCAATCGCCTCATAGACGCCGTGCAGTTGGCGCAGGGTGAACGTGGGGCCGAGCAGTCGGGTGGCCACGTCGGAGTATTCGATTTTGGAGCGCAGGCGGAGCAGCGCGTAGTCGATGATCTGGCGATGGTCGAACGCCAGCTCGGGCAGTTCGTCTTCGGGGAACCATCGTACGTTGTCACCGTCCTCGAAGCCCGCGGCCTCGGTCTGGCCGACGAGCGCCCAGTACACGACGGATACCATGGGCAATCCGCCATGGGACCGGGTCGGGCCTCCAAAGGTGTACAGCTGTTCGAGGTATCGCGGGTGCAGGTCTGTGGTCGATTCGAGGGCCGCGTAGGCAGACTGTTCCAACGACCGGTCGGAGCGTAGGTCACCGCCGGGCAACGCCCAGCAGCCCAGGAACGGCTGGCGGACGCGCTTGACCAGGGGCAACCAGAGACGGGAATGGGCCGAGTTCGCGGCGTTGCCGGAATCGGCGGCACTGTTGCCGGTATCGCCTTTCGGGCCGAGTGCCAGAATCACCACTGACACGCCGACCTGTGGCGGTGCGCTGCGGCGCTCGGACACATTGCCGAATCCCATGCCATGCCTCTTTCCATACCGGTTGTTCTCCCTGCATTGAGAGCATAGCACTACTTATAGTCACAATGACCATAAATCGCATATTGGATGGTCTAGCACACGAATATTGGTCAGTTAGCGGGCCTCAATCGCTACGAAATCACGTCCGTATCTTCCGATTTCGACTGTGTCATTTCGGCGACGGACGGGAGGAACGGCGCTAGGGAGGGTAGTTCGTCGAGACTCTTCAGGCCCATTTGGTCGAGGAAGAATTCGGAGGTAACCAAGAGGGCCGCGCGGGATTCGGGGTCCACGCCGTCTTCCTTGATAAGGCCGCGTACCGTGAGCGAGCGAATCACGCCATCGGAGTTGACACCGCGGATCGCGGCCACTTGGGCTCGGGTGACGGGTTGGCGATAGGCCACGATGGCAAGCGCCTCCAGTGCGGCCTGACTGAGTCTCGCAGTCTGGCCGTCGGTGACGAATGATGAGACGACCGGCTCGAACGCGGCGCGACTGGCGAACTGCCAGCCACGAGCGGTGCGGCGTAGTTCGAAGCCGCGCGGGCGGATGTCACGGGATTCATCGCCCTCATAATCATCGTGCAGGGCTTGCAATGCCTCTTCGACTGTGTTGCGGTCCAATGCCAAAATACGGGCCAGCTCGGTGGCGGTCTGCGGCTGGTCGGCGACCATCAGAATCGCTTCCAGACAGGCGGGCGGCCCGCCGGGAAAAACGTCTACCGTGAAATCCACGTATTCGGGGTGCATCTCCTCCACTCCCCCTCACCGCGGCCTTTGCGGATTCAGCCGTCGATTCGGCATCCGCCATGTGTTCGGTTGCATTCGTTGCGTCAATCCGTTCAGTCACCAATCGCCGTCCTTACGCAAAATCGCCTTCGGAAATGTTCACGTCGCTCATCGTTTCGTCTACGCCGGGTACCCACCTCAGGTGCAGTTCGGCAAACGGACCATCTTGCTGATACTGCAGCACACCTTGTTTGAAGAACACGAGCACGGCCATGAACCGAGCCACCACCTCAATACGAGAAGTGCAGTCCCGGGTCAATTCGCTGAACGACATCGACTGGTCGCCCTTGGATTCCAGTGCCGCGATCAGCCGGTCGCGCACCACCAGCGATTGGGCCCGCAGATCGACCAGCGGCACGTGCAGCTGATGAATCGATACTTCGGAGGCGGGCGCGTTGGCGATGACCTGGGCGGCCAGTTGGGCGAGTTCGAGCGGGGTCAGCGTCCATACCAGCTCAGGCAGCATGGCGGCAACGCCCTCATCCATGGCCGCCGGGTGCGGGAATCGGCCGGAGTTGGCGGCGATACACGCCCGGAAGTCACCTGCGGCCTGCTTGTAGGCGCGGTATTGGAGGAGTCGGGCGAACAGCAAATCGCGTTCGCGCAGCGCCTCGAGACTTTGCTCGTCGTGCTGGTTGTCTTCGCCGCCGGGCAGAATCGCCACGCTTTTGGCCTCGACCAGAATAGAGGCGATATCGAGAAAGGCGCTGGCCTCATCCATGTTTTTCGTGAAGTCGAGCCCGCGCACGTATGTCAGGAATTCCTCGGTGATCGAGGAGAGGGAAACTTCGGTCAGCTCGAGTTTGTTGTTGGCGATCATGCCGAGCAAGGCATCGAACGGACCGGAATAAACTTCGAGGTTGACCTGGAAGCCGGAAGTGGCGGATTCCTCCGTGCTGATTTCGGCTTCCGCGGAGCTCCCCTCAGCCTCGCTACGCGAGCCAGCTTCCCTCAGAGAGGGGAGCCGAGAAAGGGAAGTCTCATTCATCGTTTATCGAAACAATCGTTACGCCACGATGCCGCGAGCAATGAGCTCACGTGCCACCTCACGGTATTCCTTTGATGTCTTGTGCTCAGGGGCATAGACCACCACGGGCGCGGCGGCAACCGTGGAATCGGGCAGTTTGATGGAGCGGGAGATGAACGCGTGGAACACCTTTCGCTGAACGCCTCGTAAATGCGCTGGCATACCTCTTCGCAGTGCAGTGTCTTGGTGTACATGGTGATGAGCACGCCATCCACTTCCAATGCGGGATTGATGCGGGACTGTACTTTTTCGATGGACTGCATCAGCAGGGCCACACCGCGCAAGGCGAAGAATTCGGCGGCCACGGGAATGATCACGCCATCAGCTGCAGCAAGCGCGTTCACGGTGAGCAGGCCGAGCGATGGCTGGCAGTCGACGATGATGAGATCGTATTCCGACTTGAGCTTGCGCAGCACGCTGTTCAGGATCTGCTCCCGGCCCACTTCGGTGACCAGCTGGACCTCGGCGGCGGACAAATCGATGTTCGCCGGAATCACATCGATGTTCTCGAATGCGGTGTGCTGCACCACATCATGTGGGTCCACGGAAATATCGAACAGCGCGGTGTGAATCGTGTTCTCCACGGTATTCGCGTTGACGCCCAGTCCCACAGTGGCGGCGCCCTGCGGATCGAAATCGACGATAAGCACGCGGCGGCCATACTGGGCCAACGCACCGGCGATATTGATGGAGCTGGTGGTCTTACCTACGCCGCCCTTCTGGTTGCACATGGCAATGACACGCGCCGGACCGTGCTGTTGCAGCGGTTCGGGTGCAGGAAAGGTTTCGTATTCACGTCCAAGCAAATCGGTAGGCATACTGTCTACCTTATCAACATCCGGGTTCGCTGGGGGTGCAACGACATACGTTCCTGCCATAGGCAGCGTTCCTTGACGGAATGCGCTGTCTTTATCGCGGGTGTCTCGCCAGTCGTCCATCGTTGCCCTCGCCCCCTTTACCGGGAATACCTGCTCGCCCATCCTAATGTACTCGCCGGGCTCGCCTCGGAACACCGTTCTGCAGCGGACATTCCAGTGTTCCGAGGTTTATGAATCTCGTCTCGTACTATGTCGATGCGCTTACTCGGTGCGCAGTGCGGTGGCCGGGTCTTGCTTGGCTGCCTTGCGCGAGGGAATCAGGCCGCCGATCAGCGTGAGCACCACGCTTAGGACCACCAGCACCACGCCGCCGGTCACCGGCAGGGCGGCATTGACGTCCGCATTGCCGATGAAGTGATGCAACACGACGTTGATCGGAATATCGAGCAGCACGGTCAAGCCCACGCCCAACAGGCCGGAGCATAGGCCGATGATGCCGGTCTCCGCATTGAACACCTGGGACACGTTGTGCTTCGAGGCACCCATTGCGCGTAGGATGCCGATTTCCTTGGTGCGCTCCAGCACCGAAATGTAGGTGATGATGCCGATCATGATCGAGGAAACGATCAACGAGACGGACACGAACGCGAAAAGCACGTAGGGAAATCACGTTGACGATGGTGGTCACCGAACTCATCATGAGCCCCACGTAATCCGTGTAGGTGATCTTGTCTTTCTTCGAGACGGTGTTGTTGTAGTCGGTAATCGCGTCGGCGATGTGGTCCTTGTCTTCGAAGCTGTCGGCGTAGACGTTGATCGAGCTGGGCGCGTCACGACTCACCACACCGAATGCGGCGAGGTTGTCGTCGAAGGTGCCGGTCGACACGTACTGGTCGTAGATCGCGACAAGCACGTCGTTCGAAGCCGTGGCGATATACGAGTCGAAACTGTCGGCGAGCTGCTGTTCGCTCATCGCGGCCATCGCGGCGGCCTGATCGCCAGTACCCGCCGCGCCAGCGGCACCCGCAGCACCAGCCGCACCAGCCGCACCAGCACCAACACCAACACCAACACCAACACCAACACCAGCGGCGTCCGATGCGCCCGTACCGGACTGCTGCCCGGCACTCATCATCGACTTGGCCATGTTCGCCTTCTGCGTCACGCCCAGCGAGGCCACGTAAGTGCGCGCGTCGGCCGCCTTGGTGGCGTCGTCCGAAGGCGAGAACGTCATGCCGTTGAGCACGTTCGTGTTCGGGTTGGCCTTCTGATCGGTGACGATGGCGCTGGAGGCCGCACGGTCGATCAAATCATCGGTCAGAGCGCGCGTGTACCCCACACCAGCGGCCAACGGTGTGGCCGAGGCGTCCTTCTTCGCCTTGACGACGCCCACCACCTTGAGTTTGGTGGCCGTTTCGAGGCGCTGCTCGATTTCATCCTTGTCGTTGCCGATGAATCGGTAGTGACCGTCATCGTCCTTGACGTACTGGTCGGATGCCGGAATCATGTACAGCGTCTGGTCGAGCGCCTTGGCATAGTCGATCTTGTCTTGTGGAGTGCTGACCTTGTCGCCGGCGTTGAGCTTGGACATCATCTCGTGGTGGTCGGAGGCGGGCAGCAGGCCGAGCTCGTACAGCGTGGTCAGCGGCACGCTGTTGTTGTCGTCGAGCACCAGCACCACCTCGTCCTTGGACTTCGGCCATGAACCGTTGACCACTTGGTAGTTGTCGGTGATGACCTTGCCTACGAGCTTGCTGTCGTCCGCTCCCGGCATGATCTCATTGAATGAGTCGGGCGCGGCGTTCTCATCGGTTTTGCCGGTCAGCATCGACATCTGCTGCGAGGTGATCGACGAGGTGCCGGACATGCCGGACGAGCTTGTGGACGCCATCTGCGAGGCCATTGAAGTGGAGTCGCTGGCACCGATCGTCACGCCGTCCGCATTGACCAGCGTGCCATCGGGGTCGTGGTCGAACACGGAGAATTTCACGTCATACGTGTACTGGATACCGGCGGAACCCACATACTGGTGAATCTCGCTCTTGGAATTATCCAAGGTATTTCTTGAAGCGGGTCAGGTTGTTTTCGGTAATCGAACTGGTCAGGCTGGATGTCGCTGATGTACGCGTTCACGCCAGTCGACACCGATAGAATCAGCGCGATGCCGATGATGCCGATTGAGCCGGCGAACGAGGTCAGCAGGGTACGCGCCTTCTTGGTTTTCAGATTGTTGAAGCTCAACGCCAGCGACGTGACGAACGACATCGACGCGCGGCCCATCGTCTTGTGCACGGCCGGCTGTTCGGCCGTCTCATCCACGACAAACGGGTCGGAGTCGGAGCGGATCACGCCGTCGCGCAGGTTGACGATGCGCGTGGCATATTGTTCCGCAAGTTCGGGGTTGTGGGTGACCATGACCACGAGGCGGTCCTTTGGCCACGTCCTTGATCAGGTTCATGATCTGCACGGACGTGTCCGAATCGAGCGCGCCGGTCGGCTCGTCGGCCAGGACGATGTCCGGGTCGACGACCAGTGCGCGGGCGATCGCCACGCGCTGCATCTGGCCGCCGGACAGCTGGTTCGGCTTTTTATTGATGTGTTCGCCGAGTCCGACCTTCTCCAGCGCCTTGCGCGCACGTTCGCGACGGTCGGCCTTGCCGGAACCCGAGGGACCCAGAATCGCGACGAATTCGCTGTCGCGTAGGTTCAGGCTGACTTTGTCAAGCGCCTGTTGAACGAAATCACCGGTTTTTATAGCGCTTCGAGATCGATTTGATCTGCAGCATGAATACCTCTTCCTGGCTGACGGTTCGCTGTTATGTACTGTATTGTCACGCCTTGAATTTCCGGCTGACTTTGGTACTCCCCGCCGTGATTCCGCTATGGGCGGACGCGTCGCAGAATGGTGTGTCTCACCGCGCTCTGGGGTGTGAGGTCAGATACGTTTCGATCAGGGTTTCCGGACTTACGTGCGTGTAGATCTGAGTGGTGGTCACGCTGGCATGCCCAAGCAGTTCCTGCACGGTGCGCACGTCCGCGCCACCTTGAATCAGGTGTGTGGCGCAGGAATGGCGCAGGGTGTGCGGATGGAGTGGTTTGGTGATGCCGGCCCGCTCCCCGTTTGCTTTGACGATTTCCCATACCGATTGCCGCGAGATGCGCTTGCCACGTTTGTTGAGAAACAGTGCGCGTCTCTCGGGAATCTTGGCGCTGGAGCGCCGTTCCAACTCGCCACGCCCCGCATTGAGGTATGCGGTGATGGCCCGGCATGCGTAACTGCCCAATGGCACAAGCCGCTGCTTGGAGCCCTTGCCCATGAGTCGCGCGATGTGCTCGTCCAGGTCGATGTCGTCCAGATTCGCGCCGGTGGCCTCCGAGACGCGGCAGCCGGTGGCGTACATGAATTCGAGCAGGGCCTTGTCCCGCAATGCCACCGGATCGGTTGAGCCACCGACTGCCGCCGCGTCGAGCAGACGGGTTACCTCGTCCACGGTGAGTACGTCGGGCAGGGTGCTGGCACCTTTGGGTGCCTTGACTGCGGCCGAAACATCCGCCGTCACCGCGTGCTGGCCGAGCGCGAAACGGTGGAATTCATGGATCGAGGCCAGTCTTCGGGCTTTGGAGCGGGCGGACTCCCCCGCCTGGTCAAGGGCGGCGATGTAGTCTTCGACATCTTGTCTGGTTATGACGTCCGGTTCGTGGATGCCGCGGGTTTCGAGCCAATCAATGTATTTGGCGATGTCGGATTCGTAGGCGGTGACGGTGGCCGTGGCGAGCCCTCGCTCCACGCCGATGTGGACGAGGAACTGCTCGGTGAGTCTGGTGAATCCGTTGGTCATAGTGCCCATGGTACAAAGAAACCCCGCTCGGAAGCGGGGTTTTCTAGTGTGAAGTCACGACTTCAAGCAATCAGGCCTCAACCGGAGCGTTGACGTCCTCAGGCAGGGCGGCCTTGGCGGCGTCCACGATGGTCTTGAAGGTGTCCGGGTCGGAGACGGCGATCTCAGCCAGAGCGCGACGATCCAGCTCGATGCCGGCGAGACGCAGGCCCTGGATGAAGCGGTTGTAGGTGATGCCCTCAGCGCGGACGGCAGCGTTGATGCGCTGGATCCACAGCTTGCGGAAGTCGCCCTTGCGAGCCTTGCGGTCGCGGAAGTTGTAGTTAAAGGAGTGCAGCAGCTGTTCCTTGGCCTTGCGGTACAGGCGGGAGCGCTGGCCACGGTAGCCGGAAGCCCTCTCGAGAACAACGCGACGCTTCTTGTGGGCGTTCACTGCGCGCTTGACACGTGCCATAATCTATTCCTCAGCTTTCTAAAGTCTTGTTATTTCCGGGTAAGCCCTATGCTCACTTCTGCAGAAGCTGGTGCAGCTTCTTGGCCTGGCCGCCGCGCAGCACATCGTCGGCGGACAGTTCACGGCGCTTGCGAGCGGACTTGTGCTCGAGGTTGTGGCGCATGGCGGAACCGACATGCTTCACCTTGCCGGTGCCGGTGATCTTGGCGCGCTTGGAAGCGGCGGAATTAGTTTTCATCTTCGGCATTGCTGCCCTCCTTGCTGGTTTGCTTCTTGTCGGAAGTCTTCTGAGAAATCGCGGACTGCGCGTCGGCCGCGGCCTGAGCCTGAGGCTCCTGCTTGGCCGCGAGACGAGCCGCCTGGCGAGCCTGACGCTCGGCGCGGGACTCGGCGCCACGACGACGCTGCTCGGACTGGGTGTGCACCTTCTTGCCCTTCGGCGCAAGGGTCATGATGATGTTGCGGCCCTCCTGCTTCGGCTTGGACTCGACGGTGCCGTATTCCTCGACATCGTCGGCCAGACGCTGCAGCAGTTCCACGCCACCAATCGGGCGGGAGATCTCACGACCGCGCAACATGATGGTGACCTTGACCTTGTCGCCTCCGTTAAGGAAGCGGGTCACATGGCCCTTCTTCACGTCGAAATCGTGGTCGTCGATCTTCAGGCGGAAACGAATCTCCTTGACTTCCGCGGTGCTCTGGTTACGACGAGCTTCACGAGCCTTGATCTTCTCGTTGTACTTGAACTTGCCGTAATCAATGAGCTTGGCGACCGGAGGCTTCGCGTTCGGGGCCACCTCGACGAGATCGAGGTTTGCCTCCTTGGCCAGGTTCAGCGCGACGGAAGTCGCGATGACGCCCACCTGCTCGCCCTTCGGGCCGATCAGGCGTACCTGCGGGACGCGAATCTCGTCGTTAATACGTGGTTCGTCGCTGATGATGACTCCAATCCTCTACTTCAATTCCGTGGCGAGGTCCTTTGCCGGAGTCCTGTTCAATGCTTTGGGTTCATGGCAAGCCAAAACCAGCGCAATATGCGCTCAGCTTCTGCAGACGCATATCAGTTCTTTGCGTCATTCCCGATTGCGCGTTGTATATCGCAATCGCTAGGCTGTTTGCCTTGAACCCGAGGCCTTGAAAGGCTTCCAGGTGGGGTTGCCCCGCTTTCTTGATTTCTCAAGCCAAATAGGAAGTCTACCATACGCCCGGACATTCGCGGCCCGTGTGTCGATGGGTGGATACCGGCTACTGTAGGCATCATGACTCAGGTATGCGTGATTTGGTGCGGGCGAATACTATGCGGGCACGCCCGTGGTTCCCACCGGTGCGTATGTGATTGCGGCCGATGGCGGACTCGACCATACGCGCGAGTTGGGCATCGTGCCCGATGTGGTGGTGGGCGATTTCGATTCGCTGGAGGGCCGGCCGCCCCGCACCGCTGTGCGCACCATCGCGCTGCCCGCGTTGAAGGACGACCCGGACATGCTTTCCGCGCTGAAGGTCGGTTGGTCGGCGGGTTGCCGAGAGTTTCACGTGTATGGCGGGCTTGGCGGCCGTATTGACCATACGATTTCTGGTATCCAGCTTATGGCGCTGCTGGCCCGACACGGGGCAAGCGGGTATCTGTATGGCGACGGGCTCATCGTCACGGCCATCACCGATGGTAGGCTTTCGTTCCCCGCGCATCCGGTGCCCGAGGACGGCCGCATGGTGTCAGCGTTCTCTCACTCCGATGTTTCGCTTGGCGTGAACGAACCGGGGCTGAAATATGAGCTTAAAGACGGCACGCTGACCAATACGGTGGTGCAGGGGGTCAGCAACGAGTTCCGCGACGGCGTGGACGCGGCCATCAGCGTGAAACGCGGCACACTGATCGTCACCTTCCCCATCGAAGTGGCGTTGCCACAGGTGAGCAGATTCCATGAATTCGGCGGCGATATCGGCGAGCTGGACACCGAAGTGTCCAAGCTGCTGGTTCGCTGACTTGCATGCCGCGCGCTTGCTCGTGATGATTCGAGACATTCCTCCAAAGGAGAGGAAAATCACATGTCGGTTGCGGGCAATCCGAATTGTGAGCGCTCACAGAAAATACGGCATTTTTTTACCCAAAAACGCACGCTGAAACGTTGCCATGTGTACAGAGTCGGCATTACAGTAGCAACTGTTGGTAAACAATGGCCCGGTGTGCCAAAGCGCGCCAAGGCCACCCTACAAGGGAGAATTACATGACAGTTAAGATTGGTATCAACGGCTTCGGTCGCATTGGTCGTCTCGCCTTCCGTCGCATCTTCGAGCTGCAGGCTCGCGGCGGCCAGGCTGGTGACATTGAAGTTGCCGCCATCAACGATCTGACCACCCCGGCTACCCTGGCTTACCTGCTGAAGTACGACAGCACCCACGGCACCTTCCGTCATGACGATGGCACTCCGGTTGATGTCAAGGCCACCGAAGACTCCATCATCGTCGACGGCAAGGAATACAAGGTCTACGCCGAGAAGGACGCCAACAACATTCCGTGGGTCAAGAACGACGGTGTTGAGTACGTGCTCGAGTGCACCGGCTTCTACACCTCCGCCGAGAAGTCCCAGGCTCACATCAACGCTGGCGCCAAGAAGGTCCTGATCTCCGCCCCGGCCAAGGATGACACCACCCCGACCGTTGTGTTCGGCGTGAACCACGACATCCTCAAGGCTTCCGACGTGATCGTCTCCGCCGGCTCCTGCACCACCAACTCCATGGCCGCCATGGTCAAGCTGCTGGACGAGAAGTTCGGCATCAAGGCCGGCTTCATGACCACCATCCACGCCTACACCGGCACCCAGATGCTGCTCGATGGCCCGCGTGGCACCAAGACCGGCCGCAACCTGCGCGCCGCCGCCATCAACACCATCGCCCACTCCACCGGCGCTGCCAAGGCCATCGGCAAGGTCGTTCCGTCCGTGAACGGCAAGCTGCAGGGCCACGCCCAGCGCGTCCAGGTTCCGGACGGCTCCGTCACCGAGCTGACCACCGTTCTGAACACCGAGACCACCGCCGACGAGATCAACGAAGCCTTCAAGGCTGCCTTCTCCGACACCGATTACTACGGCTACAACGATGAGGGCATCGTCTCCTCCGACATCCTCGGCGACACCCACGGTGGCGTGTTCGACCCGACCCAGACCGACGTCAACACCATTGACGGCGTGACCCTGGCTCGCACCGTGTCCTTCTACGACAACGAGTACGGCTTCACCTCCAACATGATCCGTACCCTGCTGTACTTCGCTGAGATCTCCGAGTGAACCACTGCGGTCTAGGCCGCTACGGTTCGTTTGAGAACTAAGCTGTGAGACCCCCGCCTTGTGCGGGGGTCTCTTCGTAGTAGAACGGTAATCATGGCAAAGAAAAGCAAACATGATAAAGGCGCGGGTTCCACTCCGGCGACAGTCCAACTGGAGAAGGCGGGCGTGGAATTCCACGTATACGAATACGAGCACTCCAACGACCATATGGATGACGGCTACGGCGTGGAGGCGGCCACCAAGCTCGGCTTCGACGAGCATCAGGTGTTCAAGACGTTGATGGCGGACACCGGTTCGGAGCGTGTGGTGGGCGTGGTACCGGTCAGCGGACATATGGATTTGAAGGCCCTGGCTGCGGCTGTAGGTGCCAAGAAGGCCTCTATGGCCGATCCCAAGGTGGCAATGCGCGAATCCGGCTATGTGGTAGGTGGCATCTCGCCGTTGGGCCAGAAGACACGTCATAAGACTGTGTTGGATGAAAGCGCCCTGCAATTCGACCAGATTCTGGTCTCCGGCGGCAGGCGAGGCCTGTCTGTGGGCGTGAATCCACAGGACCTGCTCAAGGTCCTGAACGCCGTTGCCGCACCGATCGGCACGTGGTGACGGAATCAGCTTTCAGCTGATGCTGACGCTCCCGCGATCCTCACGGATTGCTCGGGTCTCTCCCTCCGTCCGCCTGCGGTGGACACCTCCCTCGTCAGAGGGATGTCCTCTTTTACAGCTCCCTCTGATGAGGGAGCTGTCGAGCGAAGCGAGACTGAGGGAGAGACCAAGGCACTTCGGAAGGCCAAGTTCCTTACCGCTTCCTGCGCAACTCCGCCGGCAGCACGAAGTGCATGTTTTCTTTGATGGTTTCGACGGACTTCATACCGGTGAAGCCCAAGTTTTGCAGAGCGTCAATCACACCGGACACCAGTTCGTCCGGCACGGAGGCACCGGAGGAGATACCCACGGATTCCAGACCCTCGAACCATGCCGGGACAAGCTCGCTGGCATCATCCACGCGATACGCTTTGCCGCGCTCCCCCAAGCCCTCCTGCGCCACCTCCATCAGTCGCACGGAATTCGAGGAGTTGGCCGATCCGACAATCACCACGCAATCGGACTGCTGGGCCACCAGTTTGACCGCAGCCTGACGATTCGACGTGGCATAGCAGATATCCGAACTCGGCGGCTCTTGAATCCACGGGAACTTGGCCTTCAGCGCGGCAATGGTGCCGGCGGTCTCATCCACACTCAACGTAGTCTGCGAGAGCAGCACCAGCTTGGTGTCGGGCGCAAAATCCAACGAATCGACATCCGATTCATGCTCGATCAAGTGCACATGTTCGGGGCTCTCCCCCACCACGCCGACCGCTTCATCGTGGCCCTTGTGCCCGATATAGACGATTTCATACCCCTCGCGCACGAAACGCAGCACCTCACGGTGCACCTTACCCACCAGAGGGCAGGTGGCATCCACCACATGCATGCCACGACGTTCGGCTTCCGCCTTCACTACCGGAGATACGCCATGGGCGGAAAACACCACCGGAATACCCGCTTGGGCAGCAGCATCCGGAATCTCCGCCAATTCCTGGACGAACACCGCGCCTTGCCCGGCCAAGTCCTCGACCACATGCTTGTTGTGCACGATCTGCCGGCGCACATATACCGGGGGCAGCCCATCCTCGCGCGTCCGCTTTCCGGAAGCCTCCGCGGCTTTGAGAATGGTCTGTACGGTAAGAATCGCACGGTCCACACCCGCGCAGAAGCCTCGCGGATCAGCGAGCACAACGCTTTTTGGTCATCGGAACCTCCTGAACGTCAATAGTGTTTTCCAGTGTAAGGCAGGGATTACAGGAATCTGCCGTCACAACTTTTTCCGCGTCTCCCACGAATCACCGGTTTCCAAGGAATCCACGTGCTTCTCGCATGATGGTGTGAGACTCGTCACTCCACGTATTGCTACCGTGTTTGTACGAATTGTTTATTATATGCCGGCTATCGCCAATCCCCGCCTCGATAGAGGAGACGCGCTAGACTGGGGCCAGCGATAGCAGGAGCTACCGGCCCACCACACCTCACTACGGGAGTGATTCCATGACGAGTAAAACACCACGCACCGGAAATCAGTATTCGATTCACTATGGCGATTATTCCGCCGTCATCTGCGAACTCGGCGCCAAGATTCGCCGATTCGATTATCAAGGCAAGGAAATTTTCTGCCCGTTCGGCGTCAACGACCTGACCCCCACCTGTAACGGCTATGTGCTGGCCCCGTGGCCAAACCGCATCGAAAACGGCGAATACGATTTCAATGGCAAGCATTACTGCGCTCCGGTCAACGAATATCATCCCGCACCGCGCAACAATGCGAACCACGGCTATGCCTACCACTACATGTGGAAGCTTGAATCGTTGACCGATAGCGCCGTGACGCTTTCGCTGCGCTTCCCCAACCTGGACGGATACCCGTTCGATGTGACCGTGACCGTCACCTACGAACTCGGCGACAACGGCATGACCGTGACCGTCAATGCCCGCAATGATGGCGACGAGCCGGCACCGTGGGCTCTCGGCCTGCATCCGTGGCTGGCCAACGGCAAGCAGGGCGCGACTGTCGCCGAACGCGATGCCGACTCCGCCGCCTGCCACCTGCAGATCAAGGCCGCCAGTCATGTGACGGTGAACGAGGCGCTGATTCCCACCGGCACGGAGCCAGTAGCCGGCATCTACGATCTGAACGATGGTCCGACGCTTGAAGGCCGCACCTTCGATGATGCCTGGGTCGACGTGGAACGCGCCGCCGATGGTACGACCACCACCACATTCACCCGCCCGGACGGGATTGAAGTGAAGCTCATTGGCGATGAGACGATTAATGCTTGGCAGTGCTACACCGCCACTGGCGCGCCGTTCTCCGAGCATCCGTATGGTATCGCCGTCGAACCGATGACCGCTCCAGCCAATGCCTTCCGCACTGGTGACCACTTGGTGACGCTCGCCCCCGAGAGTGATTACACCACTGTGGTGCGTTACGAAGTAGCCCAGAAGTAATCCAGAAGTAGCCTTATGTCTTGGCTCTCCTCGTTGAGGAGAGCCAATTTGTTATCTATGTACGCCGCGCCCCATACCGTATGCGGTACGATTGTGAGCGGTAACAATACGCTTTCACAAAGGAGTGTGCACTATGGCTTTGAAGCCTCGCACCGGTAACCAATACGCCATCTCGTCCGGCGAATGGAGTGCCGTCGTCACCGAACTGGGTGCCAGCCTGCGCGAGCTGAAGTGGCGCGGCGAAGACCTCATCGTCCCCTTCGACCCGAACAAGGTCATCCCCTGCTGCAACGGCTGGGTGCTGGCACCGTACCCGAACCGCGTGACCAATGGTCAGTATTCTTTCGATGGCGAAGACTACCAGATGCCGATCGACGAGTTCGACCGCCAATCCTCCCTGCACGGCTACGCCTACCGCTACATGTGGGAGCTCGTTGATTTGCAGGAATCACATGTGACGCTCTCCTGGCGTTCCCCCGACATCGCCGGCTACCCGTTTGATATCACCATCACCGTCACTTATGCACTTGACGAGAACGGTCTCACGGAAACCTTCACCGTGCACAACAACGACAGCGTGAAGGCCCCGTGGGCATTTGGCATCCACCCGTGGCTGGCCAACGGCAAGCACGCCACCGGTCAGGCCATTACCGCCGACAACGAGCCCTGCCGTCTTGAGCTGCACTGCGATACTCACGTAACTGTAGACGAACACCTGCTGCCCACCGGTGAAGAGCCGGTTTCCGGCATCTTCGACCTGCGCGATAACCCCACGCTGGAGGGACGTGGCTTCGACGATGCCTGGACCGATATCACCAACCGCGGCGAAGACGGCAGCACTTCCGCCATGTTCACCCGCCCCGACGGCATCAAGGTCACGCTGACCGGCGACAAGACCATAAACTCCTTGGCAGGTGTGCACCGGCAACGAAATCGGCGAGAAGGCTCGTCAGGCCGGCGTGGCTGTCGAACCGATGACCGCCTACGCCGACGCCTTCCGCACCGGCAAGGATCTGGTTGTGCTCGAGCCGGGCGATGACTACACCACCGTGGTCACCTTCCACGCCGAACAAATCTGAAACCGAATAGCCAAGCCTGACGATCATCGCCACATGGACACCCGTGTTGCATCACGTCGTACTTATGTGGCATAATTCCGAAGGCTTATTCTTTTACTGCAGCAAAGGAGTCCATCATGGGCATGCGCGGACGTAAGCGCAAGGATCGTCGTAAGAAGGCCGCCAACCACGGCAAGCGTCCTAACGCCTGATTCTTCGCGTTTCTTATAGAACGCTCAAGGCCCGTCTGATGCTATATTCAGACGGGCCTTGTTGTATATGCCGTTACTTATCTTCGCCGCAGCAGTGATCAAGCGTGGCCTTGAGCCGGGCCATCAGACATTCGGGTGCCACATCCGGGCGCAAGTAGGCACGCAACGCGGCAATCAACGCCTGTTCACGCTCGTCGCAGCAGGTACGGGGGTCAAAACAGTCGCCCTCCGTAACGATATGCACGTCCGTCTGGACCGACGCAGAGGCCGAGCCGGTATCCACTGAACGATGATGCACCGCCGTGATATGCACTTCGGTCTGGCTGACTGTGCCATCGGCCGCCGTACGGGTTATGGAGATGTGGCGAGTACGCTCTACCGGCTGATCGTTCATCAGATCTCCTTTCCCGAAAGCTTGCTTGACTGTTGTGGCGTGTGGGTGTGAGTCACATGACTATGTCTCACTACGGCTTGCGTGTCGCCATTGCTACCAACAGTTTGTTCACTACTTCCATTATGGCCGGGATCGGCGATTCGACCAACGTTTTCGCCCAACTTCGCGGATGGTGAACCAGCCGACGAACCAGTCACGTACCCGCGCTCTTTCGCATACGAGGCGAGCTCACGCTTGAGTTGCGTGCGGGCGCGATTCAGGCGGCTCATCACCGTGCCGATTTTCACGCCCTGCTCATCGGCCACCTGCTGGTAGGACTTGCCGTCGATGGCGGCGTCGATGAACACCTGCCGGCGTTCCGGCGAGAGTCTGGCGAGCGCGGCCATGATTTCCTCGGGCGCGAAGGCGTCCAAATATTCCTCTTCAGCGGACTTGAGCCCGTCCGACGTATGTTCGGCGGCATCGTAAATATCCCAGTCGTCGTATTCGCCGGTGGAGTCGTTGGCACGCTGCGGGCGCCGCTTGGCCTTGGCATACTGGTTGAAGTAGGCATTGCGCTCGATGGTGGTCATCCACGCCTCGAAGTTGGAGCCCGGCTGGAATGAGTCGAAGGCCTTGAACCCGCGTTCGAAGGTGTCCTGGACCAGATCCTGCGCGTCATCGGGATTGTTGGTCAGCCTCATCGCCTGCCGGTACAGTGCATTGACGGCGGGCATGGCGAGCTGTTCAAATCTGGCGCGCTTGGCTGCCATGGACTCGCCCGATCCGGCTGACTGCCCGGATTGCATAGTTGCTTCGCTTGTCGTCACGTTTCACCATTCTAATCAGATCATGTGCCCATATCGTGGTCGATGACGTGTGAGTCACAACACGCTACACCCCACCTGTAGAATGGCGTATCGGCTAGATAATAGGGAGAAACAATTATGGCTTTGACTTTGGCTTCGGCCGCTGACCTGCTCAAGGAACACCATCTGTTGCGTGAAATCATCCAAGGGGATGTCTGGACCGACGACCCGGCCCGTATCGTTTCGGCGGATGAACCGTTCGCCGGCATCACCTACGACACCCGCAAGGTCACGCCGGGTACCCTGCTGTGCTGCAAGGGCCAGTTCAAGGCCGAGTATCTGAACGGCATCGACGAAGCCGGCCTGGCCGCATACGTGGCCGAAACCGAGTACTCAGCCGCAACCGCCACCCCCGGCCTGATCGTCAACGACGCACGCAAGGCGATGAGCCTGCTGTCCGCCGCGTTCTACGGATATCCGCAGAACGAGCTCACGGTCATCGGCGTCACCGGCACCAAGGGCAAGACGACCACCTCGTACTTCACGCAGGCGCTTATCAACGCCGTCTCCGGCGGCAAGGCCGCATTGTTCTCCTCGGTCGATAATTGCCTTGACGGCCACACCTACGTCGAATCCGATCTGACCACGCCCGAGTCGATGGACGCCTTCCGCATGATGCGCGAGGCGGCCGATAACGGCATGAAGTATCTGGTGATGGAGGTCTCCTCCCAGGCGTACAAGGTGGACCGCGTCTATGGCCTGACTTTCGATGTGGCCGCGTTCCTGAACATCTCCCCCGACCACATCAGCCCGATCGAACACCCCACGTTCGAGGATTACCTGTATTGCAAGCGCCAGATCATCGTCAACGCGAAGTCGCTGGTACTCGGCGCGGACAGTCTGCACGCCGATCTGTTGCGGGAGGACGCGGCGGCAGCCGGCATCGGCGCAACCACCTTCGCCTGCATGACGCGGATAATGCCGGCACCAGTGCGGACGTCGTCGCCTGGCCCGCTGACCCGGAGCACGCCTCCTTCCACATCGCCGACGGAGATCAGGCCCTTGGCGACTACCATCTGTCCATCGATGGCGACTTCAACTACCTCAATGCGGCGGCGGCCATCGCCATCGCCCATGCGGCTGGCGTATCGCTCGATGACACTGACGCACTGCACGCCATCGAATCCGTACGTATCGCCGGCCGTATGGAACAGTTCCGCGACCCGCAGTCAAACACGCTCGCCATCGTCGATTATGCGCACAACTACGCATCCGTCACCGCGCTGCTTGACTTCGTCTACGAGCGTTGGGGCAAGGAAAACCCGCGTATCACGCTGGTGACCGGATCGACCGGCAACAAGGCCTACGATCGCCGTAAGGAAATCGTCGAGGCTGCCGAGAACCGCATCGCGAACTTCATTTTCACCGCCGAAGATACGGACACCGAGCCGATCATCGACATCTGCATGGAAATGCAAGGCTACATCACGAACAAGGATGTGGCCTCCACGGTGATTTCCGACCGTCCGACGGCCATCACCAACGCCATTCACGATGCCCGTGCGCACGCCGACCGATTCAACATCCTGCTGATCATCGGCAAGGGCAACGAACGTTGGATCAAAGGACCATCACAAGCATGTGCCGTTCGACGGCGACGATCACGTCGTCGAACGCATGTTTGGCTTGTGACGGGATTCCGGCCAATCAGATCCTGATCGGATCCCGATTGGCCTACATCAGATCACACGCAATACGACCAAACCAGAAACACAACATACGGATACGAACGAAAAAGGATAGCTGAATCGTAATGATCACGTTGGAGAAAGTTGACGGAACCACACTGGAAGCCGAAGCCGAGAAGGCCGGCATCACGTTGCCTATCGAACAGACCAAGGTTTGGTCTGGTTTTCAGGCGGATATCGACGGACGCACACCATGGGGCGATTATCTGATCAAGCGTGATAGTGAATTGGTCGCCGTGATCTCCTTTATCGATTTTGAGACGCACGGTTATCATTATCTGCGCTCGATGCATGGGCCGGCGTGGGTCACCAAGCCCACCGAGGCTGAGGAGCGCGAGGTCGTCGACGCCATCGTGGACACCGTCAAGAAGGCCGACAAGAACATCGCGTTCCTGCGTATCGACACCTGGTTCGCCGATGGTACGGAGAAGGTGCTCTCCACAGTGCCGTACGACCAGACCGTGGTCATCGACGTCACCGGTGGCGATGATGAGATTCTGGCTCGGATGAAGCGTCGTGGACGCCGTGACGTGCGCAAGTCTCTACGTGAATGCCCGGCCGAGGTTGCCGATGAGACGGATAAGGCCCTGACCGATTTCTCCGAATATTACGATGTGATGGTCGAAACCGGACAGCGCGATGGATTCACGCCTGCTCCGATGAGCGACTATTCCGATATGATCGGCGCGTTGGGTGCCGACCATTGCCGTGTGTTCGCCGCACGTATTGAAGACCGTGTGGTGGCATGGTCGATTGTCACCGTGAATGGCACGCATGCGGTGCGCTACTATGCCGGCATGCGCAACGAGGTTATGCGTCTGCATGTGACCGACAAGCTGCTGTATTCCGAATGCTGCATCCTGGGCTCGCAGGGTATTGCGGAATACGATCTGATGGGCATCGGCTCCGATTTCGCGCCGTCGCTCAAGGGGCTTAACGAGTTCAAGTGCAAGTTCACCGAGGAAATCACCCCGGTGGCCCCCGCCCGCGACGTACCCATCAAAAAGGTCTTCTACAAGACGCTGCAAACCGTCCAAGGCGTACGCAAGGCATTGCGCTAATACCGTCCCGCTCCCGCTGGCGGGAGCTATCGAGCGAAGCGAGACTGAGGGTGGTCTTTTGAGATGGGCCACCCTCTGTCACCTGTGGCGCCAGTTCCTACCAGCGGGAACCACTCGTTTATCGTTCGAGTTTTTGACTCACCACGGCTGTTACGCCGTCGGCTCGCATAGTTACGCCGTAAAGCGCGTCGGCAATCGACATGGTGCGTTGCTGGTGCGTAATGATGATGAGCTGCGCATGGGCGCGTAACTCATTGAACGCATTAATCAAACGGGTCAGGTTCACGTCGTCCAACGCGGCCTCGACCTCGTCCATCACATAGAACGGGCTGGGGCGGGCGGTGAAAATCGCGAACAGCAACGCCAGCGCGGTCAGTGAACGTTCGCCGCCGGACAGGAGACTCAGCTGTTTGACGCGCTTGCCGGCCGGGCTGGCCTCGACCAGTACGCCGGTGGTGAGCATGTCTTCCGGGTTTTCCAAGCGCAGTCGCCCAGTGCCGCCTGGGAACAGCGTGGCGAACATCTGCTCGAATGCCTCGGCGGTATCGTCGAACGCGGATTTGAATACCTGGACCATCGTGGAATCGAGATCCTTGATGAGCTGCATCAAATCGTCACGTGATTTGACCACATCGTTGCGCTGATCATTGAGATACTTGTTCCGCTCCTCAAGCGCTTCGAATTCCTCGGTGGCCAAAGGGTTGATCTTGCCGAGTGCGGCCAGATCGCGGCGAGCCTTATCGAGACGCTTCTTCTGCTCCTGACGGTTATACGGCACGGTCTTAAAGCGGGCGGAATCGCCGTTGGTGCCGGTCTCTCCCCCGGTTTCTTCCTCTTCGGTCTCAGCCTCAGCTTCCGTCTCATCCAACGGCACAGGGTTGCCCTCATCATCCAGCACGGGCACCGGCTGTTCGGGGCCGTAATCACTAACCAATTCCTCCAAAGTGAGACCGAGTTCGTCGGACACTTTTTGCATGAGCTGCCCAGATTCGGCGGCCAACCGTTCGCGGTTTACATCCAAGGCATGTTCACGCCCGGTCAGATCGGTGACCTTGGGCTCGATCTGGTTGCGCTGCGCGCGCAGGGCCTTGAGTTCCTCGTCATGGCTGGAGGCGGCGGCCTGCAGCTCGTCTCGTTTGGCGGCCACGTCATGCAGCGTATGCTCTACCATGGCGGCCACTGCTCGCGCGTCATCGGCCACGCCTTGCAGGTGTGCGGCCTGCTCGCGTCTGCGATCGTTCAACGCCTCGATGCGGGCGCGGCGTTCGGCGGCTTCTTTGGCGTTGTCCCGCAGCAGCCCGGCCTGTCGGCTCAGTGACTCCCCTTTGCGGCTTGCTTCGGTCCACGCGATTTTCGCGGCGACCTCATGCTCGCGAGTCAGGTTCAGTTCGCGCTCCAGCGTGCGTTCGCGTTCATCGAGTTCGTCGAAATCGGCATGTTCCGCTGTGGATTGCCGGACCGAGGCCAAAGCGCGATTGAGGTCGTCGAGCTTGAGCTGATGCTCGTTGCGATTCTCTTGGGTCTCGGTGATTTTCCTGTCCAGCTGCTCGAGCTGACGGGCGAACGATGCGACGCGATCCGTGGCGGATTTCAGAGATTTCTCCGCCTGTTGGGCTTTGAGCCGGGCTTCGGTGCGTTTGGCGGATTCCTGGTCGACGAGTCGGGCCGCTTCATCGCGTTTGGCTTTGGCCTCGGCCACTTGCTCAGCCATTCCGCCGTCTTGGGCGGTCAACTGTTTGACCTGTGCCAATGCTTTGTCCCGGCGTACGGCCAAAGACAGGTCCGATTGAGAGATGGAAGAGCCGCCGACCGCCGCCACGCCGTGCACAAAGGTCTCGCCGTTCTTGGTGACGGCCCGCATGGCTTCGCCGGACGCCACGATGTGCTGGGCTTCGTCGGCGGTGCCGGCCGCGGCTACATCAGCCAGCAGGAGACGCACGGTGTGCACGACCGCTTCGGCCTGCGCCGAGTTCTCGGCATCCGGGTTCGCAGTGACGAGCGCTGCCAGCGCGCTGACCGATTGCGGGGCGGCCGCCGTGTTCTCGGCGCTACTCTCCTCCGACTCCGTGCCCGGCTCTGTGGCGGGATCGCCGGCAATGCTCGCGGTCAGCACCACGGCTTTGCCGAGCTTATCTTCCCGAGCGTGTTCGAGGGCGTGCAACATGTTGTCTGCCTCGGGTACCACGATGGCGCTGGCATACTGGTCGAGCGCGTGGGCCACGGCTTCTTCCCAGCCTTCGGCCACATGGATGAAGTCGGTGAGTCGGCCAAGCGAGGCCACGTCCGTGTCGCGTTCCAACGGTCCGGAGGCATTGCGGCTGCCTAGCGTGTCGGCAAGCGCATCGGCCTTGGCTTTGAGCGAGATGATCTTGGACTGTATCTCGCGCTGCTTATCGGCGCGTTCATTCAGTCGTTCGCGGCATTCGGCGAGCGTCGCACGTGCGGCGTCCAATGCGGCACCGTCATCGTCGGCAATGCAGTCCGCTTCGCTGCGCAATGCGTCCAGCTGTTGCCGGGCATCGTCGCGCTGGGAAGTCAGCGAGTCGCGCTGGGAGGCGTAATCCTTGGCGCGGCTGGTCGCCAGTTGCACGGCGGATTCCTCGCGGGCGATGAGTTCACGCAATCGAGCGATCTGTGCATCGCGCTCCTGTGCGGTTTTGCGCAGTTCCGTCAAGGTCTGACGGACCGAAGCAAGCTTCTTCTCGTCGTCGGCGCGTTCCTCGGTGGCCTTGTCAAGTGCGATGCGCGCATCGGCCACGGCCTTGGTTTGTGCCGCGGCCTGAGATTCCAGTTCCTCGGCTCGTTTGACGAGCATGCCGGGATCCTCACCGAAGTTGGTGGCGATCTGGCCGGTGAGTGATCGGCTGCGCTCTTCGGCCAACTGGGCGAGCGCGTTCAGTCGTTCACGGGTCTGCGAGAATTCATGCCAGTATTGGTTGGCCTTGGCGATGGCCGGACTGGATTCGGGAGCTCAACGCCTCGACCTGTTCGATGCGTACTTTGACTTGGGCGAGTTCACGCTGGGCGACGGCCAGCTGGTTACGCACATTGCCAAGCTCTTGACGTACCGTGTCGCGGCGGCTCATCGAACGTTGGGCGTCTTCGGCATACAGACGGGCTTGGGCGTCGCGTACGGATATCTGAATCGCGTCGGCGCGCCGGGAGATACGTGCCTGGCGTCCGAGGGGGCCGAGCTGGCGGTGAATCTCCCCCAGCAAATCGTCGAGTCGGCTCAGGTTCGTTTCGGTATTGGGCCAGCTTGCGCAACGCGCGTTCCTTGCGCTTGCGGTGCTTCAGGATGCCGGCGGCCTCTTCGATGAACGCACGGTGGCCGGACGGGTCGGCCTTCAGAATCGCATCCAATCGTCCCTGGCCTACGATCACGTGCATCTGCTGGCCAAGACCGGTATCGGAGAGGAGTTCCTGAATGTCGAGCAGGCGGCATTGCGAGCCGTTGATCGCGTATTCGGAGCCTCCGTTGCGGAAGATGGTGCGGGAGATGGTGACTTCCGTGTAATCGATATCGAGCGTGTGATCGGAATTATCGATGGTCAGGCTCACCTGTGCACGGCCCAGCGGCGGGCGGGAGGACGTGCCTGCGAAAATCACGTCCTCCATCGAAGTGCCGCGCAGGTTTTTGGCACCCTGCTCACCCATTACCCAGGTCAGGGCGTCGACGATGTTCGACTTGCCCGAACCGTTGGGGCCGACGACCGCCGTGATGCCGGGCTCGAAGCGCAGCGTGGTGGCGGAGGCGAAGGATTTGAATCCGCGGAGGGTGAGTTCCTTGAGATACATGGCGTGAGACTGTTTTCCGTGTGTCGGGTGTCCGGATATCCGATATGCCTTGGATGCGGGTTACCGGACGTCGGCGGAATCGTCGGTGCCGGTGTCGGCGCTGGCTGTGTCAGTGTTGTCGGTGTCGGCACTGGCCGTGCCGGTGCCGGCGTTACCGGCGTCACTGGCCTGTTCCTTGCCGAGGCCGAGGACGTCGAACACGTCGAAGTCGTCCGGGCTTACCGAATCCTCGAGGTTGTCGGCGGCCTCATCCTCGGCCTTATCTGCCGTCTGATCCGAATCGTCCGGGTCAGCCGCCGGCTGATGAACGGCCATAGCCTGCCTCATCGTGGGGCTGGCGTGCCCCTCAAGCATCAGGCGTGCGTCGCCGGCGGTGACGAAGCTGCCGCAGATAAGCACGCCGTGGCCGTAGCCCACGCCCAGCTCGTCCTCGGCATCGACCATATTGACGGCGGTCTGAATCGCGTCAGGCAGGTTCGCTTCCTTGATCACACGGTCACGACCGAACACGTCCACGGCAATCTTCTCGAGCTCGTCGGCCGGCATCACGCGCTCGCGCCACGAGTTCTCGGTGACCACCACGGAGCTCAGGATCGGCTCCAGAACGCCCAAATATTCCTCGACCTGCTTGTCGCGCATCATGGCGACCACACCGACCAGCTGCTTGAAGTCGTAGCTTTCCTCGATGGCCTTGCGCAGGGCTTCGGCGGCATTCACGTTGTGTCCGCCATCCAGAATGATGGTCGGTGAGGTGCGGATCTGTTCGATGCGTCCGGGAATCTTGACCGAGCTCAACGCCTCGGCCACCAAGTCGCCGTCCAGCGGGCCGTTGACCGGAATCACCACTTCGGAGGCGGCGAGCGCGGCAAGCGCGTTGTGGGCCTGATGCTCGCCGAACTTGGCGATCGGCACGCCCTCGTAAGTGCCGTTGGGCGTGGTCAAGGTGGCGACTTGGCCGCCGACTGCGGACATGCGGTCGGACACGGTCATTTCGTAGCCGTCGCGCACGAGCATGGCGTGGTTGCGTTCGGCGGCATCGGTGAGAATCGGCATGACGGCTTCCTCATGCGGCTGCGGGCCGATGATGGCGGTGCAGTTCGGCTTGATGATGCCGGCCTTCTCGGTGGCGATTTGTTCGACGGTGTCGCCCAGCCACTGCATGTGGTCCATGTCCACCGGGCCAATGATGGCCGCATCCGCGTTGAGCACGTTGGTGGCGTCCCACAGGCCTCCCATGCCGACCTCGACGATGGCCACGTCCACGGGCGTGTCGGCGAACTTCCAGATGGCCATGGCGGTGAGCACTTCGAAGAAGCTCATCTTCGGCTTGCCCTGCTCCTCCATCTTGGCGTCCACCAGGGCCACGAGATCCTTGGTCTGGTCCCAGATGTCGATGAAATCGTCGTCGGACAGCTGCTGGCCGTCGATGGCGATACGCTCGTTGATCTTCTCCAGATGCGGCGAAGTGTACAGGCCGGTGCGCATGCCGTAGGCGCGGCAGATGGCCTCGGCCATGCGTGCGGTGGAGCCTTTGCCGTTGGTGCCGGTGATATGAATCACGCGGAACGACTGCTCCGGGTGGCCCAGGATGTCGAGCATCAGGTTCATCCGGTCGAGATCCAGATTGGTGGTGTTATGCTCCGGCGGGCGGCTCATGATGTCCAGTTCGACGTCCCGCATGCTCTCATTGTTCCGATTCGGATGCTCGAATGACATATCCTCTTCTAACCTCTGCTCGTGTTGCTGTTGCACCGTTCGGAGTGCGTATGCCACTTACGTGTTCGCGCCATTCTCGTCATGTCTACGCATGCCCGCATATATTCCGCTTCCGCATGCGCAGGAAGCTCCCCTTGCACAGGTTTGCCCTGCATGGTTCGGGATTCTTGCCTTCACGCGTGGAGCCGCACTCCCTCAATTCCCTCTATCCTAGCCGCCGGGGTGGTTTATCGTGCCCGCACAGTGAAACCGTCTCATATGTCGCCGCCGCGCGGGCAGTCTCTACCTGCAGCGCGCACAGTGAAGCCGTGTACAGGAGTGGCGGCAACTCTTTACAGGCGACCTACCTGCAGCGCGCACAGTGAAGCCGTCTCATATAGTTGCAATGCGGCTCTTGCCGTCGGTATCCCATTCTTAGTCGGCTGCAATCCAAAACTTGTATGTCCGGCGACGCTGATGCTATTCAGCGTCGGTACAGTGCCAGCTTCTGGCGGCACACCGACGCTATGATGCTCTTGCGAGTCGGTAGCTGGCCAAAACCTGGATTAATCCCGACTCCATCGCCTCTCAGTGTCATCTCCTCGCCAAGGCATGCCATTCTGCCGTCGCTAAGAAATTTCAACATCGTCAATCGACCATGTCTTGCCCCGGAAACGACTCTCACAAACGTCCTCTACATCATCTTTTGAACTCGCAGAGGCTCATTCACTGTTATGACTGCTCTCACCGTCGGCAGCCGTCCAAGCCCTGGATCTATGCCGCCAATAAATTGCAGCAAATCGTCGGCCACGATACAACCATTGGACTCACGCCGACGCTAGATTCCACACTCAGACAGAAGCCAGCCAATATCTGAACCAGCACCGAGGACGTACAAAGCATAAGCACCGTTAACCGTCAATTCACCGCCCTCTACCAGCTACATCCGCCTTCGCCGATGATATCTTGTTCGAATCCCCAAAGCACGTTGTTCGAATGACATTACTGATGGTGGATAAGTTTTGTATGTTATCCACTATTCCGAATTAACGGCCTAATACCTTGAAATTATCGGGAATATCTCACTCCAAGACAGCCAAGCTCCGAGGCTAGAACCACAATGGCTGAAATTCATACTTACGCTGCTTCGTTCCGGCTACGCTCGACGTCATGAAGACACACAAAGCAGTGGTCTCGCTCATATCAGCCGCGCAGAATGAGCTGAGATGCGTCTATTCAAGAAATGAAGCGGAACAAACCGCTCTACGCCGCCGTGCCCAGAGTGGTGAGTTGTTGAAAGTGTATGACGGCATTCCCAGTCTTTATGCAAATACCGCATACTGGGATGGTTTGACGCCGCCGGAGCGAACGTTGCATATGGCCCGCGCTCTTGCGCAAGAGCATCCTCAGTGGGTTTTTGGCGGCTTGGTGGCAGTAAGTGCCTATGGATTCGAACATCAATGGCATTTGCATGATGGCTGCATAACCATCGTGACTTCCGATCATGGATCTCGTCAATGCCATCAGCGCTTACGACATGTCTATATGCCCGATATGAACAGTCCGAAGACACATTACGAGGCCTCCGGCCTATCCCTGATATCACCGGCTAGAACCTTGGTCGAGGCCGCTATAGACCTTGATTTTCGGTTTGCGTTGCCGATCTTTGACTCGGCCCTTGCCAAGGGAATAACCAAGGAAGAGATAGCCGCCGACTGCGTTCAATGGAGAATCGATTATGCCCGAGTATTCCGCCTGCTGCGCTATGCAAGCGAAAGGAGCGAGAATGGTGGAGAATCCCTCGCGCGAGGCACCATCATCGAAGACCGCTTCCTCACGCCGCGTATTCAGGTAACGGTGACCGACCCGCAGACGAATACCGAGTACCGCGTTGATTTCGTATGGAAGCTCGATGACGGGCGCGTGATAGTGGCCGAATACGACGGCACACAAAAATACGTGGACCCAGCCATGACCGATAACCGCAGCATTCAGGAGGTGGTGGCCAAGGAACGTGCACGCGACGAGGTACTGAAACGAGCCGGTGCCACCGAAATCGTCCATTTCACATACGCCGACGTCATCGAACGCACTCCGCTGCGGGTAAAACTGATCAAAGCCGGGGTGCCTCAGGTGGAGACCTCCGCATAGCAGTGAGTCCCGCGACGCGATAAACCTTCATCGCATGGGTTCACATGGATTCAGCCCGCAGAATATGTCAATATCAATCGGCAAGCTCCAGCCCAAGCCCATGCCCCTCTCCTTCCCTACCGAGAACAATAAACGGGCCCGCATTCCAGCCCGCCGCACTCGCCATATGGGCATGTCCAGAAGACCGTCCAAATTCCGTACTCGGTTTTACCGCCAGCCGTCAATCGTGGCACATCGCATAAAGCCGACTAATATGAGGTGGGAATCGATGATTCGACAACAACTACATACAGGAGAGTGGCAATGGGTGAAGTGATCACCGCCAAGGACAAGGAATATGAGGCCGAAGAGCGCGTTACTGCGCCGGGCGCGAACCAGTCGATGAGCGACCGTGTGAACAACCGCTCGCTGCGCCCGCAGTCGGCTGCATTCAAGGAGTTCATGAAGTCCGGCTGGGCCGATGATGATCCGGAGATCAAGCCTCTCGAATCCTCCAAGTTCACGCCAGCCCGCCTTGAGGCGCTGGGCAAGGCCTTCCCGGGCGAACGTCTGGTCATTCCGGCCGGCCAGCCGAAGGTGCGCAACAATGATTGCGATTACATGTTCCGTCCGGACACCACGTTCGCCTACTACACCGGTCTGGGTTCCGATTACGAAGCCGGTGCCGTGCTGGTGTTGAACCCGGTCGATCCGGACTCCCCCGAGGCCGCCGCCGGCAAGACGCACACTCCGGAACTGTTCGTGGCGCCGCGCGCCGACAATTCCACCGAGGACTTCTTCATGTCCGCCCACTACGGCGAATACTGGGTTGGCCCGCGTGCTGGCCTCAAGGAGATGCAGGCGATGACCGGCATCGAAACCCACGACATCGCCCAGCTGGCCGACGCCCTGTCCAAGGACGTGGGCGCCGAAGCCGGCGCCGTACGCGTGCGCGTGGTCAGCGAAACCGACCCGCAAATCACTTCGATGGTTGAATCCATCCGCGAGGCCAACGGTTTCGCCGATCCGGACAAGAACTCCGCATCCGACGACAAGCTGCACGAGTTCGCCGCCGAGGCACGCATGGTCAAGGACGGCTACGAAATCAACGAAATGCGCAAGGCCGTGGACGCCACCAAGCATGGCTTCGACCGTCTGCTCTCCGCACTGCCGGCCGCGCTCGACAAGCCGCGCTCCGAACGTATCCTCGAAGGCGCGTTCAACGCCGTGTCCCGTGAACTGGGCAACGCCGTCGGTTACGACTCCATCGTGGCCTCCGGCCCCCACGCCCCGATTCTGCACTGGATGCGCAACACCGGTGTGGTGAAGACCGGCGACATGCTGCTGGTGGATGCCGGCGTTGAGGTCGATTCCCTGTACACGGCCGACATCACCCGTACCTTCCCGACCAACGGCAAGTTCACCGACTTCCAGAAGCGTCTGTACCAGGCCGTGCTCGACTCGCAGCAGGCCGGTTTCGAAGCCGCCAAGCCGGGTGCCACCTACTCCGACATCCACCACGCCTGCATGCGTGTGATCGCCGAGCGTCTGCACGATTGGGGTCTGCTGCCGGTGAGCGTCGAGGAGTCGCTGTCTCCGCAAGGCCAGCAGCACCGCCGTTGGCTCGCCTGCGGCGTGGCCCACCACCTGGGTCTTGATGTGCATGATTGCGCGCAGGCCCGTTTCGAGTCCTATCAGGGCGCGCCGATTCGCCCGGGCATGATCTTCACGATCGAGCCCGGCCTGTACTTCCGCGAGGATGATCTGCTGATTCCGCCGGAATACCGCGGCATCGGCATCCGCATCGAGGACGACGTGCTCATGACCGAGAACGGCCCCGAATGGATTTCCGCCGGCATCCCGAAGCAGATCGACGACGTCGAAGCCTGGATGGCCGAGCAGGCTGCCCAAGCGAAGTAACCTAAGCTCCCTCTGATGAGGGAGCTTCTTTTCTACTAAAGAGGCAATGTGTCCACTCCGGAATTTGTGTTGGAATTGCGTAAGAAGATCGGCCATGATCTGTTGTGGCTCAATGGCGTGACCGGTTGTGTACTGAACGAACATGGTCAACTGCTGTTGGGTCGTCGTTCGGACACGGGCGAATGGGCGATGGTCTACGGCATCAACGAGCCGGGCGAACAGCCGGCGGACACGGTGGTGCGCGAAATCAAGGAGGAGACGGGCATCGATGCCATCGTCACCGATTTGGTGGCCGTCACCTCGTCAAACAAGGTGCTGACCTACGTCAATGGCGACAACACCATGTACATGGATCATTCGTTCCTGTGTGCCCTGAAACCCGGCGGCAATGCCGAGCCATTCGTGGGCGACGAGGAAAGCCTCAGCGTCGGCTGGTTCGATCTGGATGACCTGCCCACTCCCCTAGCGGCCAGCACGAGCGAGCGGCTGGAGCTGTTCCATACTTTACATCGAGAACAAAAAGCACGGCGACGCCCACGCCCTGTTCCAGTTCGATGGGCAGCAGTACTAGCGGATATAAAGTTAGCTCCCTCTGACGAGGGAGCTCCAATGCTATGCGATTACGCCTCTTGGGCTAGGAGCTCGTGGAGGTAGGCGCGGTGCTGCTGCTGTTCGCGCGGGTCGGGCACGGGCAGGGAGGCCAGCAGCTTCTTGGTGTACGGGTTCTCCGGGTGCTGCATAATCTGGTCGGCATCGCCGTGCTCCACGATCTGGCCCTTATGCATCACCATGATGCGGTCGGCGAGCATATCGACCACCGCCAAATCATGGGTGATGAACAGGCACGCGAAGCCGATTTCCGCCTGCAGTCGCTTGAACAGCTCCAACACCTTGGCCTGCACCGACACGTCCAATGCAGAAGTCGGCTCATCGGCGATCAGCAGCGACGGCTTCAACGCCAAACCACGCGCCAAAGACGCCCTCTGGCGCTGGCCGCCGGACAGCTCATGCGGGAAACGGTTCATGTAGGCGCGCGGCAGCTGGACCATCTCCAGCAGGTCGCCCACATAGTTCTTGGCCTCGGCCACGGAACCGTACTTGTGGTGCACGAGCAGCGGCTCGGCCACATTCTCCGCGATGGTCATCCGCGGGTTGAACGAGGAGCCCGGATCCTGGAACACGAAACCAATGTCCGCGCGCTTGGGCTTGAAGTCACGCTCCTTGACGCCGTTCATCTCGATGCCAAGCACGTTCAGGGAGCCGCCGGACACCTTCTGCAGGCCGGCGATGGCACGGCCGGTGGTGGACTTGCCGGAACCGGACTCGCCCACCAAGCCCAGCACTTCGGAGCGGTGGATGGTGAAGTTCGCGCCGTCCACGGCCTTGAAGTCGGACTGCATGAGATGGCCCGGGTACGTGATGGTCAGGTTCTTGGCCTCGACGGCGATCGGCTGTTCGCGCCAATCGGCCTTGCGCTCGATCGGCTTGCCCTCGCGGTCGCGCACGACCAGCTTCTGACCGATGCACGGCACGGCACCCAGCAGTCGCTTGGTGTAGTCGTCCTTCGGATGGTAGAAGATCTGCTCCACGTCGCCCTGCTCGACCACGTGGCCGCGGTACATGACGACCACCTGGTCGGCGATGTCCGCGATCACGCCCATGTTGTGGGTGATGATGAGCACGGAGGCGTCGAACTCGTCACGGGCGAGGCGCAGCAGGTCGAGAATTTCGGCCTGCACGGTCACGTCGAGGGCAGTGGTGGGCTCGTCGGCCAGAATCAGGCCGGGGTTCAGCACCAACGCCATGGCGATGACGATGCGCTGCTTCTGGCCGCCGGAGAACTGGTGCGGGTAGTAGTCCACGCGGGTTTCGGCATCCGGGATGCCGACCTTCTTCAGGATGTCGATGGCCTTGGCGCGCAGTTCCTTCTTGTCCTTCATGCCGTGGGCGCGCAGGCCCTCTTCAATCTGCCAGCCGATGGTGTACACCGGGTTCAGCACCGAATTGGGCTCCTGGAACACCATCGCGGCCTCGGAACCACGCACTTCGCGCAGCTGTTCGCCGCTCAGGGAGAGCACGTCCAGCGAATCGGAGCCATCGCGCTTGGACAGGTAGACGGCACCGGAGGTGGTGGCCGTCTCCGGCAGCAGCTTGATGATGGAGCGCGCGGTCACGGACTTGCCGGAACCGGATTCGCCGACCACGCCGACCACGGTCTTGCGCGGAATGGTGAAGTTCACGTCCTCGACGGCCTTGATGGAGCCGGCGTCGGTCATGAAGGAGACGGACAGGTCCTTGATATCGGCGAGATTCTTGTTGTCTTCGCTCATCTCTCACTCCTTGCCTTCCGGCTTGCCCTCGCCAGTCCATTCAGAGGCGACGATGGTCGGGTCATGGTCGGTGACGGTGGCCGGCGGGTCGACGTTCGCGTCGAGTTCGGCGATCACCTCGTTGCGTGCGGACGGCTTCTCGTTTGGGTCGACGGACGTGTCTTCGATCGATCCGACCACTTCGCCGGCGGACTTGCGGGCGCGCAGACGCGGGTCGGCCAGATCGTTGAGCGATTCGCCCACGAGCGTGATGCCGAGCACGATAAGCACGATGGCGATGCCCGGGAACACGGCGGTCCACCAGATGCCGGCGGTCACGTCGGAAACCGAACGGTTCAGGTCGTACCCCCATTCGGCGGCGGCGGTCGGCTCGATGCCGAAGCCGAGGAAGCCCAGGCCGGCGAGGGTCAGGATGGCTTCGGACGAGTTCAGCGTCAGGATCACCGGCAGCGTGCGGGTGGAGTTCTTGAACAGGTGCTTGGTCATGATGCGCCAGGTGGAGGCGCCGACCACGCGCGCGGACTCGACATACGCGGATTCCTTGATGCGGATCACTTCGGCGCGAATTGTGCGGAAATACTGCGGGATGTACACCACGGTGATGGAGATGCCGGAGGCCAGGATGCCGCTCCACAGGCCGGACTGGCCGTGGGAGATCATGATGGCCATCAGAATGGCGAGCAGCAGCGAGGGGAAGGAGTAGACGGCGTCGGCGATCATCACCAGGATGCGGTCCACCCAGCCACCGTAGTAGCCGGACACCAGGCCGAGCAGCACGCCGGCGAAGATGGAGAGCAGCACGGCCACGACGATGGCGATGACGGCGGTGCGGGCACCCCACACCACACGGGAGAACACATCGAATCCGGCGGCGGTGGTGCCCCAGATGTGTTCGGCGGAGGGCGCGGCCTGCGCCGGGAAGGACGTGCCGTCGGCGGCCTTGATCTGGGCGTGGCCGTAGGGGGCGATCAGCGGGGCGAAGAGGGCCGCGAGCAGGAAGAACGCGGTGATCGCGAGACCGGTGATCAGCATGCCCTTCTGCCAGCCGACCGCCACGCGCAGTTCCTTGATGATTGGAATCTTGGTCCAGAACGGCGTCTTGGTGCTGACGTTGAGCTTGGTGAGGCGGTCGTCACCGGGAACGGTGATCTTGTCTTGGGATGTGGTGGTCATCTCAGTACCTCACTCTCGGGTCGATAAGCGCGGCGATGACGTCGACGAGGAAGTTGACGACGGCCACAATGATGGCGATAAGGATCACGATGCCCTGCACGGCCACGAAGTCACGGGCCTTCAGGTACTGGGACAGCATGAAGCCCAGGCCCTTCCATTCGAAGGTGGTTTCGGTCAGGACCGCGCCGGCGAGCATCAGGGCGATCTGCATGCCCATGACGGTGATGATCGGGATCAGGGCCGGCCGCCAGGCGTGCTTGTTGAGCAGGCGCTTTTCGGAGACGCCGCGCGAGCGGGCGGCCTCGACGTAGCCGGAATTGTAGGTGGAGATGACGTTGGTGCGTACCAGACGGATGAACACGCCGGCGGTCAGGAGGCCTAGGGCGACGGCCGGCAGCACGGCATGGCGCAGCACGTCGACGAGCACGTTCATGTCGCCGAGCTGGATGGCGTCGATGACGTAGAAGCCGGTCGGCGAGACCAGACGGGTGAACTGCATTTCGGAGTTCAGGTCGGAGCGGCCGGAGGCGGGCAGGATGTTGAGCCAGACGGCGAAGATGAGCTTCAGGACCAGGCCGAGGAAGAACACCGGGGTGGCGTAGCACAGGATGGCGAAGGTGCGGATGCCGGCGTCGGCGGCACGGTCGCGCTTGCGGGCGGCGAGTCGGCCCAGGCCGATGCCGACGATCAGCGCCACGATCAGGGCGAGGAAGGCCAGTTCGAATGTGGCGGCGCCGTAGTGCGTAAGGATGCTGATCACCGGCTGGTTATCGGTCAGTGTCGTGCCGAGGTCGCCGTGCAGCAGACCGCCAAGATAGTCGACGTATTGCACGATCAGCGGGCGGTCATAGCCGGCCGCGTGGATGCGCTGCTGGAGTTCGGCGGGTGTCAGGCGGCCGCCCAGGGCGGCGGAAATCGGATCGCCGGTGGCGCGCATCACGAAGAACACGATGGTGACCAGAATGAAAACGGTGGGGATAATGAGAAGGAACCTCGTCAGCACGAAGCGGAAGAAACTACCTGACAGTCGGTTCTTCTTCGTCTTGGCTTTCGCCGGAGTGGTGCTGGAGGTCGCTGTGGCGCTGTCTGACACGCGATGCTCCTTGGTGTTGGTAATCGGTATATAAAGCAATAAAGGCTCCCTCTCCGAGGGGAGCTGGCGGCGAAGCCGACTGAGGGGAGTCATACGAGTTGGGCTCCCCTCAGTCTGCCGTCGGCAGACAGCTCCCCCACTCAAAGAGGGGAGCTCATGCTGGATCAGCCCTTGGTGACGGAGGCGTAGCGGAAGCGGAAGGAAGCGTCGAGAGTGACACCCTTCACGGAGGTGCCGGTGACGGCGACCTGGGCACCCTGCAGCAGCGGGATGGTGGAGAGGTCTTCGGTCTCGAGCTTCTGGACCTGCTTGAGGATGTCCTCACGGGCGGTGGCATCCTTCTCGCCGGCCTGCTTGACGATCAGGTCGTTGACTTCCTTGTTGGAGTAGCCGTTGTTCACGAAGTTGCCGTCGCGGAAGAACGGGGACAGGTAGTTGTCCGGGTCGGAGTAGTCCGGGAACCAGCCGAGCTGGTAGACCGGGTACACACCGTCGGAATCGTCGGTGACCACGCGGTCCTTGGAGTACTGGGTCCATTCGGTGGACTGCAGGTCGACCTTGAACAGGCCGCCTTCCTCAAGCTGGGACTTCAAGGCCGCGTACTCGTCGGCGGAGGCGGAGCCATAGTGGTCGCTGTTGTACTGGAGCTTGAGGTCGACCGGGGTGGTGACGCCGGCGTCGGCGAGGACCTTCTTGGCCTTCTCGGTGCTCGGCTTGCCGTTGCCGTCGCCGTAGGCGGACTTCAGCGTGTCATCGTGACCGGTCAGGCCGTCCGGGATGAAGGAGTACATCGGGGTGTAGGTGCCCTTGTAGACCTTGGTGGAGAGGTCTTCGCGGTCGATGAGGTTGGCGACGGCCTGGCGCACGGCCTTGGCCTTGTTGGCGTCGGCGTCGGGCTGGGATTCGCCGTAGGGCTGAATCTTGAAGTTGAAGGCGATGAAGCGCTCCTCACCGCCCGGGCCCTTGACGACCTTGACCTTGGAGTCCTTGGAGAGGTCCTCGATGTCGGTCGGGCTCAGGGAGCGATAGGCCACGTCGACCTGGCCCTGCTGGACGGCCATCTTGAGGTTGGAGGCGTCGGCGAAGTACTTGACCTGCACGGCGGAGTTCTTGGCCGGGGTCAGGCCCTTGTAGGAGTCGTTCTTAGCGTAGGCGGCGGACTCGTTGATCTTGAAGGCGGTCAGCGTGTACGGGCCGGCGAAGGCCTTTTTGGAGACGATGGTGTCGGCGTCGGTGAGCTTGTCGGCGTCGAAGGTATCCTCATCGACGATCGGGCCGGCGGGGCTGGACATGACCTGCTTCAGAGTCACGTCGAAAGGCACGGAATCCTTGAACACCACGGTGGTGTCGTCCTTAGCGGTCACGGATTCGACGTTGGCGAGCAGGGAGCTCGGGCCGTTCGAGTCGTTGATCTTCTTGATGCGGTCGTAGGAGAACTTGACGTCGGAAGCGGTCAGGTCGTTGCCGTTGGCAAACTTCAGGCCGTCCTTGAGCTTGACGGTGAACTCGGTGCCGTCATCGTTCCAAGGTACCGTCATCGGCGGCGATGTCCGGGCTCAGTTCGGAGGTGTTGTAGTCTTGGGCGTACAGGAACGGGAACACCTGGATCTGTACGGCGTAGGAGCCGTTGTCGTAGGAGCCGGCGGGGTCCAGGCTGGTGATCTTATCGGTGGTGCCGATGGTGATGGCGTTGCCGGAATCGCCTGCAGCGGTGGTGTCATCCTTCACACCGCCGCAGGCGGCCAGGGATGCGATGGCGACCACGGAGACGGCGGCGGCCAGAATCTTCTTGGAATTCAACAGGAATCCTCTCTCTCTCATAACTCGTTTCCACGTCATCACTGCGGGCGTGGATTACCGCCTGACTATGGTGCGGATGTGTTACCCCTGCGTTTCCACAGCCATCGACTTATGTTTCGCTTGTGGCGACCATGGCCGGTTTTATGCGGTATCGAGCAGTATTACGGATTCTTGTATTACGACGTGAATAACGTTCAAATGGTGAGATGAACATGCTATCATGTCACCATTTGAACATGTTTGTAGACGAATGCTTTCCATTCGTCAACCGGTCGGCCTACTGCTACTTGAGCTTGCGGCCCGCGCACCACACCTGTTCGACCGTCCAATCGGTCGGATCGGCAAGGTTGAAATCGGCGGCGAAGCCGGGGGCGATGAGGCCGATAGGCGCCCCGGTGACCGGGTTCGGCCGGTCGAAGCCGAACGCCTCGGCCGGCGTCAGAGTGGCCGCCTCGACCGCGTCCACCGGGCTAAAGCCCAGTTCGCACACCGCACGGCGCACGGCGACCTCCAGCAGCAGAGTGGAGCCGGCGATGGCGCTGTTGGAGACCAAGCGCGCATGCCCGTCGACCACGTTCACGTCCAGTGCACCCAACTTGTAGGCACCGTCCGGGCAGTCGGTCGCGGCCATTGCATCGGTTACGAAGGCCGTACGATGAGGCGCGAACCGGAAGGAGAGGCTCACCATCGGATCCTGCACGTGAAATCCGTCGTTGATGAGCTCGATGGTGACGCGAGGATCCTCCACCGCGGCCGGAATCGGACCGGGCTCGCAGTGGTGCAGGCCGTTCATCGCGTTGAACATGTGGGTCATGATGCCCGCGCCCGCGTCGAAGCCGGCTTTGGCGGTCTCGTAGTCGGCGTCGCAGTGGCCCACGGCCGGCACCACGCCGGCAGCGGCGAACTGGCGGATGGCGGAGATGCCGTGGGGTAGTTCGGGGGCGATGGTGATCTGGCGGATGCAGCCAATCTTGCCGTTCGCCGCGCCTGAAGCCTCAAGCATGTCGTCGACGATGTCGGGTACCGGATCCTTGAGACATTCCGGGTCATGTGCGCCCTTGCGGGCCAGAGCCAGGAACGGACCTTCCAGATGGCAGCCTAGGATGTCGGGGCGGCCGGACTCCATCTTGGCGCGGACGGTGCGGATGTTCCGACAGATCACGTCCACGGGATTGGTGATCAGCGAGAGCACCTGGCGCGTGGTGCCGTGCACGGCGTGTCCGGCCCGCGCCACGTCGATGCCATCCGACCCGTCATCGAAGCTCTTCTCCCATGCGCCGTGCGCGTGGATGTCCACGTAGCCGGGGGTCAGAATACGGCCTTCGGCGTCGATGACCGCGTTGCGATCGGCCGGATCGAGCTCCACCGTGCGGCAGTAGTGCTCGAAGGCCTCCTCCCCCGTGCCGGCCGCCACGATGACGCCGGCGGCATCGGAGACGACCCAATATCCGCGCCGTTCGCCGCACGCATCCGCCTTGCGCGCGTTGCGAATCGCCACCGGAGCCGGCTTGCCCTCCAGTGCCGCGGTCACGCGCGAGACTATCTCGTTCCTATCAGACATGTTGTTCTCCTTACCGCTCATGCGCTCCCGCCAGCGAGAGCTGGCTCGCGAAGCGAGACTGAGGGTGGTCCAATCGGGAAGCAATACACATATGCCGCCGCTGATAACCACCCTCAGTCTCATTACATTCGACAGCTCCCGCCAGCGAGAGCCAGCACACGATTGACTCAGATGCCCTGCCAGGCCGGCTTGTGGGTGTAGGCGTAACGGTAGTAGTCCTTGTGGCGCAGACGAGAAACGGCTTCCTCATCCACGATAATCGTGGCGTGCGGGTGCATCTGCAGCGCGGAAGCCGGGCAGAACGCGGACACGCCGCCTTCCACCGTCTCCTCGATGGCTTCGGCCTTGCCGGCACCGAACGCCAGCAGCACGAGGTGACGGGCCTTCATGATCGTGCCAATACCCTGCGTGATGCAGTGGGTGGGCACTTGGTTGATGTCGTTGTCGAAGAAGCGCGCGTTGTCGATGCGGGTCTGTTCGGCCAAGGTCTTGACGCGAGTGCCGGAGGCCAGCGAGGAACCGGGCTCGTTGAAGCCGACGTGGCCGTCGGTGCCGATGCCGAGGATCTGCACGTCAATGCCGCCAGCGGCTTCGATGGCACGATCATAGGCCGGGCCGGCCAGCGCGACCTTGTCGCCGTCTTCAAGCGGAGTGCCGTTGAGTACGTCGCCGGGCACATGAACCTTGGCCGGGTCCAGGCCGAGCGGTTCGACCACAGTGCGATGGATGGTCGCATGGTAGGACTCCGGATGGGTCAGCGGCAGTCCGATGTATTCGTCGAGCGCGAAACCACGCACACCCGAAACGTCAATGGCCTCGTCCTTGACGATCTTGGCGAGCGCCTGATAGGCGGCCAGCGGGCTGGAGCCAGTGGCCAGGCCCAGCACGGCGTCCGGCTTTGCTTGATCAGGCCCGCCACGCAACGGCCGTAGATCTCGCCGGCCTCGGCTTCGTCCTTGACAATGATGATTTCCGGCATCGGTTTCCTCCAGTTCCGTGCGGCCCGCCCGATGCGAGTCGCTGTACCGCCGCCCGTCTTGCGGATAATGACAACATCCTTGTCACGTCCGGGTGCCGCGCGGCGTTCCAACCACCGTTCGGCGTAGCGCCGATTGGTGATTCGCTATTTGTTAATGATACTAACAATTTTGGACCTTATGAACACTCACGGTGTTTCCTGACGCTTCACACAGGTACACTGGAATTTATTAGTGAAGTTTCATAACAGTTTCAACGACGAAATTGCGCTTCACCGTCTAAGCTGTGTATGGAACAACAATCGCCGTCCACTCGCTCACCATCAGGCAGGAGGAAACATGTCATATCTCGGTCTCAACACAACGACCGCCGACCACGCGGCCAAGGCTTCCCTCGCCGATGTGCGCCGCAAGAACCGCCAACTTATCTTCAGGTTGTTGTTCCCCACCAACCAGTATTCGCGCGCCGAGCTCGGCCGACGCACCGGATTGAGCCGCGTGGCCGTTTCCGATGTGGTCGGTCAGATGCTGGAGGAAGGATTGCTGCGCGAGACCGGTCAGGCACCCAGCGGCGGCAAAGGCAAACGAGGCACACTGCTGAGCATCGATATCGATCGACTGCGCATCATCAGCATCGACCTGACGCAGGAGCACCTGCTGCACGGCGCAGTCACCAATCTGCTCGGCCAGCCGCTGCGTCACGCCGAAGTCACCCTGAACACCGGCTCATTCGTTTCCGTGGATGTGATCATCGAGCTCATTGAGAAGATGCTGGGCATGTCCGACGGCGAGGTCATCGGCATCGGAGTCGCCTCCCCCCGGCGTGGTAGACAACGGCGTGGCCCGCTCCTCCACGATGCGCGGCTGGAACAATCTCGACCTGTCCACGCCAATCGCCGAACATTTCGGACTTGAAGTAAACGTCAGCAACGACGCCACCGCAGCCATGCTCACCGAACGTTTCTTTGGCCAAGGCGGGCCGAATATGCTTTTCGCGCGCATCGAAAGAGGCATCGGTTCGGCGATTCTGCTTCGGACACGCCGGTAATCGGCGAACTGCACGCGGCTGGCGAGATCGGCCATATTTCCATCGATCTTGACGGGCCGCTGTGCCCTTGCGGCAAGCACGGTTGCCTGGAGACGATGATTTCCGGAACCGCATTGAAGAAGCAACTCAGCGCGGCAGACGTGGAGCAGCATCAGGGTATCCTTGCTCGGGCGGGCCGCTATCTTGGCCAAGCCCTGGCCATGCCTGTGGGCCTTTTGGATATGGCAGACGTATGCGTCTATGGCCAGCCGAACATCATCAACGCGACGTTCATTGACGCGGCCCAGCAATACCTTGGATGCCGCCACATCCTCGTCCTTCCACAAACACACGGTGATTCGGCGCTGCGAATGCGGACCCGACATCACCGTACAGGGCGAGGCCATCGCCGTGGTCTTCCAACACTTGGCCAAATAAAAGCCGGTCACCCCGGCAACGAAACGCGCAAGACCAAGCGCGGCACAGCACAACATAAAGCGATATAGGACTGCGTGGAAGATGGGCCCCGGAGACGAATCTGAGGCCCCATCTTCCATGTCCCGCACTATGCCAGGCTACGCCGCCATGGCGGCACCGATGGCTCCGACTGGTTGGCCGACGGGTGCCAGACGCAGCCGGGCCGGCAGGCCCAGCGTTTCGAGGAATCGGCATTGCGATTCGCGCCGGCGCAGCTCAGCCGTGATCACCTCGACCAATGGTTCGCCGGTTTTGGCCATGTCGCCGCCCAAGACAATCAGTCGCGGGTCAACGGATTGGGCCAAAATCTGGATAGTGTCGCCGATGGCGCGCACTACCATGTCTGGCGGGAATACGGGCGGAACCCAATACCGTGCCCATTGCGTCAACCAGCACAGCTTCGATTTTTGTTCCACCCACGTCAACACCGATTTTGAGATTGTTCATAGTGTTTTCAGACATCAGTCCTCCCCTGTTCTCCATCGAACGTTTCGCTTGATATCAGTGTACATCCGACTATTGACAACTATCCTAACAAATTCCCCCAAGACGACACTCACATGCACGACACGCCGAATGACATATTGATTGCGACAATCAATTAACAGCGTTAATATCTTAATCAAGTTCAGATTCAAAGACGAGCGGAACGACTCGCAGCGGTGCAGACAAGGAGGACTTAAGACCGATGGCAACAAACACCACCCATGCCACTTCCCAGGCCAGTGTCTCCGAATCCAACCGCTCCCGCATCGTCAAGCACCTGTATCACAACGGCATCATCTCCCGCGCGCAAATCGCCAAGGCACTGGAACTCACCCCAGCGGCCATCACCAAATCACCGCACGCCTTATCGAGGCCGGCATGATTGAAGAGACCGGCGATTTGGAAGGTTCCAAGAACCGCCGTTCCATCGGTCTCAAACTCGACACCACGCGGTTCCGCATCATCGGCATCAAATTCGCCCGCTCGCAGGTGCAGATCGGCGTGTTCGACCTGTGCGGCAACACCCTGAGCTCTGAAAACCTGCCCACGGTCTACGACAACACCATCGACGACACCATTGCCATCATCCACCAGCGCGTCGAACAGCTGCTCGACAACGACCCGTCCATCGTGGCCATCGGCATGGCCGTGCCCGGACCCTACCTGCGCAACGTGGGCCGCACCGCCGTGGTCTCCAGCATGCAGGGCTGGCGCAAAATCAACTTCATCGACGAATTCGCCACCGCCTTCCGCGTGCCTGTGTTCATCGAACAGGACGCCCGCGCCGGCGCCCTCGCACATTATCTCTTCGACCCGTCGGTGCACGCCGACGGCAACCTCGCCTATTATCTGGTCGGCGAAGGCGTGGGCCTCGGCGTCATCGACAACGGTCACCTCATCAACGGCTTCCTCGGTGCCGCCACCGAAATCGGCCACATCTCCATCGACGTCAACGGCCGGCCCTGCGACTGCGGCAACATCGGCTGCCTCGAACGCTACTGCTCCACCCCCGCCATCCACGACATGCTCATCGAAAGCGGCACCGTGGTCCCCGACGCGGCCGACATGACCCACGCCGAGGCCGCCCGCGCCCTGTTTACCAAGGCCAGCGTCGGCGACGAAGACGCGGCTTCCATGGTCCGCGAAATCGGCCGGTACGTCGGCTACGGATGCGTCACCATCTTCAACGGATACAATCCCGAGCACATCATCATCGGCGACATCGTGGCCGAAGCCGGCCCGATGCTGCTCGATGAGGTGCGCGCCACGGTGGCCGAACGCGCCATCCCCGAGATCAACGCCGCCACCTCCATCACCCTGTCCACCCTGCCGACCGACGCCGCCGTTTCCGGCGCCGCGGCAGTGGCCGTCACCCAATTTTTGGAGCACCCCCTCGGTGTTCTTCGACGTCTCCTGACCGGGGCGCCGAGTGAGATTTCCATACGAAATCGAACAACAACAAGGAAACAAAGGAAAGGAAACCAACCATGACTACCCCGATCGTTCTGAGCCTCGGTGAACTGCTGTGGGATATGCTGCCGAGCGGCAAGCGAGCCGGCGGCGCCCCCGTCAACTTCGCCTACCACGCGATGAAGAACGGCACCGAAGGCTGGGCCATCAGCGCGGTCGGCGAGGATGAACTCGGCGACGAACTGATTGCCAAGGCCAACGAGGCCGGCATCAACACCGTTCTTCAGCGCAACGCCTGGCCGACCTCCACCGTCGAAGTCGCGCTGAAGAACGGTATCCCGGAGTACACCATCGTCAAGGGCGTGGCTTGGGATCACATCCTGTACACCCGCCAGCTCATCGACGTGGTCTCCAAGGCCGACGCCGTCTGCTTCGGCACCTTGGCCCTGCGCTCTCCCGAATCGCACGCCACCATCACGGAGCTGCTCAAGCACACCAAGCCGGGCGCGATGAAGTTCTTCGACATCAACCTGCGCGGCGACCACTACTCCAAGGAGCTTATCGAGGAACTCCTCAAGGTGGCCACCGTCTTCAAGATCAACGACGAGGAACTTCTGCTGCTGCGCGACATGTTCGACATTCGCGGCACCTCCGGTGAAGACGCCTCCCGCTGGTTCATCGAGGAATTCGGCCTCGACTACGTGATTCTGACCGCCGGCTCCGCCTACTCCACCATCATCTCCCGCAAGGGCGAGGTCTCCACGCTGGACACCCCTCACGTCGAGGTGAACGACACCGTCGGCGCAGGCGACTCCTTCTCCGGCACCTTCACCGCACGCATCCTGCTGGGTGACACGCTCGCCGAAACCCACCGCAAGGCCGTCAACACCGCCGCCTTCGTCTGCACCCAGGCCGGTGCCTGGCCCGAGTACCCGGCCGAGATGCCCGACTATCTGGCTGAAATCGGCAAGTAATCCACCCCCACCCCATTTTCCCGATGGCTTTGCCGCTCTATACCGGCAAAGCCATCTTGTTCAGAGGAGTTACCATGTCCGTTCGCGACACCGTCACCGGCGTCCAGCATGTCGGCATTCCGACCACGGACCTCGAAGGCACCATCGCCTACTACGAGCGTCTCGGCTTCGAATGCCTCGGCATCTATCCCAACGGCGAGGACCGCTGCACCTTCCTGCGCCTGAACAACCTGACCCTCGAGGTGTGGACCATGAACCCCACGCCTATGGAAAACGGCGCCATCAACCACTTCGCGCTGGATTCGACGGATATCGAAGCGTCCTTCGCCGAAGCCCAGAAGCTCGGCCTGAACTTCGTGGAAGGCTCCATCCAGCACATCGACACCCTCTGGAGCAACGGCATCCGTTACTTCAACGTGCTTGGGCCGAACCACGAGGTCATCGAATTCTGCCAAATCATGTAACGCCATGATGCATCCGATAACGGAACCATCACCATTCACTAGTCATCATCCATTGACCGATAAATCTGTCGTACGTCCATTCATAGAGAAAAAGGAATTCAAAATGAGTAGCGAAACCACCAAGACCGGCAACGCCGGTCTCGTAAAAATCGCGCCTGTGATGTTCGCGTTCTTCGTCATGGGCTTCGTCGACCTAGTCGGCACCGCCACGAACTACGTCAAGGCTGAGTTCGATCTGGCCAACGGCACCGCGAACCTGTTCACCACCATGGTGTTCTTCTGGTTCCTGATCTTCGCCGTGCCCACCGGCATGCTGATGAACAAGATTGGCCGCCGCAAGACCGTGCTGTGGTCCATCCTCGTGACGCTGGTCGCCATGGCACTGCCCATCATCGCCTACGTGGCCCTGTCCGGCACCGCACGCCTGGTGCTCATCGTCATCTCCTTCGCCTTCCTCGGTATCGGCAACACCTTGATGCAGGTGTCCCTGAACCCGCTGCTCACCGTGTTCGTCAAGGGTGACAAGCTCGCCTCCACCCTGACGCTCGGCCAGTTCGTCAAGTCCTTCGCCTCCCTGTTCGCCCCGTACATCGCCATCTGGGGCGCCACCCAGCTCGGCATGTGGTGGATACTGTTCGTGATCTATCTGGTCGTCGGCATCGTCGGCTACGTGCTGCTCGCCATCGACAAGATCGACGAACCCGCCCCCGACGCCGGCACCACCACCATCGGCCGCTGCTTCAAGCTCCTGTTCTCCGACCGCATCGTGCTGCTCTGCTTCCTCGGCATCGTGGCCCACGTGGGCGTGGACGTCGGAATCAACGCCCAGGCGCCGCGTATCCTCACTGAGCACACTGGCGACACCTTCACCGAAATCGCCGCCACCGCCACCATGGTCTACTTCGTGGCCCGTATGATCGGCTGCTTCACCGGCGGCATCGTGCTCTCGAAGATTCCCAACCGCGTCGGCATTCTGGTGTGCGGCACCATCATGACCGCCTCCGCCGTCTGCTTCGCCATCTTCTGCTCGATCACCTCCAACCCGCCGGTCGCCCTGTTCTGGGTGGCCGTGGCCTTGGTCGGCTTCGGCAACTCCAACGTGTTCTCGCTCTTCCTCTCCCACGCGCTGATGTACCGTCCGGAGCGCCAGAACGAGATCTCCGGCCTGATGCTCATGGGCCTGATCGGCGGCGCCATCTTCCCGCCCATCATGGGTACCCTTGGCCGACGCCATGAGTGCCCAGCTCGGCGCCATCATCGTGATGTCCGTCGGCTGCATCTACGTGCTGGTCATCGGCGTTGGCTACAAGGCCATCATCGAAGGCAAGAAGGCGGCCGTCAAGGCCTGACGATCGGCCTGACTGCGGCTTCCTGAAGCCGATATACGAAAAGCCCTGTGCGAATGATCCGCACAGGGCTTTTCGTATATGTACTTGTCGCTTGGCTCAGCGGGACCCGTCAGGCATATCAGTTTCGGTGTCGATGACGATGGTCACCGGCCCGTCATTGACCAGTCCGACCCGCATATGCGCGCCGAAACGACCTTCCTTCACCGGCACTCCCCCCGGAGCGCAACGCCTCGTTGAACTTGATCCACATGAGATCGACATGCTCGGGCTTGCCGGCCTTGATGAAGCTCAAGCGATTGCCCTTGTGCACGTCGGCGAACTGCGAGATGGAGAGAATCTCGCCGCCGATGTCCTGAATCGAACGGTTCATCTTGCCCTGCGCATCCTCGAACACTCTGAGATTCAGAATCTTATGGGCCAGCCAGACGATCTGCTTGTCGCCGTCCTCATCGGTGACGCCCACCAGAATCATGAATCCCGGGCCAATCCGCTGCGGCTCGAGCGCGGGATCCAGCATGCCCAATTCATTGACCACGCCCACGGACGCTTCGGACACTCGTTGCAATACGACTTTCATGGTTCCCTACAGTACAACGTGTGCAGTCATCACCACCGAACCATGCCAATACTGCGGCAGCCAGCAGGTCGAGGCACCAGGGACGCTCTGCCAGGACTGCCGCCGACAATACGCGAAAACACTCCACAACCTGCGCCGCAACATGCAACTATCGCAACGCGTCGCACGCCACGAGTACAAGCTCGGCGAACCCGGCACAGGCGGCAAACCACAAGGCGGTGAAGCACCGGCACCGGTCAACATGCACGCCATCGACCTGTTGGGCGAAGCCGAATCATTGTTGCAGGACGCATGGTACGACGCGGGAGCCGTGTGGAGCGACCGATGATAGCGGCTCATCCCCCGCATGCAGTCGCATCTCGCATGGCTGTGCAAGGCGACGAACGCGGGCCGGTTTCTGCGTCAGTTGATTCGTCTGAACCGGCGCATCGAACCATACGTTGACCGCAGGCCGCGCACCCGCAGGATAATCGGCGTATGCCCCGAATGCGGGCGCGAGGTCATGGCCGCGAAGGGCGAATCGCTGCTGCTGTGCAAATGCGGCAACCCCATCAACGTGGCCGAGCTGCGCGAACAAAGCCGCGACAAGGCCGAATCAATCCATTTGACCAAGACCCCCGCGGGCATGAGCCAATGGCTGCGCGAGAACTACGGGTACGAGGTCAGCCGCAAGCAGATCAGCAACTGGCTCAACCGGGGCAAACTGCCCAGCTCGAAGCCGGTCGATGACGGCTATCGGGAGTTCAATATCAGGGAGGTTCTTGCGTTGGCAATGGGCTCGAGCACCCGTCCGGCTTGACACAATGTAGCTTCCAGGATACAATAGAGGACATGGAGATAAGAACGGCCGACGAATTCGACGAATGGCCCGACAAGCTCAAGAACAGCAAGGACCGCATCCGCCAATGCGACCTCGCCGGCAAACCGGTCGGCGACATCAACACCGTAGGCGAAGGCGTATCGGAACTCCGCTACCACTTCGGCCCCGGATACCGGGTCTACTTCGCGCAAAAGGCCAACGTGCTCATGATGCTGCTCGCAGGCGGCGCCAAACGCGGCCAGCAATCGGACATCGACCACGCCCACCGGCTGCTCGACCGACTCAAGGAGGAAACAAATGGTAAACACCAAACCATGGGACGCGAGCGAATACCTCAAGACCGAACAGGACATCATCGAATACCTCGACGCGGCCGCCGAAACCGGAGACCCCACACTCATGCAGGCCGCCATCGGAGACGTCGCCAAGGCGAGAGGCATGGGACAGATCGCCGAAGCCGCCGGGGTAGGCCGCGAAAGCCTCTACAAAAGCCTCAGCAAGGACGGCAACCCCAGCTTCCAGACCATCGTCAAAGTGGTCCAAGCCCTCGGCGGCCGCCTCACCATCCAAGCCGCCTGAAAAACAAAACACAAGCGGGAGTAGGGTGAATCCACTCTGTGGTATACTCCGTATCAGGATTACTGCGAAAGCCTCTGAGACATACGCCTCAGGGGCTTTACCCATATCCACCCAATGGTCATGTGCCATGGCAATCAACCGGCATGACCACTATGCGCGTAGCTCAGCAGGTAGAGCAGCAGTCTCCAAAACCGCAGGTCGTTGGATCGAAGCCAACCGCGTATGCCACGGCTTGCGTACGGTAGAGACCATAGCCGGCCACAGCAGCGACTACTAGGGCGTGACCACAATAGACCCACAGAGGTCGGGCCACCGCGAATTCGAATCCCGCCCAAGCCACTCACCTGTTCTTGCGGGGTCTTCCTCCGCCGACGCCGCGTCCGGGACGCTTCGCGTTCCATTCGTCTATTGTCGAGGGGAGCCAGCCGCGAGTGCGGCCTATGGTCGCGTCGGGTTCGGGGAGTTTAAGGTTGAGCAGGCCGCCGCTGGTGATGCCGAGGCGTCGAGACACCGGCAGGCAAATGCGACGCCTGCACCCGAGCCCAACGGGACCGCACCCGTACCCGAGACCCTAACCCCTACGGCACCAAGGGGCACCAATCATTCCGCAGGCAAGTGCTTGCACGAGACCAATACTGCATGTGCCCCGGTGACTCCGGACGCGGAGGCTGCGGCAAACACCACGGACTCTGCGGCAATCCAAGCACAATCGCAGACCATTACCCATACGAAAGAACCGAACTCATCGACATGCGACTCAACCCCAACGACCCGAAGTTCGGACGAGGCCTATGCAAACAATGCCACGATGCAAAAACCGGCAAAACAAGACCAGCAGGCTTCAACACCAGACAATAAGCAAGAACACTGTGCATCCCCCGACAAAAAACAGGCGCCGACAACGGTTGTCCGTGCGGCTGGGAGTGGCCATACAATCCGGGCGAGCCGAAAGGCCGTCGGCATCCGTCGCCGCTCATCCAGTTGACGGCGAATTCCGAGGAGCAGGTGCGTAACATCTACCGTCCTCTCGTGGCGACGATCCTGCTGGGCCCGCTCAAGGAGCTCATGCGCGTGAGGGACACCTTCATCCGCATATTGCAGCCGGGGCGCGAGGGCGAGGCCGACGCCTTGGACTTGGATCGCATCGACGTGGTGACCTGCCGATAACCCAACCGGTGCCGCCGTCACTCCCGATGGCGGCATCACCCCATCAATGATCGGAGCAAAACATGACCGACAATCCAACCGAAACACCGGCATCCACCGGCGACGTGCCAGGCTGGCTCATCCCCAGCCGCGTCTACGACATCCTCAAATGGTTGGGCCTCATCGTCCTGCCCGCACTCGCCCTGTTCGTCAGTACGGTCGGCCCCGCATGGGGCTGGACTCACGTGGACGCGATAGTGACCACGCTCAACGCGCTCGGCATCCTCGCCGGCGCGCTCATCGGCGTCAGCGCCATCAAACAGCGCCTCGACCTCGCCGCATGACCACCACGCACAGTTCGGCCCCGTCCGGCATCGCAGACGACTCAACCCGAGTCGGCCTACTTGCCGGTCGGGACCGTTCTCGCGTTGTGGCAGAGGGCTTCGCGGGCTCGATTTTTGCCCACATCTTGCCCACATTATCACGGGAAACCAAGGGAATACGAGGGAATCGGCGGAAATAAGAAAAGCCGCTCAGCCATACTCCCGCAAGGCAAAGCGGCTTGTTTCCGCCGAGGCGGATTGGTGGAGGCGCGGGGAATTGAACCCCGGTCCGATGACCGAGCCCACAGTCTTCTACGTGCGTAGTCTGCTGGCCAAGTTGGCGATTTTTCTGCCCCCATCGATGTCGCAGACAACTGATGGCGAGCATATCCGCAGTTAAAGTCCCGATGCAGCCCTGAGGCTCAACTGCATCAGCAAGTCTTCTAAACGACGCTCAGCATCCTCCCAAAGACGAGGAGGAGTGAACGGAGCGGCTGCTCACTGGTTAATCCTGACTAAAAATCAGGCAGCGAGAGCGAACTCAGTGCGGTTAGATTTAGCACTTATTCTTTTGCCGGGGTCATCCACGAGCGGACCCGGCGTTCTCGGCACGCTTCCCTGCGGCGAACAGGTCACCGTCGAAACCGATCGCCCCCAATCTTGAGTTATCAAGCTTCCGGCTTTTCGGCCGGACTTTTCAGCGTACACCCTATGGCGCTACTCGCGCAAATCGCCAGCAGCGAACGCCGCCCCGGCATTGACGGGACCAACGTTGTCAGCAGGGCCAACGGAGCGAACGCCGCCCCGGAACCAACGGAACCAACGAAGCCAACGGAATCGCCGTCACTTGATGATGGGCTTCTGGGATGCGGAAACATCAATCTGATGTTTGCCGGCAAAGCCAGCCGTGCCAGCGGTGATGTTCTTGTCGATTTCCTCGGCTTCCGCCAGCTTCAGCTTCAGCTGCGAAGAGTCTCCCCAAATGATTACGCGGTCACCGTCGTTAAGCGTGGTGGTCACCGAATCCTGCGTCTCAGCGGTGACCTTGGTAATGGACTTACGCATCGATTCCGGCAATGCGCCCAGAATCGTCAGCGCCTCCTTCACCGAACGGTTCTTGAGACTGGCGTCTATATCCTTGACCTCGATCACCGGGATGCCATCCACGTTGGCGTTCTTCACCGAGTTCAACACGCGCGCCTCTGGGAATCCACCGCGGTCAGGGTATCGCCGCTTTTCAGCATGGCCGCAGGCCGTTGCGCCTTGACTTCCACGCTCATCGACTTGGGGAACTGTTTGGAGACCTTGGCCTCGCTGACGCCGGGAATGGATTTGAGTTGCTCTGTGACCTCATGGGCGGAGACCAGGAACAACGACTTCCCAGCCTGCTTATCGGCGATGGCATGGATGGTCTGCGCGCTCACCCATTCGTTGGCACCGGATACGCCGATCTCGCTGGTTTCCAGACGAAACACCGACGAGAAGAGCAGCAGCCACGTTAGCCCCGTCACTACAGCCACGCTGATGACAGCAATCAACACGCGTAACGCAACGACACGTACGTTCGCACGCTTGCGTTCTCTGGCGCGTTCGGTGAAATTCACCACTTTCGGGCGTGATGCGATTCCTAGGAGCCGGTGGTCTGATGCAGCGTTTCGGCAACGTAATCCTCGCTGTGCAACCGTCGTGCATCGACGAAGGCACCGGCCTGGCCCTTGGCTACCGTCACATCGTCGATGATCTCCGGCTCGTCGATCTCATGCCCGGAAGACACGGACCGGGGAGTGCGAGACTTCGACGAGTGACCCGTGTTTCCGTGTGAACCGATGATGCGCGGCTTGCGGGGACTGCCGGACGAACGACGTGAGCCGTTGTCATTGCCCCCGGATCTGACCGTGCGCCCGGACATCACTCGCAGCTTTCCCGATGGGCCTCAAGTGCGGTGAGCAGCACCTGATCCATGTCGGTGATGTCGCCCGCGCCCACGGTGAAGATCACGTCGCCGTGGTGGGCGCGCATGGCCATCATCTTGGCGGCCAGGCACATATCCTCGACCGGCTGAATCCACGTGCCTGCGGAAGCATCCTTGAGTCCCGCAGCCGCGTCCACGATGGTGGAGGGGCTGATGTCCGGGAAATCGGCCTGCTTTTCACGGGCCGGGAAGATGCCGGTGATAATGACGTCATCGGCTTTGGCCAAGGATTTGGCGAACTGGTGCGCGAAGAACTTGGTGCGGGAGAACAGGTGTGGCTGGAAGATCACACGAATGGTCGAATCGGGGTACCGGCGTCGGGCCGCATCCAGCAGGGCCGCGATTTCGGTGGGATGGTGGGCGTAATCGTCCACTACAGTGACCTGCTTGACCGTGCCACGCACCTGGAAGCGGCGTGCCGCACCGAGGAATGTGCCGGCCGCCTTGGCCGCGTTTGCGGGGCTCACGCCCAGCAGCACGGCAGCGCTGATGGCGGCGGCCGCATTGCGCGCATTGTGCACGCCAGGAACCTTCAGGGCAACGCTCTGAGATACCGGCTCCCCCGCCGTCACCGCGGCCGGCAGATGCAGGGTGAGCTGTTCGACGCCGCTGCCTGCGGTCTCGCTTTCCGAAGCGATCCAGACATACGCGGCACCGCCCAAATCGGGCAGGGATTCACGCGCGGTAGTGCCGTAGGCAACGGTATGGGATTTCACGTCGGCGGGCAGGCCTCCAGCACGGCAAGTCCGTCGGGATCGTCGATGCTGATGATCACGTGACCGGTGGCCCGGCCGGCGTGGGCAACGAACGCGGCACGGTAGTGGGCTCCGTCGCCGTAATGGTCGAGATGATCGGCTTCACAGTTGGTGATAATGGCGATGGTCGGATGGTATTTGGCGAAGCTGCCGTCCGATTCGTCGGCTTCGGCCACCAGAATATCACCTTTGCCCGCGTGTCCACCGTCCAGCGTGGTGCCGTCCGGGCCTTGGATAAAGCCGCCGATGGCGTAGCTTGGATCGGCACCGGCGTTCACCAGAATGTGGGACAGCATGGAGCTGGTGGTGGTTTTGCCGTGCGCTCCGGCCACGGTGACGGCTCGTTTGCCATTCATGAGCAAGGCGAGGATGTCACTGCGATGCACAATGCGCTTGCCCGCCGCGTGCGTTGCGACGATTTCCGGATTGTCCGGTTTGATGGCGCTGGAGTAGACCACGGTCTCGGCCTGGGCGATGTTTTCGGCTCGCTGCCCGAATTCAACGGTGATGCCCAGCGTTTCAAGTCGGTCGGTTTTGGCGCTGTGTGCGCGATCGGAGCCGTCCACCGCGACTCCTTCGGCGTGCAGCATTTCGGCCAGAACGCTCATACCGGCACCGCCGATACCGATGAAATGGGTGGCGCCGAGATCCGCGGGGCGGGCCGCAGCATCGAATGAGACATACGTGGGGTCAAGCACGATGGGCTGATCTTGAGACAATTCAAAACTCCTTTGGGGATTCCAGCACCCTATATTATGACCGTATCTCGTGTTGCGGGACGGGATTGGCCCGTATCGCGCACGGGATGATATCTGAATACTATTTGGATGGTTCGGCTAATTGCAGAACGTGCCGGGCCATGATTTCGGCAGCGTTTCTGATGCCGTATTCCCATGCCTTGCGGCCGAATTCGGCAAGTCGTTCGTGATCGGCGAGCAGATCGGGCACATGCTCATGCACCCACTGCGGGGTCAGGTCCTTGTCTGCGACCAGAAGGCCGCCGCCGGCGTTCACCACTGGCTCGGCGTTGAAACGCTGCTCGCCGTTGCCGATGGGCAGCGGCACGTAAATGGCCGGCAGACCCAGTGCAGCCAGCTCGGATACCGATCCGGCTCCGGCGCGGCAAATCACCAAGTCGGCACAGGCGAAGGCCAGATCGATTCGTTCCAGATATTCGGCGGTATGGTAGTCACCTTGTCCGGCCGATTCGGGGCCGATGCCGGTAAGCACGTCCGCGCCGGCCGAGGCCGTGACCAGTTCGCGTACTTCGCTGATTTTGCCTCGCCCGGTCAAGTGGATGATTTGTGCGTGGGCCAACAGGTCTGCGGCGGAGGAGGCGATGGCGCGGTTCAGGCTTTGCGCTCCCAGCGATCCGCCAGTGACCAGCACCAGCGGACGGTTCGGATCGACGCCAAGCTGTGCGGCCGATTCACGGCGTACGGCGGCACGGTCGTCACCGATGCGTTTGGTCAGGGAGGCGATGGCCGGGCGCAACGGCAGACCGACGCGCTCGACGTCGGCTCCGGCACGCGGTTTGAGACCGGTGCCCTCGTACACGGTACCGATGAAATCGGCCCAACGAGCGCCCAGTTTATTGGCCATGCCGGCACGCGCATTCTGCTCATGGATGGCAATCGGAATGCCCATCTTGCGTGCGGTGGCGTAGACGGGGGCGGAAGCATACCCGCCGAATCCGGCCACGACATCTGCATGCCGCGTTTCAAGAATGGAGCGCACCTTTGGTGGTTTCTCGCTTCCATTTTGCCGGGAAGCGAAGCATGTACAGGTTAGGGCGACGCGGGAACGGCACTTTTTCGATGGTGTCGAGCTCGTAGCCGGCCTCAGGCACCAAATCCTTCTCCAAACCCACCGCAGTGCCGATGACGGTGACCTGTGCCATGGGTTCGATGTCGCGAATCGCTCCGGCGACCGCGAGCAGCGGATTGACATGTCCGGCGGTACCGCCGCCAGCAAGAACGATATGTGGTGTGCCTTGATTCATGATTACCGAGTCTACTTACGCGCTCTGACGCGACTGTTTTATCTGCGGTTGAGAGCGCATAAGTCCCACAACCAGTCCGGCCGCCGTCAAGCACATGATCATGGATGAGCCACCTGCGGAGACGAACGGCATAGGCACGCCCAATACCGGGAACACACCCACGACCACGCCGATGTTGACCATGGCCTGGGGCCCACGATCCAAATGGTGACGCACATCAGCACCATGGCAACATAACGATCGGTGACCTGCAATGCGATGACGATCATGCACCAGGCGAGAATCGCGAAGAGCAGCAATACGATGGCGCAACCGACGAATCCGGTCTCCTCGCCGATGATCGCGAAAATGAAATCGTTATGGGCGGCCGGCAGTAATTCCATTTCTCACGCGAATTGCCGATGCCCAATCCCAGAAAGCCTCCGGAGGCGATGGCGTACTTGGCGTGAATGGACTGGTAGCATACGCTCTGCGCGTCAGCGGCCGAGCAATCGCCATATGTGGCCAGAATACGACGCATGCGGTTCGGGCTGGAAACCGCCAATGCACCGACCATAACCACCGCGCCCAATACGCCGATTCCCATCCATTTGCCGGGGAATCCGACGATCAGGAAGGCCACGCCTCCGATGGAGACCAGAATCATGGCCGTGCCGAGGTCCTTGCCGCCCATCACCAGCGCCACTCCTATCGCATACAACACCAACGGCGCGGCATATGCTTTGATTCCCTCCTTGTGGTACATCTTGCTGCAGGCATGCAACGACGAGGGCAGCCATATGCACATCGCGAACTTCATGAATTCGGCCGGCTGGATAGTGGTGAAGCCGAGGTTCAGCCAACCTTTGTTGCCGTAGACGTCGAGACCCAGCGGAGTAAAGGTCAGCGCCTGCAACAGGCAGGCACCCATCACAAAGAACACGCCGGTCCGTTTCCAGAACGTCACCGGCATCGTCAATGCCACGAAGCCCAGCACCAAGCCGATCAGGCAAAACGCGCCCTGGTTCAGAAGCTGAAGGAACGGCGACTTGCCCAGTGCGGCCATGGTGACCGTGGAGCTGGAGAACACCATGATCAGGCCGAAGCATGTCAGCCCCACCACAGCCATGCGGAATCCGTGGTAGCACCATAGCGGGTTGAGCAAGCTTCGCCAACCCGTGTAGTCGGTGATCTCGAGTGCGGGCCTGTCAGGGGCTCTGTATGCCTTACGCTTATGGGTATCAGTGGAGGCCATGCACCTCGCTCCACGTCTTGGCTGCGGCGGCGAATCGATTGCCTCGATCCGCATAGGACCTGAACTGATCCATGGAGGCGCAGGCCGGAGCCATAAGCACGATGTCGCCGGCGGCGGCATACGTGCCGCAGGCTTCGACGGCACGATCCATGACGGTATCGTTGTCTTCGGGATCGATGATGGTCACCGGGATATCCGGAGCTTGGCTGGCAAACGCTTCGACCATCGGCTGCTGGTCTTTGCCGATGATGACGGCCGCTTTGATGGTATGTGCCTGGTCCTTGACCAGGTCCTCGAATCGACTGCCCTTGGCCAGACCTCCGGCAATCCAGATCACAGACTTGGCCGGGAAGCTGGACAGCGAGGCGCGTGCCGCATGGCCGTTGGTGGCTTTGGAATCGTCCACGAAACGAACGGAGCCGCCCTCGACTACGGCCTCAGCCACGGTTTCGATGCGATGGCCGCCCGGCTTGAACGAGGTAAGCGCCTTCAGCGCGGTATCGCGATCAGCGCCAAGTCCCAGCACCAACGCCAATGCCGTCAATGCATCGGCCACCAGATGCGGGTACAGTGAGCCGTCCGGCTCTGCCAGATGCGTGAAATCGGTGATGGCGGCCAGTCTGACCGGCTCCCCCCACTGCGCCGCCGGCCACGCCGCTCCTGTCCACGATCCAGCCATCTTCAATGCCGATCTGACCGGCTTGGGGGGCCTCGAGCGTGAATCCCACCTTGCGGCATCCTTCGGCGGTTTGGGCCTCGGCCGCCAGTTCGCTGACTTTGGCGTCCTGCGCATTGTAGACGATGGCGCGTTTGGCGTTGTGGAACACCTTGGATTTGTCGGTGGCGTAATTCTCGCGCCCGCCATGCCAGTCGAGGTGATCGTCGGCGATATTGGTGATCGCCGCGCAGTCAAGTGCCAGCGAATCGGTGAAGTGCAATTGGAAGGAGCTCAGTTCCACGCACAGTACGTCGTGCTGAGGATTGGTGGCGCAACGAGACAGGCTCATGCTCATGTCTCCGGAGGCGATATTACCGGCGGTCGGCGCGTCGAGTCCGCAGGCGGTGAGCATTTCCCGAGGTCATCTCGGTGGTGGAGGTTTTGCCGTTGGTGCCGGTGATGCCGATCCATGGAGCCGGAGTACCGGTGTGCTCGTTATTCACACGCAGCTGCCATGCGAATTCCACCTCGCTCATCACGGGGATGCCACGGCGTTGGGCCTCCAGCACGAACGGGGTGCGGGGGTTGAACACCGGGGACGACATGACGTAGTCCACATGGTCCCAGTCCACGTCATCAAAGGAGCGGAGATCAGCCTCGGGCTTCCTCTCGTCGACGCCAATCACGTGGGCGCCGCGTTCCCTCAATACCTCCGCCAACGAGGTGCCGGACACACCCAGTCCGGCAATCACCACTGTCTTATCCGCTACTTGCATTGTTCCTCCTGATATAGGAATTCCGTGGGTGAGCATAATCCCACCCAGATTTCCGCTAGCTGAACAGCAGGCCGGAGCGGGTGACCCAGTCGCCGTAGAAAATCGTCAGGGCGAGCAGCACGAAGATGAGTTCGATCATCCAGAACCGCACCACCACCTTGGTTTCGGTCCAACCCTTCAGTTCGAAATGATGGTGGATCGGTGCCATCTTGAATACGCGTTTGTGGGTCATCTTGAAGTACCCGACTTGGATGACGTCGCTCATGGCTTCCATGACGTACAGTCCACCCAGAACCACCGCCAGGAATTCGGTGTGCGTGGCGATGGACAGGGCTGCGAACAGACCGCCCAAGGCCAGGGAACCGGTATCACCCATGAAAATCGATGCGGGGTTCGAGTTGTACCACAGGAAACCGAAGCAGGCGACGGCCGCGCATACGGCGATGACGGTCAGATCGAGAGGATCGGACACGGCATAGGAATAGCCGCCATGGCTGCCGCCCTTGATGTGGTAGCTTTCCCAGAATGCGATGATGCCAAAACCGGTGAAGGCGATCATCGACGAACCTGCCGCCAGACCGTCAAGCCCATCCGTCAGATTCACTGCGTTGGTCCATGCGGTCATCAGGAAGTTCACCCAGATGACGAACAGGATGATGGATACGGCACGGCCGGCGAAGTCGAAGTTGAAGAACGGCTGTTCGATGAAGCTGATGCCCGCCTGCGCACTGGGGAATCCCGATTTGGTGGGAATCAGCAGCGCCAGCACCGCGTAGATGGTGGCGAAGATGAACTGGCCGATGAACTTGCCGCCCACCGATAGGCCTGCGTTCTGCTTCTTACGCACCTTAGCGAAGTCGTCGATAAAGCCCAGCAGACCCATCGACAGCATGGCGAACAGTACGAGCACCGCGGACCAGGAGGGCACGTCGCCCGAACGCAGGTATCGGTACAGTGCGGAGGATGCCCAACCGAGCAGAATCGCGAAGTTGATGACCACGCCGCCCAACGTGGGGGTGCCGCGCTTGACCAGATGCGACTGCGGCCCATCCTGGCGGATGTACTGGCCATAGTGCAGCTTGTGGACCAGCCGAATCAGCAGCGGGGTGCCGACTAAGGTGACGATGAGCGACGCCAGCATTCCAATGATCAGAGCAATCACGTGCAGCTTCTCTTTCTTGTCGGTTTCTTGGGGTGGTTATCAGGTCAGTTCTTTGCCCAGCGTTCAGCCAAAGCGCTCAGGCCTGACGCGTGCGATCCCTTGAGCAGTACCACAGCGTCGGGATGGTTGCGCGCCAAGTCGATGACCAGCTGTTCGGCCGCATCGATGTCGTGTACGCAATCCACCGACGCCGATTGGGGCTGACGGGCACCGTCCGCCAGAGCCTGTGCCAGTGCATCGAGATGTTGGTCTTGGGCGGAACCGACCGCGATGATCGCGTCGATGCCCAATTCGGCCGCATACGTGCCGATCGAGGTGTGCAATGCCGTTTCATCGGCGCCGAGTTCCAGCATGGCACCCAGCAGCGCCACGCGGAACGGCTCCTTGCCGTCATTTGAGTTCCAAGCCTTCAACCCGTTCAGGCCGGCTTTCATGGAGTCGGGATTGGCATTGAAGGAATCATCGATCAGCGTGAAGGAAGTCCCCTCGCGATTCACCGTAGACAATGCCATGCGATGAGGGCTGATGGTGTGCTGCGAGGCCAGAATCCGCGCCACCGTTTCGGGTGTCATACCGTAACGCATCGCCACGGTTGCGGCGGCCAACGCGTTCATCACGTTGTGACGTCCAGGAATGCCCAGATGCACCGGCGTATGGTTGCCGTCCGCATCGACCAACGTGAATTCAGCATGATCGGACCGGTCGGCAGTGACATCAATGGCCCGCACCTCGGGCTCCTGCGACGATCCCAAGCCGAACCACAGCACATCGCCGCTGGCCAGGCCGGCCATGGGAACCACGTGTTCGTCATCGGCGTTCAGTACCGCGGTGCCTCCGGGAAGCAGTCCCTGCACGATTTCGCTTTTCGCCTGTGCGATGCGTTCGCGGGAGCCGAATTCTCCAAGGTGAGCGACGCCGACCTTCAATACGATTGCCGTGTTTGGCGGTGCGATACGGGTCAGTCGCGCGATTTCGCCGATATGGCTGGCACCCATCTCAGCCACGAAGAACCGGGTGTGCTCATCGACCCGCAACGCAGTGAGCGGCAGGCCGATCTCATTGTTGAACGATCCCACCGGAGCCACGGTCGGGCCTACGGTGGCAAGCAGGGGAGGAGAGCAGATCCTTGGTGGTGGTCTTGCCCACCGAACCGGTCAATCCGATGATGTCGAAGTCGCCGTCCAGCTCGCGACGGCGAACGATGTTGTGTCGGGCGAGCTCGCCAAGGGCGTCGACCGTGTCTTTCACTACGATCTGCGGCAGGCCATCGGACTCCACCTCATGGTCGACGATGGCCACCGTGGCTCCCTGTTCAGCGGTTTTCGCCACAAAGTCATGCCCATCGACACGCTCGCCTCGGATGGCCACAAACACCGATCCGGGGCCGGCCTGCCGCGAGTCGCTGACCGTATTGGTGGCTCGAGACTCGGAATCGGCGTCTCCGATCAATCGACCATCGACGGCCTTGGCGATTTCCTCCACGCTCATCGGAACCATGGTGTTTCAAACTCCTTTACGATTACGCTTCGTCCCGTATCCACGGACTTAATTGAGATTATTGGTCACATGCAGGGCACTGCGTATGTTGTTTTTCCTCACGCCGGCGGCCAGTACCATGGCGATGGCCAAAGGACATGTGCCCGAGTCGGACGCGGTCATACATTGCCGGTGAATCCGCAGCCATTTCATCCGATTCGGGTGTCGACGAGGTCATGGACATGTCATGTTCCGCAACGAATGCGTAGCGTGTCTTCAATTCGTCCAAGCTTGCGCTTGCGTTGACATCTTCCGTGCCCAGTACATCCACGTTCACCGATTCCAACGCATGCTCGGCCAACGTGCGGTCATCCATGGCGATGATCACGGCCGCCACACCGTCTTCGGCGCACACGGACAGCGCGCGCTGCATATCGAGGATGCCCAGAGGATAGTTCAGGTTCATGGTACGTGTCATCGACGTGGACCCGGATGCGGTGATTACCGCCACCGGATTGCCCAGCATGTGCAGGAATTCGGAGAGCTGGGACACGCCTGCGTCGACGGCCTGCTCATCCGCACCGGTCACCGCGAACACCGCCATGGCGTTGGATGGTCCGCCGGTCAGGCCGCTGGCCAGATCGCCGAGTACGCGATCGTCGAAATCGCCGTAGAGCAACGGTATATCGGCATTGGCGATCTGCCCTTTGGACGCGCGTGGCAGCAACGCCGCATAGGCACCGGCCTGTGCGGCATGCAGTACATCGGGTTCCTGCTCATGCGTGCAGATGAACAGCGAGCCGGGAATCACGGTGTCCACGGCATCGCTGAGTGAGGTAATGGTGACATTGGTGGCGAAGGGTGGATCGACTTCAAAACCGTACCGTTCGACCAGCATTCCCAAGGTCACCCGCTGGGCGATGGATTCGCTCACTGCACTCATGGGCTATCGCCTTTCTCCCCTGATCCTTACCACGTGACTGGAATAGCATTTTTGCGTGGACTGGAGACAGGCACCTCGTATTTCTGCATAAGGAACTCACAAATCTGTGCGGAAACAGGGCCGGCCGTCAGACCGCCGAACACACCATTCGGATCCTTCAGCACCACGGTGACCGCATAGCGCGGGTTGTCCGCGGGGAATCACCACGGAATAATCGGAGATAATGGACGAGAGCGTGCCATCCGAGCCCTGCACCTCTGCGGTACCGGACTTGGCGGCCATGCGGTAACCATCGACCTTGACGAACTTGTTGTAGCCTTCCGCCACTGATTCCATCGCATTCATCATGTCCGATGCGACCTTTTCATCCACCACGCGGGTGGCTTCGCCCTTCTTGGTCTCAGTGGTCTTGCCATTGGCATCGGTGGTTGATTTGATGATCGACTGCTGCTGCTTGACACCCTTGTTCGCGATGGTGGCCACCACGTTGTTGAGCTGCAGGGCGTTGACGGTGTAGCCCTGACCAAACAGGATGGTGTTGCGCGTACGCAGATCCCACGCCGAAGGGTTGGTGAGCAGACCGCTCGATTCACCGGGCAGGTTCAGTCCGGTCGGTTGTCCGATGCCGAATTTGGTCAGGTACTCGTAGCGTTGCTCATCCGGATAGTTCTCCCCGGCCATAATCATGCCGACGTTCGATGAGTTCTGTAGAATGCCGGCGAGCGTCCAGCGCTCAGTGCCATGGTCGAATGAGTCCTTGTAGGTCTGGCCCTCCTGTGTGATGTGGTCCGGGACCGACAATTGATCGCTCATCTTATGCAGTCCCATCTGCAGATAGCCGGACATGGAGATGACCTTGCCCACCGAACCAGGCTCGAAGGTTTCGGACACGGACCGAGACGGGCTCATCTTCGCCGCATCGGTACCAGCCTGTACTTCATCGCTATCGGCCAGTGCGAGAATCTCCCCCGCTCTGGACATCCTGCACCACGGCGATCGCCCACGCTGCACCATACTTGGATTCGGCCTCCTTCAAGGCCTTTTTGACATACCATTGCACATCACGGTCAATGGTCAGGGTGACATCGTCGCCATTTTTGGCCGCCACCGATTCGGTCATGGTGCCGGGAATCTCTTCGCCGCCATTACCACGCTGGTAGGTTTCATGGCCATCGGTCCCGGTAAGCGTCTTGTTCTCGACCTGCTCGATGCCGGCGACGCCATCGCCGTTGTCGTTCACGCCGCCAAGCAGCGCGCCCATGAGATCGCCATCCGCATACAGTCGTTCACTGCTCAGCTCACCCCAGACAATACCGCCCAGGTGCAACGCCTCAATGCTGCGCTTGACCTGCGGAGTCACATCTTTCTTCAGAATCACATACTGCCCGGCACCGGACAGATCAGCGCCCAGTTCCATGGCGTTCATATCCAGGACTTTGGCCAGCAGTCGGCCCACGGCCGCCGCTCCGGTAGCGCCCACGGGTTTGCCGTCAATTTCGTGGCAGTAATCACGGGTGTTGTCATTGCAAGTAATCGGCTCGAACTCCTGTGCAGCCTCCGGATTGGCGACGATAGTATAACGCTCCACGCTTTGAGCGAGCACGGAGCCGTTGACGTCGAGGATACGCCCACGCTTGGCGCTCAACGTCACGGTCAGGGTGCGGTTAGCCGTGGCCGCTTGCGCGGTTTGACGGCCGCCGATGAGCTGGGTGGAGGCCAGCTGAATCACGCATGCCGACGCCACCAACGCCAATGCGGCGCCGATGGCGATGCATTTGAACGCGAAGGTCTTGACCTTGGCGAACTCTACGATGCGACGAATGGTGTTCACTGGGTTCCGCCTTTGTTGGACTGGTATCCGCTTAAGTCGATGGACACTGATCCCTGCTGCGGGACCATGCCCATGTCGCTGGCCTTGTCGGGCAGGTTCGCGACTAATTGACCGAGTTTGGCCTGATCGCCTTCGACATCTTGGGTAAGTCTGTTGATGTTGGTTTCGATCTGTGCCGCCTCAAACGAGTTCTGCACCATCTGGGTACGCAGCATCAACGCGCCGAACAGGTGCCGACGAGGAAGATCACTGCGATGGCCACGTGCACCAGCGGTGCGCTTCTTGTTCTGGTCCATTCGATGACCCGTCCGACGACATTGCCCTGCTTGTCTCCACGCGGGTTGGAGACCACCCGCAGCTCAGGTCGGGAGGAGGACTGATGCTTGGTGTGCGGCCGGTTCGAGGCCGGAGCCGCGTTCGATCGAATGCTACGTGCAGTTGCCATATGCTGTTATCCCCTCCTTGTACGAATTCGTGCTGTGTTTTTGGCTCTGCCCGGAGACGCGGAGCCTTGTATCTTGACGTCATTCAGGCCCTGCGCGGTTTGCGTAAAGCGTTTCCCCCATCGTGACGGAATCTCACGGCTGACTTCCACCGCCCGCAACCGCACCGAAGCCGATCTCGGGTTAGCTGCGATTTCATGTTCGTCGGCCTTGATGGCACCTCGCGTGAGATCCGTGAAAAACGGTTGGGCATCCGGCGGTATGACAGGCAGGCCAGTCGGAACATCCACTCGCAGTCCTTGTGCCATGAACGATTTGACGGTTTTGTCTTCGAGCGAATGATAGGACTCCACCACCAGTCGTCCCCCGACATGCAGTCGGTTCGCGGCTTGCGGCAATGTGGAGGCGAGCTTGTCCAATTCGCCGTTGACTTCAATGCGCAACGCCTGGAAGACGCGTTTAGCGGGATTGCCCGCCGGGCGGTGGGCTTGCGGCACCACTTCATCGACCAGACGGTTGAGCTGTGCAGTGGTGGTAAACGGCTCCTTGTCTCGACGCGCCACGATGGCGCGGGCGATCTGACGCGAGAAACGCTCTTCACCGTATTCCTTGAATATGCGGACCAGTTCCGCCGCATCATAGGTGGCAAGAATCCGTTCGGCCGTCAACGGCTGGCTGACGTCCATGCGCATATCCAGCGGCGCATCATGCGAATAGGAGAAGCCACGATCGGTTTCGTCGATCTGCAGGCTGGATAATCCCAGATCCATGAATACGGCGTCCACGCGTTCGATGTCTTGGTCCGCCAACACCTGATCGAGCTGATCGAAGGCGGCATGCACCGGAATGAATCGATCGGCGAGCCCCTCCCGTTCCATACGTTCGGTGGCCAGCCCCAGCGCTTCACTGTCACGATCAATGCCGATGAGCCGAGCCTGAGGCGCGGCCTTGAGGAAGGCGATGGAATGGCCGGCAAGGCCCAGGGTGCAATCCACTGCGATGGCGTTCTCATGTTCCAGGGCAGGTGCCATCAGGTTCACGCAATCGTCAAGCAATACCGGCAGATGAATATTCGCCACATCAACCATCAGAATTCCACCTCCGGCAACACATCGTCAGCAATATCGGAATATCCCTCTTCCTTCTCGGCGAGGTAGGACTCCCACGTGTCCTTATTCCACAGTTCGGCACGGGTGCCAACGCCGATCACCACGACGTCGGAACCCAGATTGGCGTAATCGCGCAGCATCTGCGGCACCAGCACGCGGCCCTGCTTGTCCGGCTGCTGGTCGACGGCACCGGAAAGGAACACACGCAGGTATTCGCGGGCGGTTTTGTTTCCCACCGACACACGCTGAATCTGCGAGGCGATACGTCGAAATTCATCGAACGGCAGCAGGTACACGCACCGTTCCTGGCCTCGGGCCATGACCAGGCCCTGCCCCAGCTGGGAGCGGAATTTGGCCGGAAGCGCCATACGGCCCTTGGCATCGATCTTCGGCGTATATGTGCCGAGAAGCAATGGCGGCAGACCAGCCATGAGATCGGCCATAGTGGTGGAGCCTTGTGCGTTGGCATCAGCGTCGCGAATCGTCTGATCGGCAACCATGGCTCCACCTCCTTCATCGTTACGTGGGATACACTTCGGCCAACTGGTTCACCACTCTACCCCACGATTCCCCATTTCTCCCCACTCATACACGATTTGCTCACCCTTTTAGGGCGATTATCGATGGATTGCGCGTGTCGGCCACGACTGTCGCACGAATGGACGCTCCGCACATCCAATCCACGTTGTGCACTCCACCGACCGAGCAGCATGGCGAATTCACGCTGAATTCACCTATTCCGGGTTGTCCGCATCACTGACGTAGGGGGTGTGCGGTAAATTTGAATGCCTTAAGTTTTTCTGCCCCACGGAAATGGAACGAAGAGGACAGCATGTCGAGTTACGCCTCCCAGCTGCATGAGGAGCAGCAGGCCGTCAATCGCGCCTATGGACGATTGGATGATCTGCGAGCCGAAATGTGGCAACGCCTGGACACCGTACGCGCCGCCGGCTCCCACGGATCCCCCACGCAACGCAGCGAACGAGACTCCTTTGCCACAATGTACGAAAACCGCCTCACGCAATTGCGCAGCGTTGAGGATCGGCTGGTGTTTGGCCGCCTCGATGCCAAGAACGGCGACCGTCATTACATCGGCCGCATCGGCCTGTCGAGCCCGGACCATGAGCCGATTCTGACCGACTGGCGTGCCGAAGCCGCACGTCCTTTCTATGAGGCGACCCCCCTCCAATCACGGCGACATCGTGATGCGCAGGCATATCACCTTGAGTTTCCGCGAAGTCGTGGGCGTTGAGGATGAGGTGCTCGACGTGCATTCAGACCAGGTCGGCCAGGCGTCTTCCGCCGGCACATTGACCGGCGAGGGTGCGCTGCTGGCTTCGCTGAGCTCACGCCGCACCGGCAAGATGACCGATATCGTGGCCACCATTCAGGCCGAGCAGGACCGCATCATCCGTTCCGACATGAATCGCGCCGTGGTGGTGCAGGGCGGCCCCGGCACCGGCAAGACGGCCGTGGCGCTCCATCGCGCCGCCTACCTGCTGTACACGCACCGGCGCACGCTGGAGCGTTCCGGCGTGCTGGTTGTTGGCCCCAGCTCGGCGTTCCTGCACTACATCGATCAGGTACTACCCTCCTTGGGCGAGACCGGCGTGGTCTCACGCACCATCAGCGATCTGATTCCCGGCATCACCGCCACGGCGGTCGACTCCCCTTATGCAGCCAAGCTCAAGGGCGATCGACGCATGACCTCCGTAGTGGCCAATGCCATCGCCGCACGCGTGCGTGTTCCCGCTGTTCTGCCGACAGTAACCATTAGCGGCATTCAGGTACCGATGCTGGCCACTGATATCGAACAGGCGCAGGCGGACGCGAAGCGCACCCGGCAACCTCATAACAAGGCCCGCGAGACCTTTATCCGTTCGATGCTGACCAGCATGCAGAACCGTTATGCCGAACAGCTTGATTACACGCCGGATCAGGCGGAGCTGAACCGCGCGATGTCACTGCTTCGTATGAACGAGCAGGTTCGCAAGACCCTGAACCTGTGCTGGCTGCCGATGACCGCCCCATGGCTCATCGACCAGCTGTTCGCCCATCCCGAACGTCTGAAGTCTCTGGCTGGTTGGCTGACCGACAACGACATCGCGGCACTTGCCCGCCCCAAAGGCTCCCCGTTGACCCGCTCCGATATTCCGCTGCTCGACGAAGCAATGGATATGCTGGGCCCCGATCCCAAGACGGTGGCCCGCCAGTTTGCCGACGACGCACGTCGTGCCGCCGAAGAGCAGTATGCCAAAGACACGCTGGCCGCGACCGGTCTGGGTGGAGGCATCGTCTCCAGTCAGATGCTGCTCGACCAGATGAACGGGGACGACGCTGAGCTGACCGCGCAGCGGGCCGCGGCCGACCGTGAATGGGCCTACGGGCACATCGTGGTCGATGAAGCGCAGGAATTGACCGCCATGGACTGGCGTATGTTGATCCGCCGTTGCCCCCCTCCCGCTCGTTCACCATCGTGGGCGATGTGGCGCAGACTTCAGCGCTGGGTGGCACCCGACGCTGGAGCAAATCGATGAACCGCCTGTTCGGCGAAAGCCACTGGGATTTGAACGAGTTGACCATCAACTACCGTAATCCGCAGGAAGTTTCCGAACTTGCCTCACGATTTGCCGAGGAGGAAGGCCTCTACATCTCCACGGTCAATGCGGTGCGCACCATCCCCGATTCGGTGTCCCGCAATGTGGTGCCCGACATGTCGTCCTCGCTGGAAACGACGGCCGAGCAGGCGTCGCAGCTTGCCGAACAATTCGTTTCGGCAGACGGCACCGGCCGCATCGCCGTCATCTGTCCGGATGATCTCATCGCCCCGGTGCGTGATGCCGTGCGCCGCAAACTGGCCGACATTCTTGACCCGGCCGAATACGCGAGGCTCATCGAACAGCCCGAATGGGATGAGCAAATCAGCGTCTGCGGCACTGAAACGGTCAAGGGTCTGGAGTTCGATGCCGTCGTGGTGGTCGAGCCCGGTCTCATCGAGGATGACGCGCCGAGCCGCCTGGTCGCCGCCTCGGACCTGTACGTGGCAATGACCAGGCCGACCCAGAAACTGGTTATAGTTCGGACAAAAACAGACGAAAAGTCCCTGAACATCTAAGGTATGAAGCATGCCCAAAGCACTGTTATTGGAAACATTCACCCCGATGCGGCCAAATCGCTGCGTGATCACGGCTTCGAAGTCGAGACCATGAAGGGAGCCCTGAGCGAGGACGAACTCATCGATGCGCTGGATGGCGTGGACTTGGTGGGCGTACGCTCCAAGACCAACGTCACAGCCCGCGTGCTGGATGCGCGTCCTACGCTAAGCGCCATCGGCTGCTTCTGCATCGGCACCAATCAGGTCGATCTGGCACATGCCGGCAAGCGCGGCATCGCCGTGTTCAACGCTCCCTACTCCAACACCCGTTCCGTGGTGGAATTGGTGATCTGCGACATCATCTGCTTGATGCGCCGCATTCCCGCACACACGCATCACATCAAGCATGGCCTGTGGGACAAGTCCGCTTCCGGTTCGCATGAAGTGCGCGGCAAGACCCTCGGCATCATCGGCTACGGCAACATCGGCTCCCAGCTGTCGGTACTGGCCGAGGCCCTCGGCATGCGCGTGGTGTTCTACGACATTGAGGAGAAACTGGCACTGGGCAACGCCCACCGTTGCGACACCCTCAACGAACTGCTGGAACAGTCCGATGCCGTGACCCTGCACGTGGATGGCCGCAAGTCGAACACCGGCTTCTTCGGCGAAGACCAATTCGCCCACATGAAGCAGGACGCGATTTTCATTAACCTTTCGCGCGGTTTCGTCGCCGATCTGGGAGCTCTGAAGCAGCACCTCGATTCCGGCCATCTGTCTGGCGCGGCGGTCGACGTGTTCCCCGTTGAACCGAAGAAGAGCGGAGATCCGTTCGAGACCTCACTGGCCAATGAAGACAATATGATTCTGACTCCTCATATTGGCGGCTCCACCTTTGGAAGCTCAGGAATCCATCGGCCATTTCGTCTCTCAGCGTCTTGAGGATTACTGGTTCAAGGGTTCTACCTCCTTGTCCGTGAACCTACCGCAGATCAACCTCGGTGAGTGCAAGGGTGTGTGCCGTATCGCCCATCTGCACGACAATCTTCCTGGTGTGCTGGCTCATGTCAATCATGTGCTCGGCGAGGAGAACATCAACGTTTCCTTCCAGTCGCTGTCAACCGAAGGCGAACTTGGCTATGTGGTCACCGACGTGGCTCAAAAGCCCAGCGCCGCCACACTTGAAGCACTACGCAACATCGAAGGCACCATTCGCATGCGTGTCATCAGCTGACGCAGCTCATTCTCGATTGATATGAAAGAGACCCGTCGTCATGACGGGTCTTTCGTAAGTGCTGGGCTTCATGATTGGCTCGCACCATGGTTTGCGAATCACTCGCATATCACGGTGCATGGCTTTCGCATATTATTCACGCAAACCATCAATGGCGCTTTGGAAATCCTCCAGACCTGCAAAGTTCTGGTACACACTCGCGAATCGAAGGTACGCCACCACATCCAAGTCACGCAACGGTTTCAGGATGGCTTTGCCCACTTCATCTGAGGTGACTTCGGCAAGGCCTCGGGAGCGAAGATCCTCTTCGACTTTCTGTCCCAGCAGCTTCAGATCCTCTTCTCTGACCGGCCGCCCCTGACAAGCTTTGCGTACGCCGGAAATCACTTTGTCTCTGCTGAATGGCTCCACGCCACCCGAACGTTTAGTGACCAGCAGCATACTGGTTTCCACCGTGGTAAAACGCTTGTTGCATTTCGGGCATACGCGACGCCGACGGATGGAATGACCGTCATCGCTAATGCGCGTATCAATGACTTTGGTGTCGGGGTTCTGGCAAAAAGGACAATGCATGCTCCCCAGAATAACGTGTACGGGCGGAAACCATGCCGCTCGGGTTTCATTTACTCAACCGGAACAATAATGCGCTGCCCGGCCTGCAATGATCCGGACTCAAGATTGTTCAACGCAATCAGCTCATCCACCGTTTCCGATACATCATGACCAGCAGGCGTGATAGCCGAAGCATATGACCAGAGCGTATCCCCCGGCCGCACGATATAACTGGTCACCTGCGTGGCTCCCGTATCCGATTGGGCCCGCTGAGCGGTAAGCGCGCCGAAACCACACCAGGCCAGCGCCAAGGCGACCATCACTGCGATAATCTTCCCACGCACATTCCGGCAGGACGTTCCAGCATGCTGCATAGCTACACGTGCGCTACGGGCCGGGGCCATCACCATTGAACCAGTCATCACGACCACCTCTCTCGAACAGATGTTCTATCGAACAACTGTTCTTATAATGGCACAAACGTTCGACGCGGTCAAGTCGAAACTCGAACAGATGTTTGATTTCACACGAACAACACGTTATGCTGGTGACGTAACGAAAGGAGCCCTGACGTGAGCACCATTCCCTTCTCCCCCAAGCAGAAGCCAGACGAGTCCACCCTGACCGACCGCCAGCGCAAGGTGTTGGACGCCATTCGCACGCATATCGACGAACAAGGCTTCGCTCCCTCTTTCCGGGAAATCGGAAATGCCGCCGGGCTCAAAAGTCCGTCTTCGGTCAAGCATCAGCTACAAGTTTTGGAAGACAAGGGCTTCATCCGCATGAACGCGAACAAGGGTCGCGCCATCGAGGTGGTGGCAGGATCCGCCCCGAATGCCGAAAAGCCCTCCCAAGCCAGCGAAGAGGCAACCAGCACCAGTAATGTGGCGGAGATATACCAATTCCCCGCCGAAGCCATTGCCGAATCACACGATGTGCCGCTCGTTGGCCGTATTGCCGCCGGTGTGCCAATTACCGCCGAGCAGCATGTGGACGACGTCATGCGTCTGCCGGAACGGCTGACCGGCTCCGGCACCCTGTTCATGCTGGAAGTCCACGGCGATTCCATGGTGGATGCCGCTATCTGCGATGGCGACTATGTGGTGGTGCGCGAACAGAATTCCGCCGTCAACGGAGATATCGTCGCCGCTCTGCTGGATGACGAGGCCACGGTGAAGACCTTCCGCAAGGAAACGGCCATGTCTGGCTGATGCCGCACAACCCCGCATACTCGCCCATCGATGGCACACATGCCACGATTATGGGCAAGGTGGTCACCGTGCTGCGCAAATTGTAGCCTGTTCGCCACCAGCTGATCAGCATGCACCGAATCGCGCTGGTCGTTCTATAGTCACGCACAGCTTACGAAACCCCGGCCTCGCGCCGGAGTTTCGTCGTATTAAGACCATATCGCAAATGGTATTGAGAAGCGGTTTCAACTCGATAGAGCGAAGGAGTACATATGGCTCATACCCATGCACCCGCACCATCCACATCCGTAAACCCTGCCGCGCACCAGCGTAGGCTGATTGCCACGTTGACCGTAACCGGTTCGGTCTTCCTCATCGAAGTGGTGTCGGCTGCCTTAACCGGCTCATTGGCCCTGCTGGTGGATGCCGGTCATATGCTCACCGACATGTCCGTGCTGGTGGCATCCACAATCACCGCCATACTGATGCGCCGCAAGCCCAACAACACTCGTACTTGGGGCTGGGCCAGGCTTGAGGTGCTCACCGCTGCCGCAGGTGCCGCGGTGCTGCTCGTCGTTGGCATCTATGCGTTGGTGGAGGCCGGCATGCGTCTGTTCGGCGGTTCCAAAGCGGAAATCGACGATATCGGCTTGCTGCTGTTCGTGGGCATTCTGGGTCTTGCCGCAAATATCATCTCGATTCTCATCCTTGCCTCGCAGCGCGAAGACAACATGAATATGAAGGCCGCGTTCCTCGAGGTGATGAATGACGCACTTGGCTCGGTGGCCGTGGTGGCCTCTGCCCTGGTAATGATCTCCACCGGATGGAATGGCTTCGACGCCGTGGCCGGTGCCGTCATCGCACTGATGATGATTCCGCGCGCCATCAAGTTGCTGCACAACGCGGTCAAGGTGCTGCTGGAGGAAACACCGGATGGACTTGACCTCGATAAGGTACGCGAACATCTGGAAGACGTGCCGCATGTGCTTGCCGTGCATGACCTCCACGCCAGCACGGTGTCCACCGGTATGCCGATTCTGATGGTCCACGTGGTAGTCGACAAAGACCTCACCATGGAAGATGCCGCCACAATCCTCACCCAACTGCAGGATTGCCTGCGCGAGCACTTCCCGGTCTCGGTCCCCCACACCACCTTCCAGCTCGAGCCCGAGGGCTATAGCTCCCCCCTCCTCCAACGAACTCCACGATTGATGCTCTGTGGAGCGTCCTCCGCGTTGCTCCTCGGTCGACAACCAGTCCGTCGCAACACAGCTGCTCCCCTCGGTGCGCCTAGAGGCCGCACGCACAGAACATCATTCGTGCGAATAAAAATGCTCCCAACGGGAGCATTCAGCAGGGTATAAAAACGCTGTACGTGTGCGATTTTCGTGCCACACAAGGTGAAGGCCTACAAAGGTAGGTCGAGCCTTGTGCGGTGCGAAGGGCGCTCCGTACAGCGATTTTTTATCAGAAGCCGAACTGGGCGGCGGTTTCCTTCAGTGTCTCGGCAGAGCGCTTCAGAGCGGCGAGCTCCTTGTCGGAGACCGGGGTGTTGATGGTGTTGTTGACGCCCTGACGGTTGAGGAGGGTCGGCACGGACATGCAGATGTCGGAGATGCCGTGGAAGTCCTTGAGCATGGAGCTCACGGGCAGATGCGGTTGGTGTCGTGCAGGACGGCTTCGATGATGTCGACGCCGGACATGCCGATGGCGTAGTTGGTGGCACCCTTACCGTTGATGATCTTGTAAGCGGCGTTCTTGACTTCCTGGTGGATCTCCTCGCGCTTGGCGGCGTCGAGCGGATCGTGGCCGGGCAGCGGGGTCCAGTCGCACATGGGGACGCCACCGATGGTGGCGGACTCCCACAGCGGGACTTCGGAGTCGCCGTGCTCGCCGGCGATGTAGGCGTGCACGTTCTTGACGTTGACGCCGGTCTGCTGGGCAATCAGGAAGCGCAGACGAGCGGAGTCCAGGTTGGTGCCGGAACCGAAGATCTGGTTATCAGGCAGACCGGTGAGCTTCTGAGCCACGTGGGTAGCGATGTCGACCGGGTTGGTGATGAGCATGTAGATGGCGTTCGGAGCCACCTTGACCAGGTTCGGCATGATGGCCTTGAGGATGTTGACGGTAGCGCCAACGAGCTCAAGACGAGACTGACCCGGCTTCTGACGCGGACCAGCGGTGATGACGACCATGTCGGCGTCGCGGCAGATCTCGGGATCGTCGGAACCGTCGATGGACACGGTCGGGTAGAAGCTGGAGCCATGCTGCATGTCGAGCACTTCGGCTTCCACGCGCTCCTTTGGCGATGTCTTCAAGCACGATCTCGCGAGCGATGCCACGCTGGGCAGCGGCGAAGGCGAGGGTGGAGCCAACGGCACCGGCACCAATAACAGCAAGCTTCGTGGGCTTAACGGTAGTTTCCGCCATGATGGATGAACCTCTCTTCAAAGGCGGTCTGCTGATGAATGGCAGGCCTTGTAACTAACGTCTTCACTCTATAAACCCGCTAAGACGTTTTGCTACCAGCACACCACCCTGTTTGATAACTGTATGGTAATGTTTTCAACGGTTGTTAGCGCTCACAAATATACTGTGATGTTTATCACGTTAGTCAATGGGCTGTTCGACCACCTGAGCGGCAAGATGGGCGTCAACGTCCGCTTCAAGCTGTATGCCATCATCGCGGTACTCCACCTTGTCTACCTTGCCGTATTCGCGTACACGAGAGATCAGGGAGCCAGCGGTATACGGCAGCAGAGCGTTGACATGCACATGCGGGACCGGCAGCAGATTTTCGACCGCGGTACGCAGCTCGTACAATCCCTCACCGGTATAGGCGGAGACGATGAACGCATCTGGCTGCAGTGCGGCGAGTCGTTCACGAGTCGACTCGTCCGCCTGATCGGCCTTGTTGAATACGAGAATACGCGGAATCGAGGCCGTGCCTTCGATGTCCGCCAACACGTCATTGACCGCGTCGACCTGAGAGAACGGGTCAGGGTGGGAGCCATCGACCACGTGCAGGATCACGTCGGCCTCAGCCACCTCTTCCAGGGTGGATTTGAACGCCTCGACCAGCTGGGTGGGCAGGCGGCGCACGAAGCCGACCGTGTCCACGTAGGCGTAGGCGCGTCCGTCGCGGGTTTTGGTGCGGCGCACGGCCGTGTCCAATGTGGCGAACAGCGCGTTTTCCACCAGTTCGGACGAACCGGTCAGACGGTTGGTCAACGAGGATTTGCCGGCGTTCGTGTAGCCGACCACGGCCACTGTGGGCAGGCCGAAGCGACGGCGTGAACCGCGCTTGACCTCACGTGCCGGGGCCATCTCACGAATCTGACGGCGCAGTCTGGCGATACGCGTGCGAATTACACGACGATCCATTTCGATTTTGGTCTCGCCCGGGCCTCGCGATCCGATGCCAGCATCCGCGCCGGCCGCGCGACCGCCGGCCTGACGGGACAGCGAACCACCCCAACCACGCAGTCGGGGCAGCATGTATTCGAGCTGCGCCAACTCCACCTGCGCCTTACCTTCACGCGAGGTGGCGTGCTGGGCGAAGATGTCCAGAATCACCGCGGTGCGATCCACCACCTTGACTTTGGCGGCGTCCTCCAATGCACGGCGCTGTGACGGCGGCAGGTCGTCGTCCACGATAATCGTATCGGCTTCCTCACGCGCCACGATGTCGGCAATCTCCTTGGCTTTGCCGGAACCAACGTACGTGGCTGCATCCGGCTTGGAGCGATGCTGCAGCAAACCATCGCATACCACCGCACCGGCGGTTTCGGCGAGCGCCGCCAACTCTCTCAATGATTCCTCGGCCTTGGCTTGCGTGGTGACGGCGGACGACCAGACGCCGACGAGTACCACACGTTCCAGACGCACCTTGCGGTATTCGACTTCGGTGACGTCCTGCAGCTCGCCGAGACCGGCGACATGCTTGAGCTCATTGCGGGCCTCGCGCTCCTCCCATTCCTGGTTGGCGTCCTCATGCCAGCCGGTCGCGCGCTGGCTGTCGTCGAGCAGCACTTCGGACTGCCCGGCCAGCACACCTTCAGGGGTAACGTCGTTGTTGCCGCGGTCGATGTCGGTGTACTGGGTGTTGTCGGTCAAGTGCGCCTCGTTTGGTTGGAATGGTTCACGATTCTTCTATGGTCCTTTATTATCATCACATGAGGTGACATGCTGGCATAGATCGGCACGTACCGGCATAGGCCGGCTGATACAGGTCGGCATACGAGAGCGGCAAATCCCGCAGAAATGGAGCGACCATGGCAGAACAGTATTTCTCTGCGGAACCCGCATCGAAGGATGTGCGCCGCACATTGAACGTAACGTTGCGCGGCCATGAGGCGACCGCTCAGGTGTCGAACGGCGTGTTCTCCGGCTCACGTGTGGACCTCGGTACGTCGGTATTGCTGAAGCATGCGCCCGAACCGCCGCTTACCGGCGATTTTCTGGATTTGGGCTGCGGCTGGGGCCCTATCGCCCTGACATTGGCGTTTGAGTCGCCCGAAGCGAACGTGTGGGCGGTGGATGTCAACGAGCGCGCGCTGGACCTGACCCATGCCAACGCACAGGCGAACGGCCGCACGAACATTCATACGGCTCAGGTGGACGAGTCCAGCACTCTCCTGCCTGCCGAGAACCAGCCGGCGTTCTGCGAGACGGTGCCGGGCGACCTCACGTTTGATGTGATTTGGTCGAACCCACCGATCCGAGTCGGCAAGGAAGCGCTGCATACATTGCTTATGGCTTGGCTGCCGAAGCTCGAGGTGGGCGGTGCCGCCTATCTCGTAGTGCAGAAGAATCTCGGTTCCGATTCGCTGATCCCCTGGCTGGACGATGCGCTCGGCGAGGGGTTCACTGCGAGCAAATACGCGAGCTCCAAGGGCTTCCGTATCATTGAAGTTCGTCATGAAATATGAGTATCCTGCAGAACTTCCCGTATCTGCCGCGCGTGATGAGATAGCCAGCGCGGTCAAACGTTCCCAAGTCGTTATTGTGTCCGGCCAGACCGGTTCGGGCAAAACCACACAGCTGCCGAAAATCCTGCTTGAGCTTGGCCGTGGCACGCACGGCAAGCAGATCGTGCACACCCAGCCTCGCCGTATCGCCGCACGCACGGTGGCCGAACGTATCGCCTCGGAGATGGGCGTGAAGCTCGGTGACGAGGTCGGTTATCAGGTGCGTTTCACCGACGAAAGCTCGCCCAGCACACGATTGAGGGTCGTGACCGACGGTATTCTGCTCGCCCAGATCCAGCGCGATCCGAAACTCACCCAATACGATACGATCATCATCGACGAGGCGCATGAGCGCAGTCTTAACATCGACTTTCTGCTCGGCTATCTGACGGCACTGCTGCCTCAGCGCCGCGATCTGAAGCTCATCATTACCTCCGCGACCATCGATTCGGTCAAGTTCCAGGAGCATTTCGAGCACGCCTTGCATGAGAAGGTGCCGGTAATCGAGGTTTCCGGCCGCACCTTCCCCGTGCAGGTGGTCTACGAGCCGCTTGGCACCGCGCCCGCGTTAATGCGCGAAGTGCCGGGATTCGCGGTGGGCGCCCGCCCCGGCGACGCCGATTACGACGAGCTGGCCAGCGCCATCGCGGAATCCGATTCCGACCGGCCCCGCGGCCGATCCGGCGTCTCCTATGCCGATGACGGCATCACCGATATGCCTACCGCCGTGGCTCGAGCCTGCGCCGAGCTGGTGATTCACTCCTCCCACGAGCGCGGCCCCCGCGATATTCTGGTCTTCGCCTCCGGCGAGCGCGACATCCACGAGTTCGAGGCCGCGCTGCGGCATCATTACGGCCCGCGCGCCGACGACATGCGCCGGCCGGATGCCATCGAGATCATGCCGCTGTTTGCGCGATTGTCCGCCGCCGACCAGCACAAGGTGTTCGAATCGCATTTGCATCAGCGCATCGTCATCGCCACCAATGTGGCTGAGACCTCGCTGACCGTGCCCGGTATCCGGTATGTAGTGGACCCCGGTTCCGCCCGTATCTCCCGGTATTCGAAGACCGCAAAGGTCCAGCGTCTGCCGATCGAACCGATCAGCCAGGCCAGTGCCGACCAGAGGTCCGGCCGATGCGGCCGTGTGGCCGACGGCATCGCGATCCGCCTGTATTCGCGTGAGGATTACGAGACCCGACCGCGCTTCACCGAGCCGGAAATCCTGCGTACCTCGCTGGGCGCCGTGGTGCTTCACATGCTGTCGGTGGGCGTGGCCCGCACGGCCGAGGACGTCACGAACTTCGGGTTCATCGATCCGCCGGATATGAAGGCCGTGTCGGACGGTTTCAATGAGCTCACCGAGCTCAAGGCCATCGGCCGCAAGCGCGGCGAGGTGACGCTCACCCATACCGGCCGTCAGCTGGCGCGCATCCCCATCGACGTGCGTCTGGGACGTATGGTTATCGAGGCCGCGAAAACCGGTTCGCCGAATCTTCTGGCCCAAGGTGCTCGTGGTCGTGGCGTTCCTGAGCTTGCAGGACCCACGTGAACGCCCGGACGACAAGCGTGAGGATGCCGACCGTATCCACAACCGGTATGCGGATGAGACCTCCGACTTCCTGACGGCCCTGAATATCTGGGATCGCGTGTTCCAAGCAGACGGCGATCCGAGCAACAACGCGCTGCGCCGTATCTGCAAAACCGAGTATTTCAGCTGGCTGAGGATGCGCCAGTGGAAAGATCTCGTCTCCCAGCTACGCCAGATGTGCAAGGAGCTGAAGTTCAAGGTCGGCGACCCGCTGCCCACCTCCCGCCCAGGCTTGGGAGATCCGCCAGCTGCCGTTGAACCAGCAGGCCGCGCATTCGCTGTGCTGCGCGTGGGATGCGGACGGCATCCACAAGTCGATGCTCGCCGGATTGCTGTCGATGATGGGCATGCAGGTGGTGCGCGAGCCCAAGGCCTCCGATTTCGCGGGGCTGACCGGTTCGGCGCGCGTCCGTGCGATGAAACGCGCCCAGAAGCAGTCGAAGAACGATTATCAGGGCGCACGCGGCACCCGTTTCGCCCTGTTCCCCGCTTCCGCCGTGGCCAAGAAGACCCCGTCATGGGTGATGAGCACCGAACTGGTGGAAACCTCTCGCCTGTGGGCCCGCTATTCGGCGGCCATCGACCCCGCGTGGGCCGAACCGTTGGCCGGCCAATTGACCCGCACCACGTATGCGGAGCCGCACTGGTCGGGTTCGCGTGGCTCGGCTGTGGCCACCGCGCGCGTGCTGCTGTATGGTCTGCCGATCGTACAGGACCGTGCCGTGCAGTGGGGACGCATCAATCCACTTGAGGCGCGCGACTTCCTGATTCGCCAGGGTCTGGTCGAGGGCGATATTCAGCAGCGTTTCAGTTACGACGACTTTGTGGGCAAAAACCGCGACATTCTCGAGGATGCCGCCGATGATGCGAGCCGCACCCGCCAGCTGGCGGATACCGTGTCCGACGAGGATCTGTTCGACTTCTACAACGCGGTCATTCCCAACGATGTGACCAGCGTGGCCGATCTGGCGAAATGGTGGAAGTCCGAGCATGACCGTCAGCCGAATCTGCTTGATTTCGACCCGGCCAAGGTGAGCGTCTGGCATCCAGCGATTCGGTGAGTCTGGACGATTACCCCGACCATTGGCATACGACCGGATCGGACGGCCAACCCATCGACCTGCGTTTGAGCTACGTGTACGATCCGGCCGACCCGGCCGACGGCGTCACCGTGCATGTGCCGTTAAAGGCGCTCTCGCGTATCACGCCCGACCAGTTCACATGGAATGTGCCGGGCCTGTTGGATGAGCTGATCCTGTCGATGATCAAGGCGCTGCCCAAGCAGCTGCGCGTCCAGTTCGTGCCGGCCCCGGATGCCGCGCGTGCGATTCGTGACTGGATCGACGAGCATTACCCGGATCTGCCGGGCTCGGGCTCGCAGCAGAAGCCGAATCTGCCGCCGGTGGATGAGGATGGCACGACCGTTGGCTGGCCCGATCTGGCACATGTGTTCACCAAGGCGGCCATCGCCACCAAGGGTGCTCAGATTCATCCCGAAGTGTTGGGGCCGGAACTGGTCGAGCGTCTTTCCCCGTATCTCAGGGTCACGTTCTCGGTGGAGCAGCAACTGCCGGCCGGCAAGCATCCTCGTGGACGTCGGCATGCGCGCGGCCCCATCAAGGTGCTGGGTGTGTCCAAGGATCTGAAGGCGCTGCAACGCAAGTTCGCCGCGCAGGCGGAGGCGTCGGCCCGTCAAATGGTCAAGAAGCAGGCCGATCAGGCTGGAGAACAGGGCAAGCTGGTCAGTCAGGCGAACCTGTTGCATAAGGCGGGTGCCACCACCGAGTCCCGGGCCACGATGCTCTGGCGTGGCGCATTGGATGCGCTGCGGTTGCCGGCCGAACGCATTTCGTCGCGCTGGCTGGGTACCGAGGCGTTGATGCTGGCTTCTGCTCCGTACAAGTCCACCAAGGATCTGGTCGAAGACCTGCAGCTGGCCACGATCAAACGGCTGATGCCGAATGTCGACAGGCTCTCGGACGATGAGGCGTTGGCTAATGCGGTGCTCGACGTGCGCGAAGTGTACGAGGACACCGTCTATCAGGTGGCGCATGACGTGATCGCCGTGCTCAAGGCTTATGCCGAAGTCGACAAGGCCACTGGCGGCAAGGCTGATCTGCCAATGCTTTCGGTGTTGCAGTCGATTCGCGACCATATCGCCACGCTCATCTACCCCGGATTCATCGGGCGCACTCCCCCGGATGCGCTGAAGTCGTTGAGCCGATATTTGAGAGCCGATCTGAGCCGACTCAATAAGGCGAAAACCGATAAGAACCGTGACGTCAAGTGGGCCTGGCAGGCCGACGAGGCCCGTCAGGTGGTCGATAAGGCGTTGGCCCGTGCCAAGGCGGAGCCGGCCGGCCCGAAGCATGAGGCATTGATGAAGCAGGCCGAACAGGCCCGTTGGATGCTTGAAGAGTTCTACGTGTCCCTATGGGCGCAGGAGCTTGGCACCAAGGGGCCGGCTTCGCTCAACCGTATCAAGAAAGCGCTGGCGTGACCGAACGGCGAACAAGTCGTCAGGCCACACGCCAGCGCACGCGCAAGCCATCATCACAGCGTGGGCAAGTGCGCGGACGCCTCGGCAATCGGAAAAGGAAACGCAATCGTAGGCACGGTCCGATCAATGCTCTGAAGCGTTCCTGGCGTAAGGCGAACTGGCCGACCCGTATCAAGATGGTGCTGATTCCCACGGTGGCGGTGGTCGTTGTCGTAGCGCTGGTGGCCGGGCTGGTTCGTTTCACGAACTGGCGGGCACAGGTTCGCGCAGCCGAGGCGGCACAGCTGGAACTGACGCGAACATACGATTTCAATCCGGGCAATATTATTTCGGATGGTCAGTTCTTCAATGGTTCGGCGATGAGTCAGGCTGAAGTCCAATCGTTTTTGGATGCACAAGACGGCTCGCTGGCCGCGATGACCTTCGACACATCGAACGAGTCAGGCGAAGGCCTGTGCACGGACTATACGGGCAGCAAAGACGAGTCGGCGGCGGCAATCATCGGCCAGTCGGCCCGCGCCTGCAAGGTGAGTCAGAAAGTGCTGCTCACCGTGATGCAGAAGGAGCAGCATCTGGTCACCGCTGTCAATCCCAGCAACTACCAGCTCATGGCGGCGATGGGGCTGAACTGTCCGGATACCGCCGACTGCGATCCCACCTATGCCGGATTCTTTCGGCAGGTGTATGGCGCGGCCAAGCGGTACCGTTACTATCTCGAGCACGAGGAACAGTACGGATACATGGCGCACAGTCTCAACTACATCCAATATCATCCGAACGCGGCATGCGGCGGCGCGCAAGTGTATATCGAAAACAAGGCGACCGCCCTGCTCTACATCTATACGCCTTACCAGCCGAACATCGCCGCACTGGCCGCTGGCAACGGTACCGGCGATTCCTGCTCCAGTTATGGCAACCGCAACTTCGCGCTTATCTACACCAGCTGGTTCGGTTCGCCGCGAAGCTGATAACGGCAGCTGACCGGTCTTGTCCGATTGGGCTCAGCCAACACTGTCAGCGTTCGACGTATGGACGCAGCAGGGTCGTGGTGCCAACCGCCAGCAGCGCGCAAATCGCGCCGGTCGGGCCGAGCCAGGGGTCAAGCCAAGGAGGTCGTTGACCACGCCGCCGACCGCGGAACCGATGGCGATGCCGATGTTGAACGACATGGAATTCAGGGAGGCGGCCAGATTCACCGAACCGGGATGGGATTGGTAGGCCACATCCATGTACAGCACTTGGGAGGCGGAGTTCTGCAGGTACATGAGCATGCCGAGCACCACCAGCAGCAGTGCGCCGCCGACCGGCACCAGCGAGGCGAAAGCCAGCAGACACAGGCAGACGGCCTGCACGCAGTAGATCGGTCGAATGTGGGTCAATGGTTCCACGCCATGACCTTTGTCGGCCAGCTTGCCGCCGTACAGGTTGCTCCACAGGCAGGCACAGCCGTAAATCACCAAAGCCGATGCTGATATAGCGTTCGGGCACACCGATTTCGTCGCGCATGATCGGCGAAAGATACGTGTAGAAGACGTAGGAGGCGGCTGCGCCGAAGACCACATCCGCCACACCGAGCTGGATGCGGCGGTCGAGGAACAGGCGGAATTGCCTCAGGAAACCGATCTTCGCCGGATGCGAATTACGTGGCAGAGACACTGCCATCGATGCCATCAGCACGGCGGTGAGCACCGAGACCAAGGCAAAGGTGACACGCCAGCCGAAAGTATCGGCCACCCAAGTGCCGGCCGGTGCGCCGACCACGGAAGCGATGGAGAAACCCGAGAATACCCAGGCAATGAACTTGGTGCGGTATTTGTCGGTGGTCACGTCGGGCGCGAAGGTCATGGAGATGGCCACCAGCGTGCCGGACACGGAGGCGATGAGCAGTCGGGGATGAGCAGCATCGGATAGTTCGGCGCGAAGGCGCACAGGATATTGCCGACGAGGAACACGCCCATCAACGTCAGATAGGTGAGAAAGCGCGGGAATCGGGCGGATAATGCGGATCCGAGCGGCGTGCAGGGCGCGTACACGAATGCGAAGATGGCCACCAGATTACCCACGGTCACTTCGGAGACCTTAAGTCCGGATGCGATGTCCGGCAAGATGCCCACTACCACGAATTCGCTCATGCCCAGCATGAAGCTGGCGAAGATCAGGATGGTGACCGGTAGATTGAAGAACCGGTCGGTGCGCGCGGTGTTCGCAGGTGCGTTCGTCATGGGTGCTTTCTTGAGTGCTCTCGCTCGTACTACAAGCTGATTCGTCAGTTACGTCAATCGTTCTTTCGTATCAACTCAGCGATAACACTATTCCCACCTCTGCCCGCCACCCACCACCACGACACGCCATAGAAAACCCCGCCGATGACCAATCATCGACGGGGTTCGGCACATGTGCAACGCTTGCGATTACAGCTTCGGCAGATACTTCTTCAGCTCGTAAGGCGTGACCTGCTGGTTGTACTCCTCCCATTCCTGGTGCTTGTTGTCCAGGAAGTAGCCGAAGGCGTGTTCGCCGAGCACGTCGGCCACGAAATCGGATTTCTCCATGATCTTCAGCGCCTCATCCAGCGAGCGCGGCAGCGGCTGAATGCCCATAGCCTGACGTTCGCCGTCGGTGAGCTCCCACACGTCATCACTGGTGGGTTCGCCCAGCTGCATCTGCTTATCGATGCCATCGAGACCGGCGGCCAGCAGCACCGAGTAGGCAAGGTATGGGTTGGCCACCGGGTCGAGCGCACGGAACTCCATGCGCGCGGAGTTGCCCTTGCCCGGCTTGTACTGCGGGATGCGCAGCAGCGCGGAACGGTTGTTGTGGCCCCAGCAGATGTAGCTTGGTGCCTCATTGCCGCCCCACAGGCGCTTGTACGAGTTGACGTACTGGTCGGTGACCGCGCAGATTTCGGCCGCATGGTACAGGATGCCGGCGGCGAACTGGCGGGCGGTCAGGGACATGTTGAACTCCTGACCGGCCTCGTAGAAGGCGTTGGAATCGCCTTCGAACAGGCTCAGGTGCGTGTGCATGCCGGAACCGGGCGCGTCGGCCAGGGGCTTGGGCATGAAGCTGGCGTGAATGCCACGCTCCAAGGAAATCTCCTTGACCACCGTACGGAATGTCATGATGTTGTCGGCCATGGTGAGCGCGTCCGCGTATCGCAGATCGATCTCGTTCTGGCCTGGCCCCGCCTCATGGTGCGAGTATTCCACCGAGATGCCCATTTGCTCGAGCATGTTCACGGTGGCGCGGCGGAAGTCCATGCCTGGGCTGCGCGGCACGTGGTCGAAGTAGCCGCCCTCGTCGATCGGGGTCGGGGCCTTGGACCAGTCGTCCTGGCTTTCGAACAGGTAGAACTCGATTTCCGGATGCACGTAGAACGTGAAGCCCTTGTCCTTGGCTTTGGCGAGCGTGCGCTTCAACACGTGACGTGGATCGCCGAGCGAAGGCTCGCCGTCCGGGGTCAGAATGTCGCAGAACATGCGGGCGGTACCTTGCGGGCCGCCGCGCCACGGCAGGACCTGGAACGTCGAAGGATCGGGTTGAACGATCATATCGTCTTCGGACACGCGGGTCATGCCCTCGATGGCGGAACCGTCGAAGCCGAGACCCTCCTCAAACGCGGCTTCCAGTTCGGCCGGAGCAATCGCCACGGACTTCAGTGTTCCCAACACGTCCGTGAACCACAGACGAATAAAGCGCACGTCGCGTTCTTCGACCGTGCGCAGCGCAAACTCCTGCTGTTTATCCATAGTCGCCTATCGTTCCATAACCGTGTTACGAGGGGCGTTAACATCTCACTGTTCGTCACCTGCGAGTCGCGAGATTTCATCAACATGCCCCGGTCCGCATGTCAGGCATGGTTCGGGCCCATGCCGGCACGGCACTATGGTAGTGACTATGAGCGAAGATCATCTCACCCCATCCGCCAATCCGCCCGTCGACGTGACCAGCTGGACGCAGGCCACCGACCCGCGCGACCGTTCGCGCGCCGGCATCGCCACTCGTGCCAAGGCGCCGCTGGACGCACATGCCATCTGGCAGGTCAAGGAGGGCCGGCGTGAGGCGATCAGCCTTTTGGAGGAGCAGTCCGCGATTCGCGTACCGGATCTGATTCCGCTGCGTTACAAGCGCATGAGCGTCAGCCCGTTCACCTTCTACCGGGGCACCGTGCTCATCATGACCAATGACCTGGCTTCCACGCCGGTCACTGGCATTCCGGTGCAGTGCGTGGGCGACGCGCATATCGGCAATTTCGGCATTTTCCGCTCCCCTTCCGCCCGTCTGGTGTTCGATATCAATGATTTCGACGAAACCGCTATCGGCCCGTGGGAATGGGATCTGAAGCGTCTCGCCGCCTCGGTGGAGATCTGCGGACGCGCCAACAAAATCAAGGAGAAGGACCGTCGCGCCGCCGTGGTCCAGTGTGTACACACGTACCGCACACGCATGAAGTGGTTCTCCGAAATGGATTACCTTGACGCGTGGTACGAGCACCTGGACGTGGAGGAGACGCTCGACCGCTTCGAGACCACCGGTTCCAAACGCAGCCGTGTGCTGCGCGAGGCGGCCATGAAGGCGCTGCTGAAGGATAACGACGCGGCGGCGGCCAAACTGTGCCGTTATGAGAGCGGCAAGCTCAGTTCAAATCCAATCCGCCCGAGCTGGTGCCGATCAATCAGCTGGATGATTACGCCGACTTGGATGCGTTGCAGGCACGTATAGACACGCTGTTCGAGAGCTACCGGCATTCCCTGTACGACGATCGCCGTTGGGTGTTCGATCATTTGCGCTATCAGGACGCGGCCCGCAAGGTGGTGGGCGTGGGCTCGGTGGGCCAGCGCGCGTGGACGTCGGTGTGGATCGCGCGTGATATCGACGATCCGATGATGATTCAGATGAAGGAAGCCACGTATTCCGTGCTCGAGCATTACTGCGGCGCGTCGCCGTACGCCACGCACGGTGAGCGCGTGGTTCAGGGGCAGAAGCTGATTCAGAATACGGCCGATGCGCTGTTGGGTTGGTCGAGCTTTATGGCCGAGGATGGCCGACCGCGCGACTACTACGTACGCCAGTTGTGGAATGGCAAGGGGTCGATTGATATCGACAATCTCAACGCTTCGGGATTGAGCGATCTGTCACGCATGTGCGCATGGTCGTTGGCGCACGCCCACGCCCGCACCGGCGATTCGATTGCGATCGCCAATTACATGGGTGGCACCGACGAATTCGATCAGGCCATCGCCTCATTCGCCGTCAGCTACGCCGAACAGAATGATGAAGACTACGCCGTCTTCAAAAATCTCCTCAAATCCGACGACCTCCCTCGCTGAGCCGTTAAGCGGACAGCCCAGTGGGCTGTCCGTAGGCGAGGCCTGAGTGAAGCGATAGCTGAGCGAAGGTAGATTAACAGTCTCGCTAAGGCGAGTCCTTTGCCTACTCCGCGACTGCGAGCGCTTCCTGGAGCGTGAACGCGCGTGCGTATAACGACTTGCCGAGGATGGCGGAATCGACGCCGATCTCGGCCAATTCCTTGATGGCGCGCAAATCGTCCAGCTTGGAGATACCACCGGAAGCCGTGACCTTGGCGTCGGTGCGTTCAGCGACTTCACGCAGCAATTGAATGTTCGGGCCGGACATCATGCCGTCCTTAGCCACGTCGGTGACCACGTAACGCGAGCAGCCCACGGAGTCAAGGAACTTCATGGTCTCGAACAGGTCGCCGCCTTCGCGCGTCCAGCCGCGCGCCGCCAGTGTGTGACCGCGCACATCCAGACCAACAGCCACGCGGTCGCCGTACTTCTTGATGACCGAGGCGGTCCAATCCGGATTCTCCAAAGCGGCGGTGCCGATGTTCACTCGGGCGGCACCGGCCTCAAGGGCCGCATCCAACGAGGCGTCATCGCGCACGCCGCCGGACAGTTCGATGTTCACGCGGTCGCCGAGCTCATGAACGATTTCACGCAGCTGATCGCGATTGTTGCCCGTACCGAAAGCGGCATCAAGGTCGACCAAGGTGAATCCATTCGGCACCGGCCTCAACCCAAGTACGGGCGGCCTCGAACGGCGAACCGTAATCGGTTTCGGAACCGGATTCGCCTTGGCGCAGGCGCACGGCCTTGCCATCGCGTACATCGACGGCGGGCAGCAGAGTCAACGACATAAGAAAAGCCTTTCTTCAGTTACTTATACATAATTTGAGCTCCCTCGTCAGAGGGAGCTTCATGCTTTTTACAGCGTGGCGATCCAGTTCTTGAGGAGCTGGGAGCCAGCGTCCCCGGACTTTTCCGGGTGGAATTGCGTAGCGGACAGCGGGCCGTGTTCGTAGGCGGCCACAAAGCGCGACCGGCCGTACGAGCACCAGCTCACGCGTTCGGGCGAATCGCTCAGATCGATGTCGAAGCGGGACGTATCCGCCGGCTTCACTTCCATCGCGGCATAGGAGTGCACGAAGTAGAACCGTTCGTTCTCCACGCCGTTGAGCAGCACCGAATCGGGGGCGGCCTCGATCGTGTCCCATCCCATGTGAGGCACCACGTCGGCGTCCAGCAGGTTCACCGAACCGCCGATCAGCCCGATGCCCGCGGCATGGGCCCGTGCTCCAGACCGTGTTCGAACATGATCTGCTCGCCCACGCACACGCCGAGCACCGGGCGGCCGGCGCGGATGCGATCATAGATCACACGGTCGCCGTCGACCTTCTTCAGTCCTTCCATGCATGCGGCGAACGCACCCACGCCCGGCACGACTAGGCCGTCGGCCCCCAGCGCCTGACGGTAATCGGAGGTGAGGGTGGTGTCGACGCCAAGATTGGCGAGCGCACGCACCATGGAACGTACATTGCCGAAACCGTAATCGAAAACAACCGCTGTGGTCATATTCTCCCCTATCCCCTACTGGTTTGGTTGGCGTCTATTCGATGCGGGAGCCGCGTCCGCCACGCCCACGCTTGGTATGGTTGGCGAGAATCTGCATCGCCTGGTCATGGTCGAGTCCAGCGGAATCCACCACTTCAAACCCTTGGGTCTTGAGTTGGTTCAGGGTTACGATGCCGAGCATCAGGTCCTCGACGAAGCGCGGTGTGGGAGGTGAACAGCACGGGCGGCGCGAAACTCTGGCCGGCCTCTCCCTGCACGTACATGGCCACTTCGAGCTTGTCGGCACGGTTGACTGCAAGAATCACGGCCATGCCGGATACCACGGTGGTCAGGTCCTTGGCTGCGGCTTCCGGGCCGTCGCCGTCCAGATTCTTCAGCACCGCGACGGCCCCCTGATTGGCACCGATGCATGCGGCGGAGATGTCCGACAGCTGGCAGAACGCGGCCAACAGTTCGGCGGAGGCAAGACGGGTGACGATCAGCGCCACCTTCGCCTTGTTACCCAACAGTCCAGCGAGTTCGTTGTCGAAGCCGAGCGAGGGGTCGATCACGTCGGCCATGGCCTCGTTCACCGCATCCGCAACGGACCCGGTGACGTCGTCGGTCATAGGCTGGCCGGAATCAGCGGAAGCCTTATCAGCCGTATCATCATTCGCGCCGGAATCGGACTTCGCTGAAGCAGCGTCCGCTGTTTTATCGGCATCACTGGCATCGCCGGATGCCGAATCGTCCGCGAATTCTTTCTCGAATCCGGCGAGCGCAGCCTCAAGCTCCTCGTCGGAGAAGTGCGATTCGTCCGGATCGAACTTGTCGTCGGCCATCACAGGGCTCCCTTGGTGCTGGGCACGCCGTCCACACGCGGGTCGATTTCCCACGGCGAAGCGCAGCGCACGGGCCAGCGCCTTGAATTCGGCTTCAGCGATGTGGTGCGGGTCGCGGCCGGCGAGCACCTGCATGTGCAGGCAGATGCCGGCGTGGAAGGCGATGGATTCCAAGACGTGGCGGACCAGCGAGCCGGTGAAGTGGCCGCCGATCATGCAGAATTCGTAGCCTTCGGGCTCGCCGCTGCACACGCAGTACGGGCGGCCGGAAATGTCGACCACGGCCTTGGCCAGCGCCTCGTCGAGCGGCACGGTGGCGTCGGCGAAGCGGCGGATGCCTTTCTTGTCGCCGAGAGCCTGCTTCAGAGCTTCGCCGAACACGATGGCCGTATCTTCCACAGTGTGGTGCACGTCGATGTCGGTGTCGCCGTGGGCGTGGATGGTCAGGTCGATCAGCGAATGCTTGCCGAGCGCGGTCATCATATGGTTGTAGAACGGCACGGATGTATCGATATCGGTTTTGCCGGTGCCGTCGAGGTTCAGTTCGAGGTCGATGTGTGATTCGCTGGTTTCGCGGACGATGTGCGCGGTTCTTGCCATCATGTCTCCTGTGTGATTCGTCATATTGGATTGCGGCGGGACTCGAATCACTTCGGGTCTCGCCGCAATCGGAAAGAAACGTCCCTTATGCTGCTTCCACTATACGAAGCACTTCAACAAGGGCGTTACGGAAGGTTTCCATCTCCTCGTCGGTGCCCATGCACACGCGCAGCCAACCGTCCGGTCCGACCACGCGGATGAGTACGCCGCGCTTCAGGAGCTCGTCGAAGATGGCTTCGCGCTTGTCGAAGTGCCCGCCGAACAGCAGGAAGTTCGAGCCGGATTCGGCCACTTCAAGCGGCTGGTCCTTGTAGGTCTGTTCCTTGAGCCATGCGGCGGTGGCCTCGCGGGTTTTGCGCAGGTGCTCGACACGGCTCAGCTGTTCATCGGTGTGTTCGAAGGCAGCCAGTGCGGCGGCCTGAGTCACGGCGGACAGGTGGTACGGCATACGTACGATACGCACGCAGTCGATGATGCCCTTGGATGCGGCCAGGTAGCCGACTCGCGCGCCGGCGAAGGCGAAGGCCTTGCTCATGGTGCGGCTGACGGCCAAGTTCGGGTGGTTCTTGATCAGGCTCACCGCGCTCGGGGTGCCGGGCTTGCGGAATTCCACGTACGCTTCGTCGATGACGAGAATCGGGTGCACGCCCTCGCCCGCGCCGGCCACTTCAGCAGTTTCGCAGGCGGCGAGAATACGCTCGATATCCTCCATCGGCAGTGGGGTGCCGGTCGGGTTGTTTGGGCTGGTGAGCAGCACCATCGAGGGCTTGACCTCGGCGATGGCCTCAAGCACCTTGTCGACGTTCAGCGTGAAGTCGGCGTTGCGGTGGGCGAGCTTCCAACCGGTGAAGGTGTCGCGGGCGTACTCCGGGTACATGGAGTACGTCGGGTCGGCACCGAGTGCGGTGCGGCCCGGGCCACCGAAAGCCTGGAACAGCTGGAGCATGATCTCGTTGGAGCCGTTCGCGCCCCACAGCTCGTCCACGTCCAGACGGGTACCGGATTCGCGGGCCAGGTAATCGGAGAATGCCTGACGCAATTCGATGTGCTCACGATCCGGGTATCGGTTGAGCGTGGGGGCGATTTCACGCACACGCTTGGCGATGGTGTCGCATACGGCCGGGTCCGGCGCATACGGGTTCTCGTTGACGTTCAGGCACACCGGCACATCCAGCTGGGGAGCGCCGTACGGCTCCTCACCGATCAGATCGTTGCGCAGCGGCAGGTTTGCGGGAATCGAGCTCATCGCAGACCGGCTTCCTTCTCCTGCTCGCGCAGGGTGGCCTTGTCATACGGATCCTTGACGAAGCGGGAGAGCACGCACTCGCCGTGGGCGGGCAGGTCCTCGGAAACGGCGAAGGCGTTGATGCGGGAGGCGAGTGCCTTGAGGCCTTCCTCGTCGTATTCGATGACTTCGACCGGCTTCATGAAGGTGTGCACGCCGAGGCCGGCGGCGAAGCGGGCGGTGCCGCCGGTGGGCAGCACGTGGTTGGAGCCGGACATGTAGTCGCCCAGCGGCACCGGGGAGTACGGGCCGCGGAAGATGGCACCGGCGTTCTTGATGCGCTTGACGACCGCATCGGCATCCTTGGTCTGAATCTCAAGGTGTTCGGCGGCGTAGGCGTTGGCCGCGTCGATGGACTGGTCGAGACCGTCGGTCAGTACGATGGCAGACTGGGTGCCGGACAGTGACGTGTGGACACGCTCGGCGTGCTCGGTACGCGGCACGCGGTACTTGAGGTTCTCCTGCACCTTGTCGGCAATCTCGGTGGAGTCGGTGAACAGCACGGAACCGGCGAGCTCATCGTGCTCGGCCTGGCCGATGAGGTCGGCGGCCAGCAGGCTCGGGTTGGCGGTTTCGTCGGCGATGATGCCGATTTCAGTGGGGCCGGCGACCGCGTCGATGCCCACGAATGCGGAGACCAGCGACTTGGCGGTGGCCACGAAGATGTTGCCCGGGCCGGTGATCTTGTCAACCGGATCGCACAGGATGTCGCCGTCCTGCGGCTCGCTGCCCTTGGCGCCGTATGCGAACATGGCGATGGCCTGAGCGCCGCCGACCGCGTACACCTCGTCAACACCGAGGATGGCGCAGGTGGCGAGGATGGTCTTGTTCGGCAGGCCTTCCTCATTGTCGCGGGCGGGCGGGGTGGCGATGGCCAGCGATTCGACGCCGGCGGCCTGGGCCGGCACAGCGTTCATGATGACGGAGCTCGGGTAGACGGCCTTGCCGCCGGGCACATACAGGCCGACGCGCTGAATCGGAATCCAGCGTTCGGCCACGCGGGCGCCTTCGGCGAGGTCGGTGTAGAAGTCCTTCGGCACCTGGTTGGCGGCCACGGCGCGGGCGCGGCGCACCGATTCCTCGATGGCGGCGCGCACTTCGGGGTCGATCGTGGCCAGGGCGTCCTTGATCGCCTCGACCGGCACGCGCAGGTCCTTGGGACGCACGTGATCGAACTTCTCCTCGAAGTCGCGCAGGGCCGCGGCACCGCGTTCCTTGACATCGTCCAGAATCGGACGCACCAGATCGGTGGCTTCGGAAGTACCCATTGCAGCACGCGGCATCGCGGCAAGCAGTTCGGCACGGGACAGGTTCTGACCACGCAGGTCAATGATTCGCATGATGTTCTCACTCATAAAGCCCCATCGTACCAATGTGCGAGGCCTAAGCGGCGAGGAACGCCCATGTTCACCCGTATCGTGAGATTATCGTGCGTGATGCGGGTTCGTGATGCAGGTTATTGACGCACGCCAAATGCCCGAGCGGTCTCATCGATAATCGGCATGTCATACACGGCGACGTGACTCACTTCGGACCATCGCGGGCCAATGGCTAATCGCTCAACCAAGGCTTGCACTGCGTCGCTGCTACCTTGTGCCTCCAGCTCAACCGAGCCATCGCTACAATTACGCACCCAACCCTGTGCACCAAGCCGACGTGCCTGAGTCACCGTAAAATAACGGAATCCCACGCCTTGCACCAGTCCGGTGACCACTATATGCTTGCGGACCATATTTGCTGATTGCTCATGATGCTAAGTCCCTAATCCATCGTTCGCAGCATCGGGTAGAGGCTCAGGAATCGCCGGTATGCGTCGGCATATGTGCGTGCGGTGTCAGGATTCGGCTGGTATACAGTGCGTTCACATACTGATTGCAGCAGGTCTGGTGCATTGAACACCAACGAGGCCATTGCCACTGCTGGCAAAATATCGGCATTGGCGAACACTTCAATAGGATGCTCCAACACATCAGCCAGAATCTGGCACCACGCATTTTCTCTGGCTCCGCCGCCAATCAGGGAAATCTCGGTGGGTTTGGCGTCAAAACTTTCCATACCTTGACGAATGGAGAAGACCACACCCTCAAGCGCGGCACGCATCATGTCTGCCTTGGTGGTGTCTGGATCGAGGCCCACATAGGCACCGCGAATATTCGGGTTCATTACGGGGAACCGCTCCCCCACCAGATATGGCAGCATAGCACACCGTTGGAGCCGGGTTTGGATGTTTCGATAAGCTGATGTGCTTCCGCATAATCGCCATCGGCGAATACGCCGGTAACCCATTTATGCACGTCGCCGGCGTTGAGGTATGGCACGGCATTCACGAAGCCTTCTTCCACACCAAATGCCAGATTCGCAGCACCAGGCTTGTCAGTGAACGGCTCGGGCGAAACGGTGGCGATCCAGCCTGAGGTGCCGATATTGATGTTGTATTGACAAGGGTGGCTGACACCGCTGGCCAGCGTGGTGGCACCCGCGTCTCCAATGCCCGCGTATACCGCAGTTCCGGCGAAGAAACCGGTGCGTTGTGCAGCGGATTCCGTCACTGCGCCAATGTTGTCTTGCGGATTGTGCAGGTGTGGCAACATGGTCATGTCGATTCCTGCGGCCTCGCACAATTCGGCATCCCATTGGCCATTACGGATACTCATGGCACCGGCTGTGGAACAAGCCGCCACATCGCCCACGCATTCGCCAGTTAATTGGGCGATCAAGTAGTCCTTGGAACTGATCAATACATGACGAATGCGCGCGTACGTTTCCGACTCGTGCTCGCGCAGCCACATCAACTTGGGCAACGGCAAGCAGCCTTCGAGCCGGTTACCAACGGTGTTCAGGAAACGTTCTGCACCGCCCTGATATGTCTCGGCGAGTTGCTTGGCCTGTTCCTCGGCTCGGCCATCCGAATACAGAATGGCATTGCGGACGGGATTGAGCTCGCCGTTCAAAGCAATAACATCCTGCATCTGACCGCTGAAATGATGCCACGAATGCGAGTCACATTGAATTCTGACTCGGATTGCCGCGCCTGCTCAATCATGCGCCTGGAGGCCGAGCAGAAAGCTTGCCACCATTGATCGGGGCTCTGCTCCCGATAGTCGCCGTTGATAATAAGGTCAAGTTCGCTACTCGCGCTAGCTACAATGCAACCCTGCCCATTAACTAAGGCACCCTTCAACGCCGTGGTCCCCGCATCAAATGCAGCCACATATTCCGTAGTCATATCGTTCATCGTAGCGCTGAAATAAAGAATCATTCTTTGCCAGCAAAACGCGGCTTATTGCATCGTCTTGTTTCTAGAATGGGAAATTGAACGAATACTACGACTAGTGAGGCATTATGGCAATTCAATCGACAATCATGCTGAACAACGGCACTGTCATCCCGCAGGTGGGCTTGGGCGTATTCCAGACACCGGATGGTGATACTACAGTGAACGCGGTGCAGACGGCTCTGGAGAATGGCTACCGCCATATCGATACCGCAATGATTTACCGCAACGAAGCCTCAGTAGGTGAAGGTATTCGCCGTGCTGGTGTGCCGCGCAGCGATTTCTTCTTGACCACCAAGCTGTGGAATGACGATATTCGCGCACGCCGCGGCAAGGATGCATTCCAAGAAAGCCTTGACCGCTTGGGCGTGGATTATGTGGATCTGTATCTGATTCACTGGCCGGCAGACGGCTGGCAGCAGGCATGGGACGACTTGCAGGAGATTTATGCCTCTGGCCGTGCCAAAGCCGTTGGCATCAGCAACTTCCAAAAGCATCATATCGATGAGCTACTGACCCATAGCGATGTGGTACCTGCTGTAGACCAGGTTGAGTCTTCCCCACAATTCACCAATCAAGAGCTTATTGGCCAGCTGCGTGCCAAGGGCATCGCAACCGAGGCGTGGAGTCCGCTCGGCGGCACCGGCGGTAACCTACTCAGCAACCCAGTACTGGCCGAAATCGGTGCCAAGTACGGCAAGTCTGCTGCACAGGTAGTGATTCGTTGGCACATCCAGCGCGGTATCATCGTGCTTCCAAAGTCCACTCATGCCGAGCGCATCAAGCAGAACTTCGAGGTCTTCGACTTCAACCTATCGGTCGATGATATGAACGCCATCTCCGCCATCAACACCGGCAAGCGCAACGGTGCTGATCCGGACAATTTCAATTTCTAGACCTTTATCGGTCCAGATACGCAAAGAGGGAACTCTCCGTCATTGTGAACTGCGCCCCGATTGTTGGACGTGGTTTATTAAGGGTACCTGATTGGGCTGTGAGGGACATGTTCCGGAATTCCTCCGGGGTGTGTGTCCCTCCAGTCGTATCTGGCGGCGTTTGGTGTTCCGGTGGATGATGTACGCGTCCAGTTCGTTCTTGAACTGTTCGTATGAGGCGAACTCGCGTCCGGCGTAGAACTCGTCCTTGAGGTGACCGAACACCTGCTCGGTCGCGGCGTTGTCGATGCAGTTGCCCTTCCTGCTCATGGACTGGCGGATGTCCAGTCCCGCGAGCCGGTCGCGCCACCACCGGTGCCGGTACTGCCAGCCCATGTCGGAGTGCAGGATCGGGTTGGCGTCTTCGGGCAGCTTCTCCTCGAGCATGGCGAGCAGGCGCCACTGCTGGGCCATGTCGGGATGCCGGCTGACGTCCCAGGCCACGATCTCCTTGGATCCCATGTCGTATACGGCAGCCAGATACGCCTTGCCGTCGGCGACCCTGAACTCGGTGACGTCCGTGCCCAACTTCACCCACGGCCGCTCGGCCGTGAAGTCCCATTCCAGCAGGTTCTCCACCCTCGCGCCCGTCTCGCCCCGGTACGAGCTGTATTTCCGGTACGGGTTCGGCCTGCGTATCCGGCATTCCAGGCCCATGCGCCTCATGACCTTCAGCACGCTCTTGTGGCTCACCCGCACCCCGAACTCGTGCACGAGGCACATGCGTATCTGCCGGTGGCCGCACCCGTTGGGCGTGCGCGCGAATATCTCGGCGACCATCGGCTCGATGTCCGGCCGGGTCACGGCGGCCGGATGCGACAGAAGATGGTAATACGTGCTTTTCGCCAGCCCGGCCGCCCTGAGCAGGTGCCGGAGCCGATGTCCCAGCCCCGCCAGCATGGAGACGATCACCGTTCTGTCCCGGTTGCCGATCTCCACGCCAGCAGGGCGTCGGCTTTTTCCAGGTACGCGACCCTCGCCTTGAGGTACGCGTTCTCCTCCTCAAGGAGCTGTTCCCTTGTGGGAGCCGGCCTCGGCTTGGATTTCGCGCCCCTGGGCCTGCCCTTCGGTTTCGGACGCAGCGCGTCCGGGCCGCCGGACCGGTACTCGCGGCACCAGCGCTCCAACGGGGTGGGACTCGCGATCCTGTACTTCTCCATGACTTCGGCCTTCGTCAGCCCATGCTCCACATGGTCGCGCACCGCCGCGAGCTTCGTCTCGTAGTCGTATCTCCTGTTGCCTTCGCGTTCTCCCATGAGCGCCGCCTCCCCGCCAAACCGGTATGACAACACCCATTTTCCCGCGGTACTGACGGGCACGCCAAGCCGGCGGGCGAGAGAACGCCTCCCGGCCCCGCCCCGGATCAGGTCGGCGACGACCCGCATGAAACCGTCATCGTAATGACGCCTGCGATCCCTACACATGAGAAACCGCACCTCCGATCATCGAATCTGAATTACTTCAGTCCAACAATCAGGGTGCGGTTCAGTTTCATTGGAGGGTTCCCTCTTCTATATGCTTTCGATTCGGCCACACCCTAGGTGCGAGAGCCTATGTCTTGTCGGTGTCTTGTCTTGTCGGTTTCGGGTATGCGAGGGAGCCCCTTGGGGCGTGTGCTCCAAGGGGCTTCCTGTACGTGTGGTGCGGCGGCGTGCTACTCTCCCACACCCTGTCGGGTGCAGTACCATCGCCGTGCCAGGCCTTAGCTTCCGGGTTCGGAATGGGACCGGGCGTCTCACCTGGGCCATGGCCGCCGCAAATCTTCTCTTATACGGTCAGACGCTGGGGTCTGCCGGCCTGTGGCGGCCTGGGAACCGGATAGCGGACGCGATGTGTTGGTCGTTCGTATTGTGGCCAGACAATGCTCATTGTCGTCTGGTGTCGTTTGCAGGAGGAAGATGCGGTCCAACCGCCAGGGGTCGGAATGTCAGTGTTGCCTTTCGTCCGTTAGTACCGGTCGGCTCCACCCCTCGCGGGGCTTCCACGTCCGGCCTATCAACCACGTGTTCTGCATGGGGACTACAGCAGCTCGAGGCTGCACGGAATGCTTATCTTGGAGCAGGCTTCCCGCTTAGATGCTTTCAGCGGTTATCCCTCCCGAACGTAGCCAACCGGCCGTGCCACTGGCGTGACAACCGGCATACCAGAGGTTCGTCCACCCGTGTCCTCTCGTACTATGGGCAGGCCTCCTCAGCATTCCAACGAGCGCAGAGGATAGAGACCAAACTGTCTCACGACGTTCTGAACCCAGCTCGCGTGCCGCTTTAATCGGCGAACAGCCGAACCCTTGGGACCTGCTCCAGCCCCAGGATGCGACGAGCCGACATCGAGGTGCCAAACCATCCCGTCGATATGGACTCTTGGGAATGATCAGCCTGTTATCCCCGGGGTACCTTTTATCCGTTGAGCGATGCCGCGTCCGTACACCGGCACCGGATCACTAGTCCCGACTTTCGTCCCTGCTCGGACCGTCGTCCTCGCAGTCAAGCCCGCTTGTGCACTTGCACTCGCCACCCGATTGCCAACCGGGCTGAGCGGACCTTTGGGCGCCTCCGTTACTCTTTTGGGAGGCAACCGCCCCAGTTAAACTACCCGCCGTGCACTGTCCCTGAACAGGATGACCGTTCGAGGTTAGACATCCAATGCGAACAGAGCGGTATTTCACCTGCGGCTCCACGCGATCTGGCGACCGCGCTCTCGGCCTCCCGCCTATGCTACACAATCCACACCGAATGCCAATACCAAGGTATAGTAAAGGTCCCGGGGTCTTTTTCGTCCTTCTGCGCTTAACGAGCATCTTTACTCGTACTGCAATTTCGCCGAGCTCCCTGGTCGAGACAGTGGGGAAGTCGTTACGCCATTCGTGCAGGTCGGAACTTACCCGACAAGGAATTTCGCTACCTTAGGATGGTTATAGTTACCACCGCCGTTTACCGGGGCTTGAATTCACCGCTTCACCCGAAGGCTGACGGATCCTCTTAACCTTCCGGCACCGGGCAGGCGTCAGTGCATATACAGCGGCTTGCGCCTTCGCATGCACCTGTGTTTTTGGTAAACAGTCGCTACCCCCGGTTCGTGCCACTTTCAAAAGCTCCCCGCGCGAGGCGGTTCACCATCGGGGGTCTCCCTTAAACCGAAGGAACGGGAGTGATTTGCCGAGTTCCTTGACCGTGATTCGCTCGATCGCTTTGGTATTCTCTACCTGACCACCAGTGTCGGTTTGGGGGTACGGGCGGCTTTGAGCCCTGACGCCGAAGCTTTTCTCGGCAGCCGGGATCACCGGATATCGGGCCGAACGGCCCTCCCATCATCGCACCTCGGGCACATGCGGGACGGATTTGCCTGTCCCACGCCCTGCGTGCTTGACCACGGAAGACCACCTCCGCGGCCGGCTACCCTCTGCGTCACTCCTGCGCTGACCTACTACAGCTACGGTCCCAACGACCGAAGGCATCCCACCACCGAAGTGGAGGAAAGCCCGCGGCCGGAGGTTAGTACTCACTGCCTCGGTTTTGGCGGCTGAAAGCCGGTACGGGAATATCGACCCGTTCATCCATTCGACTACGCCTGTCGGCCTCGCCTTAGGACCCGACTCACCCAGGGACGATGAACGTGGCCCTGGAACCCTTGGTCATCCAGCGGACGGGATCTTCACCCGTCTCTCGCTACTCATGTCTGCATTCTCACTCCCATGAAGTCCACGGCGCGTTCACACGGCCGCTTCGCCCCTCATGGGACGCTCTCCTACCCAGTACAAAAACACTGCCGCGTCTTCGGTGGTGTGCTTGAGCCCCTGCCACATTGTCGGCGCGGAACCACTAGACCAGTGAGCTGTTACGCACTCTTTCAAGGATGGCTGCTTCTGAGCCAACCTCCTGGCTGTCTATGCGACTCCACATCCTTTCCCACTTAGCACACGCTTCGGGACCTTAGACGACGGTCTGGGCTGTTTCCCTTTCGACGACGAAGCTTATCCCCCGCCGACTCACTGCCGGGATACGCGTCACCGGTATTCGGAGTTTGGTTGCTGTTGGTACCCGATACGGGCCCGCAAGCATCCAGTAGCTCTACCCCCGGGACGTAATGACCCGACGCTGCACCCAAATGCATTTCGGAGAGAACCAGCTATCACGGAATTTGATTGGCCTTTTCACCCCTAGCTCCCAAGTCATCCCCCGGTTTTCAACCCGTGGGTTCGGTCCTCCACACGGTCTTACCCGCGCTTCAACCTGCTCAGGGCTAGATCATCCCGCTTCGGGTCCGGGACACGCGACTTTAAACGCCTTTTTAAGACTCGCCTTCGCTACGCATACCCCACACGGGTTATGCTCGCCACATGCCACTGACTCGCAGACTCATTTTTTTCGATAGGCACGCCGTCACCCCACAAAAGGGCTCCGACGGATTGTAGGCGCACGGTTTCAGAGACTGTTTCACTCCTCCCGGGGTACTTTTTCACCTTTCCCTCACGGTACTCGTTCGCTATCGGTCAGACAGGAATATTCAGGCTTACCCAACGGTCTGGGCGGATTCGCACGGGGTTCCACGGGACCCGTGCTACTTGGGAGACGCGATCGGCAGACCATGCGCGTTCAGGTACGGGGCCCTCACCCTCTGCGGCCCGGTATTCAACCCGGTTCCCCTGACACATGGTTTTCTGCAACTGCCGGCCGGCCCGTCGGAGCCGGCGCACGCGATCCCGCAACACCCCGCGCGCAACCCCCGACGGGTATCACACGCGCAAGGTTTGGCCATCATCCGCTTTCGCTCGCCACTACTCACGGAATATCCTTTCCTGCAGGTACTGAGATGTTTCACTTCCCTGCGTACCCCCCGGCCGAAGCCGGTACCGACCCATGACGGTCGGTGGGTTCCCCCATTCGGAAATCCTCGGATCAAAGCCCTGTCGGCGGCTCCCTCGAGGCATATCGCAGCCTCAAACGTCCTTCATCGGTCCTGTCTGCCAAGGCATCCACCATACGCCCTTGCAAGCAACACACACGCAACATGCATGCGCCGCAAGATTCCTCCAGCAAATTCCCAGACGACAAATCATCACACTAAAAATGATCACAAAACGATCGAAACGAACAACAGAGTTCGATTCGAAATCAACAGCAAAACAAGGATCCAGAAAACCCTTGTTCTGCTCGCGTCCACTATCCAGTTCTCAAGCCACCACGCACCCGCCACGCCGACCAGACCGGAAACCAATCCGGCCCGACGGCCCACGGGGCACCGAATCGCGCCAGCCAAAAAAGCCTGGGGTGGCGATCCGGGAGCCCAAAAGCGCATCCGCACCACTCCGGCACCCACCGCACGACCGGCAGGGCAAAGCCAACGACATCTTCCACACCAGCAACCCCGCCACCGCCGCACCATGCGACGCGCGGGGCGCACACCGTCGGACGAACATCCGACTGAATTCTCCGTAGAAAGGAGGTGATCCAGCCGCACCTTCCGGTACGGCTACCTTGTTACGACTTAGTCCCAATCACGAGCCTCACCTTAGACGGCTCCATCCCACAAGGGGTTAGGCCACCGGCTTCGGGTGCTGCCCACTTTCATGACTTGACGGGCGGTGTGTACAAGGCCCGGGAACGCATTCACCGCGACGTTGCTGATTCGCGATTACTAGCGACTCCGCCTTCACGCAGTCGAGTTGCAGACTGCGATCCGAACTGAGACCGGTTTTTCAGGGATCCGCCCGCGTCGCCGCGTCGCATCCCGTTGTACCGGCCATTGTAGCATGCGTGAAGCCCTGGACGTAAGGGGCATGATGATCTGACGTCATCCCCACCTTCCTCCGAGTTAACCCCGGCGGTCCCCCGCGAGTTCCCGGCATAATCCGCTGGCAACACGGGGCGAGGGTTGCGCTCGTTGCGGGACTTAACCCAACATCTCACGACACGAGCTGACGACGACCATGCACCACCTGTGAACCCGCCCCGAAGGGAAACCCCATCTCTGGGATCGTCGGGAACATGTCAAGCCCAGGTAAGGTTCTTCGCGTTGCATCGAATTAATCCGCATGCTCCGCCGCTTGTGCGGGCCCCCGTCAATTTCTTTTGAGTTTTAGCCTTGCGGCCGTACTCCCCGTGCGGGATGCTTAACGCGTTAGCTCCGACACGGAACCCGTGGAACGGGCCCCACATCCAGCATCCACCGTTTACGGCGTGGACTACCGTGGTATCTAATCCTGTTCGCTCCCCACGCTTTCGCTCCTCAGCGTCAGTAACGGCCCAGAGACCCTGCCTTCGCCATTGGTGTTCTTCCCGATATCTGCGCATTCCACCGTTACACCGGGAATTCCAGTCTCCCCTACCGCACTCAAGCCCGCCCGTACCCGGCGCGGATCCACCGTTAAGCGATGGACTTTCACACCGGACGCGACGAACCGCCTACGAGCCCTTTTACGCCCAATAATTCCGGATAACGCTTGCACCCTACGTATTACCGCGGCTGCTGGCACGTAGTTAGCCGGTGCTTATTCAACGGGTAAACTCACTCACGCTTGCTCCCCGATAAAAGAGGTTTACAACCCGAAGGCCTCCATCCCTCACGCGGCGTCGCTGCATCAGGCTTGCGCCCATTGTGCAATATTCCCCACTGCTGCCTCCCGTAGGAGTCTGGGCCGTATCTCAGTCCCAATGTGGCCGGTCGCCCTCTCAGGCCGGCTACCCGTCGAAGCCACGGTGGGCCGTTACCCCGCCGTCAAGCTGATAGGACGCGACCCCATCCCATACCGCGAAAGCTTTCCCAGAAGACCATGCGATCAACTGGAACATCCGGCATTACCACCCGTTTCCGTGAGCTATTCCGGTGCATGGGGCAGGTCGGTCACGCATTACTCACCCTGTTCGCCACTCTCACCACCAAGCAAAGCCCGATGGATCCCTGTTCGACTTGCATGTGTTAAGCACGCCGCCAGCGTTCATCCTGAGCCAGAATCGAACCCTCCACAAAAAAACTTCATGAAAAACATCCGAACAGATGACTCTCAAAACAAAAATTGACGAGCACGTCCTTAAGGAAGGACGCCCTCAAAAAACCCCACCATCATTCAACCCCTCCCGGGGCACCCCGCCACAAAAGACAAGGCTGACGATGAACTGGCAATCATTGACTATAAAGAAGTAGTACAAACACGCTCTTGAGTTCTCAAACCACCACCACACCAGCAAGACAGGCGACCAACCAGAGGAAGGAACCCGCCGCGCTGAGCGGCAACAGGTGAATAACTTACACGCAACCACGCCACAACGCAAATCAAGCATGAAAAAACACGCCAGAATCGTTGCAATCACACGGTTCCCCCGGCGTGTCGAAAACAGCCTATTTGCGCTGTTCTGATACCAGAATAATCCGTTTTGCATTGCCGCTGCGTAACAAATTCATGTGTTCACCGTCGTGTCGCAACAATTTATTCCACGTTCAACTCCCCTCAGTCCGATCACGCGGACGGCTCACCCGCAAAAAGCTCTCGCCCTTATGACTCGACTATCGTCTCGCCATCGTCTAAAAAAAAAAACAGTTCACCGGACTGTTTTTTAGACGCCTCAGCATCAAAGAGGGGAGCCAAAGGGGGATTAGAAGGTCAGGCGCATCTGATGCCAGACCACGTCACCGTGAGTGGACTCCGAAATGCCCTCGTCCTCATACCCAAATTGCGCATAGAATCCGACCAGCCGATCTTTGCAGGTGAGCACCAGGCCTTTACGTCCAGCTGCACGAGTGTCTTCAATGACTTTCCTCATGAGTGTACTGGCGCAACCGCGATGCTGATACTTCGGCGCAGTATCCACGCCGAAAATCATTTGCCAGTCACCTTGAGGGTTGTGCTGCGCGGCATCCTCGTACATGTCATCGGTCAAGTCGCGCCGATCGGTCGCGAAACCGTTGATGAACGCCATGACGATCTCGCCATCAATCAATAGCCAGAAACATTCCGGATAGGTCTCGATTCGGGCGCGCAGGGACGAGTGGTCGGCGGCCTCGGCGGCCGGGAAGCATTCGGATTCCATGGCGGCCAGCGCGTCCAGATCGTCGATGGTGGCGTGGCGGATTAACTGGGGATCAGAATCAGTCATGTTTTTGTCTTTCTCTTAACACTCCGTTGTGAGCAACTCCCCCCAGTCACGCTTCGCGTGCCAGTCGAGGGGAGCCAGATGGATGTCAGATTACGCGGTATTCGCGTAACAGGGTGGCAATATCGGTGCCGTCGAGTTTCTTGAGCACCTTCTTGACCACGGCCTTTTCAATGAAGTTGAGCTTCATATCGGTGACCGGTGCACCGTCACGCAATTTGACGGTGGCGTTGAGCAGGTTGCGCACGTCATAGACGCTACCCCACACTTCAGGCACGCCGCGGTCCACGCCGAGCAACGTGTAGACAGCTTCCATACCGGTGCGCATCGAGTATTCGGTGGTGAAAATCGTGTCGCGCGGGGTCTCGGCGAACTGGCCAAGGAATGCGAAGTTCACGGCACCATCGGGCACCACGTCCGGGCGGTCGCCGGCCGCGCGCGGCATGAAGAACGCGGTGATGTACGGCATCATGACCGGCACGGTGTTGGCGTGGTGCTTTGCGAGCGCCTCGATCTTGTCGGTCGGCACGCCCATGTGGTAAAGCCACTCCTCGCAAATCTCTTCACCGGTGCATTCGGTCATCGGCTTCTTCACATAGTTGCCGGGCTTGTCCGGGAACAGACCGTAGACCCATACGCACAGCTGGTCCTTGGGCTGGTCGCGGAACTGCTGCTGGCGGTTCAGGGTCCAACTCATGAGCCAGTTGGAGTCCTGCACGGTGACGATGCCGCCGGTGACGACCTTGCCGGAGAACGGGTCGCGCTTGCAGATCTTCTGGATGTACGGCGGAATCTCGCCGTCCAGGGTGGTGACGGTGGCGCTCATCCACTTGGTGGCATTCGGATCGGAGCAGAACTTCTCCGGATGGCCAAAGCTCGGGTCCTGGTCGGCGATACGCTTCCACATATCCCAGCCGCCACCGGGCTTCAGGTCTGGGTTCCATGCGGCGGGCGAGTTCTGGGAACCCATGGTGGAGTTCTCCACGCAACCGCCGTTGGTGATGAACACCAGATCGTTCTCGGTCAGGTCGATGGAGGATTTATCACCCTCGTGATCCACGTCGATGCGCACGGCAAGCTTCTTGGTGGGCGTGCTGGCAGGGTTGCGCTTGAAGAAGCCGGAGGTGGCCTGAATCTTCTGGATGGTGTCTTGGCCTACGCCGGTGTGCTCGCGCTTGGGGCCGGCTCCCCCCGCCAATCGCGAATTCCACGTTCTCGACCTTGGTGTTGTAGCGGAATTCGACGCCGTGCGATTCCAGATACTTGACCATCGGCAGAATCATCGACTCGTACTGGTTGTAGCGGGTGAAACGCAGCGCGGAAAGTCCGGCAGGCCTCCGATGTGATGAATGTAGCGCTTGATGTACAGCTTCATTTCCAGCGCGGAGTGCCAGTTCTCGAAGGCGAACATGGTGCGCCAGTACAGCCAGAAGTTGGAGTTCAGCACCTCATCATCGAAGAAATCGGTGATCGGCTTGTTATACAGGTCTTCGTCCGGGGTGAAGAACAGCTTCATGATTTCCATCGAAGCCTTGTCGGACAGCCCGAACTTGCCCTTGAGCCCCGCGTCCTTGCCGAGATTCTTGGTGGCGCGGCACAGCGAGTAGTTCGGATCCTCCTTGTTGAGCCAGTAGTACTCGTCGAGTACGCTGACGCCTTCGGTTTCGATGGAGGGAATCGAGCGGAACAGATCCCACATGACCTCGAAATGATTGTCCATTTCGCGGCCGCCACGCATCACATAGCCAAGGCCGGGAATATCAAGACCGTCACAGGCGCCGCCGGGTACCGGATCCTTCTCAAGGATGTGGATGTTCTCGCCAGGCATCTGACCATCACGCACCAGATAACAGGCTGCAGACAATGCCGCCAGTCCGGTACCGATGATGTATGCATGCTTGTTGTCCACGTCGGCCGGCTTCTTCGGACGTGCGAAAGCCTCATAATTGCCGCTGCTGTAGTACATATTCCGCCTCCTTGGGGCAGAGTTGACACTTCATCAACTCTTCTTGAATAGACATCATGTCGCATTATTGACGAACGCGCCATAGGCAACGTTCGGCGTTCTGCCGCATTCGCCAATACCTTGCATCTACGGTTTTCGAGGCCTATGTTGGCTGTTGGCTCATAACTATTGAAGGCATACAGGCATACTGAGGATGCGGGGTGCTTCACCGAACCGGATGATTGATAAGGTCCCGCTCAATCCATGTCATGACCAAATCGGCAAGTCGGTTTACCTCCGCTTCGGCGAGTTCACGGCCTTTGGGCAGATGATGCCATTTTTCGATGCATCCGCGGCAGCATGTGGCGGTAGCATGCTGAGCGGTGAATACCGGATGGCCGCGCCATGGCGTCTGCCTGCCGTCGTTCTTCGGTTCGGCTGCGCCTATGCGGTCTCGCAACATTTCTCGCGCATGACGATCGATGGTCGCCTTGCCTTTGGTGCGGGCATAGGCTCGGTCTTTGTCGGTCAAAGCGAATTTGGCGCGGAACTGCGAATGAGACAGCCGTTCCAGCATCGTGGCAATCCATTGTTGCTCGTCATCGTTGTTACCAGTATCCGCCATCTCCATGCCCATACGTTCCACAGTAGTCGCGCACATCGTATGGTGGCACACGCCTTAGCTCCCTCTGATGAAGGAGCCCCAGCAAAGCCAGGCGAGGGAGAGGCCAAGGGGCGGAACCCGCCAATCAGGCGGCAGGCAAGCAGCTGGGACCAAACAGAATCTTGATCTCAGCAAACAACGAAGTATCTCGCTTGACGCGGAAACGATCGCCAAACGTGAGCACCTGAGCGTTACCCTTCTCATCCAGCATCGCAAGATGTACTTCGCAGTAACCAGGATGATTAGCGAGCACCTGACCGAGTTGCATCATGCGTTGGCGCTCCAACGCCACCGGCGGCAGCGTGATGACCAACGGACGTTCATCCTCGGCTTCCAAGGTCGGAATCTGCATTTCCGTGGCTCTCAGAGAAACGGTTTCGTCGCGCAACTCCACTGGCCACGAATCTGTACGATGGCGTCCACGGCAAGTTCGGCGGCGGCCGCTTCATAGACCTTGCCGAAGAACATGCATTGGATGGAGCTTTCCATGTCTTCGATGGTCACGATGGCCCAGGGGTTGCCCTTCTTGGATACGCGCCGGTCCACATTGGTGACCAAACCAGCCAACGTGACCTGCTGTCCTTCACCCATCGTTTTGGCTCGATCAACCAGATGCGCGATGGACATTTCACGCAAGGACGCGAGAATCGACTGCATACCGGAGAGCGGATGGTCAGACACATACAGGCCCAACATTTCGCGTTCGAAGTTAAGCTTGGTCTTCTTGTCCCATTCCTCAAGATCGGGTACGGTCACGGAAGCGTCGCCCATGGCCTCCGCTCCCCCATCCTCGGCATCGGAGAACAAATCGAACTGGCCCTCCGCCTGTTTGCGCTTCAGACTCACCACCGAGTCGATGGCAGCCTCGTGCACGGTGAGCAGCGCGCGACGGTTCGGGTCAATCGAGTCGAAGGCACCGGCCTTGATCAACGATTCGACCAATCGCCGGTTCAGCGCAGTCAGGGGCACGCGGCGGATGAAGTCCATGAAGTTCACGAACTTGCCGCGCGGGCCTTCGCGTTCGGCGATGATATCGGCCACGGCCTTGTCACCCACGTTACGGATGGCACCAAGACCGAATCGGACGACGTCGCCGACTGCCGAGTACTCGTACACCGATTCGTTGACGTCCGGCGAGAGCACCTGGATGCCCATGCGGCGGGCCTCGCCCAAGTACAGTGCGGTCTTGTCTTTGTTGGTGGCGGCACCTTGCAACAGGGCGGCCATGAATTCGACCGGGTAGTGCGTTTTCAGATATGCGGTCCAGTAGGAGATCAGACCGTATGCGGCGGAGTGCGCTTTGTTGAAAGCGTAGCCGGAGAACGGCACCAGAATATCCCACACGGCCTGGGAGGCCTCTTCGGAGTATCCATGCTCCTTCATACCGGCGAAGAACGGCACCTTCTCCTTGGCCAGCACTTCGGGCTTCTTCTTACCCATGGCTCGACGCAGCACGTCTGCCTTGCCCAGCGAATAGCCGGCGAGGATTCGGGCGGCGGACTGCACCTGCTCCTGGTAGATGATCAGACCATAGGTCTCGTCAAGCACCTGCTTCAGAGGCTCCTCAAGCTCAGGGTGGATTGGCGTGATCTTCTGCAGGCCGTTCTTGCGCTTGGCGTAGTTGGTGTGCGAATCCATACTCATCGGGCCCGGTCGGTACAGGGCGATAAGTGCGGAAATATCGTTGAAGTTATCGGGCTTCAGGGTTTTCAGCAGTGAACGCATGCCGTCGGAATCGAGCTGGAACACGCCGAGCGTGTCTCCTCGGGACATGAGTTTGTATGTTTCGGCGTCATCGAGCGGAATCTTGGTGTAGTCGATGGCGGGTTTGCCGTTGGCCTCGATGTTCTTCAGGGTGTCGTGGATGATCGTCAAGTTGGACAGGCCAAGGAAGTCCATCTTGACCAGCCCCAACGTTTCGCACGTGTGGTATTCGAAGGTGGTGGTGATGGTGCCATCGGTGCGTTCCAGCAACGGCGAGGTGTCGGTGATGGGTGCGCTACCCATGATGGTGGCGCAGGCATGTACACCGGTTTGTCGAATCAGGCCTTCGATACCCTTGGCTTCCTCGGTGATGCGCTTGGCGTCCGGGTCGGAATCGTAGAGTTCTCGGAATTCCCTGGCCTCGGCATAACGTTTGGCGGCCGGGTCGAAGATGTCATGCAGGCTGATGTCTTTGCCGCCGGTGGCCGCCGGAGGCAGCGCCTTGGTGATTTTTCACCGACTGAGAATTCATAACCCATGATGCGGGCGGAGTCTTTCAGGGCCTGCTTGGTTTTGATGGTGCCATAGATCACGCACTGGGCGACCTTATCGGTGCCGTATTTTTCGCCGCAGTATTCGATGACTCGCGCACGACCTTCAGGGTCGAAGTCGACATCGATATCAGGAAGGCTCACTCGCTCAGGGTTCAGGAACCTCTCGAAAATCAGGCCATGCTTGAGCGGATCGAGCTCGGTAATGCCCATGGAATAGGCGACCATGGCGCCTGCGGCCGAACCACGGCCCGGACCCACCATAATGCCGTGGTCCTTGGCCCACTGAATGTAGTCGGCGACCACGAGGAAGTATCCGCAGAACTGCATCTGGCAGATCACGCCGCATTCGTAGTCGGCCTGCTTCAATACGTCGAGCGGAGGGTTGCCGTCGTAGCGCTTCTCCAGACCTTCCTCGACTTTTTTGAGGAACAGGGAGGTCTCATCCCAGCCTTCGGGGCAGGGGAATTTCGGCATGAACGCGCCGTCTTCGTGGTCGTCGAACATCACGTTGCATCGTTCGGCGATAACGAGCGTATTGTCGCAGGCGTCCGGGTGGTCCTTGAACAGTTCGCGCATTTCTTCGGCGGTTTTGATGTAGTAGCCGGTGCCGTCGAACTTGAATCGGTCCGGATCGTCAAGGCGGGAACCGGAGTTGATGCAGAGCATGGCGTCCTGCGCCTGTGCATCTTCGGCGTGTACGTAGTGGGAATCGTTGGTGGCCAGCAGTGGTGCGTTGAGTTTCTTGGCGATGGTCAGCAGTCACCGGTCACCTGAGTTTCGATGGGCAGACCGTGATCCATAAGTTCGATGAAGAAGTTGTCTTTGCCGAAGATGTCCTGGAATTCGCCGGCGGCGCGCAGGGCCTCATCGAATTGACCGAGGCGCAGACGGGTCTGGATGATGCCCGAGGGGCAGCCGGAGGATGCGATCACGCCTTTGGAATAGGTGGCGAGCACCTCCTTATCCATTCGCGGATAACGCATGACGCGACCTTCGAGGTTGGCCACGGACGAGGCTTTGATGAGGTTGACCAGGCCTTCGTCGTTTTCGGCCCACATGGTCAAGTGGGTGATAAGACCACCACCGGAGACGTCGTCGCGGCGCTGGGCTTCGGTGCCCCAATGCACGCGGGACTTGTCTTGACGTGCGGTTTCCGGGGTCACATAAGCTTCGATGCCGATGATGGGCTTGACGCCATTGGCCACGCAGTTGGTGTACATCTCGTAGGCGCCATGCATGTTGCCATGGTCGGTGATGCCGACCGCAGGCATGCCAAGTTCGGCCGCACGCTTGGCCAAATCAGGAATCTTCGACGCACCATCGAGCAGCGAATAGTGCGTGTGGTTATGCAGTTGCACAAAGTTGTTCCCGTAATCAGCCATGCGTTCCACCATACCGTGTGGTCTGGGCGGCGGTAAATATTTACCGGCGATTATCGTGGTTGGCCAGTTAATTAGATGTAGCCGCTCCGCATGGTCTCTTTTCGCTATTTTTTTATGCAGTATCGCCGTGCTTTCACAACATTGTGGATAACTCAGCAAGCTAGAACCACATACCCCGTTTCAGCTGGACAAGGGCTTCCTACCTTCTTTACGCTCAAGACACTTGATCACGTTTACGTTCAACAGAGGAGTTGATACAAATGGACTTGCCAAGTATACTTGCACCCATAAGTGGGGAGGATCCTTTGATTCTTCCCTCAGCACACAGGGAACGGAAACATGGCGAACAGCCCATCGCCGACTCGGACATTCTCCATGTCTACCGATATGGCATCGAAGTCGACATCAACGTTCTTCGTTTTCCTCCCACTCATGTGCTTGTCGGGACTGGAGCGTCTGGTGCCATTTTGTATGAAATCGGCGTCATTGAACGCAAATGGATTCCGGGAACATATGAGCATGTCATCGTGCACGCCATGCGAGCTCGACTGACCTATGAAATGAAATGGTTGACGATGCAATACCAGGATGGTGATAACGATGAAATTTGAAGACTACTCCCCCGAAGTGCAAGCCAAACTCATGGAAATCGGCAACGCTGCGGCAGATGCCGTGGAGTCTCAGGAATCACCAGCAGAAGGCATTCCCGAGGACAGCCCAAACTTCTCTCCCGAACTGGAGCTCAGCCGTCTAATCAATCGACGCAAAGCCGAACTGGAATACATTGATGCCCGCATTGCGCAGATGGTACTGCTCATGCATGAGCGTGGCCAATCATGGGAAACAATTGGTCGCAAGCTCGGTATCACGGGTGAAGCTACTCGTTTGCGATATGCCAAGATGGAGAGACCACGGCAATAACTGTAGTGCCAGCTGAGTTCGCGAATCATCTCGGCGAGAGAGGCTTCATCGCTAATCGTCATATTAGTCAGTTCAGACGCTCAGCTCTTTTGTCGGCACTCGGCAATGAGGGCGGCACAGAGCAAAATGACCTTGGGCGACGAGGTTGAACCAAATGAGCACGCCGATCAACGCGGCGAACGGGGCAAGCATCGGATTCCGGGAGGCTCCGGCTAATAGTCGCGCGCCGAGAAGCTGCATTGTGGAAACCGTCAGAGATCCCAGTAACGCGCCGAGTATCGTGAATCGTCCGGCTTTGATGTGGGAGACCACGCGCAGCAGCAACATGAACAACGCGAAATTCAGCGCGACACCGGTACCGAAACCGGTCATCTCCAAAAGCACGGTGCCGGGCAACGAACTGCTGGGGATGCCGCCCCATTGCAGCAGTCGACGTACGATGCCGCCGGACACCGTACCGGCCGCGGTCGAAAGAATGAACAGTATTGCGATGGCGATGGCGGCAAGCGTATCGCGTAACCTTGCGACGACGATATTGAGCTCGTCGCCGCAGTCGTCGAACATGGCCCGTACGGCGTGGCGCAGCGAGTTCATCCAGCCGGTCACTGTCCACCAGAATATGGCCAACGTGGCCAGACCGGTCCACGTCAATGTGCTTGACATGGTGTTTAGTGCGGAAGACGTCAGAAACGAGTCGGCCATACCGGGAATGACTTCACGCACCGCGTCGATCAGCATTTGCTGCCAATCAATGTTGCCGACCATGATGAGACCGAGCACGCTCACCGCAATCCAGATTCCGGCAAAAAGGCGAATAGCAGACCATATGCCAGACCATTCGCCAGCAGGGGGCCGTTCCGCGACACATACCGGTCGAGCACGCGCCCAGGCAGCGAACGTGCACACGCGTCCGCTCCCCTGTCAATCGCACTCTTCAACCCATGCATAGTTCGACTGTAGCCGTTGTCACCGTTGTTGAAACAGCATGACGCGAAATCGCATTTAGCCAGCTCAAACGATGGCAACCATCAACGCCCCACTCAATTGTTCAGAATCGGATACCATATGAGTATTCAATTCATCCGTCGGAGTTCAATGTCAGCAGTCCTCACCAACTGATGCCTTGCTAACCCGCTGGCCGCCCTAGTATCTACTGTTTCTTGTGGTCTTCGTTCAACAGCCAGTCAAGCGCGTATACCTGTCGGATGCCTTCGTGGGAGTAGGGCCGTTCGTCATCCAGCGTAATCAGTGTCTTGGGATAGTTGTCACGCACGGCGCGCAGCGAGGACAGCTCCCGATCCAGCGTCGCCGAATCGTGCACCGATTCGCTGACCTGGTAGTACCGACGCCCGCCTGGCCCGTTCGTGACGAAGTCGATCTCGCCGCCGGAGCTCTGTCCGACATACACGTCGCCCTCGCGGCGCATCAGTTCGAGGAACACCACGTTCTCGAGGAGGCGTCCAATGTCCCGCACGTTGTTGGAGCACAGGATACGTCGCATCCCCAAGTCCACGGCATAGTACTTCTTCTTCTGCTTGAGAATCCTCTTGCCTTTGATGTCGTATCGGTGGGCCGGGTAGAGGATGAACGCGTCGGACAGGCCGTCAAGGTAGCTAGACACTGTCGGTGCCGTGATCTTGGTTCCTAGCGAGGTCATGGTGTTGGCGATGGTCTTGGGCGTGGTCAGGTTGCCGATGTTGCCGAACATGTAGCGGGTGAGTGCGCCGAGCGCCCCGATGTTGGAGGCGCCGAGACGTTCGGCGACGTCCTTGAGCAGCACGGTGTTCAGGATGCCGTCGAGATAGTCGTGAAGCATCGTCTCGTCGCCGGGGAAGCCCACGGTCGCCGGCATTGCGCCGTCACGCAGGTAGTCGGACCAGACGCGTCGTAGACCGCGATCGTCGTCGGAACGGGCACGGACATACTCGGAGAACGACAATGGGGTCATGGAGATCTCCACGTATCGTCCGGAGATCAGCGTGGCCAGGGTACCGGACAGAAGCTTGGCGTTCGACCCGGTCACGTACAGGTCGATGCCTCCCCTCGCCTGCAGGCTGTCGAGCGTCTTCTGAAAATCTGGCACGTTCTGTATCTCGTCGATCAGGACGTAATGTGCCCCGGAGATCGTCTCGCAGCGTCTGAGGATCTCCTCGTGCAGGCGATGGTATTCGAGCAACGGCTCGTTCTCCACCAGCTCGAGGTTGATGTGGACGATGGACTCCCGGCGGGACCCCGTATCCCTCGGCAAGGCGGTGTTTCCACAGCTCCATCAGCGTGGACTTGCCGCAACGTCTCACGCCCGTAATCACCTTGATCACGTCATGGTCTTTCCACGAGTCAAGCCTCTTCAGGTATTCGGGACGATCGATCACCGCACCCCCTCGCTTCCCGTAAAAAATAAATCCTGTTTTCCCCAATGATAACTATATCGTGAAAAAATAAATAGATTTTATTTTTTACATATATATCGGCAAGTAAAATCGAGCCATCGTTCAAGCAGCAGCCGGTCTCAAGGACAGACAACAAACGGCAGTAGATGCGACGCCGCAGCGCGCCCGGTCAACAACCAGGAAACGGTTTTTATCAGCAGGAGATTCTGCAATCCGGATGGCATATACCGTCCGGCTTCATTACTGCTTTGGCTCATTTCTGTTCACTTCACGCTGGAGTACCGAGACACGTTGAGCGGAAATACCGGTAATTCGCGTACGGTTACCGACCATTGGCCTGAATGGTACTCAGCATCCGCAGTCACTTGGGTATGGTCATGACGGAGAGCCATCATGACCGATCTCTCGTTATTTTGGGATGAATCCGGCGAAGCCGGAACTGAATCTAAATATTAAAACGCATGATGCACACGTTGCGGAATTAGTCCACCAGAACTTCGGCATATTCGGCAGGTTCAGCGGGTTCGATATGTCGGGCACGCATGGCATCGAGGGCGGCAGCCAAGTCGGCCGGGTACTGGGACCGGACCGTGGTCCAGACGCGGGTGCGAGGATGACGGAATTCGAGCTTCATGGCGTGCAGCCACTGCCGGTCAAGTCCCAAGGCCTCAGACAGCACCGGATTGGCACCATACATGGGGTCGCCGTACAGGGGATGCCCAATCGAGGAGAAATGCACGCGAATCTGATGAGTACGTCCGGTCTCCAGATTCACGGATACCAGAGTGGCCTCATGGCCGAAACGCTCCAGCACATCCCAGTGCGTAACGGCCGGTTTGCCGGCCGGAGTCACGCAGAAGCGGAAATCGGACACTTTGGCGCGCCCGATCGGTGCCTCAATGGTTGCTTTGTTCTCTTTAAGACCACCCTGCACGAGCGCATGATAGGTTTTCTTTACCTCATGCTCGGCGAACTGCCGACGCATCTCGGTGTACGCAAGGTCGGACTTGCACACCAACATCAAGCCGGAAGTGCCTACATCAAGGCGAGAAACGATGCCCTCACGCCCGGCCGCACCATAGGAAGTGATATGCACACCGCGGTCACGCAGTGATCCGAGCACGGTTGGACCGGTCCAGCCAACCGAGGCATGCGCCGCCACGCCTACAGGCTTATCGACTACAACGACATCATCGTCTTCGTAGACAACGGCCATATCAGTTGCGATAGGCTCAGGCTCGGCCTGTTCCTCCGCCAAATCAAATTCGACGGTCTCCCCCGCCTGCAATGTGCTGGACCGCGCAACTTCACGCCCTAAAACGCGCGCCTGCCCGGAGTCAACCAGATCGGCGGCTTTAGATCGTGAAATACCCAGCATTTTGGCCACGGCTACGTCGAAACGCTTACCCACCAATGCATCGGGAGCAGGGACTATTCGACTCATTACTTGGCGTCCGCCTCCGGCTCAGACTGTAGGGATTCGTCGGATTGCTCGATGAGATCCTTGTGTGAGAACGGCTCCCCCCATAAGAATCAGAATCACCAGGACCACACCGGCGACTACCAGATAGATATCCGCCACATTGCCAACGGACCAGCCATAGTTAAGGAAATCCACCACTTTGCCGTTGAGGAAGCCGTCAGCGTACATAACACGGTCAATCAGGTTGCCCAGAGCGCCTGCAAACGCGAAAGAAATCGCCACCGACCATTTCATGGAGACAGCGCGCACCCCAGCCACAGCAAGGGCCACGCAAGCCACAACGGCCAACAGACTGATTACCCAAGTAGCGCCTGATCCCATGCCCAAGGACGCGCCCGGATTGCGCACCAAGGTGAAGGACAGCAGTCCGGGAATCACGCGAATGGTCTGACCGTTGGATAACGCGGCCATCGCCCAAGCCTTGGTGAGCTGATCGACAATCAGCGCAGCCGCGGCCACACATGCAAAGACGGCCACGCGAGTGCGCAGCCGTCCCTGTTGGTTCGTCATACGACCTGTACTGCCTACGCTCAGTTGGTCTTGGACGAGGTCTGGTCGACGTAGTTGTTCGACTCGGAAACCTGCGATGCCAGCTGGCCGAGGTACTCGGTGAGGCGGGCGCGGTATTCAGTCTCGAACTGCTTGAGGCTCTGGATGTTGCCCTCGACGACCTTGGACTGAGCCTGAAGGTTGTCGCGCACCTGCTCGGCATACGTATCGGCTGCAGAGCGGGTGTTCTTGTCGTACGCATCAGCTGCGGAACGAGTGTTCTTGTCATACTCGGCGGCACGCTGCTGCACTTCCTTCTCGTAGTTGTCAGCGTCATCGTGCTGAGACTTGGAGTAGTTGTCCGCATCCTGACGAGTCTTGACGGAGTATGCGTCGGCCTCAGAACGGGTGTTCTGGGAGTAGGTCTCGGCATCCGCGTGAGTCTGGTCACGGTAAGCGTCGGCCTCGGAACGGGTACGCTCCGAATAGGTGTCGGCGTCGGAACGAGTACGAGTGGAGTAGTCGTCGGCCTCGGAACGGGTACGCTCGGAGTAGTTGTTGGCCTTGGTGACCAGATCATTGTACTTGTTCTGGCTGGCCTCGGTGATTTCCTTGGCCTTGTTCTTGCCCTTCTCCACGTACTGATCGTGCAGCTGCATAGCCAGGGTCAGCATGGCGGTGGCGCGCTCGGGCTCGGTGCCCGGCATGGAAGCGGCGCCAGCGATCTTCTGCAGAGAACCGGTCTCGGTGCTCGGCTCGACCTTGGAAACCTGAGCACGAAGCTGGTTTTCACGCTGCTTGGCTTCTTCGAGCTGACGGGACAGCTCAGCGATCTGAGCGGACTGCTGCTGAGCGGCGGCACCCTGCTGCTGAGCAACGGCGAGCTGACGGGACAGCTCCTCGTTGGCCGCGCGGAACTGATCACGTTCCTGCTGAATGGCGGCGATCTGCTGGCCGACAGCCTCCTGGTTACCGGAGGCCTGAGCGGCCTGAGCGGTGAGCTGATCGATTTGAGCGTTCAGCTGATCGACCTGACCCTTGAGCTGCTCATTCTGGGAGGACAGCGCACGGTTGGATTCCTCGGCTTCGCTGAGCTTGGCAGAGGCAAGCTGTGCTGCCTGATCATTGCCAGCCTGAGCGGCCTGCTGGGCCTGAGCCACAGTGTTCTTCAAACCAGCATTCTCCGACTGGAGTTGCTGCACCTGACCGGTAAGATCGGAAATCTTCGCATTAAGGTTGGTTACGTCAGGACCCAGAGACTGAGTGGCCTGACCGCCGGCTACCGCCTGACGTCCAAGAGCCTCGACGGTTTCCGTGACCTGATCAAGGAAGTCATCGACCTCGTCGACATCATAGCCTTCCTTGAATCGAACAGTCTGGAAGGTATGCTCCCTAATATCCTTCGGCGTCAACAGAGCCATAAATCTTGCACCTCGCTTCGGGGCATTGCCCGCACTTACGTTGGTCTCAAGTCAGAATGCTATCACGACCCCATCGTTTCAGAACATTCGACGTGGGTTTTTATGCCGGATATATGCCTCCGGCGGGTCAAAACGGCCTCAGAACACTATCAGAACAACACTTTCCAGTACCACCAGCGCAAAATACAGCACAATGAAGCTGACATCAAGATAAATCGAACCGAGCGGCAATGGGCGAATATAGCGACGTAGCCAACGCAGAGGGGGTTCGGTAATGAAATACACAATATTGATCAGCTGGGCCACCACACCACGTGGATACCAGTTTCGTGCGAGAACGGAGACCCAGTCCAGAATCATGCGCACGAACAGAACCGTGATATACGCGTTGATGAGCCATGCAAGAATGCGGCCGATCAGAGAGAACACTAAGGAAAGCATGCTGACAGACTAACAACCGCGCATGAAAAGTTTGTTCGGAGCACAATAAGAATCGGCCGACTCCTTGCTGGGAGTCGGCCGAATACCGATATAACGTCGAATGCGAAACTACTGAACCGGTCAGTCAGCGAACAAATCGTGTGCCGAGGCTGGTTTTGTCGGCTCTTCGACCTTGATGTTCACCTGCGCCGGGCTCAACAGGAACACGCGCGGAGTGACACGCTCGAGGGAACCACGCACGCCGAACACCACGCCGGCGGAGAAGTCCACGATGCGATATGCCACGGCTTCGGCCACACCGGTGAGATTCAGTACGACCGGAACACCGTCACGCAATGCGCGGCCGACCAGTTGAGCATCCTCATATGACTTCGGATGGATGGTGGTGATTCTGTTCACACGGCCACCGGGGAACGGCTTGGTAGTCGACGATGCGGCAGGCGCGGTGGTTGATGCCAGCGGCGTGACCGTATGGTCGGAATCAAATGCGGACTTCGGAGCCGGCTTCTGCTCCTCGTCCTCCTCGATGTAGTCGTCCTCATCGTCCACAACGTCACTCATGCCCAGATAGGACATCGCGTTTTTCATGAACCCAGCCATGGATCAGTCCTTTCAGCGCAGGAAGTCAGGGATGTCGAGATCGCCGGCCGGATCGTTCACGGCGATATTCGGATGAGCGGAAGTCGAATCATCAAAAGGCAACGATGCGGAGTCACCGGTAGCCGGTGTGAATGCCGGTTGGGCAGTGGCAGCGGGCTGTGCAGCCGGTGCTGGAGCTGGCTGTGCCACGGGAGTCGCAGGATCGGCGGCGGTTGGCACAACCGGCGTCACCGTGCTCCGAGTGTCGTCATCTTGAGCAGCGACGGGGTCAAAACCAGCAGCAATAACAGTGACACGCACTTCATCGCCATAAGCATCGTCCAGAGCAAGACCCCAAATAATCTGGGCTTCAGGGTGAATGGCCTTGCGCACCAGTTCGGTGGCAGCAGAGGCCTCCTGCAACTTCAGGTCGGTCGGACCGGCGATGTTGATCAGCGCACCGTGTGCGCCTTCAATGCTTTCCTCAAGCAGCGGAGAGCTGATGGCGATTTCGGCGGCCTGCGTGGCACGATCCTCTCCCCGTGCGGAACCGATACCAAACAGCGCAGTACCAGCACCACGAAGAATGGAGTTCACATCGTTGAAGTCGACGTGAATATAGGAGTTCATCGAAATCAGGTCAGTGATGCCCTGAACACCGGCAAGCAGTGCGGTATCAGCGGTCTTGAAGGCCTCAATAATGCCAATGGAACGGTCAGAAAGTTCGAGCAGGCGATCGTTCGGAATGACGATCAGCGCGTCGACTTCCTTGCGCAGGTTGTCGATGCCGTATTCGGCGGAAGCGGAACGCTGAGGGCCTTCGAAGCTGAACGGACGAGTAACAACCGCGATGGTGAGAGCACCCTGTTGATGAGCCGCACGAGCGACGATCGGGCTGGCTCCAGTACCGGTGCCACCGCCCTCGCCGCAGGTGACGAACACCATGTCGGCACCCCTAAGCGCCTCTTCGATATCCGACTGGTGGTCCTGGGCCGCCTTGGCTCCACGCTCCGGGTCGGCACCAGCACCGAGACCACGACTGGACTTATCGGAAAGGGAAATCTTGACATCCGCATCAGAGCGCAGAAGATCCTTCGCATCGGTATTTACCGCCACAAATTCAACATTCTGTAATCCCTCGGCAATCATGCGATTGACGGCATTACCGCCGGCACCGCCGACGCCAACAACCTTGATGTTGGTCTTGTCGTTGAACTCATTCTGCGCGATCTCGCTCACGTTTGGCTCCTGTCACTTCACGGTTACACCTAAGAGTAGCGCAAACAGGCTACTCTTGGAGGGAAATTCACGCGCAGAATGGCGCGTGTTGCGTGTATTTTCAGTATTTTCTCAGTAACTGGCGTCCATTGGGTCGTCACCGAAGAGCGCCTCACGCTCTTCGTGGGTGGTGGTACGCGATTCCAACCAGCCATACGGCAAGTGCACCTTCTTGGCGAAACGCACGCGGCCGCGCGGTTTGTCGACCACGCGTGGCGGGTATTCGATAGTCGGGTCGAGCTTGCCGATCTCGCGGTCCACATCGGTCAGGCTCTCGCACTCCATAAAGGCCTTGCGGGTGGACCCGCCCACCGGGAATCCTTTCAGATACCAGGCGATGTGCTTGCGCAGATCGTGGACGGCCATCATCTCATCGCCCTCATAAAACTCGGTAAGCAGCTCGGCATGACGGTGAATCACCCGGCAGACCTCGCCCAGATTCGGATTGAGCCGTTCGGGATTGCCCTCGAAGGCGTTTTTGATGTTGGCGAACAGCCACGGCCGGCCCTGGCATCCGCGGCCGATGGCCACACCGTCGCAGCCGGTCTCGCGCACCATTTCGAGCGCATCCTCGGCACCCCAGATATCGCCATTGCCGAATACCGGAATGTTGAGGTGTTCCTTGAGCTCGCCGATGCGGGACCAGTCGGAATGACCGCCATAGTATTCGGCGGTGGTGCGGGCATGCAGGGTTACGGCCTTGCAGCCCTCCTCCTGCGCGATGTGTCCGGCTTCGAGGAAGGTCTCATGGTTATGGTCGATGCCGACGCGGATCTTCGCGGTGACGGGGATGCCCGCCGGCTCGCATACGGCGACCACGCGCTGGATGAGCTCGGTGAAGATGTCGGTTTTCCAAGGCAAGGCCGAACCACCGCCTCGACGAGTGACCTTGGGCACCGGGCAGCCGAAGTTCAGATCCACATGGTCGGCCATGTTGCCGTCGACCACGATTTTCGCCGCCTGTTCGGTGATGGAGGGGTTCACGCCGTACAACTGCAGTGAACGGATTTTTTCGCTTTTGGCGAAATGACAGAGGCGCAGTGCTTTCGGGTTATGCGCCACGAGGGCTCGAGCGGTGATCATCTCGGCCACGTAGAGTCCATCGGGACCATATTCCTCGCAAATCACGCGGAAGGGCCAGTTGGTCACTCCCGCCATCGGCGAGAGCACCACCGGGGTCGGCACGGTGATGTTGCCGAGTTGGACCGGGGCGATATGCACCGGGGTCCCGGGACGCGCCGGCGCGTCCGTACGTGGGTCGAGGTTGTCGGTCTCGTGATGCTCGGTGAGCACTGTTTCGGATTCGGATTGTGCCATGTGATTCCTAAGAAAATAAGTAGGGGCTCCCCTGAGAGAGGAGCCCCGGCGTCTATCGCCGCCACTTCGCCTACAAACAGCCCACTGGGATGTTTTCCTTACGGCTCAGCCCACAGAGGGGAGCCCAAGTTGTGCGACTCCGGCTTAGTACAGGCCGCCGGCTTCCCGAACGCCGGACTCAGGCCAAGGCTCACCGCCCATTTCCACAGGCTTCAGGGGCACGCGGGTGCGCTTCTCGCCGATACGGGCGGCCACGTAATCGGCCACCTTGTCAAGAGCGACGCGCTCCTGGGCCATGGTGTCACGCTCACGGATGGTCACGGCGTGGTCCTCGAGGGTGTCGAAGTCCACGGTGATGCACAGCGGGGTGCCGATCTCGTCCTGACGACGGTAACGACGACCGATGGCACCGGACTCGTCGTAGTCGATCATCCACTCGTTGAAGCGCAGGTCGTCGGCCAGGTTCTGGGCCACGGTCTGCAGTTCGGGCTTCTTGCTCAGCGGCAGCACGGCGGCCTTGACCGGGGCCAGACGCGGGTCGAGACGCAGCACGGTGCGCTTGTCAACGCCGCCCTTGGTGTTCGGGGCCTCGTCCACATCGTAGGCGTCCACGAGGAAGCACATCAGGGAGCGGGTCAGGCCGGCGGCCGGTTCGATGACGTACGGCACGTACTTTCTCGCCGGTGGCCTGGTTGAAGTAGCTCAGGTCTTCGCCGGAGTGCTTGGAGTGCGCGCTCAAATCGTAATCGGTACGGTTGGCGATGCCTTCGAGCTCGCCCCAGTCGGAACCCTGGAAGCCGAACTTGTATTCGATGTCCACGGTGCGCTTGGAGTAGTGGGAGAGCTTCTCCCTTCGGGTGCTCGTAGTGGCGCAGGTTCTCCGGCCTGACGCCGAGGTCGATGTACCAGCGGGTGCGGGCGTCGATCCAGTACTGGTGCCATTCCTCATCGGTGCCGGGCGTGACGAAGAACTCCATCTCCATCTGCTCGAACTCACGGGTGCGGAAGATGAAGTTACCCGGGGTGATCTCGTTACGGAAGGACTTACCCATGTTGGCGATGCCGAACGGCGGCCTGGAACGGGAAGAGGTCATCACGTTCTTGAAGTCCACGAAGATGCCCTGTGCAGTCTCCGGGCGCAGGTAGTGCAGGCTGTTCTCGTCCTCGACCGGGCCGAGGTGGGTGCGCAGCATCATGTTGAAGTCGCGCGGTTCGGTCCACTGGCCACGGGTGCCGCAGTTCGGGCAGACGATGTCCTTCATGCCGTTTTCCGGCATCTTGTCGTCGTGCTTCTCGGCGTAGGATTCCTCGAGCTTGTCGGCGCGGTTGCGCTTGTGGCAGTTGAGACACTCGACGAGCGGATCGTTGAACACGCTCACGTGGCCGGACGCCACCCACACTTCGGGCGGCAGAATGATGGAAGTGTCGACACCGACGACATCAGGACGGGTGACGACCATGGAGCGCCACCATTCACGCTTGATATTGTCCTTGAGAGCGACGCCGAGGGGGCCGTAATCCCAAGCGGAACGGGTGCCGCCGTAAATTTCGCCGGCGGGGAACACGAAGCCGCGACGCTTCGCAAGGGATACGACTTCATCGAGTTTGGACTGAGCCACAATGCACCTTCTGGTTTGAACGGTTTGGGGGTCTAATAACAACCGCTTCAGGATAGCCGTATATGGTGACAGGTCAGGCGGCATTATCCGGTATATGTTCCGCGTCTCACGAGCGGCCGTTCGCAGCGATTCCTCTATCGCAACACCTCCATATTGTTCCTGTTGTTTTACCCTTCCCGAATTTGTACCACTGGCATCGCGTCAGCGTCACAAATGCGGGAGATGTTGCTCGGCGGAGGCGTCTATGTATCACGAATGGACGGGACGCGCCAGACCTGACGACACGTATCGAACAAATCCGTCACGATAATGTCCATGTTGGCGCATAGCGTCGGCACTGTAATGCAGGGGAACTCGCATGTGGTTCGCGAGTTGAGAAAGGCCTGAGCCTGACCCTTAGAACCTGTTGGTTAAGACCATCGTAGGGAGCAGTAAATGAGCAATAGTGCATCATCGTTTACCGGTGTGTCCAGCGGTTGTACCGCCGGGACTCCGGTTCCAGCCGATTCACCCATCCGTGACAATATCGCCGATGCCGTTCGCCGCGTACGCGAGACGACTCCGTTGGCCCAGTCATTCACCAATTTTGTGACCATCAATTTGGTTGCCAACGCGCAACTGGCGGCCGGCGGCACTGCGGCCATGAGTTTCCTGCCGGACGACGTGATCGAAACCGCGAAAATCGCGGGCGCGAACTACATCAACGTGGGCACGCTGCTGCCGTTCTATAAGGACGCACTGCCCGAAATCGCCCAGCGACTCAACTACTTGGACAAGCCGTGGGTGCTCGACCCGGTGGCCGCCGGCATCGGCCGCACCCGTACCGCCATTCTTCAGGCCTTCAAGGCCGCTCCCCCGACCATGATTCGCGCGAATGCATCCGAGGTAATCGCGCTGGCGAACATGTGGGGGCTCAATACCGAAACCGTGGGGGACGTTTCCGAGCACCGCCCCGCCGGAGTGGAATCCGTCGACGACGTGGAGTCCGCAACCGGTGCGGCGGTGGCGCTGGCACAGTATCTGACCGAACAGCACGCCAAGCATTCCTCCCATGACGCTTCCACCCGCTGCGCCGTGGCCGTGTCCGGCATCGCCGATCTGGTGACCGATGGCGAAACCGTGTACCGGCTGCCGGGCGGTAGCGCGATGATGACCAAGATCACCGGTGCCGGCTGCTCGCTGGGCGGCGTGGCTGCCACGTATTTGGCGGTCTCCGATCCGTTGACCGCCGCCCTGTCCGCGTCTCTGCTGTACAACCGCGCGGGAGAGGTGGCCGATACAACTTCGCACGGGCCGGGCTCGTTCCAAGTCGCGTTCCTTGACGCGCTGTGGAATGTGACCGCCGAACAGGTGGCGGAATCCGAGATTTTGGTGCAGTAGTTTCAGTTCCCTCTGATGAGGGAGCTCATAACAGTTTTTTCCAATAAGACTTCCACAAGAAACAACAAAAGCAGGAATAATAATGAATAATGAATACCCATACGACTCCATGCGCGACAGCTTCGACCTGTCCGCGTACTTCGTGGTGGGGCCGGAGGACTGCAAAGGCCGTCCGCTGACCGACGTGGTGGATCAGGCTCTGCACGGCGGCGCAACCTTCATCCAACTGCGCGCCAAGGAGGCCGATGCCTCTGAGCTGACCGACATGGCTCGCGACATCGCGCAGATCATCGAGGACAATGAGAAGTCCGATTCCGTGGCCTTTGTGATCGACGACCGTGCCGACATGGTGTGGCAGGCCCGCCGCAAGGGCATCAAGGTGGACGGTGTGCACATCGGCCAGACCGACATGGAGCCGCGCGAAGCCCGCGCCCTGCTCGGCGACGAGGCCATCGTGGGTCTGTCGGCTGAGACCGAAAGCCTCGTTCGGCTCATCAACGAGCTGCCCGACGGCTGCATCGACTACATTGGCGCCGGCCCTCTGCACGTCTCCACCACCAAGCCCGAGGCTTCCGTGGGCGGCAACGACGGCTCCGGCAAGACGCTGGACGCCGCCCAGATCAACACCATCTGCGTTGCCAGCGAATTCCCGGTGGTCGTGGGCGGCGGCGTGACCGCAGCCGATATGGCCATGCTCGCCGATACCAAGGCTGCTGGCTGGTTCGCGGTCTCCGCCATCGCGGGTGCCGAGGACCCGGAAGAGGCCGCGCACACCATGGTCGAAGGCTGGAAGGCCGTCCGCGGCGACAAGAAGCACGGCTACGCGCCGCGCGTCGTAACCCACACCCCCGTTACTGACACTCAGGCTGCTCAGGAGGGGGCCGCGAAGCCTGGTTCCGAGGCCACTGAGAAGAAGTTCACCAACGCCAAGGACGCCAAGGATGCCCAGAAGCTTGCCAAGCAGCAGCGCGTGGACATCGCCGCCCGTGGTTCCAAGCAGCGCGACAAGGCGCACATCCGCAAGACCAAGTCCGTACCGTTCACCTATCAGTACGGTTCCTACGACCTGGAAGTGCCGTACACCGAAATCAAGCTGAGCGACACGCCCGGCGTGGGCCCGAACCCGCCGTTCCACGACTACAACACCGAAGGCCCCAAGTGCGACCCGAAGGAAGGCTTGAAGCCCATGCGTCTCGACTGGATTCGCGACCGCGGCGACATCGAAGACTACGAGGGCCGCCGCCGCAACCTTGAGGACGATGGCAAGCGCGCCATCAAGCGCGGCCGCGCCACCAAGGAATGGCGTGGACGCAAGCATGAGCCGATGCGCGCCAAGGATCACCCGATCACCCAGATGTGGTACGCCCGCCACGGCATCATCACCCCGGAGATGCAGTACGTGGCCACTCGCGAGAACTGCGATGTGGAGCTCGTGCGCTCCGAGCTGGCCGCCGGCCGCGCAGTGATGCCCTGCAACATCAACCACCCCGAGGCCGAGCCGATGATTATCGGATCCGCCTTCCTGACCAAGCTCAACGCCAACATGGGCAACTCGGCCGTCACCTCCTCTATCGATGAGGAAGTGGAGAAGCTGACGTGGGCCACCAAGTGGGGTGCCGATACCGTGATGGACCTGTCCACCGGTAACGACATCCACACCACCCGTGAGTGGATTCTGCGCAACTCCCCCGTGCCGATCGGCACCGTGCCGATGTACCAGGCCCTCGAAAAGGTCGAGGATGATGCCTCCAAGCTGAGCTGGGAGCTGTTCCGCGACACCGTGATCGAACAGTGCGAGCAGGGTGTGGATTACATGACCATCCACGCCGGCGTGCTGCTGCGTTACGTGCCGCTGACCGCCAACCGCGTGACCGGCATCGTCTCCCGCGGTGGCTCCATCATGGCCGACTGGTGCCTGCGCCACCACCAGGAGAGCTTCCTGTACACGCACTTCGACGAGCTGTGCGACATCTTCGCCAAGTACGACGTGGCGTTCTCTCTGGGCGATGGCCTGCGCCCCGGCTCCCTGGCCGACGCGAACGACGCCGCGCAGCTTTCCGAGCTCATGACTCTGGGCGAGCTGACTGAGCGCGCCTGGGCCAAGGACGTGCAGGTGATGATCGAGGGGCCGGGCCACGTGCCGTTCGACACCGTGCGCATGAACATCGAGCTGGAGAAGGCCGTGTGCCACAACGCCCCGTTCTACACCCTCGGACCGCTGACCACCGATACCGCTCCGGGTTACGATCACATCACCTCCGCTATCGGTGCCACCGAGATCGGTCGTTACGGCACCGCTATGCTGTGCTACGTGACCCCGAAGGAACACCTCGGCCTGCCGAACAAGGATGATGTGAAGCAGGGCGTGATTGCCTACAAGATCGCCTGCCACGCCGCAGACATCGCCAAGCACCACCCGCACGCGATGGATCGTGACAATGCGATTTCCAAGGCTCGCTTCGAGTTCCGTTGGCTCGACCAGTTCAATCTGTCCTACGATCCGGACACCGCCATCGCCTTCCACGACGATACCCTGCCCGCCGAGCCGGCCAAGATGGCGCACTTCTGCTCGATGTGCGGCCCGAAGTTCTGCTCGATGGCCATCTCCCAGAACATCCGCAAGGCATTCGGTGGCGAGGCCGCTCAGCAGCAAATCGTGAAGGAGGCTGCTGCAGGCATCGACTCCGAGGCACTGGCTAAGGCCAAGGCCAATGTCGATAACGGCGTGGTGTCCGCCAACGTGCTCAGCCCCGAAGAAATCCTCGCCGGCATGGATGCGATGAGCAAAAAGTACACCGCCCAAGGCGGCAAGCTCTACTCCACCGCCCAAGGAGTAAACCTCTCTGGCTCCCCTCTCTGAGGGGAGCCAATTATTATGCCCGGTGGTGTCTTAATTCGGGGCGGCGCTCGACTCGCTCGAAGGCGGTGACGAGGTCGGCAGCACGGATCGCGCCGCGGCGGTCCTTGGCGGCCACCAGAGCGGCCTCGGTCCAAATGGCGCACACTTCGGCGCCACTCCAGCCTTCAGTCCGCTGTGCGATATCGGCCAACGGCAGTTCGCCCTCAATTGACAGCGAACGGGCCTGCACCTGCAGAATGCCCAAACGGTCGCGCTCGGACGGCATCGGGAAAGGAATCTGCCAGTCGAAACGGCCCGGACGCAACAAAGCAGGATCCACGTCCTCAATACGATTGGTCGCAGCGACCACCACAACATTGCCCTTGGACTCGAAACCATCCATCAACGTCAGCAACTGTGCCACCAAGCGCTTGCCGACGCCATTGGTATCGTTCTCGCGCGAGGACGCAATCGAATCGATCTCATCAAAGAAGATGATGGCGCGCTTGTCCGCCTGCGCGGCGGCGAAATCATGCGCAGCGTTTCCTCACTATCGCCTACATACTTGCTCACAATGGTCGGGCCGGACACTAGATAGAACTGCGCGTCCGCCACATTGGCGATGATGCGGGCCAAATGCGTTTTGCCGGTGCCCGGAGCACCGGTGAAGATCACGCCCTTGATGGGCTTGGCACCAATCGCACGCATCTGCGCACTGTTGCCCAGCTGCGTTTCGATGAGCTCCTTGGCGCGCGTAATCACCTGCTCATAACCGCCGAACGAATCGAAGGTAAGCGACGGATCGCTGCCCGGCGTGATGCGGTACTGCTTGATGTCGTCATCATGGTCAGATTCGCCAGGACGGATGGCCGTGGGCCACAGCACTCGTTCGATGCCGAACAGGTCGGTGAACTGCACAGTATTGCCGGGCATGATCGAAGTCGGATAATCACCCTCAAGCAGTTCGAGGCCGTTGGAAGTCTCCAGGACCACGCCTTCGTTGAGCGCACGGCGCACGATGCCCACACGGGGCTTCAACGGCCACACATCATGCGGCACTTTGCGATAGAAATCCGTACCGACAAGCAACACGTCGCCCACATCGAACACTTCCTGACGCGGAAATGCGAGCTGTGTGGTGTGTCCGTTAGGCATTACGCCAAAATATGCGGTGCGTTCATCGTCAAAACCGGTGATGCGCACCAAGACGCCGTCACGGCGCAGTACATCGTTATCAGCCATGTCCTCCTCCCGAACATTTCATGAATCAATCGCAATCAGCAAACCTTCCCCATCTCACCACAGGAGCGGCAAAACATCAAGGAAAACCGCTCCGAAAAAACATCATGGGCCCCACTTAGAATGAACACTATGGCACAAATTGCAACATCTCCACTTCCCGCTGTTCTCGCGATCTCCGGCTCCGACTCGTCCGGCGGTGCCGGCATGCAGGCCGACCTGAAGACCATGCTGGCCTGCGGCGTGTTCGGCATGAGCGCCATCACCGCGCTCACCGCACAGAACACCACCGGCGTGCGTTCCATTCAGGACACCAAACCGGACATTCTCGCCGATCAGATCAACATGGTGTTTGAGGATATTCCGCCGGTCGCGGTGAAAATCGGCATGGTGTCTGCCACTGACCTCATCGACGTCATCGCTGAACGACTCACCTTCCATCACGCCACGAACATCGTGCTCGACCCGGTTATGGTGGCCACTTTCCGGTGCCAAGCTCATCAGTGACGATGCCATTGCAGCCTTGACCGGCAAACTGTTCCCGATGGCCACGGTCGTGACTCCGAACATTCCCGAGGCCGAAGTGCTGACCGATACGCTGATTCGCGATCAGGAGGATATGGAGGCCGCCGCCCACCGCCTCGTGGAGCGTTATGGCTGTGCCGCGCTGGTCAAGGGTGGTCATGGCACCGAGGATGCCAACGATGTGCTTGCCGAGACGGATGGAACCGTGACCTGGTTTGATGGCGCGCGTATCAATAATCCGAACACGCACGGCACCGGATGCACGCTAAGCTCCGCCATCGCCTCGTATCTGGCGCTTGGCGACACATTGCCCAAGGCCATCAAGCATGCGAAGAAGTATCTGACCGGTGCGCTGAAGGCCCAGCTGAGTCTTGGCCACGGCTCCGGCCCGATGGATCATTTCTGGAAGTATCGCTGAGTCCTACTGGCCCCCCTCCTCTCTGAGGGGAACCAAGTAATAAAAGGAGAATCATGATTATTGACCGTAATGCCGTTACTCAGGAAGTGCCGATCGACCCGGAAACCGGCAAACCGTACCTCAACACCGTGGCCGCCATTCAGGTGTCGGCCAATGGCGTGGGCTCCGAGGTTTCGCCATACGTGGCTCAGGCCGTCGAGGTGATTCGCGAATCCGGCCTGCCGCAGGAAACCAACGCCCTGTTCACCAACGTGGAAGGCAATCTGGACGACGTGCTCAAGGTGGCCGGTGAGGCCGCCAAGAAGCTCGCCGAGCAGGGCTACCGCACTTCTCTGGTGCTGCACATGGATATCCGCCCCGGCTTCACCGGCCAGCTGACCGAAAAGCCCAAGCTGGTGGATGAGATCCTCGCCGACAAGCAGGCGAAGTAGCAAAGCATTGCTTCCACCAGCAAGGGCATGCTTTGTTATTACACGTTTCATGGGGCGGTAGCTCACCCATGGGGTGGTAAATATCTCATGGGGCGGTAGGCGAAAACGGCTCTATTCTGCGGAAAGGCATAATCCGCTAACCGCCCCATGGGCCGAATACCACCCCATGAGTGTTTTACCGCCCCATGGGAATCGCGGTTCTGCCTTCTTTCGACGGGGTAAAAGCGTAAGTGGGGCATATGTAGGAGCGTTACAACCTCTGTTATCGTTCACAATGTGACCGCAACGCGGCGTGCCACAAAATCGAACCTATAGTTAAGCCCCATGCAGTGAGCTATCTCACAACGATTGGCTCGCTACGTGGAATTCAAGACTTGGACCGCAAACGTCGTTCATCCCACACAATGGGAGGGCGAACGGAACACGCAGTCCAATCAAGAGTTCGCTCGCCGCAACACCATTGAGCAGTTGCACGCGGGCAGGTTTGCAAGAAGAGGGCTCAAATATGACTGCTGCTGAACAGCAGATTTCCGGCAATCCCCCGGCTATGGAAACGCACAAGCACGTACCACCGTGATGGATCAAGCCAAGGTTCAGGATATTATCTCGCGCATGGATCGCGCACATGAAACCCCGATGTTCCATCGCATCGTGACGCTGGTCGCCGCTGGCATGCTGATGGACAGCATCGACGTATATATTGGCAGCGCCGTTGCCTCCAGCGCGTTGGCTACCCACTGGTCCACCGTTGCGCAAAATTCCACCTTTATGTCCGCAGGCTTCCTGGGTCTGCTGGTCGGTTCGCTGCTGGCCGGCTTCGTCGGTGACCTGGAGGGCCGCCGCGTGGCTTACCAAATCAACCTGCTGCTGTTTGGCGGCTTCACCTTCCTCGGCGCATTCGCCCCGAACATGGCCGTGCTGTCCCTGTGCCGTCTGGGTGCCGGCCTGGGCCTCGGCGCTGAAATCGTCACCGGCTTCGCCATGGTCAACGAGTTCGCACCGATGAACCGCCGTGGCCACTGGTGCGCGATTGTCTCGCTCGTGGCCAACTGCGGTGTGCCGATCGCTATGCTGCTGTGTGCATGGATCATCCCCCGCTGGTCCTGGCGTCCGCTGTTCGTGGCCATCGGTCTGGGGGCCGCCATCATCTGGTGGCTGCGCCGCGACATCCCCGAATCCCCGCGTTGGCTCGCCGTGCACGGCCGTTACGATGAGGCCGACGCCATCGTCAAGCAGCTTGAGGCCAACGGCTCCGAACCGATCGACGCAGCCGCCAAGGCCGACACCAGCGACACCCGCAACGCCGGCGGCCGTTCGCTCGGCATCTGCCTGCTTGTGGCTGTGGTTGCTGTGGCCGCCACGAACGTGTGCTCCTACGCCTTCACTTCTTGGGTTCCGACGATTCTGGTCAAGCGTGGTATTAACCTGTCCAGCTCGCTGCTCACCTCCACGGCGATGATGCTCGGCGCCCCGGTCGGCTGCCTGATTGGCTCTCTGCTTATCGACCGCATCGGCCGCAAGCGCACGATTGTGCCGGCCTTCCTGTTCACTGGCGTGTTCGGTTTGATGTATGCCTTCCAGACCTCTACCGTGAGCGCAATTATCGTTGGCTTCCTGCTCATGATGTGCCTGTACGTGCTTATGGCTTCCGTGGTGGCTGTGTACGCTCCGGAACTGTTCGCCACCAAGGTTCGCTTCCGTTGCGTCGGTTTCGCGAACGCCGTGGCCAAGCTGCTCAATGTGTTGATGCCTATGGTGGTGGTTGGATGCTCACCTCGCTTGGTGTTACGTCCATCTTTGTGGCCATTAGCGCGATTGCTATTGCATCGATGTTGATTGTCGGCTTCTTTGGCGCGGAGACTGCGCAGAAGTCGGTTGGGTGATGGTTTCCTCACAGTGGAATAACTGCTGATAATGTCCATTCGGCGTCTTGCGTGGTGATATGCAGGGCACCGTTTTGTTGTTCTAGTAATTGTCGGTAACGGTTGAGGCCGGTGCCGGTGGATAGGTCCGCACTGCTATCCGCATCCGAATCCGATGACGTGCAGGCCGTGTCGATGCAGGCGATGCGGACGGTGTCCAGTCCGATGCCAATCGTCATTACATAGCCCGCTTCCGGGTCGGCATGTTTGGCGATGTTGCCGTACAGTTCCTCCAACAGCCCGGCGATCAGGTCACTCCGACCGGCTGCGCCATGAGCACCGGAAATAATCGTCTGACCTTCAAAGCCAAGCTCTGATAATCGGCGGTCACCATTGCTCGCACCATCACGAATTTGCTCGGCTAGCGGACAATCAGCGTCTGTGATGTCACATGCAATGCCAGAAGCGGCATCAACGGTCGAATCATACGGAGTCACTACACTGTGCGCCGCTTCTCCCCTGCCTTCAATAACATCAATGACCTGATGCGTGCGATCCAATGCGCCCATAGCCACGCTACGCAGTTCGCGTAATTCTTCTTCAGAAGGGGTCTTGCCATCGGCGATATTTTTGTCGAATCGCAAAATCAGGTATGCCAAATCATTGGATACGTAATCGTGAATGTCCTGAGCCGTGCGTTCCTGCTGACGGCGGTGAGCCAACTCAGCTTGTGCCAAGCTGCGTTCGTGATTCCATCGCGCTGCCATACCGCCAAGCATGAAGCCAATAAACAGCACGGCCACTGGTATCACACCATAGAGGGCAATCGCACCAAGAATCACTTGCCCAGTGCGATGCTCGGCAGAAGAACCGCTCGATTCATAGGCGCTTCCGGTGAAGTCGCTTCCCGACTGCCCTGCGCTGTCAGACCCACTGGATGAAGAGCCACCATCAGCAGCGCCACCGTCAGCAACACTACCGTCTAGGGCACTACTACTCGCCGCGCCATCCGCAGATCCACTCATCGTGTCTGAGCCGCCATCAAGCCGAGGAATGGCCACGCCACCACGCGACAACATCCACACCACAACGGCAATGCCGGCAACCGCCAGCGCCAATCGCTTATCGGTGTATCCGGCAATACCCACCGCCAATAACATGGCGAGCATTGCACCCGACGGCATCCAGATCGGACTCATGCACAACACTATCCAAGCCACCGCTACCGCCACGTATCCGGTGACCGGACGAAACGCCATCCACCCCACAATGGCAACGAATATGAACTCCGCAAGGCAGTCCGCCGCCGAGACATTGTCAGCGGCCAAGCCCGCCATGGTTTCCATCGTGCATATCAAGGCAACAACCAGTATGGCAATCAACAGCCATGCATTGCGAACACCGCTATCCAGCTCGGCCAATCGGTGTCGTCACGCTTTCATAGCAGTTCCTTTCCTACCATCCATGCCGTTGCACATGCAGCCCTTGCCAGCTCTTAAATCTCATGCCGTTTCACGCAGATTGATATGGCATGGGCGCGACTGCGAGCGCCGAGTTTGGCGAGTGCGCGGCGTTCAAAAGTCGCCACAGTGGCCACGCTGATGCCCAATCGCTCGGCGATTTCCTTGGTGGTTGACCCGTCCGCATACATGCGCAGGGTGTTGCGTTCTTTGCCGGAAAGCGCGCCACGGTGCGCGTATGACGTATCTTCGAGCACCGCGTAGGCGGTTGCGGCATCCATGAAGGACAGCGAATTACCGCTCTCCTCATCTCCCAGTACCAGCTCATTGGTTGGCAATCCTTGGGCTGCATTGCGAATAGCGAGCGCAATGCCGTTCAAATCGGTTTTACCAACCAAGGCCTGTGCCCCGCAGCGAGCCGCCTCGTCGTGAAATGACGCGAGCGCGTATGAGGTGACACCCACCAGCCCAACCTCGGGTGTTTTGGCACGAATCGCTCGGCAGACTTCGGTACCGGGCACGTCGCCCATAGACATATCCGTAACCAGCACGTCAGGCCGCTTGGTGGGGCTCAGGCATCGGCTGATGGCCACGGCACCCAAATCGCAGGTCCATATCACGGCAAAATCGCTGGACATACGTTCGATTAGCGCGCCGAACACTTTCAGCGCATATGGGTCATTGTCCACAATGCCGATGCGTATGTTGCGGTTGCGCGCTTCTTCCATTACATTCACCCCTTCAGTGTGCCCGACGCCAAACTGCTCCGTCCTGACATGTCATGGTCACTATGACAACTATCATTCCACATTTCCTGCGTGATTTACGATGGAATCATCATCAATCCTTGACAAGGCGGTAAAGGAGGACGGCAATGAACCGTGCACAAGCACTCAGCAAGCTCAACAGGAGCGATATGCGCAATGCCGCCGCCGAGCGCGGGACGCAAACACTGTTCACATGGAACCGCGCGCATTGGATTGGCATGGTTGTACTGATAGCGGTGTTGTTGCTGCTGCAGTGGAGCTCATCAATGTATCTCATGCCCGACGAGGTCCTTGACAGGGCTGCCAAAAACCTGTTCGTATGGTTCCCCGGTATGGTGCTGCACTGGCCATTGGTGTTGGGAAGCACCAACCTGATACTCGGTTCGATACGATCCGGCAGTCTGTCTTTCCCGTTGGCGAGCGCAATCATCGGACCGCTGGCATTCGGCTGTACCAATCTTCGCTTACGGCCGGGGTTCCCATACCGTTCCTGGGCTCAGTGGTGGAAGCTAATGCACACTGAAAGCGGCCATCAGTTATTGGTTCATTCGTTGATCGGCTCGGCCATGCTGTTGATCTGTTATACGGCCGTTGCGTTCATCTGCTATGCAATCGGACGCTACGGTCTGCGCGAATTGTTTGTGGATCCGAATCCGCAGACGGCGAGCGGACGACTGCTCACATGGATTCGTCAGGATACGATTCGCTTCGGCTGCTGGCTGGCGACGGCAATCATGTACGGCTTGCTATTGGCGCTGACCTTACGGGGCGGCATGGCTGCGATGGCCGCCGCACTGCTAATCAATTTTGTGATTCCGCCCGCCTTGCTGGTCATCAACGGCATCTACGCGCTACGCCCGGCCTCACTGACGTATCCGTGGAAAAGCCTGCTGTTCCCGTTGGTGTGCACACTGGTACCTGCGCCGATGCTCATGGTGCTCATCACGGTGTATGAAGACACGTGCCCGGTAGGAAGTACCTGCACGCTGATCGGCGACCGATACCTCTCCTGGGTCTCGATGGATCAGGTCTTGCATTTCGTCATCGTGTTCGCCGTGGCGAGCTTCCTCGGATTCGGCGTGGTGTGGGCCGTGCGGTGGATTGTGGCTCGTCGCACAAAATAAGAGAGACCAAAATATACTGAAATCAGGGGCTTCGTGCAATGATGCACGAGCCGATCCAAGCAAAGGGGCCGACCATGAGCGAGCAACTGATGGAACAGTACCGGTTGCGCGGACAACGCAAACGCCGTAACGCTTGTATCGCCGCCATCGTGACAGTAGTGCTCGTCCTTGCCGTCGCCGGCGGCGTATGGTGGACGGCCGGCGATGGCAGCGCATTGGTTCGCAATATGTTCAAGCCGAAGGCCACGCCTGCCACGCAGCCGGTAGTCAACAGCACCGCAACCTTCGCCTACCGCACCGCACCGGAATTCCTGGCGATGGAAGCCGGAGACCGAGGCACCGGCAATGTGAACTACTCCCCTGCTTCGATGTGGATGGCGTTGGCCATCGCCGCGCAGGGCGCCAATGGCACGACCCGCTCGCAACTGAACGAACTGCTGGGCTCCGGTTCGCTGACCGATAGCGACTACCAATCGCTGCTGAGTTCGATCAACGGGCAATATTCGGGGGCGAAATCCGAGATGAGCGCCGCGAACTCGCTGTGGATTGATGACGGCTACTCTCTTGCCAGCGATTACCAATCCACTGTCAAGAAGATGTTCGAGGCAGAAGTCACCACGTTACCGTTCGACGATCAGGCCGCCGCAAAGATGTCCGATTGGATCGCCAAGCATACGAATGGTTCGCTCAAGCCGAAGATCACGCTGCGTGACCGTGAAGTCCTGTCCATCATCAACACCGTCTATGCGGATGGCCGCTGGAAGGATCCGTTCGAAGAGCGGTCCACCGGCAACGGCACCTTCCACGGCGAAGCCGGAGATGCTCAGGTGCCGATGATGCACCGGACCTTCAGCCAAATGGCTTACGGACATGATGAGTACAACACTTGGCAGCGGGTGGAGATTCCGTTCGACAACGGCGGCAATCTGGCCATCGTGCTGCCGGCCGAAGGGCATTTCGACGAGTTGGCCGGCGATGCCGAGAAGCTCAGTTGGGCGTTCGGTACATGCTCGACGGCTTCCCTTGGCGAGGGCGCAAGAGATTGCATTACAGACAGCATGTCCGGCTGGGGCGTCTCCGTCAACTCGGTCATGGTGAACGTCACGCTACCGCGATTCACCATCGACAGCATGTTCGACTCGGAAGCCACCATCAAGGCATTCGAAAAACTGGGGGTGACCGATGCGTTCAGTGCAGGCGACGCCGACTTCACCAAGATGATCGACACCGGTTCGCACGGCGAGAATCTGTATATCGGCTCGATTCTGCAAGGCACGCGCATCGAGGTGAACGAAGCCGGAGCCAAGGCCATGTCCTTCACCAAGGTCGGCGTGGACTCCGTTAGCGCGCCGGTGGACAACGTCGAGTTCACGGTGGATCGCCCATTTCTGTATTCGTACGTCACCCCGGACGGCATACCATTATTCATCGGTGCGGTGCACAACCTCGGCGGAGTCGGTGGAGAAAACTGATACTTTCCTGACAGTCCGTCAATTAGGGTGTATCGTTTGACGCATGGTTACGATGAAGGAAATCGCGAACAAGACGGGGGTTTCCGTCTCCACGGTGTCGCTGGTGCTCAACGGACGCGACGAGGGGCGCGTAAAGTCCAAATTGCGGACAATGTGCGCGCCATCGCCACCAAGCTCGGCTACCGGTCGAATCCGCTGGCCAGTTCGCTGCGTACAGGCAAGACGCACATCCTCGGTTTCATCAGTGAGGAGGTGGCCACCACCCCGTACGCCGGCGGTATGATTCTGGGCGCGCAGACCGCCGCAAGCCAGTTCGGCTATATGCTCATCACCGTGAGCACCGACGGCGAGAACAGCGAGAGCGAGGAAATCGCCGCACTCAAGCGATACGGCACCGACGGTTTTCTGTACGCCAAGATGTCGAACCGCATCACCCATGTGCCTTCTTCGCTGGCCAAGACACCACTGGTGTTGGTGGATGCCACCGACTCGCTTGGCAAAATCCCGAGCGTGGAACCGGACGAGTTCCAAATCGGCTACGACGCCACCACCAGATTGGTTAAGGCCGGATGCGCACGTATCGCCTATGTGGTTGCTTGGAGCCGATGATTGCGCAGGACGATCGTTTGAAAGGCTATCAGGCGGCGCTCAGGGACGCCGGCCTCGACTATGACGATCATCTGGCCGTCAATGTGCTCAACAACGGGCCGGCACTGACCGCAGTCAGCGATTTGTTCGACGCCGAGCATCCGGACGGATTCTTCTGCTTCAACGATGCCCGCGCCTGGTATGTGTACGAATGCGCCGCACGCCGAGGACTCACGGTCGGCAAGGACATCTCCGTGGTCGGCGTGGATAACCATCGCGTGTTCGCCGAAACGCTGGAACCGATGCTCACCACTGTGGAACTGCCGCATTTCGAGATGGGCTACTGGGCCGTGGCCAAGCTGGTGTCGATTATCGAAGGACGCTCGATGGACGACGCCTCATGGCCAGCGACCACCGCTCCCCTGCCGCCGATCGACGCGCCGATTCCGGCGAAGATCCACTGCACGCTGATCGAAAAGGCCTCGGCGAAGTAACCGAGTCCCACGCGATTTCTCAAGGCCTCCGCTCAGCGCGGAGCCTTTTTGCGTGTCAAACAGGTACGACACGCCGATGACGTCAATCGATTGACGTAAATCGATTGACGTCGCATAATAATTGCTACACAACAACTTCTACAAAGGCACGGCCGCCCGAGCAGAAGCGCTACATAACCAATAACCAACCAAGTAGTAATCAAAGGATGATTATGGCAAGTGCAACCAAATCTGCATGGAAGAATCCTTCCTATCTGCAGAGCTCTTTCGGCATCTTCATGTTCTTCTGCTCCTGGGGCATCTGGTGGTCCTTCTTCCGTATCTGGCTTGAATCCTTGGGCCTGAGCGGCACCGAAGTCGGCACCATCTACTCCATCAACTCCGCAATGACCATGATTATCATGTTCTGCTACGGCATCATCCAGGATCAGCTCGGCATCAAGCGCAAGCTCATCATCGTGGTCTCCGTGATCTCCGCATGCGTGGGCCCCTTTGTCCAGTTCGTCTACGCCCCGATGATCAACGCCGGAGGCACCACCCGCTGGGCTGGTGCACTGATTGGCTCCATCGTCTGTCCGCCGGCTTCATGGCAGCCTGCTCCCTGTTCGAGGCTGTCACCGAACGCTACTCCCGTAAGTTCAACTTCGAATACGGCCAGTCCCGTGCCTGGGGTTCCTTCGGCTACGCCATCGTGGCCCTGTGCGCCGGCTTCCTGTTCAACATCAGCCCGATGATCAACTTCTGGATCGGCACCGCCTGCGGCGTCGGCATGCTGCTCATCTACCTGTTCTGGGTTCCGGCCGAGCAGAAGGAAGAGCTCAAGAAGGCAGCCGATCCGAACGCCGAGAAGACCAACCCCTCCTTCAAGGAGATGGTCGGCGTGCTCAAGATGCCGACCCTGTGGGTGCTCATCGTCTTCATGCTCCTGACCAACACCTTCTACACCGTGTTCGACCAGCAGTGGTTCCCGGTCTACTACGCCGGTCTGTTCCCCACTGAGGCCATCGGCAACGCCACCTACGGCACCCTCAACGGCTTCCAGGTCTTCCTCGAGTCCGCGATGATGGGCGTTGTACCGATCATCATGAAGAAGATCGGCGTGCGCAACTCCCTGCTGCTCGGCGCCACCGTGATGTTCCTGCGCATCGGCCTGTGCGGCGTGTTCCACGACCCGGTCACCGTCTCCATCGTCAAGCTGTTCCACTCCATCGAAGTGCCGCTGTTCTGTCTGCCGGCGTTCCGCTACTTCACCCTGCACTTCGACACCAAGCTCTCCGCCACGCTGTACATGGTCGGCTTCCAGATCGCCTCCCAGGTGGGCCAGATCATCTTCTCCACCCCACTGGGCGCCTTCCACGACTACATGGCCGGCATCCTGCCGAACAACGACATGGGCTCCCGCGTGACCTTCTGGGTCATCTCCGGCATCGTGCTGTGCGCGCTGATCTACGGCTTCTTCGTCATCAAGCACGATGATCAGGAAGTCGGCGGCGACCCGTTCTACACCGACAAGCAGCTGCGCCAGATGGAAGCTGCCAAGGCCTGAAAGGACACACCATGACTGACTTCACTCCCGAAACCCCTGTTCTCACCCCCATCCGCGACCACGCTGCTGAACTGGCAAAAGCCGAAGCCGGCGTGGCTGAGATGGCCGCCAAGCGCAACAACCGCTGGTACCCGAAGTATCACATCGCCTCCAACGGTGGCTGGATCAACGACCCGAACGGCCTGTGCTTCTACAAGGGCCGCTGGCACGTGTTCTACCAGCTGCACCCCTACGGCACCCAGTGGGGTCCGATGCACTGGGGCCACGTCTCCTCCACCGACATGCTCAACTGGAAGCGCGAGCCCATCATGTTCGCACCGTCCCTAGAGCAGGAGAAGGACGGCGTGTTCTCCGGTTCCGCCGTCATCGACGACAACGGCGACCTTCGCTTCTACTACACCGGCCACCGTTGGGCCAACGGCCACGACAACACCGGCGGCGACTGGCAGGTGCAGATGACCGCGCTGCCGGACAATGACGAGCTCACCTCCGCCACCAAGCAGGGCATGATCATCGACTGCCCGACCGACAAGGTCGACCATCACTACCGCGACCCGAAGGTCTGGAAGACCGGCGACACCTGGTACATGACCTTCGGTGTCTCCTCTGCGGACAAGCGCGGCCAGATGTGGCTGTTCTCCTCCAAAGGACATGGTCCGCTGGGAATACGAGCGCGTGCTCTTCCAGCACCCGGATCCGGATGTGTTCATGCTCGAATGCCCCGACTTCTTCCCCATCAAAGACAAGGACGGCAACGAGAAGTGGGTCATTGGCTTCTCCGCCATGGGGTCCAAGCCCAGCGGCTTCATGAACCGCAACGTCAACAACGCCGGCTACATGATCGGCACGTGGGAGCCGGGCGGCGAATTCAAGCCGGAAACCGAGTTCCGCCTGTGGGATTGCGGCCACAACTACTATGCCCCGCAGTCCTTCAATGTGGACGGCCGTCAGATCGTCTATGGCTGGATGAGCCCGTTCGTGCAGCCGATTCCCATGGAGGATGACGGCTGGTGTGGCCAGCTCACCCTGCCGCGCGAGATCACCCTTGGCGATGACGGCGACGTGGTCACCGCGCCGGTCGCCGAAATGGAAGGCCTGCGCGAGGATACCCTCGACCATGGTTCGATCACACTCGACATGGATGGCGAGCAGGTCATCGCCGACGACGCCGAGGCCGTGGAAATCGAAATGACCATCGACTTGGCTGCCTCCACTGCCGAGCGTGCGGGTCTGAAGATTCACGCCACTGAGGACGGTGCCTACACCTACGTGGCTTATGACGACCAGATCGGCCGCGTGGTGGTGGATCGTCAGGCCATGACCAACGGCGATCGCGGCTACCGCGCCGCCCCACTGACCGACGCCGAACTGGCCTCCGGCAAGCTGGACCTGCGCGTGTTCGTGGATCGCGGCTCCGTGGAGGTCTACGTCAACGGTGGCCACCAAGTGCTGAGCTCCTACTCCTACGCCTCCGAAGGCCCGCGCGCCATCAAGCTCGTCGCCGAGTCCGGTAGTCTCAAGGTGGATTCCCTGAAGCTCCACCACATGAAGTCCATCGGACTGGAGTAGCTCTCTCACCTCCCTCTGACGAGGGAGGTTTTTGTGCGCCCTGTCGTTCGCCTTCGCCTATACTGATGGACGGCATATAACACAATCCATCACACGACCGGCAGGCGCGCAGGCTCCTCACCTTACTGTTCCACGCCCCGGCCGCAAGCGCCACCAGCAAACCGGACTGGCGCGGAAAGCAAGGTGACATCCCATGTCCATCGCCAAGCGCCTCAAGCGCCGCATGCCCACCGTCATCGCCGTCATCGTATTGCTGGCAGTCTGGGAAACGTGGGTGGATCTAGGACATGTCTCCCCCACGATGATCTCCGCACCAAGCGAGATTTTCGCCGCCACCATCGAAACATGGAACACGCTCGGCCCGGCCGCGGCAATCACCGGCTATGAGGGCGTGGCTGGCTTCCTGTTTGCCGTGTTCTTCGGCATTATGATCGGCATTGCACTGTACTGCTCGCACACGTTCAACGCGGCGTTCTATCCGCTGCTTGCCGCCGCACAAACCATGCCGCTGATTTCCATCGCCCCGTTGTTCCTGATTTGGTTCGGTTTTGAGATTTCCGGCAAAATCGTAATCGTGGCGGTATTCGGCCTCTTCCCCATCGCCGTGCAGACTGTGCGCGGACTAGAAGCAGTGCCCCAGTTCTATTCCGACGTCGCATTGACCTGCGGCGCGACCCCGGTCTGGACGCTCTGGCACGTGAAGCTGCGCGTTGCCGCACGTCAGATCTATGGCGGTATCCGAGTATCTGCCGCATACATCTTCGCCACGGCATCCACCGCTGAATACCTTGGCGCACGCAAGGGCCTCGGCATCTGGCTGCAGGCTGCCTACAGTTCATTCCGCACGCCGCTGATCTTCTCCGCCACCATCGTCATTATCCTGATGACATGCGTACTGATGCTGGCGGTAAACGCCAGCGAGCGCATCCTGCTCGGCCCGGCCGGCGACGACGAAGACCCCGACGCGGACCAGTAGTTCTTTTTTTTACCGTCAAAGGCACAAGCCGGCAGCCAGGACCGACTGAACGAGGCGGCTTCTCATGAGGTCTCCAACCCTGTCTCTATAATGGAACAGCTTTACCAGCGTGTGGCAAACCGGCTTTCCCGAGCTTTCATAGGGAATGTCGGGGGCGCTGGTCGAACGGAAATCAAGGCCCTCCATATCGTTTTCTGCCGACTTCCGTTCGAAGCAATCCCAGAGAACGATAGAGAGACAACGAATTAGGGAACCATCATTATGAAGAAAAGCCTTGTATCCAAGGCCGCTGCCCTCGTGGGCGCCCTTGCTATGACTTTCGGTTTCGCCGCATGTGGCCAGACCAACACCGCCGACTCCTCCAACTCCAACACCTCCGACCTCAAGAAGGTCACTTTCATGCTTTCCTGGGCACCCGATACCAACCACATCGGCGTGTACGTGGCCAAGAACAAGGGCTACTTCAAGGATGCCGGCCTTGACGTGGATATCGTGGCCGTGGCCCAGGCCGGTGCCGAACAGGCCGTGAACAACGGTGTGGCCGACTTCGCCCTGTCCAACCTGACCAACGTGGGCATCTACACGCTGAAGGGCGCTCACATCAAGCAGGTGCTGCAGGTGCAGCAGAAGCCGAGCGCCATTTGGTGCGCACTGGCGTCCAACACCGCCATCAAGTCCCCTAAGGATTTGGATGGCAAGACCTTCGCCACCTTCGGCTCCAACGAGTCCGATGCCGTGGTGCGCCGCATGATCCAAACCGATGGCGGCAAGGGCGAATTCGACAAGGTGACCGTCGGCACCTCCACCTTCCAGACCATGGAATCCGGCAAGGCCGATTTCGGCGGCTTCTACGCCACGTGGGAAGGCGTGCAAGCCGACATGTACGGCCCGAAGCTCAACTGCTTCACCGAGCCTGACTATGGCGTGCCCGGCAACGCCGACACCATCGGCATCATCACCAACGACAAGACCATCAAGAACAATCCCGACCTGGTCAAGAAGTTCACTCAGGCCACTCAAAAGGGTTACGAGTACGCGTACGCCAACCCGGATGACGCCGCGCAGATTCTCGTGGACGAAGCCCCTGACGCCAACCTCAAGCCCGAATTCGTCAAGAAGAGCATGCAGGTTATCGTCGACGGCCAGTACTGGGGCGATCCGGCCAAGATCAAGGACGGCTCTTTCGTGCTCGGCACCAACGACTTCAAGGGCGCTCAAGAATACTTCGACTTCCTGGCTGAAGAAGACGCATACACCGACAGTCATGACAAGATAATTCATGAGGCCCCGCAGGCCAAGGACCTTGCCACCGACGAATTCATCGGCAAGTAATTTCCGATATTCCGAGTTTGAATCTACGCCAAAAATGCGTCCTTCCCATGAGGAAAGGACGCATTTTTGCGTATCGGCCGATAAGGTTATTCATAGCGGATCACGCTAACAAGGAGACGATTCTATGGTCCAATGTCCTGACCGTATTATTGCCAGCATGGATACGGGTGTTGATGATGCGTTGGCGTTGGCGTATTTGTTGGGGTCGGCGGATGAGTGCGAGTTGGGTGGCGTGATTGCCAGTTATGGCAATGTGGATGCGAACACGGCTTATACCAATACTTGCGCGGTGCTTGATTTGTTTGGTCGGGCGGATATTCCAGTGTTTTTAGGGTCTGAGCATCCTTCTTGGGCTGATGCGTTTATTCCTGATGCAGGGTGTGCCCAGTTCCATGGGGATGATGGACTGGGGAATACTCGGCTGGCAGGGTCCGGGGCTCTGGCTGATGGAGCTGGTGTGCCTGGTGATGATATGTCTGGGGATGACATGTCTGTGGATGTGCCCGATGAGGTTGTTTCTGTTGGCGGGTATTTGGCGGGGGATGTTCATGCTCATCCGGCGTTGGGTGCTTGTTCTCGTGTGAACCGCTCTCGGTCGGTGGGCCACCCCCCAGTCGGCTATGCCGACAGCTCTCGCCAGCGGGGGCAAAAGGAGGTGCTCCGTTGATGCTGCGGATGGGATTGAGTATCTGATTGAGCAGGTTCGCGAGTTTGGCCGAGACGTTACCGTGCTGGCTACCGGGCCGTTGACGGATGTGGATGCGGCTATTACTCGAGCACCGGATATTGCATCGAAACTCAGGCTGGTGATGATGGGCGGTACGCTTACCCAACCCGGTAATTGTTGGGATGCGGTAGCTGAGACGAATATCATCCAAGACCCTGAGGCCGCGAATCGTGTATTTCATTCCGGCGCAGACATCACAATGGTGGGACTTGATGTGACTCACCAGTGTTTGCTACCGCAATCGGCAGCCGACCAGTGGCGTGCGACGGGGACCAAGCGCGGGCGGTTTTTGGCTGATCTCGCGGACTTTTCCATCAAGGCAAATTTGGAAGCCGACCCCGCACTGTTCTCTGGCGGCATGCCGTTTCATGATCCGTTGGCGGCGGCGGTTGCACTTGATTCTTCACTGGTCGATTGTTTTGATCTTGCGTTGCGCGCGGAGACCAATACCGGTGATTTCAATGGAGTACGAGGCCGGACCACCGGAGACCCGGTTGGGCTGGTGAATCATTCCATGCCGCATGTGCATGTGGCACTTGGTGTGAATTCGGGACGTTTTTTGGATGAGTTTGTAGAGAGGATAGCTGAGGTGTGCCGGTAACTCCCCTCAGTCCGCTACACGGACAGCTCGACCGCAATTACGGACAAGCTGCCGCTCGCATTCTTCTGGCTCGACTCTCGTCTCGCCTTCGCCTACAAGCAGCCCACCGGGCTGTTTGCTTTACGGTTCAGCCCGTCAGAGGGGCCTAACAAGGACTATTTCACACCGCCGAATCGGCGATCGCGGTGGATGTAATGGTCGATGGAGCGCCATAGCACGTCACGGCCGCAGTCCGGGAAGAGTTCGGGCACGAAGTCGAGCTCGGCGTAGGCGGCCTCCCACGGCAGGAAGTTGGAGGTGCGCTGTTCGCCGGAAGTACGGATCACCAAGTCGCAATCGGGAATGTCCGGATTGTACAGATGGTCGGCAATCATCTTTTCAGTCACACGGTCGCCGGAAATCTTGCCATCGCGCACTTCGCGAGCGATGGCGGCGCAGGCGTCGGCGATTTCAGCACGGCCACCATAGTTGATGCAGAACACCACATCGATGACCTTGTTGTTCTTGGTGCGCTCCTCGGCGGCTTCAAGCTCGTCGATCACCGACTTCCACAGCTTGGGGCGACGGCCGGACCAGCGCACGCGCACACCCCACTCGTCCATCTGTTCCACACGACGGTGGATGATTTCACGCGAGAAACCCATGAGGAAGCGCACTTCCTGTGGCGAGCGCTTCCAGTTTTCAGTGGAGAACGTGTACAGGCTCAAATACCGTACACCGGCTTCGATGGCACCGGCGATAGTGTCGAACACCACCGGTTCGGCGGCCTGATGACCATTGGTGCGGACCATGCCGCGCTGCTTGGCCCAACGACCATTGCCGTCCATAATCACACCGATATGGCGGGGTACCTTGTTCTTGGGGAAGTCGGGAATACGAGCGGGGTCGCTGAACGGAGCTGCGGGAATGTCCAACGACGTGTAATCAACGTTCTCAAAAGCCATACTCATGAATCTATCAAGCGCAGCGAACGAATCGGGCGTTCGAGGTAATACTCCCCCCAATCTTCAACCAACTCCTGCACAACCCGCTCCACAGGCGCGGCATCAAGCACCGACCAATCGCCACGAATCAGTGCATCGAACTGGTTTAACACGAACGGCGCGATACGGCGCGCATCGGTAGTGTGGTCGGCTTCGCACATCACGCCGCCGGACGCGATGGACAGGTACGCCGGCTCCGCCTTGCCGCATACCACGCAAGCACCCAATCGTGGCGTCCAACCAGCCAAGGCCAAGGCGCGCATCACATAGGAGTCGCCTATGGCTTGCGGGGCGTGGGATTGTTTGGCGAGCGCGTTCAACGCGCCGATGAGCAGCCGATATTGGTTCGGCAGCTGCTCATGTTCGGTGCTGGCGAGTTTATCGATAGTCTCAACGATGACGTTGGCGGCCTCATACGCCGCATAATCCGCCGCGATCGGAGCACCATAAGCGGCGACCGCTTCAGCTTGGGAGACCACGTCAAGCGAGCGGCCTTCAGCGATAAGCACATCGACTCGCATGAACGGCTCGAGCCTGGCACCAAAGCGTGATTTGGTGCGACGTACGCCTTTGGCGACCGCCCGAATCTTGCCATGCCCACGCGTCAGGATGGTGATGATACGATCAGCCTCGCCCAGTTTGGAGGTACGCAACACCACACCTTCGTCTCGGTACAGCGACATCTCATCTCCTTTCCCCGCGACGCCCGGCAGACCCTACTCAATGAAGTAGTCAGTAAATAAACAGGCCCCAGAAGGCGAACACCAACAGTATGTACAGCATGGTGAAGGCCACCAGCCAGAACAGGACTCGGCCCAGACGGGTGGAGGCCAGTACCGGGTCGGCATCGGTGACGATGTCTCGAACGGATTCGCGACGAGGGGGTATCTGAATCAGGCCGCAGACGGAAGCGACTTCTATCAGGTGCATAAAGACGCGGGACCAAGCCCATAGCACCAGCACGGACACCACTTGGATGACCGGCCAGCTCCAATACATGACACCCGGCGTCTCGGTAGGCGCGCCACCCCATGCAAGTCTGACCACGCCCATGATCACCTGCCCGAGTCCGGCGAAGAAGATGAGCAATGTGGCAAGAGTGGTGAGGGTCAAAGTCAGCAGCGCATTGCCGAAACCATGTGCGAAATCGAGTACCACAGGCCGTCCCGGTATCAGCATGCCCGCACGTTTGGCCTCGCGCTTCTCTCGCCGCCATCGGGCATCCGCCGCGATTTTGCGACCCAGCGCCACCAGTGCCAGCACGATGGATGCGAGCAACAGCAGTACCACCGTGACGTGCAGAATCACACCATATATGGTGCCGACGCGTCTTGCCTTCAAAGCGCCCGGCAGACCGATTGATTGGTACAGATTGGTGCCGGCCACCTTTTCGCTGGTCTGCGTGAGTCCGGCGGAAGTGCCGACGGCCCAGTCGATGAGATCGTCCACATAGGCGTCCGCAAACGGGGTGCCCGCTTCGGACTCATCTCCCAAACGCAGCACATGGTTGGCGACCGGGTAGCTGCGCACGGTCACATTCCAGTTATCGGCTTTGTGGGCGTTGTAGAGAATCGCACGCACGCCGTCGACCTGCGCTGTCATCACGTCTTTCGAACCGTAAGCCACATAGGTGGGTACGGCGTAGGCGGCGGGTTTGAGTGTGGCGAGGTCGAAATTGTTCAATCCGAACAGGCCGGTGTCCGCGCTGAACACACGTTGGACGATGGATTGATAGCCTTCGTTCGCGCCAACAAGGGTGAAGTCTTGGGTGACGAAAAATCCCAGCGATTGGCGTGGGCTGAACACCATCGGGCTCAGGAGAATCTGGAAGGCGACGTCCGGATCGTCCCCGAGCAGATACGAGGAGATCCATGTCGATTCGGAGGTGGCATAGATGCCGACCTTGGCCGCGTCCACATCGCTTTGGTCTCGCAGGTATTCGATGACCTGATCATAAGCCTTGGCTGAAGCCGGATAATCGCGGTTGATGTCGGTGGTGTTCCAGACGGGTTTGTCGAGCACTGCGGTCACAAAGCCGGCCGAAGCCATATCGGAGGCCACGTCGCCAAAGGAGTTGTCACAGGTGCCGTATCCGGCACCGTGCATGAACACCACGCCGGGGCGCTTGCCTGATGCATTCTGAGGTTCCCGAATCAATACCTTGATGGCTTGGACGCCGTCCGCATTGGCCTTGCCCCGATCAACGGACTCCTTGGTCAGATTGCCGTCGCTGGTCATGTTCAGCGTGATGTATCGCTCGGTGACCTCATACGTGCCTTTTGCCGGCAGCGTTTCTCCGGACGGGTTATCGAAGGTGACTTCGGTATCGTCGGTGAGCGTGGCCATCGACTGGCCGGTGGGTTCGATGTTCCAAGGCACCGTGGTCAGATTGGAAATGGAGGCCAGCACGCCGATCAGGATAATGAAGATGGGCAGGCTGACCATCAGCCGGTGGGTGCTGGTCCACGGCTTGGATCGAACAGTCAGGCGATGCTCTTCTTCTTGCGGCACGTGCGCTATTGTAATCTGACCGCGATATTTATGCCGAGGGACTATTCGGCCGAATCAGTGACCGGGGTGCTGGATTGGGACCACGACCGGGCCGGTGGAATTGACGGGGACTTGGCCGTCGACCTCCATTTGGGCGGCGATATCGTTCGCTATGGTGAGCAGCGTGTCGACGATCTGGTCTTCGGGCACGGTCTTGATGACCTTGCCCTTGATGAAGATCTGGCCCTTGCCATTGCCGGAGGCCACGCCGAGGTCGGCTTCGCGTGCTTCGCCCGGACCGTTGACGATGCAGCCCATGACGGCTACACGGATCGGCGCGGTCACGTCCTTCAGGCCTTCGGTGACGGCGGAGGCGAGCTGGATCACATCCACTTGGGCGCGGCCGCAGCTCGGGCAGGAGATGATGTCGAACTTGCGGGGGCGCAATCCCATGTATTCCAAGAGTTTGCAACCCACCTTGACCTCTTCGACCGGCGGCGCGGGAGAGGGACACGCGAATCGTGTCGCCAATGCCCTCGGCCAGGAGCGCACCGAACGCAAGACAAGATTTAATGGTGCCTTGCCAGGCAGGCCGGCCTCGGTGACGCCGAGGTGCAGCGGCCAATCGCCCTTGGATGCGAGCAGTCGGTACGTTTCGACCATGGTGATGACGTCATGGTGTTTGACGGAGATCTTGAAATCGTGGAAGCCGACGTCCTCGAACATGTGCGCTTCCTTCAAGGCGGAGGCCACCAGCGCTTCCGGAGTCGGGCCACCGTATTTGGCGTAGAGTTCCTTGTCCAGCGAGCCGGCGTTCACACCGATACGCAGCGAGATGCCCGCGTCGGTGGCGGCCTTGCAGATGTCCGGGCCGACTTCGTCGAACTTACGGATGTTGCCGGGGTTCACACGCACGGCCGCGCAGCCGGCGTCGATGGCCTGGAACACGTATTTGGACTGGAAGTGGATATCGGCGATGACCGGAATCGGCGATTTGCGGCAGATTTCCGGCAGTGCGTCGGCATCGTCCTGACTCGGCACGGCCACGCGCACGATGTCGCAGCCGGCGGCGGTCAGTTCGGCGATCTGCTGCAACGTGGCAGGTACGTTGGCCGTGAGCGTGTTGGTCATCGACTGCACGGAGACGGGCGCTCCCCCCGCCCACCGGCACCGGACCCACCATGATGCGGCGGGACTTGCGGCGCGGGTGCAAGGGCGATTCGCTGGTCAGGTCGACCGGATCACCGGTTTGCGGAACGGCTTTTCGATGGGATTTTCCGTATTCAAGGTATTCATCATTGCTTGTTTATCAGGTCGTCGGCGCGTCGGCGGGCTTCAAGCTCAAGCTGGTTCATTTCCTCCACGTCCGTGAACAGCGGGTTACCACGAAGCTCGGCGTCCATCTGGTCCAGCACGGCTTTGACCGTGTCCACGATGCCGAGGTATGGCAGACGATGCTCGAGGAAGGCATGCACGGCCTGTTCATTGGCAGCATTGAGCACCGCCGTATGCTTCTCGGAGGCGGCCAGGCAGTGGCGGGCCAGTTGCACGGCAGGGAACGCCTCATTGTCCAACGGTTCAAAGGTCCAGGTTGCGGCTTGCGTCCAGTCGCACGCGGCGGCCACATTGGTCATGCGGTCCGGCGCGGACAGGCCCAGCGCGATAGGCAGACGCATGTCTGGCGGCGAAGCTTGGCAAATCGTGGCGCCGTCCACAAATTCGACCATGGAATGGACGATGGACTGCGGGTGCACGGTCACGTCGATGCGTTCAGGCGGCACGTTGAACAAGCGGGACGCCTCGATGACTTCGAGGCCCTTGTTCATCAGCGTGGAGGAGTTGATGGTGACAACCGGCCCCATGTTCCACGTCGGATGATGCAGCGCCTGCTCGGGAGTGATGTTCTCCATGTCAGCACGTTTCCAGCCGCGGAACGGTCCGCCGGAGGCGGTGACCACAAGCTTGGCGACTTCGGCGTGGGTTCCGGAGCGCAGGGATTGCCAGATGGCGGAATGCTCGGAATCGACCGGGTTGATTTGGTTCTCGCGCACTTGCGCGCTGAACAGCAGATGCCCGCCCGCGACTACGGACTCCTTGTTGGCCAATGCCAGCTGGGAACCGGCCTTGAGCGCCGCGATCGACGGTTCGAGGCCGATGGAGCCGGTGATGCCGTTCAATACGACATTCGCACCGGAGCCGGCCATGGCGATGACCGAATCCGGACCGCCGGTCACGCGGACACCTTGTGCGCCGGCCTGTGCGAGAGCTGCTTGCAGCGCTGGAACCTTGGTCTCATCAAACACCGCGACTTCGGACACATGGAACTGTGCGGCCTGTTGCGCCAGCAGCTCGATATGTGCTCCGCCCGCCGCCAGACCGGTGACGGTAAATCGTTCAGGATGACGCGAGATGACGTCAAGTCCTTGGGTGCCGATGGATCCGGTGGATCCGAGAACGATGACAGTGGAGTTGGAGGCTATGCTCACTGTTCCTTCTTCGTATCGTCATTGTTCAGTGTGGGGAACGACAGGTCGGGGATATCCGAATCGAAGTTACCGCCAAGCGGGAACAGCAGCGGGAACGAATCGTTGGAATCGTGCTTATCCTGTGACGGCTGAGCTGCTTCCGTGTCGTGGGAGGCGGCAACGTATTCAGATGATTCCACAGCCGGACGGGAGGTCGTGCTGTCTGCAGGCTGACTATCGGATACGCGAACCGGAATGGAGTTCGTGTTACGATCCGGCTTGCTGGTGGGAGCAAAGGAGACCGGCATGGCAGCGGACGCAGCCTCGTCAGCAGTGCTATTCACAGGTTGCGCTGCCGGGGCGGAGGGTGCCGGGGATGAAACCGAACCCGGTACCTCATTCAATTTCAGCGCATTCGGTGTATCAAGGCTGGGCATCTTGGGAGCGAAGGACGGCGTATCCACCGCCGGAAGTTCCTGAGAAACCGCAGCCATGTGGGCGAGAGCGGCCAGAGAGGAACCGTCCTGCACCATATCCACGGGCTGTTCCGCGAACACCGACGGGGTCGATGACGGAGCTGCGGGTTCGTGAGCTGCCTGTGCCGGAGCAAACGAGGGGACGCTGCCAGCGGTCACACCGGAAACCGGCGCGGACGGGGCACTGACGGGAGGCTCAGCCGCAGCAACTGCGGTAGGAGCCACGGAAGGCGTCTCGGAGACGGGCTTCGCCGCAGACTCGTTGGACTCATGCACCGGGTATGCTGCGGGAGCAAAGGAAACCGGCTGTTCCGCATTGGTGTTATTGGTGCTTGTGGAAGCATCGAACGATGCAGGAGCCGGCGCATAGGCGATCGGTGCCGCCGCGGCCGGCGCCGCGGGAGCAACCGGAGCCGGAGCAGTGAACAAGCTCTGCTCGGCCTGATGCAGGGCATCGAATGATTCGTCATGAGCAACGGCAGACGGCGCAAAACGTTCGTCAGTTGCCGGGCGCTGCGTTCCGGAAGCGAACAACGGTGAGACGCCGTTCGCTTGAACGGTCACGTTCGTGGCGGTCTGGGCAGGAGCCGCGGGCTCGCCGGACACGAAATCGGCCACACGTGCATAGGATTCCAAGCGACTCAGCAACCGCACGCAGGCGTTCAGGAAGTAATCGACCTGTCGCTCGTCATAGCCTTTCTTGCCCTTTCGCTGGGTGAAGATCACATTGTTGACCGTATTCGCATTGAGATCGGCCAAAGACCGTACATCGTCTTCGGTCACGCCGTCAACGCCCAATGCGGCCGCCGCCTTGTCCACAATCTGGTCGACCAGACGATCCACCTGCTTCTTATCGTACGAAGGCTGCTTGGGCGCTCCGGACTTGAAGCGTTCGCGCTCGTTACGCTCCGCATGGTTCTGGACTTCGTGATACAGCTTCTCGGTCTTCGCCTTCCACGTCACACGCCCATGCTGTGCGATCTCCCATGTGGTCTGCTTATCGACCACGGCACGTTCCAGACGTCCAAGCGCGGCGTCAACCTGTGCGATCACATAGCCGTTCTTGCGCAAATCAAAGGACACGTTCTGAATGTCATGCTGGGTGAGATTCATGCCCTCGCTGTCATACAGAGCATGGGCGCGCTCCAGGAAAGCGTCCACCTGAGCGGGGTCATACCCCCACTTGCGCTTGCCCGCACGTGCGATGCCCGACTTGCCGTCCCCTTCACGAAGTTCCTGCGCCATCGGCTATTCGACCTCCTGCTGGATATAAACACTCTGCCACAACTTTACGTGACTATTGAGACGCATCTGACCAAGAAGACCGAAATTCACGATTTTGTAGCAGTACTGCCGGTTTCCTTCTGCACGCATCTCACTGAGATTTCAGAACCCTTGCCGAAGACTGTCAGGGAATATCGTCACAGCCTATATCCGTGGAATGAGGGGATTGCATGAAGTGATGAAAAATGAAAGTGGGCAATGAGGGACTCGAACCCCCGACATCCACCGTGTAAAGGTGGCGCTCTAACCAACTGAGCTAATTGCCCGCAAATGACAACAATAGCGTATGGCCGGCACTGCGCGACACGTGGTGTCGCATACGCGTGCCGTAGCGCTCAATCGCAATGACATTCAGTCACGCCCAGCAGCACTACGCAGCACGCGACGCCGGTCAACACGTTTAAAGTCAAGCGTATTGATTGACGCTTATCAGCGGCCCTTGCCGAATGCGCGCAGGCGGATGCCGTTCCAGTCCGAGCTGACGGTCAGCGGGGTGGCGGCGTTCATACCGGCGGTCTGCGCGGCGGACTGCACGGTGGAGGAGCTGGCGGCACCCGGGCGGCCGGGCTTGGGAGTCAGTATCCACAGCGGGCCGTCATTGCCCAGTACCGCGTAGGCGTCAACGATCGTATCGGACAATTCGTCCTCATCATCGCCGTCGCGCCACCATACGATGACGCCGTCCACAGCGGAGTCGTAGTCCTCGTCCACGAGATTCTCGCCCGTGAGCTCTTCAATCTGGGCACGAATGGAATCGTCCACGTCGTCGTCCCAGAGCCACTCCCTGGACGATATCGCCGGGCTCGAAACCAAATTCTTCAGCGTTCTGTGATGCCGTTTGATTCACAGGGGACACATTAGCAAGTCTTCGCGAACAAATGCGTTAACGCGGCCGAAAATCGCCGCATTGTGGGCAGACCCATGCGAGTCGTCTCACCAGAAACAACGACTGGCCGCGCGTGTCATGCCTCGCAATGAGGCAAATCGTCGGCTTGCCCCTTGCCGATGGCAACCAACGCCTGATACGCCTCGTCCAGCGTGGCGACCTTGACGTCGCGCAGACCATCCGGCACGCGGCCGGCCACATCCAAACAATTCGACGCGGGGGCCAGAACCATGTGGCGCCATCGCGCTTGGCGCCAAGCATCTTCAGCTCTATGCCGCCGATTCTGCCGACTTTGCCGTCCTTGTCTATGGTGCCGGTGCCGGCGATGGTCTTGCCGCCGCTCTCGTTGGCGGGGGTGAGTTTGTCGATGAGACCGAGCGTGTACATCATGCCTGCGGACGGCCCGCCGATGCTGTCCACGTGCATCGTCACCTTGGCGTGTCGCAATGCACTGGCGTCAATGCCCAGTTCGTCCGCATGGGCTTTGGCATACGCCAGACCGACGGCACTGGCCGAATCCTGGGAACCGGCCATGTCTTGTTCGACTTTCTTCTGATACTGGTCCGCGCTCTGGCCCACCGGTACCGTGGCCTCACGCGGCATGACCTCCACCTGCGGATTGGCCCAACCCCAGACGGCCTGCGCGTTGATGATCGGGTACCCGGGCACGCCGGACGCGTTCACCGTGGTCAGCAGCAGCTTGCCGGAATCCTTATACGTCGTCACGTCGGTACCAGTGATGTCGATAACCGCACCATCCTCAACTTTGCCCAGCACATCCTGGGTGGGTCCGGGCATCTCGATGACGTACGGGCTGGGCAGCAGCAGAATCACCACACCAAGCAACACGGCGAACGCACCGACGAAATGGCGTTTCGGACGAGCAGCCGCATAGGCCCGAGCACGGCTGATTCCACGAGATAGGCGCGAATCATGCTTCACTTCGAACGATGGCATGTGCTCATCTCCCGCTTCCGAACCCGCAGTCGGGCTCTCCTGCTCCTGAACGAGGTCTGGTTCCTGATTCCTGTGGCGTGCAAGCATACCCTACAGTGTAAGCGGAGGGCCGAAATCGGCCGAAAACGAACATAAACCGAAAATATTGCTCGGCCACAAGCGAACAGGCCCGGGCAGACCCTACACTTGGGGTAACACACCGCGGCAAAGAAGGATACGCATGGACGACAACGCGATTCACGAGTGGCTGATCAAATGCTTCGGCCCCATTCAGGGTGAGATGGCCTGGCAGCAGATCAGCCAGTTGCCTGAGGAGATCCGTGAACAGCTGATGAGTCAGGACCCCAGCCGACTGCCCAATCCATCCGAAGTCCAGCAGATGATGGCCGCGTTCAGCGCCGGCGGACTCAACACGATGGGCGATATCAAGCGCACTGTCGAGGAAGGGCCGATCAACGTCAAGCTCGCCAAGTCGATTGCCTTGCAGCAGGCCAACGCCCCCGGTTCTGCATCCAGCGTGTCCGCCGTGGATGGCGAGGCGGCTCGCCGCGCGATGAGTGAGGCGAACCTGTGGCTGGATACCGCCTGCGAGTTCAATCCCGCGCCCGGCGATCCGGATGTGCTGACCCGCGCCGGCTGGGTGGAGGGCACCATCGACCAGTGGGCGAAGTTCGCAGCTCCTGTGGCCGAGTCGATGAACGACGCTTTGGCTTCGGTGATTTCGGAGCGTCTTGGCGGCGCGTTCGGCGATGGCGAGATTGCCGGCATGTTCGCCGGACCGGTGCCGATTCCGATTCCCGACGGTACGAAAGACCCAGCCCAACTGATGAAGCTGCTGGGCAACACGTCCTTTGCCATGCAGTTGGGGCATGCGGCCGGCAATCTGAGCCATGAAGTGCGTGGCAGTTTCGATCAGGGCATCGCGTTGCTGAAGAATCCGGCTGGTGGACTGATTGCCCAGAACGCCACCGAATACGCGAAGATGCTGAACGGTGAGGCTTCTGCGGCTGAGGCCGACACGGCCGGCACTTCAACCGACTCGGTCAATCCGTTCTCCACATCCACCGACGCTTCTGCCAATCCCATCGGCTTCACTTCGGCCGGCAACAGCGATACTCCGGCAACTGACGGTACCGCCCAAGTCTCCGGCTCTGATGCTTCCGCCGACGCCGCCGACGCCGCCGCGTTCGAGGCTGCGCTCTCCGGATTCGAGACCACCGAGAAAATCCCCGAATCTGAAGTGCTTTCCTTCCTGGCCCTGCAGGAAATGGCTCACGCCCGCCTGTATGCCTCGGTACCGTGGCTGATGCCGCGTTTCGAGGCGCTCATCGGCAAGTACGCACGCGGCATCTCCATCGATCTGGATGCGATGGAGGAACAGCTGCGTGACGCCACGTCGATGGATCCGGAGTCGATTTCCGGCGCGGTGAATCTCACCAAGGTCGGCATCCTCGACACTCCCGAACAGCGCGAGGCGCTGGCTTCGCTGGAATCGCTGCTGGCGATGGTCGAGGGCTGGGTGGATTGCGTGGTGTGGCGCGCCGGTATGGCTCATCTGCCTCATATCGAACAGTTGCGTGAGATGATGCGCCGCGAGCGCGCGATGGGCGGCCCCGCCGAGCGTACGTTCGAAAGTCTGCTCGGTTTGCAGCTGCGCCCCAAGCGCATGCGCGAGGCCACCGGGTTATGGGAGATGATCACCGCCGCCGAAGGCCCTGAAGGCCGTGACGCCAAGTGGCCGCATCCCGATCTGCTGCCTTCGCTGCCTGGCGACAAGCCCGCAGATGGCGCGTCTCCGTCATCCGACGCCCCTTCAGGTTCTTCTTCCGATGCCAACGGTTCCGCTTCTCACCCTGCCGCAGATGGCAAGACCGGCGATATCGATTGGGATGCCGAACTGTCCAAGCTTCTCGGCGAAGATGGCGAAGACGGTGAAAACGGCAACTCGGAGGATACGCAGGCATAGTCAACTGGCCTTCAGCCAATTCCCGCTCCTGAACGTTCAGGAGCATTCAGTATGCATTACAGACGCCCGTCACAAAAATCGTGATGGGCGTCTGTGCTGCGCTCCATAACCATCCTTGGTCCGTGCATACGACAAATGCAGCGAATCCTCAGCTCGGGTGATGCTCACATACATAAGCCGGCGTTCCTCTTCCAGCGCATCCCCCCGTTTCCGGCGAACCGTACGGCAAGAGCCCTTCCGAACAGCCGATCAGAAACACGTGCTTGAATTCCAGACCCTTGGATGCGTGGATCGTGGAAATCGTAACCCCGGGATCGTCGTTTGCGGCAAGTCCAGTGGCGTCCAAACCCATCGCCTCCAATAGTGCGCGTTTGGACGCGGCATCGTCGGCGAGCGCGGATGATTGCCATCCCGAATCCTTGCGGACGCGATATTTCAGTCTCGCAACGCGCAAGGCGGCACCGAATACTGGCTGTTGGGCGTTGATGCGGGTGAGGATCGCGCAATCGGACGGCTTGGCCCCGTTGGCAACCAACCGGGCTATGCGTGCCGCCACGCCCTGTGCCTCTTCCATATCGCTCTCATAAGCGGTTCGGGTAACGCGCGGGCCGGATTCACGGGCGGAAACCAGTTTCAGGTAATCCTCACGGTTCGGCGCGGCCGCAAGCACCCGGTTGGCGAGGTTCACGACTTCCGGCGTCGAACGATAGTCGGTGTTGAGATTAACATCGGCGGCGAGCGGCCCGAATTCATCGGCGAAACGCAGCAGATCCCAGCTGGAGGCACCGGCAAACGAGTAGATGGTCTGGGCCGGATCGCCCACGACGCATACGTTGCGGTTCATTGCGCTCTTGCCGTCAGGTCCTCCCCCCGCCCAGCCACAGGGTCAGCAGCCTGTGTTGCAGAGGCGAGACGTCCTGATACTCGTCGACGGTGAGCCAGCCGATGGTGGAACGAATTTGGGCGGCGGCTTCGGGAAAATCATCCATGATATGGCATACGAGCAGCAGAATATCGTCAAAATCGATTTCGCCACGCGAGGTCTTTTCCTGCTCGTAGGCGCTGTAGACGTCGGCGAACCGAGCGGTGTCGAGTCCGGCGGGCGGCTGCCTATGGGCGATGGCACAGGCCCGGGCATAATCTTCCACCGCCACCAACGAGATTTTGGCCCAATTGATTTCGGCGAGCACATCACGAACGGTCAGCGGATCGGCATCGGTACGTGCGGTGGCGCGGATGATCGCGCGGGAGACGACGTCACGCTGATCTTCGATCACATGCGGAAATGGAGCCTCGCATATGTCTGCCCAGACGCTGTTGAGCTGATGCAATGCCGCTGAGTGGAAGGTCGCGGCCGTGACTCCGGCAGTTCCCGCACCCGAACCGGAACGTCCGGTACCTCCCCCTACGCCGAGCTGGCCCAATCGTGCGCGCATTTCCGCCGCCGCTTTTACCGAAAGGTGACGGCAAGCACCCGCTCCGGCTTCCATGCCCCGGTGGCGCAGGCATAGGCGATTCGCCGCGTGACCGTGCGTGTTTTACCGGCACCTGCGCCGGCGATGATGCGCACCGGCCCTTGCAACGTAGTCGCGGCGGTACGCTGCCGCTCATCGAGCCCCTCAAGAATCCCCTGCGCCTGTTCCATGCGTCCATTGTGGCACGATTCGCGCTCACGGCACGACTCATGCCTATGGCTGAATCGGGCTCACGACAAAACATCGCCAGAATCATGCGTTTTGCGTGTCATTCTGCGGTGCGAATCGCCACGGATGTATTAGTGTGGAAGGGTGATGAAACGTAGCGATTATATGTTGGCGGCACTCGCCTCAGCCGTCCTGCCGAATCTGGGGGTGGCCGGCGTACGCGAGAACGTGCAGGCCAGCGCAACCGACGAGGCCAAAGGCATCGATCAGACCGTGATTCAAGATGCCTCAGGCAAGTTGTACGACGTATACGCCACTGACACCAAGGAAGGGCGTACACGTCTGATTCGCCGTGTGAAAGCGGCGCAGACACTGGCAGCCGCGCGCGAGCCTGGTGGCCTCGGCTTCGATATGGACCGTGTGGTCGCGTTCGCCCCGGGAGACGTTTCCCACCCCGGCCAGACGGCCACCGCACAGGCCGTGGGGCAGCAGACCCAGGCGGAGTCCACACCGCTGACCCCGCGCAAGCCCGGCCCCACAGGCGAGACGACCGTGATGATCGCCGTCCACCGTGATGGCCAGGCGCGGCCTCTCGACCTGTTGACATTGGATGACTGCGCGGCCGTCGGCACCGCCATCGGAGCCATTCATCGCCTGCCTTCGACTTTTCTGGCCAATGCCAAATATCCGGTAGTTACCACCGGTCAGATTCGTTCGCAGCTGACCGCCTGGATTCGCCGCTTACGCTCCGCCGGCCATGTTCCCCAAGAAATCACCGACAGCTGGGCGCGCATCATGGACACCGAGGGATTGTGGTCGTTCTCCACCGGCACGGTTCACGGCGGTTTTTCCGACGGCGACTTCCTGTTCTCCGGTTCCACCATCACCACGGTGACCAACTGGCAGGATATGCAGGTCAACGATCCGGCACGAGACCTTGCCTGGATTTTCGGAAAGCTCGACGAATCCCATCGCAACGCCGTGCTTTCCGCATACGGCCGCATGATGGGCTCTCGACTTGACGATCTCATCATGCTCAGGGCCAACCTGTGGCTGCAGATGGAACAGGTGGGCGAATTCATTCAGGCGTTGAACCGTGCGGACAACGATCGCATCATGCAGTTCAAGGCACAGGTCGAACGACTCGCACACCAGTTGGGCGTGATCAAGCACACTCCGGCACCGGCCCCAGCCGCAGGGTCGGCCGCCGCCTCGTCGACGAAGCCCGGTTCGCCTTCCACAATCACCGTCGGCACATTGTTGCAGGACGACCGTCATCAGGCACCCGCCACACAGGTACCCGCACAACCGCAGCAGTCCGACACCGGTACCGCGGCGGCCGAGGTCTCGGACGACACGCCCGATCCCGATCGCACCGGTTCCGCTGACATCGTGGCCGCTGGCGACGTGGATCTTACCCCGGAAGTCGAACCCGATGCTGACCGGACCGCCAATCACCCGCAAGCGAATGTCTCCGGCACCGTAACCGGTACGGGATCGACCAAACCGCAGCCCTCACATGGCGCTTCCCATTCTTCGGTGACGATCACGCTGAAGGAGCTCCTCAGTATGAACGGGCATAGCGGCACGACGTCAACCGACGCTTCCCCTGCGTCTCAATCCGCCGCCCCGACCGACGATGCGGTGAATGACGATACTCCGGACAGTCTCGTTCAGTACGGAGCCTCGAGTGCCCAAACCACGGTGATTCCGCTGTTGGAGCGGGAAGAACGCGCTCTGCGCGATGCCCGTGCCGGGTTGGACGGGTATGACAGCGAGGGCAATCCGCTGGCCGAATCATCCACATCATCCAAATAATGTCGTGTGCGGTGTTCCGCGCCACGCCGAGCGCGTAACACCGCACATGATGACGCAGACACGCGGCACAATAGAGTACAGAACCTCGGCCGGCGACGGCCACTTACCATGATGTTCGTCACAAAGACGGCAGAACAAGGAGCCTTATATGGATATCGAACTGGGCATTCAGAACGTGGCACGACCGGTGAACTTCAGCACCGACGAATCAGCCGACAATGTGAGCCAGGCCATCGCGCAGGCCGTGGCCGACAACGCGACGATCAATCTGACCGATGACAAGGGCCGTCGCATCATCGTGCCCGCCAAGGCACTCGGTTACGCGATCATCGGCTCCGAAACCAAGCACGCCGTCGGCTTCGGCACGCTGTGACCATGAATCGCGCATAAGCGGCCTTGGGCATTATCTCAAGGCCGTTTTTGTATTGCTGAATCACCGATATAGCGGAAGCACGCCGCGATGAACGATCTCTTCGACAGTGGCCTCGTCGGTGAGGTTCTCCCCCAGTTTGTTCGGTTTGCCTTTGCCATGCCAGTCAGACCCACCGGTGACCAGCAGCTGGTGCCGGCGGCAGATGGTGAGCAGCCGTTCTCGTTGCTCCGGTGAATTGCCACGGTGCCATACCTCCAGCCCGTCCAGTCCTTCGCTGATCAATGCCTCGATCTGGTCATCGGACAATAGTCTGCGGTTACGGCTCACATCACCGGCATGGGCGATCAGAATCACACCGCCCGCTCCCTTGACGGCGGCCACCACTTCATGAGAGGTCGGCGAAGGCGTGGGAATATAGTATTTGGATGAGGCGCTGACCGCATCCGCAAACGCTTCCGAACGAGTCCGATATACGCCGGCACTCACCAAAGCATCAGCGATGTGAGGCCGGCCAATGGTGGTTTTGCCACCCTCCTTGACTTGGGCGAGCACGGATTGCCAGGTAATCGGATAATCACGAGACAACAATTCGACCATGCGCTGCGTGCGTTGCAACCGTGCGGCTCGAGTATTGGCGAACAAGTCCGTGATGTGCTGATTCGTGGGATCATACTGGTAGCCGAGCATGTGTACGGAGACGTTCTCATCCGTGGCGGTGATCTCGGTGCCGCGGAGCAACGGCAAACCGACCCTATGAGCCGCGGCTTCGGCCTCCGGCCAGCCGGCGGTGGTGTCATGATCGGAAATGGCCACGCCCTTGAGTCCCAATGCCTTGGATTGTTCGGCCAACGTGGCCGGCGTTTCCGTGCCATCCGAGAAGGCGGTATGGCAGTGGATGTCCCACCCGACGGCGGGCGGTTCCAAAGGCATCACATATCCAGTCATACCTTCCATCGTAACCTCATTTCAGCATTCCCACGCAAGGCGCAGACAGGTCGTCACCTTCTGCCAACGGCCAAAACCAGACATTCGGCACTCAGCTGACAACCGCAGAGGCTAATCTGGAGCGCAGCGCTATCGAAAGGGACATGATGACTCGTAACACCGCAACCGACACATCATCCAGCACCACGAACAACACGCCGCTTGGCTTGGCGGAGGCACGACCGTTGATTGGATGGCGCCACAGTGCCACTTGGACATATCTCATCATGCTGATTGCCTCGGCAGTGGCGTTGGGGGCCTCGCTCATTCTGTCCGCCGAGACTTTGCAATTGGCTCGGCATCCGGAGTCCGTGCTCGGCTGCGATCTGAACTCGGTGGTGTCCTGTTCGACGGTGGCCCGGTCCTGGCAGGCGGAAATCGTGAAGTTCGGCGGGCTGAGCTATCCGAACGCGTTCTTCGGCATCGCCGCCGAATCGGTGTTCATTACCATCGCGGTGATCGGTTTGGCGCGTGTGAAGGTGCCGCGTTGGTTCGCGACCTGCACGTGGCTGGGCGGACTGGCCGCTTTGGCCTACTCGTACTGGCTGAGCACGCAGTCGCTGTTCGTGATTCACGCGCTGTGCCCGTGGTGCCTGACCCTGATGTTCTCCACCACCATCCAGTTCATGGCGTTGAGCCATGCGACCGTGGCCGTGCAGGGATTGCCGTCACGTAAGGCTGTGGCGGCTGATGATAGCGACGGTGAGGCTGAGGTCGCGGCGGTGCCGGCCGGACTCAATAAGTATTACCGCCTCAACATCGACCTCATGGTTGACATACTGTGGATCGTGGCGATCGTGGTACTCATCATCGTCACCGAAGGCGCGGCCCTGTTCGCTGCCTGATTCCTTTACAACAAATCGATATCGGCGACCAGCGTGGCTGCTCCGGTCAGCTTTACGTCGCTGTCGGTGACGTCCACGCGCAGGGTACCGCCACGTACGGTGATGTCCCAGTGGCTGATGCCGGTCTTGGCCCGCAGCACAACGCCTGTGGCGCACAGGCCGGTGCCGCAGGACAGGGTTTCGCCGCAGCCACGTTCGTTGACGCGCATCGTGGCTTCACCCACGCCGGTGTTCTGGTCGATGTCGTCGACTCGCACGAATTCCACGTTCTGGTCGGATTCGATGACCGGAGCCACCACTGGTTTGGTGACCAAATCCAGTGATTCAACCACTGGCAGGGACGCGAAGGCATCCTCGATCACCGCGACCACATGCGGGTTGCCCATATCCACGAACGTACCGCGCGCCGAGCCCTCAGTGCCGGGGATGGTGACCTCGTAGGCGTCGGTTTCGCCGATCTCCCACTCCCCCCATTTCGACCTGGAACACGTTGGCTCCGTACGGCCTCATATTGCCGCGTGGCGTCAGAATCTTGACGCCGGCACGGGTGCCGAGGCGGAACGGCTCGGTGGAGTCGGCCACACTCTCGCGCTGAGCGAACAAGGTGATGGCGCGTGTACCGTTGCCGCACACCTCCGCCAACGATCCATCCGCATTGCGATAGTCCATGAACCATTTCGCGCCCCCGGCCAGTACGTCCGAAAGCTGATCATCGCTTAAATCAGACACGAAATCAGGCCGTGTCAGGCGAATCAGGCCGTCACCGCCAATGCCGAAGTGACGGTCGCACAGGAATCGGACCTCATCGGCGGTAGGCTCGAATTTGCCGGACTTGTCGAGGTACACCACGAAATCATTGCCGGTTGCGTGTGTCTTGGTTACTCGTTGCGGAAGACTCATGGCTTTCAGAGTACTCTAGGGAGCGAAACAACACCGCAAAACAATCGGCTTTGTGATCGGTCGCGGCAACACACGGTTGCAGGCATGGCTATAGGGAGGATTCAGGCATGAGCTCTTCGGCTCCAATCGGCGTATTCGATTCGGGTCTTGGCGGTATTTCCGTGGCTCGCCAAATCGCCAAGGATATGCCGGCCGAGCATGTGCTGTATTTTGGCGATTCGGCCAACGCCCCGTACGGCATCAAGACGCCTGAGCAGGTGAGGGCCCTGAGTTCCGATATTGTCGAACGGTTCGTGCGTCAAGGCGTCAAGGCCGTGGTCATCGCATGCAACACCGCCACTTCCGCCGCGGTGAACGATTTGCGCGAACACTACGATATTCCGATCATCGGCATGGAACCGGCCCTGAAAGTGGCGTGCGACCGTGGTGACGTGCCTTCCGACCCGCATCATATTCCCCAGAGGGTGATTGTGGCGGCCACTCCCCTGACCTTGCGTGAGCGGAAGTTCGCCAAACTGATGGATCGATTCGATTCCAACAACACGATTTTCAAGGAGCCTTGCCCCGACTTGGTGGAGATTGTGGAATCCGGGCGGCTCGGCGACCATGACCTGGTGATGCGCACGCTGCACGGCTACTTCGACCAGTACGATATGGAGCATATCGACTCGGTGGTGCTGGGCTGCACGCATTTCGTGTTCTACCGCGACTACTTCCGCGAGCTGCTGCCCGAACGGGCTGCTGTCATCGACGGCAATGAGGGTACCGTGCGCCATCTGGGCGTGGTGTTGGAGTCTCTGGGCAAACTGGCGCCCGAAGACGCGACCGGCGGCGTGGAGCTCGCCAATTCCGATCCGTCCGAACGGATTGCCGAGTTGTCACGCAAATTGCTGAACGTATGAACCGTTCTTGGCTCCCCTCTCTGAGGGGAGCCAAGGAAGAACCAGACAAATTCACAGCACACTGCCCATATCGTTGTCCGTGCAGCACGCGTAAGCTCATACCAGATTCAAGTGAACAGGGGGTTGGTATGGCAAAGACGGCGATGATTGATGTCGGCGGCGGGTTCCGCGCGATTTTCGGCTGTGGTGTTATGGACCGCATGCTGGAGGACGGCATCGACGTGGATATGTGCTACGGCGTTTCCGCCGGCGCGGCCAATATGACCTCATTCATTGCCCGCCAGCACGGCCGCAACCACACCTTCTACACCAAGTACGCCTTCCGCAAGGAGTACGCGAGCGCGGAAAGCTTCTTCAAGAACCACAACTTTGCCAACCTCGACTACATCTACGGCACGCTGAGCAATCACGATGGCGAGAATCCGGTGGATTTCGCGGCGTTCGAGGCCAATGAGACCGGGTTCACCGTGGTGGCCTGCAATGCCAAGGACGGCTCGACCAAGTACTTCGACAAATCGCGCGTGCGTTTTGATGATTTCGCCATCATCAAGGCTTCGTCCGCCGTGCCGGTGGCCTGCGAGCCGTATGTGGTGGATGGTGTGCCATATTTCGATGGCGGCATCGCCGATCCGATCCCGGTACAGAAGGCGCTGGATGACGGCTATGATCGCGTGATTCTGATTCTGTCCCGCTTGCGTGACGAAGTGCGCAAGCAGCAGAAGGATTTGGCTCCGGCCCGCATCCTCAAACGCTCCCACCCCGCCGCGGCCGAGAAGCTGCGCATGCGCTACAAGACCTACAACGACGAACTCGAACTCGCCAGGCATTACGAGGCGGAAGGCAAAGTGCTGATCCTCGCACCCGAAGACCTGTATGGTCTCAACACCCTGAAGAAGAACTTCGAGGGCCTGGAAATGATGTATCGCAAGGGATACGCGGCGGCCGAGGCCATTCCGGCATTCCTTCAGGCATAGCGATAGTGAAGCCCCTCGCTTGGAGGGGCTTCACTATCGATGGATGGGGATTCGCAAACGGGGTGATTACTTCGTCTCGGAAGCGGTGAGCATGGCCTTGGTGACCTGCTCGTAGAGATCCTGATAGCCGCCGGGCGTGGAGGCGGGCAGCACCACGGTCTTGGTGTTGTTCGATTCGGACAGCGAGCGCATCACGTCGAGGTACTGGTTGAACAGCACCACGTTGTTCACGTCGTTGATGTTCATGCCCACAGCCTGCAGACTCTTGATCTGGTCGACGATACCGTTGGCGATCTCGCGGCGGTAATTGGCCTGGCCCTCACCCTGCAAGCGAGTCTTCTCCGCATCGGCGGCGGCCTGGGTCTCGATCTGGATACGCTGGGCCTCGGCACGTTGACGGGTGGCTTCCTTTCACGCTGGGCGGCGTTGATGGAGTCCATCGCGTTCTTGACCTGTGGGCTCGGGTCGATGGCGGTGATCAGCGTCTTGACCACGGTGAAGCCGAAGCGGCTCATCTCAGCGCCTACGGTCTTCTGCACGTCGAACGCCACATCGTCCTTGCGGGCAAAGGCATCGTCCAAAGACAGTGCAGGGATGGCGGAACGCAGCGCGTCCTCCATGTAGGAGCGCAGCTGACCGGCCGGGTCACGCAACTCGTAGTAGGCGGTGGCCACATCGTTCGGGTTCACGCGGAACTGAGTGGAGGCCACCACGGTGACGAACACGTTGTCAAGAGTCTTGGTTTCCAGCTGCACGTTAAGCTGGTTGACACGCATGTTCGTCTTCATGGCGATGCGGTCCACGAACGGTATGCGGATATGAATACCTGCGAACTGCACCTTAAGGAACTTGCCGAATCGCTCAATGATGTAGGCCTGCTGCTGCGGCACGACGAAGAGTGCGGCACTCAGCAGAACAATGAGTAGCACGATGATAATCAGCGGACCAGCAAAGAATACGGCCATGATGTTTTCCCTTCACCCACGTCGAAACCGCCCTCGGCCTCGACTCGTGATTTCCATCGTATCAGCGTTCAAAACAAAGCGGTAGACATCGTACGCATATGTGTACAACTGTTCACTATGTGTGCATACTGGCTTCTTATAAAGAATGTGCGGCATCCAATCAGTATGCTGCGGCGATGGCCTGATCGAGGTCTGCGATCAGGTCGTTGACATCTTCCAAACCTATGGATAGGCGAATCAGGTTGTCGCCGACGCCGGCGGCTATACTCGCTTCGGCCGGTACTTCGCGATGCGTGATGTGCGCGGGGTCGACGATAAGAGAGCGGGCATCACCGATGTTGGGCACGTAGCTGAACAGTTTGGTACCGTCGATGTCACCGCCCGCGAGCGCATCGCCGCGCGCCGCGTCACCCAGGTCGAATGCGGCCGAGGCATAGATTGGCGGCACAGCGGCACGGCCGTTATCCAGCGGCTCGTAGCCGGCGTGGATGGCTTGCGTTCGGAAATCAACGTCCATTAATCCTTCTTCCTCATGCCGCTCTATTGTGGCGAGCTCGACTCTATTCCCGAACTTAGCAAGTCATGGTACGCGACACCGGCACATCGGTATCGCAATTGTCAATGCGCGCTTATAAGCAATGGCTATAGAATATCCGCCGAATGCCGGAACACACCAAGCTGCCTAGCCCTCTTTCAGCACCTCGGCCGCAATATTACGCTGCCTCAAATAATTCAAAGCCGCGTCAATCTGTGCCGGTTCACCATCGAAAATGGCCACGATGCCCCCTATCGGAGCATCCGCGACGATGTCGATATCTCCAAAGATTATGTTGACATCGATGCCGAACCCTTTAGTAATTTGCGACACCAACGCTTCAGAAACTTCCTTGGACACATATTGCATCCGGACCAATCGTTGGCCTTCAGACAATCTCATCAAAGGGGAGTCCCCTTCCAGGAACTCTCGCACCTTACCCAGGTTCGACGTAGTATCCACATTCCGGCGCTTAGCAGACCGATGATGCAGATAGATACAGTTCTCTTATTAGAAAGATTTTCATGATTTATTTCCCGATACAATGATCATCGGCACCGACATCCCCTCGGTACTGATGGTTGCTTCACCACAGAACCATTTCCATGGTGCTCTCAACTTAACATGAGTCTCTACGAAGAACACAGGCGTGGCTATATGGCTTGCCTATGGCACGTTATGTCATACGCTGACATGATGCACCTCGTATCGTTCACTTAAGTTTTCGTCTGCCGAATCTGTTTCTTAGCACATCCACAGACCCCATGAACGTGCAAGGGCCCGGCACCTTACGATACCAGACCCTGCTTCAAAAGTGAGGCCAAAGGTAAACCTCAGCAGTCAGATCCAACGAGGTGAAAGTCAGCGGCGCCGCCTAGAAAATCACTCCGAAGCTAGCATAATCTTTCTGCTAAAACACAGCATACCGTCCCTCATCGGCCCCAATCTTCCACCAGACTGCCCAAACCAGGCTGGCCCAGCCGAGGGTCCTCTCTCTCCAATCACTCCATCACCCAGCTGATGTGGTAATGCCAGTCTGAAGGAACATCACCGATCACGTCCATCATCTGCTCGAAGTGCCCTCTGAGACCAAGAGACAACGCCGTCTGGTGGAAATGAATTACGGCAATGCCCAAATCGAGTTCCTTGATCGCTTCCTCTCCTGCCGCCAGGCCCTCTTTATGCTGCTCAAAGAAGTGGAACATGTTGTCATGGTTCTCTTTTCATATCTGGCGATAACGCATATCAAATCAGCAATCAGCGCAAAGACGCTCGGTCACTCCATCCGGATAACAACTTTGCCCTCCGGATGACCGGCCGCCACCAGCTCAAGCGCATCACGCACATCATCCAATGCAAAGCACCGGGAGTCAATCACAGGGCGCAGTTTCCGCCGCTCAACGATCTTGCTCACGCGGCGCAACTGGCTACCATCGGCACGCACGAACATGAAGCGATATTCCTTGCCCTGTTTACGTGCCATACGGTCAAGCTTGGCCCCGGCGAGCGCGAACAGCGCGCGTTTGAACAGCGGCATGGAATAATCCTGGATAAGCTTGACAGCCTCGCTCAGATTGAGGAGATCAAGTGGGTTTACCGCAGCCGCCTGAATACGTACGAGCACTTGGCCTGGTGCCGGTGTAGGTTTCGGTACTTCGTGCACCTGTACATTCGAGATATCCCCGTAACTATAAATCTGGGCTGCCTTCATAGTGAATCCTCTCGCACGAATTATGTCTGCACACATCGGGATCCTGTTGTAATATCAAAGATTACAACAAATATAGCGGTGTTATGCTGTAATGTCAATAGTTACATTGACTGCCGATGGGAGGACGCATGCAGATCAGCACCAGATGCTCAGTCGCCATCCACTGCCTCATCTTTATCTGCGAGGCCAATCGCGTGGGATCGGCCGAGAGCGGCGTGCGCGTCACCAGCGCGCTGCTCTCCGAAAGCACCGGGACGAACGCCGTCAGCATTCGTAACGCCTTGGGAGCGCTCAAACGCGCGGGGCTCATCACAGTGGCACGCGGAACCGGCGGTGCCGAACTTGCCCACACCCCCAAGGAAATCACTCTGCTCGATATCTATCAGGCAGTGGAATCCACAAACCTCGATGATGTGATCGGCATCCACGAGAGCGGGAATCACACATGCCCCGTGGCTCGGAATATCCACGACGTTCTCAAAGATACGTATGCTCCAGTGGCCAAAGCCATGTCGGATTCCATGAGGGAAGTTACGCTTGCCAATATGCTTGCCGACCACCGAAATCGCATTGGGGTCAAAGCCCAGCAATTGGAACAGTAGTGGGCACCGAAGCGTAAGCCCCCTACTCTCTGATCCACATAAACAGATAAGGCGTGCGCCATCAAGACCGATCGATGACGCACGCCTTATGCAGCTCAGACCACGGATTCCTAGTCCGTCAGTCCCCCCAGCTCCTGCAGCTTGTTCTTGATATCCACTGCAGAGGGTTCCACTTGGAACGAGCCGTCATCGTACCGCACCACCGGAATGTGCATCTGGCCGCTGATCTCCACGGCACGGTCGGCGGCACCTTCCTCTTCCTCGATGTTATGCTAAGTGTATGCCACGCCCAGTTTGTCGAGCGTGTTCTTTGCCTGGCGGCAGTCGCCGCACCATGTGGCACCGTAGACGTCGATGGCCATATCGGGTCCTTTCTTTGTTCCGCCGCGCTTGACTTTTACGCGGTGCACTATCAAACCGTATTCATCGTAACGGGGATGCTGTGATATCGCGGTTGGCATAATGCGGACGGTCCGCTTAACCACCCCCCAGTCGGCTACGCCGACAGCCCTCTGCCAGCGGGGCGGAACCAGAGCATAAAAAAAGCGGCGTCGGTGTGGCACAACCGACGCCGCTCCCCAGGAATAGAAAAATAGGCAGAAAAGTATTAGATCAGGCAAACACCCCCGAAGTCAGCTGTTGAAACACGTCGAAGTCGGCATGCCGATCGATGTAACGGGCGTAAGCGATATCGAACGCCTGGCCGAGATCTTCGATCAGATCGTTGGCGTCCTCGATGCCAACGGCGAGACGCACCAATTCATCGGTGATGCCGATCTTCAGACGCTCCTCGCGAGGCAGTTCGAAATGCGTCATACGACACGGCAGCTCGGCAAGAGACTCCACCGCACCCAACGACACAGCAAGACGGAACAGGTGCAGGTTGTTGAGCACGTCAGCCGGATCAACGCCAGGCACGACCTCGAAGCTCAACACGCCACCGGCCCCCTTGAGACCTTTGGCAGCCAGATGCTGGTCGCCTGCGCCGGGCAGACCCGGGTAATGCACCGCCTTAACCAGCGGATGCACCAGCAGGTAGCGGGCGATGGCATTGGCATTCTCCTGCTGACGATTCATGCGAAGGGCCAGCGTCTGAATGCCGCGGCGCACCGCGTCGCACTCAGCAGGAGCCAACACACCACCCAAACGGTTCTGCGCGAAGTACACGCGGTTCGCCAGATCCTCACCGGAAACGACCACCAGACCGGCGTTCACATCAGAATGACCGGCCAGATACTTGGTGGCGGAGTGAATCACCACATCGGCACCCAAAGCAAGCGGCTTCTGCAGATACGGGGTCACGAACGTGTTATCCACAATCGAAAGCGCCCCGAAACGGTGGGCCACCGTGGAGATGGCGCGCACGTCGTTCACCTTGAGTAGAGGATTGGTCAGGGTTTCAAAGTAGACGGCTTGGGCAGGCGCGATGCCGTTCGCGCGGTCGCCCTTGACGGCGGCCTCCAATGCTGCGATGTCCTGAGTGTCGACGGCCTCGACGATGATTCCCCAGCGAGTGAAGAACTCATTGAGCTGGGAATACGATCCGCCATAAATATTGTCACCGACCACGATGCGGTCGCCGGGCTTGAAAATGCTCAGTACCGCGTGAATCGCCGCGAGACCGGAGGCGAACGCAAAACCACGCGTTCCCTGCTCGAGCTGGGCGATCTGCTGTTCCAGGAAGTCACGTGTGGGATTGCCGCTGCGCGCATAGTCGTAACGGGGCATCGCGTCGACCCTCTCGAAAGCATATGTCGTTGAGTTGTAGATCGGCGGGTTCACAGCTCCGGTGTTATTATCGTCAACCGGCAGTCCGTGGACGAGCTGAGTATTGAATCTGGTCATTGCGCACCCCCTTAAAGTGTTGCGTCATCTGCGCGAAGCCGTTCCCCGCGCGGCACGATTACGACCTTAACGCAAAACGCCGGCCCGAAGGCCGGCGTTGCTATATGTGTTGGTTATGGACGGGTATAATCAGACCTCTCCGCCTTCTACCACGATGTCATCGGGGTTGACTTCGTTGCCGTAGGCCGGCTCCAGAGTCTCCTGGTAATCCTTGTGGAAGAAGTTGCCTTTGCCGAGCTTGACGATCTCGTCGTTCACGAAGTTCAGCAGTTCGGTGTTGCCCTTCTGCACGGCGGGCGCGATGGTGTCGTCGTCACCAAGGTGGGTGATGCCGACCTTGAAGCCCTTGTTGGACTTGGCCCAGGCGAGCACCTCGGTGTTGTCGGTGGAGAAGGCGTCGCCACGGCCGTCCAGCAGCGCGTTGTAGGCATCGGCGTACTGGTCGTACTTCTGCAGCTTGACGTTCGGCGCGTTCTTCTCGAACCAGGTTTCGGCGGTGGTGCCCTTGGCGATGATCAGGGTCTTGCCGTCGAGCTGGCTGACATCGGTGATCGGGGCGCTCTCCGGGGAGACCACACCAAGCGCCACCTTCATGTACGGCTTGGCAAAGTCGACCTTCTCCTTGCGCTCATCGGTGACGGTGAAGTTGGCGAGCACCAGATCGACCTTGTTGGAGGTGAGCACGTCCACACGGGCGGCCGGGTCGACCGACGTGTATTCCGGCTCCACACCCAGATCCTTGGCAAGCTGTTCGGCGAAGTAGACGTCATAACCCTGGTACTTGCCGTCCTTGTCCACGTAGCCGAATGGCGCCTTGTCGGAGAAGACGGCAATCTTGATCTTGCCGCTCTTCTTGATCTCGTCGAGGCTGCGGGCCTTGGCGTTGGCGCTGGAGCTGGTGCCCGTGTCGGAGGACTTCGCTTCGCTCGGGGTGCCTGCCGACGGACCGCATGCGGCCATGGACGCCGCCATTACCAATGCCGCGCCTGCGGCAATCAGTGCTTTGAATGATTTCCCAACCTTGATACTCATTGGGTTCTCCTTCTCTTGTTGTTATTGATATTTCTTCTCAAATACGTCGATATGGCACAATCGAATCACTCGAATTCGAAGGTGTGCAGGAACTGCTGCGCACGTTCGGTTTGCGGGTGTTCGAAGAACGCCTGCGCATCATACGATTCCTCGACGATGTGCCCGCCGTCCAGCAAGATGATGTGGTCGGCGATGGCTCGCGCGAACTGCATTTCGTGGGTGACGATAAGCATCGTCTGCCCGGACTTGGCCAGTTCGAGCACCACGTCGAGCACTTCACGCACCATTTCGGGGTCGAGAGCCGCCGTAATCTCATCGAGCAGCAGTACTTCCGGGTGCAGAATCAGCGCACGGCAAATGGCCACACGCTGGCGCTGACCGCCGGACAATTCGTGCGGACAAGAGTCCTTGCGATCGGCAAGTCCCACGCGGCCAAGCAACCGGATCGCTTCAGCCTCCACCTCGGACTTATCGCGTTTCTGCACGAGCACCGGCGCCATGGTGATGTTGCCAAGCACCGTTTTGTTCGGGAACAAATCGTAGCTTTGGAACACCATGCCGATACGCGTGCGCAGTTCACTGGACCGGTCGGATCGTCCGGCTCGTTCCGTGCCGGGCTTGCCGGCATCGATCACCTGATCGTTGATGGAAATCGTGCCGCCCTGAATCGGTTCCAGACCGGCGATGGTGCGCAGCAGCGTCGACTTGCCCGAGCCGGAAGGACCCAGCACCACGAGCACCGAACCATGCTCCACCTTGAAGGAGATGCCATCCAGCACCGGCTTGTCGGCATTCGCATACTGTTTGACCAGATGATTCACCTCGAAACCCTTGCAGGTCGTTTCGGGTTCAGTCATTCGACCACCTCTTTTCCAGTCGGCGGGCCACAATGGACAGCGGCCAGCACACGATGAAGTACATAAAGAAAATCACGCCATAAATCCACAAGGTTCCGGTCGGGAACTGGAATCGGTTCGCGTCGATAATCTGCTGGCCGACCTTGATGACCTCGACCACACCGAGCAGCACGGCCAATGATGTCGTTTTGACGATACGTGTCGCCAAGTTTACGGATGCCGGCAGCATACGGCGAACAGCCTGCGGCAGAATCACCCGAGAGAAGGTCTGCCACGGTCTCAACCCCAGTACGTAGCTCGATTCGTACTGCACTTTGGGAATCGACTGCAATGCGCCACGCACCAGATCGCCCAGCTCGGCGCCTCCCCACAGGATGAACACCAGCACGCAGGCACCGGTGGCATCGAGATTCCAATCGAACCATCGAGCAAACCGTAGTAGGCAAGGAACAGCAACGCCAGCTGAGGCATAATGCGGATGAAGTCGAGGTAGATGCGCATCGCGGCCCGGATCACGGGATTCTTCAGCGTCATCAACCAGCCCACCAACAGGCCGACCGGGATGGACGCGCCTACGGATACGCCGGCTATCCACACGGTGACCCACAGGCCTTGCAACAGACGTGGGAATACGCCCGGCTGGAGTAGTATTTCAGCGCCGCTCATAATCGAACCTCCGCTCCAACCATGTGCCGAAGATGGAAATCGGCAGCAGAATCACCAGATAGGCCACGACCAGCATGAACAACGACTCATAGGTGCTGTAATACATGCCGATCAGATCCTTGGCCATGTACATCACGTCGGCGAGCGCAATGGCGGAGACGACGCTCGATTCCTTTAAACAGGAAGATCACATTGGCCACTACGCCGGGAATGGCGGTGGACACTGCTTGCGGCAGAATGACTCGGGTGATGGTTTGCGTGGAAGTCAGTCCCAGCACGTACGCGGTTTCGCGCTGCACGTTGGGCACCGCTTCCAATCCGCCGCGCATTGCCTCGGCCATGTAGGAACCGCCCAAGAATCCAAGGCCGACTATCGCGCAGGTTTCGGCGGACCATACTACGCCGAGTTTGGGCAGGCCGAAGTACAGAAAGTACAGCTGTACCAGCAATGGCGTATTGCGGCTGAGTTCGATGTAGATTCTCACGATTTGCCGGGCGACCGGGATACGCGCGATTTCCACGCCAGCGCAGACCAGACCCACCGCGATGGCAAGCAATATGCCAAACACGGATATGAATAAGGTCATCAATGTGCCGTTGACGAAGAAAGGCGCGTAACGCTGCACGAACGACCAATCGAATGTCATCGGGCGCGCTCCTTCCTTTGCTTCTCGTTTCTTCTCCTGCGCATAAACGGTCTTAGCCACCCATGTACGATTTCGGGGGCCGAACATACCTGCCCCCTGCCGTGTCATCGTAGAGTATCAGAACACGTGGCACGGCCGCTGCGCTATACGCATTACTTATGGGACGTTACTCGATGGGCGAACATCAGGGCATTATTGTCACCCAAACGGTGGATACACTGAGGCTATGAAGATCACCAAAGCTCTGACCCGCCTGACCGGTTCCGAAACCGCTCCGGTGTTCGTGCTGTTGCACGGCTGGGGTTCCAATGAATACGATTTGCCCGATCTGCTGAACTATTGCGGTGCCGGTTCGGCTGATTATGCCAGTTTGCAGGCACCCATCGCCTATGGCATGGGATATACATGGTTCGGTGCGTGGGCGCATGAAGGTGTGCCGGAGGGCGAATCATTAGACAAGCAGGCGGCTGAAGCCGCCCAAGCCATTGATGCATGGGTTGCGGAGCATATTCCCGCCACTCGACCGGTGGTTGCCATGGGATTCTCGCAGGGCGGCCTCTTGGCCGCGCATCTGCTGCGTTTCAATCCGAAGCGATATGCCGCAGCCGTCTCCTGCTCTGGATGGCTGGCACCGGGGTCCGTTGCGGGCGATGCCGAATTGGCTTCGTTGAAGCCGCCCGTATTCTACGGGCATGGCGCTGTGGACGACATCTTCCCGAAAGCCGATGTGACGGCGATGGGTGAGTTCTGGCGCGAGCACGGCACGTTGACCGAACAAGTGTATCCGGGCATGGCCCATTCGATCAATATGCCGGAAATGCGCGATATTCAACGGTTCTTGGAGACCAACGGATTCATTCGGCCGCAGATTTGGTAGTCACCACCTCACATGGCGTAGTCTACGTGGGCGAATTCGGGGACCTTGTACCATTTGACAGGGTAGCCGGCACCGTGGGCGCAGAAGACCGAGTCGGGGGTATTGTCCAGATCGGCTTCGGGATCGTAGGCGGCGGCTGCGATGACCTGTTCGGCGTCATGGCATGGCTTGTAGCCGCCGAAGGTGGCGGAGAAGCGGTCATGGCCGTGCGTGTACTGGTTCACGTCCATCGCATAGTCGCGCATTGCGGACACCGGCGCCTCGCCTTCGATCACGGCGTATTCGCCATCGGTGACCGGGGATTCGAAGGTGCCGGCCATGCGCTGGATGTCGCTCATGGCACGGCCGATCATGTCCGCGGGCACTTCGAGCCGGAACCGGTACCACGGTTCCAGCAGTCGGCAGTTGCCCTCCCCTGTGGTGTCCGGCCGGCTCTCGACCGTTGTCTCAGGTCGCCCGCTGACTCCCGCTCTGGCTTCCATGAGCCCTTGACGAATCGCACGATAGGTGGCTTGGCGGAAGTCGCCGCCTTCGGTATGCTTCAGATGCGCGCGGCCAGCCACCACAGTCATCTTGATATCGGTGAGCGGCGCGCCAACGAGCACACCGAGATGCTCACGCTCGGTCAGGTGGGTCAGAATCAGCCGTTGCCAATTGCGATCCAAATCGTTTTCGGACAGGGCCGAGGTCACCGTGATTCCACTGCCCGGCTCCCCCCGGCTCCAGCAGAATATGAGCTTCGGCATAATGACGGAGCGGCTCAAAATGACCCGCACCTTCGACCGGCGCGGTGATGGTCTCGCGGTACAGGATGGAGCCGGGGCCAAACGACACATCCAGCCCGAACCGGTCGTGCAGCGTCTGCTGGATGATCTCCAGCTGGACCGCGCCCATCAATTGCACATGAATCTCGGCCAACCGCTCCACCCAGACCACATGCAGCAGTGGGTCTTCGTCTTCCAGCTCGCGCAATGCAGTGATGACCTTATGCAAGGTCAGATCATCGAACTGGGGACGGGCCGGCGAGTTCTTGTCCGTCTCTGCGTCTTGGCCGGCAGTGTCGTTCTCCTCATTGCGGCTGGTTCCCGATGTGGCGGCATCATGCTCGGCATCGTCCCGATTCACGCTGTCATGGCCGGCGCCACCGCGTTTGGCCGCTCCCGAGGTGCCGGCCGTATCGGATTCAGCTCCGGCGGGCAACACCGTGTAGGTCAACACGGGTTGCAGTGACGGTGATTCAGCGTCCGGTTCCGCTCCCAGCCCTTCGCCGGGGAAGGTCCGCGTCAGTCCGGTCACCGCACACACCGATCCGGCAGGCACCTCGGTGACCGTCTCGAATTTGGCGCCATTGTAGATGCGCACCTGATCGACTTTCTCGGACCATACCGTGCCATCATCCCCCTGTACCGGCGACGGTGCTGATGACGCCGAACACGAGGATGAAGAGACGATCTCCTTGGCTTTGAGCGCACCGCCGGTGACGCGCAGCCACGTCATACGGTTGTGCTGGCCGTCGTGGGCGATTTTGAACACGCGTGCGGCGAAGGCGGCCGGCCATTCACGTTCGCGGGTGAACGTCTCCAGCCCGTCCAGGGAATTCCTCGACCCCCTTCGAGCTTCAATGCCGAGCCGAAATATACAGGGAACAGCTCGCGTACGGCGATCATCGCTCGCAATCTGCCCACGGACAGCGCGCCATGTTCCAGATAGTCGTTCATCGCATCCTCGTCCAGGGTGGCGATGTCTTCGGCGAACGCGTCCAACGGTACCGCGCTGCCCTCAGTGGACTGTTCCATTGCCGGCAACGGATATATCGCATCGCTCAGACGTTTGCGCAACTGTGCCAGAATGGCCTCGCGGGCGAATCCGGCGGCGTCGCACTTGTTGACGAAGATGAACGTCGGCACACCGTATCTGGCCAGCAGACGCCATAGTGTCTCGGTATGGCCTTGCACGCCATCCGTGCCGGAGACCACAAGAATCGCGTAATCAAGCACACGCAGCACACGTTCGGTTTCGGCTGCGAAGTCCACGTGCCCCGGCGTATCCAGCAAGGTCAGGCGCAGGTCGCCGTGTTCCACCAATGCCTGGTGCGCGAAAATCGTGATTCCTCGCGCCTTCTCCAAGGAATTGGTGTCCAGAAACGCATCGCCGTGATCCACTCGCCCCAATTTGCGGATCTCACCGGTACGGTAGAGCAGCGCCTCGGACAGCGTGGTCTTGCCCGCGTCCACATGCGCCACGATGCCTGCCACTATCTGTTTCATCAGCTGTGCTCCCTTCCCGATGCGCCGCGCAATTGCCGGCCGCCTAACCAATATATCCGAGAAAATCCGGGAGGGAATAATTTTACCGTCAGACCGGGCTGCCGGTACAATAAGTCACCGAACACCGACTGATATGAGGAGCCTCCGTGACCACTTCCGGCATTACCGTTTTCGGCCAACCATCTCAGCCCAATCATGGTGCCGGCGGGCGAATCGCCATGGACGATGCCCTCTTCCCCACCGATTACGTGGCGCTGGATCTGGAGACCACCGGCTTTTACCCGAACAGTTGCGCCATCACGGAAATCGGTGCCGTGCGCGTGCGGGAGGGGCATATCGTCGATCAATTCCAGCAGCTGGTGAATCCCTTGCGGCCGATTCCGCGTCAGATCACCACGCTGACCGGCATCACCGATGCGATGGTGGCCGACCTCGATCCGATTGGCGAGGTGCTTCCCCGATTCATCGCGTGGCTCGCTGCCCCGGCTGCCGGTCCCGCCGTTGAGCCGATCGTCGGTCATAACGTCAGCTTCGATCTGCGATTCCTGGATTACAACACCCGGCATATCGCCGGCTGCGGCTTTGCCTGCGCGGATTATGACACGATGCAGATCAGCCGCGCCCTGTTCCCCGCGCAGCGGCATCACCGTCTGGCCGACCTGATCGTACGCTTCGGCATCGCGGACAATGAGGAACACCGCGCATTAAGCGATGCCATCCAAACCCAGCAGTGCTTCGAATGGATGCGGCATTACGTCACCGAGCATCACGAAACCGAAGCAATCCGCTGGAAGCAGGCGCCGGCCAAAAACAGCACCGAAATCCTCCACCAGCAGTTGGTGGTAAAGCGGTAGTTTACAGCCCGTATTCCTTGGCGATGACGGACCAGAGGTCGGCGGCGGCCTGATCAACGGTTTCGTTGACGATGGTGACGTCGAATTCGCTTTCGGCGGCGAGCTCCACTTTGGCGGTTTCGAGGCGACGGGCCTGCTGTTCGGCGGTTTCGGTGCCGCGGCCGATCAGGCGGCGCTTGAGCTCTTCGAAGCTTGGCGGCGCGATGAACACGTACACCACTTCGAGGTCGAGTTCGGCGGCGCGCTGCTTGACGCGGCGGGCGCCCTGCAGGTCGATTTCCAGAATCGTGGGCACACCGGCGGCCAGATGCTCCTCCACAGGCTTCAACAAGGTGCCATAATGGGCCATGCCGTGCACCACTGCAGTTTCCAGGAACTCCCCCGCCGCTTCGCGGGCCAGGAACTCATCTTCAGTGAGGAACCAGTAGTTGACGCCATCAGCCTCGCCGGGGCGCGGGGCACGCGTGGTGGCGGAGACGGACACCCACACTTCGGGGTGGTCGGCGCGCAGCTTGGCTTCCACGGTGCCCTTACCTACTGCGGTGGGGCCAGTCAGGACGATTAGACGGCCGGCATGGGTGTTTCCAGTCATGGGTTCCTCCGGAGATGATGTGGTATGCAGCGATTATGAATCCAATGTGGTAACGGCTCACCGGCGAGATGACCGGTAACTGCTACAGCCCCGACGAACAGGGAAGAACATGGATCGTGATGCGACGTACGCGATGAGATAGACACGTACGCATGCCGCACCATCCGATTCCGTTCTGATTACTGGTTTTCCGCGCCTTCGGCAGTGGCTTCCATCAGCGCCTGACGTACGTCAAGCGCAATCGACTCGGTAGCTTGGCTCAGTGCGGCGATATCCGGCCCATGCGAGGCGATGAAGCGGGACACGGTGACCAGTACGTTGCCGCGCGTACCACGGAACACGGTTTTCAGATCCTTGGCCTCGGCACCCTGCCAACCGTAACCGGGGGAAAGAATCGGACCGGTGAACTTGGAGGGACCCACGCCGGAATCCTGCATCCATTGGCCTATGGTGGCACCGATGATCAGACCCACCGAGCCCATGCCTTCGATATCCACGTTATGCTTCTGCGCGGTGGAGGCGATGCCGTAGGCCACGGTACGTCCCTTGTAATCGCCGCTCTGGCGCAACGCGGTCTGCAGACTCATGCCTTCCGGGTTGGAGGTCAGGGAGGCGATGAACACGCCGCGTCCGTTTTCCAGCGCTTCGGTAATCAGGCCGTTCAACGAACGCGCGCCATAGTACGGCAGCAGCGTGATGGCGTCGGCCAGCAACGGTGCACCGGGCTTGAAATAGGCGTCTGCGATGGCGGAAATCGTGGTGGACAGGCCGCCGTGCAGGCAATCGACGATGGTGATGACGCCCATTTGTCGTGCCGCGTAGAGCACGCGCTCGAGCGCTTCGAAACCTTTGGCTCCGTAGCGCTCGAACATCGGCGTCTGGAATTTGACTGCTGCGGCGCGCCCGTTGGCGGCCTGCAGCATACGCATGGAGAAGAGTTCGGCGCCTTCGGCGTCGACGTTGTATCCCCAGTCGGTGAGGAGCTTGCGATGCGGGTCAACACCCACACACAGCGGCCCGTATTTGACCATTGAATTGCTTAATCGCAGACCGAAATCCGAACGTTGTGCCTGCAATTCCTCACTGCTGAGTGTAATCATCAGAACTCCCGTCGCTCCAATTCGAACAGCTGCTTCGAATGCTCCTGAATGCTCATAATCTGATAATCATTATGCTTCACGGCCTCGATAGCGAGCAGTGCGGCCTGGAACTCGGTGATGGTGGTGAACTGCGGCAGATCGGCGGCAATGGCGGCGGCACGGATGGAGTAGCCGTCGGAACGGGAGCCGCGCGAGTTCGGCGTGTTGAGGATCATGTCGATCTTGCCTTCCTCGATGAGCTGAACCACGTTCTTGCCCACGGATCCGGCAGCGTGATGCACCTCGACCGGGGCTTCCGGATCGGTGTCCACGCGGGTGCTGATCTTGTCCACGATGTTCGACTCGATGCCGTAACGGCGAAGCACGGAGGCGGTGCCCTCGGTGGCCCAGAGCTTGAATCCAAGCTCCTCGAGACGAACGGCGATCAACGGCAGCTGACGCTTGTCGGTGTCGTTCACGGAGATGAACACGTTGCCGTGGGTCGGCAGGCCACCGTCGTAGGCAGCGAGCTGGCTCTTGGCGAAGGCGTGCGGGAAGTCACGGTCGAAGCCCATGACCTCACCGGTGGAACGCATCTCAGGTCCGAGCAGGATGTCGACGGTCTTGCCCACCGGGGTGCGGAAGCGCTTGAACGGCAGCACGGATTCCTTAACCGCGACCTGCTGGCCGGGGTGGATGTCGCCGCCGTCGCCCTTGGGCAGCAGCAGACCGTTGGCACGCTGATCGGCGATGGTTTCGCCGGCCATGATGCGGGCAGCGGCCTTGGCCAGTGCCACGCCGGTGGCCTTGGAGGCGAACGGCACGGTACGGGAGGCGCGCGGGTTGGCTTCGATCACGTACAGCGTGTTGGCCATGAAGGCATACTGCACGTTGATCAGGCCCTGCACATGGCAGCCCTTGGCGATGGCGTAGGTGCCTTCACGCAGGCGACGAATCTGGTCGTCGGACAGGGTGGACGGAGGCAGGGTGCAGGCGGCGTCACCGGAGTGGACACCGGCCTCCTCGACGTGCTCCATAATGCCGCCGATGTACAGTTCCTCGCCGTCGAACAGTGCGTCGACGTCGATTTCGATGGCGTCTTGCAGGAACTTGTCGATGAGCAGCGGGGAGGGCAGGCGGCCGGAGACCACGGTATCGGCCTTGGCCTCGGCAAGTGCGCGGTCCACGTACTTGTTGAGCTGCTTGTCATCGTAGACGATTTCCATGCCACGGCCGCCGAGCACGTAGCTCGGGCGCACGAGCACCGGGTAACCGATGCGGTGGGCGGCTTCCTTGGCCTCTTCGAGGCTCAGGGCGGTGCCGTAACGCGGGGCGTTCATCTCCGCCTTCTTGAGCACTTCGCCGAACAGCTCACGGTTCTCGGCCAAGTCGATGGATTCCGGGGTGGTGCCGAGAATCGGCACGCCGGCGGCCTTCAGACGCGCGGCCAAGGACAGCGGGGTCTGGCCGCCGAGCTGGACGATGACGCCCTTGACCGGGCCCATCTTCTTCTCGGCCTCGTAGATCTCGAGCACGTCCTCGAAGGTGAGCGGCTCGAAGTAGAGGCGGTCGGACATGTCGTAATCGGTGGACACGGTCTCCGGGTTGCAGTTGACCATGATGGTGTCATAGTCCTTGCCAAGCTCCTGCACGGCGTGCACGCACGTGTAGTCGAACTCGATGCCCTGACCGATGCGGTTCGGGCCGGAGCCGAGGATGATCACAGCCTCGCGTTCGCGCGGGCGCAGCTCGGTTTCGTCGGCGTAGCAGCTGTAGTAGTACGGCGTGGCGGCGTCGAACTCGGCGGCGCAGGTGTCGACGGTCTTGTAGACCGGGCGCAGACCGTAGGTCCAGCGCAGTTCGCGGATGGTGTTCTCGCCTTCGTCGCCCAAACCACGCAGGTGGGCCACCTGCACGTCGGACAGACCGGCGAGCTTGGCCTTCTTGAGCAGCTTCGGGGTGAGGGTTTCGGCCTCGCGCACCGTCATGGCGGTCTCATTGATGAGGAAGATCTGCTTCAGGAACCACGGGTCGATCTTGGTGGCCGCGAACACCTGCTCCAGCGTGGCGCCGCCCCAGATGGCGCGCATGAGCTGCAGGTAACGGTGTTCGGTCGGGGTGTGGATGGCCTCAAGCAGTTCGGCCACTTCTTCGGCGGACGGCTTCTCGCCATCCCAATTGAAGCCCATGTGGCGCTTGTCGATGGAGCGCATGGCCTTGCCGAGGGACTCCTGGAAGTTGCCGGCCAGGGCCATGGCCTCGCCCACGGACTTCATGGAGGTGGTCAGGGTGGGGTCGGCGCCCGGGAACTTCTCGAAAGCGAAGCGCGGCACCTTGGTGACCACGTAGTCGATGGTCGGCTCGAAGGAGGCCGGCGTGGACTGGGTGATGTCGTTGCGAATCTCGTCGAGCGTGTAGCCGAGAGCCAGCTTGGTGGCGATCTTGGCGATCGGGAAGCCGGTGGCCTTGGAGGCCAGTGCGGAGGAACGGGAGACGCGCGGGTTCATCTCGATGACGATGATGCGGCCGGTGTCCGGACGAACGGCGAACTGGATGTTGCAGCCGCCGGTGTCCACGCCCACGCCACGGATGATGGCGATGCCGATGTCACGCAGCTTCTGGTATTCGCGGTCGGTCAGGGTGAAGCAGGGGGCCACGGTGATGGAGTCACCGGTGTGCACGCCGACCGGATCGACGTTCTCGATCGGGCAGACGACCACGACGTTGTCGTTGCGGTCGCGCATGAGCTCGAGCTCGAATTCCTTCCAGCCCTCGATGCCCTCTTCGATCAGGACTTCGTCGGTGGGCGAGTAATGGATGCCGGCGCCGGCGATGCGGTGCAGCTCCTCCTCGTTGTGGGCGATGCCGGAAGCCCAGGCCGCCCATGGTGAAGCTCGGGCGCACGACCAGCGGGTAGCCGAACTTCTCGGCGATCTTGTCGACTTCCTCGATGCTGTGGGCGATGTCGGAGCGGGCGGATTCGGCGCCGGCCTCATCGACGACCTTCTTGAACAGTTCACGGTCCTCGCCACGGTCGATGGCTTCCAGGGAAGCACCGATCAGTTCGACGTTGTACTTCTTCAGGACGCCGGCCTCGCCCAGCGCCATGGCGGCGTTGAGTGCGGTCTGGCCGCCCAAGGTGGGCAGGAGCGCGTCGGGGCGTTCCTTTGGCGATGATCTGCTCGAGGATCGGGGTAGCGATCGGCTCGATGTAGGTGGCGTCAGCCATCTCCGGGTCGGTCATGATGGTGGCCGGGTTGGAGTTGACGAGGATGACGCGGATGCCTTCCTCACGAAGGACGCGGCATGCCTGGGTGCCCGAGTAATCGAACTCCGCAGCCTGACCGATCACGATCGGGCCGGAGCCGATGACCATCACGGATTTGATGTCGGTGCGCTTCGGCATATCACTTACCTCCCTTTGGAGTTGTTCTTCATAAGTTCGCAGAAACGGTCGAACAGGTAGGCCGCATCGTGCGGGCCTGCTGCGGCCTCCGGGTGGTACTGCACGGAGAATGCGGGGATGTCCACGCACTGCAGGCCTTCGACCACGTCGTCGTTCAGATCGATGTGGAGACGAACACCTTGCCGTACTTGCCGTTTTCAAACGGCGTATCGACCTGCTTGCCGATCGGGGCGTCGACCGCGAAGCCGTGGTTGTGGGCGGTGACCTCGACCTTGCCGGTGGTCAGATCCTTGACCGGCTGGTTGATGCCGCGGTGGCCGAACTTGAGCTTGTAGGTGCCGAAGCCGAGTGCGCGGCCGAGCAGCTGGTTGCCAAAGCAGATGCCGAAGAACGGGTAGCCGGCGTCAAGTACCTGGCGCAGCAGCTCGATTTCGGGACCGGCCTGTTCCGGGTCGCCCGGGCCGTTGGAGAAGAAGACGCCGTCCAGGTTCAGGTTCTCGATTTCGGCGAAGGTGATGGTGGAGGGCACCACGTGCACGCGGCAGCCGCGTTCGGCCATGCGGTGCGGGGTCATGCCCTTGATGCCGAGGTCCACAGCGGCCACGGTGTACAGCGGCTCCTTGCCTTCGTACTCGCCGCACGGTTCGACGGTGTAGGTCTCCTTGGTGGACACCTCGTCGTACAGGCTCAGACCCTGCATCTGCGGGGTGTTCTTGACGTCTTCGAGCAGCTGCTCGATGGTCTTGAGCGCGCCGGTGGCCTGATCGGTCAGGGCGTCGCCGGAGAAGATGCCGGCGCGCATCACGCCTGCGGAACGCAGGTGACGCACCAGCTTGCGGGTGTCGATGTGGCTCAGGCCGACGATGCCGTTCTTGGCGAGGTCGTCGTCCAGGCTGCCCTCGGCACGCCAGTTGCTCACGTTCGGAGAGGGATCACGCACGATGTATCCGGCAACCCAGATGCGGGAGGACTCAGGGTCTTCGCTGTTGACGCCGGTATCGCCGATGTGCGGGAACGTCTGCACAACGATCTGGCGATCGTAGCTCGGATCGGTGAGCGTCTCCTGGTATCCGGTCATACCGGTGGCGAAGACGATCTCACCGGTCGTCTCGCCGAGGGCGCCATACGGCTCCCCCCACATATACCTGTCCGTCTTCCAAAACGAGGACTGCATCGTCCTTGTCATACATCGGAATTGCGATGGTCCCGGACTCGTTCTGGCTCACCAAAACCCCCTTATGTTTTTCGGGTATTCGTACCAAGGTTAACGGCCAGCGCAGACTCACACGCCGTTGGGCGCACAGTCTCACCCCGCTGGCGGGGCTGTCGGCAAGGTGCCGACTTGAGAATGTACGGCGGCACAAGTGTCCGCCCATGAAAAAGCCTCCCGAATGGGGAGGCTGAACAACAAATGACTAATCGACCGTCGGCTGAATCTCAGCGGACGGGGCAGCAGGCTCGTCGGATGCACCGGACGAATCGGGCGAATCGGAAACATCGCCCTCATCGGTCGGCTCGGATGCGGCGGCATCGGAATCGGACGATTCCTCATCGGCCTCTTCTGCCACGGACTCCGGTGCCGGTGCTGCGTTCTTGGCGGTGCACACCGCAGACAGCAGGCCATGGATGAAAGCGGGCGAATCGTCATCGCACAGGGTCTTGGCCAATGCCAGAGCCTCGTCGATGGCGACCTTGTCCGGCACATCATCGTTGAACAGAATCTCCCAAGCGGCGATACGCAGAATGTTGCGATCGACCACGCCCATACGGCGGACCTTCCAACCCGTGGAGTGTTCGTCCAGGGTCATGTCGATCTGACGACGGTGCTCGGCCACGCCCTTGACGATTTCAATGGCATAGTCGGAAAGCGGGGTCTGGGCACCGGGATGTGCGATGCGCTCGTCAAGCAGGGAGAGAATATCCTGGCTTTTTTTCGTCGGCTTCGTACAGGGTGTTCAGAGCCCTTTTGCGCGCGGTGGAACGTGCCATACTGCTGCTGTCCTAGTCCTTTATACGGTCGGTGGTCTGTTGAGGATGCGGAGATCAGTTGTTCTCGCGGCCGGTGTAGGAACCGTCCTCGGTGTTGATCTTGACGCGGTCGCCCTCATTGATGAACAGCGGGACCTGAATCTCGGCTCCGGTCTCAACGGTGGCCGGCTTGGTGCCGGCGTTGGAGCGGTTGCCCTGCAGGCCCGGCTCGGTGTGGGTGATGGTCAGGACCACGGAGCCCGGCAGATCGATGCTCAGCGGGGTGCCGTCGTGGAAGGAGACCAGGCAGTCGGTGCCTTCGAGCAGGAACTTGGCCTTGTCGCCCACGAGGGTCTTCGGAACCATGATCTGATCGTAGGTGGTCATGTCCATGAACACGAAGTTGTCGCCGTCCTCGTAGGAGTACTGGAGAGTGCGGTTGTCCACGGTCTCGAATTCCATCTTCATGCCCGCGTTGAAGGTCTTGTCGACGATCTTGCCGGAGAGCACGTTCTTGATGGTGGTGCGCACGAAGGCGGGGCCCTTGCCCGGCTTGACGTGCTGGAACTTCATGACGGTCCACAGCTGCCCGTCGAGGTTCAGGACGGATCCGTTCTTGATGTCGTTAGTAGTCTGTGCCACGTTATTCACCTATTTCAAATTCAAACTAGCTTAGGCAAAGCCCAAAAATTGCCTCGGCTATTATGCCACACCGGGTATACAGGAAGTGAACGCTGGGGTTTCCCACGTGACCCCCGACTAGACTGGATGAATATGCGATTCTTCTTCGAAGCCGTATCCGTGTCCTGCGTCGTCCCCGCGCAATCGCCGGCGGACGGCGAACGCACGGTGTTCGACAACCTGTCCTTCAGCATGGAACGCGGCGAGGTCGTCGATCTGGTGGGACCGTCCGGCTCCGGCAAGTCGAGTCTGTTGACCGCGTGCGCCCGGCTCAACCCGCATGCGCACGGCGCGTTCGCCCTTTGAAGGCAAGGGCAGCGGCGAGTTCACGCCGCAGCAGTGGCGGCGGGATGTCGCCTACCCGCCGCAGAAGCCGATTCTGACAGGCAAGAACGTGGCCGAGGCGATCCGCCTGCCCTAGACGCTCGCGATTTGCGGCAAGGGCGGCAAGGCCGAGCAGTTGCTGCCCGACGAGCGCATCCGCACGACGTTGGACGCGATGGGCTGCGAGGACATCAATCTGGAGCGCGCCCCGCACGACCTGTCCGGCGGCCAGGCGGCCCGCGTGGCCCTGACCCGCACACTGCTCACCGATCCGAAGGTGCTGCTGGCCGACGAGGTAGATGCCGGTCTCGACGACGACAACGCGGCCAAGGTGGCTACGATCATGGCGGATGCCGCCACACGCGGCATGACGATCATCCGCATCCGCCACCGTCCGCCGGACGGACGGGCCACCCGCACGCTGACGCTGGACAAGGGGCGGCTGACCGAACGCGAGATGACGGATTCGGCGGCGCAGGACGCGAACGCGGTGCCTGCCGGCGCCGATGAAAATGAGGAGACGCAGGCATGAGCGGCGATCTGGGCAATTCCTACAACATCGATATCTGGGGTCTGCTCATCGCGCTGGGCATGGTGGCCGTGGCGGCCATCATCAGCGAACTGATGCACATGTGCATCGGCAAGACCCTGATGTGGTCGTCGTGCCGCGCATTGGTGCAGCTGTGCGCCACGGGCTTCATCATCGGCTACGTGATCCGGTCGAACAGCGTGTAGATGGTGTTCGCCCTGATGGCGGTCATGCTGGTGGCGGCCGTGCAGATCGTGATGTCCCGCGCACGCGGCATCCCCAAGGGCCTTGCCGGACCGATCTTCCTGAGCCTGGTCATCACCATGCTGCTGATGCTGGCGCTGGAGCGACCCCGTGGGAGTCGGCCCGCCCGTCCATCGTCTCATCGATTCGCCTAGGCCTGCTGCCCACCACCGCCTCGCTGGCGTCCAGCGGCATCGTGACGATCCCGGGCATGATGGCCGGTCAGGTGATCGCCGGCGGCGACCCGCTCAACGCCGCCAAGTACCAGTTCGTGGTCCTCGACGCCATCGCCGCGCTGACCCTGCTGGCCGACGGCCTGATCATGGTCATGATCTACCGCACCTGCTTCACCGCCGACGACCAATACCGCCCGCCCGAAGCGCGCTAATCAGCTAAGCTCCCTCTGATAAGCTCCCTCTGACGAGGGAGCTGTCGAGCGCAACGAGACTGAGGGGAGAGACCACTCTACGCGATGGTGACCAGCGTGCCGTCCGGCACCTGGCCATAGAACCATTGCGCGTCGGCCACGGTCAGGCGCACGCAGCCGTGCGAGGCGGGCTGGCCGAGTTTGGCACCCTCCTCCGGCAGATAGTCGCCGAAGGCCTCGCCGGTCGGCACCGAGTGGAACAGGTACGAACCGTAGAACTGCACCCAATAGTCGGCGCCCATGCCTTCTTCGGCATTGTAGAAGTGTTCGCCGCGCGTATCGATGGTGTACGAGCCGTGCGGGGTGGCGTCGCCGACGCCGGTGCTGGCGATCATCGTATAGATGGTCTGGCCACCGGACTTGACGTACACCCGTTGTTTGGCGAGACTGACCTCCACGCTCAGGTCGGAGTACTGGGATAGGTCGGGCTGTTTGCCGGTCGGCCCCTTCCAGTCCACGCTTTGCGCGGCTTTGTCATCGCCGTTCTGCGCGTTCTGCGTCTTCCGCAACGCGCCCTGTTTGCCGCTATCGGGAACCTGCTTGCGGGTAACGGCCATGGGCTCGTTCGCCGCTGCGGTTGCGGCGGTGGCTGCCCCGGCGGCGGATGCGGTGTCGGCCCGCGGCCAGCTGCGTTGCGCCGCCGCGGTCTCGACTCCGGCGCCGATCAGGCAGAACAGGATACAGCAGGCGACCACTCCGCGCCGAATCACGTAGACCCGATCGCGACTCCCAATTCACGTTCAACGTCGGCAGCCTCACCATATGCCTCTTCTCACCACAAAGACCATTCGTGTCGATTGTAAACAGGCATTGCGACGCCCTACGCCTCGGTTTCAGCCGTGATCTCGACTGCAGGAACGGCATCGTCCGGGGAATCTTCGCCCGACGCCGGCACCGTCCAGCGCCGCCGCAGCAGCACCCACAGGCCGATGATCATGGTCACCGCACCAAGCCCGATGCCGAACAGTCCCGAGGATTGCGCCGCGTGCGCGGTTCCCTGGGATTCCAAAGCACGTCCTGCGTGACCACCAGCGAGAGCATCGCGTCGATGAAGGTCACGAACTTGACCGACGAGTCGATGGGGTTGTGCGTTTTGTGCGCGATAACCATACCGCGAATCGCAATCAAGAAGAACCCGCAACTTACGCAACAGACGGTCAAGCGCCTCAAGGAGGCGTTCCGGAAGCTGTACGGGACCAAGCCGATCGAGAAGATCTCGGTGCGTCAGATCACCGAGCTCGCCGGCTACAACCACGCCACGTTCTACCTGTATTTCTCGTCCGTGCGCGCCGAGGAGACCGCCTGGCCGTTCCTGCAGCCGATCCTGTTCCCCGGCGAGCCGGATATCGACTCCATCGCCGATCCGGCCGAACGCAAACGCCGCATCCTCCTGAAGCAGTTCTACGTTTCCGGCATCATCGGCACGTTCCGAGCCGCACTGAACGGCTCGATCATGACCGACCCCACCGAAATCGGGCACTTCGTCTCCGAAGAACTGCTCCCCCGCATCGCGCCGCATATGCAAATGCCATCGCAATCGGAAACAGCGCAGCAGCCAGCGGCATCACCGCAAGCCCAGTAGCGAGGTCAACCCACAGCTGGCGGCGCGGGAAACAGGTCGCGCCGCCCAGTACGCGAATCCGGCGAGCCTCTACCGAGTAGCGAGGAAGAAGAAGCGCGGGAACGGGAAGATGATGCTGCCGTCCGACTGCGTGGGGTATTCCTCGCGGACTTGGGCGAACACTTCGGCCTCGAACTTCTTACGGCCGGCGTCGCCAAGCGCCTGCAGATACGGACGCATGCCGGTGCCGCGATACCAGTCCATAATCGCCTCATGCGAGGGCAGCGTGTGCATGTACGTGACCTTCCATATGCGGAAGGCGCTGGCATGCGCATGCAGCAGCTCCCAGTATTCGGGCGGCGTGAGGTTGTAGAACTCGCGTTGCTGCGGCAGCTTGTCCGCGAACGCGGGCGAGTGCACGATACCGCCGATGATGCGGTGGATCGGCTCCTCATAGTTCATCGGCGTCTGCACGGCCAGCACTCCCCCCGACCCTGAGCCGGGCGAGCAGACCGGGAATCAGATGCGGATGGTCCGGCACCCATTGGATGCAGGCGTTGGGAGAAGACCACGTCGAAGTCGGCCGGCAAATCGTTCAGCTGCGTGGACACGTCGCACAGCTGGAAATCGATGTCGGGATAGGTGTTGCGCGCCACCTCGATTATGTCCGGCGAGCTGTCGACGCCGAGAATCTTGGCATGGGGATAGCGCTCGCGCAGCACGGCCGTGCTGTTGCCCGGCCCGCAGCCGATATCCAGCACGCGCGTGACGCTGCCGTCGTCCGGCGGCAGCTGCATCGCCAGATCACGCGCCGGCTGCGTGCGCTCCCGTTTGAATCGCAGATACTGTTCCGAATCCCAGGTAACCATGCCCCCCACGCTAATCAGCCGTTCACATATCGGCCGATATTATCTCATAATTCAGCCGAGCAGGGCGTCGCGGCGGGCGATAAGCGCGTCAATCGCCGCCTCGTCTTCGATGACGGTGAAGGTCAGGGACTTGCGTTCGCTGGCCTGCGGGGCGATGGTGTGCAGGTCGCCGCGCTGCTCGTGCCAGCCGCGGCCGTGGACGCTGGAGTTCGAGGGTTCGAGGCCGACCACGTAGTCGCCCGCCCCCATCGACTTCCATTCCATGAAGTACGGGAAGAGGCTGACGTCGAAGTCCAGACGGACGCCGAGTCCGAGCTTGCGGTTAACCACGGCGGCGAAGCTGCGGCCATTCTCGTCGGCGGCGAGCTCGTGCAGGTACACGCTTTCGGGGAGGTTCGTCGCGGAAGGATTCGTTGGTCACCTCATCCTCGACCGTGATCGACGGCCGGCCGTACACGCTGGTGGTTGTGCGACGCAGCACGAGGTTCTCGCCGCGGTATTCGAACTGGCAGACGTCGAGGGCGCGGTCGGCCATGGACACGAAGCGCAACGGACCGTTCCTCACCTCGATGGCCTTGAGGCCGTGGGCTCGGCCTTCCTGGTATTCGATCGGGCGCACGTAGGCGGCCTGCTGAAGGCTGCCCATATGGGCCAGCATGTCGGCTCGCGTGCTGTGTTCTGTGGATGTCATCGTCGTCACCGATCCTTGCATGTATCGGTTTGTTGTCCGTGTGCACATCATACTGTAAGCGTTTTCCGCAATTGTCGCTATCAACAACGCATACGCATGCCGATGAGCCAGATCAGAGAACGACGTAAGTACAACGAAGGCTCCCCTGAGGGGAGCCTTCCATCGTGATATACGTCACGCACGAACATTCGTCATTCGTGCCTTACGCTCCCGCGGCGGCCGCGTCCGCGGCATCGTCCTTCAGTGCACGCAGCAGGGCCTTGTTGCGGGTTTCGATGATGCGCTTGCCATCCTCGTCCTGCCAGGAGAAGAAGCCCTGGCCGGTCTTGGCACCAAGGTTGCCTTCCTTGACCTTTTCGGCGAGCAGCGGGTTCGGGCCAGTGCCGTTGTCCATGTCGTCGAACAGGTAGGTGCTGATGTTGTAGAACACGTCGAGTCCGCCGAGGTCGATGCTGGCGATCGGGCCGACCAGGTTCCAGCGGCGGCCGAGGCTGTACTTCATCACGTCGTCCACGGTGGCCGCGTCCGCGATGCCCTGCTGGACGATGTAGAACGCCTCGCGCAGCACGGCCAGTTGCAGACGGTTGCCCACAAAGCCCAGCGACTCCTTCTTGATCTTCGCCGGCTTCTTGCCGATCTTGGCCATGAGGTCGAAGGTGATGTCCACCACCTTCGGGTCGGTTTTCTCGCCCGGCACCACTTCGACCAGCGGCATGAGCTGTGCGGGGTTCCAGAAGTGCGCCACCACGAAGCGCTCGGGGTGTCCCATCACCGACTGCAGCGCAGTGGGGCTCAGGCCGGAGGTGTTCGTGGACAGAATCGCGTCCTTGGGGGCGGCGTGCTCCACTTCGGCCCAGACGGACTTCTTGATGTCAAGGTTCTCGGCCACGGATTCGATGACGAAGTCCACGTCCGCCACGCCGCTTGCATAGTCGGCGTAACAGGTGATGCGGGCCAGCACCGCGTCCATGGTGTCGCCGTCCTTGAGCAGTCCGGCTTCGGCGAAGTCCTCGGCATCCGAACGAATCGCCTTCATCGCCTTCTCCAGCGAGGCCTCGCCGCGGCCGACCAGATGCACCGGATATCCGGCCAACGCGAACTGCAACGTGATCGCGTGGCCCATGGTTCCCGTGCCGACGTTCGCAATCGTCTTGATATCGTCCACTGTCTCAATCATGGAGACCCCTTCTTTCCGGCGGTTCGTCTGGCGTTGGTGTACACATGAACAGCACCGTGCCGTTATGCGTTTGCTCGCATTCTATGCCGATTTCGCTACGTGAACATTTGCTGAACATTTCGCGGATTCGACTAGTACAAATCCCCTATATCAGCACAAAAGCGTGGTGCCGCAACACCGAAATGTTACAGCACCACGCTGAAATGTTCATGTCGTTACGCTGCTATCGCGCACCCACAGCACGCGCGTCACAGCACCACGCTGCCATTTGGAACGTCGACGATACCGCCGGACGCACCCAGGCGTGCACGGAACGGGCGGCCATCGGAGCTCGCGACCTCGATGCCGGCCGGCGTGCGGCGTGCGGTGAAGGTTACGGCGGAACCATCGATTTCCGTAACAACGGCGTCGGCGGTCTCCACCTCATCCACGAACACGGAGACCAGCGCGTTCTCACCGTACACACGGTCCGGCTTGGTTTCGCCGGGGTTGGTGACGATGACGCTGCCGTCGCGCACCCACAGCGGAATCGAATCGTAGTCGTGGGTTTCCTTGCGCCAGCCACCCTGCGCCTTCTCGCCGGTCAGCCAGTTGGTCCACACGCCGTCCGGCAGATAGTAGGAAACCTCACCGGAGTAGGTGAACACGGGGGCGACCAGCATGGACGGACCGAACATGTACTGGCGGTCCAGCGTGCGACATGCCGGGTCATCGGGGAACTCCACGAACATGGAACGCATGACCGAGGTGCCGTTCACATGAGGCTGCAGGCCAAGCTGGTAGACATACGGCATGAGTTCAAGCTTGAACTTGGTGAACTCGCGCACCACATCCACGGCGGTCTGGCCGGGCACCAATGCGACGCCGTTCTTCTCGTCTTCCTCGTCGAACAGCCACGGCACACGGTACACGGTGGAACCGTGCAGTCGCGAGTGGGAGCCGAGCATGCCGAACGCCACCCAACGCTTGTAGACGGCCGGGTCCGGGAACGCACCTTCGAAACCGCCGATGTCGTGGCTCCAGAAGCCGAAGCCGGAGGAGGTCAGCGACAGGCCGGCACGCAGGGACTGGGCCATGCCATTGAAGGTGGATTCGCAGTCACCGCCCCAGTGCACGGGCTGCTGCTGGCCGCCGACGGTGGCGGAACGTGCATACAGACAGGCGTTGCCCTTGCCGTAGGTTTCTTCGATGGCTTCGAACACGGCCTGGTTGTACAGCTGGGTGTACCAGTTGTGCATGGAGAGCTTCGGAGAGCCGTCATACCAGACGACGTCGCGCGGGATGCGCTCGCCGAAATCGGTCTTGATGGCGTCCACGCCCTGATTCAGCAGGGCCTTGACCTTGACCTTGAACCATTCACGGGCGGCCGGGTTGGTGAGTCCACCAAGCCCATGCCGGCCTGCCAGAAGTCGGTCTGCCAGACTTCGCCATTGGGCTTGCGCACCAGATAGCCCTTGTCTCGGCCTTCCTTGAACATTTCGCCGCGCTGGCCGATGTACGGGTTGATCCAAGCGCAGATATGCAGGCCCTTGTCTTCGTGCAGGCGCTTCAGCGTGGATTCGATGTCGCCGAAGAAACGCTTGTCCCACTCGAAATCGCACCAATGGAACTCGCGCATCCAGTAGCAGTCGTAGTGGAAGGCGGCCAGCGGAATATCACGCTCGGCCATACCGTCGATGAAGGAGTTGATGGTGGCCTCGTCGTATTTGGTGGTGAACGAGGTGGTCAACCACAGACCGTAACTCCATGCAGGCACATTCGCCGGACGTCCGACGAGCTTGGTGTAGCGGTCGAGAATCTGCTTGGGGGTGGGGCCATAGATCACGCAGAAGTCGATGGCCTCGCCGGGCACGGAGAACTGCACGGCCTCGGTGTTCTCGGAACCGATCTCAAGGGAGACATGGCCGCGGTTGTTGACCAGTACGCCATACCCATTGGAGGTCATGTAGAACGGGATGTCCTTGTAGCCCTGTTCGGAAGCAGTGCCGCCATCCTCATTCCAGATGTCGACGCTCTGGCCTTTCTTGACGTACGCGCCGAAGCGTTCGCCCAGACCATACACGTCTTCGCCAACCGACAGATGCAGCTGGATGGCGGTGAACACGTCGGATTCATCACGGGCGGAACCGTCCATGGTCACACCGAATTCGCCGACCGGCTGGGCGGTGACGTTCGATTCGGCACCGAGCTTGAATCGGCCCAGCGACTTGCCTGCGCACTCGGTGAGCACCTTGCCGTCCTCGCCGATGAAGGTCAGGTTCCAGGGGGTGCCCTTGACGACCTTCGCGGTAAGTCCGCCAGTGGTCAGCGTGACGCCCGCGCCATTGACGCCGACTTCGCCGTCGCCATTGCCGTTCGCCTGAACGGTCACGTAATCACGGTTGCCGGGTTCGTCGGCATTGAGCGGGAATCCGGGGTATTCGGTGGCGCCTTGCCAGTGTTCGGCACGCACACGAATCACGCCTTCTGCCGGCGTGGTGATGTCCACATTGAATGTGGGCAGGTTCAGGGTATCGTACCGGCCGCGCACCACGGAGGTCGGGGCGAGGACGTTGAGGCTTTCGGTGGTGGCATCCGCCGCCAGTTCGTAGGCTTCACGAGCGTAGAGGGCGTCGACGCCGTCACGAATCATCCAGTAGCCGTTGGTGAACTTCATTGTTGCTGCTCCTTGGTGGAGAGGTGGTTTCGACCGCTAGGGAACAAGGCGGCCGAAACCAAAATCAATATGTACTGCTTGTTGATTGAATTGCCTGCTGTGCGAATGACCTTACTTCACCGCGCCGGTGGTGATGCCGTTCGACAGCGTCCTCTAAAAGAGGAGGAAGAAGATCAAGGTCGGCACGATACTGATCAGCGAGGCAGAGGCCGTGGTCGTCACATCCATCAGACGGTCGCCGGACAGCGAGGCGATGGCGATCGGGACGGTCTGCGAAGAGTTGTCGATCAGGAAGGCCATCGGAATCATGTAGTCGTTCCAAGTCCAGATGAAGAAGAACACCAGCATGACGGCCAGAGTCGGCTTCGAAATCGGGAAGACGATATCCTTGAGAATCTTCCAGCGGCTTGCGCCATCGATGGTGGCCGCTTCCAGAATCGCCTTCGGGAAGGTGCCGTACACCGACGACAACAGGTATGTGCCAAATGCGCTTTGAATCACGGTGAAGATGATGACGATGGACCACGGGTTGTTGTACAGGCCGATTTCCTTGAACATGATGTACAGCGGGTATAGGAGGGCTTCCTGCGGCAGCATGTTCGCGAGCATGATCAACAGGATGATCCAGCGACGGCCCTTGACTCGGCCGATGCCGAGGGCAAAGGAGTTGAACACGGACAGCACCACGGCAAAGATTGCCACCAAGCCGGAGGTCCAAATCGAGTTCCACACCTTTTCGGGGAAGTTGACGCGGGTCCAGAACTTGATGAAGCCATCAAGCGTGAACGAGGTAGGCCAGGACAGCGGGCCGTTAGCGTTGTAGTCGGCCGAAGTCTTGAAGGCGTTCAGGCACAGAACGACGAACGGGAACAGCATCACCAAGCCGCCGATAATCAGCAGTACGATGATCAGCCAGTCACCGGCAGTGCGGTTCTTCTTGACTTTGGCGATTTTCTTCAGTTCAGCTGCGCTCATAGTGCTCATTTTTTTAATCACTCTCCGTCCTCGGCTTCGACCTTCTGCTGAAGGTTGGTGAACACGATGGCCACGATGATGATGACGACTGTCAGAGCGGTCGCAATCGCGGCACCGTAGCCGACCTGCTGTACCTGGAAGAACTGGGTGTAGGAGCAGTAGGACGGCACGATGGTGGTAGTGCCGGGGCCACCCTTGGTCAGCATGTACACCGGGACGAACACCTTCAGTGCCGCGATGGTGCAGGTGAGGGCCACCACGAAGATCTCCGGCTTGATGGACGGCAGGGTGATGGTCTTGAAACGCTGCCACCAGTTGGCGCCATCGAGGCTGGCGGCCTCATACAGTTCCGGATCGACGCGCTGCAAGCCGGACATGAAGATGACCAACGGATAGCCGACCTGAATCCAGACCATGATGAGCATCAGGAAGATCAGGGCCGTATCCGGCTTGCCAAGCCAGTCATGTTGCAGGCTTCCAAGGCCTATGGCACTGAGCAATGAGTTCAGAGCACCGTTCTCAGCTCGGAAGATCCAGCCCATGACCAAGGAGCCGATGGCGATAGGCAGCAGCTGCGGGAAGTAGTAGACGGCACGCATCGTGGACGCGGCCTTGGGGCCGAACTTCTTCTGCACAACGTCGAAGATCAACGAGGAGAGGATCAGACCGAGCAGAATCGGGATCACCACCATGGCGATGATCATCCAGATCGAGTTGCGGAAGGAGATCCAGAAGGTATCGTCCTTCATCAGTCGGGCCCAGTTCTTGAGGCCGGCCCAGACCGGCGGCCTAATGCCACGATAGTTAGTGAAACTCAGATAGATGTTCCAGATGCCCGGAACGATGATGATCCAGGTGAGCATTGCCACACCGGAATCAGGTACAGCCAGAAACGATTCGAAGGGCTGCCCGGGATGCGCGACATTGCGGTTTCTTCCGGATGCTTGGCTTTATTGGTCTTTGTTTTCATCAGACACTTCCAAACGGTAGAGTGTGCAAGACTGTTGGGACACGAACGGAGACGTGTGACGGCAAGGGAAGGAGAAACCGACCACACGCCTTCGTTCGCCTATTGGAAGAAGGGAAGAGGAAAGGATCGAATGCTACTCGACGACGATGCCTGAGGCCTCGAGGCCCTTGTCGTAGTTGTCCTTCATCTGGTTCAGCGCGGTCTTCACGTCGGCGGTGCCGTTGACCAGCTCCTGCAGGGAGGCGTTGAGCTCATCGTAGAAGGTGGAGGTCGGCCAATCCGGGTAGAAGCCGAGCTGGCCTTCCTTGACGGCGTCATCGAACTGGGCCACGAATTCCTTGGTGTCCTCATCCTTGATGGAATCGACGTCGGAGTTGATAGCCAAGCCACCCTGCTCGGCCATGTAGTTCTGGACCTCCTTGCTCAGAGTGATGTTGATGAACTTGGCAGCCAGATCCTTCTTGGCGGAGTTCTAAGGAATGACCCAGACGTTACCGGAGGAGCCGACAATCTTCTTGGTGTCAGGGAACTTGGAGTAGGAAACGTTCAGACCGGCGGCCTCTTCCTTGAAGCGAGCGTGCCACCAGGTGCCGGAGAAGAAGATCGGATTGGTGCCGGTCATGAGGTTCTGGCCGGCGTCCTCAGCCTTGAGGTTGGTGGAATCCTTGGAGATGTAGCCCTTGTCGACCCATTCCTTGATCTTCTCGGTTGCGTAGGTGAGCGGTTCGGAATTCCAATCGACCTTGCCGTCGTACATCTCGTAGGCCTTGATGAACTTGTCATCGGCCTTGGGAGAGCACCAGCTGCCACCACAGGTGCTGGGTCGGGTACTCGGCGGAGCCGACGGACAGTGCGGTGATGCCGTTCTCCTTGAACTTGGCCATCGCGCTTTCCAGCTCGTCGAAGGTGGTCGGAATCGCGATGCCGTACTTGTCGAACATGTCCTGGTTGAAGTAGAGCAGGCAGTCCTCACCGTAGTTGGTGATGCCGTACCAGTCGCCGGAGCCCATCACGCCTTGCTCATCGTACTTGCCGGTGTCGGCCAAGGAACCGGTGATGATCTTGTCCCAGCCATATTCGGACACGTAATCGTTGAGGTTGGTGAGCAGGCCTTGGCTGGCGAGCAGGCCGGACGTGGCGTTGCCCTTGTTGTATTCCATAACGTCCGGAGCGTCGTCGGAGTTGAGGATCTGGGAGGCGTTCTGGCGAATCTGTTCGAAGGCCTTCTTCTCGAATTCGACCTTGACGCCGGTCTCCTTTTCGAAGATTTCGATAGCCTTGTCCCACGCCTTGCCTTGCGCGGTGGTCGATTCCTCGTAGTGCTAGATCTTGATGGAGGTGGGGTTCTCCTCCTGTGCGACTTCATCGCTGCTACCACAGCCAGCAACACCGATCATGGTCGCAACTGCAAGTCCAGCGGCGATAAATTTGCGAGTCAACTTCATCGTTTTCTCCTTTTCAGCTTCTTTACTGATGAGAGAACATTTCGACGATTATTGAAACCGGTCGAAATGCCATCCACTAGAAATATAAGGGACCGGTAACGACGTTCTCAAATTATTTCGATAATTTCAACGACTTTTCGATGTGAGCGCTCTCATTCTTAACACTGTTAATTCATATTCGGAATACTGCATAAAATGCAACTATTCACCTAAGGCGAATAGCCACAAACACCCGAGCTCTTGTCAGCTGCGCGAGCATTTCGCCATGGTGCCACGTGCGATATAACGCGAAGAAAGCATCTCCACACGGCCGACATCGTCACGGTCGCCGTTGAGCACCTCCATCATGAGATCCACTGCACGCGAGCAGGTTTCGGTCGGCATCATCGGCATCTCATCCACGCCTCGCGGCAAAGATCCCAGCCCGTGCGTGCATGCGGCCATCACCGAAACGTCATCGGGCACGCGCAATCCACGATCCTGCAGACCGTTGAGCACGTTGGCCACATGCACCGCATTCGTCTGGCAAATGATCATGGAAATCGCCGGGTTTTCAAGGAACGTCTCATCCAACATCAGATTGACGTCGTCACGTCCATTGCCGGTAGATGGCTTGAAGATCACGGATATGCCGAGGTCATCGCCCTTTTTCTTTGCGGCGTCAAGAAAACGGACCGGTAATTGGAGCCGTCTTCATACGCGCTGCTGTCCGCGCCGGCCACCAGCACATGGCGATGCCCCAGCGCATACGCCTTCTCCATCGCCTCGCGACCCATACGCTCGAAATCCAAATCCACCGAATACACCGCATCGGAATTGCTCGGGTACCCGACCGCCACCACAGGCACGTCGAGAGCGCGAGCCACATCGGCACGGGCATCGCACATCAGCACATCCAACAGCAGGATGCCATCGACCATGCCTTCGGCGGCGACCCGGGTCAGTTCCTGATCGCCGTATTCGTGCATGAGCAGCAGGAGGTCATACCCATATCGCTTGGCGCGCATGGCAAGTGCAAAGAAGAACACGGCATAATTCGAATAATCGGTGTATTCATGGAGCGGCGAACTCAACGCCAGAACCTTGGTCGGGCCTCTATGCCGCAGCTCCTGAGTGCGGCTTGGCATATATCCCAGCTCTTTCGCCGCTTTCAGCACCTTTCGTTTAGTCTCTTCTTTGATGGAGCGCTTTCCGCTCATCACATACGACACCGTGCTAATCGATACGCCGGCACATGCCGCCACATCTTTGATACCTGCCACCACCACACCCCCTTAATGGACCCACCACACCACGAATGTCGACTCTTTATCATACGTTATATACGCCGGTCTCACACATTTTCATGCTTTATGCAAAAACTGTGAGGCATACGCACATTCCCCATCAAACGCACAGGTGCAAGAATGGCAGCAATTCGCCATTTTTGAAATCACCATGTGCGTTTGACGGCGCGTAAGCCTCACATTGTTCTCAGCAGGACCGAATTTCTGTGAGCCCCCCTATAGCGCTCCCCTACGCAATATGTCCGCAAACGACCACACCACATGGGCGATACGCACCAACTCGGCGTAACGGCCGATGGACAGCCACTGCACACGGTACCGTTCGAACCACAACTCCAAATCGGCGGCAAGACGGGCGCGGCGCGAGGCATCCAGCGCACGGCCGGTCACATCCTTGGCGCCACAGGCGTCCTCGCCGCCAGCCAATACCAGCCTATTGAACAACCGCTGCCCATCCAGCATCACCCACAGCAGCTCCGGGTTCAATCCTCCTCGTGCCGAGCCATCGAGCACCGCGACAACCGCACTGCCGCAATCGATCAACGTCCGGTCGCAATCCCGGCGTCGTTCGAGACGGGCATGGTTCCGCAAGAGCAGTCGGCGGCGCGCGTCGGCGCATCCCAGCGCACGGTCAAACACGAGCTCTCCCCCCGCACGACCGTTCCACATACGATGCCACATCCATATTCAGCATGCCGGTGCCGGAACCGTATTCCAGTTCCAGCACTTGCACGGCGAGGTCCCAGGGGAACGACACTCCATCGGAGTCGATGCGAGCGAGTGAATCCATAAGCCAACCGGATTCGTCGCCATACGCCAGATTAGAAATCCGATGGTTCATTTCGCATGCGTCAATTGCAACCGGGTTCCATGCGTTTTGCGCACCGTAGCACAGTCCCGGCACGCTCAACCGCGGATCATTGACATGCCCATAGTCACCCCAATCGGTGACCACCATGCCTTCCGCACCATATTTGAGCCCAGCCACCGCCATGCGGTACGTGTTCAGCCAGGCACCGCCATAGTCGGGGAAGAACCGGCTCCACGCCCGCACAGCAGGGCACACGAATTGGCGGCGGCCTTGTGATGCGATGGTCTGGATCTTGCTTCGTCGATATCCGGCTCATACATCCAGTTGAGCATCGTGATGTCGCCGGGCAGCAAGTCCATGGTGTGCGGATTCTCGAGCGCGATGTCCGTCCACAGCATCGGTTGTAGACCACGATGGGCAAGCGTGCTGCATAGGTCTTTGACGAAATCGGCATACAGCTCATCGCGACTGGCGCCCGGCGAGTCCTGTACGGACCGGCCACGGCCCAAGTCGAAAGTCTCATCGCCACCAATATTGAAGGACCGCGAGCGGAACAGCGGCGCGTATTCCTCGATTAGGCGCGAGGCGAAATCGTGCGACTTGGGGTTGGCTGCGTTCAGTGTGTGGTGTTCCATTCGTTCGATGAAACTGAACGGACGGTCGGCGTCTTCGGGGAACTCTCCCAGTCCACGATGTTCACGGATGCGCAGGTTCATATACATGGGCCCGAAAGCGGCCAAGGACGGCACCAGTTCGATACCGTGGTGCGTGCAATATTCGTCCAGGAACATGATGCCGCCTGCCGTGAGCGGGTCAGTGCCGCGCCACGCTTCGCTGAGCTCGCCGAAAGCGAAGGCATGTTCCACGTACAGCTGGAATTGGTTGTACTTATACAACGCCAGCTGATCGATGAACCAGGTGAGGAACGCCACCGTCGGCACACGCCCGCGCGTCACGTCAAGACTGTAGGCGCGCACCGCGAACGCAGGCTTGTCTTGGATATGCAGGCAGGGCAAGGTCCGCGAGGTTTGCCTGATCATCTGTTGCAGTGTCTGCATGCCGTACCGCAATCCGCTTTCGCTGCCACCACGCACGGCGATGGTATCTGAGGCGAACACATCCAGCGTGTATTCGTCATGTGCCAATCGCGCATCCACACACAGCGATATGACGGTGCCGTTCATCGCTGCCGGCGCACCCGCACCCGCGCCCGCATCTCGCGCTTTTTCGGCGGCATTGGCGCCGGCGTCGGCTTCATCTGTGGCTGTGAGGACTCGGCGCGTACGGACGGTGACGCCGCAGTAACGCTCGAGTTCGCTGGACAGCTGCTCAATCGGCAGCGTTTCCCAGGCCTCATCGGCATCTTCGGTGACGGCATATTCGGGAATTCGTTTCTCGATCGTCACCAAGGACCCGATCATAGCCGTGCCATGCGTGTATTCCAATGTCACCGGAGCGGGAATCAGGGTGAGACACGACGTTGCGGCATCGGCCTTATATTCGAATGTGGGCACAGCTGTCCCTTTCATACTGTTTTTATTATCGTTCGTCCGCTGACGGCAGGCGACACGTGGTCGCGCCGCCATCAGCGGACGAATCGTTTGGTGAGGTACGGCGGCATACGCTATTTCACGGCACCGGTCGTCACGCCCTTCATGATGTTGCGCTGGATGAGCATGAAGAACACCACCACCGGCAACGAAAAGATCACCGAAGCGGCCATCTGCCCGCCGAAATCGGTGCCCATGGTGGGTGTCGAGAAGGACGACAGCCATACCGGCAGCGTATACTTCGACTGGTCCTTCATGAACGTATAGGCGATCATGTAGTCGTTCCAGGCGTTGATGAACGCGAACACCGAGGTCGAGACGATGCCGGGCGCGGCCAGCGGGAAGGTGATCTTCCACAGGATCTGCCAGTCGTTCGCGCCTTCCACGCCCGCGGATTCGAAGATGTCCTTCGGGATGTTCAGGAAGAACCCGCGCATGTTCCAGATCGCGAACGGCAGCACCATGGCGATGTACGCCAGATCAGGCCGCTGTATTTGTTGAGCAGGCCGAGCTGGTTGTAGATGATGAACTGCGGGATGATGCCGCCGGAGGTCATCTGGATGGCCAGCACGAACACCATGATCGGCTTGCGTCCGCGGAAGCGGTACAGGGTCAGGGCCGCGCACGCGAAGAACGCGACAATAATCGACAGGACGAGCGAGAGGTGCGTGGGCCAGAACACGGGGGTCGTGGTCATGATCTCATCGCGCGGCTTTACGGCGGTGATAATCATCCAGTAGACCGGGAAGAACCATACGACGCAGAACAGCAGGTCGAGGATAGTGGTGCCGGCGCGGCGCGCGATCTTGCCGGGGTTGGTTCGGCGGCGGGGCGATGCGGACTGCGCTGCGCCATGCGGTACGGCCTGTGCAGGACTTGCACTCATTGACGTACTCATAGGTCCTCTATCATGGACGTCGCCGCGGCATCCGGCGTCTCCTACGCCACCGTCTCCCGTTATCTCAATGGCAATCCGCACGTCTCGGCCAAGGCAGCCGAGCGCATCGCCGCAGCCGTCAAGCAGTGAACTACACGCCGAACAACGCCGCCCGCTCATTGGTGCGCCAACGCACGCAAACCGTGGCGTTCGTGGTGCACGGGCAGCCGGATTCACTGATCGCCGACCCCAATATCAGCACCATCCTGCTCAACGCCAACCAGACACTCGGCAACGCCGATTATCAACTCATCACGCTGATCTCCGTCTCCCCTGCGGCCGGCGCGCGTATCGCCAGACTCGCCTCCAGCGGATTCGCTGACGGATGGATTCTCAACACATTTCATAAGGACGACCCGCTATTTCAGGGATTCGCCAATATCAGCGTGCCAGTCGCCATTTCCGGCGTCGGCTATGGCGGCGCCACCCCCTTCCCCACCGTCGACATCGACAACCGACTCGCTTCACGCAAGCTCACCGAGCATATGTTGGGGCGCGGGTATCGGCGAATCGCCTATATCATCGGACCGTCGTACTTGCCGACGCCGACGCCATGCACCCGCAGCTGACCACCGTGCGCCAGCCAATGGACGCATTCGGCGTCAGCTTGTCCACCCTAGTGCTTGGCCAGATCGAGGGCCGGCCGTTCCAGCGCACGGTGTTCCTGCCCACCGAGGTCTTGGCCAGATAGGCGCGCAGAGAACGGTTCTCAATAATATCTGTGCACACTTCTCTACGCCCGAAGCGCACATGGAATATGCCCTAATCACTGCCATGTCGCCGTTTGCGATGATGTGAGATTGTTATGTTCTTGTTCATTTGAGCGCACAGATACTACTGAGAACCGTTCTCTGCGCAAATAGACAATGTGGATAACTCCATAAGCTGGAACCACATTGCCCTGCCTGGCTTGCGTTCAAGTCCAAATCAGCTTTACGGTCGCATCATGAGCTCTTTTATGCATGAGGATATTGTCGACCGACGCCGAGCAGAACGTGAACGCTGCAATGATGCTGCGCGCCGTTCGAAAGGTCCATTGCTGGTGGGATACATCAATGCGGCCAACTACTACGGCGCGCCCATCCCCCGACATTGCACGCTATCTGTTGATGCCGTGCACGCCTGTGTTTCCAGTGCCAACAAACGCAGACGAATCAAAGGCGTGGTCTTCCATGTGTTTAAGGGAAAACTGGATATCCGCAAAAAGGATTATGAGCAGTTCTGGATTGCCTCGCCGGTCATGATGTGGGCTCAGATGGCCCAATACTCCACACTGGAGGAACTTGCGGCCATTGGAGCCTCTTTGATGAGCCGCGATAAACGGCGCAGAATGGCCACTCGCAAGGATTTCGATACCTACTTGGAAATCAGTCCGCGGTTCATAGGTCGTAACAAATGCCACGAGGCACTGCCCTACATGACAGAGAACACGGATTCTCCGCCGGAAACACGCTGTTTGGGATGCTGAAGGATTCGGGCTTGGGATGCCCCACCGCCAACTATCGCGTGAATATCGGCAACTCATACGTCATATTGGATATGGCATATCCGGACTGCCGCGTCGCGTTCGAATATCAGGGAGCCTATCACGCCGATCCGGCACAAATGCGAATCGACGCGGCAAAGCGAAACGCATTGCAACTGCTCGGCTGGATCGTCATTCTCGTCACTGCGGATGACCTGAGAACAGCCGACACGCGGCATCGTTTTATCGAGATGGCCCATGTCGTGGTGTCCCGGCAACGCAATCTCGCCGATTGGAACCGCTCATGGGCCATTACCTCTTAGCATCGCACCGATAATGCGCTATACCGCTATTTACTGCGAGGCGCCCGCCAGATATCGGGCTCGACGTAGATCTCCCATTCATACCAAGGCAGCGCGGCACGGCGTCCTCGTCCATGCGAATGGCCTGCAGGTTAATGAGCCTATCCACGCCGGCAGTGAGCTCCACTGCCTCGACCACCAGGTCACGGGTGCTGTGGTCAAGCGATTCGCCCACCAGCAGCGAGCCGGACTTAAACGCCAGCGCCGCCTACAAAAGTGTGAAGCTGCGCGGGCTCACACTGCCAACAGCCGTTCAGCCAACCCTCGGAAGGTCTGGCCAATGCCATCCGTACGCAAAACGCCGTCGGCGTCCAGCACCGCCGGCCGGCCGGCCTCGCCGGTCTCGCGCACTTCGGGTTCCAGCGGCAGCTGGGCCATCAGCGGCACGTCATAGCCCAGCGCCTGAGTGAGCTGTTCAGACACGCGCTGACCGCCGCCAGCACCGAAATCTCCAGCTTCTCGCCCTTATGCTCGTAGTAGCTCATGTTCTCCACCACGCCACGCACCTTCATCGGCACCTGCAGGGCCACGAGTCCGGAGCGCACGGCGATGTCAGAGGCGGAGGGCTGCGGGGTGGTGACCACCACGAGTTCGGCGTTGGGCAGCGCCTGGGCCACGGAAATCGCCATGTCGCCGGTGCCGGGAGCCAAGTCAAGCAAGAGGACGTCCGGCTCGCCCCACCATACGTCAGACAGGAACTGTTCCAAGGAGCGCTGCAGTCGCGGCCCACGCCACAGAATCGCCCGGTCAGCACCGGCGAACATGCCGATGGAGATCAGTTTCACGCCCCACGCGGTGACCGGCATGAGCATGCCATTCAGATTGGTGGGCTGTGTATGCACGCCGAACAGGCGCGGCAGTGAGAAGCCATAAATGTCCGCGTCGATGGCGGCCGTGTCGAAGCCGAGGGCCGCAAACGTGGCGGCCAGGTTCGCGGTAACCGAGGACTTGCCGACGCCGCCCTTACCGGAGGCGATGGCGAAGATGCGGGTCTTGACACCCGGTTTGCTGAAGGGGTTCTGCTTGCGTTCGGCCTTGAGGTCGGCGACCAGATCAGCCAGCTTGTCACGGCTCATCGAACCGACTTCGATATGGGGCAGCAGCTGTGCGCCCGGATAGGAGCTGACTGCGCCATTGATCTGGTTGGTGATGGTCTCGCTCAGTGGGCATCCGGGAACCGTCAGCTCAACGTGCACGGTGACGTCGTAAGTGCCGGTGTCCGACGATGCGGGCGCGGCTTCGATGGCGGCAATCATGCCGAGGTCGGTGACCGAACGACCGAGCTCGGGGTCGATGACCTTGCTCAGGCGTTCGTAGATGTCGGCTTCGATCTGACGTGCGTCGCTCATAAATCCGTATCCTCCTTTAGGGCCTGTTCTACCCTAGCGTGTGATGCGGCGGCATGCCAGAGGGAGTGGATAAGTCACACTGGGGCGGGATTCGCTTTTTCTCTCCCCCAGTCAGCCTAAAGGCTGACAGCCCCCTCATCAGAGGGGGTTAATGAAGCGTCTGAGGGGGCTATTTTAGATGGTGCCGGTGGCTAGGAGCTGGGCGAATTGGGTTTCGCCCAGCATGGGGATGCCGAGTTCCTCGGCCTTGGTGGCCTTGGAGCCGGCGTTTGCGCCAATCACCACGTAATCGGTCTTCTTGCTCACCGAACCGGCCGCCTTGCCGCCGCGCTCGATAATCGCCTCTTTGGCGGAATCACGCGAATAGCCCTCCAACGAACCGGTGACCACCACGGTTTTGCCGGTCAGCGTCTGCGGCAACGAACTGGTCTCGGCCTCGTCGACACCCACGCCGGCGGCCTGCCAAGCACGCAAAGTCGCGCCGCGCCAGTCGCCGGGTTCGCGGGTGGCGGCGAACCAGTTCACCACCGATTCGGCGATTTCCGGGCCCACCCCGTCGATGGCCGTCAGATCTTCAATCGTGGCGTTCTCGATGGCTGTCAGCGAGCCCATCGCCGAGGCAATCAGGCGTGCGGTAGGCGGACCGAGCCGGCGAATCGACAACGCGACCAGCACACGCCACAGGTCGGCGTGACGGGCCTTGTCCATTTCGTCGAACATCTTGCGCGTGTTTTCGCCGGGCCGAATGATCACCGGTACATCCGTGACGCCAGTGCGCGTGGCCTTGTGATCCACGCGCACGATAACCGCGTCGGCCGGCACGTCATACTCAGGATAGGAGGCTGCGGCAAAGCCCGGCATAGCACCAAGTGGAGCCTCAGCCCCGGTAGGTGCGCCGGTCGTCTCGCTGGCGGTACCTCCCTGTGTTTCGGCAGATTCGATTGCGGCCTCCCCTTGCGCGCGTTCGGCCAGCTGCTTGGCCGTGAGCTTTTTGGCCGGCGTGGGCGCGGTCCAGAAGGCAGGCACCTGATGCCACAGGCCAGAGCCGCCGACACGCTTACGCACCTTTTTCTTCTTACCGTTCGCACCGACCGTCTCATGCACCTCGACGATTGCGGCCTCACGCCACACGCGCACGTCGCGCAGATCGGCGGCGGTCAGGTTGAACAACCCGGATTCGTTAGACAACACCGGCTTCTGCGCGGCCGGCAATTCCAGCCCTTCCACCGGCTCGTACGGGTCAGGCTCTTCGCCGGGGGCGACCAGAACCTCGGTGATGTTCGGCGCGTAGGTCGCCACCGAATCAGGCCGGTTCTCCTCCGGGTTGGTCAGAGCGATGGCCGATTGTTCGCCCAAGTGCTCGATGTCGAACGCCTTGCGTGAGGCCAGCGAAATCACGCGCTCGGTCAACTGGGCCGGGCAGCTTTCCACATTCGGGCAGCGAATGTCCTTGTCACCCTCCTTGGCGGGTGACAGTTTCGCACCGCATGAAGGGCAGAACTCGGGCATGACGAATTCGCGCAGCTGGTCCTCACGCCCTTTGCGCCGTTCAAGCACCGGGCCGACCAGTTCGGGAATCACATCGCCGGCCTTGCGCACCACCACGGTGTCGCCGATCAGAATGCCCTTGCGTTTGACTTCAAATCCGTTGTGCAGCGTGGTACGAGCCACGGTGGAGCCGGCCACGTAGACAGGTTTGAGCACGGCGACCGGCGTCACACGGCCAGTACGCCCCACCTGCACGGTGATGTTGAGCAGTTCGGTGTTGACCTCTTCGGGCGGGTATTTGTAGGCGATGGCCCAGCGCGGCGCGCGCGAGGTGGCACCGAGGGTACGCTGCAGGCCCAGGTCATCGACCTTGACGACGATGCCGTCGAGCGCGTGCTCGATGTCGCCGCGATGCTCGCCGTAGTACTCGATCATGTCCAGGATCTCCTGGAATGAGGTCACCGCACGATTGTGCGGGGAGACCGGCACGCCCCACTTGATGTATAAATCGTAGGCCTGCGACTGGTCGGCGACCACATCATGGGTGCCGCGCGGATGGTCCGGCCCCCAAGTGAGCTGCCCTAGACCATGCGCATAGAAACTCAGGCGACGAGTGGCGGTGATGCGAGGGTCTTTTTGACGCAGCGAGCCGGCGGCGGCGTTGCGCGGGTTGGCAAAGGGCGCTCGTCCGGCGTCCTCCTGCTCGTTGTTCAGGGTGTGGAAGTCATCCCAGCGCATGAACACTTCGCCTCGGATTTCCACGAAGTCCGGAACGTCTTCCTTGGGGCCGCCGAGGTTGGCGGGAATGGAGCCGATGGTTCGCACATTCAGGGTGATGTCTTCGCCGGTAACGCCATCGCCGCGCGTCAGGCCCTGTTCAAGTACGCCGTTGCGATAGATGAGGTTCAGGGCGAGGCCGTCGATTTTGACCTCGCAGCTCATAGGCAGGGGCTTGGATTCGGGCCAATCGAGGTCGCGAATCACCGCATCGTACCAATCCTTGAGCTCTTCGATGGAGAAGACGTCGTCAAGGCTCATCATGCGGCTGGGGTGGCGCACGGAGGCGAAGTCGTTGGAGAAGGAGCCGCCGACGCGATGGGTGGGCGACTGCGGATCGTCCAGTGAGGGGAACGCCGCTTCGAGTCGTTCGAGGCAACGCATGCGCGCGTCGTAGGCGGCGTCGGAGCTGACGGGTGAGTCGTCGATGTAGTAGGCGATCTGATCGGATTCCACCCATGCGGCCACGCGAGCCCACAGGCGGGTGGCGGCCTCAGCGGTCATCGTGTTCACGTCGAAACGGTCGAGGCGTATCGCGTCGTCGTCAGTGGGCTGCAGTGCGGCTATCCATTGTTCGGAGCCAGGGGCAAAACGTGCAATACCGGTATCAGGCCGGACCTCGGCCACATCCCCATCGTCGAAATCCCATGCCAGTTGTTCGTTCGTGCTCATGGTTGTCTATCCTAGCGGACTCGGCTCCCCTCGGCCGGCTATACCGTCAACTCCCCTCAGGCGGCTACGCGGATAGCGAGCGCAGGAACTGGGCTTGGATGATGTCGATGTTATCGCCTTCGTCGTCATTCATGCGGGCCACAGCCACCGAGAGCGTGCGGGCCGGCACGAACATGCCCTCATCCACGCACACGCGAGCGGCGTCACGCACGATGTCAGCCACTTCGATATACGGCCAGACCGGCAGATCATGCGTGGCAAGCACATGGGCGGCGGCCTCCACCGATTCAGGCACCGGTATGCACTGCGAGTCCGCACGGGAAACCAGTTCCTGCAGTTCACTTTCCAGCGAACCAATGGCCCCGGGAGCGATGTGATCGCTCATAATGTAGGCTGCGGCGGCTGTGTCGAACCGGTCAAGCATCCATTCGGCGTAGGCAAACCGGTAGTAGGCGAACGCGGCATCGTCGCGGTCCAAGGCCACGCGCAGAGTATTCAGGCAGGCGGCGCGTGCCGAATCCCAATCCTCATTGCGTGCCAGTTGGATGGCGAGCTTCAGATGTGAGAGCGGGTAGGCGGGCGCGTACGCCACCATACGGTTGAGATGCGGGATAGCCGCCTCGGCACCCTTGATCTGACTCAACACGTCAGCCAGCTCCATGTGCGCGTAGAACAGATTGTCCGGGATAAGCACCGTACGCTCGTCCAATGTGGCGAACAGCCGGTTGTAGACCACGCGCTCGGCATAGGAGTTGAAGTATCGAGGTACGCCATGGCCTGCCGCATACACCTGATCCAAATGGGCCACGGCCGCTTCGTCCGCTTCGATGGCCTGATCGGCTTGGCCCGAGAACAGCATGTCTCGGGCGCGCAGACGCTCCTTGTCAAGATCGTCGGCAAGCGTGAACGTGAAGTCCGGTGTGTCCTTGCCATCGATCAACGCACTGGTGACCTGAGAGGCCAAGCCGGTCAGTTCGGGATCGCATATCGATTCGATGACCTGCATGGCTCGCTGGGCCTTTTCCACGGAGCCGAGCGACGTGTTCCTGGCGATATCGTGGAATTCGTTGACGCCATGCTGCAGCAGGTCCACTCGCTGGATAGCCAGTCCGGAACTGACCTGTGCGCCCAGCACGTGAGCAGTCGCCGGGCTGAATTGACGGTCGGCCAGTTCGGGCTCCTCCTGGGACCCGGTGGGAGAGAACCGGCTGTCCGCCAAGTCGAAGTCGGCGCTGATGGGTTTCAGACCACCTTCGCCGTCCACGTCCATCACGGCACCGAACATGCGGTAGGTTTCCTCGGGATTGTCAAGCCCAGCGGTGTCCAGTCGCTTGAGGAAGGCATCACGGGTGAAGGTGACGGTGACCATATTGCGCACGGTGGGATTGCGGCGCAGCACGCTCATCGGATCATCGTCCATGCCGACGGCCCCATCAGCACCGTCAGTGCCGACGCCCTCGCCGCCGATACCGCCCAAGTCGTCGCCTGCGCCGGTATCGTCCGGCATGCCGAACGCCATTTCGTCGATATCGACGCCCTTCATCAGGTCTTCGAACTGCGAATCGATGGACGCGGCGCCATCGGCGTCAGCGGATTCGGCCGCGGCCTGATCCGTAGCATCCGCAGACGGTCCGGTACCGTTGCCGGTTCCCCCGGCCGTGCCGCGTTCGTCACCGGATGCCGTCTGCCCCAACGTCTCCTCATGAGTGATGGGGCGGGTCGGGTCGCCATGGAAATCACCATCTTTGGGATCGGCTTTGGAACCCACACGCCCCAAATCGCCACTGCGCAGATGTTCAAAAGCGCTTAAAGCCTCGCTCATCATCGCCTCGATGGCGGAATCCTGTTCGGCAATCGCCTCTTCAAGACCAATGGAATCGATGTGCAACGACATCTGGCGCACGGATTCGCTGGTGCCGAAACTTAGCGCGGCCATCATCAGGCCGACACGCAGGTTGTAGGCGGCGCTCATCGACGCGCGTTCGGCGCTGCTCAGCGCACGCCACGTACGTCGAGTGGTGTCATACCGGCTATCGGGCATCATCGAGGTGCCGGCGGTGGTGAAGCCAATGGCCACTTCACCCGAATCCAAGCGCGACCGGAACTCCACGTCAAACCGATACGGCAACCGTAACCGGCGCAACAGTGAGGAGAGGGTCTGACGATACACCCATTCGTCGCTCCTCGCCGGCGAATACGAAGGCCGAGCGGCTTGAGTGTTGGTGTCGCTCTTATTGGTCCGCTCTACAGCACCCTCAGCACTCTCAGCACTCTCAGTACTTTCAGCGTCCGCAGCATTCGTCACACCCGAATCCGGCACGTTCTGCTGGGTCAGCACATCTCGAGGATCGGGGAATTCACTGCGAATCTGTCCAGCCGTGCGTGCGGCGATATCGACCAGGCTCAGCACGGCCCGACGCTCCTGCTCGCCATCATACGGGTCAAGCGCCATAATCGCAGGGTTTTCGATGAGTTTCATGTCGATTTGCGCGGCCTCGGCACGGGTCACCGTATCTTCCGTAGGGTTGCGTCCCAAAGGAAGCGTTGCGCTCCAACCAAGCGCTCACCGCAGCGAATCGGTTGAGGTTGCCTTCGATCTTCAAGGATTTCAGCGCCTGCCCGAATGCCAAGGACTTATCCCACGTAAAGAAATAGCCGCTCGAATACGTCGAGGTGTACAGGTGCAACGGTTCGGCGCCATGCACCGCTTCCAGTCCCGGCGTGGTGTCGAGAGCGCCGGCTTCGCGCATCAGATCGGCGAAATGATCCTCCAGACCGGGAGGCCCGCATGCCGTGGGCACGTGCCGCCAAAGTGTCACGCACCGAACGGCGAATCGCACCGATTGGCGCCTCACGGTTGAGACGGCGGAAGATATTGCCGGAACCGAATCCGATGAGCAGACCATTGATCTGCGGCAACATATACGTGGCGAAGAACGCGATGGTAATGGCATCGCGGTATTCCAAATCATGACGCATCGCAGGCGGCAGATTGGCACGCATCTGCTCAAGCGTGTACCGGTTGCCGGCCTTGAGCCATGAGGCGAGCCACGTCATGCGTCCGGTGTCGTCGCGCCCCACCACGCCACCGGTAATGGCCTTCACACCGTCAGCACCATGACCAAGGCCACGCCCCAAACCACGCCCATGATGCAGCGCACTTCCCAGACCACGGTCTGCACGGGAGAAACCGGAACGTGAACGCGGCTCGTCGCTTTCGCCCAGCCGCTCACCGTCCGGCAATGTCACTTCTTTTTCCTTGCCGAACATGAATCGCGCCTGCATATCCTGCACGTCCACGTTGGGGTCGGTGCCCACGAATACGCGGCCATGCGTATCGGCGAACGCCACCTGCGCAAAATGATCGCGGTCGGGGAAAATGCCAAGCGAAAAGCCACGGCCTCTGGTGGAGGGCAGCTGCGCCCATCCAAGCACCAGCCTTTCCGGCACGTTCTCCAATTTCGGGGAAGGTGCGTCGCTTGATTACAGGACTCAGCGCCACTGCATGGCGAGTCAGTTCGTCGATAATGCCGCCTTTACGCTCACTGGTCTCCCGTAAGGCATCGCCGAACGGATTCGTATCGTGCTTCTTCGGCTTGGACAGTCCCAGATCGGCCGCGAGCGCGTTCATCGAATCCTTCAGTCCGCCCAGCAGTGGCGTGCGGTTGTGCTTCCCATGGTCCGATGTACGTTTTGGCATGATTCACATTATCTCTTGTTTGCCCGACATCAAGCCCGAATAAAATCTATAGAATAAATGCGTGCATTCCATAGACCACACTCGCGCAGACTGTCCGATGCCGTCGAATCATGAACGGCACCTGCCCAGCCGCCCGGATATCCGGCACCGGCTGCGTTTGGTGCGTCTGCTGATCGCCTTGCTGGCCGCCGTCGCCGCCATCGCCGCCATGGAGTGCATCGTGTTCAACCTGCCGTTCTGGCGTACGCTCGGAGCGAGCACGGATACGAACGCCGTGCATAACACGCTGGGTTCGGGTCTCACGCGCCGGAATGATGGCATGTTGACCGTCACCGATCCGACCAAGGCCTATCTTGAACTGACCGCGGACGGCACGTCGGATTACCTACGCATCGATACCGCGAGCAGCAAGGTCATCGATAAGGCCCGTGAGCAGGCCGAGGCCGAATCCGAAGCGAACGACGATAAGGAAGTCTTCAAACCGCTGGCGACCATCCATGTGCGCGCGGATGTCGATGGCATCACCGGCCAGGCCCAGTCGATGAATCCCGACGCTATTCGCAGCTATTATGTCAAGGCGCCGGGTGCCGGCATCGTACGTATTTGGATTCAGGAAGAGCGCGGCGCGATCGTACCGGTCACCGACGCCCGCGCCAACGTGCGCGTACCGTTCGTCATCAATTGGATGCGCGTGCTCGCCATGGCCTTGGTGTTGCTGATGATTGTCGTCTGGAGGCCGGGATCGCGCCTGTGGCGTATCACGCTTGACCCGTCCAGCACTCGGCAACGACTTGCTTTCGTGGGGCTTATGGCGATTCCTACCCTGCTTATCGGCGCATCCATCATCCACGAACTGTGGTACGCGTCTCCGCTCGTCTCCCACGTTTCCGGCGATTACACCTATGATTTCGACCAGTATGGGCATGTGGCCGATGCGCTGGTCGCCGGCCGGCCCTGGCTCGACTTGCCGGTTCCCGAACAACTGGCCGCCACCGAGCACCCCTATGACGTAGCCACACGTGCCCAGCTACTCGCCAATGGAGCCAGTCCGCTCTATTGGGATTACGCGTATTATGACGGTCACTGGTATTCCTATTTTGGCGTGTTGCCCGCAGTGCTGCTGTTCGTCCCCTATCGTCTGCTGACCGGTCATAATCTGCCGACATCCGCCGCCGAGTATATTCTCGTGCTGCTGTTCATCATCTTCTTCTCCCTTGCTGGCGCTGCGCGTCATCCATCGCGTGATGCCGAAGACTTCGGTGGCGGCCGCGTCGTTAGTAGTGGTCTCATCGTTGGTGAGCGCGCAAGTGGGGTATTTGCTGTATCGCACGAACTTCTATCAGATACCGTTCGCCGCATCGCTGACGTTGACGTCGCTGGGACTATGGCTATGGCTCGGCGCGGACACGTCCCGCCGTCCGCTGAGACCATCGGACCGATGGCAGGCGGGCGATGCCAAGCCTCTCTCTCCCTGCCGCGACTGGCCTTGGGTGCCTTGTGCATTGCGGCGAATTTCGGATGCCGGCCGACGTTCACCTTGACCGCATTGCTTGCGTTCCCCCTGTTCTGGCCGCAGATTCGCGCGCTGGGCACCGGTCTGCGCACACGCCGTATCAAGCCGTTGCAGGCGTTGCGCGCGCCGCTGGCGGTAATCATCCCCGCCATTCTCGTCGTGACGCCTCTGATGGCGTGGAACATGGTTCGGTTCGATTCCCCGTTCAATTTCGGCAATGCGTATCAGTTCTCCATATCCGATATGACCCGGCATACCACCCCGTCCGCGGATATGCCCGCCAACATCTGGTATTACCTGTTCCTGCCGCTGCGCTTCATGGAACGTTTCCCGTGGCTGGCGGGCTCTCCCGCCCCGATGCCGCAATGGGGCTATTACGAGGTGATGGTCGGCGCGATTTTCACGGCCACGCCACTGACCTTGATGGCTTTGGCGCTGCCCCTGCTGCGCAGATTGGAGACGCACGGCATGCGGCCATGGCTGATGTCTTGCTTGGCCGTGGCGGCGGTGCTGGTCGTATTCGACAGTCACGTCGGCGGTTTGGGATGGCGGTATTCCGCCGATTTCGGCTGGCTGATCTCGCTGGCGTCCATACCGGGGCTACTGTGGCTGGTCAATGGGCGCGGACCGAGCCGCTCATTGGCGGGGGCCAACGACGCCGTTTCAGGCGATGGCATCGCCCGCGTCACTCCGTGGCGTTGGCTGATGCGCTGGGTCGTGGTGCTGGCCGTATTGTGGGCGCTGGGCATAGCCATACTAAGTTGCTTCGTGCAGTCGCGCAGCGATTCGATGATCGACAACAATCCGACGCTCTGGCATCAGGTTCAGTCTTGGTTCACCCTGCTATAGGACCGGACCGCTCGGCAATGGCCTGTACGCGATTCTCGGCAATGATTCCAACGAGCAGAATTTCATGTACTACTATGACGCGAACGGTGTGATTCGCGGCGAAATCCCGGTGCTCTACTACCGCTCGCACCGTCTGCTGTTCGACAATGACGGTATCATGTGGTTCTCCGCCTCCACCAAGCATTTCGTCGGCATGAACCGTCTAGGCAAGCTGGTCAAGATGGTGCTCAGTTCGGGATACATCTACCGCGTCTACCAGTACGGCTTCCGCGGCTTCTACTTCGCGTGAGCCTTGGCATCGGCCTCACGGCCGATGCCAATCCCCCAACGGCCGATTTCTATCTGCTACCGCTTCGCAGCCTCATACTTGCGGCGAATCAGATCCTCATAAAACGCCACAGCCTCAGCCGGCGCTCCGTCAAACGCGACCGCGTGCTCGTCCAGCACCAGTACGCGGTCGATGGCGTATTCGGGCCGGCGGATCATATCCGTGTCATGCGTGGCGAAAATCACCTGCTTGTTGTAGCTGAACAACGCCTTGGCCACATGCGCGGTGCCAATCTCATCCAATCCCTTGCTCGGCTCATCCGCCACAATCGCACTCGGCTCAAAGCTCAGCGCGGCCGCACTAGCCAGCAGGTGCCGTTTCGCGGAGTCCAGTTCGCTGGCCTTGGCCTTGGAGACCTGCGCCAAATCAAAATGCGCGAACAGATTGCCGATGCGCGCATGACGTTCTGACTCGGGCACCTTGTGCTTTTTCAGCGCTTCGGAAACAGCCTCGGAAATATTCGCCGCTTGGTAAAAGCTGTTCGGAATCTCCTCGCGTCGTACCTTGCCGACCAGATTATCGATGCGCTTCGCGTCCTTCTTCACAGCCGGGTCAAGACGTTCCTCACCGCCCGCAATGGTCACCGTGCCGGCGTTGGCCTTCAACGAACCGTCCAGTAGACCCAGCAATGTGGATTTGCCTGCGCCGTTCAGTCCGATCACGGCCACCCGCCGCTCGCTGACGGTGATGTCCGTGGGAGCAAGTCCCACGTGCCCATCATCATACGTATGCCCGGCCTGATCCAAAGTGAACGTCAGCGATGCCGGGCGTGGCAGTTCTTTCGGTCTAAACAAGAATCCCATGCCGCTATTGTACGTGGAGTACATGTGTGGTGCCGGCAAACACCGGCCTATCGCAGCAAAGCGGCGACGGTATTGAGCACGGCGCGGATGCCACGCTCGAATTCGTCCGGTTCGGGTAGCAGGGAAACGGCCAGGTATCCATTGGAAGTCATGTCGAAGAAGTAGCCGGGCTGTCCGGTGAGTTGGTGCTCGTCAATTAGCCGCAACACCAGCTCGTTCTCATCGATGACTGAAGGCACTCGTAGCAGCACGTTCCAGCCGCCTTCGGCCCGTAGCACGCTGACCAGCCCGTTGGGATCGGCGTCAAGCAACTCGTGCAACTTGGCCAGGTTATTGCGCACGCGTTCCCCCACCCGTCTGGTCTGTGCGGGCGCGGCGTTCAATAATGCGGGAATCCGTTCGGCAATGATGTCACTCATCGGCAGATAATCATCGGCGATGACGTCCAGTCGACGCTGTGCCTCGGCAACGTCCTCGTCGGGTCCAGATACCTGAATCCACCCAACTTTGGCGTGCGGCGCGGCCAGCATTTTGGAGAATCCGTCTAGGGCGAAGGTGAGCGCGCCGCGCTCCCCCGCAAGCCGTGCGTTGTCGGGGAAAGGTTCGAGAGAGTAATCGAAGAACACTTCATCGGCGATAAGGGCGATGCCGCGCTCACGGCACAATGTCACGATACGTGCACGCTCGGTTGGTTTTACGTACGAACCAGTCGGATTGTTCGCGTTGATGAGCACCAATGCTCTGATGCGTTCGCCACCGGGCTCGCTGAGCAGCCGCTCGAGTTCGGCGATGTCGATAAACCAGGAGCCGTCGAATTGCAACTGGTATTCGACCGTGTCGACGCATTCAAGCCGTGCAATCGACTCGATCAGCGGATAGCCGGGTTTGGGCGCCAGCACCGCGTCGCCGGCGTTGCAAAGTAACTTAATCAGCCACGAATACGCCTCGGACGTGGAGCTCAGCAGATACAGTGCGTTCGGGTCAGCGCCCTCGATGGCGGTATTCGCATTGGTGAAAGCGGCATGGCGCTCGTTCCCGCCCTCGCTGGCAGCGGGCGAAGCCAACTGAGGGCTGCTTGCGTCTACCACCTTTGCCGTATTGAGGAATGCGGCCAATGCTTCTCGTGCCGCACGCGGTCCACGTGGGTCGGCCGTATACACGCTCGGCACCAATTCGGGTGCCAGCCCGTGGCGGGTCGGATTGGAATCGTTGAGTTTGCTGAGTACGATGCCGTTTGCCTTGGCTGCCACCTCGGCCGCCGCAATGGGATTCGGCGCAGAAATATCCACACGAGAAGAGAAATGCACGCTCATACCCTCCCACGATAGAGCGTGGTGCCCCCTGTCCCGCTCTCAATCGCGCAACATTCCCGGAAATGCGTCGCTCTGGACCCGAATCACACCCTCAAACGCGGCACATTCCCGGGAATACGTCGCCACAGACCTCCATACACGCTCACTTTGCGCAACATTCCGGGGAATGCGTCGCATACCTTTCCTATGCAATGCAAAAGGCCGCCCGACTAGTCGGACGGCCTGGAGCGTATTCGCGGGTCAGGGCTGCAAAACCAACGCTCAGCGCTGCACACCCACGCTCACTGGCTCACTGCTGCTTGGTGCTGGCGTAGTAGGCGGCACCGACGATGCCGGCCTGGTTACGCAGCTTGGCGGGCACGATCGGGGTCTTGATATCCACGTACGGCAGGAACCTTTCGCTCTGACGGCTCACGCCGCCGCCGACGGTGAACAGGTCCGGGTTGAAGTACTTCTCCATAAGGCCGTAGTACTTGGTCAGACGCTTGGCCCACTTCTTGTAGCCCAGTTCCTCATTCTCGCGAATCGCGGAGGAGGCATACTTCTCTCGGCGTCCAGATGCTTGGCGCTCAGGATGATGTGTCCGAGTTCGGTGTTCGGGATGAGCACGCCGTTGTAAATCAAGGCGGTGCCGATGCCGGTGCCCAGTGTGGTGGCGATGACCAGACCATCCTGGCCCTTGGCGGCACCGAACTGGACTTCGGCCAGGCCGGCGGCGTCGGCGTCGTTTACCACGACGACCGGGCGGCCGCAGGCTTCGGAGAACACTTCAGTAACATCCACGCCAATCCAAGACTGGTCGAGGTTAGCCATGAAGTCGAGCTTCTGGCCGGGCTTGATCGGCGCGGGGAAGGCGATGCCAACGGGTGCGGATTCAGGCACTTCGAAGTGGTCGAGCTGCTGCTTGACGATTTTGGCCACGGCCTGAGGCGTGGAGACCTCGGGAGTGAGAATCTTCAATCGTGGCTCGGCGAAATCGCCCTTGGTCAGATCGACAGGTGCGGCCTTGATGCCGGAACCGCCAATGTCAACACCGAAAGCCTGTGCAGTTTCAATCATCGTTGACCTTCCTTTCCATACGTTTTCATCAGTTCGTAAGGTTGCGCCCAGTCTAACGCGAATTACGCTCAACACGAAACCATTACACACCAATTGTGCAAACGTGTGCATCATCGCCGGTCACTACGTACCCTATTCGTATTGTTTTTCAAGCCCGCCAATGGGCAATGCATGCGATTTCGATACTAGGAAAAATCGGCGTCTATGGCGGACTGACTCTGTGTCGCGCGCGATGAACCGTCAGCCGATCACCTTCTCGTATAATCCGGCCGACGATACCGCCGCCGCGCATATCGATCAGAGTGCGGGAGATGAGCATCACGCGTTCAATGACATGGGCATCGCCAAGCTGCACTTCCAGATCGGTGCCGGCCAAGGCCAGTGGGCTTGGGGCGACGGTGGCCTGTTCATTCATAAGTAGCCTGTAGTGGCCCCCATAGAGGGGAGCCACTACTACGGCTACTTCAGCGACGGCATGGGCTTCCAGGTGGGGTCGTGCATCAGCTTGCGCGAGTCCCACCAGCCCTTGGCAATCTGCACCAAACCGGTCTTGAGGTGCTCGCGATCCACCATCACCAGGCGAATGACTTCCTTGGCCGCGGTGAGCACGGTACCCAGTCCAAACACCAGCGGACGGAAGTCACCATAGGTCATGAAGTACCGGGCCATGTATCCGCGGTTGCGCATGATGTGATACCGGTTCATGTCGGATGTGGAGTTGAGCTGGCGCACGCCGGCGATATCCCAATTGCCGATTTCGCGCGTACGGCGCAGGATCACGTCGGGCACCACAATCGGGTTGGTGACCTTGCTGGCGCGGTAGCCATACATCGTGTCATCCCAGTAGATGAAGAAGCGCGGGTCCGGCAGACCGATTTCCGTGACCACACGGCGGTTGAACAGTCCACCTTCGAAGCACAGCGTGTCCATCACTCGATACCCGGCCGGACCAAATGCGGCGGGCGCAATCGGGTTCGGAATGCCCAGCGGCACAATGAAGTCGTACTGCCAGTAGAACGGGCCGCCATCGTAATCGAATCGGGATCCCTGAATCACCTCGTGCTTGTCGGTCCACTTGGACAGCTTGGCAATGGCGTCCGGCAGCACGGCCACATCGTCGTCCATCACCCAGAACCATGCGGCACCCAGCTCGTAGGCTTTGGCCACGCCGGCGGAGAAACCGCCCGCACCACCCAGGTTCTCGGTCTGCGGCGCATAGACCACACGTTCTTCGTTACCGGACTGGTCGGCCACGGTGGTGCCCCATTGGCCGGTCACCTTGCCGGCAAACGCAGCGACCATGTCCGCCGTCTGATCGGACTGCTCATTGTCCACGATGACAATGCGCCACGGCGCCTGCTCAAGCGCCAGAATCGAATCGAACAGTGTCTCAAGCAACTGCTGACGTTTGTAGGTGGTGACGATCAGGGCAAGCTTGTCGATGGTGTTGTTGGGTTTCTTCACTTCAGCCATGGCTCCCATTGTTGCACTTGACCGGCACAAGACGAATTTCTGCACAGTGAAACGCGGGTTGCATACGTCCGGCGCATGGCGTATGAATAAGCGCGTCAGTTTCAGGGAAGGTGCAATTCCTTACTGGCGGTAACCTGTACCCCGGGTTTCATAACGGGGATGGCAGGAAGCCCGCGACCCGCGCAAGCGGCTGATCCGGTGAGATTCCGGAGCCAACGGTATAGTCCGGATGGAAGAAACGAGGGCTCATTATGGGCGTATCTTCGCGTATCCGCATGCAAGTTGTTCGTTCTGTGGCACCCGAGGTCGAGGGTTCGGCCAGCGCGTCCACCGCCAGCGCCAAACTCGGCTCACACACCACTGGTGTGGCCGATTCTGGCCGCTGGTCCACGCGCCGTATCGCCATGTATGCACTGTTCGTGGCGCTGGCGATGGTCACCAGCTTCATTGAATTCCCGATTACGCCGGTCACTTGGCTGAAGTACGACCCGTCTGGCATCGTCTGCCTGATTGCCGGCTTTGCGTATGGCCCGGCCGCCGCCGCAATCGTGTCTGTGCTCGGCTTTGTGCCGCACATGTTCGCCAATCCGTGGGGTTCGCTGATGGCTGTGCTGGTGGCGCTGTTCCTGTCTGCGCCGGCCGCGTTCATCTACCGTAAGATCCGTACGCGCAAGGGTGCCGCCATCGGCATTCTGGTGGGTGCGGTGCTGGCCATCGTGGTGGCGCTGGTGAGCAACCTGATTGTCACGCCGATTTACGCGCACATGACCTACCAGGCTGTGGCCGCGATGATTCTGCCGATTCTACTGCCGTTCAACGTGGCTAAGATGGCGATTCACGCCGTGATCACCTTCCTGATCTACAAGCCGATCTCCAACCTGCTGTCCAAGCAGCAGTGACTGGCCTGAGACGGGCCGATGCCCGCCACGACTAACGACCACTCAACGACCACTCAAAGAACAAGAACGCAGAACTCCGGCCCTTGCCGGGATTCTGCGTTTTCGCCTATCAGTTACGGATTGCTGTTTCATGACCGTTGCACCCCATTCCTTCGACGCCGACGAGTTCCACGATTCTGCCGAACCTCACGCTTCCGCCGAGCCTGCCTCCCCCGCCGCCGTACTCAAGGACATTCGTTTCAGCTATGACCGCGGCACCTCATGGGCTTTGGATGGCGTTTCGCTCACGGTCCATGCCGGCGAGCGCCTATGCTTGGTCGGTCCGAACGGGTCGGGCAAATCCACGTTGGCCCGTCTGATTGCGGGATTGACCGCGCCGGACGGTGGTGAAGTGACGTTACTGGGGCAACGCGTGTACGCAGCCGGTCCGAATGCCGACGCCTATCGTGCTGCCCGCCGCGGCATCGGTATGGTGTTCCAGAATCCCGAGGATCAGCTGGTCACCACCGTGTTGGAGGATGACGTGGCCTTTGGCCCGGAGAATCTCGGGCTGGAGCGCGAGCTCATCGGCGAGCGTATCGTTGATTCATTGCAGGCCGTGGGGTTGGCGAACTTACGCCAGTCCGACCCGACCCGTATGAGCGGCGGGCAGCAGCAACGCGCCGCCATCGCCGGCATGCTGGCCATGAACCCGGCAATGCTGGTATTGGATGAGCCGACCGCCATGCTGGACGAATCCGCACGCGCCGAAGTTATGCGCATTTTGGATGATTTGCAGGCGCGCGGCACCACTATTGTGCATGTCACGCATCATCCAGATGAGACCGTTCATGCCGATCGCATCGTGCACATGGAGGCCGGGCGAATCGTTGGTATCACTGCAGCCGTCGATAATCGACCCCCGCTAGCGGAGGCTGTCTCGCAAAGCGAGACTGAGGGTAGTGTCGGCACAGAAGCCGCCCCCAGTCGTCCTACGAACGACAGCCCCCGCCAGCGGGAGCGCGAAGACGGCTCCGAACTGCCGCTGCTCTCCGATGGCATCGGTGATATGACGAACCCCATTATTCGCGTCTCGCATCTGACCTATCGCTATCCTTCGGCCAAACGGGCGGTTATCGATGACCTGTCGTTCACCATCGCGCGCGGTGAAACCGTGACACTGATGGGCGTGAATGGTTCGGGCAAGTCGACGCTGGTGCGCATGTTGTGCGCACTGGCTGCGCCGACCGCCGGCAGCATCGAGGTGGCCGGTGTTCCGGTGGCCTCGACCGGCAAGCGCGGTCGCAACGCGCGCCCGAAGTCGGCGAATCGCAAGCAATTGGCGCAATTGCGCCGGCATGTGGGTTACGTGATGCAGCATCCGGAGCATCAGCTGTTCGCTGACACAGTAGCCGAGGATGTGGCGTACGGCCCACGCAACCAAGGGCTTGGCGAGACCGAGGTAGCCGACCGCGTGCGCGAATCACTGGAACTGCTGCATATCGGGCATCTTGCCGACCGCTCCCCCTTCGATCTGTCCGGCGGGCAACAACGATTGGCAGCCATTGCCGGCGTGCTGGCTTGCAATCCTGACGTGCTCATCATGGACGAGCCGACCGCGAGTCTGGACGCCCAAGCCAAGAAGCGTATCCATGAGCTGTTGCGCACGCTCAAATCGCGTGGCGTGACCGTGCTCATCATCACCCATGACCGGGAGGAGGCCGAGCAAATCGCCGACCGCGTGGTCCGTATGCCAATTGCCGCCCTCGCAGCCGGCGGCCCCGTCACGGCCACCGTCACCGAGCCGGCCGTATCCTCCAACGGCCCTGCGCACTCAGTGATACACCGACTTGACCCGCGCGTGAAGATGGTGGGCTTCCTGGCCGCCATGTTCACGATGTTCGCGGTGAACACACCCCTCCAGCTTGCGCTGGGCATCGCGATCACCTTGACCGTTATTGCAGCGGCGCGCCTGAATCCGTTGCGGGTGCTCGAATCCATTCATCCGATTCTGATTCTGCTGGTGCTGATGGGCGTGGTCAATCTGTTTGTGGTACGTACCGGCACGCCGGTGGTGGCGCTGGGCCCGCTGAGCATCACCGATCAGGGCGTGACCATAGCCGTGCTGTACGCCTGCCGTTTCGCGTTGGTGATCATCTTGGGCGCGGTGTTCCTCACCACCACCACGCCTACCGCCATGACCGACGCCTTCGCCACCTTGATCAGTCCGCTCAACCGGCTCGGTATCCATGCCCAGGAGATCGCGCTGGTCATGAGTCTGGCATTGCGATTCATTCCAACGCTGACCGACGAGACCCGTGCCATCGTCGACGCCCAATCCGCGCGTGGCGGTTCCATCGAAACCGGTTCGCTGGCCCAGCGTATCAAGGCGATGAGCGCGATTATCGTGCCGATTTTCGCCGGCACGTTGCGTCACGCGGACAATCTGAGCCTCGTACTTGACGCCCGCTGCTACGAGGAGGGCATCCGCCGCACCCACTGGCGTGCCCTGACCATCGCCGCGCGAGATCTCGTATTCGCCGCTGCCGTCATCGTCTACATCGCGGCCATCATCGTGCTGTAGGGCGGCAAACAGCGCAGACAGCACCGGTTGCTATGCTGGTGTGGTTATACGAAAGATGTAAGGAAATTCCCATGGCATTGACCAAGAAGCAAATCAAGCAGCTGCGCGCGATGGCGAACTCGCTGAAGCCCCTGTTCTATGTGGGCAAGAACGATTTGACCGAGTCGGCCGTCAATCAGGCCGATGAAACCATTGAGAAGCACGAGCTCATCAAGTGCGCCGTGCAGGACGGTTCTGGCCTGACCGCCAAGGAAGCCGCCGCCGAGCTTGCCGAGCAGCTGAACGCCGAAGTGGTGCAGTCCATCGGCAATCGTTTCGTGCTGTTCCGTCGCTCCCGGCGCGACGATGTGGAGCATATCCGCTTGGTGCGCGAGTAGCGTTCGCTCTGCTCGATCCCGTAGCTTGATATGAGTAATGGCGGCTGGAATCAGTCCGATTCCAACCGCCATTACTCATATTCGCCCAGCGAGCACCGTCACTGATCCAAGATGGACCCGACGATTCCCGCAACAATGGTCAGGACCAAGGACCCCAGTACCGACCACCAGAAACCGTGTACGAAGACGCCCACGCCGAATAGACTGACCGCCAGCCAACTGGCGAGTCGCATGAACAGCCAATTGATAATCAAGGTGACCAGCCCGAGAGACAGAATCGCAAACGGCAGTGCGATCAGATGCACAATCGGCTTGATTGACGCATTAATCAGCGCCATGAACAAAGCGAACGCGGCGATGCCGAGAATCGGAGGCTCCCCCACCGGGGTCATGCCGGGAGTCACCGCGACCATGACGGCGGCGGCGATAGTCATAATCAACCAGCTGGTCAGGAAACTTTTCATGGCCCAATCGTAGCGCGGCAGGTTTTACTATTGGGCAAAACATGAGATGATGTTGTGCAGAAACGGTAAGAAGGTATTGCCGTTCCCGATTGAGAAGGGATAGACCCACATGACTGATAATCAACAACAACCGTACGGTTCGGACAGTGTTCCGCAGCCGGCACAGCCGTCTTACGGCCAAGATGCCGCGCAGCAGCCGCAGGGCTATGGCGCCCCACAGCCCGCCACATACGCTCAACCCGCCGCCGGAAGCTACGGCCAGCAGCAGCCGCAATACGGCCAGCCCGCCAGCGCATACGCTCAGCCGCAATACGGCCAGCCGCAGTATGACCAGCCCGCAGCGGGCTACGGCCAGCAGCCCGGCTATGGACAGGCTTACCAGCAGCCGAACGCCTACGCACAGCCGCAATACACCGCCGCTCCGTATGCCGCCGCCCCGGTGGGGCAATCGTCCAAATCCAAGCTGGCTGCCGGCCTGTTGGGCATCTTCCTCGGCGGACTTGGTGTGCACAACTTCTATCTCGGCAACACCGGCAAGGCCGTGGCCCAGCTGCTGCTGACGCTTGTCGGCTGGATTCTGCTCGGACTTGGCCCAATCGCAGCCGCCATCTGGGGCTTTGTTGAAGGCATCATCATTCTGTGCAGCAAGCCCGGCTCGCCGTGGCATAAAGACGCCAACGGCTACGAACTATCAGACTGAGACTGACCTCGGGCCACGTTCATTGGGCCTCTGATCAACCACGCCTCTGCAGGTATCATCTCGATGCCGCAGTCGTAGCGGGGATGCGACACGCCGGCCGTGTACATGAGTTCATGTACACGGCCGTTTTCTTTGTTGTTTTCACCCTCAAAACAAACATTTATCATGTTCACTTTTGCAAGATATGGACATCAAACATCACAGACTACCATAACTTCCCAATTGCATTACCAATAGATTAATAACCAGCAAAACGGCTTATATCCGCCATTTTTCATGCTAGGCTTTGGAACCAGCACATCAATAAAGTGCACAATCCTTTTCTACAGAGAAGGTAACATGTTGTTCAATTCATATGTGAATCGAACAATGCCAGTACTTCCCTAGGCGTTTGCTTGGGGAACGCCATGCTGAAAGGAACACATTATGGCGGAGGGAAAAGTCATCATCGTCAACCCGGATATGTTCGGCAAGGACCCGGATTCGAAACAGCCAAGGCCAATGAAGTGGCCAAGAGCTTCGGCCTGAGCGACGCGGCGTTGGCCGAGGTCGAGGACTTCAAGGCACAACTCACCAAACACAACGCCTGGGATCTGCCGTTCATGGGATACGTCAACGAGGATGGCTACGGTTACGCCTACGTGCCCGGTGCCGCCGTGGTGTACGACCCGTACTGGGACGCCCACCAAGCATCCCTGGCGCTGCCTAAGGACGTGCAGACCGCATTCGCCATTCGTATGCTGTTCACGCACCGTCCGGTCGACCGCTATGGTGCCAGCATGTTCCTGCATTACGAGCGTGGCTTCAACGTGAAGTTCGAGGGTATCGGCGCGAACCAGTACTGATTGGTACTGACTATCAACCATCTTTTTCGGATTGCCCGATAAGGGGCGTATAACAACGGTGTTATACGCCCCTTATCTGTATTCAGTGTCAGGCGATGGCCGCCCGCCGCCCGATACAGGCGAATCAGTATCGCACGAGATTCAACAGTTCCTGCTGTTTGGCATAGCGGGAAACGTTGGTCAGGGCGATGCGGATGATGTGTCCGGAAGTCTTTTCCAAATGATTGCCGCCGGCCACATGTGGGGTGATCAGGCAATGCGGCTCATCCCACAACGGACTTTCCGCCGGCAACGGCTCAGGCTCGGTGACGTCCAATCCGACACCGTGGAGCCGTCCATTGTGCAAGGCGTCGGCCAAGGCCTCGGGATCGATGGCGTCGCCACGCCCGGCATTGATCACGATGGCCGTGGATTTCAGACGACCCAGACGATCCGCATTCAGCAGATGATGGGTCTGCGGCGAGCGCGGCACCGCCATCGCCACCACGTCCGCCAATGGCAACAGCGCTTCCAGCCGCTCGAAGCCATATATCTTTTCAATGCCCTTGGCCGGCGCGTCCGCATGACGGCGCACGCCGAAGGTACGCATACCTACGGATTGGGCGAGCTGAGCGAAATGCGACCCGATGTCGCCGACGCCGATAATCAGCGCGATGCCACCTTCCGGGCTCAATACCGGACCTTCATCCTGCCACTGATGATCACGCTGATTGGAGGCATACCGGTTGAGGTTCTTCATCAATGCCCACATGGTGGCGAACATGTGTTCCGACACGCTTTGGCCATACGCGCCGCTCGCATTGGTGACCATGGTGCCGCGAGGCAGCACACCCGGGCAGATGTACGCATCCACACCGGCGCTGAAGGTCTGTAACCATTCAAGACGGGTGTATTGGGAAGCCTGCGAGACCGGAAAGTTGCCGATGACTGCGGTAGCTCGGGAGCGAAGCTCCTCGGGAACAGCGGCCGACCAGACCATGTCGCCGCGGTGCGCTTCGTCGCCCACGAATTTCTGCGGCACATCGCGAGCCGCCTTGGCGAAAGCGCGCCGTTCTCCTTCGTTGAGAGGCAGGCAGTTGACAATCAGCTTATGCGTGTTCTCAATACCCATGGCTCACCAAATTAGGCGGCAGGGCGGATATTATCGCGTGTTTCCTCACACTGAACCAATGCCGAACTGTTACCGGACCAATGCCGAACCCGCCCCGCCGGACCAATGCCGAACCCGCCCCATCAAACCCCACCAAACCAAGGGACAACCCATTGCGCATCGACCGTAGCGTCCGCCCCGAACCGTACACTCACAGATGGTTTTGTGATTCCAAAGCGTGCAGCCAAGGCAGTACGATTGCCGGTTTATCCGCACGCACAGGTACCTACGCCGGTTGGTAAACCTTACATTCCATGCCTTGCAACCGAACGTTTAGGAGCATGTATGCCTGAGCAGCATATTGATAACGAGAAGGTTCCCACACGTCTTATCGGCGCGATTGTGGCTGTCGGCTCACTTGCCTTCATTGGCATTCTGACCGAAACCGTGATGACCGTGCTTTTCCCCGCACTGATGCGCGAATTCCATGTCGACACGGCCACTGTGCAATGGATTACCACGATTTATCTGTTGGCGGTGGCCGCTACCATGCCCATCAGCTCGTTTTTGAAGCGCCGATTCGCGCTGAAAACCATTTTTCTTGCGGCTGTGATTCTGGCCATCGTTGGCTCGCTGATCATGATCGTCGCCCAAGCCTTCCCGCTGCTGATTGCCGCCCGCATTATTCAGGGCATTGGCTCAGGCGTGGCCACGCCGTTGATGATCAACATCATTCTGGAGCAGTCTCCTCGTTCGAAATCGGCCGATTGATGGGCGTAGGATCGCTGGTCATTACCGTGGCTCCGGCCATCGGCCCGACCGTCGGCGGCGCGGTGACCACAGTGCTGCCGTGGCGCGCGATTTTCGTCATCGCCATTCCGCTGGTGCTAATCGCGGCATGCATCGGCATGAAGTGCATTGAGCAGAAGACACCGACCGAGGCTGCCTATCTTGACCCGATCCAGCTTGGGTCCATTGTTGTCGCGCTGGTCGGTCTGGTGCTGGCGCTCAACCAAGGTGGCGTGGCCATCAGTGCGGCGGTGTCCGGCAAGTCAGCCACACGCTCCGGCATTATCGCCATTGTCAGTCTGATTGTGGGCCTCGCCTTGTTGATCGTGTTCGCCATGAGTTCCAAGCGTGCCTTCTCCCCGCTGCTGCGCCTTGGCATTCTCAAGGATCCCGCCGTACTGTTACACGCCTGCGCATATCTGCTGCTGCCATTGGTCGCCATCGGCTACGGCTATGTCATCACCAATGTGGCACAGCTCTCGCTCGGCACCACGGCATTTGTGGCCGGCTCTCTAGTGCTGCCCGGCGCACTGGTCGGCGCTGTCTGTGCCCCGCTTGGCGGCTGGTTCTACGATAAGTTCGGCGCGGTCAAGCCGATTCTGATTCCGATCGGCATCGCTATTTTGGGCCCAGTGCTTATGCTGGTGTTCTCGATGCAGCTTACGCCCGTGCTGCTCGCCGGATTCTATTTCATTTTCGGCCTGTTCTATTCCATCGGCAATGCGAATGTGATGACCAGTGGCCTGTCGGAGGTCTCTCCCGAGTTCAAGCCGGACGGCAACGCCATTTTCAACACGTGTCTTCAGTTTGGCGGCGCTGCCGGTACCGCACTGTTCTCCACGATTCTTTCCGTGGCTCAGGCCGGTGCAGGAGAAGAAGGCACCGCTGAGTTTGCTCACGCCACTGCCGTCGGCGGCACATGGACGTTTGCCACGATGACGGTTATCTGCCTGATTGGCTGGTGCTGTCTGGCCACCGCGTTCCGCATTCGCGCGGCACGTAAGCGTGCATAAATCGATTACCAATAGAGTCCCAGCTTTCCAACACGTGTGGGGCGCGCCCCACACGCTAATGAAAGGAAGAAAAAGGAGAAAGAAAGCTTCGAACAACCGCTCCAGCCTGCACCACGCCCTCGCGCACTGCGGACTCATGGAAACACTGACATTGGTACTCTTGGACATCGGAGGCTCCTTCGCCGGAACGGATAGGTTTAGGCACCACCCATTCTGCCTAGAAGCCTCTATCCACCCCACCCCTCCATCAGAGCAGCAAACACGGTCCGGTGTTTGTCTTCCCTTTTCCCACTGTTACTGTTGCGTTACACTTTACTCCCCTATGTTCATTTCTGTTCGGGTTCCCCACCATGCAGTATCGGGCGAATCTTGGCAAGACGCTGGCTGACTTCGTGTTCGTAGCCGCGATCGTTGGGATGATAGTACTCGGTGCCACGCAGCTCTTCGGGCATATATTCCTGTGGTGCCACGGCACCGGGCCAATCGTGCGCATACTTGTAGCCCTCGTGGTTGCCCCACTCTTTCATAAGCTTGGTGGGGGCGTTCCTCAAATACAGCGGAACAGCGCCGATCTTGCCGGCATCCACGTCCGCGAGCGCCTGGTTAATGGCGTTATAGCTGGCGTTTGATTTGGGCGCGGTGGCCACGGCAATCGTGGCTTCGGCCAAAATAATACGTGCCTCGGGCATGCCGACCAGCGCCACGGCTTGCGCCGCGGCCACGGTGACCTGCAAAATCTGCGGGGCGGCCATGCCGACTTCCTCGCTGGCGGCAATCATGATGCGACGGGCGATGAAGCGCGGATCTTCACCCGCTTTCAGCATGCGCGCCAGATAATGGATGGCGGCATCCGGATCGGAGCCCCGCATGGATTTGATGAATGCGGAAATCACGTCGTAATGGTCATCGCCGTCTTTGTCGTAACGCACGGTGGCGGCGTCCATTACCGTAGCCACGATTTCGGGGGTGATGATGGGTCGGCGTGCGCCCTTTTTGCGGGCTTCGTCGCCGGTGACCGCGCCAGCCGCGGCCTCCAGAATCGTGAGACTCTTGCGTGCGTCGCCACCGGCCATGCGCACGATATCGGCGATGGCTTCGTCCGTGGCTTTGACCTCGCCCTTGAGACCGCGGTCATCAGTCAGCGCGCGCTGCACCAGTTCGGTGAGCTGATCAGGCTCCAATGACTCAAGCTTGACGACCACCGAACGGGAGAGCAACGGTTTGATGATGGAAAAGCTCGGGTTCTCGGTGGTGGCGCCGATAAAGGTCACGTCGCGGTTTTCGACGGCGGGAAGCAGCGCATCCTGCTGGGATTTGGAGAAGCGATGCACCTCGTCGATGAACAGTACGGTTTCCTGGCCGCGTGACACGAGCCGTTCGTGAGCGCGGGTGAGTACGTCGCGCACGTCTTTGACGCCGGATGTCACGGCGGAGAGTTCCTCAAACACGCGGCCGGATTGGCCGGCCACGATGGTGGCGAGCGTGGTTTTGCCGACGCCTGGAGGGCCGAACAGGATTACGGAGCTCGGCGCGGTGAGACTGCCTTTGCTGGCCGGATTGGCGAGGCGGCGCAGCGGCGAGCCCTGGGCCCAACACCTGCGTTTGGCCAATCACCTCGTCCAAAGTGCGTGGACGCATGCGCACCGCCAACGGCCGTGTCATCGACTCCGGCGCATCAGCCGCCCCAAACAAATCGTTCTCACTCATAGCGTCCTATAGTACCCCAGTGTTCGAACAGACGTTCGAGCTGCACCTTGGCTTCCCTCAGAGAGGGGAGCCAAGAAAGGAATCAGTTACTCACCTTGTAGTCGTGGAAGACTACTTCGCCGGTGTCTTGGGTGGCGTCGAGGTCCACGATGCCTTCGATGGCCCAGTCGCGATCGCCATCGGAATCATCGATAATCTGACGCACCTTCCACGTATGCTCGTCGTTCTCGTGCTTGTCATCCAACATGAACAGTTCGGGCGAGCGCGCTTCGGCGCCGATGCCCACGTACTCGTGCTCGTCGTAGTAGTCGTCGAGCACATCTTCCCATTCGTGCACGCCGTAGCCCCAGTCTTTGTCGAGCGCGCCAAGCTTGTCCGGCTGGTCGAGATCCATAAGCTGCACACGGCGGAACATGGCGTTTCTGATCAGCACGATAAGGCCTCGTCGGTCCTCGACCACCGCGTTCTTCTTGCCCGGCGCCGCCAAAAGGAGGCCGCCGCCTCGGACTGGTCGGCGGAATCGCCGGCGTTCTCCCATTCATCCACCAGCGAGGAGTCGATGGAGCGCACGAGCACGCGCAGCCAGGAGATGATGTCTTCGAGTTGCTCGTCACGCTTTTCGGGCGGCACGGTACGCGCCAGCGTGCGGTAGGCGTCCGAGAGGTAGCGCAACAGGGTACCTTCGGAGCGGGCGATGTTGTATCGGGTGATGTATCCGGTGAAGTCGGAGGCGGTTTCCACCATGTCGCGCACCACGGATTTCGGCGATAGCCAGTAATCGTTGGCCCACGGCACATCGTGGCGGTACTGGTCGAACGCGGCTTCGAGCATGTCTTCCAGTGGCTTCGGATACGTAATCTCCTGCAGCTTATCCATACGCTCGTCATAGTCGAGTCCGTCGGCCTTCATATCGGCCATCGCCTTGTCTCGGACCTGACGCTCCTGGGCACGCAGCACCTGCTTGGGGTCTTCGAGCGTGGCCTCGGCCATGGAGATCACGTCCAGCGCATAGGTGTCGGACTCGGGGTCCAGCAGTTCGAGCGCGGCCAGCAGGAACGGGGAGAGCGGCTGGTCGAGGGCGAAGTCGTCCGGCATATCAAGGGTCATGTAGTAGTCCTTGCCGCCGTCCTTGCGGTCCTCGGTTTCGATGACTTCGGTATCGAACAGGGTTTGGAATCTCGTCGGCCCGCTGGTGCAGATGCTCCTTTTGGTCGGGGGTCTGCGCGGAATCGTCGATGAGATCGTCGATACGGGCACGGGCGTCGCCGCCCTGCGCCACTTCGTTGAGCACCATCGAATGCGTGATTTTCAGGTGCGGGACCAGGGTTTCCGGTTCGGCGTCGATGAGCTTGTCAAACGTGCTCTGGTTCCAGGTCACAAAACCTTCCGGAGCCTTCTTGCGCTTGACCTTCTTGAGCTTCTTCGGGTCTCCCCCCGGCCTTGGCGATGGCCTTCCGGTTTTCGATTTCGTATTCGGGAGCCTCGGCGATCACCAGTCCCTCGGTATCGAATCCCATACGACCAGCTCGTCCGGCAATCTGGTGGAATTCACGGGCGCGCAGGCGGCGCATCTTGGTGCCGTCGAACTTGGTCAAGGCAGTGAGCACCACGGAGTGAATCGGCACATTGATGCCGACGCCCAATGTATCGGTGCCGCAAATCACGGGCAGCAGACCCTGCTGGGCGAGCTGTTCGACCAGGCGGCGGTAGCGTGGCAGCATGCCGGCATGATGGATGCCGACACCGGTGCGCAGCAGTCGCTGCAGAATCTTGCCGAAGGCTGTGGTGAATTTGACGCCTTTGATGGCTTCTGCGATGGCTTGGCGCTGTTCCTTGCTGGACACGCCGGTGGAGGCGAGCGCCTGCGCGGTCTCCAGCGCGGCGTCCTGTGAGAAATGGACCACATAAATCGGGGTTTCGCCGTTGCGGAAGGCGAGTTCCACGGTTTTTTCCATCGAATCGAGCGTGTATTCGTAGCTTAACGGCACCGGTCGCGGCGCGTCGGCGATTACATCCACGTCCGGGGTGTCGTTCAGATCGGAGAGCTTGTCGGCAATGGCGTCCACATTGCCAAGCGTGGCGCTCATCAGCAGGAACTGGGTCTGCGGCAGCGTGAGCAGTGGCACCTGCCACGCCCAACCGCGCTCCGGATCACCGTAATAATGGAATTCGTCCATCGCCACGAGGCCCACGTCGGCATGGGTGCCTTCGCGCAAAGCCTGATTGGCGAGGATTTCGGCGGTGCAGCAGATGATCGGCGCGTCCGCGTTGATGTGGCTGTCGCCGGTGATCATGCCGACGTTGTCGCGGCCGAACACTTCGACCAAGTCGAAGAATTTCTCCGACACCAGCGCCTTGATCGGAGCGGTGTAATAGGAGCGGCGGCCAGTGCACAGGGCGGCGAAGTGCATGCCAAGCGCCACCAGCGATTTGCCCGAACCGGTCGGGGTATTCAAAATCACATGGTCGCCGGCCAAGAGGTCCATAATGGCCTCTTCCTGATGCGGCCATGGTTCGATGCCTTTGACGTCTTCCACCCAGCCGAAGAATCGTTCGTAGATGTCATCGGCCGTAAGATTCCGTTCGCGCTCGTCACCGTCCCATTCGGGGGCCAGCCGCCCCAGGGATCCGTATTCCTTCCCGTCAGTCATAATGCTCAGTCTACCTAGTGGCCTATTCCGGCGGCACGAGCCACCCTCCGTCGCTATGCGGCGCCTCCCGCCAGCGGGCGGAACCATGCGAAGAGCCGTGCCATGCGCTTGGCTCCGCCAGTGGGAGGATCGTTCACGCCAACCGGCGGCGCACCTCGTCGGGGTCCACCTCGGGTTCGAGGGGCGGCCAGGTCATGTTCATGTTCTTCAAGGTGGTGCGCAGCAGTTCGGAGACCACTGCTCGCGAATACCAGCGGTTATCGGCCGGTACGAGGTACCAAGGTGCGGCGGCCGTGCTGGTTTTCTCGAACACCTCCTGCCATGCGGCCATATACTCATCCCAGCGGTCGCGGGCCTCGAGATCGGAGATGTCGAATTTCCAGAACTTGGTGGGATCGTCCAGTCTCCCGAGGAAGTGTTTTTTCTGTTCTTCCTGGCTTACCACGAGAAAGATCTTGAGGATGGCGCATCCGCTGGCGGCCAGTTCACGTTCGAAATCGTTGATCTGGTCGTAGCGGGCACGCCATACGTCTTCGGGATAGGTGCCATAGACGTGCGGCATGACCACATCTTCATAATGGGAACGGTCGAATACGGCAATCCACCCCGGCTTGGGCAATTCACGCTTCATGCGCCAGAGGAAGTCGTGGTCGAGCTCCTCGGCCGTAGGCTTGCCGAAGCCATGGTAATGGATGCCCATCGGGTCACCTTGGCTGAACACGTGACGCACGATGCCGCCCTTGCCGGAGGCATCCATGCCTTGCAGCACGATGAGCAGCCGCCGTGTCGAGCCTTTGACGCCATTCGCGTACATGAGCCGCTGGTATCGGGCGATTTCGGAGGAGCTGATCGAAATGAACTCCTCGGCGTCCTCTTTATTGCCGTCGAATCCGGGAGTGGAATCGCCTTCGACATCAGTGACCTGCATGCCGTGGTGGAACATAAGACGTTGAGCGGGCGGCAACGACCATACGGCGCTGAGCAGTTCACTGGATTTCGCCGCACGTGCCAGTCGTTCAGGCACGCTGGCACTGGAGTCGATGGCGTCTATGCGATCCGCCGCGAGCTGTAATACCTTGTCGATCCGTCGATTGGTTTTGTATTCCTTTCCCCTGCCATTCTTGTTGTTCTTTCCTGAGGATTTTCCGGCTGTACCCCACTTGCCGGCCTCTTCAGGCTTGTTGGTTCTGTCGTCGTCCTTTGGCCATGCTCCCGATTGTACGTCTTGCAACTCAGGAGACCCAGCAACGTAGCGACATTCACATTTCACTTGTTACTGCAAATCTACAGGCATGCAGTCGTTCGGACCGTAATTGTTGGCTTTGCACCAATTCCAAGCCTCATTCGTCGAGTCGAAGCCCTCACCGGCAAGAATCACATAGTATTTGTCGGAATTGCTGCTGTAGGTGGGCCAGTCACCCGACCAGATAAGCAGTACGTTTGAATTCTTGTTGTGCATCGTGATGAATTGTGCAGGAATATCGCGGTAGTTCCAGGTCTTGCCTTCAGCTTCCATGCCCTTGCGCTTGCTGGACAGCTGCGCGGTATACGCGGAATAGACCCGAAAAATCGAACACGGCATCGGCCGCAACATTATCGTCGCTGTCCCGCAACGTGAGTCGAGTGACCGAATCATTGAATTTCGTGGATGCGTTCTTATCATCACAATTCGAAGTGGCCAGAATCGTGACTATCAGATTGTCGCTCTCGCTCTTGATCGAGGAGACTTTCATATCGGCAGCGGCATCGAACCCGCTGGCACCTGCTGGGGAACCATACCGCCGACACTGAAGAACCTGCTGTGCTGCAATAGCGCTGGCGCCCTGTCTGATTGGAATATCAGGCAGGGCGCCAGCGCTATTGCGTTATGTACGTGTCAGCGCACGCGGCTTCAAGCGCTACTTGCGCGCCGCATCATGACGCTTGACCACGATGGTGACGAACAGCATCGCCAGAACCACGACCAACGCAACCGAGGCACCGGTATCGGCCGTACGTTCGGTCTGCTGCGGCTTGGTGCTGCCATTGGCATTGACGCTACCGTCATGGTTGCCGTTATCCTTGCCGTCCGTTCCGGTGGACACTCCGGTAACGGCAACGGGCAGCACGACCGTGGTCTTATTGGTCGCACCAGTCACGGTCAGGCTGATATCACCGGTCTTGGTTCCGGAGGGAATCGTGACCTTGAGCTCGGCGGTATCGCCATTCGCGACCTGCGCTTCGCCGACCACCTGCTCGCCGATGGTGGCGGTCAGCTTCGTCTCGTCAGGCACACCCAGCGAGGTAAGCGTAAGCTTCGAGAAGTGCAGCGTGAACGAATCGCCAGCCTTGACCGCGCTGGTCGGGATGCCGGTGACGTCCACTGCGCGGCGGTCGTAGCGCGGGGCAACCGGATTGTTGGCCTTGAGGTAGTCGATCCAGACGTCGCGGTCCACCAGACCGGTGTCCTTGGTGTTCGTGCCTTGGGCGAAGGCGCGGAAGTTATCGCCGCCCTCCAATAGAAAGCTGAACGAACCGATACGGTAGTTGCGTTTCAGATCCAGAGGCTCACCGTTGACGGTCACCGAGGTGATGTGATGGCCTTGCGCGGCATCCGGATCATACGTGTAGCTCACGTTGTGGAACAGTCCGAGTTGCAGATACGCGCGCGATGGTGTGCTGCCGTCCGCGTTCGTCTGCCACTGCTGTTCCAGCGCTCCCTTGAACTGCGCGCCGGTAAGCGTGGTGGTCCACAGGTTGTTCAGGAACGGCAGTACCGCGTTGGCCTGGGCGTAGGTGATATTGCCGTCGGCATCGAGCGTGCAGTCGTCATTGGTGCCGGACTTGCAGAATTCGGCACGCAGACCGCCGGGGTTGACCACACCGATTTCGGCCGCGCCGCGGTCCTCGCTTTTGAGCGAATCGAGCAGCGCATCGGCCACCAGATTGCCCATGGTCGATTCGGAGGCGCGGTCGTCACGCTTGCCGTCTTTGAATGCGGTGGTGATATCCGCAGACACCCTGCCGACCTTCTCGCTGCCCTTTTCATCGGCCACCTTAAGGGCCTGGTACACGATGTCCTTCACCTTGGCGACAGTCGGATTCGCGGCGGCGAGCAGGCCATCGTTGTATTCGGCGTAATCGTTGTAGTGCGGATCATTTTTGTCGGCGGGCTGCGAAGCCACCTGCACGGCCGTGTTGCCGGACTTGTCGTAAGACACCGCACCGGTGGCCGTGTTGTAGGTGAGCACCACTTGGCCGACGTTGGCGGCATAGCTACCGGTCTGGATGATCGGCCGGTTGTTGTGCGCGGGATCGGTGTACGAGTACTTCATGTGGGTGTGTGTGCAGTGAAGATCACGTTCACTGCTGCATCGGTATCGTCCACGATCTTCTTGAACACGGGGCTGTCGGCCTTCTGCTCGTCAAGCGTGGGCTTGGCCGTGGCGTCATCTTCATTGGAGGCTGCACCCTCATGGTATTCGGCCACAATCAAGTCGGCCTCGCCATTGGATTCGTCGCTGTCGGTGAGCTGCTTGGGCCACACGGTTCACGGCCTCCATCGGATCGCCGAATTCGATGTCCTTGACACCACCGGGAGCAACCAATGTGCTCGTTTCCTGAGTGACCGCGCCGATGATGCCGACCTTCACGCCGTTCACCTCTTGAATGCTGTACTCGGGCAGAGCCGGGGTTGTGGTGCCCTTCTTGTACACGTTGGCACCGAGGTAATCCCATTGGGCATTGCGCGCGCCCTCCTTGCCGATCACACGATCGGTAAGGTCGGCATAGCCTTGGTCGAACTCGTGGTTGCCCACCGCCGAAGCCTTGACGCCCAAGGCATTGAGTACATCGATGGTCGGCTGGTCCTGCTGTACCGAAGAGTTGAACAGCGAGGCACCAATATTGTCGCCGGCGGACAGCAGCAGTGAGGAGTCAGGGTATTCGCCCTTGAGCTGCTCGATGGTGGCGGCGAACGGCACGGTGAGGTTCTTGCCGATACGGCCGTGGAAGTCGTTGAAGTTCAGCAGGTTGATGGTGGTGCTGGTGGGAACCGGCTGATTGGTTGCCATATAGCCCATACGCAATGAATGGCCATTGGTCACGCCGTCGTCTGCCCAGAACACCGGCTTATACACCTTGCCATCCACTACCTTGGTGGCTTCGGCATCGGGGGTGATGGCAAAGCCTTCGGTGTTCTGCGTACGGATTTCATCCGGAGTGTCGGTCAGCTTGGTCAGCTGCAGCACGCCGTTCTTGAATTCGTAGGTGCCGATTTTGGCACCGGTGTTCGCGTCATTGTCGCTTTGGGCGAGCAGCTGGTTGTGCTCGGCATCCCAAGTCAGATCGCGCGGGCCATCATAGCCGGCGTTCACCGCGGACTGCGGCAGGTCGATATCGGCCACCGGATGTACCAGGTCCTCGCCATTCACGGTTTGCAGCGCGAAGGCGTAGATATGACCGGTTTTCTCCGGTGCGGCGAAGAACAGACCGCCGAAATCATTGCCGAAACCGACCGGGTTGTAGGTCACTACGTTCTTCGGGTCAAGGTTGGACTGGAATCCGTTGGCGGTCAGGACCGAGTTGGGAATAAAGGCTATGCCTTCCACCCCAAGATTGGCGTCCGCTCCATGGCCCAGTGTCACGCCGAATTGCGTGAGTGCTGCGGTGAGATTCCACTCGTGCGTAGCGTTCAGATCGTGCGCTCCGTCGCCGTTGGCGTCGGTGGTTTTCTCGGTCACGTCATACTGCAGGATGGACGGCCGCGGCACATTCTTGTTTTCGTTGTCGCGCTCGGCGCCGATGAACACGCCCTTGGATGAATCTCCGTTGATCAGCGTGATGCCTTCGGAGTCCACACCGCCCGTGCCGTCCTTGAAGTGCAGCTGCTTGCCGCCCTTGGTCTGACCGTTGTTGGTGAAGGTCCAGCCATCAGTGGGATCCTGCTGCCATGCGCCGTTCTGGTAGACGAACTTGTTGATGGAGCCAGGGCCCTTATCGGCGGTGTTGCCGAGAGTGGGGTTCAGATCGTTGTCGGCCGCCCACAGCACGCCTTGCTTGCCGTCTTTACCGGCTTCATACACCAGACCAGACAGATTGCCGTCAGTATGGTCGCCGCCTTGTTCTTTGGCGCCAAATTCGCCTTCGGCATCCACTGTGGTCACATCGGCCAATCCCGACCATGCGTCCACGGTCATGGTCTCGCCGGTGGGCGGAGTCGGAGTCGGGTCATCGAACACGTTCTGTGCACCGGGCGTGGGCGTATTGGAAAGCGCGAAAGTGCCATCGTCCTTACGGGACCATGACTAACTGTCGCTCATCTTCTTCACGCCGGTTGTACCGGTATTCCATGACGTGGAATCCACCACATCGCTATCGGTAAAGTCGCCGCTGGTAGTGGTCAGATAGACTTCGTCGGCATCGGAACCCAGGCCGGGCGTGGCCTTGTCGGGGTCGATGTATGCCACCAGATATCCGCCGGCTTTGATGACGGTGTCCGTATTCGTTACTTCGCTGGTGCCGATGGTGTAGCGCTTCTTGGCTTTCTTGCCGCTGTCGTAGATGCCCCAGCCCTTCACGTCAACGTCTGTGGAGCCGGTGTTCTTGAGCTCGACCCAATCGCAACGCTTGCTATCTGGGTCTCCGGCAGCTTTCGTATTGCCAGCATAGACCTCGTTGATGATTACGGATGGTTTGGCAGTCGTGTTCTGTTCGGTAGTGGTCTGCTGCTCGTCCGCAGTCGCAGCGGGCACGCCGATCAGGGCGATGCTGCTCAGTGTCACCGCAGCGGTGAGCAGCGCGATGGCGCGCCGCGACATCGCGGTGAAATTGTTGGTGTGGAGCATTACTCCCGTTCCTTCCTCGGGTTGTGCCGCCGCAGCATGATGCTCTTCGGCGGATGACACCCCCCGAGGGTATGGGAGAGAAATGAAGCCGACACCGTATGAAGGCAAACTCGGCAAATCTCCAAACTGAACTTTGGCTGAATTACTGCTGAAGCTGGTTCTTGGATTTGCGTCGAACCGTCCGTATTTCGCCGACAATCGCGATTACAGCGGTACCGATAGCTACGCTGATCAACGCCGGTCGTTGCACGGCATGGAGGGTGGCGAGATCCGGCCCGGCCGCAATGGCACTGTTTTCACCCGCCGAGCTATCCGACGCCGGGTGATTGCCCGCGTCGGTGTACTGGGCATTGACCACACTCGGGCCGGCAAGCGCCACTTGGTCAGCGGTCTCGACCTTGGCCACATCGCCGCGCTTATCCAAGGTGACGCGGGCGCACAGGGCTTTGGCCCAGTTGATACGCTGCCAGCCGTCGCTCGATTGCCATAGGGGGTATCCGGAATCCAAGGCAGTGGCTTTCAAAATCGCGTTGCGCTGATCGGCGTGCAGTTCGGGATAGGCCAGTCGCAGCACGTCCGCCGCCCCGCGCGGGGCCACGAAATCAGCGCCGGACTGGGCGGTGTCTTGCGGGAAGGTGTAGGTCAGGCGTGCGGTGTAGACGCGCACGGCCGAGGCTTGGTCCACGACCGGCTCGGTGGCCACTGGGTCCAGAAAAATCGTTGGTGTAGCCGCCCGAACCGGAGGCCTTGGTGTTGGCGATGCAGGCGGCGAGGGTAGTGCCGTGGCCGTCCGCGGCGCAGCGGGACACCAGATAGTCGCGCAGCTGCTGGGACGCGGGCACGATGGACGAAGCGAATTCGTTATGCCAGTACTGCCCGTTCTGGGCGGATGCGCCAATGCGCCCGCCCATGATGTCAAGCGGATAATGCATGCCGAGCACGATGCGGTTGTTGCCGGCCTCCGAAGTGCGGGCCATGATTTGCGGCGCAAGTTCGGGAATCATGCCGGCCAGCGCGATACCCCACGAATAGGCACCGGTAGTGTGGCCGGAGGGGTAGGAACTGTTTCTGCAAGTTCGAGTAGCCGGGCACGTGTTCGAGCCATGAGGGCGATTGCTTGATGTCAAGCGTGGCGGGCAGTCCGGCGAGATCGTTAGTGCCGCCGTAGCTGCTTTCCGCACGGTTCAGATAGGGGCACGGATGCATGGCCGCACGTTTTGAGGCGTAGGTGGAGGCCACGTTAAAGGAGAAGATATCGGCGACGGCGTTGAGTTTCCCGGATTTGAGCCCTTCGCTCATATATTTGCCAAGCACCGGACCGAGCGCGTCCGGCATGGTTTCCTCGGCTTGCAGATCGGAGTCGACGAGTGCACGCTTGCGTTGGGCGTTCAGGCCATCCTTATCGAGATTTTCGGCGGCTTTGTGGTTAATGGCCACGGCCAAATCTTCGTCGAGTTTCATGGTATCGGCGTGGAGCACCTTACCACCGTGTTCGGCATCGGTGGGGGCCTGCCAATAGTTCTTTTCGTAGTCGGAGAGCAATGCCACCCAATCCGGGTTGGACAGCTGGTCGGCCTGTGCGATTGCAGGCGTCGCGGCTAGCGTGGCCGCCAACGCCAGCGGCGCAATGGTCGCAATGGCAAACGGAGGATAGGTGCCGGAACATCTTCATATGTTCCAACCTATCCTCCGTGAAGGCTACGTAGCCGGAGCCCAGTCAAACACTCAGTAAATTCTTCGTGCTGGCTTAGCGGCGATTGAGATGACCGTCAGGCCTCTGGCTTGTCTTCGGGCTTGCGGAACGCCGGGAATTCGCCGGTCTCCGGGTCAACCTGTGACTCGGGCTGGGTGGTGTCATATCCCTGTTCGTAGCGGGTGCGCCGCCAGTTGCGAATCGAGGCGTTGGTGCCACGGTGATGCACATGGTATTTGCGCGGCGCACCGCCCAGCGGCAGCTCCTCGACTTCCTTGGCCACAGCGATCTGGTTGACATTGGAAGGATCACCGGCGGCGATCGGGGCCAGCGGCTCGGGCTCGGCGGGTGCGGCCGTACGCTGCTGCATGCGCGAGGGCAGCCATTCGGCGAGCCTCGACAGCAGCCAGCAGGCGACGAAGTAGATCACCGCAGCCATGACCAGCGTCTGCAGGATGTTGAAGTACATCGAGCCGAGTCGGCGCGATTCCTGCAGCAGGTCGGTATACATGATGATCGAGCCTAGGGCGGTATCCTTCAACACCACGACCAGCTGGGTGACGGCGGCCGGCAGCATGGCGTAGACGGCCTGCGGCACCTCGATCTCCATGAGCGACTGTGTTTCGGTCAGGCCCAAAGCGAGCGAGGCCTCGCGCTGGCCGCCCGGCAGATTGCCGACGCCGGAGCGCACCAGTTCGGCGACCACCGAACCGTTGTACAGCACCAAGGCCAGCACCACGGCCCAATAGGACGGGCTGGGCAGGCCCGCGAACGCGAACCATCGCCAGAAGAAGATCATGAGCAGCAGCACCGGCACCGCACGGCAGAACTCGACGATCACGGCGGAAACGCCACGTACCAACGGGTTCGGCAGCAGTCGGCCCACGCCGAACACCAGGCCGAACACCACGGCACCCACCACGGCCACGACGGTGGCCTTGATGGTCATCCACAGTCCGGGCAGGTAAAAGTCGGTCCACGCTTCGCGTTCGATGGCGGGCTTCCACAGCTCCCAGCTGAGCTGATTCTCGCCGTCCGGCGGGTTGTGCAGGCGCATGAGGATAAGCACGAGCACCACCGCGAACAGAATGCCTGCGATCCAGTTGACGATGCGAATGGTGCGCCGGCCCTTGGGACCGGGCGCGTCGAACAGCACGGAATTCGAAGTATCGGCCATATCCGTCACCTCCTTACGGCGAGCTTGTTGGACAGGTACGTGGTGAGCATGCCGATGGGGATGATCAGGATCACGTAGCCGAGCGCGAAGATCAGGAAGATCTGGATGATCACGTCGGGGCGGAATTCAATCATCTCGCTCATCAGCGAGGATGTTTCGGTGGCCACGGATGCGGCGGCGGCCACGGTGGAGTTCTTGAGCAGTGCGATCAGCGTGTTGCCGAGCGGCGCCACGGAGCCTCGGAAGGCCTGCGGCAGGATGATCTCAGTAGCGGACTGCATGAAGCCCAAGCCCAGCGCTCGTGCGGCCTCGGCCTGGGCCAATCGGCACGGTGTTGATGCCCGAACGCAGCGATTCGCACACGAACGCCGCCGTGTACAGGCTCAGGCCGGTGACCGCGAGCCAGAAGAAGTTCGTGGCGAAGGTGTCGGAGAAGCTGAGCTTCAGCTGCGCGTAGGCACCCAGCACCATGAACACCATGATGATGGTCAGCGGCAGGTTCTTGAACAGTTCCACATACGCACCGGCCACGGCCCTGAGTGAGGAAATCGGCGAGATGCGCATCACCACGAGGATCACGCCGAGGATCAGGGAGAACAGGGCGGACCACAAGGTCAGTTCGATATTGACCAGAAACGCGCCGAGCACGTCATACTGGCTGAAGAGTTCCAGGAATCCGCTCATCAGGCCTCCTCTCCTTCGTCCGGGACGGGCGGGTTGTAGCGTACGTCGGGCGTGTAGTTGGTGCCCTTGGTGTTATCGCTGATGGCGTTCTCCCACGAGCCGTCCTGAATCATGTCCACGATGGCGTTGTTGATTTTGGTGGCCAGCTGCGTATCGCCCTTCTTGATGCCCACGCCGTAGTATTCCTGCGTGAACGGTTTGCCAACCACCTTGAGCTTGCCGCGCGAGGCGGAGGCCAGGCCGGCCAGGATGATGTCGTCGGTGGTTACCGCGTCCACGATGCCGGAGAACAGGGCGGTGGCGCATTCGGCGTAACCGGGCTGTTCCATGAGCTGGACTTCGGGAGGCGAACTTCTCCTTGACGGTGGCGGCCGAGGTCGAACCGGTGACGGAGCATAGGCGCTTGCCGTTCAGGTCTTCGGGGCCGTTGATGGAGTTGTCGTCCTTGCGCACGAGCAGATCCTGTCCGGCCACGAAGTACGGGCCAGCGAAGGAGACGGCCTTCTTGCGCTCGTCGGTGATGGAGTAGGTGGCGAGGATCATGTCCACGTCGCCGTTCTGAATCATGGCCTCACGCTGCTTGGAGGGGGGCTTCCTTCCAGATGATCTGGTCTTCGGAATAGCCGAGTTTCTTGGCGATGTATTTGGCCACGTCCACGTCGAAGCCCACGTAGGTGCCGGACTTCTTGAAGCCCAGGCCGGGCTGGTCGAATTTGATGCCGATGCGGATCTTGCCGGTTTCGTCCGCGCCACAGGCGGCCAGCGACATTGTGCAGGCCACGGCGGCGAGCGCGGCGATCACGCGGCAAGCCTTCCGTTTGAACGTATTGGTGAATGTCATTGGATTGCGTACCCGTCTTTCAGTGGGTTCGTCAGTGGGTGAGGATCTTCGAGAGGAAGTCCTTGGCACGGTCGGTCTGCGGATGCTCGAAGAACTCGTCGGGCGTGTTCTCTTCGAGAATCTGGCCGTCTGCCATGAAGACGATGCGGTCGGCGGCCTTGCGCGCGAAGCCCATCTCGTGGGTCACGCAGATCATCGTCATGCCTTCATGCGCGAGTTCGACCATCACGTCGAGCACTTCGTTGACCATTTCCGGGTCGAGTGCGGAGGTGGGCTCGTCGAACAGCATGACCTTGGGGCGCATGGCGAGCGCGCGGGCGATGGCCACACGCTGCTGCTGGCCGCCGGAGAGCTGGGAGGGCATCTTGCTGGCCTGGGAGTCGACGCCCACGCGGGCGAGCAGGTCCATGGCCAGTTGCTCGGCTTCCTTCTTGTCCATGTGACGCACCTTGATGAGGGCCAGCGTCACGTTTTCAAGAATGGTTTTGTTGGCGAACAGGTTGAACGACTGGAACACCATGCCAACTTCGGCCCTGAGGTTCGCGAGCTCCTTGCCTTCCTGTGGCAGGGGCTTGCCGTCGATGCGGATGTCGCCGGAATCGATGGTCTCGAGGCGATTGATGGTGCGGCACATCGTGGACTTGCCTGAGCCGGACGGGCCCACGACCACCAGCACCTCACCCTTGGCGACGGTCAGGTTGATGTCCTTGAGGACGTGCAAAGCACCGAAGTGCTTTTCGACGTGGGTCAGTTCGACTAGCGGACGGTTCGGGTCCTCTTTGCCGGGAACCAGCGGGGTCAATTTGGCCTTGCTTGGTGATGTTGTGCTTGTCGCGCGCGAACGCACTGCTGTTTCATTGTTCGTTTCAGACATGAGTGGGAGGATAACACACCGACGTTTCCAACGTGTTCACAGTATGTCCACACAGTTGCTCAGTCGATGTCTCATTTCCGCATCAGACATCGTGATGGCGGCATAAGCGACTTCGGCATGTCTCCCGTTTCCGGAAACATCGCGGGAGGCCGACCGACTTTTGCCCCAGGATGAGTTGGGGCCAGCAGTGGAACAACGGTGGCATGAGTCTCACTGGGGAAACCCGCGCTGGCAGGCCGACCGGGCACGACGCCTCGAACGGGAGCGCCGCCAAACCGAGCGTGATGACATCGCCCGAGCCCTGCACGACCGGATCTCCAACGATCTGGCCTACGCGATCATGCGCATAGACCGGGATATCGAGTGTGCAGACGCATCCGGCCTGATTTGCTGCGAGGTAGGCACGAATTGCCTCGGACCGGGTGGCAACGCCGAGCTTGGCTTTCGCGTGCTTCATGACCACGAAATCGTGGAGGCTTTAATCCCGAGCTTGGCGGCATTTTCCTCGGTACTGAGGTTCGCCGCATACAATCGCAGTACATCCTGTTCTCGTTTTGACAAGCTGGCAGTCGGGCGCTCGGCCGAGGTCAAGGCCACCTTGGCTTCCGGTGCTGTCAGGAATCCCTCGCCAAGCTTGGCGTGACGCTTTTTGGCAATCAGCCCTCGCGCGCCTGAATCAATGGCCATCTGTCGGTAATGGTCCAGCGAATACGACGTAATGCCCAATATGGCGGTCGCATCCTGCGTCTCGCGGATGCGGCGGCAGACATCCGGACCGAGAATATCGGTCAGGGGCATATCCAGCAACAAGACGTCTGGTGCGGCGTTATCACTTTCATAGACGCAATGATGCAGGCTTGCGCGCCGGATTCGACAGCCCAGACCACCTTTGCTCCGGCCATTGCGCGACCGACCGTTTGCGCCAGCAGGGCCAGCGCGAACCGGTCGTTATTCCACTATCCCAATCGTCAGCATGCATTCATCATGCGTCAGGTGCGTAATCATTGGCAAGCAACGTGGCCAAACCTACCATCATTCGCCATCATATGGCATGGGAAATCGAAGCACAGCGCCCCGTTAGCCAACAGCCAGCCGTCAGCCGCGCGGCTTGCCGAGTGCGGAGACGAACTGGACGCCGGGAATGTCGGCGAAAATGGAGCCATCGACCACGAGTTTGGACGGGCGGATGCCAGAGCCCAAGTAGAGTTTCGGAATCGTGAGAATGTGCTGATCAACCAGCAGCGGCCAATCGGCAGGCAAGCCAATCGGCGACATGCCGCCGGATTCCATGCCGGTGGCTTCCACGGCCGCGTCGATCGACGCAAAACTGACCTTGGAGACCTCCAGCGTGTGCTTGACTACGCCGTTCAAATCGGCGCGAGTGTCGGCCGTGACGAATGCGGCGGCGAAGTCCGGCGGCGCCTTGCGGGTCTTGTGCGTGTGAACGACCACCACATTGCCGGTGATCTCGGACGGAATGCCGTATTTCGGGCACCACAGGTCGGTGTCCGATTCCTCGTCGGTGTTGATGGTCACGCCCAGAATCTTGCTTTCCGGCACACCTGCTGCCACCAGCTCATTGAGCTTGTCAAACACCGGCTTGGCCAGCAAGTCCCCATCATGCCAGTCCAAAATCTCCAACGTCATATAAGCCTCCCCCTTGTCCGCAGCGTCGTGCTTCCACGATATGTGCCGATGTTGTTGCGCTTGTAACGCACGGCAGGTTCTTCTGCCGGATGGTCTCTGCGCAACACATCACACGGCTTGCTACGGTTTCGTCATGTTTGCTCATCACATTAGCCGCGACGCGCGGCTGCAACACCGGGGTTCCTATACCCGTTGCTTATATCGGCTTATATCAGATCGCGCTGAGGCATACGCACTGAGGCACTGAGGCCAAACACAATGTGCAAAACCTGGCATGTATTCCCTGCGGGAAGCGGAATACCCTTCGTATTGCTATTGCGTACGGCATTTTCTCGGAAATGCGCTAAGCGTTTGAGCATGGCCAGTTGTTCACACGATGAGTGCTGTTATACGGTGGACGACACTCCCGAATCGCGGTGGATAACCGGGCGCGACACACGATATGCCGGTGGATAACCAGTCCGCGCCGTTTAAGTTATCCCCATTTTCCAGTTTTGCCCTTGTGCCACTGTGGAATGCGCTACGCTCGGCGCATGAACGGATACAGCGAAGTGCCGCACAATGGGTCGCACAATGGCGAAATCAACAACTATCTGCGCAAAGATCTTGACACCAAAGCCACGGCCAAGAACACGGCCTGTTGGAATCTGCTGGGCAAAGTGCGCACAGAACGTACGTTGTGTTTCTCGCTGTATCCCGCATTGGAATTATGCGGCGTGGAGTTGCCGAGGCACAGCACGTTGCCGCAGAAGGACTTTTATGTGACGGTGAAGAGCAAAGGGGCCCGCTCTTCATTGAGCAATATCGACTATCGCATATGGAATGCAAAGTTCAGCAGTATCACCTTTCAAACGGCGTAACCTGCATGCATCCCATGGATGCGTGGATACAGTTTGCCCAATATCTCAGCCTCACCGAATTAGTGGTACTGGCCGAAGCACTCATCAGACGTTATGGATACGCCATTGAACAATTCGCTCAACGACTAACAGCCTTTCACCGCGTTATTGGCCGTGCGCGTTGTGAGGCGGCGCTGAAGCTCGTAAAACCTTCGGATTCCGTTCAGGAAACTCGTACGCGCTTGGTGCTTATGCTTTTCGGCCTGCCCATACCGCAAACACAATACGGCATTACCGATTCAGAGAACGGATACACCTACACCGTTGACATGGCTTATCCACAATACAAAGTCGCTATTGAATATGATGGCGATCATCACCGTCGCTTCCGCAAACAATATGTGCGGGACCAGCAAAAACGTCGACGTCTGCGGCAATTGGGCTGGACCGTCATCGAGGTGTTCGCCGATGACCTGTGGAACACCGCCAAACAACGTGCCTTCGCACAAGAGGTTGCCACCGCGATGCAAATACCGCTTCCTGGCCGTCCTCAACCTTCATGCCGGGTATTAACAGACGGCAGCCTTACCATCAATGCGCGCAAAGGGGAATACAGGAGGCGGAAACAAGCAAAACACAACAAAGCCTCACAACATTGACCAATCACGGGGTCGTACTCGCTCCTCATGGGGCGGCAATTCCCCCCATGAGGCGGCAATTTGCTCATGGGGCGGTTTGAAGAAATTGTGAAACCGCGGAATTAAGCCATTTTGATCTACCGCCCCATGGGGTTTTCACCGCCTCATGGGTTGTTTACCGCCCCATGAGGAAGTTACCGCCCCATGGAAGGATAATCGGCAAACGCCAGGGGGGACACCGCATGGTGCGAGGTTTGCCGCATGGCGGAGGTGCCATCGGGCGGAGTATTCGGCACCCCTTGGCAGGTATTTGGCACATTGGGCCCCACCCGCAAAAAGCAAATGGCCCTTGGAATTATTCCAAGGGCCATTTGCGGCTAATAGCACCGGAGCATTACTCCTCGAAAATTAATCTACGCGTGCGGAGACCGCCATTCGAAGCCGAAGACGCACTGAAGTACGTCGAGTGCTGAGGAAAGGCGGTATACGCTCCGTAGATTAGTTTTCGTCGGCGTCCGGGTCGTAGTCGACGCCAGTCTCGGCGCGCTGCTCGTCGGAAATCGGGGCCGGAGCACCGGTCAGCGGGTCGCGGCCGCCGCCGGCCTTCGGGAAGGCAATGACGTCGCGGATGGAGTCTGCACCGGCGAGGATGGACACGGTGCGGTCCCAACCGAGGGCCAGACCCGCGTGAGGCGGAGCGCCGTACTTGAATGCCTCAAGCAGGAAGCCGAACTTCTCGTCGGCCTCTTCCTTGGTGATGCCCAGCACATCGAGCACACGGGCTTGGATGTCGTCGCGGTGGATACGTACGGAACCGCCGCCCATCTCCTCACCGTTGCAGACGATGTCGTAGGAATCGGACATGGCGTGCTCGGGATCCTTGTCGAACTTGTCAATCCAATCCTTGGAAGGCATGGTGAACGGGTGGTGCATGGAGGTCCACTTGGAGTGGCCGACAGCCACATCGTCATCATCCGGATCGTCGGTGGGCTTGAACAGCGGGAAGTCCACAACCCAAGTGAAAGCGAACTTCTTCGGATCCAGCAGGCCTTCGCGGGAGGCGAGCTCCACACGCACGGCACCCAGCAGCAGCTGCGCGGACTCGCGAGAACCGGCGGCGAAGAACACGGCGTCGCCTTCCTCGGCACCAACGGCCTCGCGCAGGCCGTTGCGCTCCTCATCGGACAGGTTCTTGGCGACGGGGCCCTTGAGCTCGCCGTTTTCGCCGAAGACCACGTAGGCAAGGCCCTTGACTCCACGCTGACGAGCCCAATCCTGCCAAGCGTCGAACTGACGACGCGGCGTGGCGGCACCGCCCTTGAAGACCACGGCACCCACGTACGGGGCCTGGAACACGCGGAACGGCGTGTTCTTGAAGTACTCGGTCAGCTCCACCAGCGGGTTGCCGAAGCGCAGGTCCGGCTTGTCGGAGCCGTACTTGTCCATCGCATCCTTCCAGGTGATGCGCGGCAGCGGCAGCTGGACCTCATAGCCGGCGGACTTCCAGATGGCGGCGATGACCTTCTCAGTCATGGCCATCACATCTTCCTGGTCCACGTAGGCCATCTCCATATCGAGCTGAGTGAACTCGGGCTGACGGTCGGCGCGGAAGTCCTCATCACGGTAGCAGCGGGCGAGCTGGTAGTAACGCTCGACACCGGAGACCATGAGCAGCTGCTTGAGGAGCTGCGGGGACTGCGGCAGGGCGTACCAGGAACCGGGCACCAGACGGGCCGGCACCACGAAGTCGCGGGCGCCTTCCGGGGTGGACTTAATGAAGGTCGGGGTCTCGACCTCGGTGAAGTCCATGTCTTCCAGCGCGTGGCGGGCGGCCTTAGCCATGTCGGAACGCAGCTTCAGATTGTGCTGCATGGACGGGCGGCGCAGGTCGAGGTAACGGTACTTCAGACGCACGTCCTCGCCAGGCAGCTTGTTCTCGGACTCATTCTCAAGAGCGGTGGAAACCTGGAACGGCAGGGCGTCGGACTTGGCGAGGATCTCGATGGTCTCGGCCACAACCTCGATCTTGCCGGTGGCCAGATGGGTGTTCTCGTTGCCATCCGGGCGCAGGCGCACTTCGCCGGTAATCTGAATCACGAATTCGCTGCGCAGCGGGCGGGCCATATCCTCGTCGTAAATGACGACCTGCACGAGGCCGGTCGAATCACGAAGGTCGATGAAGGCCACGCCACCGTGATCACGGCGTCGGTCAACCCAACCGGCGAGGGTGACCTTCTGGCCGACCAGGGCCTCGGTCACTTCAGTGGCATGATGTGTTCTGTAAGCCGTCTGGCTCATTGTCTTGTTTCTCCTCGATTTCGCGCGAATACGTCAGATTTCGACGGTTTGCTGGGCAACCACAGTATCCGGCTCCCACGACGTGCAATCGGCGGCAACCTGCTCGCCCGTGACGATGTTCTTGACCTCGTCGCCAGCGGGCTCTGCGCCTTCCGCACCTTCGGCAGCGGTGGCCGGGAACCACACGTACGGAATGCCGAGTTTGTCCGCGTACTTGATCTGCTTGCCGAGCTTGGCCGCGGTGGGTGCCACGTCAGTAGCGATGCCGCGCGCACGCAGTTGGTTCGCAATACGATTGGCGGCCGGGCGGTCCTCTTCATTCCACACAGCGACCAGCACGGCGGCCGGGCTGACACGGTTGGCGTGAGCGCCGGCGGTGTGCAGCATGTAGCTGACCAGTCGGCTCAGGCCGATGGACAGGCCCACGCCCGGGTACTTGCGGTTGCCCTGGGAGGCGAGATTGTCGTAACGACCACCGGAGCAGATGGAGCCGAGTGATGCGGCACCGTCGAGGAAGGTCTCATAGACGGAACCGGTGTAGTAGTCGAGACCGCGGGCGATCTTCAGGTCGGCGATGACGGAACCGGGGCGGATGGCGGCGGCTTCGTCGACGATCATGGCCAGGGTATCGAGTCCCTGACGAGCCAGCGTGTAGGCCTCGGAATCCTTGACGATGCCGTGAGCCTCGCACAGCGCATCGAACTTGGCGGCAAGCTCGGCACCGTCGGAGGCGGTGAGCTCGGCCAATTCGAGGCAGGCGCGCGCCTGTGCTTCGGTGGCGCCGCAGGTCTCGGTGAGCAGTCGGGCCACCTCATCGGCACCGATTTTGTCGAGCTTGTCGATCTCGCGCAGCACGCCCTCGACGTCCGTCAGACCAAGGCCTCGGTAGAAGCCTTCAGACAGCTTGCGGTTATTGGCGTGCACGGTGGCCTTGGGGAGGCCATACGCGCGCAGCTCTTCCAGCGCGGAGACCATGACCAGCGGCAGCTCCACTTCATAGTGGTCGGGCAGGTCGCCGGCGCCGATCACGTCGATGTCGGCCTGCACGAACTCGCGGAAGCGGCCTTCCTGCGGACGCTCGCCACGCCACACCTTCTGAATCTGCCAGCGCTTGAACGGGAACGCCAACGCACCCGAGTGCTCGACCACATACCGGCTCAGCGGCACGGTCAGATCGAAATGCAGGCCCAAACGCTCTTCAATCGGAGTGTCGGATTCATGACCGACCTCCTGCAAACGACTCAGCAGGTAAATCTCCTTGCTGGTCTCGCCTTTTTTCAGCAAAGAAGCGCCGGTTTCCACCGCTCGCGTCTCAATGCCGATGAAGCCGTTGAGCTCAAAAACCTTACGAAGCGTATCGATAACACGCTGCTCCACAACACGTTCGGAGGGGAGCCACTCCGGGAATCCTGATATTGATGCACCTTTAGCCACGAAATCAATATAATAGGTGAGGGTTGCGTCAAAACTTCCTGGTTCGCCCGGGATGGGAGACGCTCCCGCTTATGCATTCTACGCTTTAAGGAGCTGGCCATGGCCGACGAAACTGTCACCGAACCCGTAAACACCGCTGCGCCCGAAGAGCAGGCAACGACACCCGCACCCGAGGCCAGCGCGGCCACGCCGGCGCCGACTCCGTCCCCCGCTTCCATGCCGAAACCGCACGTGCCCTCCCCCGCCGCCTTCGCCAAGAAGACTCCGGCGGCCAAGCCGCGCGCTGCCGCCCCGGCCGCCGCCACCGCCGCCTATTCCGAGGCTGATGTCAAGGCCGCCGAGGCCTTCGGCCGCGTGGATGACAACGGCACCGTCTTCGTCAAGGATGGCGACGCCGAGCGCGAGGTAGGCCAGTTCCCGGATGTCTCCAAGGAAGAGGCGTTGGCACTGTACGCCCGTCGTTTCCTGGATCTCAAGGCCAAGCTCGATCTGCTGGCCACCCGCCTGGCTTCCCCGAACATCAAGGCCCGTGAAATCGACGAATCCGTGAAGCTCTTGGGTGAAGAAACCTCCGAGCCAGCCGTCGTGGGCGATCTTGCCGCACTCAAGGCCCAGTACGAGGAGCTGAAGGCTGCCGGCGAGGCCAAGAAGACCGAAATCGCCGAGGCACGCAAGGCCGCTCAGGCCAAGGCCGTTGCCGAGCGCACCGCCATTGTCGAGAAGGCTGAAGCACTGGCCGCTTCTCTAGGCGACAACACCAACTGGCGCTCCACCGCCGACAAGTTCCGTAACCTGTTCGACGAGTGGCAGAACCACCAGCGCACCACCGTGCGCATCGACAAGCCGGAGGCCGAGGCGTTGTGGAAGCGATTCTCCGCCGCCCGCACCACCTTCAACCAGGCTCGCCGCAAGTGGGCTCAGGCTCGCGACAACGAGCGCACGGCCGCCAAGGAAGCCAAGGAAGCGATTATCGCCGAGGCCAATGAGCTTAAGGATTCCACCGCTTGGGGTGAGACTTCCCGCAAGTTCAACGATCTGATGGACCGTTGGAAGAAGGCCGGCCGCGCTGGCCGTAACGAGGACGACGAGCTGTGGGCCAAGTTCCGCGAAGCCGCCGACACCTTCTTCAACGCTCGTCAGGCCGATCGCGATCAGATCAACTCCTCCGAGAAGGAGAATCTGGCTGCCAAGGAGGCTCTGCTGGTCAAGGCCGAGGCTCTGGTGCCGGTGAAGACCGACGCCGAGGCCAAGAAGGCCCGCCAGGAGCTGGCCAAGATTCAGGAAGAGTGGGATCAGATCGGTTACGTGCCGCGTGACGATATGCGCCGCATCGAGAACCGTCTCGACGCCGTTGACAAGCAGATCAAGGCCATCGAGGATGCCGCTTGGAAGCAGACCGATCCGGAGGCCGACGCCCGCAAGTCCAGCTTCGAGGAGCAGCTCAACGCCCAGCTCGCCGAGCTCGACGCCAAGATCGCGGCCGAATCCGACCCGAAGAAGAAGGCCAAGCTCGAAGCCGAGAAGGCCACCAAGGAGCAGTGGCTGAACGCCATCAAGTAAGGGTCTCGCCAGGTGCCCCTCGGAGAGGGGAGCTGGCAGCAAGGCTGGCTGAGGGGAGTTTACGGTTATACCGCAAGCTCCCCTCAGCCGTCTACGGCGACAGCTCCCCTCAGCGAGGGGGAGCTTCGTCGTATTTATGCCGTTTCCTCCTGCCCTATACTCATAACTTCACCCCATAGTTCCTCAGTCACCCAGCAATTGGTGTCTTACGCCTGAGTCCCTACCGGTGCTGCAACAACTGCCGTGAGTCCTTGATGTGCGGCCAGATATTCATGCAACGGCTGGCTGTATGGCATATTCAGCTCGCCGTAATTGGTTCCGGCACGGAAAGCTGGGTAACTGTCGCCGCCCTGAAGCAGATATGAATTGGACGCGATAATCACCAGGTCATCGTCCGCAATCGGTCGGCCGTCAACGGCGAGGTTCACGATACGAACCGCCGCATGTTCGTCGGCAGCACACTCGTCAGCGTCAGCGTTGGTATCAGCGTCGGCATCGGCATTGCCGCTCTCACCAGCCGTACCGCATTCGGCATACCGATACGTCACGTTCGAGGAGATGCCGAGCCAGCGCCGCTCCAGTCGCCCATCGTCACGGCGAAATTGCTCGGCAAGCACTCTCTTCACATCGCGCCCGGTGAGCGTCTCATGCGCGGCCTTGAACTGCAAGGCCATGAGACTATCCACCTCGCGCACGGTGACTTTGCCATCGCCATTCATATCAAGCCGTGGAGTCCGCAGACTGCCATTATTCGAAATCCGATTACCGGCAAGCGATTCCCGGCATACACATGCTTCATGATTGACTCTCGGTTCGCGTCCGCCACCAGCACACCGACCGTATTCCCGTGCTTGTCCGAACCTTGTTTGTCGAAATTCACGCCAGAGGCCAAAGTGCCAATCACCGCGCTGCCGGCATGATTCGCATATGTTGCCGCCGCCTGGTAAATATGCTGCGCGCGCGATACCTCATCGTTCTCCTCAGCACCGGCAGACATCCAAGCGGCTTGCGCCGGATGCGCATTAAGCCCTTCCACGCCCAGCACGCCGTCAACCGCCGTATGGCTGGTGCCATTGCCGAGGTCAACGTCGTCCACTCGCACCGTGGCGCGACGCCCGGCACCGGTGATGATCAAATCCTGCACGGCCATGTTCCGCCCAAAGCTGCCCGCCTCGTAAATAGGCGCGCCACCCGCGGTCGTACCGTGCTTAATCGCGTGACTGTGACCGGTGTATACCACATCAACATCTCGCCCAATATCGGCGGCGGCTGAGGCATCGGCGTGCAGCAAGGCCACCACCGCATCCACCTTTCCGGAGCGCTTGAGTTCACGGGCCACGCGATTGATCGCGTTCACCGCCCGCTCGTCAAGGTCGGCATCGCGCGTAATCTGCGGAGTGGCTACCGAGCCGAGCGCATCAGTAAGGGCGCCCACGAAACCGATCCGCTTGCCGTTCACCGTTCGAATCGTAGAGTCACGTACGTGGCTCAGCAGTCCGTCAGACGACTTATTGGCGGCAGACGTGTTGGCGCACAGCCAGTCGATGCCGTTGCTGGGATCAGCGATGCGATTGTTGAAATCGGCGACACCGCGGTCGAACTCATGGTTGCCTACCGCCGAAATCGTCAATCCCCACGCTTTGGCCATATCCAGCGTGGGTTGGTCCTTCTCCACCGCCGACTCATACGGGGAGCCTCCCACCAAATCGCCGGTTGATACCGGAATCATATTGCCGGGATTATGGCTGTCAGCCACGGTGAAGGCGGTGGCGTTGTCTGCACCACGTTCGATATGCCCGTGAAAATCAGTGATGTCGGCGATGGTCACCGTACGAGTGCCGGAAGATGGATTATTGCCGGAAAAAGGAACGGCTCCCGTGGTTCCAGCACAAGCATAAGGAACCACCAGAGCCGTAAGGATAAACGCTACTGCACCAAAAGCGATCCCCGATCGCTTGCCGGCCCACCGCCGGTTCTTCATATTCCTGCTCACACCAGTCACGCTAGGATCGTCGATTGAACGGCCATGCCTAGGAAGGCGACTCTCAGGTGAATTCTTAGCGGCGTCTTGGGATGGGAAAGGCCTGACCCCGTACTATCAGGGTCAGGCCTTTGCAACCCGAGTCGCTACGAATGCGTCAACAAGGGGGAGATTACTCGCCAAATTCCTCGGCGCAGATCTCAGCTACCGCATCCACGCACGCCTCGGCAATCAGATGGCCGCGTTCGGCGCTTGAGCCGGCCGGATTGGCGAGTCCGCCGTGAGCGGGAACGTCACCTTGGCGCACAGGGTAACGGACATAGGATTTCGCCGTGGCACCGGCTTCCTCGACCATACGGTCCATGTGCACCAGTTCCGGCGCATAGTGGAGCATCAACGAAGTTCCGGTGACGGCCGCATGCTCCAATGCCCAGCCGGGGAACACCAATCCATCGAACACCTTGTCGATAACCGACTGCGGAACCGGGTCCCACCAATTGGTTTCCACGATGGTGGCCACTCCCCCGGTTTCGCGGGTGACCAGGTCGATGGCCTCGACGATGAACGCCTCGTTTTCAAAATGCGCGTTCATGACGACGATCTTGGTGAAGCCATCGGCGATGAGTTCGCTCAGCACGTCGTGCATTTGGTTGATCACTGTCACGCCGTTCATGTCGATAGTGCCCGGGAACAGCGGCCCGCCACCGGAGAGCGGCTTGGACTTGTATCCGTAGCTCAGGGTGGGCAGCACGGTGCCGTCGATGCGCTCCGCCAGATCTTCGGCGACCCGCGTGGCGAGTACCGCGTCGGTGCCGATGGGCAGATGCTGGCCGTGCTGTTCGGTCGAACCGATCGGCATGATGACGGGACGAGTCTTCGCCTCCTTGAATTCCGGCCAGGTCATGTGGTCCATACGGCGGTTGCTACCCATTGCAGTACTCCTTTAGGTTGGTGGTGGATTGGATGGTCGATGAATACGCCCGGCTCCCTCGGGGAAGGAGCCGGAGCTGAGGAGATCAGATGTGATTCAGATCCTTGTCGGTGTTTTCGTGGGAGAGGATCATCGCGACCAAGGCGATGGCCGCAACGCCCACCATGTACCAGGCCGGGGCGATGGACGAACCGGTCAGGGCAATCAGGCCAGTGGCGATGAACGAGGCCGTACCACCGAAGATGGCGTTGGCCAGATTGAAGCTGAACGCGAATCCGGTGAAGCGCACGGAGGTGGGGAACGTCTCGGTCAGGTAGCTGGACAGGGTACCGTCGTTGGCGGTCAGGGTGGCGCACATTGCCAGCTCAACCAGCAGCACGGGCCAGAACTGGGAGGTGTTGAGGATGAGGAAGGCAGGAACGGTGAGGACGATGAACGCCACGCAAGCGCCGATAAGCACCTTCTTGCGACCGAATTTGTCGGAGATGTGGCCTATGCCGAACACCATGAACACGTAGGCGAACATGCCGCTCTTGGCAGCGATTTGACCGTCGGCGGAGGCGGCGCCCTTGGACTCAAGCGCATCGTTCATCGACTGGTAGACGGGGGAATCGGCAAGCTTGGCGCGGATGTACAGCACAATCAGACCGAGCGGGCCGGCCAGCAGGAACGGCACACGCCATCCCCAACCGACCATCGCGCTAGAGTTCATGTTGGCGGCCATCAGCGTGGCCAGAGTAGAACCGGCGAGCAGACCGATAGCGGTGGAAGCCGGAATCAGCGAGCAGTAGATGCCGCGCTTTGAAGTGGGCGCATATTCGCCGAGGAACGTGGCCGCACCGGCATATTCACCGGAGGCGGAGAAGCCCTGCACCATGCGCAGCAGTAGAAGCAGAATCGGCGCGCCAACGCCAATCACCGAGTAAGACGGCAAGCAGCCGATCAGGAAGCTTGCACCGGACATGAACATAATCGAGTGGGCCAGTGCGGCTTTACGGCCTTTCTTATCTCCATAGCTACCCCAGAACAGTGCGCCGATTGGGCGAAGGATGAAGGATAGCGCGAACACGCCGAAGGTCTGCAGCATGGCGACGGTGTGATTGTCGGTTGGGAAGAACGCCAGGGCGATAGTGGTGGCGAAGTACGAATAGGAGGCGTAGTCGAACCACTCGATGAAGTTGCCGAGGAAGGAAGATACCGCGACTTTTCTGACCACGGCCTGTTCTTCAGTTTGCGGGGTGGAATTCATCAGTCGTGCAGATGTAGTAATCGTTGCGGAACTCATGATGTCACCATCCTTTCAAGGATGTGCTGTTCGTGTGACTGAATGAGATTCAAGTGGGAATCCGTTTCGCAGCAGGTCGACCAGCGCCGCGATAGCCTCGACTATGCCCTTGAGTATTTGCTGAAACGTGAATCGTCGATTAACCCGTTCGGCGTAGAAGTGGACAGGTTGCCCAGTAGTGCTGGCGCATTATCCACCATGCTGTTCTTGTCATGATTTCGTGAGTTTGGCGGCGAATAGCAGCATCGACCAGTTCGGTTTGTCGTTATAGTCGACGCCGACCATTTGTGTCACTTTGTCCAGTCGGTTGTACAGGGTTTGCCGTCTGATACCCAATTGCTCGCACGCGCCGGTTTTGCTATCGAGGTTGTCGAAGCAGACGCACAGTGTGTCCAGCAACAACGGAGAGGCGGCGACCTCGAATCCGATGGTCTGCACCACGAGCATGCGCATCGCCTTGTCCATATCGGAGGATGCGACGAAACGGTCGACGAGTGCGGACATGGTACTTACGATTCGCCCGTATGCCGGTTCCTGATTGGCGATGTCACGCAATACCGCGAACCCGTCGACCAGCGTCACCGTGTCCAATGCCACTCGGCCATGCACCACGTATACACCGTCGCCTTCCAGCACGGCAAGCGCATCCATGCAATGGCGTCCGAATGCGGCCGCACCGTCTGAGGAATCGGTGGTGGAGCACCATCCGACCATCAAGTCACCTTCCAGCATGCAGGAGACGGCGCATCCCGACCGTTCTTCGAACCGTTCGACCATCGTCGATACATGGTTGATGCCTTCCACCACCGATCTGAACCGAAAAGCGAATGGCCTATAGATGCATGATCCGGCAAAACCCAGCGCTTCGAGCATCGCATGCGCTTCCTGCGCCTCAAATGTATTGACGTGCACGCCGTCGGCCGGACCCATACTCAGATGATGCATCATGCCCATGCGCGCACCGCCGTCAATATAAAGGGCGGCCACCGGAGACACGATGGTGGCGATGGCCCGACGCATCGTGGCGTCGAAAGTCATGGTGCGTTGCGTGATCTCCAATGCTCCCACCGGCCGGGAGCGACTTTCAAGGGCGATGACGGCGCTCGATTCGTTGCCGGCATCGAACGCACGACCCGCTCGAGCGGCCAACAGACCGTCACCATCGAAAATGGCGACGCTTTCGCCGAACAGCGACGCAATGGTTTCGGCCACAGCCTCGATATTGCCGGTACGGGACAATCCCTCACGTAATGAAGTGGACATTGTGTCCACCTCCAATTGCAAGTGCATCTGTTCGTGCACGATAGCGGTATTGACACTCTGACAGATGTCGACAAAAGGTACGCGAGATTTCAGACCAATCAACGTCAACCCATGCAGTCTGGCCGCAGACACCAGTTCGTCCGGCATCCGCACCACACCCTCCACCAGTTCGACCACCAGAGCGGCGACACCAGCCTGTGCCAGGCTTGCTACATATTGTCCTAGCGTGCCGTGCCAATCGGCGGCGAGCAGAGCGTTGCCCTCGATAATCAGCATCTCATCGCCCGAAAGGAAGCTGGAGACATCCTCTCGCTCGTTGGTAAACACCCATCGCACTGACGTATCGAGGTCTTTGCCTTCGACCTCCACCACAGGATCGGCTCGTTTGAACTGCGTGTTATGAAGCACACTGCGAATCGATACAGTCATACAATCTGTCCATTCCCCCCGCGGAACACCGGTCGTTCCGGTTAACCTCGCCGCAAAGCGTGCTGTTGACAATAACCTCAGTTGGTTACGCGGGCAGTCGGTTCACGTAACCGTTCGGCAACACACCAGTTGAAGGAGCGACGATGACTACCACACTGTTCACCAACGCACATATCGCCACCGGAGAACCCGGCAGCACGGCTGCAAGCACCCTGCCATTGCAGGACATTCTCGTCACGGATGGCGTGTTCACCGCATTCGGCCCCGGACTCGCGCAACAATATGAGGCTCAGGGTGGTGATCTGGCGGCCATTGAGGTGGTCGATCTGGGCGGCAAACTTGTCTACCCACCGTTCTGCGATACGCATCTGCACCTTGATTACGTATTCACGGCCCGCAAGCCCGGCGCGGTGAATGAAAGCGGAACCTTGTTTGAGGGCATCCAGCGATGGAGTGAGACCAAGTCCGACTTGACGGTCGACGAGATCAAGCAGCGCGCGAAATCGGCATTAAGAAAGAAATGCTGCATGGCGTGCGGCTCATTCGCTCCCATGCCGATGTGACCGACCCGAACCTGACCTCGTTAAAGGCGCTGCTGGAGCTTAAGGAGGAATTGAAGGATACGGTCACTCTCCAGATCGTCAGCTTCCCGCAGGAGGGCATGTACTCCTACGAGGGCCCGCATGGCGAATCGGGGGCCGAGCTGGTGGAGGAAGGACTCAAGATGGGTGCCGACTGCGTGGGCGGCATCCCCCATTTCGAACAGTGCCGTGAGTTTGGCGAGCATTCCATGCACACGGTAGTTGAGTTGGCTTCGAAATACGACAAGCTCATCGACGTGCATTGCGATGAGACGGATGATCCGAATTCCCGTTACGTGGAGCTGCTTTCGGCGTTGGCATATAAGGCTGGCATTGGCCCGAAGGTCACCGCCAGCCACACCTGCTCGCTGGGATCGGCGGACAACGCCTACTTCTTCCACCTGACCAAGCTGCTTAAGGCGGCGCATATCAACTTCGCCTGCGCCCCCACCGAGAACCTGTATTTGCAGGGCCGTCAGGATACCTTCCCCAAGCGCCGTGGCATCACGCGAGTCAAGGAGCTCACTGAGGCGGGTGTCAATGTGTCATTGGGCCAGGATTCAATGCAGGACCCGTGGTACCCGCTGGGCAATGGCAATATGATGCTCATTCTTGATTATGTGCTGCATTTGGCACAGATGATGAGCTTTGAAGAAATCGACGATGCGTTGAAGTTCCTGACCGTCAACGGTGCCACTACGTTGGGCCTGCGCGATATGTACGGCTTGGAAACGGGCAAGCCAGCAAACTTCATTGTGCTGGACGCCGATAGCGTGTTCAACGCCGTGTATGAGCGCTGCTCGGTATTGCGTTCGGTGCGCGCCGGCCGCACGCTGTTTACCCGCGAGGAGACCATCGACACCGGACTCGCCCTGCTGCAATAATCCGACACAAACAGTAGCTCCCCTTGACAGGGGAGCTGTCGCCAGAGGCAACTGAGGGGTAGACCACAAACGTGCACATCATGTGTGCGTGGGTCTACCCCTCAGTCAGCTTCGCTGACAGCTCCCCTGTCAAGGGGAGCTTTGCTGGTATGTGCTAGCTACGCTATCGAAACGGACTACTCCTGCGGAGCGTCACCGGAATCGGCGGGAGCGGATTCGGCCGGTTCAGTGGCCGGAGTGGCGTCGGCTGGAGTCTCGGCATCGGTGGCGGCACCGTCTTCGGCGGGCTTATCGGCGGCGGCCGGCTCCTCGAACTCCTCACCCTTGAAGGTGAATTCGCCGAGGATACCCTCGCCTTCCGCATCCACAATCACGCGCTGACCGTCTTCGAGATCGCCCATCAGAATCTTCTCGGAGATGGCGTCCTCGATGTCGCGCTGAATCACGCGGCGCAGCGGACGGGCACCGAGCAGCGGGTCGAAGCCCTTCTGCGCGAGCAGGTCCTTGGCGGCGTCGGTGAGTTCGAGCGACATATGACGGTCGAACAGGCGGTCGTTGAGCTGCTTGACGTCCAGATCCACGATCTGGCGCACCTGCGGCTCGGTGAGCTGCTTGAAGACGATGATGTCGTCCAGACGGTTCAGGAACTCCGGGCGGAACTGCTGCTTCAATTCGGAGCTGACCTGGTCCTTCATGCGCTGGTAGCTGGACTCGTTGTTGGCACCTAGGTTGAAGCCCGTGTTGGCGGCCTTGGCGATGTCTCGCGTACCGAGGTTGGTGGTCAGGATGATGATGGTGTTCTTAAAGTCCACCTTGCGGCCTTGGCCGTCGGTCAGGTGGCCGTCATCGAGCACCTGCAGCAACGTGTTGAAGATGTCCGGATGAGCCTTTTCGATCTCGTCGAACAGCACCACGGAGAACGGCTTGCGGCGCACCTTTTCGGTGAGCTCGCCGCCCTCCTCGTAGCCGACGTATCCCGGAGGCGCACCGAAGAGTCGCGAAGCCGCGTACTTCTCGGAGAACTCGGACATATCCACGCGAATCAGCGCGTCCTCATCGTCGAACAGGAATTCGGCGAGCGTCTTGGGCCAGCTCGGTCTTGCCGACGCCGGTGGGGCCGGCGAAGATGAACGAACCGGACGGGCGCTTCGGGTCCTTCAGACCCACGCGAGTACGGCGGATAGAGCGGGACAGGGCGGAAACCGCCTCGTCCTGGCCGATGATGCGCTTGTGCAGCTCGGCTTCCATGTTGAGCAGTTTCTTGGACTCGGCCTGAGTCAGCTTGAACACCGGGATACCGGTGGTGGAGCTGATGACCTCGGCGATCACGTCCTCGTCCACGACCATCTTGACGTCGGACTCGCCTTCGCGCCAGGAGTCTTCCTTCTGCTTGCGATCGGCTTCCAGCTTCTCCTGCTTGTCGCGCAGTTCGGCGGCCTTCTCGAAGTCCTGGCCCTTGATGGCTTCGTCCTTGTCGGCGGCGATCTTGACGATCTTCTCGTCGAGTTCCTTGAGCTCAGGCGGGGCGGTCAGGCGCTTGATGCGCAGGCGCGCACCGGCCTCATCGATCAGGTCGATGGCCTTGTCAGGCAGGTTACGGTCCTGGATGTACCGGCTGGACAGCTCTGCGGCGGACTGCAGCGCGCCATCGGTGATGGTCACGTGGTGGTGGTTCTCGTAACGGGAACGCAGGCCCTTCAGGATCTCGATGGTCTCGGCGATGGTCGGCTCGTGCACCTGAATCGGCTGGAAACGGCGTTCCAGAGCCGCGTCCTTCTCGATGTACTTTCGGTACTCGTCGGTGGTGGTGGCACCAATGGTCTGGAGCTCGCCACGGGCCAGCATCGGCTTCAACATGTCGGAGGCACCCAGCGCGCCGTCAGCCGAGCCGGCGCCCACGATGGTGTGGATCTCGTCGATGAACAGCACGATGTCGCCACGAGTCTTGATTTCCTTCAGCACCTTCTTCAGGCGCTCCTCGAAATCACCACGGTAGCGGGAGCCGGCCACCATGGAACCGAGGTCCAGCGAGTAGACCTGCTTGCCCTTCAGGGTTTCCGGCACGTCGCCGGCTTGGATCTTCTGGGCCAAGCCTTCGACCACGGCGGTCTTGCCCACGCCGGGCTCGCCGATCAGCACCGGGTTGTTCTTGGTGCGGCGGGAGAGCACGACCATGACGCGCTCAATCTCGTTGGTGCGCCCGATGACCGGGTCCAGCTTGCCTTCGGCGGCTTCGGCGGTCAGGTTACGGCCGAACTGGTCGAGGATGGCGGAACCGGACTTGTTCTGCTTGTCCGTCACGCCGCCGGCGTTGGCCAAGTCGCCCTTGCCGTCACCGGTGCCGGTGCCGGAGTTGCCGCGAATCATATCGATGGTCGCGCTACGCAACTCGCCCAGATCGACGTCCATCTTGATGAGCACCTGGGTACCCACGCCTTCGCCTTCGCGAATCAGGCCGAGCAGGATGTGCTCGGTGCCGATGTAGCTGTGGCCCAGCTGCAGGGCTTCACGCAGCGAAAACTCCAACACCTGCTTGGCGTGCGGAGTAAAGGGGATGTGCCCGTTCGGAGCCGCGTTGCCCTTGCCGATCATTTCTTCAACCTGCTTGCGGGTGGCATCCAGCTCCACGCCCTTCGAGGCGAGTGCCTTGGCGGCTACACCCTCACCTTCGCGGATCAGACCGAGCAGCAGGTGTTCGGTGCCGATGTAGTTGTGCTGAAGGGCCCTCGCCTCTTCCTGCGCCAACACGATCACGCGCCGTGCACGGTCGGTAAACCGTTCGAACATGCTTGTCCTTCCTCAATTGACATTCCGTCTTACTCTACCGATTCACGATGACGTTTATTCATGAGATTCCACGAATTGCGCCGTGAGAGGAGAAGAAAACGATATGCTGGTTCTTAGATTCACCCGTAGTCGATTACAAGGAGGCTCGAAATGAGTGAAGCTGCAACCAAGCTCGACATCGTTGTCGGTGTGGATGGTTCCGATGAATCCTTTGCCGCGCTGAAGTGGGCGCTTGAGGAGGCTTCGTTAACCGGTCAGAGCGTCAACGCCGTGTTTGGCTGGACGCATTCCTGGGATATGGGGTCCGAACCGGACAGCGACGAGGCCTGGGTCAAGGTCCGCCACGACATCGCCAACGAGCTGCGTGTGTGGGTCGACAAGGTCGCTGCAGGCATCGACTTCGATCCGGCGAATCTGAAGCTCACCTCGGTGAAGGCCTCCGGCACTTCGGCCCTGCTGCAGATCGGCCATGATTCGCAGCAGATCGTGGTCGGCCGCCGCTCGCTGAGCCGTATGGCCCGCTGGTTCATGGGGTCCCTGTCCGCTTCGCTGGCCGAGGCCGCCGAAGTGCCGGTGACCGTGGTGCGCATCGCCGGCAGCGAGGATGAGACCGTGACCGACGCCATCGCCAATGCCCTGACGCCAGGAGACCAGCCGGTCCACTACGCGCAGCCTCAGCCGGTGGTCGAGGAGGCTCGCCGCCCGGTGGTGGTCGGTGTGGATGGCTCCGAAACGTCCCGCCGTGCGTTCGATTTCGCACTGGAAGAGGCGCAATTGCACAACGCGCCGTTGCACGTCATGTTCTGCTGGCAACTCAAGGATTTGGGCGTTATTCCGGGCTATGAGAACGCCGTGGCACCGGTGAAGGTCGGTCAGCGCCGCGCCGAGGAGATTCTCGCCGGGCTGATGGCCAAGGCCGAGATTCCCGATGGCGTCAAGGTCAGCACAAACGCCTTCCATATTCCCGCGTCCAAGGGGCTGATTGCGGCATCTCGGTACGCCAGCCATCTGGTGGTCGGCTCGCGTGGCCTGTCCGGGCTGGACGCGCACTTCCTGGGATCGGTGTCCCGTCAGATCGTGAACTTCGCCGAATGCACGGTGACTGTGGTGCACTGATTCACCGAAATCGGCATGGAGTGCTAACGCACGTCTCGGTGATGGGCTTGCAGGGAGGAATTCTTTATTCCTGCAACCCCATCACCATCTACTTTTTAGGAAACATCTTCGCTGAGACCTATAAGTTGATCCGAGAGTACATTCTGTTGTTGGGGAGCAGGATTGGCGTTTATTTTATTCCTCGTCCGTCCTGTTCTGGCGCAGCTGCTCAATGAGATCGATGACGGTTTCGAGTTCAGGAGTCACATCGTCTGAAGGACGAACGTTATCCTCTTCGTCGTCCATCTCATCATCCTCATCATCATCGGCAACGGTGTTGTTGAGGATATCCTCTTCGGTGGCCTCGTCGTCAGCATCAGACTTGGACTCGTCGCTGGAATCAGCTGCATCAACATCCACAACGGAATCGGATGCGTTCTGTGCAACGGACTCATCACCGGCAGACTGGGATTGCGAGGTCCCGTCGCCTGCCGCCTCCTCAGCGGGCTCAGTATCGACGGCGTTCCCGTCAACAGTCTTCTGTGCTTCGATATCATCACCGGCAGGCTCGCCTGTCTTGTCGGTTTCGCCTCCGGCCTCGTCCTGGGCAGCCGGCTCCTGCTTGCGCGGACGGTTGTCCACCACGTCGATATGCAGATCGTCGAAAGCAGGCTTGGACTGCACCCACAGCTGGCTTGGCTCGGGAGGTTCGATTTCGGAATGCTCACCGCAGCCGTGGTCCAAGGAAACCACGCGGCCGTCATCCGGACTCCACTTGTTGGCGCACACGCCGAACATACGGTCGAGCTCGCCCGCGAGCGGCACGAAGAAACCACAGGTGGAGCACAGGTTGCCTTCGGCGGTTTTGGTGCTCAATGCTTTGGGGCCTCGCGGACCTTCATACCAGCGCTTGGCAGCCTGCGCGCGGCCCAGCGAGGTCAGCACGTGACGGCGGGTCAGTCGGAAGGTCTCGACGGCATCGTTGACATCCTGCAGCGAGGATTCCTCGACTTCGCCTTCCTCGATGCGCTCGTCATCCGGATCGGTACCGATCGAATCGGTGGGAGCCAGATCCGTGGGCTCAAGGCGATCTTTCCAAGGAATCCACTTGGGCGGCATCAACGCGCCCTCAGTGGGGATCAAGGAGGATTCGTTGACGGTCCAGGAGTCGATCTCCTCGTCGTGATACAGCGTCACCGACCATTGCCATCCTTCGTAGCCACGGATATTCGCGGCGAAGCGGAAGTCAGTGACGTGATCCTCAAGATCATATGAGGTAACGAAATCCCCCACCTGATCGCTCTCGTCGGCCACTTCGAGCAGCACGGCGCGCGCGATGGCGTGAGGGTCCGGTATCACGATGGTTTCGGTGGTATCAGTCATAGATCAGATCAGTCCTGTACATCGAATTGATCCGCCACCGCACGCAGCAACGTGGCCAGCTTTTTGCTGTCGGCAGCAGATGGGTAACGGTGACGGCGCAACGTATTGCCGGCCGCATCAAGCATCTTGATGAGGTCCTCGCAGATGGCGGCCATGTCATCCGCCTTCGGGCGGGTGGCCTTGACCAAGCTGGGAGTGGAGGCGATCAGGCGAACATCCATGGCCTGCGGCCCACGACGGCCGTCCACCACGGAATACTCCACCTTGGCTCCCTTGCGCAACGTGGTGGCGCCAGTGGGTAGGGCCTGAGCCGGCAGGAACACGTCCTTGCCTTCCTCACTGGTGATGAAGCCATAACCCTTGGCTGCGTCAAACCAACGAACTCGACCGGTGGGCATTGCGAACCTTCCTTAATCCTCAATGGAAATAGTAAACCGAAGGTACAGTTTACCTCACAGGGCTTGACCTCACGCTTTGGACTGAGTCGCCTGAGTCTTACGCTCAGAGCTGAACCAAGAAGTCTTCTGTTTGGCGTCCTTGGTTTTGCCGGTGGGCCGCTTGGGCTCAGGAGCGGCGATCTGCTCAATCGGCAGCACTACGGTGAAGGTCAGTCCTCCCCCATCGGTGCCGGTGGCGCAGATAAAGCCGTGATGTGCTTTGACCACGGATTGCGCGATGGCCATACCCAAACCGGTACCGCCCTTTTCGCGGGCACGGGACGGGTCCGCGGTGTAGAAGCGTTCGAAAATCTTCGAGCGTGATTCAGGCGGCACGCCGGGGCCATGGTCCACGAAACGCAATACGGCGTATCGATAGCCGGTCTGCATCGAGGCACCTACTTCGGCGGCGTCGATGAACCGCCGCATTGACGTGTCGCTGGCGGGCATGCGAGCGAGCTGTCTTGGATCGATGGCGGCCGGCATCACACCGAGCGCGGCCTCGGCAGGCGAATCGGCAGGCGTGTAGCGGTGGATGTTGCCCACGATGTTGGTCACCACCTGGCGCAGTCGAGAGGCGTCGCCGGGCAGCACGACCTCGGGCCAATCGCCTTCGGCAAGGTTGAATTCGGCGGGATGGTTCAAATCGCGCGCCGGTTCGAGGGAAATCTGCATGCGGCGAACGGCACGGTCCGGGTCGAGCGCATGCAAATCGTCGACGGCGTCGGTGACCAGCGACGAGAGTTTCACCGTGCCGGTCACATCGATGCCGCGCCCCTCATCGAGACGGGCCAAAGACAGCAGATCCTCAACAAGAACCGTCATGCGCTGGCTGGACCGTTCGATATGTTCGATGGACTCGTCCGCACGCTCCAAGGCACCAGGCATATCGCGCTGCATCTTATACAGCTCCGCATAGCCATGGATGGCGGCCAACGGGGTGCGCAGCTCATGGCTGGCGTCGGAGACGAACCGTTTCATCTTGTCGGTGGTCTCCTCCTGCTCATGGAAGCTGGATTCTATTCGGGTGAGCATGGAGTTCAGCGAGGCGGCCAGGGAGCCGACCTCGGTGTTTTCCGGGGCGGAAGGAATACGTTGGCTCAGGTCGCCGGCTGCAATTTTCGCGGCGGTCTTCTCGATGCGCTTCAGCGGCGTCATCGTGTGCTGGATGATCAGCGTGGACAGGGAGCCGCCGAGCAGCACCACGGCGATGCCGACCACAATGCAGTATCGGGTGAGTGTGTTGACGGTGTCGATTTGGTCGGCCAGCGACAAGCCGATGTACACCACGGCCCGGTCCTTGCCGTTTTGCTGGAAGGTCACCGGCAGAATACGCCATGGTGCCCTCGCGGTGACGATGGCGGCATGGTTGGTATTGGCAGTGGGGTTGGCCAGTACCTTGGTGATGGTGTCAGAGGAATTGGAGTTTCCGTTGGCCGGATCGTTCTGGCTGTCCGCACTGTCGGACTGCACCGTGATGATCTGCTTGGCCACTGCCTGCGTAGTGAATGCCTGGCCGAGCGTGATGCCATTGGTATCGCCATAGGTAGGCAGAATCGGCACCGATACGATACCGTCCTGCATCTGCGGCATCAGCAGGGTCACGACCAAAGGATTGCCCTCTTTGTCTTTGGTGCCGTCGGTGTATTGAATCTGCAGAAAGTACGAGTTCGGCCCCGATGAGTCATTTTTTGACAGCAGATCGATATTGTTGACCACCAGCTGGCTTGCGAGCTTAACTGGGTGTCGGTTTTCTGCAGCATATAGTTGTTCACCAACGCGCGGATGGAGAAGGAAATCACCGACACGCCGATGAGCAGCACGGCGATGGTGCAGGCCATCAGCTTGCTGCTCAACGAGATACGGTCAATATGCCGCATCAGTATGTTTTTCTTACGCTCTCGCTGCTCTTGGAAATGGGCGGCGAACGGCGGCATTGCAGGCATGGGATTCGTGTTCGGGGCGGCGTTCGGCGTGCTGCTCGGCGGTACGCCGCCTGACTGCTTATCGGGGATACTCATGAGATTGCGATGCGTTATGGATGGGGCGACTAGTTCTTCGGTTCGCGAATCATGTATCCGATACCGCGCTTAGTTTCGATCAGCGGAGTCACCTTGCGCTTGCCGCCTTCGCCGTCGTCGACCTCGATGCCGTCGACTTTCTTGCGCAGGTAGGAGATGTACGATTCGACGATGGCTGCGTCGCCGCCCCAGTCGTATTGCCAGACATGGTCGAGAATCTGTGCCTTGGACAGTACTCGGCCCTCGTTGTCCATCAGGTAGCGCAGCAGCTTGTATTCGGTAGGGCTCAGGTCAACCGGCTGCCCTGCACGGGTCACGTCGTGGGAGTCCTCGTTGATTTCCAAGTCGGCGACGCGAATAATCGGGTCGTCTTCCACCTGTTCGCGGGTACGGCGCAGAATGGCGCGGATGCGAGCCACGACTTCCTCGAGGCTGAACGGCTTGGTGACGTAATCGTCACCGCCGACGGTCAGGCCCATGATCTTGTCTTGGGTGTCGTCACGAGCGGTGAGAAACAGCACGGGGGCGTTAATGCCTTCCTGGCGGATGCGACGGGTGACGGTGAATCCATCGATGTCAGGCAGCATGACGTCCAACACGATGAGATCAGGCTGCACTTTTTCGATAACCTCAATGGCTTCGGAACCGGAAGCGGCGGTGTTTACCTCGAATCCGGCGAAGTGCAGGGAAGCGACCAGCAGTTCTCGGATGGACGGCTCGTCGTCGACAACAACAATCGATGCTTCAATGGGCTTACTCATGTTTCCTAGAGTGTCGCGCTCTTCTGGGCGTTTCCTGAATGTCATCTTGGAGTTCGGCCTTGGAATCCTTCTTGATCTCCTTGCGCCGACGAATCACCACCATGACCACGATGATGATGACCAGCGCCACCAACACCACACCCATGATGATTATGCCTGCGGTCACCGTGGACGATGAGGTGGAGGCTTTTTTGGATTTCACGATTTGATCCATCATTGCCGTTGCCGCGCCAGACCAGCTCGGCGGGTCTTCCAGTAACGGCTGTTGTGCGGCTTCGGATAGCTTATCGACGGTTTTGTTATCGAGAAGCCACTTATCGGAGTTCTTGGACACGACGACCACCAGGTTGCCGTCATTCGAGGCCACGGCAAGCATCACTGTGTTCGGCTTGGGATTCATGGACTCCATCACGGTTGCCGCCCAGTCTCCCGGTTTCTGTTGACTACTGAAACTGGAAAGATACAGCAGATGCACATGTACACCGGTTTCCTTCTCGGTTTTGGCGATGGCATCCGTGACTTCGGCCGCATGGGAGCCCAGGAGATTTTCCGTATCCGTGATGTTCTCGGTGATGGTCACGCCGCTGTCGGTGCTGCTGCTGGAGCTGTCAGAGCTGTCGCCTGAGTTATCCCCATAGGCATTTGCAGTTATCCACATTGCGTTCATCGCTACTGCAGCAAGGGCGCAAATGGCGCAAACAAGCCATTTTCGGACCATATTCCCGGAGGCCGAACAGGACGGCTCCGAAGCTAGGACCACAATAGTTGTTTTTCCGTCTTCCCGATTCGCTGTTGACATATCCTCCACCTTAGCGGCCGGTATTGGCAATCGGCCGCCATACATACCATTAACTCTCTAGAAAAGGAGCGACGATGCCCCAATATCAGGTAGATTCCGAGCGAATCCAATCATCCTCGGCCGCAGTGGCCACTTCGATCTCGCAAATCAGGCAGGCCGTGGGCGGCATGTACACCAATCTCAATGCCTTGCAGGACGCATGGCGAGGTTCGGCGGCCACGCAGTTCACCGCGGTAGCCGAACAGTGGCGTGCGGCCCAACAGCAGATGGAGGCCTCACTCGAGTCCATCCAACGCTCGCTGACGCAAGCCTCCACCGTGTACGCTGACGCCGAAATCCAAGCTTCGCGCCTGTTTGCCAGCTAGTTTCTTGGCTCTCCTCCCTGAGGGGAAGCTGGATCGCGAAGCGAAACTGAGGGAGTATCCCTACACCGCAGCTCCCCTCAGTCTCGCTGCGTTCGACAGCTCCCCTCAAAGAGGGGAGCCAGAATAACAAAAAAGGGGACTCCCGAAGGAGTCCCCTTTCAGCTCAATCAGCTAGCGATCGTTTGCGGATCAGTAGCCCATGTCGGCACCGGCGGCCGGGGCAGCAGACTTCGGCTCCGGCTTGTTGGCAACGACGGCCTCGGTGGTCAGGAACAGACCAGCGATGGAGGCGGCGTTCTGCAGAGCGGAGCGGGTCACCTTGACCGGGTCGGTCACACCGGCGGCCAGCAGGTCTTCGTAGGTGTCGGTGGCGGCGTTGAAGCCTTCGCCATCAGGCAGGGAGCGGACGGTGTTGATGACCACGTCACCGGACACGCCGGCGTTCTCGGCGATCTGCTTGATCGGGGCCTCGATGGCACGGAACACGATGGCGGCACCGGTAGCCTCTTCGCCGGTCAGGGAGGTGACGGCCTCGGCCTTCTCGGCCTTGGCAGCAGCCTGAACGAGGGCCACGCCACCGCCGGGCAGCAGGCCTTCCTCGATGGCGGCCTTGGCGTTACGCACGGCATCTTCGATGCGGTGCTTGCGCTCCTTGGCCTCAACCTCGGTGGCAGCGCCGACCTTGATGACAGCCACGCCGCCGGCCAGCTTGGCCAGACGCTCCTGCAGCTTCTCACGGTCGTAATCGGAGTCGGTGTTCTCGATCTCAGCGCGGATCTGGGCCACGCGAGCATCGATGTCTTCCTTGGAGCCAGCGCCCTGAACGATGGTGGTCTCGTCCTTTGGAAACGATGACCTTCTTGGCGTGGCCGAGCACGGAGGTGTCGACGGACTCGAGCTTCAGGCCCAGTTCGTCGGAGACAACCTGAGCACCGGTCAGGATGGCCATATCCTGCAGCATGGCCTTGCGACGGTCGCCAAAGCCCGGGGCCTTGACGGCGCAGGACTTGAAGGTGCCACGGATGTTGTTCAGGATCAGGGTCGGCAGTGCTTCGCCGTCGACGTCCTCAGCGATGATCAGCAGCGGCTTGCCGGTCTTCATGACCAGCTCGGCCACGTGCACGATGTCCTGCTGGGAGGAAACCTTGCCGGAGGTCAGCAGAATGTACGGATCTTCGAGCACTGCGGTCTGGTCGTCAGCGTTGGTGACGAAGTACGGGGCGATGTAGCCCTTGTCGAAACGCATGCCCTCGGTGAAGTCGAGGTCCAGGCCGAAGCGGTTGTTGTCTTCAACGGTCACAACGCCGTCCTGGCCGACCTTGTCCAGAGCCTCAGCGATCTTCTCGCCGACCTCAGGGTCAGCGGCGGAGATGGTGGCGGTAGCAGCGATCTGGTCCTTGGTCTCGACGTCCTTGGCAGCAGCGACGAGTTCCTTGACGATGACCTCGGTGGCCTTCTCGATGCCGCGACGCAGGGCGATCGGGTTGGAGCCGGCGACCACGTTCTTCAGACCCTCGTGAACCAGGGACTGAGCAAGCACGGTTGCAGTGGTGGTGCCGTCACCGGCGACGTCGTCGGTCTTCTTGGCGACTTCCTTGACCAGCTCGGCGCCGATGCGCTCGTACGGGTCTTCAAGGTCGATTTCCTTGGCGATGGACACGCCATCGTTGGTGATGGTCGGAGCGCCGTAGGTCTTGTCGAGCACGACGTTGCGGCCCTTCGGGCCCAGGGTGACCTTGACGGTGTTGGCGAGCTTGTCAAGGCCCTCCAGCATGCCCTGACGGGCTTCCTCATCATAAGAGATGATCTTTGCCATGGTTGCGTATTCCTCCAAATGGCTAGTATACCGGTTATCACTCGCAAGCGTCGAGTCGTGACGACCAGCCGTCAGCTGCCGATTATCACTCTCGACCTCCGAGTGCTAACCCAGACATTAGCACTCGCGCCCGCCGAGTGCCAACATCATCGGCGGCGATTGCGCTTTGGGCATGAAAAAGCCCCAACCGTCGAAACGGTCAGGGCCTTCAATGCACATCCTTGCGTGCGTGTTGCTCACTCGGAGCGGGCTTCACCCGAAGACAGCTTGACAACATCCTTTGCCTGCGTGCCTTTGCCGGACGAAGCGGGCGTATACTCCACGCGATCGCCTTCGTACAGCATCTTGAACTTATTGGTGATGCCGTCGTCCTTGATTTCCGCGTAGTGCACGAAAACGTCCTCGCCGCCGTCGTCCGGCTGGATAAACCCGAACCCCTTCTTGGCAAGGAAGAACTTCACGGTACCTTGTGCCATATCTGGTCTTTCCTTTGTTCCCTTAGGCGCCGCGACACAAAACCTATAGGGAACGTAGAAAGAACCGCATCGCGCTTCCCCTACCTCGCGACTAGACGACGACTGTACAGTGACGAGGGAACAATCTCAACCGCAGTGGCACATTTTCGGTACGAATTATTCCATAGACGTGAGAACGCTCACAGCTTTCGATGTATTTCTCGCCGATATCAGGGGCGCATCAACAACGCTAGTTGAGCAACACCACCGTAACGGGAACGGCGAGTCCTTGCGCCTGCTCCACAGCCGAAATGCCAAGCGTGGTCGCCACATCCTCGGCGGTGGCCTTATCGGTCTCATTCTGATACCACACCACGGAAGAAGCCGGCAATGTGCCGCTCGGATTGGTCGCCTCGACACTGGTGTAACCGGCGGTCTGCAGCACATCGGCCTGCTGACCCGCATATCCTTGGATTCCTGTGGCGTTGACCACACGCACCTGCGTGGCCTTATTCACAGTCGCGGTGGCTTCGGACTGCTGAGACTGCTGATCGGAGTTTTGATTCTCATTCGAGGATGTCGTGTCACTGTCGGTATCGGACTTTGCCGAATCCGAAGTCGAGTCCTTGGACGAATCGGTCGAAGTGGACGAGGAATCATCCTTGGTGCTGTTCTTGGTCTCAGCCTTGCCGGGCGAATCGGACTTGGACGTGGTCGCCGTCTGGGACGATCCTCCTATTACATTCTTGTATTCCCCGGAAATCCATGCCCAGGCCCCGACACCGCACAGTGCGGCCACCAGAATAACGACGATGAACGGGCAGAGGCGGGCCATTACCGAACGAGCGCCACGGTGAACTCCCACCGGTCCTTTCGGAGGATTGTCGAAGGAATCCGGTTCATAGGATTCGTAGGTCATCGTGTCGCGTGCCATAATCGCCCTTTCTTCCTATCAAAACTACCCATGAGTGTAATCGGCAAACAACTCATCAGTCCACCACACCACGCCCCGTGCACCGGATATGCACGTTTGACTACAGTGGTGAGTCATGATCAAACCATTGAGCGAACTGGTAGAGCCGGGGTGGGCCCATGCCTTGGCCGACGTGGAGCCCACCATCCACCATATGGGCGATTTTCTTCGTGCGGAAAACGCCGCCGGGCGCCCGTGGCTGCCGGCAAGCCACAATATTCTGCGCGCGTTCACCATCCCGTTCGATTCCATCAAGGTGCTGATTGTCGGCCAGGACCCCTACCCAACCCCGGGTCACCCGGTGGGTTTGAGCTTCTGCGTGGCGCCGAATGTTCACCCGCTGCCGAAAAGCCTGGTCAATATTTATAAGAATTGGTTGACGACCTTGGGGTGCCCATGCCCACCAACGGCGATCTGACACCGTGGACGGAACGTGGGGTGATGTTGCTCAACAGATGTCTGACTGTCGGCGTCGGGCGGCCAAATTCGCATCAGGGCAAAGGTTGGGAGGAAGTCACCGAGGCCGCGATTCGTGCGTTGAACGCGCGCACGGACGCCGACGGCAAGCCCAAGCCGCTGGTGGCGATTCTCTGGGGGCGTAATGCGCAAAGCCTCGAGCCATTGCTGACCAATGCCTTCATTATCAAATCGCCTCATCCGAGTCCGCTGTCCGCTTCCCGCGGATTCTTCGGCTCCAAACCATTCTCCAGAGCCAATCAAGCCCTAGTCACCATGGGTGCCGACCCGGTGGATTGGACGTTGGCGTAAAGCAAACACCAGAGGTGTTTGTAGCCAACGTGCGAGCCGACAGGCGAGCCAGAAAGCCGCGGGGCAACGCCCCGTCCCCAATTGCAGGGCCAATGCCGTCATTGTGAGTAGTTACAGTGGGGGGCATGACTTTGTTCCCCACGCAACCGAACATACCTTCGCCGACCACCGCCGCACGACCGGTCACCGTTCCCGCGCCCGGCGTGTCGGCTCCGCTGGGTGCCGATGACGCCAAACGCGCACGTATCCTGGCCGACGCCATTCGGGCGAGGTTCGCCCAGACACTGGTGGGTCAGGATAATCTACGCGAATCGCTTATCGTGACCTTGGTGGCCGGCGGGCATATTCTTATCGAATCCGTGCCGGGCTTGGCCAAGACCACGGCCGCCCAGACGCTCGCCACCTGCGTATCCGGCTCGTTCAAGCGCGTGCAGTGCACTCCTGATCTCATGCCATCCGATCTGGTGGGCACGCAGGTCTTCGATTTTGCGTCGCAGAAGTTCACCACGCAGATCGGCCCGATTCACGCCAATTTCGTACTGCTGGACGAGATCAACCGTTCGAATGCCAAAACCCAGTCCGCCATGCTTGAGGCCATGGCCGAGGGTGCCACGACCATCGGCGGGCAGCGTATCGCCTTGCCCAAGCCGTTCATGGTGATCGCCACCGAGAATCCGATCGAGGAGGAGGGCACGTTCAACCTGCCCGAAGCCCAGATGGATCGTTTCATGATGAAGGCCGTCATGACCTATCCTTCGCCCGACGAAGAGGCTCGGATGCTGGCCATGCTCACCCGCCGTGGCTCCGACATGATCGGTCCCGACACCATCACCGGCGAACGCATTTCCGTGTCCGACGTTGATTTTCTGCGCAAGGCGGCACGCCGCGTGCATGTTTCCGACGCGATCATGCGTTATGCGGTCGATATCACCGCCACGTCACGAGGTGCCGGCTCCCGCCCCATCAAGGGACTGTCATCCTTGGTGCGTTTGGGTGCCTCGCCGCGCGCCACCATCGCCTTGACCCGTATCGGCCAGGCGAAGGCGTTGCTGTCCGGGCGCGACTATGTGGTGCCCGAGGACCTCAAGGCGTTCGCTCATGAGGTGCTGCGCCACCGTATTATGCTGACGTTCGAGGCACTGGCCGATGGCGTGGTCAGCGATCAGATCGTCGACAAGATCGTCGAAACGGTTCCTGTTCCGTGAGTTCCGATTCCGTTCGCAAGAAATCGAGGCCCTTGGCACTCAGCTGAGCCTGCCTACCGTAAGGAAGGCTTTGGGCGTGCTGGAGGGCGAACACGCATCCGGGCGTCGTGGCGGCAGCGGCGATGCGATGGATGTGCATGCCTATGAGCCAGGCGACGAATCCCGTCTTATCGATTGGAAGACCAGCGCCCGCCAAGGCCGCCCCATGGTGGTCGAGCGCGAGCGCCTGTCGACGTCACGGGTCTGGTTGCTGATGGACGTGGGCCTGGAGATGACTGGCGTATGCCCCTCCGGAGAACGCGCATGGCAGGTTGCCGCCAATGCGCTGCGTATGTTCGCCGTACTGTCGTTGCGCCGGTCGGACGATATTTCGCTGGTGTTCGGCGATGAGTCCAGCATCACCCGCGTGCCGTTCAACGGTGGGTTCGCGCAGTTCGAACGCACGCTGGACAAGGCGCTTGATCGTGATTGGAATCATCACCGTAATATCGACGCGCTGCTGGAATATGCGCGCCGTATCAAGGATCGCGAGGCATTGATCGTATTGGCCACCGATGAGCATGCGATGGAGGAGCGGCATATCACCACGATCCGTCGTATTACACGCACCCATCCGATGGTGCTGATCGATGTGGCGACGATGAATCCGTTCAAGGCCGTCTCATCCCGCCACGCTCCCACCGACGGCTTGAGTGCACGGCGTGTGCCGGCATTCCTGCGCAACGCCAAGGCAGCGGCCGAGGTCGATACTCATCGCGCGTATATGGCCGCGGCTTTGGAACAGGAGCTCACCCGTGCCGGTTCCCATATCATTCGAGCCGCATCCAGCGAATCCATGTTCGATCGTTTCGTCGCCTTGGTGTCCCGGGCATTGGCCCGCACCACACGCAATAGACTGGGCACTGCACCCGAACTGGTCGGACTGACTTTGGCTGGTGATCTATGATGCACAGCATGTTCCCCATCATCCCGCTCGCCACTGATCCCGGCGATCTCAGGCCCGTGGAATCGTTGGCCTTGACCACTCCCCTGGTGGTGGCCATCGTCGCATGCCTGTTGCTGGCGGTAGGCCTGATTGCGTTGATCATCATGCTGTCTCGCCCCGCACGCAAACCCCGGAACAACGACCGTGCGCGTGGCGCTCATAGCAATGCCAGCTCCAAGGCCGAGTGGCGTGCCCGCATCGACGATGTGGTGGCCTGCCATGAATCCGGAGCACTGCCCCGGCAGGAGGCTTTCGTCGAATTGGCCGTCATCGCCCGTGATTTCGCCGGTGCCGCATCAGGCAGGGAGCTCAGTTCCAGTACGCTGACCGATTTGGCGTACCTGAATCGCACGCCTGCGAATCGCCAAGGATTGGACGCATTGAAGCAGACCATTAGCGCGTTGTATCCACCGGAATTTGCCGATGACGCCCGCAACCGAATCGCCCAGACGACCAGCGTGCAGCAGGCCGCCGAGTGGGTGGCGAATCTGGTGGAAAGGTGGCGTTCATGATGCTGGCATGGCATTGGCCTTGGGCCGCTCTGGCCGGCGTCTTGGCGGCGCTGGCGATTATCGTGCTGATTGTCGTGTTCGCCCGCCGTAACGCCGCCGACGACACCCCTGTATTCTCGATGGACGACGATCTCAATACCGAGCACGCTTCCCGCCTGTTCCGTCAATGGCGCGCTTTGGGCCGTCTCGCCATCAGCGTGCTGGTGCTTGCGCTGGCGCTGGCCATTGTGCTGGTGGCTCGCCCCAGCCAAGTGGATGCCGGTGACGAACGCGCTTCCAGCCGAGATATCGTCCTGTGTCTGGATGTGTCGGGATCCACGCTCCCCTATGATCGCGAGGTCATCGACACTTATCTGGAACTGGTCAAGCATTTCGAGGGGGGAACGTATCGGTTTGAGTATCTTCAACTCGACCTCACGCACGGTGTTCCCGCTGACCGACGACTACGAACTGGTCACCAAACAGTTGACCTCCGCCAGCAAGGCGCTGAAAGGCGTCGAGTCGCAGGATGACATCGATAAGATGTCCGATGCCGAATATCAGGACATCGCCAATTGGCTCGAAGGCACGCAGAACCGCAAGGACGCCACCTCCTTGATTGGCGACGGCGTGGTGTCTTGCGCGGCGATGCTCCCCGGTTTCGCTTATGGCGAAGCCAATCATGCGAATGCCGACCGTCAGCGTGCGGCATCCATCGTGCTGGCCACCGACAACGTCGTGTCGGGCAAGCCCACCTATTCGCTGACCGAAGCGTTGGACTTGACCCAGCAGACCAAATCACCGTGGACGGCCTGTATTCCGGGCCGAAAGCCAGTGAATCGGACCAAACCACAACGGATATGAAGTCCGCGATCGAGTCGCATGGAGGCATCTTCCTCACCCAATCGAATGGCACGTCGATAGATGAGCTGGTACGGGATATTCAGTCGCGTAGGGATACGGATGTGGAGAACAAGGCGAAATCCTCAATGGTGGACGCTCCCGGTCTGTGGACGCTTGCTCTGGCCGTGATACTCATTATCTGGATCGTATGTGCATGGAGGTTGAGGCGATGAACGGATTCACCTTCTCCCCCGCCTTGGGCTGGGTCGCCGGCGGACTGCTGGCGGCCGGGCTCGCCGTACTGGCCATTCTCGAAATCGTATTGTTTGTTCGTCGCCGTGCTTCCAGTGACGAGACCGTGTGGGCTTGCATACGACGTACGCTTATGCTGCTCATCGTCGCGGTGATGGTACTGACTCCCAGCGTGGTATCGTCTACCACCTCACAGGCCATCAATGCCACCGACGTCATCGTGGCGGTGGATACCACCGGGTCGATGGCGGTGGCCGATGCCACATACGGGTCCGAGAAGACCATTACCCGCATCGATGCCGCACGTCAGGCCGTGCATGATGTGACCGCCGCTTATCCGGACGCCAGTTTCGCGGCGTTACGGTTCGGTGCTTCGGGAACGCTTGATGTGCCGCTGACCCCGGATGCGCCGGCCATCGATAATTGGGCCAACACGTTGGCGGTGGAAGCCACATCCGTGTCGGCGGGCTCCAGTCTGGATGCTCCGATCGATCAATTGCTGCTGACCGCGAAGTCGATTCGTGAAGCGCACCCGGATGATGCGATTGTGCTGTACCTCATCACTGACGGCGAACAGACCTCGAATGTGACGCGTCGTACGTTCTCGTCACTGCGCCAGTATCTCAATGATGGGTTTACCGTAGGCGTCGGCTCGACCGAGGGCGGCAAGATTCCCGTCATCGCCGATGGCGTCAGTGCCGGCGATTCCAACACCACGGACCACTGGGTGGTCGACCCGGATACCGGCGAACCCGGCATCTCCAAGATGGATGAGAAGAACCTCAAAGACATTGCCGACGAGATCAGCGGCACATATGTGGCCGTGAACGCTTCACAGACTTTGGCGGATGCGGTTTCGGCCAAGTCGTCGAAGCAGTGGCGCATGACCACCACGGTCAAGGAACGCACACGCACCACGCCGGTGGTATGGCCGTTGGCCATTGCGTTGGCGATATTGCTTGCCATGGAAGTCGGTGCATGGATCGCAACCTCAAGGAGACTGCTGTGAGAAACAGTAACGAAATCCACGAGAACGATGGCTCGGCGAATACTCGGATGCGGGCGAAGTGCCCGCTTTGGGCACGTATCGTCCTGGCTTGTGGCGCCGTATTGCTGTTGCTGTTTGCCGGCGTGGCGGCAGTAAACCTGTCCGCTTCGATTACGTTCAATCAGGCCACCGCATCATTGAACGCCAATATCAAAGCGGCTCAGGACGAGTCCACGGATATCACCACGCTCAAGGCGCAACAGCAGCAGACCGATGCGCAATTCGCCGAGGCCGGGCGAATGCGCACGCTTCTGTTGCCGCAAGTCAAGGATGCCATCGACACCAATGCTTCGATTTCTTCCGAGCTGACGAAAATCACCCTGAAACAGGCCGAGGCGCAGAACAGCGGTTCCGATTCCGGGCAAGCCCAGTCGGCACAGCAATCCGAGAGTTCCTCAGCCAATGCCAAAAAGGGCGGCGCGTTGACCGACGAGCAGAAGAAGCAGGTCGAGGAGCTGATGAAGGCCAATCAGCAATCCACCGATACCCAGTCGAACACCACCCAATCCGAGCAGAAAGCGACGCAGAACAAGGGTACCGGGGCTACCAAGCCGTGGTGAGCAATCGTTCACGGTTGCTCTTTTCTCACACCCTCACGGGTCATGGCTTTATTGCGGCTGTTTCCCGGTTTCGGCTGTCGGCTTTGGCGTTTGTCCAATTTTCGATAGGCCATGGCTGATCCAAGGTATGTCCAAACAGGCTATTTGTGGATAATCGTTACGACTATGCACAACACTTGGGGATAACTTCGCCCAAAACCGGCAAGCTAGAACCACATTGGTCGTTCCGGCTGGACAAGCATGAGTCTTGTCCTTTTAGCTGGATATATGAATACCTACACCAACAACCCAGCACCCATCGATCCCACCGGCGGCTTTGCCGGCAATACGGTGACACCGTTCGATTACGGCACTTGCCCTTGCCATGCGGCGGTACAGCGTAGTCGCGACCTCGTGTCCGTCCAGCGTGCGGCCACACTGGCGCAATCGGACCAGACGGCGGTGGCCGTGAACCGCTCCAGCAACATCGTGTGGACCGGTAAAGCCGCCGATCTATTCCGATCGCGGCTCAGTCGCACCGCACAGTATTCGGCCAGTCTCGCGCAAGACATGGAGACCACCCATCGATTGGCTTGGGGGTCGTCATGAGCGAGCACGATTACTGGCAGGTGGAATCGTCCGTTTACGGCGGAGTGGGATATGCGCCAGCCACTCTTGAAGAATATGCCGCCATAGCCAAGGCTCTCGATGACGAGGCGGCAGGATTTGCGGCCATAGCCACGGCTTGGGAATCGGCCGCATTACAGTTGCAGTCACATCGGCATAGTGCGCCGATGTGCGTCACCTTGCAGTCGGGCGATCCGAGCGCCGTTGTTCCCGGCCATGTCACTGCACCATATGCCGCGCTAGGCAATCGGTGTTATGACCATGCAACGGCATGTCAGCGGTTGAGCGATGATCTGCGTGGCGCGGCCGATCTGCTGATTCGCGCACACTCTCTGTATTCTCAGGCGGAGATGACGGCTCGGCGCATGTTTACCGAATTATTGCAGGCTGGCACACAGGCCAAACCGGGATATGCCGCGGCGGGTGTTGCCGCTGTGGCGGCGGGCGGCTTTCTGGCCGGCTGGGCTATTGACGGCAAACCGAACCCGGCATGGATGTCCACGTTCACCTATCCGTTCCAGGAAGGAGTGCTTAGCGGCGCGGGCGGAATCATTGGCGGCGTACCTATCGGCAAGAGCATTGCGCACACCGATGAGGTCAACAAGGCTGCGGGGAAAATCGCCAATTTCTCCGGCCCTGCGAAAGACGTCGTCCAAGGCAATCATCTGGACGTGCGCGAGGTACAGGCGAATGCCGACGTCGTCCGCGCAAGCGGATCGGTGGCCGAATCAATGGAGAATCTGCGCAGACTCGCCGAAGAGCGGCTCGGCAAAATCGAGCTGAACAGCGGACTCGAATATGGGACCATCGCCATTCAACGCTATGAACGGGCTGATGGAACCAACTCCTGGCTGGTCACCATCCCAGGCACCGATGGACAGCCTGACTCACCATTTGGCTGGGCACAGAACGTGGAACTGATGAGCGCCGATCAGGAGCGCCGCAGGAAAGCGGACAGCGCTCGCATGGTTGCCGAGGCGATGCGTCAGGCAGGCATCGGCAAGGATGAGCCCGTGGCGCTGATCGGCCATTCCTAGGGTGGTATCGTTGCCGCCACGCTTGCCTCGGATTGGGCGGAGGAATATACCATCGAGCATGTGGTGACAGCCGGATCGCCGGTGGCCAATCATCCGATTCCGCAACGCACGTGGGTCACCAGCGTGGAAATCGATGATGAACTGGTCGCCGCACTGGATGGTGCCGCCAACCCGGTCACCGATAACTGGCTCACCGTACAAGGGCATGTATCGCCCGCGCCCACGGCAACACCATCCACAGTGCATTCGGACGACTCATGCACTCCCGGCGCAACGCCCATCACCGGTCTGACCCCATATGACGCCGCACCCGTGGCTGGTTCGACCAACGGCAGGGAGTTGTCGCACTGGATCAAATACCATCAGGCCGCCTATCAGAACGCCACCGACCTCGGCTCCCCCGCCGTGCAACGCCACGAAGCCCATTTCCAGGAAGTTATCAACGGAGAGCTCAAAGGAAACCCGCTACTACCAAGGCCGCATGACCCAGTCCGCGACCATTGCCCCTAGCGAGCGAACCACCGAGTTCAGCACGTTCGGTGGTTAAAAGTAAATACCACACTTGACAGAGTTGTCAAAAAAGGAGTTAACAATATAATGACGAGTAGGAGATGGCTCATCAAACTGATGAAGCAAGCGGCAAAACGCAAGAATGTTACGTTTGAAAGTATCAGGCAAGGAGGGAGTCATGAGATATTCCAACTCGATGGACTTATGATTCCCATCCCACGTCATAACGAAATCGACAACAACCTCGCGGACATTATTTGCAAAGAAGCAGAAGCCAAACTCGGGAAAGGCTGGTATCAGCAGTGAAAACATATCAGGTCATCGTTCGTCCTGGCGAAATACTGGATCCTTGAGATTCCCGGTATCGGTTTCACGCAGGCAAGAACAACAGCAGAGATTGAAAGTATGGCACGCGACCTTATCACCGTCATGACACAAGATGCTGATTTCGCACTCACCGTAGAGACAAAACTGCCGCAATCCGTGCAGGAGCATCTTGATGAAGCTCGGCGACTGCGCAAGGAAGAAGCGGAATGCAGATCGAACGCAGCGCGGGAAACTCGCGCCGCGGCACAAGAACTACATGGCATGGGTCTCGCCCTACAGCAAATAGGCGATATACTCGGGGTCTCACGGCAACGGGCACATCAACTTGTCAATGCTTAGCATCAATCGGCTACCCCACAATGCAATCACCGCAGAGACGCGGCTAGCGCCACTTTCCCGGGATTGTTGCGCTAGCATGCCCGAAAACCCCTCTATCAGCGCAACATTCCCGGGAAAGTGGCGCGCAAAGAGTGTCAGGCGCGTCGCTCGATGAGTGCGCGGCCGGATGCGAGGCGGTCGAGCACACCGGTTTTGGCGATGGCCAGCATCAGATACCAGGCCATCACGCCGCTGATAAGCACGCCGCCGGTGACCTCGGAAATCATGTGCACAATGCCACGCGGGCTGACGAATGACACACCCACGTAGCGAAACAGCATCAGATATGTGCCGTATTCCAAGGCGACCAACGCACCGGATGCAATGGAAAGCGGCAGATTGAACATGCGGTAACGGGTCAAGGCGAACGGAATCTCAGCGAAAACACCTTGCAACAGCGCCGAGATAATCACGAAGCCCAAATCGAACTGGCTACCAATCACCGTTTCGACCAGCGTGCCGATAAGGTTCACGTACAGCGCCGCTCCGGGTTTGCGCAGAATCAGCACCGCCAGCGTACCGGAGAAGTACCAGACGACATGCACGATGCTGGCGAAACCGGGCAGAATCGCGCCGAATACCGAAGAGATCGGCATGTACGCGAAGTTGAATCCCCAGAAGATCACGCCGCAGGCCGCACCCAGCGTGGCACCGACCGCGATATCCAACGGCTGCCATTTCAGCGACGATACGGCAATCGGACGTTTCGGAAGAGTATGAATGGTGGTTGCAGGCATGGTGATCCCCTAGCCTTAAAGGCCGCACACAGTAATCGAACCACGGGCGTTCCTTGACCTGTGCGGCTCGGGCGGGAACGCCGCACCACAGTATAGTCGCTCGGTTCACGGCTGGAAGTACCCTTGGAGGTTATGAAGCTTACCGATATTTCCCCCCGCAATCGCATTGACCCCGCTCGACGGCCGTTATCACAAGGCCACCGCCCCGCTCGTCGAATACATGAGCGAACCTGCCCTGAACCGCGAACGCATGCGTGTCGAAGTCGGATGGATGATTCTTCTGGCCAACGGCTTTGAGGGCAACGGCAACCAGCCGATCGTTGACGGCGTCAAGCCGTTCACTGCCGAAGAGCAGGCCTTCCTGCGCGCCATTCCCGAGGACTTCGGCGCCGAAGGCATCAAGCAGCACGCCGCTCATGAGGCCATCACCCACCACGATGTGAAGGCCGTGGAGTACTACATCGATGATCAGATCGACAAGGCTCCGGCCGAACTGACCAACATCAACGACGAGCTGAAGACCCTCGTACACTTCGCCTGCACGTCCGAAGACATCAACAACCTCTCCATCGCCCGTTGCGTCAAGAACGCGATGGAAAACGTGTGGACCCCGGAGTTCAAGCGCATCATCGACCACCTCGCCGGCAAGGCCGAAGAATTCAAGGATATGCCGCTGCTCTCTCTCACCCACGGCCAGCCGGCCACGCCGACCACACTCGGCAAGGAGCTCGCCGTCTACGTCTACCGTCTGAACCGTCAGCTCAAGCACATCGAAAACCAGGAGTACCTGGGCAAGATCAACGGCGCGACCGGCACGTTCGGTGCCCACTTGGCCGCATGCCCGGATGTCGACTGGATCGCTGTCTCCCGCGAGTTCGTCACGAACCGCATGGGCCTGACCTGGAACCCGCTGACCACGCAGATCGAAAGCCATGACTGGCAGGCCGAGCTGTACTCCACCGTCTCCCACGCCAACCGCATCATGCACAACCTGTGCGTGGACGTGTGGATGTACATCTCCCGCGGCGTGTTCGCCCAGGTGCCGGTCAAGGGTGCCACTGGTTCCTCCACCATGCCGCACAAGGTCAACCCGATTCGTTTCGAGAACGCCGAAGCCAACTTCGAGATCAGCTGCTCGCTGCTCGACACCCTCTCCGCCACGCTGGTGGAATCCCGTTGGCAGCGCGATCTGACCGATTCGACCACCCAACGCAACATCGGTTCCGCGCTCGGCTACTCCTTGCTCGCCCTTACCAACCTCATGGGCGGCCTTGAGTCCATCCACCCGAACACCCACGTCATCGAGCGTGAGCTGGATGAGAACTGGGAGGTGCTTGGCGAGCCGATCCAGACCGCCATGCGCGCCTGCGAGCTCAAGGGCCTGCCGGGCATGGACAAGCCGTACGAGAAGGTCAAGGAGCTTATGCGCGGCCACACCATCAACAAGGAACAGGTCGAGCAGTTCATCGATCAGCAGTCCTTCGACCCGGAAACCGCCGCTCGCTTGAAGGCTCTGACCCCCGCCACCTACACCGGTGTGGCCAGCCAGCTCGTCGCTTTCGACCGCTGAGATAGACGCAATGCGAGTCCCTCGAGTCCCTCGAGTCCCTCGAGTCCCTCGAATCCCTCGCATCCACCACACTACTGCGCTGAGTCACAAACCGAACCGCAAACTGAACCGAACAAGGACAGGCGTCAGGTAACCATTTCATGACTACTGAACAGGATCAGTCCACTACGGAAGATCGCCCGGACAAGGCGACCTCCTCCACTACCGACCGGCCGATCGCCTCTGGTGACGGCCGGTCGGCCAGTTTTGCTGTCAGCGGACCGGACAGTCCGGCAACCGACGACAGCAACGATTCCGGACCATACATCGACGACATCGCTCCGCGCCGCACGCGCGACTTCGGCGACCTGACCCGAGCCGGTCTGTCGCTATTGATGGCCGCCGTGGTCATGGTGTTCGCCGTGTATCTGGGCGGCATGACGCGCGGCGTCGAATCCGACGCGCATACCGCCGCCCAAGCCATCAACTGGCTGGCCGCTTTTCCCTCCACCGTACTGACGCAGCTGGCCACCACGGTCATCGTAGTTATCGTGCTCGCTCAGTTGCTCTTGGCCCGCGAATGGCTGCAAGCTGCGGTGTCCGCGCTGGCCATGTTTGCCGGATACGGCATTGTGTGGGTCATATCGACGGCAATCAGCAGTCTGAACGATTTCACCCTGCCAATGGCACTGGTCTCAGCCGCCACCTCATACGGCTCCGGGCTGTTGCCCGACATCTATGCCGGCATGGCGTCCTTCCTGACCGCCGCCGGGCCACGCCGTACCCGCTCCACGGTCAAATGGAGTTGGAATATCCTGTATGCCATCGCCGCGGTGATGGTGGTGCTTTCGTGGCATTCGGTTACCGGCATGCTGGTTTCGATGGCCGCCGGTCGCACGGTGGGCATGCTTATCCGATTCGTGGTCGGCACGCAGAATAAAGGCGTGTGGGGCAAAGATCTCGTCGCGGTGCTCTCAAGCATCGGATTGGAAACCATCTCACTCATCCGGCATCAGGAGCCCGGAATCAGCCATGGCTCATTGTCTGCCACGTTGGATGACGATTTGACGGAAGGCTCACGCATCTACGATGTGGAGACCGCGAATAACCGTCGTTTTATCGTTTCCGTCATCGACGCGCAAACCCATACCGTCGGCTATCTGAAGCAACTCTGGGATTGGGTGCGTTTTACCAGCGTGTCCATTCGACGCGATCGTTCCGTGCGCGACGCCGTTCAGCATCACTTTGCCATGCTACTCGGCCTGCACAATATCAAACTGCCCGCGCCCGCCCCCTACGGCATCGCCGATACGGACGAGTCCGCGATTCTGGTGCTGGATGCGCACACCATCGAGTTGCCCGCCAACCTGAACACGCTTACCCAGGCGGACGCCGTAGCGTATATGCGATATCTGTCCGTGGCGAATCGCCGTGGATATACGCACCGACGCATCACGCCTGATACGCTCGCCCGGCTCGAAGATGGCACTGCGGTTATCGCCGGCTGGCTGAATGGCGACAGCGCTTCCGGCCCGGCCAATACCGCACTTGACAAGGTTCAGCTACTCGCGTTGTTCGCCGCACTGATCGGCGTGAAACCGGCAGTCGCGGCCGCCCGCGAAGCTTGGGGAGACACGACGTTGACCACGCTGGCCCCGTTCATTCAGAAAGTCGCGGTCCCTTCCCCCACACGCGCATTGGGCACGTGGGACAAGCAGCTGCTCAAGGAACTGCGAGACCACATCAACACCATAATCGATGAGGAGACCGCCGAAGCCGCCGAGCCGGTGACGCTGGCCCGCTTCTCCTGGCGTTCGATGATCACCATGCTGCTGGTCATTGTGGCTGTGGTCGTGGTCTTCACCCAGCTGAAGCCCGAGGAAATCATCACCGCGCTGACCAACGCCAACCCGTTGATGGCGGTGGTGACGCTCGCGTTCGGTGCCTGCGGCTGGATCGGCTCGTCGATTTCGCTCGGCGCTCTCATGGATCGCAACAGGCGAGATAACACGGGCGTGTTCATGAGTCAGGTTGCCGGCGGCTTTGCCACGGTGTCCATGCCGGCCGGCGTGGGCCCCTCGTTCGTCAACCTGCAGTTCCTGCGCAAATCCGGCTATCGCAACACCCCGGCCACCGCAATCATGAGCGCCGCGCTCGTGGTGTATTACGCCGTGTACTTCTCCATGCTGGTGTTGATTGGCCTGTTCACCGGCCGCAATATGTTCTCCGGCGCGATACCGACGAATACGTTGGTCCTTGTGCTGGGCATGGTGGTTGTGGTGCTGTCCATTGCGATGATGATTCCACCGTTGCGCCACTGGGTGACCCGTCGTCTTATGCCGCTGGCCAAGACGTATATCAACCAGCTGCTGGATGTGCTTTCCCAGCCCCGACAGCTCACAGTCAGCTGCTTGGGCGCGCTGTTCCAGAACGCGACCACTGGGCTCGCTTTCTGGGCGGCCCTGCAAGCGTTCGGCTATTCATCGAATCCGATTGAAACGACGTTCGTCTTCATGCTGGCCTATGCGTTGGGTTCCGCGGTGCCCACCCCCGGTGGTTTGGGCGGTGTGGAAGCCGCGCTGACCTTCGCATTCGTGGCGGTCGGCGTGCCTCAGGGCGTGGCCCTGTCTGCCACGTTGCTGCATCGCGTGGTGTTCTATTGGCTACGAATTCCGCTGGGCGCAGCCGCTATGAAGTGGCTCGACCGTCATAATCTCGTCTGATTTGTCCGTTTTTGTCCATTTTGGGCTTTAGAACACGAAATAGACGTGAAAAGCCTTATAAGATGCGGGTTTTCGCAGGAACATGCGCTAGTATCATTGATGAAAACGTGGACGAAGCAAAAGTGCTCGCCCCCTGACCCAAGAAGGATGCTTTATGGCATACAACAAGTCTGATCTCGTCTCGAAGATCGCCCAGAAGTCCAACCTGACCAAGGCTCAGGCCGAGGCTGCTGTTAACGCCTTCCAGGATGTGTTCGTCGAGGCTATGAAGTCCGGCGAAGGCCTGAAGCTCACCGGCCTGTTCTCCGCTGAGCGCGTCAAGCGCGCCGCTCGCACCGGCCGCAACCCGCGCACTGGCGAGCAGATTGACATTCCGGCTTCCTACGGCGTTCGTATCTCCGCCGGCTCCCTGCTGAAGAAGGCCGTCACCGAGTGACCTGCCGCCAGCAGTTAAGAGTCTCGTAGATTAACAGCGAGATAGCAAAGAACCCCGACCATTGCGGTCGGGGTTCTTTGTGTTTGCGGTATCGGATGTTTAAAAAGCGGGCGACCTGTAAAAAGGGCATCAGGCCACCCGCTTAGGAGGAGAGGGAACGTATCAGGTCTTCCCCATCATGCTCACGCATGACCCCTCAAGAAAGACCCAGCTTATTAGGCTTTGGCTGCTTTGGCTGCTTTCTTCGCCAAACGCTTTGCAGCACGGCGTTCCTTGCGTGCAGCTACCCTGCGAATGGTCCACGGCAACCAACGCCACCCAGAGAAGAAGGCCAGCAGAGCGAGTATCACACCGCAGCATGCGTTGAACACAATCTGGATAACCTTCATCTGGTTGTAGAATGTGAATCCGGCACCAGGCAGTGCGCCTTGCATACAGTTCGTGTTTGCAACGGTATACAGAAGATGGTGCATGGCCTGCCGCGCGTAATGGTAGGTGGCGGGGTCAGTAAGGTCAAGCTGCTCGCCAGTTGGATCCTCGCTTACGTTCAGCAGTTTGATATCGGCACCTGCCTCCAGCATCTGGTAAGGGCTCATGAATTTGCTGGTGTTGGCATTATCCGTGATGATCAAACCATTGAAGCCCCATTCGTTACGCAGCAGCTGTTGAATCAGGGAATAGCTGCCGCCTGTCCATGTAGCACCAATGCGGTTGAACGAGGTCATCACGGCCTTGGAGATCGGCGTCTTGACGGTCGCGTTCTCATATGTGCCATCGGCGTTCTTCTGAACATACTTCATGTCCATGTCGCCGGCCTTCATGCAGGCTTCGAAGGGCTTCAGGTACAGCTCGCGGATCGCTTGTTCATTTGACCATGTGGCAATGGAGAAGTTGCCTTCACGATCGCCTCGATGATCTTCCTGATCGTTGAGTGCAAAGTGCTTGATGTAGGCGTACACACCCTTGCTCGCTGCGCCCTTGACCTCCAAAGAGGCCATGGAGCCAGACATAAAGCCATCCTCGGAATAGTATTCGCCGTTACGGCCGGAGAACGGGCTACGGTGGATGTTCATAGCCGGCGCGTACCAGCCATTTGCCCCACCGAGCAACGCCTCGTTGCCCATCATGGTGCCCAATTCCTCGGCCAAATCGGCATTCCAGGTCTGGGTCAACATCATGATGCTGGGGAACGACTTACCGGTGCCACCATAGAACCAGCCATTAGCCGCATCGGCATCCGTCTGGAACGGCTTGTCTACAGAACCGATGTAGTCCACTCCATAACCGGAGAAGTAGATGAGCTGGTTGTAGTCGTCTTCGGTGAGCTGGTCAAGAATCTTGTCCCACTGCTCGTCGTCGTAATCAAGGCCTCGCATATCAGAGACTTTGAGGCCATTCTTCGCACCGAAAACCGGGGTATCGTCGATGGATTCGCGACTTACATCCGTGCCGGAGTCATTGCCTTCCAGTTGGTCGACAAGAGCAGAATCGGCGGTTTTCTTCCACGTGCAGGAGGCGTTGTTGCCATCCTTATCCGTGCAATTGATTTCATTGCCCCACGTGCTGATTTCGTCGGATGCTTCACCGTAATGCTTCGGGAAAGTACCGGTCCAGTCGGCACGAGTCAGGTAGGTGACATCGGGATCGGATGCCGCGTCGAACAAGTTGGAGATGGCTTTGCCGGTTTCGGCATCGGTGGCAAATGTGGTGGTGTCCACGTCCTTATTGTCCGGCGCCCAGCTGGACACCATTGCGGCATTGCCCGTCTCGGTCATGCCATCCGCCACGGTCTTGCCTTTGTCGGCAAGGATGTTATTGACGGCCTCATTGGCATTGGCGGCAGCCGTGAAACGGTACTCGCCAGGATCGAGAATGTAGGTTTCGCAGTGGTGTAGTCATAGGACTTGAGCTGATCCTGAGTGAAGGTTACGGTAACGGTTTCGCTGTCACCGGGTTCAAGCTCACTGGTTTTGGCATATCCGACAAGATTCACCGAGGCCTTTTCCACCGCGTTCTTCTTGTCATAGTCAGTGTACGGAGCCTGCGAATACAGTTCCACAACGTCCTTGCCGGACACAGCACCGGTATTGGTCACGGTAACAGTGGCAGTGAAGCTATCGTCTGACTCCTGTACCGCAAAATCACTCCACTGGAAATCGGTGTAACTCAGACCATAGCCAAATGGGTACACGACTTCAGATGCATAGTCGTAATCGCCGGCGTTGCCCTGTCCGAGCACCTTGTCCTCGTATCGGGTTTCGTAATACTTGTAGCCCACATAGATGCCTTCGGCGTAGTCGACGTAATAGTATTTCGTCGGATTGCCGTTCTCATCGTAGTACCGGTAGCTACCGAAGTTCTGGGCGGCAGGAGATGCGAGCGCATCCGCCGCGAATGTGTCGACAGTACGGCCCGAAGGGTTGACCGCACCGGAAACACCTCGCCCAAAGCATTGGTCACGTTCTGTGAATAGACGACAGCCTTGATGTTGGGGTACTGGCTCAACCAGTCCAGTTCCATCGCCGCGCTGGACTTGACCAGCAACACCACGTCATCAAAGTTGTCATTCAGATACTTGATGATCTCGGTTTCGGTGGAGTCAAGCTCGATATAGCTTTTCTCCTTGTCTTCCTGCTTGTCTGCATGGTTGTACATGGAGCGCGGCATATCTCGGCCTTCACCAACAACACGATTGAGTACATACACCGGTACAGTGCCCTTGACGGAGTCAAGCAGACCGGATTCGGCCTCAAGCGCGCTCAGCGGCGCTTCATTAATACGAAAGTCTTCGGCATCGCCGTAGCTTACCGATCCGGAGGCCAGACCGTAATCTTTGCCTGCACCGGATTCGTAGTAATTCCATAGGGTCTCGTTGACTTTGAATCCCGCCTTGGTGAATGCGCTTTTCAACGTCACCGTATCCGAGGAGCCGAAATAGCTCATGCCCAGTGAGGTGCTATCCACGCTATTGGCACTGAAGAAACTGAATTCGGTTCCTTTGCTCATCGGCAGCGTATTGTCGTCGTTCTTCAGCAATACAGTGCCTTCGGACGCGATGCGATTATAAAGGTCATCTTCAGCCGCGCGGATATTGTCTTTCGTGTAGTCGGCGGTGTAATAGTTCGCGTCGACGCCATCTGCAGTAATGCCATTATTGTTGACGCTCTGATGGTTGTATCCCATCAGACTGGAGATGAGCTTATTGGCGCTCAACTGCGGGTTGATAAGCACCATGGCCACAATAATCACTGCGGCCAATACGACGGATACTACGGTTTTTACAATACGTGCGACCAGTGGGCCGGTATTGCTCCTTTGTGTATTCATGGTTCCTTCTTCCTTGACGGATGCCACACCCTCTTCAGCATGTCGGCATACGTTCATTGTTGGAGAGAACGAGGAACCATCCAACGCGTAATGCGTAAACGGTATTTTTCATGCGATGAACTGCATGATTCGCGTTATGGCCGCTGACACCAGCCAGCCGTAAGACGTGCTGCGTTATGCGGGCAAGGTAGCAACACATCCAAAGAGAACACGCCATCATCGGCATTTGCGGTCAATACGCCGTCATATTGTTCTGCAATCATTCGCATGGAACGCATGCCGAAACCGTGGTATCGGTTGTCGGCTTTGGTGGTTTGCGGCAGCCCATCTTCAAAGGTGATGCCGCCTTGGTAAGGGTTTTCCACATGAATCAGCAGCATGCCTTTGCTGTGACGCACTACCATAGAGATATATTTCTCACGGCCATCTTCGATTTTGCCAACAGCCTCCATGGCATTATCAACGGCATTGCCGAACAGCGAGTAGATGTCAGCAGGTTTCATTCCACTCAGTAATACACCGTCAATCATGCGGTCAAAACGGATGCCTTGCTGCTCGCAAAGCAATGATTTATTGGCCAGTACGACATCCAAAGCTTCATTGCCGGTATGAACAGAAGAATCATAAATACCGACCAGCCCATTGAGATCATCAATTTCCTGTCGGGAAATACGACCATCCAACAGCGTTAATTGTTTCTTCAGATCATGCGTTTTCACATTGATCAGGTCGATGGTTGCTTTGTCAGCGGCAAGCTGTGATTGCTGCTGCCTCAATAGGCTTTGCAGCACGATACCATCGCGTTCGGCATGCGAGCGCCCGACAATTTCACGCAATAATGCGAGCACGAATATGCATGTCACAAATCTGGTCAGCATTATCAGCAAATACGCAGTCACCGTCATCCCGGTAGTGCTGCCTGCGGTTTCAAGCAGACAGGAAAATACGTTGACGCATAGCAACAGTCCGAGAAATGGCAGCAGAATGGAATTATCCAGGCGTTCCGGCATTTGTCCTTCCAACGGTTTGGCGAACAACCAGTATGCCGCTGCCATGAACATCACCGTCAAGATGAAGAAGCACAATGCCCCCGGCCACGTATCGATATCGGAATAATCACCGGGCAACTTCATGGTGATGATTTTCGTGCCGCAGTATACGCAGTGCTGGGCCGCAATCGCCGCGACCGTGTAGAAGACACCCTGTCGCCTTCCGATTACATAGCATTGGCGAATGGCCCAATAACACAACACATACAGCAGGAAAAATCGGAGAATGATGCACCAGACCCACCAATAATAGTTACCCAATGCACTTTGGATATTCGGCCATTGTAGGATATAGGTAACTTCCCCAATCAGAATCACCACTGCCACACTCACACCACAGCGAACCCCAAAATGAGGTCGGCGAGGCAATTTCCACACGAATAACGCAGCGCAAGTCAATAATTCGACCATGAACCCGTTGAGAAAGGGCATCACTGCGATGAGCATGACATCAGAGAGCATGGCCATGTCCTAAATCGCCGGCCAAATCAATCAGGAATTGCTTGCGGAATGCCCGGCCGATAGGCAATCGAGTATCGTCGGCAAAGTATCACTTCCGCACCTTGCACTGAAGCAATGTGCCGTTGATTCACCATGTAAGGGTTGCCGCAGCGCAGGAATCCTCTCCCGCGCAATTGTCGTTCCAGCTCTTTGAGCGTGCCAGTCACCGCGATGACGCCGTGTTCCGTGTGATATTCCAAGCTGTGACCGCGCACTTCGATATAGCTGATATCACGCAGCAATACGCGATGAGTGACGCCGCGCTGTGCGATGACGATCGCCTCAGATTCCCGCTCGCGGAGTTTGACCGCACGGCCAAGTTTGCGTTCAAAGTCAGGATACGCAAACGGTTTAACGATGTAGTCGAGTGCGTCGACCTCATATCCTTTGGCCGCGAACTGGGCCATATTGGTCACGAAGATGAGGATGACCTCCGAATCGGCTGCCCGCAACCGGTGCGCCGCCTCCATGCCATCCATATTCGGCATCTCGATGTCCATGAATACGATATCCCACACCGTTTTGTATGGATCAAGAAAGCTTGTCGGCTCATTGAATACGGTGACATCGAACTGCACTCCGGCATGAGTCGCGGCGTATTGGTCCAGACAAGCACGCAGCTTCTCCACCGCTGTCTCGTCATCTTCGACCACCGCCACCGTGAACATGCGTTTCACACTCCTTCGCCGTTCATACCGAACTTATACACCACTGTAATGGACGAATACGGCATCACATGGCAATCTCATCGAAGGAAACATTCCAAAGACGATTGCCATGGGCCGCAGCTGAAGCATCCGTTCAGCCGTGATTTACAGCACACTCATCAACTGTGTGAATTCTTCGGTCGGCTCGGACTCGAAGGGGTCGAGGAGCACGGCTTCGCGACGTTCGGGAGCCGTCAGGGTCAGGTGGGTCCAGTCGGCGGAGAATTGGGCGCCGGCGTTCAGGGCCGATTCCACGAATCGTCCGCGCAAGGCCGCGCGGGTGTCGGCCGGCGGATTATGCACGGCATATTCCACATCGTCGGCGGTCAGCAGTTTGCGCATCTGGTTGCGGGAAGTCAGCGAACCATACAGGCGGCCGTTGGCGATGTCGTGGTAGTCGAGCTCAAGCTGTTCCATCTGGGCGAAGGTGACGTCCGGGCGACGGCGTTTGAGCGCGCCGAACAGACGCTTCTTGGCGGCCCAGTCCACGCGGTCGGCGAGCGCATCGTATGCACCACGCTCCAGCGCGTCCAGGACGCGGCTCCACTCCCCCATAATCGTGTCGATCGTGGTGGCCGGCAGCGAACTGGCCAGCGCATCGCCATGGGTTTCGATGAAGGCCTTGACCGCCGCATAATACCGGCGCTGCAGACCCAGTGCGGTTACGGATTCGCCTGATTCGAGCGTCAGTTCGGCATGCGGATTGTCCAGGAACCGGCTGACGGCGCGATTGGCTGCTGCAGGGTCGGCAAACGCGTAATCCTCGAAACCGGAAGGCGTCTCATTGCGGAAGGCATCTTCGATCACGCACAGCACAAGGTGCGTGACGGCGAGCTTCATCCATGTGGACCATTGCGAACGGTTCGAGTCGCCGATGATCACATGCAGCCGGCGGAAGGAGTCGGGGTCGGCGTGCGGTTCGTCGCGCGTGTTGACCATCGGGCGGGAGCGGGTGGTGGCCGAGGAGACGGCCTCGTCCAGGAAGTCCGCGCGCTGGGTGATCTGGAAGCCATCCGGTGTCATGCGGCCGGCACCGGTGTACAGCTGGCGGGTGATAAGGAACGGCAGCAGCTGGTGTTCGATGGTCTCCAACGGCACAAAGCGGCGGACCAGGTAGTTTTCGTGGCAGCCGAAGGCGTGGCCGGCGGAGTCGACGTTGTTTTTGAACACATGGATCGTGGCGTGTGCGCCATGGGTCTCACGCAGTTTGCGCTGGGCTTTCAGCGCCAGATTGCGCATCACGTGTTCGCCGGCGAGATCCTGAGCCAGGGCCTCGCGCGGGTCACGCGCCTCGGCGGTGGCGTATTCGGGGTGGGATCCGACGTCCAGGTACAGACGTGAGCCGTTGGCCAGATACGTGTTGGTGGAGCGGGAACGGGAGACGATGGGCTGGAACATGGTCATCGCCACCTGACCGGCGTCCACGTGGCGTTCGGCACCGGTGACCGCCGCGCCGTATTCGGTTTCGACGCCGAAAATACGGCAGAACCCGTCCATCTCGGCGGATGGTACGGGTTCCGTGGCGTGCAGGGAACGGGTGCCGCTGTCACGCAGTTGGGGCATCACTCGCCGCCTTTTTGCACGAAGCTGTTGACGTATTCCTCGGCGTTGGTTTCCAAGGTGGATTCGATGTCGTCGAGGATGTCGTCCAGTACGTCGGCCTGGTCGGCCGACTCGGTTTGGGCGGCGGCCTGCGTGGTGGCGAGGGCGTCGTCTTCCTGGGTCGCGGCCTGCTGTGCTTGAGGTTGTTCGAATTGTTGTGGCATGTTGTCTTCTTTTTGGGTTGTCAAACTCCCCTCAGTCAGCCTTCGGCCGACGGCTCCCCTCACCCGAGGGGAGCCGGAGGAGTCAAAAAAATATCGCTGGTTGATGGAGTCGGGCCACGGATACTACTGCAGGTAATGCTGTAGTTCGCGAATGATGAGTCCGTTGGAGGCCACTACATCGTTATCGTGACGCCAGTGGATGCGTTCGCCGTCCCAACGGCTCAGCGTACCCTGCACCTCCCAGACCACCACGGTGCCGGCGGCGATGGCGGAGATATCCCACACGTGCAGCATCGGCTCGAAGTAGGCGTCATAGGTGCCGTCGGCCACTTTGCACAGGTCGAGCGAGGCAGGGCCCACACGCTTGATGTCGGCCGGGCGTCCGACGAGCGAGGATGCCACGTCGAGCGCACGCTTCGATTCGCCGGGCAAGAAGGACATGCCGTAGCCCAGCACGGAACCATCCAGCGAGGAGGCCATCGACGGCACGACTTTGTCGCGCTTTTCGCCGACCGTGGTTTTGTGGATGCGCACGGCGCCCGCCCCCCTGGCGGCCAGGTAGGTCAGGCCGAGGGCCGGGGCGTGCACGATGCCGATGATCGGCTGGGGCTCATTATCCGGGCCGAATTCGAACAGGGCGGCGGTCACTGTCCATTCGCTCATATGGCGTACGTAGTTGATCACACCGTCGATTTTGCCGATGTACCAGTAACGCTGGCCGGGGCGGCTTTCGGCGGGTCGGGTGGTCCAGAAGCCGTCGAAGTGGGCGATGTCGGCGATTCTGACGCTCATAAAGCGCAAAATCTTGCTGTCGACTTCGAGCTTATAGCGGGGACCACGATCCGCGTTCTCGGTGCTCGGCTGGGCGAGGTTACGCGGATTGAGCTGGTCGTGGAGGGCATGCTGACCGGCTTCTTCGAGAAGGCCGGCGACTTTGAGCGCAAGGTTGCGCAGGTCCTGTGGGGTCTCTTCGCGTGTTTCTTCCATAGCTACCAAGTCTAGCGTTCGGCGTTGATGGCCAGCGACTTCAGCAGATCGATGGCGTGTTCGGCCGAATTGAGTTCGGTTTCGCAGCGCGCCTTGGTGAAGGCGAGCGGATCGGAGATGTCGAGGGAGAACAGGTGATGGTCGGTAGCGGCCATATGGCCGGCATTGCCGTAGAATTCGACAGATTCGCCCTCGTCTGCGGCGTGCGGGTCGCGAACAGTGAGTCGGGACCAGCTGGCGGCGGCCACCTCGCTACCGAATCGTGCCACGAGTTTCGCCCTGAGCCAAGCGCGGGTGTCTTCCGGCGGTTCGGTGGCGGCGCGTGCGATGTCGGCGGCGCTCACCACCCGTTCGGTACGGGGTTCGAGTTTGGTGAAGATGCTGTCCGCGGGGTCGAGCGCCGCCCATTTCAGGTCGATAACCTTCAGTCGCGGGTCGTTCCAGTCATTGGCCACGCTGGGCGCAGCTGCCGCGGTGATTTTGCGGCGCAGTTTTTCGAGCAGCTGCCATTTGAGCAGCCATTCGATGCGGCTGGCCTCGCCGGTCATGGCCAGACGTTCGTCATCGTCGGCGGTGTGACGGATGGAGGCGCAGTCGATGAGCGCCTGCTGCCACATCGCCACGATGGATGTGGTGGATTTGTCCGGCCAGGCGGGCTCGCCGGCGGTGTCGGTGCCTTCGACCAGTGCGGCGACCTTGGTAGACGGCTTGACGTAGTTTGAGCTGGATGAGCCATGCGTTGGTTTCGCCGCCGTTGGCCAGCGGCAGGCTTGCGCCCAGCGTCAGGTCGTGGGAGACGGTGTGCATGGCTTCGACCGGGTCAGCCAGTTCGAGTTCGTCGAGGAAGACGTTCAGATCGAATCCGGCTTCGTCCGCATGTTCGAGCAGCCACAGCAGCATGCTTGTGGTGCCGAGTTTCAGGGCCTGCGGTACCTCCATGCGGTTGGCGTCGCCGACGATGACGTGCAGGCGGCGGTATGCGTCGGTGGAGTGGGATTCGTCGCGCGTGTTGATGATCGGGCGTTCGAAGGTGGTTTGCAGGCCGACTTTGGCGTGGATGTAGTCGGCGCGCTGACTGAGCTGGTAGCCCGGGATCTCGCTGTTCTCGCCGATTCCTACGCGGCCGGAGCCGGCGTAGATCTGGCGGGTGACGAAGTGGAGGGTCATCAGGCGCGTGACTAGGTCAAATGGCACTGAGCGGGCCATCATATAGTTCTCGTGCGTGCCCCAGCAGGAGCCCTTGCCGTCCACATTGTTGCGATGCAGGCGATGGGGGTGCCGGTTTGTGTGCGGGCGCGTTCGGTGGCGGCCTGCATGATGAGGTCTCCGGCACGGTCATAGCGGACCGCTTCGAACGGGTCGGTGGTTTCCGGTACCGAGTATTCGGGATGGGCGTGGTCCACGTAAACGCGGCCACCGTTGGGGGCGATCACGTTGGTGATGTTGAGTTGTGGGGAGTCGGTGAGCATGTCCGGGCGGGCGGCGGCACGTTCGAGTCGGGTGCCGCGCGCGTCGTTGACCGGGTCCTCCTGCCGGTAGTCCCAGCGGATGGATTTGCTGTGGCTGTCCGCGGCGCCGTTCACCACGTCGAAGGACAGTTGCACCGGATTGTAGCGGTCCGGGGTGTTCAGGGATACCGCGTATTCGGTTTCGGTGCCCATCACTCGTTTGACGGTCATGCTAGTGCTCCTTGAGCTTGAGCTATTCGGCGGTGCGGATGCGGCGGATCGGGTCCATGCCGTTGATGCGCGACCATTGTTCGGGGTCCACGTCGGCCATGGAATCGCGGGTCTCGCGGTATTCGTCTTCCACGGCGGCGGCGAGCAGCGGCACGGTGAGTGCCACGTCCGAGCCGGTTTCGATGGATTCCTTGACCGCTCGGGTCTTGGCCCGGTCCACGATGTTCTTGAGCATCGCGCCGGAGACCACATCGGCCAGGGAATAGCGCATGCCACTGGCCGTTCTCCTCCTGCACGTCGCATAGATGGCGGCGTTCGGAGGTTCCGTAGATGTCATGCACCAGCACGGCGGACAAGGCGTGCGCGTCGACGCCATCTTCCAGAGGCAGGTCGTCGGTCAAGTAATGGTCCACGATGGCGATGGCCTGATTGGCTTTGGGCCGGCCGACGCGAATCTTCACGTCGAGACGCCCCGGTCGCAGCACAGCCGTATCGATCATGTCCACACGGTTGGAGGCACCGATCACCATCACATTGTCGAGTGATTCCACGCCGTCAAGTTCGGAGAGGAACTGCGGCACGATCGTGGTCTCCACGTCGGAGGAGACGCCGGAGCCGCGGGTGCGCAGCAGCGAATCCATTTCGTCGATGAAAACGACCACCGGATTGCCGTCCGCGGCGCGTTCACGGGCGCGCTGGAAGATCAGGCGAATCAGCCGTTCGGATTCGCCGACGTATTTGTTGAGCAGTTCCGGGCCCTTGACGGACAGAACACGCCTTTAACGCGGGTTTCGGCCGGACTGATCGAGCCGTCGCCGTTCGTATCGTAACCACCTTCGCACAGGGCGTTCGCCACAGCCTTGGCAATCATCGTCTTGCCGTTGCCGGGCGGGCCGTACAGCAGCACGCCCTTCGGCGGCTTCAAATCGTAGCGCTCAAACAGCGCACGATGCTGGAACGGCAATTGGACGGCGTCCCTGATACGACCAATCTCACTATCCAAGCCGCCGATGTCGGCGAACGTGACGTCCGGGGTCTCCTCCAGCACCAGATCCTTGTCGCCCTCGGCGGGCAGCGCTTCGATGGCGAGGCGGACGGACGGATCGACGATAATGCGGTCGCCCTGATTGATGCCCGCATACGCGAGCGCGCCGGAACGGCGGATGAGCACGGGATTGCCGGAGGCGTCGGTAACGATCAGTCGACCGTCGTCAAGTACCTGCTTGACACTGCGAATCTGGCCCACGGTGTCAGCGTCGCGCTGCTCGACCAGCACGAGCTTCTCGTTGAGCATCACGGTGGCCCCGGCGGTCAGGCGGGCGGCGTTGACGTTGGAGGCCACAGGCACCACCATGCGGCGGGTGCCGGAAATGACTTCGGCCGACGCGTGCTGAATGCCGTCTTCATCGGTGCGGGTGGAATCAACCTTGACCATGGTGGCGAAGGTGAGCGGCGGCTGCGCAAATTGGGCGAGCTGGGATTTCGCCTTGGTCAGTTCCTTGCCGGCGCGGTTCAGCGCTTCGGCGAGCGCATGGTTCTTGGCCATCAGGCGATCGTTCAGCGCGGCGAGATCTTCGGTGTCGCTCATGCGGGTTCTTCGCTTCCCTTCTATCCGGGATTGTCGGCAACTTAGGCAGTCGGCAGACCCTATTCGTTGCCGTCGGCGGATTTCCTGTTACGTATCACAGTACGCACTTTTCGCACCACGAACCATACGATGACCACAATCACGGCCGCAATGACCACGTCCTCGAACACGCCGAGCGCGCCTTGAATCGAGCACTACTGGTCGCCGAGTAGGTAACCGGCGGAAACGAGGATGGTGTTCCACACGGCCGAGCCGAGCAGGGTCCAGCCGGTGAAGTGCAGGAAGTTCATGCGGTTGAATCCGGCGGGAATCGAAATCAGCGAGCGTACCACGGGAATCACGCGGCCGATGAGCACCGACCATGTGCCATATTGGGTGAACCAGTCGTTGGCTTTGCTCACTTCTTTGCGGCTGATGCCGGGGATTTTGTCTGTCGCGAGATTGATGCGATGCAGGCCCACCCAGCGGGAGATGCCGTACAAGGTCCAGGCACCCAGTACGGAGCCGATGGTGGCCCAGATGATTGCGCCCGGCAAACTCAAGGTGCTGCGTGCGGCGGTGAAGCCGGCGAGCGGAAGGATGACTTCGGACGGGATGGGCGGGAAGATGGATTCAAGGGCGATGGCCAAGGCCACGCCGATACCGCCGATGGTTTCCATCAGCATGATCAGCCAGTCGGTGATGGTGCCGATCAGGCCGGGTTCGGTGGTGGTGCAGATGGGCGTAGGGTCGGTCGCAAGAATAGTGGCGGCTGCCATGGAAAAACTCATAGAGGGCATTGTCCCAAGGTTTTCCAAGAATCAGAAGCATGACGCAAGAAGATGTGCATTTTATTGACAAGTCCGTCGAGAGCGAAGTTGGGAGCCCGACTGGTTCTGCGGTTTCTGTGCCGACGCTGAGCAAGCCCGGCCTGCTGGTTATGGATGTGGACTCCACGCTCATTGACGAAGAGGTTATCGACGAGTTGGGCGTGGTGGCTGGCTGCGGTGAGGAGATTGCCGGAGTGACCGCACGCGCCATGCGCGGTGAACTGGAGTTCTGCGATGCGCTGCGCGTACGAGTGGCCCTGTTGGAGGGCCTGCCGATCTCCGTGTTCGACACGGTGCATGACAAGCTGCATTTCACCAAGGGTGCGCTGGAGCTTATCGACACGCTGCATGAACACGGTTGGAAGATCGGCGTGGTGTCCGGCGGCTTCCATGAAGTGGTCGATATGCTGGCGGCCGAAGGCCATATCGACTATTGGATCGCCAACCGGCTTGAGGTTGCCGATGGGTGCTTGACCGGCAAGGTGCTCGGCGAAATCGTGAGCAAGACTGTGAAGTTGCGCGCCTTGCAGACATGGGCGGACCGTTTGGGTATTCCGATGAGCCAGACCGTGGCTGTGGGCGATGGCGCCAACGATATTCCGATGATTCAGGCCGCCGGTCTGGGTCTCGCGTTCTGTGCCAAGCCAAAGACCCAGCTCGCCGCCGACAAAGCCATCAACGACCGCGACCTAACCCACGTACTCGATTACCTGCGCCGGTAAAATTTTACCGACCTTGGCTCCGGCACTTATAGTTGAGCCATGACTACTTCAGGCGCAGAACAGTTGACGCTTGCGGGGCTGGCTCCCCGCAAGCGGCGTAAACGTGCGCCTGCGGAGCATACGCCGGCCGAGCAGCATCCCATAGCGCAAGTCGTGCTGGATGTGCAGGCGCTCCACCTCGGTCAGACATTTGATTACTTCATTGATGAAAAAGACAGCGAGGCCGCACAACCGGGTGTGCTGGTGCGCGTGCGGTTTGGCGGTCAGAGGGTCAGCGGTGTGATTTGGGCACGCACCGATACCAGTGATACGCCGCGCTCTTCGATTCGCTATATCGAGCGAGTGCTAAGCCCCGATGTACTGGTTCCCGCTTCGATGCGCGAGGATATCGGTCTGGTTGCCAAAGCCTATGGCGGCACACGGGCCAATATTCTGCGTTTCGCCGTGCCACCGCGCGTGGCCAAGGTGGAAACCGAGCAGCGGTTGGCCGCGTCGTTCCGTCGGCCGGTCGGCGGCTCATTGCTGGATAATACGCAAGGTGGTTTTGCCGGGCGTGGCACCAATCCCGATGGGACCAAACCTGCTGGCTCTACCTTTGCCGTTGCTAGCACCGTTTCGGAGGGAGCTGCGCAGGGGTATCGTCGTCTGACCGCCAATTACGCCGATGTCAATGTGCTTCATGACGCGCTTACCGGTCAACGTTTCCAATCTTTTGTGTTTGATCCGTTGCCCGGTGCACAGGAGTGGCAACGAAACATGGCATGGATGGTGGCCACTGCGTTGAGTGCCGGTAAGGCTGCCGTAGTTGAATTGCCCACCATGCGCGAGGTCGAAGACCTGATGCCTATGCTACGCAATTATGGACTCAAACCATTTGCCCCGGCTCCAACCGGCGGATGGATGGGCGATGTCGCCGTGCTCAATGCGGAGACCATGCCTGCGGCCGACCGGTACCGCACGTATCTGGCTGTGGCGTTGGGCCAGAGGTGAAGGTGGTGATCGGCACCCGCGCGGTGATGTATGCGCCGGTTGAAGGCCCGGCACTGTTCGCCATTCTGGAGGATGCCGCCTATCAGAACATGGACGGTATGATGCCGTATCCACAGGCTCGCGGCGTGATGCGGTTGCGCGCCAAGTCCCATGGCGGCGTGTTTGTGGCCATGGCCAATGCGCGCACTCCGCAAAGTCAGTGGGAAACACCGGTCCGGGTACGGTGGAAACTCCGGTGAGCGGCTATTCCACCGCGATTCATCCGCTCGCCTCGCCGCTGAAGGATGCGACGCCTTGGGTGCGTTGGCTCAATCGCGATGAGCTTGCGCGTCTCGCTGACCCGTCCATCGGGGCGCGCGTGCCGCATACGGCCGTCCGCGTGCTATCTAAGGCTTTGGAAAGTGGCCCCGTGCTGCTATCCATTCCGCAAGACAATGTCAGTGAGACCTTGAGCTGTGCGAAATGCCATCGTCAGGTGCGTTGTGTCAAGTGTTCCGGACCGTTGCAGCTGCCGGCCGACCGCCGGGACTCCACACCGCGATGCCGCTGGTGTGGGGCTGCCGCCATCAACTGGAAGTGCCCGGGCTGTGGACATGAACGTATGCGCGTGGTGCGTGTGGGGGCTGCCGGCACTGCGGCGGAGCTGGCCGGATTGTTCCGTGGCGTGCCAGTAGTTTTGTCCAGCAAGACGCAGGGTCTGGTGCGCGATGTAGCTTGCCAGCCGATGATTGTCATCGCCACTCCCGGTTTCGAACCGCGCGTGCGTCCGGTCAGTGCCGAGCAGGGATCGGCTGGTCATGAGTATCGTGCCGTGGCCGTGCTCGACGCTTGGACCAGCTTGTATGCGTTAGGCGTGGATGCTCGCTTGGATACATTGACCGCGTGGATGCGTGCGGTGTCATTGTGCGCGCCACGTTCCCGTGGCGGCCAGGCGTTGATTCTCGGCGAAACCGACCCGGCCATCGCCCAATCGCTGATGCTCTGGGATTCGAGGATTCTTGCAGCCAAGGATCTCGAGGAGCGTGTGGAGACCGGTATGCCGCCGGCCGTAGCCGCCGCCTGCGTGTGGGGCCGCCGTGATGCGGTGATGACGCTGATGCAGCGTATCGGCGCCCTGGGCGGCGATTGGACGGTCTGCGGCGAGCTGCCCGGCATGTTGGGCCCGGTGCCGATTGCGCAACCGGACACGGTTGATGCCAAGGAGCTCGAAGCCACGGCCGACCGGGTGAAGGCAGTAATCCGTGTGCCACAGAGTCGGCGGGCCGAACTGGCGGCCCGACTGCACCGGGAAACCGCTCGTCATGTGGCGTCCCGCGAGCCCGGCGAGCTTCGCTTCCGAGTAGATCCCAAAGATCTGATCTAATCGTCTCCAACACGTGAAACGATGATTATAGAACGAACATCGTTATAAGGAGGACACCATGAAGGGTTGGCCCGGAGAGCCGGATATGGATTACGACGTGCTGGTCGCGGACGGCGAGGCCGCCGCGAACGCCGGCAAGCCGATCACCGACGTGATCTTCGATTTCGGCAACGTGCTGATTTACTGGGATCCGGCGGCCGTGCTCATCCCCCGCTACAGCCAGAAGACCATCGACGAATTCCCTCGACAACGACATCTCCGGCTTCTACGATGTCAACGACCTGATGGACGGCGGCACCAGCACTGACGAGGCCATCGCCATCATGCGCCGTGACAAGGGCGATAAGTGGGCGGACATCCTCGACTACTACATCAAGAACTTCCGCGACTCTCTGACCGGCATCGTGCCGGACGCGCGCGTGCTGGTCAATGATCTGAAGGCCGCCGGTATTGGCGTGTGGGGCCTGAGCAACTGGGAATCCAGCCTTTTCCACGTGGCCGAGGAACAGTGCGATATTCTGCAGCAGCTTGATGGCAAGCTCGTCTCCGGTTTCGTCAAGCTGCGCAAGCCGCACAAGGAAATCTACGAGGCCGCGCTCAATCAGTTCGGTATCAAGGCCGATGGCGCGTTGTTCATCGACGATAAAGCCATGAACATCGTCGGTTCGAATGCGGCCGGTATCCGTGGCGTGCGTTTCCAGGATCCGGTCAAGCTGCGTGAACTGCTCATCGCCAATGGCGTGAACATTCCGGCCGTGCAGTGAGCATCGACGTTTCAGGGAGGACCATGCTCAAACTCGTGTTCGCCGGCACCCCCGATGTAGCGGTGCCCTCGCTCAAGGCCTTTGCCGCCGACCCACGTTTTGATGTGGTCGGCGTCATTACCCGCCCCGATGCGCCTACCGGTCGCGGCCGCAAGCTCACGCCCAGCCCGGTCAAGGCGACGGCTCTGGAGCTCGGGTTGCCCGTCATCGATCTCAAACCCCGCTCCCCCGAATTCATGGAAGCGCTGAACGACCTGCATGCGGATATCGCCGCGGTCATCGCCTATGGCAACATCCTGCCTAAGAACGTACTCGACGCAGTGCCCATGGGCTGGTACAACCTGCATTTCTCCAACCTGCCAAAGTGGCGTGGCGCCGCTCCCGCCCAGCGTGCGATTTGGACGGGCGACCCGACCACCGGCGCCGACGTGTTCAAGGTCGGCGAGGGTTTGGACGATGGCCCGATCGTCGCTTCCCTGACCATCGAGCTGACCGGCCGTGAGACCTCCGGCGAACTCCTCGACCGTCTGTCCGAGGAAGGCGCGCCCATGTATGTGGATGCCTTGGCCGCCGTGGGTGAGGGCACTGCCACATTCACCGCGCAACCGGCCGAAGGCCTGGAATACGCGCACAAAATCACGGTGGAAGATGCTCGTATCAGCTGGACGGACGAGGCCGAGGCCATCGACCGTCAGGTTCGCGCCTGCACGCCACATCCTGGGGCATGGACCGAACTGTTTGCGGAAGGGCCAATCGCCGATAATGACGAGCCGGCCGCCAAACCCCTCACCCTGCATATCCTCGCCGCGCAACCGGTCGACCAGTCCAATCCCAACACTCCGGCCGAGCTTCAGCCCGGCGAGCTGAAGGTGGGCAAGAAGAACGTGTGGGTTGGTACCGGCAGCACGCCGCTGGAACTCACCCAAGTCAAGGCGCAGGGCAAGAAGGCCATGCGCGCCGCCGACTGGGCCCGAGGCGCGCGCCTCTCCCCCGCCGCCTGCGTGCGATAAACAGCAATGTTGCTCCCACTGGCGGGACGAGCCGTATAGCAAACAACCCAGTGGGCTGTTTGTAGGCGAGTGTGAGCCGTCAGGCGGACCAGAAAGAACAAAGCCCGGCATCTTCGCGAGGAAGATACCGGGCTTTTCAGCTATGCAATCGGCGATCAGTTGAGACCGGAGAGCTTGTTGATCAGCTCTGGGTCACGCGTCGCACCCTTGTCGGCCGAGCGGGCGAAGGCGGCGTACGCCTTCAGCGCCTGGGAGACGTGGCGGTTGCGGTGAGCCACGTAGCCGTCGCCAGCCTCAAGCTCGCGACGACGCTCGTCCAGCTGCTCGTCAGTCAGTTCGACGTTCACGGAACGGGCTTCGATATCGATATCGATGATGTCGCCGTTCTTGATGAGCGCCACCGGGCCCTTGTTGGCAGCCTCAGGCGCCATGTGGCCGATGGCCAGACCGGAGGAACCGCCGGAGTAGCGACCGTCGGTGAGCATGGCGACCTGCTTGCCGATGCCTTTGCCCTTGACGAAGGAGGTCGGGTACAGCATTTCCTGCATGCCCGGGCCACCCTTCGGGCCTTCGTAACGAATCACAAGCGCCATGCCGGGCTTCAGGGTGTCGTTCAGAATGACCTCGATGGCCTGCTCCTGGGAGTCGACCACCAGAGCCGGTCCACGGAACTTCCAGATCTCCGGCGGAACACCGGCAGTCTTAACCACGCAGCCGTCAGGGGCCAAGTTGCCGCGCAGCACAGCGAGGCCGCCTTCGTGAATCTCCGGGTGGTTGATGTCGTGGATGGCGCCGTTGGCGCGGTCACGGTCGAGCGAGTCGAACAGGGTGGTGTGGGTCCACGGCTCCGGGGAGATGATGTGGCCAGGAGCGGCCTTGTACATCTGCTGGGCTTCCTCGGTGCAGGTCGGGCGCATGATGTCCCAATCGGCCAGCTTGGCTTCCAGCGTCGGATAGTCGATGGAGTGCACGTTGGTGTGCAGCTTGCCGGCGCGGTCGAGCTCGCCGAGGATGCCGGTGATGCCGCCGGCGCGGTGCACGTCGGAAATCTCCCACTTGCCGGACGGCGAGGCCTTGCAGATGCACGGCACGGTGTGGGAAATACGCTCGATGTCGTCCAAGGTGAAGTCCACGTCGGAGGACTGGGCCATGGCGAGGATGTGCAGCACGGTGTTGGTGGAACCGCCCATGGCCACATCCATGGTCATGGCGTTCTCGAAGGCTTCCTTGGTGGCGATGGAGCGCGGCAGCACGGAATCGTCGGAATCGTCGTAGTACTGGTGGGCGATCTTGACGACCTGCTTGGCGGCACGCTCGAACAGGTCCTTGCGGTAGGAGTGGGAGGCGAGGATGGTGCCGTTGCCGGGCAGGGCCAGGCCGATGGCCTCGGTCAGGCAGTTCATCGAGTTGGCGGTGAACATGCCGGCGCAGGAGCCGCAGGTCGGGCAGACGGTCTTCTCATAGTTAAGCAGTTCCTCATCGGAGACGCTGTCGTCGGCGGTGGCGTACATCACGTCGATAAGGTCGGTGCTCTTGACGGTGCCGTCGGCGAGCACCGTGGTGCCGGCCTCCATCGGGCCACCGGAGACGAACACGGTCGGGATGTTGAGGCGCAGGGCGGCCATCAGCATGCCCGGCACGACCTTGTCGCAGTTCGGGATGCAGATCAGGGCGTCGGCACAGTGCGCGTTGCACTGGTATTCGACGGTGTCGGCGATGATGTCGCGGGAGGGCAGGGAGTAGAGCATGCCGGTGTGGCCCATGGCGATGCCGTCGTCCACGGCCATCGTGTTGAACTCGCGCGGGATGCCGCCGGCCTCCTTGATAGCCTCGGAAACGATGCGGCCGACCTTGTTGAGGTGGACGTGGCCGGGCAGGAACTCATCGAACGAGTTGGCGATGGCGATGATGGGCTTCTTGCCCATGTCGTCTCCGCTGACGCCCGCAGCACGGTAGAGGGCTCGGGCGCCTGCAAAGACACGCCCTGACATAATTTTTGCAGATCGCATTTCAGTCATGGTTCTATTCAAGCCCTTGTGAGGGACACGCCACTTGTCAAGAGTCGAATAATGGAATTTGCAAAAGCGTAACGTTTCTCACACATATTTTTGGAATACATTCCTCCACTGGAAGTCTGGCGGAGGTCCGGCAGAAGTCCCCCCCAAACGGCTACACTTGCTTCGGTTGAGATAGATTTTCCAATGTCTGGAGATAAGAACAATGGCTTTTGGTACTGACCCGACACCCGACGGTCTTGCGAACCCGCCGATCGACGACCTGATGAAGCACGCCGATTCCAAGTACGCGCTGGCCATTTTCGCCGCCAAGCGCGCACGCCAGATCAACTCCTACTTCACGCAGCTCAACGAGGGCCTGCTGCAGAACATCGGCCCGCTGGTCGAATACCAGAACAATGAGAAGCCCCTGTCCATCGCCTTCCGCGAAATCGACGAGGGCCTGCTTGAGGAGACCTTGGGCGAGGACGACGCCAACGAGGGCAACTGATCGATTCCGACAATTCGTTTGGATTGTTTGGACAGTTCGTCGCCGAATGATGGTGTGAGAGTTCTCTCACAACTGATTTTGAGCGACACGCTTGCCTGAGCTATCGCAATCGGCTATAACTCAACATCAGGAGCGAACAAGACGTAAGGCTCGCGCCACCGCGCTGGTTGGCACGAGCCTTTATTTATGCCCGCTTCCGCAGTGACAAGTAAAAATTGACACCGTATCATTGTGCCTCGCATCCCGCGGGGCGATAAGTCCTGAAGAAAGGGATGATATGACAGAAGAACATCGGCTTATTTCCGCCGAATCCGTGACCGAAGGCCACCCTGACAAGGTCTGCGATCAAATCTCCGACGCCATTCTTGATGATTTGCTGGCCCAGGATTCGTCCAGCCATGTGGCCGTGGAGACCTCCGCCGCCACCGGCGTGTTCCTGGTCTTCGGCGAAGTCACGTCCAAGGGGTACTGCGACGTGCAGTCCAAGGTTCGCGAAACCCTGCGCAACATCGGCTACACCTCCTCCGAAGTCGGCCTTGACGCCGATTCCTGCGGCGTGGTCGTGGCCATCACCGAGCAGAGCGCCGAAATCAACCAAGGCGTTGCCCGTCTGACTGGCGATCAGGAGACCGCCGCCAGCCGCGAAGAGCGTTACGAAGCACAGGGTGCCGGCGATCAGGGCGTGATGTTTGGCTACGCCACCGACGAGACCCCGACGCTGATGCCGCTTCCGATCTACTTGGCACATCGCCTCGCCTTCCGTCTGACCGAGGTTCGTAAGTCCGGCGAAGTGCCGCACCTGCGCCCGGACGGCAAGACCCAGGTGACCATTGAGTATGACGATAACGATAAGCCCGTTCGTCTGGACACCGTGCTGATCTCCACTCAGCACGATCCTGAGGTTACGCAGGATTGGCTTGCTGTTGAGCTGAAGAAGCACGTGATTGACCCGGTGCTTGATGAGGTGCTGGGTTCCAAGGTGCCGCATGACAACTACCGTCAGCTGGTCAACCCGACTGGTTCGTTCATCCTGGGCGGTCCGGCGGTCGACGCCGGTCTGACTGGCCGCAAGATCATCGTCGACACCTACGGTGGCGCTGCCCACCACGGCGGTGGCGCGTTCTCCGGCAAGGACCCGTCCAAGGTCGATCGTTCCGCCGCGTACGCCACCCGTTGGGTTGCGAAGAACATCGTGGCTGCCGGCCTGGCCCACAAGGTCGAGATCCAAATCGCCTACGCTATTGGTGTTGCCGACCCGGTATCCGTCAACGTGGAGACCTTCGGCACCGAGCAAGGCGTGACGCGCGGCCAGATCGCCGCCGCCGTGCGCAAGGTCTTCGACCTGCGCCCCGCCGCCATCATCGACGAGCTCGACCTGAAGCGCCCGATCTACTTGAAGACCGCCGCTTACGGCCACTTCGGCCGCACAGACGTTGAGTTCCCGTGGGAAAAGACCGACAAGGTCGAGGAGCTCAAGGCCGCGATTGCTGCGGAGTGAGGTGCTCTAATTAGGGCAGATAGACCATAAGAATAGGGTGCTTTCCGCTGTTGATGGAGGAAAGCACCCTATCTGTTTTTTTCGCAGTGTCCTACGAATCTGTTCTTATTTCAATCCACGCACCCCAGTGGGGTGCGACACATGCACAACGTGTGCATACCGCGATGTACAAAGAATGGTCTCACTGCTTGGCGTTAAGGCCACTTCTATTAACGAACATGAAACTCTGGCATGTCGACTAAATTTCCATTTCATTGACTCTCCTATTTTGAAAAAACTGCATTAGTGAGGTTTTTTCAAAATAGGAGCGCTCACACAGACTCCTGTCTAGTTCGAGCGGATAGTTGACGTATGTCTCGGGGCACAAAAAAAGAGTGGCCCCGCTGCTCAATCAGCAGCAAGACCACCCTCAGCGAGCAGGCGGAATCAGAACCTTAGCTCAGCCGCCCATCAGCATCACGCCTTAACAACCTCCACGCTCAGCTCGGCGCCTTCCTTCACCTCGAAGGAAGTGGCCAGCGTCTCGTGGGCGATCAGGTCGCGGAACTGCTCGACCTTGGCCACGTCGTCAGCAGGCACGGTCAGCACCAGCGAGATGCGGTCCGCGATGTCCAGATCGGCGGCCTTGCGGGCGTCCTGGACGGCGCGGATGGCGTCGCGGGCGTAGCCTTCAGCCAGCAGGTCGTCATCCAAAGCGGTGTCGAGAATCACGAAGCCACCGGTCGGCAGAGCGGCGGACACCGAAGCTGCAGCCTCGGCAGCGTTCTCCTCTTCCACACGGTTGATGAGCTCGTACTCGCCTTCGACCAGTTCCAAATCGCCGGACGGCGTGGAAACCACCGGAGCGCCGGAAGCGTTTACGCTCCAGTCGCCGGACTTGGAGGCCTTGATGGCGAACTGCACCTGCTTGCCCAGACGCGGGCCGGCAGCGCGAGCGTTCACGCGCAGCTCGTGCACGATCTTCAGACCTTGGGAACCGGCGTCCTCCATCGTGCAGAATTCGATGTCCTTGACGTTGAGCTCAGACTTCAGCAACTCGCCGTAGGCCTTGACGGCGTCCACATCCTCGGCCACCACAGTGAGCTTGGCAAGCGGCTGACGCACGCGGACCTTGGCGGACTTGCGCAGGGACAGAGTGCCGGAAACGACCTCGCGGACCTTCTCCATCGCGGCAACCAAAGCCGAATCGTCAACCAGCACGCGACCAAGTTCGGTATCCGCACCGGTCTTCTCGTCCGCCACATACGGCCAGTCGGCCAGATGCACGGACTCGCCACCGGTCAGGCCGCGCCACACGGACTCGGCTTCCATCGGAGCAAGCGGTGCAAGTACACGCATGAACGCCTCAAGCACGGTGTACAGCGTATTGAACGCGTTGGCATCCTCGTTCCAGAAGCGGTCACGGGTGTTGCGGATGTACCAGTTGGTGAGCACGTCGATGAAGTCGGAGACCGCATCGCAGGCGTCGGAAATCGCGAACTCGTTCAGCGACTTCTCCACACGCTCCACCAGACGGCGGGTGCGAGCCAGCAGATAGCGATCCATCTGCGGCAGACCAGCGACCTCATCCGCGTGCAGCTGGCGGGCGTCGAATCCAGCGCCACCGTTGGCCGCGTTGGCGTACAGCGTGAAGAAGTAGTAGGAGCTCCACACCGGCAGCATGACTTGGCGCACGGTGTCGCGAATGCCTTCGGCGGTGACGATCAGGTTGCCGCCGCGCAGAATCGGCGAAGACATGAGGAACCAGCGCATGGCGTCGGAACCGTACCTGTCGAACACGCCGTTCACGTCCGGGTAGTTGCGCAGGTGCTTGGACATCTTCTGGCCGTCGGAGCCGAGCACGATGCCGTGGCAGATCACGTTCTTGAACGCCGGGCGGTCGAACAGGGCGGTCGCCATGACGTGCAGCAGGTAGAACCAGCCACGGGTCTGTCCGATGTATTCGACGATGTAGTCGGCCGGGAAGTGCTGCTCGAACTTCTCCTTGTTCTCGAACGGGTAGTGGAACTGCGCGAACGACATGGAACCGGACTCGAACCAGCAATCGAGCACATCAGAAATACGATGCATATGCGACTTGCCGGTCGGATCATCCGGGTTCACGCGCGTCAGGTTGTCGATCCACGGACGGTGCATGTTGACGTTGCCGTCCTTGTCGCGCGGGTAGTCGCCGAAGTCGGCCTTGAGTTCCTCGAGCGAACCGTACACGTCCACGCGCGGGTATTTCGGGTCATCGGACACCCACACAGGAATCGGGGAACCCCAGAAACGGTTGCGGGAGATGGACCAGTCGCGCGCGTTGGCGAGCCACTTGCCAAACTGGCCATCCTTGACATTGCCCGGGATCCAGTTGATCTGCTGGTTCAATTCCAGCAGGCGCGGCTTGATCTTGGTCACGGACACGAACCAGGAGGACACCGGCTTGTAAATCAGCGGGGTGGCGCAGCGCCAGCAGTGCGGGTAGGAGTGCACGTAGCTCTTCTCCTGGAAGAGGATCGCGCGCTGGTCTTCGGGAATCTCGGCGAGTGGGCCGTCGCCGGCACGCAGGTTGCGCAGGATCGGCTTGTTCGCGTCGAACACGTACATGCCCTCGTACTCGGGGCACTGGGAGGTGAAACGGCAGCCGGCGTCGAGCACATCCGTGCTCTTGACTCCGTGCGCGTTCAGCGTGTTCATATCGTCTTCACCGTAGGGAGCCTGGTGAACCAGACCGGTACCTTCGACAGTGTCGACGTAGTCGGCGGTGAAGATCGTGTAGCCGTTCGGGCCGGGCACGTTGCCTTCGGTCTCGGCCTTCTGACCTGCGAAGTACGGGAAGACCGGATAGTAGCGACGACCAGCCAGCTCGGAGCCCTTGAGCTCGCGCACGACCTCGTAGTTCTCGCCGAGTTCCTTCTCGTAGTGCGGCAGCAGGTCCTTGCCGAGGTAGAACTTCTTGCCAGCGAACTTACCTTCGGTCGGACGAACTTCGACGTAGTCGATGTCGGCGCCGACCACGATGGCGAAGTTGGTGGGCACGGTCCACGGGGTGGTGGTCCAGAAGACGGCGTAGGCGTCGTCTTCATCGCGCATCTTCACGGCCACGGACACGGTGGTGTCCTGGCGGTCCTGGTACACGTCAGCGTCCATGCGCAGCTCGTGCGCGCTCAGCGGTGTGCGGTCCTTCGGGCAATATGGCAGCACACGGTAGCCCTGGTAGGCCAGGCCCTTGTCGTAGAGCTGCTTGAAGGCCCACATCACGGACTCCATGTACGGGATGTTCAGGGTCTTGTAGCCGTGCTCGAAGTCCACCCAACGGGCTTGACGATGCACGTAGTTCTGCCATTCGTTGGTGTACTTCAGCACGGAAGCGCGGCAGGCGTCGTTGAACTTGTCGATGCCCATCTTCTCGATCTGGTCGACCGAGTCGATGCCGAGCTCCTTCTGCGCCTCAAGCTCGGCGGGCAGGCCGTGGGTATCCCAGCCGAACACGCGGTTGACCTTGCGGCCCTTCATAGTCTGGTAGCGCGGGATCACGTCCTTGGCGTAGCCGGTCAGCAGGTGGCCGTAGTGCGGCAGACCGTTCGCAAAAGGCGGGCCATCGAAGAACACGAATTCGTTCTGGCTGTGGTCGCCGGAAGGGTTGCGTTCAACGGACTTCTGGAAAGTGTCGTCCTTGTCCCAGTAGTCGAGAACGGTCTCCTCCATGTCGGGGAAGCTGGGGTTCGGCGCGACGTGCGCGGTCTCGCCGCCCTCGTTCGCCTTGGGATATACGTTTTCGCTCACCGTAAATCTCCTGTTAGTACTGTGCACTGGTCCTACAGGAGCGTCATTGATGGCGATTGCCGGGCGCCGACGTGTGCCGGCTGGGTTCACGAATGTCACGCACCGAGCCGTGGGGCCGATTGCGTCAATCGCCTCGCAGCCGGAACTGACTGTGTTCCGCCCGGAACAGCCATGTTTGCCGTTCCTGCCTACGAGGACGATGACGGGCGCTGGTATGCGCTCCGCACCGCGGTACCACCTCGCTTATCGCACCGGTTGCGCCGCTCCGAACTGTTGCACTCGGAGCCGCGAGCCTGCGCGACCGCTTGTGTTCGGCTGTCTCGGGCCGATCCCGTCGGTTCTACTGGGCGATTGCCGCCGTTCTTCCGAAGACTCCCCGCTGATAACGGATCACCGCCTCACAACGGTGCATATCGTAACACGCCACGCGGTCAAATCGATGGGAATGTTCATCAGGAATGTTCATTTTTTCTCATTTTCGTATTCATCGCGTGCACCATTGTCAGCAAACACGCTAGGCTCCTTTACCGGCGATATTGCAATCTGGTTCAGGGGCGGCTCCCGTATGGGCCGGAGAAAGGATTATTGAGGAATGACGTACGATTTCACGTCGATTATGAACAGGCACGGCAAGGATGCGATTGCGGTCGATGGGTTGGGAACCGACCTAGGTTTCGCTCCCGACCCGCCGAAGGACGGATTTGACGTGATTCCGATGTGGGTGGCGGACATGAACTTCCCGACCGTGCCCACGGTTCCGCAAGCCATTATCGAACGCGCGCAACACCCCGTCTACGGGTACTTCTCCCCCACCGACGACTATTACAACTCCATTATCGACTGGCAATCCACGCGCAATGGGATTACCGGATTGACCAGCGAGGCGATCGGCTATGAGAACGGGGTCTTGGGTGGCGTGATCAGTACGCTGACCGCGTTCGCCGCTCCTGGCGACAGCGTGCTCCTGCACAGCCCGACTTACATCGGGTTCACCATGTGCATCGAGAACAACGGCTATCGCATCGTCCACAGCCCGCTCAAGTTGGACGAGCACGGCGTATGGCGCATGGATTACGAGGATATGGATAAGAAGCTCAAGGAGCATCACATCCATGTGGCCGTGTTCTGCAGCCCTCATAATCCTTGCGGGCGCGTGTGGGAGCGTTGGGAAATCGAGAAGGCCATGGAAGTGTACAAGGCCAACGATTGCGTGGTCATTTCCGACGAGATTTGGTCCGATTTGACTCTGGGGAATCACCAGCACATCCCCACCCAATCGGTCAGCGAGGACGCACGCAATAGAACCGCGGCGTTCTACGCGCCCAGCAAGACCTTCAACCTCGCCGGGCTCGTGGGCAGCTACCACATTATCTATAACCCCATGCTGCGCGACCGGATCGTGGCCAAGGGCTTGAAGTCCCACTATAACGAGATGAATGTGCTTTCCATGCATGCACTTATCGGGGCCTACAAACCTGAGGGGCATGAGTGGCTCGACGAACTCAAAGAGGTGCTCACCGGCAATGTCGACTACGCCTATGACTACATCACCAAGCATTTCCAAGGGGTGAGTTTGGCCAAGCCGGAGGGTACCTACATGCTGCTGCTCGACTGCGAGCAGTGGTGTAAAGCTCATGGTTTGACTTTGGCGGAATTGGAGAAGCGCGGCTGGGATGTGGGCGTCGCATGGCAGGACGGCAGCATGTTCCAGGCTCCCTACAGCATCCGTGTCAACCTTGCGTTGCCCTTAAGCCGCATCAAGGAAGCCATGCGCCGCCTTGACCAATACGTATTCAACGCGTAAACGGCATGCCTCCGCGATTGCGGTGTCCCTGGAAAGACGAATGCCGCCAACGAGGTTGGTGCCCGTTGGCGGCATTCGTCATGGTGAAGCCGAGTCAGGAACTTCGATGCCTACGATTCTTATGGTGTACGGGCGCATCATGAGAGGTTCTGTTGTGCGGTTACTCGGCGTGCTCGGCAAGCGTGGTGATACGGGTCATGAACTCATGCAGGAAGCGCGGCACATCGACACCCACGGCGACCTGCATGGTGGTGACCGGATCGTTGAGTCGGGTTTCGTCACCAATGGTGCGCCCGCGCGTGGCACCTTGGATGTCGACCTTCATGTTGAGATCCAGCACACTCACCAGCGTGAGTCCACGGCTGCGCCGACAGCAAGCGGATCATGCAGACCGCAACCGCCCAAGTGCGGAGACGTGGTCTCGTACGCTTTGATATAGAAATCAGTCATATCAGCCAAGAAGGTTCCGGCCTGAGTACCCAAGTCAGGATTCCTATGCCATGTCCGACATCGTCGACACCTCCGGCGTACCCTGCTGCGGCACCGCAGACACCGCGATCGACAGCACCGCCGTGCAATTCCGCGCGAATCTGACCAACATTCGTCCATGGAGCGCCGAAAAGCCCACCTGTACACGCTGACGCTCACCGTGCGCGCAGCAGACAACAGCATCATCGAAGTGGTGCCACAACGTCTCGGCTTCCGCCATTTCGAATATATGCACGCCATGGGCAATTCGGTCGGCGGAATGCATCTGTACACCGAGCTGGAGCGTTACCCGCATTATCAGGGCGGCTTTATCTGGGACTTCATCGATCAGGCCCTGTGGCAGCAGCTGGACGACGGCACCGAACACCTGACCTACGGTGGCGACTGGGACGATCGTCCCTGCGACTATGAGTTCGCCGGCGACGGCCTGGTCTTCGCCGACCACTCTCCCTCACCGAAGCTGCAAGAGGTCAAGCGTCTGTACGCTCCCGTGGTACTGACCGCAAGCGACCACGATGTGACCATCGAAAACCGCAATCTGTTCGTCTCCACCATTGATTTCGCGTTCACGGCGAAACTGCTGGCGGACGGCAATGCCATCTGGCAGGCCGACTACCGCTTTGATGTGCCCGCCGGCGAGACCCGCACCTTCCCGATTGACTTCCCGTCAGTGGACGCCGCTGGCGAAAATCACCTATGAGGTCGATCAGTCGCTGGCAACGGCAACACCGTGGGCACCAGCCGGCTATGAACTGGCGTTCGGCCAATACACCGTTCAGTCAGTCGCGCCGTCTTCCGCCGGAACCGATTCGACCGCATCCGCTGGTTCGGTGCCGGCCGTTATGCACATATGGCGAATCAGCAGTTCTCGCAAACCGAGACTGGTGTCATCGCCGAATACACATATACGTTGGCCGAACCGGGCGAAACCCAAGTTGCCGTGCGCTATGAGGTGGATGCCGCCAGTGGACGTGTACATCTGACCGCCCGATATGCCGGTGCCACCGATGCACCGACGCTGCCGGCATTCGGATTGGAATGGACACTTCCCAAGCAGTACGAGAACCTGCGCTTCTACGGCCTTGGCCCCGAGGAGACCTATCGCGACCGTCTGCACGGTGGCAAGCTCGGCATTTTCGAGCGCACCGCGGCCGAAGACAATGCACCGTATCTGGTGCCGCAGGAGACCGGCAACCATGAAGACGTGCGTTGGGCCGAAGTGCTTGACGCCCAAGGACACGGCATGCGTATCAGCCAGGCCGGCAGCGAACATTTCGCGGCGAGCCTGTTGCCGTACAGCTCGCTCATGCTGGAAGAGGCGGCCCACCAGAACGAGTTGCCGCCGGTCCGTCACACGTTCCTGCGCCTGTTGGCCGCGCAAATGGGCGTGGGCGGCGACGATTCATGGGGCGCGCCCGTCCATGAGCAGTACCAGCTGCCCGCCGATCGCGCCTACACGCTCGACGCGAATCTGGAACTGTTCTAACAGCGATAAAGAAGCTCCCTCTGACGGGGGAGCTTCCTTATCACACAGAGGGAGCTTCTTTATCGTGCTGGTACGAAACTGTCACGCACCACTAGGGTGGTGGAGATGAAGGTGTGGTGGTGCAGCGTGCGCCGACTGGAGATGGCCTCGGCAAGCATCGTAATCGCAGTATCGGTCAGCTCATTCTGGTCGATATCGTAACTGGTCAATGCCGGCGAAGTGTACTGGGCGATGGCCTGGTTATTGATACTGATCACACTGGCATCGCGAGGCACCAGCACTCCCGCAGCAGTAAACGCCTGCAGTACGCCGACTGCAATCGAGTCCGCAGCCACGATGAACGCATCCGGCATGTCATCTCGATGATCGTTAGCCGCTTCCTCCCCTAGAGTGCGCCCGGTGTCCACAGTGAACGCGCCTTGCGCGTAAATCAGGCCTTCCGCATCCAGCCCCAAACGCTCGGTCCAATTGCGGAATGCGGTTAATCGGCTGTCTTCCGGGTATTCGTGCAAACCCATCGTGAAGCCAGTACCGCCGATATAGCCGATGCGTCGTTTGCCCGAGGACACCAACACATCCAATGCGTCCAAAATGGTTTGGCTTAAATCCGGTTGTACCGAATCGAACAGGCTGGGCGCAGGATTGATGTCGATGAATACGCCATAGGGCAATACCAGATGGAGTTTCAACAGTTCATCCGAAGAGAGTACGGACGGTCCGATGGAAATGAAACCGTCGAAATCACCGGCGTTGGCAATCAGATCGTCGATATGGGAAAACGACGTGAGTTCCATGTGCTGGGCTCTGGCATTGTCGCCAAGCACGGACCGCAGTTCATCGAAATAGGCGTCCGCCAGTTCTTCCTCGCGGGTGGCGTTGTCGAGTACGGCCACACGGCGTGGCAATGCGATACGGCGTGATCCGGTAGCGTAGCCAAGCTGCTCGCTGACCTCGATGATGCGACGTCGCGTCTCCTCTTTGACAGACAATGTCGGGTCCCCATTGAGCAGCCGGGATACCGTGGCCTGCGAGAAGCCTGATTTCCGTGCGATTTCCTTCATCGTGACCATAGTTGAGCCTCCCCCGCCCCAATACGCAATACTACATAGTATTTCAGTAAATAACTTTACTACATAGTGTAACTCACGTCATGCGGGTATGACGCCGTATGGTTGCAGCACCGTCATACCCGCAGCGCTGATGAGCACATGCATGTTTCATGGCCCTCCGATAATTATCGGGCAGGCGGGAATCCCCAGACCGTGGAGTCAATGCGCTGGATTTCCCGGACTTGTCAAAGACAACGGTGATGTCCGGCGCAGTAAAACTGCTGGTCGAATCCCCGAATCGGTACGGATCACTCCAGCCGATAACGGCATGCATCATCACGGTCCGAGTTTTCGCGTCATAGGACTCATCGGGTACTCGATACTGTTATGCGTGGCCGTAGTCCCGCCCAGACCGCCGCCATTGCCTTGATGCATTTGCTGACAATACTTGTAAAATCCGTGCCGAGAACATTCGACACTGCATAGCGCCTAAATGAACGTGTTAGGTCTGCACCAATTCACGGTCAATACTCCACACTTCTCAGTAATCAATTCGCACCAAACCGCTCACGAATCTGAGCAGCAGTACCATAAGAGGTTTGCGCACCGAACCCAGTCGCGGCGTACGCGGAAACGTATGAGGCCAACTGCGCACTGTCCGCCAACGCATGCCCCGAGGCAAGTCCGGCCAGAACCGTGCCCATAAAGGCATCTCCGCACCCGGTAGTGTCGATGGCCTCAACCGCAACTGGCGCAATACGATAGATATCATCACCATCGATGACTACCGAACCATCCCCGCCAAGCGTAATTACCGCCTGATTAAAGCCGAAGTCATGCATCTGTCGCGCCACATCAGACCAGTCCAGTCCATCCCAATCGTCATCGTCCGGCTCGGCAATGCCCAGCAGCTGTGCCATTTCATGTTCATTGACCAACAGAATGTCCGAAGCCTCGATAAGCTCAGCGGGCAGTTCAGCAACGAATGGCGAATCGTTGAGCAATACCTTGAGCCCGGCATCATGACAGAGGCGAGCGCATGCCGTGACCGTTTCCATCGGACTTTCCAAACACAGTCCCAGCACATCAGCAGCAACCAATGCATCTGATGACTGCTGCACATAGTCGACAGATACCTCACCATTGGAACCAGCCGAATATACGATGGTGTTCTCGCCATTCGCGTCCACGGTAATTACCGTAGTGCCACTGGGACCTGCAACGGCAGCGATATGCGAAGTATCCACACCAGCATCGCGCAAATGCTCCAGCAGAAAATCCGCATTGGCATCTTCCCCGACTGCACCAAACATCCGCACCTGCGCTCCAATTCGCGCAGCCGCCGATGCCTGATTCGCTGATTTGCCTCCCGGCAATAAGGTCAGCGGGCCACCGTTGACGGTCTCTCCCGGTTTCGGCAACCGCTCAGTAACGACCGTGTAATCAACATTCATTGATCCGACCACGGACACACTGCCGTGCAGGTGGTCGAGCAAGTCAAGACATGATGCTGACATGATGCATTTCCTTTCGGCCTTCTTGTTTCGGCCTGTCTTCTATGTTCTGCGCTTGTTCTACGTTTCAGCAAAATCACGATGGAAACAATCGTGCGGGTATGCAAATGCCCGGAGTCTGAAGTCAAATCCCGGGCATTGCACGTATTCGGGGCCAAATCGTCTGCGCGATTGATATGCTCTGCTGACGACTGACGCCTAGCGGATTGTGATGGTTATATCAGCATCACGCACCCATCGGCAGGAAGATTGCCATGGACAGGATGAACATGACGATTACGCCAGCGAGCATCGGCACACTGGTACGGCGCACAATGTCGATTGGGCTCTTCTTGATGGAGCCGGCGACGATCATCACCACAGCGGAGACCGGCGAGACAGCGCGCAGCAGATTGCCAGCGAGACCCATCGGGATGGACACGGCGAGCACATTGATACCAGCAGCAGCGGCCAGCGGAACCATGAGCGGAACCATCGCGAAGAACAGTGCGGTACCGGAACCGGAGAGTAGCACGATGAGCGCAGTGAGGCCGACAAGGATAAGCGGCAGCACGAAGCCCATACCAGAGCCGGACAGGCCGGTCATTGCGTTCTGCAGTTCGGTGATCAGACCAATGGACTTAAGACCAACGACGAACACAGAAGCAGCGACCAACAGTGCCACAATCGGCATTGCGCCACCCATGCCCTTGAAGAAGGACTCAGTGCCAGCGAGGGTTTCCTTGCCCTTGCGAGTGCGGATGAGCTCGCAGATAATGGCGATCACGAAGGAGAGAATGGAAGCGAGTTCAACACTCAGGTCGATCTTTGCGCCGGTGGTGGAAGTGATGGCGAACACGATGAGAAGCATGATGATCGGCAGCAGCGGCAAAATCGCATACACAGTGCGGTAGAGAGCGCTACCTTCGACAGCCTTAACCTCAGCCAGGTCAACATCACCGTCGGTCAAATCCGAGCCAGCGCGCTTGTCCATGAACTTCTGCCAGAAGTAGTGTGCCAGTGCCATGACGAGCAGGGTCGGGATGGAAACGAGCACGTGATAACGGAAGACGTAATCGCTGGCGGTCAGGCCGGAGAACATGTCGGTCTTAGCGAGTTCAGCGGCGATGGCAACATTGTCGGAGCCAAGCGGGGTCGGCATAATCGTTGCAGTAGTGGCAATGACTGCAGCTGCGCTCAGCAGGCTCATACCAGCTTGGCGAAGCACCGGGTACAGCGTTGCCATAAGGATGATAGCCAGGTTGGAAGCACTCGGAATGACCAGAGACAACAGGTTGCCCAGCAAGAAGGTAATCGGCACGAGGATATACGGGGACTTGATGTGCGCAATCGGCTTGGCGAGCACGCTTACCGTGACTTCATTGGCTCCGATATGGGACATGTAGCCGGTGTAGCCACCAAGGATGAGGATGATGAAGCCAGCAGAAGTGAGCGTGCTCACGAACTGATCGCCTACAACCTTGAACGGATCAAGCCAAGTGACACCACTGGAAACGAAGTCGGTGAATGAGATGTCCTTGCCCATCAGCAATGCGATGTACATCAGCACAATGCCGATGAGGAACAGGGAAATCTTGATGTCCATTTTCTTCACGAGCATAAAGCCCACAATGCCAACCGCGGCAATTGCCACGAGGTACATAATCACCAGTTCCATCGGTCTGGTCCTTTCTTTGTTCTCTTATTCTCTGTTGTTGAATTCACGAATATTGATGCGCTCAGGGGCGCCGGTGTTAGCGGCGTCGAAGAGACAAGGGACTATGCACAGTGGGCGATGCCGTCCATGAACCAGTCGCAGAATCGATCTGCGTGAACGCCGGTGGTGACGGTGGCATTCGGTTCGCGCTTAAGGTAGCCCTTAAGATCAACGACCGTACACCCTGCAGTGAGTTCGCCAGCGATTTCTACGTCCACGAATGCCTTAGTCATGTCGAATAGGTCAGGCTCCAGCAAGCATGCGACTGCGCAAGCGTCATACATTTTGAGACCGGTGCCGAAGCTGCGCTTGCGGTAGCGCTGGAACAGGTCATGAGCCATCAGACCGACCTTGCCCATATCCTTAAGCTGAGCGGTTTTCTCCGGCGGAATCACAGTTCCCAAGCCGGCGTCCAGTGTGGCCATAGTAATGTCAAGACCAGAAGTGAGCACAATCTTGGCGGCTTCAGGGTCAACGAAAATATTGAACTCGGCCATAATACCCTTGTTGCCGCGAGTGACCGAACCACCCATGAGCACAATGCGCTCAATACGCGACTTGACTTCCGGAAAAGTTTTTAGCAACAGTGCGATGTTGGTCAGCGGACCGATTGGCATGACGGTGACGGGTTCAGCAGAAGCCATGATCTCGTCGCGCATTGCTTCGACAGCATGCTTATCCAGCAGAAGTTCAGTTTTGGGTTCAGGGAAATCGAATCCCTCCATACCGGTTTTACCGTGGATATCGCTTGCATCATCAAGCTGACGGATCAGCGGTTCAGCAGCGCCACGAGCGACCGGTACATCCTTACCGTAGTAGGCCATCAGCTTGAGCGCGTTCGTCGTTGTCGCTTCAATGCTGACATTGCCAGCAACCGTAGTAATCAGCCGCACGTCGAAGCGCGGGTTGAACACTGCCAGTGCGATGGCGACGGCGTCATCGATGCCGGGGTCAGTGTCGATAATCAGAGGGATTTGCTTCATTGCTTGTTCGGTTCCTTTCGTGGTGTGTTGATATACGTGTTATGCGTATTGCTCGGCGAGCCGATTACTTGGTTCCGCTTGTGGCGGTGGATTCAGCTGCGCTGAGCGGAACGGGATCAACGAATTGGACTAATCCGCTGCCATAACCCGGTGCCGGCCGGCGCAGGAACCCATGCTCTTCGTAGAACGATTCCTTGCCGGGTGTTGCCATCAGGCCAATGTACGCATGGTTGCAGCAGTGTTCTCGAATGCGTGTGATAAGTGCGCGCAGCACCGCCGTACCGACTCCATCCCCTTGGTATTGCGGTAATACCACGAGATCTTTGATGAAGAATGCGATACGTCCATCGCCGACCACACGACCAATTCCGGCCACCTGACCATCAACGTAGGCAACCACGGAATACAGCCCACCATCCAGCGCCATACGCGCGTCTTCGCGGTCGTAATGGCAGAAACCCACAGCGTCGCGAACGCTGACGTACAGTTCGGCTGTCAGCGCGTCTTGCTGAATCGATATGCACATTGCCCGCTCACCTCCTCTGTGAGTTTCCTCCAAACCGATCTTCGTTGATCATCGCCATTGATAAAACGTTTAATCAACTAATGAAAGATATGATATAACCTTTTACCAATGTTGTCAACGATGTCGGCACGTCAGCACTGTTCAGCGCATAAACCCAGCCTTCATGCACCTGATAAACGCTGCAATATCAGGGAACACGCCACATAGGAGCCCCAACCGAATCACGCAGTACAAACGATGACGGGACATAGCGCGATTCACCACGACTGCAATCATTATTCATAATCATGTCGAGCAACATATCCACGCCCTGGCGACCCATATCCTCAGCTTGCTGCGAAATAATCGCGACTTGCGGAGTCAGCAGACGGAATACGGCAATGTCATCGAATGAAATCACTGACATTTCACTACCAATATCAATGCCGCGGTCATGCAGCAAACCAATCATCGTGATCATGTCAGGCGAGTAAGCGCAAATAATCGCCGTAACACCTGCTCTTACAAGTTCATTTAGCCCTGCTTCGCGCGAAACATATGTAGAATCACAGTCGACAACCGCCGCAGTTCCCTCCCCCAACTGCGTCACCTGTGCCACAGCAGAACGGAATGCCGCTTCACGCTCATTTATATTGGACGAGCCCAGTGACGAGTGTGACACAAATCCAATGTGACGATGCCCTAAGCGCACAAGTTCGGCAACCGCCTCGCAAACACCTTGGGTATGGGTCGGACACTACGAATGGCACCGAATTTACTCCCGATACCAAACGATCCACGAACACCAGTGGTAGCTCGCGCGCGATAAGCGACTGCATACCAGGCGAATTGACACCTTGCGGCACCACGATTGCCCCGTCAATACGTTGCCCAAGCAGATTGTCAATAAACGCATCCTGGCGTTCCACTGTTTCTGCTGAAGTACCAATCAGCGTGGAATAGCCCCGGGCATACAACTCATCCTCCATTGACGAGACCAAATCAGCGAAATACGGATTGCGCAAATCAGGAACCAGCAGGCCAACAGTCTTAGTATCCGACGAGCGCATGGAGCGAGCACGTTGATCGGGCACATACCCCATTTCCTCAACAGTTTTCAGCACCAACTGTCGCGTATCACTAGAAAAGCGGCCTTTATTGTGAAGTATCTGGGAAACAGCAGCAGCCGACACACCGGCACGTTGAGCAACATCCTTCAACGTCACGAACGCCATAGTCCCCCCCTTGCGGCCGATACATCGTCAAAGCAACAATTCAAATGTACTCTTTCACCGCCAATATTCGCAATTCGGCGACGACACACGGCTCTCAACATAGAAAACCGCACCTCAACCACCGGATGAGAATTGCTTCAACCCGATAATCGAAGTGCGGTTTTTACAGGTGTATCGGCTACTCCAGTTCCACCGCGCCGGTGTACAGCTGGTAGTACTCGCCCTTCTGCGCGATCAGCTCGTCATGCGAGCCACGCTCGATGATGTTGCCATGGTCGAGCACCATAATCACATCGGAGTTGCGCACGGTGGACAGACGGTGGGCGATGACGAAGACCGTACGGCCCTTCATCAGGTTATCCATGCCGGCCTGCACGACCTCCTCGGTACGGGTATCGATGGAAGACGTGGCCTCATCGAGAATCAGCGCGGGCGGATCGGCCACCGCCGCACGGGCAATGGAAATCAGCTGGCGCTGGCCTTGGGACAGACCGGAACCGTCGCCTTCGAGCACTGTGTTGTAGCCCTTGGGCAGCATGCGAATGAAGCTATCCGCATTAACCAGACGAGCGGCCTCGATACATTCCTCATCGGTGGCGTTCAGACGGCCGTAGCGGATGTTGTCCATCACGGTACCGGTGAACAGGTTCACGTCCTGCAGCACGATGCCCAAAGACCTGCGCAAATCAGGCTTCTTGATGCCGGCCACGGAGATGCCGTCATAGAGAATCTGGCCGTGCTGAATGTCGTAGAACTGGTTGATGAGGTTGGTCACGGTGGTCTTGCCGGCACCGGTGGCGCCGACGAGCGCGATCTTCTGGCCGGGCTTGGCGAACCAGGTGATGTCGTGCAGCACCGGCTTGTCCGGGTTATAGCCGAAGGTCACGTTGGTGAAGCGCACGTCGCCGCGCAGCAGGGTCAGTCGGCCGTCGGGCGAGGTGATCGCCTGCTCCTTGGCCTTCATCGCCACTTCACGGGCCGAACCCTTGAGCTTTTCTGCGGCCTTCAGAGACCTCGTGCCATCGTCGCCGACCTCACGCTTCCATGCCCAGTGGCCGGTCTCATGGTCCACCTCGGTCATGGTGCGTCCGTCCTCGCCCAGTTCCACGTTGACGAGCGTCACAGTACCCTTGTCTTCCTCGATGGGCTCATCCATCAGCTTGAAGATACGGGAGGCGCCGGCGAGCGCCATCATTACCATGGTCAGCTGCTGGGAGACCTGGCCGATCGGGTTGATGAACGAGCGGGACAGGGTCAGCAGGGAGACGAGCGTGCCGAGGGTGAGCGGCTTGACACCGGTCAGACCGATGTCGTTGACGCCGGCCAGCGAGACGGCGGCACCGACGATGGCAAGCAGGATGTGGAGCAGGTAGCCCATGTTGCCGACGACCGGCATGGTCACGTTGCCCCAGGTGTTCGCTTCGGCGGACGCCTCGAAGAGTTCCTCGTTCTTCTCGTCGAAGGTCTTCTGGATGGCGTCTTCATGGTTGAAGACCTTGATGACCTTCTGGCCGTTGACGGATTCCTCCACGAAGGCGTTCACGTCGCCGATCCACTGCTGCTGCTTGACAAAGTAGCGGCCGGAGCGGCTCACGATCTTGCGCACGATGAAGTAGAGCAGAACGGTGAACACGATTACGAACGCAGTGAATGGAATGGACAGCCACAGCATGGACAGCAGCGCCGCGACCGCGGAGATAATCGAGGAGAACATCTGCGGGAACGACTGCGAGATGGCCTGGCGCAGCGTATCGGTGTCGTTGGTGTAGTGGCTCATGATGTCGCCGTGCTCGTGGCTGTCGAAGTAGCGGATCGGCAGCTTCTGCTGGTGGGCGAACATATCGTCACGAATCTTCTTGAGCGTGCCCTGCTCGACGGTGACGATCAGCCACTGCCAAGCCCAGGATGCCACGATGCCGGCCACATACAGGCAGCCCATCAAAGTGATGGCGCGTAGCAGCGGCGCCCAGTCGGGGTTCGACTCCCCCACCATCGGCAGGATGTAGGTGTCAATCAGCGATTGGAGAAACAGCGCGGATCCGGCCTGCGCGGCGGCACCGACCAAAATGCACACTACGATGGCGACGACGCGCCACTTGTACTGGAAGATGTAGCTGAAGATGCGCTTGATGGTTCCGGGGTCGGCTTTGCCCATGTCAGGCTTGCGATTCTTGAAACTCTGGTCATTGCTCATCGTGCTTCTCCTTCCTTGGTATCGGCTGCATTGGTATCAGCTGCGCTGGTATCGGCCGTGGGCATGGTCACTGTCACCGCCACGGTTTCGGACGGCTCAACGGTAGATGACTCAGCAGCCTGTTCCGCAGCGGCCAGTTCTTCGGGCTTGGCCTGGTTCTTGGTCTGGGATTCGTAGATGGAACGGTATTCGTCACAGGTGGCGAGCAGCTCGTCGTGCGTGCCGGATGCCATGATGCGACCGGAATCCATCACCAGAATCATGTCGGATTCCTGCACGGAGGCCACACGCTGGGCGATGATGATCTTCGTGGTATCCGGTATCTCGTTGTGGAATGCGGCGCGAATCAGCTTGTCCGTTTTGGTATCGACGGCACTGGTCGAATCGTCGAGAATCAGAATCTTCGGCTTCTTCAGCAGCGCACGGGCGATGCACAGGCGCTGACGCTGGCCACCGGAAACGTTAGTGCCGCCCTGTTCGATGTACGTGTCGTACTTATCGGGGAATTCCTGAACGAATCCGTCAGCCTGCGCGAGCTGCGCGGCGTGACGAATCTCCTCGTCGGTGGCATCCGGGTTGCCCCAGCGCAGGTTCTCGGCGATGGTGCCGGAGAACAGCACGTTCTTCTGCAATACCATGGCCACCTGGTCGCGCAACGCCTCGATGTCGTAGTCGCGCACGTCCACGCCGCCGACCTTGAGCGAGCCAGAGCTTACGTCGTAGAGTCGCGGCACCAGCTGCACCAAAGACGACTTTGCCGAACCAGTGCCGCCGACGATGCCGATGGTCATGCCGGAGCGAATCTTCAGGTTGATATCGTCCAACACGGGCTTTTCGGAACTGTCGGAGTAGCGGAAACTGACGTGGTCGAACTCGATGGAGCCATCAGCCATATCGGTCACCGGCTGTGCCGGGTTCTGCACCGTGCTTTCCTCCTGCAGTACCTGGCAGATTCGCTCGGCGGAAGCCTGGGAGATGATGACCATGACGAAAATCATGGACAGCATCATCATGGCCATGAGAATCTGCATGGCATAGGTAACCAGCGAGGTCAGCTCGCCGGTGGACAGGCCCAACGCCGCATTGTTGCCGGAAGCGACGATCTGCTGCGCGCCCATCCATGCGATGAGAATCATCGAGGCGTAGACGCACACCATCATGATCGGCATGTTGAAGCTCATGATGCGCTCGGCCTTGGTGAAGTCCTTGAAGATGCGCTGGGAGATGCGGCCGAACTTGGAGACCTCGAAGGATTCGCGGTTATAGGACTTGACCACGCGGATGCCCTGCAGGTTCTCGTCGACCACGTTGTTCAACGCATCGTAGGTGTGGAACACACGCTCGAACACCGGATGCACGAGCACGACCAGACCGCACAGGCCGATGGCCAGAATCGGGATGCAGGCCAGGAACACCATGGAAATCGACGGGGAGATACGGAACGAGAACAGCCAGGCTACGACCACCATAATCGGGGCACGCACGCCCAGACGAATGATCATCATGTAGGCGTTCTGCAGTTCGTCACGTCGGTGGTCAGTCGGGTCACGATCGAACCGGTGGAGAACCGGTCGATATTGGTGAAGCTGAAGCCCTGCACCTTCTCGAACTGGTCCTTGCGCAGGTTCTTGGCGAAGCCCGCGCCGGCCACGGCCGCGTACTTTCCGGACAGGAAGCCGGCACCCAGCGAAACCATGGCGCAAATCAGCAGAATCACGCCGAACTTGACGGTGGCCGGCATGCTGCCGCCGGTGATGCCTTCATCAATCAGCGAGGCCATGATTGTTGGAATCAGGATTTCCAGAATACCTTCGACCGCCACGAACACCGGAGCCAGGATGCTGGCTTTCTTGTATTCACGAATCGAATGACCCAGCGTGCGCAGTACATGTTTGGGCTTGTCCGGCTCGACGGCTTTGCGCACCTGCGCGATTGCCTCTGCGGTATCGCTCATTCGTTCTCCTCCTTCGTGTTAGCAACCTCCGCTCCGTCTTGATCGGGAGCCATCACCACAGGTGACTGAGGGAGTGTTTGATGTTCAAATTCATGTTGTGCGCGGTCGATATTCGCGCGCATGCGACTGACGTAGTCACGTAGGGCTGCTTTCTCGCTTTCGGAGAAACCCTCCACCAGCAGCCGTTCGACCCGCTCGCCGTTCGCTTTGAGATCGGCGACGATGGCGCCCGCCTTATCGGTCAGGACGATACGCTTGCAACGAGCATCATGCGCCACCGATTCGCGGGCAATCAGCCCTTTCTTTTCCATAAGCGCCAGCACGCGCGAAGCGGTGGAGCGGGTGATACAGAACTTCTGTTCGATGGTGTGCTGATAGATTTCACGATTCCGGTTACGAGCCAGAACATGATGATATGCGCGTTGCCGCCAGTGGTCTCCTTAGCGGAAAGCGGCATGCTCTCACCGAGATAGCGGTCGACAGCTTTGGTCACCGCACGCATCTCAATGCTGAGAATATGCTGATCCATTGTCCTCCGTACCATGCGAGGCCGTGCGCGTATGCGCCTTCACCCCACATTGTTGTATACGCAACAATTCATGATAAAGAGACCTATATACAACAGTTGCATATACAACAATGGCGTGTTGCCTAGACAACGAATCCCACATATGCCCTATACACAGACTGGCTCCCTTCTCTGAATCTCAGAAAAGGGAGCTGGCAGTTTGCGTAGTATTACTTGGTCAGCTTGGCGTACTCGTCAACCATGAACTGGGCGATCTTCTTGCCGCCTTCGCCCAGCAGGGTGGGCAGCGAGTTGACGGGCATGGAGTTGAGGAACATGCGCATCATGGCGTTGTCGGGCAGCTTCGGCAGCTCGCCGGCCTCGCCGGCGGCGGCCACGGCGGCCACGATCCCGGCGCCGGCCGGATCGGCCTCCCATTCGCCGTAGGTGGACCATTCGGTCAGCGGCTGGGTCTTGCCGTCGCCATCGAGGGCCACGGCAACGGTGTCGGCGATGTCGCGGGAGCTCACGCCCACTTCGATGGCATATTCGCCGGCCTCCACGTGCCAGTCGTTGTACTTTCGGACCAGTAGGCGAACGCGCGCTCGTCGAGGTCGATGGTCACGGTCTTGGATTCGCCGGCCTTGAGGAACACCTTGGTGAAGCCCTTGAGCTCGTGCTTCGGGCGGGCCACGTCGGCCTTGCCCGGAGCCACATACACCTGCACGGTTTCGGCGGCGTCCACATCGGAGGTGTTGGTCACGGTGGCGGTCACGGTGGCGGTGTTCGCGCCGGTCTTGGCGGCGGTGACGTCGGCGATCTCGAACGTGGCGTAGCTCAGGCCATAGCCGAACGGGTAGTCCACAACCTTGCCGTAGGTGTCGTAGTAGCGGTAGCCGACGAACACGCCCTCGCCGTAGTCGACGTGGCCTTCCTCGCCCGGCCAGTTCAGCATGCTCGGGTCGTCGTTGATGTCCAGCGGAATCGACTGGGCGAGCTTGCCGGACGGGCTGACCTTGCCGAAGATCACATCGGCGAGCGCCGGGCCACCGGACTGGCCGAGCAGCCAGGATTCGAGGATGCCCTTGGCGTTCTTGGCCCACGGGGCCACGGAGACCACGGAGCCGTTGGACAGCACGACCACGACGTTCTGGTTCGCGGCGGCGACCTGTTCGAGCAGGGCGATCTGCTTGGCGGGCATGTCGAGGGTGTCGCGGTCGAAGCCCTCGGATTCCGCGGCTTCCGGCAGGCCCAGGAACATGAGGACCACGTCGGCGTTCTTGGCGGTTTCCACGGCTTCGGATTCGAGGGCCGGGTCGGCCGGTTCCAGATCGAGCGTGAAGCCGGGGGCGAAGTCGGCCTTGATGCCGCGCTCGGCGAGCGTGTCGAGGAAGCTGGTCATCTTGGTGGGGGTGATGTGGGAGGAGCCGCCGCCCTGGTAGCGCGGGGTGCGGGCGAATTCACCGATGACGGCGATCTTCCGGGCCGCGGCAGGGTCGGCGTTCAGCGGCAGGATCGCATCGTCGTTCTTGAGCAGGACGATGGATTCGATGGCGGCCTGGTGGGCCACTTCGTCGTGCGCGTCCACGTCGAAACGGTAGCCGTCGATGCTCATCGCGGCGCGGGCCTTGTTGATGAGGTCGATCATGCCTTGGGCCATGCGGTCGAGCTGGGCGGGGGCGATGCGGCCGTCGCGGGCGGCGTAGACGATCTGGTCGTCGGTGTAGCTCGGCGGCATTTCGAGGTTGAGGCCGGCGTTCAGGGAGGCCACGCGGTCGTGGTCGGCGCCCCAGTCGGACATGACGATGCCCTCGAAGCCCCACTCGTCACGCAGCACGTCGGTCAGCAGCCAGTGGTTCTGGGCGGAGTGCACGCCGTTGATACGGTTGTAGGAGCACATGATGGTCCACGGCTGGGCGGTCTTGACGATGTGTTCGAAGGCCGGCAGGTAGATCTCGCGCAGGGCGCGCTGGCTGATGCGGGCGTCGACGCGCAGACGGTCGGTCTCCTGGTTGTTGGCGGCGAAGTGCTTGAGCGAGGTGCCCACGCCCTTGGACTGCACACCGGCGACGATGCCGACCGCCTCATGGCCGGCCAGGTACGGGTCTTCGGACCAATATTCGAAGCAGCGGCCGCCGAGCGGGTTGCGCTTGATGTTGACGCCGGGGCCCAGGATCACGGCCACCTTCTCCTGGATGCACTCCTCGGCCATCGCCTCGCCGACCTTGTGGATGAGTTCCGGGTTCCAGGAGCTGGACAGGCCGGCCGCCGGCGGGAAGCAGGTGGCGGGCACGGAGTTGTCGAGATCGGTCTCGCCGGTGCTGGAGGCCAGGGACTTGCGCAAGCCGTGGGGGCCGTCGGTGATCATGTAGCCGGGGATGCCCTTGGCTTCCACGCCTTGCAGGTGCCAGGCGTCGCCGCCGGAGGTGAGGGACGCCTTCTCTTCCAGGGTCAGATCCTTGACGGACGGGTAGGTGGACTCGCTCATGTTGCCTCTTTCCTTGAGTTTCTTGAGTTGTGCGGTTGTCCGATATGCGTTGGTCCTGATTCGGCCGGGCTGTCTGGCTGTTGTTCGAGGTTCCTCCACGAATCTCGACTGCCGTTTTCTCTCGACCAACCGGTTGGTAGGCAGATTATCAAAATCTACGGCACAACACGCCGAAATCATTTGGAATCACTACTAACCGACCGTAAGGTTGCCTGTATGAACGACCCTTCCCCCACCGACACCAATCGCCGTACCGCGATTCTCGCCGCCGCCGTCGAATCGTTTGGCAAACTCGGCTATTACGGCACGTCTCTGCAACGCATCGCCACCGAAGTGGGGCTCACCAAGGCCGGCGTGCTGCATTACGTGGGCAGCAAGGAGGGACTGCTCAAGCTGGCGCTGACCGAGGAATACGACCGGGTCACCGAATCGATCAATGCCGCGATGGTCGCCCAGGAGCGCCCGCTTATCGCGGATATGTGGCGTCAGGTGGTGGCTGTGAACAACAAGAGGCCCGCGTTGGTGCATATGTTCTCCACGCTCAGCGCCGAGGCGCTCGACCCGGCCCACCCCGCGCACGATTATTTCGCCGACCGCGAGCGCCGCACGGTCACCATGACGCTCAACATCAACTGGTCCGTGCCGGAAGGCGTCAATGTCGGACATGTGCTGCAGGCCGGATTCTCGATGATGGACGGCCTCCAGCTGCGCTGGCTGCGCGCCCCCGGCCAGGACCTCAACACCATGTGGGCCGACTGCGAGGATGTTCTGATGCCTTTGCCCCTTTGGGAGGGATATCGCTAATTGGTGCGGTTGCACGCCATCCAGCCGGCGTGCCAGACGTGGTCGAGGTCCCATGGGTCGAGCCGCGATGTGTCGGATTGCGGGTCGACGGTAGGTAGGGAAAGCGCGATTGCCGCGCAGCTGGTAGCTCCAGTAGATCTGTCCGGCGGACGCGTTCCACGCTTTGCGCTGCATGGCGGCGACCTCGCGGTAGACGGCGTCCCTCGACGAGGGGTTGCGGTTCGCCAGATTATTGGTCACACACCACTCCCCTACGATCACCAACGTATAGCGCGCGACCCGGCGGATGCGGCGTTCGTTCCAGCGCACGAAGAACCGATACCAGCCCATCAGCCACCGATCCGGGATCAGACGGAACAGCGGGAATTGCTCGGCCATGACCAGATAGCCATGCGCGGCAATGTTCCGGAAATCGGCCTCGGTAATATACGTGTCGCGATGCCGCGTCAGCAAGGTCTCAAGCTCAGCAGACTCCGTAGCCCGGTGCAGCCAGATCTCGTCCGCCTCGCCGCTGGCGGCAAAAATCCCCAGCTTCATCCACCGCTCCAGCACCAGCCAATTGCCGAGATTCACCCCATTAATTCGTTCGCCAATACCCAGCGCGCCCGATGCCATACCTGTCACGCTAATCGTTCAATGCTTCGCCGTAGCGAGCAACCAACCCCTGATTTGCACGCTCAAACTCGGGGATGTAATCAGCGATGATGGCGTCCACAAGACGCCGAGCTCGTTCTTCATCATAGATATGAGCAGAATCATTGCGATCGCGCAGCATGCGCAGCCACAACGATTCGTCCATGAAATCATAGTATTGAAAGCGGTTTTGAGCACATCTCGCGGAGAGCCGGAAGCGGAAACAGGGTCTCCCTCATAAGCCAGCAGCGCCTTGAACAGTTTCCAACCAAGCTCGAACTGCAACTCGAACTTGTCAATGATGCCGCTCTGGATGAAATCATTGCCGAGATCCTGTTCGGGAGCCTTGCGCAGCGAATTCAATGCGGAAACGTAATTCTCATACTTTTTCATACAGCACCTTTCCGCTACGCTCAATCTCCGCCCTCAGCGATGAAGAAATCGGCTCATCCAGATTGATGACATCAACTTTAAGCAGTGACCACAGATTGTCCTGAAGGTTCTGCTCCAAGCGATTGAAATCGGGGCAACCGGCCACAGCAAGATCGATATCGCTTTTAGGCCGGTTCACGCCCTTTGCGCGAGAACCGAACAGCACGACCTTGCGAGCGCCGGCATCAGCGGCGAACGCGCGAATCTGGTCGTACACGTGCTCGATAGGAACCATGACACCTCCCGCCGCATCCAACAGTCCCGGACCAATCCCGGGCCACCCGCGCTTCCATCATACGGCCGCGGCCCACTCACCGCACGGAGCCCGAACCACCCGAACGCGGCGACGTAGCTGCGGGAGGCGGGCTGGCGCTGTAGGGTGTGCGGGAAGTTCCTGACGCCTATTTTTCAGGAGGTGAATCCTCATGTTCACCACGTTTTCTCTGGCCATCATTCTCGACTGCACCGTACGCATCGTGCTCGGCACGGCATTGGGCGCGCTGATAGGCTCGAACGCCAGTTACGCGCCCGAAGTGCTCGGCGTGCGCTGGGATGTGGAGCACATCACCACGCCCGACTGAAATGTCCGACTGACGCTGACCAGCAACATCGCAACAGTACAACAAGCCAACAAGTGGGATGAGGCATCGAGCCTCATCCCACTTTGTCATTACCCGGCGATTGTCAGACTCACTTACGCCACGGTGAACGTGGTGCGCTTGAGGTCCTCGCGACGACTCGAATGGCCGATGAGCAGTTCGAATTCACCGGGCTCGACGATGCGGTTGGCGTCCGGGTCCACGATCGTGCAGTTCGCCACCGGGATCTCGAAGGTGACGGTCTTGGTCTCGCCGGGTTCCAGTGCGACGCGCTGGAACGCCTTCAATTCGCGGTCGGTCCAGCTGTAGGAGGTCACGATGTCGCCGATGTAGGCCTGCACGATCTCCACGCCGGCGCGCTCGCCGGTGTTGGTGAGGGTGATTTCGGCGCGTACGGTGTCGGTTTCGGCGAATGTGCCGTCGGCGTTGCTTGCGCCGCCCGTAATGGTCGGTTCGCCGTATGCGAACGTCGTGTAGCTCAGGCCTTCGCCGAACGCGAACGCCGGATCCTGGGTGAGGTCAGCGTACCGGTCGCCATGCTGGCCGCGGATCTGGTTGTAGTAGACCGGCAGCTGGCCCGCGTGGCGCGGGAAGGTGATCGGCAGTCGGCCCGACGGGTTGGTCAGGCCCAGGATGATTTCGGCGATGGCCCGACCGCCCTGCATTCCAGGATTTGCTGCCCACAGGATGGAACCGGTGCCAGTTTCGGGGTCGTTGACGCGCTTGGCGAATACACTGGACTCGCCCACGATGGAGGCGGGCAACACCTGCGGCTTGGAGCTGATGAGCACGGTAACCATCGGCTTGCCGGTTTCTTCAGACACAGCGGCGAGCGCGTCGAGCAGGGCGTTCTGGCCACCGAGCAGTTCGAGCGTGGCGGTGGAGCAGGTTTCGCCGACCAGCTGGACCACGTCGCCGACCACGGCCACGATCAGATCGGACTGGCGAGCGTTGGCCACGGCTTCGTCGATCATTGCTTGATCGACGGCGGCGGAAACGCCGATTTTCGGGCGAGGCTGGCCGTCCGGGTAGAACTCGCCGGCAGGGTCAGGCACGAGGTCGATGACGTTCGCACCGCGCGAGTAGACCACTTCGCAATCGTCGGCGGTGAGCTGGGTCAGGCCGTCGAGCACGGTGGTAATCATGTCTCGAGGCTGTCCGTCTGGCATCCAAGAAACCTGACCGGAGTTGCCGGTCCAGTCGCCGAGCTGGTTCTGGGCGTCGTCGGCAAGCGGGCCTACCACAGCGATGCGCTTGGCCTTGTTTGCGGCGAACGGCAGGGCGCCGTCGTTGCGCAGCAGGGCGACGGATTCGCGGGCGAGTTCCAGGTTGGTCTGCTGGTGTTCGGCGGAGCCGATGACCGCCTTGATGCGTTCGGCATCCGGCAGGCGCGGGTCTTCGAACAGGCCGAGGCGGAATTTCAGGGCCAGGATGCGGGCTACCGCATCGTCAATCAGGGATTCGTCGAGCAGACCGGTTTTTACGGCTTCGATGGCTCCCTCGTAGAACTGCGGGGTGGTCATGACCAGGTCGTTGCCGGCCTTGACCGCGTCCGCTGCGGCGTGCACGTAATCGGGCTTGACGTGCTGCTCCCATACCGAGCGGCCGACGTTGTCCCAGTCGGTGATCAGCGTGCCATTGTATTGCCATGCGCCGCGCAGCTTGTCGGTCAGCAGCCATTTGTTGAACGTGACCGGCACGCCTTCGATGGACTCGTAGCCGAGCATGAACGTGCCGCAGCCTTCCTTGGCCACGCGTTCGAACGGCGGCAGGAACCAGGATTCGAGCTTGCGGTGGGAGAGGTCGGCTTCGGATGCGTCGCGGCCGCCCTGGGTTTCGGAGTAACCGGCGAAATGCTTGGCGCAGGCCAAGATCGCGTTCTTCGGCAATGCCTCGCCGGCCTTGGCACCGCCTTGGTAACCCTTGACCATGGCGGAGGCGAGTTCGCCGATCAGCATCGGGTCCTCGCCAAAGGTCTCGTCCACGCGGCCCCAGCGGGTGTCGCGGGCGATGCACAGCACCGGAGAGAACGTCCAGTGCACGCCGGTGCAGGAAACCTCTTCGGCGGTAGCGCGGCCAGCGGCCTCGACCTTGGCGGCGTCCCAGCTGACGGCCATGCCGAGCTGGGAGGGAAAGATCGTGGCATCGGGCCAGAAGGAATAGCCGTGGATGCAGTCGTCGCCGATGACCAGCGGAATGTTCAGGCGGGTCTGTTCGTTGACCATCTTCACCGCGCGCGGCAGGTCGGCCGGGCTGGTGTGCAGGATGGAGCCGACGTGCTTGTTCACGATGAGGTCTTCGAGGTCGCCGCTGCGTGCGTCGAGCTGCATCATCTGGCCGACCTTCTCTTCGAGGGTCATGCGGCCGACCAGGTCGGCGATGCGTTCCTCGGCGGGCAGGGCGGGGTTCTTGTACGGCATGGTTTCGGCGTTTGCGGAGGTTGCGGTGTTGTCGGTCATGCGATGTCGCTTTCTTCGGTGAAATCGAACGGTTCTTTAATTACCAATTGGTAGTTTAGCATGCCCACTGACGAAACACGCTGCGAATACACGGTTTTCACACAATCTAATTTCTATTAGATATCCTGCAAGAACCAGAACGCCCACCCATCGCAAGAAAGCTCAGCGGTACCCGTCCCAGAGCGGCGAGGGGAAGATCATGGGCTCCAGATCAGCCCATTCGTCGTTGAGATCGATGGCCGGCGCCCGCAACCAGCGCAACTGCACCCCGTCCATGATCTCCAGGGCGCGGCGCAACGTGGGGCGGATCTCCTCGAACGAGTCGAATTCGGGAGGCAGGTTCCAGTCGTGCATCGAATAGTAGTGCCATATCGAATCCCGACGGCCCGCGAATTCGTCATGCAGCGGGTGGTCGGGGTTGAACGATTCGACCTGCAGGATGGAGAACAGCTGCACCAGCATGGGTCGTTTGGAATTGTGCCACACCAGGAACCGCAGGTAGGCGGGCAGCCGCAGGTCGCCGGGTGTGGAGCCGGGCAGACCGGTAGTCATGAAGTCCTCGATGTCGCCGGACATGTTGTAGTTCTCGTGGTACACCGCGGCGAGCAGGTTGTCCTTGCTGGGGAAGTACCGCAGCACGCCCTGCTTGGTGACACCCACCGCATCGGCCACGTCCTGTATGGAGGTGCCGCTGTACCCGCGTTCGGAGATGAGGCGTACGGCGGCATCGAGGATTTCCTGCCGACGCTCTTCCGGCGACTTGCGGATTCGCTTGGGCCGGGTTGTGGCTTGTGTGGACATACCCGCCAGTCTATCCGCAGCCCGCCCTCCCGCACGCCGACCCACACACTCCAGCACGGCCGAACATGCGAAAGCGGTGCGCAGACAGGGCGTTGTGCCCTACCTGCGCACCGATACGGACGTGGGCGCTAGTCGATCACGAAGGTGTTGAAGGAGCGCGGGGCGAGGGTGGCTTTGATGCCGCGGGAGGCGCCGGCCGGGTCGGCGAACTCGAACGGCATTGCGGTTTCGAGCGCGTTCTGGACCACGACGGCAATCGTGCCGTCCGGGTTGCGGAACGCGATGGCCATGGAGTTGAAGTGGCCGGTGGTGCCGAGCACCTTAGCGCCGGGGCGCACGTACTGGGAGAAGTGGCGCATCACGTAGTATTCGGGGTTGCGGCGCACCTCGTGCGTGTCGGCGGTAATGGTGAACAGCGAGTTCTGCCACCAGCCCCACGTGGAATCCTGGTCGTCGAGGATCATGTTCCAGTAGGTGTAGGCGGTCGCGCCGTTCTTGAGGTAGTGGTTGATGAGGTGGAACACGTATTCCGCGTATTCCCACGTGTTCCGGCCGTCGCCGCATTCGGATTCGGACTGGATGAGTTCGATTTCCGGCCAGGGATTCGTGCGTGCGGGCGATGCAGTTCTGGCCCGCCCACTGGTAGGCGATGCCCTTGATGTACTTGCGGACACCGTCGTCGAAGAGGATGTTGTCCACGAAACGGTTGTAGTTGTTGAGCCTCATGCCGTAGCCGCCACCGGTCCACGCCATGTCTTCCGGGCCGTTGAGCGTGCCGAGCCAGATGTCGGTGTCGAGCCCGGCGGCTTCGAATTCGGGGCCCAGATAGTCGCGGATGAACACTTTCAGGGCTTCGGCGTCCCACAGGGCGCTCGGGAATTTCTGGTCGGCGAACACCTCGTTCTGCACGTGCAGCTGGGTGACCTCGATGCCGTGCTTGGCATACTCCTGCACGTAGCGGGCCAAATACTTGGCATAGGCCTTGAGATTTTCGGGCGTCTGCACCAAACGGCCGTAGTTATATGCCTTCGGACGCTTCATCCAAGTGGGTGGGGACCATGGGCTGGAGAACAACTTCATGTCCGGCTGCCATTCCTGGGCGCGGTGGATGTACGGGATGAGCGTCTCCTCGTCGCGCTCCACGGAGAAGTGCTCCATGTCGTAGTCGCCCTCGACCTCGTCATAGCTGTACCAGTGGTCGGCGAAGTCGTTGGCACCCACGGGCGCACGGTTGAACGTGAAGTTCATCTCCTCGGGATCGAAGAGCTCCTTGATGATCTGGTCGCGTTCCGCCTCGGTGACGGTCTGCAACGGCAGCCAGCCGAGTTCGTTGAAGCAGCCGCCAAAGCCGCGCAGCGCTTGGTATTCGCTGCCGTCGAGCGCGAGGTCGAGTGCCGCGGTGGCGCCGGTGGCGGTGATTTCGGCCGAGCGATCGGCAAGCTTGCTGTCCTGGGTGGTGGCGATCCATGTGGCCATATCGGATTCCCTTTCCTTGGGGTTGGCGCGGGCCAGGGACCGGCATCCATCATCTGTGCGGTGCATGGGTACCGGTCCGATGGTCCACTACTCTTCGTTGAGTTATGTCGTCGTTGTTTGATGGGTTTTTATCTAACGACCACTAAGTAAGATGATAATACAAATAGAACGCCTGCGAAAGTCGGCGTGTCTCGCACCGTTGATTACAGGGATTGTCTTTTATCTAATTATCGGTAGTTATTGTGTTCGCCATATGCCGGCGGACCATCGGGCGACGATACGATTCGTCATCGCCGGATACGAGTTCGGCCCCACCCCGAAAGGCAGGGCCGAACCAGATCGGCTCACCATCATCGCCGTCATGACACAGTCACAGCGCAATCACGACATGATCCCGACACGGCTACGACACACTCACAGCGCGATGCGCAGCGTATTGACGGACGTGGGAGCCAGTCGGACCGTAATCTCGCCGGTCGCGCCGGCCCCAGCATGCACGGCGACACGGTCGGCCACGTCCACGGACCGGGCGCGCACCAGGTCGGTCTCCTCAGTGGTGTTGCAATCGTGCGGGTCGGCGCTGGCCAGTTCCCGCATCGCCTCGACGCGGGCGCCTGCCGGGACCGCGAGCATGACCTCGGCCGCATCGTTCATGTGCGCGTTGGTCAGATTGACCAGCAGACTCTTGCCGTCGGCGGTCTTGGAGGCGAACACGTAGACGGATTCGTCGTCCGGGTCGCTGCGCGGCACATCGAGCGCGATTGCGTCGCGGTGCGGCTGGTACATCATGAACACGTCGTAGTTCGGCGTGAGGATGGTCGTCTCGCCTTCGGTCAGGACCAACGAGTTGAGCACGTTGATGGTCTGCGCATTGCAGGCCATCGAAACCTTTGTCGCAGTTGCGCTGCAGCAGGTCAAGCGTCAGCGCGGTGGTGATGGCGTCGCGCATGGTCACCTGCTGCTTCAGGGCCGGTCGGGCGAAGAACGCCGGCTTATGCCAGTTGCCCCATTCGCCGATGATCAGGTCGACATGGCTGAGTTTGGAATCCAAAGCGCCTTCAGGCTCGTTGATCAGCGCTAGCCGTCGTTCATCAGACGCCACTGGTCGCGCAGGATGCCCTCAAGTTCCAGGCATCCGGCGATGACCTTGTTCCAGCCGACTTCGTCGAACTCGGTGGGGGTGTCCTCATCGTTGTCGACGTTCCAGTTGTAGAAGTGCAGGTCATAGCCGTTGATTGGCGGCTGACGGTATTCGGCGAGCCCGCGGAAGAAGTCCTCGGTCCATTTGACGCGTTCGCGCGGCTTGTTGCCGTCCGGGCCGCAGACGATGGCATACATCGGCGAGGGCGCGAACACGTCGGTGGTGAACGAGGGCATGGCGGAGGCGAACCGGCGGTATTCGTCGAGGTAGGTGGACGGGGTCATGGTGCCGCCGCCGGCCCACACCTCGTTGCCGATGCCCCAGTATTTGACGCCGTAGGGGGCCTCATGACCGTTCGCCGCGCGTTCGCGGGCCAGATCGGTGGGCTGCTCGCGGTTGCAGTACTCCATCCAATCCTTCATTTCGGCCACGGTGCCGGAGAGCATGTTGATGTTGATCCACGGTTCGGCGCCGAGCATCTCGCACAACCGCAGGAATTCGTCCGCGCCGAAGGCGTGGTCGTCCAGCTCGTAGGTGGCGAAGTTCTCGTTGAACGTGGTCGGGCGCTCCTTACGCGGGCCCACGCCGTCACGCCAATGATAGGTGTCGGCGTAGCAGCCGCCGGGCCAGCGGATGAGCGGCGGTTTCAGGGCGCGCAGGGCGTCGAGCGTGGCCTTGCGGTAGCCGCCCTCGTTCTCGATCGGGGAATCCTCGCCGACCCACAGGCCCTCGTCGATGCATTCGCCGAGGAATTCGATGAACTGGCCGTGCAGTTTGGGGTCAATGCGCCCGATTTCGTGCTTCGGATCAATAAAGACGGTCATAGCCGGTCACTTCACTTTCTTGATGAGCATGATGAACACGCAGCCGACGACGGCCAGCGCGATGGCGGTCGGGAACACCAGGGCATAGGACTTGGTCGCCACGACGATCGAGGAGGTGACGATCGGGCCGACCATCTGGCCGAGCGTGGTGGCGATGTTGAGGATGCCGAGGTCCTTGCCGGCCTCCTCCTCGTTCGGCAGCACGTCGACGTTCAGCGCCTGGTCCACGGAACCGTACATGCCGTAGCCGAAGCCGCCGATGGCGGAGAAGAGGATCATGCCCATCGGGCTGTGCAGGATCCACGGCAGCGCGTAGCCGACGGCGAGCAGCAGGCTGGCGACCACGACCGGCACCTTGCGGCGGCCGATCTTGTCGGAGATGGGGCCGGCGGACAGGGCGGAGATCAGGGAGACGACCATGAGCACCAGTGACATGATGGACAGGTGGCGCCGGCCTTGTCGTTGTCGAGCCCGATGTAGTCCTGCAGGACGTACAGCTGGTAGTTGAGGATCATGTAGTAGCTGAAGAGCAGCAGGGAGCGGCCCACGAAGGCGAGCCAGAAGTCGCGGGCGCCCTTGACCGGGGGCTTGAAGCTCATGATGATGCCCTTGAAGTCCATCTTCTCCTTGGGCAGGTCCTTGCTGGAGGCCTCGCGCGGCCAGAAGATGACGGTCAGGATGCCGGAGAGGGCCATCACGACGCCGGAGACGATGAAGCCGGGCATCATCATGGAGATGAACTGCGCGCCGGCGATCTGGCCCAGGGCGGAACCGAAGAGGGTGCCGGCGGAGATGAACGCGGACATGGTGCCGCGCATGGATTCCGGCACGCGGTCGGACAGGGAGGCGATGACCGGGGCGATCATCATGTTCAGTCCCACCATGGCCAGGCAGTAGCTCACGCCGATGCTCACGCCATCCGGCAGGAAGCCGATGAGGAACAGCGTGACGCCGGCGAGCAGGCCGCCCGAGGCGATCCACGGGGTGCGGCGGCCGAGCCTGGAGCGCGTGCGGTCGGACATGTTGCCGACCACGAGGTTGGAGATCAGGGAGGCGAGTGCGGTGGCGGAGTTGAGCACGCCGAAGATGGCGTCCTTGGAATCGGGGGCGATGATGGACAGACGCTGCGGCAGCAGCACGGCCGCCACGACCTGGAGGGCCAGCATCCAGCAGAACGAGAAGACGAAGAACGCCACGCAGAAGCGGGTCTTATCGGTCTTCGAGAGTTTGCCGCCGGCGGGAACCGCTTGTGCCACGGGCGCGTTGCTTTCCTGAGACATGGGAATCTCCTTTACTACTACATCTATGACCGCGTCATGCGACGTGTCCGTATTCCCGCCATGCGCCACAGCCACATCGCGTCAACGCGCCGCGCGTGGAGATGGAAGGTTCAGGAGCTGTTCGGTCTGGTGCGAGGGAACCACCGTGGTCCGCCTCACATCATTATCTTAGATCTTTAAGATAAAAGATAGCAAATCGGTGTGTCGCGCTGCCGATGCCATGCCCAACCCGGCAATATGGCGGGAATGTGCAGTATCGCAGGCCACGATTCGAGGCGGAGGAGATGCGGTGCTACCCTCGGGATGAAACATCGACTTAAGAGAAGAGGGAGTGGCACGTTGGGTTCGCGTACGGAATCATTTCGGCCGCTGCGCCGCAGGGTACGGCTGTCCCCTGAGGAACGCCGCGAACAGATTGCTCAGGAAGCGGTGAAGCTGATCGCCCAGTACGGCTCCTACGGCTTCTCCATGCAGCTGCTTGCCGACGCCGTGCATATGAGCGTGCCCGGAATCAACCATTACGTGTCGAGCCGCGAGGAAGTGCTGTCCCTCGTCATCGAGACCTATTACGACGCCGAAACCGGTTCCTACGCCCCGCTGCCGAACGTGCAATCCGTCATCGGAACCGGCGATTCCAGCAAAACGGGCGAAGCCGACGCGGACGATAAGGCCGTTCAGGCCCTCGGCACCGGCCATATCAGCATGCCCGCCTACATGCGCTCCCTGGTCGAAAGCAATGCCAAACGGCCGCAGATGGTGGCGCTGTTCATGCAGCTGGCCATCGAATCCGCCGACCCCGATCACCCCGCCCATACCTTCTACCGGAATCGTCACCGGACCATTCTCGATAGCATGATGGCCATCGACTGGAACTGCCCGAGGCATACCGCGACCCGGAACGCCTGCATGATCTGATCGTCACCGCGTTCTTCGCCATGGACGGCGTGCAGGTACAGGTCATGACCAACCCGAACGAGACGATGACCGACCTATGGTCGCGCGCCGAACGGGTGCTCTTCCCCTCCCCCACCTGGGACGACTACCGATAGACGATTCGTCAATCCCAATCATCCCATAAGGGCGATCCGCTGACCGTAAAAACACGAACAGGGAGTGCTCCCAAGCGCCATATCACGTTTGGAAGCACTCCCCGTTAGCTGTTAAACGGATTCGCACAAAGTCAATCCGCACGCAGCCCAGACCGGCTCAGCCGACGATGACGGCGAGGTTCCAGCGCGGGATGGTCAGGTCGTCGCCGACGTTCACCGGCAGACCGGGGCGCACGTCGAGCGAGGCGGACGCGGCCTCGTCGATGGTGCCGTCGGTGGCGATGACCTGCGGGGCCACAACCACGGTACCGGCTGCAGGGCTGGCGACGGTGACCGGTTCGGCGGAATAGTTGAGCAGATAGGTGACGGTTTCGCCGGCCGGATTCACGCCCTGGCGCACCGCGACCTGACCGGCGAGCGCCATGCCCGGCGTCTCCAGACCGGCGTGGGCCACGGCCTCGCGCAGCACGGCACGCATGGTGTCGGCATCAAGCAGAGTGCCGATCCATTCGGCACTGCCCCGGCCGAACCCGTGGCGGGTCACGGCTGCATACTCCTGCCAGGCGTAATGCCCGTAGTACGCCAGCACCTCAGTGTCGGCATCGGCCTTCAGCAGTTCGATGAGCGTCTCGGCCTGCGTGTCCGCAACGCCGGCGAGCGCGGCACCCGAGCCGAAGCGAACCGGCACGCGGCCTTTCGGACGGGTGAACTGGTTGTAGGTCAGGCCGAACACGTCGGTGAGGTTGTGCGGGGCACGGTCATGCCAGACGGTGACCTCGTCGTCGGTGACGAACGAGCGCAGCGTGGAGACCAGGTGCCCGCCGCTTTCCACGAAGCCGCGCAGATGTGCGATGGTCTTTTCCGGCACGCTGTACAACGCCGGCGTGATGATCATCCGGTACTGCGCGAAGCGCTCGCTGGGAGCGTCCACGGGCAGGAAATCGCATTCCACGTTGAGTTCGAACAGGGCGTCGTAGATGCGCCGCACAACGTCGTTGTAGTTCACGCCCGTACCGTCCGGGAAGCCGGTTTCGATACGGAACCATTCGAGGGCGGAGAGCGATTCGTTGGAGACCATGATGGCCACCTTGTTGCGCTTGGCCAGATGCGCCAGACGCCCGCCCACGGCCGGGTCCGCCACCTCGCGGCCGAACACGCCGGCCTCCTCATAGGTGGGGTTCGGCTCCATGTCGTGGCTGAGCAGGCCCTTCCAGTAGGTCTCGAACGAGTTATGGATCGAATGCCAATGCCAGTATTCGACCATATCCGCGCCGGAGGCCAGGTGCGAGTAGGTCTGCAGGCGCAGCTGGCCGGGGAACGGCACCCAGCCATGCTGGCCTTGCGCCTCGGTCTCCAGCACGAGGTAGTTCGCGCCGTTCTTGGTGGAGCGGGTCATGTCGCCACCGAACGCGATCTCCTTGCCGGTCAGTTCGTCTTCGGTGGGATGGTAGATGTCCACTTCCGGTGATGTCCACAGCGCCGGCCGACTGGAAGTGGTCGACCGCCGGCTGGACGCCGTACGAGTAGCCGCGCCATTCGAAGTCGAAGTTCTGGGTCACGAACTGGTCGTCGCGAGCGTATTCGCGCACGATGTCGGCCTGCCAGGCGAGGAATTCGGTCACCTGGGCGCGGCGGAACCGGTCGAATTCGCCGCGCAGGGACTGGTTGATCGTATTGGCGACGTCCGGGAAGTCCTCCCAGGAGTCGATGCGGTTCGACCAGTAGTCGAGTCCGAAGTGCGCATTGAGCGCGGCAAGGTCGTCGCCGAACTTGCCCCGCAGGTATTTGACGAACAGGGCCTGCATGTCCGGGCTGACCGAATCGTAGTACTTGGTTTCGTTGTCCACCTGATAGCCGATGACGGCGGGATGGCTGGCCACATGCGCGATGAGTTTGCGGATCACGCGCTCGCCGTAATAGCGGTAGGCGGGGTTGACGATGTCCATGATCTGGCGCGGGCCGTACTTGCCGGGGCCGGCCGGGGTCACGGCCAGTACGTCCGGATGCATGCGGACCAGCCAGGCCGGCACCGCGTAGGTGGGCGTGCCCACGATGACGGCGATGCCGTGGCGTTCGGCGGCGTCCAGCGCGCGGTCCACGTGGCTGAAGTCGAAGACGCCGGGCTGAGGTTCGCAGGTACTCCACGTGGATTCGGCGATGCGGATCACGTTGATGCCGGCGGCGTCCATCATCCGCATGTCGGTTTCGATGCGGTCCGTGCCTTGCGGCATGTATTCGTCGTAGTATGCCGCGCCGAACAGGATATGGTCTACGATGTGCTTACCCATGGTGTCGCTGCCTTCCGGTGTTACTTGACGCCCTTGATCATCATAATGAACACGCAGCCGAGCAACGCGAACACGATGGAGATCGGGAAGGCGGCGGCATAGCCGAGGGTCATGGTGATCACGGACATGAGCACCGGGCCGAGCATCTGGCCGAGCGTGGTGGCGAGGTTGAGGATGCCGAGGTCCTTGCCGGCCTCCTCCTTGTTGGGCAGCACGTCGACGTTCAGCGCCTGGTCCACGGAAGAGTAGATGCCGTAGCCAAGGCCGGCGATGCCGGCATACAGGAACATGCCCATGGTGGTCGGCATAATCCACGGCATGGCCATGCCGATGGCGAACAGCACGGAGGCGGCGACGACTGGCAGCTTGCGGCGGCCGATGAAGTCGGAGATTGGGCCGGCCACGATCGAGCCACCCAGGGAGACGATCATGATGATCACGGACATGGTGGCCATGGCGGCGCCGGCGGCCACATCGTCGAGGCCGACGTACTTCTGGAAGATGAGCAGCTGGTAGACGGTGATCATCTGGTAGCTCAGCAGCATGCACAGACGGCCGGCGAACGCCTTGTAGAAGTCGTGGGCGGTGGAGAACTTCGGCGGGACGAAGCTCTTGAGCACGTCGGTGACCTTGCCCTCGTCCTTGGGCAGGAAGTCGGCGGAGGATTCCTTGGGCACGATGGCCACGGCGACCACGCCGCCGAGGAACATGAGCACGCCGGCGAGGACGAAGCCCGGGAAGGGCGTGAGGATGAAGGCGGAGCCGATGAGGGTGCCGATCGGGGCACCGCAGGTCGAGCCGGCGCCGAAGAACGCGGACATGGTGCCGCGCACGTTCATCGGAATACGGTCGGAGATCATGGCGACCAGCGGGGCGATCATCGAGTTCAGGCCGAACATGCACAGGCAGTACACGATGGTGATGAGCACCGGGTTGCTCATCATGCCGGTGAGGAACAAGGTGACGCCGCCGAGCACGGCGCCCAGCAGGATGAACGGGGTGCGCCGGCCCCACTTGGAGCGGGAGCGGTCGGACAGCGTGCCGAACAGCAGGTTGGAGACGAGCGAGGCGAGGGCGGTGCAGGCGTTGATCGTGCCGATCAGGCCTTCTACGTCCGCGCCGAAGAGGGACTGCAGATGTTTGGTGAGCAGCACGGAGGAGACGATGCCCAGACCGCTCATCCACAGCAGGCCGAATACCAGGAAGCCTGCGCCGAAGCGGAACAGCGTGACCTTGTCCATCGTCTTGCCGGTTTCGGGAGACAGCGCCGGATTCTTCTCCGACGCGGCAATATTCGCATTGTATGCCGCGAAGCGTTCGTCGGCAGTGGCGGTCATTGCATCACTCATCATTGAACTTCTTTCTCGATGTCGACCTTGACTTTTACCTAACACCTGTTAGATACAAGAAAGCATAGCCAGTTATGAGCGGTTTGTCAAATCATTATCTAATACACATTAGAAACCATAGAAAGACTGCAATTCCAACAAAAATAAGCCATCAGAGTAACTTCGCGAAACGCCGGCAGCGATAACGCCCGAGATTTTGCGCACTTTGGTTTGGGCTTGAGATAGGGGCATGGCCCGTGTCCTGTGTACGATTTTCTGTCGCCAGACATTAGAAAACCGCGATTGGAAACGAGGGCACGAAGCCATGTCACAGCAGATTCTACAGGTCGACCAGGCCATGTTGGAAACCACCCTGGACCGGATGGTCCGCAAAAGCGTCGAGGAGACCCTGAACGCGATGCTCGACGCCGAGGCCGACGAGATCACCGGCGCCGCGCGCTACGAGCGCAGCGGGGACCGCAAGGCGTACCGGGCCGGCCACTACGAGCGCGACCTGACCGTCAAGGCCGGCAAAATGAGCCTGAAAGTGCCGAAACTCAAGGGCGCGGTGTTCGAGTCGGCCGTGATCGAACGATACCGTCGGCGTGAGGAGAGCGTCGAGGAGGCCTTGATCGACATGTACCTGGCCGGCGTCTCCACCCGCCAGGTCGATGATGTCAGCCGGCTCCTGTGGGGCGACCGCATGCCCTCGCAGACCCTGAGCGACAAGCTCAAGCGCGTCTATGCGGATATCGACGCATGGCGGGGCAGGCCCCTCGAACAGGATTACCCGTACCTGTTCATGGACGGCGTGTGGCACAAAAGGTGCTGGGGCGGGTCCGTGGAGAACGTGAGCATCCTGGTGGCCATCGGCGTCGGCATGGACGGGCGGCGCGAGGTGCTTTCGGTGGCCGAGGGCATGAAGGAGGACGCGGAAAGCTGGCGCGAATTCATCAAAGGCATGCTCGCACGAGGCCTCAAGGGCGTGAGACTGGTGACGGGAGATCGGTGCGCGGGGCTGGTCGCCGCCGCGGGCGAGCTGCTGCCCGATGCCCGCTACCAGCGGTGCATGGTGCATTTCGAGCGCAACATACTCGCCAGGGTCAACCCCGGGAACCGCGACTGGGCGGCCGACGCACTGAAGGCCGTGTTCTCCATGGAATCACGCGACAAGGCGTTGGAGAAGGCCGAATCCGTCGCCCGGGACATGGAATCCAGGAAACTCAAGGAGGCCGCCAAATGCCTGCGCGAGGGCATCGGCGAGACCACGACCTACCTGCTCGACGACTACCCGCGCGAGCATAGGCGTCGGATCCGCACCAACAACATGATCGAACGGCTCAACCGCGAGATCAGGCGCAGGACCCGCGTGGTCGGCTCGTTCCCCGACGGACGCAGCGCGTTGATGCTCGTCTGCGCGAGGGTCCGCTACGTGACATCCGACGAGTGGTCGACGCGCCGCTACCTCGACATGTCAAGGCTCGGTGAGACCGTACCAGCAGCGAACTGATCACCGCCACAGGGACGGGCGAAGACCAAAGTGCGCAAGAGTTCGGGCACTACCCCGGCAGCACAATATCTATCGATTATTCGCAAATAATCTGCGGATAGCGGCCAGCGCGTACGGCCGGCGGCCGGAACTACCGGTAGTTGTCCCACAGCGGAGACGGGAATATCATGCGCTCGAACACCAGCCATTCGTCATACAGGTCGACCGGCGGGTTGCGCAGCCAGCGTACCTGGATGCCGTCCATCGCCTCGATGCACTGGCGGACCACCGGCTTCATGGATTCATCCCACTCCCCCAGTTCGGGCGGAATGCGCCATGGATATGCCGAATACTGGTCCCAAACGGCCGCCGGACGGTTCTCGAAATACTCGTGCAGCGGATGTTCGGGGCTATAGGCCTCGGACCCGAGCACCATATAGAGGCGTACCAGCTCGCGCCGCTGCGCGTTGTACCGCACCAGATAGCGCAGATAGCCGGGAACAGCGGCGCTTCCGGATCGCTGCCCGGCAGACCGCTTTTCATGAAATCCTCCGGAGTGCCGTACACGTCGTAGTTGTCGGTGATCAGCATCGACAGCAGGCCCTCTTTGGTGCCGATGTAGTGCAGCAGACCGGGCTGGCTCATGCCGACCGCGTCCGCAATCTCCTTCAGGGATGTGCCGTAATAGCCCTTTTCGCCGACCAGACGCACTGCAGCATCCATGATCTCCCGGCGGCGCTCCTCCGGGCTTTTGCGCACCCTCGTATTCTTCGACTTCACCATGCCCACCAGTCTACCGAATATTCATTCGATAGACCGGTATTTTCAATCCTTCTGCTACTCCTGGAACACGTCGGGGTGCTTCGGGTCGCCGGGGATGTCGGACAGAAGGCCCTCCAGCCCTAGGAATTCCTTCCAGAAGTCCAGTGGCTGCCCGTACGGCGTGGCTTCGCGGCCTTGGGCCTGAATGTTGGCCTTGGCCTCGAACACCTCTTCTTCGCTGATGCCCTCGAAGTAGCTTTCCAAGCGGTCGCGGTGCTCGGGCACGTAGAACAAGGAGGAGACGATTTCGGTCAGGCGCTCGGCGCGCTCGATGGGCAGGGAGTCCCAGTGGCGCAGTTCGATGAAGTTCTTCAGGCGCACGTCGTTGAAGTGCGTGGAAATGATGTGGTTGATCTCATACGGGTTGAGCTCGCGGTCCGGGTACACCTCCCCCGCGTTCTCGCGGAAGGCCGGGCGATGCAGTTCCTTAGCGCTCGCCCCGGAGGCCACAGCCTCAGGCGTATGCGTCAGATCAGCGAACATGAGCGGCGTGGAAAGCACGTCAATGGCGTAATCCTCCCACCCATAGCGCGGGTCGAACAGGCCCGGCAGCACATTCGTGCGCTGGAAGTCGAGATAATCCCACATGCGCTGGCGCAGCAACGGCCATGGGTTCGTCTCACCTTCGAAATACGGGGTGTTGCGGAAGAAGTACGCCAGAATCGGACCGATGACGGTGCCGAGACGGAGCTTTTCGATGGAGTCGCGCTCGTCCACGTAGTCGATACTGACCTGGGTGGAGGCGGAGCAGCGCATCATGCAGGGGCCGAACTGGCCGACGCGACCGAGATAGTCGGTCATCGCATCGTAACGATCCTTGGGGTTAACGGGAACGTCCGCAAAACTGGATTTGGGCTGGTAACCGTAGTTGACCAGTCGGAAGTCGAGATCGTCAAGAATCGGGTCGAGCTCGCGACGGAACTTGGAATACAACGTATTCAGGTCGGACGGCTTCTTCAGAATGCCGATTGAAGTCTCCACCTGGCCGCCGGGCTCGAGAGAAACGGCGACGCCGGGACGGCCGAGACCCACCAGATGGCCGTTCTCCCAGTATTCCTTGTCCTCGTCATAGTAGGGGGCGAGGCGTTTGAGCAGCTCTTCCATGCCGTTCGGCTCGTAGTAGGTCACGGCGGTGTCGTCGCTGTTGTGCACGGGCAGGTGCTCGATCTCCACGCCGAAACCACCGGTGCCACGCTGGGAGCGGCCGTTCTCAAAGAACTTGAGCAGACTCTCGACGTGCTTGGGGTTCGGCTTGGCGAGCAGATGCGCGTAACTGATTCTGGGAGTAACCATGCTTTGTATCGTATTCGAGCCGGCCGGCGCGCGTGCCCGAAGCCCGCAATACGCTATACGAAAAACCGATAGCAGGCTCCGGCCCGGTTTCTCGCTCTAGAGACTCCCCTCAGTCGCTGCGCGACAGCTCCCCTCATAGAGGGGAGCTTAAGTGTATGCGCGTTCAATCCGCGGAGGTGAAGCCCTGCGGCTCGCCGGCCTCGGCGAACTTGGCGTTGTGAGCCTTCTTAGCGGCGGCGATCATCAGCTTGATACGGTTGAGCTGGTTCGCTTCCGAAGCGCCCGGATCGTAATCAATGGAGACAATGTTGGCTTCCGGATGCAGGCGGCGAATCTTGCCGAACATGCCGCGGCCAGTCACATGGTTGGGCAGGCAGGCGAACGGCTGCGCACAGATCACGTTCGGGCAACCCTGTTCGATAAGCTCCAGAATCTCAGCCGTCAGCAACCAGCCTTCACCGGCCTGCACGCCGATGGAAGTGACCTCGGCGGCCTTCTTGACCAGTTCGGGCATCGGCTCGTCCTGCTTGAACTTGCCGTGCGAGGTGGCCAGTGCGGCCTTGATAGGCGCGTTGTACAGGTCAAGACCCTTGCGCATCAAGGCGTAGAGCGTCTTGTTGCCACCCATGCCGAGGTTCTTCTCGTTCCAGTCGGTGATGTAGGGGCGGGTGGTCATGAATTCCATGATGCCGGGCACTACGGCCTCGCAATCCTGGGATTCGATGACGTCGACCACATGGTTGTTTGCGTCCGGCTGGTACTTGACGAGGATCTCGCCGACCACGCCGACACGCACCTTGCGCGGGATGTCACGCAGCGGCAGGTTGTCGAAGGACTTCACAATCTCCTTGGCCAGCACGTTATACGGCAGATAACCCTTCTTGATGCTCGGCGTCTTGGCGGCGGTCTTGGAATAGCCGTGATGCTCGATGGTCTCACGCACGATGGTGTCCCACAGCTCGTACAGCTTGTTGGCCGAACCTTCCTCCACCTCATATGGGCGTACGCGGTAGAGGCACTTCATAAGCAAGTCGCCCAGAATCAGCGCCTTGATGGCACGGTGCAGCAGGGGCAGGGTGGCCTTGAAGCCGGGGTTGTCTTCGAGGCCCTGGGTAGAAATGGCGATGACCGGAATCTGCGGGCAGCCGGCATCGACCAAAGCCTTGCGGATCAGGCCGAAGTAGTTGGTCGCACGGCACATGCCGCCGGTCTGGGTGATGGCGAGCGCTACATGGTCGGGATCGTATTTGCCTTCCAGAATCGCGTCGATGAGCTGGCCGACGACCATGATGGCCGGGTAGCAGGCGTCATTGTTCACGTATTTGAGGCCGGTTTCCACATCGCCACGGCTCGCATGCTTCAGGATGTCGAACTTGTACCCACCGGAACGAATCACCGCTTCGACCAAGGACATATGAATCGGGCTCATCTGAGGGCCAACAATCGTATAGTTCTTCTTCATGTCCTTGACGAACTTCTCACGATGCGCGTATCGGGACATGGTGGCGTTGTTGTGACCGGACTTCTTGGCGTTCTTGGTGTCCGTCACACCAGTAGTGCCATCTGAAACGCCGTTTTTGCTGTCCACTGCGGCTTGCAGGTCGCGTTCGGTGGCGCGCTTGGAGGCGGCACGCATGGCCTTGGTGAGCTTCGGGTTGGCGGCCATGGTGCTGTCAAGCAGAATCTGGCGGCCTGGAGTCGGCGCGGTGGAGCCGGTCTTGCGGAAGCCGGTGGACTTGGGGCCTTGCACGGCCTTCGCCACGCTGGCCTGGGATGCCTTGGCCGCGGCGGCTTCGCGGGCCTTGTTGGCTTCGCGTTCCTCGACGGCGGCCTTGAGCGAGCGCAGTCGAATCTTGGCAGCGCCCAGGTTGGAGACCTCGTCAATCTTCAGCAGCGTGTACACGTCCGCCTTGTCTGCCAGGATCTCGGCCACCTGATCGGTGGTGATGGCGTCGAGACCGCAGCCGAAGGAGTTGAGCTGCACGAGTTCGAGGCCCGGGTAGGAGGCCACGAAGTGCGCGGCCGCGTACAGACGGGAGTGGTAGGCCCACTGGTTGGTGACGCGCAACGGCATCTTGGTGACTGTGCGGTCGCCCACGTGGCGGAATCCGGCGACGTTCTTGGAACGCGGGTCGGCTTCGCCTTCCGAGAGGAATTCGGTGAGGTTGAGCTTCTCCCCCGGCTGCAGTTCGCAGATGGAATCCTCGGAGAGTACCACCATGCCCAGCGAGCAGATGGTTTCGGGAATGCCGTGGTTGATTTCGGGGTCGATGTGGTAGGGACGGCCGGCGAGCACGATGCCTCGGCAGTTGTGCTCCTTCATGTAGGCGAGCGCGGTCAGGCCTTCCTGCTGCACGTCGTGCTTGAGGACCTTGTCTTCGGCGTACGCGGCCTTGACTGCGGTTTCGGCCTCTTCGCGGGTCACGTTGGCCCAGGCGAACTCTTCGAGGATACGGTCGACCATGAGCTCATGGTTGGCGAGGTTGAAGTATGGGTGCATGTAGCGCACACCGTCCTCGCGCAGTTCGGGCATGTTGGCGCCGACGACGAGCGGATAGTTGGCCACAACCGGGCAGTTGTAATGATTGTCCGTGTTGGGCACGAGGTTCTCCTCGTAGCTCACGCAAGGGTAGAAGATGGTCTTGATGCCCTTGTTGATCAGCCACTTGATATGGCCGTGCACCAGCTTGGCCGGGTAGCAGATGTTTCGGAGGCGATGGATTCGATGCCGGTCTCGAACAGCTCGTGGGAGCTGCGGCCGGAGATCATCACCTTGAAGCCCAGCGTGGTGAGCAGCGTGAACCAGAACGGGTAGTTCTCGTACATGTTGAGGGCGCGCGGGATGCCGATTTCGCCACGAGTGGCCTTCTTGTCGGTCAAACGGCGGTAGGCGAAGCAACGCTTGTACTTGTAGTCGTACAGGTTCGGGCGGTCGGAACGCTTCTTCTTGGCGTCGCCACCGCGTTCGCAACGGTTGCCGGTTACGAAGCGTGAACCGTCGGAGAATGTGGTGATGGTGAGCTTGCAGTGGTTCTGGCACAGCTTACACACACGTCACGCTCGGTGGTCATGCTCATGTTGTCGAGCGCTTCACCGGTCAGGATGGAGCTGGCGGTGTGGGCCACGCCGTCCACGACAACGACATGGACCTCAGGCTTGGCCGGCTCGGTCTTCTTGAAGGCTGAGGCCTTGGGCTCGGACTTGGGTGCGGGCTCGGCCTCGGACCGTTCCTCGGACCCATCGGCCTTAACCACCACATCCAAGTGGTCGGCCTCATCCTGATAGTGCATGCGGGCGGTCAGGGCGGCGCCGAACGCGCCCATGAGGCCGGCGATGTTCGGGCGGGTGACCTGACGTTCGGTGAGCAGCTCGAAGGCGCGCAGCACGGCGTCGTTGAGGAACGTACCGCCCTGGACCACCACAGTGTCGCCGAGTTCGCCGGAATCGCGCAGCTTGATGACCTTGTACAAGGCGTTACGCACCACGGAGTAGCACAGCCCTGCGGCGATGTCCTCGATGGACGCGCCTTCCTTCTGCGCCTGCTTGACCGAGGAGTTCATGAACACAGTGCAACGCGAGCCAAGGTCCACCGGATGGGTGGATGCCAAAGCCTTTTGCGTGAATTCCTGAATCGTCAGCCCCATAGACATGGCGAAGGTCTGCAGGAACGAACCACAGCCGGACGAGCAGGCCTCGTTGACGGCGATTGAATCGATAACGCCATCGGTGATGGCCAAGTACTTCATATCCTGGCCGCCGATGTCGATGACGGCGGTGACGCCGGGGCTGACCATTTCGGCACCGCGATAGTGGGCCATGGTCTCCACCACGCCCTCATCCAGATGCAAACCGGTGGTAATCAAACCTTCGCCGTAACCGGTGGCGCAGGAGCGCGCAATCCACGCACCTTCAGGAAGCTCTGCCTGAATCTTCTTGACGATGTTGATGGCGGCGGTCAGCGGGCTGCCTTCGTTGTTGGCATAGCTGGACCAGACGATTTCACGATCATCGTTAACCAGTGTGGCCTTAATAGTGGTGGAACCAGCGTCAATGCCCAAGAAGTGCGGTCCGTGCGCACCTTCAAGGGTACCGATGTGGATGTGTTCCTTGTGGTGGCGCTTGTTGAAGTCCTCGCGATCGGCCTCGGTGGGAAACAGCGGCGGCATGGTAGGCGTGTTGGAAGGCAGGTTCTTCAGCTCGTCCAGACGCTTCAGGATATCGTCGCACGTGTGGGCTTCGAAATAATGGCCCTGATCGTCGGAGTCCATGTCGGCCTGCAATGCAGAACCGTATGCCACATACAAGTGGGCGTCGGTCGGCACAATGAATTCGTCGACCTTGCCCTCAAGCGCGCGCTGGAATGCGGCGCGCAGCTCGGACATGAAGAACAACGGACCGCCGAGGAAGATGACGGTGCCGTGAATCGGGCGTCCGGAAGCCAGCCGGCAATGGTCTGCGTGGCCACTGCGGTGAAGATGGAGGCGGCCAAATCGGGCTTGGCCGCACCATCGTTGATGAGCGGCTGCAAATCGGTTTGGCGAACACGCCACAACGCGAGGCGATTGGATACAGGTTCTCGTAGCTCTTGGCCATCTCGTTGAGGCCGGCGGCGTCGGTGTCGAGCAGTGTGGACATCTGGTCGATGAACGCACCGGTACCACCTGCGCACGAACCGTTCATGCGTTGTTCGGGCGTGGGCTTCAGGTAGGTGATTTTGGCGTCCTCGCCGCCGAGCTCGATGATGACGTTGGCCTGTGGGTATTCCTTGTCGATTGCCTCGGTTTCGGCGATGACTTCCTGAATGAAGGGCACATGCAGGTTGTCAGCGAGCGCCAGACCACCGGAACCGGTGATGGACAGGCGAATCGGTTCGTCGCCGCGTCCGAGGTCCACAAGCTTCTTGTGGATGTCGACCAACAGGCCGGCCACGGTGGCACGCACGTTGGCGTGGTGGCGTCGGTAATCGGAGAAGAGGGTGTCTCCCAGGGAATCGGACTGATCAAGCACCACGGCCTTGACGGTGGTGGAGCCGATATCCAATCCCACGCGCAGCGGCTTCAGTTGTGAGGCGGGCGTTACGCTCGCGTCAGCGACGATGTCAACCATGTATTCCTCTTAATTCCGATTTCCGGGTATGTGCGCCTTGAGGCATCATGAACCGTTTCGGGACGGCTGGCAGATACCTGCGGACGGCTTCGCCCGGCTACTTCTTCTGGAATATTAGTCCGACCACCTGCCCAACATGGCACGAGGCGAGGTGATTTCGCTCACGGGAAGGCCTTTTCCCAACAGTTCCAACGATATTGCTGAGTGCGGCATTCCAGAACTGCTACTACGAGGCCTGTTGGCCTTCGCCGGCTTCGCGGTCTTTCAAATAGATTTCGGGGATATCTCGTTCTTGATCGTGGAGCTTGGTCCAAATGACCGGTTCGCCGGCTTCCAGAGACTTGGGCACATCGAGGATGCGCTGGTTTCTGGAGCCGCGGAATTGCAGCAGCGAGTCCTTCTGGTCTCTGAGGTAGCGGCCGTCGACGAGAATGTCGATGAGATGTAGCAATTCAAGCTTGTCTGGGGTTTCTCCGGGGCGCATGAGTTCTTCCCATGTGTAGCCGGTCCACGACCAGATATCTTTGGTATGACCGAATTCCTGGCGGATACGTTGTGCGAGCGGCACCAGCACGGGAGTGTTGAGGAATGGCTCGCCGCCAAGGAACGTAATGCCTTGCACCCATGGGGCTTTCAGATCTTCAATGATTTTGTCTTCAAGTTTTTGCGTGTATTCGTGGCCGGCTTGGAAATCCCAGATGGAGGCGTTGAAGCAGTCGACGCAGTGGAAGGGGCACCCGGAGACGTAAAGGGAGTTGCGCACGCCTTCTCCGTCGGTGACAATGAAGGTTTTGTAGTCGGCAATCATCCGCTTGGACATGCGCCGGCCATCCCATTGACCGGCTTTCGGATCGTTGGCAAGACCGTTGGAGGGTACGGAGGGGCCACGCCCGGTCTCGCCGGCCGCAAAGTCATGGCGCTTGGGTTCGGGCTTGGTCGTATGCAGCTCCGGCATGATTCCCTCCTTGTGGAAAGCATTAGCTCCCGCTGACGGGAGCTGTCCGTCATCAGACGGACTGAGGGTGGTCAACACCATAAAGGATGACCACCCTCAATCTCGCTTACGCTCGACAGCTCCCGCCAGCGGGAGCAAGTATAGACCCTACTTGGCCTCTTCGAACCACTCGCGAGTGGTGCCGTCATCCAGCGTCACACGACCGGTTTCGCCGCTCATGTGCTTGACTCGGTGGGCAATCTCCTCGTGACGGCCGTGCACCATCGGGCGCTGGACCGGGCTGCCGAGATAGCCGCAGGTGCGCTTGGTGACGTTGCACTTGTCCGGGTTGGAGTTACCGCACTCCGGGCACTTGAAGCCTTCCTCGGTCGGCTCGAAGTCGCCCTGGGAAGCCGCACACGAAGCAGTGGTCGATCGGGGTGTTGGTGCCCAGGTAGCCGATGCCGATGTTGTAGGCGTAATCCCACACGGCTTCGAGCGCCTTCGGGTTGTCCTGCAGGCACGGGTACTCGCAGTAGTTGATGAAGCCGCCGGAAGCGTAGTACGGGAAGTCCTTCTCGTAGCTGAGCTTCTCCATCGGGGTGGGCTGCAACCACACCGGGTAGTGGAAGGAGTTGGTGTAGAAGTCGTGGTCAGTCACGCCTTCGATACGGCCGAACTTTTCACGGTCCATGCGGTTGAAGCGGTCGGTCAGGGATTCAGCCGGAGTGGAGTACACGGAATAGTGGTAACCCTCCACTTTGCTCCACTGCTTGCACAGCTCGTTCATGCGCTTGACGATGGACAGCGCGAACTCCTTGCCTTCCGGATCCCAGCCGTGGTCGCGAATCCAGTTCTTGCCGTAGAAGACCGCGGTGGTCTCGGCAAGGCCGATGTAGCCGAGCGACACGGTGGCACGCTCGTTCTTGAACAGCTGGTCCACGTTGTCGTTGGCACCAAGACGACCAAACGCACCGAAGCGGAACAGGGTCGGGGCGTTGACCGGGGTGGCTTCCTTGCAGCGCATGATGCGGAACTGGAGGGCCTGATGGGCGACTTCCATACGCTCGTCGAACAGCTTCCAGAAGCGAGCCTTGTCACCGTGGGATTCGATGGCGATACGCGGCACGTTGACGGTGACCACGCCGAGGTTCATACGGCCGTCTTCTTCATCCTTGCCGGTCTCCGAGTTGATCCAACCCTGCAGGAAGGAGCGGCAACCCATCGGAGCCTTGAAGGAGCCTGTGATCTTGACGATGTTCTCGTAGAACACCACATCCGGGTACATGCGCTTGGTGGCGGACTCGAGGGCGAGCTGCTTCAGATCGTAGTTCGGGTCACCCGGGTCGGCGTTCACGCCGTGCTTCACAGTAAAGACGAGCTTCGGGAAGATGGCGGTGTGGTGTTCCTTGCCGAGGCCGCGAATACGGTTCAGCAGGATTGCGCGTTGCACTTCACGAGAGAACCAGTCGGTGCCGAGACCAAAGCCGACAGTCACGAACGGGGTCTGGCCGTTGGACACACGGTTGGAGTTGATCTGGTATTCCATGGTCTGCATGGCATCATAGATGGCCTTGCGGGTACGAATCTTGGCGAGGATTTCACGCTCCTGCTCAAGTTCGTCAACGTCGGTGTGGAACGGGGTGTCCATCGGCAGCGGTTCGCGGGAACCGAAATGCAGCTTGGCGGGCTCGTTCTTCTTGGCGCTCTCGACCTGACGACGGGCGAATTCAACCGGCATGCCGTCGGGGATGGTCTCACGAGCTTCCTCAAGGAACTTCTCGTAATCCTTCTTGGCATACTGGGCAAGATGCTCGTCGGCACGGTTGGCGGTCTGGCCACCATACTGGCTGGAGGCCACGTCCTTCATGATCTGGGTAATCTGGGTGGCCGCAATGGCGATGGACTTCGGGGAAGCCATCGGAGCGTTGCCAAGAGTGAAGCCATTGGCCAACATGTCCCAGAAGTTCGGCAAGGAGCAGTTGGACTGGGCAGTGAACGGCGAGTAGTCGGCATCGTGGAAGTGAATGTCGCCCTTCATGTGGGCGTTGGACACCGCCGGCGGCAGCATGTTGAACGCGGCGGCCTTGGACACGGCGCCGGCCAGCAGATCACGCTGGGTGGAGTAGACGTTGGAATCCTTGTTCGCGTTCTCGTGAATCAGGGTCGGGTCGTGGTTGATGAAGCGAGCAACGGCCTCGTTGACATCAGTGGCCTTGGCACGCTGAATGTCTTTGTCGAGACGGTAATTGGTGTAGGCGCGAGCCACATCGTACAGGTGGGCATCAATGAGGGCGTGCTCCACGAGATTCTGGATGTCCTCGATCTTGGCGGGGCCGGCGTAACGCTCCTTGATTTCGCCTTCGACTTGGTTGGCGAAACCACGGATCATGGCATCTTCTTCGGGGCCGACTTCCTTGTTCAGGTCGCCGAAAGCAGACTTGACCGCAGAGATGATGTTGATGGGGTCGAAGTCGACCACACGACCATCACGCTTCTCAACGAGCACGGTGGAGGCCTTGGCGGCCACCTTGGTCTCGTTATAGGTAACGGTTTCTTCCAGCACCTGTGCGCCCATCGGGCACCCCTTTCCTGTAAGGCGAACACTCTCCTGAGTTCCGCATTTTGGCCGCACTCGACGTGGGCCACACGAAATTATATTGATGTCGTTTTCTTGAACCTCTAGAAGAATACGGCATCCCCACCCCTATATCTAGTGCTCAACAGTGGTGTGTCGAACTATTTATAGGGGTTTTCGGCTATTTTCCGCCAAAACTACAAGTGTGTGATTAGCGTAACTGTTTTCCGCTCGCGTGTCGCACAGCGAGCTCACCGACGACTCTCAATCGTCAGCGCAACGCATATCTCTCACTCCTCTTCATAGCACCCGTTTCTTCGCCATAATGGCTCCTTTCTTCTGATGCACCAGACCGTCTCCATCATCGGCTGATACATCGCTTCGTACGGTTCTTGCATTCATCATCACACCGTTTTCAGGCGACGGTAAATTTTTACCGTCATCAACCAACGCACTTATAGTGGAGTGCATGACTACTGCAATGGGCTACTCATCTATCGGCCGTCCACCGACCGCCGCTTCACTGACCTCGGCTGGCTTTGAGCCGGGTCAAGGCACTTTCGCGCCTGATCAGGGCACCATCAATCTGCCGAATGAGCCTCGCCCTATCGATCAGCTGCTGCACGCGCCGCTGAAACCACCGCGCAAAATCCGTGGCCGGTAAGTGTGCTGAGCCAGAAGTTCTACGGTGCCGTGGAACGATGGCCGTCCGCGTGGGTCACCGGCCAGATCACGCAGATCAATACCCGTCGCGCCGGCTCGGCCTACATCACGCTGCGCGACGACTTCGAGGATATCGCCATGGGAGTCAATGGCTTCGGCAGGTTCGCGGCCGCGGCCAGCCAGTTCGTTCAGGGCGACCGCGTGGTGATTCATGGCAAACCGAACCTGTGGATGAAGCGCACTTCGCTGTCGTTGCGCGGGGACACGATTCTCAAGGTCGGAGCCGGTGGCAGCCTCAAGGCCATGATCGACGAATTGCGCAAGCAGCTTAAGGGCGAGGGCCTGTTCGACGCCGATCACAAACTGCCTCTCCCGGAGTTTCCGAAGACTATTGGCCTGATTTGCGCACCTCAGGCACGTGCGGAAGGCGATGTGATCACCAATGTGAACCTTCGTTGGCCTTCCGTAACCTTCAAGGTGGTCCACGTGCATGTTCAGGGCGAGCAATGCCCGGCCGAAGTGGTTCAGGCCATTGCGCAACTCGATGCCGACCCGAGCGTGGATGTGATCATCGTGGCCCGTGGCGGCGGCTCGTTTGAGGATCTCATCGGTTTCTCGGATGAGCGTGTGGTTCGTGCGGCGTATGCCTGCACCACACCATTAATCTCCTCCATCGGGCATGAGGATGACTGGACATTGCTGGATCTGGTCGCCGATCTGCGCGCCTCCACCCCCACCGATGCGGCCAAGCGCGTGGTGCCGGATGTGCGTGAGCAGTCGCAGCTCATCGAAGGTGCCATCGACCGTATGCGACTGCGGGTCCGTTCGCGCGTGGAGAACGAGATTCGACTTATCGAGGGATATGCGAACCGCCCGAGCCTGACACAGCCGCACACCATGCTTGAGCCTCATCAGCGCTTAATTGACGACTCGTTGCAACGGCTCGATATCGGGCTGCAACGCATCGTGGACGATGCCCAGCTCACCGTCGAGCGAGCTCACGCCTCACTGACCGCACTCAGCCCGCAATCCACGTTGAACCGAGGCTATGCGGTGGTGCAGTCCGCCGATGGCCACGTACTAGACGATGCTTCGCAGGTAAGCCCTGGGGATGACATCACCGTCACCCTGAAGAAGGGTGTCATTACCGCAACCACCACATCCGCAACCGCGTGACACGCCATACGCAGCCACGCATATATACCGTATATATAAGGAGAACATCATGACCGAAAACGCCACATCCACCGACAAGAACACCCCCGCCTCGTCCCTGGCGGACAAGGAACGCGAGCTCATCGCCCAGATGCCATATGAGGAGGCGCGCGACAAGCTGATTCAGGCTGTCCAGGCACTGGAAACCGGCGGCCTCAATCTTGACCAGTCGATGCGTCAATGGGAAATCGGCGAGGCCTTGGCTAAGCGCGCCCAAGGTCTGCTCAACGACGTCCGTGCCAAGCTCGACCAAGCACAAGCCGAGCAAGCCGCTAATGAAGCCACCGCAGGCACGCAGTCCAACCTCGACTGAGTTGCCTCCCGGCGCGGCATCCCGCGGCTCGCACCTGAGTCCGGACTGGACTGAGTTCTGCTTCCCGGCATACGATAGTGGTGATTAGGCCACATTGGCAGCAGTTTATAGAAGGGAAATCCCATGTCAACGTTGATTCTTGTATTCCATCCGCATCTTAAGGACGGCTCGCGCGTGAACGCCCGCCTGCTCGCCGAACTCGCCGCACAGGGCGAGGACAACATCATCGTGCGCGACGAATACGCCGAATACCCGAACTTCTCCGTCAACGCCGACACGGAGCACGAGCTGCTGGAGGCTGCCGACCGCGTAATCCTTCAGTTCCCGTTCTATTGGTACTCCTCCCCCCGCGCTACTCAAGGAATGGGAAGACGAGGTCATCACCGCCGGCTGGGCCTACGCCGGAGCCCATGCGTTGAAGGGCAAGGAGCTCAAACTGGTGGTCACCACTGGTTCCGACGCCGCCAAGTACCGCAAGGATGGCGAGTACAGCCACACCATGGAGGAGCTGCTAAGCCCGTTTGAGGTCGTGGCGTACAAAGTTGGCATGAACTATGCTGAGCCGTTCCTGGTGCAGGGCACCGCCACCATTGGCGATGCGGAGCTGAATCAGGCCGCCGCCGATTATGTTTCGGCGATTTTGGACTGAATAAGCTGAGGCCGGGTGCAAGTCGCACCCGACCCTGTTGTTTTTTCGCGGGCAAGCCGCGGGGTCTCTCCCTCAGTCAGCTTCGCTGACAGCTCCCTCGTCAGAGAGAGCTTGTTTTTGGATCAGAGGGAGTTGACGGTTACTTCTTCAGTGGGACGTAGATCACGTTGTCAATGAGCTCGCGATAGTGCTCAACGATTTGCGCGCGACGGGTCTTCAGACTCGGGGTCAGCATGCCGTTGGCCTCGGTGAATTCGTCGGGCAGAATCTCGAACTTACGAATCGACTCGGCGCGGGAAACGCCCTCGTTGGCGGCATTCACCGTACGCTCCACCTCAGCGTGAACGATGGCGTTCTTGGCCAGCGAGGCCAGATCGGGTTCCGGCTTGGCACCCTGGGATTCCAGCCAATTGTTGGCATCCGCCAGATCCAGCGTGACCAGAGCGGCCACGAACGGCTTCTTATCGCCAATAACCAAGCACTGGTCGACCACAGGCGAGGTCATTACGGAAGCCTCCAGCAGACCCGGCGAAACATTCTTTCCGCCGGCGGTGATGATGAGGTCTTTCTTACGGCCGGTGATGGAGATGAAGCCGTCTTCGGAGATATCGCCCAAATCGCCGGTGTGCAGCCAGCCATCAGTGATCTGCTGGGTGGTGACTTCGGGGTTGTTGTGGTAGCCCTTGCACACCAGCGGTCCCTTGACCACCAGCTCGCCATCCTCAGCGATGCCCGCAGTGATACCGCACATCGGCATGCCGATGGTGCCGATGCGGTTGTCTTCCGGCAAGCTCACACACACCGGGCCGCAGGTTTCGGTCATGCCATAGCCCTCAAGCACCGGCATGCCGATGCCGTTGAAGAAGTGGGAAAGCTCGGAGTCCATCGGAGCGCCGCCGGTGATGGCGAAGTCGGCGTTCGGACCGAAAATCGTGCGAATCTTCTTGTACACCACCTGCTCATAGAAGGCGTGGGCGATACGTCCGGCAATCGGCAGCTGTTCGCCCTTCTGCTCGGCCTTGGACCATTCGCGTGCGTTTTCGGCGGCTCGCATGAACATCTTGCCAGCGAATCCGGTGCCGGCGCGCTGGGAGGCGGCGTTGTAGACCTTCTCGTACACACGCGGCACGGCGAGCAGCAGCGTGGGACCGAAGGTCTCGAAGTCCTTGACCATCGTCTTCATATTGGAGCTCAGGGCCAGCGAAATCGTGCCGCCGAAGCTGAAATTCCATGAATCGGGCGAACACGTGGCTCAACGGCAGGAACAGCAGCAGGCGGCGGTTGGGCCATGCGCCGGCGCGCGGCATGTACTGCAGCGCGGAAAGCACCAGGAAGGCGAAGTTGCGGTGGGTCAGTTCCACGCCCTTCGGGGTGCCAGTGGAGCCGGACGTGTAGACGATGGTGGCGCGGTCGTCGCCGTGGGAGGCTTCCTTGTACTCCCAGAATTCGGCGTCGGTGACGCTTTCGCCGTAGGTCTTGATGGCGTTCAAACCGCCGGCTTCAATCACGAACACGTTGCGCAGGGTGGGTACCTCGCTGCGCACGGATTCGATCTTGTCGCGCTGTCCGTCATCTTCGGCGATGGCGAGCGTGACTTTGGAATCGTTGAAAATCCAGCTGACCTGGCTGGCGGAGTTGGTCTCATACACCGGCACGGTGAGTGCGCCGATGGACATAATCGCCATATCCAGCGCGGTCCATTCCCAGCGGGTGCGTGAGACGATGGCGACTGAATCGCCCTTATTGACACCAAGTCCGATCAGGCCCTTGGCCAAGTCGATGACCATGTCACGGAATACTTGGGCACTGTACGGGTGCCAAGTGCCATCATCGCCCTTGTATTCGATCATGGCACCTTCGGGATCGCGCTTGGCGCGGTTATCGAGCAGATCGAACAGGTTGATGTCGCTGTCAATCGGCTCCTTGACGGGATTGGTGAACTGCTTGACGATACGGGTATCGTTTATGGCCTTATCAGCGATGTTTTCAGTCATGCTCCCCATGTAACTCCACGGATGCTACAAAACACGCGCGAAACAACGGATTGTCCAGGCCAAATGGCCCCGGCAATCCGTTATTTCGGGCAAACCAGGTAAATCTGTCGCACCGTACATTCAGCAGATTACTCGGCGGAGTTATTGGCCTTTTTCAGCTCGTCGCGAATCTCCTGCAACGTGGCGAGAGTCTGCTCTTCAACACTAGGCCCCTTTTCCTCGGCGTCAGCCTCATCCTGGATAGCAGTGAGATCACGAAGCTTATTAATCGGCAAAATCACGCAGAAATACACCGCCACGCCAACAAGCAGGAAGTTAATCAGCGCGTTAAGAATCGCACCAAATGAAACAGTCGAGTTGTTGAACGTGATGGTCAGTAGTCCGGAAAGATCCGGTACGCCGCCGATCATGCCAATTAATGGGCTGATGAGATTGTCTACGATGGAATTGACCACAGCGGTAACGGCAGAGCCCATCACCACACCTACCGCCATATCAATCATTGATCCGCGCGACAGGAATTTCTTAAAGCCATTCAACGGGTCTTTATCGGTCAAAGCAACAACTTTGCGAGCGGTTCCTCCCGTGGCCTTGGCAAAGTCGGCGGCAATATTCATGGGATTGTGGCTACTCATAATGGCACTCCTTACGAAATTCAGACACTTCACTTGTGTCCGACTGGTTTTTTCCACGACTCCATTATGCCGCTTGTTGGAATATCCCTATACCACTGCGGCGTTCTCGTACATGACTATGTACGAGAACGCCGCCACCCCTGTTTGCTGAGAACCTGTTAGAGCTGTTTAGAACTGAATGTAATCGACTTCCGTATGTTCGCCGGTTTCCAAGTATTTCGCCACATCATCAGGACCGGCGAAAACCAGTTCGACCGCTTGCGCAATCATCAGATTGACACGATCCATTGGTGTAAGGTTCTCGAAATAGCCGTACACCGGGATTCCCAGCGCATGCGCATATCCGATTTCGAACATCGTACCGGGGTCCTCGTCCATAAGATTGGCGACCACGGCCTTAGCAGCATTAATGCCACAGATATCGTCCGCAAAGCATCCTTCAGGGCCGACTTCTTCGATCTGGCTGACAAACCGCGGCTTGAACAATACCTTGCCATGATCTTCCAGTATCTTTTCCAAACGTTCCATACTTGCCGTTTGCTCAGGATCGAAGAACGGACCGGCCACATAGAAGTCATACTGCTTGTCTTCACTCATGGTCTCTAGTCATAGCGCAGCAACGTCGAACGCCAGCCGTTATTTTCACTGTATGGACAAGGGGTCGTATTGTGAACATTGCTACGGGATAACCGTCAACGACTACGTACGTTGCCCCCTAATTGGCGCACTCCGCCACTTTCACTCCCGCCCGCACTGCCAGCCCGTCAGCCGCGATTGACGATTTGCATGGCGCGGCCATCGTCCATCAGGTGGAAGCCATGCTTCTGGTAGAACGGTGCGTTTTTGCTTTCCTCAGGCATGACTTCCAGCAAGAAGTAGTCGCGATACTTAGCCTTGACCAGTTCAACGAGATGGCTGCCGATATGCTGCCCGTGATATGCCGGATCTACCAGCACCCAATGCATATAGGCCACCATTTCGGTATCGTCGAGCACGCGAACCAAGCCGACCAAATGGCCGCCATCCCATGCGCTGATCACCGTATCCGAATGCTGCAATGCCTTGAACAACCGTTCCGGCCACTGCGCCGATTCCCAACCTACCGACTTGAACAGCGCCTCAACCTGCTCAACAGTAAACCGCTTCTCTTCCGTGTATTCGATACTCATGGGCCTCTATGATAACCGTGAAGTCTCGCATGGCTTCGCGCAGTTTCGTATGACGGGATGATGGTGCACTTATACGTTGCGCCTCATCACCGATAAATAGAGATTGAGGTACCGTCACACTTCCAAAGACAAGTGCCCGAGATCGGATTCGAACCGACGACACCCGCTTTAGGAGAGCGGTGCTCTATCCACTGAGCTACTCGGGCAACGACGTTTTATTGTACACGGCCGCACGCCCAGTCGCATCATGTTCGCGTGGCAGCCTGCGTAAGCCGCATGGCAGTCTATGTAAGCCACCTGGCAGAACCCGGCACCAAGGCATGGCCGGTTTTCGTGCCGGTTTGGTGCGAACTGCTCTTGCGCATGGCGAAAAGACACCGAAAGACAAGCCGCACACGGTACAGTGGCAAATCGCATGAAAAGCAAGGTAACAACAGGCGAGCCAAAAGAAAGGGCAGTATGGCAAAAGCACGGAGCACAACCACAGGCGCAAGCGTACGAGCCCGCGCCACTTCCAAGTCACGCTCTGCCAAAGCCCCGGCGCGCCCAGTATCCAAGTCTGCAGTAAAGCCACGTAAACGGCACCATCTGCTTGGTTTCTTGCCGCGATATTCGCCCTTCTTGCCCTTGCCGGTACTGCCGCCCGCGCGCTACCTGCCGATTTGCAGGAACTGCCGTTTGTGCCGATTGTGGTATCGGCAACGCCCTGGTTCATGTTGCTTGGTTTGGTCGCCTTGCTGTTGGCCATCGTGTCACGACGTATCCTTGCCGCATTGATTGCCGCTGCCGCAATCGCATGCAATGGCTATTGACAATATCCGTTCTTCTACTCGACCGATCCGCTTCCCCAAGCCGCGCAGAACGCCGTGGCCGTAGCCTCCCCCAACACCAGCGACACCTATGCGCGCGTCATGACCTTCAACGTATATAAGGGGCAGGCCGACCCGCAAGCCATCGTCGAGCTGGTCCGCGATCAGCGCGTCGAAGTGCTTGCTTTGCAGGAGACCACCGAGGATTTCGTCAAAAAACTCAACGAGGCTGGTATTGAGCATTATCTGCCGTATGCGCAGGTCTCATCGTCTGACGGCGTATTCGGTAACGGCCTCTGGTCGGCCACGCCACTTGCCGATCCGGCCGACGATGACGTGAATTCCAGCGCCTCATTCATGCCCGGCGGCACGGTGGATATGGGTGGCCAGCAGATTCGATTCATATCCGTGCACACCACTGCACCTGTGCCGGGCTATTGGCAGCAGTGGAAACGCTCGCTGGATGAGCTGGGGCTGATGCGCGGGCATCCGGATACGCGATACATTTTTATGGGCGATTTCAACGCCACTTACGATCACACACCATTCCGTGATTTTCTTGGCGACCGGTTCGTGGATGCCGCACGTGAATCTGGGCATGGGTTTACGTTCTCATGGCCCACGAACCGTGCGGCTGTGCCAATGTTCGCCGGTATTGACCACGTGGTGCTTGATCAGGGCATGAAGGCCGGACAATGCAAGGTGGTCAAAGTCGAGGGCTCTGATCATGCGGCGTTGCTGGTGACTGTGGCGGTTGGGTGATTCCCCTCAATAGGACTAGAAACCGAGGCGGGTGCGGCCGAATTGGTCGAGCCAGCGCAAAATCGCGCCTTCACGCAGGGCCCACGGGCAGATCTCGACTTCCTGAATATTCAAAGCCTTCATGATCTCATCGGCCACAACGCCGCCACCCACAATCTGCATCGTGCGTTCAGGCGTGATGCCGGGCAAGCCACGCGCTGCTCAGGCGCGATCGCCGCCAAACGAGGAATCCAGTCTTCCAACTGCTCACGAGTCATAATCCATGAATCTTCGCGGCCCGGCGCACGCATCACCGCACCGCACAGGCGAGCCAGCGAGCGGAAGGTCTTGGAGGTGCCAACTGCATGATTCGGGTGCTTGGATTGCGGGAAAACCTTGACCATCGGCTCCAGAATCTTGCGCACGTTCTTACGCACGTCTTCCAACTCGTCGGGCGTGGCCATGCCGGAAGGCAGAAATTCAGTGGTGACGCGGCCCGCGCCAGCCGGGGCGGAAAGCGCTACGGTCGGCTCTTCGTCGGAGCCCATCGCCACTTCGAGCGAACCGCCGCCGATGTCCAGCACCAGCAGTCGGCCGGCATCCCAACCGTACCAACGGCGGGCGGCCAGGAAGGTCAGGCGAGCCTCATCCGTGCCAGACAGCACAGTGACGCCCTGACCGATCAGTTCCTCGATCTTGTGAATCACTTTGTTGCCGTTCGGCGCCTCACGCAGGGCGGAGGTGGCCATAACCAGCAGCTGGGTGATTTCGTATTCCTCGGCCAGCCGCATGCACTGGGACACGGCTTCCAGAATCGCCTCGATGCCGGACTTCTTGATTGAGCCGTCGTCCTTTAAATACTTCATCAGGCGCACTGTGGATTTGGTGCTGGCCTCGGGGTCAGGGCGAGCGCCGGGGGCGGCGTCGACGATAAGCATGTGGATAGTGTTCGAACCGATATCAAGCACACCAAGTCGCGTGGTGTGCGAACGCAGATTGACCATGATTCCTATTCCTGACCTTACCTAACCCGTGATGGCCGAACAACGGGCCGACCATCGCAATCAGCCAGCCGTGCGCCACCATGGCGAGTCGTTCGGCCGGCAACCAACACCGTGAGGCCAGCCGAACATCACACAAACTCGACTACTGTACAACAATCACACCAGCTGCCGCGCCGTTCACAGCGATTCGACGAACGTTCCGAGACGTTCCAGCCCCTCGGTCAGGGCCTCACGTGAGGCGGCATAGCTCAGGCGCACATGCGTATCCGCCGTGGCCGCACCGAAGTCGCGGCCAGAGGAGTCAGAGCCACATGGGCTTCATTCAGCGCGCGTTCGCAGAACGTCCAGGCATCCAGACCAGTGCGGGAGATGTTGAAGTAGGCGTAGAACGCGCCATTCGGCTCCACCTCAACCGGCAAACCGATGCGCTTGAGCCCGTCAATCACAATGCGGCGACGGGCCAACAATTCCTGACGACGAGCTTCGCATTCCGCCAAGCTTTCCGGCGTGAAGCAGGCGAGCGCCGCATGTTGCGTGGGCGTGTGGGCGCACAGGTAGTAGTTGGTGGCCAGATCGTCAACCGCTTCCAGCACGGTGGGGTCGTCCGGCAGAATCGCCCAGCCGAGGCGCCAGCCGGTCATGCCGAAGAACTTGGAGAAGCTGTTGCATACGATGGCATCGGGGTCGCAGGCCAGCACGGATTTGACTTCGGTACCGTCCGGCTCCCGGTCAGCCAAGTCGAGGTAGGTTTCGTCCACGATGCGCCATGCGCCGCGGCTGGCGGCCAACTTTGCACACCTCGTCCAATACGTTGAAGTCGATGGTGGTGCCGGTGGGGTTGGACGGCGACGTGATCATTACGGCCTTGGTCTTGCTCGTCCAGTACTGGCTGCACAGGTCGGCGGTCAGGTGGAAGCGGGTGGCGGCCGAGGTCGGCACATCGATGACCCGGCCTTCAAACGACCGCACAAGTTCGCGGTTGCACGGGTAGGAGGGGGTCGGCCACAATCACATCGTCACCGGGGTCCACGGTCAGCGCGGTGGCCAACAGCAGGGCGGCCGAACCGCCGGCGGTCACGCAGATACGCTTGGGGTCGATGTCAAGGTCATGACGCTCGCGGTAGAAGTCGGCGATGGCCTGACGCAGTTCAGGTAGGCCCATGGCGGCGGTGTACGGCAGGGCCCGGCCGTCGTACTGTTCGCGCATGGCGTCGCGTACGGCGGGCGGCGCGCCGAAATCGGGCTCGCCAAGGCTTAATTTGATGACGCTGATACCTTGGGTGATCATCTTGTCTGCTTGTTCGCCGAATACCATGGCACGGAAGGGATTGGCCTCACGCGCTCGGCGGGACATGACTGGAGACGCGGCCGGAGATTGGGGCTGCTGCGCTGCTTCGTTTTCCATATTTCGGTTCTATCCGCCTCACGGGACAAGGTTTCTTCTTCTATAATCACTGTAGGTCGATTGAGTGCACCAACCCGTATTCAAGGAGGAATAATGAGTCGATTCAATGGCAAGCGCGCCGAGTTCGAGGCCAGCGGCGAAAAATCAACGTCGCGATTCTGGGTGCGGGCCGCATAGCTCGCACCATGGCCGACACCCTGACCCAGATGGCTGAAGATTCACTGTATTCCTCATGGATTCACCCGTATGCGGTAGCGGCCCGTGATATTACGCGCGCGCAGGCTTTTGCCGACCAATGGCATTTTGACAAGGCTTATGGATCGTATGAGGAGTTGGTGGCTGACCCGGATGTGGATCTGGTGTATATCGCCACCCCGCACAGTCTGCACGCCGAACAGGCGATCCTGTGTATGAAAGCCGGCAAGAACGTGTTGGTGGAGAAGTCGTTCACCGCGAACGCCGGGCAGGCACGTGAGGCGCTGGCCGTGGCCGAGGAAACCGGCATGCTGTGCACGGAGGCCATCTGGACGCGCTACATGCCCAGCCGCAAGCTCATCAACGAAGCTATCGAGTCCGGCGAGATCGGCGAGGTGAAAGCGGCGAGCGCCAACCTGTGCTATCCGGTGTCCGGCAAGGCACGTATGACCGATCCGGCCTGTGCCGGTGGCGCGCTGCTCGATGTGGGCGTGTATCCGCTGAACTTCCTGGATATGGCGGTCGGCGCCGACCATGGCCGTACACTTGATCATTTCGATACGTCGATGGTGCCCGCCGAAACCGGTGTGGATGCGCAGAATTCCACCACGTTGTATTACAACGACGGCACGATGGCCGTGTCCACCAGTTCAATGCTGGTTTCCTCCGACCGCGGCGGCTATGTGTGGGGCACCGAGGGTTATCTGGTGGTCACCAATATCAACAATCCCGAGTCCATCGACATCTATGACAACGCCCACAAGCCCGTGCGCAGCATTGCGATGCCGCCGCAGTTGACCGGTTATGAGTATGAGGTGGTCGATGCGGCCAACGCGCTGCTGGACGGCAAGATCGAATGCGAGGCGATGCCGCACGCCGACACCATCCGCATCATGGAGCTGATGGATGCGATTCGTGACCGCTGGGGCCTGAAGTTCCCGTTTGAATCCTGATTCCAGCTCCCCTCCAGAGGGGAGCTGGAATTATTCCGCTGAATCTGCATCTCCTTCAACAATCTGCTCATACAGCCGTGCGAGGCGTTCGTCGCGCACGGCTTTCGTTAATTTCGCACTCCCATACGGTAATTACACGCCAGCCAGCGGCCTCCAGTTCGGCTCGCTGCGCGATGTCTCGATTGTGATTGCGTAGTAGTTTCGCCTGCCAGAATTCCACGTTCGATTTCGGCATCGAATGTTTGGAACAGCCTTCATGCATGTGCCAGAAACAGCCGTTGACAAACACGATGGTGTGGTATTTCGGCAGTACTACATCCGGGTGGCCGGGGTAACGCTTGTCGTTCTTGCGGAATCGCAACCCCTTGCGAAACAGGTAGCTGCGTACCAGTACCTCAATTTTGGTGTCTTTGCCACGAATGTGCGACATCGTGTACGAGCGGGTACCCTGCTCATACTTCTCCACTGGCTGTTTCTTGCGATTCACGCACTCCAGACTACCGTGACGTTGCGGCGAGGATGAGACCCTGAACGAACGATCACCCATCTTGCCCGTCCGTGTCTCTTATCGCGGGCAATGATCATCCGTCGGTCGAGACTGCCCGATTAGACTGAGTTCAATGGATGACATGACGATTCGTAGGGCCACGGCGGCCGATATTCCCCAAATCGACGAACTGCTGCGGCAGGTGCTCGAAGTGCATCATGCCGGCCGACCGGATCTGTTCAAAGGCGGTGTCAAGAAATACACGGACGAGGAATTGAAGGCGATTCTGGCCAACGATCAGACCCCTGTGTTCGTGGCGGTTGCGCCATCTGCCAATGACGGCACTGACGCCGAACATAACGCCGACTCCCCCGCCACCGACCAAGTGCAATGGCATAGCGTCAAGCGACGTCTGTTTTGCGAGATTTACGAGAAATGAATGCGATACCAGCGTTCATGGCTATGCTCCTTAATCCAATATCAATATCAATGGATGAACCTGCACTGCACCGTATGCCACCATCATAATATATCGAATATCGATATAAGAATATCGAAAAACACTTTCACCATTCACCCACACACACATCCGCAAACCCATGAATACACATGTTCTTAATCGGGATGGGGAGTGCACAAAGAAGCTCTGTCATCCCAGCAGATTGAGGAGATCGTCCTTGGTGAGGGTGGCGATGGAGGCGGGAGCTTCGGTGAGGGCGCTGGCGCCGGTGCCGGCTTCGTCGGCAAGCAAGGAAGCATCGGTGAACTGGCGGGCGAGCTCGCTCTTGGTATGCTGAAGCTCCAACATGCGTTCTTCGATGGTGTCCTTGGCCACCACCTGATACACGTTGACGTCTTCGGTCTGGCCGATACGATGTGCTCGGTCGGTGGCCTGATCCTGCGCGGCGGCGTTCCACCATGGATCGGCGTGGATGACCACGCTGGCACCGGTCAGGTTCAGTCCGGTGTTGCCGGCCTTCAGGGAAATCAGGAAGGCAGGCGTATCGTCCGCATTGAACTGGTCGACGAGTTCGAGACGCTTCTTCTTGGGCGTGGAGCCGGTGATGGTGTAGTAGCGCAGGCCTTGCGCGTCGAAACGTTCGGCGATCAGATCAAGGAAGCTGGTGAACTGGGAGAAGATCAGCGCCTTCTTGTCTTCGTTCACACAGGTTTCCACCAGTTCGGTGATGGCGGCAAGCTTGGCCGATTGATCCTTGGCATCGGCGTACAGCAGCCTCGGGTCGCAGCAGATCTGGCGCAACTTGGTCAACTCGGCGAGGACGCGAATCTTCGACGTGTTGAAATCGGCTTCTTCGCTGTGTTCGAGCTGCATTCTGAGCCGCTGCTCGTGAGCCGCATACAGTTTGCGCTGTTCGCCGGCAAGCCGCACGGTCAGCGTGGTCTCTAGCTTGTCCGGCAAATCGGTCAACACCTGGGACTTCAGCCTGCGCTTGATGAACACGCCCACCAACGACTGCAATTGGCGAGATACCCGAGCGGCCTCAGGATTGACTTGTGCGGCGGCCCGACCTTCAGCCGTGCTGCCATCCGCGGCCCGGGCATTGGAGATGGGCAACTCATAACGCTCATGGAATCGCTTGTATGAGCCGAGCAGCCCTGGCATCAGGAAGTCGAAAATGCTCCACAGTTCGGAGAGTCGGTTTTCGATCGGCGTGCCGGTCAAGGCGAAACGATGGTCGGCGGCCACGGCCTTGACCGCTTTGGCTATTTTCGTGGTGTGATTCTTGATGTACTGGGCTTCGTCCAATGCCATGACATTGAAACGTTGCTCATTGGCGGTGTAATCATCGACATCTCGGCGCAACAAGTCGTATGAGGTGATGAGCACGGTGGGTTCATCCGCCCGGAACGCACGGCCGATGGCGGTACGGCGCTCGGCTTTGGTACCGGCCACCACCACGGCATTGAAGCTCGGGGCAAACTTGGTGAATTCGGCACCCCAGTTGTACACCAAGGACGCCGGGCACACGATCAGCGATGGGCCAAGGCTGCCGTTGCCCATCTCGCCGGTATTCCGCTGATATCGAGACAGGAGCAACGCGATAAGCTGCACGGATTTACCCAAGCCCATCTCATCGGCCAGAATGCCGCCAAAACCCTTGTCGCACAACGTGTTCAGCCATTGGAAGCCTTCGACCTGATAAGGGCGCAGAATATGCTTGAGACTATCCGGCACTTCATACGACTTAGGGTCGATGATCTTGAGATCGTCGATGTATTCGGTGAACGAAGCGTCCTTGACCACATCGGAGCCGTCATCCGGCAGCTCACCATCCAGTAGGAATGCTCGACCACCCGGCAACTCGATCAGCCCGGAGTTGAGCTGCTGCTCGCTCAGATCGAGGTCGCTGGCCAATCGGTCCAACGTGCTGAGATTCGCGCCGCTGAGTTTGACAAGCGTGCCGTCCTTCAACTGATGGAATCGTTGACGCCGACGGTACGAAGATAGCAAGGCACCCACTTCGTCCGGCGGCACTTCATCAGCGAGGGGTGATATCTCCACCAAGTTGCCTTTGATGGACAATCCGACTTTGACGCTTGGTGGCTTGGGCGCGATCAGCCGGTCAAAAGCCGGTGTGGTGAAGACCTCCCCTACTTCCTTTAGTGCCGGCAATCCCTCGTCAAAGAGACGAACGATCTGCGTGGTGTCATCGCGATCGATAGTGGCCGCATCAGACACGAATTTTTTGGTGGCCTTTCGCGCGGCCGGCGTTCGGAACCCATTCACCGTCTGATGAGTGGCGGCCGCAACGCGCTTGCGCTGGTCAGGCATGGTAAAGAATTCACGCACTACATCAATCGCAAGATGCTCTGCGTCGAAATCTCGTCCGATCACGCCCCGCGACAGAGGAATGGAACGCTCATCCCTAGCATGCACCGTCGGGCCATCGGGTAGCAACGGGACAATGGCATCGCCGTAGCGTGCCTTGACCTCGCATTGCACACCATGCTCATCACGATCCAGATAAAACTGGAGGCTGCATTCCGTAGGGCTTAATTCAGCCAACTCGCGAGGAATCTCACTGGCTTCCAACAATCCGGCGCCAACGAGCTGAGGCAATAGCGTGCGTGCGAACAGGGCGATGTCATCGCCGGCGATGACCTGCCCCTCGCCATCGGGCTCAAACAAATCTCCCAGTAATCCCCGCAACGGAATCAATCGTTTCGGGCAACGGACGAATCGGCATCCTGCTGCGCTTTTACGTTGAGAACCCGCCATCATGGCGGATACCGCACCGGCCGGATTAGTGGAGGCGAGCAACAGCCATACATTCTTGCCGCCGTCAATCACGGTTTCCACCGCCGGCACTCCGGTAAGCAGGTACCCGGCATCCGAACCATACGTATTGAAATCACGCCGCGCAATACGCATGAGAAAATCTGTCTCGCCACCATCAACTGGCACCGATGCAGGCTGCCCGGAGAACCATGTGTTCAGCACGAGCTGTACGCCTCTGCCCTCACGTACGGACAGCAACCGGACCACTTCCGATGCTGAAAGCGTCAGGTGACGGTCGATGGCGATATGCCCGTAATACCGGTCCTGCTGCTCGGCCGCACGACGCACGGCCATCGCGTCGTCAAGGAAGCCCAGCAGTGGGCGCGAATCATCGTCGAACATATCCGGCGTATGGGTAAAGGCAAGCTTCTGCCCATAATCCGTATAGTCGCCGTTCGCCATGGTAAGCACAAATTGCGGAATCGATTTCAGTACATAGCTGGACCCATTGGAAGTCGATCCGATCTTGAACTCCACGCTCCACACGCCGTCGATGAAACTCAATATCGGGACAAGCTGCACCTGCCCCAAGCCCACAGTCTCACTATCGCCCTGATACCCGCCTCCTCGGGTGCCGGCACGAGAGCCGTATCCGCTTTTTGTACGCCGAGCATTGCACCGTTTTCCCCTTGCGTGGCATCAAACCGACGCATAACCGCATTGCGGCGACGCGCTTTGGCTTGAGCATCTTGCCGATCGACGTGCTCCATATAGTCAATCAGCGTTCGAGACGGTCGTACGGCCCCGGCACGGTACCCTTCAAAACGCTGCGGATCATCGCAGAATATGAAGGCGAGCGCAATCATGTGCTTGCACATGCCATAGCCACGGCCGTAAGCCGGGCATGAGCACTTGCCACCGACGGCTTCTCCCGTATCGAGGTCGAATTGCACGCTGGTACGATACTTACTCGATGGGCTGGTGGTGCCACGTAGAATACCGTCAAGCTCGGCATATCCGGTTCGATGATTTTCGCTGTATACCGGATTGATAACCATGGTGGCCGCTTTGCGCGCAATGCTACGGGCACGAGCGAGCACGGCATTCGACGATGACGATTCCACATCGTTGCGTAACGCAAGGATAGGGACGGCATGGGCTTCGGCACGCTTCGCAGACCCGGCGAAATGGCCTTCGTCCTCATCGTCGAACCATACGGAACGTCCTTGCCTGAAACGATAGGGCATCACCGCATCGGCGGCGGACAAACTGTCCGTTCCGCCAAACGTTACGTCTCTGCTGCCGGCCGCGCCTGAGCTACCAAGTATTCCACCCGTCTCACCAGAAATGCCGCCTACTCCGCCACTTTTACCGGTATAGATGCCCCTGCCCCCATTAGTGTCATCAGTGTCATCTATGTCATACCGACCGTCGTCGTAATCGGCATCTTCGTCGTCCCCCCTTTTCCAAGGATTGCGACGACGCAACGCATGGCCCCAGGAAACGCCGGAATCATCATCCTCATAAGGCGGGAGGCCATCGTCATCCGCATCATCGGGAACATGGCCAAACACACCATGCCCTTTGCTCATGGGCGAGCCTCCTTTCCAGCGAATGTATTTCAACCCAACGTTTCCATCCTAGACGAAGCGCGCGGTAGCCTTAACGTATGGATGCAGACAAGCCGGCGCAACGCAAATCCTATGCAGGGAACACCACCCTCGAAATCTTCGAGGTGCTGTGGCGTCACAGCTACTTTGGACATGGCCTGACCGTGCGGCAAATACTCGATGAACTTGCCCGTAAACACCAGCTGGAAGATCCAAGCGAGCTGCCGACCGAGAAAACCATACGAAACCAGCTCAAAAAGCTTACCGCCACGGAATTTCTCGGCAGACATATCGGGCATCTCGCCGAAAGCGACCTTGCCGGCATCGAATGCAAGAATCCACGACCCGGCTGGTATCTTGACGCATTCCTATCCACCGCCGAAATGCGACTGCTGCTCGACAGCCTCACTTTGTCTCGCATCAGCCTCGACACCATGGACGACCTCATCGGTAAAATCCGCGAGCTCGCAGGCGCCGCCGGGCAGGCAGTAGGCTACCTGGACCATGTGGCCACCTACACGCATATCAACGGCGAGTTCCTATCCACTATCGACCAGCTGAATCAAGCCATCGAAGAAGGACATGGCGTAACCTTCCAATACCGTGATTACGGCCCGGATGGCACCTTGATACCACATAAAAGCCGTACGGACGCAGGCCGAATTACCTACACCGCCGACCCGTACCAGATGGTGTACAAGAACGGACGCTATTACCTCATCTGCCACCTGCATGGCGAAGACAACCTCCGCATTTTCGTGGTCAACCGAATCGCCAACGTCAGCGCCAAAGGCAGGAACGGCACAGTGCCGCTGGAAAAACCAGCACCAGCTGATTTTGACGCAGTGAACTTCATGCGCCACCGTCCATACCCCGTAGCCGATGCCCCGATTCGCATCCGCATGGCCGTACGAGACGAATCCATGCTCAACAACGTGTTCGAATGGTTCGACGACCCTCAAATCAAACATTCGCCGGACGGCACACAGTTCGAAGTCATCGTCGATGCTCCCGAACGCGCTGTGTTCTGGTGGGCATTGCAGTATTCCTGGGATGGCCGCGTAGTGATTCTTGAGCCCGATTCGCTCAAGCGCAAACTCTATGACGCCGGGCGTCGCATGGCCACAGCCTATGCTCCCGAATGATGCAACATCACATCGCACACCTCCTTGTCGAGTTGTTCACCAGCGAATTTCACCGGAGAACCTATCATCCCATCGCCAATCACACTCGGTAATTTTTACCGGGAAATACGATTTCAAGCCATTTCGCGAGCATCGACCCTCACCTAGGCGCACATAAGGCTAAGGTGGGAATCATTAATCGCATCGCACGTCCACAAGCGTGCACCAGCGCGTACAACAATAAGGAGCAACTATGAGCGAAGAGCGTACCGCATGGGGATGGGGTCTGGCCAGCGTAGATGCCGCCGGCACCACCCTGGACGTCTGGTACCCCGAACTGAATCTCGGTGAGGCACCGGCCGAGGCCGATCGTCCAAACCACAATTTCGGCACTCTGGCTCACGATGAAGCCGACGCCCGTGGCATTCGCCGCGTGCCGGTATTCGTCGTCAGCCAGTTGGACGAGCCGATCAGTAATGCCGCGGACGCTTACCTGAAGCTCCATCTGATGAGCATGCGCATGGCCAGCCGAACACGCTGAACCTTGACGGCATCTTCGCCCAACTCGCCAATGTGGTGTGGACCAACTACGGTCCTTTCGCCGTTGAGGACTTCACACTACGCAAGGCCGATGTCGAACGCGCCTCCACCGAAGCCGCTCTCGCTTTCGCTGCTCAGGCCGGACTGCCTGCCGCAGCTCCTGCCACCACTGTCAACGTGTTCGGTGTGGATAAGTTCCCGCGCATGATCGATTACGTAGTGCCCACCGGCGTGCGTATCGGCGACGCCGACCGCGTGCGCCTCGGCGCTTACCTGTCTTCCGGCACCACCGTGATGCACGCCGGATTCGTGAACTTCAATGCCGGCACGCTCGGCGTCTCCATGGTCGAAGGCCGCGTTTCGCAGGCGTGGTCGTGGGTGACGGTTCCGACATCGGCGGCGGTGCCTCCATCATGGGCACCCTCTCCGGCGGTGGCAAGCTGCGCAACTCCATCGGCGAGCACTCGCTGCTCGGCGCCAACGCCGGTATCGGCATCTCCCTCGGCGATAACTGCACCGTCGAAGCCGGTCTGTACATCACCGCCGGCACCAAGATCACCATCTGGGACAAGGCCAAGGCCGCCGCTGGCGAACCGCTGGAAGTGGTCAAGGGTGCTGAGCTCTCCGGCAAAGACAACATTCTGTTTATCCGCAACTCGGTGAACGGCCGCATCGAAGCCCGCTACCGCAAGGTGGGAATAGAGCTCAACGCCAAGCTGCATAAAAACTGAAATTGAAATAATGGAGCGTTATCTTCGTTGCCCCCGGTCGACGTACTTTCGTACGCCTTCCCTCGGTGCGCCTCGATACCGCACACATTATTTCAATTTCAGAACTAGCCCTGCTAGTTCTTATGCAGCCGTCGCAGCATAGCTGGTTTGCGCTGTACATATAAGAAAGCGCCTCACTGGAATCTCCAGCGAAGCGCTTTCTCAAACCAACAATCACCGCTCGTCCATCGGCACGAAATCGCGCTCGACCAGACCGGTGTAGACCTGGCGTGGGCGGCCGATCTTGGTATTCGGGTCGGCCAACATCTCACGGTACTGCGCAATCCAACCGGGAATGCGGCCCAGCGCGAACAGCGTGGTGAACATGGCGGGATCGAAGCCGATCGCCCGATAAATCAAGCCCGTGTAGAAGTCGACGTTCGGATACAGGTTGCGCGATACGAAATATTCGTCATTCAACGCAATATCCTCAAGCTCGGTGGCCACGGCGAACAGCGCGCGCTCGTCAGACGGCAGCTTCTGCGTATCCTCGCGCTCCATGATCTTTTCCAGATACTTCCTGGCAATCGCCGCGCGCGGATCATACGACTTATACACACGGTGGCCAAGGCCGGAAATCTTCTGGCCATTCTCCTTGGCATCACGCACGAACTCGGCCACAGACTTGCCGGAATCACGAATCGCCTTCAATTGGCGCAGTACGGCCTCATTCGCACCACCATGCAACGGACCGGACAGCGCATTGATGCCAGCGGCCACCGCCGAATACAGGTTAGCGTGGGCGGAACCGGCGATACGCACCACCGAGGTCGAGCAGTTCTGCTCATGGTCGGCATGAATAATCAACAAACGACCCAAAGCATGCACATACAGCGGGTCGGATTCAAACGGCTCGTACGGCACAGCGAAGCACATGCGCAGGAAGTCGTCCACATAGCCGCGCGCGTAATCGGGGTACAGCATCGGCTCATCGCGACGACGGCGGAAGATGTACGACACAATCGTGCGGGCCTTGGCCATGATGATCTTGGCGGCCTCATCGAGCTGGTCGGTGTCGGAGATATCGGTGGTGTCCGGGTAGAACGTGGCCAGCGCATTGATGGCGGAGGCAAGCACGCTCATCGGGTGAGCGGAGCGCGGGAACGAACCCATGAAGGTACGGAAGTCTTCGCCAACCATCGTCTTGTGGTTGATGTCCGCGCAGAACTGCTCATACTCGGCCCTGCTCGGCAGCTCGCCGTGGCGCAGCAGCCACGCCACTTCCAGAAAATCGGAGTTCTCGCACAACTGCTCGATGGGGTAGCCACGGTAGCGCAGGATCGAATGCTTGCCGTCGATGTAGGTGATTTTCGATTCGCACTGTGCGGTGGTGAGGAATCCGGGGTCGAGCGTTACCCAGCCGTCATTGCGCAGCTTGGAAACGACGATGCCATCCGGCCCTGCACTAGCCTTCACCACGGGCAGGTTGAACTTGTTCGAATCGACATCAAGTTGTGCCGTTGCCATTCGCGCACCTTCCTCTTCATGAACCACTTACCCCAAACATTAACGTTCACGCGTTCGCAAACACTAGTGTTCGGTACTCTATGTCTTCTGTGTTACCGCCGGCAGACACCGGTCGATACACGAAAGCCGAAGTGCGCTCATGCTATCAAAGCAAACGCACTTCGGCTTGTTACGTCTCGAATTCACGGGAAAACCGCGAACATATAGACGGTTGATGAGATGCCGATCGCCCATCACAGGCCAATCAGACACCCGCCATACGCCACACGCCAATCAGAGGTTGGTGCGATCGGTGAAGACGATCGGGCCGTTCTCGGTGACGGCGATGGTGTGCTCGGAGTGGGCGCCGCGCGAGCCGTCGGAGGCACGCAGGGTCCAGCCGTCCTTCGGATCCTGGAAGATCTCGTCGGTGGTCTTGAGGAACCATGGTTCGATGGCGATGACCAGGCCTTCGCGCAGCTTGTAGCCGTGGTGGGCGCGGCCGTCGTTCGGCACGTGCGGGTCGCCGTGCATGATGTGGCCCACGCCGTGACCGCCGAACTCGAGGTTGATCGGGTAGCCGTATTCGCGCGCGATGTCGCCGATGGTGTTGGAGATGTCGCCGAGACGGTTGCCGGGCTTGGCCACGTCGATGGCGGCGGCGAGCGCTTCCTCAGTGCACTTGATGATGCGCAGGTCTTCGGGATCCGGATCATTGCCGACCACGAAGCTGACGGCGGAATCGGCCACCCAGCCATCCACGGAGATGGCGAGATCGAGGGGAGACGAGGTCGCCGTCCTTCAGGCTGTAATCGTACGGCACACCGTGCAGCACGGCGTCGTTGACGGAGGTGCAGATGTAGTGGGCGAACGGGCCGGTGCCGAAATCGGGAGCGTAGTCAACATAGCAGGATTCGGCGCCCTTGCGGTCCACGATCTTCTTGTGGACGAACTCGTCGATTTCCAGCAGATTGGTGCCCACCTTGGTGGTCTCCTGCAGGTCCTTCAGAATGCCGCCGACGAAACGACCGGCAGGCTTCATCTCCTCGATTTCACGAGGGGTCTTCAATTCGATCATGAGGTTCTTTCTACCTATTGGATTCCTACTGAAAGTCGTTCTCAATGCTAGCCCGCCCCGGCGTCAACCGCCAGAGGACTATGCGCTATTCCTTGCGCGCATGCCGTCCCCGCCTCCTCTTCACTCGGCCGATACGAACATCCACTAGAAGAGACGTTTCTTTGAAGTTCTCTGGCTGCTTCTTTTTCCCTCCCAACACGCCAAAGCTCGTAGACGATTCAGCGAATCGATTATCGGCATCCTCATTCTGAGTGTCCTTCAACTTCAACACTCCTGCAATTTCAGCCATAGCAGTCATATCGTCATCGCAAGCAACATAAGACTGGGGCTTTCGTCCATTTCTGGCATTTCTAGTATATCTAATGAGTATCGTCATATCTAAGAACCTTTCACGGCACATTCACTGTCCAGCCTCGCAAGAGCTTTGCGAAGATTCCCCATAGCTGACGCAACCTGTTTAGAGATGGCAGCCCGTGATACACCGATGCTTCGAGCCATATCCGCTTGTGATTGACCTTGCAAAAATATGCCGACAATGACATCCCGCTGTTTACGGGCAATCTTGATAGCGCATTATTCACACACTGAAGAATTCGCTTCCGCTCAGCTTCGCTCTCGCGCTCGATGATAATGCTTTCAGGATCCGTAGCTGCTGAAATACAATCACAATCCACGGCAACAAGTTCATCATAAGAGATCAAGGCACCTGACGCACGATCAGACCGATGGTAAGCATGAGCATTCCGTTCTTCGATATTCCAGACATCCTGCAATATAGTGGATGTCTGAATGCTAGTTCTTCAGGGCTGCATCGCGCATCGACGGCCCGTAAGATTCGATCTCGTTCGAGCATTGATTGCATTTCCTCTTCCGTAAGGTCATAAACATCCGACTCGGACGTATTGCCCGCTCTATTGGCTTCATGTTTGAAAACGAGTTTCACAACGACTCCCTCCCGTCTATACCGGGAAATGGGAGACCCGCACCAGAAAGACCCAAAGCATACAGACCGCTTAACAGCGTGCGGGGCCATCAACTCATTCTTATTTGCAAAACAACAGAATTCCGTTGATGGCCCCGCACCACAATTCTGCAGGCAGGTCTCTTTGCTTTGAATATGAACGTCCACAGCCAGCTTCGCTGCAGCGAATGATCGATACACCTAATGAATGGCCAGTTCAATAAAAGGCATAGTCGTTACACTTATCAGTTCAGTCCATCGCCCTCCTTTCGTGAAAAGTCTGCGCACACAATAGGGTTCAATAACCTAACCGTCATATACTGGATTTTGTTGTCCAGCGAATATCGGACCTAAGTTCCAAACCTGTTCTTATCGTAGGAAAACCACCCTTAGACGCTGAAGGCGAGGCAAGGCGAAGCGAGGCGAGGCGAGATGAAGACGAACTTGACTCTGGCTCAGCCAGGTAACGTGTACGCGCTAGGGGATTTTTGCGCCATTGTCCACTTGTATGTGATTGGAGTGTCCCACAGCAAAATCGGGTTTATGAAGGACTTCTTCGATCAAGTACTAGTGCCTGATCACTCTTTTGAGGAAATGGCAAAGCGCAGACCTCGATCGGGAAACAAAATAGGCAAACACATGATGCAAGCCGGACCATGGACAGGTATCAACGAAACAGACCTGGTCAAGTTTTTTAACGGGAGCAGGAAGCTGCCGAGTTGGAAAGCAAAGGACTTCTACCGATGTCTGGACATTCTTATGGATGAGCTCAAGCACGAAATACAACCTGAAGTGAAGACGACGCAGGAACGTCTCGATAATCTTGCCGCAGCAGCACGAATCAGCGCGGAACAGACCGAGCTACTTGCTATGCGAAACCATTATCTCGCAGCACTTGATGAAAAAGATCAGGATCATCCTGATTTCGAAAAATACAAACCACGAAACTGGTTCCATGAAGATTTCTATTATTCGATGCGATCTAAGCTACAAGACATCCTTTACCTAATCCATATGCCCAATGCCGGCAAAGCAGATTTCGATCGACAAACTTTCGATATCACAATAGACGGTTATTCAAAAGCAGCTGAACAAGGCAAAGGTTACTGTGCACTCCTCAACACCGTGTTATTGCTTGCTTTTCACGACTATCTGAACAGACGATCATCACATGCCCTCCAATGGCTGCTCATTGACACCCCTTTGCTGGGATTTGACGAAGGAGTCCATGCCATCAGCACATCCATGCGCGCTGGACTGTTCGACGCATTAAAAGGACAAGCCAAAGACCAGCAAATCATCATCTTAGAGAACACAGATCATATCGATGAGCTGGATTTTGACAGTAACGTCAACCTCATTCGCTTTACCAAAAATCGCCATCAAGGTCGTTACGGCTATTTGAATGATGTTTACGATATCACAGAAACCACTCCATTACGATAGGATAGAAATGCCAAAAATAACATATGCAGAAATTCAAATTTTTTGGCAAAAAAATATCATCAAACTATCTTGCTTCCGCATTCGCCTTTGCTTTATTATTTTCCGTACCGCAAATCTTAGTAAATTGCATTATTATTCCACTACCACGACTAATCGGTTTCGGAGTAATTCTTTTTGTATGGCTGGTTTTCATAATACCCATCTTGGCATTCATAATCACATTACCAATAAAACCATATATGCGAATATCTTGGTTCTTCTTGACTTCTTTCTTATCTTTTTCTATATCATCCATCATTCAAACTGGATTTTTAGTATTCCTAGACCACTATGACGCTAAACAACTTGGCATAATTCCAACTAGTATAAGGAACCTAATATATGGAAACATGATATTTTATTTTTTTGGAATATGCATTCCCCTATTGGAGTTTCTGTGTTGCTGTGCATAAGAATGATAACGATATATGCACAGCAACACAGGAAATCCGATAAATCAGATGACAAACTCAGCTAATGCAGTACAAGCCGCATTAACTATTTCGTCTTTGATATCCTTTCGCCCATTCAAGAACCATCGAGCAATGCCAAACGCCCAGTTCTCATCATTCCGAAATGCTGCAGCAGCATCACTCCGGTTGGCGGCACCGACACTCCACGCAATTTGTTTGAAACGATTTGCCAGTAAGCCAGCATCGTTGTAGTAGTCGCGCATGGTCTGAGACAGCAGATGTGTGGCTCCACCATTGCCTGCGCTAAGTCTTTGGGCAAAGAGAATAGCATCACCATCGCAGCATAAATCGTCACGATTACACGAATTACTGATGGACTTCCATACGCCATTCACATATTTGCCGGTAATCAAATTAGCAATTCCCGGATGCGACAGGTATGTCTCATCTCGCCCAACAAGCGCCTCGCAAACGGCGTGAAGATCCGCATCGGGATTCCAATCCATGACATCTTGGATATTACTCATCGTCGAGGCCAAATCCCCGGCCCAGCCAGTCCAGGTCTTAGGAATGACCAGTCCATTGAGATAACCGAGAGTAGTAACACATACATGGGCAAGATCCACACGTTCTTTATTCACGTCTTTCATGGATTCCCGCTGCAAACCAATATAGCGGTCGAGCGCCGCAATAATCTTGGATGCCACAGCATCAGATTCGAGCGTCACCGCGTCACCGCTCCGGAAACTCTCTGCGGAAATAGACCAATTGATAGTGCTCTCCCCGCCACCATCACGCAAGTACGCTTTGGAGAGATAGTTCAGCATGCACCGCCATGTAGGCACGGTAATCCACGTCCCTGAATCGCCTGATGGCACATAATCCTGGCCGACTTTGCCCTGCCCGCGCAGCTCATCAAATCGCTTCTCCAAATGCCAAATCAAATCAATCGGGGAAAGGCTTGTATAGTCAGTTCCCTGATCGACTGTTGCGCCACCGGCATTTGACGAATGCACGTATGACACCGCATCCATGCGGTCCGAATATGCGACACGATCCAAATCCCATCCCTGTCCCCTGTAATTACTAATTTCGGCAAACTGGTCATATACCCAACCATTAGGAATCGGGAATCCCAGATTGCCGGAAAATCCCGTAGACATGTCCGACACGAACGCACATCCAGCACACCCCGCTTCAATTATGCGTGTGCAAATGTTGCGCGAAGCGTAGATACCAACTTTATAACCACCACCAAGGCTAGAAAGAATCGCACGGAAATACGGAAGAATAGTGCTGCTCACCTGATCATCGGTAGCATCGAAATCAACCGCGAAATAGATATATGTTGGCGGGATCCCCAAACGCTGCGCCGCCTCTCGAGCGCTCTGGGCATGCTTCCTACTGTTTTCCACAGTGAAATGGCTAAGCTTCGTGGAATATTCTTGGAAAATCGGGAAGAATTGCATACCAACCGCAGTAATGCGTTCAAGCTCGCCAGGACGAATCGCCTTGAAGTATTCCGATGGGTCAAGCTTATCCTGTCCAGGCTCAGTCAGATAACGACCAACAATTCGGTAACCATCTGCCTTGAGCGTCGCCAATCGCTCCGCTGTAATTTCAAAACGGGTATCACAAGCAACGCACAGGCGATTGGGGTCACCTTTGGACGTCAGTAGGCTCATCCACGTCGTCGAGTCAATTGCACCGGTGACAGCAAGAGCATACTGACGCTGAAATTCTGTTACTAAATTGCCAAATGAACTTGTCCACACATGAGTCGGAGTGCCCCCAATACCATTGCAAGCCAACGCAACACTTGCGAGCCATAGCCAATATTCATTGGCTGATGCGTTAGCAGACGTAATGGTTTTCAGTCGAGAACGGGTGCCGTCACCAAAGTTGCCGGTCGCTTCATCAGGAGTAAACCCCTCAAGTGCTTGCAACACCTGAATGAGCGCAGTATTCATTTCACGACCATACAGGCCATCAGTCGGAATAATCCCCGTATAGGAGCGATACTGTCTATTAATCTGCTGTTGCGCATTACGAACAGCCACACTGCCACCATAATCGGCAAGCAACACGAACTGTTGCATCGACAATAATGCTCCCATGATTTCGACATCAACACTGGAATCACCGCCAATGCCCATATCAGTCTTAAGCTTTTTAATTGCCGAGCCGGTACCGCTATAGAAATGTTGAGAGATATTGCCGCCAGTTGAATACCCCTTGCACCAGAGCGCTCCTTGGATGATGGAATATACATTCGACTTGGCCCCATCGCCGTCTTTCTGCTGCTGGACACCGTTAGGATACCGCTTCGCAAAAAGACTCCGCGTAGAAGGACCGAAATTATCGGCTGTGGTTTGGATACCTAGCTCAATTTGCAGCGCTCGCGTCAAACCGTAAATCGTTTCCCAACCGGTTTGCCCATTTTCAGAGACAGCGTTGAATCGAGAATCATTCCCATAGGTTTTATTCAGCCACTGCTGTGTTTGCAAACCATCTGGTCTACCATAATGTCCTCCTTTATAGGATCAGTACCGTTCGGGCGGGAATAATCACCCGCCTTCACTCGTACTGCCGCAGAAGATCAGATTGTTAACCAATCAACATTGACGGCACTCCATCCGTGTCATAAAAAGCGGTGCCCGAAATATCATTTATTATCTGCCTCAACGCTTAATCAACCACTAAGTTCGGCACTCCACTGCGACAATGTACACAGTCGATAAAGCGCCCTTGCAGGAACAATTCCCGACAAGGACGCTTTGGACTCGGCAACGCTTCAGCACACGCTACTTCTTGCGCTTGCCGAAAGTGAACGCGCGAATCACTGAAGTAATCCCCATCACCACCATGGCGCATCCGCCGAAGATAATCATGAATACGGCAGAGCTCAGCGGGCTCATCAGCACCACGAAGCCAGCGATAATGGAGATGACGGCATAGACGATGGCCCAGCCGGAATGCGGGATGCGCCACGATTCAACCAGCGACAGCACGCCTTCCATAATCCATCCGAAACCGACCATCAAAGTAATGAGTAATGCCAGCGTCTGACCGGTCATGCCGTAGTTGCGCACAACCACCACGCCGCCAAAGGTCAGCAGAATACCGACGAACACGTCCAGCACACGCCAGCCGCTCGGCAGACCCGGCTCCACGAGAGCGCTGACGATGCGCACCACGCCGGAAATCACGAAATACACGCCGAGCAACAATGCGGCCAAAGCCAGCGTCTTGTTCGGCACCAGCAACAGCGCAGCACCCAAGGCGATGGCGGCCACGCCGACCACGCCGTAAATGATGCGAATCTTGGTCTTGGCCTTTTCCGGCAGCCATTCCTCGATCAGGCGGAATGGACTGAAATTGCCGACATACCAGTTGGTCTGCTGCCAGCCGGGTTGACTTTGATCGCCCCATGGACCATTCGGCTGCCCGTCCGCTTGGCTATTCGATTGGCCGTCCGCCTGATACCGCCGACCGTCCGGCCTCCATGCCGGCTGGCCGTTCGGGCCATAGTTCGGATTGTAGGCGTACGGGCCGTAGTACGGGTTCTGGTTCGGTCCGCCTTGTGGCTGGCCGTTCTGCGCCTGCTGATTCTGAGTGTCTTGCGCTCCCGGCGCACCTTGCAGAGGATATTGGCCGCCATGATTGCTGTCATACGCGCCATACTGCGGTTGGCCCGGTTGGCCCGCCGGATTCGGCTGGCTCGGCTGGCTCTGGTTGGGCTGACCCGTCTGGCCATTCCACTGGTCCTCGTTCGGATTGCTCATCGTAACTCCTTAGCTCAAGGTCCATATTCAGGTTCCACATACCCTGTTAGGCAAGTTGTCTAATTTGAACCATCACCACAATTAGGTAATCTGTCTAGTTCACTGACAGTGCAATGCCCATAACGCAATATCTGCATCACCAGCGCTTCTCCCCCACCGCGATTAGGCTTAGGGCCATGACCAACGAAACCGAAACGCTGACGTCGGGCATCGACCCGGCATCGTTCTCCTCCGTCATCAAGCCGACCAACGACCTGTTCCGCTACGTGAATGGCCCATGGATCGACACCTACCGCCTACCCGACGATCGTTCGCGCTACGGCTCCTTCGACAAGCTTGCCGAAGACGCCGAAAACCAGGGTGCGCGACATCCTCGACGCCGACGACTGCCCGGCCACCAAATCGCAGGCTCTGTATCATTCGTTCCTGAACACCGACGCCATCGAGGCCGCCGGCCTTGACCCGATCCGCGACGAGCTTGACCTCATCGACTCTGCCATCGACAAGGCCGCTCTCACGCGCGTGCTCGGCACGATCAACCCAGCCGGCGGCCCTGACCTGTTCGGCTTGGCCGTTTACGGCGACCCGGGCGACCCGGACCGCAACATCGCCCACCTTGAGCAGGCCGGCCTTTGTCTGCCGGATGAAGCCTACTATCGCGAGGATCACTATGCTCCCGTGCGCGAAGCATGCGTGGCGATGGTCGCCACCCAGCTGGTGAACGCCGGATACGCGCCCGCCGCCGAGTCCAACGGTGGCGATGAACTGCCGGCCAACACCGGCGATGACGAGAGCAACGCTCCCGCCACGGTTCCCAGTGAAGCCGCGCTTGATATGGCCCGCCACTTCCTTGCCGTGGAGACCAAGATCGCCGCCAACCATTGGGACAATGTGGCCACGCGTGACTCGGTGAAGACCTACAACCCCACCGATTACGCCGATCTGGCCGCCACGCTGAAGAACTTCGATCTCGGTTCTTGGATCGACGCCTGGCAGACCGCTTATGACGCCACCGAAGCCGCCAAGGCTCAGCCGATCGATTTCAAGTCTGTGTTCGCGCGCGTCATTGTGCACGAGCCGAGCTTCCTCACTGGTCTTGATGCATTCTGGGCCGAGGCCGATTTGGCCGACCTTAAGCTGTGGGCCCGTGTTCACATGATTCTGGGCTTCGCCTCCTCCCTGTCTCGCGACTTCGACACCACCAACTTTGACTTTTACGGCAAGGTGCTCTCCGGTGCCAAGAAGCAGCGCGATCGTTGGAAGCGCGCGGTGAGCCTGGTCAACGGCATTTGTGGTGAAGATGTGGGCCGCGAATACGTGCGCCTGCACTTCCCCGAAAGCTCGAAGCGCCGCATGGAAGAGCTGGTCGCCAATCTGATTGACGCCTACCGCGTGTCCATCACCAATTCCGATTGGCTGGGCGAAGACACCAAGGCCAAGGCTCTGGAGAAGATCTCCAAGTTCACGCCGAAGATCGGCTACACCAACCACTGGCGCGATTACTCGGCGCTGAGTGTCTCCGCGGATGCGCTGCCCGCCGAGAACGCCAAGGCCGCGAACCTGTACGAGACCGGCTATCAGCTGGCCAAGGTCGGCAAGTCGGTCGACAAGGACGAATGGCTGATGAATCCGCAGACGGTGAACGCCTACTACGAGCCGAGCATGAACGTCATCGTGTTCCCGGCCGCGATTCTGCAGCCCCCGTTCTTCGACCCGAAGGCCGAGGATGCGGCGAACTACGGCGGCATCGGCGCAGTGATCGGCCACGAGATCGGCCATGGCTTCGACGATCAGGGTTCGCAGTATGACGGCGACGGCAAGCTCAACAACTGGTGGACCGACGAGGATCGCAAGAACTTCGAGGCCCGTACCGGCGCATTGATCGCCCAGTACAACAGCTTTGTGCCGCTGCAGCTGGCCGAGAAGTACGCTGACGAGCCTGATAAGGCGCCGCACGTGAACGGCGCGCTGACCATCGGCGAGAACATCGGCGATTTGGGCGGCGTGAACATCGCACTCAAGGCGTATGCATTCGCGCTCGGCAAGGCGGCAGGTAAGTCCGATGCCGAAGAAGACGGCTCCCCCGCCGCCATCAAGGCACTGCTCGATACCGCCCCCGAAATGGACGGATTCACCGGCCTGCAGCGCTTCTTCCTGAGCTACGCCTCCATCTGGCGCACCAAGAACCGCGACGAGCTGGCCGAACAGTACCTGCAGATCGACCCGCATTCTCCGGCCGAATTCCGCACCAACGGCATCGCCAGCAACGTGGACCTCTTCTACGATGCCTTTGGCGTGACCGAAGGCGACGCCATGTGGCTCGCGCCCAAGGACCGTGTGCGCATTTGGTAGTCCCCGTTATGTAAAAGAAAACCGCTGTGTTTGCCTCGATTACAGGCGAACACAGCGGTTTTTCATGATGTATGGTTGGCACTCAGAATTCGGAATCACTGGGATTGGAAGATTCAGCGAAACCGTCGACGTGGGTTTGTTGGGCCACGGGCTGTGGTTGATTGGTGCCGGCGTCCGGTTGCGACATGACGGCATCGGCCACGGCCGCGGACCCGGTTGATGGCGACGGCGATTGGCCGGAATCGGAGGTGACCCCAAATTCGACGGGGCCAGATTCCGACGAGGTCGCATACGGGTCAATACCCACACCGGACGCGGCACCGCCCGCGCCATATTGCGTTGGCCTCACGTACGGCGACGATGCTCGTTGTCCGTTTCCGCCATCCATACCTTCGGCGGCACCGTTGGCATTGCCGTTACCGTTGCCACCATTGCCTCCGTTACCATTACCGGCACGCTGTGGCCTGATCAGCGACGTGGTGCCGAAGGTCAGGTCATGCCCAATGTTGGTGGCTTCGAGAACGGTTCTACTGCGCGGTTCGCCTTGCTCATTGGTCCACTGCTCGGTGATGAGTGAGCCGACCACAATGATGCGGTCGCCGCGGCGAACCGAACTGGCGGCGTTCACGGCCAAAGCACGGAACGCTTTGACGCCCACCCATGCAGTTCCGTAATCCTCCCATTGTCTGGTAGTCGGGTTGAGTCGACTGCGAGTGCTGCCCATACGGAATGTCAGCACGCGGAAACTCTCGGTTCCGCCTAGTGTCGGATCACCGGCCACAAAGCCGGTGACGGTCACTGCTGCTTGTTGATTTGCCATGATCGGTCCTTTCCTCGGCCTGCTGGCCTGTTGTTTGGATGTGGACCGCCGGAGCCTGTCTCCGGCTTCATTGCCGGCTTGCACGCCCCAGCGGTACCTCCACTGTGAGGCATGGCATTTGAAGCGCACAAGGGCAACTGGCAAATGTGGATACTGTGACGCAGTTGAAATTTTAAGAATGTGGATAAGTTTCGGTTATCCACAACAAAGCGCCATTCTGCGACTGGGCAGAATGGCGCTTGATGCGATTAACGCCGAGGCTGAGTAAGTGGGACTCAGCTGAGGGCGGCGAAGCGCTCGGCGAGCGCGTCGGCGGCTTCGGCGGCGGGCACGGCGACCTTGTTTTCGCCGTTGCGGTCGCGCAGTTCGATGGTGCCGTCGTTGACGTAATCGCGGCCGACCACGGCGACCAGCGGCACGCCGATCAGCTCGGCATCCTTGAACTTGACGCCCGGAGACACCCTCTTGCGGTCATCGTAAATAACCTCAAGGCCCTTGGCTTCAAGCTCGGCGACCAGCTTCTCGGCACCTTCAAACGCCGCAGCGTCCTTGCCGGTGGCCACCACGTGCACGGCAGCCGGGGCAATCACGGACGGCCAAGCCAAGCCGGCTTCGTCGTGGTGTGTTTCGGCGATGCAGGCCAGCACGCGGGAAACACCGATGCCATAGCAGCCCATCCACACCGGCACGGCCTTGCCGTTCTGGTCGAGAACCTTCAGGTCCAGTGCCTTGGAGTACTTGAGACCCAGCTGGAACACCTGGCCGATTTCCACACCACGCTCGAAGCTCAACGGACCGGAACCATCCGGGCTCATGTCGCCGTGGCGAACCTCAACGGCTTCCACCACGCCGTCGGCCTTGAAGTCACGGCCGTACACCAGGTTGTAGTAGTCGACCTCGTTCTCATCGGCACCAGTGAACCAAGCGGAACCCTTGACCACGTGCGCATCGACCAGGTAGCGAACCGGGTTCTTCACGCCAGCAGCCTCGGCCTGCGGGCCAAGCACCATCGGTCCGATGTAGCCGGGCACCAGTTCGGGGTGCTGTTTCAGGTCTTCCTCAGTGGCTTCCTCAAGTTCGGCGGGCGCGAACTGGGCTTCCAGTCGCTTCATATCCACCGTACGGTCGCCGGGCACGCCGACGACAATCACTTCACGCCACGGCTCGTCATGCTCTTCATCCTCAGGGTGCTTGACGGTAATCACCACGTTCTTGAGGATGTCGGAAGCCTGCCATTCACGGCCATCAGTACGCGGGTGGTCGGCGTTGGCACGCTCGATCATGTTGTCGATGGTCTTGGCATCCGGGGTGGCTTCCTTGGAAGCGGCGGGAGTGGCGGAAGCATCGATTTCCGGCAGCTCCGGAGTGCTCAGGGCCTCAACATTCCATGCCTTGCCGGAAGGTGCCAGCGCGAAGGTATCTTCGCCGATCGGCATCGGAGCCAGGAACTCCTCGGATGCGGAGCCGCCCATCGGGCCGGACATGGCGAACACAGGTACGTACTTCAGATCAAGACGCTGGAAGATGCGCTCGTAGGCGCCGCGCTCGTCATAGTAGGCCTTGCGCATGCCTTCTTCATCGATGGTGAAGGAGTAGGCGTCCTTCATGATGAATTCGCGGCCACGGATCAGGCCGGCGCGCGGGCGGAACTCGTCGCGGTACTTGGTCTGAATCTGGTACAGGGTGACGGGCAGGTCCTTGTAAGAGGAGTACATGTCCTTGACCAGAAGGGTGAACATCTCCTCGTGGGTGGGGGCCAGCAGGTAATCGGCCTCGTGGCGATCCTTCAAACGGAAGATGTTATCGCCGTACTCCTCCCAGCGATGGGTGGCCTCGTAGGGTTCGCGCGGCAGCAGGGCCGGGAAGTGCACTTCCTGGGCGCCGATGCCGTTGATCTCCTCGCGGATGATGGCCTCGATCTTGTTCAGCACGCGCAGACCGAGCGGCAGCCAGGTCCAGATACCGGGTGCGGCCTTGCGAATATAGCCGGCGCGCTGCAGCAGCTTGGCCGAATCGACATCGGCATCAGCGGGGTCCTCGCGCAGGGTGCGCAGGAACATGGTTGACATACGAAGGGTATTGGAAGTCATAGTTTAAAGATATTCGCGTGAACCGACAAGCCCGCCTGCTATTCGCACTATTCCGTCCTTCATCTTGGCATTCGGACTCACTCGTGCAACAATGACGGCTAGAAGGGTAGGAGGGCACGATGACGCAGCCAACCGAGCAACAGGGGAATCAGCCGGAATCCGCGGAGCAACCGGTGTATCAACCGGCCCCAGCATGGGCCCCGCAATTTTCTGCTGCAGCCCCGCAATTCCCAACGGCAGTTCCGCAACAACCGGTATCGCAACAGCCAATGGCCATGCCACCATTTGCGCAATCGCCTATGTCGGTCCCGGAACAAGCGGCCTACCCGCATCAACCGCAACAACCGGGCCCGGTCTATGCTTCTCCCTACCCCTACCCGAATCGGGCAATGGCCCAGCCGAACCAACCATCAGTCGCGCAAGAGCGATTCGGGCGTTCGTCGGGCCGGCTGACCGCATCACAGGTTATTGAGACATGCGCCACCATTCTTGCCGGCGTAATACTCCTCGGTCTTGCATGGACCAACCCGCAACCGTATGCCCCGGTGGATCTTATCGCCGGCCTGTCCGGAGCGGCCGCGCTGATTGTGAGTGTGCGTTTGCCGCAAGTACGCCCGATGCTGCGTAGCTGGCCGGCATTGTGGCTTGCTTTGAGCGGCATCATTCTGATTGTGTCAGCCGCGCGCTATGAGGCGAGCCTCAAATCGATGAGGACGATCGCCGCGCGTATTGGCGATCTGCGGTGAATCGCGCGGGCGACCTGAGGCAGATTACCAACGTCCGGCGATAGCAGTCCTGCATACGGGGCAGTGCCCATTGCCACCGTATCCGGCAGATAAACGATTGGCAATGATTCGATACCAATCGCGTTCCACGAGCTTGGCCCGGCATTCAGGGTTTGGGCAATACGTGGTATCGCCTTCACGATCATGCACGTTGCCGGATAACGCCCGAGATTTTGCGCACTTTGGTTTGGGCTTGAGATAGGGGCATGGCCCGTGTCCTGTGTACGATTTTCTGTCGCCAGACATTAGAAAACCGCGATTGGAAACGAGGGCACGAAGCCATGTCACAGCAGATTCTACAGGTCGACCAGGCCATGTTGGAAACCACCCTGGACCGGATGGTCCGCAAAAGCGTCGAGGAGACCCTGAACGCGATGCTCGACGCCGAGGCCGACGAGATCACCGGCGCCGCGCGCTACGAGCGCAGCGGGGACCGCAAGGCGTACCGGGCCGGCCACTACGAGCGCGACCTGACCGTCAAGGCCGGCAAAATGAGCCTGAAAGTGCCGAAACTCAAGGGCGCGGTGTTCGAGTCGGCCGTGATCGAACGATACCGTCGGCGTGAGGAGAGCGTCGAGGAGGCCTTGATCGACATGTACCTGGCCGGCGTCTCCACCCGCCAGGTCGATGATGTCAGCCGGCTCCTGTGGGGCGACCGCATGCCCTCGCAGACCCTGAGCGACAAGCTCAAGCGCGTCTATGCGGATATCGACGCATGGCGGGGCAGGCCCCTCGAACAGGATTACCCGTACCTGTTCATGGACGGCGTGTGGCACAAAAGGTGCTGGGGCGGGTCCGTGGAGAACGTGAGCATCCTGGTGGCCATCGGCGTCGGCATGGACGGGCGGCGCGAGGTGCTTTCGGTGGCCGAGGGCATGAAGGAGGACGCGAAAGCTGGCGCGAATTCATCAAAGGCATGCTCGCACGAGGCCCTCAAGGGCGTGAGACTGGTGACGGGAGATCGGTGCGCGGGGCTGGTCGCCGCCGCGGGCGAGCTGCTGCCCGATGCCCGCTACCAGCGGTGCATGGTGCATTTCGAGCGCAACATACTCGCCGTGGGTCAACCCCGGGAACCGCGACTGGGCGGCCGACGCACTGAAGGCCGTGTTCTCCATGGAATCACGCGACAAGGCGTTGGAGAAGGCCGAATCCGTCGCCCGGGACATGGAATCCAGGAAACTCAAGGAGGCCGCCAAATGCCTGCGCGAGGGCATCGGCGAGACCACGACCTACCTGCTCGACGACTACCCGCGCGAGCATAGGCGTCGGATCCGCACCAACAACATGATCGAACGGCTCAACCGCGAGATCAGGCGCAGGACCCGCGTGGTCGGCTCGTTCCCCGACGGACGCAGCGCGTTGATGCTCGTCTGCGCGAGGGTCCGCTACGTGACATCCGACGAGTGGTCGACGCGCCGCTACCTCGACATGTCAAGGCTCGGTGAGACCGTACCAGCAGCGAACTGATCACCGCCACAGGGACGGGCGAAGACCAAAGTGCGCAAGAGTTCGGGCACTACCCGTTGCCGGTGTACACATAATTGAGTTCCTCTTCGAGGGCGATGTCTCGGGCGCGGATCAGAGTCTCGTGCGGGGTGGGAGGTACGTCCATCATGCGGTAACTGGGGTGGAATGCGGAGAAGTGCAGCGGCACGTCCGGGCCCAAGTGCTCGCGTATCCATGTACATTCAGCATGCAGCTGGGCGTCGTCATCGTTGAGTCCAGGGATGAGTAGCGTGGTGAGCTCCACCCACACGTGTTCGCCTTCTGGTGTGCGTGCCTCGTTGACCGCATAATCGATGGTCTCGAGCACATCGGCCAGATGCGTGCCGGTCACCTTCCAATAAAATTCTTCGGTGAAGCCTTTGAGATCGATGTTGGCGACGTCCATGGCGGCGTAGAAGTCAGGTCGGGCTTCGGCGCTCATGTATCCGGCAGTCACGGCGATGGGATGAATGCCGAGCGCTCGGCAGGCTTCGGCCGTGTCGATGGCATATTCGGCGAACACAATCGGATCGTTATAGGTGAACGCCACCGAGTCGATGCCCCGGTCGGCCGCGACCTGCGCGATTTTCTCCGGACTGGCTTCCACGCCGAGCCGGTCGAAACTGCGGGCTTTGGCAATATCCCAATTCTGGCAGAATCGGCAACCGGAATTGCAGCCAGCCGTGCCGAAACTCAGCACGCTGGAACCGGGGTGGAAGTGGTTGAGCGGCTTCTTTTCCACTGGGTCCACGGCGAAGCCGGAGCTGCGGCCGTAGGTGTCGGAGACGATGAGGCCGTCATGGTTCGAGCGCACGAAACAGAAGCCGCGTTGGCCGGGCTTGAGGACGCAGCGGCGCGGGCATAGTTCGCAGCGAGCGCGGTTGGTACCGTCGTGGAATTGCGTTTGCCAGCGGCCTATGGCGGGATTATGGGCGTGCGCGGCTGCCGCATGACCGTACGATTCCCGATGACCACCCTCCGGCGCTTCGCGCCACCTCTGCCAGCGGGAGGAGATATAGTTGCTGCGTTAGTGCTCGGCATAGGCGGTCACCTCGTAGCGTTGACAGTCGATTTCGCCATCGTTCCAGTCGTAGGACGGGCGGATACCGGCTTTGGCGAGCAGATGAGCGACGAAATCGTGCGGATCGGGCAGCTCATCCCACACTTGTGGCAGAATGTGGCGCCGCGGCCACGAGGTCGGCGAGAATCAGACCGTCTTTGCCGGGGCGTAATACTTCCTCAAGTTCAGTGCGCGAACGTACCGGGCGTTCGACGTTGCTGCCGTCCCGTTTGACGGCGTCGGTCTGAGGTCCGGATTGCAGCGATGCCAGAGTCGCGGTCTTCGAGCCGGTACCGCGCGAATCGGCGTCACAGGAGTTCACGGTAATCGGCTCGGGCTCACCCAAGACGGATACCTCCACGTTGAGCAACGGGTATTCCGCGGCGGTGACCGGGTTGAAACGTGGGTCGCGGGTGGCGGCATCCACTGCGTGCTCGGCCACGTCCTTGCCGAGCGAGCGGTGGGCGACCAGCGAACCAATGCACCCGCGTAGCCGGCCACCCTCGGTCAGGGTGACGAAACAGGCACCGGACTCGTTCAGCCATGGGTTTGCGGCAAGAATGGACGCGGTCGAATCAGCGGTGGTCGGATGCTCGATATGCAACCGTTCCCGGATAGCGGCACGGGCAAGTTTCAGCAGCACCTCACCGTGGGATGGCGTACCCGATGTGCCTAAGTCATCTGCACCGGCTAGAGCACCTGCTTCCGGCTTGGATTCCCACGCGGCAAACGAGACATATCCCACTACCGGCTCGTCGGCGTCACGCATTGCGGGGCGAGGTTGGCCGGCGAGCGCCACCACGCCGTCGTCGCCGGAAGTGGAACAGCCGAGCTCGAAGAGCTTCATGTCCTTGCGGCCTTTTAACACATCCAGAAGGCCGTTGATCGGGTATGCGCCACAGGCCCGGCGAGGGTGAATCGGCAGATGCAAAGCCGCAATGTCCGCAATGGTCTGGTCATCCAACGCGCGGGCGACTTCGTGCGGATGATAGTGCGAGAGATCCGAACTAATCACGATGACGGTTTCCGGGCCACCCCACAAAGCACGCAACACATCACCCACCTCTTGTGGCGTGGCATCGCACGCATTCAACGGCACGATAGTGAGGTCTGGGCCGAGCGCGGTTTGCAGGAACGGAATCTGCACTTCTACCGCATGTTCTTGTGCGTGGGTTGGGCCATTGACGATCATTGCGGGAGCCGGCGCGCCCGGACGGGCATGTGTACCGGAGCTCAATGGCTCATTGACAGACAGGCCCAGAGCCTTACGCTCGGCTGCAATGTCTACCGGCACAGTGCCCAGCGGCGTTTCAAACGCCGCTGCCGTGGAACAGGCGACGCCTCGCACGGCCACGCGGTGAGTCGGCCCTACGATTACCGCGCGAGTCACACTCCCCCGCCCACGCTCCAAGAGCGCGTAAGCGAGCGCAGCTGCCGTGCCGGAATATATGTATCCGGCGTGCGGCACTATTACCGCCCTCGGCACCCCCGCTGGAAGTGTGGGCTCCATATGTTGCAGAAGTTCCCGTCCATAATCCAGCTGATGGTTAATGAGTTGTTTGAGCGCGGTGCGGTCAGCCGGATAAAACGAACCGGCCACCGCTGGCGGACGTATTGCGCCAGTGATTTTGCCGCTGCCGTCTGCCGCGCTTGCTGCATCTGACGCACTAGCCACACTGACCGTATCGATTTGCACACCGGCTCGGGCGGCCTCGCGAACCTCATTGTTTCCACGAAATATCTCGGATAGCACCATAACTACCACCTCTTATTCCATGGTAGCCGCTACGGAGCGCTTCTAAAGATCAGAATAACGCCTCTTGGGCGAAGTCATCATCGGGATTGGCACCGAATTCGTCCGGCTCAGCAGGTTTGAACGCGCTTGCACCTTCATCGGCCAACTGGTCTGAGGCCGCGGCCGAGGCTTCGCGCAGGTCGCCGTCGAGCACCACAGCATCGGGCGAGACGAGGAACATGCGTTCGTTGACACCGGCTAAATAGAGGCCGCCCAACGATTCGACTCGGGACAGCGCCACATATCCCATGCCCGGCGCGAAGGTGCGCTTCAGGTCCATGACCGCACGGTCAAGCGTCATGCCTTGCGACTTGTGGATGGTGATGCCCCACGCGCAGCGCAACGGCACCTGGGAGACGGAGGCGAGCACGGTGTCGCCGTCCATCATCTCCCATGTGGCCTGTTTCATGGTGACGATATTGCCGTTCTCGAATTCCACGATCGGCCAGCCGCCCTTGTTCTCCTGTGCGAAGCCACGCACGGTGCCGAGCGAGCCGTTGACGTACTGGCGATCGGTGTCGTTGCGCAGGGCCATGACAGCCGCGCCTTCCTTGAGTACCAGTCGCTCGGGGGCCAGCATGTTCTTTTTGAGCCGGTCGACCAGATTGGCGGGACCCGCGGTTTCGGCGTGGAACTCGTACGGCTCAAGCATGATCTGGTTCAGGCGCATGTCGTTGAGATTGTCGGCCTGCCGGTTCACCGGGAACAGGTGGACGGCGACCTGTGGCCGGGCTCGGGCAGTTTGCCCAGACGAGTGACGAGCACGTCACGGTCGGACTGGGTCACGTCGCCTTCGCGAATGTCGGTGAGCACGGTCAGCAGTTCGCCGGTATCCTGACGGTGCTGTTCGGTCAGATAGCAGATCACCGGGTTGAGTTCGGGCCATACCAGCGATTCGGTGATAAAGCCTTCGGGGTTCAGGCCGGCACGGGCATACCGTTCGCGACTGGCGATGAATTCGGGCGTGGGGGCGATGAGGTCGCGGTTGCGCCCGGACACCGAGACCGGCGGCAGCTGGAAAAAGTCGCCGGACAAGACAACCTGGATGCCACCGAACGGGCGTGGATCACGGCGTACTTCGCGGCAGACTTGGTCGACCATGTCAAACAGCCATGCGTGCAGCATGGAGACCTCGTCGATGACGAGGATGTCCGTAGCCTGAATCTTGCGTTTGCGCCGGGATTTGATGAGTTTGAGCAGGCTGGCGCTCAGGGCGGTGGCCACGCCGACGCCGCTCCACGAATGGATGGTTTGGCCGTTGATATGCGTGGAGGCGATGCCTGTGGACGCGGTGACTGCCACACTGGCGCCGTCGGCCCGAGCCTGGCGGATGAACTCGTTCAAGACATAGGTCTTACCGGCACCGGGCGCACCGGTCAGAAACACGTTCGCGCCGGCGTTCAGAATGGCCAGGGCTTCGGTTTGGCGCATATCAACCTCTCTAGACTCCCCTCAGGGAGGGGAGCCAAGTACGGCGGACTACTTATTGAGGATGCTGGTGGCTACGATGTCGGCAGCGATGGCCTTGGATGCGGCATCGTCCGGACCGGGAATGGGAGCCATAAACGCCTTGCGGTAGTAGCGCAGCTCATCCAAGGATTCGATGATGTCGGCAAGGGCGCGGTGGCCGCCGTTCTTTGGCGGGCGGTTCTCGTAGACGGCCGGGTACCAGCGGCGGGCGAGCTCCTTGAATGTGCTCACATCCACGCTGCGGTAATGCAGGTGGCTCATGAGGTTCGGCATGTAATGGTCGAGGAACTTCTTATCGGAGCCGATGGTGTTGCCGGCCAGCAGCGGGCGCACGCCTTCCGGCGTGAAGCGCAGCACGTATTCGGTGACCTTCTGCTCGGCCTCGGCCAGGCTCAGGCCATTCTCCCACTCGTTGACCAAACCAGAACGGGTGTGCATCTGGCGCACGAAGTCGTTCATATAGTCCACAGCCTTCTGACTCGGCTCGATAACGAAATCCACACCTTCATCCAGCACATTCAAATCGAAATCAGTGGGCACTACGGACACTTCGACCAGTTCGTCACCGCCGAAGATATCCAAGCCCGTCATTTCGCAGTCAATCCAAATCAGGCGCGAATCCTTTGCGCTGTAAGTTTCTGCATCATGGCTGTCGACCATGGTAAGCCTCTTTTCGTCATGTCACCCGTTATTACAAGAACAGTTCAGACTATACCCCAGCGCATACAAGCTATCTCGAGCCACATACGCGAAAAGGGCCTGCATAAGCAGACCCTTTTCACAAGGAATCAACCCCTAACTAGCGCAATCTAGCGGGCATCAACCGATCAGTTGTTGTGGAAGCCGGAGTAGTTCGGGGCTTCGGCGGTCATCACGATATCGTGCGGGTGCGATTCGCGCAGACCGGCGTCGGTGATGCGGATAAACTTGCCACGCTCCGGCATCTCGGCGATGTTGTGGGCGCCGATGTAGAACATGGACTGGTGCAGGCCACCGAGCATCTGGTAGAGCACGGCGTTCAGCGGGCCGCGGTACGGCACTTCGCCTTCCACGCCTTCCGGCACGACCTTGTCGCTGGAGGTCACGTCGGCCTGGAAGTAGCGGTCCTTTGGAGTAGGACTTCTTGCCGCGCGGGGCCATGGCACCGAGGGAGCCCATGCCACGGTACAACTTGTACTGCTTGCCGTGCAGGAGCACCTTCTCGCCCGGGGCTTCCTCACAGCCAGCGAGCGTGCCGCCGAGCATCACGGAGGAGGCGCCAGCCACGAGGGCCTTGGCGATGTCACCGGAGTAGTGGATGCCACCGTCGGCGATGCAGGGCACGCCAGCGGCACGGCAGGCCTGGGCGGCCTCGTACACGGCGGTGAGCTGCGGGACACCGACACCGGCAACGATACGGGTGGTGCAGATGGAGCCGGGGCCAATACCGACCTTGACGGCGTCCGCGCCAGCCTCAATCATGGCCTGAGCACCGGAGCGGGTGCCGACGTTGCCGCCGATGATCTGCACGCCGTCGAAGGCGGAGTCGTGCTTCAGGCGGGAAATCATGTCGAGTGCCAGACGGGCCTCACCGTTGGCGGTGTCGACCACGAGCACGTCCACGCCAGCCTCCATCAGAGCGGAGGCACGCTGCCAGGCGTCGCCGAGGAAGCCGACGCCGGCGGCCACTCGCAGACGACCCTGCTCATCCTTGGTGGCGTCCGGGTACTGCTCGGTCTTGACGAAGTCCTTGACAGTGATCAGGCCGGTCAGGTGGCCTTCCTCGTCAACGAGCGGCAGCTTCTCAACCTTGTGCTGGGCGAGCAGACGGTGAGCGTCGTCCTTGGAAATGTTGGACGGGCCAGTGACCAGGTTCTCCTTGGTCATGACATCCTTAACCTTCAGGGTGTCGTAATCCTCGGAGGCGATGAAGCGCATATCACGGTTGGTGATGATGCCGACGAGCTCGTTTTCCTTATCCACAACCGGCAGACCGGAGATGTGGAACTTGCCGCACAGCTTGTCGAGGTCGGCCAGCGTGACCTCGGGGTTGACGGTCAGCGGGTCGGTGATCATACCGGACTCGGAACGCTTGACCACATCGACCTGAGCGGCCTGGTCGTCGATGGACAGATTGCGGTGCAGCACACCGATACCACCGTTACGAGCCATGGCGATGGCCATCTCGGACTCGGTCACGGTATCCATGGCAGCGGAGAGGACCGGGGCCTTCATCACGATCTTACGGGTCAGATGAGTGCTGGTGTCCACTTCGGAGGGAATGACATCCGTCTCGTTCGGCAGCAGCAACACATCATCATAAGCAAGGCCGAGCTTGGCGAAAATCGGAGGAAGGGGAGCATACGCCGATTGGGCGTTCAATTCATCGAGGTTTGTAGCCATATAAACACTATATGAACACGCGCTGACCTTCACGACACACGCTTGTGAGCGCTCACTTATCCGCTGCCGGGTCCTGCACCTCACCCGTCTGCGAGTCCCGCGAATCCGCAGGCGAATCAGTCATCGAATCCGCTGCCTGAGAGCCAATCGAATCCCGGCTCTCCCCTACTGCAGACTGCGATTTAGGCACTGCATGCTGCGCGTTTTTACGTGCGGATTCGAGCGTCAGGTTCTCGGCTTGGATCTCGGGAATACGATGCCGCAGATAGGGGTACATCGTGGCTATGGTCAGCACCACCACGGCGATGGCCATGCCCACGGCCGCATGCTGCGCTTTGAAGAACAGAATCGTCAGCGAACCGAATGCGATCAGCGCGGCCCATCCCCACAGGATCAGCACGGAGCCACGCACCGAATGCCCGATCTTCAGCATGCGATGGTGCAGGTGCATACGGTCCGGATGCATGGGCGACTGGCCTTTGGCCAAACGCCGCACAATCGCCAGACACATGTCGAGCACAGGCAGGAACAACACCAGAATCGGCAGCAGAATCGGCATGAACACCGGCAGATAGATGCTGGCATGAATCGAGGCCGGGTCAAGACGTCCGGTCATCACAATCGAAGCGCAGGTGATGAGATAGCCAAGCAGCATCGAACCGGAATCACCCATGAACAGTTTGGCGGGATGCCAATTATGCAGCAGGAAGCCCACGCAGATACCCACCATCATCACGTCGATCAGCGTGGCCAACGAAGCATAACTCGGGGAAGACCGGGCGATGATATACGAATAGGCGGCAAACGCTATGCCACCAATCGCCACGATACCGGCCGCCAGACCATCGAGGCCATCAACGAAATTGACCGCGTTAATCGAGGCGACGATCAGGAATGCGGTGATCGCCATGGACAGACTCGGCGAGGCGGTAATCAGCGAACCGCCCAAAGGCAGTGAGATGATCTGCAATCCGCCCCAAGCCACGAATACGGAAATCAGCAGCTGACCGGCAAGTTTCAGCATCCAATCGAGATCCCACAGGTCATCGGCCATGCCCAGCAGACTGATCATGATGCCGCCGGCAAGAATCACCCACATCTGGTAATTGCCGTTGAACAATCCCGAGAGAAAAGGCAGCCGACCGGCGAATACGGTAGCCACGGCAAACCGATCAGCATGCCAAGGCCACCCATGCGCGGCGTGGGAATGGTGTGCACGTCTCGGGCACGCACCTCGCCAACCGCACCGATTTCGATGGCGACGTGGCGAATCAGCGGAGTCACCAGCCAGGTGACGCCACCGGCGATGGCGGCAATCAGTAGGTAGATTCTCATGCGCCGAGTCCCCCGCCGTTGAGGTGGAGGGCCTTGCGAATCACGTTTTGGGCGATGACGCCTTCACGCAGGATCTCGATGCCGTCGCGCGCGTACGGATCGGCTTTGACGACGGTGCTGGAGACATGGCCTTGGGTAGGGCCGCCGTCCAGATACAGGTCGACTTCGCTGCCGAACGCGTCAACCGCCTCCTGGACGGTCTGTGCGCTTTCGTCGCCGGAACGGTTGGCGCTGGACGCGGCCAGCGGGCCAGTCGCCTTGAGAATCGCGAGGCACAGCGCCGAATTCGGGATGCGGATGCCTTGCGTGCCGGGGCGACCATCGGCGGTGTCGGCCAAAGTCTCCAACGTGCAGTCGGGCCGGGCTACGGCAATCGGCGAGAACGCGCCAGGCAGAAACGCCGCCGACAAACGATTCAGTGGAGACGGCAGGTCGAGACCGAGCTCATCAAGCTGGTCGGTGGATGCGAGCAGTACCTGCAACGCCTTATAGCGCGGGCGACGCTTGAGCCGGTAGATACGGTCGATAGCGGCCTTATTACGCGGATCGCACGCCACTCCATATACCGTATCCGTTGGAATGACGACCAATCCACCATCCCGGATGACACGCGCCGCCTGTGCCAGCGATTCATCCGTGACTTTCAGCGTTGTTCCGCCCTCCACGCTCACGCCACCTCCGTTCGCCTGTGTATTCACAATCTACCATTGCACCATTGCGCCCCGACTTGCATAGTTCATCATCGCTCGTTTGCCGTACTGTCGTTTTCCGATTCGCCCCATACGCACAGACCGTAGATACAATGAGTTCATCCATGCTCTTTCGCGAAATTACAGGAGTGTTCAATGAGCGAAATCCATGCTGAATCCACCACCATGCCTCCCGTCGAACTGCGTATGCCGCGCGCCAGCGAGCGCGTGTTCGCCAACTTCAACTTCACTGTGCTGGATTGTTGCCCGGTGACGATTGGCGACGACGTGCTGTTCGGCCCGAACGTTTCGCTGCTGCCACCGATGCATCCGTTGCGTTGGCAGGATCGTAACGTGAGGCAGGCACCTGATGGTTCCGCATACGACTACGAGTATGGCAAGCCGATTGTCATCGGCTCGAACTGCTGGTTTGGCGGCAATGTGACGGTAATCGGCGGCGTGACGATCGGCGAGGGTTGCGTGATCGGTGCCGGCTCGGTGGTGACGCGCGATATTCCGCCGCACACCGTGGCCGTGGGCAATCCGGCCCGTCCGATTCGCGAGATTACGGATAAGGATGCTTCCGCGCTACAGTATTACGCACAGTGATATATGAATGCTCCCGCTGGCGAGCTGTCAGCGGAGCCGACTGAGAGTGGTTGCCGGAAATCTCCGATAACCACCCTCAGCCTCACTTCGTGAGGTAGCTCCCGCCAGCGGGAGCATAGTAATGTGAGACATCACGCGCCGAGGTACGCCTTGCGCACCTTCTCGTCGTGCAGCAGGTCGGAGGCCTTGCCCTCCATGGTGATCTTGCCGGTCTCGAGCACGTAGGCGCGATCCGCGATGGACAGGGCCATCTTCGCGTTCTGCTCCACGAGCAGCACGGTGATGCCACGCTTGCGCAGCGTGACGATGATGTCGAAGATCTCCTTGACCAGCAGCGGGGACAGACCCATCGACGGCTCATCCATGAGGATGGTCTTCGGATGGCTCATCAGGGCGCGGCCCATGGCCACCATCTGCTGCTCACCGCCGGAAAGCGTGCCGGCCAGCTGGCGGCGGCGTTCCTTCAAACGCGGGAAGTAGTCGAACACCATCTCAAGATCCTTGCCCAGACTGGACTGGTCTTTGAGACTGAACGCGCCCATCTCCAGATTCTCCTGCACGCTCATGCGGGTGAACACGTGGCGGCCTTCCGGCACATGGGCCATGCCCAGCGTGACGATCTTGTTCGCATACGTTTTGAGCAGATCGTGGCCATCATAGGTAATGTTGCCGGATTTGGCCGGCACCAGACCGGTGATGGTGTGCAGGGTGGTGGTCTTGCCGGCGCCGTTGGCTCCGATCAGGGAGACGATCTCGCCGTCGTTCACCTTGAGGCTAATGCCCTTGACCGCGTCAATCGCGCCATAGGAAACGCATAGATCCTTGATTTCCAGCATCAGCGCGCTCCTCCCGTCAGTGTCTTGGCAATGCTTGGCTCCGGTTCCGCCTTGGTGGTGGAATCGCCGTCCGCGTCATCGTTGTTGTCGCTGCCCAAGTAGGCGGAGATGACCTGCGGGTTGTTGGCGATCTCCTCCGGCGTGCCGGATGCGATGGTGCGGCCATAGTCCAGCACCTGGATGCGCTGGCATACGCTCATCACCAGGCTCATGTCATGTTCGATGAGCAGGATAGCGATACCGAAACGGTCGCGGATCGTGTTGATGCAGTGCAGCAGATCCTCGGTTTCGGTGGGGTTCATGCCGGCGGCCGGCTCGTCGAGCAGCAGCAGTTTCATGCCGGTGGCCAGGGCGCGTGCGATCTCGAGCTTGCGCTGCTGGCCGTACGGCAGGTTGGCCGCCTGGGTGGTGGCCAGTCCCTCGAGGTTGAAGATGCGCAGCAGGTCGATGGCCTTCTCGTGCATCTCGTTCTCCTGCTTCCAGAAGCCCGGGGTGCGGAAGATGGCGCTGCCCATGTGGTAGTGAACGACTCATCGAAGGCGACGAGCACGTTCTCCTCGACGGTGAGCTGCTTGAACAGGCGGATGTTCTGGAAGGTTCGGGCGATGCCGGCACGCACGACCTGATAGGTCTTCTTGCCGTTCATCCGGGTTCCGTCCAGCCAGAACTCGCCTTCGGTGGGCTTGTACACGCCGGTCAGCAGGTTGAACACCGTGGTCTTGCCGGCGCCGTTGGGGCCGATCAGGCCAATGAGTTCGCCCTTGTTGATGGTCATGTTGAAGTTGGACACGGCTTTCAGACCACCGAAGGTGATGCCGAGATGTTCGGCTTTGAGGATGGGCTGGGTTGCGTCGCTCATCGTGAGGCCTCCTTCACGGTCTTGTCGTCGGACTGGTCATGCTGCTTGGCGCTGGCCGCGGGTTTCGCGCCCTTGCCGGCGGCGCCGCGGAACAGCATGCGGTTGACCAGACGCGGCAGTGAGAACTCCCAGGATCCGAAGATGCCCTGCGGGCGGAAGATCATGACGAGCACCAGCACCACCGAGTAGGCGAGCATACGGTAGTCGGCGAAGGCGCGCAGCAGCTCGGGCAGGATGGTCAGGCCGATGGCGGAGACGATCGAGCCGGTGAGCGAACCCATGCCGCCGAACACCACCATGATCACGTAGTTGATGGAGTTGAGCCAACCGGCCATGGTGGGGTTGAGCGAGCCGATGTACTGGGCGAAGATACCGCCGGCGATGCCCGCGAAGAACGCGGAGATCGCGAAGACGAGCACCTTGAGGTACGTGGTGTTGAGTCCGGAGGCGCCGGCGGCGATCTCGTCGTCGCGGATGGCCTTGACCGCACGGCCGTAACGGGAGCGGCCGAACATGAAGAGCACGACCACGGTGACCACCATGATCCAGAACACGACGTACAGGTTGGCGGTGCGTTCGATGCCGATCAGCGCCTGTCCGGCGGCGCCCTTGTCGAGGCCCATGCCGCCGGCTACCTTGAGGTTCTGGATGATCACGCGGATGATCTCACCGAAGCCCAGCGTGATGATGGCCAGGTAGTCGCCGTGCAGTCGCAGGGCAGGAATGCCGATCAGGATGCCGAATACGCAGGCCACCACGCCGCCGATCAGCGTGGTGAGCAGGAAGCGGGCGGTGGGGTCGATGGCAATGCCGGCGGCGACCATGTATTTGGAGGTCAGTGCGGCCACGTAGGCGCCGATGGCCTCGAAACCGCAGCAGCCCAGCGTCAGCTGGCCGAGCACGCCGATGGTGAGGTTCAGGGAGGTGGTCATGATGATGGCGATGCACGCGGTCATCATGATGCCCTTGATGTAGGAGTCGACCAAGCCGGATTCGCACAGCGCCATCACGATGCTGAACGCGGCGAGGATGCCGATGAAGCACACCAGATAGGACTGTTTGGTGGAAAGCATTGTCTTCTTCATCTGATCAGACCTTCTCCCCTTCGTTCTTGCCCATAATGCCGGACGGTTTGACGAGCAGCACGATGATCAGGATGGCGAACACGATGGCGTCGGAGAACGCCGAGGTGATGATGCCCGCCGTGATGGTGCCGATATATGCCTTGGTCAGGCTTTCGATCAGACCGATGGCCAGACCACCGATCATGGCGCCCGGGATGGAACCAATGCCGCCGAGCACGGCGGCGACGAACGCCTTCAGGCCCAGCATGGCGCCCATCATAGGCGAGACCTGCGGGTAGGCGGCGCAGTACATCAGCGAGGCGACTGCGGCCAGACCGGAGCCGATGGCGAATGTCAGAGCGATGGTGGAGTTCACGTTGATACCCATGAGCACGGCGGCCTCCTTGTCTTCGGAGACGGCGCGCATGGCCTTGCCCTGCTTGGTGAATTTGACGAACAGCTGCAGGCCCACCATGATGACCAGGCCGATGACGATGGTCAGCAGGGTGTCTCCCGGCAACTTGAGCTTGCCGAACGCGATGGACGGCAGGTGGAAGATGGTCGGGACGGTCTGGAAGTCGGCGCCGAAGATGGCCTGTGAGCCGTTCTCCAGCAGCAACGACATGGCGATGGCGGTGATCAGGGCGGTCATGGAGTTGCCCTTTTCACGCACCGGCTTATAGGCGGCCTTTTCGACGATCACGCCGACGGCCACGCATACTAGGATAGCGGGAATGACCGCCACCCAGGCAGGCAGCCCCATGGCCTCGATGGCCGGAATGGTGAGCATGAGCACGTAGGCTCCGACCATGATGAAATCGCCGTGGGCAAAGTTGATCAGTCGGATGATGCCGTAGACCATGGTGTAGCCCAATGCCACCAGCGCGTACACGCTGCCGATTTTCAGACCGTTGAACAGCTGGCTGATGAACATGATGATCTGATCGGTCATAGCTCCCCCTTTCTATCAATGTTATGGTCCTCTACCGCTGCGCGCGTAGAGATATTCGTATGTCTTGCGATTGATGGCGCGATACGCCCGCGCCTGGCGATATCCGCATATCGACGGCTGTCCTTATGCATCCAAGCCCGTGAAAACACGAAAGGGAGAGGACCGGCAAAACCGGTCGCTCCCCTGTTCATGCGGAAGTCACGCTAGGACATCGTGATTATGCGGTGGGAATTCATGGAATTCACTTGGGCTGCACGGTGGTGTTGTACACCGGCTTGCCGTCCTTCATTTCCAGCACGATCACGGACTTGGTCGGCGAGCCGGACTTGTCCATGGTGAACTTGCCGGTCACACCGTCGAAGGTCATGCCGGCCACGGCGTTGCGCACATCCTCACGGGTGGCGTTCTTGCCGGCCTTCTCGATGGCCTGCTTGATCATGTAGATGGTGTCGTAGCCCAGAGCGGCGAACGTGTTCGGCTCGGCGTTGTTCTTGGACTTGTAGGACTTGATGAAGTCCTGCACCTTGGTGTTGGTGTTGTCGTCGGCGGAGTAGTGGGTGGTGTAGTAGGTCTTGTTGTACTGGGACTTGTCACCGGTGAGCTTGAGGCCATCGTATCCGTCGGGTCCCATCACGTAGCCCTCGAAACCCACGGAGCGGGCCTGCGGGATGATGTACGGGCCAGCCACGGAGTAGTAGTACGGAGCGTAGAGCAGCTCGGCGCCGGAAGCCTGGATCTTCTGCAGCTGGGCGGAGTACTCGGTGTCGTCGGCGGAGGAGGAGCTTTCCTTGTCCACCACTTCGAGGCCGAGCTTTTCGGCGGCCTTGGCGAAGGCCTCGCCCACGCCGGAGGAGTACGGATCGCCGGTGCCGTAGAGCACGGCCACCTTCTTGACCTTCAGGTTCTCGGCGGCGAAGCGTGCGGCCACCTCACCCTGGTAGGAGTCCTTGAAGCAGGTGCGGAACAGGTAATTGCCGGTTTCGATGGAGTCGGAGGTGGCGGCCGGGGCGATGGTGACCAGCTTGGACTGGTCGGCCAGCGGGGCCACGGCTGCGGTGGTGGCGGAAATGGTCGGGCCGGCCACGGCGAGCACGTTGTTGTCGCCGGCGAGCTTGTTGTAGGCGTTGGAGGCTTCGGTGGCGTCGCCCTTGTCGTCCATGGACTCGAGCTTGACCTTCTTGCCGTTGATGCCGCCCTTGGCGTTGATCTCGGAGACCGCCAGCTCGAAGCCCTTGATCTCGGCCTCGCCGTAAGCGGCGGCGGTACCGGAGTTGGTGGTCACGGTGCCGATGGTGATGGAGTCGCCGGAGGCCTTGGCACTGGAGCTGGAGGAATCATCCATGCTGCCGCCGGAGCAGCCCGCGAGGGACAACGCCATAACCGCGGCCGCGCTGGCCGCAACGAACTTAGTGGAGAACTTCACGTTCATCCTCTTCCTTCTTCCTTGGGATATTTCAACATCGTTCATCTGTCAATTAACGCGCGGGATGTGCGCGTGAGACGTTCCACTCACATAATTCGCATACCACAGAACTACATCACACGGCTTGTGACCGTCATCCACGTCTCTCTCATTCGATGTTTGTCGTGGACTGTTATAACCAGACCGGCTTTGAACCCGCAATAAATTGTTCTTATTGTGAGACAGCGCAATTGCGGAAACGAGAATGCAATCCCAAGGAAATGTGGGATTCTCGCGGCTTAGGACACTGCAAACAGGTAGCGGTCGCGACCCGTCCAGTCCTGGCCGGTCGATGCGGCAGCGAATCCGGTGGCCTTGGCAAAGGCCACGAGACGATCCCCCTGGGTCACGTCATGTTCCATGACAAGCACGCCCCGAGGCTTGAGAAGACGGCAGGCCCGCTCGATAATGCGCTCGGGAATCAACGTACCGTCCATCGAGCCGCCATACAAAGCCAATTCCGGATCCCAATCACGCACTTCCGGCTGCTCGGGAATATCGGTCTGCGGCACGTAGGGGGGATTGGTGATGACGATATCGACGGTGCCGTCCAATTGGGCCAATGTGGCGAAGGACGTGGCATCCGCGATTTCCAGATGGTAATTCGAGGCAATGGATGGGTACTTTTTCGCGGTTTCCGACAGATTCCTTCGCGTCCATTCGGCGGTGTTCGGCGACAGCTCCACCGCCCACACCTGGCTGCCGGGCACCTCGCTGACAACGGACAGCCCAATCGCGCCGGAGCCGGCGCACAAATCGACCACACGGATCATGCCGTTTTTTGTCAGCCAGTCAAGGCCGGCCTGCACCACGGTTTCGGTTTCCGGACGAGGAATGAACACTCCGGGACCGACCTTCAGGTCAAGGTAGCGGAAAGGAGCATGCCCGGTGATGTATTGCAGCGGCTCGCGCTTGGCACGGCGGTCGAGCATGGCACGGAAGACAGCAAGCTGTCCGGTTGTGCCAAGTTCCTCCCCCATAAGCAAAGCCCTGTCGACGTCGCGCAGTTCAACGCCTGCCGCCTCGGCAAGGAGCAACTTGGCATCATGCTCAGGCGTCTCAATACCCGCTTCGCGCAATTGCGAAGAGGCTTGGTTGATGATGTCGGTAATAAGCACTGGCGGTCTCCGTTGATCGGACATTAGGCTCCCCTCAGTCAGCTTCGCTGACAGCTCTCCCCCCCCCTCACAGAGGGAAGCCATTGAAGAAATAGCTCTGGCTCCCCTCCCTGAGGGGAGCTGACTCGCGAAGCGAGACTGAGGGGAGCCACCTGGCAAAGTCATTTCTGATTGGCCAGACGGTCGGCTTCGTCGGCTTGGATGTCGGAATCGATGACGGCCTGCAGGTCGCCGTCGAGCACGGCGTCAAGGTTGTAAGCCTTGTAATTCGTGCGATGGTCGACGATACGGTTTTCCGGGAAGTTGTATGTGCGGATTCGCTCGGAGCGATCAAGCGAACGTACCTGCGAGTGACGCATGTCGGCGGCCTCGGCGGCCTCCTGCTCATGCTTCATGGCCAGCAGGCGGGACTTCAGCACGCGCAACGCAACGGCACGGTTCTGAATCTGCGACTTCTCATCCTGCATGTTCACCGTGATTCCGGTGGGCAGGTGGGTCATGCGCACGGCGGAATACGTGGTGTTCACGGACTGGCCGCCGGGGCCGGAGCTCATGAAGATGTCGATTTTCAGGTCTTTCGGATCGATCTCGATCTCGTCGTCATCCTCGTCGGCTTCAGGGAACACGATGACGCCGGCGGCGGAAGTCTGGATACGGCCCTGCGATTCGGTGACGGGGATGCGCTGCACACGGTGTACGCCGCCCTCATACTTCATCGAAGCCCACACGCCGTCTTCAGGAGCGGGCGTGCCCTTGGCGCGGATGGCGATCTGCACGTCCTTGACGCCGCCGAGCTCGGTGGTGTTCTCGGACTGCACGTTCACGCTCCAGCCACGCTTCTCGGCGTAACGGGTGTACATGCGCAGCAGGTCGCCGGCGAACAGTGCGGCTTCTTCGCCGCCGGTGCCAGCCTTGATTTCCATGATGGTGTCGCGCGCATCATCCGGGTCACGCGGGATCAGCGCGGTACGCAGCTTCTCCTCGACGCCGGGCAGTTCGGCTTCAAGACGCTTGGCTTCCTCGGCGAAGTCGGCGTCTTCGCCGGCCATCTCCTGAGCGGCTGCCAGATCGTCCTTCACCTGCAACCAGGTTTTGTAGGCGCCCACGATGGCACCCAATTCGGCGTGACGACGGCCCAGCTTGCGCAGCTTGTCCGGGTCGGACACGACTTCGGGGCTTGCCATCTGTTCTTCGATGGACTGGTACTCCTCAAGCGCGGTTGCCGCCGCCGGGAACTGTTCGTCTGCCATAACACACTTTCTTCTGTATGGTGCTGTTCTGTTCGATTATTCGATTGCGCAGGTCAATGCCGCAACAAAACTTGTCAAGGAATACAAAAAACGCCAGTCCTCGATCGGGTATGCCGGAGCATGCCAAATCGAATCGGACTGGCGTGAAGTATGCTACTTGCTCTTCTTGCCGTAGCGCTTCTCGAAGCGAGCAACGCGGCCACCGGTGTCAAGAATCTTCTGCTTGCCGGTGTAGAACGGGTGGCACTGAGAGCACACGTCAACGAACATGTGATCTTCCTTGCCAGCGGTACGGGTCACGAAGGTGTTGCCGCACGAGCACGTCACCTCAACGGGGTGGTAATCAGGATGGATACCCTGCTGCATTTTACGTCTCCTATGGATTCGGGGGACCCGGGTCGTCATGCCCCTATGGCAAGACGTGAACCGGAACCTAAGGGATTGTACGCGCCTAACTGGACGTGAAGACGCGCTGCGCCGCCGCAGGAGACGACGTAAAAGAGTGGGGCCGCAGGGGCTTGAACCCTGGACCGGGCGATTATGAGTCGCATGCTCTAACCGACTGAGCTACGGCCCCACGTTCGCTGCGCAAAACAGCCAACTTGCCAAAGTGTAGCACGAGCCCGCTAACGCCGGCACGCGCGTCATGCACCCATGCCATGCACCCGCCAGCAACAAGCAGCATCTCCCGGCGCTACTTCTCCCCCCATGTACCTCAACGGGTTCTCGATGAACCGTCGCAAGCCCATTTCGGCCGCGCCATATAGCGAGGGATGCAGCGCCACCGGCGGCACAAACACGCGAATCTTCACATTAGGGTATCCCAGAATTTCCGAACGCAGCCGGCCTTCAAGCACGGTGGCCAGCTCGTCGCCGAAGTGCGTCCACAGTCCGCCCAACAGCACCGTATCGACATCCACCAGATTCACGGCGGAAGCGATGGCGGAAACCAGCGCATCGGCGGCCTGATCGACCACTTTGGCCACATCCGAATCCCCGGCGCGCCAACGCTGGAGGAACGCATCGATGGCCTCGCTGCTGGTGGCATCCCCATCCTCGGCAATGCCGGCAGCCTCGACCAAAGCGCGACGGCCCGCAAACGCCTCAAGGCACCCATGACGCCCGCAGCTGCACAACGGCCCATCCATCGCCACGGACAGATGGCCGATCTCGCCGGCGAATCCGTGCGAGCCCATCACCACTTCGCCGTCGCGCACCACCGCGCCGCCGATGCCGATATCGGTAGACAGGTAAATAAAGGAGTCCGTGCGGTCCACCACATTCAGGAAGGACGCACGTTCGGTGGCATACCCCGGAATCTGAGCGATGGCGGCCATCTTCGCTTCGTTACCGGCCACCACATCCAGCCGGCGTACCACGTTGAACCGGGTGAGGTTGACGTTTTCCCAACCCAGATTGCGGGCCACCAACAGCCACATGTCGTCGGTGACGATGCCCGGCAGCGCGAGCCCGGCCCCCACCACCTTGCAGCCGCGTCGTTTGAGTCGGCTTTCCAACGGGAAGGTCATCGCATCGAGCTTGGCGAAGATCTCGTATGGGTCAGTGCCGGTCATATCCTCACTCACCCACTCCTGACCGAGAGTGTCGCCGTTCAGATCGAGTGCCAGGCAACCGTAACCATCGGTGTTGATCTGCAGGCCGATGCCGGCGATGGATCCGCCGCGAATCTCCAGCGGCGTGCTGGGGCGGCCGTATGTGGTGGAGACGACCGGTTCGCCTTCCTGCACCACGCCGCTTTCAATGAGCATCGAGGCCAGCAGCGAGAGCGTGGCCTTGGTCAGGCCCGTCTCCTTGGCCAGATCGGCACGACTCATCGGTTTCTGCGCACGCAACAAGGTGTCGAGCGTCACCGACAGGTTATGGTTGCGCAGATCCTCCTGATTGATCCTGCGTAGATTTGCCATTGGCCCCTACCTCCTCGCACCCTTAGTCTCGAACGCCGCACAGGCGCTCACATCCGTCTATCACACCATGATATTGTGCGTCAAACGATTGAATCGGACCGCACCTTCGCGTGTTTCCGTTTGCAATCGAACGTTGAGATACAGTATAGTTTAATCGTCTAACTTATTGGCTATGGCGCGCCGAAACTTTTGAGCGCGACCCTCATCGAGGAGGAATGCATGACGAGAGTACTGGTTGCCGGCGTAGATACGTCAACCCAATCAACGAAGGTCCGCATCACGGACGCCGCCACCGGCGAACAGGTTCGGTTCGGGCAGGCCAAGCACCCGGATGGCACCTCGGTCAACCCGGAATTCTGGTGGGAGGCCTTCACCAAGGCCGCCGAGCAGGCCGGCGGGCTTGACGATGTCGCGGCCCTCGCGGTTGGCGGCCAGCAGCATGGCATGGTCATTCTCGACAAGCAGGGCAACGTGATTCGCGATGCGATGCTCTGGAATGACACCAGTTCCGCCCCGCAGGCCGCCGCCCTGATCGACAAGCTCGGTGCAGCTCCGGCCGAGGGCGACGAACCGGACGACGTGACCGCCCGCGGCAAGCAGCGCTGGGTCAAGGCCGTCGGATCCTCCCCCGTCGCTTCCTACACGCTGACCAAGGTGGCGTGGGTGGCCGAGAACGAGCCTGAGAACGCCAAGAAGATTGCCGCCGTCTGTCTGCCGCACGATTGGCTGAGCTGGCGTATCGCCGGCTATGGCCCGGTGGCCGAGGGCGAGGACGCTCATCTCGAAGCCCTGTTCACCGACCGTTCCGACGCTTCCGGCACCATTTACTACGATGCCGCGCATGACGAGTACCGCCGCGATCTCATCGCCATGGTGCTGACCCCCCGCCGAGGGCGAGGAAGCCGCCAAGGCCCACGCCGACGCCATTGTGCTGCCCACTGTGCTGGGCCCGCGTGAGGCAGCCGCCGTCAAGGCCGACCCCGCCATTGCCGGCAAGGACGTTGAAGGCGGCTGCATCATCGGCCCCGGCGGCGGAGACAATGCCATGGCCTCGCTGGGCCTCGGCATGGCCGTGGGCGATGTGTCCGTATCGCTCGGCACCTCCGGCGTGGCCGCGGCCATCGCTGAAAACCCGGTGTACGACCTGACCGGAGCGATTTCTGGCTTTGCCGACTGCACCGGCCACTATCTGCCGCTCGCCTGCACAATCAACGGTTCGCGCATTCTGGACGCCGGTCGCGCCGCCCTGGGCGTGGACTACGACGAGCTGGCCGAACTGGCCTTCAAGGCCGAGCCGGGTGCCGGCGGCATCACCCTCTGGTGCCGTACTTCGACGGCGAGCGTACGCCGAACCGCCCGGACGCTACTGCCTCGCTGACTGGCCTGACCCTGCACAACACCACCAAGGAGAATCTGGCTCGTGCATTCGTCGAAGGCCTGCTGTGTTCCCAGCGCGACTGCCTCGAGCTGATTCGCTCGCTGGGCGCCGAGATCAACCGCATCCTGCTCATTGGCGGCGGCGCGAAGTCCGTGGCCATCCGCACGTTGGCCCCCTCAATCCTCGGCATGGACGTGACCCGTCCGGCCACCGACGAATATGTGGCCATCGGCGCCGCCCGTCAGGCCGCCTGGGTGCTGTCCGGCGAGGCCGAACCGCCGACCTGGCAGCTCACCATCGAGGGCGTGGAGACCGGCGAGCCCACCGAAGCCGTGTACGAGGCGTACGCCAAGGCGCGCGGCTGATACGCTGCCAGCACAATCCATGAGATAACAACTGAATAACGATTCCTGATGAATGCCGCCATGGCGAGCATCGCGAAGAGCCGCTGTTATACCGCGCTCCTCGCTGAAGCACACATGGCGGCATTTTTCGTTTCCCACGCAATCCACAAATACGGCTATGATCAAGCCGTTTGAACAAGTCTGGAGATTCTTCTATGAACGACCGCTCCCGTATGATGCTGTACGCCCTGACCGCCGTCGCATGCGTGATCTGGATATGGCAATCCGCCAAAGAAGCAATGGCCGACGGCACGATGATCAGCACCTCGAACATCATCTTCCTGGTGTGCATCGGTATCGCAGCCGTCTACTGTGCAGTCAACGCACTGATCCTGTGGTGGCGTCAGCCCGGCAAGGATGACGAAGATGATAACGATAATGCCGATGAGAGCGCCGAATCCGACGAGAGCACCAAATCCGATGGCAGCGCTGATTCCGATGGCACCACTGCCTCCGACGACACCACCAGCAAATAAGTCGTCAACACATAAGTCGCCTCGGCACAGTCGCAATCAATAATCACTTCATCCGAATTCATCACTTCACCAAAGGAACATCAGAACATTATGGACGCAACAACCTTGTCAATCATTCTCAGTGTGGTATTGGCCGTCATCTGCGTGCCCTGCGGCATGTTCCTAGGGCTTATTCCGTTGAAGGCCGACTTGGTGACCGCCAAGCAGTCAAAAGCATCGCAGATGATGAGCTTCATCATTGCGTTGGTGTTCATCGGATTGCTGCTCCTGAACCGCGACATGGAAACTTGGGCCATCGTTATCGGCCTGGTCATCGGTTTCGCCGTGGCGAAAATCCCCGCTCTGCACACTTGGGCCCTCAATAAGTGGCCGTTCTTCGAGCCCAAGAAGTCGGCGGCAAAGCCCAAGCGCGTTAAGAAAGACAAGAAGAAGTAGGCTCTGGCTTTATCTATTCGCTGAAAGCGGGATATCGACATCGGTATCCCGCTTTTTCATTGGCCGCACATATCCGCTGAGGCACATCGCCGAATCATATTGTCGAAATACACCCCAAGTCAGGGCTGATTTCGCGAACGTTATGAGGCTATTGTTGGGAGCACGGCACCTCCGACACGAAAGCGGCCATAGCACACCCTCCCCACTTCGACCTCGGCCAAAAAGAAAAAGCCCGGCGAGCGGCCGGGCTTAAAAGGAGAAGAGAGAGAAAGAAGATTCATCAAATCATGCTTCGTTGAATAGAGCCAGGAATTTGGCGCGCCACGCATAGCGCGTCGAGACCAGCACCAGACCAACAACGGTTAGCGTGATGCCAATCGGCGCAGCGGCTGGTGAAACGAATAGCAGTACGGCGTAGGCTGCGGCCAACAGGCAGAGCGACAGCAGCAGAACATGATGTGCGCGCATAGCAGTATCTCCATTGACGTTGCGTAGGTATGCATGGATTTACAGTATTTAGTTTAATGATTTAACCATATATCATATTTGCTACCAATGCAAATCGAAATCGGTTTTTATTGGCATCATGGATTGCCGAGAATCAAGCCTCTTCCGTTATGCCGCATCGCCGAAACGCCAATACATGGCAGGACGGCAACGCAATGGCCTCATCGCCGGCAGTGGGCCAACAATTGGCACAGCAACGACGGTAAAAAGCTGCCAGCGTCGGCAGCGTGCCAATCTTTGGCGCAACAACGACAGAAAAGACCGTTAGCGGCGGCAGCGGGCCAACCTTTGGAGAGAACCGACGCTAAGAGATCATTAAGCGTCGGCGGAAGGCCAATACTTGGCACAAAGACGACGCTGAGGCCTCTTAGCGTCGGCAATGCACCAACTTTTGGACCAAGACCGACGCTATAAATCCCCACGGCCCGAATAATCCATCATGCAACACCCCCAGCGAAGCCAACTTGCCAAGCGCTGGCAGCTCGACCCCACTCAGAACCTTTTCAGCGGAATCAACCTGCCAAGCACTGGCAAGACAGCCTCACGCGGAAACCCACTCATCAGCCTCTACAACCAGAAAACCGCCCGCGGCAACATTGCCGGGGCGGTTTTCCAGTGGAAGGAAAGAAGAAATGGAAGGGGTGTGCCACATGAGCGCGATGACAGGCTCATACCTCACATGGCACGAAAAATATCGAATCGGACATACCGAATCGGGCCAAATCGGCCAAACTGAGCCCAATCGGCTGAATCGGACCAAATCGGGCCGCATCGGGCGCAAGCGGGGAATCGCGGACGATTCGCGCGCGCCCGATGGGACGGATTCAGTCGCTCAGCCGGCCAAACCGGTGGTCAGTCGATCAATCAATCAGCCAATCAGACCGAAAAATCACTCGACCTCAGACAGGGCATCAATGATGTAGTTGTTGATGGTGGCCTTGACGGACTCGAGGTGATCGGACTTGGTGGCGGCGATGAGCTCGGACTGCGGCTTGTCGAGGCTGTAGGCTTCGAGGTCGGCCAAGGTGACGTTGCCCTCGTCGATGTCCTTGCCGATGCCGGAATCGTAGGAGCTGTAGCGCTCGGCCATGAGATCCTGGATGAAACCGTCCTGGTTCATCTTGTCGGCGACCAGCAGGCCTGCGGCGTAGGAATCCATACCTGCAACGTGAGAACGGAACAGATCCTCAGCGTAGAAGGAGGTACGGCGCGGCTTGGCGTCGAAGTTCAGACCACCGTGAGGTCCGATGGAGCCGGCCTGCAGGACTTCCCACATGACGGCGACGGTCTCGTACAGGTCGGTCGGGAACTCATCCATGTCCCAGCCGATGAGCTTGTCGCCCTGGTTGGCGTCGAGGGAGCCGAGGAAGCCGGATTCGCGGGCCACGCGGATCTCGTGCTGGTAGGTGTGGCCGGCCAGGTTGGCGTGGTTGCCTTCCAGGTTCAGCTTGAAGACGTCGGTCAAGTCGTGGTTGCGCAGGAACTCGATGGCGGTGGCGGCATCGAAGTCGTACTGGTGCAGCGTCGGCTCCTTCGGCTTCGGTTCGATCAGGAACTGGGCCTCAAAGCCGATTTCCTTGGCGTAGTCGGCGCACATGTGGAAGAACTTGGCGATGTGGTCGGTCTCGCGCTTCATCTCGGTGTTCCACAGGTTCTCGTAGCCTTCGCGGCCGCCCCAGAACACGTAGTTCTCGGCGCCCAGGCGCTTGCCGATTTCGAGGCTCTTCTTGAGCTGGCCACCGGCGTAGGCGTAGATGTCGGCGAACGGGGAGGTGGCGGCGCCGGACACGAAGCGCGGGTTGGTGAACAGGGAGGAGGTGTTCCACAGCAGCTTGACGCCGGTGGACTTCATGTTCTCCTCGATCTTGTCGACGACCTTGTCGAGGTTGGCGTTGGTCTCGCGCAGGGTGTCGCCTTCGGGGGCGATGTCACGATCGTGGAAGCAGAAGTACTCGACGCCCAGCTTCTGGAACAGCTCGAAGGCGTAGTCGACCTTGGCCAGAGCCTGGTCCATCGGATCGGTGTACTTGTAGTACGGGCGGTGCGCGGTGCCGGTGCCGAACGGATCAACCAGTTCCTGGTTGAAGGTGTGCCACCAAGCGACGCCGAAGCGCAGCCAGTCCTTCATCTTCTTGCCGGCAACAACCTTGTCAGCATCGTAGTAATGGAAGGCGAAGTCTTCCTTCGGTCCCTTTGGCGCGGCCGACATACTCGATCTTGTCAACATCCCACAGACCCATTTGGGCGCTCCTTTGCAGTAGGCGATATTACGGATTGCAGGACTAATAATAAAACGAACGAACTAAATTTGTCAAATGATTGAATTAATACGCCGCGTCTCAGCGTGTTGCCAATCATCGCAATGGTTTTCGAATGCAGTCAAGGCACAAGATAGTATGGGCAAGCCAAGAAAGACGACTCAGCCAAGAAAACGAGGCTCGATAATTGACGTCACGCAATTCCTCGCCGGCCACCGCTGAGGCCGGCTCCACCACCCCCCGCCAACTCCAACAGCACCACCCCTGCCAACACCACTGCCATGGTCATCACCCTGATGATCGGCTCGTTTGTGGCCATTCTCAACCAGACGCTGATGATTTCCGCACTGCCCACGTTGATGCATGAATTCGATGTGCCCAGCAGCACCGTGCAATGGCTGACCACCGGATTCATGCTCACCAACGGCATCATGATCCCGATCACCGCGTTCCTCATCGAGACCTTCACCACGCGCCAGCTGTTCCTGTACGCGATGGGCATATTTGCAGAATGATCTTGGCGTTAATGCACTGGTGTCCGGTCTGGTGATGATGCCGAGCGGCATCGCCATGGGCATCCTGAACCCGGTGGCAGGCAAGATGTATGACCATATCGGTGGCCGGTCGCTCGCCTTGCTGGGCTTCGCGATCATGACGTTTGCGGCTGTGCTGCTGGTCACCATCATGAACACGCACACCGCGGCGGCCATGCGCACCGGAGTGCCGGAAGCGGCGGCATCGGCCATTGGCATGCGGGCTTCGTTCCGCACGGTCGCCATTGTGTGCGCGGTCCGTTTGGTCGCATCCCTCTTCATTCGCGACCGTGGACGTCGCCCCGGCTAGCAGCGTTAAGCGATTCATTCATCGATCGTAGGCTTTCCTGATGATCTCATCCAACGTGCCAGCATTACGCGCCTTTTCCATATCCTCCCAGTCGAGACCGGTGTCTTTGGCTCGCCCGTAAAAGAATCGCACGAGCCCCGCGAAATCCGGCTTAAATCCGTTGCGCTGAAATGTGCGAACCAGCGAATCACCGATTTCTGGGTCGTCGGGCCTGCGTGCCTCATAAATCGGAATGGCGCATGACCTCCATGCTCCTCGAACATGCGCAATGCGATTGACGATCACGCCACCGTGCGCACCGTCATATTGCGCGGCGGCATGCGGGTCCGCCACCTCGTAGGTGCCGCCGTGGATCATGTCTTCGAGTATGATGCGCCCCGTGACCGCTCTGGCATCACGAATCCAGAACATCGACGCGAAATTGGTGTCGTCAAGTTCGCGAAATCACGTATTTCACGTGCGCCAATCCACGAGTCACTGTCATGCATGAATTCAGCCAAAGCCAGAAACGGTGAAATGCCTACGCTTGGGCCATATTCCAGTTCGATGCGTAGATCCTCGGATTCGTCGCCGGTCAGTCCCACGCCGCTGACGGCGCAGTCATAGGCAAACCAATCCCAGAACCACCATTCGATCCTTTGCAGTACCTGCTTCGGATACTTTTTGCATGGGTTCAGATTCACTTCGTGATAATATGTGCGTCTCGCTTCGGCATAGACGGCGAGATTGCAGCGTTTGAACATCTCGGCTACGTCTTTGGTGTCCAGCATTGCTGGCAAACCGGCATTTTCGGCAGTAGTAGTGGTTGCGGTGCTCATGGTGTTTCCCCTTCATGTGATGTGGACGGCGGGCTACGCTGCCCGCCGTGAGGCACACTGTATGACGTTCGTGCGGTGGCCCGCAAGCCCGCATGGCGAAATGGTGGATAAGTGGAAAACCCAATGATTCCAAGGGGTATGGAATGTGCATAACAGTGGCTACCGTCGGTGGATAACCGCACTTTCTTGCAGGTTATCCACTGATCGCGCAGCTGTTATCCACCGTCTCTGGGTTATCCACATCGCCTCTGGCGTGTCGTCCACTGTCAGCAGTCGATTTCTGCTTCGTTTGGCGTGTATAAGTGCACGGTGAAGTGTATAACTCCGCGCATTAGGCATATTTGCTACTGAGAAAGGTCCCGAAATCGCCTTCGAACGCATAGCTACACTCAGCAGATGTATTCAGCATGGCAATAGACCCACTTAGGCACCAGCGAATGATTTTCCCCCCGCTTATAGAGTCGGCAAAGGCCCAACACCTGTCCCAACGCCGACGCTACTGCACTGGCAGCGTCGGCAGAGGCCCACAACTTGGCACAGCAACGACGCTAAAACCGCCCAGCATCGTTACACGTCCAAGTTTTGGCCGCTAACGACGCTTAATGAACGCTTAGCGTCGGCAGCAGGTCACGCACTGGTTCTCCACCGACGGTAGCGCTCCTTTAGCGAAGCCAGCCCGCCACTCTTTGGCACATCACCGACGCTGAGAGAACCTCCAGCGAAGCCAACCAGCCAACCGCTGACAACATGACACCACCCACACCCCTCAGCGAAGCCAACCAGCCAGCGCATGGCACCCCAACACCGATGAGAACACCCACCCCACCAGTGCACAAAAAGGCTGGTCATAGCGGTTGCGATGCAATCGCATCGTAATCGCGATGACCAGCCTCGGGAGTTGGGCTGCAACGAGCACCGAATGAATCAGATGATGATGCCGTTGCAGTGATCAACTTCGTGCTGGATAATCTGCGCGGTCCAGCCGGCGAAGGTGGCGTGGCGGGCGCGGAACCGGCGGTCCTCGTAGTTGATCTCAATACGTCGATAACGCAGTGTGCGGCGTTCGCCGGTCAGGGACAGGCATCCTTCCTGGGTGTCGAAGGCACCGTCCGAAGCGGTAATCACGGGGTTGAGCATCACCGTTATGCGCCCGCCAAGGTCTTCATCCACAAAGACGATGATGCGTTTGCCTACGCCAATCATGTTGGCGGCCATGCCCACGCACCGTGAACGGTTGGCCTCCAGCGTGTCTACGAGGTCTTCGATCACCTGCTCGTCGCCGGGCCCGGCCGCTTCGGACGGCGTGCGCAAAAACGACCGCGAAGTCATAATAGGACGTTGCATGCTGGAATCACGCTTCTTCGTGCCAATGGGGGTTCTGGCCGAAGGTGTGGCCTTCGGGGTTGTCCATTGCGGCGATATCGGCCATGTCCTGATTATCGAGTTCAAAAGCGGTCAGGTCGAGGTTCTGACGCTGGCGCTCCGGGTTCAAGGACTTCGGGATGGCCACGTCGCCGTACTGGAGGTGCCAGCGCAAAATGGCCTGGACCACGGAAATACCGTGCTTGGCGGCGATACGCTTCAGGTCCGGGTCGCGCAGCATCTGGTTGGCGCGGCCCAACGGGCTCCATGCCTCGGTGATGATGCCGTGCGCGTTGTCGTAGGCCAGCTGTTCGCGCTGCTGGAAGTACGGGTGCAGCTCAACTTTGGTTGACGGCCGGGGTCACGCCCGTATCGCGAATGAGCAGATCAATATGGCCGGGCAAGAAGTTGCTGACGCCGATATGCTTGACCAGCCCACGTTCACGGGCTTCGACCAGCGCCTCCCATGCCTCAACGAACTGACCCTGGCTCGGGTTCGGCCAATGAATCAGGTAGAGGTCGATGTAGTCGAGTCCCATCCGGCACACGCTCTCCTCAATGGTGAGCAGCGCCTCGTCGTGAGCATGGTGGCGGCCGGGCAGCTTGGACGTGACGATGATGTCTTCGCGCGGCACACCGGATTCGCGGATGGCACGACCCACCACGCCCTCGTTCTCATAGTTGAAAGCGGAATCGATGAGTCGGTAGCCCTGATGAATGGCGGACTTGACGGCGTCCACGCCGGCCAGGCCGTTGACCTTGTAGGTGCCGAAGCCGGTGGCGGGCAGTTCGAGACCGTCGTTGGCCTTGCGGATCGGAGTGACCGGTGGTTCAAGCATGATAGTTCTCCCGCTTCTCCTGTGATGGCATATCTGTTCCATCATAAAGCCAACCAATCCGCTGCGGGCATACTATTTGACTTCCCCCATTTCCGGCGGGCGGCGAGTGGTGAGCCACTGCACCACCGAAGCGCCGATGGAGAACTCATCCATCAGCGTGGAGTAGGCGATGTTCAGTGACGTTTCCGACAGGATGCCGAGGAAGGTCAGAATCGCAAGCGAGACGACCGCGATGACGAGTTTGTTGGAGACCGGCTGCTTGCCGCCGTTAGGCAGTGTCGTTGGTTGCGTTGGACTGTGTTATCGGTCGCGTTGCCGATGGGCTGGCTACCGGTTGTACCGGTTGTTGGCGTCCTGCTGCATGAGTCGCAAGGCTTCGGTCAAGGTGCGTACCGTGGTTTCGCACTGGTCCACGGTCAGCCCGCCGAGCAGCTGGCTTAGATGCGCGCGATATTCCTCCACGTAGATGCGGCGGATATCCAGGCCGCGTTCGGTGAGCGTAAGCGTCACCGCGCGGCGGTCGGTGGCATCGGCGTGTTTGACGACAAGTCCGAGGTCGGCCATTTCGCCTACAAGCTTGGTGATGCTTGGTGTAGTGACGCCAAGGAATGCGCTGACATCGCCCACGCGCGCGGTGCCGATATCCTGCCCGTTCTGTTCGTTGATATGCCAGACGGCGTCGATCACGTGAACATAGCGCGGCTTCAGACCTTTCGGCAATGCCGGCATCAGTTCGGTGATGGTTTTGGCCTTCCAGCAGGCGTCTATAAGACTGCGTACTTCCTCCACCGGCAGCCGGCCAGGCTTAAATTCGGTCGTGGATTCGGTCGCGGACTCGATTTCGGTCTGGGATTCGCTCATCGCTGACCCAACCTCCATTTAGTTACCAATAGTCATTACCTTTAATAACTATATGCAACCTCTAGACAAACCCAACGCTCCCTTCGTCCACGTTGGGTTCCGCTATTTTCGGGAAAAACAACAGTGCGGTGATTCCCAAACGAGAATCACCGCACTGTATTATTTGCGATTATTTGCACGCCGCTATCTGCATTGTGCGCGTTATCTACGCACCGCTATCCACGTCGCCGCAAGACCGGATGCCTTGCGTTCGGCCGCGTCAGCGCAGAGCTAGGTTGGCCGCGCCGATGAGGCCGGCGTCTTGGCCGGCGGTGGCGGCGACGATCTTGGCGTGGGCACGATAGGCGCTGCCCTCCAGGAAGCGCTGGTAGTTGTAGCGGGCCGGCTCCAGCAGAATGTCACCGACGGCCACCACACCGCCGCCGATCACAAACAGGTCCGGATCGAGCACGGCGGAGACGGCGGCCATCGTGCGGCCAAGCCATTCGCCGATCTTGCCGAATGCGTACAGGCCGAGCACGTCGCCTTCCTGGGCGGCCTGGGAGACCATCGGGCCTTCCAGCTTGGCGATGTCGCCGCCACACAGCTCCATGAGACGCTTGGCATCCTGCGGACGACGGCGCACGGCGGACTTGGCGAAGTTCTCCAGCGAAGTGCCCGAGGTGTAGCGCTCGGCGCAGCCGCGCAGGCCGCAGCCGCAGTGGTCGCCGTCCGGGACCATCGGCAGGTGGCCGAGTTCGGAGGCCATGCCGAAGGAGCCGCGGTACAGCTGACCGTTGATCACGATGGCGCCGCCGAGGCCGGTGCCCACGGTCAGCGCGACCATGTTGGAGCTGCCCTGACCGGCGCCATGTACGAATTCGCCCCAGCCGGCGCAGTTGGCGTCGTTTTCAACGATGACCGGCACAGCATGGTCGACCAGCGCGCCGACGTGCTCGGACAGGTCGTAGTTGATCCAGGCCGGGATGTTGGCGGAGAAGGTGAGCGTCTTGCGGTCCGCGCTCACATTGCCGGCAGCGGAGATGCCGATGGCCTCGATATCGGTGTGCCCGGCGGCCACAGCCTCGCGGTACACCTCGGCGATATGCTGGTTGATGGCGTCGGCGTCCATCGGCGTGGGGACGCGCCAGCGCTGGATGATGCTATCGTTTTCATCGCAGACGGCGGCGGCGATCTTGGTTCCTCCGATATCAATGGCGAGCGTGGTCACGGCTTACTCCTTGAAGGCTTGTGTGGCGTACGAGATAGCGAAAATAGTAATGAGTTGCCACGACCTCCCATAGCGTATTTTTCATGATTTGTCATATCTCGCGCACGTTCTGCCAATGTGACCCTGCACACGTTTTCACCATTTGTAAGTACTGTTAACGCTAACGTTGTCATTCAATAGCAAACGTTGTCATTCAGACTATCGGCGTGTCGAGCAGAGCCCAAGGCCAGCACGAAACCTTCGGTATTTCCATGCGATACGGCACCGGCATCGACTGGAACGACTTCCACACCAGGGTCGAATGGCAATCAAACGACTAAACACCAGACACACATTTTGGCCTATAACCCGACATATTTCGCCCTACACCACGAAATACGGCAAAAGAACAAAAAAGCTCCTGACATTTGTCAGGAGCTTGGTGGGCGACCCCGGCCGGACTTGAACCGGTGACCTCCGCCGTGACAGGGCGGCGCTCTAACCAACTGAGCTACGGGGCCATCTGTACCTCAATGAAGCACAAGAGAATATGCTACAGCATCGCCGGACCGTGGCGCGTCGCCCGGCGCGTCGCGCCACGGCAATGCCAGGCCCATCCATTACCCCTCCAAGCCATAGCGACGCCCGCCATTCCAGCCCTTCCGATACCATGGTGGGCGGTGGTTTGGCGTGGATTCGATCGTTATGCGGACAGGGCGGCACAGGCCTGACGCGGCGCACCGCGATCCGTGATTCGGGGGCGTGCTCCGCGCTGCACACAGCGTATCCATCACAGACTAAAGACTAAAGAAACAGCGGAATTCCAACCCCTTTTTAAGGAGTAACTGCACAACATGGCAGAATTCGTATTTCAGATGATCAAGGCCCGCAAGTCTTACGGCGACCGCGTGATTCTCGATGACGTGACCCTGAGCTTCCTGCCCGGCGCAAAGATCGGCGTCGTGGGCCCGAACGGCATGGGTAAGTCCACCCTGCTCAAGATCATGGCCGGTCTGGAGACCGTGAGCAACGGCGAGGCCACCCTGACCCCGGGCTTCACGGTCGGCATCCTGCAGCAGGAGCCGCCGCTGGACGACACCAAGACCGTGGGCGAGAACATCAAGATGGCGTTCGGCCCGATTGCCGAGAAGGTCGCCCGATTCAATGAAATCGGTGAGGAGATGGCCAATCCGGACGCCGACTTCGACGCCCTGATGGAAGAGATGGGCAAGCTGCAGACCGAGATCGACGCCGCCGACGGCTGGGACCTCGACTCCCAGCTCGAGCAGGCGATGGACGCCCTGCAGTGCCCGGACCCGGACACCCCGGTCAACGTGTGCTCCGGTGGCGAGCGCCGCCGTGTGGCCCTGTGCAAGCTGCTGCTTGAGGCCCCGGACCTGCTGCTGCTCGACGAGCCCACCAACCACCTGGACGCCGAGTCCATCCTGTGGCTGGAACAGTTCCTGCACCAGTACAAGGGCGCTGTCATCGCCGTCACCCACGATCGTTACTTCATGGACAATGTGGCCGAATGGATCTGCGAGGTCGACCGCGGCCACCTGTACCCGTACAAGGGCAACTACTCCACCTACTTGGAGACCAAGGCCAAGCGTCTGGAGATCCAGGGAGCCAAGGACGCCAAGCTCGCCAAGCGACTGAAGAACGAGCTCGACTGGGTGCGCTCCTCCCCCAAGGCCCGTCAGGCCAAGAACAAGGCCCGTCTGGAACGTTACGACCAGATGGAGAACGAGGCACGGAACAACAAGAAGCTCGACTTCTCCGAGATTCAGATTCCGGCCGGCCCGCGCCTGGGCTCCACCGTGCTGGAAGCCAACCACATCCACAAGGCCTTCGGCGAGCGTGTGCTCATCGACGACCTGTCCTTCACGCTGCCGCGCAACGGCATCGTCGGCGTGATCGGCCCGAACGGCGTGGGTAAGTCCACGCTGTTCAAGACCATCGTGGGCCTGGAACCGCTGACCAGCGGCGAGCTGAAGATTGGCGACACCGTCAAAATCAGCTACGTGGACCAGAACCGTGAGGGCCTGGACCCGAACAAGAACCTGTGGGAAGCCGTGTCCGGCGGCCTCGACTTCATCGAGGTGGCCGGCGTGGAAGTGCCGACCCGCGCCTACGTGGCCAGCTTCGGCTTCAAGGCGCCGACCAGCAGAAGCTGACCGGTGTGCTGTCCGGTGGTGAGCGCAACCGTCTGAACCTGGCCCTGACCCTGAAGCAGGGCGGCAACCTGCTGCTGCTCGACGAGCCCACCAACGATCTGGACGTCGAGACCTTGGAATCCCTCGAAAACGCGCTGCTCGAATTCCCGGGCTGCGCTGTGGTGATCTCCCACGACCGTTGGTTCCTCGACCGTGTCGCCACGCATATCCTCGCGTGGGAAGGCGACGACGACAACCCGGCCAAGTGGTACTGGTTCGAAGGCAACTTCCAGGCCTACCAGGAGAACAAGGTGGCACGCCTCGGCGAGGATGCGGCCCGCCCGCACCGCCTGCACAAGAAGCTTGTGCGCGGCTGAGATACGCCGGCATTAGTGCCACAACGCGCTTTATACGTCGAAAGCCGTCCCTCAGGGGCGGCTTTCCTCATAATTGCTCCATGACTGCCCCGCCCCGCATCCCATAAAACCCCATAGTCGTCTACGTCAACACACTGGCAGCGCAGCAGCAACGTAGCGGCAATGCACCGCATAACCAGCCGTTTACCTTCCAAACAGTCTCGTTACATTTCACTCCCGGAACTCTTAACCCCCACCGGATAGACTGCCAACCATAGGTTGGAATACGATAACCGAATATTGAACACAGCAGAACAAGAATCGAGGAACGCCATGGCTCAGGCAACCACCGTAACTCCATTGGACCATCTGGTGAAGGTGCTGAAGTTGGGCGAGCCTTCCGCTTACCGCAATCACACATATATCAATGGCGAGAGTATGTACTTCCCCACCGGCCGCGTCTACGGTGGCGAGGTCATCGCCCAGTCGGTGATCGCCGCGTCCAAAACAGTGGGCCCTTCACGCCTGCCGCATTCGGTACATGGCTATTTCATTGCCGCCGGCGATATTCGTCAAGACCTGTTGTTTGACGTCGAGAACCTTCGCGACGGCCGCTCGTTCTCCGCTCGTCGGGTCAACGTCACCCAAGCCGAGGGGTCGATTCTCACGGCCATCGCCTCTTTCCAGGAGACCGGCCAGGAGGGTGTGGAATTTGCCGATCCGATGCCGGAAAACCTGCCCGATCCCGAAACGTTGACTTCCGCTAAGGAACTCATGCAGCCGTTCGCCGAGAAGTCGCCGTTCGCCAATTACTATGCCGAGAAATCGCCGTTCGATATCCGCCACGTGACGCCGACCGTGATGCTGCGCGCGGACAAGGATTCCGCCGAGCATGATTCCGGCAAGCAGATGGTGTGGATGAAGGCCGATGGCCACGTCGATGTGCCGCAGGTCATGCATCGTGCGATGCTGGCACTTGGCTGCGATCAGGTGATGATGGAGCCGGTGCTGCGCCGCGCCGGACTGTCGATTTCCACACCGGGCATTTCCTATGCGTCCATCGACCATTCGATGTGGTGGTATCAGGATATCGATATCAACGAATGGCATTTGTATGTGCAGGATACGCCTATCGCCGCGCACGGACGCGGACTCGGCATCGCCAAGGTGTATGCGCAGAATGGCGACTTGGTAGCGGCGATTGCGCAGGAGGCCATGGTTCGCGTGCCGCAGGAATAGTCTGGCAATACGCCTGACAATGAGACGTACGGCGATCTCGCCGGGAAGGGCAGATGCACGATGCTCTGCACTGTACATTGTGTTGTCAGTTGACAACTACTCTGTATGAAGCTATCTCACGTTTTTGGCAATATACCGCTGTGTAATTTGTTGTCAACTGACAACAAATTACAGACCGTGTTTGCTGTTCTGCTGGAGGAGTGGGGATAGTTAGAGGCTTCTGGGCAGAATGGGTGGTGCCTAAACCTATCCGTTCCGGCAAAGGAGCCTCCGATGTCCAAGAGTACCAATGTCAGTGTTTCCATGAGCCCGTCGTGCGCGGGGGCGTGGCGCAGGCTGGAGCGGTCGTTCGAAGGCGACGGGGCGATGCTGCCCGTGATGGTGCGCGGCCTGGCGGACGCGTGGAACGAGTCCGGCACGGCGATCGGCGAGGCGTCGGACGCGCTGAACCTCGAATCGCGTTCCGTCGCCCCGTTCACCCGCTGGATTGGCTACAATGTTTTGGACTGGTTCATGCGGGACATGACAACGAAGGAGTTGATCATCATGGCCGATCCGAATCGTCCCCGTCATTACGAGGAGGAGTTCAAGAGGCAGATCGTGCAGCTGTGCGAGAACGGCAAGCCGTCGTCGCAGATCAGGGCGGGGTACGGCATCCCGCGTTCCACGCTGCAGCGTTGGGTGCAGGGCATCCGCAACAGCGGCTCGACCAGGGCCGTCGACAACCGGACGCCCGAGCAGAACGAGCTGATCGAATTGCGGAAACGCAACCGCCAGTTGGAGATGGAGGTGGATGTTTCAGAACAAGCGGCGCCGGTATCCGCGCGAAGGTAGAGGTCATACGGTCCGACGCCGGCCGCTGCCCGATATCGGCGCAGTGCAGGATCCTGGGCGTTGCCAGGTCGGCCTACTGCTGGATGCTCGAACACCCCGAGGCCGAACGCGCCGACCCTTACGAGAAGGATGTGGGGCGCGTGTGGAGGGACAGCGGCAAGGTGTACGGGGCCAGGAGGATCAAGCACGCCCTGGGGCACGAGGGCGTGGCGCTGTCCCGCCGCCGCATCAACCGGATCATGGAGGGGAACGGCATGGCCGGCTCCTATTCCAAGGCCGCCTATAGGCCACGCCCGGCCAGGCCGAACGACGACCCGGCTCCCAACATCCTCGCCCGCGAGTTCAATGGCTATGCGCCGCGCACCCATCTGGCCTCCGACCTGGCCTACGTGAGGGTCGGCAGTTCGTGGGCGTACGTCTGCCTGCCCGGCGACCTGGCCAACCGGCAGATCGCCGGCCATTCGGTCGGCGTCAGGCACGACGCCGATCTCGTGCTGGCCGCGTTCGCCGCGCTGCGCTTCCCGCTGGATGAGATCGAGGTGTTCCACACGGACCGCGGCGGCGGGTTCACCGGGGAACGCATCGAACGCATGCTCGACGTGTTCGGCATCACACGTTCCCTTTCCGGACCCGGCAACCCATACGACAACGCGGTGGTCGAATCCACCGACCGGCTCGTCAAGAAGGAACTCATCCACAGGAACGTCTACACGAACGTGGAGCAACTACGCTCGGACGTCAACCGGTACGTGTGGTGGTACAACCACCAACGGCTCCACTCGACCCTCGGGTACCTGAGCCCCGTGGAGTTCACACAACAAGGAAAAACCCTCTAGAAACAGTCCAACACACCGTTGCCAATCCAAACTCGCCCCGGAAGACCCGCCGTCATGGGCCCGACATCCTCGGGACAATCGAATTGGGCTGTCCAAACGCCAGGCTCGAGGCGTCCGACAACAGGATCAAGGTCACCATACGCACGGCCTACGGCTTCCACCACGCGAACAACCTCATCGCCCTGATCATGCTCCGCTGCGGCGGACTCGACATACACCTGCCCCAACCAAGAACCTAACCCACGAAAACAGCAGAAGCCTCAAATATTAATGCGTGGTAATGCGGCTTCGCGTTGAACTGCGCACCACCAGCTTGGAATCCATCACCGTTACCGCGCTCACCGATCTTCCTTCGATGACATCGACCAGCAAAGACACCGCCTTACGCGCCACGGCCGGCAGATTCTGTTTGACCGTTGTCAGCGGTGGAGTGGCATAGGCAGCGCCTTCGGCGTCATCGAAGCTCACTATCGAAATATCTTCTGGTACACGCAACCCTTTCCGGACCAAAGCCGAAATCACGGCCATCGCCATATGATCGGAAGCCACAAATATGGCATCTGGCCTATGAGAGAAATCCGTGTCCATCACGATATCGTAGGCCGACTTCGGCGACCAGGACGCCTGAAGCATTCTGCCCGGCCCCAGTTCTTGCTGCCGTAAGGTATCTTGCCAGCCCTGCATACGCCGCCGCTCATCGAACCAATCCTGCGAACCGGCCACATGCCAAATCTCTCGATGACCGGATTGCGCGAGATGCCGGATCGCCCGGCAAGCGCCGTCATACTGGTTCTCCCCCACCATAGGAATACCGATATCGCTCAATTCAGAGCTCACGATAATGACTGGTTCCGGCACATTGCAGTCCACGATGGTTTCAGACAACTCTATACGCGGAGCAATAACGATGATGCCCTCCGCAGACAGCGACCTGAATTTGGTGAGAGCCTGCATAAAGCGCTCACGGAATGGCTTGTCCACGGTAAGCACCACGGACATATATCCCCTCAGCGAGGCGTATTCCTCCAACTGCACCAACACGTTCGCCGTAGCATAACGGATTGAACGATCAATCAGCACACCGATAATTCCCGAACGATTGGTGATGAGAGAGCGAGCGAATTTATTGGGCTCGTAATGCAGAGTTTTAATTGCCGCCTGAACTGCTTGACGCGTTGCCGGCGATACTTTCGCGGTACCGTTGATGACTCTGGAAACCGTGGCTGGGGAGACTCCGGCGACCCGTGCCACATCCAGAATGCCCGAACGCGCGTTTTTATCGTCGCCCATAAGGTCTCCCCTTCGTATCGTAATGGTTGGAATAATTACATTTTATTAGCAGAATCTAACACTGGTGCGTTATGAAAAAGGGCGTGGGGAAAATTTTGCTTTTCACCACGCCCTTGCATTGTTCAGGAATTACGAACGCAATGCCACTGCAGTGCCTTCAGCAAGAACCTTAGCGACCGCCAATTCCTTGTTCTTTGCGGTGCGGAACTGCTCGAAAGCGTCCCGAGTCCAGACCAAGGCGGTGGCGTCGGAACGATGATGCTTAGTCATCCATTCCATGGCACGAGACGTGACCTCGCCAAGATCGCCCTTGATGTCAACGCGCTCGGCGTCCACCGTCGTCAGCTCAACCATGGTCAGTTCAGCATCAAAGGTCATCACCAGGCTGGCCCACAGGCCGCCGTCATCATAGACACCCAGCAGCAGGGAGGACTCCGGCTGCACCCAGCGGTTGGCCAACACAATGGCCTCGTTGCGGGTCACACCGAAACGGTACTGGAGGCCCAGCACCTCCTTGGCCGGCCCCGGATAGGTCACCATGGTGTCCGGATACTCATCCAGCAGAGCGTAGGTGCGATGTATAAAGGAGTCGAGCGGTTCATCGGCGACCCAAGACTGCTGCATACGGGAGAAGTACTCATCGAAAGCACTCCGCTCGAATATGGCGACGAAGTCCACATTGTCGGCATTCTGCTCATAGAGCTCCTTGGCCTGCTTCTGCGCGTCGGTAATACTTGCCGGTGCGCCTGCAACCGGGAGGCCGTCGGTGTGCTCGCATTTGCGAACCACGCCGTTGTCGTGCAGCACGATGATGCGTTTCTTCTCCTTGGCTGATTCCAGAAGCAGATCCTGCGCGTTGCGCCACTGATCAATATCAATATCTTCCATTAGGACGTCTTTGCCCAACATGGCGTATTCCTTTCGTGTGATGTATTGCGATAGTTGGTTGTTGTCAGTTGACAGCGCAGTCGCAGATCATAATCGTGTACGGTTCGAGCGTGAGGTCAAGGCCGCCGTTCGCGACATTGAGCATCACGTCATTCCACAGTTCGCGAACGCTGACCAGCGTACGGTCGACGGACACGTGGGTGGTGATGGTCTGATCAGTGGGATTGCACACGAACACGATCTGACGATCGCCGTTAGTCACGTCATCGTGAACCACAACATCCACACGGCTGTCGTCGCTGATGAATCGAGTCACGTTGGTGGTCTGTGCAATCGTTTCACCGATGTTCTTGGCCTGCTCGAGGGAGGGAACCACGATGGCGTAGCCGGAACCGACCGACACGGCCGACGTGCTTCCAACGCGTCCCGGGGCAAGACCCAGTGCATCCGCAAGCACGGTGCAGGGCTCCATGGTGTGTCCAAGCGAAGGAACCTTCGGTCCGACGACCAGCAAACCACCGGCTATGGCATACTCGACGAGAGCACGCTGAGTGGCCTCATCCAGCCAGTCCTCCGTGGCGAGAACCACGGCACGGTAGCCGGCCCAGCGCTGCGGATTCAGGTCGGTGTCCGAAAGCACATAGCCCACGCCGCTGGTCTTCAACGATTCGTTGAATGCGTTGAAGTAATCGCCCTTCTCGCGGGAGACGATGGAATCGAAGCCGAACTTCTCATCCGCCACCGTCATTCGGTTCGGGTACTCGGAGAATCCGGACGGAGTTTCCAAGAAGTCGCCGGGGAAGGAGACCAGCACGGAAGAGGCCTCAAGACGGTCGTATTCGCGGTTGGCCCAGCAGCAGCACGTCGCTGCGGCGGCGCAGGTTGCCGAAATCGACGCCCTTGAGAATCTCGTTCATGGTCTTGTGCATCTTGGACATCGGACGAACGGTTCCGTCACGGCGAATCGGCGAGAAGAACCACTTGTCGCGTTCGACGATCATATAGCGGCTGAAACCCTTGATACCTTGCATCAACGCGGCCTTGGTGACGAACTCCTCATCGGCTGCGTCGCCCGGATGCAGGTACCAAGCCCACACGCCGGCGATGAATTCAGGAATGTACGGGAAACGGCTGGAGCCCACCACATAGGAGGCGACGGTCTTCACGTGATTGTACAGATGCTTGCGCGAGTAGATGTCGAAGCCGACGAAGTCGAGCTTTCTCCTCCAGCTTCGGCAGATTGAACGGGCACGTGAAACCGGAGGCCGCACCACCCGGTCCCAGCGGATGCGGGTAGTTGTGGAACAGCGCAATCTGGTCAAGGCCACGCTCACGCAGCATGCCAGCCAATCGATCCATGGAATCGATCAGGTAACGCTCGCGATATTCCGACCAATCCGTGTACCACGGGATGCTGGCCTGATCCGCACGCTCGAAGCGGCGCGGCGGCTGGAAGGCATCGAAATCATCAATATGGCCGAGTCCATACGCGGTGGCGACGCCTTCCACTGAGCCGTACTTGCCCAGCAGGAACTCGCGGTAGAGCTTCAGGGAAGCATCGGAGAAGTCTCCGGAGTAGGCATTGATGCCGAAGAAGAATGCCATCTCGTTATCGACCTGGCAGGCCACGATGCCGCCGCCGTTGTTGACCGCATGCTTGGCGAGAATCGGGCAGATCGCGTCATACCACAGTGCGGTCTCTTCGAAGAACGCGTCGGTGGCGTACGAAAGTGCGGGAATCGGCTTCGGCACCTGAGTCAGCACGGCCCTTGCTCCGCTGGAGTTCTTGGCCTGCAGACGCTCATCATCGAGAATGCGCTTGGGGTAGCCGAACCAGGTCATTTCGGAGTTGATCTGCGGGCCGGGGCGCACCACGATGTTCAGCCCCTTGTCTTCGCACAGGGTCAGGAAAGCATCGATGTCCGTGCGGGGATCCACCTGACCGAAGTCGAACACACCGCGGGACAGCTCGTGGGCTTCCCAAGGAATGTAGATGGACACCATGGTGAATCCGAGGTCGACGATTCCGTCAAGAATCTTCTCCCACTTGTCTCGGTCAAGACGCCAGTAATGGATTGCGCCACCGTACAGTTCGGCTCGTTCGCCGTTGACCTTAATCGCCGAATCGTCAACGGTGACGACTCGATTAGCTGTGGTTGTCATGAGTTGTTCCTTTCGTTATTCCACATGTGTATGGAAAATCAATCGTTGCTGCGCTTGGGCCAATGCGACGGCCAGCACGATGATGATGCCGCGCACCACCTGCTGCTGGGCGGAAGATAGGCCCGCGAGGATAAGTCCGTTGTTGATCATTGCCATGAGGATGGCGCCGGCTGCTGCGCCGACCGCGGATCCACGACCACCCGAGAGTGCGGTGCCGCCCAAGATCACAGCGGCGATCACGTTCATCTCATCGCCATCACCCCACTGGAATCGTCCTGATTGCAGACGCCCTGCGTAGAGCATGCCGGCAACGGCCGCGCACATGGCGGATGAGAACATCACCGAGAAACGGATCTTCGCCACATCGATACCGGAGTATTTGGCGGCCAATGGATTGGCACCGACCGCAAGCGTGTACTTGCCGAACCGTGTCTTGCCGAGGATGATCACACCGATGATGAAGAACACCAGAGCCCAGATGATGATCACCGGGAAGATGCCGATCTGGCCGCCGCCAAAGATGAAGTTGTAGTTGGCGTTCAGAATCGGCTGAGGCGAGGAGTCCGTAATCCATTGGGCGACGCCTACGGTGATGCCCATCATCGCCAATGTCGTCAGGAATGACGGTATCTTTGCCCAGGCGACCAGCAGGCCGTTGATCACGCCGCACAGCACACCCACGAGCAATCCGGCGAGCACACCGGCCACGATGCCGAACCGGGCAATGGCCATGGCTGTGGCCACTGAGGCGAGACCGGCAATCGAGCCGACGGACAAGTCGATTTCCGCGGCGCCTATCACGAATGTCATCGCCATGGCCATCACGATGATGATTGAGGACTGGCGAAGGATGTTGAGCAGGTTGACCGTGCTGGTGAATCCTTTGCCCGACAGCATCAGGGCGAACAGGATGAACACCACTACGACGCCGACGTAGACGATATTGCTTCGAATATCGATTTTCTTTAATGCTTGTACCATTATGACTCTTTTCCTTCCAATGCTTCGCTGCCTTGGATTGATTGGCTTTCGTCAGCGTCCGTTCCGGCGTGCTGAATAGCGAGCTGCAGATCCGCTTCCGTGTCGATGCCCTCGCTGCTGAGTTCGGCGACTACTTTGCCGCGCTTCATCACCACGTATCGGTCGCACACCGCGATCATTTCCGAAAGCTCGGAGGAGATGAACAGCACACCTTTGCCGCCATTGGCGAACTCGGTCACACTGGCCAGCACTTCCGACTTCGTGCCGATGTCGACACCGGCAGTGGGCTCGTCCATAATCAGCAGATCAGGCTCACGCCCCAGCCATTTTGCAATGACGATCTTCTGCTGGTTGCCGCCGGACAATCTCGATGCGGGGGCTGCGGGATCGTCCACCTTGATTGAGAACCTCTGGATAAGATCCGAAGCGATTGCCTCAATCTTCTTATTGGACAGCAATCCGTTGCTACGGCATTCGTCCAAGCGGGTCAGGGTGAGGTTGTTGCGTACCGAATGAGATACCACCAGACCCTGCTCGCGGCGATCTTCCGGAACCAGAGCCACTGCATGAGACATTGCGTCCTTGGCGGACTTGGGCGCATACGGTTTGCCGGCCAGTTCGATGGTGCCTGACGTGATCTTGTCGATGCCGAACAGTACGCGAGTCACTTCGGTGCGGCCCGATCCCATAAGACCCGCGAGACCAACGATCTCGCCGGCTCGCACTTCGAAACTCACATTGTCGACGCCCTCGTTGGCGCTGAGGCCGGTGACCTTCAGCAAGGTACCGCCGATCTTGGATTCCTGCTGCTGATGCTTGCCGAGCTTTTCCGTATGCTGACCGACGATGCCTTCGATAATCTCCTCATCGGAGATATCGGCGACATTGGAAGTGAGCAGGTTCTTGCCGTTGCGCAGAATGGTGATTCGGTCGGCGATCTTGCGAATCTCATCCATACGATGGGAGATGTAGATCAGCGAGATGCCTTCGTTCTTGAGATGCCGCACCAGATCGAGGAATCGTTCCGTTTCCGCGGCGCTCAACGAGGCCGTGGGTTCATCGAGAATCAGCACCCGGGCATCGGCGCGCAGCGCTTTGGCGATTTCCGTCAACTGCCAGTATCCCGTTGCCAGTGTTCCCACTTCAACATCCGGGTCGAGGTCGACGCCCAATCGGTCCAGAAGCTGCTTCGCTTGCTTGCGCATGCTTTTCTTGTCCAGAAAATGGCAGCTATCCAGCGTCTCCGCGCCCATGAAGATGTTCTGCGCGACGCTCATTGTGGGGACGAGGGAGAATTCCTGGAACACCATGCCGATTCCCGCCTTGCGTGCGGTCTCGATTGACAGTGAGGTGAATTCTTCCTCGCCTATCTGCACCGTGCCGGAGTCCAGGGAGTAGACGCCTTGCAGGATTTTCATCAGCGTCGATTTGCCGGCACCGTTTCCTCCTGCCAGTGCATGGACTTCGCCACGACGCAGATCGAACGAGACATCGTCCAGCACGCTGACCCCGGAAAACTGCTTATGGACATGCTCCATATGCACTACTGAGGTTTGAGTTTCCATTGTGCTTCCGATCATGTACGGCTTATTACTTCAGCAGATCTTGGATGTCGCTCGGCAGAGAATCGTGGTAGACCTCTTGCCATGCGTCCGAGAGATTCGTCCGGGTCACGGGGAGTGCGGACAGTGCCACGTAAGTGGGGTAATCCTTGCCAAGCACTCGGGAACCGGCGGCGATCTCCGCCTCGGTGACGCCCTGATTGTACGGACGCTGAGCCGAGGTCCCGGCGATCAGCTGGTTCTGGGCCATGGCCACGCCGATGGATTCGCCGAGGTCGATGGTGGTGATCTTCAGGTCGGTACGGCCGGCGCTACGAGCGGCAGCCATAACACCTTCAGCCGGAACATCCCACGGAGCCCACATACCCTTCAGGTCGGGGTTCTGGTTGATGATTGCGTCGGCCTGAGACTGGGACTGGGAGACCAGATCGGAATCGGAAACACCCTTCTCGGCGATGATTTCGATGTCGGGGTATTCGTCCTGGATGGTCTTCTTGAAGCCTTCGTAACGCTGTTCGGTCACGAAGAAGTCCGCGTCGTGGTACAGGGCTGCGATCTTGCCCTTCTTGCCGATGGAATTGGCGAGAATGTGAGCGGAGGCAACGCCGTTGCCGTAGTTATCGGCGGAGACCACGGACACATAGTCCTTGCCTGCTTCGAGATCATTGGCCGGCTGATCCATGAACACCAGAGTGACTCCGGCTTCGGCCACCTTCTTGTATGCCGCAACGGTTGCCGTAGCATCGGTCGGGATGGAGATGATGATGTCGGGGTTCTGGGCCAGCACGGTTTCGATATCGGAAACCTGCTTGTCCGGGCTGAAGTCCGCATCGGTAATGGCGATGATCTCAACACCGAGCTCTTCGAAAGTGGCCTTCAGACCAGCGACCTGAGCGTTGTACCAATCATTGCCTGCGTAGTGGAACACCAAGGCCGCCTTGAGATGGGCGTCCTTGATCTTCTGCACTTCCTCATCCGTCAGATTGGCGACATCCGCGGATGCCGCTTCCTCACCGTTTGCGCCGGTGGACAGCACCTTGCCGTCAATCGCCTTTTCCGCCACGGAGAGGGCGGTGGCCGCAGTGTCTTCAGTGCTTTCCGTGGAGGTGGACGAGGAGCAGGCCGTGAGCATTGACACGCACACCAGGCCCGCAATTACCGCCGATACGGCATTGCGTACTTTACTGTAGGGGCTCTCCTTCATTGGTCCTTCCTTACTGTGTCCTTCATTGGGCAATATCCGCCGAATTGCTTCGGCCGAGGCGGCAAGAGCAACGGTGCATTTGTCGCCTTTGGAGTTATGAAAAGCTTTTCATAAGCATGTTCACAAAAAACACGTTTACGAAAAGCAGCTCTCCGCGTCTCGGTGGCCCTCCGCATTTGAGTCACATAGGCCTGAAAAGCTTTTCATTCACTATAACAGCCGACCTGCACGAGCGCAAGCCATGGAGTCAAAAGCTTGCCCACGGTGTGTCGCGAGCGTTTTCTTGGTGTGTTTTTAACGGGGGACTAGACGCAGCATGTCGAGACTCCGATTGCTAATATCGCGCCACGGCTCGAGCGCCGAACGTTCCACCCAAGAACCGTGGAGCGATTTCGCTGCCATGGTTCATGAAATCAATCGATTTTCGCGAACCGTGGCGAGGAAGCTGAAAAAGACTTCCGGCCGTCTGTCGGCATGCAATCCGAGACCGGCGGAATACCGCATCCCGAGCAACACCCATGTGTATGTGTTCAATTGGATGTTGAGGTTTGGGGGGTGGTGACGTTTTGTTGGACTTCGTTGTCTGAATGGTCGTTCGCAACGATAGCACGCACGTTCAGGCGACGAGCCCGAGCTGGATGCGTTTGTCCATGATGCTCATCCCGTATTCGAGTTTGATGCGCTTGTCCCTGTGCCAGACCATGTACTCGTCGAGCATTTTGGCGAACCCGTCGATCGAGACGCCTTGGAAGCTTCGCTTGTGGAAGAACTCCTGCTTGAGCCTGCCGAGGAACCCCTCGGCGGCCGCGTTGTCCGGACTGCAGCCCTTCGCGCTCATCGACCGCGTCAGCCCGTGCTCCCCGCAGATGCGGATCCATTCGTCCCACCGGTAGCGGCATCCACGGTCCGAGTGGATGATCGGCGTCTCGCCGGTCTTGAGCGTGGAGCACGCGGACTCGAGCATCCCGTTGCCAATGCGGCGTTGGGGCTCGTGCCGATCGTCCAGGCGACCGGCATGCCGTCGTGGCGGTCGATGACCGGAGACAGGTACACCTTGCCCGCCGGGATCGCGAACTCCGTGATGTCCGTGACCCACAACCGGTTCGGCGCCTCGGCGTGGAAGTCGCGGTTCACCGGGTTCTTCGGGGCCTTGGTGAGCTCGCCCTTGTACGAGCTGTACCGCTTCGCGCTCTTGAACAGCGGCACCGGACCATGCGGGGTCATCAGCCGCATGACCCGTTTGGCGGATGCCCTGACGCCCATGCTTTTCGGCTCCAGATGGACGCGCCCGTACCCGTAGCGGCGTCTGCTGTTCTCGAACGCCTCGCGCACGAGCTCCGGCAGCGGTGCGTCCTTGTCGGGACGTTTCATGGCGTTGAGCCGGTAGCGGTACGCGCTGCGCGCGATGCCGACCATGGGCAGCAGGCCTCTGGCGGTCACGCCGAGCTTCTCACTGGTCTGTTCGACGAGGATGGCCTTCTCGCGGCTGGTCAGGTTTTCCGGGACTGCGCCCGGCTCTTTTCCCAACGGCTCCGACGCCCCACGGCGGATCGCGATCTCGATGTCCGGTTCCCCTCTTCTCCCGCCGCTGCCGCTCGACGTCGGCGTCCAGCTCGTCCAGACGGGCCGTGTCTCCGCCGGCCTCTTCTCCGACGCCGCCACCGCGTCCGCCAGGCCGGCCGCGTCCCGGGGGCCGGATGCGGCCGTCGGCATGGTCGCCGGCGTCAGGGGCTCCGCGCCGGTTTTCCCCTCCCCGGCCGTCGGGGGCTTCTCTCCGGGTGTCTCCGTCACGTGCGCCTCCTTGGATACGGCGAGCATCTGCCGTTTCCGGTTTCTCACGACGGACGCCTCCACGCCCAGTTCGGCGGCCGCCCCGCGTGATTTCAACCTTCCGGACGCGACCGCGACCACCGCCTCCCGCTTCGATTCCTCGGGAACCGGGCCGTGCCTCAGCCTGCGTCGGCCGGGGACGAGCTCGTCGATCCACGCGGTGAGCGGCTCATGGCTTTTCGGATGGCCGAGCGCGCGCATGGTGCGTTTCAGACGCCTGCCGTGTCCGAGGTAATGTTCCACGGCGGCCTGTCTCTGCTCGTCCGTGTACCGCCGGTACCGTTTCCCGCGAGTGGACTGTCTTCCGGTGCGTTCCTCCTCGAGGCGTCCCCGGTACCACACCGGCAGCATCCCCCTGCTGGGATAGCCGAGTTCGTGTATCACGTCCGCGGCGCAGCGCTCGTATCTGATGTACAGGTCCACGGCCCTGTCGCGCTGCTCCTTGCTGTACTTCACCATAAAAGGGTTCTCCTCCCGGTCGGGGAGTCCAAAAAATGTCACCACCTCGAAATGCGAAGAGCCAGTTAACTAAACACGGTGCGAATTACACAGCGTAGAACATCACACATACCCCAATATTTCTCGCACGCGGCCAATAATTGCTGTTCGGACTACCGCTTGTAGGCTTGGGCTATGTCGCTATGGCGCTTGGCTTCCTTGATTTTCGGGTTTTCGGGGCCTTCGTTCGGCGGTAGCTGGCACAACCATTCGCCGATAATGCCGATGATCATGTCGGCGATGCACACCACGGCCGCAATTGCGCACTCGGTGACGGCGTGTGCATAAAAATCCGCCTCAATATGGCTCAGGCTCATCACAATCTGACCGCCATACCAGCCGGCAAGCGTTGCGCCCGCCAATCCCAGTGCCTTTGCCAACACCAGCGTATACACCGCGATAGTGGGATTAATGAAGCTATGCGGACGCTTCTTGGGGTCGGTATTCGCGTATTTATGCACTTGCAGGGCCAAGATCAGCACGATAACGCCCAGCACGGCCAGCAATCCGGTCACAATCCGAGGCGCACCAATCAGCGACAGTCCCGAGCTTTCGCCGTAGGAGGCCAGACCGATACCCGCCAACAGGCCCAGCACGGCACCGATCACATACTGCCACCATGGTGTTCGCCGTGTTTTCATGTCCGGCCTCCTTATCGTTGCGTTGCTGTTTGCTGTTTGCGAACGGCCCTCGCGCCTGGGCTGTTCATCTTGATTTGGTTTTCGTCACTGCCATGCCCGGCTGTTCGAGGCCGGAGACTGGTCCGTCACCGTCTGGTTTCTAGCCTACCGTTCGTAACTGGTTCCGCCATCAGCTCAACTGTTCGACAGTATCCAGTTGTCCGATAGCAATCCGACCTGTCCGGCATCCGGTGCCATGGCCAAAAGGAAGGCCACCGGGTCGCCGCCCAGAGAAGCATTCGGGTCCATATCCAGCCAAGGTGCCAATACCGACGCATGGTTACGGGCCGACGGCCAAGGAATGCTGCAGTTGGGCTCGTCGGAAGTCACGCCTTCCATGTCGACAAGGTCAAGGTCGACTGCCAGATCATGAACGCTTTCGATGCTGCCCAATACGGCAATCAGGTCGGCGGGCGGCAACTTGGTTTCGATTTGGATGACCGCGCTCATCGCGTCTGGGCCGTCGAAATGGCTGACATGGTAGAGCGGCGAAATGCCCTGTACCTGATTGCCAGGAACACTGTCGATGGAAACGATGGTTTCGCGGAACAGCCGTTCGGCATCCTGCGAGGTGGAACCCAGCGAAATAATCGCCTTGCGTGAGACGGGTTCCGACTCCGACGCTGATTCTTGCTTGACTGCATGCCCGCCGAGCATCCAGTCTTCGCTCTCGAGCTGCACGGCGTTACGGTTCGGCGCGGCGGCCAGCAAATCGGCTACAGGCCCCTCATGGGCTCCGGCAAGTTTGGCGTTCGGATTCAGCGCCGCCCAGGGAGCCAGCACAAACGCGCGCTGCCAAGCACGCGGATGGGGCAATGCCAGATCCGGATCCGCGCTGGTGATGCCATCAAAGTCGATAATGTCCAAGTCCAACGGCCTGGAATCCCAATGATTCTCACGAATTCGCCCATGGTTCGCTTCGATGTTTTGCAACGCGGCGAGCAATTCGTGGCTGCCCATTGTGGTTTCAAGCTCCACCACGGCGTTCAGGAAATCCGGCGTACCGTCAGCCATGCCCCACGCGGCCGTGCGATAGAGCGGCGAAATACCGGTCACCTGCGTGCCAGGCAACGCATCGATTTCTCGAATGGCGGCTCGCAAGGTGGATTCCACCTCGCCCACATTGCCCCCCAAGGCCACCACCGCGTTATGGATGACATGCTTTTCAGCAGTACGTCCATTATCGGTGGCACGCACGCGCGAGATGGAGACCGATACATCTGCAAAAGCCACGACGATGGGCGCGTGAGGCTTGTGCACGGTGACGTCGATGGAGGCGACGGCCGGCGCATCGGCAAGAATCTTATCCGCGATACGTTGGGCCAGACGCTCGATCAGGTCCACATGAGGGCCTTCGATGACAGCCGCGATATCCTTGGCCACGCGGCCGTAATCGATGGTGTCGTTGAGATCGTCGGATTGGCCGGCTGCGGCCAGATCAAGGTGCAGGGTGACGTCCACGACGAAGGTTTGTGGCCGTTCGTGTTCAAAGGCGAGCACACCGTGGGTGCCGTTGGCATGTACGCCGGTAAGTGTGATGGTGTCCATTGGTAAGGCTTTCTGCTCAAATGCTCCCCTCAGTCGCCTTCGGCGCCAGCTCCCCTCGCCCGAGGGGAGCCAAGACCTAGAAGCAACCAAAAACAGGGAGCCAGGGGAATCATGCGTATTCGCGCCAGGTGTTGCCGGCGATGACGGCGGCGCGGCTTTTGGCCACATCGTGTACGCGCACGGCCCATGCGCCGTGCTCGGCGGACAGGGCGGACAAGGCTGCGGTCACGTCGTCGCGCTGGGCCATGGTCGGGCCATCAGCACCGGCAGCACCCGCCCCGGTAAGCATCGCCGAAATGAAGCGCTTGCGGGACTGGCCAATCAGCACCGGATATCCAGTGGCGCGGAAGATCTCGAGTCCGGTCAGCAGCGGTAGGTTATGCTCGATGCCGGGCTTGGAGAAGCCCAGACCAGGATCGATGATAATGCGCTCAGGCTTTACGCCGGCGGCCAGCACGCCGTCGACTTGGCGCATGAGTTCGTCGTGTACGTCGGTCAATACGCCATGCTCGTATACGGAGGTGTCTTGATCGGGGTTCGCGCCCTTGGAGCCGGCGAGCCAGCCGCGCCAATGCTGCACGATGTACAGGCAGTCGTGGTCGGCGACCACGTGCGGCAGTTCGGCGTCCAGTGTGCCGCCGGACACGTCGTTGATAATTTGCGCGGCCTCGCTCAGTGCGGCGGCGGCCACGGATGCGCGCGTGGTGTCGATGGACAGTACGGCACCGGCCGGAATCAACGTCTTGACGGCGCCGGTGATACGGGCCAGTTCGTCGGCCTCGGACACGCGCTTGGCACCGGGGCGCGTAGATTCGGCGCCGATGTCGATGATATCCGCGCCGGCGGCCATCATGTCGCGCCCGTGCTGGGCCGCCTTGGCTGGGTCCAGCCACAGGCCGCCGTCCGAGAACGAGTCCTCGGTGATGTTGAGCACACCCATCACCATGGTGTGCGTAGTGTCATGCAACGCCTGCAAATCAGTCATAGGTTATCTCCCCCTTCGTTGTTTCCCTTCGCTCCCCTCAGTCGCCTACGGCGACAGCTCCCCCTCAGAGAGGGGAGCCTAGGTTGCGTCACTTGTCAAGAATCAAGCTCATGGCTTCGGCTCGGGTAGCGGGGTTGCGTAGCAGACCGCGCACCGCAGAGGTCACCGTGCGGGCGGAAGACTTCTTGATGCCGCGCATCGACATGCACAGGTGCTCGCATTCGGTCACCACAATCACACCACGTGCGCCCGCATACTCGACCAGCGCGTCGGCGATCTGCTGGGTCAAACGCTCCTGCACCTGCGGCCGGCGAGCATACACCTCAACCAGTCGGGCGAGCTTGCTCAGCCCCATCACCCCATCCTTGGCGGGAATGTAGCCCACATGGGCCACGCCATGGAAAGGCAGCAGGTGATGCTCGCACACCGAATACAGTTCGATGTCCTTGACCAGCACCAGCTCGTTAGTGTCCACGTCGAAGTGCTTCTCCAGCACATCGGCCGGCGAGGCCTGCAGACCGGCGAACAGCTCGCGGCACGCGCGGGCGATGCGGTCAGGCGTTTCCACCAGTCCCTCGCGCTCGGGATCCTCGCCAATCGACTTCAGGAACAGACGTACGGCCTCGCGCACGCCTTCCTCGTCGTATGTGCGTTTCTCCCGCTGGCAAGACTCTATATTTTCGTTCATCTCATCTCCCTTGTCATTGTCCACAACGACGTCGGCCCGGCCTGCGTACGTGAGAAACCACATGAACAGGTCGGGCCGAATCGTCATCGTGTCTACTCTTCCGGCTTCATGCCGACCGAGCGCTTGAGGGCTTTCGGGAATCTCCACCGGCGGCTTGTCCGAGTCGGGGCGGCGGTCGTTGGACAGCCACACCGGACGAACCGGAGCCTTCTTGATCGGCGCGAAGATCGCCGCAAGTTCCTTCTCGTTCAGGGTCTCCTTGACCAGCAGCTGGCGGACCAGCTCGTCAAGAATATCGCGGTTGTCGTTGATGATGGTCCATGCCTCGGTGTGCGCGGTCTCCACCAGCTTCAACACTTCGTCATCGATCACTTCAGCGGTACGATCGGAGTACTTGCGCGGCTGCAGACCATCCATCACAGTGGTCTGATCGTCGTCGGAACCCCACTTGATGGCGCCGAGCTTATCGGAGAAGCCGTATTCGATCACCATCGTACGGGCGATGCTCGTAGCCTTCTCGATATCGTTCGAAGCACCGGTAGTCGGGTCGTGGAAGACGATTTCCTCGGCGGTGCGGCCACCCATCGCGTAGGCCATCTGGTCGAGCAGCTGGTTGCGCGACTGCGAGTAGCGGTCGGAGGTCGGCATGACGGCGGTGTAGCCGAGGGCGCGGCCTCGCGGCAGAATCGTCACCTTGGTCACCGGATCGGTGTTGTTCAAGGCGGCGGCCACCAGCGCATGGCCACCCTCGTGGTATGCGGTGTTGCGCAGCTCTTCCAGAGCCATGCCCTTGGACTTGCGCTTCGGGCCGGCCTGAACGCGGTCGATGGCCTCGTCGATGGCGCGGTTGTCAATCAACTGGGCACCGGCACGGGCGCACAGCAACGCGGCTTCGTTGAGCACGTTGGCCAAATCAGCACCGGTGAAGCCCGGCGTACGCACGGCGACCATATGCAGGTCGACGTCCGGTACGAACGGCTTGCCCTTGGCGTGCACCCTCAGAATTGCCTCACGGCCTTCCAGATCAGGGGCGGCCACACCTACCTGACGGTCGAATCGACCCGGACGCAGCAGAGCGGGGTCGAGCACGTCAGGGCGGTTGGTGGCGGCGATGATGATGAGGTTGGTGTCGTTGTCGAAACCGTCCATCTCGACGAGCAGCTGGTTCAGCGTCTGCTCGCGCTCGTCGTGGGCCACCGCCCATACCGGAGCCACGCTTGCGACCCACAGCATCGATCTCATCAATGAAGATGATGGCGGGAGCGTTCTTCTTGGCCTCATCGAACAGGTCACGCACACGGGAGGCACCGAGACCCACGAACATCTCGACGAAGTCGGAGCCGGCCATCGAGTAGAACGGCACACCGGCCTCACCTGCGATGGCTCGGGCCAGCAACGTCTTACCAGTGCCGGGAGGGCCGTACAGCAGCACGCCGCGCGGGATGCGCGCACCCAGCGCCTTGTACTTGGACGGATCCTTAAGGAAGTCCTTTGATTTCCTCGACTTCGGCCACGGCCTCGTCTTCACCGGCCACATCGGCGAACTTGGTGGTGGGGGTCTGGCCCTCAAGCAGCTTGCCGCTGTTCTTCTTGCCGCCCATGCCGAGCATGCCGCCGGCGCCGCCCATGCGGCTCATCAGCCACCAGAACAGGGCGAGGATGATGACGAACGGCAGAATCGAGGTGATGAGGTAGCTCATCACACTGGTCTGCTCGATATTCGAGGTCCAGCCCTTTTCGAGATCGCCGTTCTCCACGGCCTTGGCCACCTGTGCGCCTTGGGCGAAGGTGTAGTGGAACTGCACGTTCTTGCCGTAGTTGGTCACCTTGCCGGTGTCGGCGTTCTTCTTGGTGTAGTCATTCTTCAGCTCAAGGCGGACGACCTGCTTGTTGTCCGTAATCTCGGCGTATGTGGCCTTGCCCTGATTGATCAGCGCGAAACCATCTTTAGTATCGATGGTTTTGGTGCCACCGCCGGCGAACATCTGGAACATCAGCACAACCATGACCACGAGCACGGCACCCCACAGCCAGGGGGACTGCCATATCGGGCGGTTCTCTTTGTTGCCTTTGCCATTGTCCCCGTTATTGCCATGGTTGAACGGGTTGGTGAACGGGTTGCCGTTGTTACGGTTGTTGTTCGGGTTCGGGTTATTGCCGTTACCCGGCCCTTGCGGGAAGCTCATGCTTGCACTCCTTGGTAGACGGACGGCTTGAGGACCGCGATCGAATCGAGGTTACGGTAGCGTTCGTCAAAGTCGAGGCCGAAGCCGACGACGAACTCGTCCGGAATCTCATAGCCGGCGTACTTCACATCAACGTCCACCTCTCGGCGGGAAGGCTTGCTCAGCAAAGCGAAGACTTCCACGGAAGCGGCACCACGACGTTTCAGTTCTGCGACCAGCCACGCGAGCGTGCGTCCTGAATCAACAATATCCTCCACAATCAAAATGTGCCGTCCGCGAACATCGGCGGACAAATCCTGCCTGACTGTGACCTCACCGCTCGACACTGTGCCCGAGCCATAGCTCGACAGGCTCATAAAGTCGATCTGTACAGGAATGCTCATGGTCTGGGTGAACGCGACCAGCGTATTCACGGCCCCTTTCAGCACCGCAACGAGCAGCGGATTCTTATCGCGGTAATCCTCGCTCGCGAGAGCAGCCATCTCGTGGATCTTGGCATCGATCTGTTCTTTGCTGACCAGCTCGTGGTCAATATCTTCCTCAACGTCAGCGATTCGCATGCGCTCCATCTTGGCACACGCGAATGACGTGTTTCTTGCGATTGGCTGAATAACCTCTGGGAAGTGAGACGCCGCCTTGCCCATGCCAATCGACGACCAGCCGGTCGATGGCGGCAATCTGGGCAGCACTGGCGTTCACACCGGCTTGGCTCAGCGCGTGAGCGATGACCCGCAACCGAATCGCCTCTGGCTCACGTGCAATACGTTTGACGCTAATCATCAGGCCGATGCCATGGCTTGAATCGTTGGTATCGCCTGCCGCACAGGCTCGTGGCGTATCGGTCGATACCGCTGCCGACGATGCCGGCCAATCAACTGCCGTAACCGCCTCCCCCCATCACCTCGTCGGATCGCTGATCCAAATACTCCTTATCCATTCTGGCCAACCGTGCGCTTTCGGCGAAATGGCGGGTGACATTGAATCCAGCGAATCGTTCGATGGCCGGCAGCAGGTCGTGGCGCACCCGCGAGCGCAACGGATAGTCATTCGGCAACTCGCCGTCTACCGCATCGCCATTGGTGGGGTCATCCCAATATTCCATACCTAAGTCTTCACAGATGCCGGTGGTTTCGGCTCGAGTAAGGGTAAGCAGTGGCCGCGCAAAAGTCGCGCCACTGCGTGTGAAGACCTGCGGCATGCCAGCCAACGCATCCACGCCTCGACTGCGCAGCAGGCCAATCAATACGGTTTCCGCCTGATCGTCCATAGTGTGGGCCAACAGCACGGCAATGGCACCCGATTCATGCGCCGCGGCGCACAGCTCGTCATACCGGGCCTGCCGTGCGGCCGCTTCGAGGCCCTCGCCGCGCGCCTGTACGGTTGCGTTGCGCACGATGACCGGGCCCAGTCCCAACGCGCGGCAACGATCCGCGGCCTCGCTGGCGACCTGTTCGGAACCCTCTGCAAGCCGTGATCCACAATCACGGCACCGCAACGCACGCCCATGGACGTGCATACGATATGGCTCACCGCAGCCAGTGCCATCGAATCGCGCCCGCCTGAACAGGCCACGAGCACGAGTGGCGCATCGGAGGCAACGGCATGGTCCCCATGCTGCGCGAATTCGGGAGCCTGCACATCGCATAGTTCCACGGCGCTCAACGTTGCGCGGACCGCGCCTACGGCCTTGCGCAATCGTGCGGAATATGCCATGTACTCACCACCTTTTTTCTGGTTATAGGCACTCGTGCGTTTATGGACGTTTACGGCCTTTGTAGCCCTTGATGGCCCTTGATGCCTCTTTACAGCCTCGCGAGCTTGGTGATGAACGAGTCGATGGCGCTACGTGCGGCGGCATAATCCTCAGGATTGTTGACCACCACGGCAAACGACAACGCTCCCCCATTGGTGCGGGACACATTGCCGGCCATCGACGTAACCGTGCCGAGGCTGCCGGTTTTGACGCGCAGCAGACCAGCCACGGCATCATCCGTATACCGATCCTGCGCCGTGCCCACCAACCCCGCGATGGATAGACCTTCCGCACCAGCAGCACCGCTCTCGGTGGTCAGATTACGTTGTTGGACGGCCGCCAGCGTGCGTACGGTGAGCCGGGAGCCGGGAGACAGGCCGGAGCAATCGGCCATGGTCAGACCGGATGTGTCGAGACCGAGATCGTTCAGAGTGGATTTGACCGCTTCCGTGCCGCCTTCAGGACTGTTTGTCGCTGATTTCGCCAAGGCGGTGAGTCTGCCGAACTCCTCGGCCAGCGTATTGTCCGAATGCCGCAACGTGTATGCCATGATTTCGGACAGTGTTGCCGAACTCACCGAAGCCAAAGGCGTTTCGCCGGATGGAGCGGTGTTTGCCGTCACGTCTCCGGTAACGGCCACGCCGTTCGATTGGAGCAGTTCGGCGAATTTCGTGGCCGCGTCGCTGGCGGTGTGCTGGGACAGTTCCGGGTATCCGGCCGAATCATCGGGGTCGGCCGGCGCAGGCGTATCGGCGGTGTATTGGCGGCCTCCATCAATCGCCATTGATGAGACCGGCGTGAAGTAGACGGTGTAGTCGCTTAAGACTGCGCCGCCTTCCGACAGACCTGCGGAAATGCGTGAGTCGCCGAATAGGGTGTCGTCGTACTCGAGATTGACGGAAGTGATGCCTCGCTGGGCGAGCGCGGCCACGGTGGCCTTGGCCAAGGTGTTCAGACCGGCACGTCCGTTGGTATGGTTGGCGTCAGAATCGCCTGCAGACAGCAGCATGTCGCCATTGCCTTTGAGAGTCAACGTATTGGTGCCGTCATCGGATTGGGTGAGGAACACTTGGGTATCCAAGGTGGATGCCATATTCAGGGTGGATGAGGCGGCGAGCGCGGTCAGCGTTTTCAGTGTGGATGCAGGCTCGCGTGGAGTGTTCGACTCGTGTTCGGCAGCGACGGTGCCTTGGGCGTCTTCAATGATCACCGACGTATCGTTTCCCACGCCTTGCGCGGACAGCAATTCGTTGACCAGCGCAGAAGCGGCCGTGGAATCAATGGCCTTGTTCGTGTTCAAGGTGCCAGCGACGGTGCCGCCCGATTTGGCGGTGGCTGGATCGGCAAAAACAGGTGCGGTGACGGGCTTCAACGTCAATAATCCGGGGGCCACGTCGGTGATGTCGGCGGCGCAGTACCCCGCGAACAGGGCGATGGTGGTCAGTGCGGAAATGATGACGGTCAGTGTTCGGCGATGCGATCGTTGGGTCCGCCGTTGCGCTTCACGCCGCTGACGGCGTGATACCGCTGTAGATACCATCGTGCTCCTTATGCCAAGGCGATCATTTCTGCAATGAGGCGAACGAGTCGAGTGTTGCCACAATCGAGAGCATTCGCGCATCCATCAGCTTACCGCCCAGCCATGTCCCGAGTGCCAGGATGCCGATGCCGTTGGCCAGCGCGACCGGAATAATCGCCAGCCATATGCCGCCTTCGGCTCCCGTCAGCAGCATGACCAGCGCCACGATGCCGGTGGGCAGCATGAGCAGCAGGCTGCCGAGCATGTAGACGAACGGGAAGAAACCTTGGGCCATGGCGCGGCCTTGAGGCGCGGAGAACGGCTTGTCCATTGAGGCGACCGGGTACATCAGTACACAGGAGGTGACTTCGGACACACACCCAGTCCGCTCAAGGCGACGCCCATGCCCACGGCGAGGAAGATCAGGCCGATGACGAGCTCATCGGGCTGCGCCCAGCGGCCGGTCAGTGCGCCGACCAGCACGATGCCGGCGAGATAGAGCAGCACCATGTGGACGACCATGATGCCGACGTAGACGCGTACGCGGCCGATTCTGTCGGTCCGGCCACGCACGCCGGCGATGGCTTCCATGGTGAAGCCGCGGCCGTCATATGCGAGCCCGTTGCTTTCCACCACGGACATGAACCAGCCACACCAGATCAGCGACTGCCAGACGACCGCGCTGATGCCGTGCGCCTGGAAGGCGAAGATGATCAGGAACAGGACCGGCATGGCGAAGGTCATGGCTTGGCGGGGGTCTCGTTTGAGATAGGTGATCAGGCGTGCGGACACCGCGCCGGATGCCGAATCGGGCATCCATGCGAATGCGCCGATGCCTTTGGCGGTCTCGGACGGACTGTTTGCGCCGATGGTGAGCCGTTCATGCCTCAAACACCAAGTGCATACGGCGAAGCAGACAATCCATGTGACGGCAAGGATGGCGATGCGGGCGAGCAGCACCGCCCAGGCTCCGGTAAGCGCGTCGAACGGCAGTTGGAAGGCCGCGCCGAACGGCGTCCATGCGGCGATGGTGGTCGCCGCGCCCCAGGTTTCGGTGTTGAGGCTGAAGGCTATGCCGGAGTTGACCAGAATGTTCGGCAACTGGCAGATGATGACGAACGTCAGCACGATGAAGATGTAGAACGCGCCTTTGCCGCGTTTGCTGGTCACCAGCGTGGTGGATAGGGCGATGAGCAGTTTGGAGATGCTCATCATGGTGATGACGGCCAGCACTGCGGCGAGGAGGGAACTGATGATTACGGCTGGTCCCATATGCCGATAGGCCAGTGTCCAGAGCATCAGTGAGGCCACGCCGGTAAGGGCGGGGATGCCGGACAGGCCGGAAAGCAGCAAGCCGAATTGCAGGTTGCGGTCGGCGATGCCGTAGAGCGCGAATTTGCGTGGGTTCATGATGGAGCCTTCGCCAAGCATCATGAGCTGGATGAAGCCGATGAAGATGGTCATGGTCGCGCCGACCAGCACGACGACTATGTTGACGATGCCTCCGGGACCAAGGATGTTCAGCGGAAAGCCATCCGCGTTCACGGTGAAGGGCGGCAGTATGCCGATGAACCATGCGAGCACGCCGGTGCCGATGATGGTGCCGGCCGCGAGTACGGCGGAAAAGACATAGGCGACGGTCTGCCACGCCGATTTTCGCAGGGTGGCGAGCGTGAGCGTCCAGCGCAGGCGGACCAGGGTGATGGCGCTGCTGATCATCGGCGGGCCTCATCGGTAGGTGTGGCGGGCGTAGGCGGAATGGGATGGGCCGGCTGGGCCGAAGTTGGTGCTTGGGCTTGGGCCTGCCCGCCATCGAGCCACGCGAGATGGGCGGCTTCGTGGCGGCCGCCGACCAGTTGCAGGAAGCGGTCTTCGAGTTCTTCGCCAGCAGCGACCTCGTCCACCGTGCCGGCCGCGCACACCAGACCATTGTTGATTACTGCCACGTGCGTGCACATCTTTTCGACCAATGCCATCACGTGTGAGGAGATGATCACCGTACCGCCGGTCTTCGCGTATTCGATGAGAATGTCTTTGAGGTTGGCGCTGGACACCGGGTCCACGGATTCAAACGGCTCATCCAAGACCAGAATGCGCGGGCTGTGAATCATCGCGGAGGCCAGGCAGATTTTCTTGGTCATGCCGGCCGAGTAATCGGTGACCATCGTGTTGGCGGCCCCAGCCAAGTCGAAAGCATTGAGCAGGTCCTGGGCGCGACGCGTGGTCTCCTCGCGGCTCATGCCGCGCAGCATGCCGGAGTAGACGAGCAATTGCAAACCGGTCAGTCGGTCGAAGATCTGGTCGGGCTGGGGCATGACGCCGATCATGCGCTTGGCCGTGTTCACGTCGCTCCACACGTCATGGCCCAAAATCATGGCGGTGCCGGCGTCCGGCACCAATAGACCGGTCACCATATTGAGCGTGGTGGTTTTGCCGGCGCCGTTAGGCCCACCAGTCCGTAGAACGAGCCGATTGGAATGTCAAGTGCGAGCCCGTTGACGGCGATCTTCCGGTCGAAGTGCTTGAACAGGCCGCGAATGGACACCGCCGCATTCGGATTCGGCGGCCATGCTTGCGGCTGTGGCTGTTGCGGCTGCGAAGACGTGGGAGCGGCGGCTGGCATCATCGGCGGCTGAAATCCGACATTCCCCTGAGTATTGTCTAAGTTCATACATCCACTCTAGCCCACCAGCCACCCCTCAGCGAAACACCCCCGGGTTGCTGTTGGATTGCCCCGCTGAGCGGCTCCGGACTAGCGGACTCGGTCAGCCCTTATGCGCGATGGGCTTCCACTGGGCTTTGGCGAAGATGGCCTGGAAGGAGATCGGCACGTAGCTGAGCATGTAAATCGGGAAGCTGAGCACATAGGCGAGCAGCTCCTTGTTCGTGGCACCGATCTGGTCGTGCTCGACAATGATGGTCAATGCAGCCAATGCCATCAGGCCCAACACCGATGTGATGATGCCGCTGGACCAAACGGCCAGCGATTGCAGCTGGCTCAGCCAACTCACGAAGCCACACGCGGCGAACAGCAAGCCCATTACCGCGCGAATCACGCCCAACACGGTAAACGGACACAGCATCAAGGTGAAGTCGATGCAGGAGAAATCACGTTCGCGAACCGCGCGTTTCAGCAATGCCGAGCCATAATAACGGAATACCTGCAGGAACCCCTTGCTCCAACGCAAACGCTGACGCCAACTTTGCGAGAAGGTAACCGGCTGCTCGTCGTAGAGGATCGCAGTACCGCAATAGCCGATGCGGTCGCCATGCAGAATCGAATCCATAGTGAATTCAAGATCTTCAGTGAGCAGGTGGAACTTCCATCCCTTGTTCCGCTTCATCACCTCGCGGGAGAACATGAATCCCGTACCGCCCACATGGCAAGAGGAACCGAGAATCATACGCGAGTTAGACAGGAATCGCGATTCACGGATGAACCACAGCGCAGAACCAGAAGACACCCAGTTATCCGCCAGATTCACCGAATTACGGTAGCTGGTCAGAATCTTGAATCCGGAGCAGAACGCCTTGTTCATTTCCTCGAAGTAGTGCTTGTCCAGCTTGTTATCGGCATCGAACACGAAGTAGGCCTCATAATCATCGGCCACACCGATGTCGAGCATATGCCCCAACAGATACGTCAGCGCATATCCCTTGCCAACCAGTTCAAGATTGTGGCGTTCCACCACATGGCAGCCCAAAGACCGCACCACGTCGGCGGTGTTGTCGGTGCAGTTGTCGGCCACCAGCCAGATGTCGATGAGGTCGGACGGGTAGGTCTGATCGCGAATCGACCCAATAAGGTTGCCAATCACGTTTTCTTCGTTGCGCGCGGAGATCAGTACGGCATACCGGTTGGTCATCGGGGCGTCGGGGAAGCGCACGGGCTTGGCGAACAGGGACATCACGATGCACAGCCCCTGATATATCATGCCGGCACCACCGACGATTACCAGGAGAATATCGAGCACGGAAAGCAGGGTCATCAGCGCCACCCCGCCCTAGATTGCTGGAGGCAGATTGATCAGACTGCTTGGTTTGCTTGCGTTGCTCGGGCTGCTCAGACTGCTGCGTATCCGCGGCACCACGCTGCGGAATCGCCGCCGTATCCGGCTCGTCAGAGCTTGCATCCGCACCGACTGTATTATCGGCGTTATCGGTATCCGGCTCCGGCTCAGTGCCACGCAATCCCTTGCGAGCGCTGGAGGATAGCACGTTCTTCGGAATCGCCACGGTGGCGGAATCGTCCAAATCGGATTCTTTCGTCTCGCGTGGCGGAATCGCATAAATCTGTTCCTGCAGCAAACGCAGTTCCTCGTTCATCGGCACACGGCTGGTGGACCCCTGGCCGCACGCGGCATGTGTTCGCCGATTGGCTGCAGCACATGCTCGCCGAACGCTTCGGACGCCTTGACGATCTTGGACTTCTTCTCCGGAGTCGGATCATTCATCAGCGGTGAGTCAATCAGCTCATAGCGCTTGGTGTACGCACGGAAGATGGCCTGCAGCGATGCGGTGACCGGCAGCGCCAGGAACGCGCCGAACGCGCCGAACAGCGAACCGAACGCCAGCACCGCAAGGAAGGCGACGGCCGCGTTGATATCCATCGTGCGCTGCGAAATCCTCGGCGAGAGAATCAGGTTCTCAATCTGCTGGTAGACAATGATGAACACCAGCACCGCCACGGCGTACGTCCATCCGCGGTTGCCCCAAGCGAACAGCACCGGCAGCGCGCCGCCGATATAGGTGCCGACCGTGGGGATGAACTGGGATACCACGCCGCAGAACAGGGCCAACGGCAGCCAGTAGGGCACACGCAGAATCTCTAAGAAGATGGCAGTGCAAGTGGCATTGATCAACGCCAGAATCGAACGGGAGAACAGGAAGGACGAAATCTGGCCTTGGGCCACAGTCCACACCAGCAGGAATCGGCGCTGCGTGTTGGGGGCCAGCCACTGGCAGAAGGAGCGGCGCAGTTTGGGACCGGCGGCGGAGATGTAATACGCGGTCATGACCACGGTCATGAGGTTCAGCAGGAAGGAGAACAGGCCGCCCACCGTACTCATGGCGGTACCGGCAAAATCGGTGACCCACGAGGTCTGGATATTGTTGAAGATTTCCATGCCGAGATTGCTGATTTCCGGCATCTTGAATGTGGCATACTGGTCCACCAACTCACGAATCTGCTCATACATGGCCGGCAAACCGCGGACCATGGCAATCATCTGCTGTACGAACATGTTGCCAAATAGCGTGAGCAGCACACCCCCGACCACGGCCACGCCCACCAAGCTGACGGCGGAAGCCACGCCACGCTTCCAGCCATGAGCCACCAGCGCCACAACCAACGGCTCGACGGCCAGCGCCAGGAACAACGAGATGATGATGTCAAGCACCAGATAGGAGATGTCGCCCCACGAGCGCCAGCAGAACATGAACACGATGACGGCGAGGGCCACATACAGCAGCGCGCGGCCGAACCATTCCGGTGGCCTGCGGGAATCTCCCTTGGCGGGGAACAAAGTACCAAAGTCGATACGATTCTCGTCGTCCGGGTCTGCCCCGGCCTCTACGGCACCGGTTCTCGACGTGTCGTTGCTGTTTACGTTTCGCGCGCGTTCGCTCATGGCTCCCCATTGTAGCGAGGGGTTTGAAGCTCGGATACGCCGGCGGCGTACACCCGCTTTTCTATTGTTGATGTTATGCTCAACGTTTCGATCATCATCCCAGCGTGGAACGAAGCCGAACGCATCCGCGACTGCCTGCTGAATGCCACCCGTCAGACCATCATGCCGCATGAGGTGCTGGTGGTGGACAACCGTTCTACGGACAACACCTGTGCGGTTGTCGAACAGTTCATCGCCGAACATCCCGAGGCCCCGGTCAAACTGTTGCACCAGAACGATGAACAGGGGCTGATTCCCACCCGCAACTTTGGTCTGAACGCCGCGACCGGCGATGTGCTGGGCCGTTTTGACGCCGACTGTATGATTCGGCCTGACTGGGTGGAGGTGGTCTCCGGCATCTTCACCGAAGACCCGGCCGCGATGGGCGCCACTGGTCCGGTGATGTATTACGACATGCCCTCACGTCATTTCGGGTTGAAAGGCGACAATTCCTTACGCAAGCGAATCTACCGTGCCGATGGCGGCCAGCCGCTGCTGTTCGGCTCGAATATGGCCTTGCGCGCTTCGGCCTGGCATCAGATCGCGAATGAGGTCTGCCGAGATAAGGCCGATGTGATGCATGAGGATATCGATATTTCCCTGCATCTGATGGGCAAGAATCTGAAAACCGTGTACTCGCCGCGCATGATCGCCGCGATGAGCGCGCGACGGATGGACACGTCGCTGAGTTCATTCCTGAACTACATGCGACGTTTTAAGAATACGTTTGATGCACATCCGCAACATACGCGCACGCATAAGCCGGAGGTGTTGTTCACCGCCATGTATCCGGCGATGCACATGTTCTACCCGGTGTGGCAGAAAGTGCTGAATTCCGCGGATATCAATCCTGCTGAAGCCGCGTGGATCAACGAGCAGATGGAACTGGCGGAGGCGCAAGGCAAGCAGCTGTACGACGAGACCCCCACTGACGAAGTCTACGACGAAAAGCACGAAAAGTAGCTTGATATACGAGCCCTCTCTGCTTATGCAAGCTCCCTCTGATGAGGGAGCTGTCGAACGAAGTGAGACTGAGGGAGAGACTGCGACGCAGTCGCTAAAACATTGAATCGGCCGCAGGCCGATATCTATTATTCAGCGGCTACGCCGCAACTTCTCTCCCTCGGTCAGCTACGCTGACAGCTCCCTCATCAGAGGGAGCTAATGCTTACTGTCATCGACTGATCACATCAGCGACTTGTAAATCGCGAGGATGTCCTCTTCGGTTGCCTGACGCGGGTTGCCGGGGGTGCACACGTCGTGGAACGCGTCGTGAGCCAGCGGCTCAAGGTCGGCCTCGGTGGCGCCCACTTCGGAAATCGTGGTCGGGTTCTTCAGATCCACGGTCAGCTTGTGGACGGCCTGCACGGCCTCTTCGCGCACCTTCTCCAGGTCGCCGGTGTAGGCGTCCTCGATGCCGAACGCATCGGCGATGTCGCGGTACTTCTCACCGGTGAAGTCCTTGTTGTATTCCATGACCGGGGCCAGCAGAATACCGTTGGCCCACACCGTGGGCCACGCCCAGACGACCGCCCAGCGGGTGAGCCATGCCGTGCACCAGACCGAGGCCCACGTTGGAGTAGGCCATGCCGGTGATGTAGGACGCGTAGGCCATCTGCTCGCCAGCCGGAATGTCGCCGTCGGCGGACTTGGCCAGGTTCTTGGCAATCATGCGAATAGTCTGCATGGACAGGCAGTCGGACAGGCTCCAGGCACCCGGGGTAATGTAGCCCTCGATGGCGTGGGTCAGGGCGTCAAGTCCGGTGGCGACCTTCAGGCCGCGCGGCATGGAGTCGGTCAGATCCGGGTCCACGAAAGCGACGATCGGGATGTCGTGCGGGTCGACAGCCACGAACTTACGCTTGTTGGCGGTATCGGTGACCACGTAGTTGATGGTCGTCTCGGAAGCGGTACCAGCGGTGGTCGGCACGCCGAAGATCGGGACGGACGGGTTCTTGGTATCCGCGACGCCTTCCAGAGAAAGCACGTCGGCGAACTCCGGGTTGGCGGTGATGATGCCGATGCCCTTGCAGGTGTCTTGCGGGGAACCACCGCCCAGGCCGATCAGGAAGTCCGCACCGGACTCGGCGAACTTGGCGACGCCGTCCTTAATGCACTCGACCGGCGGGTTCGGCTTGACGTTGGAGAACACTTCGTAGGGCAGGCCGGCCTCATCCAGAACCTTGGTGACCTTCTCGGCGGTACCGGTCTCCAGCAGTACCGGATCAGTGACGATAAATGCCTTGGTGAAACCGTGCGACTTCGCGACGGCAGGAATCTCCTTGATCGCGCCACGTCCGAAGTATGCAGTCTGGTTGAAAATCATGCGGTAGACCATAGGGGCTCTCCTTTTGAACTAGTGTCTTAACTGGTGGTCCACTCTGTCTTTGAGTGGTCCAACGGTTCCCCAGTCTACTCCGCGCATAAGCATTCACCTGAAAACACGTTGAAAGAACAACACTGAAAATAATGGCAAGAAATGGCGGAATTCCGCACTTGTCGAAGTATTGTCCATTGACCAAACCAGTTCAATCGCCCGAAATCTCAACGATAAGACCATTTTCCGGAGTCGCTTGATGCTCTCCGAGAAACTCGTCTCCTATCCGCTTACTTCGCGCGTAGCGCAATCAATACCTGCTGCACTCCTTCTACTGCTGGGGCCAGCTCGGCACCGTGGTCATCTCCACGCTGTTTCTGTTTGCGTTCGGCACTGACTCATGGCCGGTTCTCGCTTGCTTGTGGGCGATTGTGCCTGCCATCGGCATCGCGATGTTCGCTGGCGCTCCCATGCCGCGCATTGTGCCGGAGGGCACGGCGACCATGCGGTTCGCCGACTTGTCGAAGAAGCCGGTGTTCTACCTGATGTTCCTTATGATGCTGTGCGCGGGCGCGGCCGAACAGGGCATGAGCCAGTGGGCCAGCGCGTTCGCCGAGTCCGGTCTGGGCGAGACCAAGGTGATTGGCGACTTGGCGGGACCTGCCGCATTCGCCCTGATGATGGGCCTGTCCCGCACGATTTACGGAGTGCTGGGGCATCGACTGAATCTCAGCCTTTGCATTGACCGGCCAGCCCGCCGGAGTAGGTACGTGACGGATATGCAAAGCCCCGCACAAGGCGGGGCCTTATCATGGTGGCTCCGAACGGCGTCGATCCGTTGACCTAGCGATTTTCAGTCGCTCGCTCTACCAACTGAGCTACAGAGCCATGAACAGTCAAAAACCCGGATAATCCGGGCTTCATAACCATTCCAGCGACCCCGGCCGGACTTGAACCGGTGACCTCCGCCGTGACAGGGCGGCGCTCTAACCAACTGAGCTACGGGGCCATTGTTCTCACTTGCGTGAGGCAACAGATGTACATACTACTGAAATTCGCCGGTCATGCAAACTTCGGCGTGTTCCGCATAATTTCAAGGTTTTTGCTATCACCAGCACGCGAACACGTCTGCCACAAACATCCACAAAACGACGAAGGGCGCGACCGGAACCCCGGTCACACCCTTATGAACAGAAGCACTTCACGGCATCCACCGCAAAGCAATCGTCAATCTCAGTCAGCCTGCTTCCAGGTGTCGACGTCGATGTGGTGTTCGGGGTTGGCCTGCCAGGCATCCCACGCGGACTTGACGATGTCTTCCACGTCGTACTTGGCGTGCCAGCCCATCTCCTCGTTGATGCGCTTCGGGGAGCCGATCAGGTGCGGCGGGTCGCCGGCGCGGCGGGCCATGACAGCCTCGGCGAACGGCAGACCGGTGACCTTCTTGACTTCGTCGACGATCTGGCGCACGGAGGTGCCTTCGCCGGTGCCGACGTTGAAGGCGTCGTACTTGCGCTCGTCACGGTCGAGGTACTTGAAGGCGGCGATGTGGGCGTCGGCCAAGTCGGAGACGTGGATGTAGTCGCGCACGCAGGTGCCGTCCGGAGTCGGGTAGTCGTCGCCGAAGATGGCGGGAGCCTTGCCCTGCTTGAGGCGATTGAACAGCATCGGGATGAGGTTCAGGATGGCCGGATCCTCAAGCTCCACCGGACCGCAGCCGGCCACGTTGAAGTAGCGCAGCGCGCAGAAGCGGATGCCGAACGGCTGCTCGCAGGCGCGTGCCATCCACTCGCCGAACAGCTTGGTCTGGCCGTAGGGGTTGATCGGCAGCATCGGGACGACGTCCTCAGGCACCACGTCGACCGGCGGCACACCGTAGGTGGCGGCGGAGGAGGAGAAGACGAGCTTCTTGGCGTTCTTGGACTGGGTCATGCCGGTGAGCACGTTGAGCATGCCGTTGATGTTCTGCTGGTAGTACCACAGCGGCTTCTCCACGGATTCGCCGACCTGCTTGCGAGCGGCGAAGTGGATCACGGAGTCGACGCCTTCGGCATCGAGGATTTCGGCCAGACGCTCGCCGGCGCCCGGGGCGGCGATATCCATGCCGTACAGGCGGGAGCCTTCGATGCGAGTGGGCTTGCCGTAGCTCAGATCGTCGACGACAACGACCTTTTCGCCGGCCTGATGGAGTGCGTGAACGACATGCGCGCCGATGTAGCCGCAGCCGCCGGTGACGAGAACTGTCATAGTTGACCTTTCCTTGTGCGGGTTGCAAAGTGTCGGCCGTGGGGAACTCAGCGGCTGTTCACTTTTGGTCCGCTTTGTTACCTTTTGAAACAATTTGAGTATATCACACGAACATAATCGCACAAAACGGTGGTGTCGTCCGGCAATATCTGCATTCATTAGGTCGATTTGGCGTTCATTAGGTAGGTCGGCCCGGAGCCGGCCCGCACGGACACCGGGTAAATGGCTTGATATGGTGGTTGGTATCGCACACCACCTATCTAATGAACGCCAAATCGACCTAATGAATGAACAGCGGTGCGGCGCACAAGGAAAATCCGAGGAATATATGACCGATCCCGAATCCACAGCAATCGATTCCGTCGCCGCGATGGCCACGGACCACACCGAGGCACCGGCGCACCCCCTGCACAAGGTGCTCTCCTTCGTACGCCGCTCCGGGCGTTTGGACGATCGCCTGCAGCGCGCATGGGACAACTATGCCGGCACATATCTGTTGGATATTGCGGCCGGCAACCTGCTGGACGTGCGCGAAGGCGTCATGCTCGACCGCGCGTTCGTGGAGTCCGCATGGGGCAACGACAATCCGCTCATTGTGGAGATCGGCACCGGGCAGGGAGAAAACGTGGTGGCAGCAGCCGCAGCCCACCCGGAGACGAGCTTCCTTGCCCTAGAGGTCTATGACCCCGGCGTGGCTCACACGCTGCTGCTCGCCGGCAAGCAGGGGCTGACCAACATTCGCGTGGCCCAAGGTCAATGCGCCCGAGCTGTTCAAGGTGACCGCGGCCGGCACCGTGGCCGAGGTATGGACCTTCTTCCCCGACCCTTGGCCCAAGAAGAAGCACCACAAGCGCCGCATCGTGCAGGAGGCCATGGCCGGCGACATTCATCGCGCACTGGTCACAGACGGCGTCTGGCGCATCGCCACCGACATCGAGGACTATGCCCTGCACGTGCACGAGGTGATGGACGGGCTCAACGGTTGGAAGAACCTGGGCAGCGTAACCGTCAGTCTGCCAACCGAACATGTGGGCAAGGGCAATGCCGACATGGCCGCCGATATGCCGCACGCCGACTTCACCGAATCCGAGCGATTCGAGGGCCGCGTGCTCACCAACTTCGAGAAGAAGGGCCTGGGGCCGCCGGCCGCGTGATTCATGACTTCACCTATCAGGCCGTTACTCTGAACTGATTGCGACACGCCGAAATGCTGTCGATTTGCATAACCGAACAACCTCCCGTAGAGTAATTCGAGTTGTTCGCCCCCATCGTCTAACGGTTAGGACACCAGACTTTCAATCTGACAACGAGGGTTCGACTCTCTCTGGGGGTACCCACCGGCTCCGGTTTCCACGAGGTATCGTGGCCCGGAGCCTTTTGTTTCCAACGGTTTCAGGCCGTCAGCTTGGCCTTCAGACGGGCGCACAGGAAACCCGGCGGTGGCCACTGCCACCAAAGATGCACCTCCGTCGCCGCTCATTCCGCGCATCATCTGCTCGTACATCGTCGCATCCAGAAGATAGAGGGGCGAGACGTTGAGGAACTCCGCCACCGCGGCGATGTCCTGAATGGTCCAGGTGGTCTTGCCCGTCATCTTCGCGGACACCGCACCCTTCTTCAGCCCCAACGGAGCGCACAGGGCCTGCTGGTTCATCCCACGTCCGGTCAGCTGCATGTTGACGTTCCAGATGAACACCTTCTGCATGTAGTCGCCGAGTCCATTGATCTCGGGCGATGATTCGACATTCGTCATATCAAGTTCCTCCATATTGCAGTCGTCTAATATCGATGGACATAATCCTACAACAGCGATTTGCTTCGACGCAAGTTCCTTGATATATTGTCTATCGTGAATGGACTGAAAGCAGGAATAATGGATTCTCCGATGCGTCGCTACATGTTGGCGGCGGGTCTGAGCTGCCGCGCCCTCGCGAGGGAGATGGGCAAATCCAAATCCTCGGTCGCCGGGAAGGTCAACGGCTCCATACCGTGGCAGCAGTCCGACCTGGTCTGGCTGGCCATTCACCGAACCTGTCCCCGGGGTACGTGCTCGGCATCGACGCCTATCTCACGGACGGCGGGTGGAAACCCGAAACGAGAATCCCCGAACCGGCTGGAACCCGGCGCGGGGATTGAACGGCAACAACCATGGAGCATGCGGGCGCGCATATCCGCCAAGATCAGACGCCCGCCGTTCCGATTCCCCTAAGGAGGGTCATCACCATGACCGATTCTACCAATATCGCCGGCGCTCGTCCGGCATATGATTTCGAGCCTATCCGTACGCGCGGCGCAGCGCGGCGGACAGCACGGGCCGGCGGGAACGTCGATCTGCGCATCGCGAAGGCGCATGTGCTGTCCATGCTCGCCCATCCGTCCCGGGGCTCGCGCCGTTGAGGCGCGCGTCCGAGGACCGTTTCCCTGATACCGGCCGAACCATGTGGTGGTTGGTCGCAGTCGCCGTGTACGTATCCGGCGGCGTTCTCTCGTACGCTCTTTGCCGCGCGGCCCGTTTGGGCGACGACATCGGCGAGAGGCTGCGTGAACGCCGTGAAGCGGATCCGTCGCATGACGACGGGGAGGTCGATCGATGAGCAGCAGAGCAGAGAACTGGGCATGGGAGCGCGACGACGTCAAGGGCATCACCAAGTTCGTGCTGGTGTATTTGGCCCGCCGCGCCTACTACGACGATGGGGCCGCCGCGTGGCCGAGCGTGGAGACCATCGCGTTCAACTGCGGGTGCTGTGAGCGCACCGTGATCCGTTCGTTGCAGGAGCTGGAGCGCAAGGGCTATATCAGGCCGGGCGATCAGGAGATGTCGGCGCGCAACCCGCGCACCCGCAAGCCGATCGCCAAGGGGCACCGTTCGCGCGTGTGGGATGTCATCATGGACGGCGACCGCCCCGTCGAGAACATCGAGGAGAGGCCCCGGAACCTGGACGCGCTGGCCGATCGCGAAAACAATCCCGAAGCAGACGAGGACAATTTGTCACCCGACGGATCGTCACCCGAGCCGAAGGGCATGGGACCGCGGACAAATTGTCCCGGAATCTTGGACAGAAAGTCACCCAATAGACAAGTGATAAACAATTCTCCCCCTCATCCCCTTCGGGGATGCTCCCCTCAACGACGAACAAGCCAGCGCACAGCCGGCTGCCGGCCCGAATCCCGAAACCGCTCCGACGACCGATTGGGGCAAGGCATTGCCTCCAAGGGGTTGCAGGAACCCGCTGTGGGTGCCCGACCCGGGCAAGCTGCCCGAACCGGTCACGGAACGCGCCGGCCAGGAGGTGCGCGTGCTCGACGGCATCCGCCGACGTATGCTCGCCGTGGACCAGAGGTTCGACGTGCCGGCGACCATGGCCGACCGCAAGGCCGTTCACTCGCTGCTGATCGACCGACCGTACGGCGAGGTCGTCGCGACGATGGACTGGGCGTACCGCAACCGCTACTGGCTGCCCCGGCTCGCCAGCGGTGCCAGGTTCGCCGCGAACTACGTGCAGCTGCGGCTGGAGATGCTCACCCATCCCGACCCGACGGGCAAACGGGCACCCGACACTCCGCTGCCGGTCGTCAAGGATCCCAACCGGGCGATACCGGTCAGCTCATCGTCCGCAAGCCGCGTGCCGATCTACGGGGCGGCGCTGCTGCGCACCTCGCTATGCCAGGAGCACATCGAGGGCGCCGTTCCGCAGGAGGCGTGCCCGGTATGCGCGTACGACAAACGCAACCACGCCACCCACGACGTCGCAGGCGGAGCAGGACCAAAACCGCCGCACCGGCTGAGGCGGTACGGTCATGAGCGGGGACGGGAATCGTCTCGAAGAATGGAAGAAGGCCGGCGAATGCCGCGACTTCCCGCAGCCGTGGTCCGACTACCTGTGGTCGTTGGAGTTCGAGCACCGGCCCGACGACGCGAAGGCGTTCCATTCGGTCGCCAAGGCCGTGTGCGAACAGTGCCCGGTACGCGCCGAATGCCTGGCCTACGCCGCCAGCGGCGGACTCGAATGGGGCGTGTACGGAGGCAAGGTGTGCACCGACCGGCGCAGGATCGCGCGCATGGCCGAAGCCGACGGCGTCCCCTGCCGGGACCGCAGCCTGCCGTGGCCACAGCGCTGGCGGCTGCTCACGGACTGGATCCGCTCCCACCTGAACGTGTTCGACGAGGCCACCGGCGAGGCCAGCGCCGAACGCCAGCAACGGCGTCTTCGCGCACGCCGGACGGGCCAACCATCACGCCCCGCATGACCACGTCGGACAATCAGACAATCAAACAAGCAGTAATCCAAACAACCAGGCAAGCAGACAATCAGGCTTGCATGGTTACAGGCAATCGCAAAGGAGAAGAACGAATGCGCATCGCCATAGCCAACGCCAAGGGTGGGGTCGCGAAGACCACGTCCAGCATCTACATCGCCTCGGTCATCGTGTCCAGGGGAGGCAGAGCCGTCGTGTACGACGCGGATCCGCAGTCCAGCGCGAGCCTGTGGGCTTCCGCCGCCGAACAGACCGCGGGCCCGCTGACGTTCGACGTGCTGCCCGCCAACCAGGCCACGCTCCGCCAGCTCGCCGCGGGATCGGATCCGGACGAATGGGCGATCATCGACGCGCCGCCGCAGGGGCCGACCCTGGACATGGCCATCAAGGCGGCCGACTTCGTGATCGTGCCGGCATCGGACTCGCCCATGGATCTCCAGCAGGCATGGAGCACCCTCGACATGGCCAGGATGAGTACGCCCGCCGCGCTGCTGCTGGTCAAGGCCGAACGCAGCACGAAGGCGTTCCACGACACCATGGACGCCCTCAACGCCATGGACACGCCCCGGTTCGACACGATCGTGCCGAAGGCCCAGTCCTACAAGCGTTCGCTCGGCACCAACCCGCACCAGCTGGGCAAATACCGCGACCTCGTCACCGAACTCCAGCAGATCGCCGGAAAGCAGAGACCATGCAGGGCAATTATCAGCCGCTGGCACGACCGGTACCATTCGATGACGTGCTGCGCCAACAGAACAAGACCTCCAAGACCGCGGGCGAACCGTTGGTCATGCTTTCATTGCGCATACCCGTGTCGCTCAAGACCCGGCTCAAGACCACGGCCGCCGCGCACGACCTGCCCATGCAGCAGCTCCTGCGCGCCGCTATCGAGCGCGAGCTCGACCGGCTCGGCGGCGACGACGAGCCGTAATCCGTCGGACAATCAAGCAATCAAGCAATCCAGCAAGCAAACAACTCAACGACCAAGCATTCAAGCAATCAACCTGCAGACACGATTCCATGAGACGCGCCGCGTCTGCGGAAAGGAGCCACTATGGACTATTCGATGGAGGTCTCCGCGCTCGGCGACCGGATCAGCATCGGCGAGGAGGCGCACGTCATCACCCTCGGCGTGAGCACGGGATTTCCCCGCGGGTTCCACGGCGGGTCTGGCATACACGCTTTCGCCGTTGCAGGCCCGTGTGTTCGGTGCGCAGATGCGCGCGGCTGCGGACGCTGCGGAGGGGCATCCGGGCATGCCGTCCGACGAGGAGGTGAACGCGGCGGCGAAGGTGTTCTGCGGCGGCGTGTGGAACGGGTTCGATCCCGCCACCATGATGCCGACCGAACGGTTCGACCGGTTCTGGGGCGACGGCGAGGGCCACCAGCTCTATCTGGCGATCGCACGTCACGCGCTCATCGCCGCCCGCATGTCCATCCTCGCCGGACAAGCCGAAAGCTGACAAGCAGACAAGCCCGCATGCAGATAATCAAACAATCAAACTTGATTGCATGCAGGCAATCGGACATGCAAGCAATCAAGCAAGCCAACAATCAGGAAAACAAACAATCCAACAATCAGGAACGGAGCAGAACCATGAACGACAACCACAACGAAGACGAAGCGCCCTTCGATGGCACGAGCGAGGATTCCACGCTCGAAGACCAGATGAGCGCGCACATCGCGGCCATCGCCGCCAGCGGCGTCGCCGCCGAAGCCGAGGCCCTGGCCAACCGGCAGGCCGACATGGCGGCCAGGGAACGCCGTGAAACGCGACTGGCAATCCTCGCCGCCATCGCTATCATTGGCGCTTTCGCTATCTGCGTCATTAAAACGTTAAAAAAATATACATGACCCGGACGATAATCACTTTGATAAATATAGAAAATTAACCCAATTAAACCAATTGTTCCTCAGATTGCATTAGGCCAATAAGTCGCCGAGTTAAACTGACGTTTTTCTTTAGTTTTGCGGTTCTTGTTTCAATAAACAGGAACCGCCTATTTTTTGACGATAAAGAAAAGTAGCAGATATAAAGCAATAGGATAAACAATAAAACACAGCTTACATAAAACAGGCATTGATGAGACGTAAGAATAAAAATCATACTCAAATACATTGATGCGGTAAATGAGAAAACTGACAATGCAATACGATAAAGTATTTTTAGTGGACGAATTTCTTTCGTCAATCCTTCAAACACCTTTATTGAATCATAAAGGATGCTTCCTTGAACGTAAACTGACAACCAGTAAAAAACAACCAATGTAAAAGAAATCACCAAATTGGCCAACAATAACTTATGCTGATGCACGGATGAGCAAACATAGACCAGAATCACAAACGACAATCCGATACTATTAAGAGTCCTATTCCATCTTCCTACACTGCGAAACACATAGCGCTTTCTTTTCCTATTGGCGACATTGCATAGCTCTTTTTCCGCTTCGTGCAATCTATTGGATAATTCCTTCAATCGAGTACGATAATTCACAGATATATCGCCTATGCCGTAAAGCATAGTGAAACAAAACAATAAACCAAAAATAAGAAGAACACCAAGTCCTTTCCCATACCGGAGAATCAGACTAGCGGATGACAGGCCGAGAAAGCAGACGGAAAGATTACTGAATCGTATGAGCGTTCTACCCATAGATCTGAATCTAAACATATGATTTTTTTGAAAGATCCTCAACTGCGATACCCACGGAAAGACCCGCAACTATCGCCAATAAAGCGAGGATAATAGACAGGCCTGCATCTTCTGCAAAACAGGGGAAAGCTTTTAGTATAGATTCCGTCTTATCCCAAGAAGATTTTTCTGCCAACTCATTTAAAGATAATTCCTTATAATGACGGGCTATGGCCGAAATAGAGGATAATATTATTCCAATAATAAGCCAGAAAGACTCATATCCAAGCCATCGTAAAAATTCAGCGTTTTCAACCTTGTTGTCATTATATATACTATCTAGGTCGATTCCCTGATTACCAACCGAAATATGATATTCATTATTGCGATATAGCGGACTTTTATAAGGTGCGGAGATATGTTTTTCATGTATTATCATATTGTATACTTCCTTGTACGTAATCATCTGCAATTCATCGACAATGTCTTATCGACTGCGAATCCGCGTTCCATATAGTCCTCATTATCTACATCATGCCCGCATTTGTCGAAACTGAAATAGATGCGAAATACAATGTTATAGACGACCTCTGCGTTATGTTACAAATACTCTAAGTCCATATTCTTAACCATAATTCGTGTCCGCAGCCGGATGGTCCTAGGATTGCTAATGCGACTCCAGGCTATCCAGCTACGGATGACCTATTGCAGTTCGCCTGCCAGGTATGGTTCCACGAAGGCGAGGTTGCTGCCGCGTTCGAGTGAGTGGAAGTCCTGCATGGCGTATCGCCAGGATTCCTCCCAAGTGGCCGGGTTGCCGTGTATGCGTCGCAGGGATTGGAGAGTCGTCGAGAACAGGTTCGGGTCCCGTGTGAAGCGGTCGGCCAGTTTGATGGCGCCGCTCTGCTTGTGCTGCGCGTCCAGGTTGTCGGTCCTGCCGCGGAACGCGTGTTCGAGGTTGCGGCTGACATAGAACAGACGGTATGGAATCAAGACGGTGCGACCGCCCTGCTTCTTCCTGAATCCGTCGAGTTTGAGCAGGGAGCCCACGCCGTTTCGCTTGGTCGTCCGGTCCGCGATCAGAGCGTCGCGGTTCGTGGTGACGATGTCGGTCGTCGAATACAGGGTTTCTTCCGCTGACGGGTTCTCCCGCACGCTGTCGTCAGGCGCGAACGCACCGTCCAGATCGCAGATCTGGATGACATGGCCGAGCTGGCCCCATGTGCGATCATGGTCCTTGAGATAATACTCAACGAGTTCGCGCACCGTTTGCGAGGGTTTGTCCGCGGGGTAGAACCCGTTGCGCCGATGGAATTCCTCGCGGTGGTTCGGCGCGGTCAGCACGTCGCAATGGAATTCCTGACCTTGGAACAGGCGGTTCTCGATCAACGCCGAGAACGCCGGCACGAGCAGGCTGGCGTCGCTCGTGCCCTCCACGACCAGCAGGACGATCTTGCGTTTAGCCACGGTCCGCCTCCGTCCCGGCGGCATTGAGTGCTGCCAGATCGTCGTCGATGTCGTCGTCCTCGTCGGGGTGGCCGGCGGCGTAGAGGCTGTTGCCGAACATGCGCGGTATGGGCGAATCATAGATGTCGGGGCCGTTCCATCCGAGCTCGCTGGCTGTCAGGTACCGTTTGCGCTGGTTGTTCGTGGAGGACTTACGGGGGATGGTCGCGAACCGGTTGTCGGGATCGGTCACCGTCGTGCGAATGCAGCTGTTCGGCAACACCTCCAACGCACGCAGGTTGTGGGCGGTGAACACCAATTGCCCCGCGCACCCGTCCGCCAACTGGTCCAGCATGTCGCCGAGCAGCAGTTCGAACACGCCGGAGTCGAACTCGTCCACGGCGACCAGCGCGTTCTCGTCGTTGTACGCGTGCTTGAGGTAGCCGAGCAGCGCGGTGATGCGTATGATGCCCTCGCTCTCGCAGCGGAAGGGCACCATGACGTCGCCGCGGCGCGAGAACAGTTCCGCGGTGACCCGGTCCTCGCCGTCCTTGCCGGAAGGCGCGGTGCCGGTCTTCAGCAGGACGTGCAGGCCGGGCACGATGGTGGGCAGGATGCGGTCGAAGGACTCCACGGTCTGTCCGAGCCGCTTCGCCTGGCCGGGGGTCAGTGGATTGGGCTGCAGCAGGTCGAACGGGAATTCCGTGTTGCGGCCTTCCGGGTTCTCCTCCATGATCGGGATGATCGCGAACGCGGCGTAGGAGCCACGACGGGTGGTGGACACGAAGATGTCGTTGGTCGCGTAACCGCACAGCGTCTCGCGCAGGCGGACGAACTCGCCGAAACGCTCGTTGATATACGTCAACGACCTGGAGGACACGCCATTCGTCTCCCGCACACGGGCCACCGCCCAGTCGATCAGGAACTCGGCGTCCGGCCGGTCGTCGAGCGTGGCGCACCGGGAGAACAGGAACGAACGCCCTTCCATGTACGCGCGGTCCGCGGTGCGCGAGACCACGGTCTTCACCGAACTGACCGCCTCGATGGAACGCCACACGTAGACCGGGGTCGACACGAACCCGTCCGCCTCGGAATCCTCCATACGATGCCCCAGCACCTCACGGCCCAAACGCGAGGGATCGTCGCCGATACGCACCGATTCGGCGACGACGCGCGCCCGCGTCGAATCCGGATTCGCCTTGCGCATGGACACCCTGTACTCAAGATAGCTCGGCTTCTGCTTATCTCCAATGAGGAACGTCGCCGTCACGGTCGCCGAACCGGCGCTGGCGCTGACGACATCACCGGCGGTATCCGGCAGCATATTCCCGGACAACAGCGCGCGCAGTATCCCGATGGCGTCGATGACGGTGGTCTTGCCCGACCCGTTCTGCCCGTAAATACCCGTGACGCTGCCGCCGGTGGGCAGATCATCGAAATCCAAGACGCCATGCGATATGTTCCTCATGTCATCCAGAACAAGTCTTTCAAACGAATCATCACATTGCCATTCTCTAAAACTCACAATAATCAATTTTTAATTGAAATACATGACTATTATACAGCGTAACCTGTGTGCATACCACCGCGTTTCGTAATCAGATCATAACCGGAGCGACACAACAGCCCCGATCCACGATGAGGTGGTTCGACCGAGGCAACGTTTGTCCGCCGCAGAGGAACCCGACGCGGGGTGATGCTGATGGTGCGTTCGGGGTCCGGCGGCCGGCCGTCGGGCTTGCGGGCGTGCTTTTCTTCCAGGGACCCGGGAGGAGGCGGGTTCTGGAGTCCCCGTCTCCTCCCTTTCCCGGAGAGGGGCTTGTGATCGCATGTGGGAAGGATTTCGTATGAGGTTCGGGAAGAAGGGTATCGGCGCGGTGGCGTCAATCACGGCAGCCGCGGCGTTGCTGACATGTCTGGTTCCGGTTGCGTTGGCCGATAACGGCGGTGGCGGTTCCGGCGAGGGAGGCGGAGGCGACCATGGCGGTCCTTCTCAGACCGCCGACGTGCATTGGATCTACAAGGATTCATGGCCGGCCACGCTGGATGGCATGAAGTCAGCGCTGCGCGACGCAAACGTCACGCTGTCGTCGGACCTGTCTGATGGCGCGAACGAGTACGTGGACATGAACAAGACCTTGAGCGACGCGATCGATGAGTGCCGGCGCTCCTATACGGGTGAGGGAAACGCGGACTGTCGTATGGTGGCCGTCGGATACGCCCGGCTCGGGAACGGCTTGTTCAATGGCAGCTATGTGAGTTCGAATGCGAAGAATCGTTGGGAGGCGCAGTGGAGGGCCGAGGCGAAGGGCGACTACACGTATCAGGGGCAGAAGTACTCGACCTCGACCACGTGGAAGGACAAGCTCGGCACACGCAGCGTTGACTCTCTGGCGCAGGAGTCGATCAACTCCAACCCGAACGCCTCGTTCCGCGTGATTGTGCTGGCGCAGAACCAGCCGCCGGTCGATTACAAGCTGAACGTGACCACCAGCCACAAGCAGAAGACCGACATGCAGGTCGGCTCCACCGACCCGGTCGGCGACGTCATCCACGCCGACAACGGCGGTTCCGCGATCAAGGAGACGTTGAACGGCACCGCGATCATCCATTACGAGAACGGCCCCTACCTGCCCGCGAAGAGCGTGAGCAAGCCGATCAGCTTCTCCAGCAATGGGGACACTCAGCTCGACGATCTCGCCTCGCCGAAGGATTTCGGCATGAAATACTGGGCCGAGGGCTCGTACTGGATCGACATCCAGGTGCCCAAGCAGGGCCGCATGCAGGCGGCCGTGGACACCGCGGACCGTGACCCGGCCGAATCCTGGAAGGTGAGCTCGGTGCCGCCCGAGCCCCCGGTCAAGAAGATCGAGGACGGCGTGAGCGCCGACCGGATGACGAACCGCACCACCATCACATACGGCACCGGCCGCGGCGGCTACGAGATGCGTTTCCGCGACGTGATCGAACCCAACGGCGTCGAATACTCCGTGGACAACTACAGGCTCATCGACAGGACCGACGACAATCGCGACGTTTCCGGCGAGTTCGAAATCACTTGGGACAAGGCGTCGAACACAGTGTCGGCCGCTCGTTCGGCGGACAAGGGCGAGATGCCCATGGACCATGTCTACGAGTTCAGCTTCGACGTGACCGTGTCGAAGCCCTCCGACTTCCAGCAGGTCAAAGACCATGCGTGGGGCCAGTGGAACCACGAGCCCGAGGCCGACGCCGGAAAGAAACAGTTCGATACGTGGCGGCCGAATCCTGACAAGAGCTGGATCCGCCTGAACGCGAAGGGCCAGTGGGAGGCGGTCATCGACCCGAAGGAGACCAACCGGACCGGCGCCGACGATATGACGCTTCTGGACGGGGACCGGGTCGCCTCGGTAGTCAACGGCACCATCGCCAAGAACCTCATCCAGGCCCCGGAGACCCTGACGCTCACGGACGACTGGTCGGCAGCCGACTACCTGTTCGACGCCGACGACAAGTCGAAGATCAGAGTGTACGAGGCCGACGCCGGCACCGATCGCGAGTCCAGCGTCACCGACATCGCCAACCACGGCAGGGACGTCACCGACCAGTGGACGATCACGATGGAAGGCACCACGGTGACCGCCACCGCAGGCCAGACCTACCGCGAGGGATTGAAGGGGCTGAAGACCGCGAAGCAGGTCACGCTGCTCATCCCGGGCAAGGCGGCCTACGCCAACGGCAAGGGCACGGGCCAGGTGCGCGACGACTTCGGCAAGCAGTCGAGCGACGAACTGTCGTTCTGCACCGCGCCGGACGGCAAGGCGCTGACGAACAAGGGATCCCAGAGCGTCAACACGCACACCATCCCCACGAACGAGCCGAAGATCTGCGGCTACATACCGCCCGTCGTCAAGGACGTGGTCGGCGAATCCTCGCAGGGAGGCGACCAGGCGTCCGTGGACGGCAAGGTCGTCTACCCGGGCCAGCGCGTGGAATACCGTCTGGAGACCCAGCCCCACCTGCCCGGCAATCTCGCGTACCCGGTCGGCGAGGTGGCGGTCACCGACACCTACGACGAGCATCTTGAAGTGGACAAGCAGACCCTGGAGGTCACCGACCTGTCCACCGGCAGGTTCATCCCGAAGACCGAGTATGAGACCCAGTGGAACGACGCGCAGCACGCGGTGCGCCTCGTGTTCTCCGACGGGTACGTGAAGACCAACTGGCGCAACGGGGCGAACCCGCGCATCATCGTCCGCTTCGAGGGCACGGTCGCCAAGGACGCGCCCACGGACACCAAAATCGGCAACCAGTGGGCCCTGACCCTGAACAACATGATCACCCCGAGCAACAAGGTATGGAACGAGCCGCCCGACTTCACTCCCGTGAAGAAGGACACCCAGGCCGACCCGTCCATCAGCATCGACGGCAAGACCGCGCTGCTGGGCGACCGAATCTACTACCGCGTGACCATCGACGCCAAGCAGACCAACCAGGCCTACAAGGTCTGGAGACTCGGCATGACCGACGACTGGGACGACGAATACCTCTCCCTCGACGCCAAGCACATCGAGGTCACCGACACCGCTACCGGCAAAGGACGTGACCGCGAAGTTCAACATCGCGGCGATCGACGGCGTCGCCTACGTGTACGCCAGGACCGCGGACACGAAAGTGCCGGCCACCGGCGAGACCATCAAGGGCGACCCCCAGCCCAGGAACCTCAAGGAATACGCCGAAAAGAAAACCCACGACCCGTTGAAGGAGCCGGCCATCGACCAGTCGATGCTGGGTACGAGCTACGAGGTGAGCCTGCCGATGACCGTCATCAAGGTCACCGACGGACATATCGTGAAGAACAAAGCCACGCAGGTCGTCAACGACACCCGCAAGGACACCAACGAAGTCGCCAACCCCCTCAAACCCGTCAACCCCTCCAAGGACGTGGTCGTGAAGGTGGACGGCGAATCCATCGACAAGCACAGCGTGTACCTCAACAGCCTGTTCCTCTACCGTCTCGACAGCTCCGTGCTGCCCGCGCACCGCGCCTACCAGAAGGTCACCGACTGGAGCATCACCGACCCGCTCGACACCGAACATGATCAGTACACCGGCCAATGGGCCGTGTACGCCATGCGCGACTGACCGAACAGGGCAAGGTGATCGCCCGCAGGGGCGTGAAGATCGCCGGCAGCGGCTTCGACGCCGGTATGTACGGCGGCGAACTGTTCACCCTCGCCCAGGATGACAAGGGCGTGGTCACCGTCACGGCGACCCAACGCATGCTCGACCTCGTCAGCGGCAACGACGAAAACGAGCAGGCATGGACCGCGTTCATCCAGTGCAAGCGCGTCAAGACCGGCGAACACATCGCCAACCGGTTCGACGAAACACTCAACGGCACCAGCCGCCCGTCCAACCAGGTCGAGACGCACACGCCCGACATGACCCCGAGCCTGAAGATCGAGAAATGGGACGAGGCCTCCGGCTGGCCGACCGGCGACCGCGACCAGGTCAAGGACGCATTGGCCATGCAGGGCGACACGCGCATCGTGTTCACCATCACCAACACCAGCACCACCGACCCCGACACCAAGCAGGGCGCATGGTACCGAACCAAGGACCTGAACCTCAAGGACCAACTGGTCGCCGGCGACGGCCAAGTCACCGACCTCGAATACCCCGCCGACTGGGACACCCATATCCTCAAGCCCGGCGAGAGCATCGAGGTCAGGGGCGTCCTCAAGGGCGTGACCGACCATCACACCGACCGTGTCACGGTCACCGGCACCCCGCTGGTCGAATGCGTCGTCTCCGACCCGGATCCGTTCGACGGCAAGGACGAGACGTCCACGCCCGATAACGCGGTCACGATCGACGGCATGCTCGTCTGCCCCGACACCGAGGTGGTCAGCAACACCGATGACTGGAACGGTTACCGGACCGGGCTCGCCCACACCGGCACCGCCATCCAGGGCGTGATCGCAGCGGCAATCACCCTGCTCGCCGCCGGCGTGGGACTGGTCGCCGCCCGCAGGTTCAGGCGCGGGAACAACGCCGCCGGCCGCCACTCCGGCACGACGCAACCCGTCGATGCCGAGGATGCCGACGCGGATGCCGTCGAAACCGCGGATTCGGTTCCCGGCGGGCAATCCGTGGTCTGACCGAAGCGGCAGGGACCGTTCTCCGCCGCGATGATTCTTCCGGCCGGATGCCAATCCGGCCGGAACCCCGCGGTAGTGCCCGAACTCTTGCGCACTTTGGTCTTCGCCCGTCCCTGTGGCGGTGATCAGTTCGCTGCTGGTACGGTCTCACCGAGCCTTGACATGTCGAGGTAGCGGCGCGTCGACCACTCGTCGGATGTCACGTAGCGGACCCTCGCGCAGACGAGCATCAACGCGCTGCGTCCGTCGGGGAACGAGCCGACCACGCGGGTCCTGCGCCTGATCTCGCGGTTGAGCCGTTCGATCATGTTGTTGGTGCGGATCCGACGCCTATGCTCGCGCGGGTAGTCGTCGAGCAGGTAGGTCGTGGTCTCGCCGATGCCCTCGCGCAGGCATTTGGCGGCCTCCTTGAGTTTCCTGGATTCCATGTCCCGGGCGACGGATTCGGCCTTCTCCAACGCCTTGTCGCGTGATTCCATGGAGAACACGGCCTTCAGTGCGTCGGCCGCCCAGTCGCGGTTCCCGGGGTTGACCACGGCGAGTATGTTGCGCTCGAAATGCACCATGCACCGCTGGTAGCGGGCATCGGGCAGCAGCTCGCCCGCGGCGGCGACCAGCCCCGCGCACCGATCTCCCGTCACCAGTCTCACGCCCTTGAGGCCTCGTGCGAGCATGCCTTTGATGAATTCGCGCCAGCTTTCCGCGTCCTCCTTCATGCCCTCGGCCACCGAAAGCACCTCGCGCCGCCCGTCCATGCCGACGCCGATGGCCACCAGGATGCTCACGTTCTCCACGGACCCGCCCCAGCACCTTTTGTGCCACACGCCGTCCATGAACAGGTACGGGTAATCCTGTTCGAGGGGCCTGCCCCGCCATGCGTCGATATCCGCATAGACGCGCTTGAGCTTGTCGCTCAGGGTCTGCGAGGGCATGCGGTCGCCCCACAGGAGCCGGCTGACATCATCGACCGGCGGGTGGAGACGCCGGCGGTACATGTCGATCAAGGCCTCCTCGACGCTCTCCTCACGCCGACGGTATCGTTCGATCACGGCCGACTCGAACACCGCGCCCTTGAGTTTCGGCACTTTCAGGCTCATTTTGCCGGCCTTGACGGTCAGGTCGCGCTCGTAGTGGCCGGCCCGGTACGCCTTGCGGTCCCCGCTGCGCTCGTAGCGCGCGGCGCCGGTGATCTCGTCGGCCTCGGCGTCGAGCATCGCGTTCAGGGTCTCCTCGACGCTTTTGCGGACCATCCGGTCCGGGGTGGTTTCCAACATGGCCTGGTCGACCTGTAGAATCTGCTGTGACATGGCTTCGTGCCCTCGTTTCCAATCGCGGTTTTCTAATGTCTGGCGACAGAAAATCGTACACAGGACACGGGCCATGCCCCTATCTCAAGCCCAAACCAAAGTGCGCAAAATCTCGGGCGTTATCAACCCCGCCGGTTCTCTTCCTTCTTCTCTCCCCGGCGGAAATTTTGAGGGGCTGCACTCGTTCACGAGTGCAGCCCCACTTTTATACCTGTTGAATGATTAACATCTTCTTTAATAAAAACAAACCGTTCGAATTACCGTTCATCCGTGACGCACGCAAGAAACGTTCTACAACGTTACTGTATCCCAGAATTCCGTTCGAGGAATGAATCTAATTGCATTTAAGTGACTTTTATAAAGTAGTTTTCCACAGATTAGCAAAATATGTGTTTTGCAGTTCTTCTGCGGAAGGGCGAGCATCCAATACCTCAATCGAAAGATGGAACATGTTGTGATATCCTATCCACCCGCATGTGCACAGCACACGCCGCCGCGTTTTCTTCATGGCGGAGACCAACGGGTTGTCCAACAAACTCGACACCGTATTCTGCAACACTCCGACCCGTTCTGAGATCTCATTGAGCGTGGCCATGACACCCTCTCCGCAAACTGCAGTAAAGAGTCTTACTGCAGAGAGACCCGAGAAGACATGCTCGCGGTATTGACGGCGTAGAAAATTACTCACAACCGGCAAATCAAACATGTCCCAGACAGGAGATGATGCATAATGGTGGACGCTCCACGAAGACATATTCGCTATGCAACTTTTTTTAGACACAGAGTCACATCATTTTATAAGCACAGTTCTTGTCATACGCATACTGTTCATCGAAGGGGATACGGCAAGAAGAGAATACTGTCAGTACTTCTGTTGGAAGGAATATGAACAGGCGCGAGGACGGTATCTCCTGTTTTGGTATCTATTGCCAAGATGTTCCCAATGGCTTTAATCCCATTCTCCTCTGATATGGTTTTATCCCTGATGAGAATGAAAGCTTTGTTTTGGGAGGAAATAGCCTGAGTGACATCCTGGGTGTCTTTTATAGTTGGAATATCAAGACATTTGGCGCGGTCAATATCATATGAATTATCAGAAATGGGACATGCTTGTGTGGAACCAATAATCCACGGCCATCCCTTTACAGAAATGAGAGAATGAAAGTCTGACTCCAATCGTATGCTTGCCACCCTCTCTAAGGTACTGGCGTCAAACATATCTATCTGCTCTGGTAACCCATTAAGATCAGTACCAACAACTAGAAGTTGTTTATTCCATAAGACCAGTTGATTATAAAGTAAATTATCGTCTGTTACCTTCTCGGTAATACCCCCCCGTCGAGAAGTCATATCTGATTATTTTACCCTGATATCGATTGGAACTCAGCGTAAGTTCGTGACCGACGATGAACATATTCTCATCTGTAGAGACTTGATCCTCGGTATATATTTTCAGTATACGCTTCTCCAACACTTTGCCGTTGGAATCTTCAATGACTAATAGATTGAGATATGAATCATCTTCAGGAGAATCATTTCCATTCATTACTGCAGAAACCCCACCGTTATGAGGTTCAATCGACATAACTCCGGAGTAATTGGGATCCGAAAGAAGATGAATGAGTTTGGATTTACTATTTTTCCCAATAATCAAATGAGTGTTATGGCGACGCCCTCCCGCAATAAAAATACCGTCTTTGTATGAATATTCAGCCGCATTCTGCAAGTCCCCCAGAGGCTCGTCATGAATAATGCTGCCTTGCTCATCAATCGTGAGTATTCCACCTTTATTTGACGAAAACATGTCCGAATATACAATTTTATAAGCTGCAGATAGGTCGGATTTCTCATGCGAGCTGACAGGTAGAAAGCACAATAACAAATACGTAGCCAATAGTGTCACCAAGAGAATACTCATTGCCATCGCCACGATGCGTCTTCTATTTCTCATTTTATTACCTCATCGTGAGTCATCCCCACCCTCATGCAAAACGAGGATGGGGAAATATTATGCACTTACACTCTCCTCACCACATAGGTGTTTGAGGAATTGACAAGATCCGCTGGCGCTACGACACCATTGGGGATGGAGCCTGTTTCAGTGTCAATCCCGACGCTGAGCCATGCCCTCCACACCAGTTGGCTGCAATAAAATTGATCAGTTCTATATTTATTGAAGAAATCCCAACTGTAGGGTTTCCCAACCTGTCTAGCTGCATATGCGGCCGCATTGGAGAACTGAATAGAAGATGCTCCGTAAGGCCTTACAAGAAAAGCTCCTCTCTTATAACCCCAATCATTGAGATATCTTTGAACGCCTCCTATCTTGGTAGGGCTAAAAATCTTCTCGTAAGACTCAATTGTCGTCACATTTGAGGAAGAGACTATTGCGGCGTGCCCGACAAAAGCGATACTGCCAGAATCTATAAGAGTGCTTACTAGGATGTCTCCATATGTTCCAAGACTGTTAGCAAGTGGAACTGGTTCTCCGGCTTTTGCATCGTGTTGTGCAGCTTCTTGACCTTCAGCAAGAAGATGCGGTAGGTTGCGATTGATTTCAGCAATCGTTTCCTGATCCTCCTGATACACTTTCGCATAGCGAGAATCGGTAGGGATATCAGGACGCGGAGGGGCGTCGGCGGCGAATGCGATTCCCGGAGCCGCAATAAAAATGACAAACTCAAGAATGCAGAGAGTGTTGCTTTAAGGGTTTTCATAGTTAGTCCTTAGTGTTCATTAGGAAATGACGATAGATAGGACCACCCGTTTCGACGCGGGATATAGTATAGAAAGAAGCGATTTCCGCAAACATACATTTTCAGTATTGCAGCTCTCAAGTTGAGCGGTTCCTGTTTCCCGCTCGATTGTCATCTTTAGATGACATTCTGTCCGCTGTCTCTGCAGTGGCAGATATGGTTGTCCGCCGTTATCATACCGGTTTTCCCTGACGATGGGTGTCAACGGAGGCCGTTGCCTGTCGGGCTCCTTGATCGTCGTCAGAGGAGGTCTGTCGTGGATTTGTTGAATCAGGTGCTTCAGTTGTTCGTCAGGTTCGCCACGATCGGTGGTGGCCTGTGGCTGGTGTGGGGTGCGGTCACGTTCGGTGGTGGTTTGAAGGATCATAACGGGCCGCAGACGCAGTCGGGGTTGTGGCAGATCGTGGGCGGGGGCATGATCATCGCGGCCGCGCAGGTCTTCAACGCGGTCGCGTTGGGTTGAGTCGGTTCGGGGGCGTGTTGTGGAGGACTTCATCGTGGCGATGCTCAACATGATCGGCGGCGGCGGTGCCGGTTCGGTCACGGCCGGATTGTTGTCCCAGGCGCCGGAGACGTGGAATCCCGCCCTTTACCAGTTGGCGGTGAGCGTGCATGAGGTGGCGGTCAAGCCTTTGACGTCGGTGGTGCTCGCGGTCATGTTCACGTTGGAGCTGGCGCGCAACTCGACTCGTATCGAGGCGGACCGTGATCTGGGCGTGAAGATCGTGGCGGGAACCATGTTCAGGATCGCGTTGGTGTTCATCGCCGTGCGGAACGCCGGTCTGTTCATCGGCATGTTCAACCGGGTCACGCAGTTCCTTATGCAGGGCGTGTCCTCGCAGATGTCCTTTGAGGTGGCGGGCGAGGGTGGCCAGTTGGGCGATCTGATGCGCGACCAGATCCGTGATGCAGGTGTGATGGGGCAGGCGGCGTTGTTCTTTCTGCTGGTGATCCCGTGGTTGTTGTCCCAGTTGGCGTCGGTGGTGTTCACGGTGGTGCTGTATGTGCGGTTCATCGAGTTGTATGCGTTGACGGCGTTTCAGTCGTTGCCGTTCGCGTTTCTGGTGCATGAGGATACCAAGCCGATCGGCGTGGGTTTCTTCAAGTCGTATGCGCGTACGTCGGTGAATGCGGTGTGCGTGTTCGTCTGTCTGGTGTTCTATCAGCGGATCGTGGTCGATGCCGTGAGGATCCCGGATTCCGCGGACAAGGGCATGGTGTCGTGGGTGACGGGCAATTTCGGCAATCTCATGATGGCGGGCATCCTGCTGTTCTTCGTGATCGCGGTGAGCCAGCGTGTCAGCCGCGCCATAGCAGGCGGCGAATAGCCGCATCGGAACCGGGGCCAATCGGAAAGGATTCTTTCATGTTGCAGATGCGCGTGTATAAGGAGATCGCCAATGTCGAGGCGAAGGTGATGTGGGGGCTGGGCTGGCGTCAACTGGCGGCCGCCGCGTGCATGCTCGTCCTGGGCGGCGGGGAGGCGGCGTTGTTCTGGTCGTTGGGGCTGACGGACCTAGCTCGTATCTGCTGTTCGTGGTGTGTCTGCCGTTCGCGCTGTGGGGCTGGTGGCGTCCGAAGGGACTGAAGCCGGAACGGTATCTGGGATACATGCTGCGCCAACGTTTCGGCCCGAAGGTGTATCCGCTCGAACCCCATGTTCCCGCGAGATTCCCCGGCAAACCGTCGTTGAAGGAGAAGACCCGTAGACGAATCGGAGGAAGGAAGGCACGTCGTCATGTCTGACATCAACGGCAGCAAAGCGGTCAAAGGCAACGACAAGCGACATGGAAAGGCCGGAAACCGGCGCTCCGGGAATCGTCGCATACCTCGTTCGTCGAAGGAGCTGCTTGGCTATGATTCGATGCTGTCCAACGGGATCGCGTATCTGGGCGGCGACCGGTGGAGCGTGTCGCTGCGGATCAGCGACATCAACTATCAGGTCGCGACCCAGGACCAGCAGCTGGACGTCGTGGACCGGTGGGGACGTTTCCTGAACTCGGTCGGCGAGAACATGGGTGTCCAGATCACGGTCGCCACACGCATGCTGGATCCCGAGGAGGTGACGCGCAGCATCGCCATGCCCCTACGGGGCGACATGCTGGATGGGTTGCGCGGGGACTTCAACCGCAATGTGCGCCGGCGTCTCGCCGGCCGTTCGCAGGGCGCGGTGACGGACAAGTATCTGACGCTGACGCTGCGCGAGCGGGACGGGGAACGTGCGGTCACGCTGCTGAACCGCGCCGTGCTGCGTGCCACGGCGCAACTGCGGTCGGTGGGCGGCTGCGTCGGCGTGCGCCTGGACCGCCGGTCCCGGCTGGAGGTGCTGCACGGGATGCTGCGTCGCGGCACGCGGTTCATGTTCGACGAGGACGGCTTCCTGAAATCGCATGGCATGTCCACGAAGGATTACGTGGCCCCGTTCGCCGTGGACGTGTCGGACCGCCGGCGGCTCCGGTTGAGCTCGGGCACCACGGAAGTATGGCACCAGTGTCTTCTGGTGCGGGATTTCCCGGATTACCTGAGCGACCAGCTGGTGTCGTCCATCACGGACATCAAGGCGGATATCACAGTCGGCATCCATCTGTCCCCGCGGGGCAAGGCCGAGGGGGCTGAAGCTCGTGAACCGGACGATCGCCGAGATGGACATGCAGGCCATCGACGAGCGGCGCAAGAACCGCAAACAGCATCTGCCCGAAGACATGCTGCCTCATGATCTTCAGGAATCCATGAGCCAGGCGGGCGAGCTGCGCGATGATCTGGAGCATAACGGCGACCGTCTGGTGGATTCCCTCATGATCGTGGACGTGTCGGCGGACAGTCGTGAGCAACTGGACCAGACGGTCCGTGACGTGACGGCCGCGATCGATGGGCAGTCGTGCGTGGCCGAGACCTTGGCCTACATGCAGGTGGAGGGGTTGAACGCCGTGCTGCCATTGGGCAATCCCCTGCCGCCGATGCGCCGCACGCTGACCACGTCGAGCGCGGCGATTCTGGTGCCGTTCACGTCGCAGGAGCTGTTCGAGCCGGGAGGCGTGTTCCATGGAGCGAACGCGCGCACCGGCAATCCCGTGGTCATCGACCGCACGAAAGGCATGAACGGCAACGGGTTCATCCTGGGCACGACCGGGTCGGGCAAGAGCCAGGCGGCGAAGAACGAGATCACCCAGATCTATCTGACCCGGCCGGACGACGATCTGATCGTCATCGACCCGGAGCATGAGTTCACGCCGTTGTGCGACGGTCTCGGCGGCGAACGAGTCGAGATTGGGGAATCGTCGCGCGCGCACATCAACGCGCTGGACATCGAATATGAAGACGATTCCGAAGGCGACCCGATACGGTCGAAATGCGCGAGCGTGCTGAACATGCTCGGCGTGCTGATCGGCGGACAGGACGGCATCGACCGCATGCAGCGCAGCCTGATCGACCGCACGGTCATCGGCATGTACCGCGAGGTGAGGGAGCATCCCGAACTGGGCATGCCCACGCTCGCCACCCTGCACGACCGCCTCGCCGCTCTGGGCGAGCCGGGGGGCCGTGACGCGGCGCGCGCGTTGGAGATCTACGCGACCGGCAGCCTGAACGCCTTCTCCCATGCCACCGACGTGGACACGTCCAGCCGGTTCCTCGTCTATGACGTCTCCGGACTGGGGGCGGAGCTGCGCACGTTCGGCATGCTCGTCGTCTTGGACCAGATATGGAACCGGGTCGTCAGGAACCGACGTCTCGGCCGGCGCACCTGGCTGTGGGTGGACGAGTTCCACCTGCTGTTCTCGAACCGGTACGCGGCCGAATACTTCCTGCGCCTGTACAAGCGCGCCCGCAAATGGGGCTTGAGCCCCACCGGCATCACGCAGAACATCGAGGAGCTGCTGGCCAACCAGGACGCGAGGCTGATGCTCGCGAACAGCGACTTCCTCCTGCTGCTGAACCAGACCGCCACGGATGCTGACGCCCTGTGCGAACTGCTGAAGCTGTCCGACGAGCAGCGGGCGTTCTTCACCGGCGTGCAGCCCGGCCAGGGCATGGCCAAAAGCGGCACCGCGTTCATACCATTCGACGGGCGCATCGACACCGACAGCCTGCTCTACCGGCTGTACACCACGAAATTCGAGGATCGGAAACCCGCATGAGACCCCTCGCCCCCAGCTCATTCCGGGCCACGCGCAATCTCATACGGCCGAACGGAAGGATTCCCGGACTGCGGGTTCGGCACATCAACGGGATCTCCTCTGCCCACGGGCCGGCCGGACCGAAACGCCCACGGGCCATGAACCGCAACGGTGGCCCCGAAGCCCCGCATCCGAACGGCACGACGCCCATCGATGCTGCGGAACGCGGCATCGATATGGCATGGTCCGTGCTCGAATCGCAACCGGCACAGGAGGAGGACAGCGAAGAAAACAATCCGCAGCCGACGGCAGTCGCCGGCCGGATCGGCGAAGGCCTGAACGGCGTCCCGCGCAGGAAGAGCGCGACGGGCGGCACCATGGCGCGCGTCGCGGCGGGGAGGAGGGTCTCGGCCCATGCCAGGCGCGCGCGTCGTTCCGGCAAGGCCGCGCGATCGGGCGGCCGGAGGGCCAGATCCGCCGCCAAGGCCTCGACCCAGGCCGCACGGCAGGCCATACGGATGGTCGCACGGACGGCGATGGCGGTGAAGGCCGGCATCACCGCAGCGGCGTCGGCCACGGTCGGCGTCCCGATCCTGCTGGGCGCGGTGGCCGTGCTGATGATCGTCAGCCTGTTGCTGTGGTTCATCCCCCCACCGTCGCCGCCGGAGACGGCGGAGGCTGCGAGGCCGGCGTGATCGAGGTCCCTGACGAGGCGAAGCCCTGGGTAAGCGAGGCGGCCCGGTCGAGCGGGTTGGGCGCGGATTTCATCGCGGCGCTCATGGAACAGGAATCGGGTTTCCGGCCGGATGCGTACGCCGACGACAGCAACGGCGGCACATGGGGCCTGCTGCAGATGAACAGGAGCGTATGGCGCGGCGTACATCCCGACGGCGCCGACCAGACACCACCCGAAGGCATCACCGACCCCATGGTCCACGCCCATTACGGCGGCATGTACCTGAAAAACCGTCTGGAAGGCGTCAAACAGCTCAAGGCCGCGCACCCGGACATGCCATTCGCCAAGCTCGACGATCTGACGGCACTGGTCATCGCCCACAACGCCGGCGAAGGCAACCTCATGAAATACCCGGATATCCCAAGCATCACCAAACGGTACCTCGACAACGTCAGACCGGCGATCGACATGGGAGGCGGCTGTTCGGCCACGGCAGGACGAACCATCGGCAAGCTCGCGCCGCCGTTGGCCATGCAGCCCGGCACGTTGAATGTGGACGTGGCGGCGACCGGCACGCCCGTGGGCAGGATCACCACCTATGCGACCGGCCAATGCACATGGTGGGCGGCCGCCCGCCGACTGCAGATCGGCAAACCAGTGGACGGCTACATGGGTGACGGCTGGATGTGGGCGTCAAGCGCCCGGAAACTCGGATACCCGACCGGCGGCGACATACAGCTCGGCGACGTGGCCAGCTTCACCAAGGCTATCTCGGCGCAAGCACCGACTACGGGCACGTCGCCATCGTCGAGGAAATCAAAGACAACGGCAGCATCGTCATCAGCGAATCCGGCGGAGGCATCCCGTACGCATGGCTCAGGACCCTCACCAAGGAACAGGCCAACAATCCCAACATCACCTACATACACTGACCCCGACGGAAAAGAAGGAAACATGCGCCGCATCAATCCCAGGCTCGATCCTTACGAACTTTCCGACCTCATGAGCGACCCCGGCAACTGGGACCTTCTTACCCAGATCCACGACCATCCCGGCACATGGCCGGAACTCGACCAATGGGCCGCGCACGCCCATCGAGGACCCGGGAACGGCCGGAGCGCCGCCGGAACCACCAGCCGGAACGAGACCCGGACGCCGGTTCCGGCCCATCGCACCCGTTCTCGACGACAGGCCGGCACGAGCCACGCGAAACGAGAAGACCAAGACACACACGCCCGTCACGCATAGGCGGGAGGAACCGGCAACAGCCCCGAAACCCAGGGAAACCGGTGGCCAGACAGCCGACGACGCCATCACACCGGAGGAAATGGCGCCCGGGGAATCGGACGAGGTCCCCGTACGCCGACGCATCCCCCTTGTCCGCATCATCGGCATCACGCTTACATTGGCCGTCATCATCGGGTCGGCCGCGGGTCTGGCTGCGATGATGAGCATCCGGGACCATCAGGCGGCGCTCACGTCATGCAATCAAGCAATCAAGCAGTCGGACACGATACGAACGGACTGGGGCAAGGTATTGGAACAGGCCGAACCATACCTGAGACTCGGCGACGGGGATGTGCAGGATCCCAAGACCCTGGAACTGGTCGCCGCGATCACGCGATACCGGCTCCCGGAACCGCCGGCCGCCTGCGATCCGGACATGACGACGAACCAGCTCGACCACCGGCGGACGTCCATGGAAAAAACGAACGGCCAAATCCAGGCCCGCACCAAGGACCTGCGCGACGCCGTCGGCAAGGCCAAAGCCTCACGCGAACGCAAGCAGCTCGCCGACGCGCGGGAGAAACTGAACCAGGTCATCGAACAGGCCGACACGCTCTACAAGGATTCCGCGGACAGGACCGACGACGCCCGGCCACGCATCGATCTCGGAGCCGAACTCGACCACGCCCGACACACGGCGCACGAGAACAATAACCCCTCCACACTGGAACAGGCCGCCGAAAGGCTCACCGACGCCATGCGACGGGTCAACGAGTCGATGCAAAAGGAAAACGGAGGCGGACGCCGCCGGACAACGCCCCTCACCAAGTACGGGTGCCCCGGACCATGGGGGCGCGCAACCGCATGCGGGCGATGCGGATGCCGGCGAACCCGGCCAATCCGGGAACGGATTCCCGCCACAGCACAAGCCGTCGTGGGATACGAATCAGGGGGATTCCCCGATCTTCCCGGACGAATTACGTTTTGAGCAGAGATGAGGAGCGGATATGTTCGCTGTAGGGGGCTGGTTCGTCTTGTTCGTAGGTGAGGAATGGGATAGCGTCGCAAATCCTGATGTGCAGACCGGTGAAAATGTCGGATATTTCTGCTGTAGTACATCGCTCGACGCGACAGCACGGGGTGTCGGATGCGTTTTCCATGGAAGCTGGCATAGGACATGTCAGGCAATGGCATAGATATGACAAAATAGATATTAGAGAGATATATACATATACCCGCTGTAGTGTACGTCATCTGCAATGATGAAACATTCGCTCTCTTCGGCTTGCATGGTAGCATTGCGGGCAATGGTGATGATGTTCATGCGAAAGGTAGCATATGAATGATAATCAGATTGACTGGCGTGAGACCGTAGAGACACTCCTTGCCCGCTCGAAACGGTCATTCGTGCCGATTGACAAATCCTTCGTGCAGCTTCCACGTGGCAACGAAGAGCGCAACAGCGTGCTTGCCCGGTTCATCAGGAACGGAGATTTGCGCGGTCTCAAGGCGTATCTGCTGATAGCGGCATCGACCAGCAGCAGCGATGAGAACGGGGAATGGTACACCACACTGCCATTGCAGACCTGGGCAAGGGCGTTCGGATGCTTTCAGCATGCCGGAATCGATTCAGGAAAAGCTGCAGCCACGAAGATACTCTCCCGCCTGCAGCAACGGAAACTAATCAAGCGGGAACGATCAGGCTCCGGCCGCGAGGTCAAGGTGCGTCTTCTGTCCCAGGATGGGTCTGGCGGACCCTATCAGAGGCCTCGGCAACGGTTTCTGCGCCTGTCATATGAGTTCTGGCGCACCGGTCTCGACGAGGAAATCAGTCTTCCCGCATTGGCCATGCTACTGGTTGTACTGGGAGAGAAATCCTACTGCCGGCTACCTTCTGAGCGCATGCCCGAATGGTACGGGTGGTCGGCTGACACAGCCGAAAGAGGGCTGCATGAGTTGGTCGAACGCGGGTTGGTCAGCAGAATATCAGAAAGTATTTCCACGCCATTGAGCCCCACAGGGTTCTCCAAGGTGAACACCTACACGGTGCTACCGCCGTTCGATCGGGAATCGCTGAACTCGTCCCGCAGAAGAAGAGACATGACGGAGGTGAAAGCCAATGAGTAATCTAGTCGCTTGGGGCGATGAAAGCGTCAGAACGCAGGGACAAGACGTTCCCGCATACTACATGGGTGTCTGCATCTGCAATCTGGAGGAAGTTGATGTACATCGGATGCTGACCACGGTCACCAAAAGACACGTGCCCAAACTTCACTGGCGCGACATGACACCTTCGGAGAAACGCAAATCCATACCGATTATCGAACGACTCGCATTGTCGCACATCGTGGTGGCGGCCATACCACTCGACGGGTCGGTGAGTTCGGAGCGGGCCAGGAGAAAATGTCTGGAACTGCTGCTGCCCGTCTTGGAATACGAGTATGGGGTGAACCGTCTTGTCTTGGAGGCGCGCGAATCCCATCAGGACGACAGGGATCTCGACTTTGCCAGGGGGATTCGCAGCCGACACATCATCGAGACGTTGCGTGTAGATTTCAAGCCCGGCAATGAGGACGCTCGTCTATGGATCCCGGATCAGGTCCTTGGCGCACTCGGGGATACACGCAACGGTACGATGGATTTCAGCCCGATGGTCGCATCCTTGGATTTTCGGACCGTGGATCTTCGCACAAGCTGACTCTTCCCGAAACGAATCAGATATCACTGGTCGTTGGTGAACGATATAGTATGAGATAAGCCAGCCTCTGAGGAGGAAATGGAAGTAGGAGCCGGATTCCCTGTGCATCATGGGGGCCGGCTCCTGCGCTATCGATTGCGAGCCACAGGAAGCTCTGGATGGCCAGAGATTTCACTAATGATTCCAACCATGACATTATTGAAGTTCCTGTATCAATGACATCAATATGTTTACCGAGCACGTCACTGTGTATCGACGATGCTGCGTTATTTCCACTGATGGAAGTAGCCATCGCGGCTACTTACAATGGCTTCTCGACAAATTCCACAAAGATTGATCATCTGATATCTCTCTGCTTTTGGGCGATACAGGCGATGCCGATTGCGGTCACGGCATACGCGAGGGCAATCGCGCCGCTGAGCACCGGGTTGATGCCTGGCGTGGGTTCCAGTATGGCGGTGCCGGCGATGGATGGCAGCCATTCATGCAATGTTTGGGATGCCGGTAGATTGGCCACGACGATGGGCAGGAGATAATACAGGGCGACGTAGGCGGCCGCGCCCTTGCCCGCCGAGTCGAGGGCCACGCATAGCGCGGCGGCGACCAGCATTCGCCCGGCGAGTACCAATGCCACGGGCAGGCACAGCAACAATGCCGTGGACAGCGGCGCAGGCCATGCCTGCGCAGGTACGACGGGATCGAGGATGAGTCGAGAGACCTCGGTCGCAGCAAGCGCGCCGAGCGTCGCCGCGATAATGCCGATTAGGGCGATGTCGGTGCACAGGGCCAGGAACAGTCGCGTCCGTTTCGGCTCGATCAGGAACAACGGCACGGCGGTGGCCGTGTTGGTCAGGATGCGGATGGCGAGCAGCGCGGCGATGATCGCCACGGGCTCGGTCATGGGCATGACGGCGCCGGCGATGCTCGGCCCCATGCCCGCCAGCGTGGCCAGGCCGTCGAGTTTGGAATCAGTGGAGAGCATGAGCCGCACGGAGACGCTGGTCAGTGCGGTGAACAAGATGAACGCCACCGGCAGTCCGAACCATGCCGTCAGCGGTGCCGGCCGACAGACCGCATAGCGCATGAGCAGCGTCAAACGGCGTATGCATCGTCCCGTCCTGTTCATGATGCGTGTTCCTTTTCCGGGGTTTGCCGGATCATGCCGGTCATCACGTCGCGCAATGTCGGCTCGGCGTGGTCCAGGGCGGACCAGTGTGGCGTCATGCCTCGCCGCGATGGCGAACACGGTGGCCTCGTCCGTCCGCTGTGTCAGATAGGAGCCGTCATCCGAGAGGTGAATGTCGGCACCAAGCCGGGCCAGATCGCCGATGACCATGGCCTTTCGTGGCTCATCCGCATCGGGCGCGAACCGGAACACGGTTCCGGCCCTGCCGCCGTTGCCGGCGATGACCTGTTCGAGCGGCCCACAGCCATCTGCCTGCCGTGCATGATGATCAGCACGTGGGTGGCGATGCGCTGCAGTTCGTCGATCTCATGGGCCGCGAGAATGACGGTCTTGCCGGCGGCGGACCATTGGCGTATTGAGTCGTGTAGCCAGAGCCTGCCGGAGATGTCCAGCCCGTTGAATGGCTCGTCCAACACGAGAACCGGCGCGTCGGCGATGATCGCGCCGGCCACGCCCAGCCGTTGCCGCATGCCCGTGGAATATCCTTTGATCCGTGTCTTCGGCCAACGCTCCAGCCCGCAGTCGCGCAGTACGCGGCGCACGCGGCGGCGCACGTTGGGCAATCCCATCATGCCGGCCATGAACGTCAGATACTCACGGCCCGTCATCGACTCATCGCCCAACCGGCCGCCCAGAAACACACCCACCTGTAATCCCGGCCGCTCCAACTGCCCGTACGGGCGGCCCATGACCAGCGCATGGCCCTGACTGGGAGCGGACAGGCCAAGCATCATGCGCAGCATGGTGGATTTGCCCGCGCCATTCGACCCGGCCACAGCCAACACCTGACCCGGCCCAGCCTCGAAATCAATCGGGCCTATCATCGGCCCGGCCGCATACCGCTTGACCAGGCCGCAAACCTCAATGGTGGCGTCCATGGCGAACCTTGCCGCGATGAGATGTCGGATCGCCGGCATTTACTGATGCCGCGATACTGGAATCTATCTGTCCTAGCTCATCTCCGATCATTTCATCGTCAGCGACAATACTTGGTTCCGGAGGCTTTTCCTCCAACCGGACGACTCCTCTGCACTGATCCACCACCTCATGCATTAGATAAACCACAAATGGCATATACAGCAGGCTGCACACCATCAGCACAATCATCCATTTGAACTGGCGGCGGGCCCACTGCCGATATGCCAACACCAGCCAGACCGCCGAACACGACCACTGGAACACCGTCACCTGCACGGCCGCGGGCGGTGTGGATGGCACCCCGGGCCAGCAAATTCGAGAACACCTCATGCGCGTACCCGCCATACGCAGGCAACGCCACGGCCTCTGCCACGCCAAGCCACACAATCAGCACGCCGGCCAATACCAGATACCACCAGTTCAAAGTATGGCGACGCCCGTTGGAAATACGCCACTTCAAGGATTCAAACCAGACCGAAAGGCGAATCATGATGCTCCTTAAATATGAGATACGTATGTTTCTATAATTGCAGCAAGGACAAGCGAGATCCATGAAATAAAAGCCATTGACAGGGTCAATAAAACGACATTACCTGTATCAACATTTCGTTTCTGACTGTTTTGCAAGAAACATAATTCATAATGTGTAATAGTTAGTGCAATGCCTGCAGCAGTAATCAAGGCAAAGCATTCAAAGAAAAGATGAGGAATAACCGCTGTCAATAATTTATCGCCAAAGCCTTGGAACAAATACTGAGCCGCACTCCAACCAAAGATGCCATAGTTAATAACCAATACGATAGTTGTAGGAATAGAAAAAAGAAATCCCCCTAATAATAGTGTTAGCCATACTTTAGTATTATTCCACAGCAGTTCATTAAGATACACGTTTGGAATTATGGCCTTGCTCAAAGGGTACGGACGCAGTCTGGCCAAAGTCCACCACCCAGAAACGCCATTAAGGAAATCATTAGGATACAACGCGTCTTAATAAAGAGCAACTTCAGAAATCCCACATTATTCCTTTCCTGCAAGGCCATAATATCTAATTAATAAATCACCATGCTGCGGCACCTGATGTTCCCAAGGTGCCAATCATGGATTGAATGGTAGAAGTGAGTGGCGCCGCCGCGGGGAAGATCATTCCCACCGCAGCAGATCCAAGCCAAGCTACAGCGACAATGGCGGTGGCTGCTGCGCTTCCAATTCCTAGCACTACCATTAGAGAAGCAACAAGTGGAACAACAAAAGGAGTGACGAACACTGCCGCAAGAGCAACTGCCGCACTTGCCATTTGGCGCTTTCCCTTATCGCAAGACGTGAGGCGGATATCATTTTCATGCTTAGACATCATTGTCTCCTTTGAATAGTGTTAACAAACACTATGTAACTTCATTAGTAAATTGCATTAGTTTCCTTGAGTAATATATCAGCATTATTTTGCAGCCTCCTATTGGTCGCACTTAATGGAGGTGATCGTGCTGCATTCGTAAACTCTTTTATCATAGAGCTCCTTATAAAATCTCAGTATTATGATGTTGCCATTTTATTGCTATAAGATATCGGCAAGAGTCTCAGAAATTACATTCGCAATTCTCTCGTTCCGTTTTCATTGTCAGCTTCTCAAATTGAAGGTGGACTTACAAGCTCCAAATTGTCAACTGTCATTCCGGGATGACAATACCTCAGGATTTTTTGGAACTATGTATCACCAATCACCGCCTCTGGCTGAAAAATGGCGGTATGCCTCTGAGTAGGTAGATGCATCGGTCGGAGGGGATGCGTCCGAGTTCGTCGGGGGTGAGGAGTTTTCTGGCGTTTTTTCGGGTGCTGCGCGTCCAGCTGCCGTTGAGTCCTTTGGTTTCGCTGGTTTCAATGACATCAATCGTCTGGTCGCCGAGCCGGTCGCTGATGTATTTGGTGGTGCTTGGTTCGTTGCCGCCGAGGAAGAGCTGGCTGTCGCAGTTACCGGCGATGGTCTCCCAATCGTCCTTGTAGAGGCTTTGCCTTGGCTGACGGTCTGGAGGATGATGCTGCAGCTGATGCGGCGGCTTCGTATGGTGGCGATGAGTCGTACGAAGTTGGGGATCTTGCCGATGTTGGCGAATTCGTCGAGCATGCAGTGCACGTCGCGGTCGAGTATGCCGTCGGGGTTGGCGTCGGCTTTCCTCACGAGGGTTTCGAAGAGGCATTGGTAGAAGACGCTGGCGATGAAGGAGAACGTGGCGTTGGTGTCGGGCAGTTCGAGGTATACGACGCGTTTGCCTTGGTCGAGGGTTTCGAGCCGGATGTCGTCGCCGTCGAGGATGCGGCGCACCTCGCGCACTTGGAGGGGTGCGAGGTGGACGCCGGTGGTGATGATGATGCTTTTCTTGGTCTCGCCCGCGCCTTTGAGGAACGTGTTGTATTGGGCGCAGGCGAACGCGAGCCCGTCGAGCATGGCTTGGGTTTCCTTGTCGTAGTCGTCGGGGTGTTCGCGCATACGGTGGATTTCGGTTTGGGTTTCGGCGAAGAGCGCATCGATGATGTATTCCCGGTCTTCGTCCTGTTCGCTGGCTCCCATCCGGTCGAGGGCGTCGGTGACCTGGTTGAGGGTGGGGTTGTTTTCGGTGTAGTAGGTCCATGCGATGAGGGCGCATAGGAGGGCTTTTTCGGCGTCCTGCCAGAAGCTGTCGCCGGTTTTCCGGTCGCCGGTGGCGTTGGTGACGAGGTTGTCGGTCAAACGCAGGATCGCGGATTGGGGTTCCTCGGGGTCGATGTAGCGCATGGGGTTGAACCGGTCGGACCGGTCGAGGTGGATGAGGTCGAGCGTGTTGACCTGGTAGCCGTGGTTGCGCATGGCGTGTTCGGTGTCGCGTTTGAGTTCGCCTTTGGGGTCGGTGACGGCCCAGTTCATGTCCACGGACAATAGGTTGGGTTTGACGTAGTAGCGGGTCTTGCCCGAACCGGATGACCCGAGCAGGAGCGTGTTGAGGTTGCGTAGGGTGAGTCGCGTGTCTATGGAGAGCCGTTCGGTCGCGGTGAATCGGATGTTGTGGGATTCCACGGGATCGATGAACGGTCTGATGTCCTTCGGGGTGCCCCAGTGGGCGGAGCCGTGTTCCTCGCCGCTGCGCAGGTTCAGGCGTGCCGTGTACTTGTATGCCCAGATTAGCAGGCCGATGCCCATTGCGGTGAGTCCGCACAGCAGGTCGATATGGTTCGTGGACAGGTGGAATGGGTGGTACAGGTCGAGCCAGAACCTGTTCATCAGGTCGATCACGCTCATGCCTTTATCCAGGTCGGTGCGTATCTGGTAGCCGATCTTGTCGCCCAGCCAGAACAGCGTGAACAGTCCCGTGGCCGCGGGCAGTATGGCTTGCAGACGTTTCATTGGTTTCCCCTGTCTCTTTCCAAGCCGCCGCGGTGCTGCGTCATGGTTCTTCGCATGTCATCGCCTGCGGGGACATCGTCCGGCTGCGGAATCCGGCTGTTGATGCGGTGTTCGGCGCGGACGCGGATGTTCGTCAGCGTCTGTTCCCTGGTCCATGGCGGATCGTCGACCGTCGGATGCATGACGGCGGTGTCCACCGGCAAATGTTCATCATGCCCGGGTGCCGTCTGTCTGTTTCCCTCGTCGGCGGCGATGGTGATGCGCGTGAGGCCTTGGCGGTTCTCGATGATGTCGCCTCCGTCGCACATCGCGGCAAGGATGCGTCCCACGGGCGTTCCCGCATCATAGATGGCCGGGCTTTCATGTGTGATTGGACCGCCGACGGTTTCCTCGCCTGTGTCGATGATGGTAATCGTTCGCGCCGTGTTCACGGGAGCGCGTCCTTGACGCTGGTGTGCAGGGCCATCTCGTCGGCCATGATGTACGCCTCGTCGGCGTTCTCCTCTTCGTGGATGATGCCGTGGATGATGATCCGTCGTCCCTGCAGCGCGCCCTGTTCGCGCAGGTACGCCGCATGTGCTCCGGCCGCGTGCACACGGATGATGAGCGGCGAGTCCATGGTGCCGGCGTTCACGGTCAGGGCTGCCGTCGTCCCGTCGTCGCCGTCGGTGTGGAATCTGGCGTCGTCGGTGAGGATGCCGCGCACGTAGGCCTGCGGGTACCGGGCGTCGCTCATCGGCTTGGCCTGCGTTTTCTGATGGGTTTGTCGGTGTTCGGGGCTTTGCCTTGGACGGCGTTGATGGCGTCGCGCCCGATGGCGCGGGCATGGCGGCCGCCTCCGGTGAGCGCGTCGGATTCGGCGCGGGCCTTGGCCACCCGGACGTGTTTGGAGGCGAGCGTGTCGAGGGCCTGTTCCCGTGCGGCCATGACCCGGATGCTCCACGGGTCCCGGTAGTCGTAGATTGGTTGGCTGATGCGGGTGCGGTCGGGCAGTTCGTTGCGTCGGGTCTTGCGGTCCACCGGGTAGGAGCGGCATGCGGGGTTCGCGGATTGGATGTAGTGGATTGCGGTGGCGAGGTCGGCGATGCGTTCCTCCGCTGTTTTGTCCATGTCGATGAGCACGCGGCCCTGCACGTGTTGTTCGTCGCATACGGTGCGCGTCCACGTTTCGTAGTCGCGCACGTCAACGGTGTCCCGTTGTTCACGGTCGTGCTGGTATCGCGTGGCGTCGAACCGGTAGGTGATGTCGTGCGGGTGCACGTCGGCCGACCATTCGGGCAACGGTTCGATGGGGATCTCGCGCAGGGTGACGAGCCGGTACGGCGGTTCGATGTCCCCGTAGGAGCCCTGGGGCTGGAGGATGCCGAAGCCCTCCGCGCGCAGCTCGTAGCCGAGGCGTCCGAGCTCGTCCCGCAATTGCCGGTAGGCGGTGTCCATGTTGGTCATGCCGGTCTCCTTCAAGGGCTTATCGGTTGCGTGTCTTCGCCCGCTCCTGTGCGGGCGGATGGGCCGTGGGGTCGTCGGCGCGTCGGCCGGCCCGTTGGCGTATGCCGTCGAGCACCGTGTCCCTGCCCTTCGACGTGTCTGGTTTCTCCTCTTTCACCGGTTTGGGGTTGAAGGAGGTGATGGGTGCGGGCAATGCGTATCCCTGGTCGATCGGGGTGATGCCGTCGGCCGGGTCGAGTTCGCCGATGGGTCTGGCGCCCATGGTTTCGGCGAGTATCGTATCGGCGTCGCCGTGCCCTGCCCGGTCGGCGATGATGCGTTGGAGGGTGTCCTCCAATCCGGCGCCGATGTCGGTGGAATCGATGGGCATGATGCACTGGTAGACGGGCGCGCCCCAGTTCGTCGCCGTGCCGGCGAGCGTGTATTCCATGACGTGTTCGCCGGGTTCGAGCAATGATTCGAGCCGGAACGGTTCCTGTGCCGGCATCTGGTCGGAATTGGCGTGCATGGCCTCGTGTTCGGCGACGAGCCGGGCGAACGTGGCCGAGCCCGAGGGCATGTCGCCGTCCAGCTGGTCGGCCACCGGTCTGATAAGGTCCCTGACCTGCTGGCGCAGGTGGTTGTCGTCGCTGTCGTTGGCCCGCATGATGCGTTCGGCGATGCGTTCCGCACCGTCCGATCGCATCACGTTGTCGTGCGTGTCTCCCCAGCGTCCGACCATCCGCAACGCATCGGACTCCGGCGGCGGCGTGGCGCTGAGGCCGGGCTCGTCGTCGCCGTGGGCGTCGACGATCCGTGTGAGTTCCGTGCCGGAATACCGTTTGGTGTCGGGGATGGCCTCGTCGATCAGGAACCCGTGGTCGGCGAGGGTGACGTTGTCGTTGATCGAGGCGTCGCGCCCGTATTTCGCCACGTCGAAGTACATGCCGTACGGGCCGTCCAGGAGGCTCGCGAGTTCGCTGTTCCGGTTGGCGCAATGCCAGCCGTACATCTCGTCCAGGTCGGGCGTGTTCTCCCGCGTGATGCCTTGCGGCGGGTCGTAGGCCATGTATTCGATGTCCTCGGCCTGGACGAGCAGGTTCGCCAGCCCGACCGGGTCGTGCACGTTGTTCATGTCGGCCGCCAAGCGCACCGCCTCCAATGCCTCGGGCCGGTCCTGCGTGAAGATCCGGGCGGCTTGAGCGAGCGTGTTCAGGGCGTGGAGGTCCTCGTATTCGCCAGGCCGGTAGTCGAGCGCGGCGAGCAGGCCATCGTACTCGTAATCGAGGATGCCGTACTCCTCGTAGACAACGCCTCCTTGGCGTCCGATCTCATAGGCCTGCTGCGCGTCGAGCGTCAGTCCTACCTGTTCGGTGAGGAACCGGTCGATCCGCTGCTCGTCCACGGGCAGGCGCAGCCATCCGCCGATGAGCGTGCCCTCGTTGTATCGGCCGAGGTTGCCCACCCATACGTTGATCGTCAGATCGTCTTCCGCCATCATCGGCTCCTTGCCTGCGCCTGTGATTGTGTTCTCGCCGGCATGGCGGACGGGGTCTGCGTGCGTCGTTCGGCCCTGTCCTTGATGGCGTCGAGCGTCCCGCTCTTGCCGGCCGCCCGGGATTGCGCCGGCGGTTCGCCGGTTTCCGGGCCGGGGGTTGCTGCTGGTGTGTCCTCGACGGATCGGGTGCCGGTGGTGGCGGTGACCGGTTTGTTTTCGGCGCGTTGCCTCGCGTAGGCCATGCGTTGCGCCTTGACCGCCCGGCATAGCTGCGAGGCGTCGTCGATGCGCATGGTCTCGCGTTGCTCGCCCTTGCCACGCCACAGTTCCACGGGCTCTCCGGGTTTGAAGCTGACGGTCACGTCGCGCCCGTTGAGTTTGGCGTCCCGTGCATGGTCGGTCAGGAAGCGGTCGAGCTGCCATCCGGTCAGGTCCACGCCGCGGATGCTGGTACCCTGCGGTATCGCCACGCGCATCTTGTCGAACGCGCGCCCGTCCTTGGAGGTCATCCGGTACAGGTGCACGTAGCTGTTGGGGAAGTTCACGCGCGGCCAGATCTCCCGTCTGCCGTCGGCCGCTACCGGTATCGGGGTGCCCGTGGCGTCGTCCCGGTCGGCGGGCGTCGGTTCCCGCCGCCGCGCCGTTGCCGGCGATGCGTCGGACGGTGCGGCCTGCCGTTGCGCCGGCGTCTGCATGGTGTCGGGCGTGTCCCATGATCGTGCGGCCTGCGTGCGGATGCGTTGGGCGATCTCGTCGGCCGCCTGGGCGAGGTCCGGCGCGGGAAAGCCGATCGCGGCGTCGGGCCATGCCTGGTTGTGGCGTCGGATCGCGTCGTCGACGACCATGCGGGCCACCTGGCCCAGCCGATTGTCCTGCGGCATGCCGGCGGCCACGTATTGCTCGCCGCGGCGCGTGATGTCCGCCAGGGCCTGCCGGTCATTGTCGATGAGGTTATCCATGAGCCAACGCGCGTTGGCTGAAAGCTCGGGCATGATGATGCTCCTTTCCGGTCATGATCGTCGCGCATCCGCTCACCGGGTGCGCGTGCGCCGCTTCGAGGGCGTGGCGCGGCGTTGGCCTTCGATGCGTCTGCCGGCACGCGTGTGGATGTCGTTCAGGGTCTGTTGTTTGGTTTTGGGACGGCGCACGCCGCCGTCCGGGGCGGGGATGTCCATGCGGCTCCAGTCCAGGCCCCGCGAGCGTCTGGCCAGGGATTCGATCACGTCGGCGATGCGTCTGGCCTGGCCGGCCGGGTAGGTGAAACGCACCGTGTCATCGGCGACCCGCTGCGTGTGGTGGGGTATGTGGAGCCGGTCGAGCCGGTCGGTGATGATCGCGGCGTCACGGTCCCAGGGCACCGTGCGGAAGTCGAAGCAACCGTTCGACGGCGATTCGGCGTCGAACGCGAGGCGCGGCGCGTCGTCGGACGGTTCGAGGAACGGGTTCCCCTCCTCCCGCTCCGACGTCGGCGTCGTCCGTGTGTCCGGCCGTGCGGGGGCGGCGGCATCGGGCTCGGGGATCGTGGCGGTCTCCTGCCGGGCGAGTTCCCGGTTGAGGCGTTCGACGATGCGCGAGACGACGTGGTTGACCTCGTCGGCGTCCCGGCCCTGGAAGTGGAGGAAGGTGCGGCCGGTGCCGCGCTCGTGCTCGATATGGAAGGTGATGCCGGCCTTCTTCAGGTCGCGTTCCAGCTGTCGGGCGTATCTGCCGGCGACTTCCTGCACGCCGATCGGCTCGCCGGCGCGATGCAGGGTCCTGTTGGTCACCTTGCCGGTGGTCCTGATGCGCCGCAATGTCTCGCCGGTGGCGTGCACGCCGATGCCGAGCAAATGCAGCGCCTTGTCGAGCCCGTATTTGGTCACGTCGATGATGACACGCGTGCCCTGTTCGCCGAACCGCATCATGAGTTCCTGTGCCTGGTCCTCGGCCGCCATGGGATTCTCCCGTCATCCGTCGTGGTCCGTTTGCGTTCCAGCATCCGCCGGTTCACCGGCTCCTGCGGCGGACACGACGCCCGCCATCGCGGCCCGGCGTGCGCCGTATGCCGTCGGGGCGTTCGGCGGCTGGCGCGATGCGAGCGATGAGCCGGCGCAGGGCGAGGGCGTCGGAGGCCAAGGTCGCGGGTCTCCCGTTCCTCGATGGCAAGCTGCGCCTCCAACCCCGTGGCGTCGGCTCCCCGGTCGTGGCTGTCGGCGATGAGCGCGATCAGGGCGCGCATGTGCCTCGCGTTGCGTTCGACGGAGTCGGCGAGCCGGCCGAGCGTCGCCAGCCGGCCGTCGCCCTCGTCGACGGCCCGGGCGAGGACCTTGAGCTCGCGCAGGCTGTCGGCGAGCCGGTCGCAGGAGATCGCCTGACGCAATGCGCGCCCGCCGACGCCGGTCAGGTCCCGTCCGCCGAACCGTTGCCGGCAGTAGTCCTCAAGTCGCAGCGCGGGCCGCGCGAACCATGCGTACAGGCCCTCGCAGTCCGTCGACCGCGCATAGCCGCCGTCTTGGTCGGTGAGCACCTGCCTGACGTCGTCGGACAGTAGGCGTGCCAGATCCTCCCGTCGCGCACGAGCCGGTCGCACGGTATGGCCAGATGCAGGCGGCCATGCGTCCCGGGCACGCGCACCGTCACCGCCGTATCCGTTCGACGGGTGACCATGTTGTCGTGGAAGGTGATCTCGCTGAGCGTGCGCCGGTGGATCTTGCCCATGACGGCGAGCATGTTGTACGCCACGCCCAGCCGCCGGTCCCGGATCCCACGGGCCTGCCCATGGGGAGTGTAGGTGATGCGCCCTCCGCGCACGGTCGCGTCGACGCCGAGTGCCATGAGTTCGCGGCGGAATCCCGCGAAGTCATGCGCGTTCATACAGGCCGTGTCGATGCTGGTGCGCAGCCGGTCCTTGAGGCTGCCGCCTCTGGCGCTCAGATGGAGTTCCCCGATCGACGGGGCCACGCGCCCGGACTGTTCCGGCATGAGGGTGTGCAGCCCGTGTTCATGGCACAGCCGGTCGCTGATCTTCCGCCATTCGACCAGGGTTCCCTTCCTCAGGCGCATGACCTTGCCGGTGATCCGGTCGGCCGGGCAGATGAGGATGTGGTTGTGCACATGCGCCCGGTCGGTGTGGGTGGCGATCACGTAGTCGTGCGTGCCTCCGGTGATCTCCCGGACGAACCGTTCCCCTATCAGATGCGCCAATCGGGGCGTGACCGGGTCGGCGGGATCGAACGATTGGATCACATGCAGCGCCAGCACGGCTCCCCGCCGGCGCGAGCCGCCTTTCGTGGCGTCCAACGCACGTTCGAAGCCCCGGGCGATGGACTCGGCGTCCGCGATGTCGTCGCCGACGGTGGTCGACGCCCACCGGTAGCCGTCGGTCTTCCCGGGGTTCGTCACGTACGTGATGCTGCGGGCGAGCGTGCCTTTGATCTTGCCGATCTTGACTACAGCCATTCGGGAACCCCTTTGGGGTCAACGTCGGTCTCCACCCGGACGCTCAGGCCCGCGACCAGCCGTTCCGCCTGGCGCAGCTCGTCGAACACGCGCGAGAGCATGGCCAGGTCCGTCTCCCTCACGGTGTTCGCGTAATGGGCGATCTGGTTGACGTTGTTGCCGATCCTCGCCAGCTGCACGCTCACCTCATGCAGGTTCGCGGGCACGGTGATGTTGACGCGGTGGGCGCATCTGATCCGGTTGCGGGCGAACGCCATCCAGCCCACGGGCCTGAGCCCGGCCCGGATGCGCTGACGGTTCTCCACTTTGAGCGAGTCCGCCACCCACCGCCATTCCTCCTCGCTGAACGTGACCGTCTTGCGGACCGTCCTGGAACGGTTGCCCTTCCAGCCCATCGACGCCTCCTCATATCGGGTTCCACGGGTGTCCCGTAACCGGCCCGAGCCTGGCGGGGCCGCGCCGGTGTACGTACACCGGCGATGCTTGCTACACACCAACCGCCCCTTCCGGGGAGGGGATGGTCGTATACCGGTCAGTTTCACCGGCACGCCACGCCATGCGCGGCGGACACGGGGTCACGTTTCGCATGCCGCCGCATGGTTCCGTTTCGTGTCCGCCGGCATCACGGCCGGCGTCGTTCTACGATGCGGGGCAACGAAGAACACTCACCGTGAGGAGCCTGTCATGGCGAAGCCGAGGGAACGCAACCGGGCGATGCGCGCCATCGCCGACGACGCATTGGACGCCGAACTGGAGGCGTTGAAGCGCAAACGCGGCGAGCTGTCGCGTTTGGGCATCCTATTGGATGACATGCGTTGGGCCGCGGAACGATTCCGCGACGCCGCCCAATCGTTCTGCGACGACCATCACATGCCGCGCGCCCAGCTCGTGCGCACGCTCAAAATGGAGCCAAGAGAGACCGGCATGGCGTTCCATGCCGTCACCCCCGACTACGGACAGACCAACCCCGCCGATAGTCACGGCGAAATCCATGATGGCGAGGATTCGTCCCTCGAATCCGACGACCGACCGGCATCCACCGCCGATGCGCCGGAGATTGCCACGACGGAAGACAACGCCGCAACGGGGAATGCGGCTGATGCCGGTGACGCCGGAGAATCCGGTTCGATTGGATTGGACCCGGAGGGGTTGCGATTCGGTTTCCCGCGTCTTGGCGGCTACGTTGGATGATATTGGCGGGATACGGGAGGTGACGGCGATGCCGATGCTGCTGGTGGTGCTTGGCCTGTCGCTGGCCGTGGGCGTGATACGTGTGATGATGCGGGGCGTGGCCTCGTGCCTTGCTCTGCTCGCGCACCCGTTGCGGCTCGTGGTGTTCCTTTCGAACGCCGTGTTCACGTCGTTCGCCATGCTGTCGGGACTGCTCATGCTGGCGTTCCTGCTCATGCATTTCCTCGCCGGTACGGACGCCCCGGCATTGGACGGCTCGTTCGCGCTGGTCGTCGCCACGTTCCTTTTGACCGTGCTTGCGAGCATGCTCATGGATCGGTGCGACGCATGGCTCCGCCGACGCTCCGCCAGCCACGGCTGAACACCATCCGTCGCCACTTGGCTCCGGCAGGCGCGGGCGCGCATGCGCGCCGTTACGTTTCGCCATCCGCGCCCGGGCGGGGCGGAACCCGCATTCCGGTTCCGCCCCACCCGTCGCCTATTCGGCGACTTCCGACATGCTGGATGCGTCGTCGGTTTGCGGCACCTCATCGTCGTCCGGTTCGCCGTCCTGCCCCATGCCGGCATCCTCGCCATCGTCGTCGTCATCGATTGGCATGAGGGAACCGTTGAGGGCTTCGCCCTCCGTGTCCGACGTGCGGTAGCCGAGCGTTTCCAACACCTCGTACAACGGCGCGGCATGTTCCGCGATGGTCGCCGCGTCACGCCATGTCGTCCAGCTGACGCGCTCCTCGGCCAAGGCGTAGAGCAGTCCGAACGCGGCCCGGTGCGGGTCGCCGGAAATCATCGCGGTGACGGACTCGCGCAACGGGTCTTCGACCTCGTCCTCCGACTCCCCGTCGCCGGTGTCGTCGCCCGCCGCGCCGGTGCCGGTGATGCGCTCCCACACGTCCTCGGCATGGCTGTCCCATTGGTCGAATCCCTCGGTGAGCGCGTCGAGCGCGAACCATGCGGACAGCAGGGCGACGGCCTTGCCGATGCCCTTCGGCTGGGATTTCAGTTCCATGAGATGCGTCACGAACGCGACGCGCAAATCACGGCTTGCCCGCGCGAACTCCTTGGCCGGTGCCGTCTCGCGTTCCTCGCGTTCCCGCTCCTCGCGCCAACGCGCCTCCCTCGCCTCGCGGGCCGCGGTCTCGGCCTCCTCGTCCACGGTCTCGTACAGGGCTATGCCGCGCGCCCATGACGCGCCCTCGGCCCGCACCCCCACGACCGGCGTGGCACCGTCATGGCAGTCGCGCCACGCGTCAATGGCCTTGGCGATGTCGCCAGTGGTCAGCATCGTGGTGCGCCGCAATCCCTTCGGCGAGTCATACCAGTTGTCCGCGTTCGGCTGTTCGTCCGAGGCGTCGATGCCCATGCGTTTCAGCTCGGCGCGCGCCGTGTCGAGCCATTCGCGCCATGTCTGCTCCTGACGGGCGTGTTTGACGGCCATGTCCCAGTTCCTGCCGCCCGCCGCCTCGGCGAGTTGTTCCTGAAGGTCGGGATGTCCGTCGAAGTCGGCGATGGTCTCCCAGTCGTCGATGCTCAGCTGGGCGGTTCCCGTCTTGCCTCGTACGTTCTCGCCGATGGCGGCTATCTTCAGGCGTCGGCGCACCAATGACGCGGAACGGCCGGTGCGTTGCGCCGCCTCGTCCACGCCCACGCCCAAATCGAGAAGCCCCTGATAGCCGTCGGCCTCCTCGATGACGGTCAGGTCGGTGCGTTGGCCGTTCTCCACGAGCATGAGTTCGCGTTGCTCCCGTTCCGACAAATCGGCCACCACGGCGGGCACCCGGCCCAGTCCGGCGAGCTTGGCGGCGGCGAGGCGGCGATGACCGATGACGAGCAGGTAGCGTCCCTGCGGGGCGGGCGTGACGAGCAGGTTCTGCCGGATACCCTGCACGCGTATCGAATCCGCGAGTTCCGACACATCGCCCACGTCGCGGCGCGGGTTCGCCGGGTTCGGGTCGATGAGTCCCACGTCCAGCATGACGATGCTCGATTCGTTCGCGCCCTCGCCGGTCGCGGCGGGTCGTTCGATAATTGCGGTTTCCATGATTGTCTCCTTGAAAAAATCAGATGATTGGGATTGGCCGGGGCTCCCGACGTGGGAGGCCCCGGTCGGATTGAATCCGCGGGGACGCCCGACGTTCAGCGTCGGCGTCCCGTCCATGCGGGGCGGATGCCGTGCTCGCCGGCCGCGAGCACGAGGGTCGCCAGCGAACAGTCCTCGTCCAAAGGCCAAGGCCTTGAGCGCGCGCACCGCGGCCACGGTCGAACGGTCGGCCATCCACATCAGGTACGCGCACGCCGCCATCGGCTGTGCCTCGTACCCGTCCGGCGCGTCGGCCGTCACCGATTCCAGCAACGCCGTCGCCCGCTCCCAGCGCCGCATGTCCGGCCGGTATTCCGCGTCCTCGAACGCCCGTGACAGTTCGCGCGTGACCACGGCCGCCGACTCCATCGAATGCGGCCGGGCGTACAGCATGTGCAGTTCGCCGCCGTCCATCTCGCGCAACGCGGCGAGTATCAGCGCGTCCCGCATGCTCAGGCACTCGGTCGCCAGCACCGCCAGCGTGACGCGCTCCTCATGGGAGAAGCCGCCACCGTCGCGCGACAGCAGGCCGTTCCACCTGTCCATCAGGGGCGCGAACCACTTGTCGGCCGCCTTCTCGGGGCCAAGCTCCCGCCTGTCCTGACGGAACCCGTCGCGTACGCGCTTCGCCAGTCCTGTTCCCGCCGTGCGGGTATCCACCATGTCGTTCATGTCCATCGGTCCTTTCCGTGTGGTTTCCATTTCGGACACCACCCGCCTGCCATGCGCGCAGGCGAAGCGACCGGAGGCGTGGACCGCGACGATCCGGGCCATAGCGAAGACGGCATGCTGGTCCGCCGTCGCAGCGCAGGCCCGGGAGCGGCACGGGACACGGCGCAGGAAGCGAAGACGGAGCGCATGGCATGCTGGTGGTGGGCAAACCCCTCGTCAGATTCCACGCGGCCCACCGCCGCGAGCACGCGAGCGGCCAGACAACACCGTCATGCGCGCAGCGCATGGCCCGGGGCCGCGTTCCCACGCCGATTGCGGAGAGTATGTCGAACAGCCCCGCCTGGAGCATTCTCTCCGCAATCGGCGCTGGCGCACAAATCAAAATTGATGGATCTGTCATCTGGAGATGCCAAATATGAGTTCTCTGGTAGACATGGAAAGCCTGAATCCGCGATAATGAAGAGTTGTATTATCGGGGAAGCGGCGAAGAAGGCAAATGTGCAGGACACCGAAGATCATTTCACCGCTCAAGCTGGTTTGGAGCAGTCGCCGGACAGCTCTCGTGCGTTGTCCATCACGTTCGGGGATCGGCTATCGGCATGGGCTCATCAGCTGAGAGGGGAAAAACTGCTTCGTTTTATCGCGACGACGTTATGTATCCTGGGAACGCTGGGAATACTATTTCGTGATTATGCGCAATCCCGAGCGACTGTCGGCACGGACTATTCCCTCATCCGATTTCTGGACGAAGGATCCGGCATTTGGTATTTTCTTCTGTTGTTCTTGTTGGGTGCCGTCAGCGTGATGGTTCGGGCAAAAAGCCCTTTGATGCTGCTGACGTTGGAGCTCGTCGAGTTATTTTTGGGGGGGTGTCATTCGGAATTGGACTGCATTCCTACACGCAGGTTGCGTTTCTCGTTGTCATTTACCTATGCATCCGACTGCCCTTGTATGGTCAGGCCATGTGTGATTTGGGCATGATCATCATCATCATGTCCCAATATTCTTATCCATCTTATCTGCAGCCGCACTACTTGTTGCTCCTGTACGCTATCGCGGCTGTCGGAATCATATCCTCGTTGCTGTCCATAGCACGTGATCGTCATGCGGCAAACCGGCGACTGTCTGAGGCGCAATGGCGTGCCGCGGTGTTGGCGGAGGAAAGAACAAAACTGAGCGGCGACTTCGTATGGCCAATGAATTGCATGACAGTGTCGGCCATGGACTCACCTCGATCATTGCGCTGTCCCAAGGAGGAGAGGACTGCGCAAGAACCGGCAACGACGCCAATCCGCAGCTGGCTGGCGCTTTCGCCGAAATCTCATCGATAGCGAAAGAAAGCCTGGGGAACACGCGACGTATTCTGAAGGTCTTCAACGAGGAAGAAGCAAACACACCTATCAATCGTGTGGGGCCCGAGCCCGTGAATCAGGATGACGTACTACGTCTACGGGATTGGGATGATATCAGACCGGTACTTGAGCATATTCGTTCGACCGGCATCATTGTCATATTCACCGAAACAGGAAGTCGAGTTGACGATCCACGCCGTTCCGACCTGTGCTTCGCCATCACCCGTGAGGCTCTGACCAATGCTCTCAGGCATGGCAGCGGACTTACTCGTGTTGCTGTAGCTTGGGATCATCTCGAAAATGGCGGCACATCGATCTCGATTCGGAATAATGGCCACACGTATGGACGACAAAGGAACGAGGTCGCTAGGAAACAATGCGAGGGGCGGGACGGGGCTGAGCCGGTTGGCGCAAAGGATCGCGAAAGTAGGAGGCACGCTCTCATATGGCCCATCCGAAAGCGGCTGGACGGTCAAAGCACTGATTCCATAAGACGGAGGTAAGGATGAAGGATCCAAGAAGCGACGTCATTCGGGTCATGCTGGTCGATGACATGCGTGGAGCCAGAACGGGATTCATGATGATGCTGAACAACGCTCCAGACATCATCGTCAGCTGTCAGGCTGCGGATGGGGCCCAGGCAATCGGGTATCTGCGAGAGTCGCCTCATCAATTGCCCGATGTAATTCTCATGGACGTGCGCATGCCGGTCATGGACGGCATCGAGGCGACAGGCATCATCAAAGAGGAATTCCCCCAAATCAGAATACTGATTCTGACCACTTACGATGAAGACGACTACGCTTTCGACGGTCTGGCGCGAGGAGCTTCGGGTTTCCTGCTTAAGGATGCCACGCCGAGGCAATTACGTGATGCTGTTCATGCCGTATATAACGGCGATGCCATTCTGACCCCGCGTATCACAGGCGAAGTGATTAACCGTGGTGTCAGGACCATATCGGATAACGCCCGTATCAAATTACTTCGGGGGCTGTTCAACAGCCTTTCCAAACGGGAGCATGAGGTAGCGGAGCTCGTCGCGACAGGACTGTCCAATCAGGAAATATCCGAGCGCATGTTCATCGAGACGGCATCGGTACGAAGAACAGTGAGTCGGGTACTGGCCAAAATGCACATGCGAGACCGAGTTCAAATCGTCATAGCTTGGTATCAAGCAGGCCTGAATCAGATGACAAACGAAAGCGCCACTAGGTTTTCCACTGGCAATGAATGAAACGTTTCGCTCACTTCTATCGTGGTGTTTGTCATCTTCAGATGACAAACACCACGATTCTGTTCTTGGGAAAACAATTAATCCTGCTTAACTGAATATATATGTCACTCAGGCATGTGAGGCACAACCTATCATGTCACTTCTACCATCCCCTATTCGAGATTGCACTTCATAAATGCACTTAGGGGGGGGGGACTTCGATTTTTGCGGCTTGGGTGAGGCAAGGAAAGGAAATCAATGTACAAGCTGCCGAATCCCGCTGCCCCTATTCTCGCTTTGGAGAACGTTTCCCTTAGCCATGCTGGCCGCGAACTACGAGGCGTCTCTTTTGCCGCTTATGCCGGTCGCGTCACAGCTCTGATAGGCCCCATAAACGCCGGGAAAACAAGCATCCTGCGTATACTGCTCAATCTTGAAACGCCAAGTTCAGGGCAGATCCTCATCTGTGGAAAGCCCTATATCCGGCTTGACGATCCAAAGACTGCAGTGGCTGCTGTGCCCACCACGATTCCTCATTCCTCTTACTGTTCGGCAGGAACCTATCTACGATGGAAAGCCCTCTGGTCCGGTGCGCCGGATACTCATTTGAACCATGTCGTTCAGATGACCGGATTACAAAGCGTTCTTTCATGCAAGCTCAAAGCTCTCACAGTGATCGATACTGTAAAAATCAGGTTCGCAGTAGCACTACTGAGTAACCCGAAGGCCCTGATAATGGACGAGCCATTCCAAGGCCTTGACCAGCGCAGCACGGCATGGGTGCAAGAGCAGATACGGAAACAGGCAAACCGTGGCGTAGCGATGCTGATTTCATCCGAGCCGGACGAGCGAGTGGAATCAATCGCCGATGATGTAGTGATTCTAAATAGGGGCATGGTGACGCGAGAAGGTTCTCTCGGTCAACTTCGAAATAACCACGACACGTTGAGACAGTTTTTTCCGTCTCTACACGACTAACTCACTTTTGAGAGCTGGGTGTTTGTCATCTGAAGATGACAAACACCCAGCTCTTCCTTGGATATGCACTCTATGACGGATTAACTGGAATTGCATGTGCCCACATGCAGTCCAACCTATCAATGAACTAGGGAGTTGATCATGAAGCAGTATATAGCCCCTACGGTGGAGACCATCGCTTCGTTCCGCGAAGCCACCAATGGCTTATGGTTCGGTAAGTATGTCGATATCGGCGGAGCCAAGGCACCGTTCCCTTGGGGATCGAACTAATCGGACTGGACATCAATTTCACGCCACGTATAAGGAGCGCTCGATATGCAGGCGCGGCTCCAATCAAATGGCATGATGAGCCGTCAGGAAAGAGCATTGCCGCTTATGCATGAGCATTCGGAACAGATCGCAGCCAACCGTCATAGGAAGTCCCAAAATGAATGGTGCGACAATGGCGCGACTACCGCGAAGACAATTGTCAATATACCTATGCTGAGCGGCAATCGTCTGTTTTGGACTGATGACGGAAACAAACCTGTCATATCGGATAGCGCGCTCCGGCTCGTTCAATCGAAAAAACGATCCTTGAACTGGGAACGCATAGCAATGGAGCTGGTACCCTCCCTCCCCAACAGCCTTCAAGGAGATGCTTCCTTCTGGAAGGGGATACATTCCGTGCCGGTGTCAACGACACTGCACATCGATGGGTGTCAACAACCTCGATACACATCATCAAATCCGCTGCAGAACATTCATAATTCGGAACAAGAGCTCGTGTCAGCACTAAAAGCACGATTTACGGTGCTGGCGAATCACTGGTCGCGCGAGGCGCCGATATCAGTCGATGTGTCGGGCGGAACGGATTCTGCCGCCACCGCATACGTGTTCAGTCGCACCGAAGCACACATGGCTCTATACCATGAGATGCCTGATGACCCGGACAATCACGATGCCGAATGGGCAGTCGGGATCGCCACAGACATTCGACTATCACTTACCAATCTCGGCATGGTCGCCGACGGCAATAAATCATTCACGGTCTGTGATGAATACCCCAATGGCATGAAGCCTGAAGAACCAATCTATTGGAGTGACATCGAGGGTTATTTCAGCCGTATAGCCGAACTGGGCGACGGTACTCCCCATATTCATGTCACAGGTTTCGGAGGAGATGAATTATTCGCGTCGCTGCCGGCCTCCGCATGGAGCTGTCTGCGTGAGCATCCCACTCGCATATGGGACACAGCGAAACGATATAGTGCGGATTACCGCATGTCGATGTGTCAAGCAATACATGACTTAATTGATGATACTAGTCTCGGCGATGAGCTGAGTTCATCGTTCCGAATCGCCGAATGTAGATCGACACGTCGCATCATGCCCTGTGGATGGCACGATGCCATCCACATTCCCGATTTCTTGACCAGCAAGGCGCGAGAACTCCTACACAGCACGGTCATATATCAATTGGAACATGAGGACATCCAGCCATTGAATCCCGACCGAAGCCGTCATCAGGCCCTTTACTCTCTCGCGATACAAGCACGGATGCTCAATGAGGCCAGCCGGATGTTTGCGCCAGAAAACATAACGTTCCGTTCTCCTTACCTCGATCAAGTAATGGTGGACTGTGCTCTCAATACCCCGATTAGTGCGCGCAATCAGAAAGGACTGCATAAGGCGGTACTCTACCAAGCACTGAAGGGTATTGCACCCGAAGCAATATTCCGCCGATCCACCAAAGGCGATCATTCATATTCGCTGTATTTGGCGTGGCATCGTTCGAAGGATAAGCTTCTCACCTCACTCATCGGAGGAATACTGGATGAGGAAGGACTGATCGATGTACCTGCGATAAGACGCTCCGCCTCGATGCCAATGCCCGACATCACATTCCTGTTTGAAATGCAACGAGTAGCAGCAGTGGAAAGGTGGCTGAGACATGCAAGCCGATGACACACAGACAAGCATCAGTCTGAGGAATCAGATATCCCTGTATCCCAAGGAGGGCGGGGCAATCGTCTTCGTCAACGACACCGGTGAATATCTGCAGGTCAACGAAATAGGCCGGATTATCCTTGACGGTCTGATGTGCGGCAAAACCATCGAGGATTGTACGAATAAAATCGCCGAAGAATATCAGGCCGACGGACAAATCATCGCCCGGGACGCGGATCGTTTCCTCGCCGATATGGGGAAGCACGTGCGTCTATGAGCATCCCTTTACAGCCGGAAGCGGTCACACACACGTCAACTTTCATGACCGCCTGATAGCACTGATTGCCATCATCATCGGAAGACGGATGGAACGACAACAAATCGGAGAGTTCTGTCACCGGCTTGAAATGTGGTCCGAACGATATCCGCCGGCCGACACCAGCACGGCGGAGCGTTACCGCAATGCCGTATGCGTGGTAAGCCGCAAATGCCGCAGTCAGCAAGGTTGTCTGCTTCGGTCGCTCTCCACAGCGGCGGCATGCCGCATCTCTCACCGATCCGTCACATGGTGCACCGGATTCACCGATCGTCCCTTCCGCGCACACGCTTGGGTAGAAGCCAACGGTATACCCATCGGCGAACCTGATGCCGTCAAACAATACACCATTACTAGAGCCAGTTCCGAACGGAAAGATACGCAATGACCGTCAACGACCAGGACGACACCATGCACATGAAACATGTCTCCATGTACAATCTGATTTCTCCCCTCCGAAAATACCGAGGACGGCTGGCACTCATCCTATGCCTTGGAACCATAGGAGCCTCTATGACGCTGCTCCTGCCTAAGTACATGACCAACTTCTTCCAGAACGGTGTATTCCAGGTTCCCCAGTGGCCCGTCATTGCCGGAATGCTGTTACTCGTCATCGCCTCAGGAGCTATATCAGCCCTACAGAACTACCAACTGCAGAGTACAGGAGAGGATATCGTAAGGGATGCTCGTCTCACACTAAGCAAACACCTGCTACGCCTGCCCATACGCGAATACGATCAACGCGACTCCGGCGACCTGCTCAGCCGTGTCAGCAACGACACCTCACAACTGCGTAATGCATTCATGCAGTGCACATCAGCCCTTGCATCAGGCTTCATCACCGTCATCGGTTCCGCTGTGTTTATGGCAATGCTTGACCCAATCCTATTCGGCACAGCAATCACCCTGCTTCTCACCGTATTCACACTCATGCTGCTGTCCGCTAAATTCATTGAACGAGCAAGCTATGACAGCCAATACACGCTCGGCGACCTTACTTCCATACTCAATCGTGATCTCGCCGGTATCCGCACCATACGCGCTTCAAACGGCTTCGAGAACGAGAATAAGGTCATTGCCGCCTTAATCAACCGTGTCCGCCTGTCCGGACTCAAGATCGCCAGAATCCAGTCGGTCATCAATCCACTGGCCACGATAGCCCTGCAGCTCGCGGCTATCATCGTGTTCGGTCTGGGATTATGGCGCGTAACCACAGGGCTGCTATCCGTCGAAAAACTTACCCAGTTCATCATGTTGCTGTTCATCAGCATCTCACCGCTCAGCCAGATTATTTACGCAGGCTCACAAATTGGCAATTCAATGGCCGCGATGAACCGTATACGGGAAATATTGGATATTCCCGAAGAAAAGGACCATGACACCGTCGTCACAACAATCAATGAACATATGCCGCTGGTACACAGCAGCCCATGTCCTCCGGCAGTGGAATTCCAACACGTCTACTTCTCATATGGCTCCAAACCAATTTTGCGCGACCTGAACCTCTCCATATCCCAGGGAAGCGTTACAGCACTAGTCGGGCCCTCGGGCGCAGGGAAAGCACCATCCTACAACTTATCGAACGTTTCTATGTTCCCTCCAGCGGAAACATCAATGTACTCGGTAACGACATAACAACTTGTGATCGAGACGATTTACGCAGCCATATTGCATACGTAGAACAGGATTCACCAGCACTGTCCGGTAGCCTACGCGAGAATCTACTTCTCGGATCAACCTATCGCAGCGACGATGAATGCCGACAAGTACTAGAGTCCGTGAACCTCTCCCATCTACTAGACCGATCTGACAAAGGTCTTGATATGCAGGTAGGAGAAAACGGAATCATGCTATCAGGCGGAGAACGCCAAAGACTCGCCATAGCTCGTGCTCTTCTTTCCACGGCAAAAATCATCCTACTCGACGAAGCCACCGCAAACCTGGACGCTGATAACGAACAGCTTGTTACCCAACTACTGGAACAAGCCGAAGACCGCACTTTCATTATCGTCACCCACCAACTCACTACCGTGCGCAATGCCGAAATGATATATGTCCTGAGTAATGGCCATGTCATTGGAGAAGGGAAACACGACCACCTTCTCAAAACCGTTCCCTTGTACTACATGCTTGCCAAAAACAGCAGCTTGCGCCGTCCTTAAAAACAATAAAAAGAGACATTCTCTATAGGTGCCATCATCTTTGGCATTATTTTCCCCTATTGAGGGTGTCATCTCTAGATGACATTTTCGCACGTCTTCTTGCTGCTCATTGTCTCTTCGATGGATAGTGGGGGTATCGAAGTCCAATACGCAGGTGAGGAAGGTGGATAATGGTTCGACATTTGAGGGGAACGGGGAGCGATGCAATGGCGTCGGCTCCGGTCGCGGCCGCGGGGCTGTCGAAGAGTTTCGAGCTGCGTAGGGGTGAGACGGTGCCGGTGCTGAGGCATGTGGATTTCACAGCCGGTTGGGGTCAGATGACGGGGATCGTGGGACCGTCTGGTTCAGGCAAGTCCACGCTCATGTATTGTCTGGCGGGGTTGGAGTCCGTCTCCGATGGCTCTGTACGGGTGCTGGGACAGGAGGTGACCCGTATGAGCCGTGCCCAGTCGGCGCGGTTCCGGCGTGATCATCTGGGGTTTGTGTTCCAGTCGTATAATCTGGTGCCTTCGATGAGCGTGGAGGACAACCTCAGGCTTCCGTTCACGCTGCGCGGTGCGAAATATCCGTGGGATCGCGCGGCCGGGCTGCTTGACCGTCTGGGGATTCTCGGGTTGCGCAGGCAAAACGTGACGTTGCTGTCGGGCGGGGAGCAGCAGCGTGTGGCGTTGGCCCGTGTGCTCGTCGCCGATCCCGAGATCGTGTTCGCCGACGAGCCGACCGGCGCGTTGGACACCGAGTCCGGCGGGCGTGTGGTCGATGAGCTGCGCGCGTTCGCGGATCGTCCTGGTCATGCGGTGGTCATGGTCACGCACAGTCCCGAGGTCGCGGTCCGCTGCGATCGCGTCGCGCGGATGCGTGACGGTGTGTTGGCCGAGGTCGGTTCCGATTCGTCCGGTCTTGATGGGCGGGAGGCGATTTGATGCGTGGCCTGTTGCGTGATTTCAGGGATGCGCCTGTCGTGTGGGGCGCGGTATTGCTGCTGCTGGCAGTGGTGCAGTGCGTGTCGGGCATGGTGATGGTCATGTTGTCGAACGCGAGGATGGCCATGGCGGTTCCGGGGTTGCATGGCAGGGCGGTGATGTTCTCGATGGAGCTGAGCGGCCCTCCTCTGGTGCCGATGATCGTCGTGGGCATGCTCATGGTGCTTTTGGTGGTCTCCTCGGCCATCCGTCAGCGCCGCCGCGCCCTCGCCTTGATCGCATTGCAGGGTGCCACGCCCGGACAGTTGACGTCGCGCGTCTGCGCGCAGGTGCTGCTGTTGGATGTCGCCGCCACGCTCGTCTCGCTTATCGTCTCGCCGGCGCTGGCACGGGGACTCTATCCGTTCGCGACCCGGCAGTTGGAGGCGAACGGGTTGCCGTTTCTGCCGCAGGATGTGACGGGCATGCTGCGGGCGTGGAGTTGCGGTATCGTCTTCGGATTCGCGATGGCCTTGGTCGGCTCGCTGTTGACGGTGCGCGTGGTCGGCGGCATATCGCCGGTCGAGGCGTTGCGCGAGGCGGCGAACCCTCCGAAAACGGTCGGTGTTCCCCGTCTTGTTCTTGCCTGGATCATGTTCGCCGGGGCGTTGGTCTCGCTGGCGGTCGGTCTGCTGAACGTGCGGAAGACATCGATGGCGCGGATGTCGGTGCAGGTCACGTTTTCGTCCATGTCGCCGCTGGCGTACGGCAACATGATCGCGATGCTGCTGTTCACCGTGTCCGTCTGCCTTGCCGGTCCGGCCGTGCTGTCGGCGACGGTGCGCATGTGGACGGCGGTGGTGCGTCTTCCCTGGCCGGCGTGGCGCATCGCATGCCAGCAGGCTCGGGCCAGGGTGTGCGCGTCCTCGTCCACCATCATTCCCTTGGCCGCCGGATTGACGCTGCTCATGTCATATGAGTCGCTCACCTCGACCATCACCGCGTGGACGCGGCTGCTTCCCGCGGGGACGCCGACGGTGGAGGTGCCCGGTTTCGCCCGTATCCTGGCATTGATCGGCACATCGCTGGTCCTGGTGCTGGCGGCGGTGTGCTCGGGCTATCTGATCGCCCAGCGTGGACGGGAGCTTGACCTCGCGCTAGTAGCCGTCAGCGGTGGAACCCAAGGCCAGCTCAACGCCATCGCCGCCTTGGATGGGCTTATGATTGTCGTCACCTCGTCCCTGATCGCGTTCGTTCCCAGTCTGCTCGTATCCGTCTCGTTCTCCATCGGCATCTGGTTGTCGTTTGACGTGCTGGTATTCGGCATGCCGTGGCTCCTGTGGCTCGTGGTCGTGCTCTTGCTTGCCGCCATGGCGATGCTTGGTTCGTGGCTCACCGCGCAACGTGGCATTCGCACATCGCCGACGGTCGTCATCGCTCGTGCGGCAGGAGAATAAGCACCAAGCGGATATGCATGCGAGTATGTCTGATTGTGAGTCGAGGATATGGGATACGGGCGATGCTCCGCTGGGATTGAGGAAACCGGGCGGCCTGCCGGTCTATGGATTGCCGGTCGTGGCCACGCTGTTCATGCTGCGCATGCTATGGGTCACCAGGCGCGATGCCGTCCCGTCGTATCACTCGTATTGGGCCACGCACACGCCAAGCGTGTTTATGCTGATGCTGGCCGCCGTTTTTGCCGGCGGCGTCGCGCTGGCATGGCGGTACGTGAGACCCGAATGGGTGATGGGCGGAGAGCTTGCTCTGGCGTTGCTGCTGGATCTCGCCGGCGTGGGTGAATGGGCTCCGATCATGCCGATGATTGCCTATTGGGCGTTGATCATGACCGTCTCCAGTGATTTGCGGATCCTGTGCTTCGGACTTGCCTCCTGCATGGTGCTGGGCAGTCAGGCGTTCGCCGGAGACGGCTGGCGGCAGGCCGGATGGTCGATCTGGCTTGACATACTGCCCGCCATGCTTCCGATAGTGGTCATCGGCGTGCTGGGTTATGCGGTCCGCAACCGGCGCCTATCCTCCCTGGCGCTCCAACGCGAACGCGACGAGCGTCTGCGCGCGGACTTGCTCGCCCAACAGCGGGATGCGGCCGTTCGGCGCGGCAGCATCGTCGGCGAGATGCACGACAGCGTCGGCCACGATCTGACCAGCATCATCGCATTGGCCCAAGGACTGGCCGAACAGGTGGAAGGACAAGATGTGGATCCAGAGGTCGCACAGGCCATCGACGCGATCCGCGACATCGCCAAAAGCGGCCTGCAGGACACCCGGCACGCCCTGCGGGCCTTGACCGCCACCGATGCGAACCTGCCCGGTATTCCGCCGACCACAGGCGGTACGCAGTCGCACGAGATGAATGACACCGCGATCGAAGAGTCGGCGCAGCGATACATGTGGGATGACATCCGACCGGTGCTCGCACACGTACGGGCTTCCGGCGTGATCGCCACATTCACCGAGACCGGCCGACGCAGCGAGGACCCCGACCAGGCGGATCTGTGCTTCCGGGTGACCCGTGAGGCCGTCACCAACGCGGTGCGCCATGCGCCCGGCCTCGCGCATCTGAACGTCACATGGGATCACGCGGCGGATGGGAGCCTGATCGCGACCATCACCAACGACGGATCAACGAACCTCCCCAAGCCTTCCGATGGTGCCATCGGCACCGGTCTGGCGCGAATCGCGGACGCCATCGCCCGAACCGAAGGGTTCCTCTGCTACGGGCCGGACAGGGCGGAAACCGGTGTCTGGCGGGTGACCGCGATGCTGACGTCCGTCCGACAAGAGAAAGGCGTGACGTGGGATGACGAACATCATGCTGGTCGATGACCTGCAATACGCGAGGCTCGGCTACAAACTCATGCTTGGCAAGGCGAGTGACATCGCGATCGTCGCTCAGGCGGGCGATGGCCGACAGGCTATCGCTGAAATCGAGCGACTGGAATCGGCAGGAGGCCCGCTGCCGGACGTGGTGCTCATGGACGTGCGCATGCCCGTGATGGACGGCATCACCGCCACCCGTGAAATCACCCGCCGATGGCCCGCCATTCACGTGCTGATCCTCACCACGTACGACGAGGACGACTACGCATACGGTGGACTGGATGCGGGAGCCAGCGGATTCCTGCTCAAAGACGCCAGTGCTGCAGCCGTCAAGGATGCGATTCATGCGGTGGCGAACGGAGACGCCGTGGTCACGCCACGCATCACCCGGCAGATTCTCGAACACGGCATGCCCAGACCCACAGCAGGCCGCGAACAACAGAAGCTGCGGGATTCGTTCGCAGCCCTGCCGCCGCGCCAACGCGAGATATGCACACTGATCGCGGAAGGCATGACCAACGAGGAAATCGCCCGCAAACTGGTACTGGAGCCCGCGACGATACGACGAACCATCAGTCGAATCCTCTTCACCTTGCAACTGCATGACCGCACGCAAATCGCCGTCAGCTGGCTCAAGTCCCACGCATCACAACAAGCAATGTCAATGGTAAGAACACGAAGATATGTGTCATCTTCAGCTGACAATCCGCTCCAAACACATTGAAATCAATAAGTAAGGATACAACAATGAAAAATTATTAAAGCATACAAGAAAAAAGGAAAAATATGATTGGTGAAGAAGATTACCTCGAATCAATTACGAAACAATCTCCATTTTTTGTAGATCACGCTTCTATGCTTCCATCCATGAAGCGTGACCATTGGATTGCGGAATCTCTTATTCCCGATACTTGGTATGTAACAAGAAGAGAACCGTGGACGTATGTAAGCTCTCCGAATGGAAAAATGCGAGTCAACGGATGGAAGATTCATTTAAGCGCAACAAAAGAGAACGCAGAAAAGATTCTTGCAGAAGTAATACAAATTTGCTGTAAATATAATACAACATTCAAATTTCAAAGTTCACATAGAGATTTTCTCAACTGCAACGGGAAGGCAGCAAATCGTTCAGGTAGTGGGAAATTCATCACCATATATCCATCAACAAATGATGAACTTGAAAAAATAGTCGGTGATTTATATCCCCTCATCAAAGATGAAAAAAAGGCCCTTATATTCTTAGTGGTAGTGCCCGAACTCTTGCGCACTTTGGTCTTCGCCCGTCCCTGTGGCGGTGATCAGTTCGCTGCTGGTACGGTCTCACCGAGCCTTGACATGTCGAGGTAGCGGCGCGTCGACCACTCGTCGGATGTCACGTAGCGGACCCTCGCGCAGACGAGCATCAACGCGCTGCGTCCGTCGGGGAACGAGCCGACCACGCGGGTCCTGCGCCTGATCTCGCGGTTGAGCCGTTCGATCATGTTGTTGGTGCGGATCCGACGCCTATGCTCGCGCGGGTAGTCGTCGAGCAGGTAGGTCGTGGTCTCGCCGATGCCCTCGCGCAGGCATTTGGCGGCCTCCTTGAGTTTCTCGGATTCCATGTCCCGGGCGACGGATTCGGCCTTCTCCAACGCCTTGTCGCGTGATTCCATGGAGAACACGGCCTTCAGTGCGTCGGCCGCCCAGTCGCGGTTCCCGGGGTTGACCCTGGCGAGTATGTTGCGCTCGAAATGCACCATGCACCGCTGGTAGCGGGCATCGGGCAGCAGCTCGCCCGCGGCGGCGACCAGCCCCGCGCACCGATCTCCCGTCACCAGTCTCACGCCCTTGAGGGCCTCGTGCGAGCATGCCTTTGATGAATTCGCGCCAGCTTTCCGCGTCCTCCTTCATGCCCTCGGCCACCGAAAGCACCTCGCGCCGCCCGTCCATGCCGACGCCGATGGCCACCAGGATGCTCACGTTCTCCACGGACCCGCCCCAGCACCTTTTGTGCCACACGCCGTCCATGAACAGGTACGGGTAATCCTGTTCGAGGGGCCTGCCCCGCCATGCGTCGATATCCGCATAGACGCGCTTGAGCTTGTCGCTCAGGGTCTGCGAGGGCATGCGGTCGCCCCACAGGAGCCGGCTGACATCATCGACCGGCGGGTGGAGACGCCGGCGGTACATGTCGATCAAGGCCTCCTCGACGCTCTCCTCACGCCGACGGTATCGTTCGATCACGGCCGACTCGAACACCGCGCCCTTGAGTTTCGGCACTTTCAGGCTCATTTTGCCGGCCTTGACGGTCAGGTCGCGCTCGTAGTGGCCGGCCCGGTACGCCTGCGGTCCCCGCTGCGCTCGTAGCGCGCGGCGCCGGTGATCTCGTCGGCCTCGGCGTCGAGCATCGCGTTCAGGGTCTCCTCGACGCTTTTTGCGGACCATCCGGTCCGGGGTGGTTTCCAACATGGCCTGGTCGACCTGTAGAATCTGCTGTGACATGGCTTCGTGCCCTCGTTTCCAATCGCGGTTTTCTAATGTCTGGCGACAGAAAATCGTACACAGGACACGGGCCATGCCCCTATCTCAAGCCCAAACCAAAGTGCGCAAAATCTCGGGCGTTATCGAGAACGCAGAAAAGATTCTTGCAGAAGTAATACAAATTTGCTGTAAATATAATACAACATTCAAATTTCAAAGTTCACATAGAGATTTTCTCAACTGCAACGGGAAGGCAGCAAATCGTTCAGGTAGTGGGAAATTCATCACCATATATCCATCAACAAATGATGAACTTGAAAAAATAGTCGGTGATTTATATCCCCTCATCAAAGATGAAAAAGGCCCTTATATTCTTAGTGGTAGTGCCCGAACTCTTGCGCACTTTGGTCTTCGCCCGTCCCTGTGGCGGTGATCAGTTCGCTGCTGGTACGGTCTCACCGAGCCTTGACATGTCGAGGTAGCGGCGCGTCGACCACTCGTCGGATGTCACGTAGCGGACCCTCGCGCAGACGAGCATCAACGCGCTGCGTCCGTCGGGGAACGAGCCGACCACGCGGGTCCTGCGCCTGATCTCGCGGTTGAGCCGTTCGATCATGTTGTTGGTGCGGATCCGACGCCTATGCTCGCGCGGGTAGTCGTCGAGCAGGTAGGTCGTGGTCTCGCCGATGCCCTCGCGCAGGCATTTGGCGGCCTCCTTGAGTTTCCTGGATTCCATGTCCCGGGCGACGGATTCGGCCTTCTCCAACGCCTTGTCGCGTGATTCCATGGAGAACACGGCCTTCAGTGCGTCGGCCGCCCAGTCGCGGTTCCCGGGGTTGACCCTGGCGAGTATGTTGCGCTCGAAATGCACCATGCACCGCTGGTAGCGGGCATCGGGCAGCAGCTCGCCCGCGGCGGCGACCAGCCCCGCGCACCGATCTCCCGTCACCAGTCTCACGCCCTTGAGGCCTCGTGCGAGCATGCCTTTGATGAATTCGCGCCAGCTTTCGCGTCCTCCTTCATGCCCTCGGCCACCGAAAGCACCTCGCGCCGCCCGTCCATGCCGACGCCGATGGCCACCAGGATGCTCACGTTCTCCACGGACCCGCCCCAGCACCTTTTGTGCCACACGCCGTCCATGAACAGGTACGGGTAATCCTGTTCGAGGGGCCTGCCCCGCCATGCGTCGATATCCGCATAGACGCGCTTGAGCTTGTCGCTCAGGGTCTGCGAGGGCATGCGGTCGCCCCACAGGAGCCGGCTGACATCATCGACCTGGCGGGTGGAGACGCCGGCCAGGTACATGTCGATCAAGGCCTCCTCGACGCTCTCCTCACGCCGACGGTATCGTTCGATCACGGCCGACTCGAACACCGCGCCCTTGAGTTTCGGCACTTTCAGGCTCATTTTGCCGGCCTTGACGGTCAGGTCGCGCTCGTAGTGGCCGGCCCGGTACGCCTTGCGGTCCCCGCTGCGCTGATAACGCCCGAGATTTTGCGCACTTTGGTTTGGGCTTGAGATAGGGGCATGGCCCGTGTCCTGTGTACGATTTTCTGTCGCCAGACATTAGAAAACCGCGATTGGAAACGAGGGCACGAAGCCATGTCACAGCAGATTCTACAGGTCGACCAGGCCATGTTGGAAACCACCCTGGACCGGATGGTCCGCAAAAGCGTCGAGGAGACCCTGAACGCGATGCTCGACGCCGAGGCCGACGAGATCACCGGCGCCGCGCGCTACGAGCGCAGCGGGGACCGCAAGGCGTACCGGGCCGGCCACTACGAGCGCGACCTGACCGTCAAGGCCGGCAAAATGAGCCTGAAAGTGCCGAAACTCAAGGGCGCGGTGTTCGAGTCGGCCGTGATCGAACGATACCGTCGGCGTGAGGAGAGCGTCGAGGAGGCCTTGATCGACATGTACCTGGCCGGCGTCTCCACCCGCCAGGTCGATGATGTCAGCCGGCTCCTGTGGGGCGACCGCATGCCCTCGCAGACCCTGAGCGACAAGCTCAAGCGCGTCTATGCGGATATCGACGCATGGCGGGCAGGCCCCTCGAACAGGATTACCCGTACCTGTTCATGGACGGCGTGTGGCACAAAAGGTGCTGGGGCGGGTCCGTGGAGAACGTGAGCATCCTGGTGGCCATCGGCGTCGGCATGGACGGGCGGCGCGAGGTGCTTTCGGTGGCCGAGGGCATGAAGGAGGACGCGGAAAGCTGGCGCGAATTCATCAAAGGCATGCTCGCACGAGGCCTCAAGGGCGTGAGACTGGTGACGGGAGATCGGTGCGCGGGGCTGGTCGCCGCCGCGGGCGAGCTGCTGCCCGATGCCCGCTACCAGCGGTGCATGGTGCATTTCGAGCGCAACATACTCGCCAGGGTCAACCCCGGGAACCGCGACTGGGCGGCCGACGCACTGAAGGCCGTGTTCTCCATGGAATCACGCGACAAGGCGTTGGAGAAGGCCGAATCCGTCGCCCGGGACATGGAATCCAAGGAAACTCAAGGAGGCCGCCAAATGCCTGCGCGAGGGCATCGGCGAGACCACGACCTACCTGCTCGACGACTACCCGCGCGAGCATAGGCGTCGGATCCGCACCAACAACATGATCGAACGGCTCAACCGCGAGATCAGGCGCAGGACCCGCGTGGTCGGCTCGTTCCCCGACGGACGCAGCGCGTTGATGCTCGTCTGCGCGAGGGTCCGCTACGTGACATCCGACGAGTGGTCGACGCGCCGCTACCTCGACATGTCAAGGCTCGGTGAGACCGTACCAGCAGCGAACTGATCACCGCCACAGGGACGGGCGAAGACCAAAGTGCGCAAGAGTTCGGGCACTACCGCTGCGCTCGTAGCGCGCGGCGCCGGTGATCTCGTCGGCCTCGGCGTCGAGCATCGCGTTCAGGGTCTCCTCGACGCTTTTGCGGACCATCCGGTCCAGGGTGGTTTCCAACATGGCCTGGTCGACCTGTAGAATCTGCTGTGACATGGCTTCGTGCCCTCGTTTCCAATCGCGGTTTTCTAATGTCTGGCGACAGAAAATCGTACACAGGACACGGGCCATGCCCCTATCTCAAGCCCAAACCAAAGTGCGCAAATCTCGGGCGTTATCTTCTTAGTGACATTAGATACAAGCAAAGTCCAATCTTCTTTCGATACGGAGGATTCATTGACCTGCGTCGCGAGGATGAAAATAACGATTATATTTCTATGATCCCAGACCAATCTGGAATACTGGTCGCCGATAAGAGGCTTCCACATTTTATACATCCAGCAGAGGGAATCGACAAGCCAAAGTGTGTAGAAATATCTCTGAATGAATATATGAAAAATATTCCCACCGATTTAGATAACTATGAGATTAAAGCTGTACATTTCTCGAATTCCGGTGGGGTATATCGTGCAACCAATAAAAAGAATGAGATTGCCCTTTTAAAGGAAGCGAGACCATATGCCGGTCTAGACGCACGCCAACGCGATGCCATTGAGAGACTATCCATAGAATGGAAGATGCTCAATCTTCTTAAAAATACCGGCATTGCACCAAAACCATATCGAAGGTTTAACGCTTGGGAACATGGCTACATTGAAATGGAATGGCTTAATGAAATCACACTGAACCATTGGTTGTCGGAAAACTATCCCTATCAATGTGAAAATGATCATACTAATCAGTTGATGCAATATAGAAGTGATATCAATACAATCGCAACATCGATTATCAATGCTGTAAAAATTATTCATCGCACAGGCTATGTTCACGGGGATATTCATTTAGGAAACATAATGATTAATCCTAAAACAATGTCTATACACTTTATAGATTTTGAGGATGGACGCACCTTGGACTCCAAGGAAATATCAGCACATAATGCTATGGGATTCCATCCCCCATTGGGTTGCTCCGCTCAAGAAGCAGATTGGTTTGCTGTTTCAAGGGTACTCGCATGTCTATGCTATGCAAATACCTCGATTTGCATGCTTAGCCCAGATCATTGGATCAGAGTTAAGAATAATATTTCGAAAAAATTTGGCATGGAATATATAAATCTGTTAAAGGATGTTGAATCACGTTGCCCATGTGCATCTGGAGTTTCAGATGTTCCATTAACTCCAGATGCACATCTTACACAGTTTACACCACGTTTTTCCTTTAATCTGTTATCACACCCTGATTCCTTGTCATTAGTTAAAACTGAAATTATTAATGGCATTTTTCATACCCGTCATAAATTGCCAGGAAAACTATATCCTGGTGATGTAACACGGGGCTCCATTTGGGGTGCAAGTAACGTAAGCTCCGGCGCGGCGGGAATCCTAATGAGCCTGCATAGGGCCAACTCAATTATCAATTCGGATGACGTCCAATGGATGAAAGACATGATCCACGGTTTCGCGCAAAGCAATCAATCGGACTTTGGATTATATACAGGGCTATCCGGCATAGGATTAGTCGCTTTTGAGTTGGGAGAATTAGAAACTGCTCACGAACTATTATTTAGCACATATGAACATTGGAAAGAGACACGAAATCTTGACCTTAATGGCGGACTAGCCGGTCAAGGATTAGCCCTGATATCATACGGAATGGCTACAGACGATAAGAGGTATTTCCATGAGGCTATTGCACTTGGACATCGTATAGCGCAATGGATGGAATCCAATCAAATCGCAAGCATAAACAAGGTGGCCTCCTGCATGGATGGAGTGGTATCGCACTGTTTTGGTTAGCTCTAAGTCGTATTGACATCGAACATAACCCAGCTTATATTCGGCGTGCGCTTAATTGCATATGCAGAGATTTAGACAATACCGTTATTGAGCCAAATGGAATGCGAGGAATTAAGGATAAGCACAATAGGTCTCTTCCTTACCTTGCAGATGGTTCTGCCGGCCTAATAGTGGCAATTTCCATTGCACGAATTGCACTACATGATGATTCTCTTTTCCATAAAGAATGGGACTCACTCATTGCGGCATGTTCATCATCTCAATATGCTTTTTCCGGACTAAACAATGGGATTGCTGGGATATTAGTTGCAAACCATTTTGCCTCAACATGGTCACCGCAAACAACACAAACAAATAATAGACTTTTAGATGAATTAAACGACTATAGTTTGTCTTGGGAAAATACGCTACAATTCCCGGGAGATTCATACTTGCGCCTCTCAAGCGATTATTCAACCGGATCAGCAGGGATACTAACAGCATTAAATGTCCTTACCCATAATCTTTGGGATTTATTCCCGCTCCCAAATGCAAAAGATTTGTTCTGCGGAAGGTCCGCGGAACAAAATAGTAGAAAGGAACAACAATGAATAAAATCATCGACATGCAGTCGATCGAGGAAGTGAATGACGACGCGGTGCATGACAGTGGCTACAGCTACTCGTTCTGCTTCGGTCGCCCGAGCAGCACCAGCGGTTTCTTCTGCTGATTCATAAAGGTTAAAAATGAGGGGGTGACTCGTTAGGGTCACCCCCTCATTTACACCAATAGGAGCGCTTGAAATGTTTAAAGCAATAGGACGAATCAAGGGATATTTATACTTTTGGTTAAATGACGGAAATGATGTCTGGTGTTGTCGTTCAGGAAAGAAAGCGTCCGAAAGCGATATTTTTCCTTCCCGTGATTCCAACATAGCGTTTAAATGGACTAAATGCTTTAAAATCAATAAGAATGATTATAAGTCTCTGCAGTCAATTGAAATAGATAACAAATCAAAATATGCGGCAATAATAGTGCAAGATCGAAATATCCCTACTCAAATCTGAGGGTCATAAATATGCGGACAGGTATTGATTTCATTAAACTCAATTACATAGGAAAGGGAAGTATAATTTCATCTGATAATTCATGCATATACTATGCAAAAACAGATGAATCATCTGGGGCGATTTCGGAAATACGCAAACAGTCACTTACTTCGATTAAAGAAAACCGTTGTGTTGCCTCATTTGACAGCACGGCTTGGCCTACTGTTCACGCGACGGACGACAGAAAATATTTACTTGTATATCATGGTTCTCAGGTTACAATCATAAGACTCGCATCAAACAACGCAGCTGAAAAAGTTATTGATGCATGCAATGGAATAGGATCAGTCCATAAAATCATGCATAAAACAATTGAATCTCGTGAGTTTTTCTTTGGATACTTTGTTGACAAATTCAATAATTGGTTTTTGATAATTATAAACGGGGAAGATAATATTAAAAAGACTGATACTTGGCTACGAAAGCAAATTAAGGTCGATGAAATCGAGGATCTTTTTTTGCTTGAAAACAAAATTGTACTTCAGGTTAAATTTGATCAAAAAATACAAATACGATTTCTGGATATTAAAGCATTAGTTTTTAACCATAATCAGGAATGGAAAAATATCACCATACAAATGAAAAAGCATATGAGTTTATTAAAGTTTGTCCGACCGATTGAAGTCAACAAACAATCCGTTCCTTACAGCATAGAATGTCCGGCTTGCAGACCCTCAATACATTATCTCAATTTCTCAAAAGAAGAATCATCTATAGACTACTCATCATCAGGCAACTTAAATCATGTAACTCAACAATATAACATCCTAAGTAGAGATGGAGAGACAGAGATACCTGTAACAATCATTTCACCAATTAGAAATCCACAAACAAGATAGTTCTAGCTGTTTATGGATCATATGGAATCAAGTTTAATTACAACTATAGCCCTCTGATTCAATCCTTAATTGATAATGGAATATATTTTGCTTATGCTCATGTCAGAGGCGGAGGGGAGAAGGGAGAGAAATGGCATCAAGCTGGTATGGGAATCAATAAAATTAATTCGATTCATGATTATTTAGACGTTGCAAATGGAATTAACCGATTAGTACATAGAACAAAATGCAAAGTTATTGGGATGGGAGCAAGCGCGGGCGGATTTGTTGTCGCCTCCGCTCTAAATGAGAATCCATTGAGCTTTGCTGGTATTTATATATCTGCTCCGTTCATCTCGCCACTGACGGCTATCAAAGATGTAAAAAACCCACGTTGGAGAATGGATATGTTGGAATTTGGGAATCCGGATAACAAACGTGATGTGCAGATTTTACGACATTTATCTCCCTTAGAAAATATTAAGGGTAAACATTATCCCCCCGCCCTTGTTGCCTTAAATGAGTTTGATGTTAATGTTAACAACTATCAAATTCGAGAATATATTGACAAATTGAGAAAAACTGGAGCAAGCGTCGATTTATTGCTAAGAATAGGGGCATCCCATTCCGTTTTCAAGGCTTCAAATCACGAAAACGATGAAATTAGGTGGATTAAACGTATTTAGTATATATATCATATACCTGTAATAAATAACCGCCAACGAGCCGTTCGGATTCATCGACCGCATCGGCGTCACCATGTACGCCGGCTACGTCACCTGCCTGTGCCGCCACCTCGAAAGCTCGGGTAAACAGCCGATGATGCGGGACGCCCCCCAAAAAAACCGGATATTCTCGACAGGCTTCCCGAAACCGTTACTCTGCTCGACTGGCATTTCGGCCCGCGGGTTGACGACGGGAAAATCTGCCCGTTGCCGGGCCAAGCAGATCATCTATCCGACCGTATGATGCTGGAAACGCACTCCTGCCGCGCATCGATGACGTCAGGAACAACATCACCCACATGGCCCGCTACGGCGCGCATACCATGCGCAAGGCATGCTGGTCACCGACTGGGGCGACCTTGACCACGTCAACGACCTGCACATGGCCATTCCCGGCATAATCATCGGCACGCAGGAGACATGGAACCCCGAACACATCCCGGATGAAACCGAGATGCTCCACCGCATCTCCCGACTCGAATACCACGACGCCAGCGGAGAGCTGCTTGATATCCCCACTCACGCAAGTCATTCGGCCTGCTTCCAATGGAACCAGCTGATCACCTTGGTTGGAGCTCGATGACGGACAAGGCGGAGTCAGCACCGAGATCCTGCAAACCATTCCGGGACTGCTACCAGAAAACGAACGGCCGGACGATGCGATCCGCACCCTCCAGGACGAAAGCCAGATACCGTCACTTGCAGAATCCCGACTGATGCTGCTCCGCTATCTAAAGCACCACATCACGCTCGACGAGACCTCGGGCCATCTTCTTCGGGTCTGCGCCCGACAAATCGCCACGATCGTCGCCGCCACAGGACTACAGGCCACAGCGAACGCCGCGGTACTCCGCATAGCCATCGAGGGACAGCGACTTCTGAATCAGGTCGGTCTCCGACTTGCTCCGATGCCGGAGTCGTCGACTCCTTGCAGTTGAGTGCCGCATCTCAGCATGACGATACGGCGCGTCTTGCCGAAGCGCTGGAAATCTGGATGGAGGCGTATGCGGCGCAATGGAGTACGGTCAGCCAAGGCTCCGGACTCCGTCGGCTGCAAGATACGGTGCGGGAGTTAACGGACTACCTGCGCTTCCAATCCATCTGATGCTGCGATTGTGAGACTTCGATCTGTCAGATACCGATATGCCGTGAAGGACCAATTCAGATCCCTCACGGCATTTCCTATACGAAGATGTATCACGCATCGCGACAGTGCATCAATGCGGTCTAGGATTCACGACTTCGAGTACTAGCCATATCGCTTATAAATGATTCAGCGAGCTTGTCAACCACTTGGCTCTGATGCGAGGCGACGGTGAGCTGATAGTACCAGATAGCCACCTTCTCGCTGACGTGTCCCAATTGATTCATGACTTCCCGTAATGTCCCACCCTGAATCATGAGTAATGTTGCATGACTGGCTCGTAATGCTTGGAACGTCAGATCAGGGCGTCCTGCTTTCAATCGGGCTTTGGCGAACTGGCCGTCCAGCGTTGTCTGGGACATGATTTTTGCACGCTTGGGCACGAACACAGACGAATCCGGTCGGGTCAGATCGCAGTAATCAGAAAGGTGCTGTCGAATAAGAGGAATCAGCGTATCCGGGATGTGTACGTTCCTGATGCTGGATTCCGTTTTTGTCTTGCCGAAGTGGAGTTCCCCCTCTATCAGTGTCACCGCGATTCACGGAGCGTCGGACGTGAAGTATCTGCCTATTCAGATCGATGTCTTGCACCTGAAGACCGCATAGTTCACCGCATCGCAGACCACCCACTAACGTCGAGAGGAACACGGACAGTCTGGTGTAATCGGGCATGGCATCCGCCAGCAGGATCAATTCATGGGGAGTCACCGGCGGCACGTTGATACGAGCGGGCTGTGGCGCTGACGGAATATGGAATATGAAGGGATTGAAGGACAGCAATGGCTCCGAACCGTCCAATCCGCCTCGGGTGGCTGATTCAAGTACCGCCTTCAGCCGCATGCATGAGCGCCGGAACGCCCACCGACCTTCCGGGTGAGGCGCATCATACCAAGCTTTGATGATGGACGGAGTGATGTCGTTGAGTGGCAGGTCTCCAAGACTTGGCAGAAAATGGCCAATGTCCAGATAAAGATTGCGACGCGTGCCACCGGCGATACCGTTGCCATCGGGCAGTCGGTATTCCTCGGCCCATTGCATCACATAGTTGCGGAACAGCATGTTCCGTTGTGTCTGGATCTTCTCTGTGACGGCTTTTCGTCGGCTTCGTTCCGTTGGATGAACCCATTCGGCGATGCCGCTATAATGGAGACTGACAAGGTACTTTTCGGCTTCCAGCCACCTACGGGCTTCGAGTTCCTGATCCGGCTTGAACTGGCGTTGGACGCGTTTGCCGGGTTCTAATGGATTTGGGTATCGAACCTGCCATGCTATTAGTGCACCGGTTCTGTCGTAGCGAGCCAGCACGGTTCCCCATTTACTCCGTGGAGGCTTTGACTGATAACTTTCATGAGAATGACTGATTCTCGGCATGATAATCTCCCTCGATGGCGCAAGGCGCACCCTGTGTGCACCTTGTGTGGGGAGATTGAAACTGAAAGACGCTGTAAGTGGATACGCTTAAAGAACTATGTTCGCATTTGTCATCTAGAGATGACAATATATTCATATCTTGAGTGTATTTTCATTGAATGCCATTTTTTGATAATTGACCTATTGAGTTGAGTGTGCGGAAGCCTTCAGTAATGTGCTTATTCTGTTATGCCTTATTCACTGTGCCGCTTTGATGAAGTCTTCGGCGAGTTGGTTGACGGCCTAGTTGCGGTGCCGGGCAACGATGCGCTGATAGTGCCTGATGGAGACCTCCTCACTGACGCGGCCAAGTTCGTTCATGACCTCCCTCAGAGTGTCGCCCTTAAGCATGAGTATGAGTCGTCTCATGCCTTCTGCTGGTATGTTAGACATTGGGTATGTAGCACTGTTCGCATACAGAGAGGGCATACGAACAAAGATTGGCAGCGTTAGAGATGTCAGGAGCCGTGGTGGTTTTGTCATCTTTAGATGACAAAACCACCAATGATAGAGTCTTCGAATATACATCAATGCTTTAATTAAATTGGGATAAGATTCCCCAAACAATAATCAAAGGAGATTATCATGAAATACTTTAGGTGCATACTGAGCAGCATTATTGCAATCTTTTTGTGCATGTCAGCTTTCACAGGAACCGCAACAGCTGTCGAGAACAATTCACCCCCCTATTGACGTGACAACATGTCAAACTAATCCTATTGAATTGACTGACGAGCAGCAAGACACTTTAAATAAAATCGTATCTGTTGGCACACATTTTAAATATGTGGACAATCAGTTGATTATTACCTTGAATGAGAGCGAGCTTAAGAATACATACGGTTTTTCGGAATCTCAATATACATTCTTGCAAGATACCGTCCTAGGAGCTACTCATGCTGATAACACTTCGTTTGCAAGGGTTCCTGCCTCTCCATCCGGAGCGATGGCGAAATGCGATGGATGGTATATTTCCCACTCGGATCTTACTGTAGGCATTGCTACCGCCGTAACCGTCGCGGCCGGCATAGGCCCCGAGGCGCTGGCAGCGGCCTTGACTGCGTTGGGGACCATGGTCGGAGGACCTGCTGGAACAATTGCCGGCATACTTGTTTCTGCGGTAGGGACTCTATACCTTGCGAATCTCGCTCTGCAAATCACCCGCGCTATAGCCACCGGAAAGGGAATCTGTCTCACGATAGCCATTCCACCCGGAGTCAGTGTTCAATAGAAGGAGCATTGTGAAATGTTCTCGCAAAATATGCTGATAGCACCCGAGGCATTGTTTACAGGTGCGTGTATATGCTGGTTCGGTAATTTTGCAGTCTCAGACACCCCCGACCCTACAGGAAGATCACTCCTCCTATGGTTGAATGGTGCAATTATGGTCGGCGCGTTTATTTGGGCGATAATACAGTCAATTCAAATCAACGATAAGTATCCCTATCGTTGGATTAGGTCCACAATATATTGTGGCCTTATCCTTCTCGCGCTGATTATCTGCAATACCAACTGGACTCGATCTGCAGCATTAGTTGCACTTATTTTATATAGTATTGTAAGCATACGTAAATTACGAAATAATGAGATTACGAAGGAGAATAAATAAAAGAACATTATAAAAGACCGTCAGTGAAATACTGACATTAAATCAAATCCAATATGACTAAGATTTGTTGGATGGCCTTCTAAAATAAGGCCATCCACAATGAGAAACAGAGAAGTCTTAGATATTTCGAATTTAGTAATGTAATTACGACATGAACAAAATACATATTGCATCGTCGCCAGTCATATATTTTTAGTGTATTTTGCTTACTAATAGTATTCTAAACAGAATCACTATTGCTTCATTCATGCTCTTCATATACGACAGCTGCTTTGATAAAGTCTTCGGCAAGTTGATTGATGACCTGGCTGCGATGCTGGGCGACGATACGCTGGTAGTGCTTGATAGCGACTTTCTCGCTAACGTGGCCAAGTTCGTCCATAACTTCCCTCAGAGTGCCTCCCTTGAGCATGAGCAGCGTCGCGTGGCTCGCTCTCAGTGATTGGAAGGTCAGATCGGTACGTCCGGCCTTCTCCCTAGCTTTGCGGAACTGGCCTTCCAGGGTGGTCTGGCTCATCACCACAGCACGTTTAGGCCGAAACACCATAGCTTCAGAGTCCGTCCATTCGCAATGCTTGAGCAAATGATCATGGATCAGGGGAATAAGTCCGTCAGGGATGGGAACAGTGCGTCGGCTGGAGTCGGTCTTGGTCTTAGCTATGCGCGTCGAGCCGCGATCCGAATATCCTCTGTTGACGGAGTGGCGCACGGTCAGGCGTTTGGCTTTCAGATCGATGTCCTTGACCTGCAAGCCGCACAGCTCGCCGCAACGGAGGCCTCCGACGAGCGTGGCGAGTACTACTGTCAGTCTTGTGTAGTCGGGCATATTCTCCGCTATCAGACTGAGTTCGAGAGGTGTAACAGGCGGAACGTCCTCTCTGGCGGAACGCGGTGCTGGCGGTATGGGCAGGATGAACGGGTTGTCTCGGATCAACGGCGGAGAGCCGTCCATACTCATCTTTGTGGCGCTGGTGAACGCCGCTTTCAGTCGCATGCATGATCGGCGGAATGCCCATTGTCCCTCAGGGTGCGGCGCGTCATACCAGCGTTTGATGTCCTTCGGTGTGATCTCGGCCAGAATTTTGCCCTTGAAGCCCGGCATGAAATGCGCAATATCGAGATTCAGATTGCGGAGCGTACCTCCGGCTATCCTCTCACCGTTCGGCAAACGGTATTCCTCCGCCCACTGGGTCACGTAATCCTCGAACGAGATAAGGCTCGTGCGCTTCCTGCGACGGCGTTCGGACGGGTGAACCCATTCCTGGATGTTCTTGCGGTCCAGTTCGACCAAGGTGTCGCTCCTCTTCGAGCCACTGGTGCGCTTCGTGCTCCATATCCGGTTTGAACTGACGCTGGACCTTTTTGCCCGGACGCTTCGGGTCCGGGTATCGCACCTGCCAAGCGACAAGATCGCCCGACGCATCATAACGCGGCGTCACGGTGCCGAACTTGCTCCGGCGCTCCAACGACGGCCCTGTACTACCTTTCTTCGTCCTTACAGGCATGGTAAAACTCCTTGCTAAATCCGAAATCGATGGCACAATGTAGCCGCTTCAAAAAATGCCATCAAAAATGCCACCAAGTAGCCTGAATAGGCTCTCTACGGGCCGCTGCACCTAAAAATGCACCTATGCCACCTGAGGCCTTGCAATCATTGGTTTTTAGGCTGATTCAATCACTCATTACAGGCCGTTTCGGCCGCCAGTCGCATGAAGATGACAACAAGGAGCAACACTGCTCGCATATCTACCGGCAAGAACCGGAAACCGTTGGTATTATTGACTTCGCAATTGGTAAAGAGGTACAGGCATGCTTTCGGAGCGATGGATTTCGGCCCATGTTCCATGGGACCGTATCCCCCCTCTCTGGGGGTACTTCACTAAAGACCTCGGTCATAGCGACCGAGGTCTTTTCGTATTCGCGGGACCAGGTCTGAAAGCATTCGGCCCGCTTGATATGTGCTCGTGCTTTCATCTCAGCACGTGTTCGCGCCCGCCACAAGGACTATCCCACCGTAGACGATGTGACATCCTCCACACTGTGACTTCGCGCACAGGGTCCCGACGCCACCCTCACCCCGTTTATCGACACCATGCGTGTATAACCGCATATGGCATCATCGGCGAACATCGGCCGGCAGACCAGTTGTACAAGGAGAACATCATCCACATGGCAGACACCGCCAACACCAACACCAACGCCTGGCTGCCGGCGTTCAAAGCGGCATTTCCGCTGACCATACCGATTTGTCTGGGGTTCCTGTTTCTCGGCGCCTCGTATGGCATTCTCATGGGCACCAAAGGCTTCTCCTTCGTATGGCCGATGTGCATGAGCGCGTTCATCTTCGCCGGTTCAATGGAATTCGTCACGGTGAATCTGCTGCTCTCCGCGTTCAACCCACTCGCCGGCTTTCTGCTGGCCCTGATGGTCAACGCCCGTCACCTGTTTTATGGACTATCCATGCTCAGCAAATTCAAAGGGTTCGGCTGGAAGCGTCCGTACCTGATTTTCGGTATGTGCGACGAGACCTTTGCCATCAACTCCACCGCGAAATCCCCGCCGGTATCGACCGAGGCTGGTTCTACTTCTGGGTCACGCTGTGCAATCAGCTGTATTGGGTGACCGGCGCCACACTGGGCGGGCTGATCGGCGCGCATCTGCCGTTCAATACCGACGGTCTTGATTTCGTACTGACCGCGCTATTTCTGGTGATCTTCCTCGATCAGTGGCTCGACGGCAAGCACCGCGAGCAACTGTCCGCCGTCATCGGTGTGCTGACATCACTGGCCTGCCTGCTGATATTCGGGGCCAATGATTTCATGATTCCCTCAATGATCGCCATGCTGATACTGTTCGTCGCGCTACGCCCGCATCTGGACGTGTTGCGGCCGGCCGCCGACGCCCCGGTAGCCACGGCAGACCATGCCATGAGCCACGCAGCGGACCAGCAGAAGGAAGGACAGACGCGATGACGATGACCATCTGGCAAGGCGCAATCACTATCGTGACGGTGGTGCTGGGCACGATGTGCACCCGTTTTCTGCCGTTTCTGGTGTTTCCCGAATCCAAGCAGCCGCCGCGCATCATCGAGTATTTCGGCCGGGTCCTGCCCTATGCGATGACCGGTCTACTGGTGGTGTACGCACTGCGCAACACCCCGATTCTGACCGGCTCACACGGCCTTCCGGAACTCATCGCCTGCGCCGTCATCGTGCTGCTGCACGTATGGAAACGCAATATGCTGCTTTCAATCGCCGGCGGCACGATTGTATATATGTTGCTGGTGCAACTGGTGTTCTGAGGCACCAGACTCGTTAGTCTCTCCCTCCGCTTCGCTATGCTCAGCACCTCCCTTACAGAGGGAGGTAATATTCTGTACCTTCCTCTGACGAGGGAGGTGGCACCGCGAAGCGGTGACGGAGGTAGAGACCCGCAGTCGTAAGACTGCGAAACACACAGCATCGGCCACAGGCCGATTCCTACAGCTGCTTCGCCACCCAATCGACGATGTACGGGGCGACTTCCTCAATCTGGTCGATGGCGACCTCGAACTCGTGTTTGCCGCCGTACCACGGGTCCACCAGATCGATCTGATCTTCGCGGCCGGGCTTCGGCTTGGGCAGATTCGGGTCGAAGCTGCGGTACATGTGCACTTCGGCGCGCTTGCCGGCCGGCAGCATGCGCAGCAGGGCGCGCATGTGGGAGGCGGTCATCGGCAGGAACAGGTCGGTACGGTCGATTTCCTCACGTGAGATGCGGTGTGCGAAGTGGTCACGCGGAATCTCATCACCATAGCCACGTTCGCGTAGCACGCGCACGGCACGCGGGTCGATCGGGTGGCTCCACTCCTCATCGGACACACCGCTGGATTCCACGTTCACCTTGGTCGCCAAGACCGCGCTCATTAAAGAAGTGACGCAGAATGATCTCGCCCATAGGCGAACGGCAGATATTGCCGGTACAGACGGTCATTACGGTGTAGGCTGGGTATTGCTCATAGCTTTGAATCAATCCTCAATCGGGCTTCACCGGGCCGCACACGGCCCGAATGCGTTTTTGGGGTCGAATGAATATGAATCCGGCTCATGCCGCTATAAAGGGCATAAGCCGGATTCGCATGCTTACTTGGTTTTAGCCAAGATACGGAAACGATAGGAATCGATGCCGGACTCCTCCTTGGCGGGCGTATGCCACTCGCCCACTTCGGATTCCCGCCACATCCCGGCCTCGACCAGCGACGCCATATCGGGCGCGTAGCTGTCGGCATCCACGGTGGCGGCCAAATCAGTCACATAGGCTTTGTCCGCGAACGGCAAAGCCTTGGCGAACAGCTGGGCACCGCCGATGATCCAAATCTCCGAACGGTCCAGACCGTCGTCCGGAATCGCCTCCTGACGGGCCATATCAAGCGCGTCGTCAAGACTGGTGACCACAGTGGCCCCCGGCGCACGGTACATCGGATCGTGGGAAACGACGATGTTGTCGCGGTTGGGCAGCGGCCGGTACTTGACCCCCAGCGATTCCCAGGTCTTACGACCCATAATCACCGGATGGGAGACGGTCAGCTCCTTGAAATGCTTCATATCCTCGGCACAGCGCCAAGGCATGCCGCCATTGAGGCCGATGGCACCGGCGCGACCTTCCTTGTCGCGGGCTTCGGCCCAGATAAGATTCACCGAGAAGGTTTTGGGATAATCGTCACCCCAGTCTTCTTCAGTGGCAGACAGCCCGGCAGATCCGGGCTCGGGTTCGTGATAGCCGCTACGGCTACTGTCATGCTCCATTTCGCTTACTCCTCCTGGATTGCGGAACTGGGCCTTAGTGTAGTGGACAGCGAAGACTCGGGGTCCGTCACCTTCACAGTCTTCGCTGTCCACGAAATGGTAATCAGCATCAGACCGCAACAGGTGCCTTAATAGTGGGGTGATGCTGGTAGCCGACGACCTTGAAGTCCTCATACTGGTAGTCGAACAGGGAATCGGCCTTACGGATCTCGATGGTCGGGTACGGGTAGGGCTTGCGGCCCAGCTGCTCAAGGAACTGGTCGACGTGGTTGTCGTAAACATGGCAGTCGCCGCCGGTCCAGACGAATTCGCCCGGCTTGAGCCCGGTCTGCTGCGCCATCATCATGGTGAGCAGCGAGTAGGAGGCGATGTTGAACGGCACGCCGAGGAACATGTCGCAGGAACGCTGGTACAGCTGGCAGCTTAGCTTGCCGTCGGCCACGTAGAACTGGAAGAGCGCGTGGCAGGGCGGCAACGCCATCTTCTCCACCTCGGCCGGATTCCACGCGGAGACGATCATGCGGCGCGAATCCGGATGATGCTTGATGAGGTCGAGCACATTGGAGATCTGGTCGATGGTGCGATTCGGGTCCTCGGGGGTCGGCGCGGGCCAGGAACGCCACTGCACGCCATAGACCGGGCCCAGATCGCCGTTCTCGTCCGCCCACTCATCCCAAATATGCACGTTGTGCTCCAGCAGCCAGTTGATGTTGGAGGAACCCTTCAAACCACAGCAGCTCGTAGGCCAGGCCTTTGAAGAACACGGTCTTGGTGGTCAGCAACGGGAAGTACTTCGACAGGTCGAAGCGCATCTGCTGGCCGAACAGGGAAATCGTGCCGGTGCCGGTGCGATCGGACTTCAGTGTGCCTTCGGTCAGGATCTTGCGCACCAGGTCCTCATAGGGCATCGGAATGTCCGTTTCGGGACGTGCAGGGATACGGGAGCGAATATCTGCGAGTTGTTCTTCGGTCAAAGCCATGTGCACCAGTGTAGCTTAGGGACATAATAGAGAGAAGTCCAATGATGCGGGAGAGCGGCCAGGTGCCGCGCTCCCCCGCTGGCATGGCGATGGGCCAGATCGTCGGCGGCTGAAATAAAGGAGCAGCTATGGGTAAGCGACTGTGGGTTGAGCGCAACAAGGACGGTTCGTGGGATGCGTTCAGCGACGATGGCGCACACATTAAGTTCGGCAAGGATCGTGGCCAGTTCACGCCGGGCGATCTGATGAAGGTCGCGCTGGCCGGTTGCGCCGCGCTGTCCAGCCAGTTCGCCATCGAACATACGCTGGGTGAGGGCAAGGGTGCCAAGATCGTGGTGGATGGCACGTACGACCCCGAGAACGACGCCTACACCGGTTTCGAGGAGCAGGTGGTGATTGATGCTTCCGACGCCGGCCTGTCCGAGGAGGATGCCGACAAGCTCAAGGAGCGCGTCACCCGCCATATCGACAAGGGTTGCACGGTCAAGCACACCTACGTACAGGAGACCCCGGTGCGCATGAACGTCACCGTCAAGCACTGACGTACTAATAAACCGACGTACTAATAAATTAAGCTCCCTCATCAGAGGGAGCTCATTGTATACCCGGACTTTACTGCCTGTCGGGATCGATGGTCTTTTCGATCTGCTGGGCGACTTCAGGCTCGGCTGCGGACACCGGAATCTCCTCGACGCCGGCAATCTCCTCCAGCGACTTGGTAGGCACTTCGGCGGGCGAGCTCGGCACGGTGTCGAGACGCGATTCCGCAGCCTCAACATACTTGCGTGGCACCACGTACACCGGGCCAACCGCATGCTGCAGCAGTCCCTGGCTGGTGGAGCCCAGCAACAGTCCGGTGAAGCCACCGCGGCCACGGGAACCGACAACAACAACATCGTGATCGTAGCTGGCCTTGGTCAGTGCGCTGACGGCCGGGCCGGAAACGATCTGCTTGTTGATTTTCAGATCAAGATGCGATTCCTGCAACGGCTTGATGCGCACCTCAAGATCGTCCTTGTAAGACTCCATGACGGCATCCTCGCCATCCACGCCCTTCAGGTTCGGCACAGCGGAAATCACGTCCAGTTCCGCACCCCAGCACGTGGCGAAGTCGGCGGCAATGTCCAGCGCCTTCAGACCCCACTTGGATTCGTCGGAGCCGACGGCCACCTTGGTGATTGTGTTGTTCAGGTGCATCAGGTTGCCGTCATCATCGGTGTACGGCACCACTACAATCGGGCAGTAAGCATATGCCGGTAGCGACGAGGACGTGGTGCCCAGCAGACGCTCGGCCAGACCGCCCTTGCCACGGTTACCAATGACGATCAGATTGTAGTTACGCGACAATTCGACGAACACCGATGCCGGGTCTCCGGTAACGATCAGTGTGGCGGCTTCGACGCCCTGCTCGTCTGCGATGGCCTTGGCCTTGGCCAGAATCTCCTGAGCATCGGAATGCGCGGCGTTATCGTCCCCCATCGCCGTGTAAGTGGCATCGAACGAAACGGCAGCATAGCTCGGCAGGGAATATGCGCAGACAATCTGCAGCGTCAGCCCCGCGTGCTTTGCATAATTCGCGGCCCACCATGTTGCCTTGTAACTGGCATGCGACCCGTCAACGCCGACGAGAATGGCCTTGTCGTTAATCATGACGACCTCCTTGAAGGTATTGCGGCACGAATACCGCGTACCTCCAACAATACCCCGCGACACTCGGTTTGGCCGGTATCCTCCGCTCAAAAAGAAATCCGCGTATACGAAAAAAGGCACATCCCAAAGGACGTGCCTTAATACGAATTCGCTTACCGCATAATTCTTGTTACATCACGCGGCGAATGGAATATCCAGCTCCACCGAACACGGAAACATTGCTTACTGCCGTTCCCTGCACCGGGTTCATAGCATTCATCACCTGTCCGTTACCGATGTAAATGGCCGCATGAGTACCATTCGCAAGAATGTCACCCGGCTTGGCATCCGCCAAGCTTGCGACCGGAGTACCCACAGTGGCTTGAGCACCAGAGGTACGCGGCAGGGAAAGCCAAACTGGGAGAAGACGTACTGTACAAAACCGGAGCAATCCCATCCTGCCGGAGTGTTGCCGCCGGCAACATACGGATAGCCTTGGAACTTCAGTGAGAAGCTAGCAAGCTCAGCGCCAGTGCCAGTCATTTTACCCAAGTCAACCTGTGGAATCGACGCACGCTGTTCAGAGCGGCTGGCTGCCGCAGCAGCGGACTGGGCTGCCGCAGCTTCACCAGCGGCTTTCTGAGCCGCCGCCGCAGCAACAGCCTCCTTTTCGGCCTGAGACTCGGTCTGTGGCACATCAAGAGTCTCGATGCCACCCCATTTAGAGTTCTCGTCAACCGAAGTGGAGGTGGATTCGGCGAACAAATTCTTCTTCACCGAACTCGCCTTCGGGAAAGAACGCGAGGACACCACAGCACTCGTCTGCGCGGAATCGGCAGAGGCAAACGGGGCTACGCATGCAAACATAGCACCCGTGGCGATAACCGCCACTAATGTGGAAATAATATTCTTAACGTTCGTCATCAGCGCCTTACCTTAGCACACATGGGTCGATTTCATAACAGGAATGTCTTTTCGAAGATGATGTCGCGGGTGTATCACTCGGCAAGAGAACGCAACAGGCCTCGGATACCGATTGGCATCCGAGGCCTGCAATATATCAATCAATAAGACTGCATCACGGGATACGTACCACGATGGTGAGTTTTTCGGTCATGGCGCTAGCGAGAGCCACGCTGTAGCCGTTCCAGCCACCATGGACCGCCTGACCGTTGCCGACATACAGCGCCACATGATCGTAGTGCGCGCCGCCATTCCATCCACCGGTGTTGGCATAAATCAGAATATCGCCCGGCTGCAGGGACCCGTCTGTAACTACGTGGCCACCGGGAACATTGACATACTCTTCAGGCCAACCGTGGAAGATAATACCACGGGCCGCCAACGCTTGACTGACCAATGCGGTGCAGTCCATGCTCTGTCCGATCAAAGAATACGCACGGTCGATAGAGACACCGGCACCAGCGGAAACCAAACCACTGGCATCGGAATAAGTAACAGAAGAGCGAGACTCATTACGGTTCGCGGCGTTGGCCTGCTTCTGGGTCGCCTGAGCCTCGGTCTCCGTCTGCTTCTTGGCCTCCTCTTCGGCAGCCTTCTTAGCCGCTGCGGCATCCTTTTCCGCCTGAGATTCCGTCTGCGGCACGTCGAGGTTCTCAATGCCGCCCCAATCAGCATTGTCCTCAACGCTCGTGGCAGTGGCTTCAGTCGTCAGATCTTTGCGCACCTTGGGTGTACGAGGGAAAGGACTTGGTGGAAGTCACAGTAACACCCTCAGCTGCAGTCGCTGTAGGAACAAACATAAACAAGCAAGCACAGGAGACAATCACGGCAACAATGGAAGAAGCTACAGTTTTGGTCTTCATAGAACCATCACCTTACACGGTGCGCATTAACTCGTACAGGATGGAAGAAATAAAACACCCCGGAGCTATTGGGATATATCGGCGTGTCGGCACAGGTCAGTTCGGACTAATACGCGGCCGCAACACTTGAAATGTCATTTCGCGCGAACGATTGCCGATAGGGCGACGTCACATCCGAACAGTAATCACCGAATGTAAGCCAATGAAATGAATCAGTAGTGAACGTACTGGAACTTACCGGCTTCGGCGGCGCTGAACGTACGGGTCGAAATCACACCCAATCCTTTGGCATTGGATTCGGAGATCTCAATGGAGCCGTCGGCATTGATCTTTTCCAGAACGGCAACATGGCCGTATGTGCCATCGGCATTGGCCTGGCCAGGAGCGAACACCACAGCATCACCGACATGGCGAGGAGTGTTGTCCACCCAATAGCCCAGAGCGGAAGCTGACGCCGCCCACGCGCCACCATTGCCGAAGTTGCCGCTGGAAGGCAGTCCCAGTTCGGCACGACGCTGGTACGCGTACCACGTGCACTGACCCCACGGATAGTTGTTGGAGTTGGTGCCAACGGCATGGTTCGGGTTGAAGCCAGCCGGCACAGCATCGCCATCGGCATCCATGAGAGCCGACACCACAGGATTGTTCGCATTATTGCGATTCATCAGCTTGGCGTCCAAGGTGCTGTCTGAATTGCTCAGCCCCCAACCGCCTTCATTGGTGGACTGTGCGGTAACGGAGGATGAACTCAGATCAGTACGTGCTTCGGAACGAGAAGCCGCAGTCACATCGCTGATGCGCTTAATCTGCGTGGTCGTCATGGCCGGATCAGCCACGAACGAGTTCGTGGCGTCGTCATTGCTGGAAAACGCGAGAGCACCTGCGGCCGTGCCGACCAGAGCGGCCAGTGAGGCCGAGGCAAGAATATGGCTACGGCGTTCAGCGGCACGAGCGGCCTCACGAATGGAACGGCGGGTCTGGGGAGCGATTTCGTTGATCTTCTCGGCAATGGCCGGATCAAGTCCCAAAACAACGGCGTCGCTACCAGCGGATTGCACCGCACGCACAGCACGAACGGAATGAGAACCCTTGCCGGAGGCAAACAATGCCTTCGCTAAGCTGAACTTCTGGCGCGAGACCGTGGTCGCTTTATGCGAAGCATGCTTCATACTACGTTAACTCCTTGGATGGGTTCGGCGGGGTCATTTCGATGACCTCGTATGACCGTCACAATTGAGTACTGTACAACGAACAGAGGTCAATCCTCAATGTGATCCCCCACCATCCGGGTGTGTCAAACGATTTACGTAACCGTGCGGCAGGGTGAAAAACTGCCTTGTTTCCGCCCGTTCACGAACCTCACTATCCGGTTATCGGAAGAATCACTAACTCATGTCATTCCGACACGCCGTAGCCATGATGTGCTGCGTACATTCTGCACTGCATTCCGCATTGCCACCACTGCCGCCCGGCACCCCGGAATTCCGCAGTAGCCCCGCAGTAATCCCGCACACCGAGCATTATCCGCGATATTCCCCAACACTGGTCTACCCTTGAAACCATGACTATCACACTGAGTATTCCCGAGTCGCTGAAGCCCGAAGATGGTCGCTTCGGCTCCGGCCCCAGCAAAATCCGCCCCGAACAGATCGCCGCGCTCGATGCCGGCGCCACCACCCTGCTTGGCACATCACATCGCCAGGCACCAGTCAAGCAACTGGTCGCTTCGATTCGTGAAGGTCTGCGCGAGTTCTTCCACCTGCCTGAAGGGTATGAGGTGGCGCTTGGCAACGGTGGCGCCAGCGCGTTCTGGGAGATTGCCTGCGCTTCGCTGATCACCCGTCGCGCCGCATTCGGCACGTATGGCTCGTTCAGTGCCAAGTTCGCCGCGTCCGCCGCGAACGCGCCCTTCCTTTGAAGACCCGGTGCTGTTCCCCGGCGAGCCGGGCACTTACCGTCTGCCTGAGCTCACCGAGGGCGTGGACACATATTGCTGGGCTCACAACGAGACCTCCACTGGTGTGGCCGCCCCGATTCGCCGCGTGCCCGGCAGTCGTGAAGCCGGCGCCTTGACCGTCATCGACGGCACCAGCGCAGCCGGCGCTTTGCCTGTGGACATCGGCCAGACCGACGTCTACTACTTCTCACCGCAGAAGGCCTTCGGCGCCGATGGCGGTCTGTGGGTCGCCATCCTCTCCCCCCGAAGCTATCGATCGTGCGGCAGGCGTCGAATCAAGCGCTCATCTGGAAGGCGCACATCGCTGGGTGCCGCCGTTCCTCTCGCTGACCACGGCACTGAACAACTCCCGCAAGGATCAGACCCTGAATACGCCCGCCGTGGCCACCCTGATCATGATGGAAAACCAGATTCGCTGGCTCAACAACAACGGCGGCCTCGCCTGGGCCACCACGCGTTGCGCCAAGTCCGCATCCATCCTGTACTCGTGGGCCGAGCGCTCCGAATACGCCGCTCCGTTCGTCGTCGATGCGGACGCCCGCTCGAACGCCGTGGTCACCATTGATCTGGACGAGCGCGTCCAGGCTTCTCAGGTACTGTCCATCCTGCGCGAGAACGGCATCGTGGACGCCGCCGGCTACCGCAAGCTGGGCCGCAACCAGCTGCGCGTTGGCGTGTTCCCCTCGGTGGAACCGGCTGATGTCATGGCCTTCACCAAGTGCGTCGACTATGTGGTTGAGCACCTGTGATGGCGGTCTATGCCTCGCATTGCCGACTATATATGCCATGCACATTGATCGGTCTCAACTGATACCGATTGAATAAATCGTAGGGAGGGGTGTTTGACGCCCCTCCCTACTCTTACTACAGTGCATGAGTATGAAGTTCGCGCCTCTCATTGACCCTGCCGTCCGCAAACCCGCACCCAAGCCCGTACGGGTGGATCTGCGTAAGGTGTTTGCCATCGGTACCGGTCTATGGATTGTGGCGTTGATTGTCGTGCTGATTCTGCTGGCCGTGGGCTACAGCGTAATGCCGTTGGTGATTATGTGCGTGGCCGGCGTCATTATTGGCTCGCTACTGCTGGTCTGGGAATACTTCGACCGCTGGGACTACCGCCGCCTCGGACAGTAACACAACACAAGCTCCCTCTGATGACGGGAGCTGTCAGCGTAGCTGATTGAGGGAGAGACCGCGGCCGCAGGTCGCTCATCAAACAGCATTGGTGGCATGCAAGGCATGCCACCAATTCCTTTGCCTCACTGCGCCAGCGGCAACGTAAGGCTGAACGTACTGCCTTGCCCGGGCGCGCTCCATACGGTCGCATCACCATGATGGGTCAGCGCCACATGCTTGACGATGGCCAAGCCTAGGCCCACGCCATCCGCCGTGCGATTGCTCTGTTCCGCACCCCGGTAGAACCGCTCGAAGATGCGCGCCTGGTCCTTCTTAGCGATGCCCGTGCCTTGGTCGATCACGCGAATCACCGCGCGGTCGCCATCCTTGTCTTTGGATGCGGACACGCTGACCACGCCATTTTCCTTGGAATAGCCGATGGCGTTTTCGATGAGCTTGGTCACGGCGCTGTCGATCTGGTCCGCCTCACCATTGATGACTAGATCATCGTCGCCCTTGATGTTCAGCTGCACGCCAGCCTCGGCTGCCTGCGGCTCCAGTCGCGCCGCCGTGGCCCTGAGCTGTTCCATAACGTTCAGTCGGTTGGCGGAAGACGGCGTAATCGGCTCCTGCGCGCGTATGAGCAGCAGCAAATCAGACACCATGTGGTTAAGCTTGCTGCAGCTGGAACGCACCTGGCGAGCGTCGGCAGCCACCTGCTGTTCGTCCAGATTGCCGGACTCCAGCGAATCGGCGAGTTTGGCCAGAGCCTCAGTGGGGCCCAACAATTGCTCGGACACATTGGTAATAAACGAGTCACGCACTTGAGCGAAACGAATCACATCACTGACATCGGTAATCAACACGATGACGAACTGCTCGTTGATACGCCCTACAGTCACCTTCAGCCAGTTGGGGCGGTGGACGGACTGCGTGGCGACGTGATCGCCCTTGTTCTGGTCTGCGACGTACCGCTCCGGAGTATCGGTGGTCAAGTCGAACTGGCGCTTGCCACCGGACTTGCGCGCCTCGTGAATGGCATCCAGCACATGCTGCTGGGCAATGGCGTCATCTGACACCACACCCAGGCGGTAGGCGGCGGGATTGCAGCGGACCACCTCGTCGTGCTCGTCGACCACCACGGACGCACCTGGCAGCATGGACAGCAGCGTGGCGGTGTCGTCGGACAGATCGTCATTGTCGCCATCATCGGCCAGCGGCGATTCCACGGACACTCGATGTGTCGCAAATCCCACGATGAGCGTGATGATTCCTACCACAAATAAAACAGCCGCGACAATAAGAGCAATCGCGGTGACGAGCGGCATCTGTGTCATGCCCCCATTCTTTCACGCCACACGCCGGGATTGCGGTTTGCCGGCACGCCGGTAACATGAATTTCAGGTGAACAATCCAATGAACAGTAGAACAACTTGAGGTTGCCATTACCTACGTTGAAGTGGGGAACAAGTACTGGAATAATACACTGGTACAGGTTGCAATAAGCAAGCATGAAAGGCTAGAGAAATGCGCGTTATTTTCAACGAGGAGCTGAAGCAGGTTGCTGACGACCTCGACCGTATGGCGCAGAACGTGCGCAAGGCGATCAAAGGCGCTGGGGAAGCCCTGCTGAATCAGGACGTTGAAGCCGCACAGACTGTGATTGACGGCGACATCGAAATCGATGCCCTGGAGTCCTCTGTGATCGACCAGTGCGTCAAGCTGCTCGCCAAGCAGAACCCGGTGGCCACCGATCTGCGTGTGGTCGTTTCCACCATGCGTCTGGCTTCCACGTTCGAGCGTATGGGCGATCTTGCCCGCCACGTGGCCGAGGCCGCTCGCCGCACCTATCCGGCCGCCGCGATTCCTGAATCCGCTCAGCCGGTGTTCGCCGAGATGATCGACTTCCTGGACAACACCGCTGACCAGCTGGTGGCCATGCTCTCCGATCGCGATGCCAAGACCGCCGAGGCCATCATCCTGGCTGATGACAAGCTGGACGATCTGCACCACCAGACCTTCGATCTAGCGCTGTCCGATGGCATCACCCGTCAGCAGACCGTGGATATCGTGCTGCTGGGCCGCTTCCTGGAGCGTCTCGGCGATCACGCCGTGTCCGCCGCCCGCCGTGTGGTGTACATCGTCTCCGGCTTCGACCCCACCAAGGAGCCGACCCGCGACGAGGGCACCGACATCGACTGATTGGGACTTGTTCTCACATTGGGCGAATAACTGAACACTTGTTCTCCTGTGGTTTGAGGAGGATGCCTGAAAACGGCGATCCGGCTACGGCTGGACGCCGTTTTTTGTTGCTTTTGGGCGGTACACCGGCGTATCCATGGGGCGGCAAAACACCCATAGGGCGGTAACTTGCCCATGGGACGGTTTGAAGGATATGTGAAACCGCGGAATTAAGCCATTCTGACATACCGCCCCATGAGGGTTTTACCGCCCCATGGGCAAGTTACCGCCCCATGGGGTAATCACCGCCCCATGGGGATTTGGCAGGCATAGCAAAGGGGAACCGCACGTTATGTGCGACTCCCCTTACAGCTTGTACCGTGTTAGCGGCTTAGGCTCACTTCTGGCCCTGAGCGGCGACAGCGGCGGCACCGGCAGCAGCAGCCTCCGGGTCCAGGTACTCGCCACGCGGCTTGATCGGCTTGAAGTTCTCGTCCAGCTCGTAGAGCAGCGGGATGGCGGTCGGGATGTTGACCTTGGCAATCTCTTCCTCAGACAGGTTGTCCAGCATCTTGACGATGGCGCGGAGGGAGTTGCCGTGGGCAGCAATCAGCACGGTCTTGCCGGCCTTGAGCTCCGGCTCGATAGCGGACTCGAAGTACGGCTTCACACGCTCAACAACGTTGGCCAGACACTCGGCTTCCGGAACCGGATCGCCGGCGTAGCGCGGGTCGTTGTTCTGGGCGTACTGGTCGTTCGGGTCGATCTCGGGCGGCGGGGTGGCGTAAGAACGGCGCCACAGCATGAACTTCTCGTCGCCGTACTCTTCGCGGATCTCGGTCTTGTTCTTGCCCTGCAGAGCGCCGTAGTGACGCTCGTTGAGACGCCAGTCACGCTGAACCGGAATCCACAGACGATCTGCGGCATCCAGAGCGATGTTGGCGGTGTTGATGGCGCGACGCAGCAGGGAGGTGAACACGATGTCCGGAAGGACGTTCTTCTCCTTGAGCAGCTCGCCGCCACGCTTGGCTTCGGCTTCACCCTGCTCGGTCAGCGGTACATCGACCCAGCCGGTGAACTGGTTGGTTTTATTCCATGCGCTCTGTCCATGACGGAGCAGTACTAGTTTATAAGTCATACGGTTCAGTCTACAGCCGCGTGCGCCTAAACACGAGTATTCGTCTTATTATTTCGCTCTCAGAGCGCCACGGAAACCGCCAGCACCACCGCAAACAGCAAGGTCTGGAAGCTGGCGGCGGGCAGAGCCGGGCGGAATTGACGTTTATTCACGCTGGAGACCATGCGCGCAGGTATTCCGGCGCCCGAGATCAACAGCACTGCGCCCCACGGCCACCATAATGTGCCGCACATCAGCAGGGCGATGATCCATGCGATGACGCAGCACACAATCAGCAACGTACGTGCGCCGGACTCCCCCAGCCGTACGGCCAGCGTGCACTTACCATGCTCACGATCCTCGTCGATGTCACGGATATTGTTCACCATCATGATCAGGCAGGAGAACAGGCCAGCCGCCACAGCACCCAATAGTCCGCCGACGTCCACCGTGCCGCACAGCGCGTATTCGGTGCCCAATACCGCAGCCAAGCCGAAGAACAGGAACACGCCGACTTCTCCCAGCCCGACGTATCCATACGGATGCTTGCCACCGGTGTAGAACCAGCCGGCCAGCAAGGAGGCCGCGCCCACGGCCAGCAACCACCATGCTTGGGCGAGCACGACCGCCACAACACCGCATATGCAGGCGATGGCGGCGCAAATCATCGCCGAGAACAGTACATGCTTGGCCGGTACCAGTCCGGATGCGGTCAGTCGCTGGGGTTTGCCTGATTTCGATTCGTCCGTGTCACGCCCGGCGTCAGTGCCGCGGATGCCATCGGAATAGTCGTTCGCGTAGTTGACGGCGATTTGCAAGAACAGCGCGACTAGCAGGCACAGATGGTCACCGGCCAGAATCGGTCCATCAGCAGGGTCTGCTGTTCACGGGCCGTGGCGCAGGAGGCCGGTTCGGGATATATTGCGATGCAGGTGCCCGACTGCTCGATATGCACGTATGCCATCGCCGCCCCAACCATCACCGACGCGATGGAAGTGGCCAAGGTCTTGGGACGCGCGCCCCGAACCCACAAGCCGATGGACATAGGCAATCCCTTTCATATATAACTCGGCTCCCCTCTCTGAGGGGAGCCAGAGTATGCCTAATCAGCCAACGAGCGGCTTGACCAGCGGGAAGGTGATGGTCTCACGAATCGTGGCACCGGTCAAGGCGATAAGCAGTCGATCAATGCCCATACCCATACCGCCGGCCGGAGGCATGCCCACGCCGAGAGCCTCGAGGAAGTCCTCATCGATGTCGCAAGCCTCTTCGTCGCCAGCGAGCGCGTCCTTGGCCTGAGCCACGAAACGTTCACGCTGCACGATCGGGTCGTTGAGCTCGGAGTAGCCGGTAGCCAGCTCGAAGCCGCGCACGTAGAGATCCCACTTCTCCACCACGCCGGGCTTGGTGCGGTGGCCCTTGACCAGCGGGGAGGTTTCGACCGGGAAGTCACGCACGAAGGTGGGCTCGTAAAGCTTGTCCTCGTAGAAGTGCTCCCACAGGTGTTCGACGAGCTTGCCGTGGTTCTCCACGTCATCGCGCTCTACGCCGAGCTTGTCGGCGATGGCGCCCAGGTGCTCAACGGAGGTGCCGGGGGCGTCCGGGCCGCCGTTCGGCACGATCTCCTCGCCCAACGATTCGGACAGGGAGTCGTACATGCTGATGGTCTTCCATTCGCCGCCGAAGTCGTATTCGGTGCCGTCGAGCAGGGTGACCTTGTGCGAGCCGTAGACGTCCATGGCGGTCTTCTGCACGAGCTCCTTGACCAGCTGGCCGATGGAATCATAGGTGCCATAGGCCTGGTAGGCCTCGACCATGGTGAATTCGGGGGCGTGCGTGGCGTCGACGCCCTCGTTGCGGAAGTCACGGTTGATTTCGAACACGCGATCGATGCCGCCGACCAGGCAGCGCTTGAGGAACAGTTCCGGGGCGATGCGAAGATACAGGTCAAGGTCGAAGGCGTTCATGTGCGTGGTGAACGGGCGGGCGGCCGCGCCACCGTGCAGGGTCTGCAGCATCGGGGTTTCGACCTCGAGGAAGTCGTGGTCGTCAAAGGTGCGGCGCAGGGAGGCCACGGCCTTGGAGCGGTTGCGCACCATGTTGCGGATGTTCTCGTCCGCAATCATGCCGATGTACGGCTTGCGGGTGCGGGTGTCTTCGTTCAGGTCCTTGTGCAGGGCCGGCAGCGGCTGCAGGGCCTTAGAGGCGATAGCCCACTCAGTGGCGAATACGGACAGTTCGCCGGTCTTGGAGGCGATGACGCGGCCCTTGAGGTACAGGTGATCGCCAAGGTCGACGAGCTGCTTGAACTGCTTGAGCGAGTCGGCGCCAATCTCCTTCTTGGAGATCATGCCCTGAATCTTGGTGCCGTCACCGGCGGACAGCTGCACGAAGCACAGGCCGCCCGCGTTGCGCAGGAACAGCACGCGGCCAGCAATGCCGACCATGTCTTCGGTCTCTTCGCCAGCCTCGAGCTTGCCGTCATACTTGGCGCGGACCGCCTCGATGGTGTCGGTGACGTCCAGGTGCACCGGGTAGGGGGCGATGCCGGCCTCAAGCATCATCGCGCGCTTGGCCACGCGCATCTGCACCTGCTCGGGGTGGGCCAGCGGGCCGAACTCCTTGTTGGAGGGGTCCACGGCTTCGTCCAGCGTGGCACCGGACTTGATCTTCTCGCGGATGGTGGCGTCCTGCTTGAGCAGCATTTCCGCACGTTCGACGGTGCTCATCTGCGGGACGGCCGGGGTTTCATTCTCAGTGTTTTCGGTATTTTCGACAACTTCAGCCATGATTCATCAGTGTACGCAAGGCCGGCGATTATGAGCCCGGCAGACCGCACGGCCATCTGAACACCCGCCCACATGACGCAAAACCGGCTCCGCACAAGGCTTGAGAGACCTGTACACATGGCGAATCCACCATCACACAACACTCGCGACATGCCGATTTGCATTGTCCACCACCACAATGTAATATCTACGTCTGTTGCCAAACGGGCTGTAGCGCAGCTTGGTAGCGCGCTTCGTTCGGGACGAAGAGGCCGCGGGTTCAAATCCCGCCAGCCCGACAACTGGACTGGATTGTTGAGAAATCAGCAATCCGGTTTCGTTTCCTGTCCCAACAATCAAACCAAGCGATCGAACAGCGGTAAACAACCCGCCGCACACAGCGACAAACCACATCACGGCAAGCCCCGTATTTGTTGGCGGACCACCGTAATATATCGCTCGAATCAATCGATTGCCGCACTGTTTTTTGTAAGTAATACTGAAGTAATACTGAAGTAATTAGAGGAACCATGAAGAAGAGCCTGCTTGCACTGGTTTCGGGCGCGTTCATTCTCGGTGCCGCCGAGTTCGTGATGATGGGCATTCTGCCGCAGGCCGCGGCCGCCACCGGCGTGGACATCCCCACCGCAGGCCATTACATTTCCGCGTATGCGATCGGCGTGTGCTTCGGCACACTGATTCTGGTATTCGGCCGCAAGGTGCCGCCGAAGAACCTCATCATATTGTTTATGGTGATTGCCTTGGTGGGCAATCTGGCTTCCACGTTCTCCGTCAATGCCGCCATGCTGGTCGTCGCACGATTCGTCGCCGGTCTGCCGCACGGCGCATTCTTCGGCACAGCCACACTCATCGCCAAGACTCTGGCGGAGAAAGGCAAGGAGGCGCAGGCCGTATCCGTGATGGTCACCGGACAGACCGTGGCCAATATGCTCGGCGTACCGGCGGGCACCTTGATGGCCGAGTTCCTTTCCTGGCGTCTTGCCTTCGGCATTTTGGCCGCTTGGGCGGCAATGACAATTTGTGCTGGCGTTGGCGTGGATTCCGTACGTTGCACCGATTAAGGACGCAGGCATCGCCGGTCAGTTCAAGTTCCTCACCCGTCGTGGCCCGTGGGTGATTTGGCCGCCGTGTTCACCGGCAATGCCGGTGTGTTCTGCTGGTGGAGCTACGTCTCCCCTTGGCTGCAGAAAACCGGCGGATGGTCGTCTTCCCTGGTGCCGATGCTGATGATGCTTGCCGGCTTTGGTATGGTCATCGGCGGTCTGCTTGGAGGTCGCCTGACCGACCATTGGAGGCATGCCGGCGCGGCCGCAATAGGTCAGTCCATCTCCTGCCTCGGCTTGTTGCTGGTGCTTATCACTCCGGGCAATCAGCCGATGACCGCTGTACTGACGTTCTGGATCGCCATCGGATTGTTCTTTACTTCCGCTCCACAGCAATTGCTGATGACCGAAGCCGGCCAGGGCGGCGGCGAGCTGATCGCCGGCGCGGCTGTACAGGTGGCGTTTAACTTCGGCAATGCCATCGGCTCGATTGTCGGCGGCGCGATGCTCACCACCTTCTCGATGAACTATCGCTATACCGGCCTGGGCGGTATGCCGCTGGCCCTGCTTGCCGTAGGGCTGCTGGCCTTCTACTCGTGGCGCTGCGAAACCGATACCGACGACATTCACCGCATGCGCGAAATCAAGGTGGACTGAGACCAAGCTCACATTCGCCTCCCTGACGTGTTTGTTCACAGTATTAATAGACTGAAATCAGACACGATTCAGGGAGGTCTGGCGGTATGGATGAGGAAGCACTGCTCAAACAATTCGCCGCGCAATTCGCGCATGGTCCAGACGATGCCGACGACACCGATGCGGCGGCCGCAGCACAAGGTGCCGATTCCACGGCGAACCAGCCCACGGACGATGCCAATCAATCGCCCGCAACCTTTGATACCCAACAATTCCTGAACGGACTGGACGCGATCTTCGATCGCCACGCGGCCGCCACCGAAGCCGGCCCGTACTTGGAACAGGCGATGGTGGACGCGGAAAACGCCGGCGACGAGGCCGGACTGCTCACCGTGCTCAACGAAACGATGGGCTTCTATCGCTCGCAAGGTCGGCACAAGGAGAATCAGTGGATTGTGCAGCGAGCGCTGGAACTGGCCGCTCGTATGGGCTTGACCACCGGCACATCCGAGGCGTGGGCCACCACGCTAATCAATTGCGCCACCGCGACGCGCGCGGCCAAACAATACGATCAGGCCGAGGATTTGTATCATCAGGCGCAGAGTGTCTGCCGGCATTCGCTGGCACCCACCGACCGTAGGCTCGCAGCACTGCACAACAATCTGTCGATGCTCTACAGCGAGACGAATCGGCCCGACAAGGCGGGACTGGAGTTGCGTGAAGCGCTGCGCATTATCGAAGCCTCGAGCGTGAACCCGGACGCGGATATCGACTTGGCCAGCTCGCACACAAATCTGGCGTTGACCCTGCTGACCGAACACAAGTTGGAGGGCGCGCATTGGCATGCAGCCAAAGCGCTGGAAATCTATCGCACCGGCCATCTGGAACATTCCGCGCATTATGCCTCCGCGCTGGCGGGCTTCGCGCAGGTGTGCTTGCCGAGAGACGGTATGCGGATGCGGTTACTGGATACCGGCATGCGCTGGCCGTGATCGAGGAATGTTACGGCAAGGACACCGATTACTGGCGTATCACCGCCGACAATCTGCGGCAGACCGAGGAAGCGGCGGCGCAGGCCGGGGTGACGGTTGACAATGCGGGTGTTGCTGGCGATGCAGGCGCGCTGCCCCAGTCCGGATCGCGGCTGCCGAACAGCCCGGCACAGGACAAAACCGGTGCGAACGCGGCATCTTCCCCATCCACCGTTCGGTGTCGACCGGTTCTGCGGGCGCGGCCGAGGCCGTTTCCGCATGCCCGGTGTCCGGACTGAAGCTGGCCCGCGCGTTCTGGACGCAGATGGGCAAGCCGATGATTGCGGCGAAGTATCCACAGTATGCCGGGCGTATCGCCGCCGGTCTGGTGGGTCATGGCTCGGAATGCTACGGATTCGATGATGCGTATTCGCAGGACCACGATTTCGGCCCACGCTTCTGCCTGTGGCTTACGGATGAGGATTACGCGGCCATCGGCGAGCAACTTGAGGCCGATTACGAGGCACTGCCGCGCAAGTTCAGCGTGGATGCGCAAGGCCGCGTGACGTTCGAGGCGCATGCCAGGTCCGATGCTTCCGGAGCATTCCCCTCCGCAGGTGCAGGCTCCACCGTCATACCCGATGCGGCAAACGCACCCACCCCCGGCACCGCTACGGACGATACCGCCACTGCCGAGTCAGGCGCGGCGTCCTCTGATATGGCGGAAGCGATGACGACTCCGACCGATGCACCGCTCTCCCCCGTCACGCCGCGCGCACAGGCGCGAATCGCCGTGACGGCGTGTTCCGCATCGGTGACTTCTTTGAGTCGATCACCGGGTATCGCACTGCGCCGGCGCAGACCGCGCCGCATGAGTGGCTAATGCTTCAGGAATCGACCTTGGCCGCCGCCACCAATGGTGAGGTGTTCGCCGATCCCACCGGTCTGTTTTCCAAGATGCGCCAAGGGTTCAAGAACATGCCCGACGATGTGCGGCTCGCGCTGATCTCCAAGCGACTCGGCATGATCGCCCAGGCCGGTCAATATAATCTGCCGCGTTCGTTGAAGCGCGGCGACGGCGCGGCCGCATGGCTGTCCATCCACGAGTTCGTGCAGGCCACCGCCTCGTTGGTGTTCCTGGTTAACGTGCCGATGGTGGTGGGCTATATGCCGTATTGCAAGTGGCAGTTCGCAGCATTGCGCAAGCTGTCTGGCTCGATGTTCGCGCTGTTGCCGAACGCGGGCGAACAGTTGGAAACCGTGATGCGATTGAGTTCGGCAGCCTGCTATGGCGGGGCCGGATTCGGCGAAGGCGGCAAGGGCGCGGCTCCAGCAATCGAGAAAATCAACGATATTGTGGAGCAGATTGCGGTGGATATCGTCAAGGAACTCAAACGCGAACACCTGACCACGTCCGGTGAGACCTTCCTCGAATGGCAGCGCCCGTATGTCGAGGACCACATCGCCTCTGATGATCCGGTGCTTAAAAGTTTGTAGATTCAAGCTCCCGCTGTCACGGCTTCGCCGTGCCACCTCCCTCATCAGAGGGAGGTATTAGCGAAAGGAACGTCGATGACCAACGAACTGACTGATGATGAACTGCGCGAGGCTATTGTGCGCCATGAATGGGATCAGTTCCAGCGCACCAACAATGAGGGTGGACGCGCGGCATGCCAAGGCAACTGGCCGGTGTTCCACCAGATGCGGCTGGCCCAGTTCCTCACATGGGAGCGGCCATTACTCACCAGCTATGCCGCTGATCTTGACGCGGCCGACCACGTGGGCCGCAACCTCGTGACCGAAAAATACGGCCGCATGATGGCCTCCACCGCGCCGGAAGATTTCACGAAGAACATAGAGCCGTATATTCCGCGTCTCTCTGAAGAGCGCGTGGCCCGTCAGGAACAGGTCATCGCCCAGCAGGTCGCCTGGGCCAAGGATTTCCGCGAGCGCTACCCCAAGCTCGGCGAGGCGATGCGCGTACTCACCACCACCGAAGACACACCATCTGCCACCTCATTCGAAACCTATCTGCGCGGCGAGCTTGGTACGTATTCCGACCAGACCTTCGAACGTTACGAAGCGATGATTGGCGAGCGCGCCGCAGCCAGCCCGCAACGCAATATCACTGAGGAAACCTTGTTGCACACAGTCCAGCTCGGCGGTTTCGACACCTTAGAGGAGGCCGAAGCCTCCCAAGCGTAATACTCAGCCATTCACTGTGTATCGGACACCCCGACTGATGTACGGGTAGTGCCCGAACTCTTGCGCACTTTGGTCTTCGCCCGTCCCTGTGGCGGTGATCAGTTCGCTGCTGGTACGGTCTCACCGAGCCTTGACATGTCGAGGTAGCGGCGCGTCGACCACTCGTCGGATGTCACGTAGCGGACCCTCGCGCAGACGAGCATCAACGCGCTGCGTCCGTCGGGGAACGAGCCGACCACGCGGGTCCTGCGCCTGATCTCGCGGTTGAGCCGTTCGATCATGTTGTTGGTGCGGATCCGACGCCTATGCTCGCGCGGGTAGTCGTCGAGCAGGTAGGTCGTGGTCTCGCCGATGCCCTCGCGCAGGCATTTGGCGGCCTCCTTGAGTTTCCTGGATTCCATGTCCCGGGCGACGGATTCGGCCTTCTCCAACGCCTTGTCGCGTGATTCCATGGAGAACACGGCCTTCAGTGCGTCGGCCGCCCAGTCGCGGTTCCCGGGGTTGACCCACGGCGAGTATGTTGCGCTCGAAATGCACCATGCACCGCTGGTAGCGGGCATCGGGCAGCAGCTCGCCCGCGGCGGCGACCAGCCCCGCGCACCGATCTCCCGTCACCAGTCTCACGCCCTTGAGGCCTCGTGCGAGCATGCCTTTGATGAATTCGCGCCAGCTTTCCGCGTCCTCCTTCATGCCCTCGGCCACCGAAAGCACCTCGCGCCGCCCGTCCATGCCGACGCCGATGGCCACCGGGATGCTCACGTTCTCCACGGACCCGCCCCAGCACCTTTTGTGCCACACGCCGTCCATGAACAGGTACGGGTAATCCTGTTCGAGGGCCTGCCCCGCCATGCGTCGATATCCGCATAGACGCGCTTGAGCTTGTCGCTCAGGGTCTGCGAGGGCATGCGGTCGCCCCACAGGAGCCGGCTGACATCATCGACCGGCGGGTGGAGACGCCGGCGGTACATGTCGATCAAGGCCTCCTCGACGCTCTCCTCACGCCGACGGTATCGTTCGATCACGGCCGACTCGAACACCGCGCCCTTGAGTTTCGGCACTTTCAGGCTCATTTTGCCGGCCTTGACGGTCAGGTCGCGCTCGTAGTGGCCGGCCCGGTACGCCTTGCGGTCCCCGCTGCGCTCGTAGCGCGCGGCGCCGGTGATCTCGTCGGCCTCGGCGTCGAGCATCGCGTTCAGGGTCTCCTCGACGCTTTTGCGGACCATCCGGTCCAGGGTGGTTTCCAACATGGCCTGGTCGACCTGTAGAATCTGCTGTGACATGGCTTCGTGCCCTCGTTTCCAATCGCGGTTTTCTAATGTCTGGCGACAGAAAATCGTACACAGGACACGGGCCATGCCCCTATCTCAAGCCCAAACCAAAGTGCGCAAAATCTCGGGCGTTATCGATGTACGCCGGCCGGCCACACCCAGGGCCAACGCAATCTGCCGATCGCCCCACACCCAGACCACCAACGCAGCCTGCCCGCCAAGCCCCATTTACCAGCGCACATCGGCAGAATTACAGCGAGAATAGGCCCCAGAATGCCAGTGTCATCAGTGTGGTGAGAGTGCCGAGCGCTACCATCACGCATATGACGCGCCGCACACCGACGATATCGGCGCGGCAATACCAGACACGTTCCATTTCCCAAGCAAACAGCGCCACCAACAGCATGGTCGCTATTCGCAGCACCACCCATCCGACGGCAAACAGCCGCGGTTGAGGCATAACCAATACAGCCGATACGCCTACGGCGCTCATATAGCCGTACAACAGCCCAGTAATCACCACCACCGCTGTGCCGATACCGGCAGATAAGCCGGCAATGCCGTGCAACATGCGCCGCTGGGCGGCCCCCAGCTCACTCGGCGTCGCATGCATGGCCCGCACAGTCGCCACACTACGTCGCCCGGCCAGCAACGTCTGTAGCCAAGAAAACACAGTCAAGCCAATACCTAATATCGCCGCCATCACGATCAGCACGGGCCTGCCACCATCAGACCGGCCAGCACGCCGAGCGAGCCGACGATACCGGATCTGGTACGTTGCGGCGCGGCGAAGCGCTGGTGAGGTGTTGCACCGGCGACTTGAGGCGTTGCCCATCCATCGGCTTTGGTTCCGGCAGTCACACCGTTCACCCAATTTTCCAGCGCTTGCGTATAGCCTTCGGCCAATGGCAGGTTCGGGGTGAATAAGCCCTCACCAGCCCGCATCTGATGGTTGCCGGCGAAATAGCGTACGGTGACGTTCTCGTTGCCGGACTTGTTGGCCGTAGCGATGACCCGCTGCGCCCCCTGTTCGATGGGCATGGCCGTATCGTAGGTGCCGTAGTTCACCAGCACCGGCATGGTGAGGGATTTCAGATACCGGTCGGCATCAAAGTCGGCATAGGCTAGATCAAATGGCGCGTAGTCCAGCGACATCAATTTGGCCATGTCTTTGACCACGGGCTTGGGCGCGCCGGCCTCATGTGTATAGGCGCTGACAGCCATGGCCATTTGCTCACGTCCATTGAACACCGGTGCGGATGTAAGTATGGCGAAGGCGATGTCTTGCCGTTTCGAGGTTAGAATCGTTGCGATCCAGGTGCCTTCGGATTCGGCGTAGATGCCGGTTTTGGCGGGGTCCACGCCGCTTATGCCACGCAGCACGTCGAGCGAACGCCCGTATTCGCGAGCAAAACGCGGGTAGTCGCGATGCAGCACGGTGTAGTTGTCGTTGCGCTTGGCCGGCACCAAGGTCACGATACCGGCAGAGGCCATGGCGTTGGCGATATCGCCGAAATCCTCGGCACCGCTGGTACCGGACCCGTGAATGAACAGACAAGCCGGGCGTGGCCCGGGAGCGCCGACCGGTTCACGTAGTACGGCGGGTAGCGTGACGCCGTCGCCGGTCTTGATGGATAGTCGGGTTTCACGCGTACGATATCGCCCCTCGTGGGGAATGTTCGCATGGGCAGGGGTGATGGTGGTGTCGGCAGAAGCGATAACGATGTGCTTGGTGTAGGGCCGCGTGTTCCATTGCGGCATCATCGCCCAGCCAAGTGTGGCGAATACCAGCGTCATCGCCATCGCGGTGGCGATGACGCTCGCTACCCGCCGCACCGAAATCCGCTTCATAGTTACTATGCCTCCCCCATCAGCATAGAACGGTCGGCTCTTATCGGTCGGCTCCCGTCATAATGTGCTTCTACTGGGACCGTGATGCAATGGTTTGTAACGCTATTTTCTCTTCTTGACGACACCGACTATGGCCCATACAACGGCCACTATTACCAGAATCAATCCCACTACGGCACAAATAATAGCCGTCAGCAATTGCGGATTCGGCGAGAACAGCGAAATCATCCGATCCGGAGATATGTACCCGAAAACCAGCGCGATCACGCCGATAATCACGCCTAATAGTCCGAATACCACAGTAGGCGCGCTGGTGCTCTGTTTCTGGATGTTCTTGGCACTCTTGACATCCTTAGCATTCTGGACGTTCTTGGCGCTTCCCCCAGGCTGGCATGGTTTGCCGGCGGTCTGAGACTGCTCATAGGGAGGTCGTGCTGAAGATGCTGCGTACATCGGCACATCATCGGCAGATGGAATCGGCCCGTCATCCCCCTCCACGGCATCGGCAACTGTTTCCAGGGCAATCCGATCTGTGGTTGGTTCGATGGGCGATGGAGAGGCAGCTGTTGCCTGCGTATCCACATCCGAGACCGACGCATCCGCATGATCGTCGGGGACGGGCAGCACAGCCGTTTCGTCATCATCCGCTGCGGATGGCAGCACCGTGGTATCGGTTCGGTCATCGACGGTCACCATGGTTGTGGTCGCGGTGGTCGCGTCGGTTTCGGAAGGTATGGCCGTGGTCGGTGTCGCATCCTCGATGGAGGCGAATTCCTTGGTTTCATCAGTCATGATTCCATCTCCTGGTTGCAACGGCTTGATCATTCCGATTGTTCGGTTGTGTTCTTGCTTGTACTGTTGCCGTTGTATATATCGGCAAGCGGCTGGAACGTGGAGCCTTCCCAATCGGAGGCGTACACCACGTTGACGCGTGCTTCCACCACATAGGGAATATTGATTTTTAATTCTGGGCCGTTGTCCGGCATGGCGGATTCCTTATACAACCATTCGTAATCAGGCCCATTGGCGGCACTTTCAGCTTCGAAGAAAACAACGCTTGGACCCATGTAGTTGTTGTATACCATCTCGTATTTGCCGCCAACGCCACTCGAAGTGGAGTAGGAGTCGGCGGTGCCGAAGGCGTAAGTGCAGGAATCCGGCAGAACGATATGCACTTGCGCCTGTGTTGCGGCTATGGTGATGGTACCGACCGGGCAATTACTGATGGAAGTTTTGCCATCCAGCATCTTCACCGTGTGCGGTCCATGTGTCTTGTCCCAATCGGACCAATCAATGATTGCCTGATCGGTGTTGTAGTTTTCACCGCTGAACGCCACACCTTGCTGCAATGTTTCGAACGTGGCATCGCTGGCATCGGCAACGAAGACGCCATCCTTTTGTACATCGTTCATGCCGTCGCTGTTTCTCGCACTGACAGATTGGCTCAGTGAAACAACAGTATTGATGCCGCTGGCACCAAGACCACGGTAGTACACGCCATACGTGCCTGAAACGATGGTCATGCAGAGCGCGCATCCACCGGCAACCAGTCCGAGAGGAATCAGACCACCGGTACGCCGTCCTCTGAATCCGAGAATGATGACCACCAGCCCCATCACTATGCATACTGCGGCAATCCAGATGGTGCTCAGACGCATAATGCCGATAACACCCATGTCGTTTACCCAAATCAGTCCCATCAGACCGGCAAAGGAGAGGAAGGTAAGGCCCAGTATGCTCAAGACCACGATTGGGCCCGCCGGCTTGCGGCGCTTGGACTCGGTGGGGGCATAGGCCGTCGCATTCATACGGTCGGGGGCAAACGGCCCGTTGGGTACTGTGCCGGGCATCGCGCTGGGCACTGTGCCCGGCATCACGCTGGGCATCGACCGATAGACAGGCTGTGAAACAGGCTGTGAAACACTAGGCGCGGTTCGTGAAACAGGTTGTGAAACAGGTTGCGGAGCTGAATACAAAGGAGATTGAGGGACTGGTTGCGCGGCTGGATATGAGGCAGGCTGTGGAGCTGGATATGACACAGGCTGTGAAACCGGTCGCGGCGCAGATGCCCCGAATCCGTACCCTTCCTGCTGGCGAATGCCGCTTTTGGCCAACAACCATAGTGCTAAGGCAGCGAGCGCAATACAAACCCACCCCGCACCTGGAATCACGATTGCCACGGCGAGGAACAGGAAGCATCCCAGACAATTCCAGTCCCATTGGCCGGCAATGAGGTCCTCGGCCAAGATGTGCCCATCGCGTACATCCGGCATCAGAAACCAGCCGAGTGCGTACAGAGCTGCGCCAAAACCGAAGAACAATGTACATACAATCACCAACGCACGTACTAATGTGGGGCTCCAGCCAAGCCGTAAAGCGATGCCGCTGCATACGCCGCCGACCCACCGGTCGTCGCCGCGAACCAGTCCACTGGATCGCACCCAAGTGAAGAAGCGTCGCGATGTCTTGTTTTTTTGCGGACCAGGCTGCGGCTGTGGCTGATACGGATTCGCGTTTGGATTGCTCATGATTCCATTACACCGCCCGACCACTGCCACAACGCTCGGGGAACACCCTGATTGTTCCCTGAACGCCGGGTAAAACCCCGGCCGCAACGCCCTGAGCGCGGCACAATAGGAGTATGACGTCATCTCCCGAACCATTGCTGCCCGCGCGCATGCCGTTGACGCGCCCCCGGCAGGGCCGTTGGCTCACCGGCGTGTGCAAGGGCATCGCCCTGCACTTGGGCATCGGCGTGGCATGGGTTCGGATTGCGTTCATCGCACTGACCGTCCTCTACGGCGCAGGCATCATCGCTTATGTATTCCTGTGGGTGTTCATGCCTGCCGGAGACCCGGTGGCGGCTGCGGCTCGCACAGTGCCCGTTGATCAGGCGCCGCTTGCGCGAGGCAATCAGCCACTTGCCGCTCATGACGACGAATCGGCTGCCGCATCGGAATCATTGTCCGAGGTCATCCAACGTGCTCCGAAACCGGCCGTCGTGGCATTGGCCGGTTTCGCGTTGATGGCCACCGGACTGCTGCTCACCAGCACCGGTGCGGATGTCCAGATTGTGTTTCCGCTGCTGGTAGGGTTGTGCGGCATCGCACTGGCATGGATGAATCTTAGTCCGCGAGGCACGCAGCTGTTGTCTATGTTGGGCGGCATCGCACTGATTTTCATGGGATGGGCATTGTATGTGCGTAATGTCAGCATTCCTGAGTGGGGCACCTCTCCTCGACGCATTGTTGCCAGCGGATTCGTGATGATCGTCGGTATCGTGGTGGCGGTGATGCCGTGGGCGAACGCGATGCTGCAACGGCTCACCCACGAGCAGGCATTGAAGGAGCGCGAAGAGGAGCGCGCGGACATGACCGCCCATCTGCATGATGGCGTGCTGCAAACGTTGGCGCTGATTCAGCTGCACTCCGAAGAACCGACCACCGTATTCGCCCTGGCGCGTAGCCAAGAGCGCGAGCTGCGCGAATGGCTGTATCAGGAACGTTCCACATCGGATCGTTCGGTGGGAGCCGGATTGAAGCAGATCGCCGCCGAGGTGGAGGACGAGCACGGCAAGCCGATTGAGGTGGTCACCGTGGGCGACGCGCGGCCGAGCGCCCAGACCGATGCGCTGCTGGACGCCACCCGTCAGGCGTTGGTCAATGCGGTCACGCATGGCGGTGAGCCGGTGTCTTCGTATTGCGAGGCCAGCGACACGATGGTTGAAGTGTTCGTGCGCGACCATGGCGAAGGCTTCGATATGGACGCCATTCCACCCGACCGGCTGGGCATCCGTGAATCGATTATCGGCCGCATCAAACGGCGCGGCGGTACAGTGGAGATAGTGTCCAGAGCCGGATGGGGCACCGAAGTCAGAATGCATATGCCAATCGCGCTGAAAGCGGCGCAGGGAGAGCATCGATGAGTGAAAACGAGACAGCCAAGATTCGTGTGGCCGTGGTCGATGACCATGAGATGTTCCGTGCGGGCGTAATCGCCACGTTGCGTGATTTCTTCGATATCGTCGGCCAAGCGGCGGACGTGCCCGGTTCGGTGGCGATGATCGCACAGACCAAGCCGCAGGTGGTGTTGCTGGATGTGCATGTGCCCGGCGGCGAGGGTGGCGGCGGTGCCGAGATCCTCGCCAAATCGCGGCCTTACTCCCCCACTACCGTGTTTCTGGCATTGTCGGTTTCGGATGCGCCGCAGGATGTGGGGGCGGTGATTCGTGCCGGCGCCCAAGGCTATGTGACCAAGACGATTACCGGCACTGATTTGATTTCATCCATCAAGCAGGTGCATGAGGGCTATGCCGTGTTCTCGCCAAAACTGGCCGGTTTTGTGCTTTCGGCCTTCCAGGGTGTGCCGGCGGCGGGGTCTGATGGCGGCGCTGATGGTGCGGCACGGGCTCATGATGAGGAGCTGGACCGGCTGTCCGCCCGCGAGCAGGAGGTCATGCGGCTGATCGCGCGTGGTTACACGTATAAAGAGGTGGCGGCCGAACTGTTCATTTCGATCAAGACGGTCGAAACGCACGTGAGCTCGGTGCTGCGAAAGCTTCAGCTTTCGAATCGCACCGAGCTCACCCGTTGGGCCGCCGATAGGCGCATCGTGTGATGAAACGACAATGAGCTCCCTCATCAGAGGGAGCTCATCTGCTCATATCACTCCGCGTCGCGGAAACCGTTGGGGTTCTTGGTCTGCCAGTTGAGGGAGGAGGCGGCCATGTCGTCGATGGTCAGCTCGGCCTTCCAGCCAAGCTCCTTCTCCGCCTTGGAAGCGTCGGCATAGCAGGCGGCGATGTCACCGGGGCGACGCGGCTTGATCGCGTACGGAATCGGATGACCGGCGGCCTGCTCGTAAGCCTTGATAACCTCAAGCACGGAGTAGCCGTGGCCGGTACCCAGGTTGTAGACGGACACGCCTTCCTTGTCGATGTGGTCAATGACGGCCACGTGACCCTTGGCCAGGTCGACCACGTGGATGTAGTCACGCACACCAGTGCCGTCGGGCGTGTCGTAGTCGTCGCCGTAGACCTGGACTTCCTTGAGCTCGCCGACCGCGACCTTGGCCACGTACGGGGTGAGGTTCGCCGGAATACCCTTCGGGTCTTCGCCCAGCAGGCCGGACTCGTGTGCGCCGACCGGGTTGAAGTAGCGCAGCAGCACGATGGTCCAGGACGGATCGGCCACATGTACGTCGCGCAGGATCTGCTCCTGGAACAGCTTGGAGGTGCCGTACGGGTTGGTGGTGCCGCCGGTCGGCGTCTCCTCGGTAATCGGCAGTTCCTTCGGCGTGCCGTACACGGTGGCGGAGGAGGAGAAGATGATCTTCTTGACGTTGTGCTTCTTCATCACCTTGAGCAGCACAAGCGTGGAGTACAGGTTGTTGTCGTAGTATTCGATCGGCTTGGCCACGGACTCGCCCACGGCCTTGAGACCGGCGAAGTGAATGACCCAGTCGATGTTGTTTTCGGTAAAGACGCGTTCCATAAGCGCCTCATCGCGCGCGTCACCGTCGTAACGCTTGACCGGCTTACCGGTGATCTGCTCGACGCGCTCAAGCGCCACGGGAGACGAGTTGCCGTAGTTATCTACGGAAATAACGTCGTAGCCCTTGTTGAGCAGTTCGATGTCGGTGTGGGTGGCGATGAATCCAGCACCGCCCGTAACCAGAACAGTAGTCATATTTCCTCCTTGGAAGGACTTGCCTTCGGTTTTCCTTCAGCATTGAGCTTACTTCACTTGACCTGTTTCACCTAGCGGCAAAACCAAGGCTTTCGAGGAATGTTTGCGTGGTGGCTTTCTGCTTGAAGACGGCCGTGTTGCCGAGGATGCGGTAGCAGACGCTGCCGAGCTCGTCGTGCACGGCTTGGCGGATGGCCTCGCGGTCGTGGTTTCCGTAGTGAAATCACTACCTCAGTGTGATGACTGATAGCTGATGTATGCCCTCATTCTTTTATTGCCAACTTAGCTAACAATTACCGCGCGCCCGTTGAGGCGAGCAGCGTTAAACCGGTTCGATGCTCGATTGTGCGGGTTTGTTCATTTCATTAACTCCCCTTACAAAGCATCCGTAATTGCGGGGTCCTCTTCTCTACCGACTACGCATCCACTGCGACGCCTAGCTGGCGTAGGGACCGGCGCGCTTGGGGCGCGTCGGTGAAGGCTATGCCGTGCATGCCCACCGCGCAGGCGGCTTCGGCGTTGCGCGGCTTGTCATCGAAGAACACTGAAGCGGCCGGATCGATGCCGAACCGTTCGATCGCGCGACGGTAGATGGCCTCGTCCGGTTTGCGTATGCGCTCCTCGGAGGAGACCACCACATCGCGCAGCAGATCCATCGCCGGGAACTTCGCGCAGGCGGAGTCCACATATTCCGTGGTGAAGTTCGTCAGTCCCCACATGCGTATGCCGGCTCGGCTCAGATCGGCCATCAGCGATTCCATGCCGTCGATCATGCCGGCGAGCGCCAGCTCGTACCGTTCGAAATACACGCGGAACACCCATGCCGCGGCCGGGCCGTGGTGCTCCTCGTAATCGGCGAGTATCCGCTCCTGACTCCAGCCGGAATCCGACAGCGCGTCGTAATGGTCGAACCCGTATTCGTCGGCCGGGTCGAAGAACATGTCGATCACGCCGGGCGGGTACTGGCCCTCCAGCGGCAGGCGCGGCTGCCAGTCGAGCAGCACGTCGCAGAAGTCGAACACGACGTCGGTGATGGGAGCGGCCGGTGCGGTCATTTCACTCATGCGACCCACCTTAGCGAGTCCCCGCGCCCGAGCCGACACCGGCACCGGCCGTGGCCGACAGCCGCACATACCCCACATGATGCATGGTGAATCGCATGCGATCGGCGAGGTACACGTCGGTGGTGCGCTCGAACGGCGTGCCGTCGTCGCTGCGGGCCACGCGACGGATGCGCATCAGCGGTGTGCCGACCGGCACCCGCAGCAGCTCGGCCTCGTGCTCGCTGGCCGTCACCGATTCCAGCGTCTCGTCCACATCGTGCGGGCGCAGACCGTAATCTCGTTCGAACATCGTGTAGAACGGCTGCGTCAGGTCGCGCGCCAGGAATTGCGGGAACAGGTCGGCCGGCAGATGCGAGATCTCCAACGACAGCGGCCGCCCCTCGATGGAGCGCGGCCGCATGGCAGTACCAGTCCGAAGGCGGCAACACCACCGCCGCAGGCGCATACAGAATGATCAAGGTGCAGAACCGCTGGTGGATGTGGAGCGGCGAAGCCGACCTCGGCTTCTGGGGCGCGTTGCGTACCGCCTCCGTGAACGTCGTCAACGACAAGATCCTCGGCGAATACGCGTATGGCGTCGATCTGAAGACCGACAGCGGCACCTATGTGATCACGCCGAAGGACGGCGTGCGCCGGAAGGCCGTGTTCTACAACCTCGGCAAGCTCGGATTCGAACTGAGCGGAGCCAAGTACACGAAGGCCACGGTCGCGGCCGACGGCAAGAGCGTCACGCTCGAGCTGGAGAACACTCAGGGCGACGGCGCGTACACGCCCACCGTCGACCTGACCAACCTGCCGGAAAGCGAGTGGAAGGTCTCCGTCGCCGGCTCAGGTTCCGGTTCCGACGCGACCGCCGACGTGGCGCGTGCGGATGACGGCTCGGCCACGGTGCCGCTGTCGCTCGAAGGCTCCACCGCCACCGTGACCATCAGCACCGGCGACCCTGATCCGTCACCGAATCCTGATCCGTCGCCGAATCCGGATGACGGCTCGGGTGATGGCTCGGACAAGGCCGACGCCGGAACAGGCAAGTCCACACCGTTGTCGGCCACCGGCAGCGACGTCACCGGTTTGCTGATCGTGGTATTGGCGTTCATCGTGATCGGAACCACCGTTCTGATTCGTAGCCGCCGCGACTGACTACGGCGACTGACTGCAGTGACTGCCGCCAGCGACTGACACCGGCCGGCGGCAGTCGCCGTTAACGAGAGCGCCCGTCGGGGGAGAGCACGAGGTGCTTGCGGCCGTAGAGCGCGAAGAAGATCGTGGCGAGCACGTAGATGGCGACCATCACGTACACGGCCAGGCGGTAGTCGGGGTTGAGCAGCACGGCCACGAAGATCGCGAAAGCGAGCCGGCCGGCGATCACCGCGCCCGGAGTGCCGAAGCGCGAGATGAACGGACGCTTGATGTCGGGCAGGTTCTTCTTGAGCAGCACGTACGAGACCATCTGCAGCAGGTAGGCCAGCACGGCGCCCCACACGGCGATGTTCAGCACCACGGAACCCGCGCCGTTACCGCCGTAGGCGATCACGAACAGTGCAGCGAAACCGATCACGGCACCGACGATCAGACCCCAGTACGGCGTCTTCTTCTTGCCGGTCAGAGACAGGAACGCCGGGTAGTAGCCCGCGCGAGACAGCGAGTAGAGGTTGCGTCCGTAGGCAAACATGATGCCCTGGATGGAGGCGAGCAGGCCGATCAATGCGAATGCGGAAAGCACGGCGGCGAGGTTGCCGGGCAGGATGGCGCGGTAGCCGTCGAGCAGCGGCTCGTCGGAGCCGGCCAGCGCCGCGGAACCGACCACGGCCGGGTTGAGGAACACGATAATCAGCGCGGAGATGCACAGGCGGGAGGACTTGGGGATGTTCTTCTCGGGCTCGCGCACTTCCTCGGCGGCCAGCGGCAACTGTTCGATGCCGAGGAACAGCCACATGGCGAACGGCATGGCGAAGAAAATCGCGCCCGCGCCGAACGGCAGGAAGCTGGAACCGCCCGAGGTCGGGGCGATGTTGAGCAGCGTCGAGAAATCGGCCTTGCCGGTGACGACCGCACCGATGCCGAACAGCGCCACGATGGCGAGCGCCGCGATCGACACGACTTCGGCGAAGCGGAACGAGGTTTCGGCGCCCAGCCAGTTGACGACCACGAAGATCGCATACAGGCCGAGCCACCACACCCATTGCAGTCCGGCATCGTCAAGCGAGAATCCGGTCAGGTCCGTCAGGATCGCGTCGGCGTAAGCGGACGAGAAGTAGACGATGGTCGCGGCGGTCATCACGTATTCAATGGTTTCGGCCAGTCCGGTGAAGAAGCCGCCCCACGGGCCCATGGCCGCACGGGCGAAGAGTAGGCGCCGCCGGTGTGCGGCATGGCGGAGGCCATTTCGGAGATGGAGTTGAGCATCAGCACGTACATCACGTACACGACGATCGCGGCGACGAGCATGCCGCCCCAGCCGGCCTGGGCGATGCCGCCGTTCCAGCCGGAGAAGTCACCGGAGATGACGGCCGAGATACCGATGGCCCACAGACCGAATGCGCCCGCAGTGCGTTTGAGCTGGCGCTTCTTGAAGTAGTCCTCGCCGGTTTTGACGTAGGTTACGCTGCTCAGGCCTCGGCCTGTTGCCGTTGTTGTTGTCGCAGACATGATGACCGCCTTCCTCTCTACGGTGTTTTGCGGATGTTGCGTTTGGGATTGGGGTGTGATTATTGGGATTTGGGATAGTGATGTTGACGATGTTCAGTTATGACAATTCGCAAGGTACCGGGCGACCGCCGCGTGCGCCGCGTCATGCCGCCGACGGATCAGTGCAGCAGCCACAGCGGGTCGGCGAGATAGCGCGCGGCGCACATCACGGAACCGGGAGCCTCCTCGGCCACCATGCCGTCTGGCAGCGCGTCGGCGCGGTGGTTGGTGGTCCAGCCGAGCATCTGCAGGCGGCGGATCATCGACAACGCGCTCATCATCTTCAGCTCGTCGCCGGTGAATTCGCCGGCCACGTTCTGGTAGCCTTCGACCCACGCCTTGGCCAGATCCGGAGCGTACGGCTCATGTTCGATGAAGCTCAGCGAGGACGCGTAATCGTAGAGGTGCCAGCTGTATCCGGCGTCGTCGAAGTCGATGATGGTGAGCTTGCCGTCGGGTCCCTTGATCACGTTGGACGGGCGCAGGTCGGCGTGGATCAGTCCCCAGGTCTGCTGGGTGCGCGGCACCTTCATCACCACGTCCATCGCCTTCCACAGCGCCTTGTTGCACAGTTCCTTGTCGCTGTCGCTCAGCGGCGCGGTCTCCCAGCGTCCCCAGCGCGGCGAAGGACCGACCATGTTCGACAGGTCCCAATTGAAGCGCGTGAACCCGTACGGCGGCTTCCACGTGCGCGACTGCTGATGGAATTTCGCGGCCCATTCGCCGATCGTCACATAGTAGGGGGCCGGGTTGTCGAGATCCTCCAGCACGGTGCCGTCGACGAATTTCGTGGAGATCACCGTCCAGCCGACCTCATTGCGGTCGTGGATCTTGGTGACGAAGGTGCCGCGCACGGTGGGTACCGGGTTGATCAGACTGATGCCGTCGATGTCGTGCAGGGCGTTGAGCCAGCTGATCTCCGAGGCGACCGCCTCCGGGCCGCCGACGTATCCGGGCTGGGAGACACGCACCACGCCTTCGGGCTTGCCGTCGAGCAGCAGCACGAAGGTCGCGTTTTCGGACACGGTGATGAGGTTCAGTTCGACGCGCTCGTGGTTGATGCCCCATGCGCCGCACACGCCCTGGAACAGCCAGAACGGTGCAGGATCGCCTTTCTTCAGACCGCTGAACGTGTCCAGACTCACCACAGTGGTGGGATCGTCAAGCAAACTTGCAAGCTGCGACATCGTACCTCCCATGCCATTCGTATTGCCTGCATCGCGCGGCGCCGTTCGCGCTGCGTTCGCATTGGATACTGTGTATTGTGGAGGATCCGGGTATACGGCTCACGATCCTGCTGTTACGGCATCGTTAAAAACAGCCGCCCCAATATTAATGGTTGATTTCCTCATAGTCGTGGAGTCCGTTTGAGGTGTGTGGTGGGGCGGGGCTGGCAGGGAGGGGACGCGGAGGAAGCTCGATATATGACAGCAAAAAAAGACTTCTTTTTCTCGCCCCGATGGTGAGCCTCGCCGTTGAGAATCGAGGACACGACGGCAGTCGCGCAGGGGGGCTAGCTCTATCAGAAGGATAGAAAAAAGGGCCACCGTGGAACACGGTGGCCCTGATGCGGGTAGAGCGAGATTCGAACTCGCGGAGGCTAGGCCTCAACGGTTTTCAAGACCGTCTCCTTAGACCGCTCGGACATCTACCCATAGGGGTGCTCGAAGCACGGGAACCATGTTATCGGCACCCCTCGAATACCGCTTATGGCGGTCACGGCAGGCCGATCGGAAATCAGGCCTCCCACTTGGTGGGCTCGATAACTTCCTTGCCGCCCATGTAGGCGCGCATGGCCTTCGGGATCTCGATGGAGCCGTCCTTCTGCTGGTGGTTCTCCATGATGGCGACCAGCCAACGGGTGGTGGCCAGCGTGCCGTTCAGGGTGGAGACCGGGCGGGTGCCGCCGTCTTCCATACGCTCGCGGATGTTCAGGCGGCGAGCCTGGTACTCGGTGCAGTTCGAGGTGGAGGTGAGCTCGCGGTAGCGGCCCTGGGTCGGCACCCAAGCCTCGCAGTCGAACTTACGGGCAGCGGAGGAACCGAGGTCGCCGGCGGCGGTATCGATGATGCGGTAGGGCACCTCGACTTTGGCGAGCATCTCCTGCTCCATGGCCAGCAGGTGCTCGTGCTCCTTGTAGGAGTCCTCCTGCTTGGCGTAAACGAACATCTCCACCTTGTCGAACTGGTGGACGCGGATGATGCCGGAAGTATCCTTGCCTGCGGCACCGGCCTCGCGGCGGTAGCAGGAGGACCAACCGCAGTAGCGCAGTGGGCCGTTGCCGAGGTCGAGAATCTCGTTCTCGTGCATGCCGGCGAGCGCCACTTCGGAAGTGCCGACCAGGTACTGGTCATCGGGCTCGCGCAGACGGTAGATCTCGTCGGCGTGGGAGTTCAGGAAGCCGGTGCCGCGCATGACCTCGGGGCGCACGAGCGTCGGGGTGATGGCCAGCGTGAAGCCGTGCTCTTCGGCCTGGTCCACGGCCATGGTGAGCATGGCAATCTGCATACGGGCCACCTGGCCACGCAGGAAGTAGAAGCGGGAGCCGCCGACCTTGACGCCGCGGCGCATGTCGATGCCGGCCACGCCGGTGCCGAGGGTCAGGTGGTCCTTTGGGCTCGAAGCCTTCGGCCGCGAAGTCGCGAATCTGGCCAACCTTCTTGACGACCACGTAGTCATCCTCGCCGCCTTCGGGAGCTTCGGGCTCCACGATGTTGGAGAGCTTCCACATGGCGGTGGTGTATTCCTCGGCTGCGGAATCGGCCTTGGACTTGTATTCGGAGACCTCCTGGGACAGTTCCCTGGTTTCGGCGATGAGCTTGGCCTTCTCGTCCGCCGGGGCGGAGGCGACTTTCTTGCCGATTTCCTTCTGCTGGGCGCGAGCCTCTTCGAAGGCCTTCAGCGCCTCACGACGTGCGGTGTCGGAGGAGAGCACTTCGTCGACGAGTTCCACGGACTCGCCGCGCTTGCGCTGGGATTCCTTGACGATATCGGTGTGTTCACGGATGAATTGAATATCAAGCATGGGCACCAGACTAGCCGCGTAAGCAGACACTGACAATGGCCGAATGTGGGAGGGAAGTCCTGAGGAAGCCCCGGAAAAGTCGATGGACGAGCCGACTGACGAATTTCGGCGATGAGACGCAATTGAATCATAATCGCATGTAACGGGGCTTTTGCGTGCAGGAACTGTTCATGTATGGGTCGAAAATGTCGAAGTTCCCGCGATTCACGCTAACAATAGGAATCATGCCCCAACCTGCGCTCACCGTGTTTCTCGTCGTTGCCGCGATTGTTATTGTCGCGGTACTCATTGCCGTCATTGTCATTGCCTTGCGCGCGCAACGCCGCCGCAGACTGGCTCAGACGCTGGAGAAGCGCCGTGATGACGAAGTGCAGTATGCGTTCGTCGTAAACCCGTCCAAGCCGCAGGCCACTTCGCACAAGCTTCATATCCAGGAGTTTTGCCGCGCCAAAGGCTTGAACCGCATCCGTTTCTACGACACTCAGCTTGATAAGGACGGCAGGGTTTGCGCGCTGGAGGCACTGGAGGACGGCGCCGACGTGGTGATTGCGGTCGGCGGCGACGGCACAGTGCGCACGGTGGCGAGCGCCGTCTCCGGCACCGGCCATGCGCTGGGCATTATCCCCATCGGCACCGGCAACCTGTTTGCCCGCAATATGGGCATCCCCGTGGACGATATCGACGCCGCACTGACCGTGGCCACCTCCCACGGCTCCCGCTTGGTGGATATGGGTCGTCTTACTTGCTCGATCATCCGGAAGACGATGCCGGCCATGCCTTCCTGATCATCGCCGGCATCGGATTCGATGCGGCCATGATCGACGACACCGATCCGGAGCTTAAAGCGAATATCAGCTGGCTCGCCTACTTCGTGGGCGGCGTGAAGAACCTGTTCGCGCCGAAGTTCCGCGGCGATCTGACCGTCACCAGCGCCGACGGCTCGACTCACACCATCAAGCGTCTCGATTTCCGTACGGTAATGGCCGGCAACTGCGGCCAGATTCCCATGTTCTCGCTGATGCCGGCGGCATCCTATGACGATGGTCTGCTGGACTTCGAAATCATCGACACCACCGGCGGCATCCTTGGCTGGGCCAATCTGTTCGGCGACGTGGTGCATCAGACGATTATCGGCAAGCCCGAACAGAACCCGCTGTCCACGAACTCGACCATCGAACAGGTTCAGGGCGTCAGTGCCGAAATCACATTGGAAAAGCCGGCCAAAGCGCAGGTGGACGGCGACATGCTACCGGAAACCAAACATATTCGTTTCTCAGTGGATCATCGCGCGCTGATCGTGCGCGTACCCGACGCCTCCGCGCTGGAAAAGACTGCGCAGGCCGCTGCCTCAAACGCCACCTCGGATTTCGCCGAAATGACCGGCACGCTCGAGCCGATTCGCTGATCCGCTACGATGCGTGGCCGGTGACTCGGGCGACGTGCATTGCCAGATAGGCGGTTTCGTCGTCGCTGATATCCGTGTCGAGGCGCAGTTCGAGCAGAGAGGCGATGGTTCGCGCGCATCGCAGCGCAGCGGGGTAGGACTCACGAATCACCTTCATCACCGGTGCCGGCTCATCCGTCAGTTGCTGGTGCTGGTGGATGCGTACGAACAGGTAACGCAGATGGGTGATGAACCTGCCCACATTCACGGAACTGCGGTCCAACGTGATGCCGTAGCTGTGGTCGATAATGTCAAGCAGTTGCTGGATCACGCCCGTCATCGTATACGTATAGGGACAGGTCGCCAGTGGCGAAGCCGGCGTTGACCAGATGCATGGCAAGCGCGGTGGCCTCGCCGTCCGGCAGCGTGACGTCGAGCCGCGCATTGAGCGATGCGAGCATCGCACGCCCCTGCGCGTATTCCTGCGGGTACAGGTTGCTCACCTCGCCGAGTAATGGGTAGGTAATGTCGATGCCGCGCCGCACCCGCTCCACCGCATTCGCCACGTGGTCCGATAGGGCCATGACCAGCGTGGTGCTGCCGGTCTCGCGCTCCCCCCAGTCCGGCTTCCTGCATGGATTCGACGACCACGCGGATGATTTCGGGCGGAATGTCCGCCAGCATCTGCGCCAGATGGTCCGGGTCACGTCCGTCCGCCGGTACGAAGGTGCGCACGACTTTCGACTCGTCGACCGCATGCCCCGGCTTGGCCTGGAACCCCAGTCCACGGCCGGTGAGAATAACTTCACCGCCGTCGCCGTCTTTGGCGAGCACGACGTTGTTGTTGAACACTCGCAGTATTTCCATGGCATCCTTTCGCAACGTCATTGTTCCACATCGATGATCGGGCTACCGGCTGATACGGTTTTGCAGTCACCGCCGTTGCCGCCGTTGTTGTCGCCGCTACCGTCGCCGATCAACGGCGTGACCACGGTCAGTTCAGCGGCGTTGACCACCGTCACCACCACCACAACGCTGTGCCCGGCCGCCGCAACTTTGCTGAAATCCACGGTGGCCAGTGGCTCTCCCGCCGCGATCCGCTCGCCTTAGCCACGACCACGGCGAATCCTTCGCCATCCATATCGGCGGTGTCAATGCCGATATGAACCAGCACTTCGATGCCGCCATCGGTTTTAATGCCGAAGGCATGGCCGGTTCGGGCCACGGTTTTCAGCGTGCCACTGACCGGTGCGAGCACGGCTGTCTCACCGGTCGTCTCCGACACGACGCCTACACCCTCCCCCAGCGCGCGGGAGGCGAACACCGGATCGCCAGTCGCTTCCAGATTCACCAGCCGGCCGGCGACCGGCGACAAGATGGCGTTGGAGTCAAGAGCCCGATCAGGGGCAGCCCGCGATGGAGAATCTTCCGCAGACTCCACATCCGACACGGTCGTGTCAATCCCCCTCGCCATATCCTGCGGGCGTGCGTTCTCGTCTGCCGAGACCATCTGCGTCTTGGTGGCGCGCGACGGCGTGCGGTACCCGAACAGCACTGTCAACACCATCGCCATTACAAACGCAACGGCGATGGACAGCGCGTACACCCACATCCGATCGAACACCGGAATCGTCAGCAACGAGGAGAAGGCGAATGCCGTAGTCGTGACGCCCCGGACCATCTGGCCGGATGGCAGCACGGACGGGAACAGCCAGCCGAGCACCGCGCTGGTCACGCCGCCGGCCGCGCAGCCGGCGAGCAGCCAGCGGTAGACGCGACGGTGATGCAGATGGATGCCGTACAGGCTCAGTTCCGAAACACCACCCAGCAATCCCGCGAGCAACGCCCCCACCGCGGTCTGCCGCATAGCCGAATCCTTGCCGCGTACGGCCAGCACGAGTACGCCGGCGGTGGCACCGAAGCAGGCAAAGTTCCATACACCCATCGGACCTTGGACGAAGTCGTAGCCGAGCGTCTGAATGTTCATCAGCATCAGGGCGTTCAGCGGCCAGTGCAGGCCGAGCGGCACGAGGAACGGGTAGAGTATCGGGATGACGAGCGCGAACAGGAACGGCACGTGCGCGTTAAGCCATGCCGTGGCCGTGCCCAGCCCGCTGCCGAGCCATATTCCCAGAGGCCCGATGACCAGTATGGTGAGCGCGAAGACGACGACCAGTGAGAGGAACGGCACGAACACCAGCTGCACGCTGTCGGGAATGACGCGCTTCAGCCCGTGGTAGACCACGGCGAGCACGGCGGCCATGAGCAACGGTACGAAGACGTTGCCGCTGTAGTCGTTGAGTTGAATCGGTATGCCGAAGGCCGACACGGTGCAGGTTTCGGTGCCGAATGTGGCGGTGGCCGAGCATTGAATCGCCCCGGAGAGAGCGCTGGATACGGACGTCCCGGACATTCCGGACATCACGCCAGTAAACTGCGGGGTCATAAGCGCGGCCATAATCGCACCGCCGAGCCAAGGGTCGACGTCCAGTTTCTTGGCCGCATTGTAAGCGATCATAATCGGCAGAACGGTGAACACACCCTCCCAAATCGCCTTGAGTAGTATCCAACCGGTGGACGTCTCGCCATCAGGCACAATGCCGAGTGCAACGAACACGTTGACGATGGCGATGACCAGCGAGGCACCGAGTAGCATGCCCAGAATCGGGCGGAACGAGTCGGACAGGTAGTCGAAAAACGCGGCAGCCCGGGCACGGGCGGTACCGCCCCACTCGCGGATGGTACGAGGCATGAAGTGACGGGATGTATTGGTTGGGCCGTGACTCTGCTCAGTGTCGGTGGCGGTATCGCGCAATGGTGCGACGTTGTCGGAAAGGTTCGGCGCGGGCTGCGTAGGTTGCGTTGGCTGCGTAAGTTGCGCGGACTGAGTGGATTGCGCGGACTGAGTGGATTGCGCGGACTGAGTGGATTGCGCGGACTGCGTTGGCCGCGACGCCGCCGATGGTAATTGCGTTGCCGGAGTCAATCGCGCTGCCTGCATCCGAACGATCTGCTCGTACACCGAGGCGACCGCTCCGCCGATGATGACCTGATAACGATTGCCGGTTCGCGGGAATGCGCCGAGGACTCCGGGGATGGATTCGAGACCGTGCTGGCTGACCCGGCCGGCGTCGTCCAGTTCGAAGTGCAGTCGCGTGGCGCAATGGGTCAGGTTGGTAATGTTCGCGGAGCCGCCGACGGCATCAACGATGCACGCCGCAATCACTGCAGGCGTTGCGTTCGATGCGTTCGCCACGGTTCCTCCTTGCTGCCGTATGCCACTGTGTTCCATTATCGGCGCTGGGTGCTCCAAAAGCACGGCAATGCCGGCAAAGCATCGCGAAACGGCAACTATGCGCTACGGTGCTCCGCGATAGCGTTCCGCTATGGTGTTCCGCCGCACCCGTTCTCCGTATTTGCCGCAGCGCCCATTCCGACTTCATTCCACCATGCAGAATCCTGCAATCGTTGTCAAAAATCATCGTTTTTCACCGCCTATCCGGAGTGTCGCGACCGAGAAAGTCGTATTCTATCTTTCACACACGTTGCGTAGCAGGGTTGTTACTCAAAATGAGGCAAGACCTGGAGTGACGTGGAATTTGCGTATCGTAATATGCGAATTCCACGTTGTTCCAGGTCTTTTTTTGTTTTCGGGCGACTTCAGGCAATCGAAGCCTGACCTTGCATGCGGCAGAGGGGCCACGCGGCAGGCGCGACCCGTCAACGGCGAAAGGACAAGGCAATGACGACGACAACGGCATCACCCGTATCGAAGCAGACGGCATCCGCGGCGCAGGAAACCAGCGCAACCGGCGCGGCGGCCCACGCAATCGAAACCACCGGAACCATCGAAACCAGCATGGCCGGGGTGGCGGACGCGGCCACAAACGCGGCAGCTAACGCAATCGAGGACCTCGAAGCCGCCGAATCACGCGGCTTCTCCACGCGCTTCCCGCTCAACAGCGCATTCATCTTCACCTTCGGCGCGCTCGGCGGCATGCTGTTCGGTTTCGACACCGGCATTATCTCCGGTGCCTCCCCGCTTATCGAATCGGACTTCGGCCTGAGCGTCTCCCAGACCGGCTTCACCACCTCCTCGGTGCTGATCGGCTCGTGCGCAGGTGCGTTGTCGATCGGCGCGCTGTCTGACCGGTTCGGCCGCAAGAAGCTGCTCATCGTCTCCGCACTGCTGTTCCTGCTCGGCTCAGGCCTGTGCGCCTCCTCCACCGGATTCGCGATGATGGTGTGCGCCCGCATCATCCTGGGCCTCGCGGTCGGCGCGGCTTCCGCCCTGACCCCGGCGTACTTGGCCGAACTGGCGCCGAAGGAGCGTCGCGGCTCGCTGTCCACGCTCTTCCAGCTCATGGTCACCTTCGGCATTCTGCTGGCCTACGCCTCCAACCTCGGATTCCTGAACTACAACCTCTTCGGCATCCGCGACTGGCGCTGGATGCTCGGTTCGGCGCTGGTGCCGGCCGCCTTGTTGCTGCTCGGCGGCCTGCTGCTGCCCGAATCCCCGCGTTATCTGGTGAACAAGGGCGACACCCGCAACGCCTTCAAAGTGCTTACGCTGATTCGCAAGGACGTGGATCAAACCCAGGCGCAGATTGAGCTGGACGAAATCAAGGCCGTGGCCGCACAGGACACCAAGGGTGGCGTGCGCGAACTGTTCCGTATCGCTCGTCCGGCGCTGGTGGCCGCCGTTGGCATCATGCTGTTCCAGCAGCTCGTGGGCATCAACTCGGTGATCTACTTCCTGCCGCAGGTGTTCATCAAGGGCTTCGGCTTCCCTGAAGGCGACGCAATCTGGGTGTCGGTGGGCATCGGCGTGGTGAACTTCGTGAGCACCATCGTGGCCACGCTTATCATGGATCGTTTCCCACGCAAGGGCATGCTGATCTTCGGTTCCATCGTGATGACCGTTTCGCTCGCAGTGCTCGCCGTGATGAACTTCGTGGGCGACGTGGCCGTGCTGGCCGTGCCGACGATGATTCTCATCGCTTTCTATATCCTCGGCTTTGCGGTCTCGTGGGGCCCGATTGCCTGGGTGCTCATCGGCGAGATCTTCCCGCTGAGCGTGCGCGGCATCGGCTCCTCCTTCGGCTCGGCGGCGAACTGGCTGGGCAACTTCATCGTCTCCCAGTTCTTCCTCGTGCTGCTCGATGCGTTCGGCAACAATGTGGGCGGCCCGTTCGCGATTTTCGGCGTGTTCTCGGCCCTGTCCATCCCGTTCGTGCTGCGCTTGGTGCCCGAGACCAAGGGCAAGTCGCTGGAGGAAATCGAGAAGGAAATGACCAAGCGCTAGACAACCGGCACACGATTCGCACAAAAGTTGACAACTCTTAACATAAGAGTACCCAAAGTGGCGAAAAACGTGGCAGAATAGGGAGCATGGTAGCAAACAATGCGGGTCAGCCCGCCACCCCAGCAGATCTGATTAATGTCGATGAGTTATCGGCAAGTACTATGACCTCGTCCCCGATCCCGAAGTCCCCGAGCAGCGTGTCATCTTCGGCACCTCCGGTCACCGCGGATCGTCCCTGAAGACCTCGTTCAACGAGGCCCACATCATCGCCATCTCCCAGGCCATCGCCGAATACCGCAAGAAGGCCGGCGTCACCGGCCCGCTGTACCTCGGCTCCGACACCCACGCGCTGTCCGGCCCGGCCAAGAAGACCGCCATCGAGGTGCTCGTCGCCAACGGCGTGCACGTGCGCGTCGACTCCCGTGACGACTTCGTGCCCACCCCGGTGGTCTCCCAGGCCATCCTGATCCACAACCGTGCGGCCGACGGCACCCAGCGCTTCGAGGGCGAGGGCCTCGCCGACGGCATCGTCGTCACGCCGTCCCACAACCCGCCCACCGACGGTGGCTTCAAGTATGACCCCGTCACCGGCGGCCCAGCCCCGGCCGAGACCACCAACGCCATCGCCGCTCGCGCCAACGAGCTGCTCGGCGACTTCAAGTCCATCAAACGTGTGCCCTACGAGGAGGCCATCAAGTCCGAGTACGTCGAGGGCTTCGACTTCCGCGAGCACTACGTGGACGACCTGGAGAACGTCATCGACTTCGACGTGATCCGCAACTCCGGCGTGCGTCTGGGCATCGATCCGCTCGGCGGCGCTTCCGTGAACTACTGGCCGCTCATCAACGAGAAGTACGGCCTGAACATCGGCGTGGTGCGTCCTGAGGTCGACCCGACCTGGCGCTTCATGACCATCGACCACGACGGCAAGATCCGCATGGATCCGTCTTCCCCGTACGCCATGAAGGGCCTGGTCGACGAGCTCAACGCCGGCGCTTGGGACAAGTACGATCTGGTCGGCGGCACCGACCCGGACGCCGACCGTCACGGCATCGTCTGCCCGAACTGGGGCGTGATGAACCCGAACCACTACATCGCCGTGTGCGTGGAGTACCTGTTCGGCGGCAACCGTCCGGGCTGGCCTGAGGGCGCAGCCGTAGGCAAGACGCTGGTCTCCTCTTCCCTGATCGACCGCGTGGCCGCATCGATCAACGCGAAGGTCATCGAAGTGCCGGTGGGCTTCAAGTGGTTCGTGGACCCGCTGTTCAGCGGCGAAGTCGCCTTCGGCGGCGAGGAGAGCTCCGGCATGAGCTTCCTGCGCAAGGACGGCCGCGTGTGGACCACCGATAAGGATGGTCTGATCCCCGACCTGCTGGCCGCCGAGATCACCGCCAAGACCGGCAAGAACCCGGCCCAGCTTCACCAGGAGCAGGTCGAGCGCTTCGGCGAGTCTTGGTACAAGCGCGTCGACACCCCGACCACGCTGGAGCAGAAGGTCAAGTTCGCCAAGCTGACCGGTGATGATGTGGCCGCCACGCAGCTGGCTGGCGAAGACATCACCGCCAAGCTGACCGAGGCACCGGGCAACCACGCCAAGATCGGCGGCCTGAAGGTCACCACCAAAGGACAACTGGTTCGCCGCCCGCCCCTCCGGCACCGAGAACATCTACAAGGTGTACGCCGAGTCCTTCGTCTCCCCCCGAGGCTCTGGACAAGGTGCTCGACGAGGCCACCGTCGTGGTCGACAAGGCCCTGAGCGAGTGAAATCGCTGCGTTAGTCGCGTTCACCGCAACTAATAAGGCTCTGCATTGGATTCATACAATCCACTGCAGAGCCTTATTTTTTAGCGCATATGCAGTTCGCGACCACTGAAACACACAGGTCAACGGTTCTCCTCATGCACCATGACCGCATTTTCTCAACATCACTGCAGGGCAGGACGGCCAGATGACCGCGAAACGTTCAACTACCTACATTATGACCGAGTTTCACATCATCATTGTGGGGTCACAGCGGCCAGATGACCACCGAAGCGTTCGGTCGGCTTGCATCATGGTCGAGTTTTAACATCGTTGTGGGACGCCACGACGAATTTGCCCATTCCAGAGTTGCCATCCCACAAAAGCGTGGGACAACAGCTAAGTCAATCGTTTTACATTTCCCCCATCCCACACACTCAAACTGGAAACCCCGGAAAGACGCCATTCCTGCCACACCCGTCACAGCCATTACCCGAGGGGCCGTGGGACGCCACGTAAAAATCGGCAAAACACGCGTAGCGTCCCACACCCATTGACGCAAATCCACGCCCAATGCACCGACAACACCCCCCAATCGACCACTATGACACATTTCCCTCCACAATCGAACACTAGTCATTCACGAAATCCATCACTACGAGGCATCGCAATCGAACGGCATGCAATATCAAGCACACACCACAACAACAGGTCGTACAAATATTGCCTTTACATCAGTCCGTTTCGGACATTATGGTCACAGCAGGCTCTGCGCCAACTCTTCAAGAGACATGGCAACTACATGAAACTCGAATACGGCACCGCGCGAAGCAAGCGCCCTCGCCACGTTGAAAGCGAATTCAGCACGAGCGTCCTCGTTAGCGATACTTGCCGCCGTGGCGACGAAGACCAGCCATCTCCGCCCGACCAGCACACCCCTTTCTCTTGGTCACGGCGCCATTGAGTCTTACTCGTACGATGATGATCGCCATCATATTCAACAGCGACCTTGAACTCCGGCCACGCTAAGTCCAACGTTATGGGAGCTCCAGATGCAAAAGCCGCGTCCGGCACCACATAGTTCGCAACCGGCTGTGGAATCCCATGCGCTACCAGAGAGAGTCGTTCTTCTGATTCTTTGGGCGAATCAGCACCAGGTGATATCAGGGGCAATGCTCGAACGCAGGACGGGCGCCCTCTAAATCGGGTAAACTGCTCCACGAACTCCACCAAATCCTGATAGATCGCAGCAGCATCACGATCCTTAGCCAATACTGGCTGTTTGCTCGTAGCAGTGATAACGGCATCCCCGAGCACAATCAGGGACTCAAAAGAAACATACGGGGCAAGTTGGGCCCATACGTGAAACAGGTCCAGCGCAAACACGTGTTGGTTCATTTCCACATTGGCGGCTTTAGCCGCATGTTTCCCAAATATGCGTTTGCAGTGGTGCATGGCGTGTACGAAACCGCTTGCTCTTAACGCTGGATACAGCGTGCAGCTTGGCCGAGTCGAGGTCGCAATCGGCGGGAATCGGTACGGATTGCAGAGCGAGGGAAGTGGTCATGCCGAAAAGTAGCTTCTTGCCAGCCCGTTTTGCTTCCTCGGTGCAGCGTGCGACCATGTCGCGTTTGCGCTGGGCGAGGCTTTCGCTCATGGTCGGTGCCGCTGCAGAATCATGTGCACCACTGTTCGGCGATGACGAGTCGCGAGAAGTCGGGTATTTCGAATCAGCAGAAAACGACCCCGCGAATTCGGGCGGAGCAAAATCTGCCTCCGATTCCTCCGGAGGCGGATCATACATAGAGCCTGGCAGAGCTCCATAGTTGGTGATGCCGTCGGTCATGCTGTTCATGACACCACCATATGGGTAGTGGGTGCGGAAACGGAAGCCGATCCGAGGTATGTGGTCCTAGCTTCACTTACGCACATTTGTTGTGGATAACTATGTGGACAACCTCACTTATACACATAGTTATCCACCTCTCCAACCCCCGATTTGACAAACTAACTGTATCTGATATGGTTACAGTACCTTAACTGTACATACCATAGTTACAGTATCAACTCGATAAGGAGGTCGTTTCATGAACGGCGACTATTCACTGGCAGTGCACGCATTGGTCTACCTTGACCATCGCGCCACACACCTGCCCAGTCAGATCCTGGCCGAGAACATATGTACCAATGCGGCGCGCGTGCGCAAAGTAATGCGACTGCTCGCCTCAGCCGGACTCATCGCCACTAAAGAGGGTGCTGAAGGCGGGTACGCTCTGGCCCGGCCCGCCGCCGAAATCACTTTGCGCGCGGTAGCGGAAGCCACCGGCACCACTTTTGTGGAAGTGAACTGGACACCGGGCGACGTACACGAGGATTGCTTGGTGTCATCTTCAATGGGCGCAGTGATGGATGACATCTATGCCGGTCTCAACCGCACTTGCCTCGAACAACTCGAACACACCACCATCCACGACATCACCGAACAGATATTCAGCGAGCGCAAAGGCTAATAATCCCGCGCGCTTCCCTCAGACAGCATCAGTCGATAACGCTTCGGCAGTCAAAGAAGAAAACAGACGCCGCACGGCACACAACACATCAGCACGGCGCACGACGTATCAGCACAACGCACTCTTATCACTCGAATATGTAAGGAAGTGACCATGTCCACCAGCACACCCAATGCCGCCAGCACACCCAGCACCTCCCCCACTATCACCACCGACGCCCTGATCATCGGATTCGGCAAGGGCGGCAAAACCTTGGCCGCCAAGCTCAGCGCAGCCGGCCGCAAGGTCGTCGTCGCCGAGGCAAGCGCCAACATGTACGGCGGCACCTGCATCAATATCGGATGCTTGCCGTCCAAGTCACTGATTTTGTCCGCCGAACAGGCGCGGCGGGATGGCGCGAACAGTACTCCCGAAACCCGCGAAGCAGCGTTCGAGGCTGCTATCAAGGAGAAGCGCCGCGTCATTTCGACGCTGCGCGACAAGAACTATCACAAGCTCGCCGACCAAGACAACATCACCGTAATCACCGGCCGCGCTTACTTCACCGGCCCTCATAGCGTGGAAATCGCCACCGCTGAGGGCCCGGTCGCCGTGACCGCCAGCAAGATCTTCATCAATACCGGTGCCACGCCGCGCATTCCGGATATTCCCGGTATCCGCACTACGCCCGGCGTCTACACCAGCACTGGACTGATGGATCTCGACGATATGCCGCAGCGACTGGTGATTATCGGTTCAGGATTCATTGGACTTGAGTTTGCCTCGATGTTTGCCGATTTCGGCACGGCGGTTACCGTGCTGCAGCACAATGCCGAGTTCCTGCCGCGCGAGGATGCGGATGTGGCGGCCGCGATTCGCGCACAGTTGGAAGCGCAGGGCGTCAAGTTCCTGTTCAACGCGGATACCAAGGCCATCGCGCCTGCTGCTGACGGCGGCGTCAGGTTGTCCGTTGCGGTGAAGGGTATGACTCGCGGCGCATCGCAAGCTTGCGATTCCACCCCCGCCGGCACCGGGAACGCTCATACCGATATCACCGGTGCCACCGACGCCACCGGCACCACCGACACTGCAACAACCACCAGCCCCACTAGCAACCCGACCGATCACGCCACGATGTCACACGTTCAAACGAAACTATCAGACGATGGCGAGCCGCGGTTCGCCGAACCGGCTGAAGCCCGATTCTGCCTGACCACCGACGCGGTACTGGTGGCCACCGGACGTACGCCGAACGTCGAGGGACTGCATCTTGAGGCGGCTGGCGTGGAGCTCACCGAACGCGGTGCTGTGAAAGTCGACGAGCTTCTGCGCACCACAGCAACCGACATTTGGGCTCTGGGCGATGTGAACGGCGGCCCGCAGCACACGTACATTTCACTGGACGACTATCGCGTGGTGTGGTCGCAGCTCAATGGTTCCGACCGTCCGTACACGGTGAAGGACCGCAAGCATGTACCGTCGAGCACATTCCTCGCCACGCCTTACTCTCGCGTGGGATTGAATGAGCGCGAGGCGAAGGCGGCTGGATTGGATTATGTGGTCAAGCGATTGCCGGTGGCCGCTGTGCCGAAGGCCCAGGTAATGCGGCGACCGGATGGTCTGATGAAGGCGATTGTGGAACGCAATACTGGCCGCATTCTGGGTGCGATGATGCTTTCCGTCGAGTCGCACGAGGTGATCAATATCGTCAAGTTGGCGATGGATCTTGACACGCCGGCCAGCACGTTGCGCGATATGGTGTTCACGCATCCGACGATTGCCGAGGCACTGAACGACTTGCTCGCGTAGTTTGTTCGCATAGCACGCCCGCGCAGCATGACCCGCGTAGCGCAACCCGCAACAGACTCCCCTAATGCGCGCGAAGGTCCTCATCGACGTAAACCGATGAGGACCTTCGCGCTGTTGTCATGATCCGTACACGACAGTAATCACACCCGAACCAGCCGTTACTTCAAGCCGAGCTTACGGTCCAGAATGTCGGAGGCATCCAATCCTAAGCGGCGTCGGATGAACCAGCCAAGACCGAGCGGCAGGCCGGAAGCCAAGGCCATGCCGCCTGAACCGAGTGCCACGGTTTTGGCGTTGTCTGCGATAAGCATGGTGCCCTTGGATGCGGCCGTGGCCGTGATAGTGCCCTTGCCATCCTTTAATATCCAGTACTGGATTGGTCAGCGTCCAGTAAGTCATGCCACCGTAATAGACGATGGTGAAACTTCCCTGCCATTCAAGATGAGCGGTGTCGGTATCCGGGTTCGCCGTACCGCTGCCATTCGAGATGCGTACGATATTGCCGGAATAGGTCGGCTGCTTGCCCGACGCCCCGTCAGCCGGATTCGATACGTCGAAGTTGAGACCGGATGATTTACCGCTGATGCTGCTGCCATATTTGTTAGTGCACTTATTCGCCCAGTTCGGCTCCTGATAGGTGTCGTCCGCCTCTGGTTTGAGGATTTCGACGTTGCCGTCACTGGTTTTGTACAGTCCCTTATTCTCATTCCAGATACCGGATGCGCCATTGTTGCCGACCTCACCCGCAGAGAGGAAATGTCTTGTTTTTCTTGTGAGCGCTCACCTATTCACGCGCGCGATGGCATGTTTTTCAAGCAAAGTCAATAGGTGTGATGTTATTCACACTCTTCACTACGTTGTTTTGCCTCGCGCTGGGCAGCCCCACTTCAGCAAGAGATTGCACAGCTTGCGTTAGGGTGGAGAACATGACTATCACAGTATCCACAGACGGTTCCGCATTAGGGAATCCAAACGGGCCAATGGGCTGGGCCTGGGCCGATCATGAGCAGAACGCCGGCGGCAAGCCCGGCCATAAGCACGACGACCACGGCTACGACGCCGGCGGCGCGACCAACGGCACCAACCAGATTGGCGAACTGTGCGCAGTGTTGGAAGCTTTGCGAGCGCATCCGGGCCCTGAGCCATTGCTCATCGAATCGGATTCGCAGTACGCCATCAATTGCTCGACCAAGTGGGTCAAAGGCTGGAAGAAGAACGGCTGGAAAAATTCACAGAAAAAACCTGTGAAGAACAAAGAGCTTATTCAGGCGATCGACCGCGAAATCTCACAACGCCCCGGCCCGGTAGATTTCCGATGGGTCAAAGGTCACGCCGGCAACGAGGGCAATGAGCTGGTCGATGAACTGGCACGCACCTACGCGGGCGATTGCCGTTCAGGTGCGCGCGACGGCTATCTACCAATTGAAGGCTGGCAGTCGCTGCTGGGCTCCCGAATACGCACATAGCACCGATGTGCCTCCAGACGTGCAATTGGTATTGGACGGCAAAGCGGATGCGGCAAGTTTGTGCAAACCAGCTGCGGCGACGGATTCGACGGATGTCACAAGGCCGGAGACCAAGTCTTCGTCACACTTAGCGGCACAATCAACGCAACCTGTACAATCAACGCAACCTGTACACCCCGCAAAGCCCAGTGGGCTGACGGTATCCGGTACGCTGACCTTCTCCCCCGCGCCGAAAACGAGCCCGTATTTCAACGGGCAGCCGATGCCGATCAAAGGCAGCATCGAAATCGAAGGCTATGTGGACGGCGACGGCAACCTGACCATCACCAACGCACCATTCGTACGACACTAACACCCAAACACACGAATATGTACTGCAATCGGACACGATGGCACACAATCGCTCATTCGCGTTAGGATAGGAGATAAGGCTTCACGCCGTTGATCCGTGCGGCGGAGGCAAGGATGGCAAAGGAGAAACCATGGATAAGGCACAGCAGGATGCGCTGAAGAAGGCGGCCGGCATCGAAGCCGCCAAGCTCGTTGAAAACGGCATGATCGCAGGCCTCGGCACTGGTTCGACCGTGAAGTTCCTGGTGGACGAGCTCGGCCGCCGTCATCAGGAGGAAGGTCTTGAGTTCACTGGCGTGACCACATCTCGCCGCACGCAGGCCCAGGCCGAGAGCTACGGCATCAAGATCGTGGACATCGACGACGTGGACCACATCGACGTGACCATTGACGGCGCCGACGAAGTCGACAAGAACTTCAACGGCATCAAGGGCGGCGGCGCTGCTCTGCTGTGGGAGAAGATCGTGGCCACCAACTCCAACCAGATCGTGTGGATCGTGGACGAGTCCAAGGTTGTGGACACCATCGGCAAGTTCCCGCTGCCGGTCGAGGTCATTCCGTTCGGTGCCGGCCACGTCATCAAGAAGTTCGAGGCCCGCGGCTACAAGCCGGTGCTTCGTCTTGACGCCGACGGCAAGGAAGTGCGCACCGACGAGAACAACTTCGTGGTGGACCTGCACCTGGAGCGCATCGATCACCCGCAGGAGCTGGCCGAAGGCCTCATCAACACGGTCGGCGTGGTGGAGCACGGCCTGTTCCTCAACATGGTCGACAAGGTCATCGTCGGCGACCCGAACGGCCCGCGCGTGATGACCAACACCAACAAGTGATCGTCTCACATCACTAGCTTTTCCAAGCCCGCATCTGCACATCGCAGGTGCGGGCTTTACTGTTGCCCGAACAAGGCAAAGAGCCAAGCAAAAGAGAAACCCTGCGACCATAACGATCACGGGGTTTCTAATGCCTTGATTGCAGGTAAGACTACTTACGCTGGTGGCGGGTCTTACGCAGCAGTTTGCGGTGCTTCTTCTTGCTCATCCGCTTGCGGCGCTTCTTGATGACAGAACCCATCTGAAGCCTCCATTCCGATTAATCGTAAAAGTTGCAACTCGCACTATAGTACACGTGTTGCCAGACAGAGGGAATCAGTATGTTGCCGATAGTCCGCATATGCCCTGAACGCAGTTGGGGCATCCACATCAGCAATGTGGATGCCCCAACGTTCATGAGTTTGTGCAGCAGCTGACAGCCGATACTAGATACTACATCGGGAACTTCTGGTAGAAGCGATCGACCGCTTCCTTGGTGCCGGTAGCTTGGAAGACCACGGTATCGTTCTGCCAGATGGCAACGGCGTTCTTGCTGTTGGAGGCATCGGCCTTCACCACGTACGCGCCCGTGACGTTGCCGGAAACCTTGACGTTGCCGGATGCCGACTCATCGCCGGTCTGCGCAGCGACTAACGCATCGTACTGGGTCTTGGCATTGTCCGCCGACGACCACTGCGCGGCGACCAGCGTGACATCCTTGGCGGCATCACCAGTGGAGTAGGTCAGAGTGTACTCCTCGAGCGGCGACGCGGAATTCCACGTCGTGGAGGCATCCGCCTTGGTACGCGCGTAATTCAGCACGCTGTCCGGCATGGCCTTCAACAGCTCACTGGCATCATCCGGCAAAGCTGTGGCGTCGATGGTCGGCTTGGTCGGCTCGGATGATTCGGTTTTCTGCTGGCTGTTTTGGGTGGTAGTGGAGGTGCCATCATTCTTCTGGATGGCCCAACCCGGCCACACAAAGGCCGAAAGCACTGCCAGGATAATCACAACAGCTGCGGCAACCACCACTGCAATCAATTTGCCATGGGATTGCGTGGTCGAGGAGTTCTCACTATTAGTCATGCCCCGATTCTCTCACAGCCGCGTGACGCTAGGCGGCCGTGATCTTAGTCGTTGTACGCAAGCCGCGTGAAACTCTTGTGAACGGTAAAGATTTACCGCCCGCTGGTGTTTGGGTTAGGGTGAGACCATGGCGAAATCAAGTGTGCAGTACGTATGTTCCGAATGCGGTTGGAACGGGCCGAAGTGGTACGGCCGTTGCCCCGAGTGTGGTCAGTGGGGCACGGTCGAGGAATTTCACGAGGCTCGGCCGGCGGCAGGCTCTCGCACGGCCACTCCCGGCCGAACATCACGCACGCAGTCGGTTACGGTTGCCAACAACGCCAGATCTGCAGCCCGTCCGATTACCGAAGTGGGCACGGAAAGCGTCGAGCGGCTCGGTACCGGGTTTTCCGAATTCGACCGTGTGCTCGGCGGTGGCGTGGTGCCGGGTTCAGTGACGCTGATAGCGGGCGAACCGGGTATCGGCAAGTCGACATTGCTGTTGCAGACGGCCGGCAATATCGCGCGTGTTGTGGCGGGAGACAGTACGTTCCGAGGGGCAGGTCAGTGGTCTGCCCAACAGTCGGGCCGGGCGCAGGGCGGCACATCAAACACGGTGTCGACACAGGGCAACACAGCATCAACGCACGCCAACACCGTGCTGTACATTTCCGGCGAGGAATCACAGGCGCAGGTTCGTTTGCGCGCTTCCCGCATCAATGCGGTGGAGCCGAACTTGTTACTGGCCTCCACCACCGATCTGTCCACAGTATTGGGGCTGATCGAACAGAACAAGCCGGCCTTGGCCATTGTGGATTCGGCGCAAACCATCGTCTCGCAGGAGGTCGATGGCATTTCCGGCGGTTCGACTCAGGTGCGCGAAGTGGCAAGCGCGCTGATAGATACCGCTAAGACACTTGACATTCCCGTATTTCTGGTTGGTCATGTGACCAAGGACGGTTCGATTGCAGGCCCGCGCACATTGGAGCATCTGGTCGATGTGGTCTGCCAATTCGAAGGCGACAGCGAGACTGCGCTGAGAATGTTGCGAGCGGTGAAGAATCGTTTTGGTCCGACCGATGAAGTCGGCTGTTTCGACATGAGCGGTGAGGGCATCGAAGAGGTCACCGATCCCGCCGGATTGTTCCTGTCTGGAGACGGCCCTGATGCGGCCAACGCGGCACCCGTGGAAGGCACCTGTGTGACGTTCACATTGGATGGGCATCGCAGTCTGCCTATCGAAGTACAGGCTCTGGTCACCACGTCGGTGCTGCCCACACCTCGACGTGCGGTCAATGGCGTGGACCCCAGCCGTATCGCCATGCTGGTCGCGGTGCTCTACCGTCACAGCAAGCTCAACCTGCTGTCCAACGACCTGTATATCTCCACTATTGCCGGAGGCCAGGCCAAGGAGCCTGGTTCCGACTTGGCGATAGTGGCGGCACTGGCGAGCGCCGCCACGTCAAAACCCATTGCGCGAGCCACGTGCGCCATCGGGGAAATTTCCCTGACCGGTCAGGTGCGCCCGGTACCGCGTATGGAATATCGCCTTCGCGAGGCCGCGCGCCTTGGTTTTACGACGGCGGTCATTTCTCCTCTGCGCAAGCCGATGCATGTCGAGGGACTTCGGCTGGTGGAGTCCAACACATTGTCCGACGCATTAGACGCCTTGGAGTGCGTAAATAGCCCCGAGATATACCTCAGGCAGTAAGACGCTTGGTCTCTTCGACGTTGCGCTTGAGTTCGTCAACGAGTTGGTCGGGACCATCAAACTTGACCTGCGGGCGCAGGAAGCCGACGAATTCGACGCGAACCTTGTGGTCGTACAGGTCGATCCATTCGTCAGTGATGCAGTAGGCCTCCACCACGCGTTCGTTGAGTCCTGTTTTCTCGCTGAAGGTGGGTTTGGTGCCAATGGAGATGGCGGCAGGCCAACGGTTTTCACCATCTACCAGCCAACCGGCATAGACGCCGTCGACCGGAATGTAGCCTGCAATGTCGGAGCCAAGATTGGCGGTGGGGAATCCGATGGTGCGGCCGCGCTCCTCACCGTGCACCACTTCACCTTCGATGGTGTGCGGAGCGCCCAGAATGGCGTTGACGTCCTGGATTCGGCCATGAGCCAGCCGGTAGCGCACATTGGTGGAGCTCCAAGCGCGCATTGCCTTGGCCTGGTTCTTCTTGCTCCATGCGCGGCGCTCGGCTTTGGTGGCATTGGCCAGCGGATCGACGGGCTCTCCCCATTCGCTTGGGGCTTCCGGCTTGAAATCACGCGGAATACGCACTTCGCCCGGGCCACGGTCATCGACCACGTCAAGCTCGAATACACCGGTGGCGGCGGCAAGATTAGCGATATGCTTCACATCACCTTCTCGACCCTTGCCCATGGCGGCATCCTGCCCAAGGACCAACGTGCGCATACCCAGCTTGCCGGTGAGTCGGCCAAGGAAGAAAATGTATGACATGGCTGCGAAGGCCAGCGTATAGTGCACCACCAGCACATGGTCCACGCCGAACTGTTCCATGCGGTGCAGTCGATCATCCACACTGGTCAACGCTTCGGCATCCACATTCTGCGCCGCAGGTTCCTCACCATTGTGCGAGGCGGCCCAGCCGTGTACGAATGCGGGGCGCGGGTCAAACAGAATCACCACGGAAAAAGCATCATGCTGGTGCGCGAGTTCCACCACACGCTTGATCACCGCCTGATGACCCAAGTGCATGCCATCAAATGCGCCCAATGTCACCACGGCCTTCTTATCGTTACTGAACGAGGGCCATTCAATCGAACCTTCGGCGTCAGGGGTCAGGTGCGTGATATCCATCAGTGTGCTGTTCCTTTTATCCGTGCGATGTTATTCATGCAATATAGGCGTTGTTTGTGCGCGGCCTGTATCAAGCTGCACTTTTCACCGCGTCTACTTTACGCGAGGGGGGAATACGGTGACCGGCTTGGCCTGATGAGCGTTTGCACGCTCGATAATCGCCGCCACATCATGCGTTTGCGGCACAATGGCGGCAGTGAGCTCGCTGATTGTACGCTCAATACGGCGGCCGAAGCGTAATTCGCTGGCCTCCTCAGGAGTGATGTCAAACGCCGGCATCGCACCTCGAGCGGCCTGTTCCATGGTGAGGGCATGGTCAAGCAGCCAGTTGCGGCGCTCGTCACCGGCAAGGCCTTCAGGAGTGTCCAATACGCACTTGTTGCGCGTGACGGTTTGTCCTTCCCGATTAGTGAACGTCTTCTGATCGGTATGTGCGGTGACGGTATGGGTTCGCGTGTCAAGCATCGCCTCAGAGGCGATAAGTCCGCTGGCATCGTCCGGCAACGCGAATCGGCCGACTCGCGTACGGCGCAAACGGGTCAGGTATCCGCCAACGCCAAGTTCGTTGCCGAGGTCGCGGGCGAGCGCGCGGATATAGGTGCCCGATGAACAGCTGATCCGCACGTCAACATCAAGTACAGGGACCACGCCCATGTTCGCGTCTTCCCGCAATGGTTCAGCGGCCTGCTCCCCTGCTACGAATCCGCTGCGGATATTCAGCACGGTGAATTCGCTGATGGTGACCGGGCGGGGTTTGAGTTCCACATCCTTGCCTTCGCGAGCCAAGTCGTAGGCACGCTGGCCGTTGATTTTGATGGCGGAAAACGTATTGGGGACTTGTTCGATATCGCCGGTGAAATTGGTGGCGATGGTGCGTATGAGCAGATCTTGCCATGAGGCAGTTGGTAGCGCCGTTGGTTCGCCGCTCTGGCCGCCCTCAGTCAGCTGCGCTGATAGCGTTTGCCAGCGGGAGCGGGCTTCATCATCAACAAGCACCTCACCTTCGGCATCGTCGGTAGTGGTGCGCAGGCCGAGGCGTATGGTGGCCTCGTAGGTTTTGTCATGCGCCACGATGGCGTTGAGCAGTCGTGTGGCGTGGCCGAAGGCGATGACCAGCGTGCCAGTGGCCATGGGGTCAAGGGTGCCGGCGTGACCGACCTTCTTGATGTGCAACGCGCCGCGCACGGCGGCAACGGCGTCGAAACTGGTCACGCCTTGCGGCTTGTCGATGATGAGTAGGCCGCTGGGGGTTGTTTGAAGCACACTACTCCTCGTCGGACTCGAACTCATCGCCCTCGGCTTCGGACTCGTCGTCGTGCTTGTACGGATCGGCGTCGCCGGCGTACTGGGCGGTGGCGCGAGCACGGGCGAGTTCTTCGTCACGCTTCTTGGCCACGGCGAGAATGTCTTCGATCTCGTGAGCCTCGCCGGGCACTTCATCGAACACGAATTGGAGCTGCGGAGTCAGGCGCAGGCCAGCCTTGCGGCCCACCAGAGAACGCAGGTGGCCCTTGGCCTGATCGAGGGCCTGCTGGGCGCGCTTGCGTTCGCCTTCCTCATGGCCTTCGTGGCCGAGCTGGGTCCAGTAGACCTTGGCGATCTGCAAATCGTTGGTCACACGAACTTCGGTGACGGTGATGCTGGCGAGTCGCTTGTCATGCAGTTCGCGCTCAATGGAGGAGGCGACGACACGCTGAATCAAGGCCGCAATACGTGCGGCGCGCGGGTTGGTTCCTGCCATAGGAATTTCCTTTTCTAGACTTGAGCCCCCTCTGACGAGGAGCTGCCGAACGCAGTGAGGCTAGGGGAGAGAAAATCATGGAACTACCATGTCTCTCCCCCAGTCAGCCTGCGGCTGACAGCCCCCTCGTCAGAGGGGGCTTAACAATGACTACTTGCGCTCGACTTCCTGCATCTCGAAGGTCTCGATGATGTCGCCGAGTTCAATGTCGTTGAAGGTGCCGAGGTTGATACCAGCCTCGTAGCCTTCCTTGACGGACTGAACGTCGTCCTTTGAAACGACGCAGCGAGGAGATCTCGAGGTCGTTGACTGTGGCCACGCCGTTGCGCAGGATACGGCACTTCGTACCACGCTTGACCTCGCCGTCCTGCACCATAACGCCGGCGATGTTGCCGAACTTGGAGGAGCGGAAGATCTCGCGGATCTCGGAGTGAGAGGTGACGACCTCTTCGTATTCCGGCTTGAGCATGCCCTTGAGGGATGCCTCGATGTCTTCGATCGCACGGTAGATGACCGAGTAGTACTTGATCTCCACGCCCTCGCGCTCGGCGAGGTCCGCGACCTGACGGTTCGGGCGCACGTTGAAACCGATGATAACGGCCTTGTCGACCGTGGCCAGATTGACATCATTCTGGGTGATTGCACCGACGCCGCGGTGGATGACCTGGATGCCGACCTCGTCGGATACCTCGATCTTCATCAAGGAATCCTCGAGTGCCTCGACCGAACCGGACGAATCGCCCTTGATGACGATGTTGAGCATGTCGATCTCGGACTCGGCGAACTTCTTCTTGAAGTCCTCGAGGGAGACGACCTTGCGACGCTTGGCCAGCTGGGCGGCACGCTCGGTGGCCTGACGCTTCTCGGCAATCTGGCGAGCGGCACGATCATCGGAGGCGACCAGGAAGAGGTCACCGGCGGTGGGCACGGAGGTCAAGCCCAGCACCTGAACAGGTGTGGACGGACCGGCCGCTTCCATCGGCTGACCGTTCTCGTCGAGCATGGCACGCACGCGGCCGTACGAAGTGCCGGCCACGATGGCATCGCCCACGTGGAGCGTACCCTGCTGAACCAGCACGGTGGCCACGGCACCACGACCCTTGTCGAGTCGGGCTTCGACGGTGGCACCACGGGCGTCCATGTCGGGGTTGGCGCGAAGGTCCAGCTCAGCGTCAGCCGTGAGCAGCACGGCTTCGAGCAGCTTGTCGACGTGCAGGTTCTGCTTGGCGGAGATGTCGACGAACATGGTGTCGCCACCATACTCTTCAGGGACCAGGCCGAACTCGGTGAGCTGGCCGCGGACCTTCTCCGGGTTGGCACCGGGCACATCGATCTTGTTGACGGCCACGACGATCGGCACCTTGGCGGCCTGAGCGTGGTTGATGGCCTCAACGGTCTGGGGCATCACACCATCGTCGGCGGCGACCACGAGGATCGCGACGTCAGTGAGCTCGGCACCACGGGCACGCATGGCGGTGAACGCCTCGTGGCCAGGGGTATCGAGGAAGGTGATCTTGCGCGGTTCGCCTTCAAGGTTCACGGTGACCTTGGTAGGCACCGATGCGCTGGGTAATGCCGCCGGCCTCACGTGCGATGACGTTGGTCTTGCGGATGGTATCCAGCAGTCGTGTCTTACCGTGGTCGACGTGGCCCATGACGGTGACGACCGGCGGGCGAGGCTTGAGATCCTCGTCATCCTGCAGTTCTTCCTCGTCAAGGTTGATGTCGAACTGCTGGAGCAGTTCCTTGTCTTCCTCCTCGGCGGAAACGAGCTGGATGTTCCAGCCGATCTCTTCGCCCAGAATCTGGAAGGTCTCCTCATCCAAGGACTGGGTGGCGGTAGCCATCTGACCCAAGTGGAAGAGCACGGTGACCAGCGCGGCCTGGTTGACGTTGATCTTCTCCGCCAGATCAGCCAAGGAAGCACCCTGACGCAGACGAATGGTCTGGCCGTTGCCGTTGGGGATGCGAACGCCACCGATGGTCGGTGCTTTCAGCTCCTCATACTCATGGCGCTTTGCCAGACGGTTCTTACGGGCCTTTGAGGACTTGCCGCCCTGACGTCCGAAAGCACCAGCGGTACCGCCGCGACCGCCGCGACCGCCGCCACGTGCGGGACCGTTGCTCGGGGCTCCGCCGCCCTGGAAGTTGCTGCCGCCGCCTTGGCCGCCACGGAAGCCGCCGCGTGCGCCGCCCTGACCGGCACCCTGGGAGCCGCCGCCCTGACCCGGACGGTTGTGGCCCCACTGGCCGGGACGCGGACCGCCCTGACCACCTTGGCCCGGACGACCGCCACGGAAGCCGCGGCCCTGCCCCTGGCCTTGGCCGGGACGGCCCGAACGACCGCCACGACCGCTATCAGCAGTCGGACGAGCCATCGGATGCGGACGCGGAATATCACCCGGCGTCGGGGTGTGCATACCCTGCTTGCGGGAGAACGGGTTGTTGCCCGGGCGCGGGCCCTGAGCGTGCGGGCGCGGAATCGCGTTTGAAGCGGCATTGCCGCCATTGGCACCGGCGCCGCCCTGAGCGTGCGGGCGCGGAGCCGAAGCATTGCCGCGGTTGTTCTGGTGCTGACCTGGCTGGCCATTGTTCAGACGGCCCTGGTTGTTACGACGATCGTTGTTACGACGATCGTTCGGGCGACCCTGACGACCATTCTCACGGCCTTCGCGATTATCGCGACCATTCTCACGGTTGTCGTGCTGACCGTGGCGGCCGGGGGTCGGCATGCCGGGGCGCGCGCCGCCCTGCGGACGCGCTGTCGGTGCACCCGGAGTCGGAGCCTGCTGATGTGCCAAGGCAGGCGATGCCTGACGTGCGGGAGCGGCCGGAGTCGGTGCGGAAGATGAAGTGGAAGCCGGGGCCGAAGGTGCGGCCGGGCGGCGCTGCTGCACGGGCTTGGAATCGCCCTTGGCGTTGTCCTTGGCGTTGTCCTTGGCGAACTCTGTCTTCAGACGCCGGGCTACCGGCGGTTCAATCGTAGAAGAAGCGGACTTGACGAATTCTCCCATGTCCTTAAGCTTCTCAAGCACGGTTTTGCTATCGACATTCAAAACCTTAGCCAGTTCGTATACGCGTGGTTTCGCCACTAATTACTCCTATTCTGTGACCACGCGCGTGCATGGGCGTGGTCAGTTGGTGATGACGGCAAGCCTACCCTGTCTCATCGTGCGACCATGATCGTGTTACCTCGTCTCTGGTGTGGGCGATTTCGCGCACACTGCGCCAGCCCACATACGCCAATCAAGCATACTCATAGCGCTGGATAGCGTAGACGCAGCGAGCCGCGCCATTGCTGACGCGGCTCGTATCAGGAAATAATGCGCCCTGAAGATCATTCGCCTTCGAGCCCGGCGGCCTATTCGGCTTCCGGAGCAGCAGCCTCGGCCGCAGCCTGGGCGGCCTTTTCGGCGGCGACCTTCTTGGCATGGGCCTCGGCGGATTCGATGCCGATCTTCCAGCCGGTCAACTTGGCTGCCAGTCGTGCGTTCTGGCCTTCCTTGCCGATGGCCAGGGACAGCTGGTCGTCGTGGATGAAGGCGATGGCGGTCTTGTTCTTCTCGCTGATCACCTGCACGCCGGTGGCCACAGCCGGGGACAGCGCGGCTGCCACGAACTTGGCCGGATCGTCGGAGTAGTCGACGATGTCGATCTTCTCCGGGCCAAGGTTCTCCATAACGGCACGCACGCGAGCGCCGCCAGGGCCGATCAGCGCGCCCTTCGGGTTCACGCCATCGGTGTTGGCCTTGACCGCGATCTTGGTGCGGGCGCCGGCCTCACGAGCGATGGCCATGATGGACACGGCACCGGAGACCAGTTCCGGCACTTCACGCTCGAACAGCTTGCGGACCAGCTCCGGGTGGGAGCGGGACACCACGATTTCCGGGCCCTTGATGCCACGGGCCACGTTCACCACGTACACGCGGATGCGTTCGCCGTGGCGGTAACGTTCGCCGGGCACCTGCTCACGGCGAGGCAGAATGGCTTCGACATCGCCCATCGCGACATGCACGTTGGAGGGGTCGGAAGCATCCTGCTGGATGATGCCGGTGATGAGCTTGCCCTTCTGACCGGAGAACGCGCCGAATACCTTCTCATCTTCGGCGCGGCGGAACAGCTGGGTGATGACCTGGCGTGCGGTGGCGGCGGCGAGACGGCCGAAGTCGCGCGGGGTGTCATCGTATTCCTCGCCCAGCTTGGGAGCGGGGTAAGGGTTGTCTTCGGTGGGTTCGACCGGAATTTCGTCGGCGGCCCACACGGTGAAGTTGCCGGAACGTTCGTCAAGCTCCACGCGCGCGTGCTTGGCGGCGTGCGGGGTCTTGAGGTAGGCGAGGCGCAGGGCCTCTGCCAGCGCATCATCCAGGGTCTCGGGGTCGATTCCTTGCTCGGCGGCGAGCTTGTGTATTCCTGTCAGGTCCAGTTCCATCGATCCGTACCTCCTATGAAGTTATGTGGCGCATGGCCTATGAGTGGTCACAGTTAGCTATTAGTGTAGGTTTCCATGCAGACACGCTTCTCTTCAGGACGGTTTACCCGGCGCTTGGCATCCGTACTATGCGCGAGCGCAATGCTGTGTTCGCTTTCGGCGTGTTCGATGCCGCGACTGGCCGGACGGGCCGAGGCGGAAGCTCAAATGAGCCCTTGCGAGAAAGCGATGACGTTGGCGGACTACGCCACCCATCCGGCTGAAGGCACGCCGTTATTAGAGCAGTATGCCACCGGTCTGGCCGCTCCCCTGGCTTGGATTGACGTTGCCGGGTATTGTTCGGGTCGTTTTGCCGAGGGAACGTTACGTGACGCGCAGACCAAGCAATGGCTGGCTTTTCTGGCCGATAAATTCGGGCAGTCCGCGCCTGAGGTGACGCCGGCGCGTCTTGATGGCGTCACGTCCGCCAACGTTGACCGATCAGTATTGGATGCGATGGCCGTGGCCGAGGATCGCGCCGGATTCGCTATCGAGGTCTTGGCCGCGCGAGGAGCGACCGCTGGGGCTACGTTGGCGTTGAGCGATATGCATAAGACCGCCGGGCAGCAGTTGGTTGCGCTGGCGAACGGCAATTTTGATGATTCCGGCGCACAATCCAGTTCTCCCGGCCAAAGCGACCCCCGCCAAAAGGTCTATGCCATCGACCAACTACTGGCCAACCCCACCACCATCGCCGACAAGGCAAGTGGCCAAACCGTACCGACCGCCGCCGCCATCGAAATGGACTGCGCCCGCGCGCAGATCAAGGCCGTGACCGAATCGAAATCTTCCACCGAGAGCGATATGCTGCCCATCCTCGCCGCACTGGCCGCCAAGCACGCCTACACCGCGTTCCAACTTGGCTACCCAGCGACTGACGCCGCATTGTTCGAGTAGACACACACTCCTCACGAAGCCGATGCGAACTTGTTGGATGCTAGTGGGCAAGTCGAGTTGAGGCGCGTTCCACCAATGTGAAACCGGTGGTGTACGTACGGGCCGGGCCTGAGTATCCTTCGATGCGGTCGATAAGCATGTCAACGGCATGCTTGGCATAATCGTCGATATGTGGATCAATGGCGGTCAGCGCCGGCACCGAGTACTCGGCTTCCGGCACGTTATCGAAGCCGACCACTTGTACATCGTCAGGTACACGCAAACCATGTCGTTGATTGCGGCAGCGTGAACGACATGCACCAAAGGCTCGTCAAGGCGCGGCGCATGATCCGCAGGCGCATCCGGGAGGGCCAGCCGTTCACGTTCCTCGACGAGGGGCTCGCGGCAGCCGGCCCGGTGCCGTCCACGAACAACCTCGTCGAATCATGGAACGCGCGCCTGCGCGACATGCCGCGCCGCCACCGCGGACTGCGGCTGGTCAGACGGCTGAAGGCGATCTGCCGGTGGTGCCACCAGCACACGGAACGGCCCGAGACCGACGCGTGGCTCGCGGCCAACGCGATGACCGACGAACGACTCGAGCGCCTCTACCGGCAGGCATGGAAGAGAAGCCCGCAGGGCATGCACGAGACGTTCGGCATTCCCATGAGACACGGCACCGGCATCGACTGGAACGAGTTCCACACCAGGGTCGAATGGCAGTCGAACGACTAGACCGCCGGACACACATTTTGACCTATAACCCCGAATACGGACGTTCGTATCAAAAAACAAAAAGGGTTCCGAGACAAACCGGGAACCCTAAAGGCGGATAAGGCGAGATTCGAACTCGCGGAGGCTTTCACCTCACACGCTTTCGAGGCGTGCTCCTTAGACCGCTCGGACACTTATCCATGCTGCCAAAATGGCAACTTGTTCATTATGCCACATTCTGCCGACCTGGCAAATCGGAGTTTCGCTGAGCAAGTCTCAAGTGTATGCCGCTTGAGACATGTCAGATCACAATCCCGGAATTCGCCCGAAGCGCTGGCATTGCGTTTACGCGCCAAGCACTCCGACAGGAATTACATACACTCCATCATCGCGTTGATACGCGAACTCGCCGACCCCCACCAACACCGCCAAGAACTCCGGTTCACGGGTTCGCGCACTCGGATTTCTCAGCAGTTTATCTTTCAGTCTGCATAGATTTGCCGCCGCCTCAGGGACTTATCCTCACTGGACTTAATTTCGATGCCGCCCCACCGTCCATCGGACAATTCAATAATGGCATCACACTCCAGACCGGAATCGTCATGATAATACCGAACCGGTTCTATCCCAATATCGAGGAGAGATCTCGCATACACCAACAGATCGCGGATGCATAGATTCTCAAACAGAAACCCAAAAGTCTGCCAATCGCCGATAAGAGCAGCAGGACTCATGCCCAACATTGCGGCCGCAATGGAAGGATCGGCAAAATACCGACGCGTCTTGGTCTGGAGTCGCTTTGGATCCCGTGCCGGCGGGACCCAGCCCTTTATCGGATCGATGACGAACATGTTCTCGAACATGGCCGTATACCCGGATATTGTTCTCTCCGAAATGAAATCGTCAAGGTTTTCTTCAGTACCGTACATATCCTTACGTAAGGTTTTGAATGTCACAGCTTGACTGATATTGCGCGCAAGCGAATCCAGCAGACGACGAGCCACATCAGGATCCTTGCCTTGCCTGGGCACACTCTCAGTCAGCGTGAGTCGCATGTATTCCCGAATCAGAATCTGTGCGTCAGATACAGGCAGAGCCACCGCCTCCGGCCATCCACCTCGGCATACGGCATCCAACAACATTTGTGTACTTATCTCTGATTTTGCAGCGGCGAACTTATGTTCAAACAGTCCACTGAGACTTACCGCACCTGTCGAGAGTCCGGACTCATGTAAAGTCAGAGGATTCATACGGATACGTCCGATTCGTCCCGCACCACTATGGTTCGGCCGATTCTCATTGAGAGGAGTGGATGAACCGGTCAGAATCCACTGACCTTTATTCGCGGAATCATCGTCAACGTGATGACGGACTTCATCCCATATAGCTGGGGCGAGTTGCCACTCATCCACGATATGAGGTCTATCTCCCAACAGCATCAATGACGGATCCGCCTTAGCCGCAGCCAAATTGTTATTGCGATCCACATAGGTAATGCTGGCTGCATGGGCCCGCGCAGACCAAGTTTTCCCGCACCACTTGGTGCCGGTAATCTCCACCGCGCCAAAGATGCGCATATATCGTTCGATCTGTGTATCCACGATACGAGGGCGATAGGCTTTCGGCTTGATGTCGCCCGCCAGAGAATCGGCCATTCCGCGCACCTCCCGTTATTTCACGTCCGCCATCGCAATAATCCGAATTTCTCAACTACCAAAATCCGAATGTTGCAACGACGAAAATCCGAACTTTCTAACTACAATAATCCGAATTTCTCAACTACCAAAATCCGAATGTTGCAACGACGAAAATCCGAATATTGGTGGTGGTAGAAGCGGTGACGGGGCCACTCTGCATTGAGTGGTCTTCCCCCCAGTCAGCCTTACGGCTGACAGCTCGAACGCAATTAAGGACAGCTTTCCAGCTGCCATTTTATTGGCTCACTGTCGTTCGCCTTCGCCTAAAAACGCCTCCGGCGTTTTCTTCACGGCTCAGCTCATCAGAGGGGGCTTGGAATTTTGTTTACGCCACCTGTTCGTGGACGGAGGCATTGACCCATTGGGTCTGCTGGACGTTGTAGCCGGAGAAGATGCCGATGTCGAGCATGCAGTCGCGGTAATCGCGGCCGTGGGCGATGGTGATGTAGCTGTCGTCCACCAATCGGTTATGCGTGGAATCCAGTCCGACCCATCGGCCATCCTGATACACCTCGACCCAAGCGTGGGTCGCGCCCTCTCCCCCAAGCAAACCGGCAATGTAGCGCGCGGTCAATCCCACATGCCGGCACACGGACAGCATTACATGGGCATAATCCTGGCATACGCCCTTGCGCTGGGCCAAGGCCTGTTCGGCGGTGGTGTGAATCGTGGTGGAACCGGGCGTGTACACAAACGCCTTGTAGACCTCATCCATCACTTCGGCGGCCTGCTGCACCGGAGTGGCGTCGGAAGGCAATGCAGCCAAGCGTTCGCGGCATACGGCAATCATCGCCTCCACGTTCGGGCCGGGAATGGTGAGCGCTGAATTGAATCGGTACAGCGGTTTATAGGCTTCCTTATGGATATGCGCATTGTCCACGAAGGCGATGCCGGTCACCGAATAGCTGAATATGTCGTGCGGCTCGGGGATGAATCCGGTCATCACCACGGAGTCAAAGGAGTCGATGGTGGTTTCGAGTTCGGTTTCGGGCTGAATCTTCACTTCCACGTCAATCACCTGTTGGCGAGGGCCAGTGGCGGGAATACAGCGAAGCTGGAACCTGTGATCGGTGACCGGTGTGCTGAAGGACAGCTTCATCTCATAGTCGAACACGAGTTTTTTCACAACGTCTCCTGCACTTACACACGAGCCGGCAACCGGCACATTCTCGGGATAACAACACTACAGCCATGTCTGAGGTATGGTCCGCGCGCTCACAGCCCACGCATATATTTCGGCAATTCGCCGATACGCATCGGCCGGCACTCGGACGCACGGTTTTTCGCCATACCACCATAGCATTCGAACCCGTCAGGGCGAACGTCGGGTTAGGGGCGCTTGGCATCCATGTTCATGGAGCTCAGTGAGCCCATGTCTTTGATGGCCAGGGCGCTGACACGGCCGGAATAATCGTCAAGGTACTTCTTCAGCAGGTCGGCGACTTCCTGATACCCGCGAGACGGCAGCTGACCGACCAGCCAGCTCAGCCCATCGGCGAAGCAACTGGGCAACGGCATGCCGTCGAGAATCATCGAGTAGGAGGCGAGCTTCCTGAGCGGGGCTTCCATCTCCTCCATCGTCAAACCGAAGCGCGTGTACAGGTCGATGCGCTCCAGATACTTGCCGATGAAGATGAACGCCTTCAGCGTGGGGTCGACCGGCGAATTTCGATGCCGCCCCAGAAGGCGAGCATGTCATCGGTAATATCGCGCTGCTTGTAGATGTCCTCGGCATCGGCCGCATATTTGGCGGCATCGGTGATATTGGTCATCGCCAACTCCACGTACTGCAACAGACGCGAGCTCAATTCCGGGCGCAGAATCACGGCGTTGTAGAATGCGGAGGTTACGGCCGACCGCACCGAATCAGGATTGGACCCGTCGTACAGAAGCTGTTCACGAACCCGTCGAAGTCCTCGAAATCTTCGGGCAGGTCGAGTGCGTGAGCGAACGGACGGAAGGCGTCCACATCGGTGTCCATAACGCGATCGTAGAACGGGAAGAACTGGTTCAACGTGGTGAAGGCGCGCTCGGTGTACCGACCCAGCCAATACAGGTTGTCTGCCTTGGAAGCGGTGACCAGAGACAACGAGTGGCGGCGGGACTGGTTCAGCAGGTTCACCACCTGCGTTTCGGCACCGTATTCATGCTCCATGCCGGATTCGGGTGCCAACACCCACGTATCCTTGAATCCGCCACCCTGCGACGAGTTGACGATCATCTGGCCGGGCACCGACGAGTATCGAGTCAAACCCGAATACCACACGTGCGTGTTTTTGCCGGTGACCACAAAGGCACGCAAATCGCATTTGCGCGGCGACATCTCACCGGTCTTCGGGTCCACCACATCGATATCGCGGAACTGAATCACCTCTTGGGCGATGAATCGACGAGGCTCCTCCTTTGATCCGGTTGGCGAGCTCCTCACGTGCGGCGGCATCCAGCGACGAACCGAACACCACGCCGTAACCACCGGCTTCGGCCACATCCTTGATGACCAGCTCGCCCATCCGATTCAGGACTTCCTTGCGGTCGGCCTCGAACATCGGCATGTACGTGGGCGCGTTGTTGAGAATCGGTTCCTCGCCGAGATAGTACTTGATCATCTGCGGCACGAAGTAGTAGATGGCCTTGTCATCGGCCGCGCCGTTGCCCGGCGCGTTGACGATGGCCACGTTGCCCGCGCGGTAGGCGGACAGATACCGGGCACACCGATCACCGAATCAGGATTGAAGGCAAACGGATCGAGGAATTCGTCGGACAGGCGGCGGTAGACCACGCCCACACGGTGGCGTTTGCCGGCGTAGTCAAGGAAGTAGACCTTGTTGTCCACCACTTCGAGGTCTTCGGGGAAGGCCAACGCCGCACCGGTTTTCTCCGCCAGATAGGCGTGCTCGAAGAACGCGGAATTGTAGCGGCCGGGGGTCAGTACCACGGCGATGCCCTCGGTGGACACAAAGTCCATGGCCTTGCGCAGCAGGCGCGGGTATTCGCGATTGTCGCGGATGTGCACGTCGCGAAACAGGCGCGGGGAGATGCGGCGCTCGATGTCGCGCACGAACAGCGGGTAGCTGGCGCCCGAGGGGATGCGCAGGTTGTCTTCCAGCACCCACCAGCGGCCGTCCTCGCCTTGGACCAGGTCTTCGCCGGCGATGTGCGCGAAAATGCCGCCGGGAGGGGTCACGCCGTTGACCTGCGGGAAGTAGCCGGCCGAGGTGTATACGTATTCTTCCGGCACGACGCCATCATGAATAATGCGCTTATCGGAATAAATGTCCTTCAGATAGGCGTTCAGGGCGTTGACGCGCTGCTTCAGTCCCTTCTCCAATTCGTCGTATTCGTCGGATTTGATAATGCGCGGCACAGGGTCGTGCGGGAAGAGCCGGTCATGGTATTCGCCGTTCTTGTAGATGCCGAAACGCACACCGTTGCGGGACAGCTCTCGATTGATCGCCTCGCGACGGTTTACCAGTTCATGGGCCAGTCTGCGTGCTGCGGATTCGATCATCGTGCCTGCTCCTTGCTGTGGCGGCTTCTGTGGCCTCAAGCGGTTAGGCGTTTTGAGCGCACGCTGACGCCGCAAGCCGTAACCGGGTTTGATGGTTACAACCTAAGACGGCCCCGTTTCAACAAACGCGCGAGAATGTTACAGGCAGGTCACTTCGCCGACCGCGCGCATCTTGCAGACCGCACGCATCTCGCCGACCGCGCGCATCTCGCCGACCGCACTCGTCTCGCCGACCGCACTCGTTACAATGAATGGCTATGACACGACTGCGCATTGACTTGGCCTACGACGGCGGCGGATTCTATGGCTGGGCCAAACAGCTCAATCTGCGTACGGTGCAAGGCACCATTGAAGATGCGCTGCACAAGGTGCTGCGGGTGCCGGCCGATGATGCGGCCGAACCGTTGCGTCTGACGGTGGCTGGGCGCACCGACACCGGTGTGCACGCCTCCCACCAAGTGGCGCATCTGGATGTATCCGATGAGGTGCTGAATCGCTGCGTAGGTCACATGACCATTCCGGTCACCGAGGCGCTGACTCGCAGACTCAAGGCTGTGCTGCCTTCGGACATCGTCATTCATGACATTGTCGTAGCTCCGGTCGGCTTCGATGCCAGGTTCTCCGCATTGGAGCGCACTTATGTGTATCGGGTCGCCGATCGTTCGTCTGAGGTCGACCCGCGCCTGCGTGGATGCGTGCTTACCGTGGATGAAGCGCTGGATCTGGAGCTTATGAACCGCGCAGCCTCATTGACCATCGGCCTGCACGATTTTGGTTCCTTCGCCACTCCGAATCCGGGAGGCACTACGATCCGTGAAGTCAAGACCGCCTATTGGCGGCGGGTGCCGATCACTCCCCTAGTACCGGATGAGATGGCATCGCATGAAGCATATCGGACTCCGTCGCTGGAGTCCGGCCTGGTAGTGTTCACGATTGTGGCGGACGCCTTTGCCCGCAATATGGTGCGCTCCCTGGTCGGCTCATGCATCAAAGTTGGTTCGGGACGCAAATCACTGGAGTGGTTTGCCGGCAAAATGGCCGAGCCAGTGCGTGAAGGCTCAAGCGGGCCGATTGCGCCGCAGGGCCTGACTTTGGAGCATATCGCATATCCCGCCGATGATCAGTTGGCCGCAAGAGCCGAGGCCATTCGGGCCGTACGTACGTTGTAGATTCTATGAAAACAACGCAAAAGGGCTGGAACCCAAACGGATTCCAGCCCTTTCAGCTAGCTTAGCGAAACGCTATTCAGCTCACTCGGCCTTCTCAGCGTCAGCGGCTTCCTCAGCGGGAGCCTCAGCCTCAACGGCGGCGGTCTCCTCGACCGGAGCCTCAGCAGCCTCAGTGGCCTCAGCCTCAACGGCCGGAGCTTCTTCTTCGGCAACCTTGGCGGCGGCTTCAGCTTCCTTCACAACAGCCTTCTTGGCAACCGGCTCGGTGACGAGCTCGATCACAGCGGCCGGAGCGGCATCGCCAACGCGCGGAGCGATCTTGACGATACGGGTGTAGCCACCTTCACGCTGCTCCATCTGCTCGGCAATCTGGGTGAACAGGATGTGCACCACGGACTTGTTGCGGATGACGCGCATCACGCGACGGCGGGAGTGCAGATCACCGCGCTTGGCGAAGGTGATCAGGCGCTCTGCCAGCGGACGAAGGCGCTTGGGCCTTCGGCAGCGTGGTGGTGATGCGGCCGTTCTGGAACAGGCTGGTCGCCATGTTTGCCAGCATGAGGCGCTCGTGTGCGGGGCTAGAAGCCAGACGCGGGCCCTTCTTAGGTGTAGGCATTGGGTTTACTCCTTATATGTCCGTTCTTCAGGCAAGCAGGTGGGCATATGCCCGAACATCTGCTTGCCTAGTGAACGAACGATTGGTCAAAGAGGCAGATCACTCGTCTTCCGGCGAGAAGAACGTGCCACCTTCGAGATTATTGGTATCGAAGGCCATCGGCGAGGACTTGAGGCTCAGGCCCAAGGTCTGCAGCTTCTCCTTGACCTCATCGATTGACTTCATACCGAAATTGCGGATGTCGAGCAGGTCCTGCTCGGTGTGGGAGACAAGCTCACCGATGGTGTGGATGCCCTCGCGCTTGAGGCAGTTGTAAGAACGCTGCGTCAGGTTGAGGTCCTCGATCGGAACGGCCATCTCGGGGTTGGTCTCCTCGGCCACCGGGGCCGGACCGACCTCGACGCCTTCAGCCTGGGCGTTGAGCTCACGGCACAGGCCGAAGAGCTCCACCAAGGTGGAACCGGCGGAAGCCACCGCGTCACGCGGGGAGATGGCGGGCTTGGTCTCCACGTCCAGAATGAGCTGTCGAAGTCCGTGCGCTGTTCCACACGGGTGGCCTCGACCTTGTAGCTCACCTTGAGTACCGGGGAGTAGATGGAATCAACCGGAATACGGCCGATCTCATCGTTGTCCTGCTTGTTCATCTGGGCAGGAACATAGCCACGGCCACGCTCGACAGTGAACTCGATCTCGAGTTCGCCATCGTCGGCGAGGGTAGCGATGTGCTGCTCCGGGTTGGCAATGGTGACGCCGGCCGGCGGGGTGATGTCCCCAGCCACGGCTTCGCCCTTTCCGCTCTTGCGCAGATACATGACCACAGGCTCGTCGTATTCGCTGGTGAGCACGATGCCCTTGATGTTCAGCAGGATCTCGGTGACGTCTTCCTGGACACCCGGCAGAGTGGTGAACTCATGCAGGGCACCGGAAATACGCACGGAGGTCACGGCAGCACCCGGGATGGAGCTCAGCAGCGTGCGACGCAGCGAGTTGCCGAGCGTGTAGCCGAAGCCAGGCTCGAGCGGCTCGATGGTGAAGCGGGAGCGCTGCGGATTCAGAGATTCCTCGGTAAGAGTCGGACGCTGTGCAATAAGCACTGTGGTTATCCTTTCAGCTTGAACTCGGTGGTGCACTCACCGGTCAGGCGGTTTTGGATGGATTTGGTATTGCTGAGTGCTCAGACGCGACGACGCTTCGGAGGACGAACGCCGTTGTGGGCTTGCGGGGTGACGTCGGTGATGGAACCAACCTCGAGGCCCGCAGACTGCAGGGAACGGATGGCGGTTTCACGACCGGAACCCGGGCCCTTGACGAACACGTCGACCTTCTTGACGCCGTGTTCCATCGCCTTGCGGGCGGCGGACTCGGCAGCCATACCAGCGGCGTACGGCGTGGACTTACGGGAGCCCTTGAAGCCGACATCGCCACCGGACGCCCAGGACACCACGGCGCCGGACGGATCGGTGATCGAAATGATCGTGTTGTTGAAAGTGGACTTGATGTGAGCCTGGCCGACCGGGACCGACTTGCGGTCGCGACGACGGGGCTTACGAGCGGCTTGCTTAGGCGCTGCCATTGACCCTCGTTTCCTAGTAACGAACTTTGCTGTTGACGTTCGGGCGATGGGATAAAATCATCTCGTGGCCCGAATCATGCCACCGACTACTTGGTGGCCTTCTTCTTTCCGGCGACCGTGCGCTTCGGGCCCTTGCGGGTACGAGCATTGGTCTTGGTGCGCTGACCGCGCACAGGAAGTCCCTTACGGTGACGCTGGCCTTGGTAGCAGTTGATCTGAATCTTGCGACGAATATCTGCATCGACTTCACGACGCAGGTCACCCTCGATCTTGTAGTTGGCTTCGAGGTAGTCACGCAGCGTAATCAGCTGCTCGTCGGTGAGATCCTTGACGCGGATGTCCGGGCTAATACCGGTCGCGGCAAGCGTTTCCTTGGCACGAGTGCGACCCACACCGAAAATGTAGGTGAGGGCGATCTCGATGCGCTTCTCATTGGGGATGTCGACTCCGGCAAGACGTGCCATTGCGATTCCTTCTTGTTGCCGTAGGTCTTGCACCCGCTCGCCCGATTACCCGGCACGGGCCTACGTACCCGTGGTTCAGTGTCGTTCCCTTGCGGGAAGCACTGTGAGAGAGTGCCTTATTTACTTAGTGCCGCTGGAGAATCTGCTCTCAGCCCTGACGCTGCTTGTGGCGCGGGTTGACGCAGATCACCATGACGCGGCCGTGACGGCGGATCACGCGGCAGTTTTCGCAGATCCTCTTCACGCTAGGGGCTGACCTTCATGGTTATCCTTTTCTTGTGTACCTTTACTTGTAACGGTACGTAATGCGTCCGCGGTTCAGGTCGTAAGGGCTCATTTCGAGCACGACACGATCCTGCGGCAGAATACGAATGTAGTTCTTACGCATTTTGCCGGAAATCGTGGCGAGCACGATGTGCTTGTTTTCGAGTTCAACGCGGAACATCGCGTTAGGCAGTGCTTCCACGACCTGTCCTTCGACTTCAATCACACCGTCTTTTGCCATGTGCCTCTAGTCCTATTCCGTTGGATGATTACTATGGCATATCCGAAGACACACCAACTGTCAACTATATACGCCACATACCCCTGTACGAACACTCGGCGTGTCGCACAGGGGTATGGAAACGTTGATGTGGTATTTCGGCATCACTCCGGCTTGTTGCCCGGGCTGCCGAACCTACTACTCGAGGTGGCTGATGATACGGCCGCTGATCTCGTCGATGTCGCCGACGCCGTTGACCACGACGAGCAGGCCACGGGCCTCGTAGATGTCGAGCAGCGGAGCGGTTTCCTTCTCGTAGGTCTCCAGGCGCTTGGCGATGGCCTCCGGAGTGTCGTCAGCGCGGCCCTGCTCGGCGGCGCGCTTCTTCATACGCTCCAGCAGCACGTCGCGGGCGGCTTCGAGGGCCACCACGTGGTCGAGCGGAGTGTCGAGGTCGGCGAGCATCTCGTCGAGAGCGGTGACCTTGGGCGGCGTTACGCGGGTAGCCGTCGAGGATCCAGCCGTTCTTGCAGTCTTCCTTGGCCAGACGATCCTTGACGATCTTGTTGGTCAGGGAGTCCGGAACCAGCTCGCCCTTGTCGGTGTAGCTCATCGCCTCAAGGCCGAGTTCGGTCTTGTTCTTGATGTTGTAGCGGAAGATGTCGCCGGTGGAGATGGTGGGGATGTTGAAGTGCTCGGCGAGCAGAGCAGCCTGGGTGCCCTTGCCCACGCCCTGGGGGGCCCATGATGAGCAGACGCATGGTGGTCTCCTTTTATGTCGATTATTAATACGGTTTTGGCTCCCTTGGTTAAGGGAGCCATTGAGTTATATGCGGAAGATAGATTGCTCCGTCGTGGAACAGTCCACTGGACTGTTCCACTCCTCGCGCGGCCGCCTGCCCATTGCGGGCGGCCGCTGCCAAGCGGGCGTCAGCCTTCTTTGTGGTCCACGTTTTCGAACAGAAAGCCGGTGTACTGGAACTGTTCGGTCTGGGCCTTGGCCTGGCGCAGGGTGTCGAGACCCACGCCCGCGATGATCAGGATCGTGGTGCCACCGAACGGCAGCTTGGCGTTGAGGCCGAGGGCCATGATCAGCACGGTCGGGATCAGGGCCACGAACAGCAGGTAGACGGCGCCGACGGTGTTGAGTCGGTTCATCACGTAGGTCAGGTAGCGGCTGGTGGCGTTGCCGGCGCGGATGCCGGGGATGAAGCCGCCGTACTGCTTCATGTTGTCCGCGGTCTCGTCCGGGTTGAACGTGATCGAGGTGTAGAAGAAGCAGAAGAACACGATCATCAGCGCGTACAGGGCGATGTACCACACGCTGGTGGTGTTCGCCAGGGTTGGCGTTGATCCACTTGACCCACGACTGGTCGGACTTGCCGAACTGGGCGATCAGGGTCGGGATGGCGAGGATCGAGGAGGCGAAGATCGGCGGGATGACGCCGGACATGTTGATCTTCAGCGGCAGGTAGGTGGAGGAGCCGCCGTACATCTTACGGCCGATCATGCGGCGCGTGTACTGGACCGGCACGCGGCGCTGGCACAGTTCGACGAAGTCGACGAATATGAGGATGACCACGAGCACGCCCACGACGATGCCGAACTTCAGCCAGTCGCCGTCGGTGCCGTTGGTGCCGTAGCCGATCTCCCACAGCTGCGGCAGGAAGCCGGAGCAGATGGACATGAAGATCAAGATGGACATGCCCTGGCCGATGCCCTTGTCGGTCACGAGCTCGGCCATCCACATGATCAGGCCGGTGCCGCCGGTCATGATGAGGACCATGACCACGAGGTTGAACACGGAGACGTCCGGGATGACCTGGTCGCACTGGTCGTGGAACAGGGCACCGGAGCGGGCGGTGACCAGAATGGTGGTGGACTGCAGCACGGCCAGGCCGATGGTCAGGTAACGGGTGTACTGGGTGAGCTTGGCCTCGCCGGACTGGCCCTCCTTATGCAGGGCCTCGAAGCGGGGGATGACCACGCGCAGCAGCTGCACCACGATGGACGCGGTGATGTACGGCATGACGCCCAGCGCGAAGATAGACAGCTGGAGCATGGCGCCACCGGAGAAGAGGTTCACCAGTCCGATGAAGTTCTCCTGAGAGGCGCCGCCGATGGTGGCCATGCACTTGTTCACCACGTTGTAGTCCACGCCAGGGGTCGGAATGAACGAACCGATGCGGTAGACGACGATGATGAACAGGACGAAGAGAATCTTCTTCCTCAACTCTTTGGTTTTCAGGGCCTGGATTAGTGTCCTCACCTAGATTTCCTCCCAATAGCGCGCCAATCACGCGAAATACACAGACTAACGAACGAGCATAGTCTAAAGTGCCTACTTCGGCCACTTCATGTCTCGCGAATGTTACCTGAATTATGCTCCATCGTACTGGACGGGGGGAAGCATACTCAAAACGATCATTGTGTTGAGACTGCTTCTCTGCGCTCAGAACAACAATTATTTTAGAAAAGGGAACCCCCGTCCACCTATTGGCGGGCGGGGGTTGTACAGCCTATTGCGCTCCCCGTAGGACTAATCAGTCCTCGGAAACGGAACCGCCGGCGGCCTCGATCTTGGACTTGGCGGAAGCCGAAGCCTTAACACCCTGAGGGTGAAAGCCACGGTGGTCTCGCCGTCGCCCAGAACCTTCACCGGAGCGTTGTCACGAACAGCGCCCTTGGCGATCAGGTCGGCCACAGCAACCTCGCCGCCCTCGGGGAAGAGCTCCACGAGACGAGCGATGTTGATGACCTGGAACTCGACCTTGAACGGGTTCTTGAAGCCACGGAGCTTCGGCAGGCGCATGTACAGCGGCAGCTGGCCGCCTTCAAAGCCCGGACGCACGTGGTTACGCTTCGTCTGGCCCTTGGCGCCACGACCGGAGGTCTTACCCTTGGAGCCTTCACCGCGGCCCACACGGGTGCGGTCCTTCTTGGCACCCGGGGCGGGCTTCAGGTCGTGCATCTGCAGGATTTCGTTATCTGCCATAATCAGTCAACCTCCTCAACGGTGACCAAGTGACGCACGGCGTTCACCAGACCACGGTTGGCCGGGGTGTCCTCGCGGACAACGGTCTTACCGATCTTGTTGAGGCCGAGGGTCTTGACGGTGGCGCGCTGAGCCGGGGTACGGTTCACGATGCCGTGGTGCAGGGTAATCTTCAGGTTCTTAGCCATGAGTATCACTCACCATCCTTCTCTTCGGCGGCCTTAGCGGCAGCAGCCTCTTCGCGAGCCTTGCGAGCCTCGGCAATGCCGGCGGCGCGGGCGCGCAGCAGAGCATCGGGAGCAACCTCGTCGAGCGCTAGGCCACGACGGGCGGCGATCTCCTCGGGCTCTTCGAGCTGCTTGAGGGCGTCAACGGTAGCGCGCACCACGTTAACGGCGGTGGCGGAGCCCATCGACTTGGTCAGGACGTCGGTGATGCCTGCGCATTCCATGACGGCGCGCACGGAGCCACCGGCGATTACACCGGTACCCGGGGCGGCCGGACGCAGCAGGACGGTGCCAGCAGCGTCATGACCCTGAACCGGGTGGGTGATGGTGCCGCGGACGCGAGGCACAGAGAACATGTGCTTCTTGGCGTCCAGCTGGCCCTTGGCGATGGCGGCCGGGACTTCACGGGACTTGCCGTAGCCGACACCCACGGTGCCGTTGCCGTCGCCGACCACAACCAGTGCGGCGAAGCTGAAAGTACGGCCACCCTTGTGGGTCTTGGACACACGGTTGATGGTCACCACGCGATCGAGCAGCTCGTCGCCGTGGTTTTCTTCACGACGGTTACGACGCTCGCCGCGACGGCCTTCACCGCGCTGGCCACGACGACCCTTGCGGTCCTCGTTGTTGGATTCGGTCGCCACAGTGTTCTGAGTTTCTTCAGCCACTTGGGTTTCCTTCGTTTCGTTGTCGCTCACAGTGCAAGACCTCCCTCGCGGGCGCCATCAGCAACGGCTGCGACGCGACCGGTGTACTTGTTGCCACCGCGGTCGAACACGACTGCGGTGATGCCGGCAGCCTTGGCCTTCTCGGCGATCAGCTCGCCGACCTTCTTGGCGGCCTCAGTCTTGGTGCCTTCGAAGCCGGCGAAGTCGGCCTGAAGAGTGGAGGCGGACACCAGGGTAATGCCCTTGGTATCGTCGACCACCTGAGCAACCATGTGACGGTTGGAGCGGGTGACCACCAGGCGCGGACGCTCGGGGGTACCGGAGATGCGCTTGCGGATACGCGCGTGACGGCGCCTGAGAGCTACCTTCTTGCCTTTTCCGAGAATAGCAACGCTCATATCACTTACCAGCCTTTCCAGCCTTGCGCAGGATGCGTTCATCGGAATACTTGATGCCCTTGCCCTTGTAGGGTTCCGGAGCGCGCAGCTTGCGGATGTTGGCGGCAACCTGGCCCACGACCTGCTTGTCGGTGCCTTCGACAACCACGTGGTTGGCGTCGGTCACCTTCAGGGTGATGCCTTCGGGCGGGTTGACGGTGATGGTGTGGGAGTAGCCGAGGAAGAACTCGATGCCCTGGGGCCCTTGGCGACGGCGCGGTAACCGGTGCCGACGATCTCAAGAGTCTTGGAGTAGCCATCGTGAACACCCTTGACCATGCCGGCCATGATGGAGCGAGCCAGACCGTGCTTGGCACGGGTCGGACGCAGGTCATCAGCGGCGGTCAGGACAATCTCGTTGCCTTCAACGGCAGCGGTGATGCCTTCCGGAACCACGTAGGAGTCAGAACCCTTAGCGCCCTTGGCGGAGAAGTTCTGGCCTTCAATCTTGACTTCAACGCCAGCAGGGATGGCGATGGGGAGCTTTACCAATATGCGATGCCATGTTTCAGCTCTCCTTTCTCACCACACGAAGGCGACAATTTCGCCGCCAATGCCTCGGTCGAGGCATTCCTTCTGAGTCAGCAGTCCCGAAGAAGTCGAGATGATGGCGATACCCAGGCCACCGAGCGGCATCGGCAGGGAGTCGGACTTCGCGTAACGACGAAGGCCCGGCTTGGAGATGCGCTTGATACCCTGAATGGAACGCTCACCGTTCGGACCGTACTTGAGGGTGACCTCAAGAGTCTGGCCGACCTTGGCTTCCTTAGCGGTGAAGTCCTTGATGTAGCCTTCGCGCTTCAGAATCTCGGCGATGTTCGCCTTGAACTTAGAGTACGGCATATCCACGGTTTCGTGCTTGGCCGCGCTCGCATTACGCAGACGCGTAAGCATGTCTGCGATCGGATCTGTCATTGTCATTTGGGCTTGTTGCCCTTTCTCGCTATGGTTTCCGCCGCCCTCACGCTTCTTCTAGAAGCGTTCGGGCCGCGGACCTTCAGCGTCGATGTTTACCAACTGGACTTCGTAACGCCGGGCAGTTCACCGCGGTGAGCCTTCTCACGAAGGCAGATGCGGCACAGGCCGAACTTGCGGTAGACGGAGTGGGGACGACCGCAGACCTGGCAGCGCGTGTAAGCGCGGACCTTGAACTTCGGCTTGCCGGCCGCCTTGTTCCTAAGAGCGGTTTTTGCCATATCAGTTCTCCTTGAAGGGGAAGCCGAGGTGCTTCAGCAGCGCGTAAGCTTCCTTGTCGTCCTTGGTGGAGGTCACCACAGTGATGTCCATACCGCGCACGTGATCGATCGAATCAGGATCGATCTCGTGGAACATGGACTGCTCGGTGAGACCAAAGTTGTAGTTGCCCTGGCCATCGAACTGGTGGCCGTTGATGCCGCGGAAGTCGCGGATACGGGGCAGCGCGAGGGTCAGCAGACGGTCCAGGAACTCCCACATGCGGTCGCCACGCAGGGTGACGTACGCACCGATGGCCTGGCCTTCACGCAGGTGGAACTGCGCGACGGACTTCTTGGCCTTGGTGATCTTCGGCTTCTGGCCGGTGATCAGAGTGAGGTCCTTGACGGCACCTTCGATGAGCTTGGAGTCGCGGGCAGCGGCACCAACACCCATGGAGACGACGACCTTCTGGACACGGGCAACCTGCATCGGGTTGGAGTACTTAAACTCTTTCTCGAGCTCAGGAATGATCTGCTCGTTGTACTTGACCTTCAAGCGCGGGGTGGCCGGCGCTTCGACAGTAGTATCGGTCATGCCAGCTCCTTTCCGGACTTCTTGGCGACGCGCACGCGCACGGTCTTCACCTTGCCGTCACGCGCCTCTTCCTTAACGGTGATGCCAACGCGGGTCGGCTGCTTGGTCTCCGGGTCGATGACCATCACGTTGGAGCGATGGATCGGAGCCTCAGTGGAGACGATGCCAGCCTGCTGACCCTGCTGCGTTGCACGCACGTGCTTCTTGACGATCTGCACGCCTTCGACGATCAGTCGATCGTTGGAGAGCACCTGCTTGACGGTGCCTTCCTTACCGCGGTCCTTGCCGCGGATGACCTTGACCAGGTCGCCGCTCTTGATCTTGGCTGCCATGTCAGATCACCTCCGGGGCGAGGGACACGATCTTCATGAACTTGTGCTCGCGCAGTTCACGACCGACCGGTCCGAAGATACGAGTGCCCTTCGGTTCACGGCCGGAGCCGAGAATGACGGCGGCGTTCTCGTCGAACTTGATGTAGGAACCATCCGCACGGCGGGATTCCTTGACGGTACGGACGACAACGGCCTTAACCACGTCGCCCTTCTTGACCGACCCGCCAGGAATGGCGTCCTTGACGGAGGCGACGATCACGTCGCCGATGCCGGCATAGCGTCGCTTCGATCCGCCGAGCACGCGGATGGCGAGGAGTTCCTTCGCACCCGTGTTGTCGGCGACATGAAGCCGCGTTTCCTGCTGAATCATTGATTCTCCTTAGCCGAGCTGGTTCTCCCCATTTACCGGGGCATCGTGGTTGCACATAATGCCCCGGTAAATGGCGAGCCTTGCCGAACTTTACTTACTTGGCGCGCTCGATAATGGATTCGAGACGCCAGCGCTTGGTCTTGCTCAGAGGCCGAGTTTCCATAATACTCACGAGGTCGCCAATGTGGGCGTCGTTGTGTTCATCATGGGCCTTGACCTTGCTGGTGGAACGAACGACCTTGCCGTACAGCGGGTGGGTCGAACGCTGCTCGAGCTCGACGGTAATCGTCTTGTCCATCTTGTCGGACACGACGTAGCCGCGGCGAACCTTACGGAAGTTACGCTCTTCAGCCATAATCACTTCTCCTTGGATTCGGTAGCGGCCGGCTCCTGGCTGATGCCAAGCTCACGCTCGCGAAGCACGGTGTACATGCGGGCGATGTCGCTCTTGACAGCCTTGAGACGGGCGGTGTTCTCGAGCTGACCGGTGGCGTGCTGGAAGCGCAGGTTGAACAGCTCTTCCTTGGACTTCTTCAAGAAGCCTTCGATTTCCGCGTTGGACTTCTCGTTGAGATTCTTGATGGAGTAATCAGCGGTACCGACTGCCATCAGATATCACCACCTTCACGTGCGATAATGCGGCACTTCATCGGGAGCTTGTCGATAGCGCGGCGGAGGGCTTCCTTAGCGACGTCCTCGGACACACCACCGATTTCGAACATCACGCGACCAGGGCGCACGTTCGCAATCCAGAACTCCGGGGCACCCTTACCGGAACCCATTCGGGCACCGAGCGGGTGCTTGGTCAGCGGACGATCCGGGAAGATCGTGATCCACACGCGGCCACCACGCTTGATGTAGCGGGTCATGGCGATACGCGCGGCTTCGATCTGACGGTTGGTCACGTAGGCCGGGGCGAGGGACTGGATGCCGAAATCACCGAAGTTGATCTCGTTGCCGCCCTTGGACATGCCGGAACGCACAGGGCGGTGCTGCTTGCGGTACTTAGTCCTCTTGGGGATAAGCATTCTTGCTCACTCCTTTGTTTCTGCAGCCGGAGCGGCCTCGGCGGGAGCCTCAGCCTTGGGGGCTTCGGCGGCCTGCGGGGCGGCGGAACGGTTGCCACGGCGCGGGCGGCGATCGCCACCACGACGGCCCGGACGGTTGTTCTGCTGAGCCTGCTGCTCTTCGAACTCGGATTCGGTCATGTCGCCCTTGTAGATCCAGACCTTGACGCCGATACGGCCGTACGTGGTCTTGGCCTCGAAGAAGCCATAATCGATGAGGGCGCGGAGGGTCTGCAGCGGAACGCGGCCCTCACGGTAGAACTCGGAACGGCTCATTTCCGCACCGCCGAGGCGGCCGGAGAGCTTGATGCGGATACCCTTGGCACCGGCGCGCATGGCGTCCTGCTGGGCCTTGCGCATGGCACGACGGAAGGTGACGCGGTTGGTCAGCTGCTCAGCGATGCCCTGAGCGACGAGCTGGGCGTCCAGCGCGGCGTTCTTGACTTCGAAGATGTTGAGCTGGATCTGCTTGCCGGTCAGCTTCTCGAGCTTGGCGCGGACGCGCTCGGCCTCAGCGCCACGACGACCGATCACGATGCCCGGACGGGCGGTGTGAATGTCGACGCGGACGCGGTCGCGGGTGCGCTCGATGACGATGCGGGACACGCCAGCGCGCTCGAGGTCCTTGCTCATCTCCTTGCGGATCTGATCATCCTCAAGCACGAAGTCGCGGTAGCGTTCGCCGGCCTTGTTGGAGTCGGAGAACCACTTGGAGCGGTGGTTCTCAGTGATGCCCAGACGGTAGCCAAACGGATTGATCTTCTGACCCATCTTTAGCGGGCTCCTTCCTTGTTAGCCACGACGACCGTGATGTGGGAGGTGCGCTTGTTGATACGAGCGGCGCGGCCCTGGGCACGAGCGCGGAAGCGCTTGAGGGTCACACCTTCGTCAACGTAGGTCTCCTTGATGTACAGGTCGTTCTCGCGGAACGGCTCGCCGGCCTTGTCGGCCTTCACACGAGCGTTGGCGATGGCGCTCTCCAGGGGTCTTGCGGACCGGCAGGGCCGCAGCCTGAGGGGCGAACTTCAAAATGGTGACGGCTTCGGTCGCCTTCTTGCCGCGGATGAGGTCGACCATGCGGCGAGCCTTGCGCGGCGTCACGCGGACGTGACGAGCGATTGCTTTAGCTTCCATGTTCTATTCCTTATCCTTAGCGACGGGCCTTCTTGTCGTCCTTCACGTGACCCTTGAAGGTCTTCGTGGGGGCGAACTCACCCAGCTTGTGACCAACCATGGCCTCGGTGACGAACACCGGGACATGCTTGCGACCATCATGAACGGCGAAGGTGTGTCCGATAAATCAGGGGTGATCATCGAACGACGGGACCACGTCTTGATGACGTTCTTGGTGCCCTTCTCGTTCTGCTCGTCGACTTTCTTCTGCAAGTGGGCGTCGACGAAGGGGGCCCTTCTTGATGCTACGAGTCATCTTCTCGATACTCCCTTACTTGCGGTTCTTGCCGGACGGACGGCGACGAACAATCATCTTGTTCGAAGCCTTCTTCGGACGACGAGTACGAACCTCGCCCTTGCCCCACGGGGAGACCGGTGGCTTACCACCGCGGGTACGACCGCCGTGCGGGTGGTCGACCGGGATTCATGGACTCACCACGGGTGATCGGACGGTGGCCGATCCAGCGGGCGCGGCCAGCCTTGCCGAGCTGAATGTTGGCGTGGTCCTCGTTGCCGACCTCGCCGACGGTAGCGCGGCAGCGCGCGTCGACGTTGCGGATTTCGCCGGACGGCATACGCAGCTGAGCGTAGGCGCCATCCTTGGCGACGAGCTGAACGGCAGCACCAGCGGAACGAGCAATCTTGGCGCCACCCAGCGGGCGGAGCTCGATGGCATGAACCACGGTACCGGTCGGGATGTTCTTCAGCGGCAGGTTGTTGCCCGGCTTGATATCAGCCTGAGCACCGGTCTCGATGACGTCGCCCTGCTTGATGCCCTTCGGCGCGATGATGTAGCGCTTCTCGCCATCTGCGAAGTGCAGGAGGGCGATACGGGCGGAGCGGTTCGGATCGTACTCGATCTCGGCAACCTTGGCGGGCACGCCGTCCTTGTCCCAACGCTTGAAATCGATGAGACGGTACTGACGCTTGTGGCCGCCGCCGCGATGACGGGAGGTGATACGGCCGTAAGAGTTACGACCGCCGGTCTTGGACTTCTTGCGAACCAGCGACTTCTCAGGCGTAGAACGAGTCAGCTCGGAGAAATCCGAGACGGACGCGTTGCGGCGGCCTGCGGTCGTCGGCTTATAAACGCGGATAGCCATAATGTAGTTCTTCCTTTAACTTTTCTCGGCTAACCTTCAGTTACCAAAGATGTCGATCGTCTGGCCCTCGGCGACGGTCACGATCGCACGCTTCTGGGAAGCACGCTGGCCGAAACCGGTGCGAGTGCGCTGCTTCTTGCCAGCGCGGTTGAGGGTGTTGACGTTCGTCACCTTGACCTTGAAGATCTCTTCGATTGCCTGCTTGATCTGCACCTTGTTCGCATCCGGAGCCACCACGAAGGTGTACTGGCCACGGTCGGAAGCGGCGTAGCTCTTCTCGGAGACGACGGGCTTAAGAATCACGTCGTGAGCGGGCTTGTGAATAGCGACCATCTAAATCAGGCCTCCTTCGGCTCGGTCTTGGCAGCCACGAAAGCCTCGAAGGCTTCCTTGGTGAAGACCACGTACTGCGAGGTAATCACGTCGTACGTGTTGAGCTGATCGACGAAAATCGGGTGAACGGTCGGGATGTTGCGCACGGAGAGCCACTCGTTGATGTTGTCGCGAGTGAAGACGACCGTGGTGAACTTGTCCGCGGTGATCGGGGCCAGGGCGGCGACAGCGGCCTTGGTGGACGGCTCGGTGATACCGAACTCCACCACGGCAACGCGACCGGCGTTGGCGCGATCGGACAGGGCGTAGCGCAGAGCTGCGGCCTTCATCTTCTTGGGGGTGCGCTGAGAGTAGTCACGCGGCTGCGGGCCGAACACGGTGCCGCCGTGGTACCACTGCGGTGCACGGATGGAGCCCTGACGAGCACGACCGGTGCCCTTCTGCTTCCACGGCTTTTTGCCGCCGCCGGAAACCATGCCACGAGTCTTGGTGGCGTGGGTGCCCTGACGAGCAGCAGCGAGCTGAGCGGTGACAACCTGGTGGATCAGCGGGATGTGAGCCTGGACATCCTCGGCGGAAACGCCGAAGAGAGCTCAGGAGCTTCAACGGTGCCGGTGGCCTGGCCCTTGGCGTCGGTGACGTTCAGAGTAACGTTTGCCATGGTTTATCAGGCTCCCTTCACGGCCGAGCGGACGAGAACGATGCCGCCCTTGGGGCCGGGAATGGCGCCCTTGATGGCGAGGATGCCGTTCTCGACATCAGCGGAGACGATGGTCAGGTTCTGGGTAGTGGCGGTCACATGACCCATGCGGCCGGCCATACGCTTGCCCTTGAGAATACGGCTCGGAGTGGCGCATGCGCCCACAGAACCGGGACGGCGCTCGTTCTTGTGAGAACCGTGAGTACGGCGGTAGGACTTGAAGCCCCAACGCTTGATGGTACCGGCGAAGCCCTTACCCTTTGGTGGTGCCGGTCACGTCGACCTCGGCACCCTCTTCGAACAGGTCAGCGGCCAGTTCCTGGCCAGCCTCGAACTGATCGACGTCGTCGGTGCGCACCTCGACGAGGTGGCGACGCGGGGTGACACCGGCCTTGGCAAAGTGGCCAGCCAGCGGCTTGGTCACCTTGGTGGGGTCGATGGCGCCGTAGCCGAGCTGGACAGCCTTGTAGCCGTCAGATTCCTCGGTCTTCACGGCGGTCACCACGTTGGTGGACACGTCGACAAGAGTGACGGGCACGAAGAAGCCGTTCTCGTCCCACACCTGGGACATGCCGAGCTTCTTGCCCAGCAGAGCCTTGCGATTAGACATAATGCTTCCTCCTCCCTTACAGCTTGATTTCGATGTTGACGTCCGCAGGCAAATCGATGTGCATCAGGGAGTCCACGGCCTTGGGGGTCGGGTCCACGATGTCGATGAGGCGCTTGTGAGTGCGCATCTCGAAGTGCTCGCGAGAATCCTTGTACTTGTGAGGAGAACGGATAACACAGAAGACGTTCTTCTCGGTCGGCAGCGGAACGGGGCCAACAACAGTTGCGCCCGCGTTCGTCACCGTTTCGACGATCTTCTTCGCCGATTGGTCGATGACCTCGTGGTCATAGGACTTAAGCCTGATGCGGATTTTCTGTCCCGCCATTGCCGTCCGCCCTTTCTAGCGATGTTCGTTGTACTGTTTACCAACCTGCTTCTAGGGCACCGGCGCGCATGGCCTCCCTCGGACATACGTCCTCTGGCGGTCATCCGACATCAGTGCGTGGTTTCCGGCTGTCACTTCACTTGAAGTGGCTCCCGGCCCGCGCTCGCTTTTTTTTTAATTCCAATTTGCGAGCCCAAATCAGGCAACTTGTTCATTCAAGCACTGAGGTGGGACAGTGCGGAGGAATTCGCGCGTGTCGCGCTCATGCCGTTCGTATTACCTCGCGGCATAGCCGCTCGGCGTCGCCTACCAACATCCTTCTGAGACTTACCTATATCAAGCAGCAGGCACCCTACCCCACGCTGGTAGAGGTGGTCGACCGGCAGGCCGTGTTCCTGCGCCACGACGTCAAGGGCACCATGCTCGGGTACTTCTCCCCCCGTGAAACACAGGCTTCTCGCACTTCCCATGTTCGATTGTCGCAATGCAGGTCTCACATCTTTCTTATTGAGAACCATTCGCTGCGATACCATGACAGATATGACTTCCCGCCGCAAGACTCTTAAACGCGATTGGTTCGACAACCAACCTGGCGCATGGGTAATGGTTATGCTGCCCGCTGTGGCTGGCTTCTTTATCGGCGGGCCTAATCTTGATACGCTTTGGCTATTGGCGACGTGGGCCGTGTGCTATTGCGTGCAGTTCAGCGCCGCGCACTGGTTCAAAGCACACTTTTCACGCCGTTATCTGCCGCCGATGCTCACTTATGCCGTAGCGCTCATCGTCATCGGCTTGCCATTCCTGATTACGCATACCGGCATACTGCGTTGGGCTCCCTTATATATAGTGCTGGTTGCGCTGTCGATGCTGTCCTCGTGGCTGAGGAAGGAGCGCTCGCTGTGGGGCAATGCCGTGTCGGTGATTGCCGCGTCGGCCATGGCCACGGTGATCGCGTCGTTTGGCAGCACTGTTGAGACGGCATGTGTTATGCCCATCAACGCAGCACATGCCTCGTGCGCAGCCGCTGATGTCACCGCCGCACGCGCCGCGATTCGGAATATGCCAGATTTGAGCCAGATATTCGACCTTCACGCCTGGTGGCCCGCGCCGTTGCGTTGCCGGTGGTTACACGGCGCACAACCTTGAAGCCCGTGGTGACCGGCATTACCGAGGTGTTTGCCAGCTTTATTGCTTTTGGCTGCATTATTGCGGCGATTTAGCGACGCTTCAGCGATTCCATGGGGCGGTAACCCACTCATGGGGCGGTAATTGCCCCATGGGGCGGACGGTAAAATTTTACTTTCCGCAGAATAGAGCCGTTTTCGTACACCGCCCCATGGGGTTTTCACCGCCCCATGAGTGGGTTACCGCCCCATGGAAGTACCTGCCGGCTGAGGGAGCGCCACATATGCAAAGGAGTCCGGCCCCTGTAATGGGGTCGGGCTCCTTGTGTCGCGCTATGCAGCCACTAAGCTGCAACACCGCGGTTGGTGGCTACTGATGGTGCCAGCAACCACCAACCGCCTGCAATCAGCGCTCGGAGGCTTCCTCAGTGGCGGCCTCACCCTCGCGCTCGATGCGCAGCTTGTGGCCTTCCGCCTGGGAGACACCGTAGTAAGCACCGACGGCGATGTCCTTCATGTCGTTGATCAGCGGGATGCGCGGGTTGGCCGGGGTGCACTGGTCCTCGTAGGCGCGCATGCCGATCTGATCGAGCACGGACCAGAAGTAGTCCTCGTCCACACCGCAATCCTGGAAGCTCTTGTTCATGCCGAGCTTGTTGTCGCGGTAGTCCTCGACGGCCTTCGCCAGGTTCTCCACGGCTTCGGCCGGGGTCTTGCCGGTATCGATGCCGAGGTTGCGGGCGATGTCCTGGTAACGCTCCGGGGCGATGTACTTGTTGTACTTCGGCCAAGAGGTGGGCTCCTCAGGAATCTGGCCGTTGTAGCGAATCACGTACGGCAGCAGGATGGAGTTGGTACGGCCGTGGGCGATGTGGCACAGGGCACCGATGGTGTGGGCCATGCTGTGACACATGCCGAGGAACGCGGAGCCGAATGCCATGCCGGCCATGGTGGCGGCGTTGTGCATCTTCTCCTGAGCGTTGGTCTTGGCCAGGCCGGGCTCGCCATTGACGGACTCAGCCAGGTTATCCCAGATGAGCTTGGCCGCGTGCAGGGCCATGCCGTCGGTGAAGTCGTTCGCGTACACGGACACATAGGCTTCCATCGAGTGGGTCAGGGCGTCGAAGCCGGCATCGGAGGCCAGCTTGCGCGGCTGGGTGCGAGCCAGCACCGGGTCCACGATGGCCACGGACGGGGTCAGCGCGTAGTCGGTGATCGGGTACTTGTAACCGGTCTTGTGATCGGTGATCACGGCGAACGGGGTGACCTCGGAACCGGTGCCGGAGGAGGTCGGGATGCACACCAGCTTGGCCTTCTTGCCCAGCGGCGGGATCTTGAAGGCGCGCTTACGGATATCGAAGAACTTCTCGCGCACGTCGGAGAAGGCGATTTCCGGGTGCTCGTAGAGCAGCCACATAATCTTGGAGGCATCCATCGGGGAGCCGCCGCCAACCGCGATGATCGTGTCCGGCTCGAACTCCTCGCGCATCATCTCAGCGCCCTTTCGACGGTCTCGACGGAGGGCTCCGGCTCGACGTAGTCGATGATGCGGAAGGTCACACGGTTGGAGCGGGCGCGCAGCTGGTCGATGACCTTGTCGACAATGCCGAGCTGCTCCATGACCTTATCGCACACGATGACGGCCTTCTCGATGCCGTACATGTCGCGCAGGTACTTGATGGCGTTCGGCTCGAAGTAGGTCTTAGCCGGGATCTTGAACCACTGCATGTTGTTGTTCCTCCGAGCAATGCGCTTGATATTAACGAGATTCACGGCCTGCACGTTGCCGGACACCGAGTTGCCGCCGTAGGAACCGCAGCCCAGGGTCAGCGACGGGGCGATGGAGTTGTAGATGTCGCCGATGCCGCCAAGGGAGGAAGGTTGGTTCCAGATGATGCGGCAGGCGTGCATACGGACGCCGTACTCACGCACGAGCTCCTGGTTGTTGGTGTGGATGGCGGCGGTGTGGCCGGCACCCAGCTTGAGCATCTTCTCGCACATCTCGAAGGCCTGCTCCTTGTTGTCGGCCTTGAGCACGGCCTGCACCGGAGCGAGCTTCTCGTGGGTCAGCGGCTCGTCGTCGGAGACTTCCTTGCACTCGGCGGCCAGAATGGTGGCGTCGGCCGGAATCTCGAAGCCAGCAGCCTTGGCGATGAACTGCGGGGACTTGCCCGGCACCGCGGAGTTCAGCACGGGCTTGACGCCGGAACCGGCAGTGCAGCCGAACATGTACTGTTCCAGCTTGGCCTTCTCTTCGGCGTTGACGAAGTAGGCCTTACGGACCTTGAGCTCCTTGATGAGCTGGTCGTAGACGTCCTTGTGGGCGATGATGGCCTGCTCGGTGGCGCAGATCATGCCGTAATCGAAGTGCTTGGAGAGCACCAGATCGTTGGCGGCACGCACGATGTCCACATCGGAATCAACATAGGCCGGGGCGTTGCCGGCACCCACGCCGAGGGCGGGCTTGCCGGAGGAGTAAGCGGCCTTGACCATGCCCGGACCACCGGTGGCGAGGATCGTGGCCACGCCCGGGTGCTGCATCAGCGCGCCGGTGGCCTGGATGGACGGGTGCTCGATCCACTGGATACAGTTCTCGGGAGCACCGGCCTCGATGGCGGCGTCGCGCACAATCTTGGCGGCCTCGACGGAGCACTTCTGAGCGCCGGGGTGGAAGCCGAAGACGATCGGGCAGCGTGTCTTCAGGGCGATGAGGGACTTGAAGATGGCGGTGGAGGTCGGGTTGGTGACCGGGGTGACACCGGCGACCACGCCGACAGGCTCGGCGACCTCATCGATGCCCAGCACGTCGTCTTCACGGATGATGCCGGCGGTCTTCTGGCCGGCCAAGTAGTTGGTGACGTGCTCACAGGCGAAGATGTTCTTGGTAGCCTTGTCCTCCACGAGACCACGGCCGGTCTCGTCGACAGCAATCTTGGCGAGAACGAGGTGCTTGTTCAGAGCGGCGATGGAGGCCTTGGCGACGATACGATCAACTTGCTTCTGGTCGAGGTTCTCGAATTCGACGAGAGCCTTCTTGGCGCGGGCAACCAGCGCGTCAACTTCGGCCTCAGCTGCGGCCTGCTTCTCTTCTGGAGTCGGCTTGGTAGCTTCGACCTTCTTCTTTGCTTCTGCCACTTGGGGTCCTCCTCGATCTTCTTGGGGTATATGGCAAAGTTCTGGGCCACCGCCTCGTCACCTCAGTTGCACCAGCGGGATACCGCCTCAGTAACCGAAAATGACCGGTGATGCGTTGTCACATTGCATATGTGACCTGAGGCACAATATACTGAACGGTCTAGCGCGATGCATACGCACAAAATCGACGGCGTTTCACGTGCGATATTGAATAGTTTTTGTTAAGAGTTGTGCGAAATATCAAACAAATCCTCACTCTATTCGGCGATTTGATACTTTTTGTTCACTTTTACCGAAAATCACATGCCTGCAAACAACACGATCCGAGAACTTTTTTAAAGTAAGTTTTCAAAAGCAATCATTTTCTCCACATTTCTAGAAAATTGGTTTAAAAAGTACCCAAAATCGCCTACAAATATACGATTGTTGCCTCATAACCTTCGCGTCGAGGCACATGAAAGCCACTTTCATAAAGTATACTTGCATATATTTCATCGCACAAAGGGGTAAATATGAGGGCAATGCCATCGACCGCAGTGAAAGCGCACAACCGCAGTGCCATGACCCAGTATCTGTATGGCCATAGCCATGTCACCAAGCAGGAACTGGAACGCGAACTCGGCCTCAGCCTGCCCACCATCACCCAAAATCTGCGCGCCCTAGAAGATGACGGACTCATCCGCAAAGGCGAACTGCAGGATTCCACTGGCGGGCGCAAGGCGCAAAATTATGAGTTCAATCCCGATCATCGCACTGCCATCGGGGTAGTGATGCGGTCCAACGAACTGCGCCTGTGCGCGATTAACCTGTACGGCAACGTCATCGAAAAACGCAACGATGCCCTGCCTTACCGCAACACCAACGTTTACTACCAGCGTATCGGCGGCATCATCAACAACTTCGCCGCCGACGTCGAAAAGAAGCACGGCAAGGTGCTCGGCGTCTCGTTCGCCATCCAAGGCATCCTCTCCCCCGACGCCACCACCATCACCTTCGGCACCATTATGGGCAACACTGGGCTCACGCTCGAAACCATCAGCCAATCGGTCCATTACCCGTGCATGATGATCCACGATTCCGATGCCTCAGCCATGGCCGAACTCTGGTTCGACTCCACGCTCACCGATGCGGTGTGCGTCTATCTGGAGCGACGCCCGGGCGGCGCGGTGATCGCGGGGGGCAAGCTGTATCAAGGCCCGAACCAGTGCAACGGCACCATCGAACACATGATGCTGGTGCCGGGCGGCCGCGAATGCTACTGCGGCCAGCGCGGTTGCATGGACACCTACTGCTCGCCGGAGACCTTGCCCGAGGATTACGAAAGCATTCCCGGCTTCTTCAGCGTGCTTGAGCAGGGCGAACGGCATCATCGCGAGCGCATGGATGAGTGGCTGGATTACGTGGCGCAGGCCATCGTCAACGCGCGATCCATCATCGCGGGCGACGTGATTGTCGGCGGTGAAGCAGCCCAGCATCTTGAAGACAGCGACATCGAGGATCTGAAGGCGCGCGTCATCGCACGTAGCCTGTTCGGCACCGACCATTTCAATCTGCGCAAAAGCTACTGCGCCGAAGATCAGAACATCATCGGTGCCGCGTTGCGGTTCGCCGAGAATTATCTCGACGATATCTGTGGTGCTGCGGAACGCGGCAGGAAATCAAGGGCTTCCACCAAAAGTGACAACACGTCTACAATGGAGGTATGAAAAACCCACCGTTGCATCGTTACGCCACTCGCCCAGGGCTGTACTTCACTGACGACGGTGGGGCTGACGCCGTTGTTCGTTCCGAAACCGCCGACCAGGTTTGGCTATGCGTACTGGAGCCCATTGATGAGCCCAGCGCTTTCTTCCAAGACGCCATCCGCCTGTTCGAGGACCCGAATATCTCCTTTATCCAGCAGATTCATGAGTTCCCGGTATGCACGCGCATTATCGAACATCTGTATCTGCGCGAGACCCTGTTCCGCATGACCGGGCCGAACTACGGCCTGTGGTACGTGCACCTGCCCAAAGCATGGGACGGCATGCGTTATGGCTACCGCGTGGACGGCGCATGGGACCCGAAACACGGCGTGCGCTTCAATCCATACAAATTCCTGCTTGACCCGTATGGCAAGGGCATCGACGGCTCCATGGAGCTCACCCCCGCCGCCTTCTCCTATGAATGCGATGTCGTGGACCGCAAGGTAATCGGCTCGGCATACGGTGCCATGAGCACCGTAGACTCGCTCGGCCATATGCCGGTGTCCGTGGCCATCGACGATCGCGATACCCATAAGCATGAGGGCGACCCGCAGCACCCGCATGTGCCGTGGCGCAAAACCGTCATCTATGAGATGCACGTCAAAGGCTTCACCGCCAACGCACCGTGGCTGCCCGAATCATTGCGCGGCACGTACGCCGGACTCGCACACCCCACCACGCTCGCCTATCTGCAGGGTCTAGGCATCACATCCATCGAACTGCTGCCGATTATGGCCAAGCAGGACGAGCTCTTCTTGCAAGAACACGGCCGCAAGAACTACTGGGGCTACTCCACTCTCAGCTACTTCGCCCCCGAACCCTCCTACGCCACTAAAGCCGCCCAGGAGAAGGGCGCGGCCGCCGTGCGCCAAGAAGTCATAGACATGGTGCGCGCACTGCACGAGGCCGGCTTCGAAGTCATCATGGACGTGGTCTACAACCACACATGCGAAGGCGGCGTCGAAGGCCCGACGGTCTGCTGGCGCGGCCTCGACGACCTGGCCTACTATCGCCATCAAATCCAATACCGGTCGACTCGAAGACACCACCGGTTGCGGCAATACGCTGGACTTCACCAACACGCATGTGGTCACCTTTGCCATCGACTCATTACGATACTGGGCCAAGCGTATCGGCATAGACGGTTTCCGCTTCGACCTTAGCGTCACGCTGGCCCGCCTGGAAGGCGAATTCACCCATCATCACCCGTTCCTCTACGCCCTGCGTTCCGACCTGCTGCTCGGCAACCTGAAGCTCATTATGGAGCCGTGGGATCTGGGCAACCTCGGCTGGCGCACCGGCCAATTCTCCGTGCCGTTCGCCGAATGGAATGACCGCTTCCGCGACACGGCTCGCACCTTCTGGCTTGAGGATGTGGACGGCGGCTCCGATTTCGGGCGTATCAGTTTGCAGGAGATGTCCACGCGACTCTGCGGCTCGGCCGATCTGTTCGCCACCGAACCAGGGCGTGGCGCTCCGGCCTCCATCAATTTCGTGTCCTGCCACGACGGTTTCACGCTGACGGACCTCACCAGATACCGCTCCAAGCACAATGAAGCCAACGACGAAAACAATAATGATGGATCGTCGGTGAACCATTCCGCCAATTTCGGCGTCGAAGGCGTCACCGATGATCCAGACGTCATCACGGCACGCGAACAGGCGGCCATGAACATGATCGGCATGCTGCTGCTCTCGCTGGGTACGCCGATGATGCTCGCCGGCGACGAATTCCGCAACACGCAGGACGGCAACAACAATGCCTACTGCCAAGACAACGACATCACGTGGCTGAAGTGGGATTGGATGTATTCCACCAACAAGACACGCGAAATGCGCCGCTTGGAAACCGTGTCTCGACTGGTGGCGCTGCGTAAATCACTGGACCTGTATCACCACGAGGATTTCTTCACCCGACTGACCCAGCTCGGCCTACTCAAGCCCTCAAGCCGCGTGCAGTGGTTCCTGCCCGACGGCACCACGCCGATGGAGCGTGACTGGTTCGATCTGGGCGTACGTAGCTTCACCATGCGATTGCTGTCCAACAGTGAGGTGGACGTGTGCATTGTGGTCAACGGCACCGCTGACGACCGCACATTCCGTCTGCCGCCAGACACTCACTGGACGCCTAAATGGTGCTCGGCCGAAATCAACGGCCGCCGAGCCGGGCATGGCACTCAGGTCGAGGAATGCGATTTGAACGGTGACACCACCATCTGGACGCAGCATGTACCGGACGCCAGCGAGACAGTACTCAAGATGGTCGAAGAAGTGGCCATGCAGCGTACGGAATCCTCGACTGAGAATGAAGCGGATACCATCAAATTCGCGATGCCAGTAACAGATCACGCCGCAAACGGTACCTCGTCCGCGCCTCGGGATGAGGTATCAGCTGATATGCCCGATGCCCCTGTGGATGATACACCGGACACTCCCGTCGACGACAATGTCTGGACCATGCCGGCGCTGAGCATCACGCTGATGAAGCAGGTGTGAGTCACACTCAAGACAGCGCGACACAAACACAAAGGCTCTCCGCGGAATTCCGCGGAGAGCCTTTGTATGCTCGGTACAGGACAAGCGAAATTAACGCTTGGAGAACTGCGAGGCGCGACGTGCCTTGTGCAGACCAGCCTTCTTGCGCTCCACGACGCGAGCGTCGCGGGTCAGGAAGCCAGCCTTCTTCAGGGCGGCGCGGTTGGCATCACGATCGATGGCGTTCAGAGCGCGGGCAACGCCGAGGCGGATGGCGCCGGCCTGGCCGGTGGTGCCGCCGCCGTCAACGAGGACGATAGCGTCGAACTTGCCTTCGAGCTTGAGCAGAACGATCGGGGAGTTGACCTCACGCTGCAGCAGCTTGGAGGGGAAGTACTCCTCCAGAGTGCGGCCGTTGATGGTCCACTTGCCGTCACCCGGAACCAGACGGACACGGGCGACAGCCTCCTTGCGGCGACCGGTGCCGTAGCCCGGCTCAATCGCGGAGGTGCCGGTGCCAGCGCCAGCGTTGGTCTCGGTGGTGTAGTTGGTGAGCTCCTCTTCGGTCTCGACAACCTGGGAGTCGTTGGTGTTTTCAGCCATGATTCTTATCTCCTCTCAGGTTTCACTTGGCCTGCTGCGAGACCTGGGCGATCTCGAAGACCTGGGGCTTCTGCGGGGTGTGCGGGTGCTCGGCGCCACGGAAGATACGCAGGCGGTCGAGCTGCACCTTGGCCAGACGATTCTTCGGCAGCATGCCCTTGACAGCGTTCTTGATGATGCGCTCGGGGTTCTTCTCGAGCAGCTCGGCGTAGGAGTCACGACGCAGACCACCAGGACGGCCGGAGTGCGAGTAGAGTTCCTTGCCCATCTTGTTGCCAGTCAGAGCAATCTTGTCGGCATTGATGATGATCACGTGGTTGCCGGAATCGGCGTGCGGAGCGTAGGTCGGCTTGTTCTTGCCACGCAGCAGGATTGCAGCCTGGGTGGCGAGACGGCCGAGCACCACGTCGGTGGCGTCGATGACGTACCAGTCATGAGTCAGATCAGCTGGCTTCGGAGTGAAAGTTTTCACTGGATTACCTTTTCTATATTGTGTTCCGGGTCTCAGCTGCTTGGCGTGGCTTGGTCAGGGCCGCATCCAAGAGGCGTCGAACCTCATTATCCGTGGGCTCCCTGAAAGTCCTCGATGGCGAGTGGGATAGCGCTTTGAAGGACCCCTTAGGGAAACACAACAATCCACTAGTATATCGCCGGGCTTGACATAGGGCAACTGGGGACACTCCATTGGGTTTATGGCTTCTCTTCCCCTATTTATGGTTTCTCTCTCCCACCCACTTCAGCTAACCGACTCACCTACGGTGAGGCAATTCCCTGCCTTCTCTCAGCTATCGCTTCGTTCAGGCCTCGTCTACGGACAGTCCACTGGACTGTCCGCTTAACGACTCGGCTCGTCAGAAGGAGGTAAAGCGGGTCAGGAATTGAAGATTTGGGCGAAGCGTTGGGCGCCGGGGGTGTCGAAGAGGGTTTCGAGCGGTACCACGTTGCCCTTGGCGTCGGCCAGTGGGATGCGCCAGTTCGGGTATTCGTTGTTGGTGCCCGGCTGGTTCTGCGCACGCTTCTCCCCCACCGCGTCGGTGATCGAGGCGGCGAGCAGCTTGCACGGCGAACCCTTCAGTGCGCGGTACAGCGCGTCGACGATATCCGCCTCGTGATCCTCACGATGTTCGGCAAAGTCGGCATCAAGATAACCCTGCTCGACCAGCATGGCCAGCATCGCATCCTGCTCGGCCTTGGCGGAGGCTTCGAATTCCTCGGCCGGGCCGGTCAGCAGACCCAGACGCTCACGAATCTTGACGTGCTCGTATTCCAGATAACCGGCGGCCGGCGGCAAATCGTGCGTATCCACGGAGGCCAATGCGTACGGACGCCACTGGGAGGGGGCACGGAACACGCCATCGCACTGCTCGAACCATTCAACGGCGCAACCGAGAATACCGTGGCTCGACAGGGAATCGGCCACATGGTCCGGCACCACGCCGAGGTCCTCACCTACGACCACGCCGCCGGCGCGAGAGGCCTCGATGGCCAGAACGCCCAGCATGATGTCTGAGTCGTAGTACACGTAAGCGCCATCCATAGCCGAACGGTTCTCGGGAATCCACCACAGGCGGAACAGGCCAAGGATGTGGTCGATGCGCACCGCACCGGCACGGGCGAACATGCCATGCACCATATTGCGGTAGGCCTCGTAGCCGGTGGCCTCCAGATTGATCGGGCTCAGCGGCGGCTGGCTCCAGTTCTGGCCTTGCTGGTTGAACATGTCCGGCGGTGCGCCGACCGTGGCTCCCTTGGCGAAGCGCTCGGGATTCCACCACACGTCAGCGCCGGAGGGGGTGCACGCCGACGGCCATATCGGACATGATGCCGATATGCATGCCGGCGTCCTTGGCTGCCTGTTGGGCGGAGGACAGCTGCTCGGCGGCAATCCATTCCAGCCAGCGGTAGAAGTCCAAAGTGTCCGGGTACTGCTTGCGCAGATTGGCGATTTCCGGGGAGTTGCGATTGAACTTGCGTTCCCAGTTGCTCTCCTCGCCGTTGGGCGCCCCCCACGTGTCGTAGCACAGGCACCACGTGGCATACGCCTCCAAGTCGGAACCGCAGTCCGCCTTGAATTGGTCGAATACGCTTTGGCGTTCGGCGGTACGGCCGGCCTTGAAGATAATCCACAGGGCGTGCATCTTGCTGCGCCACATGGCGTCACGGTCGATGAGCTGGGAATCACCGTTCAGCGGTTCGGTGTCGGCATGCAGTCCGTCGACAGCATTCTTGTCGCCCTCGCTGAGCGTGGCATATTCGGCGATCACCTCGGGGCGGATGTACGTGAAGTTGATCAGGCGACGGCTTACCGGCAGATACGGCGACGGGGTGAGCGGGGACACCGGCTCGGCGGCATGCACCGGATTGATGAGCACGAAGTCGGCACCGGTCTTCTGCTTGGCATCCACCAGCATGGTCTTCAGATCCTCGTAATCGCCCACGCCCCAGGAGTCGGATGAGCGAATCGAGTACAGCTGGGCCATCCAGCCCCACAGACTGCCGCCCTTCATCGGGTCAAGCAGATCGACGCGATCAGGTGCACTGATCAAAGTGGCGTCTTGCACACGGTCGGCGACCTTGACATGCAGCGTATGGTAACCAATCGGCAGATCGGCGGGAATGACCACAGCCGCATTCGAAATGAACGTACCATCCAAGTCGTAGGCCTGAGATCCATCTCCAGGACCAACTTCAATGGTGCCTTGATATGGCTCGCCATTCTCCAGCGTGATGCTCGCCGAAGGCACGTCCAGAATACCGGTGTTCACCAGCACCCGGTCCTCACTACCGGCGATATGCAGCACGGTGGGTGCCACCAATCGGGCGTAACGCTCGTTCAGAATGCGTCGGATGGCGATGAGTTGGGCGCTCTCGCTGGAGGCGTCGATGCCCAGCGCTGCCAGCACCTCGATCAGGACGTCATCGTCTATCTCGTGGTAGTCATGGCTCATGCCCAAATAACTCGTGCCGACACCGACCAACTTGGCCAGTCGAATCAACGGACGGGCCAGACGCTCTTCACTCTCGGTAATCTCACTCATAGCCCCAGTCTAACGCCGTTTGATTACGCCACACCGTAAGAAAAATGCCATGATTCCGCCAAATTATGTACTTTTTACCCTCACATAGTGAGATGTGAGCGCTCACAATGGTGGATAGGGGGGTGATTGCCGGCCAAATTTGCGCGGCAAAACACAGCAAAAGTGTGCTTAGCGGCGGCTTTCCACAGCGTGCCGCACCTCGGCCGAGGGGTCGTTGGCCAATTTGGCAAGCATCGCTTCGGACGCATTGGGGTTCAGCGCCACGGCACGGCGGACCATCGAGGAAAGCACCGCCGGCGCGCCTTCCTCGGATTCGGTGCCAAGTACGCCCAAGAAATCCAATGTCTCCGCATCCGCAGTGGGGTCCTGCGCACCCTCAAGCCGCATCTTCCAGCTGGTGCGTTTGTTTTTCAACGCCGTATCCCGGACCGCAGGCACCGGGTCCTTGGTCAGACGGCCGACCAGCCAATTCTTGTCATCCCCGTTGGCGGCCACGGCTCGACGCACGGACGGTTCGGGGTCTTCGGAGAGTTTGACCAATACGTTCGGGAACGGCATGGTGTCGGCGAGGAACACGCGATCGGCCACCGGGGTGTGCGGGTTGCCGGCCACAGCCTCCAAAGTGCGGTGGCGCGGGAGAACGCCGCTTGATCGGCACGGTCAGGCAACGGCCGACGGGCGAATTCGGACAGTTCGGCCGGGTCGGTGGAATGGCGCAGACGCTCGTATGTAGCGGTCAGCGGTTCGAAATCCACCGGAGCGGCGGACTCGGCTGCGGACTGCGCGCCTTGGTCCTGCTGCTGGGCGTCCGTGTCGGTTGCAGTCTCGGCCGCGGCCCCGGTTGCGGCCTCGGTGGGCTGGGTCTGCTGGCTGGTGGTGTTCTCGTCGGTCATGATGCCCAGCTTAGTCATACAGGCGTCACGCGAGCGGAACCGGAATGTTGACCATGTCAATCGGGTCCGGCACCACCGCGGCATTGAACGCTTCCCGCACACGCTCCTCGAATCGCGCGCAATCATCCTGCGGCACCACCGCGGTCAACTCGACGTTCACCGCATACGATTCATCCTCCTGACTGCCACCGAGCTGCGCCAGAATCTGCTGGAATCGGGCCAACTGCGGGTATTCGAGGCGAACCCGGTATCGCTTGGCGGTCATGATGCGGGCGGCGCGGGCGGCTTTCATCGCCAATGACGCGGCGGATGAGTACGCGCGGACCAGCCCACCGGAGCCCAGCAGAATACCACCGAAATATCTGGTGACGGCAACCACGCAATCGGTGGTGCCGGACTGCTTGAGTACGTCAAGAATCGGCTTGCCGGCGGTACCGGACGGCTCGCCGTCATCGCTCATGCGTTCGGATAGTCGCCCATCCGCGCCTCCGCACACGGCGGCATACGCCACGTGTCGGGCTTTCGGATGCTGCTCACGGATCGCGGCCACGAACGCGAGCGCCTCGTCGAGCGTATCGACATGGGCGGCGTCGCCGATGAATTCGGACTTTTTTTCGACGAGCGAATCGTGGGCGGGATCGTCGGGCGTGTTGAGAATCGTCTGCATGAGCGTGTTCCGGTGGTCGACTGGCTGGGTGTTCGATTGAGCGCGAGGCTAGGCAGGGCTATCAGCGTTCGGAGACGACGACGTTATAGTCCTCGCCGGCGAAGTAGGCGGTCAGGCAGGCGATCATCTGGCGGGTGAGCTCCTTGAACGCGCCGTCGGCACGCCAGCCGACGTGCGGGGTCAGGACGATGCCGGACACATGGCAGATGGCGTCGTCGGCGGTCAGCGGCTCGTGGTCGAACACGTCGAGTGCGGCGGGAACATCGCCCTTTTGCAGTCGGGCAAGCAGCGCACCGGATTCGATGACTTCGGAGCGGGCGGTGTTGATGAACAGGGTGCCGGGCTTCACATGCGCAAGGTTCTCGGCGGTGACAATGCCGCGCGTGGCGTTGTTCAGCGGCAGATGGACGGAGATGACGTCGCTGGTTTCGATGAGCTTGTTGAGATCGTCGACCGGAGTGGCACCGGAGCGTTCGAAATGCTCGGGCGGCACATGCGAATTCCATGCGGCGACCTCCATGCCGAAGGCGCGGGCGATGCCGGCCACGGTGGCGCCGATGCCGCCCAGTCCGATGATGCCCATGCGACGGCCGGCGAGTTGCAGTCCATCGCCGCCCGCCCACGCCCAGTTGCCGGCCTTGACATTCTTATCGAGTTGGCCAACGCGGCGGATGAGCTCGAACAGGAGGGCGAAGGTGTGCTCGGCCACGGCGTGATCGCCATAATGTTCGGCGTTGCAGACGCGGATCTTCAGCTCGCGCGCCTTATCGAGATTGATGTAGCTGGCGACGCCGGTACCGCAGAACACGATGCACTTGACGTGCCCCTGCTCGCTGATGGCGTGCAGCAGATCATCCGAAACGTGGTAGCCGCCCACCAGCAGGGCGTCGGCATCCTTCAGACGCTCGGCTATGGTCACCTCGTCGGACGTGAATTCCTCGAACATACGCACGCGGGCAACGTCGTGGAGCGCGGGGAACTGGGCCTTGATGGGCTCGATCATCGCGTCGAGCACGGACGGCATCACGACGAGGGGCAGATCGGTGCGTCCGCTCTGGGTTTCGTAAATCTCGGTCATGGGCTCCACATTAGGAGGCCGGCGGGAAAAGCGTCACCTTGCGGTTTCCCCTCCTTGAGGCCAAGCCGAGCAACTATTGCTTTGCCGCCTGCTCCTGCGTGATGTTCCATTCCTTGACGACGTTCTGGTCCGCGCCCATCGAATAGATGACATCCCAGATGCGTTGGCGTATCTGAGCGTCGTAGGCTTCGTCCCAACATGTGCCTATGGGATGGTCGCTGGATATCGGGCACCATTGGTAGTTGCCTTGATGCACGTTGGCGGTGGGCACCCAGTCGATGCGGTTGACGCGCCACGACCCCTTGACGCCCTTCTTGCCGACGAACTGGATGCGTGCGGTCACGCCCTGATTGTTGACCAAGGTTTCCGGCGTGTTCGCCGACTCGGTGACGGCGTTGCCCAGACCGTAGATAATCCACGTGCCGTTATAGTTCTCGATGGGCTGCGCACAATGGCACCCGGCACCGTAAATAACGTCGAAGGCACCAGTGTCGGCAAGCTCATGGGCTTCCGAAATCTGCCAGGAATCGGCGTAATCAAGGTATTCCTGCACCGAGTGCATGGCGATGGCCACCACATCGGCACCTTGCTCGCGGGCCTTGTTGGCCTTGTCTACCGCGCGCTGGATGTCGCTGTCGTGATTTGGGTCGCCGTCTTCGCGCAGACGATCCACCTGCCAGTCCTCGTCGGCGGTCATGCCGTTGAGGGAGACCGTGCCGGTGACCAGACCCAGCTTGCCGCCGCCGGTCGGGGAATCGATGACCAACGGTTTGGTGGAGTCGGCTTCGGTTTTGTACGAGCCGGTTTGGGCGATGCCATTGGCCTCAAGCGTGTCCCACAGACGGGCGATGCCATCCGCCCCCTGATCCCAGGAATGGTTGGTGGCGTGTGTGCAGGCGTTGTATCCCACGTTGCGGGCGGCATCCGCCACTTCCGGCGGAATGTTGAAGATCGGGTACGCGGCATATGGGCCGCCGCGCTGGGCGATCGGGGTTTCGAATTCGCACACGGCGATGTCCGAAGCCTGAATGTACTGCTTCATCGGCGCGAACAACGGGTCGAAGTTGAAGGCGGTGCCATCCGTAGCGTTGGGGTTCGGGCCTTGGAAATGGCTCCACAATCCCTCATGGAACAACAAATCGCCGTTGACCAGCATGGCGATGCAGTCCGTATCCGGGCAATCCGGTGAATTGCCGTGATGTTCGGTCACCGGTTTGGGCGTGTTCTTCGCTTTATTCAACGCGACGTCCGACACTCCGGCGTGTGCGGGGCCATTGCCGTCCGTGCGATGGGTTGCGAACCATGCGCCGATGCCCAGCGCAACGGCGAGCGCGATCACGAACACGATAATCAGCGCCGCACGGTTGGTTCGTGTCGAGTTGGAGCGATGTTGCCCCTGCCCAGCGATATGGCTCATCTTTGCCCGCCCTTCGGAACTCTTCTTCTCTCTCTAGGGTACCGCCCATCTCGGTCAAGTACTGCGGGGAGGTAGGGAGGAGGGAGGCGATGAGCAAGCGATTGGACAAACGATATAAACCGGTTAATCTCCAATCACCATTCACGAACACCACGCAAAAGCCTCACTTGGTGGACATTTTTTCTTTCGTCGCTCGGACTTTCCCCGACGTGCCGCACTCGTTCACCCGATAAAATGGCGGTTTGGAGGCGGACGGACAATGGCGTACCTCCGACTCCGCTTACCACAAGCGGAGACCGCCCGTCCTCGGTTATTTCAGGAGTTACTTAACCCGGAGTTTCCGGAAAACAAAAAAGGTTCCGAGCTTTCACCCGGAACCCTAATCGGCGGAGTCAGAGGGATTCGAACCCTCGAGCCGTTTACACGACTAACACCTTAGCAGGGTGCCCCTATCGGCCACTCAGGCATGACTCCACGTTACGCAATGATGCGCAACAGCAAATCACTGTACCACGTCCTGCGGATACGGCGTGCCGAACGACACATTATTGAACGTCCGCGGGCGCGGCATCGCCGGAGAACGTAACGATAACCGCGCAAATCACCAACGCCACACCGATGATTTCACCAACGCTGGGAATCTCGCCAAACGCCAGTCCCACGGCCACCGCCATGGCGGGATTGATGGATTGCATTACCGAAAATGCGCCGGATGTGGTGCGTCGCAGCGTGATCTGCTCCACCACATAGGGAATGAACGAGGCCATCAGGGAAATCACAAACAGCAGAGCCAGCAGCTTCAGCGAGCCGCCGGGCTCAAGCGCCCACGTGGCATCGGCCTTGGGGTGAACCACATGAGACACAGCCGGCACGCCAAGGAACAGGGACTGGACCAGCCAGCCGATGGTCACGGCGATGCACAGATTATCCAGCGAATTGCCGCCAGCCGCCACGCGCCGACCGGTGATGATATACATGCCCCACATCGACCCGCCGATCAAAATCGCAATCAGACCATACAAAAACGTGCCATTGCCGGACGGATTGGCCAATGATATGCCGGCCAACAGCACCACACCGACCGCCGCGATGCCGATACCGACCCGCTCACGCCAGCTTTTGCCGGTAATCACCGCCACCGAAAGCGGTCCCAAAAATTCGATAGACACGGCAATGCCCATATCCATATTGCTGATGGCCACATAAACAGGGTATTCATCAGTACCAGCGAGCAGCCGAGCAGTACGACCAGCCCCCAGCTGCGGGCGTCGCGGTGAAACAGTTGCGCTCGCTTCGCCTTGCTCCAGGGCCTGCGCCACAGCAGCAACAGCACCGCCATGAATCCCACGCGATACCACACCGAGTACAGCGGGTCGAGCTGGGTGAACGCAAGTTTGGCGACGGCCGTAGCCAAATAAATCACCAGTGCCTCACCAATCACGATAAGAACCACGGGAACACGGTTGAGGATACCGACCACTGCCTTCTTCATGAGGTTTACGCTACTCGGAGAGCCGGGACAGCGCGCATTGACTTGGAAGGCGTTACGGACAGTGACGCAATGTGGACGATTCCATGGAATCGCACCCACCATGCGAAACAGCCGCACAGCGCGCAAACCCTTGGAATTCCGGCGATATTCGGCATTATGACAGTGAGCGCTGCGCCATGCGCGCCACATAGTGAGCATGACCTCGTTCGTCATTCCTACAATGGTGGCATGAGCACCGCACCGAGACTTGAGGCCGCCAAACGCGATTGGGGCCACGACGAGACCGGATGCACCGTGCTGCATATCGACATGGATGCCTTCTATGCCTCATTGGGAGGTGGCGCGCAACCCCGGGCTCAAAGGCAAGCCGGTGATCATCGGCACCGGGCCGCGCGCGGTGGTGTCCGCCGCAAGCTACGAAGCCCGGAAATACGGCATCAATTCGGCGATGCCGGCCGCGCGCGCCCATCAGTTGTGCCCGAACGGCATTTCTGCCAGTGGATATGGCGTATTACCGCATGATGTCGCACCGAATCATGCATGAGGTGTTTTTGACCGTCACCGACCGGTTCGAGCAGGTTTCGGTGGACGAGGGCTATATGGATGTGTCCGCCGCACTGCTGGAGTGGGGGCGGCCGAGCGCGATCGGCGCGTGGATTCGCGCTCAGGTGGCCGAGCGCTTCCACGTGACGTGTTCAGTGGGTATCGCCTGTAACAAACTGGTGGCCAAAATGGTCTCGACCAATGCCAAGCCGGACGGCATGCTGCTGATTCCCGCGGCCCGCTCGGCCGAATTCGTGCAGATGATGCCATTGCGTGGTATTCCGGGAATCGGGCCGTCTTTGGAGAAGCGGCTTAATGCTTGGGGCGTGCATTCGGCGGCTGAATTGGCTCAGCTGGATGAGGCTGCATTGACTCGTGCCACTGGCTCCCCGGCTGCGGCACGTGGATTATGGGCGGCCTCGCACGGGTTGGATTCCCGCGAAATTACCACGGTGCGCGAGGAGAAATCCATTGGGTCCGAGGAAACCTTGGCCGAGGATACACGCGATATGCGCGTGGTGTGTGGGCTATTGCGTTCGGCCTGCGACGAAGTAGCCAGCACGCTGCGGCGCAAGGGGCTGGTGGCGCGCACGCTGACGGTGAAGTTGCGGTTCGCCGACCTGAGCTATCAGACCCGGTCTTTTACGATGGAGCGGCCGACCGATACGGCCGGCGTGCTGTACCCGGAATGCGTGCGGCAGCTGAAAGTCATGCTGGGGCTACCGGCCTCGGCGGAGTCTGCCACTCCCCTGCCCAGAACTATTCGCTTGGCCGGTATGAGCACGTCTTCGCTCAGTAAGGCGGCGGCCACGGCCGTGCAGCCTTCACTGGATGACATGCTCGAAGAGGCCGACAATGCCCGCGGCCAGACCTCACAGGCACGTTTGCATGATGCCGAGGCCGCACTGGACGCTGTGCGCCGCAAATTTGGCAACAAGGCCGCCCAGTTTGGGGCGTGAACGGCTCAACGCCACTTACGATCTCATTACGCCGTGAGACGTTCGCAGGCGGAACGGATGGCCTCGTCGGTGGCGGTGGCGGAGAAACGCAGGTAGGCGGGAGCGCCGTAGAATTCGCCGGGGCTGGGGATGATGCCGATCTTGGCGAGCTCGGCCATATCGGCCCAGCAGTCGCCGGACTTGGCCTTGACCCATACGTACAGCGCGCCGGAGGGTATTTGTGCCGAATAGCCATATGCCTTCAGTGCGTCAACCAGCGCGGATAGGCGGCGACGGTAACGCCCCCATTGCTCGTGCACAGCGGCTGCGTCCTTCAGACCTGCGGCCATGGCGGCCTGCACTGGACCAGGGATAATCTGGCCGATCTGCTTGCGGTATTCGGCCATTTCCTTGATCAGCCGGTAATCGCCGGCAATTAGAGCCGTACGGTAGCCGGCCATGTTGGACTGCTTGGACAGCGAGTAGAGCACCAGGATGCCAGCTGCCGAACCTTCACACACATGTGGATTCAGGGCACATGGCGTGGCGGAGAGACTGAATGCGGTACCGGAGGCGGGCTCGTTGGATTCGGCCACCGGTGCGGCAGGCACAGACGCAGCAGATGCAGACGCGGCAGGCGCAGAGGACGCGGCTGTATTGCGGCGCACCGAACGCCAGTCCATTAACGCATAGCATTCGTCGGAGAGCACCACGGCACCGATGCGACGGGCAGCAGCCACGATGTCGGTCAGCCAGTCAGCGGAGATGACCTCGCCGGAGGGATTACACGGCGAGTTGATCCAGATGGCCTTGACGTTCGGAATATTCACCCAGGAATCGACGTCGGTCACATCATCGACTTTGACCACTGTGGCGCCGGCAAGTTGGGTACCGATTTCGTAAGTCGGGTAGGAGACAGCCGGTTGGACGACCACATCGCCTTCGCCAAGGTGCAGCAGGCTGGCCATCAGCGCCACGGCCTCCTTGGAACCCACGGTGGGCACGGCGGCAGCGTTGATGGATTTCAGATCCACCCCGCGCAGTTCGCGGAACCATGTATCGATAGCGGCCTTAAGGTCGGCGGTGCCGGCGGTGACCGGGTATCCATGGGCGTTGGGGGCGTCTGCGCCGGCAACCAGCGCCTGCTGGACACTGCTCGGCACCGGGTCCACGGGCGAGCCTACGGACAGGTCGATCATGCCACCCGGCACGGTTTTGGCGGTGGCTTTGAAGCCGGCGATACGAGACCAGTCGTATGGCGACGAATATGCGTGGGAAGCCCATGAGAACCCCTTTCTTGGACGGTATGTTCCTAAGATACGACGAACCCTCGGCCGTGATAGACCGAGGGTTCAATCCGAACTATGCGCTGTGTGCAGCGCTTATCCGCAAATCAGCTTACTGGTTCTGCGGCGGCAGCGCGGCGACCTGTTCCGGGTCTTTGCCGATTGGGCCATTGGCGGAAGCGCCGCCCAAATCGCCGACTTCAGCGAAGAAGTTGACAGCGGCATCCTTGTACCAAGCCCACTCGTCCGGCAGATCATCCTCATAGAAGATGGCCTCGGTGGGGCACACCGGTTCGCATGCACCGCAGTCGACGCACTCGTTGGGGTTGATGTACAGCGAGCGGGAACCCTCGTAAATGCAGTCGACGGGGCACTCGTCCACGCAAGCCTTGTCCTTGACATCCACGCAAGGCTGAGCGATTACATATGGCATGGCATCCTCCTTAACAAATACTGATACAAGGGTACGCGCCTGTTGGGACGCTCCTCGCTCTCAGCCGTTAACGGCCTTATCGGTTTCGGCGGACAGCGTTTCGGTCAGGTCGCCCTTGCCGAGGCGCGCATGCCAGTAGCCGTAGCCGAAGTAGATGGCGAAGCCGACCACGAGCCACACCACGAAACGAATCCAGGTGAGCACGGACAGGTTGAGCATCAACCAGAAGTTGGCCACGGCGATGAGGATCGGAATCCACGGGTTGCCGGGCATCTTGAAGGCGCGTGGCAGGTCGGGGCGCTTCTTTGCGCATAATCGGGATGGAGATGGCCACCAGCGTGAAGGCGGACAGGGTGCCGATGTTGACCATGTCGGAGAGCACGCCGATGTCGAAGAAGGCGGCCACGAGCGCCACCACCACGCCGACGACGATCTGCAGAGCGGCCGGGGTGCCATGCTTGCCGGTCTTGGACAGGCCGCGCGGCAGCAGACCATCGCGGCTCATGGCGAAGACGATACGGGTCAGGCCGAGCAACAGCACCATAACCACGGTGGCCAGGCCCAGCACGATGCCGAAGCTGATGATCTTGGCGGCCCAGTCGGCGCCCACCAGTTCGAAGGCGGTGGCCAGCGAGGGGCTGTCTTGCTTGGCGAGATCGGCATAGGAGACCATGCCGGTGGTCACCACGGCCACGAGCATGTACATGACGATGATGAGCAGCATGCCCACGCCGATGCCGAGCGGCACGTTCTTGTGCGGGTTCTTGGTCTCCTCAGAGGCGGTGGCCACCACGTCGAAGCCGATGAACGCGAAGAACACGAGTGCCGCGCCCGAGAGGATGCCGGGTACGCCGTACACGGACGGGGTCATGCCGGTGGCGAACTGCCACAGCGGCTGGGTCATCACGCCGGTGACGGCGGAGGAGCCTTCCACGGTGGAGGCCGGCTGGCTCGGCGGAATGAACGGGGTGAAGTTGGAGGCCTTGACGTAGAAGAAGCCGACGATCACCACAAAGAACACGATGGCGATCTTGAGCACGGTCATAGCACCGTCCACGCGGGCGCCGATCTTGGTGCCGAATACGAGCAGCGTGGTAAAGAACGCCACGATGATAATCGGGGCGATATCGATATGGAAGGAGCCGAACGTCAGGTTGGTGTTGGCGCTCCAGCCCATCAGGCGCATGAAATCGTTGAGGTATACGCCCCAATACTTGGAAATCACGGAGCCGGCCATCAGCATTTCCAGGATCAGATCCCAGCCGATGATCCAGGCCATGATCTCGCCGACCGTGGTGTAGGTGAAGGTGTAGGCGGAGCCGGCCACCGGAATCATCGAAGCGAATTCGGCGTAGCACATCACGGCTGCGCCGCACACGATGCCGGCGATCAGGAAGCTGATGATCACGGCCGGGCCGGCGTGGAAGGCGGCGGCCTGCGCGCCCACCGAGAAGATGCCGGCGCCCACGGCTACGGCCACGCCCATGATTGACAGATCCCACCAAGTCAGGTTGCGCTTGAGCTTACGGCCCTCTTCACCCGTTTCGGCAATGGTCTGTTCGACGGATTTCGTACGGAACAGTTGCATAGTGCTCTTCTTTTTCTCTGTTGTTTGCGCACCAAATGCGCACAATACCGACAATCGAGTATAGAAGAGCCCGCGTGTCCTGTCTATTAATAAGACTTAGAGTCCGCAATATATGGGATTAACACCCCACTCCATCAATCAATAGCGCGATTACAGCACACCGACGCAGACCGGTTCGGGCACCAAGTCCACTCCGAACGCGCTCTTGACTGCCTGCTGAACCGCGCGCGCCAAAGCTGCGATATCGGCCGCGCTTGCTCCCCCACGATTGGTCAAGGCCAGCGTGTGCCGCGTGGATAGACTGGCCGGCGCGTCCGCATCGACCTTATATCCCTTATGGCAGTCGGCATGGTCGATGAGCCAGGCGGCGGACGTCTTGGTGCCGGGAGTGCCGTCAGGCAGAGTCGCGTCGAACTTCGGCGCATCTTCGGGCAGGGCCGCCGCTTGGTCGGCGGTCAGAATCGGATTCATAAAGAACGAGCCGCAGCTGTGGCGATTGTAGTCGGGAGCAGGCAGACCGTCATCGCCAACGGGAATGCCGGCGGCCTCATTGAGGGAGGCCAGACGCTCCAGATCGGTCAGGATATTGGCCTCGCGCTTGGCGGTGGCCATGTCGGGCAAGGCGTAGCGAGTGGGGTCCTCGAGCATGCCCTTGGCGGCACGTACTGCGAGCACGGCTTTGCGGATGTCGGCGGTGGCCATACGGTCGCCCACTTCGACGCCAAGCGCTTTGGCAAGCTGTCCGTAACCTACCGTGCCTTCGGCCGAGTGGGTCAGGGCAAAGGTGACGGAGAGCACCACGTAACGTGGCGTCGGGAAGAATCGGTCGGCCGGCTGGCCGGGGCCGGCGTACATGCTGGCCTTCAGTGCGGAGTATCGATAGCCGAATCGAAGATCGGCGGGTGTGAGGTCGCGCGTTGTTTTGGTGTCTCGATCCCAGACTTCCACCGATTCGACCGAAGTGGCGACTTCCTGCCCGTAGGCACCAATGTTCTGCACCACGGAAGCGCCGACTGTGCCGGGAATGCCGGACAGTCCCTCGACGCCCTCGAGCCCGAGCTCTACGGTGAAGGCCACGAAATCATCCCAATTGGCACCGGCCTCGGCATTGACATGCACGGTGCGATCCTCGCCCTCTACCGGTGCAGCCTCGTCCGGCACAGTGATGAGGCGTCGGGCGTCTCGAACCACCACGCCGTCAAAAGGCTTATCGGAAACAAGCAGGTTGGAGCCGCCACCGACGACGACCAAGGGCAGGCCTTTGGAATCGGCATCCTCCACGGCTTCGATGAGCCCCACGCGCGTGGTCGGCTCGATGAAATGGGCGATGGGGCCGCCCACGCCCATGGTGGTGATGTCTGCAAAGCTTGTCATGGCTTCCTATCTTAGTGGCGCAGGTGCGATATCGGGGCAATCATCGACTGAAACGGCAGAACGCCCGCGAGGGGTTCGTGCAGACGCGGGATTTCTGCCGTTTCTCACGCGATGCGGATACTGATTCCGCACCCTGCCACTCGCCTCTGGAGCGAATACGCAAAAACCCGGCCGAATGGGCCGGGTTTTGTAAAGCTGTGATACTTGCGATCAACGAGTCTCGCGGTGCACGGTCTGCTTGCCGCAACGCGGGCAGAACTTCTTGAGCTCAAGACGGTCGGGCGTGTTACGACGGTTCTTAGTCGTAATGTAGTTACGCTCCTTGCACTCGGTGCAGGCCAGCGTGATGCCCGGACGGATGTCGGCGCTCTTAGCCATTGTCATTCACCTCTGTGTTCTTAGGTATAGTGCGCGCCCACCGGTTAGCGGGCGCGATTTGTAGCGAGGAAGAGGCTCGAACTCTTGACCTTACGATTATGAGTCGTACGCTCTAGCCAGCTGAGCTACCCCGCCAGAGAGCCCCGAGTGAGAATTGGACTCACGACCTCTTCCTTACCAAGGAAGTGCTCTACCACTGAGCTATCGGGGCGTGGCGGATAGTGGATTCGAACCACTGAAGCACGAAGCGGCTGATTTACAGTCAGCTCCCTTTGACCGCTTGGGAAATCCGCCAGTCTGTTTCCCGCCGCGGTGTTTGACCTCAACAGGCAACTTGGCTATGTAACCACAGATTTTCCAGGTATGCAAATCGGCCCCTACGCGAACCTTGTTTTACCTCGGAATTCTGCGGTTTTATCGGCGTGTCTTACAGCGTGTTTTCAGGGTCCGCTTCGGCCCTGCAAACAGCCCCGACCAAGGCTGCACCCCGCACTTCACCCAATCATTTTTTCTTATATGGTGCTCTAGAACCTTGCAATGGCGCAGTTTTCGAGCGGTGTCGCCTGTTTGCGCGGCACGGCGCATGCTGGCATGCTGGGCGCATGGCTTCTAATCTTGTACATCACGGACAATCATTCGACGACCAGCCGCTCGGATTCGGCACGCTGGCCATTCACCTCGGTAACGGGGTCGACGCCGAAACCGGCGCGATCCGTCGCCCCATCACGCTGGCGAACGCCTACGCGCTACCCTACGACCCCTCGGACATCAACTGGTCCAGTTCGGACGTGAACCTTTACACGCGCAACGGCCATCCGAACCAGCGCTATCTGGAAGAAAAGCTGGCCCGTCTTGAAGGTGCCGAGGATGCGGTGGTGCTCGCTTCCGGCGTGGCCGCGCTGGCCGCCACGTTCACCACGTTCCTCAACCGAAGCGACCACGCGATCTTCTCCGACACCACCTATATCGCCGCCTACCGCCTGTTGAACCAGATTCTGCCGGAGAAGTACGGCATCGAAACCTCCATCGTGGATACCTCCGATCCCGAGAACGTACGCGCGGCGCTTCGCCCCAACACCAAGCTGGTGCATATCGAGACGCCGGCGAGCCCGACGCTCAAGGTCTCGGACATCGCCACCATCGCCAAACTGGCCCACGAAGCGAACCCGGACATTCTGGTTTCGGTGGACAACACCTTCAACACGCCGTACAACGTGCGCCCGCTCGATCTCGGCGCGGATATCGTCATCGAATCGCTCACCAAATACATCAACGGCCATGGCGACGCGCTGGGCGGCTCGATCGCCACCACCAAGGCGCGCACGGACCAGATCCGCTTCACCGCGCAGGTGAATTTCGGCGGCATCATCTCGCCGTTCAACGCCTGGCTGATCAATCGCGGCTCGGTGACGCTGCCGCTGCGCATCCGCCAGCACAACGCCTCGGCCTTGGCGATTGCCAAGCATCTCGAATCGCTGGATGCGGGTGCGTTTCGTGGCGTACCCCGGTCTGGAATCGCACCCGCACCACGAGGTGGCGGTCAGCCAGCTGGCCCGCCCGGACTCCGGGTTCGGCGGCGTGCTGTCGTTCGGCCTCGACACCGATCATGACGGGCACAACCGGTTCGTTTCCAAGCTCAATGTGATTACGTCGGCCGTCTCGCTCGGCCATGACGAATCGCTGATCGTGTTCCTCGGCGAGGATGACGAGCGCCAGTACCTGTACCCGCCTGAGTTCCACCGCGGCTTCTTCCGTCTGGCCGTGGGTCTGGAGGATACGGACGATTTGATTCGCGACATCGATCACGCGCTGGTGGAGGCCGGATTCGAGGTGTGAGACCGCACCGCGCGCATGATTTCGGCCTCTTCCACCCTGCTGCCGCCGTCAGTGAGTCACAAGATGGCTCGGTGACGACGATGGCAGGGCTTTTTACGTCGGCACGGGGACAATACCTGGCGGTCTGCCGACGATGACGGCACTTATCGTCGGCAGACCGCCAGTTTTTAGACCGTCGCCGACACAAAACGCCGATTTGCCGTCGGCAATGGTCCAAAAACTGGCCCTATAACGACACCAACGCGGCTCAGCATCGGCACATCGCCATTTCGTGGCCCACTGCCGACGCTGGCCTCATGCCACGGCACTCAGCGTCGGTAGAGAGACAACCATTGGCACAGCGCGACGACGCTACGAACCTGCGACACGGAAAAAACAACATACCGTCGATCTACTGCCGTCTTGCGCAAAATGTCTTAAGCCGCTCGGCCAAGTCGCCGACTGAGCCTCTTCCATAGGGACCCCAATCCGTTACCCAGTGTAGATGCGGTGCAACGCCGAACTCAACTACATTGCACGCATGCACCTTTATGCATAGCAGGCATGGCTGGGCGTTTGGTGGGAGCGGTTTTCGGCTCCCCTCTCTGAGGGGGAGCCCCTTTCCGCCCGGCAAGAGAAAACCCCGACTGTCCGTGGGAACAGTCGGGGTTGTTGAAGTTCGCTAGGCGACTAATCAGCCGAGGATGGCGAGAATGTCGCGGGCGCCGACGATGAGGTAGTCCTCACCCTCGTAGCGGACTTCGGTGCCGCCGTACTTGGAGTACAGCACCTTGTCGCCGACCTTGACGTCCATCGGGATGCGCTCGCCCTTGTCGTCACGACGGCCCGGGCCAACGGCCAGGACTTCACCCTGCTGAGGCTTCTCCTTGGCATTGTCCGGAATGTACAGACCGGAAGCGGTCTGGGTCTGGGCCTCGGCCTGCTTGACGATGATCTTGTCTTCCAACGGTGTGAGCTTAATCGACACTGTGGGTCACCTCGTATCTACTTGTAGTTCGATAATGCCGCGCCAGAACGTCTCAAGAGGCTGACGATCACTTGCGTTGTCCCTTTGCGCTAGGACACATCGTAGCGCGATTATTAGCACTCTGCCAACTCGAGTGCTAACGCTGTGAGAGAAAATCGGCGAATCGCAACGCTCAGTTGCCGCGGCGGGCAAGAATGGAGTCCAGGCCTGCGCCCAACGAATCGGTGGTCGCCGCTGGCGCTTCGACGTCGGCACGCTCCTCGGATTCGTGGAATGCGGCTCGCTGGGCGGCGTTTGCAGCCTCGTCATCGGCGTCCGTATCGGCATCATCGCGCTGCTCCGGCTCAGTGTCTACAGCGTTTCCGGCGCTGACAGCCTTGCCTGCATCGACGGCCTTGGCATCGTCCGCGGCCTTGACGGCTCGGGCCTCGTCAATCAACTTTTCCGCCACTGCGGGTTCGACAGGTTCCGCCTTGGACACCTGACGGGTCGACTTGATCTCCAAGCTTTCCGGAGCGTTGTCGGCGTTATGTTCCCCACCCAAAGTGAAGGAGATGAGATCCTGCGAGGTGGACATATCGAAGACGTCCAGTGCTCGGGCAGGGCGTACGCTGGCCAGTTCCGACGTGGCATCGGCAGCGGCATCGTCGCGCTCATCGCGCTCGTCACGCACCGTAAGCGATGGTTCAACTCGAGGGGCGACGGACTTATCCGACTCAGTCGACTTGTCTGTGCGAGCGGAGGCATCAGGTGTGGCGGAAGATTCGCTGGTTTCAGCAACGGACTTACGGTCAGCGGATTCATCGACCATAGCAGACGGTTCGGCGGCAGGCTTATCGGCGGCGGACTGTGCAGTATCAGACTTCTCAGACTGTTTGGCGTGCTCTTCCGCGGCCTGATATGCGGCGGCGGACTGACGCAACGCCTTGGCCTTGGCCTGCTCAATCTCGGCATCGCGTAACGCGCGGCGAATCTGTCGCTGTTCCATGACCTCGGTGGCAGCATCCTCAATCTGCTCGGCAGGCTTCTCGGCAGGCGCAGTTACGGCCGCAACCGGTTCGGCCTTGTTCACACGCTTGCTGTCCTTGGACTCGGCAGACGGTTTCTTGGACCAGCCCGTACCGCTATGAGTCCGCTCGTAGCGAACCACCTTGCGCTCCCATTGCCGGGCCTGGCGTGAGGCATTGGCTCCCAGCACCAGCACCAGCAGCAACAGCACGAACGGAATAAGAGCAAGCAGCAGGCTGAAATGCAGGGAGAACGATACGGCAAACACCAACACGGTTATGGCAAGCAGGCATACGGCGAGAATCTGCCGGCGGCGGATGGCCGCGCGGCGCAGTTCCCGCACATGGGCGATGTGCTCAGGTGTCAGCCTCGCTGACGGTGTTGATGCTGGCATTGCTGCCCCTTTCGCCTTATGCGGCTTGATGTCTCCGAATCGTCTGCCGTTCTCTGCATCAACGATATGCAGAGAAGGCGAATAACGATCCTGCCGGTGCTCGTCCACACGTTTCATGCCGTTGGCCGTACGTACGGGCAGCCATACAACGATAATAATCGCCACAATCACCAGCACGATGACAGTGCTCAGTGACTCATAACCCATAGAGTCAAGGATAGGAGACGTGCCGACGAACTGGGGCTTTCCGCCCGGGCGTGTCGGAGCGGAATTCTTCCGGTCGACGCTTATCTGGAACCGGCGGCGGCGAGTCTGGCGGCGAACCCTTGCCCCATATCTTCAGCCAACAGCGCAAACGTTACGTGGTCGCGCCACTGGCCATTGACATACATATACCGCTCGCGCAGTCCCTCATGATGGGCTCCGACCTTACGCACCACAGCCAAAGAACGCGCATTATCCGGCAGAATGGCGATTTCCAGCCGATGCAACGCGGGCCCGAATGGGTCTCCGAGCGCCCAATCGGCAAGCATGGCCAGTGCCATTGGCGCGAATCCGTGGCCGGCGTACCGTTGATCGACCCAATAACCAACCACGCCGGTACGCATGGCACCATACACGATGGCTCCCAACGAAATCTGGCCGACGATACGCATCTGGTATTCGATGGCGAAGATCACGCCGACGCCATGCTGCTCGTTACGGCGCTGCCGCTGCACCCATTGATTGAATGTGATGGAGCCGCCATGCATCGGGTCACCGGATTCCCAAGGTGCCAGCCAGTCGTTGTTGCGCCAGCGCACTTCGTTCCAGCCGTCCTCATCATCCATGGTCAGGGGGCGCAGGACTACCGGAAAACCGGGATGGGTGAGACGTGGCGGGCGGATCTGGTGGTCCAGCTTGAACGCCTCTTTAATCGACTGGAAAACTGACACGGCCTTTATTGTAGCCATATGAAGGTCTTGCGCCGCTACCGTGGCCACTTCGTTTTACGATGGAAACACTAGATTGTGTGGTATGAGCGAAGTGGGCAGTGGCATGAATATCGGCAGCGACTACAGCGGCACAGAGAAAACAGAGAAGACGGATAAAGCGACGCTGCGCCACCATATACTGTCTCGGCGCAAGCGCGTTCCAGCGGAAGAACGCGGAGCGACCGGTGAATTGCTGGTGCGACGGTTCCCAGCACACATGATTCAGGATGGTCCCACAGTGGCGGCATATGTGTCGATGGGTTCGGAAATCGAAACCCGGCCACTGTTGCGATGGCTGCTGGCTCATGGCTGCCACGTGTTGGTGCCACGGTTGGGGTCTGGGTTGGAAATTGGCTGGAGTGTGCTGGATTCATTGGAATCATTGCGCTCGATGGATGCAGTGGGTGGCGCGAACAATGCCGATAGCTGCAGCTCTCCCAGCGCCGTCCATCACAGACCCGATGAGCCAACTGGCGCAGTTCTACCGCCCGAAGCGTTGGAGAAGGCCGATCTGGTCATCGCCCCGGCTTTGGCAGTGGACCCGCAGGGCAATCGTCTGGGGCGTGGAGCCGGCTGGTATGACCGGGCCTTGGCTCGCCGCAAGCCCGCATGTCCCCTAATTGCGGTGTGCTGGCCGTGGGAGGTGTTGGACACCGATTTGCCGGCCGAACCACATGATGTGCCGGCCGACGGAGTGCTGACGCCGGAGGGATACCGGCAGCTTAGCTCATCGGGCCGGTTGAGCTGACCGGCCGGCCAAGATACTCGGCGCAAGCCAGACTGACCAACCAGCCACGCACACTGGCCGATGGAACCAGAGTGGCAACAGCAAGCTGGCTAGTAAGACCGTAACGCCAATGTGTCAGGACGGCGACTAGGATATGAACGGTTGCGTGGCATGGCGTTTGGGCCATCCGCGAGAAATATGACTTTGTTGGAGGAATCCGTTGCCTACCTATCATTACCGTTGCAAGAACTGCGGCTATGACTTCACCGAACAGCAGTCGTTTAATGACGACCCGATTACCGTATGCCCCAAGTGCTCGCAGGAGCAGGTGCGCAAGGTGTATTCCGCCGTGCCGATTGAGTTCAAGGGTCACGGCTTCTACCGCACCGACGAATCCGGCAAGTAAGGTCTGTACACCCGCTTTTCCTCTGTAAACGACGGTGTCGACGGCGGTATGCCGCGGATATTGGCACTACGGGCACTGTCTGTTGCACGGGTTTGAAGCGTTGTGGATAACTTGGCAAGCTAGAACCACATAGGTCGATTCAGCTTGCGCTTACGAAAAACTTCAGGTCACCATGGTTGCATGGTGACCTTTTCGTTTATTAAGCCGCCTGCGCGCGGTTCATTGCGGCGACGGCGCATGGCGGATGCCTTGCGCCGACTCACTGCTGCGTTGTGCGTGGGACTCGCAGTGTTGTTTGGACTTGAAGCCGTATTGGCCGCGGTGGAGACCGAGCCGATGGTGGTGGCCGCTCGCTCGATTCGACGGGGTGACATTATTCTGGCCGCCGACGTCCAGTTGGCTGATATGCCGGTATCTGCGGCAGGCCCGTCTTGGACAGGCAATATTGAGGATGTGGTGGGCAAGGTAGCGCAAATCGATATCGAAGCAGCCGATCCCATTTCCACGCATATGGCCAGAGATGCGCCCGTGGCACCGACCGGCACTACGGTGATTGAAGTCCGCTTGGCCAGTAGTGTCGACGATGTATTGGCCGGCGATCAGGTGAGACTGGTTTCCGCCGTCGGTTGCGAAGGTGCCGATTGCACGCTGGCCGAGAACGCCACGGTGATGAATGTCGGCAAACCGGATGCGACTGGTGCATTGGGAGGCAACGACCGACTGGTGTCGTTCGCAATGCCGCCGGAGGCCGCGGCCAAAGTTATGGAGCTGCAACAGGCCGGAGCGATTATGGCCGTTGTGCGGTAGGAAGCGGAATCGGCCTTCGGCCGATACTGTGTTTTCCGCAGCCGTAGGGCTGCGGAAAACACAGTATCGGGGCGCACAGAGTGCGCCCCAACTCCTACTCGCGCTCGTTAAAAACGGCCCAGTGCGGCGGCAGTTCGCCGAGGATGCGTTTGTCGTCGTCGGATTGCCGTTGTTGGTCGGTCTGCATGTCTCCGGGCTCGAGTTTGGCGCCGTCAGCGTCAAACTGCTCAGTGCCCTTCATCACCACGCGCTTGTGCTTGCGCGGTGTGCGCCGTGTAGCCGAGTATTCCGCCATGGTTATTCAACCTCGCGGTAGATCTCGCCGATACGGCTGACGATACGGTCGACTTCCTTATCGGGGTTCACGAAGGCGGCGACACTCCAGACGGTCATCACATTCCAGCCCAAGGAAATGAGATCCTGTGCCGACAAACGATGACGCCTGCGCGTGGATTGCACGGACATAAAGTTCGCGTCATCGGTCTGCACGGCCAAGGCAAACGGCTTTTCCTTCAATCCCACCACGAGCGGAATCTTCACGCCCTTGTCGAATCCATAATCAACAGCAGCGTTCAGTCCTCGCGCGCGCAACCTGTCGGCGATATCGTCGAACAGCACGTTGCCGCCTGCCGCATCACGCAACGGAAGCACCGGACGGTCGTCAAGCTGTTCGGCCCACGTCAACATGGTCTTCAGGAACCGAGGACCGGACTGGTGCAGTCGTTCTTCATCCAAATCTTCGGAACCAAAGGCCGACACAATATCCAAGCTGTGGTCCGCCAATGCCAGGGCGTCCAGCAACAGTCCGCGACCGCCTGTGCTTTCGAGCGGGCCGAACTGCTGAAGCAGACGTCCGTGCGTGGTTTTCGCGTAGCACATCGACAGAATCACGTCAGTGGCACGACCTCCGGCCACGTCACGCAAGGAAACCAGCCGCACATGGCGCAGGAATCGGCCCATCGCCTTGGATTTGCCTGCCAACGACTTCAATTCGGCACCCAAGCGTGTGCGGAATGCGTCGGTCAACGTCACGACCACAAGTCGATAGCTGGAAGGAACCACGGCAAAACCGGCGGCACGTTGCGTAATCAGACGCACCACTTCATCAATCTCCGGCTGGCTGGATTCCACCAGACCAGAAGACATAACCGGCACACCGCTCGCTTCCACACGGTGGAATCGCACCTCACCGGCAGCCGGCTCGGTGGCCACATCATAGCGAACAGGACCATATCCCTCGGATTCAAGGAATGCGGACAGGCGCGGCGCACGGCGAGACGGGGCAGCATCCACCTCGATATGAGGCAACGTGTCGATCAGCTGCTTGACGCTTTCGCTGGTTACCGTCGCGCAGTGGGCGATCACCACCACCTGCTGCACGCGGCCGATGATGGACAGCAACTCGATAGCGGGAATGTGCGCGCACGCATCGAGAATCGCCACATCAGCCAGCACACCCGGCTCGGTGAGTGCGGCGAGCGTACCCGGCGCGGCCACCAGAATCGGCTTGGCCGCGGCCAGAATCTCCGGATGATCACGGCGAATCCTGCTCAGCGACACACTGGCGCGCCCTGCCAGCACGGTGTGCATCTGGTTGGCTTCCTGAGTGCGGGAGAACAGCATGTCGCACAGGCGGCGCATGGATTCCTGCGACACCATCGGTCCGATGGAGCGCACGTGCTCCACATCGACCTGCGCAAAGCGGTCGGATGCGGCCTGCAGCGCGGCACCATCCTGGTTGGAGATGATGGCGGACGAACGCACAATGTCCTCAAACACGGTGGTCCACCAGGCCAGCTGCACTTCGCCGCGCACCTGCTCCACACTCACTCGGCGAGCGTTGAGATCGGCGACCAGTTCGTTCAGTCCGGCAGAGGCGAATTCCTGCTCCAGCAGGCAACGCTCCGGCAAGGTGTCCAGTGCCTTGCGATCATCCAGCAGTGCTTTCAGGCGTGCTTCCACCTTCTCGAAATCGGCGGTTTCCAGATTGCCACCAGCGGGCGTGGTGGAAAGCACGGTATCCAGCGCGGTCATATTGCTGACCAGCGCCTCTTGGGTGGAGATGATCTCGTCGAGCTTGCTGGGCAGCACCGGCCAACCGCCGTGAGGCACGAACTGATGCCACTGCTCCCCTTGCTTGGCGACTACCTTCAACGCTTCGTGCAAGTCCTCGACCTGCGCGCCGACGCGCAGCAGATCCTTGGCTTCCTTGATGTGGCGGCGGCGCTCCCAGAATCCCATCGACGTGCCCTCGGCCTTGCGCTGGCTCTTCGGCTTGGTGGCCTCAATCATGGAGCTGATGTCTCGCTCGAAAATCTCCGGCTGGAACACGTCAAGCACTCGTCGCAGATTCTTCAAAACCGTAACCTGACGCTCCCACTCGCGGGTGGTGGGAGGAACCGGGAATCCGCAGGTCTGCACGGTGCGTGCCACCTGCTCACGGGTGGCGGGCAGGAAGCGACGCAGCAAATCGTCCACGCGCTGGTAGGCGGTTACTGCCTGTTCTTCAGTGGTGATGGACGCCTTGTACCATGCGGTGCCTTCCGGGCCGATGGTGTATTCGCCGAGCTCGCCGGCGCGTTCCATCTTGCCGATCCATGTGTCAATACCGTTGGCGATGCTCAGGGCACTTGACTCGTCAAGTCGAACGTGGGTGGCAGGGTGCGTCGGGAGCACGGAGATACGGGCCAGATTCTGAATGGTCTCGTATGCGGACACATTCCACTTATCGTTGCCCCCGTGCAGGTCACCCAAGTAGCGGGTCAAGCGCGAGCGCACGCCCACGAGTTCGTCGGCCAGTTGGTCGAATCGCTGGGTGGCGACTCCCGGTTGGAATCCGACTGCGGCAATCAGCTGCTTATCAAGCGCGGCGTTGGCGTGTTCATCGGATACATCCAGTACCTGCGCCTTCATCTCATTGGCGGAGGCCGTCTGGATGAACAGACGCTTCTGCTCGGCCACGCCGGGCACGTACAGCACGGAACGACCATTCATCAGGCAGCGCGATGCGATGGCCACGGCCTGCTCCGCGGTGCCCTTCGGGAAGGCGCCGTCGACCACGATGCTATGGCCATTGGCGGCAAGTGACGCGGCATATCGTACCGTATTGTCCACATCGCCGACTTCGTACTCAGCATGCGGGTCTACGTCGAAAGGACTGTATTGCGGAATATTGGCGTCTTTGAGCGCGGTGCGGGCGGATTCGTCGCCGGCAAGCGCGTCCAACAGCACATTGCCGGTGGGGCCGTTCTCCAGCTGGTCGATGAACTGTCGGCTTTCGCTGATCATCTGCGACGAGGGGTCCATGAAGCATCCGAGCACAATCTGGCGCTCGATGGCGAAGTCGGAGATACGCTCCGATGCTTCGGACGAAATACGGGCGAACATCGCGGAAGTTTCGGGAGTGCCACTGTCATAGCTGGCACCGTCAAACAGGGAATCCTCATCCAGGAACACCCCCTGCTCACGCAATGTATTGACAAACGCGGCGTTGAGGGTCACGCGACCGGTGAATCGAATGGTGGTCGACAAGCCATCATCCTCGATCGTGACGCCCACCGGGTACAACAGCACCGGCAGCGCGTTGCCCTTCCACGTAGCCACGCCGACCACGAGCGACAACTCCGCCACGCCGGAAATCCTGCGTTTGGCGGCCTGGTCATCCAGCACGCGCCCAATATGGCGTTCGGCGGCCTTAAGCACACCCGTGTCACGGAACAACGAATCCAGCCGGACATGGCCGGAAGCGAACAGCTGGGCGATGCCGGAGGGATGGGCATGGGTCATCTCCAGCTTCGCGGCCAGTTGATTCACATCCTCGAGCGGCGATGGCGGCTGCATGCTGCGGTATTGGTCACGCCAGCGACGGATGCGATTCAGACCTTCCGTGAGATTCTGGTTCTGAGTCTGGCTCTGGGTCATCTCTCGACTCACTTTCCAACCGCTTCGCGGTATTCCTGATAGCCCTTGTTGTGAGACAGGGCTTCGTCAATATCGGCCTCGCCACGGGCGGCGAGCCAAGAATACATGTCGTCGTACAGGTACGGATTCATGGCGAGGAACGCCAGCAATTCGGGATGACGGGCGACTTCGAACTGAACGTTGAAATCTTGCGTGGTTTTTGCCTCGTCAAAGGTCAGGCCATCGACTTCGACTGCCGGCTCCTGTGCTTTCAGCTCGCCCTTGGCCACGCGCTCGAACACCGAGCCGGGCTCGAAGACTGGGGTGTGCACGCCCGTGGAGTCGATATCGTACGCTTCGGATACCGACTGCTGGGCGGTTTCGGTTTCGGCAGCCGGCTGCTGGTCTGCTACGCCTGCTGCGGTGGCTTCTTTGATATGCTTCGGCTGCGGTCCGCTGCTGATCGTCCGGTACGTCAGCTGCCGGCTGGTCGGTTTCAGACTGGGCGGTTGCCGGCTGAGCGGTCTCAGGCTGGGTGTTTTCAGATTGAGCGGCTTCGGCTTCCCGGGCGGCTTCAGGCTGGGCAACTTCAGCATGCTGTGCGACAGTGTCCGCCGGCTGAGAATCGCCGGCATTCCTGGTATTCGGAGCAGACTGAACGTTTTCGGCTGATTTGCTTGCGCCAGCCACCACATCGGATTCAACAACCGCCGCTGACGCCACTGCCGGCTCGCTTGTGCTGGGAGCGTGCTTAACAACGGCATGGGCGATGGCATCTACTGGAACAATACCGGAGATCCTGCTGTGCTTGGATGCGGGCGTTACAGTCGTCGACTCAGGTTCGGTCTGCTGCTTCGGCAGTGCCACGGAGTCCATGGCCTGCTGGTTTTTGCGTTCGGTCTCTTGCTCGACATGCTGGGCCAACGCATCCGCGAACAGGTCACGGGGTATGGCCGGCTCATCGTTTTTCGTCACTGGCTGCGTGATATTCAGCGAGCCAAGTTCAAGCTCGTCGACCTTGCGCCGAACATTATCCGCGCTGAAGATGGCGGTCGGCTCGCCGGCCCGCAAATCAAGAATATCGTCGACGGACATATCCGCCGCATCCGGCTCCTGCGGTGCTTCGTGAACCGCATAGCCAAACAAATCAGGCACCTTGATGTCGAGTGGCTTGCCACTGGATCGTCGATACGAATGAAGTCCGCAGGCACATCGCCGAACTGCATGCGCATGGGAGACGTCGGTAACAGGAACTCGGCATTGGCCGGCAAGCGTAACAAATCGCCATTTTCCCGCACCACATACGATCCATTGGTCGATCCAAGATCGCGGATCGAGGCCGTACCATTGCTTTTTACCGTGAACATGGCGTGCCGTTTGGACATCGATTTGGTTTGATCGGCGACGTCAAGGCGGGTGTTGCCATCATCGGCAAGGGGGCGTAACGGCTTACGGCCGATTTCCACGCACTCCCCCGGCTTGACGCTGATTCGGTCGACACCGTTGATCTTCACCGTCCACTCGCTCACCGTGACCGCCTTCCTGGACACACTATTTGACCACACTACGTGCCATTGTGTCATCTTTTACCGGCTTTTGGCGGATTACTGGGCACAGAATTGACAACTTTCGCTCATTGCCAGCTTTGTGATTCCACGCCGGATCGCGTTCTCCGCCTCGCCCTCGTCAACTAGTCTACTCAGTATGCGGAAACCCCGCAGCCTGAAACACAGGTGCGGGGTTCCTCGAAAAGCTGTGATTGCGGCTTATGCCGCACAAATCACTTGAGCTCGACGGTGGCGCCAGCCTCTTCCAGCTGAGCCTTGGCCTTCTCGGCATCTTCCTTCTTGGCCTTCTCGAGGACGGCCTTCGGAGCGCCGTCGACAAGAGCCTTGGCCTCGGCCAGGCCGAGGTTGGTGATGGCGCGGACAGCCTTGATGACCTGAATCTTCTTGTCGCCGACGGCGGAGAGGATGACGTCGAACTCATCCTTCTCTTCCTCAGCCGGAGCAGCAGCGCCAGCAACAGCGGCAACAGCGGCAACCGGAGCGGCAGCCTCGACGTCGAACTTCTCCTCGAAGGCCTTCACGAACTCGGAGAGCTCGACCAGGGTCATCTCGCCGAAGGCTTCCAGCAGCTCATCGTTGGTGTACTTAGCCATTATGGCTTCCTTTCAATCTTGGCGGCGGACGAAGTGGTAGATCCGCTGCCTAATAAACCTTATTGTTTAAATTATCGAAGCGACTGATTCATGCCGTGAGGGCGTAAATCAGGCAGCCTTCTCCTGCTTTTCGCGCAGGCGTCGATCGTGCGCACAGCCTTGGTAGGCAGAGCGTTGAACAGGTACGCGGCCTTGGCCATCGATGCCTTGATGTCGCCGGCGAATTCGGCAAGCAGCTGCGGGCGGGACTTGAGGTCTGCCAGCTTCTTGGCGCCCTCGGCATCGTAGACAGTGCCGTCAGCGGCGGCACCCTTGATGACAAGAGCCTTGTTGTCCTTGGCGAAGTCACGGATGACCTTCGCAGCCTCGATAAAGTCGCCCTTCACGAAGGTGATGGCGGTCGGGCCGGAGAGAATCTCGTCGAGACCCTCAATACCCGCTTCCTTGGCGGCGATGCGTGCCAGCGTGTTCTTTGCCACGGTGTAGGAAGTATCGCGGCCTAGCTTTTCACGCAGATCGGAAATCTGCGGAACGGTAAGCCCGCGGTACTCGGTCAGGTAGACGGCGTCAGCGTTACGGAATTCTTCCGTAAGCTGAGCGACTACCGCTTCCTTTTCGGGCCTCTTCATGGCGTTCCTTCCTAAGTCGGCCGTTGACTTGGAGTTCGGAACTTTCGGCCGGGCAACAAAAAAGCCCTGCGCACAGGCAGAGCAATACAATCTCGCGAAGCGACCTTCGCCGGCCCTTGACGGGCTTATATCCCTCAACCTGCGCTGGCTTGGCGAACCAAACTTCGGAAATGCACTCGCGCGCACTTCAACCAACGGTCTGTGGTTTACGGATAATTAGATTACGGATGGTCAGCGACATTGCAGAATTCGGGCGTGTCGCAGGGCATTACAGCGTGGCGGCGTACTGGGCTACGGACGCGGTGACTTCCTTCAGATAGTCGAGCGAGCGACGCCAGTGGCCGGGTACCTCGATCGAATGGTTGGCATCCGGGTATTCGTGCACGTGCGGGGTGAGCACGTTGGCGCGGGCTCGATCGTAGAACGGGTCGGCGGTGCCGGCGCAGATCAGCGGTGCCGGGCCGGAGTATCGGGAGCTGGCGGCGTGCGACTGGCCGGCCAGTTCCGCGCGGATGATCGCCCTTGCTTCGGCCACGCTCGGGGCCTCGGATTCGACGACGATATCATCGCCGACAGCCGGCACCGGAATCACCCGGGCGGATGGATCGAAGTCGGCGTGATGCAGCACCGGGGTCAGCAGCACGAACGGCAAACCGTAGTGTGAGGCCACATGTGGGTAGGTCATCGTCGTCAGCGACTTGCCGATCAGCAACAGGCGAGGGCCGGACGGGGTGTCGGAATCACGGTTCGGTGAGTCAGCTGCGCCATCGGCCAGCACGGTAGCAGAATCATCGGCGGCAACACCATCCCCGGAATCACCGGCTTTGCCCACGCCGGACTCGCGCGCGGCGGCCACCCAGCCGTCAATCGCCTGATTGAGGACCGGAATCACCGTGGACAGGTCGTCGGAAGCGTTGCGTACGTTCATGCGGTCGATTCGCCAGCCGGCCTCGACCAGAGCCTGGGCCGACCAGTAGAGCAGCGGACGGTCGCAGTTGTAGCCGGTGCCAGGCATCAGCAGTACGCGGCCGTACTCCTGACCGGGCTTGACGACATTCTTCTTCCAAGAGGTGATGCTGACTTCGACGGCCGGTTTCATCGCGCGCCTTCCTTCCACGGGTATGCCCTGCGTGTCCCCTGAGTTGTTCCGAATTATTCTGGCAGTCAGTCTACTCCCGGACCCGTTCACGTTACCTCCACAAGCTATAATCGGCCACGGTTCTGATTGGGTGCGCAGCGCCTGACGCGCGTTGGGCAGGCCGATCAGGGCGAGTCGCAATTCTCGCCGGGGCCAGCCGCAGCATTATGCGCGCGGTGCGCAGCCCCGCATAAACCCAAGGAAGTAGAGAGTAAATGGAGAAGTTCTTCCATTTGAAGGAAAACGGCACGACCGTCTCGACTGAGATTCTGGCCGGCCTGACCACGTTCTTCGCGATGGCCTACATCATCGTCGTCAACCCGCAGATCCTGTCGCAGACGGGTATGCCGTGGGGCGGCGTGTTCCTGGCCACCATCATCGCGGCCATCATCGGCACCCTGGTCATGGGCCTGTTCGCCAATGTGCCGTACGCCCAGGCCGCCGGCATGGGCCTCAACGCGTTCTTCACCTACACCGTGTGCTTCGGCCTCGGCTTCAGCTGGCAGCAGACCATGTGCATGGTGTTCCTGTGCGGCCTGATCAACATCCTCATCACCGTCACCAAGATCCGCAAGATGATCATCATGGCCATCCCGGAGTCCCTGCAACACGCCATCGGCGGCGGCATCGGCCTGTTCGTGGCCTACGTGGGCATGCTGAACGTCGGCCTAATCAAGTTCACTCCCGGCGATCCGAAGGCCGCCGCCAAGGGCGGTGCCGTTGCGGCTACCCCGGGTCTGGCCGACTTCAACGACAAGGTGCTGTGGGTCTTCCTGATCGGCCTCGTGCTTGCCATCGTGTTCACCGTGATGAAGGTTAAGGGCGGCATGCTGCTGGCCATCGCCATCACCACCGTGATCGGCATCCCGTTCGGCGTGACCACCTGGTCCAACTCGCAGTCCATCAGCGAGACCTTCTCCCAGCTGCCGCAGACCTTCGGCGCGATCTTCTCCGCCGAGGGCTTCCCGGCACTGTTCTCTGATCCGACCAAGCTGCCGCTGGTCATCGTGACCATCTTCGCCTTCTCCATGTCCGATACGTTCGACACCCTGGGCACTTTCATCGGCACCGGCCGCCGCACCGGCATCTTCTCCGCTGAAGACGAGAAGGCACTGGAGAACGGCCACGGCTTCTCCTCCAAGATGGACAAGGCCCTGTTCGCCGACTCCATCGCCACCTCCATCGGCGCCATCTGCGGCACCTCGAACACCACCACCTACGTCGAGTCTTCCGCCGGCATCGCCGCAGGCGGCCGCACCGGCCTGACCTCCGTGGTTGTGGCGATCTGCTTCGCCCTGTCCGCGTTCCTGGCCCCGGTCGTCTCCGCCGTGCCGTCCGCCGCAACCGCCGGCGTGCTGGTGATCGTCGGCTGCATGATGGCCGCTTCCCTGAAGGAAGTCAAGTGGGACGACATCGCCGAAGCCATTCCGGCGTTCTTCGCCGCCGTGTTCATGGCCTTCTCCTACTCCATCTCCTACGGCATCGCCGGCGGCTTCATCATGTACTGCATCGTGAAGACCTGCAAGGGCAAGGCCAAGGAGGTTCACCCGATCATCTGGATTGTGGCCGCGCTGTTCATTCTGGACTTCGTGTGCATGGCGATTCTGTAACGCCGATTGACAACGGATTAGCCTTTAAGGATTAATCCGCCGCCATACGGCATAAAGGCCGGGCTCCCACAAGGGCCCGGCCTTTGTTGGATAACGCCCGAGATTTTGCGCACTTTGGTTTGGGCTTGAGATAGGGGCATGGCCCGTGTCCTGTGTACGATTTTCTGTCGCCAGACATTAGAAAACCGCGATTGGAAACGAGGGCACGAAGCCATGTCACAGCAGATTCTACAGGTCGACCAGGCCATGTTGGAAACCACCCTGGACCGGATGGTCCGCAAAAGCGTCGAGGAGACCCTGAACGCGATGCTCGACGCCGAGGCCGACGAGATCACCGGCGCCGCGCGCTACGAGCGCAGCGGGGACCGCAAGGCGTACCGGGCCGGCCACTACGAGCGCGACCTGACCGTCAAGGCCGGCAAAATGAGCCTGAAAGTGCCGAAACTCAAGGGCGCGGTGTTCGAGTCGGCCGTGATCGAACGATACCGTCGGCGTGAGGAGAGCGTCGAGGAGGCCTTGATCGACATGTACCGCCGGCGTCTCCACCCGCCGGGTCGATGATGTCAGCCGGCTCCTGTGGGGCGACCGCATGCCCTCGCAGACCCTGAGCGACAAGCTCAAGCGCGTCTATGCGGATATCGACGCATGGCGGGGCAGGCCCTCGAACAGGATTACCCGTACCTGTTCATGGACGGCGTGTGGCACAAAAGGTGCTGGGGCGGGTCCGTGGAGAACGTGAGCATCCCGGTGGCCATCGGCGTCGGCATGGACGGGCGGCGCGAGGTGCTTTCGGTGGCCGAGGGCATGAAGGAGGACGCGGAAAGCTGGCGCGAATTCATCAAAGGCATGCTCGCACGAGGCCCTCGAGGGCGTGAGACTGGTGACGGGAGATCGGTGCGCGGGGCTGGTCGCCGCCGCGGGCGAGCTGCTGCCCGATGCCCGCTACCAGCGGTGCATGGTGCATTTCGAGCGCAACATACTCGCCGTGGTCAACCCCGGGAACCGCGACTGGGCGGCCGACGCACTGAAGGCCGTGTTCTCCATGGAATCACGCGACAAGGCGTTGGAGAAGGCCGAATCCGTCGCCCGGGACATGGAATCCAGGAAACTCAAGGAGGCCGCCAAATGCCTGCGCGAGGGCATCGGCGAGACCACGACCTACCTGCTCGACGACTACCCGCGCGAGCATAGGCGTCGGATCCGCACCAACAACATGATCGAACGGCTCAACCGCGAGATCAGGCGCAGGACCCGCGTGGTCGGCTCGTTCCCCGACGGACGCAGCGCGTTGATGCTCGTCTGCGCGAGGGTCCGCTACGTGACATCCGACGAGTGGTCGACGCGCCGCTACCTCGACATGTCAAGGCTCGGTGAGACCGTACCAGCAGCGAACTGATCACCGCCACAGGGACGGGCGAAGACCAAAGTGCGCAAGAGTTCGGGCACTACCATGAAACGGTATAGAAGCCTTTTGGTTTGCGATTAAGCTCTTCTCACCCGAGAGAAGCTAGAGAACGATCAGTCCTCGAATGCCGAACCGTTAAGCGGGGAGCCCTGCGGTCTTCCCGTAGGTGAGGGGAGCGGCTATGCCGCGACCGATCCGTGAGAGGGCTTTAGTCCTCGAACGGATCGAAGTCGCGACGGACGCGGCGACGCGGGCGCTCAGTACGCTCTTCGCGGTCGGCGCGGTAGTCGTCGTAGTTGTCGTCGGTGGCGTAGCGCGGGTTGCGGTCCGAGCCACGGCCGCGGCCGCCACGGGAACCGCCACGGCGGTCATCACGATCGCCACGGTCATCGCGATCGGAAGAGCGACGGCGACGCGGACGATCATCATCGCGATCATCGCGATCGAAGTCACGGTCATCGGAGCGACGGCGACGCGGACGGTCATCGTAATCATCCTCGAAGTCATCGGAGCGACGGCGACGCGGACGGTCGTCACGATCATCACGATCATCACGATCGAAGTCACGGTCATCGCGATCGGAGCGACGGCCACGACCGCCACGGCGATCGTCACGGTCACCACGGCCACGGCCGCCACCACGGCGGTCATCACGGTCGCCACGGCTCGGGCGGGCATTGTTCTCCTGATCCTCGAAACCGGGGATGGCCAGGGAGATCTTGCCGCGGTCATCGACACCCTGAACGATCACCTCAACGGTGTCGCCTTCCTTGAGCACGTCTTCAACGGCGTCGATACGCTCGCCGTTGGCCAGGTTGCGGATCTGGGAGATGTGCAGCAGACCGTCGGTGCCGGGGGTGAGGTTCACGAAAGCGCCGAACGACGTGGTCTTGACGACCTTGCCGTTGTAGGTTTCGCCGGCCTCAGGCACGTGCGGGTTGGCAATGGAATCGATGATGGACTTGGCCTTCTCAGCGGCCTCTCCACCCTCGGAGGAGATGAAGACGGTACCGTCATCCTCGATGGCGATTTCAGCGCCGGTGTCTTCCTGAATCTGGTTGATCATCTTGCCCTTCGGGCCGATGACTTCGCCGATCTTCTCCACCGGGACGGAGGTGGTGATGATGCGCGGAGCGAACTCGCTCATCTCGGCCGGGCCGTCGATGCACTCGTTGATGACCTCGAGGATCGTGGCGCGGGCTTCCTTGGCCTGCTGCAGAGCGGCGGCCAGGATGTCGGCCGGAATGCCGTCGAGCTTGGTGTCGAGCTGCAGGGCGGTGATGAACTCGGAAGTACCGGCCACCTTGAAGTCCATGTCGCCGAAGGCATCCTCGGCACCCAGGATATCGGTGAGGGTCTTGAAGATGTGCTTGCCATCAACGTCGCCGGACACGAGGCCCATGGCGATGCCGGCAACCGGAGCCTTCAGCGGCACGCCGGCGGCCAAAAGGCTCAGCGTGGAGGCGCACACGGAACCCATCGAAGTGGAACCGTTGGAACCGATGGCCTCGGAGACCTGGCGGATGGCGTAGGGGAACTCTTCGCGGCTCGGCAGCACCGGCACGAGAGCCTTCTCGGCGAGGGCGCCGTGGCCGATTTCGCGGCGCTTCGGGGAGCCGACGCGGCCGGTCTCACCAGTGGAGTACGGCGGCATCTCGTAGTTGTGCATGTAGCGCTTGGACTGCGGACCGGACAGCGCGTCGATCTGCTGCTCCATCTTGAGCATGTTCAGGGTGGTGACGCCCAGAATCTGGGTCTCGCCACGCTGGAACAGGGCGGAACCGTGCACGCGAGGCACAATGTCCACCTCGGCGGACAGGGTGCGGATGTCGCGCAGGCCACGGCCGTCGATGCGGTAGTCCTCGGTCAGGATGCGGCGGCGCACAATCTGGCGCTGCAGTTCCTTGAAGGCGTTACCGAGTTCCTTGTCCTTCTCGGCATCGTCCATATCGGTGAACTCGTCCGCGAGCACCTCGCGCACGTGCTCCTTGATCTCGTGGATGCGGTCCTGGCGCGGCAGCTTCTCGGCGATGGAGAGGGCCTCGTCCAGATCCTTGTGGGCGATCTCGTCGATGCGGGCGTACAGCTCGTCGGTGTACTCCGGGAAGAGCTGGAATTCCTTGGTCTCCTTGGCGGCGATCTTCTTGAGCTCGTCCTGAGCCTCGCAAATCACCTTGATGAACGGCTTGGCGGCCTCAAGACCACCGGCAACGACTTCCTCATCGGGCTTGGCCTGGCCCTCGTCGTAGATGAGGTGCCAAGCGTTCTTGCCGGCACCGGCCTCGATCATGGCGATGGCAACATCACCGTTCTCGATCACGCGGCCAGCGACCACAATCTCGAACACGGCGCGCTCACGCTCGCTCCAACGCGGGAAGGCGACCCACTGGCCGTCAATCAGCGCCAGACGCACACCGGAGACCGGGCCTTCGAACGGCAGGCCGGAGATCATGGTGGAGGCGGAAGCGGCGTTCAGGGCGATGACATCGTAAGCGTCATCGGGGTTCACGGCGAGCACGGTCTCGACGACCTGCACTTCGTTGCGCAGGGTGTGCGGGAACAGCGGGCGCAGCGGGCGGTCGATGATACGGCAGGCGAGGATGGCCTCGGAGCTCGGGCGGCCTTCACGACGGAAGAACGAGCCCGGAATCTTGCCGGCAGCGTACATCTTCTCTTCAACGTCGACAGTCAGCGGGAAGAAGTCGTAGTTCTCCTTCGGGCTGGAACCGGCGGTGGTGGTGGACAGAATCATGGAATCGTCGTCGAGGTAGGCGGCCACAGCGCCATCGGCCTGCTGGGCGAGGCGGCCGGTCTCGAAGCGCAGCGTGCGCTTGCCAAACGATCCATTGTCGATTACGGCCTCAACGGCCTTGATTTCGGGACCCTCCATAGGGTTCCTCCTTCTTTAATTTTTCTAATTATTCCTACATACTGTGTTGCGGTTTGGCGACTCGCTTGAACCGCAACTGTCCTCTTCAGCGGACGTCACATACCTTGTTTCGACTGGCCCCTTGGCCGTCGTTCCTCGTGTCAACCCCTTCATTCGGGTTCTCTTGTCGGCCTTACCTACTGGCTACCTGCGTGCGTACCGTTTCCGGTTTCGGCGCCCTACTGGCCTATCCTCTAACCCTCTTGCCGTTGTTGCCGTTGGCTGGCGATATGTAAAACGCCCGAGCACCATCCTAGGTACTCGGGCGGAAGTCTTCAATTATCGACGCAGACCCAGACGCTCGATGAGGGAACGGTAACGGTTGATGTCAACGCGCTTGAGGTAGTCAAGCAGGCGACGACGGTCACCGATCATCAGCTGCATACCACGACGGGAGTGGTGGTCGTGCTTGTGCTCCTTGAGGTGCTCGGTCAGGTCGGCGATACGCTTGGACAGCAGAGCCACCTGGACCTCGGGGGAACCGGTGTCACCTTCGTGCGTCGCGTACTCGTTGATAATCTGGGTCTTCTCGTCAGCCGTCAGTGCCACGGCGTCCTCCTTATTGTGTCGTTGCGCGGTGTTTCGTGCAGGTTCGCTCGAAACGCTCTCTATCCGCGGGCGAAATTACGCCGAATGAAGACTATACGGCAGGGGCTGGACTGGGGCCTCATGAGCCGAGGGTGTAAGGGATAAGGTGTAAAGGGTAAGGGTTTAAAGGCGTAAGGGTGTAAGGGGACACTCACTCCTGCCGGTACAGCCGCGAATACAATCCGCCGGCCTGCAGCAGTTCGTCATGCGTACCGGATTCGACGATCCGCCCATGATCCATGACATGGATGCGGTCGAAATCCCGAATCGATGCGAGTCTGTGCGCCACGACGATGCACGCATTGTCGGAGTCGAGCAACGCCGTCATGACATGTCGCTCGGTATCGTTGTCCAGAGCACTGGTGGGTTCGTCCATAAGTAGGAAGTCCGGTCTTCCGACGACCGCACGCGCGATGGCGACCTTCTGCCGTTGGCCGCCGGACAGGTTCATGCCGCGTTCACTGACCATGGCGTCCAAGCCGACGACCGGATCCATCATCCCCTCGTTGATGCCGGCAACCTCGCACGCCCTGACGATGTCGTCATCCGTCAGCCACGGACGGTGCAGCGTGATATTGTCGCGCAAGGTTTCGTTGAACACCGTGGATTCCTGATGCACATACGCCAGCCTGCCGGCCTTCCATCGGCTGTCCGCGTCGTAAATCCGGCATCCGCCGTCGTTGATGGTCACCGTGCCACAGACGGGTTCGATGAGTCCGGCGAGCAGTTTCAGCAGCGTGCTTTTGCCCGAGCCAGTGGGGCCGACGATGGCGATCTTGTCGCCTTTGCGGATGTCGCAATCGACATCGGAGAGAACGGGAGCGTCGAACGCCGTGTACGAGTATCCCACGCCGGTGGCATGCAACCGTTCGAGTACGCCATCACCCGATTCGTCACCACTCGGCCCACCACATGCGGACCGTCCGCCGTCACCCAGTCCGACGTCACCCGGTTCGCCACCTGGTTCGTCGCATGCAAGCGACGCACCGCCGCCGCCTCGCCTGTCGCCTTCACCGGCGGGAATCATCTCGCAAATCTTGCGCATATAGGTGGCGAACGCCATGATCTGGCTGATGACGCCGACGATGCCGGAGAATGGCGTGACGAATGCGGACGCCAATGACATGAATCCGACGACGGCACCCAGTGCGAGCGTACCGCGTCCCACGAAGGTCATCCCGAAGGCGACCACGCATAGCGGCAACACGAACACCAGCGCCGAGGACAGGCTTGACAGCAACGCCGAAAGCCGCCCTTGCCGAGTCTGGTAGTCGAGCTGCGTTCCCAGACGCGCTGACCAGCGGTCGTAGCAGTGGCTTTCCAAATTGAGGCTTTTGACGGTTTCGATGCCGGAGAAGGTTTCGATGAAGGCGCGTTGCACGTCAGCCTGCGCGACGGTCGCACGCTCGACCAGCGTCCTGTTGCGCAGGGAATAAATGACGGATACGACGAGCACCGCCGCGCACACCGTCAGGGTCAGCATCGTCAATGGCGCTGAATAGGCGATCATCATGATCAGGTAGACCACGAGGAACACCATCGACACGACCGTCGACGGCAGACTGCCGGTCACGATCTGTTCGACGACCATGACCAGGTTCGCGCGGTAGATCAGGTCACCACCGGAACGGTTCACGAAGAACGGGAACTCCCGATCGAGCACGCCGGTCATGTATCGGCGGGACAGGTATCGTCCGAATCGCACCTGCACGCGGGTGAGCATCATGGTGTTCAACGCGCCGACCGCATAGTAGACCAGCAGCGAGGCAAGCAGCATCGTCGCGACCAACGGCGGGAAACCGCTTTGGGCGGCGAGCGACCCATGGTCGACCATATAGCCGGTGCCTGCGGGCACGATCAATGTCAGTCCCTGGACGACGAGCGAGAACAGCAGGCTCAGACCGATGGCGGGCATGTTCCGGCGGAGGAACCCGGTCAGGATGGAGACGGTTCCGCTGCGAGGCCGTATGGGAATGGTTGCGCAGCCGTCGTTTGTCGGTTGCGGAATCAGCACCGCGCCAGAACAGTGGGCCGCGAGTTCGCCGGGCGTATAGGCATGGCGCCCGTTCGCCGGGTCAGCGATGCGGAATCGGCCGTATGCGTAATGGTCGAGCACGACGAAATGGTTGTCGTCCCAATGCAGGATGCATGGCGTCATGACGGTTTTCAACGCTTCGGCGCTGGGGGTCGTGACCGCGCGTACGCGGATGCCGGAGCCGGACAGCACCGTTACGATGTTCGCGAGGCTCAGTCCACCGCGTGGAGCGCCGTACCGGCGGCGCAGCTCGTCCATGGTCACGGGATGCCCGAATGCGGCGAGGATCATCGCCGCGGCGGCCAGCCCGCATTCGCTGTGCTCGCCTTGTTCGATAAACGGGACACGGTGGCGACGCCATGATCTCATGCTTGCCGTCCGCGCGCGGGAAGGCCGAAGTCGACGTGCGTGCGGTCACGCCCGAGCGTGGACGCCTTGGTGAACGCCTCATAGTCGTCGAATTCGGCGAGCATCATATCCTTGACGAGATGTTCGTCGTCAAGGATGATGATCCGGTCGGCCACATTCCAACAGTATTCGAGGTCATGGGTGACGGTGAGCAAAGTGCGCTCGTCGGCGCGAAGCTGGTTGACGTAATCGACGAGCAGCGAGCGGGTGATCGGATCGATGGCGTTGCTTGGCTCGTCGAGCATGATGACATGCGGGTCGAACAGCATGCCGGCGACGATGCCGACCCGTTTGCGCAGACCGGTCGAGAGTGGATGGATTGGCAACGGTGTGTTGGACTGTTTCTAGAGGGTTTTTCCTTGTTGTGTGAACTCCACGGGGCTCAGGTACCCGAGGGTCGAGTGGAGCCGTTGGTGGTTGTACCACCACACGTACCGGTTGACGTCCGAGCGTAGTTGCTCCACGTTCGTGTAGACGTTCCTGTGGATGAGTTCCTTCTTGACGAGCCGGTTGGTGGATTCGACCACCGCGTTGTCGTATGGGTTGCCGGGTCCGGAAAGGGAACGTGTGATGCCGAACACGTCGAGCATGCGTTCGATGCGTTCCCCGGTGAACCCGCCGCCGCGGTCCGTGTGGAACACCTCGATCTCATCCAGCGGGAAGCGCAGCGCGGCGAACGCGGCCAGCACGAGATCGGCGTCGTGCCTGACGCCGGCCGAATGGCCGGCGATCTGCCGGTTGGCGAGGTCGCCGGGCAGGCAGACGTACGCCCACGAACTGCCGACCCTCACGTAGGCCAGGTCGGAGGCCAGATGGGTGCGCGGCGCATAGCCATTGAACTCGCGGGCGAGGATGTTGGGAGCCGGGTCGTCGTTCGGCCTGGCCGGGCGTGGCCTATAGGCGGCCTTGGAATAGGAGCCGGCCATGCCGTTCCCCCTCCATGATCCGGTTGACGCGGCGGCGGGACAGCGCCACGCCCTCGTGCCCCAGGGCGTGCTTGATCCTCCTGGCCCCGTACACCTTGCCGCTGTCCCTCCACACGCGCCCCACATCCTTCTCGTAAGGGTCGGCGCGTTCGGCCTCGGGGTGTTCGAGCATCCAGCAGTAGGCCGACCTGGCAACGCCCAGGATCCTGCACTGCGCCGATATCGGGCAGCGGCCGGCGTCGGACCGTATCACGTCTACTTTCGCGCGGATACCGGCGCCGCTTGTTCTGAAACATCCACCTCCATCTCCAGCTGCCTGTTGCGTTTCCTCAGTTCGATCAGCTCGTTCTGCTCGGGCGTCCGGTTGTCGACGGCCCTGGTCGAGCCGCTGTTGCGGATGCCCTGCACCCAACGCTGCAGCGTGGAACGCGGGATGCCGTACTCCGCCCTGATCTGCGACGACGGCTTGCCGTTCTCGCACAGCTGCACGATCTGCCTCTTGAACTCCTCCTCGTAATGACGGGGACGATTCGGATCGGCCATGATGATCAACTCCTCCGTTGTCATGTCCCGCATGAACCAGTCCAAAACATTGTAGCCAATCCAGCCCACGCCCCGAACAGGAGCGTGAACCCGCTGCCGGGCCTGGCCCACGGGGCGGGCGCCGTCCTCGCCCCGTGCACGGGGCACGTGACGCGTGGCATGGCGGCGTGGACGAACGCCTTGTACCGGAAGAAGTCCGGATGCCGCCACACGCGTTCCCTCGTGTCATGCACCGGACAGGCGGTCTCGGGGCAGCCGGTCTCGGGGCAATGGAAGCGCGCGCCGGGCCCGAAGACGATCGCGACGCGCGGTTCCCGCCCGCCGTCGCCCGCGTCCCTGAAATCCACGGACCCGACCTTCCAAGGCTCCTGCAACTGCAATGCGTCGGTGAACAGGCAAGAGGCATCCATGCCTCCAACCCACCCGCCGGCATCACCCCACACCACAACCACCCACCACAAACAGCAAAAGGCCATTTTTAATCGTTGATATTCCGCGGTTTTGAGCATCACTTCACAGTCACATCCCTTCACAGTCCAGTGGGCGCTGAGACGGAGACCCCCCGAAGTTGGACGTACTCGAAGTCTGTACAACAGCAACGTCGCGGCCCACGAATCGCCTTTTTGGACCGTGAAGGGTTGTGACTGTGAAGGAATCCCAGAAATGGCGGAATCCCAAGGATTAAAAAAATTGACACCTGAGGCAAGTCCTTCACAGTCCAGAAGGGGAGTAAGTCCCTGCACAGTCCAGAAAGGGCGTACGGGTGGCATAACGAGATTGGCCGGACGGAGGGGATTCCTCCGTCCGGCCAACTCAACCGGGGATCACTGATGGATCATCAGCTCCTGCGATGACGCAGCATCAGCACGCCAGCCGCCACGAGCAGAACCGCGACACCAAGCATGAGCGCGATGTCCGCGCCGGTCTTGGCAAGCCTGCGGGCACCCTTTGGCGCTCTTGGCATCCTTCGCATTGCCGTCATCACAGCCACTCGGTCATTCTTGTCGCCCCGGTCACCAGATGCGACATTCTTGACGTTGGGATCGGTCACCGCATCGGTGTCATCCGGATTCGGCACGGTCTTGCCGGTGTCGGGGTCGACCTGGTGTTCAGCTCTCGCCGTCCTTGACACCGTCACCATCGGAATCAGGGATTCTTCGGATCCGTGTTGCCGTGCTCACCGTTCGGATCGGACTTATGGTCCTGAACGGATTCTTCGAACCATGCACCTCGTCACCATCGTTCACGCCGTCCTTGTCGGTGTCAGGATTCAAAGGATCAGTACCGTGGTCCTTCTCCTCCCCATCCTTCAGGCCATCGCCATCCGTATCGGGATTCAACGGATCAGTGCCGTCCTTCTTCTCGTCACCGTCATTGACGCCGTCACCATCGGTGTCCGGCTTGGTCGGATCGGTACCGTCCTTCTTCTCGGTGCCGTCATCGACACCATCGCCGTCGGTGTCCTTCGCGTTCGGATCGGTCTTGGGATCCTTCTGCGAGGGATCATCCACGGTCTTGCCGGTGTCGGGGTCGACCTTGGTGTTCAGCTCCTCGCCGTCCTTGACACCGTCACCATCGGAATCAGGGATTCTTCGGATCCGTGTTGCCGAGCTCACCGTTCGGATCGGACTTATGGTCCTTGAACGGATTCTTCGAACCATGCACCTCGTCACCATCGTTCACGCCGTCCTTGTCGGTGTCAGGATTCAAAGGATCAGTACCGTGGTCCTTCTCCTCCCCATCCTTCAGGCCATCGCCATCCGTATCGGGATTCAACGGATCAGTGCCGTCCTTCTTCTCGTCACCGTCATTGACGCCGTCACCATCGGTGTCCGGCTTGGTCGGATCGGTACCGTCCTTCTTCTCGGTGCCGTCATCGACACCATCGCCGTCGGTGTCCTTCGCGTTCGGATCGGTCTTGGGATCCTTCTGCGAGGGATCATCCACGGTCTTGCCGGTGTCGGGGTCGACCTTGGTGTTCAGCTCCTCGCCGTCCTTGACACCGTCACCATCGGAATCGGGATTCTTCGGATCCGTGTTGCCAGGCTCACCGTTCGGATCGGACTTATGGTCCTTGAACGGATTCTTCGAACCATGCACCTCGTCACCATCGTTCACGCCGTCCTTGTCGGTGTCAGGATCCAAAGGATCAGTACCGTGGTCCTTCTCCTCCCCATCCTTCAGGCCATCGCCATCAGTGTCATCGTTCTTCGGATCGGTACCGTCCTTCTTCTCGTCGTCATCCTTGATGCCGTCGTTGTCATCGTCGTCATCCTTGATGTCCGGCGTGCCGTCACCATCGGTGTCCAGCTGGAACTCGGCATTGGCGCGATCGGTAACCGCACCGGAGTCCTTCGGGTAGGTCACGACGACCGGAACCTGCAGCACTTCCTCATCGGCTCCATCCTTGCCGGCAGGCGCCACGGTAACCGTGACGGTGCCGGTCTTCGGATCGATGCCCACCGTGTAGCCCTTGGGAGCGGTGAAGCTCTTGTCGATGGAGAACACCGTGCCGCTGGGATACGCGTCGCCCTTGTTGCTCGGCGTCGACGTCACGGTCTTGCCCGCAGGTGCGACCACCGGCGCATACTCAGGCTGGGGATCAAGCACCTTGTCAGGAGACTGAACCGTCACCGTGACCTTCGCGGTGTCCTTGGAGCCGTCAGGATAGGTGACCGTCACGGTCTCCTCGATGACGTCACCAGGCTTGGCGGCGCCGGGAACCGTCACCGTGACCTCGCCCGTGTGCGGATCCACCGTCACCGGCGAGCCATCGGGAACACTGAACTTCGTACCCTCGGGCAGCTTGTCGTCACCCGTCTGGGGAACCTTCACGCTCTGGCCGGGGCTTGCCCTGACCCGGCTTATACGAAGGATAGTGCTCGGCGTTCTGCTTCGGCTTATCCAGGACGGTCACCACGGTACCGATCGTCTCCGTCGTACCGTCAGGGTAGGTGACCAGCACATTCACCGTGTACGGGGTATTGGCATCGACCTCGGGAGCGGTGCCCGAGAAGGAACCGTCGGCACCAAGGGTCAGGTCGCCCAAACCGGCAGGCTTGGTATCGCCGAACGAGAAGTGCGTGCCGGCAGGAACGGCGGGATCCGAGACCGGAAGCGGCAACCGTGTAGGCGTTGAGCTCAACAACCGTCACCGGCTTGTACTTCGGCTGGTACAGATCCTTGTCGTCCTTCTTGACGACGGTGACCTTGACGGGCACGTCCTCCTTGGAGCCATCGGGATAGGTGACCGTCACGGTTCCCTTGATCTCGGTGCCGGGCTTGACATTGCCGTCGATCACGACGGTGACCTCGCCCGTATTCGGGTCGACCTTCACCGGAGAGTCCTCGGGAACGGAGAACGTGGTGCCCTGGGGCAGCTTGTCATCACCGGTCTGCGGAACCTTCACGGTCTCGCCAGGCTTGCCCGTCTTGTCCTCATACGAAGGATCATGGGTCTGGCTGTCGGGCTTCGCGTTCTTGACCGTGACCTTGACGGCCTTCTCCTCGGCGGTGCCATCAGGATAGGTCACCTTCACGGTCACCGTGTAATCGGTATCCTTGTCCACCTGAGGGGCGGTACCGGAGATGGCGCCGGTCTGCTGATCGATCGTGAGACCGGTCAGGCCGCCATCCTTGGCCACCCCGAACTTCGTGCCTTCCGGCACTGCGGGATCGGACACCGGAGCGGCGATCCGGATCGGATCGCCCTCGTTCACAGCCACGTCCTTGTATGCGGGATCGTAGACGTTCCTGTCCTCCTTGTTGGCCACGACGAAGTGCGCCATGGCCCCGGTGGAGGTCTTGTCGGTGAACGTGGCCACGACGGGGACATCGATCTTGGTGCCAGGCTTGGCATCAGCGGGAGCGATGACAGTCACCACACCGGTCGCCTTATCGATGGAGACCTTGTAGCCCTCTGGAGCAGTGTAGGTCCCAGGAATGCTGAACGGTTCATTCGCTGCTAACTTTGGATCGAGTTGATCGGCAGGAATGCGCTCTTGCTTATCTGTAGTGGTCAGGTCGAAGCCCTTTACATCAGACGTTCCGGTAGAACCTGCCTTCACACTCACATCGTCATATACAGGTCGAGAACCAACAATAACGGTATACGTATCTACACCAAACGATGTACCACGAGTTCCTGTTTCTGCGTTAACTGGATACAACGTAGCCGTAAAGTTCGTTGTCTTCGTCAATCCCAAACCAGTAGTCTTGAGTGGGAAGGAAGGAATAGTACCGTCAGCGTTTGCAGCTACAACTGGTCCGGTTGCTACAACCTTACCTGTAGAAGTATCGGTCCATTCAATCTGGTACTTCACACCGCCTGCGAATTGGTTTGGCAAACCGGAAGTTTCAGTTTCTGCAATATCTCCAGGAACACCAGAATTGAGGATACCCTTACCGTCGGTTACGCGGAAGTTCACGTAATCTGGATACACAGCCAAATGATACCGTCGGCCTCATTCCAGTTGAAGTTGTTCTGCCAGGTTGCCAGCAGTCCGTTGTACTGACCGAGGCCCATGTAGCCGTTGGTCATCCATGGCGTACCGAAAGCAACACCCGGCTTCATGTCGGTGGATACAAACAACCAATCGCGGTTAATATGCTTGGAAATATTTCCGCCAAGCATAGCGACATCTCCTGCGGAGGTGGACCAGCGGTCAATGCTCGGAGACTCCGCGATCTTGTGGTACGCGTTGTTCACCTTGTCGATGTTGGCCTTAATTAAAGGCATAGTGCCTGGATTGTTCCATGTGGCGCCATACGTGCCCTTGAACTGGATGTTGAACAATCCATCGCCCCCCACCTTGGCGGAGGCGGTTTCAGCAATCCACTTGTCTTGGCCTTCCTTCGCCATCTGCACGCGGATCCAGTCCTGGAGGCGGGCCTCATTGTCGATGGTCCAGCCAGCACCGCGGACGGTCTTGGCAGAAGAGCCAAAAGTAGAGGTTGGCTCGGCGTAAATCTTCTCCAGCGCGTAGTCGGAGAGATACGAGGCGTATACCGTCACGTCTTCAGCAGCAGCATCAATACCCTTATCGAAGTAGTACTTAGGGAAGGCTGCACCACTAGACCAACCCTGAGCACCAGCAGCTTTAACCAGCTCCCAGTGCACATCACCACGAACCATGCCGAGCTTGAACGCAGGAACATTCTCCTCGACGTTCTTGAGATTGTGCATGACCTCGTTCTCGGGCTTGAGACCGTAACGAATGTTCACATGATCAAGACGGTCCGGTCCAACGCCATCACCAATCTCAGCATCGTATGCATAATCGCGTGGACCCCAGCTACCGTTGTAGTAATTCGACAACTGAGTGAGGTGATCCTTATCAGGATTATCCGCCCAAATACGCCACTTCTCACCCTGAGGAAGATTTGGATCTGCATCGAAGGTGTAGGTCTTACCAGTTTCCGTGGTAAAATCCTTCATCTTAATAGCATATTCGCCTGATGCGTTCGTTGTGGTCGTGTAGATCGGGGAGACCAATCCATCCTTCTCCATCCACTGGGCGTACACGCGCACGCCCTGCATGGGAATGGGCGGGAAACCGGCGTCGTTCAGATGCACCTTGTAGTTGCCGTAACGCTGCACATACACCTGGCCGGTAATCGTCTTGGTGCCGTCAACACTCGACGGCGACTCGATGGCATCCTTGTACCTGCTCGCCTGATCCGTATAGGTGTATCGCTGCTGACCGCTGCCGGTCTGATACACGCCATCCTGATTGAAGCCGGGATAGCTCACTCCGGCCTCCGCAGGAAGTGGAGGCGATTGCCGGTGTCCGGTCACGCCGAAACCCGTGGCGAGCAGAGCCATCGCTCCGACCGCTGCTACGAGCTTGCGCCGAAACGTTCGCCCCCCGCGGACATGTTGTGTGAGAGTGTCATAAACCTTCCTCTCATGGTATTGATCCTTTCAGTATTGGGCGCTGATATCGACCACACATGCCCCCCCCCCCAGAAAAAACGGACAGTACATGCGTAAACGTCAATAACGCCTCATTTGTCATACTACACTTGTTCTCCGAAACGCTGCAAGCCGATGTTCTTGCCGCGTGATTTCAGCAACTCACAAGACGGTTATTCGCTGTTTGTGGTGGGTGATGGTCAGGCGGCGGTGACGGCTTTGAGGTCGAGCTTGCCGCAGGTCAGGTAGATCATGGTGGCGAAGTAGTCCATGTTGCGGAAGCCGCGGGCCGGTCTCTTCACGTTCCGGATGACGCTGTCGACGCCCTCGAGGATGGCGTTGGCGTACGGGTGCTCGAAGTATGCGACAACCCCGGCGAAGTGGCGGCGGATCAGACGGGCGGGCTCCTTCACGGGTTCGAGCCTCGAGCGCATCATCCACGAGCACAGGCGGTATAGCCCGACCCATGCCCCGGCGGGCGGGCGGCTGTCCATGCAGATGCCCTGCAGGTGGATTGGCTACAATGTATTGGACTGGTTCATGCGGGACATGACAACGAAGGAGTTGATCATCATGGCCGATCCGAATCGTCCCCGTCATTACGAGGAGGAGTTCAAGAGGCAGATCGTGCAGCTGTGCGAGAACGGCAAGCCGTCGTCGCAGATCAGGGCGGAGTACGGCATCCCGCGTTCCACGCTGCAGCGTTGGGTGCAGGGCATCCGCAACAGCGGCTCGACCAGGGCCGTCGACAACCGGACGCCCGAGCAGAACGAGCTGATCGAACTGAGGAAACGCAACAGGCAGCTGGAGATGGAGGTGGATGTTTCAGAACAAGCGGCGCCGGTATCCGCGCGAAAGTAGACGTGATACGGTCCGACGCCGGCCGCTGCCCGATATCGGCGCAGTGCAGGATCCTGGGCGTTGCCAGGTCGGCCTACTGCTGGATGCTCGAACACCCCGAGGCCGAACGCGCCGACCCTTACGAGAAGGATGTGGGGCGCGTGTGGAGGGACAGCGGCAAGGTGTACGGGGCGGGAGGATCAAGCACGCCACGGGGCACGAGGGCGTGGCGCTGTCCCGCCGCCGCGTCAACCGGATCATGGAGGGGAACGGCATGGCCGGCTCCTATTCCAAGGCCGCCTATAGGCCACGCCCGGCCAGGCCGAACGACGACCCGGCTCCCAACATCCTCGCCCGCGAGTTCAATGGCTATGCGCCGCGCACCCATCTGGCCTCCGACACGGCCTACGTGAGGGTCGGCAGTTCGTGGGCGTACGTCTGCCTGCCCGGCGACCCGGCCAACTCGGCAGATCGCCGGCCATTCGGCCGGCGTCAGGCACGACGCCGATCTCGTGCTGGCCGCGTTCGCCGCGCTGCGCTTCCCGCTGGATGAGATCGAGGTGTTCCACACGGACCGCGGCGGCGGGTTCACCGGGGAACGCATCGAACGCATGCTCGACGTGTTCGGCATCACACGTTCCCTTTCCGGACCCGGCAACCCATACGACAACGCGGTGGTCGAATCCACCAACCGGCTCGTCAAGAAGGAACTCATCCACAGGAACGTCTACACGAACGTGGAGCAACTACGCTCGGACGTCAACCGGTACGTGTGGTGGTACAACCACCAACGGCTCCACTCGACCCTCGGGTACCTGAGCCCCGTGGAGTTCACACAACAAGGAAAAACCCTCTAGAAACAGTCCAACACACCGTTGCCAATCCAACCGATCTACACCGCCGTCGGCGAGCGGGCCGCCGAGGCGGCGCGGGACGAGATGCTGGGCAGATGGGCCGACAAATACCCGGCGATCCGCGGCCTGTGGATGGGCGCGCGGGACCGGTTCATACCGTTCCTCGACTACGACGTCGAGATCCGAAGGGTCATCTGCTCGACCAACGCGATCGAGAGCCTCAACGCGCGTTTCCGCCGCTCGGTCAGGGCGCGGGGTCACTTCCCCGACGAGCGGGCCGCGCTCAAATGCCTCTACCTGACCGTGCGTTCACTGGACCCGACCGGCAGGGGAAGGATAAAATGGGCGGCACGATGGAAACCCGCGTTGAACGCGTTCGCTATCACCTCCGCCGACCGCTGGCCCACCAGCGCGAACCAATAACAAAAACACCAGTCACACACTTAAAGAGACAGTCCCAATACGAACTGCAGTATCTTCTCGTTCAGTAGTCTTCTGAATAGAAATCGCCTTAGTTGAGATAACTACTTTGTTCATGATATTTCCTTCCCAGATAACGCCCGAGATTTTGCGCACTTTGGTTTGGGCTTGAGATAGGGGCATGGCCCGTGTCCTGTGTACGATTTTCTGTCGCCAGACATTAGAAAACCGCGATTGGAAACGAGGGCACGAAGCCATGTCACAGCAGATTCTACAGGTCGACCAGGCCATGTTGGAAACCACCCTGGACCGGATGGTCCGCAAAAGCGTCGAGGAGACCCTGAACGCGATGCTCGACGCCGAGGCCGACGAGATCACCGGCGCCGCGCGCTACGAGCGCAGCGGGGACCGCAAGGCGTACCGGGCCGGCCACTACGAGCGCGACCTGACCGTCAAGGCCGGCAAAATGAGCCTGAAAGTGCCGAAACTCAAGGGCGCGGTGTTCGAGTCGGCCGTGATCGAACGATACCGTCGGCGTGAGGAGAGCGTCGAGGAGGCCTTGATCGACATGTACGGCCGGCGTCTCCACCCGCCGGTCGATGATGTCAGCCGGCTCCTGTGGGGCGACCGCATGCCCTCGCAGACCCTGAGCGACAAGCTCAAGCGCGTCTATGCGGATATCGACGCATGGCGGGGCAGGCCCCTCGAACAGGATTACCCGTACCTGTTCATGGACGGCGTGTGGCACAAAAGGTGCTGGGGCGGGTCCGTGGAGAACGTGAGCATCACGGTGGCCATCGGCGTCGGCATGGACGGGCGGCGCGAGGTGCTTTCGGTGGCCGAGGGCATGAAGGAGGACGCGGAAAGCTGGCGCGAATTCATCAAAGGCATGCTCGCACGAGGCCTCAAGGGCGTGAGACTGGTGACGGGAGATCGGTGCGCGGGGCTGGTCGCCGCCGCGGGCGAGCTGCTGCCCGATGCCCGCTACCAGCGGTGCATGGTGCATTTCGAGCGCAACATACTCGCCAGGGTCAACCCCGGGAACCGCGACTGGGCGGCCGACGCACTGAAGGCCGTGTTCTCCATGGAATCACGCGACAAGGCGTTGGAGAAGGCCGAATCCGTCGCCCGGGACATGGAATCCAGGAAACTCAAGGAGGCCGCCAAATGCCTGCGCGAGGGCATCGGCGAGACCACGACCTACCTGCTCGACGACTACCCGCGCGAGCATAGGCGTCGGATCCGCACCAACAACATGATCGAACGGCTCAACCGCGAGATCAGGCGCAGGACCCGCGTGGTCGGCTCGTTCCCCGACGGACGCAGCGCGTTGATGCTCGTCTGCGCGAGGGTCCGCTACGTGACATCCGACGAGTGGTCGACGCGCCGCTACCTCGACATGTCAAGGCTCGGTGAGACCGTACCAGCAGCGAACTGATCACCGCCACAGGGACGGGCGAAGACCAAAGTGCGCAAGAGTTCGGGCACTACCACTTAACTTCAGTAAGCGGCTTATTATGAGCATAATTGTCATCTTATGGATGACGAAGAATCTTGATCTGCTCTGCTCCTACGGACAAATACATCAATAAGTATCAACGATGCGATGACTGCCATTTCAAGATTGGTGACTAGAACTGTTTTTAACTTGATTTCTGGTATCAACAGTCCGCTGATACCCAGAGCGGCGAATCCAACAATCCTGCTGAAGGTGGAATTAACGGTAATCATCGTACTGATACGTTCTTCAGAAATGTATAACGAATATAACACATCATATAAGTACTGAAGGAAGGGGCACACGGTTTGCGCGGTGGTGAGCAGTGAGTGGTGAGCAGTGAGTGGTGAGTATTGAGCGATGTACGGCGACTCACGTGCGCTCACACAGTGGTGAGCAATCCGCCAAACAACACCACGAGCAGGGCGATGGTTTCAATCACGAAGTACAGAATGAAGCTCGCCCAGCTTTTGGTCAGCACGTTCAGCGGCGAAGTCTTCCGGATAATCACCAGCAGACCAACAAACACCAAGGCATATACGGCGATGCCGATCGCCGCCCCCATAATGCCGAGGTTCGCGGCATTCGCCAGGCCGGCCTGCTTGCCGTAGACCACATACGTGGAATACCAGAAATTGAGATTGAGCATACTGAGCCCCGCGATGAACTGCTCGCAGGCCAACCCGATCACAAATACAATCAGCCACGGCGAGGACGGCGAGACGACCACCGCCATCGCCAATCCGACGTACGTGATCACCACGGCCACCCAACCGACCAGTGCGATACCTTGCGGGGACACTCCCCCGAACACTGCCACGATGGAGTCCGTATTATTCACCGCCAACGAACGGCCGAACCAGTATGGCGCGACGATGGCGCACAGTGCGGCAAGAATAATCAACACCCAACGCAACGGATGGGAGCGACGGCGCTCGATATCCGCCAGAGACAAATCGGTCTCGGGTATGGAAGCCTCGGGGTGCTTGGAAACCTCGACGGTTTCCACCTTGCCGCCCACAATTTCCAGCGCTTCGTTAGGTTCCTGCTCGTTGGGTTCTTGCTCCATGCACCGCCTCGCCGATTACCTGCTTATTGCCATGTATTGCCATGCCGATTATTGCGATGCCTATCTTAGCGCGCGTGTTGGGCAAGTACCTGATGTTCCCTGCGGTTTCGCGCGCTGATTGGATACAGACAGGCTACTGCTGCTGCCCGTCTGGATCCGGCGACTTGTCCGCCTCACGCCACCAACATCGCCAACGTGAAACCAGAGGAGCCGGGCGGCATCGTCACTCTTATAAGTCTGGATATGGACGCATATGCCGAGAAGTACGGCAAGAAGAGCGTACGCAAGAAATGTAACCATCCCAGCCTGGCTCGACACGTTTGGCGAACGCGAGGGAATTAACTACAGCCAAGTGTTGCGTAAGGGCCTTGAGCATCGTTACAACGAATTGCAGAACACCTGATAGCGGGGTTAGTTAAGGGCCACAGGAGTCTGGGCTCTCCCTCGGTCCCGGCGTTGCCGACCCAGCTCCCTCATCAGAGGGAGCTCATGCTCTTCATGGGCGTCCCCTCCGCCCACCTTCACCAAAGATGAACTTCTTATGCAACAATACAAAAACCTCGCCGTAGCGGCGAGGTTCACAGTGGAGCGGATGACGGGAATCGAACCCGCGTAATCAGTTTGGAAGACTGAGGCTCTACCATTGAGCTACATCCGCGTTAAGCGCCGCTTTTGGCGACTTGAGCTATTATACATATTTCTTTAGGGATGGCAAACGCGTGTGGCTGCAGCAGGACCAGCCAATCTAGTTGATGGATTACGGCTTTGCCGAGGACTCCCCTCAGTCGCCTACGGTTTCTAGCTCCCCTCAAAGAGGGGAGCTAGAAACCGTCGAAATCACAAATGGATGAGCTGGGACTCGTACGGCTGGAGATCGGCGTCCATCGCGTTCAGAATGCCGTTGCAGGCGTTGAGGTGGGCGTGCTGCGGGTCGGGTGAGAAGTTGAACAGGCCGACCAGCGTCTTGCCTTCGTGCTGACGAATCACAGCGAGCACCGAATCGTTGAACGTATCCCACGTGGACACCCAAGCGTCAGGCGCGAAGCAGGGATCGTTGCGCATCTCGCGCAGATCCCCCATACCCTTCCACAGCTGGTTCTGCAGCGTGCCGAGCTTCTTGCGTAGAGCGGCCTTGGTCCAGTCGAACTTACTGCGGTGCAGGTTGCGGCTGTCTTCCACGCGATCCGGGTCTTCCTTGTAATCCCAGCCGTTGAGCTGGGCGATTTCGTCGCCGCAGTTGAGCATCGGGAAGCCGCGCAGGAAGCTCATGGCGTGGTGCATCATGAGGTCGCGATCCACCGAGGTCTCTAGCAGTGGCTTGTCGTGCGTGATGATGGCCTTTTCGATGCCGCACAGGCTGGCGGTGGTGCCGCAACTGCGGGCGTCGCGCGTGGCTTCGTCGTAGTTGTAGAGTTCGCCCATCGACCAGCTGCCGGGGGTTGCGCCCTCGTAGAAGTGGTACAGGAATTCCTTGTGCTTGAGCGGGTCGATGTCGAGGTAACGCTCCACGTCTTCGTCCAAGCCCCAGCCGATGTCGTCATGGCAGCGCAAATAATTCACGAACCAGCAGTTTTCGGGCAGCGAGTTGAGCTTGTCGATCTGGTTCTTGAGCAGACGCACGTCGCGGCTGGCGAGCGCGCTCCACAGGTTGACCATGATGGAGACGTTGTACAGCATGTGGCACTCGGGGGCTTCGGGCGTGCCGAAGTAGGCGGCGAGCTCCTTGGGGGCCATGACCACCTCGCCCTTAAGCACCACGGCCGGGCAGACGCATTCCAAAATGATGCGCAGCATGCGCACGATGGTGTGGACCTGCGACAGGTTGCGGCAATTGGTGCCAAGCTGCTTCCAGATGTACGGCACGGCGTCGATGCGGAACACCTCGACACCGAGGTTGGCCAGGTGCATCACGCTGCCCATCATGGCTACGAGCACCTTCGGGTTGCGGTAGTTGAGGTCCCACTGGAACGGGTAGAACTGGGTCATCACCCACTTGTTCATCTTCTCATTCCAGGTGAAGTTGCCGGGCGCGGTGTTCGGGAAGACCTGCGGCACATCCCGGTCGTACCGGTCGGGGATGGTGCGGTCCGGGTAGCAGAAGTAATAGTCCTGATACTCGGGATCGCCGGCTTCGGCTGCCTTGGCCCAGCGGTGGGTGGAGGCGGTGTGGTTCATCACGAAGTCGACGCACAGACTGATGCCGGCGCGGCGCAGCTTCTTGGCCAGCGCGGCGAGGTCTTCGTTGGTGCCGAGCTTCGGGTCCACGGTGTCGAAGTCCTGGACCGCATAGCCACCGTCGTTGTTCGGGTGCGGCATGTCAAGCAGCGGCATCAAGTGCAGGTAGGTGAGCTTCTGCTCCTTCAAGTACGGGATCTTGTCGGCAAGTTTCTTGAGGTCGCCGGCGAACAGGTCGGTGTACATGGTCATGCCGAACATATCGCCGCGCTTGTACCAGTCCGGGTCCTGCTCGCGGGTTTTGTCGAGACGCTTCAGGTCGGCGGGACGGTCGGTGTAGGCTGCAGCCATGCTTGCGACGAGTGCGTCGAAGGCATCATGATCGTTGTACAGGCTCATGAAGAGCTGTTCGAGTTCGTCTTGATGAGCAGCAAGGCGAGCGTTGAACACAGCGCTCGAAGCGGGACGCTTGGCGGTTGCGGACTTGGCCGCCGCCGTCTTGAAGGTACGGGCCGCACGAACGGCGGTCGTTGCCTTAGTCGCTGCGGTTTTGGCCGTGCGAGTCGTCGTGCGCTTGGTTGCCGACGCCTTGGTTGCGGTTGTCTTGGAAGTCGTAGCGGTTTTGGCCGCTCGGGTTGATGCTGTCTTGGCAGCCTTCTTCGCCACCTCGGTCTTCTCGACCGATTCCACTGCCTGTGCCGACTGGTTGCTTTGAGCCACCGGAAACCCCTTTGTCTCTATCCGTTGCCTGCGTCAATCGTTTGACGTTTTGTATTACACTATATCAAACCGGTTCGACAATCGCAACCCAAGACCCGCCGAGCCACCGGCGCTATTCCGCAGAAATCGTCACCACCGCGGAGGCAATCGGACCATCGTGGCTCAGGGAAATATGGGTATGCGGCATCGACCCCGCACCGAGAGCCGAGCGCTGCGCCGAACGCGCATTCCGCCGCTCCTGCATCACTGCATAAGGCCCGTTATCGGAAGCAGGGGAATAAGCAGAGGAATAGCGAGCGCCGGCAGCCGAATTCGCGTAATCAGTTTGGAAGACTGACGCCGCCCCCTTACCCAGAGACACATGCGGCACACCACGGGAATCATCCAAGATCTCGATTTCAGGCCACGGGAAATTATCAAGCGTGAACGGATAGGGGGCATCGCCAAGATAATCGCACCACGCTTTGAGGAACGCCTCCTTTGCCTGCCCACTTGGCGGCCAGATGCACGGCCTCGTCATCGTTCTTCAGCCGTGCACGATCCGCCGCCTGACGTACCTCACGAACGGAAAACAGCGAGAGCATGCGCGAGCCGGGTTCAGACAGCTGCTCGACGAATGCGGCGACGTCAACCACGTCATGACCTAAACCAAATGTGCCCATAGCACCTATTATCAGCCATTCAACACGTTGACAACACATCCAGAATAACGAGGTTCACACGGAACGCGGCATCCACAAACGAAAACCCTCGGCCGCCCCGCAAGCCGAATCCTGAAAGTCAACACCAAGTCAAACTGTTGACTAACGGTTGACACGGCGTAGAATGGCGATATTCCGCCCGATACTCCGATACGTAAATCGATTGACGTCAAACGTTTGACTTTTTAGCGTGGTTAACACAATGATCCAATGAAGGATAACTTCACAACAACCAACCACAACCAGCCAATGAAGCCAGCAAGGAGGTAGAGCCGTGGTCACGATGAAGCAAATCGCCAATCGCGCCGGCGTTTCCATCTCCACCGTCTCTCTGGCGCTCAACAACCGCGATATCGGCCGCGTCAGCCCCGATGTCGCCGAGCGAGTCCGCGCCATCGCCGCCGAACTCGGTTACCTGGCCAACCGTCTGGCCAGCGGGCTGCGCACCAGCAGTAGCCGCACCATCGGATTCCTCAGCGACGAAGTGGCCACCACGTCGTTTGCCGACCGCATGATTGAGGGCGCGCAAGACGCCGCCCGCATGCCCGCGTTCTTCGACAAGCACCCGGATGTTGACGGCTTCTTCTGCTTCAACGACACCCGCGCTTGGGCCATCTACACCGAGGTCACCCGTCGCGGGCTGATTATCGGCAAAGATATCGCGGTGGTTGGCGTCGACAACCACCAGGTTGTGGCCGAAGCGCTGGATCCGCCGCTTTCCACTGTGGAACTGCCGCATTACGAGATGGGCTACTGGGCAGTCGGTAAGCTGGTCTCGCTCATCGAAGGCGAGGCACCCGATCCCTTTCCTCGTGCCGGATACCCGGTCGAGAAGGTTCAGCCGCCGCCACTGAGCGAGCAGTCACCCCAGCTTGAATGCCAGCTGCGCATCAAGCAATCCTGGGTCCGGCCCCGCTCCCAGCGATAGCCTGCCCAAAAATCACGCATCTATCCTACTTGACCCGGTTTCGACTGTATGTCGAAGGCGCTATTGCTGTTTTCGTGGATGTCAGTTCGCCGTCTCTTACTCCCACAACGGTTCAACAACGAACCACCGCCCACGAAAACAGCAATAGCGCCAAAAAACAATAGGGTCGGGAAGAACGCCGTAAATGACGTTCTTCCCGACCCTAATCGCGAGACACTCCCCTCAGCCGGCATTCACCGACCGGGGGGAGCCAGAGGGGCATCAGGCCTCGTAGTAGCCGTCGGCACCGAGGCGGGCGTCCGGGTTGAGGAGCATCGCCTTTTCGACCTCGTGGTGGTCGTAGCCACGGTGATCCTCGCGGAAGCGACGGTTGTCGATCGGCTCGTAGAGCGCGGCGCGACCCATCATGCCTTCCTCAAGGTGACGTTGGCCGGCAGCCAAACGGGCGTTGGCACGCTCACGCCAAGCTTCCAGTGCGGCCTCACCATCGGCCTTGGCCACGGCCGCCTCGAAGGCACCCGGATGGACCAGGGCCACGAAGCCGGAAACATGTCCGAAGCCGAGCGAGGTGGCCAGACCGGCCTTGACCGGGCGACCAGCGGTCTCGCGACCGAACTCGTCCTCGCCACCGCCGATGCGCAGGGGCTTCCCTAACCCAGACCATGTGGTCGTCGCGCTGGAGCTTCGGATCCACGCAGTCGAGCGCCGCGTTCGCCGGAATCACGCCGGACTTGAACAGCTGCGTCAGACCGTTGACCTGGAAGATGCAGGCACCACCCTTGGCGTGGCCGGTAAGCGTCTTCTGCGAGATCACGAACAGCGGGTTGCCGTCGGTGCGGCCGATGGCGTGGGCCAGCGTGTTGTGCAGCTCGGATTCGTTTGGGTCGTTGGCGTTGGTGGACGTGTCGTGCTTGGAGACCACGGCGATGTCGTCGGCTGAGACGCCGAGCTTAGCCAGGTCGTGCACGAGCTTGGAGTCCTTGCCACCGAGGCCGGCAGCCAGGGCACCGAGGCCCGGAGCCGGGATCGAGGTGTGAGCACCATCCGCGTAGGAGTGGATGAAGCCGACCACGGCCGCAACCGGCAGGCCGAGCTTTTCGGCGATGTCACCGCGGGTCACGAGGATTGTGCCGCCGCCCTGGGATTCGAGGAAGCCGCCACGGCGACGATCGTTCGCGCGGCTGAAGAAGCGCGCGTCGATGCCCTTACCGTACATTTCCTCCGAGTTGGCGGTGGCGTTCATGTTGCCGAAGCCGATCACGGATTCCACGCCGATGTCGTCGATCGCACCGGTGACCACGAAGTCGGCCTTGCCGAGGGCGATCTTGTCGACGCCCTCTTCAAGGGAGACGGCCGCGGTGGCGCAGGCGGAGACCGGCTGAATCATGTTGCCGTAACCGCCGATGTAGGACTGCATCACGTGAGCCGCGACCACGTTCGGCAGGGCTTCCTGCAGGATGTCGGTCGGGATCTCGTGGTTGAGGAAGCGGTCGAGGTACAGCTTGCGCATCGACATCATGCCGCCGAAGCCGGTGCCCTGAGTCGAAGCCACCAGCGAGGGGTGGATGGACTCGAGGATTTCGGCCGGGGTGAAGCCGGCGCCCAGGTAGGCGTCCACGGTGGTGACGATGTTCCACAGGGCGATCTTGTCCACGTCGCCGACCATCGAGGCGGGGATACCCCAGCGGGTCGGGTCGAAGCCCTTCGGGAACTGGCCGCCGACCGTGCGGGTCATGGTGGCGCGGCGCGGCACGCGGATCATCGAGCCGGTGTGGCGGGTCACGTTCCATTCGCCGGATTCCTCATCCGAGGCGATGGTGGTGTGAGCTTCGTCCAGCTTGACGTATTCGGCGGCGACTTCGCGGGTGGGCACGGAGAAGGTGACGTCGTGGTCAAGGAAGACCTCGGCTTCTTCTTCGTCGGCACCGTCCTTGTAGTCGTTGCCCATGCCTTCCTCGAATGGGCGGATGCCGGAGCGGGCCACGACCTCGTCGTGGTAGCGCTCGGCGATGTCCTCTTCGGGCACGAGGTTGCCGTCGGTGTCGTACCAGCCGGGCTTCGGGCTGTCGGCCCAAGTCAGCAGACCCATGTTCCACGCAAGTTCGAGCACTGCGCCGGCGCTCAGGTCGACGGTGCCGTCCGAGTGGATGCCGAGCTCGGCCTGGGTGCGCGTACGGCCGGAGCCCCACGGGCCCAGCTCACCGACGGAGACGATGACGATTTCGTCTTCCGGCTTGGCGGTGACGTTGGCCCAGTCGTTGAGATCGACCGGGGCCTGCTTGGTGACGATCGGGGTGGGCAGCGCCTTTGATTTGCTGCCCACGCGAGGAGTCGGACAGTCCAGTGGACTGTCCGGCGACGGGGCCATCCGTTTCCTGAGACGAGGCCGCAGCAGCTTCCTTCTCGGCGTCGGCCATGGCTTCGGCACGCAGGGCCTTGATGTCGATGGGCCCGGAGCCGAGGCCACCGGTCAGGTCCACATCGAGCGGGGCCTTGAGGGCCTGCTCGCGCGATTCGGCAGTGCACAGGTCGAGCAGCTTGGCCGCAATCTGTGCGGTGGAGTAGGTGTGGATGCCGTGACGCTCAACGACGGCGACCAGCGGGTCGTTGCCGCCCATCAGGCCGGTGCTACGCACCCAGCCGATCTTCGGGTGAGCGAAGGTGACGCGGCTCGACCACACCTTTTCAGCGCGGGTGCGGTTGACGATGGCGTCAAAGGCGCTCTTGACTTCGCCGTAGGCACCGTCGCCGCCGAATACGCCGCGGTTCGGGGAGCCGGGCAGCACCACGTGGAGCTTGTGCTGCACGTTGGTGTCGGCACCGATGTGGCTGAAGCCGGCGATGGCGCGTTCCACGCCCCACAGCATCAGTCGGGCCTGCGATTCGAACAGGTCGCCGGAGTCGGCGAGCGTACCGTGGACCGGCGGAGCGGCGAACGGGAAGAACAGGGTCGGCTCCCACGCGGGCTTCAGAATCGTGGTGGTAGCACCGGAGGTCTTCTTCTGCTCGTGCCCCACCCAGTCGACCAGCGCGTCGACATCGCGGTAGCTGGAGAGGTTGGCCGGAACCAGCCACAGCTTGGCGTTGCCAGTGGCGTGCTCGCGATAGGCCTGCTTGGCCCAAGCCTTGATGGACGGCTTGAAGCTATGCGAAGTGGCCACCACGGTGGCGCCGCCCGCGAGCAGGCCTTCGACCACCTGAGCAGCGATCGAGTTCGGGCTCACGCCGGTGACGATGGCGATATCATTCGCGTAACGGGAGGCGTTCTTGTTGGACGCAACCTGTTCGAGGGCCTCGGAGCCGGCCTTCTGGAAGGCGGCCTTGAGTTCTTCGCTCTCCGACTCGTTGGCGAACCACTGGGCTTCGGCGGCGATGGTCTTGCCAAGGCCGATGAAGCTGCTGTTCAGTGCGGCGGGATCGTTGTCGTAGTAGGCGCGGGCGAGGTCTTCGCGGGCGGAGGCCCACCGATCATCGAAGAGGATGGCCTTGTTGGCGTCGAAGCGCGGAGCGACCTGCTTGGGCCAGTCGGAGCCAAGTTCGGCTTCAACCGCGGCCACGACGGCGACGTTCTCGTCCTCGGATTCTTCCGGAGCCGGAGCGGCCACGCCGAGCTCGTTCAGCACGAAGCGGGCGGTGGCGGCGAGCACGCCGTTGGAACCGGTGACCTTCTCGGCGAAGGCGTCTAGCGCGGCGGAATCGACCACAGCGCCACCAGCGGCACCACCGGCGGACGGCAGGGCCATGGCAACACCCTTGAGCTGGGCGACGACCTCAACGGCCGCATCAATCAGCTTGTCGGCTTCCGGCTTGTTCTGCACGGCGGCGGTGGGCAGCTTGGCCAGGTCGCCGCCACGGGAGCTGGCACCCTCGCGAGTGTCGAGCAGCAGTGCGGCGAGCACGCTGGCCACCCAACCTTCACCGAGCTGCCATACGTTGGTCACGCGGTCGCGGATGTACTGCTGCTTGACGCCGGCAGCACCGAACAGCGAGCGCAGGCGGTCGCGCAGCGCCTCGGGAGAGCACGGCACCGAACGGCTTGTAGTTCGGGGCGGCCTTGTTGACGATTTGGGCGAGCTTGTCGAGCGTCGCTTCAGCAGCACCGTCCACGCTGGCGACTCCCAGCTCGGAGCTGATGTCCATGAGCAGCTGGTTACGGCGAGAAGAGACACCGTTGGTCAGGGTGTCGGTGGTGTCGTTGCTGCCGATCTGGTCGAGGCGCACCTTGGCGGAGTAGGCCATGAGTACGCCGATGGCATCGGAAGCCTTGAAGGGCAGGTCGGCGACGGCGGCACCGGACGGTGCGCCGGCAGCGGCCTGCCCTGATTGCAGGCCGCGCGAGGAGTCGGACAGTCCAGTGGACTGTCCGGCGACGGAGCCATCCGTTGTCTGAGCAGCCTCAGTCACGGCATTTGCCGAAGCGGCACCGGAACCGAGCTTGGCGACGGCGGAACCACCGGCAGGAGCGGTTTCGACCGGGGCCGGGGCCGCAGCCTCTTCCGGCTCATCGTCGGGAACCAGCGAATCGGTGTCGGTCATGTAGACGCGGCCTTCATCGCGGCCGACGTTGTAGACGACCGTATCGTTGCCGGCGAACTCGGGCAGACGCAGTGTCTTGGCACCGAGGTTGGCCAGGGTCGGAGCGTTGCCGAGGCCGACTTCGACGTATTCTTCCACGCCGAGGCCGCCCTGTTCGCGCTGACCGAAGAGCAGCGCCTGGGTTTCAATCCAACGCACCGGGGAGGCGAACTGCCAGGAGAGCAGTTCGGTCAAGAGCAGACGGCCGAGCTTCTGGTCGTCGGCGGCGTAGGAATCCCACACAGCCGGGTCGTCGAGCGCGGCCTTGATGCGCTCGGACGGCACGGCTTCGAGGATCTTGGCGGCGAATTCCTTGGTCATCTCGAACGGGGTGGCCACCAGGTTCGGGATGTAGCGGTCCACCAGACGGCCACGGTAGTCGATGTAAGCGGGAAGCAGCGCGTCGAGCTTGTCGCGGAATTCCGGCACGCCCTTGCGCAGCAGCGTGGAGTGGAACGGCACATCGATGCCGGGCACCAGCATGAACGCGGGCTTGCCACCGAATGCGGCCACGCGGCGGGCGGAATCGGCCTTCAGGGCCTTGAGTCCGGCGATCGTACCGGCGATGGCGTACTGCTGGCCGGCGAGGTTGTAGTTCACGATCTCCAGGAATTCGCCGGAGGCCTTGGCCACGGATTCCACATATTCCTTGACGTGAGCGTCGTCCACACCGAACTGGTTCGGGCGCAGGGCACCCATGCGGTAGTTGGAGCGACCTTGTGCGTCACGCTCGATGAGGTGGTGCATGGTGGAACCACGGTGGAACACGAGCTCCAGCACGGTTTCCAGCGGAATCACGTCGGCGAATGCGGACAGCGCGTTGTATTCGCCGAGCGAGTGGCCGGCGAAATAGGCGGGCCAGATGTCGGCGCCGGCTTCGCGCAGGCGCGCGGTCTGGGCAAAAGCAACCGTCGCGAGCGCCACCTGCGTGAACTGCGTCAGGTTGAGCAGGCCTTCGGGGTGACGGTAGGTCACGCCGTTGGCGGTGAGCTCCTTCGGGTTATCGCGCACGAGGCCCAGGATCGAGAAGCCGAGCTTGGAGCGGGTGAGCTTGTCGGCGCGCTCCCACACATCGCGGGCGGCGGCGGACTTGGCACGCTCGTCCAGAACCATGCCCTGCTTCTGGATGCCCTGGCCGGGGTAGACGAAGGCGGCGCGCGGCGCGCGGACCAGTGCGGTGCCGCGGGAGACGAGCTGGCCGTCGATACGGCAGGTGACTTCGAGGGTCATGCCGCCGTGGCGCACTTTGCCGACGCGCTCGACGGAGATTTCGACGGTGTCGTCAAGCTGGACCATGCCGTACATGTTGTAGGTCCAGCCGGCAATCTCATAGTGGGCACCCTTCTCGTCCAGCGCCTGCACGGCGTGCTGGGCGGTGGCGGACAGCCACATGCCGTGCACAAGCGGAGCGGCCAAACCGGAGATGCGAGCGCCACGAGTGGAGGTGTGGATCGGGTTGAAGTCGCCGGAAGTGCGGGCGAAGGCGGTCATGTCGTGTGGGGCGACGACCTTCACGCGGCGCAGCAGGCGGCGCGGCGTGGGCGCGATCTCCTCGTGCTCGGCGTCGCCGAACTCGGGGGCGTCGGCCGGCAGCGCGTCGGAGTAGACGCGGCCGCGGATCGCGAAACGCTCGGTTTCGCGGGCAAGCGGCGTGCCGTCGGCGGCGGTGTGGGTCACGTGGATGGTGACCACGCGGCCGGAGGCGGACTCGAAGTAATCCTCGGCCCAAGACTTCAGGGTGATGGTTTCGCCGGTGTGCTTGAGCAGGTCCTCCTCGTTCACCTCAAGTTCGATGAGGTGGTCGAGGTGGACGGCGTTGAGCAGGCCTTCAATCACCGGGTAGCCCTTGACGTACACGGAGCCGAGCGCCGTGTAGATTGCCGGCCAGGCCGGGCCGACCAGCGCATCGGGGACGATGCGGCTGGGCTGCAGGGTGGTCGGCAGAGCGGCGCCAGTGGCCGCTTCGTGGTCGAAGCCGAGGTTGGCGGATAGGGTGTAGGTTGCGGTTGCGGTACCGAACGGACGCTCGTCAGAGGTCTTGTCGTCAAGCTGCGGCATCTCGGTGAGCTTGTCGCCGGTGATGGCGGTGTTGCCGATGCCTGCGGTGGCGGCGAGCATCGCGTAGACGTCCGGAATCAGGCGTTCGCGGTCCACGACCGGCACACGGCCGGGCTCGGTGCCTTCCACGATGAGCGGGATGACGATATCGCGCACGGCGTGCTTGGAGGTGCCGCCGTCCGGGTCGTTGTCCCAGTAGGTGTCGAGGTGGATGTCCAGATCGTACTTGCCGGCCGCGGCGTCAAACGCGCGGATTTCGTAGTACTGGTCGCCCAGGGCGGTGCCGTAGGCCGGGTTGTCGGTGATGTGGCCGACCCAGGAGATGTTCGGGGACTTGCGGATGAAGTCTTCGGCGCTGGTGGCCTCGCCAAGTGCGGCGAAATCGTCGTTTTCGGCGGCATCGGCGGCTTGCTGTTCGTCCTGCACGCGCTTGATGGCGGCGGTTTCGAAGCGGCCGAGGATGTCGGCGATCGGCTCGTCGATGGTGGTGATGCCGGCAACGGAGATCGGGCCGGGGATGGCACGCACGGAATCGGCGGAGTAGCGCTGGTCTTCGGACTGCCAGAGCTGGTCCTGACCCCACCAACGCAGCAGGTCGTTGTCGATGACGGGTACGAACGGCATGGGCTTGGGGTATTCGCGCACGAGCACCGGGAACCAAGCCACGTCGGTCGGGACCACCTTGAGTTCGGCGGTCTGCGGGTAGGCCAGTGCGAGCTTTCGAGCGCGGGGGCCGGGTCGGCGAGAATGTCGTCGTGGGTCAGCAGGCCAGCGGCAGCTGCCTCTTCAGCAGAAACGCCATCAGCGGCGAACAACTTGGAGGTGAATTCGCCGGAGTCCGTGTCGTTCACACGGGCTTCGATGCGCTGCAGCAGGTGCTGGAAGCGGTCGGCGTAAGTCGGGTCGACCCACGGGAAGGCGAGTTCGGCGAAGCGCTGCGCCCACTCAAGGTAGGTCATGGAGGCCAGGTCGCCGAAGTAAGGCTTGGCGGTCTTGTTCAGGGCTTCGATGATTTCCTTGCGGCGGGAGTCGAGCTCTTCGGGGTGCTTCATGACGCGCACGAGCAGACGGCCGCATTCGGCGGAGTCGTTCTCGAGCTCGTAAATGTCGGCGTGCAGGTGGCTCAGGCCGGAGGACATGCCACCGACGGACTTGCCGGACGGCACCCAGTGGGCGGCCTGCGGGGCGAACACGTCGTCGGACTTGGCGTCGGCCGGAATACCGGGCGTCTTGACGAGCAGCTGCTTGACTTCGGGGCTGGTGTGAGCCTCCTTGGCGGTCATCGCGGCGGTACCGATAAGCACGCCGTCGACCGGCATGTCGGGCAGGCCGTAGGCGTGGGCCCACTGGCCGGAAATGTAGTCGGCCGCGCGTTCGGGGGTGCCGATGCCGCCGCCGGCGACCAGCACGAGGTTGTCGCAGGCGCGCACTTCGGCGTAGGTGGCGGCAAGCAGGTCGTCCAGCGCTTCCCAGCTGTGGTGGCCGCCGGCTTCACCGCCCTCGACCTGAACCATGATGGTGGTGGGGGCCACGGCCTTGGCGATGCGCACGACCTGACGAATCTGGTCCACGGTGCCGGGCTTGAAGCTCACGTACGGCAGGCCGTCCGCCTGCAACGACTCGATCAGGGCCACGGCTTCGTCCAGCTCGGGGATGCCGGCGGAGACGACCACGCCGTCGATCGGCGCGCCGGATGCGCGCTTCTTGGGCACGATGCGGGAGGAGCCGAACTGCAGGTTCCACAGGTAACGGTCCATGAACATCGCGTTGAATTCGACCGTGCGGCCTTCCTCCAGCTCGTCTTCGAGGGCGGCAATGTGGCGGTCGAACACTTCGGCGGTCACTTGGCCGCCGCCGGCGAGCTCGGCCCAGTAACCGGCGTTGGCCGCGGCGGCCACGATTTCCGGTTCCACGGTGGTGGGGGTCATGCCGGGCAGCAGTACCGGCGGCTTGCCGGTGAGCTTGGAGAACTTGGTGACCAGCTTGGCGCCGGCCGGGGTGTTGATGACGCGCGGGGCGAACGCCTTCCAGTTCTGGGTGCGCTCAGGCTCGCTTTCCAGCGTGGAGAGCGTGGAGCGCTCGGCCAGCGTGGTGGCTTCGACCACGCCGATGCCGGTGCCTTGCACCACGTTGCCGATCAGCTTGCCGAGCGTGTTGCCGGGGCCGAGGTCCACGATCCACAGCTTGGACGGGTCGGCGGCGTCGAACAGCGCCTTGACGCGGGCGTTCCAGTCCACATGGTTGAGCAGCACTTCCGCAGCGAGTGCGCGGGTGCGATCCCTGGTCAAAGCCGCAGGCGCCGGCCCAGGCCACGGTCTGCTCGACGGCGTCGGCCATGAGCGGAGAGTGGAAGGGCAGGGTGACTTCGAGGTATTCGAGGGTCGGGTTGAACACGGTGCCGCCGTGGAGCTTCTGTTCACGCAGCTTGGCCTGGTGCTTGTGCTCGCGCTCGGCTTCGAGGGCGAGTGCTGCCAGGTCTTCCGGGTAGCCGGAAAGCACGTGGTGGTTGTCGGAGTTGGTGACGGCGATGGAGATCGGGCCTCGGGCGTTGTTCACGCGCTTGACCAGAGCCTCAACCTGTTCGCGGGTGGCGCCCTTGACGGAGAGCATCGGGCTGGCTTCGCCGTACTTGGGGTTCAGGCCCAGTTCGCGCACGCGGCGAGTGCCGGCTGCACCGATCAGGGCGGCGACGGCCAGGATCTCGTCGAGGGTCTTGCCGGCGGCCTCGATGGAGCCGGCGGCCTCGATGGCGCGGGCCATGTGCACGGCGAGCACGCCCTGGGAGTGGCCGAGCACGGCGAGCGGCTTGGCCTGGGCCACGCTGTAGCCGAGGTGTTCGAGGTCGAGCAGGGCGCCGAGCTGGGTCAGTGCCACGCCTTCCACGGACGCGGTGGCGTCGGCTGCGGCGCCGAGGCGGGCCGGGTTCGGAGTGAAGCCGAACAGGTCGACCGGACGGCCGGTGGTGGTCAGCAGGTCGGCGGCGACCGGGGTGAGCAGTCGGTTGGCTGCGGCGATGTGGCCGCGCAGGGCCTCGTCAAGGCTGGAATCGGTGGTCTGGTCTGCCAGGGCTACCGGCCACGGGGTGGACTGGCCGGCGAAGGCGAGCGCATGGGGCTCGGTGGCCAGGCGATTGAGGAAGAAGGTGGTCATTGCTTTCCTTACTTGTGTTTGGTTGATGTCTTCAGAAATCAGAGGGGCTGGTTGCCGTGGTGTTTGGTGGTGCGCTTGACGCGCCGCTTGGTGGCGAGCGTGGCCAGCGATTCGACGATCACCTCACGGGTCTGTTCGGGGTCGATCATGCCGTCGATCTGCCCGATTTCCAGCGACAGGTTCGCGTTGACGGTGCTGGTCTCGTACTCCTTGATGTACTTGGCCCGCAGCGCATCGACGTCCTGCCCGGAGGCTTTGGCCTTGGCCAGGTCGTGGCGGTGGATGATGTTCACCGCGCCGGCCGCGCCGAGCACCGCGATCTGGGAGGAGGGCCACGCGAAGTTCAGGTCCGCGCCGATGGCTTTGGAGCCCATCACGATGTACGCGCCGCCGAACGCCTTGCGCAACACCACGGTCACCATCGGCACTTGCGCGTTGGCGTAGGCGTAGATCACCTTGGCGCCGCGGCGGATGATGCCGGCGTGTTCCTGGTCGGAGCCGGGCTTGTAGCCGGGCACATCCACGAGGGTGACCACGGGCAGGTTGAACGCGTCGCACAGGCGTACGAATCGGGCGACCTTCTCGGACGAGTCGACGTCCAGGATGCCGGCGAGCACGTTCGGCTGGTTCGCCACGATGCCGACCGGCTTGCCGTCGATGCAGGCGAAGCCGACGAGCGCGGAGGCGCCGAACAGTTCCTGCACCTGCACGAATTCGCCGTAATCGACGATGCAACGAATCACTTCGAGCATGTCGTAGGGCTGACGTTCGTTGGCGGGCACGATGGTGGCGAGTCGCTTGGCGGTCTCGCGTTCGGCGCGGGTGACGGCGTAGGCGTAGACCGGCGGCTGCTTTCGCTGTTGGACGGCAGGTAGGCGAGCACGGTGCGCGCATAGTCGATGGCGTCGGATTCGTCCTCGCCGAGGTAGTGGGCCACGCCGGACACCCGGTTATGCACTTCGCCGCCGCCAAGGTCGGCCATGGAGATGGTCTCGCCGGTCGAGGCCTTGACCACGTCCGGCCCGGTGACGAACATGTTCGAGTTCTCACGGGTCATGATGATGAGGTCCGTCAGGGCCGGGCAGTAGACGGCACCGCCGGCGCAGGGGCCGAGAATCAGGCTCAGCTGGGGCACGAAGCCGCTGGCCTCGCAAGTCTTGCGGAAGATGCGGCCGTACTGGGTCAGAGCGGCCACGCCCTCCTGTATGCGGGCGCCGCCGGAGTCCACGATGGCCACGATCGGCACTTTGAGGTCGATGGCCATGTCCATCAGTCGGCAGATCTTCTCGCCTTCGGCGGTGCCGAGGGTGCCGCCCTTGACGGAGAAGTCCTGGGCGTAGACGGCCACTTTGCGGCCGTAGACCTGGCCGAAGCCGGTGATGACAGCTGCACCGGCGTTGCCGCCGGCGATGTTGCCGCCCTGGAAGCGGCCGATCTCCTCGAACGTGCCGGTGTCGAAGAGCAGGTCGAGGCGTTCGCGCGCGGTTTTCTTGCCTTTAGCGTGCTGCTTGTCGCGGGCGCGCTCTTCGGCGGCGCGGGCCAGTTCGGCGGCCTTGACCACGGCGGTGCGCAGCGGCTGGTGGGCCGAGGGCTGGGCGGCGTTGGCGGCCGAGGCCGCAGCCGCGGCCTTCACGGCCGGCGAATCCATGATGTCAGTCATTGCCGCCCTCCTTCTTGGCGTCGGCGGCCTTATCGGCTCCTTCTGACGAGGGAGCTGTCGACGCAGCCGACTGAGGGAGAGATCCCGGCGCAGCCGCAGCAGCCTTGGCCTTGCCGGCGTTCACGTCCAGCGTGACCAGCGTGTCGCCGGCCTCCACGCCATCGGCCGGGCCAACGAAAATCTTCTTCACTTCGCCGGCGGCCGGCGCGTACACGTAGTTCTCCATCTTCATGGATTCGAGCACCACCAGAAGGTCGCCCTTGGCCACTTGCTGGCCTTCGGACACGTTGATGCGCGTGACCACGGCCTGCATCGGGGAGGCGATGACGCCGGATTTGGCACCGTCGTTGGCCGTGGCGGCACCGGAGGCCACGTTGTGCAAGCCTGCGCCGCGCAACGGCTGGGTGGGGCGCTTGGCACCGCGGGCGCGGGCCGAGCCGGTGATGTTCTCCACGATGTCGAGTGGCACGGTGAGCTTGACGCGGCGGTTGTTCATCTCGATGACGAACGTCTCCGACTTGGACTTGTCGGGCGCGGCCGGGGCAGCGGCACCCGGGGCGGTGGCCAAGGAGGCCGGCTGGCCGGAGGCGGCGGAAGCCGGTGTGCGGTTCAGGTACGTGCGCTCCAGCCACTTGGTGGACACGGCGAACGGATGGCCATGCTCGGCGGTGAAGTCGTCGTTGCGGAAGATCTCCTTGAACAGCGGAATCGGCGTGGGCACGCCTTCGATCACGAGCTCGTCGAGCACGCGGCGCACACGGGCCACGGCATCGAGACGGTTCTGGGCAGTGACGATGACCTTGCCCATCATCGAATCGAACTTCGGGGAGATGGTGTCGCCCTGTTCCACACCGGTATCGATGCGCACGCCGGGGCCGGCCGGCCACTGGATCTTCTCCAAGGTACCGGAGCCGGGGGTCAGGTTGGTGGCCGGGTCTTCGCTGGTGATGCGCAGTTCGAAGCTGTGGCCGCGCGGTTCGGGGGCGCGGGTGAGCTCGCCACCGGCGGCGATATTGAGCTGTTCGCGCACCAGGTCGAGGCCGCTGACCTCTTCGGAGACGGTGTGCTCCACCTGCAGACGCGGGTTGACTTCCAGGAAGTACACTTTGCCGTTCGGGGTCACCATGAATTCGCAGGTGCCCAGGCCCACGTAGCCGACCGTGGTGAACAGGCGGCGGGAGTATTCCTCCAGCGTGCTGACGATTTCCTCGGACAGGAAGGGCGCAGGCGCCTCTTCCACGAGTTTCTGGTTGCGGCGCTGCAGCGAGCAGTCACGGGTGGAGTACACGGTGAAGTTGCCGTGCGAGTCGCGCCCGGACTGGGTCTCGACGTGGCGTGCCTTGTCCACGAACTTCTCGATGAAGTATTCCTTCAGATCGCCGCCTTGCAGCGCGTCGTGGTTCATGTAGAAGCGGCGCAGCTCCTCGTCGTCATGCACCACGGTGATGCCGTGGCCGCCACCGCCATCAGTGCGCTTCATCATGATCGGGTAGCCGTGGGTGTGTGCGAAGTCGAGCAGCGTGCGCACGTCGGTCACCGGTTCGGACAGGCCGGGCACTGGCGGCACTTTGGCGCGCAAGGCCACTCGGCGGGCGGTGATCTTGTCGCCCAAATCCACCAGCGCGGTGTGGTGCGGGCCCACCCAGATGGCACCGGCGTCCTCGACCTTCTGCGCGAAGCTCGGCACTTCGGAAAGGAATCCGTAGCCGGGGTGCACGGCATCCGCACCGGTCTTGTGCAGGATGTCAATCAGCAGATCTTCATTGAGGTACGTGTCCTTGTAGGTGTCGCCGGAGAGCAGGTATGCCTCGTCGACCATGTCCACATAGCGGCTATTGCGGTCCTGTTCGGAGTAGACGGCCACGGTGGAGATACCCATCTCCTTTGGCCGTGCGCACCACGCGAAGCGCAATCTCGCCTCGGTTCGCAATCAGCAGTTTTTTGACGGTAGAAGCCATAGTGTCAAATTGTGCTCTCTATATAGATGAGAGGGCAAGCCGCGTTCGCACAAAAGCTTTCACGCTCTTTTGTAGGCTACGAACAAACGCGCGCGTAGGTTCTGGCAACGTAACCGTTGACGCCGGCTATCAAAAACGTTGCAAATCCGCCGATTGCACATCCTTGCGCGCCGACTCAAGAAGTTGACGTTACGGTTGCATTCGTCAACTTATGACAAATCGAAATCGACAATTTTGTAAGTTGGTACGAAACCGCACGAAATCGAACACCTCTACGATGGCAACCATAAGTTCGGGGGAAGGCTCATCTGCGGGCGAACGGAAGGTGACCGGACCGGCATCGGTCCATCGCCGCACGATTCGCCCGCACAGGGCCGGATTCATTTGGGGCCGTCCACCATATGGACGGTTCGGGCTGTCGGGGATACCGCACGACCCGCCGGAACCTCCCCTCATCCATCGCATACCGCCCGCCGTTCACGGCGATATCACGCAACATAGGGGTTATTGATATGCAGACTTCACACACCACCGCATCCGCAGCGGCCACCACGCCGCGCGCACCGCGGGCCGCTACCTGCTGGCCGCGCGGGTCGGCGGCGTCGTGGTGGTGTACGCCTTCGGCTTCGTCATCCAGTCCGCGCTGACCGGTGCGCCGCTCGCCGCCGTGGCCCTAGCCTCCATGGGCTTCGTGGTTGGCGACGCCATCAAGGCTGTGGTGGCCTCTCTGGCCGCTGCCGGCCTGTCCAAGCTCGGTCGCTGACCTGAGCTACCAGCTAGCTACTGGCCGGCTATTACAGCACTCCCACATCGGCGGTGCGGACCGTATGGTCCGTGCCGTCTTGTGTTCTCAGGATCAGTGAGGCGTCTTCGTTGAGGCCGATGGCTTCGCCGGTCAGCGTGGTGCCGTCCGTGAAGTGCGCCTCGACCTGACGGCCGCGCGCCCAGCACACCGCCTTCACCTCCTCGCGCAACGACTCGGCCTGGCCCTTCGGGTCGGCGATGAACTTCGCCAACCGCTCGCGGAAGCCCTCGACCTGACGTTCGGCCACCGCATCGCGCATCTCGCCGAACGACGGCAGCCCGGAGACATGCAGCTGCAGCGAGGTCGATTGCGGCGTGGGCAGCCGGCAGGCGCCCAAGGCCAGGTTCAGGCCGACGCCGAACACGATGACGACGTCGTCATCGGCATCAGCATCAGTACCGGTACCGGACGACGGCGGAATCACCAGTTCCGAGAGCAGCCCGCCCAGCTTGAGCCCGTGGCAGAACACGTCGTTCGGCCATTTGAGTTCCAGCGAGCAGTCCGGCTGGTTCGGCGCGGCACCGTATTCCTCGATCATGCCGTTCAGAGCGTCCAGCGTGACCAGTCCGGCGATCATCTGCAGCCAGCCATTGACGGATTCGTCGGTGGCGATCGCGCGCGGAATGCGCACGGCATAGGACATCGTCGAGCAGCGGCCGGGCTGACTGACCCACTTGTGACCATTGCGCCCACGGCCGGCGGTCTGCCGGTCGGCGGCCACCACGGCCACCGCCAGTTCGCCATCCTGGTGGTCGGGCAACGTCAACGACCCGTCGCCAATCATCTGTGCGGCCAGCGCGTTGGTCGAATCGGTTTCGTCCACGGCGACCACATGATCTGCGACGGCTGTAGTTCTGGGTAGCTGCGGCGTTGCAGCTTTCAACGCAATCATCATGGACACTACGTTACCTCGGTTGCGCCGTTTTTTACCCGCGATATTCCACGGAAAAGCGCACAAAACCAACCATTTCATCCACATAGCCCGTGTTAACGTTCACAACTTCGGAAATTCCGCATTCGCCGAACCCACGCATGCACCCGGCCGTCGTATTGGCTTGCGAACAATGGCGATGCCCGGCAGACATCGAATATCAACCGTTGACCTGTGCGGCTACCATATATTGTCATGACGTCACCAGCCACCGCGAAGCTTGCCGCCGTATCCAGCCGCCAGTCCCACCCGCATCTTGCGCGCGTGGGCGCTGCCGCGCGCTGGACACTGGCCGTGCTGGCCTGTCTGTGGCTTGCACTGTGCACGGCGGTCGGCCCGCTGTACTGGGACGAGGAGAACGGCACCCTCGCCCATTGGAACTGGGCCAATACCGCAATATTCGTCGTGTCATTCCTGATATATCTCGGAATCATCACGCTGATGGTGCGATTCGCAGCAGGCCAGCGCATACTGCCGAGGGCTATCGGCGAGCGACTACGTCAACATCGGCAGAATAGCGAAACATCACGGCCCGCCGCCCATCAGCAGGCCAGCCAACCAGCCAAGACCCGTCGTACCGTTCGCGCTATAGCCACGTCCACTGCCACTGTTCTGGACCGCTGGATCACACGCGGCACGAACCGGTTCTGGAAGCTTATGCTGGTGTTTTTTGTCGGCTGGCTCTGGGTGCCGACCACTCTGCTGGCCGCATTCGGTGCGGACCTCCGCTCACAGATCCGTGAATTCAGCTGGGCCTGGAACCAGTGGACCGGCCTGAAACAGCCCTATATCGGCTTCTTCTCCTTCGTGCCGATGGACATCTACCCCACCGCGCACTACATGTGGCCGTCCGACCCCACGTATCTGACCGACCAGCACAATGTGGTACTCACTGTGTTCTATGGCGCAATGGTCACGTTTGCGAGGCATCTGACCGACTCAAACGATGCCGGCATCGTGACGTTGGCTGCCCTGCAGACGCTGTTCGCCGTGTTCTGCTGCGCTGCCGCCGCCAATCGATTCCTGAACCGGCCTTGGATAGGAAAAACGGCAACGGATTCCGCCGTTCCCCCACAGGCCGGAGGATTGGCTCGATTCCTGATTCTGCTGTTCTTTATGGTCTGCCCGCTGGCCGTGTTTTCCACTATCTCCATCACCAAATCGCCGCTGTTCGCGTTCTCGTTCGTCTGGTGGTTCAGCGTCTGGTATGAACTCGTCCAGACCTGGCACCCCGCCGGCACCCGCAAACATCCTCAGACCCCTGCCATCGCCACGCCCGTCCACTTGCCGCGTCACAGTTTCATCGCCTTTATCCTGGCCACGTCGGTAATGCTGATTTCCGCGAAATATGCGTGGTACATCATCGCCCTACAAATCGTGCTGGCTCTGATCGCCGACCGCAAGCGCTGGGCGACTTACGTCGTGGCGCTGCTCATCCCCACCGTACTGATTCACGGCGGCATCTCCTTCGCCATCTCCTCTGGCGCGATCATCGGCGGTGACCCAATCGAAAGCCGCGGCGTACAGCTGCAAATGATCGCCCGCGTGGCCCAGCGCAATCCGGACGGCATTTCAGACGAAGCCAAAAAGAACCTTGCGCCCGTCTTCAATCTCGATCAGATGGCCGACGCTTACTCCCAGCAGGACGCCGACCCGGTGAAATCCTCCGGCATTCAGGCCAAGAAGGTCAGCTACAAGTGGCGTACGGTTACGCCCGAGGATATGACCAATTTCAACAAGGCATGGTTCGAAATCGTCAAGGACAATCCGATCATCGCGCTGGATGCGTTGCTGGCCAAATGCTTCGGATACTTCAATGTGAACGATCAGCCGTACGTATCGATGGATTATTACGTGACCAGCGATTACGTGCAGAAAAACTCCACATGGATCAAGGATTACAACCATGACTGGCGTGAGCATATCGCCGGCTTCACTCGCGTATGGGGCAGTATTCCCGTACTCGGCTGGCCTACGCACGGCAATTTCTACGTGGTGATGACATTGCTGATCGGCGCGGCCGAGGTGATTCGCCGACGTTGGCTCACCCTCATGACCCATATTCCGCTGCTACTGCTGATGGGCGTGATGATTACCGCGCCGGCCAATAATTTCGAGCGGCACATGTTGCCGGTTGCGTTTGTATTCGGATTCGTGGTGCTGACGTATTGGCGAGAGTCTTTGGCTGAAAGGCAACGCCAATCAGCGACGCTACACTAGTGACTATGTCAGATTTTCTCGAACTTCTTGCTGCCGACGTTGCCGATTCGTCCGCACCCGGCATCGCCGCGACCAACCGCGTACGCACCGTGCTGTTCGAGTGCCTGTTCAATCATCTGGCCGACGAACGAGTGGAGTCCCTGTTCACCATCCTCGGCTTCGAGCATGACTTCGATTGTTACGCCATCGCCGGATACCCTGCCCGGTCCGCCGCACGTACGGCCAAGGAAATCGAGAAAATCGTGGCCGATTTCGGCGGTGTGTGTCTGACCGCCAAGCGCCCGATCGGCAACAGCACCGCCGTAGTGGCGTTGATTCGTCCGGTCGGTGCGGCCACGCCGGAAATCATCTGCAATACCATCGACCCGTCGTTCGCCGCCGATCGGCCAATCGCCTTGGGTCCACAGCGCACCGGTGCCGATGGCGCGATGCGTTCGATTCAGGCCACGCTCTACTGTCTTCAGGCCGCGCCGGCTCTGGCCGCCACCGTGCAGCCATCGCCGCGCCCGTTACGCACCGACGACGCCTGCCCGAACGTGCGTTGATCGGCGACGCGGACGCCCGTGACGAACTGGTCCGCGTGGTCTACGGAAGCCTGACAGCAGCAGGCCCGGATGATCCGATGCTGCTCACCGTCTCCACATTCCTGAAGTTCGGCGGTTCGCTCGAGACCACGGCCAAGGAGCTCAACGTACATCCCAATACGATCCGCTACCGTTTGAAGCGCGCCGCCGAATCCACCGGCTGGGATGCCACCGACCCGCGCGAAGCGTACGTGCTGATCACCGCCATCGCGCTGGGTCGTGTGGCCGAAGCATAGCGGACCGCAGCGTAGTCGGGCAGAAGCATAACCAGCAGAACCGTAGCCGGCAAAGGCCATAGCTGACCGGACATAACCGTCCAGCCCGACAGCCTAGCGGGCCGAATCAGGCTGCCTGAATCTCGTGTACGCCATCGTGCAGTAACGCGGCCAAGGATTCTTGAGTGGTTAACACTTCGTCCACGAATCCACCGGCGGACAGGCTGGCGATCACGCGACCGGACTCGTTGTCCACAATCGGTACACCAACGGCACCGACACCCAACGTCACATCCTCATCCGACAGTGCATATCCACGTTCGCGAGTCAAGCGAATATCCTCGCGCAACTGTTCCACACTGACCAGTGTGTTCTCGTTATATGCCGGGAACGGCGCTCCTGCAAGATAATGTTCGGCATCGGCATCCTCGAAATACGCCAAGGCCACGCGGCCGGCCGCGCCAGCATGCAGAGGCAGCACGCGGCCCGGGCGCAGGATCAGCGAATCGATGGCATGACCTTGCGCACATTCCACGCACACCAATTCAGTGCCGGAGACCACACTGAGGAATGAGGTCATGCCGGTTTGCGCGGTGATGGCATGCATGACCGCAATCGCAGGCTGCCATTCGGTACGAGACGTGCGAGCGGCATCAGCCAATCGCAGCCAGTCCAGTGATAATGAGTAGTTGCCATCCGTATCCGTTACGGTCCACCCCACATCGACCAGTCCATCCAGCACGCGGTATACGGAGGATCGCGGGATATCACAGGCGTCGGCGATATCTGCCGGCGACAGGCCATTCTCCGCCGCCAATGCGTCCATCACACGACTCGCCTTGTCTAAAGCGCGGGTCGGTTCACGTTTGTCTTCCGCCATCGCCGACGTTCCTTCCCCTGACTTATCCCTGACTCATCGTATTCAACTGTTCAGGCCAAGATAATCACCACTGTATCCAAGGCCTCGCGACACCTCGCGGCCGGCAGTCTGCACCAATTGCACCATGTCTTGAGCCGATGCCGTTGCCGGTTTCCCATCTACCAGACAGGCCAGCTCAGGTTCCAAGGAGCGGGAAAGGCCACTCAGGGCGATTGCCGCTTGAATCTCTCCGGCGTGATTGAATACCGGTACGCTGATAGTCACGGAGCCAGCCATGGTCTGGCCGACGTCATAGGTGAAGCCGCATTCGCGTATATGACGAGCCTGTCCCATTGCTGTGGCACGCATCGTGGAGAATGTGCCGCCGAGCTCGTTGTTATAGGCATAGTGTTCCAACAGCTGCTCGTAGCGGGCCGGGGGGGAGCCAGGCCGTCAGTACATGAGAGGGAGCGCTCATGCTCAGAGGCAAGCTATTGCCCACCAGCTGTGCATAGCTTTGCAATGCCTCACGGGTGCGTGTCTCGATGCACACCGTGCGCAATCGCCTCCGAACGAACAGACCCCAGATGCCGAACTGGCCGCGATGGACGCGGAAGGTACGGCGAGCGATCTGCTGAATGTCCAGTCTGCTTTCGATTTGGCCGCCGATACGTACGCAATCGATGCCGAGCCGATACTCGCCACGATTGATGCCGCGTTCCACCCAACCGACTGCGGCGAGATTATCCAGCAAACGATACGTTGAGCTTACGGGTTCACCAGTACGTTCGCTTATGGTTTTTGCGGTGCTTGGTCCCAGTTCCGCCAATACATCAAGTACTGCCTTGGATTTCACCAATGCATCTACGCTACGGTCATCACGGCTTGGCGCCACCATGCGCGTCACCTCCTGACCTGTTTGTTGATACCTCAGCCATCTTACCGGGTATTCAGCGGGTTGCCGCCCAAAACGCACTGGGCCCCGGCAGGAGTATCCCGTCGGGGCCCAAGAGGTTTCTCTGGCTCCCCTCCAGAGGGGAGCCGTCCGCGCGGCGGACCGGGGGGAGGCCCGGGCGTCGGGATTCCACGGTCACGGACGTGCCGTTTTCCGGATTTCCTGCGGAAATGGGGGTAGTGCCCGAACTCTTGCGCACTTTGGTCTTCGCCCGTCCCTGTGGCGGTGATCAGTTCGCTGCTGGTACGGTCTCACCGAGCCTTGACATGTCGAGGTAGCGGCGCGTCGACCACTCGTCGGATGTCACGTAGCGGACCCTCGCGCAGACGAGCATCAACGCGCTGCGTCCGTCGGGGAACGAGCCGACCACGCGGGTCCTGCGCCTGATCTCGCGGTTGAGCCGTTCGATCATGTTGTTGGTGCGGATCCGACGCCTATGCTCGCGCGGGTAGTCGTCGAGCAGGTAGGTCGTGGTCTCGCCGATGCCCTCGCGCAGGCATTTGGCGGCCTCCTTGAGTTTCCTGGATTCCATGTCCCGGGCGACGGATTCGGCCTTCTCCAACGCCTTGTCGCGTGATTCCATGGAGAACACGGCCTTCAGTGCGTCGGCCGCCCAGTCGCGGTTCCCGGGGTTGACCACGGCGAGTATGTTGCGCTCGAAATGCACCATGCACCGCTGGTAGCGGGCATCGGGCAGCAGCTCGCCCGCGGCGGCGACCAGCCCCGCGCACCGATCTCCCGTCACCAGTCTCACGCCCTTGAGGCCTCGTGCGAGCATGCCTTTGATGAATTCGCGCCAGCTTTCCGCGTCCTCCTTCATGCCCTCGGCCACCGAAAGCACCTCGCGCCGCCCGTCCATGCCGACGCCGATGGCCACCAGGATGCTCACGTTCTCCACGGACCCGCCCCAGCACCTTTTGTGCCACACGCCGTCCATGAACAGGTACGGGTAATCCTGTTCGAGGGCCTGCCCCGCCATGCGTCGATATCCGCATAGACGCGCTTGAGCTTGTCGCTCAGGGTCTGCGAGGGCATGCGGTCGCCCCACAGGAGCCGGCTGACATCATCGACCGGCGGGTGGAGACGCCGGCGGTACATGTCGATCAAGGCCTCCTCGACGCTCTCCTCACGCCGACGGTATCGTTCGATCACGGCCGACTCGAACACCGCGCCCTTGAGTTTCGGCACTTTCAGGCTCATTTTGCCGGCCTTGACGGTCAGGTCGCGCTCGTAGTGGCCGGCCCGGTACGCCTTGCGGTCCCCGCTGCGCTCGTAGCGCGCGGCGCCGGTGATCTCGTCGGCCTCGGCGTCGAGCATCGCGTTCAGGGTCTCCTCGACGCTTTTGCGGACCATCCGGTCCAGGGTGGTTTCCAACATGGCCTGGTCGACCTGTAGAATCTGCTGTGACATGGCTTCGTGCCCTCGTTTCCAATCGCGGTTTTCTAATGTCTGGCGACAGAAAATCGTACACAGGACACGGGCCATGCCCCTATCTCAAGCCCAAACCAAAGTGCGCAAAATCTCGGGCGTTATCGAAATGGGAACGCGCCGCGCCGTCTCTCTTCGGCCCCGACGGCGGGGCCGGCCGGGAATGGTCCCGGACGTGGGTCTCATGAGTGCGAAAAGCCCCCGGTGTTTTTGTGGGGGTGTGTGGGTTTGGGTCGTAAGCGTTTCGGGTATGCGAGGAAGCCCCTTGGGGCGTGTGCTCCAAGGGGCTTCCTGTACGTGTGGTGCGGCGGCGTGCTACTCTCCCACACCCTGTCGGGTGCAGTACCATCGCCGTGCCAGGCCTTAGCTTCCGGGTTCGGAATGGGACCGGGCGTCTCACCTGGGCCATGGCCGCCGCAAATCTTCTCTTATACGGTCAGACGCTGGGGTCTGCCGGCCTGTGGCGGCCTGGGAACCGGATAGCGGACGCGATGTGTTGGTCGTTCGTATTGTGGCCAGACAATGCTCATTGTCGTCTGGTGTCGTTTGCAGGAGGAAGATGCGGTCCAACCGCCAGGGGTCGGAATGTCAGTGTTGCCTTTCGTCCGTTAGTACCGGTCGGCTCCACCCCTCGCGGGGCTTCCACGTCCGGCCTATCAACCACGTGTTCTGCATGGGGACTACAGCAGCTCGAGGCTGCACGGAATGCTTATCTTGGAGCAGGCTTCCCGCTTAGATGCTTTCAGCGGTTATCCCTCCCGAACGTAGCCAACCGGCCGTGCCACTGGCGTGACAACCGGCATACCAGAGGTTCGTCCACCCAGGTCCTCTCGTACTATGGGCAGGCCTCCTCAGCATTCCAACGAGCGCAGAGGATAGAGACCAAACTGTCTCACGACGTTCTGAACCCAGCTCGCGTGCCGCTTTAATCGGCGAACAGCCGAACCCTTGGGACCTGCTCCAGCCCCAGGATGCGACGAGCCGACATCGAGGTGCCAAACCATCCCGTCGATATGGACTCTTGGGAATGATCAGCCTGTTATCCCCGGGGTACCTTTTATCCGTTGAGCGATGCCGCGTCCGTACACCGGCACCGGATCACTAGTCCCGACTTTCGTCCCTGCTCGGACCGTCGTCCTCGCAGTCAAGCCCGCTTGTGCACTTGCACTCGCCACCCGATTGCCAACCGGGCTGAGCGGACCTTTGGGCGCCTCCGTTACTCTTTGGGAGGCAACCGCCCCAGTTAAACTACCCGCCAGGCACTGTCCCTGAACAGGATGACCGTTCGAGGTTAGACATCCAATGCGAACAGAGCGGTATTTCACCTTGCGGCTCCACGCGATCTGGCGACCGCGCCTCTCGGCCTCCCGCCTATGCTACACAATCCACACCGAATGCCAATACCAAGGTATAGTAAAGGTCCCGGGGTCTTTTCGTCCTTCTGCGCTTAACGAGCATCTTTACTCGTACTGCAATTTCGCCGAGCTCCTGGTCGAGACAGTGGGGAAGTCGTTACGCCATTCGTGCAGGTCGGAACTTACCCGACAAGGAATTTCGCTACCTTAGGATGGTTATAGTTACCACCGCCGTTTACCGGGGCTTGAATTCACCGCTTCACCCGAAGGCTGACGGATCCTCTTAACCTTCCGGCACCGGGCAGGCGTCAGTGCATATACAGCGGCTTGCGCCTTCGCATGCACCTGTGTTTTTGGTAAACAGTCGCTACCCCCTGGTCTGTGCCACCCCCAAAAGCTCCCCGCGCGAGGCGGTTCACCATCGGGGGTCTCCCTTAAACCGAAGGAACGGGAGTGATTTGCCGAGTTCCTTGACCAGGATTCGCTCGATCGCTTTGGTATTCTCTACCTGACCACCAGTGTCGGTTTGGGGTACGGGCGGCTTTGAGCCTGACGCCGAAGCTTTTCTCGGCAGCCGGGATCACCGGATATCGGGCCGAACGGCCCCCATCATCGCACCTCGGGCACATGCGGGACGGATTTGCCTGTCCCACGCCCTGCGTGCTTGACCACGGAAGACCACCTCCGCGGCCGGCTACCCCTCTGCGTCACTCCTGCGCTGACCTACTACAGCTACGGTCCCAACGCCCGAAGGCATCCCACCACCGAAGTGGAGGAAAGCCCGCGGCCGGAGGTTAGTACTCACTGCCTCGGTTTTGGCGGCTGAAAGCCGGTACGGGAATATCGACCCGTTCATCCATTCGACTACGCCTGTCGGCCTCGCCTTAGGACCCGACTCACCCAGGGACGATGAACGTGGCCCTGGAACCCTTGGTCATCCAGCGGACGGGATCTTCACCCGTCTCTCGCTACTCATGTCTGCATTCTCACTCCCGTGTAGTCCACGGCGCGTTCACACGGCCGCTTCGCCCCTCATGGGACGCTCTCCTACCCAGTACAAAACACTGCCGCGTCTTCGGTGGTGTGCTTGAGCCCCGCTACATTGTCGGCGCGGAACCACTAGACCAGTGAGCTGTTACGCACTCTTTCAAGGATGGCTGCTTCTGAGCCAACCTCCTGGCTGTCTATGCGACTCCACATCCTTTCCCACTTAGCACACGCTTCGGGACCTTAGACGACGGTCTGGGCTGTTTCCCTTTCGACGACGAAGCTTATCCCCCGCCGACTCACTGCCGGGATACGCGTCACCGGTATTCGGAGTTTGGTTGCTGTTGGTACCCGATACGGGCCCGCAAGCATCCAGTAGCTCTACCCCCGGGACGTAATGACCCGACGCTGCACCCAAATGCATTTCGGAGAGAACCAGCTATCACGGAATTTGATTGGCCTTTCACCCCTAGCCCCAAGTCATCCCCCCGGTTTTCAACCCAGGTGGGTTCGGTCCTCCACACGGTCTTACCCGCGCTTCAACCTGCTCAGGGCTAGATCATCCCGCTTCGGGTCCAGGACACGCGACTTTAAACGCCTTTTAAGACTCGCCTTCGCTACGCATACCCCACACGGGTTATGCTCGCCACATGCCACTGACTCGCAGACTCATTTTTCGATAGGCACGCCGTCACCCCACAAAAGGGCTCCGACGGATTGTAGGCGCACGGTTTCAGAGACTGTTTCACTCCCCTCCCGGGGTACTTTTCACCTTTCCCTCACGGTACTCGTTCGCTATCGGTCAGACAGGAATATTCAGGCTTACCCAACGGTCTGGGCGGATTCGCACGGGGTTCCACGGGACCCGTGCTACTTGGGAGACGCGATCGGCAGACCATGCGCGTTCAGGTACGGGGCCCTCACCCTCTGCGGCCCGGTATTCAACCCGGTTCCCCTGACACATGGTTTTCTGCAACTGCCGGCCGGCCCGTCGGAGCCGGCGCACGCGATCCCGCAACACCCCCCGCGCGCAACCCCCGACGGGTATCACACGCGCAAGGTTTGGCCATCATCCGCTTTCGCTCGCCACTACTCACGGAATATCCTTTCCTGCAGGTACTGAGATGTTTCACTTCCCTGCGTACCCCCCGGCCGAAGCCGGTACCGACCCATGACGGTCGGTGGGTTCCCCCATTCGGAAATCCTCGGATCAAAGCCCTGTCGGCGGCTCCCCGAGGCATATCGCAGCCTCAAACGTCCTTCATCGGTCCTGTCTGCCAAGGCATCCACCATACGCCCTTGCAAGCAACACACACGCAACATGCATGCGCCGCAAGATTCCTCCAGCAAATTCCCAGACGACAAATCATCACACTAAAAATGATCACAAAACGATCGAAACGAACAACAGAGTTCGATTCGAAATCAACAGCAAAACAAGGATCCAGAAAACCCTTGTTCTGCTCGCGTCCACTATCCAGTTCTCAAGCCACCACGCACCCGCCACGCCGACCAGACCGGAAACCAATCCGGCCCGACGGCCCACGGGGCACCGAATCGCGCCAGGCAAAAAGCCTGGGGTGGCGATCCGGGAGCCCAAAAGCGCATCCGCACCACTCCGGCACCCACCGCACGACCGGCAGGGCAAAGCCAACGACATCTTCCACACCAGCAACCCCGCCACCGCCGCACCATGCGACGCGCGGGGCGCACACCGTCGGACGAACATCCGACTGAATTCTCCGTAGAAAGGAGGTGATCCAGCCGCACCTTCCGGTACGGCTACCTTGTTACGACTTAGTCCCAATCACGAGCCTCACCTTAGACGGCTCCATCCCACAAGGGGTTAGGCCACCGGCTTCGGGTGCTGCCCACTTTCATGACTTGACGGGCGGTGTGTACAAGGCCCGGGAACGCATTCACCGCGACGTTGCTGATTCGCGATTACTAGCGACTCCGCCTTCACGCAGTCGAGTTGCAGACTGCGATCCGAACTGAGACCGGTTTTCAGGGATCCGCTCCGCGTCGCCGCGTCGCATCCCGTTGTACCGGCCATTGTAGCATGCGTGAAGCCCTGGACGTAAGGGGCATGATGATCTGACGTCATCCCCACCTTCCTCCGAGTTAACCCCGGCGGTCCCCCGCGAGTTCCCGGCATAATCCGCTGGCAACACGGGGCGAGGGTTGCGCTCGTTGCGGGACTTAACCCAACATCTCACGACACGAGCTGACGACGACCATGCACCACCTGTGAACCCGCCCCGAAGGGAAACCCCATCTCTGGGATCGTCGGGAACATGTCAAGCCCAGGTAAGGTTCTTCGCGTTGCATCGAATTAATCCGCATGCTCCGCCGCTTGTGCGGGCCCCCGTCAATTTCTTTGAGTTTTAGCCTTGCGGCCGTACTCCCCAGGCGGGATGCTTAACGCGTTAGCTCCGACACGGAACCCGTGGAACGGGCCCCACATCCAGCATCCACCGTTTACGGCGTGGACTACCAGGGTATCTAATCCTGTTCGCTCCCCACGCTTTCGCTCCTCAGCGTCAGTAACGGCCCAGAGACCTGCCTTCGCCATTGGTGTTCTTCCCGATATCTACACATTCCACCGTTACACCGGGAATTCCAGTCTCCCCTACCGCACTCAAGCCCGCCCGTACCCGGCGCGGATCCACCGTTAAGCGATGGACTTTCACACCGGACGCGACGAACCGCCTACGAGCCCTTTACGCCCAATAATTCCGGATAACGCTTGCACCCTACGTATTACCGCGGCTGCTGGCACGTAGTTAGCCGGTGCTTATTCAACGGGTAAACTCACTCACGCTTGCTCCCCGATAAAAGAGGTTTACAACCCGAAGGCCTCCATCCCTCACGCGGCGTCGCTGCATCAGGCTTGCGCCCATTGTGCAATATTCCCCACTGCTGCCTCCCGTAGGAGTCTGGGCCGTATCTCAGTCCCAATGTGGCCGGTCGCCCTCTCAGGCCGGCTACCCGTCGAAGCCACGGTGGGCCGTTACCCCGCCGTCAAGCTGATAGGACGCGACCCCATCCCATACCGCGAAAGCTTTCCCAGAAGACCATGCGATCAACTGGAACATCCGGCATTACCACCCGTTTCCAGGAGCTATTCCGGTGCATGGGGCAGGTCGGTCACGCATTACTCACCCGTTCGCCACTCTCACCACCAAGCAAAGCCCGATGGATCCCGTTCGACTTGCATGTGTTAAGCACGCCGCCAGCGTTCATCCTGAGCCAGAATCGAACCCTCCACAAAAAAACTTCATGAAAAACATCCGAACAGATGACTCTCAAAACAAAAATTGACGAGCACGTCCTTAAGGAAGGACGCCCTCAAAAAACCCCACCATCATTCAACCCCTCCCGGGGCACCCCGCCACAAAGACAAGGCTGACGATGAACTGGCAATCATTGACTATAAAGAAGTAGTACAAACACGCTCTTGAGTTCTCAAACCACCACCACACCAGCAAGACAGGCGACCAACCAGAGGAAGGAACCCGCCGCGCTGAGCGGCAACAGGTGAATAACTTACACGCAACCACGCCACAACGCAAATCAAGCATGAAAAAAACACGCCAGAAT